>BNJT01002514.1_pt1 | contig 2342715 bp, 1980 predicted proteins | sample 8540491 | NCBI WGS metagenome assembly BNJT01 (sample SAMD00202455, study PRJDB9452) | human saliva metagenome | host: Homo sapiens | reverse complement strand
CCTGCGCTGTATGGCGCGGCGGGCCCCGGCCTCGTGTATGCGCGTGTTCTGCGTGTTGGTGCCTGGTGGCGGCGGCCCGCCCGCTCGGCCCGCCCGCTCGGCCCGCCCACTCGGCGTCCGCGCCGCGAGCTGCCTGCTCGGCGTCTGCGCCGCGAGCCGCCCGCTAGGCCCGCCTGCTTGCCGTCCGCTCCGTGAGCTGCCTGCTTGCCGTCCGCGGAGCTTGTGTTCTCTTGCTTGTCTGCGTGTTGGTGCCTGGTGGCGGCGGCCCGCCCGCTCGGCCCGCCCACTCGGCGTCCGCGCCGCGAGCTTCGCTCGGCGCGTCGTCTCGAAGCCCGGCCAGGCCCTGCCGCCGCCCCCAGGCACCAGAGCCAAGCCTTGTGGGTCTTTCGGTGTCCTCCATTCGGGCAACTCCGTGTTTTTGCTTGTTACTGATGGGGCTGTGCACCCCATCAGTAGGCATTGCACCCTCTCTGATCGGGTGCAATGCTCCTTAACGGGTGCAATGCTCCTTAACGGGTGCATGGCTTCTCGCCTTGTTCCGGTCTGGGGCGGATCGTGCGTAGGGGAGAACCCGCAACTGAGCAGGGTCCACCGACCCGCCACGGCCTCGTGATCGGGAGCGACGCGCCGAGGGCTGTGTTTGCCGTCTCAGCTTAGGTTCCCCTTGGCCTTTGGGCGCTAGACTTGGTGCCCAGGTGCGCGCACTCGCGCGCGGTCACGAAGAAGGAGAACTCGCTTGGCACCGCTCAACGTTGCCGTCATCGGCGCCGGTCCCGCTGGCATCTACGCGTCGGACATTCTGTCGAAGTCGGGACTCGAGGTGAATATCGACCTGTTTGAGCGGCTTCCCGCGCCGTACGGCCTCGTGCGCTACGGTGTGGCCCCCGACCATCCGCGCATCAAGCAGATCATCGTCGCCCTCTACAAGATCCTCCAGCGCGGCGACATCCGCCTGCTCGGCAATGTTGAGGTCGGCCGCGACGTCACCATCGACGACCTGCGCGACCACTACGATGCGATCATCATCGCAACCGGTGCGGATCGCGACCACCCGCTCGACATCCCCGGCGTCGACCTGCCCGAGTCCTACGGTGCCGCCGACTTCGTGTCCTGGTACGACGGCAACCCGGACTACCCGCGCACATGGCCGCTGAAGGCCCGCGAGGTTGCGGTCCTCGGCGTCGGCAACGTGGCGCTGGACGTGTCGCGCGTGCTCGCTAAGCACGCCGAGGACATGCTCAAAACCGAGGTCCCCGCCAACGTCGCCGAGGCCCTGGCGGAGAACCCGATCACCGACGTACACGTGTTCGGTCGCCGCGGCCCCGCGCAGGTCAAGTTCACGCCGCTGGAGCTGCGCGAGCTGGGCAAGGTGCCGGACGTCGACGTCATCGTTTCGGAAGAGGACTTCGACTTCGATGAGGGTTCGGAGGAGGCGTTGCGCGCGTCGAACCAGCAGCGTCAGGTCGTCAAGACCTTGACCTCCTACGCGATGGTCGACCCCGAGGAGCACACGGCCTCGCGTCGCATTCACATTCACCTGTTCCAGTCCCCGGTTGAGATCGTCGCCGACGAGAACGGCCACGTGAAGGCCCTGCGCACCGAGCGCACCGCCCTGAATGGCGACGGAACCGTGTCGGGCACGGGCGTCATCACGACGTGGCCTGTGCAGGCCGTGTACCGCGCGGTGGGCTACTACTCGTCGCCGATTCCGGGCCTGCCCTTCGATGAGCGCGCCGGCGTCGTGCCCAACGTTGAGGGCCGCGTCATCGAGGGTGACACCACGAAGGACGAGTCCGCCCCCGTTATCCCCGGCGTGTATGCGACCGGCTGGATCAAGCGTGGCCCCGTCGGCCTCATCGGCTCCACCAAGTCCGACGCTCAGCAGACGATCACGCACCTCGTGGAGGACGCCTCGGAGGGGCGTCTGCACGCGAATACCGCCGAGGTCGGTCACGAGGCCATGGTGGCCCTCCTGGAGTCCCGTGGCGTCGAGTTCACGACCTGGGAAGGTTGGGAGCTGCTGGATGCGTACGAGCAGGCCCTCGGCGAGGGCTACGGCGAGCTTCCGGGCGGTCGCGGCACGCGCGAGCGCGTCAAGGTCGTGTCCCGTCGTGCGATGACCGACATCTCGCGCGGCGCGCAGGTGGATGCCGCCTCCGCTGACCTGATCGGTGAGATGGGCGAGATGGGCGTGCCCACCGCCCCTGAGCGTTTCGATGACTACACGGGTCCGGGGCGTCGCAACTGAGATTGTCACCTCCCCATTTGTGACGAGGCCGTGGCTGGGTTTTCCGGCTGCGGCCTCGTCGCACCCTGCTGGTTGTCGTACACATTCTTACCGGTGACTCGGGTGTTTTTCAGGGCGTTCCCAGGTAACCTCTTTAGTATCACGAGCATGGTGCACCGCAACTATCACAATGGCCTCAAGACGACCCTCCTGCTGGGCGGCATGTGGGCGTTGTTGGTGTGCATTGGTGCGCTCGTGGCGCGGGGGACGGGGCAGGCTATTTGGATCCTCTTGTTCGCGGGGATCGGACTCGCGCAGACCGCCTACTCGTACTGGAACTCTGCGTCGCTAGCGCTGCGCTCGATGAACGCGTACCCGGTCTCCGAACTCGAACGGCCAGAACTCTACGCTATCGTGCGTGAACTCGCCGAACGCGCTGGCCAGCCGATGCCCCTCATCTGGGTTGCCCCGACCATGACACCTAACGCGTTCGCGACGGGCCGCGACCCGAACCACGCGGCCGTGTGCTGCACTGAGGGTATCCTCGCGATCCTCAACGAGCGCGAGCTGCGCGGCGTCCTCGGGCATGAGCTTATGCATGTCTACAACCGCGATATCCTCACGTCGTCCGTTGCCGCAGCCATGGGTGGCCTCATTACGTCGGTCGCGCAGTTTCTCATGTTCTTTGGTGCCACGAATCGACGCGACGAGGAAGGCGGATCGGGGATTTTTGGGATTCTCGGGATCCTTGCTATGAGCATCCTGGCTCCGATTGCCTCGACGCTTATCCAGTTCTCCATTTCTCGGACCCGCGAATTCGACGCCGACGAGGACGGGGCGGAGCTGACGCAGGATCCGCTGGCCCTCGCGTCCGCGCTGCGTAAGCTTGAGATGACGACCGACCGGCGTCCCATGGCCGACACGCCCGGCACGCGCAACGTTGCCGCCATGATGATTGCAAACCCCTTCCGCGGCGAGTCCCTGGCTCGCCTTTTCTCCACGCACCCCCCGATGGACCAACGCATCGCGCGCCTGGAGAAGATCGCGGGCTACTGAGATCGTCGATTGTGGGCCTGACTCGTTACCCGGTAGCTCTGCGGTTCCTTCGTGTTTGGGCATCGGACGACCTCCGTGCAGCCGATTCGTGGTACGTGAGATCGGCAATAAAAAGCGGGGCGACTCGGAGGAGTCGCCCCGCCGCGCAGCCTGTCAGGGGGTCGCGCTCAGGAAGGGTGAGATGTGATCAACGGTAGTTCACGAACTGGAGTGCGACGTCCAGATCCTCGCCCTTGGGGCCTTTGAGCAGGGTGATGACGGCCTGCAGGTCGTCGCGCGACTTTGAAGAAACGCGAAGTTCGTCACCCTGGATCTGTGCCTTGACGCCCTTTGGGCCTTCTTCGCGGATCAGCTTCGAGATCTTCTTCGCTGTGTCCTGGGGGATGCCTTCCTTGAGGGGGCAGGTCAGCTTGAAGAGCTTGCCGGAGGCCTTGGGTTCGCGGTCCTTGTAGTCCAGAACCTTCAGGGACAGGCCGCGGCGGATGAGCTTGGACTGAAGAACGTCGAGGATTGCCATGACTCGGGATGCGGAGTTGGCTTCCATCGAGATCGTGTCACCGCTCAGGGTGATAGCGGCGTCCACGCCGCGGAAGTCGTAGCGGTTGGCGATCTCCTTGGCAGTCTGGTTAACGGCGTTGTCGACCTCCTGGCGGTCGAGCTTGGAAACAACGTCGAAGGAGGAGTCGGCCATGAGGGGCACCTTTCGTTGAAATTCCGCCAATCAAAGTTTCGATTGGCGCTCGGGTCTATTTTAATGCTATTCTTTCACGGCACCGCGAGAGCGACGCAAGGCAGGTTACCAAAGCGGCCAAATGGATCTGACTGTAAATCAGACGCTTCGTGCTTCGGGGGTTCGAATCCCTCACCTGCCACCACTCGCTGGTTTCAGTGAGTAACGCCTGTGAGGCGCTTCTCAGATTTCTGGTTTGCTTCGGCAGCTGGAGATAAGATAAGCTTCTCGGCGTTGCCCCGATAGCTCAGTAGGCAGAGCGTCTCCATGGTAAGGAGAAGGTCAAGGGTTCGATTCCCTTTCGGGGCTCCGGTCGCGGATTTTTCCGCTTCCGGCGGCGGGGTAGCTCAGCTGGTCAGAGCGCACGACTCATAATCGTGAGGTCGCGGGTTCGAGCCCCGCCCCCGCTACCAACTCTTTATTCGACAGTCGCTTGAGCGACGAAACAAAGCGAGGGAAACAACCGTGGCAAGCAAGTCTCAGGACGTTCGCCCCAAGATCACTCTGGCCTGCTCGGAGTGCAAGGAGCGCAACTACATCACCAAGAAGAACCGTCGTAACACGCCGGATCGTCTCGAGCTGGCGAAGTACTGCCCGCGCTGCCACAAGTCGACGGCGCACCGCGAGACCCGCTGATGGTTTCCCTAAGAGCCCCGAGGAACGACAAGTTCCCCGGGGTTTTCTGTATATCCGCCACGAGGTCTTACTATGTGTTGTGTGCCACTCATGTAAGCTGGACGAATGACTGAGACCTATGGCGTATCCGTTCAGGTACATGTTCGCCAGATCGTCGCGCCAATCGGCGCGGGTGAGGCGCGAATTCCGGCCTTGGTGAGGCTCCCGGATGAGCGCCTCTTTCTCTTTTATGACGAGCGCCCCGCCCCGGCCTCGGGCACGGGAGCCGACTTCAACGGGCTGACCATGGCCTCGGACCTGCCAAACCCGAACCAGATCCGCTGGATGGAGCGCAACGCGTGCGGCGAGTGGTCAGATCCGCATCCTCTGCCGGAGGGGGCACCTCCGGTGTCCTCGGATGCCTGCGTCGGCGTCGATGGGGACGGGGCCATGCACCTGGCGTTCGCGTCGAGCGAGGGAGCTGTCGGCTACATGGACTCGCGCGCGGACGGCGAGCGACTGCGCGCATGGTGGGCGTGGGGGAGTGGTCCCGGGGGTCTGGCCTTCGTGGATATGACGGATGCGCTGTACGAGGCCACGGGCGCGGATGCGCTGTTCGCGACGTCGGGTTCGACTGCGAGTGTCGACGGTGCGGTTGCCATGCCTTACGTGGTGCGTGTGGGGGAGCGGACTCATGTGCAGGTTGTCTACGCGCGGGGCGGGCGCATCGTGAGCCTCGCTGACCCCCTCGCGGGGCCGGATGGCATCCTCTTGGATGAGACGTCGGTGACGGTCTGGGATGGTCGCGTCGTCGCGAACTGTCGCCTGCAGGGCTTTGAGGGGCGCGGTTCGGGCGCGCGCTACCTGGCGTGGGGCGATGGGCAGCGCTGGGAGAATGGGTGCCTCTGGGAGCTGGAGGATCCCGGCTGCAATGCCTGCACGTCGCAGAGTATCTTCGTGCATCCGCACTCTCGCGACGCGCGCTCCGATGGTCTGCTCGCGCAGCTTTCTGCGCCGTGGGAGGGGCCGATCCGCTTGCGTCGGCTCGTGTCGATGGGGCGTGGCTCCTTCGGCTATAGCGACATCAGCGACTATGGATACGAGGTCGTGGTGGTCTTCGAGCGGGAGCGTGGCCTATGGGCGGCGTCGTGTTTTCCAGAGCGATGGTAGGTGACGTTCCCGGCGCGCGTTGTCGTCGTCGAGCGCGCCGGGACTGCTGTCAGCGGCCTTCGATGATGGCCATGAGGGGTTCGTAGTGTGCGTCGACGGCTGCGGCGTACGCCTCCATGTCCCCGGCCTCGCACGCGCGCAGGATCGCGGCGTGCGCCTCGGCGGTGTCCTCCATCTCCTGGCGCGAGGCAGTGGCCAGTTGGGGGGTCACGCTCTGGTGGACCAGCCACATGGCAGCGACGAGCTGGTGCATGAGCGGGTTCTTCAGGTAGGCGAGCAGCCCCGAGTGGAACGCGATGTCCTGGTCCAGGTAGGTGCCACCGGCGTGCGCGTGGTCGGTCATCGTGTTGACGAGTTCCCACAGCTGCGGGTTGCTCGTGCCTTTCATGGCGCGGGTGAGCGGCAGGGCGATGCCAAGGTCGAGGGCGTGGCGGGTTTCGACGATCGAGTGCAGCGATTGCACGCCGTTGATGTCGTCAAGGGCCGCTCGCAGAATCAGGGTCTCGACCAGTGGCTGCAGGGACATGTCGCCGACGTAGGATCCCGATCCTTGGCGCACCGTGACGATGTCGAGGGCCTGCAATTTACGCAGGGCTTCGCGCACGGAGGAGCGCGAGACTCCGAGGTCGGCGCACAGTGCCGACTCGGTGGGCAGGCGGTCTCCGGGGTGCAGGCCGTGGCGCAGAATGTAGGATTTGATAGCGTCCATCGTTACTGAGGATCGCGTATCGATGTGCGCTGGTCCAGTGCGGTTTGAGTCTGTGGATCCGGGTACTTGTGCTGTAATCTCTTGCACAGATTTGTCTGACAACATAAACTAAGTATAGCGAGCGGAACAAAAAAGGTCCGCACGATCCATTTCTCGAAGATGAGGAGCGAGAGCATGCGAATGCGTAAACACTTCGCGACCGGCGCGGCGCTGGCCGCAGCGGCTGCACTGGTCCTGACCGCGTGCGGCGGTGGCGGATCGACCGGCAGCGCTGGGGGCACAAACGATACTCTGACCGCTGGCGTTGCCTACGAGACCACCGACTACGGGCCGATTACCACCTCGGCACTCGGCATGGGCACGAACTGGCAGGTCCTCGAGGGCCTGTACCGGTTCAATATGGCCGACTACTCCGTCAGCCCCGCGCTGGCCGCCGGTGACCCCGTGAAGGTTTCCGACACCGAGTACGAGGTCAGCCTGCGTGACGGAGCGAAGTTCTCCGACGGCACCGACGTGACAGCCGCGGACTTCGTCGCCTCCTACGAACGCGCGACGTCCGAGAAGTCCATCTACCGTCAGTTCTTCACCTTCGTTGACTCCGTCGAAGCCAAGGACGACAAGACCATCACGATCACGCTGAAGCACCCCTTCACGAACCTGAAGGAGCGTTTCGTCAACGTTCGCGTTGTTCCCGCATCCATGGGTGAGGACGCGCTGAAGGCCAAGCCTGTCGGTACCGGTCCTTACAAGTATGAGAACATCACGGCGACCGAGGTCACCGCGGTTCCCAACGAGTACTACAACGGCAACGAGCCTGCCAAGGCCCCGACCCTCAAGTGGCAGTCCCTCAAGGATGACTCTGCCCGTCTGGCCGCCGCCGTTGGCGGTACCGTCGACATCATGGAGGCCGTCCCCGCGTCCGCCCAGGATCAGCTCAAGGCTGCCGGCTGGAACGTCGAGTCCAAGCCCGGCTACGGCAACCCCTTCCTGATGTTCAACACGCAGAAAGCGCCCTTCGACAAGCCCGAGGTGCGCCGCGCCTTCGTGAAGGCCGTCGACAAGCAGAAGCTGATCAGCTCCGCACTGGAAGGACAGGCCGTTGAGGCGACCTCCTTCCTGCCCGAGGCCAACCCGGCGTACAAGAAGCCCGCGACCGACCTGTCCTACGACAAGGACGCCGCCACCAAGCTCCTGACTGACGCTGGCGTCACCGACCTCGAGATCAACCTGGTGACGACGGATCACCCGTGGATCCTTGCCCTGGTTCCTCAGATCAAGTCGGACTTCGAAGCCCTCGGCGTGAAGGTCAACCACACGCAGATGGCCTCCTCCGACATGTACGCCAACGTCACCGACGTTGACGACCCGTCCTACGACATCGTCCTGGCCCCCGGCGACCCCTCGGTCTTCGGCACCGACCCCGGCATCATCATCTCCTGGTGGAACGGCGACAACGTCTGGACGAAGAGGCGTGACGGCTGGCAGACCTCTGACCCCGAGTCCTTCAACCAGCTGCAGACGCTCATTTCGGAAGCTGGCGAACTCGACGGCGACGATGCCAAGGCCAAGTGGGGCGAAGCCCAGGATCTGCTTGCCGAGAAGACCGTCATCTTCCCGCTCGTGTTCCGCAACATGATCACCGGCTCCAACCCCGCCAAGGTGGAGGGATTCCAGGCGATCTCCTCCACCGGCCTGCAGCTGCTCGGTGTGAGTGCAAAGTAAGTCCCGCTGGGACTGATGAGGAAGGAGGGGTGGAGCGCCCTCCCTGAGGCAGACGCCACAGTAGGGCGCCACCCCTCCTTTCCTATTGTCAAAATCCGTTGAAAATGGAGGTCTAGCAGTGAATAACCTTCTGCGACTCATCGGACGACGACTAGTGGCCCTGCCGATCATGGTGGTCGGCGTGTCCTTCCTCGTCTTCTTCATCATGTCGCTGTCTCCTATCGACCCGGCCTACTCGGCCCTGGGTGAGACGGCGACTCCCGAAGCCCTCGAAGAGTACCGTGTTCAGCACGGTCTCAACGACCCCTTCCTCGTTCAGTACGGCCGCTACCTGTGGAACATGCTCCACGGCGACCTCGGCACCTACGGCGTGGGCACGTCTAACCACGTGACTGATCTGGTCGCGAAGGCGCTCCCGATCACCCTGCAGCTGACCTTCCTCGGTCTGCTCTTTGCCGTCCTTATCTCCTTCCCCCTCGGCGTCCTCGCCGCCCTGTACCGTGATCGCTGGCCCGACCAGGTCATCCGCATCTTCTCGGTGATCGGCATCGGTACCCCGTCCTTCTGGCTGGCAGCGCTGCTGGTCCTCGGATTCGTCGGCAAGCTCCCCGTGTCCGGCCCTCTGCCCGCGTTTACCGTTGATCCGGGCGGCTGGTTCCTGCGTATGCTGCTTCCCGCCATTGCCCTCGCCGTCCCCGTCATCGGTCAGATGACGCGCGTTGTACGTACCTCGATGGTGGAGGAACTGGACCGCGATTACGTCCGCACCGCCATCGGCGCGGGCATCCCCAAGCGCATCGTCGTGGCCCGCAACGTCCTGCGCAACGCGCTCATCACCCCCGTGACCGTCCTTGGCCTGCGCATCGGCTACCTGATGGGTGGTGCCGTCGTCATTGAAATCATCTTCTCCGTCGATGGCATGGGTAAGGCAGTCCTGCTCAAGGGCATTCAGGAAAACTGGGTGACGCTGGTGCAGGGCGGCGCGCTCGTCGTCGCGATCGCCTTCATCGTCGTCAACATCATCGTCGACATGCTCTACCTGCTCATCAATCCGCGTATTAGGTCGGTGTGAGGCATGAACCAGAAAGAAAAGCTCAACAAGGTCACCGCGACGAGCGCGCGCTTCTCGCGCATCGGCGCGATGTCCCTGGGATCGAAGATCGCGATGGGCATCCTTGCCCTCGTCGTGCTCATGTCGGTCCTCTCGCCCTTCGTTTCCCCCTATGGCCCCGACCAGATCTTCGACAAGTGGAGTGCCCCCTCCGGCGAGCACCTGTTCGGAACTGATCACGTCGGCCGTGACATCTTCGCTCGCGTCCTGTACGGCGGTCGCTTCTCTCTGTTGATCGGACTGTGCTCGACCCTGATCGCACTGTTCTTCGGCGCGATCATCGGCTCGGTCGCGGCGGTCGTCCGCAAGAGCTTCTCCGAAGCCATTATGCGTCTCATGGACATCATCATGGCGGTGCCCGGTATCGCTATGGCGGCCGTCTCCGTCCTGGTCTTCGGCCGCACGCTATCCAAGTCGGGTAACACGTGGGGCCTGGTGGTCGTCATTATCTGCTCGATCGCCTTCGTCTACATTCCACAGCTGTCGCGCATCGTCCGCGCGAACGTCATGGCCGCCTACGGTGAGGACTACGTCCGTGCCGTGATCGTCTCGGGTGCCCGCGCCCCGTGGATCCTGGTCAAGCACGTCATGCGCAACACGGCAGCCCCGGTCCTGGTCTTCGCGACCGTCCTTGTCGCCGACGCGATCATTCTCGAGGCCTCCCTGACCTTCATCGGGTCGGGCCTCCAGGCGACCACGGTAGCCACGTGGGGCAATGTCCTGTCCGAGGCCTCGTCGAACCTGTCGGTCCTCCTGGGTAAGTGGTGGACGGCCTTCTTCCCCGGCCTGTTCATCATGATCACGGTCCTGTGCCTGAACATCCTCTCCGAGGGCATCACTGACGCCATGGTCGCCGCGCCCGCTTCGGCTGCGGTCGCCCAGGTCGATAAGGATTCCGACCGCGAGGCCGACAAGCTCCTCCTCGACCCGCGCCGCGCCTACGCCGAGCAGGCCGAGTCCCTCCAGGCTCGCCTGGACGACCTTGAGGCCGTTGAAGACAAGCGCACCGACCGCTTCGAGGCGTCCTTCGAGGCGACGCCGCTGCTGGAAGTCAAGGACCTGTGCATCAAGTTTGAGCGACACGGCGACGTCAACGTCGTCGACCACGTCTCCTTCAAGGTGCGCCCGGGCGAGACCATGGGCCTCGTCGGTGAGTCCGGCTGCGGCAAGTCGATCACGGCCCTGACCATCATGGGCCTCATCGATCCCAAGGCTGAGATTACGGGCGAGATCCTCTACGAGGGTGAGAACCTGCTGGAGAAGTCCGCCGAGGAGCGCCGCGCGCTGCTCGGTCATGAGATGGCGATGATCTACCAGGACGCCCTGTCGTCCCTGAACCCCGCCATGCTGATCAGGACTCAGATGAAGCAGCTGACCAGCCGCGGTGGCACGCGCAGCGCCGAGGATCTCCTCGAGCTGGTGGGCCTGGACCCCAAGCGTACGCTCGAGTCCTACCCGCACGAACTGTCCGGCGGTCAGCGCCAGCGCGTCCTGATTGCCATGGCCCTGACCCGCGACCCGAAGCTCATCATCGCGGACGAGCCGACCACCGCCCTGGACGTCACCGTCCAGAAGCAGGTCATCGCACTGCTCAACGAGTTGCGTGAGAAGCTCGGCTTCGCCATGATCTTCGTGTCCCACGACCTGGCGCTCGTCGCCGAGGTGGCCCACCACATCACGGTCATGTACGCCGGTCAGGTCATCGAGCAGGCCCCCACGAAGGAACTGCTCACGCACCCCACCCACGAGTACACGCGCGGCCTGCTGGGCGCGGTCCTGTCCATCGAGGCCGGCTCCGGGCGACTGCACCAAGTCCCCGGCACGGTGCCCTCGCCTCGTGACTTCCCGGTCGGCGATCGCTTCGCGCCCCGGTCCTCGCACCCCGATTACGGCCTGGACATCCGTCCGGTCCTCACCGAGGTCGGTCCCGAGCACGTGTACGCGGCTTTGCCGTCCCGCGATGAGATCGCCACGCAGGAAACCACCGGGAAGGAGGAAACCCGATGAGCGACACCACTCCGATCATCGAGCTGAAGGACGTTGAGGTGACCTTCACCTCGCGTACCGGCTCCCTGTTCAAGCCCAACAAGGTCTACGCGGTGCGTGGCGTCAACATGCGCATTGAGCGCGGGCAGACGCTCGGAATCGTCGGCGAGTCCGGCTGTGGCAAGTCCACGACCGCGAACGTCATGTGTGGCCTGCAGATGCCGACGAAGGGCCAGGTGTTCTTTAACGGCGAGGAAGTCACGAAGCGTGGTGCTGACGCGCGTCGTCGCATCGGACGTGTCGTCTCCGTGGTCTTCCAGGACCCGGCGACCGCCCTCAACCCCCGTATGCACGTCGCGGATCAGCTCGCTGACCCGCTGCGGGTGCACGGCATTGGGGATGAGGCTTCGCGAGCCAAGCGCGTGAAAGAGCTAATCTCGCTGGTTGGCCTGCCCTCCAGCGCCCTCGACGCGCTCCCCGGACAGCTCTCGGGCGGCCAGCGCCAGCGCGTCGCCATCGCCCGCGCCCTGTCCATCGGCCCCGACGCGATCATCGCGGACGAGCCCACCTCCGCGCTCGACGTGTCGGTGCGCGCACAGATCCTGAACCTGCTCACGGACCTCAAGAGGGACCTGGGCCTGGCGATGGTCTTCATCTCGCACGACATCCAGACCGTGCGATACGTCTCTGACCGGATCGCCGTGATGAACGGCGGCAAGGTCGTCGAAGAAGGGCCGGCAGCGCAGCTGCTCGCCGACCCCAAGGACCCCTACACCCGCAAGCTCCTGGGCGCCGCGCCCTCGCTCCTGCACCCCACCCTCGAAGGAGAAAAGTAAGTATGTCTTCGACAATCCGTGGCGTTGTCCCGCCCCTGGCCATCCCGCTCAAGGACGGCGAACTCGACGTCCCCTCGCTCGAACGCCACATCAACCGCATGATCGAGGCCGGCCTCGACGGCCTGTTCGTCTCCGGCTCCACCGGTGAGGTCGCCTTCTCGACGACCGAGCGTCGTGCACAGATCCAGCGTGAAGCCGTGCGCATCGTCGACGGCCGTATCCCGCTCCTGGTCGGCGTCATCGACACCGAGACCGAGCGCGTCCTGGAAAACATCAAGGTCGTGGAAGAGATCGGCGGTGCCACCGGCGTCGTCGCGACCGCCCCGTTCTACGCTCTCGGCGGCGAAACCGAGGTCGAGAAGCACTTCCGCATCCTCAAGGAGAACACCGACCTGGAGATCTGGGCCTACGACATCCCCGTGTGCGTGCACACGAAGCTGTCGCCCGACCTGCTCATGCGCCTGGGTCGTGACGGCATCATCGATGGTGTCAAGGACTCCTCCGGCGATGACGTGTCTTTCCGCTGGCTGTGCCGCGCGAACGAGGCTGTCGGCCACCCGCTCCAGCTCTTCACCGGCCACGAGGTCGTCGTCGACGGTGCCTACATGTCGGGCGCGGACGGATCCGTGCCCGGCCTGGCCAACGTGGACCCCGAGGGCTACGTGCGTCAGTGGCAGGCCTACGAGCGCCGCGACTGGGAGGCTGTGCGCAGCGAGCAGGACCGCCTCGCGGACCTCATGCGCATCGTCCAGGTGAAGGGCGTTCAGGGCTTCGGTGCCGGCGTCGGTGCCTTCAAGGCCGCCCTGTACCTGCTCGGCGTCTTCGAATCGCCCGAGATGCCGCGCCCTGTCGCCGCCATCGAGGGTGACAACATGGAGCACGTTGCGTCCGTGCTGCGCTCGGTCGACCTGCTCTCCTGATACGTCGACGAGGCCGGGGCCTTCCCCTTCCGTACATGCCGCGCCCTCGGGCGTGGCCCTCCCCGGCCTCGTCGATTCTTTCTACCCACTGACCGTAAGGATCCTCATGACTACGCTCCTTGCCCTCGACATTGGTGGTACCAAGGTCGGGTGGGGCATCGTCGAAGCTGGTGACACGTACGAGGTCACCGAGCGCGGATCGATCCCCACCGACGCGATGCGTGGCGGAACGGACGTGGCGGCGCGCATCTGCGAGCTCGCTTCGTCCCTGGTCGCCTCGCACCCGTCCGTGAGCGGTGTCGCCGTCGCCAGCGCCGGCGTCGTCAACCCCGTAACCGGTGACATTGTCTCCGCGACGGGCACCATGCCCGGCTGGGGAGGCACCCGCCTCGGCGCTCAGCTTGAGGCAGCGACCGGGCTGCGCGTGCGCGTCCTCAACGACGTGCACGCCCACGGTCTGGGCGAAGCCACGCTCGGTGCGGGCCAGCCCTACCGCATCGTCCTGTCCATCGCCGTGGGTACCGGCATAGGCGGTGCCCTCGTCGACGATGGCCGCGTCGCCTTCGGTTCGCGCGGCATCGCCGGACACGTCGGCCACATCCACCACCACTTCGCCCCCGACATGACGTGCTCGTGCGGTCGCAAGGGTCACATCGAGTCCTTCTGCTCGGGATCGGGGATTACGGCCTGGTACGACTCGCTGCGCGGCGAGTCCGACCCCGAGGTGGACGGCGGACGCGCCCTGCAAGAGTTAGCCGAATCCGGTAACACTCTCGCGGCCGGCTGCTTCTCCCGCTCCGCGTACGCGCTCGGCGAGGCCACGGCCTCGTTAGTCAACTGCGTAGACCCGGCCGTCGTCATCTTCTCCGGGTCCATGACCCGCTCCGGGGACATCTGGTGGGACGCCCTGCGCGAAGGCTTCGCGGCCTCCGCGATGACACCCGTCGCGGATACTCCCATCCTCGTTGGTTCCCTCGGCGGCGACGCGCCGCTGCTCGGAGCCGTTTCCTTCTTTCTGCACGCATAGGAGTTCACATGCACCCGCTCATTGCACACCTGAAGGGTAAGCTCATCGTCTCTGTCCAGGCGTACCCGGGCGAACCCATGCGCCACCCCGAGACGATGGCGCAGATCGCGCGCGCCGCCGAGATCGGCGGTGCCGCCGCCATTCGTTGCCAGGGTCTGTCCGACATCTCCGCGATCAAGGGCCGCGTCGACGTGCCCGTCATCGGTCTGTGGAAGGAAGGCCACGAGGGTGTGTACATCACGCCGTCGCTGCGCCACGCGCGCGCCTGCGTCATGGCCGGTTCCGACATCGTCGCCCTGGACGCGACGGGCCGCCCGCGCCTCGATGGCCTGAGCTTCGCCGAGACCGTGAAGGCCCTGCGCGAGGACGGCACCCTCGTCATGGCCGACTGCGGCTCCTTCGAGGACGCCCAGCGCGCCGTCGACGCTGGAGTGGATATCGTGTCCACGACCCTGGCCGGATACACGGGCGACCGCGTCAAGACCGACGGACCCGACCTGGAACTGCTGCGCGAGGTCGTTGCCGCGTTCCCGGACGTCCCCGTGATCTGCGAGGGCCGCGTCCACACGCCCGAGCAGGCCGCCGCGGCCATCGAGGCCGGTGCATTTGCCGTCATCGTTGGCACCGCGATCACACACCCCACGTCCATCACGACGTGGTTTAAGGCGGCCGTGGAAGGCTGACCTGTTGTCGTTGCGACGCAGCGCGCGGGCGGGTGATGAACATCCGCCCGCGCGCAGTTTTATACGCTGTGACGTGAGCGTATATTACCCAGCATGTCTGTTCCCCACGCCCGCTCTCACGCTGCCCTTCGTGCCACCGGTTTCGTCTGCGCATGCCTCGGTTTTGGCACCTCCGCCTGGCTCTCACGTCTGCCTGACGTCCGCGACGCCCTCAGCCTGACCCCTGCGATGATTGGCACGATGCTGCTCATCGCCTCGCTCGGTTCCCTCGTGACTCTGCCGTCTTCCGGTCCGCTCGTTACGGCAATCGGCGCTCGAGCCTCGGGACGCATCGGCGTGTCAATCTGGGCGATCGGCGTCTCGTGCGCGGGTGTGGGAGCGCTTCACGCGTCGATCCCACTGGCGACCCTCGGCCTCGTCCTGCTTGCCGCAGGCAACGGCCTGTGGGGCGCGACCATGAATATCGAGGCGGGCCTCGTTCAGGCGGCTGTGCGCCGTACGGTCGTCCCCATCATCCAGGCGATGTACGCCGTCGGCATGCTCGGCGGTGCCCTCCTCGGTGCGCTCGCCTCACAGCTGGGAGTACCCCTAGGCGTCCACCTCTTCGGCCTTGCCGCCCTTGAACTGATCGCCTGCGGCACCGCCGTCGGCTTCTACCTGACTAAGGAGGAAGTCGCCTCCATCACCCCCGTGAAGGATACGGACAACGGCGAGGGGGAGGAGGCCTCGTCGAAGACAACGAAGGGACTCACTCGCGTCGCGTGGCGCGAAAAGCAGACCGTCCTCATCGCCCTCATGGTCATGAGCGCCGGCCTCGTGGAGGGCGCGGCGAACGACTGGCTCAACCTGTCCATGGTCGACGGCTATGGCTTCTCGACGGCTGCGGCGTCCGCGGCCTTCGCGTTTTTCCTCCTCATGATGACGATTGTGCGCTTTGCGTCCCCGCGCCTCGAAGCGCGCCTGGGGGCACCCGCGCTGCTGCGCATCACCTTCTCCGGCGCTGTTGTCGGCCTGCTGCTCGTGGCGTTCGCCCCCCACTACACGCTGGCGGTTGCGGGCGTCGCCCTGTGGGGCATCGGGGCATCTCTCGGCTTCCCGCTGGGTATCTCCGCACTGTCCACCGACCCTGTCATGACGCCCGCACGTGTCTCCGTCCTGTCCACCGTCAACTACGGCGCGGCCCTCATCGGCCCGCCCCTCCTGGGTATCATCGCCGACCACATCGGCTACCACAGGGCGCTCGCATTCGTGGCTCTACCCGTCCTCCTCGCGATCGTGCTAGCCGGGCAAGTGCCGGACCAGCGCGGCAGGACGCGTACGGATATCGCGTTGGACGACTAGACAGGCAGCGTATCCATCTCTTGTCCTGCGTCTTCCTTCGGCGACTCTACGGGCGTATCCTGGTGCGCAGGAACGCCTGTGATGTGGCGCTCAGTGTCGCTTCGAAGAGAGAAGAAATCATGGCACGAATGATCGGATACCGCCGTTTCGGGGGCGTCGAGGTCCTTGAGGAAGGCTCAGTGTCGCTCCCCGCACCCGCTGAGGGACAGGTGCTCGTGAGCGTGCGGGCCGCCGGCATCAACCCCGTCGACTACAAGCTCTTCGGCGGATTGACGAGGCCCCTCGAAGTCATCCGCACCATCGTTCACCCCAGCCGATGGTTCGCTCGCGGCAAGGAACGCCCGCTGCGAGGCGTCGGACAGGACTTCGCCGGTGTCGTGACCGCCGTCGGCCCGTCAGTGAACAACGTGTGCGTGGGCGACGAGGTTATCGGCCTTCTGCGCGCCGCTCCCTGGTCCGCTCGGGAATACGGGGCACTCGCGACGGACGTACTCACCTCAGCGACGAACGTCGTCCCCAAACCCGCCTCCGTCAGCTTCGACGTCGCCGGAGGCCTGGGTGTTGCCGCACAGACCGCGATGGGTGCCATGCGCAGCGTGAAGGGCGAGGCGGGCGACGTCATCGTGGTCGCCGCAGCCGCCGGGGGAGTGGGAGGCCTCGTCACACAGCTCGCACTCGCCCGAGGTGCGACCGTCATCGGTATCGCCAGTCCCTCGAACGCCGACTACCTGCGTTCCCTCGGCGCGATCCCCGTGTCCTACGGCGAGAGCCTCGAACAGCAGATCCGGGACGCAGCCCCCTCACCCGTCACAGCCTTTATCGACTGCTTCGGTGGCTACGCGTCGCTGGCCCACCGCCTCGGCGTCCCGGGAGAGCGCGTGGGGACTCTCGTTCCAACTCCCGCGATTGCCCTGCGTCGCGCGCGATTTACAGGCGGACGCGACGGAAAGATCGCTGACATTGCAGCAGTTGCGGGACTCATTGACCGCGGCACGGTGAACCTGGCTATCGCAGGCACCTACCCGTTCGACGTGGAACAGGTGCGTGCCGCCTACACCGAGCTGATGGGCGGCCACGTGCGCGGCAAGATCGTCATCACTATTCCCTGAACTCGTCACCGTGCCCTCCGGTGAACGCTCGGAAAACGGAGAAACTTGCCACGGCCTCGTGTCTCAGTCCGCCCACCGCTGCGTGCGCCGGATCGCAGGCTTACCACGGCCTCGTGCCGGTGCGTACCACCCGGCGCTCACGGGGCCGAGGCCTGCCGGGGTTAGGCCGAACGCGCGCCGTGCGACTAGGCTTAGGGGCATGACGACCCTTGCTGATCTGACGACCCTGCGCGTGGGTGGGCCCATCGCCGAGTACATGCGCGTTTCTACGACCGACTCCCTGCTGGAGGCCGTTCGCGCGGCCGACGCCTCGGGTGGCCCGCTGCTCGTCGTGGGCGGCGGGTCGAACCTGCTGGCCTCCGACGCGCCCTTCGAGGGCACGGTCGTGGACGTGCAGCCGTTCGGGGAGATCGCCTCCATCATCGATGAGGGTCCTTCCGGGTCGGTGCTCGTGCGCGCCGGCGCGGGTACGGTCTGGGACGCTTTTGTCTCCTGGATGCTGTCTCAAGGACTGTCCGGCGTCGAGGCCCTCTCCGGCATCCCCGGGACCGTCGGCGCGTCCCCCGTGCAGAACGTGGGTGCCTACGGCCACGAGGTCGCCGAAACCATCTCCTCGGTCGAGGCCTACGACCGACTGACGGGTGACGTCGTGCGCCTGATGCCCGCGGAGCTGGGCTTCGCGTACCGGTCCTCCGCGATCAAGCGCAGCGTCGGTCAGCCCGGCCTGCACGACCGCCCGTGGGGTCCGACCGGCCGCTGGGTGGTCCTGTCCGTGGACTTCCGCCTTGGGCGCTCGCCGCTGAGCGCCCCCGTCATGTATTCCGAGCTGGCTCGCCGCCTCGGCGTCGAGGCCGGGTCGCGTGCCGACGCCTCCCTGGTCCGCTCCACCGTCCTGGATCTGCGTCGCGGCAAGGGCATGGTCCTCGACTCTGCCGACCACGACACGTGGAGCGCCGGTTCATTCTTCACGAACCCGATCCTGTCCGAGGCCGCTGCCGCCGCCCTGCCTGAGGGCGCGCCTCGCTTTAGCGCGGGGGAGGGCCTGGTCAAGACCAGCGCCGCCTGGCTCATCGACCACGCGGGCTGTGGCAAGGGCTTCCACCTGCCCGAGGCCGGGGACCCGCCGCGCGCATCCCTGTCCACCAAGCACGTGCTGGCCCTGACGAACCGCGGGAACGCGACGGGTGCCGACATCGAGGCACTGGCACGCGCCGTGCGCGAGTGTGTGTATGACGCGTTCGGCGTCACCCTGGTCCCCGAGCCGGTCACGGTCGGCATCACCTGGTAGCGGGCACGCCTTGCGCTGAGCGGGTGGAGGAGGCGGCCGTGAAGGAGTACGTGGAGGGCCTCGAACGAGAGTTTTCGGCCATCGAGCGAGGGTTCTTGCGCGAGCAGCGTCGTGCCCGTTCCGATTACGCTTCCTTCGATTCTGAAAAGGCTCGGCGCGTGGCGTTCCTTGCGTACCGCTCCGAGGTCTACCAGGTGCGCATGTACGCGGTTTTCCTGCTGGGGCATCTATCGCAGGAGTCGGATGTTCTCTCTTTTCTTCGGGACGATGTATCCGCGGACTCCAATTGGAGAGTACAAGAGGTCCTCGCGAAGGCCTTCGATGATTTCTGTGCTGTCAGGGGCTACGAGGCGGCGCTTCCCGTCATCGACGAGTGGCTGAGCAACCCGCGCCCCAACGTGCGCAGGGCCGTCACGGAAGGCTTGAGGATCTGGACGAGACGCCCCTACTTTCGGGACCATCCGGGCGATGCAATTGCGAGGTTGTCGAGGCTGCGCAGCGATGCAAGCGAATATGTCCGCAAGTCTGTGGGAAACGCGTTGCGGGACATCAGCAAGAAGCATCCGGAGCTGGTCGCGGCCGAGCTGAGGACCTGGAGCCTGGAAACCAAGAAGGTTTCGCAGGTCTATCGCCTGGCTTCCACACTCATTTCATGCGCCACAGCTGAGCGGTGACAGCAGCTCAGCACACAGGTGCACGGCGGCGGTTGGGGCCGATGGAGCGGTGGAGTGTGTGCGGGTGACGGTGTATGAGGACAGTTGGCACCTAGAATTCATCGATGTCCCAAAGTGCAGACCATGGTGCGCATTGATGCGGTGAATGGATCTGTGTGCGTTGCTTGGCCTGTTCTGGAGTGGCACGTGACCTCGTCGTCACCTGTGCAGGTTCTGCTGTCTGCGCTCGCGGATAGGTTGCCTCCACGCGGATAGGTTATCCGCTTGCGGATAGCTTAATAACCTATCCGCGTGTTCATAACCTATCCGTGAGCGCGGTTCCTATCCGCGTGAGGCCGCGGCGCGCAGACGCACGATCATGTCGGGCACGTTGCGAGTGACGGCCGTCCACAGGAGCTGGTCGTCCATGCTTTGGTACCCCGAGTGTGCCGCGATGTTGCGAGTTGTTCGCAAGGCGCGCTTCTCGGAGGAGGTTAGGGTATCCATGTAGGACGCGTACTCTTCGCGTTCCAGGAACGCGGCCAGCCGAATGATCACCATGCAAGCGGAGTCATACTCCGGGCAGTCGGCGCTGAAGGCCTCGACGGGGACAGCGGCAACCCGTTCGACGCGATGGGCGATGACATCGAGTTCACGCAGGAAGTTATCGGCGTCGAAGCTTAGTGTGTGCCTCCGTGTCACTCGCGGTCGAGGCGTGAAGGAAGCAGACGCACTCATAGCGCCACGGCCTCGTCAATGGCTGCTCGCAGCGCCTCGGGCACGTGATTGTCCGCGTGTACTTCGGTCGGGAAGCCGGTGAGTTCACTCGCGAACGAGGCAATGTCCGCCAACTCGAACAGCGACAGGTCTCGAGTGGGTGTGCCAATCAGGTCAATGTCCGACTCGAATCCGTCCGTGCCCCAGGCAACCGAGCCGAAGACGCGGAGGGAACCCAGGCCTCGTTCCTGGGCGTAGCTGCTGATCGAGGGCGCGTAGCGGGCGAGCGGCACGGAAGGACGGTAGTCGGCGGCGCGGAGAATGCGTTCGAGTAGTTCTGCGGAGACTGCGCGCCTGCCGGACTCGATCTGCGCGAGGGTCGACTGGCTCATCCCGGTCATCCCCGCCAGCTCGGCCTGAGTGAGGGATGCGTCCTGACGTGCAGCACGCACGAGGGACGGCGCGTCGTCACGATGAAACCGGCTCATGTCTCCATGATAGTGCACGCGTGCACTATCAGGCTGTCAACCGTCAGATCGAATCAGGAGCATCCGCTGATGTTAGTTCGGGAGAGGAAAACGGGCGAACGATAGCCTTCTCGGAGTCAATGGTTGTCACAGTTAGTTTTCGGTCCGATGAATCGGCAAGCGCGGTAATTTGGCGTGCCTGGACGAGGAATCGTTTCGAGAGAGCTGGCGACCCTGTTGTATAGTTGGACGCTCTGCTGGATGTTCTTCCCAAGCTTGTCGATGTGATCCGCGAGAATCCCGAGGCGTTTGTACAGCGTGCTTCCAAACTCGATCACCTCGTTGGCTTGCTCGTTGATGGCTGTCCTTGCCCAAGCGGTCGCGCATGTCCTGGCTAGAGCGAGGAGCGTGACGGGTGAAGCTAGGGCTATTCCCTGGCGGAATGCGTACTCGAGGAGTGAGGAATCGCTTTCTAATGCTGCGGAAAGAGCAGCTTCCGACGGAACAAAGAGCACAACGATCTCGGGTGATGAGCCGAGTGCTGCTGCATAGTCACGGTTGTGCAGATCGTCGATGTGACTGCGGAGAGCTTTGGCGTGTTGGACAAGGAATGATCTGCGCGCAGAATCAGCTTGTTCCCCGACGCCATCGACATCTGTAGCGCGAAGATAAGCATCCATTGGCGTCTTCGAGTCGACTGCGAGGAAGCCACCTCCTGGGAGGAAAATCGTGACGTCGGGACGGCTACGGTCATTGTCGGCACCGGCTGTTCCGGTTGGGCGTATCCCTCCCTGCACGAGCGTCCCGATGGACTGTTGTTGGACGAAATCTACATGGTTCAACATCCCTGCAGCTTCGAGAACTCGGACGAGCTCGACTTCGCCCCATGTGCCTCGGGCGCTCCGTGAACGCAACGCTCCCGTCAAGGAGTTCGTTGCCTGTACTAGTTCTGCTTCGCGCTGTTCTGCTTGCTTGAGTCGTGTGTCGAGGACCCCGTGTTGAAGTGCGCGCTGTTGTTCCATCTCATCGATGCGTTTGCCAAGGTTTTCGAGATGAGATTGAACAGGCTTAAGGAGGCCAAGAACAGAATCGGTGCCAGTGGTACTCTTTTGCGCTGCGAGGGCCAGTTCAGTTTCGCGTTTAGCGGTTGCTTTCAACTGTTCGGTGAGATTTGCATGCTCAGCCGAGCGCTGCTGTTCCATGAGAAGCACGCGCTTTTGCATTTCTTCCAGTTCGGTTCGAACTGGAACGAGAGCCTTGATGATGCTCGTTGTCTGTTCAGCGTTGGCAATTGCAATGCCGTTGTCGCGTTTCGCTGCTTCCTCAAGTTGCTGGGAGAGTTTGCCATGTTGTTCGGCGCGCTGTCGCTCCATGGAGTCGACTCGATCATGCATCTGCTCAAGCTGCTGGCGAATGGGTGTCAGAATCTCTAAGACATCGGAGTTTTGTTTCGCGCTCGACTCCATCTTAGAAAGCTGGACTTCCAGTTGCTGTGCCCGCGCCTGTGCCGCTGCTGCTTGGGTCTGGAACTGAATGAGTCCAGCTGCTCTGTGCTCCGCATCTTCGAGGCGGCGGGTCAGCTCGTCGACTTGTGTCCGTGACGAGGCGGCATCCTGTCGGAGGGTGATGAGTTCGCTGTTGTCTGTTTCAGTTGTAACGGTCTTGCGCGACGCTGCAAAAAAAATAGCCGAGAGCGATGCCGATAACTGCACCGAGGATGAGGAAAACTACATTGGCAACCATGAAAGCATTGTAGACACAGATGCTTACGGATGAAGTGTTAACTGTGTGATGTGGGGAATTATGTGCGAGGCTGTGGGGAACTATGGCGAGAGCCTCGCGGTGTTGAGAAAAATCTGCGCGTGTTGATGTGGTGCCCGGAAGTGCGTGTTGCTTGGCCCATCCTGGATTGCCATGCGGCCTTGATGTTGCCTGCGTTGGCTCTGCGGCTTGCGCTCGCGGATCCGTTCCGTGGGTTGGTTGCCGCTATACGGATAGGTTGCCACCACGCGGATAGGTTATTCGCTTGCGGATAGCTTAATAACCTATCCGCGTGTTCATAACCTATCCGTGTGCGAGCTGTCGGCCGCTGAGGTGGTGTCGGTAGTCGATGCTGCGTGCCGGTGAGGATGGCCCTCGTCGGCAATCTGCCCAAAGTGCAGACCACCTCGGCCACAATGGCTGTTTTTTAGCGTTTTTGTCGAGGTGGTCTGCGATTTGAGCGCAGCCACCCCGCGACAGCGCTACGCCGCTGGCTCCGTCGCCAACCACGCGTCGATGTCGGCCTTCCACGCCGCCTTGCGCGAGGGAGAGGTCAGCGAGGCATCGATAGATGACTGGGCCAACGACGCCAGGGCCTCGTCGGACAGACCGAATACATCGCGCGCGACCTCGTACTGGGCGACCAGACGCGAGCGGAAGAGCAGTGGGTCGTCGGCAGCCAGGGCAATGCGAGCCCCGGCCGACAGCAGCGTCGGCAGCGGCACCTGCGAAATCCGTGTACACGCCCAGGTGCACGTTCGACGTGGGGCACACCTCCAGGGCAATGCCCGCATCCACGACGGCACGCAGCAACGCAGGGTCCTCGCTGGTGCGCACCCCGTGCCCGAGGCGCGCGGGGGCCAACGTGGACACGACCTCGCGCACGGAGGACGGCCCCAGGAGCTCGCCGCCGTGTGGGACGCCCACGAGACCGGCGCGGCGCGCGATGCGGAACGCGGGACCAAACGAAGCCGTCGACCCTACGCGCTCGTCGTTCGACAGGCCAAAACCCACGACCTCGCCGGGGCCGTCGCCCGCGAATGATGCTGCCAGGCGCGCGAGAGTGCGCGCGTCCAGCGGGTGCTTCATGCGCGATGCGGCGACGATGACGCCGATATCGACGCCGGTGTCGCGCGAGGCCGAGCGGGCCTCGTCGATGATGATCTCCAGGGCCGGGGTGATGCCACCAACGTAGGGCGCGTAGCTGGTCGGGTCGGCCTGGATTTCCATGCGCACGGATCCTTCGGCAGCGTCGTCCTCGGCGGCCTCGCGGATGAGGCGGCGCATTGCGGCTTCGGAGCGCACGAGGTGGCGCGCGGAGTCGTAGGCGCGCTGGAAACGGAACCATCCGCGCCCGTCGGCCGGCATGGATGCGGCATCGATGTGCAACAGGTGCGGGGGCAGGCGCACACCCTGGGCGCGCGCCATGTCGACCATGGTGGCGGGGCGCATGGCTCCCGTGAAGTGCAGGTGCAGGTGAGCTTTGGGCAGGGTTATGAGATTTCGCCTGCCCGCAGGCGTGGGGCGCGGTGCCGTCAGGTTGGGGACAGCGGGTGCGTCCACGGCCTAGTGCTCCCCGAGCCAGATGATGATGTCGCGGATTAGGCCCGGACCCTCGGGTTCGTTGAGCAGCTCGTGGTACGCGCCGTCCACGATGCGCAGATGCACGTCCGCGTCGGGGTGGGCACCGCGTGCGGCCCGCACGAAGTCGCGCGATCCGCGCAGGTCCGCCAGGAGGTCGCCGGAGCCGTGCATGACCAGGGTTGGCGTGGTGAGGCGGTCGGCGCGTCGCAGCACTTCGTCGCCCTGCAGGATCATGGTTGCGCCCGTCAGGATCGGCACGCCACCCCTGTATGTGAGCGGATCCGCGTCGAAGTCGCGCTGGACCTGCGGGTCGCGAGACAGGGGAGAGACCTGCATCTCGGAGGCTCCCCTTGCCACGACGAGGCCGGGGCTGATTCGCGCGACCGGCAGGAGTCTGCGGGCGCGGGAGGGGAGACGTGGGGGAGGGGGCGCAGCGCTGGCGCGGAGAGGACGGTGCCGCGCAGGTGCGTCGGGTCCAGGATCGTCGACGCGGCTGCGATGATGCCGCCCATTGAGTGTCCGAACAGGAACAGGTCGGGGGTGCGCGCGTGAGCGAGGGTTGTCCGGCGCGCGTCTCCGAAGTCGCGGATGAGGGCACCCACGTCCACGCGGGCGCGGGGACCCTCAGAGGTCCCGTGGCCCGCGTGGTCGTAGTAGGCGACGTCGTATCCGGCGTGGGTGAGTGCGGAGCGAAGGTGGACGTAGCGCCCGGAGTGCTCTGCGTACCCGTGAGAGAGGAGGACGGTCCCGCGGGGCGTCTCCTCATCTGTCCGTTCGAACGAGATATGCATCAGGCGAAGAGCTCCTGTACGCGGGTGATACCTTCGACGAGGTCGTCGTCGGACAGGGCGTAGGAGAAGCGCAGGAAGCCGGAGGGGCCGAAGGCCTCACCGGGAACCGCCGCGACCTCGACCTCGTCGAGGATCAGGTCGGCGAGTTCGCCCGACGTGTTAGCGACGCGTCCGCGGATCTCGCGACCCAGCAGGCGCTCGACGGAGGGGTAGACGTAGAACGCGCCCTTGGGCGTGGGAACGTCGAAGCCGTCGATTTGGCGCAGCATGTCGACGATCGTGCGGCGGCGGCGGTCGAAGGCGACGCGCATCTCGTTCACCGCATCCAGGGAACCCGAGACGGCGGCGCGCGCGGCCTCCTGGGCGATGTTGTTGACGTTGGAGGTCAGGTGCGACTGGAAGGATAGGGCGGCCTTGATGACGTCGGAGGGGCCGATCATCCAGCCCACTCGCCAGCCGGTCATTGCGTAGGTCTTGGCCACGCCGTTGAGGATGACGGCCTGGTTCGCGAGTTCGGGCACCAGCTTGACGATGTGCGCGGTCTGCGCGTTCTCATACAGCAGGTGCTCGTAGATTTCGTCGGAAATGACCCAGATGCCGTGCTCGAGCGCCCACTGGCCGATGGCAGTCAGCTCCTCGGGCGTGTAGACGATGCCCGTCGGGTTCGACGGCGAGCACATGAGCAGCACCTTCGTGCGAGGGGTGCGCGCGGCCTCGAGCTGCTCGACGGTCACCTTGTAGTCCTGGTCGGCACCCGCGAATACCTCGACGGGGGTCGCGCCTGCGAGTTTGATGACCTCGGGGTAGGTGGTCCAGTAGGGGGTCGGCAGGATGGCTTCGTCGCCGGGACCCAGCAGTGCAGCGAAGGCCTGGAACACGGCCTGCTTGCCGCCGTTAGTAACGACGATGTCGGCGGGGGAGACCTCGTAACCGGAGTCACGCAGGGTCTTGGCGGCGATGGCTTCGCGCAGCGCGGGCAGACCGGCTGCCGGCGTGTAGCGGTGCATCGCGGGGTTGCGCGCGGCCTTGACGGCGGCCTCGACAATGTAGTCGGGCGTGGCGAAGTCGGGTTCGCCGGCACCGAAGCCGATCACCTGGCGGCCGGCGGCCTTGAGAGCCTTGGCCTTCGCGTCCACGGCCAGGGTCGCGGACGGCGTGATGGCGTTGAAACGATCAGAGACACGGGTGCGAGGTGTATTGGTCACCCCTCCATGGTCCCACGTCATGCGCCTGAGCGGGTTGACACCCCTGCAAAGCGCGCGTGGGCTACCTCTCATTTACGAGGCCTGGGGCGGAATTTCGGGGATTGTACGGACTGGGGGTGAAACTCGGTTGGACAAAGTCGCATCACATCCACTAATGTTTCTCAGGCAGGTTTTCCTGCGTAGGGCAGTGGCGCAATTGGTAGCGCACCGGTCTCCAAAACCGGCGGTTGTGGGTTCGAGTCCCGCCTGCCCTGCGGATAAGGCTTTCATTTTCGCAGGAGGATTCCCATGGCCACAGAAAAAGCCTCGGACGTCGAATCCTCGCGCCGAGACCGTACGAAGACGAGCGCCACTCGCAAGCGCGATGCCGCCGTTAAGGATAAGGCTAAGAAGCCCGGTTTCTTCGCAGGCATCTTCCTGTTCTTCAAGCAAGTCATCGATGAAATGAAGAAGGTGACCTATCCGACCGGATCGGAAACCTGGACATACTTCGTTGTTGTCGTTGTGTTTGTCGCCGCAATCATGCTTTTCGCTGGTCTCCTTGACTTCGGATTCGGTAAGCTAAGTGCATTGATCTTCGGCTGAGACCGACGAACCCGCCCGCAGAAACCTGCAGGCGGGTTTCTTTCACGGTCCGGCCCCATTCGCAGGAGGAGAAGTCGTGAGCGACGAACAGTACAGCGAGGACCAGGTCCTCGAGGAAACCCGGGAAAAGGTCGAGCGGGAGACCGCCGAAGCCCTGGCCGACGGAGCTGCTCAGGAAGTCGTCGACGAGGTGGCCGAGGAGGTTGCCTCCGAGGAAGTCGCGTCCGAGGAAGCGGAAGAGGAAGAGGCTGCCCCGGCCTCGCCCGAAGAGGAAGCGATCGCCAAGCTGCGCCGCAAGCTCTACATGTCCCCCGGCGACTGGTACGTCATCCACACCTACTCCGGCCACGAGCGCAAGGTGAAGGCGAACCTCGAGCAGCGCATCACCACGCAGAACATGGAAGACTACATCTTCGCCGTCGAGGTCCCGGACGAGTACGTCATGGAATACCGCGGCACCACGAAGAAGCGCGTGCGCCACGTGCGCATCCCCGGCTACGCGATCGTCTGCATGGACTTCAACGAGGCCTCGTACCGTGTCGTCAAGGAGACCCCCGCCGTCACCGGCTTCGTGGGCGACCAGCACAACCCCGTGCCGCTCTCGATCGACGAGGTTGTCATGCTCCTGACCCCCAACGTCCTCGAGGAAGCCGCCGAGGCCGCCAAGGACCAGCCCGCGCCCGTTCAGGCCGTCCAGACCCAGTTCGAGGTCGGCGAGATCGTCACCGTCACCGACGGTCCCTTCGAGACTATGTCGGCCACGATCTCCGAGATCATGCCCGAAACCCAGAAGCTCAAGGTGCTCGTCACCATCTTCGAGCGCGAAACCCCGCTCGAGCTCGGCTTCGACCAGGTGGAGAAGCTCGAGCAGTGATGTCACCCACCCGGACTTGGGGATAGGCCCGGGTTGGAGTTATCATGCATATTCGTGTGCGTTTGGTGCACTGTGCCCACTGAGACCCAGTAGGCCCGCCTCTGACGCGCCGCCCTGGTCGGCACCCGTCGGCCAGAACTTCAGTAGAAAGACCCGCATTCATGGCAAAGAAGAAGAAGGTCACCGGCCTGATCAAGCTTCAGATCGCAGCCGGTGCAGCCACCCCCGCACCCCCCGTCGGCCCCGCACTGGGCCAGCACGGCGTGAACATCATCGAGTTTACCAAGGCGTACAACGCGGCCACCGAATCGCAGCGCGGAAGCATCATCCCCGTTGAGATCACTGTCTACGAGGACCGTACCTTCACGTTCGTCCTCAAGACCCCGCCCGCCGCTGAGCTCATCAAGAAGGCTGCTGGCGTCCAGAAGGGTTCCGGCACCCCGAACACCGCCAAGGTTGGTTCGATCACCATGGCTCAGGCTCGTGAGATCGGCGAGGCCAAGATGGCTGACCTGAACGCCAACGACGCTGACGCCGCCGCCAAGATCATCGCCGGTACCGCCCGCTCCATGGGCATCACCGTCGAGGACTGACACCAACCAACCCCCCCCGTGGTAGGGCAGGCGCTGCCCGACACCCACGACTGCAAGGAGAAGAAGCAGAATGACCAAGCGCTCCAAGAGCTACCGCGCAGCGGCCGAGAAGGTCCACGCGGACGTGCTGTACACCCCCTTCGAGGCCATGAAGCTGGCCAAGGAGACCACCGTCACCAAGTTCGATTCGACCGTTGAGGTCGTCTTCCGACTCGGTGTCGACCCCCGCAAGGCGGACCAGATGGTCCGTGGCACCGTTTCCCTGCCGCACGGCACCGGCAAGACCGCCCGGGTCTTGGTCTTCGCCGTTGGTCCGCGCGCTCAGGAAGCGATCGACGCAGGTGCCGACGAGGTCGGTGGCGACGAGCTCATCGAGAAGGTTGCCAAGGGCTACACCGACTTCGATGTCGCCGTTGCGACCCCCGACCTCATGGGCAAGGTTGGCCGCCTCGGCCGCGTCCTCGGCCCCCGTGGCCTCATGCCGAACCCCAAGACGGGCACCGTGACCATGGACGTCGCGAAGGCCATCAAGGAGATCAAGGGCGGTCGTATCGAGTTCCGTGTCGACAAGCACGCCAACCTGGCGTTCATCGTCGGCAAGGCATCCTTCACTGCCGAGCAGCTGACTGAGAACTACGCCGCCGTCCTGGATGAGGTGCTGCGTCTCAAGCCGACCTCCGCCAAGGGCCGCTACCTGATCAAGGGTTCCGTCGCGACGACGATGGGTCCCGGCATCCCGCTGGATGTCACCAAGGTCAAGGACCTGCTCGAGAAGTGAGCCTCGCTCGCTGATTAAGCGTCCGGGTCCCCGCGCAGCACACGCTGCGCGGGGACCCGCTTTTTTGTGGCGGGGGCTGGCGTTCGGTGCGCTGGCACATGCATGCGCAGATTAAGGGACGTAGGTCACACAATATAGGTCGCGGATAGGGTATCCTTAATTCGCTTCTATAAACCTACATTCGTAAAGGGTTACAAAATGCCTCAGGCTGCAGGGTCGGGCGTCACAAAGCACGCTCGGCCGTCACGATCGGTGCTTTTACCGCCGTCTACTTCGTCCTCATGTGGTGCTCGGGGATGCTGGGCTTCTTCGGGCCGGCGTTCATGTTCGTCGGTTGGATCGTCGGACTGCTGCTCAACGGATCGGTCGTCATGCTGATGCTGGTGCGTTCGCGTATGTTCGGCACGCTCACGATCATGGGAGGCATCGTCGCTTTCCTGATGGTGGTGACCGGGCACGCGTGGGTGACCATTCCGGTTACCCTGATCCTCGGTTTCCTGGGTGATCTCATCGCCCGGGGTGGCGGTTACGTCAGTGCCTCTCGAAACATCGCCGCATACATGCTGTTCTCCTTGTGGATGATCGGTCCGCTTGCCCCCATTTTCTTCGCTCCGGATCCCTATTACGAGGACGTTGCGTCCCAGATGGGCCAGGACTACGCGGATGCTATGCGTGCGCTCTTTAGCCCCGCCGTTATCGGCGGTTGGGTTGTCGTCGCAATGATCGTCGCGTGCATCGGTGGACTCATCGGACGCTTCCTGCTGCGCAAGCACTTCGCGAAGGCCGGCGTTGCCTGAGATCTCGCTCGCCGAGGCCGCCCCAGACGAGGCGACGAGCAAGCTTGATCCGCGTACAAAACTTCTGGCCCTCCTCGTCTTCAACGCGCTCGTCATGCGCGCGAGCCCCACATCCACGCTGCTGGCTGTGCAGGTGCTCGCCGTCGCCGCCCTCGCGTGGGAGGTTGGCGGTCGGGCGGCGGTACGTACCGGGCTCGGGTGCCTCGTCTGCGACGCGTTGAGCCTCGGCTCGCCCCTCCTCGTCGCGTGGCTCGAGGGCATGGGGTCGCCGCGAGGCGTGGTCCTTGTGATTGGCACGTGCAGTGCAATCGCATTCTGGTTTGCGCGGTTCTTTGCGGGATTCGGCATCGCCCTCTACGTGTACCGCACGACGAGAATTGGCCAGATGAAGGCAGCCCTGCGTGCCGTTCACTTGCCGAGTGTTTTCGTCGATGCCCTCGTTGTCGCGTTTCGTGTCCTCCCGACGGTGGGTGCCGAGGCGGTCGCCATCCGCGAGGCGATGGAGATGCGTGGCGTTGACCTCGGGATTCGCGGCATCATACGGCACCCCCTCGTGATCGCCGAGCGTTTCCTGGTCCCGATGCTGTCGTCTATCGCGCGCGTGGCCGACGACCTGGCTGCCTCGAGCGTTGTCCGAGGCCTGGGTGGCCCCACGCGTCCCACCTCGCTGACGCGGCTGCGCGCCACCGCCTGGGATGTGCTTGCACTCGCGTGCGTCGCTGGCGTTATCGCCATTGAGGTCAGCGCTTACCTCGGAGTACTCCCATGATTAACGTTGAATCCCTGTCGTTCTCCTACGTCAGTGAGCTGACGGGAGATCGTGTTGAGGCCCTACGCGGGGTCGACGTGTCTGCCCGTCCGGGCACTCTCACCCTCGTGTGCGGGTCCTCTGGTTGCGGGAAGTCGACGCTCATGCGGGCGCTGACCGGCCTCGTCCCACAGATGACGCCGGGGCAGCTGGAAGGCGCGGTGCGGATTGATGGTCGCGACCTCGCCGAGGTCCCCCTGACCGAGGTCGGTCACCTGTGCTCATCCGTCTTCCAGAATCCGCGCACCCAGTTTTTCTGCGACACCGTCGCCGAGGAGCTGGTCTTTTGCGGGGAAACTACGGTCGCGACCGAGAAACCCTGATCGAGAACAGTGAGCGCGCCGCCGAACTCATAGGCATCACCCATCTCATGGACCGCAAGCTGTCGACTTTATCGGGTGGGCAGCTCCAAAAAGTAGCACTCGCCTGCGCGCTTGCCTCCGGGGCGCCGGTCCTTCTCGCCGACGAACCGACGTCGAACTTGGACCCCGACGCCATCGCAGAGGTGCGACGCGCCCTCGCGCTCCTCAAAGATCAGGGAATGACGATCATCGTCGTCGAGCACCGCCTTCACTTCCTGCGAGGACTCGCCGACCAGGTCCTCCTCATGGAGGACGGAGAGGTCACGCGTGCGTGGAGTGGTGAGGAGTTCTATGCGATGGACGACGGCGAGCGGCATTCGCTCGGTCTGCGTACTCTCGTGGACCCCGGACCGCCCGAGGCCTGGGTGGCCTCGCGGGGCTCCGGGGACGAGGCTTCGGCTGATGCGAGCGCGGGCCTGTCCTGTCGAGATCTGAGCTTCTCCTACGGGAACACTCCCGTGTTTGAGGGGTTTAACGCTGACTTCCTGGGCGGGCAGATCACGTGTATCGCGGGAGAGAACGGCGTCGGAAAAACGACTCTCGTGCGCGTGCTATGCGGTCTGGCTGCTCCCAGTTCCGGAACGATCACCCTGGACGGACAGCGACGAGTCGACGGCAGCGACGGGCCGCGTGCGCGCTCGTCATGCAGGACACCGGGCGGCAGCTGTTCTCCGACACGTTAGCGGGCGAGCTGACGATCGGGGCGTCGCAGGCCAGCGGCGAGGCCGGGGAGAAGCTTTTGGCTGACTTCGACCTCGCTCACCTGGGGGACCGCCATCCCCTCAGCCTGTCGGGAGGACAGAAGCAACGCCTCGTCATCGCAGCCGCGCGAGCCACTGGGCGCCGAATCGTCATCCTCGACGAACCCACGTCGGGAATCGATGCCCGGCACCTTGACTCAATTACCGCGACCCTGCGCCGCATTGCAAACGAAGGAGCGGCCGTCATCGTCGTCACCCACGACGGCGAGTTCGCTTCTGCCTGCGCGGACCAACTCATCACACTGACGCAGACGGGCACCAAGCGTGCACGCGAAGGAGAACCCCAATGACCGATACCGACGAGCGCGAGGACGCCACTGCCTCGGCCCCGAGTGGACCCGACGCCAACGACGCGCGCACCGAGGACCCGCGTGCCGCTCACCTGGCGGGCCAGCGCGCCTTCAAGGAGCTGACAGCCCCCATCCGTGGAGCCATGATGCTTGCCCGAGTACTCGGGTTCCTCTACGGCGCGCTCGCGGTCGCCCCCTACGTCGTCCTCGTCCAGCTGGGGGAGGTGCTGCTGGCTGCGGATCGATCAGGTGCCCTGCCCGACCGAGGGGAGGTGATGACCCTGCTCATGTGGCTGACCGGTGCCTTCGGCCTTCGATACGGTATCTACTTCGTCGCGCTGACCGTCACTCACTTCGCGGACGTGCGTTTTGGGCACATCGTGCGCTCGCGCATGGTGGGTGTCCTCTCCGCAGCGCCCCTCGCCTGGTTCACATCCACGAACTCGGGGGCCGTGCGCAAGGCCATCCAGGACGACACGCACGATGTGCACACGGTCATCGCGCACGCGCCCGTCGAATCCGCAGCTGCCGTGAGTGCGCCGGCATCCCTGCTCATCTACGCCTTCGTCGTCGACTGGCGGCTCGGACTCCTGTCGATCGCCACGCTCCCCATCTATGGGCTCCTCAACGCGTGGATGATGCGAGACATGGGGGAGAAGACCGCCGAGATGGATCGACACCTGACGCGGGTCTCGTCCACGATGGTGGAGTTTGTCTCCGGCATTAGCGTCGTCAAGGCATTCGGAACCGTCGGGCGCTCACATCAGCGTTTTACCCAGGCTGCCGAGGACTTCTCGCGCTTCTATCGCGACTGGTGCGGTCCGCTGCTGAAAGGCTCCGCGCTCGGGCAGGCCAGCGTGTCTCCCTCGTTGATCTTGCTCATCTCGACCGCGGGAGGCGCAGCGTTCGCGGCCGCCGGGATCGTGAGCCCGGTCCAGGTCATCACCTGCGCGCTCATTGCCCTCGTCATCCCGGCTGCCATCGAGGTGCTGGGGACGACTGCCTGGTCCTACCAGATCGCGGGGGCGGCCGCGCTGCGGATCGTGGATCTGCTCTCTGTTGATCCATTGCCCGCCGAGGGGCATTCCGTGCCAGATGGATCGGATGTTGAGATTGACGGTGTGTCCTTCTCCTACGGGACGACCCTCGCGCTTGACGATGTGAGCCTGACGATCCCCGAGGGCACGGTGACCGCACTCGTTGGTTCCTCCGGCTCGGGTAAGTCGACGCTCGCGACGCTGGTCGCGCGTTTCGCCGACCCGGACCGTGGGGCTGTCCGCATCGGAGGGGTCGACGTGCGCGATATCGCCCCCGACGTTCTCTACCGGCACGTTTCCTTCGTCCTCCAAGACCCCCAGCTCCTCGATATCTCCGTACGCGATAACATCGCGCTCGGCGTTCCCGGTGCTAGCGAGGAAGCGGTGTGGGCCGCCGCTGGGGCCGCTCGCATCGACGACTACCTGCGTTCCCTACCCCGAGGCCTCGACAGCATCATCGGGGAGGATGCGCATCCCTCGGGTGGCCAGGCACAACGCATCGCGATCGCGCGTGCCCTCCTCGTCGATGCCCCCATCCTCGTCCTCGACGAAGCCACCGCCTTCACCGACCCGGAAGCCGAGGCCGATATTCAGCAGGCCCTTACCCGCCTCGTGCAGGGAAAGACAGTCCTGGTGATCGCGCACCGCACAGCATCCATCGTCGGCGTCGACCAGATAGCCATCCTCGACGCTGGTCGTCTCATCGCGCTGGGCACGCCTGACCAGCTCGCCGATCACCCGTACATGCGTCGCTTGACCGCGCCCGCGAAAGGATACTGATTATGTTCGGACTCATCTTCCGTCTGCGCGAACCCCTCTCCGAGCAGGGGCGAGCCGACTTCGCCCGGGCGACCGTCCTGTCCTGCATCGTCGGTGTCGTGCGCGGAATCTCGCTCATCGCGTTCATTCCGGCCGCGCTCGCCCTGACCTCGGGTCACAGCGCCTGGGGGATGCCTCTGAGCGCGTGGCTCGTGGTGCTGGCTGGATGCGCGCTCGCCTCATTTGTCGTCGAGTATCTCCTCGCTATGCGTTCATACTCGGTGGCCTTTGACTTCCTGTCGAACATGCACCGCGCGATCGGCGACAAGGTGGCGTCCCTGCCGCTCGGGTCCTTCCGCGCAGACACGGCCGGAAAGACGTCGCGCCTCGTCTCGCGTGAGCTCATGGTTCTGGGTGAGATCTTCGCGCACATGTACTCGCCCCTCATCGCCGCCATCGTCACCTCGGCGACGATGCTCGTCGGCATTACCGTGTTTTCACCGGTCCTCGGGCTGGTGTGCGTGGCCGCGATCCCGGTCGTCGGCGGGGGAGTGTGGGTGGCGCGCCGCTGCCTGCAGTCGGGGGCCGCCCTGAAAGAGCCGCCCGCTCGCGAGCTGTCCCACCGCATCGTCGAATACGCGACCAAGCAGGGGGCGCTGCGAGCCTGCGGGCGCTCCGCCTCCTACGAACCCCTCCTGCGAGCCGAGGATGCGTACGGGGTGGCGGCGCGGCGTTCTCTCATGCGGGAAACCGTCGGCCAGATCGTCAACGGCATGGCCGCCCAGGTCGTCGTCGTAACGCTCATCTGCGCGATCGGGTGGCTCGCGGTCGGGGAACAGGTCGGCCCCGTGGCTGCGATCGTCGCGATCGGGCTGCTTCTGCGTTTCACGCAGATCCTCGTCGACATCGGGACGCTCACCTCAGCCTTCGAGACGCGTCGACCGGTCCTCGACCTCAGTCACGAGATCCTCTCCGCCTCAGAACTGCCCGCCCCCAAGGGCGTGCGACGCACGGACGAGGCTTCGGCCTCGTCGGGTGCATCCGTGGCCCTCGAGGACGTGTCCTTCTCCTACGAGGCCGACCACCCGGTCCTGCAAGGCGTGTCCTTCTGTGTCGAACCCGGAACCATGACGGCGATCGTCGGTCCCTCGGGCTGTGGCAAAACCACCATCGCGCGCCTCGTCGCACGCTTCTACGACGTGGACGCGGGATGCGTTCGAGTGGGTGACGCAGATGTGCGCGACTGGGACACCACCGACCTCATGGCGCAGCTCTCCCTCGTCTTCCAGGACGTCTACCTATTCGACGACACCCTCGAAGCCAACGTTCGCGTCGGCAACCCCGACGCGAGCCGCACAGACATCGAGGAAGCGGCTCGCCTGAGCGGAGTCGACGAGATCATCGAACGCCTGCCGCACGGCTGGGAGACCCCCGTCGGCGAGGCCGGCCGTGCGCTCTCGGGAGGCGAGCGCCAGCGCGTCTCCATCGCACGCGCGCTCCTCAAGGCCGCGCCCATCGTCCTCTTCGACGAGGCCACGAGCGCCCTCGACCCCGAGAACGAATCGCGCATCACCGACGCCATGGCTGCCCTGCGGCGCGACGCGACACTCATCGTTATCGCCCACAAGCTCGACACAATCACGGCAGCCGACCAGATCGTCGTCCTCGACGAGGGCGGCCGCGTCGCCCAGATCGGCACGCACGCAGAGCTCTACTCGCAGGCGGACGGCCAGTACCGGGCCTTCTGGGACGCGCGCTCGCGGGCAGCGGGGTGGAAGCTCGTCTGACGGCTCTCACGCCGCGAGGCCGGGGCCCCAATGCGCATCTCCGGACGGCGAACACCGTTTCGTGTGTCGGATACCAGGCGCTCCACCCTGAGTCAAGCCGGACGCATCCTTCCCGGAGACCCCGCAAACCAGCCCCGGCCTCGCGCGTCCTCTGATACACCCATCGCAGGTGCGCGCGACCGACCCCGGCCTCGTCTGTGAAACGCGCCGCCATGCTTGCACGCAGGTAACCGCCCTGTTAAGCTGATCCGTGCCGAAGACCGTTGGTGTCCACGCTAGTGGAGAAAAATCCAACGCAGGTGAGTGAGCCGCCCTGCGCGGCATTCGAGCATGCGCCCGACACGAACCTGCGTGTCGGGTTTTTTCTTGCCTGCGGTCACGTATCTGGAAGGAGGACCATGGCGAAGTCCGACAAGGTGGCAGCAGTTGCCGAGCTCGTGGAGCGCTTCCGCGCAGCCGACGCTGTCCTGCTGACCGAGTACCGCGGCCTGACCGTCAGCCAGCTGAAGCAGCTGCGTCGCGGCCTGGGCGAGAACGCGACCTACGCCGTGGCAAAGAACACGCTGGCGCGCCTGGCGGCCAAGGAAGTCGGCCTCGACTTCCTGGCTGAGGACCTCAAGGGTCCCACGGCCATCGCTTTCGTCTCCGGCGAGCCCGTTGAGGCCGCCAAGACCCTGCGTGATTTTGCTAAGGAAAACCCCGCCCTCGTGCTGAAGTCCGGCTCGATGGACGGCGCTCCCCTGAGCGCCGAGGGTGTCAAGAAGCTCGCCGATCTCGAGTCCCGCGAGGTCCTGCTGGCCAAGGCCGCAGGCGTCCTCAAGGCGAAGATCGGTCAGGCGGCGTTCGCATTCAACGCTCTGCCCGTCAAGGCAGTGCGCACCATCGATGCTCTGCGCGAAAAGCAGAGCGAGGCGGCCTGACGAGACAGGCCATGTTCCACGCCGCCACCGGCTGCGTGAAACAAACCAACAATCTGCACTCGTGCAGGCCAATTAGGAAGGATGCCACTCATGGCTAAGCTCTCCAATGACGAGCTCATCGCAGCTTTCAAGGAAATGACCCTCATCGAGCTCTCCGACTTCGTGAAGCTCTTCGAGGAGACCTTCGACGTTGAGGCCGCTGCCCCCGCAGCCGTCGCCGTTGCCGCCCCGGCCGCCGACGCCCCCGCCGAGGAAGAGAAGGACGAGTTCGAGGTCGTCCTCGAGTCCGCCGGTGACAAGAAGATCGCCGTCGTCAAGGTCGTCAAGAACCTGGCCGGCCTGGGCCTCAAGGAAGCCAAGGACCTGGTTGACTCCGCGCCCTCCACCATCTTCCCCTCCGCGAAGAAGGAAGACGCCGAGAAGGCCAAGGCTGAGATCGAAGAGGCCGGCGGCAAGGTCACCCTTAAGTGACTTTCCCCGTCTGACTCGTTCAGACTTTTCCACCCGACTGGGTGGGCTGACCCCGTCCCGCATCTGCGGGGCGGGGTTTCCGCGTGTCTGGCGCTCGTTACTTGTAGCACCGCTGGTGTTCTGGGCGCCGCTTCGTGTGTGTTTGAGCCCGGCTGCTTGGTGCACCCGTGGGCGGCGGCCCGCCCGAGAGTCGTCCGCGCCGTGAGCTTCGCTCGGCGCTGCTCGTTGTTGCTTGTAGCGCCGCTGGTGTTCCGGGCGCCGTCGGGCCCGGCCGCCCGCGAGATCGCCACACGCGAGCTTCGCTCGGAGTGGTCGATCTCGAAGCCCGCCCATGCCCTCCGGACCCTCCGGCGCCCTCCACACCGGCGGCACTTGCGCGGTTGTGTGTCTGTTCGAACCACGGCCAGGCCCCGCCGCCGCCCACGGGCACCGCAGCTAGACTCTCTGGACCCTCCGGTATCCTCCACGCTGGCGGTGCTATCGGGATTTTTGATTGTGCTTGTCGCTCGCGGGTATTGCACTGGATAGGTGGGTATCGCACGATGCGGGGTGGCATTGCACTGCTCAGCTGCTAGTGCATCGCATGCGGAACTAGTGCAACGGTTTCCTCGCATAGTGTCTACGCGGATAGGTTGTTGCTTCATGGATAGGTTATGAGCATGCGGATAGCTTATTTACCTATCCGTGTGGCGATAACCTATCCGCATCGTCATAACCTATCCGCATAGGTAACCGCCAGGCCACCCCGGCGTCTATGAGTCCCGCAGCCTGGCCCTCATGTTTCGCTGCATCACTAAATTTTCGGACACCGTTGTGATGTGCACGCGGGCTTCCTACCCGTGGCTTGTGCTTCTCTTTCGCATGTGGGCCTCCTACCTAGATTCTGGGGCCTCTCTTCCGCACGTTAACCCGCTGATCCGAGCCTTGGCGAGGATGCCCACGTGCGGAACAGCGGGTTTGCATGCGGGCCAGCGGGTTTGCGTGCGCGCCAGACCGTAGGGATGCTAGGGGTACTTGAGGTTGCGCAGCGCTGCTGGTCGAGCCAATACCGGGAGTGTTTCAAGTCGATCAACAAAGCGTGACGCGGTGCATATTGTAGATAGGGCTTTCTGGCTTGCCAGTTTCGGAGGTGCCCTGCTAGTATTTTCTCTTGTCGCAATCCTGCGTAGCTCAACGGCAGAGCATCCGACTGTTAATCGGACGGTTACTGGTTCGAATCCAGTCGCAGGAGCAGACGCCCCGGGTCCTTGAGGACTCGGGGCTTTTTGTTCATATGCGGACGCATGCGAGGATGGGGGTTGGTGACCGTGCCAGAATCGTGGAATGCTGTCGTCGTGGTTCTGTTGATCACCGCGTGCATCTTCGCCTACGGTGTCCATGTGCTGGTCCACCCGGATGCGGGAACGAACCCGAGCGCGAAGCCGCGCGGCATCCAGCCTCCGGACGCGGAGCAAACGGCGGCCTTGCGGGAGCGCTACAGTGAGTTCGCCGACGCGTGGCAGCGCTGGCAGGAGACGCCGCGCGGCCCGGGTGATCGGGATCGTCTGGTGACGGTGGAGGATGTGTGTGGGGCGGCCCCGACCCCGGCGGATCTTTCCCGCCGCGTTACACGGCGAGTCACCTCGGTAAGGTCACTCTTGAACGGCGTCGCTACCTCAGCCTCGAAGAGGAGATGACAAACGGCCCGGAGGTCGTCTGGGCGGCGTCCCCGCGCGCGTGGGCATCGCGCCGCCTCGATGTGTGGGCGGTTCATTCGCGCGGCTGGAGACGGCCTCGGCTCATGCGCGTCTGGTTCAATCGCGAGCGTGCTCTCGTGGAGATTCACACCAATCGCTCCGTCAAGGTTGATGAGATCCTTCCGAGCGAGATCGTTGGCTTTGTTCGCGGCTACACGCGCCTGGGGCCGCGCACGGGTGTTGTTGACGGGCTGCGCTGGCTTCCAGAGGATGCGATGCTGATGGGGCACCGACCTTTGACGCGCACTTTCCGCACGCTCACGGATCTGTCGGTCGTCTCCCCGGTCGGCTCACCGGTGGGGGATGCGCTGCGTGCGGGTGATTTCCACGCGCTGACGTTCTCGTGTTCGTGTGAGAGTGCCGGCTGGGACAGCGTGGACAGTGAGCTGCGCGTCCTCGACGTCGCGGGCATGACCTACCAGGTTGGCAACGCGCTCGGGTGTTGTCCGTCCGACAAGGAGGCGTCGTCTTCGGTGGGAGACTGCAGGGACGAGGCCGGGGCTGTGTCCGCTGGGTCGGAGTCCTCGAGCGGGGCTGCGGATGATGGCTGCGGCCGTGTCGAACCGACGGACCTGGCTGTTGTGCCGGTGGATCCGAAGGCTGTCCTGCGGGCGGTGCGTGCGATGGTTGAGCTGCCGGGTTCGGGGTAAGTATCTACACGTGGGCGACGGGCCTGCTCGTGAGTGTGCAGAATCCTGGAGGATGGTGGAGTGAGGGTGGTGGGTGGTTCGCCATCGGATTGTCATGTGCCCGGGATGGATGGGGCCGAGGCCTGGGGGTCGTTTGCAGTGATAGGGGAGTGAGGGAGTGCGAGAGGAACTGGTAGAAATCGTGTTGCGGGTCGTGGAGGCGATTCCTCCGGGGCGCGCTGTCACCTATGGGATGATCGCTCGGGCGGTTGGGACCGGTCCGCGCGTTGTTGGGCGGATCATGCACGATTGGGGTGGTGGTGTCCCGTGGTGGCGCGTCGTGAACGTTCACGGAACTTTTCCGACAACCGTACGAGGTCAGGGCGTTGTCGAGTGGGAGAGGGAGGGGATTCCTCACGATCCGACACGCGGGAAGGTGCTACTCGGGCAATGTCTTGTCAGTCAGGAGTGGCTTGATGATGTCGCACGAACCGTCCGCAAGAATGTGCTAGAAAGCCTGGAATTGTAAGGTTTATCGACTCTCGATTAAATTTCAGTTCGGTTACGCGCGAGCTAATTTAACTCGCGCGTGCTCGTCAGATGACTTACTCTTGGGGGGACGCCGAAGAGGGCGTTCCTTCGAATACGTTTCCGTTAGCGTTAACGAAAACGAGGGAGCAAACTCCAGAAACAGAGAAGTTACTGGTACCCAAGGGGTGAGAAGTGACGAACTTACTAGAGCTAAAGGGGATCTCGAAGACGTTCCCCGGCGTGAAGGCGCTGTCCGACGTGGACCTCGACCTTCGCCCCGGTGAAGTCTTGGGTCTCTGCGGTGAGAACGGAGCGGGCAAGTCGACGCTCATGAAGGTGCTCACCGGTATTCACAAGGCCGACCCGGGCGGAGAAATCTGGCTGCAGGGCGAGCAGGTTGACATTCAGTCGCCTGAGCATGCCCGTGACCTCGGCCTGTCGATCATCCACCAGGAACTCAACATCGTTCCTGACCTGACTGTTGCCCAGAACCTGTACCTCGGTCGTCCGGGTTCCTCGAAGTGGTCTTACATTGATGATCGCAAGATGGTGCGCGACGCCTACGAGCTGTTCGAGCGCCTCAATATGAAGATCGATCCGACCGCCTACTGTCGCGACCTACCGGTCGCCCGTCTGCAGATGGTGGAGATTGCTCGCGCACTGTCCTTCGACTCGAAGATCCTCGTCATGGACGAGCCCACGGCTCCTCTGACGACGACCGAGACCGAGTCGCTGTTTGAACTCGTGCGCGATTTTGTCTGCCCAACAACCGGTCTGATCTTCATTACGCACCGCATGCCCGAGCTCACCGAGCTGACCGATCGCATTTCCGTGCTGCGTGACGGCAAGTACGTCGGCACCGTCGACACGGCTACGACGCCTATGCGTGAGGTCGTCAAGATGATGGTCGGTCGCGAGGTGCCCGCTGACGCGCGCCCCACCACTAAGCCGATCTCGGACGAGGTCGTCCTGCGCGTCGAGAACCTGTCGACAGTCAAGGTTGTCCACGACGTCTCCTTCGAGGTCAAGAAGGGCGAAATCTTCGGCTTTGCGGGACTGGTTGGTGCCGGTCGCACCGAGGTAGCCCGCGCTCTGTTCGGAGCTGACCCCCACACCGAGGGCAGCATCTACGTCCACGGCAAGAAGGTGTCGATCAAGAGCGCCTCGGATGCCGTCAAGCATGGCATCGGCTACCTGTCCGAGGACCGCAAGCAGTTCGGCCTGCTCCTGGACAAGGACATTTCCTTCAACACGGGCATGGCTGCCATGGACCACTTCACCAAGGCGTCGGTCGTCGCGACGGAGAAGCTGCGCAAGGTCGCCCAGGAGTACGTGGCGAAGCTGCGCACGCGCACCCCCAGCGTTGACGTCGAGGTCCGCTCCCTGTCGGGCGGTAACCAGCAGAAGGTTGTCGTGGCCAAGTGGCTGGAGCGCGACTCTGAGGTCCTTATCTTCGACGAACCCACGCGCGGCATTGATGTGGGTGCGAAGGACGAAATCTACACGCTGCTTGAAAACCTAGCGAAGCAGGGTAAGGCGATCATCGTCATCTCCTCGGAACTGCCCGAGGTCCTGCGCCTGGCGAACCGCATCGCCGTCATGGCCCACGGCCGCATTATTGGCACCCTCGACAACGAGGAAGCCACCCAAGAAAACATCATGGAACTGGCCACCGTCGGCCAGGAAGAAGCGAACGGAGTAAACGCGTGAGCACCGTCGTCGACAACAAGGGCCTCGAGGCGCCGTCGCCTGTCGCGGCCTTCCTGAAGAGGAACATGCAGCTGCTGCTCGTCACAGTTGCGTTGTTCGTGGTCCTGGCATTCTTCAGCGTTGCTGTGCCGAACTTTACTTTTGCGACCATGAACGTGTACCTGGACATCGTCCTGCAGTCGGCCTTCACGGGCGTCATGGCGCTGGGTGCTACCTTCGTCATCGCGACCTCCGGCATTGACCTGTCCGTCGGTACGGGTATGAGCCTCGTGGCCGTCATGGCCGGTATTTTCCTGGCGGGCGACAAGATGAACCTGCCTCTCGGCCTCGGCCTGCTCCTGACCCTGCTGGTCGGCATGGCGATTGGCCTCATCAATGGCCTCAACGTTTCGATCCTGGGCCTGCCGCCCTTCATCGCGACGCTGGCGATGATGATGGTCGCCCGAGGCCTGGCGCTCATCATTTCGAACAAGTCTTCCATCGTGATCGCGAACACCGGCTACAAGGCCATCGCCGCCGGCAAGGCGATCCCGGGCGTAGCCAACGCCATCGTGATCTTCCTAGTCCTCACGGTCCTGGCGACCTTCCTCATGAACAAGACGCTCCTGGGCCGCTACGCCCTGGCGATCGGCTCCAACGAGGAAGCCACCCGCCTCTCCGGCGTCAACGTGCGCCTGTGGAAGATCATCATCTACGTCGTTGCGGGTGCCTTCATGGCCGTCGGTGCCGTCCTCTACTCCGCGCGTGGCGGCCTCGTCCAGCCCGCTGAGGGCGTGGGCATGGAACTCAACGTCATCGCCGCGGCCGTCATCGGCGGCACCTCCCTGTCGGGTGGTCGCGCCTCGATCCCCGGCGCGCTGGTTGGCGCGATCCTCATGGAGACCCTCAAGAAGGGCCTGACCATGATGAGTATCGCCGCCGAATGGCAGTTCGTCGTCACCGGTATCGTCCTGCTCCTCGCGGTCGTCATCGACAACCTGCGTCGCATCCGCGAAAACGCAGCCTGAGTCTTATTCCATCTCAATTACAACCCGTGAACCGCCGTCGGTTCACTCTCCAGATAGGCGGGAGTCATCCCGCCACCCCACGAAAGGAACACCAATGCGCCCCATCGGACGTATCGTCGCCGCCGCTGCCGTCGGCACCTTGGCCCTGGGCATGGCTGCATGCTCGACTTCGACGGATGCCACCGGAGGCTCCACCAAGACCGAATCGTCGGGTGCCTCGAAGGTGGACACCTCCGGCGAGCAGCAGGACTGGGAGAAGGAGGCTGTCAAGGGTGATGGCTCCCAGACCATTTACCTGGTCTCCAAGGGCTTCCAGCACCGCTTCTGGCAGGCTGTGAAGGAAGGCGCCGAGCAGGCTGGCGAGGAGCTGGGCTACAAGGTCAGCTTTGTCGGCCCGCAGGACGAGACCAAGGTGACCGAGCAGACCGACCAGCTCAAGTCTGCTCTGGACTCCGGCCCGGCCGCCATCGGTTTCGCCGCCCTGGATTCGAATGCCGCCGCTGATCTGCTCAGCGAGATCAAGTCCAAGAACATCCCGGTTGTCGCCTTCGACTCCGGCGTTGAGTCCGACATCCCGGTCACCACGGTTCAGACGAACAACACCAAGGCCGCCGAGGAAGCCGCGCAGCACATGATCGAGCTGCTCAAGGGCAAGTCGGGTTCAGTCGGCATGGTCTGCCACGACTCGACCTCCACCACGGGCAAGCAGCGTTGCGAGGGCTTCAAGGAGTACTTCAAGGCCAACGCCCCCGCCGACCTGAAGCTCCTCGACGAGCAGATCGCTGGTGAGGTCACCAAGGCCGCTGACACCTCCAAGTCGATCATTCAGGCCAACTCCGACATCGTCGGCATGTACGGCTCGAACGAGGCCGCGGCCTCGGGTATCGTCCAGGGCGTTGCTGAGACCGGCAAGGACGTCACCGTCGTGGGCTTCGACTCGGGTAAGACCCAGATCGACGCCATCAAGGCTGGCAAGGAGGCTGGTGCCGTGACCCAGTCGCCGGTCAAGATCGGCTACTACACGGTCAAGGCCGCGGTCGCCGCGATCAACGGTGCCAAGCTGCCCACGGTCATCGACTCCGGCTTCGCCTGGTACGACCAGAACAACATCGACGACGCTGGCATCAAGGCCAACCTGTACGAGTGAGACGCTAGCTCAATAGGGCACGAGGCCGGGGCCGGGTAGGCGCATGCCGTACCGGTGGCCCGTCGCAGGTTCCGCTCCGAATGGCCGGGGCGGGACCTGCGAACCCGGCACCTAAAGAACCAGAAGGATCCGAGGGGGCGAGCGCCCCCGCGCTCCGACATCGACGTCACCATGAGGGATGAAGGAAGAATGACAAACCACCCCCGTATCGGAATCCGCCCCACTATTGATGGTCGCCGCAAGGGCGTTCGCGAGGCTCTTGAAGAGCAGACCATGAACATGGCGAAGTCCGTCGCCGAACTCTTTACGTCTACCCTGCGCTACCCGGACGGTGCCCCTGTCGAGGTCGTCATCGCTGACACCACGATCGGCCGCGTCCACGAGGCCCAGGCCTGCGCCACTAAGTTCCGTGCAAACAACGTTGGCCTGACCGTGACGGTCACCCCCTGCTGGTGCTACGGCACCGAGACGACCGACATGGACCCCGCGATGCCGCACGCCATCTGGGGTTTCAACGGCACCGAGCGCCCCGGTGCCGTGTACCTCGCCGCCGCCCTGGCTGGCCACGCCCAGATTGGCATTCCCGCCTTCGGTATCTACGGCGAGCACGTGCAGGACGCTGACGACACCACGATCCCCGAGGACGTGCGCACCCGTCTCCTTGATTACGCGACCGCCGGCCTGGCCGTCGCGCAGATGAAGGGCGAGGCCTACCTGTCCATGGGCTCCGTCTCCATGGGTATCGCCGGTTCCGTCGTCAACCCCGACTTCTTCGGCTCCTACCTGGGCATGCGCAACGAGTACATCGACATGAGCGAGTTCACGCGCCGCATCGAAGAAGGCATCTACGATCCCGAGGAGTACGAGAAGGCGTACCAGTGGATCCGCGAGAACTTCAAGCAGGGCAAGGACTGGAACCCGCCGGAGTGGCAGTACCCCAACAAGCACGAGGATTGGTGGAAGTTCGTCACCAAGATGACGCTCATCGCCCGCGACCTCATGCACGGCAACCCGCGCCTGGCCGAGCTGGGCTTCGAGGAGGAAGCGGGCGGCCACGGGGCCATCGCCGCCGGCTTCCAGGGACAGCGCCAGTGGACGGACCACTTCCCGAACGGCGACGTCCTGGAGACCATCCTCAACACGAACTTCGACTGGACCGGCATCCGTCAGCCCTCCGTCGTAGCCACCGAGAACGACTCGCTCAACGGTGCCTCGATGCTGTTCGGCTACCTGCTGACCAACACGCCGCAGATCTTCTCCGATGTGCGCACCTACTGGAGTCCCGAGTCCATCGAGAAGGCCACCGGCTGGAAGCCCGAGGGACGCGCGGCCGTCGGCCTGCTCGACCTGCGTAACTCCGGCTCGACCACGCTGGATGGTGCCGGTAAGGCAGTGCGCGACGGCAAGAACGTCATTAAGCCCTGGTACGAACTCACCGAGGAGGACCGCGAGGCCACGCTTGAGGCCACGACCTTCCACCCGGCCTCGACCGGCTACTTCCGTGGTGGCGGCTTCTCGACGCACTTCCGCACCTCGGGCGAGATGCCCGTGACGATGTGCCGCCTGAACCTGGTGCGTGGCCTCGGACCGGTTCTGCAGATCGCCGAGGGCTATACGGTCGAGCTGCCCGACGAGGTCGCCTTCACCATCGAAGAGCGCACCAACATCGAGTGGCCCACCACCTGGTTCGTCCCGAACCTGACGGGTGAGGGCGCGTTCAAGAGCGTCTACGACGTCATGAACAACTGGGGGGCGAACCACGGTGCGATCTCCTACGGCCACATCGGTGGCCAGCTGATCACGCTGGCGTCAATGCTGCGTATCCCGGTCAACATGCACAACGTTCCCGAGGAGCGGATCTTCCGCCCCAAGGCGTGGTCGCTGTTTGGCACCGAATCTCTCGAGGGCGCTGACTTCCGCGCCTGCGAGACCTTCGGCCCGATGTACCGCTGATGCACGTCCCGTTCGGGTCCGGGTTCCTCTCTCCCCGAGCCCGAACGGGGCACCTTCCCGGGTAAGCCCGGTCCCGGGACGCGGCCCCGGCCTCGCCGATGAGGAAAGCCGTATTACTATCCCAATGACGGGACACGTTGAGCGAGGGCGTTTTGAGCAGGAGACTTCAATGACCACCGTACTTGCTGTTGACCTTGGATCCGCGTCCGGACGAGTCCTCGCCGGAACGCTCACCGACGGACGCCTGGACGTCACGGACATTCACCGCTTTAAGCATGAGGCCCGCCGCCGCCAGGATGGCACGCTGACGTGGGATGTGGCGACGATGGAGGCCGAGACAATCATCGGCCTGAAGAAGGCTCTGGAGCAGTTCCCGGATGCCCGCTCCGTCTCAATTGACACGTGGGGAGTGGACTGGGCTCCCCTTGATGAGAACGGCGACCTCGTCGGCGACGTTATCGCCTACCGTGACGAGCGCACCTCCCGCACCCTGGATGCCTTCCGTGAGCGCATCGGCGACCGCGAATTCTTCGATCTGACGGGAAACCAGCCGGCGACCATCAACACGGCGAACCAGCTGTTCGCCTACCTGCAGGAAAATCCCGCCGACGCTCAGCGTGTCGCGGGGGTACTCTTCCTGCCCGACTACTTCATGTACCGACTAACGGGTGCCGTCGGCTGGTCTCGCACCATCGCCTCGACGTCCGGCCTGCTCACCCCCGGCGGCGGCGACTTCAACGACGAGGTCTTCGCTCGACTCGACATCCCGCGCGGCTGGTTCGGCGAGCTGTCTGCCGACCAAACCGTCGTCGGCCCATGCACGGTCCTCGGCCTCGAAACCCTGACCGTCGTGCGCGGCGGTGCCCACGACTCTGCCTGCGCGGTCCACGGTCTGCCCATCGAGGAAGGCAAGCGCGCTTACTTCCTGTCCTGCGGCTCCTGGTCCGTCCTGGGTGCCATCGAGGATCGGCCCCTCATGAGCGACATCGCTTTCAACATGGGCATCACCAATGAGGGCCGCACCGACGGGGGAGTGCGTCCCCCTCTTCAACATCACCGGCATGTGGATCCTGCAGGAGATCCAGCGCCAGTGGGAGCGCGAGGGCACGCCCACCGACACTGACGAGCTGGTCGCCCAGGCGCGCGAGCTGCCCCCAGCCTCCGGCGTTTTCGATCCCGATGGCGAGGCCTTCGCCACCCCCGGAGACATGCAGCGCAAGATCGACGAGGCCCTCGACGCACAGGGGGCCGCCCGCCCCGACTCGATGGCCGGCTACGTGCGCGTCATCATCGAGTCTTTTGCCCGCCGCTACGCCCGCGCAATCGGCGAACTCACGGAGGCCACCGGGAAGGCCCCCGACCAGCTCAACCTCGTGGGCGGCGGCGCGCGCAACCGGCTTCTGTGCGACCTGACCGCCCAGATCGCGGGCGTCACCGTCGTGCGTGGCCCCATCGAGGCCTCGACCTTCGGCTCTCTCCTCGCGCAGCTCGAAACAATCGGCGCGCTAGCGCAAGGCGAGCGAGCATCCGTCATCGCTGCGAGCGCTTCGACCCATGTCCACGTACCGACGAACGCCTAAGAAAGTCTCGCTGGCCGACATCGCACGCGCGGCCCGCGTGTCCACCAACACCGTCTCGCGCGTCGTACGCGGCGACCCCGAAGTCTCCGAAAAGACGCGCGCGAGGATCTCCAAGCTTGTCGAGGAGTTGGGCTACGTGCCCAACTACGCGGCGCGCGCGCTCGCGGCCAAGCGCACCAGCATCCTTCAGGTCGTGCTGGCTGCGCCCATGTATCACGGGCACGGCACCGTGCTGCTGTCGATCCTCAACGCCTCCGCGCAGGCCGGGTACCACGTGTCCCTGTCCTACGCGTACGGGCCGGACGGGCAGCTGCGTTCCGACTTCGCGCCCTTCGACGTGGATGGCGTCATCATCCTGGGCGGTCAAGATCCCACAATCGAAGTCGCGATCGAGGCGGGTAAGCGTTTCCCGACGGTTCTCATCCTGACGAGCGAGCAGGGACTCGACGGCATTTCGACCGTCGCGGTGGACAACGTGCGCGGCGCGCGCCTGGCCGCCGAGCACCTGCTCGCCCAGGGACTCACCGACGTTATCCACATTGCGGGTCCCTCCGGCTGGTCGGACGCGCAGATGCGCCGACTCGGCTATGAGCAGGCGTGCAAGGCCTACGACATCGAACCCGTCGTCCTTCAGCCCGACTCCTGGGACTCTCGCGACGGCTACGACGTCATGCACGCGGCGGGCCGATTGCCGCAGGGGATTCAGGCGGCGAACGACCAGCTGGCTCTCGGCGCGATGCGTTACATCTACGAGCGTGGGGGAGTGGTTCCACGCGACGTGCGGGTCGTCGGCTTTGACGACATCGACGGCGCTGACTCCTACGCGCCTCCGCTCACGACGATCCACCAGCCCTTTGACCGACTGGGGCGCACTGCGGTGCGCCTCGTGCGTTCGCTCATGGACGGTGGCTCCTCCCAGGATATTGTTCTCGACCCCGAGCTGGTCATCCGGGCCAGTTCACACCTGTAAGAAAGGTACGTTCATGCTCTACGGTCCCATGACTCACCCCCAGTTCCTGCGTGCTTTGGCCGCCGCTGGCCACGGCTCGAAGATCCTGCTGGCGGACGCGAACTACCCGCACACGACGGGTGTGAACCCGCGCTGCGAGCTGATTTCGCTGAACCTTGCCCCGGGTCTGCTGGACGTCAGCCAGGTTCTCGATGTTCTTAAGCGCACGATCCCGATCGAGCGCGCCGAGATCATGACCCCCGCGCCCGACGCCGAGCCGGTGGAGATCCCGATTCACGACGAGTTCCGCGCGGCGCTGCCGGGTGTCGAGTTCGGCGAGATTTCCCGCTGGGACTTCTACGATGCCGCACGCGATGAGAACGTGGGCATCATCGTTGCGACGGGTGAGCAGCGCCTGTACGGCAACCTGCTGCTCACCGTCGGCGTGCGTGCGCCGGGGGAGTAAAACACTTCTCATGTCCGAGGCATGGGCTCATTGAGGCGGCGACGTGCGCTTTCGTTTCATTTTCGTTTGATTGTGTGAGCCAGGTGCCAAGCTGTTGGGCGTTTGATGGCGGGCGGGCGGTCCCTGAGGGGCCGCCCGCCCGCTCGTTTATCCGCATTTTGTCAAGGTAATGGGGTTTTGATTGGATGAGTGTGTGAACATGTGTGTCGCTGTGGTGCACGGCTGGGTGACTCATCGATGTGATGTTGCATGCTTTCGTTTAAATGACTATTCTGTCCTTAACGAAAGCGAAAGCGACAGAGGGTTGTCGCGAATACATCGAGAGGTGAAGCCATGGGACGTGCAGAAGAACGCACGAACTACATCCTGGATCGCCTCGCCCGCGAGGGTGAGGTGAGTGTCGCCCAGCTCGCCTCCGACCTGGGGGTTTCGCCCGTCACCGTGCGTGCCTCGCTGAAGGTCCTCGACGAGCAGGGTTATCTCGTGCGCACCCACGGAGGGGCACGCCCCACCACCTTCCGCAACATCCACCTGCGCCAGAATGATCGCGTCGATCAGAAGGAACGCATCGCCCGGGCTGCCGCGGACATGATCTACGACGACGACCGGATCATGATCGAGGCCGGCACCACCTGCGCCCTCATCGTCAAGTACCTCACCGGCAAGCGCGGAGTTCAGGTTCTGACCAACTCCGTCCTTGTTTTCGCAAACGCCCGATCCAACCCGAACCTGAACATCACGCTGACGGGCGGGCACTTCCGCGCCGAGTCCGAGTCCCTCGTGGGGCCGGTCGCCGAGCGCGCTATCAATGACTTCAACGCGCGCGTTGCGTTCCTCGGAACGGACGGTTTCAGCGTTGATCGCGGCCTGACCACCCAACTCGTTGAGGGTGGGCAGGTTGGTTCCATCATGCGCACACGCGCACAAGAGACGTGGCTGCTCGCAGACTCCTCCAAGTACGGGGAAGCCGGCTTCGTCACCTTCATGGGGATCGACCAGGTCACCGGAATCATCACCGACGATGAGATCCCCGAAGAATCCATCAAGGAATTGGCCGAGCGCACGAAGCTGCGCATCGTCTAGGAGGAATTACATGGCCACCATCGTGGTGATGCCCCAGCTGGGCAACTCTGTTGAGTCATGCATCATCGTCGAGTGGATGATCGCTGAAGGCGACAGCGTCGCCGTCGACCAGACCCTCGCATCCATCGAGACGGACAAGTCGACGATGGAGGTCCCTTCCACCGCCGAGGGCACCGTCCTGAAGCTCCTGTGGGAGGAAGGCGACGAGGTCCCCGTCAAGGATCCGCTCATCATCGTCGGTGAACCCGGAGAAGACATCTCCGGCCTCGTGCCCGGTGACGACGCCGCACCCATCGAGGATGCACCCGAAAAGGCAACCGCCGCACCCGAGCAGGCTGCCCCCGCCTTTGCCACCGAGCGAGCCACCGGCGCGGTCTCCCCACGTGCCCGCGCCCTGGCCGCCTCGGCGGGCCTGGATGCCTCGACCATTACCGAGGGTTCCGGCCCCCACGGTCGCGTCATCGAGCGCGACGTCGCCGCCGCGATCGCTGCGGGTCCCGTCCTGACCTCCGCCGCGCGCGCCGCCGGTGTCCAGGCCACCGAAGGCACCGGCATTGGTGGCCGCGTGAGCGTCGCCGACGCCGGCCGAACGCCCGAGGCCGCCCCGGCCTCGTGCCCCGTTGCCTCCACCCCTGCGGGTGCCGATTACCCCGGTGTCTCGACCTCCACCCCGCTCAAGGGCGTGCGCAAGGTCGTCGCCAAGCGCATGATGGAGTCCCTGACGACCACCGCGCAGCTGACCCTCAACACCACCGCGAACGCCGCCGGCATCCTCGCCATGCGCAAGAAGGTCAAGAATGCCGACCCGGCTCTGGTCCTGGGTAAGATCACGCTCAACGACCTGGTCTGCTTCGCCGTGTCGCGCACCCTGCCCAAGTACCCCGTGTTCAACGCCCGCCTCGAGGACGGCGTACTCACCCAGTTCGAGCAGGTCCACCTCGGCTTTGCATGCGACACCCCGCGTGGCCTCCTCGTCCCCGTCATCCGCTCCGCGCAGACCCTGGGCCTCAAGGCGTTCTCCGACGAGGCCAAGCGCCTGGCCGGCGGTGCCATCGACGGCACCATCGCCCCCGACTTCCTGAGCGGCGGCACCTTCACGGTCTCCAACATCGGCTCCTTCGGTATCGAGACCTTCACCCCCGTCATTAACCTGCCCCAGACAGCCATCCTTGGCGTTGGCGCAATCACCCCGCGTCCGGTCGTGGCAGCCGACGGCACGATCAGCGTGGAGCAGCGCCTCAACCTGTCGCTGACGATCGACCACCAGGTCATCGACGGCGCGGACGGCGCCCGGTTCCTCCGCGACCTGGTCGCTGCTATCGACAACATCGACGTGACGGTCCTGGCCTGAGGAAAGAGGAACACTCATGAGTGACACGCATTTTGACGTCATCGTCCTCGGCGCGGGTCCCGGCGGCTACCTGGCCGCCGAGCGCCTCGGGCACGCGGGCAAGAAGGTCGCCCTCGTCGAAGAGCAGTACCTGGGCGGCACCTGCCTGAACGTGGGCTGCATCCCCACCAAGACCCTGCTCAACGGCGCGAAGAACTACCTGCACGCCAAGGAAGCCAGCCAGTTCGGCGTGGACGCCAGCGGCGTTGCCGTCAACTGGACGCAGATGCAGGCCTGGAAGGATCAGGTCGTTAAGGGCCTGGTCGCGGGCGTTGCAGCCACCGAGCGTAAGGCGGGCGTCACCGTCATCAACGGACGAGGCCACCTCGACGCCCCCGGTCGCGTGACCGTCGAGGGTACGACCTACACCTCGGACCACGTCATCATCGCCACGGGCTCCGTGCCGGCCATGCCCCCGTTGCCCGGCACCCAGGACAATTCGGCGCTGGTTGACTCTACGGGCATCCTGTCCCTGCCCGAGGTTCCCTCCCGCCTCGCGATCATCGGCGGCGGCGTTATCGGCGTCGAGTTCGCCTCCCTGTACTCCACCCTGGGTTCGCAGGTGACCGTCATCGAGATGGCCCCCGAGATTCTGCCGTTCATGGACGACGACCTGGCCGCCAAGGCCCGCGCCGCCATGAAGGACGTGACCTTCGAGCTGGGCTGCCGCGTCGAGTCACTCGACGGAGGCACCGTCCACTACTCCAAGGGCGAGAACAAGTTGAGTGTCGAGGCCGACGTGGTCCTCATGGCCGTTGGCCGCCGTCCCGCGACGGCGGGCTGGGGCGCGCAGGAGGCTGGCCTCGAGATCAACCGCGGCATCGTCGTTGACGACACGATGCGCACCAATCTGCCCAACGTGTGGGCCATCGGCGACGTCACCGGACGTTCCCTCCTGGCGCACGCCGCTTATCGCATGGCGGAGATCGCCTCGGCGAACATCCTCGACCCGACCGCGAAGAAGCGCGGCGAGGTCATGCGCTGGCATACCGTGCCGTGGGCCGTCTTCTCGATCCCCGAGGCCGCGGGCGTCGGTCTGACCGAGTCCGCCGCTCAGCGAGAGGGCCGTGAGGTCCTCGTCGCCAAGGTTCCCGCCCTCATGTCGGGCCGCTTCATCGCCGAGAACGGTTTTAAGGCCCCCGGTGAGGCGAAGATCCTGGTGGACCCCACGACCCACCAGGTGCTGGGCATCCACGTGCTGGGCGCGTACGCCGCTGAGATGATCTGGGGCGCGCAGGCCGTCCTCGAGATGGAACTGACCGTCGAGGACCTGCGCCAGGTCGTCTTCCCGCACCCCACTGTTTCCGAGGTCATCCGCGAAGCCGCGTGGGCCGTCAAGCTCTAACGAACAACTACATCAAGGAAGAGTAGAACAATGACTCAGTTTCTTATCATCGACCCCAATGAGGTGCGTCGCCCGGGATACGTGAAGTTCCCCGAGGTCCCCGTCAACCAGTACACCTTCGACCGTGAGACCGAGATCGCCCGCTACGGCGACAAGGGCATGGTCCAGATGCTCCACGACATGATCGTCGTGCGTACCTTCGAGTCGATGCTCGACTCCATCAAGAAGACCGGCCAGTGGGAAGGCATCGAGTACAACCACCGCGGCCCCGCCCACCTCGGCATCGGCCAGGAGAGCGCCTACGTCGGCCAGAGCTTCGTTCTGTCGCCGGAGGACTTCATTTTCGGCTCGCACCGCTCGCACGGTGAGATTCTCGCCAAGTGCTACTCGGCCATGCACCAGATGGATGAGGGCCAGCTTGAGGGCATCATGAAGGGCTTCCTCGGCGGCGAGACTCTGTCCTACGCCGAAAAGATCGGCTACAAGGACACGAAGGACCTCACTGAGAACTTCATCCTCTTCGGAGCCCTCGCGGAGATCTTCGCCCGCAAGTCCGGCTTCAACCGCGGCCTGGGCGGCTCGATGCACACCTTCTTCCTGCCCTTCGGCTCCTACCCGAATAACGCGATCGTCGGCGGCTCCGCCCCGATCGCGAACGGCGCGGCCCTGTTCAAGCGTATCAACCGCAAGCCCGGCATCGTCGTCTCCAACGTCGGTGACGCCGCCCTGGCCTGTGGCCCCGTGTGGGAGGCCCTGAACTTCGCGTCGATGGATCAGTTCCGCTCCCTGTGGCGCGAGGAGGACGGTGGCAACCCGCCGATCCTGTTCAACTTCTTCAACAACTTCTACGGCATGGGCGGCCAGACCTTCGGCGAGACCATGGGATATGAGATCCTCGCCCGCGTGGGCGCGGCCCTCAACCCCGAGGCCATGCACGCCGAGCGCGTCGACGGCCTCAACCCGCTGGCCGTTGCGGACGCGACCACCCGCAAGAAGAAGATCCTCGAGGAGGGCCGCGGCCCCGTCCTCATGGACACCATCACCTACCGCTTCTCCGGCCACTCGCCGTCGGACGCCTCGTCCTACCGAACGAAGGAAGAGGTCGAGCTGTGGGAGCAGGTTGACTGCATCAAGGAATACTCGAACCTGCTCATCTCGAACGGCCTGACTACGCAGGACGAGATCGACGGTTACGCGGCCTCGTTGACCGACAAGCTGGTCAAGGTCCTCAAGCTGGCCATCGACGACGACGCGACCCCGCGCGTCGCGGACGGCTACATCGACACCGTCATGTTCTCCAACGAGAAGGTCGAGGCCTTCGACGATGCGACCCCCGAGATCGACCTTGAGGACAACCCGCGCGTCAAGGCACTGGCCAAGAAGGTGCGCTCCTCCGTCGATGAGAACGGCAAGCCTGTCTCCAAGATGCGCATGTACCAGTTCCGTGACGGCCTCTTCGAGGCGATGCTGCACCGCTTCAAGACCGACCCGACGATGGCCGCATGGGGCGAGGAAAACCGCGACTGGGGCGGTGCCTTCGCCGTCTACCGCGGTCTGACCGAGGCCCTGCCGTACCGTCGCCTCTTCAACTCGCCCATTGCCGAGGCCTCGATCGTGGGTGCCGGCGTCGGCTACGCGATGGCCGGTGGCCGCGCGGTCGTTGAACTCATGTACTGCGACTTCCTTGGCCGCGCAGGCGACGAGGTCTTCAACCAGATGGCCAAGTGGCAGTCGATGAGCGCCGGCCTGCTCAAGATGCCTCTCGTCCTGCGCGTGTCCGTGGGTGCGAAGTACGGCGCCCAGCACTCCCAGGACTGGAGTGCGCTCGTCGCCCACATCCCGGGCCTGAAGGTCTACTTCCCGACGACCCCGACCGACGCGAAGGGCATGCTCAACCTGGCGCTTGCCGGAACCGATCCGGTCGTGTTCCTGGAGAGCCAGAAGCTCTACGACAAGGGCGAGGACTTCGAACCCGGCGGCGTGCCCGAGGGCTACTACGAGACCGAAGAAGGCGAGCCGGCGATCCGCCGCGAGGGATCCGACATCACGATTGCTGCCTACGGCGCGACCGTGTACAAGGCCCTCGAAGCCGCCGACGTCCTGGCCGAGAAGTACGGCCTGAGCGCTGAGGTCATCGACCTTCGCTTCGTCGCCCCGCTGAACTACGACAAGCTCATTGCGTCCGTGAAGAAAACCGGTCGCCTCGTCCTCACCTCGGACGCGGTCGAGCGCGGTTCCTTCCTCAACACGGTTGCCGCCAACGTGCAGACCCTGGCCTTCGACGCACTCGACGCGCCGATCGCCGTCGTCGGCTCGCGCAACGGCATCACGCCCGGACCCGAGCTGGAGTCGTTCTTCTTCCCGCAGGTCTCCTGGATCCTCGACGCGATTCACGAGCGCATCCTGCCCCTGCCCGGCCACGTGCCCACCACGAAGCACGCGACCGAGGCCGAGATCGCTCGCCTGAACCGCGAGGGCCTCTAACAAGCACTGGGGACGGGCTGCTCCCCCTTTCCGGCCCGCCCCCGTCCGAGGCTCGCATTCCCTGACGCGAGCCACGCGAGGCCGGGGCAACCTCCTCCTCACCTGAGCCCGGCCTCGCGCCCCTTCCTTTCTCCACATTTTTCTCCACCCAACGAAGAGATGGCAGAACCCATGGACATCACCAACGACCCGGCCGCCACCCCGGCCCAGCGCATCGAGGCGCTGCGCGTCGTCGCAGCCGACGAGCACTTCCCGAGCTGGGTGCCCGAGTCGAACAACCACATCCACACGTGCTTCTCCTTCAGTCCCTACACGCCGACGCACGCCGCGCTGCTCGCGCGCCGGGCAGGCCTGCGCGTCGTCGGCTCGGTGGACCATGACTCCATTGGCGCGGCGGCTGAAATGAGCGAGGCCACGTCCGTCCTCGGCATGGGTTCCGTCACGGGCTTCGAAATCCGTGCCCGATTCGGTGAGGGCACGCCGTTGGCTCAGCGTAAGCTCAACAACCCCGATTCCGTGGGCGTGGCCTACATGACTGTCCAGGGCGTGCCCGCACCGGCACGCGAGAAAGTCGCCGAGTGGCTTGCTCCGGGGCGCGCTGCCCGCCTGGAGCGCACGCTCGCCATGGCCGAGCGCGCCAACCAGATTCTCACCGACCTGGGGCTGGAGCCCTTCGACCCGCAGGCCGACATGGTCGGCATCTCGCAGTATGCAAACGGCGGCGGGATCACCGAGCGTCACCTGCTGGCCGCCATGGCCTCGGCCCTGATCCGCGGATTCGGACGCGGCCCGGCGCTGACCGAGGGCCTGGCGCAGATGGGCGTGGAAATCCCTGCGTCCCTGGCCGCCGTTCTGTCCGACGCGGACAACCCGCACCTCATGTACGACCTGCTGGGCGTCCTGAAGGCCAACTACCTGGATCGCGTCTACATCCAGCCGACCGACGAGCTGCCGAGCGCGGCCGAGGTCGTCGCTTTCGCCGACTCGGTTGGTGCAATCGCCACCTACGCCTACCTGGGCGACGTGTCCGCCTCGCCGACGGGGGACAAGAAGGCCGAGAAGTTCGAGGACGACTTCCTCGATGAGCTCTTTGAGCACATGGAGTCCATCGGCCTGCGCGCCGTCACCTACATGCCCCCGCGCAACACCCCCGAGCAGCTGGCGCGCATCCACGCGCTCGCGGCAGCCCACGGCATGCTCGAGATTTCGGGAGTGGACATCAACCAGCCCCGCCAGTGCTTCACCTGCGAGGAGCTGCGCCGCCCCGAATTCGCTGACCTCAACGAGGCCACGTGGGCGCTCGTCGCGCACGAGGCCCTGTCCTCCGTGGACCCCTCCATGCACCTGCTGGGCCGCACGGGCCGCCTGACCCCCGAGGCCCTGGCGGAGCGCATCAGCGAGTACGCGCCCCTGGGCCGCGCGATTGCCGACGGCGAGGACGCCGCCGCTCTCGCCGCCCGAGCAACATCAATCAACTGACGAACGCGTCGAGAAAAGAGAACCATCATGAGTAACGCTCCCGAGGTACGCGGCCTGTTCCTCAAGGCCCTCGGTCGCCCGGTTATCGTGGCCCCCAGCGAGGCCGAGCCGACCGTCACCTTCGACGGCCCCCTTGCCGAGGTGTGCCCCTGCTCTCTGAAGGAGACGGAACTGCCCGTCGTCGTGCGGGCGGGGGAGGAGACCTACGAGGTCCGCCCGACCCGCACCGGCGAGCGCACCATCAACGGCCGCGTCGCCCTCGTCACGGGCGGCGCCCAGGGCTTCGGTGCTGAGATTGCCCGAGGCTTGGTGGACGCCGGCTGTTTCGTGTACGTCGCCGACCTGAACGGTGAGGGCGCGGTCGCGAAGGCCGCCGAGCTGGGCGGCGAAGGCATCGCCCACCCGATCACCGTCAATGTCGCCGACGAGGAGTCCGTCGCCGCGATGGCCGCCGAGATCGAGCGCGTCACGGGCGGCCTCGACCTGGTCGTGTCCAACGCTGGTATCGTGCGCGCCGGCTCCGTCCTCGAGCAGGACGCCTCGGCATTCCGCCTGTCGACGGACATTAACTACGTGGCCTTCTTCCTGGTCACCAAGCACCTGGGACAGCTGCTGGCCCGCCAGCACTCCACCGCACCCGAGTGGCTGACCGACATCATCCAGATCAACTCCAAGTCCGGCCTGGTTGGTTCGAACAAGAACGCCGCGTACGCGGGTTCCAAGTTCGGCGGTATCGGCCTGGTCCAGTCCTTCGCCCTCGAGATGGTCGCCCACGGCGTCAAGGTCAACGCGATCTGCCCCGGCAACTTCTACGACGGTCCCCTGTGGTCCGACCCGGACCGAGGCCTCTTCGTCCAGTACCTGAACTCCGGCAAGGTCCCCGGCGCCAAGACGGTCGCCGACGTCAAGGAGTTCTACGAGGCCAAGGTCCCCATGCGCCGAGGCGCCCAGGGCATCGACGTCCTGCGCGCAATCTTCTACATCGTCGAGCAGGAATACGAGACCGGCCAGGCCGTGCCCGTCACGGGCGGCCAGGTCATGCTCTCCTGACACTGTCTCGAGGCCGGGGACCCAGGGTGGTCACGGTCCCCTCCACGGGCGCCCCGGCCTCGTCCCCCTTCATCCCACGTCCAGTCGTTTTTAGTCAAGGAGTCAGTCATGACCCAGATTCCCTCCACCCAGTACGCGATTCAGATCGTCGGCAAGGAGGAGTTCGTCCTTAACCCGGCGAAGCCCGTTGACCCCGTTGGCCCGACGCAGATCTTGCTCGAGGTTGAAGCCTGCGGCATCTGCTTCTCCGATACGAAGCTGCTCCACCAGTTCGATGGCCACCCGCGCAAGTCCGACGTCGTGGCGGGTATCGACCTGGATGCGCTGAAGGACATTCCGTCGTACCACCCGAATCAGGAGGCGGTGACTCCCGGCCACGAGCCTGTCGTCCGCGTCGTGCAGGTCGGCGAGGCCGTCACCCACTTCAAGGTTGGCGACCGTCTGCTGGTCCAGGCGGACTGGAAGCACCTGCGCACCTCGAAGTCCAACGGCGCCTTCGGGTACAACTTCGATGGTGCCCTCGAGGAATACGTCGTCGTCGACGAGCGCTGCGTCGTGTCCCCGGACGGGGAAGAGTACCTGATCCACGTGTCGGAGGGTCCGTCGGCCGCCGCCGTTGGCCTCATCGAACCGTGGGCGACCGTCGAGGGTTCCTACGCGTGGGCTGAGCGCGATCACGTCGCCGACGGTGGCCGCCTGCTGGTCGTCGGCGCGGGCGACATCGACGCTCTGACCGCCGAGCATAAGCCCGCCGAGGTTGTGCGCGTTGCCGCTGAGGAGCTTGAGGGCGTCGAGGGCGAGTTCGACGACGTCGTGTTCTTCGGCTCGGACGCCGACGCCATCGAGAAGGCCGCTCTGCTGATCGGCACCCGCGGCACCATGTGCGTCGTCCTGGGTGGCGCCGCGATCTCTCGTAAGGTGTCCCTGGACATCGGACGCGTCCACTACGACTTCATCCGCTTCTGCGGCACAACGGGCTCGGATCCGCGCGAGGGCTATGCCTGGATCCCCGCCAATGGCGATCTGCGAGAGAACGACCGTTGCGTTTTCGTCGGTGCCGCCGGCCCGATGGGCGTCATGCACACGATGCGCGCCGTCACCTCGGGTGTTCCCGGCCTCAGCGTCGTGGGCACCGACCTGTCGGACGAGCGCCTGGAGAACCTGACGAAGGTTGTCGGCCCGACCGCCGACAAGAACGGCGTGCCGCTGGATATCATCAACACCGCCTCGACGCCCCTGGAATACGGCTACACCTACGCGACGTGCCTCGTGCCCGTCCCGGCGTTGGTCTCCCAGGCCGTTGATCTGCTGGCCGAGGGCGGCATCCTGAATGCCTTCGCGGGCATTCCGGCGGGCACGTTCGGCGACTTTGACCTGCAGGGCATCATCGAACGCCAGATCTTCATGCTGGGCACCTCCGGCTCTGATGTGTCCGACATGCGCACGGTTCTGCGCAAGATCGAGGACGGCGTCATCGACACCACGATCTCCCTGTGGGCAGTCACCGGCATGGCGGGCTTCGGCGATGCCATCAACGCGGTGATGGACCGTACCTCTGGCGGCAAGATCATGGTCTTCCCGATGATGCACGACCTGGGCCTGACCCCCGTGTCTGAGCTCGCCGAGAAGCTGCCGACGGTCGCCGCGAAGCTTGACGTCGCCGGCCTGTGGACCAAGGAGGCTGAGGAGGCGCTGCTCGCCACCCGCTGAGCGCTGCGCCTCGACCTTCGCCCCGGCCTCGTCTGTCACCGGACGAGGCCGGGGCTCGTCTTATGGGGCAATGCTGCGAGTCTTTATGTTGACACTATCCACCATGCCAGGATAACATTAATAGCACACTTAGATAAATCGCTTCAATGAGGAGGTCGCCGTGAATGTCATTTTTTTCCGGTAGAGGTGTTTTGTCAGTTTTTCTAACTGGTCTTTGTGTTGCGTCAAGCACTATGATTGCCATCACACCTTCGTATGCTTCAGAGGAAGGGGAACAGGTCGTTTGTGGTGCTGACTCGGCACAGGCTGGAATCTATACGCCGCGCGCTGACAGGGCGCATCCTTCGAAGGGAGATGCGTCCGGGCACGGGTGGTGGGAATCATCTAACGCTGAATGCGGTATGGAGAAGCGCTGGGTGAAGAACCATCTGTGGGCGAAGTGGGGTGGGATCTGGTGGAAGGTCGGAGACTCTGGCTGGGAGAAACACTGGGTAAACGGGGGGCCGGCAAGCGATCAGCAGTTCATGTTCCATGCAAAAGCAACGCCAAGACGACCTGGACCAATCAGGCTGAGGTGTGGGTGGGGTCCGACCTTACTGGTTATTCGGTCAAGTCCGAATGGACTGAGGTGACGCTCGATTGCTACCCGTGGTAGACGAAGGCTACGTCGCGTTGCAGGCGTGGCTGGTCGGCCAGTTGGACCCGCGCACGCCGCACGCGGCGGACCTCTTTGCGCAGGACAGCGAGTGCCTCTACGATGCCTTCCTGTCCGTGCTCATTGGCACGGGGCTGGGATTCATCGCCTACGACGACGATCGCACCCATCATGGGCTCTACGCCTTCGACTTTTTCGTGGGCGACGTCCACGCGCCACCCCGGGGTAGGGGAGCGGACGGGCCGGGGGAGTCCCGCGCGGCAGGGCAGCCCTCCCCGGCGGCCGCCACCCCGGCGATGTGCCACGCGATTGTCGACACGTGGCTCGGTGACGTGGGCAGGCACATCCACTTCGTGGCATCTGTGATTGCCTCCGTGGCCACCCTCGAGCTCGTCGCCGACGTGAGCATCGACGAATGCGTCTTCGAGTGTGACCTGCCGCCGGGCTACGCCCGCTCCACCGCAAACAAACCGTGGGAAGACGGCAGCCTGCCCATTGGCGCGCTGGATTTGTCCCTGGTTGCCCCTGGTCCGCTCATCTACGTCGAGGCGGGCGTGCGATACAAGGGACAGACAGACCGCGCTCAAAAAATCAAGTTGCTTCACTGGGCGAGCCCGCGATACAAGGGACAGACCCTGTCCTTCTCGGGCTTCGCCGACGCCCTGGCATCGTCCGTGCAGATGGGGCTGGCCGTGGAGTCCTCCATGGCCTCCGGCACCGGAGTGACTGCCGCTCTGCGCGCCCCGCACGGGGGCCCTGAGATGCTCGGGTGGGCTGCCGACGCAGTGGCTCGAGCCCTGTCAGCGTGCGGGCACACCGGGGGAGTGCAGATCCGAGCGCGCTTCGCTCACGCGCCGGCGTAGTATCCGACCGCCGCGCCGTCGCGCATAACGAAGCCCCGGCCTCGTTCATGTTCCTGAACTGTCTCCTGTTTCTTGGACATTGAAATTGAAGTCCAGGGAATGGGAGGCTTTTCGTGCCTGTGGGTGTGCGGTTGAGGCATGATCGTTTGCTTCGGGAGCAGGCGGTGGTGATGTTTGAGAGGGGATGTGGCTATCGTTTGACCGCTAGGAGGCTTGGTGTGTCTGCCGAGACTGTGAGAGAGTGGCAGAAGATGTACCGCGTGATCGGGAGGGATGGGCTTGTTGCCATGGGAGCGAAGCGGGCCAGTTACGACTATGAGACCAAGGTCGGTGCGGCGAGGGCTGTGGTTGACGGCGGGATGAGTAAGCCTGAGGCGATGGTGCGTTTTGGTATTGCGAGTGCGACACCGTTGAAGCAATGGTGCAGGCTGTATCGCGAAGGCGGCGCGCAGGCCCTCAAGCCCAAGCCTAAGGGCAGGCCGAAGGGGTCGGTGCGGGCGGTGGCCCCAACGCGTGAGGAGGAGCTTGAGGAGCGCGTGCGTAAGCTTGAGGCGCAGGTGGCGTATCTAAAAAAATCGATTGCCCTGAAGGCGCAGAGGCGCTCCCAAACCGGGACAAGGCCCTAGTGGTCGCTGAGCTTTCAGGGCGTGGACATGCGGTGTGCGATCTCCTTGAGGTGGCCGGTCTTGCCAGGTCGAGCTACTACTACGCGCTGGCTCACCCCAAGGGCGTGGCCCGGGCGCATCTGCGGCCCAAGGTCGCCCAGATCTTTTCGCGCACCCCCAACGGGTGCGGTCACAGGCAGGTAGCCATGTGCTTGCGCGCTGAGGAAGGGGAGCGCATCGCTGACAAGACGGTCTTGAAGATGATGCGCGAGATGGGGCTGCGCTGCGGCATACGCCGCGAGAGGGCCTACCACAGGTACAACTCCTACAAGGGGGGAGGTGGGGCAAAGCTTCGACAACATCATCGGCCGCGACTTCAAAGCCGATAGGCCCTGGCAGAAACTGGGTACCGATGTCACCGAGTTCAAGCTCTCCTTCGGTAAGGCCTACCTCGCGCCGGTCTACGACTTCGCCAGCAAAGAGATCGTGGCCCACTCCATCTCCATGCGCCCCAACCTCGCCCAACAACAAGAGATGCTCCACATGCTCATGGACGCCAAGCCCCAAGGAGCCGAGCCGATCTTGCACTTGGACATGGGATGGCAGTACCAACACGAGACCTACATCAGAACGCTCGCCGAGAACGGTTTCATCCAGAGCATGTCACGCAAAGGAACTGCATCGACAATGGCGCCACCGAGCAGGTCTTTGGGCACCTCAAGGACGAGTTTTTTCGCGGCCAAGACTGGCAAACCTTCGAGAGCTTCAAAGCCGACCTCAACGCCTACATCACCTACTGGAACACACAAAGACGCCAAGTAAAGCTCAAGGGCCTGACCCCAGCAGAATACCGAGATCAGGCCCTCCAGCAAGCCGCATAACGGCTACCATTAAACGCGTCCAAGTTCCGGGACGCAGTTCATCCTGGGACGAGGCCGGGGCATCTTTGCGCGCGTCGCTCTCGTTTGCGCTGGTTGGGGAAGACGACGTCCCTCTGCGGCCTGGGCCGCCGCCGCGCGGTCTCGTTGGTACTCGGATTTGCTCGCGAAAGCGGCCCCCGCGCGCCATCGTTTCTGTCATAGTGGTGTCAGGCGTGCGCTCGTCGGAACGAGGAGGTTGCCGTGAGATTCAACGATTGCACGACAAACGAGGGCTACGTGGCGCTGCAGGCGTGGCTGGGCGGGCAGATGACCCCGCGCGCACCCCACGCGACGCAGCTGTTTGCCGAGGACCAGGAATGCCTGTACGACGTGTTCCTCTCCATGCTGGTCGGAACCGGTATGGGTTTCGACGATTTCGACGACAACCGCGCCCATCACGGGCTCTACGCCTTTGATTTCCTTGTCGGAGACGTGGAGATGCCCTCCGCCTTGCCGTTGTCCGCGGCGGATGCTGACGGCCAGGTGGACGAGGCCGGGGGAGGCTCAGCGCTGTGTCACGCGCTCGTCGACACTTGGCGGGGGGAGCGTGGGGCTGCGCGTTCCCTTCGTCTCCGTCGTGTTGGCCGCCGCATCCACGCTGGAACTCGTCGCCGAGCTGCGCGTCGACAGCTGCGTGTTCGTGTTCGACCTGCCGCCCGGCTACGCGGCTGATACGGCTCCCATGCCCTGGGAGCATGGTGGGTTACCCATCGGTTCCGTTGATTCCTCGCGCTCTCCTCTGGCGTCGACAGGCTTTGCGGAGGCGCTGGGCAAGAGCGTCGAAATGGGCCTCGTCGTTGGCACTGCCCAAGCCTCCGATGGCGGCGTGTCCGCGCTCCTGCGGGCTCCGCATACCCGCCCCGAAATGCTCGGCTGGGCCGCTGACGCGGTGGCTCGCGCCCTGTCCGAGTGCGGGCACGTCGGTGCTCTCCAGATCCGCGCGTGGCTGGGAGGTTCCCCGGCCTAGGACCCGCCCTCTGCGCGTTTATCGCGTGAATCAACCCCGGCCTCGTCACGATGGACGAGGCCGGGGCAAAGCCAGTCAGGGAACGCGAACTCAGGCGCTCACCGTCGCACCGGACTGATCGGAGGCCGGAGCCTTCTTGTCCTGCCAGTAGTCCAGCTCGGAGGGGTCCAAGCCAATCGACGAGGCGGTAAACTTCGGGTCCAGGCCCTTCTTGCGCTGCGCCGTGTAGTCGTTCGCGCAACGGACGGCGATGCGACCGAGGATCACGATGACCGGCAGGTTGATGAGCGCCATGAGGCCCATGAGGATGTCACCCAAGCTCCACGCGACCTCGAACTTCAGCAGCGCACCGCAGAAGACCAGGGCAGCTGCCACGAGGCGGAAGGCCGTCAGCATCCACTGTTCCAGCTTGATGTTGCGCAGCAGGAAGCGGAAGTTGACTTCGGCGTAGTAGAAATTGCCCACCAGTGTCGTGAACGCGAACAGGAAGAGTGCCAACGAAATGAAGACCTGCGCGATCGGCTGGCCGAGCACCGTGGCCATCGCGTCCTTCACGAGGGGAGCGCCGGTGACGCCGCCGTCGTCACCGACACCCGAGGAGAGGACCACGAACGCGGTGAAGGTACAAATGATCATCGTGTCGATGAAGACCGAGAGCATCTGAACGAGGCCCTGCTTGGCAGGGTGCGACACGGAGGCGGAGGCTGCGGCGTTCGGCGCGGAACCCACACCGGCCTCGTTCGAGTAGAGGCCACGCTTGATGCCGAGCATCATCGCAGAGCCTGCGAAACCACCGAAAATCGCCTTGAAGTCGAAGGCACCCGAGAAGATCGCGGAGAACATCGCGGGGATATTGTGGTAGTTGAAGACAATGACGACCGCGCCCACACCCAGGTAAATGATCGCCATGATCGGGACGAGGAAACCGGTCACGTCGGTCAGACGTCGAGTGCCGCCCAGGATTGAGCCGGCCATCAGGACCGCAAGGACACCGCCGACGGCCCAAGGAGTCCACTCGTTCGCCCAGGAGTACTGCGTGAACGTGTCGGCCACGTTGAAAGAAGCGAGCAGATTGAAGCCGCCCATGTAGGTCAGAATGAGCATGACAGCGAAGAGATAGGCCAGCCAGTTCTGCTTGAGTGCCGTCTGGATGTAGTAGGCCGGGCCACCGTAGGAGTGGTGGGGTCCGCGCTTCTTGTAGATCTGTGCGAGCGTCGACTCGATGAAGGCGGACGCGCCTCCAATCGTCGCGATGACCCACATCCAGAAAACAGCGCCAGCGCCACCCGCCGTCACTGCCGTCGCGACGCCAGCGATGTTACCGACGCCCACGCGCGAGGCCGTGGAGACCATCAGCGCACGGAAGGACGAGACGCCGCCTTCCTTTTTCGGAGGCTCCATGACGACACGGAGTGCCTCTCCGAACATGCGGAGGGGGAGCGCGCGGGTGAAGACGAAGAAGTACAGGCCCACGCCGATCAGCAGTGCGACCAGTACGTAGGTGTACATGAAGTCGGAAATAGAGCCGAGAACGGATGCAATCATGGAAGTTCCTAGCATTGACGGATGCGGCGATGCCGCTCGGATGATGTGAGTATAGCCCCTAGGTCAACGCTTGGTAAAGTTTCAGGCAACAAATGAGATGGTCTTGGTATAAGTCCTGATCAGCACGCTAGATCGCGTTACGAGATTGCGCGGCCTGGCACACATTTTGTTTGATATTCTGTGTTCTGTGACATGAAAAGTGCTGAATTTTAGGCGTTTTGTGGGCAAAAATCTGCTACAAAGCCCGGAATTCCGCGGAAAAGCGTCTGGGATACGAGCGGACCGTTATGATTTGACGGTCCGCTCGGACATGCGTATTGTTTTCCTTGTTGCGCCGAACGGCAGCGAACGAAGCGAGATGCTCGGGTCGCGGAAACATGGCGCGAATCGCCTATTGAGTGTGCGTGGCTTGTGCTGTGTGCGCTTGGTTGTGTGGGTGTTGTTTGTGAACTCGATAGTGTGTTTGTTTGTTTTTTATGCCTGTTTTTTTGTTTTTGAGTGTTTTTGGTTGGGATTGCTGGCTGGCTTGTTTTGGTTGGTTGGTTTTTCTGGGCTTTAACGTTTTTGTTTTTGTTCGGAGAGTTTGATCCTGGCTCAGGACGAACGCTGGCGGCGTGCTTAACACATGCAAGTCGAACGCTGAAGCTCAGCTTTTGTTGGGTGGATGAGTGGCGAACGGGTGAGTAACACGTGAGTAACCTGCCCTCTTCTTTGGGATAACGCCCGGAAACGGGTGCTAATACTGGATATTCACTGATCTTCGCATGGGGGTTGGTGGAAAGGTTTGTTCTGGTGGGGGATGGGCTCGCGGCCTATCAGCTTGTTGGTGGGGTGATGGCCTACCAAGGCTTTGACGGGTAGCCGGCCTGAGAGGGTGACCGGTCACATTGGGACTGAGATACGGCCCAGACTCCTACGGGAGGCAGCAGTGGGGAATATTGCACAATGGGCGCAAGCCTGATGCAGCGACGCCGCGTGAGGGATGGAGGCCTTCGGGTTGTAAACCTCTTTCGCTCATGGTCAAGCCGCAACTGTGGGTTGTGGTGAGGGTAGTGGGTAAAGAAGCGCCGGCTAACTACGTGCCAGCAGCCGCGGTAATACGTAGGGCGCGAGCGTTGTCCGGAATTATTGGGCGTAAAGGGCTTGTAGGCGGTTGGTCGCGTCTGCCGTGAAATTCTCTGGCTTAACTGGGGGCGTGCGGTGGGTACGGGCTGACTTGAGTGCGGTAGGGGAGACTGGAACTCCTGGTGTAGCGGTGGAATGCGCAGATATCAGGAAGAACACCGGTGGCGAAGGCGGGTCTCTGGGCCGTTACTGACGCTGAGGAGCGAAAGCGTGGGGAGCGAACAGGATTAGATACCCTGGTAGTCCACGCTGTAAACGTTGGGCACTAGGTGTGGGGGCCACCCGTGGTTTCTGCGCCGTAGCTAACGCTTTAAGTGCCCCGCCTGGGGAGTACGGCCGCAAGGCTAAAACTCAAAGGAATTGACGGGGGCCCGCACAAGCGGCGGAGCATGCGGATTAATTCGATGCAACGCGAAGAACCTTACCAAGGCTTGACATGCACGGCGGCACTGCAGAGATGTGGTGGCATTTGGTTGGTCGTGTGCAGGTGGTGCATGGTTGTCGTCAGCTCGTGTCGTGAGATGTTGGGTTAAGTCCCGCAACGAGCGCAACCCTTGCCCTATGTTGCCAGCACGTGATGGTGGGGACTCGTGGGGGACTGCCGGGGTTAACTCGGAGGAAGGTGGGGATGACGTCAAATCATCATGCCCCTTATGTCTTGGGCTTCACGCATGCTACAATGGTTGGTACAGAGGGTTGCGATACTGTGAGGTGGAGCGAATCCCTTAAAGCCAGTCTCAGTTCGGATTGGGGTCTGCAACTCGACCCCATGAAGGTGGAGTCGCTAGTAATCGCAGATCAGCAACGCTGCGGTGAATACGTTCTCGGGCCTTGTACACACCGCCCGTCACGTCACGAAAGTTGGTAACACCCGAAGCCCATGGCCTAACCGCGTTTGTGGGGGGGAGTGGTCGAAGGTGGGATTGGCGATTGGGACGAAGTCGTAACAAGGTAGCCGTACCGGAAGGTGCGGCTGGATCACCTCCTTTCTAGGGAGCCCTTTTTGTGGGGAACAAGTGGTGCGTCTGCGTTTTGTGGGTGTGTTGCTTTGTTTTCTTGTGCTCGCATGTGTTCATCACTGTTTGTGGGTGGTGGGTGTGGGTGCGTTTTGGGTTGGGTATAAGTGTTTGATGCAGATGAGCACACTGTCGGGTTCACGTTCAACACCGTGTTGGCGTCCGCCATTGTTGTGGTGGTTGCCCGCATGGCCTGCTAGCAGCGTTGTGTTGTTGGTGTGGGTGTGTGTGGTGGGTTGTTTGTGATTTGTATAGTGGTTGCGAGCATATTTGTTTTGTACTGTTTTTTTGTGTTTTTGTTTAGTTTTTGTTGGGCATTCGGTGGATGCCTTGGCATCAAGAGCTGATGAAGGACGTTGCGGCCTGCGATATGCCTCGGGGAGTTGGCGAGCGAGCGTTATTATCCGAGGGTGTCCGAATGGGGGAACCTAACCTGGGTTGTGCTGGGTTACCATCATCTGAACGTGTATAGGGTGGTGGGGGGAACGCGGGGAAGTGAAACATCTTAGTACCCGTAGGAGAAGATATTCCGTGAGTAGTGGCGAGCGAAAGCGGAGGAGGCTAAACCAGATGCGTGTGAGAGGCGGCGGCTGTTGCGTGTTTGGTGTTGTGGGGCCATGTTGGATCCTTCTGCCGGGGGGTCGCGCATGTTGTTGCTGGGAGTTGAACAGTCTGGGATGGCTGACCGTAGAGCGTGAGAGTCGTGTAGGTGGACTGGTGATGGTGTGTGTGGATGTGGTGCCCGAGTAGTGCGGGACTCGTGGAATCTCGTGTGAATCTGCCAAGACCACTTGGTAAGCCTAAATACTACTTGATGACCGATAGTGCATAGTACCGTGAGGGAATGGTGAAAAGTACCCCGGGAGGGGAGTGAAATAGTACCTGAAACCGTGTGCCTGTAAGCCGTCAGAGCCTTGTGGGGTGATGGCGTGCCTTTTGAAGAATGAGCCTGCGAGTTAGTGATACGTGGCGTGCTTAACCCGTGTGGGGTATGCGTAGCGAAAGCGAGTCTGAAAGATGGCGTGTGTCGCGTGTTCTAGACCCGAAGCGGGGTGATCTACCCATGGTCAGGTTGAAGCAGAGGTAAGACTGTGTGGAGGACCGAACCCACCAGGGTTGAAAACCTGGGGGATGAACTGTGGGTAGGGGTGAAAGGCCAATCAAACTCCGTGATAGCTGGTTCTCCCCGAAATGCATTTAGGTGCAGCGTTGCGTGGTCCCTGGTGGAGGTAGAGCTACTGGATGGCCGATGGGCCCTGTGGGTTACTGACGTCAGCCAAACTCCGAATGCCATTAGGTGTAGCGTGGCAGTGAGACTGCGGGGGATAAGCTTCGTAGTCGAGAGGGAAACAGCCCAGATCATCAGCTAAGGCCCCTAAGCGTGCGCTAAGTGGGAAAGGATGTGGAGTCGCGGTGACAACCAGGAGGTTGGCTTAGAAGCAGCCATCCTTGAAAGAGTGCGTAATAGCTCACTGGTCAAGTGGTTCTGCGCCGACAATGTAGCGGGGCTCAAGCGTACCGCCGAAGCTGTGGCAGCAACACGTATGGCTGGCGCCAGTTTATTGGTTGTTGGTGTGTTGTTGGGTAGGGGAGCGTCCTGCATGAGGTGAAGCCTGGAGGTGACTTCTGGTGGATTGTGTGGGAGTGAGAATGCAGGCATGAGTAACGAATCTGCGGTGGGAATCCGCAGCGCCGATTGACTAAGGGTTCCAGGGCTAGGTTTATCCGCCCTGGGTTAGTCGGGTCCTAAGGCGAGGCCGACAGGCGTAGTCGATGGACAACCAGTTGATATTCTGGTACCAGGTTGTGACCGCCCATGCTGATGTCATTGTGCTAACCAATTTGCCCGCGCCTCTGCATGACCTTCGGGTTGCGTGGTGTGTGTGGGTCTTGGGGTCCCGGTGATGGTAGGCAAGCGTGTTAACAGGGGTGACGCAGACAGGTAACTGCAGTGCGCCGATGGTTGTGCGTATTTAAGGTTGTGGCCCGCCCTTTAGGTAAATCCGGGGGGCACTAGGGTGAGGACTGATGAGGGACACGCGTGTGTGTGGACTTGTGGTGATCCTATGCTGCCGAGAAAAGCCTCGACGTGAGGGCATGACCTGCCCGTACCCTAAACCGACTCAGGTGGTCAGGTAGAGTATACCGAGGCGTTCGAGTGAATCGTGGTTAAGGAACTCGGCAAAATTCCTCCGTAACTTCGGGATAAGGAGGACCCCGTGACTTCCCAATGCTTTGCGTGTTGGTGGGGTTGTGGGGTCGCAGAGAATAGGGAGAAGCGACTGTTTATCAAAAACACAGGTGCGTGCGAAGCCGTAAGGCGATGTATACGCACTGACGCCTGCCCGGTGCTGGAAGGTTAAGAGGAACTGTTAACATTCTTTGTGGGTGTGAAGCGGTGAATTTAAGCCCCAGTAAACGGCGGTGGTAACTATAACCATCCTAAGGTAGCGAAATTCCTTGTCGGGTAAGTTCCGACCTGCACGAATGGCGTAACGACTTCTCCGCTGTCTCAACCGCGAACTCGGTGAAATTGCAGTACGAGTAAAGATGCTCGTTTCGCGCAGAAGGACGGAAAGACCCCGGGACCTTTACTATAGCTTGGTATTGGTGTTCGCTTGGACTTGTGTAGGATAGGTGGGAGACTGTGAAGCTGTCGCGCCAGCGGTGGTGGAGTCGTCGTTGAAATACCATTCTGGTTTAAGCGGTCACCTTAACCTTGGCCCGTGATCCGGGTTGGGGACAGTGCCTGGTGGGTAGTTTAACTGGGGCGGTTGCCTCCTAAATGTAACGGAGGCGCTCAAAGGTTCCCTCAGCCTGGTTGGTAATCAGGTGGCGAGTGCAAGTGTACAAGGGAGCTTGACTGTGAGACCGACGGGTCGAGCAGGTGCGAAAGCAGGAACTAGTGATCCGGCCATGGCACGTGGGTGCGTGGTCGCTCAACGGATAAAAGGTACCCCGGGGATAACAGGCTGATCTTGCCCAAGAGTCCATATCGACGGCATGGTTTGGCACCTCGATGTCGGCTCGTCGCATCCTGGGGCTGGAGTTGGTCCCAAGGGTTGGGCTGTTCGCCCATTAAAGCGGTACGCGAGCTGGGTTCAGAACGTCGTGAGACAGTTCGGTCCCTATCCTCTGTGCGCGCAGGAAATTTGAGGAGGGCCGTCCCTAGTACGAGAGGACCGGGATGGACGAACCTCTGGTGTGCCAGTTGTACCGCCAGGTGCATGGCTGGTTAGCTACGTTCGGAAGGGATAACCGCTGAAAGCATCTAAGCGGGAAGCCTGCTCCAAGATGAGGTTTCCACGCCCCACTTGTGGGGTGAGAGGCCCCCGCCAGACGAGCGGGTTGATAGGCCAGAGGTGGAAGCACCGCGAGGTGCTCGTGAGCCGACTGGTACTAATGGGCCAACACTAAACAACAAACACCCACATAACACATGCGGGTGGAGCAAGAACAACAGTGAACAACTTATTGCCGCAACCACTATACGAACCACGATCAACCCACACCCCCACGCAAACAAGCAGTGAACAGGGGAACAGTGTTGAACACATAGTCTTGTGGTGGTCACAGCACCGGGGAAACGCCCAGCACACATTCCGAACCTGGAAGCTAAGCCCGGCAGCGCCGATGGTACTGCAACCGATAGGTTGTGGGAGAGTAGGACACCGCCACAACACACCCAAACAAGGAGAGGGATGACACCGCGCCACGCGGTGTCATCCCTCTCCTTTTACACACCCACCCACAATTCGACCCGCCCACACCATCCAACACGCGAGGCCCCCACAGTTTTATATACAGCTGTATGTCGGTTCAAGGGTGTCAGGCAGCAAGATAGGGTTTAATGCGTCGGGACACTGTAGGACCTGTGTCCTAAGCGATATGAGTTTCCTTGTCAAGTACCGTCGGTGCATTTATAGTAGTTGATGTTTCAATAAGACTTTCAAAGGAAACATCATGACTTCCGTTGCTATCGTTCTCGGTTCCGTACGCCCCGGCCGCGCTGGTGAGCAGGTCGTCCGTTGGATCGAGGAGCAGGCCCGTCAGGTCAACGGCGTTGCGACCGTCTTCTTCGATCTGCGCGACTATAATCTGCCGCTCTTTGCTGAGGAGATGCCCCCGTCGATGCAGGCTCCTGAGCTGCCTGAGGCCGTTCGTCTGCGCACGAACATCGAGGCGCAGGATGCTGTCCTTTTCGTGACCCCGGAGTACAACCACTCCGTCTCTGCGGTTCTGAAGAATGCAATCGACTACCTGCCCCCGGCGACGCTCAAGGATAAGGCGGTCGGCCTCGTTGGATACTCTTGGTACGGTGCCGCGAAGCCTCTTGAGCACCTGCGCGAGATTGTATCGACGTTCGGTGCTGACATTCGTGAGCAGCAAGTCGGTATCAACCTTGGTTCTGACTTCCAAGACGGCGTTTTCAAGCCCTCCGATGAGCTCAATGCTCAGATCCGTGAGCTCCTGACTTTGCTGGCCTGAGATGCGCCTGTGAGGGTCTGGTTAGCTCTCATGCTGGCACTGAATGCTTCTCCCGCTGAGGAATGTAGTGAAACGGGTGGCTCGGCAGAAAAGCCGAGCCACCCGTTTCTCGTACGCTGGATTTAGATCCAGGATGGCAACCACATGTGTGCCCGCCAGAAGTCGTAGTCGACGACGTCGGCGCGCCACAGCGGCATGAAGTAGAGTGCGCATCCGAGGATCGCGACGATGAGGACCCCTGCCATGATGCGTCCGGTGATCACCGTGTGACGCGGCGGGAGAACGGCCTCGGGGACTCCATCCACCGTGACGAACCCGGCGAGCAGCGAGATCATCCAGGCGACCGCGAGGGCTACGAAGGGGACGAAGGCGACCGTGTAGAAGGTGAAGATCGTGCGGTGAGCGTAGAGAAGCCACGGAGCGTACAGCGCGAGATAGCCTGCCAGAATGACTCCCGAGCGCCAGTTTCGACACCACAGGGTCGCCACGATCACGACGAGCAACGCTCCGATGCCGATCCACCAGAGTAGAGGGTTGCCCAGGGCAACGACGTTTGTTGCGCAGTTGCCGGAGGCGCAGCCGGTAATCGTCGCGTCGTTAGCCCAGTGGAAGGAGGTCGGGCGCACCTGGGTGAGCCACATGTAGGGATTGGACTGGTAGGTGTGCGGGGTTGTCAGGCCGGTGTGGAACGTCCACATTTCCTTGTGGTACAGCCATAGGTCGGCGAGTGCGCCGGCGAAGCCTGGAATGCCCGAACGGCCGTGCCCGTGGGCCTGGGGGTGCATAAACCAGCCGATCCAGGAGGCAATGTAGGTCAGGATCGCGCTGGGGACCATCAGGATGAATGCCCACCAGACGTCGGCGATGAGAGCGCCCCGGATGGGGGAGGGGTGCCCGAGTCGCCAGCGGTAGGTGACCTCGCGAATTGCGACGAATAGGCCGAGGCACGCCAGGACGTAGATTCCGGACCACTTGACCGAGGAGGCGAGGCCGCACAGGATGCCGGCAGCGAGCAACCAGGGACGTCTGCCGGCATTGGGGCCGACCATGAAGCCGCGTCGGTCGCGTCCGCGCAGGAATTCACCCAGGTCGTGCCATCCGCCGCGCGGAGCGCCGATGCCGTCCCATGCGGTGAGCCTGTGCGCCAGCATCGGTCGGGACATCTGCTGGTCCTTGACGAAGCAGAAGAAGGCGGCAAGCGCGAACATTGCGAGGAAGCCGTCGAGGATAGAGGTGCGGCTCATGACGATGGCGATGCCGTCGGTTGCCAGGAAAAGCCCAGCGAGGAGGGTGAGGGCGGGGGAGCGGAACAGGTTCTGCGTGATCCGGCAGAGGAGAAACACGGTGATGATGCCGCAGATTGCGGTCGTGATGCGCCATCCCACGGGGTCTGTTTGTCCGAATATCTTCGTGCCGATCGCAATGATCCACTTGCCGGTGGGCGGGTGGACGGGGTAGCCGCCCGCGGCGGAGAGCCCGGATACGTTGCCCGCGACGAAGGAGGCGTCGTAGTTGTTGGGCCACGTGCCCTCGTAGCCGAGCGTGAGCAGGGACCATGCGTCCTTCACGTAGTAGGTCTCGTCGAAAACGAGTGTGCGGACGTTGTTCAGGCCGGGCAGGCGGATGAGTGCTGCGACAATCGTCGCGATCGCGGTCGTTGCCCAGCCGGCGGCGGGGCTGTGGAGGCGGGCATGCCAGGGGCTTGGCTCGGTTGTCGACGAGGCCGTGGCTGGCTCCGCGACAACGGTCGCCGCAGGGGAGTCCTCTGTCGGTGACGAATCCGCGGGCACGGAAGCTGTTTCCCTTGCCTGCGTGTTGTCGGCTGTCTGGACGTGGGTATCGGGTGCCTCGGCGTCCTCGGATGTGTCGTGGTGTGTGTTCGTTGTGTCCATTACTGCCGAGTGTAGCTGTCTGCGTCAAGGTGTGAACAATTGCCTGCATGCCTGTTGAGGGGTGTGGGAGGATGTGCACTGCGACAGTCTTGAGAATTATTCTCGAATGATTCTATAATTTTCGGGTACCCGAAAATATCGTAGGAGCTATGATGATCCTCTCAACAGCTCGCCGTGCGGCTATGGCCGTCCTGGGCCTCGCACTCGTACCCCTCGCGGCGTGCGCCCCCGCCTCCTCGGCTCACGGCCTTAAAATTGTCGCCACAACCACACAGATCTGCGACTACGTCACCCAGATCGCGGCGGCTTCCACCGACCTTTCCCTGGACAAAACCGACGCATCGGGCAAGCAATCCCACGTCGGTCCTGCCCCCGACAGTGCGGCCCTTACGATGAGCCTAACCTGCCTGCTGGCCCCCAATGCCTCGGCGCACGAGCATGAGATGACCCCCGCTCAGACCGCCGCCCTGGCCGAGGCAGACGTCATGGCCGTGTCCGGCGTCGACCTCGAGCACTTTCTCGACGACGCGGTCGCCTCCTCCGGCTTCCACGGACGCATGGTCGTCACCTCCGGTGTTCTGACCGCCGCCGACGTCGACAAGCCGGGTGCCCCCGACCCGCAGGCTCCCTACACAATTGACCGTGGCAACGAGCGCGTTGAGGTCGCCCCCTGGCCTTTCCCTCCAGAAAACGCGGGAGAGGAACCCGAATTCCGCTTCGACCCCCACGTGTGGACCTCGCCGGTGCGTGCCAGCATCCAGGTTGGTAACCTCGGCGCAGGCCTCGCTGCCGCCGCACCCGACGCTGCCTCTTCGATCAACGCGGCCACAGCCTCGTACCTGGAGGACCTGGGTGCCCTCGACGCGTGGGTGGCGGAGTCGATCGAGACCGTGCCCGAAGGCCAGCGTGTCCTGTTCACCTCCCACGACGCCTTTGGATACTTCTCGGCTGACTACGGGATCCGCTTCATCGGCGCGGCCCTCACCGACTTCAACGATCAGCAGGACGCGACGGCCGACCACATCGCCTCCGCCGTGCAGGCCGTTAAGGACTCGGGCGCGGTCGCCCTCTTTGCTGAAAACTCCAACAATTCGAAGTCCATCGAGGCGATTGCGCGCGGTGCCGGTGTGACCCCTATCGTGGGCGACGACGCGCTCTACGGCGACTCGCTGGGACCGGAGGGGTCCGCGGGAGCCACCTACGTGGGATCGATCATCCACAATGTGCGCACGCTGACCGATGCGTGGGGAGGGACCGTCCCGGCGCTGCCCGAGCGGCTGGCGGGTCAGTGATGTCTCACCTCGTTTCTTTTCAGGATGCAGTGCTGGGGTATGGGAATACCCCGGCGCTGTCCGGCCTGACCCTCGACGTGGATGAGGGCCAGGCCCTGGCGCTCGTCGGTCCCAACGGCGGCGGCAAGACCACGCTCATGCGCGGCATTGTCGGCGGCTGCTCGCTCCTGTCGGGCAGCGTGCGCGTCGCCGCCTCGCGAATCGGTCTGGTCCCGCAGAGCGCCGACCTGGACCTGACCTTCCCGGTCAGTGCGTCCGAGGTCGTCACCATGGGACTCATTGCCGAGGCCGGGTGGGGTCGGCGCATCACCGCTGACATGCGGCGTCGGGTGGGGGAGGCCCTCGAGCGGGTCAACCTCTCCGACCGTGCCTCCCACCGATTCGGCACGCTCAGCGGCGGGCAACGCCAGCGAGTCCTCGTGGCGCGCGCCCTCGTCGCCCGGCCCGAGCTGGTCATGATGGACGAACCCTTCAACGGCCTCGACGCGCCAAGCCGCGACATCATCACGGGTCTGATTGCCTCCCTCACCGCCGACGGCGTCGGGGTCGTCGTGTCCACCCACGACCTCTCGCTCGCGCGCGACGTGTGCTCCCGGGCCTGCGTGATCGCGTCGCGCCTCGTGGCCCTGGGCCCCGTCGACGAGGCCCTGGCCCCCTCGGTGCTTGCATGTGCCTACGGGTCGAGCGCCGACGAAGCGATTGCGGCGCTGTCATGATCGCCCCCTACCTGCTGCGCCCCATCATCGTCCTAGGGTTGCTGGCCTTGGCAGCGGGGCCGGCTTCGACCCTCGTGAACCTGCGCCGGGCCGAGTTCAGCGCCGAAACAATGGTGCACGGCGTCTTCCCCGGCATCGTGGTGGGCATGGCCGTGGGCGGGCGCGACGCCATCATTCCCGGCGGTGCCGTATGTGCGGCGCTCATTGCCGCCTCCCTGACGGCGGCCTCGCGGCGTCCGCGCTCCTCCGAAGCGACCACGGCCGTGCTGCTGACTGCTTTCTTCTCCCTGGGCATCGTCATATCCCTGCGCATCGGTGACATGTCCGGTCAGCTCGAATCCCTCATGTTCGGTCGCCTCCTCGACATCACGCCTCACCGGATGTGGACGAGCGCCGCGGTGCTCATGGTGGCCGCCGTGGTCCTGGCGCTTACGTGGCGCGCCCAGATCGCCGTCGCCTTCGACCGCGAGGCCGCGCGTGTGTCCGGCATCCCCGTCACCTGGATCGACATCGCCTTCAACGCCGCGCTCGGTGCCATTGTCGTCGCGGCCTCGACGGCCGTGGGCGTCCTCCTCGTCGTGGGCTACCTCATTGTGCCAGGTGCTCTCGGGCGCTTGCTGGCTGCCGGGACGCGCTCGATGGCGGTGTTGTCCGGTGCCTGCGCCCTGCTTGGCGGCTGGGCGGGCTTCGGCGTCGCGCTGGTGCGTGCGCCCCGGCCCCTGTCCCCGCAGGCCTGCGTAGCCATGGGCGTTCTCGCCTGTTTCGCGTTCGCATGCGCGCTCCGGCAGCTGCGTGAGGTTCGCATGGGTCGGGACGAGGCCTCGGCGGGCTCTCAGGGAACCCTCACCGCGCGTGAAACAGTACGTGAAACGGGAGATCGAGTCGGCGATAACGCGGCAAGCGTGCGTGAAACGGCGCGTGAAACGCGGTCCTCGGATCTGCTGGCGCTGGGGGAGGCATCGTGATCCTGAGCCTCCTCATCGTCCCCGCCCTGCACGTCACGCTCATCGGAGCGCTCGGTGGCCTCGTCGGCGCGTTCGCATACCTTGATCGGCGCATCTTCTTCGCGGAATCCGTCACCCACGGCACCTTCCCCGGCGCGGTCCTCGGCGTCGTCGTCGCTGCCAGCCTCGGCCTCGGCCATTCGGGCATGTCTGCCGCGCTCTACGTCGGTGCCTTCCTCGGGACGATCCCGCTGGTTGCACTCATGCGCTACCTCGCGTCGATCCCCGGGATCTCCAGCCAGGGGGCCGCCGGCATCGTCCTGACGGCGGGATTCGCCGCAGGATACTTCCTGGCGACCTGGTTCAAGCCCCTGCCCCTCGCCGTCAGTTCCTTCCTGACCGGGTCCGTCATGACCGTCTCGCCCGCGGATGTCTGGTGGGCTGGAGCCGTCCTGCTCCTCGCCTCGGTTCTCATCGCCGTCGGACACCGCCAGCTCCTGGCCCACTGCTTCGACCCCGTCGAACCCGGCGCGGCGCGCGGGGCTGCCCGCAACGAACGCATTATTCTCGGGCTCATCCTCGCTGCCGTCACCGTCGCGATCCCCGCCGTCGGCACTATTTTGTCGATTGCGCTCATCGCCGCCCCCGCTGCGGCGCTCGCGCCCAGCGCTCGCAGCGCCCGCTCCTTCCTCATCGGGTGCCCCCTCCTCGGGGCGGCCCTCGGCCTAGCCGGTCTGGGAATCGCCGTGCCCGCGCGGCTCAGCGCCGGCGGCACTATCGCTCTCCTGTGCGCGGGCGCCGTCCTGGCCTCACGCCTGCCCAGCTGGGTGCGTGCGCGAGGTACCGCTCGCCCGCGCGCCGCAGTGGCCTCCCACTGAGGAAACCCGGGCCTCGGGCCTTCTCGGCATAAACGCCCGGTGTCGCGATGCGCACGAAGGTCCCCCAGGCCTCGTTCCCGAGCATGGAGGTTGGGCGGCAGGCATCCATTGTCCCTTCAAAAACCCCGACAAACGCGGCGTCTAGGCGCTCGGTGGGTGTCGATGCCTCCCTTCCCTCACTGAGCAGATCACAAGCAAACCTGCGCAGAGATCGTGACTCAAAATGCCTGCTGACCAGGGATGTTGAAAAAAGCGTTCCTGAGCAATTAGACTGAGAAAAAATTACGTTTTAACGCGGTCAACGAGACCCGGAAGCGCGGGGGAGGCACGATGATAAAAACCAGCACGCAGATCGTCGTTATTGACGACCACCGCGTCGTCGGCCTCGGCGTGAAGGCCGCATTCGAAGATCGTGGTGCCGACGCATCCATTAGCTGGGCACCAACCGTCCGCGAAGCGCGGTGGAAGCGCGGGCAGGTCGCCGTCCTCGACCTACGCCTCGCCGACGGCTCCGCCCCCGACAAGAACATCGCGTACATCAACGGATACGGGATCCCCGTCGTCGTCTACACCTCCGGCGACGACCCCTACCTGGTGCGACGCGCGATCGCCGGCGGGGCCCTGTCCATCATCCGCAAGACCGCGCCCCCCGACGACCTCGTCGAGGCCGTCCTCGCCGCCGCCGAAGGCGTCACCTTTCCGACCCCGGATTGGGCCGCCGCACTCGACGCAGACGAAGACTTCGTCGCCGAACACCTCTCAGACCTCGAGGCGCACATCCTCGCCCACTACGCCTCCGGTGAGAGTTCCGCCTCCGTGGCGCGTGCCCTCAGCGTCTCCAAAAACACCGTCAACACCTACATCGCCCGAATCCGCGACAAATACAGGGAATCGGGACGCCCCGCCGAATCCCGCGTCGACCTCTTCCGACGCGCGGCTGAAGACGGCCTCGTCAGCTACTACGACTAATGCACCCGCGCGACCTCGGCCCCTACGCGCTGCACATGCAGCGCCTCATCGTTCTCGCCGCCGTCTGCGCCGCCGTCTGCACCACGATCATCAGCGGACCCCAGCTGATCCCCGCCTCGTCCTCGCCGTCCGACCTGGCGCAATGGGTGTTCTACTCACCGAACCTAATTCTTCCGCTCTGCGCCGGAGCGTGCGCGCTCGCCGCGATCATCAAGGCGGTAACCGCACGCAGACACACGCACATGTGGACCGATACCGGCTGGTTCATCCTCACGCGCCTTTACCTCGCGTGCTACCTGGCGCTCATCGTCGCGTGCGCGATCCTGCCAGCCATGCACCTCGGCTCCCCGGTGCCCCCGGTTTATGTCCACGCCATCGCCTCCGACACGAACCCGATCCTGGCGCTCTACCCACTCGCCGCGATCAGCAGCATCGCAGTCCTGCGCGGACGCTCCACCGCTGCCTACCTCAGCGCCATCGCTCCACTGCAGATCATCGCCATGATGAGTGCCAACCCCGACAACAAACTACTCGAAACATCGGTCGGCCCCCTCTACTTCCTGCTCGTCGCCATGGCCAACGCGGGAATGCTCGAATGGACCCTCATGATCGTGCGCGGCCTCGACCAGACCCGCAGCAACGCACGCGACGCCGAGCGTGCGCTCGCGGGCGAACGAGCCCAGGGGCGCGCACGGTTACGTAGCAACGGTCTCATCCGCGACTATGTGCTCTCGGCCCTGATTCTCGCGTGTAAACGAGGCATCGACAATATCGAGGTGCGCGCGGCAGCCCACTCCGCGCTGTGCGCCCTCGTCCCCGCCCCACCCTCCAACGGGTTCATGGACGCTACACAGATGCGGGGAGCATTCGAGGCCCTCGTGCGTTCCGGGAACACGCGCTGGAAGCTCGCATGTCACCTTCCCGCAAAAGGCTGGCAGATCCCCGCCCAGGTGGGCGCCGAGGTCGTCGCCGCGACCCACGAGGCACTCAACAACGTTCGCCTCCACGCAGGATCCGACACCTCGGACCCGAGCCAGCCCGCGCGCTGCCGCGTCGTTGTCTCAGCCGGGGCGGACTCCATGCGCGTGACGATCACCGACACGGGACAGGGCTTCGACCTTGAGCGCCTCGCCGAGGGGCGACACGGCGTCCGGGGTTCCATCGTGAAGCGGATGGAGTCGGTCGGTGGCAACGCAACCCTGGCCTCGAAGCCCGGCGGAGGCACGCTCGTGACCCTGGAATGGCGCGACCCCCAGAGTCGACGCTTCCGGCCGCGGCAGGCGATTCGCTCCGCGTTCGCGTGGCGGCCCCGCGCGGGTACGCGCGACAAAGACCCGTCGCGCACTGCGTGGGATTCGCAGGTTCGCGCGGCCGCAGAGTCGCGCGGCGCGCGGCTGCTTGTTCTGGTCGGCGTTGTGTTTCATAGCTATATGGTGGCGATCGAATTCAGCCACGGGGCCTACTCACATAGGGGCCCCGTCATCCTCTCCCTCGCGATCATGGCGGTCGCAGGAACCCTGTTGGTGGCACCGTGGCCCGACCGCGTGCCCCCGAAACTCGTGACGTGGGGGAGTGCCGCTGTAATCGGTGTGTCTAACCTGCTGGTGCTCACCCCGATTCGGGGAGCGTCCGCATGGCCGGGCTGGTCCGGGTGGAGCGCGGGTGCATCGATGTTCCTCGCTGTGCTGCTCCTCCTGCGTCAGCGCACGGCCGAGGCCGTCGTTGGTTGCGTCGGCTTTGTGGTCGCAGTCGCCGCATGGGTTGCACTCTCAGGTAGGCCGACCGGCCTCGTCTTCACCTTCACGATCGGCCACATCATTATGTTCATCTTCTGGTTCGCTCTCGTGTCATGGTCGGGTACTGCGACCTCCGCGATTGAGCGATCCCTCAAAGCTGAGGAGCAGGCGCGCCTGGAGAGGGAACTGCAGGTGAGCATTAATTCGGCCATGGCGGTCAAGCTCGCCGACGTGTCCGTTCGCGCGCGTGGGACCCTCGAAGCACTCCGAGACGAGGAAGTGACGCCTGAGATCGTCATGGAGGCGCGTCTGCTCGAGGCAGAGCTGCGCGACGAGATCCGCGCTCCCTTCTTCACCGGGACCGCTGTCGTGGAAGCAGCGCGGCGCGCGCGAGGACGAGGGGTCGAGGTCCTCTTGCTTGATGACCGCGGCAACGGGGACCGAGGGGAGGATAAGGAGAACGAGGCCCGGCTGCGTGACCTCATCGTGACGCGGGCAACCGCCGTACTTGACGAGGCCGTGGCTGGGCGCGTCGTCGTGCGTGCCTGTCCCGCTGGCAGACGGTGGGCCGCGACGATCCTCACCGACGCGGGGCTGGCCGTCGTGGAGTCTGAGGAGAGCACTGTCGAGGTGGGGAAAGGAACTCTTCGCATGTGAGGGTGCAGGGGTGGGGCTCGGCGTGTCGTGGCCGTGTAGGGGTTGAGTTCTTTCGATGATGGAGATTCCTACACCGTCCATCTGAAAGACCTCGACAGGTCTAATTCTGTCTTCTCATGCTACGTCAGCCCTTGGAAGCGCTTGGCTCTCCCCTTGTACAACTTCTAGTACAGTCCTGCGGTCCCGAGTGAACCAGCGTCGTGCGCGCACCGGAAAGCAGTGAGACGATACCGGCATGGAAGCCGCGACCGACCAGACTCATCCCGCCGAACCCGCCCAGGCCTCGTCCCCGACGACCCACGGCGGGCGCGGACCCCAGCCCTACCGGCAGGATCCCGGTTCCATCCTGCTGGCCGCCACCCCCATCGGTGACGTGCGCGACGCCTCGCCCCGCGTCATCGCAGCGCTCGAGGAAGCAGATGTCGTCGCTGCTGAGGACACACGCCGTGCGCTCGCGCTGGCCTCGCGCCTGGGCATCAAGCTGGGCGGTCGCCTGATCGCCCTGCACGACCACAACGAGGCCGAGAAAGCCGCGGGCATCGTCGAGTCGGCCAGGGGAGGGGCGCGTGTGGTCTTCGTGTCCGACGCGGGCATGCCCACCGTCTCCGACCCGGGATTCCGCCTGGCGCGCGCCGCCATCGACGCGGGCGTCCCGCTGTCCGTCCTGCCCGGCCCTTCCGCGCCGCTCGTCGCCCTCGCGCTGTCCGGCCTGCCCTCCGACCGCTTCGCCTTTGAAGGCTTCCTGCCGCGCAAGGACGGGGAAGCCACGCGCTACCTGCAGGACCTAGCCATCGACCCGCACACGCTCATCTTCTTCGAGTCGCCTCGCCGCGCCGCCACCACGCTCTCTCGCATGGCCGAGGTGCTGGGCGGGGACCGCCGCGCAGCCCTGTGTCGCGAGCTCACGAAAGACTACGAGGAAGTGCGCCGCGGCACGCTCGGGGAACTCGCGGAGGGGACCGACGATGTCCTCGGTGAGGTCACCATCGTCGTTGCCGGGTACGAACGCAGCGCGCGCGCCGAAGACCACGTCGGCGCGGTCCTCGCGCTCGCGGCCGAGGGTATGCGCCTGAAAGACGCCGCCGCCGAGGTCGCCGCCGCGACGGGCGCGCGCAAAAACGACCTCTACAAGGCCGCCCTCGCCGCGAAGTGACGAGGCCAGGGCGTGGATCTGCGATCAGCGTGGCCCACGCGGATAGGAAACGACTAGCTGGATAGGTTATCGCCTCGTGGATAGGTTAATAACCTATCCGGATGCCCTGTTTCCTATCCGCACGTGCGCAAGCTATCCACAAGCGTGCGCCTACCGGCTGCGATGTGGCAGCACCCGAGCCTCAGACGAGCAGAACGCCCTCCGACATCATCCACTCGCGGGCCTGCGCGCCCAGCTCCTCGGAGACGGGGGCAGTCAGCTCGCGCAGGACACGCGTGGGGAATCCGGCGCGGACAGCGTCCACGGCCGTGCAGGCCACGCAGTGTGACTCGGCCAGGCCCACGACATCCACCTCGGTGACGCCGACGGCGCGCAGCGCCTCCTCCAGCGTCTTCCCGTCCTCGGTCGTGCCCTCGAAGCCCGAGTAAGCGGCCTCGTACTGGCCCTTCTTCACCGTCACGTCCGCGTTCACGTTCGCGAGCGCCGGATGCAGCTCGGCCTCGTCCGTGCCCGCCACGCCGTGCGGGGGCCACGTGTCAACGAAATCCGGCGTCTCGGAGAAGTGCGCGCCCGGATCGATGTGCCAATCCTGCGTCGTTGCGATCAGCTGGTAGTCTCCGCGGTGGGCCTCCACGTAGGCAGCTACGGCCTCTGCGACCGCGTTGCCTCCCGTCACCGGGAGGGCGCCGCCCTCGCAGAACGTAGGCTGAACATCGACGATAATGAGCGCGCGGGTCATGTTTCCTCCATGAATGTGGCGTTTTCGTCAGGATAGCGGCGACTTTCCTCGGAGGGTGCGACTATCCCGCAACAAGCCACCAATTCCCCCTTCGAGCGTGCCAAGCAGTATTGTTAGTGACTATGAGTCGTATTCTGTCCGCCGTCGCATGGCCCTACGCCAACGGCCCCCGTCATATTGGCCACGTAGCGGGATTCGGTGTCCCCTCCGACGTTTTCTCCCGGTACATGCGAATGGCCGGGCACGACGTGCTCATGGTGTCCGGCACCGACGAGCACGGCACGCCGATCCTGGTGGCCGCCGACGGCGCGGGCATGAGCGCTCGCGAACTCGCGGATCAGAACAACCGCCTCATCGTCGAGGACCTCGTGGCCCTCGGCCTGTCCTATGACCTATTCACCCGCACGACCGCCGGCAACCACTACCGCGTTGTCCAGGACATGTTCGCCACCGTGCGCGACAACGGCTACATGATCGAGCAGGTCACGCGAGCCGCCATCTCTCCGTCCACTGGCCGCACTCTGCCCGACCGCTACATTGAGGGCACCTGCCCGATCTGTGGTGCCGAGGGGGCGCGCGGCGACCAGTGTGACAACTGTGGCAACCAGATGGACCCGACCGAGCTCATCAATCCGCACTCGCGCATCAACGGTGAGACCCCTAACTTCGTGGAGTCCGTCCACTACTTCCTCAACCTGCCCGCCCTGGCCGATGCCCTGTCCGCCTGGCTGGATGAACGCGAGCAGTCGGGCACGTGGCGTCCCAACGTCATCAAGTTCTCCCAGAACTTCCTGGAGGACATCCGCCCGCGCGCCATGACGCGCGACATCGACTGGGGTATCCCGGTCCCCGGCTGGGAGGACCAGCCCACCAAGCGTCTGTACGTGTGGTTCGACGCCGTCATCGGCTACCTGAGCGCCTCCATCGAGTGGGCGCGCCGCACCGGTGACCCCGAGGCGTGGCGCAAGTGGTGGAACGACCCCGAGGCCCTGTCCTACTACTTTATGGGCAAGGACAATATCGTCTTCCACTCCCAGATCTGGCCCGCCGAGCTGCTCGGCTACAACGGCCAGGGTGCGAAGGGGGGTACTCCCGGTGACCTGGGCGTCCTGAACCTGCCCACCGAGGTCGTCTCGTCTGAGTTCCTCACCATGGAGGGCAAGAAGTTCTCCTCCTCGCACGGCATCGTTATCTACGTGCGTGACTTCCTCTCGCGCTACCAGGCCGACGCCCTGCGTTACTTCATCAGCGCGGCTGGCCCCGAGACCTCGGACTCCGACTTCACGTGGGCCGAGTTCGTGCGCCGCACCAACGGCGAACTCGTCGCCGGCTGGGGCAACCTGGTCAACCGCACGGCCTCGATGATCGCCAAGAAGTTCGGCGAGATCCCGGCCCCCGGTGAGCTGCAGGACATTGACCGCGCCCTCCTGGACGCCATCGAGGCCGGTTTTGAGACCGTCGGCAACCTGATCCGCCACCATCGCCAGAAGGCGGCGCTGTCCGAGGCCATGCGCCTGGTCGGCGAGGCCAACAAGTACGTGACCGACACGGCCCCCTTCAAGCTCAAGGCCCCCGAGGAGCGCGAGCGCCTCGCGACCGTGCTGTGGACCCTCGCTCAGGCCGTCGCGGACCTCAACCTCATGCTCTCCCCGTTCCTACCTCACGCGGCCAATGACATCGACCGTGTCATGGGCGGCAGCGGCGAGATCGCGCCCATGCCTCGTATCGAGGAGGTCGTCGAGCTCGACCCGCAGGTCCTGCCTGCCGACTTCGAAGGCCGAAGCGGCTACCCGATCATCACGGGCGACTACACGAACGTGCCGACCTGGGAGCGCCACGCGATCACCGTGGGCACTCCGATCGCCAAGCCCACGCCCGTCTTCGTCAAGCTCGACGAAGCAATCGTCGAGGAGGAGCTTGCCCGCTACGCGGACGCTCACCCCGACGACGTGACGGGTGCCTGAACTGTGTTTTCCTTGAAGTATCGCCCTTTGTGACAATTGTGGCGTACGTTTGACAGCGCGCGGGCGGGACAGATGTGTCCCGCTCGCGCGCTCGTCTATGCGAGGGTGTTACCTTGTGGTCATGGCCGAAGATTTTCTCGCGTCCGCCCTCGCTGCCGAGGCCTCGTCGCGCGCCCCTCACGATCCCGACTACCCGCTCTTCCACGTCGCACCCCCGGTGGGACGACTGAACGACCCGAATGGCCTCATTGAGGTCGGCGGAACCTATCACGCATTCTTCCAGTACACGCCCGAGCACCCGCGTAAGCTCGTCTACTGGGGCCACGCTACGTCGCGTGACCTGACCCGCTGGGACTACCACGCCCCCGCGATCCTGCCCGACACCCACCAGGACGCGAATGGTGCCTACTCGGGCACCGCGATCGAGGTCGGCGACCACGTCGAGCTGTGGTACACCGGCAACTACAAGGACCCCGAGACGGGGGAGCGCGAGGCTACCCAGTGCGTCGTCACCTCGACCGACATGGAGCACTTTAAGAAGCAGGTGCCCCCGGTCATCGCCCGCCAGCCCGAGGGCTACACCGCTCACTTCCGCGACCCGCAGGTGTGGCGCGATGTGGACGGATCCTATCGGATGCTGCTCGGCGTTCAACGCGAGAACCTCACGGGCGCGGCCCTGCTCTACCGCTCCTCGGACCTGCGCGCGTGGGAGTGCGAGGGAGAGATGTCCTTCCCGGACGCCGACGGCGCGTTCGATGCGTTCGGTTACATGTGGGAGTGTCCCAACCTGGTGCGCCTCGTCGACGAGGAGACTGACGAGGCGCGCGACGTCCTCATCATCTGCCCGCAGGGCATCTCGCCGGAGCGCGAGGGTTTCGAGAACGTCTTCCCGTGCATCGCCATCGTCGGCGAGCTCGTGGGCACCGAGCTGCGCGGGGCTGATGGCTCCTTCGAGGAACTCGACCGTGGCACCGAGTTCTACGCGCCCCAGGTCATGGCCCGCTCCGCTTCTTCGGACCCGGGCGCGCCGACCCTCCTCTTCGGCTGGGCGGGCAACGCCGGCGAGGACGACCAGCCCTCCATCGAGACCGGCGGCTGGGTGCACTGCTTCACTGCCCCGCGCGCTCTGACCTTGCGCGGTGGACGCGTCATTGCACGCCCGTACCTGCCGGGCCTGCCCCTCGCGCCCGCCACCCTCGAGGGCGTACCAACGGACGAGGCCGGGACTCGCGTTGTCGAGCTGGAGGGGTCGCGTTCGTGGCGCCTGGCCTTCGACGCTTCCTACGAGGGGGCGCTGTCCGTTCGCATCGGCTCCGATTCTGGCCTGTCGATCACTCTCGAGGAAGGGCGCCTGACCGTCGACCTGACGGGCACGCGCTACCCCCACGGTGGCCGTCGCATCGTCACCCTGGATGCGGGGGAGGCCAGCCGCGTGGAGATCCTCCATGACCGTTCTATCACCGAGATCTACCTGGGTGACGGCTCCCGTGTCTTCACCACCCGCAGCTTCCTGCGCGGCGAGGGCACCGGAGTGACGCTCTCGGGCACCGCCTCCGTGACGAATGTGAGCGCCGTGCGCGCCGACTGAGCAACCCCAAGACGAGGCCGTGGCTGCGTTGGTGGCTGCGGCCTCGTTCTATGTGAGGGGAGTCTCAGCGTTCGGGCGTGAGATTTTTTCTCATCACCTTGCTAAGTAAAGTTCCGCACTCTACTATGTCAATCGATTGCTACACACTGCCCAGTGCGATGCGGACAATGACGTACTGCGTGGGTTTTTCAGAAAGGAATGTGGTCAGCAATGGATCATGCCAAGGTGGCAGGGGAGGTCGTCGAAGCAGTCGGCGGTGCCTCCAACATCAGCGCAGCAGCTCACTGCGCGACACGTCTCCGTCTGGTGATCGCGGATCAGTCCAAGATCAACCAGCAGGCCCTCGACGACAACGAAGATCTGAAGGGCACGTTCGCTGCCGGCGGCATGTTCCAGATCATCGTCGGCCCCGGCGACGTCGACCAGGTTTACGCCCGCATGGTCTCCGACCATGGCGTGCGCGAGGTCTCCAAGGATGAGGCCAAGGAGGAAGCCGAAAAGGGCGGCAACCTCTTCTCGCGTTTCATTAAGATGATCGCCGACATCTTCGTTCCGATCCTCCCGGCGCTGGTCGCCGGCGGTCTGATGATGGCCATCAACAACGTCATGACCGCTGAGGGCCTGTGCGGCGAGCAGTCCCTCACCACCATGTACCCGGCGATCGCTGACTACGCGGCCCTGATCAACATGGTTTCCTCCGCCGCCTTCGCCTCCCTGCCTGTGCTCGTCGGCTTCTCCGCCGCCAAGCGCTTCGGTGGCAACGTCTACCTGGGTGCCGCAATCGGTGCGGCCATGGTGTCCTCCGACCTCCTCAACGCCTGGAATACGGGCGCGGCGCTGGCCGGTGAGCAAACGGTTAGCTACTGGCACATCTTCGGCATGGACGTCGCCAAGATCGGCTACCAGGCGCAGGTTATCCCCACCCTGGCCGTCACTTACGTCATGTGCCTCATCGAGAAGAACCTGCACAAGGTCCTTAAGGGTACCGCAGACTTCCTGCTCACACCGCTCATCACGATGCTGGTCACCGGCTTCCTGGCCTTCACGATCATCGGCCCCGTTACCCGCGTGGCCGCCGAGTACCTGACCTGGGGTATCAACTGGACGTACACGACGCTCGGTGTGTTCGGCGGTCTGCTCTTCGGTTTCATCTACAGCCCCATCGTGGTCACCGGCCTGCACCAGTCCTTCCCCGCCATCGAAATCCCGCTGCTGCCTGTTAACGGCGGTGTCGGCGACTTCATCTTCCCCGTCGCCTCCATGGCGAACGTTGCACAGGGCGCGGCCGCTCTGGCGATCTTCTTCAAGACCCGCGACGCCAAGCTCAAGGGCCTGGCCGGTGCTGGTGGTGCATCCGCCGTCTTCGGCATCACCGAGCCCGCGATCTTCGGTGTCAACCTGCGCCTGCGCTGGCCCTTCTTCTGTGCCATGGCCGCAGCCGCCATCGGCTCCGCTGGCGTCGCGCTGCTGAACGTGCGCGGCCAGGCCCTGGGTGCCGCCGGCTTCGTCGGCTTCGTGTCAATCATGCCCAAGTCGATCCCCGCGTACCTCGCCCTCGAGATCCTCGTGTTCGTCCTGTCCTTCGGCTTCACCTTCGCCTACGCCATGACGCGCGGCAAGGCTGACATGGAGGGCCGTGCGCCCGCCGCTAAGGCTGCCGCTCCCGTGACCGCCGCTGCGGTTGCTGCCCCGGCTGCCGCGCCGGCTGCTGAGGCTGCCCCCGCCCCGTCTTTCAGCGACGAGGCCAAGGCTGACCTGACGCTGACCTCCCCCATGGCAGGTGAGCTGGTTGCGCTCTCGGACGTGAATGATGAGGCCTTCTCCGCCGGCGCGCTCGGCCCCGGCGTCGCCATCTCCCCCGCCGCTCACGCGGTCGTCGTCGCCCCCTGCGACGGCAAGGTGACGGTCGCCTTCCCGACCGGCCACGCCTACGGCCTCAAGTCCGCCTCCGGCGTCCAGATCCTCATCCACATCGGTATGGACACGGTCAAGCTGGACGGCAAGGGCTTCACGCCCCGCGTCTCGAAGGGCGACATCGTCAAGCGTGGCGATGTCCTGGCTGAGGTCGATTGGGACGTCATCCGCGAAGCCGGCTACGACACCATCACCCCGATGGTCGTGACGAACAAGAAGAAGTTCGGCGAGATCACCCCCGCCGCTCCCGGCCCGGTCAGCATCTCTGACACGGTCGTAACGGTGGCTCCCAAGGAGGCCTGAGTCGCTTCGGAGTGAATCCTCGGGTGGGCGGCACCAGCATCGAGCTGGTGCCGCCCACCCGTTGTTTGTTGTCGCTGGTAACCGCCTCTTCCGCACGTTAACCGGCTGATCTGAACGTGGGCGGGGGTGCCCACGTGCGGAATAGCAGGCCCACGTGCGCAATAGGGAGTCCACGTGAGGAACGTGGACGTGCCAGTCGATGGCCTCATACGCGGAAGGTGATGAAGATACGGGAGAAGACCCATCGCCGCGAGGCCGAAACGGCTCATGGAGAGAGGGAGCGCCCCAGCTGGGGTGCGATGGACACGCGGCAGATGGTGACAGGCGGTGTGGGCCTGTTGCCGTGGCACGAAGACCGGAATGCGGGCTATAGGCTGAGGGAACGCCCCTGAACCAGCGTGCCCGCAAACTCGAGCGTCGGAGCGGGATTATCCCCGGCCTCGTCGATGGGACGAGGGAGCGTACCCTTCATTTGCCCGAGGAGGATGTCGACAGCCGCGCGGGCAATCTGCGCGATGGGTTGACGGATAGTTGCTAGGTGAGGCAGGGCACGGCGCATCGTTTCAGTGCCGTCGAAGCCGATGATGGACAGGTCACCGGGTACGGACAGCTGCGGGAGCGCGCCCACTCGAGGACTTCGGCGGCGGCCAGGTCGTCGGTGGCGAAGACTCCGTCAATGGGAGCCTGGGCGCGTGCCTCGTCGAGGCTGCCCTGCATGAGCGCGAAGCGCTGCGGGATCGGGGTGTCGAAGGGAACCGTGACGATTCGGGGTTCGAGTCCGGCGCGTTCGACCTCGGCGCGGTAGCCGGCCTCGCGCAGGTTGCGCGGCCCTGAGCGGGAGGTCAAGAGGAGCGGATGGCGTCGGCCTGCCTCGATGAGGGCGCGCGTGGCCATGGCACCTGCGTCGCGGTTCGCGCAGCGCACGTTGGGGATCGATGGGCTAAGTTCGCGGTCGATGGTGACCAGGGGCATACGGATCGTGTCGTATTCGTTGAGTCCCTCGTTGTGTGCGCCGGAGATAATGCCGTCGACGCGGTTACCCACGAGCAGGGACAGGTATTCGCGTTCGCGCTCGGCTCGGCCCATCGAATTACAGATGAGGATGCGGTATCCGGCTTCGGCCAGCGCGTTTTCGACCTCGACGGCGAGCTCGCCGAAGAACGGGAGGGAAACGGCGGGCACGATGAGGCCCACGGTCTGGGTGCTCTTACCGTGGAGGGCGCGCGCCAGTGAGTTGGGGCGGTAGCCCAGGGTGGCGATGGCGTCGGCGACGCTGCGCTTGGTCTTTTCTGATAGGTAACCCCGGTTGTTGAGGACTCGCGAGACGGTCGTCGGGCTAACGCCGGCGAGCTGGGCGACGTCGGCCAGCGTAGGTTCGCGGGAACTCATGCTCGCTTTCCTTTCGTTGATACCTCTCTAGTCTAGTCGGTGAGCGCGCCGTGGGCCTGGTGTCTCACGGACGAGGGCGTGGCGTGTTCCGTGGGCGGCGCTCGGTAGTGCGGATCGCGGGGGAGTGTAATGGATGGTTTGTTGGCATTTATAAGGGTGATTCATCCCATCTGGCCGCGTGGTGAAATCGAGTTTTCAAATCAGTGCACTACGTCATAGTATGGGCCGTACGGGTCCCCGTGTCTCACGATGGACATGCCCGCATTCGAAAGGAACGACTATGATTTCCCGCACCGTTGCAATTGGTTCCTCTGTTGGCCTTCATGCACGCCCCGCTTCCGTCCTCGCCGAGGCCGTGGATGACTCCGGCGTCGAGGTCACCATTGCGTTTGACGGCGAGGAGGCGGACGCTGCGTCGCTCCTCGAGATCATGACGCTGGGTGCCAAGCACGGCGACGTTGTCACCCTGTCCACCGAGGACGACGGCGCGGGCGAGGTGCTCGACTCGCTCGTCGCGCTGCTCTCGCGCGATCTCGATCAGGAGTGAGCTGATGGCGACGCACGACGTTCTGCACGGTATCGGTGTTTCCGCCGGTACCGCTGCTGCGCCCGCCGCGATCGTCCAGCCTGCGCCCGGCGTTGACACGTCGGAGCCGGGCAGCGTTGATGCTGCAGCTGACGGCGCGCGTGTCCGTGAGGCGCTCGCAGCTGTTTCCTCGCGCCTGAGTGAGCGCGCGGCAAAGGCGCCGGAAGAGACGAAGGCAATCCTGAAGGCCACGGCTCAGCTCGCGGGCGACCGCGGTCTGGCCAAGGCTGTCGATAAGAAGCTCAAGAAGGGCCTGGGTCTGACGCAGGCCGTCCATGACGCGGTCGAGGATTACGCGCAGATGCTGCGTGGTCTGGGTGGCTACATGGCGGAGCGCGCGACCGACCTGTACGATGTGCGCGACCGTGCGATCTGCGAGTTGCGCGGTCTGCCCGAGCCGGGCGTTCCCGCGTTCGAGGGCACGGTCATCCTGGTGGCCCGTGACCTGGCTCCCGCCGAGACCGCGACGCTGAACCCGGAGACCGTTCTGGGCATCATTACCGAGGTCGGTGGCCCCACGTCACACACCGCGATTCTGGCTGCTCAGCTGGGTATTCCCGCGATTGTTAAGGCAGAGGGAATCATGGGCGTCGAAGAGGGCACGATGTTGGCCCTTGACGGCGGCGTCGGCGAGGTCATCATTGCTCCCACCGAGGACGAGGTCACCCTGCTCAAGGAGCGTTCGCTGCGTCGTGCGCAGGCGCTGGCCGGCTCGACCGGTAAGGGCGCGACGTTCGATGGCTACCCCGTGAAGCTCCTGGCCAACATCGGCACGGTCGATGATGCGCTCAAGGCCTCCAAGGTGGACCTGGAGGGTTCTGGCCTGTTCCGCACGGAGTTCCTGTTCCTGGAACGCGCGGACGCTCCCTCCCTGGAGGAGCAGACGGACACCTACACGAAGGTCCTCCAGGCCTTCGGTAATCGTCGCGTTGTCGTGCGTACCCTGGACGCGGGCGCGGATAAGCCGCTGAGCTTCGCGGATTTGGGTGCCGAGGAGAACCCCGCCCTGGGTGTGCGTGGCCTGCGCCTGTGCCAGAGGCGTGAGGATCTCATTGACACGCAGCTGCAGGCCCTCGCGGCCGCCTACAAGGCGACCGGCGCGGAGCTGTGGGTCATGGCCCCCATGGTTGCTACCGCCAGCGAAGCTAAGTGGTTCGCTGACAAGGCGCGCGGCTACGGCCTGCCCAAGGTCGGCATCATGATCGAGGTGCCCGCGGCAGCCCTGCGTGCTGAGCAGCTCCTGTCGATCGTGGACTTCGCCTCCATCGGTACGAACGACCTGACGCAGTACACGATGGCGGCGGACCGCCTGGACGGCAACCTGGCGACCCTGCTCAACCCGTGGCAGCCGGCCGTCCTGGAAATGATCCGTACCGCCTGCAATGGTGGTCGTGCGACGGGCAAACCGATCGGCGTGTGTGGCGAGGCTGGCGGCGACCCGCTGCTGGCCCTGGTTCTCACGGGCCTGGGCGTCGCTTCTCTGTCGATGGCACCCTCCAAGGTCAACGCGGTTCGTGCGGCCCTGCGCATGCACGACCTGGCGACTTGCCAGCAGATGGCTGCTTTCGCGGTGGACGCTCCCAATGCGAAGGAAGGCCGTGAGAACGTCCTGAAGCTGGTCGCTCCGGCCATGTTGGATCTGCTCTGATCTGTGGCGCGACGCCATAGAACGAGGGGTGGGTCCGGGAACCGACGGTTCCCGGACCCACCCCGTTACGCAACGCCGCTGAGCGGCGCGTGATCTACTGCGTACGGATCGCGTCGGCGGCGCTCGTGGATTGGCCGCCACGAGACTTCTTTGAACGACCGGAGAAGATCGCGGTCAGAATCAGGATGATGCCGAGGGCCGCGACGGCGCTGATACCGAGAACAGGCAGGTTGAAGGTCGTGATGTAGGCTTCGGCGATCAGGAACGCGCCGACCATGCACACGAGGAGCGCCCAGACGAACGCGCCGACGCGCACACCCCTGCTGGGTGCCTCGGGCAGGTCGTGATAGTTGACGGGCCAGGCGGGTGCGCTCCACGTCTGTGCGCCCGAAGCGCCCGGCCCCGTTCCCGTCGCCCCGGAGTGTGTCCCCGAGGGGTCCTGCGAGCGCGAACCGGCCCCGGCCTCGGGCTGGGAGGCCCCGGGGGACATCGCAGCCGCAGACGCCGTCGTCTCACCCGTGAACGCCGGATCGAAGGCTGTGCGACTCCCAGATGCGGTGGTACCCTCGGCACCCTCCTCCTCGCGGAAGATCGCGAGCGGATCAGTGGAGGGCATCTCCAGGGTCGGTTCCGGGGTCGTGGGCAGCGTGCTCGTCACGTCCAGTTCGGGGTAGCGCGAGGTGACGTCGATCCCGGTGAACTCGCTGGTCGCGTCGTTGTTGGGGGTAGTCATGGTCGTTTCCTTCCTCAGTTGCCCGGAGTGGTGTAGGCGGGGGTGGACGAGGGGGACGCTGACTGCGTCGGGGTGGGCGTCGGGGTAGACGAGGGTGCCTGTGCCGGGGTGGAACCCCACGTGCCCGAGGTGTCGGGGGACTGCAGGATCGTCAGGTTCTCAAGGTCCGCGTCATCCGTGATGAGGACGGTGATTCCCCCGAGCGACGTATCGCCCCATGAGGGGGAGGACACGGTCTGGCCCGGGCAGTTCTTCAACGGGGCTGCCCAGCCGTCGTTCGTCATGTTCGTTACCAGGGAGCCGGTGCTCGACTGGCACACGATCTGGACGGGCTGACCCTCCGCCGTCTGGATCGTCAGGTGCTCCCAGGCCTGCCAGCTCACGGTGATCTGTTTGGTTGTGCCGACAGGTGCCCCGGTCAGGTCGAGGGTGACGGTGCCCAGGGGACTCGCGCCCTGTACGGAGGTGACCGTCCAATCGACGGTTTTGTCACCCGTGGAGTTGCTGATCGAGGAGCTGACCGTGGAGATTGTCTGCTGTGTCGCTTCGGTGCCGATGGCGGCCGTCGGCAGCGCGACGATGATGCCGAGAATCGACAGCGTGGTCAGCCAGCCGGCGCTGCGGTCACGCAGGGCGGCAACCGCCAGGGACAGTCCGACGATGAGGAGGCACACGCCGCCGCCGATGACGATGATGCGCGCGACCGTCTGCCCCCCGGTTTCTGCGGTGATGAAGGGGATGACGGGACCCTTGTCGACCATGTAAATGCCGGCGAAAACGGCAGCCGCCACGAGGACCAGCAGGCCGGTAATCGCCATGTTGACGCGCGAGGAAACGGTGCGGGGACGATGGGTCGGTACGGGGGGCGCGGCCCATCGACGAGGCTTGGGCGCGCTCGGGGGAGGCGTCCAGCCCGGGTGGGGGCTGGGAGGGGCGAGCGTCTGCCGGGCGAGGCCCGGCCTGCGTGTCGGCCTGCGTGCTGGTGGCGGGTTCCCCGTAGGTGGGGAAGCCGTGGGCGCTCTGCTGTCCGCCCATGGTGTCCCCCTCCACGTTAGCGGTCGGGGTGGTCTGTCCAAAAGGGGCAGTCGTTCCCGCTCCTCCCGGAGTGCTCGGGGTGCCGTACTGCGGTGCCGAGCCGGTGCCCTGGTTCTGTCCGGACTTGTTCGCGTTCGAGATGACGAAGGCGATGAGACCGACGACGAAGGCGGCAACTACGAGGAAGCCGAGCCAGCTGGCACCGAGGCCGAGACCAACACCGCCGAGGACGCCGACGGAGGGCAGGACGGAGGACACGCTGACAAGGCACAGGAGGAGACCTCCCAGGAAGGCAATGTCGAAGCGTCCTTCTGTGGTTTCTTCCGCGTGGATGCGCCCGTCCTGAGCCTCGGGCAGGAGGAGCCATGCCAGGCCGTAGGCGAGCGTCACGAAGGGCAGGCACAGGGCTGCGATGACGGTGAGGACTCGCACGAGCGACAGGTCCCATCCGCTGCGTGCAGCGATGCCCGAGCAGACGCCGCCGATGACGCGGGGGTGGGCTCGGTACCAGCCGGAGGCTCGCATGGACTCAAAGAAACGCTTGCGGGGCGGACGCTGTCCGTAGGCACCGCCCTGGTCCGACAGACCGTTTGACCAACTCATGGTGCACTTCCTCTCGATGGGATCCGCATACATTCGGATCGGATACCACTACTCAATCAAACGGGAGTCCCCTCGCGATAGTAGGGGACCCCCTGAACCACCCCTGATTGTGCCGGGGGTACCCCCGGCCTCGTCCCCGGACGTGCCACAATAGACACGTGAGCAGCACGGTCAACAACCCGCATCCTGGGTGGACGCCGCCGATTCCGGCACCGCCCGCCAGGCCCCCGCTTGCACGCGCGACAGCCTCCAGTCCGGACATGCCTGCCCCCTGGATGGCGGGCGTGTGCTCGGGCCTGGCCGTGCACCTGGGTGTCCCGGTCATGGTGATCCGCGGCGGCCTCATCGCCCTGACCTTTCTCGGTGTCGGCGCGGTCGCCTACCTGTGGCTGTGGGTGACGGTTCCCGAGGATTCGCCCGAGGCCTCGGCGTCGGGCACGCTCAGCCCCGGCCTCGTGCGTGTGCGTCAGGAGAGGGCCGCCCAGGTCGCGCGTAACCGCTTGGTTGTCACGGGCGTGGCCCTGCTGGTTGCCGCGGTGCTTGGGGCGATCCTGAACGCGACGAGCGCCCTTGAGTGGAGCGACATGGGTTCCATCGTGTCGATCATCGCGGGCATCACTCTGGTGTGGAGCCAGAGCCGCGAGGTGCGCAATTGGCGCTCGGTGCGCTTTATCGGCGCCGTCGTGGGCGGTATTGCGCTGCTGAGCCTCGGCGTCGTCATGGCCGCCTCGCGTGACAACCCGCCCGTCATCCTGCTGCGTGGCGGCCTCATTGGTGCTGCCCTGGTTGCCGGTGTTCTTTTTGCGCTTGTTCCCATGTGGCTGCGTACGACGAAGGATTTGTCCGAGGCCCAGGCGCAGCGGGTGCGTGAGGCCGAGCGCGCCGACATTGCCGCACACCTGCACGACTCCGTGCTTCAGACGCTGACCCTGATTCGTGCCTCCGCCGAGGACCCGGCGCGCGTGCGCGCCATCGCCCTGGCCGAGGAACGCGAGCTGCGCGCCTGGCTGTACACGGGCCACGCGCAGGCCGCCGACTCTCTCGAGGCCGCTGTCACCGAGGCCGTTGTCGGCGTCGAGAGTCGCTACGGTGTGCCCATCAGCGTCGTTGTCGTCGGCGACATGCGGCCCGGCCCGGGCGAGCTTGCCCTCGTCGCGGCTCTGGCCGAGGCCTGCCAGAACGCCGTGCGCCACGGCGCCCCGCCCGTCTCCGTCTACGTCGAGGTGCGCGCCCGCGTCGTCGAGGCCTTCGTGAAGGACAACGGCGAAGGATTCGACCCCGCCACCATCGCGGCAGACCGCCACGGCGTGCGCGACTCCATCGTCGGGCGCATGCGCAGGGCCGGGGGAAGCGCCACGATCCGCGCCCTGGCCCACGGCACCGAAATTGCTCTGAGCGTGCCGCGCTCCGATATCCTGGAAGAAACAGCCCCCACTGGGAGGACACAGTGACCATCCGCATCCTTGTCATCGACGATCACCCCATGGTTCGCGCCGGGGTGCGCTTCGAACTCGAACACTCCGGGGCCGACCTTGAGATCGTCGGAGACGCCGCTGACGTCGAAGGTGCCATCGCCGCGTGCCGCGCTCTAACCCCCGACGTCGTTCTCCTTGACGTGCACCTGCCCGGGGGCAACGGCGGCGGCGGTGCCGAGGTCGCTAGCTCCTGCCGCGACATCGACGGCCTGCACTTCCTGGCCCTGTCCGTCTCTGACTCCGCCGAGGACGTCGTCCAGGTCATCCGTGCGGGCGCGCGCGGGTACGTCACTAAGTCGATCTCCACGCCCGAGCTGGTCGAGGCCATTAGTCGCGTCGCCGCCGGCGACGCCGCTTTCAGTCCGCGCCTGGCCGGTTTCGTGCTGGACGCCTTCGGGACTGGGGAGGTCTCGACGACCGACTCTGAGTTGGATCTGCTGTCCGCGCGCGAGCAGGAGGTCCTGCGCCTTATCGCTCGCGGCTACACGTACAAGGAAGTCGCCCACGACCTGTTCATCTCCATCAAAACCGTCGAGACGCACGTCAGCTCGGTCCTGCGCAAGCTCCAGCTCTCCAACCGCAATGAGCTGACACGCTGGGCCATGCAACGACACATCGTGTGAGGTCAGCTTCCTTTTGCGCGCGCCGATCATCGCCCGCTGGTCCGGCGTGCCTACAATGGAATCCCGAGAGCGTGACAGCGCCTGACCGCCCCGCACGGACGGCCTCTTTTATTTCCGCGACCTCGGAGGACGCATGCACCGCATCGGTTTTGACAGTGATCAGTACGTCGAGATGCAGTCTCGGCACATTGCCCAGCGACGCAGTGAATTCGGCGGCAAGCTGTATTTGGAGTTCGGCGGCAAGCTGATCGACGACATGCATGCCTCGCGTGTTCTGCCCGGTTTCACGCCCGACAACAAGGTGCGTATGCTGCGCGAACTGGCCGACGAAGTCGAGATCATCGTGGCCGTCAACGCCAAGGACTTCGCGCGCCGCAAGGTCCGCGCCGACATGGGAACCACCTACGACGACGAGGTTCTGCGTCAGATCGACGAGTTCCGCGAGCGCGGCCTGTTCGTCGGCTCTGTTGTCATCACCCAGTGGACAGACGACAACAAGGCGGCCGCCGAGGTCAAGGAGCGCTTTGAGAAGCTCGGCATCCGCGTCTACCGTCACTTCCCGATCCCCGGCTACCCGTCGGACGTGGAGCGCATCGTCTCGGACGAGGGCTACGGCGCGAACGAGTACGTTCAGACCAGCCGTGACCTCGTGGTTGTGACTGCTCCCGGCCCGGGTTCCGGCAAGATGGCAACTTGCCTATCGCAGCTGTATCACGACCACAAGCGCGGCATTGAGTCGGGGTATGCGAAGTGGGAGACCTTCCCGATCTGGAACATTCCCCCTCGATCACCCAGTGAACATCGCCTACGAGGCCGCTACGGCCGACCTGGACGACGTCAACATGATCGACCCCTTCCACCTGGAGGCCTACGGGGTCAAGACGGTTAACTACAACCGCGATGTGGAGATTTTCCCGGTCTTGAGCCGCCTGTTTGAGAAGATCCTCGGCGCGTCCCCGTACAAGAGCCCCACGGATATGGGCGTGAACATGGCTGGCAAGTGCATCCTCGACGACGAGGCCTGCAAAGAGGCGTCGCGCCAGGAGATCATCCGCCGCTACTACAAGGCCCTTGTGACCGAGAAGAAGGAGATGAGTGAGCCGGTGCAGTCGGCCCGCATCTCCCTGCTGATGAGCCGCGTCGGCGTGGGCCGCATGGACCGCCCGGTCGTTCGCCCCGCCCTGGAGCTGGCCGAGGCCACGGGTCAGCCCGCCGCCGCAATGGAGCTGCCCGACGGCCAGATTGTCACGGGCAAGACGTCGGCGCTGCTGGGCTGCTCCTCGGCGATGCTTCTTAACGCGCTCAAGAAGCTCGCGGGCCTGCCCGACGAGGTCCAGCTCCTGGCCCCGCAGTCGATCGAGCCGATCCAGCGCCTCAAGACTCACGACTTGGGCTCTCGCAACCCGCGCCTGCACACCGACGAGGTCCTCATCGCGCTCGCGGTCAGCGCGAACGGTGACGACAACGCGCGACGCGCCCTGGATAAGCTGAGTTCGCTGCGCGACTGCGATGTGCACGAGTCGGTCATCCTGGGTCCCGTGGACGAGGGCATCTTCCGTTCCCTGGGCATCCAGGTGACGACCGAGCCGGTGTACGCGACGAAGTCGCTGTACCGTAAGAAGTAATCGTATCGACGAGGCCGGGGTTTCTGTCGCGTATGAGCGCGGGGAGGCCCCGGCCTCGTCGCGAACCGCCCTTTGAACTGCCTCCCATTTCTTGGACATTGAGATTGAAGTACAGGGAATGGGAGGCTTTTCATGCTTGTGGGGGTGCGGCGGTTTAGGCTTGGAGGCGATGAGTGACGCGACTTCTTTGCCTGACCTTGGTTTCCTGATCGGCTCCGATGGGGGATTCCAGGACGACTACGTGCCGCCGGAGGTCCCCGCCTTCGACGTGGAGGACGCCCTGGGAGCCGACTACGACGACGGGTGGCCCGAGAGTGGTGTGCCAGGCGGCGAGTCGGGGGAGCCTTCCGCGTGGGAGTCTGCCCAGGCCTCGTTCGAGTCCTCCTGGAATCGACCTCAGCGCCCCAGCGTGGACCCCGATTCCCTCACGCGTGGCCTGAACGACCGCCAGTGCGAGGCCGTCACTCACGAGGGCTCGCCGCTGCTGATCCTGGCGGGTGCGGGTTCCGGCAAGACGCGCGTCCTCACGCACCGCATCGCCTACCTGCTGGCCACGGGCCGGGCGCGGGCGGGGCAGATCCTCGCGATCACGTTCACGAACAAGGCAGCCGCCGAGATGCGCGAACGCGCGGGTTCCCTCGTGGGGGACGATGCACGGCGCATGTGGGTGTCGACATTCCACTCGGCGTGCGTGCGCCTGCTGCGCTACGAGCACGAGGCGGCGGGCCTGTCCTCGTCGTTCACGATCTACGACGCGCAGGACTCTCAGCGCCTCATCCAGATGGTCCTCAAGGCCCAGGACGTCGACATTAAGCGCTTCACCCCAAAGATGGTGGCGGCGCGCATCTCGGACGCGAAGAATGAGCTGATTGGCCCGGCGCGCTACGCGGACCTGGCAGGCAAGGACCCGGTGTCACGCATCGTCGCGGCAGCCTACGTCGAGTACGACAAGCGTATGCGCGCCTCGAACGCGCTGGATTTCGACGACCTCATCATGCGTACGGTTGAACTGCTGCGCGACAACCCGCTGATCGCCGAGCACTATCACCGGCGATTCCGCCACATCCTGGTCGACGAGTACCAGGACACGAACCACGCCCAGTACGTCCTCGTGCGCGCCCTCGTGGGCGATGGCACCGACGGCGTGGAACCCGCCGAGCTGACGGTCGTCGGCGACTCGGACCAATCGATCTACGCCTTCCGCGGGGCCACGATCCGCAACATCGAAGAGTTCGAGCGCGACTTCGCGGGCGCGCGCACCATCCTGCTTGAGCAGAACTACCGCTCGACGCAGAACATCCTGTCGGCCGCGAACGCCGTCATTGCCCGCAACACGGGGCGCCGTGCAAAAAACCTGTGGACGGCCTCGGGCGACGGCGCGCTTATCACCCTGGACGCCGCGGACTCCGAGCACGACGAGGCCCGCTTTGTCGTCGGCGAGATTGATCGCCTGGCCGAGGCCGGCACCGACTGGGGAGACATCGCGATCTTTTACCGGACGAACGCCCAGTCCCGCGCGCTCGAAGAACTCCTCGTGCGCCAAGGCATCCCGTATCGCGTCGTCGGCGGCACCCGCTTCTACGAGCGCCGCGAAATCAAGGACGCGCTGGCCTACCTGCAGGTCATCTCCAACCCCGACGACACGGTCGCCGCCCGCCGCATCCTCAACGTCCCCAAGCGCGGCATCGGCGCCAAGGCCGAAGACGCCATCGCCGCGCACGCCGCCCGCTATGGCATCTCGTTTGGTGCGGCCCTGCGCCACCTGTGGCTGCGCGCCGGGTGCCCCGCCGGTGAGGGCGAGGGGATCGACGTTGACGCGCTCGCTCGTTCCGCGTCCCCGGACGAGGCCTCGGCCGGGTCTTCGGCTCCCACGTCCTCCGCTCAGGGGGCGGGGGAGAACCCGGCGGCAAGCGCCGCTGAGGATAAGAGCGCGGCTGCGGCCCCGGCCTCGTCCCAGACGACGCCGGAGGCAACCGGAGTCACGGATTCTGCTCGCACCCCTGATCCCGCGAGCACCCCCGATCCCGCGAGCGTGCTTGAGGTCGTGGGCATCACCGCCCGCGCTGCGAAGTCGGCGGCCGCTTTCTGGGGACTCATCGAAACGCTACGCGCTGCTGAATTCCGCGGCGCTTCCCAGGCCGACATCCTCGAAGAAGTCCTTGACCGCACGGGCTACCTCGCGGAGCTGCGCCGCAGCGACGATCCGCAGGACGCCTCGCGCGTGGAAAACCTGGCGGAACTGCACTCGGTCGCGGGTGCCTTCGCGGCCGACGCGCCCGGCGGCACACTCGCGGACTTCCTCGAGCGCGTTGCCCTCGTTGCCGACTCGGACCAGGTGCCCGCGGAGGGCGAGCGCGGCGGGCAAGTCACCCTCATGACCGTGCACACCGCCAAGGGTCTCGAATTCCCGGTCGTGTTCGTCACCGGCATGGAGGACGGCACCTTCCCGCACCAGCGCAGCCTCGGGGACGAGAGCGAGCTGGAGGAGGAACGCCGACTGGCCTACGTGGCGATCACGCGTGCGCGCGAGCGCCTCTACCTGACGCGCGCGGCCGTGCGTAGCGCCTGGGGGACTCCGCAGGAGATGCCGCCGTCGCGATTCCTCGACGACATTCCCGCCGAGCTACTCGATGTACGCCGCGCTGCCACATCGGGGGAGCGCATGCGTGCCTCCTACGGCGGATCCTACGGGTCCGGATCGTACGGCTCAGGGGCCCATGGGCGCTCGCGTGGATCCGATGGGCGCGACCCGTGGGGCGATACCGACACGGGTGCCTTCGGGTCGGGGCGCCGGGGCACGGCCGCCCAGCCGTCCGGCGTGCGCAAGGTGACCCGCATGGGCGTCGCCTCCGCCGCTAAGCCGGCCGACGACAGGCCGGTGCTCTCGCTCAAGGTCGGGGACCGCATTAAGCACGCGACCCTGGGGGTCGGCACCGTGACCGGCGTCGAAGGGGAGGGGCCGCGCACCGTGGCTCGCATCCGTTTCGATATGGGCGAGAAGCGCCTCCTCGTGCGCATGGCCCCGATGGAAAAGATTTCCTAGCGTTTCCCCCTCGGGGGCGGGCTGCTTGGCGTGCCCGTGAGCCGTCCGCGCTGCGAGCTTCGCTCGGCGCGTCGGATCCTCGTGTCGCGACAATCCCCCCGTTTGGTGACGGCGAGATCGTAGTTCGAGGTGGTGTCGCGCCCAAAGTGCAGACCAACTCGGCGAAAAACGCTGAAAACGGGCTGTTATGGGCGAAGTGGTCTGCGTTTTGGGCGCAATGGTGTCAGAGTGTGCCGTCATGCGGCATTGAGAAGTGCCAGGTGGTCGGGGTGCCACAAACTATCCGCCCCAACGACGCCAGCAGCCCACCTCGCAACGCAAAGCAACGTCAAAGGAAAGCGTGCTCGGGTCAAGGCTGCGACAAACCTTGATAATGTGCAGGAACGAGGGCAATCCCACCGGTCCCACGCTAGAATTATTGCGCTGACCACACCACGTTCAACGGAGGGAATAAGGTGGATCTTTACGAGTACCAGGCTAGGCAGATGTTCAAGGAGCACGGGGTGCCCGTGCTTGACTACCGCCTGGCGTCGACCCCCGAGGAGGCGCGTGAGGGTGCGCGCGAGCTGCTGGCGGAGGGTGCCTCCCTGCTGGTTGTCAAGGCTCAGGTGAAGACGGGTGGCCGCGGCAAGGCCGGTGGCGTCAAGCTCGCTCACACCGCCGACGAGGCCTACGAGAAGGCTGAGGCGATCCTCGGCCTCGACATTAAGGGCCACATCGTGAAGAAGGTCATGATTGCGGTTGGCGCGGACATCGCCGCCGAATACTACTTCTCGATCCTGCTGGACCGTTCGAACCGTCGCCACCTGGCGATGTGCTCGCGTGAGGGCGGCATGGACATCGAGACCCTCGCGAAGGAACGCCCTGAGGCCCTGGCTCGCGTGCCTCTCGACCCGGTCGTCGGCATCGACGCCGAGGTCGCTCGCCGTATCGCCATGGAAGCGGGTTTCGACGAGGCCACGGCGCAGGCCATCGCCCCGGTCCTCGAGACCCTGTGGGCCGTCTACCGCGATGAGGATGCGACCCTGGTTGAGGTCAACCCGTTGGTCTCCAGCCCCGACGGCTCCGTGTGGGCTGTGGACGGCAAGGTGACCCTCGACGACAACGCGCGCTTCCGCCACCCTGACCACGCCGAGCTGGTGGACGTGGCGACGCAGGATCCGCGCGAGGCTGCCGCGAAGGCAGCCGGACTCAACTATGTGCGCCTGGAAGGCCAAGTTGGCGTGATCGGTAACGGCGCGGGCCTCGTCATGTCGACGCTCGACGTGGTCGCGATGGCCGGCGAGGAGTTTGGTGGTATGAAGCCCGCGAACTTCCTTGACATCGGCGGCGGTGCCTCGGCTGAGGTCATGGCCAAGGGCCTGGACATCATCCTCGGCGATGAGCAGGTCCGTTCCGTGTTCGTCAATGTTTTCGGCGGCATCACTGCCTGCGACCAGGTCGCCCGCGGCATCATCGGCGCGCTCGAGACGCTGGAGGATGAGGCCTCCAAGCCGTTGGTCGTGCGCCTCGATGGCAACAAGGTCGAGGAAGGGCGCGCGATCCTCGAGCAGGCCGCGCACCCGCTCGTCCACATGGAAGAAACGATGGATGGGGCGGCCCGGCGCGCAGCCGAGCTCGCAGCCCAGGAGCCGTCGAAGTAACGACCCGAGAACCGCAGGAGAACACCCATGACTATCTTCGTCAACTCTGACACCCGGGTCATCGTCCAGGGCATGACCGGTGCCGAGGGCCGCAAGCACACCCAGCGTATGCTCAGCGCCGGCACGGCCATCGTGGGCGGTACGAATCCGCGCAAGGCCGGCACGACCGTCACCTTCGATGTGCAGGGCTACGGCCCGGGCGCGGACAAGGTCACCGACGGCCAGGTCGAGATCCCCGTCTTCGGTACGGTCGCCGAGGCCCGCGAGGCCACTGGCGCGAACGCCTCCGTCATCTTCGTCCCCCCGGCCTTCGCGAAGGGTGCTGCCCTGGAGGCCATCGAGGCGGGTATTGAGACGATTGTTCTCATCACCGAGGGCATCCCCGTCCAGGACTCGACCATCGTCGTTGAGCGCGCGCTCGAGGCGGGCGTGCGTTTGATTGGCCCGAACTGCCCCGGCATCATCTCGCCCGCGCAGGCGAACCTGGGCATCACCCCGGCGGACATCACGGGTCCGGGCCGAGTCGGCCTCGTCTCGAAGTCCGGCACGCTGACCTACCAGCTCATGTACGAGCTGCGCGACTTTGGCTTCACGACGTGCCTGGGTATTGGCGGCGACCCGGTCGTGGGCACCACCCACATTGACGCGCTGGCTGCTTTCGAGGCGGACCCCGACACGGATCTTGTCATCATGATCGGCGAGATTGGCGGCGACGCCGAGGAGCGCGCGGCAGCGTGGATTCAGGAGAACATGACGAAGCCCGTTGTTGCCTACATCGCTGGCTTCACGGCTCCGGAGGGTAAGACGATGGGCCACGCGGGCGCGATTGTGTCCGGTTCATCCGGCACGGCCGCGGCGAAGGCGGAGGCGCTCGAGGCCGTGGGGGTGCGCGTGGGTCGCACTCCTTCGCAGACGGCGCAGATCGCTCGTGAGATCCTCTCGCGATAACGTCACAGCTTGAATCGGCCCGGGGTCGGCGCGCAGCGTCGCGGCCCCGGGCCGATTCTGTCACCATTGGCCTGTGAGTGAGCGCATCAGAGAAGTACCGATCACCCGACGGACGACGACCACGTATGTGGCGGGTCGAGCGACCATTCGCGTCAGGGTCCCAAAGGGATGGGCGCGTGGCCTCGTCGCGGGCGTGGAGGCGGCCTTCGCGGGGTGGGCGATTACGACTGTGACCACGATGGTCGTCTACCTGTCGCTGCGCTCAAACACGTGGATGAGTGACACGCTGCCGCGTGATGCGCTGGCGTTGGGCGGTGACCTGTGGGTGGCGACCCTGGGGGGGTACGTCGGTGGCCGGGGGAGTGTCCTACCGTGTGATTCCAACGCTTTTTGGTGCGCTGTTGATCCTCCTCGTGCGGCTTTGTTGCGTACGACGACGGGGTTTCCGCGGTCGTCGGCGTTGTTTGCGGTGCCCGGGTTCCTCCTGACCGCGTGGTTTCTGGCGGGTACGTCGGGGGTTCATTCGCAGTGGTGGACGGGTACGGTCGGCGCGATTCTGATTCCTCTCATTGGGTCGGGTTGGTTCGTGGTGTCCAGTTATTCGCGTGATTCTGAGGCTCCGTCGATGCAGCATTGGATTTCTGGTGGCTTCAAGATGGGTGGCCTCGTGAGTCTGGTGACGGTGGTCGCGGCTGCTGCTGCGGCGGTGGTCGCGCTGGTGGCGGGCTGGAGTCGTGCGAGTGGCATCCAGGAGCTGCTGGGCGCCTCGTCGCTGGTGGATACGACGTTTATTGTGGGCGCGCAGGCGCTGTTTGCTCCCACGGCGATGGCCTGGGCAGCGGCCTGGTGGTCGGGCTCGGGTTTCATGACGGCGACGGATTCGCTGCATTCGCCGACGGTCGTGGACGCGGGGCCGATTCCGCCGATTCCGCTGCTGGGGACGGTCCCGGAGACGGCTCCCGGCAACTGGGTGGTTTGTGTGCCGGTCGTGTTGGGTATCGCTTGTGGCGTTGCCTCGGCGCGCTTGTATCGGCGTTCTCACCTGCTGCATCAAAGTGCACAGGGTCTCCTGGCCTCGGTTGTGTTTGTTTCGATTGTTGCGCTGTGGATGTGGAGCGCGACGATGAGCATGGGGTCGGTGCGCTTGGCGTTCATGGGGCCGCTTGTGGGGCGGTCGACGTTGTATTTGTTCCTGGAGGTTGCGCTGCCGGCGATGCTCGTGCCGCTTGTCACGCATCCGACGACGCTGGCTTTGGTGGGGCAGAGTGCGGGCCGCATGCGCTCCGAGGGTGAGGCCCTGCGCCGCCGCCACGCTGAGCGTTCGTCGCGTGAGGCGGCCACGGCCTCGTTGATCGAGGGGGACGAGGCTTGGGCTGAGCGCAGGGATGACGCGGGGTCGGCGGACGCGACGGAGGTTGGTGAGCCGTGGGCTGAGTCCGCTGAGGCCGTTCAGCCTGACAAGCCGCGGGCCGCGTGGAGGAACCGTGAGATGTGGGCTGAGTCGGTGAAGGCAGCGAAGCGGCGGGTCAGGCGTCAGAAGCGCGTGGCTTGGGCTGAGCCCGCTGACAAGGATGACGAGGGTGACACGGATGACCCCGAGGCGAAGGGGACGAAGGGTGAGGGCCTGAACTAGACTGGGAGGTGCCGCGACTGGCGAGGGTGGATCACCACCGGGAAGCGGCTGCATGTCCCGCGAGGCGTCGCCCGCCTGGGCGCCTGGGTTTGGCTCTTAACCTGGAGGAACTATGTCCGTCTCCCTGGACAACCTGGAACCCATCGACGTGCGCCCCATTAAGCGGGCCCTGATTTCCGTGTATGACAAGACGGGCTTGGAGGACCTTGCGCGCGCGCTGGGCGAGGCCGGTGTGGAGATTGTCTCCACTGGCTCGACGGCTGCTCGCATTGCGGCCGCGGGCGTGGCTGTTACCCCGGTTGACGACGTGACCGGCTTCCCCGAGGTGCTTGAGGGGCGCGTGAAAACCCTGCATCCCTTCATTCATTCCGGCATCCTGGCCGACCAGCGTAAGGCTGCGCACCGCGAGCAGATCGCGCAGCTGGGCATCCAGGCGTTCGACCTGGTCGTGTGTAACCTGTACCCCTTCCAGGACACGGTTGCGTCGGGTGCATCCTTTGACGAGTGCGTTGAACAGATCGATATCGGTGGCCCTTCGATGGTGCGCGCCGCGGCAAAGAATCATCCGTCGGTCGCGGTCGTGACTTCTCCGGAGCGTTACGCGGATGTCGCCGAGGCCGTGGCGGGAGAGGGCTTCACCCTCGAGCAGCGCCGTGTGCTGGCCGCTGAGGCTTTCGCCCACACGGCGACCTATGATCTGGCGATTGCTGGCTGGTTTGCCGACGAGCTGGACCTTGAGGACGTGCGCGAGACGCTGGATGACGCCGCAGAAGCACACCTGGACGCCTCGGATGCTGCGTTCCTGGAGTCGCTGGGCTACCAGGCCGGTGAGGACTACGTGGTGGAGGTCGCCGAGGAGGGCGAGGCCTCGGGCATGCCCGTGTTCGTCGCGGACGCCTTCGAGCGCGTGGAGTCGCTGCGCTACGGCGAGAACCCGCATCAGGGTGCGGCCGTGTACCGCGAGATCGACGAGTCCTTCGAGGATGAATCCTTCGACGAGGAGGCCTTGGCCCCGGGCATCGCGAACGCGCGCCAGCTGCACGGCAAGGCCATGAGCTTCAACAACTACACGGACGGCGACGCCACGCTGCGCGCCGCCTACGATCACGAGCGTCCCTGCGTGGCGATCATCAAGCACGCGAATCCCTGCGGCATCGCGGTGGCCGACGACGTGGCCGAGGCGCACCGCTTGGCGCACGCCTGCGATCCCGTGTCGGCGTTCGGTGGCGTGATTGCGGTGAACCGCCCGGTGAGCGTGGAGCTGGCCCGCCAGATCGTCCCGATCTTCACCGAGGTCGTGCTAGCCCCCGATTACGAGGAAGGCGCGCTCGAGGTGCTCTCCGCGAAGAAGAACCTGCGCGTCCTGCAGGTCGAGCCTCCGGCTCGCGGTTCGTACGAGTTCAAGCAGATCAGCGGTGGCCTGCTGGTCCAGGAGCGCGACGATATTGACGCGCCCGGTGACTCCCCGGAGAACTGGACGCTCGCGGCCGGCGCTCCCGCCGACGAGGCGACGTTGGCGGACCTGGAGTTCGCGTGGCGTACGGTGCGCGCGGTTCGATCCAATGCGATTCTGCTGGTCAAGGACGGTGCGTCTGTGGGCGTGGGTATGGGCCAGGTAAACCGCGTGGACTCGTGCAAGCTGGCGGTCGAGCGCGCGAATACGCTGGGTTCGCGCTCGACGGGTGACGCGGCGGCCTCCAACGTGGACAGCGCGGGTGGCGCTCGCGCGTCCGAGGTCGTGGCCGAGGCACCGGAGCAGCGTTCCATTGGCGCGGTCGCCGCGTCGGATGCGTTCTTCCCCTTCGCGGACGGCCTGCAGGTGCTCATCGACGCGGGCGTGAAGGCCGTCGTTCAGCCCGGTGGCTCCGTGCGTGACCAGGAGTCGATTGACGCGGCGAACGCCGCGGGCATCACGATGTACCTGACGGGGACGCGCCACTTCGCGCACTGATTTTCCCGTTCGTGGGTCTCAGGGGGGGCGAGCGCCGGTGTGGCGCTCGCCCCCCTGTGATGTGCTCGGGTGTGCTTGACAGGGAGTGGCGAGCAGCATATCGTTCAATTATTGAATGAAAGCCCGTTGGCCCTGTTGAAAGGTGTCGTATGACCACCCTGACCGCTTCCCCCGTCGCCGCGCGCGAGAACCGCGTTCTCGCCGACCGTCTTGGCGGCACGCTCGTCCGCGAGATTGCTCTGATCGCCGCTGGCACGCTCGCCATGATCGTCCTGGCCCGCATCTCGGTCCCGCTGCCCTTCACGCCTGTGCCCGTCTCGCTCGGTACACTCGGTGCCCTGTCTGTGGGTACGACCCTGGGTGCGCGCCGAGGCCTCGTCTCCGTCGGCGCGTACGCCCTCCTCGGTATCGCGGGCGCTCCGGTCTTCACCGGTACGAACGTCGGATGGGCCTTCGCTTCCTTCGGCTACATCCTCGGCTACTTCCTCGCCGTCGCAATCGCGGGTCTGGCCGCCCAGCGCGGTGCGGACCGCCGCGTGCTCACCATGGCTCCGGCCGCGCTCGTCTCCCTCTTCTCTGTATACATCCTGGGCCTGGCGTGGATGATCCCCTTCACCCACATGACGTTTGCGCAGGGCCTGGTTAAGGGCTTCGTTCCCTTCATCATCGGCGACCTTGTCAAGGCCGCCGTCGCCACCGGAGCCTTCCCGATGCTGCGCTCCTTCTTCCGCTGATACCACGCCTTCGGGCGTGACTCGAGTCGGCCTCGTCCCCACCCGGGGCGGGGCCGCTCCTATTTGCGCTGACGATAGGCGGTGACATGCGCTATGGTGTGCGACGGTGCGGGGTGTGCGCGGGTAGCATTAGGAGGGTGAACGCTACTGACATGCACCCCGTCCTCGTCGTCGACTTCGGCGCGCAGTATGCCCAGCTGATCGCGCGCCGCGTGCGTGAGGCCAACGTCTACTCCGAGATCGTCCCTCACACTATGAGCGTGGCGGACATGCTCGCTAAGGAACCCGCCGCCATCATCCTGTCCGGCGGCCCGTCCTCCGTGTACGAGGAGGGTGCTCCCTCCGTCGATCCCGCGATTTTCGAGGCCGGCGTGCCCGTCCTGGGCATCTGCTACGGCTTCCAGACCATGGCCCACGCGCTCGGCGGCACCGTGGGTCGCACGGGCACCCGCGAGTACGGGCACACCGAGGCTACCGTGGCCGGTGACTCCTGCCTGTTCGGTGGCACCCCCGACGACCAGATCGTGTGGATGAGCCACGGCGACGCCGTCCAGGGTGCGCCCGAGGGCTTCACCGTCACCGCGTCTACGACCGAGACCCCTGTCGCGGCCTTCGAGTCGCGCGAGCGTCGCCTCTACGGCCTGCAGTGGCACCCCGAGGTGGGACACTCCCAGTTCGGTCAGGACACGCTGAAGAACTTCCTGTACGAGGGTGCGGGCATCACACCCACGTGGACCGCCGGGTCCATCGTGGACGAGCAGGTCGAGAAGATTCGCGAGCAGGTTGGCGACGCGCAGGTCATCTGCGCTCTGTCCGGTGGCGTGGACTCCTCCGTGGCCGCGGCGCTCGTGCACAAGGCCGTCGGCGACCAGCTGACGTGTTTCTTCATCGATCACGGCCTGCTGCGCGCGGGCGAGCGCGAGCAGGTCGAGAACGATTACGCGCGCGGCATGGGTATCCGCGTCATCACGTGTGACGAGTCCGAGCGCTTCCTGTCCGCCCTGGCCGGCGTCACCGAGCCCGAGGCGAAGCGTAAGATCATCGGCCGCGAGTTCATCCGCTCCTTCGAGGCCGCCCAGAAGCAGGTCATCGAAGAGGTTGGTGCCGCCGGCGGCGAGGTGAAGTTCCTCGTCCAGGGCACCCTGTACCCCGACGTCGTCGAGTCCGGTGGCGGCGAGGGCGCGGCCAATATTAAGAGCCACCACAACGTGGGCGGTCTGCCTGAGGATATGACCTTCGAGCTGGTCGAGCCTCTGCGCACCCTCTTCAAGGACGAGGTGCGCGCGGTCGGCCGCGAGCTGGGCCTGCCCGACTACCTGGTGAACCGTCAGCCTTTCCCGGGTCCCGGCCTCGGTATTCGCATCATTGGTGAGGTCACGCGCGAGCGCCTGGACATCCTGCGCGCCACTGACCTGATCGCTCGCGAGGAGCTCACAGCGGCTGGCCTGGATCAGGAGATCTGGCAGTGCCCGGTCGTCCTGCTCGCCGACGTCCGCTCCGTGGGCGTCCAGGGTGACGGTCGTACTTACGGCCACCCGATCGTGCTGCGCCCCGTGTCCTCCGAGGACGCGATGACGGCCGACTGGACGCGTCTGCCCTACGACGTCCTGGCTCGCATCTCGACGCGCATTACCAACTCGGTGCCCGAGGTCAACCGCGTCGTCCTCGACGTGACCTCCAAGCCCCCGGCCACTATCGAGTGGGAGTGATGCTCATCTAGAGCTGAGCGCGCAGACTGATGCCCCGGTCTCGTCCCTGTTTTGTGGGACGAGGCCGGTGTTTCGTTATCGGGTGAGCGCGGCGAGCGCCTGGCTGATTCGGTGTGTGTCGTGCGGAGATAGCTTGCCGATCCTGCCCGCGGTGCCGAGGTAGGTCGGTGGCAAGAGGGCGATTCGGTCCACTCGGACGAGGGAAGGTTTTGTGAGTCCGGCTGCTTGCCAGTCCTTGAGAGGAGTGTCGAGTGGGAGAGAAAGCTTGTTCGAGGCGCTGGTGATCATCGCCGCCAGGAGACCATCGGGTGAACAGGCGAGAACGAGGACCGGGCGAAACTTGTAGCCGCGGTCGTCGAAGTTAAAGCGTGCGTGCCAGATCTCCCATGGAGCGGGCGCTACCTCACTCGCCGTCATCCCAGTCTCCCGGGAGTCGTGCGACCCCGTTTGAGTCCAGGGTGGGGCGATAGGCGTAGTGCTCGAGCCCATCAAACGTGGGAGTCTCGGGGCGCATATCGAAGGGGAGGCCACCAACCTCAATCGATTTGGCCAGGAAAATATTAATCGCATCCGACAGGCTGATGCCCCAGCGTGCGTAGACAGCTGTGGCATCGGCCTTGATCTGTGCGGTCGTGCGGGTCTTCACTTCGGCGGTGCGGGTCATCGTCGGCATGGTCGCTCCTTTCTCTACCTGCATTATAGTCCCTGACTGGTGCTGGTATGGGGCCATTGTGGGGCAGTATGGACTAGTAGTAGGAAGTTTCCCCTTGATCTGAGGCCAGATTCTGGCCATAATTATGGCTAAGGTTGAAAGGAATAGAATGTCGACACTGACTATGGGGCTCGCCGAGGCGAAGAACAACTTTTCGCGAGTGACAGCAGAGGTGAATAGACGGGGAAGCCTGTCACGATCCTCAAGAACAACAGGCCGTGGGTGGTTATTCAGCCTGCGCAGCAGTCTGAGAGCGCCGTCGATGTCGCTGTTGACTTCATGGATGCCTACGCGGACGTGTTTGAAGGGCTTGCGAAGTGACCGCTTTCGCGTTTTCTCGGGACGAGGTTCACGTTAGCTGTGTCTCTGATTCATAGGACGAGGCCGGGGTTCGTTCGTCCCCGCGTCGGTCGTGAAGCCTCGTGTGGAGTAGGGTTTGTCGTAGCGAAGCGGCAGCCCTGGATCAAGGAGGATGACACGTGGATCTGCTCGAATACATGCGCTCGCAGGACACCATCACGCAGGAGGAATGGGAATGTACCTTCGAGGAGGATGCTCGGGAAATTCTTGTTCTGCTCGCTGGTGGTGCAGGTGCCGGCAAGAGGAACGGATTCTGGGACATCTCGCACTACTTCTTAGCGTATGTTGACTGTGCGACTGGTGCCCTGCACGTGAATCAAGGCCGCTTGGTCTACCCTTTGAGTGACGAGCAATATGCCGCGGGTAACGTGCTAGGTCGCTTTCCTGAGCAGGTCATTTATCGCGTGAAGGCGCGCAAGAAGAAGTCTGAAAAAGTGCCCGAGGGTATGACCGCCTCCTGGCGCAACCAGTTCCTCATCGTGGAAATCCTCAAGGAGGATGCTGCGTGCCCGGCGCTGGAGGAGGTCCTGGCGGAGTACCTCAGGCCGGTTGTTCTAAGCGATGAGATGCTGGGAGAACTCACCCTGAACAAGGACTTGGACCTGTTCGATGGGGATGTCTCGTGGCGAGGAGAGCGGATCTCTGTATCTCTGGAGGTCGATTCGGGCTGCGAGGAAACATGGAAACAAGCCGTGCAAGCGATGAAGACGATGCTGGCGGACCAGGAGCGGGTGGGACCGTGACATGCGGGCGTTCGCTGCGCGTGAGCTGACCGAACTTGCATGCGAATGGCGCGACTCTGCCGACGAGGACGTTCCGGAGATTACGGAAGAGAGCTTCACGCGCCGAATCAAACTGAGCAGCATCGTGATGGACGCTGACGGTTCATTTTCCGCATACTTCGACGATGATGACATGTTCTTCGGGCATTGCGTCACCGCATACGGAACTCTGACGGACGGAGTGACCGCGGCGAATATGGAGGGGTGAGTACTGGCTGCTGGAGGTGAGGTGATGATTTGTGGGCATGTATGCGCCGAACCTTCTCTGGTCGGCGCCGATGCATCAGTTCCCGTGTTTGTAAGTCTCGGCTTTGTTCTCGTTTCGTTGGACCGGGCCGAGGTTGTTCTCTGATGAGGAGAGTAGACCCGAGTCAAAACAGACGTATATACACCAATCGCGATAATGTGATGTGTAAACGTCTGCAAAGGGGTGGTCTCCGTGAGGGTGGATGAGCTCGTCGACTTCGTCGCGCTCGTGGGTGGTGTTGCTTCTTCTTCTCAGCTGAAATCTGCAGGATTCTCGGCTGGACTCATTGCGCATGCTAGTGAAGGCGGTCGCATTGAGCGGCTCACGCGAGGAGTTTACTGCACTCCAGATGTCTTTGACGATGACTTTCTTGTGATTAGTGCCCGGTGGAAAAAGAGTATTTTCTCCCATGCCAGCGCCCTGTATCTCAATGGACTGTCGGATCGTCTGCCTGTCGCACAGTCCGTGACAGTGCCGCGGGGATATAACTCTGTGAAGATGGCTCAGGAATTTCCGGGTATTCAGGTTCATTGGGTGCGGCCTGACCTATACGAACTTGGCGTAACGTGCCTTGTAACGCCTTTCGGTAACACAGTGAGGAGTTATGGTGCTGAGCGCGCAATCGCCGACCTGATTCGGGAAAGGAAGGCTGGAACTGTCGATGCTCAGCTTATGCAAGATGCTGTCGGAGGGTACTTTCGGAGGGGTGAGAAGGACCTGCAAGGGTTGACTGATATGTGCTCAGCTCTTGGAGTACGTCGTGAGTTGTAGGTGTATCTGGAGGTGTTGTAATCATGGCGATTCGTAACGATGCGAGTCTGCGTGGAAAGATTCGAGCAATTGCGAAGAGAGAGGCTGCGCCCTCAAGAAGTCCTGCAGATGTTTCTATTTGAACATTTGCTGCTTCGTCTCGAGAAAACGTCGTATGTTGATAAGTTCATTCTCAAAGGTGGCCTGCTGATTTTTTCGATGATTGGTGTCTCTCTGCGTACGACGATGGATATGGATACAACTGTTGTTGGTATGCCTCTTGATTGCGACTCTATTGAGCAAACGATGGAGCAGATCTGCTCTGTTGATGTCGGTGACGGAATGGAATACATCTTCGAGCGGGTCGAGTCAATCAGAACAGATGACGAATATCCAAATTGGCGTGCTCATATTATGGTCAGGTATGGAAGAATGAATGCGCCAATTAAAGTTGATATCACAACAGGTGATTCTATCGTTCCTGCGGAGGTTGAGTATCCGTATCCGATGCTGTTCGAAGATCGCGCAATAAGGCTTATGTCTTATCCTGTGGCGACGATTCTCGCTGAGAAGTTTGAAACGGTCGTCAGCAGAGGTGTTGCCAATACACGTGGGAGGGACTTCTATGACATTTACGTATTCTTGAATACTCGTGGTGATCAGATTGAATATGGCCAGGTCAAGCGTGCCCTCGAGGCAACAGTGCGCAAAAGGGGAACGTCTGCTTTTGTTGCCGATTATAGAAGTCGACTAGAGAAGGTGCGGCTTTCCGGTGATATGCTGGCAGTAGGGGAGTCTTATGTGAGATCGGCACCTTACGCATCCGACATTTCCTTCGATGATGTGGTGAGTGCCGCAGTGCGGCTTGGTAACTTGGTGTCTGCGTGATTTGCCATTCCTGGTAACCGGATGAAGGATTCATCATAGTTGAGTGTGAGGAGGAGGTCAGGCCTGAGATGGCGCCTCCCTCGAAGCGTAGATGGCAGGTCGCCAAGGTGTTTAACAATGCCTGGATGTGCGCGCCGCCGGGTTCTGCTCAGTGAAGGTCCTCATGCTCAACTTGGAAGAGAGTTCCGCGCGCCGAATCGCGTTGAGGGGTATCGCGATGGAATCTGACGACATGTTTGTCGGGCACTGTGTCACCGCCTACGGAACCCTGGCGGACGGGGTGACCGCGGCGAATATGGAGGGGTGAGCGCCGCGGGCTAGTGCAGGAGTGGTGCCTGATCGGTATGGCTACGCGCGTGGCTCAGCCTCGGCCTCGTCCCGAAATCGTTTAAAGAGGCCGGGAGGTGCTGCGCGCTTACGTGAAGAGGCGTTGTAATCCTCAGAGGCCTGCTCGGTACTCGCTGCGCGAGCGCGCTGCTCTTTCCATAGTTTCACGTACAAGCAGATGGACGATAGCAGCTCGATGGCGGGCAATAGGTGCAACGCGATGTAGTAGTGTGCCGACGACTCGGAAATAAGTCTCTGTTTGCAACCGAGATGCGCCGCAACAAGACCATAGGACGAGCTGAGCGGGATCAGGATCATGAGGTTCGCTATTGGCTGGCCCACATAGGCAAGGAATAAGATAAGGTAGCCCGGTGCTGCGAGAGCCATGGTGAGGATTGCAAGGAAAATAAGAGTGGGAGCATAGAGGGGAAGCAAGCAGAGCTTGAGGATTAATCCCCACAGCGCCATCGTGCGCGGGCTGTCGTCGTCTCGACGCCACAGTGCGGATACGGCGTTGGCTGCTCCGGTGATCGCGGCCAGAAGTGTCCACATCTTCCAGTCGATAGCGTCCAAACTCTTGTCGAAGACAAAAGCTGGCACCCACGGTCTGTAAGCCGCGACGACGAAGAAGAGGAAAGTTGCCGCGCGTATGACGGTAGATATGCCTAGCTTATTTCTTTTGACACTTTGCATGTTGTCACCCTATCACCGCCCGCAGGAACGAGATCGGGGCAGGCATCTGGGGGTGTGTTCAGCTTGGCGAGGTGCTTACAGGGTCTCGCTCGTGGTGGTTTCGCTGGCATTGTCCAGTCGGCGCAGCAGTGTGTAGAGCCGGATTGAGGAGATTAGGTCGACGATGGGAGTGGCAAGGCCTCTCTGTAGCTTGTTCGCCGTTTCTCGACAGACGAGCCGCTCGTTGCGCGCGCGGCTGATCGCGGCAGATCCGTGGGATGAGGTGACACGCATGATGCAGTAGGTCCCCAGGAGTAGCAGGGGGAGTATGATGAATGTCACAAAAATGAGGCCTCTTGGGGCGAAGAAATATGATCCCAGGACGAGCACTATGAGGGTCATAGTAAGGAAAAAAGGGAGGAGGGCAAGCTTGAAGATGAGGCCCCAGAGCGCCAGCGTCTTGGGCTCATGTGCGCCTTTGAAACAGTCGGCGCTAACGATAGTCGCCACGGCGCACACAAACATGACGAGGAACCAGGCATCGAATCGAAGTGTCGGATACGGAGGGGGAAAGATCATGGTGACAGGCCCGCCGGCGTAGGAGGCGATGACGAAACAGAGTGAGGCTGCGAGGGGTAGGACTGTAGGCCAGGGGTGTGGAATTCCCTCTGCGGGTCTGTGCGGGTCTTGTAGCGAGGATGTCGTCTATGTCGGCAACGGGTTGGGGTGTAGTGCGCGCGGGTGAGAGCGGGTCGTCGTCCGGGGTGCAGGTTGGAACAGTGCCGTCCAGGCGGCGCAAGCGTGCGTACAGCCAGATAGCTGCGACGAGGTCTGCGATGGGGAGGGCAAGCCCCATTTGTACTTTCTTGCCCTTTCAGGGGAGATCAGCTGTTCGTCGCGCGCGCGATCGATTGCTGCGAACCCGTAGCACGAGCTGACGATCATGAGGGGGCATGACAGGACGACATAGGGGGCGATGAGGAAAAATCCTAGCGGTGATACCTCAGGGCTGGGGGAAACCAGCTTCTCATTAACACAAAAATGTAGAAGTCTGCCAGGAATATCGGAAGGAAACATACCTTGAGGAAGAGGCCCCAGAACGCTAGAATGCGCGGGGGTCCGCGCGCGAAATCCAGAACGCGCTGGCTACATTCGCGGCACAGGTGGCAAATAGTAGAAGGATCCACGTTGGCATTGGAACCACGTTGATGCCTTGATAGTCGAACAGGATACCCACGAGTTCGCCGGTATAGAACACGATGATAAACGCGATGGCCAAAGCGATCCGCAGGATTTTGGACATGTGGCGACTCCCTTATCGATCATTGTTGACTGGAACCGAATATAGCAGTCCTTCTCCTGTGAATGTCCTCGTTCGCGTTGGGGAGTGAATGCTCTTAGTGCCTCATTTGTGCTCGGGTGTGGCGACAGTGGTTGTCGGGTGGTCATGTCGATATGGGCGAAGCGGATGGTCAGGCGTGTGAGAGTCCTGGCCGCGAACGCATTTGTATGTGCTTGGAATGGTTCGTCAGGCATTGCAAGTGAACAAGTACCGTCTATATTCTGTGTTAGCTCTCATTATTGCAGGTGCAATGAGGGTGTTCAGGTGGCTCTGGTCGTACAGTCGAGATAGAGGGGAAATATGCCTACCGTTCCAGTTTATCGATACGCTTCGCATAATGACTATAATGCGCAGAAGAGTATTGGGGGTAGTTTTGTGCCTGTCGATTGCTCCATGGCGGATCTTGTTAGATACTCACTCGATAACGGTCATTTTGAGGGGCATGTCGTCACCTCGGAGTGGGGACAATTATTCTATCGCTCAATTCCGCGATTTGCTCTCGCTCCTAATGGGGCGTGGACGCGCTTTTTGGTGACCGATGACTATCGTTATGCCGAAGCTAGCTATAAAGGGGCTGTGTCATTCTATTTGGGCATGATTGGCGCGCGCCTTGTGTTTGATAAGTTCTTGAAAGGGACTAAGGCTAACTGTCAATTGCTTCATGCAGGAGATAGTAAGCATTTCAATCTTCAGCCAGCTAGTGGTAAGCGCAAGCCCGACTATGTTGCGATCGATGATCAAGGGGTTCCATATGCGCTTGTGGAGGCGAAGGGAACGTCAGGGGAGAGGGTTGTTAATACGCGTGTGGGGGTTGCGAAGGGTCAGTTGAAGCTTGCTTCCGTAACAACCCTGACTGCTACAGGACAGCCCCTGTATGTGAGGGTGGGAGATGAGTTGGAGAAGCATGTCGTTGCATCAAGTTTCACGCGTGGCGTGGCGTCAAAGGGGAGTTCCTGGGAGTTGTGCGACGTGGATCCTGAAGGTGCTGGCGAGGGGGAACTGACTATTCAGTTAGATGGGGCCATTTATGCGCATTACATGCCGATGGTGCAGCGGCTTTCCCACAACGAAGTGACGCGCGAAAGCGTCAACGATGTTGATTGTGACCTTGTCCGAATCGGTGAAGGTGTATCCGTGGGCTTAGTGAGTGGTCTTCGTGAGGTGATTGTCGATCACGGAAATATGGGAGTTGGATTCGGTGATCAGGGCGGCAATGCTCGGGAGAGAGATGGCGATGACTGCTTCCGCCGTGTATCTGAGTTCTTCAATTCGATGGAGGGGTTTCAAGGTCTGATTGAGGGCGAGAAAGTGTCAATGGGGGGAGATGGTGTCGTGGTCGTATTAGATGATGAGTATGTCCGGTCGTTCAACCTCGAAGTTGATCGAGATTGGTGAGTGTTGTGAGCGGATGTAGCCCAGGCCTCGATCGTGGTCACGCCCGCCGCGCATCCCCTCGCAGGTAGAGGATCAGGTCGATCGCGACCGCCCGATGAGTGCCGCTCTGAAGGCGGCGTTCGCGGACAGGTCGATCGCGGGGATGCGCAGGGAATGGGACTACTTCTGGCCCTCCACGTCGGGCACGTATGCGAGGAACCCGGCCAAGACCTCGTCGTTGTGCTCGAAGAACGGCTTCCCCTTGTCGAGGGAGTCGATCTGGGCCATGTCCTCGTCGGTCAGCGTGAAGTCGAACAGGTCGATGTTCTGAGCGATGTGCGATGGTGTCTTCGAGCCCGGGATCACGATGTGTCCCTGCTGGATGTGCCAGCGCAGCAGTACCTGGGCGGGGGACTTGCCGTGCTTCTCGGCGAGTTCCTGGACGAGGACTTCAGTCATGATCGAGTCATTGCCGCGTCCGCCCAGCGGGTACCACGCCTGCAGCGCAATGTTGTGCTCTGCCAGGAGCGCCTTGAGCTCCGTCTGTGGGAAGTAGGGGTGGCACTCGACCTGGTTGATCGTGGGGATGACCTCGCACTCGTCGAGGATGCGCTGCGTCTGGGCGACGTCGAAGTTCGACAGGCCGATCGCGCGAATCTTGCCTTCCTTGTACGCCTTCTCGAGGATGCGGTACCCCGCGACAGTATCACCCGCGGGCTGGTGCAGGATCATCAGATCGATGTAGTCCGTGCCCAGACGCTCGAGCGTCTCGTCGACGGCGGTGGGGCGTTCGAAGAACGATGGCCAGAGCTTCGTCTCGAGGAAGATCTCATCGCGCGCCTTCGAGGACGCGCGCATTCCGCGCCCGACGGCGCGCTCGTTCACGTAGACGTTCGCCGTGTCGATCAGCGTGTAGCCATTGTCGAGTGCGTAGGTGACCGCCGACTGGGCGTCATCGGGCTCCAGCAGGTAAGTGCCGAGGCCGACCTGGGGGATGGCGACGCCATTATTCAGGGTAATGCGATTCATGGGGATTCCCTTCTTCCTTATTGCATCGTGTTATGCATTGGTATCAAGCCTACTGAACTGCATGGACGCAGTTCTAGTGGGTTGCGCTCTCAGCGTATGTGTGTCCACGTGGGAATAAAATGGCGACGTTGTCAATTGGTGGGCGAGCTGCGTGTGAGGTTCTGCGGTTCTCTTTGCTGTAGGCATGCTTGGAACTATGCTGAACACCGTTCATTAATGACGGTTACGCGCAGAAAGGTGAGCGTCCCACGTGCCTAAGCAAGTGATTGACCGAGACCAGCTGATCGACGAGGCCTACCAGATCGCCTCGAATGATGGTATTTCCGCGCTTTCTGTGCGCAAGGTCGCGACCGCCTGCGGCATCGCTGTCGGCTCCGTCTACGTCTACTTCCCGACGAAGGCCGACCTGACGACCGCCGTGCTCACGCGCTTCTTCGATGAGACCTTCTCCGAGGAATTCTGCGTCGTGCGCGCAGGGGAGCGCTTCACCAGCTATGCTCGGCGCTTCCACGCGACCCTGAGTGAGGCCCGCGCCTCCATGAGCGTCGACTGGTTCGCGGAGATGCGCCGCCTGCCCCGCAAGGAGCACGCTGCCCTCGAAGAAGTGCGAGGCCCGATGCTCGCCCACATGGAGCGTGGACTTCAGCGCGTTCTCGACGCGGACGAGGCCGTGGATCGCTCGCGCCTCGTCGGACCTATGAACTCCGAGAGCGTCGCCCGCCTAACCCTGCGCGCTATTTTTGCCTCGCTGATGGAGGGTACGGAGTGTGAGACGCTGTTCGCCCTCCTCGATGCCTCCCTGTACGACGGTGCGTCCGCCAATGAGAAGGAAGAGAATCGATGACCCGACTGCACATCAAGAAGAATCAGCTGATCGCCGTGGCTGGCGTGGTCTGGTTGCTCGCCGGCCTGAATGTGGCGGTCCTGGGCGTGCGCGCGGCCATCGACATGCGCGACGTCGCCGCTATCGTCCTCATTGCTATTACTGGGGGAGCGGTTGCTGTGTTCTGTGGATTCCACTCGATGTTTAGCAAACTCGTCAAAAAGAACTCCCAGCGCATCTACGAGCTGGAAGGCGAGTGCCACAACCCCTTCCGCTTCTTTGATCGCAAGGGCTACATCATGATGGCGATCATGATCTCCATGGGCATTGGGATGCGCGCGGCTGGTCTCTTCCCCGAGTGGTTCATCGCCTTCTTCTATACGGGCCTGGGCCTCGCCCTGAGCCTCGCCGGTGCCAGCTACATCGCGCGCGGCGTGCGCGGTCGCGCGTGGACGTTCCACGGAACCGACTGAGTGTTTCACGGGATCAACTGAGTGTTTCACGCGATCTTGGCCCAGGCCTCGTCGATGGACGAGGCCTCCTATCGTTGGCTGCGTCGGCGTGTGGCTCATCGTGCGAATCCTGGGGCAGATAGGCCCTCTATCTGCAGGTCATCCAGTGCTAGTGTTAGCCCGTTACACGGCACTCATGAACCGGGAAGGCACATGAATTTTTATACCCTCGACTACATTGTGTCGCACCAAAGTTTGGATGCGACACGGCGTCTAGCAGCGATCATCGTCTTGCTCGTTGTGGCTCTCGCTTTTAGCGCCCTGTATTTGCATAACCGGGTGAAAACACGCTGGCGTGACGCGGGCATTGGGCTCTTCGTGTTCTCGCTCGTCCTGCTGGGAATCCAGACCGAGCAATACCTGAAGGTCAGCGATCAGCAGTCGCAGGCGCAGCTGCTCGTGGGCTTCATGGAGGGTGTTGCCATCGATCATGGCGTCCAGGCGCGTGATGTCATGGTGAATAAGAAGTCCCTGCAAGACGGGATGATCGTGCGGTTTAACGAGGAGGACTACACCGTCCACCTCAATAATGACAACAATTCCTTCACTCTGGAACGTACGCATGTCATCGACCATGGCGTCTACGTGAATGGAGAGCGCTGACATGGACTTCTATACGCTGACGGCTATCAAGTTCGCACTCGGTATCCTCACGATGCTGCTCCAGATCAATATCTTGGGAAAGCGCGACTTCTCGCTGAATACGCCTCTCAATCAGGTGCAGAACTACGTGCTGGGTGGCATCATCGGCGGCGTTATCTATAATTCGTCGGTGACGGTGCTCCAGTTTCTGATCATCATTTTGATCTGGTCACTCGTGGTTATCGCGACGAAAATCCTCATCGATAGCAGTAAAACCTTTAAGAAGCTTGCAGCCTGTCAGCCTGAGCTGATCGTTCGTGATGGTGAAGTGGATATTGCCCGCTGCGCGAAGGTGGGAATGACCGCGGAGGGACTCAGTAGGAGTCTGCGTGAGCAGAAGATCGCCAGTGTGGGCGACGTTGCCGCAGCGATCATGGAAACCAACGGATCTTTAACGATTCGTGTGCGCGGTGACGGCTCTAAGCGCTCGCTCCTGCCGCTCGTGACCGACGGTCAGCTCGTGCCCGATGGTCTCCTGCTCGCCGGCAAAGATAAAGCTTGGATCAAGGAGAAACTCAAGAAGTTGGGGTATTCCTCGGTCAAGCAGGTGTTCCTGGGGGAGCTTGTCTGCGGGCATCTCGAGGTGATCCCGTACCCGAAGGCAACGAGCGTGAAGAGCTAACTTCGAGGAGGCCTCGTCGATGGACGAGGCCTCCTACTGTTTATCGGTCAGCTCTCCTTGGGTGCCGCGCGATTACCGCCAGTGGCGGTATAAATCTGGCGGTGATGCTGGATGATGCCGGTGTGGCCGCGTGATCACTGGTAGATGTGTCGGCGGTGTCCGACGGAAAACACTTCGATGATGAGGCGGTCGTCCTCGATGATGCACAGGGCGTGGTAGTTGCCGATGCGGTAGCGCCACTCGCCTGATCGGTTGGCTGTGAGGCCTTTGTCGTGGATGCGGGGGTCGGAGCAGCCCTCGAGGTTTTTGCCGATCCATGACGTAATGAGTTGTGCGTCGAATCGGTCCATTTTCTTCAGTTGCTTGAGGGCTGCGTCGCTATATTCGACGTGGTAGGGCATTTACAGGCCCAGCTCTGCGAGTACCTGCTCGTGGGTGTAGCGAACGCCGTCGTCTACTGCGATTGCCTCGCGCAGAGTCACGAGGTCCTGCTGGTCCTCGATCTTCTCGAAGACTGCGTCTCGAATGAAGTCGGAGATTGTTTTTCCCTCAAATTCAGCGTACTTGCGCACGACCTCGGCGTCCGTTTCGTCAAGGCGCATGGTCATGGTGGGCATCGTGACCTCCTCAAGCTGAATACAACGTATTCTATTTCGCTCTGGTGTCAATGTGCAATGGTTACCCCTTCTGTCTGGAGAAAGATAAGTCGTATTGTAGGCCTCTACTTGATTACCGCCAGTGGCGGTATAATTGTGGCGGTAATAGGGGGTGGTCATGGCCTACGAGCCGTCGTTCGAACGTACCGACCTCATCGATGCGCTGTGCATGGAGATCGCTGAGCTCGTCGGCATGCTGTCGCCTCAAGCTCCCCTGTCGACTAGCCCGACGCTGCGTCGGGAGCTGCGGATCCAGACGATCTACTCCTCGCTCGTCATCGAAGGAAACAAACTAGACGAACGTGCGGTGAGCGCGATTATCGACGGCAAGCGGGTTCTCGGAGACCGGCGCGACATCCTCGAAGTCGAAAACGTGCGCGCCGCCTACGACCTTATTCCTGAACTCGATCCTCATTCGTTGGCGGATCTGCTGCGCGTTCACCGCGTCATGATGGGTGGCCTCGCCCCCGACGCTGGGCGCTTTCGCTCCGGTCACGTCGGTGTGTTCAACGGGGATACCCTCATCCATGCCGGGACTCCGGCGGCCTACATCCCCGAGGTGATGGGTGGCCTCTTCGAGTGGCTGAGAGCGACGCGCATGCACCCTCTCCTCGTCTCGTGCATTTTCCACTTCGAGTTCGAGTTCTGTCATCCCTTCTCTGATGGGAATGGGCGGACGGGACGTCTCTGGCAGACGCTGCTTCTGTCCAGGTGGCGTTCGGTGTTGGCGTGGTTGCCTGTTGAGTCCGCGATCAGGAGGCGGCAGGTGGATTATTACGAGGCCTTGGCCCGCTCGGGTGCGACCGGTTCGTGTGAGAGTTTCGTGGAGTTCATGCTCGAGGCGATTCGTGAGTCGATTCTTCCGTATGCGAAGCCGTCGAGCTCGCAGGATATGGCTCGAGCCCGTGCGCTTGCTTTCCTTAGGGATAACCCGCAGTCCACTGTCACTCAGCTTGCGCAATATCTTGGGTGCTCGAAGCGGAGCGCCGAGCGCATGGCCGCACAGCTCAAAGAAGAAGGCGTGCTCGAGCGTCAGGGCAGTCCCCGTTCGGGCGTGTGGGTTGTCCACGCCCCCGGACTCTAAGGCTGCGATCAGTAGTCCAGGCATCGGCGTTGAGACTCCGCTACTTCATGACGAGTCCAAGCCGCTAGTGAGACAAGGAGCCCGACAATGAGGTACGCCAAAACGGTGCTGTTAGCGGGCGGGCAGGAGCTCCTCGTGAGGAACGGCGTCGCCTCAGACGCCCGGGCGTTGCGTGAGACCACGCAACGTACGCATGCGCAAACCGACTACCTGCTGTCCTATCCGGACGAGCAACGCGCCGACGATGAGCAAGAGGCGCGCTTGCTGGCGGAGACGGAGCGCAGTAACAATGAGGTTGAGCTCGTCGCCGTCGTCGATGGGCAGATCGTGGGGAGCGCAGGAGTCACGGTGGTGGGAGGCAGACGCAAGGTGGCGCACCGGGCGCGCTTTGGGATCAGCATCCTCAAGGAGTACTGGGGAATGGGGATCGGTCGAGTGCTCATGGATGCGTGCATCGACTGTGTGCGCCGGGCGTGCTATGCCCAGCTCGAGCTCGAGGTGGTGGCTGACAATGAACGCGCGCTGTCCCTGTATCGGCGCACGGGGTTCGAGGAGTATGGGCGCAACCCACGTGGCTACCGGTCTGCGGCCGCGGGCTACCAGGAGCTCGTGCACATGAGGCTGGAGCTGTAGCGCTCCGGAGGGTAGCTGGCGGTAATGTGTCTAGCTTGAGGAGCCTAGAACCCCAGTTCCTTTAGTCGAAACGAGTGGGGGTACCTTAATGATGTGCATGACGAATGGCATGACGCGCAGCCGTTCCATGTGTACCCCTTCGGCTCTCGGGGGGGGCTCGCGTCGTTGGACCTCATCTCCAGGATGCTGAGGAAAGAGACCCCTGCTGTCAGATTTGCAGCCGTTCACAGATACGATGAGCCCATGACGATCATGCTTGTGCCCCTGACTGAAGCTGAGCGTCCTGCGCTGATTGCGGACTTTCAGGAATCTTTCGAGCACTTCCAGGGCAACCCGCAGGGATCCTTCGTGGGGGAGCGTCTCGCCGCGCGCGAGCAGTCTCCTGCTGGACCCAGCGAGGGCAGTGCGACTGCCCAGCCGATTCTTCCGCTGTCCGACATTGAGGAGTCCCTGAATGCGCCGGGAGCGCTCGCCTATCGCATCCTTGAGGACGGCAATGTCGTGGGCAACGTCATCCTCACCGTTGCCGGTCATCGAGGCGAGGTTCTCCTTTTCGCAATGAAGGCCTCGGTTCATTCCAGGGGAGTGGGGACGCGCGCCTGGTTCGCCATCGAGGCCGCCCACCCGCAGGTGAGGGAATGGACCCTGGTGACGCCCTATTTCGAGGTGCGCAACATCCACTTCTACGTCAACAAGTGCGGCTTCCACATCGTCGAGTTCTTCAACGAACATCACTCCGACACCTCGCATCCCCGCGGAGCGGGCGAGCCGATGGGCGAGGCCGACTACATGTTCCGCTTCGTCAAGCGCCTGGGCCGATAGTGGTGTAGCCGCTCAGTCGACGTTCTCGTGCCAGATCTGGCGCATGGGAACGCCCTTGTCGAAGGTCCGGGTGGAGCCGTCCTGGAAAGTGACCTCGACCTGCTCCTTGTCCTCCGGGTCTTCGATCCAGTCGACCCAGTCGATGACGGGTGAGAGCTCGCCATTGTCCTCGACAATTCGATAGCCTTCGCCCAGCAACTCGGACATGACGTCCTCGATCTTATCGGCGTTCATGGGGGACCTTCCTTGCGTCAGTGCGTGGGTGCGCTGCGGGCGTGCGCGATTGAGAACCAGCTTAGCCGCGATGCGCCACTGGGCCTATCCCAAGACTCAGCGTTGGCCTCGTTCGTGGGAATCCAAATGGTGCCGGGACAGACCGCGAGGTGAATCGTGGTTGGCCCTGGAGGCCTTAGCTCTCCAAGGTGCTATCGGAGAGGGAGCCGTTGACCTCCACTGTGAAGTCCGCAGGGTAGGGTTCTGGAAGAGCCAGCAATCTGTGGCCTGTGTGTACGGGTAGATCACCAGGCGGGAGCCTGAGATGCTCGCGTGCATGTCGTAGGAGTTGGGGTCGGCATTATGCGCCATAATCCCCGTTGAGGATGAGCGTCGGCATCATGGTGAACGACATGTTATCGGTGGTGCGGTTGCCTAGTGCTTAATAGCTCGAAGCTAGCACAGGCGACGGGATGGCCATGGGCATGTCGGCGTGCCGCTTATAGCACGAGCGTCGAGGTGGGCGAGACATTGTTAGCTTTAGCGTAGCCATAGGCGTTGTGGGTATCGGTGTCATGAAGACTCAGAGGGCATTGTAATCGAGAAATTGCCGCGCTGAATCCCCCTCGAAATGGGCACTGTTTGAGAGAATGGCTGAGCCTGCACAAACGTGGTAATGATAGGAGATAAAAATGATGCCACTAAGTGAATCTGAACAGTGGTTGCTAGATGAGATTTGTGCTTATGCATCGGATGTAACGCGACGTTATGCAGTCGCTATTGAGGGTCCTTGGGGAGCAGGAAAGACGAGATTTCTAAACTCCGTTCTTGCGCCTGGTTTGAAGGGGCTGCAAAAGAGGATGGTGCGTGTCTCGATGTTCGGATTAAAGGACGGGGGTGAGTTATATGAAAAACTGGGAGCAGTGCTCTTGCGCCTCCAGGGGGAGCGCGGTGGCAAGTTGGCCAAATTGACAAGGAAGGCTGTTGCTACAACGCCAAAATTTGTTGGGTCGGCGCTCTCTATGTCGGGCGTATCTTTGCAGCTTGATATAGGCATGAAATTTGTTGTTGATATGCTTGCTTCAAATAAGCATGTAATTGTGCTTGATGATGTAGAGAGTCGATCAGAAGAGTCTGATGATCTATCGTTATTTGGAGCAGTAAATGAGTTGGTTGAAGGGTGTGGACTGAAAGTAATTTTAGTAACGAATGGTTTGCAAGAAGAGGCGGGGTGTGCGCGTCCATTCGACAGCAATGTTCGCGAAAGCTGGTGTGGAAGAGGTATACTTTTGAGCAGTCGCTAGCCAGATTGTTAGATGGTGTATTTGGACATATTGAGTCGCCGGTTCCAGGTATTAACATTCTCGAATGTGTCGGCGAAGCGATAGAACGGTCTGAGTGTGTCAATGCTCGAGCGATGCTCAAGGCTGAGTTATTGGTCAGTGATTTGGTGCGGTTGGATGTGTTTTGTGACGACTCCATATATGTGGGGAATAGGCGGAGCGCGTTTGTGGATCTTGTTCAGTTCGCGTTGATGGTATGTGATGGGAACCCGCCAGAGCCTCCAAGGCCTCTGGATGGCGAGGAGAGAGTTAACTACTTGGATGGGGAAAAGTGGAGGATGCGGCAGCGGTACGAGTTTTACCTCGATGCTCAGTTCGTTGAACAGTATTTTCGTCCCCGCATGGGAGTGGGGGATATGGATCTTGATCGTGGTGTGCGTCAATATATTGGGAATCGATATTCGGAATCCGAAGGAAGTGATGTGATTAAGTCGATGAAGCATGCAATCGATTCTGGATTTCAAGAGATGTCGGATGAAGATCTTCAAGAGCTTGTTTCGAAGTTATCATCTCAAATTCTATGCGGTTCCTTCTCGCCGGCTCTTCTTCGCGATGTTGTCTACTGGTACGAGGAATTTAGGAAGTTGGGTTTTAAGTGTGTGCTTTCAAAAGATGGATTGATTTCGTGTTGTCAGGATGTTATGTTACGGGATCTTGAAGGTGCAATCGCATTTTCGAACTACCCTCATACCTCTCTGCCCTGTGGTGAGGAGGTTGACTCTATATTTGCCTCATTATCGTCCTTCGCTACTAACGCGTATCAAGATTATGTTTCGGAGGAGGTTGAGAAGTGTCTGGTGTCGGCTAATCCTGCATCTGATCTTATGGAGCTGTTGTCTAATTCATCGTTGAATGAATATCAATTACTATTAACTGTAAAGCCTAGTGATCTTATTGATATCTTTAATCGTTCGTGTGGTGAAGGCCAGACGAATATTATGCGTTATCTTAACAAGGTTCATAGCCAGTGTTCGATGCCCGCTGGAGTGGATGAGTCGTTTGCAGCATGGCTTTTAGATCTCAAGAGTGGGTTGGAAGGGAGCGCGTCCGCCAGTAAAATGGATTGTTTGAGGAAGAGTTGGTTTATACGTAGTATTGAGCGGTATTTGTCTTCCTATGCCCGTGTTGATACAGATTAGGGCGAGCATCTTGACGGGAATTAGAGATGGTATTCTCTCCTGTTGATTGTCAGCGTACCCTTGAATCGTGAAGGTTCTCGTCGTTCCCATGGTCGCCCGATCGCGGATGGGCGGACCGTGGTCGCGCGCGCAGCGCATTGCCCGCGCCTTCCAGGATGGCGGCCATGAGGCCGTGCTGGCGTGGGGAGACGACGGCAACTGTGCCGATCCCGTCGCTCCGACGCTCGAGATTCCGGTGCCCTCGCCTCTCGGCCTTCCCGAGGCCATCGCCCGCCATACCTTCCCCCTGGCCTCGCGCCTCGGCCTCATGGGCCGCAAGCCCGTGCGCAGCTTCGAGGAGGTCCTCTGGCTGACCGGCGCCCTCGACGAGCGCTACGCGCGCGCCGCCATCGAGGTCCTCCGCGCCCACATGCGTGCCATCCGCCCTGACGTCGTCTACTCGGAATTCAGCCTCGCCGCCGTCATCGCCGCCCGTGCCGAGGGCATCCCGTGCGTCGGCAGCGCCTCGCAGCCGACGACCGTCGCCTACGCTTCCGACCCGCGTAAATCCGCGGGAATTCGACGCCTCCTGCGTGAGATGGGCATGCCCGCCCCGGCCTCGTCCCTGACGATCTTTGAGGGGATGCGACGCCGCTTCATCCCAAGCTGTCCGACCCTGGAACCGCGGGCGGGGGAGCGGGCCGTCTACTGTGGCTTCCTGGATGAACCGCCAGCCCTCACGGGCAGGCCCCGAGATTGCGCCCTCGTCTACCTCGGCGCGGGCAGCGTGCCTGCGGGCGTGGCGATCCGAGCCGGGCAAGAACTCGCCGATGCCCTCGGCTGCGACGTCTATGTCGCGGGCGTCCCCGAGGCCGTCCGTATCTCAGGGGGCTACACGGTGGCCTGCGCACCCCGCTTCGACTTTGCTGAGCTCCTGCCACGAACCCGCGTCTTCGTGCACCATGGCGGGCAAAACTCGGTGATGGACGCCCTGTCCTACGCCGTCCCCCAGGTGCTCGTCCCGGGTCGCGTCTTTGAACGCCAATTCAACGCCGAGGCCGTGGAAAGTGCGCGCTGCGGCCTGACCGTGCGCGCTTCCCAGCCGGCGCTCATCGCGCGCGCCGCCCGCCGCCTCGTCGATGAACCGGCCCTAACCTCGGGTATCCGAGGACTGCGAGACGAACTCTCCTCCCTAGGCGGCACCAAGCGCATCGTGCGCGAGGTCGAAAAACTGGTCAGCTAGGCCCAGCCGCGCAGGATCGCCTCCAGGCCTCGCTCAAACTGGGCGTTGAAGTCGTAGCGGCCGTCCAGGAGGTCTTCGATGAGCGGGCGCAGCGCCTGCGCGTCCTCGGGATCGAGTGCGGCGCTCGCGGCCGAGAGGTCGACCGGCTGCTCGGGGGGAGCCGCCCACGGGCGGGACGACTTCGGCGGCGACGAATGCCGTCGTGTAGATCGACACGGCGTTGACCAGCCCCAGCATGTCCGCGTTCGGCGTGAAACCGTGCCGGGCGAGCGTCACGAACACTTGCGCCAGGAGCGCGAGCTGCTCGGGTGTCGACATCGGGCGCGTGAGCAGAAGCATGACCGCGCCCGGGTGGGAGCGCAGTGTCGACGCCAAACAATGCGCGTAGGTGCGCATGTACGTCAGCAGGGGCGAGGCCGGGGTGCCCTCGGTCGTTTCTGAAACCGCGTGCGCCGGTGTCGCCGTTCCGTCAACTGCCCCGTCGTCGACGCGGTCCAGGAAGGCCTCGAACGTGAGCCGCCAGACCTGCTCGGCGATACCCTCCAAGAGCGCGGCCTTGTCGGGGAAATGGCGATAAAAAGCGGCCTGGGAGACGCCGAGGCGCTTTCCCAGGGACCGCAGAGACAAAGCGGAGAGTCCCTCCTCGTCCACCAGGTCGAGCGCGGTCGACAAGATGATGTCTCGCGATAGTGCGCGCTGGCGTGACGACGGCATGGACTCTCCGCTTCGGTGGCTATTACTCCCTGTGATACCGGAACTGTACCAGTGCCAGCCCCGCGATCACCGCGAAGAAACCCCACAGGACGCCGATCCGTGCCCCGACGTCCGCAAGGCTTGCCCCGTCCAGGCTCACCTCGTGAATCGCGGTGATCGCCCAGTAGGCGGGGGACAGGCGTGCGGTGTGCTGCGCCCAATCCGGGAATGAAGAGACCGTGGAGAAAGAACCGCCGATGCCGGCCGCCAGCATGCCGATGATGTTCGACAGTGACAGGGCTGCGTCGCGGCTGCGCGACCACAGCGCGAGCGCGACGCCGAGCGCCGACAGAACCGCCGAGAAACTGAGGAGAATCGCGGCCAACGCGACGAGGGACCCGGTCGGCCGATAGCCGAAAACGAGAGCGCCGAGCGCGAGGACAACCGCGATCTGAACGGTCTGCATGAGGAAGGCAACCAGTGCCTTGCCTGTCAGAATGGACGCGCGTGAGGTGGGGGAGGCCTCGAGACGCTCCCATGTGCCCCACGAGCGTTCGTTGAAGAACGAGCCGATGATGTTCTGCACGGCCAGGAATGAAAAGAGGATCGCAATCGACGGCACCGCCTGCTCGGCTCCCGTGACGCCGGTGTAGCCGTCGGCCAGAAGCATCGACTTGAACGCCGGCATCATGAAAGGGATCAGGACCAGGGGAATCACCGTCAGGATCAGCGTGGGTGCCGGGTCGGTGAGCTGCAGACGAATATTGAGGCGGGTCATGGCTCCGATTTGCTTAAGCTGCGACATGGTCACTCTCCTTGATGATCTGCAGGTACGCGTTGTGCAGGCTCGCCTGCGTGATGCGCACGTCCATCAAGCGCGCGCCTTGAAGGGCGGGCGAGGCCAGGGCTTCGCCGATCCGCGAACCCGGGTCGGCCTCGTCCCCGATGTGCCGGAGCGTCCTTCCGTCGGCGCTCCACCCGTCGAACGAGGCGACGGGGCGATCGAACTCGAGCGTGACCTCGGCGCGCGCGTGGTGAGAGACGATCTCCTCGAGCGTGCCGCGCGCGACGACGCGCCCCTCGTTCAGGATCGCGATGTCGGAACCCAGCTCCTCGAACTCGGCGAGGTAGTGCGAGGTGTAGACGACGGCTGCACCCTCATCGGCGAGCTGGCGGACCGCACACAGGATCTGGCTGCGCGCCTCCACGTCCGCGCCGACGGTCGGCTCGTCCATGAAGACCAGGCGCGGGCGGTGCATGATCGCCATGCCCGCGTGGAGCCTGCGCTGCTGTCCGCCCGACAGGTGTGAGGCGCGCTGGCCTCGTTTCTCTGTGAGGCCGAGGAGTTCCATGACCTCACCCGCGCGAGAGGCGGCCTCGCGTCGGCCGAGTCCGTGCAACTCGCCGAAGGCCACGAGGTTCTGGGCGACGCTCAGGTCGGGGTAGATGCCCAGCTCCTGAGGCGCGTATCCGATCAGCCGTGCGGCGTCGGCGGACGTGGGCCGGTGGCCGCAGATGTTGGCGGTTCCGGAGTCGGCTCGGCGTAGGCCACACAGGATCGTGATGAGCGTGGACTTGCCGGCCCCGTTTCGTCCGAGTAGCCCGAGTATCTGACCGGGTTCGACGAGCAGGTCGACCCCGCGTAGGACTTCGTGGGCGGCGTAGCTCTTGTGGATTCCCTGGGCGTCCAGGGCCGGAGCGTGTGGTTGTGACACGGTATTTCTCCCATCGGTTAACGCTGTTAACTTTGTGTCGCACAAAAGGTTAATAGTGTTAACTTGTGGATGCAAGGCGGTTCTGTGTGCAGGGGAGAACTACTGATTTACTGCGTTTTTCTGACAATCTGTCGCTGCGTGGGGGAGGGAAGCGGCCCTACACTGTCTCCTCGAGGCCTGAAGGAGGACTGAAAGTGCCAGGTATGGATACCTACGACGCGATCATGCTGCTGTCCTACGGTGGCCCGAACGGCCCGGACGACGTCTGCCGTTCATGCGCAACGCGACGCGCGGCCGCGGAATCCCCGACGAGCGTCTGCTCCAGGTCGCTGCGCACTACAAGGGTTTCGGTGGCGTTTCGCCCATCAATGCCTGCAACCAGCGTCTGATCGCGGACTTGTCCGCGGAACTCGCTCGCCGCGGGCACGATATCCCCGTTGGATGGGGAAACCGCAACTGGCACCCCTTCGTCGCCGAAGGACTTGACGAGCTCGCCCAGGCGGGTGCCCGGCGCATCCTCGTCCTGCCCACCTCGGCCTACGCCTCGTATTCGGGATGCCGCCAGTATCGCGAAGACCTCGCCGAGGCCGCGGCGGCCCTGCGCGAGAAGTGGGGCGACGTCGTCCTGGGGGCTGAAGACAGCGCCGACAATCCCGACGCCGACATCATCCTGGACAAGGTCCGCCCCTACTACTCGACCCCCGGCATGGCGAGCGCGCAGGTCGCATCCGTCCGGCGTGCGTGGGAGGCCCTCGCGGCGCGCGGCGTCGACCCGGCAGGGATTCGCCTGATCTTCGTCACCCACTCCATCCCCGTGAGCATGGAGGCGGGATCCTCGCCCTTCCCCTTCCGCCCCTTGATCGACGAGGCCGCACCGGCCTCGGACGGTCACGCCGAGCAGCAGGGGAGTGAGGCTTCGTCGCACGCGGGAACCCCGGCAACCGAAATCAGCTACGTTGCCCAGCATCGCGCCCTCATCAACGCGATCATGCCGGAGCTGAGGCGTGTCCTCGGGCGTGCGGATCTGGGCTACGACCTCGTGTATTGCTCGCGATCCGGACCCCCGCAGGCCCGCTGGCTCGAACCGGATATCAACGATTTCCTTGAGGAGATTGCTGCGAATGCCTCATCTACTGCCGTGGCGCAGAGTGTGGCGGAGGAGAGGCCGCTCAGCGGCGTTGTGGTCGTCCCCATCGGGTTCATCTGCGACCACATGGAGGTCGTCTACGACCTTGACACCGAGGCGAAGGAAACCGCCGCGCGCCTGGGGATCCCCTACGAGCGCGCCGATACCGTCTCGACCGACCCTGGCTTCGTGTCTTCCCTGGTCGATGTGCTCGAAGAGCGCGCCGCTCAGGCGCGAGGTGAGCAGCCCGTGCCCGTCACCGTGACGGGTGCCGGCCCCTTCCACACTGTCTGCCCGAGCGACTGCTGCCTCTCCCCGGCACGCCCCGGCCACCCCGCACCTGCCGCCGGGAGCGCCCACCCCGGCACCGCACACGCCCCTCATTCTTCCGGCGCGCCCGCCCGAGCCGCCGGTCAACCAGCCCCAACCCAGGAGGACTCCATGTCTACCCCGCATCCCCACGCCGTCGTGCCGCCCCAGCAGAACCCGGAGAACCCGGGACATCCCGCGGGAGTGCCGGACCGTGTCGGTGAGCACGCCGCGCGCCACCAGGCCCGCCACGCGGGCACCGAGGCGACGCCCCACTCGCACGCCCGCGTTACCGATCCGCGCGACGCGGCGGACGTCGACTTCGACGAGGTCAACAACAAGCAGCACTACGCCCTCTACTCCGTGTTCGCGCTCGGTGAGTCCCTGCCCGCCGACGACGGCGAGCGCGCCCGCATCGTCGCCGAATCCCTGGACTACGTGAAGGGAGCGGGTGCGGAAATCCGCGGCTTCTACGACGTGTCCGGTTTCCGCGCCGAGGCCGACCTGATGGTCTGGTGGCTCGACGATGACCCGCAGGTTCTGCAGGACGCCTACCACCGCCTGCGCGCCAGCGCGCTCGGCAAGTTCCTGGATCCCGTGTGGTCCTGCATGGGCCTGCACACCCCCGCCGAGTTCAACAAGCGCCACATCCCCGCCTGCTTCGGCGGCGTTGCCCCCCGCGACTGGGCGATGGTCTACCCCTTCGTGCGCTCCTACGACTGGTATCTCAAGGCCCCCGAAGAGCGCGCACGCATCATGGCTGAGCACGGTCGCAACGGCTTCGCCCAGTACCCGGACGTCAAGGGTTCGACCCTGTCGGCCTTCGGCTTCTCCGACTACGAGTGGGTGCTCGCATTCGAGGCCGACACTCTCGACCGCCTGGAGGGCGTCATGCACGCCCAGCGCTACACCGAAGCGCGCCTCTACGTGCGTGAGGACACTCCGTTCTTCACGGGTCCCCGCCTGAGCCTCGGCGAGTGGGCGGAGCGCCAGCCCCGCGCATAAGTCACCTGATCTGAGAGCTGGCCCCGGCCTCGTCCCTGAATAGCGGAACGAGGCCGGGGAGACGGGTGGGTGTCGCTGGTGCGTCAGCTCTCCGAGTCGGCGTCCGCCAGGAACTCGTTGACCTCGGCGGTGAACTCCTCGGGGTTTTGGAAGAGCGATCCGTGACCGGCGTGCGGGTAGATCACCAGGCGCGAGTCCTTGATGCGCCCGTGCATGTCGTAGGAGTTTGGGGTTGGCACCATGTCGTCGGTGTCCCCGTTCACGATGAGGGTCGGCATCGTGATGAACGACAGGTCGTCGGCGGGCGCGGTGCCCCAGCGCTTGATCGCGCGCAGCTGGCGCAGGAAGGAACGCACGGCCATGGGCGTGTCCGCGTGCTCCTTCGTGCGGGAGCCGAGGCGGGCGAGGACCTTGCGTGCTTCCGCTTCGCCGTGTGCGTCATGCGTGTAGAAGATATATCGCTTGGGATCCGTGCGGTGCAGAGCCGCGCGGAACATGTAGCGCAGCGTCGTGGGGGTGACCTTGTCGATGCCCTGGCCCGCGCGCGGACCCGTACCGACCAGGATGAGGCGCTCGACCAGGCTGGGATCGTGGCGCACGACCTCCTGAGCGATCATCCCGCCCATCGACAGGCCTAGCAGGTCGACGCGCTCGTAGCCCAGGCCTCGGACAATGCGAGCCGCCTGCTGGCCCGCCTCCTCCAAGGTCGGGGGAACCGTGCCGCCGCTGGCGCCCACGCCCGGTAGGTCCACGAGGATGAGGTGGCGGCTCTGGGCGAGCTGATCGACCGTGCTCGGGTCCCAATTATCCAGGTTGGCAGCCAGGTGCACGAGCATGACGAGGGGGAGGCGCGAGGCGCCCGCGGACATCTCGCGGTAGGCGATCTGCGTGCCGTCGACGGTGATAAACGAGGTGGGGGTGGTCAGGTAGCTCACTGGAAGTCTCCAATGCGAACGATGGTCTTGCCCTGCGAGCCGCCGGCGCGCACCTTGGCCAGGGCCTCGTTGATCTGGTCGAGGGTGAAGGTCGCGTCGATGGAGGCCGTCAGCGGACGCTCAGCCGGGAACAGGGAAGCGATGCTCTCCAACTGCGCCCCGTCCTCGTGAACGAAGATGAAATCGTAGGTCTGCTTCTTGCGTGCGGCCATCGCGTCGTACTTGCGGCCCGCGAGGGACAGGAGGAAGCGCTTGTACCAGGGAAGTCCCATGCGTCGGGCGAAACGGCCGTTGGGCATGCCGCGCAGCGACACGAGGCGGCCGCCCTCCTTCAGGATCTTGAACTCGGTCGGCAGCTCGCGGTCGCCCAGCGTATCGAGCACCAGATCAACCTCGGACAGGACGTCCGCGTAGCTCTGCTTCTTGTAGTCGATAAAGATGTCCGCGCCGAGTGCGCGCACCCGCTCCTCGTTCTCTCCGTTGCCGTTCGTGGCGACCGTCAGGCCCAGGCTCTTGGCGACCGGAATCGCCATCGCGCCTAGGGAACCGGTGCCGCCCGAAATGAACACCGTCTGGCCGGGCTTCGCGTCCATCAGGTCGAAGGACTGCATGGCGGTGAGGGCAGTGAGTGGGACGGTCGCCGCTTCCTCCAGGGAGAGGTAATCGGGGACGTGAGCCAGTGCGCCGGCGTCCACGGCCGCAAACTCGGCGAACGCGCCGATCTTGCCCAGAGGCATGCGTCCGTAGACGCGGTCACCGACCGCAAAACCGGTCACGTTCGCGCTGACCTTCTCGACGACGCCGGAAAACTCGTTACCCATGACGAGGGGGAGAGTGTAGGGGGTGATCAGCTTGACCTCGCCGCGCATCATCATGTTGTCCAGCGGGTTGACCGCCGCGGTGTGGATCTTGACGAGCACTTCGTCCGAGGCGGGGGCGGGGGTGGGGATCTCGCGTACTTCGAGGTCGGTCGCGTTCTTGTCGTAGCGGGTGAGAATAGCTGCCTTCATGATGGTCCTTCGGTTCGTGGGGAGTCGGTGTGGGTCAGAGATATGAGCGCATCGAAGCGATGCAGTCGGCCAGGGTGGTCTGTGCGAGTTCGCGTTCGACGGCTTCGTTCTGCTTGTGAAACACGTTGGCGAGCGTCGGGCGGATGTGTGCCCCGACGATGCACTCGTCGTTCGGGTTCTCGTGAATGTCGAAAAGCTGGATCTGATCCGTGTCGGTGACGGCGCAGTAGACGTCGCGTAGGGAGATCTCCCGCGCGGGCTTGGTGAGCGTGAAGCCGCCCGCCGCGCGGCTGGACTCGATGAATCCTGCCTTCGCCAGGGGAGCCGTCAGCTTGCGAATGTAGCTGGCGTTGGTGCCCACACTCGCCGCGATGGCGGTCGAGTTGATGGGGGAGTCCGCCTCGGAGATGAGGATGAGCGCGTGAATCGCGGAGGAGAATCGAGTGTCCATCACCTTGTCCGTTTCTGTATCAGATACAGATACAGTACGTGTGGGGTGGGCACTCGTCAATGGGCGGCGGTATGACGTGCGCGTCTTTTGTGCGGCCGGAAGTGGTGCCCTATGCGGGAGGGAACAGCAGTGGCAGGTTGTGCGCGACCTGGTTACAGACCGAGGTCATGGAGTGGTCTTCGCCGTCGTCGATCCACACCTGTAGGCTGAACTCCGTCATGAGGTCGGGGTAGTCCTGGTAGAGTTCGTCGAGCTGTGGGGTCATGTCCCACAGCGCCGGGTCTTCCGAGCCGACCGACGCGAGGATACGGAAATCGCTCGGCCCGTAGCCTGCGCGCAGTGCCCCGTCGGTCACCAGCTGCCCGATCCGCTCCTCGTCGGCGTCTTCCTCGCGCCCGATCCAGGACTCGCCCGCCATCGGCATGTACCCGTAGAAGTACTGCGGGCGCAGGGCAAAGACGTCCCACGTGGTCGTCGCACCCATCGAGAAACCGCCGAATGCGCGGTGCCTTCGCGAGGCCCGCAGCGAGGCGTCGGACAGGTCACCGCGCGCAAACGTCGTGTACCGCGATTCGACCGTCGAGATCAGCGTGTCGATCTCGGTTGTCGCGAAAAAACGATTGAGTGCGTAGTCTTCCTCGTAGTCGTCCGTCGCGAAGGATCGATCCGGATAGTAGGTCGCGAACACGACGATGGTCGGTGAGACCTCGCCGGAAGCCTCCAGCTTGTCGACGACCGGCGCGACGCCGGCCGCGAGGCCTGCCGCGTTGCCCCACCAGCCGTGCGTCAGGTAGAGGACGTTCACAGGTCGGGCGGGCGAGTAGGAGTCGGGCACATACACGAAGGCCTGCTTGTCGTAGACCGTCCCCTCGTAGCTCTGCTCATACGTCAGGGTGTCGATTGAGCCATGCAGGGACGAGGCCGTGTCCAGTAGGCCGGCCATGGCCTCGGGAATGGGGTTGTCGTCTTCCTCGATGGCGATGGGGGAGGGGTCTTTTTGCTCTCGCCCGGAGGGGGTAAGGGTGGCTGCTGCGAGGCCTGCGAGGGTGACCAGGGAAGCCGCGATCGCGAGCGATGCGACGATCGTGGTCATCTGCCTGGATGTTTGCCTGACGAACCTGGTGTTCATTGGTTGTGCCTCGCGTGCCTTGTGGCTGCCCTCATGGACTCAACTGTATGCCTGCTTGGGCGGTGGGTACTAATCGGTGTGGCCGTTGCCGCGCTTCGCATACCCACCAATCTCGCACGTAATGCCCCCGATGATTTTTCAGGATTTGAATTGTAATCGTCGAAATTCCGGTGTTTGTGGGGATGGATGAAAACGTGCGTCGGGGAATTACGTGCGACATTTGTGGGAACTATGGTGTGTGCCTGGTATCCGCGCGGCGGGTGTCTGGTGTGTACTGTCGTGTGACCTCTGACGTGTTGGTGGCGGTTTGCGTGTGGGCGTGTCATACGCTGAATGTATGATTCCCGAGATCACTGACCCAACCGTCCGCGCAATCGCGGAGGAGATCGCCGCAGACCCGGCCAACGCCTCGTACACGAAGCGCGGGATCGAACCGCTGTTCTTCGCGGGGCCGCAGTGCCGCATCATGATCGTCGGCCAGGCACCCGGACGCATTGCCGAGGAGACCGGCATTGTGTGGAACGACCGCAGTGGCGACCGGCTGCGTGAGTGGATGGGGATTGACCGTGACGCGTTCTATCACTCGGGCAAGCTCGCGATCGTCCCCATGGACTTCTACTTCCCGGGCACTGGCAAGAGTGGCGACCTGGCACCCCGCAAGGACTTCGCCGACAAGTGGCATCCGCGCCTGCTCGAACTCATGCCGCACCTGGATATGACGATCCTCGTTGGCGCGTACGCGACCAGGCGCTACCTGGACCTGAAGTCCTCGGCCTCCCTCACGGACGTCGTACGCGACTACAAGCACTACCTGCCCACGTACTTCCCGCTGGTCCACCCCTCACCGCGCAACCAGATGTGGATGAAGAAGAATCCCTGGTTTGACACCGACGTGCTGCCCGACCTGAAGGAGCGGGTCGCCGAACTCATGGCCTGAACGTTATACGTGACAATCGGCGTATAAACGTACGTCGGTTCCCACGTACATCGTGTACCCGTGGATTCACGAGGCCGGGGCCGGGTTGGGTGGTGCACACTAGGCGCATGGATGATCTGCGTATTCCCGCCGGGCCTGGCTGCCCGCGTGGCCTCGTCGTGCTCGCGGGGGAGCTGATCGAGCGCTTTTCTCATGCGTCGGGTCCCGGCGGCCAGGGGGTCAACACCGCGGACTCACGGGTGCAGCTCAGCTTGGACCTGGCGGCCACGATCGCCCTGGATGAGAAGCAGCGTGAGCGTGCCCTGCGTGAGCTTGGGGAACGCCTGACCGGAAGTATCCTGACCGTCACCGCCTCCGAGAATCGTTCCCAGCGCCGCAATCGCGCGGCCGCCCGCGAGCGCCTCGCCGAAGTCCTGCGCGCAGCGCTTATTCCGCCCGTCCCGAGGCGTGCGACGAAGCCGACGCGCGCGTCCAAGCTGCGTCGTCTCGCCGACAAGAAGAGGCGTTCGGAGGTTAAGGCGCGCAGGCGTCGCCCCGACGCGGACTAAGAAGGCGGGTTCAGGAGAACGAGGCCGGGTCTGGTTAGTCCCATCGGCTCCCGTCGGTGCGCCAGCCGATAAACACCCAGGTGACGGGCAACTTGTAGTCGAGGATCCATTGTTCCTTGTTCTCTTCCGAGGCGTCGGTGGCGGCCTCGCGCACGAAGTGTTGGACCGCGTAGGCGTCGAAGAGTCGCTGCTCGCGGTCCGTGAACGGCTCGGGGCGAGCTAGACGGCGCAGGTCGGAGTAGGCCTCGTCGAGGGATGAGAAACGCATGGGGCGGAAGGTTGTGGTGGTTGCGCAGGTTGGGATTCTGCCCATTGCGCGCAGCGCGCGTAGGACTTTGCGGGCGTTGCGTGGGTGCTTGGCTGCGCGCCCCAGGTAGGTGAGCAGGCGCGGGTCCGAGGATGGCGGCAGGCTTGCGGGTACGACGACCGCCGCGCGCGAGCGTGCTGCCGAGTCGAGCTTGGCGACGAAGGGGGCCACGGCCTCGGCCATGAGGGAGCGTGACGCAAAGGCGACGTCCACGCTGTCCTCACCTAGCCCCGAGGCCTCCCAGTTGTCCTCCCATGCCATCAGGTGGGAGGTGATGGGCAGGTTTTCGGCTGCTGCGCGCTCGTCGAGGATCGCGAGCATGGCCTCGGCGAAGTCGCAGCCGTGGACGCGGTGCCCGGCGCGGGCCAGGGGGACGGCGAGCGTGCCCGTTGCGCACCCCATGTCGAGGACCTCATCATCCGTTTCGAGGGCGAGCAGGTCGAGGAGCCAGCGCTCGTAGTCGCTGGTCGTGTCTCTCGTGAACGTCGCGGCCCGCTTGTTCCAATAGGCCTGCGAGTCCCGGTTGATTGTGTTCGACTGTTCTCCGTGCGTGGTTGGCATCATGCGATGCCCTCACTTTCGTATCGGGAAGCCTGGCGGCATCGCCTGGCGACAGTCAGGATAGTCCTTCAGTTCCAGCGAGAAAAGATCTTCACGAGGAAACGGGAATCATCTGGCCAAGCGCGTGGAATAATGGCCCAATGACTTTTTCTGCCACGCTGCCGAACTTCTCCAGTGACTACCAGGAAGGCGCGCACGCCCGGGTGCTCGACGCCCTCGTCGCCACCAACATGGAACAGTCGAGCGGCTACGGCACCGACGAGCACTGCGAGCGTGCCCGCAACCTGATCCGCGAGGCCTGCCAGGCCCCCGACGCCGACGTGTATTTCCTGGTGGGCGGCACGCAGACGAACGCGACCGTCATCGACGCGATCCTCCTGCCCTGGCAGGGAGTCATCGCCCCCAACACCGGCCACATCAACATGCATGAGGCCGGCATTGTCGAGCGCGGTGGTCACAAGATCCTCGACACCCCCGCCGTGGACGGCAAGATCAACGCCGCCGACGTCGAACGCATCTGTTCGGCGTGGGAGGGCGACGGCGCGCGCGACCACATGATCGCCCCCGCCCTCGTCTATATTTCGCAGCCCACCGAGTACGGCACCCTCTATTCCCTGCGGGAGATCGAGGATCTCTCACGCGTGTGTCGCGAGCGCGACTTGAAGCTCTTCGTCGACGGCGCGCGCCTCGCCTACGCGCTGGCCTCGCCTGCCAACGACGTGACGCTGGCCGATCTGGCGCGCCTGACCGACGTGTTCTACATCGGCGGCACCAAGTGTGGCACGCTCTTCGGCGAGGCAGTGGTGATCCCCGAGCGTGGGTCGATCCGCCAGTTCGTCACCCATATGAAGCAGCACGGTGCGCTTATGGCGAAGGGGCGTCTCTTGGGCGTGCAGTTCGAGGCGCTTTTCGAAGATGGTCTCTACCTGACGATCGGCAAGCCTGCCGTCGAGGCGACCGCCCGTATTCGCGCGGCCCTCAAGCGCGCGGGCTACGTCGTCACCATGGAATCGCCGACGAACCTGACATTCGTGGCTCTGGATCAGGCTGGACATGGGCGTCTTTCGGACAAGGTAAGGTACGGCATCTGGGAGACTCTGCCTGATGGCCGTTACCTCGCCCGTATTGGCACCTCCTGGGCGACTCCGGAGGAAGATGTGATCGCCTTCGAGGAAGCCCTGGCCCGGTAAGGACGGTGCTTCTGTGTTCCCCGGGTGGAGCGCGCCGTTGAAGCCATCAGTGTGCTGTCAGTCCGATAATATATTGCTATTAGTACGCTGTTGTGGAGGTGTTGCATGGCAACTGCTATGGTGACCGTTCGGCTCGATGCTGAGGATAAGGCTGCGATGGAGCGTGCCTGCAAGGAAATGGGACTCTCCATGAATGCTGCTTTCACGATCTTTGCGAAGAAGGTGGCGCGGGAGCAGCGGATTCCCTTCGTCGTGGAGGTTGATAGCTTCTACTCGCGCGCAAATCTCGCTCACCTTGACCGCGGTATCGCGGAGCTGGAGGCCGGGCGGGGTATGGTCCGAGGGTTGATCGAGGATGCGTGACCTCGTCTGGGCCTCTGAGGCCTGGGAGGATTATTTGTGGTGGCAAACCCAGGATCGAAAGACTTTGAAGCGCATCAACGCACTACTGCGTGATATTGCCAGGAATGGGCAAGGTACTGGAATTGGTAAGGCTGAACCGTTGAAGGGGCGTTACTCGGGGTGGTGGTCGCGCCGCATTGATGTGGCAAATCGTCTGGTCTATCGCGTGTGCGATGATCGAGTCGAGATTATTTCATGTCGCACTCACTACGGGGATCACTAGCTGGCAGAACGACGGCCGTCCGGTGGGCGGGCCGGGTGGCTTGGGGGAGCGAGGCCGGGGTAGCCTGGGTGCATGGCACTCATCGCTGAGACGAATGACTTTTCTGCCCTGGCCGCATCGCGCCGCTCCACGCGTGCCTTTACAGACCAGGAGATCCCCGCCGAGGTCCTCGACGCGATCCTTGCCGACGCGACTGCTGCTCCGTCATGGTCGAACACGCGCGCCTTCCGCGTCGCTCTAGCCACCGGTGAGCGCGCCCAGCGTCTGCGTGAACGCTACGGACGTCTGTTCGACGAAGAGATCGAAGCCCACGCCCGCAAGGCCGCCGACCCCGACGTCGTGGTTCCCGTGCCCGATGGCGACTACCCGGTCCGTAAGCGTTACCCGGATGAGCTGCGCCCCGCCCAGATCGAGGTCGCCAAGCTCCTCTATGGCATCTACGGCGTCGAGCGCGGCGACATCGAGGGTCGCAACCGTGTCAATCGCCGCAACGTGACCGCCTTCGACGCTCCCGTTATGGGGTTCGTGTTCGTCCACGAGGACATGCTCCCGTGGAGCGCCATGGATGCGGGCCTCATGCTCCAGACCCTATTCCTGTCCGCCAAGTCGCGCGGCGTTGATTCCTGCCCGGTTGGCATCCTCGCCACCTGGCGCGCCCCCGTTGACGAAGAGTTCGAGATCCCCGAGGGCTACACGTTCATCACCGGCTTCGCGCTCGGCTACGCGGATCCCGACGCTCCGATCAACGCGATGCAGGCACCGCGCCCGGCCATCCAGCTCCTCGAAGGCAAGTGACGCTACGAGCGATAGGCCTTGCGGCGGTGTGCCACGCGCACGACCGTCACGACGAGGACATCGTCTTCGATTGAGTAGATGACCAGGTAGCCGCCGACGCGGATGCGCCACGCGTTTTCTGTGCTCGCAAGTTTCTTGACCCCGTCGGGGCGAGGAGAGTAGGCGAGTGATTCGATGGCATTTAGAAGGCGCGTGCGCACCGGGCGGTCTAGCTTGCGTACCTGGCGTGCCGCCGCCGAGGTGAATTCGACGCGGTACATTGTCAAACGTCGAGTTCGGCGCGCAGGTCGGCCAGGCTCACGCGCTCACCATCGTCGTGACGCATTGCCTCGCGGAATGCTGCAAGGTCGCGGGCGTCCTCGAACTCCTCGAGGGCCTGTAGGTCCTCAATGCCGATGACGACGGCTGTCAGGTGTCCGTTCTTTGTGACGCCGATCCTCTCGCCGCCGTAGGAAGCGCGTCCGAGGACATCGGCGAGGTTGGCGCGTAGTTCTCGAGTCGACAGCGTGGAAGCAAGCGTGCTCATGATGCTATTTTAGTGCATAGTGTACACAAATGTTGTGTGCGTAAAGGACGTGTGTTGGGTACTTAGTCCCGTTTTAACAAGGTTAAGTAAGGATATCTTTAATTGTTTATAAGTAATTCTGTATAGAATGGCGGCAGGCGCAGACAAACGAGCGCCCGCCGAGGGACTGAGCTGTCCCTCGGAACATGTTTGCGATCGGAAGGGCCGCCATGTCAAAAAAGTATGTCTCTGTTGCCTTTGCGTATGTGGGAGTCATCGTCGGCGCTGGCCTGGCCAGCGGCCAGGATCTGCTCCAATACTTCCTGTCTTTTGGTGCTCCCGGCCTGATTGGAATCGCCGCACTGGGAGTCCTCAACATCATCTTCGGTGTCGTCGCCCTGCAGCTGGGTTCCTACTTTCGCTCGGGCCACCACGATGACGTGTTCGAACGCATCACTCACCCCGTCGTGCGCCGCGTCATCGATGTGGTGCTCGTTTTTTCTGGCTTCGCGATGGGCTTCGTGATGCTCGCGGGCGCGGGTGCGAACCTTGAACAGCAATTCGGATTGCCCGCGTGGGCGGGGAGCGCGGTGTGCGCGGGCCTCGTGATCCTCACTGCATTCCTGGATTTTGATCGGATCATGGAGGTCATCGGCGTCTTCACCCCGATGATCGTCATCGCGATCATTGTTCTCGTCATCTACTCGCTGGTGACCCCGCACCCGAGTATGGCCGAACTCAATGCGACTGCTACCCAGGTCACTCCGGCCCTGCCGAACCTGTGGTTCTCGACGATCAACTACTTCGCTCTGTGTGTCGTCAACGGTATCGGCATGGCCTTCGTGCTTGGCGGCTCGGTGCTGCGCATTGGTGAGGCTCGCCTCGCCGGGCGCATCGGCGGCACGATCATCGCCCTGGTGATCGGTGGCGACGCTCTGGCCCTCTATCTGAACATGGACCGAATTTGGGACGTGAACGTCCCGGCCCTCGAGATCGCGCGCACGATCCACCCGTGGTTTGCGTTCGTCTACACGCTCATCATCTTTGCGCTCATCTACAACACGGTGTTCTCTCTGTTTTTCGCGACGGCGCGCCGTTTCTCGAGTGGCTCGACAAAGCGTATGCGCATCGTGCTCGTGGGCGTCGTTGCGCTCGGATACACGGCGTCGCTCATGGGCTTCAAGAAGCTGATCGGCGGCATGTACCCGATCATCGGATGGCTGGGCGTCGCGCTCCTCGTGGTCCTGGCCGCCGGTTGGCTGCGCGAGCGCGCCGGCGTGTCGCGTGAGGAGAACCTGCGCCGCAAGCTGATCCGCCTCCTCGTTCACAAGCACGATGATCACTTGGAGTACACGGACGAGCATCGCGACAAGGTCCGCGAGCTGTCCCGCGCGTCTGTCGTCGACAGCAAGCAGCTGCGCCGCGACGCGAGCACGCTCGCCAAAGACATCGTTGACCGGAAGGCGAACGCGTCGCCCTCCGATCTGGTCACGCCTCGAAGGGGCGAGGCCGTGGTCACCGAGTCGGCAGCGTCTGGCCGCGCGAACGGCTGAGTCAGCCGATAGACGAGGCTGTGGCCGCTTCGTGCTCGAACAGCCAGGCTTTGGCCTCGGCCCCGGCTGCGTAGCCGCCAAGTCCGCCAGCAGCCACCACGCGGTGGCAGGGGCGGACGATAAGCAGGGGATTGCGGCCAACGGCCCCGCCGACCGCGCGGGGCGAGGCCGCGACCCCGGCCTCGCGCAGCTGAGCCGCAATCTGGGAGTAGGTGCGTGTGTGTCCGTAGGGGATCCGAGCCATTGCCTCCCAGACGTGCTTCTGGAAATGCGTCCCTTCTGGGGTCATGTGAAGGCGAGCGGGGGAGGGGTTCTCGCCAGCGAAATACTGTTCGAGCCAGGATGCGGCCGCCGTCAGTGCGGCCGCATCCTCGCCTGTCACACCGCGCGGTTCTCCCCCCGAGCCAGCCCGGGAGGGCAGGATCTCCAGGGACGCGGCCACGGCCTCGTCAATGCCGACGGGACATCCGAAGAAGCGCTGCCCGCGTGCCCAGACACCGACGAGTGCGCCGCTGCGCGCCGCCAGCGTCAGGTGCCCGATGGGGGAATCGAAGGCGGCGAGCGTCGGGTCAGGTAGTCGAGGCGAGAACAGATGGTTCATGGGTTCACCCTGCCACGGACGGCGTCGCCGCGCAGCCGTGGGGCGATGACTCGCATGCTCGCTTGTGGTGTCACTGAATAACCGTGATCGGCCGTTCGTGGATGAGATGAAAGAAATACAAAGGAGCAAGATCAGAGTAGAATTAGTGCGTGGATCCCCTTCTTATCGCTCTGGCCGGAATGCTCATTATCGTGGCGTGTCAATTCGTCGCGCTCAAGGTGCGTGTCGCCTCGCCTCTGATCCTGCTGGCCGTTGGTCTGGCGATCGGCTTCCTGCCCCAGGTGGGGGCCATCGAGGTCGAGCCGCATATCGTCCTCGAGATCGTGCTACCGCCGCTGCTGTTCTCGGCTGCAGTACGTATGCCGACCATGGACTTCCGCCGCGAGATGCAGGCCGTCGCGATGCTCGCGATCCCCCTCGTGTTCCTCTCCGCTTTCGCGGTCGGATTCGTCATCAACTGGCTGGTCCCCGCAGTCTCCTTGCCCTGGGGTGTCGCACTGGGCGCGGTCCTGTCCCCGACGGACGCGGTTGCCGTCTCGATCGCGAAACGCTCTGGCGTCTCGCATCGGATCATCACAGTGCTTGAAGGCGAGGGGCTTTTCAACGACGCGACCTCGCTCGTGCTGCTCTCCGCTGCGATGAGCGCGGGCCTAGCTGCCGATGAACACGCCCTCAACCCGGGCATACTCATCGGCAAGGTTGCCCTCGCGCTCGGTATCGCAGCCGTGATTGGCTGGGTCGTCGGCGAGGTCGGCGTGCGAGTGCGCGCTCTCATCAAGGAACCCTCAGCGGACACGGTCTTCTCCTTCGTGATGCCCTTCATCGCGTCGATCCCCGCCGAGCACCTGGGAGGGTCCGGCCTGGTCGCCGCCGTCGTCGCCGGCCTGGTTGTCTCGCGTCGTCGCGCGGCTGTTATCTCCGCGAACAACAGGCGTTTCTCCCAGCAGAACTGGCAGACCATGACCCTTGTTTTGGAGAGCGGGATTTTCCTGACGATGGGCCTGCAGGCCTTCGGCATCGTCGAGGAGACCGCCGAGTTTTCCGGCGGCCTGGCCTTCGCAGCTTTCCTCGCCGTCACCCTCGGCGCGCTCATCATGGTGATTCGCGCCGTCTTCATTGCGTTCATGCTCGCCTGGCTGGATCATCGCCGCAGCCACCGCAAGCGCCGCTACGAGGTTGAGAGCACGCGCATCGAGCGCTTCGAGAAGCGCATGAACGAGGCTGCGAGGTTGACGCCGACATGCTCAAAGCGCGTAACCTGAGCCCGGAGCACTGGGCGAACGCACTCAATCACTACCGCCGTCGCCTCAAGCGTCGCGAACGCCGCAATGCGATGCGTGGTTCCGACCTGGATTATTTCGCCAGCGAGCCGCTGGGTCCGCGCGAGGGCAGCGTCATCGTCTGGGCAGGAATGCGTGGTGCCATCACCCTGGCCGCCGCTCAGACAATCTCAACGCACGCCCCGATGCGCGCTCTGCTGCTCTCGATCGCGCTGTTCATCGCGGCGGGTGCCCTCGTCATCCAGGGCCTGACCCTGCCCGCCCTCATCCGCATCGTGAAGCCGCAGATGGCCTCGGGCGATATCTCCGAGGAGGAAAGCGCCAAGCTCCTGAAGGTGATGGGTTCCGCGCTGGTGGATACAGCTCTCGCGCAGGCGATCCACGAGGTTGATGGCAAAACTCTGCTCTCCGCGGGCGTCTCGCGCACGCTGTCCCGGCTGGGGCACGCGCTGACCGATGAGGCTAGGGGTGAGCAAACGCGTACGGCGCACGCGGCAGACCGCGTCCTCACGGACATTCTCCAGGACGTAGCTGCTCAGGCAGGGGCGACGCGTGATGGGCTGTGCCCCGAATGTGCGGACGAAGACCTCGAGACTGCTGTCACACAGGGCACGGATTCCGCGAGTGAGGCGGACGGCGAGGACCACGGCACTGTCGATATGAGCGAGGAAGAAGTGAAACGTTCCTTCACGCGCGACCAGATCCGTGAATTGGCGCTTGAGGCCATCCATGCACAGCGCGCCGCCCTTCTTCAGGCCCGCGACGAGGGGATCTTCTCCTCGGCGGCCCTCGAGGGTGCGCTCGCCCGCCTCGACAACGAGGAAATCCTCCTGGTCTCCAGCCGCGGCACCGAGCACTGAGAGCCGCCCGCGCGCACGACAAACCGGGCCGTACCCGAGGAGGGGCGGTCCGGCGGGAGGCGGGGCAGAGACGAGGCCTCAGTCCGTCGTCACGTGCGACGCGTAGGCCGGATCGTCGGTCACGGAGTTGAGAGCTTCCTCCAGACGCTCCGGCGTCACAATACCGCCCCGCGCCAGGACTCGGTAGGTCTGGTCGGCCTCGTGTGTGATCATGTTCGTGACCGTAAAGCCGTTGCGCTCGTAGAACGCCAGGCGGCGCATGCGCTGCTGGTAGTTCGCGGCCTCACGTGTGAGGGGCTCGATCTCGAGCAGCTGGGGAATGCCCGCGTAGCGCTCGCGGAAATGAGTCAGGATGCGCGAGCCGTAGCCGGCGCTGCGCGTGCGCCCGTCGACCGCGAGGAAACCCAGGTAGAACAGGTCGGGGAAGACGAAAGAGAAGGTCAGGGCGACCACGTTTCCGGCCCCGTCCTCGCCTGCGGGGAGGGACGGGTCGATCCAGGCAAGGAAAGACACCTCGTCGCGCTCGGTGCTGTGTCGCAGCTCGGACATGGGGACCTGTTCCTCAGGTGGGAAGGACCGCTCGTAGATCTCCAGGACTTTGTTGGCGATCGGCCCGTCGTTGGGCACGGGAATCTGGGTGAGGTCTGTCATGGCTTCATGATACCCGTGGCGTGTACGCGGACATTCGAGCAGGCGTCAAGGACGAGGCCGGGGCTGGGTTTGCGATGGAACACCGGGTTTTCGGCGAGGTTTCTCAGGGGTGAATCGGGGGCCGATCAGGGGCCGAGGCGTGAGAATTCCCGATCATCTCCAGAACTCGCTCGGTTAGGCTTGTATGTGCACAGTGGGACGAACGGTAAGGATGATGCATGCTTGAGCTGAAAGAAATAGTCAAGGCCTATCAAACCGCCAGCCTCGTGCAGGTGGCGCTCAACAAAGTTTCCGTGGCGTTCCGCGACAACGAATTCGTGGCTGTGCTCGGCCAGTCCGGCTCGGGCAAGACAACGATGCTCAACGTCATCGGTGGCCTTGATCGCTTCCAGGCGGGCGACCTCGTCATCGACGGCATCTCGACGAAGGACTACAAGGCACGCGACTGGGACGCCTACCGCAACAACCGCATAGGCTTCGTCTTCCAAGCCTACAACCTGATCCCACACCAGAGTGTCCTGGCCAACGTCGAGCTGGCCCTCACCCTGTCCGGTGTCTCCCGCTCCGAGCGCCGCAAGCGCGCCCTCGATGCCCTTGAACGCGTTGGCCTGAAGGACCACGTCAACAAGAAGCCCTCGCAGATGTCGGGTGGCCAGATGCAGCGTGTCGCCATCGCGCGCGCCCTCATCAACGACCCCGAGATCCTGCTGGCCGACGAACCGACCGGTGCCCTCGACTCCGCAACCAGCGTGCAAGTCATGGACCTGTTGCGCGACGTGGCCCGCGACCGCCTCGTCATTATGGTCACGCACAACCCCGAGCTAGCCCACCAGTACGCCACCCGCATCGTCGAGCTGGCCGACGGCTGCATCGTCGCCGACTCCGATCCCCTCGTGCCCACCGCTGAGGACCAACGAGCCGCGAAGCCCGCGCGCCGCACGTCCATGGGCTTTGTGACCGCCCTGTCCCTGTCGGCCAACAACCTGATGACCAAGAAGGGCCGCACGCTCATGACCTCCTTCGCGGGGTCTATCGGCATCATCGGGATCGCCGCGATCCTCGCCCTGGCCAACGGCACGAACGCCTACATTCAGAAGACGGAGGAGGAGACGCTCGGGTCCTACCCGCTGACGATCCAAAAGAGCGGCGTCGACATGACCGCCGCCCTGTCCACGTCAGCTTCGGACTCCAAGAAAGATACGCCAGCACCCGATGGCCAGGTCGGCGTCTCCCAAATGCGCACGTTTGCCGACACGATCCGCGACGCGAAAACCAACGACCTGGCCTCCCTCAAAACCTACCTGGATAACAACGGTGGGAACGTCGAGACGATGGTCAACGCCATCGAATACGACTACGACGTAGTCCCGCAGATCTTCCAATCCGACACATCCAAGTCGACCGTTCAAGTCAGCCCCGACCAGTCCATGAAGCAGATGGAGGCCGGCTTCGGCTCGGGTGCCTTCGGGTCGATGATGCAGACGAACGCCTTCTACCAGATGCCTGCCACGGCCTCGCTCTACACTTCCGCGTACGACCTCGTTGCTGGCTCCTGGCCAAGCGGTGCGAACCAGGTGGTCCTGGTCCTCGACGAGGACGGCAATATCCCCAACCTCTTCGAATACACCCTGGGTCTGAAAGACCACAAGGAATTCGACGACCTCATGCGAACCTACTACCAGGGCACGCTCGGCGGCAAAACGTCGGCCGACGCGCAGACGAACGCACAGTCGGCGACCAGCGACGCGACCTACGACTACTCCACGATCCTGAGCACCACCTTCCGTCGCATCAACGCCTTCGACAAGTACACATGGGACGAGACCTACAAGGTATGGACAGACCGCTCCTCAGACGCCGACTACATGAAGAAGCTCGTGGACGACGGCCAGGAGCTGACCATCTCCGGAATCGTTAAGCCCAACTCCAACAAGGGAGGGGCGCTGCGTCAAGGCATCGCCTACACTCCCGCCCTGACCTATCAGATCATCGAAGAGGCCAGCGCCAGCCCGATTGTCAAGGCTCAGCGTGCCAAGCCCGACGTCGATGTTTTCACCGGCAAGACCTTCAAAGAACTGGCAGACGACCAAAAGAGCCAGTCCAGTGGCTTCGACATGTCTTCCCTCTTCACAGTCGACGAATCTAAACTCTCTGCGGCCTTCCAGATCGACCCCGATAAGATGCAGATGGACCTGTCGGGCATGGACTTTTCCGGGATGGATCTGTCCGGCATCGACTTCTCCACCCTCGACATGTCGGGCCTGGACCTGTCCACCATCGACTTCTCGAACCTCGCAGGCCAATCGGGCGCACAGTCCGGCATGGGTATCGACCTGTCCAAGCTGGACCTCGGCGACCTCAGCAAGGACATCCCCGAACTCGCCACCATCGACTTCCCCACGATCATCCAATCTGCGCTCGCCGACGGGGCAGTCAAGGACGGGGCCGGGGAATACCTGAGCGCTCAGGCCAGCGAGATCGCTCAGGGGTTCCAGGAATACGCTCAGAAGCAGATCGAAGAGGGCGGTACGACGGACTTTGCGGTCCTGGCCGCCAACTACTTCAGTCAGCCCAAGGTGCTCGAGAAGATTCAAACGGCGGTCGGCTCCGACCAGGTGGTGGACGCCGACAAACTCAGCGCCAATCTGATGAAAGCCATCGGGGATGATCCGGCGCTGGCCAAGATCGGCACCGACATTTCCACGCAGGTCATGAACGCGATCTCCACGCAGATCGCCGCCCAGCTGGGTGCGAGCCTCACGCAGGGCGTGGGTGCCGCGATTGGACAGGTCATGCAAGAGGCCATGACAGCCGCCATGACACAGATGATGACGCAGATCTCCGACACCATCGGAACACAGATGAACACGGTCATGGATCAGTTCGCGACCGACATGTCGAGCGCGTTCTCGATGGACCCCAACGCCTTCGCGGAAGCCTTCAAGTCCAATGTGGATGAGAAATCCCTCGCGGCCCTCATGGCGACCATGTTTTCCACGAATGTGCCGACCTTGGAGACGAACCTGAGGAACCTGGGATGGGCGGACATCGCCTCCCCGTCGAACATCTCGATCTACCCCAAGTCTTTCGCGGACAAGGACAAGGTGAAGGCTGCGCTCGACACCTACAACAAGGACAATGAGGCGGCGGGTGCCACCGACAAGGTCATCACCTACTCCGACATCATGGGTGCGCTCATGAGTTCGGTGACGAAGATCGTCGGCATCATCTCGTGGCTGCTCATCGCCTTCGTGTCGATTTCGCTCGTGGTCTCCTCGATCATGATCTCGATCATCACCTATATTTCGGTCCTTGAGCGCCGTAAGGAGATCGGCATCCTGCGCTCCATCGGCGCATCGAAGGGTGACGTGTCACGCGTCTTCAACGCCGAAACCGTCATCGAAGGCTTCCTCGCGGGCACCATCGGCGTGGGCGTCACATACGCGCTGTGTGCGCTCGCTAACTCGATCGCCTACTCTTCGTTCAACGTGGAGAATATTGCCCAGCTCTCGCCGCTTACGGCCGTCGCCCTGGTCGCGGTCTCCATCGGCCTGACGGTCATCGCCGGCATCATCCCGGCGGCGCGTGCCTCGCGCCAGGACCCCGTGGAGGCGCTGCGCTCCGAGTGAGTGGAGTCGGCCTCGGCCTCGGCCCTCGTGCGTCGAGGCCGTGGCTCATTCCCGGGGTAGGCGCGGCTGCGCTAACCTGGGTGTAAGCCCGCTGTGACTGCCCCAGGAAAGAGGAACCATGCCCACCCCCGAGAACCTTGCTACCGACGCGACCGTCGCCATTATGCTGGCCGATGGCTTTGAAACGGTCGAAGCCCTGGCCGTCGCCGACATCCTGTTCCGCGCTGGCGTGCGCGCCGACCTGATCTCTGTGACTGACGCGCGCCACGTGACCAGCTCCCATGGGATCCGCGTCGTCGCCGACCTCATGCTCGAGGACGTGGACCTGTCCACCTACACCGTCTTGTTCCTGCCCGGTGGCCTTCCCGGCACCACAAACCTGAAGGCCACGCCCGCGATCCAGGCAGAGGTGCTGCGCCGCGCCGACGAGGGCGAAGCGATGGCCGCGATCTGCGCGGCCCCCTCGATCTTCGCTGAGCTGGGCGTGCTCGACGGTCGCCACGCGACCGCCAACCCGGCCTTCGTCAAGGCCATCGCCGCCGGAGGCGCCATCGTCCACGACAACCCCGTCGTCGTCGACGACTTCATCACGACCAGCCGCGGTGCCGGAACCTCCATCGACCTCGGCCTCGAGATCGTGCGCCAGCTCCTGGGGGAGGACGCGGCCGAGGCCATCTCCCGCGGCATCGTGCGCACCCACTGACACCACCTGCACGTTTCCGCGAAAGGACACCCGCCCCGCATGAGTCCGCGTAAGCCTCGTCCCTGGCCCGACACGCCCGCACCCCTGGCCGCGCCCGTGGTGGATAACCACACACACCTGCCTACCCATGTCGGGGAGATTCCCCGGCGCGAGGGCGTGGCGCTGAGCCTGGACGAACAGCTGGGCCGGGCTCGCGAGGTTGGCGTTACCGCGTTCATTTCGAGCGCCTGCGAGCTGCCCGACTTCGACCCGATGATCGAACTGGCACGCCTTCACAAGGGCGTGCGTGTCGCACTCGCGATCCACCCCAACGATGCCGCCCTGCACGCGGGCTGCGTCGATCCCTCACCCGACGGCCTGGTCCCCATCGTGCGCGAGCATCATGTTCCCCTCGTTGAAGCACTGGTTGAGGTCGAGAAACATCTGAGCGACCCGATGGTCGTCGCGGTAGGGGAGAGCGGCTTGGACTACTTTCGCACGGCCGAGCGCGGCCGCGAGGCGCAGAAAGAGTCCTTCCGCGCGCACATCGAGATGGCCCAGCGCGCAGGCCTACCCTTGCAGATCCACGACCGCGACGCCCACGAGGATACGCTGGAGATCCTGCGCGAGTGCGCGAGCGCAGATCAACGCATCGTCTTCCACTGCTATTCGGGGGACGCTGCAATGGCGCAGCGCTTCGCCGAGCACGGCTGGTACGCCTCCTTCGCCGGCCCCATCACTTACCCGGCGAACTCCGACCTGCGCGCGGCCCTGGCGGTCCTGCCGCGCGAACTCGTCCTCGTCGAGACCGACGCCCCCTATTTGACACCCGTCCCATGGCGCGGCTGCCCCAATGCCTCCTACGTCATGGCCCACACTGTCCGATTCATCGCGGAGCTGTGGGGGGTCAGCGAAGCCGCTGCGTGCGACCAACTGCGTGCGAACACCGAGGCCGTCTATGGCTCCTGGTGGTGAGTTTTTCGGTCGGTCAGGCTAGTTTTGACGCCGCTCAGCAACGAGGCCGTGGCAGTTTCCGGGCCGCGCGCCCCCGCGCGTGAGGTGTATCAAAAGGGTCGCAAAACGGTAACAAATTGGTTACGGTTGGGGTGTCAGTCCGCTTTCGGACGCCCATGCGAGCCAGCCTGCCGCCCCGAGTGGCAAGCGGCGCGGGGCGCGCCGCGGAGGCGGAAACTACAAGGTCTGGAGCCCCGTGAGCGTTAAGCCTACCCGTACAACCGTCATCTCCGTCGCCACCGCAACGAGCCTTCTGGTGGCCGGCGCTGCCGCCGCGACAATTGGAACCTCCTACCGTCACGTCACCATCGAGGTGGATGGCGTAAGCCGTGACGTGTCCGGGTTCTTCACGACCGCAGGGGATGCCCTGAACACCGCGGGTGTCAGCGTGGGGGACTACGACCTCGTCGCACCCGCCGCCGACCAAAGCGTTTCCAACGGCGACACCGTCGTCGTTCGCACCGCCACGCCCTACGACGTGACCGTTGACGGCAGCCAGACCGTCGCGTGGTCCACGGCCTCGACCGTCTCCGGTATCCTGTCCGCCCTGCCCGCCCAGACCTCGTCAATGGCGGCTGACCGCTCCTTCGTCCGTGCCGAAATGCCGCTGGGCGAGGTTGGTGAAACCGTCCACGTCGTCGCCGACGGGACCACCACCGACGTCGTCGCCTCCGCCGACGAGGGCACGAGCGCGATCCTGGAGAAGGCTGGCGTCACTGCCAGTCCCATTGATCGCGTGACCCTCGAAAATAGCGGCGGCGAGACCACCGTGCGCGTGGCCCGCGTCGTGCGCGGCAAGTCCTCCACGACGACTGAGATCCCCTTCGAGGCCGAAGAACGTGAAGATCCCGAGGCCGAGGAAGGCACCGAGAAAGTCGTGCAGGAAGGCGTCGCCGGCTCCGAGGTGACCGAATCCTACCAAGAGACCATCGACGGCAACGTCACCGTTGCCGCCATCCTGACCACGACCCGCACCGAGCCGACGACCCACATCGTCTCCAAGGGAACCAAGGAAAAGAAGAAGGCTGAGGAACCCAAGGAGACCCCCGCCTCGTCGTCTGATTCCTCGTCATCCGGCTCGTCCTCTTCCGGCTCCTCTTCCGGCGGCTCGGCCGCCGTCTCCGGGGACGACGCCGCCATCTGGGCCGCTATTGCCCAGTGCGAATCCGGCGGAAACCCCTCGACCAACACGGGAAACGGCTACTATGGCATGTACCAGTTCTCCCTGCCGACATGGCAGTCCGTGGGCGGTACCGGCCTGCCTTCCGACGCCTCGGCGGAGGAACAGACCATGCGTGCGCGCATGCTCCAGCAGCGCGCCGGTTGGGGCCAGTGGGGCTGCGCCTACAAGCTCGGCCTTGTCTAACGTGACTTGAGCACCGGCAATGCTACTGTTCTAGCGTTCGCCGGGGTCCTCGCGCTAAGCTGACCAGCAGAACCAATTTTGAGTAATCGGGAGTATTGTGAGCCACCACCTGAGTAACTCGCTGAGCGCCTCCGCTGCCAGCGCCCTGCATGTCGTCGGCGGACACGTGCGCGCTTTCGCGCCCTCTCCGCGTGTTGTTCTCAGCGTCGCTACTCTAGCCTCGGCGGGAGTCCTCGGCCTGGCAGCCTTCGGCGTTACGTCCTCGCATACGACTGTCATGCTCGAAGTCAACGGCGTGACCCGCCCGGTTACCGCGTGGGGCAACACCGTCGGTGACGCGCTTGAGGTCGCGAACGTGAGCGTCGGCAGCGGCGACCTGGTCCAGCCCGGCCTCGCCGAGACCGTGCACGAGGGCGACACCATCGTCGTGCGTAGCTCGCGCGCGTACACCGTGACGGTGGATGGTGAAACCCGCACCCTGTGGACCACGGCCACCTCGGCCGACGGCATCCTTGCCGACGCCGCGCCCCTGGGGTCCACGGTGGCTCTTGCCGCCGACCGCTCTGCGTCGCGCGACGAGCTCACTCCGCTGGTCTCCCGCCCCCGTAACATCTTCGTGAGCGCCGACGGCACCACCCGCGAAGTCGCGGTCCGTCCTGGCCAGGACACGCGCGCGATCCTTGAGTCTGCCGGTGTCTCCGTGCACGCCCTCGACCGCGTCACCGTCGAAAATGGCACCACCGGTGAGCTGACGATCAATGTCAGCCGCGTGACCCGCGGCGAGGCCACCGAGACAGTCGAAATTCCCTTTAGTGAGACCACGACGAACAGCAACGATATGTTCGTCGGCGAGTCTCAGGTGACCACGACCGGCCAGAACGGCGTGACCACCTGGACGGTGTGGCAGGAGAAAGATGGCGATCGAGTCCTGACCTCCGTGCCGATCACCGAGCACTCCACCTCCCAGCCCGTGACTCAGGTGCGTAGCGAGGGGACGAAGGAAGTCACCCCGGCCGCCCTTGTCGCCGCCGGCATCGACCCGAAGGCCACGTTGGAGGAGAAGGAAGAAGCCGACGGCACTACCTCCGTGCGCTACCGCGCGAAGCTCGGCTCGATTTCCAGCAAGGAAGAGATCGCAGAAATCACGGGCGAATCGAAGAATGGCGACGCCGCCGCCGAGGTCGGTGACGTCCCCACGAACTACTCCGGTGAGGATCCGCGTTCCCTGGCCAGGCCTATCGTCTCGGCTCAGGGGTGGGGTGACAGCGAGTATCAGTGCCTGATCCTCCTGTGGAACCGCGAGTCGCAGTGGAACCCCTACGCCGAGAACGCCTACTCGGGTGCTTACGGTATCCCGCAGGCGCTGCCGGGATCCAAGATGGCCTCGGCTGGCGCGGACTGGCGGACCAATCCGATCACCCAGATCAACTGGGGTATCGGCTACATTAAGGGTCGCTACGGTACCCCCTGCTCCGCGTGGGCGCACTCCAACGCGGTGGGCTGGTACTGAGCCTGAAGCTGTGAGGGCGGGTCCGGCAACGAGAGAGTTGCCGGACCCGCCCTTGTGCGCCTGCTGGCGTGGTGGCGGTTCCTGTCGGTGGGGTAGTCGGGCGTGCTGGCTAGGTGGCGGCGTGCCGCGCTGCCCTGTCGGTGGCTCTCGGCGCGCAAACATGCGGATAGGTTGTGCGCATCCGGATAGCTAATTAACCTATCCGCGAGCCACTAACCTATCCGCGAGCGCGCATCCTCTCCGCAAGCTGATCGCGAATGCGGAGTGCCTGCGGCATTGCTTGACTAACGCGCGGGCTTGTCTTCTTTCGATGATTACCCTAGAATTGGCGAATTAGATCACTTACCATCTGTTCTTTTTCTGTCAGTGAGGTCAGTATGAGGTTGAAGGCCATTCTTGCAACTGGTGCGGTCGTTATCGGTGCCGCCGCATGCTTTGTTGGTGGAGCGAACATTGGGCCGATGCTTGGTTTCGGTGCGTCGCAGCAGGAGACTGCCCCTGTCGTCACGGTGGATACAACCCTCGTGAAGAACTCCTTTGCGGATATCGGTGAACTCGCAACCGAGTCGTATGTTTTTACTCAGGTGGGCAAATACTCCGAGGAAGGAACTAAGTTCTTCGGCATGGAAGTGCCGGGGACCAGCGCTCATTACCTCATCACCTATTCGGGCGAGGTGAAAGCTGGGCTGACCGACGTGAGCCAGATTCAAGTTCAGGCTGACGAAGGAGCTCATGTTGTGACGGTCACCGTCCCCACGGTAGAGATCCTCTCCTCATCCATCGATCCAGCGTCTATCGAGACCTACGATCAGTCCTTTTTCTATCGTCAATCAGATAGAGGTCGGTGAGGTGACCACTTTCCTGGCGGATCGTGAAGCAGCTGCGAAAGACGAGGCTGTCGCAAAAGGCCTGCTTGATAAAGCGCAGAATCGCTTGAAGGAAGTAGTGAAAGGGCAGGTTAACGCCGTCCTTGGTGAACGAGCTAGCGCGTACGAGGTTCGTGTGACGCTTGCAGAGGAACCCGGCGCGTGACTGACCGAGCCTCACACGGTGCCTAGCACCGGCCTCGTGGGGCTCGTGCACTAGACTTGCCAGCGTGAGCCGATCCCCCCGTAACCAGCGCGATACGCGCCGCCGCCTCGATCCGACCCTGCCCGAGGGCGCTGTCCCCTCCGAGACGGGCCTGCTCGGTCCCCTCGAAGTGAAGGCCATCTCCGAGGCGCTCGGTATTCGCCCCACCAAGGTGCTGGGCCAGAACTTCGTGCACGACGCGGGCACGGTGCGCAAGATCGTTGCGGCTGGCGGCGTCAAAGAAGGCGACGAGGTCGTCGAGGTCGGCCCCGGCCTCGGCTCCCTGACGCTGGCGCTCCTGGAAGTCGGCGCGCGCGTGCGGGCCGTCGAGATCGACCCGCCCCTGGCCGCCGCGCTGCCCGAGACCGTGCGCGCCCGCATGAGCGAGGCCGCCGACCGCTTCCACGTCGTCACCATGGACGCCACGCAGATCAGTGGGGTTGATGACTTCGGCGTGGATTGGCCCGCGCCCACGAAGCTCGTCGCGAACCTGCCGTACAACGTGGCCGTGCCGGTCCTGCTCAACATGCTTGAGGCCTTCCCCTCCATCCAGGGTGTCGTCGTTATGGTCCAGGCCGAGGTCGCGGACCGCCTGGCCGCCGGCCCTGGATCGCGTACCTACGGCGTGCCCTCCGTCAAGGCTTCCTGGTATGGCTCGGTTGAGCGTGCCGGGACGATCAGTCGCTCCGTGTTCTGGCCAGTGCCCGGCGTGGATAGCGCCCTCGTGCGCCTGACCCGCTTGGAGACGCCGCGCGGCGATGACGAGCTGCGCCGCGCTACCTTCGAGGTCGCCGATGTGGCCTTCGGCCAGCGCCGCAAGACCCTGCGTGCAGCCCTGAAGAACTGGGCGGGCGGCCCCGAGGCCTCCGAGGCCCTCCTGTCCGCCGCCGACATTGATCCGACGCGCCGCGGAGAGACCCTCTCGATTGACGAGTTCGTCGAGCTGGGGCGTGCCGTTATCGAGGCCCGAGGCCGTGGTGCCCTCGCGGCGTCGACCGCAGCCCGCTGATACCTCCAGGAAGAAGGAACGCCATGCGTGAAGTGCGCGCCAGCGCGCCCGGAAAAGTCAACTTGACCCTGCGCGTGGGCGTACCGACGCCCGACGGCTACCACCCCCTTGTCACGGTCTTCGAGGCCCTGAACCTGCGCGAAACTGTCACCGTGCGCACCTCTAAGGCACCCGGCGTGCGCGTTGAGACAATCGCGTACCTGCCCGACGGCAGCGTCGACGAGGCGACGACCCGTGCTATGGCGGACGTGGATCCGCAGACCCACTTGGCCGTGCGCGCCGCGCGTGTCCTCCAGCGCCTCGCCGCTGCAGGCCCCTGGGCCTCCACGGCCGCAGGCCTGAGCATCCGCGTCGATAAGCGTGTCCCCGTCGCCGGCGGCATGGCCGGCGGATCCGCCGACGCGGCTGCCGCGCTCGTGGCCTGCAACGAGCTGTGGGAGCTGGGCCTGGGTGCCGATCAGCTGGAGACGATTGGTCGCACTCTGGGCGCCGACGTCCCCGCCTGCCTGGCGGGCGGCATCGCGCTGGGAACCGGGCGCGGGGACCACATGAGCGTCCTGCGCGAGGGGGGCGAGGCCGTGGCTCAGCATCACTGGGTCATGCTCCTCGCCCGTGAGGGCCTGTCCACCCCGTCAGTTTTCCGCGAGTTCGACCGAGTGGACGCGGTCGGTGCGCCCGCCCTCGCCGAACCCACGCCCGAGGAGGTTGCCGCCCTGTGCGCGGGACCCGAGGAACTGCGCCACTGCCTCGTCAATGACCTGCAGGCCCCCGCTCTGCGCCTGCGGCCCGAGCTGGCCGAGACCATCGCCGCGGCGACAGATGCGGGTGCCCTGGCCGTCACGCTGTCCGGGTCCGGTCCGACCGTCGCAGCCCTCGCGCGTGACGCTGAGCACGCCCATACCCTCGCGGCCACTCTGAGCGATGCGCCCACGGTCGCGCGCGCAATCCCCGCCCACGGGCCCGCCTGCGGTGCCCGCATCGAATCGACGGAGGCCATCTGATGGCGCACCTACTCGGAACACAGAACGTCGGTGCCCTCGCGGGCTCCCGCAAGCTCCTCGAAGGGGTCACGGTCGGCCTCGACGATGGCAGCCGCGTCGGCATCCTCGGACCGAACGGCGCGGGAAAGTCTACGCTCCTGCGCATCGTTGCCGGCACGCAGGAACCCGACGGGGGAGTGGTGACCCGGCGCGATGGCGTGCGCGTCGCCGTCCTCACCCAGACGGACACCCTCAACCCCGAGGACACGGTCATCGAGGCCGTTCATCCCGGCTTGGAGGAGTACGAGTGGGCCTCCGACCCGGCCGTGCGCGACATTCACGCCGGCCTCCTCGCCGACATCGCCCCCGCCGCGCTCGTCGGTACCCTGTCGGGCGGCCAGCGTCGCCGCGTCGCGCTGGCCCGCGTCCTCGCGGCCACCGCCGATATCGTGTGCCTGGACGAACCCACCAACCACCTCGACGTCGAGGGCGTGGCCTGGCTGGCCGCCCACCTGAACGCCCGCTTCGCTCGCCCCGGTGCCTCCGGCGCGCTCCTTGCCGTCACCCACGACCGCTGGTTCCTCGACGCCGTGTGCGAGCACATCTGGGAGGTCGTTCCCGGCGTTGACCCGGGTGGTGATCGTCCGCAGATCGCCGGGCACGTCGAAATCTACGACGGCTCGTACGCCGCCTACACCCTCGCCCGCGCCGAGCGCGTGCGCCAGGCCGACGTTGCTGCCGCTAAGCGCGCCAACCTGCTGACCAAGGAACTCGCGTGGCTGCGCCGCGGTGCCCCCGCGCGCACCTCGAAGCCGAAGTTCCACATCGCCGCCGCCGAGGCCCTCATCGCCGACGTGCCGCCCCCGCGCGACACCGTTGAGCTGGTCAAGATGGCCACCGCGCGCCTGGGCAAGGACGTCATCGACCTCGAGGACGTCTCCGTGTCCTTCACGCACCCCGACGGCTCGCGCCTGAGCATCCTCGAGGGCGTCACGTGGCGCCTGGCCCCTGCCGAGCGCGTCGGCATCGTCGGCGTCAACGGTGCCGGCAAGACGACGATCCTGAACCTGCTGCGCGGCGACCTCGAGCCCACCTCGGGGCGCGTCAAGCGCGGAAAGACCGTCCAGGTCGCCACCCTCTCTCAGGACACCCACGAGCTTGACGCGCTGGCCGATATGCGTGTCGTCGAGGCCGTCGCCGACGTCGCCCAGAGCGTCGTCGTGGACGGCAAGGAGGTCAGCGCCTCCCAGATGACGGAGCGCATGGGATTCACGCGCCCCCGCGCCTACACGCGCATCAGCGAAATCTCGGGCGGTGAGCGCCGCCGTCTCCAGCTCATGCGCCTGCTCATGAGTCAGCCCAACGTGCTGCTCCTCGACGAGCCCACGAACGACCTGGACACCGACACCCTGGCATCCATGGAGGACCTGCTCGACACCTTCCCGGGCACGCTCGTTGTTGTCTCCCACGACCGCTACCTCCTCGAACGCGTCACCGATCACCAGGTCGCCCTCCTTGGTGACGGCCAGGTGCGCGCCCTCCCCGGTGGCGTCGAGCAGTACCTGCAGGTGCGCGCCTCCGGTGACTTCGGGGCTTTTGGTTCGTCCTCTCGCGCCGACGAGGCCGGCTCCGCCTCCCGCTCCGCCGCGCAGCCCGCGGGCGCCTCCTTGGGCGGGGGAGAGTGCGGGGCAGGGGAGCGCTCGCGGCGGCGTGAGTGACGCTGCGGCGCGGCGCGCGGCCAAGAAGGAAGTGGCCCGCATCGAACGCAAGTTGGATCGCCTGCGCGCTGAGGCCTCGAAGCTGGAGGCGAAGCTGGAGAAGCTGTCGATCAAGGTGGCCACCGATGCCTCGGCCGTCTCAGAATTGACGAAGGTGTCCGCGCAGCATCAGGACATCCTGGGGGAGATTGACGGGCTGGAGGAGGCCTGGTTGGAAGCTGCTGAGGCGGCTGAGTAAAACGGGTGTGGCGGGTGCTGCGACCCACTGCGGGGCGCGGGGCCGCAGATTAATCGCTCTCGCCGAATGTCTGTTAATTATATTGACAGTCATAATGTCTCACGCACTAGCAGGCTTTAAGATGGTTGTAAGAACACCACGAAAGTTTCTCGGCAACCTTCGTCTGAACACCGTGTTTGATGGCCACAACTTTGACCTGAACACGGATGGTGGCATCACGATCGCTCACAACAAGCTGGTGCGCTCGGGCACGACGAACGATTTCTACGGCAATACGCGCGGCGCGATCGACTTCCGGGAAGTCAAGGGGGACATTCGCAACGTCTCCGTCACCGACAACATCATTGTTCGCCCCTACGCTGAGGAGATCCGCGCCGACTTTGGCCTCGGCGAGAGTGCTCTGTCTTCCCGCGGCATTGCGCTGCGCGATAACAAGCGTGACGACGAGGCCGGCTACACTGCCAAGAGCCAAGTCGTGAACTACGCGCAGGTCAACGGCTCGGTTGTTCGTGGCATCCCGGAGACGGATGATTTCAGCCTCTACTGGTTCCAGGGTGAGGAGGGCGGCCCCGACGGCACGACTCACCGCTACTGGATATCGAAGGCCGACGGCGTCGAGCTGACCGGCGACATGGAATATTCGCAGGAAGGGAATACCCGGGTCTACAACGTCGCGACCGGTGACGTGCCCCAGTATCTGCCCGCCTCCTCGACTGATTTCTCGGGTTCCTACACGTACGTCGGTGATCTGGCGCGCTCGCAGCCGGCCGACGATGGAACAAGGAGTGTGATCCGTTTCTGGTCCGCGAAGTGACCTGACTCCGTTTTCGTTGTCGCAATCGCCCGCGCTGCATCGGTAGCGCGGGCGAGCTGTGTCATGCCCGCCATGGACGAGGCCGTGGTGCCGTGGGTGACTGCGGATCCTCCGGAGCGGCTTCTGTCCGGCGTGTGAGGTGGTTGAAGCAGGGGCCAAGCGGCTCCCACCATAGGTGTGGCAAAGATGAACAGTGCAGGCTCACCTATCCGAATTACGCAAAAGAAATGCCTGTTTTATTTACGTAATTAGTGATGGTACAAGCGCGAAATTAGCTCCCGCATGCACGGTACATAGTATTGGAATTACAACGAAAAACCGCTTGTCTTGCACATGCTGCGAAAAGGCGTATCACTGGAGTCAACAGCGCGGCCAACCCGGTCGCGACCGGCTATCAAGAGGCCCCACGGGGCCACGTTGTAAAGGACACTCCAATGGCAGATATGCCCCGCATCCTCGATTGCTCCGTCCTCGACTGCTCCTACAACAAGGAGAAGAGCTGCGGAGCCGCCGCAATCACCGTCGGCTACTCGACCTCCTGCACGACCTTCATCCCGCTGACCGTCAAGGGCGGCCTCGCCAAGGCCGAATCCTTCGTTGGTGCCTGCCAGAAGGCCGACTGCGCCCACAACAACGCCCTCGAGTGCACCGCCGCCTCCATCTCGGTCGGCGCGGGCACCGCGGACTGCCTCTCCTACGAGGCGCGCTGAGCGCACCACACACGAACGAGGCCGTGGCAGGGATTACCCGCCACGGCCTCGTCGTATGTTCCGTCGAGGAGCACCTAGCGTCCGTCGCTCGAGCGCACCCGAAGCGTGGGGTGGGGACTCAGGCCGCGCTGGCCGTTCCAGATGAGGTTGACGACGTGTGCGGCGACCTCGTCCTTCTTCATGCGCCGGTCATCGAGCCACCACTGTCCGACCTGCGCGATGAGGCCGACGAGCATCTGTGCGTACAGCGGCGACCAGGTGGTATTGAAGTTCGAACGCTTGAATTGAGCGGCGATGATGTGCTCGACGCGCATTGCGACGTCGCCCATGATTGAGGAAAACGACCCCGCCGTTCGATCCGAGGGCGCGTCGCGCACTAGCACGCGGAAGCCGTCCGTGTTGCGCTCGATATAGTCGAGCAAACCCAGGGTCGCGTTCTCCAGGATGAGGCGTGGGCGCTCGGACGACTCCAGGGAGGACTGGAGGGAGAAAATGAGGGCCTGTACCTCGCGGTCCACGATGACGGCGTACAGGCCTTCCTTGCCGCCGAAGTGCTCGTAAATGACGGGCTTGGAGACTTTCGCGCGGGCGGCGATCTCTTCGACGCTGGTCGCCCCGAAGCCCTTTTCGGCGAACAGGGAACGCCCCACGCTCACCAGCTGCTCGCGGCGCGCGAAGCCGCTCATGCGTGTCCTCTTCTCAGCCATGCCTCCAGTATCACACGGGACGAGGCCCGGGCGGGGCAGGCGAACTGGGCGCGGGGGAGCGGCGCGTTTGAAAGCGCCCATGAGGTCCGGGTATTATCACTGTGGACGCATTCCGCCTTGGTGTAACGGCAGCACAGAGGTTTTTGGTGCCTTTAGTCTAGGTTCGAATCCTAGGGGCGGAGCGATCAGATCCGTATCGGATCTGTTAACCCTTTGAGGAGGAATATGTCTCGCCCCGCCGCCGTCATCGTCCTGGCCGCCGGTCAGGGAACGCGCATGAAATCAGCCCTCCCGAAGGTTGTGCATCCCCTCGCTGGCCTGTCCATGATCGGACACGCTCTGCGCGCTGCTCACGGCCTCGACCCCGAGCATTTGGTCGCCGTCGTGCGCCACCAGCGCGAGGTTGTCGCCGCAGAAATCGCGCGCGTCAGTCCCGCTGCCATCATCGCCGACCAGGATGAGATTCCCGGCACCGGCCGCGCCGTCCAGTGCGGCCTCGAGGCTCTCGACGCCGCAGTCGCCCCCACGCCTGGCACAATTGTCGTCACCTACGGCGATGTTCCTCTCCTGTCGACGGACACCCTGGCCGAGCTGGTCGCCACCCATGAGGGCGCGGGGCACGCCGTCACTGTCCTGACTTCGCGCGTCGAGGATCCCACCGGCTACGGGCGCATTATCCGCGACGCCTCCGGCACGGTCACCGCTATCGTTGAGCAGCGCGACGCGACGCCCGAGCAAGCCGCGATCAACGAGATCAACGCAGGTATCTACGCGTTCGATGCGCAGTTCCTGCGCGATGCTCTGTCCTCCCTGGGGACTGACAACGACCAGGGTGAGGTGTACCTGACCGACGTGCTGGCTGCAGCGGCTCCCGCGGGCCGCACCGCCGGTGCCCTGGAACTCACCGACCACTGGCAGAGCGCCGGTGCGAACGACCGTGTCCAACTCGCCGAGCTGGGCGCCGAACTCAACAAGCGTCTCTGCGAGGCACTCATGCGCTCCGGCGTGACCATCGTCGATCCGTCCTCCACCTGGGTTGATGTCGATGTGAGGGTCGGCGCGGACACCACGATCTACCCCGGCACCTGCCTGCGGGGTACCACACGCGTTGGTGATAACTGTGAAATCGGTCCTAACGCCACGCTGATTGATGCGGAAATCGGGGATCGCGCTGTGGTTCCCGCCGCGTGGATCGGTCAGGGCTGCGTCGCAGCCGATACGATGGTTAAGCCTTACAGCACCATCGGCACACTGATCGTGGCGCCTCGCGCCTGATCCAACACAAGGAGAGACCACCGTATGAGCGGACTGGTGACCACTGGAGAAAAGAATCTCGTCCTCGTTTCTGGGCGAGCTCACATGGACCTGGCTCATGCCGTGGGCGAGGAAATCGGATGTGGGGTTTCGCCGGTGACGGCCTACGACTTCGCCTCCGGCGAGATTTACGTGCGCTTCAACGAGTCCGTTCGCGGCGCCGACGTGTTTGTCCTGCAGTCCATTGCGGGCGACATCAACAAGTGGCTCATGGAGCAGCTCATCATGATTGATGCTGCCAAGCGTGCGTCCGCGAAGCGCATCACCGTGGTCGCTCCCTTCTACCCCTACTCCCGTCAGGACAAGAAACACCAGGGCCGCGAGCCTATCTCCGCTCGCCTGATGGCCGACCTGTATCGCACCGCCGGTGCCGACCGCATCATGAGTGTGGATCTGCACGCCTCGCAGGAGCAGGGCTTTTTCGACGGCCCGGTCGACCACCTTTTCGCTATGCCGGTCCTCGTGGACTACGTGCGCGGCCGCGTCGACCTGTCCAACACGGCCGTTGTCTCCCCGGACGCCGGTCGTATCCGCGTTGCCGAAAAGTGGTCGAAGAAGCTGGGCGGCGCACCCCTGGCCTTCGTTCACAAGACTCGCGACACGACTCGCCCGAACGTTGCCGTCGCGAACCGCGTCGTCGGCGATGTCGCTGGCAAGGAATGCGTCCTGGTCGATGACATGATCGACACCGCCGGTACGATCACCGAGGCAATCAACGTCCTCACCAACGCCGGTGCCAAGAAGGTTATCGTTGTGGCCACTCACGGCATTCTCTCCGACCCGGCTGCCAAGCGTCTCTCCGAGTCCGGAGCCGCCGAGGTTGTCGTCACCGACACCCTGCCGATCCCTGCTGAGAAGCGCTTCGAGCAGCTCACCGTCCTGTCTATCGCGCCGCTCCTGGCTCGCGCGATTCACGAGGTCTTCGAAGACGGTTCGGTCACATCGCTGTTTAACTGACGGCTTCCCACTTCACATCCGCCCTCGTCGTGAGGTAACCTGTTGGGGTTGCTCCGGCGAGGGCGGATCCGTATCCGCCGTTATCGACAGGGCTTGAATTGATGCGCGTAGCGCTTCCTTCACTCTGCCGACACCGATGCCGGACCTGAGATACGAAGGAAAACACATGAGCGACAACCCCGTCCTGCTTGCCGAAGAGCGTTCCGAGTTCGGTAAGGGTGCCTCCCGCCGAGCCCGCCGCGCCGGCAAGGTTCCCACGGTCCTCTACGGCCACGGCGAAGAGCCCCGTCACCTCGACGTCCCCGGTCACGATCTGTTCCTGATCGTCCGTGGCAACAAGAACGCGCTCGTTGAGCTGAAGATCGACGGCAAGTCCCAGCTGGCCCTCGTCAAGGACGTTCAGGTTCACCCCGTGCGCCGCGACATTCTGCACGCCGACTTCCAGGCCGTCAAGGTCGGCGAGAAGGTCGACGTAGAGGTTCCCGTCGTCGTGACCGGCGAGCCCGTCCCCGGCACCGTCCACTCCCTGGAGGAGTTCACCATCCTGGTGAAGGCTCCCGCCACCTCCATCCCCGAGCACGTCGAGGTCTCCATCGATGGCATTGAGGCCGGTTCCGCCGTGCATGTCTCCGACCTCAAGCTGCCCGCCGGTGTGGAGGTCGAGCTCGACGCTGAGACGGTCATCGTGTCCATCCAGGAAGCCGCCGCTGAAGAAGCTGAGGAAGCTACCGAAGAGGCTGCCGCTGAGGGCGACGCCGAGTGAGGCCCGCTTAGCAGACACTTTCCGGTGAGGGGGCGAGGTTTTGGCCTCGCTCCCTCGTCGTATCTGCGATACTGGGGGGCATGAGTGACCTCCACGTGATTATCCCCGCCGGCGGTGCCGGCACCCGCCTGTGGCCGCTGTCGCGGCGTCGCCGTCCCAAGTTCCTCCTCGACCTGGCGGGCACGGGCCGTACCCTTCTGCAGGGTACGGTGGACCGCCTGGCTTCTGCGGCCTCGTCCGTGACCATCGTGACCGGTCAAGCGCACCGCGATGGCGTACTCGCCCAGCTTCCCGAGTTCGCTTCCTCGCAGGAGCGCACGCTCCTCATCGAGCCATCGGGGCGCGATTCCATGGCCGCGATCGGATTGGCCGCCTACGTCGTGCGCGAGCGCTTTGGGGACGATGCCATCGTCGGCTCGTTCGCCGCCGACCACCTGATTGCGCACCCCGAGCTGCTGCGCGCCGCCGTTGCAACCGCGATTGGTGCCGCGCGCGACGGATACGTCGTGACGATTGGGCTGATGCCCACCGAGGCCTCGACCGCCTACGGCTACATCGCGCCCGGACCTGCTCTGTCCGGTGAGGACGAGGCTGGGGTGGCTGGCGCTGCCGGGCGTACCCGCCGGGTCGCCGAGTTCGTCGAAAAGCCCGATGCGGACACTGCTGCCCGCTACGTGTCCCAGGGCTACCTGTGGAACGCGGGCATGTTCATCATGTCTGCGGGTGTCCTGGCCTCCCACCTGGCCCGACTCATGCCCGACCTGCACGCGCGCCTAGAGACTATTGCGCGTTCGTGGGGAACGCCGCAGTTCGAAGCGACGCTGGAGGAGAACTGGCCGCACCTGACTAAGATCGCCATCGATCACGCCATCGCTGAACCCGTTGCTGCCGACGGGGGAGTGGCCGTCGTTCCCGCTGACGCCGCCCTCGGCTGGACGGACCTGGGCGACTTTGAGGCGCTGACCGGTATTGCTGCCGCCGCGGGCAGCCTCGGTGAGGCCATCCGCATCGACTCTGAGGGTGCCGCCGTCTACGGATCCGTGGGTGAGGATGGCCCGCTCGTCGCTCTCGTTGGGGTGCCCGACGTCGCGGTGGCCCTGACCTCTGACGCGATCCTCGTGACGCGCCTGGAGCGCGCGCAGGCCGTCAAGTCCGTCGTCGATATGCTTGCCGAGGCCGGTCGCTCCGACTTGCTCTGATAGCCTTCCGCCAGGCGACGCGAGTGCCTCCGTGACTCACGGTGATCCCGCGCCGCCTTCGAGTGTATGCTGTCGGGTGAGGTGCACCGCCCCGGGCGGCGTTGCGCGCGGCTCGGCTGGTACCGTGTTGGGCAGAAAGACGCCCCGACGAAAGGGATGAGACGTGAATAAGCGGACTCTCGCTGCCTTCGCTACTACGGCCACGGTGGCTGCCCTGACTGTGAGCGCATGCTCGCCGACGCCCGGCGCTACCCCGGCCGCGTCCGCGAAGGTCTGCGTCGCTACCTCGAGTACGCACACAGACCCCGCGACGGACCCCGTCGCGCGTGCCCTCGCGGATGCCGCGAACAATGCGTCGATCACCTATCAGGCCGGATCGGGTGAGGCAGCACCGGCCTCGCTCGTGGCCTCCGGCTGCACGCTGATCGTCGGCACCGACTCCACCACGGCCTCGTCTATTTCCGAGGCCGCGCGCGCCAACCCGAAGGTCCGTTTCGCGCTCGTCGGTGCCTCGTTCACGGATGCGAAGGGCAATCCCACCTCCCTCAAGAATGGTTCCGTCATCAACGTCAGGGCCTCCGAGGCCGCCTACCTGGCTGGCTACGCGTCGGCCGGCATGACCACGACGGGTACGCTTGCTGTCATCGGCGGGTCGCGCGACAATGTCACCGCGTCGCAGATGGATGCCTTCGCGGAAGGCGTCGACGCCTACAACCTCGCGAAGGGCACGTCTATCGCCGTCCTGGGCTGGAATAACGCCGCCGAGGACGGGACATTTGTCGACAGCGCCGAGAACGTTGAGGCTACTGCCGCCAACTTTATCGCGCAGGGTGCCGACATCATTCTGCCCCTCGCGGGGGAGAACAACGCGGGTGCCGCGCGCGCTGTCACCGCGGCTGGTAACCCGATGGTGCGTCTCATCTGGTCGGGCTTGACGAAGGCTGACCTCAAGGGTCTGACCCGCGACGAGGCTGTATCCGCCGAGTCGCCCATGTCGGGCCAGGCCGGTCCGCAGATGGTCGAGCAGGTCGACACGCAGTCTTTCTCTGACTCGTTCAGCTACATCCAGATCACCGACGCGGTGCGCTCGTCTATTGGAGCGCCCGTGCTGACCGGTATTGTTCTCGACTATTCCGCGGCAATGGATACGCTCATTTCCGATGCCACGGCAGGCGCGCCTGCATCGACTGTCCCCGTGTCGCTGGTGTCCGGCGGCGTGATCCTCACCGGCTTCGGTGCCTACACACCGATGTTGTCTTCTGACCTGAAGCTGGGCCTGTCCGACATGGCCGGCCAGATCGAGACGGGCGGCATGGTAATTTCCACGCCTTTCGACGTGTGAGTTGAAATGTGCTGTGAGTGGTGCCCGGGCGCGAGAGCGCCTGGGCACCACTGTTCGCGCCAGGGGTGCGTCGTTAGATCGCCAAGTCGAGGGGTAAATCGGCGATGTCACGCAGACGTTGACCGTCGATGACGGTGGAAGAACCGACGCTCGTCGAGGAGATTGATGCTCATGCGACAGCCTCCTGCCCACGACTGTCTGCCCTGAGAGCAGAGGCGATTGCGATGCCACCGCGCGGGCAACTGGCGGTGGGAACGCGTTGCCAACCTGACGGTACGCGTTAGTCTTTGCACCCGTGATCGCCCAATCGTCGGGGTGTTCTCACTCATATGCGCAGGCTACGGGTGAGCATGCACATCTGCGTCCCCTTGTCCTCACCTCATGAGGACGTAACTCGGCCTACCGCTTAGCGCGGCGTGAGGAGCGCGAGGGCCGCGCCTGCACTGATCGCGTCGGCGTCCATGACGAAGGCCGGATCCACGCAGTACAGTCCCCGGCCCGCCGGGATCGCGGGACTCGTTGCCAGCGCCTCACCCAGGGCGGTACGCACCTGCTCCTCGGACAGAGAAGAACAAAGCGTTCGTCCCTCGCAGCACACGTGCAGTGACAGGCCCGCCCCGGCCTCGTCAATGGGGACGCCCAGGCGTTCCAGCAGGGAGGTCAGGAGGCCCGTGGGGTCCTCGACGGACACGGGTGTGGGCACGTGCGCGGCGTCGGATAGGGATGAGATGCGTGAGACCGTGCGATCTACGTAGGCACCGATCATTCCCTCGCCCACACACTCCCAGCCCCCCTCGGCGCGGGGGAGGGCGGCCTCGTCGCTGACCGCGGCCGCGGCCTCGTCGATGAGGGAGAGTTCAGCCTCGGAGGCGAGCGCACCCTCACGCGAGCGGTCGACCACGCGCCCACCCAGATAGATCAGTGCCTCGCCGCTGCTGCGGATGTAGAGCGCGCCGTCGGCCATGACCATACGCACCGAGAAAGCTGTCAGCGGTGCCGGGAGCGCGCGTGGCATGAGCAGAGCGTGACCGCCCAATCCTTCAATGATGGCGGCACCATCGCGGGCAAGATCCCCGGTGTGCGAGGCCTCGTATCCGATGATCAGGCGGAATCGACCACGGGTAGCGGCGGACAAGAAAGAAGCGATACCCGCAAATAGCGACGGGCCAGCACAGCGTGTCATGTGCTGAGGGTAACACTATGAAGCGGACTCGCAAAAACGGAGTGAGACGAACAGGTTGCGTCTCTCGCACAGCGTGTGCACAGACGCAGGTGGGGGAGTGCGCCGGTATCCTGGAAGCAATCACAAAGGAGGACCCATGCAGCTCACGGACGCGACCGATGCACTCTCGCTGACGCGCCAGATGATCGATATCCCCTCGGTGTCGGGAGAGGAAGGACCCCTCGCGGACGCGGTCGAGGCGGCGCTGCGTGGCGCGGGCTTCGGCTCGGTGGACACCCTGGAGATCCTGCGCGACGGAGATGCGGTGTGCGCGCGGACCCACCTCGGGCTGCCGCAGCGCGTCGTCCTTGCCGGGCACCTGGACACGGTTCCCATCGCCGAGAATGTTCCTGGACGCCTCGAGGTACGTGACGGCGTCGAGGTCGTGTGGGGGCGCGGTTCAGTCGATATGCTCGGCGGCTGCGCGGCCGCCCTGGCTCTTGCATGCGAGGCCGGTGCTTTGATCAGGGGCGGCGCACGCGAGGCGCTCACCGCAGACGTCACGTGGATTTTCTACGACCACGAGGAAGTCGCCTCGCACTTCAACGGCCTGGGCCGCATCCAGCGCCTGTACCCGCAGTGGCTCGCCGGCGACCTCGCTCTGCTGGGCGAACCCACTGCCGCGCACGTCGAAGGCGGCTGCAACGGAACTCTGCGCGTCATCGCGCACTTCCCGGGACGTGCCGCGCACTCGGCGCGCGCCTGGATGGGCATCAACGCGATTCACGCGATGGCCCCCGTCATCGAGCGTATCGCGTCCTTCGGTAACCCCATCGAGGTGGTTGACGGCCTTGAATTCCGTGAATCCCTCTCCGTCGTGCGCGTCGAGGGCGGCATTGCGAACAACGTCATCCCCGAGGCCGCCTCCATGACCGTCAACTATCGCTTCGCGCCCTCCAAACGCGCCGACGACGCCTTGGAATGGGTGCGCGGTCTCTTCGAAGGAACCGGCGCAACCATCGAGGTCGATGACCTGTGCGAGGGTGCGAGGCCTGGGGCGGACTCGCCCGTCGCCGAGCGCTTCCTGTCCGTCGCCCGTCGCGTCGCGGACGAGGCCGGGATTCAGCTCGCGCTCAGCGCGAAGGTCGGGTGGACGGACGTTGCTCGCTTTACGCAGGTGGGAGTGCCCGCGATGAACTTCGGGCCGGGCGATCCGCTGCTCGCGCACACGCGCGACGAACACGCGCCCGTATCGGATATTGTCAGGGTGCACGAGACCCTGCGTGCCTTCCTGCTCGCGCAGTAGCGGGCCTGGGCGCGCCGTGCCCCACCCACCATGACCGTCAGGAGAGACCATGACTACCCCTGAAGAGACCTATCGCCGCGGATCCGTCGTTCTGCGCGGGGACCAGATCCCGCGCCTGACGGCCGATGCTTCGCTGCTTCAGACCGAACACAGCGCGGACTGGAAGCACACGGACCCCTGGCGTGTTCTGCGGATCCAGTCTGAGTTCGTCGAAGGGTTTGAGGCCCTGGCGAAGGTCGGCCCCGCCATTTCCGTGTTCGGTTCCGCGCGCACGCGCCCGGATGAACCCTGGTACCGGTGCGCTCAGCGGATCGGCGAACTCCTGGTTCAGCGCGGCTACGCAGTCATTACGGGCGGCGGCCCGGGCGTGATGGAGGCCGCGAACCGTGGCGCCTGGGAGGCAGGCGGTATCTCCGTGGGCCTGGGCATCGAACTTCCGCACGAGCAGAGCATGAACCAGTGGATCAACCGCGGCGTGAACTTCCGGTACTTCTTTGCACGCAAGACCATGTTCGTCAAGTACTCACAGGGCTTTATCGTCATGCCGGGCGGTTTCGGCACAATGGATGAACTCTTCGAGTCAGCGACCCTGGTGCAGACCGGCAAGATTCGTTCCTTCCCCCTCGTGCTTGTGGGCACCGAGTACTGGTCGGGCCTGGTCGAGTGGATCCGTTCCTCGATGGTGGACGCGGGCATGATTTCTCCGGGTGATGTCGATCTGCTGCACGTTGTTGATGATCCGGAGGAGGCGGTGCGCCTGGCGACGGGTGCCTAGTCGATGACGCGCAAGTGTGAGGGGTGTTGACGAGGAGAAACCGTTCAATTGCCACACAAAATTGATCTGATGGCTGAGCTTCTATGTGTGAGAATGTGTAGCCTGCCAAGGAAAATCATTAGTTATCCGGTAAGATTGATGAGGTGCTCCGCCGCAGATGGTGGCGGGCGGCAGAACTCTGAGAAGGAGTCCTCAACATGGCAGCGATGAAACCTCGCACGGGGGATGGTCCCCTCGAAGCGACCGCTGAAGGTCGCGGCATTGTCGTTCGTATTCCCACCGAAGGGGGCGGACGCCTCGTTATCGAGATGAGTCCGCAGGAAGCCGGCAAACTGGCCGAGGTGCTGACTGCAGCAATCTGAATCGACATAACTGCGGTGGGACGGGCAGGGCCTGTCCCACCGCTTTTGTGTCGTCGTTTGGTGCCTGCTATTTGGGGCCTGGGACCGCTGTTCCGCACGTGAACCCGCTGATCGGCGCGTCGGCGGAGATGCCCACGTACGGAACAGAGGGTTTGCGTGCGGAACAGAGAGCACCCAGATGGCACGCGAAAGCGCCGTCAGCGCTTGACTGCGACTGCCAGGCCGTCTCCGACGGGCAGGAGGGTGGGCACGAATTCATCGGAGTCTCGCAGGTAGTTGACGACCTCGCGAGCGACGACGGTGCGTGCGTCGCGGCGTGCGGGGTCGGCGACCTGGTCGTGCCACAGGGCGTGCACGAAGGCGATGGTGCCGCCGGGGCGGACAATACGCACGGCGTGGTCCAGGTACTGCGGTGTCTCATCCAGGTCGCCGTCGAGGACAACCATGTCGTAGCCGCGCGCCGCCATACGGGGTAGCACGTCGAGGGCGCGCCCGGCGATGAGGCGCGTACGGTGGGAGGACAGGCCGGCGGCTGCGAAGTTGCGGCGCGCGTAGCCCAGTAGCTCGGACTCGACGTCGATGGTTGTGAGGACGCCGTCGCGGGCCATGCCGTCCAGGAGCCACAGGCCTGACACTCCGGCACCCGTGCCCACTTCGAGGACGGCGCGCGCGCCTGCGACGGCGGCGAGCATCCGCAGGGCGGCTCCGGTACCGGAGGAAACGGGGGCGGCTCCAAGTTCGGATGCAACAGCGCGCGCGGCAGCCAGAGCATTGCTCTCTGCCACGTAGTCTTCGGTATACACCCATGTCTGGGCCTTATCCGCCATCGCTATCCTCACGTTTCCTCGGTCGCCTCGGGTAGGTGCGTCCACACGTGTGCGCCCCTCTCCAGCCATCAGGTACAGGCGAGGCGTGACGCGGGCGCGTTGGCGCTCCGGTCTCCCGCTAAAAAAGGAGACGACACCAAAACGCGTGCGTGCTGAAGGCCCTCGAAAAGGAGGAAACTCTGCGCGACGCAACCACGGCCTCGTCGATGAGGACGAGGCCGTGGTGCACACGCTGATGGGGCTTGTCAGTGCCGGATAGGGGAGACCCCGAGCGGGCGCCCGGCGAGGCCCCGGTTGGCCGACGCGAGGGTCGTGCCGAGGGCTGTGAGGACCTCGGCGGCCGGCCCGGAGGCGACGGCGACGGGTTCGCCGCGGTCGCCGCCCTCGCGCAGCGCGATGTCGAGGGGCACCTGGGCCAGGAGCGGCACCGAGTAGCCGAGCTGTGCGGTCAGGCGCGCGGACACGGATTCGCCGCCGCCCGCGCCGAAGATTTCCAGGCGCGAGCCGTCGGGCTGTGGCAGGAAGGACATGTTTTCGACGACGCCGATGACCTTCTGGTTCGTCTGGGCGGCGATGGAACCGGCTCGCTCGGCGACCTCGGCGGCCGCGACCTGCGGGGTTGTCACGACGAGGATCTCCGAGTTGGGCAGCAGCTGCGCGATCGAGATCGCGACGTCGCCCGTACCCGGGGGCATGTCGATGAGCAGGACGTCCAGGTCGCCCCAGAAGACGTCGGCGAGGAACTGCTGGAGGGCGCGGTGCAGCATGGGGCCGCGCCACACGACGGCCTGGCCGTCGGGCACGAACATGCCGATCGAGATGACCTTGATGCCGCCGACGCCCACGGGCGGGATCATCATGCCGTCGATGACCTGCGGGTCGTGGTCGACGCCGAGCATGCGGGGAATGGAGAAGCCGTAGATGTCGGCGTCCATGACACCAACCTTGAGTCCCTGCGCGGCGAGCGCGGCGGCCAGATTCGCGGTCATGGAAGACTTGCCGACGCCGCCCTTACCGGAGGTGACGGCGATGACGCGGGTCAGTGAGTCGGGGCGTGAGAAGGGGATCTCGCGCTCGGGGCGACCGCCGTTGAGTTTTTCGCGCAGCGCCTTCTTCTGGGCCTCGTCCATGACGCCCATTTCGACGGTGACGTTCTCGACGCCGTCGAGGGCACCCACACGCTTGGAGACGTCCTTCGTGATCTGGGTGCGCAGCGGGCACCCGGCGGTGGTGAGCAGGACCTTGATCGCGACGGACGAGCCATCGATGGTGACCAGGTCGGGGGTCACCATGTTGAGGTCGGTGATGGGGCGGCGGATCTCGGGGTCGATGACCTGGCCGAGAGCATCCATGACGGATTCAAGCGTGACTGGCATGGACTCCACTCTACTGGCCGGTGTGCCCATCTTCTAGGGGGGGAGGTTAGTCGGCCTGAGAATGTCCCTCCGTGTCCTGGTGACCGTCCGTGTCGGTGTCCGAGGCCTTGGCGGCGTCCGCGGCGATCTCGGCTCGCAGGTCCTCGAGCATGTCGCGCAGTTCGGAGCGCACGAAGTCGCGCGTGGCGACGTCCTGGAGGGCCAGGCGCAGGCCGGCGATCTCGCGGGCCAGGTACTCGGTGTCGGCGAGGTTGCGTTCGGCGCGCAGGCGGTCCTGTTCGGCGACGACGCGGTCGCGCGCGTCTTGGCGGTTCTGCGCGAGCATAATGAGCGGGGCCGAGTACGAGGCCTGGGTTGAGAATGCGAGGTTCAGCAGAATGAAGGGGTAGGGGTCCCACGCGAATTTTACGCTGACACCAGCGAGCACGAGGTTCGCGGCGATCCAGGCGACGACGAAGATCGTCATGTAGAGGACGAAGCGGGGGGACCCCATGAAGCGCGCGGTGGCCTCGGCGAAGCGACCGAAGCCGTCGCCTCCGCCGGAGCCGGGGCGACGGAAGAACCCGCGGCGCTTTTCGAGCGGGTTGTCGAGACGATCAGCCATCGATGCTCCTTGCCATCATGCGGTCGGTGATGTCATCATCGAAATCGCGCCAGTCTTCGGGCAGCAGTTCGTCGAGCACGTCGTCGACCGAGACGGCGCCGTGTAGGTGCCCGTCCTCGTCAACGACGGGAAGAACCGTCAGGTTGTAGGTGGCCAGCAGTCGGGTCACCTTCGCGATGTGCGCGTTGGGGTCCACGGCCTCGATGTCGCGGTCGAGAATCGTGCCGAGCAGGGTCTGTGGGGGTTCGCGCAGTGCGCGCTGAATGTGGACCATGCCCAGGTATTGGCCGGTCGGGGTTTCCTGGGGTGGGCGCGCGATGAAGGCAACAGTCGCGATGGAGGCGGGGATGTCCTCGCGGCGCACGGCGGCGAGCATTTGCGCGACGGTAGCATTGGGGCCGAAAACGACCGGTTCGGTGGTCATGAGCGAACCCGCGGTGGATTCCTCGTAGGTCATGAGTCGACGCACGTCCTCGGCCTCTTCGGGTTCCATGAGGGCCAGCAGCGACTGTGCTTTGGCGGCGGGCAGCTCGGCGACGAGATCGGCTGCGTCGTCGGGCTGCATGACGTCGAGAACGTCAGCGGCTCGTGCGGCCTCCAGCGCTGACACGATGGCAATGCGGTCGTCGTTACCCAGCTCCTCGAGCACGTCGGCCAGGCGCGCGTCGGTCAACTGCTGCGCAACTGCCATCTTGCGGTCCTGGGGCAGGCTGTGGATGAAGTCCGCCAGGTCGGCGGGACGCATGTCTTCCGTGTATTGAAGCAGTGCGGTGGCCGCCTGGTTGGAGTCTGTCTTGAGCAGGCCCGACACTTCGGTCACGTCGACCGTCAGGGTCTCGCCGCTGCGCGTGAAGCCGAGGGACGAGGTACGCACGCGCTGGACGTGCAGCGTGGAAATCACCCAGTCCTTGGGGCGACGCTGACGCATGGCAACGTCGAGGATACGCACTTGGCCGGAGCCGTCGTTCATGGTGACGACGCGGTCGAAGAGTTCGGACAGCACCAGGGTCTCGATGGGGCGCTGCGTGAACGAACGAATGTTGAGCAGGCCCGTCGTGATGACCGATCCGGCTTCGATGGACGTCACGCGGGTCAGCGGCAGGAACACGCGTTTGCGTGGGCCGACCTCGACGACGAAGCCGATGACGTTGGCTTCAGATTTCAGCCGAAAGATGACAACGACATCGTGAATCTTGCCGACTTGGTCGCCCAAAGGGTCGAAAACACCGGTGCCGGCAAGCTTTCCGATGTAGACGCGTCGGCCCTTGGTGCCAACCTCAATTGATGCAATGCTCACTTAATCATTTTAGGCTGATGATGTTCAATGCGTCGTAATGGAGAGCCGGTGCCGGGTGGACAATGCGTCCCACGCCACCGTTGCTGTGGTGATTGGAGAGAGAAATGGCCATTGTGATGGAACCGAAGATGCCGACGGGTACGGAGGTTGCGTCCTACCAGACCTACGCGCAGGCTCGAGCGGGTGTTGATTTCCTGTCCGATTACGGTTTCGACGTTTCGTCGATCACAATTGTCGGCACGGATCTGCACATGGTGGAGCGTGTGACGGGTCGCCTGACGATTGCTCGGGCGTCCATGTCGGGTGCGTCCAGCGGCGGATTGTGGGGTGCGCTTGCGGGCATGTTCATGTCCGCGGGACAGAACGCTGGCGGCACGGGCACCTGGGTGGTGAGCGGCATCGTCATCGGTGCGCTTGTCGGCATGGCCCTGTCTGCACTGGCGTTTATTCTGCGAGGCCGCAACCGTGACCTCCTGTCCTCTCAGCAGGTCGTTGCCGAGCGCTACGCGATCTTGGCGGCCTCGGACGTCGACCGCGCGTTCACGCTCCTGCAGCGCACGCCCGGCAACATGGCACGCCCCAAGCGTGCGCGCGAGGTGACAGAGCGCCCGAAGAAAGACTCTGTCGGCTTCTTCCCCGACGGACGTCCGCGTTTTGGCGCTGCGACCAAGGAAGGGGATATCCCGAGCGTGGCACCCGAGGCCTCGGATGCGTCGAGCGCGAACGAGGCCGTGGCACCGTCGCAGGTCACGCAGGCCGTCTCCCCGGTGTCCTCCGCGTCGGAGAGCGAAGCGGCGCAGACTGCGGCACCCGCTCAGCCCGCGCCTGAAGGACGCGACGACGCCCCGGCCTCGTCCCCTGAGGGAGACCAGACCGAGGCGTCGGATCAGCGCTCCTAAGCGGCGCGCTTCCAGCGAAAAAATCCGCGCGGGGCGCGCTTAGCGTCCCTGGATGCGCGCGATCCACTCCTCGACGTCCGCGATGGTGCGCGGGATGTCTTCGGAGATGCGCGTGACGGTGCCGTCGGCGTTTACCACGACGTCGTCCTCGATGCGCACGCCGATTCCGCGGTATTCCTCGGGAATCAGCAGGTCGTCGGCACGGAAGTACAGGCCCGGCTCAATCGTGAAGATCATGCCCGGCTCGAGCAGCGCGCCCTGGTAGAGTTCTGCGCGCGCCTTCGCGCAGTCGTGCACGTCTAGGCCCAGGTGGTGGCTGGTGCCGTGCGGCATCCAGCGGCGGTGCTGCTGGCCGGTGGCGGCCAGGGATTCCTCGGGCGTGACGGGCAGGATGCCCCACTCGTACAGGCGGGCGGCGATGACCTCCATAGCGGCGTCGTGTACGTCCTTGAAGCGGCAGCCGGGCTGGTTGGCGCGGGCCAGGGCGGCCTCGCAGGCGTCGAGCACGGCCTGGTAGACGCGGGCCTGGACCTCGGTGAAGCGCCCGTTGACGGGCAGTGTACGCGTGATGTCGGCCGTGTAGAGGGAGTCGACCTCGACGCCGGCGTCGACGAGCACCAGGTCGCCTTCGCGCACCTCGCCGTCGTTGTCGATCCAGTGCAGGGTGTTCGCGTGGTTGCCGGAGGCCGCGATGGTGTTATAGCCCAGGCCGTTGCCTTCCTCGCGGGCGTTCGCCGCGAAGGCTCCCTCGATGACGCGCTCGCCACGGCGGTGGCCCACGGCGCGCGGCAGGACGCGGATGATGTCCTCGAAGCCGGCCTTGGTGACCTCGACCGCGCGGATCATTTCCTCGATCTCGTAGGCGTCTTTCTTGAGGCGGATTTCGGAGAGGCGCTCCTCGAGGGCTTCGTCTTCGTCGCGCGCGTCGTCGCCAAACGGCAGGGACGCCTGAATGCGAATCTCGTTGACCATACCTTCGATCTGGGCGTCCACGCCGCGCACGATGCGCAGGCTCACCTGGCCGGCATCCTTGGACAGCGCGTCGCGCAGCGTGTCGATGTGGCGGGTCTCCAGGCCGGTCGCGGCCGAGACCTCTTCGAGCGACGGGCGCGCACCCACCCAGAATTCGCCGTAGCGCGGGTTGGCGTAGAACTCCTTGGAGGAACGCGAGGCGCGCGGCTTGAAGAACAGCAGCGCGGTGTGGGTGCCGTCCTCGTTCGGTTCGAGCACCATGACCGTATCCGGTTCCTTTTCGCCGCCCAGGCCCGACAGGTGCACGAACGCGGAGTGCGCGCGGAAACGGTAGTCGCAGTCGTTCGAGCGGACCTTGTAGGGACCCGCGGGGATGACGAGGCGCTCGCCGGGGAAGGGGGCACCGGCCTTGAGAGTGCGGTCGGTGAGGAAATCGGCGACGCGTTCACGCTTGGGCAGGTCGGTGGGGCGTGGAGCCCATCCGGAGCCAATGAACTCGCGGAACGCGGAGGACTGGGGCTGACGGGAGCGGCTTTCGCCTCGGTCGGCCATTGACTGGGATTCTTCTTCGCTCATGGGCCCATTCTACGGCTGTGAGTGCCCCGGTGGAGTGCCCGGGGGCATGACAAACCCCGGCCTCGTTCCCAGGTCGCGCGGCAGGCGCGGGGACGAGGCTGGGGTAGGTCGTGTGGGAGAGGATCAGTCCTGGAGGGTGAGTTCTCCCGCGATGGACAGGTCCATCCAACGCTTGAAGTCTGCGCCGCGCTTGCCCTGCGAGAGCAGGAACACGGTCTTGGCGTAGAGGGCCTCGAGCGTCATGTCGTGCGCGCCGATCGCGCCCAGCTGCGCTAGGGCGTTGCCAGCCTCGTAGTGGCCGAGCATGACCTCGGACTGGTAGCACTGGGAGGCGACGATGATCGGCACATCGGCGTTGGCGAGCTCGGTCAGGACATCCACCAGGCCCGGCTCAGAGGCGGGGATATTGCCCACGCCGAAGGTACGCAGGATGAGAGCGTCCGGGTGGGGCGTCGTCATCGCGCGCAGTCGGGCGGCGCTTATGCCGGGAACCACGTCGATGACGGCGACATCCTGGCGCGTGTACGGGCTGGGATCGGTCCAGCCGGTGCCCGGATGGGGAGCGCCGTACCAGCGCCACGGGGCACCCGTGCGCGCCATGGGGGACACGGAGGGCGACTCGAAGCCGCGGAAGGCCCACGACGAGGTCTTGGTGGCCCGGTTGCCGGCCAGGAGCTTGTGTCCGAAGAACAGCATGACCCCGCGCGCGTGGCGCGAAATCGCGGCGCGCAGCGCACCCGTGACGTTCGCCGACGCATCCGAGCCGACCACGCCGAGCGGGTACTGGGAGCCGGTCAAGACGACCGGCTTGCCCATGCTCGCCAGCGCGTAGGACAGGGCAGCAGCCGAGTAGGCCATCGTGTCCGTGCCGTGCAGGACCAGGAAGGCATCGGCCGTCTCGGCGTGCGCATTGATGTCGTCGATGATGGCCTGCCAGTCCTCGGGAGTGGCCTCCGAGGAGTCGATGAGCGGGTCCAGCGTCGACATCGTGATGTTCGAGGCCAGCTCGATGCCCTCCAGCTGGGAGCCGAACCACCCCTGCAGGTCCGCGCCGGGACGCAGACCCTCCGGGGAATCGACCATGCCGATGGTTCCACCGGCATACGTGACGTGAAGACGCACGGTGAGTCCTTTCGATCAGTCGCCCGACACCAGGGTCTCGTCACCCTGGAGCGAGGCGGCGGCCTCGTCGGTCAGGTTGCCGACGCGCCCGCGCACGTAGTACCAGCCGGCGACCATGAGGACGACGACCACGGCGAACAGCGCGAGGGTCCAGCGGCCCGACTCGGAGGTCACGTTGGAGCCAACGACCACCGCGAAGAAGAGCAGCGCCAGGTAGTTGGTGTAGGGAGCGCCGGGCATGCGGAACTCGGGACGCTGCGCTTCGCCGCGCTTGACCTTGCGCAGGAACGCCAGGTGCGAGATGAGAATCATCGCCCAGGTGCCAGCGATGCCGATGCCCGCCAGGTCCATGACGATGCTGAAAGCGTTTTGCGGCACGAAGGCATTGAGTAGAACGCCCAGCAGACCGAGTGACGCGGTGATGATGATGCCGCCGTAGGGCACGTGGTTCTTGTTGAGGCGAGCAGCGTAGCGCGGCCCCTCGCCCACGAGCGCCATCGAACGCAGCGTGCGACCGGTCGCGTAAAGGCCGGCGTTCAGCGAGGAGAGCGCCGCGGTCAGGACGACGACCTGCATGATGTCGCCCGCGTGGGGAACGCCGATGCCGGAGAAGAACGTCGTGAAGGGGGACTCATTCGACGAGTAAGCGTTGTAGGGCAGCGCCAGTGCAAAGAGAACGACGGAGCCAACGTAGAAGAAGAAAATACGGATAACCATCGAGTTGATGGCCTTGGGCAGGATTGTTGCGGCATCCTTCGCCTCACCGGCTGCGACACCCACCATCTCGGTGCCGCCGAAGGCAAAGACGACGCCCAGGGTCAGGGCGAACACGGGGGCCAGGCCCTCGGGGAACCAACCGCCGGACTCGGAAATGTTGTGGACGCCCGCGGTGTAATCGGCGACGTGTGCCTGCGTGATGATCGCCCAGATGGCGACAGCCATGAAGATGAGGATTGTCGCGACCTTAATCATCGCGAACCAGAATTCGGCCTCACCAAAGGCATTCACGCTCAGCATGTTCAGGACGAACACGAGGGCCAATGCGATGAGGGCGATCACCCACTGTGGGATGGCTTCGAACATTGTCCAGTAGTGCATGTAGAGCGCCACAGCGGTGATGTCAGCCATGACGGTGACGGCCCAGTCCAGGAAGAAGAACCAGCCGGTGATGAACGCGCCTTTCTCGCCCAGGAACTCGCGAGCGTAGGACACGAAGGCGCCCGAGGAGGGGCGACGCACCGCCAGCTCGCCGAGGGCGCGGACCATCAGGAATGCGAAAACGCCACACACTGCGTAGGCGAAGGCGAGCGCGGGGCCGCCCTGGGCCAGACGGCCGCCGGCACCCAGGAACAGGCCGGTGCCAATCGAGCCGCCGATGGCGATCATCTGGATATGTCGGTTTTTCAGTGCCTTGTTATACCCGGCGTCTCCCGCATCGGTCGCGGTAGACACCTGGGTCTGATCCTTGTCAGACACGCGTGTACTCCAATCGGTGTTGAGGGGGCCATATGGCCGTGTGCAGTCAGTTTCCTACAGTGATCGGCGTCTCGCCGGGGGTGGGCATATGCGCAAAGGCGGGTTGCGACCCGTGAAAAGACGTGCGGAAAGGCGACGTCCCACCGCTCAAAATCAGGGGTTTTCACGAGGCCTCGGCGTGCTCGCAGCGACCTCTTCCAACGCCTGGTGGTGTGATCGGATTAATGCGGTAATCTCAGATGGTGAAGCGAATTGACCCCCATACGCATAGTGCTTACTCGGATGGAACGGACACGCCCGCGCAGCTCCTCGCGATTGCCGCCGAGGCGGGGCTGGACGCGATTGCACTGACCGATCACGATACGACGACCGGATGGGACGAAGCTGTATCCGCTGTCCCCGACACCGGCGTCACCCTCATTCGGGGCGCTGAAATGTCCTGCTCAGCATCGGGCATCACCGTGCACCTGCTGGCCTACCTTTTCGACCCGGCCAGCCCCGGCCTCGTCGATAATTTCCGGCGAACCCGGGAGGACCGCGAGACGCGCGCCCTCCGCATGGTCGAGAACCTGAGCGCGGACTACCCGATCACGTGGGAGGACGTGCTCGCTTTCGCGCCCGAGGGTGGCCCCGTGGGACGTCCGCACATCGCCGACGCACTCGTCGCCGCCGGTGCTTTCCCCGACCGCAGCGCCGCATTCGTTAAGGCTCTGCACCCGTCGGGTCCCTACTACGTGCACCACTGGGCACCCGACCCGGTCGAAGCGGTGCGCTGCGTGCGTGAGGCCGGGGGAGTGCCCGTCTTGGCGCATCCGCGCGCCCGCAAGCGTCAGCGGCTACTGCCCGAGGACGTTATCGCGCAGATGGCTCAGGCGGGGCTCTTCGGTATCGAGCGTAACCACCGCGACCACGCTCCTGAGGATCGCGCCGACGTTGACCGCATCGCCAGGGAATTGGGACTCGCGGAGTTTGGATCCTCCGACTACCACGGCACCGGTAAGCCCAACCGCATCGGCGAAAACACGACCGACCCCGACATCATCGCCGAGGTCATCGCGCAAGGGAGCATCGAGGTGGTGCAGCCGTGAGCCTCGTCGACGTTACCCTTTTCGCCACCGCCTTCACGACGCTGACGGTCATCATGGATCCCATCGGCACGGTGCCGATCTTCCTGGGACTCACGTCTCGTTATTCCCAGGCCAAGCAGCGGCGGGCGGCGATCCAAGCGACCTCCGTGTCCTTCGGTGTCATCCTGACATTCGCGATCCTCGGCGGACAGATCTTGCGCCTCCTCAGTATTTCGATGGAGGCGCTGCAGCTGTCCGGCGGTGTCCTGCTGTTCCTGGTCGCCATGGAACTCCTCATGGGCACCGACTCTTCGACACCTGATACGGGGGACGAAAGCGTCAACGTCGCGCTCGTTCCCCTTGGGACGCCGCTGCTGGCTGGTCCCGGCTCGATCGTCGCCGTCATGGTGGCCGTCGGGCAGGCCGGAACGAACGTCGGATCGTGGATCGCCGTCGTCCTGGCCGTGGTGCTGGCACACGTCGTCATGTGGCTGACGATGCGCTTTTCGCTCATCCTCTCTCGGCTGCTGGGACCTGGGGGCATCATGCTGTTGACCAAGATCTCAGGTTTGCTTCTCGCTGCTATTGCAACGCAACTCATCATGGAGGGAATTTTCAAGTTTATTGCGACGTTCCAGGGTTCTTGAACTTATGAGAAGGGTGTGAATTACTCGGTATTTGAGTTAGATTTTGATGTGACGGACAGGGTCGTCTGGTGTGATTTTAGGAAAACTCTTCTCGATGGTCAGGAAGTGTTGTAGGGTAAGGACGAATCCCTGATCTGACACTTCCGGTGCCGGTCAGGGTTGTGCATTCATCCCGCATCACATCCGTTTCAGGAGAGATCATGAAGAAGACGACTGCCTCCCTGTTCGCCGCGACGGCGGCTTTCGGCATCATTGCTGCTTCCACCGGCATCGCTTTCGCAGCTGAGTCTCCGATTGGTGACGGCGCGAAGGGGAACCCTTCCATCGGTGAACCTTCGAAGGGTAACCCCTCAATTGGTCAGCCCACTCCCTCGCCTTCCACCCCGGTCGTTGGTCCCGAGGAGCCGCCGACCCCCGAGCCGTCCAACCCCGGCCCCGGTCCGGAGCAGCCTTCGACGCCTACCCCCGAGCCTCAGACGCCCACCCCCAGCGAGGAACCCTCTGTTCCCGAGCCGGTCGCTCCCGGTTCTGGGACCGGCGTGACCACCCATGGTGAGTTGACCCCCGCCGAAGGTCCGGCTCCTGTGAGCGTTCGTTCCGGTATTCGTCACACGAACGAGCCTGCTGAGGCTTCTACCCCGATGCTGGCAAACACCGGTTCCTCTGCGTCGATCGCTGCGGGCGCTGGCGTCATCGCCCTGGCTGGTGGTGTGACCCTCGTGAGCGCGCGCAAGCGTCACTGAGGTTTTTGCTTGACAAAATCCGCGGGTCCGCTCGAATCGAGCGGACCCGTGTTTTGTCTAGTTTTTGCAGCTCGCAGCGACTTTATGCACAAACGTGCACGGATGTACCGCAGATTTGCAACGAAAACGAGGTGTTTCGCCTTGAACTGATATGCGCGTCACATGCACAATGGGAGTACCGAAAGTCACCATGAATTGAGCCCTCATGATGAACCGGTGATGGAAAGTGGCATCGCTCGCCCGAGGGGTGCCACTTTCCTGTATATGTGCCCCTGCGGGCAGTGCCCCCGCAGGGGCACACCCCTGATGTTCGGTACCTCCGTTGTGGTGCCTTATCGTGTGCAGCGCTGTGCTCTCCGGGATTGGGAGAAGCCTCCGCTCCTGCGATTCTCTCCACCCGGCCAGTTCAGTGTTCGTGCTGTCATTGTGCGATGCTCGTGAGTCTTCGCGCAGGTCCGGCCTCGCGTGAGCTGGTAGGGGAGTGTGGGGGTTGGGTCTTTAGTCATGGGGCCTGTCTTGGGGGTGTAGTTGGTCACGTGAGAGGGGTGGTGAATCTCCCAGAGAATGGTCAAAACGGGGAATTAGCTGCGCGGATCGGTAATCTCTAAGGTGAGGCCCGATCCCTACCCGGGGCTCGCCGCTTGGCGGGAGGGCATAGACACGAAAAAGGAAGTCATATGACGCTGGATCTGACGCAGTCGCTGCCCTCGCACGTGCGTGCGACCTCCGGGCGCCCCGTTGAAGACTCGACTCTGATGGAGGTGTGGCAGGGTCTGTCCGCTGCCATCGTCGATCAGATCGCTGACAACTGGGCCGCCACCACCGAGCGTTACGCCAAGGGCCGTCAGGAACACTACTTCTCCGCTGAGTTCCTCATGGGCCGTGCCCTGCTGAACAACCTGTCGAACCTTGGCCTCGTCGAGAAGGCTCGCGAAGCCCTCGCCGCCTACGGCCTCGATCTTGGCCAGGTTCTCGAAGAGGAGCCGGACGCCGCCCTCGGTAATGGTGGCCTCGGCCGCCTTGCCGCCTGCTTCCTGGACTCCTGCGCCACCCTGGACCTGCCCGTGCGCGGCTACGGCATCCTGTACCGCTACGGTCTGTTCAAGCAGCTCTTCGACAACGGCTTCCAGACTGAGCACCCGGATCCGTGGATGGAGGAGGGTTACCCCTTTGTCACCCGCCGCGAAGAGCGCTCCCGCATCGTCTCCTACGCCGACCTGACCGTGCGCGCCGTCCCCTACGACATCGCGATCACCGGCTACGGTACCAAGAACGTGGGCACCCTGCGCCTGTGGAAGGCCGAACCCATTGAAGAGTTCGACTACGACGCCTTCAACTCCCAGCGCTTCACCGACGCGATCATCGACCGTGAGCGCACCATGGACATCTCCCGCGTCCTGTACCCCAACGACACCACGTTCGAGGGCAAGGTCCTGCGCGTGCGCCAGCAGTACTTCTTCTGCTCCGCCTCCCTGCAGGAGATCGTTGAGAACTACGTGCGTCACCACGGCACCGACCTGAACGGCTTTGCTGAGTACAACGCCGTTCAGCTCAACGACACCCACCCGGTCCTCGCCATCCCCGAACTCATGCGCATCCTCATGGACGAGCACGGCCTCGGCTGGGAAGAGGCCTGGGCAGTCGTCTCCAAGACCTTCGCCTACACGAACCACACGGTTCTGGCCGAGGCTCTCGAGACCTGGGACATCCACATCTTCAACCGCCTGTTCCCGCGCATCGCCGAGATCGTCCGCGAGATCGACCGTCGCTTCCGCATCGACATGGCCGAGCGCGGCCTCGACCAGGGCACCATCGACTACATGGCCCCCGTCTCCGGAAACACCGTGCGCATGGCCTGGATCGCCTGCTACGCGTCCTACTCCATCAACGGCGTCGCCGCCCTCCACACGGAGATCATCAAGCGCGACACCCTCAAGGAGTGGTACGCCATCTGGCCTGAGCGCTTCAACAACAAGACCAACGGCGTGACCCCGCGCCGCTGGCTCAAGCAGTGCAACCCCCGCCTGGCCGCCCTCCTCGACGAGGTCACCGGTTCCGACGCGTGGGTCCGCGACCTCACCGTGCTCTCTGACTTCACCGAGGCTGGCACCGACGACGTGCTCGCGCGCCTGGGCGAGATCAAGCACGCCAACAAGGTCGACTTCGCCGCGTGGATCAAGGAACGCGAGGGTGTCGAGATCGATCCCGACTCGATCTTCGACGTTCAGATCAAGCGTCTGCACGAGTACAAGCGTCAGCTGCTCAACGCCTTCTACGTCCTGGACCTGTACTTCCGTATGAAGGACGACCCGACGCTGGATACCCCGAACCGCGTGTTCATCTTCGGTGCGAAGGCTGCCCCCGGCTACATCCGCGCCAAGGCCATCATCAAGCTCATCAACGCCATTGGTGAACTGGTGAACAACGACAAGGACATCAACGACCGCATCAAGGTCGTCTTCGTCCACAACTACAACGTGTCGCCCGCCGAGCACATCATCCCCGCCGCCGACGTCTCCGAGCAGATCTCGATGGCTGGCAAGGAGGCCTCGGGCACGTCCAACATGAAGTTCATGATGAACGGTGCCCTCACCCTGGGCACCCTGGACGGCGCGAACGTTGAGATTCTCGAGGCCGTGGGCGCGGACAACGCCTACATCTTCGGCGCGACCGACGATGAGCTGCCCGAGCTGCGTCGCCACTACGATCCCCGTTGGCACTACGAGAACGTCCCCGGCCTCAAGCGCGTCATCGACGCCCTGACCGATGGCACGCTCAATGACAACAACTCCGGCTGGTTCCACGACATCCGCCACTCGATCCTCGAGGGCGGCTACGATCCGGCCGACGTGTACTACGTCCTGGGCGATTTCGCCGCGTACCGCGAGACCAAGGATCGTATGGCCGCCGATTATCGCGACCAGAAGGCCTGGAACGCTCGCGTGTGGGCGAACATCTCCCGCTCCGGTCGCTTCTCCTCGGACCGCACGATCTCCGACTACGCTCGCGAGGTCTGGCACATCGAGGGTGAGCCGATCGCCTGACGCATTCGTGTAGGAAAGGCCCGGAACCGCATGGTTCCGGGCCTTTCTCCGTGTCTGGAAACGTGCGAGTGTGTCAGCATGTGACTGGACTGTATTAGTGGATTGACACAGTTTGAAAACTGTGTCATTGTATTAGTGTATTAATACAGCAAGACAGGAGGGACACATCGATGCGCATCGATGACACCCGCCCCATCTGGATCCAGCTGGCCGACAACTTCCGCGCCCGTATCACCGATGGCACGTGGAAGCCCGGCCAGAAGATCCCCTCCGTCCGCGACCTCGCCATCGAGGCCGGCACCAACCCCAACACCGTCCAGCGAGCCCTCGCCGCCCTCGACGACGAAGGACTCACCGTCCCCAAGCGGACGGCCGGACGATTCGTCGCCACCGACGACACCGCGCTACGCACCCTCCGCCAGGAGGACGCTCGCGCCGCGGCAGACGCCTTCATCCGCGCCTGCCAAGCCCTCGGTGTTGACCGCGACGGTGCCCACGGCCTCGTGGATGAACGCTGGGATGCGGACCTGTAATACAGGAGGACAACTCTCATGACCACCCAACCCTCGGGCGCTGCCGCGGCTGGCCCAGGCCTCGTCGAGGTCGTCGGCCTGACGAAGAGCTACCGCTCGACCCCCGCTCTACGCGACTACAACCTGAACCTGGAGGCCGGGCACATCGTCGGCTCATGGGTCCCAATGGCTGTGGCAAGACCACGCTGCTCAAGATCCTCGCCGGAGTCCTCTCCGACTACCAGGGCACCGTGACCATCGACGGGCACGCACCCGGCGTCGCCACCAAGGCGATCGTCTCCTACCTGCCCGACGCCGACTTCCTCAACACCGACTGGACCGCGGAGGACGCGATCCGCGTCTACTCCACGTTCTTCGCTGACTTCGACGCCGACAAAGCCGCCTCGATGATCGACTTCTTCGCGCTGCCCACCGACCGCCGCCTCGCCGAGATGAGCAAAGGCATGGGGGGAGAAACTCCAGATCAGCCTCATCATGTCCCGGCGCGCCCGCGTGTATCTGCTCGACGAGCCCATCAGCGGCGTCGACCCTGCCACGCGCGATGTGATCCTCGAGGGCATCCTGCGCGAGTTCGACCCCGCGTCGCTGCTCATCATGTCCACCCACCTCATCTCCGACATTGAGTACTTCGTCGACTACGCGCTCTTCATGAAGGACGGACAGGTCCTCTACAAGGAGACGCCGACGACCTGCGGGCCACGCATGGCGATTCCCTCGACGCCATCTTCCGGAAGGAGTACCGCTGATGTACACCAAACTTCTTGCATACGAAATCCGGTCGCGCCTCGTGGCGGATGCGCGTTCCTGCGGGGCGTTTATCGCTGTTATCGCGGTTGCCGCAGGAATCGTCGCCGCAGGGCTGCCGGGGATCAGCGGCTCCACCGCGATGCTCGCCTACGCCCTGTGCGCGCTCACACCGGCCGCATGCGCGATCGCGGCCCTGGCCGACTACTGGAAGACCCTCTACGGGCAGCGCGGCTACTTCACGATGAGCCTGCCGATCTCCGGCACGGTCATCTTCTGGGCGAAAGTGAGTCGCATCGTGATCGAGTGCCTCCTGGCCCTCGCCCTGGCCGTTGGGGGAATCATCGCGGTCGCGGCGTCTGCCGCGTGGAGCGACGGCATCAGCCTCGCCGAGTACACGGCCGGACCGCGTTCCGTCGTGGCCGGAATGCCCACATCTACCGTCGTCATCATGATTGCGGTGCAGATCGTTTTGTCGATGTCGTGGATCGTGCAGGGCTGCGCTGTCATGTCCATCGGTGCGGAAGGGCGCTTCAACCACCTCGGCTTCGGCGCGCCCATCATCGGCTTCGTCTTGCTGTACATCGTGAACCAGGTGCTTTCCACGGTTGGCACGTTCTTCCTTCCGCTGTCCGTCACGACCGACGGCCACTTCTCCACCGAGATCATGTGGACCTCGTACCGGGCGACGATGGGAACCGAGGGGCAACCGAACGTCATCGGCATCGGCTCCTACATCCTCGTGCCCCTGTTCGCCCTGATCCTGGGGCTGTGGGCATCCCGCTCAATCGAGAAACACACGTCCTTGCGCTGATGGCGTGATGCGCTGATCGGTGGTCGGCGGTGGGATAGGGTTGATGCATCCGATCCCACCGCCGACTTTCCGTGTGAGGAGCGCTCATGACCGCTGAGGGACCCCGCTTCGGGGCCACACCCCAGAACCCCGACCTGCTGCGGTGGATTGGCATTCAGGTCCTGCTTCTTGTCCTGGCTTGGGTAATTGGCATGGTCGTGCGGCGCCTCCTCGCCTCGCGCATGACGATGTCCACGGCCTCGGCGACCCTCACCGGCCTCGGGGGCCTGTGGGGAGGCCTGCTGGTCGCAGGCTGGATCTTCTCATCCTCCGACATGTGGCGCCCCGCGATGATCGGCGTGGCCGCGGTGGTGGCCGCCGTCGTGGTCATCATCGTTTCGCTGATCGTCGCGTACCTGCACCCGCGCCCCGGCCTCGAACCCATCGCCGAGGTCGCCAAGCGCGGCGAATCCGACTCCCTCGAATTCAAATCGAGCGCCCGATGGAACATGCGCGCCGGCAAACGCGACGACGCCATGGAAACCGTCATCGCCAAGACCGTCGCCGCGTTCATGAACTCCGGCGGCGGCACCCTCCTCATCGGCGTGGACGACGACGGGCGACTCATCGGCCTCGGCCCCGACTACGCGACCCTCAAGACCCCGGACGCCGACCGCTTCGAGCTGTGGATCCGCGACCTGTGGGGCCAGCGCCTGGGCACCAACGCGGCCGCGCTGCCCCTCCTCGACTTCGCCGAGGCCTCGGACCCCCAGGAGGGCTACGGACCCCAGGAAGTATGCCGGGTGACGATCCCGCCGTCCACGCGCCCCGTGTACCTCAAGGGCCCCAAGGGCAAGGGTGAGGCCGAGCTGTGGGTGCGCGTCGGCAACTCGACGCGGCGTCTCGAGGTCGCCGATGCCGTGCAGTACGTGGCCGCGCGCTGGCCCGAATCCGTGCGCGTCTCGCCGCTGACCCGCGCGCGTCTGTTCTTCACGCTTCGTCGCCACCGCGACACCCCCACCCGTCTGCCGCGCGTCGTCGAGCGCGTCCTCACGGAGCGCGCGAAGCACGGCGGCGAGGCATCTGAGGGGGAGTAGTAGCGCGGTTAGATTGGCCTCAGGAACTCAGAGAGGAGAGTGGTCGGCGTGCGCCTGCGCAAGACCCTGCCGGCGGGCATTGAGCAGATCATCGCGTCCGGGGACGTCGAGGCCGTGGCTCAGGCGGTCGCGCGCTGCGAGGTCGGCGCGTACCTGCGGGGGTCCGCCTACGAGCCGAGGCTCATGCACTTCCCGGCCTCCGAGGAGATCACGGACTTCCTGCTCGCGCGGGGCGAGGACATCAACTCGCGTGATCGGTACGAACGTACCCCGATCCACGCGCGCGTGAGCTCGCGATGCCTCGACCAGATTCCGATGCTGATCGCTCGCGGAGGCGACATCAATGCGCGCGATACCTCCGACCAGACGGCGTTGTTTGGCGTCGTCGAGCGTTTTTCTGTCGCCGACGTGTCGTGGATGATTACGTGGGGCGCGGATCCGCTGGTTGTCGCCGACTCGCGGGTCTACGGGAAGGCGACGCTTGTCGAGAGCGTGGTGGCCTGGCACAACTTCCTGGACACGCCGCGCGCGCTCGCGGTGATTCGGCTGCTCCTTTCTATTGGAGCACCCGTCGGCGAGCGTGTACCGACCGCGCTGCGGTCGATGGATCGGATGCGCTGCACGTTCATCACGCACGGGCTGACGGATCATCTTTCGCAGTCGCGGGTCGACGAGGCCTCGGCTGCGCTGTCGGAGCTGTGCGCGCTGTTCGGGGTGGAGCAGCGCCAGGCGCAGCGCGCGCCTGTCGTGGGGGAGCGGCTGGAGCTGGATCCGTCCGTGCCTGCTCTGCGTCAGTATGGGGAGCTGTGGGATCTGCTTGTACCCGACAGCGGCCAGTGCCAGACACTACAGGGCGAGGTCATTCGCATTGCGGGGCGCGTCGGCCACGAGGTGTACGACAACGGTGGCATCAACTGGGATCGTTCTTTTGGGAAGCTGCTGGACCAGTATTTGCGTGTTGTTGCGTCTGGCGTTTCGCTGTCACCCGACTCTCGGTCCCGCGCCGAGGCTGCCGTCGCCTCCCTCAAGTCCCGTTCGATGTCCCACCAGGCTGTCGATGACATCACGGAGCTGGCGGTGGCGTGGGTGCGTTTGAACCCGGTCCTGGTGGAAATGGACTTGCCCGACGTGGGGCGGTGAGCGTGAAAGGGTAACTGTAAGGTAGGTTTGAGCCGGTAACTAAGGGAATAGTATCTTGTGTAAAATCGATATGTGTGTTAGTATGCTTTCATGAGTGTTGAGGCGATTCAGTCATCGAGGACCTGGAAGATTATCTTTAATGCGGCTGCAACTGCTCTGCTTATTATCGCTGCAGTTGCTTGTCTTTGGGAGAGTTGTTCGTACGTTGGTGTCGCAAGGCTGTTCATGCTTGGCTCTTTAGTCCTTTTACTTCTTGTTCTTCTCTGTATTTATGATGGAGCAAAAGGGTTATATTATTTGAGGTCCACTTATCTTGCGGTCGTGTTTGGTGCCCTATTTCTTTTTTTGAAATTTATGCCGAGGGAATCGCTAGTTCTGTCAATCGGTGACTTAAGTGGGAGTGTTTCGTTCATTGAGCCTCTTGTTATTTTTGTTACTTTTATAGGCTCCGTTGCGTTACAAATGTCACTTCTTGGAAATCTTGAAAATGGGAAGGGATTATCATATATTTCATATGCTTTTCTTGGTGTGATTGGCCTTCTTGTTCCGCGGATGTTGGATTCGTATACGCTGGTATGGGGGTGTGTTAACAAGGGGTGTCAAGAGGGTGGTGATGATTTTTCCGTTTTGGTGCCGATGTATAATGTGTCGTTTTCGTTTGTTACTACCCTTTGTGTTCTTGCGTTGGCGGTTTACTTTATCGTGCCGGTTCTTCCTAAATTTCCTAATTTCTCGCAAGCGAAGTGACATTTCTCCGCTGTTGCGTAGGTGTGCAATTTTATGATCTGTGCTCCCGGATTTGGAGGTTGCATGTTTCGATAGTCGATCTTTCGATTATTTGTTAAGGCATGCTTTCTTATCCTAGTTTTAGGTTGAAGTGTTGTGATGACGTTGCGTTGAATTTAGCTTGCGAAAGCAATGGTGGGGAATGGTGTTGTTGTCGGCGCGTGTTTCTCGGTCGTGAGCCGTCTCTTCGGTCGCCGCTGAGCTGCGTTGCCTTGCGCTTTGACTGGCGAGTTGAGGCAGGTTTCCTCCGCGCCGCTACTTGTTTCTAGGTGATGTTACACCTCTTAGTGGGGTATTACACCAGCTCGGAGGCGGTGTAATGCTCCCTAAGTGGTGCAGCGCTGCACGGCCTGGGCTTGTTGCGTGTCAGTGGAGGTGGCATGCGCCGCCCAGTTCCACGACGGGGCTTGTTGGCCAGTGGCATTGCACTAGTCAGCGCAGCGTTGCACTGGATAGTAGGCAGTGCAATGCTCTCCTATCTAGTGCATTGCTGCTGTATCTAGTGCAATGCTGCGTGGCCTGGTCCTGTTGGACGCCACCGTAACCCGTTTTCTATCGTCTCTTGAGTGCAGCGCTGCACGGCCTGGGTCTGTCGGACGCCGGCGTGGCCGGCGCCAGCGAGTAAACCCACGTGCAAGCTTGTTACCGATGAGGCGGTGCACCCGATCCGTAGGCATTGCACCCCTTCTGATCGGGTGCACCGCGACGTAACGGGTGTATCGCGACGTAACGGGTGCAGCGCCTCTCGTTCGGAGCCGGGGTGAGCATGTCGAGGCCGTGTGGCGACGTCCGATGCAGACGGTAGGGGGCTGTGGGGAGGAATTGCCCGCGGTTGGGCTTGTTGTGGGAGGCGGTGCACCCGATCCGTAGGCATTACACCTCTTCTGATCGGGTGTATCGCGACGGATCGGGTGTATTGCGACGTAACGGGTGTAGCGCCTCTCGTGCGGCCCTCGTGCTGCAGGCGTGGAGTGCGTCGGTGACAGACTCAGGCTGCGGCCGTGGGTGGGCGTGGAAGCCTCCAATGCTCACCACACCCGTGTGCGCGAGCCGGAGCTACGTGCGTCAGCGGAGCAGCACTGATGCGCCGGAGGACAACGAACAACAGGGGAGGGACCCAAGCCGTGTGGCTCGGGTCCCTCCTATTGCTGTACGAACGCGGCGCGATCATCGCGTGGGTGCTGTGATGACCGGCGTGCGCATCAGATGCGCAGCGTGGTCACTGACTGGCGGAATGCGCATAAACGCTGAGCGCTATCAGCGCCACGCACTAACGCCTCACGCCAAGGCCGTGCCACGCTAGCGCCTCACTCTGCGTTCTTGCGGCGGCGGATGCGCTTGCGGGTGCGGGGCGCGCGCTCAGAACCAGCAGCAGAACCGGAGCCAGCCGAACCAGCGGCACCAGCATCACCGGAACCCGAACGCTGTGAGTGCTCGCCGCGGCCACGGCCACGCGTGCCGCGGTCGGAACGACCACCCTTGCCGGCGTTCAGCGTGTGATCACCGTCCTGGGAGCCACGACGCGACCCGCGCGAACGCGACGCGTCCGAGGAAGAAGCCGAAGCACCACGCGACGAACGCCCACGGCCGCCACGCGAGCCACCACGCGAGCCACCCGAACGCGACCCGGAACGCCCGCCACGGCCTCGTCCCTCGGAGCGGGGAGCGGAGCCGCCCAGGTCTTCGAGGACCTCGGCGTCCAGGCCCGCGCGCGTGCGCTTGGCGCGCGGCAGGCGACCGGTCGTGCCCTCCGGAATGTCCAGGTCGGTGAACAGGTGGGGGGAGGTGTGGTAGGTCTCGAGCGGATCCGGCACGCCCAGGCCCAGGGCCTTGGAGATGAGCGACCAGCGCGGCGTGTCGTCCCAGTCGACGAAGGTGACGGCCGTGCCCGAGTTGCCCGCGCGGCCCGTGCGGCCGATGCGGTGGATGTAGATCTTCTCATCTTCGGGGCACTGGTAGTTGATGACGTGCGTGACGTCGTCGACGTCGATGCCTCGCGCGGCGACGTCGGTGGCGACCAGGACGTCGACCTTGCCGTTACGGAAGGCGCGCAGAGCCTGCTCGCGGGCACCCTGGCCGAGATCGCCGTGCAGCGCGCCAACCGCGAAGCCGCGGGCGGTCAGGTCCTCGCCCAGGCGGGCGGCGGTGCGCTTGGTGCGGCAGAAGATGACGGTGCGGCCGCGGCCTTCGGCCTGGAGGATGCGGGAGATGACCTCGACTTTGTTCATGGCGTGAACGCGGTAGATGACCTGCTTGACCGTGTTGACGGTCTGGTTCTGGTCGTCGGGGTCCTGCGCGCGGATGTGGGTCGGATGGACCATGAAGCGGCGTGCGAGGGCCACGACGGGGCCGGGCATAGTCGCGGAGAACAGCATGGTGTGGCGGTTCTCGGGGACGCGGCCCAGCAGTGTTTCGACGTCAGGCAGGAAGCCCAGGTCGAGCATTTCATCGGCCTCGTCGAGGACGACGGTTTCGACGCCGGACAGGTGCAGGTGGCCCTTGCGCAGCAGGTCGATGAGGCGGCCGGGCGTGCCCACGACGATGTCGGCACCGCGCTGGAGGGCTTCGATCTGGGGTTCGAAGGCGACGCCGCCGTAGATTTCGACGATGCGGGTCGACAGGTACTTGGCGGCTTCGCGCAGGTCCTGGGCAACCTGCTTGGTGAGTTCGCGGGTCGGCAGGATGATGAGAGCCTGCGGTTGGTTCGGGTTGAGCAGGTCCTCGTAGCCTTCTTCATCGGGCGCGATGACGTCCTCGAGGACGGGGATGCCGAAGCCAAGGGTTTTGCCGGTACCAGTCTTGGCCTGGCCGATGATGTCGTGGCGGTCCAGCGCGGGGCCCAGGGTCAGGGCCTGGATCGGGAAGGGGTGCGTGATGCCCTTGTCTTCGAGGGCGTCAACAATTGGGTCGGTGACGCCGAAGTCCGCGAAGGACTTCTTGTCGAGGTTGTCGCCGCCCTTGTCAGTAATGTCAGGGGTAGCCTCTTCGATCTCGGGGGCTGCGGGCTTGATGTTGCCCAGGCGGACGACGCCTGCGGAGTATTCGACGGACGAGGCCTGGGCGGGGGCTTGCGCGGAGAGCGCGGCCTGCGTGGCGGCGTCGTTGTCGGGGGTGGGCTCGAGGGCCTCGGTGTTTGTGGTGGTCACGATCTGCCTTGTCTCCCGGGCTTTTCCGGGGTTGGGGTCGGTGCCGATCGCGCAATGTCTAGCGCGGGGAAAGTCATCCGCGCGAACGTGTGATGTGCAAAAAGAATGCGACCGGGCGTCCGGTGGTCGCTTTTCAGTGTAATCGTGTGAAGCGGGCGAGCGGGGGAGGTGCTGGTCACAGAGGGGGTGAGAACGTGTGGATTGTGTGGACAGTGGGAGCCAGGGCGCTTGTCAGGCACTATGCTGGACTCATGGCTCACGAATATGTTTCTGTCCCGGCCGACGACACTGATGTCCTTGGTATTCTCGCGTATTCTTCGCTCGCGTTTATGACGCGCCTGGCGAAGGACGGAGAGCAGGCCCCCACGTTTGAGGCACACGTGGAGCACGCGCGCATGGCTGCGCAGTGTTTTGCGCTGTATCAGCAGCTGGAGGTGTGGTGTGAGCACCGTGACTTTGATTTGCTGGAGGCCGCTAGTGCGTTTACGAGCGCGTATGACGATTTGGATGCGCGCACCCGTCCGACGACGTTTGCGGAGCGCGCGGTGAAGACCTTTATTACGCGCGGCATGCTCGGTGACATGCTGATTCGTGTTGCCCGCGTCCACGGCCTGTTTGAGGGTATTGAGGACGTCTGGCCATTCGAGCAGGGGCATTGGGTGCGCGCGCACCTGGGACCGCAGATTGAGGCGGACCCGCAGTTGACGGATCGCCTGTCTCTGTGGGGTCGCCGCGTGGCGGGTGAGGCCCTCGGCCTCGTGCGGGCCACGCTGTTCACCTATCCGCAGCTGGCGATGACGCCGGACAATGTCGATGAGATCACGGAGTACGTGATCAAGCGTCACGGTGAACGTATGAAGGACATTCACCTGAAGGCCTGAGGCTACAGGGGATAGACGAGGCCGGGGAGCGCGAGCGGTTCAGTTCCGCAGTGCGTTCCCCGGCCTCGTTTGTCTGTGCGGGTCAGTGGATCGCGAAGCCGACGCGACGCTCTGTCTTGCTGGCGATCTGCACGTAGCCGAGGGCGTTGGCGGGAACGAGGGTGCGCTGACCCTTGGTGTCGGTGAGGTCGAGGACGCCGTTGGGGGAGGTAAGGGCCTTGTGAACTTTGGCCATGAGCTCGCCTTCGGTCATGTCGACGTCGAGACCGAGCTGACGCGTGTTATCGCGAATGCCGATGAAGATCTCCATGTTGACTCCTTGCTGGTAATGTCGTCACGCCCATCATATGTGCCGCAGATGTGGGTGGGGTCTGTCAGTATTGCGTCATGAGCGAAATCAAGGTCAGGTTGCGGCGTCGCCCGGAGGGTTGGTGGCGTCTTCCTGCGCTGAATGAGGCGCAACGCGCGGTTGTCGAGGGAGCGCAGCACTCGGATACGATTGCTCGCGGGGCGCCGTCGTCGGGGCGCAGTACGTGTGCGCTCGCGGTGTTCGAGCAGGCGGTTGTGCGGGGCCGTTCCGCGATGATTCTCGCTCCTGATCGCACGCGCGCTGACACACTGACGCCGCGCGCGCAGGCGCTCGGCCCGTCGGTGGTGCGTCCGGTGCGCACGCCCGCGTCATTTGCGTATCAGGTGGTGGCGACCTGGCGCACTCAGCGCGAGATCCCTCTGGAAGGCGTGGAGCTGGTGACGGGTGCGGCCCAGGATCAGCTGCTGGCAGAGCTGTTGCAGGCTGTGGAGGCACCCTGGCCCGAGGATATTGGCGAGCAGATGCGCGCGATGCCGGCGTTTCGTGCGGAGCTGCGCAATCTGGTGGCGCGCGTGGGCGAGGCCGGGATGGACTCGGAGAAGCTGGCGCAGGCCGGAGCATGTTTCGGGCATCCCGAGTGGGAGGGGGCGGGTGCGATTGTTGCCGCCCTGGAGGAGGGACCCGAGCGATCCCCAGAGTATCCGCAGACGCTGCGCGTGGACCTCTCGCGCATCCAGTCCCTTGCTGCGGACCTGATTGGCGCGTGGGAGAGGGACTCTAAGGCGCGTGGCGTGCAGGCTCCGTGCCCGGTGCCGGATGTCGTCATTGTGGATGACCTGCAGGATTGCACGCCCTCGACGCTGAGGCTGCTGACCGCCTGCCGGGATGCGGGTGCCCGCATCGTCGCGTTCTCGGATTCGGACGTGGCCGTGGCCGGGTATCGTGGGGGAGAGCCACACCTGGACCGCAGGCTCGCTAGCGCCCTCGGCGTCGAGATCGCTGAGTTGGGTCAGGTGTATGACATGTCCCGCGTCGTGCGTGACTTGGCTCGACAGGCCTGCTCGCGTATCGCGCAGTCGGGGTCGCCCGCGCGACGCGACGCGGACGTCGCCCAGGATGCGCCCACGGGTGCTCTGGTGACGCACCTGGGTGCCACGCCCTCGCAGATGGGCGCACTCATCGCCCGCGCCCTGCGTGCCCGGCACCTGCATGACGGCATCGATTTTGCGGACCAGGTCGTCATCGTGCGCAGCTCCTCCATGGTTGCCGAAACGAGGCGCTACTTGGCGCGCGGCGGCGTTCCCCTGGCCGGCGGCGGGCGTGCTTTCGACTTCGCGTCGCAGTCCACGACGCGCCTTCTCTTGGACCTCGTGACTATTCCGACGGGGGAGAGTGACACGGACGTGGCCATTCGCCGGGAGCTGGCCGAGCGCCTCTTGCCGTCGGCTCTGGTCGGGGCGGACGCCCTGGCAGTTCACCGGCTGCTGCGCCGTCTGAATGCCGCGCGCGCCTTGGCCGCCGAGGAGGCGGGCGACGAGGCCGCGGTTATCCCGCTGACGGTAGCCGACCTCGTCGATGATCCCGACACGTGGCGACCCACGCTCGAGAAGGGGGCCGAGGCCCCGGGGCGGCGCGGGTGGAACGACCGAGCCCTGGCGCGTGTGCTGACGAAGGCAGCGCGCATGTGGGAGTTGGCCCGTCAGCGCGACGCGCGCCCGCAGGAACGCTTGTGGGAATTGTGGGAGGCGTGCGGCGTCGCCGAGGACTGGCGCTCGCATGCGATCCAATCGGACGAGGCCTCGGCGTGGTTTGACGATCAACTGGACGCGGTCGTCGCCCTCCTGCGCGTCGCCGACGTGTGGGAGCAACGTAACCCCGCCGGATCCGCGCGTGATTTCGCCTCGGAGCTGTTGGCGGGGTCGGTTCCCATCGACACGATTTCGCGCGTGGGCGTGCGCCCCGGCGGCGTCGAGGTCCTCACACCCGCGCAGGCGATGGGGCGCCACTGGCAGGTCGTGGTTCTCGCGGGCCTGCAGGACGGAGCATGGCCGAACATGCGGCTGCGTGACCGGATTCTGCGCGCCGACCTGCTCGCAGACGTGGGTGCGGGCCGCACGGTCATCGGCGACGACGGGCGCGAAGAACTCATCGACTCTACGCGGGCCGCGCGCCGAGCAGTGCTGGACGACGAGTATCGTCTCTTCGTGGCTGCTGTGACGCGCTCGCGGTGCTATGTGCACGCGGGGGCTGTGCGCTCGGAGGATGCCGCGCCCTCCGTGTTCTTCGACCTGGTGGCGCGCCTGGCGGGCACGCCTCGAGAGAACGACGTGGTGCCGCTCGATGTTGTGGAAGCGCCCCTGTCCCTGCCTGGGCACATCGCGGATCTGCGCGCGCGTGCGGCCTCCTCCGATGACACGGTGGACTCCCAGCTTGCGGCGACGCTCCTGGCTCTCATGGCCCGTGAGGGCATCACGTCGGCGCAGTCGGAGCGCTGGCTGGGCGCGGGTGGCACACCCACGACCAACGAGGAGTATCAGGGCGACGTGAAACTCTCCCCGTCCCAGTTTGAGCGGGCGTTGGCCTGCCCTCTGCGTTGGTTCCTCACGACTATCGGCGCTGAGGGGCCGTCGAATGCGGCGGCCAGCTTGGGAACCCTCGTTCACGCGCTGGCGGAGGAGAATCCGCACGGCACACCGGAGGAACTGACCGAGGCGCTCGAGGCGCGTATCGAGGAGCTGGGCTACAACCTGGACACGTGGGCCGGACGGCACGCGGATCGCCACGCTCGCGCCATCGTCGACAACCTGGCTTCCTACCTGGTGGGCGTGCCCGGCCGGGTTGAGGTCGAACAGATGGTGGAGGCCCAGGTGGAGGGAGTGACGATTCGTGGCCGCATGGACCGCCTCGAGCACGTCGACGAGGGAGTGCGCGTCACGGACTTGAAGACGGGCAAGGGCGGGCACAGCGCGAAGACCGTCCCGGACAATCCTCAGCTAGCGGCCTATCAGATGGCCCTCCTCGCCTCGGGGGAGCAGGTGGCCGGGGCGCGCATCGCGCTGCTCGGTGGGGACAAACCGAAGACTTTCGATCAGAAGCCCCTGGAGGGGAAGACTCTGGAGGAGTGGCGGGGCAAGGTGCGCGAGGTCGCTGCCATTGCGCGCGGCCCTTACTTCGAGGCGACCCCCTCGGAGGATGCGTGCCGGTACTGTTCCTTTGACCGGCTGTGCCCGGCGCGTGAGCGCGGCCGCAAGGTGGTGGAGTGACGTGGGAAAGGACAACGCCATGAAGCTAAGCGCGATGCAGATCCAGGCAATCATCGACGCGACGAAGACGCCGACGCCGGAGCAGGTACGCGTGGTCGAGGCCCCACGCCGCCCCCTCTTGGTCGTCGCGGGTGCCGGGTCGGGTAAGACCGAGACCATGTCGATGAGGGTGCTCTGGCTGTTGGCCAATCACCCGGACCTGACCCCGGCCTCGATCCTGGGCCTGACTTTTACCCGCAAGGCGGCGGGGGAGCTGGGCGACCGCCTGCGCGAGCGTATCCGCCTGCTGTCGCGTGAAATGCCGCAGATGCGCGAGCGCCTCGACGAAGACCCGGTGGCCCTGACCTATAACTCGTTCGCGGAGCGTATCGTGTCCGAGCACGGGATGAGGATCGGCATCGACCCCGATTTCGCCATGCTTTCCGAGGCCGGTGCGCTCGATCTGATGACGCAGATCGTCGAGGCGTGGCCCACTGACTTGGACGAGACTCTGAGTCCCGCGGGCGTGGTGGGTAAGATCCTGCACCTCGCGGGTGAGATCGCCGAGCATGGCTACACGGTCGAGACTGCGCGCGAGGCCTTGGAGGAGTTCGGCCGGGAGCTTGAGCAGGTGGGGCGGGGAAACGACGTGGCTCGCAATGTCATTGATGCGAACCGCCGCCGTCTCGCGTTCCTCGGTCCTATCGAGGCTTACCAGCAGCGCAAGCGCGACATGGGTGTTCTCGATTTTTCGGATCAGCTGGTCCTGGCAACGCGCATCGTGCGCGAGGCGCCCGCTGTACGCGCCGCGCTGCGCGACGAGTTCCGCGCGGTCCTCCTCGACGAGTTCCAGGACACGTCCGTCATCCAGATGGAGCTGCTCTCGACGCTGTTCGGCGATCACGCCGTTACTGCGGTGGGCGACCCGAATCAGGCGATTTACGGGTGGAGGGGGGGCCTCGGCCTCGTCCCTGGAGACGTTCCTGGAGCGCTTCCAGACGGGGGTCGCCGAGGAGGACCAGACCCTCACACTGTCCACCGCGTGGCGCAACGACGTGTCGATCCTGGACGCGGCGAATCGCGTGGCCGCGCCGCTGCGGGAGGTGGCTTCCTATCAGCAGGGTAAGGACGCGCTCAAGGCGCAGTCTCCTGTTCTGGTGCCTCGTCCGGGCGCGGGGCAGGGAACCGTCGAGATTGCATACACGCAGGCCTACGACCAGGCCCTGGCGGCGATGGTCGACTTCGTGCAGCGGGTGCGCTCGCAGCCGGTTAAGGGCGGCAAGCGGCGCACGGTCGCAGTCCTGAGTAGGCGTCGCAAGGACTTTCCGCTGATCGATGCCGCTCTACGGGAGGCGGGGATCCCCACAGAGATTGTCGGGCTGGGTGGCCTGCTGGATCAGCCCGCTGTGCAGGATGTGCGCGCGGCCCTGGAGTTGGCGTACGACGTGGCGGCCTCCCCGTGGCTGGCGCGCCTCCTGGCGGGCATCGACCTGGGGGCCGCCGACCTGATGGCGCTGGGGGACTGGGCGCGCTTCCTGGCGCGTGCGGAGGGGCTGAATCCTCATCAGGCCGTGCTTCTCGATGCTGTGGATCGTCCGCCGTCGCCCGGGTGGGCCGACGAAGGCCGTCCTGCGATCAGCGAGGAGGCGGTGCGCCGCGTGCGCCTGCTGGGCGAGCGCCTGCAGCAGGTCCGTGAGGGCGTAGGGCGCTCAATCACGGAGCAGGTCGAGCGCGCGATCCTCATCATGGGGACCCTGGATGACGTCATCGCGGATCCTCTATCAATGGGTGGGCGCGCCGCGCTGGACGAGTTCATCGCCGTGACCGCGGCCTACGAGAAGGAGACGCCCGGTGCGTCCCTCGGGTCTTTCCTGGCCTATCTGGATATGGCGGATAAGCGCGAGGATGGACTCGATGCGCCGCTGGGCGAGCCGGACCCCAAGGCCGTGCAGATCCTGACGATTCACGGCTCGAAGGGTCTGGAGTGGGACGGCGTCGTCGTCTTTGGCATGAGTGACGGCGTGTTCCCGTCGCATCGGAGCAAGACGCGGTCGTGGCGGGATGAGCCGCCCAAGTCGACGGCTTGGGTGACGGATAACGGCGCGTTGCCTCACCCGTGGCGCGGGGATAAGGCCGATCTGCCTCCCTTCGAGTTCGATGTCGAGGGTGAGAAGAAGCCGTCGACCGCGTTTAAGAAGTGGTTGGATGGCGAATACGGTGCTTCCCTCGGCGAGCATGCGGAGCGTGAGGAGCGTCGCCTTGCGTACGTGGCGATGACGCGTGCGCGCAGCGCGCAGTCGCTCGTGGGTTCGTGGACCTCGCAGATGGACAAGAAGGTCAGGCATCCGTCGCGCTACCTTATGGAGGCCAGTGCCGAGTTGGTGGGTCAGGCGGAGACGGTCTCGGAGGATGTTGTTGAGCGGTTGGGCCAGGGGACCGCGTGGTCCTCAGGCTCTTGGCGTGACGTGGGGGTCGAGTCGGCCGACGGATCAGCCGTGTGCGTGCTTGCTCCCGCACCGTCGAAGGAGGAACAGGCGAGCCTCGGCGGGGCGCAGGCATCGGAGGCTTTCCCGCCCGCCCCCGGCCCGTCGCGTCAGCGTGTCGCGGCTGCGGCAGCCTCTGTGCGCGCTCAGATGTGTGAGCTCGCGCAGGATCGGGACGTATTCGAGGCCTTGGCCGAGCTGGGTGATGACCCTGCGGTGAGGGACACGGTTGCCCTCATTGAGGAGGATCGATTGGGGCGTCAGGTGCCGGTCGTGGATCTGTGGGCCGAGCGCGTGCCGGCGACGTCGGTGTCGGCGATGCTGCAGGACGCGGATGAGTTTGCGCGCGACATGCGTCGGCCGATGCCGGTCAAGCCCAGCTCGTTTTCCGCCCTGGGCACGGTTTTTCATGCGTGGGCCGAGCGCGAGCTGCACGTCGCGGGATCCGATCCTGTGTCCGAGGCCGTGGATCCTTCTGCGGTCACGTCCGGCGAGGACGTCGCGTTGGCTGGCGGTGACGACGGGGCAGACGAGGCCCTGCTGACGGTGAAGGAACGCGAGCTGCTCGAGAGGCTGCGCGAGAACTTCCGCGCGTTCGTCGCGGGGGAACTGGCGGACTATCGGGCCGTCGCCATCGAAGAGGCCTTCTCCGTGGAGGTGGGTGGTGTGTCCGTGCAGGGACGCATCGACGCCGTCTTCGAACGCGTGAGCGGGGAGGGACAGCGCTTCCTGGTAGTCGACTGGAAGAGTGGTCAGCCGGTTACGCGTCAGACAAAGCCGGAGAAGCTGGCCTATTTTGCGACGCAGCTACGCCTGTACCGGCGCGCATGGGCGGCCCGCATGGGCGTCGATCCCTCAGAGGTCGGCGCGATGGTCGCGTTCTTGGCGGGGCCGTCGCACTACACGCTGGAATCGCTTGAGCGGATGCTTGGCGGCGGCGCGCAGCCGCTGGACGAGGCAGTGAAGGGGGTGCTGGGGCAGTGAACTGATGCGGGTGTACTCTCGTCGAGCGCTTCTCGTAGAGTTGCCTGAGTCGTGTCCCGCATAGTGGTGTCACTGTTACAACCAGTAACCTGCAACCTGTGAGGATGAATTATCAAATTCCTTATTATTGCGCGAAAAGATTAGCTTCGAAGGAGTAGCGCGATGCTCGGTAGATGTGGTCGCCGTACTCCACGATGCGTCCGGAGGGGTCGTATGTCGTGCGCTGCGTCGTGAGCAGGGCGGCACCGCGATGCTCGGACAGGAGCTTGGCCTCCTTGGTGGTAGCGGTACGCGCCCCGATGACCTGCCGGGCTGAGGTGAGGGTGACGCCTCGCTCGCGCATGAGGTCGTAGAGAGAGCCAGACTCGAGTTCCTGCATCGTGGGGGCAATGTCCGCTGGGATGAGGTTTCTGAGCACAGCGATCGGTTCGTTGTTCGTAAAGCGTGTGCGTTCGATGTGAACGATCAGCGTTCCTGCCTCGATCTTCAGCGCCTCGGCCTCGGCCTCCGTGGCGGGGTGTGCCTCGTAGCGCTGGATCATCGTCTGCACCTTGTGGCCGGCCTCAACCAGGTCCTTCATGAGGGAGGTGAGTTCCATGGGGCGGTGAACCTGGCTCGGGGAGACGATCGTGCCGACGCCGCGGCGTCGTGTCAGGAGGCCGCGGTCGACGAGACGCTGCAGGGCCTGGCGCGCGGTTGGGCGTGAGACGTGCAAGCGAGCAGCCATCGATAGCTCGTCTTCGAGTCGAGTGTCTGCGGGCAACGCTCCGGTGTTGATGAGTTCAGCAATGGGTTCGGAGATCTGAAAGTACAACGGAACGGGAGAAGAGCGATCCAGCGTAATGTCCGGGATGTAAGGCGTGCTAGTGGCAGCCTTGGATGCGTTGGGCATAGGTGACCTTCAGTATGGCAGGACTTTGGCCTCGTGAAATAAATACAGTTACATGGTATCAGGATCCATAGGGAGGTGGGAGTAGCGGCGCGTCGAGCAATATTGCATGGATAAAGTGAGGTGATTGTGTGTCGATCAGGCATATGTGGTAGGTCAGACTTGAGAGCCGCCCCAATGGGGAGAAAAGGCCAACATGTTGCTGGATCGTCGCACTGTAGATATCCCGACAATGGGCCGCTTGGGCATCGACGTCAAGCTCAAGGGCCTGATCCCAGCGTCATTCCGAAATCAGGCCCTATAGGAAGCCGCATAATGGCTACGGATGAACGCGGCCACGTTTTAGGACATAGGACAGAGCTCCCCTGGGATGGCGGTCCCGCCTAGCGCGCCACGGCCTCGTCAATGACGGAGGCGACTTCGCGTGCGACGGACGCCCAGGTGAAGTGCTCGCGCACGCGCGCCCCGACGGCTGTGGCACAGGACGCTCGGCGCACGGGGTCGGTGACGGCTTCGCGCAGGGCGGGTACGAGGGCGTCCGTGAGTTGCGCGGACGACGCACCGTCGACGATCCGGCCGAGGGCGGGGGGAGGTGATGACCTCTTCGGTGCCGCCGCGCGGCGTCGCGATGATCGCGCAGTCGCCCAGGGCTGCCTCGAGGATGGAGGTGGGCAAACCTTCGGGGTACATGGACGGGTAGACGAACACGTCGGAACGACGGTAGAGGCTCATGACGCCGGGGAAGTCGAGCTTGCCGAGGAAAGAGACCGCGGGGTCTGAGCCGTACCGGTCATGCAGCTCGTCCTCGATGGGGCCCGAACCAGCCACGGCTAGGCGGAGCGGAACGTCGGGCAGTTCGGCGCGCAGGCGCGCGAAGGCGTCGAGTAGCGCGACGATGCCTTTTTCGGCGATGAGGCGGCCCGCGTAGGAGATGACGATTTCGGAACCTTTGACCCCGCGTGGCCACTGGCGTTCGTAACGGTCGTCGGCCACCGCCGTGTCCTCGGGGGTCACCGCGTTGTACCACACGCCCGAGGCCTCGATCCCGAAGTGCTTTAGCCACTTGTTGCAGTTGCGTGACACTCCGTAGTAGGAGGTCACGTGCTTCTTGACGACGTGGGTGAGGCCGTGCTCGTAGATGCCGCCGAAGAAGTCCAGCACAGGGTTGCCGACGCTCATGTGTGCGGTGCCGTGCTCGATGAGGGCGACCGGGCGGCCCAGGCGATGTGCGAGGCGTGCGCCGAGCAGGCTGGTCAGGTGGAAGCGCGTGTTGACGATGTAGAAGTCCGCGTTCTCGGCCTCGACGGCCGCCATCGTTTCCTTGAAACGCTTGTCGCGCTTAAAGAAGGGGTAACGCTGCTTGAACAAGCCTTTGGTCGGCAGGCGGTAGATGCGCAGGCCGTCCTTGTCCTCGAAGCGGGGCAGGGACTCGTCGTGCAGGGACGTGACGATGAAGACGTCGTAGCCGAGAAGTCGCAGCTGCTCGCTGAGGCGATCCTGGTAGCGTTCGATCCCACCCAGGTAGGGCAGGAAGAATTCCATGAAGATGGCAACTTTGACGGGGGAGTGAGAGCGGTCAGCCATTGACGGACTCCGTTTCGATGGGCGCGTTGCGGACGGGGATGAGCATGAACGCGACGAAGAGGATCGCGAGCAGGGCCATGGTTGAAGCATAGGCCAGGGACGCGCCCATCATGGCGAAGGAGCGCACGAGCGGCGCGGCTGCCAGGTAGGCGGTTCCTCCCGCGATCAGGAACGCCACGAGGACTGCACGCAGGCGGCGCATGGTTGCCAGCGCGTAGTAGAGGATGACGCCGGCCGCGTTGAGGGCGCCACCGAGGACGAGCACCATCAGTTCGGGCAGGTAGTCGGACACGTCCGTGCTGTACACGAGGGTCAGCAGGGGAGCGCCGATAAAGTAGGTGACGACGGCGACGAGCACGAATGCGCCCGCGGTCGTGACGAGGCCTCGGCGCACGATGGCGAAAAACTCGGTGCGCTTGCCTTCGGTCCAGCGCAGCGCCATGCGGGTCAGCAGCGGGCGGAAGACGAACAGGGAGAGCATGTTGATCGCGACCGCCGGCATGTAGATGATCGCGAAGACGCCGAGCTGTTCGTCGCCGAGGGTCGAGTGGATCGCGAAGCGCGGCGCGTTGGCCAGGTACTGGTTGAGGAATGCGGCGATGAACAGGGGCAGGCATTCCCACAGGATCCCGCCGATACCTCGCAGATTAAACGAGGGAAGCAGGGGAAAGAGGCCTCGCGCGGGCAGTCCGTAGGCGACGACCAGCACGAGGCAGGTGACCGCGAAGGTGACGAGCGTGGACAGGAGCAGGTCCTGGGTGACCCAGTACAGGCCCGACCACAGGAAGGTCGTGGTGAAGATGCGCGCGAAGCAGGCTTTGCCCGCGATGTCAAGGCGGCCCGAACGCTGGAATTCCGAGTAGTAGACGTCTTCGAAGGCGTCGAAGATGCGCAGGAGTGCCATGGCCGCGATGACGGTGAAGGCCGGGTAGGGGTCTTTCGTCGACGCGGTCCACGAGTGGTAGGCGATGAGGCCGACCATGACCAGGCAGGTGAGCAGGCGGGTCGACAGGTAGGTGCCGAAGTCGAAGCGCCGCCGCACGTCGGTGACGTGGAAGGTGCGTACCTCGTACAGGCCGACGGTCTGGTACTGCTGGCCGATCGCCAGGGCCAGTGTGAACAGGCCGTACTGGGCGCGCGCGAACGTGTCGGTTGCGCCCGAGCGCATGATCGCCACGCCCATGATGACCACGGCCAGGCTCGACATGAGGGAGGCTGCGGTGTTCCACAGGTAGTCGCGTCCCAGCTGCCCGCGTGACTCGAGGGCCTCCTCGGTGGTTTCGACTGCGGTGTCCGGGTCCGAGGCCTCGGGCAGGGACGAGGTCGTGGTGTCCTTCTCGCTCACTCGTCTGCTCCGTCCTGCGAGTCGGGGCCGGGGTCGCACGGGCCAAACACGATGTGGAAGGGTTCGTGCGTTTCGCGGTCCTTGGGGTCCGGCACGGGCATGTAGTCGCCGTAGCCGCGGGTGAGCACGACGTCGTAGGCCGCCGGGATACGCACGGTGATGTCGTCGAAGGGGACGGACTTCGCGGGGAACAACTCGCCCTCCGACGCGCTCCAGCGCCGGGGGTCGCGCGTCGAAAAATCGCCGTACAGCGTCGTGCCGTCGGGAGCCATCTGCGGGTTCTCGCGACCCTTCAGGGCGGATCGCAGCCAGCGGCGGTACAGGGAGGCCTCGTTCACGCGCAGCGCCCGCATCCCCCCAGTGTGCGCACGCCATGGCCGCCGAGGCCAGCTGGCGTGCCGGCGTGGGTAGCCCCGTTGGCGGGTTGGGGATCGAGCGCAGGAACATGAGGCGCGCCCACAGCCACGTGCCGCGCGACTGGGAGCGGAAACGCGCCGGGTCTGCCGCGATCTGGTCCAGGACGAACAAGTCCACGCCGATCGGCATACGGAAAGAGCGGTCCTTGGCGACCTTCGAGACGAACTCGGAGCCCTTCAGCCCCAGCACGCCGAAGCTGATCGGGTAGTTGGGGTGCGAGGCGGGGGACGCGATGAAGAACTCGTCCCCGAGGAGCGCGGGGGCCTCGGCAATGAAACGCTCGTAGTCCTCGCGCGGCATGCATACGTCACCGTCGTCGTCCCACGGGATGAAACCTTGGTGACGCACAGCGCCGATCGCTGTGCCGCCGTAGGCGACGTAGCGCACGCCCAGAAGGGAACATACGCGGTCAATCTCAGCCAGGCACCGCCTGGTGACGCGCTGGATAGCTGCCAGAGTTGCGGGATCTGCCGCGCTCATATTTCTCCGATCCTTCGATGGGACCTGGGGTCTACAGGGAGTCGGCGTAGGGGCCGAAGTCGATGACGGCTGCCTCGTGGTTGTACCGCTTCTCCGGCGGGGGCAGCTGCATGTAGTCGCCGTATCCGGCGCGCAGGAGCGAGTCGTACTCGTGCTGGATCATGACGGTGATGTCTTCGAAGGGGACATCCAGCGTCGGGAAACTCTTCCTCGCGCACGATCCAGTTCTGCGGGTCGCGCATCGTGAAGTCTGCGTAGACGCCTGTGCCCGTTCCCTCGTAGCGGCGAACCGCCTTTTCCCAGCGTTCCTGCAGGCTGCGCGGGGTCGCGCGCACGGCCTTCAGGCCCACGTGTGCCACGGTCGTCGCGGAGAAGATCAGCGCCTTTTTCCACGCGGGCGTGTTAATTAGGTGGGGGCGAGGCGTGCCCTGCAGGAAGAGGAGGCGGCCCCACAGCCACGACTGGCGAGACATCTTCCGGAACGCCTTCTCGTCGGCAGGAATCTCATCCAGGGGCAGAATGTCCAGGAAGAACGGCATGCGGTACTTCGAGTTCTTGTCCGCCTCGGGGATCAGGAGAGTGCCCGGCATGACCATCTTCGTGAACATGAAGGGGAAGTCCTCGCGCGTGCGCGTGTTGTCCAGGCGGAAACGCTCATCCAACAGCGCGGGAGCTTCCGCTAGGAAACGCTCATAGTCGGCGCGCGTCATCATCACGTCGATGTCGTCGTCCCAGGGGATGAAGCCCCCGTGTCGAATCGCGCCAATCGCGGTGCCGCCGTAGACCGCGTAGGACACTCCGATGCGTCGGCACACCCGGTCCAATTCGGCCAGGATCAGCGTCAGGAGTTTTTGGACCTTGCGCAGGTCGGCGTCGGGCGTCGTCATAAGTCCTCCGAATACGACTAAGCGGGTGGGCGCAAGCGCGCCCACCCGCCATTGTCTCATGCCTGGGAGCTGGTGACCTTCTCCGTGCGCTTGGGAAGCAGGTCACCCCAGTTGGACGTGGCCGCCAGGACCGTACCCACCAGGATGACGACGCAGCACAGGACCTGGGTGGCCGTCGGAATCGTTCCCTGCAACACCAGGGCAAAGATGATCGCCCACGCCGAGTAGGAGATGTTCAGGGCCATGCCGCGCGAGGCGCCGATGGCCGACAGGGCCTTGTAGTAGAAGAGGTACGAGGCCGTTCCAGCCAGGCCGGCGAGGGCCACCACGCCCGCGGACAGGGTCGCCAGCGAGTGCAGCGTGAAGCCGAAGACACCCGCGATGGGAGCAACGATGAAGAGGTAGACCATGGCCGATGTCGTCTCGCGGATCTGGAGGGCCACCTCGTTATCCACGGCCTCGTCGCGCATGCCCCACGTGAGGATGACGGCCTCGGAACCCCAGCCGATCACGCAGGCCAGGGCACCGGCGACGCCCAGGATCGCGTTGCCGCCCTCGATCGGCTCCGCCGTCGCTGACCAGCCCGTCGCCACGATCGCGCCGAGCGCGACCAGCAGGGCAATGATCTGGCGCGGAGCCATGCGCTCCTTGAGCAGGGCGAACGCCAGCAGCGTTCCCAGGGCCGGGTAGAACGTCGAGATGATTGCTGTCAGGCCGGGGCCGATGTTGTCGATCGCGATGAGGTAGCCGCTCATGCCGATCGGGCCACCCAGCAGGGCCGCCACGACAACCGACATGCCCGGGCGGGTGCGAAGCCCCTTCCAGGTGTCCTTCAGGCGACCGCGAATCGCCATATAGACCAAGAGGATCACGGCGCACGCGACGTCGTGCAGGACCGCACCCGCCAGCGCCGACTGGCCAAAGTCTAGGAAGGGGGTCATCGCTAGAGCGATCGCTAGCACGACCGTGTCGAGGCCCCACAGGGCACCCGAGAAATACCGTAACGCTTGCCGCCGTGCTGAGTTTTCATGCCAGCTCACCCTCCTGGGAAACCTGCGCGCCCGAGGTCGAGGTGGCCTCGTACGAAGCGAGCAGGGAATCGATTGTGCGTGTCGCGTGCGAGTAGTAGATGTAGAGCCATTCGCCCACGTCGTCGCCTTCGGCCTCCTTGACCAGCGCCCACAGGTACCAGCACCAGCCGGCGAAGACCTCGTAGGCGAAGAAGTGGCGCGCCTCGCGCTCGGTGGGGGTGTGACCCAGGTAGTACTCGAGGGCGGCGGCCGCGCGCTCGCGGGTCATCTCCGCCGTGCACACGGTCATCGTGCCGAAGTCGGCTGCCATGTCCGACATGCCCGCGTACTCCCAGTCGATGAGGCTGATGTTGCCGTCCTTATCCACCAGGAAGTTCGGGGGGAAGAAGTCGTTGTGCGAGGGGACTTTGTCGAAGCCGTCCGCGTCTGCGAAGGCCTTCAGACGCAGGACCTTGTCGCGCAGCTCAAAGTATCCGGGCACGTCGATCGGGCCGAAGGTCTTCAGGAGGCTCTCGTAGCGCAAGCCTTCGGTGACGAAGTCGAAGGAGCGGTCCAGGATTCGGCCGGAGGTGTGCAGGGCGCGGTCCATCTCCATGGCCGCTTTCAGTTCTTCGGGGCGGGTCACGTCCAGGTTGCGCACGTCGCGCACGAAACGTGAGAGCTTCCATCCCGCCGCCGGGTCGCCCGTGATGAAGGTATCGTCGATGCCGAGTTCGGCGGCCAGGTGCAAGCCGGCGAACTCTGCGCTGCGGTCCACGATCTTGTCCGTGCCGATGCCGGGGTGACGGTAGACATATTCGTCATCGCCCACCGTGAAGTGGCACGACAGGTTTGTGATGCCCTGCTTGAGGGGGTAGAAGTCGCGGATCTCCGACTTTGCGCAGCCCAGAGTCTCGACGATGTGGTCGAACACCTCGGAGTCGACGTTTTCGATGAACAGCGGATCGAAGTCGCGCAGCTCGTCGACCGAATCGAACTCGTGGATAACGCCGTCGGGGTAGCGGCGGATCACCATGTCGAACGACTTGATGTGATCCAGGTAGATGGACTCCCACAGCTTCGAGACTGTCTCGGGCTTGTCGTAGACCTGTTCGAGGATCTCGCGGAATGTCGTGGAGAAGTTGCGGTCGAAGTAGACATGGCCGAGCATAACCCACGCGTCCTCGCCGCCCACGGTCGCGCCCGTGATGCGGTCGCCCGCGCCCACCTTGATGCACCATTCGTCGGTGGGACCCTCAACGTAGTTGGCCGAGTAGTAGGACTTGTAGACGTAGGGTTCGAAGGGGTTCGTCGTGAAGTAATCGTCTGAGGAACACACGTAGGTGTTGTCCAGGCGTTCCCTTACGCGCCACAGTGACCCGTTGTTGTTGCGCGTGGCGTACTCGCGGTTGACGACGATGTCGACGCCGTACTTGTCGGCCAGGTAGAAGAAGTATTCCTTCTTGTAGCCGACGACCAGCGCGATATTCGTGATGCCGACCTCGTGGAGCTGACGAATCTGACGCTCGACCAGGATCTCGCCGCGCACCTTGAGCGTGCCCTTGGGACGCTCGTAGCTGATGGGGGCGAAACGCGAGGAGAGACCGGCGGCCATGATGACGGCACCCGTGACGCGATAGGGTTCCAGTGCTGCGCGTCCCGCGTCGGTGATTGCGCGGTCCTCGATGTAACCGGCGGCCTCGCACTCGCGTGTCGCTGTGTTGACGCGGCCCAGGCTCATGTCGGTGGCCACGGACAGCGCGCGCTGCGTGAGGGCTGCACCCTCGCGAGCAAGAGCGGTCAGGATGTTGAATTGTGGTTCGCTGAGAGTGCCAACGTTCGTCGCGGGCATGCGATCACCTTTCGTTCACGGGAGATAGCTGAGCGCTATGTGTTCGAGCGTAGCACTCACGATGCTAATTATGAACATATGGTGCTGGTTTCCACAAGGTCGGTGTTCGGTTCGCGGTCTGGCGAATCTTGACAGATCGAAGCGCGAGGCCCGTGGGCGTCCAGCGCTCCGCAGTATTACGGGTTGGATCCCGTCTGACAGTTGCGCAGCGACGAACCCGTCAACTCGTCGTAAACAGCGCGCAGCTGATCCACCGACCCGCGCAGCGAGCGCTCAGCATCCACCCACGCACGGCACGCCGCCGCGCGATCCGCGCGCTCTTCGTCCGACCACGCCAAGGCCTCGTCGATGGCGCAGCCCAGGGCATCCGGCGTGCGTTCGTCGGTGAGCAGCGAGGCTCCGGGCGCGGTCATCTCCGGCGTTCCGCCCGTGCGATACGCGACGACGGGCACGCCGCACGCCTGCGCCTCCAGCAGCACGAGGCCTGCCGCCTCCTGTCGTCCCTGCGTTGGCTTCGTCGGCAGCGCCAAGACGCGGGCGCGTCGCATCCACTCGCGTACGCGCTCGCGCGCAAGCGGGCCGGTCAGCGTCACGTGCGCAGGGGCGCTCGCGCGCAGGGAGGGAGCCAGCGGGCCGTCGCCCACCAGCACCAGGCGGTGCGGGCGGCGCTCGACGAGAGACGACGAGGCGCACACTAAGTCATCCACGCCCTTCAGGCGGCTGAGCGCTCCCACGAACAGGACGATGGGAACCTCGGGCGAGTCGGCCCCCTCGGCGGCGAGGTCGTGGTCCCCCTGAGGGACGAGGTCGGGGCGCGTTCCCGGGGACAGGCCGGGGGAGGGGGTCCACCACTCCGTGTCCACGCCCTGATAGTGCACGCTCAGCCGCGCCGGATCCGCGCCCGCACGAAGCGCCACATCCGCCAGGTAACGCGACACCGCGAGGAGGCGCGTCGCACCCTCGAAGGCTGCGCGGCGATTACGGGCGTTCCAAGCTGCGCCCAGGCCTCGTCCCAACCTCGGGTAGGCATCCCCTCCGTGCAGCGTTACGACCAGCGGCGCACCCGTCTCCCGCGCCGCCCCCACGGCCGGCAGAGACCAGGTGGCTTGATGCTGGTGAATGACGTCGGGTCCCCACGAGGAAACAGCGCGGCGCATCGCTCCCAGGCCTCGTGACTGTGCGGCCACCCGAAGCGGCAGGGCGGGGGAGAGTGCGCCCGGGGCGGCCTCGTGGATGGGGAGCGTCACGCTCGGATCACTCACCCGAGCCGCCAGCGTGAACACCCGCCAATCCCGCTCCGGCATCGCACACGCGTGCGCGAGCGCGAAGTACGTCGGGGGAACCAGCAGAGTTCCCTTCGTCAGAGCGACCTTCACGCGACGCCTACGAGACTGCGGGCGTGCGGCGCGGACACGGGGGAGGGCATGCCCCCATCCTACGGGCTGCGCAGCGCGAGCCGATGATTTAATGAACCCATGACGAACGTCCCCGCCCCGCCCGCGCACACGGGCGTGCTACGCCAGGTGCTCACGCTCCTGAGTGGCACCATCCTCGCGCAGGTCATCGCGTTCGTCGCCCAGATCGGCATCGCGCGCCTCTACACCGACACGGACCTGGGATACCTGGGCATCTTCACCTCCGCGGCCACGCTCGGCGCGGCCATCGCAGGCGCACGCTTCGACCTCAGCATCGTCCTGCCCGCGCCCGGGGACGAGGCCTCGGCGCGTTCCCTCGTCCGTCTCTCCTCGCGCTGCGTGCTGGCCACCTCCGCGCTGGCGACCCTCACCGCCGCCTGCGCGTGGCCGTGGGTGTCCTCGCGATACGGGAGCGCGCTCGCGGGTTGGATGCTCGCCGTCGGCGTGTCCGTCCTGTTCCTGGCGCAGGGGCAGGTGTGCTCCTATTGGTTGACGCGGCACCGGCGTTTCCAATCGATCGCGAGCTCGTCGGTTGTGCGCTCCCTCGGTATCGCTGCCCTGCAGCTGGTGTGCGGCTTCGTCGCTGGCGGGGGCCTGGGCGCAGCGATTGGTGCGACGATAGCGGGCCAGGGCATCGCCGTCGCCTACCTCTCCTGGCGCGCCTGTGACGCCCGCGCGGCCGAGGCCTCGGATCCCTCCCTGCGTGACGTGGCCTCCCGCTACCGGAAGATGGCGCTGGTTGGCGTGCCCAACGTCGTCGTCGACGCGCTGCGCACGAGCGTGATCCCCATGCTCATCGCCTCCTATTCCGTGGCCGCCCTCGGGCAGTTCAACATGGCGTGGATGGCCTTGCAGGCTCCCGTCGCCCTCATCGCCGGTGCCCTGTCGCAGGTCTACCTGCCTCGTCTGTCGGATACCTCGCCCGGGGAGATGACCCGCGTTGTCGTGCGAGTCGGTGGCACCGCTCTGGGACTTTCCATTCCCGTTTTCGCGCTGCTCGCGTGGATCAGCCCCTGGCTCTTCCCCTTCGTGTTTGGCGCGCGCTGGGAGGCCGCCGGGTACTTCGCGCGGTCCCTGGCTCCGTGGCTGGCCCTGACCGTCGCGACCTCTCCGCTGTCGAACGTGTTCGTCGCGACCTATCATCAGCGCCGGATGCTGGCCTTCGCGTGCGTCTACTGCGCCGCGCCGTTGGCGTGGCTCGCTGTCAGCCCCTACGGGATCGAGACGACGGTCGCCGTTCTCGGCGCTCTCATGGCTGTTCTGCTGGTGGGCATGCTCGTCATGGCCTGGGTGACGGCGCGCCAGTATGACCATGGGGACGGGACGCGGCCTCAGGTCGCGTAAATGCTTGGCTGACCTCGTGAAACGCTTGTGAAACGGGCGTGAAATGTCGCCCAGTATCGTGAAACGCGCGTGAAACAGGAGCCTCAGTGGCTCCGCGCGGCGAGCGCCCGCTCGTAGGCCTCTCGTAGACGCGCGGCCCCCTCCTCCCACGTGGGGATCTCGGGGGAGGTGAAGGCATCGATGTCCTCTCGTGTGATGCGGTCCAGCGCACGCACGAGGTCGTGCTCGGGGTCCTCCAGCACCCACGTGTCAGCCTGCTCACCCAGGTAGCGGCGGGCCTCGGCCAGGGGAGAACACAGCGCGGGCACACCGGCCGCGAAAGCTTCCATTATCTTGTTGGGCGTGGACAAACGGTGTGACAGACACCCGGACTCGATGAGGCACAGCGCCACGTCAGCCCCGCGCGTCATGGCGAGCACCTGGTCCGGCTCCACGGGCGGCAGGCGGTGGATGTTTGGGTGTGTCGCTGCGGCCCGCTCGACCTCGGGCAGCAGGGCACCCGCGCCGACGAACACGACGTGTATGTCCTCCACCTGCGCGAACGCGCGCAGAATCAGCGCAATATTGCGCCCCGGTGCCAGGTATCCCGAGTGCAGGTACAGGAGCGTACTTTCCGGAATGCCCAGCTGCGCGCGCAGATCGATGACTCCGTCCGCGCCCGTCGGCGCGTTCGTCACCACCACGGGATCCACGCCCGGGTAGGTGTTGCGGTACCACTGCGCGATCGACTCATTCACCACGGACACCACGTCCGCGCGGCGGATGTAATGGCGCTCGATCACACGTTGGAGGCGTTGACGCAGCCCTGCCGACCCCACCGTTTCTGTCTCCAACTCGTGCGCGTTATAAGCAAACACTGCGCCCGTGCGCCGCGCCAACGCGTGCGCGAGGGGCAGGAGGAACAGGTTCTGCGCGGAAACGGCCGCGACCCGCTGCCTCGCGAACCGCCGGTACACGCGAGCGCCCCACGCCCCGACAACCCTCACCCCGCCCAGGGGCGCACCCAGCGAGGCACCCTGGATCCGCGTGAGGAGCACGGTGGGGGCCACGGCCTCGTCCGTGGGAAGGCCGCCCTGATCGATACCGACGATGCGCGTCTGCGAGAAAAGCGGGGATAGCGAACGCGCGATCTTCACGAGCCGCCCGGGCGAAGCCAGGTTGGAGGGGTAGAGCAGGAGATTGAGCGCGCGATCCACGCCCCCATTGTAGGTGGGGCGGGGCACTACACTGGGGGTGATTGACGAGGCTAGAGCCAGAAAGGGGAGCCGCATGCGGATCGCGGTCGTCGGGATGGGCAAGATTGGGCTGCCGCTGGCGGTGCACTACGCGCGCGGCGGGCACACCGTCGTTGGCGTGGACGTGAACCCGCAGACGGTCGTCCTCATCAATGAGGGAGAAGAGCCTTTCCCGGGCGAGGCACACCTGTCCGAGTACCTGCCCCCGCTCGCATCCTCCGGCGCCCTGCGGGCCACGACCAACTATGCCGAGGCGATCCCCGGTGCCGACGCGGTCGTCATGGTCGTTCCCCTCGTCGTGGACGCTGAGAGCCGTCCCGACTTCACGATCATGGACGCCGCGACGCGTTCCATGGCCGCGCACCTGAGTCCTGGCACCCTCGTCTCCTACGAGACGACCCTGCCCGTGGGTACGACGCGCGGGCGCTACAAGCCCCTCATCGAAGAGGTCTCCGGCCTGGTCGAGGGCCGCGATTTCGACGTGGTCTTCTCACCCGAGCGCGTCCTCACGGGGCGCGTCTTCGCGGACCTGGCCCGCTACCCGAAGCTCGTGGGGGGCCTCAGCGAATCCGGCGAGGCGCGCGGCGTCCGCTTTTACGAGGCCGTCCTCTCCTTCGATCAGCGCGACGACCTGCCGCGCCCCAACGGCGTGTGGCCTATGGGCAGTGCCGAGGCCGCGGAGATGGCCAAGCTCGCCGAGACCACGTACCGGGACGTCAACATCGGCCTGGCCAACCAGTTCGCGCGCTACGCGGACGCGGTCGGCATCGACGTCGCGCGCGTCATTGAGGCCTGCAACTCACAGCCCTACTCGCACATTCACCGGCCCGGCATTGCGGTCGGCGGGCACTGCATCCCCGTCTACCCGCGCCTGTACCTGGCCGGAGACCCGGACGCGACCGTCGTGTCCGCCGCGCGCGCCGCGAACGCCGCGATGCCCGCCTACGCGGTCTCCCGCGCGGCCGCTCTGCTGGGATCCCTGTCGGGTCTGCGTGTCGCCGTCCTGGGAGCCGCCTACCGCGGCGGGGTCAAAGAAACCGCCTTCTCCGGTGTCTTCGGGGTCGTCAGCGCGCTGCGCGAGGCCGGGGGACAGGTGAGCGTTCACGATCCGCTGTATTCCGACGGCGAGCTGGCAGCCTTCGGGTGGGACGCCTACCACCTCGGCGAACCGGTGGACGTCGCCATCATCCAGACCGACCACGCGTCATATCGTGACCTGACCCCCGCCGACCTACCCGGAGTGCGCCTCCTCGTCGACGGCCGCGCCATCACGTCCCCCGAGGCCTGGGCTGGCACCCCGCGTATCACCATCGGTGGGGGAGCCTCGCCCGCATGCTAGTCACCCTCGCAACCCGCACGTTCACGCCAGAACCGACCGCCGCAGCCCTGCGCCTCGGGGCGCTCGCGCGGGCGCTCGCAGCCGGTGGAGACCGCGTGCGCGTCCTCACCTCGCGGCTTGCCCCCAGCGTCGCCCGCGACGCCGCCGCTGCCGCGAACCGCGCCCCCTCTCCTTCCCCTGGCGAACGCCCTGGGGGCAGCGCGACCCCGGGTGCGCCCGTGGGCGCAGGAGGCGATGAGGGCGGCCACGGCCTCGTCGAAATAAGGCGAGCGCCCGTGCTGCGCGACCGCACCGGGGCAGTGCGCGGGTACGTGTCCTATCTGTCGTTCGACGTGCCGCTTATCGCGCGGCTGCTGACCGGGCCTCGCCCGGACGTGGTCGTCTCCGAACCCCCGCCCACGACCGGCGCGGCCGTGCGCCTGGCGTGCGCGGCCCGGCGCATCCCCTACGTGTATTACTGTGCGGACATCGTTTCCGACGCCGCCGCCCTGGCCGGTGTAGCGCGGCCGGTCGTGCGAGCAGTCGCCGCGCTGGAAGCCTTCGCGCTGCGGGGCGCTCGCCGCGTCATCGCCGTGTCCGACGGGGTCGCCCGCCGCGCGAGCGAGCTGGGTGCCGCCCGCGTCGCGGTCGTCCCCAACGGCGTGCGCGTACCCGAGGCCGTGGCCTCCGGTTTTCCCGCAGGATTTCCCACCTGCTCCGGTCCCGTCTTCGTCTACGCGGGCACGGTCGCCCACTGGCTGGCCCCCGAGGTTTTCATCGACGCCTTTGAACTCGCTCGTGAGCGCCTGGGGGACGCGCGCCTCGTGTTCGTCGGGCAGGGGAGCGGCTGGGAGGACCTGGCCGCGCGCGCCCGAGGCGTTGCGGGGGTGAGATTGCTGCCCGCCGTCAGCGCCGACGAGGCCGACCGGTGGATGGCTCGCGCCACCGCCACAGTGGCGTCACTGCGCCCTGGTGGCTACGACTACGCCTACCCGACGAAGATCCTGGCCTCCCTGGCACAGGGAACGCCCGTCATCTACGCCGGACCCGGGCAGGCCGCGCGCGACGTGCGTGAGGGCGGACTCGGGGTGGCGTGTACCCTCGACCCCTCTCAGGTCGCCGAGGCCATGGTGGCCTTCGCCTCCGATTCCGTGCACTGGGTGGGGGCTGAGCAGGCGCGCGCCTGGGTGCGTGAGAATCGTTCCGTCGACGCGTCCTCGCGGGCGGCGGCTGCGGCGGTGCGATCAGCCCTCTGAAGTCGGCCTTCTGCGGATTGGGGTGCTGTCGCACGCGCAGCGTGCTTCAACGGTGAGGCGCGTGCGCTGCCCCGGGTGCCGTTGTCCTCGCTGGATGAGCGCGACCCGGCCCGGGCCTCGTTCCAGTGTCCTTAACACGAGGGCGTGGCAGCGCGACGACCGTGTCTCATAACAAGCAAAAGTATGGATGCGGTTCATGTCAGTCCATCTGTGCATCCCTTTTCACATTTACAGTTACAACATAAGTAACTACAATCCCGAGTGTCACATTAGCGACCTGAAGGATGACTATGCGATCTCCGTGGAGGACACTTGCAGCCGGGCTTGCCCTGGCGCTCGGCGCTGCCGTCGCGGCCCTGGTGCCGCCCGCGCACGCGGCCAACGGCATTATCATCGCCATCGACCCCGGGCATGGGGGTTCCGACCCTGGCGCAGTCGCCAACGGCCTGCGAGAAAAGGACCTGACCCTCGCGGTCTCCCTGGCTCTCAAAGAAGAACTCGAGTCCTACGACGGCGTCACCGTCGTCATGACTCGCGAGACGGACGTCCGTCCGTCCGAAAACCTCAGCACCGACCTGTCGAGCCGCGTCGATACGGCGGCAGCCGCCGACGCTGATGCGCTCGTGTCGGTCCACTTCAACTCCGCCTCGCCCATCGCGCACGGCGCGGAAGTCTGGTACGGCAATTCCTCGTCCTACAACTACTGGACCCACACGCAGGGCCGGACGCTGTCCAGCAACATCCAAAACCAGCTCACCGCGCTGGGCCTTGCGGACCGCGGCATCAAGACCCGCGACAACGAGTACTACGACTACCCGGACGGATCCACGGGCGACTACTACGCGATCATTCGTCAGGCGCGCGAGGAAAACATGCCCGGCATCATCGTCGAGCACGCCTTCGTGACGTCCTCGTCGGACGCGCAGAAACTGCACGACCCCGCGTTCGTTCGCTCCCTCGGTGTCGCTGACGCGACCGGCATTGCTCAGACCTACGGCCTGAGCAAGGGCACGTGGGAGAAGTCGGGCGATTCGTGGCGCTTCGTGCGCGACGGCAAGGCTAAGACCGGCTGGTTCTCGGCGGGTGGCCGCTGGTACTGGGCGGACTCCGACGGCCGCACGATCCGCGGATGGGCCACCATCAACGGACGCCGATACTTCTTCGATGACTCCACCGCGATGGTGACAGGCTGGAAGAAGGACAACGGCAAGTGGCACTACTTGCGTCCCCAGGGCGACATGGCCACCGGCTGGGTCAAGGACGGCAGCTCCTGGTACTACCTGGATGGTCAGGGCACCATGGTCACCGGCTGGCTCTCTTACCGCGGCAGCTGGTTCTGGCTGGAAAATTCCGGCGCGATGGCTGTTGGATGGACGAATATCGGCAATGACTGGTACCTCTTCGAGGATGACGGTCGTATGCTCACCGGCTGGCAGCTGACCGAGGACGACCAGGAGTGGTACTACATGCGCGCCAACGGCGTGATGGCCACCGGCTGGCTCCTCGATGGCGGCAAGTGGTACTACCTCGACGGTGAAGGCATCATGAAGACCGGCTGGATCAAGGTCGGAGCCGACTGGTTCCACATGAACAGCTCGGGTGTCATGAGCACCGGTTGGCTCAAGTCGGGCAACTCCTGGTACTGGCTGGACCCGGCCTCGGGTGCCATGGCGACCGGCACGAAGACCGTTGAGGGCCGCGAGTCTTCCTTCGCCTCCTCCGGCGCGTGGCTGGGCTACACGGACGGCAGCGGCGCTCCCGCCGCGAATGCCGACTCCCAATCCGGCTCGCGCGACGTGGTGACGAACGCGGAGGGCCAGCGCCTCATCATGACCGCCCCCATGGCCTCGCGCTCCGAGGTTATCGATGACATGGTCGCCGCGTGGAACGATGCGGGCCGCCCCTACCCGTCGGAGCTGGCTGATGGCGGCGCGAGCACGATCCGCGAGTTCGCGGGCATCGTCTACGACGAGGCCGTGGCCGAGGGCGTGTCCCCCCGAGCTGGTGTTCGTCCAGTCCATGAAGGAGACTGGCTGGCTGCAGTACGGCGGCGACGTCGAGGTCGATCAGTTCAACTTCGCTGGCATCGGCGCTGTTGGCGGCGGTGCTGCGGGAGCCGACTTCCCGGACGTGCGCACCGGCATCCGCGCTCAGGTTCAGCACCTGCGCGCCTACGCGGACCCGTCCGCCTCCGCTGATTCGTTGGCCTACCCGGTCGTGGATCCGCGCTTCTCCTACGTGCGTAAGGGCGCGGCCCCCGTGGTCGAGTACCTGGGCATCCAGGAGAATCCGAACCACACCGGCTGGGCGGCCGCCCGCGGGTATGGCTACGACCTGGTGTCGATGCTGAACACCTACTTCTAAGGGGCGTTTCTTCCCTTGACGAGGCCGGGGTCCGTCGCGCTGAAAGGTGCGGCTGGCCCCGGCCTCTGTGTGTGTGGGATCGGGCGTGTGGGCGGCGTGCGGGTTTGGGTGCGGTTAATCGGCTGCTTGGCGTGTGGCGTGGTGCATGCATGGAGTGGCGCGACACGCCGGCGTGAGCGTGAGTTTCCGGGACGGGACGAGTGTTGTTGGCCATCGGTGGCGATGCACCGTATTGCAACGAAAAGTCTGCTAATCTGACGTCGTGCTTGCGGGTCGGATTCGTGCTTTTTCGGCCTCTGGCGATCCGAGGTGTCGTTTCCCCCGGTCACAGCAGGTGCGACACGCCGGGCAGTCAGAAAGCACGGAGCGCCATAAGGTGCATTAAGATGAAGACGATTCGCCGATCATTTCGATCAACACCGCCAAGGTCAGAAAGCACGGAGCGCCATAAGGTGCATTAAGATCTCATTCACCCGCATAACGCGCGCGATGCGTACGACTGACAGGTCAGAAAGCACGGAGCGCCATAAGGTGCATTAAGATAGAAGGTCATGAACTCCTTGATCGCATCTGTGAGTATGTCAGAAAGCACGGAGCGCCATAAGGTGCATTAAGACCCCCAGTCACGAGGCCGCGACAGGACCGCACGCTGCTTGAGTCAGAAAGCATGGAGCGCCATAAGGTGCATTAAGACTTACCAGTCTGCGCCGTCATCTGCACGAGGTGATCCCGTCAGAAAGCACGGAGCGCTATAAAGTGCATTAAGACTTGTCGGTACCGAGCTGCCGGATCTTAATATCCTGCGTCAGAAAGCGCGGAGCACCATAAGGTGCATTAAGATGCGTTAGACATCGGATCAACGTAGTCAAGCGACTCAGATTCAGAAAACACGGAGCATCATAAGGTGCATTAAGACTCGAAGTGATGAATGTTCTCCATGGCCTGCGCGACGTTCGTCAGAAAGCACGGAGCACCATAGGTGTATTAAGACCCCCAAATCTGTGTGGTCAGCGCGACCAGGCTCATGGTTAGAAAGTACGGAGCGCCATAAGGTGCATTAAGACGCGTCTATCCGGGATTCTCCCCACGTCATCGACGGGCAGCCAGAAAGCATGGAGCGCCATATGGTGCATTAAGACTTGGCGTGACTTAGGCCAGCGGTGGCGAGGTCGAGGGCGCGTCAGAAAGCATGGAGCGCCATAAGGTGTATTAAGACTCGCCGACTTCGAGGTTGCGGCTGAACACGCGCATCTGGTCAGAAAGCACGGAGCGCTATAAGGTGCATTAAGACTTTCCGGGGATCACCTTGGATGGGTCGGTGATGAGGCGTCAGAAAGCGCGGAGCACCATAAGGTGCATTAAGACCCGTCGCCGCCCTTGTTATGGAACACCGCGAGATCAAAGTCGGAAAGCACGGAGCGCCATAAGGTGCATTAAGACGTCAGGATCAGGCAGTTGTCGACCTTCACGCCGGGGTCGAGTCAGAAAGCACGGAGCGCCATAAGGTGCATTAAGACTTGATGATGAGGCCTGCGGCGGCGCGGAAGTCCGCGTGTCAGAAAGCATGGAGCGCCATAAGGTGCATTAAGACAGGAATAGCTCGCCCTTGGGGGTGCGCTGCCATCCGTCAGAAAGCACGGAGCGCCATAAGGTGCATTAAGACGCGTCTATCCGGGATTCTCCCCAGGTCATCGACGGGCAGCCAGAAAGCACGGAGTGCCATAAGGTGCATTAAGACTAGCCGCCGGGGTTCGCGCGGATAACCTCCTGAGAGGTCAGAAAGCATGGAGCGCCATAAGGTGCATTAAGACGCGGTGAGGGTGAAGCCGGTGCCGTAGCAGCCGTTATCTGTCAGAAAGCACGGAGCGCCATAAGGTGCATTAAGACGTCACCAAGCAACGAGGCGTGAAGCCAGACTCAACCCGTCAGAAAGCATGGAGTGCCATAAGGTGCATTAAGACAGCCAGGCGTCGGACGCGGAGTTGATCTGGTTTAGGTCAGAAAGCACGGAGCACCATAAGGTGCATTAAGACAAGTAATTGCCACCCACCATGTGGTTGAGCTTGAGCACGAGTCAGAAAGCGCGGAGCGCCATAAGGTGCATTAAGACCAGCCAGTACCAACCGTTCTCAAGCGCATACATAGGCGGTCAGAAAGCACGGAGCGCCATAAGGTGTATTAAGACTAGTCGCCCTCCTCCATCGCCACCATTGCGTCGAAGTCGTCGGTCAGAAAGCACGGAGCGCCATAAGGTGTATTAAGACTAGTCGCCCTCCTCCATCGCCACCATTGCGTCGAAGTCGTCGGTCAGAAAGCACGGAGCGCCATAAGGTGTATTAAGACTCGATGTCTGCTGAGTACAGGCCATCGGTGTTCGTAGAGGTCAGAAAGCACGGAGCGCCATAAGGTGCATTAAGACCTCTCGATCTGGTAGACGCCTATCTGTACGTCCCACTGTCAGAAAGCATGGAGTGCCATAAGGTGCATTAAGACATCTGACGCTGCACGTGAATACCGTAATCGTCCGACAAGTCAGAAAGCGCGGAGCATCATAAGGTGCATTAAGACTCGCCGTCATCGTCCCAGTCGAAGGACACAAGGTCACGTCAGAAAGCACGGAGCGGCATAAGGGGGCAGTGTCGTGGCCGTGTGCGGAGCGCAGCATTGACAGCGTGGAGTGCCGCTATCCCGTGCTTTCGTGGATAGGTTGTTCGCAGACGGATAGGTTATGCGCTTGCGGATAGCTTAATAAGCTATCCGCGTTTTCGTTACCTATCCGCGTGTGCGTTACCTATCCGCGTGTGCGCGCCCCGGTGACCCAGCCACGGCCTCGTCGCTGTGAGTCCCCGAGATTACCGCGAGCCATCCCGAGGCGCACAGAATGAGCACGCAACGAACGCAGGTACAGCAAGGCCCCGGGCGCTCGCGAGAACGAAGCGCCCGGGGCCGAGCCGCGCAATCAGCTGCGCAGCGACGCCACGTAGGTGTCGATGCGTTGCGACGAATCCGCAGGCGTGAAGCCCGTAGCCTCGATCTTTGACAGATCCAGCGTCGAGGACAGAGGACGAGGCGCAGCCTCGCGGCCCGCGAAGTATTCCTCCGTGGTCACCTCCGTGACATCCTCGGGGTCTCGGCCGCACAGCTCGAAGACGCGCTTAGCGACCTGCGCCCAGCTCATAACCGGACCCTCGCCCGACAGGTTGTAGACGCCGTAGGGTGCCTCATTCGTCAGCAGGTGAATAATGCTGCGGGCCAAGTCAGCGGTGAACGTCAAGCGACCCACCTGGTCCGACACAACTGACGGGGAGATACCGCGATCCGCCAGGGACGCCATAGTCTTGATGAAGTTCTTGCCGTCGCCCACGACCCAAGACGTGCGCACGATGTAATGCTTCGGGGTCGAGGCCACCGCCGCGTCGCCACCCGCCTTCGACTGGCCGTACGCGCTCAAGGGAGAGGGGGCCTCGTCCTCGACGTGTACCTCCTGGGTGCCATCGAAGACGTACTCCGTCGAAATGTGCACGAGCGTAGCGCCGTGCGCCGTCGCCTCGCGAGCCAGAACCGCCGGACCCGTCGCGTTCGCCTCCCACGTCGAGCGGCGACCCTCCGGGGTCTCCGCGCCATCCACGTTCGTCCACGCGGCCGCGTTAATGACCACGTCGATCTCGTCCCACGGCAAGGCGGCCACCTGCTCGGCGTTCGAGATAGACACCTCCGGCAGGTCCACGCCCGTAACCGTGAAACCCGCCTCAGGCAGGACACGCATGAGTTCGCGGCCCAGCTGGCCGTTCGCACCCGTCACGAGCGCACGGCGACCCACGGGGGCAGGCGCAGGGAAAGGCGTCACGTCCGCCATGCGCGGGTGAGCCTTGTCCTTATCCGACAGAATCGCCCGCTCCAGCGGAATCGGCCAATCCACGGCCGCCGTCTCATCAGCCAAGTTCAGGAACGTGTACTTCGCATCCGGGGACCAGTGATCGTTCACCAGGTACGTGTATGCCGTGTTCGGCTCCAGCGTCTGATATGAATTACCCACGCCCTTGGGCACGAACACCGCGACGCTCGGATCAATGATCGTCGTGTACACCGTGCCGAACGAGGGTCCCTCGCGCAGATCCACCCACGCGCCAAACACGCGACCGGTCGCGACCGAGACGAACTTGTCCCACGGCTCCGCGTGAATGCCCCGGGTCACCCCGACCTCGTCGTTGAAAGAAATGTTGTTCTGCACCGGCTGGAAGTCCGGCAGACCCAGCGCGACCATCTTCTCGCGCTGCCAGTTCTCCTTTGAACCAGCCTCGGTTATCGCCGTGAACAGTCAGGTCGATGCGCAAAAAGCCGGGGATCGGCGTAGTCGTGATCCCCAGGGGCTTAGCAGTGGGCGCCATTGTTCTTCCTCTATGTGCGTGGGTATCGTACGGACGTAACAATCCATAAAGATACTATCCGATCCGCGCACCACCAGTGGGGGTACTGCGTCCCATTGGCGTGTGTGGGACCACAGTTGTGCAAATATCGTCACATAGGGATAATTATTAGTGATGCGCGACCCACACGAGGACGCGCCGGGAAGCGGAGGCAACATGAAAGGCATCATCCTGGCAGGCGGGTCCGGCACCCGACTGAACCCGATCACGCTGGGGACATCAAAGCAGCTGGTCCCCGTCTACGACAAGCCGATGATCTACTACCCGCTGTCGACCCTCATGCTGGCAGGCATCTCCGACGTTCTGGTGATCACCACGCCGCACGACGCGCCGTCGTTCCACCGCCTGCTCGGTGATGGCAGCCAGCTGGGCGTGAGCATCTCCTACGCCGTCCAGCACGAACCCAACGGCCTGGCGCAGGCCTTCGTGCTCGGCGCGGACCACGTTGGCAACGATGCCGCGGCGCTGGTCCTGGGCGACAACATCTTCTACGGCCCCGGCATGGGCGCGCAGCTGCGCCGCCACGTCGACCCCGACGGTGGTGCCGTGTTCGCCTACCACGTGTCCAACCCACGCGCGTACGGCGTCGTCGAGTTCGATGAGGAATTCAACGCCCTCTCGATCGAGGAGAAGCCCGAGAAGCCTAAGTCGAACTACGCGGTCCCCGGCCTGTACTTCTACGACAACGACGTGGTCGACATCGCCCGCAACCTCAAGCCGAGCGCGCGCGGCGAGTACGAGATCACCGACGTCAACCGCGCCTACCTGGAGGCCGGCAAGCTCAAGGTTGAGGTCCTCCCGCGCGGCACCGCGTGGCTCGACACGGGCACGTTCGACTCTCTCGCTGACGCCACCGCGTTCGTGCGCACGGTCGAGGCCCGCCAGGGCATGAAGATTGGTGCCCCCGAAGAGGTCGCGTGGCGCATGGGCTTCATTGACGACGAGGGCCTGCGCCAGCGCGCCGAGCCTCTGGTCAAGTCGGGTTACGGAGCCTACCTGCTCGAGCTCCTCAACCGTGAGGACAACTGAGTGTCGCGCCCGAGTGCTAACTCTCGCCTCCTGATCGTCATCCCCGCGTGGAACGAAGAGGCGGTGCTGGGAGACGTCCTGGAGTCCGTGAAGGTCGAAAAGCCGTCCTTCGCGGACATCCTGGTCGTGTCTGACGGGTCCACGGACGCCACCGCGGCGATTGCGCGCGCGGCCGGCGTGGCCGTGCTCGACCTGCCCCTCAACCTGGGTGTCGGTGGCGCGATGCGCGCCGGCTTCCAGTACGCGCAGCGCATGGGCTACGACTACGCCTGCCAGCTTGATGCGGACGGCCAGCACGACCCGACGGAGATTGAGACGCTCATCGAGACGGCCTCGAGTGAGCACGCCGACGTCGTCATCGGCTCGCGTTTCGCGGGTAAGGGCGACTACCAGGCTCGAGGCCCGCGCAAGTGGGCGATGAACCTGTTCTCGTTCATCCTCTCGCGCGTGTGCCACACCCGCCTGAGTGACACGACCAGCGGCTTCAAGCTCTACGGGCCGCGCGCCCTGTCGCTGTTTGCGCACAACTATCCGGCGGAGTACCTGGGTGACACGATTGGCGCTCTCGTCATCGCGGCCCGCTCCCACTTGGTGGTGCGTGAGGTCGGCGTGCAGATGCATCCGCGTGCGGGCGGTGAGCCATCGCACAACCCGATCAAGTCGGCGCTGTTCCTGGTGCGCGCGACCCTCGCGCTCACCGTCGCGCTGACTCGACCTGGCGAAAAGATTGCCCAGGCTGAGGAGGAGAAGGCATGAGCCCCACCTATGTGCTCGGACTGGTTTTCGCGGGCATCATCTTGGTCACCGTGTTCGTCAAAATGCGCAACTCGGGTCTGAAGGAAAGCTACGGCCTGTGGTGGTACTGGATTGCGTTCTTCACGGCGCTCCTGTCCCTGTTCCCGCCGATCCTGAAGTGGACGGCGTTCCACCTGGGTGTCGTCGTTCCGCTGAACCTGGGCTTCTTTGTGGCGGGTGTGGTCCTGCTGCTCCTGTCCCTGCGTTTCTCGGTGGACCTGTCGCGAGCGGATGAGGATCGTCGCCGCCTCACTGAGGAGGCCGCGATCCTGCGCCTCCAGGTTGAGCGCCTGGAACGTCGCGTCGAAGCTCTCGAGGGGCGTGCATCCTCGCAGGGTGAGTCTGGTGCCTCTCAGGCGGCGTCGTCCTCTCACGATAAGGCCGCCACTCAGGGGAAGAAGCACAAGAAGAAGCGCTGAGCGGCCAGCCGCTGCCTTGATGTACGAGGCCGGGGTCCGTCAGGTTGAGATGCCTGACGGACCCCGCTTCATGTTGGTGGGCGCGCCCATGGGTGAGAGCGTGGCATGTGTGCCGACGCGCTCGCAAGGAATGCGCGGCGGTCGCGGCACCCGGATTGCCTAGGAGATAAGCGTCCCGTCGGGGCCGAGGCGCAGGCGCTCGGTCGGCGCAGCCGGGTCCACTTCGCGTTCGGCGAGCTTGCGGGCCACGGCAGATTCATTGCGTGCAACGGGCTGCGTCGACGCTCCCGTCTCGGGTCCGTCCTGCGCGGCGTGAGCAGCGCGATCCCGCCACTTGATGGGCCGAGAATTGGAGGCAGAACCCTGGGAGGATGAGCGGGACGACGCTGATTCGGAGGGGGCGCGGAAGGCCTCGTTGATGGAGGCGGATCCCATGGCGTCCGCGTGCGAGGGCAGCAGGGGTTCTCCGTTCAGGTCGAGGGCCAGGTCGGCGAGCATCGCGCGGGCGTCGTCGACGATGGTCTGGTCCTCGGCGTGCAGGCCGTGGACCAGCCAGCGTACGAGCGCGATCTCGGAGAGGAGCTGGGCTCGCGTGAAGACGTGCAGGTCGATGGCGCGGCGCTCATGTCCATAGGTCTCACAGAAACGCTCGAGGAATGCATCGGAAGCGGTGGCCTGAATCCACGCAATATCCAGGGCCGGGTCACCCACATGAGCGCTGGTCCACCCGCCGATAGCGACGACCGATCCGCGATTAACCGACAGACTGCGTTCCTGGATGTCGCCGTGGACGGGGGCCGACGGGAAACGCCACAGTGACACGTCCTCGAGGGCGGCCTCCCAGCGGTTCCACAGGGACGGAGAGATCGTGACCTCGCGGGCGGCCTCGTCGAGCAGAGCGAGGTTGCGGTCGCGGCACTCCATCGCTGTGTACGTGGGCAGTCCAATCGAGGAAAAGACCGTCTGCGGCAGGTTGTGCAGGGCTGCCAGAGCGCGCCCGAGCGAGGCCGGCAACAGCAGGTCCGTGTCGAGGTCCTCGTCCGTGGGCGCGCGCCCGCCTGGATCGCGGTGCACGTACACGCTGCCTCCGCCGCGGATCTTGGCCTGCCCGGCCAGTCGCGGCACGTCGAAGGGGATGTAGTCGTGCTCGAAGGCCTGGCCTAGGCGGTCCAGAATCCCCGACGTGGCCTCGAGAGCGGGACCGGAGACCTCCTCGTGGGGGCATGTGACGATCCAGCGGTTGCCGGCGACGTCTTCGATGCCGGTCACGGAAGCAAGTTCGTCGCTGTAACTCGGCGGGCGCAGGGCGCTCACGCGCAACCCGGGCATTGCGGAGGTGGCCAGCGCGGCCAATTCGAGGGCGCTCTTGGGACTTGTCATTCTCTGAATGTATCGCTCCGACCGCCCGGTTGTGGCCCCCCGCGCGGGTGTGCGCCTGATTGTGGGACAGCGGTTTGCTCCTTCCTGAATAACCCTGTTACTTTCGACACAATGGTTCTGTTTGGAGCGAGGAGGCTCAGCGATGGAAGCCATCACGCGTGCACTCGCCGCGCGGGTACGAGAGGGTTTGGCAGCGGGCGGCATCGATGCTGCGCGGGATCCCCGGGCCGTGCGTGCCCTCATTGACCGCGCCATTGACACCCATGCCCCCGACATGCTCCCTACTCAGCGTGAGCAGGTCGAGGCGGACCTGATGGACGACATCTGCGGCCTCGGCCCCCTTCAGGCCCTCATGGACGATCCGGGCGTGGAGGAAATCTGGATCAATTCGGCCTCCCGCGTGTTCGTGGCCCGCGGCGGGGTCGCGGAGCTGACCAGCCTCATTCTCACGGACGAGGACGTGCGCACCCTCGTGGAGCGGATGCTGCACCACTCGGGGAGACGTCTCGACCTGTCCAGCCCCTTCGTGGACGCGATGCTCGCCGGGGGAGAACGCCTGCACGTCGTCATCCCGCCGGTCACCGGACAGTCCTGGAGCGTCAACATCCGTAAGCACATTCAGCGCGCCCGCACCCTAGATGACCTGGTGGCCGTCGACATGGTGCCCCCGCCGATGCGCGACTTCCTGGCGGCAGCCGTCTGCGTTGGACTGTCAGTCCTGGTCTCGGGCGGCACGCAGGCTGGTAAAACGACGCTCCTGCGCGCGCTCGCCGGTGAGCTGCCGCGTTCGCGGCGCGTCATCTCCTGCGAGGAGGTTTTCGAGCTGGGCCTGGCCAACTGGGACCACGTGGCCATGCAGACACGCCCTGCAGCCGCCGAGGGCACGGGCGAGATCACGCTGCGAGACCTCGTACGCGAGTCCCTGCGTATGCGCCCCGAGTACCTGATCGTCGGCGAGGTACGAGGCCCCGAAGCCCTTGACCTCCTCGTCGCCCTCAACGCGGGCGTGCCCGGTATGGCGACTGTGCACGCGAACTCGGCGCGCGAGGCCCTCGACAAGCTCTCGATTCTGCCTCTCCTGGCCGGTGAGAACGTCACGACGGGATTCGTGACCCCGACCCTGGCCTCGTCCATCGACCTCGTGTGCCACGTCGAGCGCAGCCGGGACGGACAGCGCTACGTCTCCGAGGTGCTCGCCGTGCCCGGGCGGGTCGAAGGCAACCGGATCGAGACGGCCTCGCTCTTCACCTACGACGGTGGCCGCTGCGAACGAGGCACGGGTTCCCTCGACCTGCATGATCGCTTCGCTGCTGCGGGCTTCGACCTGGCCTCTCTGCTGGATTGGGGGACGCTGTGATCGCCATCGTGTGTGGACTTATCTTCGGGATCGGCCTTGTCATGGCCCTGTCCCCGTGGTTCACCCCGCCACCGAAACGCTCGCCCTGGGGGCCGTGGAAGCGCCTCTCCGACGATGTGGCGCGCGCCCGCGTCCCCGGACTCAATGCCGTGCGACTCATCGCGGTCAGCTTCGGCCTCGGCGTGGTCGTTGCCCTCTCCGTTCTGCTTGCGACGGGAGCCTGGCCGGTCGCCCTCATCGTCTCCATCGGCGTGGCCTTCCTGCCCTACGCGTGGGTCGTCTCCCGCGTGGCTGGTCGCGCCAAGACCGTGCGCGCCGCCTGGCCCGAGGTCATCGACGCCATGGTCTCCGGCGTGCGTGCCGGAACCTCTCTGCCCCAGGTCCTGTGCGACCTCGCCGACGAGGGACCCGACCCCGTTCGTTTCGCCTTCGAAGCATTCTCGCGCGACTACAGCGCTAACGGGCGCTTTGAACTCGCCCTGGACAAGATGAAAGAGACAGTTGCTGACCCGGTTGCTGACCGCATCGTCGAGGCACTGCGCGTCGCCCGATCCGTCGGCGGTGCCGACCTGACCCGCCTCCTCCAAGACCTGGCCACCCTCCTGCGCGAGGACGCGCGCGTACGAGGAGAACTCGAGGCCCGCCAGTCCTGGACCGTGGGCGCGGCCCGACTGGGGCTGGCCGCCCCCTGGATCGTCCTGCTTCTGCTCTCCGGCGGGGGTGCCAGCGCCCACGTATGGAACTCGCCCGGAGGAATTGCAGTCCTCTTCGGCGGTGCCGGCGCATGCGTCATCGCCTACCTCCTCATGAAAGCCATCGGACGCCTGAGCACCGATCCTCGAAACCTGGGAGGCACGTCATGAGTCCCTGGATCTTGCTCGCCTTCGACGTCATCGTCGCATGCCTCGCCGTCGGCGGCGTCACCCTCATCGTGCGATCCCTGGCCACGCGCCACCTCTCCTTCGCCGCCCGCGTCGCCCAGGGGCGCGTCCAAGAGGACACCACACCCGAGATCACCCGATGGCTCAGGCGCATGGGAGCCTCGGCCCTGGACTCCCTGGGATCCACCAGCGAATCCGTCGCCCGCCGACTCATTTTGGCCGGGGCCGCCCCCGAGGTGTCCGTGTTCCGCCTGCGTCAAGCCGCCGCCGCAATCGCCGGACTCATCGGCGCTTGCCTCGTCCTCACAGCCCGCCCGACCGCTTCGCTGCGCGCGTCGATCATCCCGCTCGTCGTCTGTGCCCTCGTCGGCACCCTACTCGGCGTCGCAGGCATGGACCGCTACCTCACGCTGACCGCAAACCGCCGCCAACGCGCCATCGATGCTGCCGTCCCCGACTGCTCGGAGCTGCTGGCGCTTGCGGTCGCCGCGGGAGAGTCGATCCCTGCCGCCATCGAGCGCGTCGCAGGGTGCGCGGGAGGACCCCTGGGGATGGAACTCGGGCTCACGGCGGGACACATCCGTAACGGCATGCCCTCGGTGCGGGCGCTCGCCGAGATGGTTGATCGCACCGACTCGCCGGCACTCACGCGCCTGGCCCGTACGCTGACCACGGCCATCGAGCGCGGCTCACCCCTGGCCTCGGTCCTGCACGACCAGGCGCGCGACCAGCGCGAACGCTCTCTCGCGGCCCTCATGGAGGAAGGCGGGCGACGCGAGATTGCGATGCTCCTGCCCGTCGTCTTCCTCATTCTGCCGGTCACCGTCATCTTTGCCCTCTATCCGGGCCTCATCGCCCTGGATTTCACCCCGTAAATGAAGCAGACACGAAAGGAACACACCATGAAGAAGTGGTTACGCAAGCGCCAGCCGCTCGGGGAGCGCGGGGATGTGCCCGGCTGGGTGCTCATTACGCTCATGACCGCTGCCCTGGTCGTCGTCATCTGGGGCGTCGCCTCAGAACGTCTCGTCGAGATCTTCAACCGTGCGATGGACTCCGTTGCGGGCATTTGACGGCGACGAACGCGGCTCCGAGGTCGTCTCCACGGTCCTCGTCCAAGGCCTCGTGGTTCTCGTCATACTCCTGCTCGTCCAAGTGACCTTCGCGTCGTACGTGCGCACGATGAGTGTGAGCGCTGCATCTGAGGGTGCGCGCCGCGGCGGTCTGCTGGGCGGAGACGAGGATGAGGCGGCCAAACGCACGGGCGAGCTGTTGGATTCCCTCGTGGGGGCCTCGCGCGACCGCGAGATTTCGGTGACCCGCGAGTCCGACGCGGGCACAGACATTCTCGTCGTCACCGTGCGCACGCGCCTGCCGCTCGTGGGCGGTCTTGGGCCGCGCTGGCTGACGGTGCACGGTCGCAGCCTCGTGGAGGGGCCGTGAGCGAGCGCGGGGACGCCAGCGTTGAATTCCTGGGTATCCTGGTCGTCCTCGTGATCCCGGTCCTCTACATCGTCTTGGCGGTCGGCCAGGTCAGCGCGGGGGCGATGGCGGCGGATGCGGGTGCGCGTGAGGCAGCGCGCATCCTCGCTGAGGATGTCGAGCGCCAGGCGGACGCCGAGCACGCGGTCGCCCTTATTGTCGAGGACTTCGGCGTGGGTTCCTCCCCCTCGATGTCGTCCACGTGCGGGGCGTGCGGCAGCGCTGACGGCATGGTTGAGGTCAGTGTCTCGGTGCGCGTTCCGTTGCCTTTCCTGCCCGCGTGGCTCGGCGGTGTTGGTGTGGATGTCTCCTCGAGCGCCAGCGCGCCCGTGCGGGAGGTGGTCTCCGGTGGGTGAGGAGGGGCGCGTCGGAATCCTCATGTGCGCGGGCTGCGCCTTCGTCTGCCTGCTGTTGTTCGTGACGCTGGCGCTGACGCAGGTCGCGATGCAGGACCGGCGCTTGGTCTCGTGCGCGGATGCGCTGGCCGGCGCCGGGGTGGGCGGAGCGTCTGCGTCGTCGGTCCTGGTGGGGCAGACCTCGGGCACGGACGAGGCCGGGGCGGCCTCGCGGATTGAGGTTGCGCTGGGTGCCATGGCGACGACGACGTGCCGCGTGGGGGAGGGCGTGGTGGTGACGAGAGTGAGTGTTCAGGGAGGGGAAGTCGAGGTGAGTGTCAAGGCTCGTCCGCGAGTGTCCCTGGTGCCTCCGGCATTGCGTGGAGTGGTCATTCCTGAGCTTGAGCGGACATCGAGCGCACGAATGAGAGGCCTCTGATCTGCTTGAAAAGGTGTTCTGCGCGACGGTCACATCGTGGGACGCTGATAGCGCCTGAGTAAACGAAGCGTAAACTTTAGGCCATGAGCAGCTTTGATACATCGCGACTTACCCCTGCACTGGCTTCCGTTTTCGAATCTGTCCAGCGCCGTGACCCCGCCCAGGCCGAGTTCCACCAGGCCGTCTACGAGGTTCTCCTGACGATTGCCCCGCTGGCTGAGCGTCACCCCGAGTACGCCGACCTGGCCATCATCGACCGCATCGTCGAACCCGAGCGCCAGCTCCAGTTCCGCGTCCCGTGGGCCGACGATTTGGGCAACATCCACGTGAACCGTGGCTTCCGCGTCCAGTTCAACTCCGCTCTCGGCCCCTACAAGGGCGGTCTGCGCTTCCATCCCTCCGTGAATCTGTCGATCATCAAGTTCCTCGGCTTTGAGCAGATCTTCAAGAACGCCCTGACCGGCCTGCCCATGGGCGGTGCCAAGGGCGGCGCGGACTTCGACCCCAAGGGCAAGTCCGACGCTGAGGTCATGCGTTTCTGCCAGTCCTTCATGACTGAACTCTCCCGCCACATCGGCCCCGACACGGACGTGCCCGCCGGTGACATCGGCGTGGGCGGCCGCGAGATCGGCTACATGTTCGGCCAGTACAAGCGCCTCAAGAACCGCTTCGATGCGGGCGTCCTGACCGGCAAGGGCTTGACGTGGGGCGGTTCCTTCGCACGTACCGAGGCAACCGGCTACGGCCTGGTCTACTTCGCCGCCGAAATGCTGGCCGCCAAGGGCACCAGCTTCGACGGTAAGCGCGTCGTCGTCTCCGGCTCCGGCAACGTTGCGATCTACGCGACCGAGAAGGCCCAGCTGCTGGGCGCGACCGTCGTGGCAGTGTCCGACTCCTCCGGCTACGTCGTGGACGAGGCCGGCATCGACGTTGCGCTGCTCAAGGACGTCAAGGAGGTGCGTCGTGGACGCGTCTCCGACTACGCGGCCGAGCGTCCCAGCGCCACCTTCGTGGCTGACGGCTCCACCTGGGACGTCCCCTGTGACGTCGCCCTGCCGTGCGCCACCCAGAACGAGCTGCCGCTGTCCGGCGTCCAGAGCCTCATCAAGAACGGCGTCCAGCTGGTCGCCGAGGGCGCGAACATGCCCACCACCCCTGACGCAATCGAGGCCCTGCAGGCCGCGGGCGTGGCCTACGCCCCCGGCAAGGCCTCCAACGCGGGTGGCGTGGCCACCTCCGGCCTCGAGATGCAGCAGAACTCCGGCCGCACCCAGTGGCCCTTCGAGGAGACCGACGCGAAGCTCCACCAGATCATGGTCGACATCCATGCCAACACCGTGGCCACCGCCGATGAATACGGCGTGGCTGGTGACTACGTGGCCGGCGCGAACCTGGCGGGTTTCCGCAAGGTGGCCGACGCGATGGTCGCGATGGGTCTCATCTGATCCGATTCCTGTCAGTGCCCCGGCGTCCTCGCGGCGTCGGGGCACTGCCGTATTTCAGCCTGGATCTGTGGCCCGGTCTGCGAAACGTCCGACATCGACCACTCCTCGCGCCCCTGGTGAGGGCGCGAATCGGCTACCCTGGGTGTGTGGCCATTGAATTTTCTGAAGAGATCCCGTCCCTGCGCACCACGATGGAGAACATCCTCGCTGTCGTGCAGCCGGACAAGCTGCGCGCACAGATCGCCGAGCTGAACGAGAAGGCAGCCGCCCCCGACCTGTGGGACGACCCGAGCGCCGCGCAGGCTGTCACCAGCGCGCTGAGCCACCGCCAGAGCGAGCTTGACCGCGTCACGCAGATGAGCGAGCGCATTGATGACCTTGAGGCCATGGTGGAAATGGCCGCCGAGGATCCCGACGAGGGCGCTGACATCCTGGTGGAGGCCGAGGCTGACCTGGAGAAGCTGCATAAGGACCTGTCCGACCTGGAGATCCGCACGCTGCTGGACGGCGAGTACGACGAGCGCAACGCCGTCATCACGATCCGAAGCGGCGCGGGCGGCGTGGACGCCGCCGACTTCGCCGAGATCCTCCTGCGCATGTATCTGCGCTGGGCAGAGCGCCACGGCTACCCGACCAAGGTCATGGACACCTCTTACGCGGAAGAAGCCGGTCTGAAGTCGGCGACATTCGAAGTTCAGGCCCCCTACGCGTACGGCACGCTGAGCGTCGAGGCAGGCACCCACCGCCTCGTGCGCATCAGCCCCTTCGACAACCAGGGACGTCGCCAGACGTCCTTCGCAGCCGTCGAGGTCATCCCCCTCATTGAGACCACGGACCACATCGAGATCCCCGAGTCCGAGCTGAAGATCGACGTCTTCCGCTCCTCGGGACCCGGCGGTCAGTCCGTCAACACGACCGACTCGGCCGTGCGCATGACCCACATCCCGACGGGCATCGTCGTGTCCATGCAGGATGAGAAGTCCCAGATCCAGAACCGTGCGGCCGCCCTGCGAGTCCTGCAGTCCCGCCTCCTTGTGCTGCGCCACGAGGAAGAACAGGCAAAGAAGAAGGAACTCGCCGGCGACGTCAAGGCTTCGTGGGGCGATCAGATGCGTTCCTACGTGCTCCAGCCCTACCAGATGGTGAAGGACCTGCGTACCGAATTCGAATCCGGCAACCCCCAGTCCGTGTTTGACGGAGACATTGACGGCTTCATCAACGCTGGCATTCGCTGGCGCAAGAACGAGCAGAAAGCTGCTCAGGACTGAGCACCGCCCATACGCGCAACCCGGCCCCGGCCTCGTCAATCCATGAACGAGGTCGGGGCCGCCCGCATCCCCGAACTGGCGCGGGTGGCGCTGAACAAACCACACCGCCGGTTTTCCGCGTGTCGCAGCTGGGTCGTGACCCCATCGTTACCTAATCTGACAGAGACTATTGACCCCGATCGGACGGTCCCATGATTCGTTTTGATGATGTCACCATGGTGTACACGCCAGGTGCCCAGCCCGCGCTGGACCACGTCTCGCTGGAGGTGGAACGCGAAGAATTCGTGTTCCTCGTCGGCAAGTCGGGTTCCGGCAAGTCCACCTTCCTCCAGCTCGTCATGCGCGAGATGAAAGCAACCAGCGGCAAGGTGTGGGTGCTCGGCAAGGACGTATCCAAGCTGTCCACCTGGGCAGTGCCGAAACTGCGCCGTCAGATTGGCACGGTTTTCCAGGACTTCCGCCTGCTGCCCTCCAAGACCGTGTACGAGAACGTCGCGCTGGCCATGCAGGTGATCGGTAAGCCTCGTCACGCCATCGAGACCTCCGTCCCCGACGCCCTGGACCTCGTGGGCCTGTCGGGCAAGGAATCGCGTCTGCCGCACGAACTATCCGGCGGTGAGGAACAGCGCGTGGCCATCGCCCGCGCCATGGTGAACCGTCCCGAGCTGCTGCTCGCGGACGAGCCCACCGGCAACCTCGACCCTGAGACGTCGCTGGGCATCATGCGTCTGCTCGACCGAATCAACCGCACGGGTACGACCGTCGTCATGGCGACCCACGACGCCACCATTGTTAACCAGATGCGCAAGCGCGTCATCGAACTCGAGGCTGGCGACGTTATCCGCGACCAGAACCGTGGCGTCTACGGGGCCGGGAGGTAAAGAGAGTGAAGCTTCGTTTTATTTTCTCCGAGGTCGGCAAGGGTCTGTCGCGTAACCGCGCGATGAGCGTGGCCGTCATCCTCGTGACCTTCGTGTCCCTGCTGTTCGTCGGCATTGCGGGCCTGACCCAGATGCAGGTGTCCAAGATGAAGTCGGAGTGGTACGACAAGATCGAGGTCACGGTCTACATGTGCGCGATCAACGACGCCGCTCCGAACTGCAACGCGACCGAGGCGACCGAAGCGCAGATCGATGCCGTGCGCCAGAAGCTGGCCTCCTCCGAGATGACGCCCTACGTGGCAACCGTCTACGAGGAGACCAAGGAAGAGGCATACGAGAACTTCAAGCGCCTCAACGGTAACGACGCACTGACGCAGTGGACCACGCCGGACATGCTCCAGTTCGCGTTCCGTATCAAGCTGGTCAACCCCGAGCAATACTCGGTGGTCAAGGAAGAGTTTTCCGGGACCGCCGGCGTTTCCGAGGTCCGCGACCAGCGTGAGGTCGTCGAACCCTTGTTCCGCGTCTTGGGCGCCGCCCGCACGGCCGCCCTGGGACTCGGCGCGATCATGGTCGTCGCCGCGATCCTGCTGATCTCGACGACGATCCGCCTGAGCGCGATGAGCCGCGAGCAGGAAACCCAGATTATGCGTTACGTGGGTGCCTCGAACCTGTTCATTCAGGCACCCTTCATGATCGAGGGTGCGCTGGCCGCACTGGTGGGTGCAGCCTTCGCAATCGGTACCCTGTTCGCGGGTGTGCACTTCGTCGTCCAGGGGTGGATGGCTCCCGCCTTCAAGTGGACGAACTTTATTGGTATGGGCGAGGTGGCAATCATGACGCCGATCCTCGTCCTGGCCGCGGTGGCGCTGGCGATTATTGCGTCGGCTTTCTCGTTGGCCAAGTATACGAAGGCGTGAGTCTCATGTTCCGTTCTCTTCGTCGTCCCCGTCGCGGCGTGGTCCGCGCAGGTGCCCTGGCCCTCGCGTTCGCCTCATTCATCGCGATGAGTCAGACGCTGCCCGCGCGCGCGGACGACGACCGTGACGCAGCTGCGAACGCAGCTGCGGAGGCGCAGGCGACGGTCAACGCCCTGCAGTCTCAACTCGAGGGTATCGACGCATCGTTGGCGCAGGTCTACATCGACCTGCAGAACCTCAATGCTCAGATCCCGGAAGCTCAGACCGCCTACGACAACGCAGTGGCCGACTACGACAAGAAGTCTCGCGAACACACGACGATCCTGGGTGAGCTGAGTGCCGCGAAGGGCGAGCAGACCCGCATCGACGATTCGCTGAACGACGCAACCACGCAGGCTGACGATTCGCAGCGCGCGATCGCCGACCTGGTGCGCCGCAAGTACCGCGATGGCAACGTCGATCCGGTCGCGGTGGCCCTGACCTCGGGCGGCACCGAGTCCATCACGGAGCGTGCCGCAGCAGCCGACATGGCACTGCGCACGGAGAACCAAACCATGGCCTCGGCCCTGGACGTGTCCTCGTCCCAGCGCACCCAGTCCACGCGCCAGGTGCGATCACGGATCGTATCGCTGACCTCGAGGAGAAGGCCGCTCAGGCGGAAGCGGACGCGCAGACCGCGAAGGACGACGCTGACGCGAAGCTCACCGAGCTCAACGACCTGAAGGATCAGGCATCCGCCAAGCAAACCGAATGGGACGCTCAGAAGGGCCAGGTCCAGGCCTCCCTCGACCAGGCTGAGGCCGACTACCAGGCGCGCAGCGATGAACTGGCGGCCATCGATGCGGCGAACCAGTCCACGGGCGTGTCCTACACGTCGTCCTCGGGCTTCCGTAGCCCGCTCGACATCCCGATCGTCGTCACCAGCCCCTTCGGTATGCGCTACCACCCGGTGCTGGGCATCATGAAGGGGCACTCGGGCACGGACATGGCGGCCGACTGCGGCACGATCATCCACGCTGTTGCATCGGGCTACGTCAACGCGGTGTCCGCTGACGTGTCGGCGGGCAACTACGTGGACATCAACCACGGCATTGTCGGCGGCAACTCAGTCATCACGGAATACCTGCACATGCAGGCCCAGTACGTGTCCCCCGGACAGTACGTGAACGCGGGCGACGCGTTGGGCGAGGTTGGCTCGACCGGCTACGCGACCGGCTGCCACCTGCATTTCGGTGTTCTTGAGAACGGAAACTATGTTGAACCGATGGATTACCTGTAATCCGGGTTAGGATAGACCCTCGTAGCGTTTTCGCTGCGGGGGTCTTTCCTGTGTGAGCAGGGAAACGAGTCTGGAGGGAGGCAGGTCATGCCCAAGGAATGGAAGAAGCCCAAGCCTACGGAGGGGCAGCGTGCCAAGGCTGCCTCCGACGCGAAGAAGACGATTGCCCGTAACAAGAAGGCGCGCCACGACTACACGATTGAGGACACCTGGGAGGCCGGTCTGGCTCTCATGGGGACCGAGGTGAAGGCACTGCGGATGGGGCGCGCCTCGCTCGTGGACGCGTGGGTGGAAATCAATGGGGGAGAGGCATGGCTGTACGGTGCCAACATCCCCCTGTATTCGCAGGGCTCGTGGACGAACCACGCGCCCACGCGCAAGCGCAAGCTGCTGCTGCTGCACCGAGCTGAGATCGACCGTATGCAGGACCGTGTGGCCGCGAAGGGCTACACGATTGTGCCCCTGGAGCTGTACTTCATTGGCGGGCGCGTCAAGGTTGAGGTCGCCCTGGCTAAGGGCAAGCAGGAGTGGGATAAGCGCCAGGCGCTGCGCGAGAAGCAGGATCAGCGCGAGGCCGAGCGCGCAATGCGCCGCTATGTGAAGCAGGCCCGCCGGTAGCGGAAAGAAGGCGACCCTGTGCGAGGTTCCATCAGGATTTTTCGTCGTGATTTCTCAGGCTGGTCACCGTCCCAGCCGCTTGGATCGTCATCATCGGTATGGCGTTCGTCCCCGCGCTTTATGCGTGGTTCAACATTGTGGGGTTCTGGGACCCTTACGCTCATACGTCGCAGATCCGCGTGGCGGTGGCCAACGAGGACGAGGGGGCGACGAAGGACGGACTGGGCACCGTCAACGTTGGCGCTTTGCTGTCGAATCAGCTGCGGCAGAATGACCAGCTGGGCTGGCACTTCGTGAGCGCGGACGAGGCTCGCTCTGAGGTCGAGCACGGCGAATCCTACGCCGCTTTCGTCATCCCGGCCTCGTTCTCCTCTGATCTGACGGGCATCGTTGACGGCACGTACGTCAAGCCGAACATCCAGTATTACGTCAACGAGAAGAATAGCGCGGTGGCCCCGAAGATTACGGGGGCGGGTGCGACGGCGCTGGATCGGAAGATCAACGCGACGTTCGTGTCCACCGTCGCCAAAGTGCTGTCCGAAAAGGCGTCCGAGGCCGGGGTCGGCATCGCGGATCAGGCTGACACTGCGCGTGCGGACCTGGTGGCCTCGCTTGGGGAGGCTTCGACGAAGGCACAGAACGTGTCGGACACCCTGTCGGGCATGGGGGAGACGATTGATTCCGCGAAGGGCTCTGTCGCCTCGGCTCGTACGACGCTGGGTGACCTCGATACTGCTGCGGGTGATCTGTCGTCCTCACTGGACACGGCCGACGCACTCGTCACCGACGCTCGCACGTCGCTCGCTGATTTCTCTGGCGACATGGGGTCGGTCCTGGATGGGCTATCGACCAATACCTCGGACGCGCTGGCTGACCTGTCGACAGACGCGGGCAGTCTCGACGGTGCCGTGCAGGGGGCGACGGGCAGGCTTGATGGTCTGCTCGTCGAAGGCAACTCGATCAACACGACGGTCGGCACGATCCTCAGTGATCTGGACACGGCGGGTGTCGGGAATCTGCCTGGCGCGGGTACAGCCCTGACGGATCTGACGAACAACAACACGTCGCTGTCAACTGCGATTACCGACCTGACGACTCTGAACACGGACTTATCCGCGTCCTCAACGTCGATTTCCACGGCTCTCACGTCCGCGTCGACCGCCGCCAACTCCGTGCAGACGGCTGTGTCGAACGCGCGAACGGGCGTGAGCGGCCAGGTTCCTACACTTCTCGACGGCTATCGACGATTTCGAGCGCCTCCTCGTCGATGCGTTCGTCGCTCGATACTCTGCGCGGCCAGCGTGACCAGGTGTCGACGCTGCTCGATCAGTTGGATTCGCTGCTCGACGACGCGAAGACTGCCACATCGAACAGCGCGACTAACGTGGGCACAATCAAGACGGACCTGGATAGCGTGTCCACGGATGTCTCGTCGATCGCGTCGTCGAACACGCTGCGTGACCTGGCGACCTCGCTGGGGACCAACGCGGAATCGGTTGCTTCCTTCATGGCGTCGCCGACCTCGATCCAGACGCAGACGGTGTTCCCGGTCGCCGCCTACGGGTCGGCGATGGCACCCCTGTTTACGAACCTGGCGCTGTGGATCGGCGCGTTCTCCCTCGTTCTTCTCCTCAAGCTCGATGTCGACGAGGAGGGGATAGACCCCGTCTCCTCGGCCACCAAGTACGTGGGCCGGTGGATGCTGCTCGCTTTCTTCGGCGTCATCCAGGCGCTCGTCGTGTCGATCGGTGACCTGATCATTGGCGTGCAGACCGTCTCTCGCCCGACTTTCGTGGGGACGTCGATCCTTATTTCGATGGTCTACGTGTCTATCGTCTACATGCTCGCGACGTGCTTCCAGCACATCGGTAAGGGCCTGTGCGTCGTCATCATGGTCATGCAGATTCCCGGCTCTGCCGGCCTGTACCCGATTGAGATGCTGCCGTCCTTCTTCCGTTTCTTGCATCCGGTGCTCCCTTTTACTTACGGGATTAAAGCGATGCGCGAGACGGTGGGTGGCTTCTACCGGCACGAGTACCTCTTGGCCCTGGGGGCGCTTGGCGTTCACGCGCTGGTCGCATTCGTCATTGGGCTGGCGCTGCGCCCCTTCCTGGTCAACCTCAACGCGATGATCACGCGCGACCTGGCGTCCTCGGGCCTGTTCGTGGCCGAGGCGACGCGTGTGCCCTCCAACCGCTACCGCCTGACCCAGATTGTGGCGGCCCTGGCTGACCATGAGGGCTTCCAGCGTTCGGTGTCGGCGCGTGCCGCCCGCTTCGAGCGCCGCTACCCGCGCATGAGGCGCGGTGCCATCGTGCTGGGTGTGGTCGTGCCCGCTGCTCTCGCGGTCCTGTCGGTCACGAACGCCGCCGAAGTGCCGGTCGTGCTGGGTGCGTGGATTGTGTGGGTCCTGGCTGTCATCACGTTCCTGATCGGCTTGCAGTACCTGCGTGAGGCTCTCGAGCGCCAGCAGCTGCTCGGTGCTATGGAAGAGAGCGACGTGCGTTCACTGCTGACTCGCCGCGTCAAGGGTGCTCGCTCGCGAATCGCGCTCAGCGCAGCCGCCGTGAGCGCGTCGATCTCCTCTGCTCTGGCAGCGTCGCTCGCACAGTACGACGCAGAGCACGCTTCCGCAGAGTCCGAGGACGAGGCATCCGCGGGTTCCGCCGACACCGTGTCCTCAGCGCAGGGGAAGACGACCGACGAGGCCGACCCCGGCCTCGTGGATGAGGAACGGACAGCGGAAGGTGACGAGACCGACGAGGCGGACCCCGGCCTCGTGGATGAACCTGACGCTGCCGAGGACGAGGAGGATACGAAGTGAGAACTATCTGGGCTATCTACCGCGCGGACCTGCGCCGGGCGCACCGCTCACTCATCGCCCTCGTCGTGATCTTCGGACTGGTTGTCATCCCCCTCGCTGTTCACGTGGTTCAACGTCGCGGCGTCCTGGGATCCCTTCGGCAACACGCGCTCCCTGCGTATCGCTATTGCGAACACGGATGCGGGCTACAAGTCCGATCTGGTGCCACTGCATATCAACATCGGCGACCAGGTCGTCTCTGCTCTGCGCAAGAACGATAAATTCGACTGGGTGATCGCCTCGGAGGAGGCGGCGGTCGAAGGGACACGCTCGGGCGACTACTACGCGGCCATTGTCATCCCCGAAGATTTCAAAGGACATGCTGACCTTCTTCGACGGGGAGGTTTCGAGCGCGCCCATGACGTACTACGTCAACGAGAAGAAGAACGGAATTAGCCCGAAGCTCGCAGGCCAGGGGGCTGAGTTCGTCAGCGCGCAGGTGAACCAGACCTTCGCGCAGACTCTCGCCGAGGTTGCGCTGGATACGGCCTCGTCGATGGGGGACGCACTGTCCTCGACGACCGCGACGGGGGCCGTCACCACGCTCGACAACCGCGTGCAGTCAGTGGCCACGCGCCTGCGTACCGCCGCCGACAGCGCGGACGCGTACGCGGCGCTGGCCAGTTCTTCGCTCACACTCATCGATTCGACGACGACGCTCGTATCCGGTGTGGGGACCGCGAAGTCCTCCGCGCAGTCAGCCGTCGGCAGCGCCGACTCCGGAGCGACGGGGCTGACCGCCGCAGCCACCGGTGCGATTGCCTCCGTGTCCAGCGCCATCGACTCATCCAAGACGGAGCTGAACACGCTGTCCACTTCCGTGGAGAACGTGTATTCGACGGCGTCGACCAGCGCAACCGACGCCTCAGCGTCGCTGCGTTCGCAGGCCGACGTCCTGGATTCGCACGCGACCACCTACGAGAACATCAAGAAGACGCTCAAAGACTTGCCAGGCTCGCCCGTGTCCCAATCCTCCCTGGACACGCTGCAAAGCGCGGCCGACCGGCTGCGCACCCTGGCGACCAACCTGCGTGACGCTGCGACCGACCTCGACACGAAGACCACGGACGCCCAAACCAATCACGACAACATCACCGCCCTGATTGCCGACGCAAACCAGGCTGTCGACGACCTGTCAGCCGACTACGACAATGACCTAAAGCCGAAGCTCGACTCCCTGGCCTCGACCCTGTCGTCGGCGCAAACCTCCCTGTCCTCCGTGCGTTCTAGCTTGTCCTCCTCGGTCTCCACGGCCTCGGATGGCGGCGACAGTGCGCGTGAAAAGCTCACAAGCTTGCATGACAATCTGACGTCGGCGGCCTCGGATATGCGCGATTCCGCCGGGAAAATGGATTCGCTGCACACCTCCATCAAGGAGGCACAGGATAGCGGCGATCTGACGACCCTGAAGGACATCATCGGGAATAATCCCGAGGCGCTGGCCGCCGCCATTGCGGCGCCCGTCGGCGTCGATACGATTCCCGTCTATCCGGTGTCGAACTTCGGCTCTCAGATGGCACCCATGTATACGATCCTGGCCCTGTGGGTCGGCTCCGTCCTCATGGTTGTGTCCATCCGCTCTGACGTGACCGACGAGAATGCCGCTGAGGGGCTGCCCGACGACGATCCGCTGCGCGCGACGTTGACCGCTTCGCCGATCCGCCTGGCTTCCGGGTACCTGGGGCGCTACCTGATTTTCGGGCCAATTGCCCTGGCGCAGGCGACGCTGATCGGGCTGGGCGACCTGTATTTCCTGAAGGTTCAGCACGTCCACCCGCTGGAGTTCATGGGCACGCTGTGGCTGACAGCCGTCGTGTTCTCGTTCCTCATGTACACGCTCATCGCGACGTTCGGGAACGCTGGTAAGGCCCTGGGCGTGCTGCTCCTGGTGCTGCAGATTTCGGGTGCCGGGGGAGCGTTCCCACTGGCGATCCTGCCGTCCTTCTACTCGTCGATTTCGCCGTTCCTGCCGGCTACCCACGCGATGACGGCGCTGCGCGCGTCAATCGCCGGCTATGCGGGCCACGAGTACGGGGATGCCATGTGGCTCCTGGCCTCCTTCATCCTGTTCGCGGCGTTCCTGGGGCTGGCGCTGCGCCCGCTGCTGGTGCGCGGCAACCGGCGGATGGTGGCCAAGCTCGAGTCCACGAAGCTCCTGTAGGGTAGCGGCGTTCGTGGGGACGAGGCCTGCGCGGGTTCGCGTGAGTCTCGTTCGTCGTGTGGATGCTTCTCTCTTGACGGGCGGATCGGGCGGGCGTATGCTGATGTGTCCGATGGTCTGCGGCTGAGGTAGGGCGTCGGGGAGTTGAAAACTCAAGAGGGGATGATCGGTTTCGACAGTGGTCGTCGATCGAAGTGAAGCGAGCCGAGAATGTACGCTCAACTCGTAAACGATGCGTGCAAACTAATAGGTGCCGAACAGAATCGCACCGACTACGTTCTCGCTGCCTGATATCGCAGCCTGAACCTTTAGTCCGTCAGCCCGGGAGTTGCTTCCGACCCGGTGTCTGGCGTCGTCTAGGGAGCCACTGGGTGTCGCCCATGTTAGTGGGGCGGCTCCGACACTTCACTAACTGAGCCTATTCAGCGGTGAGTCTGCGCAATGCTGGGGGCCGAGAAATAAAACCGTAGACTGCGCTCGGAGAAGAATTCGGGGCCGGCTATTGGACGGGGGTTCGATTCCCCCCATCTCCAGTCGCCGATTACATTGAGGCGTCGACGTGTGAGGACTTCATCGAGGTGATTCGCATCGGCCGATGCTGCGGGAACGCCCCTCCTCGTCCTTGGCGGCGCGGTCGAGGGCTGGCTCGTCTCGGGAAGTGTGCCCGAGACGGGCCTCGCCTGCGGGAAGTGAAGGTGGGGTCGGGTGGGCGTTCTTCGGAGCGAGGGTACTCTTGGGCAGAGGACGCTCTCGGACCGGGAGGCTGTCCGTGAGCCGAGTTTACCTCCGATGGAATCGGCTCTTGCCAACCGGGTATGGCCGACTGCTCGGTGCGTGTGAAGGGTCGGACTTTCTGGAGTGGCCAGGGTGCTTCGGGGGTGAGGCTTTCCATGACAGGGCGCGTTCTTACCAGTTTGCCCCGGATCGTTGAGGCCATTCGACTCGCGCCGTTGTCTGAACACCCCTCGCGGGGAACGGTGGGCGCGCCGCCTTAGCTCAGTCGGCAGAGCGATTCACTCGTAATGAATAGGTCGTGGGTTCGATTCCCACAGGTGGATCCACTTGAACGCTCAGTTTGATGCAAAATTTTAACGTATCTGGCGGTTGCGAAGGGTATTCAGCTACGCAGGTGCAGGCAGAAAAGCTAGCCTATAAAGTGTTCAAAGTAATGTATATTAATGCTACTGTGCGTACAGAGTAATATTCACTGCGCTTTTCGAGGTGATTGAGATGGCTAATGTTTCTTTTCGGACAGATGATGAGACGAAAGCTCAGGCCGCGGAGTTGTTCCGTGACCTCGGGTTAGATATGAGCACTGCGATCAATATGTTTTTGAGGCAGTCGATTGTCAGTAACGGTATCCCGTTCACGCCACGCCGCGAGAGTCCAACTAATGCCTTGTCGAGAGCTGAAGTTGAGTCTCGCTCTGGTGCTTCGTTTCGAAATGTCGCTGAGCTGATGGAAGACCTCAATGAAGCTGACTAGCGTCTTTCGCACAAATCAGTTCAAGCGTGATGCCAAGGCTCTTTTCAAAAAGCATTACGACGCTGCAAAGCTGGCGGATGCTATCGAAGCTCTTATGCGGCAAAACCGTGAAGAGCTACGCACCTGCTATCGCGGCCATGCATTGCAGGGAAACTGGAAAGGATACCGAGAAATTCACCTTGAAGGTGACTGGGCAGTGTCATAGGGTGTAAGCAATTTTCGTGTAGCGGTGATGCTGTTCGGAGGCTGATCATGGGGTGTCGTCGGATGCTGAGTGTTGAGGATCGCGCGGCGATCATGGCGGGGTTGGAGGCGGGCTTGTCCCAGACGCGTATCGCCCACTTGATTGGGCGTAGCCCCTCGGTGGTGTGCCGTGAAATCGCCCGCCACCGGGGTCCTGGCGGCGTGTACCAGGCCGAGGATGCCGGGAGAGCAGCGCAGGTGGCCAGGCGCCGCCCCAAAGAAGCGGCTCCTGGACCGCGATGAGATTCTCCGCCGCCGCGTGATCTTTGATTTGTCGCAGGGGCGCACGCCCCGCCAGATCAGCGGACGCCTGAGCGTGGAGGCATGTGGCACAGTGGCTCCTATGGATAATTCTCCCCACGCCCAGGGCCGCACGATCAGCCACGAGGCGATCTACACGTGGATCTACGCCCACCCCAAGAAGACGCTGATCGAGCACGGCGTATGCCTGCCCTCCAGGCGGTGGATGCGCAAGAAACCCCCTGCAGGCGGGCGCACACCACCCATTGTCGGCATGCGATTAATTGACGAACGCCCCGACATTGCTGACCGGATGATCCCTGGCAACTGGGAGGGGGACCTCATCATCGGCAAAGATGGGGCCAGTGCGTGCGCAACCCTGGTCGAGCGCACCACCCGCTACCTGATCATCGTGGCCCTGCCACTGGGACGCAGGGCCGACCAGGTCTGTGATGCGCTCACCCGCCGCATCCAGGGCCTACCCGAAGGAGCGATGCGAACACTGACATGGGACCAAGGACGGGAAATGGCCCGCCACCAGCGCCTCACCCAAGATACCGGCGTGGGAGGTGTTCTTCGCTCACCCCCATAGCCCCTGGGAGCGAGGAACAAACGAAAATACCAACCGACTTATCCGCCGCTACCTTCCCAAAGGAACCCCCATCACCAGCCACCAGCCCTACCTCGACGCCATCGCCTACGAACTGAACAACTGCCCCAGAGCCACCCTCGGCTACCGCACCCCCACAGAAGCATTCAACCAACTCATTGCTACCACCCATTGACACCACCGTCTATTGATTAGCGTCAATCTCAACGCTAATTCCAGAACGGCGCCGCGGGATTTATGTTCTCGAATTTTCTAACGGCGAGTTTTACGTCGGAAAGGCGCAAAATGTGGTGAGGCGATTTGCGCAACACAAGCATGGTCGCACTAACCACGATGAAGCCTGGAAAGATATTGAGAAATTATGGTTTATGCCAGTGTCCAAGAACAAGGATTTTACTCAGATCGAAAGTGATGAGATCTGTAGATTTCGGGCATCCGGCAAACGTTTAAGAAATCGCGCTCTGAATCTTGGCCACAGTCAACCTTCTAGTCTCGACGCAGTAATACCAGTTGAAGATCAGCAGTCGTGGGTGCTTGGGAATGGACCATACAATTTGCATGGCGCCCGAGAGGGGCTTCTCGATTTTGATAAGAAGCCATCAAAATTCTTTAGACAGATTCCTCATGAATGCCGCGATTTAGTTCTTTCTGATTTGGCCTTTGCCTTAACAAAGCTACTCCCCGATGCTGTTGAACTTGAGGGGAGATATTGGACGATCTCAGATTGCCCGGGGACTGGAGGCGGACGTTGGGTGACCTTGAATACGGGATACCTTGAGTTCATGTATTTCCCGAAGACAATTCCGTGGCTGTACGGCGAGCCATTGTCGAGGCTTGCATACATCAATACGCCCGCCGGAACACTTTTAGATGTGAGGTTTTCCGAAGGAGCTTGGGCTGATTCTTCGGACATTTTTGATGTGCCTGAGGAGGTTGAACAATTCTCAGTGGTGCGAAGAACATCATACTCTTCAACAGATGCAGACGCGGTATTGTTCTGTGTCGGTAATCTTGAAAATTGTGCAGCTTATTTACGGACATCTTAAATGGTGCTAGGGAATTTGCGTTGTAAGCTATGCGCCAAAACGCTTCAGGAATGTTCGCGAAAAACCACTCTCCTCTAGTCAGAGAAATCTACCAATTCTCCCTTGCGATGGGCGTGGAATTGATGCTGATTGACTGCTCTAGCATCTCGCCTGCTTTAGATTCACTAGTCAATGGCTCAAGTGATGTAGGGTGGTGTCAATGGGTGGTAGCAATGAGTTGGTTGAATGCTTCTGTGGGGGTGCGGTAGCCGAGGGTGGCTCTGGGGCAGTTGTTCAGTTCGTAGGCGATGGCGTCGAGGTAGGGCTGGTGGCTGGTGATGGGGGTTCCTTTGGGAAGGTAGCGGCGGATAAGTCGGTTGGTATTTCGTTTGTTCCTCGCTCCCAGGGGCTATGGGGGTGAGCGAAGAACACCTCCACGCCGGTATCTTGGGTGAGGCGCTGGTGGCGGGCCATTTCCCGTCCTTGGTCCCATGTCAGTGTTCGCATCGCTCCTTCGGGTAGGCCCTGGATGCGGCGGGTGAGCGCATCACAGACCTGGTCGGCCCTGCGTCCCAGTGGCAGGGCCACGATGATCAGGTAGCGGGTGGTGCGCTCGACCAGGGTTGCGCACGCACTGGCCCCATCTTTGCCGATGATGAGGTCCCCTCCCAGTTGCCAGGGATCATCCGGTCAGCAATGTCGGGGCGTTCGTCAATTAATCGCATGCCGACAATGGGTGGTGTGCGCCCGCCTGCAGGGGGTTTCTTGCGCATCCACCGCCTGGAGGGCAGGCATACGCCGTGCTCGATCAGCGTCTTCTTGGGGTGGGCGTAGATCCACGTGTAGATCGCCTCGTGGCTGATCGTGCGGCCCTGGGCGTGGGGAGAATTATCCATAGGAGCCACTGTGCCACATGCCTCCACGCTCAGGCGTCCGCTGATCTGGCGGGGCGTGCGCCCCTGCGACAAATCAAAGATCACGCGGCGGCGGAGAATCTCATCGCGGTCCAGGAGCCGCTTCTTGGGGCGGCGCCTGGCCACCTGCGCTGCTCTCCCGGCATCCTCGGCCTGGTACACGCCGCCAGGACCCCGGTGGCGGGCGATTTCACGGCACACCACCGAGGGGCTACGCCCAATCAAGTGGGCGATACGCGTCTGGGACAAGCCCGCCTCCAACCCCGCCATGATCGCCGCGCGATCCTCAACACTCAGCATCCGACGACACCCCATGATCAGCCTCCGAACAGCATCACCGCTACACGAAAATTGCTTACACCCTATGACACTGCCTAGATGTAACAACTAGTTTTAAAAATTGTTCCTTTTCCTAGCAAAGCTGGTTTTCGTAGTTTTGCGCTTACTTGCCTGAATTCATGTCCACCGGGAGTCAATTATCGAATTAAGGTTATCTGCAAATCGTGGAACGTATTGGTTAAGCAAGCCGTCGTAGGCGGCTGAAGGTTCCATCAGAATCAGCTTCAAAGATCAAGCCTGATCCAGAAACGCACCTGTAGCTTGCACCCACGCCACCGGTTTGAACTGTCCTGGGTTTTGTTCCTAGGCGTTTACCTTGTTTTCTATTATTGCTTGTTGGAGGCAGTGTTCGTTCCACCATGGCGGGATCCGTCTTGGTATTTGGGGTTGTAGCCGATGACGCCCGCGCATGACCTTCTCGGACGGTTCGCCCGCAAGAACGCGTACAGTTCCTCGTAAGCCTCAGACTCATCAGGTCGATGAGCTGCCTGTTTTCCAAAGGGGCCTGCGGACGGAGCGCCGATGGAGCCGAGACAGTGTGCGCATTTGCGGGTTCGGGAGGAGGCACCGGGCTGTGGTGCTCGCTGGCGCCTCTCGCGACTCCTGAGCGGCTCGGTTGGCACCTCATTCGCTATGACGGCACATGCTTTTTCTTTGGGGTGCCGATGGAGCGGTTGCGATGTTGGAGGACGTTGCCCACGGCCACTACGGGACGGGCTTAATTTCACGCGCGACGGCTGAAATGCTTCGGGAGAAGCACGTCCGAAGGAGAGCCGGTGTTGCTTGGGGAACACGGAGGCTGGTGGAGGCTTTGCCAGTGCCAAAGTCAGAGTCAGCGCCAAAGTCAGACTCAAAGTCAAACTCGGCGCCAGCGTCAAGTTCGCCAGCGGCTCGTTCGGATGAAGAAGTAGACAGAGGCGCAAACGAAGAAGTAGACGACGAAGCGACGGCTCGAACCGGGAAGGTCCGGGCCGCCGCTCGGCGCTCACATTTCACTCAGTCACGGGCTGGGTAGCTGATCCGGGAGACGTGTCAGCGAACTCTACTTGCGCAGCCGTTTACCGCCTGCGCAGGAGAAGCGCCCAGGCGCCCGCCCCGACGAGTCCGCTACCACCGATCCCTACGAGGATCCACTGCCACCAGTTCGAGCCGCTCCCGTACGAGGCGGAACCGCGCTCAGGATTGAGCAGGGCGCTCACGGGGGTAGCGGGCTTGGTGAGCGCCCGCGTCGTGGGCGCTCCTGACTGTGAGGAGTCCGCGAAGTCCAGACCCGCGACGCCGCTCGACTGGGAGTCGTCGGCGCTGGAAGCGCCCGATACGCCGGAGTCGGAGCTCGTTGACCCCGCGCCAGTCGCCGAGTTTGACGACACTAGCGAGCCGGATACGGTCGACCCACCGGTTACCGGGGTTCCGGTCTGCCCGGCACCCTCGGCGAGGCGCGCGGCGGCCGCGGTCGGGTTCCCGATCGGCGAGGCCGGGGCGCTCGCACTTGCTGAGGGGGAGCCCGTGGACGGTGATCCGGTTGACGGGGAGGTGCCCGGAGCGGGCGCGGGCTGGCCGGGCCGCTGCGCACCGTTGTTCGGGTTCGGTGCGGGCGAGGGATCCGGCTCAGGCGAGGGATCCGGCTCAGGCGAGGGGTTCGGCTCAGGCGAGGGGTTCGGCTCAGGCGAGGGGTTCGGCTCAGGCGAGGGATCCGGCTCAGGCGAGGGATCCGGCTCAGGCGAGGGGTTCGGCTCAGCGCCCCTCTTGATGGCGTCGTCGCCGACGAGGAAGATCACATGGAGGGTCTTCTCGATGGTGGAGCCGTCAGCGAGGTGCGCGGTGTAGACAAAGTCGGTCGAGTAGCGCCCGGGCTTCGTGAAGTAGAAGGCCTGGTGGTCGTGTGATCCAAAGAGGTAGCGGAGGACTATGTCGGGCTTCATCGAGTCGAGTCGGGGCGTGAATCCCTCGAAGAGGGAGGAGAAACCGGTGACGAGGCGACCGGGGCCGGTGAAGTTCCTCATCGCGACCTCGACGCCCTTGCTTGAGAGCTGCGAGTAGTCGACCCGCTGGGTTGAGAAGCCGACCCAGGGGATGCCCTCGAGCTGGGTCTCGGGCAGACTCCACACACCTTCGGGTGCCGCAGCGGCGAGTTCGCTGTAGCCCTTCGCGCCGGCGGGGATCTTCGCGTGCGTCGAGTCGGGGACGGCGTAGGCGAAGGTTCCGGAGGCGCGGTGGACGGGGTGGCGCGGGTCGGCGGTGTCGTCGACGAAGACCTCCGCCTTCCCGTCCTTCAGGGACATCGCCTGATCCATGTGACCTTCGGTGATGATGTGGATCGCCGAGTCGCCGGGACGGGAAGGGGCGGACGGGTTGGCAGGATCGGGTATCGAGGGATTGCCGGGCTGAACGCCACCGCTCGGTGGCGCATCGGCATCCGGATCCGCAGGGTTTGGAGAGGGTGAGGGTGCCTCGCCGTTGTTCTCCGCGGTGATCGCGCGCAGCGCCGAGATCGCGGCGTCGCCGACGACGAAGTGAGCGGAGCGGGACTTGTAGGAGAAGTTCCCGTCCTTGTCGCGCGTCTCGATGTTGAAACCGACGGCGTAGACGCCTGGCTTCGTGAAGACGTGGGCGAGGGGAACTGCGGCTGCATCGACGGTGAAGCCGCGGTTGGGGTCGCGCGTCGTATCGAGGGTGACGTTCATCGCCCCGTCGGTGACGGTCCCCGCGATGTAGCGGCTGCCCTTGGGGCCGTCGAAGGTGTCGATGGAGTAAACGGCTGGCCCGGAGCGCAGATCGGCGGGCATTTGGGTGAAGTCGAATCCGAGCGATCCGTGCTCACCGGAGGCAGGCAGGACCCAGCGGTCGCCGTCGGCGGTCGTCTGCTTGAGTGAGTCGGGGATTTCGAGGATCGGTTCCCCGGGGATCGACTTGCCGTTCGCGTTCACCTCGAGGGTCACCCGCTTGATCGGCACGCCAGCCCGCACATCGTCTTTGAAGGTCCCCTTGTAGACGTAGTGGGAGGGGGAGGAGGGTGAGGCTGGCGCCTTCGCAGTAGAGCCGAAGAGCGCTTCGATCTGCTTACGGGCCTCGGCCTGGGTGAAGGGGGGCTCGGGCTCGGCGGGCGTCTCCTCGGTGGAGAGTTCGCCGGAAGCGATCATCTTCTCCTTCATCTGCTCGGCAGTCGTTCCGATCGGAGTGAGGGAGGTTGTGGTGCCTTCGGGCAGACCGACCTCGTCATCGGAGCCGACGAGCCACGTGATGGTCGAGGGCAAGGAATTAACGGCTCTCTGGGACCAGGTGGACGTGTAGGAGGCAACCATGTCGAGCCGGTAGACGCCCGCTTTCGAGAAGGTCCAGTTCCAGTGGCCGTGGGAGCCAGCCTGGAGGGAGAGCGGCGCGAGCGAGGGGTCGGAAGAGAGCCCTCGACTCAGGGAGTTCGTGCCGATGGTGCGCCACACCTCGACGGCTCCGGGCCCGGAGGAATTTGCGATCGAGAGCTTCACCTCGTCAAGAAGGATCCCCTCGGGCTGGGCGACCTCGTGCGCCGTGTCGAAGGCACCGATGCCAGCCCAGACGGGACGCCAGTTGTCGATCTGCTCCTGGGGGGGCACGCCAGACAATGTCGCCGGGCTTGCCAATGAAGTCGAAGAGGCCGCCCGAGGGGACGACCATGCGCGAGACCTCCTGGGAGTCGGAGACACGCGCGTCGGGGGCGAGTCGGACGCAGACGGAGTTTGGGTCCTTGACGACTTTGCGCCCGTCGACAACAGTAACGGTGAAGATCTCGTCGACACGGGTGACGTAGGCGGCGTCAACATGCGCGTGGTGGAGGAGCTTGCGGCCAGCGCACACGTGGGGAACGCGGCCGTCGGGCCCAGGGGTCGCCTCCGGGTCAGCGCCGGGCGAGCCCGCAGGAACCGTGAGGTCGGCGGGCACGAGGTCCCCGTAGCCAGCCTCTCCGGGCAGTGCTCGGGATCGTCGGGCGCTCCGGGGGACGAGGGTGCGGCCTCAGCGTTGGTCGAGCCGGAGGCGTCGGAGGCGTACTCCGTGAGAGAGGTCGTTTCTAACGGGACTGCGTGCGCCAAGGGCGCGGCGATCGTTGGCGTAGCAAAGAGCGCGAGGGTGAGGAGCGCGGTGAACAGGGCGAGGAGGGGATGAATCCCGCGGTGGGTGGCGCGCATGATGAACCTTCTGACGATAATGAGAATGAATTGCATTATCGTACAGGGCTGTCTGCGAACCGCGCAACCTCGAGTGTGAGGTCCGGATCACGCTCGCCGCGTGTAAGGATGCGAGAAGAGTAATTGATGCCGTCGAGGGGGATGCTGTGCTCTATATGTGGGATGCCCTCAAGGCGCGCGTACGGGCGCGGATGTCGAAGACTCTGCTCGTCTACTTCGCGGTGTTCGCGGTCTTCCGTTGTGGACGCGCAACTCGGTCTGCATCGCGTAGCCACTCCTTCTCGGCCTCTACTGAGAGGTTGTCGACACCGTCCTCAACGCGGATCCGTACCGACGCGAGCGCCCTGGAACGAGAGCGCGACATCTAGACGCTCCTATTCGCCTCCTCCAGACCGAGGGGCGGGCCTACACCCACCGCTACATCTGTGAACGGCGGTTTCAAGTGGTGAGTGCAACGGCGTCGTTGTGGGGTAATTGTTCTATGGGTTTGGCGGGGGTTTCAGTTGAATCGTTGGTGGGGTCGGGTGTTGAGTTGGCGTTGGGCTTCTTCGAAGGTCTTCGGGCGGGTAGGTGCCCAGGTCGGTGCTTTTGGGGAAGTAGTCGCGCAAAAGGCCGTTTATGTTCTTGTTGGAGCCGCGCTGCCAGGGAGAGTGCGGGTCGGCGAAGTAGACATTGATCGTTGTCTTCTTCGTCAACTCTTTGGTTTTGGCTATCTCGGCTCCCTGATCCCAGGTCAGCGTGCGCCGCAGATCCTGGGGTAGGCCGGCGATCATGTCGGTCAGAGTCTCGACGACGGTATCGGCGTCGTGCGAGAGGGGCAAAGGCCGCAACAGCAAGTACTCGGTGGTGCGTTCGACAAGAGTGATGGTCGCGCTCTTGGAGTTCTTCCTGATGATCAGATCACCATTCCTAATGGCCTGGGACGAGGTGCCCTTCGGCCTCCTCGGGCCGATCGGTGATCCTGGCGCCCTCGACCCACGACTTGCCTGACGAACGGGCAACAGTGAGCTTGGAGCGTGGTTTGCGGCTCGTGTGTCCCGAGCGCAAGGTTTTCTCTACTTTGAGTTCGTGACGCAGGCTTGCATGCCCGTGTACGTAGAGGGCCTGGTAGATGGTTTCGGCGCTGATCGTCATGCCCCCATTGTCGGGCTCGTGCATCCAGGCGGCCGCGATCTGGCAGGGGGGCCAGTGTTCGTTGAGCTTGGCAACCACGAAAGACCGGAGCTGTGGATCCTCGATCTTCAACCCTTTGGGGCGCGCCGCAAGGTGCTTGGCCTGTTCGTGGGCTCGCGCCGCCTGATACGCGCCCGGCATCCGATCAACCTCGCGTTTAACCGTCGAGGCCGACGCTCCCACCTGAGCGGCGATGGTCCGTAATGACAGTCCTTGAGGGTGTAAGAACTCGATGAGCTGACGGCCCCCATCGTCAAGCGGGCCCCGTGCCCCTCGCCTCGGGTCAACCCCGCGACGATTCTCGGATCAGGACACCCATTCCACCCACCAACAGGGCCTGTACGAAACGTCATCCCCCAATCCTTGGCTCAGCCGCGAATCGTGCAGACCGCCACGCCCGCACGCCTGTGCACTTGACGGACCGCCACCCCCTGGACCAACAGACCGAAAACGAGATCCCGCACCTCACCAGAACGGCGAAACACCACAGCAACCACCCCACACACTCAAGGCGCTGCACCCACCACCTGAAGCCACCCAACTCAGATGACGACCCTGCTGGGACAGCTTTCGGCGCTGACCGCTTCAAGTCGCTCGCTCGATACGAACCACGTCGCGCTTGCCTACCTGATTCACCGCGCGCAAACGGCAACAGATCGGGGTGAAACCGCTGGTCAGACCCTGTCGATCGCGCAATTGGTGGACACGCTGAATACGCAGATTTTGGATGATGCGCGCTTTTCTTCGTTCATCGACGACAAGACGCGCACGGCAATCACCGGCGTTGTTCTGGATGTTTCAAGCAGTATCTCTGCCGGCAACTACGTGGACGTGAACCACGGAATGCTCGGCGGTAACTCCGTGATCACCGAATACCTGCACATGCAACGCATCTATGTTTCGCCCGGACAGTCGGTTAGTGCCGGAACAGTGCTTGGCGAGGTCGGCATGACCGGCTATGTCACCGGTTGCCACCTGCACTTCGGTGTTCTGCAGAACGGCGTGAACGTTGACCCGATGGGGTACTTGTAAGCCAATGTGGCTCGCTGATCTGATGATTGGCTGAGTCGGAAGGCGGGGACAAGCTCAGCTTGTCCCCGCCTTCCATTGATACTGGCATTTTACGAGGCTTGAGCAAGACCCCTGCCCTCGGACGCGTTAGAATTAACGCCTTAAGTGACGGGGCGCGGCCTCGTCAATCAAAGAAAGGAGGTGAACGATACCGAAAGACTGGAAGAAGCCGAAGCTGACCGAAGGTGAGAAGCGCAAAGCTGCATTGGACGCGAAGAAGACGATCGCGCGGAACAAGAAGGCGCGCCACGACTATCTGATCGAAGATACGTGGGAAGCCGGTCTTGTCCTGTCGGGTACCGAAGTGAAAGCTCTGCGGATGGGGCGCGCGTCGCTGATCGACTCGTGGGTTGAGGTCAAAGACGGCGAAGCATGGCTGTACGGCGCGAACATTCCGATGTACGCGCAGGGCTCCTGGAACAATCATGCGCCAACGCGGAAGCGAAAGCTGCTACTGCACGCCTCAGAAATTGAGCGGATCGGCCAGAAGGTGCAGGCCAAGGGCTACACGATCGTCCCACTGGAGCTCTACTTCATCGGCGGTCGCGCCAAAGTTGAGATCGCGCTGGCCAAAGGCAAGCAGGAATGGGACAAGCGCCAGTCTTTGCGCGAGGCGCAGGATAAGCGTGAAGCTGAACGCGCGATGCGCGCCTACACGAAGCGACCGAACTACAAGTAGCGTACAGGTAGCGGGTGCCAGCTTCGTGCGTGGTGCGCTTTCTGCTGAAACCTTGCGTTTGCTGGCATTGCGCTAGCTGTTGAAACTTCGCGTAAGCGGGGTTATTCTTGGATGTCTGGTCGAACGGTTGGAAGCGGTTCTTCGATGAGTCTTAGGATTTCGTTGAAGAGCCAACCCGGCAGTCTGTTTGCCGGTGAGTTGAAGAACTCAATAGGGGATGATCGGTTTCGACGGCGGTCGTCGATCGAGGGGAAGCGGGCCGAGAACGCACGCTCAACTCGCAAACGCTGTGTGCGAACCAATAGGTGCCGAACAGAACCGCACCGACTACGTTCTCGCCGCCTGATTGCCGCGTGAACCTTTAGTCCGTCAGCCCGGGTGGTGCCTCCAGCCTGGTGTCTGGCGTCGTTCAGGGGGCCACTGGGTGCGGGCCATGTCGGTGGGTCCGCTCCGACATTTCATCGACTGAGCTTCGCTGACAGCAGGCCTGCATGACGTCACAAGCTAAGAAATCAATAGCAGGATGCGCCCGGAGAAGACCTCGGGGTCGGCCGTCGGACGGGGGTTCGATTCCCCCCATCTCCACCAATCACTGCAATCCCGCCACTTTCTCATGCATTCGGGTACAGGGTGGGTACAGCAAAAGCCCCCACCTGCCTCTGAACTGTCTCCTGTTTCTTGGACATCGAAATTGAAGTCCAGGGAATGGGAGGCTTTTCGTGCCTGTGGGTGTGCGGTTGAGGCATGATCGTTTGCTTCGGGAGCAGGCGGTGGTGATGTTTGAGAGGGGATGTGGCTATCGTTTGACCGCTAGGAGGCTTGGTGTGTCTGCCGAGACTGTGAGAGAGTGGCAGAAGATGTACCGCGTGATCGGGAGGGGCGGGCTTGTTGCCATGGGAGTAAAGCAGACCAGTTACGACTATGAGACCAAGGTCGGTGCGGCGAGGGCTGTGGTTGACGGCGGGATGAGTAAGCCTGAGGCGATGGTGCGTTTTGGTATTGCGAGTGCGACACCGTTGAAGCAATGGTGCAGGCTGTATCGCGAAGGCGGCGCGCAGGCCCTCAAGCCCAAGCCTAAGGGCAGGCCGAAGGGGTCGGTGCGGGCGGTGGCCCCAACGCGTGAGGAGGAGCTTGAGGAGCGCGTGCGTAAGCTTGAGGCGCAGGTGGCGTATCTAAAAAAATCGATTGCCCTGAAGGCGCAGAGGCGCTCCCAAACCGGGACAAGGCCCTAGTGGTCGCTGAGCTTTCAGGGCGTGGACATGCGGTGTGCGATCTCCTTGAGGTGGCCGGTCTTGCCAGGTCGAGCTACTACTACGCGCTGGCTCACCCCAAGGGCGTGGCCCGGGCGCATCTGCGGCCCAAGGTCGCCCAGATCTTTTCGCGCACCCCCAACGGGTGCGGTCACAGGCAGGTAGCCATGTGCTTGCGCGCTGAGGAAGGGGAGCGCATCGCTGACAAGACGGTCTTGAAGATGATGCGCGAGATGGGGCTGCGCTGCGGCATACGCCGCGAGAGGGCCTACCACAGGTACAACTCCTACAAGGGGGAGGTGGGGCAAAGCTTCGACAACATCATCGGCCGCGACTTCAAAGCCGATAGGCCCTGGCAGAAACTGGGTACCGATGTCACCGAGTTCAAGCTCTCCTTCGGTAAGGCCTACCTCGCGCCGGTCTACGACTTCGCCAGCAAAGAGATCGTGGCCCACTCCATCTCCATGCGCCCCAACCTCGCCCAACAACAAGAGATGCTCCACATGCTCATGGACGCCAAGCCCCAAGGAGCCGAGCCGATCTTGCACTCGGACATGGGATGGCAGTACCAACACGAGACCTACATCAGAACGCTCGCCGAGAACGGTTTCATCCAGAGCATGTCACGCAAAGGAACTGCATCGACAATGGCGCCACCGAGCAGGTCTTTGGGCACCTCAAGGACGAGTTTTTTCGCGGCCAAGACTGGCAAACCTTCGAGAGCTTCAAAGCCGACCTCAACGCCTACATCACCTACTGGAACACACAAAGACGCCAAGTAAAGCTCAAGGGCCTGACCCCAGCAGAATACCGAGATCAGGCCCTCCAGCAAGCCGCATAACGGCTACCATTAAACGCGTCCAAGTTCCGGGGCGCAGTTCAAGCCGCGAGCGATGGCCTTAATTTCAGCTGCGACGGTCATCTCAAGACCCCTTTCTACATTTGTAGACTAATGACTACTATATAACTCTACAAATGTAGATATTGCGACTTGGTCCTGTGTGACCCGTGTCTACAAAAGTAGATATGCTTAGCGAATGGGAAGTAGATCTCTGAAAACGAGTCCCTTTGAGCGGGCTGTTATAGCCGTGTTAAAGGAGCGTCTGCAGAACGCAGATTTGACCATCGACCGACTTGCTGAGCGTGCCGGTATCACCCGTGCACGCTGCTACAAGATTTTCTCTGGCACTGCAATATGCACTGTCACTGACTTTTACGCCATGTGCAATGTGCTTGGCATCGCTGGCTCCGCAGTCGCTGCCGAGGCTGAGCAACGCCTGGTGGGAGAGAGTGCGGGGGCGCCTGACGCCGAGACCGACGACGCCCTCGCTGAGTACCGGCCCTCGGAGAGGCATGCAGTCTCAATGTCGGTCGAAGCTGGGTGGGTCTCTGACATGTAGAGAGCTGCCCCCATGCCGCGAGAGACTCGATCATCGGCGCAGGGGCAAGACTCGACTTGTGAGACTGTCTTGCCATTTGACATATTTACCACATGGATAACGAGCTGGGGTTCACGCGAGCCGTCGCTCAGGTTCTGTGCGATCACGCCGATCGACAAAATCTGAGCGGGGCTGAGATTACGCGCCGCTCGGGCGTGTCTCAGGCCCAGATCTCTCGCGTTTTCGCGCACAAGCGTGCTGTGAGCGTCGATCACGTCCTTGCGATTGCGCATGTCCTCGGCCTCCGCGGTTCCGACGTGTTTGCCGAGGCGGAGCGTCGGCTAGGAGCGGCAAAGGGCAGCGAAGGTCATCCTGATGTCGGCGATTCTCGCTAAGGCTGAGCGGAGCCACAGTGACGTGGGCGCTGCGTCGGGCTCAGGCGAGCCCCTCACGCCCATGCGCCTGTAACTTCGCTCCCCGACCATGGTGACGACGTTGCCCGCGAGAATGTCCCTGCCTCCTACGCCGCGCTCGACCTCGGCGTCGACTCTGCGCCCTCGCTCGTCGAGGCGTGGTAACGACAGGCGTGACATAGGAGTCTCACCATGTGATCCCCCTTCTGCTTGCTCACATTACCGAGTATCTTTTGAGACGCAGGCCACCCATTTTGGGGCATCCAATGATGTGCCCCATAACTCGGCATGCACGCCAGCGACGGTGAGGAGAGATCCTCCGTCGATCACCAGACATACGGAGACCCTCATGCTCGACTTCACTGCCATCGACTTTGAGACCGCGAACTCTAAACGCGCTTCCGTCTGCGCTGTAGGTGCGACTCGTGTGCGCGACGGGAGAATTGTCGAACGCTTCAACCAACTCGTCCACCCGCCCCTTGGATACGACGAATTCAACCAATGGAACATTCGGGTCCACCACATCCACCCAGAAGATGTTGCACAATCGCCCTCATGGCCCGAGGTTGCACCCCGTCTAAGCGCGTTCATTGGGAGCGACACCCTGGTAGCACATAATGCGAACTTTGATTCGTCCGTCATGGTCGCCGCGTGCGAAGTAACAAATCTGCGATGGCAGGTGCCGCAGATGGTATGCATGCTCGAACTCGCCCGAACCCACCTGGAACTCCCAAGCTACAAACTCCCGCGAGTATCGAAAGAACTCGGACTCCCAAAGTTCACGCATCACGAGGCGGGAGCCGACGCGGACGCTGCAGCACACGTGCTTATCGCACTCGCAGCGAGGCTCGGAGCAACCACCATCGCAGAAATACAAGCCGCCGTCCCAGCCAGCAAATCCGCCGCAACCCGAACGTTGCCAGACTACATCATTCCCCAAGCCCGTCAGATTATAGCCGAGCGTGGATTCATCGCGGACCTTTTCAGAGCTGAAACACCCCGATGGACGCGCCAATAACGGCGAACCGTGCGTAGTCTGCGGGCAACCGGTTCCCCGCAAAATTCACTACACGAAACGCGACCGACACACATGCTCTGACAAATGCGACACATCGCTCAAACGTCGAGCACAGCGCGCACTCGACAAAGTAATGCACGACATGTAGGGAAATGGGGACTGTTGCTGGGGGACTGGTGAAGTCCTTCCCGGGAATGCCTGGAGCGTCGCGCGTGGGACTTGGACAGAGCGACGGAGGCCCCGCAGTCAAAAGACTGCGGGGCCTCTCTGGGTTCAGGCGCGTTACTCTTCGCCCTTGCTTGCGCGGTCCGGTGCTACGAACACCGCTGCGAGTGCGACGAGGTTGAGTGCTCCTATGATGCCTGCGATTAGCGGGTGGTTCGTGTAGATCGCGTATGCGACGACTCCGAGCGACGCTAGTACCGATACGAAGCCGAGATACTGGCCTCGTCTCGTGAACCTGTCCGGTATCTCGAAGGGGGCGCGCCTAGTGTACGATTCATCCTTGATCTGGATGTCAACCGCTTTCACGTAGAGCGCGTAGATCTCTGGTGCATCGCGGCGCAGCTCGGCCAGCTCTTTTGGGTCCGGCAAGACGATTGGCGCATGCAGGTGGTTCTCCTGGATGAGCGCAAGTACCTGCTGTGTTAATTGCTGAGCTGTTCCTGCCTCTGAGATTCTTTGATCTTCATACTCGTGAGAGTGCTCGCCGAGTCGCGCAGCAACAGGCTCGGGGTTCTGGGCTGCGCCTCCGGGAGCTGCTGTCTCATCGCTCGATAGCTCCTGGCTCCCGTCAGGTCGAACACTGACCTCGCTCCCGTTAGGACTAGCGTCTTGCGACGACGCGCCGGTATCGGCATTGCGGTCATGCTGTTCTCCTTTCCTAGTCCTTTTTGCCATGGCGCCATGGTAGCTTTGTTTCATCTTTCTGTACATATTTCCGCAAGCGCGGTTTCTCGCAAATCACTCTCTTGGCCCGTTCATGACGCTATTGTGGGCGGGCTGCGCGGGCCTCCATGCGTGCGATCATTTCTAGCTCGTAGGCCTCATCAGAGCGCTGATAGCGCGCGGCCATGTCTGGGTCGGACCATCCGTACCGTGTCATCAGGGCGCGCGTCGTGGCACCCGACTGGCCATACCTGGTGGCTGAGTAGTGGCGGAGTGCGTGCCAGCCGCCGGAGTGCCCGTCTGGGATCTCGATGCCTGCGGCGGCCTGCGCGGCCGTGAGCAAGCGTGTGAGCGCCGTGTCACGCGCGTAGCCCGAGCCGCGCAGTGCCGGGAACAGGATTGCCTGCGGGCCGGGTGTGACATGGTCACGCAGATGAGTGCGCATCGTGGTAGCGGTCGAGGCCATGAGGGCCACGGTCCGCACGCCCGTGGCCGTCTTCGTCGGGCCGGCCTCCAGATGCCTGCCGACGCGATGTAACGACGCCTCCACCCGGACGCTCATGCCGCCGTCCTCGCGCTCGAGGAGTGAGGCGCGCGTGAGCGCGAGCGCCTCGTTGATCCGCAGGCCCGCGTCGGCCAGCAGAATGACCAGCGCTCGATATGGCTCGGGCATCGCGTACGCGAGCGCAGCGATCTCGACAGGGGAGTAGAGGTACTTCGCGGCCACGCGCGCCTCCCTCGCGCCGCCCTTGATACGGAGCGGGCTGGACTCCAGGAGAGTGCGATCATCGGCGGCGGCTGCGTTGAGGAGGGCGCGAAGGGTTTCGTAAGCATTTTTTCGCGCGCCAGGCGTCTCGCCGAGGTCGGCCCACCACTGTGCGAGCGAGGCTGGCGTCAGCTCCTGGTCGCCGAGGTAGGGGAGTATGTGTCGGCGCAAGTCCGAGCGTCGCTTGCGCAGCTTGCCCGCCGCGGCTGTGCGCTCGAGGTCGGCGAGTCAGGCGTCGGCCCACTCGGAGACCGTGATGCCCTTGAGCGTCTGCTGGCGGGCGGCCTCGGCAGCGCGGGCTGCGATGACGTCTGGGTGCTCCCACGTCCCCGCGGCAATGGCCGACCACTGCGAGGCCAGCCACACCTCCGCCTCGCGCTTCGTCGGAAACGTGTGCGGCGCTGAGATGCGGGGCACGCGGCCCGGGTCGGTGTAGGTAGGATCATCGAAGCGCGCACGGTAGCGCGGCCTCGACGCCGTTCCGCGCTTATCGATCGTGCCGAACGACTGTCTGCCCTCCACGCGCCTGGGTGCAAAACGGGTACACGCACAGCATATCGCGCGGGCCACACGGGATATATGGGACATCTGGATTCTCACGCTTTTTGTGGCCAGGTCGCCAAATCCTGGCTTTTCCGCACTGTCGCACGGATCGTCAGGAGCGCAGCTCTACGATTCCCCCATTTCTTCGTTGATCGCTGCGAGCCGATCAATCCAGGCGACCGTGACCGCGCCGTATGTGATGAGTGACGTGACTGTGCCGTGGTGGTGGGCTGTGCGTGCCTCGATCTCATGGATGCCGATGTGCACACGTCGGCCATCGCACCCTCACACGGTGTACTTCTGCAGGACCCAGACGGCAAGAAGGGCACGCCAAGGCACACAAGGGATGAAGCCCAGCAACACGACAGGTCCTTTATCTCGAAAATCAAGTTCCCAGTTTCGTTTCCTTGTCGACGAGGTGATGCTCATGCTCAGCACATGGGTATGCTTGTCCCAGAAAACCGTCACTGGTACGGTGCAACACGTCATACAACGTATGAGGAGGCAAAGAAGCCATGCCCATCTTCGGAGGCAAACAAATCGCAGAACTGCAGCAGAAACTCGCGATTGGGGAACAACAGTACAACGACGCGCAACGCACCATCGCCGAGCTGTCGGGCCTCATTGAGCGGGCAGGTGGCGGCGAGATTACGAGAATGCGCGCCCTCGTCGAGCAGACGCGCCAAGAGCAGGAAGCCGCTATCGCGTCTCTCCACCAGCAGCACGCGCAGTATGCCACGCAACTCGCTCAGGAGCAGGCAGCCGCGGAGAAGCGCCTTCGCGATATCAACAAGGAAGTCGATAGGAGCGAGGCGACACTCGCGCGTGTCACAGCGAAGACCGTGGAACAGAAGGAAGAGCTGCGCGCCCTCGGGATCCGCTACGACGAGGGCATCAAGATGCTCGATGTCGGGTGGACCGACTACGAAAGTCCCGCCGCCTCGTCGGTCGCACTGAAAGAACAGCTTGACGAGGTTCGAGCCACGATCAAAGAAATGATCCGTACGGGCGCCGCAGTCGATGCGAGTGAAACCTTCACTTTCAACAACTCCAAGACGAAGGGGCGCAAGTTCGTGCGCGACATGGCGAAAATGATGCTCCGCGCCTACAACGCCGAGGCGGAGAACTGCGTTCTCACCGTTAAGGCGGGTAATGGGAATGTTGCTCGCAACCGACTTGAAAGAGCCCGGGATCAGATAGTTAAACTTGGCGCACTCATCAACCTCCAGATCAACTTCCACTACCACCGGCTGCGCATCAAGGAACTCGAACTCACGCTCCAGTACCAGAACGCTAAGAAAGCTGAGAAAGAAGCCGAGCGTGAAGAACGCGCGCGACTGCGCGAACAAGCGCGCGCTGAGAAGGAACTCCGGGCCGAACGTGAACGTCTCGAAAAAGAGCGCCAGCACTACCTCAATGTCCTTAAAGCCGTTGAGGAAGCGGGCAACAGTACCGAAGCGGAGAAGCTACGCCAGCAGCTCGCCGAGATCGAAGAAGGCATCAACGACGTCGAGAAGCGCGAGGCCAACATCCGTGCAGGCTATGTCTACGTCATCTCGAACATCGGGTCCTTCGGCGAACGTATGGTTAAGATCGGCATGACACGCCGCCTCGACCCCATGGATCGTGTCCGTGAACTCGGAGACGCGTCCGTGCCATTCAACTTCGATGTCCACGCCCTGTTCTTCTCCGACGATGCCGTAAGCGTCGAAACTGAGCTGCACCACCGCTTCGCAGACAAACGCGTCAACCGCATCAACGCGCGGCGCGAATTCTTCTACGCTACCCCCGCAGAGGTTCGAGAAGCCCTCAAAGACATCGCCGGAAACCTCCTCGAATTCACCGAAGAACCAGAGGCGGAGCAGTATCGACTCAGCCTCGAAGAGGCGCATGCGTCTGCTCGATGCTGAGGTGGCACACCCTCGCTAGAACCTAGAGGACCCGCCGCTGCGTGGGTCCCACTGGCGTCCACTCCGGCTCATGACGGCTGGGTGTCAAGTCAGTTTGTTGCGGAATAGCTGATGCATCATTGATCCATGAGGTGGGTGACAAAAACAACCTGGGTTCGTATCGTCGCGCTCTTTGGTGTCTATCTGCTGGTGTCAGCACTCTGGTTCAGCTTCGCGCGAGTCTCGGATTCGAACGAGGCCGTGAATAGCATCGCGTTCCTGATCCTGCTGGTGGTCCTGCCGATCCTGGCGATGTGCGTCGCCACCTGGGACGGCGTGAAGGAGGGATTCAGCCTCCTGTGGTTGGTCGCGCCATTCGTGTGCTTCCTGGCACCGATGTTCCTGTTCTTCAACGCGAGCGCCCTCATCTACGGGGTGGCCTACAGCCTGCTCGGCTTCGCGGCCCACGGCCTCGGCGTGCTGGTCCACTCGCGCCGTTCCTAGTAAGCGCGCCCGGCTTTGGGACTGGCGATGCGGATAGGAAACGAGATCGCGGATAGGTTATGGACACGTGGATAGGTTAGTAGCCTATCCACATGCGAATAACCTATCCGTATCCGCGTAACCTGTCCGCGTGTATCCTAGCGGATCTGTCCCCGTGCGCAGAACCCCGTTTCGCCCCGGTGCCGCCTCCGCGCGCGGTAGCATTCCCGGTATTGCGACGGCTCAAGGCTCACGCAATGCACAAGCACACGGAGGTGCTGAGCATGTTCTGGGATCGGGTCGCCCCACTCTACGACTTCTTCGGCAACGCGTTTAACCGAGCCGGCTGCGACGGTACGGGTGAGGCGGTCGCACGCGACGACTGCGTCCTCGAATGCGCGTGCTGCACCGGCGCGATTAGCGCCGCCATCGTTCCGGTCCGCGCGCACCTCAGACTCGATGCGCCGACCTAACGCGAACGCGCGTGAGAACAAAAGAGAGTCTGATACCAGGATGGGTTCACAGAGGATCGAAGCGATTTGTTTGTGAGGCACGCATTCGTAGCATGAGCGCACAAGGTTGCGCAGGCTGAATAATTGTGAAAGCATTTGCGGTCAGTGGAAGTGAAGATTCTGGAGAGTTTGAGTGTTTTTGCTTTCCTTTATCAGAATGCTGTGTTGAGTGAGAAAGGAGTTCGTCATGGCTCGTAGGCCTGTCTTTGTGCCTGACTCTCGCAAGCCGTATGTTTCGGAGTTGTCTCTGGATTTTGAGCAGTTTTCTGGATCTTCTATTCAGCAGAAGCAGCGTTCGATTGCGAGTTTGCATGCGTCGTATGTGGCTAGGTTTCCTTCGTCGCGCGTTCTGGAGGTATCGTCCAAGAGTGAAAGAGACCTTGGCGTTCAGTTAAGCGCGTTCAATTTGATGATTGAGCATCCAGGACGTGGAAGTTACAGTGTTGAATGTGCTTTCCAGGCTTCAAAAGTGTTTTCGCATGGTGGCCCGTTTGTTGATCTTTTCGACGCCTCGAGTCGTGCGGCAAAGACAGATCGGCGATTGAGGGCAAGCGGAAAGCTCGTTGGTTTCAAGTATTTTGCACATGAATTCCCGTTAGAGCCGAAGACTTATTTTTACGACTGGTTGTACGCGTCTGCGCTCTGTCGTCATGACAAGCTCGTTGAGCAGGTTATGATGTTCGATGCATTCACCGATATTGAGCATAATCCGGAGCGGTCGATCAACTGTCAGGCAAGGTCTGTGGCCAAAGTGGTGGGTCTTGCCCGGGCGGGGCTTCTGGCAGATGCCTTGCAGTCACCTCGAGCGTTTCTGGAACTCGGGTATCATTAGTTTTCGTTGACCTGTCACTTTGTTCGATAGTGGAGGAACAAGATGATCTGGGATCGGGTCGCCCCTCTCTATGACGTCGTTGTCAACACGGCGAATCGGGCGGTGTACGCAGCGACGGGGACAGCCGTTGCCCGGTTGATCCGCCCCGGCGACACTGTGCTCGAATGTGCGTGCGGCACGGGCGCGATCGCCGCAGCCATCGCCCCCACATGCGCCTGCGTGGTCGCGACCGACTACTCCGAGGGGATGCTCAAGCAGGCACGCAAGAAGCTCGCACGGTTCCCGCACGTCGTCGTCGAGCAGGCGGATATTACCGACTTGCACTACGCGGACGACTCGTTCGATGCCGTCGTGGCGGGCAACGTCATCCACTTGCTGCCTGAACCGGGCGATGCGCTCAAGGAGATCAAGCGGGTCGTGCGCCCGGGCGGCACGATCATTGTTCCTACCTACGTGATTCCCAAGAAGCGCGCGCACACCATGTTCCTGAGGCTGATCTCCCGATTCGGCGTGCACTTCCAGGAGCGCTTTGACCCGGCATCCTACCGGGCGTTTTTTGAGCGCATGGGCTGCACGGGCGTCACCTACCGCGTCGTGCGAGGTCGAATTCCCTGCGTGATCGCCTCCTTCACGAACGATCAGTAGATGCTGAGTCCAGGGCGAAGTCCCGTAGCATCTGCCCGTAGGCGCGCGAGTCGCGGCTCATGCGCTCACAGTGGCCCCGCCCCGGCCACACGACCAGCTCTGCGCCGGGGTAGAGGCGCGGAACCGTGCGCCGCGCCAGTCGTAGGTCCGAGTCTTTCTCCCCATACGCGAACGTGCAGCGGCGCTGAACGTCGGGGGAGAGGTGTGGCAGGGAGACCCGCGAGCAGTCACGCACGATTGCCCGAATGCTCTCCTCGCTCATTACGGCAAGGCTCTCAGCCATGGGGCGGGCGACCTCTTCGCCGAAGAGCCGCGCGAGCTTGCGAACTCCGGCCTCGGGATCGCGCACGGCCTTGCGGTGCTTCGCGACCATGATGCGGCTCAGGATTGCGCCGCCCGTCCTCGAGATCGGCCCTCCCGAGTAGAAGCTCACGCCTTCGATGAAGAGGCGGTCAAACGACAGGTCGGGGAAGCGCAGTAGCTCAAAGAGGATGACCCCGCCGAGCGACGCCCCGAATCCCAGAGACAGGCAACGCACCTCGTGAGACGTCAGCCACTCGTGGATCGCCGCCGCCTCGGCCGCCGCCGACACGTAGGGGGCCGAGGCCTCGTCCCCGTGGGCGGACAGGTCCGGTATGAGGAAACGCAGCCCCGAGCCCATGTGGTCAGCGACCGCGGCCTTCATACGCGAGGCCGAGGACAGCATCGGGTGAACGAGCAGGACGGTGGGGGAGTCGTCCCCATAGTCCCCGTAGGTGTGCATCTTCATACTTACGACATTATAGTCGTTAGACGTGCTAATTCGATGTGCAATCCTGGCGTCTAGGAATGGTGCGCGGATTTTAGCGTGGCGGTTGAGGAATTTTCGACCTCTGGACAGTGTTCCTGGTAGATGTAAAATTGCTCCATGGGAAACTTCCATCTTGATTTCGACGAGAGTCTGAGCGGGCTACTTGATGATGGCGTCGAAGGTACACCGTTTGTTGGTGCGACGATAAGGATTGACCGTCACAAAGGTCTTGTTGTAGAGATTCCATATCTTCTCGGAACGGATAATCAACAGTTTGAACATGTGCGGCGGTGGTTCACTTCGCGGAAGGCGCCGACGAATATGGAGCTTCTGACTCCTGAGGGCTGTGTCAGTCTGTTTGGTATCACGTGGCTGGAACATCGTGAGTCGTACGGACGCGCAAATGCGTCAATAGGAAGGTTGCAGCCATCGGTTGCAGTTTTTGATTCGCGCGAGGGTAGCTTCGAGGATCCTCTCCTTATGGATGAATTGTATAGTTGGTTTGATGGCTTGAATGATTGGTCTGAGCTAACTGCTGTGAGTGTGAAGCCGTCGGTGGATGAGAGAAATATTCCTTATCAACTTGAGTTCATGTTACGGTCAGAGCCTGGGGTCGAATGGGTTCAAGGTGATGCGAGGATGCGCATTCAGCCAACTTGGTCTGAGAGTCCAGAATCAGATGGGTATCAGCGAAAACACATAATTTCTGATAACGTGTCAATTGTCAGTAGTTTCGATTCTGGTTCAAAGTGCTTTGAAGACCATTATCGCGAGCAGCAGAAGGTTCGTCATTTTATGACGTTCATGTATGGGCGACAGCTGTACTTTCGTCGGCATGCTCTCAGTGATGTTCAATTTTCGTACACCATTGGAGATGGGAAAGATCCAATTAGGCCGCGTGTTGAACTAGTCAGCTCGCGCACATGCGCTGAGTTTATTCGGGATGTCCCGTCTCGTAGTAGGTCAATAGATTTGCTCGCTAGCTTGCAGACTGTTGAGGCAAGCGGGATGAAAACTTGGGGTGAGGCGTATTGTGAGTGGGAGCGTTTTATTCTGCCTAGTGTGAATGTGCTTGGCCGCGAAGGTGTTTTCATGGAGGATGTAATCCTTTCGACCTCGATGAGCATGGAGGCGGCTGGTGAGTTGATTGGTGAGCGTGATGGGGAGGGTTTTTTGAAGGGGAGGGGGAGAAATCTTCCGATTGCATTGTGTGTTTATCGGTGTTTGCATGTTCTTGATCTTGAATTGCCGAGTGTGTTTGGTGGTCTGGCTGGAATGTCGAAAGCTATTGCGAATACATATAATGCAATTAAGCACTCGAGCCGTGGTAAGTTTCCTGATGTGCGAGAGGTTCGTGTGGTCTGTGATGTCAATAAGCTGGTTGTTAGGCTTCTTGCGCTATACATTGCGGAAGTGGATCCGAATCCCAGAATTCGGAGCATTGTCTCAAATAATTTCGATAAAATTGTTGAGAATATGTCGTATTGGTCTTTGAGTGTCGATGGGGATGGTAAGTGGTGTTACGGAGACTGAGTGGTATGGTCTAGGGCATTGGATTTATGGTACCGCTCGTGTTGGTGGGAGGGGTGGGCGCGAGGCCGACGAGAGCATCGGGTGAATAAAAAGGATGGTGGGGGAGTCGTCTTCAGCAGCCCCGTAAATGTGCATTCTCATGCAATGTCCTCGTGCGGTGTCCTTGTGGTGGGAACGGACCTATTCGTAGTTTCGAGGGTCTAGCGAACCCATGAAATGATCTCGGTTCATGGAGGTCGTCCAGAGCCGCGCTTCGGTTTTTATACTTCCAAACGTTCGCCTGTCGGAGGGGTCGTACCACTTTGCCGCTTCAATCTTTGCGGCCTGTAGTTTGTGTGCTTCATCAAGGGCAGGGGCGAGGTCGGTATCCCGCGAGGCGAGGGTAACGACGTCGTAGCTGCCTGATCGGGCGAGCCTAACGAGTGCGAGGGCGCACATAACGTCAATGCCCTTTTCTCTGCGAGATGATCGGATCGGAATCTTATTTCCCTCCATCCATTCCCAGTTGTACTTGAGTGGGCGCAAAGTTACCGAGACGGCATTGTGATGTCCGTACTCCCATTGTGATTGTTGCTCAAGGTTGCGGCGGTAACCGTCAGGGTCGTCGTCGGGGATTGGGATGCCGCGGAAGACTTCGACTCGTGAAACTTCAACCTCATGTTGGCCATCCTTGTTACGTGCCTTCGCAAGTTGCTTCGCGAACCGAAACGGGTCGATCAGGCTCTCCTCGATAGGGCGGCCGGGCAGAAAGAGTTGGGCGGCTGTGAGGTGAACGTTCTGATAGTCGATGACGACGGCCATACGCACAGTCATTGTGACGCCTCCGGATAGAGTAAACCCCGCCAATCCCTGGGGATGACGGGGAGCTATGACAGGAAGCATAGCAGCTGTGCATGCCGTTATGCAAGACAATGTGCCGTGGATCTGCTGAAGGGTAGCGCGTGGATGCCCACAAGGAGGCCTTCCAGTGGGTGGCCGTCATCCGCCTGCCCGACTTCGTCGCGCGCGAGGACTTCAACTGGGCGGTCCGCGAGGCAACAAAGAAAAAGAAGATCGACTGCTCGACGGCCGAATACCTCATGATCGACGAGGGCCTGTGTGTCCAGTGCCTGCACGTCGGCAGCTATGACGACGAACCCGCCACGGTCGAGGCCATGGATACCTACGTGCGCGAGCAGGGCTATGTGCTCGACCTGACGCGCGAGCGCTGCCATCACGAGATCTACCTGTCGGATGCACGCAAGGTTGCCCCCGAGAAACTCAAGACGGTTATCCGCCACCCCATCAAGCCGCTTGCGGATAGCTGAGGGGACGGGGAACTGACGACGCGGCGCGAGGATCCTGCGCGGGTGGACATGGTGGCGCTCGCCCGGCGACGCGGGTAATGTTGGTCCGATCACAACTAACCAAAGGAGAACATGATGCTTGTGGTGACGACTCCGACCGTCGAGGGTGCGCCGATTAAGCGTTACATCGGCATGGTGTCCGGCGAGACGATTGCCGGCGTCAACGTGTTCAAGGATTTCGGTGCCAGCCTGTCCAACATGTTCGGCGGCCGCGCCTCCCAGTATGAGGAAGAAATCGGCAACGCGTCGGCGACCGCCGTCAACGAGATGTGTGCACGCGCGCAGTCGATGGGAGCGAACGCGGTTGTCGGCGTCAAGGTCGACTACTTCACCGCAGGGTCTGACAACGGCATGCTTGCCGCGATCGCGACGGGAACGGCCGTCGTTCTCTGAGAGGAAGCCGCCGAGGCGGTGGCAGCCTGACACGTGAACCCGCCGGGTTGGTCACGGGCGATGATGCTCGAGGCCTCCCGGCGGGTCGTCGTCTCTGCGTTCCTGCGCTGTGGCTCGGCGGGGAAGGAGAACGAGCGGGCGATCAGGTGAAAGAGCATAGAAGCATCGCAACTAAGGTGATACTAAATTAATATAGTGTACCCTATGGATTGGGTGGGGTAAAGCTCTTCACACATAGTGAGAAGAAAGTTGGACAGGTATAGGTCGAAGCTGCTCACGGCCCTACCCTTGACGCTGGGTGTGCTGTCACGATGCGTGCGCCTATGCCTAGTTGTCAACCAAGTGAGCCACTGATGTCCCATCGATCAATCACGGTACTGGCGCTGGTCGTCACCGGCGCTCTCGCCGCGACCACCGTCAGCATGCCGACGGCCTTTGCGGCCGATGACGAAACCACGTGCAATCCACCGTCACACCGAATAGTGACACTCCCGCGCCCGAGGCCACCCAGGCCTCGTCGAACGACGCGCAATCGGGTGCCCCCGCACCCTCCGACGCCACGGACGAGGCCGGGGATGAGAGCACGAGCAGCACCCCGGAACCCGCGGACGACACCCCGACGACGATCATCGTCCAACTGGAGGACGGCAACGTCGGTATTCCCTGGTATAACCGCATCTTCGGACTGTCGACCTCAATGAAGCATGAGACGGTCAAGGACCGCATCGAGACAGCCGTCGAGTCGTCCGTGCCCGGTTCGGACGTCACGGACGTGCTCGACTACACGAAGGCTTTCGACGGTTTCGTGATCCAGGCCCCGGCCTCGTCGCTGGAGACCATCAAGGCCACGCAGGGCGTCAAGGCGGCCTTCATCGAGCGCCACCTCAAGCCGCTGGTCGTCGAGGGCGACACGGGAGTGAGCAGTGTCGATGCCGTGAACCCCGACCTGAAGAACGGCTCCTCCCTGGAGATGACCCGTGCGAACCAGACCTCACAGAAGGGTGACAAGCAGGTTATTGAGGTCATCGACACGGGCATCGAATTCACGCACCCGGCATTCTCTGGCCCCATGGATGACGTGCCCGTCCGCCTGTCGCAAAAGGACGTCGAGTCCCTGGCCGGCACACTGAGCCACGGCAAGCAGGGTGCCTACCTGAACAAGAAGATTCCCTTCGTCTTCGATTACGCCGACAACGACGCGAACGTGCTGCCCACCTCCACCAAGGATCTCTCCCACGGCACGCATGTCGCCGCGATCGCCGCTGCCAACGCGCCCGACCTGCAGGGCACCGCGCCCAACGCCCAGATCATCGTCGCGAAGGTCGCCGCCGACAAGGACGGCTCGATCCCTGACAGCACCGTGCTGGCCGCCCTCGACGATGCGGTCATCATCAAGCCCGACTCGATCAACCTGTCCCTCGGCGACGACGCGGGCTGGGGCAGCGAGGCCGGGACCGTGTACGCGGAGGTCTACAAGAACCTCGCCGATGCCGGGGTGAGCGTCAACGCGGCCGCCGGTAACTCGTACTCGAGCGCCTACTCCAACTACTCCGGCAAGGGTCTGCCGTACGCGACCGACCCCGACGCGGGCACGGTCTCGGAGCCCGCGTCCTACGGGTCGACCCTATCGATCGCCTCGGTCAATAACCAGGACGCTCTGCCCTACCTCACCTACGGAGACAAGCAGATCGTCTACCGCAAGTCACGCGGCCTCAAGGACGCCTTCGTGCCCAGCCTGCTCGACATCGACGAAGACACCTACACGGTCATCTACGGCGGCATCGGGGACGCGGCAGCCCTAGAGAAGATGGTGGCCGAACACCCCGGCGACCTCTCGACGACCATCGTCCTGGAAGACCGCGGCGGTTCGGACAGCGCTACCGGCGCCGACATGACGCACGAAGCCAAGGTCAGCGGCCTCACGAAGCTGAGCTCGAAGCCGGCCGCCCTCATCCTCGGCGACTCCCAGGATGCCGACACGCCCTACGTGGCGACCATCGAGTCCACGTACACGATGCCGACCGTGACCATCACGAAGAAGGAGAAGGACACGCTGATCGAGCCATCAATGCCGCCGATTCCCACTCCATCTCCATCACGAACCCCCACGCGGGCCTCACACTTGCCTCCACGAACCCCACGATCTCCGACTTCACGTCGTGGGGCGTCACCCCGGACCTGACTCTTAAGCCCGAGGTCGCCGCCCCCGGCGGTAACATCATGTCCGCGGTCCTGGGGGGCGAGTACCGTTCGATGTCCGGCACGTCGATGGCCACCCCGCAGGTGGCAGGCATCACGACGCTCGTGCGCCAGCGCATGAATGAGGACCCGGCCTTCAAGAAGCTCTCTGCCTCCGAGAAGACTGCCCTCGTCTCCAATTTCCTCATGGGAACCGCCCACCCTCTGGTCGACCTCGAGCAGGGAGACGGCACCTACTACTCCCCGCGTCGCGTCGGCGCGGGCCAGGTGGACGCGCTGGCGGCCACGACCTCGTCCGTGTACCCGACCGTGGTGGGGGCCGCGAATCCGTCGCGTCCCAAGGCTGACCTGGGCGACGGAACCGACGGGTGGACCTTCCAGGTGCAGCTGACCAATGTCTCCGATGACGCTCACACCTACACGCTCGGAGGTCAGGCCCTGTCCGAGGTCGTGGAGGGCGAGCTCTTCACGCAGCACTCGAAGAACTGGGCGGGAGCGGGTATCGATCTGACTTTTTCGGCCGACTCGGTGACCGTCCCGGCTCAGTCCAGCGCGAGCGTGACCGTCACGGTGACCCCTCAGGCGGCCTTCGCCTCGTACGCGAACGCCAACGCCCCCAAGGGCACGTTCATCGACGGTGCCGTCACCTTCACGAGCGCCGACGGACAGCCGGGCCTCACGGTGCCCTACATGGGCTTCTACGGTTCCTGGGGTGCCCCAAATATCTTCGACGGCAAGTGGTACGACGGCACGACGAGCACCGCGCACGCCTGCTCCTCGACCCTCATGAACCCGGCGACGGACGTGCCCCTGGGCGCGCTTAACCCGCTGGACGGCCAAGACTCCACCGCCGTGCGCGCCGTCGACCCCGCCTACTTCATCATGTCGCGTTCGGCCGCGCAGGAAGCGCCGAACAAGATGCTCCCGCGCACGTGCCTGCTGCGCAACACGCCGAAGCTGACCTACACGTACACGAACGAGGCAGGGGAAAACGTGCGCTCCTACACCTTTGAGCGCGCGAAGAAATCCCTGTTCAACTACTCCTCGGGTGCGATCCTGCCCGTTGAAAGCCAGGAGGGAAACAACCCGGTTTTCGACGGCTTCGACAAAGACGGCAACGAGCTGCCCGACGGCCGCTACACGCTGACCATCGAGGGATCCTCCGTCGCGCCCTCTTCCACGACGCAGCAGCTGACGTGGGAGTTCACGCTGGACACCCAGGCCCCCACGATCTCGAACGTTGCAGTGACCGGCGAGGGGGATGGCCGCGTCGTGTCCTTCGACGTCTCCGATAACTCGCCGCTGGCCGGCATTGCGTTCTCCGAGTCGCCCACGTCTCGTCACTACTACGACGAGAAGGAAGACGTGGGCGCGAACCGTCAGCCCGACGGTACCTACTCCAAGCACTATGAGATTGCCTGGAAGGACCTGGTCGACCGCGCGGATTCCTCTGATCCGGCGACCTCCTACCTGTACGCGTGGGACTGGGGTAAGAACCAGACCCGCCAGCAGCTGCGCTTCCAGACCATCCCGATGACGTCCCTGACCCTCTCGCCCGCCGAGACCACGGTTGTCGCGGGTGACAAGGTGACGCTGAACGCCGCCTACGAGCCGGCGAACGCGAACGTCACCGACCTGGTGTGGTTCTCCTCGGACGAGGCCGTGGCCACCGTCAGCGACACAGGCGAGGTCAGCGCGGTGGGCGCGGGTGACGCGACGATCACCGCGACTGACGCTGCTCAGCCGACCCTGTCGGCCTCGGCCACCATCCACGTGCGCACGATTGCTGAGGACACGGGTATCGAGATCTTGCAGACCTCCCTGTCCGTGAAGGCGGGCGAGGAGGCCTCGGTGAAGGCGTACCTGGCTCCCTCCCTGGCGGGTGCCGCGGTGACCTGGAGCGTTGAACCCGCCAATCTGGCGACCGTTGTGGCTGGCACGGATACGACGAGCGCGACGCTGACGGGCGGCGACCACGCCGGTACTGGCACGCTGAGCGCATCCGTGACCTCGGGCGGCGCGGCCAAGTCCGCGCAGATCCCCGTGACCGTGCGCTCCGCCGACGCTGACGACTTTGAGATCGACGAGAACGGCGTGCTGACCGCCTACAAGGGCAGCGCGACCGACGTTGTCCTCCCCGAGGGCGTCACCGACATCGGCGAGCGTGCCTTCGCGAACTCCTCCGTGGAGAACGTGACGATCCCCGCCGCCGTGCGTAGCATCGGCAACGAGGCGTTCATCTACTCCTCGCTGAAGACAATTACCTTCCAAGACGACGTGGCCGCGCCCTCGCAGCTGACATCGATCGGCGAGAGAGCCTTCGCGCACGTGTCGCTGGAAACCCTGGCCCTGCCTCGTTCCGTCACGACGATTGGTGCTGAGTTCATCGACTACAACAAGGCTCTAACCTCGCTGTCCTTCGGCGCGAAGGTCTCCGCCGAGTCGATCACCTCGGGCTACGCCGAGACATCCGCCCTGACCTCGGTCGATGTCGATAGCGCGAACCCCAACTACGAGTCCGTGGACGGCATCCTGTTCTCCAAGGATCACGCGCGTCTGATCATTTACCCGGCGGCGAAGAACCCCGGCGGCTCCTACACGGTCCCGGAGGGCACCACCGAGATCGCCAACAAGGCCTTCGACGAGGCAGGTATCGTGACCGTCACTCTGCCGACCTCGTTGCGCACCATCGGCGACGAGGCTTTCCGCCTCTCCACCCTCACCGCGCTGACCCTGCCAGAGGGCTTCGACACGGTGGGCACGTGCGCCTTCTGCCTCGCGGCTAGCCTCGATACCATCGACCTGGGCGGCACTGTCACGATTAAGGGCAGCGCCTTCGAGGGAGTGGGAGCCAAGAACGGCGTCAATTTCCGTTCCGACCTGAACAAGCTGACGACTATCGGAGACTTCGGGTTCAGCCGGACGGGCATGAAGGCCGTGACCCTGCCGGATTCGGTGACCACGGTCGGTGAGCAGGCGTTCTCCGACAGCACGGGTATCACCCAGTTCCACCTGGGCGCGGGCGTGATCTCTTTCGGCGAGACCGCTCTGTACAACGACCGCAACATCGCGACCCTGACCGTCGGTGCTGGCAATCAGGTGTTTTCGGCCGATCAGAATGTCCTCTACCGCAAGGGGGCAGACGGCCTGCACCTGATGCTCTCCCCGGCGGCTAATGCGATCACCGACTACGCGGTGCTCGCGGGCACGGTTGAGATCGGTGCGTCGGCGTTCGCCAACAACAAGACGGTGACGCGCGTTGTCCTGCCCGAGGGCGTGACGACCATCGGCGACGAGGCATTCGCCGGCTGCGCGGCTCTGACCGAGCTGGTCATCCCGAATTCGGTCCAGACATCGACGGGCGTCGTGGGCAACTCCATGGAGATGGTCGAGTACGGCACGAAGGTGCGCTCGATCCGCATGGAGGGCAGCTGGGTGCCGATGCCTCGTCGCATCGTCGTGCGCGGTGGTGAGGACGGTTCCTTCGTCTACGATGGTCGCCCGACGAACGGACGCCGCGAAAGCGCGTTCTTCGGCGAGGGCATGACCTCCGTGTCCTTCGGCGTGGACGTGCCGCGAGTCCTCGTCCTGCCATCCACGCTCACCCGCCTGGATCTCGAGCAGGACCTGAGCGATGAGAAGAAGGCGGACACGCAGGTGTACGTCGCCGGTGCCGAAGGCTCGGCTGCGTGGAACGTTGCAAAGGCCGCCATGGAGGCTGCGGGCATCGACGTGTCGCAGCTGTATGCCTACACCGCGCCGTTCGTGACGCTGTCCGGCACGGGCATCGCCGAGGCCGGGGCTGGGTACACGCTCACGGGCGCGGTTGGCTCTCCGGTGGACGTCACCGCCTCTGTGACGGGTGGAATCGCGGGTACTCAGCAGGTGCGCGCGCTTCAGGTCGGTGCCGATGGCACTGAGACGCTGGTGCGCGACTGGACTGAGATGGGCGCTGGAGCGGACCACGCTGCGGGTGTGTCCACGACCTTCCCCTGGGCCCCGTCAGCCGATGATGTGGCGCTGCGCGTCGAGGTGCGTGACGCCTCGTACGTGACGAACAAGGTGCGCCTGGCGATGCCCGGTGCCCCCGCTCCGACGCCCGACCCGGCACCCAACCCGGACCCGGCTCCCAACCCGGATCCGGCTCCGAATCCGGATCCGGCTCTCGCGGGGGGCGAGTGGGTGAGTGATGGGCGTGGTTGGTGGTATCGCTGGGCCGATGGGTCTTTCCCGAAGGGTACCGTGCTTGTGATTGGTGGATCCGTCTATCGTTTCGATGAGTCGGGTTACATGCGCACCGGTTGGGTTAAGGATCAGGGGTTGTGGTTCTACCATCAGGTGTCGGGTGCTCAGGTTGTGGGTTGGGTGAAGCAAGGTGCGTCGTGGTTTTACCTTGATGAGGCCACTGGAGCAATGGCCACCGGCTGGCTGCGCCTTGGCTCGTCGTGGTTCTACATGAGTTCCGAAGGTGTTATGACGACTGGTTGGGTTAGGGTTGGCGGATTGTGGTTTTTCCTTAATCCCGACAGTGGTGCGATGGCTACGGGGTGGATGATGATCCGCGGCACCTGGTACTACCTGAACCCGGCCGATGGTGCGATGGTTACTGGTTGGTTGCGGATTGGTGATTCTTGGTATTTCTTGAAGGAGTCGGGTGTGATGGTGACCGGTTGGGTGTGGATTGGGGGGACGTGGTACTTCTTCTCTGATTCGGGCCAGTGGAGCTGAGTGCCTGATCGCATGTCGCTAGGTGCTTCCGGCACCTGGGCTCGCGCCCCGGACTTTGTGTCCGGGGCGCGAGCCCATAAAGTCCCAGGGTTTTCTCAGGTCGCCTCGGGGCTCCCACAAGGTTGGCCTCCTACAGTAGGTGTCATCACAAGGGAATACGGCATGGGCCTCGGGTCCGGGACATGCCGACGAGCTACGTTTGAGGAGTCATCTGAGAGAACTCGCACTGTGTTGATGGGATACGCCGAGGGGGCGACCGAAAGGTCGGCCCCTCGGCGTATGTGCCGTGCCGTACGGTGAGGCACTCCGTCAGGCGCGGACGGTCAGATGCTGGTGAAACCGGTCAGAGTCCGTGTGCCTGCGTGTGTACAGGGGAACTGGTGTGGGGTGACAAGCACGGGACAGGCGGCTTGTCGATGACGGCGCATGGTACTCCGGGTGGCGCGTGTGATTGAGGGTTTGACATATCGTGAGAATGGTTGTTGCAAACTGGGTGACATCCCTGTGAGGAGTAGTGTGTGACAAGCGTTCGTGTCGCGTGGACCGAACCCCCGTTTTACCGAATTGTCAACATAGGGAGGCACATACATGTCTCATCGAAAAGTATCAGTGCTCGCGTTAGCGCTGGCTGGGGCGGTTTCTTTTACGACGGTCGGCGTTCCTGCGACCTTCGCTGTCGACGCCGGGACAACAACGAGTGTCAGCGTTGTGTCACCGGCCGGGCAGCCCAATCCATCCGGGGACTTCGAGATCGATAAGAACGGTGTTCTCACCGCCTACACGGGAAGCTCCGCGGAGGCCACGATCCCCGATGGGGTCACCGAGATCAGCACTGAGGCGTTCGAGAACGCGCAGTTGACGAAGCTGTGGATCCCGGCGAGCGTGCGCGTCATCGGCGATGATGCGTTCGTGAGTCAGGACTTGAAGGAGATCACCTTCCAGGACGACGAGGCGCATCCCTCCCAGCTCGTCACGATTGGGGATCGCGTGTTCCAGTCAACGAGCCTCGCGACCATGGCACTGCCCGGTTCTGTCGTGACGATTGGTGACAATGCCTTCGCAGGGATGAGTAGGCTCACCTCGGTCCGTCTCGGAGCCAAGGTCGCTGCAGGTCAGCTGGTGGCCGCCTTCCCGGGCGCAAACGCGCTTACCTCCATTGAGGTCGACGCCAACAACGGCAACTATGCGAGCGTCGACGGCGTCTTGTATACGAAGGATCATTCGCACCTGATCGCCTATCCGCAGGCGAAGAACAAGGGTGGCTCCTACGCGGTCCTTGATGGAACCACCGACATCGATGAGTACGCGTTCGCGGATGCCTCGGTCACTTCCGTGACGCTGCCTTCCTCACTGCGCAGAATCGGCGATTACGCCTTTGAAAGCTCTCGGCTCACCTCGCTGACACTGCCGGATTCGTTCGAGACAATCGGTTCCTGGGCCTTCTCGTACGCGTCGAATCTTGCTCGCGTGGACCTGGGCGGTACGACCACCGTCTCGGACGACGCGTTCCTGAACGACATCGCGTTGACCGGGGTGAATCTGCGCCCCGACCTGGGACGGCTCAAGGAAATCGGCGAGGACGCATTCGGCGGCTGCACGAATCTGACCAGCTTGGTTGTTCCTGCGTCCGCCACCTCGGTCGAGGGCGTGTCGAATACCGGCGTGGATACGCTTGAGTTGGGGGATCGGGTCAGCAAGCTGAGCATCGTCACGCGCGGCATCCGGAACGTCCGTCACATCGTCGTGCGCGGCGGTGTGAACGGTGAGTTTTACTCCGAGGGTCAGGCCTCGAACGGTCGCCCGGAGAGCGCGTTCTTCGGTGAGGGCATGACGACGTTCTCCTTCTGGGGTGAGACGCCGCGCGTCGTTGTCCTGCCCGCGAGCCTTACGTCGCTGGAACTTGACGAAGACGCCGCCTCCGACGTGAAGGCGAACACAGCGATTTACGTTGCCGGGGAGGAAGGATCGCAGGCCTGGAAGACGGTGAAGGCTGCGATGGAGAAGGCCGGATACACGACGGCGAACCTGAAGGCGTACTCCGCGCCCACGCTCGCTCTGTCGGGTCCCGGCATCGCCGAGGCAGGGGCTGGGTATGCGCTGACCGCAAGCCTGGGGACGTCGACGACGGTGACCGCCACCGCTACCGGCGGCACCCAGAATGTGGGCGAGGCGCGCTTCGTTCAGGTTGGACCGGGGAGCGCCGAAACCGTCCTGCAGGACTGGCGTGCAGTCACGTCCGGTGTGGGCTCATACGCGTGGACGCCGACCAGCGGGGATACGAGCCTGCGCGTCGACGTGCGCGATGCCTCGTACGCGCTCCACTCGACGATGCTGAGTGTCGGATCCTCTCCGGCTCCCCAGCCCCAGCCACAGGCCGGTGAGTGGAAGCAGGATTCTCGCGGCTGGTGGTACCGCAACGCGGACGGCTCTTACCCGAAGGAACAGGCGGTGACGATTGGTGGCACGGTCTACCGATTCGATGCGTCCGGATACATGCGCACGGGCTGGGTGAAGGATGGCGGCTCGTGGTACTACCACGCTGGATCGGGTGCTCAGGCGAGCGGCTGGACCCTCGTCGGTGGCTCCTGGTACTACCTGGACCCCTCCAGTGGCGCGATGATGACGGGCTGGACGCAGGTGGGTTCGGCCTGGTACTACCTGAACGCTGCCGGTGATATGGCGACCGGCTGGCTCAAGGATGGCGGCTCCTGGTACTACCTGGATCCCTCCAGCGGCGCGATGGCGACCGGCTGGCTCAAGGTCGGCGACTCCTGGTACTACCTGAACCCCTCCAGCGGCGCGATGGTGACCGGGTGGCTCCAGATCTCGGGTACGTGGTACCACTTTTCGAATGGCGGCCAGTGGATTGGCTGATTGACGAGTCGACGAACTGCCCCGGGTCCGCTCCCCGGAATCTTCCGGGGAGCGGACCCGGATCTTTCGTCAGCCCGTGATGCTCAGCATGAGTGTCAACGTCGATGTCAAACGACGGTCGATGTACGCATACAAGTTATTTCATGGTCAGAGTCATCCCCGCGTGTGACAGAGAAATGATGGTCATGAGCGCGCTCCGTCACCAGAACATGCGAATATGGCTTTGACAGATCATGGAAAAAATTCGCAATAAGCATGTCGCAGTAAGCACCTGTATCGTCTACCCTTGACGGTAGGGACTGCTGCACGTTGCATCCCCTGTCCATTTGTTAACGAAGTGAGCCACAGATGATTCACCGTCGATTGTCGGCACTGGCGCTCGTCGCCTCCGGTGCCCTCGTTGTCACTACAACGACGATGCTGCCCTCGTTCGCGGCCGACGCGGACCGCGCCGAGGCCTCGTCACCGAACCTGGCCGATGCCACCTCACCGTTCACGATCATCGTCCACCTTGAGGAGGGGAGCGGCGACCCTGCTGCCAGGCTCGCCGATGCCAAGAAACGTATTGGTGACGCCGTCGCCCAGGCCTCGCCGGGCGCGACCATGGAGGTCGTGCGGGACTACACGCACGCTTTCGAGGGCGTCGTGATCAAGGCGCCGGCTTCCGCGCTCTCGGCCATCAAAGCGACGCAGGGCGTGGCGGGGGCCTTTGTTGAGGGGTACCACGATCCGGTCACTGACCCCGACTTTTGGAGCATCCAGGGCGGGTACGGAAAACCTGCTGATTCGTCAGATCTGGGCGCGGCCTCGCGTATGACCGGTGCTGCGGCAGCCTCCCAGAGGGGCCAGGGACAAGTCGTCGAGGTCATCGACACGGGGGTTGACACCTCGCACGAGGCCTTTGCGGGCGTGATGGATGCCGCCTCGCTGCGCCTCACGCAGACGGACATGACGTCCCTGATGACAGACCTCGGTGCTGGCAAGAACGGCGCATGGGTCAGCGACAAGATCCCCTTCGCCTACGACTATGGCGACGGTGACGCGAATGTGATACCGGGTAGCGAGGGCGGATGGGCATCCGAACAGGGCACGCACGTCGCGGCTCTCGCGACCGCCAACGACACTGCCTTGACGGGTGCGGCCCCCGGCGCACAGCTCATCGTCGCGAAGGCCACCAGGGGGAACACATACACCGCGAACGACAGCGCCTTGCTGGCCGCTCTCGACGACGCGGCAGTGCTGAAGCCTGACGCGATTACCGTCTCCTTCGCGACGCTCGAGGGGATGAGCACTGACTCGGTCGCGCTCTACTCGCAGGTGTACCAGACCCTCAACGATCAGGGCATCGTCGTGAACGCGCCGGCTGGAAATAACGAGAACAACAGCTACGCCAGTGACCCGGATGCGGGGCTGCTCGGCTTCCCCGCGTTCTACCCCCTCGACCCTGGCGGTGGCCTCGGTCGATGAACAGACCATGGCGGAGCAGGGGTCGCAGCCGATCAGCGTCTCCGACTTCTCCGGTACGGGCGCGACCTACGACCTGCGCCTCAAACCCGAGATCGCTGCCCCCGGCGGGGCCGTCATGTCGGCCAGCCCCGGGAACTACTACGGCCGCATGTCCGGCACGGCCGAGGCCTCGGCTCAGGTTGCGGGTATCGCCACCCTCGTGCGTCAGCGTGTGGCGACCGACCCGGCCTTCGCGGGGATGAGTGCGGCGGAGAAACGCTGTGGTCACCAACTTCCTGATGGGCACTGCGCGCCCGATGCCGGACGCGACGCAGACCGACGGGACCTTCTATTCGCCGCGCCGCGTTGGCGCGGGCCTCGTGGACGCGGTGGGGGCCACGACCTCGCCGGTCTACCCGAGCATGGTCGGAGTTGTGGACTCCTCGCGCCCCAAGGCTGACCTGGGCGATGGTACGAACGGGTGGAGCTTCCAGGTGCAGCTGACCAACGTGTCCGACGCCGCCCACACCTACACGCTCGGCGGCCAGGCCCTGTCCGAAGACGTCCAGAGCATGCTCTTCACCGGCCACTCCACCAACTGGGCGGGTAAGGGGATCAACCTGACCTTCTCCTCCGACTCCGTGACCGTTCCCGCGAAGTCGAGCGTGACCGTGACCGTCACGGTGACCCCGAAGGACGAGTTTGCCTCGTACGCGACGAGCAACACGCCCAACGGAACCTTCATCGACGGTGCCGTGACCTTCACGAGCACAGACGGGCAGCCCGACCTGACGGTTCCCTACCTGGGCTTCTACGGCTCGTGGGGAGCGGCGAGCGTCTTCGATCAGCAGCGCCCGAACAACCACAAGGTCGGCTTCGGTACGACGCTCATGAGTGGCAACCTGCCGTTCGGGCAGTTCAACCCCTTCGAGATCGAAGACGAGAGGGCGCTGCACGATTTCAACCCCGAGGGCTTCGTCATCACGCGTTCCACGAAGGCTGGCGCGCGTACCGAGGCTGCTACGGGGACCATCCTCCTGCGCGCCGTCCCGTCCCTGACCTACACGGTCACGAACGAGGCCGGGGCGACCGTGAGCACCTACACGTGTGATCGCGCGGACAAGGCGTTCTACGACGACCACTGGCGCGGCATGCACAATGTTGAGTTCATGTCGCCCGGATGTGCTCCGGGCTTCGACGGCTACGACGCGGACGGTAATGAGTTGCCCGACGGCCGCTACACGGTGACGATTGAGGCCGTCACCTACGGGCCGTCGTCAACGACTCAGCAGACCAGCTACAGTTTCGCGGTGGACACGGCCTCGCCCGTCATCTCGAACGTTGCAATCACGGGCGAGGGGGACGCTGCCACACTGTCCTTCGACGTGACCGACGCCTCGCCGATTGCCGGCTTCGGCTTCAAGGCCACCCCGGACGGCGCGCTCACCCTGTGGAAGGAAGAAGAGTATCCGGGTCACCGCGCAGACGACGGCCTCTTCCACGAGCACTATCACGTGAAGATTGTCGATGTCCGGAATCGGCTCGGCGTCGATCCTTCGACCATCTACCTCTACGCGTGGGACTGGGTCGACAACGAGGGGACGACGACCGCGACCATCAAGCCGGTCGCGATGACCTCCTTGTCGGTGTCGCCTGAGTTGGCGTCGCTGGTGGTGGGGGAGAGTGTGACGTTGAGTGTTTCGCATGAGCCTGTGGATGCGACGGTGACGTCTGTGGTGTGGTCGTCGTCGGACGAGGCTGTGGCGACGGTGAGTGCGGATGGTGTGGTTACGGCGGTGGGTGTGGGGGATGCGACCGTTACGGTTGCTGACTCGACCCAGTCTTCTGTGATGGCCAGTGCGACCATTCATGTCAGTGCGCCTGTTCCCGCGCCGAAGGCTGGCGTGTGGAAGCGTGGGGCGCGCGGGTGGTGGTATCGCTATGAGGATGGTTCTTACCCGGTTGATGCGGCTGTGGTGATTGATGGTTCCACGTATCGTTTTGATGCGGCTGGGTACATGCGCACTGGGTGGGTGTTTGAGGCGGGCGAGTGGTACTATCACTCGTTGTCGGGGGCCCAGGCCAGTGGGTGGGTGTCCAGTGGCGGTTGCTGGTATTACCTGAGCCCCGCCAGTGGTGCCATGATGATGGGGTGGGTGCAGGTGGACTCCACCTGGTACTACTTGAATCCCTCTGATGGTGCGATGGCCACCGGGTGGCTGAAGGAGGGTGGTTACTGGTACTACCTGCAGCCCGGCAGCGGCGCGATGGCGACGGGCTGGTTGAAGATTTGGGGTACCTGGTACCACTTCGCCGATAACGGTCAGTTGATCAGCTAGGTGCCTGAGCTGAATCGCTGAACCCTGCGCCCGCGCCTCCCGGTCAGATTATCGGGAGGCGCGGGCTTTTTATGGGTAATGATTGGTCCGGGAAGGTCGAAGCTGCGACAAGCTGTCTACGCGTATGTGACGGTGAGCCTGCATAACATGTCAGGCTTTCTGCTGAGAATTCGGGCACTGTGTTATTCACGTGATGAGTTTGTCGGACAGATTCAATGAATGGCAGTTTGACAATGATGATAAAAATTCGAGATAACTGTCCCTGCCTGGCCTGCTTTCAGTTACTCTTAAAGGGATGGATCGGCGCGGCAATGTGCGCCCCATAACGCAGTTGTTAAGAAAGGGAACCACACATGTCCCACTGCAAAATGACGGCACTGGCGCTCGTCGCGACCGGTGCCCTGACCATCACGACCATGAGTATCCCGGCCTCGTACGCGATCGATGTAGATCACGGCGAGGTGTCGCAGGGTACCGACGCTGCGGACGACGCGCAGCAAACGTTCATCGTTCAGCTCGAAGATGGCGCTGCGGATCTCGAGGGAGTGAGAGAGCGCCTCGGGCAAGCGGTAGCTGCTGCGACGCCTGGGGCGACCATCGAGTACGTGCGGGACTACCACCACGTGTTCGAGGGCTTCGCGCTCAAGGCACCCAGGTCCGCCCTCAAGGCCATCAAGGGCGTGCGCGGTGTTGCGGCCGCGTTCGCGGAGGGCACGCGCGAGCCGATCATGTATCCGGAATTCCTGTGGGGCGATAGCGCCAAGATCACCAATCCAGCGGGGGTGACGCGCGCCGATCAGGCAGTCCAGCAGGGGCAGGGACTCGTCATTGAGGTGATCGACACGGGCCTGGACACCTCGCACGGGGCCTTCTCGGGTTCTATGGATAGCACGTCACTGCGCCTCACCCAGACGGACATGACATCCCTGACAGCGAGCCTCGGGGCTGGCAAGGGGGGCGCGTGGGTCAGCGATAAGATCCCCTTCGTCTATGACTATGCCGACGGCGACACGGACGTACTGGCCGGTTACGAGCATGACCGTGAAAGCTATACGCGGTACGTGCATGGCACTCGTATGGCTGGCCTTGCCGCCGCCAGCGGCGAAGCATATAGGGGCGCTGCGCCGCAGGCTCAGCTCGTTGTCGCGAAGGTTGTCTCTGACTCCTGGAACGTCGCGCGCGATAGTGACCTGCTGGCAGCCCTGGACGATGCGATGGTGATCAGGCCAGACACCGTCGCCGTGTCTTTCATGTCGGACCGCGATATTAGTGGCGATGCGGTAAGACTCTACGAGCGGGCCTATGACAGGCTCTCCAACGCGGGAATGACGGTTGTAGCGCCGGCTGGCGATTACGGACGCGCTGAGTGGCGGACTCTCTCCCCCCAGATGAGTTCGGTTGGTGCGCCTGCTGCATATTCGTCCGTCCTGTCGGTGGCAGCCGTTCTCAGATCTAACGATCAGGGGGAGGGTGGCCTGGCCCCGTGGAATTCCTCCTCGTGGGGCGTGAATCCTGATCTCAGGCTGAAGCCTGAAATCGCCGCTCCCGGTGGCAGTGTGACATCGTCTGAGCCGGGCAACGAGTACGACGACGCAACAGGCACAGCCGAGGCCTCGGCACAGGTGGCGGGCGTCGCTGCCCTCGTGCGCCAGCGCATTGCGACCGACCCGGCCTTCGCGGCGATGAGCGCGGCGGAGAAGAACGCGGTGGTCACCAACCTTCTCATGGGCACGGCCCACCCGATTGTGGATGCGACGAAGGCGGACGGAGCCTTCTATTCGCCGCGCCGAGTCGGCGCGGGCCTCGTGGACGCGGTGGGGGCCACGACCTCGCCGGTGTACCCGAGCGTCGTGGGAGCCGCGGACTCCTCGCGTCCCAAGGCGGAGCTCGGAGACGGAACCGACGGGTGGACCTTCCAGGTACAGCTGACCAACGTGTCCGACGCCGCCCACACGTACACGCTCGGCGGCCAGGCCCTGTCCGAGGACGTGAACTTCCTCCTCTACACAGGGCACGCGACGAACTGGACGGGCAAGGGGATCGACCTGGCCTTCTCCTCCGACTCCGTGACCGTTCCCGCGAAGTCGAGCGCCACCGTGACCGTCACGGTGACCCCGACAGCCGAATTTGCCTCGTTCGCGGCGGAACACACTCCCCAGGGCACGTTTATCGACGGTGCCGTAACCTTCACGAGCACAGACGGACAACCCAGCCTGACCGTTCCCTACCTGGGCTTCTACGGTGCCGAGGAAGAGCCGACGATCTTCGATAGCCCCGTGTACGAGAAGGGAAAGATCGGCACGTCCACAATGACCTTCCATAGGTTGACCCTCGGGCAACTGAACCCCTTCGATCCGGAAGAGTCCATGGCGATCAGCACGAATGACCGCGACCTGTACATCATCTCCCGCTCGACGGAAGAAAACGCCAGGACGTACGCAATCCCGGCGACGATTCTGCTGCGAGACGTCGACAAGTTGACGTACACCTACACCAACGAGACAGGGGAAGTCGTGCGCTCGTACGAGTACGGGAGTGTGCCCAAGAGCCACTCGTACTTTAACGGGCGCTTTACTGAGGTGACCACCGCGGAAGAGCATTTCGACAGCACCCCTATATTTAAAGGATATGATGCGGCGGGTAACGAGCTGCCGGACGGTGCCTACACCCTCACCATCGAAGGCACGTCGACTGATGCGACTCCGACGACACAGCAGCTGACGCACGTGATTCGCCTCGACACGCAGGCACCCGTCGTCTCGAACCTGACGATCACGGGCGAGGGCAACGAGCGTACGCTATCCTTCGACGTCACCGACTCCTCCTATATCGCGGGGTACGGATTCTCGTCGACGGCTGACGGAGCGCCCTTCATGCAGGAGAAGGAGTACCACTGGGGCGAGCAAGGGGAGGACGGGCTGATCCACTACCACTACGACGTGCCGATCTCGACGATTGCCCAGCGGTCGGGCGGCGACCCGTCAACCGTCTACCTGCAGGTGTGGGACTGGCCGCTCAACAAGGGAACCGTGAAGGTAGACCTCAAGGCCACCCCGAAGGCCGGGGAGTGGACGTGGGGTGCTCGTGGGTGGTGGTATCGCTACGAGGATGGTTCTTACCCGTCTAACGCGTCCCTGGTGATTGATGGTTCCACGTATCGTTTTGATGCGGCCGGGTACATGCGTACTGGGTGGGTGAAGGATCAGGGTGCTTGGTATTACCACTCGTTGTCGGGTGCTCAGACGACGGGTTGGGTGTTTTCTGGTGCGCGTTGGTACTACCTGAGTCCTGACAGCGGCGTAATGGCGACGGGGTGGGTGCAGGTGGGGTCCACCTGGTACTACCTGAGTCCCGACAGCGGCGCGATGGCCACCGGGTGGCTGAAGGAGGGTGGCTACTGGTACTACCTGCAGCCTGGCAGCGGTGCGATGGTCACTGGGTGGCTGAAGATTTGGGGTACCTGGTACCACTTCGCCGATAACGGTCAGTTGATCAGCTAGGTGCCTGAGCTGAATCGCTGAACCCTGCGCCCGCGCCTCCCGGTCGGTTTCCGGGAGGCGCGGGTCCGTATCCGCGTGAAGTGTGGCGATGTGCTGGGGTGGAAGATCAGCACACACCCTCGTTATTGCACCTCAAATCTGAACATATCGACAGGGGAGAGTGCCCGAGATTTCGCTTGTATATTCGACAAATGTTGCGGAGTATGGTTGAAAGAATGCTTGACAGTGTGATGACAGGTTAGGGTTGTCTACGAGGTGCCTCGCATGAGTGAGGTCTCATCCATGTTCATACTCTCAACGAAGTGAGCCGCACATGTCCCATCGAAAACTCTTGACACTGGCGTTGACAATCGCCGGCGTGCTCGCCATGACGGCAATCAACACACCGGCCTCCGTCGCGGAGGACACCGGGGCCACGGAGACCACCCAGGCCTCGTCCGCCGACCAATACGAAAACAGCGTCGTGACGATCGTCGTCCAGCTGACGGACGACGCCCCAGTGCTCGCAGACATGAAGGAACGCGTGAACGCTGCCGTGGCGGCTGCTGTTCCCGGGGCGAGCGCCACGGGCCTGCGCGAGTACACGCACGCCCTGCGCGGTTTCGCCATCACAGCCCCTGCCTCGTCCCTCGCAGCGATTAGGGCGATGCCGGGCGTGAAGGCCGCCTTCATGGATCGCCACAGCGCCACGATCTATAACGTGTACCAGCCCAACAGTTCCGATGATGAGGATCAGGGTAAGGACAACGATCCCTCGCACTCGACCGCGATGGATATGACGACGGCCGCCCAGGCCACCCACAGAGGCTCGGGGCAGGTCATCGAGATCATCGACACCGGTTTCGACACGAGCCACAGCGCATTCGCGGGTTCCGTGGAGGGCACGCGCCTGTCTCAAGCGGACGTGATGTCCCTGGCAGCCACGCTCGGTGACGGGCGGGGCGGCGGCTGGGTGAGTGCGAAGATCCCCTTCGCCTACGACTATGCCGACGGTGACGCGGATGTGACGTACCCAGCCCCCGGCGAATTCCCCGACCAAACCGATGACGCGCGATACACCCACGGCACGCACGTCGCGGCCCTCGCGGCCGCCAACGGCTCGGAGTTCCGGGGTGCTGCACCTGACGCGCAGCTCATCATGGCGAAGGTTCTTGGCAATGATGATCAGGACATTAACGATAGCGTTTTGTTGGCCGCCCTCGACGACGCGGCCGTCCTGACCCCCGACGTTCTCGTTGTGTCCGTCGGAGATGATTCCGGGCAAAATGGCGACGCCTTGGCCGTCTATGCCGACGTCTACGCCGCCCTGACCGCTAAGGGGGTTGCTATCAATGCCCCCGCCGGTGACTACACGTCCTCAGCGTGGGGCAACTGGAACAGCGACAATCTGCCTTTTGTCACCGACGCCGACTATGGCGCGATCATCTGGCCCGCGCTCGACTCGAACGCCCTGGCAGCTGCCTCCCTCGATGAGGTGAAGAGGACCGATGGCCAGCCCCTGCCTGACGCTTCCCCGTCGTACTTTTCGTCTTGGGGCGTAACCCCAGATCTGCGTCTCAAGCCCGAGATCGCCGCCCCCGGTGGCGACGTCTTGTCCGCACTGCCCGCAGGGACCTACGGTCGCAGGTCTGGCACGGCCGAGGCCTCGGCTCAGGTCGCGGGCATTGCTGCCCTAGTGCGTCAGCGTATCGCTGCCGATCCGATGTTTGCTGGTATGAGCGCCGCCGACAAAGATGCGGTGGTCGCGAACTTTCTGATGGGCACCGCCCACCCGGTGGTGGACGCGACGCAGGCGGATGGCGCGTTCTACTCTCCGCGTCAGGTCGGCTCCGGCCTGGTGGACGCGGTCGCAGCCACGACCTCGCCGGTGTACCCGAGCGTGGTGGGAGCCACCAATCCGTCGCGCCCCAAGGCTGACCTGGGCGACGGAACCGACGGGTGGAGCTTCCAGGTGCAGCTGACCAACGTCTCTGACACCGACCGCACCTACACGCTCGGAGGCCAGGCGCTCTCGCCGACCATTGAAGGAAACTCTTTCACATTCCGCTCCACCAACTGGACGAACACGGGTATCGGTCTGGCCTTCTCGATCGACTCCGTGACCGTTCCCGCGAAGTCGAGCGCCACCGTGACCGTCACGGTGACCCCGAAGGGTGAGTTTGCCTCGTACGCGAATGCCAATGCGCCGAAGGGCACGTTCATCGACGGCGCGGTCACCTTCACGAGTACGGAGGGGCAGCCGAGCCTCACGGTGCCCTACATGGGCTTCTACGGTTCCTGGGGCGACCCGTCTGTCTTCGACGGCAAGTGGGACGGCAACGAGAACGTCGGCGTTCACCTGTACGGATCCACCCTCAAGAACCTGACGTCAAGCATGCCGCTGGGCGACGTCAACCCGCTCTACAATCACGATGACATTCGCGAAGCACAACAAGCGGATCCAGACCTGTTCTACGTGTCCCGGTCCGAGGAGTACCTCGCCCCATCGCGTATCGGCCCCTCGACGTACACGCTGCGCCCCGCTCGTACCCTGACCTACAACTATCTCAACGAGGCAGGAATGGTCGTGCGCTCCTACACCCGCTCGCACGTGCGCGCGTCCCTGCATGACCACGAACTCCTCTACGGTTTGCTGGGTGCCAACGTCGAGGACTGGACCCACGAACCCTCCTTCGATGGCTACGACGAGGCGGGTAACGAGCTGCCCGACGGGTCCTACAAGCTGGTCATCGAGGCCGAGACCTACGCCCCCTCCAGCGCGAAGCAGCAGCTGACGTGGGACTTCACGCTGGACACGAAGGTGCCCGTCGTGAGCAACATGACGATGGTGCCCACGGGTGAGAACGCCTACTCGCTGTCGTTCGACGTCACCGACTCCGCGCCTATCGCCGGATGCGGGATCTCCCTGGACTCGGGTAAGGGCTATGTCCAGCGGGAGTACGAAGAAGAACCCGCTGCGCGGGGTGAGGACGGGCTGTTCCACGCCCACTACGACCTGAAGGACGTGCCGTTCACCGCAATTAAGGACAAGGGCGACGAACCGTCAACGCTGTCCCTGGATGTGTGGGACTGGGCCAAGAACAAGGGGACGACGAAGCTGCCCTCCTCCCTCGTTCCCATGACGAAGCTGTCGGTGTCGCCTGAGTTGGCGTCGCTGGTGGTGGGGGAGAGTGTGACGTTGAGTGTTTCGCATGAGCCTGTGGATGCGACGGTGACGTCTGTGGTGTGGTCGTCGTCGGACGAGGCTGTGGCGACGGTGAGTGCGGATGGTGTGGTTACGGCGGTGGGTGTGGGGGATGCGACCGTTACGGTTGCTGACTCGACCCAGTCTTCTGTGATGGCCAGTGCGACCATTCATGTCAGTGCGCCTGTTCCCGCGCCGAAGGCTGGCGTGTGGAAGCGTGGGGCGCGCGGGTGGTGGTATCGCTATGAGGATGGTTCTTACCCGGTTGATGCGGCTGTGGTGATTGATGGTTCCACGTATCGTTTTGATGCGGCTGGGTACATGCGCACTGGGTGGGTGTTTGAGGCGGGCGAGTGGTACTATCACTCGTTGTCGGGGGCCCAGGCCAGTGGGTGGGTGTCCAGTGGCGGTTGCTGGTATTACCTGAGCCCCGCCAGTGGTGCCATGATGATGGGGTGGGTGCAGGTGGACTCCACCTGGTACTACTTGAATCCCTCTGATGGTGCGATGGCCACCGGGTGGCTGAAGGAGGGTGGTTACTGGTACTACCTGCAGCCCGGCAGCGGCGCGATGGCGACGGGCTGGTTGAAGATTTGGGGTACCTGGTACCACTTCGCCGATAACGGTCAGTTGATCAGCTAGGTGCCTGAGCTGAATCGCTGAACCCTGCGCCCGCGCCTCCCGGTCAGATTATCGGGAGGCGCGGGCCCATTTTGTCGGCAGGAGACGGGGTAAGTGTGACAGTCAACAGTTCCGCGTTTCATTGTTATTGCAGATAATAGTTGGTTAGAGAGGCAGGTTCGCGCACTGTGACGGCAGTGCGAAGATATATTCCAGCAGGTACGTGCTAACACTTCCTGGGATCATGTCTGACAGACTGTGATGTCGTCATTCGACACAGTAGCCCCACGCATGCTTGTCAATACAGGGAGAAATAGTGCCCCATCGAACTCACGTAGCGCTGTCGTTTGCGCTGGTTGGTGCTCTTTCCGTCGGCGCGCTGAGCGCCCCCGCCGCGCTTGCGGCGAACACGGCCATGGCCGCCCAGCAGGGCAACGTGCAGGCCTCAGCATTTGCCGGCCCGAGCCGGGATATCCCGACACAACATCTGCGATTGTGGCCGGGAAGTACCGCGCTCGTTCCCGGACAAGCCGTCATGTTTGAGGCGCTGTCTGACACGTCACCGGTTGATCACTCCGAACTCACATGGACGTCGTCGGATACCTCGATCCTCGCCGTTAGCGACAAAGGCCTCGTGACGGCCATCGGTGAGGGTGAGGCCACGATTAGTGTGAAGCGACGCACCGAGCCAACTGACGTCTCGGCCGTTCCCGTTCGGGTCCACGCTGTCTCCGAGGAGGCCGGAATTGAGCTGTCTGCCTCGTCGATGGTGTCCACCGTCGGCAAACCCATGTTCCTCAACGCGCTCCTGGCTTCCTCTCTGCGGGGCAGCCGCGTCGAGTGGGCGCTTAGCTCCGCATCGCTGGGTTCCATTGCTCCCGACGAGGGGGAGTCCACGGCCATCTTCACTCCTTCGATGCAGGCGGGCGTCGGCACGCTGACCGTGACCGTGACGACCCCCGCGGGCGTTGTCAAGACCGTCACCGTGACAGTCGATGTCCTAGCAGACGATACGGGCGACTTCGTCGTGGACGACAGCGGTGTTCTCATTGCGTACCGGGGAGCTGACGCCGAAGTAGACATCCCTGCGGGCGTGAGCGCAATCGATTCGCGCGCTTTCTCCGACACGACCCTGCGTACGGTCCGTGTCCCCGCGAGCGTCCGCCGCATCGACAACGAAGCCTTCTACGGAACCGGCCTGGAGGAGATTATCTTCCAGGATGATGAGGCCGCTCCCTCCGAACTCGCAGAGCTGGGCAGCCGCGTCTTCTCCAACACCAACGTCCAGACGCTCACTCTGCCGCGCTCCCTCGTCACCATCAACCGCGATGCCTTCGCCGACATGAGCAAGCTGACCTCCGTCCACCTGGGGCCGGAGGTCGCTGCGGACCAGCTCGTCGGCTCCTTCGCGAACACCCCCGAACTCGCACGTATACAGGTCGACGCTGGCAACCCCAACTACGAGAGCCTCGACGGTGTGCTGTATACACGCGATCACACGCACCTGATCGCCTACCCGGCGGCCAAGAACGCGGGAGGGGCCTACACGGTCGCGAGTGGGACGACGGACATTGACGACCTCGCCTTCCTGGGAGCGCAGAATGAGTCTGTGACGTTCCCCGACACCCTGCGTCGCGTCGGTGATCAGTCTTTCGAGGGAACAGCTCTCACAACCCTCACGCTTCCCGATGGCTTCGAGACCATGGGGGCCTCGGCGTTCTGGCAGATGCCCGCGCTCGTCTCCGTCGACCTGGGTGGGGCCACGGGTGTGTCCACCAATGCTTTCCGCTACGATGCCGCGCTCAGCGAGGTCACCTTCCGACCCGACCTGGGTCGTCTGACCTCCATCGGTGAGGGTGCATTCGTCGGTATTTCAGCGACGACAGTCACTATACCGGATACCGTGTCAACCATCGCCGAGGAGGCCTTCTCGAAGAACCCAGCCCTGACCTCGTTCCACGTCGGTGCATCCCTGAGTTCCCTCGGCGACTACGCCTTGGCAGAGAACGACAACCTCGCCACCCTCAGCGTCAGCCCCGCCAACGCCTCGTTCATTGTCGATAACGGCGCGCTCTACCACAACGACTCGTCCGTGCGTACCCTGGTCCGCTATGCGCCCGCGAGTTCAGCCAGCGAGGCGACCGTGGCCGCGGGGACGACGGCGGTCGGGGCTGGAGCCTTCGAGAATGCCACGTCGCTGCGGCGCGTCATCCTGCCCGAGGGGCTGACCGCTATCGGCGACGAGGCCTTCGACGGCTGCGCGAACCTCGTCGACATGGCGATTCCGGCTTCCGTCGAAGTCGCCCGAGGGCTGACGGGCACCGGCCTCGACACCATTGAACTGGGGACACAGGTGCGCGACCTGTCGCTCACCCCGCGAGGTGCCCGCAGCGTCCGTCACCTCATCGTGCGCGGAGGCATTGACGGCACCTTCTACAGTGAAGGAACATCGGAGGGCGGACGTCCCGAGAGCGCCTTCTTCGGAGAAGGGATGACTAGCTTCACCTTCTGGGGCGAGATGCCGCGCGTCCTGGTGCTTCCCGCCACCGCCACGCAGGTCACCCTCGCCGAGGGAATGGCCCCTGAACTCAAAGCGGACACGAGCATCTACGTGGCCTCCGCCGAGGGTACCTCCGCGTGGACTATCGCGACGGCTGCGATGGAGAGCGCGGGCTACGATGCCTCGCGCTTGTCGGTGTACGAGGCCCCGACGCTGGGCGTGTCTGGCACCGGCATCGCCGAGGCCGGGGTTGGGTACACGCTCGTGGTGTCCCCGGGGGCACCTGCGACCGTGGAGATCACAGCAGGCGGCGGCGTGGCGACGGGGCGCGAAGCCCGCGTCGTGCGGGTCGGAGCGAACACAACCGAGACGCTCCTGCAGGACTGGACTGCCATGACGGACGCGGCGGAAGGGGAGGCATCGACGCTCATCTACACGTTTACACCGTCTCTGACTGACAGTGAGCTGCGCGTCGACGTCCGCGACGCATCAGGTATTCAACAGTCGGCCACGGTGAGTGTGACCGTGAACCGTGTCCTGCCCCCGCTGCCCCTGCCCGATCCGAATGACGATCCTACTCCTGCGCCGGTGGAGGACCCAGATCCCACCGGAGCCATGCCCTCGCCGATCACCGACGCTGATCCTCAGCCTGTTCCCGCGCCGAGCCAGACGTCGATCCCCCAACAGCAGACGGGGGAGTGGGTCTGGGGTGCTCGTGGCTGGTGGTATCGCTACGCCGATGGCTCCTATCCGGCCGGTACAGCTGTGACTATCGGTGGTCGGGTTTACCGCTTCGACGCGGCCGGCTATATGCGCGTCGGCTGGGTTCGTGACAATGGTACCTGGTACTACCACCTGCGTTCGGGCATGCAGGCCAGCGGGTGGGTTCTCGATGGCGGCTCGTGGTACTACCTGACTCCGGGGAGCGGAGCGATGTCCACCGGCTGGGTGAGCGACGGATGGGCCTGGTATCGGTTTGCTGACTCAGGTCAGTGGGTCGAGTAGTCGAGTGACCTAGCGCGAGGGCGTGGTCGACCGAGTGGTTGGCTGCGCCCTCGCGTTACTTTCATCCGATGTTCCACAGTGTTTCACGTGTATCGAGCGGTGTTTTCTCGTGGGCTCAGTCGTGCGTATGTGCATTCTGAACAGTTGGGTGAAAAAGCCCATAACCTAACATGTCACATGTTTGACATATGCTGAGAAAATATGGCAAAAAGAGCATCTATCAAGGGGTCAACATACTAGGCTTGAGCACGGATTACGCCACATAGCAGTGGGCGTTCCCCCTCCACTAGTTCTCAACCAAGCGAGGTGTACATGTCCCATCGAACATTTTCAGCGGTCGCGTTGGCAACGACCGGCGTCCTGGCCCTGACCGCGCTGAGCGTGCCTGCGGCCACCGCCGCGGGCACCGGTGTGACCGGAGCTCTCCAGCCCGCAACAGTTGAAGCGCCCAGCATCGGTGTGCCGACGACGAGGCTGGACGTGTGGCCGACTGCTACCGCCCTGGCACTGGGCCAGAACGTCATCTTCGACGCCTCCTACGATTCGGGAAACTTCGACCCCGGCATCATCGTCTGGACGTCGTCGGATGAGTCGGTTCTTACCGTTGATCAGGAAGGACACGTCAGTGCGGTCGGTGTCGGTGAGGCGACGATCACCGTGACCGACAAGGATGATTCGAGCCTGACCTCCACGTCCACGGTTCAGGTCCGTGAGGTCCCCGAGGACGTGGGCATGGAGCTGTCCGTTCCCGAGGTGTCAGCCATCTTCAACCATCAGGTCTACCTGCACGCGCTCCTCGCCCCCTCCCTCCAGGGAAGCGCAGTCACCTGGAGCATGGACCCCTCCACTCTTGGGCAGTTCTATAGCCGCGACGAGGCATCGTCGATCGACTTTCAGGGTGCTGAGCAGGCGGGAACCGGCACACTGAGCGCGACCGTCACGAGCGAGGCGGGGGTGACTAAGACTGTGACTGTGCCCGTGACGGTCCAGCCCGATCCTCGCGGCGACTTCATCACGGACGATGACGGTGTCCTCGTCCAGTACCAGGGAAAGAGTCAGGACGTTGAAATCCCCGAGGGAGTCACGGGCATCTCTTCCGGTGCTTTCCCGTCCCAGCTGACCAAGGTGTGGGTGCCCGCCAGTGTGCGCACCATCGACTACGAAGCCTTCAAAGGCACCAACCTGCAGGAAATTACCTTCCAGGATGACTCGGCCCACCCCTCCCAGCTCACAGCAATCTACGACGAAGCGTTCTCCAACACCCCTATCGAGACGCTGACGCTGCCTCGCTCTGTGCAGACGGTCGTCGGTGCCTTCGATGGCATGGCGGGCCTGAAGACGCTCCACCTGGGACCCAATATCGGCCCGGGTCTCCTGGTCGGGGACTTCCAGTACACGCCGAGTCTGACGACCATCGACGTGGATCCGGGCAACGCGAACTATACCAGTGACGAGGGCGTTTTGTACACGAAGGACCACTCGAGTCTCATCGCGTACCCGACGGCCAAGAACCCTGGAGGGAGCTACACCGTCCTTGAGGGGACGACCACCATCGAACAATCCGCTTTCGAGAACGCACAGGTTGCTACCGTGACTATGCCTTCTACGTTGCGGACGATCGGCTCGCGGGCATTCACGCATTCACACCTGACCTCGCTGACACTGCCCGACGGCTTCGAGAGCGCGGGGTATTGGGCATTCGCGTACGCGGAGAAACTGACGAGCGTCGATATTGGAGGTGCCACGTCCCTGCCCGACGGTGCCTTCATATACGCTCGCAGCCTGGCCAGTGTGAACCTGCGACCGGACCTCGGCAGGCTCACGATGCTCGACGGGAGTGCCCTGATGGGGACCGCCCTGACCTCTCTGACGCTGCCCGATAGCGTCACGTCCATTGGACAGTGGTCTCTTGCGAGCAACACCTCCCTCGCACAGCTGCACCTGGGAGCGGGCCTGTCATCCATTGGCTCCGGTGCTCTCAGCGGCGACACCGCCTTGGCAACCGTGACCGTGAACCCAGCCAATGCCTCGTTCTCTGAGGTAGATGGCGTCCTCTACACCAAGGACGGGGCCAGCCTGATCCTTTACCCGGCGTCCCGAGCTGGCAACGAGTACGAGGTGCCCGCCGGGACCACTGAGATTGGGTACCGGGCATTCGACAGGGCCAGCTCGCTTACCCGGGTCATCCTGCCCGAGGGGCTGACGACCATCGACTACTCGGCCTTCGAGGGGTGCACCAACCTGGTAGACATGACCTTCCCCGAGTCGCTTGAAGTCGTTCGCGGCATCCAGAACACCGGCCTAGATACCGTCATCCTAGGATCGAAGGTGCGTGAACTCTTCATGCCCACGCGCGAGAACCTGGCACCTCGTCACCTCATCGTGCGTGGCGGCGTAAATGGCAAATACTACACCGACGGAGAACCCTCCAACGGCCGCATCGAGAGCGCTTTCTTCGGTGAAGGTATGACGAAGGTGGACGTGCGCAGCAAGGGTCCCAAGGTCATCGTCCTACCCTCGACCATCACCTCCTTCCAGCTCGATCCCTTCTCCTCGTCTGGCTATAAGACCGACGCGCAGGTCTACGTGGCAGCAGCCGAAGGATCTCCCGCATGGGAGGTCGCCAAGGCCGAACTCGTCAAGGAAGGCATCGACCTGTCCCACCTACACGTCTACACCCCCGCCCAGCTCACGCTGAAGGGCCTCGACGCTACCAATGACGAGGCCGGGGGCGCGCTCGCGTGGAAGGACGCGTCGGTGAGTGTCACTGCCACCGTGAACGGTGGCGTGCCCGAGGGCCGCGAGCTGCGCGTCACCCAGGTCGGCGCGGACGGGACTGAGACCCTCGTCCAGGACTGGACGGCGATGAACGCGGGCGACGGGAACGCCTCAACCCTGGCATTCTCGTGGACGCCCACCGAAAGCGCGCCGTCCTTGCGCGTTCAGACGCGCGACGTCACGCATGTGAGCGCCGAGCAGACGACGGAAGCTCAACTCTCGCCCGCGCGCGTGACGGGAGAATGGAGCCGCACGCTCTTCGGCTGGCGCTACGTCTATCCGAACGGTACGTATGTCAAGAGCCAAACCATCATGATCGACGGCAAGATCTACCGATTCGGCTCGGATGGCTTCATGCGCACGGGGTGGATCTACGACGAGGGTGCATGGCGCTACCACGACTCTTCTGGTGCCATGCAGACCGGCTGGGTGAATGTCGAGGGAGGCTGGTACTACCTGACGCCGGGAAGCGGTGCGATGGCCAAGGGCTGGCTCAAGGACGGTGGAACCTGGTACCACCTGAGCGTCAACACCGGACGCATGACCACAGGCTGGCTGCGCGGTGATGACGGGTGGTACTACCTGCGCCCCAGCGGTGCGATGGCCACCGGCTGGATCCAGATCGGGTGGACCTGGTACCAGTTCTCCGACAGTGGCAAGTGGATTCACTAGGATCCGACGCATAATCCCAGCGTTTTCACAGGAAGCTCCGGTTGTCTCCACAGACTCGACGCTTACAGTTGGTGCCACCACAAGGCAATGTTGTGCGGGCCACGCGGTCCGAGTAACGCCGACGAGCTACGTTTGAGGAGTTATCTGAGAGAACTCGCACTGTGTTGATGGGATGTGCCGAGGGGCCGACCGCCAGGTCGGCCCCTCGGCGTATCTGCGCGCGCTCGTGGGTCGGCGCTTGGCGCGGGAGGACGACAGGAATGCGACAAACCGTGTCTCGGTTACCGACAACGCATACTGCGCACGTGGGGAAAGCTCCCCATAATTGTGTAGGCGCTCTCAGCGCCAGGCTTGTCAAACACAGACGCTAACGAAGTGAGACTCAGATGACCCACCGCAGAACGTCGGCACTCGCGCTGGTGGTTGCCGGCACCCTTGGCGTGACAACACTCGCTGTCCCGGATGCGTTCGCAGCTGACGGGGGAGTACGTCCCCACTCCGGCCCCACCCCTCCCAGCGTGGAGCAGCCCGCGAACCCCGCCCCGGCCTCGTCGAGTGACGAGCCAACCACGATCATCGTCCAGCTCGAGGCCGGGGCTGAACATGCACAGACGCGGGAGCGGATCACCGCCTCCGTTGCCGAGGCCCTACCCTCCGCGAGCGTCACGACGCTGCGTGAGTACACCCACGCGTTCCAGGGCTTCGCGATCGAGGCACCCGCGTCCGCGCTCGCTGCTATCCAACGCACGGAGGGTGTCAAGACCGCCGCCGTTGCGCGCAGCGTCACGCCCATGGCCGAGAACGATGCCGCCCCCGCTGGTGCGCCTGTCCTGAAGAACGCGTCCGCGCTCGAAATGACCCGCGCCAACCAGGCCGCCCAAAAAGGCGACCACCAGGTTATCGAAGTCATCGACTCCGGCCTCGACACGAGCCACCCCGCCTTCTCCGGTGCCCTCGATGCTGCCTCCCTGCGCATGACGCAGGCGGACGTCACCGCACTCGCGCCGAGCCTGCCCCACGCCACAGGGGGCACGTGGGTCAGCGACAAAATCCCCTTCGCCTACGACTACGCCGACAACGACGCCGACGTCGTACCCGCCTCCGAAAAAGACCTGAACCACGGCACGCACGTCACCGCCATCGCAGCCGCAAACGGCGGCGAGGTACGCGGCAGCGCCCCGAACGCGCAGATCATCGTCGCCAAGGTCATCCAGGATGCCGACGGCGTCATGTCCGACGCCGCCATGCTCGCTGCCCTCGACGACGCCCTGGTCATCAAGCCCGACGTCATCAACATCTCGCTGGGCGACGACTCCGGCATGAGCAGCGAGGCCGGGACCATCTTCGCCGACGTCTATAAGGCGCTCGTGGACGCGGGCATCACCGTCAACGCCGCGTCCGGCAATGCCTTCTCCACCGCGTACGGCAATAACTCCGGGCAGAACAAGCCCTTTGCCTCCGACCCCGACACGGGCACTCTTGGCGAGCCTGCCTCCTATCGATCCACCCTGGCGGTCGCCTCGGTCGACGCGCAGGACACCTCGCCCTACGTGCTGCTCGGCGACCGTAAAATCCCGTACGGGATCGCCATCGACGGCAAGGGCGACCCGGTGCCCAGCCTGCGCGACATTCCCGAAAAGACCTACCGGATTGTGTATGAGCACTCCGGTGGCAGTGATGAGGTGCAACGCTACTGGAGCACGAACCGATACGACCTGTCGGACGCCATCGTCCTCGAGGACAAGGGTGGCATGGACACCCGCCTCGACATCCCGATGACCGACGACCTCAAGGCCAGCTACCTGACGCAGGCCACTCCGCCGCCCGCCGCCCTCATCATCGCCGACACCGATGAGGCGGATGCGCCGTACCAGGCCATTCTGGAGTCCACCCGCGAGATGCCGACGGTGACCATCACGAAGAAGGACAGCGACGCGATCCATGACGCGATACGCGACGCCGAGGGAGAAGACGTCTACCTGACCGTTACCCACTCTGGCATCGTCCTGTCCTCGAGCAACCCGACTGCCTCCGAATTCTCCGCATGGGGCGTCACCCCCGACCTGCGCCTCAAGCCCGAGGTCGCGGCCCCCGGCGGCAACATCACCTCGGCGATCTTGAACGGCGAGTATGCGAGCTCATCGGGCACTTCCATGGCCTCCCCGCACGTCGCGGGCATCAGCGCCCTCGTGCGCGAGCGCGTCGCCTCCGACCCGCTCTTTGGTGGTATGGACGCTGCGCAGAAGAACGCGGTCGTCACGAACTTCCTCATGGGAACCGCCCACCCGCTCATCGACGTTGAGCTGGGTGATGGCACCTTCTACTCCCCGCGCAAGGTCGGCGCAGGACAGGTTGACGCGGTCGCGGCCACGACCTCGTCCGTGTACCCGACCGTGATCGGGGCCTCCGACCCCTCGCGACCTAAAGCCGACCTGGGCGATGGCACGAAGGGCTGGACCTTCCAGGTGCAGCTGACGAACCTCGCGCCCGAGGCACGCACATACACACTCGGTGGGCAGGCCTTGTCCGAGGTCGTCGAAGAAGGCATGTTCCTGGAGCACTCGCAGAACTGGGCGGGGCAAGGTATTTCCCTGACCTTCTCCTCCGACTCCGTGACCGTTCCCGCGTCCTCCAGCGCCACCGTCACCGTCACCGTGACCCCCGAAGCCGAGTTCGCCTCGTACGCTGCCAAAAACGCCCCCAAGGGGACATTCATCGACGGCGCTGTCACCTTCACGAGCGCCGATGGGGCACCCGACCTGACCATTCCCTACGTAGGCTTCTACGGCTCGTGGGGCGCGCCCGCGATCTTTGACGAGAAGTGGTCCGACGAGGAAACACATCCCGCGCACGTCTACCGCTCCGCGCTGATGGACACCGAGACCGAAATCCCGCTGGGCGGCCTGAACCCGCTGGCCGACAAGCAGACTACAACGCGGTCGTCACGGTCGATCCGACCCGGCTCATCGCCTCGCGGTCGCAGGCCCCCGGAGCCCCTCACACCATCGCTCCGCGCACAGGCATGCTGCGCGCCGTCCCACAGATGAGCGCCACCTACACGAACGAGGCCGGGGACGCCGTTCGCTCGTACACGCTGAGCCGGGTGCGCAAGTCCCTCTACGACCTGGAAACCGGGTACACGAAGCCGGGCGAGTTCACTGGCGATGATCCCATCTTCGACGGGCTGGACGAGGCCGGGAAGGAACTGCCAGACGGATGCTACCGGCTAACCCTCGAGGCAGCCACGGATGGACCTTCGTCCACCACTCAGCAGATGAGCTACGACTTCACCCTCGACACCCGAGCGCCCGTCATCTCTTCCGTCGCGGTTGCGGGCGAGGGCGAGGCACGCACACTCTCCTTCGACGTTGCCGACTCCTCGCCGCTGGCCGGCGTCGAGCTGCGTGCCGATGCGGAGGACACCTGGTACTACCGCCAGCTCCTCGAAGGCGACGGTGAGGTGCAGGCCGACGGAACGCACCGCTACCACGTCGAGGTTCCGGTCGCGGACCTGAATCGCGCGTGGGCCGAGCAGGGTAACGAAGGCGAGGCCCCCGTGTCCTCATTCCTGGTCGCGTGGGACTGGGGACTGAACCCGGCCCAGCAGGCCGTACACCTGGATGGCTCGGCGGTACCGGATCCGGTGCCGAATCCGGATCTGGCGCCGAATCCGGATCCGGTTCCCGTGGAGGGTGAGTGGGTGAGTGATGGGCGTGGTTGGTGGTATCGCTGGGCCGATGGGTCTTTCCCGAAGGGTACCGTGCTTGTGATTGGTGGATCCGTCTATCGTTTCGATGAGTCGGGTTACATGCGCACCGGTTGGGTTAAGGATCAGGGGTTGTGGTTCTACCATCAGGTGTCGGGTGCTCAGGTTGTGGGTTGGGTGAAGCAAGGTGCGTCGTGGTTTTACCTTGATGAGGCCACTGGGGCAATGGTCACCGGCTGGTTGCGCCTTGGCTCGTCGTGGTTCTACATGAGTTCCGAAGGTGTTATGGCAACTGGTTGGGTCAGGGTTGGCGGATCGTGGTTCTTCCTCAACCCCGACAGTGGCGCGATGGCCACGGGTTGGATGATGATTCGTGGGTCGTGGTATTACTTTGATCCGGCCGATGGTGCGATGGTTACTGGTTGGTTGCGGATTGGTGATTCTTGGTATTTCTTGAAGGAGTCGGGTGTGATGGTGACCGGTTGGGTGTGGATTGGGGGGACGTGGTACTTCTTCTCTGATTTGGGCCAGTGGAGCTGAGCTGAGTGAATGATGCGGGCGTGAGCGCCCGAGTGTGCGCCCCCGGGACACCACCCAGGGGCGCACACCTGTCCGCAGCTGCAGTGCTGGTCACAATTATCGGCGTGGATGAAAGTTTGTCAGTTTATTACAGTGCTTCTCTATGTCCCCCATATAGCCTTGTAAAATGCTGGGGCGTCAGGTGCTGTTGGACATTGAAAGGCTGTCGGTACGGGCTGTTATATCAGCTAAGAAAGTGGTGGCCGACTATTGGAAGGGTTGTCTGTCAAACACTATCAATTATCGACTAAGCTCCATCGGTTTATGATTGACAGATGAGGGGAGCAGCGACGCGACCCTTACCTCCACCCATTTTGTCGACCAAGTGAGCCACAGATGTCCCGACGAAAAGTCACGGCACTGGCGCTGATAGCGGCAGGTGCCCTCGTTTTTACCCCGGTCACAATCCCATCGACACGCGCGGCTGCCGTCACCGACGACGCCCAGCAGCGCACCCTCGCTGTCCAGCGCGACGACGCGCAGTCCGGCGGCGACGCACAGTCGCGCATCCCGCAGGACGCTGCCACGGCCTCGGACGTTGATGGACATGCCAGCGACGACACGCCGACCACGATCATCGTCCAACTTGAGGACGGAGACGTCGGAATTCCCTGGGATAAGCGCGTCTTCGGGCTGAGCACGGATACGAAACACACAGAGATGAAAGCCCGCATCGAGTCAGAGGTTGACCGGGTAGCACCCGGCTCGGTCGTCACCGTCCTGCGCGAATACAGCCACGCGCTCGACGGCTTCGCGCTCGAAGCCCCGGCCTCCTCCCTGGAGGCCATTCGTGCCACCGAAGGCGTTAAGGCAGCATTCGTCGAGCAAACCTACGATCCTACGACGATCAGTGAGGAGGCGGACAACGCCGTCCTCACCGCCATTGACCCCAGCGTGCTCAATTCCTCCACGCTCGAGATGATTCGCGCCAACCAGACCAGCCTGAAGGGCGACCGCCAGGTTATCGAAATCATCGACACAGGACTGGTGATAAGGCATGCAGCCTTTGCCGGCTCCATGGATGGCGTTGACGTGCGCATGAGTCAAGCGGACGTCGAGGCATTGACCAGTAAACTCCCGCACGGGAAAGGGGGACGTTACGTGAGCACAAAGATCCCCTTTGTCTACGATTACGCCGACGAGGATGACAACCCGAATCCCGGATATATCTTCAACAGCCTGCATGGGACGCACGTCGCCGGTATCGCCGCCGCCAACGCGCCCGAGCTGCGGGGCGTTGCGCCGAACGCTCAGATCATCGCTGCAAAAGTGGCCGGAGATGGCAGCGGTATTCAGGACAGGGCGGTGCTGGATGCGCTCGATGACGCCCTCATCCTCAAGCCGGACATCATCAACCTGTCTCTTGTGCTAGGCGGTGGCATGAGCAGCGAGGCTGGCAGCGTCTACGATGGTGTGCTCAAAGCCCTGACAGATGAAGGTATCACCGTCAACGTGTGCGCGGGGAATGAGGGGTCTGCGGCGTACGGAACCCTCAATGGCAGCGCTGCACCCTACGCGACCGAACCGGATACTTCCACGGTGACCGAGCCGGGTTCCTTCAAACCGTCGTTGACCGTCGCCTCGGTCGATAACGTGTTGGCCCTGCCCTATCTGACGTACGAGGGCCAGCGGATCTTCTACCGCGCCGCCGTTGATAGGGATGGTCAGGCGAAGGCTGACCTGCGTTCCATCCCAGAGGGAACCTACCGCGTCATTGACGCCGGCGCGGGTGATGCAAGCACGCTCGAGCGACTCGTCGCCGACAACCAGGGCGATCTCTCCGATGTCATTCTCCTGGAAAACGGCGGCGGGAACAGGGAATACAGCGGCGAGATCAGTGCCTGGCGGCAAGTGAGTGCGGCTGAGTCCCTGTCAGCGCGCCCAGCAGCGCTCATGCTCGGAGACCCCGATCAGGGTGTGGTTCCCTACGCGGCAATAATCGACGAGCATGCAACTTTGCCGACCGTCACCATCACGAACAAAGACCACGACAGCCTCGCCGAGGCGCTACGATCCTCTGCTTCCGGGAGCGTGACGATCACCCTCACGTATTCCGACCAGGTTCCCGTGACCGATATGCCGATGGTCTATCCCACTTCCTCCTGGGGCGTGTCACCCGACCTCACACTCAAGCCAGAGATCACCGCACCCGGCGGCAATGTCGTCTCCGCTGGATATCTTGACCAGTACGTGCGAATGACCGGCACCTCGCAGGCAAGCCCGCACGTCGCTGGCGTGGCCGCCCTCGTGCGTGAGCGCATCGCAAGCGATCCGTTGTTCGCGCGCATGAGCCGCGCAGATAAGGACGCTGTCGTTGCGAATATCCTGATGGGCACCGCTCATCCGCTCCAAGACGTTGAGCAACGCAACGGAACCTATTACTCGCCGCGCAGAGTCGGTGCCGGCCTCGTCGACGCGGTCGCGGCAACTACCACGGCCGTCTACCCGACCGTGGAAGGAACATCCGACCCCTCTCGCCCGAAGGCAGACCTCGGGGATGGAACGCAGGGCTGGAGCTTCACGGTGAGGCTGACCAACTTGTCCGGCGACGACCACACCTACACGCTCGGCGGCCAAGCTCTCTCCGAGATCACCGAAAACGGGTACTTCACCCAGCACTCCAAGAACTGGGCGAATCAGGGTATCTCCCTGATCTTCTCGGCGAACACGTTGCGCGTGCCCGCCAGATCGAGCGCCTCCGTGACCGTCACGGTGACCCCTCAGGCTGAGTTTGCCTCGTACGCCGCCGCGAACGCGCCTAAGGGAACCTTTATTGACGGCGCTGTCACCTTCGCGAGCACCGATGGGGCACCCGACCTGACGGTTCCCTACATGGGGTTCTACGGCTCCTGGGGAGACCCCAGCGTCTTCGACGCGCAGGGAAGCGACTTCCACGCCGATCGGTCTTCCCTGATCAACCTTGCGACGCACGCTCCGCTCGATGAGCCGCGCGTGGGACTTGACGGTGCCCGCTACGTCGTCTCGCGTTCGACTCTGCCTGGAGCGCCGACGTCGGTTGCACCTCGTACTGTCCTGCTGCGAAACGTGCCGGTGGTGACCTACACCTACAGGAACGAGGCCGGTACAGTTGTGCGCTCGTACACGCGCCACCGCGCACGAAAGTACCCCTTCGACGGGACAGCGGAAGTTCCTGACACCGTCGACGCCCAAGTGGACACCGCCGAAAACCCTCACGCGGACGCGGCCGTCTTTGACGGATTCGACGCGTCGGGCAACCAGCTGCCCGACGGACCCTACACCCTCACGATTGAAGCAGCATCGGACGGCCCGTCTTCGACCACGCACCAGCAAAGCTACGAGCTGATGCTGGACACCCAAGCTCCCGTCGTGACCACGCTCGACGTCAGGGATGACGCAGGGGAACGCACACTGGTCATCGACATCACCGACTCCTCGCCGCTGGCCGGGTACGGGTTCTCCGCGATAACCGAGAACGAACCCGCCTACTCGGTGACGGAAGGCTTGACGGACGTACATCAGGACGACGGCACATACACGAGCCACTACGAGATCGCGTGGAAGGACCTGCCCGAGTCCCTGACGGCGACCAACCCGACCGCCCTGACCCTGTACGCCTGGGACGCGGGCAAGAATCGGACGACGGCACACGTGAACCTGGCTGGGATCCCGATGACCGCGCTGTCCCTGACCCCGCAGTCCTCTTCGCTTATCGTCGGGCAGACGACGACCCTGCGCGCAGACTACGAACCCGCCAACGCGACCGTCACCGGCCTCGTGTGGTCCTCCTCGAACGAGGCCGTGGCGACCGTTGACGATCAAGGACACGTGCGGGCGGTGGGAACCGGAAGCGCGACGATCACCGCGGCCGACCCGACGCAATCGAGCGTGTCCGCGAGCGCGCAGGTCAGCGTCCGCGCGGTCTCATCATGGACGGGTATCGAGCTGTCGACTTCCTCGCTTACTCTCCAGACGGGGCAATCGGCGACAGTTGAGGCGTTCCTTGCGTCAGCCTTCAAGGGGCGCATGGTGACGTGGAAGCTGGTGCCAGCCTCGCTTGGAACGGTCACGCCCAGCCGTGACACTCTGTCGGCGACGGTGACGGCGTCGAGCACGGACGGAAGCGGTACGTTGCGTGCGACGGTGAGAAATCGCTATGGGCGATCGAGAAGCGTGTCCATCCCGGTCACGATCGAAGGCGAAGCCGCCGGGGACTTCGTGATTGATGCGTCGGGTGTCTTGACCAGCTACGAGGGGTCCTCGCCCGACGTGACGATTCCGGATACAGTCACGGTGATCGCACCCTCCGCTTTTGATAAGGCACGTCAGGTGATTCGCAGCGTTCGTATTCCCGCGAGCGTCCGAGAAATTCAAGCAGACGCGTTTGCGTCGACCGCTTTGACCTCGGTGACATTCGACGACACGCGAGACTATCCTTCGCAGCTGACAACGGTGGGGGAGAGGGCGTTCGCGTCGACTGCCCTGACGTCGATTGTCCTGCCTGGTGCGGTGACGACCATCGGTGCCCACGCATTTGACGGTGCCATGTCGTTGACGGAACTGGAGATTCCCGACTCCGTGCAATACTCGGGCGGACTGGCGAATACGGGACTCGAGACGGTCGAGTTTGGAACGCAGATCAGGAAGATTTCGTCGAGGGGCACAAGCTTCACGGCTCCCCAGCATCTCATCGTGCGGGGTGGGGTCCAGGGCGTCGTGGATTACGAAGAGAGCGCCTCGGATACATCTTTGATGAGTGCATTCTTCGGCGAAGGGATAACGGACATCACCCTCTCGGGGAGCTTCCCGAGTGTCGTCGTCCTGCCGTCCACAACCACACAATTCGCCCTGTACTCCTACCTGCTTGGGGGAAGACCCGACGACATCGACGTGTATGTCGCCGACGCGCAGGGATCGCCCGCATGGGTCACGGCTGAGAACGCGCTGCGGCAAGCACGCCTCGATACCGCGCGCATCCATCGGTACACCCCCGCGACTGTGACCGTGTCCGGCGCGGGAATCACCGAGGCCGATGACGGGTACGAGCTGTTGGCATCCGTCGGTACCCCGACCCAGATCACCGCCTCCGTGACCGGTGGCGTTCCGGGCGGATACCAGATGCGAGCCACGCAGGTCGGCGCGGACGGAACCGAGACACGCGTGCTCGACTGGGCGGACATGACGGCCAACGCCGACTCTGCCTCTGCGCTTCTGTCGTGGAACCCGACAAGCAGTGATACGACGCTGCGCATCGAGGTGCGCGACGCCACGCATCTGCGTCACCCGGTGACGGTGGCGCTCGCGGGCAGTCCTCAGCCGGTTCCGACCCCGCAGGTGGGATCGTGGTCGCACAACGGGAGCTGCTGGAGCTACCGGTACGCGGATGGCACTGTTGAACGCAGTTCGACGCTCACCATCGACGCGCAGGTGTACCGATTCGGCGCGAATGGGTGTGCGAAGACCGGGTGGGTGCTCGACGGGGACTCGTGGTACTACCACTCCTCGACGGGTGCTCAGCAGAGCGGATGGCTGACGCTGGGCACGGATACGTACTATCTGGATCCCACAACCGGTGCGATGGCCACCGGCTGGTTCACAGACAGAGGTGCCTGGTACTACCTGCAACCCGGCACCGGAGCTATGGCGATGGGATGGGTACGCATCGGGTGGAAGTGGTACCACTTCTCCGACACGGGCCAGCTCCTGTAGCGTCCCTGCCATGGTGCCAAGGCGCGCGCCTCGCTCGCGCCCCGAACACCGCGTCGGGACGCGAGCGCATAAAGTCCCAGGCTTTTCCCAGGTTGCCTGTGGGGTCCCACAAGGTTGGCTCCTTACAGTAAGCGTCATCGCAAGGGAACACGGCGCGGGCCGCACGGGTCCGAGTAATGCCGACGAGCTACGTTTGAGGAGTCATCTGGGAGAACTCGCACTGTGTTGATGGGATACGCCGAGGGGCCGACCGCCGGGTCGGCCCCTCGGCATATCTGCGCGCACTCGATGAGCGAGTGAACAGGGTGAGGTTTATAGGTCGCTGCGTGCACTAGTCGGAGGCTGGGACTTCTCTTGCGCACGTCAACCCGCTCATCGGAGCGTCGGCGGGTCTGCCCACGTGCGGAGCAGCGGGTTCACGTGCGGGATAGAGGGTTCGCATACGGATGCGCCCTGAAGCGTCCCGCGACACGTCGTTTCTCATCACCCCTCGTGCGTGAGCTGAAGGCTAACCGACGTTTCATAGTGGAGCGTGGGGACGGGAACCACCGGTCCGCGCTTACCAAGTGGAAAGCGATAGACTTTCGCGGCATCTACGAACTCAATCAAGGAGAAACCCATGAAGCGCCGTCTCGTCGCCGCCGGCCTCGTCCTTCTGTTCCCGCTCGGCATGGCTGCCTGCGGATCCCAGTCCAAGGCCGATGCCTGCAAAGAAATCAACAACGCCCGCGATAAGGCCCTGGAGCAGGTGGATGCGCTATCCGTGTTCTCTGGTTCCGAGGACTTCAAGAACAAGCTGGACACGTTCCTCGCCATCCACAAGGAAGCCGCCAAGAAGGTCACCAACAATGAAGTGAAGGCGGCGTACGCGGACGTCATCACCGACATGGACAAGCTCGCTGACGCCATGAACAACGGTGCCGACTTCTACGAATCCGACGAGGTCCTGGACCTCAACACAGAACTATCGGCGCACGGCGAGAAGCTCAACGAGCTGTGCGGTTTCTCGTGGGATCGATGACGCATCGCTGACAATCCGAGCGCATGCGGGGGGCGGCCAACCTGGTCGCCCCCCGCATAGTCAGGAGCAACATGCGCACCCGGGATGTTGTGCCTAGCGGCTGTTGGGGCACTCGGGCAGCGCAAGGCCGGGACGCGCCGGGACTCTACGAAAAAGCCCAACGTGCCCCGGCCTCGTCACTGATGGGGCGAACGACTCTAGAGGCGCTCAACCCCCGCGTCCCACGCGGCGCGCATGGGGTTCGCGTCGGCGACCAGCTGATCGAAGCGCAGGTCGGCGATATCGATGACCTCGCCGAGGGCGAAACGAGCCTCGCGGGCCGGGGAATGCTCGACGCGGCGCCAACCGGATTCCAGCAGGTGCTTGCGATCCACCACGTTATCCACGCAGATCACCAGCGGACGGCCAAACTTCTCGCGGTACGCGCTGGCCAGGGCGCGCAGCTCCTCGGCTTCCTTGTCCGTCAGATCGCCGACGGACAAGTTCGCCGTGTCGGCCAGGGACTGCTCGTCACCCTGGCCATCGAGGACCAGCGACACGATATCCGAGTACGACGCGATGAGTTCTTCGGCCTCCTGCTGCGTTGCCGCCAACACGACGTTCTCGAAGGAAGAACGCAGGTCGGACACTGACCCAAAGGGGCGGGCATCCCAGGCACGCTCCGCCGGCCATGTCTGCGTCGTGAACATCTGGGAGAACGTCGACACGAAGGTCTCGCGATCCATCGCGTTCACGTCGTCCAGGTTGATCTTCTTGCCGTCCACAACGGCCACGTCCGGGGAAGCAGGGCGACCGATGTGGAAGAACAGAAGGTTCAGGATGATGGCGGTCAGCGAGCCGATCGTCACGCCGGAGCCGAAGATGATCTGCAGCCAGGCGGGCATGACCGTGACGATGCCGGGCTTGAGGGTGACCAGCAGTGCCATGCCGATTGACGTGGAGACGATGACGGCGTTGCGGTTGTCACGAAGGTCGACCTTGGCCAGGGTCTGGATACCCACGACGGCGACGTTGGCGAACATCGCGAGGGACGCGCCGCCGATGACGGGCTGCGGAATTGACGCGACGATGGCCGCCGCCTTGGGCAGCAGCCCGAGGATGATCATGAAGACGCCGGCGGCCGTGACGACCCAGCGGGACTTCACGCGGGTCAGGCGCACCAGGCCGACGTTTTGCGCAAAGCAGGTGTAGGGGAACGAGTTGAGGACGCCGCCCAGCAGGGTGGACAGGCCGTCGGCGCGCAGGGCGTTGGCGATGTCGCGCGGGGCGATGCGCTTGCCCACGACCTCGCCGGTCGCGAAGACGTCACCCGTGGTCTCCACGGCAGTCACCGCCATAACAATGATCATGGCGACAATGGCGGTCACGGAAAACTTCGGGATGCCGAAGTAGAAGGGCGTGGTGATGCCAAGCCAGGTGGCCTCACCCACGCCCGAGAAGTCGGTCTTGCCCAATGCGAAGGCGACGGCGGTCATGATCAGCAGGGCGAGGAGGACGGACAGGGTCCCCATGAAGCCCTTGAAGAGCCGCTGGATGATGACAATGATTGCGATTGTTCCGAAGGCGAAGCCGAGGGCCTCGTAGGTCGCCGCTGCCTTCGCTGCGTCGTCGGTGGCCTTATCGGCCCACGCGACGATGTCACCAGCGGAGACTGACAGCAGGGTCGTGCCCATGACGGTCAGCAGCGTGCCCGTGACAATGGGCGGGAAGAAGCGCAGGAGCTTCGCGAAGAAGGGGGCGACCAGGAAGACGATGAGGCCGACGGCGATGATGGAGCCGTACATGGTGGCCAAGCCGGTCGTTGGGTCGGCGCCGGGTGGCGTGGCCGCCGCGCCGATCGCGATGAGGGGGGAGACGGCGGTGAAGGTGACGCCCTGGATAAGGGGGAGCTTCACGCCGATGAAACGACCAATGCCTGCGGACTGGATGATCGTGGCAATGCCACAGGTGAGCAGGTCAGCGTTGATGAGGTGGACAAGCGTGTGGTTGTCGAGCCCGAGTCCGGAGGCGATAACGAGCGGGACGACCACGGCACCCGCGTAGAACGCGAGGACGTGCTGAATACCCAGAATGGTGAGTTTCCCAAAGGGAGGAACTTGATCGACGGGGTGGGGAGCGGACGAGGGGCGTGATGCCATCTGTGTCTCCTGGACCTTTATCCAAGTGGTGTTAGGGACGCCTCTATTCTCTGTGATCAGTATGAACGTTTGACGATTTATTTAAAAAGTGTGGCGTGTAATATGCCGTTTGTGCGTTTCTTTTAGGATGTGAACAAAGCGGGACGCATACGGGAGGGGGCCGGTATGCCGCGCAACGGTCGTCCTCCGTCGATGGCGGACGTGGCTCAATTGGTCGGTGTCTCGCATCAGACGGTGTCTCGCGTTGTGAACGGTAAGGGGCGCGTGTCGCCGCGGACACGCGAACGCGTGCAGGCCGCGATTGCGCAGCTGGGATACCGTCCGAACTCCGTGGCCCGAGCCCTGGTGACCGCCCGCTCAGGCATTATCGGCGTCGTGACCACGACCTTGGCTCATTTTGGCCCCTCCTCGATGCTGATTGCCCTGGAGATTACCGCACGCGAGGCCGGGTTCTTCACGTCAGTCGTGGCCCTTGACCGTTTCAGCGTCGAGGATGTGGCCAGCGCCTTCGATCATTTCTCGTCCCTGGCTGCCGAGGCGATCATCGTCATAACGCCGATGGATTCCCTCGCCGAGGCCGTGGCCGCCCAGGGCGCATCCGTGCCGGTTATCGCGGTGTCGGGTGGACACGCGTTCGGGCGCGGTGTCTCGGTGGTTCGCGCGGATCAGCGTGGTGGTGCGCGCGAGCTCGCGGAGCACCTTCTGTCGCTGGGACACCAGGACATTGCCTGCGTGGCGGGTCCCCAGGAGTGGTTCGTGGCGCGCGAGCGTATGGCCGGGTGGCGCGAGGCCATGGACGAGGCTGGCTTGCCGAAGCGCGAACCGCTCATCGGGTTGTGGGAGGCGAGCTGGGGATATGCTGCCGGGCAGCGCCTCGTCGAGGAGGGGCTGCCCGACGCCATCATGTGTGCGAACGACGAGGTGGCGGTCGGCCTCCTGCGTGCCTTCGCCGAGGCCGGGGTGAGTATCCCGGGGGATGTGTCGGTCACGGGTTTTGATGACGTGCCCTTGGCGGCCTATGTGGGGCCGGGTCTGACGACGGTGCACCAGGATTTCGCTGATCTTGGGCGCTGCGCGATGGAGGCTGTTAGCCAGGCGCTAGAGGGAGGCTCGGTCGATACCTACGTGCGTCCCACCCGCCTCGTTGTGCGTGGTTCGACGGGGGCGTGCGCCCGTTAAGGAGCCTTTTCTTCTGCGTGCGCGCCTTGCGCGTGTGGAGATATGAACGCTCACTCAACGGATGTTTGTCGGCGCTCAGGCAGGAGTGTGCATGGCCGCAGCCTCGAGATGCGGGGGTGCAGATGACGGCTGTGTGGTCGTCAATGAGCTGCGTGTGGTTCGCTTTGACGACAATGTGCGTCATGTTGCCGTCGCGGAGGGAGACAAGAGTGAATCGGAGTGTCACTTCGGTGTTTTAGTCAACACGTGGCTAGCTCGGACTTCGGTATTGAGGATGTCTGGAAGACTGGGTTGGGCTTAGGCTGGTGTTGTTGACACTTCGTGAAGCGGGTGCGTGTGCCTGCGGAGAGTGAGGTGCCTGTTATGGGAACTCGTCGTCGTTTTACGCCGGAGTATCGTCGTGATGTTGCGTGCCTGGTGTTGGATACGGGGTCTACGATCGCGTCTGTGGCCCGGGATTTAGGGCTGGGTGAATCGGTGGTGGGCCGGTGGGTCAAACTCGAACGTGAGAGGCGCCAGGCCGCCGAACAGGGGCGCCCTGATCCGCGCGAGATGGAAGCTGAGATCACGGCTCTGCGTCGGCGGGTGCGCGAGTTGGAGAAGGAGAACGAGTTCTTGGGAAAAGCCAGCGCCTTCTTCGCCTCCGTGCACCAAAACACCAGCGCTTTGAACTGATGGACGCGCACAAGGGCTTCCTACTCAATCACCTTGATGGCCAAGGTTTTAGGGGTCACGCGCGCAGGCTATTACGCGTGGAAAAACCGAGCGTCCCACAGGGGTGAGCGCGCGCTGGCGCGCAGGCGTTTGGATGAGGCGGTGGCCTGGGAACACGAGGTGTCGGGTGGCACCTATGGGGCTCCTCGCATCCGCCATGCTCTGACGCGCGCGGGCGTGGATGTAGGTGTGCGTGCGGTCGCCGCGTCGATGCGCCGCCAAGGCCTCACAGGCCTGAACACGCACCCGCGCCCGAAGCGCGGCGGGCGCGGACCTGTGGCCCATGAGACCACTGCGCCCGCCAGTGGGACCAAGGCGCCCTGGATCGGGTGTGGATCACGGATTTCACCTACCTGCGCTGCGCCCAAGGCTGGGTCTACCTGTGCGCCGTGCGCGATGCACACTCGCGTCGAGTGCTCGGATACGCCATGGGCGAGCAGCAAAGCACCGACCTGGTCATCACCGCGCTCGACATGGCCGCTACCACCCGCGGCGGCTTCCCCACAGGGGTCGTGCTCCACGCTGATCGGGGAACACAGTTCACCTCCCAGAAACTGGCCGCCTACATGCGCGCCGTGAAAGGAACCGTGTCGATGGGACAGGCCGGAGTGTGCTGGGATAACGCCATGGCCGAATCCTTTTGGGCCACCCTCAAAACCGAGTACTACTACCGGCGCGCCTTCACCACCCGCGACCAGGTCTACACCGGGGTCGCCACCTGGATCGAAAACTTCTACAACCGCCGCCGCATCCACACCAGCCTGGGCGGTAGATCCCCCATCGAATACGAACTACACCAAGCGGCCTGGACAACAGTCGCATAAACAAACCGTCAACAACTTGCGCACAGGCCCAGGTCCTGATGTGCTCTGCATCGTCGCCACGTCTGACATGACGGCTTCCGCTTTGTCGAAGGATTGTCACATTTTGTCACTTCGGGAATGTATGGCGATATATTCATGCGTTTCCAAGCGGTTCTTTTATGTATATGGCAGTTCTTTAGAATATGAACGTTAATAATTGTTATTGGACTGTTATCGATTGGGCGTGGTGTAGTGACATTCCTCTCATATCGTAAAAGTTGTCAGACCGCACGACGGATGTGTGGAGACGTGATGCCCATCGACAGCGATGTCGAGGTAATAAACAGGAGATATTCCATGAAGACACGTGGTTTTTTTGAAAAGATAGCAACGGTTGCAGCCACTTGTGCGGCCGGTGCCCTTGCGCTGAGCGGATGCGCGGGAGGCGGTGCCGGTGGTGCCTCCGGTTCCGATAATGGGGCTGCGGCCTCGAACGGCGGCACAGTCAAGGTTGGCGTCGCTATGCCGACCCAGACCTCCGAGCGCTGGATCGCCGATGGCAATGCCGTGAAGTCGGGCCTCGAGGCGGCCGGATACGAGGTCGACCTCCAGTTCGCAAACGATGACATCCCCACCCAGACCCAGCAGATCGACCAGATGATCACCAATGGGGCCACCATGCTGGTCATCGCCGCCATCGACGGCACGGCCCTCTCGAGCCAGCTCGACACCGCCGGGGCAAAGAACATCCCGGTCATCGCTTACGACCGCCTCATTCGTGATAATGAAAACGTTGACTTCTACGTCTCCTTCGACAACTTCAAGGTCGGCGTCGCTCAGGGCAACGCGCTGCTGTATGGCCTGGGGCTGACCGACAAGGACGGCAAAAAGCTCGACAGTGCCCCCAAGGGTCCGCTCAACATTGAGCTCTTCGCCGGTTCGCCCGACGACAACAACGCCAAGTTTTTCTTCGATGGTGCGATGAGCGTTCTCAGGCCCTTCCTTGACGACGGCACTCTCGTCGTGAAGTCCGGACAGACCAGCTTCGACCAGGTCGCCATCCTGCGCTGGCAGCAGGAAGTCGCCCAGAAGCGCATGGAGGACCTGCTGACCTCGACTTACGGTGGCGGCTCTGAACCCCTCGCCGGCGTCCTCTCGCCTTTCGATGGCATCTCCCGGGGCATCATCACAGCTCTCCAGGGTGCTGGCTACGGCCTACCATCAAGGACGGCCTGCCTGCTGTGACCGGCCAGGACGCCGAAATCGCCTCCGCCAAGATGATCAACGACGGCATCCAGCAGTCCACCATCTTCAAGGACACCCGCACCCTGGCCGCCCAGTCCGTGACGGTCATCAAGGCGATGGCTGAGGGCAGCAAACCCGAGGCTAATGACACGACCACCTATAACAACGGCGTGAAGGTCGTACCCTCCTACCTGCTCGAGGTCGAAACCATCTACACCGACAACCTCAAGGAAAAGCTCATCGACTCCGGTTACTACACCCAAGCCGACGTTGATGCGGGCGTCGTGAAGAAGTAAACGACGACGGGGTGCGGGGCATCGGCTCCGCACCCCACCCCTTCCGATTCGAGGAATGCAAACATGACGCAGAACATTTTGGAAATGCGCGACATCGACAAGGGCTTCAATGGTGTGCCCGTCCTCAAGCATGTCAACCTTGATGTCCGCTTCGGCGAAGTCCACGCCCTGTGCGGTGAAAACGGTGCTGGCAAGTCCACCCTCATGAAGGTTCTCTCCGGCGTCTACCCACATGGGCAGTACGACGGTGCCATCATCTTCGATGGCAAGGAAGTCCAATTCCGTTCCATCAAGGACTCCGAGGCCCTCGGCATTGGCATCATCCACCAGGAGTTGGCCCTCGTTCCCTACCTGTCGATCGCAGAAAACATCTTCCTGGGCGCAGATAAGCCCCGCAAGCTCGGCTTGATCGACTGGCACGAAGTCAATCACTGCGCCGAAAAGATCCTGGAAAAGGTCGGCCTGAAGGAAAACGTAACAACCCAGGTCGGCACGCTCGGTGTGGGCAAACAGCAGCTTATCGAGATCGGTAAGGCGCTGTCCAAGGACGTGCGTCTGCTCATCCTCGACGAGCCCACTGCCGCCCTCAACGACAATGACTCGGCCCAGCTCCTCGACCTCGTGCGCAGCCTGCGCGATCAGGGCGTCGCCATCGTCATCATCTCCCACAAGCTTGGAGAGATCGCCAAGATCGCCGACCGCACGACGATCCTGCGTGACGGCCAGACGATCGCGACGATCGACATGAAGGACCCCGATTCCACGCAGGGCAAGATCATTTCGCTCATGGTGGGCCGCGACCTCACTCAGCGCTATCCCGAGCGCAATGTGGAGATCGGCGAGGAGGTCTTCCGCGTGGAAGACTGGACCGTCTATCATCCCACCCAGGCGGGGCATGTCGTGATCTCAGGGGCATCCTTCAACGTGCGTCATGGCGAGGTCGTCGGTATCGCTGGTCTCATGGGTGCGGGACGCACGGAACTAGCGATGAGCATTTTTGGTCGCTCTTTCGGCACGTGCATCTCGGGCAAGCTCTTCAAGGATGGCAAAGAGATCACGATCAAGACCGTCTTGGACGCGATCAAGAACGGCATCGCCTACGCGACCGAGGATCGCAAGCAGTACGGTCTCAACCTCATCGATGACATTCGACACAACGTGGTCACCGCTGGCCTGTTCAAGCTCTCGCGCCGAGGCCTCGTCGATGGACACAAGGAGCTGGCGGTCGCCGCCGAATACAAGGAGCGAATGAATATCCGCTCTCACTCCGTCCTCCAACAGGCCGGATCCCTCTCGGGCGGAAACCAGCAAAAGGTTGTGTTGTCGAAGTGGCTCTACACGGACGCGGAAGTCCTCATCCTCGACGAACCCACGCGCGGCATCGATGTCGGCGCGAAGTTCGAGATCTACACACTCATCAACAAGATGGTCGAAGAAGGTAAGGCCGTCATCGTCATCTCCTCCGAACTCGAGGAAATCCTCGGCGTTTCGGACCGCATCTACACCCTGGCGTACGGTCGCATCACCGGCGAGGTCAAGGCTGACGACGCCACACAGGAAAACCTCATGGAACTCATGACTATTGAACCCGCAAGGGAGGAGCAGAAATGACCGCCGAAATCAGCCTGGTTGACACGCTGAAAGCCAACCTGCGTCAGGGCGGCATCTTCATTGCGTTCGTCGCCATTGTCGCCCTGTTCTGGGCGTTCAACCCCGACACCTTCCTCTCGTCGGGCAACCTGACGAACATCGTCCTGCAATACTCCTACATCCTGATCCTCGCGATCGGCATGCTCTTCGTCATCGTCCTGGCCCAGATCGACCTCTCTGTCGGCTCGGTCGTGGCCGTGACGGGTGCACTCAGCGGTGTTCTCGTCATCAGGCACGGCTACCCCTGGTGGGTTGGTGTCATCGCCGCCCTCGTCATGGGCATCTTGATCGGAGCTTTCCAGGGCTTTTGGGTCGCCTACGTGGGTATCCCTGGCTTCATCGTCACGCTGGCCGGCATGCTCCTCTTTCGTGGCCTGACCTACCAGGTTCTCGACAATGTCTCGCTCTCTCCCTTCCCCAAGGGCTACTACAACATCGCCAACGGCTTCCTCAATGGCCTTCTGGGCGGTAACGGCTTCGACGTCTTCACCCTGGTGATCTTCGGCATCGGCGTGGCTGGCTTCGCCTACCAGCAGCTGCGCACCCGCCGTGCCCGTATCTCCTACAATCAGGCCGTCGAAGCCATGTGGCTCTTCATTGTGAAGATCGTTGTCATCGGCATCGTCGTCATGTGGTTCGCCTACAAGCTCTCCATCGAGCGCGGTCTGCCCATCGTTCTGATTCTCCTGGCGATCCTCGTGCTCGTCTTCGGGACCCTCGCCTCCTCGACGATGTTCGGCCGCGATGTGTACGCGATCGGAGGCAATAAGTCCGCGGCGGCTCTGTCCGGTATCAACGTCAAGAAGGTCACCTTCTGGTGCTACGTCAACATGGGCTTCCTCGCGGGCGTTGCTGGCGTCGTCTACTCAGCCCGTATGAACGGCGCGCAGCCCTCGGCCGGCAACATGTTCGAGCTCGACGCGATCGCCGCGTGCTTCATTGGTGGGGCGTCGACAACCGGTGGTATTGGACGTCTCTCGGGTGCCCTCATCGGTGGCCTCATCATGGCCGTCATGTCTAATGGCATGCAGCTCATGGGTGCCTCTACCTCCACCCAACAGATCGTCAAGGGAGCAGTCCTGCTCCTGGCGGTTGCGTTCGACGTGTGGAACAAGCAGCGCGCCTCCGCGTGAGGGTGCGGACGTGAGTCATCAGGGTGGGGAGTGGCCGGCAGGCTGCTCCCCACCCTTGCTGATTGAGGTGCTCCTGCGCGCGTGCCTCCGCACGGGTCCATCTGGGTGCGTGTGCCGTGCGTGTTTGTCACGTGCACCGTCTAGGTTGTGTCATCATTCAACAGGACTCCTGTCCTTACCGAAAAATGCGCCGGTGATAGCGCGTTTGGAGGCGGGTAAGCACTGAACGGCCGAGAAGTTTGTGTGATGTGCAATACAGAAATGTACATTTCTGGGCTGAAATGCGGGCAATTTTCGTGAAATCCGCGAAATATGGCCCTAAACTCGGCGAAATCGTCGGAGATTTCGTACTGTGTCATTCGTGGCCACGACAGTGGTAACCAAAGAACGAACAGGAATGAGGTTTCTCAATGTCCGTGAACCGTACTGAGCTTGTCGCTCAGATTGCCGAACGCGCCGACCTGACCAAGGCGAAGGCCGACGAGGCCCTTGCCGCGTTCCAGGCTGTCCTCGTTGAGTCCCTGGCTAAGGGCGAGGCCGTCAAGGTCACCGGTCTCCTCTCCGTCGAGCGCGTCGAGCGCGCCGCTCGCACGGGCCGTAACCCCCGCACCGGTGAAGAGATCAAGATCCCCGCTGGCTACGGCGTCAAGCTCTCCGCTGGCTCCACGCTGAAGAAGGCCGTCTCCAAGTGACGCGCTAACCCAACGCATGACGTGTGGGGCACGACCACTCGGTCGTGCCCCACACGTATACCTGCCTGCCTCGCAGCATGGGAGGCATACGATTGCCCCCGGCCCGAACGAATCGGGCCGGGGGGCGTCCCCTGGAGTAGGTCAGACGACTATGTGCTTACGCGCCCACCTCTTCCCTCTTCTGAATCTGAAGGAGCGGATGGTGGCACGCCACGCGGTGACGCTCATCCGTGAGTGCGGGCTGGATCTTGCACTCCTCGCCAGCGAAGGGGCAGCGCGGGCGGAAACGGCAACCCTCGGGCGGGTTGACGGCGCTCGGAGGCTCGCCGGTCAGCTTGATGGCTCGGTCGTCGTGGGAGAACTCGGGGTCGGGGACGGGGATCGAGTCGATCAGCGCCTTCGTGTAGGGATGCTTCGGATTCTCGACCACCTCCTTCGCCGGTCCCTCCTCGACGATGCGGCCCAGATACATGACGCCGATGCGGTCCGCCATGTACTGCACGACCGCCAGATCGTGGCTGATGAACAGGTAGGACAGGCCCAGCTCAGCCTGCAGATCCTTCATGAGGTTAAGAACCTGCGCCTGAACGGACACGTCCAAGGCGGAGACCGGCTCGTCGGCGACGATCAAGTCGGGTGCCAGGGTCAGCGAGCGAGCAAAACCGATGCGCTGGAGCTGTCCGCCCGAGAACTCGTGGGGGTAGCGGTCCAGGATTTCTTCGGTCAGGCCGACCTGCTCGATGATCTCCATGATGCGCTCGGCGATCTGGCGAGCGTTCCCAGTCTTTTGGATGCTCATCGGCTCGGCCAGGATCTGGTCGATGCGCATGCGCGGATCCATGGCCGCATAGGAATCCTGGAACATCATCTGCACGTCGCGGTGGATCGTCACCGCGTCGCGGCCCTTGAGCGTGGCCAGGTCGCGCCCATCCAGCTCGATGGCACCACCCGAGGGCCGCTCAAGACCCGCGATGAGTCGGCCCATCGTCGACTTACCGCAACCCGATTCGCCCACGAGGCCGTAGGTCTCGCCCTTCTTGACGGTAATCGACACGCGGTCCACGGCGGAAACAACGCCCTTGTCGCGCTTGAAGAAGCCGGAACCAGTCGACTCGTACTCGCGCGAGGCCTCCTTGACGTCGAGCAGGACCTTCGAGGACACCAGCGGGGCCTGCTGTGCCCCGGCCTCGTCCCCGTTTTTCTGCGTGTCGAGCTTTGCCTGCAGAGCTGCGGGAGACTCGTCACCCTCCTGTACCGGGTGGAAGCACGAGAAGGTGTGGGTGTCGTCCCCACTCAGGTCCGGGTAGCCCGCGCGGCACTCGTTGGTTGCCCACAGGCAGCGGGCCGCAAACCGGCAGCCCACCGGCAGGTTGGTCAGCGACGGGGGAGCACCCGGGATCGAGAAGAGCTTCGTACCGGCGGCCAGGGCACGCTCGGGCAGAGCAGCCATGAGCGAACTCGTGTAGCGGTGCTTCGGTTCGGTAAACAGCGTCTTCGTCGGAGCCGTCTCCACGATGCGACCGGCGTACATGACGGCCACACGGTCCGTGTGCCCGGCGACGACGCCCAGGTCGTGGGTGATGAGGATGACGCCCATCTGGTACTCGTCGCGCAGCTCGTCGATGAGGTCGAGGATCTGCATCTGCGTCGTCACGTCGAGAGCCGTCGTCGGTTCGTCGGCGATCAGGATGCGCGGCTTGCATACGAGGGCCATGGCGATCATGACGCGCTGACGCATACCGCCCGAGAGCTGGTGCGGGTAGTTGTTGATGACCACCTCGGGGCGAGGCATACCCACACGTTTCAGGATCTCGACGGCCCGTTCGAGAGCTTCCTTCTTGGAGAGCTTCTCGTGAACGCGCAGCGGCTCGCACACCTGAAGGCCGATCTTCATGGTCGGGTTCAGGGATGTGAGCGGATCCTGGAAGATCATGCCGACCTTCGTGCCGCGCAGCTTGCGCTTCTCCTTCAGCGCAAGCTTCGTCAGGTCCTGTCCGTCCAGAATGATCTGGCCGGAGGAGACGGAGCCTCCTTGGGGGAGCAGACCCATGAGGGACAGGGCGGTCATCGTCTTACCGGAGCCGGATTCACCCACGATGCCCAGGGTTTCGCCCGGGTTAACGTGCAGGTCGACACCGGAGAGGGCGTGGACCACGCCGGAGCGGATCTCAATGTCAGTGTGGAGGTCCCGGATGTCCAGGAGCGGAGAGTTAGCCATAGTTCTTCTCACCTCTTGCGCAGTCGAACTTCGAAGGCGTCACGCAGGCCGTCGCCAATGAAGTTGAACGACAAAACCAGCAGAATAATGAGGACGCCCGGCGGGTAGAGCAGCCACCAGTTGCCCGAGTAGACGTGCGACTGGCTGTTGGAGAGCATGGCTCCCCAGTCGGTGGCGGGAGGCTGCGCGCCCAGACCAAGGAACGACAGGTAGGCGACGTAGAGGACTGCGTCGGCGACCTGGAAGGTCGCGTTGACGATGACGGTACCGATCGTGTTACGCACGATGTGTGTGCGGATTGCTCGGGGCATCGACCCGCCCATGCCGCGCATCGCGACGACGTACTCGCGCGTGCGCAGGGACAGGGCCTCGCCTCGGATGAGTCGGGATGTTCCCAGCCAGGACAGGGCCGACATGATGATGATCAGGACGGGGACCGTCGGCGGGATCATCGTGGCGATGAGCATGAAGAGGAACAGGACGGGCACGGACATGAGCGCGTCAACGATGCGCATCATGATCGCGTCGATCCAACCACCGACGAAGCCGGCGATCGCGCCGTACAGGGTGCCGATCGTGGTCGCGATGATGCCGGCGAACAAGCCGACGATGATCGAGGTCTGGCCGCCCTTCATGAGGCGTCCGAGCTGGTCGTAGCCGACCATATCCGTGCCGAGCGGATGCTCGGCCGATGGTTCCATCTGAGAGATGGACAGTCGGTGTGAATCTGGTCGGTCACGTAGAACATGGGGCCGATGAAGGAGAACGCCAGCAGAATCAGCAGCAGGCAGACGCCGAAGACGGCGAGCCTGTTCTCCATGAAAACCTGTAGACCCTGGAGTTTGGTCGACTTGCGGGCGGCGGGCGCCTTCGCGGGCGCATCGGGGGTTGCGGTAGCGGTGGTCATTTCGATCGTCCTGCCAGTCGAATGCGGGGATCGGCCAGGGCGTACAGGAAGTCTGCGAGGAGAGCGCCGATGACCGTCGCGAAGGAGACGATCAGGGCCACGCCCAGGAGGATCGGGTAGTCACGTCGGCCGGTCGCCTGGTAGTACAGGTAGCCCATGCCGTTGAAGTTAAAGAGCGTCTCGATAACGAGGGCGCCACAGAACATCGCGGGAATGTAGAGGCCGATCATGGTGATGACGGGGAACATGGCGTTGCGCAGCGTGTGGACGAAGACGACGCGGAACTCTGACAGTCCCTTGGCGCGGGCGGTACGCACGTACTGCTCGTTGAGGTTGTCCACCATCGAGGAACGCACGTAGCGCGCGTAGGCGGCGATTGTGCCAACTGAGAGCGCGCAGACGGGCAGAATTAGGTGGTCCCACTGCTCCCACATGACGGCCAGGTCTTGGCCCTGCGGGGCGTCGTTGGGCAGGATCGGCCATACCTGCGAGAAGAGGACGATGAGGAGCAGGCCCGCGAAGAAGATCGGCGTCGAGTAGGCCAGCAGACAGGCGATCGTCACGATGTAGTCGGGTGCTTTATTTCTCTTCACCGCCTGCCATACACCCAGGGGGATCGCGATGATGAGGGCGAGGATGGTGGAGAGCAGAGAGAGGAAGATGGTACGCGGGAGGCGGGCTGCCAGCAGGTCGTTGACGGACTGGTTGTGCTGGTAGGAGTAGCCGAAATCGCCATGCGCGATCTTGTTGAGGTAGGTGACGTACTGCTCGGGGATCGGCCGGTCGTATCCGTTTTCGTGATCGAAGGCCGCGAGCTGTTCTTTCGTCGCGTCCTTGCCCAGTGCGGCTCGGGCGGCACCGCCCGGCTGGGACTGGAGAAGGATGAAGGTGATGATAGTGACCAGGAAGACGACGACGACTGCCTGGCCGAGGCGTTTCAGGATGAATTGGAACATTACGAACTCCACAGTAAGGGGGCAGGCGCCCGCATGAGAGCGGGTGCGGACGCCTGCCCCGTGAGGTGGTAGGTCGAGCGCTTACTTAGTCTCGGTCTGCCACGACCAGTCCTCAGGCCAGGTGTCGCCCGTCGCGTCGAGTTCGCCCAGGTTGAGCGTCTTCTTCACAGCGGTGATCTGGTAGAACGGGTTGGGCATCCACAGAACGGGGAGGTCCTCCGCGAGGTAGTCGTTGTATGCCTGGAGAGCATCGGGTGCGGTCGAGCGCGTCGACTCTTCGATGAGCTTGTCCGCCTCGGGGTTGGAGTACTGGCCGAGGTTGACGGGGGCGCCAGTGGCGAAGAGGCGCTCGCCGGAGGCGTAGATCGGGAAGCCCCACGAGGTCTGGGAGCCGAAGAAGGACAGGTCCCAGGTGCAGGGGGTCTCGTCGTCACATGCCTGCGAGGCACCGACCGAATCGGGGACCTCGTTCATGTCGATCTTGATGCCGAGCTTGCCGAACTGGGAGATGATCTCTTCGAACATCTGGTGCGTGGAGACGAAGCCCGACTGGGAGACGAGCTTGAAGCTCAGCGTGTCGCCGGCCGCGATGCCCTCGCCGCACTGACCCTCGCCGGTGCCGGGGTTCTCGCAGACGGTGGCACCGTCGGGCACGACCTTCCAGCCGTGGTCTTCCAGGAGCTTCTTTGCGGCGTCCGGATCGAACTTGTAGACGCAGCCTTCGGTGGTACCGACCTTGTCAGCTGCCATGGGGACAGGGCCACACGTCGGGGAGGCGGTGTCGGACCAGATCTTGTTCGACAGCGTCGGCTGGTCGATGAGCTGCTGCATCGCCTGGCGGATGTACTTTTGGTTGATGTACTTCGAGGAGGGAGCCTGGGGTGCGAAGTTCAGTGCCAGGTAGGTGATGCTGTTGCCGGGCCACAGGAAGACGTTGTAGCCCTTGTTCTCAACGGCTTTGCGCTGGTTGTACTGCGCGGCAGGGATGTAGCCGAAGTCGATGGAACCCGAGCGCACGGAGTTGAACTCGGCGTCGTCACCGGTGAAGGACTTGTAGATCAGCTTGTCGATCTTCGGCTTGTCCTCGCCCCAGTAGTTCTCGTTGGGGACCAGTTCGAGGCCCTGATCGGGGGTGAAGGAGGAGAGCTTCCAGGGGCCGTTCACCGTCTGCCACAGGGGGTTCGTGGCGTAGGTGGACAGGTTCTTGGCCTCGCCCTGCAGGTAGGCGAAGACCTTCTGGGCGCCCTCGGGGGTGCGGTCCAGGTCGGAGACAGCCTCGTCTGCGCCGGTTTTGTCCCAGGCATGCTGGGGGAGCAGTGCGACCTTGTTGATCTGGTTGTCAATGAACCAGGACGGGTTGAAGGTGTCGGTGGTCGTGATAGAGAAGGTGTGCTCGTCCTTGATATCGAGCGAGGCTCCGTCGGGGAAGAAGCCTTCCTTGTAGGAAGCCCACTGGTCCTTGTTGTTGGTCACCAGATTCCACCAGAACTCGACGTCGCGGGTGGACACGGCCGTACCGTCGGACCACGTCGCGTCGTCGCGGAGCTTAATGGTGTAGGTCTTGCCGTCCTCGGAGACCTCGGGGACTGTGCCCAGGGACTTGGGGAGGTTGATCTTGTAGGGCGTCTCGGAGGTGGACTTGTAGGCGAAGAGCGGGCGGTACATCGCTTGGATGAGCTGTCCGTTCTCGCCCTGCGTGTAGCCCTTGGCGGAGACGGGGAAGATCCAGTTGGGGATGCGCGAGGCCATTGTGACCTCGTTCTTTCCGGTCTCTGAGGTGAGCGCACGGTTGGAGCTACAGGCGGACAGGCCCATGGTGGAGACCATGGCGAGTGCCGCACCTGCGGTGATCCACCGCTTCAATCTGAGGTTCATGACTACTCCAAATCAACGTTGATCGGGGACTCTGGCGGAACGTGGTCCCTCCAGACGAGTTTCATCATATGACAGATTGTCGGCCAATGTTGCCGGTTTCGATAAATTTGAGAATGTTGCGAAAAAATAGCAGCGATTTTCGACGAAAGAAGTAGCAAACTTTCGCTACTGATGCATAATAGGTCATGTCCTCAGTGTTGAGTGCCGTGTAACACTGCGGTTACCGAACAACTTGTCAAGGGAGGTGTCATGGCGACTCATGATGTCGATGAGGCTATATTGACACTCATCGGCTCTGGCCAGGCAGACACGCGGCCTACGATTGTCAAACAAACCGGACTTGCTGCGTCGACCGTGTCAGCGGCTGTGTCGCGACTCGTTGAGGCCGGGGTTATCGCCGAAGCGGACGAGTCTGTCTCCACGGGTGGACGCAGGGCACGCCGACTCGTCACGTCGGAGGGAACCGGTGCACTCGCCCTCGTCGAGCTGGGAGCCCACCACGGCCTCGTCGCCCTGACCGACCCGACCCGCGGTATCGGGCGCGCCACCAGCCTCCTCATCGACATCGCAAAGGGACCCGAGGCCGTCCTTGCAGCTGTCATGGAAGAAATCAGCCGCCAGGAGAAAGCAGCCGGCGTGCGCGTGGGCGGCCTCGCGCTGGCCGTGCCCGGCCCCGTCGATGCCGAACGTACGCGAGTTATCCGCCCCGCCCGCATGCCCGGGTGGGACGGGATTAACGTCGCCGAGGCCGTGGCACAGCAGTGTGGTCTGCCCGCGATTATCGAAAACGACGCGCGCGCGGGAGCCATCGGCGAATCCGTCTACCGGCGTCGCCTGGAGGGTGTGACCCCCATCGATACGCTCATCTACATCAAGGCCGGTTCCGCTATCGGCGGTGCCTACCTGGTCGATGGCACCCCCCTCGTCGGGCAGGGCGGCCTGGCCGGGGACATCTCGCATATCCCCATTGAGGCGGCCGCAGGCCGCCCCTGCAAGTGTGGCAACGTTGGCTGCCTGGAAACCATCGCCTCGGCCGACTCGATTCGAGCCGACCTGGCTGCCTCCGGCCTCGTCTACGAGAACAACGCACAGCTCCTGGCCGCAGCGCGCAGCGGCGTGCCCGAAGTTGCTACCGCCATCCGCCAGGCGGGGACACTCCTGGGACTCAGCGTCGCCCACCTCGTGTCCTTCCTGGCACCCCAAGGAGTCATCGTCGGCGGAGCCCTGTCCGCCGTCGACGCCTTCAGCGCGGGCGTGCGCGCCGCGCTTCACCAATCGTGCCTGCCCTCCGTCATGGAAGACCTGGTCATCGAGTCGTCCCGCTCCGGGCGTGATGCCGCGCTCTGGGGACTGTCGTCCCTCACCCCCCATAAGATCTCAAAGGAGAATCGCTCATGACAAAGCCCCGCATTGCGGTCGCCGGTATCCACATCGAATCCTCGACGTTCACGCCCTACGTCTCGACCGCCGACGACTTTATCGTCACGCGCGGTGAGGAGCTGATGGACCGCTTCTACTGGCGTGACGAGGACTGGGCCACCCAGATCGAGTGGATCCCCGTCCTGCACGCACGAGCTCTGCCCGGCGGTGTCGTCGAACGCGGTGCCTACGACGCCTGGAAGGCTGAGATCCTGGAAGGCCTCGCGGCGGCAGGTCCCCTCGACGGCCTCTTCTTCGACATCCACGGTGCCATGAGCGTCCAAGGCATGGACGATGCCGAGGGCGACCTCATCAACGCGATCCGCGGCGTTATCGGCCCCGATCCGATGGTCAGCGCCTCGATGGACCTGCACGGAAACGTCTCCCAGGACCTCTTCAACGGCTGCGACATCCTCACCTGCTACCGCCTCGCGCCCCACGAGGATGCCCTCGAGTCGCGCCGTCGCGCCGCCTACAACCTGGGCATGCGCCTCCTCAACGGGGCACCCAAGCCCGCCAAGGCCCTCGTCCACGTGCCCGTCCTGCTGCCCGGCGAAAAGACCTCGACCCGCATCGAACCCGCCAAGTCCCTCTACAAGATGATCGACCCCATCGAAGAAATGGACGGCATCCTTGATGCCGCCATCTGGACCGGCTTCGCGTGGGCCGACCAACCCCGCTGCAAGGGCGCGGTCGTCGTCACGGGCGACGACGCCGACCTCGTCAAGGAGCAGGCCGAGCGCATCGGCCAGTACTTCTGGGACGTGCACGACCGCTTCGAGTTCGTCGCCCCCGTCGCCTCCATGGAAGAATGCCTGGCCGCCGCCGAGGAAGGCCCCAAGCCCTTCTTTATCTCCGACTCCGGCGACAACCCGGGTGCCGGCGGTGCCGACGACGTGACGGTCGCGCTCGCGGCCCTGCTCGCGTGGAAGCCCGTTCAGGAGGCGACGCTCGACGTTGTTTATGCCTCGATTATCGACCCTGTCGCGGCCGCCATCGCGTGGGAGGCCGGCGTGGGTGCCGAGGTAGACCTCGAGGTCGGTGGACACATCGACACTCGCGAGCCTGGACCGCTGAGCGTGCATGCCACTGTCGAGGCTCTCGCCGACGACCCGATGGGCGGCCACACCGCTCTGCTGCACACCGGCGGCCTGCGCTTCATCGTGACCACGAATCGCAACCAGTACACGATGTTTTGCCAGTTTGAGCTGCTCGGCGTGGATATCACGAAGGCAGACGTCGTCGTCGTCAAGATCGGTTACCTCGAGCCCGACCTGTACGAGACCCAGAAGGGCTGGCTCATGGCCCTGACCCCCGGTGGCGTCGACCAGGACCTCATCCGCCTCGGCCACCACAAGATCGACCGACCGATGTTCCCCTTCGACCCTGATATGGCAGATCCCGATCTGCACGCTCAGGTGGTTGTGCCATGAGTGCCGTCAAAGATACGGCCGGATCGGTATTCGCGGGTATCGATATCGGAGGCACCTCCATCAAGTGGATGATCGTCGATGAGGCTGGCGCAATCCTCACGCAGAGGAGTGAACTCACAAGGTGCGAGGCCGTGGCCGAGCAGGTGGGCGGCATCGGCTCCCGGTTGGCTCATGCCTATCCGGGACTGGTGGGTGTCGGACTGATTTGCCCCGGCCTCGTCGATGAGGACAACGGAACCGTCGTGTACGCGGCGAACCTGGAGCTGCGTGGCGTTCAACTCGCCCGCGCTGTCGAGGAAGCGACGGGCATTCCCGCCGCCCTCATGCACGACGGGCGTGCCGCGGGCCTGGCGGAGGGACTCCTCGGTGCGGGGCGCGGGGCTTCCTCCTTCCTCATGATGCCGATCGGCACCGGTATTTCCGTCGCCCTCATGCTCGGCGACGCCCTGTGGAGCGGCGCGACTTTCAGCGCCGGAGAGGTCGGGCATGCGCCCATCTTCCCCGGGGGAGAGCCATGCCGGTGCGGCTCGCGCGGGTGTCTGGAGGTCTACGCCTCTGCGAAGGGCATCGCACGCCGATACTTCCAGGCAACCGGCGAGAATATCGGCACCAAGGCCATCGAGAAAGCAATTGGCACCGACCCTGTGGCCACCGAAGTGTGGGGGACCGCCGTGCGGGCTCTCGCCCTCTCGCTGACCCACATGACGCTCACCGTCGACGTCGAGCGCATCATCATCGGCGGCGGCCTGTCTCATGCGGGGGAGAACCTGCTGGCACCGCTGCGCGAGGAGTTTGCCTCGATGCTGACGTTCCGCGACGCACCCGAGATCGTCCGCGCCTCCCTCGGGGGAGCGGGCGGGCGTTGGGGAGCCGCGATCCTGGCCGCCCGCGTGGGCGGATCGACCTGCTATGAAAGGTGGCAGCCGTGACGGTTGTTGAGATTTGCGTCGAAGATGCTGTGGGCGTGCGCCGTGCGCGCGATGGGGGCGCGGATCGGATCGAGATCTGCACTGACCTGTCGTGCGGGGGCCTGACCCCCGCTTTCGACGAGGTGGCTGCCGCCCTTGAGGTCGCCCCCGCGGGTGGCGTCCAGGTGCTCGTGCGCCCGCGACCCGGCAACTTCGTACATTCGCGCGAAGAGGTCGACCGTATCGCCTCCGATATCGTGACGCTGCGCGCCATTGGTCGGGGGTCTCCCGTGCGTCTGGGTTTCGTGGTCGGTGTCTTAGTGGACGATGGGTCCATCAACGTGGACGCGGCTGCTCGACTGCGCGACATCGCCGAGGACGCACCCCTGACCTTCCACCGGGGCTTCGACCAGGTGCTCGACCAGGATCGGGGCCTCGACGTCCTCATGGAGCTGGGCTATGACCGCGTGCTGACGACTGGTGGCCACCCTGCGGCTGCCCAGCCCGAGGCACTGGCGCGCTTGGTCGAGCGCGGGGGGAGAGGACATCATCATCCTCGTCTCGGGCGGCTTGCGCGCCCACAACGTTGCCGAGGTCGTGGCGGCCTCGGGTGCTCGCGAGGTCCACATGCGTGCGCCCGGGACCTCCGGTACCGATCAAGCCGAGGTCGAGCGAATTATCGCCGCCCTGCACGGATAACTCGGCTCACGCATTTTTGGAAAATCACCCTTGATTCGTCTGACAAATCGACGTCAGCAGTGTAAGGTTAAACACATGAGAATTGGAATTTTCAACGACGAAGATCAGATCGCATCCCTCGCAGCAGACCGCATCCTCGAGTCTACCGTGCTAAGCCGAACTTTGTGCTCGGCTTGGCCACGGGTTCCTCTCCGCTGAAGCTCTACGCGGAGCTCGTGCGCCGCTACCAGGCCGGTCAGATCTCCTTTGCCCAGGTTCGCTCCTACAACCTCGACGAGTACGTGGGCCTGCCCCGCGACCACTACGAGGGCTACGCGAACTTCATCCACCGCAACCTCGTCGACCTCGTCGACATGCCCGAGGGAGCGGCCCACGGTCCCGACGGCTGGTGCGATGACCTTGAGGTAGGTGCCGCCGCCTACGATGAGGCCATCAAGGCTGACGGCGGCATTGACATCCAGGTCCTCGGCATCGGAAGCGACGGCCACATCGGCTTCAACGAACCCGGCGGCACTCTCGCCTCGCGCACCCACGTGGGCGTCCTGACCGAGCAGACCCGCCGTGACAACGCACGCTTCTTCGATGGCGACATCGACCAGGTTCCCACGCACTGCGTGACCCAGGGCCTGGGCACGATCATGGACTCGCGCGCCCACATCTTCATCGCCACGGGTGCGGGTAAGGCAGATGCGGTCAAGGCTATGATCGAGGGCGGCGTGACTCAGCGCTGGCCCGCGTCCATCCTCCAGCACCACCCCGACGTCACCGTGCTCCTCGATGAGGCCGCCGCCTCCAAGCTCGAGCTCGCAGACTTCTACAAGGAAGTCTGGGAGAAGGAACACCTCTGAGATAGTTTTCTGCGTCCCCCTGCCCCGGCCTCGCCCACGTGAGGCCGGGGCTATGTCGCCTCTGACGCTTCGCTCCCGGCGCACGCGGCCTCCCGCCTTCACGCCCATCCGGGTCGTACAATGGACCCCATGCGTAACGCCCTTGACGAACCCACCGGCCCCTCCGCGCCCTCCGGCCCTTCCACCGCGTCCTCGACCGGCCTGCTGGAGCGTACCGAGACCCGCAAGGAGCGCACCGACGGTGATGGCGACCGCTTCGCCCACTTCGTGCGCAAGGACAAGGCAAACTCTTCGATGGTGACGGGCCAGCCTGTCGTCGCCCTGTGCGGCAAAGTGTGGATCCCTACCCGCGACGCATCGCAGTACCCGGTGTGCCCCACCTGCAAGGAGCTGCGTGACTCGATGGGTAAGAACGGGCGCAATTGGCCCTTCTCCGACGGCGGAAAGGGGTCCGACAAGTGAGCGAGACGACCCGGCGTGCACCCGTTGGCAGGCTGCGCGCCTGGCAGGCTGCTGCCTTGGACCGCTACATGGCGTCCTCCCCACGCGACTTCTTGGCGGTCGCGACCCCGGGTGCGGGTAAGACGACCTTCGCCCTCACGCTTGCGACCGAGCTGATCGCTCGCGGCGTCATCGATAAGCTGATCGTCGTGTGCCCCACCGAGCATCTCAAAGGCCAGTGGGCCTCGAGCGCCGCACGCTTCGGCATCCACATCGACCCCGACTTCACGAACTCGCAGGGTGTGGCTGGTTCCCACTTCGACGGCGTGGCCGTCACCTACGCGCAGATCGGCTCTAATCCGGCGGTCCACGCGGCGCGTACCCGCGCCTATCGCACCCTCGTCATCCTCGACGAGATCCACCACGCCGGCGACTCCCTGTCGTGGGGCGATGGTGTACGTGAGGCCTTCACCGATGCGACGCGTCGTCTGGCTCTGACGGGTACGCCCTTCCGTTCCGACACGTCGCCGATTCCCTTCGTCACCTACGAGGAGGATGAGGAAGGCATCCGACGCTCGCGTGCCGACTACACCTACGGCTACGGCGACGCCCTCAAGGACGGCGTCGTGCGCCCCGTGCTGTTCATGTCCTACTCGGGACAGATGGCCTGGCGCACCAACGCGGGCGACGAGGTCAGCGCCCGCCTGGGCGAGCCCCTCACCAAGGACATGATGAAGCAGGCCTGGCGCACCGCGCTCGACCCCACAGGCGAGTGGATCCCCGCCGTCCTGCGCGCCGCTGACCTACGCTTGGAGGAGGTGCGCCGCGCGGTGCCCGATGCGGGTGGCCTCGTCATCGCCTCGAACCAGGACCACGCGCGCGCCTACGCTCGCCACCTGCGCCTCATCACCGGTAAGGCACCGACGGTCGTTCTGTCCGACGACGCGGACGCCTCTGATCGTATCTCCGAGTTTGCGGACTCCCCCGACAAGTGGATGGTTGCCGTGCGTATGGTGTCCGAGGGCGTCGACGTCCCCCGCTTGGCTGTCGGCGTCTACGCGACGAACGCTTCCACGCCCCTCTTCTTCGCCCAGGCGATCGGCCGCTACGTGCGTGCGCGTCGCCGCGGCGAAACCGCGACCGTCTTCATCCCCTCCGTCGTGCCCCTGTTGACCCTCGCTGGCGGCATGGAGATTGAGCGCGACCACGCGCTGGACCGTCCCAGGCGCGAGGAAGCCAGCGAAGACGACATGTGGAACCCCGAGGATGCCATGGTTGCGGCCGCAAACCGCGAGGAAAAGGCATCTTCCGACCTGCTCTCCCAATTCGAGGTCCTGGGTGCCGACGCTGAGTTCGATGGCGTCCTCTTCGACGGTGCCGCGTGGGGGACGGGTGCCGAGGTCGGCTCCGAGGAAGAGCAGGAATACCTCGGTATTCCCGGCCTCCTGGACGCCGATCAGGTGACGACCTTGCTGCGCGCCCGCCAGGAGGGTCAGGTCGCCGCCCAAAAGAAGACACGCGCCGCTCAGAAAATGCGCGAGGAGAATGCGGGTATTCCCGCCCACAAGCTACGCGCCGCCAAGCGCAAGGAACTCCAGCACCTGGTTTCCACCTGGTCTCGCCGCTCGGGCGAAACCCATGCGACCATCCATTCGCGCCTGCGCTCGCGCTGCGGCGGCCCCGAGGTCGCCCAGGCCACAACCGAGCAGATCGAAGCACGCATCGCCCTGCTGCGCGAGTGGTTCGTCGGCCGTCACTAACGCCCCACCGCGCACCCAGGTGCGCTGATTCAACGACCGAGCCCTGGCCTCGTCCCTCCCATTGAGAAGGACGAGGCCAGGGCTTCGTCATACGTCGAGCTGGGGTCAGCCGACCTTTTCGTAGCGCGTGGGGATAGCGGCCTCGCCCTCGGACAGGCGCCATGCCTGGTAGGGAAGCTCGTTGCGGGCGCGCAGGTGGCGCTCCTGGGCGCGCGACAGGGCCTCGGAACCCCAGGCGTCGGCATCGATCTGGCCGCCGCGAACCAGCTGGACCTGCAGCGGACGGGCACCACGCTCGGCCAGGAGAGCCTGACCCTCCTCGAAGGAGGTGCCGACGAGCAGGAGTTCCTCGGTCGCGTAGCCGTCCTCGCCCAGGACACGACCGGCGACCTTGCGACCGCCGACCGTGGACTTCGACTCGGCCTTCTTGGCGACAAGCACAGTCTCGCCGTTGGAATCCTCACGCTGAACGACCTTGTAGACCAGGGCGGCCGTCGGCACACCCGAGCCCGTCACCAGCTTGGTGCCCACTCCGTAGGAATCCACGGGTGCCGCGCCGAGGGCGGCGATCGCGTACTCGTCCAGGTCGGAGGTCACCGTGATCTTGGTCGAGGTGGCACCCATCGCGTCAAGCTGTCCGCGCACCTTGAACGCCTGCGCAACCAGGTCGCCCGAGTCCAGACGCACCGCGCCCAGCTCGCCGCCCGCAGCGCGCGCGGCCTCAACCGCGTTAATGACGCCCTGCCTGATGTCGTAGGTGTCCACGAGCAGCGTCGTGCCAGCGCCCAGCTTGGCGACCTGGGAATCGAAGGCGTCGCGCTCAGTGTCGTGCAGGAGCGTGAACGCGTGGGCGGCCGTGCCGATGCAACGGATCCCGTAGCGCTTGGCTGCCTCGAGGTCGGAGGTACCCTGGAAGCCACCGATGATGGCGGCGCGGGCGGCGGAGACTGCGGCGCGCTCGTGGGCGCGGCGCGCGCCCATGTCCATGCAGGGGCGACCGTGGGCCGCGATTGTCATACGCGAGGCCGCCGAGGCCACCGCGCAGTCGTGGTTGAGAATCGACAGGAGCAGCGTCTCCAGGAGCGTGCAGTCCGCGAAGGTGCCCTCAACGGTGAGCAGGGGCGAACCGGAGAAATAGCACTCGCCCTCGGCGTAGCCCCAGATGTCGCCCGAGAAACGCCACGTCGTCAGGAACTGGGCGGCCTCCTCGGAGATGATCCCCTGGTCGCGTAGCCAGTCGATCTGCTCGGCGTCAAACTCGAAGCGCTCGAGGGCCTCGAGAATGCGACCGGTACCGGCCACGACGCCAAAGCGACGCGTGGCAGGCAGGCGGCGCCCGAACAGCTCAAACGTGCAGCGACGATGCGCGGTGCCGTCCTTGAGGGCGGCGTCGAGCATCGTGAGCTCGTACATATCAGTCAGCAATGAAGTAGATGTCGATGCAGGCATACTGTGAGCCTACCCTGAGAAGCGTGTCACCGGCACGCGAATTCGCTTCCATGGTCGCTCGTTTGGACCTAGGGTTGACATATGAGCATGATCGTCCAACCGGTACCGCGCACGCACGAGGCCTCCACCTCCGTGCCCCGTTGGCGTACCGTCGTATGGGACGACCCGGTCAACCTCATGAGTTACGTCACTGCCGTGTTTCGCGAGTACTTCGGCTACTCCACCTCCCGCGCTGAAGAACTCATGATGGCGGTCCACACGCACGGGCGGGCGACTGTGTCCACGGGCGTGCGCGAGCGCGTCGAGGCCGACGTTATGGCCATGCACTCCTACGGTTTGCACGCCACCATCGAAGAGGACAGGGACTGACCCCATGGAAGCCTTCGCCTATCGCGACGGCGGCTTCTCCTCGTCGATGAGCCGCGGCGAAGCCCTCCTCCTGCGCCAACTCGCTAGCGAGGTCCTCGTGGTCCTCGACGATCCCGGCGACTTCGCCACGACCTCGTCAATGATCAACGCCGCCACCGAAACCGAACAACGCAGGGAAGCCCCACGCGAGCGCAGCCTGCGCATGCTACTGCCCTCCATGAGTGACGACGATGAGGACGCTGCGCGGATGCGCGCCCTCACCGAGGACCTGTTGCGCACCGAAATCCGTGCGGCTACGCGCGATGGTGAGCGATCTTGAACACATCACGTACGGGGGTGGAGATACACTCGTGATCCCCTGGAACGGGGTGTGGAAGTGGCTCGCAGCGCTCAACGATATTCGGTTGGGCTTGGCCGGTGAGCTGGAGCTATCCGATCAATCCGACGCGCAGCGCATCGAAGAACTGGCGATGAGCGAGCCGACCGGAGAGCGCGCGCAGACGGTCGCCGCAATCTACATGCTCGTCACGTGGTGGCAGGACTCACTGCTGGACGCCGTGAATAAATCTCAGTAAGGAATAAGGTCGAGTACATGAATAACGCCCCGATCGGAATCTTCGACTCGGGCCTGGGTGGGCTGACGGTAGCCCGTGCGGTCATCGATAAGCTGCCCGACGAAGAGATCATCTACCTGGGCGACACCGAGCACACGCCCTACGGTCCGCGTGCGATCGCGCAGGTGCGCTCGCTGACCCTGTCCGCCCTCGACGAGCTGGCCTCGCGCGGAGTCAAGGCCCTGGTCATTGCCTGCAACACGGCGACGGCCGCCGCGCTCGCGGACGCGCGCGAGCGCTATTGGATCGACGCCGGCATCCCCGTCATTGAGGTCATCACTCCTGCTGCGCGCCAGAGCGTCATCGCCACGCGCAACCATCGCGTCGGCGTGATCGGTACGAAGGCGACCATCCAATCCGAGGCGTACCTGCGCGCGCTCGCCGCCGTTCCCGGTCTGACCGTGAGCCAGCAGGCGTGCCCTGCCTTCGTCGAGTTCGTCGAGGCCGGGGTGACCACGGGTGAGGAGATCGAATCCGTGGCCCGCGAGTACCTGACACCGCTGAAGGACGCGGGCGTGGACACCCTGATCCTGGGATGCACGCACTACCCGCTGCTGACGGGCGTTATTGGCCGCGTCATGGGCGAAGGTGTCACGCTGGTGACTTCCTCGGAGGCGACCGCGAACGTCACCTACAACGAACTGGTGGATCGCGGCCTCCTGCACGACCCGTGGCCCGCTGGCAAGGGTCCGCAGCATCAGTTCCTGGCGACGGGAGCGTCGGACACGTTCCCGCTCCTGGCTCGTCGCTTCCTGGGTCCCGAGGTGGGCACGGTGTCCCAAGTCAACACCGGTGGGGGAATCGCGTGAAGCTGACCGTTATTGGCGCGACAGGTTCCATGTCGGGCCCGCAGTCTCCCGCGTCTTCATACCTGGTGCAGGCGCGCGGCGTCGATCCCCTCTCGGGGGTGGAGCGTACCTTTTCGCTCGTGTGCGACATGGGACCCGGCTCCTTTGGCGCGCTGTGGTTTCACGTGTGCCCGTGCGAGCTCGATGCCCTGGCGCTGTCTCACTGCCATGCCGATCACATGGGCGACATCATCTCGCTGCAGGTGTACCGCAAGTGGGGGCCGGGTTCGTGCGCGATTCGGCCCATGTCCCTGTTCGGGCCGGGCGAGACGCTCCACCGTGTGCGCCAGATCGAGGGCGCACCTGAGGGTGAGTCCTACGAGGGTGAGTTTGCATTCACGCAGCTTCGCCTGGGCGACGCCTACGATGTTGGTCCGATGACGATCCAGCCGTTCCGTGCCCTGCACCCCGTGGAGTCTTTCGGTCTTCGCATCGAGGGTCCGTCGGAGGAGGATCCTGCGCGCCGCGTCGTCCTGTTCTATACGGGTGACACCGACCTGTGCGACACGATTATTGAGGGCGCGCGCGGTGCCCATGTGCTCCTCAGCGAGGTGGGCTTCACCTCGGATGAGACTGAGCCCAACATGCATATGGACGGGATCCGCGCCGGCACTCTTGCCACGCGCGCGGGCGTGGGCCGCATGATCGCCACCCACATCCAGCCGTGGACCCCGAAGACCCGGGTGGCCTCGGAGATTCGTCAGACCTGGTCGGGTCCCCTCGACTTCGCAGAAGCGCGGATGGTCGTTTCCTTCTAATTCACCGTCGCCCCGGCCTTGTTCGTACGAGGTCGGGGTTACGTTGTTGCGCTTAGTCCGCCTGGGTGGCATAGGAGTTGTGGCGCTGCCATTCAGTGAGGAAGGAGACGACGCGCGCGGGGCCGCCGCCTTCGCTCCACCCGTGGTTCTTGTGCCGGAGCAGGATCTTGCGGGTACCCAGCGACGGCAGGGGGGTGATCCGCATACCAGTCCTGTGGGCACCGGCGAGCGCCATTGCCGGCAGGATCGTCGAACCCGCGCGGGCGCGCACGAGGGAGCGGGCGGCCTCGTAGGTGGTGTACAGGTGGGGTGCCCAGCTGGTGTCCGGGAACGCCTTGGTGATGCGGCGCATGACGTGGTCTCCGCTGGAACCCGGGCTGACGCGCAGCCACGTCAGGTCCGCGAGGTCCTCAATGGAACGGATCGGGGGAGCGGAATCAGGGGTGACCAACACCCACGGTTCGTCAATGAATGGAATGTCCGTGTATCCGCGCGGGGGCAAACCGGGGTCCTCGTCGCGTTCGATGACGAGGATGTCGAAGCGGCCCGTGCGCAGGGCTGCCATGCCGGGTGTCTCCTCCGTTTCCTCGATGCGCAGGTCGATGCCGGGTAGAGCCTCCTCCAGGTCAGGCAGCGCCGGGATCAGGGTGGAGCGGCAGATCGTCAGGAATGCCCCCAGTGTGACCGTGCCCGTCACCTGGCCGGTCAGTGGCCTCAGGGCCTTGAGGGCTTCGGCGATGTCGGCATTGATGCGTTCGCCGGCCTCGGCGACGATGGTGCCGGCGGGGGTCAGGATCGCCCCGGATGTCGTGCGCTCGACGAGCTTGAGGCCCACTTCTTCCTCAAGTTTTTGGATCTGCTGAGAGACCGCCGAGGGGGAGACCATGAGGATGTCCGCGGCAGCCACGATGCCGCCTTCGCGCGCGACCGACAGAAGGAATGGTAGGCGGCGGGGATCAATGTCCATGAGCACTCCATCGTTAAGTGAAACTGCAAGATAACTATAGAACCATTCAATTGTGCTTGACTAGTGGAGGGTGGACAATGAGTGCCATGACCATCTCGCACCTGGCAATCGTGATCCTCGGCTGGGTTGGTGCCGCCGCCTCCATCGCCGCCTATTACCTTGTCTCCACCAAGCGCTTCGCTCCCGACTCTCTGCGCTACCACACGTTGAATGCATCCAGCTGCATCCTCCTGGCCCTCGCCTGCGCATCCACGGGTGCGTGGCCATCTTTCCTGACCAACGCCATCTTCATCGGCGTCGGATTCACCATGATCTGGCGTGTGCGCGACCGCCTTGCGCGCCGTCTTCTTCAGGTCGTGCGCTTCTTCGACGTGCGGCGTTTTCTTCTGCGGCGTCAGCGCGTGGCGCGCGCACGCTGATGCGCAGAGTGTGGGGGCGGGCTGGGGGCGCCCCACACGCGTATGTTCCTTCCGGATTAATTAAGAACTGGATGGGTGAACAGTCAATACTGTGTCAACGTATCCCAAGGAAAAGTCTGTAAGAAACACTTCACTGAAAAATTAGAGAGAATCGATGGAAAGAAACGAGAAAAAGGGGGATCATGGGAGCACGATGCGGTGACAGATCCACCGCACGGTACTCAAAGAGGAGCACACAATGTCTCGTTTCGTCACATCACTCCTTCAACGCCTCGCCCATCACAGCAGAATGCGCCAACAGCGCAACCCGCTGCAGTACTCGATGGACCGCCCCTTCTTCGGAACCTCGTCGCCCGCTGATGGAGCGCCCGCCGGGCGTACACAAGTGCCGGACACCCCTTGGGTGCCCGGCACAATCATGTTGGGGACTAGCCGCGCAGGTACTCCACGATGTAAGGCATGAGCGCGCGGAAGGCGATGCCACGGTGGCTGATCGCGTTCTTCTGCTCGGCGCTCATCTGCGCGGTCGTGACCTCGAAGCCCTCGGGGACGAAGATCGGATCGTAGCCGAATCCGCCCTCGCCGCGGGGGGAGTGCGTCAGCGTGCCGCGCACCTCGCCGCGCTCGACGAACTCGCGCCCATCCGGCGTTACCAGGACAGCCGCCGACACGAAAGCGGCACCGCGGTGGCGGTCGGGCACGTCGGAGAGCTGATCAAGGAGCAGGCGCAGGTTCGCCTCGTCATCCCCGTGGGAGCCGGACCAGCGCGCGGAGAAGATGCCGGGTGCACCACCCAGCACATCCACCGTGATACCGGAGTCGTCGGCGATGGCCGCCAGGCCGGTGGCGCGAGCCAGGGCGCGGGCCTTGATCAGCGAATTTTCCTCGAAAGTTACTCCGTCCTCAACCGGGGAAGCCACGTCGAAGTCGCTCATGCGCGCCACGCAGCCGGCCTCGAAGCCCTCCCATGCGGGGGCCAAGATGGCCTCGAGTTCGCTGACCTTGTGCGCGTTGGAGGTCGCGAAGACCAAGCGCGCGTTCACGGGCGCACCTCGATGCGCTCCATGAGGGGAGCCTCGAGCGCCAGCTTCTGCGCCGCGGCGAGCCGGGCGTTACCCAGCGTCGCCAGGTCCAGCAGTTCGTTCAGCTCGTCGCGGTTGAAAGGCGCGTGCTCGGCGGTGCCCTGCACCTCGATGAAGCGGCCATCGCCTGTCTGGACGACGTTCATATCAGTCTGCGCGCGTACGTCCTCGACGTAGGGCAGATCCAGCATGGGGGTGCCGTCGATGACGCCCACGGAGATCGCGGAGATCGAGTCAGTGAGGACGGTCGTGGAGGGCTTGAGGATGCCCTGCTCTTTTGCCCAAGACACCGCGTCGGCCAGGGCCACGTAGGCACCGGTGATGGCTGCGGTGCGGGTGCCGCCGTCGGCGCGCAGGACATCGCAGTCCAGGACGATGGTGTTCTCGCCGAGGGCGGCCACGTCGACGATGCCGCGCAGGGAACGTCCGATGAGGCGCGAGATCTCCTGGGTACGCCCGCCCACCTTGCCCTTGACAGACTCACGGGAGGAACGCTGCTCGGTGGCGCGCGGGAGCATCGAGTACTCGCCGGTTACCCAGCCCTCGCCGGAGTCGCGCTTCCAACGCGGCACACCTTCGGTGAAAGAGGCGACACACAGGACGCGGGTGTTGCCGAACTCAATGAGAACGGAACCCTCGCCGGTACCTGACCAACCGCGGGTAATGGAGACGGGACGGAGCTGGGACGGGGTGCGCCCATCGGCGCGCATGGGAGTGTTTGTCATAGTGCCTAGGGTAGCTCACCGCGTTACCGTGGAGTTATGAGTCTTGATCTACCTCTCGTCCGCGGTCACGTCGATCCGGCGGTCGCGCTGCGCGATTCCGTGGCTCCGGCCGCCCTCGTGCGCGCCGGTGAGGCCGATGTCATCGTCGTCGATCACTCCGGTTTTGTCCTCCTCGACGAGGCCGTGGCATCGTCCTCGGATACGCCTGCTCTGCGACGCCTGAGGGGAGACGAGGCCACGTGTGCGCTCGAGGGATCCACGGCCTCGTTCATTGGGGTGGCGGGCGGCCGCCCGATTGTTGCGCTTGAGGCCAGCCGGGACGAGGCAGAGGGCACCTGGGAGCACTTGCGTGCGGTCGGGTGGAGGCTCGGTGGCGACGAGGCCGCCGTGGCCCTGACTGCGGTCGCGCTGGCCGGATGGCATGCTACCTACCATTTTTGTGGGCGATGCGGCTCGCCCGTGTCGCTGGAGTCTGGCGGCTGGGCGGCCCGCTGCGCGTCCTGTGACCGCGTCGAGTACCCCCGCCAGGACCCGGCGATCATCGTCCTCGTCCAGGATCACGACGGGCGCGTGCTGCTCGCGCACAACGCACTGTGGAAGCCGGGTTTCGTCTCGATCATCGCCGGCTACGTCGAGGCTGGGGAATCCCCGGACGTGACGGTTGCACGTGAGGTCGCCGAGGAGGTTGGCATCGAGATTGAGACGCCCACTTACGTCGCGACCCAGCCCTGGCCCTTCGGGCGCTCGCAGATGATGGGATACCGTGCCCGCACGCGTCAGCCGCGCCCCACCCCGCAGGCGGACGGCGTCGAGATCGAGTGGGCACGCTTCTACAGCCGCGAGGAGCTGACGCGTACGCTCGAATCCGGGGAGATCAGCGCGCCCGGACGCGCGTCCATCGCCTACGCGCTCCTCGCCGACTGGTATGGCACCGACCTGCCGAGCGGACCGGACGACGCGGGACGCAACTGAGGGCGGGCAATGGAAGAATGGGGAGCATGAACCCCGAGGAACTGCTCGACGCCCTGGACCCCGATCAGCGCGCCGTCGCCACGCAGGTGGCCGGCCCGCTCGCCGTGCTGGCCGGCGCGGGCACAGGTAAAACGCGGGCGATCACGTATCGCATCGCCTACGGGGCTGCCGTCGGTGCTTTTGACCCCTCCAACGTGCTGGCCGTGACCTTCACGCAGCGCGCTGCCTTCGAGATGCGCCACCGCCTGTCCCAGCTGGGGGTTCCCAAGGCGCAGGCACGCACCTTCCACTCCGCAGCGCTGCGCCAGCTGCGCCATTTTTGGCCCACCGTCGTTGGTGGACCCCTGCCCGACGTCGTGCCGCACAAAGCCTCCCTTGTCGCCGCCGCCGCTGCCCGCCTCGGCGTCGCGTTTGACCGCACGAACGTGCGCGACATCGCCGCCGAGGTCGAATGGGCGAAAGTCTCGATGATCGACGCCGCGCACTACGCCTCGCGCGTGGAACGCCTGGGACGAGATGTACCCGCCGGGCTGGACGCACTTGACATGGCACGCCTCCTCGACGTGTATGAGGACGCGAAAAATGAACGCGGTGTCATCGACTTCGAAGACATCCTCATCTACCTGTGTGGCATGCTGCAGGAACGCGCCGACGTCGCCTCCATCGTGCGCAAGCAGTACCGATCCTTCGTGGTCGATGAGTTTCAGGACGTCAACCTCCTCCAGGCACGCCTCCTCGACCTATGGCTGGGTGGTCGCCACGACGTGTGCGTCGTCGGCGACGTCGCACAGACAATCTACTCCTTCACGGGCGCTTCCCCGGTCTATCTGACGGGGTTCGGACGCAAACACCCCGGTGCTCGCATCGTCGAACTGACGCGCGACTACCGCTCCACTCCGCAGATCGTGACCCTGGCCAACGACGTCCTCGCCCGCGCCACACAGCGTGACGGCACAGTGCGCCTGTCCAGCCAGCGCGACGGGGGAGCGCACGTCGGATACTGCACCTACGAGGACGACCACGCCGAGGCCGAGGGAGTCGCCGCACAGATCGCTGATCTCATCGCCGGCGGCACCCAGCCCCACAACATTGCTGTCCTCATGCGCACTAACGGCCAATCCCAAGCCTTCGAGGAAGCCCTGGGCGCGCGCGGCATTCCCGTGGCCGTCGCCGGAGGAAAACCCTTCTTTGCCCGCGACGACGTGCGCACCGCAATCTCGCGCTTGCGCGCCGCGGCCACAGCCTCGGAAGAGGGAACCGTGGGAGAGGTCGTGCGCGAGGTTCTCTCCGGCGTCGGCTGGTCTCCCGAGGCCCCCTCGGCCCAAGCGGGTTCTGAGCGCTGGTCGAACATGAACGCTATCGTCGGGTGGGCCGACGACTCACAGGCACCCACGCTGGCCGCCTTCGTCGCCGAACTCGACGAGAGGATCGCTTACCAGGTTGAACCCGACAAGGAAGGCGTCGAGCTGGCCACAATCCACGCCGCCAAGGGCCTCGAGTGGGTTGCCGTCTTCCTGGTTGGCCTCTCAGAGGGCCTGCTGCCCATCTCGTACGCGAAAACCCCCGAAGCCCGCGAGGAGGAACGACGCCTGCTGTACGTGGCCGTCACCCGAGCCCGCGACCTACTCACCCTGTCGTGGGCGCGCTCGCGGGGCGCGGATGGGCGAGGCAAGCGTCAGCGCAGTCGCCTCCTGGACGGCATTTGGCCCAAAGAATGGCGCTCCGGATCGTCGGCGCAGGGCGTCGGCGCGCCGAAGAACAAGGCACGTCCCTCCACCCGTGCGCTCAACCAGGCTTTCGAGGAGGAGGCCTCGCCCCAGGCCATCGAGCTATTCGGGCGGCTCAAGGCGTGGCGCCTCGAAGTGGCCCGCCTGGCGAGCGTGCCGCCGTACACGGTCTTTACCGATCAGACGCTGCGCGACATCGCCGTGGCGATGCCTAAAAACACGACGCAGCTGCGCGTTATCCGCGGTATCGGAGACGTCAAAGTGCAGCGCTTCGCGGCCCCCGTCCTCGCTCTCGTGCGCGGCGAAGAGGTCACCGTCGAGGAGGGAGCCTGATCTAGCAGGCCAGCCCGCAGATTCCGCACACGCATTCGGGTGCGGGCACGGTGCGCTCGACGGTGATGGTCCCGTCCTCGTCGACGGTGGCGACTTCGGCGCACAGCTGCGCGGTGAGGTCGCCTGAGGCGAAGTCGCGTACCAGGCGCGCTATGCACAGGGCGGCGGCGTAGTGGGCGAGCATGGAGAGGGGCCCGAGGGGCCAATTCATGAGTTCACGCAGATGTGAGAGCCGATAGGGGTCGACCTCGGCCCGCGCGTGTTCACAACACTGGAAACAGGGGGTGACGCCCGGGATGACGAAGGGGCCGATCTCGTAGGAGTGCTCGCCGCGCGTCACTATGAGGTGCGGGACGTCGCGGACTGTCAGGTCGAAGGGGATACCGGGGTCGACGACGCGGTCGGCGGACACGAGCGCCACGTCGACGTCGCCTTGGAGGTGCAGGTGGGGTAGGGGAATCAGGGGCGCTAGATCGCGTCGTAGCGCGCGGGCGCGGGGCGTGCCGGTGAAGGACCCGCCGAAGAACCTGTCCCAGTCCTCGTCCACCAGTTGTTCGGCATCGACCGCCAGGGAGAGGCGCAGCGTATCCACGAGGGAACGCAGTGCGAGGACGGTTCCGGGTGTCGCACCGAGGACCCCCACGCGCAGGAGGGCGCGACGGTCCTCATCGTCGATGAGATGAGCGCGGCTGAGCCTGGCGATGAGTTCCGGCGAGGCCTGGGCGGGTTCGGGGGATCGGGGAGAGCGAGCCTGGTTGCTCAGCCAGATCTGGTCGCTTGCGTGCAGGTTCTCCATGAGGACGTGGTGGGTTCGGTCCCCGCCGACTTGGGCGACTCCGGGGCCGCGCCACAGGACCGCCGTATTGGGTGCCAGGTTCATGATGATCTCCTTTGTTTCATGCCTGTTGAGATCATCATGAACCTGCGGACACCACTGGCGCAGCGTTTTAAAAAATCTGTGGAAAACTTGTCAGATCATTCTGCTTCGTGCTTGTCTGAATCGTCCGGTGAGGTGTCTTCGGACTGGTGCTCCTGATCGCTCGAACCAGCCACGGCCTCGTCCCCGGGTTCCAGCCCTTCCGCCCAGCCGAGCGTGCCGTCAAGCAGCGAGGTGAGGGCGGCATCGATATCCGCGTCCTCCTCTGCCGCAGCTCGGCGCAGTGTCAGGAATGTGTCGGGCGTCGCCAGCTCAGTGTCGGAGGGCACCATGTCCGGGTGAGACCACAGGGCCTCACGGGCGTCACGCCCACCGTCAGCCTCGACGAGCGAGAAGATCTGCGCGGCTCCGCGTGCCTGGCGCGGGCGCATCTGCAGGCCCATCAGGGTTCCGAGAATCTCCTCCGCGGGACCGCCCGACGCACGGCGCCGACGCATCATCTCGCGCAGCGCGTCCGCGTGAGGCAGGTAGGGCAGTGTCGCGCGGGCAGTGACGACCTCGACCCAGCCCTCGATGAGAGCCAACATGGTTTCCAAGCGCGTGAGAGCACGGCGCTGATCGGGCGTCATCGACAACGCAAACACGCCGCCGCTGAGCGCCGACTCGACGGACGCGGGGTCCGAGGGATCCACCGAGCGGGCCGCCTCAGAAATGGCCTCCGTGTCGATCGCGATCTGCGACGCGTAGCGCTCGACCGCGCGCACGAGGTCACCTTCCAGCCACGGCACAGACGCAAAGAGACGCCGGTGGGCAGCCTCGCGCACAGCCAGGAACTGGCGCACCTCATCGAAGGGTGCGTCCAGGCCGTCGGCGAACTGCGCGACGTTGTGGGGCAGCAGGGCAGCGTGCGAGGTGTCCGACAGGGGGATGCCCGTGTCGTAGGTGCCAAACGACTCGCCGGCCAGGGCGCCCAGGGCGCGTGCGAGCTGCGCGGAGAACATCATCGCCGACAGGCGGGGCATCATCTCCTGTGTCTTGCCCAGCATCGCCGTCATCCCGTCGGGCAAGGGTACGTCACTATCGACGCCGCCCTCGCCGAACTGCTCGGAGAGCGCGCTGGACAGGGCGCGCGACACGTTGAGTGCTACGGGTTCGCAGATACGCTTCCACGTGGTGATCGTGTGCTCAACCCACGCGACCTTGCTCCACACGTCGCGGGTGACGGGACCGGAAGCGAAGTCCGTGACGGCGTCCAGCCACAGGTCAGCGATCGTCATCGCCTGGCGCGCTGCTTCGGCCTCGGTCGCCGTGGGGGCCTGGTCGCCGCTCATGTAGGCGGCCTGCTTGGCGCTGTCTTCCACGACGCGCCAGTTCACCGGCCCGGCCGTCGTGTTCATGAGGAACTGGAACTGACCCAGGGCCGCCTGCATGCGAGCAGGGTCAGAAAACTCGGGAGGCAAGTTCGCCGGATCGAAGCCCTGGGCCTCAAGAGCGCGGGCGGCCTCGGCGGCTGCCTCGTCTCCCAGGATGGAGCGCAGGAAATCCTCAAACGGGGTACCGGACTCGTTCTCATTCATGGCCACAGACTAGCGGGTGGGCGTTGACCCAGGCTGACAAAACCCTGCGAAAACGCTAAGAGCATAAGGGGTGGGCGTGCGCGTCAAACGCCGGTGCGACACAATTGCACGGTGAATGAAACCGAGATGACCTCGACACATGACGACGCGCTCGCCCTCCAGAACGGGGACCGGGAAGGACACGCCCCGCTTGTGAGCTGGCGGCTGGCGACGGCCTTCATCGCTCTGGTTGCGATGGCGGTGATCCTCTTCTGGGTGCCCGCTCCCTTCGTGGTCTCCAGCCCCGGGCCGACCTTTAACGTGTTGGGTTCCGCCAACGGTGAACCGATGATCGCCATCGAGGGTACTGACCCCACGACGGGGGAGGAGGTGCAGCTCGACGACGCCCAGTCGGCGTCGGTCACCGCCAAGGCGCAGCCCGGCCAGGGCCAGCTGCGCATGGTCACGGTCTCCGAGGCGGGTGGCCCCGGAAACCGTCTGAACTTTGCTCAGCTGGTGGGTGCCTACTTCGACCCGCATGCCAAGATTGTCGATTACGAGTCGGTCTATCCCGCTGGAACCACCCAGGACAAGGTGAGCGACGCGCAGTCCGCCATGATGCGTAACTCGCAGACGACCTCCCAGGTCGCGGCCCTCGAGTACCTCGGCTGGGACGTCCCGGCGACTGTAACGATTGCGGGCACGACGGAAGGCTCCAACGCGGAGGGCATCGTCCAGGAAGGCGATATCCTGTTGGCGATCACGACCCCCGACGGTACGCGCCACGACATTACACGCGCCTCCACGCCCTTCACACTCATGCGAACCGTGCCCGCGGGGAGCCTCATGACGGTCACGGTCGAGCGCGATGGCGTCACCCAGGACCTGTCTTTCGACTCGATCGCCGTCTCCGCAACCGAGCCGGGTTCGAAGCTCGGCATCTACCTGACCGTCGACCCCTCCCTGCCCGTTGACATCTCCTTCAATCTGGAAGGCGTGGGCGGCCCGAGCGCCGGCATGATGTTCTCCCTTGGCATCATTGACCGCCTGACCCCGGGCGATATGACCGGGGGCAAGGCGATCGCGGGCACCGGCACGATGTCCTTCGACGGCCAGGTCGGCGCGATCGGCGGCATTCAACAGAAACTGTGGGGTGCGCACGACGACGGTGCCCAGTGGTTCCTGGCCCCTGCTGAGAACTGCTCCGAGGTCGTCGGGCACGTCCCGGATGGCCTGAACGTCGTGAAGGTCTCCAACCTGTCCGAGGCTGCCACGGCCGTCGCCACAATCGCGGAAGGTAACGGGGCGACCCTGCCAACCTGCCAGTAATGCTTCCTTCGCTCCCGCCACGTGCGCTGAGGATAGAACTGAGCCCCGACCTCGTCCCTGTCACCCAAGGAACGAGGCCGGGGCCGCTCTGTGGTTAGGCCTGCTCGTCCGTCACCGGCTCGAGGGACGCGCGCAGAGCGTCGACCAGTGCGGGAACCAGGACGGAGCCCTGCCCGACCTTATCGTCGGAGTCGAAGGCGCGCGTGCGCAGTGCGCACCACGACTCGCCTGTGCGCATGACGCCTACGGCCAGGCGCACGTCCGTACGCGCGGGGTGGTTCGAAATGAATTCGAGGGCCTCCTCGGGATCCTCGGGGGCCTCGTCCTCGACCTCCGGGGGAACCACGATGCGCTCAACCGTGAGCGCGGCACCCGGGACGGCCTCGGGCCACGCCAGATGAGCGAGCACCTGCTCGATGTCGTCGGTGTCCAGATCCTCCTGAATAATCGCGCTCAGGTGATCCTCCGAGCCGTCCCACCCGCCGCGGAGCTGCTCCGCGATGTCGGCGGGCAGATTCGGGTCGGCGAGCAGCGTCGCCGTGGGAACCAGCGCGTAAATCGACGGCGCATGATCCCACCCGACCCGGGCGGCACCCTTCTCAATATCAACAACCACGTTGGCCAGCGCAATCTGTCGCGCACTCGGCATCATTTCAACTGTCATAAGCCCATAATCTCACGGAGAGCGGACAAAACAGCGACGAAGAACAACGTGCCCGCCGGTAGACTGGGACATAGCTTTCGGTTTAACAGAGAGGATTGCTGTGAGCTTCCCATTTTCGGTCTTCGGATCCGATGAGCCACGCCACCCACGAGGGCCGCGAACGCCACACGTCGAGGTGAAGCTGCGCAAGCCCGGCCCCGGCGCGATTACGGTTGGTGCGCTCATCGCTATCATTGGCGTCATCTACGGTGCCTCCATCGTCTGGACGGAAATCCTCTGGTTCCGTCAGATGAGCGCGACTCGCGTCATCCTCACCCAGTGGGGGGCTCACATCGGCCTCTTCGTACTCGGCCTGCTGGTTGCGACCGGCCTGCTGTACTTCTCCATGGCCTACGCCTACCGTCACCGTGCATCCTCTACGCGCGGTCAGGCCTCGGCGTCGCTGCGCGCCTACCAGGAGGCCCTCGAACCTGTGCGGCGCGCGGCCTTTTGGGGGGTCGCCCTCTTCTTCGGCTTTACGAATGGCGCACGCCTGGCCACCGAGTGGCGCACGCTCCTGCAATTCCTCAACGCCTCTTCCTTCCATCAGGTTGACCCCCAGTTCGGCCTGGACATTTCCTTCTTCGTGTTCGTCCTGCCCGCGATCAAGGTGCTCGTCTCCTTCCTGATGAGCGTCACCGGCATTGGTCTGGCCGCCGCCCTGGTCGTCAACTACCTGTACGGGACGATCCGCCTGGCCCCGCGTCCCCACGCCTCCAAGCATGCGCGCCTGCAGACCGGCCTCATGGCGGCCACTCTGTCCGTTTTCATTGGGATCAACTACTGGCTGGGCCGCTACGAGCTGCTCACCCAGGACTTCGGCTCCACCCACGGTGCCTTGTACTCCGACATCAACGCCAAGCTGCCCGCCCACTCCATCCTGGCGGTCATCTCCTTCCTGGTCGCCGTCCTCTTCGTCGTCGCAGCCTTCCGCGGCACGTGGCGCTTGCCTGTCACCGGCGTGGCCGTCACCGTTGTTGCCGCGCTCATCCTAGGCGGTGCCTATCCCGCCCTCATCGAGCAGTTCCGCGTGCGCCCCAACCAACGCACCCTCGAATCCCCCTACATCCAGCGCAACATTGACGCGACCCTGGCTGCCTACGGCCTCGACGACGTCGACTACCAGACGAACTACGACGCGGCCACCACGGCCTCGGCCGGCCAATTCGACAACGACACCCTGACCTCTCAGGTGCGCCTGCTCGACCCCAAGGTCATCACGAAGACCGTCCAGCAGCTCCAGCAATCCCGCCTGTACTACGGCTTCAACTCCGGCATGAAGGTCGACCGCTACAACGTGGGCGGCGAGCGCCGTGACACCGTCATCTCGGTGCGCGAACTCAACCTGAACGGCTTGTCCGCCGAGCAGCAGACGTGGGTCAACCAGCACACCGTCTACACGCACGGCTTCGGCGCGGTCGCCGCCTACGGCAACCAGCTGACCAGCGACGGACTGCCCTCCTACTGGGAGCAGTCCGTGCCCTCCGTCGGCGAGATGGGGCAGTACGAGGAGCGCGTCTACTTCAGCCCGGGTTCTCCCAACTACTCGATCGTCGGTGCGCCCGAAGGCGCGGCTCCCCAGGAACTCGACTACCCGGATGACACTGCCGTCGGAGGCCAGGTCTCCACGACCTTCACCGGCAACGGCGGCCCCTCCGTGGGCAATACCTGGAACAAGCTCCTGTACGCGATCAAGTTCGGCTCCACCGACTTGTTCTTCTCCTCCCAGACGAACGAGGCCTCGCAGATTCTCTACGACCGCGACCCGCTGCTGCGCGTGGCCAAGGTTGCTCCCTACCTGACGCTCGAGCAGTCCGCCTACCCGGCGGTCGTCGATATGGACGGGGACCCCTCGACCGACAAGCGCCTCGTGTGGGTGGTCGACGCTTATACGACCACGAACAACTACCCCTACGCCCAGCACGAGTCCCTCTCGGACGCGACCGTGGACTCCCAGTCCACGCAGATGGGCCAGTACGTGCAGAACAACAAGATCAACTACATGCGTAACTCCGTCAAGGCCGTCGTCGACGCCTACGACGGTTCCGTGCGTCTGTTCCGCTGGGACGAGACGGATCCGATCCTGCGTACCTGGGAGAAGATCTACCCCGGCAGCGTCGAACCCATGTCCGCAATCTCCGGTGATCTCATGAGCCACCTGCGCTACCCCGAGGACATGTTCAAGGTCCAGCGCAACCTGCTGGCCACCTACCATGTGACCGACGCGTCCGGCTTCTATTCGGGCGGTGACCGTTGGCGTCTGGCCGAGGAAACCTCGACGTACGGGGATGCCTCCGCTTCCTCGTCCTCGCAGCGCGTGGACGCTAACGGCAACCCCGTGTCCGCACCGACCTCGCTGCAGCCCCCGTACTATCTGACCATGCAGATGCCCGGACAGGAGAGCGCCGAGTTCTCGCTGACCTCCGTGTTCGTGCCCGGTGGCGGCGGTGAGGGCCGTCGCGAGGCCATGGCTGGCTTCCTCGCGGTCGACTCCGAGACGGGCAACACGCCGGGCCAGGTGCGCGAGGGCTACGGCAAGCTGCGCCTGCTCGCGCTGCCTTCGTCGACGACCGTGCCCGGCCCCGGTCAGGTGCAGAACAAGTACGACTCCGACGAGAAGATCGCCACCCAGCTGAACCTGCTCAATCAGGCTGACTCGACCGTTATTCGAGGCAACCTCCTGACCCTGCCGGTGGGCGGCGGCCTGCTCTACGTTCAGCCCGTCTACGTTCAGGGCACTGGATCGGCGTCCTACCCCGTGCTTCGCTCGGTGCTGACAGCGTTCGGCGACAAGGTCGGCTTCGCGCCCACCCTCGAGGAATCGCTACGCCAGCTCATCGCCGACGATGGGACCTCCAAGACGCCCACGCCCTCCACACCAACGGGCGACGGTGGGGGACAGCCCAGTGCGCCCGCTTCGGGTGATCCTGCTGCACAACTGAGCCAGGCTGTCACCGATGCTGCACAGGCGATGCGTGACGCTGACGCCGCGATGAGCAAGTCGGACTGGACCGCCTACGGTGAGGCACAGACTCGCCTGCACGATGCGCTCACGCGCGCTGAGGCCGCGCAGACGGCGCTCGGCACCACTTCGTCCGGTGCCGCGGCGACGCCGAGTCCGACTCCGTCGCCCACAGATGGTGCCGCGACGCCGTCGTCTTCTCCCTCCACGGAGGCGCAGAGCGGCTCATAGGCTCAAGTCCCCTCACCGGCGCGCCTGGCTTCGCACCCTTAGGGGCTGCGGGCCGGGCGCTTGCCGTTGTTAGGATGGAGGCGCGCGCTCCGAAGCGTGCAGTGTCGCTCGAGCAATCGGGCGTGGCAGAATCACACACGGAGGGATGATCAATGAGTGCGCCTCGCGTCCCTCAGCCGACGTCCAGTGCCGCCGCGTCTGGAGACCTAGCTCACGGCCGCTTTGCTTGACCTCGATTAATTCAGGTGGTAAAGTTTTAATCACTGACGCGGGGTGGAGCAGTTCGGTAGCTCGCCGGGCTCATAACCCGGAGGTCGCAGGTTCAAATCCTGTCCCCGCTACCACCAAGAACCCGGTCCCGACAGGGACCGGGTTCTTTATGTTTCAGCGCGTATCGTCCAGCGAACGTCTTGACTAGGCGAGTGTCACACGCGATAGAATTGACTGTTCGCCATCAGGAACTGCACTTTCGGGTGCGAGAGGAATACAGATGAGCACCATCGATCCGTCGCAGCTCACTGCTGCTGACATGAGTAACCCGGCGCTGAGCGCTCAGGACCTCGCGGACATCACGGCCGCGCGTGAAGACCTGCGCCCCTACGTTGCGACTCACCCGTCGCTCTACCCTGCCCTCCAGCAGTGGCTCGCCAGCCAGGGTGTCGTTCCCGCTCAGCCGCCCGCCGCGCAGCCCGCGGCTAAGGCACCCGCCGCCGAGGCCTCGGCCGAGGGACGTGAGAACGCGACCGCCGAGGGCGCGCATGAGCAAGCAGTCGCTGAACCCGCTGCAGACACGAATGCTTCCGCCGTGCAGTCGGATGCGCCTCACGCCCAGCAGCCCTATGGGCAGCCGCAGTATGGTGCACCCCAGGGCGCTCCTCAGGCTCAGCAGCCCTATGGGCAGCCACAGTATGGCGCTCCTCAGGCTCAGCAGCCCTACGGACAGCAGCCGTATGGCGCTCCTCAGGGGCAGCCGCAGTACGGCGCTCCCCAGGGGCAGCCCGGTCAGCAGGGGCCGTCCGCTGGCCAGCAGCTTGGTGCCGCCGCTTCGCAGTTCGGTGCCGCCGCGAACAGCGCGTTCAATCAGTTCCAGAACGCTGTCGTTGCTGAGGCTGGCAAGGTGAGCGGTCGCTCGATTCGCGCGACCTACGCGCTGATCGGCGTTGCCGCTGCGTCGCTGCTTGTGTTTATCTCGATGCTCCTTCCCTATGTCGAGATCTCGTTCTTTGTGACTGAATCGACGTCGCTTCTCGGCGGCGGCGGTTGGTTCCCGGTCACCTTCCTGCTCCTGCTCCTCGCGAACGTCGGCGTCGGCGTCGCCTACTGGCTGACCAACCAGAAGTGGGCATTCATTTCCGTGGGCGCGGGTTCGCTCGCTCTGGGAATCATGTCGCTTATCGAGACGTTCTACATCATCGCCAACGATAACGATCTGATTGACTTCTCGATCGGCTTCTACCTGTTCCCGCTGTTCTCGATTGCTCTGGGTGCGGCTGGCGTGATCCTGCTCCTCGAGCTGAAGGAAGGCAAGGTCGCTCCTCTGAACACGGCCCCCGCCATGCTGAATCAGTTCGGCCAGCCGGGCCAGCAGGCCTACCCCGCGCAACCCGGACAGCAGTACCCGGGCCAGCAGGTCTACCCCGCGCAGCCCGGCTTCCAGGGCCAGCAGCAGTACCCGGGGCAGCAGGTCTACCCCGCGTCGCAGGGCCAGTACGGCGCGCAGCCGCAGCAGGCTCAGCAGGCTCAGCCGGAGCAGTCGGTTCAGAACCAGCAGGGGCAGACGGGTGAACAGCCTCAGAACCCCTACAGCCCTCAGGCGTGACGCTCTGAGTGAGGCATACGCGACGGGGCCCGCGGCAACAGCCGCGGGCCCCGTCCCGTTGTGTTGTGCAGTGGGCTACTCGTCGTCCTCTTCCGTGATGTCGACGCCGGCAACGCCGTCGAGGTCCGCGAGGGTCGTCACGAGCATCGAGCGTGAGAGATCTTGGCGAGTCGACGCTGTGAAGCGCGCGGTGGACGTGTGGTGGGCTGAATCGGTGCGCGTGGAGACGCCGGACACCGACCAACCCAGGGCGCTTACCTGCGTGAGGAGGGTGGAGAGCACTCCGTGTCCGGGAGTGTAGTGGACGCTGAGCGTGACCTTGTGCCCGTGGGTGCGCATGAGGATGAACTGGACGAGCGGGGTCAGCAGCGCAATGACGATGAAGTGCAGGGCAGTGCCCGCAAGGGCGAGCCACCACAGGCCAGCGCCGCAGGCCATGCCGATCGCCGCAGTTTCCCAGATGGTGGCGGCCGTCGTTAGGCCTCGGATCGCTCCGTGCCGAGTCAGGATGATGCCCGCGCCCAGGAAGCCGATGCCCGACACGATCTGCGAGGCGACGCGCGAGGGATCGTAGCGGGTGATGCCGTCAATGAGGATGTCGGAGAACCCGTACTTGGAGATGAGCATCATGAGGCAGGCGGTGAGGCCCACGATGGCCTGGGTGCGGATGCCGGCGCTCTTGCCGCGGATTTGTCGTTCGAGTCCGATGGAGGCAGACAGGACAAGGGCAAGCAGCATCCATCCGATGCTGACGAGTTGGTGCGTCATGGTCTCTTCCTTCCTTAGCGCGGGGAGGATCTTAGTGTAGCGACCGAGTCCGGTGGGGGCGTGGATCACGCACGAGGTCGTGGCTTGTTACGCTCTTTTCGTGCACAGGTCGGGTACCTGGATGAGGGCTGACAGGGATCTCGTGCTTCGACAAGCTTCGCCTGCGTGCAAAGCCGCCAGATTGTGTGAAAAGTGTTGAGATACTGCGCCGCGTCGTACGCGCGCCGCGAGGTAAATCGCGTGAGCCAGCCACGGCCTCGTTAAAGACCACGGAAAGAACGTCCCAATCTCGACACAAGAATTTGGGGTTAGTATGGGACTCACGATCGACAGACGAGGAACCCATTTATGGATACCCCTACTCCTGATGACATCGCCAGCGATGTACAGCAGCGCTCCGACACGCAGCTGAAACGCGGCCTGGCATCGCGCCACATGCAGATGATCGCCATCGGCGGAGCGATCGGCACCGGCCTGTTCCTGGCCTCGGGTGCCACGGTCGCGAACGCCGGCCCAGGCGGCGCGCTCCTCGCGTACGCGGCGATTGGTCTCATGGTGCTGCTCCTCATGCAGTCCCTGGGCGAGATGAGCGCGCACCAGCCGGTCGCGGGCTCGTTCCAGACCTTCGCGACGAAGTTCATTTCCCCGTCCTTTGGCTTCGCGATGGGCTGGAACTATTGGTTCAACTGGGCGGTGACGGTCGCCGCGGACCTGGTGGCATCCGGCCTCGTGATGGCCTATTGGTTCCCATCGGTGCCCTCGTGGATATGGGCAGTGGTGTTCCTGGTCATCGTAGTGGGACTCAACGCCCTGTCGGCGCGCGTCTACGGTGAGGCGGAGTTCTGGTTGGCGGCAATCAAGGTCGTCATCGTCATCGTGTTTGTGGTCTCCGGCGTCTTCATGATCGCGGGCGTCATGGGCACGAACTCGCCGGGCCTGTCGAATTGGACGACCGGCGATGCTCCCTTCCATAACGGTTTCGTCGGCGTCATCGCGGTGTTCATGATCGCGGGCTTCTCGTTCCAGGGCACCGAGCTCGTAGGCGTGGCCGCCGGCGAGTCTGAGAACCCGCGCCGGGACGTGCCGCGTTCGATCCGCACGGTTTTCTGGCGCATCATGTTCTTCTACATTGGCGCGATCGCGGTGATCGGCACGCTGTTGCCCTACACGGATCCGAGCCTGCTCAGCGCTGCCGATGATAGCGCCAACAATGTCGCTCAGTCGCCGTTTACGCTCGTGTTCGCCCGCATGGGCATCGGCGCGGCGGCGGCCGTCATGAACGCCGTCATCCTGACGTCGATCCTGTCGGCGGGTAATTCGGGCCTGTACGCGGCCTCTCGTATGCTGCACTCGATGGCCCTCAAGCACCAGGCACCCGCGATTTTCGCGCGCGTGACGAAGGGCGGTGTACCCGGTTACGCGATGGCCGTGACGACGGTGACGGCGGCGTGCGGCTTCCTCACGCAGCTGGTTTTTGAGGACGCCTACATCTGGCTGGTGAACATCGTGGGTATCTCGGGCATCATCATGTGGCTGGGAATCGCGGTCAGTCACATCCGCTTCCGTCGCGCCTACCTGCTGCAGGGCTACCGCCTCGAAGATCTGCCGTATCGTTCCCCGTTCTTCCCGGCTGGTCCCATCATCGCCTTCATCATGTGCCTGGTCGTGATGGCGGGTCAGAACTATGAAGCCGTGCTTCACGGTCAGGTGTGGGAGGTTGCATCCTCCTACATCGGTCTGCCGCTCTTTGGTGCGGTCTGGTGGGGCTATCACCTGGTGCGTAAGGACCGGACGGTGCCGCTGGATGAGATGGACGTCGCTCCCGTCGAGATCGAGCCGGTGTCGAATAGCTAAGGTTGATGAGAGCCGGGCAGTGCAGACATGCGCTGCCCGGCTTCTTCGCTGGATTGACGAGGCCGTGGCTCACTCACGCTTCGCACCTGCTGCACGGCTTGTCATCACTCGGTAACTAACGGCGTGGCGGGGCGCTCATCCCGCGCATTTTCATAGGATGGGGCCATGATGACAACGCGACGCCTCCTTGCCATGACCGCCCTGTCCACTCTTGTCTTGGGGGTGAGTGCCTGTTCGCCGAAGGATAGTCAGCCGACTTCCGGTGCCACGACCTCGGCCCCGACTCCGAGCGCCTCTGCTTCAGCCAGTGCTACGCCCACCGCACAGAGTGGCATGGACGCCCAGAGCGGGGAGACGCCCCAGAGCGCTTCGGTCGATAAAGGCAACCAGGCTCCTGAGGTTGACGTGACCAACAACGAGGCGCGTTGCGACATGACGAACCTGCAGCCCGCAGTGACGAGCAACCAGCAGATCGGTACCTCCACCTACGTGGAGCTGACCTTCACGAATGAGGGAAACTCGTGCTGGGTCAGCGGCTTCCCGCAAGTTCTTTTCGCCTCGGGCGGAGCGACCGTGTCTGAGGCGGTGCGCGACGGCGAGGATCCCGGCAACGTGTACACGATTCCTCAGGGAGGTCGCGTGGGCGTGACCCTCACGGCCGAATCCGTTGATGGCGTCGACGGCTGCACGCCTGCGACCTCCGATCAGGTCGATATCTTCAACACGGACGGCTCCGGCTCAACCAGCCTGCAGCTCTCGCTGAGCGTCTGCCAGAACATCGCTTCCGTCGCGGTCAGCCCCTACGAGCCGCAGTCCTGAGGGGTTCGCCCGTCGTCGAGCGGCAGGTGCCGACCGGGTTCCACCGCCTGGCACCTGCTGTCTATGTGTGTGACGGGCGCGCGAGGGCGGAACTCTCCGATTTTGTGTATTGCCGCCGACTCAGCTGTCAAGCAACGCCAATATACTGGCTGCCAGAGCTGATGCTGATACGCTGATCTGGTTTGAAGGGCTGCGCACCCTTCTACGCTCACTCGTGCGTGGTGATCACGCGGCGGGCAATACATCAATCAGATATGCAAGGAGACCTCCATGGGGATACGCGAAAACAAGCAGGCGTTCCAGTACGCACTGCCGTACGAACAGGTGTTCCAGGCGGCGATGGCTGCCGTCCCGAGTGTACCGAAGGCGACCATGATGGGGGCGGACATGAACGCACGCTACCTCACCTTCGATACGCCCCTGACCTTCATGTCCTGGGGTGAGCGCATCATCGTCGGTTTTATCCCTCACGAGCAGCAGGGCGTTACCGTTGAGGTTTCCTGTGCGACGAAGGGCATGCCCAACCTCATGCAGAATGGCCGTAACCGCAAGATCATCAAGCAGTTCATCGACGCGTTGTCCAGCATCGTGCAGGTGAACGGCGTCGAGGTCATCGCATCCTGACGCATTGCGCTGCGATGTGCTGCCTGAGCATCAGAGCCTGAGCGGTCCCCGGTCTCAGATATGAGGCCGGGGATTATTGTGTGATGTGTAGCTCATGAGTGTCAAGATTTTTGTGGCGTGATGGTTGTTCTGTAGGCGTAAGCTGGCAGAAGTATTCCGTCTATTGACGCCCAAGGGGGGGAGCGAATTATGGCACGTGGGTACCGAGCGGTCTTGGAGTTAGGTGAGCGGGAGGATGCGCTACGTGTCGCTGATCGGCTTTTCCATGAGTGGCTGCACGACAAGTATTCGCTGTGGGAGGCGGGTGAGCAAGCCGCATGTAACGACGAGGGCGTCTACCGATTCGGCACTCTTCTATCATCGCGAGGGCAACACATGGACCTCGTCGTAACGAAGACGAGGGAGACTTCTGCCGACAAGCACTACAACCGACAGCTCTTTGAAACAGTGGAACGCACTCAGGACGGCGAGCACTGGGTGATGCGCCTGTACGCGATGAGCGCCACGAAGGAGTCGGCGTATCGGCAGGTTATCTGGGTGGAGGTGGTCCCACCACGCGACGGGAAATGGGAAGCGAAACCTCCACGAGTGGTGTGTGATCTCATCCGTGAGGGCGGAGTCTTTGACCGGGACATGCCGCTGTCGGATGCCCTCCAGCCAATCAACGACGCCAACCAGGTGGAGGAACTCATCGGCTGGATCCGTGATCCGCGCAGGCGAACCGCGGTGGTCGTAGCTGCGCCGCTGACCGAGGGCGATACACCGGAAGCTCTGAAGCAGGAAAGCCGGTGGCACCAGATTCTGGCCCCGCTGACGGGTGACTCACTGGGCTGCGCCACCTATTTCTTGCTGACACCGCAGGTGTATGCCGGCTACCTCGCAAAGATCGGTGAGGGGCTTGGCATGCCGCAAGGGAGCCTGCGTACGTTCCTGCCGGGCGTGCAGCCGGGAGACCTGATCGATGCGCGTCGGCACAGAGTCCTGACCGCGGCGACCCTCCTGCGTGGCTACGACGAGGAGCAGGGACGTTTCCACCCGGCGCTGGCACGCACGATCGCGAGAACACCGCGCGAGTACCTGTGGGACAACGGGCTGGACAAGGAACTCCTCCAGGCCCACAAGGTACTCGACCAGCGCAGGGCCTCAATTCCAACCTTCCACCCCCTGGAGGAAGCGCGCGATAAAGAAACACGCAGCAAAGAAGCAGGTGAGGAAGTCCCACGCCAGGAGGTTGTGGCCGCACAGCCAAGAGCGCTTCTGACACACAATGGGCGAAAGCCCCGCACATCCAAGCGTCGTGTCCTACCCAACGTCGGCCTTGTTCGTCGTTGCGGCATCAAGCCCGCTGCTGTCCGATCTGGTTGGAGCGATCAGCTGCGTGGACTCATCGGGCACGTGCTCGAGTTTGCGAACCCGCGCGTGCGTGAGGACCGTGAACGAGCCGTCGCGCAGCTGAAGAAGAGACTGGAGGAGAAGACCGCCAGGTGCATCGAACTTGAGGGAGAACGTGATCATGCGCGTGCGGAAACAGAAGCCGCACAGGAACTCCTCGCTGAGGCGGCGCAGGAGAGTGAGCGTAAGCTCGCGGACCTCAGGTCCGAAGTGGAAGATCTGACGTCGCATAAGGATGATATGGAGATCGTACTCCTATATGCGAACGAGGAGATTCGCGAGTTGGAGCAAAAGAACCGTCATCTCGCGTGGAAGGCTACGCATCCAGATCAGCGCGAATCCGACGACCGATACTCGGAAAATATGCTCGACCGGCCACCGGCAGACATGGTTGAACTCTACGACTGGATGACGAGTGATGCGGAGCATGAGCAGGTGCGCCAACACGTTGTCTTCGGTGATCCGGACGCGATGATGGGGGAGATGCTCCGGCTTGACGAGTTGAGCGTGCGAAACTACGCGGAGGATTTTTGGCGCTACATACTGGTCTTGCGCGACTATCTGCGTGCGCGGGAGGCCGGTGATTTCGCGGATGGTAACGTGTACGACTTCCTCAAAGCGGCACCCGACGGCTACCGCACGTGTTCACCGCACCGTCATAAGTCCAACGAGAGCGACACCGTCAAAGGGAATCCGCGCTGGCGTCGTGAGCGTACGTTCCCAGTGCCGATGATCGTTGACCCGAGCGGCGAGATCACGATGTGGACCCACTTCGCGCCCACCCACCACGACCGCAACGCCCCACGCATGTACTACTACGCGGACACAAAAAAGACCCACAAGGTTTACATCGGCTATATCGGTCGTCACCTGACGAACACGAAGACTAACTGAATCATTCAGATGCGACTCGGCCCCGGCCTCGTCGAAATACGTAGTCGTGCCACCCCTGGGTGTTGACGTTCATCTTGGTTATGTGGTTCTCGTGCTTGGGTGTCCCCTTGGGGGTGTTGACCCACCATGGGGAGCCGAGGCCTCGGCACCAGTAGGAACCGTCGTCGTTGCGAGAATCCACTCGTTGAGGATGGCCGGGGGATGTCGCGTTGACATGACGCGTGTCCTCGATGGTGTTGACGAGACTCTTCCGAGGGAGCCTGGCGCATGGGTGCGCTCATTCAACGGTACGTCGCTTATTCAGTAAATTAACTGACAATATAGTCAAGTAGTTGACAAGTGTTCCACAGTTTGGACAAGTGAAAGTATGGAAACGGCTTATTATCAAAGCTTGTGCGAGATGCCGTGTGGGTTTCTTAGCTCTGATCAGGGGTGTATCCCTTGAAAAAATACTGCTTGGCTATGAACTGTCTAGTGTTCTGTGGGGTGGTTTGGTCAAGGAAGCTGACCCACAGACTTGGCCCCGGCCTCGTGAATGTACGAGGTCAGGGTGGGTGTGCGAGATCGTCGAGGCTCTGAGGGGGGCGCGCAAGGCGTCGTAGCGTAAGCTAAGCGTGCGCTTCGCCTCATCTGTTCGCTGTGGTGACGCGCATCATGAGCGGAATATATGAGGGCGTGTTGACCCTGGCAAGGAAATCGAGGGCATAGTGGCGGCAATGATCGAGCGAGCGGAGCTGCACAAGACGATCTGGCGAATCGCCAACGACCTGCGCGGAAGCGTGGATGGGTGGGACTTCAAAAGCTATGTGTTGGGCTTTCTGTTCTACCGCTTCATCTCAGAGAATCTGACGGACTATATGAACGCTTCCCAGCGAGAGGGGATCCTCTCTGAAGGCGGAACCGCTGAGGAGGCCGCAGCCTTCGATTACGCGACCCTCAGCGACGAGGAAGCGGAGAGTGATCGTGAGAACATTGTGCGGGAAAAGGGATTCTTTATTCGCCCCTCCGACCTGTTCGGGAACGTACGCGCGCGGGCGGCCGCTGACGAGAATCTGAACGAAACCCTCGCCTATGCCTTCCGCTTCATCGAAAACTCCGCGCGAGGCAGCGGCTCCGAGTCTGACCTGCGCGGCCTTTTTGACGACGTGGACGTGAACTCCACAAAGCTCGGCAACACGGTTGCTCAGCGCAACGCGAAACTCGTGAAGATCATGGATGCCGTCGGTGACCTGCCACTGGAACACAGTGCCGCGCAGATTGATGCCTTCGGCGACGCGTATGAGTACCTGATGACCATGTACGCCTCAAGCGCGGGTAAATCGGGCGGCGAGTTCTATACGCCCCAGGAAGTAGCCGAGGTTCTCGCGACCCTTGCCCTGGACGGGCGCTCTGACGTGGCTCGTGTGTACGACCCGTGTGCAGGCTCGGGGTCGCTGCTCCTCAAATTCGCGAAGCTACTGGGGCCGTCGAGAACCCGCCAGTATTTCGGTCAGGAGATCAACCTGACGACGTACAACCTGTGCCGTATCAACATGTTCCTGCATGACGTGAATTTTGCGAACTTCGACATCGCGCTGGGGGACACCCTGACGGAACCCGTTCACTGGGACAATCAGCCTTTCGACGCGATCGTCTCGAACCCGCCGTATTCGACGAAGTGGGTGGGCAAGGATGATATCGCCCTTATCAACGACCCGCGCTTCGCGCCAGCGGGTGTGCTGGCCCCTAAGTCGAAGGCCGACCTGGCCTTCACCATGCACATGCTGCACTGGCTGGCCGAGGACGGGACGGCCGCGATCGTCGAGTTTCCGGGCGTCCTGTACCGCGGAGCCGCCGAGGGGAAGATTCGCCGATACCTGGTGGAGAACAACTTCGTGCACGCGGTGATTCAGCTGCCGCCCGACCTGTTCTTCGGGACGACGATCGCGACTTGCATCATCGTGCTGAAGAAGGCGCGCGCCGACCACAGCGTCCTCTTCGTGGATGCCTCCGCCGAATGTGTGCGTGCGGGAAACAAGAACCGCCTGACGGTGGAGAACCAACAGCGGATCCTCTCTCTGGTGTCCGAGCGCCAGACGGTGGATCATGTGGCCGCCTTGGTGTCGATCGACGACATCAAGAGTAATGACTGGAACCTGTCGGTGTCCTCCTACGTCGAGCCCGAGGATACGCGCGAGCAGGTGGATATTGTTGAACTCAATGCCCGCATCGCTGGCATCGTGGAGCGGCAGCGGGAGCTGCGAGCCTCCATCGACGCGATTGTCGCGGAACTGGAGGCTGACCGATGAGCCGCCTCGCTGACCTGATCGCGGAGCTGTGTCCGGATGGGGTGGAGTATCGGCCACTGGGAGAAATCGCTGATTTGCAACGCGGCGGTGGGATGCCGAAGAAGCTATTTGTTGATGAGGGCATTCCTGCTATTCACTATGGTCATATCTTCACGAAGTATGGTATTCAAACGAGGTGTTCCGCTGCCTATCTGGCTCCTGAAGACGCAGATAAATTGACTCGTGTGTATCCAGGTGATCTGGTGGTGGCCAACACGAGTGAGAATCTTGAAGATGTGGGTAAAGGGGTTGTGTGGCTCGGTGATGTAGAGGGCGTCACGGGAGGTCATGCAACTGTGGTGCGTTCTCTGGCGGTTGATACTGTTTTTCTTAGTTATTATCTCCGCACTGAGGACTTTGCTTTTAAAAAACGCAAGTATGCCCAGGGAACAAAAGTTATTGAGCTCTCTGCTGTGAATTTGTCCAAAATTGATATTCCGGTTCCTCCGCTAGAAGTTCAGCGTGAAATCGTGAGAATATTAGATCAGTTCACGACGCTGGAAGCGGAGCTGGAAGCGGAGCTGGAAGCCAGGCGGGTCCAGTACGACTACTACCGCAACTACTTACTCTCCCATGATTCCCTAGCCGCCCGTGGCCCGTTGAGATTGTTAAGCTCGGGGATGTTGCAATAAGAGTAGTGACAGGCGTTACGCCTCAGGCGTCAAATGTTCGTTACTATGAGGGTGGGGCTAATCCGTGGATACGTACACAAGATGTGAATTTTAATCGGATTAGTGTAGCAAGTGAATTTGTGACAGATGCTGCTATCGGCGAGCTTCCGCTGAAGTGGGTTAAAGCAAATTCTGTTATTGTAGCAATATCGGGCGCATCTGCTGGTCGATCTGCTATTCTTGGCATTGATGCTGTGACTAATCAACATTGTTGCAATCTAGAAATTGACTCTAAGCGTGCTGATTATCGCTATGTCTACTATTCTATCGCGGCTCGATATAATGAGCTTCGAAGTCTTGGGCGGGGCGCGCGAGGCGATCTCAATGTATCGATCATTAAGTCATTTGAAATTCCGTTACCTCCGGTTGAACAGCAAAGCGCAGTTGCTGACCTCCTTGATCACTTTGATGCCCTCGTGAACGACATCTCGTCGGGTCTGCCCGCCGAGATTGCGGCCCGTCGTGCTCAGTACGAGCACTACAGGGATCGCCTGCTGTCCTTCCCCGAGAAGAAGACAGAATAACGAACTGAGGGGCGGGTGTCTGCCCCGCCCCTCAGTGGACCCTACCCCTTGCTCCTACGGGGATCGTTCCCAGGCTTGATGGTGTCCTGTGTGCGGATCCTTCCGTTCTCGCCTCGTGTCCGCATCTCACCGCCACCCTGGTTAGCCAGGATTGCACGTGCGCGCTCTTGCGCAGCTGCTTGCGTTCGTTCAACTGCGGATGCTCTGGATGCGTTCGGATCGAACACGCCCCATCCGTCGCCGTGTCGGCGTACTTCACGAATGTTCATTCGTCACCTCCTTTCTTCCACGTAGGCAGGTTAGGAGGAGGCATGCACATCTGTGTCCAGTCCGTCTGCAAGTGACGATTGGCCAGTGCTTGAATCCGACTATCTTGTTTAGCTTCGCACGTAATCCTCTTCCGAGGCTTGTGAAGCGATTCCCCTAAACGTTGATATTCTGGGGAAAGACTTCGGGTAGGAGGGACTCGGGTGGGGAATTATGTGCGGGATTCGTTGTTTGCGATTAGCGCTCTAGCTCGGTAGAGTCCTCGATTACTCGTGTTTTCCTCGTACATGCGTGAGGAAAACACGAAGGCGTGACTTCAGCTTGCCGTTCACGAGTGGACTATTACGAGGCCCTGTTTTGTCAGGTTTCGCGGTCGTCGTCTGCAGATGAACTGCTTCGTACCCGTTTCAGCCCTTGCCCTGGTAGGCATCTTAGTGTCCACAGTGGCACCAGAGCAATGGGGCACCCTTAGGCAATCATGCGAAAACGGGGTGTTCCAGGTAGTAGCTATGCATTGCTTCCTGGGTGATGACTGTATTCGAGGGATCGGATGGTGCCAGTCCCTCGCGTGCATCCAGCCAGGGCGCTTCAAGGTGCGTTCGTTCACTCAACTCAGCGCCTGTCATGCCACCCAGTGCAGAGCACACGCTATCGATAAGACCGCGTTCAGCATCGGTGAGAGTAGACGAATCGCCGGAAGGTAGTTCGCCCGGACGAATTAGGAACATCCCGCGATGCAGTGCGTAGAGCTCGGGGACAACGGGTCCACCGCGCCACGCTTCAAAGTCCTCAGGGAAGAGAGAGAACCCGTACTGAGCGAGGTGCTGAGCTTGAGAATAGAAGGCAAGCTTCTGGAGCTTCATCGTCGGTACCGTATCGGTATGCTCCAGTATGTAAGTCGCGACATCAACGATTGACCGTGCCGTGTTGGTCTCCTCCTCTGGGTAGTTGCCACGCGATTATACCCGGCGTTCATGGCTATATCAGTCGGCTTGATCAGGTTTCAGGTTTGTCTCTCAGCTGACGCCGCCGGTGGAGCCTGGACGCAGATGATGGTGGGTGGCGTTAGCATCGGATCAACGTCACCGAGACGGGAGGAAAGCCTCCCGCTTGCCAGCCTCGGCCTCGTGAAAGAGACCCGTAGAGAAAGGACCGCGAGTGTCCACCGCCGCACCTCGTCCCCGTATCGAGCCCGTTATCGTCTCCGACGAATTCACGGTCGTCGGTCTCTACCATTCGACCCACGGTGAAGAACAGAACTACCAGAGCGAAGCCGCCCTCGAGGACGACCTCATCAAACAGCTGTGCGCTCAAGCCTACGAATACGCGGACATCCACGACCGCGATGGTCTCGAAGCGAACCTGCGCGTCCAGCTCGAAGCACTCAACGACTACCGATTCAGCGACGAGGAATGGAAGCACTTCTACCGTCACTCAATCGTCGAGGCCCCCTCCGCCGACGGGAACCCCGTCATTGCCAAAGCCCGCCGCATACAGGAAGACCACGTGCAGGTTCTCACCCGCGACGACGGCACTCCCAAGAACATCAGCCTGATCGACAAGACCAACATTCACCGCAACAATGTTCAGGTGATCCACCAGTACGCGGTCGATACCGGCCTACGCTCGAATCGCTATGATGTCACTGTCCTGGTCAATGGCCTGCCTCTCGTCCACATTGAACTCAAGCGGCGCGGCGAAGACCTGCGGCAAGCTTTCAATCAGATCGACCGCTACCAGCGCGACTCCTTTCATGCTGGAGATGGTCTCTTCGGATACGTGCAGATCTTCGTGATCTCCAACGGCGCTCACACCAAGTACTACTCCAACACCGTGCGTCTCGCGCACATCCGGGAAAACGTGGGAGGTCGCCGTGAGGTTGCTGCCGCCAATACTCATTCCTACGAATTCACCAGCTGGTGGACCGATGCTGCCAATAACCAGATCCCGGACCTCGCCGACTTTGCCGCCACTTTTCTAGCCAAGCGCACGATCCTCGCGATCCTCACCCGATACTGTGTGCTCAACACCTCCGGTCAGCTCCTCGTCATGCGTCCCTACCAGATCGCCGCGACCGAAGCAATCCTCCAGCGCATCAAAACCTCCAGCATGAACAAGCAGACTGGCAGCGTCGCCGCCGGCGGGTACATCTGGCACACGACGGGCTCTGGAAAGACCCTTACCTCCTTCAAGACCGCTAAGCTCGCAGCCGGCATGGAAGGGGTCGACAAGGTCCTCTTCGTCGTCGACCGCAAGGATCTCGACCATCAGACTATCCGCGAGTACAACGCGTATGCCGAGGGGACCGTCTCCGCCAACCAATCCACACGGCAGCTCGCTCAGCAGATCGACGACCAATCTGTCCCAATCATCGTCACCACCATCCAGAAGCTTGCGACCTTCGTTAAGAGCCACCACGGGCACGCCATCTATTCCGGGCACGTTGTCCTCGTTTTCGACGAATGCCACCGCAGTCAGTTTGGCGATATGCACACTGACATCACGCGAGCGTTCCGCAATTACCACCTTTTCGGCTTCACCGGAACGCCCATCTTCGCGGAAAATGCCTCCAGCTCCGGAAAAGCAAATCTGCGCACCACCCAGCAGGCCTTCGGGGACCAGCTGCACTCCTACACGATCGTCGATGCTATTCGGGACAAGACCGTCTTGCCGTTCCGTGTCGACTACCTGAATTCATTCCGCGTGCGAGACGGCATTGATAATCACGACGTTGAAGGCATCGATACCGACAGCGCCTACATGAACCCGAAGCGTATCACGGCCGTGGTCTCCTATATTCTTGAGCACTTCGACCAAAAGACGAAGCGGCACGCCTCTTTCCAGTACAAGAAACGTCGTGTGAGTGGCTTCAACTCCCTGTTCGCTACCTCCTCCATCAAGGCAGCCCGCGCCTACTACCAGGAATTCAAACGTCAACAGGCCGACCTGCCGGAGGCACGCAGGCTCAGCGTCGGAATCATCTACTCCTACGCGCCCAACGCCGACGCTCCGGGCACTGGCCTGCTCTCCGAAGAAACCATGGACCCCTCGGCTCTCTCCCAGGACGACCGTGCGTTTCTCGACGACGCAATCGCCGACTACAACCAACGCTTTGGGACCAACTTCGGCACCGACGCCTCCGGATTTGAAGGCTACTACGAAAGCCTCTCCAAGGCCCTCACCGACAAGCGTATCGATCTTGTGATCGTCGTCGACATGTTCCTCACCGGATTCGACTCGAAGTCCCTCAACACCCTGTGGGTCGATAAGAACCTGCGCGCTCACGGTCTCATTCAGGCTTTCTCGCGCACGAACCGAATCCTCAACTCGGTGAAGACCTACGGAAACGTCGTCTGCTTCCGAAACCTTGAAGAGGCAACGAACGACGCGATTGCCCTCTTCGGCAACAAAGAGGCGCGCGGCCAGGTTCTCCTGCGCCCTTACGGCGAGTACCTGTCCAGCTACCTGGAAACCATCGACCAGCTGCGCCTTGACTTCCCACTCCCGATTGGCTCGATTGCGTCGGAGAAGGAACAGAAACGCTTCATCGTGCTCATGGGACAGATGCTGCGACTGCGCAACATCCTCACCTCCTTCGACGATTTTGAAACTGACGATCCTGTCCCCTCGCGCGACCTCGAAGACTACCGCAGTGTCTACCTCGACCTCTACCACGAGGCGCGCGAGCGAGTGAAGGCCGAGAAGGAACCTATCGCCGACGACCTGGTGTTCGAGATGGAGCTAGTCAAGCAGGTGGACATCAACGTCGACTACGTTCTCATGCTCGTCGAGCACCATAGAGGAGAGAAGGGCGATGGAGAGGACCGGGAAATACCGGTTGATATCGTGCGTGCGCTCGCCTCCTCGCCGACCCTGCGAGGTAAGCGCGATCTCATCGAAGAGTTCTATCTTCGTGTCTCGCTGGATGGGGATGTGCCCACTGAGTTTGAAGCCTTCATTGCCGCCAGGCGCGAGAGCGAGCTGGCAGCCATCATCGAGGCCGAGCGTCTGAGGGAGGGTGCGCGCGAGTTCGCTTACGAGTCTTTGCGCGAAGGCTACGTGAGCGATGAAGGAACCGGCCTGTCCTCCATCCTTCCGCCGATGCGCCGCTTCGGAGCGGGGGCAGGGCGCGAAGCTGTGCGTATCCGAGTCCTTGAGGCTCTGCGCTCCTGGGTCGAGTGCTTCACCGGGCTTGGTCGGGTGTAACTGCTTGGTTCCGCGCCTCATCGATTCACGAAGCGCGGGACTAGTTCATTCGATTTTACTGAGAGTTTTCCGTTAGCCACCTCATGACAAGGAGCCTCGTGTTTACACCTATCCATCGAGCCTTGGGACTCGAAGCCGGGAATGCAACCATCGATCTGATCCAACAAGCAGTTGACCACGGAGTCGAAGAAACCGCCGATCTGGACTGGAAGCAGGCTGTCTACAATTCACGAAAACCGAACTGGGATGAAGAGGCAGCAAAAGATATCGCTGCCATGGCGAATAGCGGTGGCGGATGGATCGTATTTGGAGTCAAAGAGAGCGGGGGCACAAATGCTGCCTCCGAGATTGCTCCGATAGGATGGTCTGCCGCCGAGCAACAGAGAATCCTCAGGACCGCGTATGCGAAGATTGGGCCGCCAGTTGTCGGCATAGAGTTCTATAACATTCCGTGCGGCGACGAAGGTGATGGGAGCGTCGTCATGATGCGGGTACCGGACTCTGCGGACGCGCCACACTTCGCTCGTAAGGGAGATAACGCGTTCGTCGCTCCACGGCGCAACGGCCCTCATACCGTGTACATGAGTGACCGCGAGATTGAACGTGGATTTAGGGAGCGTTTCCAGTACGCAGACGATAGGGAACACCTTCTCCAGGACCGCTTTGAGCGTGCTTGTGAGGCGCTGCGCCCTGAGGACGGAGTGTTCCTTGCTGTTGCAGCTGTCCCCCTGGAGCCGGTCACTGGACGAGGGGCCAGCGCAATGGAACAGGTATATCAATACAGAGACGAACCCTTATTGCCTGCACAAGTGGGTGTGCGGGCGCAAAATAATTGGTGGCAAGGGGGAGAAATTAAGAAGGGGCTGCGTCAATGGATATTACGCGCCCACAAGAGCGCACATCATAAGTTTCGGAAGTTCCTTTGCGATGATGCAGCAGTGTTAGGCGCGTACCAACTGGGACTCTTGATCACTGACGAGCAGTGGAGCGACAAATACCCCGTGGGTCTGACGAACCACTGTAGGGCCGTTGATGTCCAGACTGCAGTCATCGATTGTGTCACTTTACTTCGCAGTCATGCAGAGGAACGGCAAGCACATGGCGGATTTCGAATTAGGGTGGGTCTTGTTGGAATCGCGGGGAAACCGATAGTCATAAGGGAGATGGACGACTGGGTTGACAGACTGCGTGACGCCGACGATATGGAACCCATTGTAAGGTTTCAGCCGATTACAATTGAGCTTGATCCGCTGTCGATGATCGATGAAATACTCCCCATCATCAATGATCTGGTGTGGGATTTGGTTAGTCAGGGTGGTGTCGAATATCTATAGGTGATTGCGGAACCGAGTAGCTGACTACCTGAAGTTCAGTAAATGAAACGGCCCCGGCCTCGTCAATGAACGAGGCCGGAGCCGGTTTCGCGTCTTGCCTGGCAGCAGGGGAGTGGTTGCTCAGAGGGTGGAGACGAACTCCGCCAGGTGCTTCGCGTGCTCGCGCGAACGCTCGACCACATCGGCGCGTGCCGCCTCATCCGTGCGATTCGCGTAGGACACGCCGTACAGGGGCAGAACACCCGCATACTCCAAGCCCGTCAGGGCGCTCGTCGCCTTCACCGCGGCCAAGAAATGCTCGATGCCGCCCGGCTGGGCGTCATAGTAAGATTCCGCCGCTCCCGTCGTCAGCGACACCACCAGCTTCTTGCCGCGCAGCGCCGTGCCCGTCGACCCGTGGCTGAAACCGCGCACAAATACGTCCTCCATCCACTTTTGCAGCAGCGACGGCCAGCCGTACCACCACAGCGGATACTGCAACACGATCACGTCCGCCGCGGCAAGCTTCGCCTGCTCCGCCTCAACGTCGAACGCGTAATCGGGATACAGCTCGTCGAGATGATCGATCTCGGCGCCCGGAAGTAGGGACGTTAGCTCCTCCAGAATCGTCTTATTCGCCACCGAATCGTCACCGAGACGCGGGTGACCCGACACGATCAGAACCTTGGACATCTCTTTTCCTTTCGTCGATGCCAGAAGTCTACGCCCGCACAAACCGGCGCGAACAGGACGTGCACATGCGTTTCGCGCGGGGTGAAGCCCCGAAACAGAAGACGCGTTACCCAGGACTACAGTAGAGACATGGACCACACCTACTCCCAGACTCTCACCCTGCGCCGCATCCTTCTTGTCATTGCGACGGGCGTCGGCGCGGGATTTCTTTCCGGGCTCTTCGGCGTCGGCGGTGGCCTCGTTATCGTCCCCGCGCTCATGGCCGTCCTGGGCATGGATCAGCGCCGCGCCTCGTCCACCTCCCTTGCCGCCATCATCGTCACCGCCGCCGTCGGCTCGGGCACCTACGCCCTGCACGGCGAGGTCTCCTGGGTGGGTGGAGCCCTCCTCGTCGTCGGCGCGCTCGCGGGTTCCCAAATCGGCGTGTGGTTCTTGCGCCGCCTCCCCGCGCCCTCCCTGCCCTGGATCCTCATCGGCTTCACACTCTTCGTCATCGTCTCCCAATACCTGCAGGTCCCCACGCGTGAGGGTACCGTCTCGCTGACCCCGGCCTCGTGCGCTCTGCTGATCCTGGTCGGCGTGTGCGCCGGCATCCTGTCCGGCCTAGTCGGCGTGGGCGGCGGATCCGTCATCGTGCCCGGCATGGAACTCGCCGTCGGTGCAGGAGACCTGATCGCGCGCGGCACGTCCCTGCTCGTCATGTCCCCACCGGTATCGCCGGAACCGTCACGAATCTGCGTCACCGCATGGTAGACCTTCGTATCGGCCTCATCGTCGGGGCCTCCGCCGCGGCCACGGCCCCCGCCGGACGCCTTGTCGCCACGCTCGTGTCCCCGAGCGTCGGCGCGATCCTCTTCAACATCTTCCTGCTCTCCATCATCGCCTCGACGATCCTGAAGATGCGCCGGGCGCGCGCTCAGGGCTGAACGAAACGGCCCCGGCCTCATGCGAGATCGGGGCCGAAGCGTCAGTGCGACTTACGGATCACTCGTCGGCGGCGCTGGGGTGCGTCATGTCGGCGGGAACGACCCATGCGTCGAACTCGTCGGCGGTCAGGAAGCCCAGTTCGAGGGCGGACTCGCGCAGCGACAGGCCCTTGTGATGCGCGTTCTTCGCGATCTTCGAGGCCTTGTCGTAGCCGATGTGGCGGTTCAGGGCCGTCACCTGCATGAGGTTGATGTCCAGGTTGTGCTTGATCTTCTCGTAGTTCGGCTCGATGCCGTACGCGCAGTGCGTGTCGAAGGACACGCAGGCGTCGCCGAGCAGGCGGATGGACTCCAGGACGTTCCAGGCCATGACGGGCTTGAAGACGTTGAGCTGGAAGTTGCCCTGCGAGCCGGCGAAGCCGACCGTTGCGTCGTTGCCGAAGACCTGGGTGGCGACCATCGTCATGGCCTCGCACTGGGTCGGGTTGACCTTGCCCGGCATGATGGACGAACCCGGTTCGTTCTCGGGGATCAGCAGCTCGCCGATGCCGTTACGCGGGCCGGAGGCGTACCAGCGCACGTCGTTCGCGATCTTCATGAGGGCGTCGGCCAGGACGCGCAGCGCGCCCGAAACCAGCACCAGCGCGTCGTGCGCGCCCAGGGCGGCGAACAGGTTGTCGGCCTGCTTGAACTCGATGCCCGTCTCCTCGGAGATCTTCTTCGCGGTGAGCTCGCCGAACTTCGGGTGAGCGTTCAGGCCGGTGCCCACGGCGGTGCCACCGATGGCCAGTTCGCGCGCACGCGTGTCCGCGTACTCGATACCGTCGAGGGCGAAGTCAATCTGAGCAACCCAGCCGGAGATGACCTGGCCCAGGCGGATCGGGGTGGCATCCTGCAGGTGGGTGCGGCCCACCATGATGACGTCGTCGAACTCCTTGGCCTTCTTGTCCAGCGTGTCGCGCAGCTGGCGCACGCGCGGGTACATGTCGTGCAGCTCGGAGACGACCGCGATGTGCATGGCGGTGGGGAAGGTGTCGTTCGAGGACTGGCCGCGGTTCACGTGGTCGTTGGGGTGCACGGGGGACTTGGTGCCCATGGTGCCGCCCGCGAGTTCGATGGCGCGGTTGGAGATGACCTCGTTGGCGTTCATGTTCGACTGCGTGCCCGAGCCGGTCTGGAAGACGACCAGCGGGAAGTTGTCGTCGAGCTTGCCAGAGATGACCTCGTCGCCGGCCTGCGCGATGTAGTTCGCGATGTCGGCGGGCAGTTCGCCCAGCTCAGCGTTGGCCAGGGCTGCGGACTTCTTCAGGATGCCGAGGGCGCGCACCATCGGGCGACCCCACACGAATGTGTTGCGGCCGATGTCGAAGTTGTGCAGCGAACGCTCGGTCTGAGCGCCCCAATAGCGGTTCGCGGGGACCTCAACGGCTCCCATCGAGTCGGTTTCGGTGCGGGTTTCTTGTGCCACAGGTGGCTCCTTCGCGTAGGGCTTACGTACCTCTCTAGGATAGCGCCGAGCGCGCTGTGAGGCGTGGGGCACTCGTCCTAGTCGCGTGCTCGGGACACAATGTCCAGCTTGCGCAGGAGCAACCACGCGCACGAACACGACAGTGCGACGAGGGACAGCGCGAGGAGGAAGGGTGACAGGGGCATCCAGCCGTACAGGGCGGTGGCGCTCACGGGGGCCACGATCCACGTGATCGCGCCGGTCGCGTTGATGACGCCGGCGATGCCGCCCTGCTCGCGCTCGGTGACAGCCAGGGACGCGCCGGCGGAGTAGCCGGGGGAGGCCATGCCCGAGGCGACGCCCATCGCGAAGGTCGATGCCGCGACCGCCCACAGCGTCGGCGCGAGGGTCAGACAGGTGAGAGCGATGAGTGCGAGCGTCATGCCCGCCCGCAGCAGCCTGCGAGGCCCCCATCCCAGGCGTGGCACGACGATCAGCTGCATGAGCATGGCTCCGGCGGCGTTGGCCAGCAGCATCAGGGCCGTGATTGACACGGCGGGCGCGGGCTCGAGTCCGCCGCGGTCCTGCACGACGAAACCCATCGTGATCTGAACGACGCCGTTCGCGAAGTAGATGCCGAAGATCGAGGCGATCCACGGGGCGATCCGTCGGTCGGTCCAGCTCACGCGCGGGGGCAGTTCGCCGTCTGTGGTTTCCACGCTCGCGCTGTCCGTTGTCCCTTCAATCGACGAGGCCGGGGTCGCTTTCTCGGGTTCTGCGGCCTCATGGGACAGACGGGGCAGGTGCCTCCTTGGGTGGGTGGTGCCTCCGTCACGGGGTAGCCAGATCAGGGCGATGGCCAGCGCGATGAGAACGAAGACCGGCGTGGCGTGCACGGGTCCGAAGATCCACCACGCACCCAGTGCCGACGAGACGAGGGAACCTACCATGACGGACAGGTTGATCGCTCCCGAGAACGCGGATGTGCCGCGCACGCGCGACCCCTCGTCCGGGGTCACCTCGGCGACGAGGGCCTGGCCGGTCGGCGGGATCGCCGCGACGGCCGCGCCGAAGAAGGGGCCGCGCGCCGCCATGATGGCCCCCGCCGCGGCAAACGCGCCGATGTAACCGGCTGCGCGCGCCCACACTGCTGCCGAAAAGAGCGTGCCCGCCGTCAGCGCCAGGATCAGCGCCAGCAGAATGACGCGCCTGCGTCCCCAGGCGATCGAGCGACGCCCCCAGAACTGGCTGAGCGCCGTCACCGCGGCAGCCGCCAGGGACACCGCCGCACCCACGATCCACTCGGGCAGGTCCAGGGCGCGCGAGAGGGGAGCGATCGACACGTTGAGCATGTTCTGCGCCGTGTAGGTAAACAGGGCGATCGCCACGAGCGCGCGCAGCGTCGGATTCGTTAACAAGGGAGAAGAAGGCACAGTGCATCCTACGACGGAGGCCCCGCGCATTGCGCGGGGCCTCCCCAGACAGTTGTTGAATAACACAGAGGTGCGGTAAGAGTTAACGCTGCACCCAGGTGCTCACCTTCCAGCGCGCGTCCCCCGAGCGCTCACGCCACTCGGCATCACTGCGGTTCTCATCCCTGCGCCACAGAGACGGATCCAGCGGCGGCGCGTACACGAAGGTCGAATCCTCGGGTGCACCCGAGGCCACATCCAACTCCAGGTCGGTCACCACGGCCTCGTCGAGGAAGGGCAGTGTCTGCGCATAGAGCTGTGCCCCGCCCGTGATCCAGATGTAGGGGGCCTGTGTGCGTGCCGTTTCCTCGCGCGCGGCAGCCAGGGCTTCCTCGACGGAAGAAACGACGAGCGCGCCCTCGGCCATGTACCCGGGGGTACGGGTGATGACGATGTTCGTGCGGCCCGGGAGGGCGCGCCCGAGAGCCTCCCACGAGCGGCGGCCCATGATGATCGGGCAGCCCATCGTGGACTCCTTAAAATGATGGAAATCAGCGGGAACATGCCAGGACATGGCCGTGCCAGTCCCGATGATCCCGTTGCTATCCTGGGCCCAAATCGCGGCGAGCTTCGTCATACGGCGACCGGAGCCTTGATCGTCGGGTGATGCTGGTAGTCGATGACGGAAATATCGTCGAAGGAGTACTCGAACATCGACGGAGCCTTTGTCAGCTCCAAGCGCGGGAACGGGTACGGCTCGCGGCTCAGCTGCTCGGTCACCTGCTCCGTGTGGTTGGAGTAGATGTGGCAGTCTCCGCCCGTCCAAATGAAGTCGCCGACTTCCAGGCCCGCCTGCTGGGCGAACATGTGGGTGAGCAGCGAGTAGGACGCGATGTTGAAGGGCACACCCAGGAACATGTCTGCGCTGCGCTGGTAGAGCTGCAGCGATAGGCGGCCGTCAGCCACGTACAGCTGGAAGAATGCGTGGCAGGGCTCGAGCGCCATCTGCGGCAGGTCTCCAACGTTCCACGCGGAGACCACCATGCGGCGCGAATCCGGGTTCGTCTTCACCGTCTCGAGGACCTGGGAGATCTGGTCGATGTGGCGGCCGTCCCCGGCGTTCCACGAACGCCACTGGACGCCGTACACCGGGCCCAGCTCACCGTCCTCGTCCGCCCACTCGTTCCAGATGCGGATCCCGTTGTCCTGGAGCCAGGACACGTTTGACGAACCCGACAGGAACCACAGGAGTTCGCCGACCACCGACTTGAGGTGCACACGCTTCGTCGTGATCAGCGGGAAGCCCTTGGACAGTCGTAGCGCAGCTGCGCCCCAAACAGGGAACGCGTGCCTGTGCCGGTGCGGTCACCCTTGGGGGTGCCCTCACGCATAATGCGCGCCAGCAGGTCCTCGTACTGGCGGTCGACGGCGCTCACGTCAGTTGATCCGCTCGTTCGTCCATGTGTGCGAGGCCGGCAGAGCCTGGTCGACGACCGAGTGCTCGATCGTGCAGTTGCGCTTGATTGCGGCATCGGCGCGACGCTTGAGATCCTCGATCTCCTCGTCGGACAGGGCAGACATGTCCTGGACCAGCTCGACGTCCACGTGCGTGAAACGATCATTCTGCTGGTCGTAGTCAGCGGACACGCCGACGAACTGCTCGAAATCGTCGCCCAGGCGAGCCGCCATGCGGGCATCCGAGCTCATCGCGTTGCAGCCCGCGATCGCGAGCTTGAGCAGATCACCGGGGGAGAAGAGGCCGGGGCCATGACCGATGCGGATCTCGGCGCCGTCCTGGTTGCGGGCGACGTACTGACGCACGCCCGTACGCTGCATGTACAGAGACTTTGGGGTATCACTCATAGGACCATTGTCGCGTAAAAAGGCGCCGTTCGCCCAGACATCAGCGCCGGGCGGGCGGTGTTTTTCCTACAGCGAAGCGCAGTCCTCAGCGATGCTCCTCCAGCCACGAGGTGGCCAGCTCGTGCTCGTGCTCGATAACCGTTCCCGCGTGGGTCACCGCCTCCCTCTCAATGCGCCCACCAAACAGCGGAATCCGCACCGACACGTTCCCCTTCACGGCGCGCGTACAGCCATCATCCGCGGGAGAGAGGACGGAGGCCGCGTCGAAGGAGACGGGCGCACCCTCCACGGTCAGCGTCGAACGCGAACGAGCCACGGCCTCGTCCCTCTTCCACTCCTCCACGAATGTTGCGCGCAGACTGCCCTTGACAAAACGGGAGGCGGCCGCCGGGATCAGTTCCGGGCGCACGTCACCTGAGAACGTGATGCGGCCACCCTCCACGCTCGCCGTCGTGCTGCCCGGCACCAGGAAAGAGCCGAAACGTCGCTCCTGGTAGCCCGGGCTGAGGAACATGGCGACGACTTCGTCAACAGTGCCCGGATAGGTAACAGACTGGGTGAACTCCATGATTCTCCTTCTCTCTGAGGTCACCACCGAATCGTGGCCCGGCGCTCATTTACAACTAAGGACCGCCTTTGTGGCCCCGCTCCCACTAGAGTAGAGCCATGCGTAGCCTCATGCAGTTAGCTGAAGAAGCCTCTTCGACACCGCTGTCGGAGCAGGACATTGATTGGCTGCACCTGCTGTTTGCGGACTGGCAGGTGCTCGCTGACCTGGCAGCCGCCGACCTCGTTCTGTGGCTGCCCGCCGACGACGGCAGATTCATCGCCGCCAACCACTGCCGCCCCGCGACCTCGACGACCGTTCACGTCGACGACATCATCGGGTTGCACCTGCCCGCCGCCCGCGAGGTCGACCTGCATCGCGCCATCCAGACCGGCCAGGTTGTGCGCTCGCCCGCTGCACGCTGGGCGGGCACCTACTCGATGCAGGAAACGTGTGTTCCCGTGTGCCACGACGGGCGCATTATCGCGGTCATCACCCGTGAAACGAACCTGTCCAGCCCCCGCCTGTCGATGGGTTTTGAGGGGTGGACCATCGCCGCGGCCGACACGCTCTGCCAGATGATCGCGCGCGGCGAGTACCCCTACGACTCCACCCCGCAGGTCACCTCCCACGGCGTTCCGCGCGTCCTTGATGGTGCGCTCCTGCTCGATGCAGAGGGGCGCGTCCTGCAGGCTAACCCCAACGCCATGTCGTGCCTGGCACGCCTGGGTATTCGCCACGACGTGAAGGGCAAGGTTCTGGCCCAGGAGATCACCGACGTGATCGGCGAAGGTACCTTCATCGAGGAATCGATGGCCGTCGTCGTCATGGGTCGGGCCTCCTGGCGTGTCGAGATCGCGGCGAGCGCCTCCACCATTTCCATGCGTGCCCTGCCCCTGCAAAACGGGCGCAAGCGCCTGGGAGCTGTCATCCTCCTGCGCGACGTGTCCGAGGTACGCCGCCACGAGCAGGAACTCATGACGAAGGACGCGACGATCCGCGAGATCCACCACCGCGTCAAAAACAACCTGCAGACCGTGTCCGCGCTGCTGCGCCTGCAGTCGCGTCGCTCCAGTGAGGACGCCGTCAAGGTGGCACTCGCGGAGGCCGAGCGCCGCGTCCAGGCCATCGCGACCGTGCACGCTGCGCTGTCCCAGAACGTCGACGAGTCCGTCGACTTCGACGAGGTCGCCCGCACGATCGTGCGCATGGCCGGCGCGATAGCGTCCACGGATCATGGCGTCGAGGTCATCACGACCGGCAACTTTGGGACGATTTCCGCCGATCAGGCCCAGGCGCTGGCGACCGTTCTCAACGAGCTGGTCGCCAACTCGGTCGAGCATGGCCTGGCCGACCGTGACGGTCGTATCGAGGTGTGCGCCCAGCGTGAGGGCCTGTCTATGAAGGTCACTGTCGCAGATGACGGTGTCGGCTTCGTGCCGGGAACGCCCATGAGCGGCCTGGGCACGCAGATCGTTCACCAGATGGTGCGCGGCGAGCTGCGTGGCTCTATCGAGTGGGCACCCCGCGAGGGTGGCGGCACGCTCGTGACGCTGTGGGTTAACCTCGATCCCGCCTGACGCGGGGGCGCGGGAACGAACGAGGCCGGGGATCCGTCGTGGATTCCCGGCCTTCGTGCGGTGTATGGTCGCGGTGTTCTCAGCAGCCTGCGCGTCGTGCACGCGCGGCGCGGCGTTTGAGCGAGCGGCGTTCTTCTTCGCTCATGCCGCCCCAGACGCCCGAGTCCTGGTTATTGTCGATTGCCCACTGCAGACAGATGCCCTGGACGTCGCATTCGCGGCACACGGCTTTCGCTTCGGCCACCTGGCTGATGGCGGGCCCCGTGTTCCCGATGGGGAAGAAGAGTTCGGGGTCGACTGTCAGGCAAGCCGCCTTGCTGCGCCAATCCATGTGTGTTCTCCTTGCGTTACCGTGTGCTGTAGGGACTTCGTGTAGTCGTCTGTCAGTGTCCGCCAGTCGTGGTAGATGCGCAAGATGTCTGAACAATTCGTGTGGAGAGGTCACTATGCGTCTAGTCACGCTCGGCGAAAAAGCTGGGACTTAGGTGTTAACTGACCCTACGGTCAGTTGGATCGTTGTCAGGGTATCATCCTCCCAGATGAGCCCGCAGGTGGGATTCCATGGGTGTGCTGCAATCGATAGCGGGTACCTGCGGCTCGTGCGCATGAGTCCTCGCATGACGTTGTCCGAGGGGTTGAGTGCGAGCATGCGGTGAGCGTCGCGGCGCACAATTCTGGTCCATGCGTTCTCTGGAATAATCTCGGCAATTGTGGGGGGTGGGCCAGCCGTGCGCGGCATGCAGCGCCTCGACGACGCGCACGTTGGAGGGTTCTCCGATAATCACCCAGGGTTTGTCTGTTGCCCACCGGATGGGTTCATACTCGGGGCCGATGAGGGCCGGGGCGGAGGTATTACTGACCAACGCTGCAGCCTCCTGAGGGGAGGGAATCCGCCACGCATGACAGGCGCTATCGGTGTCTTGGGAAACTCCTGTGGGCGGAGGATCGATGGGGACGCATGCGAGGGCCGTCTCCTCGCCCGGGCGGGCCAACAGTGCATGGGCGTCCCCGAGGGAACGCAGCCTACTCGGCTGGATCCCGGCGTGCAGAGCCTCGTCGGCGTCCCTGGCGCGCACGAGCCGCATTGAGAAAGCCCCCATGGCAGCCGACGAGGACGTGAAACGTCCGGAGAACGCCGCAACGAGGATGACGCCGGACCGAGCGGCGCCCGTCAGCAGCGATGACCAGAGTTCCTCAGCCTGGGGGAGTGACAGTGCCTGCGCCAGGGACGAGCGCAGAGCGGTCACATCCGAAATCGCTAGCACCGCGGGGCCGTGCGCACGGATCCCCTCGACGAGGTCGATGGCACCCAGGTCACGCGGGGAAAGACGCGAGGAAGCGCCAGGGACTGCCTCGTCCCCGATGACGTGCAGAGGCAGCCGACTTGCCCCTGCGATCCTCGCAGCAATCGAGCGCGCCCATTGAGATGCCAACGCCGCCTCGTGGGCGCTCGTCTGGATCTGGACAGAGCCTCCCTCCCACACCAGCGGCGAATGAGACTCGATGCCCTCAACCAGCCCAAGAACGACGGACCCCGGCGCAGCGCCGCCGTTTTCGTCCTGCTCCGCCCAGGCCTCGTCGATCTGAGTCCACGTGAGAGAACCCGGGAGCGCGGGTGCCCACAGTGGGGCTGCGCTCGCGGCGGGCCAGCGCGCCGCGCACTTGGACACAACCGCGGCGACGTCGGCCATGTAAGACAGCTGGAGCGTGCCCACTCCCGCGAGTACTGCGCGCCCGGGGACACGGGGCAGGGACGAGGCCCGGGCATCGCCCAGGATGTCCGTGGAGTCGGGGGCGCTCACGCATCGCAGCGCCAAACGAATGTCCATGTTGGCGCGCATCGATGCGTTGATCGCCCCCGACGGGCGCTGCGTCGCGGCGATCAGGTGCAGTCCCAGGCTGCGGCCCTGAGCGGCCAGACGCAGCAGGACGTCCATCGAGGAGGGATGGGTGTCGGCCAGGACGCGGAACTCGTCGATCGCGACGACGAGGCGCGGGGGAGGTTGTGGAGTGCGGGCGGGATCCTCCTCGTAGGCGCGCTCCCAGGCCGTCAGATCCGGCACGCCCAGATCGCTCAGCGCCGCTTCGCGCCGTGCCAGGACTGAGGCGATACCGTCCAGGGCGCGCGACGTGGCCCCCGCGTCCAGGTCGGTGAGCAGCGCCTGCGTGTGGGGGAGGTCCGCCAGGCGCGCGAAGGTGGAGCCGCCCTTGTAATCGATGAGGATGAAACGCACGGAGGCGGGCGAATAGCAGTGAGCGATGGAGGCGAGCCAGCCGAGCAACGCCTCCGACTTGCCTGAGCCCGTGCAACCGGCGATGAGGGCGTGGGGGCCGTCCGTGACGAGGTCTAATTCGACGGGTCCCGCCTCGGAGCGGCCGATGACGACGCTGAGCATGCCCGAGTGTCCGCGGGCAGCATCCGGGTCCCAGTCGACGCGCTCGGGCAGCGTGTCCTCATTGGTCGTTCGTGTCACAGTCCACCACCAGCGCGTGGAGACTGGCCGTTCAACGGTGACGCACACGCGGGCGCACCACGAGGGAAGCTCGGCAACGCGCGTCGCGTAGCCGATGTGTAGGGCGGAGGCCGCATTGTCGTTCACCCCGCCACGGGCGCAGTATGGGCATTCATCCTCCCCGGTCACGTGGATGTCGAGCGCCGGGTATCCCAGCAGTACGGGCGAGTGGGAGCGCCACCAGACGCGTGCCCCGCCAAGCTGCGCGGCCACCTGCCCCGCGCACCACAGCGCGCACTCGGCACCGTACTCTCCCACGATGCCCAGCGACGCGGCGTCACCCGGCTGGGAGGATGGCGACGTGGCAGCCAGGATCACACGACGTCCGAGCCGCGTCGCTCGCCCCGGCCAGACGGCGGCCCTCGGGATGTGCGTAGGCTCACCCGCGGTAGGCAGTGAGGCAAGGACGAGGGCGAGCGCGGCCCCGTCCCATCCTCGCCGACGCCTGCGTGCACGCAGGACCATCACGACCACCACGACGCAGGCGATGGCCGCGGCGACCCCGGCAAGCGTCCAGAGCGCTCGCGGGGACGCGGCCAAGGTGTGCAGGCGCCAGGCCATGAGGCCGCCCATGACGACGAGGGAGACGAGGGGTGCCCCGCGCAGGAGAGAGGATCCTGAGAAGACACCACGGCCTCGTCGATCAATGCCCGGCCACGTGAGCGCCCGGGGACGGCCTCGCACCTCGAGAGTGTCTCCCCCCAGGCGGACGCGCCTGCCCGGGGCGAGCCGTTTGCGTCCGCGAAGTCGGTGCCATCCGCGCATTCGCGTGCGCACCCGGATGGGCGACGTGTGTGGAGACGCGCGCAGGCAGGCGCGCCCACCTCGCGTGGAAAACTCGGCGTGCTCGCGGGCGATGCTCGCGCAGGACAGAGGGACGTCTCCGGCTCTGCCCACGGTGCCCGGCGCGAGAACGAGGCCGACGTCGGGTCCGTCGACGCACGCCAGGTGCAGGTCGGTGCGCAGGGCCGCGCGTGCCAGGCATTTACTGTCGCTCATACCTCCACGATCCTGCCGCGCCCGCGCATCTTCAAGCAGCGGCGCGACCCCTGTGGATAGCGGAGCGACACGCGAGGCCCCTGTGGATAAGTGTTCCGGGCGCGCGAGGGTGTGGATAACACCACCGGCGACGCTCGTGAGCGTTCCGAACCCCGACCGAGACAGCCGCGAAATGCAAGAATGGACCCCATGCATGACGACACGTTCGAGACGACTCGCGACCGCTACAACGACCTGGTGACGCGCATCGAGGAGGCGCGTGCCGCCTACTACGACCGCGATGCGCCGACGATCTCGGACGCGGACTACGACCGCATGTACCGCGAGGTCGAACAGATCGAGGAGCGCTATCCGCAGCTACGCGGAGCCGACTCGCCCACGATGAGCGTGGGCGGCAGCGTCGACTCCGGCTTCTCCGAGGTACGCCACCTCGCCCAAATGATGTCCCTCGACGATGTGTTCTCCCTCGAGGAACTTGCCGGGTGGGAGACCCGAATGGCCGAGGCCACCGGCATCACCGACCTGGAGATGACGACCGAGGTGAAGGTCGATGGGCTCTCCATCAACCTCCTCTACGAGAACGGCCGCCTCGTGCGCGCCGCGACCCGAGGTGACGGTTACGTCGGCGAAGACGTCACCGCCAACGCGCGGACCATCGCCTCGATCCCGCAGACCCTCACCGGTACCGCCCCCGCCCGCATTGAGGTGCGCGGCGAGGTCTACTTCCCGGTCGCCGACTTCGCAGCCTTCAACGAGGCCCGCGTCGAGGCCGGGGAAAAGACCTTCGTCAACGCGCGCAACGCCGCCGCCGGCTCCCTGCGCCAAAAAGACCCCGCTGAGACCGCCAAGCGTCCCCTCGCGATGGTCGCCCACGGCATCGGCTTCGTCGAGGCCGGGGATGAGTTCACCGAGCCGACCACCCAAATGGGCTGGTACGAGCAGCTGCGCGAGTGGGGCCTGCCCGTCTCGCCCTACACTCGCCTGCTGACGGGCCGAAAGGCCGTTGAGGAACGCATCGCCGAGATCGGCGCGGACCGCCACGGCCTCGTCCACGAGATCGACGGCGTCGTCGTCAAGATCAACGACCTGTCCCTCCAACGCTCTCTCGGCTCCACCTCGCGCACGCCACGCTGGGCCGCCGCCTACAAGTTTCCGCCCGAGGAAGTACACACGCGTCTGCTCGACATCCGCGTGCAAGTGGGCCGCACGGGCCGCGTGACCCCCTACGGCGTCATGGAATCCGTGCTGGTCGCAGGCTCGAATGTCGCGCGCGCGACCCTGCACAACGCCCAGGAAGTCGCCCGCAAGGGCGTGCTCATCGGCGACCTCGTCGTCCTGCGTAAGGCCGGCGACGTCATCCCCGAGATCGTCGCCCCCGTCGAGGACGCGCGCAACGGCTCCGAACGCCCCTTCGTCATGCCCACGCAGTGCCCCTCCTGCGGGACCCCCCTTGTGCAGGAGAAGGAAGGCGACGTCGACCTGCGCTGCCCCAACAAGGGTGCCTGCCCCGCACAGATCACCGAGCGCCTCGCTCACGTCGGCGCGCGCAGCGCCCTGGACGTCGAGGGCCTCGGCGACGAGTCCGCCCTGGCGATGACACAGCCCGACAACGACCGCGACGAGGTGGCCGCCGCCCTGGTCGCCGGCCACAGTGTCACGCTGGAGGACGGCACCGTCCTCGCTCTCGAGGGCGCTCGCGAGCTGCCCCACGGCGAGCAGATCACCCGCGCCGAAGAACTCCTGCCCGCCCCGCAGGCCCCCGTCCTGCGCACCGAGGCCGCGCTCTTCGACCTGCGCGCCGAGGACCTGCGCGACGTCATGGTGTGGAAGCCCGTGAAAAAGAAGGGCGAGGAAACCGGAGACTGGAAGCAAGTCCGCTACTTCTGGACCAAGGCCTACAAGCCCCGCAAGCTACGCGGCCAGACCGTCTTCGAGCCCATTGAGCCTACCGCCTCCAAGGGCACCGAGAAAATGCTCGCCGAGCTGGACAAGGCCAAGAGCCAGCCCCTCGCGCGCGTCCTCGTCGCCCTGTCCATCCGCCACGTCGGCCCCACGGCGGCCCGCGCGCTCGCGGATACCTTCCGCTCAATGGACGCCCTGCGCGCCGCCTCGGTCGAGGAGCTGTCCGCCGTCGAGGGCGTGGGCGAGGAAATCGGACGCTCCCTGCGCGACTGGTTCACGGTCGACTGGCACCTGGAGGTGCTCGAGGCGTGGGCGCGCGCCGGCGTGCGCATGGCCGATGAAGCGCCCGAACCGGCCTCGGAAGTGCTCGCGAGCCTCACCATCGTCGTCTCGGGCGCGATGCCCGGCTACGACCGCGAGGGTGCCAAGGAGGCGATTACGTCGCGCGGAGGCAAGGCCGCGGGTTCCGTCTCGAAGAAGACTTCGCTCGTCGTCGCAGGTCCCGGTGCGGGGTCGAAGGCCGCGAAGGCCGAGGCCCTGGGCGTCCCCGTCATCACCGAGCAGCAGTTCGCGGACCTCCTCGAGGGAGGCCTGGCGGCCGTCGGCCTGTAACGAGGCCGGGGCGGGGTACTCAGACGAGAGGCTCGAAGGGACCCAGGAGTACCTCGCCGACGCGGGTGAGCCACGAGCGCTTCTCCCACTCGTCAATCGTCAAGCGGCGGGCCGTCGTCAGGTCGTTCGCGAAAATCTCCTCCATGCGCGCGGCCAGCTCACGCGAATAGAACTGCAGGCAGACCTCGTAATTGCCGCGCATCGACAGGCGATCAATGTTCGCCGTACCAATCGTCGACCAGCGCCCATCCACCGTCATCGTCTTCGAGTGCACCATCGCGTGTTGGTAGAGCCAGATCTCTACGCCCTCGCGCAGCAGCTCTCCGTAGTAGGGGCGCGCCACCCAGTCCGCCATGATGTGATTCGAAAACTCTGGGATCAAAACCTGGACGCGAACGCCCCGGCGCGCGGCGGCAATCAGGGACACCAAACCTCGTGATCCGGAATGAAATATGCCGTCGTAATCAGCACGCGATCCGTCGCTCGCTCAATCGCGTCGATGTACATGCCCCGAATCGGATAGAGCAGCGAATGCGGCAGGTTGAACTGCGCGGTCACGTCCGCGCTCCACGCGCGCGCACCCTGATCGGGCAAAAACGGAGAAGCAACGGGCCGGAAATGGTTCCAGAAATCAACGAAACCGTTCTCCAGCTCCCACACGGCTTCGCCTGTAATACGCACGTGCGTGTCACGCCACTCGTTCGCGAAGGGATCGCCGATGTTGTAGCCACCTACGAAGCCGACGTTGCCGTCGACTACCAGGATCTTGCGGTGATCCTGGCCTGTACGGCGAATATTCAGCGTAAAGAAACCCGACCGCAGGGTCGGGAACTTACGCACGTGCAGGTTCGGCATGTCAGGGAACTGGTAAAAACGCGGATCCTGGTTCAGGACGCCGAAACCGTCCCACACGCAAAACACCTCGACACCGCGCTCCGCGGCAGCGAGCAGCGCATTCTTGAATCGCTTCCCCCAGTAGTCAGAGCGCCAAATGAAAGTCTCGAAATAAATGTGATGCGTCGCCCCTTCAACAGCCTCCAGCATGTCCGCGTACAGGGAGGTTCCCTCCGTGTACGTGCGTGCCACGGTGTTGCCGATTGGTGTGTCGGCGGGAGGCAGCGTCGGGAAACCGTGCACGCCGCCGGGAATACGGGCGGTGCGCATGCGGTCAATCGCATGAACGGTCACGATAGCCGCCGCCTGGGCGGCAGCCACCGCAAGACCTACTTTTTTGACCACAGACCACGTCTGTCTGGTGAGTTGGCGTCGCTGTGAAAAGGTCATACGGGTAGGATGCCACACATGTCACGCATTAGTACTGACGAGGTCGCCCGCGTCGCGGGTCTGGCCCATATCGCATTGACCGACGAGGAAATCACGCGTTTCGCGGGTGAACTTGACGCAATCGCGGACGCTGTCTCGAAGGTGTCGGAGGTTGCCACACCTGAGGTTCCCGCCACGTCCCACCCGATTCCGCTGACCAACGTGTGGCGCGAGGACGAGGTCGGGCAGACCGTGGACCGCGACGAGGTACTCGCTCAGGCACCCGCCGCGCAGGACGGTATGTTCCTGGTTCCGCAGATTCTGGGGGAAGACTGATGAACGAGCTGCTGAAGAAGAGCGCCCTCGAGCTGGCGGACATGCTGGCCGCCGGCCAGATCACCTCCGTTGAGCTGACCCAGGCGTGCCTGGATCGCATCGACGCCATTGAGGATCGCGTCAACGCCTTCATTACCGTCGACCGCGAGGGCGCGTTGGCGACCGCGGCCGACGTGGACGCGCGCCGCGCAGCGGGGGAGACCCTGCACCGCCTGGCGGGCGTGCCCATCGCCGTCAAGGACAACGTGGTGACGCGCGGCCTGCGCACCACCTGCGCGTCGAAAATCCTGGGCGACTGGGAGCCTCCCTACGACGCGACCGTCACCACCAAGATCAAGGAAGCCGGTCTGCCCATCGTCGGCAAGACCAACATGGACGAGTTCGCCATGGGGTCGTCCACCGAGCACTCCGCGTTCGGCGCGACCAAGAACCCGTGGGACACTGAGCGTATCCCCGGCGGTTCCGGCGGCGGCTCGGCCGCGGCTGTTGCGGCCTACATGGTGCCCCTGGCCCTCGGTTCCGACACGGGCGGCTCGATCCGCCAGCCCGCGTTCGTGACCGGCACGGTCGGCGCGAAGCCCACCTACGGCGCGGTGTCGCGTTACGGCCTGGTGGCCATGGCCTCGTCCCTGGACCAGATCGGCCCCGTCACCCGCACGGTTGCCGACGCGGCCGCCCTGACCGAGCTGATCGGCGGCTACGACCCCCACGACTCGACCTCCCTGAACGAGCCGGTTCCCGCGCTCACGCAGGCCGTCGAGGCCGTCGCCGCGCAGGGCTCCATGAAGGGCCTGAAGGTCGGCGTCGTCAAGGAGCTGAGCGGCGAGGGCTACCAGCAGGACGTCATCGACGCCTTCAACGCGACTGTCGAGAAGCTGCGCGAGGCAGGCGCTGAGATCGTCGAGGTCTCCTGCCCGCACCTGGAGTACTCGCTGGGTGCCTACTACCTGATCATGCCCGCCGAGGTCTCCTCGAATCTGGCCCGCTTCGACGGTATGCGCTACGGCATCCGCGTCGAGCCCACCGAGGGTCCCGTGACCGCCGAGCGCGTCATGGCCGCCACCCGCGAGGCTGGCTTCGGTGACGAGGTCAAGCGCCGCATCATCCTGGGCACGCACGTGCTCTCGGCCGGCTACTACGACGCCTACTACGGCAGCGCGCAGAAAGTGCGCACGCTCATCCAGCGTGACTTCGACGCGGTGTTCGAGCAGGTCGACGTCCTTGTGTCCCCGACGGCCCCCGAGACGGCCTTCAAGTTCGGCGAGAAGACCTCTGACCCGCTGGCCATGTACCTCTACGATGTCGCGACGATCCCCGCGAACCTGGCGGGCATCCCCGGCATGAACGTGCCCAACGCGGTGTCCTCCGAGGGCCTGCCCATCGGCTTCCAGGTGCTGGCCCCCGCGCGCGGCGACCTGGTCATGTATAAGGTGGCGTCCCTGGTTGAGGCGCTCAGCGACGACGTCGCGGGCCAGTGCCCCGCAGCTAACTGGGAGGAAAAGTGATGACTGAGCTCATGGATTACGACGAGGCCGCCCGCCGCTTCGACCCGGTTCTCGGCATTGAGGTGCACGTCGAGCTGGGCACCACAACCAAGATGTTCGACGCGGCCCCCAACGCGTTTGGTGGCGACCCGAACACCTACGTGACCCCCGTGTCGCTGGGTCTGCCCGGTTCCCTGCCGGTCGTCAACCACAAGGCCGTTGAATACGCTATCAAGATCGGCCTGGCCCTGAACTGCGAGATCGCGGAGTACTGCCGGTTTGCGCGTAAGAACTACTTCTACCCGGACCTGACGAAGGCCTTCCAGACTTCTCAGTCTGACGAGCCGATCGCGCACGACGGGTACGTCGACGTCGAGCTTGAGGACGGCACCATGTTCCGCGTGCAGATTGAGCGCGCGCACATGGAGGAGGACGCGGGCAAGAACACGCACATCGGTGGCGCTGATGGCCGCATTCAGGGCGCGGATCACTCGCTCGTGGACTACAACCGTGCGGGCGTGCCGCTCGTGGAGATCGTGACCCGTCCGATTGAGGGCGCCGGCGAGCGCGCGCCCGAGGTGGCCGCCGCCTACGTGCAGGCCCTGCGCGACATCTTCCGCGCACTCGACGTGTCCGAGGCCCGCATGGAGCGCGGCAACGTGCGCGCCGACATCAATGTGTCGCTGCGCCCGACGCCCGAGTCACCTCTTGGTACGCGTACCGAGACGAAGAACGTGAACTCGTTCCGCGGTATCGCGTCGGCCGTGCGCTACGAGATGCAGCGCCAGGCCCAGATCCTGGCCGACGGTGGCACGATCCTGCAGGAGACCCGCCACTACCACGAGGAGGACGGCTCCACGTCGTCCGGCCGTGAAAAGTCGGATTCCGAGGACTACCGCTACTTCCCCGAACCCGACCTGGTTCCGATCCGCCCGGATCGCGCATGGGTTGAGGAACTGCGAGCCTCGCTGCCGGAACTCCCCGTCGCCAAGCGCCGCCGCCTGCGCTCCGAATGGGGGTACGCGGACATGGAGATGCGCGACGTCATCAACGCCGGTGCCCTCGAACTCATCGAGGCCACGGTTGCCGCTGGCTGCGATCCCGCCTCCGCCCGTAAATGGTGGATGGGTGAGATCTCGCGCCGCGCCAAGGAGCGCGAAGTCTCCCTCGACGAGGCCGGGGTCAGCCCCGCTCAGGTCGCGCAGCTCCAGGGTCTTATCGACTCTGGACGCATCAATGACAAGCTGGCGCGCCAGGCCCTCGAGGGTGTCCTCGCGGGCGAAGGCGACCCGACGCAGGTCGTCGAGGCCCGAGGCCTCGAGGTCGTCTCCGACGACGGTGCTCTGACGGCGGCCGTCCAGGAAGCCCTGGACGCCCACCCCGACATCGTCGCCAAGATCAAGGGCGGCAAGGTCCAGGCGGCCGGCGCCCTCGTTGGCGCGGTCATGAAGGCCACCCGCGGGCAGGCTGACGCCGCCCGCGTGCGCGAGCTGATCATGGAGATGGTCGGCGCCTGAGGTTTATCCTCGCGAGCCTCACGGGGGGCCGGGATCGATGCGATCCCGGCCCCCCGCCGCATCCCGGCGACGCTCCCACCCGGGGGAGGACAACAGCGCGAGCACCCCGGCCTCGTCAATGAGCGTTCTCTCATGTCCACGTTGTGACCTTCCCCTACCGGCGTCATGCCAAACTTCCCTAGGATGAACAACTGAGGACAGCCGGGCCACCTGGCCAGGCGCCCAACGAAAGGACAGACATGCGCACTTCGCCGTCGTACACCGCCTCATACCGCATCGAGGTGGATGAGAAGATCACCTCGATCGCGTCGATCGTCGACGCGGTCTCCGCCACCGGAGCGGAGATTAAAGGCCTCGACGTGGCCGACTCCGACCGTGGGCGCATCACCATGGACCTCACCTGCGACATGCGCGATTCCGAGCACCGCCGCGAAGTGCGCGACGCCATCAACTCCCTGCCCGGTGTCTCCGCCGACTCCGTCTCCGACCAAACCTTCATGAGCCACATCGGCGGCAAGGTCGAAATCCACTCCAAGGTGCCGCTGCGTAACCGCGACGACCTCTCCCGCGCCTACACACCCGGCGTCGCCCGCGTGTGTACCGCCATCCACGACATGCCTCAGAAGGCCCACCTGCTCACCATGAAGGCCAACACGGTCGCGGTCGTCTCCGACGGCACCGCCGTGCTCGGCCTGGGTGATATCGGCCCCGAGGCCGCCCTGCCCGTCATGGAAGGCAAGGCCGTCCTGTTCAAGGAATTCGGCGGCGTCGACGCCTGGCCCGTCGTCCTGGACACCAAGGACACCGAAGAGATCATCTCCATCGTCAAGGCCATCGCCCCCGCCTACGGCGGCATCAACCTCGAGGACATCTCGGCACCCCGCTGCTTCGAGATCGAAGAGCGCCTGCGCGCCGAACTCGACATCCCCGTCTTCCACGACGACCAACATGGCACCGCCATTGTCGTTCTCTCCGCGCTCATCAACGCCCTCAAGATCGTGAACAAGAAGATCGAAGACGTGCGCATCGTCGTCTCCGGTGTCGGTGCCGCTGGCAACGCGATCATCCGCCTCCTGCTCGCCCAGGGCGCGCGCGACATCATCGGCTGCGGTCGCGACGGCGCGCTGTCCGGCGACGCCACCGAAGGCATGCACCCCTCCCGCAAGGCCCTGGCCGAGGCGACCAACCCCCGCCACGTCCACGGCTCCCTCAAGGAGGTCCTCAAGGGTGCCGACGTCTTCATCGGCGTCTCTCACGGCAACATCCTCGAGCCCTCCGACATCGAGACGATGGCTGATGATGCCATCGTCTTCGCGCTGGCCAACCCCACGCCCGAGGTCGACCCCATCGGTGCCGGCAAGTACGCCGCAGTCGTCGCGACCGGCCGCAGCGACTACCCGAACCAGATCAACAACGTCCTGGCGTTCCCCGGCCTCTTCCGAGGCCTCCTCGACGCCAAGGTCAAGGAGATCACCACCGAGGTCCTGCGCGTGGCCGCAAACGCCATCGCATCCGTCATCTCCGAGGATGAACTCAACCCGTCCTACATCATCCCCGGCGCCTTCGATAAGCGCGTCGCCCCCGCTGTCTCCAAGGCCGTACGCCGCGCCGTGCGTGATCTGCCGACCGTGGACATCCCGGTTCAGCCTGATATGGGTGTGAGCTGAGTTTCTTTTTGGGGTGTTTGGCGGGCCTGATTGCGTTGTTGTGGCGTGGTTGGGTCCGCTTTTTTGTTGTGGTGTGTGGGGGTGGTGGGGTGGTTTTTGTTGTGGTGTGGGGGTTTTGTGGGGTGTGTGTTGGGGGTCATAGTGGTTTGGTTTGACTTTGGTGTGGGGGGTGTGTAGATTATTCTCCTGTCGCCGAGCGGCGGTGAACGAAGTGAGATGCTTGGTTTGCTGGTTTGGTGGCGTTTGGTGCCTGTCGGAAACGTGCTTGTTGTGTGTTTTTGGTTGTGTGGGTGTTGTTTGTGAACTCGATAGTGTGTTTGTTTGTTTTTTATGCCTGTTTTTTGTTTTTGAGTGTTTTTGGTTGGGATTGCTGGCTGGCTTGTTTTGGTTGGTTGGTTTTTCTGGGCTTTAACGTTTTTGTTTTTGTTCGGAGAGTTTGATCCTGGCTCAGGACGAACGCTGGCGGCGTGCTTAACACATGCAAGTCGAACGCTGAAGCTCAGCTTTTGTTGGGTGGATGAGTGGCGAACGGGTGAGTAACACGTGAGTAACCTGCCCTCTTCTTTGGGATAACGCCCGGAAACGGGTGCTAATACTGGATATTCACTGATCTTCGCATGGGGGTTGGTGGAAAGGTTTGTTCTGGTGGGGGATGGGCTCGCGGCCTATCAGCTTGTTGGTGGGGTGATGGCCTACCAAGGCTTTGACGGGTAGCCGGCCTGAGAGGGTGACCGGTCACATTGGGACTGAGATACGGCCCAGACTCCTACGGGAGGCAGCAGTGGGGAATATTGCACAATGGGCGCAAGCCTGATGCAGCGACGCCGCGTGAGGGATGGAGGCCTTCGGGTTGTAAACCTCTTTCGCTCATGGTCAAGCCGCAACTGTGGGTTGTGGTGAGGGTAGTGGGTAAAGAAGCGCCGGCTAACTACGTGCCAGCAGCCGCGGTAATACGTAGGGCGCGAGCGTTGTCCGGAATTATTGGGCGTAAAGGGCTTGTAGGCGGTTGGTCGCGTCTGCCGTGAAATTCTCTGGCTTAACTGGGGGCGTGCGGTGGGTACGGGCTGACTTGAGTGCGGTAGGGGAGACTGGAACTCCTGGTGTAGCGGTGGAATGCGCAGATATCAGGAAGAACACCGGTGGCGAAGGCGGGTCTCTGGGCCGTTACTGACGCTGAGGAGCGAAAGCGTGGGGAGCGAACAGGATTAGATACCCTGGTAGTCCACGCTGTAAACGTTGGGCACTAGGTGTGGGGGCCACCCGTGGTTTCTGCGCCGTAGCTAACGCTTTAAGTGCCCCGCCTGGGGAGTACGGCCGCAAGGCTAAAACTCAAAGGAATTGACGGGGGCCCGCACAAGCGGCGGAGCATGCGGATTAATTCGATGCAACGCGAAGAACCTTACCAAGGCTTGACATGCACGGCGGCACTGCAGAGATGTGGTGGCATTTGGTTGGTCGTGTGCAGGTGGTGCATGGTTGTCGTCAGCTCGTGTCGTGAGATGTTGGGTTAAGTCCCGCAACGAGCGCAACCCTTGCCCTATGTTGCCAGCACGTGATGGTGGGGACTCGTGGGGGACTGCCGGGGTTAACTCGGAGGAAGGTGGGGATGACGTCAAATCATCATGCCCCTTATGTCTTGGGCTTCACGCATGCTACAATGGTTGGTACAGAGGGTTGCGATACTGTGAGGTGGAGCGAATCCCTTAAAGCCAGTCTCAGTTCGGATTGGGGTCTGCAACTCGACCCCATGAAGGTGGAGTCGCTAGTAATCGCAGATCAGCAACGCTGCGGTGAATACGTTCTCGGGCCTTGTACACACCGCCCGTCACGTCACGAAAGTTGGTAACACCCGAAGCCCATGGCCTAACCGCGTTTGTGGGGGGGAGTGGTCGAAGGTGGGATTGGCGATTGGGACGAAGTCGTAACAAGGTAGCCGTACCGGAAGGTGCGGCTGGATCACCTCCTTTCTAGGGAGCCCTTTTTTGTGGGGAACAAGTGGTGCGTCTGCGTTTTGTGGGTGTGTTGCTTTGTTTTCTTGTGCTCGCATGTGTTCATCACTGTTTGTGGGTGGTGGGTGTGGGTGCGTTTTGGGTTGGGTATAAGTGTTTGATGCAGATGAGCACACTGTCGGGTTCACGTTCAACACCGTGTTGGCGTCCGCCATTGTTGTGGTGGTTGCCCGCATGGCCTGCTAGCAGCGTTGTGTTGTTGGTGTGGGTGTGTGTGGTGGGTTGTTTGTGATTTGTATAGTGGTTGCGAGCATATTTGTTTTGTACTGTTTTTTGTGTTTTGTTTAGTTTTGTTGGGCATTCGGTGGATGCCTTGGCATCAAGAGCTGATGAAGGACGTTGCGGCCTGCGATATGCCTCGGGGAGTTGGCGAGCGAGCGTTATTATCCGAGGGTGTCCGAATGGGGGAACCTAACCTGGGTTGTGCTGGGTTACCATCATCTGAACGTGTATAGGGTGGTGGGGGGAACGCGGGGAAGTGAAACATCTTAGTACCCGTAGGAGAAGATATTCCGTGAGTAGTGGCGAGCGAAAGCGGAGGAGGCTAAACCAGATGCGTGTGAGAGGCGGCGGCTGTTGCGTGTTTGGTGTTGTGGGGCCATGTTGGATCCTTCTGCCGGGGGGTCGCGCATGTTGTTGCTGGGAGTTGAACAGTCTGGGATGGCTGACCGTAGAGCGTGAGAGTCGTGTAGGTGGACTGGTGATGGTGTGTGTGGATGTGGTGCCCGAGTAGTGCGGGACTCGTGGAATCTCGTGTGAATCTGCCAAGACCACTTGGTAAGCCTAAATACTACTTGATGACCGATAGTGCATAGTACCGTGAGGGAATGGTGAAAAGTACCCCGGGAGGGGGAGTGAAATAGTACCTGAAACCGTGTGCCTGTAAGCCGTCAGAGCCTTGTGGGGTGATGGCGTGCCTTTTGAAGAATGAGCCTGCGAGTTAGTGATACGTGGCGTGCTTAACCCGTGTGGGGTATGCGTAGCGAAAGCGAGTCTGAAAGATGGCGTGTGTCGCGTGTTCTAGACCCGAAGCGGGGTGATCTACCCATGGTCAGGTTGAAGCAGAGGTAAGACTGTGTGGAGGACCGAACCCACCAGGGTTGAAAAACCTGGGGGATGAACTGTGGGTAGGGGTGAAAGGCCAATCAAACTCCGTGATAGCTGGTTCTCCCCGAAATGCATTTAGGTGCAGCGTTGCGTGGTCCCTGGTGGAGGTAGAGCTACTGGATGGCCGATGGGCCCTGTGGGTTACTGACGTCAGCCAAACTCCGAATGCCATTAGGTGTAGCGTGGCAGTGAGACTGCGGGGGATAAGCTTCGTAGTCGAGAGGGAAACAGCCCAGATCATCAGCTAAGGCCCCTAAGCGTGCGCTAAGTGGGAAAGGATGTGGAGTCGCGGTGACAACCAGGAGGTTGGCTTAGAAGCAGCCATCCTTGAAAGAGTGCGTAATAGCTCACTGGTCAAGTGGTTCTGCGCCGACAATGTAGCGGGGCTCAAGCGTACCGCCGAAGCTGTGGCAGCAACACGTATGGCTGGCGCCAGTTTATTGGTTGTTGGTGTGTTGTTGGGTAGGGGAGCGTCCTGCATGAGGTGAAGCCTGGAGGTGACTTCTGGTGGATTGTGTGGGAGTGAGAATGCAGGCATGAGTAACGAATCTGCGGTGGGAATCCGCAGCGCCGATTGACTAAGGGTTCCAGGGCTAGGGTTTATCCGCCCTGGGTTAGTCGGGTCCTAAGGCGAGGCCGACAGGCGTAGTCGATGGACAACCAGTTGATATTCTGGTACCAGGTTGTGACCGCCCATGCTGATGTCATTGTGCTAACCAATTTGCCCGCGCCTCTGCATGACCTTCGGGTTGCGTGGTGTGTGTGGGTCTTGGGGTCCCGGTGATGGTAGGCAAGCGTGTTAACAGGGGTGACGCAGACAGGTAACTGCAGTGCGCCGATGGTTGTGCGTATTTAAGGTTGTGGCCCGCCCTTTAGGTAAATCCGGGGGCACTAGGGTGAGGACTGATGAGGGACACGCGTGTGTGTGGACTTGTGGTGATCCTATGCTGCCGAGAAAAAGCCTCGACGTGAGGGCATGACCTGCCCGTACCCTAAACCGACTCAGGTGGTCAGGTAGAGTATACCGAGGCGTTCGAGTGAATCGTGGTTAAGGAACTCGGCAAAATTCCTCCGTAACTTCGGGATAAGGAGGACCCCGTGACTTCCCAATGCTTTGCGTGTTGGTGGGGTTGTGGGGTCGCAGAGAATAGGGAGAAGCGACTGTTTATCAAAAACACAGGTGCGTGCGAAGCCGTAAGGCGATGTATACGCACTGACGCCTGCCCGGTGCTGGAAGGTTAAGAGGAACTGTTAACATTCTTTGTGGGTGTGAAGCGGTGAATTTAAGCCCCAGTAAACGGCGGTGGTAACTATAACCATCCTAAGGTAGCGAAATTCCTTGTCGGGTAAGTTCCGACCTGCACGAATGGCGTAACGACTTCTCCGCTGTCTCAACCGCGAACTCGGTGAAATTGCAGTACGAGTAAAGATGCTCGTTTCGCGCAGAAGGACGGAAAGACCCCGGGACCTTTACTATAGCTTGGTATTGGTGTTCGCTTGGACTTGTGTAGGATAGGTGGGAGACTGTGAAGCTGTCGCGCCAGCGGTGGTGGAGTCGTCGTTGAAATACCATTCTGGTTTAAGCGGTCACCTTAACCTTGGCCCGTGATCCGGGTTGGGGACAGTGCCTGGTGGGTAGTTTAACTGGGGCGGTTGCCTCCTAAAATGTAACGGAGGCGCTCAAAGGTTCCCTCAGCCTGGTTGGTAATCAGGTGGCGAGTGCAAGTGTACAAGGGAGCTTGACTGTGAGACCGACGGGTCGAGCAGGTGCGAAAGCAGGAACTAGTGATCCGGCCATGGCACGTGGGTGCGTGGTCGCTCAACGGATAAAGGTACCCCGGGGATAACAGGCTGATCTTGCCCAAGAGTCCATATCGACGGCATGGTTTGGCACCTCGATGTCGGCTCGTCGCATCCTGGGGCTGGAGTTGGTCCCAAGGGTTGGGCTGTTCGCCCATTAAAGCGGTACGCGAGCTGGGTTCAGAACGTCGTGAGACAGTTCGGTCCCTATCCTCTGTGCGCGCAGGAAATTTGAGGAGGGCCGTCCCTAGTACGAGAGGACCGGGATGGACGAACCTCTGGTGTGCCAGTTGTACCGCCAGGTGCATGGCTGGTTAGCTACGTTCGGAAGGGATAACCGCTGAAAGCATCTAAGCGGGAAGCCTGCTCCAAGATGAGGTTTCCACGCCCCACTTGTGGGGTGAGAGGCCCCCGCCAGACGAGCGGGTTGATAGGCCAGAGGTGGAAGCACCGCGAGGTGCTCGTGAGCCGACTGGTACTAATGGGCCAACACTAAACAACAAACACCCACATAACACATGCGGGTGGAGCAAGAACAACAGTGAACAACTTATTGCCGCAACCACTATACGAACCACGATCAACCCACACCCCCACCACACGCAAACAAGCAGTGAACAGGGGAACAGTGTTGAACACATAGTCTTGTGGTGGTCACAGCACCGGGGAAACGCCCAGCACACATTCCGAACCTGGAAGCTAAGCCCGGCAGCGCCGATGGTACTGCAACCGATAGGTTGTGGGAGAGTAGGACACCGCCACAACACACCCAAACAGGAGCGGCCAGAAACCGGAAGGTTTCTGGCCGCTCCCTCTATTCACACACCCGGACCCAGACACAGAGGACCCACACACACCCGCCCACAATTCGACCAGCCCACAACACGAGACACAACACACCAACGGACCAACGTCGCCCACATTTGCCCTCGTGACATGGGATGCTTAATGCATGATTCCTTCTGCACATCCGCGAGGGTCGCATCACCACAACGGTAGCGACGAGGTCCTCGCCCAGCGTATGGCGGCGCATGACCGCCTTGCTCATCAATCCCAGGTTGTTCTGCGGCTCGGACAGATGCTGCTTTCGTTCGGTGCAAGCGCGTACCGCGTGAAGAAATCTATGGCGGACGTGGCGCGTGCCGTTGGCATTTCTGAGCATCGCGCTCAGGTCACCTACACGGAGATCATCACGACTGCCTACGCCAACGGTACGTTCCGTACGGAGCTTGCCGAGCAACGCCTGATGGGTGTCAACGCCGACAAGATTGATCGCATTAACAACTACATTGCGTCGATCAACGGTAAGTCGGTTCGCGTTGAGGATGTTTCCGATGAGCTCGACAAGATCGCAAAGGTCCCGGGTCTTTACGACTGGTTCTCGAACGCGCTCGCCTCGGGACTCGCCTGTGCGGCTTTCGCATTCCTTAATGGTGGGGGATGGGTTGAGTGTTCGGCCGTCGCTGTTGCATCGTTCTTTGGACAGGCGCTACGTCGACAGATGCTGGTCCGCCACATGAACCACTTCGGTGTCTGGATGGCTTGCGGCGCTCTCGCCGCAATGATCTACATTCTTCTCGTTGCACCGGCGCAGCAGTTTTTGGGTATCGAGTCGACGCACCAGGCTGGCTTCATTTCGGCGTTGCTGTTCCTTGTCCCTGGCTTCCCTCTGGTGACGGGACTTATCGACTTGGTGAGGCAGGACTTCCAGGGCGGCCTCGGGCGCCTCGTCTACGTCGCGATGCTCGTTGTGTCGGCCGGCGTTGCGGTATGGGCCATCTCTGCGATTTTTGGCTGGTCTGTAACCCCCGAGTATGGCGTTGCTCTTGTCCCGTGGCTGCACTACCTGCTCCGCTTCCTGACGAGTTTCGTCGCCGCGTATGGCTTTGCCATGCTCTTCAATTCGCCGCAACGCGTGTGTGCGGCCGCTGCACTGATTGGGGCCGTGATCAACACGGCGCGTATCGCGTTGAACCTTGAGCTCAAGGTGCCGGCTCCGGCTGCAGTTGGCCTCGCTGCTCTCGCTGCCGGTCTCCTTGCGGTTTTCGTGGCACGTCGGACGCGATTCTCGCGCGTCACTCTGTCGGTTCCCGCCGTTGTCATCATGATCCCCGGTGTACCCCTGTACCGGTCGCTCACTTACTTGAACAATCAGCAGATCGACGATGCGCTCGGCGCACTGTTCACCGTCATGTTCACGATCGTCGCTATCGGCATGGGACTGGCGCTTTCCCGTATGCTCACCGATAAGAACTGGCTTGTCGAAAAGCAAGAACGAGTCCCCAACCTTTGGGAGTACGAGGAGGAGAACGCATGAAATTCGACATCGAGGCGAGTGTGAAGCCGCCGTCGTTCGAGTTCGAGTATGAGATCGACCGTGACGAGATCCGTGCCGTGGGCCGCAACATTGCGATCGTGTGCGTCGCGGCAGTGACTGCTCGAGTGCTCGTCGCACTGATTTCACGCTGACGCTCATTCATCGACGAGGCCGTGGCTGGGTAACCGGTCACGGCCTCGTCATGTTCTCGGTGCGACGGTCTGTCGATGATGCCTCGACGGTAAGGTTGCAGGCATCGAAACGGGCAATGAACAGGTGATATGGGTGTGAGCTGAGTTTCTTTTTGGGGTGTTTGGCGGGCCTGATTGCGTTGTTGTGGCGTGGTTGGGTCCGCTTTTTTGTTGTGGTGTGTGGGGGTGGTGGGGTGGTTTTTTTGTTGTGGTGTGGGGGGTTTGTGGGGTGTGTGTTGGGGGTCATAGTGGTTTGGTTTGACTTTGGTGTGGGGGGTGTGTAGATTATTCTCCTGTCGCCGAGCGGCGGTGAACGAAGTGAGATGCTTGGTTTGCTGGTTTGGTGGCGTTTGGTGCCTGTCGGAAACGTGCTTGTTGTGTGTTTTTGGTTGTGTGGGTGTTGTTTGTGAACTCGATAGTGTGTTTGTTTGTTTTTTTATGCCTGTTTTTTTGTTTTTTTGAGTGTTTTTTTGGTTGGGATTGCTGGCTGGCTTGTTTTTGGTTGGTTGGTTTTTTTCTGGGCTTTAACGTTTTTTTGTTTTTTTGTTCGGAGAGTTTGATCCTGGCTCAGGACGAACGCTGGCGGCGTGCTTAACACATGCAAGTCGAACGCTGAAGCTCAGCTTTTGTTGGGTGGATGAGTGGCGAACGGGTGAGTAACACGTGAGTAACCTGCCCTCTTCTTTGGGATAACGCCCGGAAACGGGTGCTAATACTGGATATTCACTGATCTTCGCATGGGGGTTGGTGGAAAGGTTTGTTCTGGTGGGGGATGGGCTCGCGGCCTATCAGCTTGTTGGTGGGGTGATGGCCTACCAAGGCTTTGACGGGTAGCCGGCCTGAGAGGGTGACCGGTCACATTGGGACTGAGATACGGCCCAGACTCCTACGGGAGGCAGCAGTGGGGAATATTGCACAATGGGCGCAAGCCTGATGCAGCGACGCCGCGTGAGGGATGGAGGCCTTCGGGTTGTAAACCTCTTTCGCTCATGGTCAAGCCGCAACTGTGGGTTGTGGTGAGGGTAGTGGGTAAAGAAGCGCCGGCTAACTACGTGCCAGCAGCCGCGGTAATACGTAGGGCGCGAGCGTTGTCCGGAATTATTGGGCGTAAAGGGCTTGTAGGCGGTTGGTCGCGTCTGCCGTGAAATTCTCTGGCTTAACTGGGGGCGTGCGGTGGGTACGGGCTGACTTGAGTGCGGTAGGGGAGACTGGAACTCCTGGTGTAGCGGTGGAATGCGCAGATATCAGGAAGAACACCGGTGGCGAAGGCGGGTCTCTGGGCCGTTACTGACGCTGAGGAGCGAAAGCGTGGGGAGCGAACAGGATTAGATACCCTGGTAGTCCACGCTGTAAACGTTGGGCACTAGGTGTGGGGGCCACCCGTGGTTTCTGCGCCGTAGCTAACGCTTTAAGTGCCCCGCCTGGGGAGTACGGCCGCAAGGCTAAAACTCAAAGGAATTGACGGGGGCCCGCACAAGCGGCGGAGCATGCGGATTAATTCGATGCAACGCGAAGAACCTTACCAAGGCTTGACATGCACGGCGGCACTGCAGAGATGTGGTGGCATTTGGTTGGTCGTGTGCAGGTGGTGCATGGTTGTCGTCAGCTCGTGTCGTGAGATGTTGGGTTAAGTCCCGCAACGAGCGCAACCCTTGCCCTATGTTGCCAGCACGTGATGGTGGGGACTCGTGGGGGACTGCCGGGGTTAACTCGGAGGAAGGTGGGGATGACGTCAAATCATCATGCCCCTTATGTCTTGGGCTTCACGCATGCTACAATGGTTGGTACAGAGGGTTGCGATACTGTGAGGTGGAGCGAATCCCTTAAAGCCAGTCTCAGTTCGGATTGGGGTCTGCAACTCGACCCCATGAAGGTGGAGTCGCTAGTAATCGCAGATCAGCAACGCTGCGGTGAATACGTTCTCGGGCCTTGTACACACCGCCCGTCACGTCACGAAAGTTGGTAACACCCGAAGCCCATGGCCTAACCGCGTTTGTGGGGGGGAGTGGTCGAAGGTGGGATTGGCGATTGGGACGAAGTCGTAACAAGGTAGCCGTACCGGAAGGTGCGGCTGGATCACCTCCTTTCTAGGGAGCCCTTTTTTGTGGGGAACAAGTGGTGCGTCTGCGTTTTGTGGGTGTGTTGCTTTGTTTTCTTGTGCTCGCATGTGTTCATCACTGTTTGTGGGTGGTGGGTGTGGGTGCGTTTTGGGTTGGGTATAAGTGTTTGATGCAGATGAGCACACTGTCGGGTTCACGTTCAACACCGTGTTGGCGTCCGCCATTGTTGTGGTGGTTGCCCGCATGGCCTGCTAGCAGCGTTGTGTTGTTGGTGTGGGTGTGTGTGGTGGGTTGTTTGTGATTTGTATAGTGGTTGCGAGCATATTTGTTTTGTACTGTTTTTTGTGTTTTGTTTAGTTTTGTTGGGCATTCGGTGGATGCCTTGGCATCAAGAGCTGATGAAGGACGTTGCGGCCTGCGATATGCCTCGGGGAGTTGGCGAGCGAGCGTTATTATCCGAGGGTGTCCGAATGGGGGAACCTAACCTGGGTTGTGCTGGGTTACCATCATCTGAACGTGTATAGGGTGGTGGGGGGGAACGCGGGGAAGTGAAACATCTTAGTACCCGTAGGAGAAGATATTCCGTGAGTAGTGGCGAGCGAAAGCGGAGGAGGCTAAACCAGATGCGTGTGAGAGGCGGCGGCTGTTGCGTGTTTGGTGTTGTGGGGCCATGTTGGATCCTTCTGCCGGGGGGTCGCGCATGTTGTTGCTGGGAGTTGAACAGTCTGGGATGGCTGACCGTAGAGCGTGAGAGTCGTGTAGGTGGACTGGTGATGGTGTGTGTGGATGTGGTGCCCGAGTAGTGCGGGACTCGTGGAATCTCGTGTGAATCTGCCAAGACCACTTGGTAAGCCTAAATACTACTTGATGACCGATAGTGCATAGTACCGTGAGGGAATGGTGAAAAGTACCCCGGGAGGGGAGTGAAATAGTACCTGAAACCGTGTGCCTGTAAGCCGTCAGAGCCTTGTGGGGTGATGGCGTGCCTTTTGAAGAATGAGCCTGCGAGTTAGTGATACGTGGCGTGCTTAACCCGTGTGGGGTATGCGTAGCGAAAGCGAGTCTGAAAGATGGCGTGTGTCGCGTGTTCTAGACCCGAAGCGGGGTGATCTACCCATGGTCAGGTTGAAGCAGAGGTAAGACTGTGTGGAGGACCGAACCCACCAGGGTTGAAAACCTGGGGGATGAACTGTGGGTAGGGGTGAAAGGCCAATCAAACTCCGTGATAGCTGGTTCTCCCCGAAATGCATTTAGGTGCAGCGTTGCGTGGTCCCTGGTGGAGGTAGAGCTACTGGATGGCCGATGGGCCCTGTGGGTTACTGACGTCAGCCAAACTCCGAATGCCATTAGGTGTAGCGTGGCAGTGAGACTGCGGGGGATAAGCTTCGTAGTCGAGAGGGAAACAGCCCAGATCATCAGCTAAGGCCCCTAAGCGTGCGCTAAGTGGGAAAGGATGTGGAGTCGCGGTGACAACCAGGAGGTTGGCTTAGAAGCAGCCATCCTTGAAAGAGTGCGTAATAGCTCACTGGTCAAGTGGTTCTGCGCCGACAATGTAGCGGGGCTCAAGCGTACCGCCGAAGCTGTGGCAGCAACACGTATGGCTGGCGCCAGTTTATTGGTTGTTGGTGTGTTGTTGGGTAGGGGAGCGTCCTGCATGAGGTGAAGCCTGGAGGTGACTTCTGGTGGATTGTGTGGGAGTGAGAATGCAGGCATGAGTAACGAATCTGCGGTGGGAATCCGCAGCGCCGATTGACTAAGGGTTCCAGGGCTAGGTTTATCCGCCCTGGGTTAGTCGGGTCCTAAGGCGAGGCCGACAGGCGTAGTCGATGGACAACCAGTTGATATTCTGGTACCAGGTTGTGACCGCCCATGCTGATGTCATTGTGCTAACCAATTTGCCCGCGCCTCTGCATGACCTTCGGGTTGCGTGGTGTGTGTGGGTCTTGGGGTCCCGGTGATGGTAGGCAAGCGTGTTAACAGGGGTGACGCAGACAGGTAACTGCAGTGCGCCGATGGTTGTGCGTATTTAAGGTTGTGGCCCGCCCTTTAGGTAAATCCGGGGGGCACTAGGGTGAGGACTGATGAGGGACACGCGTGTGTGTGGACTTGTGGTGATCCTATGCTGCCGAGAAAAGCCTCGACGTGAGGGCATGACCTGCCCGTACCCTAAACCGACTCAGGTGGTCAGGTAGAGTATACCGAGGCGTTCGAGTGAATCGTGGTTAAGGAACTCGGCAAAATTCCTCCGTAACTTCGGGATAAGGAGGACCCCGTGACTTCCCAATGCTTTGCGTGTTGGTGGGGTTGTGGGGTCGCAGAGAATAGGGAGAAGCGACTGTTTATCAAAAACACAGGTGCGTGCGAAGCCGTAAGGCGATGTATACGCACTGACGCCTGCCCGGTGCTGGAAGGTTAAGAGGAACTGTTAACATTCTTTGTGGGTGTGAAGCGGTGAATTTAAGCCCCAGTAAACGGCGGTGGTAACTATAACCATCCTAAGGTAGCGAAATTCCTTGTCGGGTAAGTTCCGACCTGCACGAATGGCGTAACGACTTCTCCGCTGTCTCAACCGCGAACTCGGTGAAATTGCAGTACGAGTAAAGATGCTCGTTTCGCGCAGAAGGACGGAAAGACCCCGGGACCTTTACTATAGCTTGGTATTGGTGTTCGCTTGGACTTGTGTAGGATAGGTGGGAGACTGTGAAGCTGTCGCGCCAGCGGTGGTGGAGTCGTCGTTGAAATACCATTCTGGTTTAAGCGGTCACCTTAACCTTGGCCCGTGATCCGGGTTGGGGACAGTGCCTGGTGGGTAGTTTAACTGGGGCGGTTGCCTCCTAAAATGTAACGGAGGCGCTCAAAGGTTCCCTCAGCCTGGTTGGTAATCAGGTGGCGAGTGCAAGTGTACAAGGGAGCTTGACTGTGAGACCGACGGGTCGAGCAGGTGCGAAAGCAGGAACTAGTGATCCGGCCATGGCACGTGGGTGCGTGGTCGCTCAACGGATAAAGGTACCCCGGGGATAACAGGCTGATCTTGCCCAAGAGTCCATATCGACGGCATGGTTTGGCACCTCGATGTCGGCTCGTCGCATCCTGGGGCTGGAGTTGGTCCCAAGGGTTGGGCTGTTCGCCCATTAAAGCGGTACGCGAGCTGGGTTCAGAACGTCGTGAGACAGTTCGGTCCCTATCCTCTGTGCGCGCAGGAAATTTGAGGAGGGCCGTCCCTAGTACGAGAGGACCGGGATGGACGAACCTCTGGTGTGCCAGTTGTACCGCCAGGTGCATGGCTGGTTAGCTACGTTCGGAAGGGATAACCGCTGAAAGCATCTAAGCGGGAAGCCTGCTCCAAGATGAGGTTTCCACGCCCCACTTGTGGGGTGAGAGGCCCCCGCCAGACGAGCGGGTTGATAGGCCAGAGGTGGAAGCACCGCGAGGTGCTCGTGAGCCGACTGGTACTAATGGGCCAACACTAAACAACAAACACCCACATAACACATGCGGGTGGAGCAAGAACAACAGTGAACAACTTATTGCCGCAACCACTATACGAACCACGATCAACCCACACCCCCACCACACGCAAACAAGCAGTGAACAGGGGAACAGTGTTGAACACATAGTCTTGTGGTGGTCACAGCACCGGGGAAACGCCCAGCACACATTCCGAACCTGGAAGCTAAGCCCGGCAGCGCCGATGGTACTGCAACCGATAGGTTGTGGGAGAGTAGGACACCGCCACAACACACCCAAACAGGAGCGGCCAGAAACCGGAAGGTTTCTGGCCGCTCCCTCTATTCACACACCCGGACCCAGACACAGAGGACCCACACACACCCGCCGAACAACAAACCCCTTTACACTGCCGCGATCATGCGGTGAAACAGGTTCCTTGATGATGGAACAGTTGCCTGGCCCTTGTGACACGTCGTGGGACCTGTGTCCCAACCAATACCGTTTGTCCTACACTCCTACGCTCGCACGATCCACGCAGCCCTCCCTCACCGAGCCTTCCCTGGCCCACACGCACAGGCGTGCACCCGCGGATAGGTTAATTTCCTATCCGCATGTTCGTTTCCTATCCGGATGCGAGTTGGTACCCGGACCTGGAAACCCGCCCAAAACCCCAAACCTATCGCAATCCTCCAGCTCTGACACTACGCGCGTGGGTTTTCTATTCGGCGTGTGGGCGAGGTCGCCCACACGCCGAATAGCGGGTTTGCGTGCGGATGAGTGGGCCCAAGTTTGGAATAGCGGGCCTGCATGCGCATGAACGGAACCCTCCGATTAACGAGCACGCGGGGGTGTCTGTTTTTTTGCGTCAACATGCCCGAGGTGCCTAAAGCGTGGGAGGAGCATATCGATACGCTCGAGTGAAATATGCGTGAAACATTTGCGTCTACGGTGCGCTGATGCGAAGTAAGACAGAGGACGAACGCGCCACGGCCTCGTTCCTCGAGCTGGGCTTAGGCTGGTGTTGTTGACACTTCGTGAAGCGGGTGCGTGTGCCTGCGGAGAGTGAGGTGCCTGTTATGGGAACTCGTCGTCGTTTTACGCCGGAGTATCGTCGTGATGTTGCGTGCCTGGTGTTGGATACGGGGTCTACGATCGCGTCTGTGGCCCGGGATTTAGGGCTGGGTGAATCGGTGGTGGGCCGGTGGGTCAAACTCGAACGTGAGAGGCGCCAGGCCGCCCAGCAGGGGCGCCCTGATCCGCGCGAGATGGAAGCTGAGATCACGGCTCTGCGTCGGCGGGTGCGCGAGTTGGAGAAGGAGAACGAGTTCTTGGGAAAAGCCAGCGCCTTCTTCGCCTCCGTGCACCAAAACACCAGCGCTTTGAACTGATGGACGCGCACAAGGGCTTCCTACTCAATCACCTTGATGGCCAAGGTTTTAGGGGTCACGCGCGCAGGCTATTACGCGTGGAAAAACCGAGCGTCCCACAGGGGTGAGCGCGCGCTGGCGCGCAGGCGTTTGGATGAGGCGGTGGCCTGGGAACACGAGGTGTCGGGTGGCACCTATGGGGCTCCTCGCATCCGCCATGCTCTGACGCGCGCGGGCGTGGATGTAGGTGTGCGTGCGGTCGCCGCGTCGATGCGCCGCCAAGGCCTCACAGGCCTGAACACGCACCCGCGCCCGAAGCGCGGCGGGCGCGGACCTGTGGCCCATGAGGACCACTGCGCCCGCCAGTGGGACCAAGGCGCCCTGGATCGGGTGTGGATCACGGATTTCACCTACCTGCGCTGCGCCCAAGGCTGGGTCTACCTGTGCGCCGTGCGCGATGCACACTCGCGTCGAGTGCTCGGATACGCCATGGGCGAGCAGCAAAGCACCGACCTGGTCATCACCGCGCTCGACATGGCCGCTACCACCCGCGGCGGCTTCCCCACAGGGGTCGTGCTCCACGCTGATCGGGGAACACAGTTCACCTCCCAGAAACTGGCCGCCTACATGCGCGCCGTGAAAGGAACCGTGTCGATGGGACAGGCCGGAGTGTGCTGGGATAACGCCATGGCCGAATCCTTTTGGGCCACCCTCAAACCGAGTACTACTACCGGCGCGCCTTCACCACCCGCGACCAGGTCTACACCGGGGTCGCCACCTGGATCGAAAACTTCTACAACCGCCGCCGCATCCACACCAGCCTGGGCGGTAGATCCCCCATCGAATACGAACTACACCAAGCGGCCTGGACAACAGTCGCATAAACAAACCGTCAACAACTTGCGCACAGGCCCAGGCGGCACCTGGTATGCACGGTGAGTGCCACGGCCGGGGCGGATCCGGACGGGCGCGTCGCGCGCTTCTGGGTAGACGAATGGGGCCAACCTGGGAAGGTCAGCCCCATTCGCGCGGGCGGGGGAGGATGGGGGGAATCCCCGCCCACTGGCACGGCTGCGGGGTTATTGGGTGGTGTGGAGGTCCCCCGCTGCCAACGTCTGGTTACATGCCGCCCAGTACCTGCGCAACGACGATCTTTCCGACCATCGCAACCGGGTACACCAGGGCATAGCCCAGCGCCACGCGCGGATCGGAGTTCGTGCGGCCGTTCGCAAAGGCCAGGACCGCGGGCTGCGTCTGTGCGCCGCCGAGGAGGCCTGCGAGTTTCGTGCCGCCCATCTTGAACACCCACCGCATGGTGACGTACAAGCCAATAGCCATTGTAGACGTCATGATCGCGCCGAGGATAAAGATGTTGACCCAGGCACCCGATGTGAAAGCGTTGAGGATCTGGCCGCCGGCCTTCGCGCCTGCCTGGGCGAGGAAGATGAGCAGGCCGAGTTCCGCAATCACCTGGCAGGTGGTGAAGGGTAGCGCCGTCGCAATGGGGCCTATGCGGCCAATGCGTCCGAAGACAAGACCGATGATGAGCGTGCCGGCAGCGGAGCCGATCGAGAAGTACTCGCCGGACGGGGTCAAGATCGGCAGCTCACCGATCGCGATGCCGATTGCCATGCCCAGGCCCAGGGCGACCGGATTCAGGTCGGTGAGACCGTGCGAGGAGTCACCGAAAAACTTGGTGATCTCGGCCATCTTCGAGGTCGGGGCGACGACGCGGACGCGGTCGCCCTCTTGGAGGACGAGGCCGGGTTCCGCCACCATGTCGACGTCGCCTCGGCGCACGCGTGAGATCGTCGCGGAGAATTCCTTGGCAAGGCCGAGCGACGCGACCGTTCGACCGGCGACCTTCGGGTTGGAGATCGTCATACGACGGAAGTCTAGGTAGGAGCGATCCTGCATGAGGGAGTGCGAGGAGGCATGGCCCAGCTCTGTGGCGGCGCGGGCGACGAGCTCGCGGGGGCCGACGACAGTCACGAGGTCACCCGGATCGAGAGTGTCGGACATCTGCGGACGGGTGATCGGCCCCGTTTCGCCTCGGCGCAGGCGAGAGAAGGAGACTTTCTCGCCGAGCTTCTCGTAGATGTCACCGACGAAGGGGTGATCGTCGCGCTCGACGCGGATCGTGCGGTTCGACAGGGGAGAGGGGGCATCCTTGTCGTTGCGGCCGTAGTGCAGGGCTGCCATAGAGGCGGCGAGCATTCCGATGACACCAAAGAGGTACGCGATCGAGTAGCCGACCGTCGCCGTCGCGGGGTCGCCACTGGCCTCGCCTGCCGCAGCAAGTGCCGGGGTGTTTGTGACCGCACCCGCGAAAGTACCGGCGATGAGCGGAACCTCCATGCCCATGGCCTTGCCGACGTACAGGCCCAGCGTGGCGGCGATGCCGTAGAAAGCCACCATCATCAGGATCGGGCCGACAGCTGTCTTGAGGTTATGAAAGAAGGAAGCGCCAGAGTTGATGCCGATCGCGAAGGTGAAGAGTGTCAGGCCCAGCGTGCCCAGCTGCTTGGTCACCTGCAGCTCAATACCGAAGGACTGCGCCCATGCCGCCATGACGATGGCGAAAAAGAGAACGGCAGCGGCACCCAGACCGATGCCTTTGATCTTAATCTTGCCGAAAGCCATGCCGATGCCGATGAGGAGGAATAGGAACAACACTGGCTGTCCGTGAAGTATCTCGAAGATCTTGACCACGATGTAATCTCCGTGCATGAATTGATGGTGTGTGATACGAGTCAATTAAACCAGTTTCAGGTGCTGTGTATCTCAGTCCATCGTCCTAGATAGCGTTGAGGACATAGGGGTCCGCACAATGAGATAGACAGGAGCGCCTCGCGGTGGCGCGTTACGGTATTAACATGCTCGACGTTCGTGAGATTGGAATCCTTGCCCTGGTCATCGTACCTGGGCGTGCGATGCCTGCCGCGTAACGAGAGGATGGATCGCACGCCTTTTCCCCGCATCCGCGCTGTTGCACGGACTTGACGGGGTTTTTTCTTTGAGACGGTCCCAACGATTGAGAGGACGACTGGTGAGCGACGCGAGTACCACCACCACCCGAATGACCGGAGCCGAGGCTATCGTGGCGAGCCTCGAAGCCCTGGGCGTGACCGACGTGTTCGGTATGCCTGGCGGCGCAATTCTGCCGACCTATGACCCGCTGATGGCGTCGACGGCAATTCGTCACATTTTGGTTCGACACGAGCAGGGCGCGGGACACGCGGCCGAAGGTTACGCGCTTGCCACCGGCAAGGTCGGCTGCGCTCTCGTGACATCTGGCCCCGGTGCGACGAACGTGCTGACCGCCCTGGGTGACGCCTGCATGGACTCCGTGCCGATCGTTGTGATTTCGGGTCAGGTCGGTGCCTCCCTGATCGGCACCGACGCTTTCCAGGAAGCTGATGTCGTGGGCGCGTCGATGCCTATCACGAAGCACTCCTTCCTGGTGACGGACCCTCAGGACATTCCCGCGCGCCTGGCCGAGGCCTTCCACGTGGCCGGCACAGGACGCCCCGGCCCCGTCCTCGTGGACATTACCAAGTCCGCCCAGGTCTCCGAGATGGATTTCTCGTGGCCGCCTGCCCTGGACCTGCCCGGCTACAAGGTCGCCGACCGTCCGAACATGAAGCAGGTGCGTGCTGCGGCCCGCGCAATTGTGGACGCACAGGCCCCCGTCCTCTATGTCGGCGGCGGCGTCATCCGCGGCGGTGCGACCGAGGCCCTCTCCGCTCTGGTCGAGGCCACCAACGCGCCCGTCGTTACCACACTGACCGCGCGCGGTGCCTTCCCCGACTCCGACCGCCACAACCTCGGCATGCCCGGCATGCACGGCACAGTTGCCGCCGTCGGTGCCCTACAGCGCGCCGACCTGATCGTGGCCCTCGGTGCCCGTTTCGACGACCGTGTGACCGGACGCCTCGATTCCTTCGCGCCCCGTGCGACCATCGTTCATATCGACATTGACGCCGCGGAAATCTCGAAGAACCGCCACGCTGACATTCCGATTGTTGCTGACCTGGCGACCGCCCTGCCGATCCTGACCGACGAGATCGCCCAGGCCTCGGCCGACGGAAAGGCCGACATCTCCGGATGGTGGCGCTACCTGGACCGCCTGCGCACGAAGTATCCGATCGGGTGGGCGGAACCTGACGACGGCATGATGGCACCTCAGGCAGTCCTGAAGAAGCTGTCTGACCGCGTCGGCTCCGACGCCGTCTACGTGACGGGCGTGGGCCAGCACCAGATGTGGGCATCCCAGTTCATCATGCTGGACAACCCGCGTAGCTTCATCTCTTCGTGCGGCTCGGGCACCATGGGCTACTGCATTCCCGCAGCCATGGGTGCCCAGGTTGGTGTCCCCGACAAAGTCGTGTGGGCGATCGACGGCGATGGCTCTTTCCAGATGACCAACCAGGAGCTAGCCACCTGTACGATCAACAACATCCCAATCAAGGTTGCCCTCATTAACAACTCGGTGCTGGGCATGGTGCGCCAGTGGCAGTCCCTGTTCTTCGGCAAGCGCTACTCGAACACCACGCTTAACCCCGTCGAGGGCGAGCAGATCCCCAACTTCGAGATGCTGGCCCAGGCGTACGGTATGGCCGCGCGCACGGTCCGCTCCATCGACGAGGTGGACGAGGCCATCGAATGGGCCATGTCGATCAATGATCGCCCTGTCCTCATCGATTTCCGCGTGTCCAAGGACTCGATGGTCTGGCCGATGGTCGCCGCGGGCGTGTCCAACGATGAGATTCGTTACGCCAAGGGCATGGCGCCCGACTGGGAGGTGGAAGACTGATGACGAACCGTCACACTCTGGCTGTGCTGGTCGAAAACAAGCCCGGCGTGCTCACCCGCGTCGCCGCTCTCTTCGCCCGTCGCGCCTTTAACATCAAGTCGCTGACCGTGGGGGAGACCGAACACCCCGAGATCTCCCGCATGACCATCATCGTGGACGCAGACTCCGCGCCCATCGAGCAGGTGGTGAAGCAGCTCAACAAGCTCATCAACGTCCTCAAGGTTGTCGAGCTTGAACCCGAAGACTCCGTCGAACGACGCCTGCTGCTCATGAAGGTCCAGGCCGACGAAACCCGTCGCACCTCGGTCCTGCAGATCGTGGACTTGTTCCGCGCGCACGTCGTCGACGTTCAACCCGAGTCGGTCGTCATCGAATCGATCGGCTCCCTACCCAAGCTGGAGGCGCTGCTGCGGGCCTTGGAACCCTACGGCGTCACCGAACTCGTCCAGTCGGGTGCCGTGGCCATTGGCCGCGGGTCGCGCTCGATCACGGATCAACTGAAGGAGAAATGAAAATGGCAGAAATCATCTACGACGACGGCGCAGACCTGTCGCTGATCCAGTCCAAGAAGGTCGCCATCATCGGTTACGGCTCGCAGGGTCACGCGCACGCGCTGAACCTGAAGGATTCCGGAGTTGACGTGGTCGTTGGCCTGCGCCCCGGTTCGTCCTCCTGGGCCAAGGCTGAGGCCGCCGGCCTGGAGGTTAAGGACGTGGCCGAGGCCGTCGCCGAGGGTGACGTCGTTTCCGTGCTGCTGCCCGACCAGGTCCAGCGCTACGTCTACGCCGAGCAGATTGCCCCCAACCTGAAGGAAGGCTCTGCCCTCCTCTTTGCACATGGCTTCAACATCCGCTACGGCTACATCGAGGTCCCTGCTGGCCACGATGTCATCATGGTTGCCCCCAAGGGTCCGGGCCACAAGGTCCGCGAGACCTACGTGCAGGGCAAGGGCACCCCGGACGTCGTCGCCGTCGAGGTGGATGCCTCCGGCAAGGCCTGGGAGCTGGCCCTGTCTTACGCGAAGGGCATCGGCGGTACCCGCGCCGGCGTTATCAAGACGACCTTCACCGAGGAGACCGAGACCGACCTGTTCGGCGAGCAGGCCGTGCTGTGCGGTGGCGTCTCTCACCTGATCCAGGCTGGCTTCGAGACCCTGGTCGAGGCTGGCTACCAGCCCGAGATCGCTTACTTCGAGGTCTGCCACGAGATGAAGCAGATCGTCGACCTCATCAACGAGGGTGGCATCACGAAGCAGCGTTGGTCCTGCTCCGACACCGCTGAGTACGGTGACTACGTCTCCGGCCCGCGCGTCATCAATGACTCCGCGAAGCAGGCCATGAAGGACATCCTGTCCGACATCCAGGACGGTACCTTCGCCCGTAAGTTCATCGCCGACCAGGACAACGGCGCTCTCGAGTTCAAGGCGCTGCGCGCCGAGGAAGAGGCCCACCCGATCGAGAAGACCGGCCAGAAGCTGCGTAAGGCCTTCGGCTGGACCGACTCCGACGCGGACTACACCGAGGGCAGCGCTGCGCGCTGATCTCGCGGTCAGATTCGGATAGAGTCAAGCCCCGACCTCGTTCCCACGTATGGGGACGAGGTCGGGCTTCGTTTATGTGTTCACGTGCGATGTGTGCGTGGTGACATCTGTGGCTGATATTGCTGACCGTAAGGTCGGCTTAGAATGGTGTTATGGTCGCTCGCGGAAGGACTTGTGAACGGTCCCTGAATATTTTGTTCGTGATCAACGATCTCTATACCCGTGGCAATGGCCTGGCGGCTTCTGCGCGGCGCACGATTGCGCTTCTGCGCGAGCGTGGGCACCGTGTTCGCATCCTGTCGGCACCGCCGCGCGATGGGGATGATTGTGGTGTCGGTATGCCTGAGTATCCCCTCCCTCCCATGTCCGTTCCCGTTGTGGGGTCCCTCATTGCCTCCCAGGGGTATGCTTTTGCGCGCGTGCGGCGCGCCCAGGTGAAGCGAGCGCTCCAGTGGGCTGACGTTGTTCATCTCGAGGAGCCTTTCTATCTGCAGGCTGTCGTTGCGCAGCTTGCCCGCCGGGCGGGTGTGCCCGCTCTGGCGACCTATCACATTCACCCCGAAAATCTGACGGCCTCGATCTACTTGGATCGGGCGCGCCTGCTCAACCGCATGATCCTTGAGCTGTGGAAGCGTGCCATCTTCAATCGGTGTTCGCTCGTGCAGTGCCCGTCTCAATCCGTCTGGGATCGTCTGGAGCCGCTTGCGCTGCGCCCCCCGCTCCTGCTTCTGTCGAATGGTGTCCCGCTGGGGGAGGGGGTCGATGGCGCGGATGCGCGTGGCGATGAAGGTGACTCGTCTGTTGTTCGTATCCTCGCCGTCGGGCGGTTCTCTCGGGAAAGACCAGGCGACCATTCTGCGCGCCCTGCGCTACAGCTCCCATGCGCGCTCTATTGAACTGGCCCTTGCCGGGCGCGGCCCGACCGAGCGTGCTCTGCGCGCCCAGGCCTCGGCTCTCTTGAGTGACGGTGTCATTACTCGCCCTGTGCGCTTTGCCTTCATGAGTGCGCCGGAGCTCGCGCGCGAGGCGTCTCGCTGTGACCTCTATGTGCACGCGGCGCGGATTGAGGTTGAGGGGCTGAGTGCTCTGGAGGTCCTCCGTCTGGGGGTCGTGCCTGTCATTGCGCGCGGTCCGTTGACGGCGACCAGCCAGTTCGCCCTCAGCGGGGACAGTATGTACGAGGCCGGGGATGCTCGAGCGCTCGCCCGCGCGATTGACAGGTGGGTTGAGCGGGGGCGTCAGGCGCTTGTGAGTGAGGGTGCGCGCTACCGCGGGCTGGGCAAACGGTATGACATTCGTGCCTGCGTTGACAGGCTTGAAGATGCGTATGTTCGGTTAGTTTCTGCGGATGTGTCGCACGCGTGATGGTGCGTCGCGTGGGCAGCTACCTGAGTGGTTTGTTGGTAATTAGCATGGTGACTGTGTGGCACACTTCTTGTATAAGTGGTTAGTCAGCATCCTAATTTGTATGATGAATCCTGCGGAGGGTGAGTTCCAACTCAGCCGCCGCCCATTGACACCCCTCCCTGGAAGGACCAACGATGACCCTCCGCCACTACAGGCGAGCCCTCGCGGCAGCCACGGGAGCCGCGCTGCTATGCGTGAGCCTCGCCGCCCCCTCCCTGGCCGCCCCACACAGTGACACCGGCGACGCGGCGCTCACCACGGCCTCGGCAACCGACGAAGAGTCTGCCCCAATCAGCGTCGTTGCCACGCGCACCGATGCAATCGGCGACCCCCTGTACGTCGGTGATGTCGTGACCGTCACCTTCACCTACACCAACAACACCGACAGTGCACTCACCGTCTTCCCGGTCGACTCTAACCTGTCCGGCGTTCTCACGACCGGAGCGCCCAACTGCCGCTGGCACAACCTGGCCGCTCACACCACCAAGTCCTGCACCTCCGCCACGCACACGGTGACACAGGAGGACGTCGCGGCCGGGACCTTTACGCCCAGTGCCACGTGGGCGGCCACCCGTGACCGCAACGGCACCGACGTCATCGCCGGGAACTTCGTCTCCGCTACTGACCCCATTACCGTCGCCGCCGGGACTCGGCCCGCCGCCCCAGACCCGCTCGAGACCCCGACCGACTACGCCATCGGAGACAAGGTTCGCCTCGCGTCCCCCGGCCTCGCCGGCTTCAACTGTCACCGCATCCCCGCGCTGACCACTGCCACCAACGGCTGGATCATCGCCGCGTGGGACGGTCGTCCCGACAACTGCCAGGACGCGCCCCAGGCCAACTCCATCATCTACCGCATCTCCAAGGACGGCGGTAAGTCCTGGACCCCCATTCAGACCGCCCTCGCCGGCACCCCCGGCGCGGCCAAGGTCGGATACTCCGACCCCTCCTTCGTCGTCGACCGCACCACCGGCACGATCTTCATGTTCTCCGTGAAGTCCTACGACGCGGGCCTCTTCCAATCCCATCTGGGCACGGACTCCACGGCGCGCAACATCCTGCACGCCCACGTCGTCGAATCCCACGACAACGGCGAAACATGGGTCAACCCTCGAACCATCACCGACCAGGTGAGCGCCGGATACGAAGGAGCGTGGTTCACCCGCTTCGCGTCCTCCGGTGAAGGCATCCAGCTACGCTACGGCACCCACGCCGGACGCCTCATCCAGCAGTACGCCGTCTCCAACTCCGGCTCCACCTCCCTCATGGCCGTCTCCGTCTACTCCGACGACCACGGAGCGACCTGGAAACCCGGCACCCCCACCGAAGGCAGTGCGGACGAGAACAAGGTCGTCGAACTCTCCGACGGTCGCCTGCTCCTCAACTCGCGCACGCAAGGCACCGCAGGCCAGCGCTTGGAGGCTATCTCCTACGACGGTGGTCGGACCTGGGGTCCCTTCCGCCACAACTGGGACCTGACTGACCCGCGGAACAACGCCTCCATCATCCGCGCATTCCCGGACGCCCCCGAGGGGTCCGCACGCGCCCGTGTCCTGCTCTTCTCCAACGCCAACTCCTCCAGTGCTCGCGCCAACGGCACAATCCGCGTCTCCTACGACGACGGTTTCACCTGGAACGACGGCACGGTCTTCGAGAGCGGCGACATGGCTTACTCGACCCTTCACGCCCTCGCTGACGGCACCTGGGGCCTCCTCTACGAGTCCGGCGGCTACAAGAACATCGAGTTTATGCGCGTGGACGCCGCCTACCTTGGCCTGGTCGATCCCGGCGAAGATTCCGCTCCCGCCCCGCAGCCCGCGCCTGAACCCGCGCCCGAACCTGCCCCTGACCCCACACCGGACCCGCAGCCCGCGCCTGAACCTGCACCCGCAGTCAACCCCGCGCACTGGGTTAACACCGGCTCAGGGTGGAAGTGGCAGCTGGAGGACTCCACCTATGCGATGAACCAGACCGTCACCATCGGCGAGGCCACCTACCGCTTCGGTGCTGACGGCTACATGGTCACCGGCTGGGATAAGACCGACGGCGTGTGGAGCTACTACAACGCCTACGGTGCACGCGCGAGCGGCTGGGTCAGCGACGGAGGTACCTGGTACTACCTCGAGCCCTCCACCGGGGCCATGGCAACCGGATGGACTCAGGTTGGAGGCACCTGGTACCTCTTCTCCGATACCGGCACCATGCTCACCGGCTGGCAGCATGCGGGCGGCTGGTACTACCTGGCACCCTCGGGCGCGATGGTCACTGGCTGGCAGAACATCGGCATCAGCTGGTACTACTTCGGTGACGACGGCCGAATGGCGACCGGATGGACATCCATCGCCGGACGCTGGTACTACTTCGCCCCCTCGGGGGTCTGGATCTGATCCGACACTGAGACATGGCCGGGGCCAGGGGAGCGTCAACGCCCTCCCAGCTCCGGCCTCGTTCATGCCCCGTATGGGACACGTCACGGCACAAAGAGACCACGGGTTGGACCCGTGCGGACGAGCGCGCGTGGGCGGGGGAAGATGGACGTATGACACTGAACATCGCAGTAATCCCCGGCGACGGCATCGGCAAGGAAATCGTCCCCGAGGGCCTAAAGGTCCTGGACCGCGTCCTGGCGGACAAGGGCGTCGACTACTCGACGACCCACTTCGATCTGGGTGCGCAGCGCTGGCACGCGACCGGCGACACCCTCACCGACGAGGACCTCGAGGCCATTAAGCGCCACGACGTCATCCTCCTGGGTGCGGTCGGTGATCCCTCCGTTCCCTCCGGCGTCCTCGAGCGCGGCCTGCTCCTCAAGCTGCGCTTCGCCCTCGACCACTACGTGAACCTGCGTCCCTCCAAGTACTACGAGGGCGTGCCCAGCCCCCTGGCTAACCCCGGCGACATCGACTTCGTCGTCGTGCGCGAAGGCACCGAGGGCCTCTACTGCGGCAACGGCGGGGCCGTGCGCGTCGGCACCCCGCACGAAATCGCAACCGAGGTCAGCGTCAACACCGCATACGGTGTCGAGCGCGTCGTGCGCTACGCCTTCGAGGCGGCCGCCTCGCGCAAAAAGCACCTGACTCTCGTCCACAAGCACAATGTCCTGGTCAACGCCGGACACATGTGGCGCCGCATCGTCGACGAGGTCGGGGAGGAGTACCCCGACGTGCGCGTCGACTACTGCCACATCGACGCTGCCACCATCTACATGGTCACCGACCCCGCGCGCTTCGACGTGATCGTCACGGACAACCTGTTCGGTGACATCCTGACCGACGAGGCCGGGGCCGTCACCGGCGGCATCGGCCTGAGCGCGTCGGGTAACCTCAACCCCTCGCGTGAGTTCCCCTCCATGTTCGAGCCCGTGCACGGTTCCGCACCCGACATCGCAGGGCAGGGGAAGGCCGATCCGACCGCGACCATCTCCTCGGTGGCGCTCATGCTCGACTTCATGGGATTCACAGACGAGGCAGCACGTGTGCGCGCAGCCATCGACGCCGACATGGCGGCGCGAGCCGAGGCTGCGGCCAGCGGCAGCCCCCTCGTACGCTCAACCTCCCAGATCGGTGACGACATCGCTGCTCGCCTCTGAGCCGACATAACGAAAGGGCCGCTCCCCGGGTGGGGGAGCGGCCCTGCCTCTATTGGATTCTCGGAGTTGTCAGCCGGTCGGGTGGATGATTCTAACGAGTGCCGATCAATGCCGGCAGCGTTGTGTGGGAGGCCCACTGCTCGATGTCAGCGAGCGCTGCACGTGCGCCAGCGCTACGCACTGCCTCGGACTTGGAAGCGAACAGCGCGGTATCGACGGCGAGCAGGTTCGAGGCGAGTGTGGCTGTGTCCAGGGAATCCAGCTCGCAACGCGGCGTACGCGTATCCGCAGCGCCTGCCTGCAGCGCGATATCAGCACGGACCAGCAGAGCACCCGACATGTCGTAAGTGTCCGTCTCGCTTAGAGTATCTGTGTCCGAATGCACCTTCGGGAGTGTGGAAGCCATGCAATCCCACATGGCGACGGCGTCGGAGAGCTCCTTCGACGACGCAAGATCACTGCCCGACAGAGTGAACGTTGAGGAAATCGAGGACTCGTTGTACGACTCGATATCCCAGCTCTGCACGCCCTTGGAGGAGGATGTGTTCACGCGGTCGTTGACAGCCGAAGCTTGGCTATCGCCCGCGTTGACATCGATCTCGTAGGCGCGCGCGATGGACACAGCATTGGCATAGCGGCCCAGCGCGGAGGCAGCCAGCGTGCGTGCCTTGTCGGATTGAGCGTCCTCCTCGGTAGCGATCTGCAGGTCGCGGGTGGCTGTGCGAGCCATCCATGACACGAACGCAGCCACATCGGTGGGGGCCTCGGAGACCGGATCGGGAGCCTCCTGGCCTTCGGGAGGCTTCCCTCCCCACGGATCCCAGAGGCCGCCAAGAGTCTCGAGACGAGTGTCGGAGGACGACGCAGCCGTACGTAGCGCGCTGGAACAGGGCTCGCACTCGGTCGCGAGTTCGGCGAGCTGCGTGGCTCGCGCGGACGCGGCAGCTTCCGTTCGCGCTGCTTGGTCGCGAGCTGCAGCAAAGCCCGTCAGGGTCGTCGACGGGGTGGACAAGGAACACGCGGATAGCGCGAAAAGCGCCGTACCGGTAGCAACGAGGCCGGGGATACGGCGTATGGTCATAGTCAGATTTGCGAATCGCACCCCCGCATCATCCCACACCCCCGGGTAGGATGGGTAACTGACCCGCGTTCGCGAGAAGAAAGATAGGCGTATATGGGATCGTCCACGACTGACGGACCGCTTCAGGAGCTGCTGGCTCCCATGGTCGCAGCCTCGGGGCTCGAACTGGATTCGGTGACCCGCACGCGCTCCGACGCGATGCCGCTCCTGCGGGTCGTCGTCGAAGCCCCGATTGGTGCCGACGGTATTGACTCAGACACTCTTGCGGACGTGTCCCGTGCCGTGTCGAAGGCGCTGGACGCTGCCGATCCGATCGACGGTGAATACCTGCTGGAGGTCTCCACCCCCGGGGCCGAGCGCGAACTGACGAAGGTTGGCCACTGGATGCGGCAAATCGGACGCCTCGTGCGAATCAAGCTGCGCGCCGGCGGCTACGTCTCCGGTCGTGTCATCGACGCGGGCGAGACCAGTGCAACGATCGATGTTGACGGCGAAGCCACTACCATTGACTATCAGGACATGAGGAAGGCGCGTTCCCGCGTCGACTTTGGAACGGGGAAGTAGAAGACCATGGAAATCGATATGACCGCCCTGCGGATGGTGGAAAACGAGAAGGGCGTCAGCCTCGAGACCCTCGTTGACGCCATCGAAGAGGCACTGCTCAAGGCGTACCACAACCTGCCCGGTGCGATCTCCCAGGCCCGCATCGAAATCGATAAGAAGACCGGGCGCGTCACCGTCATGGCGATGGACGAGGACGAAGACGGCAACCCCATTGGTGAATTTGATGACACCCCGAAGAACTTCGGGCGCATCGCCCAGTCCACGGCGCGCTCCGTCATCATGCAGCGACTGCGCGACGCTGACGACCAGCGTGTCTTCGGTGACTTCGCGGGCCGAGAAGGACAGATCATCACCGGCACCGTCCAAGCCCCGCGCCCCGGCCGCCCCACGATGGTTCAGGTTTCCGACGACTTCGAGGCCGTCTTGCCCGACGGTGAGAAGGTTCCCGGTGAGACCTACCGTCACGGCGACCGGATCCGCGCCTACATCGTGGGCGTCGAGCGCACCGAACGCGGGCCGCGCATCACCCTGTCGCGCACCCACCCCAACCTCGTCGCCGGTCTCTTCCAGCGCGAGGTTCCCGAGATCCAGCAGGGACTCGTCAAGATCAAGGCAATCGCCCGCGAAGCTGGCCACCGCACGAAGATCGCCGTGGCAGCCACCCGCGAGGGCATCAATGCCAAGGGTGCTTGCATCGGACCCATGGGGGCGCGTGTGCGCTCCGTCATGGCCGAGCTGGGTGGTGAGAAGATCGATATCGTCGACTACTCCGACGATCCCGCGCGCTTCGTTGCTAACTCCCTGTCGCCGGCCCGCGTGACCCGCGTCGTCGTCCACTCCGTCGACAACCGCACGGCTACCGCCATCGTGCCGGATTTCCAGCTCTCCCTCGCGATTGGCAAGGAAGGGCAGAACGCTCGACTCGCCGCGCGTCTGACGAACTATCACATCGACATCCACGCCGACACAGAAACCGGCGACGACGAGATCGCCTCGCGCGTCTCCACCCCCGACGACGTGACAAGTCGCTCATAGAAACTGTGATAAACAATCCCCTAGCTCGACTAAGCTAGGGGATTGTGTCGTATCCCCTGCCGGCTGAGCCCACCACAGGACCACAGCGCACCTGCATCGGATGCGGTACTCGCGCGCACAGAGATGCCCTCGTGCGGATCGTGCGTTCGCCCGACGGTGCGATTCACCTCGACCCGACGGCGACTCTTCCAGGTCGAGGAGCGTGGATCCACCCCGACGCGGGGTGCGTCCAGCGGGCCCGAACCAGACGAGCACTCGCTCGCGCCTTCCGAACAGGCGCTGTGACAGACACCGTCTGGGATGACGTGGGGGAGATGATCACCACCCAGTGATGGCCACGCGCCATCAAGGTCGAGAAGATGGAAGCGGGTTGGAAGCTGATGGGCACCCGATGAGTACCCAGCGATGAGCTGCCAGCAATATCAGTAAGGCGTCTCCACACCGGAGACGCTTCCGGAATGGAGAAATGTGGCAAAGTTGCGTGTCCACGAGCTCGCCAAAGAGCTCGGAATCACCAGCAAAGAACTGATGGGGCACCTGAAGGAAGCAGGTGAATTCGTCAAGTCGTCCTCGTCCTCGCTTGAGCCGCCCGTCGTGCGGCAGATGCGCGAGAAGTTCGCGGCGGCGCACAAGAGCAAGAAGGCGGAGACCAAGCCCGCCCCCAAGGCACCGAAGCCCGGAGCAGCCAAGCCTGCACCGAAGAAGCCCGTCGTTCCCCAGGCGTCGGCCCCGGAGGCCTCGGCCCCCGTCCCCGCGCCTAAGGCACCCACCCCGAAGGCACCCACGCCGAAGGCTCCGGCCCCCAAGGGTGCCGCGCCCAAGCCCGGTGCCCCCAAGGCTCCGGCCCCCAAGGGCACCGGACCCAAGCCCGGCGCTCCCAAGCCTGGTGCGCGCAAGAGCGAGACCGCTCCCAAGCCTCGTGGCAAGAAGCCTGCGGAAGGTTCGGCACCGAAGCCCGGTGGTCGCAAGCCCGCTGAGGGTGGTGCACCCAAGCCTGCGCCTCGTCGCAACGATACCCCGCGTCCGGCCCGCCCCGGCGCGCCGCGTCACGGTGGCCCTCGTCCAGGCAATAACCCGTATGCCTCTTCTCAGGGCATGCCTCGTCCGGGTGGCTCCGGTAACGCTGGGCCTCGTCCCGGCGCACCGCGTCCGGGCGCGCCGCGCCCCGGCGGTAACCGCCCCAACCCGGGCATGATGCCCGGCCAGGCGAACTTCGCCCGCAACGCCGCCACCGGCAACAACACGTCCGAGCGCAGCGGTGGTCGCGGCGGTGGCCGCGGTCGCGGTGGTGCCCGTCCGGGTGCCGGTGCAGGCGCAGGAGCAGGAGCAGCCCAGAACAACGGCGGCGGTTTCGGTCCTCGCGGTGGCGGTCGCGGCGGTCGCGGCTCCACGCCGGGCGCATTCGGTCGCGGAGGTGGCCGCTCGCAGCGCGGACGCAAGTCGAAGCGCGCGAAGCGTCAAGAGTACGAGCAGCAGAACGCGCCGGTCATCGGTGGCGTCGCGATCCCGCGCGGTAACGGCGCGCAGATCCGCATCCGTCAGGGCGCGTCCCTGGCCGACCTCGCCGAGAAGATCGACGTTAATCCCGCAGCGCTCGTGACGGTCCTCTTCGCCCTGGGCGAGATGGCGACCGCCACGCAGTCCCTCGACCAGGACACCTTCGAGGCACTGGGTGCCGAACTCGGCTACGACGTCAAGGTCGTCTCGCCTGAGGACGAGGATCGTGAGCTGCTCGAGTCCTTCGACATCGACCTCGAAGCCGAAGAGCTTGACGACGCTGAGAACATGGAACCGCGCCCGCCGGTCGTCACCGTCATGGGTCACGTCGACCACGGTAAGACCAAGCTGCTCGACGCTATCCGTCACACTGACGTTGTCGACACCGAGCATGGTGGCATCACGCAGCACATCGGTGCCTACCAGGTCAAGGTCACGGCTGAGGACGGCACTCGCCGCCCGATCACCTTCATCGATACCCCCGGTCATGAGGCCTTCACGGCCATGCGTGCCCGTGGTGCCCAGGTCACCGATATCGCGATCCTCGTGGTCGCGGCCGATGACGGCGTCATGCCTCAGACGGTTGAAGCCATCAACCACGCGCAGGCAGCCGACGTGCCGATCGTCGTCGCGGTCAACAAGGTCGATAAGGAAAGCGCGAACCCGGAGAAGATCCGTTCCCAGCTCACCGAGTACGGCCTGGTCGCCGAAGAGTACGGCGGCGACGTCATGTTCGTGAACATCTCGGCCAAGCAGCGCACGGGCATCCGCGAGCTGCTCGAGGCCGTCCTGCTGACGGCCGATGCGGCCCTGACTCTCGAGGCCAACCCGAACACGGACGCCCGCGGCGTCGCCATCGAAGCCAACCTGGACAAGGGGCGCGGTGCCGTCGCGACCATGCTGGTTCAGCGCGGCACGCTCCACGTGGGCGACTCCCTCGTGGTCGGCTCGTCCTACGGTCGCGTGCGCGCCATGTTCGACGACGCCGGCAACGACGTCTCCGAGGCTGGCCCGTCGACCCCGGTCGCGGTCCTCGGACTCACGTCGGTCCCGCGCGCCGGCGACTCCTTCCTGGTCGCCAACGACGACCGCACGGCCCGCCAGATCGCCGACAAGCGTGAGCAGCCGAGCGCCAGGCCCTGCTGGCCAAGCGCCGCAAGCGCGTCTCCCTGGAGGACTTCGACAAGGTCCTGGCCGAGGGCGAAGTCGACACCCTCAACCTGGTCATCAAGGGTGACGTGTCCGGTGCCGTCGAGGCCCTGGAAGACTCGCTGCTGCGCATCGACGTGGGCGACGAGGTCGCGCTGCGTATCATCCACCGCGGTGTCGGTGCGATCACGCAGAACGACGTCAACCTGGCGACCGTCGACAACGCGGTCATCATCGGTTTCAACGTCCGTCCTGCTGAACGCGTGGCCGAGATGGCGGATGCCGAGGGCGTCGAGATCAAGTACTACAACGTCATCTACTCGGCGATCGACGACATTGAGGCTGCTCTCAAGGGCATGCTCAAGCCGATCTACGAGGAGGTCCAGCTGGGTACCGCGGAGATCCGCCAGGTCTTCCGCTCCGGCAAGTTCGGCAACATCGCCGGTTCGATCGTCCGCTCCGGCACGATCAAGCGCGGAACCAAGGCCCGCCTGGTGCGCGACGGTGTGGTTGTGGCCGACAACCTCGAGATCGCCTCTCTGCGTCGCGAAAAGGACGACGTCACCGAGGTCCGCGAGGGCTACGAGTGCGGTATCACCCTGGGCTACAAGGACATCACCGAAGGCGATGTCATTGAGACCTGGGAGATGCGCGAGAAGGCTCGTGACTGATTCCGCAGCGTGAAGTATCGGGGTCCGAGTATGCTCGGACCCCGATCTTCGCACATGTAATGTTCTGACAAGGGCTTCAGTGCCCGAAAGGAGGGCGCGATGGCTGACGAGGCTCGCGTTCGTAAGGTGCAGGAGCGAATCCTGCAGACTGTTGCGTCGATGATTGGCCGCGATGTGAAGGATCCCCGCCTGGAGCTCGTGACGATCACGGACGTGCGCGTGACGGGCGACCTGCAGCATGCGTCCGTTTTCTACACGGTGCTTGGCGATGACGAGCAGCGTGAGAAGGCCGCGCGTGCATTTGCTTCCGCGCAGGGCCTGTTCCGCTCACGCGTCGGCAAGGTCCTGGGGCTGCGCCTGACCCCGACGCTGGAGTTCATCCCGGACGCGCTTCCCGAGAGCGCGGCAGCCTTGGAGGATGCCCTCGCGAAGGCCAAGGCGAAGGATGAGGCGATTGCCGCCGCCGCGCAGGGCGCGACCTACGCGGGTGAGGAGGACCCCTACCGTCACGACGACGAAGAGGGCGAAGCGGACGAGAAGGATTGGGCCTAATCGCTTATGGCTCGTCGCCCCGATAACCCGTGCCCCGGCCTGCTCGTCATCGACAAGCCCGCTGGCATTACCAGCCACGATGTCGTTGCGCGTGTGCGACGCCTGGGCCACACCCGCAAGGTGGGCCACGGCGGCACGCTGGACCCCATGGCGACCGGTGTTCTCGTCATCGGTGTTGGTAAGGCAACGAAGCTCCTCACGTGGGTGAGTGGGCATTCGAAGGAGTATCTGGCGACGATCCGTTTCGGCATTGCGACCAACACGGATGATGCCGAGGGATTCCCCACGTCAGCGGTGGGGTGTACCTCCCTCAGCGAGTCCGACCTGGAGGCGGCGCTCGCGCCCCTGCGCGGAGACATCATGCAGGTTCCCACGACAGTGTCGGCGATCAAGGTGAACGGTAAACGAGCGTATGCGCTCGCCCGCGCGGGGCAGGACGTCGAGCTGGCGGCGCGCCCGGTGTGCGTCTCGCGCCTGGAGGTTCTTGCGGCCCCGCGCGTATCTGAGGTTTGCCTCGACGAGGCCGTGGTCCGGGAGAGCGCATGCGTTCTCGGGCCGGTTCGCGTCGTCGATGTCGACGTGGCTGTCGAGTGTTCGTCGGGCACCTACGTACGGGCCCTCGCGCGCGATGCGGGCGCGGCCCTGGGGGTTGGTGCTCACCTCACCGCGCTGCGGCGGACGCGCGTCGGCGACTTCCCGCTTGAAGGCGCGCTCACCCTCGATGAACTCGCCGCCGCCGTGGAGGATGAAGGGGGTGGGGAACAGCCTGTTCTGCCCCTGATTCCCCTGGGTCGGGCGGCACTCAGCATGTTCCCCGCCCTGCCCCTCACTGAGGCAGAGGCGGGAGCCTTTGCGCACGGCCAGGCCCCCCGACGTTCGCGCGAGCAACTCGCGCAGTGGGTTGCGCAAGTCGGCGATGCGCTGCCGATCACCTCGGAGGGGGAGGCCCCACCAATCGCGGCCACGTCGCCGTCAGGTGAGGTCCTCGGCCTGCTGCGCATCGACGCTGCGCGCCTGCGGACCGTCCTGGTTTTTTAAGAAAGAGAGACAATGAACGTCTGGCAGTCCCTGACCGAGATCCCCGGCAACGAGGTCAGTGTCGTCACCATCGGTAACTTCGACGGCATGCACAACGGTCACAAGAAGGTCATCGCCACCTGCGTGGAGCGTGCCCACAAGCTCGGCGTCGACGCCGTGGCCATCACCTTCGACCCGCACCCGATTCAGGTGCATAAGCCCGAGGTGGGTCTTCAGCTCATCTCCCCGCTGCGTGACCGCCTCGACGCAATGGAGGCCGCCGGACTGGACTCCACTCTCGTCGCCCACTACGACAAGAGCGTCTACAGCCTCGAACCCGACGAGTTCGTTGACGAATTTCTGGTCGAGCGCTGCGGTGCCCGCGAGGTTGTCGTCGGTGAAGACTTCCGCTTCGGTCGCGGCAACGTCGGAACGATCGACACGCTGCGCGCCCTCGGACGCCGCTATGGCTTCGATGTCTTGACCGTTACCGATATCGAGGCACCCGAGGGACGCCGCTGGTCCTCCTCATGGGTGCGCGAACTCCTGGCTGCAGGCGATGTCTCCGGTGCCGCCCGCGTGCTCGGTCACCTGCACCGTATCCGCGGCACCGTCTGCCACGGCTTCAAGCGTGGTCGCACGCTCGGATTCCCCACCGCGAACCTCTCGCAAGAGGTCGAGGGCGTCATCCCTGCAGACGGTGTCTACGCTGGCTGGGTCGTGCGTGCCGTCCCCGGCACCCAGTCCGCTGAGTTCCTGCCTGCCGCCATCTCCGTGGGCACCAACCCACAGTTCAACGGCGAGGAGCGCACCGTCGAGGCACACGTCTTAGGCCGCTCCGACCTGAATCTGTACGGCGAACGCATCGCTGTCACTTTCGTGTCGCGTATCCGTCCGATGCTGTCCTTCGATAACGTCGACGGCCTGTTGCGCCAGATGGACGACGACCTGCGTCAGACGGCTTCCGTCCTCGGTATCGGCGTCGCCGGGCGCGTCAACCCGGACTCAGTCACTGCCTCCTAACGCTTCCCCGGATCCATGCACCCGCCGGGGGTCCGGCCCCGCCTACGCATGCGGACAGATAACGGGGGAGGGAAGGATGCCTCGCCCCCGACCGGCCAAATCGTTAGCTTCGTCGCTCACGAGGAGACTGACAACTCGGACGTGCTACTGTAGAAAGGCCGTACACCGGCCGCGGACTGTCAGCATCCGGGAGACGCCCGGATGCCCCGCGCAACGAATACAAAGGAGAAGCCTGTGCCGCTGAGCAAGGACGTCAAGGACCAGATCATCGCCGAGTACGCTACCCACGAGGGCGACACCGGTTCCCCCCGAGGTGCAGATCGCGCTGCTGACCCGCCGCATCAAGGATCTGACCGAGCACTTCAAGACCCACACGCACGACCACCACTCCCGTCGTGGCCTGCTGCTGTTGGTCGGCCGTCGTCGCCGCCTGCTGGGTTACCTGGCTGACATCGACATCGAGCGTTACCGTTCGCTCATCGAGCGTCTCGGCTTGCGTCGCTGATTTTGGGCCGGCCCGCCTCCCATAACGGAGACGGGCCGGTTTTCACACGCCCGCCTCGGGCACGCCGTTTATTTTTCGCGCGCAAGCCGCCGGTTTTCGACAGTGGCCTCCGGAGAGTTGATCCGTGGGCTTCGATCGAAGGCCGAAGTGGAGCGCGACACCAACAAACCAAGGAGAAACGCCCCATGATGGAAGGCTCTGACATCATCGCCGCAGAGGCGATTATCGATAACGGCCGTTTCGGCAAGCGCGTCGTGCGCTTCGAAACCGGTCGTCTCGCCAAGCAGGCCGCCGGCTCTGCCCTGGCCTACCTGGATGATTCCACTACCGTTCTGTCCGCCACGACCGTTGGCAAGAACCCAAGGACCAGTTCGATTTCTTCCCGCTGACCGTTGACGTTGAAGAGCGTCAGTACGCCGCGGGTCGCATCCCCGGTTCCTTCTTCCGCCGCGAAGGCCGCGCGGGCACCGAGGCCATCCTGGCCGCCCGACTCATTGATCGCCCGCTGCGTCCCGGCTTCGTCAAGGGCCTGCGTAACGAGGTTCAGGTCGTCGAGACCGTCCTGACGATCGATCCGGATGACGCCTACGACGTTCTGGCGATCAACGCCGCCTCCATGTCCACCCAGATCGCTGGCCTGCCGTTCACCGGCCCGATCGGTGGCACTCGCCTGGCCCTGATCGACGGCCAGTGGGTCGCGTTCCCGCGCTGGAGCGAGCTTGAGCGTTCCGTGTTCAACATCGTTGTCGCGGGCCGCATCGTCACCAAGGAGGATGGCTCCGAAGACGTCGCGATCATGATGGTCGAGGCCGGCGGCGGCAAGAACGAGTGGGAACTCATTCAGGCTGGCGCTACCGCCCCCACCGAAGATGTTGTGGCCGACGGCCTCGAAGCTGCAAAGCCCTTCATCAAGGCCCTGTGCGAGGCTCAGATCAAGGTCGCCGAGAAGGCCTCCAAGGAGACCGCCGACTTCCCGCTGTTCCTGGACTACACCGACGAGGAATACGCCGCTGTCGAGGAATACGCCGCCGAGAAGGTCGCTCAGGCGCTGCTGACCGAGGGCAAGCTCGCCCGCGACGAGGCCGTGGATGCCGTCAAGGAAGAGATGCTCGGTGCCCTGGCCGAGCGCTTCCCCGAGTCGGAGAAGGCCCTCAAGGCCGCGTTCCGTTCGCTCGAGAAGGCCACGATCCGTAATCGCACCCTGCGTGAAGAGATCCGCATGGATGGCCGTACCCCGCGCCAGATCCGTTCTCTCTCCGCCGAGGTTGAGGTCCTGCCCCGCGTGCACGGCTCCGCCCTGTTCCAGCGCGGTGAGACCCAGATCCTGGGCGTGACCACCCTGGCCATGCTGCGCATGGAGCAGCAGATCGACAACCTGTCGCCCATCAATTCCAAGCGCTACATGCACCAGTACAACTTCCCCCCGTTCTCCACGGGCGAGGTTGGCCGCGTCGGCTCCCCGAAGCGCCGCGAGATCGGCCACGGTGACCTGGCCGAGCGTGCCCTGGTTCCCGTCCTGCCCTCGCGCGAGGACTTCCCCTACGCGATCCGTCAGGTCTCCGAGACCATGGGTTCTAACGGCTCGTCCTCGATGGGATCCGTGTGTGCCTCGACCCTGTCCCTCCTTCAGGCCGGCGTGCCGCTGCGCGCCCCCGTCGCGGGCATCGCGATGGGTCTCATGACCGGTGAGGTCGATGGTCAGTTCAAGGCCGTCACCCTGACCGACATCCTGGGTGCCGAGGACGGCTTCGGCGACATGGACTTCAAGGTTGCCGGTACCCGCGACTTCATCACGGCCCTGCAGCTGGACACCAAGCTTGACGGCATCGACTCCCAGGTGCTGCGCGCTGCGCTGGCCCAGGCACGCGACGCCCGCCTGGCGATCCTCGACCTGATCAACCAGGCGATCGACGGTCCGGATGAGATGAGCCCGAACGCTCCTCGTATCATCACCGTCAAGGTTCCCGTCGACAAGATCGGCGAGGTCATCGGTCCCAAGGGCAAGATGATCAACCAGATCCAGGACGAGACCGGCGCTGACGTCACCATCGAGGACGACGGCACCGTCTACATCGCCTCCTCCGACGGTGCCTCCGCCGAGGCCGCCCGCACGATGGTCAACCAGATTGCGAACCCGCAGATGCCCGAGGTCGGCGAGCGCTTCGTCGGCACGGTCGTCAAGACCACGTCGTTCGGCGCCTTCGTGTCGCTGACCCCCGGTAAGGACGGCCTCCTGCACATCTCGCAGGTTCGTCGCCTCGTGGGCGGTAAGCGCATCGACTCCGTGGACGATGTCCTGCAGGTCGGCCAGCAGGTCGAGGTCGAGATCAACGAGATCGGCGACCGCGGCAAGCTGAGCCTGCACGCCGTCATCGACGGTGAGGCTGGCGAGCTGGAGGCCCCCGAGGGTGAGTCTTCCGAGCCGCGTCGCGAGCGCCGTGACCGTTCTGAGCGCCGCGAGCGCCGTCCCCGTACCCGCACCCGTCGTCGTCGCGATGACGAGCGTGAGGAAGGCGCGTCTGAGGAGTGAGTAGCTCCCGATAGCTGACAGTGACCGGTGGCCGGGATGGAGCGCGTGCTCCATCCCGGCCACCAGCCCTTGTACGGCTACACTGTGAACGTTTCGTGCCAATCCCCCCGACCCGCGGGGACGCAAGAGGAGAAGAATGACGCCTAAGCCGCTGCCGCTCGACGAGACCCGCCTGTCCATCGAGGACGGTGACACGCGCATCGAGCGCACAATCCTGGGTGCTGGAACGCGTGTGCTGACCCAGACGATTCCCGCGACGAAGAGTGCGGGCGTGTCCCTGTGGGTACCTGTGGGCTCGCGTGATGAGGGATCGCGCACGGCGGGATCCACTCACTTCCTCGAACATCTCCTCTTCAAGGGCACGAATAAGCGCTCGGCTCTTGACATCGCTGTCGCCTTCGACAGCGTCGGCGGTGAGTCCAACGCCGAGACTGCTCGCGAGCACACTGCGTACTGGGCGCGCGTTCGCGACGCCGACCTGGACATGGCCATTGAGACGCTTGCCGACATGGTCACCGACTCGCGCCTGGACGAGGATGATTTCGCGATGGAGCGCGGCGTCATCCTCGATGAGCTGGCGATGGGGGAGGACTCGCCTACGGAAACCGTTCACGAGGCCTTCCAGCTGGCCGTCCACGGCGACCGTCCCATTGGCCGTCCCGTCGGCGGCACCTCCCAGGCGATTCGCGAGGTCGGCCGCTCTGACGTGTGGGAGCACTACCAGTCCCACTACTCGCCCTTTTCGCTTATCGTCGCAGCCGCCGGCCACGTCGACCACGACCACATCGTCGAGCGCGTCCAGGCCGCCCTGGAGGCATCCCCCTGGGATCACGCGAGCGCGGCCGCGCCCCGGCCTCGTCGATCAACGACCGCGACGCCCATCGCCGACCACGAGAAGGACATCACGCGACAGCGCGACGTCACGCAGGCGCACGTCCTCATCGGTTGTGAAGGCTTGTCGGCCACCGATCCGCTGGGTCCCACGATGAGTGTGCTGCTCTCGATCCTTGGCGGGTCCATGTCCTCGCGCCTCTTCCAGGAGGTGCGCGAAAAGCGTGGCCTGGCTTATACGACCTACGCCTACGACGTCGCTTACTCCGACACGGGTACCTTCGGGATGTACGCGGGCTGCAGCCCCGACAAGGTCGACGAGGTTGAGACCATCATGCGCGCTCAGCTGGAGGACCTGGCCGCGGACGGCCCGACCGAGGAGGAGATGACGCGCGTGCGCGGGCAGGTCCGCGGAGGCGTCGTCCTGGGCCTGGAGGACAACTGGTCGCGCATGATGCGACTGGGCCGCTCGGAGATCGTCGGGCGCTACCGTCCCATCGACGAGTCGTTGGCCGAATTCGACTCGGTGGGCGCGCATGACGTTCGCGCCCTGGCCGCTTCCCTTATCGCCAAGCTGGACTGCCGCGCGCTGGTCCTGCCCCAGGACTGAGTCGTGAGAACCCCCGCCCACTTCCCGGGTGCGGGGCATAGCCTTGACACTAAGCAGCCCTTTCAGAAGGAGATAATAATGATTCGCGTGGCAGTGACCGGAGCTAAGGGCCGCATGGGCTCCACTGTCGTGGCGGCCGTGACCGGTGCCCCCGACATGGAGGTCGTCGCCCAGCTGGACGCAGGTGATCCGATCACCAAGAAAACTGTTAACGGCGCGCAGGTCGCCGTCGACTTCTCGGTTCCCGGAGTCACCGAGGCGAACGTGCACGCGCTCCTTGACGCCGGCGTAGACGTCGTCGTGGGCACGACGGGGTGGACCGAGGAGTCCTACGCGCGCGTGCGCACTCATGCGCAGGAGGCGTGTCGCGCCGTCCTGATTGCCCCGAACTTCGCGATGGGCGCGGTGCTGGCCATGAAGTTTGCTGCCATGGCCGCCCCCTATTTCGAGTCCGCCGAGGTCATCGAGATGCACCACCCGGGCAAGGTGGACGCCCCCTCGGGCACGGCGGTGGCCACCGCGCGCGGCATCGCTCGCGCACGCGCCGAGGCTGGCCTGGGCGACATGCCCGACGCCACCGAGATGGACGAACTGGGCAGCCGAGGCGGGCGCGTCGACGGCGTCCCGGTGCACGCCGTGCGCCTGCGCGGCCTGACTGCCTCCGAGGAGATCCTCCTGGGCAACGAGGGCGAGCAGCTGGTCATCCGCACAGACTCCTTCGACCGAGTGTCCTTCATGCCCGGCGTGCTCCTGGGCGTGCGCCGCGTGATTGGCCGGACTGGCCTGACGATCGGTCTTGATCAGGTCATGGGCCTGTGAACGCTGCCCCGGACCGTTCTGTGAGGCCCGCCCAGCGCGGCGACGAAGGTGCCATTGCTCGTCTGCAGGTCGGTGCCTGGCGTGCCCTCATGGGAGAGGACGCTCTGGCGTCCCAGGGCGTCACCGAGGAGCTGCTCGCCCGCCGCTGGGAGGCCACCCTGTCCGCCCCCTCTCCCGCGGGCAGTGCACTCCTCGTCGCGCTGCACGCCAACACCATCGTCGGCTTTGCCCTGGCAGGGCCGGACGAGGCCGTGGACACCTCCTCCGGGCACGGTTCCGCGGGGGAGGGGAGCGAGAGGGCGACCCAGGTTTACGAGCTTGTCGTAGACCCGAACTTCCGGCGCGCCGGACACGCCTCGCGCCTCCTGGCAGCCGTCGCGGACCTGACCAGCGGCGTGCTGCACGTGTGGATCGGCGCGGACGATGAGGAACGTCAACGTTTCTACACCTCGGCGGGCTTTGCCCCCTCGGGGGGCGTGCGCACGCTCGGTGATCAGGCCCAGCACATGTGGTGGGCGCGCCGCGACTAAGGACCCACGACGAGCGGGAGGCATGGCGAGTCTCCCGCATCGTGGACTCTCCTCACGAACCGGCGGAGGCCTCGTTACGTGGCGAGTGCGTAAGATGGGGGGCATGACGAATATTCCTCCTCGCCGATTCGGTTCCCTGGCCGCCGCCATGGTCACCCCCATGACCGAGGCCGGCGACATCGACCTGCCCTCTGCCCAGCGCCTCGCGATCAAGCTCGTTGACGAAGGGTGCGACACGATCCTCCTGTCCGGTACGACGGGCGAGTCGCCGACGACACACCAGCCCGAAAAGAATGACCTCACCGACGCGGTTCGCGAAGCCGTCGGAGACCGTGCCTTCATCCTGTGCGGCGCCTGCTCCAACGACACAGCACACGCCGTGCGCATCGGTGAAGGTGCCCAGGAACACGGCGCGGACGGTCTGCTGATCGTGTCCCCGTACTACAACCGTCCCTCCCAGGAAGGCCTGCGCGCCCACGTGCGTGCCGTCACCGACGCTGTCGACCTGCCCGTCATGCTCTACGACATTCCCGGCCGCACCGGCATCGCCTTCTCCGACTCCACCCTTGACATCCTCGCCCAGCACCCGCGTATCCTCGGGGTCAAGGACGCCACCGGCGACGTCGAAACAGGCGTGGAGCGCATGCACCGCACCGGCCTGGAGTACTACTCGGGCGACGACGGCCTGAACTTCGCGTGGATGACAGGCGGAGCCTCCGGCTTCATCTCCGTCGTGACCCACGTGGCCTCTGCTCACTACCGCCGCATGATCGAGCTGCTCGACACCGACCAGGTGTGGGAGGCCCGCGAGCTCTCCTACTCGCTGCGTCCCCTCGTCCACGCCATCATGGGCGGCGGCCAGGGTGCCGTCATGGCCAAGTACGCCCTGTGGCTCCAGGGCGTTATCGACAGCCCCGCCGTGCGCCTGCCGATGGTCGGCATCAGCGACGACGAGGTCTCGGCCCTGCGCCGCGCCCTGTGCGCTGCCGACCTACTGTAAAGCGTCTACTCACTCGACACCCGTGTGGCGGGGCCTAGTCACGGCCTCGTCGATGAGACGGAACACGGCCCCCTCCACGCCCAAGTGTGAGGGGGCCGACCCGCCTCAGGGATCCCCCGATGCGGGGAAAAGCTCTCTGACGTGGCAGACTGGCACCATGAAGTCTTTGTACGAGAATCTCAGCGAACCCGCGCCCCTGGAAGAGGGCGCACTGCGAGTGATCCCGCTGGGAGGTCTTGGCGAGGTCGGCCGTAACATGAACGTCCTCGAGTACCGGGGCAAGCTCCTGGTCGTGGACTGCGGCGTCCTCTTCCCCGAGGAAAGCCAGCCCGGCGTCGACCTCATCCTCCCCGATTTCTCCTGGATCGAGGACCGCATGGACGACGTCGTGGGCATGGTCCTCACCCACGGCCACGAGGACCACATCGGTGCCGTGCCCTATCTGCTTAAACTGCGCGACGATATCCCGATCTACGGCTCCGACCTGACCCTGGCCTTCGTTGCCCCCAAGCTGCGCGAACACCGCCTGCCCGACCCGGGCTTCACCGTCGTCGCCGAGGGCGACCGCCTCAGCGTCGGCCCCTTCGACCTCGAATTCGTCTCCGTCACCCACTCGATTCCCGACGCGCTCGCGGTCTTCGTGCGCACGGGTGCGGGCAACGTCCTGATTACGGGTGACTTCAAGATGGATCAGCTGCCGCTGGACCGGCGCCTGACCGACCTTCGCGCCTTCGCCCGCATGGGTGAGGAAGGCGTCGACCTGTTCATGGTGGACTCCACGAACGCCCTGGTCCCGGGCTTTATCACGCCCGAACGCGAGATTGGCCCGGTCCTCGACCAGGTCTTCGGTGAGGCATCCGGCCAGATCGTCGTCGCCTCCTTCGCCTCGCACGTGCACCGCGTCCAGCAGGTCATTAATGCCGCTGCTCACCACGGGCGTCGCGTCGCGTTCGTGGGCCGCTCCATGGAGCGCAATATGCGCATCGCCGAGGAGAAAGGATACCTGACGATCCCCGAGGGCATCGTCGTGGACCTCAAGGGTATCGGTGAACTGCCGCCCTCCCAGCGCGTCTACATGGCGACCGGCTCCCAGGGCGAGCCGATGGCCGCCCTGTCGCGCATGTCGGTAGGGTCGCACCGCACGGTGACGATTGAGCCGGGCGACATGGTCGTGCTGGCATCCTCGCTGATCCCGGGCAATGAGAACTCCGTGTACCGCGTTATCAACGACCTGACCCGCCTGGGTGCACGCGTCGTGTCGAAGGAGAACGCGAAGGTGCACGTGTCGGGCCACGCGAGCGCCGGTGAACTCATCTACTGCTACAACATCGTCCAGCCCAAGAACGTCATGCCCATCCACGGCGAGGTCCGCCACCTGGTGGGCAACGGCCAGTTGGCCGTCAAGACAGGCATCGACCCGCAGCACGTGGTCCTGGCTGAGGACGGCGTGACGGTCGACCTCAAGGATGGCGTCGCGCGCGTGTCGGGCATCGTGCCCTGCGAGTACGTGTACGTGGACGGTCGCTCCATCGGCGAAATCTCCGAGGATGAGCTGGAAACCCGCCGTACCCTGGGGTCGGAGGGCTTCATTTCGATCTTCGCTGTCGTCGAGCATGATTCGGGTATGGTCCTCGCGGGTCCCGAGATCCGCGCGATCGGCATGGCTGAGGATGACTCGGTCTTTGAGGAGATCCTGCCCGACGTCACCAAGGCCCTCAAGGACGCGGCTGCGCCCGGCGGCCAGGACCCCTACGTCCTGCAGCAGGCGATGCGCCGCGTCATCGGTCGCTGGGTCGCGCGACGTCTGCGTCGGCGTCCTATGATCGTTCCGGTGGTCACCGAGCAGTAGAAGCTCGGCAGTTTTCAGTGACGAGGCCGTGGCTGCCCGGGTGGTAGCGCGGCACACAGGGGAAGGAAAGTCCGTGGCGGGTCGCTTCATTTCGACGCACTCGGTTGCTCTGGTCTTGCCAATGCACATCGCCTACATACCCGAGCGCGGAGGATCGGTGCACGCCGATGCCGCGAGCTCTCGGCCCGGCGGTGGGTTCACGACCCTGTGCGCCGCGGCGGCCATGGGCGTCCCGGCGGCAGCGGCCTCGCCACTGGGCACCGGCCCGAACTCCTTCCAGGTACGTCAGCAGCTGGTGGAGGCGGGAGTGGAGGTCCTGACCCCCGAGCTGGTCGGCGATATTGGCGTCGTTATCCAGCTGATCGATAAGGGCGGAACGATGTGCTCGGTCGTCACCGCGGGAGTCGAGTCCGAACCCTCGCGTACCACCCTCGACCGTATTGAGCTGCGCGAGGGGGACGTCGTACACGTGGCGGCCTCAGACATGACGAACGCGCACGCGGCAGTCGAACTCAGCGAATGGGCTGCGGCCCTGCCTCCCTTCGTTACCCTCGTCGTCTCCGTGTCGCCCGCGGTCGTGCAGGTGCCCGTCGAGGCATGGGAGACGATCCTGCCGCGCGCCGACGTGGTGACGATGAACGACTGGGAGGCCTCGGCCCTGGCTGACATCCTAGACCGCACCCGTTGTGGCTCCACGATCCGTTCCTACATGCGCCCCGACGCTGCCACCGTGCGCCGCGTGGGCAACCGAGGCTGCAAACTCCAGCTCGGCGCGGATGTCCCCATCATCACGATTCCCGCATTCGAGGTGGCCATCGCCGACACCGCAGGCGTGGGGGACACCCACATCGCAGAGATGTGCGCTGGCATCCTCCTGGGCCACGACCTGGAGACCGCATGCCTCATGGCGAACGCTGGCGCGGCACTTGCCGTCTCTCACGAGTCTGCCCTGCCCGTGCCCACGCGTGAGCAGGTTGACAACGTGCTCGAAACCGGTGTTGTTACGAATATCCTGCGCTGAGCGCTCGCGGCGCGCCTCCTGAGCGGGGCCAGCGCGGGCGATATCGTGGAGCAATCATGGCACAATCGTCTCCACGCTCTTCCTCTGGTAAAGGTCCTGCGCGCCCGCGCGCCAAGACGGGCAAGCCTCGTTCGGCCGCCAAGCGCGAGCCTATGCCGCCACAGCAGCCTACCCAGCCCGGTTTGCTGGCCCGCTTGTTCGCGGCCATTGCTCGTGCCGGAGCCAGCATGGTGCGCGGGTGGAAAGCGACGGATCCCCAGGTCAAGCGCGACGCCGCGGCCTTTATCGCTCTTGCCGCCGCGATCGTCATTGCTCTGCGCGAATGGTTCCAGATTTCCGGTGAGGCTGGGGACGCCATCCACTACGCTTCGGCGGGACTCGTCGGAATCTTCTCCGTCGTTCTCCCCCTGCTCCTCGTGGCGCTCGCCTGCGAGCTTGTCTCCGCGCGCTCGGGCCGCTCCGCGCTGCCCCACCACGTGGCTGGCGGTGTCGGTATTACGATGGCCCTCACCGGACTTGTGCACATCTCGCGCGGTAACCCCAGCATGGGTTCCGAGCCGGGCATCGACACGGCCGGTGGCGCTATCGGCTGGTTCATTGCGCGCCCCCTCATACTCCTCGTTTCCTCGTGGGGAGCCGGTGCCCTCCTCGTCCTGCTGCTGGCCTACTCCATCCTCCTGGCTACCCGCACCGCTGTTGCCGACGTTCCGGCGCGCCTGCGCGATCTCTCTGCCCACCTGAGCGGAACAAGCGAGAAGGACTTCGACGGTGCGCCCGGCGATAGGGCCCCCGCAAAGAAGGCGCGCCGCAAGTCCCGCAAGAATCTCGCGGCCGGAGACGATGATTTCCTCGACGAATACGACGGCGACGAGTCCTTCCGTCAAGCCGCTGAAAAGGAATCCGTTGAACGGACCCAGCTCCTGGAGTCCGGCGCTGTCCCCGTGGCCAAGTCCTTCGTGCCCGCCAAGCCCAGGCCTCGTCCCTCCACGCCGGACGCACCCACCGAGATGATCACCAAGATGCGTCCCGTCGTGGCACCCCACCAGGTCCCCGCTCACGAGCCTGAACCCGAACCGACACCCCCGCCAATCACCGACGAACCCGATGGTGCCTTCCAGCCCAACCTGGATGACTCGATCAGCTACACGCTGCCCTCACAGGACCTGCTCGTCTCAGGGCCGCCCCACATGACGCGCTCCGCCGTCAACGACCAGGTCGTCGCTGCACTCGCCCAGGTCTTCGAGGACTTTAACGTCGACGCGCGCGTCACCGGTTTCTCGCGCGGCCCGACAGTCACCCGCTACGAGGTCGTCCTCGGAGCCGGCGTCAAGGTCGATAAGCTCACCAACCTGTCGAAAAACATTGCCTACGCGGTGGCCTCCGCCGACGTTCGCATCCTCGCGCCGATCCCCGGCAAGAGCGCCATCGGCATCGAGATCCCCAATGCCGACCGCGAAACGTGGCCCTCGGCGACGTCCTGCGATCCGCTGCCGCTCGCCGCAACCAGCACCCGCTCGTCGTCGGCGTCGGCAAGGACGTCGAGGGCGGCTACGTCGTCACCAACCTGGCCAAGACACCGCACATGCTGGTCGCCGGCCAGACCGGCTCCGGTAAGTCCTCCTTCGTCAACTCCATGATCACCTCGATCATGATGCGCGCGACGCCGCAGCAAGTGCGCATGATCCTGGTCGACCCCAAGCGTGTGGAACTCACGATCTACGAGGGCATCCCGCACCTCATCTCGCCCATCATCACCGATGCCAAGAAGGCCGCCGAGGCCCTCGAATGGGTCGTCAAGGAGATGGACGCGCGCTACGACGACCTGTCGGACTACGGCTTCAAGCACATCGACGACTTCAACAAGGCAGTGGCCGCCGGACAGGTGCAGGCCAAACCCGGACTCAACCGCACCCTGCACCCCTACCCGTACCTGCTCGTGGTCGTCGACGAACTCGCCGACCTCATGATGGTCGCGCCGCGCGACGTCGAAGCCTCGATTCAACGCATCACGCAGCTCGCGCGCGCCGCCGGCATCCACCTGGTCCTGGCCACTCAGCGCCCCTCGGTCGACGTCGTCACCGGCCTCATCAAGGCCAACATCCCCTCGCGCCTCGCGTTCGCAACCTCGTCGCTGACCGACTCGCGCACCATCCTCGACCAGCCCGGCGCCGAAAAGCTCATCGGCCAGGGCGACGCCCTCTACCTGCCCGCCGGTGCCTCCAAGCCCATGCGTGTTCAGGGTGCCTGGGTCGGCGAATCCGAGATCCACCAGGTCGTCGCCCACGTCAAGAGCCAGATGGAAACGCACTACCGCGACGACGTCGTACCCGACAAGAAGGAAGCAAAAGTCGCCGAAGATATCGGAGCCGACCTCGAAGACCTGCTCCAGGCCGCCGAGCTTGTCATCTCCACCCAGCTTGGCTCCACCTCCATGCTCCAGCGCAAGCTGCGCGTCGGCTTCGCCCGCGCCGGACGCCTCATGGACCTCCTCGAATCCCGCGACATCGTCGGACCCTCCGAAGGATCCAAGGCCCGCCAGGTCCTCGTCACCCCCGAGCAGCTCCCCGAGGTGCTCGCGATGCTGCGCGGCGAATCCACCTCCATCAGCGAACCCAAACCCGAGCCCGCGGCGGTTTCCGCCGCGCCGGCGTCCCCCGCGCCCGCTTCCAGCGCACCCTCGGGGGCACCCAGCCCCGCCACCGGTGCTGCGAGCGTCCGCGCTGCGGGGAAGGGGACCTCGTCGATTGACAGGACGAAGGCCTCCTCTGGTTACGAATCGGGCACGGGACACGCTGGCGATTCGCGCGCGGGCGGGTTAGACCCGTACTCTGGACATAACTTTGGCGGTTCCTCACCTGATTGGGTTGATGAGGAGCCGGACGACGATGAGGACGCTTGGCAGCTCACCGGCCGCTAAGAGAGAGGTACCAGCAATGAGTGATAACGTGTCGCGCGTTCAACGGGACTCCGCAGTCCCCGTCGTGAACCTGCCGAACGTGCTGACCATGGCGCGCCTGGTCTTCGTCCCCATCTTTATCATTTTGGCCCTACAGGACTCCTGGGTCACGAAGTGGGTGGCCTTCGTCATCTTCGCGCTTGCCTCGATCACGGATCATTTCGACGGGCATCTGGCTCGTTCATGGAACCAGATCACCGACTTCGGGCGCATCGTCGATCCCATCGCTGACAAGGCTTTGACCCTGGGAGGTTTCGTTCTCCTGTCCTGGCAGGGGTTCTTGCCCTGGTTCGTGACGATCCTGATCGCTGTGCGCGAGCTCGGCATCACCGCGATGCGCGCCTTCTTCCTGCGCCGTGGCGTCGTTGTCTCGGCGAATTGGATGGGTAAGATGAAGACATTTTTCCAGATCATTGCGCTGGGGACGCTGCTCATCCCATGGGAGCACTTCTATGCGATCGACCGGGCTAACCAGTGGTGGGTTATTCTCGTGATTCGCCTCGGTCTCGCCCTGTCCGGTATCGCACTGGCGCTGACCCTCATTTCTGGTGTCGCCTACGTGGTCGAGGGCGTCACACTGATGCGCACTCCTGCCATCGTCGACTCTCATGAGGCAGACGGCGGGCACGCCGCCTCCGCGGACTCGTCTCCTGCCGGGCGGTACATTCAGAGTTGAGTCTGGGTGACGCAACCCATACGCGAATTGAATGCCCGGTGGAATAGGCCGGTTTGGGTGCGCGTTGACAGAACATGACAACAACCCGAGGCGTGCGCGCGCCCGGTTACACCGGTCCGATGCGCGAACTAACGATGCGCCCGACGATCAAGAACGGCTACAGTAACGATATGGAAAAGACACTGAGCGAAACTCCGCTGCTGCGCAGCGAACTGGGCGATGTCCTGCGTGGCATCCGCCAGCGCCAGGGTCGAACCCTGCGCGAAGTCTCCTCCGAAGCACAGGTGTCCCTGGGCTATCTCTCCGAAGTTGAGCGCGGGCAGAAGGAGGCATCCTCCGAACTGCTCGAGGCCATTACCTCCGCTCTGCGCGTTCCGCTGTGGTTCGTGCTGCGCGAGGTCTCCGAACGCATGGCGATCATCGATGGCGCTGTCATTCCTGACGCGGTGCCCGACGATCTCGTGCCCGTTACGCTGATCTCCTGACGCGTGAAGCACTCCGAGTTTTACGAAGCGGTCGAGGCGACCTTCGGGTCGGCCCTCGGCCGCTCGTACGTTTCCGACCTCTACCTCGCCTCGCTGGGGGCCACAGCCCGCGACGCCCTGTCTGCCGGGGTGAGTCCCGACGAGGTCTGGGCGCAGCTGTGCGAAGAAACCGGGCGCGAGGATGCGCGCTGGATTCATCGCCTCGACCCGCGTGAACGGGGTCGCTGACTCCTTTATTGTTTTCCTTGCGCGAACGCGCATTGCTGCACGTTTGTGTTCTCGCATGCCCTGCTTGGTGCCTCGGCGTGTCGCCGCAGTATCGAACATTTGTTCCATCTAAGCTGATGAGCGACGAATCGTCCTCGCGTGTCATCCACAGGGGTGGCGCGTGCGGGACGCAGATGACGATGGCCGGTCGCATACTCGTCATGGCGCCTCGGAGAGGGGCGTCATTGAGGCCAGGACACTCGCAGGCCGGAGAGGCCGCAGAACGAAAGGACCATCATGGCAGCCCGTAAGGCACCCGCGGCAAAGACCGTCACGAACGACCGCAACAAGGCGCTCGAAGTCGCCCTGTCGCAGATTGATAAGCAATTCGGCAAGGGATCCGTGATGCGCTTGGGCGACGACAATCGTCCTCCCGTTCAGGTGATCCCCACCGGCTCTCTTGCCCTCGATGTTGCGCTCGGCATCGGTGGCCTGCCCCGCGGGCGTGTCATTGAGGTCTACGGCCCCGAATCCTCCGGTAAGACCACGGTTGCCCTGCACGCCGTTGCGAACGCCCAGAAGGCCGGCGGCAACGCGGCCTTCATCGACGCTGAGCACGCGCTCGACCCCGTCTACGCTCGCGCCCTGGGCGTGGACACCGATTCCCTGCTGGTCTCTCAGCCCGACACGGGCGAGCAGGCCCTCGAAATTGCCGACATGCTGATCCGCTCGGGCGGCATCGACATCATCGTCATCGACTCGGTCGCGGCCCTGGTGCCTAAGGCTGAAATTGAGGGTGAGATGGGCGACTCCCACGTGGGCCTGCAGGCCCGCCTCATGAGCCAGGCCCTGCGTAAGATCACGGGTGCCCTCTCGGCGACTGGCACGACCGCGATCTTCATCAACCAGCTGCGTGAAAAGATCGGTGTGTTTTTCGGTTCCCCGGAGACCACGACCGGTGGTAAGGCACTGAAGTTCTACGCCTCGGTGCGCATCGACGTGCGTCGCATCGAAACCCTCAAGGAAGCAGGAGCGCCTGTCGGAAACCGTACGCGCGCCAAGGTGGTCAAGAACAAGATGGCCCCGCCTTTCAAGCAGGCTGAATTCGACATCGTCTACGGCAAGGGCATTTCGCGCGAAGGCTCGATCATTGACATGGGCGTGGAAGCCGGCATCGTGCGCAAGTCTGGCTCCTGGTTCACCTACGGGGATGACCAACTGGGCCAGGGCAAGGAGAATGTGCGCCAGTTCCTGGTGGATAACCCCGAGCTGGCTAACGAGATTGAGCAGAAGATCCTGATCGCGCTCGGCATTGCCGAGGAGCCAGAGCCGGAGAAGGGGTCCAAGAAGGCACCTGCGGTTGACCCGGACGAGGACGCGGGCTTCTGAGTCGTGGTCCGCTATCTGGATCCGGAGGACCATCCGGAGCTGGGGGAGGAGCAACACCACCGCTCCTCCCCGGGGCAGCGGCTGGCCCGCGTCCGCGAACGTAACGCCGCCCTGACGGGTTCAGCCGCCATCGAGGCAGCGCGTGAGGTTGCGTTGCGGAAGCTGGATGCGCGCGCCTGTTCGCGCGCAGAATTGACCAGTGCCATTGAGGGGCGCGGTTTTAGTGCCGATCTGGCCCTCCAGGTCGTTGATCGGCTTGAAGCTGTGGGCCTGGTCGATGACCAGGCCTATGCCGATGCTCTGGTGCGCTCGCGCTTTTCAGGCACCGGGGCATCGGGCCGTGCTTTGCGTGAGGTTCTCGTGCGTAAGGGGCTGGAGCCGGGCGTCATCGAGCGAGCACTGTCCCAGATCAGCAGTGATGATGAGGCCGAGAGGGCCGCCCAGCTCGTGGCGCGCAAGCGCCGATCACTGGCGGGTGTTCCTCGGCAGAGCGCGTACCGGCGCTTGTGCTCGATGCTGGCTCGCAAAGGCTATTCCCCATCCGTGGCCTCCAATGCGGTGCGCGATGCCCTGGATGAATGGCATGCTGGTAGCTCGGACGATGACGAAGACTGGGGCTGGGAGGTGTCCTGAGAATGGATGACGCACAGGTGAAGGACCTGATCGGGCAGATGACGCGCCGTGGGCTGACGGTTGCGACCGCAGAGTCGCTGACCGGAGGGGGCCTCGTTGCCCGCATGGTTGACGTGCCCGGTGCATCCCACGTCGTGCGCGGAGGGGCGTGTACTTACGCGGTGGATACGAAGGCCTCGGTCTTGGGGGTCTCTCGCGCGCGTCTCGATCAAACTGGTCCGGTGGACGAGCAGGTGGCCAGGCAGATGGCTGAGGGTGCTCGCGTCCTGTTCGGTGCTGCCATCGGCCTGTCGACGACGGGCGTGGCCGGGCCCGGCCCCGCCGATGGTTTCCCTGCCGGCACCGTTCACGTTGCGTGCGCACACGAGGGCGGGACGGAGCACAGGTTGGTGCACCTGGAGGGGAATCGAGCCCGCGTGCGTACCGGAGCTATCGACGCGGCTTTGGCGCTGTTGCGTGACGTGCTCGACTCCTCTGGTGGCCGCGAGCACGACTAGACTGTTGTGCGATGAATACGACGACACCGCAGGTAAATGCCCTGCCTCGCACCTATGCGGTGCGAACGCTCGGCTGCCAGATGAACGAACACGATTCCGAGCGTATGGCGGGTCTGCTGGAGCAGGCCGGCCTCGTCCCCGTTGACACCGTCCCCGAGGCCGCCGCTCGCGCGACCGACGCGGGCGACATGGGTGCAGACGTTATCGTCATCAACACCTGCTCGGTGCGTGAAAACGCCGCGACCCGTCTGTTCGGCAACCTCGGGCAGCTGGCCGCCGTCAAGCGCGCGCGCCCGGGCATGCAGATTGCGGTCGGCGGATGCCTGGCCCAGCAGATGCGCGACGGCATCGTCTCCAAGGCTCCGTGGGTGGACGCTGTCTTTGGCACCCACAACATCGATGTGCTCCCGGCGCTGCTGCGCCGCGCCGAACATAATCGCAAGGCCGCCGTCGAAATCGAGGAATCACTCAAGGTCTTCCCTTCGACGCTGCCTACCCACCGCGAGAGCGCGTTCGCGGCGTGGGTGTCGATCTCGGTGGGGTGCAACAACACGTGCACGTTCTGCATCGTGCCTCACCTGCGCGGCAAGGAACGCGACCGTCGCCCTGGCGACATCCTGGCTGAGGTCGAGGCTGTCGCCTCGCAGGGGGCCATTGAGGTGACGCTGCTGGGGCAGAACGTGAACTCCTACGGCGTGGGCTTTGGTGAGCGCGGCGCTTTTGCTGATCTGCTGCGGGCCGTCGGTCGCGTGGAGGGCATCGAGCGCGTGCGTTTCACCTCGCCTCACCCTGCCGCCTTTACGGACGACGTCATCGCGGCGATGGCGCAGACGCCTACGGTGATGCCGAGTCTGCACATGCCGCTCCAGTCGGGTTCTGACGCCGTGCTGCGCCAGATGCGTCGCTCATACCGCCGCGAGCGTTTCATGGGCATTCTGGACCGTGTGCGCGCCGCGATTCCTGAGGCCGCCATCACGACCGATATCATCGTGGGTTTCCCCGGTGAGACGGAAGAGGACTTCCAGGCGACCCTGGACGTCGTGGAACAGGCGCGTTTCACGTCGGCCTTTACCTTTCTGTACTCGCGTCGCCCGGGTACGCCCGCTGCTGACCGCGAGGACCAGGTTCCCGATGATGTTGCTCTCGAGCGCTACCAGCGTCTCGTTAGGCTTCAGGAGCGTATCTGCGCTGAGGACAACGCGGCGTTGGCGGGTACCGAGGTCGAAATTCTCGTGTCCGAGGGGGACGGCCGTAAGGATGGTACGACCCATCGTATGTCGGGTCGCGCTCGTGATAATCGCCTCGTGCACGTCGCACTGCCCGAGGACCTCGCTGAGGCCGACCGCCCGCGTCCTGGCGACATGATTCGTGCGACGGTGACCTATGGCGCTCCGCACCACCTGATTGCTGATTCTGGTGCTCAGGGTGGCCTCTTCGAGGTGCGCCGTACGCGCGCCGGTGACGTGTGGCAGGCCCGTCAGGCGTCGCCGGAACCTGACACTGCTGTCTCGCTTGGTATTCCGACGCTACGCGTGGGTGCCTCGCGCTGACCCTCGTGTTGTGATCGGTCATCGCCCAGATGGCGCGTCATCTGGGCGATGACCTGCATCGATGGGAGAGAATGTGCGGGGGGGCGCGTTCGTCGTCGTGGTGCGCTGCACATGTGCTCACGATTTTGTGGAGAAAATTGGGAAAATGTCCCATCTGAAACTCACATGAGACGAGTGTCGCAGCGTTACCTTTGAGTTGTGGCGGCCGTCACGATGGTGAGGCGGTCGACATGCGGGAGCACTCTCGGTAGTGCGGGTCGATTCGAGCCCCCCTATGCGACCCGTGGCCCCCGCCGAGCAGGCGGTTCACGCTGCGCCGTCGCATGTAGTCGGCGCACACTCACCGAGAGTGCCCCGTTCCTCCGACAAGGAAGAACGGGGCACTGCTGTGTGGATGCTCGAAGAGGGGGTGTCCGCTTACTGCGCCGAGGCCTCGGACCCCTCGAAGTATGAGGGCAGCTCCTCGGCGGCCTGCAGGCCGATAATCAGGCCGCGGCGCGCCATCGCGTGAATCTGGCGATCTGACAGGCCTTCGCCCACGAAGAATCGGGAGGCGGCCACCAGGACCCAGTTCTCGCCATCCTCGACGGGGAAGACGGTGGGCTGGAGGTGCCCGACGTTCCAGCGGTTCGCGATCTCCTGCAGGGAGACCTCCGTGTGGCCCTCGCCCGGGGGCACGATCCGCGTTTCGACCTGTAGCCAGGGGGCGTCGGCGGGTTCACGGTGAATCTGGAGGGGCACGTCGTTGAGCTGGGTGGCGACGATGAACTCGTTGGAGCCGTGTGGCAGTCCGTCGCCGTCGAGGACCTTGGAGATGCGCTCGATGGTGACCGTGGAAACCTCGGTGCCCCACTTGGCGGCGTACTCATCGGGTTCCATCGCAGACTTGGTGGACGCAGCGGCCTCAGGGGCGCTCTGCTCGGGGGCGAGGGTAGTTTCCCCGTCCTCGCCGAAGGTGAAGCTCTTCCACTCAGGCATTGTCGGCCTCCTTAGCCCACTGGTCGGTAAACAAGATGTCGAGCTGGTTCATCATGGAGATGGCAGCCATGATGAACTGGTGGACCTCCGCCTTGACCTGGGCGTCGGACGCGCCGACAACCCAGTTGAAGGTGTGCTGCATCTGGATGGCGATAGCGCCGGAGTCCGTGGTGGTGGAGGTGATCTTGGGCAGGTAGGTGGAGGCGTTGAGTCGGCGGACCGCGGAGGCGATCACATCGGCGTGGGCGGGGTCAAAGAAACGCGGGTAGTCGGCGACGCCCTGCGCGGGGCGGCCCTCGGGTGCCGCGATGCGCACGGTGCGGTTAGGCAGAATCGCCGCGACCTGTCCCGTGGAGGACACGAAGGGGATAAGTCCCACGGCCTCGACGGCTTCAATGATCCGGTCGAGGGTGACCGGGGGAGTATCTGTTGTGCTCATGGTGCTAAGCCTAGCCGTACTTGGGCGGTATCGGGGGGAGGCACCCGTACACTGGTGGGCATGGAATCTTCTGTGACGTGTGCGTCGAACCTCGTCTGCGCGGTGGTGGGGCCCACGGCCTCGGGCAAGTCGGACCTGGCCCTGGAGTTGGCCTGTCGCCTGCCCGCAGCACTGGGTGCGCCCGGGTCGGGCGAAATTGTTTCCGCTGACGCGCTGCAGCTCTACCGGGGTATGGATGTGGGCACCGCGAAGACGCCCATCGAGGAACGTCGAGGGATTGCCCACCACCAGATCGACGTGCTGGAGGTGCGCGACGAGGCCTCGGTGGCCGCCTATCAGAAGCATGCGCGCGCCGACGTGGCCGGTATTCACGCGCGCGGAGGCGTCGCGGTGGTCGCGGGCGGTTCGGGCCTGTATCAGCGCGCCCTCCTGGATGTCATCGAGTTCCCGGGGACGGACCCGCTCCTGCGTGCCCGCCTGGAGGAGGAAGCCGCTGGTCCGTTGGGGTCGCGCGGCATGCACGAGCGTCTGAAGGCTCTAGACCCCGTGTCGGCCGAGCGCATCGACCCGCACAACGCGCGCAGGATCGTGCGTGCCCTGGAGGTCATCGAGCTGACTGGGCGTCCCTATTCGGCGTCCATGCCCCGCCATGAATTCGTGACCCCCGCCCTCATGGTGGCGCTGCGCCGACCGATGGAGGAGCTTGACGAGCGCATCGCGCTGCGCACGCGCGCCATGATGGATGGCGGACTCATCGAGGAAGTACGCGCGCTCATCGATGTCGGCCTGCGCGAAGCGAAGACCGCGTCCCGAGCGACGGGCTACGCGCAGGCGCTCGCGGTCATCGATGGAACCATGAGTGAGGACGAGGCCGTGGAATCCATCGCGCAGGCGACCCGTCAGTTGGCCCGTCGCCAGGTCAAGTGGCTGCGCCCGGACCCGCGCGTACATTGGCTGGACGTGGAGGAGTTCGCCTCGGACGAGGCCGTGGCCGCCCACGTGGTCGAGCTGGCACAGCGCGAGGCGGAGATGTTGCTGCGACGCTCGTAACGCGGTCGGCGGCTGCGAGGCCAGGGCGTGGGCGCTACCGTGGAAGCATGATGAACTCGCAGCTGCCCTCCCACGCCCGTGTCGTGAAGGCTCACGGTGCCGGTAATTCTTTCGTCGTCGCCACGGACCGCTACGACGACTATGACCCCAGCGAGGCCGAGGTCGCGACTCTGTGTTCCCCCGCGTTCGGGATTGGTGCGGACGGCTTCATCCGGGCCGTCGAGCGTGACGGCGTGTGGTTCATGGACTACCGCAACGCGGACGGATCGAAGGCGGAAATGTGCGGTAACGGCGTGCGTGTCTTCGTCGATCACCTGCGCCGCGAGGGCCTCGTGGACCTGCCCGTGGGTGCCACGTTGGACGTGGCGACGCGCGGCGGCATCAAGCGCGTGACTCCCGAGGCCGAGGATGAGGGCGCGGGCGCGCGCTACCGCGTCGACATGGGTCCCGCCGCCTCACCTGCGCGCGAGACCATCGAGGTGAATATCCCCGGTATTGAGGGGCCCCTGGGCGGCATCTGGGTGGATATGCCCAACCCGCACACGGTCGTTGAACTCGCGGACCAGGACACCCTCCGCGAGGTATTCCTACCCACCGTCGATGTGTCCCTGATTCCGCCCGCCGCGCGCCCCTCGTATGATCCCGCGCCCCACTCCGGCACGAACCTGGAGCTGGTCGTAGACCTGAGCGTGCCGGGACAAGCCACCGGACATATCGCGATGCGCGTCCTCGAACGCGGCGTGGGGGAGACCCAGGCATGCGGTACCGGATGCTGCGCGGCCGCCCTGGCCACCGCTCTGCGACGCGGCCCCGGTGCCCCCACCCAGTGGGTCGTCGATATCCCCGGCGGCACGGTGAGCGTGGGCCTCGACGGCGTCATCGATTGGACGGGGGAGAACCCCCGCATCACTGACGTCTCCGTGTTTCTGACGGGTCCGGCCACGCGCGTCGCCGACATCCGACTGTCCTAACCCGGGCGGGAGAACACACTCCCCGGGGCGAGGCCACGCCCTCGTCACGGGGAATGAAACCCTCAGGCGGGCCGAACCTCGATGATGCGGTAGCCCTTCTTCGACGCGAACTTCGAGGTCTCAAAGCCCTGGCCATTCAGCCACGTGATGAGAGAATCCGCGCCCAGGTTGCGCTGGACGACCAGATAGGCGACGCCGCTGGGGGCAAGCCTGCCCAGCCACGACGCCAACATTTCGTGCATCGCTTCCTTGCCGATGCGCACGGGCGGGTTCGACCAGATGACATCAAAGCGCGTGTCGGACTCGACCGAGGTGGCCAGCGCCTCGTCGGCCTTGAGCACGCGCACGCCCGAAGCACCATGCGCCTGGGCGTTACGAGCCGTCAGATCCAGAGCACGCGAGTTAACGTCGACCGCCCACACCACGGCTCCCGGTGCCTCCAACGACATAACCGTCGCGATCGGACCCCAGCCGCAGCCCAGATCCAGGAAGGTTCCGTCCTCGGGCAGATTGGGCGCAACCGACAGCAGCTGACGGGTCCCCAGATCCAGCTTATAACCCGAAAAGACGCGCGAGGACACACGCATCGACAGATCAAAGCCGCGCGCGCTCACATCGATGACGTGAGTCTCGTCGGCACTCGCGGGGGCAGAGTCGGTGAAGTACTGTTCGTCCACGGAAGAAAGCCTATCGCGCCCGCGCGCGCAGGCGCAGATGAGGGTCCGCCGTGCGACACTGGAAGCCCCCCACGTGAAGGACGGACATGGACACGACCCCCACCGAATCGACCGCTTCTGTGCAGGAACGCGACCAGCGCGTCAACGATGTCGTCGCGCGCATCCTCGCGCGCTCGGGAACAGCGCTCGCCTCCACCGAAGGCCAGGACAACTCGGGGGACGCTGGAGCACTCGAGCGCGAGGCCCGAGCAGGCACGCGCCGCGTCGACACGGGTGCCTCCGACCGCGAGGACATTTCCGAGGTCGAATACCGCCAGGTGCGACTCGAAAAGGTCGTCCTCGTGGGACTGCGCACCACCCAGAGCGAAGAAGAGGCCGAAAACTCGCTGCGCGAGCTGGCCGCGCTCGCGGAAACCGCCGGTTCGCGTGTCCTGGACGGCATCATCCAGCGCCGCATGAAGCCCGACCCGGCGACCTACCTGGGGTCGGGCAAGGCACGCGAGCTAGCTGACATCGTGCGCAGCGTCGAGGCCGACACCGTCATCGTCGACGAGGAGCTGGCTCCCTCCCAGCGCCGCGGGTTGGAAGATGTTGTCGACGCTAAGGTCGTTGATCGCACCGCCCTCATCCTCGATATTTTTGCTCAGCACGCCAAGTCTCGTGAGGGCAAGGCGCAGGTGGAGCTGGCCCAGCTTGAGTACCTGCTGCCGCGTCTGCGCGGCTGGGGCGAGTCCATGTCCCGTCAGGCCGGTGGCCGCGTCGCGGGCGGCGCGGGTATCGGTTCCAGGGGTCCCGGTGAGACGAAGATCGAGCTGGATCGCCGCCGCATCCGCACGCGTATGGCGAAGCTGCGCGCGGACATTGCACGCATGGAACCCGCCCGACGCACACAGCGGGGATCGCGTCGTCGCGGGGCAGTACCATCGGTGGCCATCGCCGGGTACACGAACGCCGGCAAGTCGACGCTGCTGAACCGTCTGACGGACGCGGGCGTCCTCGTCCAGGATGCGCTCTTCGCGACCCTCGACCCGACCGTGCGCCGGGCTCGCGCCGCCGACGGGCGCGAGTATACGCTCACCGACACGGTCGGCTTCGTGCGCAACCTGCCCACCCAGCTGGTCGAGGCCTTCCGCTCGACCCTGGAGGAGGTCGGCCAGGCGGATGTGATCCTGCACGTCGTGGACGCCGCGCACCCCGACCCTGTCTCCCAGGTGCAGGCCGCGCGCGCGGTCATCGACACGATTGAGGGGGCCTCGGACATCCCCGAGTTGATCGCCCTGAACAAGGCGGACCTGGCCTCGCCCGAGCAGATTGCCCTGCTGCGCACGGTGTTCCCCGGCGCGGTGCCGCTCAGCGCCCATACGGGTTGGGGTGTGGACGCGCTGCGCGCCGCCTTGGAGGACATGCTGCCGCGGCCCCGTGTAGCCATCGATGCAATCCTGCCGTATTCGGCGGGTTCGCTCGTCCACCGCATCCACGAGGAGGGCGAGGTCGACCGCGAGGAGTACGTGGAGACAGGAACCCGGATCGTGGCCCGCGTCGACGAGGCCCTGTCCGCGCTCATCGCTCGTGAGACGGTGGGTGGAACCGTGGGCGACCCGGCGGGGAGCGGGCAATGAACGAGGGCCTGGTCGAGGCATCGTGCCGTGTCCTCGACACGGTTGTCGCTGGCATGGGCGGAACCGCGCGCGAGGGACAGGCCTCGATGGTCGCTGAGGGTGCCGCCGCGCTCGAGGACCGCGAGCACCTGCTGGTCCAGGCGGGCACCGGCACGGGTAAGTCGCTGGGCTACCTCGTGCCCCTGCTGACGCACTGCGCGACCAATGGAGTGCGCGGGGTTGTTTCGACGGCGACGCTGGCCCTCCAGCGTCAGATCCTGGTCAAGGACGCGCCGGTCGCCGTCGACGCGGTCGCCTCGGCAACGGGCGTGCGCCTGAAGGTTGCGGTGCTCAAGGGATGGTCGAACTACGCGTGCCTGCACAAGCTGGACGGCGGGTATCCCACCGAGGGAACCCTGTTCGATGACCGAGACATGAGCGTCGGCCCGACGGGTGAGCTCGGCAAGGAGATCCTGCGTATCCGTGAGTGGGTCGGTGACACCACGACGGGGGACCGTGACGACCTGGTGCCCGGCGTCTCGGATCGTGCCTGGCATCACGCGTCGGTCGCCAAGCCTGAGTGCCTGGGTAAACACTGCCCACTCATCGACGAATGCTTCGCCCAGGCAGCCCGATTGGAAGCATCTGAAGCCGACGTTGTCGTGACGAATCACTCCCTTTTTGGCATCAACGCATGCGGCGAGGGCGAGTTCTTTGGCGAGTACGACGCCGTCGTCGTCGACGAGGCCCACGAGCTGGCCGACCGCGTCCGCTCCCAGGCCGCGGCCGACCTGACGGTGGCACGCGTGAGCCGCGTGGCTCGCTCCCTGCGCTCAAACCTGTCCATCGACTCCACCGACCTGGACGAGGCCGGGGCCGGGCTGGGCGCGGCGATGGCACCTTTGCAGGAGGGCTTGCTGGAGTACAGGCCGGGGGCGCTGGTCGACGCGATGCTCATCCTCGACGACGCCGCGCGCCGCGCCAGCCACGAGGTGTCCGAGACGCAGGGAGAACCCGCCGCCAAGCTCCTGGCACGCGCGGCCGTCGACGAGCTGATCGGCGCGCTCGACGCGTGGGGGCGCGACCCCGATCAGTCGATCACCTACATCACGAAGGACGAGTCCGACAACGCTCGGCTGACGGTGGGACCCCTCGACGTGTCCGCAGCAATCGGCGGCGTTGGCATCGGCGAGCGGGGTGCGATCCTCACCTCGGCGACGCTGGCCCTCGGTGGCAACTTCGATGTCATGGCTGCCGCCACCGGTATGGCGGTTTCCAGCGTGCCCTGGCACGGCATTGACGTAGGTTCTCCCTTCGACCACGCCCGTCAGGGCATCCAATACGTGGCAACCCACCTGCCCCTACCTGGGCGCGACGGTCCTTCCGAGCAACTGCTCGACGAACTCGTTGACCTCGCCCAGGCCTCGGGCGGAGGGATGCTGGCTCTCTTCGCCTCGCGGCGTGGGGCGAACGCCGGAGCTCAGGCGCTGCGCGAACGAACCGATCTGACGGTCTACTTGCAGGGTGAAGAAACCCTTGCCCAGCTGATCCAGCATTTCCGCGACGAACGTGACTCGTGCCTGGTGGGGACCATGTCCCTGTGGCAGGGCGTCGATGTTGCCGGGGACGCGTGCCGCCTCGTCGTTATCGACAAGATCCCCTTCCCGCGCCCCGACGATCCGGTCTCGCGTGCCCGATCAATGGACGTGGAGCGCCGCGGCGGCAACGGTTTCATGTCCGTGTCCCTCACCCACGCCGCCCTCATGATGGCCCAGGGAGCAGGCGTCTCCTGCGCTCGACGACCGACCGCGGCGTCGTCGCGATCCTCGACCCTCGGGTGGTGACAAAACGCTACGGATCCTTCATCATGCGCTCGCTTCCGCAGATGTGGCCGACCACGGACCCGCGTGTCGTTCGCGGCGCGCTTCGGCGTCTGAGCAAAGCAGAAGGTCAGTAGGTGGAGAGTGGTTTTCAACACGTGAAAAGTCGTGTAAATTAACCATTAGGCGTCCCGTGACCTGTAGCAAGGGAAACGCCTGCTCACACTAGGAGAGACACGTGGAAAACAAAGCGCAGACCCTGTACCCCTCAAAGTCCTCTGGACGTCCTTCGAAGATTGCCATCATCGGTGCCGGTGCCGTTGGTACGGCCGTCGCTTACGCGTGTGCGATGCGCGGTGACGCTCGTTCGATCGTCCTTCAGGACATTAATAAGCCTAAGGTCGAGGCCGAGGCCCTCGACATGGCTCACGGCATTCAGTTCACCCCCGCCGGATCCATTGAGGGTTCCGATGACGTCGAAATCGTTCGCGGTGCTGACCTCATCATCGTGACGGCCGGCGCGAAGCAGCAGCCCGGGCAGTCCCGCCTAGAGCTGGCTGGCTCGACCGTCAACCTCATGAAGAAGATCGTTCCGAACCTGCAGAACGTGGCACCCGATGCCCGTTTCATGTTCGTCACCAACCCGGTGGATGTCGTCACCTACGTGGCCCTGAAGCTGACCGGCCTGCCCCGCAACCAGGTCTTCGGTTCGGGCACGGTGCTCGACACCTCTCGTCTGCGCTACCTGGTTTCGCGCGAGACCGGCGTGGCAACCCAGAATATCCACGCGTACGTTGCCGGCGAGCACGGTGATTCCGAGGTCGCCCTGTGGTCCAGCGCCGAGATCGGCAACGTTCCGCTCTCCCAGTGGGGTCCGACCCTGTCCGGCGCGGTCTTCGACTCCGCTCTGCGCAACTCCATCGCTCAGGAAGTCGTCCAGAGCGCCTACAAGATCATCGAGGGCAAGGGCGCGACTAACTACGCGATCGGCCTGTCCGCCGCGAACATCGCCGGCGCGGTCCTGCGCGACGAGCAGCGCGTCCTGACCATCTCGACGCTGCTTGAGGACTGGGAAGGCATTTCGGACGTCGTCATGGCGGCCCCGACCATCGTGGGCCGCGACGGTGCCGGACGTGTCCTGAACCCGCCGCTGACCCTCAACGAGCGTGACGGCCTGACCGCCTCGGCGGAGCGTCTGCGCCAGGTGGCCCGCGACCTGGGCTTCTGATCCTGTTCCTGTCATAACGACGTCAATGGTGCCGACCCCGCGGGGTCGGCACCATTACTATGAGCGGCGAATCAGAGGGATCGGATGACGGTGACGACCTTGCCGAGGATGGTGGCCTCGTCGCCGGGGATGGGGGAGTAGTCCTTGTTGTGGGGCAACAGCCACACGTGTCCATCCGTGATCGACAGCTCTTTCACGGTGGCCTCGCCGTCGATCATGGCTGCCACGAACTCGCCGTTGCTGGCGTCGTTTTGGGCGCGGATGACGACGTAGTCTCCGTCGAAGATACCCGCGTCGATCATGGATTGGCCGGAGACCTCGAGCATGAAGAGGTCGCCGTGACCCGTCATGGAGGTGGGCAGGCGGAAAACCTCTTCGATGTGCTGCTCGGCGGTGATGGGAGAACCCGCGGCAATACGGCCGACGAGCGGGATGGCGCTGCCCTCCTCCTCCACGTGGGACATCGGAATTTCGATGGGCACGATAGGGGACGAGGCCGGACCAGGCAGGGCGACGCCGAGCGCGCGCCGCGCCTTGTCTGTCAGGTCGAGGGCGCGCGGCAGCCCGGGTTCGCGCGCGAGGTAGCCCGAGGATTCGAGAGCATCAAGGTGGTGTTTGACAGTCGAGGGTGAAGCCAGCCCGACAGCGGATGCGATCTCTCGCACAGAGGGCGGGAAGCCGCTGGAGGTCAGCTTGTCGTTGATAACGCGCAGGATCGCGCGGTGTCGCTCACTGATCGCTCGCTCGCTCATGGTCCCTCCTTCGTGGGTGTGGACGCACATGTGCATGGGTGGCCGTCCACTGGATACATCAATTTTAAGCCGACAACGCGCAATATGAAACATATGTTCGAGTGGATCTCGACATTCACGGCAGCGCATGCTATCGTACAGGTGTTCGTCGAACATATGTTCGATACCATTGTTTGGAGGTTGTCATGAGTGTTTCGTACTCTCCCACGCCTGCTGTCTCCTTCCCCGTGCGTCGCACGCCGATACGCCCGGCGCAGGATACACCCCTGGCGACGGTTCGTGACATTGCGTCTGCCCCGTCCGTCCGACGGCGCATCGAGGCACAGCGGGCGGACGATCCCGCTTTCCTGCGACCTCCTGCGCCTCCTCGTCGACGTGAGAAGCCTTCGCGCCGGGGCATGGTTGCAGGCGCTTTCGCTACCCTCGCGCTTTCCGTAGGTGCGGGCGTCCTAGGACTGGCCCTCCAGCCCGATACCTATGACGGTCCGACCGTCATGAAGGCTGCCGTCAGTGGGGACTCCGTTTGGTCGATGGCTCAAAACGTTCGCAGTGAGCGTCCGCTCGAAGAGATTGTCGCGGATATCGAACGCCTTAACGACATCAGTGGTGCCATCCATCCCGGGCAGCGTGTCGTCGTGCCGGTTCGATAGGGGTGAGCGTGGGACTCCTGGGACATGGGAGGGGGGTGAGCGTGTACCGTTGAGGGGTGCACTGCCCTTTCTGTCATAACCCTGACTCGCGCGTCGTCGATACGCGCATCGCCGATGACGGTGCCTCGATCCGGCGCCGTCGCGAGTGCACGCACTGCAAGAAGCGTTTCACAACTCTGGAGACATCGTCGTTCCAGGTCGTGAAGCGTTCCGGTGTGGTCGAATCCTTCTCGCGCAACAAGGTCGTGTCCGGCGTGAAAAAGGCATGCCAGGGCAGGCCTGTCTCCGACGATCAGCTCGCGATCCTCGCCCAGCAGGTGGAGGAGCAGCTGCGCTCCACCGGTGTCTCCAACGTCTCCACGAACGAGGTTGGCAAGGCTATCCTGCCGTTCTTGCGTGACCTCGATGTCATCGCTTACTTGCGCTTCGCTTCCGTGTACCGGGCCTTCGACACCCTCGAGGACTTCGAGGAGGCCATTCAAGCGCTGCGTGAACGCTCGCAGGCGGGCGAGACTGCATCTCCTGAGCAGACGCCGGTGGCCTCGAAGAAGACGCGCAAGCCTCGTGCTAGCCGCAAGCGCACTTCGGGGCAGGCGCTGCTCGGAGACGAGTAGCGCCCGCGCCCCACGCCCTGCTGGCGTCTCATCAGTGCTGCGATGAACGAGGCCTACTTCTCGTCCTGATTGGTGCGGTCGCTCGTTGTCGTGGTCAGGCGGCGCATGGCTTCGCTCGACGCTTCGGCCACCGATTCGCGTGCCCCGGCCATGGCCTCGGACATGGATTCGCGTGCGACGGCGACCTTTTCGGACATCGTGTCGCGCGCTCCGGCCATGGCTTCAGACATGGCCTCGCGTGCCCCGGCGACGGCCTCGGTCGCGGCTGCCTGCGCGCCCATGATCTGCTCGCGTACCTTCTTGCGCATGACCTTGCCCAGCTGCGAGCGCGGCAGCTCGCTCATGACGACGATCTGGCGGGGCAGCGCGTAGTGGGCGAGAGATTTTTCAGCCCACTTGCGCAGCTCAGCGAGCGTTACCGAGGCACCGGCCTCGAGAACGATGGCGGCGACAACGTCTTCACCTCTCTCTCCAGCGGGCACGCCGACGGCGGCGACGTCAGCCACGCCCGGCATGGAGCGCACGGCATCCTCCACCTGGGAGGGGTAGACGTTGAAACCGGAGGAATTGATCATCTCCTTGCGGCGGTCCGCCATGTAGATGAAACCGTCGCGCACCTGGACTAGGTCGCCCGTGCGCAGCCAGCCGTCGGAGGTGAAGACTTCGGCGGTTTCGTCGTCCTGGTTCCAGTAGCCGGAAAAGACCTGAGGGCCCGATGCAATGAGCTCGCCGACGTCGCCGTCGGCAACGTCGCGGGTGGGATTCTCGGGATCGACGATACGCACGCGTGTGGAGGGGAAAGGCAGACCGAGCGCCCCGCGTGCGCGCGAGGAAGCCAAGGGTGAGCCGAGGAGGACCGGAGAGGCCTCGGTCATGCCATAGCCCTCGATCATGAGACCGCCGGTCGCTTCCTCCCATTTCTGGGCTAGCGGTGCCGACAATGGCATCGCGCCGGACAGGGAGAAATGGATGGAAGATAGGTCGGCGTCCGTGCCTTCGGCTGCTGCCAGAAGGCGTTCGTACATGGGGGGGAACGCCCAGGAAGAACGTGCAGGGGAGGCGGCGCTGGGCGGCGAGCACGAGCGTCGTGTCGAACTTCGGGAACATGGCGATGGTCGCGCCCAGGCGCAGGCCAGCCAGGAAGCTCGCCGTGAAACCGAAGGCGTGGAAGAGGGGGAGGATGCAGTAGAAGACCTCGGCACCCTCGTGGAGGACGGATACCCACGCAATGCACTGTTCCACGTTGTCTTGTAGATTCGCGTGCGTGAGCGCGGCCGCCTTCGGTATGCCCGTCGTGCCGCCGGTGTGGATGAGGAGGGCGATGTCCTCCACGGAGGAGGCGCAGGGGCCCTCCCACGGCCTCGCGGCGCGCATTGCGCGCGTCCACGAGCGTGCCCACGCCGGGCGCGGGCTGCCGAGTTGATCGCGCTTCTCGCGCGCCGCCTTCAACGGCAGCTTGAGCGCCAGGCGTGAGGCCGCGGGTAGTGCGCTGGCCAGGTCCACGGAGAAGGTGGTGTGGCCTCGTCCGAGGAAGGTGAGCTTCTCCCAGGGTCTTGGACCAGGCGATGGTGACGCGGGCACCGTGGCGCTTGTATTCGTTCTGGAGTTCGCCCGAGGGAGCTAGGGGGTTGTGTTCGACGACGATGGCCCCCAGTAGCATCGTGCCGAGGACGGCGACCGCATGCTGAGGACAATTCGGCATGACGAGGGCGACGCGGTCGCCGGGGCGCACGCCCGCCTGATGCAGCGCGCCCGCGCATCGACGCATGTCCTGGGCCAGCTCGGAGTAGCTGAGCTGACGGGCGAAAAAGTCGATGGCTGCGCGAGTGGGGTAGCGGGAGGCGACCTCCAGGACCATGTTTGGGATCGGTTGATCCGGAGTTGCGATTTCGTAGGCGACCCCGGGCGCGTAGAACGCTCGCAGCCGTGACGTCAGATCCATCTGTGCTCCTTCGGTGATGCTGCCCCTACGATACCGTAAGTTAGGCCGCATTTGACCAGCTGGCAATGCGACGAACAAGACAGTCTTTACAGCGGAGTCGCAATCAGTCGGATGGTCTCGGGCAGGTGGCTCAGCTCTTCGAGGGCCTCGCGTCCCAGACCCGCTGAGATGTCGGTGAGCACGTAGCCGACCTCGTCCATGGTGGCCAGAATCTGCGCGTCGACGTTGGCCTCGGAGGAGGCGAAGATCTGGTTGACGCGCGCCATGACGCCGGGCACATTGCGGTGGATGAGACGCACGCGGTAGCGCGAGCGCTTGCCGATGTTCATCGTCAGGTTCGGCAGGTTGACGCTCATGTCAGTCGAGCCGCTGGCTTGGTACTCGCCGATCTTCGCGGCGACGAATCGGCCGATGTCGTACTGCGCTTCCTCAGTGGATCCGCCGATGTGGGGGGTGAGGATGACGTTGTCGAGGGTGGCCAAGGGGGACGTGAAGGGGTCGCCGTTGGCGCGTGGCTCCTCCGGGAACACGTCAATGGCTGCACCACCGAGGTGGCCGGAGACGAGTGCGGCGTGCAGGGCGTCCACGTCGACGACGTGTCCGCGCGAGAGGTTGATGAACAGGGCACCGGGTTTCATGAGCTCGAATTCGGTGCGACCGATCAGGTTGGTGTTGGACTCTTGGCCGTCCACGTGTACGGAGATGATGTCGGCTTCGCGCAGCACGGCCTCCATGGTGGGCATCTGTGTGGCGTTGCCCAGGGCGAGGCGCTCGGCGGCGTCGTAGAAGATGACGTTGAGGCCCATGGCCTCGGCGAGGACGGAGAGCTGCGTGCCGATGTTGCCGTAGCCGATGATGCCGAGAGTGTGTCCGCGTACCTCGTGGGCACCGTCGGCGCTCTTGTCCCACACGCCGCGGTGTAGGCGCGAGTTCTTGACGGTGACTCGGCGCGACAGATCGATGATCTCGCCGATGGCTAGCTCGACGACGGAGCGCGTGTTGGAGTAGGGGGCGTTGAACACGGCGATGCCCATCTCGGTGGCCGTAGCCAGGTCGATCTGGTTGGTGCCGATGCAGAAGGCGCCGATAGCCTTCAGGTTCGGGCGAGCGCGCAGGACGCGCTCGGTGACCTCGGTCTTGGAGCGCAGGCCCAGGTAGTCCACGCCGTCGAGCGCGTCAATCAGGTCGTCCTCGGACAGGGCACCCGTCACGCGGGTGACCTCAATGCCAAACTTCGTGAAGATGTCGTCGGCGATTGAGTGAGGATTTTCCAAGAGTAATGCTCGTGTCATGACTCCATCATGGCAGATGAAAGCACAGTTAGTGTGCCGTCGTCACTGTGTGGTCACTGATTACCACTCTTCCATGCCGGCGGGCAGCGGGCTGGCGTGGACGACGTGGACGTCGTGGGTGGCGCGCGTGAGAGCGACAAACAGGTCGCCGATGCCGTCGCTCATGATCTCACCGGGTTCCACGAGGACGATGGAGTCAAACTCGAGCCCCTTTGACGCATTGGCGGACAGCAGGGCGACGCGCTCGGACAGGGCGGTCTCCCCGTCCACGTCGGCCCCCCACGCGCGGGCGCGCTGCGCGCCGACGATGATGGCGACGCGTCCGCGGGAAGCACCCGCCTCACGGTCAAGGCGTTCCTCGGCGACCTGCTGGGCCTGGTGCGCGGCCTCCCACAGGGGATCGGTGCTTCGGGACGAGGCCGTGGCATCCTCGGGTGCCTCCACGTGGGTGACGCGGTAGCAACCCTCGACGTCGCGCACGGCGGTCATAGGATAGAGGACGGGTGCCCCCGCACGTGCCACGACGCCCTCAGCGAGGGTCGTGAGCGTCGCGGGGGTACGGTACGACACAGTGAGCGCATACTCGGCGGCGAAGGCTCGGGCCGCGGGACCCAGAGCCTTCTCCCACGAGCCAGGACGCTTTGAGCCGCGGCGCTGATCGAGGTCGCCGACGACCGTGAAGGAGCGAGACGGGCAGCGGCGCAGCAACGCACGCCACGCCATGGGGGAGAGCTCCTGCGCCTCGTCGACCACAATGTGGCCGTACGCCCACGCACGGTCCTTGGCCGCACGCTCGGCCAGGGGAGTCCACGTTTCCTGGACGGCCGTATGCTCGGCGAGCATCTGCGCGGTGACGATGCCGCCACCGAGGTTTTGCCCCTCAATCGCGGCGCGCGCACGCTCGATCTCGGCCGCGTCCGCCTTCTGCGTGGGTGCCGACGTGGTCGGCATGGGCCCCAGGAGTTCCTCGCACTCGTCCAGGATCGGAACATCTGAGATCGTCCAAGGCGCTGAGCGCGGGCGCACGAGGAGGGCCAGCTCGTCGGGCCGCAGAGGGGACTTCGCACGCCGATTCGCGGACGCCAGCACCTCCGGGCGGGCATACAGGCGACGCAGCAGCGTCTGCGCGCTGGTCGGCATCCACGCCGTGTTGATTGCACGGCGGCAATCCACCGAGTCACGGATCTCGATGAGCCACGAGCGCTTGACATCGGGATCGACGTGGCCTTCCGAGTCCGCGTCCCCGGCCTCGCGCGCCAGACGCAGCGCCAGCACGTCCATGAGTTCGCGTGCGAAGAACTCGCGCGCCACGTTGTGCGGGCGCCCCGAACGCTTGGCGCGCCGACGCGCCCCTTCGACGTCCGCTTGCGTCAGCGTCACCGTCCGGTTCCACACGCGCAGCTCCTGATCCTCCTTGGGGAGCTTCGCGAGCTGACGCACCGCCTCCTTAATGATCGCCGCCCACGCCGGCAGTCCCTTAATCCGAGCCACGGCCTCGTCCTCAGACGCACGCGCGTGCACGCCCGGCACGAGGTCTCCCATCGTCACCGATACGACGCCGGTTTCACCCAGGGACGGAAGAACCTGCTCAATGTAGCGCAGGAACAGACGCGAAGGCCCCACCAGGAGGACACCCGAGCGTTCCAGGCGCTCGCGGTGCGCATACAGCAGGTAGGCGATGCGGTGCAGTGCGACCGCAGTCTTGCCGGTGCCTGGGCCGCCCTGGACGACCAGGAGGCCTTTGTCGGAGGCGCGGATGATGCGGTCCTGCTCAGACTGGATGGTGGCGACGATGTCGCCCATGCGGCCGTCGCGCGCCTCGCTCAGGGCATGCATGAGAGCGCCCTCGCCCTGCAGTTCCAGGCCCTCGGCACCCGAGGCGTCGAGGAGTTCGTCCTCCAGGGCAGTCACGCGCCGGTTTCGGGTCGAAATGTGGCGCCGACGCACGACGCCGTCTGGTTCGGCCGACGTCGCCTGATAGAAAGGGCGCGCGGCTGGGGCGCGCCAGTCCACGAGCAGGGGAGTGCCGTCCTCACGCGACAGCGATAGGCGACCCACGTGGCGCGTCGAGGCGTCCACCATGTCGAGTCGGCCGAACACGAGACGCTCCTCCACGCCCTCGAGGCGTGCCGCCATCTCACCCAGATGCGCGGACAGGGCCTCGCGCTCCGTCCAGGCTTGCGCGTTGCCGACCCCGTGCGTCGAATGGACGCGGCCCTGGCGGTCCCGATAGGAAGCGCGCAGAGCGTCCAGGCGCTCGTAGGCGGCGTCGACGAAGTCCTGTTCGGGCAACGGAAGATCCGCGTGTGAGTGCTGGTGTGCGCCCGTAGTCATGGGTCCTCCTCGATTTTGGTGGCCTTCTATTGTCGCTCACTTTTCGTCGTTATGCTGTGAGCAGCCGATATTCGAATCGCTGCCCTACGCCCCCAGCTCAAAACGCGTCCCCGCATGACGCGAGGGGGGCCACGCGGGTACGTTAGACACGAGGCGTTAGATCGAGCATGAGGAGGATGACGTGAGCATCACCGCGACCGACCTTTACAAGGACGGGCCCGCCGCAGGCGCGAAGGCCAAGATTCTCCTCATCCATTTCGATGGGGCGATTGACGCAGGTGCCGCCGGACGCCTGGCGATTGGGCAGATGCTGCGCTCCCTGCACAATGAACGCGTTGCGACCTTCGACGCCGACGCGCTCATTGACTATCGGTCCCACCGGCCGATCGTAACCGTCAATGACTGGGTGTCGTCCCCGGACATGGTGATGCCCGAAACCGTCCTCGACCTGGTGGAGGACGACATGGGTAACCCGATCCTGGTCCTGCACGGTGCCGAGCCGGACTCACACTGGGAGTCCTTCACGAACGCTATCAACGGCATTTGCGAGCGCGCGGGCGTCGAGATCACTTTCTCGCTGCACGGCGTGCCCTCCGGCGTCCCCCACACGCGGCCGACCCCCGTCCATGTCCAGGCGACTGATGCCTCCCTGCTGCCTGCGGGCGGAACCAAGATCGCGAACCACATGCAGTTCCCCGCGCCCCTGTCCACCTTCGTGCAGATCCGTCTGGGTCAACGAGGCATTGGTGGACTCGCGCTGCTCGGTGCCGTCCCGTACTACATGTCGGACACCGGCTATCCGGCGGCCTCTTCGGCGCTGCTCACCTCGTTCGCGAAGTTCGCGGACCTGTCCCTGCCCGTTGGCGACCTCGAACAGGGCGCTGCGCAGGACCAGGAGAATATCGAGAAGCTCGTCGAATCCAACCCCGAGATTTCCCACACCGTCTCTAACCTTGAGGAACACTTCGATGCGTGGAGCGGCGGGGACGGCGCGATCCCGCTGGCCGGCATGGCTAAGCCTGCCGCAGCCCGGGATGAGGATAAGTCCACCAAGGATATCGGCGACGTCATCGAGGCCTATCTGGCGCAGGTCTCCCGCGCTAAGGCCGAAGAGCTGGAATCCTTTCAGCGCGCGTCCCGCGTCGATGACTCGGGGACCCCTTCCAAGCCTGACACCCTCGAAGATGTGCTCGCCCGCGTCGAAGCTCGCCGCAAGGGCAAAGGCCCCGGCCCCGCCACGCCGCGTCATCGCGCCTGAGCGTCAGGGCAATCGCAGGCGGTACCCCTGGGCATCCTCGTGTCGTGCTCACGGTTCCACGTGCCCGGGATGCCGATCGGCGAACGGGGTAGGCCTCGTCAGTGAGCCGGGGGATAGCCGATCTGCTTGTCCGTGAGTGCGGGGCACCCCGCCACCCAACGCTCCAGCTCGCGAGGCCTCGTGATGCGCGCGGGCAAGGCCAGCATGCGCAGAGCCCGGTCGATGTCATCCACGTTCACGACTCCCTCATTGCACGCCACGGCAACCACATTGCCGCGCCGACCGCTGCGGCCCACCTTCGGGTCCTGAATCGAGGCGACGAAGGGAAAGACCTCCTGCAGCGCCGCCACGTCCTGGCGGGCGTTAGCCGCGCCCCCATGCGCGCAATTCACCAGGTACACGCCCCTGCCCGTCAACGCGCGACGAACAAGCCGAGCGTACTCGAGCGTACGCAGGTGAGCAGGCGTCACACCCGAGGCAAACGCATCGCGCACGATCACATCAACAGAACCCTCGCGCGTCGCCTCCACAACCGAGCGGCCATCACCCACGCGGATCTTCACCTGCGGGGCCTTCGGGATCGGGAAATGCTCGCGCACCTGCTCGGCCAAAAGCCGATCCACCTCCACGGCCACGTGTCGGGAGGACGGGTACGAGGCCGACCATGCGCACGCCAGAGCACACGCCGCGCCACCCACATGCAGCGCACGGAAACGATCCTGCGCACCCCACACCGCGCGCACAACCGCGCTCATGTGCTGCATGTACTCAAACTCCAGGTAGGTCGGATCCGACGTATCCACCGCCGAAGACTCAACCCCGTCCAAAAACAGCGTCGCGCGCGGACCATCCCAACGGATACGCGCCGCCCCGGCATCCGTCTCGAAGGAGATGTCGCGTGACGAAGATAAGCGTGCCATGGTGGACACTGTAACCACGGGATTACGCTCGCTGCTTCAGGAGGTGACATGTCAAACGCTCCCAGGGACGCGCGCGCCAAACGCGACTGGGGATCCGACGACTCCGCCACCCCGATCCTCCACGTCGACATGGACTCTTTCTTCGCACAGGTCGAGATGCGCGAAGACCCCTCCCTGATCGGACGCCCCATCGTCGTCGGCGGCACCTCCGGCCGCGGCGTCGTCACATCCGCCACCTACGAAGCCCGCGCCCTCGGCGTACGCGCCGGCATGCCCACCTCACGCGCCCGTGCCCTGTGCCCCACAGCCGCGTTCATCCCCGGCAACCACGCCCTCTACCGGCACTACTCCCACCAGGTCATGGGGATCCTCGCGACAATCACGCCCGCCCTCGAACAAGTCTCCATCGACGAAGCATTCCTCGACGTAGCCGGTTCACGCCGTCGTCTCGGCTCACCCACCCACATCGCCCGCCTCATCCGCACCCGCATCCGCGAGGCCGTCGGCCTACCCGTATCCGTGGGCATCGCCGCCACCAAATCCGTCGCCAAAATCGCCTCCTCGCACGCCAAACCAGACGGCCTCCTCCTCATCCCTAAGGACGCGGCAGTCGAGTTCCTGCACGGCCTCCCCGTCGGTGCCCTCTGGGGAGTCGGCGGAAGGACCGGTGCCATCCTCGACCGAGAAGGCATCGACACCATTGGCAACCTCGCACACACATCCATCACCCGCCTCACCAAGCTCCTCGGCGTTGCATCAGCCCACCACCTCCACGACCTATCCTGGGGCATCGACCCACGCGCCGTATCAACCTCTCGCCCCGAAAAATCCATCGGCATGGAACGCACCTTCGAAGACGACGTGCGCTCGCGGACGCAGATCGAGCACTTCATCCTGGCTGCCTCCCATGACTGCGCGCGCAGGCTGCGCTCCGGCGGGGTCGTGGGATGGACCGTCGGCATCAAGATGCGTGGCGCTGACTTTCATACGATCACGCGCAGCATCAGCCTGATCGCACCCACCGACACCGGCCGCGATATCGCCCGCGCTGCGCAGTCTCTGTTTGCTCGGGAGGATATGCCCATCGGGGGGAGTGCGCCTGTTCGGCGTGCGCGTCGAGGGATTGCAGTCCCGCTCCGGCGGCGTCGCCGTGACCCTGGACCGAGACGAAAAACCAGCGGCCTCCGAGCGTGCGATGGATCAGATTCGCTCCAAGTTCGGTGCCAGTGCCCTGGCACCCGCGACCCTTCTGGGCACTCAGCTTCCTGCTCGCCGTTCGTTCGGCGGTGACGCTGCACAGGATGGTCAGGGTTCTCGCAGTGCCGAGGCATCGGCCCGACAGGGCGGTGACGCGCGGGGCAGTGGCGAGCAGGGGACGCTCCTGTGAGCCGGTTCGTCGCAGGCACCGGGTGCACGCTAAGCTTGAAACAGTAATCGTCCGAAAGGGGCAGGCAATGGCTCTCACCGAGTATGAGAAGAAGATCCTCGAGCAGATGGAAGCGTCTCTGCGCGAGGAAGATCCCGCGTTGGCCTCGCAGATGTCTTCCCCGACCCTCGACGAAGATGACAACGAGTCCGCCCGAGGACCGAGGACCCCTCGTCGCATTGCTCTCGGTTTCGCTGGGGCCGTCCTGGGCATGGTCGTCCTGGTCGTCGCAGTCTCGCTGGGCTACTCGATCATCTCGATCCTCTTGGGCGTCGCGGGCTTCGCCCTCACCGTCGCCGGGATTTTGTACGCGCTGTCTCGCCCGGGGTCGGAGTCCTCTGACCGCTCCCGTGTCCCCAAGCAAAAGAAGACCAACGAGAGCGGCGGCTGGGATTCGTTCATCCAGGATCAGGAGCGTCGCTGGGACGACCGTAAGAACGACGACTGAGTCGACCGACACGGCAAGAAAGAGCGGGGGAGCGCGGCGCGCCCCCGCTTCGCGCTGCGTGGGGAGCAGGCCCCACCGCGCTCCCCACCGTGCTCCCCGGGGCCGCTCCATCCTGCTCCCCACTGTGCTCCCCGAGGCAGCTCCACTTTCCTCCCCGAGATAGCTCAGTTCCCTGTCGTTAAACCTCGGCCTCGTCTCCGAGGACTGAATAATCGCCACAAGATCAGTTTTGGGGTTTGTTAGCACTGTGTCGCTCCGGTCACGCGCGTCATGATATGTGTCATATATTTCCCCACTTTTCTCCACGACTTCTTTTCGTTGCAAACTCGCCAAAAAGACGTACAGTATTGCGCACCACGCCGCAGCTTTCTCCGTAAATATGGTGAGAAGTGGGTTAAAGTGGGGGAAAGTTCCGAACAAGGGAAGGCGGTGACATGTTCCTTGGCACGTACGAACCCAAGCTCGACGACAAAGGGCGCATGTTTCTGCCCGCGCGATTTCGCGAAGACATGCAGGGCGGGATTGTCCTCACTCGCGGACAAGAGCACTGCATCTATGCATTCCCCGCCGCGGAATTCGAGAGTATGACCGAGGAGCTGCGTCGCGCCCCCCTGACCTCCAAGCAGGCCCGCGACTGGATCCGCGTGATGCTCTCGGGAGCCTATAAGGAAGTTCCTGACAAACAGGGACGCATTAGCGTCCCGGCAGATCTGCGTGCGTACGCCGGTCTGGATCGCGAACTCGCCGTCATCGGCGCGGGATCGCGAGCAGAAATATGGAATGTCTCGGCCTGGCGCGAGTATCTCGCGGTCCAGGAGGAGGTGTTCTCCAATACAGCAGAAGAAATTATCCCCGGGATGTTCTGACCCGTACTCCGAGGTCTCCGCCCGCTGTTCCGACATCACTTCCCCGATGGCGGAGCACGGTGGGGGACCTGGGTGGACGGATCAAACACGAGCGAGCGTGGAAGGAGGCGCGACATGACTGATGCACCTGAGACGGTGCGCGATTCGTCGCGCCACTCCGATCTCGGCCGCCCCGCCGCCGAGCGTCACGTCCCGGTCCTTCTCGCCGAGTGCCTCGACATGCTCGCCCCCGCGATTGAGGGACCCGGTGCGGTCCTGGTCGACGCCACCCTGGGCATGGGCGGGCACACGGAGGGCGCACTCGAAAGATTCCCCGAACTGACCGTCATCGGCATCGACCGGGACCCGCAGGCTATTGACCTGGCCTCGGCCCGCCTCGAGCGCTTCGGGGATCGCTTCCGCGCGGTGCACACGACCTACGACTGCATTGACGAGGCCGTGGCGCGCCAGTGTGGCGTGGGAGCGCGGGTGGATGGTGTCCTCATGGATCTGGGCGTCTCGTCCCTGCAGCTGGACGAGGCCGAGCGAGGTTTCGCCTATTCCAAGGATGCGCCGCTTGACATGCGGATGGACGCCACGAGCGGACCCAGCGCAGCGGACCTGCTGGCCACGGCCTCGGAAGGTGAACTGATCCGTATCTTGCGCACCTACGGCGAGGAGAAGTTCGCACCGCGCATCGCGCGACTGATCATCCGACGTCGGGACGAAGCGCCGATCACACGCACCGGAGAACTCGTCGATACTATTCGTGAGGCTATTCCCGCGCCGGCCAGGCGCACGGGCGGTAACCCCGCCAAGCGCACGTTCCAGGCGCTGCGCGTGGCCGTGAACGACGAGCTTACGATCTTGGAGCGGGCGCTGCCCAAAGCCCTGGCGAGCTTGCGAGTGGGAGGACGACTGGTCGTCGAGTCCTACCAGAGCTTGGAAGATCGAATAGTCAAGGATGTGCTGCGGCGCGGATCCAGCAGCGCCGCCCCTCCCGGGCTGCCGATTATTCCCGACGACATGGCTCCCAGCCTGCGGCTTCTCACCAAGGGCGCAGGCAGGGCCGACCGAGCTGAACAAGACCACAACCCACGATCTGCTTCCGTGCGACTGCGCGGAGCTCAACTCATCCGCGACTGGAAGGATCTCTCATGAGTGCAGCAACCGCCAAAGCCCGCCCCGCGGCACGTCCGGAGTTGCGCCGTGAGGAGGTCCGCGAGTTTCACGTCGTCGAGGGGACTCGCCCGCGTCGATCAGTCATGGCCATCCTCATGCTGCTGGTGACCGTCGCGCTGGTCTCCGTGCTGGCGTCGATGGTCCTGAACACGCGTATGGCTCAGACATCCTTCGCGATTCGCGAGCAGCAGCTTCAGCTCAACGAGCTGGAGGCTCAGGCCTGGACGATGCGTGCCGAGCTGGACCGTAAAGCCTCGCCGACGGAACTCGAGAAGGCAGCGAAGGCGAACGGCATGGTGCCTGCGGGCGCCTCGGGCTTCATCACGCTTGAGACGGGAACCGTTGAAGGCGGGACCCCCGCGAAGTAAGACAGACCCCAGTGCCTATGGATAGCGTTATATCGCGCTCGCGCTGGATCCTCGTGATCCTGATCGGCGCGATGTGTCTATGCGGCGTGCGTTTAGTGCAGCTCCAGATTATTGAAGGGCCGGTGTTGGCCGCCCAGGGGCAGCGCGTGCGCACGTCGTCGACCGCTGTTGCCGCAGCGCGCGGGTCGATCACGGACGCGACGGGCGTCGTGCTTGCGAACTCGATCCAGACCTACGACATTGCGGTGAACCAGGTGAACATTCGCTCCTACGTTCACTACGATGACGACGGCAACGAGGTCGGTCGTGGCCCGGCCGAGGCCGCCCACCAGCTCGCCCCTCTCCTGGGCGTGGATGAGGCGGAACTGGGCGGCATGATGCTGGGGGAGTCAACCTACGAGTACATCAAGCGCAACGTTGACGCGGTGACCTACCGAGAGATCCGCAAGCTCGACATTTACGGTATCGAGTGGGAGTCGGTCTTTGAGCGTGAGTATCCGAATGGGAACGTCGCGGCCCCCGTTATTGGTACGGTGAATGCCGAGGGGCAGGGGTCGTCGGGTATGGAAGCTCAGTTTGACCAGCTGCTGACGGGTACGCCGGGCGCGCAGGCCTTCGAGATCGCTCCCAATGGCGCGGTTATGCCGGGCGGCAAGCGCACCACGGTCGAGCCGAAGAACGGCGGATCGGTGGAGCTGACGATCCACGCTGATCTACAGCATCAGGTCCAGGACCTGTTGGACGCGCGTGTCGCGAAGCACCAGGCGGACTGGGGAACGGTCGTTATCGAGGACGTCGCGACGGGCCACATTCTGGTAATAGCCGACTCGAACTCGAAGGAGCCGGACAATGCCAACCCGCAGAAGGTGCATGCCGTACAGGACACCTTTGAGCCGGGTTCGGTGGGAAAGCTCATTACTGTGGGTGCTGCCCTGAACCAGGGGACGATTACGCCGACCAGCGTGTTCCAGGTTCCCTACTCGCTGAATATGCCGGACGCGGGCGGCCCGATCACGGACTTCCATGAGCATCGTGGTGAGACGCTGACGGCGACGGGCGTGCTGGCCGAGTCGTCGAACACGGGTACCGTGCTGATTGGTCAGACGATGACGGATGATCAGCGCTATTCGATGATGCGTGCCTTCGGCTTTGGCCAGGAGACGGGTATCGAGCTGCCCGGTGAGTCGGCTGGCCTGCTGCGTAGCTCCGACGACTGGCAGGGCCGTGATCGTTACGTGACGATGTTCGGTCAGGCGTACGCGATTACGGCGGTTCAGGAGGCGTCGGCGCTCGCGACGATCGCGAACGGTGGCGTACGTATTACGCCGCACATCGTGAAGTCGTGGACGAACGCGGATGGCACGGTCGAGGTTCCTGAGAGGACCCAGCCGGTGCAGGTCCTGGAGGCGACGACTGCCTCGCAGCTGCTGACCATGATGGAGTCCGTCGTCGAAGATGACTTGGGTACCGCAGCCGCCTCGAAGGTTCCGGGGTATCGTGTCGCCGTGAAGACGGGTACAGCGGAGACCATTATCGACGGTTTGTCAGGCCTTGTGTCGACGACGGCCGGCATTGTCCCGGTTGATGCTCCGCGTCTGGCCATTGCCGTGGTCCTCTATAATCCGAGGGTGGCGTCGGTGTCGTCTGATTCGTCGGCGCCTCTGTTCGGTGACATAGCACGTTCTGCCGTTGGTAACTTGGGTATTCCGGCCTCGTCTGGGTCGGCTACCCTGTATCCGACGACTCCGTGAGCCTGAAGGAGAAGAAGCATGCGGACATCAGCGCAGTGGATTGCTGAGGCGGTTTCTGGTCGCCTCGTGGGAAACGACGTGGGCGTCACCGGAAGCGTGGTGACCGATTCCCGTGAGGCGCAGGCGGGGTCGCTGTACGTCGCGCGCCGTGGTGAGAGCGCCGACGGGCACGCCTTCGTGGCCGGTGCCGTGGAACGAGGAGCGGTCGCCGTCATCGTCGAGCACGAGGTTGACGAGGCCGTGGCGCAGATCGTCGTCGAGGATTCGACTGAGGCACTGGGTGCCCTTGCTCGCGCGCACGTCGAGGCGCTGCGATCCACTGGGGCGCTGGACGTCATCGCGATGACGGGGTCCGTGGGCAAGACGACCACGAAGGACTTGCTCTTCCAGATCATGAGCGCTGACGGGCCGACGGTGGCCCCCAAGCTGTCGTTCAACAATGAGGTCGGGCTGCCCCTGACTGTCCTGCAGGCTGACGAGACGACGCGACACTTGGTCCTGGAGATGGGTGCGTCGGGTCCCGGCCATATCACGTACCTGACGGACATTGTTTCCCCGGATGTGGCCATCGAGCTGTGTGTGGGCCACGCCCACGTGGGTGGCTTCGGTGGTTTCGAGGGCGTTGCTGCCGCGAAGGCTGAACTTATCAAGGGCACCCGCCCCGGCGGGCCTGTCATCCTGAACACCGACGATCCGAACGTCGAGGCGATGGCGCCTCTGGCGACTGGCACAATTGTTCGCTTCTCTGCTTCGGGCAACGAGCGCGCGGATGTGCGCGCGTGCGACGTGCACATGGACCGTGCGGATCGTGCGTCCTTCACTCTGGTGACGCCTGAAGGCAGTGCCGAGGTTTCGCTGGCAATTGTTGGCCGCCACCACGTGGCCAATGCGCTGGCGGCCGCCGCGGGTGCCCTTACCCTGGGCGTGGACCTGGAGACCGTCGCCAAGGTGCTCTCGAACGCCCGCGCCCTGAGTCCCCACCGCATGGATGTGCATGAGCTCGCCGTGGATGGCTGCGAGCTCACTCTCATCGACGACTCCTACAACGCGAACCTCGACTCGATGCGCGCGGGGATTGCCGCGCTCGCATCGATTGGCGCTGAGTCCCGGAAGATCGCGGTCCTGGGGGAGATGCTCGAGCTGGGGGAGGACTCTCAACCTCTGCATGAGCAGGTTGGCACGATGGTTGCCGAGGCTGGCGTAGAGACGCTTATTGGCCTGGGCGCCGACGCGCACTACTATCTGGAGGGAGCCAGCGCGGTGACCAACCGTGTGGTTGCGGAAGATCCTGCCGACGCAGCCCGCCTGGCTCTGGAATTCGCCGCGGACGGTGCCGTCGTCCTGGTGAAGGGTTCTTTTGGTTCACATTCGTGGCAGGTGGCTGACATCCTGCGGGAGAAGGGAATGACCCGGTGATTGGTCTTATCGCTGCGTTCATTATCGCGATGGCGCTGTCTGTGATGGGTACACCGCTGCTCATCCGTTTCCTGGTGCTGCATCACTACGGCCAGTTCATCCGCCAGGATGGGCCGACGCAGCACCTGACGAAGCGTGGAACGCCGACGATGGGCGGCGTTGTGATCATCCTGGCGACCGTGGTCGCATGGCTGATTGGTGCGCTCGTCGCAGGTGCTGGCCCCTCGTGGTCGGGCATCCTGCTGGCCTTCCTCTTTGTGGGCCTGGGAACCATTGGTCTCCTTGATGACGGCATCAAGATCATGCGTCAGCGCTCGCTGGGTCTGCACCCCTCGGGCAAGATCGTCGGCCAGGTCGCCGTCGCCTCCCTGTTCGCGGGCGGCACTCTGATCCGGCCCAACGAGTTCGGTGAACTCGCGGGCACGCTGGAAATTTCCCTTGCCCGTCCGACGCCGCTGACTCTCGGATTCGCCGGTATGGCCATCGGTGTCATCCTCTACCTCATCTGGGCGAACCTCATCGTCACGGCTTGGTCGAACGCCACCAACCTGACGGACGGCCTGGACGGCCTGGCGGCGGGCGTGTCGATCTTCGTCTTCGGTGCCTACACCTTCATCGCCTACTTCCAGCGTATTCAGGCATGCACGCAGCCGGACGTGAACCGTGCGGCCTGCTATTCAACGCGTGACCCGCTGGACCTGGCGATCTTCTGCGCCGCTCTCATTGGTGCGCTCGCCGGCTTCCTGTGGTGGAACGCATCCCCCGCGCAGATCTTCATGGGCGACACGGGTTCCCTGGCCCTCGGCGGTGCCGTGGCCGGCCTGTCGATCCTCACCCAGACGCAGCTTCTTGCCATCGTCGTCGGTGGTCTGTTCGTGGCAGTCGTTCTGTCCGACGTCATTCAGATCAGCGTCTTCAAGGCGACGGGTAAGCGGGTCTTCCGCATGGCACCCTTGCACCACCACTTCGAGCTTATGGGCTGGAAGGAAGTCACCATCGTCATCCGCTTCTGGCTGATCGCCGCGATCAGCGCTGTCACCGGCGCGGGTATCTTCTATGCCGAGTGGGTGTCTGCTCGATGAGCCGCAGTGCTGCTGTTATTGGTTGGGGCAAGTCCGGCCAGGGTGCCGCGGGCGCTCTTCTGTCCCGCGACTGGTGCGTGAGCGCTTTTGCGGCTGGCCCCGCCGCGACACTGTTTTTCGACGAGGTTGCGGACGTCTGCGTCCACGTTGAGGAGGACGCAGACGCCTTGGCACGCGCGGTGCTGGATGCCCGCCCCGACCTCGTCGTCGTGTCCCCCGGTATCCCCGCGCATCACCCCGTGTTCGAGGCCTGCGCGCAGGCAGGAATCGACCTGTGGGGCGAGGTGGAGCTGGCCTGGCGTCTCCAGGAGGAGGGACCTCACGCCGGTCGCCCGTGGTTGACTGTGACGGGCACGAATGGCAAGACGACGACGGTTGGCATGCTGGGGGAGATCCTGCGTGCAGCGGGTGTCAAGGCCGAGGAGGTCGGCAATATCGGCACCCCGATCACGCGCGCGATTGACTCCGACGCCGAGGTATTCGCCGTTGAACTGTCGAGCTTCCAACTGCATACTGCCTACACGGTGCGCCCGATTGCTTCCATCTGCCTGAACGTGGACGCCGATCACCTCGATTGGCACGGCAGCGTCGAAGCGTACGCGGCCGACAAGGCACGCGTCTACGAGAACACCGTGCGTGCCTGCGTGTACCCCGCTGCGGATCGCACCGTCGAGGCCATGGTGGAGAACGCGGATGTCGTGGAGGGGGCTCGGGCGATTGGCCTGACGCTCGGTGCCCCGACTGTCTCGCAGTTCGGCATCGTTGAAGGCCTGCTGGTGGATCGTGCGTTCGTCGACGACCGTCACCGTCACGCGATCGCTCTGGCCCACATTTCTGACCTGGCGGGGGCATACGGAGACCATCCGTCGCCCGCAGTTCTCTCGGATGCATTGGCTGCAGCGGCCCTGGCGAGGGCCTACGGCGTTGAACCCGAGGCCGTGGAGGCGGGCTTGCGAGCCTTCCGCCCCGCCGGGCACCGCCGAGCCGTTGTCGCGCGCACCGCAGATCTGACGTGGATCGACGACTCGAAGGCGACGAACGCCCACGCTGCCCGTGCCTCGCTGGCCGGGCTGCCCCCGCGTAGCGCCATCTGGATCGTCGGCGGCGACCCGAAGGGACAGGATTTCGCGGAACTCATTAGCCAGGTCGAGCCGACTCTGCGCGGCGTCGTCGTGATCGGCGCGGACCGCAGCGTGCTCGTCAAGGAGCTGGCGGCCTACGCCCCCGACGTTCCGTTCGTGGAGGTGGACGGCCACGAGGATTGGATGTTCTCCGTCGTCAACGAGGCCGTGGCTCTGTCACGTCCGGGTGACACCGTGGTGCTCGCCCCGGCCTGCGCGTCGTGGGATCAGTTCGACAACTATGGTCAGCGCGGCGACGTCTTCGCCGACGCGGTGCGGCGTCTGGCGGCCCAGTGGGGGAGCGCGGGTGGCGACGAATAAGCGCGGCTGGCACATTCCGACGGTGAACGTTCCCCGAATCCGTTTCGGGTCGGGGCAGGAGCACCAGGCGAATCCGGTGATGACTTATTTTCTGGTCATCATTCCGGCCCTGATGCTCTCGTTTTTCGGTCTCGTCATGGGTTTTTCCGCGCAGACGGTGACGTCGATCGCCGAGGGGGAAAACCCGTATACGGCGTACGCGCGTCCGCTCCTTATCATTGTGTCATCACTTGTGATTGCGGCGATTGTTCAGCTGATTCCACAGCGCGTGCTGAGGACCGTAGCCGCCCCGTTGTTTCTGTTTGCGCTTGTTTTTCAGAGCCTCGTTATTACTCCGCTCGGGCGCTCGGAGGGCGGCAACGCGAACTGGGTGAAGATGGGGCCGATCATGGCCCAGCCGTCAGAGCTGCTAAAACTGGCGCTCGTCGTTTTCCTCGCGTGGATTGTCGCGAAGTCCGCGTCGAAGCGCTCGGATCTGAAGGCGATGAGTATCGCGGTTGTGCTGCCTATTCTCGTCGCGCTGGGCGCGGTCATGTTGGGCCGCGACATGGGCACGGCGATGGTTGTCGCCATGGGTGCGCTGGGTGCCGTGTGGGTTGCGGGCCTTCCCAAGCGTTGGTTTGGTGTCCTCCTGATGCTGGCGATTCCGACTCTGGTTCTGCTCGTGTTGTCGAATCCGACGCGTATTCGTCGCGTCCTCGCGGTGCTGCCGGGTACGTCGAAGGGGCCGGACGAGTCCGCCCCCGAGCAGATCGACCACTCGCTGTGGGCGCTGGGTTCGGGTGGCCTGACGGGCCTTGGACCGGGTGCATCGCGTGAGAAGTGGAACTACCTGCAGGCGGCGCACACGGACTTCATTTTCGCGATCGTTGGCGAGGAGTTCGGCCTGCTCGGCACGTTTGCGGTGCTCCTGTGTTTGGCGCTGCTCGTGTGGGGTATGTTCCGCGTGGCGCGCGAGGCCGAGGATCTTTTCGTGGTGATTGCGGCCTCTGGTGTCGGCACGTGGATTGGCGTGCAGACCGTTATTAATGTCTTGTCGGTGACGGGCGTGGGTCCGGTCATCGGCGTGCCCCTGCCGCTCGTGTCTTACGGCGGCTCGTCTTTCCTGTTCACGATCACCTCAGTGGCGGTCGTGGCGTCCTTTGCGCGTGCGCGCGCGGGGATGTGGATGATTGGGAGGCCGGACGAGGCCTCGGCTGGTCGCGACCCGCGGGTGGCACCCCGCAGGCGCTCCGCTCGATAAACTTTCAGCTCACGCTTGCGTTAAGGAGACGCTTATGGTCAAGGTTGTGATGGCTGGCGGCGGAACCGCCGGCCACGTGAATCCTCTTTTGGCGACGGCCGCGCAGCTGCGCGATAGTGGCGCCGAGGTGGTTGTGCTGGGCACGAAGGCGGGCCTGGAGGCGGACCTGGTTCCGGCCGCAGGGTTCCCGCTCGTTGAGATCCCGCGCGTACCGCTCCCGCGTCGCCCCTCGCTGGCTTTCTTCACGTTGCCCTCTCGCTTCTCGGATGCGGTCAAGCGCTGTGAGCAGGCGCTTGAGGGCGCGGACGTGCTGGTGGGCTTTGGCGGCTACGTGTCGACCCCCGCCTATATCGCTGCGAAGCGCGCTGGCGTTCCGATCGTCATCCACGAGCAGAACGCGCGTCCGGGCCTGGCGAATAAGGTGGGTGCGCGCAACGCGCGGGTCGTCGCTCTGACGTTCCCCTCGTCGCCGCTGGCTGCTCGCGTGGGTGAGACGGTTGTGACGGGCCTGCCGCTGCGTTCCGCCATCGCTGATCTGGCGAACCGCCGCGCAACCTCCGAGGGGGCCGCGCAGGCGCGCCGCGAGGCCGCTGAACGCCTGGGAGTTGACCCCGAGGCTCCGACCCTGCTTGTGACCGGTGGATCGCTGGGGGCGCTCCACGTGAACGAGTCGATGACGGGCGGCGCGGATGCGCTGCCCGAGGGCGCGCAGGTCGTGCACCTGACGGGTCGCGGCAAGGACGAGCCGGTACGCGCCGCCGTTGAGGCCGCCGGTCTGTCGGATCGTTGGCATGTCATTGATTACCTGAGGACGATGGAGGACGCGCTGGCGGTGGCGGACCTGGTCGTGTGCCGTTCGGGCGCGGGGACGGTCGCCGAGATGGAGGCCCTGGGGCTTCCATGTATCTACGTGCCGCTGCCGATTGGTAACGGTGAGCAGCGCCTCAACGCTAAGGACCACGTTGAGGCGGGTGGCGCGCAGCTCATCGATGACAAGGATTTCACCGCCGACTTTGTGCGCAGCAACGTCTTCCCGCTGCTGGGGTCGACGCGTCTGGCGGAGATGGCGGCTGCCTCGCAGTCGCTGGGGCGTGCGGGCGCGGCTCGCGCGCTGGCGGATCTGGCATTGGCACAGGTGAAGGAGGACGGCCATGAGTGAGCCGACGCTGCAGGATCATTTCCATCTGATTGGTATCGGCGGCGCGGGAATGAGCGTCGTCGCGGAGCTGTTGGCCTCGCGCGGCGCGACGGTTGAGGGGTCGGATCGTGAGGATTCCGGTGTCCTCGAGCATCTGCGTTCGGTAGGCGTGCGAGTCTACGTCGGTCATGATGCCTCCCACGTGGACCCGGCTGCCGTCGTCGTGGTGTCCACGGCGATCCGCGAGAGCAACCCGGAACTGGCGATCGCGCGTGAGCGCGGGCAGCGGGTTATCCACCGCTCGCAGGCACTGGCGCTGGCCGCGTCGGGCATGCGTTTCGTCGGCGTGGCGGGCGCGCACGGTAAGACGTCGACGTCGGGCATGCTGGCGATTGCACTGGCGGCGTGCGGGCTGGATCCGTCCGTGGCGGTGGGCGGTGTCCTGCCGCAGCTAGGGACGGGTGCGCACCTGGGTGCGGGTGACGTGTTCGTCGCCGAGGCCGATGAGTCGGATGGCTCGTTCCTGAACTATTCTCCGTCCATCGAGATCGTGACAAACGTGGAGCCCGATCACCTGGATCGCTACCACTCGTGTGAGGAGTTTGAGCAGATTTTCGTCGAGTTCGCTCGCCGCATGGTGCCCGGGGGCCTCCTGGTGACCTGCGCGGAGGACGAGGGTGCGGTGCGCTTGGCGTCCGCAGCGCGGGCCGAGGGCCTGCGCGTCGTGACCTACGGACGTGCTGGTCGTGCGCTGCACACGCCCGATGTCGTGATCTCCGACGTACGTGTCGAAGCTCGTGGTGCCTCCGCTTCGCTGGCGTGGGGGGACCGCAGCGCCGAGCTGGTCATGGGCGTGCCGGGCGAGCATAACGTGCTCAACGCTGCGGGCGCGTGGGTGGCTGGTATCGAGTGTGGCCTGGATCCGCAGGCGGTCGCCGACGGATTGGGTCAGTTCACGGGCGCGGCTCGCCGGTTTGAGGCTCGCGGCCAGGTGGGTACCCGCCGTCTCTTCGATGACTACGCGCATCACCCAACCGAGGTGGAGGCCGCGATCTGTGAGGCTCGCGTCGTCGCGGACGGGGGAGCGGTCACGGTTGTCTTCCAGCCGCATCTCTACTCGCGCACGCGTATTTTTGCGGAGCGTTTCGCCGTTGCACTGTCCGGCGCAGACCACGTTGTACTCGCGGGGATCTATGGTGCCCGCGAGGATCCGGAACCCGGCGTCGATTCGACGTTGATCTCCTCTCGCGTGCCCGGTGCTACCTACGTTGAGGATATGCACGAGGCTGCACGCCTCGCGGCGTCCCTGACGCCCGAGGGCGGCGTATGTGTGACGATGGGCGCGGGGTCAATCACTCGCTGTGGCACTGACGTTCTTGACGAGTGGAAGCGGATGGAGGTATGAGGCCTCCCTCCCCGAGGCGACCGGGGGGCAAGCGCGAGCAGCCCTCCGACGCCGCGGGCGACGAACCCGATGTCGGCGAGGCCACCCCGGCCTCGTCACAGCGGGCGCGCCCGGGGAAGGGTAGGGAGGAGCGCAACCCTCGTGAGGGAACCCAACGCAGCACTCGGGAAGGTTTTGCTCAGCGCAGGACTCGTGAGCGCGGAGGCGAGAAGAGTTCCCGGGAGGAGGCGCGCGAGCGTCGAGCCCGTGCGCGTGCTGAGCGCGCCGCCCGCGAGCAGGGCGAGGAACGACACTCGCGCGCCGTCGAGCGCCGCACGACACGCGGTGTGCTCGCGACTCCCGTCGCGGCGGCCGACGCTGCCACGCTGCTGGGCAGCGAGGAAGCGACGGACCTGGGGGATCGGCTGCGCGAGCGTACGCGCGCGCGGCGCATGCTGTTACTGCGCCGTATCGCGGTATCCGTGGTGACGGTCGCGCTCGTGGTAGGCGCAGGATGGTTGGCGTTCTTCTCGCCGCTGTTTGCCTTGTCGACCGGGAATATTCAGGTTACGGGCGAGGATGGCAGGCTTGTGACCGTCGACTCGGTGCGTTCATCGGTATCCCCTTTCGAGGGGGTGCCGCTCACGCGCCTGGACACGCAGGCGGTCTCGCGTGCGGTTCAGGAGAACGTGGCCGTCAAGTCGGCATCGGTGTCTCGCCGGTGGCCGACGAGCCTCAAGGTGTCCGTGACGATGCGCGCGGGCATCGCGGTTGAGGCTGCCGAAGGAACCTACTGGCTGGTCGACGACCAGGGTGTGCGCTTTGAACGAGTGAGCAGTGTTGGCGGATATCCGCTTGTCACCCTCTCTGGGGATCGCGCCGCAGGAGCCTCTGATGTGGCTTCCATGTTGGGTGCGTTAGACCAGTCGACGCGTTCGCAGGTTTCCGCGATTACCTCGACCGGAACGCAGGTGAATTTCACCCTGCGCGGGGGGCAGACTGTCAAGTGGGGAACCAGCGGAGATGCGCCCCAAAAGGCTCGGGTTCTCGCCACTTTGCTCGCGAATGTGAAGGCGACGACCTACGACGTATCGGCGCCCAATCATCCTGTGACCAGTTAGGTCTTATCCATTGTCCGCGTGTTGGCTTGAAGGATTGCGCGCGGACCCCTAATTTCTTTCCGACACGAAGCACATTAAACATCAACCTTCAACTAAAGGTTGAGGGTCTGATGCAAGGGAGACATCCATGGCGACACCGCAAAACCACCTGGCAGTGATCAAGGTCGTCGGCGTCGGCGGCGGCGGAGTTAACGCCGTGAACCGAATGATCGAGGTCGGCCTCAAGGGCGTTGAGTTCATCGCGGTCAATACTGACGCGCAGGCTCTGCTCATGTCCGATGCCGAAACGAAGCTTGACATCGGTCGCGAACTGACGCACGGCCTGGGTGCCGGCGCGGATCCTGCCGTCGGTCGCAAGGCCGCCGAGGATCACATTGACGAGATTGCCGCCGCGCTTGAAGGCGCGGACATGGTTTTCGTGACCGCTGGCGAGGGTGGCGGCACCGGGACGGGTGCTGCTCCCGTGGTCGCCCGCGTGGCTCGCGAGGCCGGCGCGCTGACCGTGGGAGTTGTGACTCGCCCCTTCTCCTTCGAGGGTAACCGCCGCGCGGCGCAGGCCGAAGGCGGCGTGACCACGCTGCGCGAAGAGGTTGACACCCTGATCGTCATTCCGAACGACCGTCTCCTGGAGATCTCCGACGTCTCCATCTCCGTGCTCGATGCATTCCGCGCCGCTGATCAGGTCCTGCTCTCGGGCGTCCAGGGCATCACCGAGCTGATCACCACCCCGGGCCTCATCAACGTCGACTTCAACGACGTCAAGTCCGTCATGAAGGACGCCGGTTCGGCGCTCATGGGTATCGGCGCGGCTACGGGCGAGGATCGTGCGCTGCGCGCTGTTGAGAGCGCCATCTCCTCCCCGCTGCTTGAGGCGTCGATTGACGGTGCCCACGGCGTACTTATGTTCTTCCAGGGTGGTTCCGACGTTAGCCTGCAGGAGGTCTTCGCGTCCTCGCAGCTGGTGCGCGAAGCCGTTCACCCGGAGGCGAACATCATCTTCGGCGTGGTCGTCGACGATACCCTCGGCGACGAGATTCGTGTCACGGTCATTGCGGCTGGCTTCGACGATGTCGCGGAGGTTCCCCCGGCGCGTCCTGCTGTTTCTCGGGTGTCTGCCTCCGTCGCTCAGAAGCGTTCCTCCGCCCCCGAGGTGAAGGCTCCGGCTCCCGAGATCGCTCGCATCACGCAGCTGTCGACTCGTCGCCCGCAGCATCGCCTGGATGTGGCTGCGCCCGTGCGCGAGTCCGCTTCGGCTGTGGTTGAGCCTCTGGCCGCCGTCGAGTACGAGGAGAATGAGTCTGATCGTTCCTTCGAGGTGCCTCGCGTCTACCCCGAGGCGCCGGAGAAGGAAGAGCTGGATATTCCTCCCTTCCTGCGCTGATGGCGATGCAGTTTCTTGCCGGTGCTCGGGTCCACCTCACCGAGGTGGACCCGAGCACCGGCGCGCTTGCAGGCAATGTGGGCCTGCACGTGGGCGACGATCCGGTGCTGGTCCGGGCGCGCCGGGAGGCCATGGCGCGCCGACTGGGACGGGACATTGTCTGGATGAATCAGACGCACTCGACCCGGGTCGAGACCGTCGTGCATGCAGACCGAGTGCCGATGTTGGCCAGTGCTGGAACGGCTCTTGCTCGTCCCGCGCCGGGAGAATGGGGTCCCGTCGAGGCTGACGGTGTCGTGATCGATGCTCGCGGCTGGCGACGTGCGCCCGCTCTTGCTGTCCAGACAGCTGATTGTCTTCCCGTTGTCCTCTCCGCAGCACGCGGTGAAGTCGTTGCGGCTGTTCACGCGGGCAGGCGCGGCCTGCTCGGGGGGATCCTGACCACTGCTGTCGAGCAGATTCGTTCACTGACGGATGAGGCGATCCTCGCTCTCATCGGTCCGGCTATCTGTGGACACTGCTACGAGGTGCCGGAACACATGGCGAGTGGGAGCGAGGCCGCCATGCCGGGGATCAGGGCGCGCACCTCGTGGGGAGCTCCCTCCCTTGACCTCCCGGCGGCAGCTAGCACCCAGCTGAGGGAGCTGGGGGTGCGTGTCCTGACGGACCCCCGCTGCACGCTCGAAGACTCCGATCTTTTCTCGTACCGAGCCGACTCTGGGTGTGGTCGTCAAGCGCTGATCATCATTCCCGTCTAGCTGATGGGGGACGCGCATCGAGGGTGCGTAATCCGCACAGACTCCACTGCCTCGCCTCGTCAGCGGGTATGCACGGGTTCTGTGTGTGTCACTCCTCGCGACGCGCCGGGCACCCTGCGCGACGTAACCGTCAAGCGCCTGTAGCTTGTGGCTATGCATCGGCAGAAGGAGGAATGATGAGTAATTCGTTCGGTGCACGAGCACGCAAGTTCATGGGCTGGTACCCGGCTAATGAACCCATCGACCAGTTTGACCAGTTCGAGGACTTCGACGAGGTCGACGAAGTGGAAGAGGTAGCCCCCGTGGCCGATATCACCCCCGTCTCCCGCCCGACGCTGACTGCCATCCGACGCGAGGAATCCGCCGAGGATCTCACACGTATCGTGACGATCCACCCCACCGCTTACTCTGACGCCGTCACCATCGGCGAGGCTTTCCGTGATGGCACGCCGGTCATCATCAACCTCACCGACATGGGCGAGGAGGAGGCTCGTCGCCTCGTGGACTTCGCCGCCGGCCTGACCTTCGGTCTGCACGGTGTCATCGAGCGCGTGACGGCTCGTGTATTCCTGCTCTCCCCGGCCTCGGTCGAGGTGGCCGGTGACAGCTCGTCCTCGGCTCGCCGCGGGTCCCTCTACAACCAGGGCTGAGTTCGCCAGTGATCGTTCTATCCTGGGTTGGGTGGGGTCTTAGTGTCCTTATCAACCTCTACATGATGGTGCTGTTCGCGCGCGTAATTCTGGACTGGGTCCAGTTTTTTGCGCGCGGATGGCGTCCCCGTGGAATCGTTCTGGTCGTGGCGAACCTTCTGTATGCGCTCACCGACCCGCCGATCCGCTGGTTCGGTCGCTTCATTCCGCCCCTGCGACTTGGTGGAGGAATGGCAATCGATGTCGGTTTTCTGGTGTTGTTCCTAATCCTATATGTTGCACAACGGTTTGCGAACATTCTCTACTTCATTAGCCAATAGGTATTAAATTCGGGCATGAGAGGTCGGACATATGCGACACTCGGGTCGGGATGAATGTTGTTTGTGTGACAATATCGGTTATTATTTTCGTGACGTGATAGCGGGCGGCCTTCCCGGTCGTCCAGGCATGCGGTGTTCCGCTTGTCCAATCGAAACGACCGAGAGGCGAAGCAATGGCCCTGCTCACTACCGAGGATGTCCTCAACAAGAAGTTCCAGTATGTCAAGTTCCGCGAGGGATACGACCAGGACGAGGTCGATGAGTTCCTTGACGAGGTAGTCTCCACCATCTACTCCCTGCAGATGGAAAACCAGGAACTCAAGGAAAAGCTGGAGGCAGCTGAGCGCCGCGTCGCTGAGCTCTCCAACGGCGATTTCACCCCTGTCGAGACCCCCGCTCCCGCGGTTGTCGAGACGCCCGCCCCCGTGATGCCGGCCTTCGCCGTGCCGCAGGACCCCGATTCCGCCACTTCCATGCTGGCCCTCGCCCAGCGCGTCCACGACGAGTACGTGCGCGATGGCGAGGAGCAGAGCGCGAAGATCATCGCCGAGGCCAAGGCCGAGCGCGAGTCGATCATCGCCGATGCTCATAAGCAGAAGGACAACGTCCTCAAGCAGCTCGAGCAGGAGCGTGAGCTGCTCGAGAACAAGATCAACGGCCTGCGTACCTTCGAGTCCGAGTACCGCTCGAACCTGCGCAACCACCTCGAGTCCCTCCTCAACGAGGTTGGCAACAACGAGAACTGATCGCCTATTTCTTTCCCGGCGGCGGTGCACCCTGCGGTGTGTGCCGCCGCCGGTCCTTTAAGATAGGGAACCATGGCTGATTCAACTCGTTCGCTCACTTCACGCACGACGTGGATCTGGGCGTTAGTGCTCCTGGTTGTCGCGATAGTCTCTGACCAAGCATCGAAGGCGTGGGCGCGCGTCGCCCTCGGGGATGGCAGTGACCGGCCGATCCTGGGTGAGTTGCTCTCGCTGGGGCTTGTGCACAACTCGGGTGCGGCTTTCCCTTGGTGCTAACAGGACGTGGTTGCTGACCGTCTTCACGCTCATCATCATGGGCTTCCTCGGTGCGTTGGCAATCCGCGTGCGTAGGTCGTCAACGCTGCTGGCTATCGGCCTGCTCATGGGTGGCGCGGTCGGCAACCTGATTGATCGGCTGACCGGTGAGCCTGGGTTTGGCATCGGGCACGTCACCGACTTCATCGCCTACGGCACCTGGTTCGTTGGAAATGTTGCGGATATCTGGATTGTGCTCGGTGCAGCGTGGCTGGCGCTGGCTCTGTCGCGTGAACCCCGAGAGGAAGGGAGCAAGTGAGTTCTCGGATGCTTCCCGTGCCCGATGCCCTGGTGGGCGAGCGTGTGGATGCCGCCCTGGCCCGCATGCTCGGCCTGTCACGCTCGCGCTGTGCGGAGCTGGCGGGGGACGGGCATGTCCTGATTAATGGCGTGACTGCCGGGAAATCGGATCGACTGGGCGCTTTCGACATTATCGAGGTGACGATCCCCGAGCCCGAGAGTAAGCCGACGCCCGTGACAGACATGGGAATCCTGTACGACGATGAGGACATTGTCGTCGTCGACAAGCCCGTGGGCGTCGCCGCACACACCGGTCCCGGATGGGAGGGGCCCACGGTCCTGGGGAATTTGGAGGCAGCAGGTTACCGCATCACCAGCTATGGCCCGCCCGAGCGACAGGGTATCGTCCACCGCCTCGACGTGGGGACCTCGGGGGCGATGATGGTCGCCAAGTCAGAGCTGGCCTACACGGTCATGAAGCGAGCCTTCAAGGAGCGCACCATCGAGAAGGTGTACCACGCGGTCGTCGCCGGTCACCTCGACCCGGCCTCGGGCACGATCGACGCTCCGATCGGTCGCCACCCTTCCCGTGAATGGCGTATGGCCGTCATTGACGGCGGCAAGCGAGCTGTCACCCACTACGACACCCTGGAACTCATGGCGGGGGCCCAACTCACGGAGGTACACCTGGAGACGGGACGTACCCACCAGATCCGCGTGCATATGGCCGCCGTCGGTCACCCCTGCGTGGGCGATACGTTCTATGGCGCAGACCCCACTCAGGCGGAGCGCCTGGGACTCACCCGACAGTGGCTACACGCCGTTCGTCTCGGCTTCGCTCACCCGCGAACAGGCATGCCGATGAGCGTGTCCAGCCCCTATCCGGTCGACCTGGAGGTGGCCCTCGATAAGCTGCGTCACCCTGGCACCTAAGACGGAGGCGACAGTGCATCCCAGCCACGGCCTCGTCGATGAGTGGGCCGTGAGATGAACGACCGCGCGCGTTCGCGCGTTGCGCGGTCCCGCGCGCGCCACGGCCAGTAGAATCGACGCATGGCTGATTCCTTCGTGCACCTCCACAACCACTCCGAGTATTCGATGCTGGATGGAGCGGCGAAGACGAAAGCAATGGCGGAGGAAGCGGCGCGCCTCGGGCAGCCCGCGATTGGCCTGACCGATCACGGATACCTGTTCGGTGCCTACGACTTCTACACGAACTGCAAGAACGCGGGCGTCAAGCCGATCATCGGGCTTGAGGCGTACGTGACCCCCGGCACGTCGCGCTTTGATCGTCAGAAGGTCCTGTGGGGTGAGCCGTGGCAGCGTGCCGACGACGTGAGCGCCGGCGGTTCCTACAATCACCTGACTCTCATCGCCTACAACACGACGGGCATGCATAATCTCTTCCGCCTGGGGTCCTACGCCTCGACGGACGGCCAATTCGGCAAGTGGCCGCGCGCTGACAAGGAACTGCTCGCCCAGTTCCACGAGGGCATCATCGTGTTCACAGGCTGTCCGTCGGGTGCGGTACAGACGCGCCTGCGCCTGGGGCAGTGGGACGAGGCCGTGGCTGAGGCCGCGCAGCTGCGCGACATTTTCGGGGCGGAAAACTTCTACGTCGAGGTCATGGACCACGGCATCGACATTGAGCGACGCACCCACCGGCAGGTCCTCGAGATCGCCAAGCTTATGAATGCGCCCCTCGTGGCCACCAACGACGCGCACTACGTCAAGCGCGACGACCGCAAGATCCAGGACGCGCTCCTGTGCATCAACTCCGGTTCGCGCATTAACGACCCGGACCGCTTCAAGTTTGACGGCGACGGCTACTACATCCGTTCCTCGGACGAGATGCGTTCGCTGTGGAGCGAGCTGCCCAGCGCCTGCGACTCGACCCTCGAGATCGCCGAGCGCTGCGACGTGCACTTTACGACCACGAAGGAGGGCGCGAACTACATGCCCGACTTCCCGGTGCCCGAGGGCGAAGACAAGACCTCGTGGTTCATCAAGGAGGTCGAACGAGGCCTGCGTGATCGCTTCCCGAACGGCATCCCTGACGCCGTGCGCAAGCAGGCCCAGTACGAGGAAGACGTCATCATTTCGATGGGTTTCCCCGGCTACTTCCTGACCGTCGCCGACTACATCAACTGGGCAAAGGCGCAGGGCATCCGCGTGGGGCCCGGTCGTGGTTCGGGCGCTGGATCGATGGTCGCCTACGCCATGAAGATCACTGAGCTGAACCCCCTCGATCACGGTCTGATCTTCGAGCGATTCCTCAACCCCGAGCGAATCTCCATGCCTGACTTCGATGTCGACTTCGACGAACGTAGGCGCGACGAGGTCATCGCCTACGTCAAGCGCAAGTACGGCGATGACCGCATTAGCCAGGTCGTCACCTACGGCACGATTAAAACCAAGCAGGCCCTGAAGGACTCCGCGCGCATTCTCGGCAAGGACTTCAAGGTCGGCGAGCAGCTCACCAAGGCCCTGCCCCCGGCGATCATGGGCAAGGACATCACGGTCCACGGCATCTTCGATGAGAAGGACAAGCGCTACGCCGAGGCCTCGGAGTTCCGCAAGTTCTACGAGGAGAACCCCGACACGCACGAGGTCGTCCAGTACGCGCTCGGCCTGGAGGGGCTCACCCGCCAGTGGGGTGTGCACGCGTGCGCGGTCATCATGAGTTCCCACACGCTCACGGACATCATCCCGATCATGAAGCGCCCGCAGGACGGCGCGATCATCACCCAGTTCGACTACCCGACGTGCGAGACGCTCGGCCTACTGAAGATGGACTTCCTGGGCCTGCGTAACCTCACGGTTGTGTCCGACGCCCTTGAGAACATCGCGCTCAACGGCAAGCCGGACCCGGACCTCGATCACCTGGCCTTCGACGACAAGAAGACGTATGAGCTTCTGGGACGAGGCGAGACCCTCGGCGTGTTCCAGCTGGATGGTGGCGGCATGCGCGACCTCCTCAAGCTCATGAAGCCTGACAACTTCGAAGACATCTCCGCCGTCGGCGCCTTGTATCGCCCGGGTCCGATGGGTGCGAACTCGCACACGAACTACGCGCTGCGTAAGAACGGGCGTCAGGAGATTACACCCATTCACCCGGAGCTGGAAGAACCGCTTAAGGACATCCTGGGAACGACCTTCGGTCTGATCGTGTACCAGGAGCAGGTCATGCAGATCGCCCAGAAGCTGGCGGGATACTCGCTGGGCCAGGCAGACATTCTGCGTAAGGCCATGGGTAAGAAGAAGAAGGAGGTCCTGGATCAGCAGTTCAAGGGCTTCCGCCAGGGCATGGTGGACAACGGCTATTCCGAGGAGTCGATCAAGGCTCTGTGGGACGTCGTCGTTCCCTTCTCCGCGTACGCCTTCAACAAGGCCCACTCGGCGGCTTACGGCCTCGTCTCCTACTGGACGGCCTTCCTGAAGGCGAACTATCCGACCGAGTACATGGCCGCCCTGCTGACCTCAACGAAGGACAACAAGGACCGCCGTGCGCTCTATCTGGCCGAGTGCCGTCACATGGACATCACGGTCCTGCCCCCGGACGTGAATGCGTCGATGGGTAACTTCGCGCCTGACGGTGAGGCGATCCGCTTCGGTTTGAACGCCGTCCAGAACGTCGGTGGGCCGGTCGTTGACGCAATCGTGGAGACTCGCGCGCAGAAGGGGCGTTTCTCCTCGTTCCAGGATTTCCTGGACAAGGTCCCGCAGGTGGTGTGTAACAAGCGCACGATCCAGTCCCTGATCCGCGCCGGTGCCTTCGACTCGATGGGGCACACGCGCCGCGCTCTCCTTGCGCGCTGCGATGAGGCAGTGGACGCGATCATCGACGTCAAGCGCAACGAGGCCATCGGGCAGTTCGATCTGTTCGGCGCGCTGGGTGAGGACGATGACTCGGGTTCCGGCTTGGCGATCGACATCCCGGACCTGCCCGAGTTTGATCGCAAGACGAAGCTGGCCGCCGAGCGCGAGATGCTAGGCCTGTACGTTTCCGACCACCCGCTGCGCGGCGTCGAGGCGGCGCTGGCTCGCCACCAGGACTATGAGATCGCGCAGGTTGTGGGCTCGGAGGGTGCGATGGCAGACCGTATCGTCAAGATCGCGGGCCTGGTCTCCGGCGTGACGACGAAGGTGACGAAGCAGGGAAATGCGTGGGCGATTGCAACCATCGAGGATCTGTCGGGCTCGGTGGACGTTCTCTTCTTCCCGCGCTCGTACGAGTCGATTCAGACCTACCTCGCTCAGGACATCGTCGTCCAGATTGAAGGAAAGGTGAACGTCCGTGAGGAGGGTATGACGATCTACGGTCAGTCGATGACTCTCCTGGATTTGTCAGGCGGGGCGGACCTGCCGCTCGACCTGCGCCTGCCGGCTGCCCGGTGCACGCCCGAGCTTCTCACCGACCTGCGAGGCGTCCTCGAGTCCTATCCGGGTGGCTCCCCGGTGCGCCTGCATCTGACGGAGCCGGGGCGCACGACGGTTGTCGAGCTGGATCCGAAGCTGCGCGTGGAGCAGACCAGCGCCTTCTTCAGCCATATCAAGGCCGTGGTCGGCGCGGGCGGCGTCGTGACCTCGTCCTAAGATGACGCGAGCCGGGCCGGTGGACCCGGCTCGTGTCGTTGACGGGGAAGTTTAGGAGGCGGTCCCGACGATTGCGGCGGCCCGTCCCCAGGGGGCGTCGACCTCGACGAGATCGCCCGCACTCAGGTGGTGGCCGCGGCGTGTCTCTACCTCGCCGTTGACGGTCACATTGCCGCCCTGGATGAGTTCGCGGGCCTGCGCACCGTCTTCCGCGAGGGAAGCAAGCTTGATGAATTGGCCGAGTTTAATCTCTCCGCGTACAGGGATCGTGGGGATGGTCATGGCGGGGTCCTTTCGCTGGTGGAGAGCGCATGACGCGCGAGGGCGTGTATGAACAGTATCCTTGGTGGCAAAGACACACAATAAGGAGGAGCGGTGAGCGCTCACAACGACGATATCGATGCGGAGTTCCAGTCGCTGGTCGCATCGCTGGGGGAGACAGGGACAGAGGCGTCGTCTCAGCCGACACGTGACCCGGACGATACTCCCGTCGACGAGTCGCTGCACCTGGAAGGTGGCCGTCTGTCGGTCGCGCTGGTGCTGGCACCGATCGCGTACCCGGAGGCCCTGCATTCGCTGCTGGCGCTGTCGGGCGTCCGAGAGTCCATTGTGCGTCTCAAGCCGTGGACTGCCGTGTGGTTACGTGTTGAGACGACGCCGACGGACGAGGAGGAGCTGGATGCTCTGCTCACCGGCCAGCGCCCGATGCCGGATGTGGTAGACCGTGTGGCGCGCGCCGTGTCGAATCTGTCGAAGTATGGGGCGGTTGCTCTCATGAGCTGGCTCGTCGAGGGCGATGGCGTGGAGCCGGGCGTCTCAGGTCGTATTTCCGCCCAGCGCTACGTGGGTGGTGAGCCGGAGGAAGCGATCCCCGCTGGCCTCCTGTTGGGCGCGATGCCTCCGGCCACGGAGGATCTGCTGCTGGGGCGCACGACGCCCAGTGACTATTCGGATTCGGTGAGCGCCGACGGTTCTCGCAAGGGTGGCGGCCCGCTCGGCTGGTTCCGCCGCAAGCAGTCATGAGCGTCCTCGAACTGCTGCCCGCAATCGACGTATCGGGCGGGCAGGCGGTGCGTCTGTCCTCCGGGTCGGTCGATGTCGGGAGCTGGGGTAGTCCGATTGATGTCGCTCGTTCCTTCGACGAGGCCGGGGCGCGCTGGGTGCACCTCGTGGACCTGGATCTGGCGTTTGGTCGCGGCGAGAACTCTGAGTTGCTGGCCCGAGTTATTCGGGAGACGCCCGTGCGCGTCGAGCTGTCGGGTGGCATCACGAGCCGCGCGGCCATCGAGGCCGGATTGGCGATGGGACCTGAGCGCGTCAACGTGGCCACGCAGGCGCTCGCGCGCATCGATGACGTCTGTGAGGCCGTCGATTCCTTCGGTGAGCGCGTCGCCGTCTGCTTGGACGTGCGCGGGAATCGCTTGGCTGCGCGCGGCGGATGCGGCGAGGGGGGTGACGTCTGGGAGGTACTGCGCGTTTTGAACGAGGCCGGGGTGGCCCGCGTGGTCGTCACCGACGTGACGCGGGACGGGCAGATGACCGGCTCGAACCGTGAGTTGCTGGAGCGCGTCGCAGACTCGACTGATGCGCGTATCATCGCTTCGGGCGGTGTCAACTCACTGGCCGATATCGAGGCGCTGCGTGCCCTCGGTATCGAGGGGGCCATCGTCGGAAAGGCCCTCTATCAGGGGGCATTTACCCTGGTGGACGCGCTGGCCGTTGCGGGATACGAGGAGGATTGATGGCCGCTGGAATGCCCAATCTCTCCGAGGAACAGAAGAATCGACTGGCTCAGCGCCTGTCGATGATGAGCCACGACCGCGGCGATGGTGGCCAGGGCCTGCCACGCACGATGCGCGCGCTCGCGCTGGGGGAGGGGAACGATGCGGGAGCCGCCCGCCTCGAAGCCCTCGTCAATGCCCTCGTGTTCGAGCGTGTGATCGTGCCCATCGACGTCGAACCCGACCCGCGCGTGACGGGCGTTCATGCCGGCGACAATGGGCACAACCCTATTGATTTCGTACGCGTGCAGACCCCAGCGGGGGAGGCGCTCGCGATCTATTCGTCGGTCCGTGCGCTGTCCGCTCACCGCCCCGGCGATCGACCGATGGCCCTGGACTTCCGCACGATTGGACTCACGGCCCTGATTGAGACGGGCGGGCGCGTCGTCGTCAATCCGGGTACCGACGCGGTGCTGCTGCCGCGCCCCGCCGTCGCTGCCCTCGCCCAGGGCGATCAGTGGTTGCCCGCATGGCGCGATGTGGCCCTACGTGACCTGCTGTTCGACGAAGCAAACGCTGTCTGCTCCGCCATCACCGACCTGTCCATCACCTACGCGGGCGGTGGTTTGACGCGCGTCATCGTGTCCGTGGAACGATCCTGTTTCACGGAAGCGGCCAATGCCTCGGCGATGAAGCAGAGCCTGACCCAGGCGTTGTCGCACGTCGGGGCAAACCGCCGCCTCATTGCCTCGGCTGATCGCGTCGAGATCGCGCCCATCCTCGTCTGAGGCCACGGTGATTGCCGACGTGCCACGGCCTCGTCCGTGAGCGTGAGGCGCGCAATGACCCCTGACCTGGCGCGGGGGCGTCCTCTCTGGTAGAGTAGATGTGACCGTCTGGGCATACGCCCGGAACGCAAGCGGAGAAATCCCACCTGGATACCCGCCTCTCGACAGGGAGGATGCCGCCCGCAGGGGCGCTGCGCAGGGGATCGGGTTCGGCGGTCAACACCCGTGCGTGTTGACCCTATGGAAGCCTCCGTGCGCGTCGCGTAACGGAGGCTTTTCGTTTCGCGCATAAGGATTCTGTGGAAGGAGCCGCTCATCAGCGAGACTCGCATCAATGAGCGTATTCGAGTCCCCGAGGTTCGCCTCGTGGGACCCGGAGGTGAACAGGTCGGCGTCGTCCGCGTTGAGGATGCGCTGCGTCTGGCCGAAGAGGCCGGGCTTGACCTGGTTGAGGTTGCGCCGAACGCTAAGCCGCCCGTCGCAAAGCTCATGGATTACGGCAAGTACAAGTACGAAGCCGCCCAGAAAGCCCGCGATGCTCGCCGCAACCAGGCGAACACGCAGCTGAAGGAAATCCGCTTCCGACTCAAGATCGACGATCATGACTTCGGCGTCAAGAAGGGCCACGTGGAGCGCTTCCTGTCCGCCGGCGACAAGGTCAAGGTCATGATCATGTTCCGCGGTCGAGAGCAGTCTCGCCCCGAGGCTGGCGTTCGCCTCCTGCAGCGCCTCGCCGAGGAGATCGGTGATCTCGCCACCGTCGAGTCGATGCCCCGTCAGGACGGGCGCAACATGACGATGGTGCTGGCCCCCACCAAGCGCAAGGCCGACGCCCTGACCGAGCAGCGCAAGCGCCGCGAGGCCGAGCGCGCCGAACGCCGGGGCAAGCGCGCCGAACGCGCCAGCAAGGACCAGGCCCGCGTGGCAGCCGACAAGGCTGACGAACAGGACTGACGGCGATAGTAATCGCCTCACAACGAAGGAATAGAAATGCCGAAGAACAAGACTCATTCCGGTGCTAAGAAGCGCTTCCGCACGACTGGCTCGGGCAAGATCATGCGCGAGCAGGCCGGAGCCCGCCACCTGCTGGAGCACAAGTCCAGCCGCAAGACCCGCCGCCTGGCCACCGACCAGGTCCTGGAGACCGCCGACGTCAAGCGCGTCAAGCGTCTGCTGGGCAAGTGAGCTCGAGTTAGAGGAGAACAGTAGAAAATGGCACGTGTTAAGCGTTCTGTCAACGCCAAGAAGAAGCGTCGTACCGTACTCGAGCAGGCCTCCGGCTACCGTGGCCAGCGCTCGCGCATGTACCGTAAGGCCAAGGAGCAGGTTACTCACTCCTTCGTCTACTCCTACCGCGACCGCAAGGCCAAGAAGGGCGACTTCCGTCGTCTGTGGATCCAGCGTATCAACGCTGCGTCCCGCGCCCAGGGCCTGACCTACAACCGCCTCATCCAGGGCCTGAACCTGGCCGGCGTTGAGGTCGACCGTCGCATGCTGGCCGAGCTGGCCGTGAACGACATCAACGCGTTCAACGCCCTGGTGAAGGTTGCCAAGGACGCGCTGCCCGCCGACATCAACGCCCCCAAGGCCTGATTGGTGAACTCTCATCCCGAGCGCCTGACCGTTCTCGACAATCCCCGCGCCGATCGCGTGCGCAGGGTGTCGGGTCTGGTCGGGCGCTCGGCGCGTTCGCGCTCGGGCCTGATGCTCGTGGAGGGGCCTCAAGCCGTGCGCGAGCTCGCGCGCTTTCGTCCCGGCGCTGTTCGGGACGTGTATGTGCGCGAGGACGCGTGGGTGACCCACGCTGATATCGTGGAGGCCGCGCAGCGCGCGACTCGCTGGGTGCATCCCGTGACTGCCGAGGTTTCGGCTGCGCTCTCGCGGGATTCGCAGGGAGTGTGCGCGGTGGCCTCCGCAGACGCTGTGTCGCGCGAACTACCTGAGCCGAGCGTGGGCGAGACTCTTGTGGTCCTTGCTCAGGGGCGCGACCCCGGCAACGTGGGCACGATTATCCGCACGGCCGATGCGTTTGGCGCGGTCGGTGTCATCACGGTTTCGGGCACGGTGGAAGCTACCAGCCCGAAGGTCGTGCGTGCCAGCGCGGGTTCGGTGTTTCACATTCCCGTGTGCATCGTTCCCTCGTTCGAGGAAGCGCACGCCCTCATCCACCGCCGCAGCGCCGCACTGCTGGGGACCAGTGGCGGGGCCGGCTCCCTTGACCTTTCTCAGATGCTCGCTCAGGGCGTTTCCGGCCGTTCGCGCTTGTCGCAGTCCCACGCGTGGGTTTTCGGTAACGAGGCGAAGGGCCTGTCGGGGGCAGAGATGCGGCTGTGCGACGCGCTCGTGTCGATCCCGATGACGGGGGACGCCGAGTCCCTTAACGTTGCCAGCGCGGCGACAGCCTGCCTGTTCGCCTCCCAGACCGTGCGAGGCATGGCGCTCTGACGTTTCCTGATCGCGGTGCATTGTGGCGCTCGCGACTACCCTGGGTGTCATGAAGTTAGGTGACCTGTCCGAGGCCCAGTTGGTCTCTCATTTCCGCGCATCGTTCCCCGCAGGCGAGCGCACCCTCATAGGCATTGGCGATGACTGCGCGCAGATCGCGGCACCCGAAGGATCCTTCATCGTGACGACGGATGTCATGGTGGAAGACCAGCACTTTCACCTGTCCTGGTCCACCGGCTACGAGGTCGGTGCCCGCGTGGCGGCGCAGAACCTAGCGGATATCGACGCGATGGGCGGGCGTCCCTCAGGTCTCGTTGCCTCGGTCGTCGCGCCGCGAGACATGGACGCGGATGTTTTTCTCGATGTTGTCCGAGGCCTGGGGGAGCGGGCGCGTGAGGTCGGCGCGGGCGTCGTCGGCGGCGACCTGAGCGCGGGAGACAAGCTCGTCCTCTCGGTGACGGCCTTCGGCTATTGCCCGGGGCCAGTGGTGCGTCGCGACGGGGCACGCCCCGGCGACGTCATCGCGGTGAGTGGTACGTTGGGCTTTTCCTACGCTGGCCTCGACCTGCTCTCGGGCGGGCACGTCGACCCTGCCGCGCGTGGTACCGACCAGCTGGGGGAACTCGCTCCCTTCATCGAGACCTATCGCGTGCCGCACCCGCCGCTGGGGTCAGGGGTTGCCGCCGCGGCCGCGGGCGCTCGGGCGATGATGGACCTGTCCGACGGACCCGCCGCCGATGCCACCCGCATGGCCACGGCCTCGAACGTCGTCATCGAATTCGACCGGCAGGCTATCGAGGAGGAGGCGTGGAAGCTCCAAGCGCCGGCTCTGATCTGTCGAGTGGACCCCGTGTGGTGGGTGCTTCAGGGTGGTGAGGAACACGGGATGCTCGCCGCGTTTCCGCCCGACACGCCACTGCCCGATGGATTCCGCGTCATTGGTCGTGTGCGGGCGCGCACAGAGGGGGAAAAGGCCTGTGCGATGTTCGATGGGGAGATCCTGCGCGGGGCGTGGGACCATTTCGATTCTGATTCCGTACACTAGCGTGATGTAGACCGCTGGTTTCCCGTCGATGGGACGGCGCACAGCGAGCGGTGTATCTGCAAGGAATGGAGAACGTTAGCATGGCTGCTTCGACCGAGGGAACCCAGGCCTCGTCCCGTCCCATGTCGCGCGTGGCGCGCAAACTCGCCGAATCCTCCCAGGAGATCCCAGCAACCGCTGGGCTGTCACTCCCGGCGTTGCGCGGCGACGCGGTGGTGCCGCCAACGAAGGCCCTGCCCGTCGTCACCCGGGACGAGGACGACGCCAACTAACGCGGCACCAAGCAGGGGGAGAAACATCGATGAGGACGACGAGGGACACACGTACGCGGAGTTGGTTCAGCGCGCCCCTCGTCATTGAATCCATCGATGACCCGCCGTGGAACGCTCGCTTGTCGTCGCGAGCATTCGTGAACGCGACGCTGAGATCAAACGCAAACACGTCGTGTCCAGCTGCGCTGCGCTCTCCGAACGTGACCGCTCTGAAGCTGTCCGTGATGCCATCCATGCTTGCCACCGACACGGATTGTGGGAGTTTCACCGGCTACGACGCGTTCGTGACGATCAGCGAATCGGGCGGCACAACCGGGTCCAGCGAACGCACCGTGGCGGTCACTCCCTACGCGCAGGTCCCCCTGACCGCGACGGGGATCCCCCCAACTGAACGAGGACGGAATGCCGACGATTCTCATCACCCTCGCCAGCCGCCGCTCGGCTCGAGATCGAATCGGTGGGTGAACCCGAGTACAGCAGTTCTGATATCCAGAGCAAGACAGTGACGGCAGTCCTCCGGATGAACGGGCATCGTTTTACGCACATCTTTACGGTTGACCGACGGGAGAAACGTGAGGGCGATTCATCCGTGTGGAAGATTCGCGATGGACTCTTCGTCACGATTCCTGTTTCGGGTACACGCGTCAACGAATTTAGCGTTGGTGGTGTTGTTGCCCCCGTGGGGGGCTGACCAGACCACACCCACAGAGTATGTGCTATTTCCGGGCGTTTATTTCTTTAAGCCCGAAGGGCTGGGTGCCTATGTCGATGCGCCTTCGGCCACCGTCGTGATCGAAAACGGGGCGCGTTCGTCGTCCTATGAAACTGCGTCGGTGCATTTCGATGGGACGCTCAATGCAGAGCTGAGAGGTGAGGCGCTTCGTGCCATGCGTGGAGCCGTCCAGGAATGTGCGACGCTCGGTACAAACATGAAAGCGGGATGCCCCTCAGAGGTGCGCTCGGCAAACATCAGCGAATTGGTTGCGTCCACCCTCCCCGCAACGGTGGAAATGGCAGCAAAGAGGGAAGCTACGTAGGATCCGACGCTGTGATTTCCGTGCGGGATACGTCAGGTGCTGCGTTGGGCGCACAGCCCCGTGATCTCGTCATTAAAACTACAGCCACGGTCGCGCTCTCAGACGCAGGAATTCCGGTTACCGATATTGACGGAAAACCCGTCATCTCCGTCACTCTCAGTGGGCCTGTGCGCAAGTTGTTGACGGTTTGTTTATGCGACTGTTGTCCAGGCCGCTTGGTGTAGTTCGTATTCGATGGGGGATCTACCGCCCAGGCTGGTGTGGATGCGGCGGCGGTTGTAGAAGTTTTCGATCCAGGTGGCGACCCCGGTGTAGACCTGGTCGCGGGTGGTGAAGGCGCGCCGGTAGTAGTACTCGGTTTTGAGGGTGGCCCAAAAGGATTCGGCCATGGCGTTATCCCAGCACACTTCCGGCCTGTCCCATCGACACGGTTCCTTTCACGGCGCGCATGTAGGCGGCCAGTTTCTGGGAGGTGAACTGTGTTCCCCGATCAGCGTGGAGCACGACCCCTGTGGGGAAGCCGCCGCGGGTGGTAGCGGCCATGTCGAGCGCGGTGATGACCAGGTCGGTGCTTTGCTGCTCGCCCATGGCGTATCCGAGCACTCGACGCGAGTGTGCATCGCGCACGGCGCACAGGTAGACCCAGCCTTGGGCGCAGCGCAGGTAGGTGAAATCCGTGATCCACACCCGATCCAGGGCGCCTTGGTCCCACTGGCGGGCGCAGTGGTCCTCATGGGCCACAGGTCCGCGCCCGCCGCGCTTCGGGCGCGGGTGCGTGTTCAGGCCTGTGAGGCCTTGGCGGCGCATCGACGCGGCGACCGCACGCACACCTACATCCACGCCCGCGCGCGTCAGAGCATGGCGGATGCGAGGAGCCCCATAGGTGCCACCCGACACCTCGTGTTCCCAGGCCACCGCCTCATCCAAACGCCTGCGCGCCAGCGCGCGCTCACCCCTGTGGGACGCTCGGTTTTTCCACGCGTAATAGCCTGCGCGCGTGACCCCTAAAACCTTGGCCATCAAGGTGATTGAGTAGGAAGCCCTTGTGCGCGTCCATCAGTTCAAAGCGCTGGTGTTTTGGTGCACGGAGGCGAAGAAGGCGCTGGCTTTTCCCAAGAACTCGTTCTCCTTCTCCAACTCGCGCACCCGCCGACGCAGAGCCGTGATCTCAGCTTCCATCTCGCGCGGATCAGGGCGCCCCTGTTCGGCGGCCTGGCGCCTCTCACGTTCGAGTTTGACCCACCGGCCCACCACCGATTCACCCAGCCTAAATCCCGGGCCACAGACGCGATCGTAGACCCCGTATCCAACACCAGGCACGCAACATCACGACGATACTCCGGCGTAAAACGACGACGAGTTCCCATAACAGGCACCTCACTCTCCGCAGGCACACGCACCCGCTTCACGAAGTGTCAACAACACCAGCCTAAGCCCACAGCATCCCCTCGTCGGCAGGGGATTCGCCTTCTTCGTGAATATAAGACGGAGGTTGAGAGCGCCGCTAATTCTTACCCTGTCACGGTAACCGTTTGCCGCGGAAGTGCCTGGCGGCTTTCCCGTGACGTGACGCCCGGGACGTCGTAAGGAGCGCGCAATGGATACTCGGCACAATGACCTGACGGGGGCGTCGATCCCACCGTTCGCTGGTGTCATGGACGATGACCCCGTCCCCGACCCACCGATGCTCTCAGCTGTGCCGTCCCCTCCGTAGCAGACAGCTGCGCCGGTGCCTGATGCGGGCAGTATCAGGTGGCTGCCCCGGCATCGATGTTGGCCCCCGCCGACGCGGCAGCGTTCGGTGGCGTGACGGCGCCCGTGAGCGACTACGATTCGTTCCCATTCACGTCGCCGACCTACATGTTCTACCTGGGTGTCTACACGGTCAATGCCGCCGACCTTGGGGACTACGTTGAGGCTGAGTCGGCCACCCTCAGGGCGACGCGAACTGAGTACCAGTATGGTGCCGATCCCCTCATAAATGTGTCGATTGAGACCACCTACAGTCCGTCACTGTTGGACGCTGCGCTCGACGAGGTCGTGGCGCAGGCGAACTCGTGCGTCACCCCGCCCGGAAACCTCGATGTCACCTGTCCCTTTACCCTGCAGTCGCGTACTCTCTCACTCCTCGAAGTCAAGAAGCTGCCAACAGAGCTGAAGCCCGGTGAGTGGGAACCTAATCGCTTCCAAGGCTACGTGACCTTCAGAATCCAGCGGGGGCGGGGACAACGATCCAGGACATTAAGACGACGGCGATTGCGCCCCTGAGTTCGACGATGACGGCAAGCTCTTGCTCGACGCGTCGGGTAAGCCGCATTTCTGGGTGGAGTTCGAAGCGGAGTAACCGCCAACAATATGTGCTCCCCGGTCGCTCGGTGACCGGGGAGCATGGTTGTATCCCCACTGTGATCGGTGTTGACTGGCCACAAGCCAGATATGATACTGGGCACGCCTGCGTGGTTGGACGGTGGGGCGTGCAGAGCACTGCCTTCTGGCTGCTGTTTATCAAACGTTGTGAGGAGTGCATGATGAGCACCGAGAAGAATCAAGCGAATGCGGCTCCGATACCGGCACCGCCTGTGGCCCCTGCGGTTCCGGGTCCGCCGATGCCTGCTGGTGCAGGCGTGGCTTTTACGCCTGTGTCCGCTCAGGGGAAGAAGCGCATGAAGCTGATTGGGATTCTGGTCGGCGTCCTCGTGGTGCTGGTGGTTGCTGGTGTGGTGGCGATCAAGGTTGCGAATAGTTCGCGTACGCCCGAGGCCGAGGTACGTAAGTACCTGGATCTGCTGGCTGCCGGTAAGGCGAGCGCGGCGACAGCGATGGTCGACCCGGGCGTGCCGAACAATCAGCGCACGTTCTTGACAGACGACGCCATGGCCTCGGCGACCTCGCTGCTGGTCGTCGAAGACGTGGGTACTGACAAGAAGGACTCCTCTGACACGCGCTCGGTGACCGCTACCCTGCAGGTGAACGGCGAGCGCTTCGTCCACGTTTTCACCGTGACCAAGGCAGAGCCGACGATGGGTATTCTTGACAACTGGAAGGTGAAGGACTCCCTGGCCGTAGAGCTGAACGTCGACGCCGAGGGATACACCCAGTTCACAATCGGTGGCGTCACCGCGGATATCCCCAGTAAGAGCTTCAGCGGTAGGGAGGGGGCCTATGTCGTCTACCCCGGTGTCTACACGGTCACGCCGGTCGCCCCGAGCGAATACGCGGATTCCAACCCTGAGACAGTCGCCGTTCTGGATGACGGGTTTGGCGGGAACGGTAGCACTGTCTCTCTGAAGGCCACCTACAACACCAAGCTGATCGCAGCAGCGCAAGCGGCAGGACAACAGGCTGTTGATTCCTGCACGTCCATTCCGGGCAACCAGAGTTCTTCGTGCCCATTTGCGATCCAGAGTGATGCGGTCACCGAGGTCTCGGGGACGATGCCCAAGGCCTTGGGGGCGGAATCCGCAGACCAACCGACAGTATTTCGGGCAACTGTTATTTTCACGGCGACGTACTCCAACAAGTACTACATGGCGGGCACGCGCGACGTCGACGCTAAGGTGGAGATCCGCGCGCAGCTGGATGACGACAAGGTGCTCAAGCTGGACAAGGATGGCAAGCCTGAGTTCACGGTCGACTTCCTTCGCTGAGGTGTTGTCTAGGCGTTGTCAACCCGTGATGGTGCCCGTCCGCGTGAAGCGGACGGGCACCACTTATCCGTACTGTGATCGTTCTTTGACTCAGCGCTTGTGGGGTGTGATACTTGGCACGCTCAAGTGGTTGGACGGTGGGGCGTGCAGAGCACTACCTTCTGGCTGCTGTTTGTCAAACGTTGTGAGGAGCAATTGATGGGCACTGAGAAGAATCAAGCGAATGTGGCTCCGATACCGGCACCGCCTGTGACCCCTGCGGTTCCGGGTCCGCCGACGCTCGTCGGGGGAGGCGTGGCGTTGTCCCCCTCTTCTGGTCGGGGCAAGAAGATGATGCTGATTGGGATTCTGGTCGGCGTGCTTATCGTGCTGGTGATTGCTGGCGTGGTGGCGATCAAGGTTGCTAATAGTTCGCGTACGCCCGAGGCTGAAGTGCGTAAGTACCTGGATCTGCTGGCTGCCGGTAAGGCGAGCGCGGCGACGGCGATGGTCGACCCGGGTGCTCCGAACGATCAGCGGGTCTTCCTGACCGATGACGTGATGGCCTCGGCGACCTCGCTGCTGGTCGTCGAAGAAGTAGCCGCCGACAAGAATGAGGACGCTGAGACCCGTCAGGTGTCGGCCACCCTGCAGGTCAACGGGGAGCGCTTCACCCACGCCTTCACCGTGACCAAGGAAAAGCCGACGATGGGTGTTCTGAATAACTGGACAGTGAAGGGGTCGCTTGCCGCGCCGGTGAGCGTCGACGCCAGCGGGTACACCCAGTTCACGGTCGGCGGCGTGAGCGCCGATGCTCCGCACAAGCTTGTCTCTGGCAAGCCGGCCACCTACCTCTTCTACCCGGGCGTGTACACGTTCACGCCCGTCGCCCCGAGCGAATACGTGGATGTTAACCCTAAGACAGTTGCCGTCCTCGATGGCGTCCACGGTGGGACCACCTCCTATGCTGATGCCGCCGACGTCTCCCTGATTGCGACCTACAGTGACGAGCTGAAGGAGGCGGCGCTCGAGTCCGCGAAGGAATTCCTGAACTCCTGCGCCTCCATCCCGGGGAACCAGGATTCTGACTGTCCGTTCGCCCTCCAAAGCGACGCGGTGACCGCGATCTCCGTCAAGACGATGCCCACATCGCTGGAGCCGCTGGAGATTGATCCGGGGGTCTTCCAAGGGCCAGTCACTTTTGCGGTGACCTACTCCGACAAGTACTACATGCCGGGAACGCGCGACGTTGATGCGAAGGTAGTCGTCAACGTCCAATTCAGCAACGACGGGCTGCTCAAGCTCACGTCGGACGGCAAGCCTGATTTCTTCGTTGGTGCATCCCGTTAAGGCCATCGCCGCCCTCCGACCCGTGATGTCGCCCGTCCGCGTAGCGGACGGGCGACATACGTGTGTGCGCCGGAACCCGACCCCGGCCTCGTTCCAGGAACGTGAGCCGCGTGTAGCCTTGAGGTCCCATAATGCTTATGCGACAATTGTCAGGTTGTGTCCGTCGAACCCTGCACCACATCCCAGGCGCGGGACCGGGGCAGAGCGTCGCACAGTGAGGAGAAACAGTGGAACCGAACGCGCAGAACACGACCCAGGGGACGAGCGAGCCGCCTCCCATCCCCGAACAGACTGTCCCCGTTCCTCCGGTACCCGCTGCGCCTCCCGTGCCCGCTGCGCCGCAGACGTACGTGACGCAGCAGGTTCCCGTCATGGCTCCGGTGCCTGGCGAGGTGCCGCCTGCCGCGCCGACGAGCGGGACCATTGCCTTCACTCCCATGTCCACGAAGAGCCGCCGCCGCATCAAGCGGAGCGTAATCGCCGTCGTTGTCCTCGCAGTTGTCACGGGAGTGGGTGCGCTCAGCATCATGTTCGCGAACTGGACGCGCACGCCGGAGGCAACAGTGCGCCAGTACCTGGATTACTTGGCCGCCGGCAAGGCCAGCGCGGCGACAGCAATGGCAGACCCTGGCCTGGCTAACGACAAGCGCGCATTCCTCGCGGACGATGTCATGGCCTCGGCCGACGCGCGCATCGTCATCGAGGACATCGTCGCCGACACCAACGAAGACGCAAAGACGCGCACGGTCACCGCCACCATGCAGCTCGACGGGGAGCGTTTCACCTACAACTTCACCGTCTCCTCCGCAAAGCCGACGTTCGGTGTGCTGAAAAACTGGAAGCTCGAAAACTCGATGGTCATGCCCGTACGCATTATGGGAGACAAAGTCTCGAAGTTCTCCATCGGCGAGGTAACGACGTCGGTGAACGCCGGCGAAATGAGCACTGGCACGGAGTTTGTGTTCTACCCGGGCATCTACACACTCACTCCCGTCGACGTGGGCGAGTATATCGACGCCGATCCGGTGACCGTGCGGGTGAAGCCGGAGACCGGCTCCAGTCGATCGGGGGATACCGTCCAGCGCGTCCAGCTCAAGGGAACCTACAACTCCAAGCTGTCAGACGCGGCCCTGAGCGCGGCCGTCGCCCTGACGAACTCGTGCGCCACCGTCCCCGGAAACATTGACCAGGCCTGCCCGAACGCTGTTCGCGCCACAAACCTGGCAGTCCTGCAAGTCAAGAAGACGCCTACCACCATGACGAAGTCGGGCGAGAAGGGCAGCTACACCGGGGAAGCAGTGTTCTCGATCCAGAGCACGAGCAGCTGGGACAAAGAACCTCATGACGTGAACTCGACAGTCACTGCAACTGTGACGCTCGACGAGAACGGGTTGATCAAACTCGACTCATCGGGCCAGCCGGTGTTCAAGGTGACCTTCGGTTACTGATTGGAAAGCGGCGTGGGGCGCAAGCCTCGCGCCGCCCCGTCTCTTCATGGTTGTTCTCCAATGTGGTGGCAAGCCGCTGGAGGCACGCTATGATGGGTTGTTGGTAACTCTGTCACAGCGAGAGTGGAGCAGTCCCCATGAGCAATGACGCGCAGACAACGAGTACACGGCGGCCCGGTCGGCCTAAGGCTGGCAGTGAGGACAAGAAGGCGCGCATCCTTGCCGAGGCGTTGACGTTGTTCTCGACCCGCGGGTATGTGGGAACCTCCTTGGCGGACATCGCGCGGGCCTCGGATATTTCGAAGGCGGGGCTGCTGCACCACTATTCGTCGAAGGACCAGCTGCTGGCCGCCGTCCTGGACGAGCGCGATCGTCGCACGATGAGTCGGCTGCCCGATGGCGACGAGGGGGCGGAAGTCGCGCTCGACGCGTGGGTGGAGATGGTCGCCCACAATCAGCGTCATCCTGACGGGGTGGCCCTGTATACGGCGATGTCGGCGGCGGTCATCGATTCTGATCATCAGGCTCATCCGTGGTTCCGTCAGCACCTGATGAGTGCGATCGCCTACCTGGTCGATGCCCTCGAGCGTGGAAAGGTGACAGGCGAGGTGCGTGCGGACGCGCCGAGTGAGCAGATCGCCCGTAAGCTGGTTGCCCTCTCCGATGGTCTTCAGGTTCAGTGGCTGTGTGCGCGCGTGGATGGGGGAGGAGATGTCGACATGCGCGGGGTGACGGCTGGGGTGGTTGCCGACGTGAAGGATCGCTGGCTCGTTCGGTCATGAACGAGGCCGGGGTTGCCCTCCTGTGAAAGAGATGCTTGTCTAGTGAAATATATCACGGATGATGAGCTTCGTTGACCATTTTGCAGGGATTGGGGCTTAGGTCCCTTGAACGTGGTGGCTTGTAGTCATCATCTGGCGGTACGGGCGTGCCTCATGCGCGTTAGGATAGACAAACCAGCATGCTTTACAATGTCGGGAGTTTTGCCGAGCGTGCCTAGCGGTGACGCTGTACGCGACGCGGAGTATCCGACGCATTCTCACGCCTGGAGGTCTACGCATGACGAACACCGCTGTTCCCACCCCGCCCCGCCCTGATTCCACCGCTCGACGGTGCCCTGATGATCTGTGGATCCTGGGGGAGCACGCAGTGACCCGAGCCCGCCGGTGGGCTGATGAGTCTGCTCACGAGCCCACGCCACAGTCGGCCAAGCTCCTGTCCCGCATTCTCGCGGATCCGGATGGTCTGACGTTCACGACCCGATTCGTTGACGACGTCGTGCGCCCCGCGGACCTGGACGTGGCCAGCGCGGCCATGAAGCGTCTGTCGGCTGGCCGCAAGAGCTTCCTGCCTCCGGCGCTGGCGGCGGCGATGGGGCTGGGATCAACGGCGTCGCGCCTGGCCCCGCGCACCGTGACGGCCACGGCGCGTCGCGTGTTCCGTGAGATCGTCGGTGACCTCGTCGTCGATGCAACGGACAAGGGACTTGGCCCGGCGCTCGCTCGCCTGCGTAAGGGTGGGAACCGCCTGAACGTCAACCTCCTTGGCGAAGCGGTTCTGGGTGAGAAGGAGGCATCCCACCGTCTGGCCGAGGTCTCGCGCCTCGTGACGCGCGAGGACGTCGACTACGTCTCCATCAAGGTCTCTGCGGTGACTGGCCCGCACAATCCTTGGGGTTTCCAGGAGGTCGTTGACCATGGCGTGAATGCGCTCCTGCCTCTGTACCGCCTGGCCCGCGATCACGGGACCTTCCTGAATCTTGACATGGAAGACTACAAGGACCTCGATCTGACGATTGCGGTGTTTACCGCCATCCTCGACCAGCCGGACATGCGCGGCTACGAGGCCGGCATCGTTCTTCAGGCCTACCTGCCCGACTCCCTTGGTGCCCTTCAGCGTCTCCAGAAGTGGGCGCGCACGCGCGTGGATGCTGGCGGTTCGCGCATCAAGGTTCGCATCGTTAAGGGCGCGAACCTGTCCATGGAGCGGGTGGATGCCGAAATCCACGGGTGGGAGCTCACCACGTGGCCGTCCAAGCAGGCTACCGACACCAACTACAAGCGCATGCTGAACTGGGCCATGACGCCCGAGCGTACCCGAGCGATCCGGCTGGGTGTGGCCGGTCAGAACATCTTCGACATTGCCTTCGCTTACGAGCTGCGCGCAGCACGCGGTGTCGAGGATAGTGTCGAGTTCGAGATGCTCTCCGGCATGGCGACGGGCATCCAGGAAGTCGTGCGTCGCGATGTTGGTTCGCTGCTCCTGTACGTCCCGGTTGTCAATCCCCGCGAGTTCGACGTCGCCATCTCCTACCTGGTGCGTCGCCTCGAAGAGAATGCTGCACCCGAGAACTTCATGTCCGGCGTCTTCGACATCGCTACAAATGAGGACGTGTTCGCCCGTGAACGTGACCGCTTCCTCGGCGCCCTGTCCGACGTTGATTCCGACGCTGCGGTGCCTGTACCCAACCGCGGTCAGGACCGTCTGGCTGAGCGTGCGGCCGGGGTGCCCGCCGAGCAGGGGAGTGTCGCCGAGCGCGCGCATCGTCCCTTCGCCTCCGAGGCCGACTCCGACCCTGCGCTGGCGGCCAACCGCCAGTGGGCCCGTGAAATCGCTGCGGCTATCCCGGCGTCGACGCGCGGCGTCGAGGCGGTTCGTGCCGGTGCGCAGGCCCTGGCTACGAACGAGGCAGTGGATGCGCTGATCGAGGCGAGTGCCAAGGCAGCCCACGCCTGGCAGGCTCTCGCCCCCGAGGAGCGTGCAGCTGTGCTGCACCGCGTGGGTGATGTCCTGGCTGCGCGGCGTGGCGAGCTGATCGAGGTCGCTGGATCCGAGGCCGGTAAGACCATCGATCAGGCTGATCCTGAGGTCAGCGAGGCCATCGACTTCTGCCACCATTACGCTGCAGCCTCCCTGGAGCTGGCCGACGAGGCGCATATGGCGGGCGCGCGATTCGTCCCCGTGGATGTCACCGTCGTCGCCTCCCCGTGGAACTTCCCCGTCGCCATCCCGGTCGGTGGCGTCGCCGCAGCCCTTGCGGCGGGTAGCGCGATCGTCCTTAAACCTGCCCCGCCTGCCAAACGCTGCGCGGCCGAGCTGGTCGCCGCCTTCCATGAGGCCGGGGTACCCAAGGATCTGGTGGCGCTGGCCCCGCTCGAGGACGGGGATGTCTCCCGGTACCTCGTGACCCATGAGGGCGTCGGTCGCGTTGTGCTGACGGGTTCCTACGACACGGCTCGCCTGTTCCGCTCGTGGAAGCCCGACATGCACTTGCTGGGCGAGACGAGCGGTAAGAATGCCATCATCGTCACGCCCTCGGCCGATCCGGATCTGGCTGTGCGCGACATCGTCCACTCGGCGTTCGCGCACGCTGGACAGAAGTGCTCGGCATCCTCCCTGTTGATCCTCGTCGGCTCGGCCGGTAAGTCCGCGCGCATCGCGCGCCAGCTGGTGGATGCGACCGCGTCGCTGCGCGTGGGGCTGCCGGCATCGCTGGATTCCCAGGTCGGTCCCGTCGTGGTTCCCGACGATGAGAAGGCTGTGCGCGGCCTGACGACGCTGGGCGAGGGGGAGCACTGGGTGCTTAAGCCCCGTTACCTGGGCGATGGACTGTGGACTCCGGGTATTCGCGCGGGCGTCGTGCCCGGCAGCGAATTCCACCTGACCGAGTACTTCGCGCCCGTCCTCGGCGTCATGCGCGTCGATACACTCGAGGAGGCCATCGAGGCGGTGAACGACGTCGACTACGGTCTGACGTCGGGCCTGCACACCCTCGATACCGAGGAACTCGCAACGTGGTTGGAGGGCATTGAGGCTGGCAATCTCTACGTCAACCGCGGCATCACGGGTGCCATTGTGCGTCGTCAGCCCTTCGGTGGGTGGAAGCGCTCGGCTATCGGCTCGACCACGAAGGCCGGTGGCCCCTCCTACCTGCTGGGGCTGGGAGAGGTCGAACCCGTGCGTGACACCAGCGCGGCGGGCCGTGCCGTGTCTACGGTGCCGGTTGACCCGCGTGTCCTCGCGCTGTGCAACGCGACTGCTCCTCACGTGGACGCGGCCGACGCGGCCGAACTCAGCCGCGCTGTTGCCGCCGACGCCGCTGCCTGGGCCAGCGACTACGGTGCCAACCGCGACGTGACCGGCATGGCATGTGAGCGCAATATCCTGCGCTACCGCTCCACCCCGGTCCTCGTGCGAGCCGGGAGCGGAACTGCCCTGGCGGATACCGTTCGCGTCCTCGCTGCGGGTATCCTTGCGGGCGGTCCCATCGGCCTGTCCGTCGCCGACCAGCTGCCGGGCGCGGTGCTGGAACTGGCGGAGGCTGCGGGCATCGAGGTGACGATTGAGGATGCGCGCTCGTGGGATGCTCGCCTGGCGATGGTTGCGACGTCGGGTGGTCTGGGGATGCGCGTGCGTGTCCTCGGCCCGCGTGAAGAGTCCTCGGCGCAGCGGTGGACTCACGCGACCCGCGCGAGCTGGGGCAGCCCTGACGTTGCCCTGTACACGGGTGCTGTCACGGCATGCCCGCACTCGGAGCTGCTGCCCTTCCTGCGTGAGCAGGCAGTCTCGATCACGAACCACCGCTTCGGAACGCCGCTCGACCTGGCTGCGAACCTCCTCTGATCGGTGCATGCCCCGCGGCATTGACCCATCCGATGGGTCAATGTCGCGGGGTACTGCCGTCCTCCGGCCAATGTGAGGGGCGCTGGCAACGCGTCGGGGAGCGGTGCCCAAGGGATAGGTAGGCGACAAAGAACGCCCGCGACTCTTCGTCGCGGGCGTTTGTCCATGCCCACGTGGGGCAGGTAGGATCCGTCAGATCGCGCGAGCAACCTTGTCGGACTTCAGGCACTTGGTGCACACGTTCAGGCGCTTGGGCGTCCCGTTGACCAGGGCGCGAACGCGCTGGATATTCGGATTCCACCGGCGGTTGGTGCGAACGTGCGAGTGCGACACGCTCTTGCCGAAGCCGGGTCCCTTACCGCACACGTCACAAACGGCAGCCACGATGTTCTCCTCGGTATGTCTTCCAGTTCAGTCTTTGGCTCCCCGCGGTCGCGGGGAAACGCATCCTTCGGTGCTTGAACCGAAGGCAACCATGACATCATAGCGGATGATGTGCGCTGTCAACAACTCGCACGAGGTTTTGGTCGTGTCAGGTCGCACACAGCGTGCACGGTGGGGACAATTGATAGTCGTGAAAGGGGAGCCATGGAGCTGAATGCATCGGTGATCATTGCGGCATGTCGGGTGGGGGCTGAGGAGGCTGCCAGGCTCGCGCCCTTCCTTGACGACCTGGACGGGTGGGATGGCGCGGACTGCGACACCGGCACAAATGCTGCGGTGACGATGGCTGCGCTGGCGGCAGCCATGGACTCCCTGGAGCCGCGCGCACACCCGCGCGTCGCGCTTGAGGTAGGTGTCGAAACTCTGATCCGTCGAGGCGTCGGGCACAGCAGCGTCGCGCTCGCAGCCCTGTTCGAGGCCTGGGTCGGTGCTCTGGGAGACGATCGGGAGGTGACACCCGTCGCGATGCGTCGCATGCTGGCCTCCTCGCTGGTTCCCTCCTCCTCCTCCTTTATTCAGTGGTCCGATGCCCTGGTGGAGATGCTGGGTGGCGCGGTGCGGGAGCTCGCGGAGCTGGGGCCGACGCTCCCCGACGTGGAAGACGTCTTTTCCCGTTTCTCCACCCAAGCTCAGATCGGCCTGGTCGATGCCACGAATGAGCTGACGGGACGCATTGACCCGGGCGGCGCGTTTATCGCCCTGGTCTTGGCCTGCATTGATGCATCCATGAGGGATGATGCGGGCATTCTGCAGTCTTTCACGGCGATGCTCGCCGACCTGGCGCGTCGCCATTCGTGTGCGCCTGAACCCGCCTCCCCACCGCCGGGGCGCGATTTCACGGTGGATATCATCCTGGAGGGCACGCAGGAGGACCTGCGTTGCCTCCTGGGACGCCTGGCTGGCCTGGGTGCACGCCTGTCCTATGTGGGGCGCGTCGACCTGTTCGGTATGGGGGAGTGGCGCCTGCACGTGGATACCTCCGCGCCGCTGGCGGCACACCCAACGTCGGGGCAGGTCGTGCGCTTCCAAGTCAGCGACGCGCGGCCCGACGATCAGATCGGCATCGACGAACTGGCGGACGAAGGCCTGACGCACCGTGGGGTGCGTCTGCTCCAGCGTCGTCCGATGCGTCGGGTCGAGCGTGCCCGCGTCATCGCCTGCACGCGCGCCCCCGGCCTCGTCGAAGACCTGGCGCGCGCTGGCGCGGTCGTCTTCCTGGAACCGAGTGCGGTTGATGCGGCGGGGATCGTGTCGGCCGCGGTCTCGCGCACGGGCGTGACACTCGTGGCCCCCTGCGATGATGCCAGCGCCGCCCTGGTAGGTACGGTGGCCTCGGTCTTGCCCTCAGTGGTACCGGGTGTGCCCGCGATCCTGCGGGCGGATAGCCGCGACGACCTGGGAGTGCTGGCCGTGGCTCGCGCCTGCGCACCGTTGTTCGTGCCCCAGCCGGGTGGGGTGGAGTCAGCACCGACCCTCGCCCGGATCCTGCGCGACAGTGCGCATGAAGCACTGATGATGAGCGCAAGCGCGCCCCTGCCTCGTGACGGGGATCCCGCTGGCATCGCCGAGGCCTTGGCGGAGGTCACGCAAGAGCGACCGTGTGCGTGGCGCCTCTTGATTTCCCGGGAGGACGATGGTCCCTACACGTTGGCGACCGTGCGTCAGCTGCTTGCGACGCGTGTCCCCGGTATCTTGATCGACCTGGAGACATGGGATGGTGGGCAGGCGGGCCCGAGCCTGGTGGGGTGCACCCTGTGAGTGCACTGGATGTCCCGCTGTCGCTACGACTGCCCAAGAAAATCGCAAAGGCCCTTCACAACGCTGACATCGTCACGGTCGGAGACCTGCTCATGGTCGCGCCGCGTCGCTATTACCACTGGGGCAGGCTCACCCCCCTGTCCTCCCTGCGTGAGGGCGAGGACGTGACGATCCTCGCCGAAGTCGCCGGAGCGCACCTGGTCGCCAACAGAAGCGGCTCAGGAGTACGCCTGGAGGTGAGCCTCACCGACGGCGTCCAGTATCTGTCGGCGACGTTCTTCGCGAAGAGTCAATTCAAGCTAGCTCCCATCGAGCGCCTCCTTGTACCGGGCCAGTCTTTCCTCTTCGCGGGCAAGGTCGGTGCCTACCGCGGCAAGCTCCAGCTCACACACCCGTCTTTCGAGGGCGTCGACGGGGAAGACATTGAGCGCATCGCATCCCGCCCCATCCCGATCTATCCCGTGACCGGCACACTGACCTCATGGGCGATTGCTCGTGCTGTCGGCATGGTGCTCGACCATCTCGACGACTCCGACGTGCCCGACACAGTGCCCGCCGCGATCCGCGAGCGCCAGCGCATCGGCACCTACGCTCAGTGCCTGCGTCGGCTGCATCAACCGGAGTCGGACGAGGACTACCAGCAGGCACGCCGAGCACTGGCGTTTACAGAGGCCTTTGTTCTTCAGGTGGGACTGGCCGCCCAGCGTCGGGGTGCGCGCTCGATCCCGGCCCTGGCCTCGCCCGCTGACGTGCCGCTCGTTGACCGTTTTATCCAAGGCCTGCCCTTCACGCTCACGGACGCTCAGCGGGGCGCGGTCGACCAGATCGGGGCGGACCTGGCGGACGAGGTCCCGATGCAACGCCTCCTGCAAGGAGACGTGGGGTCCGGCAAGACGGTGGTCGCACTCATCGCCTTCTTGCAGGTTGTCGCCGCAGGCCACCAGGGGGCCTTCGTCGCACCCACCGAGGTGCTCGCCGAGCAGCACACCGCATCCCTGCGAGCTCTGCTCGTGCCCCTCGGCGATGACGCGCCCGACGTGCGCCTGCTCACTGGGTCGACAACCCCCGCCGCGCGCCGAGAAATCGCCCAGGCTATGGCCTCGTCTGCGCCCCTCATCGTCGTGGGCACGCACGCGCTCTTCCAGGAATCCGTGCGCTTTGCGGACCTTGCCCTGGTTGTCGTTGACGAGCAGCACCGTTTCGGCGTTGAGCAGCGCGCCTCCCTGCGAGGCGCACGCGAGGACGGACGCGGCGTCCACGAACTCGTCATGACGGCCACGCCCATCCCGCGCACGATCGCCATGACCGTTTTCGGGGACCTCGACGAGACCCGTATGGGTGGCATGCCTGCTGGGCGCACCCCCGTGGCCACCTACCTCGCGGACGCGGCCAACGCCGCCTGGGTGGAGCGCACCTGGGCGCGCGCCGCCGAAGAAATCGCCCAGGGGCGGCGCGTCTACGTCGTATGCCCGCGCATTGATGCCTCCGATGAGGTCGCCGACGCCGAGGAGGAAGGAGTGCGACCGCTGGCATCGGTCGAGCAGGTCGCCGCTTACCTGCGTTCCCACCCCGCGCTTGCGGGCGTTGCCATTCATGAGCTGACGGGGCGCACTCCTTCCGCGCTCAAGGCGCAGATCATGGAAGACTTTTCCGCCGGTCGTGCCCCGCTCCTGGTGGCCACGACCGTCATCGAGGTCGGGGTGGATGTGTCCGAGGCAACCCTCATGGTGATCCTCGATGCTCAGCAATTTGGCTTGGCTCAGCTGCATCAGCTGCGCGGGCGCGTCGGGCGTTCTTCCCTGCCCTCCCTGTGCATTGCGATGCACCGTCACGAGCTGACGGATGCGGGCAGGGCGCGCCTTCAGGCGTTCGCAGGCACGACTGACGGCTTTGAGCTGGCCGAGGCCGACCTGCGCCTGCGCAAGGAAGGCGACGTACTCGGGGCCGGGCAGTCGGGGACTGCGACCCACCTTCGATTCTTGTCGGTGCGCCGCGACGAGGCCCTCATCCGAGCCGCGAAGGACGAGGCCGAGGCTCTGCTGGCCGAGGATCCGACGCTGCGCTCTCACCCTGACCTGGCGCGCGCCCTGCGTCAGGCGTCCGATGGTCAGCTCGAATGGATGCAACGTTCCTAGGTACAGGCCGGTAGGGTAGAGGCATGACCAGAATCGTCGCAGGTAGCGCCAAAGGCAGGACCCTCGCCGTGCCCAAGTCGGGCACGCGCCCCACGTCCGAGCGAGTGCGCGAAGCTCTCTTTTCGCGCCTGGATCATATGAGCGTCCTGGATGGGGCGGTCGTGCTCGACCTCTACGCCGGCACCGGGGCTCTCGGCCTTGAAGCGCTCTCCCGTGGTGCTGCGACCGCGACGCTCGTTGAAAGAGCATCCGGAGCTGCCCGCGTCGCTACGTCCAATGTGCGTTCGACCGGTCTGAGTGCCCGCGTTGTGACCGCCGACGCTCGCGCCTACCTGGCCGCGCGCAGCGGCCAGGCCCTGAGCGGCGAGGTCGACCTGGTGTTCATCGATCCGCCCTACGATATCGCCGAGGTTGACATGACTGCCGTCCTGGAGGGCCTCGCCCCGTGGATTGGACCCGACGCTCTCGTCGTCGTCGAACGCTCCACGCGTGCGCCCGCCCCCACCTGGCCGACATTCCTGATCCTCGAAGACGCGCGCGCCTGGGGAGAGACGGTCGCCTACTTCGCGGGTCCACCCCTACCCGAGGCGGAACTCGAGGACACTGACGAGTCCGCCGGTACCCCGGCCTCGTCGATGAACGACGGGAACGCCCAGTGATCGCTCTTTTCCCCGGCTCCTTCGACCCCTTCACCTTCGGTCACCTCGACGTGGCCGAGCGCGCCGCCGCTGTCGCAGATCGCCTCATTATTGGAGTGGGAATTAACCCCGCCAAACGTGGACTCATCGCGCCAGAGGACCGCGTCGACCTAGTTCGGGAGGCGACCGCGTACCTGCCGGGCGTGGAGGTCACCCTTCTCGCAGGTGCCACCATGGACGAAGCCTCCCGCCTGGGTGCAACCCTCATCGTCAAGGGCGTTCGCGGCGCGCAGGACACGGATTTTGAAGCGCCGCAGGCCGCCCTCAACCTTGAAGTCGGAGGTATCGACACGTGGTGGATTCCCACGCGACCCGGGCTTGGGCATGTATCGTCGAGCGCCGTGCGCGAACTTCTCAGCCTCGAAAAAGATGTGTCACGGTATGTCCCACCAGCGGTTGTGCGCTATTTGACGGACAATAGACAGTGACGTATGCCCGGTGGACGTAGGAGGGATTCATGGCTGACGTACACGCAGACAAGAACCAGGACGAGTGGAACGAGGAGACCGTCTACGGTCCCTCCACCGTGATCGCCGCCCTCGACCAGATCGAAGACCTCGTCGAGTCCTCCCGCGCGTTTCCCCTGTCAGCTTCCATCATGATCAACAAGGCCGAAATCCTCGACCTGCTGGATCAGGCGCGCGAAGCCCTGCCCGAGGACCTCGTCGCCGCTGACGCCGTCGTCGCCGACGCGGACGCCGTCCTGGGACGTGCCGATTCCGCCGCTGAGACGCGCATCGCCGAGGCCAACTCGCGTGCCTCCTCCACCCTCGACCAGGCCAATGAGCGTGCCGCCCAGATCCGCTCTGACGCCGAAGAAGAGGCTGAGCGCACGCACGCACGTGCCGACGCCGAGGCTACCGCCCTGATCTCCCAGGCGCGCGCTGACGCCGAAGCCACCATTGCCGACGCGAACGCGCAGGCCGAGCGCATCGTCTCCACCGAGAACATTGTGCGCATGGCCGAAGACCGTGCCCGCGAAATCGTCTCCGAAGCCAAGCGTTCGGCGACCCAGCTGCGCGAGGGTGCCGACGACTACGTCGCCACCTCCCTTGACGAACTCGCGCGCCTTATTTCCGACGTGTCACGCCGCACCGAGGCCGGTCGCCGAGCGATCGCCGAACGCCGCGGCGTCGACGTCACCGATGTGGACCTGAGTGATGAATGACAAGACCTTGACCCTATCCCTGGCGCGCCTACCGCGCGCGCTGGGATCCACGCTCCACGAAGACATCGTGTGGAGCACCCCAGACGACCTGGGCACCCCCTCCATGGCGGTTGCCCCAGGCGCACCCCTGGACGTGTCCGTTGACCTGACCAGCGTCGAGGACGGCGTCCTTGTTCAGGTTGCGACGTCCGTGGACCTGGTGGGGGAGTGCGTGCGCTGCCTCGACGAGGTACGCGACCACCACGACGTGTCCAGTGCGGAGGTCTACTTCGAACCCGGCGCTCCTGCCTTGACGTCCTCCGATGAGGAGGACGAGGAAGCCGACGACCTTTTTGTGATCGGTGAACGCGACACGATCAATATCGACACGCAGCTGCGCGATGCCATCATTACCCTCGTCGACCCGCTTCCCCTGTGCAGCCCTGACTGCGCGGGCCTATGCGACGTGTGCGGAGACAAGTGGGCTGACCTGCCCGCCGATCACGAGCACTTTGTCGTCGATCCGCGTCTGGCCTCCCTGGCGTCCCTGCTGGACGAGCACACCGAGCCGGGGCGATCCTGATGGCCCGCTCAAAGCACCTTCCCGTCCCGCCGCGCACCGACACCGACGCGCTCGTGGAGGCGTGGGGCACGCGCATTGATGCTCCCTTGTTGCAGCTCGCGCTCGTGCACCGCTCCTACGCGAACGAGGCCGGCGGAATCGCGAACAATGAACGCCTGGAATTCCTGGGCGACTCGGTGCTCTCGATCATCATTGCGCAGAAGCTCTACGAGCAGTATCCGGACGTGGCCGAGTCGGACCTGTCGCGCATGCGTGCGGCTACCGTTTCCCAGCAGCCCCTCGCGGCGGCCGCCCGCCGCATCGGCTTGGGCGACTTCGTGTTCCTGGGCAAGGGTGAATCCATGCATGGGGGACGCGAGAAGGACTCGATCCTGTCTGACACCTTCGAGGCACTCATCGGTGCGACCTACCTGACCAGCGGATTGGAGGAGGCGCGTCGAGTCGTTCTCGAGCGCCTGCGTTTCCTGCTGGTGGACGCTCCCTCGCGCGGCCATCACCAGGACTGGAAGACCCTTCTCGTAGAGTACTCACAGTCTGAGGGCCTGGGTGAAGTCACCTATGCGGTGGAGGGCGAGGGTCCCGATCATCAGCGCGTGTTTACCGCCCATGCCTTCGTCGCCGAGCGCTCCGACGCGGTCGGATCGGGGCAGGCCTCGTCGAAGAAGCACGCGGAGAATGCGGCCGCGCAGGACGCAATGAATCGGCTGTCCCCAGAAGAAGAATAGGTACCCGAGGGCGTCCGCCCTCCTAACAGTTAGTATGAACTCGTGAGTGAAAATACTTCCGCGCGCACGCGCGTTATGATCGTCGACGATCACGAGATCGTCCGGCGTGGTATTGCCGAAATCGTCGACCGCGACGAGTCTTTGGAGGTTGTCGCTGAGGCCGGTTCGGTCGCAGACGCGGTGCGTCGGGCCGACCTAGTACGCCCCGACGTCATCCTCGTCGACCTGCAGTTGCCCGACGGCACCGGCATCGACATTATGAACAGTCTGCGCGCCACCCACCCGCAGATCCTCCCCGTCGTCCTGACTTCCTTTGACGACGACGAGGCCTTGGCTGAGTCCCTGGAGGCGGGTGCCCGCGCGTACATCCTCAAGACCGTGCGCGGCGCTGAGATCACCGACGTTATCAAGGCGGTCGCGGACGGCCGCGTCCTGCTCGACGAGCGCACACTGACACGCCGCCGCGTCGATCACGAGGATCCGACCGCCGACCTGACGCCGTCGGAACGCAAGGTCCTGGACCTTATCGGCGATGGCCTGTCCAACCGCGAGATCGGAGAGAAGCTTGGCGTCGCGGAAAAGACCGTGAAGAATCACATCACCTCTCTTCTGTCGAAGATGGGTCTGCAGCGACGCACGCAGGTGGCCGCGTGGGTGGCCGGGCAGAGGGCAGCCGCGTGGCGTAACTGAACCCAGGCCTCGTCCCCTGCGGGGATGAGCACGACGGGAAGCGGGTCGGATCAACCGGCCCGCTTCGCTGTACCCGATGCCGACAGTCAAGAATCATACGAGCGTGTCAGTTTCGCTCTCATCATGGATTCTACTGGTTGTGGGGAAGCTCCAATCAAAATGGTTTGCGGATAAGTTACATGAGGTAACGTTCACCTCATCCTCATCGACGAGGACGGACAATGCAGTCCACTACCCCTGTGAAAGGACACACCGTGAACCTCAAGCGAACGCTTGCCGGTTGTGTGGCCGCCGCGACACAGACGCCCGTCATCGCCGCAGGCCCCGCCTCGACATCCACGACCGAGGGAGAGGTCGCGATCTTCATGGTCGTCGCCTCCGGTCGCACGCTCGCCACCATCTCGTGGTACCGCATGCCCAAGGACGGGACCGAGGCCACGATGATCGAGGGGGCCACCGATGCCTCGTACTCGCTGGAAACGACGCTGGCCGCTGACGGTGCCCAGTTCTACGCGGCGGCGACGAACGCTCTACTCCAAGGGCGCGATCCAACGCAGCAGCGTGCCAACCCCGCCCTCGCCGGGTCCCGCGTCGAAGCTACCTCGGTGGCGACGGGCACGCTCGGTCATGTTCGCTATGCCTGAGTTGCGCGTGCGATTCGGGTCGATACCCCGGCCGTCGTCGGTGATGAGGATGCGCACGCGGCCGCACTTGCCCTGCCCGGATACGTCGACGTTGACGGTCGCCGCCGTCGCGTGGGCGTGGCGGGCAATGTTGGACAGGCCCTCGCGCACGATAGCGACGACGTCGTCGGATAAGTCAGGGTCGACGCGGCCATCGAACTCGTCGATGACGACCAGTTCGTTATCCAGGTCAGAGTTGATCGCCTCGCCGTTGAGCGTAATAAGCAGCGAGGGCGCAAATCCCAGCGCTGAGCGCGTCAGGGAGGACTCGCGGCGGATGCGCTCGACCAGGCCGACGGCCTTATCCCGCTCGCGCAGGTTGTGCACGATCGTGCGGATCTGGCGCACGGCCTCGTCGATGGACGCCAGCGAGTCGTCGATGAGGGACTCGATGGCCACGGGATCAGCCTGTCCCTGGGCGACCTTCTGCTTGGCGGCGTCCAGGGCCATACCGGTCGCGAAGAGCTGCTGGATCGCGAAGTCGTGCAGATCTCGCCCAATGCGATCACGCTCGTCGAGCAGGGCGGCCACGTCCTGGGCGTGGCGCGCGGAGGCCAGCTCGAGGGCCAACGTCGCCTGGGAGGCCAGCGATTCGGCGAGGGAGAGCTCGGAGGCATCGAACTCGGGAGCCCCGATCTGTCGCAGGAGGATGAGCACGCCGGAGGAGACACCGCGCGAGCGCAGGGGAGCGTAGAGCGCGGAGCCAAAGGCTGCCAGCTGGGGGACCCGCATGGTCTGGGCGCGCGACATTGAGTCCACGATCATGCCCGTTCCCTCGTGCAGGACGCTCATCGCGCGGCCCTCGGGTGGGAAGGTCAGGCCCAGCAGTGCGGAGGCGTTCTTGCCGTCGGTGATCTCGGCGGCCCATGTGTCGCCCACGGACTGTAGAACGATGATCGCCGTGTCGGCGTGGGAGACATCGCGCACGGTCTTGGCGATGAGCTCGAGGGCTTCCTCCTCGTCGGCCCCCTCGAGCATCGTCGTCGTGAGGGACTGCGAGGCACTGATCCATCGGGCGGTGCGCTTCGAATCCGCGTACAGGTGCGCGTTTTCGACCGCGATGCCGGCGGCGGGTGCCAAAGCTTCGACGACGGCTGCGTCCTCGTGCGTATAGCCGCCGGGCTTACCCGTGAGGTAGAGGCGCCCATAGACCTGTTCGTGCACCAGAACCGACACACCCAGGAACGGCGGAGCATCCGGGGGCAGCTTCAGATCGGGCGCGTCCGCAGGGGAGTTGACGAGGAGTGGACTAGCCACTGGGATGGCCGTCGTCAGTGCGTCGGGAACCGCGGGTACTGGGCGGAAATCGTGGTGCTCGAGCTGCATGGTTGTTGCACCCCAGGTGTCGAGCACGGCGAGCGTCGCATGCGGCGAGGATGTCAGTGCGCAGGCCTGGTTCACGAAGTTCTGCAAGCCTGCCTTGAGGTCCAGCGAGCTGGTCAGGTCCAGCGCGGCCTTGAGTAGGGTGAAATCGGTGTGATCGGGACTCATTGTTCCTCCTGATCGAGGGCCCATCGGTAAGTGGGGAGGGCGCGAAGGACATCACTGTGGGTCCCCTGTGCGGCGACGTGTGCGCACGCTCCGGGCTGCGCCGCCGCGAGCACGAGGACGTGGTCGGCTTGGTCGAGAGCGCTGAGCCGGTGCGTGACGACCAGCGTAGCGCGTGTCGGTGAGGGGGCCAGGAGCGTATCCATGAGTGTGTCGGCGGTGGCAGCGTCGAGGTGTTCCGAAGCCTCGTCGATCGCCATAATGGGGGCGGGGGCGGCCAGTGCCCGGGCCATGAGAAGACGGCGTCGCTCGCCGCCGGAAACAGTGGTGCCACCTGAGCCGACGAGGGTGTCGATCCCCTCGGGCAGGGAAGCAATCCATTCTTTCAGGCCAGCGCGAGCGAGGAGGTCGGTGGCCTCGTCGCGGGTCAGGGAGGCGCGCGCGACGCGCAGGTTCTCAAAGATGGTCGTGGCGAAGACGTGGGCGTCTTCGGCTGTCATCGTGATGTGGGCGGCTACCTGGTGGCGCTCCGCTCCCCAGGCGGGAACACCGTTAATGAGTGCTTGGCCCGACTTGGGAGGGATGACGCCGGTGAGGGTTGCCAGCAGCGTGGTCTTGCCGATGCCGGACGCTCCGACGATGGCCAGGGAGGATCCGGGGCGCAGTGTCAGCGAGATTCCGGTGGCCAGGGTGGGGCCGCCCGGCCAGCCAAACGCCAGGTCGCGCGCTTCGATGACGGACTCGCCCTGGGGAATCTCGTGGGCCGGGGCGGATTCCTCCTCGCTCAAGAGCACGCAGATTCGCTCGGCTGCTTGCGCGCTGCGAACCAGTTGTGCTGCGGCGGGGGCCAGTTCGGCGGTGCCCTCGAAGGAGGACAGGGGGACGAGGACGATGACGGCCAGGAGTACCTGGGCCAGGACACCCGACGTGGTCTGCGGAATGCCGATGAGGAGTGCGCCGATGACGGCTGCACCCATCGCGCACACGTCGAGGGCACGTGCCAGGGCTGACAGCTTCGCCGATCGGGTGATCGCACTCGCCAAGATGGTCTCGGCCTCGTCAAGGGAAGCACGTGCGTGGGGGAGTGTGCCTGCGAGGGACAGCTCGGTGGCTCCCTCGAGCATAGCGAGGGTCGTAGCTGCGATGTCGGTGCGTGCGTCCGCCCCCTGAGTTTCTGCCAGACGCACTGAGCGCGCGATGAGTGCGGGCGCAATGATGCCGGAGACGATGAGGGTGAGCGCGAGGACCAGCCCGGCCGCCGACGAAATGAGGGAGATGACGCCAACCGTTCCCACGCCAACGACGAGGGCGACGAGGGAGGGCAGCAGTGTCTTGACCACGACGTTGCCGACCTCGTCGACGTCAGAGCCAGCTCGGGTCATAAGGTCGCCGCGGCGCAGGCTCGTCAGGGATGCGGCGGGTTCCTCGCAGAGACGGTCGTAGAGGTTGCCGCGCAGCGCATCCATGCCCGCCAACGCGACCTTGTGTGAGGCCAGGCGCGATAGGTAGCGTGCGAGTGCGCGCGAGACACCGAAGAGACGCACGGATGTGGCCGCGACCGTCAAGTAGAGGACGGGCGGCTGCTGGGAGGCGCGCGCGATGAGCCACGCGGCTGTGCCGCCCAGGGCGATGGCTGAGCCGAGGGCGGTGATACCTAGCAGAAGGGCCAATGCGAAGCCCGAGCGCGACACGTTCAGCATGGAGATGCACCGGCGCAGTGCGGCGGATTCGGAGCGGGTCAGGAAGAGCCTCATGCCAGTGCCTCCTCGTCGGCGGACACGACGTCGATGATTGCGTCGGCGACCTCGATGATGGCATTGCGGTGGGCGATGACGATGACCGTGCGGCCTTCGTCGCGCATGGTGGTGATGGCGCGCACGATGGTCTTTTCGCTGACGGCGTCCAGGTGAGCGGTCGGCTCGTCCAGGATGACGATCTGTGAGTGGGCGGCGAGGGCGCGAGTGAGCGCCAGGCGCTGGCGCTGACCGACGGACAGGCCGACGCCGCCGACGCCAATCACGCTGTTCCAGCCATCGGGGGTGGTGTCCAGGACCGCATCAAAGCCGGTCGCCTTGGCTGCCTGCTCTAGTCAGCCAGAGGCAGGCCACCCATGTTGTCCAGAATCGATCCCGGGACCAGTGTGGGAGACTGGGGGACCCACGAGAGCGCGGAGCGCCAGGAATCGGGATCCACGTCAGCCAGAGGGAGTCCTTCCTCGGACGAGGTCTGGGCGCGGAGGCGGATCTGGCCGACGTTGGGCGTGATGTCGGCAAGGAGGCAGGCGACGAGCGTCGACTTGCCGGCACCCGAGGGACCCGCGAAGGCCGTGACCGTGCCGGGGCGAATGACCCCATCGGTGGGGGCGGGACCCCAGGCTCCCCGTGCACGCACGCCGACACCGTCGATGACGATGTCAGTATCGTTCATATCCGGGCAGGGCACGGAGCCGGGGCGTGTCACCTCGTCGGCCGCCTCGATGATGTCGAAGGCCGCTCGCGAGGCAGTCACGCCGTTGGCTGATGCGTGGAACTGAGCGCCGACCTGACGCAGGGGTTCGAAGACTTCGGGGGCCAGCATGATGACGGCTAAGCCATGGAAGAGAGAAATATTGCCGAACACGAGGCGCATGCCAACTTCGACAGCCACGAGGGCCACCGACAGAGTCGTGAGGAACTCCAGGACACCGCCGGAGAGGAAGGCGACGCGCAGGGTCGCCATGGTTGCCTTCGTGTTCGCATCGCCGAGTGCACGCAGATGGGCCCGCGGACCTTTCTCGCGGCCGAGGGCTCGCAGCGTCGGCAGGCCCGACATGAGGTCCAGGAGCTGGGCGGTCAAGCGCTTCATGGAATCCAGTTTGTCTTGGGAGGCGGCCTGCGTGAATCGACCGATGAGGATCATGAAGATCGGGATGAGGGGGACGACCAGGAGAGCGATGAGAGCCGACCAGAAGTCGAGGAGAAGGATCACACCCAGAGCGGCGGGTGTCACCGTCGAGACAAGGACCAGCTGGGGCAGGAAAGAAACGAAGTAGGGGCGCAGATCCTCCAGGCCGGTCGACAGCAGCGTCGCGGTCTCGGCTCCGTTCATGGCTCGCCAGCGCGGACCCAGCGCGATGGCGGCATTGATGACGCGCCCGCGCAGCTCGGTCACGGCCTCGGTGGCGGCTCGCGCGGCGACGGCCTCGCGTGCCGCAACGATCACGGCGCGGCAGGCGAAGACAGCCGCGATGCCCATGATGAAAGGGGTCACGTCGCCCAGCGTCGCCGTTCCCGAGACGATGGGAGACAAAGCCGCGGAAATGAGCAGCGCCTGGGCCAGCACCAACAGGGCTGTGATGGTGCCCAGCAGGGCGGTCAGAGCGATGGGAATGCGAGCCGAACGGGCGTAACGCAACAAACGAGGATCAAAGGGACGCACGGGTACTATTGTGCCCCAAAAGGCCACGTCATGGGTCGAAAGTCCCCGGCCTCGTCCATGTCGCGCATACGACTGCGCCCGGCCCCTCATCGAAGGACCGGGCGCAGCGAGCCGGATGAATCAGCCGGCGAGGAAGTTTTCGCCCAGGCGGATCTTCTTCATGAGGAGACCCGTCTTGGTGGTGACGTCCTCCGTGCCCACGCGGGAACGGAAAGTCCAGTAGGACCAGATGACGTATGCCAGGACGATGGGGAGCAGGCAGACGGTCACGATCGTCATGACGGTGAGCGTCGCGGTCGTCGACGAAGCCTGATCGATCGTCAGCGAGTACGCCGGGTTGATCGAGGACTTCTGGACGGCGGGAGCCATCGAAGCGAAGACCCACGCCACCGTGCCGGCAATCGCCACGGAGGAGGCCACGAAGGACAGGCCCTCACGGCGCAGCGTCGCCTGCGACAGGACGGTCGAGGCGATGATCGCCAGGGCCGCCACCACGAGCGGGATCCACGCCAGGACATTCGTCGTGTAGGAGAACTGGCCCCACATCAGCCAAGCGGCGGCGAGCACGGTCGCGGCGATAGAAGCCGGAGCGGCAATCGCGTTGGCGCGGTCGCGCACGTCACCCGTGGTCTTCAGAGCCAGGAACTGGGCACCGTGAGCCAGGCAGACGACCAGGACGGCCAGGCCACCCAGGATCGTGAACGGGGTCAGCAGCGAGAAGAAGCCACCGGTGAGCTGATGGGTGGCGCTGGACAGCGACTGGTCAACCAGCGTCGGGTCAACGACGGTGCCGGTAGCGACGTCGATGACCTCAATCTTCATGCCCTGCACGAAGTTCGCGAAGGCCACACCCAGCAGCAGCGGGACGAGCCACGCGGAGATCGTGTGCGCCCAGTCCCAGGTGAAGCGCCACTTCTCGGTGGCGACCTTCGAGCGCCACTCGAGTGCCATGACGCGCACAATCAGGGCCGCCAGGACGAGGAAGAGGGCCAGGTACATGCCGGAGAACATGGTCGCATACCACTCGGGGAACGCGGCGAAGGTTGCGCCGCCCGCAGTGAGCAGCCAGACCTCGTTACCGTCCCAGTGGGGGCCGATGGTGCGCACTGCCTGAGTGCGCTCACGATCACCCTTGGCAACGAAGGGGAGGAGCATACCGACGCCGAAGTCGAAGCCCTCGAGGATAAGGTAGACCGTCCACAGAACGGCGACGAGAATGAACCACAGGATTGACAGAGTCATGATCGTTGTTCCTTTCTCAGTATCCGAAGGACAGGTCGGTCGGAGCCTCATCCGCGGCCTTGTTGGCCTTGGAGGAGTGGATGCCCTCGAGCGCATAGCGCTTCATGAGGACGAACCACATGACGCCCAGCACGCCGTACAGGAGGGTGAAGAGGATCAGCGTCACCAGCACCTGTCCTGCGGGGACGTTAGGGGAGATGCCGATTTCCGTCAGCATGTTGACCGATCCGAGGTCGGAACCCATGGACAGGGCATCCAGGTTCGGAACGACAACCCACGGCTGGCGACCCATCTCTGTGAAGATCCAGCCGAAGGAAGCTGCCAGGAAGGGCAGGGGGAGGTTGACGAGGGCGAGGAGGCTCAACAACTTGTTGGAGGAGGCCTTGCCGCCGCGGGTGGCCCACAGGCCCCAGGCAGCCAGCAGGAAGGCCACCATGCCTAGGCCGATCATGAATCGGAAGGACCAGAAGGCCACCATCTGCGGGGGACGGAAGTCGAACTGAGAGGCATCACCGTACTTGGCGGTGAAATTCGGATCCGAGTTGAGCAGCGTCACCATGCGCTCCTGGATATCCGCGACGCCCTCGGAGGTAGCGGTGAAGGAGTTGTGTGACATGAAGGAGGCGACGCCGGCGACCTTGATGAACTGGGTCGGCTGGGTACCGTCGGTGCCCAGCGGGCAGGAGCCGAACTGCGCGACCGTGAAGGCGGCGCCGTCGGTGTCCACGCAGATGCCTTCGGCGGCAGCCATCTTCATGGGCTGCACCTTAACCATCTCCTGGCCCTGGATGTGGCCGCTCAGGGCGGTGCCGAGGCCGCCGATGAGGACGACGATCAGGCCGAAGCGGGCGATGGGACGCCACACGTCGCGTGCCTGAGCCACGGCCTCGTCACTGCCCTCGCGGGACGCACGGACCATCCACCAGATGGCGATGCCAGCCACGAAGGAACCGGCGACCAGCCACGCGGAGGTGATGACGTGGGAGTACTCGGACAGGTAGACGCCAGAAGTGATGAGCTTCAGGAAGCCGCCGACACCGTCGAGCTCGGCGCGGCCCGTCTCAGGGTTGAAGCGGGCACCCACGGGGTGCTGCATCCATGCGTTGGCCGCGAGGATCCAGGCGGCGGAGAGCATCGTGCCGATAGCGACGCACCAAATGGTCGCCAGGTGGATGCCCTTGGAGAGACGGCCCCAGCCGAAGATCCACAAGCCCAGGAAGGTGGACTCGAGGAAGAAGGCCAGGAGGGCCTCGACAGCCAGGGGAGCGCCGAAAATGTCACCGACGAAGCGGGAGTACTCGGACCAGTTCATGCCGAACTGGAACTCCTGGACGATGCCGGTGGCGACGCCGAGAGCGAAGTTAATCAGAAGGAGCTTGCCGAAGAAGCGGGTAGCTTGCAGCCAGTACTCCTTGCCGGTGCGGTGCCATGCGGTCTGCATGATCGCGACCAGCAGGGACAGGCCGATCGTCAGCGGTACGAGGACGAAGTGGTAGACGGTCGTGATGCCGAACTGCCACCGTCCGACCGTGACCGCGTCGAGCGCTGTTTGCGCGAGGGTCATGATGGGACCTTCCCGTGTAGGGATCGGGGATCGAGTATGCCCCGCAGCGGAGGTGATAGGACCTACGTCACGGGCTGGTTTTAATGTAGCTCAAAAGACAGAGGAGGAACGCCTGAAATGCCGGTTATGTGACGGTTTTGTGACATATGTGTCCGATTGTTTTGTAGGGATTGTTCCCTGAGATTGTGGGTGTGTGAGGTTGAACGTGTCTCCCATCGGTTGATGGAGGTCGGTGTTGTGCGACAATTGAGGTGAATGGATGTCGCGGGCATGCCTCCGCGATGAGAGCCGAGCGATGACCCTATCGACGAGCCGCCGGCACCTGCGCACCAGCGCTCCACTAAGTTTCCGCCCCTCGCGGGCGATACAACGGGCGCGTCTTGGCATGGGGCGCGCGCCCCACCATTGGAGAATCGTGACAACCGAATCGAATGCGCCCGTGGCTCCCGCCGCGTCGCTACTCTTCCAGGCACCCGTCTTCCAGGCCGCGCCCGAGGTGGCCCCGCCTGCCGCCTTTGAGGAACCTGAGACGAAGCCGAAGCGCCGCCGCGGCTCCTCCGACGACGAGGCCAGTGCCTCGCAGGAGGAGACGACCCCCAAGCGTCGCCGTCGTTCCAAGAAATCTGTTGACGAGGCCTCGGCCCCCACCGAGGACAGCGCGCCGAGCACGGATACCGAGGAGACCCCCTCGGAACCCAAGACCCGCCGTCGCCGCCGCTCCAAGAAGGCAGACGAGGCCTCGGCAGCGACCGAGGACAGTGCTGAGCAAACCGATGCATCCTCCGGCGAATCCGAGGGCGGCGACGAGGAAGAATCCTCGAGCCGTCGTCGCCGCCGTCGCCGCGCGCGCAGCTCTTCACCCTCCGACGAGGGCGGCGATCCCGCGGACCAGGTGCAGGCTCTCAAGGGGTCCACGCGCCTGGAAGCCAAGAAGATGCGCCGCCGTGAGGGGCGCCGAGAGGGCCGTCGCCGCCACTCGATCTCTGAGTCTGAGTTCCTGGCGCGCCGCGAGTCCGTCGAGCGCACGATGGTCATCCGAGACCAGGATGGCCTCGATCAGATCGCGATCCTCGAAGACGGTCTGCTCGTCGAGCACTACGTCGCCCGCCGCACGCAGTCCTCGATGGTTGGCAATATCTACCTGGGCCGCGTCCAGAACGTCCTGCCCTCGATGGAGGCCGCGTTCGTCGACGTGGGCCGCGGACGTAACGCCGTCCTGTACGCCGGCGAGGTGAATTGGGACGCCGTCGGCTTGGAGGGTAAGCCCCGCCGCATCGAGTCCGCGCTCAAGTCCGGTGACCCCGTCCTCGTCCAGGTGACGAAGGACCCGATCGGGCACAAGGGTGCGCGCCTGACCTCGCAGATTACGTTGGCTGGCCGCTACCTGGTCCTGATTCCCAGCGGCTCCATGATGGGTATTTCCCGCAAGCTCCCGGATAAGGAGCGCGCTCGCCTGAAGAAGATCCTCAAGGCCGTCGTGCCCTCGGGTTCGGGTGTCATCGTGCGCACCGCCGCCGAAGGCGCGACGGAGGAACAGATCCGCGACGACGTCGCTCGCCTGACCCGTCAGTGGGAGGACATCGAGAAGAAGCGCACCAACACGAAGAGTGCCCCGACGCTGCTGCGCGGCGAACCCGAGCTGGCCGTGCGCGTCGTGCGTGACATCTTCAATGAGGACTTCTCGAAGCTCATCATTGAGGGCCGCGACACCTACGCGACCGTCAAGGAGTACGTGGACGAGCTCAGCCCCGAGCTGTCCGACCGCGTCGAGCAGTGGGTGGGCACGGAGGATGTCTTCCACGCGCACCGCATTGACGAGCAGCTGGCGAAGGGTATGGACCGGAAGGTCTGGCTGCCCTCGGGAGGCACCCTCATCATTGACCGCACCGAGGCAATGACCGTCATCGATGTCAACACCGGTAAGTTCATCGGTGCCGGCGGCACGCTGGAGGAGACGGTTACTCGCAACAACCTCGAGGCGGCCGAAGAGATCGTCCGCCAGCTGCGTCTGCGCGACATCGGCGGCATCGTCATCATCGACTTCGTTGATATGGTGCTGGAATCCAACCGGGACCTCGTGCTGCGTCGCCTGGTCGAGTGCCTGGGACGCGACCGTACGCGCCACCAGGTCACTGAGATCACGTCGCTGGGCCTGGTGCAGATGACCCGCAAGCGCGTGGGCGAGGGCCTCGTCGAGGCGTTCTCCTCCTCGTGTGAGGCCTGCGAGGGCCGCGGCTTCATCGTTCACCACCACCCGGTGGAGACCTCCGGGGCCGACAACTCCGCGAAGTCCTCCAAGGCGTCGAAAAAGCAGCAGAAGAAGGCCGAGGCGCGCCGCATCGAGGATAACGCCGAGCATGAGCGCGCCAAGGAAGCGCTGAGCGCGATCGCTGCCGCATCGGCGCACAAGGGTGACGAGGCATCGGCTGAGCACGAGAAGACGCCCGCCAAGAAACACCGCCCGCGCGGCGCGAACGCCGAGTCTGCTGTGCCTGCTCAGGACAGTGGTGCCGTGTCCGAGTCCGCGGACGGGGAGTCTGCGGCCGACGCGCCGACGGCTGAGGTTCCCGCAGCCTCCGTCACGGCAGTCACCGAGGATGGTGGGACCAAGCGTCCCCGCCGCCGTCGCCGCGTCGCGGAAACCGCGCCCGTGCCCGAGCTGCCGATCTACATCGAGCTGCCTGACCCCGTTGAGGCCTTCGATAAGCCCGCGGTGCCCCTCAAGGATGCCTCCGATATCCAGCTGCCCGAGCAGCATGAGAAAGCGCCGACCAGTCGCCGTCGCGCCTCCCGCAAGGTGGCCACGGCCTCGTCCGCTGAGCCTGCCGCGGCCCCCGCTCCCGAGATGACCTCCACGCTGCCTGCCGAGGCGGGCGCCCCCGAGGCTCCGGCATCTCACGCGCTCGTCGAGGCAGTCGCTGAGCAGGACGCCCAGGCTCCCGCGCCGCGTAAAACCCGCAAGCGCCGCGCCGTCGCGTCCTCGGGGGTCATTGAGCCCGACGCCGCACCGGCTCCCCTCGTCATTGAGCTGCCCGCCCGTGCCGAGGCCGCCGCGCCCGCCGCGCCGACGCACTCGACCGACGACATCCTGCTCCCCGAGGCGTCTGAGCAGCCGCGCGCCAAGCGTCGCCGCCGCGTCGTGTCCACGGGAATCGTGGATGCGGGCTAATCGCTGAGCGTCGACGGGAGGGCCCTGTGGGTTCTCCCGTCGCCTCGAGGTGTGGAATCGCACAGCTATTCCACCTGGCCGGTGGCCATGCCGGGTTGCACTCGGGCGTGTCAATCGGCTAGATTTGATCGTCGGCGCAACAAGCGCCAACGGAATCGTGAAAACAGACAAGCCCTCGGCAGTTTCGAGGCGAGATTCCGGTTAGGAATACGAGAAGAGATGAGCTCCAACGTGGTCTACGCGATCGTCAAGGCTGGCGGCCGGCAGGAAAAGGTGTCCGTCGGTGACGTCGTCGTCGTCGACAAGCTGGCAGAAGAAATCGGTTCGAGCATCGAGCTTCAGCCGCTGATGCTGGTGGATGGCGACGCCATCACTGTTGACGCAGCCAAGCTGGACAAGGTTTCCGTCAAGGCTGAGGTTGTCGACTCGGCCAAGGGCCCCAAGATTTCCATCATTAAGTACAAGAACAAGTCGGGCTACCGCAAGCGCCAGGGACACCGTCAGAAGATGTCGGTCGTCAAGATCACCGCGATCGCCTGAATCCGACGGACCCACGAGCAGAAAGTAGCAACTGATGGCACATAAGAAGGGCCTTGGTTCCTCCCGTAACGGCCGCGACTCCAACGCGCAGCGCCTCGGCGTGAAGCGCTACGGCGGCCAGCTGGTCAACGCTGGTGAGATCCTCGTTCGTCAGCGCGGCACCCACTTCCACCCTGGCGACGGCGTTGGCCGTGGCAAGGACGACACCCTGTTCGCCCTGCGCTCGGGTGCGGTCGAGTTCGGTCGCAAGCGTGATCGCAAGGTTGTCAGCGTTTCGCCGGTCTCTGCCTGAGACCGCGCGCATGAAGGGCGTCCGGCGTTGCCGGGCGCCCTTTTCAACATTCATTTCAGTCATCAGGAGCACCAGTGGCAGACTTCGTAGATCGCGTGACGCTGCACGCGGCAGGCGGTAACGGCGGTAATGGCGTTGCCTCGATTAAGCGTGAAAAGTTCAAGCCGCTGGCTGGGCCTGACGGCGGCGACGGCGGCAACGGCGGCTCGGTCATCCTGGAGGTGAGTGAGCAGGAGACCACGCTGCTGAACTATCACCGCAGCCCGCACCGCCGCGCAGACAACGGAACGCCGGGCATGGGTGACTTCCGCCAGGGGAAGACCGGTGCGGATATCATCCTGCCGGTCCCCGAGGGTACGGTCGTGAAGTCGATGTCGGGCGAGCTGTTGGCCGACCTGACGGGCGCTGGTGCGCGCTTCGTGGTCGCTGAGGGCGGTCGCGGCGGCCTGGGCAACGCGGCGTTGGCCTCGAAGGCTCGCAAGGCCCCCGGATTCGCGCTCCTGGGTGAGCCGGGCGAGGAACGCGACGTCATCCTGGAGCTGAAGTCCGTGGCGGACGTGGCTCTCGTCGGTTTCCCGTCGGCGGGTAAGTCCTCGTTGATCGCGGCCATGAGTTCGGCTCGTCCGAAGATTGCCGACTATCCGTTTACGACGCTGGTTCCGAACCTCGGCGTTGTCTCCGCTGGCGACACGCGTTACACGGTTGCTGACGTTCCGGGCCTCATTCCTGGTGCTTCCCAGGGCCGAGGCCTTGGCTTGGATTTCCTGCGTCACATTGAGCGTTGCGCGGTTATCGTGCACGTGCTGGACACGGCTGCTTTTGAGACTGATCGCGAACCCGTAGAGGATCTGCGCATCATCGAGGCCGAACTGCGGGCGTACCAGGGTGACCTCACCCAGGTCGAGGGCTACGTGCCGATCATGGAGCGCCCCCGCGTCATCGTTCTGAATAAGATCGACATCCCGGATGGCCGTGACCTGGCCGAGATCACGCGCCCGGACCTCGAGTCTTTCGGGTGGCCTGTCCTCGAAGTTTCCGCCGTGTCCCACGAGGGCCTCAAAGAGCTGTCTTTTGTTCTGGCCGGCATCGTCGAGGAGGAGCGCGCGAAGCGTCCCGCCCTCGAGGTCGCACGTCCCATCATTCGCCCGAAGGCCGTGGGCCGCAGCGTGGAGATCACGGTGCGCAAGACCCGCAAGGACGGCGAGGACGTCTTCCAGGTGCGTGGCGACAAGCCCGAGCGCTGGGTGCGTCAGACAGACTTTGCCAACGACGAGGCCGTGGGGTACCTTGCGGATCGCCTGAACGCCGCGGGCGTCGAGGATGAGCTGATGAAGGCTGGCGCGGTCGCTGGCGACACCGTCGTGATCGGCGACCTGGATGGAGGTGTCGTCTTTGACTGGGAGCCGACCCTGACGACCGGTCCCGAGCTGCTGGGTTCTCGCGGCACCGACCTGCGCCTAGACCAGAACACCCGCCCGAGCCGTAAGGAGCGCCGCGAGGTGTACCACCAGGTCATGGACGCCAAGAGCGCGGCCCGTGAGCAGCTGTGGACTGAGCGTGAGGCCGGTCATTGGACGGATGCATCGGATCAGTCATGAGCGGAATGACTGCGGTTTCTCGCATTGTCGTCAAGATCGGATCCTCCTCGCTCACGCGCGAGGACGGCGGTCTGGACCTGAACCGTATTGACGCCGTCGCTCGTCTCGTGTCCCGCTGGCGCGGGCGCGACCGCGAGGTCGTGATTGTCTCCTCGGGCGCTGTTGCCGCGGGGCTGGATCCGCTCGGTTTTTCGGCCAAGCCGAAGGATCTGCCGAGCGTGCAGGCCGCCGCCGCGATGGGCCAGGGACTCCTGATGGCGAGGTGGACCGCGGCCTTCCAGGCGCATCACCTCGATGCCGCCCAGGTGCTGCTGACCACGGACGACGTGATGCGCCGCGACCACTACACGAACGTGCGCGCGGCCCTCTCGCGGCTCCTCGGCCTCGGCGTCGTGCCGATCCTCAACGAGAATGACGCGGTGACCACCCGCGAGCTGCGTTTCGGCGACAATGATCGACTTGCTGCGCTCATCGCCCAGATGATCAAGGCCGACGCCCTCGTGCTGCTGACGGACGTTGACGGCCTGTATACGGCTCCTCCGGATCATCCGGGTTCGGAGCTGATCGAACGCGTCGCCAGTGCGGATGACCTCATGAGTGTGCTCGTGACCGGTGCGGGTTCTCGCGTTGGCACGGGCGGCATGGCGACGAAGGTGCAGGCCGCGATGCTGGCGACGGCCAGCGGCATCGGCGTGCAGCTGGCCAGCGCAAACGACCTGGGGTCCGTCCTGGAAGGCCGCCGCGTCGGCACCTGGTTCGAACCGTCGGCCCAGCGTCCAGCCTCTCGTCGCCTGTGGATCGCACACGTGGCACCCTCTCGCGGCGAGATCATTGTCGACGAGGGAGCTGCGAAGGCGATCACGGTCGGCAAGAAGTCTCTGCTGGTTGCTGGCGTGCACTCGGTGCTCGGTCATTTCGAGGCCGGGGACGTTGTGGACGTTGCCAGCCCGATCGGACTCATCGCGCGCGGCGTGTCCGGCTATGACTCGGACACACTGGGCCAGATCGCCGGCGCGGGTATGGAACAGCTGGTGGCGGCAGGATACGAGCATCCCAGGCCGGCAATTCACCGCGACGACCTGGCGGTGTTAGGTGACGCATTTTCTGCGCTGAGCGCTGACTGACAGGGACCGCCCCGCACTCGTGTGACATGATGTGCGAGTGGATACTGTTGCTGATATTTCCCAGGTGACCGATGCTGCCCGCGACGCGGCGCGCGTGCTCGCAAACGCGACGACTCAGGTGAAGAACCGCGGGCTTGAAGCGATCGCGGCGGCGCTCATCGAGCGCTCCGACCAGATCCTGGCCGCCAACGCCGAGGACGTGGCGCGCGGCCGCGCGGAGCAGATGAGCGAGGGCCTCCTCGACCGCCTTACCCTGACAAAGGACCGCATCCGATCCATCGCTGACGCCGTTCACGAGATCGTTGCCCTGCCCGACCCGGTCGGCCAGGTCGTGCGAGGAACCCGTACTGACATCGGCCTGCGCGTCACTCAGGAGCGCGTGCCCCTCGGTATCGTCGGCATCATCTACGAGGCCCGCCCGAACGTCACCATCGACGCCGCGACCCTGGCGATCAAGGCTGGTAACGCGGTCATACTGCGTGGCGGAAGCGCAGCCCAGGCCTCGAACCGGGTTCTCATTGAGGTGTGCCGCGACGCACTGACCTCCGTTGGCCTGCCCGCTGACGCGATCCAGACCGTCGACCAGTGGGGTCGCGCGGGTGCACGCGCCATGATGCGTGCACGCGGTGCGATTGACGCACTCATCCCGCGTGGGGGAGCGGGCCTCATCAACGCCGTCGTCGAGGAGTCACGCGTGCCCGTTATCGAGACGGGCACCGGCAACTGCCACCTGTACGTCGACGCCTCCGCCGACCTTGAGGCAGCGGAAGCCATCATCATGAACGCCAAGACGCAGCGCGTGGGCGTGTGCAACGCGGCGGAAACCCTCCTGGTTCACGCCGACGTCGCCGCCCGCTTCCTGGTCGCCGCCATCACTCGCCTGACGACCGCGGGCGTGACCATCCACGCCGACGGCGCCACTCGTGCCATCGTGGACGACCAGCCCGCCATCGACGTCGACATGATCGTGGATGCCACCGAGGCCGATTGGTCGACCGAATACTTGTCGATGGACCTCGCCGTGCGCGTCGTCGGCAGCGTGGAGGAAGCGACCGAGCACATCCGCCGCTACTCGACCGGCCACACTGAGGGCATTGTCGCATCCGATGTCGCCGCCATTCGGGCTTTCCGCGCCGGGGTGGACGCCGCCGCGATCGCGATCAACGCCTCGACGCGTTTCACCGACGGCGGCCAGCTGGGGCTGGGAGCCGAGGTCGGTATCTCCACTCAGAAGCTCCACGCGCGCGGCCCCATGGGGCTGACGGAGCTGACGACGACCACCTGGATCTACGAGGGAGAAGGAACCATCCGCCCGTGAGTACGCAGGACAAGGAAGCAGGCCCGGCCTCGGACGGGGAAGCGATCGAAAAGACCACGGAGGCCACCGCGGGCGCGACAGCCGCCCCCGCGCTGCCCCAGCATCCTCCGCGCGCCCTGCGCAGGAGGCGGGCGATCGGCATCATGGGCGGCACCTTCGATCCGATCCATCACGGACACCTCGTCGCCGCCTCAGAGGTCATGGACGTATTCGGACTCGACCAGGTTGTGTTTGTACCCGCCGCTATGCAGCCCTTCAAAGCGGGGCGGCGCGTCACCTCAGCCGAGCACCGCTACCTCATGACGGTCATCGCGACCGCCTCGAACCCACGTTTCGCAGTCTCGCGCGTCGATATCGACCGCGGGGGCACGACGTACACGATCGACACGCTGGCGGATCTGTCACGCGAGTACCCGGATTCGGATTTCTACTTTATTACGGGTGCCGACGCTCTGGCACAGATCGCGCAGTGGAAGGATGCCGACAAGCTCTTCGAGCAGGCGCACTTCATCGGCGTGACGCGTCCCGGGCACAACCTGTCGGACCCCGGCCTGCCGCACGAGTCCGTGTCGCTGCTGGAGGTTCCCGCCATGGCGATCTCCTCGACGGACTGCCGCACGCGCGTCGAAGAGGGCAAACCGGTCTGGTACCTGGTGCCCGACGGCGTTGTCCAATACATCAACAAATACGGCCTGTACCGGTTCTAACTCAAGGAGAAACGTGAGCCTTTCCGACGCTACCGCAGAACTGGCGAGCCTGGTTGCTCGCGCCGCACACGACCGCGGCGGCATCAACCCGGTGCTCGTTGACGTGACCAGCAAACTCGCCCTGGCGGATGCCTTCGTGGTTGTCTCGGCCCCGACGGACCGTCAGGTGCGCGCCATCGCCGAGGACATCATGGACCGCATCTGGGCCGAACAGCATCGCCGTCCCGCTCACATCGAGGGGCGCGCGGAGGGAACCTGGGTGCTCCTCGACTACTCGGATATGCTCGTGCACGTTCTCTCCGAGGAGGAACGCGAGTACTACGCGCTCGAGCGCCTGTGGGGTGACTGCCCGGCGGTGCCCATCGACGTGGATACGGAGGAGGCCCGCGCAGCCGCAGCTGAGCGTGCCGCGACCCACGGCGTGGAGTCCGCGCAGTGAGCGCGTCGCGTATCGTCCTGCTGCGCCACGGCCAGACGGATTTCAACCTGGCGCGCCGCTTTCAGGGGCGTATCGACGAACCCCTGAATGACTCGGGACGCTCCCAGGCAGCCGGTGCCGCAGGGGTGCTTGTGTCGCGCCTGTGCGAACCCAGCGCCGAGGTCGGTATGGTCGCCGCCGAGACCTCGCGCAGCTATGACGACGGGGGAGTACGCATCGTGTGCTCTCCGCTGGTGCGCGCGCTCGACACGGCCCGTATCCTCGCGCGCGTGTTCGACATTGCCGGTTACCCCTGCGAGGGTCCGGTCAGCGACGAGAGGCTCACGGAGCGCTTCTACGGCACCTTCGAGGGGAAGACCTACGAGGAAATCGCCCGTGAGCAACCCGAGGCCTACTCCGAGTATCGAGACACTGGTGAGTGTGGGGGTGCCGAGGTTGAGCGCTCCGAGGTCGTGGGGGAGCGCTTCCGCGACGCCGTCCTTGAGGCGGCGGCTGCGTGCCGGTCGGATCAGTCTCTCATCATTGTCTCGCACGGCTCCGCTATCGCGCGGGGCATCATCTCCCTGATGGGGTTCGATCCCGCGGACTTCAACGGCCTGCGCGGCGTCGATAACTGCCACTGGTCGGAACTGGTGCCCGTTGGTGTCTCAACCGCGAAGAGCGCAGCGCGCACCGGATGGCGCCTGGCATCGCACAACATCGGGGCTCGCGAGGATATCCTGGGGGCGTAACATGCCTCCGGGGGCTTCGTTTGCCTAGTATTTCAACGATTTCATGGTGGTGTGATCAGCGACACTTGGTTTCGATTTGCGCGCCTCTCGAAAAGTTGGCTATTATTTATCGGGTCGCCGGGGGTGACGAACTAAATAAAGGGGCTATGGCGCAGTTGGTAGCGCGCTTCCATGGCATGGAAGAGGTCGGGGGTTCGAATCCCCCTAGCTCCACGGAAAAACCGACACTCAGCTTGTGAGTGTCGGTTTTTTGTTACTCCGTGAGCCTGTGGTCACTTTCTTTTCTTTGGCTCGCTCGTTGCTGCACTTCTGAATTTCATCGGGATCTGTGGGGTGTTAGCCGCTGTAGTCTGTCTCTTGTTGTTGTCATGTGCTGTGGTTAGTGTGTGGCTGTTCCATGATTCGTGATGGGTTGGTCGCGTGTGACAACAATTCCGGCGTGTCCCGTCTGTGGGTCGTGTTGCTCAGCTTCCACTAGGTGGGAGTGTGTGTGCGCTGCTGGGGGTGTCTGTCAGTGGGTGGGGAGGTGGGGGAAACCTGTCCTGCGGGTGTGAGGAGGTTGCTGCATGTAATCCAAGCGCTAGGTCAGTATCAAACTTGCAGAATGGTAAAATACCAATCGGTTAATATAACGTTTTGGTATCGGCATGTGGGATGTTCAAAATCTGCGAAACCGAGAAAACGTTGCAATTTCAGAGAATTGCGTGTAATTAATTACTCAAAAAAGTTTGAAATCTCGTAAACCGCATGGAAAGATTTACCTGTCTCTGTTCCATAGTGTTAGGCCGATAGTTAATGTCGTTCCAACTCACCCGCACTCACACCACGGTGGTGCTCGCCGCCACCACGATCGCGGCATCCCTCGTTGTGATCCCCTCACTGGCCGAGGGAAACCACGCCACCGAGGATCCCTTCTGCGCATCCCTCACGGGCGCAGACGCTCGCATCACTGCTGAGTACAACCCGCTGCTCGCCCAGTACGCCGACGCGGCCGCGGGCAACTCAGCCGGTAACAAGGCCGACCCTGAGCGTGAGGCTCAGCTCCGTAAGGACCTCGCCGACGCTCAGGCCGCCCTGGAGGCCGCCAAGCAGGATGCCGAGAAGCCCAGCCCCTCTGTCAGTGATGCCCCCGCCGTCGGAGATGCGCCCGCTGCGGACACTACTGTTGACCGCGGTCTCGACTGGGTTGACTGGTCCAAGGTTGATTACGAGACCCAGGCCAAGATCATCGAGGCCCTCATCGTTCAGAAGATGAATGCCTACCGCGCCAACGTTGGCCTACCCGAGTTGGTCGTGTCGGACACCGTTACTGGCGATGCTCGCTCGTGGAGCAAGCATATGTCCGATACCGATTCTTTCGAGCATGATCAGTCCTACAAGAACATGGGGCAGGGGGCTCTCGACGGAGCAGATACGATGTCTGCTGCTGAAAATATCGCCTACAACCACCTTGAGAACTTCTCTGCCGGCGGCGGCATGAAGACTCCTGCGCAGGCTGCTGCTGATCTCTTCGATCAATGGAAGAACTCTAAGGGGCATGACCGCAACATGCTCGGTGCGAGCAACACCGTTGGCGTCGGTGTGTACATTGCCAAGGGCAGTGAGGGCACGCGCGTCTACGGCACGCAGAAAGTTCTATGGTGTCACCGGTGGTTCGCCGAACTTGTCGCGCTTCCACACGACCGGTGACACGGCCTCGGCCTACGGCTTCGACGGCAAGGCTTTCAATACAGACAATACGAACTACGTCTCCGGCCTTGCTGGATCCGGCGATGAACAGCGCGCAAACTCCTGGGAAAAGATGGTTGGCGCGCTCCCGGGTTCTGCCCTCCCCGTGGATGTCTCGACTCTGCCCGCCAAGAATGGTGCCGCGGCTCCGGCGACCCCCGCGCCCGCTCCGGCGACCCCCGCGCCCGTCGACGATAAGCCCTCGGTTGATGCCGATAAGGCCGTCGCTGACGCTCAGGCCGCCGTCGATGCTGCTCAGAAGGCCCTCGATGACTATCTGGCGTCGATCTCTGAGGATAAGCCTGCTGTGGACCTCGAGGAACTCGACGCTCAGCTCGATAAGGTTGCTGACTCGATCGCTGCTGACACCTCCGTGCGTCCCGAGAAGGATGGCGGCGTAACCGTCCTTGAGGTGACAACAAGGCTGAGCGTTACCTGACAGCCGAGGAGTACCGCGCCGCGCTGACGAACTGCACGGCCGCGGAGATCCCGAACCCGTCGATCGGCGAGCCTTCCGCTCCCGCGCCTGGCCCGTCGACTCCGACCACGCCTGAGCCTTCCGCTCCCGCGCCTGGCCCGTCGACCCCCACCACCACGGCTCCGGTCGTTCCGGCACCTGCCCCGTCGCAGCCTTCGACCCCGTCGAAGACTCGTCGGCAGACCATCGCCTCCACGGGCACCACGGCCACGTGGGTTGCGGTTGGTGCTGTCGCGGTCCTGGTCGCTGGCATTGGTGCGCTCATCGCATCGCGTCGCGCCAAGAACTGACGCTGTGATTGAAGCCCCCGTCGATGAGTTCGCTCATCGGCGGGGGCTTCTCCTATGCGGTGGCCGCCAGTTTGCCAAGGGACATGATTGTGTGATGGTGCTTGCATTCAGCGAGCGCGAGTATACACTCGGTAAATGAGTGTTGCGAAACTGAAGCCGTATCGATACGGTGATACCCGTTCCGTTGAGTGGGCGGGTTCGTTCGCTCCTTCTATCGAGAGGAACATGTATGCGTCCCATTCATGCGTATCGAAGCGTGGTTGCAGCGCTTGGTGCCGCCGCCTTCGTCGTCGGTGGTGTCATGCCTGCCTTTGCGGCAGATGCTGATCCTAGCCCGGAGCCGGTACCAACCGTTCAGCCGACCGCTGATCCGCAGCCAGACCCTGCGCCCAACCCGGACCCTGCACCTGATCCCGCTCCGCAGTCGGACCCTGCACCCGCGCCTGACCCCAAGCCCTCCTGGAAGCAGGATGCTGTTGGATGGTGGTATGACCTGGGCAACGGCAGCTTTGTGCATAGCGAGGTGCGCGAGATTGGCGGCAGTACCTACCGCTTTGATGCCAGTGGCTACATGGTCACCGGTTGGTATGGTGTTGACGGTGCGTGGGAATATTACAGCACCTCGGGTGCACAGGCGCGAAGCTGGGTTCAGGTGGGGAGTTCCTGGTACTACCTGGATCCGGAAACCGGCATCATGCGTACGGGTTGGCAGAAGGTCGGTGACACCTGGTACTTCCTGGATGCCTCGGGGGCCATGGCGACTGGCTGGGTGAGTCAGGGTGGTGCGTGGTACTACATGGACGCCAATGGTGCGATGCTGACGGGCTGGAACGCTGTTCGGGGTTCCTGGTATTACTTCCGCAGTTCTGGCGAGATGGTGACCGGCTGGCTCAATCTCGGAGGTACGTGGTACTACCTGAACGGATCCGGCGCGATGGTAACGGGTACGCAGTGGATTGGTTCTGAGCGTCACTGGTTCTACGACTCGGGTGCCTGGTGGGGGCTGTACCCGGTGCCCTCGCGTGGCGGCGGTTCTGGCAATGCGCGTACGTTCAACAACTGCACCGAGGCCTGGAACGCGGGCGCTGCTCCACTGCGCCGTGGAGATCCGGGCTATAGCGCGGATCTTGATCGTGATGGTGACGGTGTCGCCTGCGAGGTGCGTCCTCGCTAAGTGTGCTCCACTTCCCCTGGCCCCGGCCTCGTTTGATTTGTTTCGACGAGGCCGGGGTCCTTCTGTACATACGGTGCGTGTGGGGTGGTGGAGTATCTGACGAGTGTGTCGTTGTGATGATGTGTTGAACTGTTGACGTGTGTGCGATGTTTGGTCAGATCTGGCAGATATAAGAGTAACGACTTTGCATATTTGCAACATTTCTAGCCCTAAGTAGTTTGTCGCATGAATGTCATGGAATGTTCTTAGGCGATATTCACCACTCATTTAGTGTGATTTGAAACATAATAGATGTTCCATGGTTGATTATCGACAAACTGTTATATATACTCAGTAATGCGTTAGCGCGAAACCATCGCCGACTTCAGTGCTGGACGACCAATGGGGCCCTTCAGTAGCTGCGAGTAAGACGCCACCACATCTTGAGAGGAACACGCAGATGCGTCCCATCAATGCCCGTCGTACCATGATCGCCGCCCTCGGTGCTGCTGCCGTCGTCGCTGGAACCGTCGTCCCCGCCTATGCGGCCCCTGTCGCCCTCGAGGAGGGTACGCCGGGTGATGCTGCTGCTGCGGTTGAGCAGCCCGCTGCTGAGGACCCCGCCCCCGCCACGGACGAGAAGCCCGGTGCCGAGGACCCCGCCACGGACGAGAAGCCCGGTGCCGAGGACCCTGCCACAGACGAGAAGCCCGCCACGGAAGACCCGGCAGCTGACGATGAGGACGGCGAGGAAGGCCCCGTTGCTTCCTGGAAGCACAACGATAAGGGCTGGTGGTTCGACTTGGGCGACGGCGACTACGCCAAGGATGAGCAGGTCGAGATTGATGACCAGATCTACCGATTCGACTCCGACGGCTACATGGTGACCGGCTGGCACAAGGAGGAGGCCGGCTGGGAGTACTTCACCCTCAATGGCCAGCAGATCTTCGGTTGGGCCAGCTGGAACGGCTCCTGGTACTTCCTTTCGCCCGAGAATGGCATCATGCAGACCAGCTGGATCAATGTTGATGGCACCTGGTACTACCTGCACCACTCGGGTGCCATGGCCACCGGCTGGGTCAAGCTTGGAGCTGACTGGTACTACTTGAACGAGTCCGGTGCGATGGTCACCGGCTGGGCAGAGATCAACGGCACTTGGTACTACATGGACGAGAACGGAGCGATGGTCACCGGCTGGGCAGAGATCAACGGCTCCTGGTTCTACATGGATGACAACGGTGCGATGGTCACGGGCATCCAGACCATCGACGGCAAGCGTCACCTCTTCCACGATTCCGGTGCCTGGGCTGGCCAGCTCTGAATCTCTGGCTCAGTGGCGGTGCTTGTGCCAGCGGCGCACTGAGTCCATCACACACGCATAACGGACCCCGACCTCGACGAGGCCGGGGTCCGTTTCCCTCTTGGATGCGGTATGCGGGTGCCGAGCGGGCACATGCGTGACAGGAAGGGTAAGCAAAGAAACGGTGGGGGCGTGGCCAGTTGACCACGCCCCCACCATCTCTCAATAAGCAGATCAGCCCGCGTCGACCGCCTGGTTGGCGATCTGGCGCTCACACACGTCGATGAGCTCGCGGATGATGCGCAGCGTACCGGCAGAGGCGTCGGCGTGCGCGTCGATCCACGCCTTGCCCGACGCGACCACGTCGACCTCGGTTGTGTAACCGGCCAGCGCGGTCGGGAACAGCAGCGTGGTCAGGTCCTCGGCGGTGTGGAAGGTGAAACGCTCCCAGATGCCCGCCAGTGCGTCGAAGTATTCCGCGACGTAGGTGGCGTAGGCCGAGGGGTTGGTGCGTGCCTGTGCCCAGAAGCCCGAGATCATCGCCCAGCGGGTGTCGTTGGGGATTGAGGTGTCGGTGAGGACCTTGTCCCACACGTCGGCCTTGATCCATTCCCCTGCGCGCGCGGCGCGGCAGGCCGCAGCGTTCTGGTGGCCGGTCATCGTGTCGTCCTCGGCCTCGAGGGCGTCGATGTCGGACTCGGTGGCGACGCTGCCGCGCACGAGCGAGACCAGGAGATCCCACTTGAGGTCGACGTCCAGGTCTAGGCCGTCGAGGGTCTGGGTGGCATCGAACAGGCCGCGGACGGCCTCGAACTGCTCCTCAGAGGAGGCATTGCGCGCGGCTGCTGCCACGAGCATGCGCTGCGCGTCCGAGCCGGAGGCGGCGGTGCGAGCCAGGAGCAACAGGCGACGACCCGTGTCCTCGGCGGCCTCGGCGCGAGCCTGCGGTGCGACGAAGGTGCGCACGGCCTCGTCGATGTGGCGCAGGGTCAACATGAGCAGGCTCATGTTGTCCTCAACCGGAATCGAGGTCAGCGCGAGGTTCAGGTAGTCGCGAGCCGGCATTTCGCCGTCGCGGGTCATGTCCCACGCCGAGGCCATGACGACGCCGCGCGTGAGGGAATCCGTGAACTTAGTGATGTTAGCGACCGCGAAGGCCAGGGATTGCTCGTCCAGGCGCACCTTCGCGTAGCCGAGGTCACCGTCGTTGACCAGGATGAAGTCCGGGCGAGCGATGCCCGCAGCGGCCTCGACGAGCGTGGACGCGCCGTCGACATCAAGCTCCTCGCGGAAGACCTGGGCAAGCGTCCCCTCCTCGGTCAGCGAGTAGCCCGCGACGCCCAGGCGATGCGGGCGCAGGGAGGCGCCCTCGGAAAAGGCTTCCTGCGTGATTTCGAGGCGCTCAATCGTGCCGTCCTCGGCGGTCGTGACGACCGGACGCAGCAGCGTCACGCCGGCTTCCTCCAGCCACACCTTCGACCATGAGGCCAGGTCGCGGCCCGACGCAGCGGCCAGCTCGGTGAGCAGGTCGTCCAGCGTCGCGTTGGCGTAGGAGTGCTTCGTCAGGTACTCGTGCAGGCCCGCGAAGAAGGCGTCGCGTCCCACGTAGGAGACGAGCTGGCGCAGCACGGAGGCACCCTTGGCGTAGGTGATGCCGTCGAAGTTGACCTCAACGTCGGCCAGGTCGCGGATCTCAGCCGTGATCGGGTGCGTCGTGGGCAGCTGATCCTGCTTGAGGCCCCAGTCCTTACGGACCATGAAGCCGGTCCAGCCTTCGGTGTACTTGGTGGCCTCGGCCAAGGCCAGGTGGCTCATGAACTCAGCGAAGGACTCGTTGAGCCACAGGTCGTTCCACCACTTCATGGTGACCAGGTCGCCGAACCACATGTGCGCCAGCTCGTGCAGGATCGTGTTGGCGCGAGCCTCCATTTGAGCCTCGGTGGGATGGGTACGGAACACGTAAGCGTCGCGGAAGGTCACGCAGCCCGCGTTTTCCATGGCACCCGCGTTGTATTCGGGCACGAAGATCTGGTCGTACTTCGTGAAGGGGTAGGCGATGCCGTAGGCGCCCTCGAAGAACTCGAAGCCGCGGCGAGTGATGTCGATGATCTCGTCGGCGTCCAGGTGATCGACGATCGAGGCACGCGCGTACACGCCCAGGTCGATCGTGCGGCCGTCGGAGGAAGTGAGCGAGGCCGTGGTGCCCTCGTAGGGGCCGGCCACGATCGCGGTGATGTACGTCGACATCTTTTCCGTGGTCGCGAAGCGGTAGGTCCACGCATCACCGTCTTCCTCGGGGAAGGGGGTGGGGGCGTTGGAGAAGACCTTCCAACCCTTGGGGACCTTGACGGTGAGAGTAAAGACCGACTTCAGGTCGGGCTGCTCGAAGGTCGTGTAGACGCGGCGCGCGTCCGGGACCTCGAACTGGGAGTAAGTGTAGGCCTGGCCGTCCGCGGGATCGACGAAGCGGTGCAGACCTTCGCCGGTGTGCATGTACTGGCAGGACGCGTCGACCTCGAGGACGTTGTGCTCCGCCAGGTTGTTCAGCGCGATGCGGTTGTCCTGGTGGGTGGAGAACGGGTCGAGGCCGACGCCGTTCAGGCGAATCGAGTGCACGTTGTTGGACACGAGGTCCGCGAACGTGGACGCGCCTTCGCGCGCGTCAAACTCGATGCGGGTGAACGATCCGAAGTCGGTGTCGCCGCGCGTGAGGTCCAGCGAGATCTCGTAGCGTGTCACGGAGGAGATGATCGAGGCGCGCTCGGTTGCTTCCTCGCGAGTGAGGTTCAGGCCTGGCATGGGGTGCCTTTCCGTCAATGGAATGGGGGCGCTGTCGCGCCAAACATTTCTATGGTGTCATGTGTTGCAGGTGAATGCGCGGGGCGCGCCGAAATGTGTCCGCTGGGACACGCTTTTACCAAATGGTGACGCGCTCGGCCGGATCGAGCCACATGCCGTCCCCGGGCTTGACATCAAACGTCTGGGCGAAGGCATCCAGGTTGCGCAGCACCTGGTTGCATCGGAACTCCGCGGGGGAGTGGGGGTCGACTGCCAGCATCTGTCGGGCGAACTGGGGGCGGGTCGCGGTCCGCCAGGCGCGCGCCCACGAGAAGAAGAAGCGCTGGGCTCCGGTGATCTCGTCGATGACCGGGGCTGTCTGCGGGGTGAGTCCCTGCTCGGCCAGCGCGGCCACCCACGCCTTCCATGCGATTGTCATGCCGCCCAGGTCGCCGATGTTCTCACCGATGGTCAGGGCACCGTTGACGTGGGGGAGCGAACGCTCGGTGCCGTCTTCGCTGTCGTCGGCCACGGCCTCGTCACCCTCAGTGGGCAGGAGGACAGAGGGCGTGAGGACGTCGTACTGTCCGATGAGGGCGTGGGTGCGCTCCTCGAAGGCGGCCCGGTCCTCCTCGGTCCACCAATTCGACAGGTTGCCTTCGCCGTCGTATCGGGATCCCTGGTCGTCGAAGCCGTGACCGATTTCGTGGCCGATGACCGCGCCGATCGCGCCGAAGTTCACCGCGTCGTCCGCCTGCGCGTCAAAGAACGGGGGCTGGAGGATCGCGGCGGGGAACACGATCTCGTTCTGGGTGGGGTTGTAGTAGGCGTTGACCGTCTGGGGAGTCATGTACCACTCGTCGCGGTCGACGGGGCCGCCCAGCTTGGACCATTCGCGGTCGGTGGCGTGCGCGTTGGCGGCCCGCACGTTGTCCACGAGCGTGGCGGAGGAGTCCAGGTGCAGCGTCGAGTAGTCGCGCCACTTCACGGGGTAGCCGATCTTCGGGTTGAAGGTCGCCAGCTTAGCCAGCGCCTTGACCTTGGTGTCCTCGCTCATCCAGTCGAGGCCTCGGATTGACTCGCCGTAGGCGTCGAGGAGGCGCTGGACGAGTGCATCCATCGCTTCCTTTGCGTTGGGCGGGAAATGACGGGCGACCCACGCGCGGCCCATGGCGTCGCCCAGGTAGGACTCGATGAGGGACAGCGCGCGCTTCCACCGGGGACGCAGCTCCTGCGTACCGGAGAGAGTGCGGCCGTGGAAGTCGAAGTTCTCCTCCACGAAATCGGCCGAGAGCAGGGAGGCGCGCACGTCGATGGTCGATGCGCTCAGCCACTCCTTGAGGGTGGCCAGGTCGGTGCTCTCCCACAGGGAGGCCGCGCCGCGCAGGAAGTCGGGTTGGTCTACGTTGACGACGAGGCCGCAGACGGGCATGCGGGCTCCGCGCGCCCAGGCGTCCCAGTCGAAGCCGGGAGCAAGCGATGCCAAGCGGGTCCACGGCGTCGGGTTATCTGACAGGAGCGGGTCGCGGTTGGACACAGAGTCGCGGTGGTGTGAGGCCAGGGCCGTCTCCAGGGCCATGATGCGCTTCGCCGCGCCGTCAGGGTCGGCCACGCCCGCCAGCGCCAGGAGACGTCCGGTGTGGGCGACGTAGGCCTGGCGAATTGACTCGTAGTCCTCCTCGCGGTAGTAGGCCTCATCGGGCAGGCCGATGCCGGACTGGACGAGGGAAACCATGTAGGAGGAGGAATCATGGGGGTCAGTACCCACGTAGGCGCCCACGAGACCGCCGATGCCGGCGCGCATAAGCGCGCCCATGGTCTCGGCTAACTCCTCTCGCGTCGCGCAGGCGTTAATCGCGTCGAGTTCGGCGCGCAGGGGAGCGGCACCAGCGGCCTCGATAGTGTCCTCGTCGAGGAACTGCGTCCACAGGGTTGCGATGCGGTTCGCGTCCGGATCGTCGAGTCTGCCGACGGCCGCGTCCTGCGCAATTGCGCGGGCATATTTTTCGGAGGCGTCGCGCAGTGCGTGGAAGGCTCCGTCCATCGGGCGGTCGGCCGGAATTTTGTGGGTCGCCAGCCAGGTGCCGTTCACGTGGCGGTAAAAATCGTCTTGGGGGCGCACGGAGGGGTCCATGTTCGAAGATTCGAGGACGCGTGCGAGCAGTGTGTTTGTCATGCCTTCACTCTAGGGGGTCTGGTGCCTGTGGCGTGGATCGTAGCGATGTCGGCGAGGCGCAAACGGAATTACGTGACATGTATTGGTTGTTATTCCCGGTTTTTCGGGGTATTCAAGGCAAAGACGTGCGAATGGAACTTTGGCGTATGCCGCGTGTGCACATATGTGCATAGGGGTCTGCGAATTCGTTCAAATAGGGGTGTTTGGGGGCAGAATTGTGAGCGCAATGAGGCACATCCTCATGAAGACGTGAAGGGAAAAACACGGTGAAGACACTTCGCACTGACGTGTGCGTCATCGGTGGCGGATCCACCGGTGCCGGCGTTGTCCGCGACGTCGCAATGCGCGGCTTTTCTGCCGTCCTCGTTGACCGGGCCGATATCGCTCAAGGTACGTCCGGTCGCTTCCACGGCCTACTCCACTCCGGTGCACGCTACATCGCCTCCGACCCCGAGTCGGCCACCGAATGCGCTGAAGAAAACGAGATCGTCAAGCGCATTAACTCCAACGCCATCGAGGCCACCGGCGGCCTCTTCGTGGTGACCGCTCACGACGATGAAGATTACGCGGACCAGTTCCTGGCCCGTGCTGCCGCTGCAAAGGTGCCGGCAGAGGAAATCTCTATCGCCGATGCCCTACGCCGCGAACCCCGTCTGGACCCGCGCATCAAGCGTGCGTTCGCAGTCGAAGACGGAACGGTCGACGGCTGGCAGATGACCTGGGGAGCCATCCGCTCCGCGCAGGCCTACGGTGCCCAGATCCTGACCTACCACCGCGTCACCAATATTGAGCGCGACGGCGAGCGCATTTGTGCCGTCATCGTTCGTGATGAGCGCGGCGGCGAAGACGTGCGCATCGAATGCGGATTCGTCCTGAACTGTGGCGGCCCATGGGCTGGAAAGATTGCTGGCCTGGCCGACTGCCACGGCGTCGACGTTGTCGCCGGTGCCGGCATCATGATCGCCATGAACCACCGCCTCACCCACTCGGTCATCAACCGCTGCGTGTGGCCCGCCGACGGTGACATCCTGGTGCCCGACCACACGGTGTGCATCATCGGCACGACGGACCTCAAGTCCGACGACGCCGACAACCTGCCGATCCCCGCCGACCAGGTCCAGCAGATGCTCGACTCTGGTGAAGCCATGATTCCCGGCTTCCGCAAGGCTCGCGCGGTGCACGCGTGGGCGGGTGCTCGTCCCCTCATCAAGGACTCTCGTGTGTCGGAGACCGACACCCGCCACATGGCGCGCGGCATGAGCATCATCGACCACAACTCGCGAGACGGCATCTACGGCATGCTCACCATCGCGGGCGGCAAGCTCACCACCTACCGCCTCATGGCCGAGCGAATCGTCGACATCATGTGCACTGAGATGGGGGAGACCCGTCCGTGTAAGACCGCCGACGAGGCCGTCCCCCCTGCCAAGGAAGCGCGCCTCTACACGATCGGCCACCGCCTCGAGAATGTCGAGTCCCGTAACGAGGGACCCACGCACGAGCAGATCATCTGCGAGTGCGAGATGGCCACCCGCGCCATGCTCGAAAACGTCATGGACACGCTGCCCAAGGGCCAGCTGGACGACGTGCGTCGCCAGATGCGCCTGGGTATGGGGCCGTGCCAGGGCGGCTTCTGCTCCCAGCGCGCCGCGGGCATCGCGCACGAACGCGGTGATATCGACTCGGAACGCGCCAACGGGCTGCTTCGCCTGTTCTTGAAGAACCGCTGGATCGGCCTGTGGCCCATCCTGTACGGAAAGCAGGCCAGGCAGGCTGTTCTCGATGCATGGATCCACGAGGGCACGCTCGACGTTGAGCACCTGCCCGCAGCCAAGGAAGAGGTCGTTCGATGAGAGACGTCGTTGTTATCGGTGCCGGCCTGGCCGGTCTGTCCGCCGCGATCAAGGCCGCCGATGCGGGCCTGAGTGTCACCCTCATCACCAAGGGTGTGGGCGGTATTCAGCTCGGCACAGGCACGGTCGATATCCTCGGCTACGGCCCCGACCTGATCGACAAGCCTCTCGAGGCGCTGGAAGCCCACGTCGCCTCGCGTCCCACGCACCCCTACGCGCACGTCACCCCGGCTCACGTCGGTGCGTCCGTCGCGTGGCTGCGCGACACGGTTGGCCCGGACGCCCTCATCGGCGACGAGACGCGCAACGTGCGCATCCCCACCGGCGTCGGCGCACTGCGCCCTACCTGCCTGATCCCGCCCTCCATGGAGGCCGGTATTCCCCAGGCGGGCGCACGCTACGCCATCGTGGGACTGAAGCGACTCAAGGACTTCTACCCCAGCCTCGTCGCCGAGAACCTGTCGCGTCAGACCGGCCCCGACGGCAAGGCGATCACTGCGCGTGCCCTGAGCGTCGACTACGTCGTGCGTGACGGTGAGATCGACTCCGTGGGCACAGTGCACGCTCGCAGCCTCGACAACGAGGAGAACCGCGCGCGCCTGGCAGCCCAGATCCGTCCCCTCCTTCAGGACGGCGAAATCGTTGGCCTGCCCGCCGTGCTCGGCCTCGACGATCCGAACGCGTGGCGTGACCTGGCCGACAAGCTCGGTCACCCGGTCTTCGAGATCCCGATCCAGCCCCCGTCGATTCCCGGCATGCGCTTGAACGCGCAGCTGACCCGTATGGCTTCCGCTAAGGCGCGTGTCATCCTCGGTTCGCCCCTCACAGCGATTCACGCTGCGGATGGGCGCATCCAGGCCGTCGACTACGCCAGCGCTGGACGCGCCACACGCGTCGAGACGCGCGCCGTGATCCTGGCGGCGGGCGGCTTCGAGTCCGGTGCCCTCGAGTTGGACTCCTACGGTGCCGTGGCCGATACCGTGTGCGGCCTGCCCGTCATGGGACCCACCGGCCAGCTGCTGCACGCCGATTTCTGGGGCGACGAGCAGCCCCTGTTCCTGGCAGGCCTGGCCGTCGACGACTCCATGCGCGTCGTCGATGACAACGGCACGCCCGTGTACACCAACCTGTTTGCTGCGGGCGGCAACCTGGCCGGTGCCACCCGCTGGCGTGAAAAGAGCGGCGAAGGTATCGCGCTGGCCAGCGCTCTGGCCGCCGTCGACGCAATCGTGGAGGAGCTGAAATGACCCTGGAAATGTCAACGCTGATGGGACCGGGCGTGGAGGAAACCGACGTGCTCTCCCTGGAGGGTGACGCGGCTCTGCGCGCCAGCCTGGACGCCTGCGTCAAGTGCACGATCTGCGAGACGCAGTGCCCCGTCATGCGCGTCACTGACCTGTTTGGTGGCCCGAAGTACTCCGGCCCGCAGGCCGAGCGCTTCCGCAAGGACGGGCAGATGGTGGATAAGTCCATCGACTACTGCTCCTCGTGCGGCACCTGCTCGCTCGTGTGCCCCCAGGGCGTGAAGGTCACCGAAATCATTCACCACCGTCGCACCGCGATGAAGGAAGCGCACGGCATTCCGTTGCGTGACCGCCTCATCGGCCGCACCTCACTGATCGGCACCATGATGACCCCGGTCGCTCCGATTGCGAATTGGGCGCTGGATGTCAAGCCGATCCGCGTGGCGATGGAGGCCGTTATTGGTGTGCATCGCTCGGCTCCCATGCCGCGCGCCTACGGGCGTACCTTCGAGTCCTGGTTCAAGAAGCATACGCCGCTGCCTGGCTCGGGCACGCGTGGCCAGGTGATCTTTTTCCACGGATGCGCCGGCCAGTACTTTGAGGTCGAGACCTCCATCCACTCGGTCATGGTGCTTGAGCACCTGGGGTACGAGGTCTTGGTCCCCAAGCACGGCTGCTGCGGTCTTGCGCTACAGTCCAACGGCCTCTACAAGGATGCGCGCAAGTACGTCTCGAAGCTGACGAGCGACCTGCGCAGCGTCAACCGCGATGCGCCGATCATCTCCGCGTCCGGTTCGTGTGCGGGCATGCTGCGTCATGAGGCGCACGAGATCCTGGAGATGGATACGCCTGAGCTGACGGATGTGGGTAGCCGCATGTGGGACATCAGCGAGTTCTTGCTGCACCTGTACGACAAGGGCGAGCTGGATACCAACTTCCAACGCATCGACGTCACCATCCCGTACCACGCGCCCTGCCAGGTCAAGTCTCAGGGCCTGGGCAAGCCGGCCATTGAGCTCATGAGTTTGATTCCCGGCGTGACCGTCAAGGATTCCGAGCAGCCTTGCTGTGGCATCGCGGGCACGTACGGCATGAAGAAGGAGAAGTACGCGATCGCCCAGGCCGTGGGCGCTCCTGTCTTCGACTTCATCAAGCAGGTCAACGCCGAGCTGGCTGCTTGTGACACGGAGACGTGTCGTTGGCAGCTGCGTACGGCCACAGGTGCGAACGTCGTTCACCCGATCTGGCTGATCCACAAGGCTTACGGTCTGCCCAACGGCTGAGACGCGAGCGAATATCCCCGGGCGTGCACGACGATGCGTGCCCGGGGATATTACTGTGTGCTCATGAGCATCTCTCGCCGCGTCGTCGTCACTGGAGGCTCTAGCGGAATTGGGCAGGCTACCGCCCGCCTGTTGGCGAAGCGGGGGTGGAGGATCGTTGCGGTGGCCCGTCGCCGCGAGCGCCTGGAGGCTCTTGCCGCCGAGATCGGTTGCGAGTACTGGGCGGCTGATCTGAGCGATGAGGCGCAGGTGGAGGAGATGGCCGCCCGTGTCCTGGAGGGTGACCCCGTGGATGCGCTGGTGAATAACGCCGGCGGAGCTATCGGTGTGGACAGCGTCGCCGACAGTGCCCCTGCCAGGTGGAGTGCGATGTTCGACCGTAACGTGCTGACCGCTCTGCACTGCTCGCGCGCTTTCCTGCCGGGTATGCGCGAGCGCGGGGGAGACCTCGTGTTCCTGACCTCGACTGCCGCCCACGACACGTACCCGGGTGGCGGTGGCTATGTGGCCGCCAAGCACGCCGAGCGCATCATCGCCAACACGCTGCGCCAGGAGCTGGTGGGCGAGCCCGTGCGCATCATCGAGATCGCGCCCGGCATGGTGCACACCGAGGAGTTTTCTCTCAACCGCCTGGGCTCCCGGGAGGCGGCCGACCGCGTCTATGAGGGGGTTGCTGCCCCGCTGGTCGCCGAGGACATCGCCGAGGCGATTGTGTGGACCCTGGAGCGCCCGTCCCACGTCAACATTGACTCGATGATCGTGCGCCCGGTGGCTCAGGCGACGAATACTCTCGTGGCCAGGAACGCCCCCGAGGCGTAGACGGTGGGGCTGATCACGGCAGTGGGACGAGGCCGGGGTGGGTTGGTCCGCAGCGAGCGGTGCGCGTGCCGTTCGTGGAGACCACGGCCACACAAAGCACACTTCATTCAGTGATCGATAGGGCCTCAACGTTCATAGGTTGTTCACAGTTTCGCCACAACGTCCCCTCATGAGTGGTCTCTAGGCTGCGAGGCAATGATCATTGATGAACAGAAAGGAGCGTCCTTCATGTCGGACGTCAACAAGAACCTGGTGGGTGACACGGAGCGCACCTCGATTCTGTCCCGGTCGGGTGAGCAAGCAGCAGAGCAGACAGAGGTTCTCCCCACCCACGTGCCTCAGGTAGAAACGGCGCAGATGCCTCCCATCACTCATCAGGAGAGCGCCAATGCGTTTGCTGGTATGCCTCTGGAGTCTGTTGCGCAGTCTTCTGCCGACGAACAGGAGGGTGACGAGGCCGTGGCACCCGCTGCGCAGGTGAGTGAGCCTGCGTCGAAGAAGACCTCGTGGGGCAAGCGCGCGGCTATCGCCGGAGCAGCCGCCGCTATCCTCTCCGTCGGCTTCGGTGCGGGCATCATCACGCATGCGGCCGTTGTGGGCGATGGTCAGGACTTCTACGAGCAGGGCTACGAAGACGGCTACAACGACCAGGGTGACGGTGACGAGGACGGTGATTTCGGCCCCGGCGGTCAGCAGCCGGGTAACGGCCAGCAGCAGGGTCCCGGTAACGGTCAGCAAGGCCCGGGTAATGGTCAGCAGCAGGATCCGGGCTCGCAACAGGGCGATGCTGGCAGCACTCGCCCGGGACCTCCTCCGGAGGGTGGCCGAGGCCCCGGCAGCTTCCGCGGCAGTCGTCAGGATACGACCGGCGAGAACAGCGATACGAGTGCCAGTTGAGTGAAGCGGGCGCGCGAGACGATCCAAGTCTCACGCGCCCGTTACGCGAGCGTGGCCGCCAGCGTTGATGCGGCCACGATGATGAGGAGGGCAGCAAAGACTAAGCCGAGGACGCGATTCGACACGCGCGCAGTCAGGCGCGCTCCCACGAACCCGCCCACCATCGAGGCACCGGTGAACAGCGCGACCATGACCCCGGCCTCGGCGGTGATCGTCAGAGTTCCGGAGAGCGTGCGCGAAGCCAGGCCGAAAGCAGCCGTGAAGACCATGACCAGCAGGGACGTCGCGGATGCGCGCTTCATCGGGTATCGCAGCGCGAGGTGTAGGGCAGGCACGATCGCGAAGCCTCCGCCGACGCCGAAGAACCCCGTGAGGAAACCCGTCAGCGTCGCGAGCGCAACGACCCGGCTCACGGTCGCGAGCGTCCACGAGCGTTGATCATGCAGCTGTGCCCCGGCCTCGTGCGACGACGAGTCCACGGGACGCAGCTGCGAACGGACCATGAAGATCGCGACCGCTACCAGGAGAGCGCAGAAGGACAGCATGAGGCCTCGGGCCGACACGAGCGGGGCCAGCGCCGCTCCCGCCCACGTACCCGCCAGGCCAGCGAGCGCGAAGATCGTTCCCTCACGCCACGCGACGTTCCCGCTGCGAGCGCGCGTCGCCAGGGAGACGGCGGCCGTCAGCCCCACGATGATGAGGGACAAGCCCGTGGCCTGGTGCGGGTCTTGGCCGAGGACGTAGACGAGAATGGGGACGGGGACAATGCCACCTCCCGCGCCGAGTGAGCCGACGACGACGCCGACGAGCGCACCGATGAGGAGGGCATGAAGGATCATCGGACCCCCTGCCCGGGTGCAGGCGTGGGAGGACGGACCCCCAGGGAGGCCGCGAGCGCGGGGTCCATGATGTCGCTGGCCTGCCTGCCCGCCGCGATCAGCATGCCCATCGCTCGCAGGGCGGGGGTGGCGTGCTCGTAAAACGCCCGGTAGCCCTCGCACAGGTAGTTGTGCGCGCGCTCGCCCCGGCGAACGAAACGGTCTTTCGGGCACCCGCCCCAACACAGGCGCAGGTACGCACACGCGCGGCACTCCTCGTCCAGGTCGGGCTTGAGGCGCGCAAAGTCGCGCATCTTATCGGAGGCGGCCAGCTGCGACAGCGACGAGGAGGTGATCGAGCCGACCAACCAGTCCGGCTCCACCCAGTGGTCGCAGGCGTACACGTCGCCGTTAAACTCCATCGCCATGTTCGCCCCGCACACCGGCGCGTGCACGCACACCGTGGCCGACCCGAACATGGCCGACAGGGTTGAATCCACGTCCTGAATGAAGACCTCACCCACGTCGGAGGCCAGCCACTGGTCGAACACCTCGCACAGGAAACGCCCGTAGGAGGCGGGGGACGTGGAGCGGCTCGTCACGCAGTCCCCGTCCTGTCGATACAGAAGCGCTGAGGTCCCGGAGCGCCAGCCGCGCTCAGCCTGAGCCAGGTCGGCGGCGCGCACACGCTCAACAATGGGAATGAACTGCAGGTAACGAGCCCCAAGCTCATCACGGAAGTAGCGATATACCTGCGCCCCGTGCTCCTCGTTCGCGGCGTTGACCGTGCACAGGATGTTCGTCTCCACGCCCGCGCGAGCCAGAGCCTCCCAGCCGCGCACAACCATCGCGTGGGTGCCGCGCCCGCCACGGTTCAGCCGGTAAGCGTCGTGCATGTGAGCGGGTCCGTCGATGGAGACTCCCACGAGAAACTCGTGGTCAGCGAAAAAACGCGCCCACTCATCGCTCACCAGCGTCCCGTTCGTCTGCAGGGCATGACGCACACGCTGGGTGGGGCGACGGTAGCGCTCACACAGCTCCACGAGGCGCTCGAAAAAGCCGAGGCCGCGCAGGGTCGGCTCCCCGCCCTGCCACAGCATCGTCACTTCACCGTCGGGACTCGACTCAAGGAACGCCTCCACGTAGCGCTCCAGCGTCTCCTCCGACATGGTCTGCGCCGCCGCATCGTAGAGCAACTCCTTAGACAGGAAAAAGCAATACTGGCAGTCCAGGTTACATGCAGCACCCGTCGGCTTCGTCACCACAGAAAAGGGGATCTGGGCACTCACGATGGCTCACCCCCAGCGCGCACCCCCACCCCAGGCGAGGCTGTGGCCCCTCCCCGGTGAGGCGCGCGCTCGCGGTCGGCGTCCTCGCCCGATGGGTGGGCCGCGATGTAGGCGCAGCCCTGGGCGGCCCCGAGCGGTCCGAGCGAGGCCGCGACCACGTCGATATCCCACTCCATGACGGGAAGGAGTTCCGCCCCCATATGAGCGGCAATGCTCTCACGCAGGGACGGGAAGGCGTCGACAATCTCGCCCGCCAGAATGATTGCTTTCGGATTAATGAGCAACGCCGCCGACCCCAACACATAGCCGATCGCCCGCGCGGCACCCTCCAACGCCGCCAGCGCACGCTCATCGTCGGCGTGCACGGCTGCGCGCAGTTCGCTCAGATCGCGCGCCCCCGCTCGCTCGCATAGGGCAGGCACCGACGCGAGCGTCTCCACGCAGCCGCGCTTCCCGCACCCGCACAGTGCGTCGTTTCCCGCCACCGTGATGTGTCCCAGTTCCCCGGCCAATCCCGTTGCCCCGCCCACCAAGCGAAAATCGGAGACGACACAGCCTCCCACGCCGCCCGACAGGCGCAGGTAAATGAAGGACGACATGCCTGACCCCGCGCCCCATAACCCCTCTGCGAAAGCAGCCATCCGCACCGTGTTGTCCACCACCGGTACAGCCTGCCACCACCGTCCCGTCACTGATGCGACGTCCTCGACGCTCGGATAGGCATCTGACGCTACTCGCGCATGACGGCCCATCGGAATCGGAGCCCCAACCCCCACTGCACGCACCCGCGACACGTCGATCCCCTGGGAGCTGGCGCTCGCAGACAGTGCCTCGCAGGTCTGTTCGAGGCACCCCAGGAGCGTCGGGGATTCGGGGGAGACGATGTGGGCGGCGGCCAGGACCGTGTCGGAGCGGCTGAGCATGACGGCGGCGCAGGATGTGCGTGTGACTAGGAGGCCGACCGCGTGGGCGGCGGATGCGTTGAGGGTCAGGAGCTGGGTGGGGCGACCACGCCTGGGCGCGTTGGAGCGGACGGGCACGACCGATCCTTCGTCGAGGAGGGTGGCCAGGGCGCGGCCGAGGTTCGTGCGGGAGGTGTCCAGTGCCTCGCAGAGCTGCGAACGCGTCGCCGGGGAGAGGGAGAGGTGGGCGACGATACGGTCCTCGAGGGTGGGGAGGGGTGGCGTGTGGGGTAGTGCATGTCCGTCCTTCCCGGGTGTGTGCCGTGAGCGGTGCCCCGCCACGGCCTCGTTATTTTTATGATACGCGTCACTGAGTGTGTCTCGTGGGTGGCGTGTGTCTGCGTGGGTGTCGCGGCGGCGGAAGTCTGGAGTCCCTTCCGCCGCCGCGCGTCTAGTCGCTCGTGACCTCGTCGAGGTCGGAGCGAGCCGTGTTGACCAGTGGGATGTCGAAGTCCGTCATTGCCGCCATCCACTTGGCGAAGGAGTGGTCTCCGCGCTTGCGCAGCTGCAGGTAGAGGTTTGTGGCCAGCTCCCTGCGGATTTCGTCGTACACGGGCACGGTGTAGACGTTGTTCATCTCCGCCGGATCCAGGCGCAGGTCGTAGAGCTCGTTGATCGACTCGGGGTTGATGACGAGCTTGAAGTCCCGCGTGCGCAGCATGCGCTGTTGGAGAGGGAAGTGGTGGCCGTGGAACTCGCACACGATGTCCTCGCGCCAGCCCTCAACGTCCTCGCCGCGCGTCAGGTCCACGATCGAGCGGCCATCCTCCACGAGCGAGGTGTCCAAGCCCGCGATGTCCAGGACCGTGGCCGGCAGGTCGATGAGGGAGACGAACGCGTCGGAGCGGCCCACCGTGGACACGCCGGGGATGCGGGCGATGAAGGGGACGTTGTAGATGTCGTCGTACATCATCGGGCCCTTGTCGTTGAGGCGGTGCGATCCCGTGAACTCACCGTGGTCCGCGCAGAAGAAGACCGCCGTGTCGTCCAGGATGCCCAGCTCGCGCGCCACGTCCATGATGCGCCCGATCTCGTAGTCGATCATCGCCGTGTATCCCCAGTAGACCGCGATGAGCTTCTTCCACTGCTCGTTCGTGAATGAGGACGTGGACCAGTAGGTCGCGTAGTTCTCCTGGATCGGGGGCTTGCCGATGAGGGGGTCTCCGAAGTTTTCCGGCAGCTCCACGAGGTCGGGGTCGATCAGGTCGAACCACTCGTCGGGCAGGAAGTAGGGCAGATGAGGGCCAAAGAAGTGCACGTCGAGGCAGAAGGGCTGACCCGAGTCTTTCCAGTCGGCCGCGTACTCGCGCAGCTTCTCGATCGCGCGGTCTGCCAGGAATCGCTCGAAGGTGGCCTCCTCGGGTTGGGCCAGGCGTGCGGCGATGATGTGCCCGTCGCGCCCGCCGGGGAGCTTGCCGCGCCACAGGTCGTGGGCGCGCACCGGCGGGAGGTTATTGGCCTCGAGCCAGGCGACGTACTTCTCGTTGGCCACGGGGTTTTCGGCCCCCCAGTAGGTGTCGTCGTCCGCGCCGAAGGCATCGGGCAGGTTGTATCCGCAGTGGTATTTGCCGACGATGCCGACGTTGTAGCCGGCGTCGCGTAGCTCCTGCGTGTACGTCCACGTGCCCTTGGGGATCGAGACCTGGTAGGCGATGTTCCACTCGGGGTTGGCCAGCACCTGGTGCTTACCCGGGCGCTTGCCGGTCATGAGTGAGGCGCGTGCCGGCGTGCAGATCGCGGTGGGGGTGAAGCAGTGGGTGAAGGCGAAGCCCGATTCGCCCATTGCGTCGATGACGGGGGTGCGGGCGTGGGGGTTACCCAGGCAGCCGATTGTGTCGGTGCGGTGCTGGTCGGTCATGATGACCAGGACGTTGCGTACGTTGTCGGGAATGTCTCGAGTCTTGTCGGTCATTGGTGTGCCTTTTCGTCGTTAGCTTCGCGCCGCCGGTGGCGATGATCGCCAGCGTTGTCGCATAGCGCCTCGCGTTCTTCTCGCGGGGCGTAAGTGAGGGTGTCGTAGACATGTCTTCGTCCTTGAAGGTGAGGAGTGCGCCCGCGCCTGCCGTGTGCGCACTCCTCACGCTACGCGCCTCAATTTGTGTCCGAGCTAACGGACATAAACATGGTGAGTGATCTAAGTCACTCACCATGTTGGTGCTCACCGCTTCTGAATCACAAACTCCGGATCCGGAGCACTCGTCACCTCCACCGACTCAGCATCAATAACCAACGCCTTCGCACCCCGCAGACGCAACGTCCCACGCACCCGCACCCAGCTATCCGCCGCAGGAACCGCTCCGTCCCACCGCACCGCAAAACCAATCGCATACGCGTCCGCCGCACAACACCAAATCGCCATACGCGCCACCGCGAAACTCTCCTCCTGCGTCAACCGCGGAATCGACGCCTGCCCCCGCGCCGAAGCCTCGCTCATCACAAAACCCGTCAACTCCACACGCTGACCATCATGCACCTTCCCATGAGACGCCAATTCCTCAACCTGAGCAGCAAAATTCTCCGTCGTCAGTTCCAACACTCCACTCGACGAGGCCTGGGACCTACCCCCGCTCTGGCTCCCACCCGGGGTGGCCGACTGCGCGCCCCCATCCACGCTCGCGGGGGGAGCGGAGGGGCTGTCCTCGGATGGTGCGCCGGGGTCCGCCTCGGCCTCGTCTTCGGTATCTGCAGCACGCGCGCTAATCGTGGTTGCGGCCAGCTCAGAGGGGGACACGCGGAAGGGAAGGATCAGGATGAGGGCGGCCAGGATAGCCACGCTGGCGCGCGTCAGCCCACGACGCGACGACGCGGGCGCATGGGTGTGCTCACCATGGGTGTGCTCACCTTCGCCCACTTCCAGACGCGACGACAACGCCAGCGCGCACGCCAACAACCCGACGCCTGATGCGAGGATGCCCAGCCGCGCCGACGGTGGCACGAATGACCCGTAGCGTCCCGACAGCGCCATCCATGCGAGCGCAGCACCCAACCCTGCCAGAGACAGGGCCTCCAGGGTGGGAGCAATCCGATCCAACAGCTTCACGAGAGAACTCCCATCCACCAGGAGCCGCCAACAACCAACGCGGCAACTGCTGTCACCGTCACGAACAGGCGCGCCACAAACGCTCCGCGGAACTGCGACGACAACAACGCCACGTTCTTTACGTCCATCATCGGCCCGTACACCATGAAGCCCATGAGAGCACCTGTCGGTGCCAATGAGGCGAACGAGCGTGCAATCACCGCATCAGACGATGAACACAGGGACAGGGCGAAACCCGCTCCCATCATCAGAGCCAACGCGCCCGCCGCAGGCAGCCCCGACAGCAACGACGACACCGGCCACAGCACCTGTGCCACCGTTGATGCGGCCACGCCTCCCAGCAAGAACGGCAAAATTCGCCCAAACGACCGACCAGTCGCTGCCAACACGCCAGAGACGCTCCGGTCGGGCATCTCGCACCCGTGCTCGCAGCAACACGCGTCGCCCCCGTGATCGGTGTCCGACAGGCTCTCCTCGCGCAGCGCGCGTGGAGGAATGACCAGCATAGACAGGCCGACCGTGAGGGCGACGATGACGGAGAGGCCAACGCGCGCGGCGACGAGCGACCATGACCCGAAGGCGTAGAGCGTCGAGGCGAACACCAGCGGGTTGATCGCGGGGGAAGCCAGCATGAGGGTCGTCGCCGCCGACAGGGGAACCCCCTTGCGCAGGAGGGAACGGAAAATCGGAACGGCCGAGCAATCGCACACGGGCAGCACGAAGGCTGCGAGGAGCGCAGTTGGCACCGAGGCGAGGGGGTTCGTTGGGAACACCCGGGCGATGAGCGCGGGGGAGAGGTAGGCCTCGATGAGTTCGGCGACGAAGACGCCCAGGAGGAGGAAGGGGATCGCCTGCAGGGTCATGCCCACCGCAATCGTCGCTGCGCGCCCAACCGGGAAACCCGCGCCGGATAGGGACCCCTGCAACGCCCAGGTGACCAGCAGCGCGGCGATCACGCACGTGCTGACGAGCGCACCCCAAGGGCGCGCGGGGCGTTTCGTTTCCGTTTCAAACACCCCACAACTCTAGTGCAGGGCTGCGCGCTCCCCGCAAGCACGCGCCGTGGCGACGAGGCCGTGCACCGATGCGGGGAGAGCACGCCTGCGCTGTGTGCAGACAGACGCGCCCCCGATGGGCATCTGAACAGTCGCTTCGCTACACTGGTTTTTCGCTACGATCCGGCCCGCGACAGCGGGGTATCGCCGGGGAGCATCCGGAAGAAAGAGGACAGCGATAGTCGGCCACGGCCTCGTCCCCTCCAGTAGAACCGGACGGGAGGGCCCGACACAGCCCCAACGAAGCGGCCGCACCCGACCAACGGGAGCGGCAAGCGGGGTGGTACCGCGGGTGCCGGCGACGCCGGTCCTCGTCCCTGTATAGGCGCGAGACGAGGACACTCATGACGAAGCACGGCTTCTATCCCCGCCACCGGCAAGACGAGGTGGACCCCAGCCCTTCCTTCCCGACCATGGAAGCATCCACGCTGGCCTTCTGGGCGAGCGACGACACCTTCCGCAAGTCGGTGCAGATGCGCGACGCCGGCGAGCACGGCTCTAACGAGTTCGTGTTCTACGATGGTCCGCCTTTCGCCAACGGCCTGCCCCACTACGGTCACCTCCTGACCGGCTACGTCAAGGACGTGGTGGGCCGCTACCAGACCATGAAGGGCCACCGCGTCGAGCGCCGCTTCGGCTGGGACACGCACGGTCTGCCCGCCGAGCTCGAGGCGCAGCGCCAGCTCGGCATCGAAGACGTCACCGAGATCACCCGCGAGGGCGGCATCGGTATCGAGGCGTTCAACGCGGCCTGCCGTTCCTCCGTCCTGCGCTACACGAAGGAATGGGAAGAGTACGTCACCCGCCAGGCTCGCTGGGTGGACTTTGAGCACGACTACAAGACATTGGACAAGTCCTACACAGAGTCCGTGATCTGGGCATTCAAGCAGCTCTATGACAAGGGTCTGGCCTACCAGGGTCACCGTGTCCTGCCCTACTGCTGGAACGACCGCACGCCCCTGAGTAACCACGAACTCAAGATGGACGACGAGGTCTACCAGGACCGCACCGATAACACGGTGACGGTGGGCCTGCGCCTGGAGAAGAAGCTGCGCGAGGACTCGGCCCGCCCCGAGCTGGCCCTCATCTGGACGACCACGCCGTGGACCCTGCCCTCGAACTCGGCTGTCGCCGTGGGACCGGAGATCGAATACTCCCTCGTCGAGGTTGCGGCCGACCATGAGGGCAACCTCGCTGGCGAACGCGTCCTCATCGCCACCGACCTGATCCCGTCCTACGCCAAGGAACTCGGCGAGGAGCCCACCGTCGTCGCGACCTACAAGGGCCATGAGCTGGTTGGTGCCCACTACCACCCGATCTACGACTACTTCGACACCCCCGAGCGCCGCGCCGAAGGCGGTGCCCCCGGCCCCAACGGCTGGTCCATCATCGCCGCCGACTACGTGACGACCACGGACGGCACCGGCCTCGTCCACCAGGCACCCGCCTTCGGTGAGGACGACATGTGGACGTGCATGGAGTACGGCATCGGCCTCGTTATGCCGGTCGACGAGGGCGGCGTCTTCACCTCGGAGGTCCCCGACTACGAGGGCATGCAGATCTTTGACGCGAACCGCTATGTCGTGGCCGACCTGCGCGAGCAGGGTGGCCCGATCGCGCGCCGCGCCCCCGAGATCCGCGCCGTGCTGGTGCGCGAGAAGTCTTACGTGCACTCCTACCCGCACTGCTGGCGCTGCCGCAAGCCCCTCATGTACAAGGCCGTGTCTTCGTGGTTCGTTCGCGTGACCCAGATTCGCGACCGCATGGTCGAGCTCAACCAGGAGATCACCTGGACCCCCGCGCACACTAAGGACGGCATCTTCGGCAAGTGGCTGGAGGGTGCCCGCGACTGGTCGATCTCGCGTAACCGCTTCTGGGGCGCGCCAATCCCCGTGTGGGTGTCGGACGATCCGGCCTACCCGCGCACGGACGTCTACGGCTCCATCGCGGAGCTCGAGGCCGACTTCGGCGTGGAGGTCACGGACTTCCACCGTCCCTTCATCGACTCTCTGACGCGCCCGAACCCGGACGATCCGACGGGTAAGTCGACGATGCGTCGTATCTCCGACGTGTTCGACTGCTGGTTCGAGTCCGGCTCGATGCCCTTCGCGCAGGTGCACTACCCGTTCGAGAACCAGGAGTGGTTCGAGAACCACTACCCGGGCGACTTCATCGTCGAGTACATCGGTCAGACGCGCGGCTGGTTCTACACGCTGCATGTCCTGGCGACCGCGCTCTTTGATCGTCCCGCGTTCCGCTCCTGCGTCTCCCACGGCATCGTGCTGGGTGACGACGGCCTGAAGATGAGTAAGTCGCTGCGTAACTACCCGGACGTGGCCGAGGTGTTCAACAAGTACGGCTCCGACGCGATGCGTTGGTTCCTCATGTCGAGCCCGGTCGTGCGCGGCGGCAACCTGATCGTCAAGGAAGAGTCGATCCGCGACACCGTCCGTCAGGTGCTGCTGCCGATCTGGAACACGTACTACTTTTTCACGCTGTACGCCGGTGCCTGCAACAAGGGCGAGGCTACGAAGCGAAGCGCATTGACCTGTCCTCGCCCGAGGCCGTGGCCGCGCTGGTGCAGATGGACCGTTACCTGCTGGCGCACACCCGCACCCTTGCTGAGGACGTGCGCGGCGCGCTGGATGCCTATGACGTGGCGGGTGCGTGCGAGGTGGTCCGCGACTACCTGGACGTTCTGACGAACTGGTACGTGCGTACCCAGCGTCAGCGCTTCTGGGACGAGGACAGCGCCGCGTTCGACACGCTGTACACGGCTCTCGTGACGCTCATGGAGCTGGCGGCACCCCTGCTGCCGCTGCTGAGCGAGGAAATCTGGCGTGGCCTGACGGGCGGAGAGTCCGTGCACCTGACGGACTACCCGGTCATCGACGAGGCCGTGGATGCCCCCGAGCTGGTCGCCGCCATGGATGAGGTTCGTTCGATCGTGTCGTCGGCTCACGCGCTGCGCAAGACACATCAGCTGCGCGTGCGCCAGCCGCTGGCCTCCCTGCAGGTCGTCTCCGAGCACTTTGCGGCCCTGGAGCCCTTCACGGACCTGATTGCCTCCGAGGTGAACGTGAAGTCCGTGGTGTTCTCTGCGCCGGAGAATTCGGGCTTGAGCGTTCGTACCGAGCTGAGCCTGAACCCGCGTGCCTTCGCCCCGTCGGTTCGTAAGCTGACGAGCCAGCTGTTCAAGGCGCAGAAGTCCGGGCAGTGGGAGCTGACGGAAGACGGCGCCTGCCGTTTCCCGGGCGTTGTGGTTGACGGCGCTCCGCTGGAGCTGACGGGTGACATGTTCTCGGTGTCTACCTCCGTGGACGCTGCCGAGGGACAGGTCGCGGACGTGCTGGCGTCGGGCACCTTCGTGGTGCTCGATACGGAGCTGACCCCCGAGCTGGAGGCCGAGGGCTACGCCCGCGACGTCGTGCGCGCCGTCCAGGACGAGCGTAAGAACGCCGGCCTGCACATCGCGGATCGCATCGACCTGTCGCTGACGGTTCCGTCCGATCACGTGGCTGACGTGGAGACCTGGCGCGATATGATCGCCGCCGAGACCCTCGCGCTGTCTCTGACGGTCGAGGCTGGCGACAAGCTCGCGGTGAGCGTCGCCAAGCACTGAGTGCTGAACACTCAGGCGGGCGGGCTGCGCGAAGGCGCGGCCCGCCCGCTTTCATACGCGATGACGGGGCGGGGCGCACAGCTTGCAGAGCACACGCCGCAGGGCGCAGGCAGGGGGCGTGTGCTTAGCGCTGAGGTGCAAGCACCGAAGCGCTAGCGTGACGCGATGTAACGCAGATCGACGGTCGCCTCACGCAGGCGCTCGAGGTAGGCAGAGTTTGACGTCATCCACGGTGAGAGGACGGGTTGACCGTCCTGCTTCATGAAGGAGTTCAGCAGATCCTCGCGAGAAAATCGCGTGGCGAAGAGGATCTGGCGCAGCTCACGGCTGTTCGCCGCCTCGACGCTCAAGATGGGGTAGGTCGCGTGCGTGTAGCGCTTGACCCTGGGCCACGGCGTATCCGTGATGCGCCAGCGGCCATCGGTCGGCGGATCGCTCGGCAGAACGATGGGGCGCAAACGAAGATTGGCGCGGCGCAGCGCACCGAGCTGCGTGATCAGGACATAGCTGGCGAAGGCCTCGCTGCGCGTGTCCATCGTGAAGCGCGTGCTTGGGTGACGCTCGGACCAGCTGAAACGGTAGTAGCCCGATATCTCCCACATCGTGAAGAAGTCAGTGTTGTAGGACGAGAACGAGTGCCCGTAGCCGTATCCGTTCTGGAAGTCACTTTGTGCGACGGAAGTACCCGAACAGAGCTTCCCAATCAACGTCTCTAACTTCTCCAACATGCTCGGAGACTCCTTCGATGATGTTTTGCGTGATGAGTTCGTCAATCGTCATGGCAACCCATGCGCCCAGAGCGACCTTCTCGAGGATGCGAACTTGTGGAGCGTATCCGTAGGACCCGTGGTCTTCGTCGAGCAAACAGATCTCGATCATGACGTCCTCAGGCAGAGCGTTGCCCGTGAAACGGAACTGGTGGTAGAGCTCGTTGAAGTTGGCCGGCGGCCCCGAGCGGAACTCGGAGGGGAAGATGCCGCCGTTCATGATGGGGGTCAGATGGCGTCCACCGACGTGGCCAATGTGGTCGAGGCCGGTGATGTCGAAGGCTTCGATGAACTCGGCCTTGGAACGGAAATATCGATTGGTTCCGGGGACCTCGCCGTGGTCGCGATCCTGGCGCCAGGCGGGGAACGTGGTCTTCGGCTTGGCGTATCGGGAGCGAAGCCAGGCGTTGGTTGACACCAGTTCGGGGTCAGTGCCGTCGGACATCTGGGCCGCCATGGAACCGGTGACGTCCATGCCCGCGCGATAACGTTGCCCGAGTCCCGCCTCGGCGTGGGGGAGCACGTCCCCGGGGCCGGGAGCGCGCACGGGGAACATTGCGCTCATGGGGGTGACGACTTCGTCTGGGTGTGGATTGTGCGGCTCGGGGGGCACGGAAGCTCGATTCTCTGTGGTGATGCAGGTCAGGAAACGGCGATCCCAGCCGCTATCGTCCTGGCGGTTGCGGGATCGGGGGAACCACCGACGGCTGCGGGGGAGTCGGGGACGATTGAACAGGGGAAGTCGGGATTGGGGATACGGCACGCGTGGGAGCCTGAGGACCGTGCGCAGGCTGCGAGGGCCTGTCCGCTGTGGGACGCTGGGGCGCGGAGCTGCCCCTGTCGCTGTGCGCGTGCGCTCCTGCATGGGAGACAGTACTCGCTTGGGTTTGCTGTCCGGTGTCCGCGACTTTTGACGCCACGGGCGAAGAGGCCGTGTGCACGGGCTTGTCTGTTTTGCTGCGCCGTGGCCCCTTGCTTCCCTTATGCCCGCGGCTGGGCTTAGCGGGCTTTCTGAACATTGCCAGCTCGAGGGCGTTCATGAGCGGACAGACCATCTTGTTGTAGCGCTCGTAGTCCAGGCCGTAGAGTTCTTCGCTCACGCATTTGAGGCGCACGTTGGAGAATTGCACCTGCGTGTAGAAGAAGATCGACATGGGGACTTTGAACACCGTGGAGATGCCAGCGATTGCGATGCTTGAGGATTCGGGGATCGTCAGGACGTCGTCGCGTGACTTGATGCGCTGGCTTTTCTCGTCCACGAAAATCACGATTTCCGTGAAGTAGTCGAATGCGGCGTAGACCGCTTGGAGCATTTGCTGCCACGAGACGCGGTGCGTCAGCGTGAACGTTGACCGAATCCAGCCGCTATCGACGTGTTGTCCTTCAAGATACATGGCACTGCTCCTCTCGCGTCGTTGTTCGCCGAAGGTGTGTGGGTGTTCAGCCGTGGGTGGGGGTGCTGGACCCGTTGGGCTTGGCCGCGTGCAGGTGCATCATGATCTCCATGGAGTCCATGAGCTGAGACATCGACTTGTTGTACTTCTCGTAGGTGGTGTTGCGGAACTCTTGGTTGACGCTGCCGACGGATACCGCTACCGCTTGGCTCTGATTGCGGAATGTGATCATCAGGGGGGCGTTGAGGACCGTGGAGATGCCGCGCAGTATGATCGCGCGGTCTTCGGGGATTGTGAGGATGTCCGACTGCTTGGCCACGGAGATCTGCGTGCCGTCGACCAAGACCTGTGGGTTGGCGAAGTACGGGTACGCCCCGTGCACGGCCTGGAGCAGCTGGTCCCATGTGACGCGGTACGTTAGGTTGAACGTGGAGCGGATCCAGCCGTTTTCCTCACGTTCTTCAACGAGCAGCATGTCTCATCCTTATCGTGTCACGCGCGCATGAGAGCGCGCGTGAGGGGCATCCTATCAGTAAGCGCTCAGCGAGCCGCATCAATAGCTGCTTTGGCGGTTTTCAGGTCGACGCCGGTGCGGTCTTTGTATGCCTTGATGGCGCTGATGAGGCGGTCGTCGGCCACCATCTGGAGTTCGGCATCCGTCAGCTCGCGGCTGGTGGAGACGATCGCGGATGTGGGCACGGGCACGGCATCAATCGCGGCCTTGGCTGCCTTGAGGCTTACGCCGGTGCGGTCCTTGTATGCCTTGACTGCCGCGATTTTCGGGCCCGTAGCCAGCAACTCCATTTCGGCGTCGCTCACTTCCAGGGACGAGGCCGTGGCGGGGGCGAGCGGATCGGTGGAAGCAGTGGGGGAGGAGGGATCGGCCAGAGCCGTGATTCCGGCGTCTGCGTAGGCGGCGCGCAGGCGCGCCTCAAGGGTTGCGACTTGCTCCTTCAGTCGGCGGTTTTCGGTGCGCAGCTCTTCAATCTCGCTTGCTTGGCCGAACCACTTGCCCATGGGGGTCCTCCATATCTCATTCTTTCTTGTTCCCTCCCATCTTACTCGCCCCGTCAGGACAGTGGACCGACGTTCGAGCCACAGCCTCGTCGATGAGAGGATCGTCGGGGCGCAAACGCGCCGTGACCGGCGGAACAAGCCGCTCGCGCCGCGCGGGCCGGTAAAATAGCGGAGACACTGCGAGCCGCGGAGGAAACATGGCAGGCGAATCGTTCTTCGGGCAAGAGCCCACCCACGACGACCAGCGAGGCGGCATCCCCGCCGACCTGATCCCGTATCTGGAAGCGGCCGACGAGGCCCCCGAACCCGAGGACGGCGGCACGGCTGCCGACCCGCAGGCTGAGGAGAGCGAGCGCGAGGCCGCCCTACGCGCCCTCGTTGAGCACTCGCTGCTGCTGGGACCCGACCCCTCCGTCCTCGCCGAGATCGAGGGTGAGGTGGACGAGGACTTCGTCGACGACGCCGCCGAGGAGCGCGAGGAACGCGCCTCCCACGAGGCAGCGCTGGCCAAAGCCGAGGACGACGTCGCCCTGGACGCCCGCGTGCAGGAGATCTACCAGTCCATCGTCGCGCGCGCCCCCGAGCACGACATCGACCCCACCCTCGACCGGGTGAAGCTCGCCCTGGACATCCTGGGCGACCCGCAGAACGCCTACCCGTCAATCCACATCACGGGCACGAACGGCAAGACATCCACATCTCGTATGATCGACTCGCTGCTGACCGCGTTCGGCATGAAGACAGGCCGCTTCACGAGCCCGCACCTGCTTGACGTACGCGAGCGCATCTCGCTGGAAGGCCACCCGATCACGCGCGAGGGCTTCGTACGCGCCTGGGAGGATATCGCCCCCTACGTCGGCATGGTGGACGAGCGCAGCCAGGAAGAGGGCGGCCCGCGCCTATCCTTCTTCGAGGTCTTCACGATCATGGCGTACGCGGCCTTCGCCGACTTCCCGGTCGACGCCGCCGTCGTCGAGGTCGGCATGGGCGGACGCTGGGACGCCACGAACGTCATCGACGCCGGCGTCTCCGTCATCACACCGATCGCCCTGGACCACACGAAATGGCTCGGCTCCACGATCGAAGAGATCGCGCGCGAAAAAGCCGGCATCATCAAACCCGGCCAGGTCGTCGTCATCATGAAGCAGCAGGAAGCAGTCCTCGACATCCTCCTCGAGCAGGCCCGCACCGTCGACGCCATCGCACGCGTCGAAGGCCGCGACTTCGAGGTCATGGACCGCCAGATGGGCGTCGGCGGCCAGATGGTCACCATCCGTACGCCCTCCGCGGTCTACGAAGACGTCTTTGTCCCGCTGTTCGGCCAGTATCAAGCGCACAACGCGGCAGCGGCCCTCGTCGCCGTCGAAGCCTTCATGGGCGGTCGCGGCCTAGATGGGCGCATCGTCGAGCAGGGCCTCATGAACGCATCGAGCCCCGGACGCATGCAAGTCGTGCGCCATTCACCCACGATCATCGTGGACGCCGCGCACAACCCCGCGTGCGCGGCCACCCTGCGCGAAGCCATCGAATCTTCCTTCGCCTTCGCGCGCATCGTCGGCGTCTACGCGGCGATGGGAGACAAAGACGTCGAAGGCGTCCTATCCGAGGTCGAACCCTTCCTCGACCACCTCGTCGTCACGCAGATGCCGGGTGAACGCGCAGCTGACGTCGCACGGCTCGCAGAGATCGCGGAAGAGGTCTTCGGTCCCGACCGGGTAGATGTGCGCGAATCACTGGCCGACGCGGTCGATCGTGCAGCCGAAATCGCCGAGGCCGGGGCGCAGCCCGCGGATCGTAGCGGAGTCCTAGTGTTTGGCTCAGTGAAGCTGGCCGGTGAAATGCTGGCGCTCGCGGGCCACTCTCCGCGATGAACTGAATCACCCCTGAGGCGGTCGCCCTGTGGCGGCCGCCTCAGTTGGGTTTTTGTATGGAACGTGGCACGATTATCTCGACTACAAGAAAAGATGAGCATTTTGCAAGGAGGCACCATGAAGAAGCTCGTCAATGATGTTCACGCCGTCGTCCGCGAAACCCTGGAGGGATTCGCCCTGGCCCACCCCGACATCGTCGATGTTCACTACTCGCCCGATTTCGTCACCCGCGCCGTTCCTAAGGCCGAGGGCAAGGTCGGCCTCGTTTCCGGCGGCGGATCTGGGCACGAACCCTTGCACGCGGGCTTCGTCGGAGAAGGCATGCTGGACGCGGCCGTGCCCGGTGCGGTGTTCACCTCGCCGACCCCCGACCCGATCCTGGAAGCCACGAAGGCTGCCGACCGCGGGGCAGGCGTCCTGCACATCGTCAAGAACTACACGGGCGACGTCCTCAACTTCGAGACTGCGGCCGAGCTGGCGGACATGGAGGACATTCAGGTCTCCACGGTCATCGTCAACGATGACGTGGCTGTCGAAGACTCCCTCTACACGGCGGGTCGTCGCGGCGTCGCCGGTACCATCTTCGTGGAGAAGATCGCGGGAGCGGCCGCCGAGCGCGGCGACTCCCTGGAGGAAGTCACCCGCATCGCGACCAAGGTCAACGACCAGACTCGCTCGATGGGCCTGGCCCTGGGACCCTGCACCGTGCCCCACGCTGGCAAGCCCTCCTTCGACCTGGGCGAGGATGAGATCGAGCTGGGCATCGGTATTCACGGCGAACCCGGATACCGCCGCGGCTCCATGGAGAGCGCCGATGCCCTCATCGCCGAACTCTACGAGCGCGTGCGTGGTGACCTCGGCCTGACCGAGGGCGAGCGCGTCGTCGCCCTCGTTAACGGCATGGGCGGCACCCCCATCTCCGAGCTCTACATCTGCTTCCGCGCGCTTGCCGCTCTGCTGAAGAAGGACGGCATCGCGATCGCCCGCCAGATGGTTGGCAACTACGTCACCAGTCTGGAGATGCCCGGCGTCTCCGTGACCCTCATGCGCGCCGACGACGAGCTGCTCGAACTCTTCGACGCGCCCGTGAACACGGTCGCCTGGAAGTAATCAACCGTAGCAAGGAAGAAGGAGAGAAACGATGAGCCTGGATGCGCAGTGGGCACAGCGGTGGATCGAGCTGTCGGCGAGTGCGGTTGCCGAGCACCGTGACTACCTGGTGGACCTGGACCGAGCGATCGGGGACGGCGATCACGGCGAGAACATGGACCGAGGCTTCCGCGCTGCGGTTGAAGCCCTCAGCGAGGCCCAGCCGGGCAGCGTTGCAGAGGTTCTCAAGACGGTCGCCAAGACCCTCATGTCCACGGTCGGCGGTGCCGCCGGACCCCTGTACGGGACCGCGTTCCTGCGCGCATCCAAGGCCGCCGGTGGCGACGACCTGGACGGCGTGGGCGTGGCCGCCGTCATCGAGGGAGCCCTGAGTGGCATCCAGGCGCGCGGCAAGGCCACCACGGGTGAAAAGACCATGGTGGACGCGTGGACCCCGGCCCTCGAGGCCGCCCGCGCGGTCGCTGAGGCGGGCGGAGACGCGGGCGTCGTCCTGGAGGCAGCCGCCACGGCCGCCGAGGCAGGGGCCGCCGCCACCGAACCCCTGCGCGCCACGAAGGGGCGCGCCTCCTACCTGGGTGAGCGCTCCATCGGGCACCTCGACCCGGGTGCCGTCTCCACCTCCCTCATTCTGCGCGCCGCCGCGCTCGCAGCCACCGAGGGCCAGGACGCATGAGCGCGCGCGTCTCCTTCGTCATCGTCTCCCATTCCGCCTCTCTTGCCGTCGGCGTGTGCGAGCTGGCCGCCCAGATGGCCCCCGACGTGCGCTTCGAGGCCGCTGGGGGCACGGACGACGGTCGTATCGGCACCTCCTACGACCGCGTGGAGGCGGCCCTCGAGGCTGCCCTCGCAGCCGTGGATGGGGAGGGCAGCGGCGTCATCGTCCTCACCGACCTCGGCTCGGCCACGATGACCGTCGAATCAGTCATTGAGATGAGTGACGACCCCGAGCGCGTGCGCTTCGTCGACACCGCCCTCGTCGAAGGAGCCGTTGCCTCTTCGGTTCGCGCCCAGGTCGGCGACGACCTCGACCAGGTCGCCGAGGCCGCAGCCGCCCTCGCCCCGCGCCTGAACGACGTGCCCGCCCAGGAGGCACCCAGCCCGGCCAACCCGCCTGTCAGCGGGGGAGCGGGGGAGACTACGGCCTCGTCGGAGCGATGCGTTCCCCATGCCGAAGGAAACGCCGTCGTTGCGGATCCCGTCGGCCTGCACGCGCGCCCCGCTGCCGCCTTCACGCGCCTGGCGGCAACCTTTGACGCGGAGATCACGGTCAACGGCGTGGACGCAACGTCTATGCTCCTCCTGATGACGCTCGGTGTCGGGCAAGGCGCGACCGTCCACATTGAAGCCAATGGGGCCGACGCCACAGCCGCGGTCGCAGCGCTGACGGATATGCTTGAAAGGACCAATTAGGTAACCCTCACTATCACAGGAGACACCGTGAGCGCTAAGAGTGTTCTGCTGGAACCCCAGCACCTTCTCGACCCCACCCTGGAGCACACCCTCATCGTCGTCAAGCCCGACGGCTACGCCCGCAGCCTGACCGGCGAGATTCTGCGTCGCATCGAGGCCAAGGGCTACACGATCAAGGGCCTCAAGCTCATGGTCGCCACCCGTGAGCTGCTGGCCGAGCACTACGCCGAGCACAAGGGCAAGCCCTTCTTCGAGGGCCTCCTTGAGTTCATGAGCTCCGGCCCCGTTGTCGCCATGATCGTTGAAGGCCAGCGCGTCGTTGAGGGCATGCGCGTCCTCATGGGGTCGACCGACCCGACGACCGCTCCCGCCGGCACGATCCGCGGTGACCTGGGTCGCGCGTGGAACAGCCCTCACATGGAGAACCTGATCCACGGCTCGGACTCCGTGGACAGCGCGATGCGCGAAATCGCCCTGTGGTTCCCCGAGATTTACTGAGGGGCCTGTAACCTGCAAGGATGCATCTCAAAACCCTGACGCTGCGGGGATTTAAGTCCTTCGCCAGTGCGACCACGCTCGCCCTCCAGCCGGGTATCACGTGCGTCGTCGGCCCCAACGGGTCAGGTAAATCGAACGTCGTCGACGCTCTCGCCTGGGTCATGGGCGAGCAGGGAGCACGCGCGTTGCGCGGCTCGAACATGGCGGACGTTATTTTCGCGGGGACATCTGGGCGCGCGGCGTTGGGGCGCGCCCAGGTGGACCTGACGATTGACAATGCCGACGGGCTGCTCGACATCGAGTACTCGGAGGTGACGATCAGTCGTACCCTGTTCCGCGGGGGCGGCTCGGAGTATTCCATCAACGGCTCGCCCGTGCGGCTCTTGGACGTCCAGGAGCTGCTCTCCGACACGGGCATGGGCCGCCAGATGCACGTCATCGTGGGGCAGGGGCAGTTGGATGCGATCCTGTCCTCCACGCCCGAGGAGAGGCGCGGCTTCATCGAAGAGGCCGCAGGCGTCCTCAAGCATCGCCGCCGTAAGGAGCGAGCGCTCAAAAAACTCGCGGACATGGATGCGAATCTCGTGCGCGTCCTCGACCTGACGGCCGAGATCCATCGCCAGCTGAGGCCGTTGGCCCGCCAGGCGCGCATTGCTCGGCGCGCTTCCCTCATCCAGGCGCGCGTGCGCGACGCGAAGGCGCGTCTGCTCGCGGACGACCTGGCGTCGGCCCTCTCGCGCTTGGCTGCTCTCGAAGCCTCGGACGAGTCGGCCGCGCAGCGACGCGCCACGCTGGAGGCTCAGATCGCCGCGTCGCGCGTGTCGTTGTCGTCCCTCGAGGAAGCTGAGCGTTCCTCCTCGCCCGCGCTCGAGCAGGCGTCGGCGGACTGGCAGTCGCTGACCACTCTCACTGAGCGCCTGCGCGGAACCCTCATGGCGGCCACGCAGAAGGTCGCCCTGCGCGCAACCCCCGAGCCTCCTCCGGCAGGTGAGGATCCCGATGTGCTCGACGAGCGCGCCCGCGTCGCCGGCACCGAAGACGCCGCCTTGGCCGGGCAGGTTGAAGTCGCGCGCTCTGCATTGACGTCTGCGACTCGCGCACGCGAGGCAGCTGAGGACACCGACGAGGCAGCCTCCCGCGAGCTGGCCCGCGTCAACCGTGTCATCGCCGACCACCGTGAGAAGGTCGCACGCCTGACGGGTGACGTGTCCACGGCCGCGTCACGCCTGGAGGCCGCCCGCGCCGAGGCCGAGCGCGCGTGGAGCGCGTACCAGGGCGCTCAGGAGCGCGCCGCTGCGGCGGAGGCCGCCGTGCCGGGGACGACAGGATCTGTGGCTGACAGTGCGTTCGATAAGGATGGATTATCCGCCGATTCAAGCGGGGGAGCGGCACGCGCACACGCCGAGGCGTCCGCACGTCGTGACGCTGCGCGCGCCCGCGTGGACGAGCTGCTCGGCGTCGAGCGCGAGGCCCGAGCCGAGCGGGCCCGTTGGGAAGCTCGCCGCGACGCGCTCGAGCAGCTGTTGGCCCCCGAGGACGGTACCTCCGAGCTGTTGGGGAAGCCCGGAGTGCTCGGCCAGGTCGCGCCCCTCTTACGCGTCGCACCCGGGTATGAGGACGCCGTCGCAGCCGCGCTCGCCCCTTTCGCGGATGCCGTCGTCGTGGATTCCCTGGCCCGAGGCATGGGCGAGCTGGACGCGGCACGTGCCGCCGGTCGTTCGCTGCGCCTCGTCGTTGCGCCCGGTGACCAGAGGCGCGCGGAGGAGACCCTGAGGACGGGGGAGGCCACGGCCTCGTCGCCTGTTGCTGCTTCCCCCGGTGCTCTCGGTGCTGCGGAGCTACCCGAGGGTGCTGCGTGGCTACGCTCGGTCGTCACCTGCGAGGACGGTGCTGCGCCGCTAGCGGCACTGCTGGATGGGGTCGTCGCGTGCTCCGCTGAGTGTGCGCCTGCGGTGCTCGCCTTGACTGGCGTGCGGGTCGTCGTCACGCCCGGCGGCGACGTGCTGCGTGCGTGGTCGGTTGAGGGAGGTCGGCAGGCCTCGTCGGTGCTGTCCGTGCGCGCAGATTTCGAGCAGGCAAGTGTGCGAGCGAAGGACGCGGGTGTCTGCATGGACGTAGTCTCCGAGGAACTCGCCCATGCGAACGTGCAGCTGGATCGGTGCATCAAGGAGGCGAACGAAGCGCTCAAGGCCCTGCGTGCGGAGGATGCGCAGCGCGCGAAAGAGGCCCAGGAGTTGGCTCGTGCCCAGTCGGCGGCGCAGGCAGCCCGTGCCGAGGCCGAGCGTGCCCGCGACGTAGCCCGACGCGCCGACGAACAGGTCGAGTGGGCCCGCGAGCAGGACGTGGCAGCTCGCGCACGCCTCGAGAGGGCTGACTCGGTGGGATCGCCCGAATCACTCGAAGATGCCCAGGCTCGTGCGGATGCTGCGTCCCGTGCCGCGCGCCAGGCACGCGAGACAGAAAACGAGGCTCGGCTGAGCTTACGCACCCTCGAAGAACAATCGCGGCGCGCCGCCGCCCGCGCCCGCTCCCTGCGCCAGGCTGCCGCAGCCGAGCGCGAGGAGCGCGCCCGCTATGCCCGGCGCGAGGCGGTGAGACAGACGGAACTGGCCACGGCCTCGGACGTGGAGGCGGCCGCGCGCATCGCTCTGGAGGCCGCCGAGCGTGCCCTGTCCCGGGCTGCCGCTGAGCGCGATCGGCTGAGCGAGCGTCGCTTGCGGGTCTCCCGGGAGGTCTCGGATGCGCGCCGCGCCCTGGACCGGATGAGTGCGGAGCTGGCGGATGCGATGAACTCGGCAAACCAGGGCAAGATCGCGGTCGAACAGACGAGGGTGCGCGTCGAGGACCTGCAGCGGCGCGCCCTCGAGGAACTTTCGCTCGAGCCAGAGCAGCTGATCGCCGAGTTCGGACCGGAGGTGATGGTGCCGGTGCTGCCCCTCGACCCCGACGACGTGGAGAAAGCCGAAGCCGCCGAGCCACGCGCGTACATGCGCGCCGAGCAGGAACGCGCGCTCGCCACAGCGCAGAAGGACCTGGAGAAGCTGGGGCGCGTGAATCCGCTGGCGCTCGAGGAGCATGAGGCGCTGGCGGCGCGGCACAAGTTCCTGGTGGATCAGGTGCAGGACCTCAAGGCGTCGAAGGCGGATCTGCTGCGTATCGTGCAGGATGTGGACCGCCTGGTTCAGGAGGCATTCACGGCAGCGTTCGCGGAGACGCGCAAGCAGTTTGAGCATGTGTTCGGTGTGCTCTTCCCGGGCGGCCAGGGGGATCTGGTGCTCACCGACCCGGAGGACATGCTCTCGACCGGCATCGAGATTGAGGCCCGGCCCGCCGGCAAGAAGGTGAAGCGTCTGTCGCTGCTGTCGGGCGGCGAGCGTTCCCTGGCCGCGATCGCGTTCCTGGTCGCGATCTTTAAGGCGCGCCCGTCTCCGTTCTACGTCATGGACGAGGTCGAGGCCGCCCTGGACGACATGAACCTGACGCGCCTGCTCACCATCTTCAAGGAGCTGCAGGAGACGTCGCAGCTCATTGTTATCACGCACCAGAAGCGAACCATGGAGATAGCGGACGCCCTGTACGGTGTCACGATGCGCGACGGCATTACGAGGGTGGTGTCCCAGCGCCTCTCGGACTAAGAAAATAGGTTATCTACCTTAATAGATACACATGCGGAAAACTGATGTCATCCAGTGTGGTTGATACGTGGCAAACGGTAGAACTATGAAGTGCCGCCAATTGCCCAGCGGATCGCCCGGGTGCCGAGCAACGCCCTGGGGGCGCACACCGTCTGGTTCTGCTCGATGAAGGTCGCGATCTGGCAGGTGTGTTCGCGGCATATCCAGCGTCGCTAAACCACCGGATCCGCACCGGGATCCCGGCCCAGGGCGCGTCGATCACCTCCGCCACCATATGACCGTGGCCTTGTGCGATTCAGCCCACAACCCGGGCAGCCAGCAAAGCGATCACAGGACTCTATGTCGAGCATCAGAGCATCTGGGGTGCGAGCCACGCTCATCGCCCTCCAAACCGACGAGCAGATCACACCGATCACAACGATCAAGCGACACAGAGCAGCAGCAGGTAGGGTGAGACACCGCCCGAGGTCCTTTGAAGGCAGCGGGGGTAGAAGTCCGCTCATCACCTGGGACCTCGACCTCTACACGCAACCCCCCGACCAACACCCGGTCACCCACACTCAACTCGGAAGAGCTGACAGACGTGACAACAATCGAAATATTGTAATACAGGGCTAGTGTGATGAAAGTGGCACCACACTAGCCCTGTATTTGAAACGCTTCAACGCCTCGCTGCAAGCAATAAACTTATGATAAACGTGCTGTCGCAAGCGGGAAGCTATCTCGATGTACTATTTCGGACGTTGTGTAAAGCGCGTGAAGAGTTCGCTAAGCCTCGTCGGATCTGTGACGTCAATCGCATTTGCTCCGGTCTGGTCAGAGTTCCTCTCCCAGTACTTATTGTTGTATGTTGATGGTCCCGATTGTTTTGTGATTGTGAGTAATAGGATACCGTATCCTTCGTAGTCGCAGTAGCGCATATTGTCAAGTAGAGATTTTTTGAGCTCTGGACTAAAATGCGCTTCCAAAATGCGATCTCGCCACATTGTGAAGTATTGATCGCTATTTACTTCGAGAATTCGTTCTTCGCGTTGGCAACCAACAATGAAATGACTGCCGACTTTGAGTGGCTCGATATGGTCGAGTTGTTTAACCCTCTTCGCGTCTCCTTCTGAGTCTGCAACGCCAATTAAAATAACGGCATCATCTACTGAATAGTTTGCGTTGGCCATTCCGCAAGCGGTGCGGAAAACTTTATCGAAAATTCCCTCGTCGACTTGTCGATCTGCATGTAGTTTCAAAATGCCTTGTTTTAGCTCGAGTGAGGCTGATTCTGTGCGAGAAATCTGAGTATATTATTAATGGTGGTGTGCGCATCTGCGTCGTAAATATTTGTAGGTAAGTTTCCTGGAGAAAGAGATTGTTTAATCTTCTTCATGATTGCGCTGATATTTTTTTCGCGTTCACTTGCTTTGGTTTTATTTCTGTCATCGACTCCGCTATAAATATCTGTCAGCCCTTCTCCCAACCTGTTAATGTCATTCACGACCATGCTATTGCCGAATAATGATCTATGTAGTGCGACGACAATTAATGCAAAGAAGGATGTGAACGAATTAGAGTTTTTGAATCCTACAAGGCCTCGAACGTGCTGCTTGCCAACCGACTTAGCAGTGTATTCAAGATACTCCATGCAGTGCTTAATTTCAGCAGTCAATCTGTGCGTGCCATATTTTGTTAGTTCCTCGGAAATGGTCTTCGCTTCGTTGCTTTCGGTCTCTCCGCTTTGGTAATATTTATCAAGGGCCTTTGGGGAGCGTTCAGGCATCGTTGTCAGAATTCCGATGACGATTTCTGCAAGGCATTGTTCGTCAAGACTCTCTCTAAGGTCGCTCCCTCGCGTAATTCCGTTACGTCCCCAGTATGTCTGATTTGCGGAAATTTGATAGCCGTGTTCCTGTTGTGCTGGTTCAATCGAAATAGTAGGCATTTCTGAAAGTTCGAGTGTTTCTGGACTTGTGTCATGGCGGAATACTGTTGATAATGTGCGAATGTATGAACTGAATGGTGAGGTAATTCCTGCCTGTCTCCGCTCCTGGCTCGATAGACGATGTCCGTACGTATTGATCCTGTTGAACACTGTGTTAACGGTATCAGAAGTTGGTGCGGTCATAATTGAGATTGGAATTGTGTAATCAAGGAACGTTGAACTTTCCTCTGGTGTTATCGTATCTCCTTCCTGCTCCTCTCTTTGTAGTCCCAGCTTAGTTATTCGTCTTTGTGCTGTCGGAAACTCTTTCGCTGCGAAGTACTTTCCGTCTTTCGTTGCAAATGCGTTGTCAATGTAAGAGACGATAGTGTGGAGACGTTGGAGTCCATCGATAATTTCAAATCTCGTTCCTTTTTCTGCAACGAGAATATTTGGAAGTGGATAGCCGTTCAGAATTGAGTCGATTAGTGCCTGTTTTTCTTCGAGGGTCCATACTAATTTTCTTTGGTATGTTCGATTCACCCAAAGTGATTCTTGGCTGTATTTTGTGTAAATTGATTGAAGTGTCCAGGGTTGTGTTTTTGTTTCAATCATTGTGTCCTCCGTTGGTTGTTCTAATTGAACGTGTTCTCGGGCAATATTCATTCCTTGTTCGAGTCGCTCGAGTACTTGGATGTTAGCATGTATTACCCTTGAGTTAGAGGGAAACTGTCAAGTGTTTTGCATTTGGAGAATATACAAGAAAGTTCCTGGAGGGGTGGCAGTGCCATAGGGGGTGGCCTGGTCTCGTTTGCGGTGATGCTGTTTGGAGGCTGGCCATGGGTTGTCGTTGGATGCTTGGTATCGAGGATCGCGCGGCGATCATGGCGGGGCTGGAGGCGGGTTTGTCCCAGGTGTGTGTCGCTCATTTGATTGGACGTAGCCCTTCGGTGGTGTGCCGTGAGATCGCTCGCCATACGGACCCTGACGGGGAGCATCGGGCCGAGGAGACTGGCAAGGCAGCCTGCGCATCTAGGCGTCGCCCGAAGAAGCGCCTGTTGGATTGTGATGAGGTCCTTCGCCGGCGAGTGATCTCTGATTTGTCCCAAGGGCACACGCCCCGCCGGATCAGCGCACCGCTTGCACGCCGAAGCGTGTGGCACACTGCCCTCCATGGACACTCCCTCCCCCGACGCTCACAGGGGGCAGATTCTAGGGGTGGTTGCAACGCGTGTTATGCCCTGAGTAGCAGCTCAAGTCGCTGCTTGGGTGTGTCCCAGTTTAGCGTTTTACGGGGGCGGTCATTGAGTTGGTCGGCGATGGCGTCCAGGTCTGCTTCGGTCAGGAATGACAGATCGGTTCCTTTGGGCATGTATTGGAGCAACAGCCCGTTCGTATTCTCGTTGGTACCGCGCCTCCAGGGTGAGTGTGGGTCACAAAAATACACGTCAAGGCCTAGCTCGGAGGCGATCTCGCGGTGCTGAGCCAGCTCGCTTCCCTGGTCCCAGGTCAATGACAGGCGCAAGGAATCGGGTAATCCCGCGAGCTTGTCGATAATGGCATCTTGAACTTCAACGGCTGTGTGTCCGTTGGGCAAGTAGAGCAACAGCGTGTACCGGGTGGAACGTTCCACGAGCGTGCCGACTGCGGATTGTCCCTTAGCTCCGATAATCAAGTCACCTTCCCAGTGTCCGGGCAGCGCCCTATCCTCCACACTGGCGGGCCTTTCGCTGATCATCACCATGGGGTCCTTGAACCGCGGCCGCACCTGGGGAGAGTATGCGGCCGGGCGCCTGCGAGCTCGGCCTTGGCGCATGAGGGAAGCGATCTCTTTGCGGAGTGTTCCTTTGGCTTGGATGAAGATGGACTGGTAGATCGTCTCCACGCACGGGTTCATGCTCTGATTATGCGGGAAACGCATACGCAAGTAGGCGCAAATCTGTTCCGGGCTCCACCTGATCAAGCTTGCCCCAGATGATGCCCCATAAGTGAGGATTGGCGCATTTGCACGCTTTAGGACGTGTGAGTCGCTTGCCTGCCCGCATGTGAGCAATGTAGGGGTTGTAGCACGTGGAGGTAATCCCATTGCGCTTCAGCTCCCGACTCACAGTCGAAGGCGAACGCCCCAACCGGCGGGCAATATCACGAATCGAGAACCCCTCGACGCGCCACCCAAAGATAAGCATGCGTTCCTTGAGCGACAAGAACCGTTTACTGACCCGATGCGGTTGGCACTTCATATACAGACGGTACCAATGAGCCTGCGGAGCGATACTAGCTCGCTCACACCGCCCACTTGAACGAGTCCGACCATTACGCCAGACCTTACCCGTCCGCTTCGAGACCCCAACAGCGTGAGCAGCCTGCGTGACGTTCAAACCATCAGCCAAAGCCCGCACATACTCCCGATGCCGAGCCTGACACCCCTCACGACGGGAGGGGTACTCAACCCCCTGAAAAACACGACCAACACCAGCCACAACGAACTCCTTCACCAAGAACCGTTGCAACCACCACTAGAACCTAGAGTGCGATCAGCCACGAGGCGATCGACACGTGGATTGACGCCCACCCCAAGAAGACCCTCATCGAGCACGGCATATGCTTGCCCTCGCGCAGGTGGATACGCAAGAAACCCCAGCAAGCGGCCGCAAACCACCCATTGTTGGGATGCGACTGATCGATTGAAGCGCCCCGACATCGCTGATCGCAAGATCCCGGGCAACTGGGAACGCAACCTGATCATCGAAGCCTGTCGATACTTCTGCCTCAGCTACGTGAGGCCCTGGCCTGTAAAATTATTACGCACTTCGTTAGCCTACAGAAGCAGGCCCGCGATGGAGAGAGATATGAATTTACTGGCGTGTATCGGATCATATATAGGGGTCTGTTGCTGCGCCACGACGGTGGTCTCCCAGCACTTGGCGGATTAGGGGTGTGTGCTGTCAAGCGTCGCTGATAGCCTTAACGCATGGTGGAACGATGCGACGCACGTGAGCGGGACCAAGGCGACAGCTTCGACAATGGCGTTGACTGGGCAGCTTTCGGCGAGCTGACGACTCGATGTGATTACGTCAGCGAACCATGGCTCACGCATACTGATATCTACGACGAGAACGGTGCTCCGGTTGCGTTGGACGAACAAAGCGTGACTGCCCAAGAGGCCTGTGCGACCGGTGTCTATCATCTTGCGGGTGGTTGCGTCGTCACCGATGCTGATCTTGAGGCAGACGCGGCGCGCTTTGAGCTGGGAGAGTGCACTGGTGAGTGGAGGATCGTATAGGAATCGTTATTCGTATATCACTATGAAGAGCCAGTTACGCGCGTGCCAGCTGAGAGATTCTGGACCGGGAAACGCCCATGATCCAGGCAGTATCGTCAATGGACAGGCCTGAGGCGCGCAGTGAACGAGCAACCTCGCGGGATTGAGCAGCAGCGGCTGCCTGGGCATCAATGGCGTCTTGTGTCGCAGCCTTTGCTTGTTTGACGGACTGTGCCTGTGGGATAGCTGGGATGATGGTGATATCCCAGTCCCTGTGGTCGACATCTGGGTCAATCGTGTCCAGGTAATCGATCACTTGCTGTCGGGCGTCGGAAAGGCGTCGGACCTGCGTCATTGCGTGGTCGCCGTTGAGGAGCTCCCAGCCACCACCGAGTTTGCTTTCCCACCTCTGGGCGGTGACGATAATGCTCGTCATTTCTGTTTACTCCTTTCGATAGCCTCAAGAGCTTGTCGTGTTAATGCGGGCGACACTTCGCGGGTCTGTGTAATAACAACTGTGATACCGTCCTTCGACCAGACCTCGTGATCCCCTTTTCCTTGGCGGGCGACGAAGCCAGCCTTGAGGAGCTCTCGCCTCAGCTTGCGGTATGGCATTGGTCGCGTCATGACACAAGTTTAGTCCCCCTAAACTCGCTGAGCAACGCGATTGTAGTGATTGTTCGGTAGGTATGGGTTGGCTGTACAGCGAAACGCGGGCAGGGACCCTCTGTCCCCGCCCGCGCCTCGAAGCTGTGCGTCCCGCCGCTGCGGGAGCGGTGATATCAGTCGTTCATGAAATGGCGTTCGTCTAGGATCTGCGCGCCAGCGCCCACCAGGGAGGGCAGGTGCTCGTTCGCGTGGTGGCCGCAGAAGAAAAGCTGGCCGCCCGACGGCATGGTCGCACGAACCCAGGCGCGAGCGCCGCAGGCGTCGCAACGATTCGCCGCGCTCAGCTGCGGCTCGTCCAGTACGGGGCGTTCAAGAATCTGTGCCTTCATGCGTCCATCACACACCATTGAGCCACCCCCGCGCACCCCTGTTCACCGGGGGCGCAATCTCTGACCACCGTCGACACCATGACACAACGCCTCACGGGCCACGACAACGCAGAAATGCCCACGAGAATGTCGCGTACGACGAGCCGCCAAACCGCGCCGATCAGCGCAAAATAGCCCAGGCCTCGTCAAGCGTGGAAAGCCTCCCAGAACCCACGCCACACGCCCAGCGGACCGCAAACGAGCACGTAGCCACCTATGATTCACCTCGTGACTCCTACCGACTCATCCGACTACAACGCACGGCACCTCTCTGTCCTCGAAGGCCTTGAGGCGGTGCGCAAGCGCCCCGGCATGTACATCGGCTCCACCGACCACCGAGGCCTCATGCACTGCCTCTGGGAGATCATCGACAACGCCGTCGATGAAGCTCTGGAAGGATACTGCGACACCATCGACGTGCGCCTCCACCCCGACCACTCCGCCTCCGTTGCCGACAACGGCCGAGGCATCCCCGTCGACATCGTGCCCGGCCAAGGCCTGACCGGCGTCGAGGTCGTCTACACCAAGCTCCACGCCGGCGGTAAGTTCGGCGGAGGCTCCTACGCGGCCTCCGGCGGCCTCCACGGCGTCGGCGCGTCTGTCGTCAACGCTCTGTCCGCCCGCCTCGACGTGCAGGTGGACCGCGGCGGCAAGACCCACGAGATGTGCTTCCGCCGCGGCGAACCCGGCGAATTCGACGACTCGAAGCAACGCACCCCCAACTCGCCCTTCGCGCCCTTCACGGACGGCTCGATCCTCAAGACCGTCGGCAAGGTCAAGAAGGCACAGACCGGTACGCGCGTGCGCTTCTGGGCAGACTTCCAGATTTTCCCGGCCACGGCAGCCTTCTCCTGGGAGGACCTGCTGGCGCGCGCCCGCCAGACTGCGTTCCTCGTGCCCGGCCTGACCATCAACTGCTACGACGAGCGCGGCGACGAGGAAGTGCGTGAGAGCTTCCGCTTCGACGGAGGCGTCGTCGACTTCGCGAACTGGCTGGCCTCCGACGGCCCCGTCACCGATACGTGGCACATCACGGGTGAAGGCACCTACAACGAGACCGTGCAGGCCCTCGACTCTAAGACCGGCCACCTGCGCGCCACCGAGGTTGAACGCACCTGCGAGGTCGACATCGCGCTGCGCTGGGGCATCGGATACGACACGGCTGTCCGGTCCTTCGTCAACATCATCGCCACCCCCAAGGGCGGCACCCACGTGGCCGGCTTCGAGCAGGCGGTCCTCAAAACCCTGCGCGCCGCCATTGACAAGAACGCACGCAAGCTCAAGGTCAGCGCGAAGGACGGGCGCCCCGAAAAGGACGACGTGCAGGCCGGTATGACCGCTGTCATCACCGTGCGCTTCCCCGAGCCTCAATTCGAGGGCCAGACGAAGGAAACGCTGGGTACCCCGCAGATCCGAGCCGTCGTCAACCGCGTCGTCACCGACTGGCTGAAGGACAAGTTCGCCTCTTCCAAGCGCGACGACAAGCAGCAGACGTCCCTCCTCATGGAGAAGGTCGTCGGCGAGATGAAGGCACGCGTGTCCGCGCGCATCCACAAGGAGATCTCGCGCAAGAAGAACGCGCTGGAAACCTCCTCGCTGCCCGCCAAGCTCGCGGACTGTCGCCTCGAGGACGTGGCTGAGACAGAGCTGTTCATCGTCGAGGGTGACTCCGCCCTGGGCACGGCCAAGGCCGCGCGCAACTCCCAGTACCAGGCCCTCTTCCCGATTCGAGGCAAGATCCTCAACGTGCAGAAGGCCTCGACTGCGGACATGCTGGCTAACGCCGAGTGCGCGAACATCATCCAGGTGATCGGCGCGGGTTCGGGGCGTACCTTCGACCTGCCGCAGGCAAGATACGGCAAAGTCATCCTCATGACCGATGCCGACGTCGACGGCGCGCACATCCGCACCCTGCTGCTGACCCTGTTCTTCCGCTACATGCGACCCATGGTCGAGGCCGGGCGCATCTACGCGGCCGTCCCACCCCTGCACCGCATTGAGGTCGCGGGTAAGGGGCGCAGGAAGCGCGAATTCATCTACACCTACTCCGAGGATGAGCTGCACCGCAAGCTCGCCGCGCTGCGCCGCTCGGGCCGTACCTGGAAGGAGCCAATCCAGCGCTACAAGGGCCTAGGTGAAATGGACGCCGATCAGCTGGCAGAGACCACGATGGATCGTGCCCACCGGTCGCTGCGCCGCATCACACTGGCCGACGAGGAAGCCCTGCGCCAGGCGGAGGACGTGTTTGAGCTGCTCATGGGTTCGACCGTGGGTCCGCGCAGAGAATTCATTGTCAATGAATCGGCTGGCCTTGATCGCATGCGGATTGACGCGTAATTTCGGGCGTAAGCCGTCCGCTTCCTGAAAAAGCGTTCAGCGTGGGCACACAAAAATCCGAGGTCAGTGTGACTTAAGGCCCGATTACCCGCTAGGATGTTACGCATGACAGGACTTGCGCAGCGACTCACGCCGCCCGGGTCCGTCCCGTACCCGGGCAATCACCTCGGGTTGCGCTGGCGGCCCATGATTGGCCGCGACGCACCCGCCGTGTACGCACTCATCTCCCTGATCGAAGACGACGATAACGCTATTCGACGCACCTCCGTGGAAGACATCGCTGACATGATGGAGGGGGGAGAACGGTCGCGATTGGGTGGATACGATTGTCGGCCTTGATGCGAATCGGAATATTTGCGCGGTCGCATCGGTGCGTGTGCTGCGCGGGATCCACGAAGCTGCAACTGCCATCGTGAGTGCCTATATCCATCCGCACTGGCGAGGCCGTGGCGTGGGTCGAGCCCTTCTGTACTGGCAGGACGGCCGTGCTCGCCAGATGCTGGTCGAGACTTTCGGTGCCGAATCGGACGTCCCTGTGTCCATCTCGAACCTGGTGGACGCGCACATGACGGATCGCCGCCGCCTCTACATTGCGGCAGGCTTCTTTGCCAAGCGCATCTACCGTGTCATGTATCGCGACCTGGCGGGCGGCGAAGTAGCCCCTCAGGCGCGCCACGGCTACCGTATCGTACCGTGGAGCCAGGTTCCGCAGGAGCAGATCCGTGCGATCCATATGGAGGCTTTCCAGCAGGCGTTCCGTTCTCCGCTGCGCGCCCTGTGGTGGGATGATGCGATGAATCACTTCGATCCGCGCTGGTCGTTCGTGGCTGTGGACAGCGAGGGCGAGGTCGTCGGCTATGCGATGACGGGTCGTCCGGCGCAGCGCTGGGTTGCTACCGGTCGGTCGGAGGCCTATATCTATCTGCTCGGCGTCGCCGAGGCACACCGCGGTCGTTCGGTGGCTAGTGCCCTCGTGGGTAACGCTGTCGCAGCCGCATCAGCATCGGGTGCGTCACGTATTGGGCTCGATGTGGATATGTCAAGTCCGGATCGGGCGCATAGTATTTATGAGCATCTTGGTTTCGTTGACGAAGCCGCCGAGGTTTACTATACGATCGATCAGTAGTCCGCTAGGAGCCGAGCATGAGCATTCCTCTCGCGCAGAGAGCCGGTGCCCCTGAGTTCGTTCCCTTCCCGGGCGAGCATCACGGCATCGAGTGGGAGCCGCTGACGGCTTCTCATCATGTCGGCTTGTCGGCGCTTTTTGCGCGCATGGAGGCACGCGATAATCCGCCGTACCGCACCAGCCCGGACGAGGTAAAGGAGATGCTCTCGTCGGCCTCTCATTGGCGAGGCCTGGTCGGGGTTGCGCGCAGGGGTATCGCCGCGGGTCGCCTCGTTGCCTTCGCGCAGGTGGTCTTGCGGTTCCCTGGGCGCGTGGAGTGTGTGTGCGTCGGGGGAGTGGATCCAGACTTTCGGCGTATCGGCCTCGGTAATGCGATTGTCGATTGGCAGGAGGGGACGGCGCGCCAGATGCTCGCTGGTGTTGAGGGCGACGGTCCTGCGCAGATTACCTGCCACGTCGAGGCGGGGCAGGATGATCTTGAGGCGCAGTTGAAGGTACACGGCTTCCGTTGGGCGCGTACCTATTACGAGTTGCGCGCGACGCTGGAGGACCTGGCTCCGATGCCGGATCTCGGGTCGTACATGAGTATCGAGGCCTGGGATCCCCAGTGGGAAGAACCAGCCTTGCGTGCTGCGAACCGTTTGAACGAGTCGGAGTGGGGTCGTCCCCCGCTCACGCAGGAGCAGTGGATGCAGGGACGCACCGCTTTTGCCCCCGAATGGTCTTTTGTCGCCGTGGATCGCACGGGTGATCGTCCGCGCGTCGCGGGCTTCCTGCTGGCTTCGCGCTATGAGCAGGACTGGGCGGCGCTGGGGTGGCGTGAGGGCTATATCGACCAGTTGGGCGTGTTGTCGGCGTGGCGCGAGACTCGCGTTGCAGACGCGCTGATCCTGGCCTCGATGTGGGCACAGAAGCGCGATGGCATGGATCGCTCGGGCACCGGCGTCGGTTCTGCCAACCACACGGGTGCCCTGGCGGTCTATGACTCTCTGGGCTTTCGCACGGTCGGGCAGACTCGGCTGTATGCGATCGAAGTGTGATAATCGTCCCATATTCTGGAACAGTGCCTAATCGGGACGATCTGTGTTGTGTTTCATATTTGCAAGCTTCTTGTGAGGAGTAAGTTTCTGTGAGCGCTTTCGCAGGAATCACTCCCTTAGTCCTAATTGTCTGACCAATAAATTTTTTAGGCTCGCAGCGGAGGACCGCGAGCGTCCTCGGCGCCACGCGCGCCCCATCTCCACAGTGCGGAGCCAGCATGACTACGAAGTCGTCAGCACAAAACACATCCATTCCGCCTCTGGTCATTCGAAGCGCCATCGTTGCCTCTCTCGGCGGCCTGCTCTTCGGCTTTGACACGGCGGTCATTTCCGGTGCGGAAGAAACTTACCGAGCTGTACGCTCTGTCCTCCTTGGGTGAGGGCATGATCGTCGCCATCGCAACCATCGGTACGATCTGCGGTGCCATCGTCGCCGGTAACCTCGCCGACCGCTTCGGTCGTAAGCCAATCCTGTTCTGGATAGGTGTCCTCTTCGGCGTTGGTGCTCTGGCGACCGCGCTGGCCCCTCTGCCCACACTGGTCACAGGTGCGGATGGAACTGTGTCGGCCTCGTCCTCCTTCCCGATCGCCTTCTTCATGGTGTTCCGCTTCCTCGGCGGCGTTGGCGTGGGCCTGTCTTCCGTGGTCGCGCCCATCTACACCGCTGAGATTGCGCCTGCTCGCGTGCGTGGTCGCCTGGTCGGCCTGGTCCAGTTCAACATCGTCTTCGGTATTCTCCTGGCCTACGCTTCCAACGCGGTGATCCGCGAGATCGCCCACGAGGAGACCGCGTGGCGCTGGATGCTCGGTGTCATGGTCGTCCCCGCCGTCTTCTTCCTCATCTTCCTTGCCACCGTGCCCGAGACTCCGCGCTGGCTCCTGGCTCATGGACAGGAGGAACGCGCCGTCACAATCTCCGAGCGCCTCACCGCCACGCAGGCAGAGAGCCACGAGCAGATCGACGAGATCAAGGCGCAGATCGCCGAAGACGCTGCGGGTGGTAAGGTCGCCTTCTTCACGCGCCGCTACCGCAAGGTCATCCTCATGGCCTTCTGCATCGCGATGTTCAACCAGCTCTCCGGTATCAACGCGATCCTCTACTACGCGCCGAAGGTCATGAAGCTCGCAGGCGGTGCCGCCGTCCTGGGCGATGCCTTCCCCTACATCGGCTCCGTCATCGTCGGCCTCATGAACCTCATTGCGACCATGGCTGCCCTGACCGTCATCGACAAGATCGGTCGCCGCCAGCTCATGATCGTCGGCTCGATCGGCTACCTAGTCTCCCTGGGCTTCCTCGCCGGCATGATGTTCGCCTACGAGGGCGGCTGGTTCGAGGAGGGCAGCGCTGCTCCCGTGTGGCTCATCCTCCTGGGTCTTCTCGGCTTCATCGCCTCCCACGCCTTCGGTCAGGGTTCGGTCATCTGGGTGTTCATCTCGGAGATCTTCCCCAACCGCGTACGTGCGCGCGGCCAGTCGCTGGGTTCGCTCACGCACTGGGTGTTCGCCTTCATTACCACCTATGCCTTCCCTGTGCTCACCGATAAGCTCGGTGGTGGCTACGCTTTTGGAATCTTCTTCCTCGCGATGGTCGGTCAGCTATTCTGGGTTCTGAAGGTTATGCCCGAAACCAAGGGCATCCCGCTCGAAGAAATGGAAGAGAAGCTGGGGTTGACGAATGACTAGGATCGTGAACATCGGGGAAGCTCTCATCGATGAGATCACCCGCCCAAACAGTGAACCCGTCGAGGTCGTCGGGGGGATCGATGCTCAACGTCGCAGCCGGTCTGACTCGGCTGGGTCACGAATCCGAGCTGGCGACTTGGTTCGCGCGCGATGCGCGCGGCGACAAGGTCCGCGAGCACGCCGAGGCCGCGGGAGTGACCCTCACTCCCGGCTCTGACGGAGCCGAATTCACCACGGTTGCCCATGCGGCAGTCGACGAGAAGGGCCACGCCACCTACGAGTTTGATCTCTCGTGGGATGTGCCCGCCGTCGAGGATCCCGACAGCGTTGGACACGTGCATACCGGCTCCTACGTGGTTGTTGTCGAACCCGGTGCCGACAAGGTCCTGGCTGCCGTTAAGCGCCAGGCTATCCGTGGCACCGTCTCCTACGATCCGAACATCCGTCCCGCTCTGCTGGGGACGCCGGATGAAGCCCGCTCGCACGTTGAGGCGATCGTTGCCCTCGCTGACGTCGTCAAGGCGTCGGATGAGGACCTGGAGTGGCTATACCCGGGCCGTCCCGTCGAGGATGTCCTGCGCGAGTGGTTGCAGTCTGGGCCCTCCCTGATCCTGTGCACGCGCGGCCCATGGGGCGTCTACATTTTGAGCGCCGCCGAGCGCGATATGCTGGTCGTCGATCCTCTTGACGTCGAGCTTGTGGACACGGTGGGCGCGGGCGACTCGCTTATGGCAGGCCTGATCTCTGGCCTGGTCGACGCGGATCTCTTGGGTTCGGCTGAGGCGAAGCAGCGCCTGCGCGAGGCGTCGTGGGACCAGATCCTGCCCGCCATTCACCGCGGCATCATCACCTCGGGTATCACGATCCTCTACCAGGGTGCCTACTCACCCACGCGCGAGGAGGTCAATGAGATCCTGGCAGCAGACAAGACGCTGCGAGGCTGATAGGGGAGTACTCCTCAACTGGTGGGTGTGGGTCCGGTCGATTGGCCGGACCCACACCCATATCAGCATGACGGCTGACAAAGCGGTGGGGTGGCCGGGTTTTTTCCCGGCCACCCCACCGTCGTAACAACAGGAGAGCGTCAGCCAATCGACGCAATCGCGAAGGTAATTGGCACGCCCGAGCCGTCGCGGCGCTCGTCCTCGGCGGGCAGCTCCACGGGGGTGCCGTCGGAGGCAGCAGCCCGCCCAGGCCTCGTGCCGACCCACGCGATGTCCAAGCGATCCTCGCCGCGCAGGAAACGCTGACAGCGCACGCCCTGTCCACCGCGGCCCTTCGGCGGGTAACACTCGAAAGGCGTGACCTTCACCGTCGTCTGGCCCGTGCCCGGCAGCGCGCCCAGCGCCGCGGCCACCGTCACCACGACAGCATCGATGGGGGCCTCGACCACCCAGAAGCCCAGGGCCACGGCACCGGGGTCGAGCTTCATGCCCGCCATACCGCAGGCCGTGCGACCCTGCGGGCGAACCTTCGCCGCGGGCGTGCGCAGCAGCTGCGCATCCGAGGAGATAAACACCAGGTCCGCGTCGTCCGTGCACTGATCGAAGCCCACGAGGCGATCACCGTCCTCCAGGGTGATGACCTCCCACTCGTCGCGCTGGAGCACGTCCGGGCGCAGCCGCTTGACCGTGCCGTGGGCCGTGCCCATCGCGACGATGGCTTCGCTCTCAGGGTTTAGGAGACCCACGGCGGGCACATCCGTGTGCAGGAGCATCGAGGAAGGCATAGCCCCGGCCAACGACAGACCCGTCTCGAAGCGGGGGAGCGCTGGCAGGTCCACGACCTCAATGCGGTGCGCGATGCCATCCTGGGTGACCACGGCCACCTGCGAGCGCACCGTCGAAGCCAGCTGCACCCGCCAGCCGTCCGAGGCTGCGCGCGAACCCGGCTCGAGCGGATCCCCACCCTCGATGCGAGCAAGCGCGCCCGAGGAGGACAATACGATCACGCACGGGTCGTCCGGGATCTGCAGTTCCAGGCCCTCACCCGAACGCGACACCGACGGCAAGGCTGCCAGGGCAGCATCCTCCGCGGCAACCGTAGCCCCCACTGGCGTGCCCGTCGAGGCCATGAGCAGCGTGCGACGCGGCGTGCCCAGACGCTTCGAGACCTCGCGCAGCTCCTTCTTCACAAGCTTGCGCAACAGCTTCGGATTCTCCAGGATCTCGCGCAGGGAAGCGATTGTCGCTAACAGCTCGTCGCGCTCAGTCTCCAGCTCGATGCGGGAGAACTTCGTGAGGCGACGCAGGCGCAGTTCCAGAATGTAGTTCGCCTGGGCCTCGGACATGTCAAAGGCCGTCATGAGGCGCTCGCGCGCGCTCTCCGCGTCATCGGAGGACCGAATGATCGCGATGACGTCATCGATGTCTAGGATCGCGATGAGCAGACCCTCGACCAGGTGCAGGCGATCCTCGCACTTTGTCAGGCGGAAGCGACTGCGGCGCGTGGTGACGTCCAGGCGATGATCCAGGAAGACCTGCAGCATCTCTTTCAGGCCCAGCGCGCGCGGCTGGCCATCCACGAGCGCCACCGCGTTGATCGAGAAGGAATCCTCCAGCGGCGTGCGCTGGTAGAGCTGCTGGAGCACGGCCTCAGGAACGAAGCCGTTCTTCACCTCGATGACCAGGCGCAGGCCGTGGATGCGGTCAGTGAAGTTCTGGACCGACGAAATGCCCTTGAGACGGCCTGCGTTCGCGTTTTCCTTGATCTTTTCGATGACCTTCTCGGGTCCCACCATGTAGGGCAGCTGGGTGACGACGATGCCCATCTTGCGGGCCGTCACACGCTCGATCTGGACCCTCGCGCGCGTCTTGAACGTGCCGCGGCCAGTCTCGTAGGCTTCTTTGATGCCTTCGAGTCCGACGATGACGCCACCCTCAGGCAGGTCGGGGCCGGGAATGTAGCGCATGAGGTCGGTGACGGACGCCGACGGGTTATCCAACAGATGAATGGCACCAGCGATCGTCTCGGAAAGATTGTGCGGGGCGATATTCGTCGCCATACCCACGGCGATGCCCGAGGCGCCGTTGACCAGGAGCTGCGGGAACGCTGCCGGCAGGACGTCAGGCTGCATGAACTGGTTGTCGTAGTTGGGGACGAAATCGACCGTGTCCTCGTCCAGGCCCGTCACCAGGTCCAGCGCGGCGGGTGCCATGCGTGCCTCGGTGTAACGCGCTGCGGCCGGACCGTCATCCAGCGACCCGAAGTTACCGTGTCCATCCACCAGGGGAACCCGCAAATTGAACGGCTGAGCCAGACGGACCAAGGCCTCGTAAATCGCGGAATCGCCGTGCGGGTGCAGCTTGCCCATGACCTCGCCGACGACGCGCTGAGACTTCACGTGCCCCTTGTCGGGACGCAGCCCCATCTGATCCATCTGGAACATGATGCGGCGCTGCACGGGCTTGAGGCCGTCGCGCGCGTCGGGCAGCGCTCGGGCGTAGATGACGGAGACCGCGTACTCCAAGAAGGACCCACGCATTTCATCTGACACGTCGATCTCGGAGATGTTTTCGTCTTTTTCAGAAATGTCGACGACCTGGTCCTTTTTTTGCCATAGGCGCAATTATGACGCGGGAACGCTCTCATTTCGACTGGGACGCAGGTTAGGGGCACAATTGTGGGATGAATACATGGACCCGCATAGAACGAAGCGGCTTTTACCCACGCGCAGTGGAGCGCGCGCTACGCCGAGCGCTGGGAGCAGGAGAACCGCTCGCGACGCTATGTCAGGTGGAAACGGGTTTCGACCGGGGTTCCGTGTTCCGTCACCTCACCGTCGCTTCCTTGACCGAGCGGGCCATCGTCCAGTTGCATGTCGACGAGATGGACGGCGGATCCGCGACCATTGCGACGGCCGTGCACCGGGTGGCTGACATCGCCGGATATTCCACGATGGAGGTTTTCACTGACCCCGAGAACGCCGTCGGTCTGTCCGAGATGACCATCGCGCTGGACTTGAAGGGGGCGCGCCGAATTGACGTCGAACCCGCCCGCTGCGACGACCCGAATTGCATGGCCGACCACGGCTACACGGGTACTTCGTATCCGGATGACATGACCTTCCGTGTTTCGGCGGCTGCCGACGGGCAGGATGCCTTGGACGAGGCCGTCGAGTTCGTTGATTGCCTGGCTGGGCTGATGGGGACCCGCAGTGAGTGAACGCGTCATGACACTGGACATGCCCGGCGCTGACCTGCCAGGCACCACCGATCCGTCGATCACGGACATCATCCCCGGCGCGCTCGCCGCCATCGACCCGGCTCTGCCCGGTGCGTCGTCCGAGGCCGCCAGCGCGCTCGGGATCGAGGCCGGGGCTAGCCAGGTGCTCCTCATCCTCGTTGACGGCTTTGGCTATGAACTCATGCAGGAGCACTTGGGGCACACGCCGACGCTTCGTCGTATGCGGGCCGACATCCGCTCGATCCACACGATTGTGCCCTCGACGACGTCGGCTGCGATCACCGCGTTTGGCACGGGCGCGCGCCCGGGAGCGACCAACATGGTGGGCTTCTCCGTCGCCTACGGGGGTGGCGTCATGAACCTGCTTGCTATGGAGGGTGGTCCCGCGCCCACGCAGTGGCAGCCGGTCCCAACCTATTTTGAGCGTCTCGCTGAGGAGGGCGTGTCCTCAGCGGTCGTGTCGCCCGCGCGCTTCGCCCGGTCCGGCCTGACGGGCGCGGCACTGCGCGGTGCGCGCCACGTGCCCGCCGACACCCTTGAGCAGCGCGTGAGCGCGGCCCTGCGCGAGCTGCGTGCGGGGACGCCCGTCGTCTACCTGTACTGGTCTGAAATCGACCACTCGGGTCACGCTCACGGCGTGGCCTCCGATGCGTGGATCGGACAGGTCGAGCAATTTGATGCGGGCTTAGCGATGCTCATGCGGGGCCTGCCGAGCGGCGTACGCGCCGTTCTGACGGCCGATCACGGCATGATCAACGCGGAGTCGAACAGCATTATCGACGTGGCCTCCACGCCCGCCCTGCGTGAGGGTGTGCGAATCGTCGCGGGCGAGACACGAGCGGCCCATGTACACGCCGAGGAAGGACGCGCCGACGAAGTCGAGGAACGCTGGCGTGAGACGCTGGGGGAGAGCGCCTGGGTGCTGTCGCGCGCCCAGATGCCCGCGCTCATCGGCGAGGGCAGCGGCGCATCGGTTATCGGCGACTTGCTTGTTCTTGCGCGCGGGCGCGGGGGAGTGGTCGATTCACGGACACAGAGCGCGGCGGCCATCGCGATGCCGGGCATTCATGGCTCGGTGACGCCGACTGAGATGCGTATCCCCGTCGTTACGCTCTCCTAGCGGTGTCGGCCCCCTGTTGTCAGGGGGCCGACCTGTTTACGGCTTCGAGCCAAAGACGATTTCGTCCCAACTGGGCACCGAGCGCCGCCCCTTCTTAGAGGACACGCTACGTGTCAGGCGGCTCCCTGATAGACCCTGCGCAGGTATCGATCCGGTTGCGGTCGATGCGCCACCCGTCAGAACAGACACAGCCCCCGTCGTCGTGGGCGCATTGTTCGCGCCGGAGGACTCGCCGCCAGCGGTCACGGCCCTCATGGGCAGCGCGGGAGTGCGTTGCTCCTCTGAATCCGCCGAGGCCTCGGTCCCTTCGGAAGGAGAGGCGGAGTCAGAGAGCCACGGCAGCGCGTGGGACGAGGTCTGGGCACCGTCACGCGTCGAGCGGATACCGACGGGGATGGCACCGGTGACCTGACGACGCGTGGGCAGGGGGACGACACCGGAAGCTGGCGTACCCGCGTCCTGCTCAATCTTGGTGCGCGCGGAAGCCAACGAGTAGATACGTGCGGAGATCGGGCCGCTCGACGGCTCAGGCTCGGCGGAGTCCTCCGCATCCTCACCCGCGATAGCGGCCAAGTATTCTGCTTCTTCATCCTCCTCGTCGCCCAGATCTACGTCGACCTTCTGGCGTTTGCCGCGTGCAGCGTTCAGTTGATCGATCAGGGCCTCGCGGGTGCGTAGATCCTCTTCGTCGGGATCCGGAGCCGGTGCGGGGCGGGGAATGGGAGAGAAAATCGACGAGGAGGGGGAGACAGCGACCTGTTCGGTCAGCCACTGGGCCTCCTGGTCGATGGCCTCGAGCGTGCCTGAATTCGACAGATGCCAGTGGGCCGCGTGCTCGGCTGCTCCCTGCACAAAGGTGACGATGATCTGCCAAGGTTCCCCGGCCTCGCGCGTCGCGGACCAATCGAGGGAAGACGGCTCGACGCCACGCGCCGCCAGGCGGTCCAACACGAGGTCGCCCATCGTGGGGCCGCCCTCACCGATGCGCACCGCTTGGGCCCGAAACAGCGCGTAATCTTTCTCCGCCTGAACGGGAGCCTCAAAACGCTCAACAGCCTTCACGTCCATGCCGTGTGTGGATGCGATCTCCTCCGGGGTCGCGCCTGCGCGCAAGAGAGCCTGAATGTCGCGGGGAGCAAGAGTAGGACGCGAGGGCGTGATATCCACCTTGGGGCGGTCACGGCGGATAGCGCCGCGGAGCTCGTCCGAGATCAAGATCGAATAGCGTTCACCCTGGGCGTCGGTGAGCACCAGGGACTCGCCGTCGGAGCTGGTCCCGAGCAATTCGAGCTCAATCATCGCTTCCTCCTCATACGTCACGGTGGAATCGTCTCAAATTATGCGCACAATGTCGCGTAACAGCGCGCGTGTCACACATACGATGGCACATTCGTTCCACAAGTGTTATCCTCCCTGCGCATAGACACTCGTATGAAACCGTACGAGGGTGAAAGGGGAGAACCATGGCAACCGATTACGATGCACCGCGTAAGAACGAAGACGAGGTCTCAGAGGACTCGATTGAGGAGCTGAAGTCCCGTCGCAACGATGCCGGTTCAGCCGAGATCGAAGAAGACGAGAACGAGGCTGCCGAAAACTTTGAGCTTCCCGGTGCCGACCTGTCCAAGGAAGAGCTGACCGTTCATGTCGTTCCGCGCCAGGATGACGAGTTCACCTGCTCGGAGTGCTTCCTCGTCCACCATGCGTCGCAGCTCGATCACGTGAATGCCAACGGCAATCCTGTGTGCACCGAGTGCGCGATGTAAGGTAGAGGGATGTTTGGACGCAAGAAAAAGACATACCACGACGACTTCGACGAGGTTGAGGCGCTGCCTCGCCTCAGTGACGAAGACGCCGAAATCTGGAGTCAGCCCGGTCCTCGCAACTACAAGGACGTGGATACCTCCGAAGGCTACGTCGACATGGGTGCCATTTTACTCCCGTCTCGTCCGGGTATGCAGCTGCGCACCCAGGTCGCCGACGACGGCACCACCGTCCTGCAGATTCTCGTAGTACTCGGTAACTCGGGCATCCAGATGAGCGTCGCCGCCGCGCCGCGATCCGGCGGAGTCTGGGATGAGCTGCGCGATGAAATCCGTGCGGGCTTCGAGAAGCAGGGTGCCAAGGTTGCCGACATCCGCACGCGCTACGGTGCCGAGCTGCTCGTTGATATGCCGATGAAGATGCCTGATGGCCGCTCCGCGACCTCGCGCATGCGCATCCTGGGCCGCGAAGGCGACCGCTGGTTCGCGCGCATCGACATCATCGGCCCCGCCGCCGCCAACGCTGAGTCCGGACTCGAGATCGAAAAGGTCATCGACCGCATCGTCATTCGTCGCGACGAGCAGCCACGCACGCGCCTGGAGCTGCTGCCCGTTCACCTGCCCGCAGGTGCCCAGGAGGACTGACATGACCTCGTGGATTTCTCGGGTCGGTGCGGCCCTCGGCCTCGATAAGGACGCGCGTTCCTTGGATGCCGCCCTCGACGAAGATTCTGCGCGCGCCGCCCGCGGCGTCACACCCATCCGCGACGTGACCGACCGCAGCCACGCGCTGGTGTTCGGCACCCTCCTGAGTATGACCTACCCGCCGGAGGAGGGTACCCAGCGTGTTCTCGTCGCCACGCTCTACGATGGAACCGACACGCTCGAATTGCGCTGGCCGGGCCGCTCATCCATCCCGGGCCTGAGCGTCGGTCAGCGCCTCGAAGTTGAGGGCACCGTCGGTCGTGTTGGCGAGCGCACGGTCATCATCAATCCCCTGTACCATGTCATCGCGGGGGAGGGCTGATGCCCGCGCCGCGCTGGATGAGCCAGGCTGCCTGCGAGGAATTCTCGTGGTCGCAGACCCTGGGCGGCACACGCGGCGTCATTGAGACCAGCGCTCCCGGGCTGATCTTCGTCATCGTCTACGTCGCAACCCACGCCCTCGTGCCAACCCTCGTCGCGGCCTCCGCCGTCGCAGTCATCGCCTGCATCATTCGACTGATCCAGCGTCAGAGCATTCAACAGGCCGTCTCGGGGTTTTTCGGCGTCGCGGTTGGCGTTATTCTGGCCGCCGCGACCGGGCGTGGCGAGAACTATTTTGCGTGGGGGATCGTCACGAATCTCGCCATGGCCGCGGCCTTCGCCCTGTCAGTCCTCGCGCGGCGTTCCCTGGTCGGCTTCTTCTACGCGATGCTTACCGGCCTCCCCACAGGCTGGCAGCGTGAACCTTCCCTGCGCCCCCTCCGCCGCCGTTGCGCCCTGCTCACGTGGATGTGGGCGGGTTTGTTTGGCCTGCGCGTCGCCGTCCAAGCCCCCCTGTGGGCCGCAGGCGCGGTCGCGGCACTCGGCATCGCCAAGCTCGCCTTGGGTCTGCCGCTCTTCGCGCTCGGTGCCTGGGCCACCTGGTGGGGCCTGCGCGACTACTCCTCGTCCTCCGTCTCCTCTTCCGAGGACGGGGACGCTACGGCCTCGCGCAGCTGATCCAGAGCCGACGCATCCGAATCCGGCACCAGCAGCAACAGCTCGTCCGAGGCCTCGAATACGTCATCGGCGCTGGGAGTGAGCGGACGCCCATCGCGCAGTAGCGCAGCCAGGACGGAGCGCGGGGGCAACTCTAGGGAGTGCACGCGCCTGCCGACCACGGGCGAATCCTCGGGAAGGATCAGTGCGTGCATGGACACAGCAGCGGTATTGAACGAAAAGAGACGCACCGGGATGCCGATGGAGACAGCCTCCTCGACCAGAGCGGTCATGATGCGCGGCGTCGACACCGATACGTCGACACCCCATGCCTGATCGAAAAGCCACTCGTTATTCGGATTGTTGAGGCGTGCGACGACACGCGGGACGGCGAACTCCGTCTTGGATAGCAGCGAAATCACCAGATTCGCTTTGTCGTCGCCGGTCGCTGCGACAACGACGTCCGCCTCCTCCACGCCGGCGTCACGCAGAGCATCAGGCGAGCAAGCGTCCGCAAGCACCCAGTCCGCGTCCGCGACGGTCGCGATGCGCAGCTTCTCCGGCATGTTGTCGATGAGTGTGATGTCGTGGCCGTGCGCCAGCAGCTCCAGGGCGACGCTGCGGCCCACCGAACCCGCTCCCGCGATGACGATTTTCATGCTCATTCCTCCGTCTTGGGCGGACTCGCCAGCTGGTTACGCAGCTGCGTCGTGTCCGTCCCGTTGATCGCGAAATACAGTTGATCGTGCTCTTGCACAACGAAGCTGGGTTCGGCCGTGCGGATCGAACCCAGGCGCGACGTGAAGATGACCCGGCATCCTGTGAGTTCCTCGACGACTGCGAAGCTCAGGCCATACCAGTGGGGGGAGGGGGTCACATTGACGAGGCCGACCGCGCCGGTTGGGTGGGACCAGATGAGTGAGGCATCCGGGGGAAGCATGCGGCGAAGGACGGACTCGGCGGTGCGCTGCACGGAGGCCACCGTGGGGATGCCCAGGCGCTCGTAGAGATAGGCGCGCGTGGGATCGTAGATGCGGGCCACCACGTGCTCAACGTGGAAAACCTCACGTGCGACGCGCGCGGCGATAATGTTCGAGTTATCACCCGAAGAGACCGCCGCAAAGGCGTACGCGTCCTTGATGTTCGCTTGACGCAGGCAATCGCGGTCCATGCCTACGCCCGTGACTCTCCGGCCAGAAAAGTCGGGGGACAGGCGCGCGAAAGCCTTGGAATCCTGGTCAATAATGGCCACGGAATGACCCACTGCGTCGAGCGTTGATGCCAGGCGGGCACCGACGCGCCCGCAACCCATGATCACAAAGTGCACGAGAACCAAACTACTCCGGTGCACGCCAGATGGCCACGCGTGCTCATGTGTCTTTCCCAGATGCGGGTCAGGTGGACTACGCTTAACATTCGTGATGAACTTGTTGGCTTACGCGAAGCGCGTGCTCATCGGGCGCCCGATGCGATCGGACGCGATGGGTCACCAGCTTCTCCCCAAACGCATTGCCCTCCCGATTTTTGCTTCGGACGCGCTGTCGTCGGTTGCTTATGCACCTGATGAAGTTCTCTTAACGCTGGCGCTCGCCGGAAGCATGGCAGCCGTCCAATCCGTGTGGGTGGGCGTTGTGGTTGCCCTCGTCCTGGCAGTCGTTGTTGCTTCCTACCGGCAGACTGTCCACGCCTATCCGTCGGGTGGCGGCGATTATGAGGTTGTGACCACGAACCTCGGGCGTTCCTGGGGACTCCTTGTGGCCTCGGCTCTGCTGGTCGACTACATCCTGACGGTCGCCGTCTCGATTTCCTCGGGTGCCAGTTACATCACCACAGCCGTGCCATCGTTGCTCGGTCATGAGGTCCCCATCGCGGTTGCTCTCGTCATCATTTTGGCGACGCTCAACCTGCGCGGTACCCGTGAAGCGGGCAGCGCCTTTGCTGTGCCCACGTACGTGTACATGTTTTCTATCGGTCTCATGGTTGTCGTCGGCTTCGCGAAGATGGCGACGGGCCATCTGGGTACTGCCCCCACGGCTGCCTACGATCTCGTGGCGGCCCCCGGACATGCCGATGGCTTGGCCGGACTGGCGGGTGCCTTCTTGCTCATGCGTGCCTTCTCCTCGGGCTGTGCGGCCCTGACCGGCGTCGAAGCTATCTCGAACGGCGTGCCCATGTTCCGTCGCCCGAAATCCCGCAATGCAGCGACAACCTTGGCGATGCTGGGCATGATCGCGGCCTCCATGATGATCTCAATCCTCGTGCTTGCTCGCGCCACGGGCGTCAAGATCGTCGAAGACCCGGCCGCGCAGCTGACTCTCGACGGTGCCCCTGTCCCTGAGAAGACCCCTGTTGACCCCGCGATTTCACAGATCGCTTCCGCGGTGTTCGGGCACGGATCCGTGCTGTTCATTCTGATCACCGTCGTCACCGGCTTCATTCTGGTGCTCGCTGGAAACACTGCATTTAACGGCTTCCCAACCCTGGCCTCGGTCCTGTCACGCGACTCCTTCCTGCCTCACCAGATGGTGCGTCGCGGCGACCGCCTGTCCTACTCCAATGGCATCGTCGTGCTCACCGTCGCGGCGATCGCGCTGATCGTCGGCTTCCAGGCACAGACCACACGCCTCATCCAGCTCTACGTCGTCGGTGTCTTCATCTCCTTCACGCTCTCGCAGCTGGGCATGATTAAGCACTGGAATAGGCAGCTGCGTACGCGCCAGTCGGGTCAGGAACGCATGAGTGTGCTGCGCTCGCGCGCCGTCAACATCGTCGGCTTCATGATGACGGGCGCGGTCCTCCTGATCGTTCTGGCTACCAAGTTCACGCACGGTGCTTGGATCACCCTGCTGATGATCGCCGTTGCGTTCTGTGGTCAGATCTCGATTCATCGCCACTATAAGACTGTCCGTGAGCAGCTGCGGGTTGATGACTGGCACGCGCGCCGTGCTCTTCCGACCCGCGTGCGCGCCCTCGTCCTCGTCTCCTCCCTGTCTCGCCCCGCGATGCGCGCTATCGCAGCCGCCAGGGCTTCCTCACCGACGTCCATTGAACTCGTCTCGGTCGTCGCCGATGACGAGGAAGAAAACAGGATGCTGCGCCAGTGGCGTGCGTCGGGCGTGCCCGTGCCGCTGACGCTTCTCTCTGCGCCCTACCGTGATATCGCCTCGGTGATCCTGCAGTACGTGCGCAGTCGTCGTCGCGCGATGCCCACCGAGATGCTTGTCGTCTACATGCCCCAGTTCCTCGTCACCCACTGGTGGGAGAACCTGGTTCACAACCAGTCCGGTCTGCGTCTACGAGCCGCTCTCCTGGACGTTCCCGGCGTGGTTATTACGATCGTGCCCTGGCAGCTCGGCGAGGACGACGTCGTGGAGGGGCGTCAGCGTGTGAACGATCCGTTCTTGCGCGTGGGAGCCCCGACCTCGTCTGAGTCGAATGTTCATGCTGATGAGCAGCCCGCTAATGCGCATAGCACCGCTGAGGAGACCTCATGAGTCCCCGTCCGTCACGTCGCCGCTCTTCTCAGCGTCGTCGCCCCACAAACACGCAGCCCCGCGAGGGGATCGGTGAGATCCTCCAGCTGACCGTCGGTGAACCCGCGCACGGCGGCGCGTGCGTCGCCCGTGACGAGAACGGACGCGTAGTCTTTGTACGCCACGCGGCACCCGGCGAGATCGTTCGTGCGCGCGTGACCGCCGTCCAGAAGAAGCTCGCGTGGGCGGACGCCGTCGAGGTCCTCTCCGCCTCCGATGATCGCGTGGAGTCCGTTTGGCCTCAGGCAGGTCCGGGGGGTGTTGGCGGTGGTGAGCTCGCGCACCTGACTCCGGCCGCCCAGCGCGACTGGAAGTCCCGCGTGATCGCCGGGCAGGTACGCCGTGTGGGTGGCGAGGCCCTGGCCGAGGCCGTGGATGCCCTCGGGGGAGTGCACGTTGTGCCCGCACCCGGGGACGAGGACCCGAACGATCCGCTGACCGGTCGCCGTTCGCGCATCGACGTCGTCATTGACGAGGTGGGCCGCGCCGGCATGCATGAGTTCCGCGGTCGGCGCGTGATCGCACTCGAGGATATGCCACTGGCTGTGCCGGCGATCCGTGAACTCGGCCTGTTCGACGAGGACACACCGTGGCGACGACTGTGGAAGCCGGGGGACCGCGTGCGCGCGGTGGCCCCTTCCGGCGGCGATCCCGTTGTCCTGATCGGCGAGGACACTTACGCAGCCGACGGCGTGCGTATTGACGCCGATGTGTTGCGTTGGAACGTGCCCGTCGGTGACGTGGAGGAGTCCTACTACGTGCGTCCCTCCGGCTTCTGGCAGACGCACGTGCGCGGTGCCGAGGTGCTCGCGAACGCCGTGCTGGCTGCGGCGTTCGGCGTCGACGAGGCCGGGGTCGGCCGCGCGGTCATGGAACTGTACTCGGGCGCGGGCCTGTTTTCCGTGCCGCTCGCGCGCGCCGTCGGCGAGACCGGCCGTGTTGCGACGCTCGAGGGCGAGGAGGGCGCCGTGCGTGACGCCGGAGAGAACCTCGCCGCGTTCGACTGGGTGGATGCCTTCGCCGGGAACGTGGATCGTGAGGGAGTCGTCGACCTGTCGGGTCAGCTGGGAGCCGTGCCCGATGTAGTCGTGGTTGATCCGCCGCGCGCCGGTGCTGGTGCCGAGGTCTGCCAGGCCATTGCAGCCACGGGTACCCCGCGCGTCGTGCTCGTCTCGTGTGATCCGGCGGCGGGTGCGCGCGACCTGCGGACCCTCACTGAGGCCGGGTACCAGCTCGAATCACTGCAGGCCTGGGACCTCTTCCCACACACCCACCACGTGGAGATGGTGTCGGTCCTTCACCGCTAGTGGCTCCTTCTGCGGTCCTGCATGCGCGACCCCCACGAGGTCTGCGTGCGGGCAGCAATAGCGCGGCGCTGGTCGCGGTACATGCGATCCACCAGGTCGCGCTCGGACACCCAACCGACCACGCGGCGATCCTCGTCCAGAACGGGCAACGCCTGCAAGCCGGTGGACCTCAGCGCCCCGAGAACCTCAGACGGAGGAGCGGAGGCCGCCACGGCCTCGTCAATGAGGGGCAGATCTGAGACGGGAGCGTCGAGCGAACCGCCCTCCTGCGTGAGTTCGGCCAGGCGCAGCGAGGACACGAGGCCCGCGAAACGCCCCTCATTATCGACGACCGGGAGAACGGTCTCCTTCGTGCGGCGCAGTGCCGACAGCGCGGAGGCAACGGAACGGGTGCAGGCTAGGACCTCCGGGGCTGCGATCATCCACTGCGAGGCCTCACGCGTACCCAGCAGCGTGCCCTCAACCGGGTCGTCAAGAACGTCGCCGCGGCGGCGCAGCTTCTCCGTGTAAATCGTCGCGCGGGTGAGGAAACGCGAGGTACCCGTGGCAATGACAACTGCCAACATCATGGGGAGAATCAACGAGAACTGCCCCGTCATCTCCACGATGATGAGCACCGCCGTCATCGGCGCACGGGCCGCACCCGCGAAGGCCGCGCCCATACCCACCACAGCGAAGACGCCGACTGGCGAATTTGTCACAGGCGACAGCGCATCCCCGAAAGCAGCGCCCGCCATCGCGCCGATAAACAGCGTCGGGGCGAACACGCCGCCCGAGCCGCCCATGCCGATAGTGAAGGACGTGTACAGCGCACGCCCCACCATGAGCGCCAACAGGAACCCGATCGAGTAGTTGCCCGCGATCGCCTCCTCCTCCAGCGGATAGCCAGAGCCGTACATGTACGGGAAAGCCACAAGGCCAGCGCCCAGGAGCAAGCCAAGGACGCCCGGGCGCGCCCACTCGGGCAGGCGCGTGTGCGCCCATACCCAGTCAATGGCGTCCTCGGAGGCATAGAGAAATCTTCGAGAAACCGAGGCCGCAGAGTCCCGCAACGAGACCGAGGAGGGCCACCCACCACATGTCCGACATGGACGCGAAGGATAGGTTGTCGGTGACGCGCACGACCATTTCGTCACCCTGCAGAGGCGCGCCACGATGGAGGAAGTGACGGCTGAGAGAACGACGAAGCCGAAGGTCTCGGCCGTGAACTCGACGAGGATGACCTCAAGGGCGAAAACAGCGCCTGCCAAGGGCGCATGAAAGGTCGCCGCGATACCCGCCGCCGACCCGCAGGAGGCAAGAAGGACGACGCGGGAGACAGGCATACGCATCCACGAGGCAATGGTTGAACCGAGCGATGCCCCCACCTGGACGATGGGACCCTCGCGGCCTGCTGAACCACCGGAGCCGATTGTGAGGGCCGAGGCCAGGATCTTCACGACCGCGACTCGCCCGGGGATGCACCCACCCTTGCGGCGCACCGCGAGCATGACCTCGGGGATACCGTGGCCCTTCGCGGATGGTGCGTAGCGCTGGATAAGTGGCCCGTAGATGAAGCCCGCTATGGCGGGGGACAGCAACAGGAACAGCCACGGGGCCCAGCCCCAGACGCCGTGCGACTGCCCAATGTGGGTCGTGTACTCGTCGAAGCCGGTCGACACCCACGTCCACCCGCGAATCGCGAGGTTAAACAGGACCGCTGCCGCGCCGACAACCGCGCCAACGAGCGCGGCGGCCACACCGAGGAGGGACCGATGGGCGGCGACTGTGTGGCCGACGCGAACGCGTTTCCCCGCAGCCGAGTGGTCAGACTGCGGGGACTTCGATGAGAGTGTCACAGGTTCGCGATCTCCACGTGAACGGGGTTATTGGTGTCGATACCCCAGACGGTCCTGTAGAAGGCCAGCTCCGACAGCAACGCATCCTTAATGTTGATGGCCGAACGGAAGCGGTGTCCCTCACCTTCGTAGAGCTTGAGGGCGACAGCGCTGCCGTTAGCGCACAGAGCCTCGTACATTTCCTGTGCTTGCGAAGCAGGCACCACCGGATCTGCGGTGCCCTGCAGGAGCAGCAGGGGAGCCGTGATCTCCGCAACGTGGTTGATCGGCGAGCGCTCTGCCCACACCGGATCCGACGTGTCGAACGTGCCAAGCAGAATACCGTCGTAGTGCGACTCGAACTTGTGGCTGGTCTCCGCCAACTTCGCCAGGTCCGCGATACCTGAGAAGGAAGCGCCAGCGGTGAACACATTGGAGGAGGCGAGCGCGTTGAGCACGGTGAAGCCGCCGGACGAACGTCCACGGATAGCAATGCGTCGGGGATCGACGCGGCCCAGGTCGATGAGGTACTGAGCGCCGTCAATGCAATCCTGAACATCCATGACGCCCCAATGTCCGTTGAGACGCTCACGGTAGGGGCGACCAAAGGACGTCGACCCACGGAAGTTCACGTCCAGGACAGCGAAACCGCGGCTGGTCCAGTACTGGAAAGGTATCTGCAGGCCGGGGCGCACCGAGCTGGTCGGGCCGCCGTGCACGTTGACAATGAGCGGGGGCAGCTCGCCCTCGGGAGCCTCAAAGTCGGGGTTGACGGGCGCGTAGTAGAAGCCGTGTACCTCCTCGCCGTCCGAAGTCTTCCACGTGATCATCTCAGCAGTGGAGACCAAGGCGGTGGGAACCTCGGCCTCAGAAGAAGGACGCAGCACCTTCGTCTTGCCGCGCGACACCTCAATAATCGCTGGCGTGTGCGTGGCGGAGTCAGCCAGGAAGACGACACGGCCGTCAGCGGCGGCGACGTTACCGATGGGCCACCAGCCGGTCGCCCATTCCTCGGTCATACCGTTGTCGATGCGTACGGTACCGATGTGCCACACCTGGTCCTCGGCCCACGAGCACACCAGGTAGTCGTTGTCGAAGTTGTCGTAGGAGTGCAGGCCGAGATGCCAGTGTGGGTGTGAGAACGCGCGCTTGCCCGGGTGTAGGGCGCGGGTACGCAGACGCGACGTCCACGCGTTCGGGTCTTCGCCGTCATTCCACGTGAAGCCCTGGGTGCGGTACAGGTTCGCCCAGCCGGAGGCGTCATCCACGTGAATGAGTTCGCCGTCGAACGTCCAGCGCGGCTCGTAGACGCACACGCCCGGCTGATCGACGAGGACGACCTCCTGGTCGATGGTGCCCTCAAAAGTCAGGGACGCCACGTGCAGCTGCGAGTAGGTCCACGGCATGTTCGGGTGGTTCCACGAGATCCATGCCAGCTTCGTGCCATCCGGGGACACCGTTGGAGCCTGCGCGAAGTCCGTCCCGCCGAAGACGGGAATGATGGCGTCGTTATTGCGCGCCGCCGAACCGTCCAGCGGAATTGCCACGATGGAGTTGACGGGTTCGCCTTCGCCCGAGTGGTCCTCGGCGACCGCGTAGACGAGGCCGCGCACGTCGGCAATCCAGAAGTCGCCGTAACGAACTTGAGACAGGGTCGTCAGCGGTCGTATGCCGCGGCGCGGCTCCGCTGTATCAAAGGCGTACACGCGTCCGTCGGTGCGATCCGAGAAAACGATGACGCCGTGGTGCACCGCGTACGCCTTGCCGCCATACTCATGGACGCGGGTGCCAATGTCTGGCAGACGCACACCGTCGATCAACGGCAAGACCTCTCCCGTCTCACCGGTGCTCCGACGGCGCAAGAGCGTGCCACGACCGCCCTCAAGCGGATGGCCCTCCACCCAGTAGGTATCTGGCCCGTCCACACGAACCTGGGATAGAGTGACGGATCGAGCAGTGAACGAGTTGCCTGTGATCGGGGACTTCCAGACGCCGTGGGGTGCGACGGTAACGGACATAGTGCCTCCTTGAGCGGTATGGCGAACCAATACTCCTATCTTAATGCGCCCGCTAGGGGCCTGCGTGCATCGGGACCCTATGCGCGAATAATTTGATCTGTAGGTGAGACGCTGGGCATCTACACTAGAAGCCATGTCTGGAGCACTAAGCACGCGTGACTTGCTGTCGCGCTGTACCACCCCTCGGGAGCTGCGTCGCCTCGAGCGGGAACAGCTGGATCAGTTGGCGGCGCAAATCCGCGCCTTTCTGATCGACAACGTGTCGCGCACGGGTGGCCACCTCGGCCCGAACCTTGGTGTCGTCGAGCTGACGATTGGCCTGCATCGCGTGTTCCGCTCCCCCCAGGACACGATCGTCTTCGACACGGGGCACCAGGCCTACGTGCATAAGCTGCTCACGGGGCGTCAGGATTTCTCCGCGCTGCGCTGCCCGGGCGGATTGTCGGGCTACCCGTCGCGCTCCGAATCCGAGCACGACGTGTTGGAGTCCTCCCATGCCTCGGCCTCATTGGCGTGGGTGGATGGCATTTCACGCGAGAAACACCGACATGGGGAACGCATGTGGACGGTCGGCGTCATCGGTGATGGCGCGCTCACGGGTGGCTTGGCGTGGGAGGCCCTCAACAACATCGCGGCTTCGAAGCACCGCCGCATTGTCATCGTCGTCAACGACAACGGTCGCTCCTACGCTCCGACTATCGGCGGCCTCGCTGACCACTTGGACGCGCTGCGCACCTCCGCTGGCTACGAGAAGGCGCTTGCGTGGGGTAAGCAACATCTTCTTAGCCACGGGACGCCGGGGCGCGCCGCCTACGATGCACTGCATGGCCTGAAGACTGGACTCAAGGATGCTCTCTTGCCGCAGGTCATGTTCGAGGACTTGGGCCTCAAATACATCGGTCCTGTGAACGGGCACGATATCGCCGCCGTGGAGACAGCTTTGCGTCGTGCGCGGATGCTCGAAGAACCCGTTATCGTTCACGTCATCACGGAGAAGGGGCGCGGTTACAAGCCCGCCGAGAAAGACATCGCTGATCGCTTCCACGCCGTTGGCCCGATTCACCCGGAGACGGGCCTGCCCGTCGCCCCTGAACGCTTTGGCTGGACCGGCGTCTTCGCGGACGAGATCTGTGCCCAGGCCGCGACGCGCACGGATATCGTCGGGATTACCGCCGCGATGATGCTGCCGGTTGGTCTGGGTCCCATGCACGAGGCCTACCCGGGTCGCGTGATCGATGTGGGCATCGCGGAGGCTGAGGCGGTCGCCTCCGCTGCAGGCATGGCCTACGAGGGCGCGCATCCCGTAGTCGCCCTGTATGCGACGTTCCTGAACCGCGCTTTCGACCAGCTTCTCATGGACATTGCTTTGCACAAGGCGGGCGTCACGCTTGTCCTTGATCGAGCGGGAATTACGGGAGCGGACGGTGCGTCCCACAACGGCGTCTGGGATATCGCGATGTGCTCGCTGATCCCGGGGCTACGTCTGGCCGCACCCCGCGACGAGGACACGCTGCGCGGCCAGCTGGGCGAAGCGCTCGACGTTGACGACGCGCCCACCGTCCTGCGCTACCGCAAGGGTGCTCTGCCTGAGCCGATGCCCGCGCTGCGCAGCGTTGGGGGAGTGGATGTTCTCCTCGACGAGGCCTGCCCGTCCTCACCCGCCAAAATACTGATCGTGGGAACCGGAGCATGCGCGCCCGACGCCATCGAGGCGGGGAGACGGCTGGCCGCAGACGGCATCAGCGTCACCGTCGTGGACCCCCGCTGGCTGATCCCCATTTCGTCCGGTCTGGCGGACATGGCCGCCGACTACGACGCCGTGATCACGGTCGAGGACGGCATCGTGCACGGCGGATTCGGCTGGGCGCTGCGCGACGCCACCGCGGAATCTGGAATACCCGTGCGTTGCCTCGGCGTCCCCCAGGGATTCCCCGAGCACGGCGAACGTTCTCGGATGATCGCTGACTTTGGCTACGACGCAGACGGTATTGAGGCGACGGCTCGCGGCCTCGTGAACACGGTCGCAGCGCGCTGACGCACGTTACTCGGGCGAGCCGACCCGAATGGACCAATGAATGGTGGGGCTTCGGCGCACACGCGTCGCACGCATACCCATGCGTCGAGCGGACCCCTCAGACGCCGAGTGCGTCACACACGGGGTCGAGTGTGAGATCGATCTGCCAGTCCCTGGCTCCGCGCGTCACCATACGCTCCTCGAGCTCGTCACCGGATGGACGCGAAGGATCCAGGGGCGCCCACGCGAGGTAGCGCTGCACCTGCGGAGCCAGCACCACCTCGGGTGCCAGCCCCACGCTGGCCGCCACCGAGGCGACCGCACTACGAACGATACCCAGGCGCGCAGCCGAGGCCTCGTCGATGCGAACCCACTGGCGCGGTTCCGGGATCGAGCCGGGCTGCACTGGCTTGCGCTTGGGCGGCAGCTCGTCCTCGGTCAAGGCAGCCACGGACGCGAGCGCGCGCATCCACTCATCCTCGTACTGTCGGGCGATGGGGGAGCGGAACTCGTTGATGGACATGAGGGCACGCTTGTTGGGAGGCGGATTCGACGCCGCACGCACGAGCGCCGCGTTACGCACCAGACGCCCCGGGGACATGTCGATACGACGTGCGATTGACTCACGGGTCTCCCACAGTGCCTTGAGGACACCCAGACCTCGGCGCGAACGGATCTTGCCGGCCCCGGGGAGGGAACGCCACCGATCGGGCTTCGCAGTCGGCGGCTCGATGCTGAGTGCGTGCGCGAACTCCTGCTGCGCCCACTCCCAACGCCCCATCTGATCCAAGCGCTTCGACAGACGGTAATACAGCTCCGTGAGCAGCTCGACGTCGAGCGCCGCGTAGCGTAGCCACTCCTTGGGCAGAGGACGCACCGACCAATCCGAGGCCTGATGATCCTTCACGAGGCCCAAGCCCAACACCTGCTCAGCCACCGCCGCCAGACCGAAACGCTCCAAACCCACGAGGCGAGCGGCAATCTCCGTGTCGAATAGAGCGGACGGACGCAGACCCACCTGACGCAGATTCGGCAGATCCTGCAGACAATCGTGCAGCAGCCACACGTCCTCAACACCGGGCTGCAACACCGACAGATCCGGCAGCGCATGGGTGTCAATCAGGAACGAGCCAACGTCCTCGCGGCGGATCTGAACCAGATACGGGTCCGAACCATAACGGAACCCCTGCGCGCGCTCCACGTCCAGCGCAATCGGCGTCGAACCCTGTGCCAGCGCGCGTGCGGCCTTCTCGAGGCCTTCTCGGGTATCAATGACGGCAGGGATCCCCCCACGTGGCTGAGCGATAAGCTCCGGGTTATCCGTATCGCCCTGCGGCAAGCCACCGCCATTGTTTACCAGCACTCAAACTCCTTCGAGGTGACGGGTAGGAACGATGCCGGCCGTCTTGCGCATGGCGTCCGCCCACCCGAATAGATGCTCCCCAAGATACTCGCTATTGGGCGTCCACGAGGCTCGGACCTCGACAAACAGGGACGAGCCTCGCAGCTCCAGTCCACCGAACGCCTCGCTCATCTCACGAGTGACCGTGCCCGTGATGTCGTGGAAACCAGCGCCCGCACCGTCAAGGCAATCGAGCATCCACCCCCACACGCCCTCCGACAGCATCGGATCGACAGCCATGATGGAATCCACCTGAGTGCGCATCTGACACACGATACGGAACGTGCCATTCCAGCCGAGCTGGCCCACAGGGTCGTGCAACACGACCATGCGACCAGTCGACAAAGGCTGTCCAGCGCTGTCCTCATCGATCGTGCGCATCGCGAGCGCAGCTGTAAAAGGAGCCAGCCGACGAGGCGGTGGCACCTCCTCAAGGAGGATATGCGGCAGGTGGGAGGCCTGTCGCAGGGACAGCAGGGCCCGAACAAAGTCCTCGGGCACCGCGTTCTCATTCACGATTGAAATCGTACGGGTGTCATCTTGTCTTTTGTTACAGACGCGCCGCGTGGGGCCATCTCGATAAGTAGCGGGTACGTGTTTCCTGCAACGTATCGAGATGACCCCTAGGTTTTACAGGCCGCGCGGATTACGTAGAATGAAGGCGGTATGTGGCCTGACATGGACGGTGTCTCCCGAGCGGTAGTCTCGGTGGTCATCGTCGCCCGCCGTGTCAACAACCGTGTGCCACAGGGACCCATACTTTGCGTCGGGGAGTGTAAAGTCAACCGCCTCCGGCGCAGCGTTAATCAGCAGCAGGAAATCGTCGTCGAGGATCCGGCGTCCGTCGGCATCGGGTTCACGAATCGCATCCCCGTTGTAGAAGACCATCGTCGAGCGCGCCCACGGCTGGTTCCATTCCTCTTCCGTCATGTGCGTGCCAGCGGGTGTAAACCACTCGATCTCACCCAGCTCAGACTCGCCGCCACGCTTGGCAGGCCCTTCGAGGAAGCGGCGACGGCGCATGACCGGGTGATCGCGGCGCAGATGGATCAGGTCGCGCGTGAACTGCAGGAGCTTGTGGTCGTGCTTGTCCAGGTTCCAGTCGATCCACGACAGCTCGTTGTCCTGGCAATACGCGTTGTTGTTGCCGCGCTGGGTGCGACCTAGTTCGTCGCCGTGGGCGATCATCGGTACGCCCTGGGAGAACATGAGGGTCGTCAGGAAGTTGCGCTGCTGGCGGTAGCGCAACTCAATGATCTCCTTGTCGTCCGTGTTTCCCTCGGTGCCACAGTTCCACGACCGGTTATCGTTCGCGCCGTCCGCGCCGCCCTCACCGTTCGCCTCGTTGTGTTTCTCGTTGTAGGACACGAGGTCGCGCAGCGTGAAGCCGTCGTGGGCAACGACGAAGTTGATGGATGCCATCGGCTTGCGGCCCGTCGTCCCATACAGGTCCGAGGAACCTGCCAAACGGGACGCGAAGCCGGGTAACGAGGAGAATTCGCCGCGCCAGAAGTCACGCACCGTATCGCGGTATCTGCCATTCCACTCCGACCACAGGGGAGGGAAGCCGCCCACCTGGTAGCCGTCCGAGCCCACGTCCCACGGCTCCGCGATGAGCTTGACCTGCGAGATGATCGGGTCCTGGTGGATAAGGTCGAAGAATGCGGAGAGTCGGTCGACCTCGGCAAACTGGCGGGCAAGCGTGGAGGCTAGATCGAAGCGGAAGCCGTCGACGTGCATCTCGGTCACCCAGTAGCGCAGGGAGTCCATGATGAGCTGGAGGACCTGAGGGGAACTCATGAGCAGGGAGTTGCCCGTTCCCGTCGTGTCGAAGTAGTGGCGGCGATCCCCGTCCACGAGGCGGTAATACGACGGGTTGTCAATGCCGCGGAATGACAGCGTCGGACCCATATGGTTGCCCTCAGCTGTGTGGTTGTAGACAACGTCGAGAATGACCTCGATGTTCGCGGCGTGTAGCGCCTTGACCATCGCCTTGAACTCCGAGACCTGTGCGCCGGGTTCGCGGCTGGCCGCGTAGGCGTTGTGCGGAGCGAAGTATCCGATCGTGTTATAGCCCCAGTAGTTCGACAGCCCCTTGGCCTGGAGCGTCGTATCGTTCGTGAACTGGTGGATCGGCATGAGCTCGACCGTGGTGACGCCCAGCTTTGTCAGATGCTCAATGATCGCGGGATGTGCCATACCGGCGTAGGTGCCGCGCAGCTCTTCTGGCACGTCCGGATGGCGCATCGTCATGCCCTTGATGTGTGCCTCGTAGATGATCGACTCCGAATAGTCGTGACCCGGGCTGTGGTCGCCCTGCCAGTCGAAGAAGGGATTGACGACGATGGAGTGCATCGTGGCGGCGGCGGAATCCCCGCCCTTCAGGACGAGAGGGTCGTCGGAACAGTAGGAGAGGAGGGAGAGGGAATCCTTCAGCTGGCCCTCAATAGCCTTAGCGTAGGGGTCGAGTAAGAGCTTGGAGGGGTCGCAGCGTAGACCGTTCATGGGATCCCATGGTCCGTCGATGCGGTAGCCGTAGCGCTGGCCAGCGCGCACCTGCGGCACGTAGACATGCCACACGTAGGCGTCCACCTCCGTCATGGGGATGCGCATTTCGTTCAGGTCGTCGTCGAGCAGGCACAGCGTGACTGCGGTGGCGACCGATGAGTAGATCGCGAAGTTGGTGCCGGTTCCATCAAAGGTGGCGCCCAGCGGGTACGCCGTACCAGGTCGAGTTTCCATACGAATAAGGGTGGCATGAACACCGCACAACTGGTGATAATCCGGGCAAAAATGGGCGTGTGACTTGGATTACTGTGGTTTCGTTTTGCGTTCTCACCGGAAGGTCTGTTAAGGTTTTACCCGTTGCAAGGAACGGAAACGTTCCGGAGACAACGCGGATGTGGCTCAGTTGGTAGAGCATCACCTTGCCAAGGTGAGGGTCGCGGGTTCGAGTCCCGTCATCCGCTCGGGCGATTGGCGCAGCGGGAGCGCGCTTCCCTGACACGGAAGAGGTCACTGGTTCGATCCCAGTATCGCCCACGGAAACCCTTTGGGGTTATCGGGCATTAGCCCAGCCGCACAAGCGGTTCACGCGGATGTGGCTCAGTTGGTAGAGCATCACCTTGCCAAGGTGAGGGTCGCGGGTTCGAGTCCCGTCATCCGCTCTCAATCGGGAATCCACACGATCCCGTTGGGCGTGGTGGGTTGGCCGAGAGGCGAGGCAGCGGCCTGCAAAGCCGTATACACGGGTTCGAATCCCGTACCCACCTCGGGCGATTGGCGCAGGGGTAGCGCGCTTCCTTCACACGGAAGAGGTCACTGGTTCGATCCCAGTATCGCCCACCATATCAGCCGGACCGTACGGTTCGGCTTTTTTGTATTTCCCCCATGCTGCGTGATGTTGTGGGGTTATCGGCTACTCGAACTTTCAAGGGGACCCGCAAACCTTGGAATTGCGACAACGTTGGGGTTATAGGACACTACGTGTTGCTGGAAGGGTAACTTTTCGTTGTGTTGGTGCGGGAAAGTCGGTGTTTTAGTTGGTTGGAACCAATTATGAGGATGGACAGATCGTGTTGCTAGCAGGGTGACTTTTCGGCTTTATCGCGCGGGAAAGTCACTATTTTAGTTGGTCGTGTTTGCCTCGTTCTTGTGAATACTGCATCATGCCCTGTGTGTGGCCGCCCTATGATCCGTCACGGTCAGACGTCTACAGGTCGTCAGCGTTGGCGGTGTAAACCCTGCAAAATCACGACGTTGAACGACATTGACTCCGCGGCCAAGCACCTTGATGAGTTCGTGGCGTGGCTGCTGGGTCGACGTCGTCAGGCGGATTTGCCTGGCGGGGGACATTCGTTTCGTAGGCGTTGTGAGCCGTTGTGGCAGTTATGGCCGTTTAGCCCGATCGTCGATGAGGTTCATGAGGTCATCTTCGTTGACGGTATCCACCTGGGCCGAGGCGCCGTGGTGCTCATCGCTCAAACTCCCGATTGTGTGCTGGGTTGGTATGCGGCTAGGAGTGAGAATTCCCGTGCCTGGGGCGCGCTCATGAGCCGGATCGCGCCACCGGCCCTGGTCGTCACTGACGGGGGTAGTGGGTTCGCGCGGGCGTGCAAGAACATCTGGCCTGCCACGCGTGTGCAGCGCTGTACCTTCCATGCGTATTGCCGTATTCGCCAAGCCACCACAACACGCCCCAAACTGGAGGCCTCGCGTAGCTTGTACGCTCTTGGAGGCCAGCTCACGCACGTGCAAGATATCGATGGGGCCCAGGAATGGATAGGTGTCTACCAGGGGTGGTGTACGCGCTGGAAGGGCTTCTTGGAGGAGAAAACACGCAGGCCTGACGGAGGGTGGGAATACACCCACGAACGTCTCGTTCGGGCTCGTAACAGCCTCAACAAGCTCATCAGGCAAGGCCTGTTGTTCACGTACCTGGACCCCACCTGGACACATCAGATGCCCGCAACAACCAACCAGATCGAAAGCACGAACGCGCGCCTACGCCAGATGCTGCGCTACCACCGCGGCATGGGCCTAACCCGACGCATCAAAGCCGTGTTTTGGTGGTGCTACACCCACTCTCCCCACCCCCAACCAGCAGCAACAATCCTGGCGACCATGCCCACCGACGAAGCCCTCGAAAATGCCTGGCAACAAGCCGCGCAAAACCACCAAGCCACCGGCACCATCCCCGGCTGGGGCGACGCAATCTGCTTCAACGAACTCCACCACACCACCCCCTACCACAACACCTGGGACTAACCCCCAACCAACACGTTTTGTCCTATAACCCAACTTTCAAGGGGGGGCGCAACCCTTGGAATTGCAACAACGTTATTTCAAAGATCTCTCAGGCGGACTCGACCAGCATATGCGTTCGTTAACCCATCTGCTGGCGGCTGGGTGGCCACGCCAGGTTCCGCCAGGCGGGTTTAGCCGTGCGTGGGGTGATGAATGTCACTCGTGATTGTGTGGGTGTTCTGATTGCCTAACTTGGGTGCATGTGACGAGCTTGGAGGGGAGTATCTGACTGGTTGTCCTGCTGTAAAATGGGTGAATATGGTGTGCGACGCACCTGTGTGGGATGTGTCGTTCGATGGGGTGGTAAGGGTATTTATCTTGAGTGGTTGCCCGCTGTGAACGTCTGGGGGTTCGAACTTCTGCCAGTCGGTTAGTACGGTCAAATAGGTGTGTCTGTTCGTTGATCATTCGTGCTGGTCACGCATCGGCACCCACCGTTTCGACATGCCCAAACTTTCAAAGTTTACAGTCTGTATATAAATGGCAAAACAGTGCGGATTAAGCGGCTTACAAACCATGTTTTCACCGGTTGTGAGGCTGGGGTCAACTCGTATCTTGACCTAATTACAGGGTAATGGCCTACACTGACGGGGTGTGAAGCGACATCGTCGCGCATCCCGTTGACAGGAGTTTTCTATGGTTGCGTTGAAGCACCGTCACTTTGGTGCCCTTCTTGCCATATGTGCACTGGTATTGAGTTTCTTTGGCGTCACACAAATCGTCTCCGCGTCGGTCCCCGCACATGCCGACGCGCCGGCCTGTCCAGCACCGGTGACGAATGTGAGCGACAAGGTCACGTTGGATTGGGACAAGGCTCAGCTAGTTGATCATACGGGGCACGAGGTCCACGCCGTGGGGGACTGGTGGGATCTGGGAGTGAAACTTCCCTGGCAGACCGAGGGACGCGTGAAGGCCGGTGACTATTTCACCTACAACGCGAATGTCGTCAATCAGGCGACGCGCGAGACCGTTCTGCGCCCGAACGTTGCGCGTGCCTTTACGGTGTACTCCCACGACAATGTCGCCGTCGGCTGCGGAACCTGGGCCACTGATGGGACGGTGACCGTCATCTTTAATGACAAGGTCGAGTCCGCTGCGCAGTGGTACGGCACGGTCACGACGCATGGGCTGGCCAGCTATTCCGGCCCCGGGGGCGAGACCTACGTCGTCGAGATCGGTGGAAAGGTCATGCGTGATCTCGAGATGACGCGTCGTACCCCCGGTGAAGCCCGCTACCAGAAGGACGGTTGGATTAACTTGTCCGATTCTGAGGATGGCGATGAGAACAAAGCCATCATGTGGCGCGTCGTGCTGCCTGCGGGTGATACGGCTGTGACGGGTGCATCCATTGTCGACGAGGCACCCGCCGACTCCAGCTGGAGCTTTGACTGCGACACGGTCAACGAGTATACGAGGACTCACACCTACCTCGTGACCGACCCGACCACTTCTGAGGGCCTGCGCCGTGACAAGGACACGTCCAATGGCGCATTCGGCGCGGCTGCTCAGATCCAGTGCATGCCCACCAAGGTGACGGTCGCGCTCGGTGAGATCCCCGCCAATCAGTCAGCGATCATCCTGCTGCCGGCCCGCGTTGAGGGTGCTAAGCGAGCCAGTGATGTTGCTGGAGAGTTTTCTAACACCGTGACCTACAACGTTCCCGGTGAACAAGTAGACCCGATTACGAAGGTGCTGCGCTACGGTGCGGTCGCCGACGCCAGCGCTCACCAGACGTTCTCGGTGACGAAGAAGGTTGAGGGTGACCTGCCGGAGGCTGCGAAGGACCTCGACTATACGCTGGAGATCACGCTGAAGAACGCCGCTGACCCCACGGTGAACAAGACCTTCGAGGCGACCATCAAGGCTGGCGAAACCTACACCTACCCTGCGCCACTGCCGCCAGGCACCGAGGTGACCGTGTCCGAGGGGGATCTGCCCGAGGCTGCTGAGATCACCTGGAATGATGCGGAGAGTCGTGTGTTTGAGACCGCCGATGGCGTCACGCTGGCAGCTGGCAACCGAGAGGCGAGCTTCACACTGAGTGATGACCACATCTTCGCGCTCACCCTGACGAATACGCTGGCCCCCACGCCGTCGCCAACGCCGTCGCCGACCCCTTCGGAGACGCCCTCCACCCCGGCCCCGACTCCTTCGGTGACACCGTCGCCGACGCCGAACTTGGCGTCGACGGGTACCGATGCCGCTGGGCTGGGCGTGTTGGCGGGAATCGTCGTGATCGCGGGTCTGTCGTTCGTGGCAGCTAAGCGTCGCCATCGCTGAGTCTCGCGCGGCACGCGCATAACTGACGTGGGTGGGAGGAGTAATGTTCCTCCCACCCACTCGTGTCTGCGCTTCAGCACCCGTCAGCGCTTAGCGTGCCGCCAGGTAGACGCGCGCCTCCCAGGGGGCCATGGACGAGGCCGGGGCCGGGTTCAGTGTTTCTTGCTCGGTGTCGGGATGGGGACCCGGCATATTTCCCAGGTACAGGTTCCAGCGCGAAGAGGGGAAGGCCTCGTCGACGAGAGCGCCTGACGGGATGATTGCGCGTCCCGAGAGATTTACGGCAACGAGAACAGCGGACCCCTCATAGGAGCGCTGATAGACGAACATGGCAGGATCGCCAGCGTCGATACGTTCGAAGGAGCCGGTCGTCAGTGCCGACACTCGGTGGCGTGCCTCGATGAGCGCGCGGTAGTACGCGTAGATGGAGGAAGAGTCCTCCAGCTGTGTCTCTACGTTGATATGCGAGGCCGAGGCAGGCACGTCGATCCAAGGCGTTCCGCTCGTGAACCCGGCGTTAGGGGAGGAATCCCACTGCATCGGGGTGCGTCCGTTGTCGCGCGAGATAGCTGCCAGACCGGCGGGCACATCATCGCCGGTGTGGGCGCGCAGGTAGTTCAGGGACTCGACGTCGCGGAAATCGGTTGGTCGGGTGAACTGCCCGCCGAGCATGCCGATCTCTTGGCCCTGGTAGATGAAGGGCGTACCACGCTGCAGGAAATACGCGGTCGCCAGGGCGGTCGCAGACTCGAACCAGGCGTTCTCGGGATCCCCGAAGCGCGCCACCGCCCGCGGCTGGTCGTGATTTTCCAGGTACAGGGCGTTCCAGCCGCGCTCGCCCAGGGTCTCCTGCCAGCGAGTCAGCACGTCGGCCAACTCGCCGTTAGCCAGGGGACGCGGGGAAAACTTGCCATTCTCCTGACCGAGATTCACATGCTCGAACTGGATGAGCATGTTGAACTCGCGCCTGGCCGGATCACAGAACAGGAGGGCAGACTCGGGGGAGGCATTAGAAGCCTCGCCGACCGTGAACGTGCCGGGGTGGAGCGCGAACGTGCGCTCGTGCATCTCCTGGAGGAACTCGTGCAGGCGAGGGCCATCAGCGAAGCACTCGTGACCGACACCGAAGGGAGCACGGGCGGGGCCTCCATCGGGCAGGCCCGGGCGCTTGGAGATAACGTCGATTGCGTCGACACGGAAGCCGTCGACACCGCGATCAAGCCACCAGTTCATCATGTCGTAGACCGCGTCGCGCACCTGCGGGTTTTCCCAGTTCAGATCCGGCTGCTCGCGGGCAAACAAGTGGAGGTAGTACTGGCCCGAGGTTGGATCGTACTCCCAGGCAGAACCACCGAAGAAAGACTCCCAGTTCGTCGGCTCTGCGCCCGGCGTGCCCGGTTCGAGGCCTGGGCGTGGATCACGCCAGTAGTACCAGTCGCGGCGTGCGGACTCGCGCCCGGATGCCGATTCAACGAACCACGGATGCTTGATCGACGTGTGGTTGACGACCAGATCCATCACCACGCGCATACCCAGCTCGTGGGCGCGCGCAACGAGGGCGTCAAAGGCCGCCAGGTTGCCAAACAGCGGGTCAATGTCGCGGTAGTCGGAGATGTCGTAGCCGTTGTCGGCCTGCGGCGAGCGATAGATGGGGGAGATCCAGATGATGTCGACCCCGAGGCACGCCAGGTACTCGAGGCGGCTGTAGATACCGTCGAGATCTCCGATCCCGTCGCCGTTCGTGTCCTGGAAAGAGCGGGGGTACACCTGGTAGAGGACCGCGTTTTTCCACCACGGGTCGGCATCGACACGAGCAGCGGGGAGAAGATCAGAGCGCAGAAACATGGGATTCTGAGGAGGCAGTAGGCGTCGTGAGGGCGACGAATGGATGTATCTGCGTACTCGCTGCGGCTTCCGATGTTGTCTGGTGAGAGGAACCCTCCGAGACGACTACTTCGGAAAAGAAGTAGTCCTTCAGCAGAAAGCCGCACACCAGCGTAATGACGAAGACGCCAGCGATAATCGCGGCAATGATCATCTTTCTCGTATTGTCATCCGAAGAATCATCCATCGCTACCATGGCGGGCCGAGGCTGCCTGGGCATGGGCGCGCCGTAGCGTTGCTGGACGCCCTGCTGATACCCGCGCTGCTGTGGACCCGCTTGTTGGTATCCGCCCTGTTGGTAGCCACCTTGCTGTTGGTATCCGCTCTGCTGGTATCCGCCTTGTTGAGGCTGTGCCTGCTGGTATCCGCCCTGTTGGTATCCGCCTTGCTGAGGCTGTGCCTGTTGGTATCCGCCTTGCTGAGGCTGTGCCTGTTGGTATCCGCCCATCGGCTGGCGCGGATACGGCTGGCGATTGTTGGGCGGGAATTGGGCACTCATGATGGACTTTCGGGTAGGTGAGTCAAGTCTCAGGGATCGTTCTGTATCCTACCAGGCGCTAGGCTGGTGGCATGACGATTGACTACCTGACTCGGCCTCGCCCACTCTCTCCCCGCCAGGACATCCTTCCTGTGATCATCGGAGGGGACTTCGGTGTATACGGAATTGGCCGCTGTTTCAATGAAGCCTTCGGGTGCCGCTGCATCTGTGTGGGGTCCCAGCCGACCGAATCGATCACACGGTCACACTTTTTCGATGTCCGCCACGTGAGCGCACACGCCACCGACGCCCAGCTCCTCGACACGCTCATGATGATCGCGGGGGAGTTCCCCGACAAGAAACTCATCCTCATGGCGAACCATGACATCTTCTCCGCGTTCGTGGCCCGCAACATGGACAAGCTTTCGCGCCACTACGCGCTGCCCTTCCCGAACCTGGAGGTCATGGAGAGGCTCACTGACAAGGCAGAGTTCGCGCGCGCCTGCGAGCGCGCCGGCATCGACACGCCCGGCACGGTCGAGGTGGACTTCTCCAACGCCACGGACGAGGCCTGGGCGGCCCCGGAGATCCCCTTTACGTTCCCCGTGGTGGCCAAAGCCGCTAACGGCGAACCCTACGACGTCCTCGAGTTTGAGGGCAAGCGCAAGATCTGGTTCATCGACACGCCTGAGGAACTGACTCAGCTCTGGAAGACTCTGAAGGATGCGGGCTTCCGCGACACGTTCCTCGTCCAGGAACTGATCCCCGGGGACAACACCGCGATGCGTTCGATCACTGCCTACGTGGATTCGCGCGGTGAAGTCACGCTCATCGGCTCGGCCCGCGTGCTCCTCGAAGACCATGCTCCGACTATGATCGGTAACCCTGTCGCCATGATCACTGAGAACTTCCCTGCGCTGTGGAAAGACGCCTGCACACTCCTCACCGAGAACGGCTACCGTGGGTTCGCGAACTTCGATGTCAAGATCGACCCGCGCGACGGACGCGCCGTTTTCTTCGAGGTTAACCCCCGTATTGGCCGTAACAACTGGTACATGGCCGCCGCCGGTGCCAACCCCATGATCCCGATGGTTGCTGACCTCATCGACGGCCAGGCCTGCGAGCAGACGCAGGCCAAGGACGAGATCCTCTACACGCTGGTTCCCGACTCGCTGCTCCTGCGCTACATCATCGACACCAATCTGCGTGCGCGCGTCAAGCGCATCATCCGCGAGGGACGCCGCTTCGACCTGCTCCTGAACCCCACCGAGAAGGACCCGCGCCGTAACCTGACCGTGTGGCTTCAGAAGCAAAACCACCGCCGCAAGTTCGCGCGTTACTACCCGAAGCCCACCGAAACCTCGTACTGAGGCGGTCACCCGCCCGAGGGAACTGGACCCGAGACCCGGCCACGACCTCGTCAACGGGGGAGCAGCCCCTGCTACACTGACCACCTACCTACACGCGACAGACATTTACAACAAACTGAGGACACCATGACGACCACCTCACTCGTGCCCATCTCTCAAGAAGACAAGATTGCCGCAGTCTCCGGATTCCAGGACCGTTCCCTGCCGATCGAACAGACCTGCGTGTGGGAGACCTTCGAAAAGTCGCAGGGACACGGCGTGTGGGGACGCTACGCCTGGTACGAGGACGACACCAAGGTCGCCTTCATCACCCTCTACAAGTACACGGTGCGCGGCGTGCACTACCTGTGGGCCAAGTGGGGTCCCGCCTGGGTGAAGGAAGCCAGCCCGGAACGTGAGGCCGCGCTGCGCGCCGACCTGGTGCGCGAGATCAAGGAGCGGGACAAGTCCGTCGTCTTCGTGCGCCTGCACGCCATCTACCAGCACCCCGACCTGGTCATGCCGCTGCAGACCATCTCCTACGACCGCACCGTCGTTATCGACACCTCCGGCAAGACCGAGGACGCGATTCTGGCCACCATGCCCAAGTCCGGTAAGCGCTCGATCCGCTCCGGCCTGAAGAAGGGCAAAGCCGAAGGCATCACCTTCCATGAGGACACAGCCAACGCCGCCGAGGTCATCGACGAGTACTACGCCGTCATGGAAGAGACCGCCGAGCGCGATGGTTTCCGTCCTCACCCCAAGGACTATTACATGAGCCTGCTCACGACTCTCGGCCCCAAGCACGCGCGCATCTTCTCGATGCGTGACGCCGACGGCAATATCCTGTGCTGGGACTTCTGTCTGATTGAGGGCATTCGTGCACAGGCCGAATACGGTGCTTCCACGGAGGCCGGCCGACGCCTACGCCAGCCCCCCGTTTTGGACTTCCTGGCAGCCGAATTCCTGGCGCGCGACGGCGTACGCGAATTCGACCTTATGGGCGCGCACTCGCCGCGTTGCCCCGAACTCTACAGCGTCGGCAAGTACAAGAGCGCCTTTGCCTCGCACTTCACAGACGTGCCCGGCGGCTGGGATATGCCCATTAAGAAGAGCACCTATCGCGCCTTGAGTGCGGCCAAAGCCGTCAAGGACTGGCACGCCCGCTCCTGAACGGCGGGGTCAGCAGGGATAGAATCCCACTAGTGACTAAAGCTCTCGAACGAATCGAACAAGGAGACACCGTGCCCGACATCTCGCTCGTCATCAACGGGGAAAACCAGACCGTACCAGCGGGGACCACGGGCACGACGTGGTTCGAAAAGTCCCGTGACGTCGTCGCCATCAAGGTTGACGGCACGCCGCGTGACCTCGCGACCCCCTTTGAGGAGGGCACGACCGTCGAGGCTATCACCCTGGCCAGCGAGGATGGCCTGAACATCCTGCGCCACAGCGCCACGCACGTGCTCGCGCAGGCCGTTCAGGACGTCTTCCCCGACGTGAACCTCGGCATCGGCCCGTTCATCACCGATGGCTTCTACTACGACTTCGGCAACATCGATGCGGTGACCCCCGAGCTGCTGCGTGAGCTCGAGAAGCGTATGAAGCGCATCGTCAAGGAAGGCCAGCGCTTCGTGCGCCGCGAAGTCTCCGAGGACGAGGCCGTGGTTGAGTTGGCCGAGCAGCCCTACAAGCTCGAGCTCGTCACCACGAAGGGCAAGGGGGCCGAGGGGGCCTCCGTCGAGGTTGGCGGCGCGACCCTCACCATGTACGACAACGTCCGCCGCGACGGCTCCGTCGCCTGGAAGGACCTGTGCCGCGGCCCCCATCTGCCCTCCACCAAGCTGATCGGCAACGGCTTCGCCTTGACCAAGGCCTCGGCCGCCTACTGGAAGGGCGACCAGTCGAACGACCAGCTTCAGCGCATCTACGGCACCGCCTGGGCCTCCAAGGAGGACCTCGTCGCCTACCAGGAGCGCATCAAGGAAGCCGAGCGCCGCGACCACCGTCGCCTCGGAGCCGAGCTGGACCTGTACTCCTTCCCCGAGGAGATCGGCCCCGGCCTGGTCATCTTCCACCCAAAGGGCGGCATCCTGCGCCACGAGATCGAGTCCTACGTGACCGACCGACACAAGTTGGCCGGTTTCGACTTCGTGCACACCCCCGAGATCTCCAAGGGCGGACTCTTCCACACGTCGGGTCACCTGCCCTACTACGCGGACACGATGTTCCCGCCCATGCTCGTGGATGAGGAACGCGACGCTGAGGGCAACGTCACCAAGGCGGGCCAGGAGTACTACCTCAAGGCCATGAACTGCCCGATGCACAACCTCATCTTCCGTTCGCGTGGCCGCTCCTACCGCGAGCTGCCCCTGCGCTTCTACGAGCTGGGCCACGACTACCGCTACGAGAAGAGCGGCGTCGTCCACGGCCTGACACGTATGCGTGGCTTCACGCAGGACGACTCGCACACGTACTGCACGCCCGAGCAGGCCTCCGAAGAAATCCGTAGCCAGATCGAGTTCTTCCTCTCGATCCTCTCCGCCTTCGGCCTGAAGGACTTCTACCTCGAGCTGTCCACGCGCGACGAGGATGGCAAGAAGAAGGACAAGTTCATCGGCTCAGACGAGGACTGGGCGGCCGCCACCAAGGCTCTGGAGGACGCGTGTGCTGCGACCGGCCTCGACCTCGTTCCCGATCCGGGCGGTGCCGCCTTCTACGGCCCCAAGGTCTCCGTGCAGGTCAAGGACGCCATCGGCCGTACCTGGCAGATGTCGACGATCCAGTACGACTTCAACCAGCCCGAGCGCTTCGACCTGGAGTACACGGCCGCCGACGGCACTCGTCAGCGCCCCGTCATGATCCACTCCGCGAAGCTTGGCTCCGTCGAGCGCTTCATCGGTGTTCTTACCGAACACTACGCGGGCGCGTTCCCGGCGTGGCTCTCGCCCGTCCAGGTCCGCCTCATCCCCGTCGCGGAGGCCTTCGACGACTACGTCAAGGACGTTGCCGCCAAGCTGCGCGAGCGCGGCGTACGCGTCGAGACCGATCTCTCGGATGACCGCTTCGGCAAGAAGATCCGCAACGCCTCAAAGGACAAGATCCCCTTCACGCTCATCGCCGGTGGCGAGGACGTCGAGGCCGGGGCCGTGTCCTTCCGCCTGCGTGACGGCTCGCAGCACAACGGCGTTGCCGTTGATCGCGCCGTCGAGCTGATCGTCTCGCACATCGAGCAGCGCAACAACGCCGACCAGATCGACGGCCTCGACGAGGCGTGAGCACCATGACGGAGCCGGGCACACACCCCGAACCGTTGCCCACCGAGGACGCCCGCGAGCTCGCGGGCGTCCCGGACGGCTTCGGTCGTTTCTGGACCCCGTACCGGATGGCCTACATCCACGGAGAAGGTAAACCAGCCGATGCGAGCGACAGGACCTGCCCGTTCTGCAGTGCGCCGGGCAAAGCTGACGACGAGGGACTCATCGTTCACCGAGGGGCCACCTGCTTTGTGCTCATGAACCTGTTCCCCTACAACTCAGGCCACCTGCTGGTGTGCCCGTACCGTCACGTGTCCGACTACACGGAGCTGACCGCCGCCGAGCGCGTGGAGCTGGGAGAACTGACGGCTACCGCCATGCGGGTCAGCCGCGAGGTGGCCGGACCACACGGCTTCAACCTGGGCATGAACCAGGGTGAGGTCGCGGGTGCAGGCATTGCCGCTCACCTTCACCAGCACGTCGTGCCTCGGTGGGCGGGGGATGCGAACTTCCTCCCCATCATCGCGCGCACGAAGGCTGTGCCTGAACTACTTGAGGACGCGCGCGCCCGGCTTGCCGCCGCCTGGCCGAAGGAGGGCTGATGCTCGGCAACCACGGACGATCGATCACCAAGGCCGTGTTCACGCCCCTGGCTCGCGTGCTCGCGCGCATGGGCGTGACCCCGAACATGGTGACGGTGGCTGGGACGGTCGCGTCCGTGGCCGTCGCGGTCGTCTGTATCCCGCGGGGGTGGATCTGGCAGGGGGGCATCGCCCTGGCGGTCGTGATGTTCGGCGATTCGGTCGACGGAACGCTGGCGCGTATGACGACCGGAGGAACGCGCTTCGGTGCCTTCCTGGATTCGACGCTTGACCGGCTCGCCGACGGCGCGGTCTTCGGATCGTTGACTGCTTTCGCGGTCTTCCACATGGCTGATTCCCCTGTGCGTACATGGGTGATCATCGCGGGCATCTGCTCGATCATCGGTGCGGCTGCCGTGCCCTATGCGCGCGCACGCGCGGAATCAGTCGGTGTCGTCGCCAAACTCGGTATTGCCGAGCGCACGGATCGCCTGATCGTTGGTATGGGGTCGGCGATAATCATGAGCCTGGGAGCACCCGAGTGGGTGCTGGCCGTCGGCCTAACCTGGGTGGCGTTCGCATCCTTCGTGACCGTCTGCCAGCGCATCTGGTTCACTGCGCGTCACATCGACGAGGGAACCCAGTGACCTTTTCCCTCCTGTCCGTAGCCTTCACCGTTGCTCCCCGCCTTCCGCTCGGCCTCGTCATGCGCGCGGCCCACGTCGGAGCTGGGATCGCGGCGCGGCGTGGGGGAGCGTCCATCGCACGTCTGCGTGCCAATATGGCTCGGCTCACTGGTAGTGAGCCAACGGAGGAGCTGGTCGTTGCCGCTGTTCACTCGCATATTCGCAACTACGCCGAGGAGCTCATGCTCGGTTCGCGACGTGGGGCACCGCTGGCAGAGGGCATCACTTTCGAAGGCTTCGGGGAACTCGTCGCAGCTAGCGCCGATGGCCCGGTCGTTCTGGCTCTGGGGCACTCGGGCAGTTGGGATCGCGTGGGAGCATGGGTGTGTGCGAACGGGCGAACAATCGTCACGGTGGCTGAGAAGGTTGAGCCGCGTTCGTTGTTCCAGCGTTTCGTTGCCCTGCGCGAGGGTTTGGGCATGGAAGTCATCGGCGTCGGCAAAGGCGAGTTGGTGTTCTCTACCCTCGTCGAGCGCGTACGAGGACGCAGCGTCATTGTGCCCCTCCTGGCCGACCGGGATATTTCCGGCTCTGGCATCGAAGTGGACCTAGGCACGCGACGCGCGCTCGTCGCAGCCGGCCCCGCAGCCCTCGCTCTGAAGCTGGAACGCCCACTCTTCGCGGCGTGCATTACCTACGAGAACGAGTCGCCGACGGGGGCGGACGTGCGCGTGCGCTGCGTGGGTCCCATCGCCGTCCCAGCCGACCTCGCCCCCGGTGTCAACCGCGTGGAGGCGCTGACACAGGCGTGGGTCAGCGCGTTCGCCGCGATGATGGCGGATAAACCCGAAGACTGGCACATGATGCAGCGGGTGTTCATCGACGACTTGGACCCCCAGCGCCTAGCCCGTGCCCGGGCCGAGCACGAGAGGAAGAATCGATGAAGATCGGGATCGTGAACCCCTATTCGTGGGACGTTCCCGGGGGAGTGGGTTTCCACATTCGCGACCTTGCCCTCAAACTCCGCTCACGCGGCCACGACGTGCGCGTCCTGACGCCGTCAACGTCACGTGACCTGCCCGAGTGGATCACATCCGCAGGCTCCTCGGTATCAGTTCCCTTCAACGGTTCTGTTGCCAACATTTCGGTGAAGCCAACGACGATGACGCGCACGCGGCGCTGGCTGGAGGAGAACGACTTCGACGTTGTCCACGTGCACGAACCCGTTGTGCCGTCGGTGTCGATGGCTGCGGCGATGATCTCGCGCGCCCCGTTGGTCGGCACGTTCCACGCGGCGCTCGGTCGTTCGGTTTCCCGCGCCATTGCCTCGGCCCCGATGAGGCTTTACATGGAGCGCATTGGCGTGCGCATCGCCGTGTCCGAGGAAGCACGGCGCACTCTCATCGAACACCACGGTGGTGACGCAGTCATCATCCCGAATGGCGTGGAGACCGCCTCGTTCCGCACGGCGACGCCCCTTCCTCAGTGGGCCGCCACCGAGGAGCGTCCTGTCGTCGTGTTCCTTGGGCGTCTCGACGAGCCGCGTAAGGGACTGAGCATCTTCGTCGGAGCAATCGAAACTGTCCTCGAGCGCTTCCCGGGTACGCGTTTCCTGATCGCTGGCCGGGGAGACGCCCCTGATTGTCGCGAGGCCGTGGCTCGTTTCGGCGAATCGGTGTCCTTCCTGGGTGGCATTAGCGACGAGGAGAAAGAATCCCTGTTGGCGGGCGCGAGCGTCTACGTCGCTCCGCAGACGGGAGGCGAGTCCTTCGGCATCGTTCTGGTCGAGGCGATGGCCGCGTGCACTGCAGTTGTTGCCTCCGACATTCCGGCCTTTTGCGCGGTCCTGGAGGATGGGCGCGCGGGTGCCCTCTTCGAGACGGGCAGCTCCGAGGCCTTGGCGGCTACCCTCATTGACCTGCTGGGGGATCCGGCGCGGCTCGACGCGCTGGCCAACGTCGGCCAGCTCTCATCGGCTCAATACGATTGGGAGGTTGTCGCAGACAAGGTTTTCGAGGTATACAAACTGGCCATCGACATGGGTAGTCCCGCAACCTCCGGTCCGCGCCGGACGCGTCATCTGTTCCGTCGTCATAAAAAGCGAGGAGAATCGCTGTCGTGATCTCACTGTCCGCTTGGGTTCTTTTCGCCATTGTCCTCGTCCTCGTCGCGCTCGCAATCAGCGTCGGAGCAGCGATCAGTCGGGCACGCAGGCTCGACCGTCTGCACCAGCGCATTATCGCCTCGCGCGACGCGCTCTCACGTCTGCTGTTGCGCCGTGCCTCCGAAGCCTCACTCCTGGCACAGACTGCTCCTTTCAATGGGGGAGGGGCCGAGGCTATGCGTGACGTCGCGCGCGCCTCCATCCACGACGACGGTGACCAGCTAACGACCGATGGCCTCGACCGACGAACCACGGCCTCGCGTAGGGGAGATCGTGTGGAGGTCGCGGCACGATTGGAACGAGCGTCGGCGCTATCACGCGCCATCCGTGACACGCTCACTCCTGAGGTGCGTTGCTCAATAACCTCGGATCCGCAGGCCGCCGCTCGCCTCGAGGCTCTCGACGCAACCTGCTACCGCATCGAATTGACGCGAAATGTGCACAACGTTGACGTCGCGGGGGTTCGGGCCCTGCGTTCCGCACGAATGGTAAAATTGCTCAGGCTCGCTGGGCGCGCTCCGATACCGGAACCCATTGACTTTGACGACGATACACACATTGGCGGACGAGGATACTGATATGCGACGCGCCCATTGGGGAGGGCCGGGCGAAGACTACCGGCTCAAGAAGCTCAGTGCCACCGCCATCGGTGAGGCCAGCAGCATTGGTTCGCCCGCGCCCGACGAAGCTGCTCCCGTGTGGCAGCCACCGAAGGCTCAGCATTCCTTCCCCCTGGCTTGAAATCGTCCTGACCGCTGCCGGGATTATCGGCCTGATCGGCCTAACCGTTTTCTTCCTCTCGCCGGTGGCATCGAGCTACCTGGCACTCGTGAAAACTACTCTGCTTGCCCTCATTCCCCTGGGGATCGTTCTCGCGTTCCTGCACCGCCTGGACCGGTGGGCCCCCGAGCCATGGAAAACCAAGGTCGCAGTGTTTTTGTGGGGCGCGGGCATCGCAACCCTGTCCTCTGGCATCGTGAATACTGCGCTGGGCAAGAACTAGACTATTCACTCGGCAACTTTGATACGGCGAACGCTCTGTCCACAACCTTCGTCGCTCCCCTCGTCGAGGAAACCCTCAAAGCCATCGGCGTGATCATCGTCGTCGTCGTTCGTCGCACCAACATCAACTCCGTCCTCGATGGTGCCATCTACGGGGGATTGTCAGCAGCTGGCTTCATGTTCACAGAAGACATCCTCTACTACCTGCGCGGAGAACCAGAGGGAACGGCGCACCTTCTGTGGCTGGTCGCTCTGCGCGGCCTGATGAGTCCGTTCTTGCACGTGATGGCAACATCCATGACCGGAATCGGTTTGGCTCTGGCCCTGCTCTCGTTCAAGAACGGATGGATGAGGGCTGGCATCGTCACGATCTTTTGGGTGTGTGCCATGCTCATCCATCTGACGTGGAATGGCAGCGCAGCATATTTCGGCGACCGGGGATTCTATACCATGTACGGTGTCATTTATGTACCCGGCTTCATCCTGTGGGCGCTCCTGCTGCTGAGAGCAACAAGCCAGCAGCGAGCGAAAATCCGCAAGGGCTTGGTCCCCTATGTACGCACCGGATGGGTGCTCCCAGGCGAGGTGACGATGGCCACAGACAAGCGCGTGCAGAAGGCCTCTATTAAGTGGTCAACGCGAGGTGGGCGCGATGCAACCCGCGCGATGCGTTCCTTCCTGGCAAACCTCGCTTCTCTTGGACTTGACCAATGCATCATGGCTAAGCACGGACCTGACCCGGCGCGTATCGATGCTGACCGCCAGAAACTTGCGACGGTAGTGGAGAATCGAAGGGAATTCCTTCGCCTAACATCCATCGCCGATCAACAAAATATTGTCTCCCGAGCCGTGACCGCACGCACGCGGAACGTCTGAGTACGGAAGGACTGATCGTGACAGAATCCCGACAGACAGACCAAGGATCGGCTACTCAGCACGAATCCCCCGACTCGCAGGTCGCTTTGTCAGCCTCGGCTGCCCAGCGCTTCGCCGAAAGCGCTGTGACTCCGCTGTCGGAGCGTAGGCGTCCGAGCGCAGGTGACCTTGGCCAAAACGGTGGTCTTAAGCGTACGGGTGCAGGCAAAGCAACGCCGGTGCCCGGCGGCGGTGGAGTTCCTTCCGCTCCTCAATCCCCGGCTGTCGATCAGCAGGCGACGACGGTGATGCCGCAGCGTCCTGATCCCATGCCGCGGCGTTCGGGTGCGGATTCGGAAGCGACGACGGTCATGCCGCAGAACCCGACTGCCGCTCCGGGACGCTCTGCTGCGTTCCTGCCCGAGACGACGGTGATGCCGCAGCATCTTGGTCCGTTGCCGCGTCGTTCGGGTGCGGATTCGGAAGCGACGACGGTCATGCCGCAGCGTCCTGATCCCATGCCGCGGCGTTCGGGTGCGGATTCGGAAGCGACGACGGTCATGCCGCAGAACCCGACTGCCGCTCCGGGACGCTCTGCTGCGTTCCTGCCCGAGACGACGGTGATGCCGCAGCATCTTGGTCCGTTGCCGCGTCGTTCGGGTGCGGATTCGGAAGCGACGACGGTGATGCCGCAGCGTCCTGATCCCATGCCGCGGCGTTCGGGTGCGGATTCGGAAGCGACGACGGTGATGCCGCAGAACCCGACTGCCGCTCCGGGACGCTCTGCTGCGTTCCTGCCCGAGACGACGGTCATGCCTCAGAACCCTGAAATCCGACCGCAGCGTCCTGTTGGTGGTCCGCAGGGGCCGATGGGTATGGGCGGGCGTCCTGTTGGTGGTCCGCAGGGGCCGATGGGTATGGGCGGGCGTCCTGTTGGTGGTCCGCAGGGGCCGATGGGTATGGGCGGGCGTCCTGTTGGTGGTCCGCAGGGGCCGATGGGTATGGGCGGGCGTCCTGTTGGTGGTCCGCAGGCTCCGATGGGTATGGGGCAGCGTCCCGTTGGTGGTCCGCAGGCTCCGATGGGTATGGGGCAGCGTCCCGTTGGTGGTCCGCAGGCTCCCTTTGCGGGTGGCCAAGCCCCGGCCTCGTCCCCTGTGGGAGCCGCCCGAAGTCTTCCCTTCGGGGAGTCTCTCCCGCAGCATCCGGAGCAGACACGTGAATCTCCCGTTGGCGCACAGACAACCACCGCAGATGAATCTACGAAGGCCTCGTCCTCCGTACACACGGATCGCAGTATTCCTCTCGGCGAGACAGTGCAGCAGTGGCCCGAGGATGCTCCGAATACCCCGTCCGCACCCGAGATAGCGCAGGAATCTGCCACCGATGCGACGAAGGAATCCGGCCCCGAGGCGCCCTCCAACCCGACGCCGCGCACGTCGCCGAGCAGTGGATCGAACACCCCGGTCTCTTCGCTCTCCACGGGCGGTGCCGCTGAGGGGCAATTCAGCCCCAGGTTCCAGGCCTTTGTCGAGTCCGGCCCCTCGATGCCGGGGCCGAAGACTGCGCAGTATCCGACGCTCGCGCCCCGTACCGCCCAGGTGTGGTCGGTGCCCAAGCCGAAGAAAAAACCCCTGCCGATCTTCGAGTCGGTCGTTGCCGGTGCGGGAGCAGCGCTCATGCTCGTCGGTGTACTGGGTTTCCTTCAGGCCAGTGGCCCGATTGTGACGGTCTTCCTCGCTATCTTGTGCATCGTTCCTCTTGCTATCGTCGTCTCGGTACTTCTGTTCATCGACCGATTCGAACCCGAACCCCTGGGGATGAAGCTTGCCGCGCTGGCGTGGGGCGGTGGCGTGTCCATTTTCTTCGGAATCATGGGAAATGAATTTGTTCAGTATTCCGTCACTGAACAAACGGGTGACGAAGTCCAGGGAATGATTTTCTCCGTCGTTGTCGGTGCGCCGGTGGTCGAAGAACTGTTGAAGGGCCTCGGCGTTCTCGTTATCGTGTGGGCTCGCCGTACACACATTTCATCTGCCATCGACGGACTTGTCTACGCCGGATTCGCCGCCTGTGGATTCCTGGTTGTCGAGGACTTCACCTACTTTGTGAGAGCAGTTTTGACGGACGGCGACCTCGGGCAGATGTTCTTCCAACGTGTCGTTATGGGTGTTTTCGGACATGTCATGTACACGAGCTGCATGGGCTGGGCGACGGGGTGGGCGGTCACACGCGCCCGCTCGGCCGCCGCCGGATGTGGTGCAGTGGCGCTCGGCTGGTTCACGGGTATGCTCCTGCACGCGACGTGGAACGGCACTGCCGTCCTGTCTGGGGGTGACGATGAACTGTTCGACACCTTCTACATCTTCATCCACGTCCCGTTGTTCCTCTTGTGGTTCCTGTTCATCGCGCTGGCGATGAAGCGCGAACGACGCGACGCCGCAGCGGGCCTCATGCCCTACGTGGCCCAGGGGTGGATCGTCCCCAGTGAGATCCAGATGGTGTGCGATCCTCGCTCACGCCGTGCCGCCCTGGCCTGGGCGTCCAACGGTGGGCCGTTGGCGAAGAAGGCAATGAAGCAGTTCATGTACGCGCTTGCCACACTCGGCCTGCACCAGGTTGTCATGAAGAATCGTGGTCCCGAGCAGGCACGCATCGAAGAATCGAGAGAGCTCGCGAAGGAAGCAACCTCACAACGCAAGATCTTCATGAAGCTCACAGGTATGCGACGATTCTGACGTGCCGCATCATGGCCGCTTCACCAGCTTCTCACAGAGGATGCACAGGAGGAGCGGCCATGATTGCGCCGACAGAAAGGAAACATACGTGACTAATACTCAACATGTCCGTGCCTCGTCTCGGGCTCTCACCGTGTGCTCGGTCATCCTGATCATCGTCGGGATCCCGACGTTGGCCCACGAAGTGATCGGTGCGATTGATGGTGTCACCACCTCTACGGCGATGCTAGCTGTGAGTGCCTCGTGCGTGAGCGCGTTCGTCGGCCTCGTCTTCTTCGTGTGGCTAGCGCGATTCGCTCCATCGGTTCTGTCGTGGATTGCCGCATTCATGTGGGGGACTGGAGGTGCGCTCATCATTGCCGGCATCGGCAACGGGGTGACTGACGCTGCCGTTCAAGCGACGTCGCTAGGCGGGGAGACCACCGATGTCATGACGTCAGTCGTGAGCGGACCACTCATTGAGGAAACCGCGAAGGGTATCGGTGCACTCATGTTGATCCTTGCAGCCCGCAGGACTCTGCAGCACCCCGCTCAGGGGGCTGTTCTGGGTGGACTCGTCGGTCTCGGCTTCGCGTGGGGCGAAGACATTGGCTACTACGTGAGCGCACTTGAAGATGGCATGGGTGGACTGGGGCAAGCCTTCCTGATCCGTGGGGTGCTGGGTGGCTTTGGGCATGCGATCTACACCGGAGTCTTCGCCTACTTCCTGGCTTGGGCGCTCCTGCGCGCGAGAAACGCGTTTGTCCGGATTCTTACAGTGTGTGGCGGTTTCGTAGGTGCCGTGCTCCTGCACGCGCAGGCGAACGGAGTGGGTTTCCTTGCGCCCGAGGACTCGTGGAACCTCACCTACGGTGCGATCGAGTTGCCGGTGACAGCAGTGGCGATCACCCTCCTCGTCTGGGGAGTGCGTCGTCGTCGCGCTACGCTGGAGGCATGAGCGCACTCGACTGGCCTGTGGACGCGGACGGCTACCCCCATCGGGAGGCCGCCCGCGTCCTCCTTTTTGACGACCACGGACGTGTCTTGCTGGCCATGGGGCACGACGAGGATCAGCCCGAGCGTGCCTGGTGGTTCACGATCGGTGGTGGCATCGAGGAGGGGGAGGATCCCCGCGCAGCCGCCGTGCGCGAGGTGTTCGAAGAGACCGGAATTCGCTTGGAAACATCCGATCTGGTCGGTCCCGTTCTCTACCGGACCGCCGAGTTCGATTTCCTGGCTGTTACCGCTCGCCAAGACGAGTGGTTCTTCATCGCGCACGCCCCTTCAACCACTCTCAGTCGGGATGGGTGGACTGAGCTGGAACGTTCCGTCATTGACACGCAACGCTGGTGGGATATCGACGAGGCCGCGGCAACCATCGACGGAGAAATCTACCCCGCGCAGATCCTCGAGTTTGCGCACGTCTGGAAAGACGGCTGGGATGGCCAGCTCATTGAGCTGACCGACACCCGCGAACCCTAAGGCAGTCTAGGCGCGGGAGAGTCCCAGCGGAGTGATCGCGAGCGACAGGTCAGGTACGTTGAGCTGGACCGACACCCGCTCACGTACCGCGGGCTTCGCGCAAAAAGCGATCCCGACCCCGGCCTCGTCCATCATGGGGATGTCGTTCGCCCCGTCTCCGATTGCGACCGTGCGCGCCATGGACACACCCAGGGACGAGGCCCACTCACGTAGGCATTCGACCTTGACCTGGGAGGTCACGATACGCCCCAGCACGCGGCCCGTGAGAACGCCGTCCTCGACCTCCAGCCGATTCGCGGCGTAGAAGTCGATGCCGAGGGAGGCCGCGAGGGGAGCGACCACCTCTTCAAACCCGCCCGAGACGACGCCGAAATGCCCACCAGCGGCGTGCACGGCGTCGATAAGTGCGCGCGCACCCTTCGTTGTCGTGATGGTCGCGAGGACATCACCGAACACAGAATCGGGAACACCGCGCAGTGTCGCAACTCGCTCACGCAGCGACTCAGCGAAATCGAGTTCGCCATTCATCGCTCGAGACGTAATCTCAGCGACCCGCTCCCGTGTGCCCGCGACCTCGGCCAGCTCTTCGATGACCTCTTGGGTGATTAGCGTCGAATCAACGTCAGTAACAACGAGGCCGGGTGCCCCGCTGGCGAACAGCAGCGGGGCACCCGGCTCATCGAGATGGTGAGTCATGCTCACTTGGTGACGACCGTACCCTTGGGAACGACCGTGATACCGGACTCAGTGACCGTGTAGCCGCGCTCGATGTCGCGAGCGAGATCCACGCCGACTTCGGCACCTTCCTCGACGACGACATTCTTGTCCAGAATCGTCTTGACGACCTTCGAGTGGCGACCGATGCGCGTGCCGTGCATGACGACCGAGTCCTCAACCTGAGCCCACGAATGGACGTAGGTGTGCGGGGAAACAATCGAGCGCACGATCTCGCCACCGGAGACGATGACACCCGGGGACACAAACGAGTCGATTGCATGGCCCAGTCGATCCTGATCACCATAGACGAACTTCGCGGGAGGCAGCGAGCCGTCGATCATCGTCATCGTCGGCCACTCGCGGTTGTACAGGTTGAACACCGGGTGCACCGAGATCAGGTCCATGTTCGCCTCGTAGTAGGCGTCCAGCGTACCAACGTCGCGCCAGTAATCGCGGTCGCGGTCGGTCGAACCCGGCACATCGTTGTCCTGGAAGTCATAGACGCCGCACTCACCGCGCGAGACGAACCACGGAATGATGTTGCCACCCATGTCGTGCTTCGAATCGGGGTCCTTAGCATCCTCACGCAGCGCGTGGACCAGGTCCTTCGTGGTGAAGACGTAGTTGCCCATCGAGGCGAGGACCTTCGTGGGGTCGTCCGGCAGGCCTTCGGCGTGCTGGGGCTTCTCCAGGAAGTTCTTGACGACACCACCCTCACCGTCGATAACGCCCAGGGCGGGAGCGAGCTCGATCGGCTGGCGAATGCCTGCGACCGTCGCCGGCAGACCCGAATCGATGTGGTGCTGGACCATCTGCGAGAAGTCCATACGGTAGATGTTGTCCGCGCCGATGATGACGATGTATTCGGGCTGCTCATCATCCACGATGTTCAGCGACTGGTAGATAGCGTCCGCGCTGCCCAGGTACCAGTGCGGCCCGCGACGCTGCTGAGCCGGAACGGGGGCAATGAAGTTGCCGAGCAGGGGAGAGGTGTACCAGGTCTTCGTGACGTGGCGGTCAAGAGAGTGCGACTTGTACTGAGTCAGCACAACGATCTTGAGGTATCCGGAATTCACGATATTCGACAGCGCGAAATCGATCAGACGGAAATGACCTCCAAACGGAACGGCAGGCTTCGCGCGATCCGCCGTCAGCGGCATCAGACGCTTACCCTCACCGCCCGCAAGAACAATCGCTAGAACGTGGTTCTTTGCCATACAGCACCTCTTCGTTGGTCGTGTGAGACCCGCATCGACGCAGGTCCGTGGGTGTGGTCACACTGTATTACAGATGTGCATCGATTGCTACACCGTCTCGTTTCGATTTCGATCCCCGTGATTTCGGATACTATGTGTAACACGCGTCGCCACTGTCGGAAGGACCACATCATGCGCGTTGATCTGCTCACCCGCGAATACCCGCCCCACGTCTACGGCGGAGCCGGTGTCCATGTTCTCGAGTTGGCCAAGGTGCTGCGCGGCCTTGTCGATGACCTGCGAGTGCAGGCCTTCGATGGCCCTCGTGAACCCGGAACCGACGGAGCCGATCCGGGGGTGACCGGCCATTCGGACCTGCCCCAGCTGGAGGGTGCCAACGCAGCGCTGCGAACCCTCGGCGTTGACCTTGAGATTGCCGCCGCGTGTGAGGGTTCGGACCTGGTGCACTCCCACACGTGGTACGCCAACTTCGCGGGCCACGTCGCCTCGCTCCTCGGCGACATCCCACACGTCATCTCCGCCCATTCCCTTGAACCTCTGCGCCCCTGGAAGGCCGAGCAGCTCGGCGGTGGCTACCGCCTCTCCTCCTACGTGGAGAAGACCGCTTACGAGGCTGCCAGCGCTATTGTCGCCGTCTCTAACGGCATGCGCGACGATATTCTGCGCTGCTACCCGTCTGTTGATCCCGAGCGCGTGCACGTGATCCACAATGGTATTGACCTGAACAAGTGGCATGCGCCCGAGGGTGAGGCCGGTGACGAGCTGCGCGCTCGCGTGCTGGCCGAGCACGGTATCGACCCGACCCGCCGCACCGTCGTCTTCGTCGGCCGCATCACCCGCCAGAAGGGCCTGCCCTACTTCCTACGTGCCGCCCGCTTGCTGCCCGATGACGTCCAGCTCGTACTATGCGCCGGTGCCCCTGACACCCCTGAGATCGCTGCTGAGGTGGAGGCCTTGGTCGCTGAGCTACGCGCCACTCGCACCGGCGTCGTGCTCATCTCCGAGATGCTCCCGCAGCCCGAGGTTGCGGCAATCCTCTCCGCCGCTCAGGTCTTCATCACCCCGTCGGTTTACGAGCCCCTCGGCATCGTCAACCTGGAGGCGATGGCGCTCGGCCTGCCCGTCGTCGGTACCGCGACCGGCGGTATCCCCGACGTCATCGTCGATGGCGAGACCGGCTACCTGGTTCCCATCGAACAGGTGCAGGATGGCACTGGTACCCCGCTTGACCCGGAGACCTTCGAGCGCGACATGGCTGACCGTCTCGTCCGCGTCCTGGATGATCCCGAGCTGGGTCGCCGTATGGGCGAAGCGGGCCTCGTGCGCGCGCGCGAGCACTTCTCCTGGGAAGCTATCGGCGTCAAGACCGCTGATCTGTACCGTTCGCTCGTCTGAGACGCGCGCGGTGTTCAACACGACTAGGCTAGACGCATGACTTACGTCCTAAATCTCTCTCATGTGTCGCTTCAACGAGGAGACACACAGGTCCTGTCCGACGTGTCGTGGTCGACGCGTCCACGCCAGCATTGGGTCATCGTCGGCCCCAACGGTGCGGGCAAGACGACCCTCGCTCGCGTTGCCTCGGGCCGGATTTCGCCGGATTCGGGCGAGGTGAGCCTGTCCGATACGGATCTCGCGAACGCGGATCCCGCTGAGGTGGCGACGCGCATCGGCCTGGCCTCGGCTGCCGTGGCGGCAAAGATCGTCCCTACGCAGTCGGTGTTGGACACCGTGCGCAGCGCAGCCTGGGGTCTCGCTGTCGCTCACGATGAGGAATACGAGGAGGTCGACGATCAGCGTGCGCGCGCGCTCATGGAAATTTTCGGCGTCGCCCACCTCGTCCAGCGCGAATTCTCCACGCTGTCGGAGGGTGAAGCACAGCGCGTGCTTCTCGCGCGCGCACTCATGACCGACCCGGAGGTGCTCGTTCTCGACGAACCCACCTCCGGTCTCGACCTGGGAGCTCGTGAGTTGCTCATTGCCGCGCTTTCTGAGATCATGAAGGGTTCGAAATCTCCGCAGATCGTCCTGGTGACCCACCAGATCGAGGAGATTCCTGACGGCGTGACGCACTGCGCGATCATGTCGCAGGGGCAGATTACTCATCAGGGTCCCATCGAGGACATGCTGACGGGTGTCAATCTGTCGCAGGTCTATGGCATGCCGTTGCTCGCCGGTCGCACCGATGGTCGCTGGTGGGCGCGCGGTGTGACCGAGTAAGAGAGGCAGGGCGATGAGTACCTGGTGGTTGTGGATTTTGGCGGCCCTTGTGTCCGGCATTATCGAGGTCATGAGCGTGAGCTTCGTGTTCCTGATGCTCGCGATTGGTGCTCTCGCCGCCGGTATTGCGGCAGCATGTGGCGCGAATCTGATGGTTCAGTTGATCGTCTTCATTGTCGTGTCTGTTGCTCTCCTGGTTGTGTTGCGTCCCTTCTTGAAGGGACGGATCGAACGGTCGAACAACTACGTTCCCAGCAACACGGACCGCCTGATCGGCAAGAGCGGTTACGTCACCGAGACAGTGGGCGAGCGTCATGGACGCATCCAGTTTTCTGGCGGTGAATGGAGCGCGCGAACCGAAGGACCGGAGCTGCCCGTTGGTACTGAGGTGCGCGTTGATCGTATTGATGGTGCGACCGCCGTTGTCAGTGCTCTCAGCCTGACGCAGCAGCCTCTCGCCCAGCCGCCTGCGGGTCCCGCCTACCGATAGGCTCGACCTGTCGGCTTCGAAGTATGAGAAGTATGAAAGGAAAGATGCATTGAGGTCAGCAGAACTCATCGGCAACGTTGCGGTTATCGTGATCCTTGCCTTCGTTATCTTTGTTGTTGTGTCGCTTGTCCGTGCAGTTCGGATCGTTCCGCAGTCGCAGGCGTACGTCGTTGAGCGTTTGGGACGTTTCCAGGCCGTGATGAAGGGGGGTTTCCACCTCCTCGTTCCTTTCGTGGATCGCGTCGCCGCTCGTATCGACCTGCGCGAGCAGGTTGCGAACTTCCCGCCTCAGCCTGTCATTACCGCCGACCAGGCGATGGTGTCGATTGACTCCGTCATCTACTTTCAGATTACGGATCCGCGCAGTGCTACCTATGAGGTGGCCAACTTCCTACAGGCGATCGAGCAGCTGACTGCGACGACGCTGCGTAACCTGATCGGCTCCCTCGATCTGGAGCAGACGCAGACCTCGCGCGAGTCGATCAACAAGCAGCTGCGCGGCGTCCTCGACGAGGCCACGGGTCCGTGGGGTATCCGCGTGACCCGCGTGGAGCTCAAGTCCATTGAGCCGCCGCCGCGCGTCCTGGCTGCCATGGAGCAGCAGATCACGGCGGAGCGCACCAAGCGAGCGACGATTCTGACGGCTGAGGCCGAGCGTGAGGCCCAGATCAAGAAGGCTGAGGGTGCCAAGCAGGCCGCTGTTCTGGCTGCCTCCGCCCAGCAGGAGGCTCAGATCCTGCAGGCCAAGGGTCAGAAGGAAGCGCTGATCCTCCAGGCCGAGGGCGCTCGCCAGGCGCAGATCCTGCGCGCGCAGGGTGAGGCCGAGGCGATCCAGACGGTCTTCTCCGCAATCAACGCGGGCAAGGCCACCCCCGAGCTGCTCTCCTACAAGTACCTGGAGATGCTGCCGAAGATCGCGGATGGACAGGCGTCCAAGCTGTGGATGGTTCCGTCCGATCTGACCGGCGCACTGGAATCCATCTCGAAGGGTTTCGGTCTGGGCAAGTAGACTGGAGCCTATGCCGGGCCGACCGCAGTCCCTGCGGTCGGCCCGTCGTCTATTCAAGGGGAGGACACCGGTGGATTCGCATCAGGAGCACGTGCTGCGCGAGGTCGCGCAGAAGAACATCCGTTTCATCAGGCTGTGGTTTACGGACGTCGCTGGCGTCCTGAAGTCGATTTCGATTGACCCGGGTGAGCTGGAGGACGCTTTCGCTGAGGGCATCGGTTTCGATGGCTCGGCCGTCGAGGGCCTCACCCGTGTGTTTGAGTCCGACATGCTGCTCATGCCCGATGCCTCGACCTTTCAGCTGTTGCCGTGGCGTTCCAACGAGGATCCCGTCGCGCGCATGTTCTGCGACGTCCTCATGCCCGATGGCCGCTCGGCGCCCTCGGATCCGCGCGGCGTTCTCGAGCGCGTTGTCGAGCGCGCCGCCGACGCGGGCTTCCGCGTCATGATGCACCCCGAGATCGAGTTCTACCTGCTGCGTCAGCCCGTCACCCCTGAGCGCATGGTGCCCGTCGATCAGGCGGGCTATTTCGATCACGTTGCGCGCGGGGACTCTAATGATTTCCGGCGACGCGCGGTGCGCATGCTGGAGGATATGGGGATCCCCGTCGAGTTCTCTCACCACGAGGGAGGCCCCGGCCAGAACGAGATCGACCTGCGTGCGGTGGACCCGGTGCGCGCGGCCGACAACATTATGACAGCTCGTACGGTCATCGAGGAGGTGGCCCTGCGTGAGGAGTTGGTCGCCACCTTCATGCCGAAGCCCTTTATTGAGCACCCGGGGTCGGGCATGCACACGCATCTCTCGCTCTTCGAGGGTGAGGAGAACGCGTTCTTCTCGCCGTCGGGTCAGTACCGGCTTTCCATGACGGGTCGCCGCTTCATCGCGGGCCTGCTTGCGCACGCCGGCGACATCGCGGCGATCACGAACCAGCACGTTAACTCCTACAAGCGCCTGTGGGGTGGGGGAGAGGCCCCGTCCTATGTGTGTTGGGGCCACCTGAATCGTTCCGCTCTCGTGCGCGTGCCGCTCTATAAGCCGAAGAAGAGCGCGTCGGCGCGTATCGAGTACCGCGCTCCCGACCCGAGTGCAAACCCCTACTTGGCTTTTGCCGTTATGATCGCGGCTGGCCTGGACGGCATCGAGAAGAAGATGGAACTCATGCCGGAGGCCGAGGATAACGTGTGGGATCTGTCGGATCGCGAGCGCCAGGTGATGGGTATCCACGCCCTGCCGACCTCCCTGTCGGACGCGGTGCGCGAGATGAAGAAGTCGGAGCTTGTGGCCTCCACGCTGGGCGAGCAGGTCTTTGACTACGTCATCCGCAACAAGCGCAAGGAATGGACGGAGTACCGCCAGCAGATCACGCGACAGGAACTTGAGCAATTCTTGAAGGTTGTTCCCCGGTGATCCCCGATGATCTGCGGGTCGCGGGCTTCCTCGATGCGCGCCGGGCCCTGTCGTTCCTGGAGGAACTGCCTGCGGGGCAGTCATGGGTGGGGGATCTGAGTGCGTCGGCCGATCCTGACCAGGCCCTGCTGCAGGCGGTGCGTTTGCGTGAGGCGGACCCCGGCCTCGTCGATGCGCTGAGCCGAGATGAGCGCGCTCGTCGTCGCGTGTGCGCGATCCTGGGTGGGAGCCAGTGGTTGGGTGATTACGTCATCGCTGATCCTGCCCGCGCGGCTGCGATTAATGAGGATCCGGGTGATCCTCGGGAGGTCTTGTACGAGGCCGTGGGAGTCCGCACTGTCGGGCGTGGTGTGTGGGTGGCCGCGCGGGAAGCCACCGCCGACGACTTGCGCGCCGCCTACCGGCGCGTGCTGCTACATCTGGCCGCCGACGACCTGACGAGCGGTACCCCCGAGGACATCATGCCGAGCGTGGGGGCGCGCATCGCGGACCTGGTGGACGCCACTCTCGACGCGGGCCTGGCCCTGGCCCGCCGTGACGTCGACCCCGAGGGCACCGTCCCCTTCGCGATCATCGCTATGGGCAAGACCGGCGCGCGCGAACTCAACTACATCTCCGACGTGGACGTCATCTATGTGGCTGAGGCGGGGGAAGACGGGGACGAACGAAGCGCCCTGGAGAAAGCAACCCGCCTGGCCTCAGCCACGGCCTCGGCGTGCTCGGGGCCAGGAACGCAGGCACCGCTGTGGACCGTGGACGCGAACCTGCGGCCCGAGGGGCGCAACGGCGTCCTCGTGCGCACGATTGAGTCCTACCGACAGTACTGGGACAAGTGGGCGCAGACCTGGGAGTTCCAGGCTCTGCTCAAGGCACGCGCGTGCGCGGGCGACCCAGAGCTGGGGCGCGCCTTCGAGGAGGCGGCGCAGCCCTACGTGTGGAGCGCGTCAGCACGCGAGGGTTTCGTGGAGGCTGCGCGCGCGATGCGCCGCCGCGTCGAAGACAACATCTCCCGCTCCCACGCCTCACGCGAACTGAAGCTTGGGCGCGGCGGACTACGCGACGTCGAGTTCACCGTGCAGCTGCTTCAGCTGGTTCACGGACGTACCGATGCCTTCCTGCGGGTGCGCTCCACCTTGGATGCCATCGAGGCGCTGCGCGAGGGCGGCTATATCGCCCGATCCGACGCGGACCAGCTCACCTCCTGCTACCGCTTCCTACGCGCCGTCGAGCACCGCACGCAGCTGCCGCGCATGCGCCGCAACCACCTGATTCCCGACAAGGACTGCGACCTGCGCGTCCTCGGGCGGGCCATGGACCCGGCACGTTACCCCGACGCCGACGCGATCCGCTCGGCCATCGACGACGTGCGCGCTGACGTGCGCGCCCTGCATGAGGACGTGTTCTACCGACCGATCATCGCGGCCACCGCATCTCTGCGTGAAGACGAGGCCTCCTTGCACGCCGAGGGCGCGCGCGACCGACTGGCCGCCATCGGCTATCGAGATCCCGTCGGCGCCCTCACGCACATCGCCGCCCTCACCCAGGGCACCAGCCGTCGCGCCGCGATCCAACGCCACCTCCTGCCCGTATTCATCTCGTGGCTGGCAAACGGCGCTGACCCTGACATGGGCCTGCTCAACTTCCGCGTCCTGTCCGAGGACATTGGGGAGTCGCACTGGTATCTGGCGCTCTTGCGCGACTCGGGGGTGGCCGCCCGCAGACTGATGACGATGCTGCCAAACTCTCGGTGGATCGCCGACGCACTGGCCAAGCGGCCCGAGGCCGTGGCGTGGCTGGACGACGACGCGGAGCTGGCGCCGCGCGAGCCGCAGAGGCTCACCCGAGAAGTCGCCGCTCTCATCGACCGCCACGACGCCGCGACGGAAGCAGCCGCTCGCGTGCGCGCGGTGCGCACCCGCGAGCTGACGCGCGCCGCAATGAGCGACCTACTCGGTGGAGTTGACCCGCGCGGGCACGCCATCGCCGACGCGACGGACGCCGCCCTGCTCGGTGCCCTCGCGATTGCGGGGCGGGAGGAAGCCGAGCGGTGGGGGAGCGAGCGCGCCCACGTCACCTTCGTGGCGATGGGGCGCTACGGCGGGCGCGAGTGCTCCTATGCCTCCGACGCCGACGTTATTGCTTTGCATGAACCCGTGGGCGGTACCTCCGACTCCGAGGCTGCGGCCAGCGCCACTGCGATCGTTAATCGGGTCAAGAAGCTTCTCGGTTCGGCGACCAGCCAGCTTGGCATCGTTGTCGACCTCGACCTGCGCCCCGAGGGGAAGAATGGACCGATGAGCCGCACCATCGCCTCGCACGAGGAGTACGCGCAGCGCTGGTCTTCCACGTGGGAGCGCCAGGCGGCCGTGCGCGCCCGTCCCATCGGATCGAGCGACCTCGATGAGCGCGCCCGCGCCCTGTTTGAATCCATGGCCTACCGGGAGGTGAGTGAGTCGGAGGTACGTGACATCCGACTGCTCAAGGCCCGCATGGAAAACGAGCGTCTGCCGCGCGGCAGCGAGCCCGCCCGGCACGTCAAGCTCGGGCCCGGCGGACTCTCCGACGTGGAGTGGACGATTCAGCTCATTCAGATGCGCCACGGGCGCGAGGTTGAGGGTCTGCGGACCCCCTCCACGACGCGGGCCATTGCGGTCGCGCGCGACGCGGGACTGCTGGCCGCGCCCGACGCCGAGATTCTCCTGAACGCCTGGGATCTGGCCACGCGTATCCGCGCCGGCAATACCTTGGCGACCGGACGCATGAGCGGTGTGAAGCTTGACGTTGTGCCACGTGATAGCGCGGAGCTGAGAGCGCTTGCCGCTATCCTCGGGTACGGGAGCGGCGGGCTAACCGCCCTCGAAGAAGACTGGTTGCGCGCAGCACGACAGGCGCGCAACGTGATGGAACGAGCTTTCTGGGAGCAGCCGTGAAGATTGTGCTGGTACGGCACGGACAGACCCCCGCCAACCGACTGGGGGCCCTCGACACGGTCCGCCCCGGCCTCGGCCTGACCGAGGAGGGCCTGGCTCAGGCGAGCCGTCTCGCGGATCGCTGGGAATCCGAGGTTGCGCCTCCTCCCACCGTTATCGCCCTGTCCGGTCTGTATCGCACGCGCCTGACGGCCGCGCCGCTGGCTGCGCGCTACGGGCTGACGCCGCTCGTCTGTCCGGGGATTCGCGAGCTGCGCTCGGGTGACCTGGAGATGGCCTCAGACCCCGCCTCGCAGATGGAGTATGTGCGCACGACCCTGTCGTGGTGTGCGGGGGACTTGGACAACCGGATGCCGGGCGGGGAGAGCGGGCGCGAGGCCCTGGCTCGTTCCCTGGAGACCGTGCGCCGCGTGGGACTGGCGGCTCGCGAGCAGGCGGGGGAGGAGGACGCCGTCGCCGTCTTCGTCATCCACGGTGCGCTCACGCGCCTGCTGGCCACGTGGCTGTCGGCCGAGATTGACGAGTCCCTCGTGTCAAAGTATTTCATGTCGAACACGGGCACGACTACTTTCGAGTGGGCTCCCGGCTTCGCCCCGGCCTCGGCCTCCGAGCTGGCCAAAGGCCTGCATGCCCTGACCTGGAATGACCGCCCGCTCGATCAGTGGGCCTGAGGCTGGTTCTCGTCGCCTGACGGTCCGGCGGCGGGGGCCACGAAAGGGGAAATCTCGTAGGGGAACGAGCGGTACTTGAAGTAGCCCTCCAGGTAGGACAGATGCTCCTCGCACGCCAGCCATGTCTTCGTGCGGGCGCGGTGGATCGCCGGATTACGCCAGTCGATCCGATAGATCGCGGCGTTCGTGCATTCGCGTGCCGAGCAGATACCCGACGCGCTTTCGACTCCCAGAGCCATGGTGTCCTCCCGATGCGGTTACGCTTGGAAGTATGCCAACCCTCGTCCTCGTTCGCCACGCGCAAGCTGCCTACAACTACCCCGACCGCGCCCGCCCCCTCACCGACGCCGGACGCGACCAGGCCACGCGCCTCGGTGCCACCCTTGCCCGCGAGGTCGGTGCCTTCGATGTCGCCGTCTCCTCCGACGCGCAGCGCGCCCGCGAAACCTTCGCAGCGATCCTCGCGCGCGCAGGCGCCGACGAATCATGGCACGATCGCTCCATCTACGGCGGCGGCGAGGAGGAGATCATCAAGCTGGCCCGCACCTTCACCGGCGAGGCCGGCCTGATCGTCGGGCACGAGCCCGTCATCTCCTATGCCGGATACATCCTCGCCCGCCAAGAGGACCGAGGAGTAGCCGACAGAGGAGTGCCCACCGCCACCGCCCTCGTCCTCTCCTTCGAGGGTGCGTGGGAGAATCTCGCGCCCGGAACGTGCACCATGCGGGTCTTCTACACCCCGCCCACCCGATAGGTGATGTGCCCCGGGGAGGCGGCCACGGCCTCGTCCCCGATCCTGTGACGGTGTTTACGTTTGTCCACGTGAGTGCCACACACATAGGGACGGTGCGCCTCAACGCGATAGAATATGCCGGTATCTATCCACCCAACAGGGAGAAGTGATGTCGGGACACTCTAAGTGGGCGACCACTAAGCACAAGAAGGCCGCCATTGACGCCAAGCGCGGCAAGCTCTTCGCGCGCCTCATCAAGAACATCGAGGTTGCAGCTCGCACGGGCGGCGGCGACCCCGCTGGTAACCCGACGCTGTACGACGCCATCCAGAAGGCGAAGAAGAACTCCGTTCCCGCCGACAACATCGACCGCGCCGTCAAGCGTGGCTCCGGTGCCGAGGCCGGTGGCGCCAACTACGAGACCATCATGTACGAGGGCTACGGCCCCAGCGGTGTTGCGTTCCTCGTCGAGTGTCTGACAGACAACCGCAACCGCGCCGCCTCCGACGTGCGCCTGGGCTTCACCCGCCACGGCGGTTCCCTGGCCGACCCTGGTTCGGTCTCCTACCTGTTCTCTCGTCGCGGCGTCGTCGAGGTGCCTGCAGCCGACGGCGTGGACGAGGAATCCATCATGATGGCCGTCCTCGATGCCGGTGCCGAAGAGGTTGAGGACGCCGGCGATCTCTTCGTCATCGAATCCGACCCCAAGGACGTCGTCGCCGTGCGCAGCGCGCTGCAGGACGCCGGCATCGACTACGACTCCGCCGAAGTCCAGTTCGTCGCCTCCACCGAGGTCGAGCTCGATCTCGAGGGTGCCCTCAAGGTCAACAAGCTCATCGATGTCCTCGAGGACTCCGACGACGTGCAGAACATCTACACAAACATGTCCCTCTCGGACGAGGTTCGTGCCCAGCTGGAAGAGCAGGAGTGAACATGAGCGAGAGCACCGCGAAGCGCGAGGTCGGTACCCCGCAGGTTAAGCGTGGCATGGCCCAGATGCTCAAGGGCGGCGTCATCATGGACGTCGTTACCCCCGAGCAGGCGAAGATCGCCGAGGACGCGGGTGCCGTGGCTGTCATGGCCCTCGAGCGCGTCCCCGCCGACATCCGCGCCCAGGGTGGCGTGGCACGTATGTCCGACCCGGACCTGATCGAAGGCATCATCGACGCCGTGTCGATCCCCGTCATGGCGAAGGCCCGCATCGGTCACTTCGTCGAGGCACAGGTCCTGCAGTCCCTGGGTGTCGACTACATCGACGAGTCCGAGGTCCTCACCCCCGCGGACTACAGCCACCACATCGACAAATGGAACTTCACGGTTCCTTTCGTCTGCGGTGCGACCAACCTCGGTGAGGCGCTGCGCCGCATCAACGAGGGCGCGGCTATGATCCGTTCCAAGGGTGAGGCTGGCACCGGTGACGTCTCCAACGCGACCACGCACATGCGTAAGATTCGCGACGAGATCCGCCACCTGACCTCCCTGCCCGAGGACGAGCTCTACGTCGCGGCCAAGGAACTGCAGGCCCCCTACGAGCTCGTCGCCGAGGTCGCCCGTGAGGGCCGCCTCCCCGTCGTGCTCTTCACGGCCGGCGGCATCGCCACCCCCGCCGACGCTGCAATGATGATGCAGCTGGGTGCCGAGGGCGTTTTCGTCGGTTCGGGCATCTTCAAGTCCGGTGACCCCGCCAAGCGTGCGGCCGCCATCGTCAAGGCCACGACCTTCTATGACGACCCGTCCGTCATCGCCGAGGTCTCGCGTGGCCTGGGCGAGGCCATGGTCGGCATTAACGTCGACGACCTGCCCGTGGATCACCGTCTCGCGGAGCGCGGATGGTGACCATCGGCGTTCTCGCCCTGCAGGGCGATGTCGCAGAGCACGTGCGGGCGCTGGAAAATTCCGGCGCCCGCGCGCTGCTTGTGCGTAGGGTTTCTGAGCTTGACCAGGTCGATGGCCTGGTCATTCCGGGCGGTGAGTCGACCACCATGTCGAATCTCCTCTTGTCTTTCGGCCTGTTTGACACTCTTAATGACCGCATCGCCTCCGGCATGCCGGTGTACGGCACGTGCGCGGGCATGATCATGCTCGCCTCGTCGATCCTGGACGGCCGCGACGATCAGCGATCTTTCGGTGCTCTCGACATGGTCGTGCGCCGCAACGCCTTCGGCCGTCAGGTCGACTCCTACGAGGAGGACCTGGACGTCGAGGGTCTCGACGGGGGTCCCTTCCACGCCGTCTTCATTCGCGCTCCGTGGGTTGAGTCGGTGGGAGAGGGCGTCGAGGTGATCGCGCGCGCTGGGAATGCCGCCGACGGCCCGATCGTCGCGGTGCGGCGCGGCACCGTCATGGCGACGTCCTTCCACCCCGAGGTGGGTGGAGACGACCGTATCCACGGCCTCTTCGTCGACATGGTGGCCCGCGCGTAATGCGTGTTATGGGCATCGACCCGGGCCTGACACGCTGCGGTCTGGGCGTCGTCGACGTGGACGCCTCGCGTCGGGCGAACCTCGTCTACGTCGGCGTTGCCCGCACGGACAAGGACTTGGCGACGCACTTTCGCCTGCGCACGATCGCCGACGCGATCGACACCGTCATCGAGCGATACCAGCCCGAGGTAGTTGCTATCGAGCGCGTCTTCGCGCAGGATAACTTGCAGTCGGTGACGGCCACCATGCAGGTCATGGGTGCGGCCATGACCTGCGTGGGTCGCGCGGGCCTGCCGATGGCGGTCCATACGCCCTCGGAGGTCAAGTCCGCTGTGTCCGGCAATGGAAACGCGGATAAAGCGCAGGTGCAGACGATGGTCGCGCGTATCCTCGGCCTCGCCAAGGCACCCAAGCCCGCGGACGCGGCTGACGCCCTCGCGATCGCGATCACGCACGCGTGGCGGGGGACCGGTCTGCTCGGTGCCCCCGAGGACTCCTCGGTCGCGGTCTCTATTTCGGGTCGTCTCACAGCGCGTGGTTCGATGACCCCCGCACAGAAGGCGTGGGCCGAGGCCCAGGCCGCGCAACGCCGGACGGGTGCCGTCGATCCTCGGCGCAGGCGTGGCTAGAATCGTACATATGTTCGCCCGCCGGTCGGTGGGTCTCGTGCCAGGGAAAGGACCGCAGTGATCTCGATTCTGCGCGGCATTGTCGCAAGCGTCGGACTCGACCATATCGACGTTGTGGTTGGAGGCATCGGCTTCCGTGTCCACGTGACCCCCGCTTTCGCGCAGGCGGCCCCGCGCGATGAGGAGATCACGGTCTACACCTCGATGATCGTACGCGAGGACTCGATGACCCTCTACGGCTTTGAGTCCTGCGACGAGCGCGACGTGTTCACCACGCTCATGTCGGTCTCTGGCATCGGCCCGAAGATTGCGCTGGCCGCCCTGGCTGTCCTGCGCCCCGACGACCTGCGCCGCGCCGTGCGCGACCAGGACCTGGCCACGCTTCAGCGCATCCCCGGCGTCGGCAAAAAGTCTGCCCAGCGCATGGCCCTGGAGATCGGGGACAAGCTCGGCACTCCCGCGGCCCTGCCCGGTGCCGAGGCCACCCCAGCCCCGGCCCCAAGCGAGGACGCGGTCGCCTCCGAAGTCAGCGCCGCCCTGGTGGGGCTGGGCTGGTCCGAGTCGCAGGCCGCCAAGGCCATCGAGAAGCTCGCAGGCAGCGGGCTGGGTGCCTCCGACATGCTGCGCGCCGCGCTGGTGAGCCTGGGAGGCGGCCGTGGCTGAGCAGCCCGACATCGAGACGATGCGCATCGTCGCCCCGGACGCGGGTGAACTCGAGCGCGCCGCCGAGGCGGCTCTACGACCCAAGAAGCTCTCCGAGTTCGTGGGTCAGCGCGTCGTGCGAGGCCAGCTCCAGCTGGTCCTCGACGCCGCCCGCATGCGTGCGTCCACCCCCGATCATGTCCTGCTCGCAGGCCCTCCCGGTCTGGGCAAGACGACGCTCGCCATGATCATCGCCGCCGAGATGGGGACGTCGTTGCGTCTGACCTCCGGCCCCGCCATCCAGCATGCGGGCGACCTGGCCGCTATCCTGTCGGGCCTGCAGGAAGGCGACATCCTCTTTATTGACGAGATCCACCGCCTGGCGCGCACGGCCGAGGAAATGCTCTACCTCGCGATGGAGGACTTTCGCGTCGATGTGGTCGTCGGCAAGGGACCCGGCGCGACCTCGATCCCCCTGACGCTCCCGCCTTTCACGGTCGTCGGAGCGACCACACGATCCGGCCTGCTGCCTGCCCCGCTGCGCGACCGTTTCGGCTTCACCGCGCACCTGGAGTTCTACGAGACCGAAGAACTCCAGTCGGTCGTCACCCGCTCAGCCACCCTCCTCGGCTCGCCCATCGAGGCTCGTGCCGCCCATGAGATCGCGTCGCGTTCGCGCGGCACGCCCCGCATCGCGAACCGGCTTCTGCGCCGTGTGGTCGACTACGCGCAGGTGCACGGTGACGGAACACTCACATTGGATGCCGCGCGCGGTGCCCTCGAACTCTTCGAGGTCGATCCCTCCGGCCTGGACCGCCTCGACCGCGCGGTCCTTGAGGCCGTGTGCCGTCGCTTCGCCGGCGGGCCCGTGGGCCTCACGACCCTGTCCGTCACCATCGGCGAGGAAGCGGAAACCGTTGAAACCGTCGCTGAACCGTACCTGGTGCGCGAGGGTTTCCTCGTGCGCACCAACCGCGGACGTATGGCGACCCCGAAGGCATGGGGACACCTCGGCTTGAATCCACCCATGCCGGATGGTTCCCTCTTTGACTAGGAGAGTGGGTCTCGTCGAAGAGGAAGACGTACGACGGTCCGCGTCATCGTGACAAGGCACAACCGGCGGTAGCATGCGCAGTGCCGCACAGCTCATATCGCTCAGGCTAAAACCCTCCTTCGGCATTAGACTGTCACAGTGCGCTTCAAGCGCCCGACCGTCATCGAAAGTGAACCAGCCTTTATGAACAACTACACCCTCATGGGCCTGCTCGTCGTCATGATCGCCTTCATGTGGTGGAGTTCGCGCTCCCGCAAGAAGCAGATGGAAAAGATGGAGCAGGACAAGCGTGAGCAGCTCGCGGCCGTCACCCCCGGCGAGTGGGTTCGTACCCGCGTCGGCTTTTGGGGCCGTTTCGTCGACCTCGACGGCGACATTGTCGTCCTCGAGACGACCGACGGTCACGAAATGTACTGGGAACGCGAGATGATCGCCGAGATCGGCGGCCAGCCGCCTCTCGCCAGTACAGAGGACGACGAGGCGACCGACGGCACCAAGACGGAGGAGATCAACGACGAGGACGAGGCCATTCTGGGTCTCGACGATGCGCCGTCCTCCAAGGACTCCGACGAGCAGCAGAAGTAAGTCAAGGCTGAACGGAAAGTAGAACCGTGGCATCTCATAAGCGACGCCCCGTGCGCGCGCTCGTGACGCTCACCGTCGCCATCGTGGCGGCGTGCGCGGCGCTGGCATTGGGGCATTTCACCAAGGGCGTATCACCGTACCCCGACCTGGCCCTCGACCTGAAGGGCGGCACCCAGCTGATCCTGACCCCGACCGTGACGGCCGGGGGACAGCGCGAGATTACTGACGACGACATCACGCAGGCGATCTCGATTATTCGTAATCGTATCGACGCCTCCGGTGTGTCCGAATCCGAGATCTCCTCGATGGGCAACTCGAATATCATGGTGTCGATCCCCGGCACCCCCTCGCAGGAGCAGCTGGACCTGATCCGTGCCTCCTCACAGATGAACTTCCGTCCCGTGCTGCGCATGGGACTGGCTCAGACGGACGCGCCGGTCCAAGACACCAACGCGCAGTCCGGTGACGCCAGCGCGACGGATGCCCAGTCGGGCGCTACCACCCAGTCGGGTGAGGTTACCGCGCAGTCCGGTGAGGACGCCCAGTCGGGCCAGGCCGGTGCCGTGGCGTCGCAGCCGGGCCAGACCGAGCTGCGTTCGACCGCCGTTGACGCGGCGGTCGCGATGAGCTTCGCCGACAAGGACGGCGACGGCGTTCTCTCGGATACTCCGACCGAGCAACCTGAGAATGCCTCCTCCCTGCAGTGGGAGACCGAGCAAGTCCTGTACGACTTCCTGACCCTCGACTGCTCGGCCTCCGCTGACGTCAAGCGCGTCGAAGGTCTCGCTGACAAGCCGTACGCCGCCTGTGACGATTCTGGCCGAATCAAGTACATCCTTGGCCCCGTCACAGTTCCCGGCTCGGACCTGAAGTCGGCGACCGCGGGCCTGGTTCGCACCCAGACGGGCGGATCGACCGGCGCATGGTCCGTGTCCCTCCAGTTCAACAACGACGGTGCCGAGAAGTTCAAGGAGAGCTCCGAGATTCTCTACGGCTTCCATGATTCGGACCCCGAGGCTGGCGGTAACGGCGGCGCGGGCACCCCTGACCGTAACCACTTCGCCGTCGTCTTGGACGGGACGGTCATCACGGCTCCGTCGATGAATTCAATCATCCCGACCGGACAAGCCGAGATCACGGGTAACTTCACAGCCGCGACCTCGCGTACGCTCGCCAACCAGCTGAGCTTCGGCTCGCTGCCGCTGAACTTCGAGGTTGAGTCCGAGCAGCAGATCTCTGCGACGATCGGTACCGATCACCTGACGGTTGGTCTGTGGGCCGCCATGATCGGCTTCCTGCTCGTTATTCTCTACCTGATCTGGCAGTACCGCGGCCTGGCGATTATTTCGGCTGGCTCGCTCGTTGTCGCCTCGATCATTACCTACCTGGTGATTACGCTGCTGTCGTGGTGGATGGGATACCGCCTGTCCCTGGCTGGTGTTGCTGGCCTGATCATGGCCATCGGCGTCACGACCGACTCGTTCATCGTCTACTTCGAGCGTGTCCGTGACGAGGTCCGCGATGGACGCCCGCTGCGCGCCGCCGTCGAAGAGGGCTGGGATCGCGCTAAGCGCACGATTCTGGTCTCTGACGCGGTCAACCTGGTCGCTGCTGTTGTGCTCTATTTGCTCGCCGTGGGTGGCGTTCAGGGCTTCGCGTTTACCCTGGGTGTCACGACTGTCATCGACATCGCCGTGATCTTCCTGTTCACGCACCCGATGATGGAGCTGCTCATCCGCATGCGCTTCTTCGGTGAGGGCCACAAATTCTCGGGTCTTGATCCCGAGCACCTGGGCGCGAAGAACGCCCTCGTGTACGCCGGTCGCGGTCGCGTCGTCGTGCGCGGTGAATCCGAGGCGAAGGCTACGAAGGACAAGGCCGGGGACGGTTTGTCGATCGCCGAGCGTCGCCGCGCGGCGCGTCTGGCGGCGCAGCAGGCGTCCGCAGCGCAGGAAGAGGAGAACTGACATGATGAGTTTTGCTCAGTGGGGCAACGCCCTGTACTCCGGCGAGAAGTCCTACGCCGTCGTTCCTAACCGCAAGACGTTCGTCGGCCTGGCTGCCGCGGTCCTCGTGATCGGTTTTGCACTGGTCGCGTTCATGGGGCTGAACCGCTCGATCGAGTTCACGGGTGGTTCCCAGTTCGACGTCGCTCACGTGAGCGATCAGAGCGAGTCCTTCGCTTCGCGCACTGTGGCCGACACCGGCCTCGTTGAAGGTGCCGCGAAGGTGACCCGCGTCGGAACCGACTCGGTGCGCATCCAGACCACGTCGCTGGATTCTGCGACGACAGCACAGGTGCGTGACGCTCTGGCAAGCGCCTACGGCGTTGATCCGTCCTCGGTTCAGTCCTCCTCGATCGGTCCCTCGTGGGGTTCCTCGGTGACGACGAAGGCCGCTCAGTCGCTCGTCATCTTCATGGCCCTCGTGGCCCTGCTGATGACCGTGTACTTCCGTTCTTGGCGGATGGCGGCGTCGGCGCTCCTCGCGCTCGTGCACGACATCGCTGTGACGGTCGGCGTCTTTGCGATCCTGCAGGTTGAGGTCTCGCCCGCCACCGTCATCGGCTTCCTGACGATTCTGGGCTACTCGCTCTATGACACCGTCGTCGTCTTCGACAAGGTGCGCGAGCTGACCGCGGACGTCTACGATCAGAAGCACTACACCTTCGCCGAGTACGTTAACCTCGCGGTCAACCAGACGATGGTTCGCTCCATCAACACCTCGGTTGTGGCGCTTCTCCCCGTCGGTGCGATCCTTATCATCGGTTCTGTGGCCCTGGGTCCGGGTACGCTGGTGGATATCTCGCTGGCGCTGTTCATCGGCATGATCGCGGGTACCTACTCGTCGATCTTCATCGCCTCCCCGCTCCTCGTCACCTTCCAGGAGCTGTCGAACACCACCCGCGAGCACGACGCGGCAGTCGCGTACGAGCGCGAACACCGCCACGCCACCGACGAGGCCTCGCCCGCGAAGGCCGTTAAGGTGGCTCCGATTAAGCCCGGCAAGCGCCTGGGCAACGAGAATCAGCCTCAGAGGAAGAAGACTCATCGATGATCGGTGAACTCGGCGACCGCATCGCCACTCTCGTGCAGGACAACCTGGTCGAGATCCCGGACTTTCCCGAGCCGGGCGTCCTGTTCCGCGATATTACCGGTCTGTTTGCGAACGGGCCCGCGTTCAAGGAACTTGTGGAGTTGATCGGCGCGCGCTACGCGGGCCGCATCGACGCGGTAGCTGGCCTGGAGTCGCGCGGCTTCATCCTCGGTGCCCCCGTGGCCGCCGAGTTGGGCCTGGGCATGTTGACGATCCGCAAGGCTGGCAAGCTGCCCGGTGAAGTCATCGGTGTCGACTACTCGCTCGAGTACGGCAGCGCCCGCATGGAGATCCGTCCTCAGTCGGTCCGCGAGGGTCAGCGCGTTCTTATCATTGACGACGTTCTGGCGACGGGTGGCACCGCGCGTGCGGCAGTCGACCTCCTCAATCAGTGTGGTGCCTCGGTCGAGGCCCTCGCCGTCTTGATGGAGCTCGACGGTCTCAACGGTCGTAGCAAGCTCGACGGCGTGACGGTGGAAACCGCACTGCACGTCTGAGCGACTAACTCACAGAGACGAGCGGGTCCGGGGATCGTCACGATCCCCGGACCCGCTCGTTCGTCGCTATCATTGGTTCATGAGCAGCGACGACACGACTTCAGGGGCCGCATTGCCCGCGGCCGTCTCCCGAGTGCGCTCCGGCCTCGTGTGGTTCGGGTCCCGTGGACGCGCGACGATCCCCGAGATTGAGCCGCTTGTACGGGCTTTGCGCGCGAATCATCCGAAGGCGGATATCAGCGTGGTGGAGCGGGCGTACCGCAAGGCTGAGGAATGCCACCGTGGGCAAATGCGCAAGTCTGGCGAGCCGTATATCACCCATCCGGTGGCCGTAGCGACGATCCTTGCCGAGATGGGAATGACGACCCCGACGCTGGTTGCTGCACTGCTGCATGACACCGTGGAAGACACGGACTACACGCTCGAGGAACTGGCCGCCGACTTCGGTGAACCCATCGCGAATCTGGTCGACGGTGTCACCAAGCTCGACAAGGTCCGCTATGGAGCTGCTGCGCAGTCCGAGACGCTGCGCAAGATGCTCGTCGCCATGAGCCGCGACATCCGCGTGCTGCTCATTAAGCTGGCCGATCGCATCCATAACGCCCGCACGTGGCGTTTCGTTCCAGCCAAGTCGGCGGCGAAGAAAGCGCAGGAGACGCTAGAGATCTACGCGCCGCTGGCTCACCGCCTCGGTATGAACATGGTCAAGTGGGAACTCGAGGAGCTTTCCTTCAAGACCCTGTATCCGGAAATCTACGAGGAGATTGACCGCCTCGTTGCGGAGAGGGCCCCTCAGCGTGAAGAGTACTTGCGTGACGTCATCGACCAGATCGAAGAGGATCTTCGCCGCTCGGGTACGAAGGGCACGGTCAGTGGCCGCCCGAAGAGCCACTATTCGATCTACCAGAAGATGATCGTGCGAGGCAAGGCTTTCAACGAGGTCTTCGACCTGGTCGCCGTGCGTGTGCTGGTGGACTCGATCAAGGACTGCTATGGCGTTCTTGGCGCCCTGCACGGTCGGTGGAACCCGATCCCGGGCCGCTTCAAAGACTACATCGCGATGCCCAAGTTCAACCTCTACCAGTCGCTGCACACGACGGTTATCGGTCCGGGTGGCAAGCCGGTGGAGATCCAGATTCGCACGTATGACATGCACGAGCGCGCGGAACACGGTGTCGCCGCGCACTGGAAGTACAAGCAGAACCCGAACGCCACGAGCGGCGACTCGGATCGCATGAGTTCGGAGGAGCAGGCGAACTGGCTGCGCGCCCTCGTTGAGATGGAGCGCGAGACGGGTGATCCGGAGGAGTTCCTGGATTCGCTGCGCTACGAGATCGCTGGGGACGAGGTGTACGTCTTCACCCCGAAGGGTGAGGTCATCGTCCTGCCAGCCCGTGCGACTCCGGTTGACTTCGCCTACGCGGTGCACACCGAGGTCGGTCACCGCACGGTTGGCGCGAAGGTGAATGGGCGCCTCGTCGCCCTCGACACGCGCCTGGAGTCCGGTGAGACGGTCGAGGTCGTGACCTCGAAGTCGGATAAGGCTGGCCCGTCACGCGACTGGCTGGCGTTTGTCGCCTCGCCGCGTGCTCGCTCGAAAATTAAGGCGTGGTTCTCGAAGGAGCGCCGCGAGGAGGCCATCGAGTCGGGCAAGGAAGCACTCGCTCGCACGATGCGCAAGCAGAACCTTCCGTTGCAGCGGCTCATGAATCATGAGTCGATCCTGTCGGTTGCGACGTCGTTTGGATACCCAGACGTGTCGGGTCTGTACGCGGCGGTGGGCGACGGGCATATTTCGGCGCAGAACGCCGTCAACCGGCTCATGGACAACCTGGGTGGGGGAGACGGCACCGAGGAGACGCTCTCCGAGGGCGTGACACCGGGTTCTACGAAGCCCCGTTCGCAAGCATCGGGCGACGCGGCCATTACTGTGGCGGGTCTGAGTCCGAACGAGATCTGGGTGAAGCTTGCGAAGTGCTGTACGCCCGTTCCGGGTGACGAGATTGTCGCTTTCATTACGCGAGGCCAGGGGGTGTCCGTGCACCGCGGGACCTGTGCAAACGCGGTGCGCCTGGCTGAGCTTCAGCCCGAACGTTTCGTCGACGTGTCGTGGAACGCCGAGGGTATGACAGCTCCGTTCCGTGTCCAGATCGAGGTGCGCGCGCTTGACCGCGGCGGTCTGCTCTCGGACCTGACCCGGGTCCTGTCGGATTATCGTGTCAATATTCTGGCCGCAGCCCTGAAGACGGACGGCGACCAGGTGGCCTCCGGTAACTTCTCTTTTGAGCTGGCGGACCTGGGGCACCTGAACGCGGTCCTGTCGGCGCTGCGCCGGGTCGACGGGGTCTTCGAGGCGGTTCGGATCGGCTCCGACGCTTAGACGAGGTCGTGACACCCACGCGCTCGCATGGGATAGCGGCGTGTTACATCCGTCCCCTTTTACGGTGTCGTACGCCCATTTTCCCGTTAGATGTGACACACTAGCTTTGTGTGTCATATCGGCACACGACCGCGCCGGGCGTCAGCCCTCGTCCTAGAAGGAATATTGTGACCGAGACGTCGATTCCGACCAACGAAACCACCCCCGAAGCCGTCACGGCTGCATCCGAGGAGACCACGGCCTTGACGATTCCCGCGTCGGAGCTGCCCGAGCACCCCTTCGCCCGCATCGGTGAGGATGGGACCGTCTATGTCAAGGATGGAGACGAGGAACGCGTTATCGGCGGCTTCCCCGAGGGAATTCCCGCTTCGCCGTACGCTCTCTACGAGCGTCGCTACGCCGACCTCGAGGCTACCATCAAGCTTTTTGAGGACCGCATGGCTCAGCTGAGTCCCCGCGACATCGACCAGACCCTGGCCACGTTGCGCGAGCAGGTTGCCTCCCCGAACGTCGTCGGTGACATCCCGGCTCTGCGCGCTCGCGTCGAGGCCGCCGCGAAGGCCGCCGAAGAACGCAAGGAGATCGCCCGCGAGGAGCGCAAGGCCGCCAAAGCTCAGGCTCTCGCAGACCGCACGGCCGTCGTTGAGCGCGCCGAGGCGATCGTCGCCCAGGATCCCGCCAAGACGCACTGGAAGCAGTCGGGCCAGACCCTGCGTGACCTGCTGGAAGAGTGGAAGACCCTGCAGCGTCGCGGCCCGCGCCTGGAAAAGGCCGTGGAGGACGAGCTGTGGAAGCGTTTCTCCTCCGCGCGCACCCAGTTCGACCGCCACCGCCGTCAGTTCTTCTCGCAGCTGGATCAGGCGCAGTCTGAGGCCAAGCGCATCAAGGAAGCCCTGATCGCTGAGGCCGAGGCACTGTCCTCCTCCGTCGATTGGTCGCGCACCTCGAGCGCTTACCGCGAGCTGATGAACCGGTGGAAGGCAGCCCCGCGCGCCTCCCGCAAGGAAGACGACGCCCTGTGGGCCCGCTTCCGCGCCGCTCAGCAGGTGTTCTTCGACGCCCGCCGCGCCAAGGACGAAGCCACGGATGCTGAGTACCGGGAGAACCTGGCCGCCAAGGAAGCGATCCTGGTTGATGCCGAAGCGATCCTGCCCGTGAAGGATATCGAGCGCGCCAAGGCTCAGCTGCGCCACATTCAGGACCGCTGGGAAGAGGTCGGTCGCGTGCCCTCCTCCGACCTGCACCGCATCGAAGGACGCCTGCGTGCCGTCGAGGCCGCCGTGCGCGAAGCGGAAGAGAAGGAATGGCGCCGTACTAACCCCGAAACGCGCGCACGCGCCGCCGGCATGGTGGGACAGCTCGAAGAGCAGATCGCTCAGCTCGAGCGTTCCCTCGCTGACGCCGAGGCTAAGGGTGACAACAAGGCGGCTTCCGCTGTGCGTGAGACCCTCGAAACCAAGCGTGCCTGGCTCGCGCAGATCTCCTCGTCCATGGAGTGACATGCGTCTTCACGTTATCCCGTCGCCTTTCTACGCGGCGAATGGGCTTGTGCTCGTCCCTTCCGGGGCGGGCACAGCCCTTGTTGTTGACCCTTCCGCAGGCATCCAGCATCTGATCCGTGAAGTTCTTCAGACCGAAGGGGTGAGCGTCGGCGCTGTCCTGCTCACACACGGTCACCCTGACCACGTATGGGACGCCGCCGAAGTCTCCACGTGGGGCCTTGACGGGACCACCGTGCCCGTCTACCTGCCCGGACCGGACATGTACCGCATGGATGCCCCGGCCTCGTTCCTACCGATGTCTCCACCCGATTTCGTGGGGGAGTGGGTCAAGCCCACCGACCTGCGTGAGATGCCCGCTGAGTCGGTCGAGTTGACCCCCGGCGTGTGGATTCGGATGGTTCCCGCCCCCGGCCATACGGAGGGATCGGCGGTTTTCCTTGGGCACAGCCCCCTGGACATCCGTGTCAACAACCAGTCGTTCTACGCCAACGAGGAGTGTGTGCCGTGGGCGCTCAGCGCCGACGTCTTGTTCAAGGACAGCGTTGGACGCACCGACATGCCCGGTGGTGACGAAACGCAAATGCGTCACTCGCTGCGTACTATTTCCAACGCGTTGGACCCGAACACGATCCTCATCCCCGGTCACGGTCCGGCAACAACGATGGCCGATGAGATACGCTCCAACCAGTATTTGATCCGCGCTCGCCGTATTGGCTAGCGTCGGTGCCGTTTGTTTGCGAAGGATTACGTCATGGCTCGCACGTCCCTGTCAGGTTTCCCCGAATGGCTCCCCGAGGGCCGCATCGTCGAGATGCACGTCCTCGACGAGCTGCGCCGCGTTTTCGAGCTGCACGGTTTCGCTGGTATCGAGACGCGCGCGGTTGAGACCCTGGCCCAGCTTGAAGCCAAGGGCGAGACCTCCAAGGAGATCTACGTCCTGGATCGCCTGCAGGCGCTGAAGGCTGCCGCTTCCGGCGCTCGTGCCCCCAAGGACAAGGGCATGGGTCTGCACTTTGACCTCACCGTGCCCTTCGCGCGTTACGTCGTGGAGAACGCGAACGAGCTGGACTTTCCATTCAAGCGCTACCAGATTCAGAAGGTCTGGCGCGGCGAGCGTCCCCAGGAGGGGCGTTTCCGCGAGTTCACGCAGGCCGATATCGACGTCGTCGGTAACGGAGAGCTGCCCTTCCACTTCGAGGTAGACCTGCCCCTCGTGATGGCTGAGGCGCTCAACAACCTGCCGATCCCGCCGGTGCGCGTGCTCGTCAACAACCGTAAGGTCGTACAGGGCGTGTGCGAGTCGCTGGGCGTCACCGACGTTGAGGCGGCCCTGCGCGGCCTGGACAAGATCGACAAGATTGGTCCGGAGGGTGTGGCTCAGGAACTCGCCGAATCCGGTATCGACGGTGAGCAGGCATCCGTGCTGCTGCAGATGGCGCAGATTCGCACGGCCGATTCGGTCGAGGTGCGCGAGCGCCTGGGCGCGCTGGGTGTGAGCGGAGAGCTGCTCGAGCAGGGCTTGCGCGAGCTGACCGCTCTGCTCGACACCGCAAACAAGCGGATGCCGGGCGCGGTCGTCGCAGACCTGAAGATCGCGCGCGGCCTGGATTACTACACGGGTAGCGTGTACGAGTCGGAGGTTGAGGGTCATGAGGACCTGGGGTCGATCTGTTCGGGCGGGCGCTATGACTCCTTGGCGAAGGACGGCAAGCGCACCTACCCGGGTGTGGGTCTGTCCATCGGTGTCTCGCGACTGGTCTCCCGCATGATTTCCGCGCCGTTGGCACGCGCCTCGCGCAAGGTCCCCACGGCCGTCGTCGTTGCCGTCACGAACGAGGAGCGTCGCGAGCGCTCCGAGGAGATCGCGGCCATCCTGCGTTCGCGTGGTATTTCGACGGACGTCGCACCAAGCGCGGCCAAGTTCGGTAAGCAGATCAAGTTCGCTGACAAGCGTGGCATCCCCTTCGTCTGGTTCCCGGGTGAGGATGGAGCCGACACGGTCAAGGACATTCGCACGGGTGAGCAGGTGGACGCCGACGCCGCCACCTGGGTTATGCCTGAGGCGGACGCAGCCCCTTCGGTCGAGAAGGTGATGCCCTGAGTGTCGGCCTCTGCGGTTGAAGCAGCCCGCGACCTGGCGGGTGCACTTGAGCAGGCGCTCAGTGCGATGCCCTCGGGTGCTCGCGCGGACGCTGAGAGGGCACTGCGCCGACTGCAGGACGTTGTGCTGCCTCGTCTAGAGGAAGCTGATGCGCCGCTCCTCGTGGTGGTTGGCGGCTCGACGGGGGCGGGTAAGTCAACGCTCGTCAACTCTTTGCTTGATCGTACGGTGAGTCGGGCGGGTGCTGTTCGTCCGACGACGCGGCGGCCGGTTCTCGTGTGTGCGCCTCAGGCCCGCTCGTGGTTCATGTCGGATCGCGTGCTGCCGCGCCTGGCCAAACATGAGGGTGGGGAGGGCACGAGCCTGGATGCCGTGACGATCACGGTAGACGACTTGATGTGGCCGAGCATGGGCATCCTCGACGCTCCCGACATTGACTCGGTTGAGGAAGGCAATCGACGGCTCGCGTCAGAGTTGCTCGATGGCGCGGATCTCTGGATTTCGTGACGAGTGCCGCACGCTACGCCGACGCGGTCGCCTGGACGCACCTGGAGGAGGCAGCCGCGCGCGGCTTGCGCGTCTCCATCGTCCTCAACCGTGTCCCCCCGGGCGCTGCGGCTGAGATCCGTGCGGATCTTGCCTCGCTCGTGCAGCGACGAGGCCTGGGTGAGGTCCCGATCATCGTCATTACTGAGCAGTCGCTGACCGATGGCCGCCTACCCATTGACGCTATTTACCCGGTCGGTTCTTTCTTGGAGGGAATCGGGCACGATGCGCAGGAGCGTGCGGTGATCGTGCGTCGTGCCCTCACTGGTGCTGTCGCCGCGTCCTTCGAGGAGTCTGATCGTGCTCTGGACGCATCTCGTGATAGCTGCCGTGCAGTGGACTTCGCGCGCGAGGAGCTTGAGGCGACGGTCGTCTCGAGGGCCCACGAGGTTGCCTCGTCCTCGAGCGACGATGTCCTGCGCGGTGAGGTGAGTGCGCGCATCGCCGAGGTGCTGGGGTCCTGGGACATGACACGAACCTTTTCTCGCGTTGTGGCGTCGGTGCGCCAACGCATCGTGGGCGCCGTGCGAGGTATGGCAGCCCCGGAGGAACAGGTGCGTCGCGACCTGACGGGTGGTGTGGCTCAGCGTCTTGGGGACTCCTATCACCGCGCGTGGAACGACGCCCTGCGCTTGGCTGCGTCGGTGGGAGAGGCCGATGGACTGGAGCCGATGCTGGACGCGGACGGGGCTGCCGAGCGTGCCCGCCACACCGCGCAGGAATGGACCAGCGAGGTAACGAACATCGTTCGGGGCCAGGCTCAGTCTTCACGCGTGAGCGGTCGGCTGCTGGCGGGTGGCATCAACGTTGTGACGCTCTCGCTCATGGTTAGCGTTTTCGCGATGACGGGCGGGGTGACCGGGGTCGAGGTTGGCGTCGCCGGTGCCTCTGCTGCGCTGTCGCAGACGATCCTCGAATCCTATTTCGGCGAGCGTACGGTGCGTGCCCTGGCCACGCAGGCGCGCGAGGCGCTCGAACGACTGGCTGCCGACTCGCTGACAGAGGTCGTCGCGCCCGTTGCGACGCGGCTCGACAACTCGCGGGAGCACGAGCGGATTGACGCGCTTGAGTCTGCTCTCGCCACCGCGCGGGAGGCGCTGGTATGAAGCGCGCAGCAACGCCGGTTTCCGCGGCTGCCGCGGAGCTGGACCAGATCGCGACGCTCGCAGCCTCTGATATTGAGCCGCAGATACTGGAGCGTATTCGGGAACTCATCGATGTGACGTCGGATCGGGCCGAGATCGACCCGACCTGGTGTGTCATCGGTATGCTCGGCGGCACGGGTGCCGGGAAATCATCCCTCGTGAACGCTCTTGCCGGGGGAGAGGTCGTGTGTGCCGGTGTCTTGCGGCCCACGACGAACGAGGCATGTGCCGTCCTGCCCGCGGGCCGCGAGCCGAAGGAATTGCTTGGTTGGTTGGGCGTGCGAACCCGCGTTTGCGCGCCCGGTGACTTACCGGGTGACACCGCGATTATTGACCTGCCCGACATCGACTCGGTCGAGGCTTCACACGCGCAGGTGGCCGGGCGTCTGGCCACGCGTGTGGACGCCCTTGTCGTCGTTGTTAACCCGCAGAAGTACGCGGATGCGCGCCTGCACGATGAGTGGCTGGAACGCTTGCGCACCTCGCATGCCTCCGTGACGGTTGCCTTGACCCACATCGACACGCTCGGCCTGGCTGAGAGGACCTCCATCGTGTCCGACCTGCGCCGCATCCTGGATGAGCGAGGTCTGACGGGCGCTCGCATTGTCCCGGTCAGTGCGACGACGGGGGAGGGAGTGGCTGAGCTGGCCTCCCATCTGGCAGATGAGGCGGCCCGCGTCTCGCGTCAGGCCGCCCGGGCGCGGGCCGCCCTGAGCCAGGCAGCTCGGCTTGTGCGCGACGCGGTGGGCGTCGAGGGCGCGATTCGTGGCGTTGAAACCGAGGGAATGGCAAGTGATCTGGCGAGGGTGGCCGCCGATCTCGTCGGAGCCCCCATTATCGCCGAGGCTGTGGCCGCTTCGACCCGGCGTGCCGGCACGCGCACGGGTGGCTGGCTGCCGCTGCGTTGGCTCGCGCGTCTGGGGGTTGATCCCCTGCGGCGTCTGCACCTGGGGGAGGAGGAACGCCAGGAGCGCGCGACGACTCCAACGCTGCCGACGCGATCCGCCTCTGACGAAGCAGCCTTCGTGAACGCCGTGCGTCGCGAGGCGGCCGTACGCTCGCAGGGGCGCCCCGAACGCTGGCGCCGACTGCTCGTCGAGCGCGCCCTGTCTGGCGCAGCCGCGGTGCCCGCAGCGGCGCACCGCGAGGTGGCGAACAACCTGCGCGTGAGCGCGAGCGCGCCGAGTCTCTCCCGCATCCTCGGCGGCTTCCAGCTTATTGCGTGGATGGTCAGCCTCGTGGGCGCTGCGTGGATCGGTCTTGTTCACCTGGGGCGTGCCGTGCTCATCGATGTCGACGTCCCCGCCATCGGCCCGATCCCTATACCCACGGTGATTCTCGTTTGTGGCCTCGCGGTGACCCTCCTGTGCGCGGGCATGAATCGAGCACTGTGTTCCTGGGTGGCGTCCCGCCGTAAACGGGCGGTCATGGACGATGTGCGCGCCATGTGCCGCGACGAGGTTGACCGGCTCGTCGTCGCCCCGCTGCGGGCGGAAGATAATCGCCACGTCACCATTGCCTCGTTCGTGGCGCGCCTGCACCTCGACGAGAGAGTGTGAAGCGGCGCTCACCAGCGGCGTCGAACAGTGAATTCGCCGACCACGGGCACCTTTTCTGAGGAAGTGCACGCTATGCTTGTGGAAGCGATGAGGCGCAGCCCCTTGTTATGGTGCCCCGCGGGATGCGGGATTTGTTGTTATGGGTGAGGCCGCGCTGAGGAGCCGAGATGGCCCGCCCCGATGGTTTTGCTACCCCACATGCAACAGGCAAGGAATCACTATGCCCTCTGAGGACTACATGGACCGCGACGAACAAGACGAGCGCGACGACATCATCGATGCGGACGAGGACCACGGCCTCGTCGACGACATCGTGGACGAAGACACCGACCTCGACGATGTCGAGGACACTGACGACGCGGACGACGACACCGTGACTTTCGCGAGCCTCGGCCTGCCTGAGGAGATCCTCGAGGCCGTCACCGACATGGGCTTCCGCTTTCCCACCCCGATTCAGGCAGCTGCCATCCCTCCGCTGCTGGAGCTGCGTGACGTCGTTGGCATCGCCCAGACGGGCACCGGCAAGACCGCAGCCTTCGGTCTGCCGCTGCTCGCCATCGTCGACGCGGATGAGCGCGACGTGCAGGCCCTCGTCCTGGCACCCACCCGCGAGCTTGCCATGCAGAGCGCCCAGGCGATTGAAGACTTTGCGGCGCGCACGGCACGCCTCGATGTTGTCCCCGTGTACGGCGGCTCACCGTACGGCCCGCAGATCGGTGCGCTCAAGCGCGGTGCCCAGGTCGTCGTCGGCACCCCGGGTCGCGTCATCGACCTCATCGAGAAGGGCGCGCTGGACCTGTCGAACGTGCGGATGCTCGTGCTCGATGAAGCAGACGAGATGCTGCGCATGGGCTTTGCTGAGGACGTCGAGACAATCGCGTCGAGCGCCCCCGATGATCGTCTGACCGCGCTGTTCAGCGCTACGATGCCCGCCGCCATCGAAAAGGTGGCGCGTGAGCACCTGAAGGACCCTGTCAAGGTCGCGGTCTCCACCGAGTCTTCCACGGTCGATACGATCCACCAGACCTACGCCGTCGTGCCCTACAAGCACAAGATCGGTGCTCTGTCCCGCGTGCTCGCAACCCGCGCCCAACACATTGCTAAAGGGCAGGAAGAAGCCGACGCCGCCATCGTCTTCGTGCGCACACGCGCCGACGTCGAAGAGGTGTCCCTCGAGCTGTCGGGCCGCGGGTTCCGCGCCGCCGGCATCTCCGGTGATGTCGCCCAGACCGAGCGTGAGCGCATGGTTGAGCGCCTGAAGAACGGCTCCCTCGACGTGCTGGTCGCCACCGACGTGGCTGCGCGCGGCCTCGACGTCGAGCGCATCTCCCTGGTCGTTAACTTCGATGTTCCGCGTGAACCCGAGGCCTACGTGCACCGCATCGGCCGCACCGGTCGCGCGGGTCGCGAGGGCCGCGCGCTGACCTTCTTTACCCCGCGTGAGCATGGTCGGCTGCGCCGCATCGAAAAGCTGACGGGAACCGAGATGGAAGAGGTCGATATTCCGTCGCCCGCAGCTGTCTCCGAGTTCCGTGCCCGCCGCCTGCTCGAGGGTTTGGCCGCCCGCATTGAGCGCGGTCGCCTTGACATGTATAAGGGCCTGCTGGCGGACATGGGTGAGGAGTCCTCCGTTGAAGACATTGCCGCGGCCCTCATGGCCACGGCTGTCGGTGACGAGGGACCGGCCCCGCGCCGTGAGAAGGATCGTCGCGGAAACGGCAAGATCCGCCGCGAGGAACGCCTGGACGAGTCCGGTGAGTTCGTGGGTGCCTCCTTCGAGGCGGGCCGCGACAAGGACCGCCCGCTCAAGGGCGGCGTGAACGGCGCTCGTCGTCGTGGCGGCGGCCGTCCTGCCCCCGGCTCGGGCACGCGCTACCGCATCGAGGTGGGTAAGAAGGACCGCGTCAAGCCCGGCTCCATCGTCGGTGCGATCGCTGGTGAGGGCGGCATCGACGGCCGCGACATCGGCAATATCGAGATCTACCCGACCTTCTCTCTCGTGGACATCACGGCGGACCTGTCCGGTGAGCAGCTCTCCCGCATCTCCAAGGGCTACGTTTCCGGCCGTCAGCTGCGCATCCGCGTGGACGAGGGGCCGGGCGCCCGTGGCGAGCGTGACGGCTTTGAGCGTCGCGAGCGCCGCGACTTCGACCGTGATTCCCGAGGCCGTGGTGGCTTCGGCGGGGAACGCGACGGACGCTACGGTGACCGTGAGGCCCGTTCCGGTGAGCGCGACGAGAAGCGTCCGCACCGTTTCGAGAAGGGCGACGGTTCACGTCCGCGCCGCAGCGTTCGCACCGAGCGCTGGGAGAAGGACATCAAGCGTGCGCGCCGCGACCGCGAGGGTACCCGCGACGGCTGGGAGCGCGACGGAGGCCGCGAGGGCGGACGCCGCCACTTCGGCAAGCGTCGCTACAACGACTGAGAGCGGCCCTCACTCGGTCGGCCGGAGCCGCCTCACGGCGAACACGGCGAGGCCTGCGAGGGCCACTGCAATCACCCAATAGGGAGCGTAGGCCGCCCCGCCCACCGTGGCGGTGGCGGCCCACGCGCTCATGGCGACGGACACGAGGGCGAGCTCGAGGGCCGGACCCGCCGAGTCTGCGACCTGCAGCCACGAGGCCACGCGCCCGTGCTTGGCCTCGGGGGTCACCTCGAGGGCCAGGACCGACAGGGGAGCGTGGACCAGGCCGACGCCGAGACCGACCGACAGCCAGCCGATCAGGGCGACCCAGACCGGAATCGCAGGGATGAGGAGCGCGCCCACCGGCACCGCGCCAATAGCGATGAGCGAGCCGCCGACGACGGGCAGAACCTTGCGCTTGCGCGGATCATGGACGCGTGCCTGCACGACAGCGCCCAGCGACCATGTGATCGACCCGAGCGTGACCCACCAGGCAGAAGAGGCCTCGGACCACCCATGCACCCGCTGCAGGACGAGAGGAATCATGACGGCGAGTCCGACCTGTGAGGCCAGGGCACTCAGGCGCGCGAGGATCGCCGACGGCATGCCTGGCCGTGACACGAACGTGCCGCGCGGCAGCAGGCGGGGCAGCGCCCACACTGTGAGGCCCGCACCGAGCAGGAACACACCGAACTGAGAGAGAGGGGAGGTAAGCGCGCCTGCGAGCTGCAGAAGCATGACACCTACGCCCGCCAAGACCGCGTTACACGACAGTGCTGCCAAGCGCGCGGCCTTGCGTGCCTCAGCTACGGGCAGCGTGCGTAGCACGTAGCCGACGGGGATGGCCGCAACAACGACGACAATCGGGACGACGCCGAAGACATAGCGCCACCCCCACATTTGAGTTACGTAACCGGCGATCGCGGGACCCACCAGCGAGGGGAGCACCCACGCCAGTGAAAAGGCCGCGAAGAACGACGGGCGGTGGGCCGGGGCGGCAACCGCGCCAATCAGGATATACAGGGGAACGACGAGAAGTCCGCCGCCCAGCCCCTGCAGCGCTCGGCCAGCGACGAAGACAATGACGTTCGGACCCACGGCGGAAATGATCAGGCCTACTGCGAAGAGCACCATACCGGTGAAGAGAACGGCGCGAGGTCCCTTCCAGTCCGCCAATGCGCCCGCGACTACCGTGGCGCTCAGCTGCGCCGCCAACGCGGCACCCGAGGCAATCGGATACCAGGGTGCGGCGTCGTAGGAAGCGACGACCGCCGGCATGATCGTCGTGGCTGCCAGCTCCTCAAATGCAACAAGGGTGATCAAGAGGACAGAACCTATCGCCAGACCGATCTCGGTGGGCGTCCAGGCGGGGGAGGAGGGGACAGAAGAAGTAGAGACGGCTGCCATATTACCCATTCTATTTGCGGCGAGCGTGCTCCCAGACCGAGCGCGCGTACAATAATAATGCCGCCGCCTGTCTCGCGGATGGTAACAACGAAAGGAATCACAGTGCTTCGCACTCACAACATTGGAACCCTCGGCACCGACCTGGTCGGTCAGACCGTGACGCTCACCGGTTGGGTGGATCGTCGCCGTGATCACGGTGGCGTGGCGTTCATCGACCTGCGCGATGCGTCCGGTATCGCCCAGGTTGTCGTCCGTGACGAGCGTGTCGCCCACGAGCTGCGCTCCGAATTCGTCCTGAAGGTCACCGGCGAGGTCTGCGCTCGCCCTGAGGGTAACGAGAACCCGCATCTGGCCACCGGCGCCATTGAGGTGATGGGTGACGATATTGAAATCCTGAACACCAGTGCGCCCCTGCCGTTCCAGGTGTCCTCCAATGCTGAAGATTCCGGCAACGTCGGCGAGGAAACCCGCCTGAAGTACCGCTACCTCGACCTGCGCCGCGAGCCCGAGCAGTACGCGATCCGCCTGCGCTCGAAGGTTTCGCGTGCCGCCCGCGAGGCCCTGTACGCCCGCGACTTCGTCGAGATCGAGACGCCGACCCTGACCCGTTCGACCCCCGAGGGTGCGCGTGACTTCATCGTCCCCGCCCGCCTCTCCCCGGGTTCCTGGTACGCCCTGCCCCAGTCGCCCCAGCTGTTTAAGCAGCTGCTCATGGTGGCGGGCATGGAACGCTACTTCCAGATCGCTCGCTGCTACCGCGACGAGGACTTCCGCGCCGACCGCCAGCCTGAGTTCACCCAGCTCGATATCGAGATGAGCTTCGTGGACCAGGACGACGTCATCGAGGTCGCCGAGGACGTCCTGAAGAACGTGTGGGCGCTCATCGGCTACGACCTGTCCACGCCGATCCCGCGTATGACCTACAAGGATGCGATGGAGCGCTACGGCTCGGATAAGCCCGACCTGCGCTTCGGCCTCGAGCTGACCGAGCTGACCGAGTACTTCAAGGACACGACCTTCCGCGTGTTCCAGGCTCCCTACGTGGGTGCTGTCGTCATGCCCGGCGGTGGCTCGCAGCCTCGCCGCACTTTCGACAAGTGGCAGGAATGGGCCAAGGCACGCGGCGCGAAGGGTCTGGCTTACGTCACCATCGCCGAGGACAGTACGCTGGGCGGCCCCGTCGCCAAGAACATCACCGAGGCTGAGCGTGAGGGCCTGGCTGCCGCCACCGGTGCCAAGCCCGGCGACTGCATCTTCTTCGCTGCTGGCAAGCCGACCCCGTCGCGCGAGCTGCTCGGCGCTGCCCGCCTGGAGATCGGCAAGCGTTGCGACCTCATCGACCCCGATGCCTGGGCCTTCACCTGGGTTGTGGACGCGCCGCTCTTCAAGCCCACCGGCGACGCTGAGGCCGAGGGTGACGTCGCGCTGGGCCACAGCGCCTGGACGGCCGTTCACCATGCTTTCACCTCGCCCAAGCCTGAGTGGATCGACTCCTTCGACAAGGATCCGGGCAACGCCCTGGCCTACGCCTACGACATCGTCTGCAACGGCAACGAGATCGGTGGCGGTTCGATTCGTATTCACCGCCGCGACATCCAGAACCGTGTGTTCAACGTGATGGGTATCGGCGAGGAGGAAGCCCAGACGCAATTTGGCTTCCTGCTCGATGCCTTCAAGTTCGGCGCTCCGCCGCACGGCGGCGTGGCCTTCGGCTGGGATCGTATCGTCTCGCTGCTGACGAAGTCCGAGTCGATTCGCGATGTCATCGCCTTCCCGAAGTCCGGCGGCGGTTTCGATCCGCTGACCGAGGCCCCGGCTCCGATTACGCCCGCGCAGCGTAAGGAAGCCGGCGTTGACGCGAAGCCGAAGAAGCGCGGTGAAGAGGTCACCGACGAGGCGAAGAAGTGATCTAGCTCTCGCGCATTCTGTCCACGAAACCCCCATCTGGCCCCGGCCGCTGGGGGTTTCGTGCACAATAGAGACATGTCGTACGTTGAGTTGCATCCGGAAAATCCTCAAGCACGTCTGGTTAACACGGTCGTTGACCTGCTGGAGCGCGGCGGTACGATTGCGCTGCCCACGGACTCCGGCTACGCGATCGCGACCAAGATTGGCAACAAGTCGGGCATGGACACCATTCGCGCGGTTCGTAAGCTCGATGACAAGCACAATTTCTCGCTGCTGTGCCACTCGTTCGCGCAGCTCGGTGAGCTAGTCATCGTCGATAATCATGAGTTCCGCACGATGAAGGCGCTGACCCCCGGACCTTACACGTTCATCCTGCGTGGCACCAAGGAAGTTCCGCGCATCATGCTGAACAAGAAGAAGCACACGGTCGGCGTGCGCATCCCGGACCATGTCATCGCCCAGGCGATTGTCGAGGCCCTCGGTGAGCCGCTAGCTTGTTCGACGCTCATCATGCCGGGTGAGAAGGAGCCTCTGACGGATGGCTTTGATGTGGACGAGCGCATCGGGCATCAGGTTGATCTGGTGGTCGTGGGTCCTGTCGGCGTAGCTGAGCCGACGACGGTCATCGACTTTGCGGGAGGCGACGCTGTCGTCGCGCGCGTCGGCGCGGGTGATATTTCGCTTTTCGACTGACCGATGGCCTTCGAGGAGGAGTTCTTTTCTGAGACGGGGTTTTGTCGGCTCGAGATCGATCCTGAGGACTGGGATGACCATGGGTGCGCCGATGGCCCGCGCGTCGGTCGTCGGCTCGTCCTCGATGGGGTTAACGCCGTTCGCGTGACGTTTCGGTGCGATGCGCCTGAGAATGCTCAGTGCTTCGTTATCGTCAATACCGTGACGGATCGCAACCGTGATCACCTTGACGCTTTTCGTCTGGAAGGCATGCCCGGATCTCGCGTGCACGTGCTCGCGTGTGCGCTGCCTGCGGATGTGATCCTCAGCTATCAGTTCGCGATTGTGGACTCAGGTGGCATCGATCCGCGCACGAGCATGGATAGGGGTGAATGGCTGCGATTAAGTCAGGCTGCTCACCCTGATTGTTCCAACGTCCGCAGTCTCATCAACGGGAGAGGAAACGTCGCCTCGCTGTTTGTGGGACCCGATGCGAGCGTTGTGTGGCCATCGGAGAGCCGCCGCTATCTGCAGATGCGTGCTGCCCGTGAGGAAGACATCGGTGTTCGCATCAATACACGTCGTGAGCGTGAGCGACCCCGTTCCATCGTGGTCCACGACGGCGAGTGCCCCGCACGCAGAACCCTCATTCTATTCGACGGGGAGATGTGGCGAGCCAATGGCGTTGGCTGGCTGACCTGGCGCTACCCTGGTCTTCGCGTCGTGACGATCGATGCCGGTGATCTGCGCGCTCGCCAGGAGGAGTTAACCGAGGCGGGCCGTGTTGAGGAACTCGTGAGAGACATTTGTGCCGAGGTTGGGGCTGGTCCTGTTGCTCTGGCCGGTCAGTCCTTCGGTGGGCTTGCAGTGCTCGAGGCTGCCTGTCTGGGTTCGTTGCCCGTCGAGAGTTTCCTCGCACAGTCTCCCTCTCTGTGGTGGGGTGGAGATGAACGAGGCCGGGGCGAGGGGACACTGATGACAGAGCTGCGGAGGGGGCAGAGGCAGCTTGGTGACGGCTTGACAGTGTCGTGTCAGGTGGGTGAGCGCGAGCGGGCGATGCTGCCCGTAACTCGGCATTGTACTGCGCTGTTGGAGAGGTCAGGATCGCTTGTCAGTTTCGAGTCCTATCCCGGTGGCCATGACGTTGCATGGTGGCGCGAAGGACTCGTGCGAATGCTCGACAGATGGTGTGCGTGAGCTTATCCACCATTGCATGCGAAGAGAGCGCCCTTTGCGCCGCTAGGTTAGGCTTGCCTGTGCATCTATCGTGATCTAATCGAATTGAGGAACACGTGTATATCTCGACACGAGTTCGCGCTTTCGCGGCTCTCGCTCTTGCATCCCTGACCCTGGGAGCCTGCTCCTCCACGCAGCCCGCCCCGGCCTCGTCCTCTGGAGCGAACGGGACCAGCGAGACCCGCGTCGTCACCGATGCCTCCGGCCAGGAGGTCACTGTGCCCTCGCATCCGACCCGCGTCGTGACGCTTTCCGAACCGACCACCGACAACGCGCTCGCCCTGGGAGTGACGCCCATCGGTGTCGTATCGGGCCGCGGCCAGCAGACGGTCCCCAACTACCTCCTTGATCGCGCCGGAGACATCCCGATCCTGGGCTCCATCGGCACCCCCAACCTGGAGGCCATTGGCGCCGCCCACCCGGACCTGATCCTCGTTGACGGCACGTCCGTGAAGAACAACGACACCGAAACTCTGACGGCCCTCGGCCAGATAGCTCCCGTCTTCTTCACCACGCAGTCGGGCGGCGACTGGCGCGAGACTTTCGCCCTCACCGCGGATGCGCTCGGCGTGCCCGACCAGGCTGACGTCAAACTCGCGGAGTTCGACCAGCATGTCGCATCGGTGAGTGCTCGCCTGAAGGACGCCGGCTACCTCGACCAGACATACTCGGTTGTGCGCTGGCAGGGCAATAGTGCAGGCCTGATCCTCAAGGAGCTGCCCGCCGGACAAGCCCTGACCGCTCTGGGCATGAAGCGCCCCGCCAATCAGGACCGTGACGGAGAGGGACATTCCGAGCCCGTCTCCCTCGAAAACATCGACCAAATCGATGCGGACTGGATCTTCTTCGGCACGCTCGGCAAGTCCTCGGTGAACAACCCGTCGGCAGGCGGAGCCACCGGTGTCGAGGCATCTGCCGCCGCACTCGACGAGGCCAAGGCGACTGTCGGCTTCGATTCTCTCGGAGCCGTCCAGGCAAACCACGTTATTCCCGTCGATGGATCCCTGTGGACCTCGACCGGCGGATACCTGCTGATGGACGGTATCGTCTCGTCCATCGAAGCTCAGTTTGTCCCGGCATCCTGAGCGTGGGACACGCGGTCAGGTGCGCACTGTGCGAATGAGCGCCTACCGACTCACCAGCGTCGCTATTGCCTGTGCAGTGGCGGCGCTGGTGCTAGGTGTCGTTGTGATGGCCTCGCTCGCCCTGGGATCCCGACAGATCGCCCCGAATATTGTCTGGGAGTCCCTTGTCCACGGCGGAACCTCCCAGGACGCGCGGGTGGTGCTATCCCTTCGTGTACCCCGGACCATTGCGGCGCTCATCATCGGGGGCGCGCTCGGCTTAGCCGGATCAATCATGCAAGCGATGACGCGCAATCCGCTCGCTGATCCTGGCATCCTCGGCGTCAACGCAGGGGCTGCCTTCGCGGTCGTGTCGGCGACCGCGCTCATGGGCGTGTCGACGCGCGCCGTCACCCTCGGCGCTGCGTTGATAGGAGCCGGAGTAGCCTCCGCCCTCGTCTTTGCACTGTCTGGCCGGGGCGCACGCGCCTCGCGTGCACGCCTGGCACTGGCGGGTATCGCCGTGTCAGCCGCACTGGCATCGCTGACGTCGGCCATCCTGACGGCCAACCAGTTTGCTTTCAACGAGTTCCGCTATTGGGCGTCCGGCTCCTTCGAGGGGATCGGAGTTGATTCGCTCATCTTGGCGAGCGTTGTCATCGGCGGCGGGGTGGTGCTCGGTGCGCTTCTGACGTCCGCTCTTGGCATTCTGACGCTCGGAGACGAGGTCGCCGTCGGTCTCGGCGTTCGGGTACGGCTTGTTCGAGGACTCGCAACCCTAGCAGTCACAGCCCTCGCGGGAGGAGCGACCGCGCTCGGGGGTCCCCTCACGTTTGTTGGTCTCGCCGTGCCGCTCCTCGTCCGACGCGCGCTTGGCGCGCGTCATGGCTTGATCGCTCTCTGGTCCGTCATCGTGGGGGCTGTGTGGGTATGCGTCGCAGATGTTGCCTCGCGCCTCGTGCTGGCTCCTCAGGAGGTGCCTGTCGGTGTCATCGTCGCGCTCATTGGGGCACCTTTCTTTATCGTAACTGCGCGTGGACGGGGGATGTCGTGAACAGCGGGCGTTATGTGGTACTAGCATTGCCATGGGTCTCGCTACGCATTCATCGGCGTAGTGCCACGGTCGTCGTTGCTGGACTACTCCTTGCCGTGTGCCTGTCCGTTTACTCGCTGACGCTGGGGGATTATGGTCTCAGTGCTGCAGAGTCTTTCCGTCGACTGATGGGCGATAGCGGGCCTCGAGACGATTTCTTGGGCGTGTACTTCGTACAGTCTGTTCGTCTTCCGCGTGTGTGTGCAGCGCTGGGAGTTGGATGTGCGCTCGGCCTGTCGGGTGCCATCTTCCAGACGGTCTCTGGCAACCCGCTGGGTAGTCCCGACATCGTCGGCCTGTCGACTGGCTCGGCGACGGGTGCTCTCCTTGCGATCATTGTGTGTGGGTCCAGTCCTGCGACGACGGGCGTCGGAGCGCTCGTGGGTGGTCTCGTGTCGGGTGTGCTCATTCTTGCCTGCGCGGGTGGCGTCCGCGTGACAGGCATTCGGGTCGTCTTGGTCGGCATCGGTTTCTCCGCTGCTCTCCGCGCCATCAATTCACTGCTGATCGTCAAGGCTCCCCTGGAAGCGGCGCAGCGCGCGCAGTTATGGAGTGCAGGATCGTTCTCCGGTGTGACGATGGTGCGCATTGCTCCGTTCATCCTCGTTCTTGCAGTGACTGTGCTGGTTCTTGCCTGGCTCGCACGTCCGCTCGCTGTGCTTGCGATGGGGGATGATGTGGCGATGGCCTTGGGGGTGCGGGTACGCGAGGTGCGGATCGCGGTGATCGCTGCGGCGATGGTGTTGGTTTCCACGGCAACCGCTGTCGCAGGCCCGGTGGCCTTTGTCGCTTTGGCGGCCCCCCACGTTGCTCGTCGTGTGTGTGGTCACGGGGGAGTGGGGCTTGCATCGTCTGCCGTCGTGGGAGCGCTTCTTGTGCTCGCCTCCGACGTGGTTGCGCAACGGCTCCTGGCACCCCATGAAATGCCGGTGGGCGTCGTGACTGGCGTCGTGGGTGGCATCTATCTGCTCGTGTTACTCGTTCGTGAGGTGAGGTAACGTCATGATTCATCGGCACAGTGAAGGTGGGCTTCGTGCCCATTCGATCACCGTTGGCTACGGGAAGGACTCTCCGATTCTGGAGGGGCTTTCACTGGATGTTCTGCAGGGCGAGCTGACGGTCATCGTCGGTCCTAATGCATGTGGCAAGTCGACGCTGTTGCGGGCACTCGCCCGCGTGCTAAGCGTGCGCTGCGGCGTCGTTGAGCTAGATGGGCAGGTCCTGAATGACCTGAACCAGAAGGCCCTTGCGCGCCGCCTTGGTCTCCTCGCACAATCGTCTGTTGCACCGGGCGACATGTTGGTGGAGGACCTGGTTGCGCGCGGCCGCTATCCGCATCAATCCCTCGCACATCAGTGGAGCACGGAGGATGACGAGGCCGTGGCGCGTGCAATGCGTGACGCCGGAGTAAGCGCGTTCGGCTCCAGACGTGTCGGCGAGCTCTCTGGTGGGCAGCGTCAGAGGGTCTGGATCGCGATGGCTCTGGCGCAGTCGACGGATATCCTGCTCTTGGATGAGCCGACGACCTATTTGGATCTGAATCATCAACTGGAGGTTCTGCGTTTAGCGGACCGCCTGCGTGAGGGGGGTCGGACAGTTGTCGCGGTATTGCACGATCTTCACCTTGCTTTCCGCTACGCGACGCATCTCGTGTGTATGAAAGATGGGCGGATCGTTGCTCAGGGAGTGCCGCGAGACATTGTGACGCCCTCTCTGATATCCGACGTGTTCGAGGTTGAATGCGTTGTCATCGAGGATCCTGAGTCGGGGGCACCGCTGGTCATTCCGCGTCGTTAGCGGGGGGTAGAAATGAGATTCATAGTCTCAAATGTTGACCGGAAGGTCACTTTAGATGACAGTTATTCAATAATTTAGCTCACAATTTTTTTCAATTATATATAATTTTCCTTGTAAAATCAGGTTTTGGCGCACCGGTCCATGAATTTGCTTGTTGTTCGCAATTGCGTGTTGGGGATGAGCTAATAGGATGGAGCGTATAGCTCGTAGTTACTCGGACACTGACATGTCGGTCTGTTCATAATTGAGCGAACTTACTAAAATTGTCCATGAGAGAAGGAAGGTGGCACGCATGGCGCCGCGGTCGTTCACGCGAGGCGAGGGGCTGCGCCTGTCCCTGCTTGCGTTGGCCGCGTCGGCGTCCATTGTTGGCGGCGTGTTTGTCACTGCAACTCCTGCTTTTGGCGAAGATGCCTTCCCGGATGCTTCGGCCGCCTGTCTCGTTGCGCGGGGTCCGGAGTCGATGGCTTCTCTTTCCTCGATCGTGCATGCGGGCGAGTCGGTTCATGTTGAGGGTTCTGGCTGGGGTCCAGGTACTGAGCAGATACGCGGATTCGTTATCATCACCCTCGATGATGGCGAGACGAAGCGTCCTGATGGAATGGAATTGCCTAGCTGGGTTCCCGGTGCTGTTCGTCGTGATCGTACTGCCTGGGCCGTCGCCGACGTGGCGTCCGATGGGACCTTCTCAACGGATATTCCCCTCCCGTCGTCCTGGGAAGTTGGGTCAGCCCATACGGTTTACATCGGCGATGCCATCACCGGAACGTATGTCGAAGCCAAGGTGCGTGTCGTTGACACCGCTGTCGATGTTCGGGTGTGCACGATGAAAGCTGATGATCCTGAGCCCTCCGATCCTGACTACACTGTCGTGACGCCCGGCACGCCAAGGGAGGAAACTCACTCTGCGCCCGCAGGCAATGATCCCGATGAAGCTGCCTCAATGGTGGCACAGCCCGCCACTCCTGCTGACGAACCGAAAGTAACAACCTCCGAGGTGAGAGGTGAGCAGGCTTCCGACGCTCAGGGTTCGACTTCGTCATCGACGGATGCCTCCGCGCCCTCTGACTCGGCGAGGCCTGGATCGCCACGTCCCGGGAACTCTTCGTCTCGGGGGGATACGAATGGTGGCTCGTCCCAGCCTGGAGCATCCACCCCCGATCCCTCTTCGTCCACCGAACAGCAGAGCGTGTCCGCTTCTGAGATTGGACCTAGGTCTCGCTCGGAACAACAGGCCACGGAGCAAGCTGCCCGCGAGCAAGAGGGCCGCCTCAACGGATGGATCCTTGCAGGTGGTGGGGCGCTTGCGTTGCTCGGTGCCGTTGCTACGGTCAGCATTGTGCGCAAGTCGCATGGCTCATTCCACTAGATCGGGCCGCCTGCGCACGATGCCAATATGGTCACCATTAACCAGGTGGTGCGTGTTCGACCTTCACATGAAGCCGATGTAGCTGTTACTCTGGTTATCAGGCAATATCTTCTGAGTATTTAAGTCCCAAAGGAGAACCGTTATGCAGCACGGACGGGTTACTTCCGCCCTCGCAGCGCGGGTGCTCGCTGGCCGCAGTCGGGTAATGAGTGTGCTCATGGCCCTATGCCTCTTCGCCGCAGGTGCGCTCGCCATTCCCGGTTTCGCTGCGCGTGCCGATAACAATGATGGTCCCCTCCCTATCCCGAACACCACGTTCGTTATCAACCTCGAGAATGCCTCCGAGTTTGAAGCGGAATACGGTAAGACAGGCTACTGGGGCGTCATCTTGGATAACGGTGGCGTGACACCGACCGCGCCTCTTACCTTCGAGCGCTCCGGTGAAACAGTCACGGTGACCGCTGATGACCTGTGGAAGGTAAATGCGCTCAACAACTACAGGATGGTCGTTCCGGTTCCTAACGGCGCCAACAACGCTGAAGGAGTGACCTGGAAACCCGGTAGTTCCCACTGGGTCACCGTCGTGATCTACAAGGACGACAAGACCCTGGCGAAGACAATCAACTACTCGGTGAAGGTCTTCGAGCCGTCCAGCCCGTCTGCGACGGCCGAGCCAACGCCGGAGCCGACTGCAGAACCCACGGGTGCCCCTGCGCCGGGACCGTCCGAGAGTCCCGCGCCCGCGCCTCAGCCCACGGGTGACCCCGCCCCGGAACCGTCCGGCGAACCTGCGCCTCAGCCCACGGTTGCCCCTGCCCCGGAACCGTCTGTGAGTCCCGCGCCCGCGCCTCAGCCTGATGATCCGCAGTTGCCGGTTGTCCAGCCGACCGCAACTTCTTCCGCGTCGCCTTCAGCAACGCCTTCCGCTTCGGCTTCTCCTGCCGCGAACGCGACGCAGCCGTCCGATACCCCGGTGTCCCCCGTATCGGATGTGTCTGAGCTGACTGATGCAAATAAGGGTGGCGTGAGCGCGGCTTTCACTGGTGGACAGCTGACGATCAATGTTCCCTCCGACAAAGCTGGCGCTGGCGAGTGGGTGAGCGCCAACATCATGCAGACGGGTGAGGCACGCTGGCTTCAGGTTGAAGACGGTAACAAGGTGACGATGGACGTGGCCGGCCTGCCCATGGGCGAATACAAGGTCGTCGTGGCGAACCGCTCACATCAGCTTGTCGGCTGGGCCGACTTTAAGATCGCATCGACCGTTGCGGCTGCCGGCGCGGGCGCGTCGGTGGATGCGTCCGATTCTGTGAAGTTGCATGCGGAGGTCCTGTCCTCCTCGAATGCCGCCGATGAGTCCGAGGGCTTGAACGGTTACCTGCTCGGTGCCGGTGCGTGCATGCTGATCCTTGGGGGCCTCGTCGTCCTCCAGGTTCTGTCCGGCCCGAAGATCGGATCTTCCTCGCAGGGAGTCACCCTGACGTAGGCTAGGTTTCATGGATCTGTTTGATTCTGAAGCGTTCGACGAGTTGGGCGTGCCCGCGTTTTCCGCGGACGCGCCCCTCGCCGTTCGTATGAGACCTTCTCGATTGGAGGAGGTTGTCGGCCAATCGCATCTGCTCGGTGAGGGTGCTCCGCTGCGTCGCCTCCTGTCGCCCGGCTCTCGAGATGGTGTGTCGGTATCGTCCGTGGTTCTGTGGGGTCCACCGGGAACGGGTAAGACGACGTTCGCGTATTTGATCGCCAGGGCGTCGGGCCGACGCTTTGTTGAGTTATCCGCTGTCTCATCGGGCGTGGGCGACGTGCGTCGAGTCGTGGACAGCGCGCGCCGGACATTGGCGAGCAGTGGTGAGGAAACAATCCTCTTTGTGGATGAGGTGCACCGCTTCTCCAAGTCGCAGCAGGATTCGCTTCTTCCAGCGGTGGAGAACCGATGGGTAGTGCTGGTTGCGGCGACAACGGAAAACCCGTCCTTCTCTGTGATTGCTCCGCTGCTGTCTCGCTCGCTCCTTTTGACGCTGCGTCCGCTTGAGTCTGAGGCGCTTGAAGGTCTCGTTCGCCGGGCGCTGTCCGATGAACGTGGGCTTGCGGGCCGCTTCGCGATGACAGACGAGGCCGTGGCTGGGTTGGTTCGCTTGGCTGGCTCGGATGCCCGTAAGTCTCTGACGCTGCTGGAGGCGGCGGCGGGGGTGGCCAGCGATGACGGGTCCGGTGAGATCACGGTTGCCAGTGTCGAGGCTGCTGCTAACCAGGCGCTCGTTCGCTGGGGGCGTGACCAGCACTATGATGTCACGAGTGCTTTTATCAAGTCGATGCGCGGATCGGATGTTGATGCGGCGCTGCACTACTTAGCGCGGATGATTGAGGCGGGGGAGGACCCGCGTTTCATCGCGCGACGTATCGTGATCGCCGCTTCTGAAGAGATTGGAATGGCTGCGCCCGAGGTGTTGTCCACGTGTGTGGCCGTCGCGCAGGGCGTTGCTCTTATTGGAATGCCCGAGGCTCGCCTGCTTCTCGCGCAGGCGGTTGTTGCGGTGGCGACGGCACCCAAGTCGAACGCCACGTACCTGGCCATTGATCGGGCGTTGGCAGATGTTCGGAAGGGGCGCGGGGGAGCGGTGCCCGAGCATCTGCGTGACGCTCACTATGCGGGGGCGAAGACGCTGGGGCACGGCGAGGGTTACCTCTACGCTCACGACCATCCGCATCATGTAGCCGCCCAGCAATATCTTCCCGACGACCTTGAAGGTACCCGCTACTACGAGCCAACAGAGAATGGACATGAGGCGATCCTCACGAAGAGGCTTGCTGCCATTCGGAGTCTGCTGAAAAGACGCTAGGATGGAACAGTTGTCCGCACGAGCGGGCACCTGGGGCCTTAGCCGACGAACCGCTTCCGGTTCTGGAGTTGGCCCCATGTCGGGGATCCGCCCTGACATGACATGAGAAACAGGAAGAAGATTTCATGGCAACGAATCGTTCCCGCAAGCAGGTGCGCGAGTCCCGCGCCCTCGGCCTGGCCCTGACCCCCAAGGCCGTTCGCTACTTCGAGAAGCGTCCCTACGGCCCCGGCGAGCACGGCCGTACCCGCCGCCGCCAGGATTCCGACTACGCCGTTCGTCTGAAGGAAAAGCAGCGTCTGCGCGCCCAGTACGGCATCCGTGAGTCGCAGCTGCGCCGCGCCTTCGAAGAGGCACGCCGTACCGCTGGCCTGACCGGTGAGAACCTGGTTGAGCTTCTCGAGATGCGTCTGGACGCCCTGGTCCTGCGCGCTGGCTTCGCCCGCACCATCCAGCAGGCCCGTCAGGTGGTCGTTCACCGCCATATCCTCGTTGACGGCAAGATCGTCGACCGCCCCTCCTTCCGCGTGAAGCCCGGTCAGACCATCCAGGTCAAGCCCAAGTCGCAGACCACGGTCCCCTTCGAGATCGCCGCTGAGGGTATTCACCGCGACGTGCTGCCCGCCGTCCCCGAGTACCTGGACGTCGAGCTGTCCCGTCTGAAGGCGACCCTGGTTCGTCGCCCGAAGCGCGCTGAGGTCCCCGTGACCGTCGACGTGCAGATGGTCGTCGAGCACTACTCGCGCTGACGTTTGTCAAATCGCGCCCCCGAGCACGTAGCTTGGGGGCGCGATTTTCTTTATCCCACAGTCCGCTTATGCGTGCCGATGTGCCCACAGAGGTGGGGACGGACTAACATGGGGCACTATGCGTACGTCTGAAATCCGCACCCGTTGGCTCGACTACTTCGAGAAGCAGGGTCATGAGGTCTGTCCTTCCGTCTCCCTGGTGTCTCCGGAGCCGTCGATTCTTTTTACGATCGCGGGCATGGTTCCCTTCATTCCCTACATCATGGGCGTTGAGCCTGCGCCGTGGCCCAGGGCTACGTCGGTGCAGAAGTGCATTCGTACCAACGACATTGACAACGTGGGTAAGACGACTCGCCACGGTACGTTCTTCCAGATGAACGGCAACTTCTCCTTCGGTGACTACTTCAAGGAAGGTGCTATTAACTTCGCATGGGATCTGCTGACGGGTTCGCGTGACGAAGGTAAGTATGGCCTCGACGGCGACCGTTTCTGGGTGACGATTTGGGATCAGGACGAGGAGGCTCTCCATGTCCTGACGAAGCAGGTCGGCATGGATCCCAAGCATATTGTGCGCCTGCCGCGTGTGGAGAACTTCTGGGATACGGGCCAGCCCGGCCCCGCCGGCCCCTGTGCCGAGTGGCACTACGACCGTGGTCCCGCATACGGCCCCGAGGCTGTGGGCGGTGCCGTGGATCCGGGCGGCGACCGTTACCTCGAGGTCTGGAACCTGGTGTTCGACCAGTTCATGCGTGGTGAGGGCACCGGCAAGGACTACCCGCTCCTGGGTGAGCTGGACAAAAAGGCGATTGATACGGGTGCCGGCCTGGAACGGTTGGCCTTCGTCATGCAGGACAAGCCCAACATGTACGAGATCGACGAGGTTTTCCCCGTCATTGAGGCCGCCATGCAGATGAGTGGCAAGCGCTACGGCTTGGGTGCAGCCGGTCCCGAGGCCGGGGCAGCCTACGACGATGACGTGCGCATGCGTGTTGTGGCGGACCACGTGCGTTCTTCGCTCATGCTGATCGGCGACGGTGTGCGCCCCGGTAACGATGGCCGCGGCTACGTGCTGCGCCGCCTGATCCGCCGCGCGGTCCGCTCGATGCGTCTCCTGGGCGTCGATGAAGCGACTATGCCGACGCTGTTGACGGCCTCCAAGGATGCTATGAAGGCCTCGTACCCTGAGCTGGAGACGAACTGGAAGACGATCTCCGAGGTCGCCTACGCGGAGGAAGACGCGTTCCGCCGCACGCTCAGTGCCGGTACGACGATCCTGGACGCTGCGGTCGCGAGCGCGAAGGAGTCGAAGGGTGCCCCCGTTATTTCTGGTGCCTCCGCGTTCTCGCTACACGACACCTACGGATTCCCGATCGATCTGACCCTTGAGATGGCCGCCGAACAGGGCGTGTCCGTTGACGAAGAGGGCTTCCGCAGCCTCATGGCGGAGCAGAAGGAGCGCGCACGCGCCGACGCCCGCTCGAAGAAGACCGGGCACACCGACGTCCGCGTCTTCCACGACATCGAAAAGGCGATGGGCGGCGGTTCGACGTTCCTCGGCTACACCGAGCAGGCATCCGAGGCCACGGTTGAGGCGCTTCTCGTCGATGGTGTGGAGGCCCCGGCAGCCACCGCTCCCTCTGAGGTCGAGGTGATCCTGGACCGCACCCCCTTCTACGCCGAGATGGGCGGCCAGCTGGCTGACCACGGTACGATTCGACTCGCGGGCGGCGGCGTCATTGAGGTTCACGACGTGCAGGCCCCGATCCGAGGCCTGAGCGTGCACCGCGGCACCCTGACCGAGGGCGGCATGACGGTGGGGGAGAAGGCCTACGCCGAGATTGACGGCGAGCGTCGCCTCGCGATTGCTCGCGCCCACACCGCTACTCACATGGTGTACGCGGGCCTGCGCAATGTCGTGTCCGAGCATGCGGATCAGGCGGGTTCAGAGAACTCGCCGTCGCGCCTGCGTTTTGACTTCCGCCACTCGAGCGCGCTTGCCGGATCCCAGCTGAACGATATTGAGGCTCTTGTTAACGAGAAGCTCGCTGAGGATCTCCCCGTCACAACGGAGGTCATGAGCATCGAGAAGGCCAAGGAGATGGGTGCAATCGCTCTCTTCGGCGAAAAGTACGGTTCCGAGGTTCGCGTTGTGACAATCGGCGATGGCTTCGACCGTGAGCTGTGCGGTGGCACCCACGTGCCCACGACGGGCCATATCGGCCGTGTGACGGTGCTTGGCGAGGGATCCGTTGCCTCTGGTGTGCGCCGCATCGAAGCCCTCGTTGGCGACGGCGCGTACGAGTTCCAGGCGAAGGAACACGCGTTGGTCTCCCAGCTGTCTCAGCTTGTGGGCGGGCGTGCCGACGAACTGCCCGAGCGCATCGAGTCTCTGCTCGCCAAGCTGCGCGAGTCCGAGAAGGAACTGGATAAGATCCGTACCGAGCAGGCGCTGCGCCGCGGCGGAGAGCTCGCCGCTGCCTCCGAGCGCGTGGGTAAAGTCAGCCTCGTCGCTTCTGCCGTTGGTGAGATGCCGTCGGCTGACGCACTGCGTACGTTGGCTCTGGACGTTCGTGACCGCATGGGCAACGAGCGCGGTGCCGTCGTAGCGCTTGCCGGTCTCGTCGGCGGTAAACCTTCCTTGGTCATCGCGACGAACGAGGGTGCCCGTGAAGCCTCTGTTAAGGCAGGCGCGCTTGTGCGCGCCGTCGGTAAGTACATGGGTGGTGGCGGCGGTGGCCGCGACGATATCGCCCAGGGTGGCGGCACAAAGCCCGAGGGCATCCCGACCGCACTTGACGCGATTCGTTCGCAGATCGAGGCCCTGTGAGCCTGCGCAGGGGTATTCGCATCGGCGTAGACGTCGGCACCGTTCGTGTCGGCGTCAGCCGTTGCGACCCTGACGGCATCTTGACGATGCCGGTCCAAACGCTGACGCGCGCACCCGACCTGTCGGACCTGGCTACCCTGGCCGAAATTGTCACCGAACACGATGCCATCGAGGTGATCGTGGGCCTGCCCAGGCACCTGCGCGGTGGCGAAGGAGTCTCCGCTAAGGGGGCGCGCAAGTATGCGCGCCGCCTCAAGAAGCTTGTGCCGGACGTTCGCGTCGCAATGGTGGACGAACGGCTGACATCGAACCAGGCGCATGCGCGTTTACGCGCGTCTGGAATTCCGGAATACGAACACCGCAGCGTGATCGATCAGGTTGCGGCACAGATCATCCTTGAACAGGCCCTTGAGCTCGAACGCATGAGCGGTCGCGCGCCGGGCGAGGAGATCATCCTCGAGATCAGCGAAGGAGCGAATCGATGAGTACGCCCCCCAACTTTCCCTTCCGTTCGCGCCGCGAAATTCATTCCGGTCAGCGGAAGGTGTACTCCGATGCCCCGAACGAGGAACAGCTCTCGGCTCCATCCGACCCCACGTCGGTGCGTGGCGGTGAGAGGCGTCCTCAGGCTTCGTCTGACCCTACGTCGGCGCGTGGCAGCGTGAGGCGTCCTCAGGCTTCGTCTGACCCTACGTCGGCGCGTGGCAGCGTGAGGCGTCCTCAGGCTTCGTCTGACCCTACGTCGGCGCGTGGCAGCGTGAGGCGTCCTCAGGCTTCGTCTGACCCTACGTCGGCGCGTGGCAGCGTGAGGCGTCCTCAGGCTTCGTCTGACCCCACGTCGGCGCGTGGCAGCGTGAGGCGTCCTCAGGCTTCGTCTGACCCCACGTCGGCGCGTGGCAGCGTGAGGCGTCCTCAGGCTTCGTCTGACCCCACGTCGGCGCGTGGCAGCGTGAGGCGTCCTCAGGCTTCGTCTGACCCCACGTCGGCGCGTGGCAGCGAGAGGCGGCCTCAGGCTTCGTCTGACCCCACGTCGGCGCGTGGCAGCGTGAGGCGTCCTCAGGGCTTCGTCTGACCCCACGTCGGCGCGTGGCGGCGTGAGGCGTCCTCAGGCTTCGTCTGACCCCACGTCGGCGCGTGGCAGCGTGAGGCGTCCTCAGGCTTCGTCTGACCCCACGTCGGCGCGTGGCAGCGAGAGGCGTCCTCAGGCTTCGTCTGACCCCACGTCGGCGCGTGGCAGCGAGAGGCGTCCTCAGGCTTCGTCTGACCCCACGTCGGCGCGTGGCAGCGAGAGGCGTCCTCAGGCTTCGTCTGACCCCACGTCGGCGCGCGGCAGCGAGAGGCCTCCCCAGGCCTCATCCGATCCCAGGTCGACGTCCGCCCCTGGGACCTCGCGGCGCCGCTTCACCGACCCCGACCCGACCCGGACTCCCTTGCAGGGGGTTGACCGGGCCTCCGCGACAAAGAAGAGTTCCGTTCGCGGCTTGTGGCGGTCAACGCGCACGATGCCGGACCCTACCCCGACGCCCGATGCTGGAGTACCGTCGGTTGCGGACGACGATGACGAATCCTTCGACACGTTGACCGATTTTGGCTTTGATGCTGTGACGGATCCCGGAGAAGAGGCAGCCGCGGTCAGCGGATTCGACGCAATCATCGCCGGAACCGGAGACGAAGGCCGCTCCCGTAAACACTCAGAAGAGCCCTCCGAGACCACCGGCATGCGCTCGCGTCGCATCGCCGCCGAGAGACATGCGGCGCGCAAGCGCAAGCGCCGTCGTCGCATCCGTTCCTTCTTCGTGCTGCTCCTCGTGATCGGACTGGTCAGTGGAGCAGGCTACGTGGCGTACTCGCAGCTTATGAATACCTCAATGGTCGCCTCCGACGACTTCCCGGGGCCGGGCACCGACGCAATCCTCGTCACCATCGATGACCAGGCCACGGGCCGTGACATCGGTCGTGCCCTACACGAGGCCGGCGTCGTTAAGTCGGTGGGTGCCTTTGTCCGCCAGTACGAAAAGAACAGCGCGGCACGCACAATTAACCCGGGCACCTACCGCTTCAAGCGCCAGATGAGCGCGGCCGACGCGCTTGCCGTGATGCTCGATCCCATGAACCGTGTCGAGTCGACCATCACGGTCCTCGCAGGCGAACGCATGTCCGTCATCAAGAGACGCATCGTGGACGTCATGGATGTTTCCTCCGCGGACGTGGACAAGGCTTTCGCGGACACCGCCGCCATCGGCCTGCCCGCTGAAGCGGGTGGCAGCGCCGAGGGATGGCTGCACCGCGGCGAGTACAAGGTTGAGGAAGGCGACACCCCGACGGCTGTCATCGCCCGCATGGTCAAGGCGACTATCGACGAGTTGGATGCGCTCGGGGTACCCGCTGCGGACCGCGAGACGGTCCTTATCAAGGCGTCGATCGTCGAGGGAGAGATGGGGAACAACCCGAAGTACATGCCCAAGGTCGCCCGCGTCATCGAGAATCGCCTCGTCGACGACAAAGATACACATGGTGTCCTTGGCATGGACTCGACCACGCTCTACGGAGCCGGCAAGGAGTCCGGCCTGCCGAGCCAAGCTGACCTCGATAACGACAACCCCTACAACACGCGTCTGCACGCGGGCCTGCCGCCCACGCCCATCAACCAGCCGAGTGCGGACGCCATCAAGGCCGTTCTGAACCCGGAAGCGGGCGACTGGCTCTACTTCGTGACGGTCGATCTCAACTCGGGTGAGACTCTCTTCGCGGCCACCGCCGATGAGCACGAGAAGAACAAAGCGAAGCTGGACGCGTACTGCACCAAGCACCCGATTCAGTGCTCGCCGCAGTCATGACGATGTGGGCCGCAGTTATTGGATCCCCTATTGCTCACTCACTGTCCCCGGTCATCCACCGGGCGGCGTGGGAACAGCTCGGGATCGACGGATGGGAGTACCGCCGCGCCGAGGTGACCGAAGAGTCTCTGCCGACTTTCATCGGCCAGCTCGACGAGTCCTTCTGCGGTTTGTCGGTCACGATGCCCTGCAAGCAGGCCGTCATGCCGCTGCTCGATGCCATCGACCCGCTGGCGAGCGCGGTAGGAGCCGTCAACACGGTCGTGCCCTCGGCAGGAATGCTCGCGGGATTTAACACCGATGTTACCGGTATTGCGTCAGCGATCCGCCGTGCGTGCTCGCGCTCTGGCGTATCCGTTCCGTCGAGTGCCCTCGTGCTCGGAGCGCGCGCAACTGCTTCCTCTGCCCTGGCAGCCTTGGGCGAGCTGGGAATCACGACGACGACAGTGGCTGCCCGACGTTTCGGTGGTCCCGGCTCTGTTATCTCCGCAGCCTCACGCCTCGGTGTGAGCGTCGAGCAGGTCATGTGGTCCGACGTCTCTGCGGTAGCGAGTGCTGCCGCCCGCGCCGACGTGCTGATCTCGACGTTGCCCGCGGGCGTTGCAGATCCCATAGCGAGTCGTCTGGCACCCCGTGAGGGCCAGGTTCTCCTGGACGTCATCTACTCGCCGCGTGACACCGCGCTGCGCACCACCTTCGAGAAAGCCGGGGGGGTCGTCGCTGAAGGCACCGACATGCTGGTTTACCAGGGGGCCGCACAGGTCCAGCTGATGACCGGTCGCAGCCCCGATCCCGCCGTGATGCGTCATGCACTGGAGGCTGAGCTGGAGCGCCGCGCGCGCGAGGCCGGGGGAACGGTGCACTCGTGATCGTCGAGTGGCTTCCACCTCGAATCAGCGCCGATCTGTCCCTCGTGTCGGGCTTCCTCACGTGGATCATTATTCTGGCGTGGCTGTGGCGCTCTGGCTGGAGGATTCAGCGCAGGTACTTCATCGAGGCCACGCAGAAACCGCTGACACGCAATGCCATCGTGTGGTGCGCTGGAATCTTCGGAGCGTTCTTTTTCGTAGGTGCCCAGATGCGCCCAGGCATGCCCGCCGTCATGACGGTGGCCATGATTGGTGCGCTGAGCGCGTACGTGGATGCCTGCACGCATCGGTTGCCGAACACGTATACGGCGGTCATGGGCATCGGTGTTCTCGCGGGTATCCTTGTTGGAATGCTCATTTCACCGATGTGGCAACAGCGGCTCATTGGCTGCGTGATCGGCATGCTCATCTGGACCATCCCGGTTGCAATCCTCAATCGCCTGCCCGGTGGAATGGGCGGAGGCGACGTGAAGCTTGCCCCGGTCCTCGGCGCGATGGTGGGATCTGTTGGTCTCGAGGCCGCAGTTGCCGCGTTGGCCTTATCGTTCCTCTCCGCCGGTCTCGCGGCCCTGTGGAAGATCGTTGTTGGCTGGGCTGGCACGCAGAGCCGCGTTCCCATGGGACCGTGGATGATTGGGGCCGCGCTGGTGGGCACCATCGCGTGGGGCGTCGTCCCCGACTGGCTATAGGCCTTTGTCACTGGCCTCATCGTGGACCCGTCGGGACGGAGTGGGTCCGGGATGGGACAATGACACGGTGAGTATTACGACGCCTTCGCATCAGTCCGAGCCTGTCAGCCTCGAATGGGGTCACACGTGGCCTCCTCGTGACGTGTTCACGTCGCTCGCCGCGTCTCGGCGCGTGATCCCCGTCGTGCGCCGTGTTCTCGCTGACGAACTGAGCGCAGTCGGCGTCTACCGCCAGATTGCTCATGGTGACTATGGCAGTTTTATTCTCGAATCCGCCGAGCATGGTGGCTCCTGGGGGCGCTGGTCCTTCGTCGGCGCGTCGAGTGCCGGTGCCATCGTTGCCCGTGATGGTCATGCCCAGTGGGTGGGTGCTCATCCGGAGGGGGCGCAGCCGGAGGGTACGTTCCTAGAGGTCGTGCACTCCGCGCTTGAGCAGCTGGCGGCGTCGCCCATCAAGGGGCTGCCCCCGCTGACGGGCGCTCTCGTCGGCTCGCTCGGTTGGGGCATCATCCCCGAGTGGGAACCGACCTTGGCGGCAACAGCCCCCAAGGAGTCCGACGTCCCCGACGCGACGCTCGTGCTCGCCACCGAGGTGGCCGCCATCGACCACGCGACGGGGTCGGTGTACCTGATGGCCATCGCCTGGAACCTCAACGGCTCGGATGAGGGTGTCGACGGTGCCTATGATCGCGCGATCGGGCGCCTGGACGCTATGACAGCCCAGCTCGCCTCGCCCATCGCTCCGGCTGTGCTGGGGGTGAGTGGCCAGGAGGCACCTGCCGTCCGTCAGCGCACGCCGCGCGCGGACTTCGAATCCTCCGTTAACGCCGCCAAGCGGGCGATCACGGACGGTGATGCATTCCAGATCGTGCTCTCCCAGCGACTCGACGTCTCCACGAATACCAGCGGCGTCGACGTCTACCGCGTGCTGCGCACTATCAACCCGTCACCCTACATGTACTACCTGGACTTGCCCGACGAGCGTGGCGGCCACTTCGAGGTCGTGGGTTCCTCGCCGGAGACTCTGGTCAAGGCCGAGGGGCGGCGGGTGTGGACCTATCCGATCGCCGGGTCGCGTCCGCGCGGTGGCGATTCCGCGGAGGACCATCGCCTTGCCGCCGAGCTCCTCGAGGACCCGAAGGAACTCTCGGAGCACGTCATGCTGGTCGATCTGGCGCGCAATGACCTGTCGAAGGTGTGTGACCCCGCCTCGGTCGAGGTCGCCACGCTCATGGAACTCAAGCGCTTCTCGCACATCCAGCACATTTCCTCGACTGTCACGGGAGTACTGCGCCCGGATGCGGACGCCCTCGACGCCCTGGTCGCGACGTTCCCGGCGGGCACTCTCTCGGGTGCGCCCAAGCCTCGTGCGATCCAGCTGATCGACGACTTCGAACCCGCAGCGCGCGGTGTCTACGGCGGCGTCGTTGGCTACTTCGACCTGTCGGGTGATGCGGACCTTGCGATCGCGATCCGCACGGCGTCCCTCAAGGATGGCGTTGCCTCGGTGCAGGCCGGTGCCGGCGTTGTCGCTGACTCGGTGCCCGCGCTTGAGTACGAGGAGTCCCGTAACAAGGCGGCAGCCGCAGTGGAATCCGTCGTGCGCGCCTCGACGCTGGCCCCTCTGTCGTGACACGCGCGTCCGGACGCTGCAAACGGGCGCCCCTATTATTCGCTAGCCTTGATGGCGTCCAATTGTTTCTCGGTGAAAGGGGAGCGTCGTGAGCGTTCTCGATGACATTATTGCAGGGGTCCTCGACGACCTGAAAGAGCGCGAGGACCGCGTTCCTCTCAGCCGTGTCAAGGAAATGGAGCAGGCCGTCCCCGAGGCGAAGGACGCCCTGGGTGTCCTGCGCAACCGAGATGGTGCCGTCAAGATCATTTCCGAGGTGAAGCGTTCGTCTCCCTCCAAGGGGGCGCTCGCCGATATCCCCGACCCCGCAGCGCTGGCATCGATGTACGAGGCCGGGGGAGCCTCCGTGGTCTCTGTGCTGACCGAGCAGCGCCGCTTCCACGGTTCGCTGGCCGACCTCGACGCGGTGCGCGCAGCGGTCGATATCCCGGTCCTGCGCAAGGACTTCATCGTGACGCCGTATCAGATCCACGAGGCGCGTGCTCACGGCGCGGATCTCGTCCTGCTGATCGTGGCTGCCCTGGAGCAGAGTGCGTTGGTCTCCCTGCTGGAGCGCACGCGTTCGCTCGGTATGGAGGCGCTCGTTGAGACGCATTCGCGCCTGGAGGCACTGCGTGCCCTTGAAGCCGGTGCATCGATCATCGGTGTCAACGCACGTAACCTGAAGACCCTCGAGGTTAACCGCTCGACCGTCGAGCAAGTCATCGACGTCATTCCGCAGAACGTCGTTGCGGTCGCGGAATCGGGTGTCGCCAAGGCCCACGACGTCTTTGAATACGCGAAGTGGGGCGCGGACGCCGTTCTGGTCGGCGAGGCGCTCGTGACCTCGGGTGACCCGCGCTCGAGTATTCAGGATATGGTCAGCGCCGGGCAGCACCCCGCGCTGCGCACGGATCGTAAGGCCCGCGTCGCCGCGGCGCTCAAGGAAGGATTGTGATGACGGCTGAAAACTTTGTGCCCGGACCTTACTTTGGCGATTTCGGAGGCCGCTTCGTCGCCGAGTCGCTCATGGGACCCCTTGAGGAGGTTGAGGCTGCGTGGAAGCGCCTGTGGCGCGACAAATCCTTCCAGCATCGCCTGCGCGACCTGTTCGCCAACTACGCCGGTCGTCCCTCCCTGCTGACCGAGGCTCCGCGCTTTGCGGCCGATCTGGGCGGCGTGCGCGTCTTCCTCAAGCGTGAGGACCTCAACCACACGGGTTCCCACAAGATCAACAACGTACTGGGTCAGGCTCTGCTCACCAAAGAGCTGGGCAAGACGCGCGTCATCGCTGAGACGGGTGCGGGCCAGCACGGCGTGGCCACCGCGACGGCCGCCGCACTCCTGGGGCTGGATTGCACGATCTACATGGGCCGTGAGGACACCGAGCGTCAGGCCCTCAACGTCGCGCGCATGCAGATGCTGGGGGCCGAGGTGATCGCCGTGACCGCCGGTTCTGCGACCCTCAAGGACGCCATCAACGAGGCGTTCCGTGACTGGGTGACCAACGTTGAGACGACGAACTACATTTTCGGCACCGCCGCGGGTCCGCACCCGTTCCCCGAGCTCGTGCGTGACCTCCAGCGTGTCATCGGTGACGAGGCACGCGCCCAGCTGCTTGCCGCCGAGGGGCGCCTGCCCGACGTCGTCGTGGCGTGCGTGGGTGGCGGCTCGAACGCGATTGGCTCTTTCACGGCGTTTATCGACGACCCGAGCGTTGAGCTGCTGGGCTGCGAGGCTGCGGGCGACGGTTTTGACACCGGGCGTCACGCCGCCTCCATCACCGCCGACCAGGTCGGCGTTCTTCACGGTGCACGCACCTTTGTCCTGCAGGAGCGCGATGGCCAGACCAAGGCCTCACACTCGATTTCTGCCGGCCTCGATTACCCGGGCGTTGGTCCGGAGCACGCGTGGCTCGCCCGCACGGGACGCGCCTCGTATATCCCCATCTCCGACGCCGAGGCCATGGATGCCTTCCTGCTCCTGTCGCGCACGGAGGGCATCATCCCCGCCATTGAGTCCTCGCACGCGCTCGCCGGAGTGCGCGCATGGGCGCGCGCGAAGGTCGAGGCCGAGGGACCCTTCGCACCGGGGGAGGAACCCATCGCCATCGTCACCGTGTCGGGACGCGGCGACAAGGACGTGGACACCGCGTCGCGCTGGTTCGGCTACGGACACGCGAAGCTGCAGGTGATCGACCCCAGTGCCGGCCCCTCCGGCGTGGCCGTCCTGGACGAGAACGAGGAGAAGTGAGATGACGCGAGCACCCCATTCCGCCGTCGCTATTGACGCTGCCCTGGAGCGCGGTGACGCCGCGCTGATCGCTTATCTGCCCGTCGGCTTCCCGTCGGTCGAGGAATCGATCCGCGCGGGAAAGGTTCTTGCGGACGCTGGCGTGGACGCCATCGAGCTCGGCTTCCCGTACTCGGACCCGGGCATGGACGGCCCCACGATCCAGCGCGCGACCGTTGCGGCCTTCGAGCGCGGCACCCACCTGGAGGACCTCTTCCACGCGGTGGACGAGCTGACCTCGTACGGTGTTTCGACGACCTCGATGACGTACTGGAACCCCGTGGAGTGGTGGGGTGTCGAACGCTTCGCCAGGGACTTTGCGGCGGTCGGCGGCTCCGGTCTGATCACCCCCGACCTGCCACCCGAGGAAGGCGCGCAGTGGGAGGCAGCGTCGGACAAGTACGATCTGGAGCGCATCTACCTGACCGCCCCCTCCTCACCGGAACACCGCCTCAAGCTGATCGCTGAGCACTCGCGAGGCTGGGTCTACGCCGCCTCCTCGATGGGTGTCACGGGTGCCCGTGCGACTGTCGGTGAACACGTCGCGGATGTCGTCGCGCGTACTCGCGCTGCGGGGGCACAGCGCGTGTGCGTCGGCCTCGGCGTCTCCACCGGCGTCCAGGCCCGCGAGATCGGCGCCTATGCGGACGGCGTCATCGTCGGATCCGCGCTCGTCAAGACTCTCTTCGATGAGGACTTCGACCGCGGTCTGAAGGCCCTGGGCGAGCTTGCCAGCGAGCTGAAGTCCGGCGTGACTGGAGCCCGCGCGTGAGCCTCGTCGCCGCCACTGGCATCCCTTCACCCTCCGAGGGCGTGTGGTACCTCGGTCCGCTGCCGCTGCGCGCGTACGGCATCATCATTGCTATTGGGATGGTGGTGGGCGTGTGGTGGACCGCTCGCCGCTACGTGGCACGTGGTGGTAGCTCCGACACGATTTACGACGTCGCTCTGTGGGCGATCCCGCTGGGCGTCGTCGGAGCCCGCCTGTACCACGTCGTCACCTCGCCCGAGGCCTACTTCGGGCCCGGCGGCGACCCGATGCTTGCCTTCCAGATTTGGCGCGGCGGCTTGGGGATCTGGGGCGGTGTCGCGCTGGGCGCACTCGGCGCTTACGTTGGCGTTAAACGCGCCAAGGTACGCTTTGGCCCCATTGCAGACTCGCTGGCCCCGGCGCTACTCGTTGCCCAAGGCATCGGTCGATGGGGGAACTGGTTTAACCAGGAGCTGTTCGGTGGACCGACGACACTGCCGTGGGGTCTTCAGATCGATGCAGCCCATGTGCCTGCGGGCTACCCGGTCGGTACTCTGTTCCACCCGACGTTCCTCTACGAAAGCCTATGGGATCTGGCCGGCGCGGCGCTCATTGTGGCGCTTGAGCGCCGTCGTCGCTTCGCGGCCGGACAACTTTTCGGGATGTACCTGATGGTATACACCGCAGGACGCACGTGGATCGAGATGCTGCGCATCGACGACGCACACACGGTTGCCGGTTTGCGTCTGAACGTGTGGACGTCCCTGGCGGTGTTCCTCCTTGGCGTCGCGCTGTTTGTTGTCGCGGGTCGCCTGGGGCGGTCGTGCGAGGTCGCTGGTGACGGGGCAGTGACGGATGATGATGAGCATGAGGGGGAGTACTCTGAGGCTAGTGACTCCGATGCTGAGGACATTATCGAGACGCGCGTGGACGAGGACGAGTCCGCCGAGGAGAGTTCTCTCGAGGACTTTTAAACCATCGTCGGGCACGCTATTGGAGTCGAAGGTCCCATGATCGCCTAATTCATGGGAATGATCACGTTCCGTGCGCGTGGATCCTTCGGGATTACCGCGTGACTGGGCGGTAAACTTGTAACCATGCGTCGAGCTAAGATTGTCTGCACTATTGGACCTGCCACTGAATCTCCTGAGCAGCTCCAAGCGCTGGTGGACGCCGGCATGGATGTCGCGCGTATCAACCGGTCGCATGGAAAGGCTGAGGAACATGCAGCCGTCATTTCGCGTGTGCGAAAGGCGTCTGCGACGTCCGGCCGCGCGATTGCGGTTCTCGTTGATCTCCAGGGCCCGAAGATCCGTTTGGAAACCTTCCAGGACGGCCCTCAGGAGCTGCACATCGGTGATACCTTCACCATCACGACCCGCGACGTTCCCGGTACGAAGGAACTCGTTGGTACCACCTTCAAGGGTCTGCCCGGCGACTGTGCCCCCGGAGACCGCCTGCTGATTGACGACGGCAACGTCGCGGTCCGTGTCCTCGAGGTTACCGATACCGACGTCGTGACACGCGTCGAGGTGCCCGGCATGGTGTCGGATCACAAGGGCCTGAACTTGCCCGGCGTTGCCGTGTCCGTGCCTGCCCTGTCCGAGAAGGACAAGGAAGATCTGCGTTGGGGCATCGAGCAGGATGCCGACTTCATCGCTCTGTCCTTCGTGCGCTCCGCTGACGACATCAAGGATGTTCACGCGATCATGGACGAGATGGGCAAGCGTATCCCCGTCATCGCCAAGATCGAGAAGCCCCAGGCCGTCGAGGCGCTGGAAGAGATTATCGAGGCCTTCGACGGCATCATGGTCGCCCGCGGCGATCTGGGTGTCGAAATGCCTCTCGAGGCCGTGCCGCTGGTGCAGAAGCGCGCGATCGAGCTGGCTCGTATTGCCGCTAAGCCCGTCATCGTTGCGACGCAGGTTATGGATTCCATGATCAAGAATCCTCGCCCGACGCGCGCCGAGGCCTCCGACTGCGCCAACGCAATTCTCGACGGTGCCGATGCAGTCATGCTGTCCGGTGAGACCTCGGTGGGTGCGTTCCCCATCGAGACCGTTCGCACGATGGCCGCGATCATCGAGTCCACCGAGGAAAACGGCGGTGAGCGCATCGCCTCCATCCCCGGCTTCTTTGCTGATCGCGCCGGCGTCATCTGTGAGGCCGCTGCGCGTATCGCGGAGCATATGGATGCCCGATACCTGGTGACCTTCACCCAGTCGGGTACCTCGGCTCGCATGCTTTCGCGTATGCGTCGCCCGATTCCGATGCTAGCCTTCACGCCGCTCGAGTCGACGCGCCGACGCCTGGCTCTGTCGTGGGGCATCCAGACGTACCGTGTTCCCGAGGTGCAGCACACGGATGACATGGTCTGGCAGCTCGACCTGGTCGCGCAGTCCTCGCGCCTGGCCGAGATCGGCGACCAGCTCGTCATCGTCGCCGGTATGCCCCCGGGCATCCCCGGCTCCTCGAACATGCTGCGTATTCACGAGGTGGGAGACGAAGCCGACTACATGATCGGTGGAGCCCGCGAGGCGTGATCCACGCGAACGGAGGGGTGTCGGCCTGGGGTCGACACCCCTCCCATTTGTTACCGAGAACACATGTTGATTCGCATGGACAAAGTAGCATCGGTGGAATAAAGTTCTCGAATACACGTTAAGGCGTGTAGCGCCGTTCCAACGACGGAGCGGTGAATACAGCAGATTGCTGCGGGTGCGTTTCTTGGAATGCCCGTGCGAACAAAGCATGTTTCCGCGCGCCCACAATGGAAGATGGAGGAAAAATGAATACGAACATCCGGACCGTGTCGGTCCACGACACGCTGTTTGGTCGCGTGGCCAACAACCTGGAAGTCGCCCAGCTCTCGCGAGCCGTTGAGCCGTGGTTTGCTGACTTCCACGACACGAGGGTCAAGCAGGCGATTGCGGATCTCGACGAGCCGACCCTCAGGGGAGCGGCAGCGGAGTACCTCGGCCTCGAGCTGATCGTGGTTGCCTAAAAGATACGGTGAGGGGCCGACAAGCGTTGCTTGTCGGCCCCTGTTCGTCTGCGAAAACTACGCGTATCAATCCCTGTTCCAGCGTCGCACTGGTACCTGTTTGCCGGTAGGATAGATCACGTACTCCAATGGCGGTACCCCGAGTGGGATTCGAACCCACAACAAGCCGGGTTTGAGCCGACCGCCTCTGCCAGTTGGGCTATCGGGGCTTTCGCGTCTGCGAGACCCACAATAGAACAGCTGGGCACACCAATCAAACTGAGGGATATGACAATGAGTGAAGAGCAGGCTGAACCGCGTCGCGTCCTCGTGGCCGAGGACGAGGGGCTGATTCGTCTCGATATCGTTGAGACGCTGACCCAGGCGGGGTTCGAAGTCGTCGGCGAAGCAGCCGACGGTGAAGAGGCTGTCGAGCTGGCACTGGAGCTCGAACCTGACCTTTGTGTGATGGACGTCAAAATGCCGAAGATGGACGGCATCACGGCTGCCGAGAAGATTCTGCAGGAGCTGTCGTGCGCGGTCGTCATGCTGACGGCGTTCTCCCAGACGGAGCTTGTTGAGCGTGCTCGCGACGCCGGCGCGATGGCATACGTCGTCAAGCCCTTCAGCCCCTCCGACCTGATCCCCGCCGTTGAGATCGCGCTGTCGCGTCACGCGGAGATCGAGTCCCTGGAGGACCAGATCGCCGACCTGACGGATCGCTTCGAGACCCGCAAGCGCGTGGATCGCGCGAAGGGCCTGCTCATGAAGAACATGGGGATGAGCGAGCCAGAGGCGTTCCGCTGGATTCAGAAGACGTCGATGGATCGTCGCCTGTCCATGCGCGAGGTCGCAGACGCGGTCATCAACCAGGTCGATGACTGATTACTGGCTGAGATAAGGCGGGGAGAGTCTACGTGACTCTCCCCGCCTTCGTCGTCTTGTCGCGACGCGATATTAGTCGTGCGTGGAGCGCACCAGGACTCGGTTGGCGACGCGCGCGATAGAGATCAGGCGGTCGGCCTCGTCGCGGATCTCCACGGTGTGAACGGTGGAGGAACGGCCCAGGTGCACGGCCGTGGCCGTGGCCGTGACCGTGCCCTCTCGTCCGGCCGCGATGTGCGAGGCGTTGAGTTCAGTGCCCACCGCGTAGGCCTGCTTACCGGGGTGGGTTTCGCGCGCGTGGATCTGTGCAGCGAAGGATGCAGCGGTCTCGGCGAGAGCTGCAGAAGCTCCGCCGTGCAGGATGCCGGCGCTCTGCCGGTTGCCATCGATGGGCATAGAGATGACGGTGCGCGCTGCGGAGTGCTCGAGCACCTCCATGCCGGTGGCCTCCATGAGGGTGCCGGGCCAGTGGGCTCCCACCCATCCGCCCCGGGCGAGGGGGTCGGGCGTGGAGGAGTGGGAGCGTTTCGTCTGGTGATCGTGTGTCATGGCATCTAGGGTGGCATGTGTGAGTGACACTGTGCTGATTATTGATGGCCATTCGATGGCGTTCCGTGCCTTCTACGCGCTGCCGCCGGACAACTTTGTGACGGCGACGGGCCAGCACACGAACGCTGTTTACGGCTTCGTGTCAATGCTGACGCGCCTCTTGGAGACGGAGCGACCAACGCATGTGGCCGTCGCCTTCGATGTGTCGAGGCACTCATTTAGGACCGAGGAGTACCCGGACTATAAGGGGACGCGCGACGCGACCCCCGAAGAGTTTAAGGGGCAGGTAGAGCTGATCCGTGAGGTCCTGGACGCGATGGGTATTGTGTCGCTCTCGCGCGAAGGGTTTGAAGCTGACGACATCCTGGCGACCCTGGCCTACCGCGCTGGTCACGAGGGCGCGACCGTCCTTGTTGTGTCGGGTGACCGCGACTCGTTCCAGACGGTAACGGATAACGTGACGGTCCTCTACCCGGGCACGGGTCCCGGCGACCTGCGCCGTATGACTCCCGAGGCCGTGGAAGCAAAGTACGGGGTGCCTCCCCACCGCTACCCGGAGATCGCTGCCATCGTGGGCGAGACCTCAGACAATCTGCCGGGTGTTCCCGGCGTCGGCCCCAAGACCGCCGCCCAGTGGATCAACAAGTACGATGGCCTGGATAACCTTCTGGCCCGCGCGGATGAGATCGGCGGCAAGCGCGGCGCTGCGCTGCGCGAGCACATGGACGACGTCGTTCGCAACCGACGTCTCAACCGACTCCTGACTGACATGGACCTGGAGGTTGGCCCCGCAGACTTAGCGCGCCGCGCGACCGATGTGTCAGCCATTGACCGTCTCTTCGACTCCCTCGAGTTCGGACGCCTGCGCGTCAAGGTCCGCGAGGTGTCCGGCATTGGCGTTGGGGAGAACACAATCGTCGAGGCCGTGGACCCTGCCGCTTCCGAGGCTCAGGTCGAGGTACGTCTGGCCGATGACTCCTGCGACGTCGCAGCCTGGGCAAACGCGCACCCGGTCCTTGCTCTCCTGGTCGAGGGAGATATGCGCCCCACGCGCGGCGAGGTCACCCGGATCGTACTGGCGGGAGCCGACGACGCACTCGTGATTGACCCCGCAGAGCTGAGCCCCGCGCAGGAGGGGGCCCTGGCCGGGGTCCTCGCCCAGGCCTCGTCACTGATCACCCACGACGCGAAGGGAGCGCGCCACGCCCTGGGCGCGCGCGGCTGGACGCTCGGTGACGTCGCCTTCGACACGATGCTCGCGGCATACCTGGTCCACCCGGACCAGCGCTCGCACAAGCTCGAAGATGTGCTCTCCCGTCTGCTCGGCGTCACCATCGAGGAGGAAGCCGCTGATTCCGACGCCCTCTTCGACCTGGGCGAGATTGGTGCGGGACCCAGCGCCGCCCAGGTGCGCGCGGGGCGCCTGGCCGCAGCGCTCCACCCGCTCACCGACAAGCTGCGTCGGGCGCTGGACGAGAGCGGCGAAACCGCGCTCCTTACCGACATGGAGATGCCGCTGTCACGTCTCTTCGCCCAGATGGAAACCACAGGCATCGCCGCGGACACGCGCGTCCTCGACGACCTGTCCGCCGAACTCGGAGCCGACGTTGACGCCGCCCGTCAGGGAGCCTGGAGCGCCGCCGGACGCGAGGTGAACCTCTCCAGCCCCAAGCAGCTCCAGGAAATCCTTTTCGACCACTTCGGTCTGCCCAAGACCAAGAAAACGAAAACCGGCTACACGACGAACGCCGACGCTCTGGCGGACCTGTGGGCCAAGACCGAGGCGGGCGGGGGAGCAGGGCACGACTTCCTCGGCTTCCTGCTCACCCACCGCGACCGCATCAAGCTCAAGCAGATGGTGGACTCCCTGTCCGCCACAGTCGCCTCCGATGGGCGCATTCACTCGACATTCTCCCAGGTAGCCGCAGCCACAGGACGCCTGGCCTCTTCCGACCCGAACCTGCAGAACATTCCCGCGCGCAGTGCCGACGGCATGCGCATTCGCGGTGCCTTCGTTCCCGGAGTAGGCTTCGAATCCCTCATGAGCGCCGACTACTCGCAGATCGAAATGCGCCTCATGGCCCACCTGTCCGGCGACGAAGCACTCATCGAGGCCTTCAACTCCGGCGAAGACCTGCACCGGACCATGGCGTCGATGGTCTTTGGGACGCCCGTCGCCGAGGTCACCGGCGAGGAACGCTCGCGTATCAAGGCCACCTCCTACGGTCTCGCCTACGGACTGTCCTCCTACGGTCTGGCCGCACAGCTCGGTATTCCCGTGCCCGAGGCTGCCGCCCTGCGCGACCGTTACTTCGAGCGCTTCGGCAAGGTCCGCGACTATCTCGAAGGACTCGTCGCCCAGGCTCGCGCCGACGGCTACACGCAGACCATGTTCGGTCGCCGACGCTACCTGCCCGACCTGCGCTCCTCCAACCGCCAGCGCCGAGAGATGGCCGAACGCGCCGCCCTCAACGCGCCGATCCAAGGCAGTGCCGCCGATATTGTCAAGATCGCCATGATGGATGTCGCCACCGCCCTGTCCGAGGCCGACCTGACCTCGCGCCTCCTCGTGCAGATCCACGACGAACTCCTCCTCGAGATCGCACCCGGTGAAGAGGAGGCTGTCGAGGCCCTCGTTCGAGAGAAGATGGCGTCGCCTGTCACGCTCTCCGTGCCTCTGGATGTCGCTGTTGGAATCGGTGCGTCCTGGCAGCTGGCAGCACATTAGAAGCAGGAGGGGCGACGCATACCACGGAAACGAGCGCTACATTCGTCACATTTATGCGTCAAAGGCTGCTAAACTAGACCACGGTGCCTAGGGACAGGTGCATCCGCATCCGTCCTGCCGCACTGGAACTGTCCATCTACTATCCAGTCCGTTTCGGAGAAACTACTACATGACCACGAATACGCCGCAGGTCGCTATCAACGACATTGGTTCGGAAGCAGACCTGATCGCAGCCATCGACGAGACCATCAAGTACTTCAACGATGGCGACATCGTCGAGGGCACTGTCGTCAAGGTCGACCACGACGAGGTCCTCCTCGACATCGGCTACAAGACCGAGGGTGTCATCCTCTCTCGTGAGCTGTCCATCAAGCACGACGTCAACCCCGACGACGTCGTCGCCGTGGGCGACCAGATCGAGGCCCTCGTCCTCCAGAAGGAAGACAAGGAAGGCCGCCTCCTCCTGTCGAAGAAGCGCGCTCAGTACGAGCGTGCGTGGGGCAAGATCGAAAAGATCAAGGAAGAGGACGGCGTCGTTACCGGTACCGTCATCGAGGTCGTCAAGGGCGGCCTGATCCTCGACATCGGCCTGCGTGGCTTCCTGCCTGCCTCCCTCGTCGAGATGCGTCGCGTCCGCGACCTCGCCCCCTACATCGGTCGCGAGATCGAAGCGAAGATCATCGAACTCGACAAGAACCGCAACAACGTGGTCCTGTCCCGCCGCGCATGGCTTGAGCAGACCCAGTCCGAGGTCCGCACGAACTTCCTGCACACCCTGCAGAAGGGCCAGGTGCGCTCCGGCGTCGTTTCCTCCATCGTCAACTTTGGCGCGTTCGTCGATCTCGGTGGTGTCGACGGCCTGGTTCACGTCTCCGAGCTGTCCTGGAAGCACATCGACCACCCGTCCGAGGTCGTCGAGGTTGGCCAGGAAGTCACCGTCGAGGTTCTCGACGTCGACATGGATCGCGAGCGCGTCTCCCTGTCCCTCAAGGCCACCCAGGAAGATCCGTGGCAGGCCTTCGCCCGCACCCACGCCATCGGCCAGGTTGTGCCCGGCAAGGTCACCAAGCTCGTCCCCTTCGGCGCGTTCGTCCGCGTCGAGGACGGCATTGAGGGCCTCGTCCACATCTCCGAGCTGGCTCAGCGTCACGTCGAGCTGCCGGACCAGGTCGTCAAGGTCGGCGAAGAGGTCTTCGTCAAGGTCATCGACATCGACCTCGAGCGTCGCCGCATCTCCCTGTCCCTCAAGCAGGCCAACGAGGGCGTGGACCCGAACTCTGAAGAGTTCGATCCTTCGCTCTACGGCATGGCCGCCGAGTACGACGAGAACGGCAACTACAAGTACCCCGAGGGCTTCGATCCCGAGACCCAGGAGTGGATGGAAGGCTTCGACGCTCAGCGCGAGGCGTGGGAAGCCCAGTACGCCGAGGCTCAGGCCCGCTGGGAGGCCCACAAGGCTCAGGTCCGCAAGGCCCTCGAAGAGGACGCCGACGCGGCTCCCTCCATCGAGGAGCAGGCCTCCTACTCGACACCGGTCGACAACGAGGGCACCCTTGCGTCCGACGAGGCCCTGGCCGCGCTGCGTGAGAAGCTGACGAACAACTGAATCAGTCTTTGTGACTGACGCTCAACTCGTCAGTTCACGCGAGTGAACGCATGAGTGGTGGTCCCCAGGTTTTCCTGGGGGCCACCACTTTTTGCGTGACGTGCCGCCAGATTTCGGGTTGCCGTGAGGAGCACCTGTTGGTACCGGTCTGCTTGGTGTGCCCGTGGGCGGCGGCCCGCCCGCTCGCCGTCCGCGCTGCGAGCTTCGCTCGGCGCGTCGTCTCGAAGCCCGGCCGGGCCCTGCCGCCGCCCACGGGCCCCGCAGCCGGGCCCCGCAGGCCTCGCAGCAGCCTCTGATCGGGCGGCACTGATCCCGTTTCGGCCAGGCCCAGCCGCCGCCCACGGGCACCGCAGCCGGGCCCCGCAGGCCTCGTGGCGGCCTCCAATCGGGCGACCTCTGGCCTTGCAGGAGATACGACGTGGCCCCGCACAGAAACGAATCCGTGCGGGGCCTTTGCTGTTGGCACTCACGAGGCAGCGTGTTTCATCGCTACTAGGTCGATGCACGCGCCGATCAACGCCGCGACGACGGTGGGGAGGATCCAACCGAGCTGGTTGGCCTGTAGCGGACTCCACGTGAGCAGGGAGTTGATTCGGTCGGTGGCGACGCCCACCTGGGCGAGCGTCGTCGCGGCCGACCATGCGGCGACCACCCACGTGCTCAGGCGGAAGGTCCACGTCGCGGGGGTCGCCAGGCGGAAGGGGTGGGTCGTGATCGTCATGAAGACGACTGTGATAGCGATCGGGTAGAGGAAAGTAATGATCGGTACCGCGATCGTGAGCACCGAGGACAGTCCCGCGGATGCCAGCACGAAGGAGATAAGCGTGACAAGGATTATCCATGTGCGGTACGGGATCGCGGGCAGCAGACGGTTAAAGAACTCCGAGGTCGCGGCGATGAGGCCCACCGCCGTTGTCATACATGCGGTCAGCACGATCAGACCGAAAACGATCTGCCCCGGACGCCCCATCGTCGACTGCGCGGCGTCGGCCAGGAGACTGGCACCATCCGTGTAAGACTGTGCGTTCGGGATGACATGCCCGATGAGGCCCAGGCCGACGTAGACGACGCCCAGGAGCGCACCCGCAATGACCGCTGCGATCGAGGTCCGACGCACGACCTTCGCGCCGATGCCACCGCCCGTATGCCCCAGCGAGGTCACGACAATGATGCCGAAGGCCAGGGCTGCGATGGAGTCCATCGTCATGTAGCCCTCAAGTAGACCGGCGGCCAGCGGGTTGTGGACGTACTCGCCGGTGGGCGCATCGTGCGAGGTCGGCAGCGATGCCAGGCAGAGGAATACCAGCAGAACGAGCAGGCCAAGGAGGATCGGTGTCAGGACCTTCCCGAGGCTGTCGATAATGTTCGTCGGGTTCCAACACAGGTAAAAGGCGATCCCAAAAAAGATCAAGTTGAAGATGACCGAGGCGAGCACCGACTTCGTACCAATGATGGGCGCGACGGCCGTCGAGAAGGAGACGGCACCCGTTCGCGGGAGGGCGTAGAAGGCACCGATGGACAGGTAAACCAGGACCGAGAAAACGAACCCGAAGGGCTTTCCGGCGCGGCTGACAAGATCGCGGATGTCGGTGCCGGATAGGGCGATCGTGATGATCGAGATGACGGGCAGAGCGACGCCGCCGATCAGGAAACCGATCATCGCGGGGGTCAAGTTGGTGCCGGCCGACGCGCCCATGATCGGCGGGAAAATAAGGTTTCCGGCACCAAAAAACATGGAGAAAAGAGTCAGGGAGGTCGCGATGAGGACCGCGGTACTCGAACGCTGGCCGGAATCGTCGTTGACTGTCTGCGTCACTGCTACTCACTGTGTTGTGTGGGGGCTTTAACAGCACCAATTCTTACACGAGGGCACATATACGCAACCGCAGCCGCGATACCCTGAGGTGGTGATCACTTCGTTCTCTCGTGGAGGATGCTCCGCGACGCTGCTTCGCCCGCTGCACCAACACCGCAGTGGGGGACCCGCACGCGTGGTCGCGGTGAGTGGCGGAATCGGTTCGGGCAAGTCCTCAGTGACCGCTTCCTTCAAGTCTCTGGGTGCACTGGTCGCCGATGCCGACGTAATTGCCCGTGAGATTCTCGAACCCGGTCAGCCCGCGCTCGTACAGGTGGCCGCACGATTCGGAGATGATCTGATCCGTGAGGACGGGACCCTTGACCGAGCGGGCCTCGCGCGTCGTGTCTTCGCCGGTGAGGGAGCCGACGAGCGCGTCGCTGCTCTCAACGCGATCACCCACCCGGCCATCGAGCATCGCGCCTGGGAGATCCTGAGTGCTGCACCCGCAGGAACGCTTGCCGTCTACGACATTCCGCTCCTCGTCGAGAGCGACTACGCTGACCGTTTTGACGCCGTCGTCATCGTCGATGCCCCCGTCGAGCAGCGTGTCGCACGCCTGAAGGGCAGGGGAGTACCCCCCGAGGACGCGCGTGCCCGGATCCGCGCCCAGGCCTCGTCTGATCAAAGGCGAGCGATCGCGCACGTGTGGATCGATAACTGCGGAAGCGCGGACGATCTGGCGCAGGTGTGCACGCAGGTGTGGGAGCGTTGGCTGACCGCCGACCGCTAGGGGAGCATCGACGAGGCCAAGGCTGGCTTTCGCTGGCCGCGCACCCGGGCGGGTCCTCCGCGCGGTGCTAGGGCGTGGGCGGTAGCGTAGGGGAGTGAGCGAAACCCCCGTCATCCGCCAAGACAAGCCTTTCGAGGTCATCTCCCCCTACACGCCGTCGGGTGACCAACCCAAGGCGATCCGTGAGCTGGCTGCGCGCATCCGCGATGGCGAGCAGGACGTCGTCCTCATGGGTGCGACGGGTACGGGCAAGAGCGCGACCACCGCGTGGCTCATCGAAGAGCTGCAGCGCCCCGCGTTGGTGCTCGAACCCAACAAGACGCTCGCCGCGCAGCTGGCGGCCGAGTTCCGCGAGCTGCTGCCGGGCAACGCCGTCGAGTACTTCGTCTCCTACTACGACTACTACCAGCCCGAGGCCTACGTCCCCCAGACGGACACCTTCATCGAGAAGGATTCCTCGATCAACGATGAGGTCGAGCGCCTGCGCCACAGCGCCACCAACTCGCTGCTCACGCGGCGCGACACGGTCGTCGTCTCCTCCGTGTCCTGCATCTACGGCCTCGGCACCCCCGAGGAATACGTGGCGCGCATGATCGAACTCGAGCGCGGCATGATCATCGACCGCGATGCGCTGCTGCGCCGCTTCGTCGCCATGCAGTACGTGCGTAACGACATGGCCTTCACACGCGGCACCTTCCGCGTGCGTGGCGACACGATCGAAATCATCCCCGTGTACGAGGAACTCGCGATCCGCATCGAGATGTTCGGCGACGAGATTGATTCCCTCGCGGTGCTACACCCGCTCACCGGCGACGTCATCAACCAGGTCGACCACACCTACCTGTTCCCGGCCTCGCACTACGTGGCCGGCGAGGAACGCATGAAGAAGGCGATTGCCTCCATCGAGGGCGAGCTCGATGATCGGCTCGCGTGGTTCCGAAGCCAGAACAAACTCCTCGAGGAGCAGCGCCTGCGTATGCGCACGACCTTCGACCTGGAGATGCTCAAGGAAATCGGGTCGTGCTCGGGCGTGGAAAATTATTCGCGCCACATTGACGGGCGCGGTCCCGGCACCCCTCCGCACACGCTGCTGGACTACTTCCCGGACGACTTCCTGCTCATCATCGACGAGTCCCACGTGACCGTCCCACAGATCGGCGCGATGTTCGAAGGCGACATGTCGCGTAAGCGCACCCTTGTCGACTACGGATTCCGCCTGCCCTCCGCGATGGACAACCGCCCCCTCAAGTGGGACGAGTTTACCCAGCGCATCGGCCAAACCGTCTACCTGTCCGCGACGCCGGGTCCCTACGAGCTCGAGCGCTCGGACGGCGTGGTCGAGCAGATCATTCGCCCGACCGGCCTCGTCGACCCGCTTGTCGTCGTCAAGCCCACCGAGGGGCAGATCGACGACCTCCTCGAACAGGTGCGCCTGCGCGTCGAACGCGACGAGCGCGTCCTTGTCACCACTCTCACGAAGAAGATGGCCGAGGAGCTCACGACCTATCTGGCCGAGCGCGGCGTCAAGGTCGAGTACCTGCACTCCGACGTCGACACCCTGCGCCGCGTTGAGCTGCTACGCGAGTTACGCCTGGGTACCTTCGACGTGCTCGTCGGCATCAACCTGCTGCGCGAGGGCTTGGACCTGCCCGAGGTCTCCCTCGTGTCCATCCTCGACGCGGACAAGGAAGGTTTCCTGCGCTCCACCCGCTCGCTCATCCAGACCATTGGCCGCGCCGCCCGAAACGTATCCGGCGAGGTCCACATGTACGCCGACAATATGACGGACTCGATGAACGAGGCCATCTCCGAGACCATGCGCCGCCGCGAGATCCAGATCGCCTACAACAAGGAACACGGCATCGATCCGCAGCCGCTGCGCAAGAAGATCTCCGACGTCACCGATATGCTCGCCCGCGAACAGGTCGACACGCAGACGCTTCTTGAGGGCGGATATCGCAAGGAGAAGAGCGCACGCGACCGCGGTGCCGCTGCGAAGGCACCCGCCATCTCGAATCCTGGTCAGCGCGCGGAGGCGGAACTCGCCGAACTCATCGAAGAACTCTCCGCCCAGATGATGACCGCCGCTCAGCACCTCCAGTTCGAGGTTGCCGCGCGCCTGCGCGACGAAATCGAGGATCTCAAGAAGGAATTGCGCGCCATGAAGCGCGCCCACTGACGCCCGCCAACCACCTGCCTCGCGCGGAGCAACGAGGCAGCCACTGCCTCGTTCCTAAGAAATCGCGGCGCTAAGCGACCGATGCCACTGTTCGGGCGTGGACGCGCGCGCAGCCGCCCCACTAAACTAGACGGCGTTAGCGGAGGGGAGTACTCCCACAAACAGTGGCGTCGTCATCACGACGGCCCCGCCCACGCGGCGAGGCCTCCGGCGCCACCGGCCAGGGATTCCTGGCGGGAGGAGACCTCCGGTACCCGACTCGTACCGGAGGCCCCACGTATGCACGTGCACGCGCTCGCCTGGATCGTCCTGGCTGGCATTATCCTGACCATGATCGCCGTTGATATCGTCGGTCACGTTCGCACACCCCACGAACCCACTCTCAAGGAAGCCACCTGGTGGTCAGTCGCCTACATCGCGATTGCCCTCCTTTTTGGCGGCATCGTCTGGGCCGTGTGGGGACCGCAGTACGGTCAGGAATACCTGGGCGGCTATATCACCGAAAAAGCGCTCAGCATCGACAACCTGTTCGTCTTCGTCATCATCCTCTCGAGCTTCCGCGTGCCCCGTAAGGATCAGCAGGAAGTCCTGCTGGCGGGCATTGTGATCGCGCTGATCCTGCGCCTCATCTTCATTCTCGCGGGCGCAGCCCTCATCGAAAACTTCTCGTGGGTGTTCTACATCTTCGGAGCCTGGCTGCTGTGGACCGCCATCAATCAGGTCCGCGAGGGCGTAGGCGAGGAGGAGGAAGACGAATACCGCCCGCCGTCAATCGTGCGGTGGGTGTCGAAGATCGTGCCCGTCACTGACGGCTTCATCGGCTCGCGCATGCTCTATCGCCACGGCGGCCGAACATACCTCACCCCGATGCTCCTGTGCGTCATCGCTGTGGGCACAGCCGACGTCATGTTCGCCGTCGACTCGATCCCCGCGATCTACTCGCTCACCAACGAGGCGTACCTGGTGTTCGCCGCCAACGCGTTCTCCTTGCTCGGCTTGCGTCAGCTCTACTTCCTCATCGATGGTCTGCTTGACCGCATCATTTTCTTGCACTACGGACTCGCAGCAATCCTCGGCTTCATCGGCTTCAAGCTAATCAACCACGCGCTGCACACGAACGAGCTGCCCTTCATCAACGGCGGGCAACCCATTGTTGCGGTTCCCGAGCCGAGCATCGCCTTCTCGCTCGGCTTCATCGTGGTTACCATTCTCATCACGGTCGCTGCCTCCCTGGCGGTGTCACGCTCCCAGCGTGGAGGCGAGGATAGCGCGGCGTAAGGGCGCTATGATGCCGCGGTCAAATAGTTAAGGGGTATTCATGGTTATTCACCCGTGGGCGTGGGGAATCCTCGCTCTTGTGGCCATCGGCCTGGTCGTGATCGATTTCCTCGGTCATGCGCGCAACCCGCACCCGCCCACAGCGGTCGAGGCCGCTCGATGGACCCTGTTCTACGCTGGACTCGCCGGGCTTTTCGGCGTCGGTATCTGGCTGACAAACGGGTGGCTCTACGCTCAGGAGTTTTACGCGGGATGGGCCATGGAGTGGTCCCTGTCCGTCGACAACCTCTTCGTGTTCATCCTGATTCTCAAGGCGTTTCGCGTTCCTCGAGAGAATCAGCAGAAGGCCTTGCTCCTCGGCATTGTCATCGCCCTGCTCCTGCGTCTCGTGTTCATCCTCCTCGGAGCCGCGCTGGTGTCGCGCTTCTCGTGGGTGTTCTTCATCTTCGGACTCTGGCTGCTGTGGACCGCGTTCAGCCAGGTTCGCGAGACAGCGCGGGGGAGCGACGAAGACGAGGAATACCACGAGAGTGGTTTCATCCGCGCGGTTCGGCGTGTTCTCCCGATCACCGACGGCTTCATTGGCAACCGCATGCTCTTCCGCCACGGCGGGCGCACCTACATCACGCCGATGCTCGTCGTTGTCCTGGCCCTCGGTTCGGCGGACCTGATGTTCGCGTTTGACTCGATTCCCGCGATTTTCGGCATTACGCAGCAAGCATTCCTGGTCTTTGCGTGCAACGTGTTTGCGCTGATGGGTTTGCGCCAGCTGTTCTTCTTAGTGGATGCTCTTCTCAGCAAGCTCGTGTACCTGGGCTACGGCCTCGGCGTCATCCTGAGCTTCATCGGCATTAAGCTGATCCTTGAGGCGTTGCATGCGAACACTCTGCCGTTTATCAACGGGGGGTCGGGCGTGGAGTGGGCACCGGAGATTTCCGTATCGGTATCGCTGGGCGTCATCGTCGTGACGTTGGCGGTCACTGTTGTCGCGTCGCTGATTCGTAGCGCGATGGATGAGGGGGATGCCCATGGTAACTGAGGTGGCGAGCACGGACGAGCGCGGTCTGAGCGCCGACGAGGTGTTCGAGCGCATGTCGCGCGGCGCGGTGAACCGCGTCAAGGACCGTACGTCGCGGTCGGTGGCATCTATCGTCCGCGAGAACGTGTTCACGCTCTTCAACGCGATCATCGTGGGTGCGTCGATCATCGTGCTGTTGTTCGGCGACCTGCGCGACGGCATCTTCGGCGGTGTCATGGTCATTAATGCGGTCATCGGTATCATGTCGGAGTTGCGCGCTAAGCGCACCCTGGATTCGCTCGCAATCGTGGATGCACCGCAAGCCTCCGTCCTGCGTAACGGCGAGGTGTCGGTCATCCCTGCTCGCGACGTCGTGCTCGATGACGTCATCGAGCTGGCACTCGGCGACCAGGTGAGCGTGGACGGTACGGTGCTGGCCTCGGTAGGCCTCGAGATCGATGAGTCGCTGCTGACGGGTGAGTCGCGCCCGGTCAAGAAGAAGGAAGGCGATCAGCTCCTGGCTGGCACGAGCGTCGTTGCCGGATCGGGACGCATGATCGCCACGGCGGTCGGCGAGCGCGTTTACGCGCAGGGCCTGTCCGAGCAGGCACGCGCCTTCACTCGTACGCTCTCCGAGATCCAGGTGTCGATTAATCGCGTCCTGCAGGTTGTCTCGGTCATGCTGCTGCCGATTGTTGCCTTGACGTTCTATTCGCAGAATCGCATCGCGGGCGGCTTAGGCGGGGATTGGCGAGAGGCCTTGGTCCTGTCGGTTGCCTCGGTCATCGGTATGATCCCTCAGGGCCTCGTGCTCCTGACTTCGATGAACTTCGCGATTGGGTCGGCGACGCTGGCCCGGCGTGGGGTCCTCGTGCAGGAGCTTCCGGCCGTCGAGGTGCTCGCCCGCGTCGACTGCCTGTGCCTGGATAAGACGGGCACGCTCACGACGGGCGGCATCCGCGTGCGCCATATCGACGTGATCTCGGGCGACGAGGCACTCATTCGCCGTGCGCTCGCGACTGCGTCGAGTGACCGCACGAACGCGACCGCGCAGGCCATTTGGTCTTTCCTCGACGAGGATGCACTGGCGGGCGCTCAGGCGCGCGCGCAGTGGAGCGTTCCGTTCTCGTCAGCGCGTAAGTGGAGCGCGTGGGGCACGGATTGCGAGTCCTGGATCCTGGGTGCCCCCGAGATCGTCATCGACGAGGCCGTGGCTGGAAACTCGGCTCTGCTGGAGCGGGTGGGTGGCTTCGCGAGTAGCGGAGCCCGCGTCGTCGCGCTCGTCCGCGCGGATTCGGCTATCGTGGACGATGAGCTACCGGACGCCCGCGAGGTAGCAGCGATTGTGGTCCTGGAGGAGGACCTGCGCGAAGACGCGGCCGAGACGCTCGACTACTTCCGTTCTCAGGGCGTGCACGTGCGCGTCATTTCGGGCGACAACCCGACAACGGTCGGCGCGTTGGCCGCCCAGGCTGGACTGACGGCGCCCGACGGCATGCCCGCCCGTCTCATGGATGCACGCGACTTGCCCGAGGACCTTTCCTCCGAGGCATTCATCGACGCAATTGAGAAGCATGATGTCTTCGGGCGCGTGACGCCCGAGCAGAAGCGTGCGATGGTCGGTGCTCTGCAGGCCCGCGAGCACTGCGTTGCGATGACGGGCGATGGCGTGAACGACGCCCTCGCGCTCAAGGATGCTGACCTCGGTATCGCCATGGGCAACGGCACGCAGGCCACGAAGGCGGTCGCGCAGATCGTCCTCGTTGACTCGAAGTTCTCGGTCCTGCCGGGCGTTTTGTCGGAGGGCCGCCGCATCATTGCGAACATGGAGCGCGTGTCCTCGCTGTTCCTGGCCAAGACCACCTACGCGGCTGTCCTCGTGATTGTGACTGCACTGGTCGGCTGGCGCTATCCGTTCCTGCCACGCCAGTTCAGCTACATCGACTCCCTGACGATCGGTATCCCGGCGTTCTTTCTGGCGCTGTGGCCTAACCCGCGTCGTTATGTGCCTGGATTCCTCAAGCGTACGCTGTCTCTGGCAATGCCGACGGGTGTCATCCTGGCGGCTGCCGCGTTGACCGCTTTTGGCATTGCCGACGGCCCGCAGGACCGCGAGTCGACGGCAGCAATCCTCTCCCTCATGGTCGGAGCGATCTGGCTGCTGGTCATCACGTCGCGACCGCTGTCCCTGTGGAAGTGGGTTCTGCTCGTGGCCGTCACGTCCGCAACCGCTGGTGGTGTTTTGATCCCGCCTGTTCGCCACTTCTTCTCAACCGTGGCACCGACCACGCACGAGTGGCTCCTCGTCCTGTGTGTCGGCGCGGGTGCTGCCTTCCTCATCGAAGTCGCTCAGCGCATCTTTTACGCCCGACAATTCGCCCGCTCGCTTGAGTAATAGTCAGGCGGACACGACACGAGGCCGGTGCGGGAAGAACCCCGCCCCGGCCTCGTGCGTGGAGGCGACTCAGAACACCCGGATGACGGGATTCCACTCGCGGATAAGACGAGCCTGGATGACCTCGGCGACGTAGAAGGGATCCTGATTGAGGATCTGCTCGACGTCAGCCTGGCTCTCGGCGTTGATGAGAATCAGCGCGCCGGGAACCTCACCAGCGAGGGGGCCGGACGCGACGTTGATTCCCTGTTCGAGCAGGCTGGACAGGAACGCGCGGTGAGTCGGGCGGACCTCGTCCATCGTCTCGGTCATGGAGGGGTTGTAGACGTATTCGACTGCGTAGTATGCCATACGCATAACACTAGCCCTGATCCGCGAATTTGCCTAGGGGACGGATAGGATCAAAGGGTGCATGACAAGCTAATCATCCAGGGTGCCCGCGAACACAACCTCAAGGACGTGAGCCTCGAGCTGCCCCGCGACTCCATGATCGTCTTCACCGGCCTGTCCGGATCCGGTAAGTCCTCCCTCGCTTTTGACACGATTTTCGCCGAGGGGCAGCGCCGCTACGTCGAGTCCCTGTCTTCCTACGCGCGTCAGTTCCTCGGCCAGATGGACAAGCCGGATGTTGATTTCATTGAAGGCTTGTCGCCCGCCGTCTCCATCGACCAGAAGTCGACGTCGCGCAACCCGCGCTCGACGGTCGGCACGATCACGGAGATCCACGACTACCTGCGTCTGCTCTACGCGCGTGCCGGCGTCGCGCACTGCCCCGAGTGCGGGGCGCGCATCCAGGCACAGACACCCCAGCAGATCGTCGACCGCGTGCGCACGATGGACGAGGGCACGCGCTTCCAGGTCCTCTCCCCGGTCGTGCGCGGCCGCAAGGGCGAGTACCAGGACCTTATTGACGAGCTGCGCTCCGAGGGCTACACGCGCGCGATCATCGACGGCGAGGCCGTGCGTCTCGAGAACGCCCCCAAGCTGGAGAAGAAGCTCAAGCACACGATTGAGGTTGTGATCGACCGCCTTGTCGTCCGCGACGGTATGCGCCAGCGCCTCACCGACTCGGTCGAGACCGCGTTGCGCCTGTCCGATGGTCTTGTCGTCATCGACTGCGTTGACTTGGACGAAAACGACCCGGAGCGCCGCCGCCGTTTCTCCGAGAAGCGCGCCTGCCCCAACGACCACCCGCTGACCCTCGACGAGATCGAGCCCCGCACCTTCTCCTTCAACGCGCCCTACGGTGCGTGCCCGGACTGCGCGGGACTTGGCTTCCGCCAGGAGGTGGACCCCGAGCTAGTCGTTCCCGATGAGGAACTCTCGCTCGCCGACGGTGCCGTCATCCCTTGGAACTCGAACTTCAAGTACCACAAGAAGCTCCTCGAATCCTTGTCCAAGGAACTCGGCTTCGCGATGGGCACGCCCTGGAAGAACCTACCCAAGAAGGTCAAGAACGCCGTCCTGTATGGCAAGGACTACGAGGTCACCGTCAAGTTCCGCAACCGCTGGGGCCGCGAGCGCTCTTACACGACGGGCTTCGAGGGCGCGGTCAACTACATTGAGCGTAAGCGCGAGGAGACCGAGTCTGCGGCTGTGTCCGAGAAGCTCGACTCCTACATGCGTGAGATTCCGTGCCCGGCGTGCCACGGTGCGCGCCTGCGCCCCGAGGTCCTGGCCGTGCGCATCGGGGACAAGTCAATTTCCGAGCTCTCCGACATGTCCATCTCGGAGGCACGTGAGTTCCTCGCGACCGTCGAACTCGAGCAGCGTGCGCGCGCTATCGCGGCACCCATCCTCACCGAGATCGAGGCACGCCTGGCCTTCCTCGTTGACGTGGGCCTGACCTACCTGACGCTCTCTCGCGGTGCGGGCACACTGTCGGGAGGCGAGGCACAGCGTATCCGCCTGGCCACGCAGATCGGCTCCGGCCTCGTCGGTGTCCTATACGTTCTGGACGAGCCCTCGATTGGCCTGCACCAGCGCGACAACCGCAAGCTCATCGCGACCTTGGAGCGCCTGCGGGACCTGGGCAACACGCTCATCGTTGTCGAGCACGATGAGGAGACAATGGAGGCGGCCGACTGGATCGTCGACATTGGGCCTGGCGCGGGTGAGACGGGTGGCTGGGTGGTTCACTCGGGTCCGCTCTCCGAGCTCCTGAAGAACCGCAAGTCGCTCACCGGACAGTACCTGTCGGGCAAGCGCCGTATTCTTCTGCCGTCGACGCGACGCCCGGTCGATAAGAAGCGCGTCGTCACGGTCAAGGGTGCGCGCGAAAACAACCTGAAGAACATCGATGTGTCGTTCCCGCTCGGCGTGTTCACTGCCGTCACCGGCGTGTCTGGCTCGGGCAAGTCGACGCTGGTGAATGGCATCCTCTACCGCACGCTGGCATCGCGCCTCAACGGCGCGCGCATGGTGCCCGGCCGCCACCGTACGATCACGGGCATCGAGCAGCTCGACAAGGTCGTGCACGTGGACCAGAGCCCGATCGGCCGTACGCCGCGCTCGAATCCGGCGACCTACACGGGCGTGTGGGATCAGATCCGCAAGCTTTTTGCCGAAACGCAGGAGGCGAAGGTGCGTGGCTACGGTCCGGGACGCTTCTCTTTCAACGTCAAGGGCGGACGCTGCGAGTCCTGTAAGGGCGACGGCACGCTGAAGATCGAGATGAACTTCCTGCCCGACGTGTACGTACCCTGCGAGGTCTGCCACGGTGCTCGCTACAACCGCGAGACCCTTGAGGTCGAGTACAAGGGCAAGACCGTCGCCGACGTACTCGATATGCCAATCGCTGAGGCCGCGCAGTTCTTCGCGCCGATCTCGCGCATCGCCCGCCACCTCAACACGCTCGTCGAGGTGGGCCTGGGCTACGTGCGCCTCGGCCAGAGCGCCACGACCCTGTCGGGCGGCGAGGCCCAGCGCGTCAAGCTGGCGTCCGAGCTGCAGCGACGCTCGACCGGGCGCACGGTGTACGTGCTCGACGAACCCACGACCGGCCTGCACTCCGAGGACATCCGCAAGCTCCTTCTCGTGCTGCAGTCCCTTGCCGATAAGGGCAACACGGTCATCGTCATCGAGCACAACCTGGACGTCATCAAGAGCGCCGACTGGATCATCGACATGGGTCCTGAGGGAGGTGCAGGCGGCGGCACGGTCGTCGCCGAGGGCACGCCCGAAGAGGTCGCCACGGTCGAGGAATCCTTCACGGGCCAGTACCTGGCGGAGGTCCTCGCGAAGGAAGCTCAGCGTGATGCCGCTGAGTCGTAGGAACCGCTAGGATGAGCCTCATGCTCCCCGCTTACGGTTTGTACGGCTTCGCCTACTACTGGCCCTCCTGGGTTCACCTGCTGGTAATTGCCCTCATGGTCGTGGCTGGCTCTCTCACGCTTAAGGCGCTCGCGGCCCGCTCGGCTGGGCGCAGCCGCGTCTACGGCCTGTCCTGCGGGTTTGTCGCCGGCCTGGGCAACCTGAGCCTGTGTGTGCTCGGCCAGGCGGAGGCCCGTCACGTGTGGCAGCTGGGCACGGTCATCGCGATCTATGCGGTCGTCGCTGTATGCGTGATCATGTCGCTGTTTATGCTGTGGAGCGGAGACAGCGATGGCTTCCTGTGGTCTCGCGCCTTCCATACCTTCCTGCTTGTCGGTATTCTCGTCTCGGCTGCCCTGGAGATCACCCGGCGCACGCTGTTCTGGATTCCGCTGCCCGTCGTAGGCGTGGCAGTCCTCCTCGCGTTGTTCGGTGCCTTCGTCGTGGGCCGCAACACCGCCGACTAGGGGAGCCTTCGCGTGCGGCTCGGCCCCGACCTCGTTCATAGTGACGAGGCCGGGGCCGAGTCGTACAGTGGGTGCTCTCGGGCGGGTGGCCGGGCTACTCCTGGTTCTTCTGGGTCTTCGCGGCCTCGCCGGACGCGTACAGGGCGTCGACCTCGTCGGCGTAGTCGGCCAGGACGCGGCGGCGCTTGAGCTTGAGGGAGGGCGTCATGTAGCCGTTCTCGACGGTGAAAGCAGCGTTGACGATGCGGTAGCGGCGGATCGACTCGGCGCGCGACACCGCCTTGTTGGCGCGGGCGATCGCCTTCTCGAGCGAGTCGCGCACCTCGGGCAGGTTCGCTGCCTGCGCCGCGTCCATGACGGGCAGACCGTGAGTGGCCAGCCACTCGGGCAGCATTTCCGTGTCGAGGGCGATGAGCGCGCCAATGTAGGGGCGGTTGTCACCGACGACGACGATGTTCGCGATGAGCGGGTGCGTCGAGAGGGACTCTTCGAGGATCTCGGGGGACACGTTCTTGCCGCCCGCGGTGACGATGAGTTCTTTCTTGCGTCCCGTGATGCGCAGGTGGCCACGGTCGTCGATGGAGGCGAGGTCACCGGTCTTCAACCAGCCGTCGACGAAGGCCTCAGCCGTGGCCTCGGGCAGGTTATGGTATCCCTTCGACACGGAGATGCCGCGCACGAGGAGCTCACCGTCAGGGGCGATCATCATCTGGTTGCCCGGCCAGGGGAAGCCCACCGAGTCCGGCGGGAAGTCCTGCGGCGTCTCCACGGAAATTGGGCCGGTCGTCTCGGACAGGCCGTAGCCCTGCAGGAGGGTGATGCCCAGGCCACGATAGAAGTTCGCCAGGTCGAGAGCCAGAGGAGCGCCACCCGAGATGATTGTGTGCAGGTTCGGGCCGAGGATCGCCCGAACCTTCGACAGAACGAGGGCATCGGCGATGCGGCCGCGCAGCTTGAGAGCAGCAGAAGGACCGGGGGAGGGCATCGCCGAGGCATCCGGGATGGGCGTCGTGTCCGGACCGGGTCCGGCGACCGCCGACTCGGGCAGAGGAGAATCCACGTAGGCGGTGGCCTTGGACAGGGCTCGCGCCTGCTTGGCGGCCCACGCGAACATACGGCCCTTCATGCCGCCGCCCGCCTTAGCTGCGGCCGCGTTGTAGACCTTCTCCATGACGCGCGGAACGACAAGAAGCATCGTCGGCTTGAACGTCGCGATGTCGTCGACCAGGTTGCGGGTGTCCGGAGAGAACGCGGTAATACCCTGGCCTGCGAGCAGGCAGTACATGACGAATCGAGCGAGCACGTGGGCGACCGGCAGGAAGAGCAGGGAGCGTGACTTCGGGTCGTTGATGAGGACAGGCAGGAAGTCGTAAGCCTGCAGCATCGGTGAAATAAAGTTCCCATGCGTGAGGACCACACCCTTGGGTATGCCGGTCGTCCCCGACGTGTAGATGATCGTCGCCTCGTCGCTGAGCGTGACAGCGTCGGTACGCTCGCGCACCTGTTCGACGCTCACACCCCGCCCGGCACTCGTCAGGACACGCTCGGCACCCCGATCAAGGGAGAGGACATAGCGGACCCCCTCCGTGCGCACGGACTCCACCAGCTCGGCCTGCTGCGTGGTCGCCGTGATGACGATGCGCACGTCTGCGTCGGCCAGGATGTGCGCGATCTGCTGGGCCGAGTCCGTCTCGTAGATCGGCACGGTGATCGCACCGCAGGACAAGGCAGCCACGTCGATGAGGGCCCACTCGTAGGAGGTGGGAGCCAAAATCGCGAGGTGGTCACCCGGCTCGAGGCCGATGCCGATGAAGCCACGCGCGATGGAATCCACTTCCGCCAGGAAGCTCTCCATCGTCACCTTGCGCCAGGCACCCACGTTCGAGCGACGCTCGATCGCGAACTGGCCGGGGTGACGCTCCACGCGCTGGTGCAGCATCTTCGGGAGGTTCATATCCTCGGTGGCTTCTCGCGTCGCAATCGACTCCCATGAGCCATCGGCGAGCCTACGTACCGTCATTGCGGTCCTTTCGTGGGATGAATGTATGCCGCTTGTGTAGGGGATCAGTTCTTTGTGAAGCGAGCGAAGAAGCCACGCTTCTTCGCAGGCTGCGCGGAGACGGGGCCGCCGTAGAGGGCGTCGACCTCGTAGGCGTAGTCGGCCAGCACCTTGCGGCGGCGCAGCTTCATCGACGGTGTGACGTAGCCGTTTTCAACGGTGAAGGTGGCGTCGATGATGCGGAACTTGCGGATCGATTCGGCGCGGGAGACGGCCTTGTTGGCGCGCTCGACGGCCTTCTCGAGGGACTCACGGACCGCCGGCAGCTCGGCGGCCTCGGTGGGCGAGCACTGCGGCAGGCCGTGCTTGGCCAGCCAGTCGGGCAGCATGTCAGCGTCGAGGGTGAAGAGGGCGCCGACGAAGGGGCGCTGGTCGCCCACCACGATGACGTTGGCGATGAGGGGATGAGTGGCCAGAGAATCCTCGAGGACCTCGGGGGAGACGTTCTTGCCGCCCGCCGTCACGATGAGTTCCTTCTTGCGGCCCGTGATGGTCAGCTGGCCCTTGCGGTCGATCGAACCCAGGTCACCCGTGTGGAACCACTTGCCGTCGGGCATAACCTCGGCGGTCTGCTCGGGCAGGTGGTAGTAGCCGGGCATGACGGACTGGCCACGCACGAGGATTTCGCCGTCCTTGGCGATCTTGATGAAGTTACCGGGCAGGGGCAGGCCAACGCCGCCGACGGGGTTCTTGCCGATGTGCTGGACGGCGATCGGGCCGGTCGTCTCGCTCAGGCCGTAGCCCTGGATCAGCGTGATGCCCATGCCCGCGTAGAAGTGGGCGAGATCGGTGGCCAGAGGGGGCACCGCCGGAGACGATATAGCGCAGGTTAGGGCCGAGGATCGAGCGGATCTTCTTCAAGACGAGCGCGTCGGCGATGCCGTGGCGGATTTTCTTGAAGGGACCTGGGCCAAACGTCTTCTCCGAAGCGAGAGAATAGGCGCGGGCCTGCTTGGCGCTCCACGCGAACATGCGACCCTTGATGCCGCCGCCCGCCTTGGAGGAGGCCGCGTTGTAGACCTTCTCCAGGACGCGCGGCACGACGAGGAGCACGGAGGGCTTGAAAGCCTTGATGTCTGGCAGCAGGTTCTTGATGTTGGGGGAAACCGAGCACGCCTTGACCGGAGAGGATGACGTACATGACAAGGCGGGCGAGCACGTGTGCGACGGGCAGGAAGAGCAGGAGCCGGGTCTCGGGAGAGTCGATGACATCGCCGAGCACCTGGCGTGCACCCTCACTGGTCGCAACGAAGTTCGCGTGGGTGAGAGCCACGCCCTTGGGGTTCCCGGTCGTGCCGGACGTGTAGATGATGGTCGCGATGTCGGAGGAGGACACGGCGGCACGGCGCTTCTCGACGTCCTTGATGGTCACATCGGTTGCGGCGCGCGCGATCTTACGAATGGCTCCCTGGTCGAAGGAGTCGACGGCGAGGGTGAATGAGGGGCGGACCGAGCGCACGAGTTCGGCTTGCTGGGTGGTGGCCGTGAAGACGCGGGTCACGTGGGCGTCGGTGAGGATGTGCTCGATCTGGGATGCGGAGTCGGACTCATAGATCGGCACAGTGATCGCGCCGATCGAAAGGAGGGCGAGATCGAGGAGGAGCCATTCGTACGAGGTTGGGGCCAGGATTGCGACCGTGTGACCTGACTTGACGCCGAGGCCAATGAGGCCGCAGGCGGTGTATTCGACCTGGCGCTGGAGCTCGCCTGCGGTGAGGGAACGCGTGGCGCCGACGGAGGAGCGCTGCTCAACGACGACCTGATGTGGGAACTTGATGGCCCGATTGGCCAGCATGTCGGGGATGATGTCGTGTTTTCCGACCTTGTAGGCCGGTTTAATCGTGTAGGAGCCGTCGCGCATGCGCTTCATCGTGTCCTCCGGATGTCGGTTCAAAGACTGAACAATAGGTCTAGAGGTGAGTCTATCGGGTAACGAGCGGCCCCTGCGCCAAAAATGGGGCAGGGGCCGCTCAAGTGACGATTAGATCACAGGTCGTAGTACATCTGGTACTCGTAGGGGTGCACGTAGGCGCGCATCGGGGCGACCTCGTTGGCTTCCTTGTAGTCCAGCCAGGTGTCGATGAGATCCTGGGTGAAGACGTCGCCCTCGGTGAGGAACTCGTGGTCCTCGCGCAGCGCGTCCAGGGCGGCCTCAAGCGAGCTGGGTAGCTTTGCGATGTCCTGATACTCGGTCGGGGGCAGCTCGTAGAGATCTTGTCAATGGGAGCTGCAGGCTCGATGCGGCGCTTGATGCCGTCGATGCCCGCCATGAGGCACGCGGAGAACGCCAGGTAGGGGTTCGCGCTCGGGTCTGGCACGCGGTACTCCACGCGCTTGGCTTTCGGGGACGTGCCCGTCACGGGGATACGGATGCATGCGGAGCGGTTGCGCGCCGAGTACACGAGGTTGATCGGGGCCTCGAAGCCGGGCACCAGTCGGCGGAAGGAGTTCACCGACGGGTTCGTGAAGGCGAGCAGTGCGGGCGCATGCTCCAGTAGGCCGCCGATGAACCAGCGGGCTGTGTCGGACAGGGAGCCGTAGCCACGCTCGTCGTAGAAGAGGGGCTCGCCGTTCTTCCATAGAGACATGTGCGTGTGCATGCCCGAGCCGTTGTCGCCGAACAGGGGCTTAGGCATGAAGGTCGCGGAATGGCCGAACTCAAGGGCCGCGTTCTTGATGACGTACTTGAACTTCATCATGTCGTCGGCCGCGGTCTGCAGAGTCGCGAAGCGGTAGTTGATCTCCTGCTGACCACCCGAGCCGACCTCGTGGTGGGCGCGCTCGATCGTCAGGCCGACCTGCTCGAGGAGGCGGCTCATCTCGTCGCGCACATCCGCGTACTTGTCGGCGGGGGAGACGGGGAAGTAGCCGCCCTTGATGGGCACCTTGTAGCCCATGTTGCCGCCCTCTTCTGCGCGACCGGTGTTCCAGTAGGCCTCGGGGGAGTCGACGGAGAAGAACGTGTTGTGCGGGGTGACCTGGTAGCGCACGTCATCGAAGAGGTAGAACTCGGCCTCGGCACCGATGAAGCATTCGTCCGCGATGCCGGTCGAGCGCAGGTAGGCCTCGGCCTTGGCGGCCACCTGGCGCGGATCGCGCGAGAAAGGTTCGTCAGTGAAGGGGTCGACGATTGAAAAGTTGACGACCAGGGTCTTACGGTCACGGAACGGGTCGACGAAGGCGGAGGAGATGTCCGGGATGAGCTTCATGTCGGACTCGTGGATGGCGGTGAATCCGCGCACCGAGGAGCCGTCGAACATGAGTCCGTCCGACAAAGCGGCGTCCAGGAATTCGCTCACGGGGATCGTGAAGTGCTGCTGAACCCCGGGGACGTCGCAGAAGCGCACGTCGACGAGTTCAATGTTCTGCTCGGAGATAAAGTCTGCGACCTCTTGGGTGGAGGTGAACATGAACGTCCTTCTTTGTGGGAGAGATGTACTCAATGGTCAAGAATCGGTCAATTCGCAACCAAGCTCAGTATATGCCTACGGGTGGTGCACGCGTGCATTGGATTCATCATTCAAAGGTTTCATGACATAGAGCACGCCCAATGTGGGTGCCGGGCACTCCCAGCCCCGGCCTCGTACCCTGGGAATGTGGCAGATCCTTCGACGTACAGGCCCCGCACGGGGGACATTCCGACCTCGCCGGGCGTCTACCGATTCTCAGACCCGCAGGGCCGCGTCATCTACGTCGGCAAGGCCAAAAACCTGCGCAATCGCCTCACTAACTACTTCCAGGACCTGGCGAATCTGCATCCGCGCACCCAGCAAATGGTGACGACCGCGAGCGCCGTTCAGTGGACCGTTGTGCGTTCCGAGGTGGAGGCCCTGACCCTGGAGTTCACGTGGATTAAGGAGTTCAATCCGCGCTTTAACGTCATGTTTAAGGACGACAAGTCCTACCCGTACCTGGCGGTGTCGATGGTGGAGCGTTTCCCCCGCGTGCAGGTGACCCGCGAGCGTAAGCGGGCGGGCTCGCGGTATTTCGGTCCGTACACGCAAGTGTGGGCGATTCGCGAGACGATCGATCAGCTGCTGCGTGTCTTCCCGATGCGCTCGTGTTCTGCGGGTGTGTTTCAGCGCGCGAAGGCGCAGGGACGGCCCTGCCTGCTCGGCTATATCGACAAGTGTGCGGCCCCGTGCGTGGGACGCGTGTCGATGGAGGAGCATCGCGCGCTTGCTGAGGGACTGTGTCAGTTCATGGAGGGGCGCACCGGGCCGGTGATTCGCGACCTGGAGGCGCAGATGCGCCAGGCCTCGGCGGAGCTGAATTTCGAGCGTGCGGCGAAGCTGCGTGACGACGTCCTGGCGTTGCGCACGGTGCTGGAGCGTAACGCTGTGGTGCTCGATGACGGGGCGGACGCGGATGCGTTCGCGCTCGTCAGCGACGACCTCGACGCTGCCGTTCATGTTTTTCATGTGCGCGGCGGGCGCATTCGAGGAACGCGCGGCTGGGTCATCGAGCGTGTCGACGGCGCAGACGATGCTGCCCTCATGTCGCGCCTCCTCGAGCAGGTGTATTCGTCTGCTTCACCGGACGAGGTCGGGGCTGGGAAAGGCATGAAGGTGGCGGCCGTGAGCGTGGACGACGTTGCGCACACTCCCACCTCGGCGATTCCACGCGAAGTGCTGGTTTCTGTCGCGCCCGAGGATCAGGAGACGATTGCGAGCTGGCTGGGGCAGGCGCGCGGTGCGTCCGTGTCTGTGCACGTGCCCAAGCGTGGTCCGAAGGCTCAACTCATGGAGACGGTCACGGAGAACGCCCGGCAAGCCCTCGCCCTGCATCGCACGAAGCGTGCGGGTGACATTACGGCGCGTTCGAAGGCGCTGGAGCAGCTCGCGGAGAACCTCGACCTGCCCAGCGCGCCCCTGCGCATCGAATGCTACGACGTCTCGCACACGGGTGGAGAAAACCAGGTCGCCTCGATGGTCGTCTTCGAGGATGGTATGCCACGTAAGGACGCCTATCGCACCTACAACATCCGCGGCGAGGACGGCAACGGAACCCCCGATGATACGAGCGCGATGAACGAGGTCCTCACCCGCCGCTTCTCTCGCCTCCTCGCTGAGGAAGCCGGTGTTGATGGGGAAGATGAGGATGGCGTCGCCTACGCCTCTGGCCCGATCGATGCGACGACGGGACGCCCCAAACGCTTCTCCTACCGACCTGACTTGGTCGTTGTGGACGGCGGCCTGCCTCAGGTGAATGCCGCGCAAGCCGCCCTGGACGCGGTGGGCGCGGACGTGCCCGTCGTCGGCCTGGCCAAGCGCCTGGAAGAGGTATGGATCCCAGGTGATGAGTTTCCGCTCATTCTGCCGCGCACCTCTGAGGCTCTCTACCTCCTGCAGTACCTGCGCGACGAGTCACATCGTTTCGCGATCACGAAGCATCGCAAGCGCCGCTCGAAGGCCCAGCGTCGCTCGGTCCTCGATTCCATCCCAGGGCTTGGACCCACGCGCCAAGCCGCGCTGCTCAAGCATTTCGGTTCTGTCAAGCGGATCCGGGAGGCTTCCGTCGAGCAGATTACCGAGGTCAAGGGCGTGGGGCCCGCCCTCGCGGCCACGATCCGCGATAGGCTAGTCGCATCGTCGAGGGAGGACACACCATGACACTGATGCTTCCCGTGCCGCTGCCGGCGCGCGTGCTGCTGCTGGGTTCTGGCGAACTCGGCAAGGAGGTGACGATCGCCCTGCAACGCTACGGGTGCACCGTCATCGCGTGCGACTCCTATGGCAACGCCCCCGCGATGCAGGTCGCGGACCAGTCACGCGTCTTCGACATGAGTGATCCGGCTGCCCTGAGCGCCGTTCTAGACGAGAGTGACGTCGACCTCATTGTCCCCGAGGTAGAGGCCATTGCCACTGACTGCTTGAGCGCCTCGGAGGAACGCGGTGTGCGCGTCGTCCCCAACGCCTTTGCCGTCCAGGCCACGATGGACCGCCAGCGCATCCGCACCCTCGCCGCGTCCCTGCCCGGCGTGCGCACCTCGGCTTTCCGCTTCGCGCACAGCGCAGCTGAGCTGGCCGCCGCACTCGACGAGATCGGCTACCCAGCTTTCGTCAAGCCAACGATGTCCTCCTCCGGGCATGGCCAGTCCCGCGTGACCGGCCCCGAGCAGGCAATGTCCGCGTGGACTCATGCCGAGCAGGACGCGCGTGCGACTACGGGTGTCGTCATCGTCGAGGAAGGCATCGACTTTGACTACGAGATCACCCTGCTGACCGTGCGCTCCTGGGACGCCGCATCGGGCACGGTCACGACGAGCTTCTGTGCGCCTATCGGGCACCGCCAGGAAGGTGGCGACTACGTCGAATCCTGGCAGCCCATGGCCATGAACGGGTCCGCCCTGGAACGCGCCCGCACAATGGCCAAGGCCGTCACCGATGCGCTCGCGCAGGCCGGTAACGGCCCCTGCCTGGGACTTTTCGGCGTCGAATTCTTCGTGCGTGGCGACGACGTGTGGTTCTCCGAACTCTCTCCGCGTCCCCACGACACGGGCATGGTCACCATGGCGACGCAAGCACAGTCCGAATTTGAATTGCACGCGCGTGCGATCCTCGGCCTGCCCACCTCCACCGCGCTGGCCTCTCCGGGTGCTTCCGCTGTCATCAAGTCCACCCACGCGATTGACACCCCTGCCTACAGCGGCGTCGCCACAGCCCTGGCTACCGCCGACATCGTTCGTATCTTCGGCAAGCCGATCAGCCGTTCTGGCCGCCGCGTTGGCGTCGTCGCAGCCACCGCCACGACGCCCAAGGAATCGCGTGTCATCGCCCGCCGCGCAGCGGCGGCCATCACCATTGACGACGCACAGAACCCCAGCTAATCAGATATCCCCACGCACTCACCGCACTCCCAAGGAGGACATCATGACCGACCACGCACCAGGCGGCGCGCCCCGACCGACCGACGCCACGGCCTCGTCCATGAGGGAGGAGAACCCGCGCACCTTCCCCGAGGGCATCCCCGTGCGTGACGCCGCCCGTACGCGCTTCGAACCCCGCGCATCCAACGAAGTCCTCATCATCACCGGCTACTCGGGTGCCGGACGAACCGGTGCCGCCCGTGCCCTAGAAGACCTCGACTGGTACGTCGTTGACAACCTGCCCCCGACGATGCTTCCCGCGCTGGTCGGCATGATGTCGAACGACCCCGCAGCCGGCGTGCACCGCCTGGCCGTCGGTGTCGACGTGCGCTCGCGTACCTTCTTCCGCACCCTGGACGTCACTCTCGAAAAGCTCAAGGGTGCGGGCATTGTCTACCGCGTCATTTTCCTCGAGGCCAGTCCCGAAACCCTTGTGCGCCGCTACGAATCCAATCGACGACCCCATCCCCTCCAGGGTGCCGGCACCCTCATGGATGGCATCAAGGCCGAAAAGCGCCTCCTCGCGCCCCTGCGCCGCGCAGCCGACGAGGTCATCGACACCTCCGACATGAGCGTCCACGATCTCACGCGCCGCATCCGCGACATCGTGGCGGGGGAGCAACGCCCCCTCCAGGTCGCCGTCGAATCCTTCGGATTCAAGCACGGCCTGCCCCTCGACGCCGATCACGTCGTCGACGTGCGCTTCCTGAAGAACCCCTACTGGGTTGATGAACTGCGTCATCTCACTGGAAAAGACCAGGCCGTGGCCGACTACGTCCTCTCCCAGCCCGGCGCACGCGATTTCGCTCTGGGCTATGCGGATCTTTTGGCCCCCATGCTCGCCGGCTATCTGGCAGAATTGAAGCCATTCGTCACGATTGCCATCGGATGCACGGGCGGAAAGCACCGCTCCGTTGCCTGCGCCGAGGCCATCGCCAAGCGCCTGCGCGAGCATGGACATTCGGTGCGCGTCATGCACCGCGACATTGGGAGAGAGTAATGCCCTATCTTGATGCTGCTGGCTGGGTTCAACGAGGAGAATCCGGCCAGTCCATCGTCGCCCTCGGTGGCGGACACGGCCTGTCCGCCACCCTGAGGGCCCTCCGACATATCACCCGCGCCCTGACGGCTGTCGTCACCGTCGCCGACGACGGCGGCAGTTCCGGTCGCCTCCGCCAGGAAATGGCGATCCTGCCCCCGGGCGACCTGCGCATGGCCTTGGCCTCCCTCTGTGAAGAATCCGAATGGGGACTCACCTGGCGCGACGTCATGCAGCTGCGCCTGGACACGACCGGTCCCCTCAATGGACACGCGCTCGGTAATCTGATCATCTCTGGACTCTGGCAGCTCCTCGACGACCCGGTTGAAGGACTCGACTGGGTCGGGCGCCTGCTTGGCGCGCAAGGTCGTGTCCTGCCCATGGCGACCACCCCCATCGACATTGAAGCCGACATGAATGACGGCGGACGCTGCTACGTCGTTTCCGGCCAGTGCAAGGTCGCCATCGCGCCGGGCACCGTTGAGCATGTGCGTATCACCCCCGAGGCTCCCGAGGTTCCCGCTGCCGTCGTCGACGCCATCTCCGAGGCCGACTGGGTCGTCTTGGGTCCCGGCTCCTGGTACACCTCCGTTATCCCGCATCTGCTTGTCCCCGAGATTAACCGAGCTCTGGCCACGACCGACGCACACCGCGCGCTCGTGCTCAATCTCGCCCGCCAGCGCGGCGAAACCGACACCATGTCCACAGCAGACCATGTGCGTGTTCTGCGCGAATACGCGCCTGCCCTCAAACTCGACGTCGTCGTCGCCGACCCCACCGCCTGTGACGACATTGACGACCTGATCGTTGCCTCCGAGGAGTTGGGTGCCCGCGTGCTCCTGCGCCAGGTGCGCACCGGTGACGGTGCCCCGCACCACGACCCCCTGCGCCTCGCCGCAGCGCTGCGTGATGCGTTCGACGGCTTCCTCGGTGAGGTCGGCCAGGCCGAAACGTGGTTACCTTAGAAGCTGTTGCCCGCTGACAAACGACATCACATCGCTGGGAGAATCAGTGTCCCTGACATCAGACATGAAGGACGAGCTCGCGCGCGCTATCATCACAACCCCTTCCGAGGTAGCCGCCGAAGTGAGCGCGACGCTGCGTTTCGCAGGGGGACTCCACCTCGTGGGCGGGCGCATCCTCGTCGAGGCTGAGCTTGACTCACCCGTGGCCGCCCGTCGCCTTCGGGGCTACCTCCAGGCCCTCTATAACGCCGAGTCTTCCGTCGTCGTCGTTTCCGGTTCCTCCCTGCGCCGAGGCAAGCGCTACGTCGTGCGCGTCGTCCACAAAGCAGACGAGCTTGCGCGCATGACCGGCCTGGTCGACTCCATGCGCCGACCCGTGCGCGGGCTTCCTCCCGTCCTCGTCGCGTCGGGCACAGCCGAAGCCGCAGCCATCTGGCGTGGTGCATTCCTTGCTCGTGGCTCCCTCATGGAACCCGGACGCTCCTCTTCCCTCGAAATCACGTGCCCTGGTCCAGAGGTCGCTCTCGCGATGGTCGGCTGTGCACGCAAGCTCGGGGCAGCTGCTCGCTCGAAGGAAGTACGCGGTACCGACCGCGTGTCCGTCCGCGATTCGGACGCAATCGGAACCCTGATTTCCGCAATGGGGGCACCTCAGACCTTTGAAGCCTGGCAGGAGCGCCGCGAACGTCGCGAGGCCCGAGGCAGTGCCAATCGATTGGCCAACTTCGACGATGCGAACCTGCGCCGCTCCGCCCGAGCTGCCGTCGCCGCCGGCGCTCGCGTCGAGCGCGCCTTCGAGATTCTTGGGGATGACGTGCCCGCCCACCTGCTCGAGGCGGGAACCCTGCGCCTCCAGTACAAGCAGGCCTCCCTCGAGGAGCTTGGCAAGCACACGAATCCGCCCCTGACCAAGGATGCTGTCGCGGGGCGAATCCGCCGCCTCCTGGCCCTCGCCGACAAGGTCGCACACGAACGAGGTATTCCCGATACAGAATCCGCGCTCACCCTCGACATGCTCGAAGAAGACTAAAGATTTCGCCTCTGTTACGTTCGTCCCAGTTCAAACGAGAATTACCCCACGTGCGAATTTCTAAATTGGGGTGTGACAGAGTCCGCTTTCGGGTGTAAATTAGGAAGTGCTGGAACCGCAGAAACCTGCGGGCCGGGCTGGCAACCCGCACGCCCGGTTGCATCGAAAACCGTGCCCTGTAAGGGGCACGAGCAGGAGGAACCATAGTGACCACCCGCGTTGGCATCAACGGCTTCGGCCGCATCGGCCGTAACTTCTTCCGCGCCGCCCTCGAGCAGGGCGCGGACATCGAGATCGTCGCCGTGAACGACCTGACCGACAACAAGACCCTCGCTCACCTGCTGAAGTACGACTCGATCACGGGCCGCTTCCAGGGTGAGGTCTCCTACGACGACGAGGGTATCGTCGTTGACGGCAAGCACATCAAGGTGCTCGCTCAGCGTAACCCCGCCGACCTGCCTTGGGGCGAGCTCGGTGTTGAGGTTGTCGTTGAGTCCACCGGCTTCTTCACCGACGGTGAGAAGGCCAAGGCTCACATCGAGGCTGGTGCCAAGAAGGTCGTCATCTCCGCTCCCGCGAAGAACGTCGACGGCACCTTCGTCATGGGCGTGAACGAGGCCGACTACGACAACGCCACGATGAACATCGTGTCGAACGCCTCCTGCACGACCAACTGCCTTGCCCCCCTTGCCAAGGTTCTCGAGGAGAACTTCGGCATCGAGCGCGGCATCATGACGACCATCCACTCCTACACGGGTGACCAGCGCGTCCTCGACGCCCCCCACAAGGATCTGCGTCGCGCCCGCGCCGCGGCCCTGAACATGATCCCCACCAAGACCGGTGCTGCCCAGGCCGTCGCCCTGGTTCTGCCCGCTCTTGCCGGCAAGTTCGATGGCCTCGCCGTCCGCGTCCCCACCCCGACCGGCTCCCTGACCGACCTCACCTTCATCGCGAAGAAGGAGGTCTCCGTCGAGGCCGTTAAGGCTGCCGTCAAGGCCGCCGCTGAGGGTGAGCTCAAGGGTGTTCTGAAGTACACCGAGGATCCGATCGTCTCCTCCGACATCGTGGGCGACCCGCACACCTCGATCTTCGACGCCACCGAGACCAAGGTCATCGGCAACCTCGTCAAGGTCCTGTCCTGGTACGACAACGAGTGGGGCTACTCGAACGCTCTCGTTCGCCTCACCGCCCTCGTCGGTTCCAAGCTCGCCTGAGAGCACTGACGACACAGCCATGAGCTGACAGTGAGATGCCCGTGCACGCACGTGCACGGGCATCTCGCACACCACCTTCGTTTTTTCCACCGAAAGGATTCCCCCATGAGGACCATTTCCTCCCTGGGCGACCTGCGCGGCAAGCGCGTCCTGGTCCGTTCCGATTTCAATGTTCCCCTCAAGGACGGCGTCATCACCGACGATGGTCGCATCCGCGCGGCGCTGCCGACCCTTAAGACGCTGACCGATGCCGGTGCCAAGGTTGTCATCCTGGCCCACCTCGGCCGCCCCAAGGGCAAGGTCGACCCCGCATTCTCGCTGGCCCCCGTCGCCAAGCGCCTCGCCGAACTCTCCGGCGTGAAGGTCACCCTGGCCACCGACGTCGTCGGCGAGTCTGCCGCTGCGACCGTTGCAGCCCTCGGTGAGGGCGAGATCGCCCTGCTCGAGAACGTCCGCTACGACGCCCGCGAGACCTCCAAGGTCGACGAGGAGCGCGAAGAACTGGCCCGTGAGTACGCCAAGCTCGGTGACGCCTTCGTCTCCGACGGCTTTGGTGTCGTCCACCGCAAGCAGGCCTCCGTCTACGACATTGCTAAGCTGCTGCCCTCGGCCGCTGGCCTGCTCGTTCTCAAGGAGATCGAGTCTCTGTCCAAGGTGACTGGCGACCCCGAGCGCCCCTACGGCGTTGTTCTCGGCGGTTCCAAGGTCTCCGACAAGCTGGGCGTCATCGCCAACCTGCTGAAGAAGGCTGACATGCTCTTCATCGGCGGCGGCATGGCCTTCACCTTCCTGGCCGCACAGGGCTACTCGGTTGGTAAGTCCTTGCTCGAGTCCGATCAGATCGACACCGTCAAGGGCTACATTGCTGAGGCCGCTGAGCGCGGCGTCGACCTGGTCCTGCCCGTCGACGTTGTTGTTGCCCCCGAGTTCTCGGCTGATGCGCCCGCGACCGTCGTCAAGGTCGACGCTATTCCCGACGATCAGATGGGTCTTGACATCGGTCCCGAGTCCCAGAAGCTTTTCGCCGACAAGCTGGCCACCGCCAAGACCGTCGCCTGGAACGGCCCCATGGGCGTCTTTGAATTCGAGGCATTTTCCGGCGGCACCCGCGCCGTCGCGGAGGCCCTGTCCAAGGGCTCCATGTTCTCCGTCATCGGTGGCGGCGACTCCGCCGCCGCCGTGCGCCTGCTCGGCTTCGACGAGAACACTTTCTCCCACATTTCCACTGGCGGTGGTGCCTCCCTCGAGCTCCTCGAGGGCAAGGTTCTGCCCGGTATCGCAGTTCTGGAGGACTGACTCATGGCACGTACCCCCCTCATGGCCGGCAACTGGAAGATGAACCTCGACCACCTCGAGGCCAACCATCTCGTTCAGGGCTTGGCAATGGCACTGTCCGATGCAGGACATGACTACTCCAAGTGCGAGGTCCTAGTCATCCCGCCGTTCACCGACATCCGCACCGTCCAGACCATCGTTGATGCCGACGAACTCAGCATCAAGTACGGTGCGCAGGACGTGTCGATCCACGACAACGGTGCCTACACCGGCGAAATCTCCACTGAGATGCTCAGCAAGCTCGGTGTCACCTACGTTGTCATGGGCCACTCGGAGCGTCGCGAGTACCACAATGAGTCCGACGAACTCGTCGGCGCGAAGGCTCGCAAGGTCTTTGACGCGGGCATGACCCCGATCCTGTGCTGCGGCGAGGCCCTCGAGGTCCGCAAGGCTGGCACCTACGTTGAGTTTGTGCTCGGCCAGATCCGTGCCGCCCTCGCCGGCTGGAAGGCCGAAGAGGTCGCCAAGATCGTCATCGCCTACGAGCCTATCTGGGCCATCGGCACCGGCGAGACCGCCTCTGCGGAGGACGCCCAGGAAGTGTGTGGTGCTATCCGCGCCGCCCTGGCCGAGGACTTTGGTGCCGAGACCGCTGAAGCGACCCGCATTCTGTACGGCGGCTCCGCTAAGCCCGGCAACATCAAGGAGCTCATGGCTCAGCCCGACGTTGACGGTGGTCTCGTCGGCGGCGCATCCCTCAAGGCCGATTCCTTCGCCGCCATGGCGAACTTCTACGCCTGAGAGAAGCTAACGCTCCTCGCCATCCTCACCACGTGAGGCGGATCTAACGGGAGTGAGGTGGGGTCAACCGGTGTGCCGGTTGGCCCCACCGTCATTCTCCGTTACACTTATGATGTATGTGCCTCAAATTGGGGCGTGACCGCGATAGAAATTGGACCCACAGTGACCATTCTGAACAACGTGCTGATCGTGCTGATTTTCCTGACCAGCATCCTGCTCACCCTGACCATCCTGATGCACAAGGGGCAGGGTGGCGGTCTGTCGGATATGTTCGGTGGCGGCATCTCCTCGTCGGCCGGCTCCTCCGGTGTCGCTGAGCGCAACCTGAACCGCATCACCATGGGGACGCTGTTCATCTGGCTGGTGTGCATCGTCGGCTACGCGCTGCTGGCGAAGTACGGTCGTTGATCGTCAATGATCGATATCGTTTCCTGGCTCCCCACCATCGCGTGGGGAGCCAGTTTCATTTGTTCTTAACGCCGCGAGCCGCGTCAGTTCCTGAACGCGTTTTCTTCTTCCTTTTCTGTTCGTCTATTCTCGGTGTGGCATCCGCCCAATTCGATGTATGGCAGAGGCGGGGTCGCAGTGACCCCGCCTCCTTGTTTGTCTGCAGATCCCCTATGGGAGAGCGATCTGCGAAGCTGCCGCCTCGTCCAGGTAGACGCGCGTCGTGGGGGAGAGGACGCTCGCGACGGGCAGGTCGAGGGGTGATGCCCCCGCGAAAGCCGCGCCGAGGGCCGAGGCCTTGGCCGCTCCAGCAGTCGTCAGCCACACCTCGGGGCAGGCCTGCATAACCGGCATGGAGACGGTGATGCGCTCGGGCGGAGGCTTGGGGGAGTTGCGAATCGCCAGGATGGGGCTGATCTCGTCGGGGTCGATCCGACCCGGGAAGAGCGAGCAGATGTGCCCATCGGGACCCATGCCGATGAGCGCGATGTCGAAGGAACGCTGACCCATCACGTCGGTCCACGTGGCAGCGAAGGCAGCACGGGCCTCGTCGAGGGATCCACCGCCCGGTGCCCAGCTATCGGAGGTCGGCATGCGCACGAACTCCACGCCTGTGGCCGCGTGAAAGAAGCCCTCCCATGCCTGGTCGTCGTTTCGCTCCTTGTCTCCAGCGGGCACGTAGCGCTCGTCAACCATCCATACGCGCACGCGCGACCAATCGACCTCGCCGACGCGGGGAAGCAACGACGGAAGCAGCGAGGACGTTACCGCGCCACCGGAGAGAGCAAGGTTGATCCGTGCGGGTGCCTCCGCCTCGCCGATGAGCATGCGCAGGCGCGCGAGGAAAGCCTCACCGACCGACTCGTTCAATGTGTCGACTGTCGGGCGGACCTCGAGCGTGTGAACGGTGAGCATGTCAGTCAGCCCTCCGCCCTGTACTCTGCGAGGCGGGGCAGCTCCGTCGTGAGCAGCTCGCCGTAGTAGACGTCGGGATCGAGGCGGCGCAAGTCCTCCATGAGAGAGTCCTGCACGGAGCGGCGCGCCAGGTTTACGTTGCGATCCTCGAGGCCCGGGCGCGAGAGGCGTGCAACCGAGGAGGTGGCGCTACGCGAGAGGGACACGGTTGTATCGTCGTCGAAGAAGAAGGTGATGTCCGTGATCGTGTGCGCCGAGGCGTCGACGACGCGCTCGACGGGCACGCCCAGCTGGTGATGGAGCCACGCGGCCACCAGGAAAGGGGAGGGGTGCGTCGCGTTGCCGGCCACGCGGATCGACGTCGGAAGGCGGTCGAAGTCTTCGGCGACGGCTGCGAGCAGCGCGCGCCACAGAGTGACGCCCGCCCACGCCAGGTCCGTGTCGCCGGGAGTGTAGACGGCTGACAGGGCCGAGAGCGTTTCCATCGGGCACGGCGTTGCGCGCGAATCCGTGATGCGCTTGGCAGCCAGGCGACCCAACGGGTGCTCGCCCGGATTCTCCGGCGGGGTCACCGGCCAGTAGGTAACGACCGGCGTATCCGATTGGAGCAGCGGCATGACGAGGGAATCGATGTTCGACGCTGCCTCGCCGCGCGGCTCCAGGATGATGATGTCCGACAGGCCTGCCGCATCTCCGACGCGGATCTGGGCGTTCAGGCGCGCGTCACCTGAACTTGAGTCGGGCTCCACGATGACGATGACGCGGCACGGGTGCTCGCGCGAGACTGCGTCCGAAATTTCGATCGCATTGTCGACGTCAATCAGGTCGGGTACGCAGATGAGGAGTGTGAGGACGCGGCTGAGGGCCGCAGCGCCACGCTCGTCGCGCAGCTCCACGATGCGCGACGCCACCTCGGCGGATGTGGTGTTCTTCAGGGTGATGATCATGGGAGCCTCCAGAAACGGCCGTCTCGGGCCAGCATGTCGTGCGCGGACTGGGGACCCCACGTGCCCGGCGCGTAGGGTTCGGGCTGGCCCTGGGTCTCCCAGAAAGACAGGATCGGGTCGAGGATCTTCCACGAGGCTTCGACCTCGCGCTGATGCGGGAACAGGGGAGCGGACCCGACGAGCGCGTCGAGGATGAGACGCTCGTAGGCCTCGGGTGAGTCCTCGGTGAACGCATGGCCGTAGGCGAAGTCCATCGTGACGTCGCGCACCTGCATCGAGGTGCCCGGGACCTTCGCGCCAAGCTTGAGGGTCAGGCCCTCATCCGGTTGGACGCGGATGACGAGCGCGTTCTGAGCAGACTCGCTGAGGGCCGAGTTGCCGAAGGGCACGTGGGCGGAGCGCTTAAAGATGACGGCGATCTCGGTGACACGCTTACCGAGGCGCTTGCCGGCGCGCAGGTAGAAGGGAACGCCCGCCCAGCGGCGTGTGTCCACGAAGAGCTTGATCGCGGCGAAGGTATCGGTCGTCGAGTCGGCGGGGATGCCGTCCTCCTCGAGGTAACCGCGCACCTGGGCACCGCCCTGCCAGCCGCTCGCGTACTGGCCGCGCGCGGTGTCGATGGCCAGGTCCTCGGGCAGGCGAACAGCCGAGAGGACCTTTTCCTTCTCCGCGCGGATTTCCTCAGGAGTGAAGTGGACGGGTTCCTCCATGGCGGTCAGCGCCATGAGTTGGAGCAGGTGGTTTTGGATGATGTCGCGGGCAGCGCCGATGCCGTCGTAGTAGCCGGCGCGCGTGCCGATACCGATGTCTTCAGCCATCGTAATCTGCACGGAATCGACGTAGTTGGCCTTCCACAGCGGCTCGAACATGGCGTTCGCGAAGCGCATCGCCATGATGTTCTGGACGGTTTCCTTGCCCAGGTAGTGGTCGATGCGGAAGACGTCTTGCTCGTCGAAGATCTGTGAGATGACGTCGGAGAGTTCGCGCGCCGACTCGAGATTGTGCCCGAATGGCTTCTCGATGATGACGCGTCGCCACTCTCGGCCCTGGCGCTTGTTGAGGCCTGTGTCGGACAGATGCTTGGCAACGACGGGGAAGTAGGACGGCGGGATCGACAGGTAGAAGGCGTGGTTGCCGCCGGTGCCGCGCACGCTGTCGAGTTCGGCGACTGTGTCGGCCAGGCGGCGGTAGGCCTCGGGGTCGTCGAATGTGCCGGACACGAAGCGCAAGCCTGAGCGCAGCTGGTTCCACGTCCCCTCGTTAAAACCGGTGCGGGTGTGAGCTTCAATGGAGGCGCGCACGTATTCCTCGAAGTCCTGCGGACTCCAGTCTCGCCGTGCGAAGCCGGTCAGCGAGAAAGCGGGGTGGAGCAGACCGCGGTTGGCGAGATCGTAGATGGCGGGCAGGAGCTTTTTGCGCGCGAGGTCACCGGTGATGCCGAAGATGACGAGGCCGCAGGGTGGTGAAATGCGCGGAAGCCTGCGGTCTTGGGGATCGCGCAGGGTGGGAATCTCGTTGCTCACGAGGTAACGCTCCGTTCGCTGGGAATTGGGACGAGGCCGTGGCTCCTTCCGGAACCTCGCGCGGTGTGCGCGGGAGCCGGGGCAACCCACTATGTCTACGAGAATAGGGCTGCTGGCGCGCGAGTGCGCGCCAGCAGCCCTTGGTCAGATCAGGTGACTAAAAAGTCACGACCGTGCGGCCTCGATGGATTCCTTCGCGGCGGCGGTCACGTGCTCGGCGTCGATACCGTACTCCTTGAAGAGGAGTTCGCCGGGAGCCGAGGCACCGAAGTGCTCGATGGACACCGCGCGACCAGCGTCGCCGATCCAGCGGTACCAGGGCAGGGCCAGGCCGGCCTCGACGGAGACGCGGGCGCGCACCGACGGGGGCAGGACTGCGTCGCGGTATTCGCGATCCTGGGCCTCGAACCAGTCGAGGCAGGGGACCGACAGGACGCGAGCAGCCACACCCTCGGCGGCCAGGGCTTCGCGTGCCTCAAGAGCGACGGACACCTCGGATCCCGACGCCATGAGGATCACGTCGGGCGTGCCCTCGGTATCGGCCAGGATGTAGGCACCGCGCGCCAGGTCCTCGGTGGTGGCCAGACCGGTGCCCTCACCACGAGCGGGGTTAGGCAGGTTCTGGCGCGACAGGATAATGGCGGCGGGGTGGGACTGCTCGAGGATCGCCTTCCAGGAGGCTGCCGTCTCAGCCGCGTCCGCAGGGCGCACGACAGCGAGGTTCGGGATCGCACGGTAGGAAGCCAGGTGCTCGATCGGCTGGTGGGTCGGGCCGTCCTCGCCCACGCCAATAGAGTCGTGTGTCCACACGTAGGTGACCGGCAGATCCATGAGGGCGGCCAAGCGCACGGCACCGCGCATGAAGTCGGAGAACACGAAGAACGTACCGCCATAGGGGCGGGTCAGGCCGTCAGCGGCGATGCCGTTAAGGGCTGCGCCCATCCCGAACTCGCGCACTCCGAAGTGCAGGTTGCGACCGAACTCGTTGCCGGAGAAAGCCGACGAGGACCGGTGCGCGGGGAGGAAGGAAGGCTCTCCCTTCATGAAGGTGTTGTTCGAACCGGCGAGGTCGGCGGAGCCACCCCATAGCTCGGGCAGCACCGGAGCGATCGCGTTGAGCACCTGGCCGGAGGCGGCGCGGGTCGCCAGCGCCTTGCCCTCTTCGAAGGTAGGCAGCGAGGCTTCCCAGCCTTCGGGCAGGCGACCGGCGGAGAGACGATCAAGCAGTGCGGCACCCTCGGGGTTGGCTGCCTTCCAGGCATCGAAGCGAGCATCCCAGTCCTTGCGGTACTGTGCGGCGCGGGCGTCGGCGCGGGCGCGGACCTCGTCCACGAGGGCAGCGTCGACGTCGAACATCTTCTCGGGGTCCGCACCCAGGGCGACCTTGAGGCCCGACAGGGCTTCGCTGCCGAGCTTGGCACCGTGAATGCCGCCGGTGTTCTGCTTACCGGGGGTGGGCCAGCCAATGATGGTGCGCAGCGCGATGAGCGAGGGCTTCGTGGTCTCGGCCTTGGCGGCCTCAAGAGCCTCATTCAGAGCGGCGGTGTTCTCCTCGTAGGATCCGTCCTCGCCGAGCCAGTCGACGCGCTGAACGTGCCAGCCGTAGGACTCGTAGCGGGCCAGGACGTCCTCGTTGAAAGCAATGGAGGTGTTGTCCTCGATAGAGATGTGGTTGTCGTCCCAGATGACGGTGAGGTTGCCAAGTTCCTGGGTGCCAGCCAGCGAGGAGGCTTCGGCGGACACACCTTCTTCGAAGCAGCCGTCGCCGGCGATGACGTACACGTTGTGGTCGAAGACAGACTCGCCGAGCGGGGTGTTGGGATCGAGCAGGCCGTGGACGCGGCGGGCATTCATGGCGAAGCCGACGGCGGAGGCGATGCCCGTGCCAAGCGGACCGGTCGTGATCTCAACGCCCTTGGTGTGGCCGTATTCGGGGTGGCCAGGTGTCAGGGATCCGGCGGTGCGCAGCTTCTTGACGTCGTCGAGCTCGAGACCGAAGCCTGTCAGGTAGAGCTGGACGTACTGGGTGAGAGACGAGTGACCAGCGGAGAGGATGAAACGGTCACGGCCGATCCATCGAGGATCGGCCGGATCGACGTTCATGACCTTGTTGTAGAGGAGGTACGCGGCGGGTGCGAGCGAAATGGCGGAGCCGGGGTGTCCGGATCCGGCTTGCTCGACGGCGTCTGCCGCGAGGAGCTTTGCGGTCTTCACAGCTGCATCATCAATATGGTCCCATTGAAGTGTCACGTCGGCCTCCAGCCGTATATAGGCCCCAACATCGGGGAAAGGAAATGGTTACCGGGTCACATATTAGCGAAAATGTACGAACGCGCATAGGGATTGCGCACATTTGTTGGAATCTCGCTTACTCTGTCGCTATGACCTCCCTCGAAGCAACCGTGAACGAGTGGGTGGACTATCTTCGCGTCGAGAAAGGCGCGTCTGCTCACACTGTTTCCAACTACCGCCGCGATGCGTTGCGTTATGCCCACGACCTGGGTGAACGCGGCGTGGTCAGTCTCGCTGACGTGAATGCGCGTGACATCGAGGATTACACGATGAGGCTCGCGTCAGGGGAGGTGACCGGAAGTCCCGCAGCGGCCTCGTCGGTCGCCCGTGCCTCGGCAGCGATCCGAGGCCTGCATAAGTATGCGCTCGCGGAAGGCCTCGTAGGGGTCGATCCAGCAGCCCAGCTGCGTGCGCCGCGCCAAGGACGTCACCTGCCTAAAGCCTTGACGGTTGACGAGGTTGGCCGCCTCCTTGACGTCGCCCACGCGGACGACTCACCCATCGGCCTGCGCGACTGCGCGCTGCTGGAGCTGCTCTATGCGACGGGCGCGCGCGTGTCAGAAGCCGTGAGCCTGAGCGCGGACGACCTCGACCTCGACGGGGATGTGCCAGTCGTACGCTTGTTCGGCAAAGGCCGCAAGGAACGGATCGTGCCCGTTGGTTCTTTCGCGGTCGAGGCCGTGGAAGCCTACCGGGTACGCGCTCGTCCCGCCCTGGCTGCGCGAGGCCGGGGGGCCACCGCGTTCTTCCTCAACTCCCGGGGCGGCCCGCTCTCGCGCCAGAGCGCATGGACTGCTATCCGGCGAGCAGCCGAGGCCGCGCAGCTGGGGGAGAGAATCTCCCCCCACACGATGCGTCATTCATTTGCCACCCATCTCCTCGAAGGCGGCGCGAGCGTGCGCGAGGTACAGGAGCTGCTGGGGCATTCCTCGGTGGCAACCACGCAGATATATACGGCGGTGACCGCCGCAGCTCTGCGCGAGGTTTTTACACTCTCGCATCCCCGGGCGCGTGGCACCAACGAGATACCCGACCAATGACCTAGGATGGTGACGTGACCGAGAATTCGCATCCGACGCTGACGAACGATCTGCCCGACGGACAGATCGATTTTCCTGTGCCCGCGCCCCTGATGGGCCACGGACCCGCACGCGTGATCGCGATGTGTAACCAAAAGGGTGGCGTCGGTAAGACGACGACCACGATCAACCTGGGTGCCGCGCTGGCTGAGTACGGTCGCCGCGTGCTGATCGTTGACTTTGATCCGCAGGGTGCCGCATCCGTGGGCCTGGGGATTAATACCCTCGACATGGACCAGACTATCTACACGCTGCTCATGAACCCGAGGGCCGACGTTCACGCGACAATCTGCCAGACAGCCACGGAAAACCTGGATATCCTCCCGGCGAATATCGACTTGTCCGCAGCCGAGGTGCAGCTCGTGAACGAGGTCGCGCGTGAGAGTGCCCTGGCCCGCGTGCTGCGCCACGTGGAGGCGGAGTACGACGTTATCCTCATTGACTGCCAGCCCTCGCTGGGCCTGCTTGCCGTGAACGCGCTGACTGCCGCGCACGGCGTCATCGTGCCTGTAGAGGCCGAGTTCTTCGCGCTGCGCGGCGTAGCCCTGCTGGTCGAGACCATCGAGACGGTGCGTGATCGCATCAACCCGCGTCTGAAGATCGACGGTATTGTCGCGACGATGGTCGACCTGCGCACGTTGCACTCGCGTGAGGTTCTCGAGCGCCTGCAGGAAGCCTTTGGTGATCTCATCTTCGACACACGCATCGGGCGAACGATCAAGTTCCCGGACGCGTCCGTCGCGACGGAACCCATCATCTCCTACGCGCCCAACCACGCGGGAGCGCACGCGTACCGCCGACTGGCGCGTGAAATCATCGCCCGTGGCGACGCTGCCTGACACGATCGAGGTTCAGGGGGAGTTCGAGCTTTTCGCCGTTTCCCTCCCCGTCTTCGAGGGGCCTTTCGACCTGCTCCTGTCGCTCATTGCGCGCAAGAAGCTCGACATCACCGAGGTGGCGCTCGCCCAGGTGACGGACGAATTCATCGCCTTCATGAAGGCGTCTCCTGACCTGTCTCGTACGACGGAGTTCCTGGTGATCGCCGCGACTCTCCTCGACATGAAGGCCGCGCACCTGCTGCCTCGTTTTGAAGAAGACGAGCAGGCGAGCGATGCCGACCTGGAGGCCCGCGATCTGCTGTTTTCCCGACTCCTGCAGTACCGCGCCTTCAAAGAAGCCTCGAAGGACCTCGGCGAACGCATGAAGCACTTCGAGGCCTACGTGGCGCGCGACGTCCCCCTGGAGCCGCATTTTGCGACCCTGCTACCCGAACTCGCGTGGATTACGAGTCCGCAGGACCTCGCACGCCTAGCCGCCGACGCACTCACCGCCTCGGTACCCACCGTCCAGGTTGGGCACCTGCATGACCCGGTTGTGCCCGTGCGTGAACAGGCACGCGTCGTAGCGACCGCCCTCGCGGCGGAGGGACAGATGACGTTCCATGACCTCGTTGCCGACGCTGCGACGCGCGCCGTTGTCGTCTCCCGCTTCCTGGCATTGCTAGAGCTCTACCGGCGTGGTGTTGTCGAGTTCGCCCAGGACGAGGCCCTGGGAACCCTCACGATCACGTGGACTGGGACCGATGCGGAGGTCGATATCGACGTGGATGACGACATCGGTCAGGCGAGCGCGGGCGGGGCCCCGGCCTCGTCGGTGGATGAGGAATCTGCAGCGGAAGGAACCGATACCGATGAGTGAGTACGATCTGCGCGCCCCGATTGAGGCGATCCTCATGGTCACCTCCGAACCCGTGACACCCGAGGACCTGGCAGTCGCGCTGGGAACGGAGGTTGCGGACGTCGAGGCAACGCTGCGCGCCCTGGCGCGCGAGTACCTGGGAGATGGCGGTGCCCGAGTCCGCGGCTTCGAGCTGCGCGAAGTGGCGGGCGGCTGGCGCATCTATTCCGCGCGCGCCTACGCCGACGTCGTCGGACGTTTCGTTGTCGGCTCCTCCCACGCGCGGCTCTCACAAGCCGCACTCGAAACGCTGGCGGTCATTGCCTACCGCCAGCCGATCTCGCGCGCTCGGATCGCCCGTATCCGCGGCGTCAACGTCGATGGCGTCGTGCGCACCCTCCTTGCCCGAGGACTCGTGGAAGAGACAGGTACGACACCGTCCGGGGCGCGCCTATACGGCACGACCGCGGAGTTTCTTGAGAAAATGGGGATGACGAGCCTGTCGGAGCTGGTACCCTTGGCACCTTACTTGCCGAGCGCCGATGCGCTGGATGAATTGGAGGAAGAACTATGAGGGCTAACCCTTACACCGAGGGGGGCGTGCGCCTGCAGAAGGTACTCGCCCAGGCCGGCGTCGCGTCCAGGCGCGCGTCCGAACAGATGATCGCGGATGGCCGCGTGAGCGTCGACGGCACGGTCGTGCGCAGCCAGGGAGTGCGCGTTGACCCCGCAACGCAGGTCATTCACGTCGACGGCGAGCGCCTGATTCTCGACGAGACGAAGCACATCGTGCTGGCCGTCAACAAGCCGATTGGGACCGTCTCTACGATGAGTGACCCGGAGGGACGCCCCTCGATTGCCGATCTGATCGCTGATTACCCCGAGCGCCTCTACCACGTGGGTCGCCTCGACATCGATACGTCCGGTCTGCTGCTGCTCACCAACGATGGCGAGCTAGCGAATCGCCTCACCCACCCTAAGTATGAGATCCGCAAGACCTACGTGGCACGCCTGCACGGCGACGTGAAGCCCGGCGTCAAGCGTAAGCTCATGAACGGTATCGAGCTGGAGGACGGCCCCATCAAGGTTGACGCCTTCCGCATCGTTGACACCTACGGCGACATCACGACCGTTGAGATCGTCGTGCACGAGGGCCGCAACCGCCTGGTGCGCCGCATGATGGAGGCCGTCGGCTACCCCGTGCGTGAACTCGTGCGCACCGGCTTCGGCCCAATCTCCCTCGATCACCTCAAGCAGGGCACGACTCGCCGAGTCAAAGGCAATGCCTTGACTGCGCTGTACGGGGCCGTCGGCCTGTGAGCGCACCCACGCGCGTCGTCTCCACGGTCGGTCCGGTTCTTATCATCGGTTCGGGCCTCCTGGGTGCATCCCTCGGCCTGGCGTTGCGAGCCGGGGGAGTGCGCGTCTACCTCGAGGACGCGTCGCCGACTTCTCTGCGCCTTGCGTCCGACGTGGGCGCGGGAGTCGCCTTCGGTGACGCTATCGACGAGGCCGGGGTGGCCTACGCGGATGCGGGAACGGATGCGCCCGGTTACGAGGCTCCGCGCATCGTCGTGGTGGCTACGCCTCCTGACGTCGCTGATCGTGTCATCGTGGATTCTCTCCTGCGTTTCCCAGGAGCGATCGTCACGGACGTCGCCTCGGTGAAGGACGCCGTCGTCGCCGACGTGCTCGCGACGATTGAGGAACGCGGCCTGGAGGGCGCGGCGTGCCGGTACGTGGGATCCCACCCGATGGCTGGCCGCGAGCGCTCCGGTGCTGGTGCGGCCGACGCCGACCTGTTTTACGGACGGCCGTGGGTTATCGTGGCGCACGAGACGACGTGGCCGCGCGCGCTGCTGGCCGCGCGTGCTCTCGCGACGGACGTGGGTGCCGTGCCCCTGGAGATGAACGCGGGGACGCACGACCATGCGGTGGCGCTGGTGTCTCATGTGCCGCAGCTGGTGTCTTCAATGCTGGCGGCACGCCTCGTGGATGCTCCAGCGCAGGCACTCGGTCTGGCCGGGCAAGGGTTGCGCGATACGGCGCGCATTGCGGCGTCGGATCCTCGCCTGTGGACGGCGATTCTGGCGGGGAACGCGGGGCCGGTGGCCTCGATTCTGCGTGAGCTACGCGCTGACCTGGACGATCTGCTGCACCACTTGGATTCGGCGGCCGAGCTGGGGCCGCTGCGCGGCGGCAGCGTTGGCGCGATCAATCGCGTCATGACGGCCGGAAACCAGGGCGTGGCACGTATCCCCGGCAAGCACGGCGGTGCCCCCTCACGGTACCGTGAGGTCGAGGTGCTCATCCCGGACGAGCCGGGTGCCCTCGGTCGTCTGTTCAGCGAGCTAGGCGAGGCCTCGATTAACATCGAAGACCTGGTTCTTGAGCACTCTGCGGGCGCGCAGGCCGGCGTCGCTCGCGTCATGATTGATCCGGCGGTCGCTGACCGCTGCGCCGCAGGCCTGCAGGAGCGGGGCTGGCGGCTCATCACCCATTAGAACAACCTCGATGAGGAGAATGAACGGATGAACGACACGCTGCGTCAGGATGCGATCTCGCGCGTTGGTATTACCATTGCGATCGATGGCCCTGCGGGTTCGGGTAAGTCCACGGTGTCCAAGGAACTGGCGTCGCGACTGGGCATTGGTTATCTCGACACGGGGGCGATGTATCGCGCGCTGACGTGGTACGTGCTGGACCGCGGCATCGACCTCGAGGATACGGACGCGGTCGCCGCAGCTGCCAACGAGATGCTTCTGCGCTTGCAGTCCGATCCCGCCGACCCGCACGTGTGGGTGGGGGAGACCGAGGTGACCGCCGCGATCCGTGAACCCCGCATCGCCTTGGCGATTAAACACATCTCCACGAATCTGAAGGTGCGCGCATGGATGGCTGCAGAGCAGCGTCGTCGCATGATGGAGGCACGTCAGCAAGGCTCTGGCATGATCGCCGAGGGGCGCGACATCACGACCGTCGTGTGTCCGGATGCAGACGTGCGTATCCTGCTGCTGGCTGACCAGGAGGCGCGTCTGCGTCGGCGCACCCTGGAGCTCTACGGTGACGTGACGGAGGAGCACATGGAGATTGTGCGCGCCCAGGTTGAGGGCCGCGACAAGGCCGACTCCGCCGTCTCTGAGTTCATGACCGCCGCGCCCGGCGTCGAAACAGTCGACTCGACCGGCCTGGACATCGCCGGCGTGTGCGAGGCCATTCTGGCCTACGTGGATGAGGATCTGGCCGCTCGCGAAGCCTGAGCGCATAACGTCAGTGAGGGGTCCGAGCGTATCGCTCGGACCCCTCGACATTGTTGTTTGCGGACTGAGGGTCGTTTATGCCGGTGTCGTTCGACACGCCCTCATCGTATTTCCATCGGTTTCGGGCGGGCCGGGTGAGGGTCGCAGTCTAGCGATAGGTGGGCGGGTACTGGCCGTAGCCCTGTCCGCCCTGCTGGGGCGGATAGTATCCCTGCTGGCCGGGAGCGCCCCCATACCCGTAGCCGGTGTTTGGCATCGTCGATGTGCCACCGCCGTTCGGCTGGTAGGGCATCGCTTGCGCTCCGGAAGAAACCCCGCCGTTGTAGGTGGGGGTGACCGCGCCATACTGAGGCCCAGCGGGACCTCCGTAGGTGGGAGGGTTCTGTTGCAGTCGCCCCTGTGCAATCCGGCTACGCCTGCGACGGTTGTATACGTTCCAGACGCACAGGCCGATAAAGATAATCACCGAAATCGTCCCGAAGACCGGGTCGCTGCTTCCTCTTCCTCCGTGGTAGCGGAAGCGCCTCGTGGGCGCGAGAACGTTGTGGGACGAGGCCGGGGCTGGGCTCACCGAAACGGCGTCGGTCTGCGGGGCGACTGACGCGACAGCAACGATGGTACTAGCGGAGGTCGGCGCGGCCTGCACGGGCAGCGTAGGGACAGCAAGTGCCATCGTGCCGATGACGCATGCTGCGGCGAGCGAGAGAAAGCGACGGGATGTCATGGAGGCAGTTCCTTCCAATGGAACAACGGCAAATGGGATCCAGCGACAGTGTAGACCCATGCCTATGGGCACTCACCGTATTCCGACGGACGATACTGGTTCGTACGTGCCGTGTGCAGGATGAGACCACGGAACCATCACGATCCTGTGTCGCGGACCACTCTGCTCGGTTTGCGCTCGATTCGAAAGGTGCGCTATAGTTCTACAGGTCGCTGCGGCGACGAACTAAATACGGGCTGTGGCGCAGCTTGGTAGCGCACTTGACTGGGGGTCAAGGGGTCGTGGGTTCAAATCCCGCCAGCCCGACGATAAAATCGCGAGAACACTGAGTGTTCTCGCGATTTTTGTTGCTCATCCACGTGTGACAACGACGTGGACTCCAACGCGTTCCGCATGTGAACCCCCTGTTCTGTATGTGGGCTGTCTGTTTCGTACGTGGGCGGGGTTGCCTAGCTGGTCAGCCCATTGCCTCCTCGCACAGTGCGCTCCTACAAGCCTCAGACTGCAAGAAGGACACCCCAAGGCATACGAAGCACGAACCCCAGCAACACGACACGTCCTATAAGCCCATTTCCTCCGTGTGGAGTCCGGCGCGAGTGTTGAGCCGCCCAAAGTGCAGACTACCTCGGCGACAAGTGTCGGAAATGGGCTGTTGTGGGCGAGGTGGTCTGCGTTTTGGGATATTCCCTGTGATGGGCGACTGGCGTGCGCCTTGGTGGGCACGTGGTTGGGGGTGTTCGCGGTCAGGTGCCGTGCCTTGCTCGAACGTGAACCGTCTGTTCTGCACGTGGGCCGTCTGTTCCGTATGCGGGCGTGGCTGCCCAGGCTCGGAATAGCGGGTTAACGTGCGGATGAAGCACGGTCAGATGGGGAGCTGTTGGATGATCTGGATAATCCGAGCGTAGCGTGCGCGGTTTCTCAACTCCGCAGCAACGAACTCCATCACCCACCGACCACAATACCTGGGAATAACCGCATGTTCTAAAATCCCGCTGCTTGCGTTCCCTGAGGGACCTCTGTCCCGATTTTAATTTGTCAGACAATCTTTGTAATCGAAACGTGATGTGTCTATCAACTGGGTATCATCCTCGGTAAATGGCAGTTTGTGAGCAATTATCCGCAGATTTACGCGGATGAACGCGACTATGTCGCGATGTGAAGCGCATCATTTTATATGCGTGCATGAGCTAAACTGTGCCATAGGTCGAAGTTGTCGACGGGGATGATTTCGACCTACCTCGGCGGTTCGGCCCCTTCCGATACCGCCACAAACGGGTACATACCCACCCGGGCACCCCCGGCCTCGTCAATGGCGATGAGGCCGGGGAAACCCCGACACACTACTGCGACGGTCAGTTATTCGTCTGCGAAGACACCTCGTCCGGCTGCGTATCGGCGGGAATGAAGTCCTCAAGCGTGGCAGTCTGCGTGCCAGGATCATCGAATTCGGTCACGGTCGTCACTTCATCGACAGCAGCATCGGAGATGGCCGACGAAGTCGTCAGCCCCGATTGATCGACGATGGTGAGATGACGATGAGCATCAAGCTCAACCAGGAACAGATTCTCGAGGGCACCCGCACCCGCCTGCTCGAGCTCATCACGCAACCACTCTTCGCTGCGACCAGCCAACTCCATGTTCTCACTGACAATCTGACCGTTCGACACCAGGAGGTAATTCACGTCGCCTTCGTTCATACGCCGAACGGTCAGCGAACCGTTGGCTTCGCGTTGTGCGAGGCTGATGTCGCTCAGTGAAAAGATGCCCATGCCGCGTAGCTCTGCGAGAAACTCGACTGGGTCGAGTTTGTGATCCGAGCTGTCGAGCGCGTCATGAGTAAATCGCCCGCCCTCGATGATCCTGTACGCCTTTCCCATCACGAGCGAGCGGGTCGACATGAACTTCGACGTCAGGTAGTTCAGGCCGGAGATGATTCCAAAGGTGACGAGCAGGAAGCTGATGTACTCCGCGAACGAGAATGCTTGGTTGTAGATGACGCCGCCGATAATGCCACCGAGGATAAAGTTCCCGATAAAGTCGATCGGTGTCAGCTGGACCGTCTGCTGCTTGCCCGTGAGGCGCAGGTGGAGGACGATCAGGGTGACACCGATCAGGAGCTTAAAGACCGTCATTTCGAAACCGTGAATATCAAACATGACGGCAGTGTATCCAGTGCCGGATAGGGTGATTACGCGAGTGTGATCAATTGGTCGGATCAGCGTCGATGGCACCCTGGATGTCGTTGAAGATGAGGTTCGAAATCTCGACCTGCACCGTCTCCACCTGGGGCACGTCGCGCAGCAGCAGCGGATCATCCGCCGAAGTCTGCAGGGCAAGCGTGCCACAGCCGAACAGGCGGTCGTCGACATTCTTTTCCAACTGAACGTCGGAAATACGCGTGAGCGGAAGGTCATGACCCGTGCGAGTAAAGACGCCCTTGCGGGTGATAATGCGCTTGGTGGTCACCGTGTAGGTGGAACTGATCCACTTGACCCACGGGATCAACAGGAGGGGCACCGTCAGAACCAGAACCACGATCCAGATGGTCGGCAGCGCCCAGTAGCGCGAGTCTTCTGGGACGTAAAACGAACCGATAGTGGCTGCGAGCACCAGGAGAATCTCACCGATGATCTGAGGCAGGATGACCTTGATATGGGTGTGCATGTGTCGGACGACGACCTCGTCCTGGCTGAGGAGCTTCTTGGAAAGTGCCATGGTTCCATCATGCCAGATAACGACCCCACACGAGCATATGGGTTAGACCGGTCGGCGGTGTGTACCCACGATGTCGGTGTTGACGATGCCGATTGCGGCCATGAGAGCGAGCATCGTCGTGGGTCCAACGAAGCGGAACCCGCGCGCCTTCAAGTCGGCAGCCAGGGCACGCGATTCGGGCAGAGCTGTGGGAACCTCGACCGCACAGGTCGGATGCGGGTCGGCATCGGGACGATACGACCACACGAGCGCTCCCAGGTGGGCGGCGTCGGGGGAGTGGGCCTCATCCACGTCACGCAGGGCGAGCGTGGCCCGCGCATTCGTGATCGCAGCCTCGATCTTGCGGCGGTTGCGGATAATGGCGGGGTTTGATACGAGGTGTTCGATGTCCTCATCAGTGAAGGCGGCGACGGCGTCGGGTCTGAAGCCTGCGAAAGCCTCCCGGAATGCATCACGTTTGGCGAGGACAGTGCGCCACGACAGGCCTGCCTGAAATCCTTCGAGGGCGAGACGTTCAAACACGCCGACCTCGTCGTGGACCGGCACCCCCCACTCGTTGTCGTAGTAGTCACGCAGGAGGCGGTCATGGGACGCCCAGGTGGGACGCACGAGGCCATCCTCGCACAGCGTCAGGCCATCGGGAAGGGGAATGGAAATCGGGCATTCAACAGAGGCGTTCATAGCCCCATCCTGCGCGTTCCCCTCGCGTTCGGGCAAACGCCACTGTGCCCCCTGTGGATAACGCCGCCACGCGCACCACCCCTGTGGATAGGGCGATGCGCGCGTCAGTTATGCACAGGAGATGTCCCTAGCGGCGGCGCTTTTCGCGCACACGCACCGAGATCTGGATAGGCGTGCCCGTGAAGCCGAAGGTTTCGCGCAGACGACGCTCGATGAAGCGGCGGTAGCCCGGATCCAGGAACCCGGTCGTAAACAGGACAAAGCGCGGGGGCTTGCTCGACGCTTGCGTGCCAAACAGGATGCGGGGCTGCTTGCCTCCGCGCAGCGGGTGCGGATGCGCGGCCACGAGCTGGCCGAGGAACGCGTTGAGCTGGCCCGTCGGGATGCGGGTTTCCCAGCCTTCGAGGGCGGCGTCGAGCGCGCGCACGATGCGGTTTGTGTGCCAGCCGGTCTTGGCCGCCAGGTTGATACGCGGTGCCCACTGGACCTGCACCAGTTCTCGCTCCAGCTCGTTCTTGATCTCCTTCTGGCGATCCTCATCCACCAGGTCCCACTTGTTGGTGACGACGACGAGCGCTCGGCCTGCGTCGATGACCTGCTGGACGACGCGTACGTCCTGCTCGGTTAGGGGAGCGGACCCGTCGATGAGAACCAGGGCGACCTCGGCCTTTTCGATAGCGGCCTGCGTGCGGATGGACGCGTAGTAGTCCGCACCGGTCGTGCGGTGCATCTTACGGCGGATGCCGGCGGTGTCGACGAACCACCAGGAACGTCCGTCCAGCTCGATGAGTTCGTCGACGGGGTCGCGGGTTGTACCCGCAAGCTCGTTGACGACGACGCGCTCGCCACCAGCCAGCGAATTGAGCAGTGAGGACTTGCCGACGTTGGGACGGCCAACCAGGGCGACGCGGCGCGGGCCACCGGAGGGTAGCGCCGAGGCCACGGCGGATTCTGTCGGCAGGACATCCATGACGACGTCGAGGAGGTCGCCAGTGCCACGCCCGTGCAGCGCGGAGATCGCGTGGGGCTCACCCAGGCCGAGGCTCCACAGGTAGGCAGCGTCAGCCTCCTGCAGGGGAGAATCGACCTTGTTGGCGGCCAGGATGATCGGCTTCTTCTTCGAGCGCAGCATCTCGACGATACGCTCATCCGATGCCGTCACGCCGACCGTCGCGTCGAGGACCAGTACGACCGCGTCGGCCAGGTCCACGGCGATCTCGGCCTGCTCGGCGACCGAGCGATCCAGGCCCTTCACGTCGATTTCCCAGCCGCCCGTGTCCACCAGCGTGAAGTCACGCCCGGCCCACTCAGCGGGGTAGGAGACACGGTCGCGCGTCACGCCGGGCGTGTCCTGAACAACGGCCTCGCGGCGTCCCAGGATGCGGTTCACCAGGGTGGACTTGCCGACGTTGGGGCGACCGACGACGGCGAGGACTGGCAGGCCCGCCGCGACGTTGCCGGAATCGTCGAACTCAACCTCGCCGGACAGCAGCGCTAAGTCCTCGTCATCCAGGTCGAACTGGTCGAGGTTGGCGCGCATGACGCGGGCGCGGGCCGCAGCGTCATCGTCGGTCAGGTCGATCATCTCGGACGAGGCCGGGGCATGGTCCGCGGTGTAGGCGTCGGCTGCGTCGTCCCCGGGAATGTGGGTCGCGCCGTGCTGCGTATCGAAGTCGTTCACCCGCCCAGTCTACGGTGTGGCGCGCCGCGCGGGTCGGATGGGGACCCCCGTGGCGCGCCAGTTCACAGGTTTATTACCGCTACTCGTGGGAGCGCACGTCGCAGGCGAGGACCTCGGCGGCGACGGGCACGTCGTTGTAGCGGTGGTGGATTCCTTGGATTTCCTGGTACCACTCAGCACCCTTGCCCGTAATGATGACGGTGTCGCCGGGCTTGGCCGCCAGGATGGCGCGGCGCACGGCGTCGCGTCGGCACGTCGTAACCTCGGTGACGTCCTCCATGCCGGGGCGCACGGAGGCGATGCCACGCAGCAGATAGTCACGGATGGACTGAGGATCCTCGGTGCGCGGGTTCTCGTCTGTGACCCACAGGATGTCGGCCTCGCGCGCCGCGATCTGCGCCAGATGCTCACGCTTAGTCGCGTCGCGGTCGCCGTCGGTGCCAAAGACGATGACGACTTTGCCGGGGGTCAGCTCGCGCGTTGAGCGCAGCGTCCACTCGAGAGCCTCGGGGGTGTGCGCGTAGTCGACGATCACGAGGGGCTGGGCACCGGGGGTAGGGTTGACCTTCTCCATGCGTCCGGGGATCTGAGGAGCATTTTCGACGGAAGTGATGACGTCGGCCAGGTCGATGCCCAGGGCCACTGCGGACACGATGGCGACCGCGGTGTTTTGGACGTTGACCTCACCCAGGATAGGCATTGCAACGCGGTGGCCGACGCCAGTGGGGTCGACGAGCGTGAAGACCGTGCGCCCGATGGACTGGTCTGGCGCGATGTCACGGACCTGCCAGTCGGCGCTTTCGCGCGTCAGGGCTGACACGGTTGTCACCGGTACGGTCGCCTGTTCGGCCAGGCGACGACCCCATTCGTCGTCGACGCACACGACGCCGGCGCGGGAGTGCTCGGGGGTAAACAGCAGGGCCTTGGCAGCGAAGTAGTGCTCCATGTCGCCGTAGTAGTCCAGGTGGTCGTGCTGCAGGTTCGTGAAGGCGGCGACGTCGAAGACGATGCCGTCGACGCGGTGCAGGGACAGGGCGTGCGCCGACAGCTCGATAACACCGGCACCGCAGCCGTACTGCTCGGTCGCGGCCAGGATGCGGGCGATGACGGGAGCCTCGGCGGTCGTGCGCACGGCTTCGAACGAGATTGGCCCGACGTGGGTTTCCACAGTGCCGCACAGGGAAGCCTCGGGGAAACGCGAGGCGATGGCCGCGCGCATCAGGTACGAGGTCGTCGTCTTGCCATTCGTGCCCGTCACGGCCATGGTCGTCAGCCGCGAGGCCGGGGCCGAGTAGACGTTGTCACACAGGGCGGGGACGACGCCTCGCGGATCAGCCACCTGAACGACCGGCACGCCCAAGCCTCGCTCACGGGCCTGCTCGCGGCCGGCCTCATCCGTGAGAATCACGGTGGCACCGGCTTCGATGGCCGCGTGGGCGAAGCGGATGCCGTGCTGGGTCAGGCCGGGGATCGCCACGAACATCCAGTCGGATTCGCAGTCATCGGAGGACACGGTCACGCCCGAGATCGCCAGGTCGGCGGTGTCGAGCGGCGTGGGGGCGCCGTCCGCGCCGTAGAACCCCTGGACCTCGAGGCCTGCCAGGGCACGCACGAGCGGGATCGGATCGATGGACGGGCGGATATCAATCACTGAGGTCATGTCTCTACTGTAGTTCGTCTACGCGCCCCCGTGTAGCACGCGCATGTTCAGTGACACAGTAGAATAGGAGTCATGCAGATCTTGACACGCAACGAAGCAACACACCGCGCTGCCACCCTCGAGGTGTCCGCCATCGACGTAACCGTTGACGTTTCGGGTGCCATGGACACCTCGCGAGAGACCTACCCCGTCACCTCCATTCTGACACTGGTCGCGCGCGAGGAACGCACATTCATCGACATCGCGGGGCAGGTCGAGACCGTCCTACTCAACGGAGCGGAACACCCCTTCGAGGATGACGAAGACCGTGTCTGGGTGTCCGGCCTGCCAGTGGGGGAGACCATCACCCTTGAGGTGCGCGCGCTCGCCCGCTACTCGCGCAGCGGTGAAGGCCTGCACCGCTATACGGATCCCGAAGACGGGGAGGTCTACCTCTACACGCAGTTCGAACCCAACGACGCCCACCGCGCGTGGCCGTGCGTCGACCAGCCAGACGTTAAGCCTGCGTGGACCTTCCACGTCATCGCGCCCCAGGATTGGGTCGTCTTCTCCAACGGCGTCGAGGTCGGCGGCGAGTCCGTCGCCGAGGGGATGACGCGCCGCGATTTTTCCACGACGCCCCCGCTGTCCAGCTACATCACCGCAGTTGTCGCGGGTCCCTGGGCGGTCATCGAGGGTCCCACGTGGAGCGGTGGCGCGAGCGACGGCGGGCACGTCGAGCTGCCCCTGCGCCTGGCCTGCCGACGCACGCTCGCGCGCTACCTCGACTCCGAGGACGTCTTTGAGGTGACACGCGCGGGCTTGGGCTTCTTCCACGAGCGCTACGGCATCACTTTCCCCTGGGGTTCCTACGACCAGATCTACGTGCCCGAATACAACTTGGGTGCCATGGAGAACCCCGGCTGCATTACCTTCAACGAGTCCTACATCTCCCGCTCCACGCCGACCTTTTCCGAACGCCAGCGTCGCGCGAACACGACCCTGCACGAGATGTGCCACATGTGGTTCGGTGACCTGGCAACCCCAGCATGGTGGGACGACCTGTGGCTCAAGGAGTCTTTCGCAGAGAACCAGGGGGCCAGCGCAATCGCAACAGCGACCCAGTACACGGGGGAGTGGGCGAACTTCGCGATGAACCGAAAGATCTGGGCCTACACGCAGGACCAGATGCCTACGACACACCCGATCGCCGCCGACATCCCGGACGTGGCCGCCGCTAAGACCAACTTCGATGGCATCACCTACGCCAAGGGGGCCGCCGTCCTCAAGCAGCTGGTCGCGTGGGTTGGAGAGGATGCCTTCTACGAGGGTGCCCGACGCTACTTCGACAAGCATCGCTTCGGTGCGACCAGCCTGGGTGACCTGCTCGAGGCACTCGAGGAGGCTTCCCACCAGGAGTTGGGTTCGTGGAAGAGCGCCTGGCTGGATACTCCCGGCCCATCGACGCTGTCTGCCTCGTGGGAAACCGACCCCGTCGGCGCAATCACGAACTTCACGCTCCATCAGGGTGGCGAGGCATGCGGCGGTGTCCTGCGTCCCCACCGTGTGACCGTCTCGACCTGGCGTGCAGCCGACGGTACCCTCGAGCGCACCCATGTTTTCGACGTGCGCATCGACGCCGAGAACGCACCCATCGACCCCGAGGGAGTGCTCGCCATTCCGGGTGGTGCTGCCTTCGTTGACCTCGTCGTCATCAACGACGACGATCTCACCTACGCGATCTCTCGTCTGGATGAGCGCTCCACCGACGTCACCCTGGCCTACGTCGGCACGATCAACGCACCCATCACCCGAGCGGTCGTCTGGGCGTCCCTGTGGAACGCGGTCCGCGACGGCCTGCTTGATCCGCGCCGCTTCATCGCTTCCGTCCTGGGCGCTGTGCCCACCGAGACCGAACCTGCGATCCGCGACCGTCTGCTGCTCTTCGTGGCCGAGGCCCTGTCCTCCTTCCTGCCCGGAAGTGTCCGCGCCGAGTCGCACGACCAAGTGCTGGCTACCACCATTCGCTTGGCGAAGGAATCCGTCGCCAGCGACGCGGACGCGTGGCGTGCCTACACGCGCGCGTTCATCGCTGAGTTCGCCGCCCGAGGCGGAGACGAGTACGAGGCCATGGTGCGCGGCTTCGCTGCTGTCGATAACCCCGACATTGCCTGGCGTGCGCGCCGAGCGCTGGCTGCCCGAGGCCTCGTTGACGAGCAGACGATCCTCGCCTGGCGTGATGCTGATGGTTCCGGAGAGGCTGCCCGTATGGCTATCGAGGCTATCGCCTCCCTGCCCGAGGAGACAACCCGCTCCCGTGCCTGGGCATCGGTGATGTCCGATACCCTATCCAATGACTACTTGAGCGCGACCCTTGCGGGTCTCCAGGCATCCTCCTGGGAGGGAGCCTCCGGTGTGACTGAGGCCGTGGCGTGCATGCGCGAATACTGGGAGAAGCACACGATCGGCATGGCGCTGCGCTACGTGAGCGGCGTGCTCGACCTCGGCGTCGACGTAACGCGTGAAGGCAGCGTCGAAGCCAGTGTGACACTGCTGCGCTCCTGGCTTGACACCCACGAGGACGCCCCAGCACAGCTGCGCCGCATCGTCGTCGAGCATCTCGACGACTTCGAGCGCCGCGAGCGCGTCCAGCACCGCTGGGAGCACGATCAGTGACACTGCACGAGGAGCACCACGAGGAAGCAGGGGACGAGAACGAGGCTACCGGGGCCTCGGGACTGGACCCCGCTGCATCGATGTCACTCCTAACATCGATGCTGACCAACCCCCTCGACGCGGGCTACGAGCACTACAGAGCTGAGCACGGACCCACGCCAAACCGATTCGTCGGGCGGCTGGGCGTGTTCGTCGTTGCTGTTGCCCTCGGCTTCGGATCCGTCGTGGCCACCGTCTCCCTGCGTACCCCCGTCGGGGACGTCAAGGCTGACCTCAAGCATCAGGCGGCGCAGCGCTCCGCTCAGGTCGCGACCCTGGACGACGAGGTGCAGTCCCTCGGGCGTGCGATCGACGGATACTCTCGCTCCGGGCCGACCACACAGACCGACCATGCTCTTGCTCTGGCGACTGGGTCGAGCGCCGTGAGCGGCCCCGGCATCACCGTGACCCTGACGGACCGAGCCACGCCCGGCAAGAGGAGCGGTGCCGTGCGCGACCAGGACCTGGCTATGGTCGTCAACGCCATGTGGGGTGCTGGTGCTGAAGCGGTGTCGATCAACGGGCAGCGGATCGGACCGACCACCTTCGTGCGCACGGCGGGTTCCGTTATCCTGGTGAACATCACGCCCGTGTCCTCCCCCTACGTCGTCAGCGCCATCGGAGACTCGAACGCGCTGTCCGTCGCCCTCGTACGCGGCAACACGGGCGACTATCTGTCCGCAGCCCAATCGGTGACCGGCATGACCGTCTCCACAAAGGTTGCGCCTTCCCTCTCGATGGACGCGCTCGCCCCGACCACCCCCCAATACGCCACACTTCTCACCGCTTCGACCGAAGGAGCCACATCGTGATTGCCGTCATCGGATTGATCATCGGAATCGTCCTGGGCATCCTGCTTGACCCCACCGTTCCCGCCTGGCTTGCGCCCTTCCTACCCGTTGCCGTTGTCGCAGGCTTGGACGCACTGTTCGGCGCGGGGCGCGCGTGGCTCGAAGGAAGGTTCGCGGACCGTGTGTTCGTCACGTCTTTCTTCTGGAACGTTGTTGTTGCCTGCCTCCTGGTGTTCCTCGGTTCTCAGCTGGGCGTGGGATCAGCTATGACAACCGCCGTCGTTGTGGTCCTGGGCATTCGTATCTTCTCCAATACCGCATCCATTCGCCGACTCCTGCTGAAGGCCTGATATGAGCGACCAGACGCCCCGTGCGATCCCCGTAGCCGATGATGCCGCGCCAGAGAGCCTCGCCGAGGCCTCGTTCGAAACGGCTACCGCCACCCACAAGCGCTCCGATCACCGCGAGCCCCACGCGGGACCCGGACTCTGGGCGCGCGCACGAGAAGCCTTCTTCGCTCTGCCGCGCGGCCTGCACATCGTCATACTCATCATTTTTATGATCCTCGGTTTCGCCCTGGCAACACAGGTACGTGCCCAGCATTCCGACCCTCTTGAGGGACTCTCCGAGCAGGACCTTGTCACCCTCCTGGACGAGCTGGGTACCCAGGAGCAGAACCTGCAGGGTAGGCGCGCTGAACTCGCCGGCGAACTCGATGATCTCCAAAGCGCTGCTAGCGAGGCGGACGCGCGCGAGCAGGCGTCCGCGAAGGCAGCGTTGCAGGCTCAGATCGCTGCGGGCACGGTTGCTGTCCAGGGACCGGGGGTGACTATCTCAGTCGCGGATCCCGGTGCTTCCCTCAGCCCCACCCAGTTTGTCATGACGCTGGGGGAGTTGCGTAATGCCGGTGCCGAGGCCATTGATCTGAATGGGGTGCGCCTCACGATGCGCTCGGCTTTCACCGGTCAGGCGGGTGGAATCATCGTCGATGGCACCCCGATCGCGGCGCCATACACGTGGACGATCATTGGTGACTCTCAGACGATTGCCACCGCGCTGGAAATTCAGGCGGGTTCCGCCTCACAGATGCGCGCAAAGGGGGCCGTGGTGACAATCACCCCGACCGATTCGGTGACGATTCACTCCCTCGCCACGCCGCGTCCGGCTCAGTACGCAACCTATGAATAAACGCCCCCCGGCCTATAATGAATGTGGAGGTCACCGTGCCCGTGCTTGCGGGATGGTGAACGTTTACACTTATATGACAGTCCCGTTATGAGACCTTTGGAGCGCACCATGTCCGACAACCAGCCTTTTGACCCTACAGCAACGTCCGTTTTCGGCCTGATGCCCCTCACGGATGACGTCGAGGAGGCCCCGGTTGCTCTCTCTGCCCGTGATCGTGAGGCTGTTGAGGCGCTGCCCGCCGGATCGGCCCTGCTGATCGTTCAACGTGGTCCCAACACGGGTGCCCGTTTCCTCCTCGACCCCGATGTGACGAACGCCGGTCGCTCGCCCCGAGCCGATATCTTCCTCGATGATGTGACCGTGTCGCGTAAGCACTGCCAGTTCATCGCCTCGAACGGTCGCCACATCGTGCGCGATTCGGGGTCACTCAACGGCACCTACGTCAATCGTGAGCGCGTTGACTCCGTCGAGCTGCGTGCAGGCGACGAGGTTCAGATCGGCAAGTATCGCCTGACCTATCAGCCGTCGACCAAGCAGGCCTGACGTGACAGGATCGGCTGCTCGTATCCGCGACGCGCGCCCCACTGCGGGCGTGTCGTCGTGGCCTCACGACGCCGATCATTCCCCTGAGCTGTCGATCGGGCGCGTCGTTGAGGAGTTGGCGGAAGAGTTCCCCGCGATCTCCCTGTCGAAAGTCCGCTATCTAGAGAGCGAGGGACTCGTGAACCCCGCGCGCACGGGGGCGGGCTACCGCAAGTACTCCGCCGCAGACGTGGAGCGTCTTCGCTACGTCCTGGCTGAGCAGCGTGACTCGTTCACTCCTCTAAGCGTGATCCGCTCGCAGCTTGATGCCCTCGACGCTGGCCACACGCCCACACGTCGTCGCGTCGCTCAGGTCGTATCCTCCGAAGGGCATACCGTGTCTTTGGGCGGGCGCCGCGCGATTCCGGCCAGCGATCTAGCTGACCTGACGGGTGTCGATATGGACACGCTTGAACGCTATTCTCGCCTCGGCTTGATCACCCCGGACTTGGCGGGGTATTTCCCGGCTCGGTGCGTTCATGCTGTCACTGCGATCGCGCGCCTAGAGTGCGCGGGTGTTGACGTGCGTGTCTTGCGCGCCGTTCGTCAGGGTGCGGAGCGCAGCGCAGATATCATCGACCAGACGGTGTCCTCCCAGAGGGGACGAGGCCGTGGCGCTGACCGCGAGCGGGCACGTGCGCGGGCGATTGAGCTGGGTGATTTATTCGCTGAGCTGCATCGCGAGATGCTGACGGTGGCAGTGTCGGCGCTGTCCGATGAGGGGATCTGACTCTCATCGTTAATCTCCATCTTTAACCTCAAGGTTAGACGCGCCGGGAGGGTCGTTGACCACCCATCGTCGGTGCACTACCGTAGTCCTGTTCTCATCCATACCCAACGTCAAGGAGTCCCACAGTGAGCGCACAGGCCAGCGCCGTATCTCGGCAAGGCATGCTTTTCGGCGACCCGCTTGAGGGCATTGAAACGGATGAGGTCGGCTATCGCGGACCCATCGCGTGCAGCGCCGCTGGCATCACCTATCGCCAGCTGGATTACTGGGCTCGCACCGGTTTGCTTCAGCCCTCGATTCGTGCAGCGCGCGGTTCTGGATCTCAGCGCCTCTACTCATTCCGAGATATCCTGGTTCTGAAAATTGTGAAGAAGCTCCTGGATGCAGGCGTGTCCCTGCAGCAGGTGCGTGTGGCCGTCGGCTCCCTGCAGAACAGGGGAGTGGATGACTTGGCGTCGATCACCCTTATGAGCGATGGAGCTTCCGTCTACGAGTGCACATCGACCGACGAGGTCATTGATCTTCTACAGGGCGGTCAGGGCGTTTTCGGTATCGCTGTGGGACGTGTCTGGCGTGAGGTCGAGGGGTCGCTCGCTAAGCTGCCGCTCGAGCGTCCCGACGGTGCCTACGTCGATGATTTGGCTGTGCGTCGTCACGTCAAGCGCACCGCCTCCTGAGTGCGAGGTGTCGAGCGAGCAAGGGTATGCGCCGCGCAACGGTCATGACATAAAGGCTGTGGGCCAGGCATCAAGCCTGGCCCACAGCCTTTCCTTGTTGGTGGGGAAAAGACGTCTACTTGCGGCCCAGCGGGCGGCGAATCGTGTAGGCGGTATCCAGGTCGGTGATCTCGACCGTCACCATGCCGTGCTCATCGACAATGTAAGACTCCTCGATGAGAGGTCCTTCCTCGGTGCGCACAACCTCGATCGATTCAAGGTCCACGTCGCTGCGGCGCAGGCTCTGATCAAAGGGGAAGATGACTTCACCGCAGGGCTGCAGGTCGCCGCGGGGCACCCAGGACTCGTCGAACGACGAGTACTCGACGAAGCGGAAGTAGCCGATGTTGTGCGCCGCTCGGTAGCAGCGCTTAATCGTCAGTGTCTCGCCGGGAGCAAGCTCCGTGTTGGGTTCGAGCAGCGTGTCGAAGGAGATGAAGGAGCCACCGTCGCGCTCACGGAACACGCCGACGCCGCGCGAGAGCTGCTCGCGCACCGTGTAGGCGGCTTCGGGATCGGCACCGATGGCCAGGCCGATGGCGGTCGAGGCTGCCGTGTGCGGAGAGCGGTGGACGCGGCGACCGAAGCGGGCACGCAGGATGCGCGCGACGAGCGGCAGCTGGGAGCCGCCACCCACGACGTACAGGCCTGCGACGTCACCGCCGAGCTGACCGACCCCGGAGGCATCGGGGACGAGCAGGGGTTCCATGGCCTCGACCGTTGCATTCACGAGCGGTGTTGCGGCGTCATAGAAGTCCGCGACGGGGATCGTCGTGGGTTCGCCGTTGACGGGTACGGTAATGAACTTCGACGAGGGGGAGAGGGCCTCCTTGGCGGAGCGAGCGTCCTCAATGAGGCGTTCCCACGCGGCGTCTCCGAGCAAACCGGAGTCAGTGCCCGCCGCTGCTGCGAGACGGTTCGCCAAAATGACGTCGAAATCATCACCGCCGACCAGGTTCAGGCCGCGCGATCCCAGGACCTCGTGCAGTGTACCGGTGGCCGACACGATAGAGGCGTCGAAGGTACCGCCGCCGAGGTCGTAGACGAGGATCGCGGTGCGCTTCGAGTTCAGGGTACCCGCGTGGCGGTGCGTGTACTCGAAGCCCGCAGCGGAGGGTTCGTTGACCATCGCGAGGACGTCCCAGCCTGCACGGCGGAACGCCTCGAGGGTCAGGAAGCGCTGCGCAGACCAGGCATGCGCGGGAATGCCGACGAGAGCCTCAAGCTTTTCCGAGGCGGGCACGGAGGCAACCGACGAGTTCGTGCGCACCGTGCGCGCGACATACGTCAGGAAGCCGGTGAGCGCGTCGAGTACGGAGATGCTGTGGTTGCCTAGGCGCAGCGTGGATGTGTCGGTAACCGACGGATCCGACAGCAGGCGCTTGAAGGAGCGCAGGTGGGGTGCACCCTCGCGGGCAGCATCCTCGGCGTCAAAGCCGTAGACGAGATGATCGCCGTCCAACGCGAGGATTGACGGAATGAAGTCCACCGTATCCTCGCGGTTGTTCACGAAAGAGACGATGGGGTAGTTCCCCCGATCAACAATAGCAATCGCGGTTGTCGTGGTGCCAAAATCTACTCCGAGTCTCATAGGACTAACCCTATCGCGCATTGTCAGCCTCTCCTAGAACGTCTCGCCGGTGCTTCGCACGTTTTTCAGTAACGTACGCTGTATAATTGTGACTAAGGTCCATGCGACCAGAAAATACGCCGTTCCGGCGATAGCGTCAACTACATAATGGTTACCCGTTGCGATAATCGTCATGATGGTCAAAATTGGATGAAAAATTACGATGAGGCGCGCCCACCATGAGCGCCACACGTAAGTTCCGAGCATACAAGCTACCCAGACCGACCAGCCCGTATGCATTGATGGCATGGCTCCGTAGGGGTTGGCGAGGGTGCCGAAGAGGTGAGAATACACGGAGGTGTGCTGGGCGACCGCATCCGTGATGCCGAACTCGGGAACGAGGCGTGGGGGAGCAAGTGGGTAGGTCCAGTAGTGATAAGCGCGCCCAGTGTCATGACGACGAGCGTCCAGCGGGCACGTGAATAGTGCTGCGGAGAACGGACCCACAGGGCGAGCAATGTAAGCCCGGTGAAGAGAAAGAACGTCACAGCGTATTGCATGGACGCCAGTGAGGCGAGCATTGGGTGGGTTGTAAGCCATGAGTTCACGGGCAGCTCAATGTCAATGCCGAGCGAGCGCTCAGTGGAGACGACGTCGCGCGCGTGTGCAACTGCGACGCTCTCGCTGGCTCGCGCCAGGAATGAGAGAACGGAATAGGTCAGGCAGGCGAGGGTGAGGACCAATACCTCCCGCACGGGATGTCTCGCTGTTTGCTGTGTGTGATGGTCCGTAGTCATGATCGTAACTCTAGCGCGTGCGCGTCGAGCAGGGGAGCTAATCGGACATAATATACATTATCGGATCGTTGGGGTGGGGTGAGAAGAGGGCGCGCAGTATTCCGCTTGACGCGTCCGATAGAATGGGTACGTTTCTTATCTACGTCCAGGAGGCTGTTATGGCTGACCGCGCACTGCGTGGCATGCAGATCGGTGCCAAGTCCCTCGAGTCCGAGGACGGCGTCGTTTTCGCCGATCGTTTCATTGTTCGTTACGCGTGCCCGAATGGACACGAGTTCGAGGTGACACTCTCCAGCGAAGCCACGGCTCCGGCGACCTGGGAATGTAAGTGTGGTCAAACCGCCGAACTTATCGGCGAAACTGAGGAAGATGAGGATAACAAGCCCGTTAAGCCTCAGCGTACGCACTGGGACATGCTGCTGGAGCGCCGCTCCATCGAGGAACTCGAGATCGTCTTGACCGAGCAACTCACCGCCTACCGTGAGGGTCGCTTGCGCCCCGAGGGGTCCTACCGCAAGGGCTAATCCCTACGAAACAGTGAACGTGCGGCCTGAGCCAGACGGCTCAGGCCGCCTTTTGTGACCATCGCCAGCTCCTCGACGAAAATCGACGAGTCGAGCTTCGATTCGCCCGCCATGCGCTCATCAAAGGTGATCGGCACCTCGACAATCGTCGCTCCCAGCGAGCGCTCGAGCTCCGCCATCTCCACCTGGAAGCCGAAGCCGGTCGTCTTCACGCGCCCCAGGATGCCATGCGTCGACAGGAAGGACGAACGGTGCACCCGCAGCCCTGCTGTCGCATCGCGTACGGGTGTCCCCAGACAAAAACGGACATAATAATTACCCGCCTTCGACAGAGCGACGCGCTCGGCCGACCAACCATTCACCTGGCCGCCACGCACCCAGCGCGAGCCGATGACGAGGTCCGGACGATCCGGCCCGCCCATACGGGACAGCAGTTTGGGCAGATCTACCGGGCGGTGCGAGCCGTCTGCGTCCATCTGGAGGATAAACGGATATCCATGCTCGATGCCCCAGCCCATGCCATCGACGTAGGCAGTGGCCAATCCTGACTTAGCGGGCCGGTGCAGGACGAACAGTCGTTCCTCCCCCGCGCGGCGCTCGTCGATCCACTCCCCCGTGCCGTCCGGCGAGGAGTCGTCGACGATGAGGACGTGCGCGGCCGGGACGTGGGTCCAGATCTCCTCCAGGATCGTCGGCAGCGTCGACATCTCGTTGTAGGTGGGGATCACAATAAGGGTGTTAGCGCCTTGGGGTGACGGAGAAAGACGCTGCTTTGTAGTCATGAGCCACATTCTGCCTGTTTTAACGAGTGGTCGCACGTGCTGCACGTTCGGCGATACCCCACCGGATCGCGCTCACCCATCCTGAGACAGCGATCAGCAGGCTGAGTCCCATGAACGCGAAGGGGAACGTCTCCCCCGCCCGGGCGGTCACAGTTAGGGAGGAACGCAGCGGCACATCGGCAACCAGCGTCGCCACAGACTCCGTGTCCGTAGAAGCGAGCACACTTCCATCGGGGCGGATCACATAGGAATGACCGGTCGTTGATGACTGGACGGCGCTGCGTGAGTACTCCATCGCCCGCATGCGCAACAGCTGGCCCTGCTGTGCGGACTCGCCGGAGGAACGGAAGTGATAGTTGTTCGACGGGGTGACAATCATCTGTCCACCGCGGGCTACGCCCTCGCCGATGACCGAGGGATAGGCACCCTCGAAGCAGATACCGACGGCCACGGGAACCCGGCGCCCGTCGCGAGCAGGCACCCTCATGAGCGGGGTTTCATCCCCGGCCTCCATGTCCTTGGCGGACTGGGCAGCTTCGGTGGCGAAGGACGCGATGAACTCGCGGAAGGGAATGAACTCACCGAAGGGCACGGGCACGTGCTTGGAGTAGCGTGCTTTCTCGTCGATTCCCACGCCCGGGCGCCAGATCGCAAGCCAATTCTTCACGCGGTCACGGTCGTTAAGGTTCGTGTAACCGATAAGGATCGGCGCATCCAGGGCCACTGCCGCCTTATCAACGATGGATCCGATATCGGCGAAGGCAACGGGATCACGATCCACCGATCCTTCGCCCCATAGGGTCACGTCGATCGGTTTGTCGATGACCGCAGGATCGGCTGCCAGGCTGAGCGAAGCCCGCATGTTATTGCTCGTCACCTCGCCCGGGTGGCTGTAGGCCCGCGGACCCGGCAGAGCGATGTCACCCTGAACGATGCCGACGCGCAGGTAGCCCTCCTCGGCCTTGTTCGACAGTGGGATCGCCAGGGGTGCAATAACGCCAGCGAGCACGAGGACAGCCAGGAACGGACGGGAAAACCAATGTTCACGCCGCCCGGCTGCGTCGCGGTAGGCGAACATGCGTCGGGTCAGAACCGCGAGGAAGATGACGGTGGCTGTCACGACGGTCGTCCCGCCGTAGGGTGCCAGATGTCCCAGCGGTGCATCCACCTGCGGCAGAGCCACGGACCCCCAGGGGAAGCCCGACCACGGCCAGCGCGAACGAGCGGCATCCACGCCCGCCCACGTGATCGCATAGAGGAGCGCTTGCATGAGTGGGCCGCGCGCCCATGACCACAGCTGCGTCCACCGCGTAAACAGGACCCAGCCGCACAGGAAGAGCGTTTGAGCGAAGGCAAGGATAAACCACGCCGGCTTCATGCCCACGGCCATGGGGACCCAGTCGATAAGAGGCAGCCACATGCTCATCCCGAACGCGACCGTCACGGTGAGCGCGCGAGGAGCCCGGGCCTCGTCGATGCGGGAGATGAACAGGGCCAGCGCTGGGATCGTCATCCACCACCACCCGATCGGCGGGAAAGCGGAGTACAGGGCCAGGCCAGCGGAGGCTCCGATCAACGTATCCCCGCACACATGTGCGAACGACACTCGGTGCAAAATCTCCCGATGCCCCATGCCTACCCCCCGGAGTGTCAAATGGTGGACCAGGCCACGATACCGCGACCGATGCGATCCTTGGCGGCCTCGGCCCGACGTGCGAGATCGCTCGCGGGCGCAGCGGAGGCGATCTGTCCTAGGCAATCCATAACCTGGCGCATCCAGCGCACGAAGTCACCAGCCTGAATATCAGCCCCATCGATGGCGGTGGCCAGCGTCGAGCCGTGCGCCCACGCGAGTGTCGCAGACATGAGTCCCGCATCCAAGGACGGCGTCGGGTCGCACCCGCACTGCTTCTCTACGCGGTGCACGCGCGCGAGCGTCCCCAAGGATTCTTCCCACGCCGTGCGCAGACGGATGCCGACACCGGTGGGGGCCAGCTCGTTGGCGTCGTCGTCACTGCGAGAGTCGTACACCAGGGCGGAGACCATCGAGGCAAGCTCGGCCTCGTCCAGGTCGTTCCACGCGCCCTCGTTGAGTGACATTGCGATCACCAGGTCCCGCTCGCCGAAAATGCGGCGCAGCCTCTCCCCCGACGCCGTCACCCGGTCGCCGTCCAGAAAACCGAGGCGCTCAAGGACCGCGCACACACGGTCAAAGTGTGCTGCCACCGAACCCGTCTGGGAGTCGATGGAGCGGCGCAGAAGATCGATCTCGCGCCCCAAGCGCGCCCACTGGGCACCCGCACGGGCATGCTCCTCGCGGTGGGGGCAGCGGTGCACGGGGTGGGCGCGCATGGCCGCGCGCAGCTCTCCGATCGTGTCCTCCTCGCCCGAGGCCTGGGCGGGCAGCGGGTATCGCCCCTTGGCCGCGCCCGAGCGCAACTCTCCAGCGATGCGGGTACGTTCCTTCGTGCGGCGCAGGGCCGAACCGCCGGGGATCGACATGTGTCCGACGACGGCGATACCGCCGCGCACGTCCTCCGGAGCCAGCGCCCGCCAGGTGGCGTCCTCGGCAATGACGGAGACCTCGACGCGGCCCGAGGCGGACGACGCCTTCGCGCCGACGACGCACAGGCGCGTCTTACGCCCGCGGATCAGGGCGAGCACATCTCCCGGGCGTACGCCCGCAAGCACCCGACGAGACTCGTCGCGCGTCTCACGCTTACGGGCGCGCGCACCCGACTTTTCAGTCTGGCTGATGCGATCACGCAGCATGAGGTACTCGCCGACATCGCCCGCGGAACAGGTCAGGTCGTCGGCGGTTGAGCGCTGCTGTGCCTCGAGTTCGGTCAGACGCGTGGCCAGCTGCACAACGGCCGAGTCAGCCTGAAACTGTGCGAACGAGGACTCCAAGACCTTTCGGGTCTGCGTGCGCGTTGATCGGGCCAGCAGGTTGACGACCATGTTGTAGGTCGGCGTGAACGCAGAGATCAGCGGATAGGTACGTTTGGACGCGAGCGCCGCGACCTCCTCGGGTGCCACTCCCCCGCGGTGGGAGACGACAGCGTGCCCCTCGGTGTCGATGCCTCGGCGTCCCGCGCGTCCTGACAGCTGCGTAAACTCGCCGGCGGAGAGCGACACGTGCGCCGATCCGTTCCACTTCGTCAGCGATTCGATGACGACGGTGCGCGCAGGCATGTTGATACCCAGGGCCAGTGTCTCGGTCGCGTAGACCATCTTGACCAGCCCCTGGGAGAACAGGTGCTCGACGGCCTCCTTCATGAGGGGCAACATGCCGGCGTGGTGGGCGGCGATGCCGCGCATAAGGCCACGCTTCCAAGCGTCAACACCGAGCACGACGGCATCCTCGGGGGCGATCAGGGCGATGACCTCGTCGACGTAGCGTTCGATCTCGGCCGCCTCCGAGCGCGTCGTCAGCGTGATACGCGTGAGCAGCACTTGGCGCACGGCGTCCTCGCAACCCGCGCGCGAGAAGATGAAGGTGATCGCGGGCAGCAGGTGGGCGCGATCCAGCGAGATGAGCGTGGAAGGCCGCGACTCCCGGCGCACGCGCACGGGCCGATTCCACGAGCGAGATCCGCGCCCGCCGCGCATCCTCGAGTCGTTCGTAGCGGCCACCAGCTCGGGGTTGAGCTTGCGCTTGCCGGTCGGCGCGTACAGGTCGAAAATGTCCTCCCCGACGATCATGTGCTGGTAGAGGGGCACCGGGCGTTGCTCCGAGACAATGATCTCGCAGGATGAGCGCACCTCGCGGATCCACGCCCCGAACTCCTCCGCGTTCGACACGGTCGCCGACAAGGCGATGATCGACACGTGCGCGGGCAGGTGAATGATCACCTCTTCCCACACAGGTCCGCGCATCTTGTCGGCCAGGTAGTGCACCTCGTCGAGGACAACGACACCCAGGTCATCCAGGGGTGCCCCCGCGTAGATCATGTTGCGGCACACCTCGGTCGTCATGACGACGACCGGAGCTTTGGAGTTAATCGACGTGTCGCCGGTCGCCAGGCCGACGTTGTCCGCCCCATAGAGATCGCACAACTCGAGGTATTTCTGGTTGGACAGGGCCTTGATGGGCGTCGTGTAGAAGGCGCGCATGCCGCGCTGCAGGGCCACGTAGGCACCGAACTGGCCGACGATAGTCTTGCCCGCGCCCGTGGGTGCCGCCACCAGGACGGAGTTGCCCGCCTCGACGGCGTCGAGCGCGTCAAGTTGGAAGGGATCGGGAGTAAAGCTCAGTCCCACCACCCAGCGTCCGCGCAGGGACGAGGCCGCGCGGGCGTGCTCCTGGAAGGCAGCGTAGCGCTGGGCCGCACTGCCCTCGCCAACGCTCGTGCGTTCCTCGGTGCGTTCGACCCGTTTGTCGGTGGCGCGGTGTCGGCGTCGTTTCGGGCTCACGATTGGTCCTCCTGGGTCCACACGTCGATGATGGAGCGGGCACGTGCCCCGGCCTCGGCCCGACGGTCGGGAGAAACCGCGCGCACGTGGGCTGCGATGTCAGTGAGGAGGCTCAAACCCCACTCGGCGTTCCATACGGGTACGTCGATGCGCGCTCCGCCCTCGCTCAGCTCAGCGACAATGGTGCCACCGTACTCGTCAGCGATCCAGCGGGCCGGGCGATCCACGTCGAGCCTCCACGCGGGTGCGTCGTCGCGCACCCGGCGCGGCGCCTGCAGGCGCGGGCCATTCACCCTCATATCCGAGATTGACGTCACCGCGAAGGTTCGCGGAGCGCGGGCCGCATCACACCAGCCGCGCAACAGCCAGCCCGTCGCCGAGGCCTCCAACGACCACGGGTCAACGACGCGATGCGAGACCTGGCCGCGGGTCGACACATAGTCGAAGGACACGCGCTCACGCCGCTCCAGGGCATCACGCAGCGCCTCCACGATCCTTGACGAGGCCGACGCGGGCGACGCGTCAATCGTGCCCGAGCCGCCCGCCTCCCCCAGCCCACCCAGCGCGGAGACGACGAGAGCAGCGTGAGGCAAGTGTGCGGCCACGTCCGGCGCCAGAAGCGGCGCGATCGCCGAGAGTCCAATCAGGAGAGCCTGAGCCTCAACCTCGGACAGACGCAAGGGCGTACTCGCGCCCAACGTTGAGCGCAGCGACACGCGCTGCTCCTCCTCGAAAAGCCCCCAGTCCACCTCGAAAGACTCACCGGGCAGAGAATCACCGACCGATGCCAAGTACTCAATGTCGCGGCGTACCTGGCGGCGCGTGCGGCCAAAATGTGCGCCTATATCGTCCACGTGCACGCCGGGATGCTCGGCAATCCACGCAACCATTGAGGACAGACGCACGAAAGCAAGGGACACATTCTCAGGCATCGCCACCTCCCCAGGTGGCCGCCGCGCGCAAACGCTCCAACATCGCCTCTCGAAGCACCTCGGGGCTCACCACGACAACGTCGGCAGCCACCGGCAGCAGGCGGGCAATCCACGTGCCCAGCTCGCCATCCTCCAACGCCATGGATTCCCAGCCCTCCCGTGGAGAACGCTCATCGACGGCCTCAGCCACGGCCTCGTACCCGAGGAGCAGCGAACGCGCCGCGCTGCCCGAGCGCACCCACACGAGCGGAGACACCAGCGACGAGACACGCGGGGCCGAACCTGAGGGCGCGACCGACGCATCGCCGCTCTCCCCCAGGAACTCCACACCCGAGCGCACCCTTGAAACACGGAACGTGCGCTGCGCGCACCGATCCAAGTCCCACCCCCACAGGTACAGCGCCCGCCCCTGCACGGTCAGCGCCCACGGCTCCACCGCACGCTGCGTCAAACCCCCCGACCCCGGATATTCAAAGCTGACGACGCGGCGCTCGCGGATCCCGCGCGCGAAAGCAGTCGCGGCTTCTAGCCCCGTCAAACCGAGCCGGATCACGGGCGCGGACACCTCCTCCTCCGAGGATGCTGCCGCCTTGGCATCAATGGAAGCGGCCAGAACGTCCCCGCGGTCCCACGCGCGCGCCGCAAGCGAGAGCAGCGCGCGGTCCGTGGCCCCCACCTCGATGTCGGGGGCAAGAGAATCCCGGTCGATGCTGTAGTGCTCCCCCCCGCCCGATCCTCAGCAGCACGCCGGCGTCGCGCAGCGCATCCTTATCACGCTGAAACTGAGTCTCGAAGGCATCATCGGCGAGGCCTCGATAGCCGGGAAGTGCGCGCAGCTGGGCCTTCGTGCGTCCCGGTTGGGCACCGAGGAGCTCGACAAAAAGCTCAAGGACGCGCACGTTCGCGGCAGGGGCGGTACTCACCCGCCTACCCTACGTCCAAACGTGCGCGTCCTTCGGGACGGCTCACCGCCAGGAGTCAGGACTGCGGTTCCTCGGCGGGACTCACGTAGTCATTCGTTGCCACCGACGCGGGATCCACGGGGCCCTCCAGCTCACCGAGCGAGTCCAGGAAGGTCACCATCTGCGCCCACGTGGTCAGTCCTGCATGCCGGTCGCGTGACCGGACGTGCCCAGCCACAGGGGCACAGTCGCCGCGAGCACCGCGTTTGCGGCAGCCAGGGAGTCCTCGCTCGCCAGCGAGTCATCCCAGGGCTTCGTGGCGTCAATAGCGATCTGCGGGTCGGCCGCAATCGCGTTCATCGCATCGGTCGTCGCCTTCACGACGGCGCGCGCCTGCTCGGGGTGTGCCTGCGCCCACTTGTGCGTCGTGATGATCGAGGCACTCACGAGCGGAGTGTGGGAAGGATCGAGCGGAATCTCGCGAATCTCCAGACCAGCCAGGCGCATCTGAACGGCATCGTTGTTGGTGAAGCCGACGACCGCGTCAACCTGACCCGATGCGATAGCAGCCTGCTGCGTGTAGCCGATCGGCGAAATCGTCACGTCCGACTCGGCCAGGCCAGCCTCCTGCATGGCCGAGCGCGTCGCGTAGTAATTCGCACCGTGCTCGCCGGGGATACCGACCGTCTTCCCCTTCAGGTCAGCCAGCGTCGTAATCTCAGAGTTCGCCGGAACGATGACCGTCCCCGGGTAGGAAGCGTAGTACTGACCGATCGAGACGATGTCCAGGCCCTGTGCGGCGGACGCGACAGCCTCGTCACCAGAGGCAATCACCACGTCCTCCTCGCCGGCCAGGAGCGCCGTGAAGAAGCCCTCGTGCGAACCGTGGTGGCGGATCGTCGCGTCGATACCCGCCTCGTTGTACATGCCCTGTGCGTCGGCCACGTACACGGGCGAGAACTGAATATTGGGAATGTAGGTCAGGCCGATCGTGACGTTCGAGGCGTCCTTGGAACCCGACTGAGTGGCCGACCCACCGGGGGTGCACGCCGCCAAGGCAAGCGAGGCACACGCGCCGAGGGCAACGAGGCGAAGAGCGTGAGACGTGTTCAAGGGGTTCTCCTTCACTGCGTGATGTCGTAACGCTTGGACCGCTCGATCCGGTACACGATCGTGTAAAGGAGGGTCGCCATCGTGCACAAAATGATGATGATGACGAACATCCCGGCGGTGTCGACGTTGTTTCTCATTTGAGTAAGTACCTGCCCGAGGCCGGTTCCGCCCATGACCATCTCCCCCACGACCGCACCCGTGACCGACAGCGCGAAGCCGTTGCGCAGGCCACCCAAAATGGCGGGCGCGGCGAGGGGCAGCTCCATGTGCCAGGCCATCGACCACCCCGTGGCCCCATCGAGCGCGGCGGCTTCAAGTAACTCACGGTCAATATGACGCAGGCCAACCACCGTGGAGACGAGGATCGGGAAACACCATGAGGGCGCACAGAACGACGATGGCGACAAAGCCATAGCCGACCCACAGGACCAGGATGGGCGCGATAGCGATGGCGGGCAACGCCTGCGTCGCGCCGAGGAAGGGTTCGACCGCAGCGGCCAGCAGCCGCGAGCGGTAAATCGCGTAGGCCGACGGCAATGCGACGGCTGATCCGAGAAGACACCCCGCAATGGCCTCAGCACCCGTAATCCGAACCCTCTCCCACGTCATCGGGAGGGCGAGCACGAGACGCCCCTTGGCGACGACGGACTGAGGGGTAGGCAGACGCCAGGCTTCGATGCCGGTCAGCGTCGTCGAGAGCCACCACCCCGCCAGCATGAGGGCGAGGAAGATGATCGGTGCTGCCACGGCGAGAGCGCCGTGAGGCTTGTTCCGAGATGCCACGACTAACTTTCCGACACCGGGGGCACGCGTAGCACAGCAGGCGCACGGATGCACCTCATGCACTCCTCCCATCCGGACTGTAACCGTCGGTGCCGGAATTTCACCGGCTCAACCGCCCTAATCTGTGAGGGCGGGTCGCGGACTATCACCGCCGGTTCGGACTTTCACCGACCCCGGAGTACTCGCCAGCCATTGTGCCACGTGCACCCGTCACGTGCGACACGTGCTCGCAGGACAAGAGCGGGACGAGGCCTAAGCCTCGTCCCGCTCATCCGTACAGGTGTGCGCTCAATGCGTATGAGCGTTAGCGAGTTCGCGCAACGCCTCGACCTCGCGGTGGGCGTCCTCCGCGCGGAAACCGCGGAACCCGCGACAAAGTTGTCAGCACCCGCCATCGCCGCGCGCTCGATGGTCGCGCGCGAAATACCGCCGTCCACCTGGATCGAGACCTCGAGTCCGGCAGCGTTAATCGCGGCGCGGGTGCGCTCAATCTTGGGGATCATCTGCTCGATAAAAGATTGTCCGCCAAATCCCGGCTCGACCGTCATGATGAGGATCATGTCGAACTCATTGAGGATATCGACGAAGGGAGCGATGTCCGTCGCCGGCTTGAGGGCTAGGCCAGCCCGCGCTCCCAGACGGTGCAGCTCCCGGGCCAAGCGCAGGGGCGCGGCCACGGCCTCGGCGTGGAACGTCACCGAATGGCAGCCGACCTCCGCGTACTGCGGTGCCCAGCGGTCCGGATCCTCAATCATGAGGTGGGCGTCCACGGGCAGAATGCCCGACTTGACGACGGCCTCGGCGACCGGCAAACCCCAGGACAGGTTGGGCACGAAATGGTTATCCATGACGTCGACGTGGGCGACGTCGGCACCGGCGATCTTCGTGAGTTCGCCGCGCAAATCGGCGATATCGCAGTTCAGGATCGACGGGCTAATCGTGGCGCTCATAACGCATATGCTAACGCTTGCGTAGGCATGCCACAAACATAAGATCGGTGCCAAACCGGTGGTCCCACAGCTGCAGAGTACGTCCCTGCGTCCCCGAGATGCGGCCTGCCGCGGGTGGTACTTCGAGGGGGTAGGGCGCGCACTCGTCAGCCAGGGCAACGGTGTCAAGGAGTTCAACCTCGCCACGCTCCAGGAGACGGATCACCTGGTCGCGGGTTTCGACCACGTGCGGGGAACACGTGATGTAGGTCAGGGCGCCGCCGGGACGCGTGAGGGCGACCGCGCGGTCCAACAGCTCGGCCTGGAGCAGCGTCAGTTCCTCGACGTCACCGGGCGTGCGATTCCATCTGGATTCAGGGCGTCGGCGCATCGATCCCATGCCCGAGCAAGGGGCGTCAACGACGACTCGGTCGAAGGACGCTAGCGGCCAGGCACTCTGGCCACCGCCGAAGGTCCGCCCATCGCCACTGACGACCTCGATCGACTCATACAGGCGCGTCGTGCGTTCAATGAGGCGTGCACGGTGCTGGTGAACCTCGTTGGCGGTCACGCGTGCTCCACGCTCAGCAGCCAGTCCAGCGAGCATTGCGGCCTTGCCGCCCGGGCCGGCGCACAGGTCGAGCCAGCGGGCGTCCTCTCCCCCATTAACGGGGGCCTGCGCCGCAATCATCGCGGCGAGCTGGGACCCCTCATCCTGGGCACCCGAACGCCCATCGCGGATCGAAGGAAGTCGGGCGGGGTCACCCGACTCGAGCAGGACAGCGTGCGGGGAGACCGCGCCGAGCGCGACGCGAGTATCCAGGATGTCCTCAGCCTCGTCTGCCAGTTCGTCGACGCTCATGAGTCCCGGGCGGGCCACCAGGGTGACCGTGGGAACCTCGTTGTCGGCGGCGAGAAGATCCTCGAGTTCGTCGGTCGAGTAGCCGTGCGCCTCCAAAGCCTCGCGGAAGGCACGGACCATCCACGCGGGGTGCGAGTAACGCACGCCTAGGGCCTCGTCTTCATCTTCGATAGCGGCCAATGCGGCCTCGCGCTCGGCATCCTCCTCGCGGGTAATCGAGCGCAGGACGGCGTTGACGAAGCGAACCGGACCATCGGTCAGGTGCTCGCGCGCGACGTCGACCGTCGCAGACACGGCCGCATGGTCGGGCACGCGCATATCGAGGAGCTGGTGTGCGCCCATGCGAGCCAAGACCAGAACACGCGGATCCAGGTCAGCCAGCGGACGATCCACGTGGCGGGCGATCACCCAGTCGAGGCGACCGATGGCGCGCAGCGTGCCGTGCACGAGCTCGGAGGTAAAGGCGGCATCCCGATCACTGAAGTGACCCTCTCGGCGTGCCTGACGTAGCGCCTTGGGCAAGACGATGTTCGCGAAAGCCCCCTGGGTGGCCACCTCGTGAAGCACCTCGTAGGCGATGCGACGGGGTTCGTCGGCCCGCCGCAGCTTGCGGTACCCGTCGGAATAGCGACGCTCACTCATCGTGCATCCTCCAGCTCTCCACCAAGGCGCATCCCGGCATCGGGCCGTGCTCCCCTGGCCCACGCGGCGGCATCCATCCACGACTTACCGGCGGGGGCAACCTGCCCGAGGACCAACGCGCTGCGTGCGCAGCCGACGGTAACCTGCTTCTTGGTGACCTCCAGCTGGCCCGGCTCCAGATCGTCGCGCTCCACGGGGGTGGCCGCACCGAGCTTCATGCGCGCGCCACCGGGCAGCACCGTGTAGGCCCCCGGGTTGGGGGTGACGGATCGGATGACGCGGTCCTCGTGCGCGGCATCATGGGTGAAAGACACGTAGCCGTCGGCATGCTCAAGGCGTCGTGCGTGCGTGATGCCCTCGGTGCTCTGAGGGATCGCCGTCGCGCTGCCGTCCTCGAGTGCATCGACCACGGCGAGCACCTGGCCAGCCCCGGCCTGTGCCATCGACGTCAGCAGCTCACCTGCGCTTTCACGGCCAATGGGAACCTCCACGCGAGAGTAAACATCGCCCGTGTCCAGGCCCTCCTCGAGGGTGAAGACGCACGAGGCGGTCGTGGGGTCACCCTCGCGGATTGCCCACTGCACGGGCGCGGCCCCCCGCCAGCGGGGCAGGTCGGAAAAATGCAGGTTCACCCAGCCGTGGGTGGGCATCTCAAGAACGGCGGGAGGAACCAGGCCACCGTAGGCCACGACGACGCCGAGGTCAGCGCCGACTTCAGCGAGACGCTCACTGATCTCGGGGGTCTTCAGCGTCGTGGTCTCGAGCAGCTCCACACCGGCCTGCGCGGCGACCTCGGCGACCGGGGACGGGTACATGGTCTTGCCACGTCCACGGCGGGCCGGAGGGCGGGTGATGACCAGGGCGACCTCGTGGGAAGAAGAGAGCAGGGCACGCAGCGTTGGGACTGCGGCTTCGGGGGTTCCAGCGAAAATAATGCGCACGAGCGCCAGTTTACGGCACCGGGCGGTCTCGGACTTAGAAGAGCTCCGGTGGGTTCACGTTCATTTTGACCGGCGTCATCTTGCGTGCGGCGCGCGAGCGGCGGATGTCGGTGAGCGTAGCGAGCATCGTGGCCGCATCGGCCAGGGGTGTGCGCACGAGCGTACGTACCTGGCGTTCCTCTCCCTCGCGCGTGACCGGAAGTGCGACGGTGCCCACTAGCTCAGCCCCTCCCTCACGGACGACCTGGTCGGCGACTTGACGCACCTGCGCAGGGGTCCCGTCGAGGGCGACCATCGTGCAGGCAGGGAAGAAACCGAGGGCCTCGCGTTCATCGAGGAGGCGCTGGGCGTAGTCGGTCGGAGACCAGCGTACGAGCATCTGTCCCAGGGACTCGGGAATTCTTCCCACGACGAGGCCGGGGTGACCCGGGCGCACGAGCGACAGCGCGTCGAGCCACCGGCGGGCTGCCTCCTCGGGTGCCCACAGCTCCGCTCGACCGGCGAGCGCGGCTGCGTCGAGGATGATCGCACAGGCGTACCCTCCCTCGACAGGCGGCTCGGCACCCGCAGTCGCGACGACGACGGTGGGGCGCGCAGGCAGCATGCGCGTAATGCGGTGAGCCGCGGACGACTCGAGGACGGAGGCGTCCGGAAGGTTTCGCGCGATCTCCTCAGCGGTGCGAGAAGAACCCACGCGCGCACCGCGCAGCTCGCGCCCCGAACACTGGGGGCATCTCCACGAGGTGGGTTCACGGTCACACCACCCGCAGGTCAGGCGCCCACCCGCATCCATGGACAGCGGACCGGAGCAATGCGGACAGCGGGCCAGGTGATCGCAGCGTCGACACACGACAGTAGGCCAGTATCCGGCAGCTGCGACCTGGATGAGGACAGGACCGGTGCGCAGGCCCTGGCGGAGCATGCGCAGGGCAGCCTGCGGGATACGCATGTGCCCGCCCGCGCCCTCACTGTGCGCTTCCGCCTCCCCGTGCAGGTGTACGCGCGGTGTGGCCGCGCGCAGAGCATCGGGCGTGGGATCGAGGCTCACCGCCCACCCGGAGCGCACGAGAGCCTGAGCTTTCACCGAGCGCGCGTTCGACGCAACGAGCAGGCCCGCTCCTTCAACCGCGCAGCGCTGGACCGCGACATCGAGCGCGTCGCACCGGGGGAAGCGTCGCTCGCGCAGGCGGTCATCCCCGTCGTCGAGAATAACAATCAAGCCGAGGGGGGTAGCGGGCACCCACGCGGCCGAGCGCGTCCCCACGACGAGGGGGATACGCCCCAGCGACGCGGCAATGTGCACGCGGTAGCGCTCCTCCGGGGAGACCTCGCCACCGCTGAGTGCCGCACGGATACCAAGATCCTCCTCAAGTTCTCGTGCAACACGAGCGGCATGCTCACCGGTGGGCGTCATGACGATGACGGCGCGTCCCGAGGCCACGGTCGCGGCCACGGCGTCCGACAGGCACGCGCGCAGATAAGGGCGCAGCGCCGTGACGATGGCGCGCGGAGATTCCCCGACGCGCAGACGGGACAGGAACGCCGCCCCAGCGGGGTAGGCACGCCACCCCTCCCCCAACGACTTGTCGATGATCGTGGGCCACGCGGGGGGCTTCGACGCCAATTCCTCTCTTTCCGCGCGCGCGTGCCGGGGAGGCAACGCGAGTGAGAAAACCTGGGAGGTGGTGGCCAAGAAACGCGACGCAATACGGCGCGATGCCTCGTAGAGTGCGGGGGTCAACACGGGCGTGGCAGACACAACCGACTCGACGCGCCCAACGTGATCATCCACCTCGCGGCGAGTGCGCTCGACGATCCAGCCGTCGACACGGCTGCCCGAGAATCGCACGCGCACCAGTGAACCCACCTGAGCTTGGTCCACGAGGGCGTCGGGTACGACGTAGTCGAGCGGGCGATCCATGTGAGCCAGATCGACGTCGACGATCACGCGGGCAATCTCGGCAATGCGCGCGGCAGGTGCGTCGAACCCGTCGAGCATTCCTTGCATGGACATCATGAGCCTAGTCAAACACAGCCCGTGCCCATGTGCGTCCCGCGCTCAGCCCAGGAGCCTCAACCCGTACTTGCCGACGACCATCGCGAGGACGCCGAACACAATGAGGCCCCACAGCGCCCAGTCCAACCCCTGACCGACGATCCGGCGCAGCGAGGCCGGAGCCGGGATCACGCCGCCGCGGATGTTGATCCGCGTGATGCCGCCAAAGACCAGCGTGGTCGTCAGCGTGATAAGCAGGCACCAGGGACACAACACCTGAATGATGAAGTAGGACTGGCCAAAGAGCCAGAACGCGAAAAATAGCGCGATCGTGTAGAGCAGGTTCGTGCACGCCATGTACCAGCGGGGAAACTTCACTCCTGCGAAAATGGCGACGGAGATCGCCAGCACCACGGCCTCGAAAAAGATGCCGAGGAACGCATTAGGGAAGCCGAGGATGCGCGCCTGCCACGTCTGGGCGACCGCCGAGCACGAGAGCACGGAGGAGACGTCACAGCCGAAGCGCGCCGACGAGTCGGCGGCCAGCTGCCACGCCTCAATCGACAGAACAAAGGAAGTGACAAGGCCGATGAAGCCCGAGATGATCATCTCCAGGCTCGTACGCCTACGCCACGACCGCTGCGCCTCCTCAGTATCCCATGAGGGTACGTAGTCGTCGATCTGCTCCGCGGCGGCGCTCATGCGAGGGCGGCCTGAAGCTCGTCGACGCGGTTGGTAGCCTCCCACGGGAACTGCTCGCGGCCGAAGTGGCCGTAGGCTGCCGTCTCGCGGTAGATCGGGCGCAGCAGATCCAGGTCCTCGATCATGCCGAGCGGTCGCAGGTCGAAGACCTCGCGGATCGCGTCGGCGATGCGCTCCTCGGGAAGAGTGGCGGTGCCGAAGGTATCGACGTACAGGCCGATCGGGCGTGCTCGTCCAATCGCGTAAGCCAGCTGAATCTCGCAGCGCTGGGCGACACCCGCAGCCACGACGTTCTTGGCCACCCAGCGGGCAGCGTACGTCGCGGAGCGATCAACCTTCGAGGGATCCTTTCCGGAGAACGCGCCACCACCGTGGCGGGCCATGCCGCCGTAGGTGTCGACGATGATCTTGCGACCCGTCAGGCCCGCATCTGCGGCAGGCCCACCCAGCACGAAGCGACCAGAGGGGTTAATGAGAGCCTTCATCTCACCCGTAGCCAAAGCCAGCCCGGACTCCTCAATGACGGGGTCGATGACCTGGGCACGCACGGCGTCCGCGATGGCGGATTGCGTCAGGGGCTCGTCGTGCTGGGTCGACACGACGATGGTGTCGATACCGACCGGACGGCCGCCCTCGTAGGCGAGAGTCACCTGAGTCTTACCATCGGGGCGCAGCCCCTCGACGATGCCTTGCTTGCGCACGTCGGTGAGGCGCTTGGCCAGGCGGTGCGCCAACCAGATGGGAGCCGGCATGAGGTCAGGAGTGTCGGAGGAAGCGTAGCCAAACATGATGCCCTGGTCGCCCGCGCCGAGGCGGTCGCGAGGATCGCCGCCGTCGGTGCCACGCACCTCGAGCGCCTCGTCAACGCCGCCCGCAATATCGGGACTCTGCCCATCAAGGGAGATAGACACGCCGCAGGACGCGCCGTCGAAGCCGACTCGCGAGGAGTCATATCCGATCGAAAGGATCTCGCGGCGCACGATCTCGGGGATCTCGACGTACGCCTCGGTGGTCACCTCGCCGGCGACATGGATGAGACCGGTTGCGGCCATCGTCTCGACAGCAACGCGCGAGCGGGGATCCGCATCAAGCAGGGCGTCGAGGATCGCATCGGAGATACGGTCACAGACCTTGTCGGGGTGACCTTCGGTGACGGACTCGGAAGAGAAAAGCTGTTGACTCACCGCTCAAGGCTATCAAGGAAAGCGGCAATCTGATCGGCAAGACCTGCTGCAACCTCATCCTTTGAGCCGGTGTAACGCCCCACGACGCGCCCGCTCGCATCCAGCAATCGAATGTCGTTGGGGACGTCGCCGAAGCCGATGGTTGCACCCACACGATTCAGGCAGATGAAGTCGACTCCCTTGCGCGCGGCCTTGTCAGCGCCGTAGGCCAGGATCTCCTCATCCGTGCCTGTCTCCGCCGCAAAGCCGATGACGAGGGGCGGACGAATGTTACTGTGCCCGACCTCGAAGAGGATGTCGGGGTTGCGCACGAGGTGCAGAACCGGCGCGTCGCTCCTCGCCGGGTCCTTCTTCATTTTCGAGGCCTGGGCGGACTGTGGGCGGAAATCTGCGACAGCGGCGGTCATGACCAGGGCGTCGGCACCAACCACCTGAGCCATCGTAGCTTCGCGCATGTCGAGCGCGCTGCCCACCCGCGTAACCTCGACCGAGGGCGGGAGAAGCGCCATGACGGAATCGTCGATGTTAGCGGCGATGAGGCGGACAGTGGCTCCTGAGCGCGCGGCGGCTGCAGCGATGGCCAGGCCCTGACGGCCCGACGACTTGTTGCCGAGGAAACGTACCGGATCGATGGGTTCGCGGGTGCCGCCTGCGGTCACCACGACGGTCCGGCTCTCCAGGATGGGAGCGGAGTCAGCCTTTTCTGCTCGTGCGAGCACCTCCAGGGCTCGGCGTGCGATCTCCTCGGGTTCGGGGAGACGACCGATACCGCTGTCCCCGGACCCGAGGGCACCGGAGGCGGGATCGATGACGTGGACACCGCGACCGCGCAGCGTCGCCACGTTCGCTTGGGTGGCGGGGGCAAGCCACATGTTCGAATGCATCGCGGGTGCTACGACGACCGGCGCGTCCGAGGCGAGTACCGTCAGCGACACCATATCGTCGGCAAAGCCTCCGGCCAACCGGGCGAGGGTGTTCGCTGTCGCTGGAACGATGATGATCAGGTCGGCCACACGGGCAAGCTCCACGTGCTCGGCACGCCCTTCCCCCGCAATTTCGACAGCGACGGGGCGAGACGTGATCCCCTCCCAAGTTGAACGACCCACGAACTCCAAGGAGGCGCGCGTCGCTGCCACATACACGTCGTGGCCCGCGCGTTGACACTCGCGGACCACGATCGGTGCTTTGAAGGCTGCGACGCCGCCGGTCACCCCGACGACGATCGTTGCCATGTCAGGCCTCGGGGTTTGCTTCGAGAGAGAGCAGGCCCTCGTTGATCTCACGCAGAGACACGGCCAGCGGCTTCTCGTCGGGCTGGACGTCGACGACGGGACCCACGAACTGAATCATGTTCTGCTGAAGCTGCAGGTTGTAGGAGTTAATCTGGCGAGCACGCTTCGCGGCAAAAATAACCAGTGCGTACTTGGAATCGACGTGCTCCAGCAGATCATCAATGGGCGGGGACGTGATACCCACGGGCTGGGCAACAATTCCGGACATACGTGTTTTCCTCTCAGTGGCAGATTCAGGTAGATATTACTCCAGGCCAATGAGCCCGGCCAGCTCACTCACCGCACGGTCGACATCGTCGTTGATCACAACGTGATCGAACTCGGAGGCGGCCTCCATCTCAACGCGGGCGGTGGCGAGTCGACGTTCGCGCTCTTCAGGTCCCTCGGTACCGCGACCGACGAGGCGGCGCTCCAGCTCCTCCCAGGAGGGCGGGGCCAGGAAAATAAACTGGGCGTCGGGGCGATTAGCTCGAACCTGGCGTGCACCCGCGAGGTCTATCTCGAGCAACACCGGTTCTCCGGCTGCCAGAGCCGTATCAACGGGACCGCGAGGGGTACCGTACTTGTTTTTCCCATGAACAAGCGCCCACTCCAACATCTCTCCCCTTTCGATCATGGAATCGAATTCGCTAGGGGAAACGAAGTAGTAGTGGACGCCGTTCAGTTCACCAGGCCGAGGATTGCGAGTCGTCGCCGAAACCGACACCCTCAGGTGCGGATAGCGCTTCAAGAGAGCGGCGACAACGGTTCCCTTTCCAACGGCGGTCGGGCCAGCCAGAACTGTCAATTGAGCCTGTGTCATGGCTCAATTGTGCCATGTGTACCCGTATCAGCCGAAACGCTCGACCAAAGCCTTGCGCTGTACGGGGCCGAGGCCTCGTACTCGCCTACTTTGGGCAATCTTGTACTCGTCCATCAGGACGGCGGCTGTGTTCGTGCCGACGCGCGGCAGCGACTCCAGTAGCGAAACGACTTTCATCTTCGCCACGGCCTCGTCTGAATCAGCGAGTTCCAAAACCTCAGACAGGTTCATCGAGCGCGCCTTGAGCGCGTTCTTAACCTCGGCGCGACGGCGCCGTGCCTGAGTTGCCTTCTCAAGGGCCTGTGCCCTCTGTTCCGGCGTGAGATCAGGTAGTGCCATTCTGATCATCTCCTCCGTTGGGATCTTCGGTAAATAAACTATGTCACCTTTCAAAGCACATGCGCCATCCCAAAACGCCGACTTCCGATTAACTCGACAGACTATTGCAGTGATTCGACCGTCGCAAGGTATGCGTTGCGCAGTCCTGCCACACTCGGACCCGCGCCCAGAATTGCGCGAGAAGACGAGGCCAACACAGCGTCCTCAGCGCCTGCGAAAACCTGCCTGACCTGCGCTGGACCAGCACCCTGCGCGCCCACTCCTGGAGCCAAAAACGCGCCTTTGAGTGCAGGCAAATCGATGCCGAGACGCTGCACAGCATCACCAACGGTCGCTCCGATGACGATGCCCGCAGGGCCAAGATGGGATTGATCACAGGATCCATTAAAGTCCGCCAGTTGAGACACGACCTGACCTGCGACACTGCTCCCATCCTCCCGACGCGCGTGCTGGACGGACGCCCCCTCAGGGTTGGAGGTGAGCGCGAGAACAAACACTCCCCTGCCGGTAGCTTTGGCCAACTCGAGAGCGGGCGTCAGAGAACCGACGCCCAGGTAGGGAGATAGCGTAACGGCATCGCCTGCAAGCGGAGATTGGTCCGACAAAAAGGCTTCAGCGTAGCCTGCCATCGTCGAGCCAATATCGCCTCGCTTGGCGTCCACGATACACAGGGTGCCCACCTCACGGCAGGCAGCGATGACCTCTTCGAGGACCGCGACGCCGCGTGAGCCGTGCCGTTCAAAGAAGGCGGCCTGTGGCTTGAAAGCTGCGGCGCGACCACCCAGGGCCTCGACGACGCGAAGAGAAAACTCTCGCACACCGTTCGCGTCGTCGTCAAGCCCCCACTGGGCAAGAAGCGAGGCGTGTGGATCGATACCCACGCACACGGGGCCATGCTCGCGCATGGCCGCGTAGAGGCGGTCGCCGAAGCCGAGGGATACGGGCGTAGTGGCGGACAGGGGGTTCATCGTGTCTCCTCCGTTCGGATGGCGTCCCACTCCTGCAGGGAGCGCACGGCATAGGAGCCGCGCATACGGACCTCGATGGCCTGCACCATCGCGTTGAAAGCTTGCAGCGTCGTGACGGCCGGGCGGTCCTGCGAGGCCGCAGCTGCGCGGATCTGGTAGCCGTCGTTACGCGGGGCGGACCGCTGCGGGGTGTTGACGACCATGTCAATGAGGCCCTCGTTGATAAGGTCCACGACCGTGGGTTCTCCATCCACGCCGCGTCCCTCCGAGGACTTGCGCACCGAGCGCGCCGGGATGCCGTTGCGACGCAGCACAGAAGCGGTACCAGAGGTCGCCAGGATCGTGAAGCCCATTTCTGCCATACGGGCGGCAGGCAGACGATCGCTCGTTTATCGGTGTCGGCGATCGAGATGAACACCGTGCCCGATGTGGGCATATCCGTGGACGCACCCAGCTGAGACTTGGCGAAGGCCGTCGGGAAGTCGTAGTCGATACCCATAACTTCACCGGTGGAACGCATCTCGGGGCCGAGCATCGTATCGACGATCTCGCCCTTATCCGTGCGGAAACGACTGAAGGGCAGAACGGCTGCCTTGACGGCAATGGACCCACCCTCGGGGATTTCGCGGGCGTCCGTGGCGGGCAGCATGCCCTGCTCGCGCAGCGACGCGATGGAAGCACCGACCTGGATGAGGGCGGCTGCTTTGGCGAGCTGCACGCCGGTCGCCTTGGAGGCGAAGGGCACGGTGCGGGAGGCACGTGGGTTTGCCTCGATGACGTAGAGGGTGTCGGAGAGCAGCGCGAACTGGATGTTGATGAGGCCGCGCACGCCGACGCCCCGCGCGATCGCCTCGGTCGAGGCCGTGATTCGTTCCAGCTCGCGTGCGGACAGCGTCATGGGAGGCAGCACACAGGAGGAGTCACCCGAGTGGATGCCGGCCTCTTCGATGTGCTCCATGATCGCGCCCATGAAGAGTTCCTCGCCGTCGTACAGGGCGTCGACGTCGATCTCGATGGCTGCATCGAGGAAGCGGTCGATGAGCAGCGGGCCGCGCGAGAACAGCAGCTCAGAGTCGTGGCTCGCAAGATACTCGCGCAGCGCTGGCTCGTCGTTGATGATCGCCATGCCGCGCCCGCCCAGCACGAAGGACGGACGAACGAGGACCGGGTATCCAACCTTCTCTGCGACAGCAATGACCTGCTCGGGCGTGTGCGCCGTGTCGTGCGCGGGTGCCGGGCAGTGGGCCGCCTCGAGAACCTTGCCGAATTCCTCGCGGTCTTCTGCCAGGTCGATGGCGCGTGGACTCGTGCCCAGGATCGGCACGCCGGCGCGCTCAAGGTCGGCTGCCAGCGACAGCGGAGTCTGACCACCGAGCTGGACGATCATGCCCTTGATGGGGCCGGCCGCGCACTCGGCGCGGTAAATTTCCAGGACGTCCTCGAGGGTCAGAGGTTCGAAGTAGAGGCGGTCCGAGATATCGTAGTCGGTCGATACCGTTTCGGGGTTGCAGTTGACCATGATGGTCTCGTAGTGATCGCGCAGCGACATGGCGGCGTGCACGCACGAGTAGTCGAACTCGATGCCCTGACCGATGCGGTTGGGGCCGGCACCCAGGATGATGACGGCCTCGCGCTCGCGCGGACGGACCTCGTTCTCCTGGTCGTAGGTCGAGTAATGGTATGGCGTGCGGGCCGCAAACTCGGCGGCGCAGGTGTCGACCGTCTTGTAGACGGGGTGGATTCCGAAAGCACCGCGTACTTCGCGCACCGTGTCCTCGGACAGGCCGCGCATGGCCGCGATCTGGCGGTCGGAGAAACCGTGGCGCTTCGCCTCGGCCAGGACGTCACCGGTGAGGGCCTCGGCCTCGCGGATGCGGGTTGCGACCTCGTCGAGGAGGAACATCTGGTCGAGGAACCACGGGTCGATCTTCGTCGACTCGAAGAGTTCCTCGAGGGTCGCGCCGCCGCGGATCGCCTGTTGGACCTGGACGAGACGCCCCTCTGTGCCAACCGATGCGGCCTCGACGAGCGCGCGGGTCTCCTCGGGAGTGGGGGCCGGCCCATCCCAGTGGAACTGCACGCCGCTCTTGTCGATCGAGCGCAGCGCCTTCTGGAGGGCCTCCGTGTAGGAACGGCCGATCGCCATGGCCTCGCCGACGGCCTTCATCGAGGTGGTGAGCGTCGGGTCAGCGGCTGGGAACTTCTCGAACGTGAAGCGCGGGACCTTCACGACCACGTAGTCGAGCGTCGGCTCGAACGAGGCCGGGGTCGAACCCGTGATGTCGTTCGGAATCTCATCGAGCGTGTATCCGGTGGCCAACCTGGCGGCGATCTTCGCGATCGGGAAGCCCGTCGCCTTCGATGCCAGCGCCGACGAACGCGACACACGCGGGTTCATCTCGATGACGATGATGCGGCCCGTCTCCGGATGGATCGCAAACTGGATGTTACAGCCGCCCGTATCCACGCCGACGGCACGGATGACGGCGATGCCGATGTCACGCAGGCGCTGCATTTCGCGGTCGGTGAGGGTCAGAGCCGGAGCAACCGTGATCGAATCACCCGTGTGCACGCCGACCGGGTCGACATTCTCGATCGAACATACGACGACGACGTTGTCCGCCTTGTCGCGCATGAGCTCAAGTTCGTATTCCTTCCAGCCGAGGATCGACTCCTCCAAGAGCACCTCGGTCGTGATGGAGGCGGCCAGGCCCTGGCCGGCGATGCGCTCAAGGTCCTCGGGTGTGTACGCGAATCCGGAGCCGAGGCCGCCCATCGTGAAGGAGGGACGAACAACGAGGGGGTAGCCGAGCTCGGCGGCAGCGGCGTGGCACTCTTCCATCGTGTGAGCGATAAAGGAACGTGCGACCTCGGCACCCGAGCGTTCGACGATCTCCTTAAATTCTTCACGGTCCTCACCCGCTCGGATCGCGTCGATCGAGGCCCCAATCAGCTCAACATCAAATCGCTCGGGCACGCCCATCTCCGCCAGAGCTACGGCCGTGTTGAGGGCCGTCTGGCCGCCCAAGGTGGGGAGGAGGGCATCGGGGCGCTCCTTCTCGATGATCGAGGCGACGACCTCCGGGGTGATCGGCTCGACGTAGGTGGCGTCTGCGATGCCCGGGTCGGTCATGATGGTGGCCGGGTTGGAGTTGACGAGGATGACGCGCAGGCCTTCCTCCTTCAGGACACGGCATGCCTGCGTTCCCGAGTAGTCGAACTCACACGCCTGGCCGATGACAATGGGGCCCGATCCGATGACGAGGACGGACGACAAATCGTTCCTGCGGGGCATCAGTGGGTCTCCTTAGCTGCAGTCATCAGGGAAATGAAGCGGTCGAAGAGCAGCTCGCCGTCATGCGGACCCGCTGCTGCCTCAGGGTGGTACTGGACGGAGAAGGCTGGGATGTCCAGGGCGCGCAGGCCCTCGACGACGCCGTCGTTCAGACCGATGTGCGACACCTCGACGCGTCCGTATCGGCCCGAATCGAAGGGGGCAACCGAGGGCTCCCCTACGGGGGCGTCCACGGCGAAGCCATGGTTGTGGGCGGTGATCTCCACACGGCCCGTCGCCACGTCTTTCACCGGCTGGTTGATGCCGCGGTGACCGTAGTCCAGCTTGTAGGTGCCATAGCCGAGGGCGCGGCCGAAGAGCTGGTGACCGAAGCAAATGCCGAAGTACGGAATGCCCGCGTCCAGGACGGCGCGCAGCACACCAATCTCTCGATCAGCCGTCGACGGGTCACCAGGGCCGTTGGAGAAGAAGACGCCGTCCGGCTTGAGCGCCTCGATGTCCGCAAAGGAAACGGTGGAGGGCACCACGTAGACGCGTGCTCCACGCGCAGCCAGGTGGAATGGCGTGCGCGACTTGATACCGAGATCAACAGCCACGACGCGGCAACGAGGCTCCTTGCCTTCCCACTCCCCCAGCGGCTCAACTACGTAAGTCTCATCCGTCGATACCTCGGCGGCCAGCGCCTGCCCGCTCATGACGGGCGACTCCGACACGATGCGCACGAGGGATGCCACGGCCTCGTCCCCCAGGTACTGCGCACCGACGGGCAGCGCGTCACCCGAGAAGATTCCGGCGCGCATAGCGCCGCGCTCGCGGATGTGACGGGTGATCGCGCGGGTATCCACGTCAGCGATGCCGACGATATCCTGAGCGACCAGTTCGTCTTCCAGTTCGCGGCGAGCACGCCAGTTCGAGGCGCGGCGAGCGGCGTCACGCACGACGAAGCCGGCCACCCAGATGCGGGAGGACTCCGGATCCTCATCGTTGACGCCCGTGTTCCCGATGTGTGGGGCCGTCATGACGACAATCTGGCGGTGGTACGACGGATCGGTGAGGGTCTCCTGGTAGCCAGTCATGCCCGTCGAGAACACGATCTCACCGAGCGTGCGACCGCGCGCGCCCCAGGCATGTCCCTTGAAAACGGTGCCGTCCTCCAGGACGAGCAGGGCGATATCGGTCGTAGTCATCGATCCTCCTTGGCAATCGGAGTAGCATCGGCGACCGTCGGGACGCCGCCATAGATCGTGAAGCGCACCTGGCCGGGTAGCTCCATGCCACGGAACGGGCAGTTCGTGGAGCGGGTCCACTGCTTGGCCGGGTCAATCGTGACGCGCGCAGAGGCATCCACGAGCGTGATGTGGGCGGGAGCACCGACGACGATGCCCTGGCCCTGCGTCTCAACGCGACCGATGCGGGCAGGGGCCGTCGAGAGGACGCGCGCGACATCCTCCCAGTTCATGCGACCGGTGTTCACCATTGTCTCAATGATGATCGGCAGGGCCGTCTCCAGACCCGTCATGCCAAACGCTCCGGCCTGCCACTCGCAGTCCTTCATCTCGAGGGGATGCGGGGCATGGTCCGTACCAACGACGTCGATCGTGCCATCCGCGAGGCCCTCGCGCACTGCCTCGACGTCCTCCGCGCGGCGCAACGGGGGGTTCACCTTGTAGAGCGGATCGTAGGTGGCGGCCAGCTGCTCGGTGAGCAACAGGTGGTGCGGGGTCACCTCGGCGGTAATGTTCACCCCCTGGGCCTTCCCCCAGCGCACAATGTCGACTGATCCAGCGGTAGACAGGTGGCACACGTGCAGGCGCGACCCCACGTGCTTGGCCAGCAGGATGTCGCGGGCGATGATCGCCTCCTCGGCGACCGCCGGCCAGCCGGCCAGGCCAAGCTCGCCGGACAGAGCCGATTCGTTCATCTGCGCGCCCTCGGTCAGGGCAGGGTCCTGGCTGTGCTGGGCGATCACGCCGTCGAAGGCCTTGACGTACTCGAGGGCGCGACGCATGAGGACAGGATCGGAGACGCACTTGCCGTCGTCGGAAAAGACACGCACCTTGGAGCGCGAGCGGGCCATCGAACCCAGCGCCGCAAGATGCTTGCCTTCCAGCCCCTTGGTAACAGCACCGACGGGACACACTTCGACCCAGTCGGCTGCCTCGCCCAGATCCAGCACCTGGTCGACGATGGCAGCCGTATCCTGCGTCGGTGTCGTATTCGCCATCGCGTGCACGGCGGTGTAGCCTCCCACGGCGGCCGCACGAGTACCGGTGAAGACGGTCTCGGCATCCTCGCCGCCGGGCTGGCGCAGGTGGGTATGAATATCCACGAGGCCGGGCAGGGCGACTAGGCCTTCGGCATCGATGACGCGCGGGTCGTGCACCGAATCGGCTGCGCCCGCCCCAATGGCAACAATCACGCCGCCGGACAACGCAATGTCGGTGAGTTGCCCACCCAGCAGGGACGCCCCCTTGATGAGAATGTCCCGGGTCTGCTTAGTCATTGTTGTGTCCTTCCGATGCGAGAAGCAGATAGAGGGCTGCCATGCGGATGCACACGCCATTGCTGACCTGTTCGACGATGACAGATTGAGGAGAGTCGGCAGCTTCGGCACAAATCTCAAGGCCGCGGTTCATGGGACCCGGGTGCATGACGACAGCGTCGGGACGCAGCTTCGCGAAGCGCTCGGGCGTGAGGCCATATTCGGAGTGGTAGGCACCCGGGGAGGGGAAGAACCCACCTCCGGCGCTGGACATGCGCTCGCGCTGGACACGCAGCATCATGACCGCGTCAGGCTGGGTCGCCAAGGCCTCGTCGAAGTTGTACGAGGTCTTGCAGTTCCAGGTCTCGACGCCCAGGGGCAGCAGCGTCGGGGGCGCGACGAGAGTGACACGCGCGCCTAGTAAGGTGAGCAGATCAACGTTGGAACGGGCGACGCGCGAGTGGAGAACGTCGCCGACAATGACGACGTGGGCGCCGTCGAGGCCGGTGCCGGGTTCGGGGATGCGGCCTGCCTGGTCGGAGGCACCGAAATGGCGGCGCAGCGTCATGGCGTCCAGGAGCGCCTGAGTCGGATGCTGGTGGGTGCCGTCACCCGCGTTGAGGACCGGGAGATTCATCCACCCGGCGTGAGCCAGGCGGTGAGCCGCACCCGAGGATGAGTGACGCACGATGACCGCGTCAGCCCCCATGGCTTGCAGCGTCAGGGCAGTGTCCTTGAGGGATTCACCTTTAGAGACTGAGGAGCCGCGCGACTGGAAGTTGATGACGTCCGCGCTTAGGCGCTTGGCCGCGGTCTCGAAGGAAATGCGCGTGCGAGTCGAGTCCTCGAAGAAGAGGTTCACAACCGTCTTGCCCTGGAGAGTCGGTAGCTTCTTGACGCTGTGGTGTTGCGTGGCCGCCATCTGCTCCGCTGTATCGAGGAGCAGGATCGCCTCCTCTCGAGTCAAGTCACGGATAGAAATGAGATGGCTGAGGCTCATCGCTTACAGGCCCTTCCCTAGCAGGACGCCGTCGCGCCCATCGGTTTCATCGAGCAGGATGGTGACAGTTTCATCCCGCGAGGTCGGCAAGTTCTTACCGACGTAGTCCGGTCGGATCGGCAGCTCACGGTGCCCACGGTCGATGAGGACGGCGAGCTGAACGGCCGCAGGACGACCGATTCGAGTGAGTGCATCGAGCGCGGCCTTAATGGTGCGGCCCGTGTAGAGGACATCATCCACAAGGACAACGGTCTTACCGTCGAGGCCCGTAGCCGGAATGAGGGTTTCCTTAGGTGCGCGTAGCGGCTGGCTAGCCAGGTCGTCGCGGAACATCGTGGTGTCGATGATCGCCAGGTCCGCGTAGGTGTCAGACACCTCGCGAATCCTGTTGACAAGCCTGCGTGCGAGGGTGGCTCCGCGCGTCGGAATGCCGGCGATGACAAGGTTGTCGCTACCGCCGTTGCGTTCAATGATCTCGTAAGCGATTCGTGTCAGTGAGCGGGCGACGTCGTCTGCTCCCAATACTTCTTTGCCGCGCGATGCGCGATCAGCGTGCAGTGAACCCACTGTTTGCTCCTTCCCCGCCTCACAGGACGGTCATTAAAGGATGTGTTTCAGTTCAATATTTTCAATATTACGCGCCATGTTTGTCGCTCGTAGCTGAGGCACACGTGTGAAAGGCCACGTGAGGGGCTATAGACTGGAGAAATGATCTCCGAGGAGCCGACACCAGCGATCAGACACGGCCACAACCACACACCAGCCCAAGGTCACGACGTGTACTCCGGTCGTCGGGTCACCCTTGACGATATCGCGACCGCATCTGGGACCTCGATCGCGACGGTGTCGCGCGCCCTCCGGGGATCCCCCCGCGTGGCCTCTGCGACCCGCGAGCGAATCGAGAAGGTAGCAGAGGAACTGGGGTACCGCGCGAACGTCGCGGCGTCCCTCCTCTCCTCCGCGCGTCCCCAAATTCTCGGCCTGATCTGCTCCTTGGGTCGGGAGCTGCACGTGCGCTACCACTCGGGCATCCTCCGCGAGGCGCAGCGGAAGGACTTTAGGATCGTCGTTGAATCAGTCGACGACCCGCGCGACGTTGATCGCGCATGGGAATCCCTTCTACAGCTGCGCGCGCAATCCGTAATAGCCGCTGATTCCTCGCTCATCTCGCAGCGATATTCGACAGTTCCGACCGTCCTGATCGACCAGCAAGCCCCTCGTGACGACATCGACCTGATCACAAGCGCACACGAATCAGGAATGCACGAGGCGATGACGCTCCTGCGAGGGCGGGGACGGCGATGTCTCGCATTCATTGAAGGTCCACCAGGACCCGCGGCGCGCGCTAGACAGACTGCCTTTATCGACGCTTGTCGCTCCACAGAACTCGATTACGTGACACTGCCCGGCGGAGACGACGTGGACGCAGGATTCCTGGCCGTTCGTGCGGGCCTGCCCACCGGAGTGGATGCCCTGGTCTGTTACAATGACCAGTGTGCGCACGGCGCTATCCTCGCACTCCTGAAAGATGGCTTGGTCCCCGGGCGCGACATACTCGTCATCGGTTGCGATAATTCCGCACTCGCTTCTTCGCGCGCACTTGCACTGACATCAATTGATCCCTCCCCCTCTCGTCTTGCGGCACTCGCAGTAGAGCTGGCGATCACTCGGGCCAAGGGACGGAACATCCCTCCCGTGCGCCGAAGCGTTGACACAGAACTCGTTGTTCGAGCCAGCACGGGATGAACAAACAGTCGAAGACAACATAATACAAGCGTTTGCATTCCGTATGCACAGGCGGCAGTTGTATACACTTTTCTTACATACAGGCTCAGCCGTTGCGCGAGCGTCTTGTCATGTTCCGATGAAACCCCGAGCATAAACCCTCAATGCAAACGTTTGCATTATGTCTATGATTCATAGTGGTGACACGGCGATATCACCGTTATCGCGCACAGAAGGTCGATCGCCAATTTATCGCAATGGACTTGCGACGGCTCTGCAGGCGTGTAGCCAGCTGACCCCCACGCTGGCTGCACACTGGTTTGTGATCGCGGCTCTCCTGCCGAGCAGTCCTGGAGAAACTATACTGCGTCGCCTACAAGCACCACGCGAAGACCATAAATGACAACTGCCATGCTCCGAGACCTGCCTCGCACCCAAGGGTAGAGACCCAGCGCAACAGGCTCCTAGAACTGCTACTGTAAGGGGCAGGCTGTGGCATCACTGACGCGCAACAGTAAGAAGCTGATCAGTATTGCTGCATACTTATACATGAATATATATTCGCTAATAATTATGCATCCGCACATCCTCAGGCCTTACAGTTACTTCTCTCTTACACGTGATTACTTTGCTGGTATTTTCATGCACCACTCTCTGTCCATAGCTATGTGGCTGCCTCTCGCGTTGTTGATTACATGACGGAAGGCAAGGGAAGCTACCTTCACGATCTTGTGAGCACGGAATGTATATGTATGTGCTAACGGCTGCGCTGACGCGCGAGCCTGTTCAGCGGCCAAACGCACGGCACGACTCTCTGTTCTCCAATCGCGCGATGCTCACCGCCCAAGGTTCTTTCACTCTCTCACGGCAAGATCCCTGAGGTATACCCCCACCCATCAAACTTTATACCCTCACTGGGTATATACCAATACCCAGTGAGGGTATAGGCTTTAAACGTCCCCACACGACCAGCTGCCCGGGGAACGTCATGCAGAAAACCGAGCGAACGACGATGATGCAGCACTGTTCAATCGGCAACAACTGTGTTGACACGTTCCTCCCTTTCTCGCTTGTCATGCTGCGAGACATGTGTGTGACAGTTCTTCTTCCTGCGATAGCCTGTCAGCATGAACGATTCTAAGCTCATGTCCTTCAACGCCGATGTGACAACCGTCGTCCGGGCGACCGACTACTCCGACGAGATCACCCGTGAACGCCTCCTCGCTCGGGATGACTCCGAGCATATGGGGCATGCGGCTCTCGAAGCCATGTGGGACCAGCGCGGTATCGACATCGCGGGAGGAGTAGGCGGCGTCGGGCAGGGACGACACTCCCTGGACCTGATCGGCTACACCCCCGGTGAGCTGCACATCGGGCACTGTCATGGCGGAACCTCTCGGGTACTCATCTTTGCCGGCGACGGCCGCGCGGTCCCGGCAGGATCGGCTCCCTCGATTGGGCAACGTCTTCTGGCTGACACGGAGTTCGTGGAGAAGATGAAGGAGATGCCCGCCCTCTGGAAAGCCGTTGTCTCTGGGCAGGTGGTCATCTACTGGGACATGGTCTTCGCGCCCTCCGGGCGAATTCAAGATTGTCTTTTTTCCTCCACGCCCGTCTCTCTGCCCCCCAGCGACATGGCAGCACTTAACGCAGCCATCGGTATCTGATGGCAGACATGATTGTGGCCGCCCTGATTCTCAGGGCGGCCACAATCATGAACGATGCGCAGGCTCAGTATTCTTCGAGCAATTCATCGAGTTCGTCTTCGACGCTGCCACCATCCAGAGGCTTGGAACCAGCGGGTAGTGAGCGCACCGGAGCTTCCTGTACGGGCAGAGATTCACCGTCATGCGCAGACTCGGCCACGGCCTCGTCATGATCAGAGTCAACGACCGATGTCTCTCCCTCGCTGCCCTGCCTGCGCGACCACGCGGGAGACTCGAGGTCTTTGCGGATCGCGTCCAGCACAGCGTTGACGAAAGAGGGCGACGTATCGGTCGAGATGGAACGCACGATCGAAATGGCCTCGTCGATGACGATGATCGGCGACACCTCGTCGTTCTCGAGCATCTCCCACACCGCCACGCGCATGACCGCGAGGTCAACGGCGGCGATGCGATCCAGGCCGGGCACGCGGGCGTGCGCGGAGATCAGCGAGTCGATGCGACGCAGATTATCCGCCACACCGGCGATGATCTGGATCGAGAACTCCGGGAGCGGAGTCTGAGCCGCAGTGATGACGCGGCGCTCGCGCAGGAGGTCGCGCAGCACGTCGGGGTTGGACCCCATGCCGCGCTGGTCGGCCTCGTAGACAACATCGGCCGCGCGCTTGCGGGCCTTCGTGCGCGAGGTGAAGCGGTGCTGCTTCGACATTACTCGGTCACGCGACCCGAGTACGAGCCGTCGCGGGTGTCAACCTTGACGCGGGTGCCTTCCTCCATGAAGAGGGGCACCTGGATCTCGTAGCCGGTCTCGAGGGTCGCGGGCTTGGTGCCGGCGGAGGAACGGTCACCCTGCAGGCCGGGTTCCGTGTGCGTGATCGTCAGGACAACGGTCGCGGGCAGCTCGACGAAGAGCACAGTGCCGTCGTGCTGGGAGACGATGACGTCCTGGTTCTCCACCATGAAGTTGCGGGCGTCGCCCACGGTCTCGGCGGGAACGTTGATCTGCTCGTAGGTGGACTGGTCCATGAAGACGTAATCGGTGCCGTCCTGGTACAGGTACGTCATGTCGCGACGGTCAACGGTCGCGGTTTCGATCTTCAGGCCAGCGTTGAAGGTCTTGTCGACGGTCTTGCCGGATAGAACATTCTTGATCTTGGTGCGCACGAAGGCCGGGCCCTTGCCAGGCTTGACGTGTTGGAACTCGACAACCTGCCAGAGCTGGCCGTCGATCACCATAACGAGGCCATTCTTCAGATCATTGGTCGTTGCCACAGTGGTACCTCACTCGTAAAGGAATCAGTAATCAGGGGTCAGTTTACACGCGCGAGCCACCTCATCGGCGACTTCTTGCGGGGTGAGGACGCTCGTATCCACTGTTGTGTCGGCCACGGCCTCATAGGCGACACGAGCCTGCCTCATTAGCTGGGTGAGCACAGCACGGGGCGCGCCGAGGCCGACAGAACGTGGGACCCCCAGGTTTTCTCGGCGTGATACCGCGGAAAGGTCCGCGGAGAGTTCGACGACAACGGCACCCCGGGTCCGCGCGTCGTGGATCGCCGAGGCAGTGGCTGAGTCGAGCGGTTGGGAGGCACCGAGCGTGACAATACCCTCGTCAAGGCGAAGGAGCCGTTCAGCTTCTTCGCGTGCGGTGATGGCCAAGTGAGGGTCACGGCCCACGACAAGCGTGCGCATCGAGGCACCGAGGCGCTCCTCCACAGCATCGTCCGTTTCGCGAAGCGGCAGGTGATAGCGCTGCGCGAGGAGGCGACCGACCGTCGTTTTGCCTGAGCCGGTGACGCCAATCAAGACGATCAGACTCATGCGCCGATCCCGATGGCGCGTGCTGGGGCCACCAGTTCGTTGGGTTCGACTGTAAAGGTACTCGGGTTTGCGATGCCGTCGAGCAGCACGAAGCGCAGGATGCCGCGGCGCACCTTCTTGTCCGAGGCCATGATGTGGGTCAGTTCCTCCAGAGAGCTGTCCTCGTAGCGGGTGGGCAGCCCAACGCGGGCGAAGAGTTCGTCGTGAAGCGCGACTTCTTCGGCCCCAAGGAGTCCACGCTGAGCGCTCAGGCGTGCGGCGAAGCAGCAGCCGACGGCCACCGCGTCGCCGTGGCGCCACGTGTAGTCGTTCGCTCGCTCGATCGCGTGGGCGAGGGTGTGACCATAGTTGAGGATCTCGCGCAGTCCGCCTTCGGTCAGGTCGGCGGAGACGACGCGGGCCTTGACTGTGATCGCACGGGTAGTGATCTCGGCCAGCTGCTCGCTGGAGGGGTCAAGGAGGAACTCCGGGGAGGTCTCCCCCACGATGCGCAGGATCTTAGGGTCGGCGATGAACCCACACTTGATGACCTCGGCGGCCCCCGCCGCCAGGTCCTGGCGGGGCAGGGTTGCCAGCAGGCTCATGTCGGCGATGACCGCGTCGGCCGGGTAGAAGGAGCCGACCAGATTTTTGCCCACCGATGTGTTGATACCGGTTTTGCCGCCCACGGCTGCGTCAACCATGCCGAGCAGCGTGGTCGGCACGTTGATGAGCGTCACGCCGCGCAGCCACGTGGCGGCGACGAAGCCCGCCATGTCTGTGGTCGCTCCCCCGCCCATGGCAATGATTACGTCCTTGCGGCCCAGCTGGAGGTGCCCGCAGGTGTCCCACAAGCCGGCCACGACCTCGATGGCCTTTCCGGCCTCGGCGTCAGGATGGTCGGCGGTGGCCACCTCGTAGCCGAGGGAACGGAGGTGCTCGGCGAGCGCCACTGCGCGTGCAGCGAGCGGGCGCGCGTGGATGATGAGGACCTTCATGACGGCCTCGTCGAGCGCGGCGGCGATGGGAGCAAATCCCAAATCACGGCCGACGGTGATAGTTGAGGGATGGGGGCCGGTGACCCCGATGGTGGTGCTCATAGCTGCTCCAGGTGGGTGAGAATGGCGGTGGCGACGTCCTCGGCGGGTCCCGGCCCGGTGGGCACGGTCAGCGTGGCGACGGCACGGTAATGAGGTTCGCGCTCGCTTCTCAGTCGCCGTAGCACCCCGTCGGGGTCTGTGGCGAGCAGCGGGCGGTGAGTCTTGGATGCTGTGCGGCGCACGAGTTCGTCGTGAGGGGCGTCAATATAGACAACGATGTGACCAGCGAGCAGGTCGCGCACAGCGTCGGTGGCCGCTGCTCCCCCGCCCAGTGACACGACCGCGCGACGTGAGAGCGCATCGGCGACCGCCACGGTCTCCATGAGACGGAATGCAGACTCGCCATCGGTGGCGAAAATATCGGAAATCGCTCGTCCTTCACGCTCAACAATCAGGTCGTCGGTGTCGACGTGAGGGACTCCGAGGCGACCGGCGAGCAGGCGACCGACCTTCGACTTGCCAGCTCCCGGCAGCCCGACGAGGACGATGGGCAGGGCGACGCTCATGCGCGCTCCCCCACAACCTCCAGGTAAGAAGAAAGGTTACGGCGCATCTCGGCCACCGAGCGCCCGCCCGCGTGATCAAAAAGGGCGTCGGCCAGAACCAGGGCGACCTCGGCCTCGGCGATGACGGCACCGGGCACAACCTGGCAGGTGTCGGAGCGCTGGTGCAGGCCTACGGCTTCCTCACCGGTCGCCAAATCGACGCTGCGCAGAGCGCGAGGGACGGTCGAGATCGGCTTGAAGCCGGCGCGTGCCACGATGGGTGCGCCGTTGGACGTGCCTCCCTCGATGCCGCCTGCGTGGTTGGTGGTGCGAGTCAGGTGCCCATCCGCCCCGCGCACGATCTCGTCGTGTGCGGCGGAACCGAGCAGGGCGGCCTGTGCGAAGCCGTCACCAATTTCGACGCCCTTGACGGACTGGATCGACATGAGCGCGGCGGCCAGGCGTGCGTCCAAGCGCTCGCGTGCAGTCACGTGCGTGCCCAGCCCCACAGGCACACCGTAGGCAATCACCTCAACGACGCCGCCGATGGTGTCACCCGCATGCTTCGCCTCATCGACGGCGGCCTCAAAGCGGGCGTTGTCAGCCGTGTCGAGGGTGCGCATGGAGGCCTCGCACAGGGCGTTCTCGTCGGCGGGCGTCGGCACCACCTCGGAGTTGGTGCGCTGGGTACCGACCGCGATGACATGGGAGACCAGGCGCACGCCGGCCACCTGCTCGAGGAGTGCCTCGGCAAGTGCGCCGAGGGCGACGCGCGCCGCAGTCTCACGCGCGGAGGCGCGTTCGAGTACCGGACGCGCCTCGGGCAAGTCGTAGGAGAGCATGCCGGGCAGGTCCGCGTGACCGGGACGAGGCCTCGTCAGCGGGCGGTTACGTGCGATCTCACGCTCATCACCCGTGCCAGCATCGATGAGCAGAGCGGAGGGATCGACGGGGTCGGCGCTCATGACTGTTTCCCACTTGGGCCACTCGGAGTTTCCAATCCGAATGGACACAGGTGCACCCGTCGTCACCCCGTGTCGCACACCCGCCAGGATCGAGACCTCGTCGGCCTCGAACTTCTGGCGCGCACCGCGCCCGTATCCCAGGCGTCGGCGCGCCAAGACGCGACGCAGGTCATCGGTCGTGATGCGCAAGCCCGAGGGCAGGCCCTCTATCGTGGCAAGCAATGCAGGTCCGTGCGATTCTCCGGCGGTCATCCATCTCAGCATGCCTCCCAGTGTCCCACAAGGCCGACTGCCGATGCCCGCTCACTCTCACGGGGTGAACGATCAGGACTGCGGCGTCGTGTCCCCAGTCGTGCCCAAGCCCGGTTCGGTACCAAGAATGTCGATGACGAAGCACAGGGTGTCGTCGCCGGCCGCCAGGTCTGGGGGAATCGTAATCGCCAAGCGCGAGCCAACCTTCTGATCCACCAGGGCGGTCTGCAGGCCACGCATGGCCTTACCGAGATTGATGACCTGTGGGACGCCGGTCTCCCACGTGGACACTCGCACGACACCATCGTTCCAGCCCACGGCGGTGAACTGGGCGACCACGCGATCACTCTCGTGCACCTGGATGCCGTCGCCCTTGATGAGCGTCTGCGTCGTCACACGGTCGGGCACAGTCGTGCCGTGGGTGATGATTGGGCCTTCGGGGACGATGTTGACGGTCAACGGGCCGTTTGACGCATCCGCTTCCGTGCCCACCGCGATGGAGGGCAGGATGTCGATGACCTCAACCTCAATGTTACTCGTCGAACCAGGCGCGCCTGCGCCCGTCGCAATCGTCCGGTAGGCGAGAATACGCGACCCCTCGTTCTGCCCGATCACAATATTCGTCAGATCATCACCGATGACGTTGGTGCCGACGATCCCCAGGCTCAGCTGGGGGCGACCCGACTCGGACAGGTTCGTGCCGGTCTTTCCGTCGAAGGCCGTGATAGCGACCAGCACGGGAGACCCCTCGGTGATCTGACGTCCGTTGCCAGCAATGACAGTCGCTGCCTTGGTGCCGTCGACCTCCAGGGGTGCCTTGATTTCAATCGTCGGCGTGGCACCAACGCGCCCCGAGACGGCGACGCGGTCGAACAACGGAAGTGTCGTCGACTGCGCGCTGGTCTCGGCCGTCGACGTTTCCTGCGCGGCAGGTACCGGGCGGAATGCCCACCAGGCGACGGCCCCGCACGCCCCGAGGACCACGAGCGTGATCAGGAGCCGCATCAGCAGGGACGCACGCGAGGATCCGCGTGAGCGTTCACCCCTCGCAGCGGCGCGCTGTGAGGAGCCTTTCGAGCGTCGGACGCTCGCATTGTTGGAGTGTTGCGAAGCGGGGGTCATGCGGGAATCGTAGGAGACGACGCGTGAATCTGCGCGATGAGTCCATCAACGCGGGGGTCGGACGTGGCCAGGGGATCCTGCAGGGACAGCGGAATCGCCGTGGAATCGTCGAGGCGCACGTGCACCCAGTCGACACTGAGGTCGGCGCGCGCATCCTCCGCCGCAGCGATGATACGCCCGCGCAGATGAGCACGCGTCGAGGCCGGAGCGACTGTCGTCGCGCGCGAGACCCCTTCCGGAGTCGTTAGGCGGCGCATGAGACCGGCCTTTTCCATACGCTCGCGCAGGCCCTGCGCCGTGATATCCGAATAAGACAGTTCGAGGCGAGCCACTCGCGGGTCGCTCAGGGCAGCACCGGTGCGCGCACAGTAGGAGGACAGTAGCGTGCGTTTGATCGCGATATCCAGTTCCGTGGCAACCCCACTCCAGTCGCCGCTCGCAATTGCGTCGAGGCCTCGGCCCCACAGGTCGACCACATAAGCGCGCATCGAGTCCAGCTCGGCGACGGGAATACGGGCGAGGACGCGCTCGCGAATCTCTCGCTGCAGAGCGACCGCGGAGGTGGTGCGACCTGAGGCCAGCTCGATGGCTGCAGAGCCGGTCAGGTCAGCGTTGATCTCGCGGATGGCACGCATCGGATCGGCCAGGGCCAGGTCTTCGATCTGGAGGCCGTCCTCAATGGCATGGATGAGAAGTTCGGTCATGCCGACTTTGAGGGCCGTCGTGGGCTCGGCGACGTTCGTGTCTCCGACAATGACGTGCATGCGTCGGTAGGCACCCGAGTCGGCCAGGGCCTCGTCACGTGTGTTGATAATCGGGCGCGAGCGGGTGGTCGCCGACGATACGGCGTCCCACATCTGGTCGGCGCGTTGGGAGAACTGTAGGCGCGGCGTCGCGGCTCCGGTGTTGATCCACCCGTTGCCCACCAGGATCTGGCGCGTCACGAAGAAGGCGACGAGCGCGTCGGCGACCTGGCGGAAGTCTCGGCGTCGGTGCAGCAGGTAGTTCTCGTGGCAGCCATAGGAGTTGCCCTGTGAGTCCAGGTTGTTGCGGAACAGGTGCAGGCGCAGGTCGGTGCCCAGCTCGCCCAGTGCCTCGTCGGCCTGGACGGCCAGATCGGCGAGTATCTCGGATCCCGCGCGATCCTGCTCGAGCAGGTCCTCCAGGCGGTCGCATTCGGCGGTTGCGTACTCGGGGTGTGCACCCACGTCCAGGTAGAGGCGTCCGCCGTTGCGTAGGAAAAGGTTGGAGGAGCGCCCCTGGTGCAGGAGCGGCTCGAACAGTTGACGAGCGGCGTGCTCGGCGTCCATCGGCGCTGCCCCGGACGGGGACGCGGCCGTCAGCCCGTACTCCGTTTCGATGCCGAAAACTCGACGCCTCACCTCACTGGCCACCCTTCTGGACGAAGCCCTGGACAAAGGCCTCAGCGTTGGTTTCGAGGACAGAATCGATCTCGTCGAGGAGGGAGTCGATCGATGCGGTGCGCGCCTGAACCTGGCCCGCGGCCTCAATCGGGTCGTCGTCGGGGGCGGGGGCACCGGCAAATCTGGTTCGACATGGTGTGTTCTTCTTTCTGTCGTCGTGTCAGCGGGTGGAGGTATCGAGGGCGTCCGCGATCGGGAAGCGCACCAGGTCGCCCTCGCCCGGGTCGAAGACCAGCGAGGACCACGAGGCCTTGACCAGGTCCGGGCGGTTCGCAACGGCCCAGCCGCGTACGTGGGCGCGCGTGTTGGCGGGTGCGACGTCGGCGGCGCGCTCAACATCCTCATCGGAGACGAGGCGCGTCACCAACCCGGCCTTCGCGAGTCGGTAGACGAGGCCGTGGTTGGGCCGCAGGTCCGCCCACTGGAGATCGATGGCGGCCAGTCGCGGGTCGTTCCACTCCAGGCCCGCGCGCTCCTTCTGGCGCTTGACGAGCTGGTACTTGCCGACCCATTCGACATCGCTCGCCACGGAAAAGAGATCGGCGCGCATGCGGTCCAGGACAGACTGCCACAGGGTGAGGATCTCCCGGTCTGCCGCCGTGGGAGTCGTGCCGGTTTCCTCGAAGGTATCCAGGACCAGGTCCAGGTAGACCTGCTGGAGTTCGGCGGCTGTGTAGGAGCCGCCGGCCGTGCCGATCTTGTAGTCGAGGTCGGGATGGTGGGAGACGTTCCAGGTTTCCTGAACCGGATCATCCATGACGATGGAATCCCAGCGCAGATCGGTGCCCTGCTCGATGGCCCACAGGACCAGGGAGGTCGTACCGAAACGTAGGAAGGCGGACACGTCGAACATGTTGCCGTCGCCGCCGATGACGTGGAGGCGGCGGAACTGCGCGGGGTTGGCGTGGGGTTCGTCGCGCGTGTTGATGATCGGACGGTTGAAGGTCGTCTCCAGGCCCACCTCGTTTTCGACGAAGTCGGCACGCTGGGACATCTGGAAGCCCGGAACCTCGCTCTTCTGCCCGCGCCCCACGCGGCCCGCGCCGCAGATAACAGGGCGTGTCACCATGAACGGTGTCAGGCCTCGGATGATCGTGTCCAGGTCAGTGATGCGGGGCATCTGGTAGTTCTCATGCGTGCCGTAGGCCGCGCCCTTACCGTCCGTGTTGTTCTTGACGAGCACGATGGGTTCCTCGCCCAGTGCCGCCAGGCGCTCCATGACGCGCCTGGCGATCACCTCGCCCGCGCGATCCCACAGGAGCGCGTCGCGCGCGCCCAGGGTCTCGGGGGCCGAGTATTCCGGATGGGCGTGGTCGACGTAGAGACGCGCACCGTTGGTGAGCACGGCGGTTGTCGCGGCTGGCAGGACAAGTTCCTCGGCCGTGGGGCGGGCGACGCGCTCGGAGCCGCCGGAAGGCGCGAGGTGATACGGATCGTCCGTGAGGAGCGACGGGTCGACGGCTGCCCGCGACATGCGCATACCGCGCAGGTCATTGAGGGGGTCCTCACCCGTGTAATCCCACCGCACGACGCCCGCTCCATCGGCTGGCGAACCGGAGCGAGAGATCTCGCCGTACGCGGACACAACACGGGTGGACAGGGCAATCGGGTTGGCCCAGGCGTCTCCGGGACGGTACACACCGTACTCGGTCTCGGTTCCGATAATGCGTTCGCTGCTCATTTCACCGCTCCAATCGGCTTGACGCTGACAATCTCGGGCGCGAGTCCGCTCGTGCGGGCCCAGTCCTCCGGCGAAGAGGTCGCGGCCAACTCCAGCGATTCGTTCATTTCTTCGTGTACACCGCGCAGCAGGTGTTCCATGGTCAGTCCTGTTGCTTGCCCGGTGAGCGCGTCCTTGATCGCATACTTCTTCGCGCGTTCCACGATACCTGCGATGAGTGCGCCAGAGACAAGGTCCGCCAGGTAGATGCGCTTATGATCGCCGCTCACCAGCGTCGCGAGGAAAAGCGCAGTCGTCTCGTCACGGGTGTAGAGCGCGTCGACCGCTCGCGTGATCATCCCGGCCACGGCCTCGTCGATACCGCCGGCGCGCGCAACCTCCGCCGCGTGGATGGGCACGGCGGGCGTCAGGTACTTCGAGAAGATGTCGAGCGCGCCCGCGCGGTCGGGGCGATCCACGCGAATACGCACATCCAGGCGCCCGGGGCGCAGGACGGCGGGGTCGATCATGTCCGCGCGGTTGGAGGCACCGATGATGACGACGTTGTCGAGAGACTCGACGCCGTCCATCTCGGCCAACAGCTGCGGGACGATCATCGTCTCGACGTCCGAGGACACACCCGTGCCGCGCGTGCGGAACAGCGCCTCCATCTCATCGAAGAAAATGACGACGGGGGTGTCGCCTGCCGCAAGCGCGCGGGCGCGGGCGAAGATCGCGCGGATCTGGCGCTCGGTCTCACCCACGAACTTGTTAAGCAGCTCGGGTCCCTTGATCGACAGGAAAAACGTCGAGGCACCGCCGCGCTTGGACAGGGAGTTCGCAACGGCCTTGGCGATGAGTGTCTTACCCGAGCCGGGAGGGCCGTACAGCAGGATGCCCTTGGGCGGGCGCAGGCCAAACTGACGGTACAGCTCGGGATGGTTGAAGGGCATCTCGATCGAATCGCGCACCTGCGCGATCTGAGCGTCCAGGCCGCCAATATCCGCGTAAGTCACGTCGGGAACTTCGGAGTGAGCAGCTGCTCGACGTCCTCGCGCACGATGCGTTCAAGCGCGATGCCGGAGCGCGTGTCCACGACGAGGGAATCCCCGGGGCGCAGGTTGCCGTGGCGCAAAGGTCCGGCCAGCTCCAACAGAGTCTCCGCACCACCCTCGGCGGCAACGAGCACGCGATCCGGACCCACCATCTCGAGGACCGACACCACCTGGCCGCTGCGCGCGAAGTCATCAGCGGCGACAGCGATCATCGTGTCATCCAGGCGCACCCACTGCCCGTACGACAGGTCGGTGACGTCCAGCTTGGGGGCGACGGCCACGCGCATACGCTTACCGCCCGAAACGACCTCGATCTGACGCGCGGCCGGGAAGGCACGCACGAAGGTCGCGAGCGTCTGCGGCGGGCGCGAGACATCCGCCAACTCACCCTGGAGGCGAATCAGCTCGGTGCGGGCCGCCGTCAGAGCGCTGGTGAGGCGACCGTTCTTTTCCTCGAGCGAGATGACGCGCCGCTCGAGTGCTTGGCGCTGCTCGACCTCACTCATTGGTCTGAGCCTCGCGTCCCTGCGACGCCCACGTGTCTGCCTGCGCGACGACGTCGCGGCGCACCTTGCGGACCTTCTTCTCGGAGTTCACGCGCTGGCCGACCTTCTCCAGGGACCAGTCCTGCTCGTCGTCCCACGCACCGCCCTGGCCTTCGGCAGCCTTGGCTGGGCGTGTCGAGCGCTCCTGCGGCGTCACGCCGGGGGCGAGCAGACGAGTCACTACAAGGAATCCGGTGTGAGCGACCATACGATGCTCGGGGCGCACCGCCAGGCCGTCAAGATGCCACTCGCGGCGCATATCCTCCCACGCGATCGGATCTGTGAAGCGTTCGGACGCGCGAAGGTCCTCGACCAGGCGCGACATCTGGGTCACCGTCGCGACGTAGCAGACGAGAACACCGCCAGGAATGAGCGCATGCGTGATGGCCTCTATGTTTTCCCAGGGGGCCAGCATGTCGAGGACTACGCGATCGATGCTCCCCTCGTCGACCGCCCACAGTACCTCGTCCACGTCGCCGACACGCAGATCCCACGCGGGATGACGGCGTCCGAACCACAGGTCCACGTTCGCCGCAGCGATGTCTGCGAAGTCCTGGCGGCGTTCGACGGAGATCAGGCGACCGCTCGGTCCCACGGCGTCCAGGAGCGCCATGGACAGGGCACCCGACCCGGCCCCAGCCTCGATGACCGTGGCACCCGGAAAGATATCGCCCATGTGGGTGATGACGCCCGCGTCCTTGGGATAGACAACCGCCGCGCCGCGCGGCATCGACATGACATAGTCAACCTGAAGGGGACGCAGGATCTGGAACTGACGCCCCTCGTCGGTCACGATGACCTGACCGTCGGGGCGGCCGATAACGTCGTTGTGGTTGAATCCACCGCGGTTGGACTGGAAGCGTCCGCCATGCACCAAGATCACTTGGTGGAAGCGTCCCTTCGGGTCGCGAACCTGAACGCGGTCGCCCTCGGTCAAGGGGCCTCGGCGGGTGGTCTGGCCAAAATCGGTGGCCGTTTCGAAATTATTACGCTGAATAGTCATTACGTAAAGAATAGCGCCTTGGGCCTTCCCGCCCCTGCCAGGACACAAATGGGGGTGGTGGGGGTTAGCGTGGTGTTCATGACAGACCTGATTGCCCCCTCCCCCGGTCCTCGTACGTGGGATCCCGCGCTGTCGGCCTCGCGCGCGAAAGAATACGAGCGCTGCCCCCTCCAGTATCGTCTGCATGTCTTGGACGGTTACCGCGAACCTGAGACGCGCGCGAAAGCGCTGGGGACGGTGGTCCACGCGGTCCTCGAGGAGCTGTTCGGACTGACCCCACACGAGCGTACGCCTGAGGCTGCCCGCGCACGGGTCGCCCCCGCCTACGAGGCCGTCGTGGCGAAGACCCCTGCGATTGCCGATCTTTTCGCCGATGAGGAGGACCTTCAGGCGTGGCTTGAGGACGCGCGCGGGGTCATTGACGGCTACTTCGCCATCGAGCAGCCGCAGTGGATCGCCCCGGCCGCGCGCGAGCAGCGCGTGACGACGACGACAGCGGGTGGCGTGCGTCTGCTCGGTTTCATTGACCGCATCGACGCGGCTCCCGATGGGCGACTGCGGGTCGTCGATTACAAGACTGGCAAGGCCCCCGGACCGCGCTACGTGGACGAAGCGCTCTACCAGATGCGCTTTTACGCCCTGCTCTTAGCACGCACGAAGACGCTGCCGGCCCGCATGCAGCTGGTCTACCTGCGCGCTGGTCAGGTCATCACCTTCGATCCGGTCGCCGATGATATTCGCGCGTTTGAGCGTCACATCGATGACCTATGGACGCGCATTGCCTCCGATATCGCCAATGATTCCTTCGCTGCGCGCAAGAATCCGCTGTGTAATTGGTGTGGCGTGCGCTCGCTGTGTCCGGTGTTTGGAGGAGTCACTCCCCCGATGCCGACGGAGCATGCACAGTGGTTGGCTCGGACTCGGCTAGGCTAGGGGGCATGGATTCGAAGCAATGCGGACGTAGCGGCTTATACCTGTCATCGATCGGTTTGGGGACCCTGACGTGGGGGCGCGATACCGATGCACCCGAGGCCCTCGAAATGCTCACGCACTTCGTCGACGCGGGTGGTTCTCTCCTCGAGTGCTCCCCCTCGCACGGCGACGGTATGGCCGTGGATGTCGTGTCCGAGGCCGTAGCGTCGGTGGGCAGGCACCGCGTGGTTCTCGCGTGGCGCGGAGGGATGCGCCGTGCGACTGAGGGCGCGTGGGTGGGCGCAGCCGGACGCGGGGATCTGCTGCGCAGCCTGGATGATGCGTTGGCGCGACTGGACACGGATTATGTGGACGTGTGGCTCGTGGAGCCGCGCCCGGAGGTGCCGTTGGAGGAGACCCTGGAGGCAGCGACCCTCGCTTACCGTAGCGGGCGCGCCCGCTATGTGGGTCTGTCGCGTTCGTCCCACTGGCAGCTGGCCGAGGCGGTCACTCGTGGTGTCGTGGGTGTCAGCGCGCCGATCACGCTCGTCGAATTCCCGTTCTCCCTCGTGGATGCTGCCTGCGCGTCAACGGTAGCGGAACTGGCCAGCAGGGGGGTTGGCGTTCTGGCCGCGTCGGCGCTGGCAGGCGGTGCCCTGACGGGCAAGTACCGCCACACGACCCCAGCTGATTCGCGTGCTGCTTCCCCGCATCTTCGTCACATGGTTGAGCCTTACCTGTCAGGTTTCGCGAGCAGTGTCATCGAAGCGACGCACCGCGCGGCGTCGGGCCTGGATCGCCGTACGGGAGACGTCGCCCTGGCATGGGTACGCGACTACCCGGGCATCTCCTCGGCTCTCATTGGACCGCGAACGACTCGACAGCTCGATACCCTCCTGGAGTACACGGAGCCGCTGCCCGCCCCGATTCGCGAGGTGCTCTCCGAGGTCGCCCAGTAGCGGCGAGCAGCTTGCAGATACGAACGAGGGGCCGAACCGTGTGGTTCGACCCCTCGCCTCATGCGCGTGCGAGACTGATTGGTCTCAGTCATCGACTTCGATGAAGTCGTCGTCCTCGTCTTCGTCCTCATCGTCGTAGTCCTCATCTTCTTCGTCGCAGTCATCCTCGTCAATCTCATCGAGGATGTCGAAAGGGAGTTCCACGCCCAGCTGGGTGAAGAGGATATCGTCGTAGGTGAAGAAGGCGTCGCGCAGCGCCAGCTCGGCGGCTTCGAGCGCGGCGTCATCAGCCTCGTCTCCATCGCGTGCGATGTCGAAGTGATTCTCGAAAGCGTTGAGCAGGCGCGTCAGTGCGCGGCGGGCATCTCCAGTCATAGGTCTCAGTCTACCGTGAGGACGCACACTTTTTCAGGGCAGATTGAGCTGCGAACGGATAACGGACACCATGAGGTCCGTACCTTTGATTTCCGCCGTCTGATCGGCACCCAGGATGCGTGTCTGCCCGTCGGAATCCAACAGCTGCGAGGCACCCATGTTCGGACCCAGCGGCAGGATGACCCATTCCTTCGTGGGAACGTAGTGGGCGTCGGGTTCCTCCCCTTCGATCTGTGCGGTGATGTTGGCGATGACAACGCGAGCCTGTTGGCGCGCGGCGTCGGCGCGCTTGGACTCGCGCACGTCGGTCAGGTCGCCGACAGCGTAGACGGTGGAGTGACCCGTCACCTGCATGGTCGGCTCGACCCGGATCGTGCCGTTGGGGTGCATAACGGACTCGTACTCGCTGCCGATCAGGAACCCGGTGTTGGCGCGTGCGCCGTAGCACTGGAACCAGAGGTCGGCCTCGATGACCTCGCCCTTCTTAGTTTCGACCATGAAGTGCGCGAGGTCGCCGACGTTCTGAGGGGGCAGGTAGGCCAGCTCGGAGCCGGTGACGACGCGAACGCCGAGGGTGGCCAGCTGCTCGCTGATCTCATTACGTAGGGCGTCGGTGTAGCCGGGGGTACCCAGGATCTGGTCCGTGGCCTCGACGATCGTGATGTCCAACCCGGGGAAGGCATTGGCGAGCTCACCGGTCAGCTCGATGCCGACGGTGCCACCGCCAACGATCATGACGGAGCGGGCACACGAGAGGTTCTCGTGGAGTTGCTCGAGGCGCGCCTTGGCGACGGAGGAACGGTAGGAGGAATACTTGGCCGGGAAGGGGTAGGTAGAACCCGTGGCGAAGACGACGTAGTCAGCCTCGATGGGGTCATGACCGAATACGTGAACGGTCGTTCCGTGGACGGCGGAGACGGTGCCTCGCACGACCTGGCCGCGGCTCAGGAGATTCGTGTAAGGCATGAAGATCGCGTGTTCCCACACCGTGTCAACGGCGGCGCGTAGCGCGGCCGCATGGTGGACGAACTGGTCCTTCTGCTCGATGAGGATAACGTCCGCGAGGGGGTCAAGCCCCTTGGCGACCGTGACGCCTCCGTATCCTCCGCCGATGACTGCGACGCGTGCCATGACATTCCTCCTTTTGAATGGACCGCGTCTATTGTGTCATCTCACGCCCTCGAATGCGCGTGATAGGGACCTTAGTCCGCATCACTGCCGTCGGTGGGACTCTCAAGGCCCAGGCCGCGCGCAATATTGGGCTGGAAGAAGTTCGGTCCCTTCAAGACCTTGCCGTCCTCACGGAGCTTGACGGAGCCGTCGGGCATGAGCTTGGACAGGTTCGACGCCTGTACTTCGGCCAGGACCGAATCGAGGTTCATCCCCGACTCGATGGCCATGCCATAGACGACATAGACGAGGTCAGCCAGGGCGTCGGCGGCCTCGATAACATCGCGCTCCCCCTCGTCGGCGGCGACGGCCTCGGCGGTGGCGGCCTCGATGATCGCGCGTGCGCGCGGGCCGTAGACCGCGCCCATAAGTTCGGCGAACTCCTCGGCGATCAGGCTCATGCGCATGTTCATACGCTCGTAGTCCAGCGTCGGATCGCTGAAAGGACGGATGGGGACGGAGTAGGTGTGGTGGAACTGCAGGACCAGCTCCATCGGGCTGGGTGCGGGTGTTGGGGTAGGCGAGGCCGTGGTGTCCTTCTCGCTCATGCGCGGTCCTTTCGTGCGTTATCCCAGGCAGTGGCCAGGATGTTGGAAAATGCTGTGACGGTCTGATGTCCGTCGACGAGGAATTGGGAATCCATGACGTAGGTGGGAACCGAGGCCACCCCCATGTGCATCGCCATCTGATAGTCGGAGTAGACGCGCGAGGCCCATTCCTCGTCGCCAACAGCGAGGGCGGCAAGGTCGGGCGGCATGCCAATGTCCTGCGCACAGCCGATGAGTACCTCGGGATGGGAGATGTCCAGGCCCATCTCGAAGTGGGAACGCATAATCGCCTCGGCGACCTTGAGGTGGAGAGAGTCCGGGCCGGCGACCGTGTCGTTGTCGATGTCGGCGTCGTGGGCGGCCGCGATAACCCGGTGCGCGCGGGAAGTAGGAGCGATGATGAGGGAGTCGAAGTCAAAGCGAATGCCCTCTCGAGCACCCAGCGCCCGCATGCGTTCGTCGGCCTCGCGTACCTCTTCCAGATTGGCAGCCCCGGATTCAACCAGAGCGACGATGCGTGGCTTGTCGAGCGCTGCCTCCAGGTCGGGGTCGAGCAGGTAGGCGTGCAGATAGACCTCGATCTCGGTGCCGTGCTCACAGCGGGACACGGCGGTGCGCAGGTGTCGCAGGCCCAGGTAGCTCCACGGGTCACACGTGTCGAGCCACATATCAATTCGCACAGCGTCTCCTCACGGTTGATATGGAAAACCCCGGGACCTTTCGGCCCCGGGGCATTTCGTGCGCGGAGGGGGACTTGAACCCCCACCCTCGTAAAATGAGGACTAGCACCTCAAGCTAGCGCGTCTGCCTATTCCGCCACCCGCGCAGGTGATCGGTGCGAACCGTTGTGATCCGCAAGCGAGTAGAAGCTTAACACGATTACATCGACATGCGCCAATCGAAACTAGGAATCGGTTTTTTCGCCCTTCAGACGGGAGTCCAATGTCGAGAAAACCTTTGCAATTGCTTCAATATCAGCATCCGTCATGCCGTCTAGGAGATACTCAGCCACCGTCTGCTGATGCAATTCTGTGGCAGCAAGCACAGTCTGGATTCCCTGAGTGGTCAGGCATGCGTCGTAGCCGCGGCGATCAACCTTGGAAGGGATGCGCTCGACCCAGCCGTCACGGGAGAGGTTAGAGACCAGGTAGGTCACACGCGACGGCGAGTAGACGACGCGATCAGCCAGCTCACCCATGCGCAAGCGATGGCTGGGAGCCTCCCACAGTGCCAGGAGAATGTTGTAGTCGGGCATAGATACGCCATAGGCGCGCTTTAGACGTGTTTCGAGGATTCCCTGCAGGCGTCCGGACGCCTCGAAGAAGACTCGCCACGCGGCTGCACGCGCGCTATTGGCTTGAACGATCGGGGTGAGCCGTGCTCGCGATTCCACGTGTGCCTCTCTCATAGTCGTTTCGGGTGTTTCTCTCGGGATAATAGGGCATAGTGACTAAGAAAGCACCAAGAACCAGGGGATTTTATGTCTTTGACTTTTTCTGCTGTGCTGTTTGATGTTGACGGGACGATTGTTAATTCTGCGCCCGTCATCATGGGAGCATTCCGGAGCACATTGTCAGACTTTGGACTGGAGATTCCAGATGATCAGCGCCTTCGTACCTATGTTGGCCCTCCCCTGTGGTACTCGTTTGGCGACCTGGGTTATTCGGGGCAGTTACGCGCGGATCTGGTTTCGCGTTACAGGGAACGCTACATGGACCACTATCTTGATCCTGAGCCTTTCGACGGTGTGCGTGATCTGCTGTGGGATCTGCACCATGCGGGCGTTCCCCTGGCAACGGCCACATCCAAGCAGACACCGATGGCGATCGCGCAGATGGAGCATCTGGGCCTTGCGGATGCCTTCGACGTGATCGCGGGGGCGACGCCGGATCCGGAGTCATCGAAGACGACGGTCATTCACGAGGCCATAGCTCGCCTGGGCGCGATGGGTGCGGACGTGTCGCATCCCGTCATTGTTGGCGACTCTATCTGGGACGTGCGCGGCGGCCACGAGGCCGGCATCCCCGTCATCGGTGTCGGTTGGGGGTATGCGACGGAGGACGGTCTGGACGACGCCGAGATTGTGTGCGAGACGGTCGAGGATCTTCGCGCGCTTCTCATGCCGGCCGGCTGCTGAGGGACGTTAGCGGAAGTCGCGCGAGCGCACCTGGATGGGCAGACGCACGGGAGCGAGCCGGAAGGCTCGCACGTTGACCGCGCCGTCACCCCACTCGAGCGTGCCGCGTACGAGTAGGGCACCCGACTCGAGGCCGATGCGCCGAAACTTGTTCCAGGTACCCACGGCAACCGAGACATTGACGAGTCCGGACTCGTCTTCGAGGGACAGGAAAGTGACGCCGCCGCCAGTGTGGGGGCGCTGGCGGTGCGTGACCAGCCCAGCCACGTCGACGATCCTCCCATCAAGGTGAGCGCCGAGTTCCGCGGCGCTCAACACGCCGGGCGGCAGATCCTCTCTCAGATAGGAGAAGGGGTGCTCCCCGGGGGTAAGTCCAGTTGCCTCGATATCGGCGCGCATCTGCTCGGTGCGCGTCAGGGGTGGCAAGTCAGGGACGCGGGTACCTACTTCGGTACCTGGTAGGAATGGCTGCCACTCCCTCTGCCGCACAGTCGGCGCGGCCAGCGCCCCCGCGGCCCAGATCCCCTCACGCCTACCCACGCCCAGGCATTCCAGTGCTCCTGCCAAGGCAAGACACTCCATGTCTGATGCGCTCAGGTGGGCGCGGTTCGTCAGGTCCGCTTGGGAGGAAAAAGCTCCCGTTTCTCTCGCTCTCACGATGCGTTCGGCGGCCCGGCCCAGGCCTCGTACCGACGATAATCCGATGCGCACCACCAGCTCCTCGTCCACGTCCAGGGGGATGACCTGACGCGACGGGAGTGGGTCGGGGCGGCCCTCCCGATACTCCTGATCCCCGGGAACGCCGGGTGCACATTGCACGCCCGTGTCCAGGAAAGAGTCGTTGACCGAGGGGCCCAGGACCGTCACTCCGTGCCTGCGCGCGTCCTGGACCAGCGTCGCCGGCGAGTAGAAACCCATCGGCTGGGAGGAGAGGATCGCCGCGTAAAAATGCTCGGGCGCGTGAACCTTGAGCCACGCGGAAGCGTAGACGATGTGCGCGAAAGAAAAAGAGTGCGACTCGGGGAAACCGAAGTCCGCGAAAGCCTTGAGCTGATCGAAGATGCGTTCGCGCGTGAGCGTGTCGATCCCGTGCTCTTCCATGCCCGCCATGAGTTCTCCCTTGAGGGCTTCCATGCGCTCGGGGCTACGCTTGGCACCCATCGCTCGGCGCAGCTGGTCAGCGTGTGCCCCAGATAGGCCAGCGGCGTCCGTGGCAATGCGCATGAGCTGCTCCTGAAAGAGGGGCACCCCGAGGGTTTGGCGCAGCACAGGTTCGAGGAGCGGGTGCAGGTAGGTGACCGGCTCACGTCCCGCACGCCGACGCAGATAGGGGTTGACCGCATGCCCCTGAATGGGGCCGGGGCGCACGAGTGCTACTTCGACGACGATGTCGTAGAAACAGCGTGGTTTGAGGCGCGGCAGCGTGTTCATCTGCGCGCGCGACTCGACCTGAAACACACCCACGGTGTCGGCGGCGCAGAGCAGGTCGTAGACACGCGGGTCTTCTTCTGGCAGAGTATACAACCCCAGAGGCTGATCCCGCCGTCCACGCAGCGAGCGCGGTGCCCACCCGCGCAGGTGCGGATTCGCCGGTCCATCCGCTCGAATGTCGTCGGCTTGTAGTTCGTCAAAGGCGACGCGCAGCGCCGTGAGCATACCGAGGGAGAGCAAGTCAAACTTGACCAGACCAGCGTCCGCGCAATCCTCCTTATCCCACTGCAACACCGTGCGTCCCTCCATGGCAGCCCATCCCACCGGACAGATACGAGAGACCGGCTGGTCGGTGAGCACCATGCCGCCCGAATGGATACCCATGTGCCGGGGCAGGCGCGACAGAGCCCGGGCGGCGTCGCCAACGAGTGCTGGTACTTCCCCCTTTTCCCCGCGACCACGCCTGCGCGCTGCCCGCCGGGTATCCCAGCGCCCGCGCCGCGTCACGCATCGCCGAACGCGGTCGATAGGTGATGACGTTAGCGACCTGTGCCGCTCGGTCGCGCCCGTAAAGGTCGTAGATGTGCCGGATAACCTCCTCACGCCTACAGGCCTCGATATCGATATCGATGTCGGGTGGCCCCGAGCGCGCGTCCGACAGGAAGCGCTCGAAAAGGAGGTTGTGGCGCACCGCGTCCACCGCCGTGATGCCCAGGCAAAAGCACACAGCCGAGTTTGCGGCACTACCCCGCCCCTGACACAAGATGCCGCGCTGGCAACAAAAATCGACGATTTCCTTGACGATCAGGAAGTACCCCTCGAATCCGAGGCGCTCGATAATGCCTAGCTCGCGGTCAATCGTCTCCCATGCCCGCGGGTCTTCCTCCCGCAGTCCGTAGCGCTCGCGGGCCCCCCTCGTGAGCGAGATAGGCGAGCCAGCTGCCAGGAGAGTATCCCTCTGGGACGTGGATGCGCGGAAGCCGGGGAGCGACGAGACGCAGGTCGAATGCCGCTTCCTCCGCGACCTCGCAGGAGTGCACGAGTGCCTCGGTGTGAGCGGCATGCAGACGGGCCATCTCTGCGGGTGAACGTAGGAAGGGCCGATGTGCTCCGAGGTGAGCCACGGCCTCGTCCAACGAGGAACGCAGACGGGTCGCCGCAAGGATGTCACCGAGGGCACGCTTGGAAGGTGCAGACATGCGCGCACCCGTCGTGGCGAGCAGCCGAACCCCCATCCCCCGCGCAAGCTCAGCGAGTGTGTCTCCCGCGTCGAGGCCGTCTCCGGCTGCTGCCTGCCACTCAATGAGGAGGCGATCCACCCCTCCGACCGCCTCCGCGAGCGCACTGGCCACGCGCCGCGCCCATGTGGGGCCACCGGTGTATAGGGCGCGCATGAGGGGGCCGCGCCGCCCGCCGGTCATGATGAGCAGGTCAGCGCCAGCCTCGCTCACGTCCTCGAGGGTAAAACGTGGAGCGCGCTCCCCCGTCTGCGATAGCGCGCGCTCGCTCATCATGCCGACGAGGTTTTCGTAGCCGTGGGGGCTTGAGACCAGGATGGGGAGACGGATCCCCGGCTCCTCCGCGCCGGGGGCGAGTCCCCAGCCACTCGTCTGAGCGCCTGGAATGACCGCTCGCAGAGTGCTCGGGTCCAAGGTGATCTCGGCCCCGTAGACAATAGGCAGGCCGCAGATGCGCGCCGCCATCGTGGCCTGCACAGTCGAGTACATGCCGTCGACGTCGAGAATAGCGAGAGCATCCAAGCCTAAGCGCGAAGCCTGTGCGACCATATCCGCAGGCTCGTCGGTGCCCTCCAGGAAGGTGAACGCACTGTGAGCGTGCAGCTCGGCGTATCGGGGTTCAGCGGTCACCCATCCATCATATCGAACATATGTTCGATAATGCTGTGTTGACCCGCATTGCCTCCGCACAACCGAATCTCCTCCGAGATCTACAAGCCCTATCCTGGTCGCATGGATTCCATGCTCGCAGCGTCGCTTCCCTCCCCCGGCTCCCTCACCCTGGTTCGCCGCCCACTACCAATCCTGGGGCCGCGCGACGTCCTCCTGAGCGTCGAAGCCACGACCCTGTGTGGCACGGACTTGCGCATTGTCACCGGACAAAAGACGCACAGCGTCACCCCCGGCGTGATCCTCGGCCACGAGATCGCCGCGCGCGTGTGGAAACTCGGCGCGGACCTTCGCCCAGGAATCGACGCGCCCGCACCGGGAACCCAGGTGGGCCTCGCCCCGGAAATCGCCTGCGGCCATTGCGCGCCCTGCACGGTCGGACGTTCAAACGTCTGCGCGAACATGGCGCTCTTTGGAACCGGAGTGGACGGCGGGCTCGCCGACGTTATCCGCGTACCCGAACGGGCGCTGGCATGCATCACCCCCAGCGCCCGCGAGATTGCGCCACCACTCCTGGCCCTGGCCGAACCCCTCTCATGCTGTCTGCGTGCCCGCACTCGTCTCCCCATCACCTCAACCTCGCGTGTCCTCATCCTGGGCACAGGCCCCATCGGTCTCATCCACTGCGCGCTCGCTGCCGCCGCGGGCGCGTCCGTCATGGCGTGCGGGCGACCCGCGCGCTTGGATCCCGCGCTCGCCCTCGGTGCGAGCACTGTGACCGCCTCACAGGGCGATGAACTCGTCGCGACGGTCCGCGAGTGGAGCGACGGAGCTGGCGCGGACGTCGTCATCATCGCGGTGGGCGATCCCGGCCTCGTCCCCATCGCCGCCCAGTGCACCGTCATTGGCGGCTACATCTCCTGCTTCGCGGGCTTCCCCGCAGGAACGCTCGCCCAGATCGACCCGAACCTCATCCACTACCGAGAACTGACCATCTCGGGCAGCGCGAACGCCACCCTGGAGGACTACGCGGCCGCCGTTGCCGCCCTCTCAACGGGCGCGCTCGACCTGTCCCCACTCATCACCCACGAGTTCCCCCTCACCCAGGTGGAAGCCGCGCTCGACGCCGTACGCTCGCGCGCCGGCCTCAAGGTCGTTGTGCGCCCCGGACGCGACAAGCCGACCGAGCGCTAGTCAAGCAGCCCCCGCAGGTCCGCGGCACTGAGTGACGCACTGGCACCCGTCCCATTCATCACCGAGGAAATGAGCCGACGCTTACGATCCTGCAACTCCACAACCTTCGCCTCGATCGTGTCAGCGGCAACCAGACGATAGACATTCACCTTCTTCGTCTGACCAATGCGATGCGCGCGGTCGATCGCCTGCTCCTCAGCAGCCGGATTCCACCACGGATCCATGACGAAGACATAATCCGCCTCCGTCAGGGTCAGGCCCGACCCACCCGCCTTGAGAGAAATGAGGAACACCGGTGCCTCGCCCGAACGGAAGCGCTCGATAACCTCCGTCCGGTTGCGGGTCGAGCCATCCAACTGCACAACCGACACGCCACGCCGCTCCAGCACGTGCCGAATACGCGCCAGGAACGACGTGAATTGGCTGAAAATCAGCGCACGGTGACCCAGCGGCACGATCTCGTCGAGGCGATCCGCCACGTACTCCACCTTCGCCGACCCCACATGCATATAGGACTCCTCCACCAGGGCCGGGTCGAGCGCGAGCTGACGCAGCCTCGTGATCGATGCCAGAACGCTCATGCGATTCGCGTCCGGATCCACCAGCAAATCGAGGATGCGGGCGCGCTCGCGGGCCAGATACTGGTCGTAGATGTGGCGATGTTCCTTGCCCAGGTCGACGCGCACGACGTCGACGATCTTGTCGGGCAGGTCGGTGGCCACCTGTTCCTTCGTGCGCCGCAGGATAAAGGGCGCAACGTAGGAGGTCAGGCGCGCGAGCATGTCGGGATCTCCACCCTCGATGGGCCTGCGCACCTTCTGGGTGAAGGCCTCCCACGGGGGCAGTAGCCCCGGGCAAGTCAAGGACAGGAGAGACCACAGGTCGCCCAGGGAATTCTCGATGGGGGTACCGCTCACTGCCAGACGCCAGGGGGCGTCCATGTCGCGCAGCGCACGGTACGTTGCCGTGCGGGGATTTTTGACCGCCTGCGCCTCGTCGATGACGACGCCGGACAGGGTGACCTCGCGCCACTGCTCAGCTTCGAGGCGCACCAACGTATAAGAGGTAACGACGATGTCGCAGGCCTCGGCTTCCTCGCGGATCGTCGTTCCCCGTCGCGCGGCGGTCTCAGCGACGCAGCGCACGCGCAGGCCGGGCGTGAACGTCGCGGCCTGCTCCGCCCACACGCCCACGACCGAGGTAGAGCGACCACGAGGACCGGACCACTCCCCACCTCCGCCGCGCGCAGAGCCGCGATCGCGGACAGGATCTGCACGGTCTTGCCCAGGCCCATGTCGTCGGCCAGGACCCCACCCAGTCCGGCGGATAGACGCGAGGTCAGCCAGGCGTGCCCGTGCCGCTGATAGGGGCGTAGAAGCGAGGCCAGGGCAGGGATGGGGGCCAGCCCATCTTCCGAGTGCTCACCACGCAGCGCAGCGATACGCGTGCGCCACGACGCCGAGAGCGACACTGAGTCTGCCTGCTTCTCGAAGAGCTCGTAGAGGCCCACCTGCACGGGAGTGAGGCGCAGGCCCTCACCCTCCCACCCCGCAAGGGACCGAGCCTCGTCCAGCAGAGTAGCCAGCGCGCGGATGCGCGGGCCATCCAGACGCACCCACACGCCGCCGCGGGCCTCAACATAGTCGTCACCGCGCGCGATTGCCTCCAGGGCCTCACGCACACTCAGCAGATGGTCGCCAACGCGCACACGCACGTTCAGATCGAACCAATCCGACTCCGCACTCTCGACGGACACGTCCACGTCCATCCCGTCTTGTGACACCTCGATGGCGCGCACGTCCTGCGCGACGTCCCACACGAGGCCGTCCACGCTCTCGCGATCAACGACGGTTGAGAGAAACTCCGGCACACGCCACGGGTCAATGCGCCCCGAACCCGGCAACGGCGTCCACAGGTCTGCTCCCACCGACGTACCCCACCTGTTGACGCGATCCGCGAGGGCGGCCACCGCCTCGTCCCCCATGCTGTGGGCGAGCGGGGCACGCGAGCGCGAACGTCCCTCCTCGTACTCCGTCCACCAGCGCACGACGACGGAGTTTTCGTCGCAACGCAGCGTGCCCACAACCGCGACTTGCGGTGTCGCATCGGCGTCGAAGCTCCCATCTGAAGAACTCATGACGAAACGCCGACGCAGCGCCGTCAGCCACGTCCCTCGGAATTCCGCCACATCCGCAGCTGGAACAACCAGCGGTCGATCCAGCGGGAATCCTTCCAACGCCTTCAAGCCTTCGATGCGCGCCGCGCGCATCCCCCCATCAAGCAGCAGCAACCCCGTGTCGCGGTCAATACGCGGGTGTGCGACGACCTGATCACCGTTGCGAGCGACAACCCGCATCTCAAGGCCTTCCTCGGAGGCCCTCACGTCAACATCCGCATCCCACGTCGCATGCGACAGCACGAAAGGTTCACGTCCGTCCACCGACGCAAAAAGCTCCACCCCCGCGCGCACCAGGCGCGCGAGCCACGCGTACGCGTGCTCGCCGAGCGAACTGAGCGTCACCTCGGTGCGTGCCTGCCACGAGCGCGACTCACGCGAGAGTCGATACCCCTCGCGCAGCAGCGACACGTGAGTCGGATCCAAACCATCCGTCACCGACTCCCACTGCGTCGCCGTCAGGTCCAGCCACGACGCCCGTTTCGCACTCCACGCCGACGAGGTGCCCCTGCGCAGCGGAATCAACGACACCGCCACGCTCGGATCGTGCGCATCGATAACGAGTGCCAGCGGATCCCCGCCGCACTCACGAGATATGCCCAGCACCTGCTCGAGGACGCGACTCCACTCGGGCACAGCCCCCCTGCTCTCGAGCGCCTCGGCGCGCGCAGCGATCAGCACCGCCACGGCGTGCGGACAATCCGAACGCAAGGAGCAGGCGCATGCGAGTGATGGGCGAAGCGCACCGTGGGCGATCCGTACACGATATGTCAGTCCTTTGTCTTTGACACGGGCCTCAAGATGGTCCTCGGATTGGTCCCAGAGCAGCTCTTTCACCGCTCCATTGCGTTCCAAACGCAGGCCGTTTGCCCAGGTGGCGGGGCCGACGAGGGCCATGATGTCATCGTCCGACATCGATGTGAGGGTATCGCTGAACTCGTGGGTCACCATCCTTTCAGTCTACGGCACAGCCGCTGGACCCGTCACCGTCAGTTGTCAAGGCCCTCTGCCATCCACTCACCCCCGCTCCACACGAGAAGCGCCACTTGTCCGTCCTCGAGCGTGGCTCGCATGTAGGCGCGGGCGCGCTCCCCCGACCACCAGTACCCGCCCACGGGCCAAGGGCCGGCGATAGCGCGGATTCTGCAACGCCGACCGGCACGCAGCTGGGGCGAGTACTGCGAACGCTCCCAAGACTCACCCGAGGGAAGAAGCCGACCCGGTAGCCCCTCCCCGCCGTTCTTGGTGAGGAGGTAGGCGGGGGTCGCTGTCAATGATCCGCGTTGGTCGACGCGCACGTCGCCACCAGCTCCCGGCTCTGCGACCAGGAGCACGGGGATGGGAGTCTCAAAGAGGGTGGACGGCGGCTCGGCGACGGCCCCCTCCCAGGCACCCACGCGAGAGCGCAGCGGCTCCTGGTTGCCCCAGGGTGCCATGACAATGCGGCTGCGAGGATCGTACCCACCCTGCACGCGCGGGACCAGCAGCGCGTCCGGCCCCGCCAGTCCCTGGATCCGCACGACGCTGCGCGACACGTCTGACTTCCTGTTGCTGCGCCCCCACAGGGCCGAGGAGCCGCTTCCAGGGCACGGGTCGCAGGCCGTGAGGCGAATCGAGCGGGCCTCGCCGGAGGGTCCTTGGTCGCCCGCCAGCCACCCCGTGAGAGTCCAGCGCACGCGCAGGGCGATGTCGGCGGGCACCGACAGGTCACACCCGCTCCACGTGCGGCTGCGTGAGCCGCCCCCGCCGTCCTCCACGTCGATACGCAGCGTGTGCGACACCAGAGCGGCACCATACAGTCGGCCAGCGAGTTCCTCGGCTGCGCGGATAACGGGGACCGTCATGGTCTGGACACTTTCTCCCCCCACCGTCGATGTCGTACTCGACCGTAATATCCGCCTGCGCGCGCTCGCTGGACAACACAGCGGCATCGTCTCCCGAGGCCAGGATCCACAGCCGCTCACCGACATCGCCGAAGCGTTCGAGGACGGGGCCTCGTCCGAGCTGCAGCAGATCCGCGCAGCTGGTGATACCCAGGCTCGCCAGAAGGTCGACGGCGGCAGAAGTCCGATCTCGCATCGACGGCGGCACGCATCCCAGAGCGCGGGACAGACCGATCCTGACAGGAAGAATCGCGTGTCCTCAGCGGGCACAATTCGCCCCGATCTGGCGGCCTCCACCGAGGCCAGCGGCCCGTCAGCAATACCGACGAAGCATTCGACACCCACGGCCTCTTCAATCGCATCAACGAGTAGGGAGGCTGCCTGTTCCTCGCTACCCGCCCAGCGCGCGGGGCCGCGCGCCCGACACCTGGCTAACCCCGGGCGCAGGCACTCGACACCGGCAGCGACCGTGTCGAAGGCGTCGATGACACCGCTGAAAGCGCGGGACTCACGATCCGGATCACGCGGCAAGCAGATCAGCTCCGGACACAGGTAGGTCGCCTCGCGCATACTCATGCCTGCCCGCACCCCGCAGCGCCGGGCGGATGCACTGGCAACCTCGATGCGCTTAGCATGAACAACCGCGCCGACACCACCCGGGGGCAGGTCGACCACGAGGCAGTTGACGGGCCAGTCGGGAATCCACAGGACCATGTAGCGCACCTAGACCACCAGCCGTATGTTCCCCGCGCCTGCCGCGTCGCGCGAGAGTCCCGGCCACATGCGCAGTGTCACGAGGGTGCGCCCCAGAGAGCGGGCACGCGCCGCCAGGGTTCGTTGCTCGGTACGGGAGAGCTGGGGAAGGTCCAGGCACACGACGTCGCACCCCTCCAGAAGTAGCGCGCACAGCTGCCCCGCGTTCGCCTCCTCGTCAGGGTTCAGGACCAGCACGCGCTCTAAGTCCATCCCCTGGCGCTGCGCCCACTCCCATCCGATATGGCGCACGCCATATAAGCCAACCCATCCCTCGTAGGGGCAGGCATCGATGAGGAGCCGAATCAACTGCCCCCCCTCCTGCGGCCCCAGGAGCACCGGAACGAACCCACCCGTCGAATACCTCTCCTCGACGTCGAGTCGACCACGCAGGCCGACCGAGTTTTCGGCGCGACTCAAGGCCTCGCGGGCCTTACGCAGGCGCATGCGTGCGTTGGACACCCCTCCTCCTTCCCCAACACATATAGAACATCTGTTCGATATGGGAAGTGTAGAACCCCGCTCACACACCTGCGTCCCGGGCGCACGTTCCCCATCTCATACGCAACAATGGAGAGGAGAGAAAAGGAGCACACATGAACATCGGTACTCGCCCCCCGACACCCGCCCCCTTCGAGGGAATCGATCTGCCCGGCTTCACCCTGACCTCGTCCACCCTTACCGACGGCGCACCGATGCCGGAGGTGGCCACCGCACGCGGAGGTTCACTCTCCCCCGACCTGGCGTGGGAGGGGTTCCCGGAGGGCACGGCAAGCTTCATACTGACCTGCTTCGACCCGGACGCCCCGATCCCCTCGGGCTGGTGGCATTGGGCGATCCTGGATATCCCCGTATCGATGACGCACCTAGACGAGGGTGCCGGCGCCTCCGACCTGGCCCTCGACGGTCCCGCGTTCCACCTGCGCGGCGATGCGGGCGAGGCCTCCTACTTCGGTGCCGCGCCACCCGTCGGTGACCGCCCACACCGCTACATTTTCACGGTGCACGCCCTCGACGTGGACACCCTGGGCCTCGATGACGACGCGACCCCCGCCATGGCCTCGTTCGCGGCGCTCGAGCACACGATTGCGCGCGCCACCCTGACCGTCACACACCAGGCCTGAGGACATGCTGCACATCATTTTCTGGGAGCCGGAGATCCCCGGTAACACGGGTGCGGCAATCCGCCTGTCGGCCTGCACGGGGTCCATGCTGCACCTCGTGAAGCCGCTGGGCTTCGACATGGACGATGCGAAGCTGCGCCGTGCTGGGCTGGATTACCACGACCTCGCGCACGTCATGGTGCACGAATCCCTGGACGATGCGCTCGCGCAGGTTCCGGGACGCGTGTGGGCGCTGACGGGACACGCGAGCGCCATGTATTCGGACGTGTCCTACGCGGACGGCGACGGCCTGCTATTTGGGCGCGAATCGGTGGGCCTGTCCGAGGAGGCGATGAGCCACCCGCGCGTGGAGAAACGTATTCGCATCCACATGCGCGAGGGCGTGCGCTCACTCAACTTGGCCAATTCAGCATCGATCGTCCTGTACGAGGCGTGGCGTCAGCTGGGCTTCCCGGGCGGCGTCTAGCCGCTGGCAGACAAGAAACCGCAGACAGGAACGAGGCCCGGGTCGGATTACTCCGCCGGGCCTCGTGACGCGCGATCACCTCAGGGACGAGGCTGTGGTTAGTACCCCTTCCACGGCGAACTCGAGCGCTCGACCTGTTCGGCGAGCGACACGATCCTGCGCGGATTCGAACGCCACATCCACACGACCCCAATGAGGGAAACAAGCAGCGGCAGATAGTAGAAGTCCGCGCCCATGCCGGTCCACGCCGAGCGCGCAACGTTGAGTTCGTCCAGACCGAGGGAAGCGACCCACAGGATGATCGGTACAGCGATCGACAGGCCGATGGTCACCCAGCCAACCTGTCGCATGCGCTTGCCATTGTGGGTCAGGGCCATTGCGGCGACGAGGTAGTCGACGCCAGCCAAGAGCGCAACGATCTGTGGCCCCCAAGGCTTGCCCTGCCCGTGGAAGAGATCGACGATAGCCGTCACAAAAATCCAGGCCCCCAGGAGCCAAAACAGCGCAATGATAATGCGCCCAAGTCCCAGGGAGGGAGGGCGCTTATCACGAGCGCTGCCGGCATCACGACTCATGTCTTGTTCATGCACGCTTTGATCCTACCGACAGGTCCGTTGTGTCGCACCGCGTTCCGCATGGCAACGCGAGGAATGCGACGCGTGTGGCCCGATGCACCAAGCTGCCCCACCGACCTGTGGGACAGCATCACACAAACGTGGGACAATGGGCCTATATGGACCGTGAGGCCCGTCATGAAACAACCATCTGAGCGTTAAGCTCATCAACGAGGAGTTATCTACCTTGAGCGAATCGACCTACGACATCGTCATTCTGGGGGCGGGTTCCGGCGGCTATGCGACTGCCCTGCGCGCAGCGCAGCTCGGCATGACAGTCGCCCTCATCGACGGTGATAAGGTGGGCGGCACCTGTCTGCACCGCGGTTGCATCCCGACGAAGGCGTACCTGCATGCCGCCGAGACGGCCGAGGCCGTGCGTGAGTCCGCGAAGTTCGGCGTCAACTCCACCTTCAACGGTATCGATATGGCCCAGGTCGGCAAGTACCGCGACTCGGTCATTGCTGGCCTCTACAAGGGCCTGCAGGGGCTTCTCAAGTCCCGCAAGGTTGAACTCATCTCCGGCTGGGGCCGCCTCGCTGACGCCAACACTGTCGAGGTGGGCGGCCAGCGCATCACCGGCCGCAACATCGTCCTGGCCACCGGCTCCTACTCGCGTTCGATCCCCGGCCTCGAAATCGGCGGTCGCGTGATCTCCTCCGACCAGGCGCTCCAGATGGACTGGGTTCCCTCCTCTGTCGTGATTCTCGGCGGCGGCGTCATCGGCCTCGAGTTCGCCTCCGTGTGGCGCAGCTTCGGTGCCGAGGTCACGATCATCGAAGCCCTGCCCCACCTCGCCAACAACGAGGACGAGGCCATCTCCAAGCAGCTCGAGCGCGCCTACCGCAAGCGCGGCATCAAGTTCCACACGAAGACCCGTTTTGCCTCCGCGACGCAGTCCGAGCAGGGCGTACACGTGACCACCGAGGACGGCAAGGCGTTCGACGCCGACGTTCTCCTGGTCGCCGTTGGCCGTGGCCCCGTCACCGAAGGCCTGGGCTACGAGCAAATCGGCATCACGTTGGATCGCGGCTTTGTCATCACGAATGATCGTCTGCACACCGGCGTGGGCAACATCTACGCGGTTGGCGACATCGTCCCCGGCCTCCAGCTGGCCCACCGTGGCTTCATGCAGGGTATCTTCGTCGCCGAAGAGATCGCCGGCCTGAACCCGACGATGCAGGCCGACATCAACATCCCGCGCGTGACCTTCTGTGAACCTGAAATTGCCTCGGTCGGCATGACGGAGAAGCAGGCCCGCGAGAAGTACGGCGATCAGGTGCGCACGGTCGAGTACAACCTCGCCGGCAATGGAAAGTCGTCTATCCTGGCAACGTCGGGTCTCATCAAGCTGGTCTCGGTTGAGGGCGGTCCGATCGTGGGCTTCCACGGCATCGGCGCGCGCATCGGGGAACAGATTGGTGAGGGCGAGCTCATGGTGAACTGGGAGGCGTACCCCTCGGACGTCGCGTCCCTGATCCACGCGCACCCGAGCCAGAACGAGTCGCTCGGCGAGGCAGCTATGGCGCTGGCCGGCAAGCCCCTTCACGTCCACAACTGATACAGCTTTTATTAGGAGAACACACATGGCAACGTCAGTGACTATGCCCGCTCTGGGCGAGTCCGTCACCGAGGGCACCGTTACGACGTGGCTCAAGCAGGTCGGCGATACCGTCGAGCTCGACGAGCCCATCGTTGAGGTGTCCACCGACAAGGTCGACTCCGAGGTCCCGTCCCCCGTCGCCGGCGTCCTCCTCGAGATCCTGGTTCCCGAGGATGAGACCGTCGAAGTCGGCACCGAGATCGCGCGCATTGGCGACGCGTCCGAGGCCTCGGCCCCCGCTGCTGCTCCTGCCGCCGCCCCCATTGCTGCTCCGGCAGCTCCTGCTCCGGCGGCTCCCGTGGCAGCTGCTCCGGCTACTCCTGCCGCCGCGCCCGCTCAGGGCACCGAGGTGCGCATGCCCGCTCTGGGCGAGTCCGTCACCGAGGGCACCGTCACCACGTGGCTGAAGGCCGTGGGCGACGCCGTCGATGCCGACGAGCCGCTGCTTGAGGTCTCCACCGACAAGGTGGACTCCGAGGTCCCTGCTCCCGTCGCAGGTTTCCTCGCGGAAATCCGCGTGCCCGAGGACGAGACCGTCGAGGTCGGCACGGTCGTCGCGATTATCTCCGAGACTGCTCCATCGGCGGCCCCTGCCGCCCCTGCTGTTGCCGCCGCTCCTGCCGCTCCGGCTGCCCCTGCCGCGCCTGTCGCTCCCGTCGATCCGTTCCCGAACGCATCGACTCTGGCTGCCGCCGCGACCGGCGCTCCCGTCGTTGCAACGCCAGCCGTCGCAACCGGCAGCGCCTACGTGACACCGATCGTGCGCAAGCTTGCTCGCGACCTCGGCGTTGACCTGGCCACTGTGTCGGGCACCGGCGTCGGTGGCCGCGTGCGCCGCGAGGATGTTGAGGACGCCGCCGCAGCCGCTCGTGCTGCTGCCGCCGCGCCTGCTCCGGCTGCGGCTCCCGCCGCAAAGGTCGAAGCTGTCCGCGAGCCCTCGCCGCTGCGTGGCACGACCGAGAAGATGTCGCGTCTGCGTCAGACGATCGCCCGCCGCATGGTGGAGTCGCTGCAGACCGCCGCCCAGCTGACCACCGTCATCGAGGTCGACGTCACCAAGGTTGCCGCGGTTCGCGCTCGCTCGAAGGACGCGTTCCTGGCCAAGCACGGCACGAAGCTCACCTTCCTGCCCTTCTTTGTGAAGGCCGCGACGGAAGCCCTTGCCTACCACCCGAAGATCAACGCGACCATCAACGACAAGGAGGTCACGTACTTCGATTACGAGCACGTGGGCATCGCTGTGGACACGCCGCGTGGCCTACTCGTGCCCGTCATCAAGAATGCGGGCGAGAAGGACATCCCGGGTATCGCAGCGTCTATCAATGACCTGGCGGCGCGCGCACGCGCGACTCCCAAGATCGGTCCCGACGAGCTGTCTGGCTCTACCTTCACGGTCACGAACACCGGTTCCGGCGGTGCTCTTTTCGACACGCCCGTCCTGAACATGCCCGAGACCGCGATCATGGGCGTCGGCACGATCGTCAAGCGTCCCGTCGTGATGAAGGGTATCGACGGCGCAGACGTCATCGCGATCCGCTCGATGGTCTACCTGTCGCTGTCCTACGATCACCGCTTGGTTGACGGCGCAGACGCTTCTCGCTTCCTCATGGATGTGAAGAAGCGCCTCGAAGCCGGTGAGTTTGAGGCCGACCTGGCTCTCTAATCCGCCTGTCAATGCGCTGATGGGGTGGGTCCGCGGACCCACCCCATCAGCGCATGCACCACAATGCGTCTACTTGCCCGACTGCGTGGCATCCTCATTCGATGCGTGTGCGAGCGTCGCGGAGATGACCTTGCCCGAGATCGGATCAACGCGCACGTCCAGGTAGGTCGAATACGGCGCACCATACAGGTTGCAGCCGCTGGCCGTGCACGTTTCGGCTTCCGATACGAGCAGGGTCACGCGCGCGTCTACAGCATCGGGTTCGCATGAGACGATGGCGACGTTCTGGACGCTCGACGACAGGGCGCGCACCTGCACGCCGCCTGCGTGCATATCCTCGATGCGCTGAGCGTCTTCCGTGAGCAGTTCACCGCCGAGTATGGCATCGAGCGTTGACGCATCCCCGTCTTTCATCGCTTGGTCGCGCGCCTGAATCGCTGAATTGATGAGGTTGGCGGCAGCCGTGGGATCGCAGAGTCCGACTGGCGTATCTTCGGCCGGCGTCGTGGCAGGTGGCACCTGTGAAGGCTGCGACATTCGCGCGGATGTCCAGGCCCCGTACACGGCAACCGTCGCTCCCAAGGCAACAATGACGGAGCACACGACGATCAACGCGGCCAATCCTTTACGGCGAGGAGACCGAGAGCTGTCCGAGGATGCAGCGCCGCGCCGCATGTGCGACGCGCGCACCTCATCCTCGGTGAGCGTATCCTCACGCAGGGCTGCCGCTCGTAGGTCGGCAATCACTCGTTCAGGGTCGACAGGTTCGCGCGCAATCACGTGCTCTACCGGGTCGCAGACAAGCGGCGTTGCTCCCGATCCGACGGTCGCAGCCAGCTCGTCGAAGCCCAACTCAGCCAGGACCTCGTCCATCTGAAGGAGCGATGCGATGCGGCGCAGGCACTGCCGATCCCCCTCCATACCCGACGTCTCGAGGCTCCACCCGGGAGTTCCCGCTCCAGGCCCGATCTCATCGATCATGTCGATAATGACCGCTCGTCCTTGTGGCGTCACGATGATGTTCGCGGGCGTCAGGTCTCCATGCACGATACCCGCGCCGTGCAGGGCGCTCATGCCGGCGGCGATCCCTTCGACGATCTGACGTCGCGTAGCCTTCGGACGTAGGTCGGCTGATCCAATCTCAACATCGAGCGGACGTCCGGGAACGAAGTCCTGAACGATGGCCCACCGTCCATCCTCTGAGCGCACGACGTCACGGAGGGCAACGACGTGCCGGGAGGAAACAGACGCCCACGCCTTCCACCGGTCGAGCGAACGCTTCCCATCGTCGGAGGAGCGCAGGGCAAGAAGCGCTTCCCCGTCACTCGAACGCGTCCTCCACAGGGGGCCGCGCGCGCCGACGTGGAACACCTGACCGATCTCATATCCGCCTATATTCATGGTGATATTGTCTAAATTCGCAGAATGTGATGCAACTCATCTCACATAGTGCCAGGTCGGACGCGTGGACTTTCTCAGGGTGTATGCACGTAGAATGGAGATGCTATGAGTGAAAAGAATCCCCCCGCGAAGAGGCGCTTCTATCAGAACATCCTCGACGCATACCGACTGACCGCACGCACGTATCCGGCTCTCCCGTGGATGCTCCTGGGAACCGCCGCACTCGTCATCGCCGCGTTCATGCTGTTGGCGTTCCTGACGGACACCTCCTGGATTGGCTGGCTCATTGTTGGCATCATGGGGTCCGTCACCGCGGCACTTGCCCTTCTCAGCTTCCTGGCACGCCGCGCGCTGTACGCACAGGTCGAGGAAACCACCGGTGCCGTCAAGGTTGCACTCTCACAGATTCAGCGCGGCTGGATTATCCCCGAGCAGCCCGTCGCTTTCACGCGCGAACAGGATCTTGTGTGGCGCATCGTCGGTCGCCCCGGTGTCGTTCTCATCTCTGAGGGTCCGGCCTCTCGCGTGCGCCCGCTGCTGACCGCAGAGTCCAAGCGCATCACCAAGATCATGCGTAACGTTCCCGTCCACCAGATCCAGGTTGGCCGCGACGAGGGGCAGACTCCTCTCAAGGAACTGCAGAGCGCGCTGCGTAAGCTCAAGAATGTCCTCACGGCCGAGGAGGTCCCCCAGGTGTCAGCGCGCATCAATGCACTGCGTTCGGGCGAGCCGCCAATCCCTAAGGGCATCGATCCGCTGAGGGTCCGCGGCACGTCGAGGCGCGGACTGCGCGGAAACTGAGTCACACAGTCAAGTGGGCGAGCACTATGTGCTCGCCCACTTTCGCATCCAGGATGTGAGACTCGATGGACATGCATAGTATGCATCTGATTGCATAATCAGTATCACTGACCGCCAGCAATACAGATACCAAGGAACATAACCATGCACACAACGAAGATTCTCGCAGCCCTGACCATGGCGACGACGGCGGTCACTCTCACCGCCTGCGCCGACCCGACGACAAACTCGACAACCGGCGCACAGAGCAACGCCGCTGCCTCGTCGAACACCACAGCCTACGATGTCTCCCAGATCCCAACCGACGCCGACATCGCTGCGCTGGTTCCGGAAGATGTCAAGAAACGGGGAACACTGCGCAACGGCGCTTCGACGGGTTACGCTCCGGCCGAGTACATGGCCACCGACGGACAAACCCCCGTCGGCTACGACATTGACATCAACAAGGCACTGGCCAAGGTTATGGGCCTCAAGGAGGGCAGCACACATCACGCCGAATTCCCCACGATTATCCCCGCTCTTGGCACGAAGTTCGACGTCGGCCTCTCCTCCTTCACGATCACCTCGGAGCGAGAGCAACAGGTCAACATGGTCTCCTACCTGAATGTAGGATCCGCATGGGGCGTCGCAACCGGCAACCCGAAGAACTTCGACACCTCCAACCCCTGCGGCACGACCGTCGCCGTTCAAACAGGCACCGCACAGGAAACCTATGCGGAAGAGCTGTCGAAGCAGTGCGAAGCTGACGGAAAGGAGAAGATCACCGTCATGCCGCACGAGCTGCAGACCGATATCGCCACGAAGATCATCGGCGGCCAGTACGACGCCACCCTGGCCGATTCGACCGTGATTGGCTACACCGCCGCAGGTTCTGATGGCAAGATCAAACAACTCGGAGAGACGTTTGAATCCGCCCCCCAGGGGATCGCCATCAACAAGGATGACGCAGAGCTGACCGAGGCAATCCAGAAGGCTATGCAGTACCTCATGGATAATGGCTACCTGACGGATATCCTGGCCCACTACGGCGCAGACAGCGCAGCACTTACCACCGCCGAACTCAATCCTTCGGTCGGCTGACGACGTGACACTCAACGCATAATATGCATCGTTATGCATATAGGTGCATAATGATAGCGACAGCGGGGCAGACGGCCCCCATCCCATCGGAAGGCACATCATGACCATCACGAAGGCACACGCTCTCATCGCACTCGCAGCCGCAGCAGTACTGCCCCTGGCCGCCTGCGCGGACCCGACCTCGTCCTCCAATGGATCGAACGGCGGCGCGAGCGCGGTCGGCACGAGCGCGGCCACGACCTCGTACGACGTCTCCCAGATCCCCACGGACGAAGAGATTGCCGCCCTGGTCTCCGCTGAGGTCAAGGCGCGAGGCATCCTGCGCAATGGTGCCTCGGCCGACTACGCGCCGGCAGAGTTCCTGGCCGACGATCTGCAGACCGCGCAGGGCTACGACGTGGATATCAACAAGGCGCTCGCTAAGGTGATGGGTCTGAACGACGGCACCACAAACCACGCGGAGTTCCCCACGATTATTCCCGCGCTGGGCACCAAGTTCGACGTGGGTATTTCCTCCTTTACGATCACTTCCGAGCGTGAAGCGCAGACCAACATGATTTCCTACGTCGAGGTCGGTTCCGCCTTCGGTGTCGCCGCGGGCAATCCCAAGAACTTCGACCCGGCCAACCCGTGCGGAACCACCATCGGCGTCCAGACCGGAACCGCGCAGGAAGACTACGCGACCGAACTGTCGGCACAGTGCGTGGACGGCGGCTTGGACAATATCACGATCATGCCGCACGACCAGCAGACCGACATCACACCCAAGGTCACCGGAGGACAGTACGACGCGACCTTCGCTGACTCCACCGTCATCGGCTACACCGTCACTCTCTCGGGTGGCCAGATGCAGCAGGTAGGCGAGGTCGTCGAGTCCGCCCCCCAGGGCATCGCCGTCAACAAGAACGACGCCCAGCTCACCGAGGCGGTCCAGAAGGCCATGCAGTACCTGATGGACAACGGCTACCTGAAGGACATCCTGGGCCACTACGGTGCGCAGGACGCCGCCCTGACGACGGCTGAACTCAACCCGGCTACCACCGAATGAGGTTTGTATGGACACCATGAAAGACGGCGTTGAACTCATCAACGCCAAACCTGTTCCCCGGCCGGGGAGGTGGGTCAGCGCGATCATCGTCGCAATCCTCGCGGCGATGGCCATCCACGGCCTGGTCACCAACAAGAACTACCAGTGGAACGTCGTGTTCCAGTGGTTGTTCTCCCAGTCCCTCATGCAGGGCGTGGCCTTCACAATCATCCTGACGGTTCTCGCAATGGTGATCGGCACGGTGCTGGCGATCACGATGGCGATCATGCGTCAGTCGGTCAACCCGGTGTTGCGCTGGGTGGCGATGGCCTACATCTGGTTCTTCCGGGGCACGCCTATCTACACGCAGCTGATCTTCTGGTCGCTGCTGCCTACGCTCTACCCGTCGCTGTCGTTTGGCGTTCCGTTCCTCGGTTCGATGTTCGGCTGGGAGGTCAGCTTTGATACGGCCACCTACTTCACGCCGTTCTGGATGGCGTTCCTGGGGCTGGGTCTGAATGAGGGCGCGTACCTGGCAGAGATCATGCGTGCCGGTCTGCTGAGCGTCTCGAAGGGCCAGTGGGAGGCGGCGACGGCCCTGGGCATGCCGCGGGTGACGATCTTCCGCAGGATTATCCTGCCGCAGGCGATGCGCGTGATCGTCCCGCCGATCGGCAACGAGACGATTTCGATGCTCAAGACCACGTCGCTTGTCTCAGCGATCCCCTTCACGCTGGAGCTGACGTTTATCGCACGTCAGCGCGGCCAGGCGACGTTTGCCCCGGTGCCTCTCCTGATCGCCGCGGCGATCTGGTACCTGGTGATCACGAGCCTGCTCATGTGGATCCAGTCGCTCATCGAGAAGCACTTCGCGAAGGGCTTCGAGCGGCGCGATAACACGGGCGGGCAGGCCGCCTCGGACGGCACGGCCTCGGATGAGGACGAAGAGACGAATAGCAAGTTCAAATTTATGGATGTGACACCATGACGGGTACAGATCTGGAGACGGCGACCGGCGAGACGCCCATGGTGGCGGTGCGCGGAGTCCATAAGTTTTTCGGTGATTTGCACGTGCTGCGCGGCATCGATCTGGATATTGCTGCCGGCGAGGTGTGCGTCATCCTGGGTCCCTCGGGTTCGGGTAAGTCCACCCTGCTGCGCTGTCTGAACATGCTGGAGGACATCAGTGCAGGCCGCGTGTACGTCGATGGTCACCTGCTGGGCTACCGTGTGGACTCCAAGGGTGTCCTGCACGAGCGCCGTGACAGGGTGATTGCCGCGCAGCGCTCCCACATTGGCATGGTGTTTCAGCGCTTCAATCTCTTCCCGCATATGACGGCTCTGGAGAACGTCATGGAGGCACCGGTTCAGGTGCTCAAGCGTTCGAAGAAGGAGGCCCGCGCACAGGCTCTCGAGCTGCTCGACCGGGTGGGGCTAGCGGATCGCGCGGACCACTACCCCGCTGAGCTGTCGGGCGGCCAGCAGCAGCGCGTCGCGATTGCTCGCGCGCTGGCCATGGATCCGGAGATTATGCTGTTCGATGAGCCGACGTCCGCGCTCGACCCCGAGCTGGTCGGCGAGGTTCTTCAGGTCATGAAGGATCTGGCGGCCTCGGGCATGACGATGGCCGTGGTCACTCACGAGATCGGGTTTGCCCGCGAGGTCGCCGATCAGGTGGTCTTCATGGACGGCGGCGTGATCGTCGAGGCGGGCGCTCCCGCCGACGTGATCGATAATCCGCAGGAGGAGCGCACCAAGGAGTTCTTCTCCAAGGTTCTCTGAGTTATGCGACGAGGCCGGGGCTGGTTCATTCCAGTCCCGGCCTTTGTCGTGGGTGCCTTCGGGCACGGCGGGTGCGCCTGGGCTGAGGGGGTCGCGCGCGGTTAGTGGGTGCGCGACGGTTCGCGATGAGGTCAGGTGAGTGTCACCAGGTCGAGGTAGCTGTCGTCCCAGAGGTCCTCGTCGGCGTCGGGAAGGAGCAGGACGCGCTGCGGGTTGAGGGCAGTGACGGCACCGGGATCGTGGGTGACGAGGATGACGGCTCCTTCGTAGTCGCGCAGGGCTGCGAGGATTTCTTCACGTGAGGCGGGATCGAGGTTGTTGGTGGGTTCGTCGAGGAGCAGGACGTTGGCACCGGAGACGACGAGGGTGGCCAGGGCGAGTCGGGTTTTTTCTCCGCCTGATAGGACGGACACGGGCTTGTCGACGTCGTCGCCTTGGAAGAGGAACTGGCCGAGGATGTTGCGCACGTGTGTGTCGTCGAGGGTGGGTGCGGCCTCGGCCATGTTCTCGCGGATCGTCCGAGTGTCGTCGAGGGTTTCGTGTTCCTGGGCGTAGTAGCCGAGTTTGAGGCCGTGTCCGGGCACGACGCGCCCCGAGTCGGGTTTCTCGATGCCGGACAGGAGGCGCAGCAGCGTCGTCTTACCGGCACCGTTCAGGCCAAGCACGACGACCTTGGAGCCGCGGTCAATGGCCAGGTCCACGCCGGTGAAGACTTCGAGGGAACCATAGGACTTGGAGAGGCCTTCGGCGGTGAGGGGGACGCGCCCGGAGGGGGCGGGATCGGGGAAGCGCAGGCGCGCGACCTTTTCTTGGACGATCTCCCCTCCCGCCTGGGCGAAGAGTTCTTCGGCGCGGCGCAGCATTTGCTGGGCGGCGACGGCTTTGGTGGCCTTGGCACGCATCTTTTCGCCCTGGGCCTTGAGGTGTTCGGCTTTCTTCAGGGCGTTGGCGCGTTCCTTGCGGCGGCGGCGCTCGTCTTCCTCGCGCTGCTTGAGGTAGGCGTCCCACCCCAGGTGATAGATGTCGACATGAGCGCGGTTGGCATCCAGGTAAAAGACCTGGTTGACAGTGTCGCCCAGGAGCTTAACGTCGTGGGAGATGATCATGACACCGCCGGGGAAGGTCTTGATCCAGTCGCGCAGCCACATGATCGAGTCATGGTCAAGGTGGTTGGTCGGCTCGTCGAGGAGGAGCACATCCGCGTTGGAGAAGAGCACGCGGGCGAGTTCGACGCGGCGGCGCTGACCGCCCGAGAGCGTGTCGAGCCTCTGGTCGAGGACGCGGTCCTCAAGGCCGAGGGAGTGCGCGATTTGCGCAGCCTCGGCGTTGGCGGCCCATCCACCGGAGTTGGTGAACTGCTGGTCGAGCTTGACGTAGCGTTCCATGGCCCGCTGCTGGCGAGCGCCCTCGGTCGTGGACATCTCGTGCTCAGCCTTGCGAATGCGCGCGATGATCGAGTCGATGCCGCGCACGGAGATGATACGGTCGCGAGCCTTCATCTCCGGGTCGCCAACGTGGGTGTCCTGCGCGAGGTAGCCGACGGTGCCGTTGGAGCTGATGGTGCCGGTGTACTCGGCCGCTCCCCCACGGTCGGCTTCTCCGGCGAGGAGACGCATCGTCGTGGTCTTGCCGGCACCGTTGCGTCCGACGAGGCCGATGCACATGCCTTTGTCGATCCGGAAGGATACATGGTTGACGAGTTCGCGGGCACCGATTCGCAGAGAGAAGTCCTGGACGTTAATCACGCTCCAAGAGTAGAGGGAGGGGCGGTTGTGGGCGAATCAACCCGGCCGATGACCCGTCCTGTTGGCCCACCTTGCAGCAATTGCGGGCACAATGGGTGGTGCATATAACCATTCCATCTCGGCATTGTGAGGATTGTACCCATGTCAGAAAGCCCGGTCCCGTCTGGATCGGCGCGCCCCGCGCGCGCCCTCGACATCATTTCGGTCGCGTTCGTCGCGTTGCTCCTTATTTCTAATATCGCCGCGACGAAGGCTTTTATGGTGGGTTCTTCCACCCATTATTTGATTTTCGATGGGGGCGCAATTCTCTTCCCTCTAACCTACATCATCGGTGATGTGCTCTCCGAAGTGTATGGTTTTGCCCGCGCGCGGCGGGTCATCGTCATGGGCTTCGTGGCCTCGTTCCTGGCTTCGCTCACTTTCTTCATCGTCCAGTATTTGCCTCCGGCACCCGACTACGAGAACCAGGAGGCTTTCGCGGCGGTCCTGGGCGTCGTATGGCGTGCGGTTGTCGCGTCGCTCGCGGGTTACTTGGCCGGGCAGCTCCTCAACTCCTACGTGCTCGTGTGGATCCGTCGCCGCTGGGGTACCAAGCACTTGTGGGCGCGCCTGATCGGCTCGACGATCGTCGGTGAGGCCGCGGATACGATCCTGTTCTGCACGATTCTGTTCTATGGGCAAATGACGTTCGGTAACTTCGTTAACTACACGGTCACCGGCTACTTCTACAAGGTCCTCCTCGAAGTCGTCCTCCTGCCCGTGACCTATCCCGTGATCGCTGCCATCCGCCGCGTTGAAGGCTTGAAGAAAGACGAGGTGTTTGACCGATGAACGCGAACTGGCTGAGCGCTCCTTCCCCCGAGGAGTGTGCGCCCTTCGACGCCACGGCCTCGTCGGGAACCCACTGCCCCGACCGCGGGTTCGAGGTCGGCACTCGCCTGGGTGCCGAACGCGGCCTCGGGCGCACCGGCGTCATCCACACCGCGCATGGCGTGATCCGTACCCCGGCGTTCATTCCCGTGGGCACGAAGGCGAACGTGAAGGCACTGACCCCGGAGATGGTGCGTCGCCTCGGTGCGCAGGCCGTCCTAGCCAACGCCTATCATCTCTACCTCCAGCCAGGTTCCGACATTGTCGACGACGCCGGCGGCTTTGCGTCTTTCATGAACTGGTCGGGTCCGACGTACACGGACTCGGGGGGCTTCCAGGTGCTGTCTCTGGGTGCGGGTTTCAAAAAAGTTCTCTCCCAGGAATTTTCCGGCAAGGCCGACCCCAACGACCCGGCTGTCCAGATGCAGGCAATCAAGGCGTCAAATGCTGTTGTTGATGACGATGGCGTCGTGTTCTCCAGTCACATCGATGGCACGAAGCATCGTTTCAACCCCGAAGTGTCGATGGGTATTCAGCATCAGCTGGGTGCCGATATCATGTTCGCTTTCGACGAGCTGACGTCCCTGCTGCACCCGCGCGGCTATCAGGTCGAGTCGCTCGAGCGCACGCACGCGTGGGCCGCGCGGTGTCTGGCTGAGCACAAGCGCCTCACGCAGGAGCGTTCCGCCAAGCCCTACCAGCAGCTGTGGGGCGTTATCCAGGGTGCCCAGTGGGAGGACCTGCGTCGCCAGGCAGCGCGCACGATGGCCGACATGGAGGTGGACGGTCAGCGCTTCGACGGCTTCGGCGTGGGCGGAGCGCTCGAGAAGGAGAACCTAGGCACGATCGTGTCGTGGGTGTGCGAGGAACTGGGTGAGGACCGTCCCCGCCACCTGCTGGGCATCTCAGAACCCGAGGATCTCTTCGCAGGTGTCGCGGCCGGTGCCGACACCTTTGACTGCGTCAACCCCTCGCGAGTGGCACGAAACGCGGCGATCTACACTCCCGATGGGCGCTTCAACATCACGAACGCGCGTTTCAAGCGTGATTTCACACCCCTCGTCGAGGGCTGCGAGTGCTACACCTGCACGCACTACACGCGCGCCTACGTCCACCACCTGTTCAAGGCGAAGGAGATCCTGTCCTCTACGCTGGCGACTATCCACAACGAGTGGTTTACGCTGCGACTGGTGGACGCTATCCGCGCCTCCATTGAGGACGGCTGTTTCGAAGCGTTCCGTTCCGATATGCTCGGCCGTTATCAGGCCGGGCGGCGTCCCTGACAAGAAGGAGTACCGATGAGCTTCAACGACAACATCCACCTGGATCCTTCGCGTGTGCGCACCTCCGGTGCTGGCCGGAAGATTGCTGGTGCCGGTGGCGGCTCGATCCTTGGAGTCCTGCTGATCCTGGGGTTCTCCTATCTCACGGGCATCGACCTGACCAGCCTCATCTCCTCCCAGGCTCCCTCGTCGTCTTCATCCTCTTCGTCGGTCGACGTGTCGACGTGCAAGACCGGCGCGGATGCGAACGAGCGCGTGGAGTGCCGTATGGTGGCCACCGCGCAGTCCCTGGACGAGGTGTGGAAGACTCAGCTGGCCGATCAGCACGCGGGAGTTTCCTATGAACTTCCCGATTTCCAGATCTTCACGAACAGTGTGTCAACCGCATGTGGTTCTGCGACGAGCGCGGTGGGCCCCTTCTACTGCCCGGGTGACTCGACGGTGTACCTGGATCTCGGTTTCTTTGATGAGATGGTGACTCAGTACGGTGCCTCGGACTCCGTGCTCGCACAGGAGTATGTGGTCGCCCACGAGTGGGGCCACCACATTCAGAACCTGCAGGGTGTCTTCCGCACGTACAACACGCGCGAGACCGGCTCGCAGGGGGCGGGCGTTCGCTCCGAGTTGCAGGCTGACTGCTATGCGGGCGTGTGGATGCACTGGGCGTCCACCACCCCCGATCCTTCGACGGGCACCCCCTACCTCCAGACCCCGACGGCTGACCAGATCATGGGTGCCCTCCAGACGGCCGAGGCCATTGGCGACGACCGCCTGCAGACGAAGTACCAGGGGACGACGAACTCCGAGTCCTGGACACACGGCAGCGCGCAGCAGCGCGCGACGTGGCTGCAGACCGGCCTGGACTCCGGCAGCATTGCGACGTGCAACACGTGGGATGTTCCCCGCGTATGACCCTCGTTGTGTGCGCCGGTAGACTTGTCAAGACCGATCACAGGAGGATGTCATGACACGGAGTATCGTCAGCCAGGCACACGACTTCTACGACGCAGTGCCCTATGAGGTGCCCGTGCCGGACACGTCCCTCTACGAGCTGCTCGACACCGCCGCCCGCCTGTACCCGGATCGCGTGGCGCTCGATTATTTCGGTGCCACGACGACCTACGCGCAGGTTCACGACCAGGTGCTGCGCGCTGCGCGCGTCTTGCACGAGGCCGGGGTACGTGCCGGGGACACGGTGGCGATTTCGCTGCCGAACTGCCCGCAGGCGTTCGTCGCCTTCTACGCGTGCATGCGCATCGGAGCGGTAGCCGCCCAGCACAACCCGCTGGCACCAACCGCCGAGATCGCGGGGCAGCTGGAGCGCCACGGCGGCCGGGTCGCCATCGTCTGGGAAAAGTGCGCGGAGGCCTTCCCCCCTGGATCGCCTCAACACGGTGTTCACGGTCGACATTTCCCACGGCATGCCCGCCTCGCAGCGTTTCCTCCTGAGCCTGCCGGTGCCTCGCGCCCGCCAGATGCGCGCGCAACTGCGCGGCCCCGCGCCCAAGGGTGCCATCTCCTGGGACCGCGCCACGGCCTCGTCAAGCCCCATCGACGCCGACCACCCGCTGCCCTCACCCGGTGACCGTGCCGTCATCTTGCACACGTCGGGGACGAATGGCGTACCCAAGTCCGCGCCCCTCACCCACCGCAATATCGGCGTCAACGTCAACCAGTGCATGTTCTGGGTGTGGAAGCTGCACGAAGGGGCCGAGACCTTCTTCTCGCTGCTCCCCTACTTCCATGCCTTCGGCCTGACCTTCTTCCTGTGTGCGTCCGTGCGCAAGGCAGCCACTCAGGTGTTGCTGCCAAAGTTTGACGCACAGATGGCCCTCGAGGCGCACAAGCGCCGACCCGTCACCTTCTTCGTGGGCGTGCCGCCCATGTTCGAACGCATCCTGGCGCGCGCCAAGGAGACCGGCACCGATCTCTCATCCATTCGATACTCGGTAGCCGGTGCCATGCCACTGTCGACCGCGCTCGCGAATGACTGGGAGGCCACCACGGGCGGCCTCATCGTCGAAGGATACGGACTGTCCGAAACCGCTCCCGTACTCACCGGCGCTCCTCTGTCCGCCAAACGCCGTCACGGCGTGCTTGGCGTTCCCTTCCCCTCCACGCAGCTGCGCCTGGTCTCTTTGGAGGACGATACTCTCGACATCGAGGACGGGCAGCCCGGCGAAATCATCGTACGAGGCCCCCAGGTCTTTGACGGCTACCTCAACGCACCCGAGGAAACCGCGCGCGTCTTCACGTCGGAAGGCTGGTTCAAGACCGGCGACATCGGCGTCAACGCCGACGGCTTCATCTCCATGGCCGACCGCAAGAAGGAACTGATCCTGTCGGGCGGCTTCAACGTCTATCCCTCCCAGGTCGAAGCGGCAATCCGCTCACTACCGGGCGTCGCGGATGTCGCCGTCGTCGGTGTGCCCGTCGCGGACGCCACTGAAGAGGTCACCGCCGCTATCATCATGGAGGAAGGTGCCCAGCGCCTCACGCTGGAGCAAGTGCGGAAGTGGGCCGAAAAGTCCATTGCTCACTACGCACTCCCCCGCCAGATCGTGTTCATCGCGGAGCTGCCGCGCAACCAGATGGGCAAGATCCTACGCCGTAAGGTCGCTCAGGTCGTGCGCGAGAAGCTGGGGCGCTGAGCGAGCGTCAACGGCCGCAATGCCTCGTCAGCTCGTTGATCGCTGTCTTCGTCTGATTGATCGCCTCGCTGAGGGGAATTCGTAGCTGTAGGCGTTCGCGTTGCGTGGTTCCGTGTGCCTTCCACTGGGCACGCAGTCGATCCTGCCTGCTCTGGCACTCGAGCAAGCGCTCAATCAACGCCACCACGTCCGAAGTCCGGCACAGACTCGGATCCGGATAGAAGCCAGCAAGGCGAGCGACACGGGCCAAGCGGATACGCGCCATGATGTCCTCGATCACATGAGCCAGCGAACGCTGATCAAGCGTATCGAAAGCCAGCGAAGACAGGAAGGCCTTCCCCTGCTCCGTGCGCCGCCACACACCGATGCTGCTGTCCACCTTCATGGCGTCGACGGTCAATCCCATTGCACGCTTCCGGCGCGACGTGAGCGCTGCAGACAGACAGGCGTCGCCACGGGCGTTCTCCTGGATCAGGAGTGATGGATGCGGGAAGCAGCCGTGCACAAGAGCGGCAGTCGACTCGAACGCTCGCGTCTTTCCGAGGGATGCACGCAAGAATAACACCGCATCGATACGACGATTCGTCGCGGCTGTCGCGGGAATGCGAGTCGTGGTCTCCTGTGCGACTCCCAGGAGAGTCAGCCCCTCAATCTTGCTCAAGCCCTCGCGCTGCGTGCGCGTCAGGTCCGCCTCGCGCAGCAGCGCATGTGTGGGAATCGTGCGCTCGAAGCGACGGACGCCGGGCGGCAGGGCCAGTGTCGACCCCCAGTCGATGGAACTCACAGGAGCACCACAAAGCTCACCAGGGAGAAGTCTGCTTCTGACGAGGCTCCCTGGGCAATCATTCCCGGTGTGAACAGCGATTCGAGGGTTGCTTCTTCTCCCTGCCTGATCGCCGCTGCGACGGCCTCGTTCAACAGCGCCGAGTACTCGCTCATGTTCTCACCATCACGTGTGGCTCGATTAAATTGCACGCACAGGGCATCCAGTGGCTCATGGTGTTCCTCGCATAGCTGCCTGAGCAGGTCCAGGGAACGCGTTGGGTTGGATAGTGTCCGCGCGCCTGCTGCGTCCCTCGGCACGTAAATCAGAGAGAGCGGGGCGTTTGCACGGCTGGCGTCACTACCGCCTGCACGCTGTTCGAGACAGAAGATCACTCCCGAACTCACTTGAGGGCGCAGGTCATCCGGAATTGACACGACCGCGTGCAAGCCCGTCGGCGCGCCTTCCAGTGTGCCCGGGTTCGCGTTCATGTAGCGCTCCAACTCGATTCGGAAATCATCCAACGCGAAATCCGTGATTGACATTCCTCGCCGCATGTCTTCGAGATCAAGAGTCTCACTGCGCAGCGTGCGCAACTGATCCGAGCGATACTCCAGGTCGTTCATATCCTCCGACGGGGTAAGCAGATTCTCCTCGCCGGATGCACTCGCATCGCCCAGAGCCATGCGTGACTTTACACGCGACTCAAGATTGATGTAGGACTCCAGGTCGACGTCCGGCCAGAAGGTTACCATCTGGATGCGTTCATTCGTCGAACCCAGGCGGTCGACGCGGCCGAAACGCTGCACAATACGAACCGGGTTCCAGTGCACATCGTAATTAACCACGCAATCGCAGTCCTGGAGGTTCTGCCCCTCCGAGATGCAATCCGTTGCGAAAACAATGTCGATCTCGCCCTCACGGTCCGCGAGGGCATTGGTTTCCTTCGAACGTGGTGAGAAACGACCGAGGATATCCTCGAAGCCACCACTCGCCCGGCGCTTTCCCGTGACTCGATTGCGAGTGCCTGTTACCTGCGCACACGTCAGGCCGTGGCTCCGTTGCAGATCCGATGCCAACTGGTCATAGAGATAGGTAACGGTGTCAGCGAAAGTGCTGAAAACGAGTACTTTTCTGTTACCCGAGTTAATCTGGTCGGCTCCGGTCTTCTCCGCGATCAGTGTCCGCAACGCACCGAGCTTGGCATCACGATCCGGGGTCACTGCACAGGCGTAACCGACCAGTTCGTCGAGAATCGCAATGTCGCGTATGAGGTCCACGGACAGAGCCTCGCGGTCCACATCGCGCAAGTCGACGCGAATCTGCGCCCCGACCTCGAACATCTCAGCATCTCGGTCATCGAGGCCGTCCTCGAGGCCCTCAATCCCGTATCCCACTGCCACGGAACCGACAGCATCGTTGACATCGCGCGCGTCAAGCACCGCGAGTCGATCCAGGATGTCGGCGCAAGAACTGCGCACGCGGACCAGTGTCGTACGGAAAGCGCTCACGGAAGACTCCATGCGCTTGAGGAGGTTCACACGCATCAGCGCGGCGACCGCATTCGTACGATGCAGCTCACTGCCGAAGTCATTGCCGAAGCCCTCGCGGTAGTCGGCCTCGTAGGCAGGCCGCGCATCCTCGCGCACGTAGGACAGAAGCTGATACTGGGCGAAACTCAGATCGCTGATCATATCGTAGAGCTGCCCGATGGGAGGCAGCTCGCCGCGTGAATCAATGGGCACCTGGACATTGCGCGGAGCGAGGCGGGTGGGGAATGTCCCCGTCTCGGTGCCGTAGTATTTCGCCACATGCTTGCGGCTACGCGCAATCGTCAGGGCATCGAGGAGCGCAAAATAGTCCGCGTTGACGTACTCGGCGAAGCTCTCCGTCGTGTGACGTCCATGCGCCTGCGAACTCCACAGGTTGAAGCGCTTTTGTGCCAGTCGCATCACCGAATCGATGGACACGATGCCATCGGTCTTCTCGAGGTAATCATCGCGCCCCTCCGTGATGAGCTCAATCTGGTTACGCAGGTCGGTGAGACGATTATTGATCGGGGTCGCCGACAGCATGAGCACCTTCGTACGTCCGTTAGCCCGGATCACCTCGTTCATCAGGCGCGTATAACGATTCGTGCTCGCCCCGGTCACACTCCTATTGCGGAAGTTGTGGCTCTCATCGATGACAACCAGATCGAATGTCCCCCACTGCAGGTGTTCCAGGTCGATGTCCCCACTCTTGCCACGGCGACGCGACAGGTCCGTGTGGTTCAACACCTTGTAGGCAAATCGGTCCGCAGCCAAGGGATTACGTTCATCGCTTGTCTGCGTCCACAGCGTCCAGTTCTCACGCAGGCGCTTCGGACACAGTACCAATACGTTCTTGTTGAGCTGCTGGTAGTACTTAATGACGGCGAGCGCTTCGAATGTCTTGCCCAGGCCAACGCTGTCGGCGATGATGCAGCCGTTATACTTTTCCAACTTACGAATCGCCCCGATAACGGCGTCCTTCTGAAAATCGTAGAGTTTACCCCAGATCACCGACTCGAAAAAACCGGTATCTTCACGTGGATTGTGATCCTGGTTCTCCAGGAGGAACCGCCGAAAGATGTGGTACAGGGTCAGGAAATAGATGAACTCAGGAGCGTTCTCTGTGTAGAGAGCCTCCACCTGGTGAGCAATCTGCTCAGTGACATCACAGGTCTTTGTATCATCGGCCCACACGGACTCGAATGTCGCCATGAGAAATTCAACCTGTGCCTTGGCCTCATCCCCCGCACAATGGGTCATCATCGTCAGCGTATCCGGGCGACGCTCAACTCCCAGTCCCTCAAGGGTGAAGGTGGCACCCTGTCCCGTCAACAGATGGGGACTCACAGCGGAATCCTCGACGATGTAACTGGGCGTCAACTGAAGCATGTGCTCGCGCTGCACGGAGCGGAACGTCACCTTCTCCCTCAGCCAGGATGTACACGCCCGCGCGAGAGCACGCTGGTTGAGCTTGTTGCGCAGCGTGAGTTCCAGGGACGAGTCAGCGAGCGCTTTTTCTCTCTCACCCTGCGCACGTCGCGCGATATCAGACTCCGGCGACCCCGCGACCCGGCCCATGTCTTGAATAAACGTCGGTTCACTGAACAGAAAACGCACGGAGTCGAGGCGTTCAAGCTCCTCGCGCAGCTCTCCGAAGGCGAACAGGCTGAAATGCGCGCTGATAATCGACAGTTTCGCCTCGTCATCAAGGTTGGCACGCAGGGAGTCTACCAGACGTTTGCCCTCGGTGTTGTCGAGAATCTCCATGGGCCTTGCCCCTCTCCTTCATGCCGTGACTCACATTAGGTTACCGGAACATCATGGGGAACGGGACACGCGACACTGGAGCCGCTCGCAGAAGAGAACGGGAGGCGCGGGACCAGTGATCGCCGGATTACATACGAGTGTCCCCGGAACCGAGCGGTTCCGGGGACACTGTGCGTACAAGCGTCTCAGACGTTGAAGCCGATCGCGCGCAGCTGCTCGCGTCCGTCCGGTGTGATGCGGTCGGGGCCCCACGGCGGCATCCAGACCCAGTTGATCTGGACCTCGTCGGTCACGCCGGACAGGATCGTCTGGGCCTGACGCTCGATGACATCGGTCAGTGGGCAAGCGGCCGACGTGAGCGTCATATCGAGGCGCACCTGGTTCTCGGAACCGATGACGACACCGTAGACGAGGCCGAGATCGACGATGTTGATGCCGAGCTCGGGGTCGATGACGTCCTTGAGGGCCTCCAGGACGTTCTCAGCGGCAAGGGTGCCCTGCTCGATGACGTCGGTGCCATCAATCTGGCGGGTGGCATCGGGCGACTGCGCCGTCTCGTTCGAGGCGGGTACACCGAAGCGCTGCTCGACGGGCTCAGTCTGAGCCATCGGGTTATTCATAGCGATTCCTTTACTGCTCGGCGGGCTCGCCCGCGGCGGAAATATCGATACCGGACTTGGCCAACGCATCGCGCAGGGCGTACCAGCCCAGCAGCGCGCACTTGACGCGGTTCGCGAACTGAGACGTGGACTCCAACGCGGCCGCATCACCCAGCTCGTCGAGGATCTCGTCGTCAACGCCCAGGTTACGCGAATGCATCATGACTTCCATGTCCCGATAGAGGCGGCTGATCTCGTCAGCGGATTTGCCCTCCGTCAGGTCGGTCATCATGGACAGCGAGGCGCGCGAAATCGAGCAACCGTCGCCATCCCACTGCATTGACGCGAGGAAGTCGCCGTCCAGCGTGACGCCCAAAGTGACCTCGTCGCCGCACGTCGGGTTCACCTGGTGAGAGGACGCGTCCTGCCCGGAGGGGTCTCCCTCCCCGTGCTTTTCACGCGCATGGTCCAAGATCACCTGCTGATACAACTGCTCGAGACTACCCATAGCTACCTTTCTCAAAAGATCCGACGACTCGCACCGATTCTACCGACCGAAGAAAGCTCGCACCTTCGACAGGCCATCCACCAGACGCTCAATTTCCTCAGGCGCCGTCGTCGGTGCCACCGATGCGCGCGCCGAGGAGCGCACCTGGAAGAAGGTGTGCAGCGGAATCGCGCAGTGGTGCCCGACGCGCACGGCGACATCCACCGAATCCATGAACTGGCCGACGTCGTGGGGGTGTACGCCGTCCACGGCAAAAGCCACGACACCGATGCGGTCCACGTTCGAGGCGGGGCCCAGCACGGTGATGCCGTCAATTGAGGAGATACCATCGAGCATCATGCGGGTGAGCGCGTGCTCGTGGGCTTCGACGCGGGCCATGTCGAGGCCAGCCATATAGCGCAGCGCTTCGGCCCATGCTGTGATCTGCGCGACAGGCTGGGAGCCGGCTTCGAAGCGCTCGGGCGGTGCCATGAAGGTCGACTCCTCCATGGTGACCCACTCGATCATGGAGCCGCCTGTGAGGACGGGAGGCATCGCGGCCAGCAGTGATCGCCGCCCCCACAGTGCACCCGCGCCCGTGGGTCCGAGCATCTTGTGCGAGGAGAAGACCGCGAAATCTACGTCCAGCGCGGACAGATCGAGAGGCATGTGGGCGCTCGACTGGCAGGTGTCCAGCAGGATGAGCGCGCCGACCGCGCGGGCTGCAGCCGTGATCGCGGCGACCGGAGAGATGGCACCTGTCACGTTGGAGACGTGTGTGAAGGCCACAAGGCGCGTATTCGGCGTGATGACCGACAGGGTGTCGAGGTCGATGCGGCCGTCCGGGGTCAGGTCGAGCCATGCCAGTTCAGCGCCCGTGCGCGCACACAGTTGCTGCCAGGGAACGATGTTCGCGTGGTGCTCGGCGCGTGTGCACACGATGCGGTCGCCGGGTCCCACGCGCATGGGTGCGGCCTCGTCCCCGCCCAGGCCGCAGGACGCGTTGCCCATCGATAGGGCGACCAGGTTGATGGCCTCGGTAGCGTTCTTCGTCCACACGATCTCGTCCGGGTTTGCACCCACGAACGAGGCCAGGGTGCCCCTCGCGCTCTCGAAGGCGTCGGTCGCTTCGTCACCCAGCAGGTGCGTGCCCCTGTGGACCGCACCGTTGGAGCGTCGGTAGAAGTCAGCCTCGGCGTTGATAACGGCCTCAGGCTTTTGCGAGGTCGCCGACGCATCGAGGTACGCAATGGGTGCCCCGCCGCGCCCGACGCGACTCAGGATCGGAAAGTCTGATCGGATCGCGTCGAGCTCGGCGGCGGTGAAGTCCTTGGACACGGGTATCAGAGACCCAAGTACTTGTCGTAGCCGTTCTCTTCGAGTTCGTCGGCCAGCTCGGGGCCACCCTGGGCGGCGACGTGGCCGTCGACGAACACGTGAACGTGGCTGGGCTTGATGTAGCGCAGGATGCGGGTGTAGTGCGTGATCAGCATGACGCCGCAGCCGGTCTCGCCGTGGACGCGGTTGACGCCCTCGGAGACGATGCGCAGCGCGTCGACGTCAAGGCCGGAGTCAGTCTCGTCGAGGACGGCGAAGGAGGGCTTGAGCAGCTCCATCTGAAGGATCTCCAGGCGCTTCTTCTCACCACCGGAGAAGCCGACGTTGACGTCGCGCTCGGCGAAGTCGGGGTCCATGCGCAGGTTTTCCATGGAGGTCTTCATCTCCTTGACCCACGTACGCAGGGCGGGAGCCTTGCCATCGATAGCGGTCTTGGCGGTGCGCAGGAAGTTGGAGACGGACACGCCCGCAACCTCGACGGGGTACTGCATGGCCAGGAACAGGCCAGCCTTAGCGCGCTCGTCGACGCTCATGTCGGTGATGAGCTGATCGTCGAGCCAGGCTTCACCGGAGGTGATCTCGTAGTCGGGGTGACCGGCGAGGGCGTAGGCCATGGTGGACTTACCGGAGCCATTGGGACCCATGATGGCGTGGATTTCGCCGGAGTTGATGGTGAGGTTGACGCCCTTGAGGATTTCCTTGGGACCCTCGGCGGTCTCGACGGAGACGTGCAGGTCCTTAATGCGCAGAGTCGACATGTGTATTCCTTAAAGCTCAGTTGTTACGGGACTTGGCCAGCTCGGCCTCGACGGTTGCCATGAGGTGATCGACCACCTCGGGGACGCCAATCTGGTTGATCAGCTCGGCGAAGAAGCCGCGCACGACCAAGCGGCGGGCCTCGGCCTCCGGGACGCCACGGCTCATCAGGTAGAAGAGCTGCTCGTCGTCGAAGCGACCGGTTGCGGACGCGTGGCCCGCACCTTCAATTTCGCCGTTCTCAATCTCGAGGTTGGGCACGGAGTCGGCCTTGGCGCCTTCGGTGAGCACGAGGTTACGGTTCAGCTCGTAGGTGTCTGTGCCGTCGGCGGCCTCACGGATCAGGCAGTCGCCGATCCACACCGAGTGTGCGTCCTTGCCCTGCAGGGCTCCCTTGTAGGTGACGCGCGAGAAGCACTTAGGCTGGGAGTGGTCAACGAACACTCGGTGCTCGAGGTGCTGGCCGCCGTCCACGAAGTAAATGCCGAGCATGGTCAGCTCAGCGCCAGGACCGCGGAAGTCGGTGTCCGCGCACAGACGCACAAGATCACCGCCGAAGGTGACGACGATGTGGGTGAGTTTAGAGTCGCGGCCCAGGGCCAGGCGCTGGTTCGAGGCGTGCAGGACAGTGTCGTCCCATTCCTGCAGCGACACGACGGTCAGGTTCGCGCTATCACCGGTCTCGACCTCAACGGTTTGGTTCAGAGCGGCCTGCGCGGAGCCGGCGTGCGAGAGGATGACGGTGGCCTTAGAGAAAGCACCTGCGCGAATCATGAGGTGCTGCGCACGGGTGCCCGCGACGTTAGCAACGTTGATGCGCACCGGAGCGTCCAGCTCGGCTTCGGCCGGGATCTCAACGACCGTCGCCTGCTCGAAGCCGTTCCAGGCGACGACGGCGGTGCGGTCGCCGGGAGCCAGGACGGTGCCCAGGCGCTTGTCATCACGCGCGACGGTCTCGACGGTAACCGGCGCGGGCGCGTCCACCGTGACGGGGGCATCGCCCGCGTCGTAGTTGGCGGGTTCAAACAGGCGCTCGATGCGACGCATCGGGGTGAAGCGCCAGTCCTCTTCGCGACCGTGCGGCAGGGCAATGTCGTCCAGCTCGAAGGAGGTCGGGCGGTCGGCGCGCGAGGGGTGCGCCTTCTCGGAGCCGCCCCCGTGCGAGTGGGCCTTGTTCATGGTCTCGGCAATAGTGTTGGGGGTCGTCATCAGCCGACGGATCCTTCCATCTGCAGTTCAATGAGGCGGTTGAGCTCGAGGGCGTACTCCATGGGCAGCTCCTTGGCAATCGGCTCAACGAAGCCACGCACGATCGTCGCCATGGCCTCGTTCTCGTCGAGGCCTCGGCTCATGAGGTAGAAGAGCTGGTCGGCGCTCACCTTGGTGACGGTGGCTTCGTGCCCCATCTCAACGTCATCGGTGCGCACGTCGACGTAGGGGTATGTGTCGGTACGCGAAATCTTGTCGACGAGCAGGGCATCGCACAGGACGTTCGACTTGGAGTGACGCGCACGCGCGTTGACCTGAACGAGGCCTCGGTAAGACGTGCGGCCGCCTCCGCGCGAGACGGACTTCGACACGATCGACGACGAGGTGTGGGGTGCCATGTGCACCATCTTGGCGCCGGTGTCCTGCTGCTGGCCGGGGCCGGCAAAGCCGATGGACAGCGTCTCGCCGCGGGCGTGCTCACCCATCAGGAAGCAGGCGGGGTACTTCATGGTGATCGCGGCACCCATGTTGCCGTCGACCCATTCCATGGTGCCGCCTTCTTCGACGATAGCGCGCTGGGTGACCAGGTTGAGAACGTTCGTCGACCAGTTCTGGATGGTCGTGTAGCGAACGCGGGCATCCTTCTTCACGAAGATTTCAATGACGCCGGAGTGCAGAGAGTTCTCGTCGTAAATCGGGGCGGTGCAGCCCTCGACGTAGTGCACGTAGGAGCCTTCGTCAGCAATGATGAGCGTGCGTTCAAACTGCCCCATCGCGGAGGTGTTGATACGGAAATAGGCCTGCAGCGGAATGGTCACGTGCACACCCTTGGGAACGTACACAAAAGAGCCACCGGACCAGGCAGCCGTATTCAGCGCAGAGAACTTATTGTCGCCCGCGGGCACGCACTTGCCGAAGTACTCCTCAAAGATCTCGGGGTATTCGCGCAGACCCGTGTCCGTGTCGGTGAAGATGACCCCCTGGCGCTTGAGGTCTTCCTGGATCTGCTGGTAGACGACCTCGGACTCGTACTGGGCAGCGACGCCGGAGACCAGGCGGGCCTTCTCGGCCTCGGGGATACCCAGGCGGTCGTAGGTGTCACGGATTTCATCGGGCAGGTCCTCCCAGTCATTGACCTGCCGATCCGTGGGACGCACGTAGTACTTGAAAGCGTCGAAATCAATGTGGGAGAGGTCCGGACCCCACGCCGGCATCGGCTTGCGCTCGAACAGATCCAGCGCCTTCAGGCGACGCTCCCGCATCCACTGCGGCTCATCCTTAACATACGAAATGAAACGGACAATTTCTTCGTTAATGCCGGTGGGGACGTCCTTGGAGTAGTCGTCGGAATCGTGCCAACCGTATTCGTAACCGCCAATCGACTCGATGATCTCGTCATCGGTCATACGACGGTCTTCAGCGCCCACGGCGGGTGCCTGCGTCATAGTTGTGTCAACCTCTCGTTCTTACCTGTGTGCTACTTGCGTCGCACATTCCTCGCGCCCGGGCGGATGATGGGCATGCCCACCGGGATGTGGGTGGTGCACACGTGTCCCCCGCCCGCAAGCGTGGAAAGTCTCTGGACGTGCACGTCGAGCAGCTTGCCAAAGGCAATCGTCTCGGCGTCGCACAGCTGGGGGAAGTCCCCCGCTACGTTCTGGATTGGGCAGTGACCCTGGCACAGTTGAACGGCTAGCGTGCCACCTCCAATGTCTCGGACTGTCGCGGCGTATCCGTCCTGCGTAAGCGCGTCGGCAAGCGCCTGAGCACGGACTCGAGGGTCCGATCCCGCGTCGCGCACGATGGGCGCGTAACGGCGCTCGATCTCGCGCGAGCGCGCGGCCGCGAAAGACTCGACGGCTTCCTCACCCCCGACTTGCCCCAGGTATCCCAGTGCCTTGGAAGCCAAGTCGGAGTATCCGTCGGCGAGGTGGATGTGTGCTCGCTCGGTGGCGACGTAGTGACGCGCAGGGCGCCCGCGCCCCCGCTTGGAGGGCGCACCGGGTTCGTGCTCAGCGATCTCCTTGGACTCCAGCAGCAGCGTGATGTGGCGGCGCACGGCCGCCGTCGTCAGGCCTAGGACCTTGGCGATCGCCGAGGCCGTCACCGGCCCCTTTTCGACGATGAGATCGAGCACCTGCTGACGAGTTGTGGCGTCTACTTCTTCGGCCACCTGTCCTCCGCTCCGACACGCTTCTCGCGCGCCCCAATCCGTGCTTTTCTCTGGGAAGAAGTCTACGCTAATTTAGATAAAGAGGCGTTGCGAAAAGCGTGTCAGAGTGTTACACGACCCACATGTCGAGGGACTTATGGCCTATTCCCCGACAATCAACGAAGCCAGGGGCCCCCGGCTCTCGGAGGCCTTGCCAGCCACGGCCTCGTGCGGCGTGCGCGGCCATGATGCCGATGACAGTCGAGGGATTGTGCAGGCGACCGGCAAGCACCCATTCCATGGCGTCGGTCAGTGAGACCCACGCGTATTCCATGGTTGCTTCCTCATCCTCGCGTTCAAAGGTCGTGCCCGTGGGCGCGAGGTCTCGTGCCAAGAACACACGAATAGGCTCCGTCGATCCACCGGGCGAGGTGTAAAAGTCAACGAGCGTGTCCCACCGTCCGGCGCTCAGGTCCGCCTCTTCCGCAAGTTCACGCTCGGCTGCAACCAGAGGATCCTCGCCAGGAATATCAAGCAGTCCAGCGGGAATCTCCCACAGCGACGCGCGCACCGGGTGTCGGTACTGGCGCTCAAGGAGAATTTCCTCGGCACCGGCCTCGCCGCGCATGACGACGACAGCGACGGCACCGGGGTGGCGGGTGTACTGACGGACAACGGGTTCCTCGCCCTCCACGACCACGACACGGTCCTCCACCATGTCCACGATACGGCCGCTCCACACGTCCTCGCTCGCTGCGACCTTGTGTGGGGTCGGCTGGTCAGCGATCGCGCGGACCTGCTCGCTCGACAGAAAATGCATGTCGTCTCTCATTCCTTCTCGTCCGAGCGCGATGAGTAACGTCCCACGTGACGCTTCAACGCAGCTTCAATCAGCCCCGCGAACAGCGGATGCGGGCGCGTCGGACGGCTCTTAAACTCCGGATGCGCCTGCGTTGCAACATAGTAGGGGTGCAGAGCCGAATCAAGCTCGACGAACTCAACAAGTGAGCCATCCGGAGAGGTTCCGCAAACCTTCAAGCCTGCCTGTTCGAGGCGGTCGCGGTAGGCATTGTTGACCTCGTAACGGTGACGGTGCCGCTCACTCACGTCGGTCGTGCCATAGGCTGCGGCAACAATCGAATTCGGAACGAGCTGTGCGGGGTATGCACCGAGTCGCATCGTTCCGCCCATATCACCGTCTCCATCAACGAACTCGTGCTGGTCGGCCATCGTATGAATGACTGGCTCGGTCGTGTCGGGATCCATTTCGGTCGACGAAGCGCCGGGGATACCAGCGAGATGTCGGGCAGCCTCAATGACCATGCACTGCAGACCCAGGCACAGGCCCAGCGTCGGAACACGATGCTCGCGTGCCCAGCGCAACGCGCCAAGCTTGCCTTCAATACCACGAATGCCGAAGCCTCCGGGGACGACAATCGCGTCGACGCCAGCGAGCTCGCGGGCAGCCCCTTCGGGTGTCTCGCACGTATCCGACGCGACCCAGCGAATATCAACTCGGGCGTTGTTCGCGAAACCGCCGTGCTTGATTGCCTCAGACACCGATAGATACGCGTCGTGCAGGTCGATGTACTTACCGACAAGGGCAACCTCAAGGCGGTGCTTAGGAGAATGCACGCGCTCCAGAAGTTCCTTCCATTCCTTCCAATCGACGTCGCGGAAGGACAATCCGAGGCGCTGGACGAGGTAGGCGTCGAGGCCCTCTCGATGCAGCGTCAGCGGCACATTGTAGATGGAAGGAACGTCGGCGCATTCGATGACTGCTTCGCGGTCAACATCGCACATGAGAGCGACCTTCGACTTGACTCCCTCGGGTAGCGCACGATCAGTGCGCAGCACGAGCGCGTCCGGCGCGATGCCAATTGATCGCAGTGCGCTGACGGAATGCTGCGTCGGCTTCGTCTTCAGTTCGCCGGCTGCGGGCAGGAAAGGAATCAGCGACACGTGCACGAAAGCAACGTTCGAGCGGCCGAGGTCGTGGCGCACCTGACGGGCTGCTTCGAGGAACGGCTGTGATTCGATATCGCCAACTGTTCCACCAATTTCCGTGATGATGACGTCAGGACGCTCACCGTTCTCATCGGGCTGAGCCTGACGACGCATGACGTTCTTGATTTCGTCGGTGATATGAGGAATAACCTGAACCGTATCACCCAGGTATTCGCCGCGACGCTCCTTGGCAATGACCGTGGAATACACCTGGCCGGTGGTCGCATTAGCGGCACCCGACAGGTTCACATCGAGAAAGCGCTCGTAGTGGCCGATATCCAGATCGGTCTCCGCACCATCCTCAGTGACAAAAACCTCGCCGTGCTGGAAGGGGTTCATTGTACCGGGATCGACGTTGATGTAGGGATCGAGCTTCTGCATGACCACGTGCAGGCCCCGAGACCGAAGGAGCCTCCCCAAGCTGGAGGCGGTCAGGCCCTTGCCCAGTGAAGAGACGACGCCGCCCGTCACGAAAATATGCTTGGTCATGGAATTTTCCGCACGCACTGTGCGCATTGAAGTACTCACCATGGAACTTCAGCTTAACACTGCACGAACGACTCGTCCCCCCGCTGACCTGGGCAGGTCAGCGGGGGACGACGAAGTAAATCGCGTCGTGACGCGCTTTACTTGTTGCTCGGGATGACAGACTGTGCGCCGGAACCCACGCCGTAGGCGCGCGCTCCGGTCGCCTTGGTCGACAGGGCGAGCGCGGTATCGACCGTCGCGAGGGTGGTACCCACCGAATCGACGGTCGTCACGGCGGTGCCGGCGCTGCGGATGCGGGAGATCATCGCGTCGCGCGAGGAAGCATCACCCACGACCACACCGGAGGTGGAGCCGACGGCCTGCGCCATGCCCACCCAGGCCTCAGGACTCGTGGGAGCGGACGAGGCCGTGGCCGCGCTCTGTACACGCGCACCGATAGCAACGAGGGTCGTAGCCTTGCCGACAGGATCCTCGTCGATCGTCATGAGCGGGGTCGACTTGTCGGTGAGGATCTGGCGCAGCAGGTCGGTCTCGGAGCCGCTCGAGGTCAGGACCTGGACGATGGAGTAGCCCACGACGCCGTCGGCGCTGGCGGTCTTAGCGGCGGCAGACTCAAGGTGAGAGGCCAGTGACGTCGACAGCGTGGCACGGTACTGACTCATGGAGGTGGACTGCCAGTTGTCGGTCAGCGTCACGCGTCCGACGACGGACGCACCCGCGTCGGTCAAGGTGGAGCGTACAGCGGCCACGTCATCGTCGGAGGCACCGGGCAGTACAACGAACGCGATCTGGGTGCCGGTCAGTGAGCCGGTCAGTGATGAGGACGCGAGGGCCTTGAGGCCCGCGGCTTCAGCTTCGGCCTGTGCGCTTAGCTGCGGGTCGGAGGCAGCCGCAGACGACGAGCGGTTCATGCCCGTGTTGATCGTGCGCTGCAGAGGTCCGGCCCCCAGGACGACGCCAACGGCCAACGCCATGAAGATCCCGATGATCGAGACAACGTGGTAACGAAAGTTAATCATTGGGTTCCTCCAGCAAGATGCGGCAGCGACGTAAAGAGCGACGTGATCGGGTACAGCAGATCGTTACCCCACGGGGTGGACCACAGGGCGACGCCCATGAGAATGACTGCGACGACCGCAAGCATCACGAGCGTCCATCCGCGCGGGCAGGGACGGAATGTGGCAGCGACGGCGTGGGCTCCGATCAGGCGCGAGCCGCACGCAAGGCGCGAGAAGAAGGCAGGGGCGACGAGGGAACGCCCTGCGTCGACCAGCTCGGCCTCTCCGTAGGAGACGCCGGCAGTCACGACAGCACTGGCATCCGAATGGGCCGCGACGACCATCGCGGCATCAAGTGACGTTCCGGACATAGCGACAGAGTCGTAGACGATGCCCATACGGTCTAGGCGCTCGGAGCCGGGAGCCAGGCCGTCACCGCCGACGCGCACGATGAAGGAGCGGGCCTTGCGGATTGCTTTCTCGCTCATGAGTTCGGCGTCCCCGATCACAGCATCGAGCGTCAGGTGTGCTTTGAGGGCGACGTCCGCTCCCCCCGTCCACCGCCACGACGTAGGGTGCCGCTTCGGCACGCCACCGCGCGAGCGCGCGTAGCTCGCCAGCAGCGTCGGATGCATCAGTCACCAGTAGGATGGGACGGCTGCCGAGTTCGTGCAGCTGAGGAACACCCTCACCACGTAGGACAGTTGCTCCATCCTTCGCCAGATAGTCCTCGATCGCGCCCTCAAAACCTGCGAAGAGGGCTGCGGAGTCAGCGACCTCGATCTCGAGGTGCTCGTCCTCGACCCGCTTACCAGTGGCGATAACGGTGCTTTCGAGCAGCACTTTGCCGCCCGTAACCGTCACTTCCTGTCCTTCGCGCAAGGACATAATGTCCTGTCCCAGGTCATCCACGAGGAGGATACCGGCATCAAGAATGAGCCGTGGACTAACGCGGCTGTGCGCCCCGTCAGCGAGGGCTGCGCGTTGAGGACTGCAACGGGGCCAGCAGCCACGAGCGCAGCGGCGCTATCCTTGTCGAGGTCGGCAACGTTGATGACGGCGATATCGCCCGTCTCAAGGCGCGTCGCCAGGTGCTTGGGCCGGTCGTCAATGCGAACCCGCCCGCTCCGGGCACTTGCTGTTGTTGAACGTGTGTCACTCATCCCTGCGATTGTGACACGGCGGAGGCCAGGACGCGCGATGCGTGGCGGCGCGCCGCCTGCGAGTGCGGATCCCCACCCATCATGCGGGTCAGCTCGGCCTCGCGCTCCGCGCCTGTCACCTCGCGGACGCTGGTCGTGCCATCAGTCTTTTCGATGACCAGGTGTTGGTCGCCGAAGGCTGCGACTTGAGCGAGGTGGGTGACGACGATGACCTGGCGCGATTCGGCAAGACGCTTCAGACGCGCACCAACCTCCGTTGCGGTCTGCCCGCCGATACCAGCGTCAATCTCGTCGAAGATGAACGTCGACGAGGCCTCGGTGCGCCCCAGCATCAGCTCCAGGCCGAGCATGACGCGCGAGAGTTCACCGCCGGATGCACCCTGGCCGAGCGGGCGCGCGGGCGCGTGCGGGTGCGGCTGGAGGCGGAAGACAACCGTCTCGCAGCCGTGCGAGGTCGGCTTAGTGGCCTCCAGGTCAATGTGAAGGGTCGCGTCGGGCATCGCGAGGGCGTGGAGCTCCTCGTTGACGCCTGCGGCCAACTCGCGGGCCAGGCGTGTACGCGCCTTCGTCAAGCGCGCACCGACATCGAGGACAAGGCTCTGGGCCGCGGCCAGCTCACGCTCGACGACCTCGGGGTCCGAGGCCGGGGCAGACAGCTCATCCACGCGCGCTCGAGCGTCATCCGCCCAGGTCAGCAAAGACTCAACGTCGGCCGCACGCCCGCGCAGGACATCCTTGATGGCTGCGCGTCGCGCATGAATCTGCGCGAGGCGCTCCGGATCCGCGTCCAAGCGGGACAGGTAGACCGCGATGTCGTCTGCCAGCGCATCCAATTCGAGTGCCTGACTGCGCGCCCGCCCGGCGAACTCTGCCACGGCCTCGTCGAAGCGAGAGGCGTCATCCAGCTGAGCGTAGGCACTGCGCGCAGACTCGACCGCCCCCGAAAAGTCGCCGCGATCATCGCCCTTCAGGAAGCCCTGTGCGACGCCCATGAGCGCGCGCAGATCCTCGACGTTGGTCAGGCGTGAGGCCTCGCGAACCAGCTCTTCCTCCTCACCTACCTGGGGATCCAAGGACTCGATCTGAGCCAAGGCCGCGCGCAGATCCTCCAGTTCCTCCTCGCGTTCGCTCGCGTCCCCAAGCAGTGCATCGAGGCGGTGCTTCGCGTCCACAGCGGCGCGGAAAGCCTCGCGGTATTCATTCACCAGGGCGGCGTGCGCAGTACCACCAAACTGGTCGAGAGCACGGCGCTGGGCGGCTTCCCCCGTCAGGCGAACCTGATCGGCCTGACCGTGAATCGTCACCATCGAACCGACGATCTCAGAGAGCGCGGAGGCGGGAACGGGCCGCGACCCCAGGTGCGCGCGCGACCTGCCGGCCGCTCTCACGGAGCGTCCAACGATCAACTCGCCGCCCTCGACGACGCCACCGGCTTCCTCGACGCGGGCAGCCACCTCCTCAGTCACCGAAAAAATACCGTCGACTGAGAGACGATCCGCGCCCGAGCGCACGAGCGCCGCGTCCGCGCGAGCCCCCAGCAGAAGCTGCAGGGAGGACAAGACCATCGTCTTACCCGCGCCCGTCTCGCCCGTCACGACGACCAGACCGCCTCTAATCTCGACATGCGCAGAAGCGATCACGCCGAGATTAGCGATATCGAGAGACTCAATCACCGCGGGCCATCCCTCCACCCGCGCACGGGAAGATTGAACTTGCGCACGAGGCGCGCCGAAAAGGGCGTGTCATCCACACGCACCAGCTGCACCGGCGAAGAACCCACGCGAGCGCGGACCACTGCCCCGGCCGGAACAGTCATCCGACGCAAGCCGTCGCACCACATCTCGGGAGCCGTCCACATGTCGTCAAGCACAACGATCTCCACGCAGGCCGAGGGCCCCACCACAAGCGGGCGGGTGAACAGGCCATGCGCGGCCAGCGGGGCGACGACAATTGCCTCCGTGTCGGGCCACACGACGGGGCCACCCGCTGAAAACGAATAAGCTGTCGAACCCGTCGGAGTTGACAGGATCATGCCGTCGGCACCGTAGGTCGACACCTCCTGACCATCGACGACCAGCGCAAAATGCACCGGATGAGCGACGTCCGTGTGCATGATGACAGCCTCGTTGAGAGCCCAGTCCGAGGCCCTGGAACCGTCCGAGCGCTCCATCGTAACGTCCAACGTCATGCGGCGTTCGACGGTGAAGTCACCCTCGGCAATCTTGCGCGCGAGGTCGCCCGTGCCCGTCGAACCGAGCTCCGTCAAGAACCCCATGTGCCCGGCATTGACACCGAGGAGTGGCACGCCCAGAGCGCGTGCACTCGAGGCGGCCACGAGGAACGTGCCATCACCACCGATCGACAGCACCAAATCGATGCCACCCGAGGACGCATCCTCGACGACCTCAATCCCCCGCTCCGCCAGCGCATGCGTGAGCGTCACCGCGCTGGTCACAGCATTCGTTCGGTTGCGATGACGCACCATCAGTACTCGAGTCACAACGCTCCTCCTGCAGGTCCCTCGGCGACGGCCGCCCGGATGTACTCCGTCAGCTCCTGCGGGTTGATCGGCTCCGGGTAATCGCGGCGCATGTACAGGAAATACTCGACGTTGCCGGAGGGGCCGGGCAACGGGGAGGGCGCGATGGCAGCGATGTCCAGCCCCAGGCCGATGGCACAGCGAGCCACGTTTTCAACAGTTTCGACGTGGTGTTCGGGATTGCGGACTACTCCCCCATGACCCAGGCGCTCCTTGCCGATCTCGAACTGGGGCTTGACCATCAGCAAGAAGTCCGCGTCGGGTGCTGCCGCAGCAACCAGCGCAGGCAGAACGAGAGTCAGCGAAATGAACGACATGTCGCCCACGACGATGCCCGGTGCCGGAGCGACCGAGGCGGGATCCAGTGTGCGCACGTTCGTGCGGTCGTGGACCTCGACACGAGGATCGGACTGCAGCTTCCACGCAAGCTGGCCGTAGCCAACGTCAACGGCAACGACCGAAGCAGCTCCGCGCCGCAGCAGAACGTCAGTAAAACCTCCCGTCGATGCGCCAGCGTCGAGCGCGCGTCGACCCTCGATCAGAGGAGCCTTCTCACCGAGCGTGTCCAGCGCACCTGCGAGCTTGTGCGCCCCACGCGACACGTACTCGGGATCATCTGACTCCTCGACGATGATCGCCTGCGCCGGATCCATCTGTCGGGCGGGTTTCAGGACAACCTGGCCGTCAAGTTTGACCCGACCGTCCTCAATCATCTGCGCTGCTGCCGAGCGCGACTTCGCCAGGCCTCGGCGCACCAACTCCGAATCGATCCGTCGCAACTTCACGCGTCGCTCCTCCCCTGCTCGCGCACTCCGACGCGTGCTGCGGAACCTTGCATCTCCGCGGGCACGTCGGCCGACAGCGCCCGTCGAAGGTCGGCCTCAATGACCTGAAGCGTCGAGATTTGCACCTGCACGCCAAGCTTATCGAAGCCGACCAGACGGGCAGCCGTCTGTTCACTCAGGGCCATCAGGCCTCGTCGTCCATATCTGCCGTCGCCTCCAGCAGGGCCTCCAGTTCCTCCTCACCGGGCAGGAACGCGGGGGTCTCCTCGCTGGGTTCGGGCAGCTCATCGGTAGCCTCGGCCACCGCAAAGTCCTCATCAGCAGCTGCGTCAACGGCGAGGGCCTCAGGTTCGACCACGATGCCTGCCGGATCGTCGTTGTCGACGACAGTAATCTCAGGGCAGGTCACCGGGTTACCGGAGCCGTCCGACCATTCCCAGGCAGCAGCGGCGAGCGCGCGGTAGGAGTCGATGGAAATCGTCACCGCGTCGGTCAGTTCGATGTCGTCCAACGTCAGCGTACCGCCGCGCGTCACCTTGGCAACCTGCGACAGACCGCAGGTCCACGTGCCATCGCGATGGTGCTTGGGAGCCGGGTGGGCCTCCAGCATGCCGCGCATATCAAGTGCCAGGTATGTGGGACGCTGGCCGCGAGGAGCACGCAAAACCGCACGAGCCTGGTGGACACCGGTCAGCACGTGCATCGCGGGGACGCCAGCTGCGACGGCACCCATAATGTCGGTCTCAAGGCGGTCGCCCACTGCCATCGGGTTCGTGGCACCAACGAGCTGGCTCGCACGGCGGTAGATACCCGGCTCGGGCTTGCCACCGGCGGTGGGACGCTTGCGGGTCGCGTGCTGAATCGCACGCACCAGCGAGCCATTGCCGAGCGCCTGGCCGCGCTCGACGGGCAGGGTCGCGTCAAGGTTCGAGGCATAGAAGGCAGCACCGCGTTCAATCGCGAAAGCTCCCTCGGACAGGAGTGCCCAGTTAACCTCCTTGTCGAGGCCCTGCACGACGGCAGCAGGCTCGTCGTCGGCACTACCCACCAGCTCAAAGCCCTGCTCTTCGAGAGCCTGGCGCAAACCGGGACCGCCGAGTACGAAGACCTTGGCACCCTCGTCGAGTTCCTCCGCCATGATGGCGGCAATGTCCATAGCCGACGTCATGACCATCTCGGGGGTCGCCTCGAAGTCCATGCTGTTGAGCTTGTCGGCCACCTGCTGCTGGGTACGCATCGCGTTGTTCGTGACGAACGCGGAGGCCATGCCCATCGTGCGCGCCTCGATAACGGACGAGGCAGCGTGCTCGATCCGCTCGTCACCGGACCACGCCGTACCATCGAGGTCAAGCAACGCGCAGTCATATTCCTCGGCCAGTGCATTCTTGCAGCCGCGCAGCGGCGAACGCTTATCATCAACGTCGGCGTCCTGGAACAGGGCAACGTCAACGATCTCGGTATCCTCAACCTCGGCGGGCATCTCCGCAATGACAGCCTCGGCTTCGTCCACGCGACCCAGTTCCGTCAGGCGCTCAGCCTTGACCTCCATGAGACGGCGGCGGAGCTCGTCGTCGGCCGATTCCGGCAGCACGGCAAGCGCATCGTCGACGATCACGAGGCCGACGTCGGACTGACCGAGGTCAGCACGTGCACCAGAGGAGACGAGCACCAGCTCGACCTGTTCCGCAAGATCCAGAGTCGTGGAGTCGGTTGCGTCGATGATCTCAACGGCCTTCTCGGGGTGGCCAAGCCCGCGCTCCGCGTCGGCTTCGACAGCGCGCAGCGAGTCATCCCCACGCATCCGTCGCACGGCGCGCACTTCGCGCAGCGCCTCCTCATAACGACCCGAGGCGTACGCGGTCAGAGCAGCGGCCTCGCGAACGACATCGACCCGACCCGCGCGGCTCACAGCAGCCTGAGCATGCTGGTAGGCGGCCTCGGGATCGAGATCAATCAGCTGACCGGCCATCACCAGATGACGTGCAACAATGTCACGGTTAGGACCCGACAGCGTCGCCAGCGCGCGCATAGCATCACGGTCAAGCTCCTGGGAACTCACGCCAGCAGGAATCGTCGGCTCATTGCCGTTAGGAGACACGTACTCGTCAGTCGACGAATAGTTCTGGTAGGCGACATCGTTGCGCCGCTCATTCTGACGAGGCCCGCGACCGTCACGCTCAAAACGACCGCCCTCACGTCGGTCACTGCGGAAGCCACCGCGACGATCATCACGACGCTGGAAGCCACCCCGGCGATCATCACGAGCACCAAAATCGCGGCGCTCACCATCACGACGGAAACCACCGCGGTCGTCACGACGCTGGTAACCGCCTCGACGATCTTCAAAGCCTCCGCGACGGTCATCGCGACGCTGGAAGCCACCACGGCCACCCCGGCGATCATCACGGCCACCAAAATCGCGGCGCTCACCATCACGACGTTGGAAATCACGCTCACCGTCCCGACGATCATCACGACGGAAACCACCGCGGTCGTCACGACGCTGGTAACCGCCACGATCATTGTTGCGTTCCCGCCATTGGGGCTGACGCTTCGAGTAATCACCACGACCGAATCCGCCGCGTCCTTGAGTCTCTTCTGCCATGGTGCCTAACCTCTATTCCTGCGCTCGTCGGCGCTCTTGTCTGTGGTGCGCTACAGGCGCGTTCAACCACCCAAGTTTAGACGACGGTACGCGTGTTGGGTGGGGTGGGTGTGTAAAAGGAGAGGGATGACACCGCGTGGCGCGGTGTCATCCCTCTCCTTGTTTGGGTGTGTTGTGGCGGTGTCCTACTCTCCCACAACCTATCGGTTGCAGTACCATCGGCGCTGCCGGGCTTAGCTTCCAGGTTCGGAATGTGTGCTGGGCGTTTCCCCGGTGCTGTGACCACCACAAGACTATGTGTTCAACACTGTTCCCCTGTTCACTGCTTGTTTGCGTGGGGGTGTGGGTTGATCGTGGTTCGTATAGTGGTTGCGGCAATAAGTTGTTCACTGTTGTTCTTGCTCCACCCGCATGTGTTATGTGGGTGTTTGTTGTTTAGTGTTGGCCCATTAGTACCAGTCGGCTCACGAGCACCTCGCGGTGCTTCCACCTCTGGCCTATCAACCCGCTCGTCTGGCGGGGGCCTCTCACCCCACAAGTGGGGCGTGGAAACCTCATCTTGGAGCAGGCTTCCCGCTTAGATGCTTTCAGCGGTTATCCCTTCCGAACGTAGCTAACCAGCCATGCACCTGGCGGTACAACTGGCACACCAGAGGTTCGTCCATCCCGGTCCTCTCGTACTAGGGACGGCCCTCCTCAAATTTCCTGCGCGCACAGAGGATAGGGACCGAACTGTCTCACGACGTTCTGAACCCAGCTCGCGTACCGCTTTAATGGGCGAACAGCCCAACCCTTGGGACCAACTCCAGCCCCAGGATGCGACGAGCCGACATCGAGGTGCCAAACCATGCCGTCGATATGGACTCTTGGGCAAGATCAGCCTGTTATCCCCGGGGTACCTTTTATCCGTTGAGCGACCACGCACCCACGTGCCATGGCCGGATCACTAGTTCCTGCTTTCGCACCTGCTCGACCCGTCGGTCTCACAGTCAAGCTCCCTTGTACACTTGCACTCGCCACCTGATTACCAACCAGGCTGAGGGAACCTTTGAGCGCCTCCGTTACATTTTAGGAGGCAACCGCCCCAGTTAAACTACCCACCAGGCACTGTCCCCAACCCGGATCACGGGCCAAGGTTAAGGTGACCGCTTAAACCAGAATGGTATTTCAACGACGACTCCACCACCGCTGGCGCGACAGCTTCACAGTCTCCCACCTATCCTACACAAGTCCAAGCGAACACCAATACCAAGCTATAGTAAAGGTCCCGGGGTCTTTCCGTCCTTCTGCGCGAAACGAGCATCTTTACTCGTACTGCAATTTCACCGAGTTCGCGGTTGAGACAGCGGAGAAGTCGTTACGCCATTCGTGCAGGTCGGAACTTACCCGACAAGGAATTTCGCTACCTTAGGATGGTTATAGTTACCACCGCCGTTTACTGGGGCTTAAATTCACCGCTTCACACCCACAAAGAATGTTAACAGTTCCTCTTAACCTTCCAGCACCGGGCAGGCGTCAGTGCGTATACATCGCCTTACGGCTTCGCACGCACCTGTGTTTTTGATAAACAGTCGCTTCTCCCTATTCTCTGCGACCCCACAACCCCACCAACACGCAAAGCATTGGGAAGTCACGGGGTCCTCCTTATCCCGAAGTTACGGAGGAATTTTGCCGAGTTCCTTAACCACGATTCACTCGAACGCCTCGGTATACTCTACCTGACCACCTGAGTCGGTTTAGGGTACGGGCAGGTCATGCCCTCACGTCGAGGCTTTTCTCGGCAGCATAGGATCACCACAAGTCCACACACACGCGTGTCCCTCATCAGTCCTCACCCTAGTGCCCCCCGGATTTACCTAAAGGGCGGGCCACAACCTTAAATACGCACAACCATCGGCGCACTGCAGTTACCTGTCTGCGTCACCCCTGTTAACACGCTTGCCTACCATCACCGGGACCCCAAGACCCACACACACCACGCAACCCGAAGGTCATGCAGAGGCGCGGGCAAATTGGTTAGCACAATGACATCAGCATGGGCGGTCACAACCTGGTACCAGAATATCAACTGGTTGTCCATCGACTACGCCTGTCGGCCTCGCCTTAGGACCCGACTAACCCAGGGCGGATAAACCTAGCCCTGGAACCCTTAGTCAATCGGCGCTGCGGATTCCCACCGCAGATTCGTTACTCATGCCTGCATTCTCACTCCCACACAATCCACCAGAAGTCACCTCCAGGCTTCACCTCATGCAGGACGCTCCCCTACCCAACAACACACCAACAACCAATAAACTGGCGCCAGCCATACGTGTTGCTGCCACAGCTTCGGCGGTACGCTTGAGCCCCGCTACATTGTCGGCGCAGAACCACTTGACCAGTGAGCTATTACGCACTCTTTCAAGGATGGCTGCTTCTAAGCCAACCTCCTGGTTGTCACCGCGACTCCACATCCTTTCCCACTTAGCGCACGCTTAGGGGCCTTAGCTGATGATCTGGGCTGTTTCCCTCTCGACTACGAAGCTTATCCCCCGCAGTCTCACTGCCACGCTACACCTAATGGCATTCGGAGTTTGGCTGACGTCAGTAACCCACAGGGCCCATCGGCCATCCAGTAGCTCTACCTCCACCAGGGACCACGCAACGCTGCACCTAAATGCATTTCGGGGAGAACCAGCTATCACGGAGTTTGATTGGCCTTTCACCCCTACCCACAGTTCATCCCCCAGGTTTTCAACCCTGGTGGGTTCGGTCCTCCACACAGTCTTACCTCTGCTTCAACCTGACCATGGGTAGATCACCCCGCTTCGGGTCTAGAACACGCGACACACGCCATCTTTCAGACTCGCTTTCGCTACGCATACCCCACACGGGTTAAGCACGCCACGTATCACTAACTCGCAGGCTCATTCTTCAAAAGGCACGCCATCACCCCACAAGGCTCTGACGGCTTACAGGCACACGGTTTCAGGTACTATTTCACTCCCCTCCCGGGGTACTTTCACCATTCCCTCACGGTACTATGCACTATCGGTCATCAAGTAGTATTTAGGCTTACCAAGTGGTCTTGGCAGATTCACACGAGATTCCACGAGTCCCGCACTACTCGGGCACCACATCCACACACACCATCACCAGTCCACCTACACGACTCTCACGCTCTACGGTCAGCCATCCCAGACTGTTCAACTCCCAGCAACAACATGCGCGACCCCCCGGCAGAAGGATCCAACATGGCCCCACAACACCAAACACGCAACAGCCGCCGCCTCTCACACGCATCTGGTTTAGCCTCCTCCGCTTTCGCTCGCCACTACTCACGGAATATCTTCTCCTACGGGTACTAAGATGTTTCACTTCCCCGCGTTCCCCCACCACCCCTATACACGTTCAGATGATGGTAACCCAGCACAACCCAGGTTAGGTTCCCCCATTCGGACACCCTCGGATAATAACGCTCGCTCGCCAACTCCCCGAGGCATATCGCAGGCCGCAACGTCCTTCATCAGCTCTTGATGCCAAGGCATCCACCGAATGCCCAACAAAAACTAAACAAAAACACAAAAAAACAGTACAAAAACAAATATGCTCGCAACCACTATACAAATCACAAACAACCCACCACACACACCCACACCAACAACACAACGCTGCTAGCAGGCCATGCGGGCAACCACCACAACAATGGCGGACGCCAACACGGTGTTGAACGTGAACCCGACAGTGTGCTCATCTGCATCAAACACTTATACCCAACCCAAAACGCACCCACACCCACCACCCACAAACAGTGATGAACACATGCGAGCACAAGAAAACAAAGCAACACACCCACAAAACGCAGACGCACCACTTGTTCCCCACAAAAAAGGGCTCCCTAGAAAGGAGGTGATCCAGCCGCACCTTCCGGTACGGCTACCTTGTTACGACTTCGTCCCAATCGCCAATCCCACCTTCGACCACTCCCCCCCACAAACGCGGTTAGGCCATGGGCTTCGGGTGTTACCAACTTTCGTGACGTGACGGGCGGTGTGTACAAGGCCCGAGAACGTATTCACCGCAGCGTTGCTGATCTGCGATTACTAGCGACTCCACCTTCATGGGGTCGAGTTGCAGACCCCAATCCGAACTGAGACTGGCTTTAAGGGATTCGCTCCACCTCACAGTATCGCAACCCTCTGTACCAACCATTGTAGCATGCGTGAAGCCCAAGACATAAGGGGCATGATGATTTGACGTCATCCCCACCTTCCTCCGAGTTAACCCCGGCAGTCCCCCACGAGTCCCCACCATCACGTGCTGGCAACATAGGGCAAGGGTTGCGCTCGTTGCGGGACTTAACCCAACATCTCACGACACGAGCTGACGACAACCATGCACCACCTGCACACGACCAACCAAATGCCACCACATCTCTGCAGTGCCGCCGTGCATGTCAAGCCTTGGTAAGGTTCTTCGCGTTGCATCGAATTAATCCGCATGCTCCGCCGCTTGTGCGGGCCCCCGTCAATTCCTTTGAGTTTTAGCCTTGCGGCCGTACTCCCCAGGCGGGGCACTTAAAGCGTTAGCTACGGCGCAGAAACCACGGGTGGCCCCCACACCTAGTGCCCAACGTTTACAGCGTGGACTACCAGGGTATCTAATCCTGTTCGCTCCCCACGCTTTCGCTCCTCAGCGTCAGTAACGGCCCAGAGACCCGCCTTCGCCACCGGTGTTCTTCCTGATATCTGCGCATTCCACCGCTACACCAGGAGTTCCAGTCTCCCCTACCGCACTCAAGTCAGCCCGTACCCACCGCACGCCCCCAGTTAAGCCAGAGAATTTCACGGCAGACGCGACCAACCGCCTACAAGCCCTTTACGCCCAATAATTCCGGACAACGCTCGCGCCCTACGTATTACCGCGGCTGCTGGCACGTAGTTAGCCGGCGCTTCTTTACCCACTACCCTCACCACAACCCACAGTTGCGGCTTGACCATGAGCGAAAGAGGTTTACAACCCGAAGGCCTCCATCCCTCACGCGGCGTCGCTGCATCAGGCTTGCGCCCATTGTGCAATATTCCCCACTGCTGCCTCCCGTAGGAGTCTGGGCCGTATCTCAGTCCCAATGTGACCGGTCACCCTCTCAGGCCGGCTACCCGTCAAAGCCTTGGTAGGCCATCACCCCACCAACAAGCTGATAGGCCGCGAGCCCATCCCCCACCAGAACAAACCTTTCCACCAACCCCCATGCGAAGATCAGTGAATATCCAGTATTAGCACCCGTTTCCGGGCGTTATCCCAAAGAAGAGGGCAGGTTACTCACGTGTTACTCACCCGTTCGCCACTCATCCACCCAACAAAAGCTGAGCTTCAGCGTTCGACTTGCATGTGTTAAGCACGCCGCCAGCGTTCGTCCTGAGCCAGGATCAAACTCTCCGAACAAAAACAAAAACGTTAAAGCCCAGAAAAACCAACCAACCAAAACAAGCCAGCCAGCAATCCCAACCAAAAACACTCAAAAACAAAAAACAGGCATAAAAAACAAACAAACACACTATCGAGTTCACAAACAACACCCACACAACCAAAAACACACAACAAGCACGTTTCCGACAGGCACCAAACGCCACCAAACCAGCAAACCAAGCATCTCACTTCGTTCACCGCCGCTCGGCGACAGGAGAATAATCTACACACCCCCCACACCAAAGTCAAACCAAACCACTATGACCCCCAACACACACCCCACAAACCCCGGGATTGCAAGGAAAAGAGGGCATCCGAAAAATTTCGGATACCCTCCCTTCACACCTGATCAGCGGAGTTCAACGACCGCGAGGTTCTTGCGACCCTTACGAATGAGAGCCAAACCACCGGCAAGCAGGTCGTTCTCCCCGAAAACAGCCTCGGGATCCTCGACCTTCACGTTATTGACGGAAGCACCGCCGGAGGAAATGGTGCGGCGTGCGGCAGTCTTGCCCTTCTCAAAGCCCAGGGCGACGAGAGCGTCGGCGACGGTGGACTCGCCCAGGGTCAAAGAAGCACGGGGAAGGTCCGCAGTCGCGGCGGTCAGGGTGGCCTCGTCGAGATCACGGATGTCACCGCCGCCCCACAGGGCCTGGGTCGCAGCGAGAACGCGCTCGAGCTGCTCAGCACCGTGCACCAGCTCCGTGACGGAGGCAGCCAGGGCCTTCTGTGCGGCACGCTGGTGAGGACGCTCGGCGACCTCAAGCGCCAGAGCTTCGATCTCCTCGCGCGACTTGAAAGTGAAGATCTTCAGGAAACGGACCACGTCCTCGTCAGCCACCTGCAGCCAGAACTGGTAGAAGGCGTAGGGGGTCATCATCTCCGGATCGAGCCAGATAGCCCCGCCCTCAGACTTGCCGAACTTGGTGCCGTCGGCCTTGGTGATGATCGGCGTGGTCATGACGTGGGTGTCGACACCCTCAACCTTACGGATTAGGTCGACGCCGCCGACCATGTTGCCCCACTGGTCGTTGCCGCCGGTTTCGAGCGTGCAGCCGTGACGACGGTAGAGCTCGAGGAAATCGTTGGCCTGGAGCACCTGGTAGGAGAACTCCGTGTAGGAGATACCCTCGTCTGACGCGATTCGACGGGCGACGATGTCCTTGTTGAGCATGGTCCCCACGCGGAAGTATTTGCCGATAGTGCGCAGCAGGTCGATGGCGCTCATTTCCTGGGTCCAATCCAGGTTGTTCACCATCTGCGCGGCGGCCGGTCCCTCGAAGTCGAGGAACTTCGAGATCTGAGCACGCAGGCGCTCCGCCCAGCCTCGCACGACCTCGGTGGACTGTAACTGGCGCTCGCCGCTCTGACGCGGGTCACCAATCTGACCGGTCGCTCCGCCCACGAGCGCGAGTGGGCGGTGGCCCGCAAGCTGCAGGTGCCGCATGACGATCAGCTGGACGAGGTGGCCATGGTGCAGGGAGGGGGCCGTCGGGTCGTAACCGCAATAGAAGGTGACAGGTCCGGCGCTCAGGTGTGCGCGAAGCGCCTCGAGGTCGGTGTGCTGCGCGAGCAGCCCACGCCACTGCAGGTCGTCCAGAATGTCTGTCACGAAAGTTGTCCTTCCTTGCGGATTTCACGGGTTATTGTGGTTGTAAGTGTATCGGCTTCGCAGCCAGGGGCGTTAGCGCAGCCCAGCGACCGCCCACTGCCATGCATCCGCGAGGCCAGCCCGGGCCTCGTCGAGCTGCTCGGCCACGCGTACCGGTGCGGTACCGCCGCGACCCAGGCGCGCGCGGACGGACCCGTCGACGGTGAGCACGGAGTGCACCTCGGGGTCGAGATGGGGCGAGGCCTGGGCGAGTTCAGCATCGGTCAGATCCGCGAGTTCCACTCCCCTGGCTTCGGCGAGGCGAACGCAAGCACCCGAGATCTCGTGCGCATCGCGGAACGGCACGCCGCGCTTGACGAGCCATTCAGCGATGTCGGTGGCCAATGAGAAACCCTGAGGGGCGAGCTGGGCGAGGCGCTCGAGGTGGATGGTCATCGTATCGATCATGCCGGCGACGGCGGGGCACAGGACGTCGAGAGTGTCGATCTGATCGAAGACGGGTTCCTTGTCTTCCTGCAGGTCGCGGTCGTATGCCAGGGGCAGGGCCTTGAGGACAGCGAGGAGGGCGGTCAGGTCGCCGATGAGGCGGCCGGCCTTACCGCGCGCGAGTTCGGCGACGTCGGGGTTCTTCTTCTGCGGCATGATCGACGAGCCGGTCGAGTAGGAGTCGTCGAGCGTGACGTAGCCGAATTCCTTGGTGTTCCAGATAACGATCTCTTCGCTCAGGCGGGAGATGTCGATGCCGATCTGGGCGCAGATGAAGGAGAACTCGGCGACGACATCGCGCGCGGCGGTGCCGTCGATAGAGTTTTCGACAGAGTCGCTAAATCCGAGGGCCGCGGCGATGCGGCGCGGATCCATGCCGAGTGTGTTGCCGGCGAGCGCGCCGGAACCATAGGGAGAGATGGCGGCGCGCTTGTCCCAGTCGCGCAGGCGGGACACATCGCGCAGGAGCGGCCACACGTGTGCCAGCAGGTGGTGAGCGACGAGGACGGGCTGGGCGTGCTGCATGTGGGTACGTCCCGGCATGACGGCCTCTCCCGCACGCTCAGCTTGGCCGACGAGGGCCTGCGCGATGTCGAGAACGCGACCAGCCAGGTGGCGTGCCTCGTCACGCAGATACACGCGGATGAGGGTAGCAATCTGGTCGTTGCGCGAGCGTCCGGCGCGCAGCTTACCGCCCAGGGTCGCGCCCGCCCGCTCAATCAGGCCGCGCTCGAGCGCGGTGTGCACGTCTTCATCGTCGGGGCTGGGAACGAAGGCTCCTGAAGAGACGTCAGCGTCGAGCCGCGACAGAGCGTCGTGCATGTCCGCGCACTCTTGGTCGGAAAGCAAACCAACGCGATGCAGCTCGTCGGCATGCGCGTGCGAGCCTGCGATGTCGACGTGGGCAAGCCGGAAATCAAAGTGGGTCGAGACACTCAGCGCGGCAAGTGCCTGCGACGGCCCGCCAGCAAAGCGGCCACCCCACAAGGACACGTGCGTTTCGGACTGCGACATGGTGGACCTCCCGAGGTCGACAAAGGGAATAAACGTTCCGGATCTAAGAGTATTCGAGATACTGTCGTGCCGCCGACGGCCATACGATGGGTACCTCTCCGCGCACCTTGACCCACGTGGCGATGATGACGAAGAGCATCCAGTTGCCTTCGAAGAGAAGGCGGGATTCGGTGAAGGACTGGATGAACATGGCGATCATGAGAACGGCAGGGATGACGTCCCACAGGTTGTCGTCGATGTGGGCGACCGCGACCTTGACGACGCGGAACAACGTCCAGATGATCGCCGCCGTCGCCAGGAACGCGCCTATGCAACCTGTCGTCAGGGCCGCCTCCACGTAGGCATTGTGAGCCTGGTTCGTCGATGTTCCGTCCTGACGCACCACAAGGCCCGCGAATGGTTCCAGCCACGTGGGCCAGCCAATAAACCATCCCCAGCCCCCAAGCGGGCGCTCAGCGATGAGCGGCGCGGCGGAGTGCCAGATGATGGAGCGCCCGCTCATGTCCGGGCTACGCCCAAAGGCATCGGCGATCCAATGCCGCGCAAAGAATGCAATAACCGCCGCAATGACGCCCGTCCCCGTGAAGATACCGACGACGCGCAGGCGCAGGTGCACGGGGACGCGCCGCTGAACGACCAAGCCCACGACAACAGTCAAGCAACCCGCCGTAGACAGAGCGACTGTCGCGGATTGCGTGAGGAGCAAGGTGACGCCACATGCAGCGAGCCACGCGAGCGTGGAGGGCAGCGCGCGCCTGGTCTGCATCCAGCGCAGCACCAGGCACACAGCCAGCAGCAGCGCTATGAAGGCCAGCGGGTTACGGTTACCGGGGAAGCCCTGAATCGGGCCTCCCTCGAATAATCGCCCGTCCACCCAATAGGAGGACGCGGGCAGGTGGCCTCTCCCCCACAGGGTGGGCGGCGCCAAGGGCCCCCGACCAATGACGGCCACCACAAGCTCGAGAATGAAGGAGGACGCGATAATCCATTGGAAGGACAAGATGAGTGACTCGACCAGGTCTGTCAGCGGCAGAGCGACGGAGACGGCTATTGCCACTAAGGTGAGCGCCGATTGGACTACCCAGTATTGGGCGCTCAGCGCCGGGTCAATCGACCAGATGCACGTCACGGCGCACCACAGGACGAACATGCTGATCGTCGTCGGGAAACGACGCAGCAGCAGTGAGCGACCGGAGCTGCGGAAAAGAACGACGAAGGCCGCAAGGAGAATGAGCATCGGAACGAGAGAACCGATGTCGCCGAAGATGCCGCGAATACCTTTACCCGCGAACCCGACGAAAAACATGCCTGCGACCGTGTAGCGCATCATCCGTTCGTGCATGGCCTCATCCTGATCGACGCCCGCCGTAGCATCAATCGCCGCACTCTCTTGATACGTCATACCGACACAGTAAGCGAGGTGGGAGCGCCGTCGCCGACGCTCCCACCCCTTGAAACACAACTGAAACATTCCCTGTGAGAGAACCCTCAATGAGTACTCAGTACCCCATATCAACACCGAAGCGCACATCACGTGCAGCGGCCAGCTTCGACTGCAAGCCGTAGATGTCGATGAAGCCGCGCGAGGAGGACTGGTCGAAAGTATCGCCGGTCTCGTATGTCGCGAGGTTGAAGTCGTAGAGCGAGGACTCCGATCGGCGGCCATTGACGGTCGCGCGTCCGCCGTGCAGGATCATGCGGATATCGCCGGAGACATACTGCTGTGTGTGCTCGATGAAAGCGTCCATCGACTTCTTGAGCGGCGAGTACCACTGGGCCTCGTACACCAGCTCGCCCCACGTCTGCTCGAGCTGACGCTTGTAGCGGTGCTGCATGCGCTCGAGGGTGACGGCCTCGAGGGCCTGGTGGGCCTCAATGAGCGCGACGGCTCCGGGGGCCTCGTAAATTTCGCGCGACTTGATGCCGACGAGGCGGTCCTCAACCATGTCGATGCGGCCGATGCCCTGGACGCCGGCGCGACGGTTCATTTCCTGGATAGCCTCAAGCGGGGTGACGGGACGTCCGTCGATAGCGACAGGGATACCCTTGTCGAAGGTGATGACGACTTCGTCCGGCAGCGGCGGGTAGGTGGGGTCATCGGTGTAGTTGTAGACATCCTTGGTGGGGGCATTCCACAGGTCTTCGAGAAAGCCGGTTTCGATGGCGCGGCCCCACACGTTCTGGTCAATCGAGAAGGGGTTGTGCTTCGTCGTTTCGATCGGCAGGTTGTGCTTCTCGGCGTACTCGATGGCGACGTCGCGGGTCAGGGCAAGGTCGCGCACCGGGGAGATGCAGTCCATGTCGGGGGCCATCGAAGTGATGGAGACCTCGAAGCGGACCTGGTCGTTGCCCTTGCCGGTGCAGCCGTGGGCGACGGTGGTGGCACCGAAATCGCGGGCGGCCTTGACCAGGTGCTTGGTGATGACGGGGCGCGACAGCGCGGAAACGAGCGGGTACTTGCCTTCGTAGAGCGCGTTGGCCTTCAGGGCCGGCATGCAGTATTCGCTTGCAAATTCGTCGCGGGCGTCGGCGACGTAAGCCTCGACGGCTCCACAGTCGAGCGCGCGCTGACGGATGACCTCGAGGTCCTCGCCGCCCTGGCCGACGTCGACGGCGACGGCCACGACTTCGCGGCCGGTCTGCTCTCCGATCCATCCGATGGCGACAGAGGTGTCCAGGCCGCCTGAATAGGCCAGAACAACGCGATCTTTGCTCGACATGTGGATTCCTTCCAAATGGGGTTTCGTAGGTTCGTGTGCCCGCTCGCAGGGACGAGGCCGGGGCTAGTTGCCGGGGAGCGCAGCGGGTTCCGCGAGGGCGAAGAGCATGCGTTCGATTGCGCTCGCATCCTCGCTCGAGCGACAGATCACGAGGATCGTATCGTCGCCTGCGATCGTTCCGGCGATCTCGTCGCGCCGCACGGCATCAATGGAGGAGGCGAGGAGGTTCGCAGCTCCGACCTGCGTGCGCAGTACAAGCTGGTTATCAACTTTGACGGAGGTGACGAGCAGGAGCTGGCACCAGCGGGCGAGACGAACATTGGCCGCTTCAGCGTCGTGGGTCGCACCTCCATCATGGTCGGGCACGGTGTAGATGAGCACGCCCGAGGCGTTGCGCACCTTGGTGGCCCGCAGGTCCATGAGGTCGCGTGAGAGTGTCGTCTGAGTAACGTCGATACCCCGCTCGGCCAGGCGGGATCGAAGGGCTTCCTGGCTGCCGATTGACTCGGAGGCGAGGAGGTCGCGGATCATTTCATGCCTGGCACTCTTGGTGCTGGGGAACGCTGCTGCTGGACTCATATGCATGATTATACATACATATGCATATTAGCGCACAAGCGGGTGAGTCGCGTCGCTCACCCACTCAGCACCTGACAGCGTCAGCCCTGCAGGGCCTCGACAATCTCGTCAGCCCACCGATCAACGGCGTCCCAGTCACGGAAATCACCCTCGACGACGCCGGCCAAACGCGCGACGGAACGCTCACGCAGGGACAGCAGAGAGGGCTTGTAACGGCCAGGGAAAGTATGCAGCTCGCGGCAGCGCACGTGTGTGAGCAGCGGGCCGACGCGCGTGCCATCCTGCTCCGAGTGCTTGGGAACGCCATTCATGCCGACGGAAAAGGCCCACACCTGTCCGACGGGCAGATCGTCCTTGAAGCGCTCCATGAAGTCGTGCGCCTCGGGCATCCACTGGAGAATGTAGACAGCTGAGCCAACAATCACGGCGTCATATCCCTCGACGGAGGTCACATCGGCCGGCGCAAGACGGTCGACAGTGATGCCACTCGCTTCGATGCGCTTGGCGATGGCGTCGGCGACCTCATCCGTCGCCCCGTGCTTTGATGCTGCAGTTACAAGGATGTGCATAGGCCCATACTAAAGCGAAGACCGGCCGAATCTGCGGGTGCAACGCCCCAAATGAGTGGGGCACCACACGTGAGATTCGACCGGCCTTCTGCTGAGTGTGTCAAGCGCGCAGCGAGGCTCCGAGGACCTTGGCAGCCTTGGTGACCACCTGCTTGCGGACGGCCTCGGATTCCTTGGCGGTCAGCGTGTGGTCGGCGGCGCGCAGGCGCAGCGCGAAGGCGAGCGAACGGTAGCCCTCGGGTACCTGATCTCCCTCGTAGATGTCGAAGAGGGTGACAGACTCGGCGAGCGGGCCGGCTCCCTGGCGCACGATCTGCTCGACGCGCGCAGCCGGGATGTCGGAGGGCACCACGAGCGCGATGTCTTCCTTAGCCAGCGGGAACGTCGAGACGCCCTTGACCTGGATCGGATCGGCGCTCATGTGTGCGATCAATGCATCCATGTCAATCTCAAAGGCGCAGGAGCGCGCGGGCAGGCCGAAGGCGCGGCAGGTCGCCGGCGAAAGCTCGCCGACGAGCGCCACGTCCACCAGGTTGCGACCGGCGCGCACGAACACGCGAGCGACGCGGCCGGGGTGGAAAGGAGCCACGTCAGCGGGATCGCTAGCGGGAGCGGGCATCGGGGCCCCCTTGTGCGCGGGAACGTGGTCCATCCACGCGCGGGTCACCTCGACGCGCACGCCCAGATCCGAGGCGACACGACGCACGTACTCGAGGGCATCAGCCCAGTCGTAGGCGCGCGGGTTCGACACAACACCCGCGGCCTCGGCCGCACCGGTCAGGACGCCGCCGATGTGCCAGGGCTGGGCGGGGATACCTGCCTCCAGCGCGGCGAGCACCTCGTCGGAAGGCCGCTCCTGTGCGCCGGGAAGCGGCGCAGGGACGGTGCCGCGGGGACGGGCAACCTTGGCGATCTCGAAGACGGCGACGTCCGCGTTGGAGCGCGAGACGTTGCGGCCAGCGACGTCGAGGAGCGTGTCGAGCACCGAGGTGCGCAGCCACGGGGAATCGTCCGCCATCGGATTGCGCAGGCGCAGGGCCTCGCGGCGCGGATCATCCGCGGGGATACCCTGGCGGTCCCACGTGTCGGACACGAAGGGGTAGGACTCGACCTCGACGAGGCCGCCGCCGGCCAGCGCAGCGGCGGCCAGACGGCGTGCCTTCTGCGCAGTTGTCAGACCGTGGCCCGCCGGGGCGGTCGGCATGACAACGGGAATGTTGTCGTAGCCGTCGAGGCGTGCGACTTCTTCGACCAGGTCGGCAGGCAGCGTCAGATCGGGACGCCACGAGGGGGCAGTCACCGTGAAGACGTCATTCACCGGACCTTCGACGAGGCAGCCGACCGTCGTCAGCAGCTCAACGATACGCTCGGGGCTGTGAGCGACGCCGGTAAGACGCTGGGCCTCACCCACGGGCAGCGAAATGACGGTCGCGCCGACGCGCTGATCCACGTCGGTGACACCCTCATCGACGGTGCCGCCGCCGTATTCAATGAGGAGCTCGACGGCACGCTGGGCAGCCACCGCAGGAAGCTGCGGGTCGGTGCCACGCTCGAAGCGCTTGGAGGATTCGGAATGCAGCTTGTGACGGCGGGCGCTGCGCGCGATAGACACCGAGTCGAAGTGGGCGGCCTCGAACAGGATGTCCGTGGTTCCTTCCACCACCTCAGAGTAGGCACCGCCCATGACGCCAGCGATACCGATGATGCGCGAACCCTCACCCTGGGGCGAGTCGGTGATGAGCAGGTCCTGCTCATCCAGCTCACGCTTCTCATCGTCCAGGGTCACGAGCGATTCACCTGCGCGTGCGCGACGCACGACGATCGGCGCGGCCAGCGCGCCCAGGTCGTAGGCGTGCATCGGCTGGCCCAGATCCAGCATGACGTAGTTCGTGATGTCGACGGGCAGCGACAGGGAACGCATACCGGCGGCCTCGAGGCGCTCGACCATCCATCGCGGGGTCGGCGCGGCGGGGTTCGTACCGCGAACGATGCGCGCGACAAAGCGGTCAACGCCCTCGCGGCCGCGAATCGGCGCGTCGTCAGCAAAGACCACGGGGAAGCCGTCGGCGTTGGCTGCGGGCGGCTCGGCAGCGATAACACCCGACAGACCCGGGTCGCGGAAGGCTGCGCCCGTCGAGTGGGAGTACTCGCGCGCGATGCCACGCATCGAGAAGCAGTAGCCGCGGTCCGGGGTCACGTTGATCTCGAGGACTTCCTCGCCCAGGCCCAGCCAGGACACGATGTCGGTGCCGACGGCGAGGATCTCGCGGTCCGGGAAGTACTTCGGCAGCACGATGATGCCGTCGTGGTCCTCCCCCAGACCCAGCTCACGTGCGGAGCAGATCATGCCGTCGGAGATGTGACCGTATGTCTTACGCGCGGCGATCTGGAAGTTACCCGGCAGCACGGCACCCGGCAGCGAGACGACCACCAAGTCGTCGACGTCGAAGTTGTGCGCACCGCAGATGATGCCACGGCTCGGCAGCTCCGAGGGTTCCTTGCCCGTGCCGGGGGCATCGTTGTACTCGCCCACGTCCACGCGGCAGTAATTGACGATCTTGCCGTTCGAGGCGGTCTCCTCCACGCGCGTCAGGACGCGGCCCACGACGAGGGGGGCCGATGACGCGGGCAGGATGAATTTCCTCTTCCTCGAGGCCGACCTTGACCAGGGCGGCGGCCAGCGCCTCGGCGTCGGTGCCGTCAACGACGTCGACGTGGTCGGCCAGCCAGCTCAGCGGAACCATAGGCATGTCAGTTTCCCCTTCCATTGATGCCGAACTGCTGGGAGAAACGAACGTCTCCCTCGACGATGTCGTGCATGTCAGCGATGCCGTGACGCAGCATCAGCGTACGTTCGATACCCATGCCGAACGCGAAGCCCGAGTAGACCTCGGGGTCGATACCGTTGGCGCGCAGGACGTTGGGATTGACCATGCCGCAGCCGCCCCATTCGATCCAGCCGGGACCACCCTTCTTCTGGGGGGAACCACAGGTCCATCTCGGCGCTGGGCTCGGTGAAGGGGAAGTAGGAGGGACGCAGGCGGGTCTTCGCCTCGGGGCCGAACATGGCCTTGGCGAAGTGGTCCAGGACGCCCTTGAGGTGCGCCATCGTCAGGCCCTTGTCGACCGCGAGACCCTCGACCTGGTGGAACACGGGCGTGTGCGTCGCGTCCAGGGCGTCGGAGCGGAAGACCTTACCCGGGCAGGCAATGTAGAGCGGAACGCCGCGACTGAGCATCGAGTGGGACTGCACCGGCGAGGTGTGCGTGCGCATCACCAGGTGACCGTCCTCCTCCTTCTCACCGCCAGCAGAACGCCCGTCGATGTAGAGGGTGTCCTGCATCTGGCGGGCAGGGTGATCGATGTCGAAGTTGAGCGAATCGAAGTTGAACCACTCGTGCTCGATCTCGGGGCCCTCGGCGATGTCCCAGCCCATGGCAACGAAGAAGTCAGCGACCTCTTCCATGAGCGTCTCCAGGGGGTGGCGCGCACCGGCGGCGCGGCGGCGCGTGGGGACCGTGACGTCCACTGATTCCTCGACCAGCATGCGGGCCTCGTGCTCGGCAGCGAGGATCTCCTTGCGAGCGTCGAGGGCCTCGGTCAGCGCCTTGCGCGCCTGTCCGAGGTTCTTACCAGCCAGACCACGCTTCGAGGGCTCGAGCGAACCGATGGTACGGTTCGCGGTCACGAGCGGGGCTTGATCTCCGAGAAGCGCGACGCGGACGGCCTTGAGGGCGTCCAGCGAATCCGCTTCTTCAATATCGACGAGGCCTTGGGCACGCACTGCGTCGACGGCGGCCTCATCGAGAGGATCAAGGTCAGGGGCATTGCCAGCCATGTCCTGCTTCCTTCTTCTTTCCTACTGGGGGCATTACTGCGCGCATCACGCGCACCGCATTCCATCTTACCCGTTCGCACATCCTCACAGCTCACCGGGTCTGCCACCGCGCTACCCTGGGAGACGTGAATGCGCGCGAGCGCACCCGTCGTCTCCAGACAGGAAATCCATGTCTCACATTACGAACCCCGAAGGCGCGGCCCCGGCCTCGTCCTCGAACCCTCCCCTGTTTAACGCCCGACGCGTGCGCGTCCAGCACATTGCGCGCGCCAAGGCCGAGGGGATTCCCCTGACGATGCTGACTGCCTACGACGCGCTCACCGCGCCCATCCTCGAGGCCGCTGGCGTCGACATGCTGCTCATCGGCGATTCGCTGGGCAACGTCGTCCTGGGGCACTCCTCCACCTTGCCTGTCACGCTGGAGGACATGGAACGCGCCACGGCGGCCGTTGCACGCTCAACCTCGCGCGCCATGATCGTTGCTGACCTGCCGTTTGGCACCTACGAGGACTCCCCCGAGCATGCCTTCGCGTCCGCCGCCCGCCTCATGAAGGCCGGTGCCCACGCCGTCAAGCTCGAAGGCGGCGAAGCCCGCGCGCACATCATCGCCGCGCTGACCGCGGCAGGTATCCCCGTGTGCGCACACCTGGGGTACACCCCCCAGTCCGAGAACACGCTGGGCGGCCCGCGCATGCAGGGACGAGGCGACGGTGCCGACCAGCTGTGCCGCGACTCCCTCGCCGTCCAGGAGGCCGGCGCTTTTGCCGTCGTCTTCGAGATGGTGCCCGCCGCCATCGCCACGGAACTCACCCACACGCTGTCCATCGCGACGATCGGCATCGGTGCCGGTCCGAACACCGACGGTCAGGTCCTGGTGTGGTCCGACATGGCCGGATACTCCGACTGGACGCCCTCGTTTGTGCGTAAGTTCGGCCAGCTCGGCCAGGCGTTGCACGAGGCTGCCTCCGGCTACGTCGGTTCCGTGCGCGAGCGCAGCTTCCCCGGACCTGAGAACTACAAGAACGACTGACTTTGCCCACTAGCAGGAGGAAGCACACATGGAAGCATCACCACTTGCACGCCGCGCGCCGCTGGGCACGCTGAAGCCCGGACGCGTCTCGCCGATGCGCGCCGTGCCCGAGCACATCGAGCGCCCCGAGTATATGTTCCACGACGGTCCCGAACGCGTGACCGCCTCGGACATCAAGACTCCCGAGACGATCGCAAAGATCCGCGAGGCCGGACGCATCGCCGCCGGTGCCATCGAGGCCGTCGGTGCGGCTATCGCGCCGGGCGTGACCACGGAGGAACTCGACCGCATTGGCCACGAGTACCTGATCGCCCACGACGCCTACCCCTCGTGCCTGGGCTACATGGGCTTCCCGAAGTCCATCTGTTCCTCGATCAACGAGGTCATCTGCCACGGCATCCCCGACGACCGCCCGCTCGAAGACGGTGACATCATCAACATTGACATCACCGCCTACAAGGACGGCGTCCACGGCGATACCTGCGCCATGTTCGAAGTCGGCACCGTGGACGAGGAATCGCACCTCCTCGTCGAGCGCACCAAGAACGCGATGATGCGCGGCATTAAGGCCGTGAGACCGGGCCGCGAGATCAACGTGATCGGCCGCGTCATTGAGGCCTACGCAAAGCGTTTCGAGTACGGCGTCGTGCGCGACTACACGGGTCACGGCGTGGGCGAGGCCTTCCATTCGGGCCTGATCGTCCCCCACTACGATGCAGCTCCCGCCTACAACACGGTGATGGAACCGGGGATGGTCTTCACGATTGAACCTATGCTGACCCTCGGCACGATCGAGTGGGAGCAGTGGGACGACAACTGGACCATCGTCACCGCCGACCGTTCGCGCACCGCACAGTTCGAGCACACGATTGTCGTGACCGAGGATGGGGCGGAGATTCTGACCCTCCCCTGAGTCTTTCAACGCACCGCAGCCCGCGTCGTATCTCACGATTCGACGCGGGCTGTTCCCATCTCGTAAACGGATTGCACTTCCCCCCGGTGGCGTCCATTACAATTCAGAGACGACGGGCACTAGCAGCCCGCATTCAAACCGACACACGTTACCCGAGGAGGGGTCATGGTTCAGGTCGCTTGCGGCATCGACATCGGCGGATCCGGCGTGAAGGGCGCACTGGTAGATCTGGAGACCGGGGAGTACATCGGCGATCAGATCCGCATCCAGACCCCCAATCCGGCCACACCCGAGGCCGTGGCAACAGTGTGCCGCGAGGTCATCGACCAGCTCGACGTGAAGATTGGCGTTCCGATTGGTGTCACCTTCCCCGCCCCCGTTTAACGGCGTGATCCCCTACATGGCGAACCTGGATCAGTCGTGGGTCAACGTCGATGTGGATGCCCTCATGGAGCGCCACCTGGGTCACGCGGTCGTTGCCCTCAACGACGCGGACGCAGCCGGCATCGCGGAGGTCGCGTACGGCGCGGCGAAGGGCCGCGACGGTGTCATCGTGTTCACCACGCAGGGCACAGGCATCGGCTCGGCGATCATTGTCAACGGCACGCTGCTGACAAACACGGAACTGGGCCACTTGGAAATCGATGGCACCGACGCCGAAAAGAACGCGTCCTCGGGCCAGAAGACCCTCCAGGGCCTGAACTGGGAGCAGTGGGCGCAACGCCTGCAGCGCTACTACAGCCATGTGGAGTTCCTGCTCAACCCTGATCTGTTTGTCGTGGGCGGCGGCGTGTCGGAGAACCACGAGAAGTTCATGCCGCTGCTGAAACTGAAGACCCCGATGATTCCCGCGAAGCTGCTGAACACGGCTGGCATCGTGGGTGCAGCCTACTACGCGGCGCAGAACTCCTGAGAGGACACCCGTAGCGGCTGGGCCGGCAGCCCCACCGATAAACAGAGTGACCCCGACGCGCGTCGGGGTCACTCTGTTGGATCTGTCGGCCTATACGCCGGGTTCTGTCCCCGCGCACCGTTACCGGTCTCGCGGTGGCGACCATCTATCTAGGACCATCGTTACCAACGGCCTCCAGCAACCTACCCGCAGGCATTGGGCGGGCCGCCCTGCCTGCTGCTCGGTCTTGCTCCGGGTGGGGTTTACCGAGCCGACGCGGTCACCCGCGCCGCTGGTGAGCTCTTACCTCACCTTTTCACCCTTACCGCCACGAAAGGTGGAGGTGGTTTGTTTTCTGTGGCACTGTCCCTCGGGTTACCCCGGGTGGCTGTTAGCCATCACCCTGCCCTGTGGAGCCCGGACGTTCCTCGAGCGTTTCCGCGCGCGGTCGCCCAGCCGACAGATCCGCACCGATTCTAGCGCGCCTGGTGCTCACGGCGCGATAGGGTGGCTCCATGCTGATCTGGTTGCCCCCGTCGGAGGGGAAGAACGCGCCCGCCTGCGGCCCCTCTCTATCGCTGGAATCTCTGTCCCGCCCGTGTCTGACACCGGATCGGCGCAGCGTCGCCGAGGCGCTGGTTGCACTGGGGTCGGGGCCGGAAGCGGCGGCTACGCTCAAGGTTGGCGCACGCATCGACCTGTCCGTCAATGAGGCACTGATGAGCGCCCCCTGCGCCCCGGCCTCGTCCTTGTTCACGGGCGTTCTCTTCGAAGCTATCGAGGCCGTCACCCCACGTGCCTGGGAGAGTGCGGGCGCGGGCGGGATCTCCATTTTTTCCGGCCTCTTTGGGGTCCTCTCCCCCGCCGACGTCGTGCCCGATCACCGGCTGGCGATGGGCGTGTCCCTGCCCGGTTTCGGCGTCCTGTCCACGTGGTGGGCGCCGCGCCTGGATGAGGCTCTGCGCGAGGAGGCAGTAGGACAGGTCGTTATCGACGCGCGCTCGGGTCCCTACCGGGCTGCGTGCAAGGCACCGTGGGCACGCGTGTGGGAGCTGCGCGTCGTGCGTGAGGCTGACAGTAAGCGCTCGGTGATTTCCCACGATGCCAAGCGTTGGCGGGGCACGGTAACGGGCATGATCCTGGCGTCGGGAGGGTATTCAGCAAGCGAGACGACCGAGTGTGAGCAGGCGCTGACGGATGCGGCGCGCTCGGTGACGTTGCACGACGCTCGCGGGGCCGAGCACCGCATTATCGACGTCGAATTCGGGCCGGAAAAGAAGGCGAAACAGGGCGGCACGACGCGCGTGCTCACGCTGGTGACCAAGTAACCGCTGGGCTATCCTTTGTCAGGAACCTGCAGGGTGCAGGCCCGGCCGATGCGCCGACCATCAAGCGGAAACCATAGGCATGATCAACGAGGACTACCTGGCCAACATTCGGCCTACCCACCGTCAGCTCCAGTGGCAGAAGATGGAGATGTACGCGTTCATCCACTTCGGCATGAACACGATGACGGATCGTGAGTGGGGCGAGGGTCACGAGGATCCCGCACTGTTCAACCCGGGAAACGTCGATGTCGATCAGTGGATGCGCGCACTCGTGAGCGCTGGTATGACCGGCGTGATCCTCACGTGCAAGCACCATGACGGGTTCTGCTTGTGGCCGTCGGCCTACACCAGGCACTCCGTGGCCTCCTCCCCGTGGAAGGGTGAGAAGGGCGACCTCGTGCGCGAGGTGTCTGACGCGGCGGCGCGTCACGGCCTGAAGTTCGGCGTGTACCTGTCCCCCTGGGACATGACCGAGCCGACGTATGGCCAGGGCGAGGCCTACAACGACTTTTACATCAATCAGCTCATCGAGTTGCTCACCCACTACGGACCCGTCTTCTCCGTGTGGCTGGACGGCGCGTGCGGTGAGGGTCCCAACGGCAAAGTGCAGGTCTATGACTGGCAGCGCATCTACGACACGGTCCGCGCGCTGGCACCCGAGGCGGTTATCTCCGTGTGCGGCCCGGACGTGCGCTGGTGTGGCAACGAGGCGGGCTCCGTTCGAGCCAACGAATGGTCGGTCGTTCCCGCTTCTCTGCGCGAGGCCGAACGCACCGCAGAAAAGTCGCAGAAGGCCGACGACGGCGAATTCTCCCGACAGGTGGCCTCCGGCGACGAGGACCTGGGGTCGCGCGAGGCATTGGCGGACTACTCCGGTCCCCTGGCGTGGTACCCCGCGGAGGTCAACACCTCGACGCGCACAGGCTGGTTCCACCACGACGTCGAAGACTCCCAGGTGCGCAGCGTCGATGAGTTGTTCTCGATCTGGAAGGGTTCGGTCGGCGGCAACGCGACCTTCCTCTTGAACGTTCCCCCGAACCGCGACGGCCTGCTCGCAGATGCCGACGTGCAGGTCCTTTGCGCGCCTCGGCGAAAAGATCGCGGACTTCCGCGCGCGCCGCGTCGACACCTCCCGCGAGGATGAGGGCAACGTCGTCACGCTACGCTTCGACGCGCCGCACACGGTGAGTGCCGTGGTACTCGAGGAGGACATCGCGCAGGGCCAGCGCATCGACGAGGCCGTGGTGAGCGCGTGCGTGGAGGGCAGCCCTGAGCAGGAGATCGCTCGCGTTCACTGCGTGGGCTACCGTCGCATTATTACCCTGGATAAGCCCGTGACCGCCACCCGGGTGCGGGTGACGGTCACGACAAGCAGGCAGGGCTTCTACCTGGCGGATGTCTACGCGGTTCGGGCCTGAGCCTCAGCGCGGCGTGTTCGCCGCCGTGCGCACGACGATCTGGGACGTGTCCTCGGTCAGGTACAGCTCGTCGTGGGGCGTCAGGCGGATGCGTTCGAGTTCCATCGGGCTGAGGTCGGCGGCCACGCCGATACCATAGCCGTCGCGCACTTCGATGACGGCGAGGGCACCGTTGCGGCGGCGCGCCTCCTCGTATTCTTCGAGCAGGGCGTGCGGGAGACGCTCAGCCAACGCGCGGCGCGCGGCGATGACGCTGCGCAGCTCGTCGTCGGCCTCGGCGACGTCGGCTTGGAACTCGGCCTTGAGTCGCTCAATGTCGGCGGCGATGGCCTGAGCTTCTTCCTTCATCTTCTCCTGCGCGGCGCGTGCGGCTTCGACGCGCTCCTCGGCGTCCACCTGGTCGTTTTCGAGCTTGGCCAGGCGGCGATCCATCTGGGCGATCTCGTGTTCCATGGCGGAAATGTCGCGCAGGGGCACCTGGTTGTTGTCGATGCGGCTCTGCTGGCGCTTGCGGCGCTCGCTCACCTTGGCGATCTCGTCCTCGATGCGGGTCACCTCGCGGGTGGTGTCCGCGATGAGGGCACTCTGAGTGATGGCGGCGCGCTGCAGGTCGGCGACGCGGCCCGCGAACTCGCGCACGGTCGCGTGCGCGGGGTGGGAGTCGCGCTTGTGGCGCAGCGCCGATTCCTTCTGGTCAAGCTTCTGGAGCTCGAGAAGGTCGAGCTGGTCGGTGTGCGTCGCTTTCACGCTAGTTCTCCCTGGGTGACTCGGTAGCTGGTCCATGGCTCGGTGACAATCGTAGAGACTTCGACGCGAAGTTCCACTTCAGAAGCGCTGGCCGCCGCCCGGATCCGGCGGGCGAGGACGGGTAGCCACGGGGATTCTGTCGCCCAGTGGGAACCGCACAGCAGCGCGGGGCGTCCGCCCTCGAGGTGCTCGGAGGCTGGGTGGTGACGCAGGTCGGCCGTAAGGTACACGTCAACGTCGGCGGCGCGCGCGGCGTCCAGTGCACTGTCCCCCGCGCCACCCAGGACGGCGACCCGGGACACTGCCATGGCCTCGTCCCCTCCGACGAGGAGGCCGGTGGGGCCGGCGGGGAGCACGGAGGCGACGTGGTCGGCGAAGGCACCGAGCGTCGTGGGTTCGATGGTCCCAACACGCCCCAGGCCGATCTCGTGTCCCTCGGCGTCAACGCCGCAGGGTTCGAGCGGTACGGTGTCGCGCAGGCCAATGAGGTCGGCGAGTGCCGTTGCAACGCCCTCGCAGGCGACGTCGGCGTTCGTGTGCGCGTTAAAGAGGGAGACACCCGCACGGATCAGCCGCGTCACGACTGCTCCCTTCGGGTCGGTGACCGGCAGGAAGGACGCTCCGCGCAGGAGCAGCGGGTGGTGCGTGATCACCATGTCGTAGGGATGTCCGTCACTATCCGGTCCGGCGACGGCCTGCTCGGCGATGGCGGCGGTCGGGTCGAGGGCCAGGAGAAGAGAACGTACGGGAGCATCCGGGTCGCCGACGATCAGGCCGACGCGATCCCAGGACTGCGCCGTGGCTTGCGGGTACCAGGACTCCATGAGGGCCATGAGGTCGCGGACTCGCCACGAGGCCTGGGCTGAGTCGGGGGCGTCGGGTTCGGAAGAATGAGAGGACAATCGCATGCGATAAGCATACCGGACCCCCAACAAGCAAGGGACCCTGCCCGCGACTATGATCACATCCGTGCAGATTTTGAGTCTCCTCGACCAAGGGTTGGTCGATTATTCGCAGGTTGATGCGCTCCAGCGCTCCCTGCACGAGGACGTCCTCGCAGGCGGCGAGGACACGCTGATCGTTTCCCAGTTCACACCCACGTGGACGGCTGGGCGCCACACGAAGCCCCAGGACATCCCCTCGACGACCATTCCCGTGATCCGCACAGACCGCGCGGGGTCGGCGACCTGGCACGGGCCGGGTCAGCTCGTCGTCTACCCCGTCGTGCGCCTGAAGGAACCCGTGGATCTCGTGCAGTGGATCCGCGCGGTCGAAGCCTCGGTCATTGACACGGTGCGTGAGGCCTGGGGTCTGCCCGTCCACCGCATCGAAGGACGCGCGGGCGTGTGGCTCACCGAGGAGGGACGCCGCGACCGCAAGATCTGCGCGATTGGCCTGAAGGTCGCGCGCGGCGCGACCCTGCACGGCGTCGCCCTGAACGTGGACATCGACCCGGCCCATGCCTTCGAGGGGATCATCCCCTGCGGCCTGACCGACGCGGACGTGACCTCCCTGTCCTGGGAGGGCATCCACACGACCGTCGCCGAGGCCGCGACTCAGCTCATCCCACGCATGGTGGAGCGCATCGCCCCCTGCCTGGCAACCACGCCCGCTACTGTTTCCTACACGACGAGGTCATCGCTATGAGTACACTGCCCGATCCCGAGGGCCGCAAGCTGCTGCGCATCGAGGTGCGCAATTCGCAGACGCCGATCGAGAAGAAGCCCGAGTGGATTCGCACGACCGCGAAGGCCGGTGAGAACTACCAGGACATGCGTTCGCTCTCGCATGCGAAGGGCCTGCACACGGTGTGCGCCGAGGCCGGGTGCCCCAACATTTACGAGTGCTGGCAGGACCGCGAGGCGACGTTCCTCCTGGGTGGTGCCCTGTGCACGCGTCGTTGCGACTTCTGCGATATCGCGACGGGGCGTCCCACCGAGTACGACAAGGATGAGCCGCGTCGTATCGCCGAGTCCGTGCGTGACCTCGACCTGCGCTACGTGACGATCACGGGCGTGACCCGCGATGACCTGCCCGACGGTGCCGCGTGGCTGTATGCCGAGACCTGCCGTCTGATCCATGAGCTCAACCCGGGCACGGGCGTGGAGCTCTTGGTCGATGACTTCCGCGGTCAGGCTGACTCCATCGACATGGTTGTGGAGGCTGGCCCGCAGGTTTTCGCGCACAACCTGGAGACGGTGCCGCGTATTTTCAAGAAGATTCGTCCGGCCTTCAACTATGATCGCTCGCTCGCGATGATCAAGCGCGCCCACGACGGCGGCATGGTCACCAAGTCGAATCTGATCCTGGGCATGGGCGAGACGCGCGAGGAGATCAGCGCGGCGATGCGCGACTTGCACGAGTCGGGCTGCGATCTGCTGACGCTCACGCAGTACCTGCGTCCCTCGCCTCTGCACCACCCGATTGACCGCTGGGTGCACCCCGAGGAGTTCGTGGAGATGGCCGCCGAGGCCGAGGAAATGGGCTTCGCGGGTGTCATGGCCGGCCCCCTTGTGCGTTCCTCGTACCGTGCGGGCCTGCTGTGGGCGAAGGGCATGCGTGCCCGCGGCTTTGAGATCCCCGAGCAGCTGCAACACATCGCGAACTCCGGCTCGACGCTGCAGGAGGCCGGGTCGGTGCTGGCTCGCCTGAAGGAGCGCTCGGAGCGTCACGCGGCCATGGCTGCCGCGAAGGCCGCCGCGGCCTCGTGACCCCCGACTATTCGCCCGCGCGGGCTCTGCTGGCCTCAGCACGCCGCCACCCCGAGCGGCTCTCCCTGGTCGACGCGGTGACGGGCCAGGAGTGGACCGTTCGGGAGGCCGCCGACACGGTGGCTCGCCTGGCCCATGCTTTCGCGGAGGCGGGTATCGGCGAGGGCACGCGTCTGGCCGTCATCGGTGCAAATTCGCCGTGGCACTACATCGTGCACGTCGCGGCCTCGTGGCTGCGCGCGGTGACGGTTCCGCTCTCCCCGCGCATGCCCGTCTCAGCGCTCGCATCAATGTGCGCGCAGGTGGGGGCCTCGTGGGTCTTCCACGACGAGGCCTCCTCCCCCACTGCGCTCGCCCTGGCTTCCGCTGGCTTGCACCGAGCGTCGTTTGGCGACCTGGCTGCCTGGGTGGATCGCGCGACGCCGATGCGCACCACGCCCGCGCGCTGCGGGAGCGAACTGGCGGCCGTCCTGTTCACATCGGGGTCGACGGGCACGCCTCGTCCTGTCGAGCTCACCCACGAGGTCATGTGGTGGGGGTCGACGAATTTCCGTGAGGGCTTCGACTACGCGCCGACCTCGTCGGTCGTGGGCGTGTGCGCGCCCGTCAGCCACATCGGCGGCTTCAACGGCACGTCGATGGACGTGTGGACCCACGGTGGGACGCTGGTCACACTGGGTTTCCCGGGTTCCTTTGACGCGCGCGGCGTGCTGGACGCGATTGGGCGCTATCGGATCACCATGATGTTCGCCGTGCCCGCGATTGTGCGCGCCCTCATCGAGGAGTTCGAGCGCGGCGGAGGGGACCTGTCCTCGTGGACGCGCCCGCTGATCGGCGGTGACGCGATGACGGCGGACCTGGCGGACGCGATGCGAGCGGTCGGCCTGTCCCCGATCCACGTGTGGGGCATGACGGAGACCTCGGGGGCCGGAACGGTCGCGACGCCCGACTGCGGTGCGCCCGCCGGGTCGCTCGGTGTCCCCTTTCCCTACGTGGACCTGCGGGTGAAGGCCACTCCCGAGCGCGAGGCCGACGCAGGCGAGATGGGCGAGATCTGGGTGCGAGGCCCCGGTGTCGTGCGCGGCGAGGAGTGGCTGCATACCGGCGACCTTGCTACGCGCGACGAGAACGGCTGGCTGCACCTGGTGGGACGAGCCCACCGTATGATCAACACGGCTGGGGAACTCGTCGCTCCCCCCACCGTCGAGCGCGCGCTGCGAACCCTGGACACTGTGTCCGATGCCCTCGTCGTAGGGCTGCCGGACGAGCGCTGGGGGCAAATCGTCGCCGCGCTCATCGTTCCTTCACCCGCGGGCCGCGCCCAGGCCTCGTCGATGAACGCCGCAGCACTGTCGGAGGCCCTGAGCGAGGCCCTGGCACCCTGGGAGAAGGTGCGTCGGATCGCGGTCGTCGACGAGCTGCCGACGACGCCCACGGGCAAGCCCGATCCCCTTGAGGCTGCCGAGATTTTGATGGCGTCAAGACTCTAGAGACGAGTGCGCGAGACCTCACAATTTACACGAGCCACATTTAGGTAAGATTAGCCTTGCTTTATCGAAGGAGATCTTATGTCCCGCCATCGCATCGTCATCATCGGCTCTGGTTTCGCAGGCCTCACGGCTGCTCGTCGACTGAAGAAGGTCGACGCCGATATCACCATCCTGGCTCGCACGTCGCACCACCTGTTCCAACCTCTGCTCTACCAGGTGGCCACGGGCATCCTCTCCGAGGGCGACATCGCCCCCACTACGCGCGAGATCCTGCGCCGTCAGAAGAACGTCACGGTCTTGCAGGCTCTCGTCGAGGAAATCGACGTCGAGGCGCGCGTCGTCAAGTGGCGCAACCACAACAAGTACGAGCAGACCGAATACGACACGCTGATCGTCGCGGCGGGCGCCGGCCAGTCTTACTTCGGCAACGACCACTTCGCAGTGTTCGCACCGGGCATGAAGACCATCGACGACGCGCTTGAGCTGCGCGCCCGCATTTTCGGCGCGTTCGAGCTGGCCGAAATCGAAACAGACCCGGCCTCGATGGACAAGCTCCTGACCTTCGTTGTTGTGGGCGCGGGTCCGACGGGCGTCGAGATGGCAGGACAGATCCGCGAGCTTGCCTCTCACACGCTGAAGGGCGAGTTCCGCAACATCGATCCGACGAAGGCTCGCGTCATCCTGGTGGACGGTGCCGAGCACCCACTCCCCCCGTTCGGCGAGAAGCTCGGCCACAAGACCGAGGAGGCGCTGGCGGGGCTCGGCGTCGAGATGAAGATGAACGCGTTCGTGACCGACGTGGACGCCGAGGGCGTGACACTGAAGTACAAGTCCGGCGAGGAGGAGCGGATCGAGTCCGTGTGCAAGGTGTGGGCTGCGGGCGTGTCCGCGAGTCCGCTGGGCCGGGCGCTGGGCGAGGCCACGGGCGCCGAGGTCGACCGCGCAGGCCGCGTCACCGTCAACAAGGACCTGACCTTGCCCGGGCACCCCGAGATCTTCGTGCTGGGTGACATGATGGCGTTCCCGGGCGTGCCCGGCGTCGCGCAGGGCGCGATCCAGTCCGCCCGCTTTGCCGCCGACACGATCGCGGCCCGCCTGGCCGGTCGCGCCCCGAAGGCCACCGAGTTCGTCTATAACGACAAGGGCTCGATGGCGACGATCGCGCGTTTCAAGGCGGTCGTGAAGATGGGTAACACGAAGTTGACGGGCTTCACCGCGTGGGTGGCCTGGTGCTTCCTGCACCTGCTCTACATCGTCAGCTTTAAGTCGCAGGTGGGCACGCTGGTCAGCTGGTTCTTCAGCTTCATGTCCAGCGCACGCCCCCAGCGCACGACCACGAACCAGCAGCTGGTGGGCCGTCTGGCCATGGAGCAGCTCGGGGCGGGTGCCTCCGGCAAGCTCGTCGCCGGCGAGGACGTCGTCGAGGAGCGCATTCACGAGGCCTGAGCACCTCACGCTCTGACGGTCTCTTCAGGCGCGCGTTCGGGCACAGTATGAAGGCGTGCTGACAAACAGGCAGACAGGCACGGTGTGGGGCCGGAAGCAAGAGCTTCCGGCCCCACTATCAAGCTGGTTTATGCGCCGGTACCAGCCATTAGCAACTGTGTATACTGTGTCCATGAGCACAAATCGCAATGTCGCTAACCTTTCGGTCGCAGTCGTCAAGACCCTCGTAAGGATGACCCCTTTTGCTGCCGTCGCTGACACGATCGACAGCGCGCAGGAATTCCTCAATTTGCTTGCCGACATCAAGAACAATGCTCTTGGTGATCCCAATGCTGAGATGATTCGCTCACTGAACAGCGTTGTTAATGCTGAGCTTGACACCATCCAGGAAGAACTCATGGCGACGGGACTAGATGAGGCATGGATCGAGGAGGTCGTCTCACAACTAATGGAGGCTGCTCGTGTCACGATCAAGACGCTTGCAGAGAACGATGATGCCCTGATTATAGCGGTACAGCAACCCGAACATTTCCGCGAACAACTCGGAAGCGGGGCCGCACCAGCCCCCAATAATGCTCATGGAGATATGGCTGCCCTGTACGGGAGAATCCTCGATTGCGTGGCGGAGGAGTTCCTCATCCTTGCGCCGTGGTCCGCCAACTTCGACCGCGTCGCTCTCGCGGACCTGTTGCGGTGTTTCCCAGCCCTGACAGATCAAGTCGCCCAGCTTGAGCGGACCATGAACGTCCGCTTCGACAGCGTCGATGGGGCATTACGCAAAGTGGACGCAAATGCCGCTGCATATCACAAAGATCTCAAGGACGAACTTGATTCAATTCACGACGATCTCCGCAACAAAACAGCCACCAGCCATGCAACAAAATTAGAAGACAAAGTCTGGGGAAGCCGTCCACCACGACTGAAACATTGGATCGAACGCAATCCAACATGTGGTAACAAAACACTGTACTCCACAATTTTCGATCCCATTTCATCGGATCACACGCATATAAGTATCCTCATTGGACATGCAGGAAGTGGCAAGACACGCCTTGCAGCAACCATTGCAGACACATGCATCAAGAAACACTGGTCACTAGTTGCATGGATCGACGCCTCAGCGCGCACTAAAATAATAACAGACTTAATCGCATTTGGCGAATCACTGTTAAATGTAAATACAGATAAAGAAATCGATGTACTGATTAGAGTGAAACAGGTACTTACAACCTTTAGATCCGCCATCAAAGAAGATTGTCTATTTATTTTCGATAATGCAGAAACAGTCGATGATCTAAAGGATCTCCTACCGGACGCTCCGCGCACACACACCATTATCACAACACGCAATAATCGCGGATGGGATCTCCATAATGACTGGAACCGCTTTTACCTCAACGACTTTACCCAAGAAGAATCGTGCAAATACCTAGCTGAAACCACTAAGGACAAAGATAAGACAAGCGCAAACCTAATAGCTGAGTATCTTGGTAACTTACCACTTGCCATCACCCAGGCAGCAGATACGACTTCACGATATTTCAACTCTAGCTTATCCGAATATTTCATGGCCCTTACATCCCGTAGCGACAATGACCTTGAGGACCTACTCGAACCTATCGAAGGGGATAACTACACCTTAGGTGCCATTCTAGCTCTTCATACTGCTGTGCAAACAACACTCGACAGAATCCAAACCGGCAAGATTCGAGAAGAGGCCATTAGAATCCTCGACTCGCTCTGCTACCTCGACAAATCAGGCGTCCCATCTACTTGGCTTAAAGAGCCTAGCAATTTAGGCAGAAGTAAAGCCTATCGCGCTTTACTTGATGCATCAATTATCGAAGAATCGATGGACTCAAGATACACAACAATCCATCGCTTATTCGGCCACGCAATACGGAAGCAATCGGTGAAATCCGCGGCGATGAGCAATGCTTGCAACACATTAGCGAACGCCAGCAGTATAAAGACCTCAGTAGGCAACACTTTGCAATACGGACAACAACTGCGCGACCTAACCACTCAAGTTATGGCAATCACACCAGACTTATCGTCTGTCAGCAGCGCCGACCAGATCACCATAACGACTCTAATTGAAGAAATTCTATGGAATTGCTACGACCTCAGCCTCTACGATTACGGAGCAGCTCTATATACTTCAATCGAAGACCTACGGCCACTACAACACAACACGGAAACATGGATCAGAATTCTTGACCATCTTGGGGCCAATCTACGTGCACTCAGAAAATTTGCGGACGCTCACGCAGTGTATGACGAACTATTTTCACTAATCAGCACTAATCACCCAAAATATTACGTCTATCGATCACACTTAGCCCTACTTTACTACTTTGAAGAAAATGACGATATCGCGTTGAAAATTTGCAAGAAGACACTTGCACAAACCGATCAGGATGACCCTTACTACAGCTATTACGAATATTATTTTGCAAGAATCACTAAAGACACTATCAATTCGTTTAACATGAGCAAACAAGAACAATACGATCAGATTCAAATGGCAATTAGTCACCTCCATCATGCTATTGAACACGTAAATTCCCACATTTCATCATTTGATAAACAATTTGAAACCCATGTATTTACCGAACTCTCAGAGTCATACAGCTTGATAGGAGAGCACAATGAAGCCATTCAATATTCCAACAAGGCCTTGAAAAGCGCTCAAGAAGTACTCAGAGATTCACATCCCGACATCATTACTTATAGACACAATCTACTTGCTTCCAAGAAGAAGGCCAACGGCACATCTCCGGAGTTGATCACCGACATAAGATCTCTCGTCAAGGAGGCAGCAGATCGATTGTCGGACTCAAATCCCGAGGTGTTTACAATGCGATATAATCTTGCCCGATGGCTCACCGAGGATAAACAATATCGCGAAGCCATCAGGGAATACGATAGCTTGATTATAATTTCAGAGTCATCCGTTGATTCAACATTTCCATCGACTGAGCGACTGCGGGAGGAGCGAAATCGTATTGCACGACTGTGATGGAGGGATCTGGTCTTTCGGACTGATCGTTTTGAGAGGGTTGCTCTGAGTAGTCCCGGCTGCTTGTGGCCGGGCAGAATGGATGACCATGAGGAAGTTTCCTAAGCACACGGATGAGCAAATTATCGTAGCGCTGGCGGAGGCAGCGTTAAGGGAGTCCCAGCAGAGACATGCTTCTAGGCAGATTGTACCCACGATGAACCAGCAGCTGGTGGGCCGCCTGGCTCTGGAGCAGCTCGGCGTCGGCGCGTCCGGCAAGCTCGTCGTCGGCGAAGACGTCGTCGAGGAGCGCACCCACGAGGAGTGAGCGCCTCACGCTCTGACGGTGGATTCCGGCGCGCGTTCGGGCACAGCAAGCGCGTGCTGACAAACAGGCAGACAGGCACGGTGTGGGGCCGGAAGCAAGAGCTTCCGGCCCCACATGCACATATAGCCGACAAGTGTTTAGAACGCAAGGACCAAAAGATATACACTACATCCATGGTGACGCGTTCTGACAAACTGGCTATGATCGGCCCTTCTCTCGCGGATTTGGTCTTGGAGGTCTTTTGTTTCGCCGCCTCGCCATCGTTCCGCGGCGTCGCAACACTCGTGTCCAAAGCCCGGCAGGCGGTGAAAGATGCCGGTTCTTCGTCACCAGAGCTTGCCAAGGATCACAGTGACCTCGGCAAGCACATCACGGATGCCCTGACAACAAGAGTCAAAGCGGCACGCGAGCAGTGTCTTGACCGTGGAATCGATACCTCGCTCCTTGCACATGCTGAAACTGCGGTCGCCGCACTCCTCTCAACTGACGCTCATCAAGACCTCATCGTACTATCTGCTGTGCGCGATCCCGAAGGCTTTATAGCTTTCTTCATGACACGCGCAGCTAAACACCGCCAGCAAATCGACGAGCAGGCCGAACCGTATTTCGACACGCTCGTCAGGGCAGTTGCAGCTGCTTATGTCGACATCGCCCCCCCTGGTCTGACAGCTTCGTCGTTGTTGCATTGAAATCACTGCTCACCGAATGCAGTGACATCAAAGAACAGTTGAATGATAATCACATCGAAAACCGCCAACTGTTGAGCCAGATTCTCCAAGTAGTTGAGAGCCTAACAACAGCAATCAAAGAGCTAGCACAGCGCAACCTTTCTTCAACTCCGAGCCGTGTCTTTTTCGGCAGCCGACCGGACGTGGTGGTGGAGAACCGGTTTGTCGAGCGTAGCGAGCAAGAGCATTTGAATGCGCTGATCACCATCCCAACAAAGCAACGCACGGTCCTGGTGGGTATGCGCGGCTGCGGCAAGACACAGCTTGCCGCCGCTCTCGCCAAGCAGTGCGAAGACGCAAACTGGAGCCTCGTCGCTTGGATAAATGCGAGTTCACCCGAGTCCATCAAGAACGACCTCGTCGAGCTCGCGAAAGAATACAAATCGAGACGAGCGACGCACCCTCTCCCGAAGATATTGTAAATCGACTCTTCACTCGTTTGAAATCAGCGGTTCACTCCGACAGGCTCATCGTCTTCGACAACGTTGAGAACATCGATCATCTTCCAATACCTATGCCGAGCGTCAACAACTTGCGTCTCATCGCGACGACGACGAATAACACCGGGTGGGAATATCAAGACTGGACCATCATCAAGGTCGGGGTGTTCGATCGCAGCGAGTCGATAAACTACCTCCTCAAGGTCACAAAGTCCGACGATCACGACACCGCGGATGCATTAGCCGAGCGCCTGGGCGACTTGCCTCTCGCTATTGTCCAGGCCGCAGCGACCGCACAGCACAAAGACCTGTCACTGCGCCGGTATCTCAAGCAACTAAAGTCGTGCAAGGGACGCACCATTGACCACGTACCTGGAGGTGACTACACGGACGACGTTGCCATGGCACTGTGGATGGCCGTCGAAGCCGCCGTCGACAGTATGAAGAATGGTACGAAGCAGATGGCTCGACGCCAGTTGGGTGCGCTCGCGCTGCTTGCAGAATCCGGTGTGCCCACGCTGTGGCTTGACCCCACCGTTGAGCAGCTGGATGACGACGAGTCTCCTGACACTCAGCGGGACACGGATGAGGACGCACATGACGCACTCACAGAACTCATTCACAGGTCCATCGTCCAACAGACTGCACGCGACAGAAGTAAAACGACGATTCACCGACTTCAGGCGCAGGTGCTGCGCGAATCCTGGAGCAAAGAAGAACGTGAACAAGCATGCGAATCAGCTGCCGAGCTACTCGGTTCTGTAGACATCGATAGATTCCGCGCAGACGATTCGGATGCACGTTTTCAGGAAACACGCGATCTCATCGAACAGCTTCGCGCCTTTGGCGCTCAGGATTGTTTCCATTGTCTCCGAGACTATCGGCCCGTTACGTCTGCTCTCTGCGAAGCCTTCACTCATGCACGTGATCTCGGGCTTGTTCCCGAGGTCTTCGCACTCAAAGAGTTTGTGGACACACTTTTGGATCTGCAAGTTGTGGATGCTCTCGACATTCTCAGTTTGCGTTCACACCTCGCATACGCTTACCTGCATGCCGGATGCTCCGCCAATGCGATCGAGCGCTACGAGAAGGTGTTGAGCAGCAGCAAGCACGCTCTAGGGCCTATCCACCGTGTCACCCTGACCATACAGAATGATCTCGCATACGCCTACTACTGGGGGGACCACACCGACGAGGCTATTGATCTTTTCAAGCAGGTCCTCGACGACCGCACGCGCATCCTGAGCAGCGACCACGAGGACACGCTAATGACGGGCAGCTACCTTGCCCTCGCATACGCGGACGACGGCCAGCTTGAGCGCGCCATCGCTCTGGGCGAGCAGGTCGTCAAAGACCGTGACCGAGTCCTAAAACCGGACCACAAACACACCCTCGTTACACGTAACAACCTCGCCGACGCATACAAATCCGCCGGCCGCCTCACCGATGCCATCAAGATGTACGAGTACGTGCTAGAAGCACGCATCCGCACCCTAGGCAACACACATCACCACACGCGTATCACGCGCAACGATCTCGCACAGACATACGAACAAGCAGGCGATCTTCCCAAAGCCATCAGCATGTACGAGGACCTGCACAACGACCATATACGAATTTATGGGCCCGACCACGAAAAGACAATAGAGGTGCGGGATAGACTCGAAGCAGCCAAGCGCGAGCTAGAGCAGCGGGAGGAGGACTCAGCCGTCGAGTAACGCACACGGGTACGCCCGGGGGCCGGAAGCTTTCGCTTCCGGCCCCAACCGTTTTGTGGGCCCTACCGGGCTCGAACCGATGACCTTCTGGGTGTAAACCAGACGCTCTAACCAACTGAGCTAAAGGCCCCACGCACGCGCCAATCTACCAGATCGAGCGCGCACGGTCACTTTCTGACCCGAGCGAAAGGAACACCCAAGAGTGCTCCCCCGCCCAGGCCTCGTCGATAAACCTAGCGACGCGAGCGAGGACGCGCGGTCACGCGCACGCCCGCCCACTCCTCGCCCAGCGCCGTCGACGTCGTCGCATGCAGGCCCGCGATCTTTGCGGCCTCCTCCACGTCGCCCACGCGCACCGAATTAGGACGCCCCGGCTTAGGAATCAGAACCCAAATCAGGCCGCCGTCATCCAGGTTCGACATGGCGTCCACCAGGACGTCGGCCAGGTCCTCCTCCTCAGCGTCATCCGCGCGCCACCACACGATCGCGCCGTCCACGACATCGCCATAATCGACGTCAACCAGCGGATGACCGGTCTCCTGTTCAATCGACTCGCGCACCTTCTGATCGACGTCATCATCGACGTAGAACTCCTGCACGATCGCATCGGACGCAAAACCCAGGCTCACTGCCATCACGCAGCACCGCCTCTCGACGAGCTGCTGCTCTGTGTCATATCAACGTTCACTCCTTCATCCTAGGGCATGAAACCAGATCGAATGCAAGGGATAACACCAGGCGAAACACCCATGATGGACAACATCACTCTGACCAGCAGGTTTACGCATAGCGCCAGCGTCCAACATCGGTGAAAGGCACCTCATACACACGCGGGTCATCAAACGCTAGAAAAGCCACACCATTAGTGGGACAATGGTCCCGATATGTGCGGTGTCGATCGAAGACACCGCCCACGAACGCTGCACGTCGCAGCTCCGAGTCAAGCGAGAAGGTACACCGTGAGCCAACTCCACGAGTCACGCCCCGTCGTCGTCAACGGGCTGATCCCCCAGGTCCCCGACAACGACCCCCAGGAGACCGCCGAATGGGTCGAGTCCCTGTCCGGACTCATCAACGAAAAGGGCGGCCCCCGCGCACGCTACATCCTGCTGCACATGCTCAGCGAAGCGCGCCGAAACGGCGTTCAGCTCCCCCAGGAATACACGACCCCCTACGTCAACACCATCCCCGTTGACCAGGAACCGTACTTCCCCGGCGACGAAGCCATGGAGCGCGAATACCGCCGCTGGATCCGCTGGAACGCTGCCGTCCAGGTGACGCGCGCCCAGCGCCCCGGTGTCAAAGTCGGCGGACACATCTCCTCCTACGCCTCCGTCGCCACCCTCTACGAGGTCGGCCTCAACCACTTCTTCCGCGGCAAGGATCACCCCGGCGGCGGCGACCACGTCTTCTTCCAGGGTCACGCCTCCCCCGGCCCCTACGCGCGCGCCTTCCTGGAAGGCCGCCTCTCCGAAGAGGAAATGGACGGATTCCGCCAGCAGGTGTCCACCGCGCACGGCCTGCCCTCATACCCGCACCCGCGCCAGCTCGACCATTTCTGGGAGTTCCCCACGGTCTCGCTCGGCCTGGGTCCCGCCGAGGCCATCTACCAGGCGTGGTTCGACCGCTACCTGCACATGAACGGGATCAAAGACACCTCCCAGCAGCACACCTGGGCCTTCATCGGCGACGGTGAAGTGGACGAACCCGAGTCCCGCGGCATGCTCCAGCTCGCCGCCCAGCAGCGGCTGGATAACCTGACCTTCGTCATCAACTGCAACCTGCAGCGCCTCGACGGCCCGGTGCGCGGCAACGGCAAGATCATCCAGGAGCTCGAGGCCTTCTTCAAGGGCGCCGGCTGGAACGTCATCAAGGTCATCTGGGGCCGCGGCTGGGACCAGCTGCTCGCCGCCGACAAGGACGACGCCCTCGTCCACCTCATGAACGAAACCCTGGACGGCGACTACCAGACCTTCCGCGCGAACGACGGTGCCTACGTGCGCGAGCACTTCTTCGGCCGCGACCCGCGCACCAAGGAAATGGTCAAGAACTGGACCGACGACCAGCTCTGGGAACTCAAGCGCGGCGGCCACGACTACCGCAAGGTCTACGCGGCCTATAAGGCAGCCATGGAGCACACCGGCCAGCCGACCGTCGTCCTCGCCCACACCATTAAGGGCTACGCGCTGGGCACGCACTTCGCGGGACGTAACTCGACGCACCAGATGAAGAAGCTGACGCTCGAGGACGCCAAGCAGCTGCGCGACCGCCTGCAGATCCCGATCACGGACGAAGAACTCGAGCGCGATCCCTACATGCCTCCGTACTACATGCCGCCGACCGATCACCCGGCCCTGCAGTACATGAAGGAACGCCGCGAGATCCTCGGCGGCTGGGTGCCCGAGCGCCGCGCCGACCGCCAACCCAAGCTCCCCGAGCCGCCCGCCCGCCCGTTCGAAGCACTGTCCAAGGGTTCCGGCAAGCTCGAGGTCGCCACGACCATGGCCCTCGTGCGTCTGATCAAGGACCTCATGAAGGACAAGCAGGTCGGCAAGTACTTCGTGCCGATCATCCCCGACGAGGCCCGCACCTTCGGTCTGGACGCGATCTTCCCCTCGGCGAAGATCTTCAACACGACCGGCCAGTCCTACACGCCCGTCGACGCGGACATGATGCTGTCCTACCGTGAGTCCGAACAGGGCCGCATCCTGCACACGGGTATCACCGAGGCCGGCTCCGCTGCCGCCTTCCAGGTCGTCGGCACGGCGTACGCCACGCACGACCTGCCGATGGTGCCGATCTACATCTTCTACTCGATGTTTGGCTTCCAGCGCACGGGCGACCAGTTCTGGGCGGCCGGCGACCAGCTCACCAAGGGCTTCGTCATCGGCGCGACGGCCGGCCGCACGACGCTCGCGGGCGAGGGCCTGCAGCACATGGACGGACACTCTCAGGTTTTGGCCGCAACCAACCACGCGTTCGTGTCCTACGACCCGGCCTACGCCTACGAGATCCGCCACATCATGGCGGACGGCCTGCAGCGCATGTACGGTGACGCGGGCGGCCGCGACCCGAACGTCATGTACTACATCACCGTGTACAACGAGCCGATTCACCAGCCGGCTGAGCCGGAGAACGTGGACGTCGAGGGCATCGTCAAGGGTATCTACAACCTCGATGAGCACCAGAACTTCGGCGGCCCCAAGGCTCAGCTGCTCGCCTCAGGCGTCGGCGTGCCGTGGGCACGCGAGGCGCGCGAGCTCCTGGCTCGCGACTGGGGCGTGGATGCCGCCGTGTGGTCCGTGACCTCGTGGAACGAGCTGCGCCGCGACGGCCTGGATGCTGAGGAGCACAACTACCTGCACCCGACCGAGCCGCGCCGCACCCCCTACGTGTCGGCCAAGCTCGCGGGTCACGAGGGTCCGTTCGTGGCCTCCTCCGACTTCGACCGCATGCTGCCCGATCAGATCCGTCAGTGGGTCCCCGGCGACTACCACGTGCTCGGTGCGGACGGCTTTGGTTTCTCCGACACGCGCCGTGCTGCCCGCCGCTGGTACCACATCGATGCCGAGTCGATGGTCGTGCGCACGCTGGCCGCCCTCGCCGACAAGGGCCAGGTTGACCCGTCGGTCGTCCAGCAGGCGATCGACAAGTACGAGCTCTTCAACTGCGCGATCCAGGGCAACGACCACGCTGGCGAAGAGTGAGCGTCGCTAGGCCCGCGTTCTTCCCTCGCGGTGCCCAGCGATCATGAGAACGAGGCCGGGGTTCCCCACGCGGGTTCCCCGGCCTCGTCCCCTCTCCCCCACGTCTTCGATTCACTCAATTCGTGCCACGAAACCAGACCACCCATCGTCACGTTCGTCCCAGCTGCAACAAGTTTTCTCCGGTTGTCATTCCCGCCTGTTGTAGCAAGTACACTGTGCGCATGAACACAGCGATGGCAGCTTTAAGTATTACGACCAACATCGTGACATCGATTGTTACAGTACCGGGATTTGGCTTCACTGCCGACTCAATTGAGGGTGGGCACGACCTCTACCAACAGGCCCGCAGCCTTCTAGATCAAATAGCCGGTAGTTGCGACGCACAGACATGTGACCACCTGACAAACTCGATAAGCGCTGAACTGGACGCAATCGAGGGACAGCTCGTTGAATCGGGCTACGACAGGTCCCACATCGATAGCTTCATCGATCATCTTGAGACATCAGTGAAGCAAACCATCACTCTCCTTGCCGACGACGAGAACGCCCTACGTGAAGCAATACTCAAGCCCGAGGTATTCCGGTACTACGTTCTCGCACAATCAGCCTCAGCACGCCAGAACTACACCCCCGGCGAGCACCACCACCTCGACGCACTCCTGAGTAGCGTCGCGCAGGAGTACCTGACGCTCGCACCAGCGTCACCGGATTTCACGCACACAGCACTTGAACGCACAATCACCGCACTGACACAGGTCTCCCACCAGCAGACCGCCGAAGACCCGACCCGCATCACGGACGAAGACCACCTAAGTAGACTCACCGAGCGCAGCAACCTTGCGGACACCTATGTGCAGACAGGGCGCCTCGATGAGGCCATCACCTTGTACGAGCAGATCCTCGAAGACTATGCACGTGTTCTGGGTGAGAATCATCCTCAGACGCTCAGCGCATGCAACGATCTCGCCGCCTGTTACCAGGAGGCAGGGCGCCTCGATGAGGCTATCACCCTGTTTGAGCAGGTCATCACCGACAGCACCCGCATTTTTGGCGACGATCATCCTAACACCCTGACCTTGCGTAACAACCTTGCAAACTGTCACCTGCAGGCGGGCCGCTTCGTTGAGGCCATCCAACTGTACGAGCAAGCCGCCACAGGCCGCGCGCGCGTTCTGGGTGACAACCACTCCCTCACACTCAGCACGCGCAACAGCCTGGCAGACGCATACGAGGCTGCTGGCCGCCGCGATGAAGCCATCGCCCTGTACGAACAGGTCGCCACAGGCCGCGCGCGCGTCCTGGGCGAAGACCACCCTCTCACACTCAGCACACGCAATAATCTCGCATACACCTACAATGCGGTGGGCCGCCGCGATGAAGCCATCGCCCTGTACGAACAGGTCGCGACAGACCGCGCGCACATCCTGGGTGACAACCACCCCCACACACTCAACACGCGCAACAACCTGGCAGACGCATACGAATCAGCTGGCCGCCGCGATGAAGCCATCGCCCTGTACGAACAGGTCGCCACAGGCCTGACCTGTGTCCTGGGTCCCGACCATCCCCGCCCGCTCACCGTACGCCACAGCCTTGCATGCGCATACGCGTCTGCTGAGCGCCACGATGAAGCCATCACCCTATTCGAGCAGGTCATCACAGACCGCGCGCGCATCCTGGGTGACAACCACCCCCACACACTCACCGCACGCAACAACCTCGCAAGCGCATACGCGTCTGCTGAGCGCCACGATGAAGCCATCACCCTGTACGAGCAGGTCGCTCAAGACCAGGCCCGCGCACTGGGCAAAGACCATCCCCACACGCTCACCACGCTCAACAACATCGCATACACATACCGGTCTGTTGGCCGCCTTCCCGAGGCCATTACCCTGTACGAGCAGGTCATGAAAGAACAGATCCGCGTCCTGGGCGAAGACCACCCGGGCACGTACAACACGCGCCGTGAACTCGCAGACTCATACCGAGAGGCTGGTCGCACAGACAAGTCCATCACCCTGTACGAACAGCTCCTCGTCAGCAGCCAGCGCGTCCTGGGTGCCGACCATCCGTTCACCATGGCTATGCGTGAGGAACTCGGGGACGTGCGGCGCGAGCTGAAGCAGCGGGACAACCCTTCCGCCGACTAGCGCACATAACCGAGTGGGCCGGTAGTGTGTGCTTCCGGCCCACTCGTGCCTCGTGGATATGCTCTCCTTCCACGTCGTACGCCCTGCCCACCCGATACGTCCAGCGCACAATGGAAGCATGCACGTTCCCTACGACACCGAGAAGTTCTATTACGGCTTTCCCGTCTATATCCTGGCCTATCCCGATGAGGAAGTGGGGGTCGGAATCACAACGGGATCCTCGTCGTATTCGCTTGGCCAGATGGTCATGATCGGCTGCGATTCCACCACGCACGCGGCGCGCTCGATCAAGCGCTCGGGCGTGTGTTCCCTCAATCTTTTCGGGGCCGAGGCCATGGGACTCTTCGAATACGCGGGCACCATCTCTGGTGGCGACAAGCTCAGCGACACCCACGTGGCATCGAGCAACTATAACGGCATCCCCGTGCTCGACGATTCACAGATGAGCCTGGTGTGCCGTGTCCTAGAGGCCACGGAGGACGGCACCTACACGCACTTCCGCTGCGAGGTCACGGCCCGGCTGGTTGATTCTGACCTCATCGACGAACGAGGTCGATTCCGATACGAGGAGCTTCGTACCGTCGAATACGTGGGCGATGCACGCCGCCGCATCTATCGGTACTTCTCAGAACAGGTGGAGCGTTTCGGTACATCCGTGCGCGCCTTCAAGGAGTCGCTGCAGTCCTGAGATCACACAAACGACGAGGCCGGGGTCCCCACATGGATTCCCCGGCCTCGGTCATATGCGCAGGCTGTGAGCGCAGCACTCATTCCTCTTCGGTGCCCGCGTACTTCGGGTTGGCGAGATTTTCGGGCGAGAGGATGCGCTCGACCTCGGACTCGGAGAGGAGTTCCATGTCGTGGATGACCTCGCGCACGGTCTTGCCTTCGGCGGCGGCGCGCTTGCCGACGACGTCGCCCAGGTGGTGTCCGATCACGTCGTTGAAGTAGGTGACGATGCCGATGGAGTTCTCCACGTAGCCTCGGCACACCTCCTCGTTCGCTGTGATGCCGGTGATGCAGCGTTCGCGCAGCGTATCGCATGCGTTGACCAGCAGGTTGATGGACTCGATGAGTGCCTGCGCGATGACGGGCTCCATGACGTTGAGCTGGAGCTGTCCGGCCTCGGCCGCCATGGTGACGGTCTGGTCATTGCCAATGACTTTGAAGCACACCTGGTTGACGACCTCGGGGATGACGGGGTTGACCTTTGCGGGCATGATCGAGGAGCCGGCCGCCATCTTCGGCAGGTTGATCTCGTTGAGGCCAGCGCGCGGGCCGGAGGCCAGCAGACGCAGGTCGTTGCAGACCTTGGAGAGCTTGACGGCGCTGCGCTTGATGGTGGCGTGCATGGACACGTAGGCACCCGTGTCGGAGGTGGCTTCAAGGAGGTTCGGGGAGCCGACGACGCGCGCGCCCGTGATGCGGCGCAGGTGGCGCACGACGACCTGCTGGTAGCCGTCCGGCGTATTCAGGCCTGTGCCGATGGCGGTGGCACCCAGGTTCGTCTCCAGGAGCAGCTCGGCGTTATTGACGAGGCGCTCATCTTCCTCGCGCAGCGTGTGCGCGAACGCGGAGAACTCGCCGCCCAGCGACATGGGAACGGCGTCCTGCAGCTGGGTGCGTCCCATCGTCAGGATGTTGCGGAACTCGGCACCCTTCTCATCGAAGGCGTCCGCCAGCTCGTCGAGGGCCTTGCGCAAACGATTCACCTTGCGCCACAGGGCGATGCGGAACGCGGTCGGGTAGGCGTCGTTCGTCGACTGCGAGCGGTTGACGTGATCGTTGGGGTTGATCACGTCGTAGCGCCCCTTCTCCTCCCCCAGGATTTCGAGCGCGAGGTTCGCGATGACCTCGTTCGCGTTCATGTTCACGGATGTGCCCGCGCCGCCCTGGAACTGGTCGACGGGGAACTGGTCCATGCAACGCCCGTTTTCGATGATTTCGTCGCAGGCGGCGATGATTGCCTCGGCCTTGACGGGTTTCATGGCCTTGAGCTGCATGTTCGCCAAGGCGCACGCCTTCTTAACCTGCGCAAACGCACGAATCAGTTCGGGTGCCTCATTGATGGTGCGGCCTGAGATCTGGTAGTTCTCAATGGCTCGCAGTGTGTGGATTCCCCAGTACGCGTCATCGGGTACTTCGCGCGTGCCGAGCAGATCCTCTTCGGTGCGGGTCAACGTCGTTCCTTCCGTCGGAGTGTACGCCGGAAGTATCCCGGCGATCCGCCTCCATGGTAGGCACGAAGTCCCACTTTGTCAGGCACTTTACGAATCTCGGGAAGGTCGTTGACGCTCCCCTAACTCGGCCTTTCGTCAGTCATGACAAGCGGCCTGCGCAACGGCGTCGAGCAGGTCCCCAAGAGTTTCCCATTCCTCGATCTGCGCGTCTGTGAGCGCCACTTTCGCCTCGCGTTCGACGCGCGCAACGACGGCATACAGGGACACATCGTCCATGTCCAGATCCCCGCGCAGGGTCAGCTCGGCGCGCGCATCGCCAGGAGCAAGGTCAGCCTCGTCGAGGACGGCCTCCATCGCTGCCTCGCGCGCACGGTCCTGAGTACTTACGTACTCGCCCGCGTCGATAGACGAGGCCTGGGCACCCTCAGTTGCATCGTCCTCGGTAGCGGGATCGACCAGCTGCGCTAGCCCGGCACGCAGCTGGTCTCCCAGCAGATCAGCGATGGACCCCATCAGCTCACCCGGTTGTTCAGCCAGCGCACGGGTGCACCAGCGCCCGCGTGACGGAAGGACTCAAGTTCATCGTCCCACGCCTGACCGAGTGCCAGTTCTAGGCCCTCGACCAGTTCTTCGTAGGAGGATGCGTTCTCCATGGCGGCGCGAATGCGGTCCTCGGGGACGACAACATTACCGACGGAGTCCATTTGTGAGTGGAAGATGCCCAGCGACGGGGTGTGACACCAGCGCCCGCCATCGTTCGAGGCGGTCGCCTCTTCTGTGACCTCGTAGCGCAGATGTTCCCAACCGCGCAGAGCGGACGCCAAACGGGCACCCGAGCCAACCGGCCCAACCCACGAAAACTCGCAGCGGACCATGCCCGGCGCCGCGTCTTGATCGGTCCACTGGAGGCGAACCTCCTGGCCGAGCGCGGTACCCAACGCCCACTCGATGTGCGGACACAGAGCGGGCGGTGTTGAGTGCACGAAAAATACACCGCGGGTGTATGACCCTCTCATTGTTCCTCCTTGTAGGCTTTGTCAGGATCGTCTTCCCCTACGTCCTAATTACCTGGGAGTCGCAACGAAATGCGCCGAAACGAGCACACACGATGTACTGACAGGATAGAGGAGCGCGCCGGGAAATGCCCTGCATTTCCCGGCGCGTTTCGCACTTTGATCAACTTCCGGCAGGTCAGAATCCAGCCTTACGAATGTCGCGCAGCGCCTTCTTGCGCGTCGGTCGATCCAGACGATCGATGTAGATGTGTCCGTCGAGGTGATCGCACTCGTGCTGGATGCAACGAGCCATGAGTTCCTCACCTTCGACAACAACCTTCTTGCCGTCCAGGTCGGTGCCCTCGCAGCAGGCATACCAGGCACGCTCGGTCGGGTACCACAGGTCCGGAACCGACAGGCAGCCTTCGTCGCCGTCCTGGTACTCGTCTTCGCTCAGGGCAACAATACGGGGGTTCAGCACGTAGCCGATCTCCCCATCGATGTTCCAGGAGAAAGCACGCAGGCTGACGCCGATCTGATTAGCGGCCAGGCCAGCGCGGCCCTCCATATCGACGCCCTCGAGGAGGTCCTCAACGAGAGCCTTCACATTCGGAGTGATCTCCGTGATCGGGTCGCACACCGTGCGCAGCACGGGGTCACCGATGATGCGGATGGGACGGATCGCCATGTCACTCCCCCTTCAGGGCTGCGCCGTGTTGCTCGCGCAGACGCGCGACGGCTTCCTCGACGGGCACGACGATAGTCTCGCCTGTGGCGCGCACGCGGATCTCGACCTGGCCATCGGCCAGCGAACGGCCCACAACGAGGCCGAAAGGCACGCCGACCAGCTCGTAGTCCTTGAATTTCACACCGGCGCTGACCTTACGGCGGTCGTCGACGAGGACGTCCAGGCCGACCGCGTCAAGCTGCTCGCCCAGCGACTGCGCGGTCTCGAAGACCTCGTCGCCCTTGCCGGTGGCCAGGACGTGCACGTCGAAGGGGGCAATCTGCGCGGGCCAGCTCAGACCCTTGTCGTCGCAGTTCGCCTCAGCCAGGGCCGCCATGACGCGGGTGACGCCGATGCCGTAGGAACCCATGGTCACGACCTGGGTCTTGCCGTTCTCATCGAGGACGGTCAGGCCCAGGGCCTTGGCGTACTTGCGGCCCAGCTGGAAGATGTGGCCGATCTCGATGCCGCGCTCCAGGTGGAGGGGACCCGAGCCGTCGGGGGCCAGGTCGCCCTCGCGCACCTCGGCCGCCTCGATGGTGCCATCGGCCGTGAAGTCGCGGCCCATGACGAGGTTCAGGACGTGGCGCTGCTCAGCGTTCGCACCCGTGACCCATGCGGTGCCCTTGACGACGCGCGGATCCACCAGGTAGCGCACGGAACCGGAGGCGTTGCCTTCCTCATCAACGACGCGCTGCGGCGAGTTGGGCCCCAGCACCGTCGGGCCGATGTAGCCGCGCACCAGTTCGGGGTGCGGCTCGAAGTCCGAATCTGACGCCATGTCGACCTCGGCGGGAGCCACGGCGGCCTCGAGGCGCTTCATGTCGACGTCGCGGTCGCCGGGGATACCCACGACGAGCAGCTCGCGCTCACCGTCCGGGTGGGTGAGCGTCACGACGACATTCTTCAGCGTGTCAGCGGCGGTCCAGGGGCGGTCCTCACGCGGGTAGCGCTCGTTGAGCAGATCCACGAGCGCCTCAATCGTCGGAGCGTCGGGCGTGGGAACCTCAACGGGCGCGGGAACACCCGACGCGTCAACAGCCTCGGGGACGGGGGTGGTCACGGCCTCGGCGTTGGCGGCGTAGCCACCCGGGGACGCCACGAAGGTGTCCTCACCGATCGGCGAGGGGTGCAGGAACTCCTCCGAGCGCGAGCCACCCATCGCGCCGCTCATCGCGGACACGATAACGTAGCGCAGGCCCAAGCGCTGGAAGATGCGCTCATAGGTGTCGCGCTCAGCCTGGTAGGAGGCGTCCAGTCCCTCGTCATCGATGTCGAAAGAGTAGGCGTCCTTCATGACGAACTCACGGCCGCGGATCAGGCCGGCGCGCGGGCGGGCCTCGTCGCGGTACTTCGTCTGAATCTGGTAGAGGGTGGCGGGCAGGTCCTTGTACGAGGAGTACATGTCCTTGACGAGGAGCGTGAACATCTCCTCGTGCGTGGGGGCCAGCAGGTAGTCGCCGCCCTTACGGTCATTGAGCTTGAACAGCGTCGGGCCGTACTCTTCCCAGCGGTTCGTTGCCTTGTAGGGGTCGGCGGGGATCAGGCCCGGGAAGTGCACCTCCTGTGCACCCATCGCGTCCATTTCCTCGCGGACGATGTCCTCGATCTTGCGCAGCGTACGCAGGCCGAGGGGCAGCCACGTGTAAATGCCGGGGGCACAGCGGCGAATGTAACCGGCGCGAACCAACAACTTGTGGGAATTGACCTCGGCGTCAGCCGGGTCCTCACGCAGAGTTCGCAGGAAGAAAGTCGAGAGATTTCGAAGCATGCTCCAAGAGTACGGCACGCACGGGTTTGAAGGCCACCGGCACAGCCGTGTGACCCCTCATCAGGGCATGAAGCCCGTTAAATCACCGCGCCCGCGCCCAGCTCGCGCTCGCGAGCACCCGGGTTTGCCACGTAGTAGCGACGTGCCATCCACCCCGGGTATGCCCACTCGGGCAGTCCCCCCAGGTACAGGGACTGAATCGCGACGGCGACCATAACGCCGAACAGGCCCAGGAGCAGCGCGCACGAACCCATGGTGTCTGCGCCGACTGCCTCGCGACCCACGAGGTCGGCAGTCACAAACCAGACGAGGGAGAGCAGAGGCATCAGCGGCCACACAACACGGTTCAGCTCCGCACTGGCCGAGCCCCCGCGCATGTCCATGCGCATCGCAACGCGTCGGGAACTCGCGAACACTCCAGACCACACCCACGCCCACAGAAGTGCGATGAGCAGGCCGATGACTGCAAGCAGTGCGGTGGCGTTGAGGAGCATTGGTCACCCTTCAGAAAGCGCAACATCCCCGTCGGCGTTGCGTGTAGCTCGATACTACAACACCGCGGGGATGAGTGCGCCACCCGAAACAGGGGCGGATCCGTGTGACTCAGGCGTCGACGGCGTGTGCCAGACACGCATCACGCAGGTCACGCAGCATCGACAGGGAGGACAGGGACTCGGCTGCCACGCCCGCCCACACGAGCGCGCGTTCGCGTCCCTGTGCCTCATGACGCTCACGAATGTGCAGCAGGGTGCGCGACGGCGACAGGGGCAGCAGGGCGATCACGCAGGTTCCCGAGGCCGGGGCGCCCTCGGGCGCAGCGGGCGCGGCCACGTGCATCAGGACGTGGTCCTCATCAGCGATCTCAATGATCATCGACTCATCGGCGGGTTCAAACACGTGACCCAGGACGTCCCAAACGACCGAAGCCGGAGCGTCAATGGCGATACCGCGATCCACGACAACGTTCGCGCCGGGCAGCAGTAGGTCGCCGGGAAGGGACACATCCGCCTGGGAGGCGGTCAGACCAATGCGGCGCGGAAAGCCGGTCGCGGCCAGTGCACACACGCCGCCCACGAGGGACAGGCAGGCAAGGGTACGAAGACGCATAGGGTTCCTCTTTATCTGTCAGCAGCCACTGCCCGGAAGCTTGCCCTCCGGGGCGGTAATCGGATTCACCTCGACGGTACCGGAACCAGGCTCCAGGCCCATCTCCTCGGCCAACGCGTTCGCACGGCGGATGAGGGTTTCGACGATCTGGTCCTCGGGGACAGTCTCGACGACCTTGCCGCGGATGAAAATCTGGCCCTTGCCGTTACCCGACGCGACACCCAGGTCTGCCTCACGGGCCTCACCGGGGCCATTGACGACGCAGCCCATGACGGCCACGCGCAGCGGAACGGTCAGTTCCTTGAGACCTTCGGTGACGTTCTCCGCCAGTGTCCACACGTCCACCTGGGCGCGACCGCACGACGGGCAGGACACGATCTCGAGCGTGCGATCACGCAGGCCCAGGAACTCCAGCATCTTCGTGCCGACCTTGACTTCCTCGACGGGAGGAGCCGACAGAGAGACACGGATCGTGTCGCCGATGCCTTCGGCCAGCAGGATAGAGAACGCCGAGACGGACTTGATGGTGCCCTGGAAAGCAGGGCCGGCCTCGGTCACGCCCAGGTGCAACGGCCAGTTGCCCGCCTCGGAGAGCATGCGATACGCCTGGACCATGGTGAGCACGTCGTGGTGCTTGACCGAGATCTTAAAGTCGTGGAAGTCGTTCTCCTCGAAGAGCGAGGCCTCCCAGATCGCGGACTCAACCAACGCCTCGGGCGTGGCACGACCGTACTTCTTGAGCAGGCGCGGGTCCAGCGAACCGGCGTTGACGCCGATACGCAGGGACACGCCGTGATCGGAGGCGGCCTTGCAGATGTCCTTGACCTGGTCGTCGAACTTGCGGATGTTGCCCGGGTTCACGCGCACGGCACCGCAGCCGGCCTCAATCGCCTGGAAGACGTACTTCGGCTTGAAGTGGATGTCGGCGATAACGGGGATACGCGACTGCTGGGCGATGATCGGCAGCGCCTCCGCATCTTTATCCGTCGGGCAGGCGACTCGAACGATGTCGCAGCCTGCGGCCGTCAGCTCGGCGATCTGCTGCAGCGTCGCGCCGATGTTGTGCGTCTTCGTCGTCGTCATAGACTGGACGGACACCGGTGCCCCGCCGCCCACGGGAACGTTTCCCACCATCAGCTGATGCGTCGGCTTGCGCGGAAACGGCGACGTGGCAACTGAAGGCATACCAAGATTGATTTCATTCACCCGCCCATTATCGCTTACCCGGGCGCATCCTTCCCACGCGGGCACCGCCCACGTGGTCAGGCTCGCTTTCCTCGCCTTCACGCACTCTTTGTCGAGGAGCAGGGCACACCGGGATCAGCTAAGCGAAATGGGCTTGACGATGTCGGCGACGATAAGAATGAAACTCATCACGATGAGAACCCCACCAACCGCCCAGGTAAGAGGAACCAGGCGCGCAGTGTCGGCCGGACCGGGATCCTCCTTGCCACGCAGGCACGCAACCTGACGACGCACGCCCTCATACACCGCGCCCAAGATGTGTCCGCCATCCAGAGGCGGCAGCGGGATCAGGTTGAAGACAAAGAGCGCCATGTTCAATGAGGCCAGCAGACTGAGCAGCGCGCCCACCACCTGGCGAGTGTCACGCAGGCCCAACGCCGCCGAATCTCCCGTCACTTCACCCGCCATACGGCCCACGCCCACAACCGAGACGATGCCGGTCGCATCGCGCTGCTCGTCGGTCACGACAGAGCGTCCGACCTGCCACACGGCTTGGGGCAGGCGCACGATAACGGATGCAGTTCCCGTAAACATCTGCCAGTCGGCCTCCAGCACATCCGTCAGCGACGCGGACACATACTCGTACCCGGCCGTCACGCCCACATACCGGGCACCCCGCGCGCCCGTCACCGGGGTCACCGTCAGATCCACGGTTGTCCCGTCACGTCCGACCGTGAGCACAGCAGACTCACCCTCCGGGGTAGCGCCCACCGCCCGCTGGAACTGTGCAAAGGTCTCGATCGGCGTTCCGTTCCACGCGAGGACCGTGTCCCCGGGACGAACCCCGGCCTCGTACGCCGGAGAGGCGATCTCACCCTCCGATGTCTGGATCGTTGCGGACACCGAAGCAATCGTGCGAGACGCAGCGGGCGCGCCAATGCCCACCATGGTCACAGCACTGAGTACAAAGCAGATCAGCAGGTTCATGAGCGGACCGCAGAGCATGACCGTGATCTTCTTCGGTGCGCTCAGCAGGTAAAACGCGCGATGCTCCTGGCCCTGCGGGATCTCCTCGGCCGATGCCTCTCTGGCCTCCTGCGCGAGCGTCACCTTTCCGCGCCGCCCCACGAGGCGTGTACCCGGGCGAGCCGGGGCATACATTCCGACGATCTTGACGTAGCCGCCAAGCAGGATCGCGCGCAAAGCGTACGTGGTATCGCCGATCTTCTTCTTCCACAGGGCAGGGCCGAAGCCCACCGCGTAATCCGGCACCAAGACGCCGAACTTCTTCGCGGGCAGCATATGCCCCACCTCATGGAGAGCCACCGACACCAAAATACCGATGGTGATGACGACGATACCCGTAATCGAACCCACGCTCACTGATCCTTCCGCTGGCCGGTGCCGATATATTCGCGTGCGCGCTGAACGGCCCAACTCTGTGCAGCCAGAATATCCTCCAGCGTCGGGTCGGCGACACCCTCGTGCTCATGAACGACAGCCGACACCGTGTCAACAATCGCCAGCCACGGCACAACACCGTCGATGAAGGCATCCACCATGACCTCGTTCGCGGCGTTGAGCACCGCAGGGTGAGTGGCCGACGCACCTACGGCGAAGCGGGCCAAGTTAATCGCCGGGAACGTCTCGTTATCGACCGGCTCAAAAGTCCACTGCGACGGACTGCCCCACGTGAGAGGTGCCTCCACGTCATCCAAGCGCTCGGGCCACGTCAGGCCCAGCGCAATCGGCAGCCGCATGTCCGGAGGCGACGCCTGCAGCGTCGTCGCCCCGTCGCGCCACGTCACCATCGAGTGGACGATCGACTGAGGATGAACCGTCGCCACAATATGCTCCGGCTCCACATCAAACAGCAGGTGTGCCTCGATGAGTTCCAGGCCCTTGTTAATCAGCGTCGAGGAGTTAATCGTCACGACCGGACCCATGCTCCAGGTCGGGTGTGCGAGCGCCTGCGCCGCACGCACCCCACGCAGTTGATCGCGAGTGCGCCCGCGGAAAGGACCGCCCGAGGCTGTCAGCACCAGATCGGCCACCTCCGAGCGGCCAGAAATGATCGGCGAGGTCAGACCACGCTCGTGCACGCCCGAGGCCAACGCCTGGGCAATCGCCGAGTGCTCCGAATCGACCGGCACGATCTGGCCCGGGAAACGCATCGCGTTCTTGACCAACGCTCCGCCCACGACCAGGGATTCCTTATTCGCCAGCGCCAGGCGTGCCCCCGCAGTTGAGGGCCGCGAGCGTCGAGGACAAACCGACACCACCCGTAATGCCATTGAGAACCACCGGCGTCTCGCAAGGGTACAGCTGCGCTGCCAATTCGACCGAGGCGCACACGACCTCGACGGAGGCATTCTCGCCCACAAACAACTCGGGGCACGTGCCGCCCATCGACTCGACAGCAGCCGCCAACTCCTCACGCAAGTCCCGCGCCACACCCACGTATGCGGGTTCCAGGGCCACGATCTGCGCAGCCAACTCGGTGACCGACGAGCCGCCCGCACTCAGCCCCAGCACATCGAAACGACCCCTGTGCGCCTCAATGACCTCTCGCGCCTGAGTACCAATCGAACCGGTCGAGCCCAACAAACAACGGGGGCAGGACCCATCAGGGTCGTCTCGCGAGCCTCCATCAGTCGACCGCGAGCAGGATCTCGATCGCGCGAGCCAGGTAGGCATCCACCGGCCCCTCCGCGTACGCCTTCTTGCCGCGCTTAGGCCGGAACGTCGCCGTGCGAATCTCGTTCGCAGTCAACTCTTCGGCCTCGTCGAAGTAAGCGGCGATGCGATCAAGCAGATCGTCGACCTCCTCGCAGCTGTAGCCGCGTCCACTCGTCGGATTCGAGAAACGCTCACCGCGCGGGCGCTGCAGACGCGGGTACAGGGTGGTCGCACGATCAGCGACGCGGTCATACCACGCAGCCTCACCCTCAGCCGCCACGGAGTCGGCGCGGTCGCGGTTGATAAACGCCGCCTCGAGGCGGTTCATCGCACCGTCCACGGCCTCGATCTGGTAGCCACGATTCTTCAGCTCGAACGTCGCCAGGCGCACCTGCTCCGCACTAAACTGCTCCGGAGGCACACTACCCTCGTACGCGCGTCGCGCATCCTCAAAGAACGCATCCACCTGTCCGCGGTCGTATCCCTTCGAGAAGAAACCGACCCTCGGGAACTCAGCCATCATTGCTCCTTACTCTGAGTCATGGAACGAAGAATGTCATCAACGGCCTTCTGCGTGCCGAAATCGGCATACTCGGCGGGCAGGGCCATCGGCTCGGCATCAGGAATCACCACAGGCGGTGCCGAGATGAAATCGTTAGTCGTAGGCAGCGTAGCGGACGCGTGCGCGAGCGGCACAGCTGAGCGTTCCGTCGCGGTCTGCTCTGGCAACGCAGCACCCGCAACGCCTGCGCCACCAGCGGCTACCTGGGGCATCTGCGCAACGGCGGGAGTCGGCGCGGGCTGCGCAGGTGCAGCCACCGGTGCCGAGGCGGCAGCCTGGACCGGAACAGCAGCCGTCTCAGCCTGCTCGGCGTTCTGCGCCGCCTGCTCGCGCTGGCGATCAAGGCCTCGCAACACCTGAATAAGCCGATCAATCTCCATGTCGACTTCTTCATCATTGAAGCCACGCCACTTCACGGAAAACTCCTGGTCCTCCGCTTTCTGAGCGGTGATGACCTTCTTAGGATCAGTTTCCTCGCCCGTGATGGTGCGCTCGATGTCAACGAGGAAGCTCAGAACTTCACTCGCGTCATATCCCATACGCAAAAAGCTGCGCGAAAAGTCTTTCCTGATCATGCATCCTCCTTCACACGCCCGCGCCTACCTTCGGCGACCGCCGTCGCGAGCTGACCGCACGCTCCATCGATATCCGAACCGCGTGTGTCACGGATCGATGTGGCAATGCCATTGTCACGCAGCCGACTCACGAAAGCGTCTTGGGCATGCCTCGTCGACGCCGTCCAAATGGAACCGGGCGTCGGGTTCAGGGGAATCGGATTCACATGAACCCAGCCATGGCCTCGTCTATTGAGTTCATCGGCCAGGAGCTGCGCACGCCACTCCTGATCGTTCATGTCCTTAATGAGCGCATACTCGATCGAGACGCGGCGCCCGGTCGCCAGGAAGTAGGCGCGGGCCGCATCGAGGAGTTCACCCACCTTCCACCGCGAGTTGATCGGAATTAGCTCATCGCGCAGGTCATCATCGGGAGCATGCAGGGACACGGCCAACGTCACTGGCATCCCCTCCCCCGCTAGCTTACGGATCGCCGGAACCAAGCCAACCGTAGAGACAGTGATATTGCGAGCGCTCATACCAAAGCCCTCGGGTGCCGGATCAATGAGGCGATGCAACGCACCAATCACCGTCTTGTAATTGGCCAACGGCTCCCCCATCCCCATGAACACGATGTTCGACAGAGTCGTCGGGCCACCCGCCAGCGCGCCGTCGCGGCACGCGGCCTGCGCGTAGCGAACCTGATCGACGATCTCGGCCGTCGACAGATTACGGGTCAGGCCCATCTGGCCTGTCGCGCAGAACGGGCATGCCATACCGCACCCCGCCTGCGAAGACACGCACAAAGTCGTACGCTGCGGATAACGCATAAGGACCGACTCAACCTGCGCGCCGTCATAGAGACGCCACAGATCCTTCATCGTGCGACCGCCATCCGCCTCCAACGAAACGACCTTCGACACGAGAGTCGGCAAAAGCGCCTCACGCACCTGCGCGCGCATACCTGCTGGAATATCACTCATGCGCTCCGGATCCGCCTCGAAGTGCGTGAAGTAATGACGCGACAACTGGTCGGCACGGAAAGCGGGCAGGCCCAGATCCTTCAGGACCTGCTTGCGTCCTGCGGCGTCGAGATCCGCCAGATGCGACGGAGCCTTGCCCCTGCGCTTCGCAGTAAAAGACAAGACAGGCTTCGCATCCTTGTGCGTCGCACCCTCCGGGGGTTGATCCGTCGGACGCACCTCGCGCCGCGGACTACGGCAAATCGGGGACGCAGCCACGGCCTCGTCCCTCTCACGCCTATCGGACCCGGAACGACCCTTCGTCGATTGACTCAATGCTTGGACTCCCAAGAAATACCCGGCAGCGCCCACGCAAAAATGAAGTACGCGACCGGCGCGCTCATGAGCAGCGCGTCCACTCGGTCGAGAACGCCACCGTGCCCGGGCAGAATCTTCGACATGTCTTTCAGGCCCGCCTCACGCTTAATGAGCGACTCGGTGAGATCACCCATCGTGCCCACAAACGCAATCGAGATGCCGGCGATGATTCCCCACCACCAGGCGGCACCCAGCCACCACAGGCCGACCGTTCCCACGCCGACCGCAGTCAGCGCCGAACCGGCAAAACCCTCCCACGACTTCTTCGGAGAAAGCGCTGGTGCCATCGGGTGCTTACCGAACAAAACACCGGCAGCCCAGCCGCCCGTATCGTTGGCGATCACCATCAACTCGAAAACCACGAACACCCACGGGTTACGCCACGCGCCGAGCATAAGCACCACGAACGAGGCCAGGAACGGCACGTACGCCGCCGTGAACGTCGTCGAGACGACATCACTCATCCTCGATTCCTGACGCCGATCCAGCAGACGCCACGCAGCGCACACAAACACCGTGATGTAGAGAGCGAAGAGCATTCCCTCGCTGCCGAGCCACCACGCGCACGTCACCATGCCGATCGCACCCACGTACAGCGGTGTCACAGCCAGGGTGATGCCCATGCGCGCAAACGCACCAGCCAACTCCCAAATGCCCACCAGACACACGAATGCAATGACACCAACGAATGCTGGCAGCGACGTAAACAGGGGAACCGCGACAGCGGCGATCAGAACGACCGCTGTCGTGATTGCCTGCGCAAGATTACGACCCGCCTTCCCCGTGGCCCCACTCGCGGGATGATTATCGCGCGTGGGACCAGGGGAAAAAATACGAGCCAGCAGTGAAGGATCCGTTGACGCCATCAGATCGTCAGCAGTTCGCTTTCCTTCGTCGCGAGCATCTTGTCGATCTGCTCAGTGTGGGCCTTAGTCGTCGAGTCGAGATTCTTCTCTGCACGCTCGACGTCGTCCTCGGAAGCCTCGCCGTCCTTCTTGAGGCGATCAAGCTGATCCTTGGCCTTACGACGCACACCGCGCACGGACACGCGGCCGTCCTCGGCCTTGCTCTTAGCCTGCTTCACGTACTCCTTACGGCGCTCCTCAGTCAGAGCGGGCAGAACAACGCGCACAACGTTGCCGTCGTCGGTCGGGTTCACACCCAGGTCGGACTCGCGCAGCGTGCGGATGATCTCCTGGGTCGCCGTACGGTCGAAGGGCGAGATGATGACCGTGCGAGCCTCGGGAATCTGGAAGCTCGCAAGCTGCTGCATCGGCGTGGGTGCGCCGTAGTAGTCCACCAGCAACTGCTCGAACATCGAAGATGTCGCGCGTCCCGTGCGGATGTTCGTGAACTCGTGGCGGGCCGCCTCGACGGCCTTGTCCATCTTTTCCTCAGCTTCGAGGAGGATATCGTCGATCACTATGTGCTCCTTAACGTCAGTGGTCTGTGAAGGTTATATCACGCCGTCACTAGGGTACCGATTTCATCGCCCATCAGCGCGCGGGTAACAGCCCCGTCTTCGCCCATACCGAAAATACGAGTCGTCAGGCCATTCTCGCGGCACAGCGCCAGCGCCGAGCCATCGATCACCTTCAGGTCACGGCGCAGGGCCTCCGAGTAGGTCAACGTGTCAAAGCGGCGCGCATCGGGATTCTTATTCGGGTCATCGTCGTAGACGCCGTCCACGCCGTTCTTAGCGACGAGCAGCTCATCACAGTGAATCTCCAGGGCACGTTGGGCAGAGACAGTATCAGTCGAGAAGTACGGCAGACCAGCACCAGCGCCGAAGACAACGACGCGCCCCTTCTCCAGGTGACGAATCGCGCGCAGCGGCAGGTAGGGTTCGGCGACCTGGGCCATCGTGATCGCCGTCTGGACGCGAGCGGGCACGCCGGTCTGGTCGATGAAGTCCTGCAGGGCGAGGGCATTCATGACGGTACCGAGCATCCCCATGTAGTCTGCGCGTGAACGCTCCAGACCCTCGCGGGCAAGCTGAGCACCACGGAAGAAGTTACCGCCGCCGACAACGATTGCAACCTGGACGCCCTCACGAACGGCCGTAGCCACCTGCTCAGCGATGTTACGAACGACCTTGGGATCCAAGCCGATCGATCCACCTCCGAATGCCTCTCCGGAAAGCTTGAGCAAAACGCGGCGCTTCGTCGACATGACGCTTCTCCTTTATAACGGCCCTGGGTGGGCGGAACGGTTAGTAACCATACTACCTGGTAAAAGTGAAGCGGCCCCGCCGGTGGGCGGAGCCGCTTCCAACTGTCAGCAAGCTGACGACATCACCAGATCAGGCACCCACGTGCACACGCACGAAGTTGGTGACCGTGGCACCGGCCTCCTTGAGGACCTGGCCGACGGACTTCGAGGGGTCACGGGCGAAGGCCTGGTCAACGAGGCAGTTGTCCTTGAAGAAGGCGTTCAGGCGACCCTCAACAATCTTGGGAACGATGTTGGCGGGCTTACCTTCCTCGAGCGTGATCTTTTCAAGGGTAGCGCGCTCCTTGTCGAGCACGTCGGCGGGAACCGAATCGCGATCAAGGTAGGCGGGCATGTAGGCGGCAACGTGCATCGCGATGTCGTGGGCGACGGCCTTGCCGGCAGCATCGGTGACGACGAAGACGCCAACCTGCGGGGGCAGGTCGGGGTTCGTCTGGTGCAGGTAGAGGTCAACGTTCTCGCCCTCAACGCGCACGATGCGGCCAACCTGGAGCTTCTCGCCGATGATGGCAGCGAAGGCGTCCAGGCGATCCTTGACGGTGCCCTCGCCCATGGGGGCGGCGAGCAGCGCATCCAGGTCGGCAGCCTTAGAGGCGACGGCGGCGGCCAGGACCTCGTTCGAGAAGTCGATAAACTTCTGGTTCTTGGCGACGAAGTCGGTCTCCGAGTTGACCTCGACCAGCACACCGACGGTGCCGTCGGTCTGAGCGGCCAGCAGGCCGGCGGAGGCCTGGCGGCCCTCGCGCTTGGACAGGGACTTCAGGCCCTTCAGGCGGATGATCTCGAGGGCCTTCTCGGCGTCGCCGTTGGCCTCGGTCAGAGCCTTCTTGACATCCATCATGCCGGCGCCGGTCTGCTCACGCAGCGCCTTCACATCTGCAGCGGTGAAATTCGCCATCGGATGATTCCTCTCAGTTAAACGTTCAGTCCTGCTTGGTGGCCGACTCTTCGGCAACCTCGGCGGCGGCTTCGTCAGCCTTGACCTCACCCTCGAGGAGCTCGCGCTCCCACTCAGCCAGCGGCTCGGCAGCGGTCTCTTCGCCCTTGCCCTTGCGGACGTCGGAACGAGCGATCAGGCCCTCGGCGACGGCGTCGGCGATCACGCGGGTGAGCAGCGCGACGGCGCGGATAGCGTCGTCGTTGCCGGGGATACGGTAGTCAACCTCGTCCGGATCGGCGTTGGTGTCCAGGATGGCGACGATCGGGATGCGCAGCTTGCGAGCCTCGGAGACCGCGAGGTGCTCCTTCTTGGGGTCGACGATCCACACGGCCGAGGGAACCTTGGTCATGTCGCGGATGCCGCCCAGAGTGCGCGAGAGCTTGTCCTTCTCGCGGCGCATCATGAGCAGTTCCTTCTTGGTGTGACCGGAGGAGGCCACGTCGTCGAAGTCGATCTGCTCGAGTTCCTTCAGGCGCTGCAGACGGGTGGCAACGGTGGAGAAGTTGGTGAGCATGCCGCCGAGCCAGCGGTGGTTCACGTAGGGCATGCCGACGCGCTGGGCCTGCTCGGCCACGGCTTCCTGGGCCTGCTTCTTGGTGCCGACAAAGAGCAGGGTGCCGCCGTGGGCAACGGTCTGCTTCACGAAGTCGAAGGCGATGTCGATGTCAGCAATGGTCTGCTGCAGGTCGATGATGTAGATGCCGTTGCGCTCGGTGAGGATGAAGCGCTTCATCTTCGGGTTCCAACGGCGAGTCTGGTGGCCGAAGTGGACACCGGACTCGAGGAGCTGACGCATGGTAACGATTGCCATGGTTCGTCCTTTCCCCGCAAGTCGCGAGTGATCAGTGGGGTTTCCCCCGGGTTATCGGTTTTCTGTGCGCAGTGCGCACCCTGGTGCCATGACCGGCGACCATCCCCGTAGGGACCGAAGCCGCCGCGTCCCGCTGCCCTTTGGTTGCCCGTGGACGTGCGATAAATGGCACGCGAAGTCACCTGCACGAAGCAAGTGCCCGGCCATCTTACCTCACCGCCGCACACTCTCCTGTGGCAGGAGGGGTGTGAATGTGCTGACTTTCATACGGATAGACGAGGCCTGGGTCAGCTTGGTCAATCGCGCGCAGTCGGCGGTGGGTGCGGGTCGTTATCCACAGGGGTCCAAACGTGTCGCGGCCTGTCCACAGGCTCGCTCGTCTGAGTGGTTCTGTAGGTTCGGTGAGCGCAGGGTGGAGAGATGAACTCGTTACGTTGTTGCCGCCGTCTGCTGCGCGCCGTTCTCCTCGTCTCTCTGTCGTACTGTCTTTTACTTGTCATGTGCGCACCCGCTGGGTCTGCGCAGCGTCGCGAGCGTTGGCAGTGGCCGACGCTTTCCCCCGTTCCCGTCGCCTCTTCGTTCGCTCCGCCCGTCCACGATTGGCTGCCCGGCAGGCGCGGCGTCACCCTGACGTATCCGGGCGGATCACCCGTGTACGCGTGCGCCTCCGGAACGGTGACGTTCGCGGGCCAGGTCGGCGGGCGCGGGGTTGTCTCGATCCAGCACGAGACGCGCGGGCACACCATCTGGTCGACCTATCTACCGGTGACGCCGAGCGTGAGCGTCGGAGATACCGTCACGATGGGCGCGCAGATCGGCGCTGTCGAGGAAGGATCGCAAACCCTGCACTGGGGAGCGAAGACAGGACCGAAAACGTACGTCGATCCGATCCGGTTGACGGTCGACAGGCCGCGGCTCCTGCCCTGGAATGGGAGCTGACGAGAACCCGTCGTGTCCCATGCACACGCAGTTCGGGGGACCATCATCGATGATCCAGCCACAGCCCAGACTCGAGCGGGGCGGCGCGGGGCTTACAGGGCCTGGCCGAGCATCTGACGACGCACCAAGCGCCGCTCGCTGCGCGGTTGTGAGTGGGCGGGCAGGCCCCGCACCGCCCACAACGCGGGGGTAGGAAGCGTCAGGCTCGCGGGTGCGTGTGTCAGGCACGGGGGTGGGCGCGCTGGTAGATGGCGCTGAGCCTGGCGGTATCCACGTGGGTGTAACGCTGCGTCGTGGCAAGCGAGGCGTGGCCTAACATCTCCTGGACGGCGCGCAGGTCGGCTCCGCCCTGGAGGAGGTGCGTGGCCGTCGAGTGGCGCAGCCCGTGGGGCGCAATGTCGTGCACGCCGGCCTTCGCGGCCATTCGATGGACCATGGAGCGAACGACGCGCGGATCAATGCGCCCGCCTCGGTCGCCGAGGAAGAGCGCGCTGCCGCTGGTCTCCCCAGCCAACTGGGGTCGGCCTCGTACGAGCCAGTGATCGAGGGCGTCCTCGGCTGGCGGACCATAGGGAACGACGCGCTCCTTGTTACCTTTGCCAAGGACACGCACGGTCAGTGCCTCTCGATTGAGCGATGACACGTCGAGCGCGCACACTTCTGAGACACGCAACCCACACGCGTATGTGAGTTCGAGGATCGCCCATGCGCGCATCTGCGAGGGGCCGCCGGTCAGTGCCTCAGACTTGGCGAGGTTAATGAGGGTGCGCGCGTCGGACTCGTCGAGGGGCGTGGGTAGACGTTGATCGGCACGGGGGCTGGAGAGAGCGGCTGCCGGGTCGCTCGGCAGTATTTCTTCTCGCACGGCCCAGGCGGTGAAGTTACGAACGGCTGCCGTGTGACGAGCGATCGTCGAGCGCGCTCCTCCGCGCACCAGCGTGTCGGCGAGCCATGAACGGATGCGGCGCTGCGTGAGGGCGTGCGCGAACTCGCCGGCGGGTGCATCCCAACCGATTCCCAGGTAGTCCAGGAAAGCACGCAGGTCACCCAGGTAGGCGTCTACGGTGTGCTCGCTCATCCGTCTGCCCACACGCAGGTATTCACCCCACTGATCCCCCACGCTCTCACTCATGCGTTCATCCTACGGTGTCACTCCCCCGCCTGCGGGACCACCCGCGCGTCGAGCTGGTGACGAGGCCAGCGACTGTCAGGTCCATGAGGGCACGATTGACTTCGTCTCGTCCAAGTCCAGCGGATGCGCAGATCGCGGGTACGCCAGCAGGGGCGCTGCGTGGAAGCGCCTCCCACACGCGGCGGGCGATAGGTGGCAGTGCATCGATGCCGTGGTCTTCCTCAACTGGCATTCCGAACAGCGTCGCCTCAGCGTCGACGTCGAGGGGACCTGCCAGCTCGGCGGCGTCGCGCCCGTCTCGAATGATTGTCGCGCCGTTGCGCGCCAACTCGAGGCATCCCACCGACATGGGGGAATCGACCGCGCCGGGCACGGCACCGAGTTCCCGACCGCAGTTCATCGCCCACCGGGCCGTCGCCAGTGCTCCCGAGCGCGCCCCGGCCTCGACGACGATGGTCGCGGCGCTCCACGCGGCGATCAACCGGTTGCGAGTGAGGAAACGCCATTTCGCGGGCCGGGCGGTGGGAGAGACCTCTGAGATGAGTACACCACCCCCATCCGTCATTGCTCGGAAGTCGGGGATGTGACACGCCGGGTAGGGGTTGAGAACGCCGCCCGCCAGGATGGCAACCGTCGCCCCACCACCCGTCATCGCGCCTCTGTGCGCTTCGATGTCGATGCCGATGGCCCCGCCCGACACGACGGTATACCCCGAGCGCGCTAGGTGATAGGCCATGTTTCGGGCACACCTGCCGCCAGCTCCGGTCGATGCCCGAGCTCCGATGATCGACACGTGCCCGTCACTGCTGGAATCACTGGGCAGAGTCCCGAGGTACCACAGGCCGAGCGGTTCATCGTCACCCAGGCAGGAGAGCTGCGAGGGCCACCGAGGATCCGACGGCGACACAAAACCCCCTCCAGCCCGCTCGACGCGAGCAAGGTCCGAATCGACGTCAACCTCGTGCACACGCGCTTGCCACCGATTCCATTGCGTGAACCAGTCCGTTCTCGCATGGGCGGCAAGCAGTGAGGGTACGCCCGCCCAGGACCCTTGGAGCCATTCGCGCCCCGCTCGATCCCCGAGGACTGATCGCACAATGCATGCTGCGGGGTCGGCGGGTTCGGAGATGGAGGACCACCAGGCACCCTCCCAGATGTCATCATCAGTTGTCATGATCGTGTCCGTTCCGCAGCTGCTGCGCTGCAACGATGTGGTCAATTGTCGGGTGAGAGGCACCGTCCAGATCAGCGAGCGTCCATGCCAGCCGAAGCATTCGGTCGATGCCTCGCATTGACGACGCCCCCGCGTCGACGAGTCGGTCGAGCTGCGTCACCAGGTCGGCGTCGATGCCGGAGTTCCGCCTGATCCATGCCCCGGGCAGTTGTGCGTTGCAGTGCCACGGCGTACCAGTCAGTCGGTGTCGTGCTCGTTCGCGCGCGGCCGCCACCCGCTCCCGGATGGTCGCCGAGTCACGCGAGTCCCCTGTTGCCATGTCCGCGCGGGTCGGGGTATGCACGTCGATGCGAATGTCCATGCGGTCCAGCAACGGCCCCGACAGACGAGCCATGTAGCGATGCCGCGCGATGGACGAGCAGGTGCAGCGGCGTCCACCACGCCTCCCTCCGCACGGGCACGGGTTGGATGCCATGACCAGTTGAAACGAAGCCGGGTAGCGCGCGTGGATACCCGAGCGGTGCAGGTTGACAGCACCCGATTCCAGGGGTTCACGCAGGGAGTCGAGAACGGAGGGCGCAAACTCGGCAGCTTCATCCAGGAACAGAATCCCACCGTGGGCCAGCGATACCGCACCCGGCGTGAGGGTGCGAGAGCCGCCACCGATGAGCGCAGCCATCGTCACCGAGTGGTGGGGTGCCTGGAACGGAGGACGCGTGACGAGAGCCGTGCCCGTCGGGACGAGGCCGGCGACAGAGTGCAGGGACGTGGTGACCAGGGCGGTGTCCGGGTCCAGGTCGGGCAAAATTGTGGGAAGGCGCGAGGCGAGCATTGTTTTGCCAGAGCCTGGCTCGCCCAGCAGAAACACGTGGTGTCCTCCCGCAGCGGCGACTTCCATGGCTGCAACGGCTTCGGGCTGGCCGCGAACATCCGCCATGTCAAGGATCGAGACATCCTCCGCAGAACAATCCCGGCGGCGCACGCCCAGGTGCCCATGAAAGGGTGCTTTGATTGCCTCTCCCCCACCCCATGCGATCATATCCGCGAGGTGTTCGAAGGCAATGACCTCGATTCCTGAGACCAGTTGCGCCTCGCGCGCGCAGGCGGAGGGAACGATGACGCGGCGTACACCGAGCGAACGAGCAGACAGCACGGCGGGCAGTACCCCTCGCACGGGTTGAATGCTCCCGTCGAGGGCCAGTTCTCCGACGATGACGCTGTCCTCGAAGGCCCTGGGCAACACCAGGCCGGTCGCCAGCGCAATGGACGAGGCGATGGCTAGGTCGAAGACGGACCCCGACTTTGGGATGCCCGCCGGGGAAAGATTGACCGTAATACGCTGATCCAGCACGTCCAACCCGCAGGACTCGAAGGCGGCGCGAACACGGTCGCGCGCCTCGCGAACCGATGTGTCCAGCAGTCCGACGAGCGTGAAGGCCACGAGGCCAGCCCCCGCGTAAGTCTCAACATCGACCAAGTGGCCCTCAATGCCAACAACACTCATCGAGTAGGTGCGCGCAAGACCCGGCCCGCTCATTGCACACCTCGCAGCCAGACCACCTGTGCGCCAAGCGTGCGCAGATCCACATCAGCGCACGTCACGGCCGGCCAGTGACGCAAAGCCTGCGCATCCAGGGTCAATGCCACGACATCGATGCGGACACGAGACCCCAGTCGGCCTCGTTGTCGACACCACGCGCCCGTGAGTGCACGCAGCCGAGCGACTTTGCGGGCATCTACCGACGCGAGAGCGCTGCCCCGTTGCCTGCCCACCCGAGTGCGGACCTCGATGACGACAGTCCACGGGCACGCCGGGTCAATGTCGTCGCGAGCGATGATGTCGAGTTCTCCGCGCCTGCCGTCGTGCCAGTTGCATTCCAGGACACGCAGGCCCGCCTCTTCGATGATCAGGCGCGCCGTGTACTCCCCCGCCACACCTAGGACCCGCCGGTCGGGTCGTGTTGAGCAATCCATGCGGACTCACCTCCACGACCACACTGCTCCCCAGGACACGCCGCTTTCAACGTGAAAACCGCCCCCTGTGGATAGGAGGCGGCACGCGCAAGGCCCTGTGGATACACCGCGACACGGCGAGAGACCTGTGGATGGAGAACGCTACGGGATGTCGAGTTCTGGCTTCGACAGCTCCTCGACATTCACGTCCTTGTAAGTGATGACGCGAACTGATCGCACGAAACGCGATGATCGATAGATGTCCCAGACCCACGCGTCGGTCAGTGTCAGCTCAAAAAACACGTCGCCGCCGACGGGACGCGCCTGGACATCGACGTGATTGCACAGGTAGAAACGCCTCTCAGTCTCCACGACAAACTTAAACAAGCCGATAACGTCGCGGTATTCCTTGAAAAGCTCCAGCTCCAGGTTGTTCTCATAACCTTCGATTTCTTCGCTCACGGACCCCATCATGCCGGGGAAGGCCACACGGGTCACCCTGCCACCCCGGCGCGCCCTACTTTGTGGGCTTCGTCGGCATCTTCCATGAACGCCGATGAAAATCGCTCACACCCAGCTCAGCGATAGCGCGCGCATGCGCGGCAGAGCCGTATCCCTTATTCGAGGCCCAGCCGTATCCGGGATCCTCGGTCTCGGCCATGAGCCGGTCGCGCGCGACCTTGGCCAGGACGGACGCGGCGGCCACGACAGCGCAGGACAAGTCGGCTTTGACCTGCATACGAACGGGAAGGGCGACGCCGAAAGGATCCTCGGGTCCGTCGATGCCCCCGAACAGGTCGTCGGCTTCGGACAGCCAGTCATGGGATCCATCCAAGAGGACACCACCGGGGACGAGGCCTCGGCTCGCGACCTCGGCGAGGGCTCGGCGCCCAGCCAGGCGCAGGGCGACAATGATCCCCCACCGGTCGATCTCCTGCGGCGAGGCGTATCCGACGGCACAGTCTTGGACCCAGGACTGAATAGGCTCGACGAGAGCGTCTCGACGGCGCGGGGTGAGCGCCTTGGAGTCGGTGAGCCCGGCGGGTACGGGCGGAGCGTCCGCCCCGATGAGGGCGACGCCGACGGCGACAGGGCCGGCGAGAGCACCGCGACCGACCTCGTCCATGCCGGCGACGATCCCCCAGCGCGTCGCGAGGGACATCTCGAGGTCACGCGAGGCTGTGCTCATGAGGGCTTGGGGACGGATGCGAAGGCTTCGGGGTGACCCACACCCGTACTCCAGTGAGACGTCGGCCAGATGACGGCCTGAACCGTACCAACGACCGAGGAGACAGGGACGTAGGGAGACTGCCCCTCACCCATGTGATAGCGCGAGTCGGCAGAGTTGGAACGGTTATCTCCCATGACCCACAGATGTCCCTCAGGAACGGTGATATCGAACGTACGCTCACCGCAGGGCACCTGCCCGTTCGCGATGTAGGGTTCGTCGATCTCAACACCGTTGACGCTGACCTTGCCCGTGGTGCTCTGACACGTCACGTGATCGCCACCGACACCTATAACACGCTTCACGAGGGTCTGCTCGCCGCCGGCAGGGACGAAGCCTGTGAACTCTCCGATCTTGCGGATCGCGGAGGGAGACGCGATCTCCGTAGGTCCGAGCCACCCGAGCGTATCGTCGAAGACAACGACATCACCACGGTGAATGTTTGATCGAAGCGCGTCGATACGGGAGACCGCGATACGGTCATCCTCCACCAGCGTGTTACGCATCGAGGGAGACGGGATCCAGAAGACCTGGATGATGAAGGCACGCAGCAGTGAGGAGATGAGGAGTGCAACGACGATGATAACGATGATCTCGCGCAACCACACCAAGGGGTTACGCCGTGCCCGTGCTTCCGCGCGCTCGCGATCCCGGAGCGACGGCGCGTGAGCCGGTCCGAGTTCAGGGCTTGCAGTCGAGATCATGCATTCTCCTTTATTCCTCGTGGACCATCCAAGAATACGGCGAGGCCCGACACCAGCGCGCGGTGTCGGGCCTTTCCGTGAAAAATGCCAAGGCACGTGGCCCGGCTAGCCTCACTCGGCCTTGCCGGAGCGGTGTTCCTTGATCTTCGCGGCCTTGCCGTGACGCTCACGCAGGTAGTAGAGCTTGGCGCGGCGCACGTCGCCCTTGGTGACGACCTCGATGTGGTCGATCGTGGGGGCGTGAACCGGGAAGGTACGCTCAACGCCCACGCCGAAGGAAACCTTGCGGATCGTGAACGTGGAGGACACGCCGTGACCGCGGCGAGCGATCACAACGCCCTGGAAGACCTGGATACGGGAGCGGTTGCCTTCGATAACCTTGACGTGCACCTTGAGAGTGTCGCCCGCGCGGAACGGCGGGATATCATCGCGCAGCGAAGGCGCGTCAACAGCGTCCAGCTTCTGCATTTTTTCTCCTTGACGCCTCTGCCGCAGGTCGGGGGCGCCTGGTTGGGCGGGCCTGTGCCCGCTCATTCGTTCGTCTGATTGTGCGCCTCGGTGTCCCCCTGCGGCAGGATGAACCACGCACAATCCCGGCTAGTATCCCATACATCAGGCACGTTTAGGCGAGTTACCTGCCGTCAGCCCCCGTGAGATGACGCACCATCACAACGTCGTGGTTAAGGACGCCGCCAACATCGAAGGTGCGGGTGGAACGACGACGGAACCCATGGCGTTTGTAGAAGGCCTGCGCGTGCTTGTTGGCGCGGTTGGTGCCCAGAGCCACGGATGTGTGCCCGCACTGCACCGCATCGGCAACTGCACACTCGACGAGCGTATCGGCGATGCCACTACCCCTCCACGGCGCGTCAACGTAGCACTTGGACAGGTACGCAGCGTCGGCTTCAACCTTTCCAGGGCGCACGCATTCGTCGGGGATCGCTCCCTTGCCGACGACCGTCAGCGTGTATCCGACGAGAGCACCATCAACTTCGGCGACCAGTATTCGGTACCGCTCTGGCTGACTGGCCACGGCCTCGAACATGTCGGGGCTTAACTCGGCCGCAATGAACGCGTCAATGGCCTCGCGGGGTAGATCGGGAGGGCATGCCTCGGGGAAGGTACGCGCGGCCAGGGCACTGAGCGCGTGCGCATCCCCGGCCTTGGCGCTACGAATGTCGACGGGGCGAGCTGCCCCCTCACGCGGGTACGCGACACCGCAGGCAGCCAGAGCCGCACGGTCCTCACGGCCAAGCGAGTCGGCGCGCAACGACAGGGCAATGTCGGGACGCACCGCAGCGGTCTTTTCGATCGCGCGGTCGCGTCGCCAGCGCTCGATAACCGCATGGTTTCCTCCCAGTAGAACCTCAGGGATCTCCAAGGAACGGAACTCACGGGGTTTGGTGAAGACGGGGTATTCGAGGAGACCCGCGCCCGAGTGCGACTCCTCGACGAGCGAGTCAGGGTTGCCCATGAAACCGTCCAGGAGGCGCGCGACTGCCTCGGTGAGCACCATCGCCGCGACCTCGCCACCGTTGAGGACATAGTCACCGATGGAGAACTCCAACACCTCGACGCCCGCTCCCCGGTAGTGCTGGGCCACGCGCGCATCGATCCCCTCGTAACGCCCGCACGCGACGACGATCTGATCGGCACGCGCCAGGTCTTCAACAAGGGGCTGGGTCAGCGGGGTGCCCGACGGTGTCGGGATCGCGAGGATACGCCGCGACGAGGCCGGGGTCCAGTCCTCGTCACCGGTGCGCAGCGGGATGGCGAGCACCTCATCGAGGGCGCGCGCCCACACGTCTGCGCGCATGACCATGCCGGCACCGCCACCGTAGGGAGTGTCGTCGACACTGCGGTGCTTGCCGGTGGCCCACCCGCGCAGGTCATGGGCTTCAACCGAGACGAGGCCGGCATCCTCAGCCTTGCCCATGAGGGAGAGCGTCAGGGGCGCGAAATAATCGGGAAAGATCGAAATAAGGTCGAAACGCACGCTACTTGCCATCCCGCTCAGAAACGGCCTGATCGTCGAACAGGCCTGGGGGCGCGTCGATGACGACGAAACCGCCCTCCACGTCAACGGCGGGGACGAGCTGGGTGACGAAGGGAACCATGACGGTGCCCGCCTCAGTCGTGACGAGCAGCAGGTCCTGGGCGGCACCGGGGGTCAAGCCGCTGACAGTGCCGAGCACCTCGCCACTCGGTGTGCGGGCTGTAAGCCCCTTGAGCTGATGCGGATACCAGGCGTCTTCTTCCTCGTGCTCCTCCACAAGCAGTCGAGCGCCACGCAGCGCTTCGGCTTCCTCGCGCGACACGCACTCCTCGAAGGAGGCCAGGACACGGTCCTTATGGACGCGGATGGATCGGACCGTCACCACGGCACCGCGTCCCGCGACTTCCAGGTGCGCGCCCGGTGTCAACACCTCCGGATCGTCGCTGCGAACGTCAAGAATGACCTCGCCGCGCAGGCCGTGAGCGGGGCCGACGATAGCGGCTGTGAGCTGCATGGGTTCTCCTCATCATGAACGGGGATCTAGAGGGGATCTGTCCGAAGGATACAACGAAGGGGTCCGGCGGTGCCGGACCCCTTCGTGACGTGTGCGAGCCTTACTCGCGATCCGTGTCAACAACGTCGACTCGGACGGTGCCGCGCGTAGACAGCGCACCCATGACGGTGCGCAGAGCGCGAGCCGTCCGACCGCCACGACCGATGACCCGTCCCAGGTCCTCGGGGTTCACGCGAACCTCAAGGAGCTGACCGCGTCGCATCGAGCGAGGGGTCACCTCGACATCTTCGGGGTGGTCAACGATGCCGCTGACCAGGTGCTCCAGCGCGTCGGCGAGCATGCTCAGGCATCCTCTCCAGCGGCTTCGTCAGAAGCCTGCTCGGCCTCGGCGGCAGCCGCGGCAGCAGCAGCCTCTTCCTCGGCCTTCTTGGCGGAGGCAGCAGCCTTGGACTTCTCGGCCGCAGCCTCGGCGTCCTTGATGGCCTGCTCGGCCTGGGCGGCCTTGTCGGCCTCGGAGACAATGACGCGGGAAACCGCGTCGGCCTTGCCGTTGTGCTTAGCAATGTCACCAGTCAGGACCAGCAGGTTGCGGACCTGGTCGGAGGGCTGAGCGCCAACACCGAGCCAGTACTGGGCGCGCTCAGAGTCGATGCGGATGATCGACGGGTTCGGCTGAGGATCGTAGTAGCCGACCTCTTCGATGACGCGACCGTCACGCTTCTTGCGGGAATCGACGACGACAACGCGGTACTGGGCGGCATGGATCTTGCCCATGCGCTTCAGGCGAATTCGAACTGCCACTTGAGTGGTCTCTCCATTTCAGAATTGGTGTGGACCTTTGCGTCCCGAGGTGGGAAACACAGGGGCCGCATCGGACCGGGACACGACGACACGCAGTGAGAGGGTCTACGTTCCGCCGGGTACAGCTAGCGATTATGCCATAATTCGAGCCGGAATCCCACAGGGGAACGCCATGCTTGACACTGCGGCGCGGTTAGATCCATCACTACACACACGTGGAGTGTCTAGGGACGCTGCCACGCACACTCTCCCCCGATATACACGGCGGCCGACCTCGCGAGAGCGAGCGGGTCGGCGCGCGGATCATCGTCGAGTATCAGCAGATCAGCGTCCGCTCCTTCGACGAGGCCGGGACGGCCCAGATATCGGAGGCTGACCCAGGTGGATGCGTCGATGACGGCCTGGGACGAGGCGCCCCAGCGCGACCACAGGTCAAGCTCGCCCGCGATGGAACCGTGCTCCTGGTATCCACCAGCATCGGTTCCCTGCAGGAGGAGGATGCCTGCGTCCAGAAGCATCTGGAAGTGTTCGACACGCGTGTCATACATGCGCTGCATGGTGGCCGCGTAGACGGGGTACTTGGTCCCCGCCTGTGCGGCGAAGTCCGCGAAAAGCTCGACCTGGCGCAGGGTCGGGGTTACGGCGATGCCGCGCGCTGCGATCTCACTGGCCTGGTCCGCGTCGATGCCGCTGCCATGCTCAATGTCATCGACATCCGCTTCAATGAGCGAATCAATGACGCGGTGAGAGAAAGCGTGGACAGCGATGCGCGCCCCGGCCTCGTGCACGGCGGCGACCGCCTCACGCAGGACGGAGGGATCCCACAGCGGCATGAGGTCAGCGTCCGCGCCGCCGCTGCGGTCGATCCAGTCACCGACGATCTTGACCCAGCCGTCGCAGCGCCCCGCCATGTCGGCCAGGACGCGGGGCAGCTCGCGCTGATCCTCGACGTCCAGCGGCAGGTCACGCATGTAGCGCTTGGGCCGCGCGACGTGGCGGCCGCAGCGGATCAGGCGCGGACCAACAAGGTCGTTCACGCACGAGTTATCGACGGGCACGCCACAATCACGCACGAGCGTCACGCCGCTGGCGAGTGTGAGCGCCGACTGCCGGATCATCTCCTCGGGCGGCACCGGGCCGGACGAGGAATAACCAATGTGGCAGTGCGCGTCCACCATGCCCGGCACGATAAAGCCGCAGCGGTCGGCGCGATCCGCCAATTCGTCACCGACGCGACGAATGAGTCCGTCGGACACAGACCACGTACCGCTCACCCACTGCGGGCGAGCGAGCGCATCCTCAGCCCACAGGCCGACGCCGGTGACGAGCACGGCTCAGAGCTGTCCAAGCATACGCTTGACGTCGTCCGGCAGATCGTCAATCGTCGGACGCGCGGCGGGTGCCTGAGCGGCACCACCGAAGGAGGATCCCTGGGGGGCGCTGCGCTCCGATGGGGGCAGCATGGCCTCGAGTTCCTGCTGGCGGCGCTTCGCGGGATTACCGGAGCGAGCCTTCTTCTTCACGCGAGCGCGCTGGGCCTGTGCCTTACGGGCATTCACCTTCTGCTTGGCCTTGCCGCCGCGCCCCGGCAGAGCACCCATGCCGGGCACTCCCCCACCCATCTGGCCCATTTGGCCCATCATTTCGCGGGCAGCCTCAAAGCGCTGGACAAGCTGGTTAACCTCTTTCACCGTCGTTCCCGAACCGCGGGCGATACGCGCGCGGCGCGAGCCGTTGAGGATCGAGACATCCTCACGCTCGGCGGGCGTCATCGAACGGACGATAGCCTCGACGCGGTCAACCTCGCGCTCGTCGAAGTTGTCGATCTGCTCGCGCAGCTGGGCAGCACCCGGGATCATGCCGAGCATCTTCTTCATGGACCCCAGCTTCTTAATCTGCTGGAGCTGGCTGAGGAAGTCGGCGAGGGTCAGTTGGCCGGCCAGGGCCTTGGAGGCGACCTTTTCGGCCTCCTCAGCGTCCATCTTCTTCTCGGCCTGCTCGATGAGGGTGAGGATGTCACCCATGTCGAGGATGCGCCCGGCCATACGATCCGGGTGGAAGCGCTCGAAGTCATCGAGCCCCTCGCCCGTGGAAGCGAAGAGAATCGGAGCGCCGGTCACGCCGCGCACAGACAGGGCGGCACCGCCTCGTGCGTCGCCGTCCAGCTTGGACAGGACCACGCCGGTAAATCCGACGCCATCGCGGAATGCCATCGACGTAGACACCGCGTCCTGACCAACCATGGCGTCCAGGACGAACATGATCTCGTGCGGGTTGACGGCGTCGCGAATCGCGATCGCCTGGTCCATCATCTCCTGGTCGACGCCGAGGCGGCCGGCGGTATCGACGATGACGACGTTGATGCCGCTCTGGCGGGCGAACTCAACACCGCTGCGTGCGACCTCGACGGGGTTGCCCACACCGTTGCCGGGTTCGGGAGCCCACACCTTGACGCCGGCACGCTCGCCGACGACCTGAAGCTGTTGGACGGCGTTAGGGCGCTGGAGGTCGGACGCCACGAGGAGGATGGTCTTGCCTTCTTCACGCAGCCACTTGCCGAGCTTTCCGGCCAAGGTGGTCTTACCGGCACCCTGAAGGCCGGCGAGCATAAAGACGGTGGGACCGGACTCCGCGAAGGTCAGTTCGCGGGTGGCACCACCCAGGATCTCAACGAGTTCGTCGTGGACGATGGAGACGACCTGCTGGCCGGGGTTGAGAGCCTTGGAGCGGGCCGCACCGTAGGCCTTCTCGCGAACCTGGGAGGTGAACTGACGAACGACGGGAAGGGCGACATCCGCCTCGATGAGGGCGCGGCGGATATCGGAAATCGCCTGATCGACGTCGGACTCGGTCAGGACCCCGCGACTGCGCAGGGTGCGGAAAGATTGGGTCAGGCGGTCTGACAGGTTTCCAAACACGTGTGTTCTCCCAAGATGGCTACAGTACTAGGTCAGGTTAGCGCACCTCGGCCCCGGTCGTGTGACCGGGGCCGAGGATAGTGACGTGGTGAGTGGGTGCTTAGGCGCGGCCCACGATCGCGTCGACGAAACCCTGCGGGTCGAAGGGTGCCAGATCGTCCGCACCTTCGCCGAGACCGACGAACTTCACGGGAACGCCCAGAGCCCGCTGGACCGAGACAACGATGCCGCCCTTCGCGGATCCGTCAAGCTTGGTCAGCACAATGCCGGTCACTCCGGTCGCTTGCGCGAACACCTCCGCCTGCTTCATACCGTTCTGGCCGGTGGTGGCGTCCAGGACCAGGAGGACCTCGGAGACGGAGGCCTGCTTTTCCATGACGCGCTTGATCTTGCCAAGCTCATCCATGAGTGTGGACTTGTTCTGCAGACGGCCCGCCGTGTCGACGAGGACGACGTCGACGTCGCGCGCAATGCCCTCGCGCACAGTCTCGAAGGCGACGGATGCCGGGTCGGCACCTTCTCGGTCGCTTCGCACAACGTCGACGCCCACGCGCTCGCCCCACGTGGCGAGCTGGTCGGCGGCGGCGGCGCGGAACGTGTCAGCAGCGCCCAGGAGGACGGACTTGTCCTCCGCGACGAGGATGCGCGCGAGCTTACCGACGGTCGTCGTCTTGCCGGTACCGTTCACACCAACCATGAGGACGACAGCTGGCTTAGATGTTCCGTCCGCCTCCGGGCGGGTCAGATCAAGAGAGCGGTCCATGTCGGGGCCGACGAGGGCCAGGAGTTCCTCGCGCAGGATCTCGCGGATGCGCGCCTCGTCAGTCGTGGACTCGACGGCGACGCGGCGCTTGAGTGCCTCCATGAGGGAGTCGGTCGCCTCCAGGCCGAGGTCCGCGATGAGCAGGGACTCCTCGATTTCTTCCCAGTCTGCGGCACTGAGCTGGCCTCGGCTGAGAACTCCGAGGATCGCGCGGCCAAGTGCGCCGGAGGAAGCGAGACGTTCACGCAGGCGCTCCATGCGCCCGCGCACGGGTTCGGGCCGTTCGACGGTCGGCTCGGCGGTGATCTCCGCTTCAGCCGGGGCGGCGGACTCTTCCGACGCCTCGGGGCCGGCGCGAGGCCGCTCTGGGCTTTCCTCATCGGCTTGCGTCGGCGTTGGGCTCTCGCCGGTGGCGGGCACCTGGGGCTGGGCCGGGACCGAAACGTCGTCGGACGGGCGCTGACGCGAGCTGACGACCAGGCGGATAACCAGGCCGACCAGCACGGCGAGCACCAGGCCGACGACGACTGCCCACGGCGTTTGAAGGAATGAAACAAATGCGTCCATGGGGCCATTATCCCCCATGGACGCATCCGGATGAAAGCGTGAGACCCACCAGGTGCGTTACTGCCCCTGCGCCTTGCCTCGCGAGCCGCCATCGCGCTTGTTTCCCTTACCGTTGCGGTCGAACCGACCACTGACACGCCCGGTGACATTTTCGAGGCGATCAACGCCGGGCAGCCGATCAGCATCGAAGTACGCGCTAGAAGAGTCAGCAGTGCTCAAGAGAGCATCCAGTGACGCCGTACGCGGAACGACAGGCCCATCGGAAGACGACGAGGCACGCTTGGGTAAGGAATGCGTGCGCACATCCTGCGTGATTTCTTCACGCTCACGCTTGATGACACCCTTCCAGTCGTCGGCGCTGCGTCGCGACAGCGCGAGGACGGCCACAACACCGGCGGCGACGACGATAACCAGAATGACAGTCACAACGAGAATCAGCGTACCCTCAAGCATGTCTTCATCTTGCCCTACCAACCCCATTTAATGCGATGAAGCCACCCGAAGCTGACAGCATTGTGACGATGTTGTCATGGGAGCCAGGAACATACGTTCCTGGCTCCCATGTACGTACGGTGTACGTCAGTCGAGGTAGTCGCGCAGCACCTGCGAACGCGAAGGGTGACGCAGCTTCGACATCGTCTTGGATTCAATCTGGCGGATGCGCTCACGCGTGACGCCATAAACCTTGCCAATCTCATCGAGCGTCTTAGGCTGGCCATCACCCAGGCCGAAACGCATGGAGACGACGCCGGCCTCACGCTCCGACAGCGTGTCGAGGACGTGGTGGAGCTGTTCCTGAAGCAGGGTGAAAGATACGGCGTCGGCAGGCACGATAGCCTCGGAATCCTCAATGAGATCACCGAACTCCGAATCGCCGTCCTCGCCCAGCGGAGTGTGCAGCGAGATGGGTTCACGGCCATACTTCTGGACCTCGACGACCTTCTCGGCAGTCATGTCGAGTTCCTTCGCCAGTTCCTCAGGGGTGGGTTCACGACCCAGGTCCTGCAGCATCTGGCGCTGGACACGGGCAAGCTTGTTAATGACCTCGACCATGTGCACGGGGATACGGATCGTGCGAGCCTGGTCTGCCATCGCTCGGGTGATCGCCTGACGGATCCACCACGTGGCGTAGGTCGAGAACTTGTACCCCTTCGTGTAGTCAAACTTTTCGACCGCGCGAATAAGACCGAGGTTGCCCTCCTGAATGAGGTCCAGGAACTGCATGCCGCGACCGGTGTAGCGCTTAGCCAGCGACACGACCAGACGCAGGTTGGCCTCGAGCAGGTGGTTCTTCGCCTGCTGACCATCCTGGGCCAGAAAGTGCAGCTCGCGACGCTCGCGGCTGGTCATCTCGTCGGCCTGGTTCTTCAGCTTGTACTCGGCGTACAGGCCAGCCTCAATGCGGCGGGCCAGGTCGACTTCCTGCTCGGCGTTCAACAGGGAGACCTTGCCGATCTGCTTGAGGTAGTCCTTCACAGGGTCGGCGGTCGCGCCAGCGACCGTCACCTGCTGGACGGGCTCGTCGGTCTCGTCGGAGTCGGAGACGACGAATCCACCCTTGACGTGAATGCCGGCGTTCGTGCGTTCGCGCAGCGCAGCACCCTCGGCTGCCTTCGTCTCTTCCTCCTCAGGCCCCTCTTCGCCCTCGGTCACATCCTCGTCGTCGGTATCGGTGTCCAGGTCCGGATCCTCAAGGTCCTCGCCCGTGGGATCAAAGTCTTCTTCTTCCGCGACCTCGAGATCCGGCGTCACCTCCTCGATAACCTCCGCGTCCTTCTTCTTGCGGCCGCGAGGTTTCTTGGCGGCGGGCTTCTTCTCCTCGGCACCCTCCGCTGCCTTCTTCGCGGTCTTCTTGGGAGCAGCCTTCTTCGCGGCGGACTTCTTGGCGGCGGGCTTCTTGGCGGCGGGCTTCTTCTCCTCGGTGCCCGAGGCTGCCTCAGCCTTCGCAGTCGACGCGGCCTTCCTGGTGCGCGTCGTCTTCTTCGCGAGGGCTTTCACCTCCGGGGCGTCCTCAGTCGTCGCGGAGTCCTTTGCCGAAGCGCGCGATGCACTCACACGGGTCCCTTTCATTGATGGGTATGCAAAACAGCGCCGATTGCAAATCGGCATACCATCACCAGTTTAGTGCTTTGCTCGATAGTTTTCCTGACGGTAGGTGTGACGCTTCCCTGCCTAAGGCCCGCGCGTACCCTCGCCCGTCAGTTACAGTGACCACATGAGTCTGAGCGAGAGTTTTTCCGTGCTGCGTCCCCACATCGACGAGGCGACCACGACCGCCCTGGCACGCCTCCTTGCCCGCGCGGGCGCGACACCGCGCTCGGCCGCATTCTCCGAGGCCGTAGTTTCCTCGGCGGAAGGAGGCAAACGCTTCCGTGCTCTCATGGCCCACGTCGGCTGGTCACTGAGTTCGGGCAGGCCCCTGTCGGAGGCGCACCTGCCCCACCTGGCCGCCGCACTCGAGCTCTACCAGGCCAGCGCCCTCGTCCACGACGACATCATCGATCATGCGGATGAGCGGCGCGGTGCACCGACGCCTCACCGCCGCCTCGCAGACCTCCACCGGGGCGCGGGATGGATCGGGACGTCAGAGACCTTTGGCCGCAACGCCGCGATTCTCGTGGGAGACTTCCTCTTCTCGGCAGCGAGCGCCGAGGCCGACGAACAGGCGTTGGACCTGCCCGGAGCGAATGCGCGCGCTTTCGCCCGCAGCTTCGCCGACATGCACGCTGAGGTAGCACTGGGCCAGTACCTCGACATCATGGCCGAACAGAGTCCGCTGGACCCCCGGCGCGCCGACGCGCTGAGCGCAGCCGATTCCCTCGATGTCGCCCTGCACAAGTCCGCCCACTATTCCGTCGTGCGTCCCGCCCAGCTCGGCGCGATCTGCGGAGCCAACTCGACACACGTCATCGACGAACTGACCGACACCCTCGATGCAATCCTGACGCCTTGGGGGCTGGCCTTCCAGCTGCGCGACGACGACCTCGGCGTCTTCGGAGACCCAACAGTCACCGGCAAGCCGGCCGGGGACGACCTGCGCGAGGGCAAGCGAACCGTCCTGCTTGCCCTGACCTGGGCGGCCTCCTCCCCCGCCGAGCGCACAGCTCTCGCGAACGTACTCGGGGTTGCTGAGGCCTCGGCCGACGAGATCGCGGTCGCGACACAGATCGTCGAACGCAACGGACGCAGCGCACACGAGGCTGAGATTGCGAACCTCGTCGCACAAGGACACCGCGCGCTTGACGCGTCAGCCTTCGGCGACGAGGCATCCGCCATGCTGCGTGAACTCTGCGACATCCTCACCGCCCGGCGCGCCTAGGCACCGGGGAGCGAGGGCATCAGAACGCCAGGGTCGAGGCGATGCGATTGACGCGGTGGTGACGACCCGAGGTGAGCGCGTCGATGGGGCGTTCACCCAGCTCGTCCTGCACGGTGTACAACCAGGCCAGGGACTCCTCGGGCGTGAAACCGTCATCGGCCAGGAGGGTCAGCGTCCCCTGCAGGAAGGGCAGCGGTTCCCAGCCGTTCTCACCCTTCACGATGACGTCGCGGGGTACCCCGCGTTCGCCAGACGCAGAGCGGGCCTCGATCAGGACGCGGTCACGAATCAGCTGTTTGAGGCGGCGTTCCTCAATACCGAGCAGACGGCACACCTCGTCGGTGGATAACAGGGTCATATCAGCACTGGTCATGACCGCAACACTACCGCATCGCTGCGCCGCACCGGTGTCTACACTTCCAATGATTTGCCAAAAACTCCCATAGAATCAACACAGTGAGCGACGAGAAAACACACGACCAAACTGACCCACTGATCGGCCGCCTGATTGATCAGCGATACCGGGTCACGCGCAGACTGGCGCGCGGCGGCATGGCGACCGTATACGTCGCCCAGGACGAACGCCTGGAGCGACCCGTGGCCCTAAAGGTCATGCACCCCTACCTCGCTGAATCCGATGCCTTCGTCGAGCGCTTCCACCGAGAGGCGCGCGCCGCGGCCCGCATCGTTCACCCGGGCGTCGTCTCTGTCTTCGACCAGGGAGTCGTCTCAGGCCAGGGTTTCCTCGTCATGGAGCTCATCGATGGGACCAACCTGCGCGCACTCCTGAATGCCCAGGGCGCGTTCACGATTCCGCAGGCACTGCGCTACACAACCGACATCCTCGAAGCTCTGCGCGCAGCCCACCGCATGGGCGTCATCCACCGCGACATCAAACCCGAGAACATTCTTGTTCCCACCGATGGCCCCGCGAAGGTCGCCGACTTCGGCCTGGCTCGCGCGGTCTCGAAAGGGTCGACGTCCGCCACGGGCAACATGTTGGGAACAGCCGCCTACATCGCGCCCGAGATCGCCCAGACAGCCAAAGCTGACGCACGCTCCGACCTGTACTCCGTTGGCATCATGCTCTACGAGATGCTCACCGGTGCCGTGCCGTGGGCTGACGAATCACCCCTGCAGATCGTCCACCACCACGTCTCGGACGACGTTCCGAGCCCCTCGGCCGGCCTTCCGTGGATTCCCCGCGAGATCGGCGACCTCGTCGCCGCGCTCACCGCACGCGACCCCGCGAACCGATGCACCGACGCGTCCGACGCCCTCGACCTGGTGGCACGGGCTGCAGCATCCATTCCCTCCGACATTGCCAACCGCCGCGCCGAGGTAGCACGCGAGGACAGCCGAAGCGGTTCCGGGACAACCGCCTTGAACACGGAGGTCATGCCCACCCATCTCACGCAAGCGATGCCCGCCCCCGCCGTCACCACCGCGACTGCTCTCCCCGCCGCGACCACCGTCACCACCGTGCATACCGCCACCTCGACCGAGACCCCTTCCGCGGGCGAACTTCCCGCGAAGATGTCCACGCGAGCGATACTCCTGGCTGTCATTGCCTTTCTGCTCATCGTCGCCGCCAGCTTCGGCGGGAGCTGGTGGTGGACCGAGTATGGTCCCGGCTCTTACCTGACGATGCCCACCACAACGGGACGGGACCTGGCCGACGTGCAGGCAGACCTGGGTGCCATCGGACTAGCTTCTTCCGTTGAAGAGGAGTTCTCTGACGACGTCCAATCCGGCATTGTCACCCACTCCGACCCGGACGGCGGCAGCTCCGTGCATAAGAGCACGAACGTCCACCTGTACGTCTCCAAGGGCATCGACATGAAGGACGTTCCGAACGTCGTCGGAAAGGGACAGGACGAGGCCTCGCGGACCCTGACAGACGCCGGATTGGCCTTGGGCGCTGTCACTGATGCCTACTCCGAAGACGTTCCCCCAGGTCAGGTCATATCCCAGTCCGTCGCAGCGGGCACCTCCCTGGCCCACGACTCCACGGTCGACGTCGTCCTCTCCAAGGGCCGCGAACCCCGGACCGTGCCCACCCTGACCGGCAAGGGGGCTTCCGCCGCCAAGAGTTCGATCGAGGCCCTCGGCCTCGTTGCCTCACCCACCGAGGCATACTCCGACACAGTCCCCGAGGGACAGGTGATCTCCCAGCAGACCCGCGAGGGTTCCACCGTGTACCGTGGCGACTCCGTCTCCTACACCGTATCCAAGGGACCCGAGATGGTCACCGTTCCCGACGTCGTCGGCCTTCAGCGTCAGGAAGCACGCAACAAGCTCGAAGGAGCCGGGTTCACCGTCCAGGAAGACCTGATCCTCGGAGGCTTCTTCAACACCGTGCGCTCGTCCGACCCCGCCGGCGGCAGCAAGGTCAAGAAGGGGTCGACCGTGACGATCTCCGTCGTGTGACGCCATGGCGCGGCGACTATCCGCCGCTCGCCGATCTCACCGCACGCGGGGGTGCCTCGAGCACAGAAAGATCCCCGGCCTCGTCCACATGAATAAATGAACGAGGCCGGGGATCCTCTCTCCGCGATAGCTCACTCCTCGTGGGAGGAACCCTTCGCCAGATACTGAGCGACCTGGAATGCCATCTCCAGGCTCTGCTGGTGATTCAAACGAGGATCGACGAGCGTCTCGTAACGATCACGCAGCGACTCGTCGTCGATATGCTCGGAGCCGCCAATCACCTCGGTGACGTCGTCACCGGTGAGTTCGACGTGCAGGCCGCCCGGCACAGTGCCCGCTGCCTCGTGCGCCTCGAAGAAGCCACGGACCTCGTCCATGACCGTCTCAAAACGACGCGTCTTATATCCGGTCGACGACGTGATCGTGTTGCCGTGCATCGGATCCGTCATCCACGTGATCGGTCGACCATCCTCGCGCGCCGCCTCAAGCAGCGGAGGCAGCACCTCACGGATGCGTTCCGCACCCATGCGCGTGATGAAGGACAGGCGTCCCTCCTCGCCATCCGGGTTGAGGCGGTCGATGAGCGAGAGCATCTGATCGCGCGTCGTGGACGGACCAAGCTTGACCCCAATCGGGTTACGCACGCGCGACAGCAGCTCGATATGAGCGCCCTCCTCCTCGCGCGTCCGCTCCCCCACCCACAGGAAGTGGGCAGACGTGTTGTAGGGCTCGCCCGTACGCGAATCAATGCGCGTCATCGCCGACTCATACTCCAGAAGCAAAGCCTCATGCGAGGAATACAGGTCCACGTCGCGCAGCGTCTCAAAATCAACGCCCGCTGCTCCCATGAACTTGATCGCGCGGTGAATGTCGGCGGCCAGCGACTCGTAGCGCGCATACGCCGGATTCGACATGAAGCCCTGATTCCAACGGTGTACCTGCCGCAGATCCGCATAGCCGCCCTTCGTGAAGGCGCGGATCAGGTTCAGCGTCGACGCCGCATGGTTATACAGGGACAGGAGGCGCTGCGGGTCGGGTTCGCGCGCCTCGGGAGTGAACTCGAACGAGTTGACCGCGTCGCCGCGATAGCTCGGCAGCGTCACGCCGTCGCGCGTCTCCAGGTCGGAGGAACGAGGCTTGGCGTACTGCCCCGCGATACGACCAACCTTGATGACCGGCAGCGACGCACCGTACGTCAGGACGACAGCCATCTGCAGCAGCGTCTGGATCTTCAAACGCACGTGATCGGCAGTCGCCTCCGCGAAGGTTTCGGCACAGTCTCCACCCATCAGCACGAAGGCCTCGCCGCGGGACGCCGCACCCATCCACGTGCGCAGGTCATCGACCTCGCCCGCGAACACGAGGGGTGGCTGACGGCGCAGCTGAGCCGTCACCTCGGACACGGACTCGGCATCCGCATACGAGGGCTGTTGGGCCGCGTCCAGGCCGCGCCACGTATCCCAGGGAGCGCGCTCCCCGGACGCGGGCGACCACAGACGCTCGGGGACGCGGCGGGTGCGAGGCTTACGCACAGGCTCCCCGCCGCGTCCGGGAGTGATGGAAGGAATCACGCGAAGCGACTCACTCGCCAGCCGGCTCGACGCTCTGGCCGATCTCGGCCATCATCTCGAGGAACCACGGAGCCGAGATGTCGAAGGGCTTGCCACCCGCGATGCGCGGGAACGGGATAGCCTTCAGACGATCGTTGTCCTCTTCGTCGTGACCGATGACGCCGGACTCGCCCTTGAACGCGCACTCGACGGCCAGGTCGGTCATCGACTTGATCAGGCGCAGGTCGTCGGCGTTGGCGCGCGAGGAACGCGAGAAGTAGCCGGACTTCTGAACCATGACCTTCTCAGCGTCGATCTTCTCGGCGAACTGCTTGGCGAACCACTGGCCGGGGTTGATCGTGTCGAGCTTGACGTGACCGAAGGGGTCGCGCTGGACCTCGCCACCGGCAGCCTCGATCTCCGCGATGATCTCGGGGACGCCAGCACCCTCAGACAGGAAGATGTTGACGTTGCCCTGCTCGTCCATGATCGCCTTGAGGCGCTTGGCCTCGGCGTCCAGATCGATCTTCATCTCGGGCACGAAGATGGCGTGGATGTCCCAACGCTCCTTCGACAGGCCGATCGAGGGCACCCACTCCTGGGTCTTGAGCCACTCGTGGTAGCGGTGCGAACCCGCAGCGGTCAGCCACCCGCAGTGGCGGCCCATGATCTCGTGGATGATGAGCATGCGGGGGTTGGAGCGATGCTCACCGATAACGTTCTGGGAGTACTCCGACACCTCTTCGGCGGCGGTCCAAGCGCCGAGGGACTGACGGATCGGCACCACGTCATTGTCGATGGTCTTGGGCAGGCCCACGACGGTCAGGTGGTAGTCGTGCTCCTCCAGGTAGGCAGCAAGGTCGGCGGCCGTCGTATTGGTGTCGTCGCCACCGATGGTGTGCAGGACATCAACGCCGTCGGTGCGCAGCTGCTCGGCAGCCTTCTGCAGCGGATCCTCATCCTCGGCGACGAGGCCGCGCTCGACCAGGTTCTTCTTGTTCGTCAGCTTGACGCGGGAGTTACCGATCGGGGAGCCGCCGTAGCGGTGGAGGACGGCAGCGTGCTTACGAGCCTCCTCATCCACCAGCACGTAGTTGCCGGTGAGCAGGCCGTGGTAGCCATTCTGGTAAGCGATGATCTCAACGGAGGGATCAATTTCGTTGTAGCGCTCGATGAGTCCACCGACAGCGGAGGACAGGCACGGGGCGAAGCCACCTGCGGTCAGCAGGGCAACACGACGGACCGACATGAATGTCACCTTTCTCAGGTTGGTTAGGTACGGCCCCGCGCAGATAGACGAGCCGCGACACCCCGGCTGCCCGATGGGGCTGCCTAGTGCATGGACCCGCGCGTGAGCAGGGCACAGTTCATTCTACCTGGCCCGTGTCACGTTTCGCCAAGGACGCCCGTCCCACGGAACGATGCTGAAGCATCGTCCCGCGAGAGGCGATTACTTGGAGGAATCCTCCTTGTTCTCCTCCTCCGACGGTTCTTCTTCGGGAGCGGTCGGCACGGGCACATCGGGAGCCGTGCGTCCGCCCGGGGCGGTGCGGCCGTTGGAGGGAACCGGCCCCTCGAACGCGCCCTCGGCTGCCAGCTGGGCCTTAACATCCGCGGCGTACAGGTCGACGTACTCCTGGCCGGACAGCAGCATCAGGTTGTACATGATTTCATCGGTGATGGCGCGCAGCACGTAGCGGTCCTTGTGCAGGCCCTTGTAGCGCGAGAAATCGAGGGGTTCACCGATGACCATTCCGATGTTGGTGCGCGAGGGGATCCTCTGGCCGATCGGCTGGGCAGCGTGCGTGCCGATCATGGCAACGGGGATGACGGGCGCGCCAGACAGGAGGGCCAGGCGGGCAACGCCGGTCTTGCCACGGTAGAGGCGACCGTCGGGGCTACGCGTACCCTCGGGGTAGATACCGAAAAGCTCACCCGAGCGCAGGCGCTTGAGTCCGGCGTTGAGCGCAGCCTCGGAGGCGCGTCCACCGGTGCGATCCACGGGGATGGTGCCGACCGCACGCATGAACTCCTTGGTCATCCAGCCCTTCACACCGGTGCCGGTGAAGTAGTCTGCCTTGCCCATGAAGACGACTTCGCGGTCAAGCATCATGGGCAAGAACACGGAGTCCCACACGGCATTGTGGTTGGAGGCCAGGATGGCGGGTCCCTCGGCGGGGACGTTTTCCTTGCCTCGAATCCACGGGTGATACGCAGCCTTCAGAACGGGACTGCCGGTCGCTTTGAGTGCCTGGTAGAACGCCACTGTGACTCCTCAATTGTCAGCGGGCGCGCGGGCGCGCGTTCGAATTAGTATCAACTCTATGACGAAAGAGACTCACGTGCGCAATTGTTCAGGAAGCATCGCGCCCGTGGGGTCGGACAAACGCTATGCTCGCGAGCTTGTTTCTGACACATTGTCTCGTAGTGCGAGACCGGAGGTTCAGCTGAGCCTCGACGCTGTGGGTACCCCGGCCTCGGACGGACACTGGGTGGTCGTCGACCTGGAGACGACAGGCCTGGGCGGCGAAGCTGAGATCACGGAAATTGGCGCGGTGCGCGTGCGAGGCGGTCGTCTTGCCGACGAGTTCTCCTCACTCGCGCGTCCCTGCGCGCCAATTCCCCCGTTCATTACCTCCCTGACAGGCATCACTCCCGCGATGGTCGCCGATGCGGATCCTATCGGACCGGTGTTGGAACGCTTTCTTGAGTGGTCGGGGCTGGAGGGTGAGGATGCGCCTGTGCTCGTCGCTCACAACGCGTCCTTCGACGTCGGGTTCCTGCGCCGAGCGGCGCGCGCGTCGGGGTGTCCCTGGCCGAAGATCCGGGTTGTGGACACGCTCGGCTTGGCGCGCTTAGCACTGCCCCGTCCGCTCGTGCGCAACCACAAGCTGGGAACCATCGCCTCGTACTTTGGAACCGCGACAGTCCCGGAGCACCGCGCGCTCGGGGATGCACGCGCGACGGCCGAGGTGTTGCTCGGCTTCGTGGACCTCCTGGCCTCGGCGGGCGTCACCGACGTGGAGGACCTGCTGGTCCTCAGCGATGCAGCTCCCTCCCGCCGCCCCGCCACGCCGTCCTTCGTCGCCGAGCTGCCGAGCGCTCCGGGTGTCTATCACTTCGTCGACGTCTCGGGGGATGCGCTCTACGTCGGGTCGGCCTCGTCCCTGCGCTCGCGCGTGGGCAGCTACTACACGCGCGCGGAGAAGCGCCCGAAGGTCCAGCGCATGGTGTCCCTGGCGACCGGGGTGCGTTCTTTTCCCACTACCTCCGTGCTGGAGGCGCGCGTGCGGGAGCTGCGCGACATCGCGGCACTGGCACCGCCATACAACTCAGCATCGCGCAGGCAAGCCAATCAGCACTGGGTCGTGCGCGAAGCAGATCGTGCCGTCGTGGTCCCCCGCGTCGGCCTCTCTGACCTACCCCGGGCACTCGGCCCCTTCGGCACGCGTGCGCACGCTTCACGGGCGGCGAGCGCGATCATGCGGGCGCTGTCCGAGAGCGAAGACGCGCAGGCCCCCTCCTTCATCGACGAGGCCGTAGCCGCTTCGTCGCTCGCCGTTCCCGAGGCCCTCACCGCGGTCATGACGCGCCTTGGTGCCCAGGGCCTCTTCGAGTCGGCAGCCCGCGCGCGCGACGAGCTCGGCGCCTACATGGCGGGCGTTGAACGCGCGACGATGCGCCCGATCCTGGCGGCACCGCGCATCGTGTGGGGCGCGCGACGAGACGCGGGTGAACCCGGATGGGTCATGCATGCAGCGTCCTATGGGCGCTACATCAATTCGGTCGTGGTGCCGCCCCACACCGACCCTGGTGCATGGATCGAGGTCCTGACATCGACGCCTGTGCTCGAAGTCGATGGACTCGCGGCACAGGCAGCATCATGGTCGGAGAGCTCGCTCATCTGCGCCCAGCTGAGCGAGCCGGGCACGCGCCTCATCGCGTGGGAATCCCCCCTGCCGTGGGCGGCACCGATGCTCAGTCCCCTACGCGACGGGCGGCTGCGTGAACTCCTCGCTCACGCAACCGCCCATCCGCACGAACGCTCGCGCGCGTAGGCGCGAACAGGCTGTTAGGCGTTGGACGCGGCCACCCAGCGCTCAACCAGGCGTGCTCCGACACCGTCCGCGAGAGCGGCAAGGCCGCGATCAACCGCGACGCGCATGCGCTCTTCGAAGTCGGCGGGACTGACCGGGTTGTCCAGGCCCTCCCAAGCCAGGATGCCCGCACCAACGTTGAGGGCGACGGCGTCGCGCACGGCATCTGCTCCACCACCCGAGAGGACCTCGCGGGCCACGGCAGCATTCTCAATGGCTTCGCCACCGGCCAGGTCCTCGATGGCCGCCGACGCCATGCCGAGAGCGTCACGAGCGTCGAAAGCAACCTCGCTGACGTGACCGCCGTTCACGATCCACACCTGGTTCGTATCAGTTGTCGTCAGCTCGTCAAGTCCCGTGGTCGCGCCGCGGAAGACAAGGGCGGACAGACCGCGCGACGCGTAGACCCCCGCCATGAGGCGCGCGTTTTCTTCCTTGGCTGCCCCGATTGCGCAGGCTTGCACCTTCGCGGGGTTCGTCAGCGGACCAAGCACGTTGAAAGCTGTGGGGAAGCCGAGCGCGCGGCGCACCGGGGCGGCGAAGCGCATCGACGGGTGCATCTTGTTAGCAAAAAGGAACGCAATGCCGACCTCATCGAAAATGGAGCGCAGCTGATCGACCTCGACGTCCAGGTTGACGCCCAGCGCCTCGATCACGTCGGCAGAACCGGACTTTGACGTGGACGCCCGATTACCGTGCTTAACGAGGGGAATGCCCATCGCGGCCAGCACGATCGCGGACATGGTCGAAATGTTGACGGTCTTGTAGCCGTCCCCACCCGTGCCGACGATGTCGAGGGCGCGGCTGGGCAGGTCCACGCGCTGCGCGTGATCCTGCATGCCATCAGCGAGGCCGTGGATCTCCTCGACCGTGGCTCCCTTGATCGCCATGGCAGTCAGGAAGGAGGCGAGGCATGCTTCACCCAGTTCGCCGCTCATCACCTGGTCCATGAGCCAGTAGGACTGGTCGTAGTCCAGCGCCTCACCGGCGATGAGGGAAGCGATGATCGGACCCCATTCGCGCCGGCTCATCGAGCCGCCCTACGCAAGACCTCGGCGACAGTTTCCTGAAGGACGATCGGGTCAATCGGGTCGGAAACCGTGGCGGTGGCACCGGCCCAGGTGGCCAGCCACTCGTCCTGGGGGCGCGCCGTCAGGAAAATGATCGGGGGAACACCGTCACGGGTCTCCTGGAGATCCTGGGCGACGGACATGCCGCCCTCCTTCTTCGACTCGGCGTCGAGGACGAGCAACGCAAAATCCTGCTGGTCGAAGGCGTCGCGCACGCCGAAGCCAGTGGCAGCCTCCATCCATTCAATGCGGGGCGTGTCCTTAGACGCGCGCAGACCGATGCCGTTAATGACGGCGGCGCGCTTGTCCTTATCGTCGCTGAAAACCAAGATTCGAACGGTTTCGTCGCTCATGGAAGCTCTCCTTGCGTGTGTGGCGTAAATAGACGCGTTGGCCACATTCTAACGGGTTGCGGGCGGCTCCCCCACTGGGAGCCGCCCGCAACCGTTGACTGGAATCAAGTCGGAGTCAATTACTCCATCGAGGACACGCCGACGATATCGACGATCATGACGCTCGCCTGAGCCGAAGCGCCCGACTGCCCGTTCGTGCTGGGAATGGGGGTGACCAAGAGGAGACGGGAACCAACCGTGTACCCGGCCAGACCGGCATCGGTCACGGGAGCTTCTTCAACCGCCTGCGCCCAGGTCGACTCAGTCTGTCCCTGCGCTCCGAATCCACCAGCGACCGCCTTGTACAGGAACGTCTGGCCATTCGCCAGCTCCTCGCCACTTCCCTTGTAGACCGTGTAGATCTTGCGTTCGGTCGGGACGCTCTGAGACTCGTCAATCGTGAGGGTGGGCTCGACGCCCGCGTCACCGGACACGGTGATACCGGCAGGCAGTTCCTCGCCGGTCGCAGTCGCGCCGGTCAGGACAGATGCATCGGCGATCTTCTGAGTGCTCGCTGCCAGGATGTCAACCACGAACACCAGCGTGGAGTTCGCCGGGATCGAGGCGTTTGCCTGGGAACCGTAGCCGAGCGAGGAAGGAATAACCAGCTCGACGCGATCACCGACGTGCGTGTGTGCCAAGCCGTAGCCCCATCCCTTGACGACCTTACTGAGGGGGAACTCGATCGGCTGGCCCTTCGTGTAGGAGGAATCGAAGACGGTGCCGTTCCACAGCGCGCCAACGTAGTTGACCTTCACCGTCGCACCGGGGCACACGAGCGCACCATCACCCTGCTTGAGGGTCTTCACCAGGACCTTGTCGGTGGGTTCAGAACCCGTTCCCGCGGCGATGACGGGGGTGTCGTCGCCCGTGACACCGGGGAAAGACCCCTTTCCGGAGCGGTCAACGAACTTCTGCTGGTCCGCGGAATCGTCGGTCGCGCACGCGGAGTAGTCGATCTCGCTTGCCGAGACGGCGGGAGACGCGGACGACGTCGTGTTGGACGAGGAGGTCAGGTCGGTGCAGGCGGAGAGGCCAAGTGCGAGGGCAACAGCGCCAGCGAGGGCGCCGAAGCGGCGCAGGGAGGACATCATGGGTGGGAGTCTCTTTCGGCTCAGTGGAAGGATTCGCCGCAGGCACAGGTGTTCTGGGCATTCGGGTTGTCGATCGTGAAGCCCTGACGCTCGATGGTGTCAGCGAAGTCAATCGTGGCACCGCTCAGGTAGGGCACGCTCATGCGGTCGACGACGACCTCGACGCCGTCGAAGGAACGGATAGCGTCCCCGTCGAGCATGCGGTCATCGAAGTAGAGCTGGTAGATCAGGCCCGAGCAGCCACCGGGCTGCACGGCGATACGCAGGCGCAGGTCGTCGCGACCCTCCTGCTCGAGGAGGCTCTTCACCTTCGCGGCAGCGACGTCGGTGAGGGTGACCTCGTGGGTGGGAGCCTGAGTTGCGGACTCGGACATGGTGCTCCTTATCGTGCTGAATAGACGTATGCGTTTGACACAGTACTCCCCTGGCTGCGCCCCGCGCGAGAGGTGGAATGCGCGCTTAGCGTAACCACGTGCGCGCAATGCGCCTCCCGGCCTCGCGAAGGGCGACGCGCGCCTCCGTCTCGAAGACGCCGTGAAGTCCCCATTCAGCGCGCTCCACATGGGACAGGCTGGAACGGACGGTGCAGCCGACGACCGGAAGTGCGTGCGCTCCAGCAGCTTTCGTCAGCGAGTCGAGCGTGGACGTAGCCAGCAGCGGCGAGGCCAACTCCGGTTCTGCCACAATCACCAGATCGGCGGACTCTAGCGCTTTATCGAGGATGAGGAGGTCATCGAGCAAGGCTCCCGTGGGAACGATGCGCCCGCCGCTGGCGGCGATGATCGCGCCCACGCCGCCCCCCGCTCCAGATCCATAGCCGCGCGCAGGATGACCGACGGAACTCTCAATCAACTGGCAACGCCCCAGCGGCCGGTGCGCGAAGGCCTGCGTCAGCAACCCCGTGAGCGCTGTGTTCTGTTCCTCAATGGGGGTGAGGTCGGGGTCGACCGCGAGCACCGAGTCGAGGCCCAACAGGGGCCGAGGTGTTGAGGCGGCGCACACGAGGTCGGTGCCGCTGGCCGCAACCAGTTCCTCGGCGCGCGTCAGGGCAGCGGGCAGCGCGTCGCCGCTCACCTCGGAGTCGGCCACGCCGAGCAGGCCCGCCAGGAAGCCGAGTCCGCAGTCAGGAGAGGCGTTGTGGCCGCCTTCGACGACGATCCGCGACTCCCCCAGCGCCGTCGCCACGAGCTCGCCAGCCTCACGGGTCGAGGCCACGTCGGTGGGGACGCGCACGAACGAGGCCTGGGAGCGCGAGGCGGCCACGGCCTCGTCGAAGGTGGGTCCGGCACCGAACGGAAGGATCGCCGACTCCGCGTCCGCGCAGCCGGCGAGAACACCCTGGCCGATCTCCCCCAACGCGACGCCGGTCGGCAGGAAGGGACGCGCCCCATCCCACCGACCGGCTACGACAACTCGCCTCACAGGGAGGCCATGCGGGTCAGCAGCAGCGCCTCGGCGAGGATCGCGGCCTTCAGATCCGGGATCGACTGCGACTCGTCCTCGGAATGCGCGTTCGTCAGCGGATCCTCAACGCCCGTGACAACGACCTGCGCGCCCGGGAAGATACGCTGGAAGTCCGAAATGAACGGGATCGAACCGCCCACGCCAATGTTGACGGAGGGCACACCCCACGCCTCGGTCAGACACTCGTGCAGAGTCTTCGTGACCGGAGAGTCCATGTCCGCCTGGTAGCCGGCACCTGCGTCCTCGCTGGTCACCTCGACGCGCGCACCGAAGGGAACGTGGGAGAGCAGGAAGTCGGCCAGCTTGGCCTGCGCCTGCGCGGGATCCACGCCCGGCACCGTGCGCATCGACAGACGGAAGCGCGTATGCGGGGCAATCGTATTTGACGCGTTAGAGACGGGGCGAGCATCGAAACCGATGACGGAGATCGACGGCTTCGTCCACATGCGGGCCGCGATATCACCGGAACCGGCCAGCTGCAGGCCCTCGACCATTCCCGCTGCCTCGCGTAGCTCCTTCTCCGGCCAATCAACATCCGCGTGATCCGAGCCACCCAGACCCGGCACCGCAACGTCGCCCTTTTCATCAAAGAGAGACGCAATCAGCATCGATGAAATCGCGACCGAATCGAGCAGGGGGCCACCAAAGGCACCCGAGTGAACCGCGTGATCCGCGACCGTGACGTCAACCGTCACGATAGCGTTACCGCGCAGCGTCGACGTGACGGCGGGTTCGCCCGGCTTCCAATTCGACGAGTCCGTCACGACGATGACGTCAGCGGCGAGTTCATCCTTGTGAGCATCCAGGAAGGCAGTGAACGACGGAGAACCGATCTCCTCCTCACCCTCGATGAAGACAACAACGTTGACGGGCAGGTCCGCGCCGAGGATGGACAGCGAACCCAAGTGGACGGTCACGCCAGCGCCATCGTCAGAGGAGCCGCGCCCGTAAATACGGTCGCCGCGCACCTCAGCTTTGTAGGGATCCATGCTCCAACGGCTCAGCTCACCCACCGGCTGCACGTCGTGGTGGGCGTACAGGAGGACGGTCGGTGCTCCCTCAATGTGGGGCGTGTGGGCGACAACGGCGGGCTTGCCCTCCGTGCCATCCTCGGCCGTCTCGCGCAGGACCTTCGCAGCCAGTCCCAGAGCCTCAAAACGCTCCCTCAGATGCTCGGCACTGCGCTCCAGGTCAGCCGCGTGAGCCGGGTCCGACGACACCGACGGAATAGCGACCAGCTGCGTGAGCTCCTCCAGGAGAAACGGGAAAGCAGCCTCGAGGCGCTCCCTTAAAACGGACGTCGACAATTCATGTGAAGTTTCAGCCATACGCCCAGGGTAGACCATGACAGTGCACGGCGGGGGGCCTATCGGCTAGCCTTGGAGCGTGTTTGGACAAAACAAAAACAACAGCGACGAGACCTCGACGACCGTCGAACCCGTCTCGACCACGCCCGGCGGCAAAAAAGGTCGCCCCACGCCGAAGCGCAAGCAGGCCGAGGCCGCCCGCCTTCACCCCCTCGTACCCGCCGACCGCAAGGAAGCAAAGCGGGCAGCGAGGGCAGCGCGCAACGCCCGATGGGAAGCCGAACAGCGCGCCCTGGTAACGGGTGATGAGAAGCATCTGCCCGCGCGCGACAAGGGAAGCGCACGCCGCTTTGTGCGCGACTACGTCGATGCCCGTTACTCGTTCTCCGAGTGGGTTCTCCTCGTCATGATGGCCTCCATCATCCTCATCATGATCCTCTCGCTCTTTGGCAACACAATCCCCGAGCAGACGCAGGTCTACATCCTCTACGGCTCCACGATCCTCATGTACGGTGCCTTCATCGTCACCGGCGTCGAGGCCATGCTCGTGTGGCGTAAGATCAAGGCCGCCTTCACGCAGGGCTATCCCCGCGACGAGATCCCGCGCGGCACCGGCTACTACACCTTCTCGCGCATGATCATGCCGCGCCGCTGGCGCTCCCCGCGCCCCCAGGTAGCACGCGGAGAGTTCCCCAAGTAACCCCCACGGCATTCTCACTCGCGGCCCCACACCCATCCACAGGGTGCGGGGCCGTGAGTGTTATTTCCACAGGCCTGCCACGTGTCGCCCCGCTATCCACAGGGTGGCGCACGCGGCTGGAGTTGAGCGGGTCCAGGGCGCGATCCTGACATACATGCGGCACCAACGCCGCCTCTACCGGAAGGACACCGCCATGCGCGTCTCACTCACGCTCACCGCCACCTCGCAGGTCCACATCGATGACGAGGACACATCGGTGACGCTCCACGCTACCCCCACCGGCGAGGCCACCACGGCCTCGACCGTTCCCATCCCCACAGACGACCTGACCGATTGGGTCCCCGACTCCGCGCAGGACACCACGGCCTCGGTGCAAACGGAACCCGGCGTCGAATCTCCGTATGAGGACCCCACCGAGGAGGGACCGGTGCGCGAGGGCATGTACGGGCCCATGCACTGGCTCGACGACCGCCACGTAACGGCGTTACTCGCTCCCTACATCTGCGACGGATGGGACACAGGCGACTACGCGCGCTTCGCTGATCTGTCGGGCGAGGAGGCACGTAGGCTGCGCACGCTCCTACCTCCGCTCGCACGCGATGACCGACAGAACAACGCGCCGCGCATCTCCGACCTGCTGCGCGCTGCCACCCGAATCGACGGTCTCACGCTCGAAGGATATGTCATCCGTGCTCCCCGCTGGGACGAGCGCGTCAGCATCGACACCGTATGCGTCCCCGAGTCCGCGATCATCGCACACACCGGACGCCCCATTGACGACGCCTCTGTCCGGCGTACGAACACTGGCTGACCCTCGCTCAGGTCCTCGGGCTGGGAGCAGACGCCGTCCCTCCCGACGAGATGCGATTCCTCGTGCGAGATTCATCATCCACGCGCTGGTGGTGGGCATGGTGGGACTAATCAACTACCCTTGGAACTATGATCCGACGCGCGTACAACTGGACCTTCCGACACTTCATTTCGCGTTCTGACCCGGAGCAGGCACACCACCTGGGCCTGGGTGCGATCTCCCTCGCAGGGCGCTGCGCTCTCACGCGGGGACTCATGCGGGCCACCCTGGGCTACATGGACCCCCTGCGTCGACCGACCCGCATCGTCGGCGGTGTCGAGGTCCCGCTCATGCTGGGCCACCGCGAGCTGCCCTCGCGCCTCGGCCTGGCGGCCGGCATGGACAAGGACGCCGAAGCCGTCCTGGGCATGAGCGCCCTGGGCTACGCCTTCGTCGAGATCGGCACCGTGACGCCGCGCCCGCAGCCGGGCAACGAAGCACCACGCCTCTGGCGCCTCATGGAGGACCGAGGCCTGCGCAACCGCATGGGATTCAACAACGTGGGCGCGGATGCGGCCGCCGAGAAGTTGCGCGAGCTGCGCTCCACCCACGCGGGCCGCTCCGCCATCGTGGGTGCGAACATCGGCAAGAACAAGGTGACTCCCGAGGCCGACGCCCCCGCCGACTACGAGTACTGCGCGAAGACGCTCGCCCGATGGGTCGACTTCGTCGTCGTCAACGTCTCCTCACCTAACACACCCGGCCTGCGTGACCTGCAGTCGGTCGACCAACTGCGCCCGATTCTCCAGGCCGCACGCCGCGGCTGCGAGGCCGGCGCACCGGACCGCGTCATGCCCCTCTTCGTCAAGATCGCGCCCGACCTGGCCGACGAGGACATCGTCGCCGTCGTCGAGCTGACGAAGGAACTGGGCTTGGCGGGCGTTGTGGCCACGAACACGACGATCAACCACGACCTGGGCGAGGGCGGTGTCTCCGGCGCACCCCTGCTGCCCCGCGCACTCGAGGTGGTGTCCCTGGTGGCGCGCCACCTCGACGACGAACAGATCCTCATCGGTACGGGTGGCATCTCCTCCCCCGAGGACGCACTGCGCATGATCGGCGCGGGTGCCGACCTGGTCGAGGCCTTCTCCGCCTTCATCTTCGAGGGTCCTTCCTGGCCGGGTGAGGTCTCTCGCGCCCTCCAGCGCGCCTGAGGACGCCATGATCATCGAACTGACCAGCGCCGATCTGTCTGCGGATCCGCGCCTGGACGACTACACGCGCCTCAAAGACGTCAAACTACGGTCGAAGATCGAGCCGGAACGCGGCCTGTACATGGCCGAATCCGCCAACGTCATCGAACGGGCCATCCGGGCGGGGCACCGGCCCCGATCCTTCCTGATGTCGGCACGGTGGTTGGAATCCCTGACGCCACTCATCGAACGCGCCACGGGATCCGGCGACGGCGCTGACGTCCCGGTCTTTGTGGCCGAGGAAGACGTCCTGGAGCACACGACAGGCTTCCATCTGCACCGCGGCGCTCTGGCCGCCATGCAACGCCCCCTACTTCCCTCCCTTCAGGAGCTGCTGGCCACTGCCCGAGATGGCGCACCCGCACGACGCGTCGTCGTCCTGGAAAACCTGGTCGACCACACGAACGTGGGCGCGGCCTTCCGCAGCGCAGCAGCGCTCGGCGTGGACGCCGTCCTCGTGACCCCGCAGTGCGCGGACCCTCTCTACCGGCGATCCGTGCGCGTCTCGATGGGCACCGTTTTCCAGGTGCCGTGGACTCGCCTGGAATCCTGGCCCGGCGGTATCAAGGCGCTGCAAGAGGCTGGCTTCACCGTCGCCTCCCTCGCTCTGTCGGATGATTCCGTCTCCCTCGACGACTTCGCAGCGCTGCCCGCCCTCCAAAGGCCGGGCGCGCGCCTTGCGATGGTCATGGGAACCGAGGGCGACGGGCTGAGCAGGCGCACCATCGCCGCCTCCGACTACACCGTCAAGATCCCCATGGACCACGGGGTCGACTCACTCAACGTCGCGGCCGCCTCCGCCGTCGTCTTCTGGGCAACTCGCGGGATTGGGGCCTAGGCAACCAACCGCACTCGCCCAGCGACGTACAACGAAACGAGGCCGGAGCTGGACACCCAGCCCCGGCCTCGTACCGTAGTCGTCTCTGCGTCAGCTCAGGGAGTCAACGAGTTCGCGGATAACCTCGACGCACTCTTCCCAACCCGACACGCCGCGCGTCGCGTAGCCGGCGGCCTTGACGGGGTAGTCGTTGCCCTCGGGATCCAGGCGGTCGCCGATGAAGAGCATCTCGGAGGCCGGAATCCCCGTCTCCTCAACGAGCTTGCCCATGCCGTAGGCCTTGTCGATGCCACGCGTCGTAATGTCGACCGAAGTCGAGCCACCGCCACGCACATCCAGCTCCGGCACATCGGGCTGCACCGCATCACGCAGAGCAGCCTTCTTGGTCCCATCCGGGTCCCACGCGCGCTTCGCGTCGAGGGGTGCCTCCTGCCCGAGCGCCGAGAAGGTGATCTGAGAGCCGCGGTCCTCGATAATGTTGCCCCACGGGTTCTCCTCCCACAGGCCAAGCTCGCGGGCATGGCACTCCAGGGATTCGATGACGCGGGCGGCCACCTCAGGATCCAGGTCGTGCGCGTAACGCTCGACCCACTGCCCACCCTCGAAGCGGTAGTAGCGAGTGCCGCAGGTCGGCATCAGGTGCAAACGCGAGAGTTCCTCGTCGGAGGCGTGCAGGTTGTCGAGCACCTGCGTGCGGAACTGCCCCATCTGGCCACCGGAGATGATGCACACCTCCACGTGATCCAGCAGCGAGCGCAGCGCCACGTCCATCTGGGGTGGCAGCGGCGACTTCGAGGGGGCCAGCGTGTCATCGAGATCAAAGGCAACGAGCTTCACGATTGACACCCTACCGGCTAGTGGCCTGGTCGGCATCGATAGCGCGCTGAGCAGCTTCAGTTTCCTCGTCCGTGGGGACGGGGAGGATCTGCAGCATGACGACGGAAGCGACGAGGCCACCCCACACGAGCAGGATCGTCAGAATCATCAGGGCGATAGCGGGAGCGGTCACTTGGCACTTCCTTCGGTCGAAGCGGTTTCCTCGGCGTCATCCGCGAGGATCTTTGCGACCGTCGCATGGGTATCCACCGGGCGGTGCTTCCACGGGATCAGGGTGAAAATCAGTGCGGCAATCACGGCAACCGCGACGGAACCCCAGCCGAAGATGAGTACGTAGCCGCTCGGATACTTCCCGTAACCGTGCGTCAGCAAGTCGACGATGGACATCGCCATCATGATGAAGAGGACGAGTGGGATGACGATCCCGACGAGGGACTCCCAGAGCTTGGGAACCTTCACGCTGGACACCGAGTTCAGGTGGGCGCGCAGCACTCCGAGGCGAGGGCCGGCGACAGCGCACAGGACGGCGAACATGATCGCCGAGGAGACCACACCAACCGAGTTGATGAAGTTGTCGACGATGTCGAGGTTGTTCAGACCCGAGCGGGTGCCGAAGAGCACCAGGGAGATAACGGTCGCGGGAACACCAAGAACCAGCGCCGAGCGGGCGGGCGACCAGCCGAACTTGTCCTGGAGGCCGCCGGAGACGACCTGGAGGAGGGAGAGCAGCGAAGTGACGCCCGCCAGGACCAGGGAAGAGAAGAAGAGGACGCCGAAGAGGGGACCGCCGGGCATCATCGAAATGATCTTCGGGAAGGTCACGAAGGACAGGATCGGACCGGTCAGGCCCTCGACCTCGGACACGCTCACGCCACCCTGGTGGGCCATGAACCCGACGGCGGAGAACACGCCGATGCCAGCGAGGATCTCGAAGGACGAGTTCGCAAAGCCGGCGACGAGCGCTGTACCGGTCAAGTTCGACTTGCGCTGGAGGTAGGAAGCGTAGGTCAGCATGATGCCAAAGCCCACGGACAGCGAGTAGAAGATCTGCGCGAAGGCGGCCAGCCACACCTTGGGGTCGACGAGCGCGCCCCAGTTCGGGGTGAAGAAGGCGTTGAGGCCCTCGACGGCGCCGGGAAGGAAGAGGGCGCGAACGACGAGCGCGAGGAACAAGATGACGAGGAGGGGCAGGAAGATCTTGTTCGCCGCTTCGACGCCCTTGGACAGGCCGCGTCCGATCACAAAGAGAACGAGAATCCACACGAGGGCGAGGGGGATCATGACCGACCAGGCGGGAGCCCAGGAGAACGTGTCGCCGGGGACAACCTGCAGGAAGGAGTCGGTGAAGAAGCTCGTCGGGTCATCGCCCCAAGCCGCGTTGACGGAGTAAATCGTGTACTGCACGCCCCAGGCGAGGACCGCGCCGTAGTAAACCATGATGACGAAGCAGACGAATGTCTGGAACCAGCCGATGAATTCGCCGCCGCCCAGGATCTTGCGCAACGCCCACGGCGGGGAGCCGCGGAACTTGTGTCCGACTGCGTAGTCGAGCCAGAGCATGGGGATACCGACGAAGATCAGTGCGACCAGGTACGGAACCAGGAAGGCGCCGCCGCCGTTGGAGTAGGAGACTCCGGGGAAACGCCAGATGTTGCCCAGGCCGATGGCCGAGCCGATGGCCGCCAGTAGGAAGCCAGTCTGGCCGCTCCACGAGTCGCGCGCGCGGGGCGCGGGGCGGGATGCGGAGGATGACATGAATCGTGTTCCTTGGATTCGTTTGATTTTGGGATAATGCTCAGTCAGACTATGGCCGTTACACGAGGATGTCAGCTACAGTCCACGATATAGACCGTGCTTTTGACCTCTTTTTGACGAGGCCATGGCTGGTTTGTGGGTCAGTGCTGAATTGCGCCGGGCACCGTCGGGTTTGTTAAGCCACCAGTCCGAGGCCGTGGAAAAGCGCCGCAATGCCCACGACAACGGGCAGGGAGGCGAAGGTTGTCACGAGGACAGTTCCCTGCGCGATGCGCTCCCCTGCCTTCGCCCGAGTGGCCGCGATATAGGCGTTCTGCGCGGCTGGCAGGGCAGCCATGATGGTCACCGACATGAGGGCCGGACCCGCCAGCCCGAGCAGCACTCCGACGCCGCACGCGATCATGGGTTGCACGATCAGCTTGCCGATAATGGCCGAGGCGACGGCAGGGATGCCTGCTTCACCGGACGCCGAGCGACGATCAACGAGGGACGCACCGAAGGATAAGAGGATCATCGGGGGCGCGGCTGAACCCAGCATGGACGTCGACACATCGAGGAGCGTCGGCATCGGCCACCCCGCCGCGGAGAACAGGAAGCCACACGCCGCTGCGATGACCATGGGATTGCGCACCACGACCTTCGCAACACCAAGCACCGACGGGCGCTGCCCCGATCCAACCAGATCAGCCAGGACGAAAAACATCGGGGTGAAGAAACCCAGCTGGAACACCAGGATGGGAACAACAGCGGAGGCGTCGTTCAAGACGTAGACGGCGATCGGGATGCCGATGTAGGCCCCGTTGTTCAGGGACGAGGCCATGGCCCCCAGAGCGGTCTCCCCGCGCGACAGGCGCAGAAACAGGCGTGCGACAAGCACGAAGAGCAGTGCGGTGCCGACGCCCGACGCGGCGGCCACGGCGAGCGGAGCGCCAAAAACTCCGGACGTGCCGGTCGAGACAATCGCGTGGAACAGCATCGCTGGACTGGCCACCCAATACGTTGCCGATGCGAGGGAACCAGCGGCATCAGGGCCGAGTGCACCCCCTCGGCGAGCAATCCAGCCGACGCCGATGATGAGAGCGATCGACAGGACTGACCAGACGATCGATACCATGCGAATAGGAAACCCGTCAGCGCCAGGCGGCCACGGCCTCGTCGACCTTCGTCAGGGCCGAGGCGATCGCCATGTGCATGTCCAGGTACTGGTAGGAGCCCAGGCGTCCGCCGAAGAGAACGTCCTTCTCCCCCGCGCTCATCTCCCGGTAAGCCGCGAGCGTCGAGCGGTCCGACGGCGAGGCGATCGGGTAGTAGGGCTCGTCCCCGGGGCGCGCGAATCGCGAGTACTCGCGCTGAATGATCGTATTGGTCGCACCGCGTCGATCCCTCTCGGGGTGCAGATGCGCGAACTCGTGGATGCGCGTGAAGGGTACGTCGCGGTCCGAGTAGTTCATGACCGAGCAACCCTGGTAGTCGGGAAAGTCCACGACCTCGGTCTCAAATCGAGGGTGCGCCAGCCAAGCTCGCCGGCCTCGTAGTCGAAGTAGCGGTCGATCGCGCCCGTGTAGACGACAGGCACCTGGCCAACCGTCGCGGCCTTCGAGAAGGGCGAGGACTCGTCGAAGAAATCCACGCCCGTGTGCACGCTGATGCGCGGGTGGTCAACCATGTTCGCGATCCACGCTCCGTAACCGTTCAGGGGCAGACCCTCGTAGCGGTCCTGGAAGTAGCGATTCTCGTAGGTGAAACGCACGGGCAGGCGCGTGATGATGGAGGCGGCCAGCTCGCGCGGGTCGGTCTGCCACTGCTTGGCCGTGTATCCGGCGATAAATGCGTCGTAGAGCGGGCGACCGATCAGGCTGATCGCTTTCTCCTCAAGGTTGCCGGGTTCGCCCGTGATTTCGGCGGCCTGCTGCTCGATGAGCGCGCGGGCCTCGGTCGGCGAGTAGGCGGCACCGAAGAACTGGTTGATCGTGCCCAGGTTGATGGGCAGCGGGTAGACGATGCCCCGGTAGTTGGCGTAGACGCGGTGGCGGTAGTCGTTGAATGCTGTGAAGCGGTTGACGTAGGACCACACGCGTTCGTTCGACGTGTGGAACAAGTGGGTGCCGTAGCGGTGCACCTCGACACCCGTGGCCTCATCGATGGACGAGTAGGCGTTGCCTCCGATGTGGTCGCGGCGCTCGATGACCGTCACGTTCATACCGAATCGCTCCGCGGCCTCGCGGGCGAACGTCAGGCTGAAAAAGCCCGATCCAACAACGAGCAGATCCACGCCGCTCCCCTTTCACTTGGTTAACACCATCGTATCCGCCCAGGCCGGGGGGCGCTGGAACGGGGACGAGGCCGGGGCGCGGACACGCTCCAACAGAGAGGTGACGCCCACCTATTCTTGTTCCGTCTGCTGACATGTCGGGTGGTCCTGCACGCTAACCCGCTGTCCAGGACGTGGGCGACCCCGCCTACGTTCCGGTAAGCGGGTTCAGGTGCGGGACAGAGGGACATGTTAGCGTGTACGTTGAAGTCCTGGGAGAGGCCGGATGTCGCCCACCACTGATTGGTTCCGACGATCCTACTGTCGTCGCCTCCTACCAGCCGTCACTGTCAACGGGAAAGAACGACCAATGATCATTCACACTCAGCGCCTGTGCTTGCGCCCCTGGATCGACGCGGACGCTCCTGCGCTCTTTGAGCTGGCCCGCGATCCCCGCATCGGGATGCTGTGTGGATGGAAGCCCTACGAGCTCATTGACGATGCCCACGAGGCGCTGTCGACCATCCTGGCGGCACCCGACAGCTACGCGGTGACGCTCGGATCGACCAGTGAAATCGTGGGATCGATTGCGCTGCGCATTGACACAGACTCTCCCGAGGCAACCGTCGCTGACATCGGATACTGGATCGGTGTGCCCTACTGGGGCAACGGATACGCAACGGAGGCTGGGAACGCCATCATCGACCGCGCGCGTGAGCTGGGTGTCCAGATGATCGTCCTGAAGTACTTCGATGGAAACGATGCGTCGCGACGCGTCTCAGAAAAGCTCGGCTTTACGTGGCGAAACCGCGAGGAGGGCGTGGAATACCCGCTCATCGGTAAGCGCCTCACCGTCCACTGCACCGAGCTGGCGCTCGCCGCGCACTGACGGCGTTCGTCAGTTGAAGCCGAGGACAGCAGCCGCGACCTTGTAGCCGCAACGCACGACCATCGGGGACGCGTGGCGCACGAGGCCGGCGAGCAGATCCTTGCGCAGACGCTCCGTGGCCTCGGGGTTGATCTGGTCCATGGTTTCCCAGATCTGTTCTTTGAGGGCCAGGTGCTCGGGTGTGCCCGACAGCTGAGCCATGACGGAGCAGACCACGGCGTTGATGCGCAGGTAGTGGACCATATAGCGCCACAGCTTCTCGTCGACGTCGGTACGAGCAGGCAAAGCACGGGTCATGGCCTCGTTGACGCGGGCCAGCTGATCTAGGCGCGTGATCATAACCTTCTCGTTGACGGACTGGTCGTCGCGCCCGATGAAGTAGTGGTAGAGGTCCACGTCCAGGTAGCGGATCGTGGACACGGAGGGCAGCGGAACGAACGAGTAGAGGTAGTCCACGTAGAACGTGTGTTCGGGCATGACCAGGCCGGAGGCTCGCACGACCTCGGTGCGCATGGTCAAGGCGTGCATCATCAGGTACTGGTCGTAGCGGCATCGCCGCAGGTCCGCCCAGCCGAAGGTGCGTCCGCGCGGCAGGACGTTGCGGTAACGGATGACGGCCTTGTGGGCCTTTCCCTGCTTGTCGTAGACGTAGTTGGTGACGAGCAAGTCGAGGTCACGCCCTGCTTCGCGTTCCTCGCGCAAAAGGTCGAGCACAGCGTTCGTGGCGCGACGGTCCAGCCAATCGTCGGAGTCGACAACGCGCACGTGCGTGCCGGTGGCTGCGGCGAGGCCAGCGTTGACGGCACCCCCGTGCCCCTTGTTTTCCTGATGAATGACCTTAACGGAGGGGTACCGAGCGGCCCACTCGTCGGCGATCTGCGCGGTACGGTCCTTCGAACCGTCGTTCACGATGATCGCCTCAAGTTCGTCACCGTATCCGACGAGCGTGGTTAACGCCCGGTCAAGGTAGTCCTCGGAGTTGTAGGCGGGCACGATCACGGTCAGAAGGGGCGTGCTCATGGGATCTCCTCTCGCAGGTCTGGCAGTAGTCTACTGTGCCTGATTCACCTGCGCGCTCTCCTTGAGATCTACCTGTGCGAAAATCGCTGTGACGAGAAGGAAAATACCCCACAAGGACATGGCTACGGCGATGGGCATGGTGGACAGAACGCACGCACTCGCGTACCAGAATGCTATCTTCCTGACCAAGGAGTTCAATGTGACGGTGACGTGATACTGGGCGATGAAGGTGATGGCCTGTGCGGTCACTGTGTGCAGTCGTCACAGGTGCTCCGTCAGTACTTCACCACCTGGGTCAGTATTCTTGTACGGCGTTACCTGACAAGGACGAGGCCGAGGCCTCGTCATCGGGTCTGATCAAGTTCACGCTGGGTCGCCTTGTTGGCACGCGCGTTGGCGCAATAACGGATCGCTAGACGCGTGATACCGCGCCAGAAGTGGCCGTTAATGACCTCCACGGCCGCGTCGATCATGTCGGTGCTCACCGTACCGTTCGTAAACTTGGCGAGCGCCCTCAGCGGCATGTTGAACGCGAAGTGTACGTTAAGGTCCGGATCGCCCTTGGCGTCAGCCTTCGCTTTGTCAGCGTGTAGCTTACGGCCCGCCAATCGGGCAAGCCAGCTCTTGGCACGGATCAGCTCCGACATCAGGTTGGAGGCCGTGATGTCTTCCCTCGGGTGAGCAGTAGGAATGGTGCGCCCCAGCAGGACCGCGAACTCTCCGTTGGTCACGTTCTCGACCTCGGCGCGCAGGTAGTGGCCGAGGGCCGGGTCGATCGGCGAGGGATTCGTCCCGTCAACCTCAAGGGTGGCGCTCAGCGGTGTGTCTTCAACGTTGCACCCCACGTGAATCGTCCAGGTGCCGCCCTCGGTTTCCCATGCTCCGCGTGATGTCTCCCAGTGGCGGAAGGTGTAGCGGTCAAAGGGGATAGTGACGCGCACAGATTCACCGGCTGGAACGGCAACCTTGGTGAACCCCTTAAGTTCGCGCGCAGGACCGAAGACGCCACCCGGGGCGCTCACGTAGAGCTGAACGACCTCGGTGCCGTCGCACATCGAGGTGTTGGCGACCATCAGGGTCGCCCCATCCTGGTCCACAGCGAGATCGGAGTACTCGAAGCGTGAATAGGACAGGCCGTATCCGAAGGGGAAAGCGACGTCTACGCTAGCAGTTGTGAAGTATCGGTAGCCAATAAAGGGATCCTCACGGTAGTAGGACAGAGGACCGGTCGCTGGGTACCACGCAGCGGTCGGATGGTCCTCCAGGGAACGCGCGTAGGTCTCGGCCAGGCGTCCCGAGGGGTTGACGGCACCGGTCAGGACATCCAGCATTGCGCCAGCCCCTCCCTGGCCCCCCAGGTAACCGTTGACAAGCGCGGACACGGAGGACGACCAGGGCATTTCCACACTGGCACCACCCGTCAGAACGACAACGGTACGCGGGTTGGCAGCCACGACTGCCTCAATGAGTCGATCCTGCCCCTCGGGTAGGCGCATGTGGGTCCGGTCCAGTCCCTCCGACTCGGCGAGTTCGTCGAGACCCACGTACACGAGCGCAACGTCGGCGCGCGCCGCGAGCGCCACGGCCTCGGCAATGAGCGCGTCACTCGTGCCACCGTGACGCTCATATCCGGGAGCGTATCCTGTCAGGACCAAGCCTCGGGCGGACTCTCCCCCCGCCTCGAGTAGCTCGCGCGGGGCCTCGAGGCGTGTAGGGTTGACCTGGGAGGAGCCTGCTCCCTGGTAGCGCAGCGTGTCAGCGAGGTCACCGATGAGGGCGACACTGGTGCCGGAACTCAGAGGCAGGGCATCGTCCTCGTTGCGCAGGAGTGTGATCGCTTCGGAGGCGATGCGCGTGGCCAATGCGTGGTGCTCGTCGAGGTCGTAGGGGGTAGGCGCGGGAAGGTCGGCGCTCGCGGCGGCGACGTTCAAGACCTCCTGGGCGCGCGCATACACATCGGATGCCTCCAACGTCCCGGCTTCGGAGGATCGAGTCCTCGGACAAGTACTCAAAGTTGCGTCCACACAGGGGCGAACGCTTGATGTTCAGGCCGGGGCCAAGCAGGACGTTGACTCCGAGTCCGCGCGCCTCCACCCCCAACGCCTCACCCATCTGGCGGGCCAGGTCGGGGTTCCACGTGGCCGCGAGCGCGGAGGCTGTCGGGAAGCAGGTGGCTTTTTCGGAGTCGGCGATGCCGAGGTGGTCGGCGTACGCCGTGGGGGCCGTCGCTCATGACGAAGGAGGGGACGTGTGCTGTGGGGATGGCGCGTGAGTTCCAGGCGCTTGCGCCGGAGAGGAGAGCTGCTGCTTGTAGGAGGGTGAGGTTGCTGGCGTTCGCACGTGCTGTGTGTTGCATCGTTGTGAGTTGTCTTTCGTGCTCCATTGCGGGTGTCGTCGCTGGTTCCAGTGTGGGTTATGTGGGTGGGGTTTTGTCAATCGGATGCGTGATGTGTCGTTTCTTGGGTTTGTTGTGTGGGGTGTCGCTGGTGATGGCTGGGCTACCATGACGTTATGAGCTGTAACGCGGGTGTGATTGGTCGGGACATGGAGGGCGCTGTTCCTCGTGCAGTTTTTGTCGACGTGGACGGGACGCTGTGTGATTCCCGCCAGCGCGTTCCCGGTTCAGCGGTTCGTGCGTTGGCGCGGGTGCGCGAGCGTGGTCACCGTCTGTTTCTCTGTACTGGGCGTTCTGTCCCGGAGATCTATCCGCGTTTCTTTGACCTGGGTTTTGAGGGCATCGTGGGTGGGGCTGGCGGGTATGCGGCGGTGGGCGACACGGTGCTGTTTGATGAGCGCATGCCTGCCGAGCACGTCCGGGTTCTGACTGCTCTGTGGGAGGATTTGGATGCGTTCTACGTGTGGCAGGGGCCTGACCAGATGGGGCTTTCGCGCGGCTATCTGGAGTTTCGTGCCCCGGGCGGGTCCTAACCCTGAGGATTGGGCCGAGTATGCCCAGTCGGTGACGCCCTTTGTCGTTGACGTTGAGGGTGGGTCTTTCACGAAGGTGACGGCCTATGTGCCTCCGGAGAATGCGTCGATGGAGCGTGTGAGTGCGGCGCTGCCCGACGGCTATCGCGCCATCATCGGATCGGTGGGGGCAGCAGGGTATGTTCCCTTCGAGGTTCTCCCGGATCGCTTGTCCAAAGCGGTGGGTATGGAGGCCGTGTGTGAGCACATCGGCGTCCCCATGTCACGTACTGTGGCTATTGGCGACTCTAACAATGATGTCGAGGCCGTGGCACGTGCCGCTGTCGGCGTCAGTATTGGGGACGGGTGCGAGGCCTTGGTTGAGGTTGCCGATATTGTCGCTCCCGCGGTTGGTGCCGACGGCCTTGCCTGGGCTTTGGCCGCCGCTGGGCTCATCGACGGGGCACCCAGCCCGGCCTAGGCCTCGGCGCTGACAGATGGCCGTCACCGTGAGGGCCTGGTTCCACCACCCGCTCACCCGTAACTCGGCGTTCATGCACCTGTGGGCGGGGCAGACCGCTGCGCAGGTTGGCTTCCAGGTGGGGACGCTGGCTACCTCGGCGATCGCGATTAGCGTCCTGCGTGCCAGCGAAACCCAGATCGGTGTGCTCTCTGCCTTGCAGACACTCGCTTTCCTGATCGTCGGTTTGCCTGCGGGTGCCTGGGTGGATGGGTGGCGTAAGCGCCGCGTCATGATCATCGCGGGCCTGGCGCGCATCGGTGCCCTGGTCTCGATTCCCCTGGCCTACGTCTTCGCGACCCTCACGCTGACGCACTTGATGATCGTCGCCGCGCTTCTGGGCCTGTGCACCGTCTTCTTCGATGTTGCCTACCAGTCCTATGTTCCGATCATCGCCTCTCGGCGATATATCGGTGCGGCCAACGGGCGGCTCGAGGCCTCCTACCAGGTGGGGCATGCGGGTGGACCGGGCTTGGGCGGATGGCTTCTCGGGCTGTTCGCCCCTCCTCTCGTCTATCTACTTACTGCCCTCACTTACGTGTTCTCGACCTGGGCGATTTGGTGCATCGCCACCCCGGAGCCTGCGCCTAAGCGCACCGGAGCCACGCTTGTCGCGCAGATCCGCGAGGGGCTAGCCTTCGTACGCGGGCAACGCCTACTCTTTCCGCTCTTTTCCTGCATTGCGGCCGCCGCATTCGCTGCCGTCGGCATCCAGGTTCTCTTGCCCATCCTTGTCCTGCGCACGCTGGACATGAGCGCTACCCAGCTCGGCCTCCTCCTGAGCGTCGGGGCAATCGGCGGGATCCTCGGTGCGCTCACGCGCTCGGCATGGATGAAGCATCTGGGCATCGGGCGCACCATTGTCGTCACAAGCATCATCGGCGTCGCTGTCCTAGCCGCCCAACCCACAGCCGTTCACGCCCCCGCTGCGGCCGCAGCAATCATTGCGGTCTCCGGCATTGTCTCCTCCTATTTCCTCACCATCTACAACGTCACCCAGATGAGCCTGCGTCAGGAGATCTGCCCGCCCCACATGCTCGGACGCATGAACGCGATCTTTCGCTTTGCCGTGTGGGGCGTCATGCCGCTGGGTTCCCTCGCGTCCGGCGTGGCCGCCTCGTGGATGGGGGTCGAGGCCGCCATGTACGTCTTCATTTTTCTGGCGGTCGGAGCCAGCATCGCCATGTGCCTCACCCCCGCGGCTCGAATCCGCGGCACCAGCGCCATCAACACCGTCCCATAATGTGACGCGCTCCCAGGCCCATGGCGTGCCAACGACTCCGCCTCCGCGATACCATAAGTGTGAGGCAAACCGCATGAGCCAAGGAGGACACCATGAGCACCGCAACGACCATCATCGAAGCCCTGGGCGGCTGGGAGAACATCTCCAATCTTGAAGCCTGCATCACGCGCATTCGCTTGGACGCCGCCAACACCGACCTCATTGACGAGGCCAAGCTGCGTGCCGCCGGCGCCTTCGACGTCGTCATCGTGGGCGACGCGGTTCAGGTCGTCATTGGCCCCGATTCCGAGGATCTCGTCGACGACATGCTCGCCAGCCGGTGACACTCTCCGTCTGTGCACCCTTCGCAGCGCACGTCATGCCGCTGAGTGAGGTGCCTGATCCTGTCTTCGCGAGCGGCGTCGTCGGGGGTGGATGCGCGCTCATCCCCGACTCCACCTCGGAATGTTTAACCGTCCACTCCCCCATCAACGGCGTCGTCACCAAGCTCAAGCCGCACGCCGCCATCATCACCTCCACGCAGGGCATATCGATCCTCATCCACCTCGGCATCGACACGGTGAGCCTGCACGGTAAAGGCTTCGCAGCCCTCGTCGACGAGGGGGACGTCGTGGCGGCGGGGGACCCGCTCATCCACTGGGACCTCACCCCCGTGCGCGACGCTAGGCTCTCCCCCTGCGTCCCCATCGTCGTTGTCACTCCGCCGAGTGCCGCCGTCACGCAGGAGGCAACCAGCCCCGACGTATCCGTGCTCGCGCCGCTCTTTTCAACCACGACCAACTAGATCCCCCAACTCGGGAACCACCCCAACGTCATCGCCTCACTCGTACGACGCCCCGCAGCCCTCACGGGCTGCGGGGCATCGTACAATCAAACGGTCGCGCTAGTTGACGGAACCCCTCAGCAAGGAGAACAGCGAGGTCAGACGCTCGTTGGAGGGAAGGTCCTCAATAAAGACCTCCTCACCGTCGGAGTCGCACAGCGGCACGCACCAGTTCGGGTACTGATCCGCGCCCGTGCCCGGCATGTTCTGCGGGCGCACGTCGCCCACCGCGTCTACCAGGGAGGCAACGACGAGCTTGGAGGGAACCTTCGCGACATAGCGGTACAGGCCCTCGACCATGTCACGCTCGCTGGGTTCCGCACCGTCGATACAGCCGTACTCGTGCAGACGCGCCGCGACTTGATCAAGCTCAAGGCGATCCGCCGCACGCACGGTCTCGATGTCGTCAGTCAGCAGACCCAGTTCGCTGCGCAGCGTCGTCTGAATCCCTCGAATGTAGCCGAGCGTCGGAGGCAGGTCGTGGATATTGACCGCAGCCAGCGCGCGGTCGCGGTAGTGCTCAGGACGCAGGGGCCAGCCGCCACCCTCCTTTTCGAACCACACGACGGAGGTACCCAAGACGCCACGGTCGCGCAGGTAATCGCGCACCCACGGCTCCACGACGCCCAGGTCCTCACCGATAACGACGGCACCCGCGCGCTGGGCCTCCAGGAGGATGATGCCCATCATGGCCTCATGGTCGTAGTACACGTAAGTACCTTCGGTCGCTACACAGCCCTCTGGGATCCACCACAGGCGGAACATCCCCAGGATGTGGTCGATACGCACGGCACCGGCATTAGCCAGGGCGGCGCGCACCATGTCGCGCAGCGGCGTGTAGCCAGACTCAGCCAGCGAACGCGGAGACCACGGCGGCTGCGACCAGTTCTGGCCCTGCTGCGAGTACACGTCCGGCGGGGCACCCACGCTCATGCCAGGGGCGAACAGTTCGGGACGGCTCCACTTCTCAGACCCATGACCGTGAACACCCACAGCCAAGTCAGCCATAATGCCGATCTCCATACCGACCTCGCGGGCCACGTCCTGCGCGTGGGCCAGCTGCTCGGACGCAATCCACTGGCACCACTCCCAGAAATCAACGCGGTCGGCCAGCTCAAGGCGCTCGAGTTCAACGCGCGGCGACGAGGAACGCTCAAGGTCCTCGGGCAGCTCCAGCGTGTCCTCACGCTCAACGAGCGCACACCACAGCGCATAGTTAGACAGCTCGGAGCCGCCGTTTTCCACGAAGTGGTCGAACTGCGACTGGCGGTGGTAGGTACGAGGCACGGCGAAAATAATTTCCAGCGCCTTGCGCTTGGCTTCCCAGGCGCGGTCGCGGTCGATCAGATCCTCACGACTGGCGAACTCTCGAGTGACATCACGCAACTGCTCAATGGCCTCACGCGAAGCCTGGGGCAGCGAGGCAAATTCCTCGATGGATTCAGGGCGGATGTAAATCGGGTTCACCCAGCGGCGAGACACCGGCAGGTACGGGGAGGTTTCCAGCGGAGAAACCGGCTGGGACGCGTGGACTGGATTAATGAGAAGGAAGTCCGCCCCCTTGTCCGCGCACACCGCTGCCAGATCTGCCAAGTCGGCCGCGTCGCCGATCCCCCAGGAAGAGGATGAACGCGTCGAATAGAGCTGCGCGTTGACGCCCCACGCGCGGCGAGAGGACTCCAAGATGGGCAGCGACAGCGCATTGGGAACAACAATGAGAGTTGCGGACTCGACATGTCCTCCCTCAACCGTTGCGACGAGGCGGTGCCAACCGATCGGCACCCAGTGCGGCACATCAAAGGTCGCGCGACCCACGAGCTGACCATCGATCAGGCGCGGGGGCACGTAGCGATCAACCTGCTGGCACTGGCCCTTACGACCGTCTTCAAGGACCCACTGAACGTTGACCCACGAGCCGTCCGGTACATGCACCGGGAACAGATAACCGCCGCCCTCACGAGCGACAATCGTCGGAGGCAGAGTCCGACGCCATTCGCGCTCCTCGGTCAGACGCATCGCATGCTCAACGTCTCCCACCGTGGACGATTCGTTCAGGGGAAGACCGAGCGCGCCAAGGACTCTCAGGAGGGTTGGGGCACCAACGCCCACCCAATTCCCGTACCAGTCCCAAAAGCCGGTCGCAACGCCATTCATGTCAGCGACATGGCGCAGCAGGTCAATGTTGTCAGATGCGGGTGAATGAATATCCACGGGAAAAGCTCTCTACGTTGTGGGCCAGGGACACATTTAGTTTATGCGTGCGCCCGCTGTGACAAAGCCTCCACTGGCGTGTCATGGGCCACGGATTCAAGTGAAGCGATCATCGCGCTTGCGACATCGTCGGATGAAGCCCCGCAGACAATTTGAACGATGTCACCGGAGCGCACGACAGCCAAAACGCCGTCCACGCGTAGCGCAGCCTCATCAACTGCGCGCTGAGTTTTTACCTGAACACGGATACGCATTGTGCAGGGTTCGATCTCAACAATGTTGAGGTGTCCACCCAGCGCGTCGATGAGCGCTTGTTCAATCGTCATCGGAGCCCCTTTCGCGCCGCCTGAAGTTTGGGATACGTGTCACATGCTAGATGTGACCTGTGCAAAAGGCAAGTGGGATCCGCTACATGAGCAAATTTCCAACGAAAAGGCATTGACAGAAGCGAGAAACTCTGCATACAGCTACAATTGCGCGCTCCACCGGCCCCAGCCACACATCGGTGACCAGAGAAAATACGATGAACATCGCCGCCGAGAGGCACAAGGGTAGGGGGAGGACCGCCAGGCCCTCCCCCCTACGTATTTATTCAGCGAATCAGTCGCGCGTCAGCTTGCGATGCGTCACGCGGTGCGGGTTTGCAGCAGCCTCACCGAGGCGGGCCACCTTGTTCTTCTCGTACGCCTCGAAGTTGCCCTCGAACCAGTACCAGTTGTCCGGATGCTCCTCGGTCCCCTCCCACGCAAGGATGTGGGTGGCGACGCGGTCGAGGAACCAGCGGTCGTGGGTGACGACGACGGCACAGCCGGGGAATGCGAGCAGCGCATTTTCTAGAGAACCCAAGGTCTCGACGTCCAGGTCGTTGGTCGGCTCGTCCAGCAGGAGCAGGTTGCCACCCTGCTTGAGGGTGAGGGCCAAGTTCAGGCGATTACGCTCGCCACCAGACAGCACGCCGGCAGGCTTCTGCTGATCCGGACCCTTGAAACCAAAGGCGGAGACGTAGGCACGCGAAGGCATCTCGACATTGCCAACCTGGATGAAGTCCAAGCCGTCCGAGACGACCTCCCACAGCGTCTTATCCGGGTCGATACCGGCGCGAGACTGGTCGACGTAGCTGATCTTGACGGTCTCACCGATCGTCAGCTCGCCACCATCAAGGGGTTCGAGACCGACAATCGTCTTGAACAACGTCGTCTTACCAACGCCGTTGGGGCCGATGACGCCGACAATGCCGTTACGCGGCAGCGAGAAGGACAGCCCATTAATCAGGGAACGGTCTCCGAATCCCTTCTGGAGATCCTTGGCCTCGATCACGACGCTGCCCAGACGCGGACCCGGCGGGATCTGGATTTCTTCGAAGTCAAGCTTACGGGTGCGCTCGGCCTCGGCGGCCATCTCCTCGTAGCGAGCCAGACGAGCCTTCGACTTGGCCTGACGCCCCTTCGCATTGGAGCGAACCCACTCGAGTTCTTCCTTCAGGCGCTTGGCCAGCTTGGCGTCCTTCTGCCCCTGAACCTGCAGACGCTTCTCCTTGGTCTCCAGGTAGGTCGAGTAGTTGCCCTCGTAGGGGTAGAGATGACCGCGGTCGACCTCCGCGATCCAGCCGGCGACGTGATCAAGGAAGTAACGGTCGTGGGTGACAGCGATGACGGCACCCGGGTAGGACGCGAGGTGCTTCTCGAGCCAGAGGACACTCTCGGCGTCGAGATGGTTAGTAGGTTCGTCGAGGAGGAGCAGGTCGGGTGCCTCGATGAGGAGCTTACACAGCGCAACGCGACGACGCTCACCGCCGGAGAGAACAGAGACAGGCTGATCCGGCGGCGGGCAGCGCAGCGCATCCATCGCCTGGTCAAGCTGAGAGTCAATATCCCACGCGTTGGCAGCATCGATCTCGGTCTGCAGCCTACCCATCTCGTCCATGAGAGCATCAAAGTCGGCATCCGGATTTGCCATCTCTTCGGAGATCTCATTGAATCGTGCGAGCTTGCCAAAGATGTCAGCAGCACCCAGGCGCACGTTCTCGATAACGGTCTTCGTCTCATCAAGGACCGGCTCCTGCATGAGGATACCGACCGAGTAGCCAGGGGTCAGACGAGCCTCACCATTGCTGGGTTCATCCAGTCCTGCCATAATCTTCAGGATCGAGGATTTACCCGCACCGTTGGGACCGACCATACCAATCTTGGCACCCGGGAAGAATGCCATGGTGACGTCGTCGAGGATGACCTTGTCACCGATGGCCTTGCGGGCCTTGATCATCTGATAAATAAACTCCGCCACGTTACTCCGTTCGGGTGGTTCGAGGCGCGCACGCGCGCGCGTGTTCGCTCCTATGGTACCGATCCCAACGGCACCAGGTTGGACCCCGGGGCACCAGAGGCCTCGGTGATCCTCATCTCAGGGTGAAAACGTGGGCTTTTCGCGCCTTCCGCGCAGTCACGGGCATCGCGCTTGGTTACGCCTCCGTAGTGATTTTTGGGCAACTATTCCAATTTTTTAAAAACTACGTGCATCTCTTCGAGTTTTAAGACAAAATTTTAAGTACCGGGGCGCTCACCCGCCCCTGTCAAACACGGCCATTCATGGGAAGGAGCGCACATGATTGCACCGACGCGCATCTCAATCGACGCCGTTCATGCCCCCGTGTACTACGTGGAAAGCGTGCCCTCAACCCTCGACCTGGCCGCCTCCCTCTTGGCCGACACCGCCACGCCCACCCCCCCACCTGACGACGATCATCGCGGATCGTCAAAGCGCAGGACGAGGCCGTCTCGGCCGCTCCTGGATCACCCCACCCGGCCAGGCCCTCCTCGCCTCGACCATCATCTCTCTGCCCGTTTCCCTGCACGCTGACGCTCTCGGCTGGATTGTCCATGCGTGCGCACTGTCCGTGCGCCACGCTCTGGCCGCGCGCTTGGAACCCCTCGGTCACACCGTCACCCTCAAGTGGCCTAACGATGTCCTCGTCGACGGTTCACGCAAAATCTGCGGCATCCTCGCCCAGCTCGCCCCGGCCTCGTCCCCCTTCACGACTGCGGTCATCCTCGGCTACGGCGTCAACATCGCCCAAGCGCCGGGGACTCTTCCCACTCCGCAGGCCACGTCCCTGCTGGCCGAAGGAGATGTACAGGCAGGAGCTGACCCCACAGCCGTCGCCCACGAGGTCCTCGCAGTGATCCTCGCTGGCCTCGATGAGCGCATCCGCTCCCTCGTCGCACACGGCGATGCCGCAAGCGCTGGCCTCGCAGCCGAGGCCGAGGCTGCTCTGCCGCTCATTGGTACGCGCATTGTGCTTGCCAGCCCCACCGACGCGTTCGGGACTCCGGCGCTTGAAGGGGTTGCGCTTGGTCTAGCCCCGACGGGCGCGCTGCTGGTGCGCGATGACGATGGGCAGACCCACCAGATTGACGCCGGGGACGTGCTTGCGACCGGTACTCCCCTGACACCCGTTCACGACACCAAGGAGAAGCGTGCGAACAATTAACCGAATCCTCGTCGCCAACCGTGGCGAAATCGCCCTGCGTGTGTGCCGAACGGCCACCGACATGGGCATTGCCACGATTGCGGTCTATGCCGATCAGGACATGGCTGCTCCCCATACGCGCGAGGCCGACGAGGCGCTCTCGCTGGGCGGGGACGATGCTGCGTCGACGTACCTCAACGGTGAGAAGATCCTGGCGATTGCCCTGGAGACCGGTGCGGATGCCATTCACCCTGGGTATGGCTTCCTGTCTGAGAACTCCGAGTTTGCGCGCGCCGTCGAGGACGCCGGTATCGCGTGGCTGGGTCCCGCGTCTTCGGTGATCGATGCGTTGGGCGACAAGATCAATGCGCGTCGCATTGCCGAGGCATGCGGTGTCTCCCCTGTGCCGGGCGTGTCGGAGCCTGTGACGTCGCGCGAGGAGGTTGAGGCGTTTATTGAGTCGGCTGGTTATCCCGTGGTGCTCAAGCGTGCCGACGGTGGTGGCGGACGAGGCATCAGCATCATTCGCTCGGCTTCCGACCTCGATCTGTTCTTTGCGCGTCACACGGATGCGGCTGATCTGGGCGCTCACTTCGTGGAGCGTTTCGTTGAGGTCGCCCGGCACGTTGAGACGCAGTCCGCGCGTGACTCTCTGGGGAACTTCCACGTCATTTCGACGCGTGATTGCTCGGTGCAGCGTCGCAATCAGAAGCTGGTCGAGGAGGCTCCGGCTCCCTTCCTTCCTGAGGGCGCGCACGAGACGCTCGTGAACGCCTCCCGCGCGCTCTTCGAGTACGTGGACTACGTGGGTGTGGGCACGGTGGAGTTCCTTTTGGAGCCGGACGGTAACATCTGGTTCCTCGAGGTCAACCCGCGTCTGCAGGTTGAGCACCCGGTCTCCGAGGAGGTGACCGGTATCGACCTGGTGCGCGAGCAGATTCGTATTGCGCAGGGCCTGGAGCTCACGACGCCCCCCGAGCCGCGCGGTCATTCGTTCGAGTTCCGAGTGACCTCGGAGGATCCCTCGAAGGACCTGACGCCCACGGCGGGCCGCCTGGATGAGGTGCATTGGCCGCTGGGGCCGGGCATTCGTCTGGAACTCGGTATTGATCAGGGCGACTCCGTGCAGACGGCCTTCGACTCGATGATCGCCAAAATCATTGTGACGGGTGCGGACCGCGAGCAGGCGCTGGCCCGTTCGCGGCGCGCGCTGGCCGAGTTCTCGGTGCAGGGCGTGGCCACTCCTGTGCCCGTCTACCAGGACATCATCAACGACCCCGACTTCTGCGGCGTCGGCGGCTTCAACGTCTCCACCCGCTGGTTCGAGACGACGTTCATGCCCCAGCACGACTACTCGGATCTGGCTGTCCCCGCCGAGGCCTCGTCCACCGCGGATCTGCCGCGCCAGACCTACATCATCGAGCTGGATGGTCGCCGCGTGTCCCTGACCCTGCCCGCCGGCATGTTCAACGCACCGTCTGCCGCGGCCCCCCGTCCACCGCAGCCGCTGCGCTCGGCCTCGCGCCGCACCGCAACCTCCGCGCACCAGGCGGGGTCCCACCAGGGTGCCCCCGGCGACATCGTCGCCCCCATGCAGGCCATCGTCGTTGCCCTGGCCTTCGCTGACGGTGATCAGGTGGAGGAAGGCCAGCTCGTGGCCGTTCTCGAGGCCATGAAGATGGAGAAGCCGCTACTGGCTCCCCGCGCGGGCACCGTTACATCCCTGTCCATCAAGCAGGGTGACACCGTGACTGCGGGTACCCGCATCGCCCACATCGCCACTGAAGAGGAGGCGCAATGACCACCCCCAACCGGTTCACGCGCGAAGGGTTTATTCAGGCCCAGGAAGTGATCGCCAAGGCGGCCGAGGAAAAGGCCGCCCAGCGTCAGCACGCCAAGCAGAAGCTGACGGCCCGCGAGCGCCTCGCGCTGTTCTTTGACGACGGCGTGTGGCATGAGGTCGGCCAGTTCATTGGTGGGTCCGTTCGTGAGGGGCGCGTTGGTTCGGCTGTTGCTGCCGGGTACGGTCGTGTGCAGGGCCGTATGGTTGCCGCGTACGCGCAGGATTTTTCGGTGTTGGGTGGGACGCTCGGCAAGGTGGAGGGCGACAAGATCGTCGATCTTATTGACCGGGGTATTCGGATGCGTATTCCGATTGTCGGCATTCAGGATTCGGGTGGTGCCCGTATCCAGGAAGGTGTCGTCGCGCTCGCCCAGTACGGCCGCATCTTCAAGAAGACGTGTGAGGCCTCGGGTCTGGTTCCCCAGATTTCGATCATTCTGGGTCCCTGCGCGGGCGGTGCGGTCTACCAGCCGGCTTTGACCGATTTCATTGTGATGACGCGCGAGAACTCGCACATGTTTGTGACTGGCCCGGATGTCGTCGCCGCGACGACGGGTGAGAAGGTCACGCTTGATGAGCTGGGTGGCGCGACGATCCACAACTTCCAGTCTGGCGTGGCCCACCACATGGCTGACACCGAGGAAGAGGCGATCGACTACGTGCGCTCGCTGCTCGACTACTTGCCGTCTTCGTGCGAGGTTGCGCCCCCCAAGTACGAGTACGTTCCCAATGCCGAGGACGAGGCTGCGGCCCGTGCGGTCGCGGACCTGGTGCCGACGTCGGCGCGTCAGCCCTACGACGTGCGTGACGTCGTGCGCGCGCTCGTGGACCATGGCGAGTACGTGGAGATTCAGGATCTGTTCGCCCCCAACGTGACGATTGGTTTCGCGTGCGTGGACGGGCAGTCGGTGGGCATCGTGGCGAACCAGCCGATGAACGACGCGGGCACCCTGGACGTGGATGCTTCGGAAAAGGCGGCGCGTTTCGTGCGTTTCTGCGATGCCTTCGGTCTGCCGATCGTGACCTTTGTGGATGTTCCGGGTTACCGTCCGGGCACCGAGCAGGAGCAGGCGGGCATCATCCGCCGCGGCGCGAAGGTGATCGTCGCCTACGCGAACGCGACCGTCCCGATGGTGACCGTCATCCTGCGTAAGGCCTACGGCGGTGCGTACATCGTGATGGGGTCGAAGTCGATTGGCGCGGATCTGGCGTTCGCGTGGCCCGACGCGCAGATTGCCGTCATGGGTGCCGAGGGCGCGGCCTCGATCATGTACCGCCGCGAGCTGGCTGCCGCCCGCGAGGACGGGACCTTCGACGAGACGAAGGCTGCTCTCGTGGCGCGCTACGAGGATGAGACCGTCAACCCGGAGGTGTCCGTGGCCTCGGGTCAGCTCGACGGCATCATCGCTCCAGCAGACACCCGCCAGACCATCATCGATTCCCTGCACCTGCTGGCCACCAAGGATCAGCGTGCCCCCCATGTGAAGCGTCACGACAACGGTCCCCTGTGACCGGTGTCGTTTGAGAAGTATTGTCCCCGATTGAAAGAATGAACATGTCGTTTGTGTCCTCTCTGAATGAGACCCCCTACGCGCTGACCTTCGCTGGTCAGGCGACCCCGTGGCGCGCTGCGCTCGACGAGATTGCCCACGACCCGGAGATCGCGGCGATCGTCGCGGGCGTCATCGAGGCCTCGGACAAGGTGCTCTCCCCCGTGCGCCGCTCGCTGGCCACGCAGTCCGTGTCGGTTCTCCCCTTCACTCTGCCCGCTCCCGATGGTGAGGTGGCCGTGACCCGCGAGGTTGCCGGTCCTGACGAGGCCGCCCTGTCCGTTCCGGGTATCGTCGCCGCCCAGCTGGGTGCTCTCATCGACCTGACGCGCGCGGGCCTGAACATCATGGGCAACCAGCCCACCGCTTTCGAGGGTCACTCGCAGGGTGTGCTCGGCGTGGAGATCGCGCGCGCCTGGATCGCCGGGGACGAGGCCCGGGCTGCGTTTGTGTTCGCGCTTGCTCGCCTGATCGGTGCGGCCGCCGCCCGCGTGACGCGTCGTGCGCGCGCCCCGCACGCCGGGGACGCGACCTACATGGTGTCCGTGCGTGGCGTGTCCGACGCGCTGCTGACCCGCATCGTTGACTCCCTGCCCTCTACCTCGCACCCATTGTCGATCGCGCTGCGCAACGACACCGACACGCACGTGGTCTCGGGTGCACCGAATGACCTGGCGTCCCTGGTTGCCGCCATCGAGCGCGTGGCCGCCGCCGATAAGGCAGCGCACGACGCTCACGAGCGCGGCGGTCGCCCGCTAACCCCCGTGTGCGAATACCTGCCGGTTTACGTGCCGTTCCACTCCCCCATGCTCGCCGACGCCCTCGCCCTCGTGGATGAGTGGGCCGCCCAGTGCGGTATTAACGCCGCGCTCGCCCACTCCCTCGCTGCCGCCGTGCTCACGACCCCCGTGGACTGGCCCGCGCAGATCAGCGCCGCCGCCGAATCCGGTGCCACGTGGATCGTCGACATGGGTCCGGGTGCCACGACCGTACGCATGGCCCGTGCCCTCGTTGAGGGTACCGGCGTCGGCGTCGTCGCCGCAGGAACCACCTCCGACCGCGACAAGGCCGCGACCCCCGGCTGGGCCCCCGAACCCGGCACCGACTGGTCACACCTGCGCCCCGGCCTCGTCACCCTTCCCAACGGCAAGACCGTTGTTGACACTGCCTTCTCGCGCCTGACCGGTCGCTCCCCCGTCCTGCTGGCCGGCATGACCCCCACGACCGTGGACCCCGAGATCGTCGCGGCAGCCGCGAACGCCGGCTTCTGGGCTGAGATGGCGGGCGGCGGCCAGGTCACCGAAGAGGTCTACAACGAGAACCTCGCGGGCCTGCGCGCCCAGCTGCGCCCCGGCCACACCGCCGAGTTCAACTCCATGTTCCTGGACCGCTACCTGTGGAACCTCCAGTTCGGCCAGGCGCGCATCGTGTCGCGTTCGCGCGCGTCCGGTGCCCCCATCGACGGTGTCGTCGTCTCCGCGGGTATCCCCGAGCAGGACGAAGCCCTGGCTCTCATTGAGCAGCTGCGCGCCGACGGCTTCCCCTACGTGGCCTTCAAGCCCGGCACGGTCGACCAGATCCGCAAAGTCATCGCCATCGCCCGCGAAGCCGACCCAATCAAGGTCATCGTCCAGGTCGAAGACGGCCACTCCGGCGGCCATCACTCCTGGGAGGACCTGTCCGACCTGCTGCTGGCCACCTACGCCCAGCTGCGCGCCCAGTCCAACATCGTCCTGACCGTAGGCGGCGGCATCGGCACCCCCGAGCGCGCCGCTGACTTCCTCACCGGCGACTGGTCGGCCCGCTACGGCCGCCCGCCCATGCCCGTTGACGGCGTCCTCGTGGGCACCGCCGCGATGACCACGAAGGAAGCACACACCACCAAAGCCGTCAAGGAACTCCTCGTCGCCACCCCGGGCGTGCCCGATAACGACGAACTCGGCGGTTGGGTCGGCGAGGGTGTAACCCGCGGCGGCATGACGTCCGGTCTGTCCCACCTGCGCGCCGACATGCACGAAGTCTCCAACGCCGCAGCCGCTGCCGCTCGCATCATCGCCGAGATCGGCTCCGACGGTGCCCAGGTGCGCGCCTGCAAGGACGAAATCGTTGAAATTCTCTCCCACACGGCCAAGCCCTACTTCGGTGACCTCGAAGACATGACCTACGAGGCCTGGGTGCGCCGCTTCGCCGAGCTGTCCTACCCGTGGGTTGATCCCACGTGGCAGATCCGCTACCACGACCTGCTCCAGCGCGTCGAGGCGCGCCTGGCCCCCGTGGACCACGGCGAGGTCGAGACACTCTTCCCGACCGTCGAAGACGTCGCCGACGCACACGCCGCCGCCGACCGTCTGCTGGCCGCCTACCCGAACGCCGCGACCACCCACGTCACCCCCATCGACGCCGCGTGGTTCCCGGCCCTGTGCCGCTCCTACCCCAAGCCAATGCCCTTCGTCCCGATCCTGGACGACGACCTCATCCGTTGGTGGGGCCAGGACTGCCTGTGGCAGGCGCAGGACGAGCGCTACAGCGCCGACCAGGTCCGTATCATCCCCGGCCCCGTCTCCGTGGCTGGCATCGACCGCGTCGACGAACCCGTTGCCTCCCTCCTGGGTCGCTTCGAGGCCGCCGCCGCTTCTCGCCTGGCCGACTCCGGCGTGGTGGCAACCCCGGTCGCTTCTCGCCTGGGCAACGGCAAGCCGGCCGCCACCCGCGAGGAATGGCTGCGTAAGGTCCCCTTCATCTCGTGGACCGGTCACCTCATGACCAACCCGGCTTCCATCCTTGATGAGGAGCGCGTCTCCCTGATTCCGACCGAGACCGGCGTGGACATGGTTATCCATCTGGACACTGCGTGGGATCGCGACCCTCGTGGTGCCGAGAAGCACGCGGTGCGCGAGCTTATCTTCCCGCTGGTTATCTCCGGTGAAGACGGCGCGGTCCCCGTCATCGACGAGGCCAAGCTGCCCCAGCACATGTACGCGATGCTCGCGGCCACCGCCGGCGTGACCTCCGTGTCCGTCGCGGGTGACATCGTGAACGCGCTGCCCGTGATGGTTCCCTCCACCAAGTCGGTCTTCGGCGAGGCCCACTACTCCTTCACGCTGTCCCCCACCCTCGGCTTCGACCACGCCGAGGCCACGGGCGCTGCGCTGCCCGCCAACTACGAGCTGGCTGCGTGGGCACCCGATGCCCTGCTCGGCCCCGCTTGGCCCGCGATCTACGCAGCCCTGGGTTCGGCCATTCACAACGACTACCCGGTCATTGAGGGCCTGCTCAACGCCGTCCACCTCGATCACTCGATCACCCTGGAGTACACGCCCGAGCAGATGCGTGAGCGCGGTATCACCACGATTGACGTGACCAGCCACGTGGCCGCCGTTGATGAGTCATCCTCCGGACGTATCGTCACAGTCGCTCTCGACCTCATTGCCAACGGCGAGCACGTGGGCTCCACGCAGGAGCGCTTCGCGATCCGCGGTCGCGCTACCGGCAACCGCGCGCCCTCCGAGGCTGCGCCCTTCGGCGGTGCCAAGGTCGAGGTCGTTGACACGCCCCGCTCGGTCCTGCGCCGCGTGAGTGTCAAGGCTCCCGACGACATGACCCCCTTCGCGATTGTCTCGGGCGACTACAACCCGATCCACACCTCCTACGCGGCCGCCAAGGTCGCTGGGATGGACGCCCCGCTCGTGCACGGCATGTGGCTGTCGGCCACCGCTCAGCACGCCGCCGAGGCCGTCGTCGCCGGTCAGGGCGGTGCCCAGATCGCGGGCTGGACGTACTACATGTACGGCACCGTCGACCTGAACGACGAGGTCGAGATCACCGTGGAGCGCGTGGGTCGTGTTGTCGGCGGAGGCCTGTCCCTTGAAGTCACCTGCCGCATCAACAAGCAGGTCGTCTCGCGCGCATCGGCCTACACCTTCGCACCGAAGGTCGCCTACGTCTACCCCGGCCAGGGCATCCAAAGCGCTGGCATGGGCCTGGACGAGCGCACCAAGTCCAAGGCCGTGGACGAGGTCTGGCGCCGCGCGGATGCACACACCCGCTCAGCAATGGGCTTCTCCATCCTCGCTATCGTGCGCGACAACCCGACCGAGATCGTGGCACGCGGCGTGACCTACCGTCACCCCGAGGGCGTCCTGAACCTCACCCAGTTCACACAGGTCGCGCTCGCGACCCTGGCGATTGGCCAGACGGCCCGCATGCGCGAAGAGGGCGTCCTGGTCCCCGGCGCTGCCTTCGCCGGTCACTCCCTCGGCGAGTACGACGCGCTGGCGGCATACGCCGAGGTCTTCCCGCTCGAGATCGTCCTCGACCTGGTCTTCCAGCGTGGTTCCACGATGCACTCGCTCGTGCCCCGCGATGAGAATGGCCGTTCGAACTACCGCATGGGTGCCCTGCGTCCCAACCAGTTCGGCGTCGACGACGCTCACGTCGTGGAGTACGTCGACTCGATCACTCAGGCCTCGGGTGAGTTCCTCCAGATCGTGAACTTCAACCTGGCCGGTGCACAGTACGCGGTCGCCGGTACGGTCGCGGGCCTGAAGGCCCTCGAGGAGGACGCCACCAAGCGCGCCGCCGAGCGCGGCGGCAAGCGTCCCTTCATGTACGTTCCCGGCATCGACGTGCCCTTCCACTCCACCGTCCTGCGCAGCGGTGTGGCGGACTTCCGCACGAAGCTCGACGAACGTATCCCAGCCGAAATTGATCCCGCGAAGCTCGTGGGCCGCTACATCCCCAACCTGGTGGCCCGTCCCTTCGAGCTCACCCGCAAGTTCGCTCAGTCCATCCTCGACGTGGTTCCCTCCGAGACGGTGCGCGAGCTGCTTGAGGTCCCCGACGCGTGGGACGCGGCCCTGGCCAACCCGGGTGCCTTGACCCGCACGCTGCTCATCGAGCTGCTGTGCTGGCAGTTCGCCTCCCCGGTGCGCTGGATCGAGACGCAGCGCGCGGTGCTCTCGACCGAAGAGGCCGCCCCCGGCGTCGCTGGCCTGGGTGTCGATCAGGTTATCGAGGTGGGCCTGGGTGCCGCCCCGACCCTGGCCAACCTGGCTGCTCGTACTCTGCTCGCCCCCGAGTTCGCGCTCTCGCGTGTGGATGTCTTCAACGTTCAGCGCGACGAGTCTCGCGTCTACGCGACCGATGTCGCCGTGATTGAGGACGAGGACGACGAGGAGATCACCCCGGATGCTCCCGCCGCCGAGGCTGCTCCCACGCCCGCTCCCGCCGCCCCCGCGACCGAGGCCGCTCCGGCCCCCGCCCCCGTGGCTGCAACCGGTGGCCCTTCGGGCGCCGACGTCGCGGATCTGCCCTTCACAGCGTCCTCCGCGATTCGCGCCCTGCTGGCGCTGTCCGCGAAGATCCGCATCGACGAGGTCGGCGCCACGGACACGACCGAGTCGCTGACCAACGGCGTCTCCTCGCGTCGCAACCAGCTGCTCATGGACATGTCCTCCGAGCTGGGCCTGAACTCCATCGACGGTGCCGGCGAAGCCGACGTGGCCACGCTCTCCGCGACCGTCGACAAGGCCGCCAAGGGCTACAAGCCCTTCGGCCCGGTCCTGGCCGAGGCCGTCAAGGAGCGCACACGCAAGCTATTCGGTGCTGCCGGCGTCAAGGCAAACCGCATTGCTGAGCGTGTCACGGGCACGTGGCAGCTGGGTGCCGGCTGGGCCCAGCACGTTACCGCTGAGATCGTCCTGGGTACCCGTGAGGGAACCTCGACCCGCGACGGCGACCTGGCGACCCTGCCACTGGACGCCCCGACGAACGCCGCAGGCGTCGATGCCCTCATCGACGCGGCCGTGGCGGCCGTCGCAGCCCGCGAAGGCATCGCCGTGTCCCTGCCCAGCGCAGGCGGCTCCGCCGCCGGCGGCGTCGTCGACTCCGCCGCGCTGGATGCCTACGCCGCGTCCGTGACGGGTGAGGACGGCGTCCTGGCCAAGACCGCTCGCACGATCCTGTCCGAGCTGGGTCTGAACGCTCCCGCCCCCACCGGCGAGGATTCCTCCGATGACGCGCGCGTCATCGATGCCGTGGCCGCCGAGCTGGGGTCGGGCTGGGTTGACCTGGTCGAGCCTCGCTTCGACGCCGCACGCGCCGTCCTCCTGGACGACCGCTGGGCCTCCGCACGTGAAGACGTCGCCCGCTACGTCGCCGAAGGCACCCTCGCCGAGGGAGCGTCCTTCGTGGACACGGGCCGCGCCGTGGCCGAGCAGGCCTCGTACTGGGCGAACCGCCTGCGCACCGAGGGCGATCACGAGCGCGCCGCTCGCCTGGAGCAGATCGCATCCGACGCTCTGGCGTCCTCCGAGGACCTGCCCTACGCGAATGACGTCGCCGTGGTGACCGGCATGACCCCCGCCTCCATCGGCGGCGCGGTCGTGGGCGGCCTGCTCGCCGGTGGCGCGACCGTCATCGCGACCTCCTCGTCGATTTCCGCCTCGCGCCTGGCCTTCGCCAAGGAGCTGTACCGCACGCACGCTGCGGGCGGTGCGAAGCTGTGGCTGGTTCCCGCGAACCTGGCTTCCTACCGCGACGTGGACGCGCTCGTGGAGTGGATCGGCACCGAGCAGACCAAGTCCGTGGGTGCCGACGTGAAGGTGACCAAGGAAGCCCTGGTCCCGACGCTGTTCTACCCCTTCGCGGCCCCGCGCGTCTCCGGCACGCTGGCTGACGCTGGCCCGGCCTCGGAGAACCAGATGCGTCTGCTGCTGTGGAGCGTTGAGCGCTCCATCGCTGGCCTGTGCGCAATCGGTTCCGACACGCACGCCGACCACCGCCTGCACGTCGTGCTGCCCGGTTCCCCGAACCGCGGCATCTTCGGCGGCGACGGTGCCTACGCCGAGGCCAAAGCCTCCTTCGACGCGATTGCGACCCGCTGGGCAGCCGAGCCAATCTGGGGTTCGCGCGTCTCTATCGCTCACCCCCGCATCGGTTGGGTGCGCGGCACCGGTCTCATGGGCGGCAACGACCCGATGGTCGCCGCCGTCGAGGCTGCGGGCGTGCGCACGTGGTCGACCGAGGAAATGGCACAGCAGCTGCTGACGCTGTCGAGCGCCGAAGTCCGCGCTCAGGCTGCCAACGCTCCTGTGGACGCCGACCTGACCGGCGGCCTGGACTCCTCCATCGACCTGCGCGCGCTGCGCGCCCAGGTGGAGGTCACAGCTCCCGAGACTGAAGCCACCGAGCCGGTCGCGACCGTCTCCGCGCTGCCCTCGCCCTCCCAGGTCGCCGTCCCCCACGTCGACCCGTCGCAGTGGGGTCACACCACCGCGTCGCTGGCCGACACGGTCGTCATCGTCGGTCACGGCGAGGTCGGCCCGTGGGGCAGCGCTCGTACCCGCGTCCAGGCCGAGCTCGGTATCCACACCGACGGCACCGTCGAGCTCACCCCTGCGGGCGTGCTCGAGCTGGCGTGGATGACCGGCCTGCTGACCTGGTCGGACACACCGGTGGGCGGCTGGTACGACAAGGACGACCAGCTGGTCCCCGAGTCGGAGATCTTCGATCGCTACCGCGACGAGGTCGTGGCCCGCTCCGGCGTGCGCTTCTTCCACGACGACGGCCCGCTGCACGACGGCTACACGCCCGAGTCGGCCATGGTCTTCCTGGACCGCGACATCACGTTCACGGTCGAGGACGAGGCCGAGGCCCGCTCCTACGCCGAAGCCGACCCGCAGTTCACCGTGGTCGAACAGACCGCGTTCGGTGAGTGGCAGGTGACCCGCAAGTCCGGCGCCCAGGTGCGTGTGCCTCGTCGCGCGACCCTTAACCGCCGCATCGGTGGCCTGTTCCCGACGGACTTCGATCCGGCCCGCTGGGGTATCCCGGCCTCGATGCTGGACTCGATCGACCCGATCGCCGTGTGGAACCTGGTCTCCGCCGTCGACGCGTTCGTGTCCGCTGGCTTCAGCCCCGCCGAGCTGCTGCGCGTCGTCCACCCGGCGACCGTTGCCTCCACGCAGGGCACCGGCTTCGGTGGCATGCGTTCGATGCACAAGCTGTTCGTCGACCGCTTCCTGGGCGAGGACTACCCGCAGGACATCCTGCAGGAGACCCTGCCCAACGTCGTAGCTGCGCACACGATGCAGTCCTACGTGGGCGGCTACGGCTCGATGATCAACCCAGTCGGTGCCTGCGCAACCGCCGCGGTGTCCATCGAGGAGGGCGTCGACAAGATCAAGGCCGGTAAGGCTGACTTTGTCGTGGCCGGCGCCATCGACGACATTCAGGTCGAGTCGATCGTGGGCTTCGGCGCGATGAACGCGACGGCGAACTCGAACGAGTTGCTCGCTCGCGGCATCTCCTCGCGCTTCGTCTCGCGCGCCAACGACCGCCGTCGCGGTGGCTTCGTCGAGGCGCAGGGTGGTGGCACCGTGCTGCTGACCCGTGGCTCGGTGGCCCTCGAGATGGGCCTGCCGGTCCTGGCGGTCGTCGCACACGCACAGACATTCAGCGACGGCGCGCACACCTCGATCCCGGCCCCCGGCCTGGGTGCCCTCGCGGTGGCGCGCGGCGGGCGTGACTCGGTCATCGCTCGCAACCTCGCAGAGCTCGGCGTGGGTATCGACGACGTGGCCTTCGTGTCCAAGCACGACACGTCCACGAATGCGAACGACCCGAACGAGTCGGATCTGCACACCCGCGTCGGCATGGCGCTGGGCCGCACCCCCGGTAACCCGCTGCTTGTCATCTCGCAGAAGACCCTCACGGGTCACGCGAAGGGCGGCGCCTGCGTGTTCCAGGTCGGTGGCATCATCGACGTGTTCCGCACGGGCCTGATCCCCGCGAACGTCGCGCTGGACTGCGTCGACGACGCGATGGAGCAGTACGGCCCGCTCGTGTGGCTGCGGTCCCCGCTCAATCTGTCCTCGCGTGGACCGGTGCGCGCGGCGTTCGCGACCTCGCTCGGCTTCGGCCACGTCTCCGGCTTCCTGGCGCTGGTTAACCCGGCCGCCTTCGAGGCAATCGTGGAGCGCGAGGTCGGACGCGAGGCCCTCGACGCGTGGCGCGCTGCCTCCGACCGTCGTCTGCGCAACGGCCAGCGTCACATCGAGATGGGCATGCTGGGCCACGCCCCGCTGTTCACCTCGGTGGAGGGTCGTCGCCTGCCCGACGACCCGACTGCCGGCGCTGCGGGTGACGCGCACGAGGTGGAGGCCGCGATCCTGCTGGATCCGAGTGCACGCCTCGGCGCGGACGGCTTCTACCACCTGCCGGAAGGCAAGTGAGCGATGCGCGGACTCGGCGTTGACCTGGTCTCCCTCCCTGAGTTTGCCGCTCAGGTGCGGGAGCCGGGAGCGGCCTTCCTGGCGGGAGTGCTCACGCCCAGGGAGGCCCGCCGGGTCCGCGCCCGCGCAGCCGCCGCCTCCGGTGCTCAGCCCGGTTCCGCCCGCTTCGAGGAGGCCGTGGCCCGCCACGCGGGCGGGCTGTGGGCCGCGAAGGAAGCTTTCATCAAGGCCTGGTCGTGCGCCCTCTTCGGTACTCCTCCCCTTATCGGGGGCGACGCCGTCGACTGGCGCGAGATCGAGGTCACCCACGACGAGTGGAACCGCCCCTCTATCGCGTTGCACGGACACGTCGCGGCTGCGTGCGAGAAATCGCTGGGGCCCTCCTCATCCTGGAGGGTGCTCGTCTCAGTCAGCCACGACGGGCCGTGCGCCATCGCCCAGGTGATCATCGCGGACGCGCCCGCCTAGAGATCGTCGAGCGACTCAGGTTCCTCCGGATCTTCCGGGGCTTCCTGAGTTCCTTCCACCGCCGAATAGTCGAAACGGGACACCCCCACACACGGGTCCGAGGAATGTTCCTCGGACCCGTCGTGGCGTATGCGGGGCCTGACCGACAGGCGCGCATCCATCGCGCAGCTGCGGGGAGTGGGCATCCGGCGTGCCTCGCGACGCCCAGTCCGTGATATCGCACGTGTCGTCGGTCGGCGCATGGACCGAACCTTCAGCGGCCGCGAAGGCACGCTGCGGCTCCGCGCCCACCACCCCGAGCGCACCCTCCCCCCGGAGCTTCTCCCACCGGCATGGGGGCGACGCTGCCCGCCGCCGCCTCAGCGCACTGACCGTGCGGAGGCTGCCCAGGCCTCGTCGAAAAGGGATCATCCGGGCTGCCGCCCGCCGGTTCTTCCACGCTATGAGCACCGTTCTTCGTGTAACGCGACGTGCCCTTCGCCATGTCGTGCCCGACCGCGCTGGCGCGAAACACGATGGAGGAGCGAATCTGTCCATTCGCGTCCACCCAGGCATTCGGGACAGGCCGGGCGACCACAATCACCGGGTCGCCCTTACAACAGCAGCGAACCACGTTGTCGGCCAGCTTGTCCCACGTTTCAATCGTGTACCAGTACGCTCCGTCCTCCACATAGGAGGCGTTACCCGTGCGCGCGTCGACCGTGAAACGCCAGCGGGGAATCGCCAGACGGAATGTTGTCACGCACGTATCACCCTTGATGTGTTTCATCGTCGGGACAGAGCCGATACGCCCCTTGAGGGTCGTCGAAATGTCCTGCATCATTGCATCCCTTTCCGATACTGCCCGGCGAGCGCCGGATGCATCCAGGAAACCCCCGTCCTCCCTCACCTTTCAAGCGCGCTGGCGAGACCTGTGGATGGGCGCGACACGACACATCCCGCTGTGGATACGCCCGACACGAGCGCACCCCCTGTGGATGGAACGACACCGCACATATACGCGAAAGGCGGCACTCCCCTACCGGGTTGCCGCCTTTCGCGAAAAGGAGCAGAAATCAGGCCTCGGCCTGCTCGCCCATGGTGGGAATACCGAGGGCAACGACCTCGCGCGCCACCTCACGTGCCCGCTCCGTCGTCACCGGCTCGGACGGGAACAGCACGCGGCGGTAGTACTCCAGCTCCTGGATGGACTCCAGGATGTCCGCCAGCGCGCGGTGACCGCCGTGCTTCTCAGGCGATTCACTAAAGGCAGCGCGGTACCAGCGCTTCGCCAGCTCCTTAATGGAAGAGACGTCCACCAGGCGATAGTGCAGGTGGTTGATGACCGAGGGCATGTTGGCCTCGAGGAACATCTTGTCGGTACCCACCGAGTTGCCGGCCAGGAGGGCTTTACCTTCCTGAGGCACGAAACGCTTGATGTACGACAGGACCTGTTCAGTCGCTTCCTCCATCGACACAGCGTCAGTCTTGAGTTCCTCCAGCAGACCGGAGGAGGTGTGCATGTGACGCACAAAGTCGTTCATGTTCTCCAACGCGCCTGCAGGCGGCGTGATGAGAACATCCATGCCGGGGTCAACGATAGTCAAGTCGCCATCGGTGACGACGACGGCCACCTCGATGAGGGCGTCACGCTCGACGTCCAGGCCGGTCATTTCGCAGTCGATCCAGACCAGGGGATCTTTCAGAGTTTTCACGCCCACTATGTTAGTGCGCTCCTCGTCATACGGTTGGCTGGGTCGCTCGGGCGGTGGCCACTACTACACTGGAAGGGTATCGGAAGGAGTTTTCATGTCCGCTAGTTCTCACGTGACCACGCCCAAGGACATCCGTCAAGCCGCATCCGCTCTCGAAGGGGTGGCCGTTCGCACGAACCTGGAGCGCTCGGAACGCCTGTCCGCCGAGGCTGGCGTCGATATTCTGCTCAAACGTGAGGATCAGCAGAAGTGCCGTTCCTTCAAGGTGCGCGGCGCGTATGCACGTATGTCGCTACTGTCCCCCGCCGAGCGCGAGCGTGGCGTCGTGTGTGCGTCGGCCGGTAACCACGCCCAGGGCCTCGCCTACGCGTGCGCTCACCTGGGCGTGCGCGGAACCATTTACTTGCCGTCGAACACGCCCCGTCAGAAGCGCCGCCGCATCGCGACGATTGGCGGCACGTGGGTCGAGCAGGTCATCGTGGATGGCACGTTTGACCGCGCGAATGCGCTGGCCCAGGAGGCAGCGCGCGCGACGGGCCGCACGTACGTGCATCCCTACGACGATCCCTACACCATCGCTGGACAGGGCACGATCGGTGTCGAGCTTGAGGAACAGATGCCTGAAAACACGTCCGCTGTGCTGATCCCCGTGGGCGGCGGCGGCCTCGTGGCGGGCATTGCGACGTGGCTGCGAGCGAACCGCCCGGAGGTCAGAATCATCGGTGTGGAGCCCGCGGGCGCGGCGTCGATGCACGCGGCATTGGAGGCCGGTCAGCCCATATCACTGGCGAAGGTCGATCCTTTCGTGGACGGTACGGCTGTTGGCCGTGCTGGCGCGCTTCCCTTCCACATCGCTTCCCAGTTCGTTGATTGCGTGCTGGTTGTGCCCGAGGGCGCAGTGTGCACGGAGATGCTGGAGCTCTACCAGTCGGACGGCGTCATCGCTGAACCCGCTGGCGCGCTCGCGTCCACGGCTGCGCACGTATACCTGACGGATCCCGCGGATCGCAAGGCCCTGCTGGGCCGCTCCGACGGCGCGATCGTGTGCGTCGTGTCGGGCGGTAATAACGACCTGACGCGTTACGCGGAGGTCATGGAGCGCTCGCTGCGCCATGAGGGCCTGCGTCACTACTTCCTCGTGACGTTCCCGCAGCAGCCGGGTATGCTGCGCATGTTCCTGGAGGATGTACTGGGACCCGCGGACGATATCGTGCACTTCGAGTACACGAAGAAGAACAACCGCGAACTCGGTCCCGCCCTCGTAGGTATTGATCTGACGAACCCGGATGATATCAACGGGTTGCGTCACCGCATGGAGGCTTCTCCTCTGCACGTGGAGGAACTGCCACTGGATTCGGAGATTACGCGGCTCGTGATCTAAGAGGCACGCACAGCACGAGAGGGGCGCGGTTTCACCGAACGAGGCCGTGGCCCTTCTCTTCTTGTGTCTGTCCCAGGACTCGTTGCTGGGTGGGGAGCCGCCTGGGATGGTCGCTTGCCTCACGCGCGCGGTGGCGCAGCTGGGATGGCATCGGGAGGCCACCGAGAGGAGGGTCAGGCAGCGAGGGTGACGGGGCGGCTGACGCGCACGCGAACGGCGGGCGTGGAGTTGAAGCGGTAGCCTGCGCCGCGGACCGTGGAAATCAGGTCGGGCAGGATGGCGAGCTTCTTGCGCAGGCGGCGGATGTGAGCATCCACGGTACGGGAGTCGGAGCCGAGTTCTGCGTGCGCCCACACGGAAGCGAAGAGTTCGTCGCGGGTGACGGCACGGTCGGCGTTGGCGGCCAGGTGGGCCAGGAGGTCGTGTTCCTTGGCGGACAAGCCTGCGTCGCGTCCGTCGAGGGTGACCTGTCCGCGGTCGATGTCAATGTCGATGCGGGAGGAGCTCAGTCGCAGCCCAGCGAGAACGTCGAGGAATTCCTCGTAGGAAGTGGGGGTGTCGTTGGCGGCGCAGGCGGGGGCGACAGAGGTATTGACGAGGGTCATGGGTGTATCCGATTCTTCGGGGCCGCACTCCCACTATCGGCGTGGGTATATCACTGCGGCGGTGATTGACAGAGGTATCTGGGGCGTCAATCACATACACATTCGCGACATCATACCGCCGGAGGGGCAGCACATGGGGTTCGCGAAGGTCGTCATGGCTCTAGTCTGTCGGACGGATTCCTTCCGAGCAACATCAAGTCCACACCGTGAGATTGTGTAACAACGTTGTCTGCGCCGTGGACGCACGCGTTCCTCCATGGCAGTGTCGCCGACGTACAGCACGTGGGATCAGCGGATACGGACGTGGGCGGGACCAACCGGTCCCGCCCACGTCCTAGTGCCTTGAGGACTTTTCAGGCCTCCAGGCCGCGCTGGGCACGCACTTGTCGAGTAGCGGAGACAAGATTGTCCAGCGACGCCTTCGTTTCCTCGTAGCCGCGGGTCTTCAGGCCGCAGTCGGGGTTCACCCACAGTCGCGAGACCGGCACGGCGTCAGCGGCCAGGCCGATGAGCTCGACGAGTTCCTCGGTGCTGGGAACGCGGGGGGCATGGATGTCCCACACGCCGGGACCAATGCCGTGGTCGAAGCCAGCCTCGGCCAGTTCGGGGACGACCTCCATCTTGGAACGCGCTGCCTCGATGGACGTCACATCGGCGTCCAGGCCCTTGATGGCGTCGATGATCTGGCCGAACTCGGAGTAGCACAGGTGCGTGTGGATCTGAGTGTCCGGGCGCACCGAGGAGGTGGCCAGGCGGAAGGATCCCACGGACCAGTTCAGGTAGTCAGCGTGGCGGTCAGCATCCAGGGGCAGGAGCTCGCGCAGGGCAGGTTCGTCGACCTGAATGGCGGCGATACCGGCGGCCTCCAGGTCGGACACCTCGTCGCGCAGGGCCAGACCGATCTGGTCGGCAATCTCTCCCAGGGCCAGGTCGTTGCGCGGGAAGGACCACGCGATGATCGTGACGGGGCCGGTGAGCATGCCCTTGACAGGCTTGTCGGTCAGCGACTGGGCGTAGGTGGTCCATCCCACGGTCATGGGCGCGGGGCGCGAGACGTCGCCCCACAGGATCGACGGGCGCGTGCAGCGCGAGCCGTAGGACTGCACCCAGCCGTTGCGCGTGGCTGCGAAGCCGTCGAGCAGCTCGGCGAAGTACTGGACCATGTCGTTACGCTCGGCTTCGCCGTGGACGAGGACGTCCAGGCCCAGCTCCTCCTGCAGGGTGATGACGGATGCGATCTCCTCGCGCATGCGCGCCTGGTAGTCCGCGTCGGAGAGTTCACCGCGCGCGTTAGCGGCGCGGGCCTTGCGGATCTCGGTGGTCTGCGGGAACGAGCCGATCGTTGTCGTGGGCAGCGGCGGCAGGTGCAGGCGCCCGGTCTGAGCGGCCTCGCGCTCCAGGTAGGGCTCGCGGGTGCGGTCAGCATCTGTCAGGGCGGCCGTGCGGGCGCGGACCTCGGGGCGCACGACGCCGGGGGCGGCGGCGCGCTGCTCAAGGACGCGGGTCGCTTCAGCGACCTCGGCGTCGATGGCGTCCCAGCCCTCGTCCAGGCCGCGGGCCAGGGTGACGACCTCGAGAACCTTCTGGTCGGCGAAGGCGAGCCAGGCGTGCAGGTTCTCGTTGAGGGTCGCGTCGTCCCAGGTCTCGAGCGCGGTGTCGTGGGGCACGTGCTGGAGCGAGTTGGAGGTGGCGACGGTGACGCGGGCGGCTCCCAGGGCTTGCGCGCGTTTGAGAGTCTCGCGCAGCTGGGCCAGGTCGGCGCGCCAGATGTAGCGGCCGTCGACGCCGCCGACGACGAGGGTGACGCCGGACAGGTCTGCGGCCTCGGGGAGGGAACCGCGCAGCGTGTCGACGTGGAGAGCCTCAACGCCCGTCTTGGCCAGGGCAGCCACAGCGTGGGAGGCGTCGCCGTAGGGGGTGGTGAGCAGGATCTGGGGACGCTCGGTGGCGGAGGCCAGGCGCTCGTAGACGCGGGCGGCCAGCTCACCCAGCTCGGCGCGTGTTCGCGAGAGATTGTCGGAGGTGAGGGCAGGCTCGTCAAGCTGGACCCACGGGGCACCCGCGGCGTGCAGAGCGGCCAGCGCATCCGCGTACGCGGTCACGGCCTCGTCGATGCGGGTGAGCGGATCGAAATCGGGGGTGGCCGGATCGGCCTTGGCCAGGGCCAGGTAGGTGACGGGGCCGACCAGGACGGGACGGGTCACGTAGCCCCACTCGCGGGCGTCGGCGAAGCGGCGCACGACCGTGTCGTCGGCGAAGTGCAGCGGCGTGTCAGGGCCGATCTCGGGGACGAGGTAGTGGTAGTTCGTGTCGAACCACTTCGTCATCTCTTCGGGGCCGACCTTGTCGTCGCCGCGGGCGAGCGCGAAGTAGAGGTCGAGGCCCTGCCGACCGACGAAACGCGGCGGGATGGCACCCAAGAGAATCGTGGCGTCCAGGACGTGGTCGTAGAGCGAGGGCACGTCGGCCAGAGAGGCGTCAGAGGGGTTCAGACCGAGCTCAACGAGGCGCGCCAGGTTCTCCTTACGCAGGTCGTCAGCAGCGTTCAGCAGCTCGGCCTCGGTGATGCGGCCAGCCCAATGGGCTTCGAGGGCGCGCTTGAGCTCGCGGCCGCGGCCGATACGCGGATAGGCCAGGATCGTGGCGGTGGGGAACTGCGCGGGGGCAGCGGACATAGTGATCTCCTTGGGTGTGCTACTCATGCGGCGCACGCGGGCGAGGCCCGCACCCGGCCGCGGGGTGGATTGACGGGATGTGCTCAGTGATGCGTGAAGGGGTGCGAGGCCGGGGACCACTGCGGGTCCGGCGTCACTCCCATGAGCGCGAGGATGTCGAGGACGGGCTTGGCCTTGTTGAAGGTGTAGAGGTGGACGCCCGGGGCACCCGCATCCAAGACGGAGTGAATGAGGCGGGATCCGAAGGAGGCACCGAACTCGTCGCGGCGCTCCTGCTCCTCGAAACCGGACAGTGTCGCCAGAAGCTGTTCGGGGACCTCGATACCGGTGAGGTCCTGGACGCGGCGCAGGCGCGCCGGATCCGTGGCTGGCAGCAGGCCGGGAACAATCGGGATAGTGACGCCAGCGCGACGTGCGCGCTCGACGAAGGACGCGTAGACCTCGGCGTCCCAGAACAGCTGCGTGATCGCGAAGGACGCGCCCGCCGCCTGCTTGACGAGGAGACGCTCGACCTCCTGCTGGGGCGTCGTGCCCGCCGCCGGGTTACCCGCCGGGAACGCGGCGACCGCAATGGTCAGGGGCTTGAAGGCGGAGCGCAGGGCTTCGCCCGGGTGTGCATTGCAGCGGCGTCTTTCAACCGTGCGGATGAGATGAATGAGCTCCGTCGCGCTCGCGACACCGCCCGGGCCGGGTTCCCAGTCCTCCTGCCCGACCGGCGGGTCTCCGCGCAGGGCCAGGAAGGTTCGTACGCCCGACTCCAGGTAGTCGTGCACGGTGGAGACGACCTCGGCTGTGGAATTGCCGACGCAGGTCAGGTGCGCGATCGGCTGGATCGGGGTGTCTCGTACGAGGCGCTGGACCGTCGAGCGGGCATTGTTGCGATCCTTACCTCCGGCACCGTAGGTCACAGACATGAAGTCCGGGCGAACCTGGAGGAGGCGATCAACCGTGTCCCAGAAGGGGGCTTCCAACGAGGGCTTGCGCGGGGGCATCACCTCGAAGGAGAGGAGCGTGGGCTCGTGGTCGTGGGTGCAGGGACAGGCGTAGTCGTCGTCGGAGAAGGGCACAGTGGAACTCTCGGGTAGCGGCATCGTCCCGCCTGAGTGCACGTGCGTGCAGCTGGTGTTGTGGCGGCGGGTCGTGGCCTAGGGAATGGCGGACGTCGGCGTCAGCTGCACATTCGGGCACGAATCGACCCGTACATGCGACGGGTGACAATCGTTCGTGCGTTCATGCCACCCAGTATGGTCACCACCAAGAGGTGCCCGCAGAAGGGGTCCGCGGAACGGGAGTTTGTGACAGCGCTGTCTCACGCGACGCGACATGAGGGTGGGCGGTGCGACGATGGGGGTGCCTCCACGGCATCGCCCCGGGCCAGCAGCACTCCTGCCGGGGAGTTGATACCGATGAGAGGAGGTGACTGGGTTGGCACAAGGCCGACGTTCGCGTCAACGGAGGCGGACTGGTCTGGATGGGAAGCAGAAAGCCCAGATCGCTGTAGCAGTGGTAACGACACTGCCGCAGCTGATCTGGGCGATTGCATTCCTGCTGAGCACCCTCATGGGTAGCTAAGACCTACCCGGAAACCGGGGAGTCGGACAGCAGCAACTGTTCGACTCCCCTTATTATGACACACTGGTCGCGCAGAGCAGAGCAGAGCAGAGCACGAACCCCTGCGCCCCAACCTTCGTCGGCCCATGGACTGCATGACAGAGCCGCGCGGGACACAGATGAGCATGCCCGCGTCGATACTCCCATCATGAGCGACAACGACGTCTCCGCACCCGAGACGATCCATACTCCCCCGCCCGTGCCTGGTTCGCGAGTATCATGTGGAGGTGGCGACGTAGCAGCCGACGCCGCTGCGCGAGCGCCGCACGTGCCCCAAGGCGGGGGCCACGGCCTCGTTCAACTGAGCTGTCGTCTCACCTCTTAGAACTGTTCCGGCATGGATGCCGGTCACCCGATGAGGAGCATTCATATGTCCGACATTCGCACGACACCATCCGTGACACCGCAAGACTGCTTGACTTTTGCTGACGCCGCCCTGTATCTCGCGGGGCACACGGTCTCGGATCCTTATCTGCGTGAGCTTCACGCCAAGGCAGCGAGCGGCGAGATCACCGTCGAGGAAGCGGGGCATCTCGGTGAGGAGTACCTCTGCGCGAAGTTTGGTGTGGATCATGAGTGATCCGTCATGGGATGCCTATTTCATCCCAGGGACCCACGCGATGCGCAACAAGTTTACTCGCGGGGGGCGTTTCCCCGACGGTATACCGTCTATGGTGGCGGTTGGTGCGTTGGAGGAGCATTGGGCGCGGCTGCGCCTCATTGAGCTCGTACGCTCCCCCCTCCTGGGCCACTTCGACTACGAACACATGAAGGCGATTCATCGTCACATCTTTCAGGACACTTTTGCATGGGCAGGCCAGGAGCGCAGTGCACCAATGGGCGGACCAATGATTAAGTTCGGCCCCGACGTGTCAGCGTTCCCCGACTTTGACCCGCGCGACTATTCGGTCCCGCACGAATACGCGCCGGCAGGGCGGCAGCTGACCGAGGCCGCGACGCACGAATACGCGCTCCTTCAGGAGGCCGATTATCTACGCGGAATGGCGCTGAGCGAGTTCGTCGACAACCTGGCACTGCGCTGGGTATCTCTCAACGTCGTGCATTCCTTCCGCGAGGGAAACACGCGCTCGCAGCTCGTGTTTTTCTCCGAACTCGCCCACCACGCGGGCTACCACCTGGATGCGAGAGCATTCCTGCCTCCGAGCCGCGAGGATCGACTGGCGGGCGTCACGAATCCTGTTCGTGAGCGTTTCGTCGCGGCGCGCTACTACTTTCAGGACTACCACGATCACACTCCGATGGCCGATACTCTCACCGAGGTGATTGCTCCGTTGACTGAGGACCAGCGACGCGCCCGGCCCATCGTTCCCATTGAGGAGCGTTGAGAGCACACAGAGCCGGGGATCCGGACGACGACGGCTGATCGGCTCCCCGCTCGGCGTCGGCGCGTCTCACGCGGGAGTGAGCACAGTAACGCTCGTCCGGTGCGGATCGGTGGCGCCTCCGACAGGACTCGAACCTGCAACCTCGGGATTAGAAGGCCCTCGCTCTATCCATTGAGCTACGGAGGCATGGCGCATGTGCGCCGCCTGTAAGCCTAGCGGAGGTTAGCCGCGCTTTCCACAACGGCGCGGCCCAGCAGGAAGGCCAGAAGCGGGAAGAGCAGGACCGATAGGGCACCGGCGACGACCAGTAGGGAGGCCAGCCAGGTCGGGATGATGCCCGTTGAGGATGCCAGGCCGGTAACGGCGACGATAATCGGCAAGCCGGTCGCGCCGTACAGGCCGATGCGTGTCGCGTCCGACCATCCGACCCGCTCGATGGTCCCATGGAAGCGCTCGAGAGCGACGATGGGCACGCCACGCACGAGGAGGATCGCGCCGACCAAGCTCACGAGCAGGAACGGGTGAGCGGCAACGGCGCTCAGCGAGATGGTCATTCCGGACGTGACGAAGAACAGGGGGATCAGGGAAGAGAAGCCGAGCGTGCGCAGTTCCCCTTCGATCATGGTGAAGTTACCGGGTGCGAGAGCGCGCACGATGATACCGGCGGCGAAAGCACCGAGCACCATGTCCAGGTCCAGGACCGCTGACAGAGCCATGAGGCCCGTCAGGATGACCATGACGACGCGCATGAGGGTCTTTTGAGAGGTCTGGGCACCGTGCAGGATCGTCCGCCCGATCTCGGGGTGGCTCAGCACGAAGCGCGTGGGGATTGCGACGGCGACGATGGTGGCGAGTACGAAGAACATGAGGACGCCGAAGGAGAGCCAGGGGCTGCGTGCGGAGAGCAGCAACGACATAGCGACGACGGGCGCGAGCTCGCCGATGGCACCGTGCACCAGGACCGCTTTGCCGATGGTGGTGCCCATGACACCGGCCTCCATGAGGATAGGCAGAAGGGTGCCCAGCGCGGTCGAGGTCAGCGCGATAGCGAGCGCGATGTAGGTCGAGTACCCCACGCCGGTGGTCCCGGAGGCAGCGACGGCCACCCATGACACCGCCAGGCCGATCCCGAAGCAGGCCAGCCACGTGGCCAGGGAGCGCTTACCGGCGCTCCCGTGCACTTCTTGCACGTCAATTTCAGTGCCCGCGATCAGGAAGAGCATGCCCATGCCGACCTCACGGAACACGGAGATCGGTTCGGTCAGCGAGGCAAAACCCAGCGCGTTCGGCCCAACGGCGACGCCCAGGATCAGCAGCCACACGACGTCGGGGACGCGCTTGCGCGTCAGAGAAGCTAGGAGAGGTGCGACGGCGGCTGCGGCTGCGATGATAAAAAGGGAGACGATAGATCCCTCGGTATTGATCGCTGTGGAGAAGGGGACGAGGCCGTGGCTCGTTGCATCGGTCGCGGCGAGGATCGTGGTCGGCAGGTTCATGTGCGCTCCTGACGGGGCAAAAGGATCGATGGTGCGGTGCTGCGTAACACGCGGGCGCGTCGTGTCGAATTGCGGGCATAACAAAGGCCCGGGACGACTAGTCCCGGGCCCGTGCGTGGATGCGAGGTCAGCCCTCGACGTCCAGGAGGCCGTTCTTGTATGCCTTGGCCAGGCGGCGGGGCACACGGATCTCACGGCCGGCGACCTTGACGGTGTTCAGCTCGGTAAGATCAGCCTTCCAGGTAGACCGGCGGGTGCGGGTGTTCGCACGGGACATCTTACGCTTGGGAACTGCCATGTCTTACCGCTCCTCTTCTTTCTCGACGACTATTCTGGTTCGGTGCGCCACGCGGGCGCACGGCGACAACCCGACTAGACTACCACGGACCTTGCGCGTGTGGCATATCGCGCGGGCGGGTGCGCCTGCGATTCTGGTTACAGACTGGGAGCTGGGAACTCTCCCCTAGACTGGCCTCATGTCCGTTCTTCGCACGCTCGCCTCTGGCACACTCCTCACCCACGAGATTGAGATCAAGCGTTCCCGCTTTATTACGACGCTCGCCAGGACGGACACGCCCGAGGAGGCTCGCGCACTCATCGACGCGGTCAAGTCCGAGCACCCTCAGGCGCGTCACAACTGCTCCGCATACCTGATCGATCCGCCGGATGCCGCTCCCCTGCAGCATTCCTCGGACGACGGGGAGCCGTCGGGCACGGCGGGTACTCCGATGCTGGAGGCCCTGCGCGCCTCTGACACGTGGAACGCGACGACTGTCGTGACGCGTTACTTCGGGGGGATCCTACTCGGCGGAGGCGGCCTCGTGCGCGCGTATTCGACGTCGGTGTCCGAGGCTGTCGCCCGCGCTCCCATCGCCTACCTGGTCGGACGCGACATCCTTGAAACGCAGCTCAGCCCCGGGGATGCGGGGCGTATCGAGGCGGAGCTACGAGGCCGCGGAGCCACTGTTGTGGATACGATCTGGGGCACGGACGTGACGCTTCGCATCGCGATCAATCCGAGCGACCGGGAGCCGATTGACGCGTGCCTGGCCCAGGCCTCGTCCGGTGTTGCAAAGTTTCGCTACGTGGAAACCCGCCGGGTTGAACTAGACGAGGCTCCGACAGCTGGTTGAGAATTCTGGGGTACACCGCTTATGGAAGGACCCCTCATGGCTCGCATCGCCTCCACTGTCGCCGATCTGATCGGCGGCACTCCCCTCGTTCGCATCAACCATGTCGCCGGCGACGGCGTGGACGTCGTCGCAAAGGTTGAATCCTTCAACCCTGCCTCCTCCGTCAAGGACCGCATCGCCCGCTCGATCATCGACGCGGCCGAGGCCTCGGGCGCGCTGGCCCCCGGCGGCACGATTGTCGAGGCCACCTCGGGTAACACGGGTATCGCCCTGTCAATGGTGGGCGCGGCTCGCGGCTACAAGGTTGTCATCGTCATGCCCGCCTCGATGTCCGTTGAGCGACGTGCGATTGTGCGCGCCTTCGGTGCCGAACTGGTTCTCACTGACCCCAAGGGCGGCGTCTCCGCCGCAGTCGCCGAGGCCGAGCGCATCGCCTCCGAGCGTCCGGGCGCGATCATCGCCTCCCAGTTTACGAACCCCGCGAATCCCGCCGCGCACATCGCCCACACGGGCGAGGAGATCTGGGCGGACACCGAGGGCCAGGTCGACGTGTTCGTCGCCGGCGTGGGCACCGGCGGCACCATCTCGGGCGTCGCGCGAGTCCTGAAGGATAAGAACCCGAACGTGCGCATCGTCGCCGTCCAGCCCGCCGAGTCACCGCTGCTCACCGGCGGTGCCCCCGGCCCGCACGGCATCCAGGGCCTCATGCCCAACTTCGTGCCCGACACCTTCGACGCTGATCTCATCGACGAGGTTGTGTCCGTGGAGACCGCTACCGCACTTGAGTTTGCTCGCCGCGCGGCCGCCGAGGAGGGCCTGCTCGTGGGTATCTCGTCGGGCGCAGCCCTGGCCGGAACTGCGGTCGTGGCAGCCCGCCCCGAGCTGGCCGGCAAGAAGATTGTCACACTCCTGCCCGACACGGGTGAGCGTTACCTCTCGACTGCTCTTTTCGCTGGTCTTGAGGACTGAACAACCTGCTATGACGCGCTAGAGTGGCCCCGGAGAGAATGTCCGGGGCCACCTGTGCATTTACCCATCCATCCACCGTAGGAGGACTCCCGTGAAGCTCACCGTTCGCACCCTGTCGCGCGCCCTGTCTCGGACGCTGCCCACCAAGGCACTCGTTCTGTTTCGCGAAGATCTGGTGACGGCGCAGCGCCGCGACCCAGCGGCCACCTCCGCTCTGGAGATCGCCCTGACGTACCCGGGCGTGCACGCCCTGTGGACCCACCGTGTCTCCCATGCCCTGTGGACCCGCGGTGCCCGCACTCCCGCGCGCGTCCTGTCGTCAGCGGCCCGCGCTGTCACCGGCGTCGACATCCACCCTGAGGCACGTATCGGACGCCGCGTCTTCATCGACCACGCGACCGGCGTCGTCATCGGCCAGACCGCCGAGGTCGGCAACGACGTCGTCATCTTCCACGGCGTCACCCTCGGCGGCGTCGCCATGACGCCGGGCAAGCGCCACCCCACGGTCGGCGATCACGTGATGATCGGCGCGGGCGCGAAGGTGCTCGGCCCCATCAGCGTGGGCACGGGTGTCAAGATCGGCGCGAACGCCGTCGTCGTCAAGGACGTGCCCTGCGGAAACGTCGCGATTGGCGTGCCCGCGCGTCTGTTGCCCAAGCCCGAAAAGGATACGCGCGACCGTGATTTGATCGTCGATCCCGCGTACTTCTTCCAGGAGCCGGCGCTCTACATCTGAGTCCCCAACGCCGCTGGTCGGGCCGCAATGGGGCAATTTGATTGCGGCTCGCGACAAAGTGAGCACCCTCACCTATAGTTGGTTTATGGAAGCTCGAACTCTACATGCCCCACTGGACGCGTTGTCAGCGGCGAATCGCCCCCAGGGTATCGAGATCGCCACGCTCACAACATTCGACATTCCCGCTCTTGCGGTGCTCACCCTCGAAGCGTACGACGATGCTGTCACGCCCGAGGCGCTCCTTGAAACATCCGAAGAACTCCGTCTTACCTTTGAAGGTGCCTTCGGTGATACCACCGAGGACTCCTTCGTGGGAGCCTGGGACGGCGGTACTCTCGTTGGCGCGATCCTCGTGGTACGCGAATCCCCCTGGGATGACGTGCCGAATGGTCCCTTCGTCGTGGACCTCATCGTCGCGCCGGACTACCGCAGGCGAGGCATCGCAACCGCCCTCGTTTCGGAGGTGGCCTCCAGGTGCACCCACTGGGGTTTCGACTCCCTCGCCCTGCGCCTGGATGCGCGCCATGGCGGTGCTCGCGAACTGTACTCGATGCTCGGCTTCGAGGAGATCGCCTAACAGGTGGCGGGGAGTGCGGACCTCTCGGCCCGCACTCCCCCGTCGATTGTTCGCGCACTCAGCGCTGGCAGGATGGACACCAGAACAGGCGTCGGTTTTGCATGAGCGCCTCGCGGATCGGCGTCCCGCAGCGCAGGCACGGACGGCCCGTGCGGTGGTACGCGTACCACCGCGAGGCTTCCTCGTCGCCCTCAATCGGGGGGTTCGGGGCCTCGTCCGGGTCCATCGTATCCAGGCGACCGGCGGCCAGGCCGCGGTTCATGAGGTCGCATATGAGGACCCACAGCTCACGCAGGCGCTTGAGCGAAATGTTTGTGCCCTTGCGGTGCGGCGAAATACCCGCGAGGAAGAGGGCGTCGGCGCGGTAGATATTGCCCACGCCCGCGATGATCGACTGGTCCATAACGATCTCGCCAATGGCCCGCTTCTTCGAGTGTGCGACCTGGGCGAAACGTTCCATGGCCTCGGCGTCGGAGCGAGCCCCTGCATCCAGGGGATCCGGCCCCAGCTTCGACTCCGCTGTGATGCGCTCCTCATCGGTAATGAGGTCGCAGCGGTTGGGTCCGATCAGGTCGGCGACCGCGTGGTCGTTGTACACGCGCAGTCGCACGGCACCGACCGGCTCCGGAGGCTCCCATTCTCCCGCCTTGGCCTCGCCGAAGCCCTCGCCCCAGCGGGTCTCGGTGTGACCGCTCCACTCCCCCTTCTGAACGTTGGGGATGCGGTGAGCAACACCGTGCCCCTCGTCGACGACGGTCTCATCGCCGTTGAATCGCCACCAGCCGTACAGCCCCAGGTGAATGTGCACCCAGCGGTCGGGCCAGGGGGCGTCCTCACCGAGGATCGGCTCCCCACTGCCTGCCGCGGCCCCCTCGAGGAGGGCCACCCCGGCCTCGTACGTCTCGCCCGGAGCAGGCGGAACGAAACCGATGAACATGTGTTTACCGTGCACGCGCACCCGCTGCATGACCCACCCATCCAGGAGGGCGGCTGAGGACGCGAAACGTCCCTGCGGGGACGACGCCGAGACGGTACCCCCGACGAAAAGCTCGTCGAGGGTACCGGCTAGGCGACGGACTGCATCGCCTTCAGGCATGCGACCTCACTTCTTGACGACGACGTTGACCAGCTTCGGCGCGCGCGCGATGACCTTGAGCGGCTCGGAGCCACCGAGGGCCTTGACGATCGGGGCCTCGGCCAGAGCAGCCGCGATCAGGTCCTCCTCGGAAATCGAGGGGGCGACCTCGATGCGGGCCTTCACCTTGCCGTTAACCTGGACGACGGCCGTGACAGTGTCCTCCACCAGCAGCGAAGCGTCCTCGACGACCGGGAAGGACTCGCGGGCCAGGGAATCCTCGTGGCCCAGGCGGCTCCACAGCTCCTCACACAGGTGCGGAGCAACCGGGGCGAGCATGAGAACCAGCGGCTCGATGGCGTCGCGCGGGGCGGCGTCCAGGCTGGTCAGATGGTTGTTGAGGACGATGAGCTTGGAGATCGCGGTGTTAATGCGCAGGTTCTCGTACTCTTCGGTAACCTCGGCGATCGTGCGGGCCACGAGGCGGCGCGTCTTCTCATCCGCAGGCTCGTCAGTGACCGTGAGTTCGCCGGTTTCCTCATTGATGGCGTTACGCCACAGCGCTGCAGGAAACGCTGGGAGCCGATGACCGCGCGGGTCTCCCACGGGCGCGACAGGTCGAGGGGCCCCATGCTCATCTCGTACACGCGGAAGACGTCGGCACCGTAAGCGTCGTACATCTCGTCGGGCGTAACAATGTTCTTCAGAGACTTGCCCATCTTGCCGTACTCGCGGTTGACGGGCTGGCCCTGATAGGTGAAGCCCTCCGTCTCGTCGCCCTCAACCTCGTCGGCGGGCACGTACTGGCCGCGCGCATCGGTGTAGGCGTAAGCCTGCACGTAGCCCTGGTTGAAGAGCGTGTGGTAGGGCTCGGAGTCCGGCACGTGGCCCAGGTCGAAGAGAACCTTCTGCCAGAAGCGCGCGTAGAGCAGGTGCAGGACCGCGTGCTCGACGCCGCCGACGTACATGTCGGTACCACCGCTGACCTTGCCCTCGCGCGGACCCATCCAGTAGTCGAGGTTTTCCGGGTCTGCGAAGCGCTCCGAGTTCGTCGGGTCGGTGTAGCGCATCTCGTACCAGCACGATCCCGCCCACTGGGGCATCGTGTTGGTCTCGCGGCGGTAGCGCTTAGGCCCGTCGCCCAGGTCGAGGGTGACGTTCACCCATTCCTCGGCGCGGCCCAGCGGAGCCTCAGGCGAGGAATCGGCGTCGTCCGGATCGAAGGTGCGCGGGCTGTAGTCGCTGACCTCGGGCAGCTCGACGGGGAGCATCTCCTCGGGCAGGGCGTGTGCGACGCCGTCCTCGTCCCAGACGATCGGGAAGGGTTCGCCCCAGTAGCGCTGGCGGCTGAAGAGCCAGTCGCGCAGGCGGTAGGTGACGGTGCGCTTGCCCAGGCCCTTTTCGGTGAGCCAGGCGGTCATCGCGGCCTTGGCCTCGTCCTTGCCGAGGCCGTTGAGGTCGATCTCGTCGTTTGCGGAGTCGACGGCGACGCCGTCACCCGTGTACGCGCCGACCTCGAGGTCGGGGCCGTAGGGATCGTCGGCGGGTCCGATGGTGCGCACGACGTCGAGGTCGTAGGCGCGGGCGAAGGCCCAGTCGCGGTCGTCGTGGGCGGGCACGGCCATGATGGCACCGGTGCCGTAGCCCCACAGGACGTAGTCGGCGACGAAGATCGGGACCTCGCGACCGTTGACGGGGTCGATGCCGAACAGGCCGGTGAACACGCCGGTCTTGGTGCGCTCTTCGTCGGCGCGCTCGGCTTCTGACTTGGCCGAGGCCTGGGCGCGGTAGGCGCTCACGGCCGCCGCGGGGGTGGCGGCACCGCCCGTCCACGCGTCCTTCGTGCCCTCGGGCCAGGAGGCCGGCAGGGTGAGGGCGGCTTCGTCGCCCGCGTCGCCGCCGACGGTGCCACCGAGGATCGGGTGCTCGGGAGCCACGACCATGAAGGTCGCGCCGAAGAGTGTGTCGGGGCGCGTCGTGTAGACATCCAGGGAGTCGAGGCAGGCCCCCGCCTCGCGCGCGCCGGGCACGTCGAAGCGGACGGTCGCACCCTCCGAGCGACCGATCCAGTTGCGCTGCATGGTGCGCACCTTCTCGGGCCAGTTGATGGTGTCGAGGTCGTCGGCCAGGCGCTTGCCGTAGGCGGTGATGCGCATCATCCACTGACGCAGGTTGCGCTTGAAGACCGGGTAGTTGCCGCGTTCGGAGCGCCCGTCCGCAGTGACTTCCTCGTTGGCCAGGACCGTGCCGAGGCCGGGGCACCAGTTGACGGGGGCCTCGGAGACGTAGGCGAGGCGGTAGGAGTCGACGACCTTCGCCTGGGCGGCGCGATCCAGGGAGGCATAGTCAGAGCCGTCCTCGGGGAGGATCTCACCGGACTCGAGCTTGGCGATCAGCTCGTTGATCGGGCGGGCGGCACCCTTCGAGCCGTCGGGTGCCGTGGCCTGCGGGTCAAACCACGAGTTGAAGACCTGCAGGAAGATCCACTGCGTCCAATGCACGTACTCGATGTCGGTGGTCGCAAACGAGCGGCGCGAGTCGTGGGACAGGCCCATGCGGCGCAGCTGGCGGCGCATGTTCGCGATGTTCTGGTTCGTGGTGATGGCCGGGTGCTGGCCGGTCTGGACAGCGTACTGCTCGGCGGGCAGGCCGAAAGCGTCGTAGCCCATCGTGTACAGGACGTTGTCGCCCTTCATACGGCGGTAGCGCGCCAGCGTGTCGGTCGCGATGTAGCCGAGCGGGTGCCCCACGTGCAAGCCCTTACCCGAGGGGTAGGGGAACATGTCGAGGATGAAGTAGGGGGTGCGGGACGCCAGCGGGCCGACCAGGGCACCGGTCGGGTTGTCCGCGTAGAACGTGCCCAGCTCCTCCCAACGATCCTGCCACTTCGTCTCGATCTGACCGGCGAGCTGCGCGGTGTAGCGCTGGGCCGGGGCACTCTGCGGATTTTCGCTCATCTGTGCGTTCCTCGCTTAACGATGGGTCGCGTAACAATACTCCTCACCAGGGTAGTTCACGCCCGCCCGCGTCGCCGGATGCGCCCGCCCACCGAAGCGAGCACAAATAGGTGACAATAGTCGCATGAGCACTGTTTTTGAAAACATCATCTCGGGCGTCTGGCCCGGACGCTTCGTGTGGGCCGACGACCTGTGCGTCGCGTTCGCCACGATTGAACCCACCTCGCCCGGGCACGTCCTGGTCGTCCCGCGCTGCCCCTATGAGGCGTGGACCGATGCCCCCTCGGACGTCGCGGCGCACCTAATGAAGGTGGCGCGCGCGATTGGTCTCGCCCAGAAGGCAGCATTCGGCGTGCCGCGCGCGGGCCTGGCCATCGCCGGCTTCGAGGTGCCTCACACCCACCTGCACGTCATTCCGCTGCGCGACGAGACCGACATTCTCCTGTCGAAGACCGCCCCGGCCTCCGACGAGAATCTCGACACCACCATGACCGCACTGCGCGAGGCTCTCCTCGCCGCGGGCCACAAGGCCCACGTGCCCGCGACCATGAGTTCCCCGGCACTCGCCTGACGCTTACCCATCACCCTCTCACTCAGCTAGGCCGTGGCCTCGCCCCACTCCCGCCCACGCAGCGCGGATCAGCGGGCGCGGCCACGGCCTCGTCACTGGCAACGCTGAGCGAGAGACGAGAACACGCTCAGCCTCGCACGATGATGCCCGAGGCCTGGGTGTCCTCGATGTGCACCATCTGCCCGTCCTTGAGGGAGACCACAATCCCACCAGTCTCACTGGCAAGGACGACGACGTAGGCACCGGGTACGAGTCCCACTTCCTCCCACGCGCGCAACGCCTGCGGGTCGCGGTCGGGCAGGCGCTCAACCTCTCCCCCATTCCCAACCGGAAGGGTGTCCAGAGGCACTCCTGGGATCTCGGCGCTCGAACCGTCCGCACGCGGGATCGGGTCGCCGTGCGGATCGCGCGTGGGATAACCGAGCACCTTGTCGAGGCGATTGAGGAGCCGCTCGGAGACGGCATGCTCAAGAATCTCCGCCTCCTCGTGCACCTCATCCCAGGAAAAGCCGAGGGCCTCATGCAGGTAGGTCTCCAGGAGTCGGTGGCGGCGTACCATCCCCAGGGCAACCCCGCGCCCCTGCTCGGTCAGGCGCACACGCCCGTACGGTTCGTGCGTGACCAGTCCCTGTCGTACGAGGCGCTGCACGTTCTCCGTCGTCGTCGAGGGAACCACTCCCATGTGCTCGCCGATATCCTTCGGTTTCACGCCGTCACGGCCAGCTTCCTCGGCGCTCCACACGAGCTTCAGGATGTCCTCGACGACCGTTGAGTAGTCGCTCGACGCCTCCGACATGCTCTCCCCTTTCATCCGGGCTCCCATTGTAGGCAAGAACGCCCTCCCCAACCGCCCAGGATGCGACATAGGACACTGATGGGCGCATTAACTTGTACGCAGCCACCAATCTGTGTATATTTATCTCTCGGTTGCAAGACCCCCGCGTCATTAGCTCAATTGGCAGAGCAGCTGACTCTTAATCAGCGGGTTGAGGGTTCAAGTCCCCCATGACGCACAGCTTTCCTGGCTCCGGCCGGTGAGAGTTCCCGCGTCATTAGCTCAATTGGCAGAGCAGCTGACTCTTAATCAGCGGGTTGAGGGTTCAAGTCCCCCATGACGCACAGCTTTCCTGGCTCCGGCCGGTGAGAGTTCCCGCGTCATTAGCTCAATTGGCAGAGCAGCTGACTCTTAATCAGCGGGTTGAGGGTTCAAGTCCCCCATGACGCACAGAAGACCGGTGATCCTCGGATCGCCGGTCTTTCGTATCTGGATGACCACTCCCCTTCCACCCTCGGGCCATGCGGACCGCCAGCAGGCACCTCAAGACCCCCAGACACTCGCATGCGATTCGACTACCCGAACGTGGGGTTAAAGGACAAAACGTGTTGGTTTTGGGGTCATAGGACACTACGTGTTGCTGGAGGGGTGACTTTTCGGTGTGCTGGTGCGGGAAAGTCGTGGTTTTAGTTGGTCGTGTTTGCCTCGTTCCTGCCACTGTTGCACCGTGGGCGCGTGTGGCTGCCCCGTGATCCGTCACGGTCAGACGTCTACAGGTCGTCAGCGCTGGCGGTATAAACTCTGCCAAATCACGACGCTAAACGACATTGACTCCACGGCCAAGCACCTTGATGAGTTCGTGGCCTGGGAAGCTCTCGCGCCAACGAACGGTGACCAAGCACAACCCCAAGGAACAGCAACCAAGCACGACGCCGACCGATAGCGAGGCCGGGGTACCCCCATAGGGGAACCCCGGCCTCGTCCTTCAAGCGCTGAGTGTGGACATCTCTATCGATTGAACACAATGGCCTTTGCTGCGGCGAATGGCGCGACCGCTTCTGCGTGTCAGGCGCGCGCCCTTCTCACGGCAATAGCACCCGCCCCCAGGAGCGCGAGGATGCCTGCCGTACCACCAAGAATAGTCGCATCGCTGCCTGTTTTCGCCAGCCCATGGGAGGGAGCGGTCTTGCTCCGAACCGGAGTCACGGGAGCAGTGGGTGTCACGCCAGCGGGAGTCTGAGGAGTGGGAGTCGCAGGAGTGTGATGCGACGGGGTGGAGGGCGTCTGAGGGACAGGTGTAGACGGAGTGGAAGGTGTAGACGGAGTGGAAGGTGCAGACGGAGTGGAAGGTGCAGATGGAGTGGAAGGTGTAGACGGAGTGGAAGGTGCAGATGGAGTAGACGGCGTAGACGGCGTGGACGGGCTAGGTGCCGGCGTGGGCTGCCCAGTGATCTGACGGATCTGAATGTCCGTATCGGCACCAACAGCACGCGCGTTCGTGGGATCATTCGGATCAACCGTGCGAGCGGCAGCGTCGAAGCCTCGGATCGTCTGGCCCGGGACGATTTCGTACCCCTCGGGCAACGCCGGTAGCGCAGTGAGCGCTGCGCGCGACGGGTCATTCTGATCGTTGCCATAACGCTGCGTCGCCAGCACGGTTCCATCGGCGTCCACGAGGCGCACACTCCCCAGGGCGGAATAAAAGACTTCGCACACGAAATAGACATCGGGTTGGTCGGGATCGAAGTTGAGCGCCGGTGCACTGATTTCCAGTGTGTACTGGCCGGGAACGACCGGGCTGGGATGCACGGGAATCTCACCGGCCCCGTCATTTGGCACGTATTGACGTCGCGGCTCGAGGATGTTGTCATTCTCGTCCGCGAGGTAGCAGGTTGCCGGTCCCGCGACGTCCGCAGCATAGGTGGGCGAAGGCAGGAGTACGGGAAGAGCAGCGGCACTCAGGGCAGCCGCTACGACGAGAGAACGCGACATTGACGGGATACGCATGGAAGATTCCTCTCCATCGATGGTCAGGGTACAAGCATTACATTACCGAGTATCCTCATCCTTGTCCACAAACTAAGCCCATTTTTTCATCAATCTAGCGCACCGCGATGCAACGAACGCCTGGTCAGGAGCGCACATGACACCGCTCATCATCAGCGGCCATCACACCGGGACCAGGCAGCAACATTCTCGGGCACAAAGGGACGAGGCCGGGGCACCCCAATGGGCAACCCCGGCCTCGGGCAGGAAACGCAGAGCAGTGATCAGTGTCCCGGCCAGCTGCGAATCGTGGTGAGCGCGGCCACCGCGTAGCGATCCCAGACACGCCCACCGACGCGCACGGCACCCTCCAGGATGAGGATGGACCACGGCAGAGCAACCGTGTAGGCAACCCACATTGGAACGAGGCCGAAGGACGCCAAGGCGATGAGCACATAGGAGGGCAGCTGCAGAACCGCGACCCCGCGAAGCCGATGAGCTGCAGGAGCATCGTCATCAGGAACGACCCGGTGCCCTTCGTCGCCATCGGTGAGACGCCCGGAGGCTGAACCGGATACACCCAGCGCGCATTCACGACGAGGGTCGTGGCGGTCGCGCCCGAAAAGAGGACGACACCCATCACCTGATGGAACACGAAGTCCACGTCACTCACTCCTGCGACGACATCATGAATGAGGTATCCGATGACCTGGGGAACAAGGATGATGAGGGAACCCACGAGACGACCGCGACGCTCCTCACACCCGCTCATGCCGGATGAGACAACGATCCACGCACCCGTCGAATCGTATTGCATGAGTGCGCCGACGGCCATGCCCGACGTGATGGGCACCAGGTAGAGGAAAATGCCTGTGTACAGGAGCTGACTCATGTGATCCTCGGTGCCCACGCGCCCCATAAGGACTCCGATGATCGGGAAGATCACGGCAAACACCAGGTTCATGTTCAGGCGGGGATCTACGACCCAGTAGCGCAGCGTACGCGCAGCCAGCGAAGCGCTGCGCACCCCGAGGCCCAGCCGCGTGAACGTATCGACGCTGCGCAGACCAGCCGCTCGAGATTGCGCGGTGCGCTGTCCTCGCGCGTCCTCCTCGACGGACTCGTCGATGAGGTGACGCCCCTCGTCGATGGCACGCTGCGCGTCGGCGCTAATGGGGCCGGCGTATCCGCTCATGACGGGGCGCAGGACGGCCAGCCAGGCGCGCCAGCCGACGACGGCCGTGGCCACCGTAATGAGCACGCGGATCGCGGCGGCCACCCACGCGCCCTCAAGGAGCGAGGCGATGACACCGAAGGGCGCGCCGACGGGCGTCCACAGAGCGACGTTCATCCCGGCGTAGAAGACCTCGGCTGAGAAACTCTCCGACAGGAGTTTCATCCAGTAGCCCAGAGGGGTCAGCACGACGAAGAAGGTCACGAAGCCGACCATGGTCAAGGTATCTTTCTTGCCCGAGCTATCCAGGCGCACCGCGAACCAGGTTCCGACCACGCGCGCCCAGAGCACTGCAAGAGGAAGGGTGACGATGCCCGCGAGGAGCCACCCGAGGGCCTCCACCCATTGGGCCCGCCACAGGGCAAACCAGGTGGGGACAAAGAGAGCCATGGCGGACAGGAGGCCGCCTGGACCCACGGCCGTTGAAGCCGCGAGCGCCGCACCGAGGCGTTTGCTCGGCCCGACGTAGGGCGACAGGCGCACGGGATCCAGCGAATTATCCATCGCTGAGAATAGGATCGGGAGGATCAGCCACAGGAGGAAGACGACGGGACCCACGATGGGCAGCACCGCCGCAAGGGTCGCTGCTCCTTCGGATTGAGCAAGGAAGGCGGTGCCCACCAGCGCGCCCACATACATGGTCCCGAACTGCAGGGTGCCGAGGATCGCGAGCACCAGCACGGCAGTCTGGCGACGAACCGTATTCCAGATGATGCGGAGCTTGAGGCGAATCAGTTGCCCAACCACGACAGGCCTTCCTCGGAATGAACTCCGCCGACCAGGGAGGTGAAGCGCTCCCCCAGGTCGCCGCCCTGGGCGACCTCGTCGGTGGTGCCGGCGACGAGGACACGCCCCTTGTCGATGATGGCCACGTGCGTGCAGAGCTGCTGGACGGTCGCCATCACATGCGAGGACAGGATGACGGTGCCGCCTCGACGCGTGTAATCGGTGAGGATCTGGCGGATATTGGCTGCGGAGACGGGGTCCACGGCCTCGAAGGGTTCGTCGAGGACGAGTACACGCGGGGAGTGGATGAGGGCGGCGGACAGCGCGATCTTCTTTGTCATGCCGGCCGAGTAGTCGCTGATCAGCTTCTTGCCCGCCTCGGCCAGATCGAGGGCGGCCAGCAGTTCCTGGGCGCGCTCGCGGGCGGTAGAGGCATCCAACCCGTGCAGCATGCCGACGTGGACGAGGAAGTCGGGGCCGGAGAGTCGGTCAAGGAGACGCATGCCGTCGGGCATAACGCCGAGCAGACCGCGCGCCCGCTGGGTGTCACCCCACACATCGACGCCGTGCACGTAGGCCGTACCACGGTCGGGGGTCAGCAGGCCGGTGGCCATGGTCAGCGTCGTGGTTTTACCGGCACCGTTGGGGCCGACGATCCCGTAGAACGATCCGGTGGGGATATCGAGGGAGAGGTCGGCGACGGCGACGAGGTTTCCGTAGATCTTGACGAGGCCTCGGATCGCCAAGGCAATATCGTCGCCGACGGGGGCGGCGGGCAGTGTATCGGACACAACAGGCTCCTTCACGCGTGACATGCCTGTCGATTTTACGGCGGTGCCGTGACTCATCCGATGCAATATCTCAGATCGTGATCCCTGAGATAACTCCTGATGGCGTTCCTATCGGGTGCTCAGGACGACGCTGAGTCCATCCTCGGGGTGATACGTCCAGGTCACGCGGTAGACGTTCCACTCCTCGTGCTGGGCACCGTCGACCGCGCGAGTGATCAGCATGCGCTCACGCACCGACGACGGAGTGTCGAGTTCATCCAGGATGCAGCGAAAGTCCGTCTGCGACAGGCCGTTGGCCCCGTCCCCGTAGGCCACGAGAGTCAGGGAGGTCTTGTCGGAGGCCAGGCGCGCGTGGGGACTGCTGACCGAGCACGCATCGAGCGAGTGCGCCAGGTTATTGGCCGCCATGGTACGCAGGTAGGACACCCCCACGTAGGTGCCGACAGCCAGGAGGACAGCCAGCAGGAAACCGACGATAAACATGGCGAGGCCGCGGATGGCACGCGTGCGCCGCTTGGGACGCTCGCGGCGCAGGGGCAGGCGCTCGTCCAGTTCCTCGTAGCGATAAGCACGCGCGTCCCGGCGGCGTTCCTTGTCGGCTTTGGCGAAGCGAGCGACAACCTGCTCACCCGGCACGCTCCGAGGAACGCGAGACGCTCGCCTACTCGGCGCAACATCGGTGCGCGTGGGCAGGTCGTGTTCGACACTCCAGTCATCGTCACTGTCCCCGTAGAAGGCTGCCGAGGCCTCGTCACAGTGGGCGTATTCCCGCTCGGTGGGGGTCTCCTCGCGTGGCACAAAGCTCTGCTGCTGGGGCGAGAAGCGGCTCAGCGGCGGCGTGGGCGGGGCGACCTGTGGCGCGGGGGTCGTGCTCGGCTGCGTGTAGGAGGCGGAGGGGGTCACGACCGCCGAGGTGTATTCGTCCTTCGGTGCGGGTGTGACGACCGGCGTGGGCTTGGCCGTCGGCGATGACTGCACGATTAAGGGGTACCCGTCCCGGGGTGGGACGCGCGCGATGACCGTGCGTTCGACGTCGGACGAGAGGGGAGCAATTCGCGACTGGCCGTCCTTCGTCGGCGCTTCGGGCGCGGGGGTGAAGGCTTGTTTCGTGGGTTCCGCGGTGAGGGCCGAGGCCTCGGCGGGCAGGGCGGGACGGTCAGCCAGACGCGTGGGCACGCCTCCCGGATAGTCGGGCGTGACCGATCCTGAGCCGACCCGGTATGCGTCCGGCATTGCAGCCCCCATGAGTCCTCCACCAACACTCACCTATCACTTGTTGAACAAGCATAGTAGGTGATTACTCAGGAAGCAAGAGGTTAGTTGATCTCGAGCGCCTTGCGCAGACGAGCCACGTGACCGGTGGCCTTCACGTTGTACTGAGCCAGTGCCACGGTGCCATCCGGGGCAACGACGACGGTGGAGCGGATGATGCCGACGTACGTGCGACCGTAGTTCTTCTTCTCCCCCCACGCACCGTAGGCCTCGAGGACCTCGTGATCGGGGTCGGAAGCCAGCGGGAAGGTCAAAGATTGCTTCTCCGCAAAGCGTTCAAGAGCAGCCATCGAGTCGGCAGACACGCCGATAACGGAGTAGCCCGCACCGGTCAGGGAGGCCAAAGAATCCCGGAAGTCGCAGGCTTCCTTCGTGCAACCGGGCGTGGATGCCTTCGGGTAGAAATAGACGACGACACCCCGCGAGGAAGCGGCGAGGAGATCCGACAGGGACAGCGTCCCCTGGGTGGTATCGACGGTAAAGTCTGGGGCCTGCTGGCCGATGTCCAAAGCGCTCATGCCCCTCAGTCTATGAGGGTCGCGCCCCCACTGCGAGGGGGCGATGTCGGTGCGCGAGATGGGACTCGAACCCACACGTCAAAGACACTGGAACCTAAATCCAGCGCGTCTGCCAATTCCGCCACTCGCGCGCGCACCCAAGTCTAACCGATGGGAGCCACCACGTCCGAACACAATGTGACGAGGCATCCTACCACCACAGGGTGGTGTCCCTCATACGCGTGGCGGGTAGGGCGTGTACGCCTGGGTGGACGACCTGTCAAGAAGGGACAGCACGGTCCGGGAAGCGCCTGCGCGCAGCACGACTCAGCGCGCGGTGGCGTTGATCGTGCCTTCGCCGAGGACACGTGTCCTCCTGTAGACGACCATCGACTGGCCCCGCGCCACGCCACGCGCGCCCGCTTCGAGGACAACGCTGATGGTTCCAGCTTCCTCGTCCCGCATCAGCGACGCGACGGGAACGGGCGTACCGTGCGCGCGCAGCTGCACAAAGAGGTCGGTGACATCGGAGCCGTCGTCGTCGGAGGCGAGCCAGACGGCGTCCGTCGCTTCAATACGGGAGATGGACAGAAGCTCGGAGGCACCGACGACGACTTGGTTAGTCTCGGGCCTGGTCTCGAGGACGTAGCGGGGGCGACCGTCGGGGGCAGGCGCTCCGATGCCCAGGCCTTTGCGCTGTCCGACCGTGTAGTTCCAATAGCCCTCGTGGCGCCCCAGAACCTCACCGTCGGGGGTAACGATGTCGCCCTCGGCAGCGCCCAGGTGGGAGCGCAGAAAGCCCTGCGTGTCGCCGTCGGGGATGAAGCAGATGTCGTAGGAGTCCGGCTTGTTGGACACGCCCAGGCCCAGGCGCTCGGCCTCGGAGCGCACCCATGCCTTGTTGGGGGCATCCCCCAGCGGCAGGACGACGCGGGTCAGTTCCTCGGCCCCCATGACGGCCAGCACGTAGGACTGGTCTTTGAGGGTGTCAGCTCCGCGGTGCAGCTCGGGTCCTGCCTCCCCGTCCACGATGGCGGCGTAGTGGCCGGTGCACACCGCGTCGAAGCCGAGTGCTCGGGCGCGGCTGGCCAGCTCGCGGAACTTCACGAACTCGTTACAGCGCACGCAGGGGTTGGGGGTGCGCCCGACCCGGTACTGCTCGACGAAGTCAGTGATGACGGTCTGCTCGAATTCCTGAGCGAGGTCCCACACATAGAAGGGAATGCCGATGATCTCGGCGGCGCGCGCGGCGTCTCCCGCGTCCTCGATGGAGCAGCAGCCGCGCGAACCGATGCGGCACTCCTGCGGCTGAGAAGACAGGGCCATGTGGACGCCGACGACGTCGTGCCCAGCCTCGACGGCCTTCGCTGCGGCGACGGCGGAGTCCACGCCGCCCGACAGTGCTGCCAGAACTCGCATTTAGCGTTCCTCGTTTCGTTCGTTGCGCACGTGGGAGACGCCGTCCAGGGCGGCTCCCGCGCGGATCGCGGCGGGCAGGGCGGCCAGGAAGGCATCGATGTCGGCAACGGTCGTCTCGTGTCCCAAAGAGATACGCAGGACGCCGAGGGCTTCCTCCTCGCTGCGCCCCATCGCCATGACGATGTCGGAGGGGCGCGTCACTCCCGCGTGGCACGCGGACCCGGCGGACACGGCGATGCCGGCCATGTCGAAGGCCATGAGGACGGCCTCGGGGCGGGCGGTTGGCAGGGACAGGTGGATGATCGCGCTCGACGAGGCCGACTCCCCCACCGTCGGGTACGTGACGTCCGGCAGGCGGCTCAGCAGGTGGGCGCGCAGGGATGCCGCGCGCTCGGCGAAAGCGGTGCGTTCGGAAACGGCCTCGGTGAGGGCGGCGGCGAGCGCGCAGGCACCCGCGACGTCGGGCGTGCCCGAGCGGATCGAACGCTCGTGACCACCGCCGGGACGGTCGGTCGCCAAGGGGATGCCACGCCGGGCGAGAAGGACGCCAATGCCGGCGGGCGCGCCGACCTTGTGCCCGCCCACACTCATGAGGTCGAGGCCAAGCTCTGCGAAAGAAACATCCAAAGTCGGGATCGCCTGAGCAGCATCAGAATGCGCGAGGCCTCCGCTGGCATGGACGAGGGCAGCAAAGTCAGCGACCGGCTGGATCGTACCGATCTCGGAGGACACGAGGGTCATGGATCCGAGCGCGAGGCGTCCGTCCCAGGACACGGGCTCACAGCTGCCCTCAGTCGCTGGCAGCACCGACAGACCACCCGCGTTGACGGGCAGAACCTCCCACTCGAAGCCCTCGCGCGACGCGACCTCTCGCTGGTGGGCGACCGCGTCATGCTCGAGGCCGGAGACAACGATGAGGTCGCGAGCACTCTCGCGGCGACGCACACCTCGGGCGGCGGCCATCACGCCGAGAGCGTCGGATTCAGTGGCACCGGAGGTGAAGATGACCTCGTGGATGTCGGCACCGAGTGCAGCTGCGACCTGCTCGCGCGCGTCGCCCAGCATGCGACGGGCCCGCCGCCCTCCAAAGTGGAGGGCGGCGGGGTTGCCGGGGGTGGCGGCCAGGTCACGCTGGGCGCGGGTCCACGCCTCGAGGGCGCACTCGCGCAGCGGCGTCGTGGCCGCGTGGTCGAGGTAGACGCTCACGCCTGGGCGCGCGCCTCCTCGATGATTGCCAAGGCAGCCGGGACCACCTCGGCCACGTCGCCGACCACGCCGAAGTCCGCGATCTCGAAGATCGGGGCATCCGGGTCATCGCACACGGCGACGATGTGGGCGGCCGACTGTATGCCGACCGTGTGGTGAATGGCACCGGAGACGCCCAGGCCGATGTAGAGGTTCGGCGTGACAGTCAGGCCTGTCTGACCGATCTGCTCAGCTCGCGGAGCCCAGCCCTCGTCGCAGGCAACGCGGGTCGCGCCCACGGCACCGCCCAGGGCGTCGGCGAGGGAATGAACCAGCTCGAAGTCGCCGTCCACGCCGCGGCCGCCGCACACGACGGTGGAGGCGTCGGACAGGGACACGCCTTCCTCCTCGTCGGCCACGCTGGAGACAACCTCAATCACGGACGCCTCGGCGCTCAGCTCAACGGCGAGAGGCTCGGGGGTCAGGGATGCGGGCGAGGCCACCGGCGCCTCGTCGATGATGCCCGAGGAGATACCCACGATGGGGGTCTGTCCCTCAAGGACGATGCCCATCGACCAGGAACCACCCAGGGCGGTCTTGCCGACCTGGAGGACGCCACCGTCGAAGGACACGGAGGAGGCACCGGAGACGACGCCAGCCTCGGTGAGGGCGGCGACGCGGCCAGCGATCTCGCGACCGCGGTAGTCCGAGGACGCCAGCACCAGGCCGTAAGAGTCGGTGCCCAGAGCGGCGATGACCGCGTCGGAGGCGACGACAGAGGAGTGACCCGCAGCACCCAGGTCGGCGTGCAGGACGCGGGTGGCACCCAGCTCTGCCAGGGCAGCCGTGTCGGGGACGGAGGCGACGGACAGTGCGACCACGTCGCCGGAGGTCAGCGACGCCGCGAGCGTCACCGCCTGGCGCGCCAGGGACGTCAGGCGGGACCCGGCCTGGTCGGCCAGGACGAGGATCGGGGAATGCATCTGCTGCGCCATGTCACTTCACCACCGAAAGAATGTAGTCAGCCAGCGCGCGACCGCCCTCGCCGGCATCCTGAATGATCGTGCCGGAGCCGTCGCGCACGTTCTCCTCGCTGAAGGTCACGGAGGTGAGCGCGCGGCGCAGGACCAGGTCCTGCCCTCCGGGAACCTCGACGAGGTCGTCAATACCCCACTGGTCCAGGGGCTTCTTGCGGGCCGCCTTCATCGCGGCGAAGGCCGGGTAGCGCGGCTCGTTGATCTGGTCGGTCACGGAGACCACGGCAGGCAGGGCCGCGCGCAGCGTCTCGGTGAAACCGTCGACGGAGCGCTCAATCGTCACGGTGCCGTCCTCGACGCTCATCGAGCGGGCCAGACCCAGCAGCGGCATGTGAGCCTTGGCAGCCAGGGCACCGGGCAGCATGGAGGTCATTGCGTCCAGCGAGGCCATGCCGGTGATGACCAGGTCGACCGGGCCGCACTCGTCAGCGATCTTCGCGATAGCGACAGAGAGCACGGACGCCGTCGTGATGACGTCGGAACCCTCGAGGAACTCATCGGACACGATGTAGGCGCGGTCAGCACCCATCTGCAGGGCGCGCATAAGCGCGTCTTCGGCGTCCTCAGGCCCCATGGTCAGGGCAACGACCTCGGCCTCGCGGCCTGCGTCCTCTTCTGTTTCCTTCAGCTGGACGGCGGCCTCGATGGCGTTCTCGTCCAGCTCGTTGAGCACATCGTCCTCACCGCGCACCAGGCGGCCGCCCTCAAAACGGCGTTCGGACTGCATGTCCGGGACATGCTTCACACACACGACAATTCTCATGCCTCCTAGCGTGCCACATTCCGCGCCCCACGCCCATATGAGGGTCACCTCACCGGCGCATGCCGCAGTCCGCGCGCCCCTCACCCGGAGTAGGTGGACCTCAGTCGCACGTGCGCCTCGTCATAGGCCTTTCTTCCCATCAATCCGACCGGCATGTGAGTGGTCCCGTATGATAGGGGGGAGGCTATATCCACGACGTAACGGTTTGATCAGCCGTTCACCAGGAAGAGGCACAATTGTATGTCCGAGCGATCCGGCTCGTCCCACGCTCCCACAAGGCGCGTCACTGAACCTAACCCGCTGCCCACACGCTTGGGCGTTCACCCGTCGGGCGACGGCCTCGACGTCGCGGTGATCGCGCGCGGTGCTTCCTCCGTGGATATGTGCATCTTTGACGAGGCCGGGGCTGAGACGCGCTTCGCCCTCCTGGGTCCGAAAACGGGCGTCTGGCACGGCCACATCCCCGGATACGGCGCGGGCACGCGCTATGGCTTCCGTGCGCACGGTACGTGGGACCCGGACGGCGGAAAGTTCTTCAACTCCCGCAAGCTCCTGCTGGATCCCTACGGCCGAGGCGTGGACGGCGTCGTGGACCTGAAGCCGGCGGTGTACGCGCACTACGTGGACGATGAGCTGTACCCGTCGGAGTACCCAATGCGCCGCTCACCCCTCGACTCCGCGCCGCACATGCCGCGCTCGGTCGTGGTCGAATCCTCTTTCCCGATCATCCCTCAGCCCCGTACGCCCTGGGAAAACACGGTAATCTACGAGATCCACGTCAAGGGCTTCACGAAGAACATGCCGGGAGTGCCCCAGCCCCTGCGCGGGACCTACGCTGGCCTCGCCCACCCCGCCTCCGTGTCCTACCTGAAGGACCTGGGTATCACCGCCGTTGAGCTGCTGCCGATCCACGCCAAGTGCGACGAACCCTTCCTCACCGAACGAGGCCTCACGAACTACTGGGGGTACTCGACGCTCTCCTTCTTCGCTCCCGAACCCTCCTACGCGACCGCCGAATCGCGTGCCCGCGGTGCCCAGGCAGTCGTCGACGAGTTCCGCGGCATGGTCTCCCTGCTGCATCAGGCGGGCATCGAGGTCATCCTCGACGTCGTCTACAACCACACGTGCGAGGGCGGAGACGCCGGCCCGTCGCTGTCGTGGCGCGGCCTGGACTCCGACATGTACTACCGCCATACGACCTCGCGTCCCATCCAGACCATCGACGTCACCGGCACCGGCAACACGATGAACATGGACCACCCCAAGACCATCCAGATGGTCCTGGACTCCCTGCGCTACTGGGTGCGCGACATGGGCGTGGACGGGTTCCGTTTCGACCTGGCCGCCACGCTGGGCCGGTTCTCCACCGGCTTTAGCCCGATGCACCCGCTCCTCATCGCGATGGCGACGGACGACATCCTCACCCACACGAAGCTCATCGCCGAGCCGTGGGATGTGGGGCCCGGCGGCTGGCAGACCGGCAACTTCCCGGTGCCCTTCTCCGAGTGGAACGACCACTACCGCGGTGCCCTGCGTAACTTCTGGCTCGCGGACGTGCGCGCCCAGGCCTCGGGCCACATCGTCTCGGGTCCCAACGACCTGGCGACCCGCCTGTCCGGCTCCCAGGACGTCTTCGAGCACGGCCTCGGTCGGCTGCGTGGACCTCGCGCGTCGATCAATTTCGTGACCGCTCACGACGGCTTCACGCTCGCCGACCTGACGGCCTACGACCGCAAGCACAACAAGGACAATCTCGAAAACAACCGCGACGGCTCCGACGACAACCGCTCGTGGAACCACGGCCTCGAAGGAACGCTCGCGTCGGGCGCGACCCACCCGGACGCCGCCACCCCCTACGCGATCCTCGCCAACATGCCGATCGCGCGCCTGCGTGCCCGCTCGCAGCGCAACATCCTGGCAACCATGTTCGTCTCCTCGGGCACACCGATGCTCACGGGCGGCGACGAGTTCGGGCGCACGCAAAACGGTAACAACAACGCCTACTGCCAAGACAGCCCGATCTCGTGGGTCGACTGGGATCTGGCCGAAGGACAACAAGCGCAGATCGACGCCGTCTCCTGGCTGATCGCCCTGCGTAAGGCGCACCCGGTGCTGCGCCCCGACAGCTTCGCGACCGGCCACCCCTACGGCGGTGACTCGCTCCCCGACCTGTCGTGGTACACCGCCCAGGGCACCCGCATGCCCGATTACGGTTGGACGGATTCGCGCCACCGCACGTTCCAGATGCTGCGCTCGGGCGTCAAGTGGGGTGACCGCGACGCTCTCATCATCATCAACGCGAACCTCGACGACGCGCAAGTGACACTGCCCGAGGGCCACGATCTGGACTGGCTGATCGCCTATTCCACCGTGTGGGAAACCCCCGCGGACGGTGGTGTCAGTTCCTCGCTCGACCCGAATGAACTCTCCATCGAAGTCGAGCACGTCATGCCTCGTACCACGCTGACAATTGAGGCTCTGTCCGTGACGATCCTGCTCTCCGACATCGCGTTTCAGCCCGAACACTGACGCGCCCCGACTTTTCTTTCCCCCCTTCCACTCGTTAGGATCAACCATGACTCGCAGTGAAGATGCCCTGGAAACCGCAACCTCCGACGCCTCGCTGGCCCGCTCGAAAGCCCGCAGCGCCGAAATCGACCTGGCGATCGATCAGGATCCGTCGCGTTTCCGCATCCTCACCGGTGACCGTCCGACCGGTCACCTCCACCTCGGCCACTACTTCGGCACTCTGCGCAACCGCGTGCTGCTGCAGAACCGCGGTGTGGAGACATGGGTTCTGGTCGCCGACTACCAGGTGATCACCGACCGCGACGGCGTGGGTCCGATCCGCGAACGCGTCCTCGGCCTCGTCGCTGACTACCTGGCCGCAGGTATCGATCCGGAGCGCTCCACGATCTTCAACCACTCGGCAGTCCCGGCCCTCAATCAGCTGATGCTCCCCTTCCTCTCGCTCGTCACCGAGTCGGAGTTGCACCGCAACCCGACAGTGAAGGCCGAGCTGGAGGCGACCGAGGGCCGCGCGATGACGGGCCTCATGCTCACCTACCCGGTCCACCAGGCCGCCGACATCCTGTTCTGCAAGGCCAACATTGTGCCCGTGGGCCAGGACCAGCTCCCCCACCTGGAGCAGGCTCGCCTCATCGCCCAGCGCTTCGACAAGCGTTACGGTCGCGCCACTCCCGAGCGTCCCGTGTTCCCACGCCCGGAGGCCCTCCTGTCCGAGGTCCCGCTGCTGCTGGGCACGGACGGCCAGAAGATGTCGAAGTCGCGCGGCAACACCATCGAGCTGCGCATGAGTGCCGACGAAACCGCGAAGATCCTGAAGAAGGCAAAGACGGACGCCGAGCGTCGCATTACCTTCGATCCCGTTGGCCGCCCCGAGGTCTCTAATCTCCTCATGCTCGCATCCCTAGCTACGGGCGATGCGCCCGAAGTGATCGCGGACCGCATCGGCGACGCGGGCGCGGGCACCCTGAAGGCCCTCGTCACCGAGTCCCTCAACGAGATGCTTGCTCCCCTGCGCGAGCGCCGCGCCGAGCTCATCGCAAACGAGGACTACCTGCTGTCCATCCTGCACGCCGGCAACGAGCGCGCCAATGAACAGGCTGATCAGACCCTGTCTGAGGTCCGCACCGCGATGCAGATGAACTATTAATCCCACGCACAACTCTCCTTAGGAGGCACCATTGGCATACAACCAGTTCCCTGAGCACCCCGACGATTCCGTCGGCGGCTGGATGCTCACCCTCTTCCTGATGGGTCTTCCTCTGGTCGGCTTCGTCTACCTGCTGGTTCTTGCGCTCGGCTCCGGCGGCTCCCCCGCCAAGCGGAACTTCGCGCGCGCCGCACTCATCTGGCAGATCATCTGCGGACTCGTGGCGGTTCTTTTCTTCGTTCTCTTCGGCGCAGCGATTATGGCGTCGCTCCCGGACTCGAGTATGTAACGTCGAGGCGCACGGCAAGCGTCCTTGTGGGGGCGGCATCCGAATCACTCGGCTGCCGCCCCCACATTGTTTGGGGACTCACGCTACCCTCTGAGTACGCACAACACGTCTAGGAGATCGGTCACATCCCGGGGTGTGACCTTCACCTATGCGCAGGTCGGTCCATAGGTTAGGGTTGGACATGTGAGCGAGAAACTGTTGCCCCGTATCCCGATCATCGAAGTGTTCCCCGTCATCGAGGACGGAACGCTTCCCGCTAAGGCGACCGAAGGCGAACCTTTCCCCATTCGTGCGACCGTGTTCCGCGAAGGACACGACGCATTCGCCGCCGAGGCCGTCCTTCTACGCCCGGACGGAGGTGAATACTCCCGTACCCGCATGGTCGACATTGCCCCCGGCCTGGACCGTTACGAGGCCTGGGTAGCCCCCGACGCTCCCGGCGCGTGGTCGTTCCGCGTGGATTCCTGGTCGGACCCCTACGCCACCTGGCGTCACGACGCAGCCGTCAAGGTCGGCGCCGGTGTCGACGTCGAGCTGATGCTGGAGGAGGGCGCGCGCCTCATGGAGCGTGCGGCCACCGGCAAGGCCTTCCACAACGCGAGCCAGCGTCCCCCGTCGGACGCTGACATCGAGGCCCTGCATGACGCCGCACGTCGCCTGCGCGACAGCTCGCATTCCCCCCAGCAGCGCCTGTCCGCCGGTATCTCTTCGCGCATCCGCCTGATTTTCCGCGACCACCCGCTGCGCGATCTGCTTGATTCGTCGCGCGTCTACCCGCTCGACGTGGCCCGCACCAAGGCCCTGGCCGGCGCATGGTACGAGATCTTCCCGCGCTCGGCGGGTGCCTACCAGAACCCCGACGGATCCTGGGTGTCCGGCACGCTTGCGAATGCCGCCGAGGACCTGCCACGCATCGCCAACATGGGCTTCGACGTCGTCTACCTGACGCCGATCCACCCGATTGGCACGACGTTCCGTAAGGGCAAGAACAACTCCCTGATCGCAGCCCCCGGTGACCCGGGTTCCCCCTATGGGATCGGCACGCCCGAGGGAGGACACGACGCCATCCACCCGGACCTGGGTACCTTCGATGACTTCGACCGTTTCGTCGAACGCGCCCGAGGCCTCGGCATGGAGGTGGCGCTCGACCTGGCCCTCCAGTGCTCCCCCGACCACCCGTGGGTCACCGAGCACCCCGAGTGGTTCACGACGCGCGCCGATGGCACGATCGCATACGCGGAGAACCCTCCGAAGAAGTATCAGGACATCTATCCGCTGAACTTCGACAACGACCCGGAGGGCATCTACCAGGCGGTGCGTGACGTCATCGAACTGTGGATCAACCACGGCGTGACGATCTTCCGCGTCGACAACCCGCACACGAAGCCGATCCCCTTCTGGGAGCGCCTGCTCGCCGACATTAAGGCGCAGTACCCGGGCACGCTCTTTCTGGCCGAGGCCTTCACGCGTCCCGCCATGATGCGCACCCTTGGCGCAATCGGCTTCGACCAGTCCTACACCTACTTCGCGTGGAGAACGTACAAGCAGGAGATCGAAGAGTACCTGGTGCAGATCTCCCAGGAGACCGCGCACCTCATGCGTCCCGCCTTCTGGCCCACCACGCACGATATCCTCACCCCGCAGATGTGGGACGGCGGCACTGCGATCTTCGCGATCCGCGCCATGCTCGCTGCGCTGGGTGCGCCGACGTGGGGCATTTACTCGGGCTACGAGTTCGTCGAAAATGAACCGCGTGGCACCTTCCAGGAATCCAACGACAACGAGAAGTACGAGTACCGCCCGCGTCACTGGGAGGACGCTGACGCGATCGGTATCTCTCGCTTGTTCACGCTGCTCAACGCTGCACGCGCCAAGCACCCGGCGCTGCGTCAGCTGCACCAGATCCGCATCCACCCGACCTCCTCGGATCGCCTCATCGCGTTCTCGCGTCAGGTACCCGGCAAGTTCACTGAAGACGGCAACCCGGATACCGTCATCTGCGTGATCTCGCTGGATCCGCACGAAGGCGTCGACGGCGCGGTCTACCTGGACCTGGCGGAGATGGGCCTGGCCACGCCGGGCGGCCACATCACCGTCGTCGACGAACTCGATGGGCACTCCTACGTGTGGGGTTCGTCTAACTGGGTGGAGCTATCCCCCGTGACGCGCCTTGGCCACGTCTTCAAGGTCGAACCCGCCCATTCCTCGCCCTGGTCGCAGGCCTAACGTCGCTGCTCCCGCTCGGTGTGGCCACCCACCTACACCGAGCGGGAGTACCCCGTCAAAATCGACCACCTGAATGAGACCCGGCTCCCATTTTTGCTGGGCAAACGATAGACTATAAACACGACAGTGAACTGAGCAGTTCACACCATCTGGAGTAAGGACAATCCATGAGCTGCGAACTAACGCCGATTCAGGTCAATGACGACATTCTCGACGCCGTTGCCTCAGGCTCCTACTATTCGCCGCACTCTGTGCTCGGCGCTCATCTGAGCGAGGCTGGTGTCACCGTCCGCACCATGGCTCGCCTGGCCGACGCGGTCGACATCATCACACCGACCGGCGCTTACGCTGCCACCCATGAGCGTGGTGGCATTTGGGTCGCGGTTCTGCCCGGCAAGGAGATCCCCCCCTTACCGCCTGTCCGTCACCTACGGCGACAACACCACCGTTCGCGACGACCCCTACCGTTACCTGCCGACCCTGGGCGAGATGGACACCTACCTCATCTCTGAGGGCCGTCATGAGAATCTGTGGCACGTCCTCGGTGCCCATGTGAAGACCTACACTGACGAGCTGGGCGAAACCACCGGTACCGCCTTCGCCGTGTGGGCCCCCAACGCGCGCGCCGTGCGCGTCGTCGGCGAGTTCAACTTCTGGGACGGCGTGGCTACCTCCATGCGGTCGCTGGGTTCTTCCGGCATCTGGGAGATTTTCGTCCCCGGCGTCGGCGTCGGCATGCGCTACAAGTTCGAGATCCAGGGACCCGGCGGCAACTGGTTCCAGAAGGCCGACCCGCTGGCTCGCGCCACGGAGATTCCCCCGGCCACGGCCTCGGTCGTCACCGACTACTTCCACGAGTGGACCGACGACGAGTGGATGTCTACCCGCAAGGACCGCAACCCCCACGCCGGCCCCATGTCCATCTACGAGGTCCACGCGGGTTCGTGGCGTCAGGGCCTGGGCTACCGCGAGCTGGCCGACGAGCTGGTCCCCTACGTCAAGCAGATGGGCTTCACGCACGTGGAGTTCATGCCGCTGGCTGAGCACCCCTTCGGTGGTTCCTGGGGCTACCAGGTGACCTCCTACTACGCTCCCACCTCACGCTACGGCACGCCGGATGATTTCCGTTACCTGGTGGACGCATTCCACCGCGCGGGCATCGGCGTCATCCTGGACTGGGTGCCCGCCCACTTCCCGAAGGATGATTTCGCCCTGGCGCGCTTCGATGGCACCCCGCTGTACGAGGATCCGGACCCGCTGCGCGGCGAACACCCCGACTGGGGCACCTACGTCTTCAACTTCGGCCGCCGCGAGGTGCGCAACTTCCTGGTCGCCAACGCCCTGTACTGGCTCGAGGACTTCCACGTCGACGGCCTGCGCGTTGACGCTGTGGCCTCGATGCTGTACCTGGATTACTCGCGCAAGGACGGCCAGTGGCGTCCCAACCAGTACGGTGGCCGCGAGAACCTGGAGGCCATCGACTTCATCCAGGAAGCGAACGCGACCGCGTATCGTCGTCACCCCGGCATCATCATGATCGCCGAGGAGTCCACAGCGTGGCCCGGCGTGACTGCCCCGACGTCCGGCGGTGGCCTCGGCTACGGCATGAAGTGGAATATGGGCTGGATGAACGACACCCTGCGCTACCTCAGCGAGGATCCGGTCAACCGCCGCTGGCACCACGGCGAGCTTACCTTCTCTCTGGTGTACGCCTTCTCCGAGAACTACGTGCTCCCGCTGTCACACGACGAGGTCGTGCACGGTAAGGGTTCGCTGATTTCGAAGATGCCCGGCGACAAGTGGCAGCGTCTGGCTGGTCTGCGTTCCCTGTATGCCTACCAGTGGAGTCACCCCGGCAAGCAGCTCCTTTTCATGGGCCAGGAGATCGGCCAGGAGCAGGAGTGGAACGAGTCCTACTCCCTCGATTGGTGGCTGCTGGACCAGGAGGGCCACACCGGTGTCGCTGCGCTGGTGGAGCGCCTCAACAAGATTTACGCGAATTCCCCCGCCATGTGGGACGACGACTACACGGGCTTCGAGTGGATCGATGCCTCAGACGGTGATCACAACCTGATCTCCTACCTGCGTAAGGGTACTGACGCTGACGGCAACCGTGAGGTCGTCGTGTGCGTCTCGAACTTCGCTGGCAACCCGCACGAGGGCTACCGCGTGGGCCTGCCGTTCGGCGGCGAATGGGTCGAGATCCTGAACACGGACGCCGAGGAGTTCGGCGGCTCCGGCGTGGTCAATGTCGGTACGATCATCGCGGAGGACACCCCGTGGAACGGTCGCCCGGTCTCCGCGTCGCTGCGCGTGCCGCCGCTGGGTGCCCTGTGGCTGGTGCCCGCCTCCCAGGCGCGCTGATCGAGCATTCCTCGAGACACGGACGAGGCCGGGGCAGGGATTCCTGCTCCGGCCTCGTCCGTTGCGTGCTAGGTCCGCGTCTCTCAGGCGCACGTCGATATCACATGAGGAGCATCGCCAGGCGCGTGCGCGTGGACGGCGTTTAGAAGCCTGCCCTCCCCCGGTCTATCTGCCCCTGTAGCTTGATAAGTTCGCTTCTGATCTCCGGGTCGGACTCTCGGTCGATCTTCTTTGTCAGTTCGTTGTGCGTGGAATGCCATCCGTACCACACGACAACCAAGACGAACACAACTGCGACAATGATCCATGATGCCATGATGACGGCCCCTTTCCGCAACTGTGCGTAGGCATGACGATATCACATGAGGAGCATCGCCAGGCGCGTGCGCGCCTTGGAAACCTCGGGGGACGAGCCTGCGACACGGAAGAGGTCGAGGAGGCGCAGACGCAACGCGTCGCGTTCCTCAGCGTCCGTGGTGGCGGCAAGGAGTTCGAGGAGCACGTCGAAGGCTCCGGCTGCGTCACCTGCCGCGAAAAGTGCGTCGGCACGAGAGGCCGGGTCATCAGCGTTCTGCTCGCCGTAGACGCGCGCAGCGAAACGCACGCGGGACAGGTGAGACTTCGCGTCCTCGTCGCGCGGGTTCAGCTCGACGACGCGCTCCCACAGGGTGATCGCCTCATCGAGGTTGCCGGCCTCCTCCGCGGCCAGCGGTGCCTCATGCTCGGGGGGAATGGGCGCGGCGGTGTCCTCAGCTGCAACCGCGATGCGCGCGGTGATACCCATCTGCGCCGAGGCCTCGAGCAGCTGAGAGACGACCGGAAGGACCTGCTCCTTGGACGCGCCACCCTGAAAGAGCGGCACCGGGCGACCGCCGACGAGAGCAACGACCGTGGGAACGGTCTGGATCTGGAAGGCCTGGGCAATGGCAGGAGCCTTGTCGATATCCACCTCGACGAGCTGGAAGGCACCCGCATGCTCGCGCGTGATCTCCTCAAGCATGGCCAGCGCGGGCTTCGATTCGAGCGAGCGCGGCGACCACATGACCATGATGACCGGCACGGCCTGGGAGGTGGACATGACGTCCTGGAAGTTCTCCTCATCCGTCGTGGTAATCAGCGGGATGTGCAGCCCCTCCCCCGAGGGCGCGGCCGCGTCCTCGGCTGCGGGCGCGCTCGCGCGTGCCGACAGGTCAACGGCCCCGTGTGAATCGGCGGGAATCACGGTCGCTTCAGGGGCATCAATGCGGGGGTCAGGCGTGTTCATAGTGGTCCTCTCGAGAACGCGTAGCTATCCTCAAACGATGATAAGCGTCGTCCCCACGCCGATTGGCGTGGGGACGACGTGTGCGCTATGGGTGAAACTCAGCCCGGACTGTTGGACGGATCCAGCGCGACCTTGGTGATCGCTCGCTCGCCACCGACGATCTGCACGTTTCCGCCCGCCTTCTGCGAGGGGATACGCATAATGATCGTCGCGATGCAGTCGGCGGTTGCGGTACCTTCCACCTTCGTCCCGCTGGGACTGAGCGCGGCGGTATTCCCGGCGAGGTTCATCGTCGAACCGGCAACCGTACGCTGATAGGTCAGCGTGTACTTGACGTTCGCTGCGACCAGAGCCGAGCCATCCTGCAGGACCAGGCCCGAGACCGGGTAGCTCGTCGCGCTGGCCGCCATGGTCACGGATCCGGCGCTGCTCACCGACGAATTTAGGTCGCTCACCTGCTGCAGCGTCTGCTTGGTGAAGTCGTCGGCCACGAACTGCGTCGTATCCTGGGTGCCGGAGTTCAGCATCGTGATGTACTGCGCGAGAGCGGTGTCGGGGGTAACCGTGAAGCCCTGCGAGTCTCCGGTGACGTATGCTGATCCAGTACCGACGGACGGCAGGGTCAGATGCGTGCCGCCGAGCAGGCGCGCATAGTTCGTGAGCTTGTAGTCCGAACGCGCAGAGTCCTGCACGTAGACCTCAAGGACAGGCAGCGTCGTCGAGGACGTATCAGAGATGTTAAAAATCGCGCGCGGCCACGAATCCGAGTTCGTGATGGCCAGCGACGTCGGTTCGAAGTCCAGAGGCGGCAACGCCTGGCTGTTCGCGTTCGCCAGCGCGTACTGGGCGGTACGCATCTCCAGGGCACCCTTGGTCACCTGATCGCCGAGGTCGGCAGCGTTCAGCGAAGCGTCAGCCGTCGCCATGACTCCACCAACCGTCTCGAGCACGGACGAAATGCGCTCGTGGTCCAGGTTCGCGGCGCTCTGCGCGGAGCTACTGCCCGACTGGGCGACAAGCTCACTCGAGCAGGCGCTCATGCCGAGCGCAGAGGTCATGAGCAGGGCGGCGGTGGCAGCCGCGAGGGTCCGTCGTTTCATCACTGTTCTCCCTGACGGTCCTCGAGCCAGCCGGACATAATCGAGGTCCAGCCTCCGGTCGCCGACGCGTCATCGTCAGGAGCGGACGTGGGTGCAGGCGGGGGGGGCCTGCACCTCGGTGGTACGCGGGCGCGTGACCGGAATCAGACCCGTGTTGAATTCCTGGCCGTCCACGACGACAACCTCTTCACCGTTGTTGCGCGCCTCACGCAGAGCGCGCCGCGAGGGCAGGTTGCGGCCTCCGCGGATGCCCGACAGGTCGATGACGCCGGTATCCGTCGTCGCACGCTCCGGGGGATCCACGTCGAAGGGGCCGGTGTTGAGACCGTGTCGGCCGCGGCGCTCGAACGTGTCCATCATCGGATCCGGCGCATAATCGGGTGCGGACAGGGCGCTGATATCCGGGGCGGGGACACCAACAATGGACGCGCGGACGATGGACTTATCCCTCGTCGAGCGTAGCGGAAGAGGTTCACGGACTGCGGCGTCCCGAGCGGACAGTTCGTCGCGTGTCCTATCCGAGGCAGGGGCGTGGCCGGTTGAAGACACGAAGGCGGCAGCGCCCCACGCTGGAGCAGCCTGTTTCTGGGTACTATCCTCGATCTCCTCGGACTGAGCATCCTCGAACATGTATGCCACAGCCTCGTCATCGTCATCGTCAGCGACGACGGGTTCGTCTGCGGCGGTCTCATCGACGGCGGGTTCCGCAGCGGGGGCGGCGCGACCGGGGGCTCCGAGACAGCGGGGGCGTGGGCAGCGCGGGAACCGGACTCGCGGGCGGCGGCAACCATCTCAGCCACCTCGGCCGCGTTGATCGTGGAGGTGTCCAGGGTGTCGGCCTTGCGGCGCTCCTCAATACGCTGTGCGCGGATCTTACGTAGGCGCAGCAGCTGCCAGCGCGTCAGGAAGAGAGCAAAGGCCAGGAGGGCGAAGAACGCAGCAGTCAGGAATGCAATGATCGCCAGCATGTTCACCTGCTCGACCTGCCACGTCAGCGTGAACGTCAGGTCGCCGGGGCCACCCGCGGAGGCGGCGACAGCCGACCGCCCACTGGGGACGTTTTCGAGATCAAGGGAGACACTACCCGTGCCGCTCTCCTGCTTGAACCACATGGGGGACTTCGCCAGCTGATCCGTCAGCTGCGCTGAGGTCGGGTCATCAAGGGGCTGCGCACCGGACTGCACGGCATTCTGAGCGTTCGAGTTCACCATGCCGGTTCCGTTCGCGGCATGCGATTCCGCCTTCAGCTTGGTGCGATCAGCCTCGACGCCGATGACCTCGGTGAAGGCTGCATTGCCGATCCAGCCCTTCGCGTCCTGCGAGGTGCCGATCACGAGCGTGACGGGGGCACCCGACTTCGACGTGGCGGTCACCGTGACGTCATCCTTGACGATCGACAACACATTGTCACGCGTCATGATCAGGTCCGTCGCGGATTCCACCGTCGAGACCTGCTGCGACGGCGGCCGTAGCACGGTCACGCCGAGCAGCCCAATTAGGATGCATACGAGTGCGACAGCGCCCATCGACGATGCCGCCACGTATCGCTTTAAGAGTTCCACGGTAGCTCCTCAGATCCAACGCCCACACTGCGGGCATTCTTCAGCCCCCACTTTACGTGCAAACCCAGTGAACAGGCACATTCGCAGGCGAGGCAGTGATACATCACATTTCATTTCACAGGGGTCGAAGCCCACGCCGCCAGCATTCGGAGTGCCAATGCCGGCGGCCCTCAACACCCTGCGGCAGACCGAAGGGGGCTTCCTCGGGCCACGCCACAACATGCGGCGTTCCCCTCGGGATGGGACACAGGCACGCGGGGCAGGTGTATTCCTTGGCCGCACTGGGCAGACGGCGAACCTGATAGTCGTCTCCGTCCGGGCCTCGCTCCGTGCGTGGCACGGAAGCGAGGCGGTCCATCTGGAGTGGACGCACCTCGCCCCACGGCCGTTTCTTGCTTCGTTTACCTCTCACGCAACCACAGTGCCACGGCGGAACACACGGCGCACGTTCAGCTCCTTGTCGACCTCGACAATGTCAGCCTTCTTTCCGGGCGAGAGCGTGCCCACGGTGTCGTCGCCTAGGATGGCTGCCCCCTGCGCCGACGCCATGTAGACCGCGTCTACGAGCGGGATACCGCCCTTCGTCACGGCCACGCGGACGCAGTCCAGAAGGTGAGCGGTGCCCCCTGCAATCGCATTGCCCTGCGCCAGGCGGGCAACCCCGTCCTTGACGACGACATCCTGCGGACCCAGCGTGTACGCGCCGTCAGCCATACCGGCCGCCGCCATCGCGTCGGTAATAAAGACGACGTGATCGCGGCCCACCATTTCGTAGACGTCTCGCACGAGCGTTGGATCAACGTGGATCGAGTCGCAGATCAGCTCGGCGACAGCACCTCCCCGCGCCGCGTCCGAGAGGAACTCGGCGATGGGGCCAGTGTCGCGGTGGTGCAGCGGGCGCATGCCGTTAAAGAGGTGCGTGATCGTCGCGCGGGGTCCGCGTGTGGTCTGCACCTGAGCGAAGCGCTCGCGCGAGTAGGCCAGTGCCTCGCGTGCCTTCGTCGAATTGGAGTCGGTGTGTCCCCACGAGGGCAGCGCTCCCCCATCAATGAGCGCTTCGGCAACGGAGCCGGACCCATAGGCGTTCGGTTTCTCGGGGGCAAGGGTCATCGACAGGGCGTACCCCTGGCAGTCCTCCAGAAGAGTGCGGGTCAGATCCGCGTCAGGATCGATGATGTATGTCGGATCCTGAGCACCGCAGCGTTCATGGGAGACGAAGGGACCCTCGAAGTGGATGCCGGCGATCTCGCCAGCGGCGGCGAGCTGAGCGAGCGTCTTGGCACGGGCACGCAACACGTCGGCAGACGCAGTCACGCACGAGGCAACGAGGGTCGTTGTGCCATGGCGGCGGTGTTCCTTGACAGCGACGAGCGCTGCCTCGGCTGTCTCCGCGTTCGGGAAAGACTCGCCACCACCGCCGTGGCAGTGCACATCGACGAGACCGGGCAGGAATGTCGAATCGGTGGCCTCGGGAAGCTCACCGTCATAGTCGGATACGGGGCAGGCACGAGTAATAGTCGAGCCGTCAATCTCGATAACTCCGTCATCAACAATGGAGTTTTCGAGGACCAGGCGGCCGCGTAGCACAGAATCAGTCATGATCTTCATTGTGGCACACCTGACACTCAAGCGCTCTCACTTCGACATCCAATTCTCCCAGTCCTTCATGAGCGCACGTGCCTCCTGCGCATGCGCCTCTCCCCCGTCTGCGAACGAAAGAATTCCACCCGGCGCGCGCACCGCGACAACACGTCCACCCGGCACCACGATAGGACGGAACATACCATTCTTCGCCGGACAGATGAGTCTCTCCCCGGCCTCGTCCGTCAGACAGGTTCGATCCCTGTACCCCACATGCAACTCATCGAAAGCTGGCAGCGCAAAAGTTCCCCTGGCCTCGTCCCTGCCTGACGCCACCAGATCCTCCAGGTCGGCGCGAGCAACCGCATCGCCGCGTCTCGACAACCTCATCCCAGCCGTTTCTGTTACCTCGAGGGCACCCCCTAGCGCACGCCGCGCCTCGGTGAGTGTCAGCCCGGTCCACCTGGCCAGGTCGGCCGCATCGATGGGGCCGTGCCCCCACGCGTAACGCGCCGCAAGCAGAGCCAGCGCTTCCTCGTGCCCAGCCTCCCCCTTCGCAACACCGGGGGCCTGCGGGAGCGAGCGCGCGTCGATCAACAGATGCTCCCCCGCCCGCACTGGACCCGAGGTGAGAAAACCATCGAGGTGCAGGCGCATCATGAGATGACGGCGTCGCAGGCCAGCCTCGGAGGAGGCTGAAGAAATTACCTCGATCCCAGCGCTCTGCCACGCCTCGATCAGCTCCGCGCGACTCACGCCCTGCGGCGCGGTCTCCAGCACGGCATACGAGGCAGCCGCCGCCCGTTCAACGACCGCGTCGACGAGGCCCAGCTCGATCGCCCTACGCTCCCACGACCCACGACGATGGCGCAGCACACGTCGCAGCCAGTGGTGGTCTCGAGCACTCGTGACGTGCACCGTGCCGCGCATCGGCCAGGAACGAACCAACTCGCCGCGCGCAAACGACTCCTCAACCTGGGCGCGAGTCACACCCGGGCAGCGAACCCCAATCGCCCAGGGAATGGCACTCACCAATTGGCCTTGAAGCGCGAGCAAAGACTCGACCGCCTCCACCGGGCTGTGCGCACAGGTCGCACTCACCAACCCCTGGGAAACGATGCGCGACAAGCTCGCATGCAGGTCAGCGGGCATCAGAACAGACGCGACTCGGGGTCGTCAAAGCCGCGCATCGCGTCGTAATCCAGGACCACGCAGCGAATACCGCGGTCCTCGGCGAGCGTGCGAGCCTGCTTCGTAATCTCCTGTGCTGCAAAAATCCCCGTGACGTCGCCGAGGAGGGCATCTCGACCGAGAAGAGACAGTAACGAGTCAGCTGCTCGACGCCATCGATGCCACCGCGGCGCTTCACTTCAATCGCCACGTACGCTCCATCGGCGTCACGCACCATCAGGTCAACGGGACCCACCGGTGTGGGGTACTCCCGGCGCACCAGCTCCCACCCCTCACCAAGAATCTGAGGGACCTGCTCGGCGAGGAGCTCCTGCAGGTGAGCCTCCACGCCGTCTTTCACGAGGCCGGGGTCCACTCCCAGATCCTCCGTGACGTCAGCAATGACGTCGTGGATGCGAATGACTAGCTTGTCATCCGTCTTGTCGGCCTGAACCGTCCACATCTGCTCCACGCCTTCCTCACCCTCCTCCGGCTCACCGAAGGAAACTGTGCACGGAGCCGTCATCCAGTTGAGAGGCTTGTACGAACCGCCCTCCGAGTGAATGAGCACAGAGCCGTCACCCTTGAGCATGATGACGCGCTTAGCAGGGTCCAGGTGGGCGCTCAGTCGACCGGAATAATCAACGGTGCAGGTAGCAATAACAATACGCACCCCGTGAGCTTACCAATCCCGGTCACGGGCGGCGCGGAGGACCGGACTCGACCCAGGACACCAATCCGTTATATGTCAAGCGTTCCACGGCGACCTCGTAACGATGCTCACCATAGGCCAGGCGCACCTCGACCATGGCACCATCGTCCGAGTGAGAGATCGGAGCGGACACTTCCATGCCGCGACGAGGAATCGAATACACCGGCTTCAGGGACATAGCCACCAGGCGATACCACTGCAGTTCTTCGACGCCATAGACGCCGATCCCGGCCGTCCACCCCGCATGGTGGTCCGGGCGCGACCAACAGCGGAACGCGCCCAAACGCGCAGCGATCCTGCGGGCGCGCACATTCATGTACGCCCACAGGATCACCGCCGCGCACGCGAGGAGAACCACTACCGCGATCAAAACATGTATCAGGCTCATCAGGTTCTCCTCGCGTTGCGTCAACCTACTGTGATGCCACTGTAGCGCGGTCCGCCACGACCGTGATGAAATCGGAGTCAACTGAGGCGAATCCCCCACTGACCTCGACGGACACGATCTCATTGGCACACGTCACCGTGACAATTCCATCGCCCAGCTGGGCGAGCAGCGGCTGACGGCCGGGCAGAATGCCCAGGCTGCCATCAACCGTCGGGATCTGGACGGCGCTCGCAGCGCCGTGCCACAGGCGCGCCTCATGAGAGACGACCTCAACCTGCAGGGACTTCGCCGACGCCATCAGGCTTCCTTGGCCAGCTCGTGAGCATTGCGCTCCAGATCGTCGATGCCGCCGCAGTTGTAGAACGCCTGCTCCGGAACATCGTCGTAGTGGCCCTCGGCGATGCGCTTGAACGCTTCGATGGTCTCCGACAGCGGCACGGTCGAGCCGGGCACGCCCGTGAACTTTTCAGCCATGTACATGTTCTGAGACAGGAACTGCTCGATGCGACGAGCGCGCGCAACCGTGACCTTGTCATCCTCGCTCAGCTCGTCGACGCCGAGGATCGCGATGATGTCCTGCAGTTCCTTGTTCTTCTGCAGGATGGCCTTGACGTGCGTGGCGACGTCGTAGTGCTCGCGGCCCACGAGGGCAGGGTCGAGGATACGCGAGGTCGAGGCCAGCGGGTCCACGGCGGGGTAAATACCCTTGGCCGCGATCTCACGGGAAAGCTCGGTCGTCGCATCCAGGTGAGCGAAGGTCGTCGCCGGAGCCGGGTCGGTGTAGTCGTCGGCGGGAACGTAGATCGCCTGCAGCGACGTGATCGAGTGGCCACCGGCCGAGGTAATGCGCTCCTGAAGCAGACCCATTTCGTCAGCCAGGTTGGGCTGGTAGCCAACGGCCGAGGGCATGCGGCCCAGCAGCGTGGAGACCTCGGAACCCGCCTGGGTGAAGCGGAAGATGTTATCGATGAACAGGAGAACGTCCTGGTGCTGGACATCGCGGAAGTACTCCGCCATGGTCAGGCCGGTCAGCGCGATGCGCAGACGCGTGCCCGGCGGCTCGTCCATCTGACCGAAGACGAGAGCGGTCTTGTCGAAGACGCCCGCCTCTTCCATTTCGCCGATGAGGTCGTTGCCCTCACGGGTGCGCTCGCCGACGCCGGCGAACACAGAAACACCGCCGTGGTCCTGAGCAACGCGCTGGATCATCTCCTGAATGAGGACTGTCTTACCGACGCCCGCGCCACCGAAAAGGCCGATCTTGCCGCCCTGCACGTAGGGGGTCAGCAGGTCGATGACCTTGATGCCGGTCTCGAACATCTTGGTGCGCGCCTCGAGCTGGTCAAAGGCCGGGGGCTGGCGGTGGATCGGCCAGCGCTCGGTGACCTCGAGGGTCTCGCCCTCTGCGAGGTTGAGGACGTCACCGGTCACATTAAAAACGTGGCCCTTCGTGACGTCGCCGACGGGCACGGAGATCGGGGCACCGGTGTCAGTGACGGGGGTACCACGCACGAGGCCGTCGGTGGGCTTCAGCGCGATGGTACGCACGAGGTTGTCGCCGAGGTGCTGGGCAACCTCGAGTGTCATCGTGAAGGTCGACTCGCCCTCGCCCTGACCGGCGAGGTTCACTTCGACGGTGAGTGCGTTGTAGAGCGGCGGGATGCGATCCGGGGGAAACTCCACATCGACGACAGGGCCGACGACGCGGGCGACGCGCCCCTCGGCGATTGCAGGTGTATCAGTCATTGTTTACTCCGTGTCTCGAAGGGGTCAGCTCGCGCTCAGAGCGTCGGCCCCGCCCACGATTTCGGTGATTTCCTGGGTAATTTCCGCCTGGCGGGCCGAGTTCGCCAGACGCGTGTACTTCGTGATGAGTTCCTCAGCGTTGTCCGTCGCCGTGTGCATCGCACGCTGACGCGATGCGAGTTCGGACGCCGCCGACTGGAGAAGGACGTTATGGATACGCGCCTCAACGTAGAGGGGTAGCAGCGTATCCAGGACCGCTTCGGGCGACGGGATGAACTCATACTCGGGTAGCGCCGAAGCAGGATCATCCGCGTAACCGCGCTCGGCCTCGCGTTCCTCGTCTGATTCAGGGGTGTCCACGACCGTGAGGGGCAGCATCTGACGTACCTCGGGCACCTGGCTCATAACCGTCTTGAAGCGGGTGTACACGAGGTGCAGAGAACCAACGCCGGTCGTCGGGTCCGGGTCCAAGAAGCGCTCGAGCAGCACGGATGCGATGTCACGCGCGGTCTCGGGCGAGGGCGAATCGGACTCGCCCTCCCACTCGCGTTCGATAGTAACGCCGCGGAAACGGAAGTAGGCAGCCGCCCTGCGTCCGAAGGTGTAGAGCAACGGCTCGAAGCCGTCAGCCGTCAGGTCGGAGATGAGCTTCTCCGACTCACGCAGAATGGTCGCCGAATAGGCTCCGGCCATGCCACGATCCGATGCCACAACCAGGATCGCAACGCGCTTGGTGTCCTCGCGTTCCAGGGTCAGTGGGTGGTCGAGGTCCGTGTGGACCGCAACCGCCGCGACTGCCTGAGTTAGAGCCTTCTCGTATGGTCCGGCCTCGGTGGCAGCGCGCCTCGCCGCGCCAATGCGAGACGCAGCGATCATCTCCATGGCGCGGAAGACCTTCGCGAGCGTCGTCGTCGAAGCGATGCGCTGCTTGTAGATCCTCTGCTGTCCGCCCATCGTTTAGGCCTTCTCGTTCGTGCGACCGCGCGAGATTTCCTCGCGGGTGCGCTCCGCCACGACCTCGCCGTCCTCCGCGGAGGCGGCACCGCGTCCGGCGCTGATCCACTGGCGGTGGAACTCTTCGACGGCTTTCTTCAGGGCTTCCTCGGTCTCCTTGGACAGGTCACCGGTTTCGGCAATCGTGTCAAGGACGGTGGAGTTCGCGCGAAGGTGGTCGAGGAGACCGCGCTCGAAGCGCAGGACATCCTCGACCTCGATGTCATCGAGGTAGCCGTTCGTGCCCATCCAAATCGAGGCGACCTGGTCTTCCATCGCGTAGGGCGTGGACTGGGGCTGCTTGAGCAGCTCCATGAGGCGCTCACCGCGGGTCAGCTGACGACGGGTCGCCGCATCCAGGTCGGAGGCGAACATCGCGAAGGCGGCCATCGAGCGGTACTGCGCGAGCGTGAGCTTGAGCGTACCGGCGACCTTCTTCATCGCCTTGGGCTGGGCGGCACCACCGACACGGGACACGGAAATACCCACGTCGACGGCGGGACGCTGATTCGCGTTGAACAGGTCGGACTGCAGGAAGATCTGGCCGTCGGTGATCGAAATGACGTTCGTCGGAATGTACGCCGACACGTCGTTTGCCTTGGTCTCGATGATCGGCAGGCCGGTCATCGAACCGCCGCCGAGGGCATCCGACAGCTTCGCGCAGCGCTCCAGCAGGCGGGAGTGCAGGTAGAAGACGTCGCCGGGGTATGCTTCGCGGCCCGGCGGACGGCGCAGCAGCAGCGACACCGCACGGTAGGCCTCGGCCTGCTTGGACAGATCGTCGAAGACGATGAGGACATGCTTGCCCTGGTACATCCAGTGCTGGCCGATGGCGGAGCCGGTGTAGGGAGCCATGTACTTGTAGCCGGCGGGGTCCGAGGCCGGGGAGGCGACGATGGTCGTGTACTCCATGGCTCCCGCATCCTCGAGCGTAGAACGCACGGAGGCGATGGTCGAACCCTTCTGGCCGATCGCCACATAGATGCAGCGCACCTGCTTGTTCGGGTCGCCGCTCTTCCAGTTCTCACGCTGGTTGAGGATCGTGTCGAGCGCAATCGCAGTCTTACCGGTCTTACGGTCACCGATGATGAGCTGACGCTGGCCGCGGCCAACCGGGATCATCGAGTCGATGGCCTTCAGGCCGGTGGCGAGGGGCTCGTGGACGCTCTTACGCATCATGACGCCGGGAGCCTGCAGCTCGAGCGCGCGGCGCCCATCCAGGTCCGTGATATCACCGAGGCCGTCGATCGGGCGGCCGAGGGGATCAACCGTGCGGCCGAGGTAGCCGTCACCAACGGGAACGGAGAGGACCTCGCCCGTGCGATGGACGAGCTGTCCTTCTTCAATGCCACCGAAGTCACCGAGGACGACGGCACCAATCTCACGCCGGTCGAGGTTCATGGCCAGGCCCAGCGTCCCGTCCTCGAAACGCAGCAGCTCGTTTGCCATGGTGCCAGGCAGGCCCTCGACGTGGGCAATACCATCGGCCGTTTCGATGACGTGACCCACCTCTTCGGTGGCCACGTCCGCCGGACGGTAGGACTCCATGAAGGAGTCCAGTGCTCCGCGGATTTCCTCCGGGGAGATGCTGAGGTCAGCCATGAGGATTCCTAACTAAGAAAAAGTGAAGTAAATGATGGACGAGGGGCGCTAGCTAGCGATGGCGTCCCGAGCGGCGCTGATCCTGGTGGCCAGCGACGCGTCAATGGCGGTCAGACCGGCGCGCAGGCGGAAGCCCCCGATAAGCGTGGGATCCACCGAGATTGCCAGGTCAACGGTGACGCCGTAGCGCTTTTCGAGAATGGCTCGCAGACGGTCAACCTGAGCCTCAGTCATCGGCGAGGCCGTGGCGACCGTGACGAAGAGGCGGTCCTGCATGGTGGCTGCCCACTGGGCGTACCTGCGGATGTTGTGCAGGAGTCGTCCGTGGTTGGAGCAGCCGACGGCGCGACGCACCAGGCGCATCGTCCACACGCTGACTCGCGAGCCAAACAGGCTCGTGGCCAGGTCGCCTCGCTCATGCGAGTCGCCTGTGGAGATGTCGGAGAGGCGCACGCGCACCTCTCGGTTATGGTCCAGGAAGTAACGGACCTGGAACAGCTCCTCACGGACCTGGTCGAGCGCCCCCTTCGCACCTGCGGCATTCAAGACGCTGAGGATGCCCAGCACTTCGAGTGTGTCATCGACGTCAGTGGGGCGACGCCAGTGGTCGGCGACGACAAGGTTGACGACGGCCATCGTCGCAGTTGTCACGTGGGAGGCGAATGCTTCCTGTGCGAGGGACTGCTTGTCCGCCAATGACCGGGCCGGGTCGGTCAGCGCACGCGCGAGACGAGTATTCTCCTTAAACAGGTCGGCCAAGCCGAAGAAGTCCTCGGCGACCCGCATCGCGTCAGTGCCAGGGGTGGCAAGGGCCGCCGCCAGGTCGGTCGCGAACGGGACTGACTCGATCGTGCGCATCTGTGTCATCGCTTCTCCTCGACCAGCGCGTTGTCGGCCTCGAGCTCGTCAAGGAAACGATCAACGACGCGAGAGGTCAGGGCCGTGTCGGTGAGCTGCTCACCGATGATCTTTTCGGCCAGCTCGGAGGCGAGCAGACCCACCTCGGAGCGCAGGGAGATTTCCGCGGCTTGCTTTTCAGCGAGGATCTGGCGCTGCGCACCCTCGAGGATGCGGCCCGCTTCGTTGGTTGCCTCGTTACGGGCTGCGGCCACGATGGCCTTGGCCTCATCGTTGGCGCGCTCACGAATCGTGTGCGCCTCGGCGTGTGCCTGGCGGATGATCTCTTCACGCTCGCGCGCAGCGGCAGCCTGATTGGCCTTCGCTTGCTCGGCAGCACCGAGACCCTCCTCGATTGCGGCAGCTCGCTCGTCCATCGTCTTGTAGATGCGAGGAAGCGCGTAGCGTCCGACGAGGAGCAGGACGATAAGCAGAACGAGAGCCGACCAGAAAATCTCATACAGCGGCGGCAGGATGACGGCGAGGCCGCCGACCTCCTGGTCCGCAGCGGCGACAATCTGGTGCATGGCGATCACTTAACGATGAGCGGCAGAACGAAGCCGATGAGGCCGAGGGCCTCAACCATGCCGGCACCGATAATCATGTTGGTGAAGAGACGACCGGCAACCTCGGGCTGACGGGCGGTCGCTTCCTGGGTCTTGCCGACCATGAGGCCGATGCCGAGGCCGGGGCCCAGGGTGGCGAGACCATAGCCGATGTAGGCGAATGCTGCGGTTCCCATAGTGGTTTCCTTCTGTTAGTAACGCCGGATGGCGTTGGGGGTCAGTGATGTTCGATGGACAGCTTGATGTACACGGTCGACAGGATCGTGAAGATGTAGGCCTGCAGGAAGGCAACGAAGACCTCGAAGCCGGTCATGACAAACATGGCGGCACCGGTCAGTGCGGAGGCCGCCGACAGGACGGAGAGTTCGTGTAGCAGAATCGCCGTGCCGAAGTAGGTCATGCCCAGCAGCAGGTGCCCGGAAATCATGTTGCACAGGAGTCGCAGCGTCAGTGTGACGGGGCGGACGATGAAGTTCGATAGGAATTCGATCGGCGTGATCAGCAGGTACATAGGCACAGGCAGGCCGGGCGGAAAAAGCTGGGAGGAGAAGAATCCGCCCACGCCCTGCTTGCCGATGCCCGCTCCGATGAAGGTCACGTAGGTGATGAGTGCGAAGACCATCGGCACGGCTACGACCGACGAGGCCGCGATGTTGATACCGGGAATAATGCCCGCGATATTCATCGAGAGCACACCGAAGAACAGGAATCCGATAAAGCCGGAGAACTTGCGCCCCGTCTTGGGGCCGAGCATGTCGAGCGCAACGTTGTCACGGATGTACCCGGCGATGGCCTCGACAGCCATCTGACCGCGGGTGGGCACGAGCTTGGGCTTACGCGCAACGGCCACCAGCACGAGGCACACGACCAGGCCCATGATGACGCGGGCTAGAGTCAGGCGGTTGAACTCGTAAAAGGTTCCCTCACCGAAGATTACCGAGGGGAAGAAGTCCTCCAGGGCGGGCTGATGAGGATGCTGGGTGAACGCCGGGTAGGCGGTCGCGCCAATGATGAGGAGCAGGATCGCGAGGCTCACCCAGTACCAGCGCGGCTTGGACGCGGAAGCGCGGCGAGCGGGCGCGTTATTGGACACGGAACGTGCCTCCTTCATCGGAACTCCATTGGTTGTGTTGCCTCACTAGCAACTCGTTTCATTCTATACAGATCGGCGCGCCCGCGGCGCGCGCAACAGTTAGTCGTTGTGAGGGTGTGGATCCACGTTTATCGTACGCCTACTGGCCATGACGATCATCTCAACGGTCGAGGACACAATGATGGCGATAATCGTTGCAATCGCAGCAATGCGCACGTCCATACCGAGCATGCGCGGAACGTACAGGCCCAGGGCAAGCAGTGCGATTTTCGCGACATATCCGCCGCTCACCCACGCGAGGAAGCGGGCGGGTGAGGCCAAGGCACGTGAGGTGAAGAACCACTGGGCACCGCAAATGACGGCGACCATGGCGAGGGCCAGAAGGTAACTCATGCTGCGTCCGTCCCGATCTCGTCCTTCGGAAATTCGCGAGTTGTGACTGTGACACCCACGGCGGCCGCAATAACCGCCCCTAAAGCGACCTTCCACCACGCGAAACCGAGCAGCCCCGCGGAGGGGAGACACACGATGGCGGTCCACATCCACAGGATTGCCACGACGCCGCGGTGGGAGTGCCCGGCAACGAGGAGGCGGTCATGGAAATGTGAGCGGTCAGCGATGAATGGACTCTTTCCACGGCTCATCCGTCGCACGGAGGTGACGACGAGGTCGGCGACGGGCATGAAGATGACGGCCATCGGCAGGATGAGCGGCAGGGCCGAGACGATCACCTGCTGGCGCCCGAGCAGTGACGGGTCGATTTTGCCGGTGACGATGATGCCGGCGGCGGCCAGAACGAGGCCCATGGTCTCCGCTCCCCCACCCATCATGATCGAGGACGGGTGGAAGTTGAACCAGAGGAAGCCCGCGCATACTCCGACGAGAGCAATAACGATAAGGCTCGCGGTTGTCGCGTAGGAGGCAGACCCCATGAGGCGCGTGATGACATACGAGTAGATAAAGAAAGATCCGGCACCAATCGCAATCATGCCGGAGGCCAAGCCGTCGAGTCCATCGATGAAGTTGACGGCGTTCATGATGCCCACGATGAACAGGACGGAGATGAAAAGCCAGAGCCTTGAGGAACCCAGCGTGATACCGAAAATCGGGAAGGACGCGAGCTGGACGCCGCCGAAAGCCATGCCGCCTGCGATGAGGACTTGCCCGCCGAGCTTGGCCATCCAGTCGAGCTCGATGATGTCGTCGATGATGCCGAGGACGCACATGGCACCGGCACCAGCCATGACGGCCCACGGGACAGTGGTCGTGAACAGCGGTGCCATGTAGGGAATGCGCGAGGCGACGAGCATTGTGACGATGAGCGCGATGGTCATGGCGACGCCGCCCAGACGCGGGATCGGTGTCTTTTGAATGTCGCGCCCACGCACGGGCGGCAGGATATGAAAGCGCAGGCAGGCCCAGCGCACGGCTGGGGTCAGCAGGATCGTCAAGGCCATTGCCATGGCGGCGAGCAGCAGGTAAACCTTCACGAGTGGCGTCCCTCCGTTTCCCGAATGGGCATGTCGGCGACCGCGCTCAGGTCGGCGAGGCTGATGGTCCCCTGGCGGATGACGCGAGGGTCGCCGTGGGCACAGTCGACGATAGACGAGGCCGTGGTCCCCCGGGTGGGGCCACCGTCGAGGTAGGCAGCGACGGAGGTGCCGAAGTAACCGATGGCCTGCTGGACCGACGTGGCGGGCGGGTGGCCGGTCAGGTTCGCGGAGGTCACGGCCATGGGACCGAAGTCGCGCAGAAGGGTCAGGAGCGCGTCCTGGTTCGGCATGCGCACGCCGATGGTGCCGCCAGTCTCCCCCAGGTCCCACCCGAGGTCGGGGCGGGCACGCAGGATGAGTGTGAGTCCGCCGGGCCAGAAGGCGCGCGCGAGGGTTCGCGCATAGTCGGGAACATCGACGCACAGGGAGTCGATGGCGTCGACCGAGGCGACGAGGACGGGCGGCGGCATCTGACGACCGCGTCCCTTGGCGGCCAGCACCGCGTTCACGGCATCGGGGTTGGAGGCGTCGCATCCGATCCCGTAGACGGTGTCCGTGGGAACGACGAGGACGCGACCGCCGTTCAGTTCGCGGATTGCGTGCGCTAGCGCGTCGGCCTCAAGGTTCGGTGTTGCGCTCAGGATCGTCTCAGTACTCATCGGTGCCATTGTGTCACGGATCGCGGTCGGGGTATCAGCGGGGCACGCGGGCGCGCAGGAAGCGCATACGACCGGCCAAGTCCGCCTCTGTCGCAGCATCGACCATTCCGACGGAGGTCGCGTAAGCGCGCAACGCCTCGTCCTGGCTGGGCGAGTGCTCCATCAGAAGCAGGCCGCCCGGACGCAGAAGCGTGAGGGCACGGCGGATGATCCGCGCGGGAATATCCAGTCCGTCCTCGCTTCCCCCGTAGAGGGCCGAGTGCGGATCGGCGCTGGCCTCGGGCTGGGTGGGCATCTCGTCGGCCGGAACGTAGGGCGGGTTGGTGACGACCACGTCGACCAGACCGTTCAGGAAGTGGAGGGTCGCTGGGTTCGTTGCGTCGCCGCGTTCCAGGTGCACGCCGCGCACGCCGATACGGTCGCGGTTATGGCAGGCCAAGGCGAAAGGATCCGGTTCCTTTTCGACGGCCCACACTTCGGTGCGCGCGGCCTCGGTGGCAACGGCCAGCGCGATCGCCCCGGAGCCGGTGCACAGGTCGACGACGCGCGCCTCGCCGCGGCTACCCACGACGGAGCGCGCCTCGTCAATGGCCAGGCCCGCCAGGACCTCTGTCTCCGGGCGCACGATGAACACGCCAGGCATTGCGGTCAGGACCAGCGAGCGGAAAAACATGCGTCCCGTGACGTGCTGGAGGGGAATACGCAAGGCTCTCTCTGCTACGCCGCCGCGCAGCTTCTCCGCCTGTTCGGGGTCGAGGACGGTGGGTAGATCCCACTGCGTGGTGACGTCGCACGCCCACTCGAGGAGCTCGCGCACGTCGGCGTCGACCGAGTCAACCCCGGCCTCGTCCAGGCATGCGCGCACCCACGCCCGGGCCTCGTGCAGTCCCCACTGACCCTCCACCTGCGCGCTCATGCGTTCGCGGCGGCGGCCAGGCGTTCGGCCTCATCGGCCTCCTGCAGGGAGGAAATGACGGCATCGAGCGCGCCCGACAGAACGGCATCGAGGTTGTGGGCCTTGAAGCCCGTACGGTGATCCGCGATGCGGTTCTCCGGGAAGTTGTAGGTGCGGATGCGCTCGGAGCGATCCACGGTGCGCACCTGGGACAGGCGCTGGGCCGAGGCCTCGGCCTCCTTCTTTGCGCGAGCCTCCGCAGCGAGGCGAGAGGCGAGGACGCGCAGGGCCGCTTCCTTGTTTTGCAGCTGGGACTTCTCGTTCTGCATCGACACGACGATGCCCGAGGGAAGGTGGGTGATACGCACGGCAGAGTCGGTCGTGTTGACGGACTGGCCGCCGGGGCCGCTCGAGCGGTAGACGTCGATGCGCAGGTCGTTAGGGTCGATGACGATCTCGTCGTCGTCCTCGATCTCCGGCATGACGAAGACACCGACGGCGCTCGTGTGGATACGTCCCTGGGATTCGGTAACGGGCACGCGCTGCACGCGGTGGACGCCGCCCTCGTATTTGAGGTGGGCCCACACGCCCTCGTCGGGGGCGGGTGTGCCCTTCGCACGGATCGCGAGCGTGATGTCCTTGAAGCCGCCGAGCTCCGTATGGGTCGCACTCAACTCAGTAACGCTCCAGCCGTGTGCCTCGGCGTAGCGACCGTACATGCGCGCCAGGTCGGAGGCAAACAGCGCGGATTCTTCGCCGCCTTCACCGGCTTTGATTTCGAGGATGACGTCCATCGCGTCCTCGGGGTCGCGGGGAGCCAGGATTTTGACGAGGGCCTCATGGGCCGCTGCTTCCTCTTCTTCGAGGGCTGGAATCTCGTCAGCGAAGGATCGGTCTTCGGCAGCCAGTTCGCGGGCAGCCTCAAGGTCCCCCGCCGCCGTGCTCAGCCGATCAGCGGCGGCCTTGACGCGGCCAAGCTCAGCGTACCGGCGGCCGACGCGGCGCATCAGCTGGGGGTTCGTCAGCGTCTGTAGATCAGCCATCTGGGCCTCCACCTGCGCATATTCCTCCAACAGCGGGCCCAGTGCGCCCAGCTCATCCGTCGCCGCCACGATTCACCACATCCTTACGAGTCAAACGTTTGAAAAAGCGGCGGTGCCGCCAGCCTTCAGGCCGACGACACCGCCGTCGAGCTATCCGCTCACCCTCATCACTTCGAGGGGCGCACGCGCTTGCCGTAGCGAGCCTCGAACTTGGCGACGCGGCCGCCGGTGTCGAGGATCTTCTGCTTGCCCGTGTAGAACGGGTGGCAGGCCGAGCACACGTCCACGCGCATCTCGCCGGAGGTGAGCGTGGAACGGGTGTGGAACGAGTTGCCGCACGTGCAGGTCACGACGGTGTCCACGTATTCGGGGTGGATGCCCTTACGCATGGGATACTCCTGGATCGTTTGGTGCCCCGGGTCCGGACATGCAGCGTTCCTCGCATCTGACGGGGATTCGCCCTCCAGCGCGCGCAAGCACCTGGGGCATGCCGGTGAACCGGTAAGCCGACATGTCATTATGGCACAGCAGCCCAATGCCTTCAACGATGGACGCCATCAGGTGAGCGTGAGATCGGCTATGGGGGTCGGCCTCTCCTCTGCTCAGAACGACGAGGATGAGCCTGAGCCGTGGAAGCCACCCGAGCTCGACGTGCCGTGCGAATGGGAGGACGAGAGGCTCACACGACTACGGTTGCGATAATCATTCGCGGTACCAAGGTTTGCCGGCGACGTCAGGTAGGTCTCGTATGAGGCGCTATATCTCGTGATTCCGTCATAGACGATGTAGCGGTTGAAGTACGCGGGCGGCACGTAGACCGGCGCGTTGTAGGCCATGAAACGCCCCGATGGGATAGCTGCGCTTCCACTCAGGTCGATGCCCGCGCAGTGCGCTGTCAGGCGAATCGTGACAGCGGGATTGTAGGAGTGCGACCAGCCGTCGACGGAGTACGTGCCTATGTAACGCAGATCGTAGTCCTTGAGTTTTTCTCCCTTGCCCGCCTGCCAGCGGGAGTAGCGCCTGCGTCCCATCCACGATGTGTCGGCCGCCAGCACGTTCTCGACGAACACCGCCAGGCGGAGCCTGGCCTCGTTCGCAATCCAGTCAAGGCACTCCAAGGCCTTGGCAGGTGTCACCTCTGCTCGCTCGATGCTGCCTTGCAGGTTCTTCACGGCCACGCGCTGCTCGTTCGTCCACGCGCTGAGGGTGGCATACAAGGTGATGACGTGCTGATAGTTTGTCCGGTCCGCAGCCGTGCGCGCGACCAGGTCCACCACGTCCAGGTCCTCGAAGACCGGCCCCACCTCATTGGCCCACACGCTGCGCCAGTTCGGGGAAAGCGCGAAGAACTCACACGCTGCCTCCATCGCTGTGTCCGCGTCCGACAGGTCCTGAAAGGCTTGGGTGAGCGACCGCATCGTTGCCTGTTTCCCACGAGCCGAGGCGATGTGGGCACGCACCTTCTCGCGCTCCGCCCGCGCAGCCTGGTAGCGCGCGGTCAGGCCACGCTCATAACCCCCTTCGGCGAGGAGCGCAGCAAACGAACTCTCGACCCCGATGTGACGCTTTTCCATAGCGTTCCACTGTTCGGCGAGCGGCCTCGCGACCTCGTTTGGCCGACGGCGGGCTTTCCCACCGATCAAACAGACGACGATTCCGGCGGCCGTCGTCGTCCACGCGTAAAGGGGAGGCCACGGAACGATATTCCCCTGACGCTGAGTGTTCTCGCCCGGGATCAGCGCCGCAGCCTTGTTCACCGCGGCGACGATGCCTTCGCTCCAACGCCCATTGCGGAAGTCATCCTTCGCCGCATCCTGGACGTCCTTCTGAGCAGCCAGGGGAAGAACGACATCATCGCCGACATAGGTACCCACCATATGATCAGCGGGCGACACGACTAGGATTACATACCCATTCGCCCAAGTCGAGCCGCCCGCGCTCAGCCACTCCGGATGATTGGCGCGCGCGTAGGTGACCACCGCCTGATCCATGTCGCCTCCGCTGAGACTATCGGTCGACAGGACCACGAGGCGAACGGCGCGCGTGAAACGAACGTCCTCGAGGACGGCGTTCAGGGGCCGACCGCCGATGTCACGAAAACTCCCCGTCTCATCGTGGACCTCCACGACGGGCGTGACCGGGTTACTCTGCTTCGGTACCGCATGGACATTGACGTAGTAGGCAGTGCCCAACCACACGGGCGCGACGAGGAACAGGAGGAGACCGGCCACGAAGCACAGGACGCGCAACGATGTGGGTGGACGCTCCGCTTCCCTGTCAGCCCCGTTGAGTGTCATAGATGTCATGGCTCCACTCTGGCATGAATGACGGTCGGTTGCTCGGTATCCCGCGTTCCTGCTGTCAAGCAGTCTGACGGGCGACGTACATGACTGCTGCGCCGCTCAGGCCGACGAGAAAGCGTCGCCGCTGCCGTCCACATCCTCAGTCAGGTATCGATCAAGATACATCGGCAGCAGATAGACGAACGAGCGACCAGCCGTCAGGACACCGGTCGCCGGGGCTGCCAGCCCGTTCAGGTCGACGCCTGCGGAGTTTGCAATCAGTCGGATCGTGGCTGCCGGATTGTACTCGACGTCAGTGTCTGCGTCCTCGCTCCAGTAGGCCCCGTCATACTCGGCGTTAGCCGCGGTCAGGCTGATTCCCGCGCCCTTCCACCGCGCGTAGCGTGCGCGTCCCTGAGACGAGGCATCGGTGGCGAGCGTCGCCTCGATGAGTTCGGCGATGCGCGTGCGCGCGTCATTGGTGATTTGGTCGAGTTCTTCCAGCGCCTGTGCGGGAGTGATCTGCCCGCCCTCGAGGCGCTTCCCGAGGTCGTGTACGGCATCTTTGTGATCACCCACACACTCCCTGAAAGTCTCAATATCCGTCAGGATGTGCGGGTCCGTACCGATTGCTTCGAGGCTGTCTGCGACGTCATCGAGAACGTCCAAGTCTTCGAAGACCGGGCCGACCTCGTTGCTCCACACGTCGCGCCAGCCGGGCGCACACGCGAAGAAGTTGCGCGCAGCCATGATTGCGGCATCCGCGTCCGCCAGGCGATCAATGCCCGCAAGAACCTCATCACCGTCGCCTCTTGACGTCTCGCTGAGCGATGCGAAGAAACCCGGCGACTGGTGCTCGGCGATTCGAGCGCCGACCCTGGCGCGTTCGGCTTGGGCGCGCTCGTAGCGCGCTGACAGACCGGCCTCGTAGTGCCCGGCACCGACGAGCGAGGAGAACACGCGCTCAACCTGCCCGTGCTGCCCCTCCAGGGCCGCCCATTTGTCTGCGATCATCGTCATTTTCTGACGTCCCGAGCGCCGAAGATCCCAGCCGTGCCACAGCACGCCTATTCCGCACAGCACCATGACCCAGCCGGTCCAATTCGGCCATTCCACCGCGTCCCCCATCCCGTGACGGGCCTGGGTATAGATGGCGATTCCCAGCTGAAGAGGAGCCACGAGGACAAGGAAAAGCCCCAGCACGAGACGCAAACAACCACGCACGCCGCTCCACAACCGGCGCGAGGTTTCCCGCGTAGCCTGCTCATCGCTCTCGTTCGGTGTCGTGTCCGCCATGCCCCAACTCTGGCACACACCACAGCCGGTTGCCCGGTATTTACGCGCGCGCCCGAAAAGAAAACGGGGCGAACGGCTCTCGCCACTCGCCCCGCGTTAACCCGCCGCTCACTCGGAGGGCGTCGTCTTCTGGATAAGCATGAGGAACTCAGCGTTCGACTGGGTTTCCTTGAGCTTGTCGAGGACCAGCTCGAGGCCCTGCTGCTGGTCGAGGGTGCCCAGGACGCGACGCAGCTTCCACATGATGCGCAGCTCCTCGGGCGCAAACAGCAGCTCCTCGCGGCGGGTACCCGACGCGTTGAGATCGATCGCCGGGAAGATGCGACGCTCGGCAAGCTGACGCGAGAGGCGCAGTTCCATGTTGCCGGTGCCCTTGAACTCCTCGAAGATGACCTCGTCCATCTTCGACCCGGTCTCCACCAGCGCGGAGGCGATGATGGTCAGCGAGCCGCCCTCGGAGAGGTTGCGGGCCGCGCCGAAGAACTTCTTGGGCGGGTAGAGCGCGGACGCGTCGACGCCACCGGAGAGGATACGACCCGAGGCGGGCGCAGCCAGGTTGTAGGCGCGCGACAGTCGCGTCAGCGAGTCGAGGAGAACGACGACATCCTGGCCCAGCTCCACGAGGCGCTTGGCGCGCTCAATCGCAAGTTCGGCAACGGTCGTGTGGTCCGATGCGGGACGGTCGAAGGTGGAGGCGATGACCTCGCCCTTAACGATCGAGCGCATGTCGGTGACTTCTTCGGGGCGCTCGTCCACCAGGACGACCATGAGGTGCACCTCGGGGTTGTTCAGCTCGATGGCCTTGGCCATCTGCTGGATGACCATGGTCTTACCGGCCTTGGGCGGCGAGACGATGAGGCCGCGCTGGCCCTTGCCGACGGGCGCGACAAGGTCGATGACGCGCGGCGTGTAGGCCTTCGGTGAGGTCTCCATGCGCAGCTGCTCGGAGGGGTAGACCGGCGTCAGCTTGCCAAATTCGCGACGCGCCTGCGCCTGCTCAATCGTCATGCCGTTCACGGAGTCGACGCGCACGAGGGCGTTGTACTTCTGGCGCTGACGCTCGCCCTCGCGGGGCAGGCGGACGGCACCGGCGACCGCGTCACCGGCGCGCAGGCCCCAGCGGCGCACGTTGCCGAGCGTCACGTAGACGTCGTTCGGGCCGGGCAGGTAGCCGGAGGTACGCACGAAGGCGTGGTTCTCCTGGATATCGAGGATGCCGGCAATCGGGGCGAGGTTGTCCTCGCCGCCGCGCGCAGGGCGCGCTTCGCGATTCTCACGGCCCTCACGGTTGTCGCGATTCTCGCGCTCGCGACGGGAGCGACGTCCGCGATCGCGGCGTCCACGCCGTCCCTCGGTGTCGTCGCCGTCGGGCAGCTCAATGTTCAGGACGGTCTCGACGACGGTCGTGTCGGGTTCCGGCGTGGACTCACTGCGCTCGGAAGCGGGCAGCGGCAGGTCGAGAGTGACATGCGCGGGTTCCACGGCTCCCTGACTCACCGCGCGGCGGCGGCGTGAACGACGCGGGGCCTCGGCTGCGGACGTCTCAACGGCGGGCATGTCGTCCACGGGAGCCTCGGGCTGCGCAGGAACGTCCGGGGTTTCAGACGACGAGGCAGGGGTCTCCTCGCGGGGAGCGGCTTCCTGCGTAGTCGGAGCGCTGGCGTCGTTGCTCAGGAGCTCGATCAGCTGGGGCTTGCGAAGCTGGGAAATGCCCTTGAGACCGCGGGACGCGGCCAGAGCCTTCAGCTCAGGCAGCTTCATCGCCGACAGCGACGCGGTCGTCATCTCGGCGGGGGTTTCGTTGCTCACGAAGTGGTCCTTACTGGAATGCGCCCAAGTCGGGCGAGGTGAATTGCTCAAGCACACGAGAAAGCTTGATGGAAGAAGATGCGCAATGAGGGCGCACCGCAATGATCGGAGTCGAGCATTCGACTCGGACCTGAAAAAAATATAGCAAGACCGCCAGCCAGCTGTCGATCAGACAGCAAAACTGACGGTGCTTGCGCAGAAACTCACAGATGAGAGGCTAGTTAGAACTCCACCTTCACTAAAGATCCACGTGTGATCTGCACGCCGGAAGCGGCCACCGTGAGGGGGAGGACACGCCACCCGGAGTCCGCGGCATCGCTGCGGATCTGCGCACCAACGGGTTCCAACGAGATAACGGTGGGTCCGGCACCCGAGACCACGGCGGCGTACCCCGCACCGCGCAGCCAGTCGACGAGGGCCAGCGAGGGTTCCATGGCACCGCGGCGCTGCTCCTGGTGGAGGCGGTCGCACGTCGCTTCCATGAGCACCGCGTGCAGATCCGCTCCCCCACTGGCCTGCGCATGACCGGACAGGATCGCAGCGAGCGCGCTCGCGCGGGCGACGTTGAAGCGCGCATCCACGTGAGACACGTTCTCAGGCAGCGCAGCGCGGGCGGTGGCAGTACGCAGCTCGAAGTCGGGAATGAAAACGACGGGAGACACGCCCGCTGGCGGGTTCAGCCGAAGCGCACCCACCTCCTTCGTGTCCTCGTTCATCCAGGCGACAGTGGCCCCTCCATAGACGGCGGGCGCAACGTTGTCGGGGTGTCCCTCCAGCTCCGAGCCGATCTCGAGGATCTCCTGGCGCCCCAGCACGTCCGGATCGCCGATGAGCGCACGGGCCAGCGTCAGGCCGGCGACGATTGCGCTCGCGGAGGAACCCAGGCCTCGCGAATGAGGAATACGGTTCATGCAGCGCATACGCACCCCCACCTGGGGAGCGCCCGCATGGTCCAGGGCCAGGCGCAGGGCGCGAACGACCAAGTTATCCTCACCGAGGTCGACGTTGCCGGCCCCCTCGCCTTCGACGACGACCGAGGTCGCCCCCGTCGTCGCGTGGATTGACACTTCGTCCCACAGGTCGAGCGCGAGGCCCATGCAGTCGAAGCCGGGACCCAGGTTGGCGCTCGTCGCGGGAACCTTCACTGCGACAAAGTCATCGTGCACGCGCACCTCACTCCCCCTCAACGCGGATCGTGGAGGTCACCTCGCGCACAGCGTCGGACACGGCGAGCGCACGAGCGACGGCACGCAGGTCGGCCTCGCGGGCCTGGTGGCTGGTCACGACGATGACGCACGCACCGGGAACCTCGTCGTTGCGCTGGTGCACCGACTGGATCGAGACGCCGTGGCGGGCGAAAATACCGGCGACGTCGGAAAGCACGCCGAGACGGTCCTCGACCTGTAGGCGGATCTGGTAGCGCGTGTGGGTCGATCCCGGATCGAGGATCGGCAGATGGGCGTAGACGGATTCGCGCGGGGCGTGGCCTCCGAAGGCGCGGTGATGCGCAGCAGCCACGAGGTCGGACAGGACGGCCGAGGCCGTGGGAGCTCCGCCGGCACCCTGGCCGTAGAACATGAGGCGTCCGGCGTTCTCACCCTCGACCAGAATCGCGTTGAAGGCACCGTCGACGGAAGCCAGCGGATGGTCGGATGGCACCTGGGCAGGGTGGACGCGCATGGCGACGCCCTCGCGGCCGTCCTCACCGATGCGGCGCTCGGCAATGGCCAGGAGCTTGATGGTATGGCCGACACGAGCGGCTTCTTCCATGTCCTCCTTAGTGATACTGGAGATACCTTCGACCGCGACGTCGTCGATGCCGACGCGCGTGTGGAAGGCCAGCGAGGCCAGGATGGAGCACTTCGCTGCGGCATCCAGGCCCTCGACGTCTGCGGTCGGGTCGGCCTCGGCGAAGCCCAGGTCCTGCGCCTGCTTGAGGGCTTCCTCGTAGCTCAGGCCCTTGGAACTCATCGCGTCCAGGATGAAGTTCGTCGTGCCGTTGACAATGCCCATCACGGTGGTGACGCGGTCGCCGGCCAGCGACTCGCGCAGGCCGTACACGACGGGGACCGCGCCGGCCACGGCGGCCTCGTAGTACAGGTCTGCGTCGTTGGAAGCGGCGGCCTCGTACAGTTCGGGACCGTGGGCAGCCAGCAGCGCCTTGTTACCCGTCACGACCGAAATTCCCTGCGTAAGGGCGCGCAGCACGAACGTGCGCGCGGGTTCGATGCCGCCGATCAACTCGACCACGAGGTCCATCCCGTCAATCGCCTCAGCAGGGTCCGTCGTCAGCAGCTCGCGGTCGATCAGCGAGTCACGCGGAGCATCCACATTGCGGACGAGAACGCGGCGGACCTCCATCTCAGCGCCGGAACGTGCCGCGAAATCCTCGCGGCTCGACTGCAGGATGCGAATGACCTGGCTACCGACGGTTCCAGCTCCAAGAACGCCAACTCCGAGGACCGGACGGGGTGCAGACATAGGAATTTTCTCCTTCGTGAAACGGGCACTGACACCAGTGTATGTGGTCAAAGCCCCCACTTTCTTTACGGGGACCTTCGTCCTACACTTGAAGCGTGGGAGACTTAAGACCCACACCCCTGAGACACAGAACATAGGTCGATAGACGAAAGCGGTTGTCCCACCCCATCGGTCGTAGGACAATGGACCCAAGCGCCGGAATCCGGCGCACTGACGGAGCCTTGCTCCCTACAACCGTCCCCACAGGGATACGGAAGAATCCGAGAAGAGGAAGAATGACGACAGCAGACCAGAAAGCCTGGGAAGGTTTTGTCAAGGGTAACTGGTGCGATGAAATCGACGTGCGCGACTTCATCCAGCTGAACTACACGCCGTACGAGGGCGATGCCTCGTTCCTGGCGGGTCCCACCGAAAAGACCATGCGGGTCTGGAACACCCTTGAGGAGAAGTACCTTTCCGAAGAACGCAAGGTGCGCATCCTCGACGTTGACACCGACACCCCGGCTGACATCGACGCTTTCAAGCCCGGTTACATTTGCGAGGACGACAACGTGATCGTCGGCCTGCAGACCGACGCCCCGCTCAAGCGCGCAATGATGCCGAACGGCGGCTGGCGTATGGTCGAGACCGCCATCCACGAGGCCGGCAAGGAATACAACCCCGAGGTGAAGAAGATCTTCACCCAGTACCGCAAGACCCACAACGACGCGGTCTTCGATATCTACACCCCGCGTATTCGCGCCGCTCGCTCCTCCCACATCATCACCGGCCTGCCGGATGCCTACGGCCGTGGTCGCATCATCGGCGACTACCGCCGCGTTGCCCTGTACGGCGTGGACCACCTGATCGCCGAGAAGCAGAAGGACAAGGATCGCTACGCCGACCAGCCCTTCTCCGAGCACTGGGCACGCTACCGCGAGGAGCACTCCGAGCAGATCAAGGCCCTCAAGAAGCTGAAGAACCTGGCTCAGTCCTACGGCTACGACATCTCCGGCCCCGCCACCAACGCGCACGAGGCCGTGCAGTGGACCTACTTCGGCTACCTGGCTTCCGTGAAGTCCCAGGACGGTGCCGCCATGTCGATCGGTCGACTCTCCGGCTTCTTCGACTGCTACTTCGAGCGTGATCTGAAGAACGGTACGCTGGATGAGTCCGGCGCGCAGGAGATCATCGACGCCCTTGTCATCAAGCTGCGCATCACCCGCTTCCTGCGCACCATCGCCTACGATCAGATCTTCTCCGGCGATCCCTACTGGGCCACCTGGTCAGACGCCGGCTTCGGCGACGACGGTCGTACGCTGGTCACCAAGACCTCCTTCCGTCTGCTCCAGACCCTGGTGAACCTCGGCCCGGCCCCCGAGCCGAACATCACTATCTTCTGGGACGAGAACCTGCCCCGTGGCTACAAGGAGTTCTGCGCTCGCATTTCAATCGAGACCTCCTCTATCCAGTACGAGTCCGATCCGCAGATCCGCGCCCACTGGGGCGACGACGCCGCCATCGCGTGCTGTGTCTCCCCCATGCGCGTCGGCAAGCAGATGCAGTTCTTCGGTGCTCGCGTCAACGCCGCCAAGGCTCTCCTCTACGCCATCAACGGTGGCCGCGACGAGATGACCGGCAAGCAGGTCATGGAAGGCTACGAGCCCGTCCAGGGTGACGGCCCGCTCGACTTTGACGACGTGTGGAAGCGCTACGAGGAGATGCTGGACTGGGTCGTCGGCACCTACGTCGAGGCCCTCAACATCATCCACTACTGCCACGACCGCTACGCCTACGAGGCCATCGAGATGGCACTGCACGACGCTGAGATCGTGCGCACCATGGGCTGCGGCATCGCGGGTCTGTCCATCGTCGCCGACTCCCTGGCCGCGATCAAGTACGCGAAGGTCTACCCGATCCGCGACGAGACCGGCCTGGTCGTCGACTACCGCACCGAGGGCGACTTCCCGACTTACGGCAACGACGATGACCGCGCCGACGACATCGCTGCGACCGTCGTCCACACCGTCATGGACAAGATTCGCGCGATCCCCATGTACCGCGACGCGATCCCGACCCAGTCGGTCCTGACGATCACCTCGAACGTCGTCTACGGCAAGGCCACCGGTTCCTTCCCGTCGGGCCACGAGAAGGGCACCCCCTTCGCCCCCGGCGCGAACCCGGAGAACGGCATCGACACGCACGGCATGGTCGCCTCCATGCTGTCGGTCGGCAAGCTGGACTACAACGACGCGCTCGACGGCATCTCGCTGACGAACACGATCACCCCGCAGGGCTTGGGCCGCTCCAAGGAAGAGCAGATCCAGAACCTGGTCGGCATCCTCGACGCGGGCTTCGTCCCGGACGATTCCTGCGCCTACGACGGCACCAAGGGCTACTGATCCACCATTGGCGGGGGTCGATGTGCAACCTGCGTTGATCCCCGCCACCCACCATCGTGGGCGCACCGCAACCCGGTCCGCCCAGCCGGCATTGCCGGCGTCTCACAAGTAAGGAGAAATGTTATGGCAACCAAGACCTACGAAGAGCGTCTCGCTGACATGAAGGCCGCTCGCGAGGAGCGCGGCGACAAGGACGGCCTGTACCACGCGAACATCAACGTGCTCGAGGAGTCCACCCTGAAGGACGCCATGGAGCACCCCGAGAAGTACCCGAACCTGACCGTTCGCGTCTCCGGCTACGCCGTGAACTTCGTCAAGCTCACCCGTGAGCAGCAGCTGGACGTTCTGTCCCGCACCTTCCACCACTCGGCCTGATCGGTCGAATGTAGTGGGGCGTCGGGCGTACGCGCGACGCCCCACTACTCTGTATGCCGCTGTCGGCCAATCCCACCGACCTACCCCGGCCTCGTTCCTGCGTGAACACCGCGCCCCATCCCCTCGAAGAAGGAAACATGACGCAGACCCTCGCTATTCCGACTTTTCGCGAGCAGGACTTCCAAGCCCCCCAGTCCCGCACCGTCGGTGCGGGTGTTGAGGGCCTTGAGGAGATCACGGACCTGGAGCGTTCCGAACGCCTGCGACGCATGCGCGAGGGCACGCTCGGTTCGATCCATTCCTGGGAGCTCGTGACAGCCGTTGACGGTCCCGGAACGCGCATGACCGTGTTCCTCAATGGTTGTCCCCTGCGCTGTCTGTACTGTCACAACCCCGACACGTTCCTTATGAAGGATGGCGCACCCGTGTCCGATACGGAACTGCTGTCCCGTATTGCGCGCTACCGCCGCATTTTCCGCACAACGAAGGGCGGAATCACGCTATCCGGCGGTGAAGTTCTCATGCAGCCCCATTTCGCCAAACGCATCCTCCTGGGTGCTAAGGAGATGGGCGTGCATACGTGCATCGACACCTCCGGTTACCTGGGCGCGAACTGCGATGACGAGATGCTTGATGCCGTCGACCTCGTGCTCTTGGACGTGAAGAGCGGCGACCCCGAGACGTACAAGAAGGCAACGGGCCGCGATCTGGCTCCCACGATCACCTTCGGCGACCGCATCGCGGCACGCGGCGGTGACACCCGTATCTGGATCCGTTTTGTCTTGGTTCCGGGTCTGACGGACGACCCTGACAACATCCGCATGGTTGGCGAAATCGTCAGCCGCTGGAAGGACGTCATCGACCGCATTGAGGTTCTGCCTTTCCATCAGCTCGGCAAAGACAAGTGGCATTCGCTCGGCCTGGAGTACCAGTTGGAGGATGCGAAGGCCCCGACACCCGCAGCAACGGAGGACGTGCGCAACTACTTCCGTTCGTTGGGTTTCGAAGTCCACTGACCCACGCACGCATAGAAGGACCTCGGGAGGATTGAGCTAGGCTCGCTCCCCCGGGGTCCACGTGCATCCGCTTGACCCCCAGCCGCGCTCGGCCACATACGCGCGCGAGTCCTCACGGTAGGGCGTATCGAGGCGATCAACGTAGAGGGTTCCGCGCAGGTGGTCGTACTCGTGTTGGAAGATGCGAGCGAGCCATCCGCGAGCACTCGCCTGGACGGTGTTCCCGTCGGCGTCGTAGCCGCGTAGGATCGCTCCGAGCGCGCGACGTAGCGGGTACTGGACACCGGGAACGGAGAGGCAGCCTTCGGACTCGTTCGTCATGTCGAGCTGCGTGGGTAGAATCGCGCCGACGACATCGTTATCCCAGACGAGTTCGAGCGTCGGGTTGACGACGACGCCGCTCATTGCGGAGTTGTAGCTGCGGGCTGCTCCGTCGTTGAGTCCCAGGATGTCCTTGTAGCGCCGATCAAAGGCACCACCGCCGCGATAGGACCAGACGAAAAGCTGGAGTCCGACGCCCACCTGCGGAGCGGCTAAGCCGACGCCGGGGGCTGCGTGCATCGTCTCGATCATGTCGGCCACCAGGTCGCGCAGGGTTGAGTCGAAGGATTCGACGGGGTCCGCGACCCGGTGGAGGATCGGCTCGCCCGTGATGTAGATCGGCAGGATGGTCATGCCCGCTCCCCCGTTTCCCCGAGGCTTATAACGCCAACGTTGGCGGCTTCGATGGCGCGCGGCACGCTCGGGTCGAGTGCCTTGATGACGCGGGCGGGGTTTCCGACGGCGACGGAGTTCGGGGGAATCGAGCGCGTGACGACCGCGCCCGCGCCGATGATTGAGTTTCGCCGATGCTCACGCCGGGGCAGACGACGACGGAGCCGCCCAGCCACACGTTGTCCTCGAGGGTGATGGGCGCGGAGGATTCCCACTTGGCGCGACGAGGCCCGGGCTCGGTCGGGTGGATCGCCGTGTAGAGGGAGCAGTTCGGTCCGATGAGAACGTCAGCACCGATCACGATAGGAGCAACATCGAGGGCTGTGAGGCCGAAGTTGACCCAGGAGCCGTCCCCGATGGTGATGTTGTAGCCGTAATCGACGCGCAGGGGCGGGCGGATGTCAACATCCTCCCCCACCTGTCCGAGGACCTGGAAGAGCAGGTAGCGAGCGATGTCTGGGTCGCTCGGGTGTGCCTGCTCGTAGAGGCCAAGGAGGCGAACGGCCCGCCTCGTGAGTGCTGAGAGTTCATCGTCCGCAACGTAGTAGTCGCCGTCGCGCATGCGTTGGGCGGGTGTGCGCCCATCGTCGTGGAATCGGGGGTCGTCGAAATTGGTTCCCGGGGAGATGGTCATGCGACCAGGGTAGTCGAGGCCCTCTCCAGTCGCGGCGCGCGGCGCGCGTCCAAGTGGCCCAGGAGTGCATGCAGCTGGGAGATGTCGGCTGCGGGGTCTTCGGGGTGCCACTGCACGCCGATAATGGGGGCATCGACCGACTCGATGGCCTCGATCGTTCCGTCGGGAGCGTAAGCGCTGACTTGAAGGCCTTCGGCGAGGCGTGCGACGCGCTGGTGGTGCGCCGACGAGATGACCAGCTCTGAGTCGGTGAGGACAGTGGTCAGAGCGCGTTCAAGGTGGCTGTCGGTCTCGACGCGCACGCTGTGGCGAATGAAGCGGTGATCGGAGAGGATCGTGGGGTTCGTGTGGGTGCCGTCCGCACCGTCGATATGCTGTTCGAGGGTGCCGCCGAACGCGGTGTTGATGATCTGCATACCGCGGCAGATGCCCAGCAGCGGTGTGCCGGTGCGGGCGGCGTAGTCGACGAGAGCGAGCTGTCCCTGGTCGGCGCGGTACCAGTGGCGACCCTCGCGGTTGTAGCCCTGCGAACCGCCGTAGTTGAGCGGATGGACGTCCTCGCCGCCCATGATGATGATCGCGTCGGCGGCCTGTGCACGTAGCGCTGCCCCCTCGGCTCCGTCCTCCTGCGCGTACTCGCGAATGACGTTCCAGGTCGGCAAAGCTGCCTGGAGAAGACGATCCCACAGGCGCATGCAGATGTTGTTGTATGCCTCGTCCCCCGGCCGTGCCGGCAGGACGTTGGAAATCAACAACGTCGGCTTCGTGTGGTTCGTCATGGCCTCTATCATGGCAGGCGACGGGTCGGCGCGCGCGTTGCGTTCACAAAATGGCGTTTTGTGACAGCGCGCGTCCACGTCGTAGGCACTGCGAAAAGTGCGCGTTTCTCGCGTGAAATCAACGGACGAGGCCGGGGTAGGCCACGCGATCACGCGTCCACGCCCCGGCCTCGTCCCACGAAACGAACGCTCAGGCGAGCGCGCCCATCGGATCCCACGCGGGCAGATGCAGGGGTTCCTCCGTGATGACGGCGCGCAGATCGGCGGGCAGGTCGTCCACGTGCACGGCCACCTCGAAGACGTTGGCGTCGAACCAGGCGGCATCCATCGTGAAGAAGCCCTTGTCGCCGTGGTCCTCGCCCCAGGAGTTCTCCACGCGGAAGCGGCGGCCCTCCCCGGCCTCGTCAATGTCGACGCCGGTGAAGAGCATCGCGTGATTCATCGCGGACTCGCCGGTGTTGACGCGCTGTTCCTTGGAGGTGGAGAAGTCCACGCCGAACAGGTTGTCGAAGTCGTAGAGCCCCTCAACGAACAGGCCGGAGGTGCGATCAGACTGCTGGCTGCAGTCGGCACCGAACCAGACGGCCCGGCCCGAGGCGAGGATGGAAGCCGTGATCTGACGGATCTGCTCGACGGGGGTGTTCACGTACAGGATCGGGCGACCGCCGACGACATTGCCCATGTGGTCGACGGTCAGGGTGTGGCCCTTGGGGTGCTCGGCACGCGGGTCGTCGACGAGGCACACGTACTGCGTGAGGTCCACGTCCACGTAGCGGGAGTAGAACTCGCGCGGGGTAAGGACGCCATCGCGGTGGAACTCGCCCGAATCGTCACGCCACTCCCACTCGAAGGAGGCCTGGGGCTCGCCCAGGCAGATGACGAGGATGCGCCACACGTCGGCCAGCGCAGCTTCCTTGACCTCGTTGATCTCTTCCTCGGCGGCTCCGTCTGCGACGAGGGCACGAAGCTCCAGGGCGGTGCGGCGCAGGACGACCTTCAGGCGGTTGTTCATCGGGGCGGTGTGGCCCGAGGATTCGGTCTCGGGCATCGCGGTCTTGGGGACGAGGCCGTGCTTGAGGTACAGGGACACAGCCATGTCCCACTGGCCGCCGTCGGAGAGAACGTCGCCGAGGAGGAACTGCAGGAGTCGGCCGTCCAGATCTTCGGTCGCGGCCGTAGCAATGATGTCGGTCAGGAAGAAGTTGGCGCGCTCGAACTTGTCCCAGAAGAGGACGTAGTTCTGCGAGAACTCGAAGTCCTTGAGGCCCAGATGCGTGCGGGTTGTCGAGCGCAGGAGGTTCAGGGAGGAGAAGAGCCAGCAGCGGCCGGACTTCTTTTGGGAGGTGACCTTCCAGTCGTCCACCTTGTGAGAAACAACCGTGGGGGTGGCGACGACCTTCGCGCGGTCGAAGGCGACGGATTCGACGCCGGCGTGGGAAACGGCGTTGCGCGCCACCGTGCGGGCGCTGTCCGAGTATGCCTGAAGGCGGTCAATCAGCTCGTCGGTGATCTCGTGAGCCATAAGTCTGGGCATCCTTTCTATCGAGAGTCATTCTCTATAAGAATACGCCTGGCGCGTGATGCGAACGACTCGACTCCGTTTAGAATGAATGTGTTTCATGTTCAGTGAACGCACAGGAGCATTCATGGTTACGGTAGGCGCATCGGGGCGCGAAGTGAGTCTCACGGCCGGAGACTATCGGGCGCGGATTGTCACGGTCGGCGCGGGCCTGGCCGGCTTGACGTATCGGGGCCACGAGCTGATCATTCCCCACAGCGTGGACGAGTGTCCCCCCGCCTACCTGGGCAAGGTGCTCATGCCCTGGCCGAATCGCATCGCCGAAGGCACCTATTCGTGGGAAGGGACCTCCTACGACCTGCCCGTCAACGAGCACGCTTTCGGCACGTCTCTGCACGGCTTTGTGGCCTTCCAAGAGTGGGAAATCGCCGAGGCCGACACCTCCTCGGTGCTCCTGCGCACTCTCATCCCGGCGCGCTACTCCTACCCGTGGACGCTCGTTGCGTCCGCTCGCTACAGCCTGGATCCGGAGCGCGGCCTCGCCGTCGAACTGTCGGCAACGAACATCGGCGAGGGCACCGCCCCCTACGGCGTCGGATTCCATCCCTACCTGGCTGTCGACGGTGTACGGGTGGATGATCTGGAGCTTGAGAATCCCGCGTCGATTATCTACGAGGCCGACGCCTCCATGATCCCGGTCGCCCCCCACGACGTCGCTTCCTTCGGCCTTGACTTCCGCTCCCACGCCCTCATCGGCGCTTCCCTACTGGACCACGCGTTCGGTGGTCTGCCGGAGGGCACCTGGACTGTCACGCTGCGTGACCCCCGCCTCCGGCGTGGGCGTATCGCTGTCCTCGGATGCTCCCTGGCTGCAGGTCTACTCGGCGGACAACATCAACCGCGTGGGCGTTGCCGTCGAGCCGATGAGCTGCCCGCCCAACGCCTTCAACTCGGGCACGGACGTGGTGGCGCTGAAACCGGGCGCGACCCACACACTGAGCGCGCGGATTGCCGGAAGAGATTGACACTTCAGGACATCGGTGTAAAACTGCACGATGTAGACAGTTCCTAACCAATGGCGAGGATGGAAATGAGCACAAGCAAAGACTCCCTCAAGTTTACGATGACTTCACGAGCACTGAAGCTTCTCGGACAGAACCTCTATGCTCGTCCTTGGTCCGCAGTATCAGAGCTTGTAGCCAATGGCATCGATGCCGGAGCAACAACAATCTACGTGTCTATGACGGAAGATCCTGCGACAAATACAGGCACTCTCGAGGTACTCGACAACGGCAGCGGCATGACCGAAGAAGACCTTGAGCACTACGTTTCCATCGGCTTCGACAAACGCGCTGTTACTAGTACACTTAAAAGCTCTCGTGCGCCAATGGGACGCAAGGGAATCGGGAAGCTCGCTGCGCTATATCTCAGCAACGAGTATTACATCCACTCAAAAACCACACAAGATACAAGTACACGATACGATTCAGCATGGCACATGGAATTGGACCTCGACACAGAGGCGGACAAGGAGCCAACTCTCAATAAAATCCACCCAAGCACAATACCATCGATACAGCTGTGCAACGCGTTCACACAACAAACTTCAGGAACCCTTATCACGATTCCTGAAATTGAACTCATAGGCCTTGGAACTCAAGCCTTTAAGTCCCTCGCATCACGCCTTGCAATCCACTTCCTGAAGGACGTTCTACCTGATCTCAAGATTTACTTCTCGCACCAACGACTCGGGACAAAAGCTGAGTTTAGAGAAGTTGAATGGCATCCGGCCTACGGAAACTATCTACTTCTATCAACGACAGAATCTCATGCCAACATTCGCAATAAAATCAACTCGACAGTAATAATTCAATCCGCCTCACGAAAAGACACAACAACAGCAAAAACACGCCTAATCTCTACACCAGAATTCCCCAAAGAAGACTTCGACGAAGCTAACATTATAGCTCACATTTCCGAATCACAAGACAAGGATGCAATTTCGGGGACCTATTTACCGGACCCATCAGGAACAGACGAATATCCCTACAACCTCAAGGGATGGCTCGCACTTCACGCAACAATTAAGACGACACTCGCTAAGGAAAATGATGATAGATTCGAAAAGAACAAGTTCTTCAGTCCAACGCAGATTAGACTCTATGTGAGAGGAAAGCTTGCACTTGAAGACCTTCGCCCCCACCTCAACCTGACAGAACAGTACGCTAACTATCTTGAAGGTGAATTGCAATTCGATCTACTAGACGAGGATGAGCTACCCGATATTGCAACAACATCACGTGAATCATTTGACACTGAAGATCCTCGATTCGCAGCACTCTGCATACTAGTAAGAGACTGGGCGCAAATACTCATCAACGAACGCTCCAGAATTGCACAGAGCGAAAAGAAGAAGCTTATCAAGATTACAGCGAACGCAAACAATGCGTACGCGCAGAGGCTCAGCCGGTTGATCGACAAACTCAACATTTCCAACGAGGAAGCAGAAGACCTTAAACAAGAAGTCCATCTCGGATTAACAAAAGAAGATCCTTTATTAGAAGGCAAACAAGCAGAAGCAAAAGAAAATTATCGCATATTCATATCGCACGCCTCACGAGACAAAGTACTTGCTGACATCATTTACAACACATTACTTGAACACGGCGCAGATACCAACGAAATTTTCTACTCATCAAAAGACGCATTAGATGTCAGCGACAAGAAGCGACACGAACAGCTTGGTCCAATGATCCACGACGCCATCACAAGTTCTGCGACTAAAATTATTTACATTACAAGTGCCTCATTTTGCAATTCCATCTACTGCTGCTTCGAGGGAGGTGCCGGTTGGGCAACACGAGCTGTAGCAGATTATGAATTACTCACAACAAGATACAAGCTTAAGCCGGATTGGCTCAATCACGATTTACCTACAACAGAATTGGTCAATCACAGAGGAAACTTGAACTTAACCGTGACAGTTACCTGCTCTTCGTAGAGGCAATCAATCGCTTGATCGACCACCTAAATATCGGTCGGAAAGTTCAGAATCGAAATCTAATTGCTCCGATTAAGGAAACCATCTTACCTTCCGAAGAGGATCTCAACTTCACAGGACAGTCCATCAACGATTTCTACAATTTCCGGTTAGCATATCGCATCGAAGAAGCATCCGATTCAGATTTCACAAACGAAGTCGAGGCTAAGTAGAAAGAATCCGGTAACGACACTGGGGCTAAACAGCCTGACTGATTGCGTTGCCCACAGCCTGTCCAAAGGCTGGTGGCACAGCATTGCCGATCAGGCGACCAACATTTTCTAGGGTTATCTTCTCGTCCGGTCCGGTGAAGATAAAGTCCTTCGGGAATCCCTGAAGGATCGCGGCTTCGCGCAGCGTGAGGCCGCGATCCTGGGACGGGTGTGTAAAGCGCCCAGCACCTGTGTTGTACGGTTGCGTCGTGATCGTCGGCGAGGGCTCATCAGGCCGCATACGCCCATAGAACGACCCGAAGTTCGCATTCACATCACGAATCTGACACGGTAGCCGCAACTCCATCGGCCAATCCTGCCATGTTCCTCCCGGTCGCGAATACTGTGCCCGTTTCAGGTTCATCGGAGACAGGCGGCGTGCATAGTGCAGAGGGTCATGGGGATCATGCTCCCCCGATGCCAACCGCGGAAGTGTTCCAATAGCACTCTCCACTGTCACATACTCATCGGGGGTATGCGTCGGCGTCGGTAGCTTCGGTTCAGCAGCCAGCGCTCCGACAAGAACAAGACGCCGGCGTTTCTGAGGCAGACCGAAGTCGGGTCCATATAGGATCCCGTAGTCAACTGAGTACCCTTCTGTCTCAAGAGTCTGTACGAAACGCTTGAACATGGAGTCACGCGCAAGAAGAGGAACATTTTCCATCGTCACGTAGTCGGGACTTGTCTCGCGGACGAGGCGCCCGAATTCATCAAGTAGACGCCAGTTCTTGTGCTGAGACGGATCTTTGCCCCGCCGTTGACTGGAAAATGGTTGACACGGCGCGCATCCGGCAAGAAGACGAAGTGCACCTTGCCCCCACAGCTCATTCAGCATCTCAGCAGTCACGTCAACCACCGACGCTTCGATGAACTGAGCGTTCAGGTTGTGCTCGTAGGGATACTTGCAGCGATGCTCAAGATCGATGCCTGCAACTACCTCAATTCCTGCCTGTTGCAAACCAAGAGAGAGACCGCCTGTTCCACAGAACAAATCGATCGCACGAATGTTCGACACGGCGTGCCCCTCTTCTGGTCACATGCAACACAACGACAGCATTATCCTACCGTGATACACCATTAGTTGAACGCAGCAGACAAGGCCTCAAATGGCTAGAGACGTATCACTCTCACCAGCTCCTAGTAAGCTCCCGCGGCAGCGCGAATCAGCGTCAGGGCGACCGCGCCAGCCGTGGAGGAACGCAGGACATTGGCCCCCAAGCCGACTGTTCGAGCTCCGGCGTCCACCAGCTGAGCGGTCTCCTCCGGACCGATTCCTCCCTCGGGACCGACAATCAGGGCAACGCGCGCGGGCAGGAACCCATCCGCAGCGTCCCCCTGCACCAGTGCAAGGGCAGCTCCCAGGGACTGCGTGGCCTCCTCGTGACAGACGAAGGCCACCCCGGCCTCGTCCGTGAGGGCGCGCACCCAGGAGGCCAGCTCCCGGCTGTCTGCCACCGCGTCAACGACGGGCACGTACGCGCGGCGTGACTGCTTAGCGGCTGCCCGCACGACGCCCTCCCATTTGGCGCGGCCCTTCTCGGCTTTCGGTCCCCTCCACTGGACAATCGCGCGCTGCGAGGCCCACGGGATGACCCGATCAATACCGATCTCGGTGCAGATTTCCACGGCGGCCTCGTCGCGTCCGCCCTTGGCCAGGGCTTGGACGAGGATGATCTCGGGGCGCGGACTCTCTTCCTGAACAACCTCACGCACCACGAGGGACAGCGAAGACTTGTCAGCCCCCACAACCTCGCAGGTCAGGCGCAACCCGCGCCCGTCGGCGACGTCCACCCACTCCCCTGCGCCGATGCGGCGCACGGAAGCAGCGTGACGACCCTCGCTGCCCCCGAGCGTCGCACGCTCCCCCACCGCCAGCGACGAGGGAACGCAGGAGAGGTCCTCAGCGAGAAAAACGGGCCGTGTCATCGCGCATCAGCCCATAAAAGTGTCGCGCAGCTTGTCGAAGAACGTCGGCTGCTGGCGGTAGGGCTCCACGCGAACCTCACCGCGCACCTTCGCAAGTTTCCAGCAGTTCGCGCGACTGATCGTCAAGCTTCTTCGGGATTTCGATATCCACATGCACGTGCATGGCACCACGGCCCGAGCGCTGCAGGTGACCGACCCCCAGACCCTCCAAGACGATATCGTCGTTGGGCTGCGTCCCCGGGTCGATCGTAACGTTCTTCTTCCCATCCAGGGTGTCGAGCTCGAACTCGGTACCCAGGGCGGCAGTCGTCATCGGGATCGTGATCCACGTGTGCAGGTCGTCTCCGCGGCGATCAAACACCGGGTGCTTCTTTTCGCGGATGGACAGATACAGGTCTCCGTTGGGGCCGCCGCCCGTACCGACCTCGGCCTCGCCGCTCACGCGGATCTGGGTACCCTCGCTGGCACCGGCCGGAATGTTGATGCTCAGAGTGCGGCGCGTCGGAACACGACCCGCGCCGTTGCACTCGGTGCAGGGACTGGGGATCGTCGTGCCGAAACCCTGACACGTGGGACAGGGTGCCTGGGTCTGCATGCGGCCAAACAGGGAGTTCTGGATCTGCGTGACGAAGCCGGATCCCTGGCACATCGTGCAGGTCTCGGGAGAAGTACCCGGCTGGCACATCGAGCCGTGGCAGGTGTCGCACAGAACGTGCGTCTTGAAGGACACTTCCTTTGCTGCACCGAACGCGGCGTCCTCGAGGGTGATGTCCACACTCACCTGCTGGTCCTTGCCTCGGCGCACGCGCGAGGCCGGGCCGCGTGAGGAGGCACCGAATCCGCTGGCGAACACGGCCTCGAAGATGTCGGAGAAACCGGTGAAGGGCGCGCCCGCGCCAGCTCCACCACCGCGCAGGGCGTCGGGGCCGCCGATGTCGTACATCTGACGCTTCTCAGGGTTCGAGAGCGTTTCGTAGGCGACCGACAGCTCCTTGAAGGCTTCCTCCGAGTCCGCACCCGCGTAGTCCGGGTGGAGCTTACGCGCGAGCTTGCGGTACGCCTTCTTGATCTCGTCCTGGCTGGCGTCTCGGGAGACGCCGAGGACCTCGTAATAGTCTCTCACGCTTCCTGTTCCTTCCCGCGGGGGCGCTTATTCGTCGTCTGATCGGTCATGGACTGCATGGTCAGTTGGTATTCTCCTGGGCCAGGTACCTGGACAAGTAGGCGGCGACGGCTCGCACGGAACTCATGGTGCGCGCGTAGTCCATCCGCATGGGGCCGACGATTCCCAGGTGCGCGCTTCCTCCACTCTCGTCCGCCCCGGCACGGTAGGTTCCCGTGACCACGGCGGCCTCAGCCAGGGCATCATGGGGGTTTTCCGCGCCGATACTCACGTGCAGGTCTTCGCTGGGGTCGGCCTCGGAAAAGAGACGCATGAGGACGACCTGCTCTTCGAGGGCGTCCAGGACGGGGGCAATGTCGCGGAAGTCGAGTGCTCCGCGCGCCAGGTTGGCGGCGCCAGCGACGACGATCTTCGCCTCACTGGCTCCGGAGAGCACATCGGTGAGTGCCACGCCAACCGCATCAACCGCACCGCTCAGCTCAGGCCGACACGAGGCCGTGGCCGCCTCCGCGCACGAGCGCACAGTTTGTGAGGTGGCGGCTTCACAGTGAACCCGCAGGTGGTCGCGCACCTGGACGACCTGGGCATCGTCAAGGGGGGTATCGAGAGTGAGGGTCCGCTCCCCTACCTCTCCATCGGTCGTGATCGCGACGATGAGGACGCGGCCCGGAGCGATACCGAGAACCTCGAGGTGCTTGAGGGTACGCACGCGCGAACCCGGGTATTGCACGAGGGCCACCTGATGGGTGACCTGCGCGAGCAGTCGAACGGAGCGTTCCACGACGTCGTCGATGTCGACGGACTCGGAGAGAAACGTTTCCAGAGCCTGGCGTTCCGGGGCACTCATGGGCTTGAGCTGGGCGAGGCGGTCAACGAAAACGCGGTAGCCGCGGTCGGTCGGGACTCGCCCGGCAGAGGTGTGGGGCTGGTAGATGAGTCCGGCTTCCTCCAGGACCGCCATGTCGTTGCGGATCGTCGCGGATGAGACACCCAGGCCTCCCGCAGCGATGGCTTTTGAGCCGACAGGTTCGCGAGTGGCCACGTACTGGGTGACGATGGCTCGCAGGACGTCAAGCCTGCGATTTTGCGCGCTATTGCGTGCCATCTCACTCCCTTCGCCCTGGCACTCTCTTTTTCTGAGTGCCAATGCTACTCCCCGCGCCCAAGCCGAGGCGACCCGTGCGCTGCCGGATATGTGCGCTCACTGCGAACCTCACGGCCACGGTCCGCCTCACTGCGCCCAGGGCACCGTCACGAAGTCGATGAGTTCTTCGACGCGCCCCAGCAGCGCGGGTTCTAGGTCGCGATACGTACGCACGGTGGAGAGGATTCTCTTCCAGCCCATGGCGATGTCACGCTGATCGGCGTGCGGCCAACCGAGGGCGTCAAGGGTCCCATGCTTGATATCGATACCACGTGGAACGTCAGGCCAGCGCTCAAGGCCGACGCGAGCGGGTTTCACGGCCTGCCAGATGTCGACGAAGGGGTGTCCAAGGACGAGAACCGCGCCCGGCCACCTGCGCGAGGTGGCCTCGGCGATACGCGATTCCTTCGACCCTGGAACCATGTGGTCAACGAGGATGCCCGCACGCGCTGTGTCCGTGGGGCCGAAGACCTCCAGGACCGCCTCGAGGTTGTCGACACCCTTGAGGAGCTGGACCGCAATTCCTGCCTCTGCCAGGTCCTCTCCCCACACATGCTGCACGAGTTCGGCATCATGGCGTCCCTCCACCCAGATACGCGAACGCTTGGCGACCTTGGGACCACTCGATGTGGGGGCGAACGAACCGGAGTTCGTGATACGCCGCCCCGTCGCGCTGACCTGCACAGTCGACGAGGCCTTGGCAGCCTTGGGTCGTGGAGGCAGCGCCTCGATGGGACGCCCCTCCAGCCAAAAGCCGGGGCCAAGCGGGAAGGACCGACGCACTCCGCGCCGGTCCTCGAGTTCGACGAGGTGAACACCGCCGGACTTTTCGACGCGCGTGACAGCTCCCACCCAGCCGGAGGACACGTCCTCAAGGACCATGCCGATCTCGACGTGTACGACCACCGAACGCGGGTGACGGGCACCGGGACCGTCTCGATGCGGGTCGTGGGCGAAGATATCACGCCCGTAGGGATCTGCTGTGCTCACCCGGAATACTCTAAGCGGCCTCAGCCGAACGCCTGGAGCGCCACGCGGACGAACAGTGCTACCAGCGCAGCCAGAATCCAAGAGGACATCGAGCCAATCAGGAACTCCTCAGCCTTTTCACCCGTGGAATCCTGCGAGATCTCAGGGAATCGAATGACGCCCTTAGCCGCGACGACCGCGCCGATAGCGACGTCCGCACCGGCACCCACCAAGACGATGACAAGCAGGCGTTCAAGGGGACCAATCCAGCGTCCCCCACGCAAGGCAGGCCCCTCTCCTTCAGCTATTGCCACGTCAGTATCGGCACCCGACGAGGAAGCGAGGGGCAACGAGTCCTCGTCATCCTCAACCTGCGCGCCGTCGCCCTCTGGCGCAGCTACTCGCGCGCTCCCGCCATCGGGCCGGTCGGTATCGGCGGGCATCGGAGGCAGGACAGGAGCGTTAATCCACCCCGGAACGGGGTCCGTCGCTCGGCCTCGGGCACACATGAGGATCGCGGTGATGAGATGGTTGGCGGGCCCCAATGCCATAAAAGTAATGGCAATAATGAGGTCAAGTGGCCGCACATCAAGCAAGGACAACGCGGGATACTGCCCCGGTTCCACGATTATCAGAGCTACGAAGCCGATAGTGGCCAGCGCCCACCTAGTGAGCACGCCGCGAGCGGACCCGTCCACCAGGTCCCATCCGAACCAGACGAAGGCGAGCACGGTACCCGCCACGTTCGCAACCGTACTCACCCCAAGGACGAGCCACGAATAGAACATAACCCCAATGATGAGCGTGACAAACAGCACGAGGCGACGCGACCACCGCCTCGGATCGGACGTCAGTAGGACTGTTAGCTCTGAGGCAGCGATGCCAAGAAGAAGAGTTTCATGCACGAGTGGCCTCCGCAATGAGAAGAGAGGACTGGATGAGCCCCGCCCCCGTGCCCCGCGCGAAGTCTGAAATGGCCTGTTGCGAGAGCTTTTCGACGCGCGCAATCTCCACCTGCGTCTTACCGAGCAGGAGCGAGGCGGTGATACGACGGTGGCGGGCAGAGAGTTTGAGGATCGCATGGTCACGCAGGCTCAGCAGGGCATTGACCACGGTCTGGCAGCTTGACGACACGTAGGTTTCCACGGAGGCATGAGCTACAAACCACGTGCGAATAAAGGGGTTGGAGGAATCCTGGACATCGTGCGCGCGATTGATAGCCGCACGCGCAGCCCACCACGCCGACCCATCCTGGAGGGATGTTCCTTCACCCGAACGCTGACGCGCCGGTGCCTGACGATGGACACCGGAAGAGAACTCTTCGATACGACCCGCACCAATGCCAAAACGTAGCTGGAGCTGAGGAGGCAGCAGAAGCTGAGCGCGCAACGTTAAGAGCAAGGCGTCTTCAAGGGAGTAGGCGACAGCCTGAAATTCGTCGCCCACCGTCGGGTAGGGGGCTTCCAGGAGACCAAGCCCCTCAGCAGCCCTCTCAAGAGCAGCTTCAAAGATTCTCTGAGCCTCTGCACGATTGGTCAACGTACGAGAGCCCACGATGTCAGCAATGACAGCGTACCGCAGAGTCACAGTCCCACACTTTTCCTTGTATACTGCTCTCTACAAGTCCGATTATGGAGAAGTCTTGTAGACAGCTCGGCTTCACATGACAACTCTAGGGGACCATACTTCAACCACGATGTCAACATTATTGCGACGTAATCGGAGCTTGTCACACCCTATACAAGCACAAACTGACAAATGGTGGGTATTTGTTGACATAATTTGTCTTGTATTCACCTAGATACAAGTCAGTTAATTATTTGTCTGAACAATTTTGAATATTTGCCAAAATGTTGAAATCCGCGTCATTGCGGCCTGTCAGGATCAATATCCCATCAATTCGCGCGTCACATAGTCAGCCAACAGCCGGCCACGCAGTGTCAAAACCGCACGCCCACCCAGCGCCGCGACACCGTCGATCAGTCCATCCGCGATGAGCGCGGCGACGCGACCACTCGCACACTCGTCGACGACGCTCCCAGACACGGCCTCGTCACCCCGACCAACCCCCGCAAGTCCATCAAGCGCCACGCCTTCGGACGTACGCAACCCCAGCATGACACGTTCAAGTTCGCGCTCCTGCGCGCCCAGGACCTCCCCCGCTGCCGCGGGCGAGGCACCCGCGCGCAGGCGTCCGGCATACGCTCCCGGGTTCTTGACGTTCCACCAGCGCGCACGCCCCACGTGAGAATGGGCACCCGGCCCAAAACCCCACCAGTCCCAGTCGCGCCAGTACGCCAGGTTGTGCGCGGAGGCGTGTACAAAACTCGTGGACGGCTGCCCGGAGGCTAAGTCGGCCTCGGTCGCGCGCGCGAAGTTCGAGATCTCATACCAGTCGTATCCGGCCTCGGCAAGCAGCGCGTCTGCCAGCTCATACTTGGTGGCCTCATCGTCCGGGTCTGGCGTGGGCAGCTCGCCGCGCGCAACCTGCGCGCCCATCTTCGTCCCCTCCTCGACGACGAGAGCGTAGGCGCTAATGTGATCGGATTCGTAGGACAGAGCGGCACGCAAGGACACCTCCCAGTCCGCAAGGCTCTCACCGGGCGTCCCATAGATGAGATCGACGGACGTCGATAGACCTGCTTCCTTCGCCCACTGAACAACGAGGGGCACACGCTCGGGCGTGTGAGTACGGTCTAAGGTCGCCAGGATCTCCGGCACGGCGGACTGCATGCCAAAGGACACTCGCGTGAAACCGGCGTCAGCCAATGCGTGCAGATCCTCACGCGTCACGGTGTCTGGGTTAGCTTCGAGCGTCACCTCAGCGCCGGACGCAATCCCGATGCGCTCACGCAGGCCCGCCAGAATGTCGATCAGCTCGGTCGCATCCAGCATCGTCGGTGTACCACCGCCGAAAAACACCGTCCGCGCGCGGCGCGCAGGCAGGCCGGCCTCCTCCATGACACGCACCGCCAGATCCGCCTCAGCCAGGACAGATGGCGCATAATCGCCTATCTGCGCGCCCGGCCCGAAACCCACCGTGTACGTATTGAAGTCACAGTACCCGCAGCGCACGCGACAAAAAGGCACGTGCACGTACAGGGACAGCGGGCGACCACAATCAGCCTCGACGAGGCCGGGGTCAAGCGCTCCGTCAGCTGGCCACCGCGTTCCGTCAGGCTGGGCGGGACTCATGAATGTCCGTCAACCACGAGGGCGGCGAACGCCGACGATGTCATGAGCGTGACGGCCCGCATCGATGCCTCGCGTCTCAAAGTGCGTGACGACTCGGCCTTCGAAACGCGGCGCAAATCCGCCGCGCTCCGGCTGCGGATCCTCCGGGTCCGGACGCTCTCCCGCGTGCGGGTTCTCGAAGAGCTCGCAGGCCTCAATGACGTCGCGCATCTGCCAGGCATAGTCATCCCAGTCGGTGGCCAGACGCCACACGCCGCCATCGCGCAGGAGACGTCCGATCTCGAGCGCGAAGTTGTCGGAGACCAGGCGACGCTTGCGGTGCCGGGCCTTGCGCCACGGGTCCGGGAAGAAGGTCCAGACCTCGTCGAGGGACGCGTCCCCAAGCATGATCGGGAGTGCCTGGGCGGCATCGGCCTCGATGACGCGGATGTTGTCCACGTCGGCCTCGACAGCCTTAGAGATCAGTTTCGCGATGCCGGGAACCCACACTTCGAGGGCCAGGAAGTTGCGCTCAGGGTGGGCGGCGGCCGCAGCGACGATCTGCTCGCCCGTGCCTGAGCCAATCTCAAGCGTCACGGGAGCGCTGCGTCCAAACAGCTCGGCCAGATCAAGCGTAAAGTCCTGCGCGACCGTCGTGTATCCGACTCCGCGACGCGGCTCAACCACGTAGCGGTGCGCATGCGCCTCCCACGTGCGCGCCAGGTTCGACGGCAGCTCGCGAGTACGCCGCGTGAAAGACTTCGTGCGGCTCAAGAACACCCTGCCCTCTGGAGCCTCGCCCGGACGTCGGCCCGCGGCCTGCTCACCTTGAGCGCGGGCCTCCACGGCCTCGTTCACCTGATTCGCGCTCACTTCTTACCCGTCGGAACGTCGGAGGTCAGGGCAGCAATGAAGGCCTCCTGCGGCACGTCGACGCGGCCGATGGACTTCATGCGCTTCTTACCTTCCTTCTGCTTCTCGAGCAGCTTGCGCTTACGGCTAATGTCGCCGCCGTAGCACTTGGCCAGCATGTCCTTACGCAGGGCCTTGATCGTCTCGCGGGCGATGACGCGCGCACCGACCGCTGCCTGGACCGGAATCTCAAACTGCTGGCGGGGAATGAGTTCCTTCAGGCGCTTCGTCATACGCTGGCCGTAGTTGTAGGCGCCGTCGCGGTGCACGATCGCGCTGAACGCGTCCACGCGGTCACCGTTCAGCAGGATGTCGACCTTAACGAGGTCAGCACTCTGCTCGCCGCTCTCCTGATAATCCAAGGAGGCGTAACCGCGCGTGCGAGACTTGAGCTGGTCGAAGAAGTCAAAGACGATCTCGGCCAGGGGCAGCTGGTAGTGCAGCTCGACACGGTCCTCGCTCAGGTAATCCATCCCCCGCATCGAGCCACGCCGATCCTGGCACAGCTCCATGATCGTGCCCGTGAACTCCGTGGGAGTCAGGATCGTCGCGTTGACGACGGGTTCGCGCACCTCGGAGATCTTGCCCTCGGGGAAATCGCTCGGGTTGTCGACGCGCACCTCGGTACCGTCTTCGGTGATGACGCGGTAGACGACGTTCGGGGCGGTCGCGATGAGGTCCAGGTTGAACTCGCGCTCAAGCCGCTCTCGAATGATCTCCAGGTGCAGCAACCCCAGGAACCCACAGCGGAATCCAAAGCCCAGAGCCGCCGAGGACTCCGGCTCGAAAGTAAGCGCCGCGTCGTTGAGCTGAAGGCGTTCCAGCGCGTCACGCAGATCCGGGAAGTCCGAGCCATCGACCGGGTAGATGCCGGAAAAGACCATCGGGTTCGGGTCGCGGTATCCGGCGAGGGCCTCGGTCGCGCCGCGCACCTGGCTGGTGACGGTGTCGCCGACGCGGGACTGACGCACATCCTTCACTCCTGTGATCAGATAGCCCACCTCGCCGGCACCAATACCCTCTTCAGGCTTTGGTTCGGGTGAGATGACGCCCAGTTCAAGAAGCTCGTGGGTGGCACCCGTCGACATCATGCGCACGCGCTGACGGGTCGACAGCACACCGTCGACGACACGCACGTAGGTGACGACCCCACGGTACGTGTCATACACGGAGTCGAAGATCATCGCGCGCGTCGGGGCATCGGGATCACCCTCGGGAGCGGGGATTACCTCGACAATACGGTCGAGAAGAGCTTCGACGCCCTCACCGGTCTTGCCGGACACCTTGAGTACCTCATCCTCATCGCAGCCGATGAGCTGGGCAACCTCATGCGCATACTTCTCGGGCTGGGCACCCGGCAAGTCGATCTTGTTCAGGACCGGGATAATCGCCAGGTCATTCTCGAGAGCCAGGTACAGGTTCGCGAGCGTTTGAGCCTCGATGCCCTGCGCGGCGTCGATGAGCAGGACCGCGCCCTCGCATGCCGCCAGGGAGCGGGACACCTCGTAGGTGAAGTCCACGTGCCCGGGCGTGTCAATCATGTTGAGCGCGTATGGGGTGTCCTTGTGCGCCCACGGCATGCGCACGGCTTGGCTCTTGATCGTGATGCCACGCTCGCGCTCGATGTCCATGCGATCCAGGTACTGGTCGCGCATCTCGCGAGCCTCGACGACGCCAGTCAGCTGGAGCATGCGGTCCGCGAGCGTCGACTTCCCATGATCGATGTGGGCGATGATGCAGAAGCTACGGATCTGCGCCTGCGGGGTGTGGGACGGGCGGATCTGCGCCTGCTGCGCGGGCGTGGGGATGGGCACGTGTACCTCCGTGAAGTCGTTAACCTCTTTATCGTCCCATTGTCGTAGGCCTTTGTGCCAGTTCAGGGGCGGGAAGTCGCGCACACTCGCCCAGGCTCACACCCACGTCCGCGCGCTACTGAAAGTCCTGCGGGCTGATGCCGGCCTCGGCGAGCAGCTCCACTGCCTCGGTCATGTCGTACTCATCCCAGTCGTCGGGGTGATCAGCCTTGAGCTTGCGGGCAATCGACATCGCGGTGTCGTCGTCTCCGCGCAAGATCGCCAGGGTAAGGAGGACCGTGCGAATGCGCGCTGTGAACTCGTCTCGGTCCCCGAGGTAGCGTCGACAGTCCTCAGCCAGGACAGTCCACAGGCCTTCTCCCGCGACTCGGTCCCCGCCCATCCAGGTGTTGCGCGCAATTTCGTTGCGCAGACGCAGGACTCGCCAGTCGCCTCGGTCGGCGACACGCAGGAGGGCCTGAAGGTTGCGCTCGTACAAACGGATCGCTTCCTCGTACTGACGGTCAGCAGATAGCACTTCGGCGAGGTTGTCGCGCACCGTCAGCACCGTCATGTCCTCCTCGTCGCACAGGGGCTCCATGTCTGTCAGCAGCTCCCGGTAGACGCGCGCGGCACGAGACCACTTACCCGTATTCTTCCAAGGCATGGCCGAGTTGTTACGGATCGCGAAGGCAAGCTGTGGGTCCAGGGACGGGTTGTTCCTGACGTCGGCCACCAGGGCGGAGAACTTGCGGGCCGACATGTCCGCGTCTCCGAGGATGGCGAGCCAGTAGGCCTCGGAGTTACGAAGCATGAGGATGAGCGGGTGATCGCGCTCCAAGTAGCTGGTTCCCAGGTGGGCCGCGCCTGCGGCGATCACGCGGCACTTCCCGTAGTCACCGAGGGCCGCGTGCCAGTCAATACAGAGCTTCGCAGCCTCAAGCCTCAGCTCGATCGACGCTTCCTCGTTATCGTAGGCCTCACGTGCATACTCGAGCGCCTGGTCGAGTCTGCCGGACGTGGCACTACGAAGAGCCGCGCTCAGGGATGCGCGGGCCTCCATGTCGGGGGTGGAGGCGAAAGATGAGCTCGGGCATCCAAAGGAATCGATGGGGACAGACATTCCGTGAATCATTGCGGTCGACATCGTTGTCACCTGTCTTTCAGTGAGGGGGCTATTCCACGAACACATTCAGAGTGACACCCACGTACGTTTACTGTCACGTCCGACAATAAACCCTGTGCATAACTCGCATCCCACGGATGCTCTGTGGATAACCACTGTTCGACCCCGCTCCCGTATGCTGGTGCCATGAATTCACTCCTCACCGGCATCGTGCGTGCACTCCTCGGCTTCCTCACCAACACGGGTTCGTCGAACACCGAGTCGACGGGCCAGAACGCAGCGCCCGCCCATCCAGAGCCGCGCCCCGGCAAGCGCCAGGAGAAGCACTCGACGTCGCACACCCCCACGCCCACTCCCCGACCCCGGCAGTCCCAGCCACGCGGGAATGCCCACCGCTATGAGGACCCGGCTACCTCGAACCGCCCCCACACCTCGATTCGAGAGGCCAGCATCGCCGACGCACTGGCCCACGCCTCGTACCAGCCGATCATGGACGGCGACGCCGACCCGGGCGAGGTCGTGTGGACGTGGGTGCCCTACCAGGAGGACGCTTCCGTGGGCAAAGACCGCCCCGCTGTCGTCATCGGCGCCCAGGGTGAGGGCGTCTACCTCCTACAGCTGACCAGCAAGGACCACACGCGCGAGGCCGCGCAGGAGGCCGCCGCGGGGCGCTACTGGTTCGACATCGGAACGGGTGCGTGGGATTCGAAGGGACGTCCCTCCGAGGTTCGCCTCGACCGCGCGCTGTGGGTCAAGGCCACCGACGTACGTCGCGAAGGTTCGATTCTGCCCGAGGTGACGTGGCGTCGCATCGTCGACGCACTCGAGGAGCATTACCGCACGCACGGCGAGTGACACACCGCCCGGACCGCAAGCCGACCCCGCCAAAGAATACGCGACCGCTCCCCGGAGCACTCACCACCTTGACGTGACCGAACTTACGAGGCCTCAGCCCATCTCGGGGTGCGACGGCAAGCCGCACTGCTGGTATGATTGGTCGTTGGACTCCCGGCCTGGTCGGGCAGGGGGTCTGGTTAGGACCGTTTGCGGGTGTCCCCACGCCTAAGTCCCGGTCTTGACACAGCCCTCACCGACCCTGCAAGACATACATCAAGGAGAAATCCGACTGTGGCAAACATTAAGTCCCAGAAGAAGCGCATCCTGACCAACGAGAAGCGCCGCGTTCGCAACCAGTCCGTGAAGTCCGAGCTGAAGACCCTGGTGCGTCACACCCGCGAGGCCGTTGAGGCCGGCGACAAGGAGAAGGCTCTCGCCGCGCTGCGCGTTGCTTCGCGCAAGCTGGACGTCGCCGTCTCCAAGGGCGTCATCCACAAGAACCAGGCCGCGAACCGCAAGTCCAAGCTTGCTCGTCGCGTCGCCTCGATCGCTGACTGATCGCAAACAATAGTTTGACGTGAAGCGGGTCGCCCTTCGGGGCGGCCCGCTTTCGTATACCCACTCCCCCGCGCGCTTGCGCGCATGGTCGAGGAACGCCCCCAATCAGTCCCATACGCACGCAGCGCACACATGACGAGGCCCCAACCTCGTCCGACGACGAACGAGGCCGGGGCCAGGTGCGCGAAGCGACGATTGCTAGTCGAGTTCGAAGGCTCCCGTGTAGAGCTGGTAGTACACGCCCTTCTGAGCGATCAGATCGTCGTGGCTGCCGCGCTCGATGATGCGTCCCTGCTCCAGGACCATGATCGCGTCGGAGTTCCGCACCGTCGAGAGGCGGTGGGCGATGACGAAGACCGTACGCCCCTCCATGAGGTTGTCCATGCCCTGCTGCACGTGGGCCTCGGTACGCGTATCAATCGATGAGGTCGCCTCATCCAAGATCATCGCGGGTGGGTCGGCCACTGCCGCACGGGCAATCGACAGGAGCTGCGCCTGCCCCTGAGACAGGTTCGATCCGTTACCGGTCAGCATCGTGTCGTATCCCTCCGGCAGACGGCGAATGAAGGAGTCCGCGTTGGCCAGCTTCGCGGCCTCGATGCATTCCTCGTCCGTGGCGTCCAGGCGGCCGTAGCGGATGTTCTCCATGACCGTGCCCGTGAAGAGCTTGACGTCCTGCAGGACGACGCCGAGGGAACGGCGCAGGTCCGACTTGCGGATCTTGTTGATGTTGATGCCGTCGTAGCGGATCTTGCCGTCGGCGATGTCGTAGAAGCGGTTGATCAGGTTCGTGATCGTTGTCTTGCCTGCTCCCGTGGCACCCACGAAGGCGATCTTCTGACCGGGCTTGGCCCACAGGGAGATGTCGTGCAGGACATCCTTCTTATCGTCGTAGGAGAAGTCCACGCCCTCCATGACGAGTTCGCCGCGCAGGCGCGTGTAGGTGACCGTGCCGTCCGCCTTATGGGGGTGACGCCACGCCCAGATGCCCGTGCGTTCCTCGGTGGGTTCGACCGAGCCATCGGGCAGCTCGCGGGCACGCACGAGGGTCACGTAACCGTGATCTTCCTCGGGTTCCTGGTCGATGAGGGCAAATACTCGGCCCGCACCCGCCATGCCGAGGGCGATCATGGGGACCTGCATCGACATCTGGCCGATGGTCTGAGAGAAGTTGCGGACCATGCCCAGGAAGGACACGACGATGCCGACCGTAATGACGTTGATGCCGAACAGGTGCACGTTCGGGGTCTGTTCCAGGATCATGACGCCACCGACAATGGCGATGACGACGTACATGATATTGCCGATGTTGCCCAGGGCCGGCATGAGGACGTTGCCGTAGATATTCGCCTTCTGCGAGGAGTCGAAGAGTTTCTGGTTGTACTCGACGAACTCGTCCTTGGCGTCCTGCTCGTGGTTGAAGACCTGAACGACCTTCTGGCCGTCCATCATCTCTTCAATGAAGCCTTCTTCGTCCGCCAGTGCAGCCTGCTGGGCCTTCATGAAGCGGCCCGAGAGTCCGCCAAGCTTGCCCGTCAGGAACGCCATGAGGCCGCCCACAACGAGGACGACGAGGAAGAGCCACACGGAGTAGTAGAGCATCGTGCCGATCAGCACGATGATCGTCAGGCCCGACTGGATGAGAGTCGGGATCGACTGGCCGATGAGCTGACGGATCGCGTCTGTGTCGTTCGTGTAGGTCGACATGATCGCGCCGTGTGGGTGTGTATCGAAGAATCGCAGGGGCAGGCGCTCCATCGAGTCGAACATGTCGTCTCGCATGTGCTTGAGCGTCCCCTGCATCACGATCGCCATGGCGCGGGTGTAGATGAAATTGCCTATGACACCGGCGCTGAAGATGATTCCCATCGTGACGACGAGGCGTACCAGTGTTCCTCGCACGGCGTCGAAGCCGCTCGCGAGGCCCGGGGTCACGACGTTGTCAACGATCTGCTGCATGAAGATCGAGCCGACGGCCGAGGCCACGGCGGCCAGGATGATGCACACGACCGTCAGGGTGATGCGCACTGGGTAGTGGTGGAACACGTAGCGCATCAGGCGACCGAAGGGACGCTCGATTCCCTCGAGCTTCTCCGAGTCCTCCACGCGGGAGTTAACCGAACGTGCCATGTCAGGCCACCTCGCTTTCGCTCGCGGCGTTCTGGGATTCGTAGATTTCGCGGTATTCGCCGCCCGCTGTCATCAGTTCCTCATGGGTGCCGCGCTCCTTGATGCGTCCGTCGTCCAGGACGATGATCTGGTCCGCGTGCTCGACGGAGGACAGGCGCTGGGCGATGATGATCGTCGTCGTGCCCGGGATTTCGGTCTCGAAAGCGCCCCGGATCAGTGTGTCGGTCCTGGTGTCCACCGCGGAGGTCGAGTCGTCCAGGATGAGAATTTTAGGGTTCTTCAGGAGCGCGCGGGCGATGCACAGGCGCTGCTTCTGGCCGCCTGACACGTTGGTGCCGCCGCGGGAGATCACGTAGTCGTAGCCGCCGGGCAGCTGCTGGATGAACTCGTCGGCCTGCGCGAGCTTGCACGCGTGCTCAATCTGTTCGTCGGTGGCGTCCGGGTTGCCCCAGCGCATGTTGTCCTTGATGGTGCCGGAGAAGAGGACGTTCTTCTGCAGGACAACGGAGACAGCGTCGCGCAGCGAGGTCAGGTCATAATCGCGCACGTCGCGCCCGCCGACCTTCACGGAGCCTTCAGAGACGTCGTAGAGGCGGCAGATCAGCTGGATGAGCGAGGTCTTGGCTGAGCCGGTGCCGCCCACGATGCCGAGCGTCGAGCCGGATTCGATGCGCAGGTTGATATCGGACAGCGCGTTTTCTTCGGCGGTGGCGGAGTACTTGAAGGACACGTCCTCGAAGATGACGGAACCATCCGCAACGTCGGTCGCACCGTTCTCGGGTGAAGTCAACGACGGCTCGTGGTTAAGGACCTCGGCGATACGATGCGCGGACTCAGCCGCCATGGTCGTCATGACGAAGATGAAGGCGAGCATGAGCATCTGCGACAGGATCTGGATACCGTAGGTGATGAGGGCGGTCAAGCCGCCCTTTGTCAGCTCGGTTGCCCCCGAGTTGATAATGATCGAAGCACCCACGTAGTCGACGGCCACAATCGCGGCGAAGATGAAGAACATCATGACGGGGCTGTTGAGCGCGATGAGTTTTTCGGCGTTTGTGAAGTCCTTGCGCACGTCGGCCGAAGCCGAGCGGAACTTCGTGGTCTCGTGTTCCTCGGTGACGAAGGACTTGACCACGCGGATCGCGGCGACGTTTTCCTGCACGGAGTTGTTCAAGGCGTCGTACTTTTTGAAGATACGGCGGAAAATCGGAAAGGCGATGAGCACGATAGCCGCCAGGATGATGGCAAGCACCGGCACCATTCCCAGGAAGATGAGCGCCATCTGGACGTTGATACGCCACGCCATGACGATGGAGAAGATGATCATGAGCGGCACGCGTACAGCGATACGGATCATCATTCCGAATGCATTTTGCACGTTCGTGACGTCGGTCGTCATGCGGGTGACCAGCGAGGAGGTGGAGAAGCGGTCGATGTCCGCGAACGAGAAATCCTGCACTTTAAAGAACAGATCCTGACGCAGGTTCTTCGCCAGGCCCACCGAGGCGGTCGCTGCGAAGCGCGCGGAGAGAATGCCACAGGCCAGCGAGGCGAAGGCCAGTCCGGTAAGGATCAGTCCCAGGCGCATGACGGGGCTCAGGGACACGCCGTCGAGCGCATCCACCAGCGACACCATGGTCAGCGGGATCAGACATTCGAGAATCACCTCCCCGATGATGAACAGCGGGGTCAGGATCGCGGGAGCCTTAAACTCCCGCAGTCGCCCCATCAACGTTCGAATAGTTTTCATGAATCTCCTCAGTTCCGTCGTTCTTCTTCTCCGTGACGAGGCCGTGGCGCTTTCTCAGCGTCCGTGCAGCCTGCAGATAGTGATGATTGCTTTTTCGATGGCGCGCTGTGGATCCCGCGACGCGCCCTTCGTTTCGGCGTCGGCGGTGGCGATGGCACCGAAGGCCCCGGCCAGCGAGGCGTCGGACCAGCCGCGCAGCTCACGCCGGGCACGGTCGACCTGCCAGGGAGCCATTTTGAGGGCGGACGCAGAGCCGCCGATGGATACCTTCGCCATGGCGCGGAACTTCATGGCTAGCGCGGCGACGAGTACCTGCGGGGCAATACCTGTCGCAAAGGCGTGGCGCGTAAGAGTGAGGGCCTTGGCGGAGTTTCCGGCGACAGCTGCGTCGGCGACGTCGTAGCCGGTGGCCTCGACGCGTCCGGCCTGGTAGCGGCGCACGTCCTCCAGGGTGATGCGTCCGCTCACGTCGGAGAGCAGCTGGGCGAGGGCACCGGCCATGGCACGCGGATCATTACCGAGCGCGTCCACGAGGGCCTGCTGCGCTTCGGTATCCATCTGTCGGTGCGCGGCTCGCACGTCGGAAGCGATGAGCGCCAGCTTATCGCGGTCGTTTTTGAGCGGATCGGCCGGGATCACGGGCCATTTCGCCTTGGCGATCACGTCGATCACCTTCTTGCCGCGAGCGTTGCCGCCGGGGTGGGCTAGGAACATCCACACGTCGGGGGCGGGGGCTGCCGCGTAGGCGATCAGGTCGCTGGCGAGGGCATCACTCATCGTTTCCAGGTCGCGGATGATGACCATGCGGGACTCGCCGAACAGGGAGGGCGAGGCGATGACGTCGATCTGTCCTGCCTGGTAGGTGGCGGCGTTGATGTCGGTGCGCTCCAGGTTCGGGTCGGCCTCGTAGGCCAGTGCGCGCAGCCGGTCGAGGGCACGGTCGATGAGAAGGCCCTCGGGTCCCTTGATCAACACGATGGGGGCCAGCGTGATGGGGGCGGGTGCTGCCGAGCGTGATCCGCGTGCTGCCACGTCTTCTGCCTTTCGACGCGATGGTAACTCCCTAAGTCTGCCACCGCGGGCGCTCATCTGCGTCCGCCTTTGCCATGGGCGGACATGAGTCGTGGCAGGTGTCACCGCCTTGTGCCCACCGTTTGCACAGAGGAGTTCTCCGTGGAGCTAACACGGATGAGGGAACACACGCCCTCGCGATGCCGATGAACCACGCAGGCGTCACGGGTCCGCGTGAGGATCCCAGGCCTCGTCCGTCAGGAGCACGACCCAGCGCCGCCACACGCACCACAGTACCCACCCGCATCCCGCGCACGCGTATAAAGAGAGGATGGTCCGCGCTCCCCCGGGCACCTGTGTCCCCGATCCTGGCATCCCCTCGAAGAACCGTGCGGAGGATGCGATCCACCCAGTCGCCCAGGAGGCCACTCGCGCGCAGAATTCGGCGATCCCGGGGCTGATGGGCGCGAGGAGGGCTCCAGCCAGGCCCGCGAGCGTGGCCACGGGCACCGCAGGCTCGGCGGCGACGTTGGCGGCGATCCCCCACACAGGCACGGATCCCGACAGGGACACGACGAGTGGCGCGGTGGCGAACTCGGCCAGGGCGGGCACGCACACCATCTCGGTCAGCCGACGCAGGACCTGACCGATGCGCGTATCTCCCCGGATACGCCGTTTCGTGCTCCTCACGATGTCTGCCGCGGGTCCGACGACAGCCAGGGCCGCCAGCGCGGAGAGCGCGAACCCGTAGGATCGGGAAGCCCATGGGTCGATGAGGAGGGTCCCAATGACGACGGCACCGAGAGCTGCGATGGCCTGTCCTTCGCGTCCGAGTATCAAGCCAAGAGCCGCGACCGACGCGACGCACACGGAGCGCACGACGGAGGCCTCCGGTCCGACGAGCACGACGATGGTCCCCAGCACCGCGAGTGTCGCGCCGACGCGCAGGGGCACGCGCGCGGGCAGGATCAGGGTCAGGGCCGCCAGGATGATAACGATGTGGGAGCCGGACACAGCCGTCAAGTGCGTGAGGGAGGTGGCTTTCATGGCGTCGGACAGGTCGGAGGGCACCAGGCGGTCGTCACCGATCGCCATGCCGGGAACGAGGCCTCGCGCGTCTCTCGCCAGATGTTCGCACGCACGCGCGAAGGCCCGGTGCGTGTCCCGCCTCCAGCCGTCCAGGCCGCCGGGACGCTCTGCGAGAATCGCGGTCCGGGCTCGGATCGAGCCGACGGACGGAGCGGCGGCCGCGAAGGAGGCATCGAGGCTACCAGAGATCTCGTAGACGTCGCCGCGCGCCGCATCCTCCCACCCCGGGGCGCTCACCAGGGCGGTGGCACCTGAGGTCAGCCACTGCTCCCCCACTCTCACCGCGAGGATCCTAACGCGCGCTCGACGCTTCGTCGAAAAACCGGACGAGGCCGGGGCCGGGTCACGCTCGAGCCGGACCCGCGCGTGGATCGGCCCGGAGTCCATTCGCGCGGGGTCATCACGGTAGGCGCATCCCGCAGCGGAGGCGACCGCGAGCGCGCATGCGGTGGCTGCGAGGATGAGGGCAGCTGCTAGGCGGAGGGATCTCGGTGGGGTGAGGGCGTGGCGTGGTGGGCGTGTGTGCCTGTGGGACCAGGAGTAGGAGGTGGCAGTGATGGCGGCCGCGAGCGCGCATGTGGCGATGAGGGGTGGGGTGCGGGTGGGTGGTGGCCCACCAGGTTGTGGGCCCAGGTGGCGGTGGCTGGGGTGAGGAGGCGCAGGTCGATCATGCGTGGGGCGCTTTGGTATGTGGTGGGGTGCGCGCAGAGCGGTTTCGGGTGGTGGTGTTTCCTGCGGGGTGGGGGTGCACGTGTTTCCTCCGGTGTTTGTTGTCTCGTTTTGTCCGTTCATGGGCAGACGCCTGGTCGTATTTTTTCGATGAGGGCTGGGCCGATGCCGGGGACGTCGTCGAGGGCGTCGACGGAGGTGATGTGGGGGTGGGTGGCACGGTAGTCGATGATGCGTTCGGCGAGGGCTGGGCCGATGCCGGGCAGGGTTTGTAGGTCGGTGGCGGTGGCGGTGTCGAGGCGGACGCAGGCGGCGTGGGTGGCGTCGCCGTTTGCCGTGGGGGCCGGTGGTGTTTCTCCGATTCGGGAGATGCGGATGTGTTCGCCGTCTGTGAGGGGGCGGGCCAGGTTGATGGTGTCGAGGTCGGCGTCTTCTAGGGCGCCTCCTGCGGCTGTGATGGCGTCGGTGACGCGGGAGGAGGCGGGCAGGGTGAGGACGCCGGGGGTGGCGACGGCCCCGGAGACGTAGACGATGACTTGGCCTGCGGATCCGGGAGAGCTGGGAGAGGCGTGGGAGGCGGGGCGGCTGGGTGCGTCTCTTTCCGGTGCCGCCGCTGGGTCCTGGTGTGTGGTTTCTTCGGCCTGGCGTTCGACTGATTGCTCGGCGGCTTGTTCACTCGCGTGTGCTTCGTCTGCGGCCCGGGCGTTTCGCCACACGCCGATGCCAGCGAGGGCGACGAGGACGATGAGGAGTGCGGCGACGGTCGTCCCGCCGGGCAGCAAGCGCGCGGAGGTGGGTTCGGGCGGGTCATCGTCGTCGCTGACCGCTGAGTCGTACACGGCTTTCGTCAGGGCTGCCATCCTGCGGTGTGCGATCCATCGTGGAGGGTTCATGTGTCGACGCTAAGTCCAGCGCCTTCCCTGTGTCGCGCCGCCTGCTCTCGCCTGTGGATGGGCGCGACACGGAGCAACCCCCTGTGGATATGCGCGACACGAGCACCGCGCCTGTGGACGGAGCCACACGCGCTCTCCCCTGTTATCGCGCGCATAGGATCGTCGTCCCAAGGGATACTGTGTCGGTAACGTCGACATACGGTGGCGCACCGCGCCCACAGCCGAAAGACCACACCATGAGCGAGAACATCGAAGATCTCAAGGCACGCCTCGCCGAAGCTGAAGCCGCCGCGAAGGCGGCCGAGGCTGAGGCAGCCCGCGCGAAGGCAGAGGCGCTGCGTCTCCAGCTCGAAGCAGCCGGTGCCGCCGCGGATACCCCTGCCGCCGCAGCGGGTGCTGAAACAGCGGAGGCCCAGGCAGCCCGCGCGGCGGCCGACGCTTTGCGTTCCCAGGTCGAAGCAGCCGAAACCACCCCCGAAGCGCCAGCAGCTGCGAGTGAGGCGGCCCAGGCCTCGTCCAAGGTATCCGACGGCCTCTCCGCGTTCGCCTCAGGGATCAAGGCCGCCTACTCCTGGGACGTCCCTGCGGTCACCATCGGCACCCTCATCGAGGACGGAGCGCGCGTGCCCGGCGTCAGCGCCAAGATGCCCCTGCCCATGTTTAACCGTCACCTGCTGGTTGCCGGCGCGACGGGCACAGGTAAGACTCGTACCCTTCAGCTCCTTGCCGAGGGCCTGTCCGCGAACGGCTCTTCCGTGCTCCTGTGCGACGTCAAGGGTGACCTGACGGGCCTGGCCGAGGCCGGGGCCAGCTCGGAGAAGCTCCTGTCCCGCACGGCCGCCAACGGCCAGGCGTGGGCCCCCTCGTCCTTCCCGATTGAGCTGCTGAGCCTGGGCGGGGCGGATGCACAGTTCCCGGGTGTTCCCGTGCGTGCCGAGGTCTCTGACTTCGGTCCGATCCTGCTGGCTCGCGCGCTGTCCCTGAACACGACGCAGGAGCAGGCCCTGCAGCTGATCTTTGCGTGGGCGGACGGCCAGGGACTCGAGCTCGTGGACCTGCCCGACCTGCGCGCTGTCATCTCCTTCCTGACCTCGGAGGACGGCAAGGACGAGCTGGCGACGATCGGCGGCGTCTCCAAGGCCACCGCCGGCGTCATCCTGCGCGCCCTGACCGCACTCGAGTCCCAGGGTGGCGGCCAGTTCTTCGGTGCCCCCGGCTTCGACACGGCCGACCTGATGCGCATGGATTCGACCGGACGCGGCATCATCTCCCTGCTCGGCGTCGGTGACATTTCTTCACGCCCGGCCCTGGTCAGCGCCGTCATCATGTACCTGCTGGCCAACCTGTTCGCAACTCTGCCCGAGGTCGGCGACGCGCCGCGCCCCAAACTGGTGTTCTTCTTCGACGAGGCCCACCTGCTCTTCGCGGACGCCACCAAGGAGTTCGAGCGTCAGGTCGTCCAAACCGTGCGCCTCATCCGCTCCAAGGGCGTGGGCGTCGTCTTCGTGACCCAGACACCCAAGGACATCCCCTCCGACGTACTCGCCCAGCTCGGTTCGCGCGTCCAGCACGGCCTGCGTGCCTCGACGCCCGATGACTTCAAGAAGCTCAAGGCGACCGTACAGACCTTCCCGAAGACGTCCCTGGAACTCGACGAGGTCCTGACCACCTTGGGCACGGGCGAGGCCGTCGTGACCGTCCTGGATCCGAGGGGTAACCCTACCCCGGTCACGCCGGTTGGCATCTGGGCACCCGCCTCCGTCATGGGTCCCGCCTCCGCCGACACGATCACCCGCGTTAACCAGTCGAGCATCATCATGGGCCGCTACCACGACGCCGTAAACCCGGATTCGGCCGAGGAGAAGCTCGAGCGCCGCACCGCCGAGGCCCAGGCCGCCCGCGAGGAAGCGGCCGCCCAGGAGGCCGCCGCCAAGGAAGAGGAAAAGGCCCGCAAGGAGGCTGAGAAGGCAGCGGAAAAGGCGGCTAAGGAAGCAGAAAAAGCTGCCGAGAAGGCCGCCAAGGAAGCAGAAAAAGCTGCCGAGAAGGCCGCCAAGGAAGCAGAAAAAGCTGCCGAGAAGGCCGCCAAGGAAGCAGAAAAGGCCGCTGCCAAGGAAGAGGCCGCCCGCGAGAAGGAAATGGAACGCCTGCGCCGCCAGGTCGAAAAGCAGCAGGAGAAGGAGGAAGCCGCCCGTCAGCGAGCCGCCGAGCGTCGCGCTCGCCAGGTCGAAAACGTCCTCGGGTCCGTCCTGCGCACCGCCGGCCGCGAAATCACGCGCTCGATCTTCGGCACGCGCAAGCGCTGACGCGCGACTTTCCACCGTTTTCTCCCCCACGAGGCCGGGGCTGGGTTGCTCGACAACGCAAACCAGCCCCGGCCTCGTCTCACAGTTCGACCACCACGCCAAGAGCAGGCAAAATGCGGGTAGGCTGCGTGACAAGTGACCAACACTCGCAGGGAGAGTCTCATGCGCATCGGATTTATCGGAACGGGAGCCATGGCCCAGGCCATTGCTCGCGGTGCCGTCGCGTCCGGTGTCGATCCTGCGACGCTGGTCTTCTCTAACCGCACGGCTGCTAAGGCCTGCGAACTAGCCGACGAGCTGGGCGCGACCGCCGCGTCGTCAAACACGTCCCTGGCACGCCAGGTTGACATCATCATCCTGGCTGTCAAGCCCAAGGACCAGCGCACGGTTATCAAGGAGATTGCCTCCATCGTGGTCGGACGCCCCGACTCGTGCGTCGTGTCCCTGGCCGCCGGGCGCACCCTCGACCAGATCACGCAGGACTTCGGCTCGGGCATCCCCCTCATTCGCGTCATGCCGAACGTGGCGGCCACCGTCGGACAGTCCATGACTGCCCTCACCGCCTGCCGGACCAGCGACGCGCAGGTGGACGCCGTGCGCGACCTCATGAACTCGGTCGGTCGAACCATCCTCATTGACGAGGACTATTTCCCTGTGTTCCAGGCCCTGGCCTCGTGCTCTCCGGCCTGGTATTTCCAGATTATTGATACGTTCGCCCGCGCGGGCCTCAAGTACGGGCTGTCCAAGGACAGCGCCGTCGAGATCGCGGCGCAGGCGATGGCGGGAGCCGCCACGCTGCTCCTCGCTGAGCGCGAGGCGGGCACAATCCCCGCGCAACTCATTGACCGGGTGACGAGCCCCGGCGGCACCACAATCGCAGGATTGCTGGCCGCCGAGGAAGGTGGTTTGTCGAACGCACTGGTAGGTGCTGTCGACGCCTCCATCCACGCCGATTCCCATCTCGGCTGACACCATCACCTGCCGCGACGCGGCTTACTTTCTCCACTTCACGTGGCGCTTTCGCGCACCCTCAACACAGGAACACTCATGTTGCTTTTCAACGCAGTCGTGCTCTCCGTGATCGTCATGCTGGTCCTCAGCGTTGCACGCGTGCACGTCGTTATCTCGCTTTTCGTCGCCTCGCTGGTGGGCGGCCTGGTGGCTGGAATGGGTATTTCCGGCACGATGGTCGCCTTCCAGGACGGCCTGGCCGGCGGCGCCAAGATCGCCCTGTCCTACGCCCTGCTCGGCGCGTTCGCGATGTCGGTGGCCCACTCGGGCCTGCCGCGCCTGCTGGCGAACTGGATCATCGCTAAGCTGCGCAACGCTGACGACTCTAACTCCGCGCGCGTGGCTCGCTCCGCGAAATGGGGCATCCTCGGCGGCGTCCTCGTCATGGGCGTCATGAGCCAGAACCTCATCCCGATTCACATCGCGTTCATTCCGCTGCTGGTACCCCCGCTCATCGGAGTCATGAACGAGCTGAAGATGGATCGCCGCCTGGTCGCCTGTGCGATCACCTTCGGCATCGTCACCACCTACATGTTCGTGCCAATCGGCTTCGGTCGTATCTTCCTGCACGACATTCTCTACAAGAATATTGAAGATGCGGGCCTGCCCGTCGAGGGCATCGTCAACCCGATGGCCGCCATGGCGATCCCCGCCGCTTCGATGGCCGTGGGCTGTGCTATCGCCCTGTTCGTCTCCTACCGCAAGCCGCGCGAGTACGAGCAGCGCGAGACCGAGTTCAGCTCCCAAGATGACAAGCCAATCGACATGAAGAAGGTCTGGGCGGCCGTCATCGCCCTCGTCGCCTGCTTCGTCATCCAGGCCGTCCTGACCAAGATGGACTCCGAGGCCGACCCGCTCCTCGTGGGCGCTCTCGTGGGCCTGTGCCTCATGCTCGCCATGCGCGTCGTACCGTGGCAGCAGGCGGACGATGTCTTCTCTGGCGGCATGCGCATGATGAGCCTCATCGGCCTCATCATGATCACCGCCCAGGGCTACGCGGCTGTCCTGAAGGCTTCGGGCCAGATCGAGCCCCTTGTCGAGCAGACCTCCGCGATGTTCAACGGCTCCAAGGCTCTGGCTGCCGTCATCATGCTGCTCGTGGGTCTCATCATCACGATGGGCATCGGCTCTTCGTTCTCGACGCTGCCGATTATTTCCGCGATCTACGTGCCCCTGTGCGTGACGCTGGGCTTCTCCGCCACCGCCACGGTCGCAATCATCGGTACGGCGGGCGCGTTGGGCGATGCCGGTTCCCCCGCCTCCGACTCGACGCTGGGTCCGACAGCCGGTCTGAACGTGGATGGTCAGCACGACCACATGCGAGACACGGTCATCCCCGAGTTCATCCACTACAACATTCCGCTGCTCATCGGCGGCTGGATCGCCGCGATGGTTCTCTGATCGTTTCACGGCGGTTCACGAGGCCGGGGCCGGAGTTCACTGTTCAGGTGACCTGGCCCCGGCCTCGTCGTGTGCCCGGGCCAGACGCGTTAGCGCGTCACGAGTATGCACGCCCTGGCCCGCGCGGTTTCCTCCCACTGGGCGGATTCCCAGAGTTGTTCCAGCGTGAGTGCCTCCGCCCAGGTTTCCACCCACGTCTCGCCGAATTGTTCATCGTTCCACGGGTCGTGGACGAGCGCGCAGTCACCGACGGTGCCCCACACGTACACCCAGTGGGGGGTCGGCTCCCCGTTCAGGTTCTCCAAGTCGACCAGCATGATCGCTCGTTTCCCGCTCGCCAACGCCCCGCGCAGGTCCTCGAGGCTGGCGGGTCCGATGCAGTCACGCACCCCGAGGCCGCGTGCTTCGACCACATGTTGGTCGTGGATCGCCCGGCGCACAGCAGGCGACGCAGCATGCGCACGCGTCAGCCCAACGACGGGACCGTCGTGCGTCACGAGAACCTCGACCGCCAGACCGCGCCTGGCTAGGGAGGACGCCAGCCCGTAGGGTCCCACCCCGAGCGAATACGTGGCCTCGCGCCACAGCTCCATCTCTTCGACGAGGCCGTGGCTGACCTGGTCGGGAGCGGCAGCGCGGGCGTGCGCGAGGGCCATGAGGGCGCTCGCAGGTCCGCATGTGAACTCGGTTTTCTGGCGAACATAGGCGGGAATGGACACGCCCGGGCCGTTCCATCGCAGCCAGGCGCGTACGTGCGCGTGACCGTGACCAGAGTGTTCCTCGATGGACAACGGAGAGCCGACGAGGCCAGCGGGCGTGAAGCCCCGCGAGCGCAGCGCGGCCTCCCAGTGGGAGTTCGTTTCGCGTGACACGGCCTTGATCAGCGGGGCGTTCGGCGCTGAGTCGATGATGGCTTGGATGAGAGTCTCCCAGCGCGGTGCATGCGTATCGTTCTCGGTTGTCGTTGCCGCCTCATGCAGGAGGCATGTTGCGTTGATTGTTCGGTGAGCGGACGTGGCCCGGTGGGTTTCGAGCAGCGCGTGGTCTCTGTAGGTCCACAGTGTGGCCGACACTGCGGGGCCCATCATGGCCCAAAGCTGCGCGTCGTGGTCGGGCACGCCGAGGGCGAGTAGTTGGTCGCGTGCGCCGTCCCCGGGTGTGATCGGCGTTGCTTCGATACTGTGACGAGCGCTCATGCCGACTGTGCCTGGCGGCCGGGCACAGCGGCGAGCAGGTCGGCCGTGTATTCCTTCGTGGGATGGTGAAGGATCTCCTCCGTGCGTCCTTGTTCGACGACCACCCCGTCTTTCATGACGACGAGGCGGTCGCACATGGCTCGGGCGACCGCCAGGTCGTGCGTGATGAAGAGCAGGGCGAAGCCTTGCTCGGCTTGCAGGCGCGTGAGTAGCTCCAGGACGGAGGCCTGGACGGAGACGTCGAGGGCGGAAACGGCCTCGTCGGCGATGAGGACGCGCGGGCACGTGGCGAGGGCGCGCGCGATTGCCACGCGCTGGCGTTCACCGCCCGACAGGCGGACAGGACGGCGCTTCGCGTACTCGGCGGGCAGGTCGACGGCGGCGAGCAGGTCGGGAACATCGCTGGCCGGTCGACCGGCGACGGCGGCTGCCTCGGCGAGTGTCTGGCCGATGGTGCGCGCAGGGTTGAGGGCCGAGTAGGGGTTTTGGAAGACGATGCCGACTGCGGGACCTCGTTCGGCCTGGCCGTTCACGCGCACGGTGCCAGAATCGGCGTGCTCCAGCCCCACGATGATGCGCGCGAGCGTCGTCTTGCCCGAGCCGGATTCTCCGACGATGCCGATGGATTCCCCCTGCGCGACGTTGAGGGAGATGTCCCTGAGGGCGACGCGTGTGTCCTTGCGTGAGCGGAACACCTTGGTCAGATCTCGCACCTCGACGACCGCTTCTGCGCCCACGTGAGGCTCGTGCCCCGCGCGCGGGCTGGGTCCATCGATCCTCGGCTCCGCGTCAGCCAGTCGTTTCGTGTACTCGTGGCGCGGCGACACCAACACCTCATTGATTGGCCCCTCTTCGACGATCTGGCCGTCTTTCATAACGATGACGTCGTCACCGAACTGCCGCGCGAGCGCCAGGTCGTGGGTGACCAGCACGAGCGTCATGCTGCGGTCGTCGCGCAGGCGCGTCAGCAGCGTCAGGATGTCGCGCTGCGTCGTGACGTCCAGGGCGGTCGTCGGCTCGTCGGCGATGAGCACCCCCGGCTCGGAGTCGAGGGCGGCTGCGATGGCGACGCGTTGGCGCATGCCGCCCGACAGCTCGTGCGGGTACGAGCGGGCGACGCGCGCGTCGAGGCCGACCTCTGCGAGTAGCGCGCGTGAACGCTGGGCGCGCTCGGAGCGCCTGCCCGTGCGGGCAGCCGTCACCTGCTTGTCGCAGCGTATGGTCGGAGCAAGCGAGGTGAAGGGGTCTTGTGGGAGCCAGACGATGCCGCCCCCGCGCTGCTTCTTCAAGCGTCCCTGATCGGTCGCCAGATCGTAGTCTTGTCCACCCAACGACACCGTTCCGCTGGCGGATAGCGCGGATGGTGTCAGCGCGCATAGCGTGCGCGCGAGCATCGATTTGCCCGCGCCTGATTCGCCCACGATGACGAGGGTGCGCCCGGGGCGTGCGTGCACGCTCACGTCGTCGACGATCACGTGTCCAGCGCGGTCGGTCACGCTCACGTGGGAGGCGACGAGGCCGTGGCTGGGAAAATCGGAAAGAGGCTGGCTCATCGCTCGCCTTCCTGTCGTTCAGTGACCCAATCCCCTGCGATGTTAATCGCCGTGGCTGTGATGATGATGGCGAGGCCGGAAGCCACCGCGGCGGCTGGGTTCTGGGCGAGGATTGCGCGCCCGTCAGCCAGCTGTCGACCCCAGTCGGCGTCTTGCGCCCCAACCCCCAGGCCCAGGTAGGACAGGCCAGACAGGGACACGAGCGCGAAGGCGATGTTGACAAAGAGATTCGCCCACACAATCGGCATGATGTTGGGCAGAACGTGGACGCCGAGGATACGGGGGCCGGGCAGGCCCAGTACCCGCGTCGCTTCAATGTAGGGCTGCGGCTTCTGCGCGAGTGTCGCCGCGCGAATCATGCGGATGTCCGAGGGCGCGAAGAGCACGATGAGGACGCCGACCGTCACCCAGTAGCTGCCGCCGATCACGCCCGCGACAACGATCGCGAGGAGCGTGACGGGAAGCGAGAGCAACACCTCGCAGGAGCGAGACACGCACGCATCCCAGGCCCCGCCCCACCACGCGGCGCTCATCCCGAAAACCAGACCGGCCACCATGGACCCCGCCGCGATGACGAGAGGACCAACGACCGCCGAGCGCGCGCCCGCAACCGTCAGGGCAAGGACGTCGCGCCCCACCTTGTCGGTGCCCAGCAGGTGGCCGGGCGTGCCCGCCGGGGTGACGCCCAAGGCGACGTGTTGGTTCAACGCGCCGGGCACCAGCAGCGAGGAGAAGAGGACGCACACGGCCACCAGGCCAAGAAACGCCACGGAAAAGACCACGGAACCGGGGATGCGGCGCGCAGCCGAGCCCAGGCCTCGTCCCAGGGCACGAGGAGAAAACGACACCGCCATCACGCTCTCCTCCCCTCGCCCACCGCCTGACGCGGATCGACGGCGAACGCGGCAACGTCAACGATCAGCGTCACGGCGATGATGACGACCGCGACGAGCAGCGCAATCGCCTGCACGACGGGCACATCCTTGTAGGTGATGGAGTCGGCGAGCAGTTGGCCGAGGCCGGGCAGGGAGAATGCCTCCTCGACCAGGACCGTCGACCCGAACAGCGTCCCGAGGATCAGGCCGCCGGAGGTCAGGATCGGCAGGGCCGCTCCCCGCACGTACATGGCCGTGATCCGGCGGCTCGGCACGCCCCGCGAGCGCGCGAAGGTCACGTAGTCTTGGCTCAGTTCTGCGCCGACGGCTGCGCGTGTGATGCGCACGAGCATGGCTCCGATGCCGGTGGCCAGGGCGATGGCGGGCAGGGTGAGATGCCAGAGGGTGTCGGCCAGGCCGGTGCCTTCGCCGAAGACGGGGAACCAGCCGAGCATGAGTCCGAAAACATAGAGGAGGACGAGCCCGAGGGCGAAGCCGGGTGCAGACACGCCGACGACAGACCAGCCGACGATGGTGCGATCGACCCACGTTCCTTTGCATCGCGCGGCAACGATTCCCAGGGGAATGCCGACGGCGACGGCCAGGAGGAACGCTCCGATGGTGAGCCACGCGGTGAGGGAGACGCGGGAGGAGAGGACATCCGTGACGGGGGTCGCTGATCGCACGGAGTCCCCGAAGTCGCCGGTGAGCGCGCGGGTCAGCCAATGCCAGTAGCGCAGGAGAAGGGGTTCGTCGAGGCCGTAGCGCGCGGTCACGGCCTGGCGGACGTCGGGGGTGAGGCGGCGCGTGCCCACCAGGATCTTCACGGGGTCTCCGGGTACCAGGTACAGGAGGGAGAAGACCAGGAAGGACAGGGCGAGCATCACCACCGCCGCCCCGGCGAGGCGACGCAGGATGTAGCGCAGCATTAACGCGTCAGCTCCAGGGAGGCTGCCCACGGGGTGTTGAAGAAGTAGGGCGTGTACTGCGTTGGGGTGACGCGCGAGGAGAAGGCGGTCGAGGTCTTTCCCCACCAGATCGGCGAGTAGATCGTGTTGTCCTGTGCGATGCGCTCGGCTTCGACGATGTCGGCGACGCGCGCGCTCGGATCGGTCTGGGCGGCCTGCGAGGCGATGAGGCCTTGGACCTGCGCGTTCTCGTAGCGTGCCGGGTTGTCGGGTCCCAGCAGCCAGCCGGCCACCTCGCCCGGGTCGCCCGTCGTGGAGGTGTAGCTCATGTAGGACAGGCCGTAGGTGCCGCTGCCGACCTCGGAGATCCATTCTTCGATGGGCTTGGAGGTGACGGTCAGGTTGACGCCGATCTGCTTGAGGTTGTCGGCAATCGCCAGCGCCGTGGAACCCAGGTCCGGGATAGAGGACGGGTAGGTGAGTTCGGCGCTGAAACCGCCGGGGACCTTGGACTGGGCGAGTTCAGCGCGCGCGGCATCCAGGTCGAAGGAGTCAATGGGCAGGCCCGCTTGCGCGTCCGCGGCCGCCTGTTCACCGATCTCGCTGCCCAACTGATCGGGCGGCTCAATGCCCGTAGCAACGCTCGCCTGCCCCTTGAGGATTGAGGAGACGATGGTGTCGCGGTCGACGGCGTGGGCGATGGCCTTGCGCACGTGGATGTCGTCGAAGGGAGCGATGTTCTGGTCGAAGGTGAGGCCCACATAGGAACGGTCGGATTCAGTCAGGACGCTCACGCCGCCTATGCCCTGGAATTGCGAGACCTGGTCGGTGGGCACCTGAGTAGCGATGTCGATCTGCCCGCTCTTCTGTGCGAGCAGGCGCGCGTTCTCGTCCGAGAAGAAGTCGAACTCGATGGTCTGGGCGGGGGTGTCTCCGCCCCACCAGGTGCCGCTCTTTGTGAACACAGCCTTGGAGTCTGGCTGGAAGGAGACGGCCTTGTAGGGACCCGTTCCCATGATGAGGTCGGCCGAGGACCCGTAGGAGGCAGCCGCCTCGTAGAAGGATTTCTCGGTGATCCACAAGCCGCCGTTCGCGGTGACCGTCCACCCGAAGTTAACGGCGGGAGCGGGCAGGGTGATCGTGATCTGGTTGTCGCCACTCCCAGCGGCCTGCACGCCCGCGGGCCAGTAGCTGGCCGACGACGGGGACTTGTCGGGGTCCTTGGCGATATCGATGGAGAAGAGGACGTCGTCGATAGTGACTGGGTTGCCGTCCTGGAAGAGAGCGTCGGGGCGGATGTCGAAGACCCACGTCTGGGCGTCGTCCGTGTGGTACGAGGAGGCGATCGCGGGGATCAGCTGGCCGTTCTTATCCACGGCGAGCAGCCCTTCGGAGACGACCTGCGCGACGTAGTAGTTGATGATGCCAGTTTCGTGCGCGGTGTCCAGGGTAGACAGGGATCCGGGCAGGCCGACCGCGATGGTTCCCTCGCGGGAAGCCGATTGGGCCGCTCCTCCCGACGGCGCGCAGGACGCAAGGGTCGCACACATCATGGCAGCGACGGAGGCGAGGGCGGCTGCTGTTCGTGGGATGCGTGCGATGTGCATCGAGGTCTCCTTGTGTCTAGTAGCGGCGGAAGTGCCGACACCTACCGTATGCACCGGAGAAGTCTCGGGAGAAAGATCCTCGTCAGGTGACCATTTGTAACAGTGGTTGATTACTTGTCATCTATGTGTCAGGTACTGCGTGACGATGTCGTGCAGCACCTCGGCGGTCGCGCGCACGTCCGCGAGCGCAATGTGTTCGTCGTGTGCATGGAGCTGGGCGTAGACGTGCCCCAGGCTGGCCCCGCTGTCGTAGGCTCCAAACCCGTATCCGATGCCGCCGTGCCTGCGGGCCACGCGCAGGTCGGTCCCACCGGGCATGAGGACGGGGACGACGCGCGCGCCCGGGTATCGATGCCTCAGCGCTGCCTTGATCGCCCGGTACAGGTCGGTATCAATCGACGAGGCCGTGGCAGGTTCACTGAGGAGGCGCTCGATATGCACATGGTCCGCGAGGTCGCCAAGGGCCGCCGTAATGGCGGCGTCCACGTCGTCATCGTCGACGCCTGGCAGCGTGCGAATGTCCAGCTCGAGGGTCGCGTGGGAGGGCATGACGTTGATGGGTCCGCCCGAGCGGGCGACCGTCTGGGCAACAGTCACGTGGGAGACTGCGTGCGCAAACGCCGCCAGATCGCCAAATTCGGCGTAGTCGCCCTCGTAGGTGCCGTTGATGAGACTCGTTTCGGTCGCTTCCTCAAACTCGAAGGCACGCACAAACCCAGCCCAGACCTCGTCCGTGGCGGTGGGCCAGCGGGCGGCGGACAGCGCCGCGCTCACCTGGGCGAGCCGCTGCACGGCACTCGTGCGGCCCAGCGGCACCGAGCCGTGGCCCGCGTCGCCGCGGATGTGCAGGCGGCGCTGGGCGGCACCTTTTTCGCCGACGACCACGACGACGCCGTCACCTCCCCGACGCCCGCGAATGTGTGCTCCTCCCATCTCGGACAGGGCTGCGTCCCACGGGAAGGCGTCCGGCCGGTTTTCGCCGATCCACGGGACGCCCAGTCCTCCTCGCGCTTCCTCGTCGGCGGCGGCCACGAACACCAGGGAACGGGCTGGAGGCTCACCTTTCTGGGCGCGGCGCGCGACCTGGCGGGTAACAACGGCCATTGCGGCGGTCAGGTGGAGCATGTCGACCGTGCCGCGCCCCACATGACGCCGTCCTCGATCTGCGCGCCGAAGGGGTCGCGCGTCCACTTGGCCTCGTCGACGGGCACGACGTCCGTGTGCCCCACGAGGGTGAGCGGCGTGCCGTCACCGTGAGGGGCCGATCCTTCGACGGTGACCACGAGGGTCGTGCGCCCCGGATGCGGGGTGACCCGCTCGATAGACACGGGCAGGCCCGCGAAGAACTCCTCCAGCAGATCGGCGGCGCGCTCCTCCCCGCCCGAATCGGCGGTCAGGTCATTGACGCAGCCCAGGCGCACCAGGCGCGCCAACAGGTCCACGGTCTGCTCGCCCAGCGATTGCGTGCTCACGGTGATCCCCTTTCCCGAGGAGGCCTCGTCCCGGCTCCCTTATGTGACACCCACGGTATCCCCGCGCGCTCGCGCTCTCCCGGGGAGGACACACAGGGGACTTTTGTAACGGAGCGTGTGAGCAACCCGCGCCCGACGCGTCGGCGCTGCGTTGGACCCGCGCACCTGCGGAAAAGTACCCTAGTGGGGCAAACAGTCCACGACTCGGATGGAGACAACTCAATTATGGCCATGAACACCCGTGCGCAGGCACCTCGCGTGCCCGACCGTGCCGCCCCCGAAGGCCTCGAAGCGAAGTGGGGTGAGGCCTGGGAGGACCAGGGCACCTACGCTTTTGACCGCACTGCGACGCGCGAGCAGGTGTACTCGATCGACACTCCCCCGCCGACGGTGTCCGGCTCCCTGCACATCGGCCATGTGTTCTCCTACACGCACACCGACGTCGTGGCCCGCTACCAGCGCATGATGGGCAAGTCCGTGTTCTACCCGATGGGGTGGGACGACAACGGCCTGCCCACCGAGCGCCGCGTGCAGAACTACTTCGGCGTGCGCGTGGACGCCACCCTGCCCTACGACCCCGATTTTGAGCCCCCGCACGTGGGCGGCGACAGCAAGTCGATCAAGGCTCGCGACCAGAAGCCGATTTCCCGTAAGAACTTCGTGGAACTGTGCGAGCGCCTCACCCAGGAGGACGAGGCTCAGTTCGAGGCGCTGTGGCGCTACCTGGGCCTGAGCGTGGACTGGAAGCAGAACTACCAGACGATCGGCGCGCGCGCCCGCAAGGTCGCCCAGGCCGCGTTCCTGCGCAACCTGGCGCGCGGCGAGGCCTACCAGGCCGAGGCCCCGGGCCTGTGGGACGTCACCTTCCAGACGGCGGTCGCCCAGGCTGAGCTGGAGAGCCGCGAGTACCCGGGCTTCTACCACCGCCTGGCCTTCCACATCACCGACGCCGAGGCCGCCGCGAAGGCTGCCGCCGCGGGCGCACCCGTCGAGGATGGCGTGGACGTGTGCATCGAGACGACGCGTCCCGAGCTGCTGGCCGCCTGCGTCGCCCTGATCGCCCACCCGGACGACGAGCGCTACAAGCCGCTGTTCGGCACGACGGTCGCCTCCCCCGTGTACGGCGTCGAGGTGCCGATCCTGCCCCACCCCGAGGCGGAGATGGACAAGGGCGCGGGCATCGCCATGTGCTGTACGTTCGGCGACACGACCGACATCGACTGGTGGCGTGACCTGGAGCTGCCGCTGCGCGCGATCCTGCGCAAGGACGGCCGCATCATCACCGAGACCCCCGAGTGGATCACGACGGACGCGGGCCGCACGGCTTTCGAGCAGATCACGGGCAAGACGACGTTCTCCGCGCGCGAGGCCGTGGTGGCCGCCCTGCGCTCCTCCAGCGAGCTGAAGGGCGAGCCGACGAAGACGATGCGTCAGACCAACTTCTTCGAGAAGGGCGACAAGCCCCTCGAGATCGTCACCTCGCGCCAGTGGTACATCCGTAACGGTGGCCGCGCGTGGACGAACCCGGCCTCGGGTCAGGATCTGAACGATGAGCTGATCGGCCGCGGCCGCGAGCTGGAGTTCCACCCGGACTTCATGCGCGTGCGCTACGAGAACTGGGTGAAGGGCCTGAAGGGCGACTGGCTGGTGTCGCGTCAGCGCTTCTTCGGCGTGCCGTTCCCGCTGTGGTACAGCGTGGACGCGGACGGCCAGGTGAACTACGACGACATCATCACCCCCTCTGAGGCCGCTCTGCCGGTCGATCCGTCCACGGACGTGCCGGAGGGGTTCACGGAGGAGCAGCGCGGCGTGGCCGGCGGCTTCGTGGGCGAGCTGGACATCATGGACACGTGGGCGACGTCCTCGCTGTCCCCGCAGCTGGCGTGTGGCTGGCTGGATGACGAGGACCTGTTCGCTCGCACGTACCCGATGGATCTGCGCCCGCAGGGCCAGGACATCATTCGTACGTGGCTGTTCTCGACCGTGGTGCGCGCAGACCTGGAGTTCGGTGCGCTGCCGTGGACGCACGCGGGCCTGTCGGGCTGGATCCTGGATTCGGACCACAAGAAGATGTCCAAGTCCAAGGGCAACGTCGTGACTCCGATGGGCATCTTGGAGAAGTACGGGTCGGATGCCGTGCGTTACTGGGCGGCGTCGGCTCGCCTGGGCTTGGATGCGGCGTTCGACGAGCAGCAGATGAAGATTGGTCGCCGCCTGGCGATCAAGGTGCTCAACGCGTCGAAGTTTGCTCTCACGATGGGCGGCGAGGGCGCAGCAATCGATCTGGATCCGGCGCTGGTAACGGTGCCGCTGGATCGTTCGGTGCTGGCGGCGCTGGCTTCCGTCATTGACGAGGCCTCGGCTGCTCTGGCGGCCTACGAGCACTCTCGCGCGCTCGAGGTTACGGAGTCGTTCTTCTGGACGTTCTGCGACGACTACCTGGAGCTGGTCAAGGAGCGCGCCTACAACCGTGATGGCGCGTGGGACGAGGCCTCGGCCGCGTCTGCCCGTGCGGCTCTGGCGATCGTCATTGATAACGTGGTGCGCTTGCTGGCCCCCTACCTGCCGTACGTGACGGAAGAGGTGTGGAGTTGGTACCGCGAGGGCAGCGTGCACGTCGCGCCGTGGCCGGTTGCTTCCGATCTTGCTGGCGTTGAGGGCGATCCGTCGGTGCTTGAGGCCGCGTCGTCTGCTCTGATCGCGCTGCGTCGCGTGAAGTCTGAGGCGAAGGTGTCGCCGCGTACGCCGTTCCTGGCGGTGACGGTGCGCGCACCGCAGGCTCAGGTGAAGGCTCTGGAGTCTGTGAAGGGCGACCTGGAGGCCGCGTCGAAGGCCGTGGGTGCCCTGACTGTAGCTGCCTCCGACGACGCTGAGGCCACCGAGGCTGTTGTCGAGTCCTTCGAGCTGGGCGAGGCTCCGGCCAAGCGTAAGAAGGCCTGACGTTTAAGCTGGCTTGGGGGCCGCCCGTGGAACACCACGGGCGGCCCCTTCATTTTACCCACCAAATCACAACAACGAACCATCTGCGCAGATCAAACACAGTTTTGAAGTTCCGCAAGATGTATCGGAAGAGACGACACAACACCTGAGACTTACCGCACATCTGCTTGTAAATTCGAGATAACTGCCAAACACACAGACGACCGAATGACTGTCACTTAGACTACAACTGTCAACCATCAACCCAAGGAGGGGCAATGATTACGGAAGTAGACCTCAGCGGAACACCTTGCTTCGCAACAAATGCACGACTCAGCGACCTTAAGGCAGTAAATTTCATCTTCGGCCCAAACGGATCCGGAAAGACAACACTATCAAACATATTCCAAAATCCAAACAACCCAAGACTACAGTGGGAAGATCACACCGTAGGGACAACTTATGTATTCAATCGTGATTTTACCGCAAACGCTTTAGCGAGTAGCGCAAGACTACCAGGCGTATTCTTCATTGGAAAAGGAGCGGTAACCACTCAACAGACTATCACCACACTCGAAAAGCGCATCAAGTCCGAACGAGAAGCCCTCAAGCAAGCAGACAAAGAGCACGAAGACTCAAAACTAGATGCCGCAAGGATTAGGGATCGCCTCAACGATACATCTTGGGAATTTAAGAAGAAAATTGACAATCAAAATCTCGCCAACTGCCTCAGAGGCTCCATAGGGAGCAAAGCAGCATTTACAGAGATGCTACTATCAATAAGTAGCAACGCTGGGGAGAAAATGACACTAGATTCACTCTCAACGAGAGCTGATCAGCTATACGCTAGCGATCTAGCACCGATTTCAATTCCCAGTCTGACATGGAAACCCGAAACAGACGCCGATACCCTTGAGACACTATTAGCAACGGCCATCACATCGTCATCAGAATCAAAACTTCTCGCCTTGATTCAACAATACAACCTATTTGACTGGATTGCTGAAGGACATAACATTTGCACAAGAGCGGAACTAAAAGGACTATGCCCATATTGCCAACAAAAGATCTCAAACGCAATTGAGACCGAATTGGAAGCACTCTTCGATAAGACATACAAACAGGCGAAACGAGCAATAGTAGAGCTAGCAGACAAATTCGACAGAGACTACGATTCTCTAAAAAGACTTTCCCAGACGATCAAAGCAGACTCAAAGTTAGTAGCTAAACTCGAGACACAGCTAGAGGATTTTGATACAAAAATCTTACAACTAGATGCCATCAACGCATGTATCAAACGCAAACTTGAGCACCCATCGCAAGAAATTTTACTTCCACTCCCCCTGAAGGAGCTACAGCTTCACATCATAACAACACTACAACACTTTAAAGACGCATACGAACAGCATAATGAAGTGGCAAACAATTTAAGTGCCGAAAAGCTCAATCTTCGCAACGATCTCTGGTCTTGGCTCTCAACAAATGCGCTATCAACAGCTATCTCTCAATACAAATCCGAAATAGCGCATGCACATGAGCTGATCGACAAGACGAGAAAAGCACTCGATTTCTACGAGGATGCAGTTATTGCCACACAGAAAGAAATAGATCACCACATTAGACAACTCCAAAACAGCAAGGAAGCTATGGAAATAATCAATTCAATGCTCCAAGACCTCGGATTCACTTCATTCAAACTTAGTTATGACACATCCACAAAGGGATACAGGATAATTCGCCCAAATTGCTTTAACCCAACCTGTGATATTGAGACACTGTCTGAAGGCGAAAAGACAATCTTAACCTTTCTATATTTCATACTTAGGATCAATGATTCAGCCACCTGGCCAATCAGACGGGAACCCACTGTCGTAATTGACGACCCAATCGCATCAACAGATGCTCAATCATTCTTCCTCGTTACACAATTCATCAGACGCATCACACAATATCTCAAAAACGAGAATAAATGCCCACAATTATTCAAGATTTCACAATTGATTGTTTGTACACACAACACACGCTTTCTTTCCGAAGCGAGCTACGACTGCACATCTGGAAATAAAGAAAAGGACCCCTACGCCTACTTTTTCAGACTCGAAAAGCACTCTAACGGCACGACCGTTTCAGAAGGAACGCATTTAAATTATATCGATACTGAATACAATTTACTATGGAACGAAATCAAAACATGCACAGATAGATATTCTAAATCTTTGAATGGTGATCCTGCGCCAGACTTCCCGCTCCTCGGAAATACAATGAGAAGAATTATTGAGTCATATTCAAAGATGCTTGGAACCGGGGGGATCACCAAGCTGAGCAAGCATGCATCTATTGCCGTTTCAACACTTGTAGCATTTTGCAATTCAACCTCACACTCCGCAATTGATGCCGACTTGCATTCAATTTACACTCTGAGCACCTCACAGCTCCTTGACGCATTTCGACAATTTTTTGAGATAGAGTTCGAAAATGGTGCTCATTTCCCGCATTACTGCGCGATGATGGGAATCAATCTTGCACAACAGGGCTGGACTTATCCTCCGACCAACAAGCCGTAATCATTTCGTGGGATAGCCGAAGCAAAGCCGGTTTTACGGGGGCCGCCCGTGGGAAACCACGGGCGGCCCCCCCATTCGTACATCAGGTGGTGGTGCAGCGCAGAATATCAAGGCTTCCATCACCAGGCGTGCCGCAGATGTGTGTGGGCGTTGTTTGGGTCAAGCCATGGCAATCAAGACGCTCGACGAGTACCTCGAGACCATCCCGAATGAGGCTCTTCAGAGTTGAGTGTGGGTGGAGGCGTCTAGGCCTCCTGCGATGAGGGGCATTCGGAGTTGGTAGTTGGTGGGGTTGCGGTAGCCTCTGGCGGCGCGTCTTCCCAGCTCGATAATGTCCGTTGATGGCTTCTGTTGGCCCGTTGCTGGCTCCGCCGGTGTCGAAGTAGGCGTCGAGTGCGTCCTTCCACTTGCGTAGGGTCCGACCCAGGCGAGCGATTTCGGGGATGGGACACGTTGGTAGGCGCTCGATGAGGTGTGCGGCCAGGCGTCGGCCTTGGGCGGGGGTGGCTTGATGGAAGACGTCGCGCACTTGCTGGGCGCAGTGGTAGGCGACGTCGACACTGATATGCGCCTCATCTGCCACGAAGGCCTCACGGAGTCGTTCTTGTTGACGTGGGGTGAGCCTGCGTGTGTGAGGCGCGCAAAAGATTGCGGACCTGGATAGAGGGGATCACCCTTGCGCCCGCGGTGACCGGTCGTGTCTTGCTGGACGCGGCGACGCACCTCACCTGGAGCGTCGCCAGCGAGCTTGACGATGTGAAAGGCATCGAGCACGCTGGTGGCGTCCTGGAGCTGGTCATCGATGGCGTTCTTGCTGTCCCTGGAAGGGATCCAGCGTCGCGATCTGGATACCGGAGCGGAAGTCTTCGCCACGCTCTTCTAGCCAGTTCTCATGCGCGGTGCCAGACCTTCCCGGGACCAGGTCCACTCAAGCGGGCCGTGGGATGATCCTTCCCGCGAGTGGTCTACGATGCCGGTGAGCTCACGGGGCCCGGCGGCGTCGGTCCTGGTGGTGCCACACGCCTCTCATCGACCCCCAGCACCCGCACGCCTGCGAAGCGGTCGGGGTCATCAGATGCGGCTTGCAGACACGGCTTGATATGGGACCACACGGTATTCCACGTGGTTGCCAGTTGTCGAGCCAATCCTGCAATGGTGGCTCCCTCGAAGCGCAACTGTCGGACCGCCCGGGTGCCCAGACGCGCCCTGGGGGCGCACACCGAGTGGTTCTGCTCAGTGAAAGTCGCGATCTGGCAGGTGTGTTCGCGGCATATCCAGCGTCGCTTAAACCACCGGATCCGCGCCGGAACTCCGGCCCAGGGCGCGTCGATCACCTCCACCACCACACGCCCGTGGCCTTGAGCGATTCAGCCCACACCCAGGGCAGCCAACCAGCTGGTTGCACGACTCAACATCGAGCACGAGAGCATCTGAGGGGCGAGCCACGCCCATCAGATGGAAACCCTCCAAACCGACGAGCAGATCACACCGATCACAACGATCAAGCGACGCACAGCAGCAGGTAGGGTGAGACACCGCCCGAGGTCCCTTGACGACAGCGGGGGTAGAAGTCCGCTCATCACCTGGGACCTCGACCTCTACCCGCAACCCCCAACCAACACCCACTCACCCACACTCAACTCTGAAGAGCCCCGAATGACGACAATCGGGCGCGGATGGTGGAGGTGTTGGACTGGGTAGCCCAGCACTATCCGGAGCTGGAGCTGCGCATCGCATGGAACCAGCCGATGTTTACCCACCACGGGACGTACATCATCGGATTCTCGGCAGCGTCCAAGCACATGGCGATGGCACCCGAGCGCGCCACCATGATCCGCTTCGAGCCTGTCATGCGCGATCGAGGCACGGACTTCGGAAAGATGCTCGCCCGCCGCCCTGGAACAAGCCCTTCGACTACGAACTCCTCGACGCCTTCATCCAACATCAACTCGAAGAGAAGGGGGATGTCACCTCGTTCTGGCGGCCACAGTCATGAAGATTCAACCAAGAAATTACACGCAAGATGCTAACAACTTGTACAATTAGTACATGTCAACCGCTACGCTTTCCGAGTTTCGCCAGAATCAGGCACAGTACATCGCCGCCGCCCAAGTTGAGCCCGTCGAGCTTCGTTCCCGCGGCGCGCAGACCCGTGCGGTCTTGGTCTCCCCTGCCTTCTACGAGGAGGCAATGGAAGCCCTCGAGGAACGTCGCGACCGCCGAACACGAGATGAACTGGACCGATGGCTGCAAGAAGACCTCGCTCAGGCTGTTCGTGATTACGAGGAGAACCCGGATGATGTCTACACGCTCGACGACATCCGCGCTGACCTGGGGCTGAAATGACCGGGCAACGCTTTCGCTTGATCCTGACCAGCCAAGCCCGGCAACAGTTCAGAGAACTTCGGCGCTCCATCGCGTCCGTAAGCGGTTCCGAAGTCACAGCCCGCAACTACATGCGGGCGCTGACGGATTACATCGAACAGCTTCCCGACTTCCCGCTACGTGGCCAAGCTTTCTCACTACATCACCCAGGAATGCACATCATCGGTTTCCGCAAGAACCTCCTGATCGGCTTCCTCGTGACCGACGACAGCGTCGTCATCCTCTCACTTCTCTGCACACGCCAGTCCCGGCTCACGCTAGAAGAAGCACTGACGCAAGCCCTCGAATCCTACCAGCGTCGTAGCTGACAGCCAGGCATCCGAGAGAACGCCACACAGAGCGGACAACCTAACCCGCGAGCGCACGTTGCTCCTCCGCCGTCTCGGCGCGAAGCTTCCAGGTTCCGCCGACAAACTCCCGCACAGCCAGCGCTCCAGCTCTGATCGCGGCATTTCTCCCCCACCCTACCGGCGCGTAGGATAGGGCCAGTATCATTGCGCTGCTCAGGCCTCGCCCGGTGGCGCTCACTCAAGCCTCCAGGAAGCACGCATGACCGACAAGGAAACCCCGGCCTCGTCCAACAGTGATGAAACGGCGCGGGCGCAGACGACCACAGAAGCCCTCGAGTGGCACGCACCCGTCATGGTGCACATTGACGAGCACACGACGATCCCCCACCTGCTCAAGGAGCGCGTGCAGCGCGGTGCGACCCGCCCTCTGATCCTGCGCAAGGTCGGCATCGGCGACACGTGGCGCTCCATCACGGCGCGCGACTTCTACGACGAGGTGCAGTCCGTGGCCGCCGGCCTCATGGCGCGGGGTCTCGAACCGGGCGACCGGGTCGCGATCATGAGCCGCACCCGCTACGAGTGGACGCTCCTCGACTTCGCGTGCTGGGCAGCCGCCCTGGTGCCCGTCCCCATCTACGAGACCAGCTCCATCGACCAGGTCGCCCACGTCCTGGTCGACGCGGACGTCAACCTGATCGTCACCGAGACCGTGTCCATGGCGGAGATCGTGCGCGCGGCTGCCGAAAGAGAACACCGGGACAACACGCACGTCCTCTCCCTGGACTCCGAGGCCATCGAGACCCTCATCGCTGAGGGCGCAACCGTCCCGCGTGACCGCGTCGCTGCCCGCGCCGATAAGCTCACGACGGACGACATCGCAACCATCGTCTACACGTCGGGCACGACGGGCACGCCCAAGGGCACGGTCCTGTCCCACGAGAACTTCACGAACCTGTGCGTCAACGCCCACGTGTGGATGCCGGAGATCGCGGCGGGTAAGAATTCGCGCTTGCTCCTGTTCCTGCCCCTCGCCCACGTGTTCGCGCGCTTCCTCCAGGTCTTCCAGATCAGCGGCAACGGCGTGCTCGGCCACGCGCCCAACATCAAGAACCTGCTGCCCGACCTGGCATCCTTCCGTCCGAGCTACCTCCTGGTGGTGCCGCGCGTTCTGGAGAAGATCTACAATTCGGCGGACACGAAGGCGCGCGGCCCGAAGCAGAAGATCTTCCGCTGGGCGGCAAAGGTCGCGATTGCTTACTCCCAGGCCCTCGATACGGAGGAAGGCCCCTCGGTGTCCCTTGAGGCCCAGCATATGCTGGCCGACAGGCTCGTCTACCAGCAGATCATCCGCCTGGTGGGCGGCAACGCGGACTACATCGTGTCGGGCGGCGCGCCCCTGGCCACCTGGCTCGCCCACTTCTACCGCGGCGTCGGCATCCCTGTCCTGGAGGGCTACGGCCTGACCGAGACGGTCGGTCCGGTCTCCGTGAACACGCCCCGCCTGTCCAAGATCGGCACCGTGGGTCCGGCACTGCCACCCATGTCCTTCAAGATCAGCGACGAGGGCGAGATCCTCCTGAAGGGTCCCAGCGTCTTCCAGCGCTACCACAACGATCCTGAGGCCACGGCCGCGTGCTTCACGGAGGACGGCTGGTTCCGCACGGGTGACCTGGGGAGCCTGGACCGCGACGGCTACGTATCCATCACAGGCCGCGCGAAGGAGATCATCGTGACAGCGGGCGGCAAGAACGTCGCCCCGGCCGCCCTCGAAAACACGATGCGCTCCCACCCGCTCATCTCCCAGGTCCTGGTCGTGGGCGATCAGAGGCCGTTCGTCGCCGCACTCATTACGCTGGACGCGGAGATGCTCCCCGATTGGCTCGCCGCCCACTCGCTGCCCCCGATGAGTGTGGCTGAGGCAGCCTCGAACGTCGAGGTCCTGGCCTCCCTGCAAAAGGCGGTGGACTCCGCGAACGAGCACGTTTCGCGCGCCGAGTCGATCCGTAAGATCAAGGTCCTCACAACCGACTTCACGGAGGCCAACGGTCTGCTCACGCCCTCCCTGAAAGTCAAGCGCCTGGAAGCCACGCGCCGCCTCGCATCCGTCATCGACGAGATCTACGGCGGCCCCGTGCAAAACTGACGCACGCGCGATCTGCGCGCACGTGAACGAGGCCATAGCAGGCTCGCGCTCCCCGCTTTCGATTGGGGATTACTGAGCCAGCCACGGCCTCGTATGTGTCTGCGGCTACTGCGATGCGAGGGCCGCCGTCGGAGGCGTGCGCGCCGCGCGAATCGCGGGGTAAAGCCCGGCGATAGCACCGATGAGGACGGTCGCGCCCAGGCCGGCGGCGATCACCCACCAGTGGAGGGTGGGCGGCCACCCGTAGGCGATGCACATTCCCCACGTCACTCCCCCGCCGATGAGGCATCCGGCGACTCCTCCGAGGAAGGACAGGATGAGGGCCTCGGCCAGGAACTGGACGCTGATGTGGCTGCGCTTGGCCCCCAGCGAGCGGCGCAGGCCGATCTCCTTGCGGCGCTCCAGCACCGAGATGATCATCGTGTTGGCCACGCCGATGCCGCCCACCAGCAGGGCGATCGAGCCGACGCCCGCGAGCAGGGTCGTGAACGTCTGATCGGCGGCGTTCTGGGCGGCCAGCGCGTCCGAGGGGCGCGACACCTTCAGGCCCGTGGACCCTTGGGGTGCCAGGGTCGGCCCGAGCAGGGTCCGCACGTTCTCCACCTGGTCCTCAGAGGAGCGCTCGTAGATCGTCGTCGGAGTCTTGCCCGCGTCGAAATAGGTCGAAGCGGCGGACACCCCGATCAGCGCGGAGTTGTCGAGTTCTTCGGCCAGTAGCGCGGGTTCCAAGATTCCCAGGACCGTGAAGGATCGCCCTCCCAGCCACACCTGGGTGCCCGGCTGGACGACGCCGAGGAGCTGCGCGGCCTTTGACCCCAGCACAACGCCCGGGTACTTCGCGGTCGCCTCGTTGAGCCAGGCACCACGCTTCATCTTCCCGGAGACGACGTCAAGGAGGTTCGTGTCGGCCGCCATCGTAATAATGCCGCCGGTCGCGTTCGGGTCGGACAGGCGTGAGCGGTACACGGACACGCCGGAGAGCGTAGAGGTGGAGGCCGCCGACGTGACACCGGGGATCATGCGGGTGCGCCCCACGGAGTCCTCGGGCAGGATCAGCTCCGTGCCGCTCAGGTCCGTGCCGCTGCGCGCCGTCAGCATGTTCGTGCCGAGCGCGCGCAGCTGTTCTTGCAGGCGGGCCTGCGAGGAGGCCGAGACTCCGACGACGCCGACCATCGCGGCGATACCGATGGCGATACCGAGCGCCGACAACACGGCACGCATGGGCCGGGCACGCAGCCCGGTCAAGCCCAGGCGGGCGACGTCGGAGGCGCGCAGGCTCGACCGATAGGCGCGCGCGTGCTTCCTACTCGTCATGGCTACCTCCCCCGACTCCCGGGCGTCCCGAATCGGACACGATTTCGCCATCACGAATGGCGATCTGGCGCGGCAGCGACGCCGCCAGGTCATTGTCGTGCGTAATCACGATGATGGTGGTACCGGCCTCGTTGAGCTCGCGCAGGAGCGCGACGATGGACGCACCCGAGCGCGAATCCAGGTTGCCGGTCGGCTCGTCCGCAAGTAGCAGGGCCGGATGACCGATGATGGCGCGCGCAATGGCAACCCGTTGGCGCTCACCGCCCGACATCTGGTGGGGCTTGTGGTCGATGCGATGCCCGAGGCCCACTCGGGTCAAGGCCTCACGCGCGGCCTCGCGGCGCTTGGCACGGGGCACGCCCAGGTAGAGCAGGCCGTCGGCCACGTTGTCCAACGCGGATACGCCGGCCGTGAGGTGGAACTGCTGGAACACGAAGCCGATCAACGAGGAGCGCACTCCCGACAGCTCCGTGTCACGCAGGGAGGATACGTCCGTCCCGTTGATGCAGACGCTGCCCGAGGTGGGCCGGTCCAGCGTTCCGATAAGGTTGAGCAGGGTTGATTTACCGGAGCCCGAGGGGCCGACAATGGCGACGAATTCGCCCTCGTCGACGCTCAGGGAGACTCCGTTGCAAGCGTGCACGGGCGGGCTGCCGAAGGACCGGTGCACGTCGGTCAGTTGCAGGATGTGGCTCATCGGTTGGGCACCACCACGCGCTGGCCCTCGGCGATTCCGTCGCCGCTCACTTCGACGCGGTCGCCCGCGAACAGGCCGACGGTGACGGGAACCCGAGTAATGGAGCCGGCCTCGTCGACGACCTCGACGCCGAACTGGTCGGCGCTGAGGCCACGAGGGCACCCAGGGGCACGGAGAGAACGCCGCTACGCGACTCGGAGGTGAAGCCGAGAGACACGGACGCTTCCTGCAAGCCTTCGAGAGCCGACGGATCATCCGGGGTGATGGTGACCGGGACGATGCGTTCCTTCGACGCTTCCTTGTTGCTAGACGACGCGTCGCCGGGCTTATCTGTCGGCGGCTCAACCGCGCTGATCGTGCCGGTCGTCGACTTGGCCGAGCCGGGCAGCCGGATCGTCACAGAATTACCAACGACGCCCAGGGCCTGGTCGGAGAGCTTCAGGTTCGCGGAGACAATCTGACGCGAGGACGAGGCCGTGAACAGTTCCGTCTCCGTCGTTGCGGTGTCGCCCACGCGGGCCTTTAGCGCGCCGACGCGCAGGTCCTCGGGGGCGAAGAGCACGGAGCCGAGAGGCAGGGTCCCGTCCTGGGATAGGCTCAGGGCCTTCTGCCACTTCTTGATCGCGACGATGGTGTTCCAGTCGAAATGCCCGTTAGGAGTCTGCTCGAAGTAGCCCAGTTCGGACAGAGCGGTTTCCAGCTGGACGACGTCCTGGCCGTCGCTCATGCCCTCCTCGAAGGCACGCCAGGCGGGAATCGCGCCGTGGAGCAGGTAGGCGTTCGTACCGGCCACCGTGTAGACGTGGTCGCCTTGTCCCAGCGTCGTACCGGGCGTGGGCAGCGCGGTGATGACGCCGTTAAAGGCGCTCTTTTGCACGTAGGAGTCCGCGTAGCGCAGGTTGCCCTGCACGGTCGTCTCCCCCACCAGGTCGCCGCGCTCAACCGTCGCAGTCGCCCCATCGAAAGACTGCGGCGCGTCGGAAGCCGCACTCGACCCCTGGCAGGCGGACATCGCCAGCGCACCGACCGCGAGGAGCGCCGCGGCCGCCACGGCGCGCGCGGATCGTGGTCGGTTCACTTGGCACCCCCGGCCTGCGCGAAGCACTTGTTCAGGGCGTCCTCGGGGATATCCGGCAGGTTCAGGCCCTCGCCAGGCTGGGGGTCCTTCACGTCGTAGCCGAGGCCGCGCAGGCATTCTGCTCCCTTCACCATGGCCTCGCGAACGGCCGGGTCGTTGGCGATGTTGCCTTCGCCCGTCAGGTTCGACACCTTCATCATGCACTCGTTGAGGGCGTTGTTGAATGCGTCGGAGGTGTCGTTGAGCTGGTCGGGAGTCAATCCCGTGTCGGGCACGTCGAAGCCCTTCTCGCGCATGCACTGGGCGAAGACCAGGTTGGGGTCGTTGCTGGCTGCGTTGGAGCCCGCGCTCGGTGACTTGGTGCTGGGCGAGGAGGACGAGTCGGTCGTTCCACACGCACTCAGTGCCGCCGCCAGGGTGAGAGCGATAACTGCAAGGGCGCGTGTCTGCGGGCGAGTCTTCATTGAAACTCCTTGAAGAATTTTAGGGTGTGGGTCTCACTTCCAAGTGATGATTACAGTCCACTTATCTGGAAGCTACCTGAAAACTATCAGGGAGCGGCCGTAGAATCTCATCAGACAATCCTGAGAGTAACGAAACGAGGCCATTTCCGCCTGGTCGCAGCCCTGCGCCCACTCAAAGCGGACCCCGCCCAGGCCTCGTCGCCCCTTGACGCATAGCGAGGCGGGGAACGCCTGCGCGTCCCCCGCCCCACTCCTCACCCGACGATCTATCCGTCAGGAGTCTTTGACTCAGTCCTCCACGACCTCAGCGTGAGCCATATTCGCCTTGAGGGTGGCGACGATGTCGCCGTGCCTCTTCTCGCTCAGGGTGACCTTGCGCGCGAAGACGAAGAACGCCAGGACGATGACGCCGAGGGGCGCGTAGAACGCCGCAGCCTTGAAGGTCTCGATGTTGGCGGTCGTCAGCAGGTCGGGGTTGACATCGTTAGTCATGGCGGCCGCGATGGCGACGAATCCGACGATGGAGTTCGACAGAGCACCGGCGATCTTGTCCAGCATGGGTCGCACCGAGAGGGTGACGGCTTCGTTGCGCTTGCCGGTCTTGAGCTGTCCGTACTCAACCGAGTCCGTGATCGTGAGGATCGCAGTCATCTGGATGCACGTGGCAGGCAGGTAGAAGAGCACCAGCGCGATGAAGACGACCGTGAGGTTCGTGGAGAAGAGGATGAACAGGACGTAGGCGATGGCCATGAGCGCCATACCGCCGAGGTAGAGGTAGCGGCGCGGCACGCGGCGGTTGATCGCCGGGTACAGGGGCGTCACAACCAGGCCGATGACGAAGGCGATGATGCCGACGACGGAGTAGCTGTCGGGCAGGCGCAGCACGAACTTGAAGAGGTAGATCATGAAGCCCGTGGTCGCAACATTCGCGATCGAGTAGAGTACGTAGGACAGGGAGACCCACAGGAGCTGGTCGTTGCGTCCGATGGCCTGGAAGGCCTGCAGGGGGTTGGACTTGTCGCCCGGATCGCGCAGGACACTTTCTTCCTCACGGGTGCCGAAGGCGACGGCCAGGCAGGTGACGATGCCGAGGATCGCGATGACCGCGCCGAAGCCGGTCCAACCCTCCTGGCTCTCAGAGCCAGCTCCGGCGAGGCCGCCGAAGAAGGCGACCACGGGGACGACAATGGCGGTGACGCCGTTGTAGCCGATCGAACCGGTGAAGGTGCCCAAGGCGGTGTAGACGCTTCGCTCCTCCGAGGAGGAGGACAGTGCAGGAATCATGCCCCAGTAGGAGATGTCGCGCAGCGAGTAAAGGACGTCGAGCACCACGAAAACGATGATGAAGACGACGATGAAAACGCCCTTGTTGACGTTGACCAGGCCAAAGAGTCCGGTGAAGATCGCGAAGAGCAGGATCGATGAGCCGACACCGCCGATCACCTGCCAGGGCTTGAAGCGGCCCCAGCGTGAGGTTGTGTTGTCGACCAGGTTCCCCAGGAGCGGGTCGATAAAGATCTCGGCGATGCGGATGATGAAGACGAGGGCCGTGATGATAGCGATCATCGCCTTAGCCTCGGAGTCCTCGTAGTCGCGGAAGAGGGTCTGCGCCGCGTAGTACGTGACAAAGAATGTCGACAGCGCGTTGTAGTACGCCGCCTGTCCCAGATTACCGATCGCGTAGCAGATGCGCGATACCCAGCTCTTGTGTGCACCTCGTTCGTGCGACATGGTCCCTCTCCTTCGAAGCAACTCTTGCATGGACACTGTTAAGTTAACGCATTTACCCGAGCAATGCAAGGGTAGTATTGATTATCAGCACCATCATAGTTATATGATTGCGCGCTTGAGTAAAAAGGTTTACTCTGATGGCAGAGCAAGTTCGCTCCAACGCAACGTCGCACGCTCGGAGGTCATCATGTCCCGCACCGCTCTTATCAACACGCCCGACCTGGCCTGGCTCCACGATCCACGTGCCTTCGCTGTCAATCGACTGAGCGCCCGCTCCGCACATCGTTCCACGGCACCCAGCCAGAACCTCGACGGCACCTGGGAAGTCGCACTCACCTCGGGCACCCGTGTATCCCTTGAATCCCCTACCGACGCATTCGATCAGGGCGATGTCCATTCCCTCCCCGTCCCCTCCACGCTCGAAACGCAGGGACTATGGCCACCGGCATACGTCAACATCCAGATGCCATGGGACGGACACGAGGATCCACAGGCCCCGGCCGCCCCCAGTGACTGCCGCGTCGCCGTCTACCGCCGTTCCTTCAACCTGGACGAGGCTGTGGCACAGACCCTGGATGCGCGCGGCAGCGTGCGAGTGCGCTTCGACGGCTTCGCGACGGCCCTCTACATCTGGGTGGACGGCACGTTCATCGGCTACTGCGAGGACGGATACACAGCCAGCGAATTCGACATCACAGAAGCACTGTCGGGCGAGACAGAAACGCACGACATCGTCGTCGTGTGCTACGAGTACTCCAGCGCCTCATGGCTGGAGGACCAGGACTCGTGGCGCTTCCACGGCCTGTTCCGCTCGGTTTCCCTGGTGGCGTTGCCCGCGACCCATGTGGAGAACCTCGCGGCGCGTGCAGACTACGACGCGGCAACCGGAGAGGGTACGCTCACCGTCGCCGCTTACATTGAGGGCGCCCTCGAAAACACGACGATCACCGCAGAGCTGAGCGCCCCAGACGGACAGGTCGTCTGGCACCACGACGGACCCGCGAGCGCCCAGCGCCTCAACCTGGATGCGAAGCTGGCGGACGTGCAGCCGTGGAGTGCGGAGTCCCCGTCGCTCTACACGTTGACGCTGACCCTCGAGGACGGGGACGGCGGCGTGGAGCGGGTAACCCAGCGGGTGGGCTTCTGGCGTTTCGAGATCGTCGACTCGGTCTTCACGCTCAACGGTCAGCGCCTGATCTTCCGCGGCTCGAACCGCCACGAGTTCAACGCACGCACGGGCCGCACGATGTCAATGGAGGACATGATCGCGGACGTTAAGCTGTGCAAGCAGCTCAACATCAACGCGATTCGTACCAGCCACTACCCCAACGACACCCGTTTCCTGGACCTGTGCGACGAGTACGGTCTCTACGTCATCGACGAGGCAAACCTGGAGACGCACGGCTCGTGGTGCACGCCCGGTGACATCCCCACCCCTGCCACAGCGATCCCGGGTTCGAAGATGGAGTGGGAGGGCGCGTGTGTGGACCGCCTAGAGTCGATGGTTCGCCAGGACTATAACCACCCGTCCGTGCTCATCTGGTCGCTGGGCAATGAGTCGTTCGGCGGCGAGGTCTTCCGCTCGATGTACCGCCGCTCGCACGAACTTGACCCGGCGCGTCCGGTCCACTACGAGGGCGTGACCTGGGAACGCGAGTTCAACGACACCTCAGATATTGAGTCGCGCATGTATGCCCGGCCCGACGCAATTGAGGAGTACCTGCGGGATAACCCGGCGAAGCCCTACCTGTCGTGCGAGTACATGCACTCGATGGGTAACTCGGTGGGCGGCCTACAGCTCTACACTGCCTTGGAGCGTTACCCCGCCTACGGAGGCGGTTTCATCTGGGATCTGGTTGATCAGGCGCTCTACCACGAGGCAACGGCCGGCTCGGGCGGTGAGTTCCTGGCGTACGGCGGTGATTTTGAGGATCGCCCCTGCGATTGGGAGTTTTCCTGCGACGGCATCCTCTTCGCTGACCGCACTCCGAAACCCCAGGCGCAGGCCGTCAAGGCTCTCTACGCTCCGGTGATACTCACCCCGAGCGCCGAGGAAATCCGAGTCAATGCGGTGGCTCTGCCCGCTGCTTTGTCGGATCTGCGTATCCGCGCTCGCGTGCTCGCCGACGGCGAGGTCGCATGGGAGGAGATGTATGAGGCCGTGGCTGCCCCTGGCGAGGAGAGCGCCGTGGCCGTGGGCTGGCCGAGCGACCTCCTGGCCGACACGCAGCACGAGATCATCCTGGAGACCGCGCTCGTCCTGGCCTCCGACACACCATGGTGCGAGGCCGGACACGTCGTGTCCGTCGGGCAAACGATCCACTCGCGTCCCGAGGTGGCCGACACCGCGCCTGCGGGCGGGGTCTCCTTTACGGTGGGCCGCTGGAACATCGGCATGCGCGAGGGTGACAACGAGGCGTTGCTGTCTCGCACGGCGGGCGGCATCGTCCAGTGGAAGCGCGGGGAGACGGCCATGGTGGCACGCCCACCGCGCCTGACCACCTTCCGTCCGCTCACCGATAACGACCGCGGCTGCGGCCACGGCTTTGATCGCGCGTGCTGGACGACGGCTGGCGCCTACGCACGCTGCGTGGGCACGCGCGTGGATGAGGGACCCGACAGCGTTGCCGTGACCTACGACTACAAGCTCGCGGGCATGCAGGACGTGATCGTTCCGATCCGCTACGAGCTGCGCGCCGACGGCACGATCCGCTTGACCGCAACCTACCCGGGTGCACAGGGTCTCCCGACGATGCCCTGCTTCGGCGTGGAGTGGGCGCTGCCCTCCTCGATTGACCGCCTGCGCTTCTACGGCCTCGGTGCCGTTGAGGCGTACGCGGATCGACTGGACGGTGCAACGCTGGGCGTGTGGGAGGCCAGCGCGGCGGAGAGCATCGCGCCCTACGCGGTGCCGCAGGAGTGCGGCTACCACCCGGGTACGCGCTGGTGTGAGGTGACTGACGCCGAGGGCCACGGCCTGCGCGTCGATGCCTGCGGCGAGCTGGGCGTCTCGCTCCTGCCCTATTCCTCGGCGCAGATCGAGCAGGCCGCCCACTGGTGGGAGCTACCCGCACCCGAGGAGCGCGCAGCGACCTACCTGCGCCTCCTCACCGCACAGATGGGGGTCGGCGGCGACGACTCCTGGGGTTCGCCGGTCCACGATGAGTTCCACGTCGACGCGAGCGGCACACAGGTGCTCGACGTGACGCTGTCCCTCATCTGACGCACGCGGGCGGCGGGGATATGTGTCAATCCCCCGCCGCTCACCTGTGTCTGCGCCGCTGTTAGGACTCGGACGTCTCCTCGGCGGGCACGAAACTCTGGCGCGCGACCAGGCGGGTCGACAGCAATATATGATGCTTGTGTTTGAAGCGACCCACAATCGAATCGGACAGCAGCATCAGAGTCGTCTCCGCCAGCTCGGAGGGTTCGATCGCGTAGGAGCTGAGTGGCGGTGCCGTGTACTCGCAGACCTCCAGGTTGTCGATAGAGACGACCGCCACCTGATCGGGTACGCGGATCCCGCGCGCAAACAGCGCCTGGAGGACGCCGACCGCGAGCGAGTCCGCGGCAACCAGGAGCGCATCGGGCACGTTCTGGCCGCACGCGTCGAGCAGCGCCTCGGCCTGTCGGCGACCGTTGTCTACGGTAAAGGGACCGGTCGCGAATACCCGGCCCTCAACCGGCATGTTCAGCAGGCGTGCCCACTCGTCGAACGCGATGGTTCGCGGGTCCTGACAAAACAAGTGAGATCCCATCATGTGTCCGTCCCCGCCAATGAAACCGATGCGAGTCCGGCCCTGCTCGCGCAGCGCATAGATCGCTTCAATGACGGTCTGCTGCAGGTCGGGGCGCACGGAATGGAAGAGAGTGGGCGCGGGGTTGATGTCGATGAAGACGCCGTGGGGAAGCGCCTCATGCAGCGCGGTCAGGTCTTCGCGCGTCAGGGGCGCGGGACCCAGCGAGACGAAACCGGAATACTCGTCGCTCGCATCGATCAGGGAGCGCACGTCGGGGAAGAACGACAGGCTCATCATATTTTCGATAGCGCGCTCGCTCAACGCCTCGCGCACATCGGAAAAATAGGAATCACGCGGGCCGGGCGAGGAGTCGAAGTTTTCCAGCACCGCAATCGTCTGGGGGATGCCAGAACGAGAGGTGCGCAGCGCGTAGCCGAGTTCGTTGGCAACCTGGATCACGCGGTGGCGGGTCGACTCTTTCGCGGTGAAGCTGGGGTCACCAGATAAAACACGAGACACGGTCGCCTTCGAAAGCCCGTCGCCTTCGCGATATCGCCAAGATTAACCATCGATCCTATCCCCCAAACACCCTCTAGCCAACTCGTGACAGTCTAACCGACGCGGGACGCGCGAACGCGGATGAACGCCGCTCTACCCGGGGGTGTGTCGATGGACGAGGCCGTGGCTGGGTTTTCCTTCACCACTCGGCCCTGCGCGGCGCTTAGAGGCTGGAGGACTCGTCGTATTCGGCTTTGATGTCCTCGTGGTGGCGGATGACCTCACGGACCATGAAGCCCAGGAACTTCTCGGCGAAGTCGGGGTCGAGGCCGGAGGAGGCAGCCAGCGTGCGCAGGCGCTCAACCTGGCGGGCCTCGCGGGCCGGGTCTGCGGGTGGCAGATCCAGGCGCGCCTTGATGTGCCCGACGCGCTGCGTGCAGCGGAAACGCTCGGCGAGAATGTGCACGAGCGCGGCATCAATGTTGTCAATGGTGGCGCGAGCCTCGGCCAGCTCGGCGGGTACACCACTCACACCTCGGTCGGCGGAACCGGCAACTCGGGCTTCGTCACGATCCTGCATGAAATCCTCCCGTTACGTCTCGACTGATCAGAAGTCTAGCGGGAGGAGTCAGGCGCTGCGCTTACCTTCCGAGGAGCGTTCGGGATAGAGTTCGGCATCCCCATAGCCTTCGACGAGATCGCGCGTGACGAGCACGCGGGCAACATCGTCGCGGCTGGGCAGGTCGAACATGAGATCGGAAAGGGTCTGTTCCATGATGGAGGACAGGCCGCGCGCGCCGGTCTTGCGTTCGTTCGCCAGGGTGGCGATAGCCAGGAGTGCGTCGTGGGTGAACTCCAGTTCCATACCGTCCAGCTCAAACAGGTGCTGATACTGGCGCACGAGGGAGTTCGACGGTTCAGTCAGGACGCGGACCAGGTCTTCCTCCGTCAGCTCCTTCGTGGAGGTCAGGATGGGGAGTCGGCCAATGAACTCGGGGATCATGCCGAACTTGTGCAGGTCCTCGGCGTTCACGGCCTCGTAGAGATCACCCATCTCCGAGGTGCTCTTCAGTTCGGACCCGAAGCCCGTGGAACGGCGGCCCAGGCGGGCCTTCACGATGTCTTCGATGCCCGCGAAGGCACCGGCGGCGATAAAGAGGATGCCGGAGGTGTCGATCTCGAGGAACTGCTGGTGGGGATGCTTGCGCCCGCCCGTGGGAGGCACGGAGGCGACCGTGCCTTCGATGATCTTCAGGAGGGCCTGCTGCACGCCTTCGCCCGACACGTCGCGGGTGATGGAAGCGTTCTCGGCCTTGCGGCCAATCTTGTCGATCTCGTCGACGTAGATGATGCCCTTCTCAGCCTTCTTGATGTCACCATCGGCCTCCTGAATGAGGCGCAGGAGAATGTTCTCCACGTCCTCGCCGACGTAGCCAGCCTCCGTCAGGGCGGTGGCGTCAACGATAGCGAAAGGCACGTCAAGCAGGCGGGCCAGGCAGCGCGCCAGGTGGGTCTTACCCGTGCCCGTGGGACCTAGCAGCAGAATGTTGGACTTCGTGCCCAACATGTCCTCAGCATTGCCGGCCTCACGCGAACGCACGCGCTTGTAGTGGTTATACACCGCGACCGAGAGAGCACGCTTCGCGCGATCCTGACCAATGACCCAAGTATTCAGGAATTCGTTGATCTCGCGAGGCTTGGGAAGGGGGGCAGCAGACGTCAACGCCTGCTGCGCGCCCAACTCTTCCTCAATAATCTCGTTACACAGCTCGATGCATTCGTCACAGATGTATGCGCCGGAGCCACCGATGAGCTTACGCACCTGCTTCTGACTCTTCCCACAGAAAGAGCACTTGAGCAGTTCCGCGCCATCAGTCAGACGAGCCACGAGACCTCCTCAAAATTGAACGTTTTCCGTTCGGTCGAATATGCATTTGCACTTACTACAAAATAACCTAGTGCACAAGGGAGAAAAATCCATCGCGGCGCGCACATTGTTACGAAATGTTCACTTATCACAACACGTCAGATCGTAACACGCATCACAGCAGACTTTCAACGCGCTCAAAAAAGGGCTTTCCCGCAACATTGGTCGGACACCATGCCTTTGTTCGACAACGAGGCCGTGGCACCCGCCGCGCATTCACACACGGGGAAGCCACGGCCTCGCCGATGACGACAACGTCAGAGAACCTTACGGGACTCAAGCACCTGGTCAATCAGACCATACTCGGCCGCCTGCGGGGCAGTAAGGATCTTGTCGCGCTCAATGTCGCGGCGCACCTGCTCCACCGACTTACCCGAGTGGTACGAGATGGTGTCCTCAAGCCACGCGCGCATACGGTCGATCTCGTCAGCGACAATCTGGATGTCCGAGGCCTGCCCCTGCATGCCCTCCATCGCCGGCTGGTGAATGAGGATACGAGCGTTGGGCAGCGCCAGACGCTTTCCGGGCGAACCAGCGGCCAGCAGCACGGCGGCTGCAGAGGCGGCCTGACCGAGGCACACCGTCTGCACCTGCGGCTTGATGTACTGCATCGTGTCGTAGATCGCCGTCAGCGCCGTGAAGGAACCACCGGGCGAATTGATGTACATGGTGATCAGCGAGTCGGGATCCTGGGACTCCAAGACCAGCAGCTGCGCCATCACGTCATCGGCGCTGGCGTCATCCACCTGCACGCCGAGGAACACGATGCGATCCTCGAACAGCTTCGTGTACGGATTCTGACGGCGGAAACCGTAGGCCGTGCGCTCCTCGAAATCGGGCAGCACGTAGCGGGCCTGCGGCATCTGGCGGGCGACTGCCTCAAAGTAGGGCTGAGTGCTCATCAGTTCTCTCCTCGCGTTCCGATCTCCTGCGGGCTGTCGATCACGCGATCAACGAAGCCATACTCAAGGGCCTCCTGCGCGGTGAACCAGTGGTCGCGATCTCCATCGGCCTCCACCTGCTCGATAGTCTTGCCCGTACGAGACGCGGTGATCGCCGCGAGCTCCTTCTTCATGCCCAGGATCAGGTCCGCATTAATGCGGATCTCGGTCGCCGAACCGCCAGCGCCACCCAGGGGCTGGTGTAGCAGCACGCGTGTGTGAGGCGTGATGTAGCGCTTGCCGGGAGCGCCCGCGGTCAGCAGGAACTGCCCCATCGACGCGGCCAGACCCATGCCGACCGTGACGACGTCCGGCTTGATGTACTGCATCGTGTCGTAGATGGCCATGCCGGCCGTCACCGAGCCGCCGGGCGAGTTGATGTACAGGTAGATGTCGCGGTCCGGATCCTCGGCCGCGAGCAGCAGCAGCTGCGCGCAGATCGCGTTCGCGTTCTCATCGCGGACCTCGCCGCCCAGCCAAATGATGCGCTCCTTGAGCAGGCGCTGGTAGACCGAGTCGCCCAGTCCCAGCTGCGAGCCATCGCCGGCAGCCCCGGTATTGTGCACGCTCACGCGTACCTCCTCGTCTGTTCGCGGGCCCAGGTGGCCCCATTGGTGTCAACCGTACCCGGTGCGCGGCCCGCAGCGCGCGCGCCGGGCCGCCGTTTCGCTGTCGGCACATGCGTTCGAGGGGCGAGGCCCAGGCCTCGCCCCTCGACATCAGATCGGGGTGATTCGCAGCGCAAAAGTCTCGCGCCCGCACTCACTCCTGCTCGTCGGCGACCTCGGTAATGATCTCCGCGCCCTCTTCGGTGGCGGGATCGGTGCCGAAGAACTTGGACAGATCAACGTCAGCGCCGTTGGTGTCCTTGACGGTGACGACCTTGAGGGCCTCGATGAGGGCCTTCGAGCGGCCGAGGTCAGCGACAACGTTCGACATCTGCTGGGGGGAAGAGAACAGCTGGTTGATGTCGATGCCGAAGTTCTGCGACATCTGGATCGCGTAGTCGATGAGTTCCTGCTGGGAGACCTGGACGTCGAACTTCTTGGCCAAGGCCTCGGAGAGCAGCTCGGTGCGAATCTCCTTCTCGACAGCCTCGCGAGCTTCCTTCTTCTCCTTGGGCTTGGCGTCCTCGCCGACGCGGTGCTCGACCTGGTGGTCGACCGCGGACTCGGGCAGAACGATCTCAACCTTGCCGAGGAGAACGTCGATCAGAGCATCGCGCGCGGCGAGGGCCTGCTGGGACTCCTTGGACTCGCCGGCCTGCTTCTTGAGGTCTTCCTTGAGTTCGTCGATGGTGTCGAACTCGGAGACCATCTGAGCGAAGTCGTCGTCAGCCTTGGGCAGCTCGCGCGCCTTCATAGCCTTGACCGTGATGGTGACTTCAGCCTCTTCACCCTCGTGGTCGCCGCCCTTGAGCGTGGACGTGAAGGTGACCTCGTCACCGGCCTTGGTGCCGCGCAGGGCGGTGTCCTGGCCATCGAGCATGGTGCCGGAGCCGATCTCGTAAGAGACGTCGGAGGCGGAGTCAACCTGCTCGCCGTTGATGGTGGCAACCAGGTCGATGGTGGCGAAGTCGCCGGTCTTGGCCTTGCGGTTGATGGTCTTGAGGGTGGCGAAGCGGCCACGCAGGTCTTCGAGTTCCTTCTCCACGTCCTCGTCGGTGACCTCGGTGGGGGCAACCTCGACGACGATGGACTCGTCGATCTCGGGCAGCTCGAAGGCGGGAACCACGTCAACCTCGGCGGTGAAGACGAGCTGGCCGCCCTGGGGCCGGTCACGTTCGGGATCTCGGTGACGTCGACGGTCGGCTGAGCCATGGGGCGCAGGTCGTTCTCGTTGACGGCGTCGGAGTAGTGGCCGGGCAGGACCTGGTTGACGACCTGCTCGATGACGGCGGCGCGGCCGAAACGCTGGTCGATGATGCGCGGAGGCACGTGGCCCTTACGGAAGCCGGGGATGTTGACCTGTCCGGCGATCTCCTTGTACGCCTTGTCCATTTCGGACTTGAGTTCCTCAAAGGGAACCTCAACGGTCAGACGAACCTTGGTGGGCTCGAGGGTTTCGACGGTGCTCTTCACGTGCGTACGCTCCGTAGTCTACGAATAGGGGAACGCCCACTTCGGGCGCATGACAACTCGCTCAGTGTACGCCACGGCCCCGGCGATGTCTCTCTTCGCCGTGCCAAATCGGGCGTATGGACCCGATCACGGCCTGATCTCGTGCGCAATTACACACGCGTGACGTCTCGTGCGCCTGGGTGACGAGGCCGGGGCGGAGGCGTCGGGTCGCGTGTCCTCAGATTGTCAGGTAGTGGGAACGGCCGCGCACGACGGCGGCCAGACGCGCGCGAGGCACGTCAGCGACCTGGCGCACGCCGCCGACGATAGTGGCGTGAGTAGCCCGGGCCTCGGAGTCGTCGACGGCGGTGAAGCGCGCTGTCACACGAGGCTGACCTGCGGCGATGGCGATGTCCCAGGATTCGAGTCGGGTGACGGCACGCGCTGCCTGCTCGACTTCTTCGGGGGCCCGGCCGGGTGCGAGGGTGGTGACCGTCATGATGGTGCGATAGGACGGCATGGCCTCTCCCCTGCTGACGTTTTGCGCGACAGTCCTGCCGCTGATGGTCGGGGTGACAGGATTTGAACCTGCGACCCTCTGCTCCCAAAGCAGATGCGCTACCAAGCTGCGCTACACCCCGAAGGACTCGTGTCCGATGCACCATCATACGGGAGCGGATGCTAAATGTCGCGCACGTGGACGTTTGACGCTAGGATCTTCCGTGTCCCCCTCAGGGGTACGCGGATGTAGCTCAATGGTAGAGCCTCTGCCTTCCAAGCAGATCACGCGGGTTCGATTCCCGTCATCCGCTCCAAAAGAACGTCACTCTGGATACAAAGGTTTCCGGCACGGCCAGGAACTATCCAGGGTGGCGTTTTTGCTGTTCTGTGGCGGTTTTGGGGTGTTAAAGCCGGGTGTGTGGTGCCGTGGAGGAGTCCCTGACGGCGGCTGATCGGAGCCCCGGAGGGGTGCCTCAGGGGCTCGATCGGTGCGTCGAGGCAGAAAGCGTCAAAAATGTGGCCTTGCGTCAAAAAGTTAAGCTCCGCGTCAAAAAGTACAGCCTCGTACTCTCACAGATCAACCAGAAAACGACAAGGTCCCAAGGAACGCCCGGAGACCGAGTTTAAAAAACCGGGACATGTTGGATTTGGACCAAACGTGTGCTGAGGTAGTACTTCACCCTTGCTGGATCATGGTTTGCAGGCTCTTCAGAGTTGAGTGTGGGTGAGTGGGTGTTGGTTGGGGGTTGCGGGTAGAGGTCGAGGTCCCAGGTGATGAGCGGACTTCTACCCCCGCTGTCGTCAAGGGACCTCGGGCGGTGTCTCACCCTACCTGCTGCTGTGCGTCGCTTGATCGTTGTGATCGGTGTGATCTGCTCGTCGGTTTGGAGGGTTTCCATCTGATGAGCGTGGCTCGCGCCCCAGATGCTCTGGTGCTCGACATAGAGTCCTGTGATTGCCTTGCTGGCTGCCCTGGGTGTGGGCTGAATCGCTCAAAGGCCACGGGCGTGTGGTGGTGGAGGTGATCGACGCGCCCTGGGCCGGAGTTCCGGCGCGGATCCGGTGGTTTAAGCGACGCTGGATATGCCGCGAACACACCTGCCAGATCGCAACCTTCATCGAGCAGAACCACTCGGTGTGTGCTCCCAGGGCGCGTTTGGGTGTGCGGGCGATCCGCTGGGCGATCCGACAGTTACGTTTCGAGGGAGCCACTATCTCGGGGCTGGCCCGCCAGTTAGGAACCACGTGGAATACCGTGTGGTCCCATATCAAGCCGTGCCTGCAAGCCGCATCTGATGACCCCGACCGCTTCGCAGGGGTACGGGTACTGGGGGTCGATGAGAGGCGTGTGGCATCACCAGGACCGACGCCGCCGGGGCCCGCGTGAGCTCACCGGCATCGTGGACTGACACGCGGGGAGGATCATCCCACGGCCCGCTTGAGTGGACCTGGTCCCGGGAAGGTCTGGCACCGTGTACAAGAACTGGTTGGCCGAGCGCGGAGAAGACTTCCGTGCAGGGGTGCAAATCGCGACTCTGGATCCCTTCCAGGGACAGCAAGAACGCCATTGATGACCAGCTCCAAGACGCCACCAGCGTGCTCGATGCCTTTCACATCGTCAAGCTCGCTGGCGACGCTCCAGGTGAGGTGCGTCGCCGCGTCCAGCAAGACACGACCGGTCACCGCGGGCGCAAGGGTGATCCCCTCTATCCAGGTCCGCAATCTTTTGCGCGCCTCACACACGCAGGCTCACCCCACGTCAACAAGAACGACTCCGAGAGGCCTTCACGGCGGATGAGGCGCATATCAGGCTCTTCATAATTGGGGGTGTAGTTGGGGTTTGAATCCTCCGGTTTCGAGGAGTGCTCGGGTGATGTAGTGGGTGAGGTTTCGGAAGTCCTGGGGCGGAGCCGCGTAGGTGTTCGAGGCGGCCGTTGATGGCTTCGGTGGGGCCGCCTGTGGTGTGGGGGTGGTCGAAGTAGGCCAGGATGTCTGTGGCTCGGCGTTTGAGTGTCCTGCCCAAGGTGGTGAGCTCGGTGAGGGAGGAGGGCATGCCTGTGGAGTTGAGGCGAGCGATTTCCTCGTGCATCAAAGTCTTACCCCCACGCGCGTTGGATGAGCGGTAGGCGTCGGGTGATGTTCTGGTAGACGCTCCAGGCGACCTCAAGGGCGACGTGCTCGTCACCGGAAAACAGGTCGAGTATCTGGTACTGCTGACGCGCCGTGAGTAGGCAGGATCTGGTGTGCAGCACCCTGCGGGCCTTGTAGAGGGGATCCGTGGCCCGCCCGCGCCGATGGTGGAGTTCTTGCTGAATGCGCCGACGACACTCATCCAAGACGTTGCCGTCCAGGTGCACGACGTGGAAGGAATCCATGACCGTGGTCGCGCCGGGGAGTTCTTCGGCGGCAGCGCTCTTAAACCCGGTGAATCCATCCATTGCGACGATCTCGATACGCTCACGCCACGTGTCGGGCTGGGAGGCCAACCAGGTTTTGAACACCTTTTTGGAGCGGCCCGAGACCATATCCAAGAGCCGGGAGGGACCACTGCGATCTCGGATGGGCGTCACGTCCAAGATGACGGTGACGATTCTTGTCGCCGTACGGGGTGTGGCGCCACACGTGTTCATCCACGCCAATGACACGCACGCCTTCAAACCGGGTCGGATCGTTGATGAGCGCTCTCCTTCGGCCAGGACAGCAGTGTTAGCGGCTCTTCCAGGACACGCCCAGGGCCTGGGCGATACGCGCCACCGTCAAATGGTGGACGACCAGCCCAGTGAGCGCCCAGCGCACCGCCGCACGCGAGAGCTTGGCGCGCGGATCGGCCGCTTGGCTCATATCCTGACGCCACACGTGAGCGCACTCCTGGCACCGGTAGCGGCGCACGCTCACATGCACAATCGTGGGACGCCACCCGTAAGGCTCGTGCGCCAAGCGCCTGATCACCGTGTCACGCGCCTCGCCCTGGCACCCGCAGCGGCGGCACCACCGGTCCTCACCAACGATGCGGCAAGCCAGGGTTATAGGACAAAATGTGTTGGTTTTATGGTGACTTTTCCGCTTTTTGGTGCGGAAAAATCGGTATTGAAGTTGGTGGGAGCCAACTTGAAGGACGGACAAAACGTGTTGGTTTTGTAGCGACTTTTCGGCTTGCTGGTGCGGGAAAATCCACATTGAAGTTGGTTGTTCATCGTGGGGGTATGAATACCCCCAAATGTCCGGCGTGCGGGCGAGTGATGACCAGGTATGGACACTCAGCTTCAGGGGCGCAGCGATGGCGCTGCTCCCTGTGTAATATCAGCCAGGTCAGCCGCATTAATTCCACGGCGAAGCATCTTGATGAGTTCTTGGCCTGGCTGCTGGGTCGGCGTCGTCAGGTGGATTTGCCTGGTGGGGGACGTTCGTTTCGTAGGCGTTGTGAGCCGTTGTGGCAGTTATGGCCTTTCAGTCCGATCGTCGATGAGGTTCATGAGGTCATCTTCGTTGATGGTATTCACCTGGGCCGAGGCGCCGTGGTGTTCATCGCTCAAACTCCCGATTGTGTGCTGGGTTGGTATGCGGCTAGGAGTGAGAATTCTCGGGCCTGGGGCGCGCTCGTGAGCCGGATCGCGCCACCGGCCCTGGTCGTCACTGACGGGGGCAGCGAGTTCGCCACAGCGTGTACGAAGGTCTGGCCGACCACGCGTGTGCAGCGCTGTACCTTCCATGCGTATTGTCGTATTCGCCAAGCCACTACGACGCGCCCCAAACTGGAGGCCTCGCGTAGCTTGTACGCTCTTGGAGGCCAGCTCACGCACGTGCAAGATATCGATGGGGCCCAGGAATGGATAGGTGCCTACCAGGGGTGGTGTACGCGCTGGAAGGGCTTCTTGGAGGAGAAAACACGCAGACCTGACGGAGGGTGGGAATACACCCACGAACGTCTCGTTCGGGCTCGTAACAGCCTCAACAAGCTCATCAGGCAAGGTCTGTTGTTCACGTACCTGGATCCCACCTGGACACATCAGATGCCCGCGATGACCAACCAGATCGAAAGCACGAACGCGCGCCTGCGCCAGATGCTGCGCGACCACCGCGGCATGGGCCTAACCCGACGCATGAAAGCCGTGTTTTGGTGGTGCTACACCCACTCTCCCCACCCGCAACCAGCAGCAACAATCCTGGCGACCATGCCCACCGACGAAGCCCTCGAAAATGCCTGGCAACAAGCCGCGCAAAACCACCAAGCCACCGGCACCATCCCCGGCTGGGGCGACGCAATCTGCTTCAACGAACTCCACCACACCACCCCCTACCACAACACCTGGGACTAACCCCCAACCAACACGTTTTGTCCTATAACCCGCAAGCCAACACTGCATGGTCTGGCCACATGCGCTGGCCAGTTACTTCCAGGCCCAGGTCATCCAGGTGCGTGAACGTGCTCAGGTCAGGGCGATCAAAGGTAGTATTGGGCATGTCGAGGTCTTTCGGATGGACGGTGTAGGAATCTCCATCATCGAAAGACCTCGACCCCTACACAACCACGACACGCCCAACTCCACCCAACACCCCTACACCCTCAAATGCGAAGAGCCGCATATCAGTGTCGAAGTCGCCTACCACTGCGCCCAGCAAGTGCGCGAGGTCTTCCACCAAGCCACACCCACCCAAGGCCGACGCCTGGCCGCACACCTCATCGAGCGCCTACCAACGTGTCCCATCCCCGAAATCGCCCGACTGGGTCGGACCCTACGCAAGTGGAAGGACGCATTCTTGGCCTACTTCGACACCGGCGGAGCCAGCAACGGGCCAACAGAAGCCGTCAACGGACATTATCGAACTAGGCAGACGAATCGCCAGAGGCTACCGCAACCCCACCAACTACCAACTCCGAATGTTCCTCATCGCAGGAGGCTAGACGCCTCCACCCACACCCAACTCTGAAGAGCCGGTAAGGCCTTGATGCAAGCCGAAATAGACCGTCTCAGCGACGCTAAGCGTGCCTAGCTCCCTCACAGAGATCATCACACTGGGAAGAACGCTCAAACGCCGAGCCACAGACATCCTGGCCTACTTCGACCACCCCCACACCACAGGCGGCCCTACCAAAGCCATCAACGGCCGCCTCGAACACCTACGCGGATCCGCCCCAGGACTTCCGAAACCTCACCCACTACATCACCCGAGCACTCCTCGAAACCGGAGGATTCAAACCCCAACTACACCCCCAATTATGAAGAGCCGCATTAGACTTAGTTTCACTACTGCCCTAGTAACTGGTTGTAGAGCCATCCCGTATGGCTCTATTAAGACCCCATCTAAATACAAGCAAGCCTAAAACCATGCTGACGACGCTCGAAATTAAAAGATAAATCGTATCCAGGGTAAACATACTGGAATAACCAGTTAATGCCCCACGCAGTGCGCTCAACACTCGAGTAGTCGGCACATACCAACTAATGTTTTGAAGCCACTGGGGAAGAATCTCCACCGGGTAGAGTACCCCAGAGAATAGGGTCGTAAAGGTTGTAAGCAGCCATGTAACAGGATCCCCTCTCTTAGTAACTAGCAAAACCCCCCCGCCAGCTAGCCCAAGCCCGACAAGCGGAAAATATCCAATTACCATAACTAAAATCAGCTGCCACAGATTTATGTTAAAGGGGACTGAAAAGACAAATCCAAACAACACGATCATGAGAAATGTACTGACCGCAAGCTGGATAAAAGAGCTAACAGCAGCATAAGCTATAACACGTCCAATTGAGAAGGGAGTAGTCAGTACCGCCTCCAGTGTACCCGTCCGCTGCTCAGAGGTAATTAGCTGAGAGAAGCTAGAAAGCGCCGAGCTCATGAATCCGGTAAAAAGTGCACCGGAAACTAAGAAAGCCATCACATTACCGCCGTAGTTCTCCAACGACGGAAAGCTGTTACCTTGCTGCAGAAATGGCCAAGAATGCGAATTGAATGATGCCGACAGCGGCGGAAACAATACCTAGGGTCAAAGCGAGTCTATAGGTGATAAGCTCAAGAAACTCACGTCTTAAGTACAATGTGAGGCCGACAAAAAAAGATCGCATTTCTATTCATCACCACCATCAATCACTTCGTTGACCTCAATCCCGATTCGCTCTAGTGCAAGGAGCACACTTCCAAGAGACTTTCCAACGGGTATGTCTACCTCAACTTCAGACGGAGAGATCACAGTCGATACTTCAGGAATTGATACGATCAGCTCAGGATCAAGCGAACCGGTTATTCTTAAACGCTTACGAGCTGTAACAGAATCACGAGTCTCAAGTGGTACTCGCATGGCAGCCCCTCCTTTGAGGTAGATAACATCGCCCGTGGATGTAGCTAAATCCGCCACATTATGCGTGGAAAATAGAATGCTACAGCCATTAGCACTAGCTTCGGCAATAGCACGGTATACAAGATCGCATGCCTTGGTATCTAAGTTAGCAGTTGGTTCATCCAATATATATAGACCTACTGGCGCAGCAAATGCGCGTGCAAGGCCTAGTTTTTTTCGTTGTCCAAGTGACAAATGCATAAATGGAGTGTCTGCAAGCGTTTGCAAGTCAAACCGTTCTAGAGCTAAGTTGATAGCCTCCGATGCCTTTATCCCATAGATACCGCGAAGTGACAGGAAGTATCGTAGGTTTTCGAGTGCTGAAAGACGATAGTAGAAAGATCTCTCTGAGTACAACGAACTTGAAAGATGCATTAATGCAATTTTTCTTGACTTATAGAGATCAGATTCGCCAATCATGATACTCCCTGTACGTGGACGCAATAGCCCCGATAACGCCTTAAGCAATGTGGTCTTTCCTGTACCATTTCCTCCGAGGATGGGAAGAACACTGCCGGAGCTCACCTTGAGATGCAAGCCAGATAATACGGGGCTTATTGACTTGCCATAATTGAGTGTGACATTCATAGCTTTTACGAGCATGCCTCAACCCCAAAGCATAGGAGATACAAACGGAAAGAAGGCAGGTAATCGACCAATGGAACTACTGCATTCAAGCGCTAATCGAACCGCAATAGTTCCTAAGTCTCCCTCAAGAAACCCTCCATCATTAACTTCGTCCAAAGTGTAATCGATGTCTTCCACCAGGCGAGTTTGAATCGAATCAAAGTCGGCACTGACTGGGGATGGCTGAAGCCCCAGGAGCACCCCTGCACGACCGTGGCAAATCGAGTTATCAATCAAGCCGATCATCCCGAAGTCATTTCGGTCAGCACCGTGAGCAATGCTTAATGGTGCAACAGCTAAGTCTGCTAAAACTTGTGCTCTTGTTGGATCAACCGGGTCGAGCAATTGAGAGAGAAAATAGAACGGCACATTGCCGTAGCACCATGCGTAGCGGCCAACACTCAGTCCTGTTTGTAAGTTCCCCGAAGAGTAAGGGAGTAAAGAGGAGTTCGATTCATTTGAAAGATGTATGAGTTTGTCTAATTCAGTGGTGTGTAGGACATCCTTATTCTTTGTGGAATCAGAAACTAAGCAACTCATCAGGACTCCCAAGAGGCCATGTGCGTAACCATAATCGGTTTCATCTTCATGGCCAGGGGATACTTGTCTTGACACAGCAGAGAGGGAGCCAAAGCCTTTAGCACCCCAACTACTAAGAATGTCACAAAAAGTATTACCAATCTGCTGACTTGCAGATAGTAGCTTAGGTGACCGGAACCGAGAGCTGTATAGAAGTACTCCCGAAAGACCAGAGATAACGTCATAATACTCTGATGGGATGGGGCCATCCATCTTAGCGAGGGCAGTCAAGTACTGTGTAATTTGAAACTCGATTCGAGACTCAAGATCGCTGATGGCACCCTGATATCGAGTGTCATCACGTGAAATCGCCCTCAAACACCAAGCCAAAAGTGTCGTACCCCCAAATAAACCGATTCCAATGTTAGGATCTAGCCTATATTCCGAAATCATTGTCGTGGCATAGGTATGGGCTCGAAGGTCGTAACCCTCGTCGGGAAATAATGCATCAAGTACACTTAAGTAGAGGATCGCACCCGGCGTTCCTCCATTAATATTAAAGTGGTTACCATGCTGCGCACCCTCGTATTCTAAAGGAACAATGTTGTCAAGGTGTTTTGCCACACTTGTTGCTAGATTCTGAACGGCGGTGCGAGACTTCATTTTGTACCTCCGAACTGTAATGCTCTTAATCGGTTAAAAAGAGCCCGCCAGAATACCGCCTCATCCCTCCGAGTCAATCCAAGGCGATTTGCAGATAAATGGACGATAGACTGCTTTACATCATGTAGTGAGACGGCTCCCTCGAGTTCACAAGACAAAAACCGGGTTAGAAGATCCGTCATTTCGGGCATCAGTGAATGACACTCCGTGGGATCAGTAAAGAAGTCACGAACGTCTCGCGCGGCCTTTCTTACGGAATGTCGGTCATCCACAAACTCGTTTTCGTAACTATCCGCTACAGCAGATACATATTCGATATCGAATCCGAGATACCGAACAAGGCAGTGTAGATAGTGATACCTAGATGTCAATATCTGTTCGGGCGAATCTAAACTCTGCGAATTTAGATTTTTGACGATCTGAGCGCTCTCTAGGCACCAAAATTGTTCCAGGAAGCTAAAACATTCAGTGCCTCCATATCGCGAAAATTCTGGCAACCTAAGATTGAACTCAATATCTGATGCCAATCGCTGCGCGAGTACCAAGTCACAGAAAGACCGGATAAAGACGTCATCGAAGCCCCCCTTCACTCGTATGCGCAAGGACGCATGGCCCTTTTCGAAATAACGAACAAAGTACCCTTTGAGACCGGAATCATCCAAAATACTAAAGGCGGTTGACAGAAGCCTATCTTGATTGGACTCATTACAGAATACGACAAACGTAAAGCAGTGGCGCTATCGAGGACGGAACGTTTGGATAAGTCGGGTTCGAGGCCAACGGGCGGAAGATGGCTAACCGTTGGGGCTTTCCTTCCGTCCCATTCATCTGACGCGATCGATAAGACTAGCTCTGTGGCGTATCTGGCATTTGGGTCAGACAAAGACCTAGTAATTCCAAGAGCGTCGGGGCTAACTCCTCTCTCTATCCAAATATCTTCGTCAGAAAACTCAATCACATGCTTGAGAAGCTGTAGGTGAGCTACAATTTCTGTGTCGAGTAGAATCTTATTATCAAAGGCTCCCGTATAAATATACCTTGGGATTCCAAGTTCAACGAGAAGCAGCTTCAAATCTTCGACCGACGCAAATTGGCTATTAGTTAACCTCCATTTTTCACGGCAGAGAATTATATCCCCCAGTCGAATCTCAGGCAAGTGGCTAGTCAGCCTATCAAGAGTGAGCCAACTCCAATAAGGAGTCGCTGTGTTCATTTGAGAAATCTGAACCAAAGTCCTTGCAACCCCAGATAACAGATCCTGATTCACTAACCCTGGGGTATGAATATTTGCAATTTGCTGGTTTTTCTCGTCGAAACAATACATCTTGCCACCCAGTTCAAACAATGATATATTGGAGAGATTGACGGGTGAAATATCTTGGGTAGCATGAGGAAAATAACCTAGAGATAGGGCAGGTCCAGAAACTGACAAGTTTCCGCTCAAGAAGTCTGGTTTGGCGGAATTGTACCTATACAGAAGAGGAAGCCTCTCAGCACCCTCCAAACAAGATGCCGCATCTACAATTTTCTGATGATTCTGCTTTATAATCGAAGAAAGCTCAGCAAAACGTGCCATAGCACGCCCAGCAAAAGGAATAGTTCCTATATCATCGAGGACGAACTGTGCCTTAGAATCGCCAGCTTGTGAAGTGTTACTTTCGATCTTTACGATCACGTCATACGATGAAGCGAAGTCAATTGGTGGCCAGTTCTCTACTATACGTCCGGCAAACTTACTGAGATCGACACTACTTTCACCCTGATTCGCAACTAAAATTTCAGTCAGGAGTCTATTCGTTAGTTCAAATCTGGCTTGCCCCGCTTCGGACAGCTCTAGACTTCCGTTATCGAGCGGAGGGAGAGTGCCAATACCATCATAGTTATCAATAATCTGGCTAGCAGGAAAACGAAAGTTTCCATAGCGAGAAATAAACTCGTTGGTAAAAGATTCAATGTTGCGATTTTGGGATGAAAATGAAAATAATCTACCCATCAGTTCGATAGCTTTTGCTGTATCATTAATCAAACCGATAGGAAGAGTCCCGCTGAATTTTCCAAGAGAAAACAGTTGTACACTAGATGTAATATTTTCCGAAGATCTATTTTCCTCGTTCCAGCGCGTGATTTTATATGATGTCGGGAACGATAAAAGTAGCTCCGCAGAGATAAGGCCGTCGATGAAATCGTCAAGGCCATAGCTGGTGCCGAATTCTTCTTCCAGTTGCGAAGCGATTAACTCGCGACTTACTATTTGTCCTTCGGTTATTTGTTTTACAGATTCCACTGCCGCGCTGAACCGGACGGAAATGGTCTCCTGATCTTTTGAGGGCGATGGGATATATACACGGTCGCCCGAGATGTGGACAGATTGATTGAAAGTGTATAGCTGTTCATCTTTGCAAGATTCGTGTGGCACTCGTTCTAGGATCTGCTTCTGTGAGATTACTAGGTCGAGGTTATCGGCACTCCATGCAAAATCCCCAAGTACTCCAACGGTTGCGTAAGTTGAGAAGGGAGTTGCTCTAGATGTGAGTCGAGAAAGGTACTTTAATGCGCTTCGGTTAATCTTTGGTACTACTGTTTGATCGTCAAATGCTCCATCGGAAATAGCCTTCGTGATAGCGGAATAAAACGTAGGTGTAGAACTTGCAAGGACCGATCTCAAACTGAGATTCGATAGAACAGTTTTAGCAAATGCTGACACCGATTTGCCGTCACTTGGAAATCTATCCGTTGGAAGTGCAGCTATCCTCACATACGGTTTTCCAAGTAAAGTATAACTATGCACGTTTCACCGACCTCACTAAAAACCCCGAACTTATCGCAGCCAACAGAATCCCGGTAGAAAATATATAGCCAAAGGTGGCACCTTTTGAAACCCAAGTCGTGGGAACGACAGCAAACAAAACAGGTGAGTTTGCAAAATCACCAGTGCTAATCGGAAGACCTGCCACCACAAAAAAGATGATAACAATCCATGAAACTAATGAAGTAGTCCAAAGCCGAAGCGCAAAACAGGCCAGAGTTAGCACAACCGAAGAGAAAACAAGTACTAAAGCAGTATGACTCGACAGTGGCTCATTAACAATCTCGCCAATGACAGAGACATAAAGCAGACTCAAACAAAGGTTAACTACTTGTGCGAGAAGCAGCGATTTAGCAATGAACCGGAGCAGAACTTTATCGTGAATACTAAACGAGACATACGAGGCAGGGACCTTAGCATGCGATAAAGCTAGACCTGCCGTGGCAATTGGGAGCGCGATGAGTAACGCGGATTGCGCTACGGCAATGATATTTCCATAACGGAGAAACAGCACCGGAAGAACTAGTGCACCGATATAAGCAATCGTGACCCAACGAATGATTGCGATTCGCTCGATAGAACACAAAAACTTCATTTTCTTAATGCTCCTTCACTTCGAAACCTAGTCACAAGAACATAGATAATAATTAGGATTGCTATCGGGATAAGCGCAGAGAAACCCAAATTTGATTGCTCCTGGATATCTACGAACGAGTTTGTGGTACCATTGAGATTCAGCCCTACCAAGTGGACGGCGTTTGATATGTATGGGGTAGCATTGTCAGCTAGGTTACGGGGTAGCACTATCCAGAAGTACAGAAGAACACCTGAAATTACCGCGGCAGCCGGAGGTCTTGAGAGACTTTCTAATGTTGAGTAGATCAGAGCAATTAGTATACTTTGGAGGGTAAGAAAGCAAAGCAGGGTCGCTAGCCCTGAGTGCATCTTCGAACCAGACAAAACCATTGTTAGATCGAATAACAGCACACTAAGCAGGTTCACAAGAATTATTAAAAGCGTTCGACAGATAGTGCGCAGGACGCTAGGTAACCAAGCAATGTATACCTGCCGAGGCAAACCCCCATAGTGGACCTCGGAAACCCTAGCATCAAGTATAAAGAGTAATGCGAGGGAAATCAGTGGCTGCGTTCCAGTAAAGAAGAAGCTGTATCCCCCTGTTATTGGAGTTCCGCTTGCCTCACTTGAAATCCATGCGCCGAGGAATAGCGACGCCATTGAGCCCAAGATAGCCGCGAGAAAATACCAGATATTCCAATAGTAAGTAAGCAAAGCACGGATAGCTGAAGTGATTGGCATGGCCCTACCTCCGGTGATATAGGTCCGCGAGATTCACGCCGTTGAGGTCGGGGATATGCAAAGCTTTGCCGTTACGAACTACGACACACTCATCCGGGACGCCTTGAATCTCATGGAGGAGGTGCGTTGATATTACAACGCAGTTCCCTTCGTCCCGATAACGACGAAGCGTCGCAGACAAGGAGATCATGCCATCTGGATCCAAACCATTCTGTGGCTCGTCAAGGAACAAAAATTTTGGTCTAGATAATAAAGCAAGACAAAGCTCCAGCCGTTCCTTCATGCCGGTCGAGTAGTCCTTGGCTTTCCGCCCGTGGGCAGCGCGGACGATGTCCACACTATCCAAGGCCGACTCAGGATCAACATCCAGACCCCAGAATGCCGCGACGACCTGTACATTTTGTTTACCACTCAGATATGGAAAGTGGCTTGGATGGTCGATTGCAGCTGACATTTCGCTAATGTCTGTCTGATCGTATCTAATGTGGCCACTTACTGGTTTTATCCGACCAAGGAGCGTTTCATTAAGGTGGTTTTACCTGCTCCATTTGGTCCAAGGAAGCAGATTATCCTGCCAGTATTTAGCTGCAAGTTAATGCCGCTCACTACTGGGGAATTCTTGTACCCAACCGACAAATCAGTTACCGATATAGCTGGCATGGCCTACCTTTCAAAGAAAACGGCCCTGGAGGTAAGGCCTAGGATACCTTACCTCCAGGGCCGACTGTTGCGACAAAGCTACTAACTACTTGCCGCCAGCAGAGAAGCTGCAGCCGTTAGTACACTGGGCAGTGAAGCATGCAACGCCGCCGGTCGGGCACCCAGGGGTGCACAGGAAATTCGAGGTGACTTGAGGACGAACAGTTTCCTCAACCTCTTCAACACGGGCGTCAAGGTCAAAGGTGACCATGACTTCTCCAATCTCTCAGAATCTGAACATATTCGGGTAACAGAAAGCTGCCCGCGCCACTATGATACAACAAGACTAAGCCGAATGTGAGAACAGCAGGGGGCAACTTTCAGAATGTTCAGATCTGACTATGATTTAGCCTAATCACGCTCTTTCGAGATTGAGGTAATCCTACCTATTTGGACAACCAGGTAACTGTAACATAGAAATATAGCTAATGCAAACCGGCTCTTCAGAGTTGGGTGTGGGTGGAGGCGTCTAGGCCTCCTGCGATGAGGAGCATTCGGAGTTGGTAGTTGGTGGGGTTGCGGTAGCCTCTGGCAATTCGTCTGCCCAGCTCGATAATGTCCGTTGATGGCTTCTGTGGGGTGCGTTGCTGGCTCCGGCTGTATCGAAGTAGGCCAAGAAGGCATCCTTCCACTTGCGTAGGGTCCTGCCCAGTCGGGCGATTTCGGGGATGTGACAGGCTGGTAGGCGCTCAATGAGACGAGTGGCCAGGCGTCGGCCTTGGGCGGGTGTGGCTTGATGGAAGACGTCGCGCACTTGCTGGGCCAAGTGGTAGGCGACTTCGACACTGATGTGCGCCTCATCTGCCACGAAGGCCTCACGGAGTCGTTCTTGTTGACGTGGGATGAGCCTGCGGCGTGAGGCGCGCAAAAGAAGCCGGATTTGGTAGAAGGGATCACCCTTGCGCCCACAGCCCGCTTGAGTCGACCTGGTCCCAGGAAGATCTGGCACCGTGTACAAGAACTAGCTGGCCGAGCGCGGCGAAGACTTCCGTGCGGGGGTGCGAATCGCGACACCGGACCCCTTCCAGGGACAGCAAAAACGCCATCGCTTGGCCTGCTCCACGAACGCAACCAGCGTGCTGGTCTGGCCCTTCTCTTACCCCAAATGCTCAGAAAGCTCAGCGGCCAGGCCACGCTCCAACGCCTCCTTGAGCAACGCGGGCAACAATCCCTGGTTGCCCGTCATCTCGACCTCACCGGCATCAAGACGCTCAAACAACGCATCCAACGCCCCCGAGCGACGCAGGTCCTCCACAGCCTCACGCCCACTAGTGCGAGCCACAACAACATCATCATCATTCATCATGCATCAATCCTTTCAAACAAAAAGACAGATACACAGACAATTGAACACGCCCCAGCGCGAGGTACTCAGTGACTCTGCCATATCTTCGACAACTCCCGACTCTCCGGAAGCGGTGATCATACGCGACAGGCACCCAAAGCTCAGAACCTCAACTGCGACACATATCGGCAACCTGTCATAGGCCGCGGGCAGGTACGTTGCGCCTTCCTAGATGTCGTCGCGGTAGTGCGCAATGAAGGCATCCGTACTGCGATTAAGGTCGGATAAAATCCGCTCATCGACATGTGCGATTTTGTCGGATGGCGGACGGGTGAAGCCAACGCCCCGAGCAAAAGTTCCAACGGATCCAACATGGGTCCCGTAGTAGTAAGCGAACCGCGTTCGTAGGACGATTTCACACGCGGCCAATAGATCTTGACAGGCAGTGGCGAGTGCCCGCTCCGCCACATAGAGTTGATAAATTGTATTAAAGCTGGTTCCCGGAATGAAGTTGTTGTCACCATACTCCGGGTCCTTCTGCCAGTAACGGAAATACCCCGAGAACCTGTAGTAGCTGACACGAGACAGAACCTGAACAGCGGTGCACTCATCCTCGATACGCATACCACGGTGCGCGAGCAGCTCTAGCTGTTCATCGAAGCTCAGCCAATCTTTCTGCATCAACAGCATCCTCGCTGATAAAAATGGCCCCGGTCATTTGTGCATTGCTGACGCAAGAGGCCTGACCGGGGATCGGTTACTGGAATGCTACAGCACTCCCCCACTATGAGCAAGTAGGTACAGCATGATCTCAGGTTAGCCGTCGCACAGCACCAATCAACAGCAGAACACAGGTAGCTGATACCCACGGATGCAGGAATCTCCGAGCGCGGCACCGCCACACAATCGGGAAGCCCCGGGCCGCTCGGCCCGGGGCTTCCGCGTTACACCCTCACGCTCACGCGGTCTCGGGAAACGTGGAGGTGTCGATGACATAGCGGTAGCGCACGCGCGAATCCACGACGTTGCCGTAGGCTTCCGTGATGTCCTCACCGGTGATCATCTCAACCTGCGGGATGACGCCGTGCTCGGCACAGAAGTCCAGCATCTCCTGAGTTTCGGCGATGCCGCCGATCTGTGAGCCAGCGAAAGACTTGCCGCCGTTCACGAAGGCGCGCAGCGGCAGCGAGACGGGCTCGGTGGGCAAACCCACATCAACGAAGACGCCGTAGGGACGCAGGGCCGCCATGTATCCGGCGTAGTCGAGGCCGTCGGCAGACACGGTACACAGGATCAGGCCGAAGGAACCGCGCAGGGATTCAAGCACACCCTCCTCGCTGGTCGCGTAGAAGTGGTCAGCACCGAAGCGGCGTGCGTCGGCTTCCTTGGAACGTCCATGAGAGATGACGGACACGTCTGCGCCCATGGCCTTGGCGATCTGCACGCCCACGTGCCCGAGACCCCCCATACCCAGGATGGCCACGCGCGAACCGGGACCCACGTTGTAATGCTTCAGCGGCGAGTAGGTGGTGATACCAGCGCACAGGAGAGGGGCGCAGGCCGCAAAATCCAGCTCGGACGGGATATGCAACGCAAAGTCCTCGCGTACCGTGAAGCCCCGCGAGTATCCTCCTGTCGTCGGGTTGCCCTCGGCGTCGGCGCGGTAGGTCCACAGGGTTCCAGGCGTCGAGGTGCACCACTGCTCGTAACCGGACTCGCACATCTCGCAAGTGCCGCACGAGCCGACCAAACAGCCTACGCCCACGCGGTCCCCCACCTTGAAGGTCGTCACGCCGGGGCCGACCTTGGCGACGGTTCCGACGAACTCATGGCCGGGCACAAGCGGGTAAGCGACGGGACCCCACTCGCCGCGGGCGGAATGGATGTCAGAGTGGCAAATGCCCGCGTAGGCGACATCGAAGTAGATCTCACCCTCGCCGGGCTCACGGATGTCGATCTGCATGGGGTGGAACTGGGTGGTGGCATCGTCGCAACCGTAGGCGATTACGCTGGGCATGAGAACTCCTTTGTCCAATCAATTCGGGATGACACAAGCATACTGCAACAAAAAGCCCCGACGCCGAAGCGCCGGGGCATTGGGGTGGCTGACGGGACTCGAACCCGCGACGTCCTGGACCACAACCAGGTGCTCTACCAACTGAACTACAGCCACCATCGCGTCGCCTTGAAGGCAACGGATAGAGCTTAGCACTACCCAGACGAGCTTGAAAACTCGAGAGACACCTTCGCGGCGGTGGCGTGCATCACCAATGGGCGCGCGAGGAGATCGCGTCAGCGAAATTGCCCAGGGCACCCGGCGTCGAGCCGAGGTAGAGGTCTGCGTCCACGAGGGAGACCTCCATAACCAGGAAGGATCCCTTGCCGTCGGGAACCAGGTCGACGCGGTTGAAGAGGAACAGCTCGTCGTGACCCAGGCGGGCTCGCACGTAGTCGTGCAGGACGCGGCGGATCTGCTCACCCCATGTCCACGCGACGGAGTCGGCGGCCTCGGCGGTCACCACGGCCTCGTGCATCTCGGGGTTGGTGACGGAGGCGGGGTGCAGGGCCGAGCGCTTCTCAACGGCGTGGGAGACCAGGCCATTGAAAAACACGAGCGAAATCTCGCCATGCAGGTCGATTTCCTCAACGTAGCGCTGGAGCATGACGGAGCGCCCCTCGCTCAGCAAGCCTGCACCTGGCGCATGGCGGCCTGACGCTGGCAGATGTCCACAGTCGTGTAGCGGCCGATATCACGCACGCCGGAAGACACGGCAGGCTTGACGACGAACTCGCCGAAGGCCGGGAAGCGCGTGTGGATCTGGTGCTTGGTGAGCTTCTGGGAGGGTTCAAGCCAGTTCGTCGGAATCGTCGGCAGCCCCATCGCCGCGAGTTCCTTCAGGTAGTGCTTGTCTGTGTTCCAGTTGAGCACGTCCTTCGAGTTCTGCACGCGTTGCAGCTGGCGCGTCCACTCCAGGAAGGCGGGACGATCCTGCGCGTAGTCTGAGACAGAGCGGACGACGACCATGCCAGCATCGGCCCAGTCAACGTCGGGATCATTCCAGACCTTGATCTGCGGGTCGCATCCGCGCGACGCCAGTTCGTCAAGCAGTCCTTCTTCGCCGGGGAAGAGATTGGGCAGTGCCTGACACGTCACCAGCGTGACTTTAGGCTTGGTCGTCATGTGGGTCCTTTAGGGTCGGGATTGTGAGAATGGACGAGGTCGGGGCGCGGCCGCGGGACACGCGCAGATGCGGGTCACCGCGGCCGTTCCCTCAGCGCAGCCCCAGGGGGCGCTGCGACGCTTCGGTGAGCAGTTCGCTGAGCAGGTCCGGGTAGGACACACCGGCGGCCGCCCACATCTGCGGGTACATCGAAATGGGCGTGAACCCGGGCAGCGTGTTCACTTCGTTGATGATAACGGTGTCGGTGGCTTCATTAAGGAAGAAGTCGACGCGGGCCAGGCCTTCACATTCGAGGGCGTCGAAGGCACGCCACGCGGTCTCACGAATGCGCTGAGCGTAGGCGGGAGGCACGTCGGCCGGACAGGAGAGACCGACGACGTCGTCCACGTACTTGTGTTCGTAGTCGTAGAACTCGCCTTCGGGCACAACGATCTCGCCCAGCGGCGAGGTGCCGCTTTGCCAGTCGGGGCGCGAGCCGAGCACGCCGCACTCGACCTCGCGGCCGGTCACGGAGGCCTCGACGATGATGCGCGGGTCGTGGTTTGCGGCTTCCTTGATGGCGACGGGCAGATCTTCGCGGCAGGTGACGCGCGAGATGCCGACGGAGGAGCCGGCGCGGCAGGGCTTGACGAAGACGGGGAAGCCGAGGCGCTCGATGCGGTCCATGCACGAGGCGGGGTCGCTCTCCCACTGACGGGCGGTGATGCAAACCCAGCGGCCAACGTCGATACCGGCGGCGGCGAGCACCGTCTTGGTCAGGTGCTTGTCCATGGAAATCGCCGAGGAGGTCACGCCGCATCCGACGTAGCGCACGTCGGCCATCTCGAAGAGGCCTTGGATCGTGCCGTCCTCACCGTAGGGGCCGTGCAGGAGCGGGAAGACGATATCGACGTGACCGAGGTCTTCGACGCCCACGACGCGAGAGTCCTTATCCGAGGGGTCGCCGTCGTAGGTGAGTTCGACGAGGTTGCCCTCGCCCGGCGTGAGGGCCACGCGGGTAGAACCCGCTGTCACAGTCTGTCCCTTGCCGTCCTTGAATGCCCACGCCGACGGGTCGTCGGCGACGCGCACCCACTGGCCGTCCCGCGTGATGCCCAGCGGGATCACGTCCCACTTGGTGCGGTCGATGGCCGTGAGGATGCCGGCAGCCGTGGCGCAAGAGATTTCGTGTTCGGAGGAGCGTCCACCGAAAACGATGAGGACGCGAGGACGAGTTGGTGCAGTCATGGGTCCAAGCCTACCGCGCGTCAGGCTTTCCCCGCCCGCGTGTGTACCTTTTAGACCAGTTCGATCTTCCACCCATCCATCTTCTGGGGGCGTGCCAGGAGCATACGACCCATGTCCGCGATGGTCGCACGTCCCTCGACAACCTCGACGACAGCGCTGGTGATCGGCATGTCGACACCGACGGAGGTGGCGACCTGGAGGATCGGCCCCGCCGAAGCGACGCCTTCGACGACGCCCGGGGACAGGGCCATGGCCTCGTCCAGGCTCATGCCCGAGCCGAGCCGGTGACCCAGGGAGAAGTTACGCGACAGGCGCGAGGAACAGGTCGCGACGAGGTCTCCGATACCGGACAAGCCCGCGAAGGTCGCGGGGTCAGCCCCGAGGGCGGTACCGAGCCGGGTCATCTCGGCCAGGCCGCGTGTGATGAGGGTCGAACGCGTGTTGATGCCCAGACCCATGCCCTCAGCGGCACCAATGGCGACGGCGATGACGTTCTTCGTCGCACCCGCCATCTCGGTTCCCACCACGTCGGCCGAGACGTAGGGGCGGAAGTAGGAGTTGTGGCAGGTCCGCGCGATCTCCTTGGCCAGCTCGACATCGGAGGAGGCGACGACCGTCGCGGTGGGCTGGCGCTCAGCGATTTCGCGCGACAGGTTCGGGCCGGAGAGCACGGCGATGCGGCTGTGGGGCACACCCGAGGCATCGGCAATGATCTCGTCGACGCGCTTGAGGGTGCCCAATTCGAGGCCCTTAGCCAGGGACAACAAGGCCACGTCGGGCACGAAGGACGCGCGTGCGGATTCCAGCGTCGCGCGCACGGCCTTGACGGGGACGGCGACGACGACCAGCGGCTTACCTGCCACCGCCTCTGCGATATCCGTCGTGGCTGTAATACGCTCAGACAGCGTGATGCCCGGCAGATACGTCGGGTTTTCGCGACCGTTGATAAACGAAATCGTGTCGGCGTTGCGCCCCCACATGGTGACGTCCACGCCCGCATCCGCGAGCACCTGAGCGAATGTCGTACCCCACGCTCCCGTTCCCAGGACCGCTGCTGTTGTCATACTCATCGTGACCTCCCTGTCCAGCTCAGTCTACTAGGATGGGAAAACTGTCACACCCCATGGAGAGGCTTTGTCTCACCGTCGTGTCGTTCTCACCGCCGGGCACGCCGCCGCTATCCTCGCGCTCGCCGCCTGCGCGCCCCTCGTCCCCGCAGGGGCAGCCGAGCACACGGCCCGCCCCGGCCTCGTCCGTTCAGGTTTCCTCCCCCACCCTCCAGTCGGGTGCAACCGGCGAGGCGAGCGAGCCGGGCCTGGACGTGACAAAGTCGATCAACGCGGACACCTGGGCGTTGTCGATTCCGGGACTAGCCCTTCTTCTTGGCGGCCTTCGCAGCCTTTTTGGCGGCCTTAGCCTGCTCTTCCTCCCACCAGGGGCCAGCCTGCGTGGCGGGGTCCCACACGGTGTCGGGCACGGGCAGTCCGCGCAGCTGGCCGACGCCCGCACGCACCGCCTGAAGGGTGCGCGCCGTCGCCGCGTTGACCGCGTCGTGGTCCTCGGATCCGGCAGGGCCGATCAGGTCGGACAAGTCGACGGGCGCGCCGAAGTGATAGGAGATGCGCCGACCCGGGCGCATATCCATGCCCTTGGCGTTGTAGGGGGCCATGATGTCCTGCGGCCCCCACTGGGACAGGGGGATGACGGTGACGCCCGTGTCGAGGGCCAGGCGGGCGGCACCCGACTTGAACTCCATCGGCCACTGGTCCGGGTCGCGCGTGAGCGTTCCCTCGGGGTAGATGCCGACGACCTCACCTGCCGTCAAGGCCTCGCGCGTGGGTGCCAGGACAGCCGAGGGGTTCGAATCACGGTTGACGGGAATCAGGCCCATGCCCTTGATAATCCAGCCGAACACCGGGACGGAAAACATCGACTTCTTCGCCAGGAATCGCACCGCGGTGTTGCGCTTCATGAAATACCAGCACAGACACAGGGGGTCGACGTTCGACAGGTGGTTGGAAACCAACAGGAAACCACCCTCCGTGGGGAGGTTCTCCTCGCCGGTGACGGTGAACTTCACCCAGGGGGTCATGATGGGCGTCAGGACGCCCTTCGCGAAGGCGTAGAAGCCGGAAACTGCACTCATAGGCCCATTCTAGGGGGACCACTCCCCCACAGCGCAAAACCCATGCTCTGCCTTACGCAGCAACCGAGCGCAGCTCACAGGCACGGTGGGCGCGCCGCACGCGATGACAACCTCAGACCAGGACGGAGACGACGCCGGGAGCCACGTCCACGGTGAAAGGAATCGACGCAACCCGATCCCCATCCGCCATCGCGATCATGCCCGCGGGTGCCGAGAAAGACACCATGCGCGCAGTTTCGACCTCGATGGCCGGGTGGTTCTTCGCCCGACCACCCACAACACGGGCCAAGATCGGCAGGGCACGCGCGACCGACATCGGACCCACGTGACACACCTCGAGGATGCCGTCGCTCATGTCCGACGACTCCACCAGCGTGATACCCCCACCAAAGCGCCCCGAGTTCGACACAGAGGCAAGCCAGCCGCTCAGGTCACGTTCGCGACCATCCACCGTCGCAATGATCTCAGTGGGTTCGTGCGAGGCCAGGGCCGCGAAAGCGCCATAGCCGTAGGCCAGTGGCCCCGACGTCAGCGACGACTCGTTCGCCAAAATGTTCGCGCGCGCGTCCAAGCCCACCGACACGACGCCGAGTGCCAGGCGCACACCGTCGCGCGAGCGCACCCACATGCCGTCCAGGGGGCGCACACGCTTCGCCAGCAAGTCCGCGCTATGACGGACCCGCCCAGTCACGGCCTCGTTCCCCGAGGGGGGCGGATGCAAAGCCGAGACGAGCCAGATCCCGAGCACGCGCCAAGGGGTCGGTGCCGATACCGAGCGCGCGGCACAGATCGTTACCGCGCCCACCCGGCATGGGCGCGAAGATGGCACCGGACTCGTGGCATCCGCGCGCAACCGCACTCAGGTAGCCGTCCCCGCCCAGGGCCGCCACGATCGCGTCGGCGGCTACCTGGCCGGCGAGAGAGCCGCCGGGTCGTCCCCGGGTGTCGTCAGGCGAACAGCGACCTCCCAGCCGCCGCTGCGCAAATCAGCACAATGCGCGGCCCCAGGCGCACGCTGCGCCCGCCCGCCGACATCGACGAGACCAGCAACAGAACGCTGCGACGCACCCACCGCCCGGCCATGCGCTCAGGCGTCCAGGTAACGCACGCGCGCATCCAGCTTGTGGAGCTTGCGCGTGAAGTGCTCGTAGCCGCGCGAAATCACGTCGATACCGGACACGGTGGACGTGCCCGTCGCGGTCAACGCGGCGATCAGGTGCGAGAACCCGCCACGCAGGTCCGGGACCACGATATCCGCGCTGTGCAGCGGGGTCGGACCCGAGATAACCGCCGAGTGATAGTAGTTCTTCTGGCCGAATCGGCAGGGCGTGCCGCCCAGGCACTCGCGGTAGACCTGAATGTTCGCGCCCATCTTGCGCAGCGCCTGGGTGAAGCCGAAGCGGTTCTCGTACACGGTCTCGTGAACGATGGACAGGCCCTCGGCCTGTGTGAGCGCCACCACCAGCGGTTGTTGCCAGTCGGTCATGAATCCAGGGTGCACGGCCGTCTCAAGCGCGATCGAGTGCAGCGGCTCGCCCGGGTGGTAGAAGCGGATACCATCGGCGTCAATATCGAAGGCACCGCCCACCTTGCGGAAGGTGTTGAGGAACGTCGTCATGTCGGGCTGATGGGCACCACGCACGTAGATGTCACCGTGGGTGGCCAGGGCAGCCGCTCCCCACGAGGCGGCCTCGATGCGGTCCGGCAGGGCCGTGTGGCGGTAGCCGGTCAGCTTGGCCACGCCCTCGATACGGATGGTGCGATCCGTGTCCACGGAGATGATCGCGCCCATCTTCTGCAGGACGTTGATCAGGTCAAGGATCTCAGGCTCGATGGCCGCGCCCTTCAGGGTCGTGATGCCCTCGTTGCGCACGGCGGTCAGCAGGGTTTGCTCGGTCGCGCCGACGGACGGGAAGGGCAGCTCGATGATTGCGCCGTGCAGGCCCGTGGACGGTCGCTTGATGTGCACGCCGTCGGGCTGCTTATCAATGATTGCGCCGAACTGGCGCAGCGTATCGAGGTGGAAGTCGATGGGGCGACCGCCGATCGCGCATCCGCCCAGCTCGGGGATGAAGGCCTCGCCTAGCTGGTGCAGGAGCGGGCCGCAGAACAGGATCGGGATACGCGAGGCACCCGCGAGCGTATCGATATCCGAACGCGAGGCGATCTTAACGTTGGAGGTGTCCATACGCAGCGTGCCGCGGTCCTGATCAAAGTCGATTTCGACGCCATGCAAGCTCAGCAGATTCGAGACGACGTCAGTGTCGCGGATGAGCGGGACGTTGTAGAGCTCGGAAGGGGTGTCGGCCAGCAGCGACGCGACCATGGCCTTCGGCACGAAGTTCTTGGCACCGCGAACGGTGATCTCTCCGTGGAGGGGATGACCGCCTTCGACTTGCAGAATGGATGGCATGGGGGAACTCCTCAATATGACGTAACTGGCCCCTACTCTAGCTAGGTAGGGGCCAGTGTGCGCAGTGCGTTCAGTCGCGGGCGGACAAAACCTCTTGCTTTGGTAAGAATTTCGCCGGCAGCGTGCGCGGCTTGAAGGAGGGGCGCGCGGCCTCGTAAGTCTCGATCTCCTTCTCGTGGCGCAGGGTGAGGGCGATGTCGTCCAACCCTTCCATGAGCGTCCAGCGCACGTAGTCGTCGATCTGGAAGGTGCCCGAGATCGCACCGGCGCGCCAGGTCTTGTCCTCCAAGGAGACGGTGACCTCGGTGCCGGGCTCGGCCTCGAGGAGCTTCCACAGGGACTCGCAGTCCTCCTGGGAGATGATGCCGGTCACCAGGCCTTGCTTGCCGGAGTTGCCGCGGAAAATATCGGCGAACTTGGGGGCCAAGACGACGCGGAAGCCGTAGTCCTTGAGCGCCCACACGGCGTGCTCACGCGAGGAGCCGGTGCCAAAATCGGGTCCGGCGATGAGGACGGAGCCGTTCTTGTAAGCGTCCTGGTTGAGGACGAATTCGGGATCGTTCCTCCACGCAGCGAAGAGGGCATCCTCGAAGCCCGTGCGGGTGACGCGCTTCAAGTAAACGGCGGGGATGATCTGGTCGGTGTCGACGTTGGAGCGGCGCAGCGGGACGCCGACGCCGGTGTGGGTAATGAACTTTTCCATGGTGCGTCAGTCTTTTCTTCCGTGGGGGACGAGGCCGTGGCCCTCCCCCGTGATCGGGTGGCGGAGGGCGGGCCTCAGAGATCAGCCGGGGAGGACAGGGTGCCTCGCACGGCGGTGGCAGCCGCGACGAGCGGGGACACCAGGTGCGTGCGGCTGCCCTTGCCCTGGCGGCCTTCGAAGTTTCGGTTAGACGTGGAGGCCGAGCGGTCTCCCGCGTCCATGGTGTCGGGGTTCATACCCAGGCACATGGAGCAGCCGGCGTTGCGCCATTCAGCACCGAAGTCCGTGAAGATTTTGTCGAGGCCCTCGGCCTCGGCCTGCAGGCGCACGCGGGCGGAGCCGGGCACGACCATGACGCGCACACCATCGGCCTTGTGGCGTCCCTTGAGGACACTGGCGGCGGCGCGCAGGTCCTCGATGCGGCCGTTCGTGCAGCTGCCGATGAAGACCGTGTTGACGGCAATCTCGCGCATCGGGGTACCGGCCTTGAGGTCCATGTACTCCAGGGCGCGCTCGGCGGCGGCGCGGGCGGTCTCATCGGTGAAGTCCTCGGGGGCGGGGACTGCGGCCGACAGCGGCACGCCCTGGCCAGGATTGGTGCCCCAGGTGACGAAGGGCTCGATGTCAGCGGCCTCGAGGACGACCTCGGCGTCGAAGACGGCGTCCTCGTCGGAGGCCAGGGAGGACCAGTACTCAACGGCGCGATCCCAGTCTTCGCCCTCGGGGGCGTGGGGGCGGCCCTTGATGTAGTCGAAGGTCGTCTGGTCGGGGGCGATCATGCCGGCGCGGGCACCCGCCTCAATCGACATGTTGCAGATCGTCATGCGGCCCTCCATGGAAAGCTCGCGGATGGCCTGGCCGCGGTATTCCAGGACGTAGCCCTGGCCGCCGCCGGTGCCGATCTTGGCGATGACGGCGAGGATGATGTCCTTCGCGGTCGAGCCTGCGGGCAGGGAGCCGTTGACCGTGATCGCCATGGTCTTGAAGGGGGCCATCGGCAGGGTCTGGGTCGCGAGCACGTGCTCGACCTGGCTGGTGCCGATACCGAAAGCCAGTGCGCCGAAGGCACCGTGCGTGGAGGTATGGGAGTCGCCGCACACGATCGTCATGCCGGGTTGGGTGAGGCCCAACTGGGGGCCGACGACGTGAACGATGCCCTGATCGGCGTCGCCCAGGGAGTGCAGGCGCACTCCGAACTCCTCGGCATTCTTGCGCAGCGTGTCGATCTGCGTACGGCTCGTGATGTCCGCAATGGGCTGGTCAATGTTGACGGTCGGCGTGTTGTGATCCTCCGTCGCAATCGTCAGGTCGGGGCGGCGAACCTTGCGTCCGGCCAGGCGCAAGCCCTCGAAGGCCTGGGGGCTCGTGACCTCATGCACGAGGTGGAGGTCGATGTACAGCAGGTCGGGCGCGCCGTTCTCACCCTTGGAGACGATGTGGTCGCGCCACACCTTTTCGGCCATCGTTCCACTCATTGTTCCTCCTCTGGCCTCCCTTTTGGAGACACTGTGTCAGTCATGCTTCGAACCCAATCGAAGCGCTTTGACCGCGTGTCAACCTCACCGATCTCACGTCTCGGACGCTCCTTTGACGCGTTTCACTATCCGGCAGTTTGCCATCTCAATTAATGAGATATTAAATAGTTGTATGGAAGAGCAAACATCCAGTGGCGTTGGCGTTCTCGATAAAGCTGCGCTGGTCCTCAGCGCTCTCGAAGCGGGTCCCGCAACCCTCGCACAACTTGTCACCAGTACCGGGCTCGCACGCCCGACTGCTCACCGTCTGGCTGTCGCCCTCGAATATCACCGCATGGTAGCCCGCGACATGCAGGGCCGATTCATTCTGGGACCCCGCCTACAGGAACTCTCCTCCGCGGCTGGCGAAGACCGCCTCCTCCAAGCCTCCATGCCGGTCCTCCAGGCCCTGCGCGATCACACCAAGGAATCTTCCCAGCTCTTCCGTCGCCAGGGCGACTACCGCGTGTGCGTCGCGGCCTCCGAACGCGAAATGGGCCTGCGTGACTCGATCCCCGTGGGTGCCACGCTCTCGATGAGCGCCGGATCTGCCGCCCAGGTACTGCTCGCCTGGGAAGAACCCGACCGCCTGCACCGAGGCCTGTACGGCGCTTCCTTCAACGCCACCATGCTCTCCGAGGTACGCCGACGCGGCTGGGCGCAGTCCGTGGGCGAGCGTGAACCCGGCGTCGCCTCTGTCTCCGCACCCGTGCGCGGGCCGTCGGGTCGCGTCCTGGCGGCCCTGTCGATCTCCGGCCCCATCGAGCGCATGGGCCGCCAGCCGGGCCGCCAGCACGGCCCCTCCGTCATGGCCGCCGCCAACAGGCTCTCCGAGTTTCTCGCCACCGTCGAGGACGCCGCCGACCTCTGAGCGACAAAAGCCGCGAACAACGTCAACGGGCGGGCCGGGATGACTGAGTCGTCCCGGCCCGCCCGCGTATCGCCGCTGGCACCTCAGGGCACGAGGCGCCCGTTGGCATCAAATGTATAGGCGGTGCCATCCACGACGACGCGGCCCGTCACCATCGCCCCGGAGGGCTGGCAGTAGAACCAGGACTCGCCGTCCTTGACCCAGCCGGACGCCATGTGGCCATCACCCGTCAAGAAGTACCAGGTGCCGCCCAGCTTCAGCCAGCCGGTCGCCATCACGCCGCTGCCGTGCAGGTAATACCAGGTATCACCCAGATGCTGCCAGCCGGTCGCCATCACGCCGGAGCCACTCAGGTAGTACCAGGTACCGTCATCATCAAGCCAGCCGATGGCCATGACACCCGTCTCCGGATCCAGGTAGTACCAGGAGCCGCCCGTCGCGGTCCATCCGGTCGCCATCGGACCCTCGGGAGCGTAGTAGCGCCACTGGCCCTCTTCCTTGTCCCAGCCAGTCTTCATCCAGCCGGACGCGTCAAAGGCGTAGGTCTCACCGCCCAGCGCAACGCGCTCGTTCACGGGGAACGTGCCATCCGGGTAGCTCAGCCACCAGCGCCCGTCAGCCGCGCGCATCCACGTGCCGTCCTCGGCGATGGGACCGGGTTCAACCCGCTCCCCCGCTGCCTGGGTGAAGACAGCGACCGTGCGCGCGGGGACCGCGACGACACCCGTCTTCGCCGAGAAAGATGCCTCCTTAACGACAGAGTCAGCGCCCGTGGCCTGAGCGTCATGCAGCTTAAAAACACGACCAGCCAGGCCGTCGACGCGCTGCGTCAGTTGCTTGTCCGTCGCGTTGAACACGACGAGCGCACCGTCAAGGGCCGGATCAACGTCCGTCCCAGCCCCGGCCTCGTCGTTGATGAGCATCATGATCGTCCCATCCACGGCATCGGGGCCGGAGTTCGGGAAGGTCACCTTCTGGTTGATGAGCTCAGCACTGCCCAGCGTGAACAGGCGCGAAGACGAACGCACGCGCAGGAAGTCCATCGCGATCTCCGAGGAGGTGTCGATCTGCTCCGGGGTCGGCTTCAGATCGGGATTCTCCAGCAGGGGACGCATGTGGTCCCAGGCCGCGCCGTTCTTCGACTTGACGGGCAGGCCGCGACCGAAGCCATTGTCCTTCATCGTCCAGTCAATCGCGTTGAAGTGATCACCGGAGTTGAAGGAATCACGATCCAAGGACTTCGAGCGCAGCATCTCTGTGCCCGAGGCCCAGAATGAAGGCGACTGAGCCAATGCCACGGATGCCTGACTGATCAGTGACATGCGCACGCGGTGCTCCATCGGAGCGTCCGCGGGCATCTTGTAGGTCACCAGATCGAAGAGCGTCTCATTGTCGTGGGCGTCCACGTAGTTGACGTTCTCCGCAGGCTGGGACGCGAATCCCGCGCCCTGACCGTTGTAGTCCAGCTGTGACCCCTTCACGGTCTGGCCATCGTAGGTCGTCAGCGCGTAGTCCTTCAGGTTGCCCGCAAGCCCCAGCTTCACGAGGTCCACGCGGTGCAGGTAGTCCGCGCGACGCTCCGCGTCGGAGCGTGTGTCGAGGCCGTTAAAGTCCGAGAACGCACCCGAACCGAAGCCCTGCATGACGCGGTGGTCGTCATCGAAGGGACCACCGCCGTGGACGGCGTCGCGCAGACGGTCGTTGAACGCGCCGATGCCTGTGCCGTCCAGCTGGCCCTGCGTGGCCTGCGTGAACAGCGCGTTGTTCGCGACCTCACCGAAGTTCCAGCCCTCGCCGTAGATGTAGAGTCGCGATCCGTCCACGCCGTCCTTCTCGAGGGTGAGCTGCGAGAGAGCTTCCTTGGCACGCTTCATCTCTTCGGCCGGGTGGTGACCCATCAGGTCGAAGCGGAAGCCGTCGACGTGGTAGTACTTCGCCCAGTGAATCATCGAGTCGATCATGAGGCGTTCACTCATGACATTCTCGGTAGCAACGTTCGAACAACACGTCGACGTCTCGACTTCACCGGAGGCGCTCAGACGCTGGTAGTAGCCCGGAACGACGCGGTCGAGCACCGAGTGAGCATCCTGGCCGGAGGCCGGCGTGTGGTTGTAGACCTGGTCGAGGACGACCTGCATTCCGATGTAGTGCAGACCGCCGACCATGGAACGGAACTCGCGGATGCGCGCGCCGCCGTTCTGGTGCCAGAAGGTCGCATACGAGCCCTCGGGGGCCATCCAGTGCAGCGGGTCGTACCCCCAGTTGTAGGCGTCCTGATCAGCCACCGCGGACACAGCCGCCTGTTGAGCCTCATCCGCAGGGCCAGCGTCCTTCGGGATCGCGGGGACCAGCTGCTCGGAACGCTTCTCAGGAATCGTCGCAATATCGAAGGTCGGCAGCAGGTGCACCGTATTCATGCCCGCGGACGCCAGCTCCGCCAGGTGGCGCATGCCATTGGACTGGTACTGCGTAAACGCCATGTAGGTGCCGCGCATGTCCTCGGGGACGGACTTGTCGGCCGCCGAGAAGTCACGCACGTGCAGCTCATAGATGGAACGCTGTGCGTCATCCTCGATGACGGGGGCCTTGGTGCTCTTCCAAACGTAGGGGGCGATTGCAGGGTTATCCATGTTGACGACAACCGAGCGCGTCGAATTCGCGGTCAGGCCCACCGAGTAGGGGTCGGTCACCTGATTAGTCTCCACGGCACCGGTGGAGGGCACGTAGACGCGCACCTCCCACAGGTACTGGGCCCCTTCGATGATGGCACCGTCGGCATTGTCGACGCTCCAGCGTCCGTCGTCGGTGCGCGTTGCCGCGGTCCGCACGGGCGCGCCCGACACCTCGGGGTCAGCGCCGCGCGGAGTACGCGTGTTCCACGACAGCAGGGTCACGTCCTTGGCGGTGGGGGCCCACAGGGCGAAGGTCGGCTTGCCCGCGTCGTTCCATCCCACGCCGTACGAGGCCTGAGTGGCCTTGGTCGCGTAAATGGAGTCGAGCGCGGGGGCGATCTGCACGCCCGTGAAGGCATTCACAGTCTCGCCGGACTTCTGTGCGAGCAGCACCTGTCCGGTGAGCGCCTCGCCTGCCCCGGCCTCGTCGAAGGGGGCCTTCAGGGCGATGTAGCCGTTGAGGTTCGGGTGAGCCATCGTAACGTCCGCAGGCAGGTCGCCGACAACGGTCAGCGGTGTGAGGGTCGCTCCGGTGATAGCACCGTCCGTCAGGGCAGCACCGCCCTCGGGCGCGGTGACCAACTCGTAGCTCAGCTTCACGGAACCGTCGAGGACCTGGGCACGCGTGACTCCCTGAGGCAACAGCGAGGTCGGCCACGCCAGGGTTGTGGCATTGACCCAGTAGGCGCGCTGCTCACCCACGCCGACAACGGGAACGTCAGCGGAGGCAATGTCAAGCTTGTGGGTCGCGGAATCGTAGGTGAAGGTCACAAGCTTGTTCGCTTTCGTCGCAAACTGGTAGTTGGCACCACCGGCGGCACCATCTTGCCCGTAGTTCTCATCCCACGAGCCGCCGACAGCAACCTTCAGCTCGTACGTGCCCTCAGGCAGGGCCGTCGTCTCGTAGGTGTAGGTGCCCCCGCCCACAGGCTCCAAGAGCGGGGCCAGGCACTCGGGCTTCCAGTTGTCGGCGCAACCCAGATCCTTTTGGAAGGAACCCGGCAGCGTCACCATCTGGTCGGAGACGTTATTCCACACGCGGTGAGTCGCATGGTTGTAGTAGAAGGTGACCGCAGTCTCTTCCTTCAGAGAGTATGCGATGTTCGCTCCCCCGGCTGCTCCCCCTTGACCGTAGGAGGCATCCCACGAGCCGCCCTCGGCGACCTTGTACTCGTAGTCGCCCGCGGGCAGGGTGAAGGTGGCGGTGTAGACGCCCGTCGCGTCGCGCGTCAGGGCGGCCTTGGCACATTCGGGAGCCCAGTCGGCGTCGCACCCCATCGCCTTGTTATGGTTACCGGGGATTGTCACCAGGAGGTCCTCACCGCCGACCGCGCCTTCCGCATCGACAGCCTCCGCGCCCGCGTCCTGATTTGTTGCCTCCTCCCCTGGCTCAGCCCAGGCTGTCGGGAGCGCGCCACCCATCAGCGCAAGCGCAGCGCCTACGCCCAGGGCTCGACGCAGCAGCGTCCTGTTGTGTCGGTCTGTCACGAAAGACTCCCTCGTCCAAAACGATCCCCCCTACGGGGGCTGGTTACAAGGTTAGACACTGTGTAACGGTGAGCAAAGTTTTCTGCAAAGCACAAGAGAAACCGCGGCACTGCGGCAAACAAAAACCTCGCCACCGCAACGGTGACGAGGTCCGTGGTACCCCCAACCGGATTTGAACCGGTGTTAACGCCGTGAGAGGGCGTCGTCCTAGGCCGCTAGACGATGGGGGCCTTGATTCAGTTATGAATCCGTACCCCCAACCGGATTTGAACCGGTGTTAACGCCGTGAGAGGGCGTCGTCCTAGGCCGCTAGACGATGGGGGCCTCGACTGAAACTGACGTTTCAAATCGCTGGGGTACCAGGACTCGAACCTAGAATGGCTGAACCAGAATCAGCTGTGTTGCCAATTACACCATACCCCATTGGGTATCACCCGCTTCGTTCTCACGTCGCTGGCGACAGGAGATAACTTTAGCGGAGCCTTGCCCTCATGCCAAATCGAAAGCCAGTGGCACCGATCACTGCCATAAATCGGGTGGTAGGGCGGGTCTTGCCGCAGGGTTGGGCCGCTCCGTTCCGCACGTAAACCCCCTGTCCCGTACGTGGGCGACCACGCCCACACTCCGATTAGCGGGTTCACGTGCGGAAGAGGGGCCAAGCTCCGAGAGGCCCGCTGCCACAACGAGCCCATACGACGTCGAACGACGCGTGCGCACATGACGATGCCCCGGCCTCGTCCCACGAACAGGCGACGAGGCCGGGGCCGGGCGCAGCGATCAGGCCAGGGAAGAGCGCAGGGCGCGCAGGCGGGCCAGCGAAGACTCGCGACCCAGGATCTCCATGGACTCAAACAGCGGCGGGGAGACCTGGCGACCGGTCACAGCCACGCGCAGCGGCCCGAAGGCCAGGCGGGGCTTGACGCCCATCTCGTCGACGATGCGAGCACGCAGCGACTCCTCAAGGGAAGCGGTCGTGAACTCGGTCAGGCCCTCGACGGTCTCGATGGCGGCGTCCAGAACGTCCGCCGCGTTGTCCTTGAGCTTAGAGACGGCCTTCTCATCCATCTCCAGCGCGTCGTCGGCGACGAAAAGGAAGCCGAGCATACCGGAGGCCTCACCGAGGACCTGGATGCGTGTCTGAACGAGCGGGGCGGCCTCGGTGAGGATTTCGCGCTCACGATCGTTGAGCGCCTCGAACGAGTCGGCCGACACCAGCTCGTCGCGATGCAGGAAGGGCACCAGGCGAGCCCGGAAATCCTCGCCGTCCAGCAGGCGAATGTGCTCGGCGTTGATGGCGATGGCCTTCTTCTGGTCGAAGCGCGCCGGGTTCGGGTTCACGTCCGAGATGTCAAAGGCCTGAGCCATCTCCTCCATGGAGAAAATGTCGCGGTCCGGGGCGATCGACCAGCCCAGGAGAGCCAGGTAGTTATTGAGACCCTCGGGGATCATGCCGGCTGCCTTGTGGAGCAGCAGGTTCGACTCGGGGTCACGCTTGGAGAGCTTCTTGTTACCCTCGCCCATGACGTAGGGCAGGTGACCGAAGCGCGGCATGAACTTCGCGACGCCAATGGCCTCGAGCGCGCGGTACAGAACGATCTGGCGAGGCGTCGAAGACAGCAGGTCTTCGCCGCGCAGCACGTGAGTGATCTCCATGAGCGCGTCGTCAATCGGGTTCACCAGCGTGTAGAGCGGGTGACCGTTGGCGCGCACGATGACGTAGTCCGGCACCGAGCCAGCCTTGAAGGTGATCTCGCCGCGGATCAGGTCCGTGAACGTGATGTCCTCGTCGGGCATACGCAGGCGCAGGACCGGCTTGCGCCCCTCGGAGCGGTACGCCGCGACCTGTTCCTCCGTCAGGTCGCGATCAAAGCCGTCGTAGCCGAGCTTGGGGTCCTCACCCTTGGCGCGGTGACGCTCCTCGATCTCCTCGGGGGTCGAGTAGGACTCGTAGGCGTAGCCAGCCTCAAGCAGACGGGCTGCCACGTCACGGTAGATGTCCATGCGCTCGCTCTGACGGTAGGGGCCGTGCGGGCCGCCCTTACCGACGCCCTCGTCCCAGTCAAGACCCAGCCACTGCAGGGACTCGATGATCTGATCGAAGGACTCCTGGGAGTCGCGGGCGGCATCCGTGTCTTCGATACGGAAGACGAAGGTTCCTCCCGTGTGGCGGGCGTAGGCCCAGTTGAACAGGCACGTGCGGACCATGCCGACGTGAGGGGTTCCAGTGGGCGAGGGGCAGAAGCGGACGCGAACGTCGGCACCGGTGGCAGTTGTTTCACTCATGATTCCCCCCATCCTACTCCAGGGGTGCCTATTGCATTTGCTTGATGCGTGGGTATGCTGAGCTGTGCGCCACGGCTGTGTGCCGCGTGCGGATTTACGCTGATGACGTGACCCGGATCGGCCACGCCGCATCCATCGATTTTTCCAGGAGGACACCGTGTCCGTTCGTCTTTATTCCGACTCCCACCTCTACCGCACCGGCTCCCTGAAATGGACCGGGATCACGACGGCGAGCGGTGAGCCGACAATCGGCGCGTGGGTGGCGGAAATGGACTTCGGGACGGCCCCGGAGGTGGCCGACGCGATGAAGGGCGCGATCGACGACGGCCTACTCGGATACCAGCCCACCTGGCTGGAGCCGCGCATCGCGGGCGCGACCGCCGAGTTCCAGAAGCGCCGCTTCGGCTGGGACGTGGAGGCCTCGCACGTACGCCTCGTGACCTCGGTCCTGCCCGTGCTCGAGGCGACGATCCAGCACCTGGTGCGCCCGGGCGCGCCGGTCATCGTGCCCACCCCTGCCTACATGCCTTTCCTGACGATCCCGGGCAAGTTCGGCCACCCCGTGATCGAAGTTCCCTCACTGCGCGGCACGCGCGCCGGTGGGCACGGCTGGGCGCTCGACCTGGAGGGGATCCACGCGGGGCTCGAGGCTGGGGCGGGCCTCGTCATCCTGTGTAATCCGTGGAACCCGGTCGGCCGCGTCCTGCGTGAGGACGAGTTGCGATCCCTGCACGACATTGTCTCCGATTACGACGCCCTCGTGTTCTCCGACGAGATCCACTCCCCCTTGGTCCTGGACGAGCAGAGTCCTTTCGTCTCCTACGCGTCGCTCGGCCCCTCGTTCGCATCCCACACGGTGACGGCGACCGCCGCGTCGAAGGGGTGGAACATTGCGGGCCTTCCCTCCGCGCAGGTCATCCTGCCCGACGAGGCGCTGCGCGAGCGCTGGGACGTGTTCGCCGCGGACGTGCGACACGACGCCAACGTCATCGGCACGGTCGGCGCGATCGCCGCCTACGAGCGCGGGGACGCATGGCAGCGCGAGGTCAAGGACCTGATCCGCTCGAACGTGGACCTGGTGGAGCGTTCTCTCGCGGACACCCCGATCGACTTCGTGCGCCCCGAGGGCACCTACCTGACCTGGTGGGGCTTCGAGGGAGTGGACCTGGGCCCCCTCTCCCCCGCCGCGACGCTACGCGAGCGCGCCCGCATCGCCGCCAACGATGGCCGCACCCTGGGCGCCGACTACGCCTCTTGGGCGCGCATCAACCTGGCATGCGCCCCCGACGTGGCCTCGCGGATCGTGGAGCGGGTCCTCTCCCTGCTCTGATTGGTTTTTCGTACGACACGAGGCCGTGGCCGGGAACAGTGGACACCCACCTCCCGGCCACGGCCTCGTTTGTCTCTGTGCGTGCACTCAGACTCCCAGGGCCACCTCGATGCCGGCGACCACGGTCTGGCGGGCCGCAGAGGCTGCCTCGACGACGGCGGTCGGGGCCGTGGGCGTGTCGGCGAACGACAGGTCGGAGACGACCGACATGCCGGCGACGCGCACGCCCAGGGCGTGCAGGGTGAGGGCCTCCATGACGGTCGACATGCCCACGCAGTCCACGCCGAGGCCCGCGAGGATCCGTGTTTCAGCCATCGTCTGGTACTCGGGGCCACGCAGGATCGCGTAGACGCCCTCGCGCTGACACACACCGCGTAGCGCCTGCGTCATCTGGGCGTCCCACACGGTTGACACGTCCAGGAACAGCGGGCCGTCGAAGGGCGAGGTACCGCTGAGGTTCCCATGGTCAGTGATCGCCATGACGTCACCTAGGTTCCATGGCCTCAGACAGCCGTTCGCGTTCGTGAGCACCGCGCGGCGAATCCCTGCAGCCGCAGCCGCGCGGGCCAGGGCGGTGACGGGGCGGACGCCCAGCCCCTCGTAGAGGTGCGTGCGCCCAGTGGCAACGAGGACTACTCCCCCACTCGTCTCGTACGCGCGCAGCTCGCCGCCATGCCCGTCCGCAACCGGGGCGACGACGCCGGGGATCTCGCCCAGGGGCACGGTGGCCGCGGGGACTCCCCAGGCCTCGTCAAGAGCGTCAGCCAGGCCTGAGCCGAGCACAACGAGGGCGTCGGGACGTCCCGCGAGGTCAGTGAGGACGCGACCGCCGGCCACGGCCTCGTCATCCAGGAGAGCCTGTGCGAAACGCGAGTCGACGCTCATTGCTCGCCTTCTTCCGCGCCCTGCGCGTAGGTGCGCGAGGCCAGCTTCTCCTGCGCGCGCACGCGGCCCGCGCTGGTCACCCAGTAGCCGCCGAAACCGACGACCATCGCCAGGAGGATGCCAATGTTGGCACCCGCCCAGTCACCCTCGCGACCACCCAGGGGGCCGAGGAGGTAGCCCTGCCACGACAGCCAGGAGGCGCTCGCATTGACGACGAGGCCCCAGCCCACCAGCGAACCAACGACCAGGGAGGCGACCGCGCCCCAGTTCACTGAGCCGTAGCGGCCAGAGGGAGTGAAGAGCGAAGGCTCGTCGTAGTCCTTGTGGCGCAACGCGATGTCCGCCAGCATCACGCCGCCCCACGCGGCGATAACGACACCCAGGGTCGTCAGGAACGCCGTGAAGGGCGTCAGGAAAGAATCCGCGAAGAACACAACGACGATTGTCCCGACCGTCATGATCGTGCCGTCAATCGCGGTGGCCACCGGGCGCGAGACGGGCACGCCCGTGGCCAGGAGCGACAGGCCCGAGGAGTAGATGTCCATGACGATGCCGCCAATCAGGCCCAGGATCGCGACCAACGCGAAGGGAATGAGGAACCAGGTGGGCAGCAGCGTGGTCAGCGCGCCGATCGGGTCGCCGCCAATGGCCTCGGACAGAGATTCGTCGGCCGAGCCGACCAGGAGGATACCGAAGAAGACCAGGATGACCGTGGGCAGCGCCGCGCCCACCGTCGTCCACCCGACCACGCCCTTCGTCGAGGCCACACGCGGCAGGTAGCGCGAGTAATCGGCGGCTGCGTTAATCCAGCCGAAGCCAAAACCCACGAGGAGCATGCAGCCCGCACCCAGGACCGCAGTCAGGGGTGCCGCGGGGCGCGAGGAGAGGACCGCGAAGTCGATTGTCGGTGCGACCAGGACCAGGTAGATGATCGTCAGGGCCGCAGTGGCCCACGTGATCCACGTCTGGACCTTCATGATCGCCTCGAAACCGAGGATGCCCGAGCCGGCCGCCAGAACGACGACCAGGATCAGGGCAACGATCTGAGCGACAACATGATTCGTAAAGCCCAGCGCCCCCATGACCGTGGCCGTGGCCTGGACCGCCATGATCGCCAGGAAGGTCTCCCAGCCCACCGTCAGGATCCACGAGATCGCCGCAGACACGCGATTGCCGTTGAAGCCGAAGGCCGCGCGCGACAGCACGAGGGTCGGCGCGGAACCGCGCTTGCCCGCAATCGCGATGAAGCCGCACACGAGGAAGGACAGGGTCACGCCCACCAGGGACACGACGATGGCCTGGGCGAGGGAGAGTCCGAAGCCAAGGACCCACGATCCCCACGAGATACCCAGGACCGAGATGTTCGCCGCGAACCACGGCATGAACAGGTCGGAGGGTTTTCCCTTGCGATCAGATTCTGGAATGACATCCAGGCCGACCATTTCGACGGCCAGCGCGCCCGATGACTGCGGTTCGCTCACAGTGTGCTCCTATGCGATGGAGATATTGTCAGAACGACGTAATCCTATCACGCAGGTCACACAGTCATGCTCGGACGACGGGATTCATCAGGCTCCCAATCCCCTCAATCTCAATCTCCACGCGGTCACCCGCATCCACGCGCCCGCAGCCCGCGGGGGCACCCGTGACAATGACGTCGCCGGGCAGCAGCGTCATCTGGTGGGACACGTAGGACACCAGCTCGAAGGGGTTCCAGATCATGTGTGCGGTCGAGCTGTCCTGCGCCTTCTCCCCATTCAGGTAGGAGCGGATCGCCAGGTTCGTGACGTCGAGGGTGGGGTCGACCGTGATCCACGGACCCAGCGGGCAGGAAGTGTCGAAGGACTTGCCGCGCGCCCAAGGCCCGCCCGTCATCGCGTCGCGGGCGGTGACGTCGTTGGCGACCGTGTAGCCGAGAATCACCTGAGACGCGTCCGTGGCACTCACGTCCTTGGCCAGGGACTTGATGACGATGGCGAGTTCGCCCTCGAAAGCCACGTCATCCGACCACGCAGGGATCGCAATCGGGTCGTCGGGCCCGATCACCGAGGTGTTGGCCTTCAGGAACATCGGCGGCTCGGGACGTTCGTCGGCCGGAATCGGCGTATCCGAGTAGTTGTTGCCGATGCCCACGACCTTCGAGCGCGGGATCACCGGGGAGAGCAGCCGGACCTCGTCCAGCTCGTAAATCTGGCCGGAAGGCTCCACCGGCGAGAACAGCGGGTCGCCCTTGAGGCCGACAATCCGCTTCGATCCCTCCTCGAGAGCACCATAGACCGGGTTTGTTCCATCGGAAAAACGTGCGATTCTCATGGCAGTAGCCTAACCCGCGAGCAGCCCAGCGTCGGGTGAAGCGCCGACAGCTTCGAAGCCTCGACACGGAGGCAGAACGAAAAGGAAAAGGACGAGGCCGGGGAACGGAAGCGGGAAGCGGCGAGTCCGGCACGCGAGGGGCGTGCCGGACTCGGAGAGGCGTCAGGTGCGTGAAACACAAAGTGTGCCCCGCGGACCCGATTTTCTCTATGTCAGTGCTTCTTGTTCTTGGGGCGCTTCCAGACGTTGCCCGCGACATCGCGCGGCAGGAGCGGGTTGTTGTAGCCAACAAAGACGGGATCCTCGACGCCAGCCTTGCGCTGCGCCTGGTAGTCCTTGAGCGCCCCAACGACCCAACGCGACAGGAAGACGAGGGCGACCAAGTTCGTGATCGTCATGACCGCCATCGCGATGTCGACGGCATTCCACACGACATCCAAGCTCAGCAGCGCGCCGACCGTGGCCGACACGACACACACGACACGCACGGTCCAGGTCGCCCAGGGCGCGTCGCCAAACACGAAGGACATGTTCGTGTCGGAGTAGACGTAGGCCGCGATAACCGACGAGTAGGCCAGGACGAAGATCAGGATGGCCATGGGCACGATCGTCCAGGCACCCAGCTCGTTGGCGACAGCCAGGGTCGTCAGGTTCGAGGGATCCACGCCGTCGCCGCCCCACACCTTCTCGCCCGCGATGAGGATGACGAAGGCGGTCGCGGTGCACACGACGATGGTGTCGATGAAGACGCCCAGGGACTGGATGAGGCCCTGGCGCACCGGGTGCGACACGGTCGCGGTCGCGGCGGCGTTGGGAGCGGTACCCTGGCCGGCCTCGTTGGAGAAGAGGCCGCGCTTGGTGCCGTTGATCATCGCGGCGACGATGCCGCCACCCAGGCCGCCGACAGTCGCTTGGGCGGAGAAGGCGGAGGTGAAGATCTGGCCGAGCACAGTACCGAACTGCGAGAGGTTCATCAGGCAGATGATCGCGACCATGATGACGTAGATCGTCGCCATGATCGGAGCCATCCACTCAGTGACGCGCGCGACGGTGCGGACGCCGCCGAAGATGACCATCGCGGAGAAGACGAAGATCAGGCCAGCGATCGTCAGCTGCGCGGCCGAGAAGCCACCGGCCCCCTGGAGGGGCTGCTTAGCGGCCTCGCCGAAGGCGCTGGTCAGCGTGCCTGCGATGGCGTTGGACTGCACGGAGGTGATGACGATACCGCAGGTCACAACGGTAATGACGGCGAAGATATTGGCCAGCACGCGGTTTTTCATGCCGCGTTTCATGTAGTAGGCCGGGCCGCCGCGGAAGGAGCCGTCGGAGTGCTTCACTTTGAAGATCTGGGCGAGCGTCGCCTCGAAGAATGCGGTGCCCATGCCGACCAAGGCAACGACCCACATCCAAAAGATCGCGCCGGGACCACCCATGAGGAGGGCGGCGGCCACACCGAACACGTTGCCGATACCCACGCGCGCGGCCAGCGAAATCGCGAAGGCCTGGAAGGAGGAAATGCCGCCGTCAGCACCTTTGCGCGACCCCAGGACGGTGCGGATCATCTCCGGGAAGAGGCGCACCTGCACGAAAAGGGAACGGGCCGTCAGGAACAGGCCCACCCCGATCAAGACATAGATCGTCACGTTCAACGTGATCCAGTCGGCGATGGCCTTTTCAAGCAGGGCAAATTGTTCCACAGGAACCTCCCGGGGTGTCTATCGACGAGGCCGTGGTTGCGTCGCGGGGCCTCGCGCACTTCGCGGGACGCGCCCGCGCACTGTCATGGGACCCGTTCATCTTGCCACAGGGCTTCGCGCCCGGCAGGCGACGTCTCGCCACGCGCACGGCTGCACTCGTACGCCTGACTGGCCCCGGCCTCGTCGATGAGCTGCGGGAAGGGCCCGGCGGTGCGGGGACGCAGACGAGGGCGGGGTCTGGGACAATGGGAGCATGAGCGCGACTTTGAACGAGATCCTGGACGACCTGGAGGACGAGGGGCGTCTGGGGGACGACGACGCCCTGTACGAGGCCTTCGTGTCCTGGGCCGAGGGTACCGGGCGTCCGCTCTACCCCCACCAGGAGGAAGCTCTGGTGGAGATCCTGGCGGGCAACCACGTGATCGCTGCGACCCCCACGGGGTCGGGCAAGTCGATGATCGCGCTCGCCGCGCACTTCACGTCGATGGCGCACGGGGGCCGCTCCTACTACACGGCACCGCTCAAGGCCCTGGTGTCGGAGAAGTTTTTTGACCTGGTGTCCCTGTTCGGCGCGGATAACGTCGGCATGGTGACCGGTGACGTCTCCCTGAATGCCGACGCGCCCATCATCTGCTGCACGGCCGAGATCCTGGCGAATCAGTCGCTGCGCGAGGGCCCCACGCTGGACGCGGACATGATCGTCATGGACGAATTCCACTTCTACGGGGACCGTCAGCGCGGCTGGGCGTGGCAGGTGCCGCTCCTGGAGCTGAGGACTCCGCAGGTGGTGGCGATGAGCGCGACGCTGGGCGACACGACGCGTTTCGAGCGCGCGTGGAAGGAACGCACCGGGCGCGACGTGTCCCTCATCGACGACGCGGAGCGCCCCGTGCCCCTCGAGTTCGAGTACGTCGTGGACCGCCTGCCCGACACGGTCGAGCGGCTGCTGGGTGAGGGCCGTTGGCCCGTCTACATCGTGCACTTCTCCCAGCGCGACGCCGTGGCGACCGCGCAGTCGTTTGACCGTTCGTCGCTGATGTCGCCCGAGCAGAAGAAGGCAATTGCCGCCCAGCTGGCGGGCGTGTCGTTTACGAAGGGCTTTGGGCAGACGCTGAAGTCGCTGCTCGCGCAGGGCATCGGCGTGCACCACGCGGGTATGCTGCCGCGCTACCGTCGCCTCGTCGAGCGCCTCACGCAGGCGGGCCTGCTGCCGATCGTGTGCGGCACGGACACCCTGGGCGTGGGCATCAACGTGCCGATTCGCACGGTGTTGATGACCTCGCTCGTGAAGTACGACGGGCGTCGCATGCGTCACGTGAGCGCGCGCGAGTTCCACCAGATCGCGGGTCGCGCGGGCCGAGCCGGCTTCGACACAGTCGGTTTCGTGCGCGTCCTGGCACCCGAGCACGAGGTCGACGCCGCCCGTGAGCGCGCACGACTGAGCGCCGCTCAGGAGGCCGCACGCGAGGCCAAGCGCGCCGCGAAGAAGTCCGCGAAGAAACGCAAGGGTCCGGGCGCGGGCGAGATCTCATGGACGCGCTCGACGTTCGAGCGCCTCGTGGATGCGTCCCCCGAGCAGCTCACGAGCCGTTTTGAGATGACGCACGCGATGGTCCTCAACGTCCTGGCAGGTGCGCCTGCGGCCGGGCGTGACCCGGGCGAGCACCTCGTGTGGCTGGCGCGCAACAACGACGATCCAGTCTCGGATCGCAATCCGCACCTGCGCCGCCTGGGTGAGATCTACACGTCGATGAAGCAGGCGGGCGTCGTCGAGCACGTGTCTTCTGCGCAGGCCTCGGCGTCGGGTGAGCCTCGCCTGCGGGCGGCCACCGACCTGCCGGATGACTTCGCGCTTAACCAGCCGCTCTCCCCCTTCGCGCTGGCGGCCCTCGAACTGTTGGATCCTGAATCCCCGACGTTCGCCCTGGACGTCGTGTCGGTCATCGAGTCGGTCCTGGAGGATCCGCGCCCGCTCCTGTTCGCGCAGGAGAAGGCGGCGCGCGCCGAGGCCGTGGCCGCGATGAAGGCGCAGGGCATGGAGTACGACGAGCGCATGGCCGCCCTGGAGGAGGTGACGTGGCCGCGCCCGCTGGCCGATCTGCTGGGGGATGCGTTCGCGGTGTACCTGCACGCGAACCCGTGGATCGAGGATCAGGAGATTTCCCCGAAGTCGGTCGTGCGCGAGATGATCGAGAACGCGCTGACGTTCACGGGGATCGTGGGCCGCTACGACGTGGGCCGCTCCGAGGGCATCGTGTTGCACTACCTGACGGACGCGTATCGCGCGCTGCGCCAGATCGTGCCGGACGAGCTGATGAACGACGAGCTGCGGTCGATTATTGCCTGGTTGTCGGCGCTGATCCGCGCGGTCGACTCCTCGCTGCTGGACGAGTGGGAGGCCATGTCCAGGGGGCAGGCCTTCTCCCCCGCGGCTGAGGGAGTCGGCACGGAGGGCGCGGAGCTGGCGTTTGGCGCGCGGGAGGACGGGACCGTTCCGTTCAGCGCGAACCGTCACGCGTTCCGCACGGCGATCCGTGGCGCGCTGTTCGAGCGCGTGGAGGCGATGAGCCGCGACAACGTCAAGGCCCTGGCGCGCCTGGACGAGGCCTCGCGTACTCCGGTGGTCGCACCGTGGGGCGAGGACGAGTGGGACGCGGTGCTCGAACGCTACTGGGCGGAACACGAGTGGATCGGCATCGACCAGCGGGCGCGCGCCCTGTCGCTGTGCGCGCTGAACGAGGCCCCGACCCGCGAGGACGTGCTGGAGCTGGCCCCCGCTGTGGTGTCGTCAGATGTCGAGCGCGCCCAGGTGGCGCGCATCGAAGCAATCGCGGACGCGGTCGATCAGGCTACGGTCGGCACGTTCTGGCTGGCCACGCAGACCCTGTTCGACCCCGAGGAGGACATGGACTGGCGCATCGTCGCCCTCGTGGACGTGCCCGCCTCGGACGAGGCTGGGCGGGTTGCCCTGGCGACGGTCACGGTCGGGGCGCGGTAGCAGAAAACAGCCATCATCCAACGAACACCAGGCTTTTGTTGGCTAGTCAGGGAGCAACTCTTCCACACAGTAGGCTGAGACAGTTGCATGACAACCGCCACATGATTACCATGTCACCATCGAGAAAGGACATGGCATGGAAGCCGCAACAGTCGCCCAGTGGGCATTTTTCAACGAGGTACCGATTCCCCAGGACGTCTCTAACATCCTGGTTCCCGGCGAGCAGCCCTACGCGGCTTTCGCAACAACGCGAGACTCAGCAATCTTTACCTCGCAACGCCTCATCGTGCGCGACGCACAGGGGATCACCGGCCGCAAGGTCGAGATCTACTCACTGCCCTACAAACATCAACATGTGGTCGACAGAGAATGCCGGCACGATCGACATGACTGCCGAAGTTGAGCTATGGACCCGTGCAGGCCATATCAAGATTAGCCTGGGCCGACACATCGACGTACGCCGCATCGATGCACTCATCGCAAACTGCGTTCTGAACTCCCACTGAGAGTCGCCAACCTCAACATTGAACCCGCCTGCTCCACAACGGCTTGCAGCCCTGTCGAGCGGGCGGGTTTCTCAGCGCCGGGAGGGCGAAACAGCGCTCTCAGTCGCTGCTGCGCACATCCTGCGTGCAATCCGCATGCGTCTTCGACGTGTGCCTCTCTCCAAGCTCCTGCTGGAGCCGCACAAGGTATCCGTCAGGGTCCTGGATGAGGAACTGCCGGACGCCGATCTCTACATCGCCCGCCCGGTACCACTTCTCTTCGGGTTCGACGAAGATCGACCATCCTGCCTCTGTGATGCGCTGCAACGTGCCGTCCAGATTGTCGACCTGAACCTCGAGGTTGATACCCTGACCAAGGGGGAACTCAAGGGGTCCTGTCGCCCACGTCCTACCCTGGTCGATCTGGTCGAGCATCAGGTGCGCGTTACCCAGGACAAGGTAGCCGAATCCTTCCTCAGGCCGCTCATAGCGAAGGGAAAAACCGACGAGGTCGCACCAAAAACGGCGCGATGCCTCGTAATCAGTGACGGCAAGTTCAGGGACAAGCCCGGGCTCGTTGCTCATGGCCTCACTCTAGCGGCCTCGGACGAGACCGTGTCCGGGAGATGCACAGACCGTCAGCGCCGGGACGCCTTACGGATCAGCCAATCCGCGCCCGCGAAGAGCGCCATGAAGAGCAGGCGCCAATCAGGATCGCCACGATGTTGATGGCGACCTGCGCGTAGCCGATACGCCAGACGTTCACGAAGCCGTAGGGGTACTGGTGCGTGAAGGAGCCCCGCACGAGCGTGTACGCCACCCACGCGACCGGGATCAGCAGAGCGCGCCCGAGCGTCGCCCACGTGATGCCACCGCGCGGACCCGCGAGCGCGGCCACGGCCACGAAGGCGGCGGGGACGACGATGTGCTGCAGTGGGTTGGTGACCAGCGCGAAACCGGAGAGGACCTCGTAGGGGGCGATGAGCAGCGCGTACACGATGGCGGTCACCGTGATCATCATGAGGGCGCACAGGTGCGTGGCCCTCCCCCACGTTCCGACGCGACCTCGGCACGCGAGGAGGGTCGAGATGATCGCGACCATGATGTTGGACAGCTCAGTGAAGTAGGACAGGCAGTTGATGAGGCGCTCGGCCGCGCCCGCCCAGCCGTGGGCGGCCCCCGCGAAGAGCCCCTCTTCATGGTAGGTGGGCGGCGCATATCCGTCGAAGACCGTAATGATGAGGGTGGCGGCGACTCCTGCCCACGCGAGGGCGGCGACCACCCAGTAGACGGCGCACCCGCGGCGACTCAGTTCAGTCATAGTCATTACTCCCGATGATGTCACAGCCGCGGTACGGCCTCAATCAGTGCGCGCGTGTAGGGCTCGCGCGGGGCGGACATGATCTGCCGGGTATCCCCGGCCTCGACGATGCGCCCCACCTGCATGACAGCGATACGGTCGCACGTGGAGGCGACGGTCGCCAGGTCGTGGGACACGAGCACGAGGGCCATGCCCCGCTCCCGCGTGATCGACCCCAGCAGGTCCATGACGGAGGCACGCGTAGACATGTCGAGCGCGGAAACCGGCTCGTCGGCGATCAAGACGCACGGCGCGGGCGCGAGTGCGCGGGCGATCGCGATGCGCTGGCGCTGTCCGCCCGAGAACGAGCCTGGGTACTCCCCTGCGCGCGCCGGGTCGATGCCGACGTCGGTGAGGACCTCGCGCACGCGAGCGCGAGCCTCCTGGCCGCGCGAGACACCCAGGGCGTGGAGCGGTTCCGCGATGGACGCTCCGATTGTCATGCGCGGATCCAGGGAGGAGAACGGGTCCTGGAAGACAGTCTGGACACTGCGGCGCAGCGTGCGCATCGAGGCTGTCGACGAGGCACGGACGACCTCACCGTCCAGCAGCACCTCACCCGCGCTCGGCGCGAGAAGCCCGAGAAGCACGCGGGCGAGCGTCGTCTTACCACTACCCGACTCGCCGACGAGGGCGACGGACTCGCCCGCACGCGCCTCGACGCTCACGTCGTCCAGACCAGCGTCGCTGCCCGGGTATCGGAAGGAGACACCGCGGGCGCTCAGGATCGGCTCACTCATGGGCGTTCCCTTCGTTATCGGTCGACGAGGCAGGCTCCCCCTCGCGCTCCCCCGCCTCACCGGGCGCGTGGCCGGTCTGGGAGTCGAGGCGGACGGCACCGATGCGCTCGAACACAGAGTCGAGTGCGCGCGCGGCGGACGCGATGGAGCGTGCCGAGCCGGAGAGTGTGTCCGGCGCGGAGCGGATGACCTCGACGGGCACGTCGTCGGTGATGCGGCCGGCGTCCACGACGATGACGCGGTCGGCCATGCGCGCGACGACGGGCAGGTCATGGCTGATGAACAGGAGGCTGACGCCTCGCTCGCGAGTGACCTCGTCGAGCAGGTCCAAGACGGTGCGCTGGACGGTGACGTCGAGCGCAGTCGTGGGTTCGTCGGCGATGAGCAGGGAGGGCGATGCGGCGAGCGTCATGGCCAGGGCGACGCGCTGACGCTGGCCACCCGAGACCTCGTACGGGAAGGACCGGGCGATGCGCGCCGGGTCGGGCAGGGCGACTTCGGCGAGCGCGCGGTCGATGGCCTCGCGCAGGGCGACTTCGGCGAGCGCGCGGTCGATGGCCTCGCGCAGGGCGGCTCCTCGCAGGCCGCGGTGGCGGCGCAGCGGCAGCGCGATCTGCTTGCCGAGCCGCATGAGCGGGTCAAGAGAGGTCGCGGGGTCCTGGAACATCATGGAGATCTGCGAGCCGCGCAGCGAGCGCAGCTCCCGCTCGGAGGCACCCACGAGCTCGCGGCCATTCCAGCGGATCGAGCCCTCCACGCGCGCGCCCTCGGGCAGCAGTCCCATGATCGCCAGGGACAGCATGGATTTGCCCGCGCCAGAGGACCCAATGATGCCGACGTGCTGTCCGTCGGGCACCTCCAGGGTGATGCCGCGCAGGATGTGCGCGTCCCCGATCCACACGTTCAAGTCGGTGATGGACAGGCTCACTTAGCACCTCCCTGGGTGGGGTCGATGAGGGAACGCAGGCCGTCGGCCGCGAGGTTGGCTCCCAGGACGAAAGCAACGATCGCGACGCCCGGGGCGATGGCACCCAGGGGCTGCGTCGTGAAGGTTGCCTGCGCGTCTTGCAGGAGGCGGCCCCAGGAGGCGTTCGGCGGAGGCGCGCCGAGTCCCAGGTAGGACAGGCCGGCCTCGGCGAGGACGGCACCGCCCATGGTCACGGCCAGGTTGGTGGCCAGGGTCGGCCAGATGTTGGGCAGCACGTGGCGGGTGAGGATTCCCCACGTGGACACGCCCGAGGTGCGGGCGGCCAGCACGTACTGCTCGGCGAGGACGCGCCGGGCCAGGATGCGTGTCAGGCGCGCGACGACGGCCGAGGCGGCCACGCCAATCGCGACGGTGACCGTGGCCAGGGAGGCACCGAAGCCCGCGACGATGAGCATCGCGAGGAGCAGCGTCGGGAAGGCGATGAGCACGTCGAGCAGCGCCGAGGCCACGTCGTCCGCCCACGGGCGGGCCAGCGCGATCACCAGGCCGACGCTCACACCGATGAGGGTGGCAACCGCGACGGCTCCTAGGCCGACGACGAGGGCGATGCGCGCGCCCACCATCATGCGCGAGGCCAGGTCGTGGCCCAGGCGGTCCGTGCCGAGGAGATGGTCGGCAGAAACCTTCGAGGCGTCCGCCGCTCGTGTCCTCGATCGGGTACGGAAGCCACGCGAGCGAGACGAGGGCGATGAGCGCGAGCACACCCACCAGGAGCGCGCCGACGAAGAGGGACAGCGGGATACGACGGGCGTTCACGGGCGACCTCCCGTGCTGAGGGTGGAGCGCAGGCGCGGGTCAATGACGCGCTGCAGGACGTCCGCGGCGAAACCGATGACGAGGACGAGGGTCGTCGACACGAGGAGAACCCCCTGAATCGATGGGTAGTCGTGCTGGGCGATCGCGGTCGTCAGCATCGAGCCGAGGCCGGGAAGAGCGAAAACCTGCTCGACGACGACCGCGCCGATGAACGTGGTGGCCAGCTCGATACCAGCGATGGAGATGACTGGGATCGAGGCGACGCGCAGGCCGTGGCGCACCATCGCCTCGCCGCGCGACTCACCCAGGGAGCGCGCGAACTGCAGGAAGGGCGCGTCGAGCACGTCCAGGGCGGCGCTGCGCGTGTAGCGCGTCAACGAGGCCGTGGATACCAAGACGATCGTCAGGGTCGGCAGGACGAGGGCGCGCACCGCCTGCGCGCCGTTCGTCCACCCGCGCGCCGGGAAACCCGAGGCGGGCAGCCAGTGCAGGTTCACCGCGAAGGCGAGGACCAAGAGCATGCCGCTCCAGAACACGGGCACGGCGATGCCCAGCTGCGCGAGAGCAGAAATCACCGTTCCCGCCCAGGAGCGGCGCGCACGTGCGGCCACGTACCCCAGCACAATCGCCAGGATCAGGGAAATTCCAAAGGCCGCCAGGGTCAGTGGCAGCGTCACCGCCATGCGCGAGGCGATCTGGTCGTTCACGCTCAAACCCGAGGTGAACGAGGTACCCAGGTCGCCGCGCAGCAACGCCGAGGCCCACCCACCAAACTGGCTCCACCACGGCAGGTCCGAACCCACCTGGCGGCGGGCCGCCTCGATCTGCTCGGGGGTGGCCGTGCCCGACAAAAGCGCATTCGCCGGATCACCCGGCAGGAGACGCAGGAGAACGAAAATCGCTACGAGGGCTGCCGCTCCGGTGAGGATCAGCAGCCCCGTGCGCCGCAGCAGGTACCGAGTCATCAGTTCTTAGAAATGCCCGAGACGACAAACTGCGAATTCAGGCCGTTCACGCCGTAGCCCGACACGTTCGAACGCGCGACGACGATCTGCGGGTAGAGGTAGAGCCAGGCGCTGGCCGCATCCGCCGCGATCTGTTCGTTGGCGGCGCGCAGCTTCTCGGTCTGCTCGTCCTCGGTGGAGGCCTGCTCGGCTTCGTCGACGAGAGCGGTCACGGCCTCGTTGTTGTAACCCCAGTAGAACGTCGGGTTGCCGTACCACACGACGTCGCGCGTGTTGACGTGCTCCTGGAGGGTCGCCTGGAAGTCGTGCTCCTTGTAGACCTTCGAGTACCACTCGTCAGCGGTGATCGTGTTGATCGTGACGGTCACGCCCACCTTTGCCAGCTCGGACTTGATGAACTCGGCGACCGTGGGGTGCGGGTCGTAGGAGGGCGTGTCGAGCGTGAAGCTCAGGCCCTCAGCCCCAGCCTCGGCCAGCAGTGACTTCGAGCGCTCAGGATCGTAGGGGTTAACGGAGGTCAGGTCCTCGTACCACGGGTCCGACGGGGGAACCATCGAACCGATCACCTGTCCGGCGTCACCCCAGATGGACTCGAGCAGCTTCTCGCGGTCGATAGCCGAGTAGATGGCCTGGCGCACGCGCGCATCGTTGAAGGGGGCCTGCGCTTCGTTGAAGGCAAGCAGCTCCTTCGTCGTGGAGGTGCCTTCGGAGACCACGAAGTCGGAGTTGCCCTGGAAGGTGGCCAGCGCATCCGGGGACTGCAGGGACGTGATGATGTCGATGTCGCCCGCGCTCAGGGCGTTCGTCATCGCGGTGGCGTCCATGTAGTAGTGGAAGGTGACCGCGTCGTTCTTGGGGGCGTCGCCCCAGTAGCCGTCGCGGGCCTTGAGGGCGAGGGTCGAGCCCTTCGTCCACGCGTCCAGCGTATAGGGGCCGGTGCCGTCGGTCTCGGTCTGCGAGTCGAAGCCCTCGGGAACCATCCACAGGTAGGACAGGTTATAGGGCAAGGAAATCGAGCGCTGCGAGAGCGTCACGGTCAGCGTCTGGGGATCGGTGGCCTCAACCGAGTTGATGACAGCCAGCTGCGACTTGCGCGCGGACTGGGAGTCGTCGGCCAGGACGCGGTTGATCGAGTGTACGGCGTCGGCCGCGTCAAAAGCGGAGCCGTCGGAGAAAGTCACGCCATCGCGCAGGTGGAAGGTGTAGGTCAGGCCATCCTCGCTCACGTCGTAGGAGGTGGCCAGCTGCGGCTGAATCGTGCCGTCGTCGGCGAGGGAAAACAGACCCTCGTAGACATTGCCGTTGAGTGCCTCCGTGACACCCTGGCCACCGCCCGCGATGTTGGAGAGGTTGACGGGTTCGTAGAGCGAGCCGATCTCGATGGTGTTGGGATCGGTGGAGGCACCGCCCGAGCAGGCCGCAAGCGCCATGGCGGCAGCGATGGTCGCGGCGGTGAGGGCGAGGGGCTTGTGAGCTGTCATGCGGGGCACTTTCGTGTCGGGACGGGCCGGCGGTCCGTGGATACCAGGCGAATCTACCGCAGGGCCTATTTTGACGCATGCGGCTTTCCGCCGAGTAAAACAACGTGACAGCTCGCCCCCCGCATTCCACCCTCCGTCCGGGGGCCGGACGGAAACCGGACGAGGCCGGGGTCAGATCTGCGCGAGGTCCGTGACCTCCGCGTTCGTCAGTTCGACGAGATCCAGGGGACTCAGCTCGACGCTGAGGCCTCGGCGCCCGCCAGAGACGATCATGGTCTCGTGGTCCAGGCACGCCGAATCAATGAAAAGCCGATGCGAGGTCGTCTGCCCGAGCGGGCTGATGCCGCCCACGACGTAGCCGGTGCGGCGCTGCGCGACGGCCGGATCGGCCATGGCGGCGCTCTTGGCACCGGCGGCTTTGGCGATCAGCTTCATGGACAGGTGAGCCAGGGCAGGCACACAGCCGACGACGAACTCGCCGGTGGGCTCCAGGCGCACCATGAGCGTCTTGAAGGCCTGCGTGGGGTCGATGCCCAGTTTCTCGACCGTTTCCTCACCGAACGCCCGGGCGGCCGGGTCGTGCTCGTACTCGTGGATGGTAAAAGCAACGCCAGCCGCCGTGAGCGCCTCGATGGCGCGGGTGGGGCCACCGCCGTGGTCCTTGCTGTGTTTACGAGCCATGACCCCAGTGTAGAACGCGTCAGAGGATGGACGCAGTCGGGTCGTCGATGACGACCTTGCCGAAGGGGAAGCAGGTGATCGGAATCATCTTGAGGTTGGCGATAGCCAGCGGGATGCCAATGATCGTGACGGCCTGCGCGGCAGCGGTCGTGATGTGCCCGATGACGAGCCACAGGCCCGCGACAAGGAACCACACGATGTTCATGAGGGCCGAGCCAGCACCCGCGTTCGGCTTGTCGACAACGCGCTTGCCGAAGGGCCACAGCACGTAACCGGCGATGCGGAAGCAGGCCACGCCCGCAGGGATCGTCACGATGAAAATGCAGGAGATGATGCCCGCCATCACATATCCGAGGAAGAGCGGGAGTCCTCCGAAGAAGAACCAGATGATGTTGAGCAGGGTACGCATTGTTTTTGTTTGTCCTTTCCGTGTGTCGCGAACATTCTAGTGTGCCACGTGGCAGGCCCCTGCCAGCCCTGAGACACCCCTGATTGAACCCCGAAAGCCACGCCCGCGTACCATGAGCCATGAGTATTCCCGAGTCCATCGCCGACGCCCGCGACCGCATCGACAGCGCCACCTCCGCGTGTGGCCGCACCGATTCCGTGACCTTGGAGCTGGCGGTCAAGACGCGCACACCCGAGGAGTGCCGCGCCGCCGCAACTGCACTCGCCGAGGCGGGGCTGCCGATACTGCTGGGCCACAACCGGGTACAGGAGGCGCGCGCGACGGTGGACGCGATCCGCGAGGTGCCCGGTGCCCACCTCCACCTGATCGGTCCTCTCCAGTCCAACAAGATCAATCACGCGCTGGCCTGCGTGGATGCAATCGAGTCGCTGGACTCCCTCGCCTTGGCTGCGAAGATCGACGCGCGCGCCACCGGCCCCTTCCCCGTCTTTGTCGAGGTGAATGTGTCGGGCGAGGCTACGAAGCACGGATGCGCGCCCGCCGACGTCGCGCGGCTCATCGATACGGTCGAGGCCTCGGCTCACCTCCAGCTCACGGGCTTCATGACGGTGGGCCTGAACTCCTCCGTCGAAGCCGACGTGCGCGCCGCCTACGCGCAGCTGCGCGACATCAGGGACGAGGCGGCGGTGCGCCTGAGCATCGAAGAGTCTGAGCTGGCGCTGTCGATGGGCATGAGCCAAGACCTTGAGTGGGCCATCGCCGAAGGGGCGACCATCGTACGCCTGGGAACGGCCATTTTCGGCGCTCGCCGCCTCTAACGAGACGGACCACACGCCCGCACACGCGGCACTTAAGATTGAGGGTATGACGACCGTTCTCGCAGGAATCTCAGCGACGATCCTGGCGCTCGCTCCGATCACTAACCCGATCGGAGGCCTCGCCGCCTTCGCGGGCCTGACCGCCGCCAACGACCCGGCAGCGGTGCGCTCCCAGGCGTGGAAGACCAGCATCTACGTCTTTGCGATCCTCACGGTTTTTGCTGTCAGCGGCTCACTCATCATGCGTTTCTTCGGCTTCGACCTGCCCTCCCTGCAAATCGCCGGTGGCCTGGTCGTCGCGCACTCGGGTTTCTCGATGCTGGAAAACAAGCGCCGCGCCACCCACGAGGAGGCTCAACACGCGACAGCCAAGGCGGACGTCTCTTTCTCACCCATGGCGCTACCCCTCATCGCGGGTCCCGGCTCAATCGGTGTCGTTATTGCACTGGCCGCCCGCAACACCGCCGTCAGTTTTCACGTCGGCATCGTCCTGGGCATCCTGATCACGGCCGCCGCCATCGCACTGCTTCTGCGCTACGCGACACCCTGGATCGACAGGCTGGGACCTACTGGCGTCGGCGCGATCGTGCGTATCATGGGCTTCCTGATCCTCGTTATCGGCGTCGAGCTTGTCATCCACGGAGTACGCGCACTCCAGCTCTTCTAAGCGACAACCCGCCCCGGCCTCGTCCCCCACACCCCGGACAAGCCGCGCACGATTCCCGAGTACGCCGCGCCAACCACGCTAGGACAGTAGAGACACCGACAGGTGTTGATAGCGCTCACGGAGCCAGGGACGCAGGTCGATGCTCCGTCCCCTGACGTTGATGCTCGTGAGACGAGTCGGCACCTCGACCTTGTCCAGTGCCTCGCCGTACGCGGCGATCATTGAGCGAACAGCTTCTTCGATGACACCTCGCTCGACACGACACATATCAGCGATACGGCGGAAATCATCCAGACAGATATCCGCAGAGATCTCTTTGCCACTGAGCTTGAGCGCCATGTCCTGGGGCCGATCAAAATAAACGGCCGTACACACCAGGTCATAGGCGGGCGAGAGAACACCATTGCGACGGTCGGGATACACAAGGCTCCAATTCTTCAGATGCGCATCATCGTTACCACACAACATGTTGAATACCGTCCGACGGACACACTCAACAAGCGACGGCAGATCGTAATTCCGGTACGCGACCTTCATCACGTACTCGACCGAACTCTGATATTTCGACCGCTGAAACCCCGGCAGATTACCCGCCTGACAGAAATCCTCCATATGGACACGGCCTTGATCGCTCCTGTCAAAGCGCGCAATGCTGAATGCGTATTCCTCGGTTGTTACCCAATCGGAGGACGCAATCTCGACGTTCTCCCGATGCACAACATCGAAGTCAGGAACCTCAATGCAACACGCCTTGGCGAGCGACATCACGTAGAACTCATTGTGAACGAGAGCGTCGTACTCACCCGGCGGCGACAGCTTGACGATACGGTCTCCATACTCACCACTGCCGGGCAACGTCAGGCGCTGATCGCGAGACTTCATCGAAAACTTCAGGACGTTACCGGCAATAGATGCGCGAATTCGTGAGTCCTTTGAGAACGACGTAGAATCACCGGATCGCAAGGCGTCATCCGCCGAAACCGAAATGGGGTCCCCAATACGGGACACCGTAACAGCTCCCGGCAAATCATCGCCGAGCGCGCTGAGAATGCCCGGCTCATTCTCCTCGCTCAGTCCATGCTGAGCACACACAATCGTTCGAAGCAACCCTTCAGGCAGGAGGTTAGAAAACCACAGCGGAAGAACAGAGCGTCCCTTCACCCCCGCCTCACGGCGCATCCCATTCTCGAACCAGAAGCCAAGAACAGGCCGATCCACGCGCCAGTAGTAGTCGTCGGAGAACCGAAACGAACTCTTGGACGAGTAGCACGAGATTGTCCCGATGTCGATGCCATGCAGGCGAACACGAAACTCAACGTCGGACGAATAGAGCGACATCTGCGTTCCTTTCACGACAACTCTACGGGCGCGAAGGACACGTAATCCCACGCCATCATCGAATCGAAGAACTCGTTGACCCGCGCGGACAACAGTTCCTCACGCCGATCAACCAATTCCACCGGATCGGCAGAAGACTCGCAGTCCTCTACCGCCTCGGGGAGCATGAGCATGTTCCGGTGGGCTGTCATGAAGGCCAGGGCCGCATCCTCGTCCCGCAGAGCCTCCTCATTGACCATCAACACTCTATTTGCGAGCGACGAATATCGACTGACATCTGTCCCCTCAAACCAACGACGCCCCACGTATTCCACGAGGAGATCAGCCACACTACCGTAGTCATCGACGAGCGAATCAAACACGGCAATCGACGCCTGACCCGCATAGTCGTCCGCCCGAACGTAGTAGGACCACATGGCACACACGCATGCCCTAGCATCCGAGCGATTCATGCGCGCATCGGGAATCGTGACGTGCTTCGAGGCCCCCCGCTCACCGACGCTCTCCAGTAGTCTCTGAACGGAACCGGATTCATCTCCGCGACGCACGTCTTTCAGAAACGCTCTGGTTTGTCCGCTCGCACTGCTCAAAGTCATACCGATAGTCTTGTAAATTGTCCGCCACACCCAGCGCTTGAGCAGCTCTTTATTGCGACGCTTCGGCTCGGGGAACAGCGCGAAGAAGCGCGACACCACCACCAGAATCGCCCCGTACGGCAGCAACGTTGCATGGGGAATACAACAATTCTCTTGGAGGAATCGCGTCGCTTTCATCAGAACGCGTTCCGTCTCGGCGTATGCGGTGTCACGATCTTCGTCCGGAAAATCGCAGATTCTCCGTCGCTCGTCTCCAAACTCATCGCGCACATCGCGAACGTAGTCTGGATGCCGACGAGCTTTGAGTACATTCAAGACCTGGTCTTCCGAAATCAGCCCAAAGTTCGTTGAACGGGCAACGGCATCCGAAACCGAGCGCAAAGTACGTCCATCGGATGCGGAGCTGTTGAGCGCTTCAAACACCTCGAAAGACTTGAGCTTCTTACCGCTCTGATTAATGCGATCAAAGATAACGCGGAGCTTATCCTCGTCCGCTCCCTCCAGCACAGTCGCCGGAACACTCACGGCGTTAAAGGTATTGAAGGCCTCCTGGTAACGACCGCGCAACGCCTGGAATTCGGTGTTCTCCTCGAACCACTGCCAAGCGCTCACAAAGTCGAAGAGACGAAAGAGGGGCATGACGGCGCGAGAATGACGCCCCAGAGTTGAAACAACGCAGGCATTTTCCAGGTCGTACCCAACCGCAAAACGAGCATCTCGTTGGCTGCCGGCGTCCATCGCGTTGACGATACTCGTCACGCGTTGCTGCCCGTCGACGAGCCATAGTGCGTCCGGGCGCTGAGGGGCGTCGATATCGATGGAACCAACGGTGAGCCGCTGCGCCGGGGCCTCACGTTTCCACATGAGCAGGTTCCCGATTGGATACCCATGGTGAAGGGAATCAAAGAGGGCAACGACGTCTTGGTTCGTCCACCGGAAGGAACGTTGAAAGTCGGGGATTCGCACTCGCCCCGTCGCCACCAGGTCACGCAATTCGGAAAGCCTGAAGGTTTCGTGTTTCGGCTGCATTGCTTCGCTCGACATGTGTCCATGTTACTCCGACACCGATTCTCGGACGCTGTCACGCGCGCAGCCGCGCGGGAACGCGAAAACCCGCCCCGGCCTCGTCAATGAGACGATACCGAAGCGGGCAACGGGAACGCCCGGCTCACACCAAGCGAGCGAAGCACCCGAACTCTCAGGGGATGCGGTGCACCCACTCCTCGCGCGCGAACTTCGTTTCGCATCGCGCGCGTGCGACCTCAAGGTCTTCGTCGGTGATGGTGCCGACCGTGGCGTTGTACTTCTCCTTGAAGTGGTCGAAGAACGCCTGAAGGATTTCCTCGCGGGGAAGGCCGGTCTGGGAACGCATGGGGTCCACGCGCTTGACGGCGCTGCGGGTGCCCTTGTCGCGGATCTTCTCCATGCCGATGCGCAGAACCTCGTTCATCTTGATGGCGTCGATGTCGTAGGCCATGGTCACATGGTGGACCATGTAGCCGTTCGCCCAGCGCTTCTGCGCGGCGCCGCCGATCTTACCGAATTCGGAGGCGATGTCGTTGAGCGGCACGTATGTGGCCTTGATGCCCAGCTTGTCGAGGACCTCCATGACCCACTGATCGAGGTATGGGTATGCCTGCTCGAAGCTCATTCCCTCCACGAGGGCGGTGGGGATGACGAGCGAGTAGGTGATGCAGTTGCCGGGCTCCATGAACATGGCACCGCCGCCGGTGACGCGTCGCGACACGGTGATGCCGTAGCGCTCCACGCCGTCCTGCTGGATTTCGTTTTGGTAGGACTGGAAAGAGCCGATGACGACCTGCGGGCCGTTCCACTCCCACAAGCGCATGAAGGGCTTGCGGCGTCCCGCTGCCACGTCCTCGACCAGGGTTTCGTCCATGGCAACGTTGATCATCGGATCGACAACGGGGCCGTGGATGACGTCGAAGTCGATGTCGTCCCACGACAGGGCGGCACCCAGGGCGCGGCGCACGGCGATGCCGACGGCCTCGGGGGTCACGCCCATGAGCGTGTCGCCCTCGTGGAGGGCACCGGCGACGCGCGCGGCCAGGTCCTTGGCGCTCGACGAGGCCGGGGCCCCTTCGAGGGACGCGGTGATCCGGGTGAGCGCGTCGTCGGGGTCGAGGAAGAAATCACCCGACACGCTCACGCGCGCGAGGCGGTCCTCCTCCACGTCGGTATCGACGACGACGAGCTTGCCTCCGGGGACTTTGTACTCTCCATGCATGCCCACGATTGTAGGCGCTTCGCTCACGCCCAGTCGGGCAGGACGCGCACGCCGCCCTTGTCGGCGGACGCGGCGAGCATGCCGTACACGCGCAGCGCGTCGGAGACCTTGCGGGGGCGCGGCTTGGAGGGCTTCCACGGCGCGGCACCCTTCTCGGCGCAGCGGCGCTCAAGTTCCTCGTCGCTCACGTTCGCGCGCAGGACGCGGTTGTTGACGTCGATTTCGATCTCATCGCCGGTGCGCACGAGGCCGATCACGCCGCCGGCCGCGGCCTCGGGCGAGATATGTCCGATGGAGATGCCGGACGTGCCGCCGGAGAAGCGGCCGTCGGTGATGAGCGCGCACTTCTTGCCCAGGCCCAGGCCCTTGAGGTAGGAGGTCGGGTAGAGCATTTCCTGCATGCCGGGGCCGCCCTTGGGTCCCTCGTACAAGATGACGACGACGTCGCCTTCCTTCACCTGCTTGCTGAGGATGGCTTCGACGGCTTCCTCCTGGGATTCGACGACGAAGGCCTTGCCGATGAAGTGGAAGAGGGATTCGTCGATGCCGGCGGACTTGATGATCGCGCCGTTGGCGGCGATGTTGCCGTAGAGGACGGCCAGGCCGCCGTCCTTCGTGTAGGCGTGCTCGACGGAGCGGATGCAGCCGGCCTCAGAGTCGGTGTCGAGGGACTCGAAGAGGTTGGCGGTCGAGAAGGCCTGCGTGGTGCGCACGCCGCCGGGGGCGGCGAGGAAACGGTGCTTGGCCTCGTCGGTGGCGCTCCCGCTGCGCACATCCCACGCGCCCAGCCAGTTCTCCAGGTTGTCAGAGTGGACGGAGTGCACGTCGCGGTGGAGCAGGCCAGCGCGGTCCAGTTCACCGAGCAGGCGGGGATGCCGCCGGCGCGGTGGACGTGCTCGATGTGGTAGGTCGTGGAGTTGGGGGCCACCTTGCACAGGCAGGGCACGCGGCGCGAGATCGCGTCGATGTCGTCGAGCGTGAAGTCGACGCCGGCCTCGTTGGCGATGGCGAGGATGTGCAGGACGGTGTTGGTGGAGCCGCCCATGGCCACGTCCAGGCTCATGGCGTTCTCGAAGGCTTCCTTCGTGGCGATGGAGCGCGGCAGGACCGAGTCGTCCTCGTCCTCGTAGTAGGCGCGGCACATGTCGACGATGCGCGCGCCGGCCTCGGTGAAGAGCTTCTTGCGTTCGATCTGGGTGGCCAGGGTGGTGCCGTTGCCGGGCAGGGCCAGGCCGATGGCCTCGTTGAGGCAGTTCATGGAGTTCGCGGTGAACATGCCGGCGCAGGAGCCGCAGGTGGGGCACGCGTTGGCTTCGATGCTGGCCAGCTGGTTGTCGCTGACGGAGTCGTCAACGGCCATGACCATGGCGTCAATGAGGTCGAGGCGGTGCTCGACGACGCCGTCGACAGCGGCACCGGATTCCATGGGGCCACCGGAGACGAAGATGGTGGGGATGTTCAGGCGCATGGCGGCCAGGAGCATGCCGGGCGTGATCTTGTCGCAGTTGGAGATGCACACGAGGGCGTCGGCGCGGTGCGCGTTGACCATGGTTTCGACGCAGTCGGCGATGAGGTCGCGGCTGGGCAGGGAGTAGAGCATGCCGTCGTGGCCCATGGCGATGCCGTCGTCGACGGCGATCGTATTGAATTCCTTGGCGACGCCGCCGGCTGCTTCGATGGCTCCGGCAACCAGGTCGCCCATGTTCTTCAGGTGCACGTGGCCAGGCACGAACTGGGTGTAGGAGTTGGCGATGGCAATGATCGGCTTGCCGAAGTCGCCGTCTGTCATGCCGGTGGCGCGCCACAGGGCGCGAGCTCCGGCCATGTTGCGGCCTTGGGTGGATGTTGCCGAGCGCAGCGGGCGACTCATGATGTGCCTTTCTGTTGCCGTGTAATGACTCCACAGTAGGAGCGTGTGCGCCGCGTTTCCGTGCGGGTTTCGTCTCATGGACGAGGCCAGGGCTGGGTGCGGGTGGTTTTCGCGCGGCATTCCGGGGCTTCGCCCGGCGGGATGCCGTGTCAGTGTGTGGACGCTTGCTGGCGCGATGTCAAGGAAAACGCAAGGGACGCGTGCACGAATTCGCGTCTCGCCAGATGAGTGGCTGATCGCATTGGTCAGGGTGTGGACATTCGTCCTCGTTCTCGACGCGCGAAACGTAGTCTGAGGGCACAGTGAAGAGAAAGGACTGCGATGACTATTCGCACCACTCATGTTGGTTCCCTGCCCCGCACCCCCGAGCTGATTGAGGCGAATCGCGCGCGCCGCGAGGGCTCGCTTGGCGACGCTGATTTCACGTCGCTTCTGCAGGATCAGGTTGACGGCGTTGTGAAGCGTCAGGCCGAGATCGGCCTGGATATCGTCAACGACGGCGAGTACGGCCACGCGATGATCGACACGGTTGATTACGGCGCGTGGTGGACGTATTCCTTCTCGCGTTTCGGCGGACTGTCCTTCGAGGACGTGCAGCGTTTCGACGTGCGTCCCCCCCGCCGGCCGCGATGGCCGTCTGTCCTTCTCATCGTTTGCTGAGCGCCGCGACTGGCAGCGTTTCGCGGACGCGTACGCGGATCCGGATTCGGGCATTCACATCGCGAACCGCAACCCGATCGCCTTCCCGACGATCACGGGTGAGCTGACCTACATCGGCGCCGAGGCCGTGGAGCGCGACATCGCGGGAACGAAGCATGCGCTTGCGGCGGCGGGCAAGCCCGTGTCGGATGGTTTCGTCGCGGCCATTTCGCCGGGTTCGGCAGCTCGCGTGGCCAACGCGTTCTACGAGGACGACGAGGCCGTGGTGTGGGCGTGCGCGGACGTGCTGCGCGAGGAGTACAAGCGCATTACGGACACGGGCCTGACGGTGCAGATTGACGCGCCGGATATCGCGGAGGGCTGGGATCAGATGAACCCGGAGCCGTCGGTTGAGGATTACCGCGCGTTCTCGCGCGTGCGTATTGACGCGCTGAACCACGCGCTGGAGGGCATTGACCCGTCTCTGGTGCGTTTCCACGTGTGCTGGGGTTCGTGGCATGGCCCGCACACGACGGATATTGCATTCAAGGACATCGTGGATCTGGCCCTGCTGGTCAACGCGAACGGCTTGACGTTCGAGGCAGCGAATGCTCGCCACGCGCACGAGTGGACGATCTGGCGCGATACCCCGCTGCCCGAGGGCAAGTACCTGATCCCGGGCGTCGTGTCGCACTCGACGAACGTCGTGGAGCATCCGGAGCTGGTGGCGCAGCGTATCCGCCAGTTCGCGGACATCGTGGGCGACGAGCGCGTCGTGGCATCGACAGACTGCGGACTGGGCGGACGTATCTACCCGTCGATTGCGTGGGCGAAGCTGGAGGCGCTGGCGCAGGGCGCTCGCCTCGCATCGAAGTGATCGCCTGATTGCTTACTTGGGGCGCGCGGGGTGGATGCTCATCCACCCCGCGCGCCTTTCCCAGGCTTTTCTCAGGCAAAGCTCCCCATTCTTTGAGCTTTGCCTCACACAATTAGACACGTGTTGCAGCCCCCAATCCTGGGTCGGCTCGCCGCGGTGGGGATCGCACGCCGCGTCGGGTTCCAGGACTGGGGGCTGCGGCACGTCCGGGGCACGTGCATGCCGAGCACCCAACTCACCTTCCTGTCATACAGGTGACGGAGTCGCTTCCTCGCTATCCTAGGAGAAGGCACCCGGATTCCAACTGTTCAAGGGAGAACATCATGGGAGCGCACAACAGGGAGGGCACGCACGTCATCCGTTCGCGCACTGGTCTGCTCGCAGCCGTTGTTGTCGTCGTCGCCACAGTATGCGGCTGCCAGCAGGCCACGCCCGCGGCGGAGGGGCCGTGGGCGGCCGACATTGAGCAGGCGCGCAGTGAGTGGGCGTCCAACGAGTTTGTCCAATCCGTCCTCGCCGACTCTTCCATCAGCGAGGCAGAACTCCAGGACATGCGTCAGCGTGTGCTCAGCTGTCTGGCGGACAAGGGCGTGAGCGGCGCGTCTTTTGGCCCGAGCGGCACGCTGAGCGTCCCCGATCAGCCGGTTGGCTCCTCCATCTCTGAGGAACAGCAACAGCGCTTCGTCTCCGCCTGTTCCAGCGATGCCGGTCAGCCGATCATCGAGGCACTCGAGTTCAACATGCGAGTCAACCCGGATCACCGGGATTTCAACGAGCTGTACACGCAGTGTTTGATCCGTAATAAGGCGGTTGAGCCGTCCTTCACGGCCCAAGAGCTCGCGCGCGCTCGCGAGAGCGGAACACCTCTCGCAAGTGCGCTGCCGTTCATCGACCCAGCTCAGGGGCCCGACATTTTGCAACGATGCCTCGAGGACCCCAGCACATGACCACAACCACCCTCAGGAGTTGAGATGGCATCTTCTCGCCGCTGGCTCGCCCTCACCGCGTTCGTCGCTCTCATCGCCGGTGCGGGTGGGGTCAGCGCGGGTATTCTCATCGCGTCGCCACCCACCCCGGCCTCGCTGAGTTCGCCATCCGTCCCGTCGACGGTCCCCGTCACCACCCGCGAGTTCACCGATACGCGCTCCCTCACCCTCACGATTCCCCCGGTCTCGCCTCACGAACTCACCTCCCCCATCGCCGGGCGCATCACGGCCCTCCAGGCAGCACCGGAAACTCCCGTCACGTCAGGTTCTCTCCCCTGCGAGATTGATGGCCTTCCCCTTCTTGCCTTGGCCCTGTCCACTCCTCTCTATCAGGACGTGGTGGATGGAGCGACCGGACCAGACATTGCGGCCCTGAACGCTGAGCTTGCTCGGCTCGGGTATGCGGCTCCCGCAGATTCTCAGCGGGTCACGGCCGCCACGCGAGCGGCCCTGGCCTCGGCGATGGGCGTGAACGACGGAGCCGGAGGTGTCCCTTCCCGCATCGAAGCCTCTCACGTCCTGTGGATCCCCTCGCCGACCGTCACCCCCTCGTCGGTCCCCGTTCACCTGGGTGACAGCGTCGATACGAGCACTGTTCTCCTCTCTCTTGAGGACTCCCGCGACTCTTTGCGCCTCTCCATTCCACCGGACGCCTATCCCGCGGACCACGTCATCACCCTGGGAGACACGGACTACCCCGTTCCCGCTGACGGCGTCATCACCGACCCCACTCTGACGGCGACGATCCTGTCCTCGCGCGAATACACGGACTTCGTCCGCTCCGCCCGGAGCAGCGATGGACCCGTTCAGCTGCCCGTCTCGTGGAAGCTCGCCGCCCCCATCACCGTCACGGTCATCCCGCCGGCCTCAGTGATCGGAGACGCGACGAACGCGTGCGTCTTCGCAAGCGGCACGCCGATCCCCGTCTCTGTCGTTTCCTCTCAGCTCGGCCGAACCTACGTCCTGACAGCTACCCCACTCTCCGCCGTCGACACCGCCGTCGAGGGACGCTCATGTCCGTCGAGCTAGACAACGTCGGGCACAAGTTCGCCGCAACCCCGTGGCTCTTTCGCCATCTGAGCGCCCGCTGCGAGGACAGTGCCCTCACCGCCATCATCGGCCCGTCCGGTTCTGGCAAATCAACCCTACGCGTGGGACGACTTTTGACGCGGCCGGACGACTAACGCACAGGCCAACCTGGTGGGCGTGGATCGCCGCGAGCGCCATCGGCGTGGCCGTGGGGGCTGCCGCCACGTGGTGGCGTCGCCTGGAGATTGCCTCGGCGCTGCACGCTGGGCTCCGCACGTCGGATACGACGTTCCTTCAACTGGTCGAGGCCGTGGCATGGGTGGGTGGCGCTTGTATCGTCAACTCCGGCATATGCCTCACGATCCTGAGCGGAGCAGCACCCGATGATCGCGCCGACCTCATGCGCTTGGTGGGGGCCGAGGGCCTGTGTGCCGCGTCGTGGACGCTCATCGGTATCGCAATCACCGCCATGTCGATCCGCGAGCGCCACCTGTTCCTCTTCTTCAAAGGCCGGTAGGTATATACGCGTGATCGCAACTACAATTGGTGTATGAGCGTCCTCGTGATTCAAAACGACCCGATTGTCCCTGTGGGTCAGCTGTCCGCCTTCCTCGGCGGTCACGAGGTGGTGCGCGCCTGGGAGGACCCGCAGCGCCTCAGCGACTTGGCCGCCGCTCCCCTGCCGAGTGCCCTCATCCTGCTGGGTGGCCGAGCGAACGCCTACGACGATGAGGCGTGGCCGTGGCTGGAAGCCGAGCGCCAGCTCGTGCGCCGTTGCGTGCGCGCGAACGTGAGGGTCCTCGGCATCTGCCTGGGTGCTCAGCTGATTGCTGCGACTTTCGGCGGGCGCGTGAGCGTCGCTGACCCGGCGGGTCCGGAATACGGCGTGATCTCCCTGGTGTGGGGCACGAACGATCAGGCGGGCGGAGGCGGAGCTGTCCCCCTGCGTATGGCCCTGGCCTCGACCCACACAGTCTTCGCCGACCACGGCGACGCCATCGTCGCGCTGCCCCGCGGCGCGCGCGAGTGGGCACGCTCGGACAAGTACACGCAGATTTTTTCGTACGGGACCGCCCTCGGCGTGCAGTTCCACCCCGAGGTCACGCGCGAGACCGCGACCGTGTGGGCCGTGAACAACGAGGACGTCGACACGGAAGATATCGTGGCCGGGTACGACGCCCACGAAGGCGAGCTGGCCGACACGTGTAAGACCCTGGCCGACTGGGTGAGCGGCGTTTTCTGAGGCATACAGAGAATCGCAGCGCGGGTACCCCCACGCGGTACCCGCACTGCGATTGACAATCGGACCTCGTCGCAGCGAGCGGAGCCGAGGCCCGACCCCTAGTTTAGGCGAAAAGTCAGGACGAAGAAGACTTTTTCACAAACCAAGACCACCACGTGGGACGACTTGACAACGGAGTCAGCCACGGCCTCGTCCTCACGCGGCGGCTCACCCCGATCAGGGGGCAGCAACCTGAACGAACGAACCCGTACCGTACGCCCACACGCGACGCTCAGCCGCGGAGACAAACACGGCCTCGCCACGGCCGAGCTCGACGTTGTCTCCGCCCTGCTCCTCGCTCACGTGCAGCGTGACCGACCCGGAGGTCACGATGATGATGCGCGGACCCTCACCGGGCACGGCCACCTCATCGACGCGGGAGGTGTGCGTGCCGGGGGCCAGCGTCGTCACGGACAGATCAAACTCCTGGGCGGGTGCCAGGAAACGGTCCGTCGTCGCCGAGGGATGCTCGGGTGCCACGCGCACGGGCGGCAGCGCCGAAAACTCAGTGATTTCCACGAGCTGCGCGGAATCCACGTACTTGCGGGTCAGGCCCGCGCGCACAACGTTATCCGACGATGCCATAACCTCGATACCCAGGCCCGACTGGTAGGCGTGAATTTGGCGCGGCGGAATGTAGACGGCCTCGCCGGGGCGCAACGACACCGGGTTCATGAGGAACGCGACGATAATGCCCGGGTCGCCCGGGTGCTTCTCCCCCAGGACGCTCACGAGCGTATCAGTGCGCGGCGAGGGGGACGTGCCCGACGCAAGGCGGCAGCGGCACGCCGCCACGAACTCTTCGACACGCTCAGGGGTCGCCGGGGAATCCTCGTCGAAAAGCCAGGTCGCCAGGGAACGCAGGCCACCGCGCACGGTCGAGAGCTTGAGGCGGTGACGCAGGCGCTCGGCCAGATCACCCTCCAGCCCCACGAGGAGCTCACGCGCCTTACGCGGCACGCGGAAGCCGACGAGCGCGCTGAACTCGGTGAGCGCGTAGATCATCTCCGGCTTGTGGTTCATGTCCCGGTAGACGCGGCGCGGATCCGTGCGCTCAATCCCCAGGACCTCCTCGCGCAGGTATCCCTCGCGAGCGATCTCCTTCGTCGGATGCACCTGCAGGGAGAGGGTCTGGGCGGGCGCGATGATCTTCGCCAAGTACGGCAGCGTCGAGCCGAAGGCGTAGAGCAGGCCGCCGCCCAGCGCGCGCTTGGGGTCCGCCGCGATGTGCTCCGCGAGCGTGTCGCCGCTCGTCAGCAGCGTCGGACCGTCCGGGTGGGTACCGAACCACACCTCAGACACGGGATCGTCCCCGGCGGCAGCGCCCAGGAACTCGGGGATCGCGTTCGTGGAACCCCACGCGTCAGCTTTTGTCCAGCCGATCAGTTTTTCCATAGGGTGCATCCTATCGCGAGCGAGCACACAAAGACGCGGGGGACGAGGCCGTCGCCCCTTCCCCCGCGCCGCTTGCGTGCGTCAGGCGCTAGGTTGAGCGTCGGTTTCGCGGGCCTCAAGTGCGGCGAGCGCGCCTCCTCGGGCGCGCAGCTCGGCGTACGTGCCCATCTCGATGACGCGGCCGGCGTCCATGACGATGATCAGGTCGGCGTCGCGCACGGCGCTGATGCGGTGAGCGATTTCAACAATCGTCGAGTCGGCGGCGACGCGGGCGATGCCCTCGCGCACGCGCGCCTCGGTGGCCGGGTCGACCTGGCTGGTGGCCTCGTCGAGGACGTAGATGGGTGCGTTTCGCAGGAGCGCACGCGCCAGGGCCAGGCGCTGACGCTGGCCGCCCGAGAGGCGCTCGCCCATGTTACCGACGACCGTGTCCAGGCCGTCCTTTTCCGTGGCCAGCCAGTCGGTAAGGTCCACGGCCTCCAGGGCGGACTCGAGGTCCTCGTCGGTGGCGTCGGGTGCCGCGAGGAGCAGGTTGGCGCGCAGCGTATCGTTAAACAGGTAGGGGCGCTGGGGCGCGTAGGCGACCGTGGAGCGCAGGTCCGTCAGGGAGGCGTCGGCGACGTTCGTGCCACCGATAGTGACCGTGCCCGAGGCAGGATCCCACGTGCGGGTGAGCAGCGAGGCAAGCGTCGACTTGCCCGATCCGGAGGCACCCACGATAGCGGTGCGTTTTCCGGCGGGAATGCGGATGTTGACGCCATCCAGGACGGTGGGGGCAGGGGCGGGCGCGTCCTCATCCGTCGGGTAGGCGAAGGTTACGTCGCTGATCACGATGTTGCCAGGGGTCAGCGGCACCGAGTTGGCAGGATCTGCGACGGCCGGGGCGCGGTCGGTGATCGCAAAGACACGGGCGGCCGAGGCAAAGGCCTGATCCAGGTCGGCGGCGAACTCTTCGACAGCGAGAACCGGGCCGAAGGAACCCATGGCAATGCCGATGGCCAGGCCCACCTGGGGCAGGGTCAGGGCACCGCCGAGGTATTCGGAACCCGCGACCATGGCGACGGTGACGATGCCGACGGCCACGGCGGCCTGATTGAGGCCGCGACGCAGGGCGATCCAGCGGCCCTGGACACCCAGGCCGGAGTCTATGCGCGCCTCGATGTCATCCATCTCGGCCTCGCGCCGCTCCTGCGCGCCAAACGCCAGGACCTCGCGCACGCCCTGCACCGAGTCGGTGACATGGGCGGCGAGCGCGCCTCGGGCGTCGCGCAGCTCGCGGGCCGCGCGGGCGGTCGCACCCGACCCCAGGAACGGAATGATCGCTCCAACAACAACCAGGAAGGGACCCAGGACGGCGGCGACCGCCCAGGACACGGAGGTTCCCATCCACACGAGCGTCAGGATCGGCACAATGACGGCCGTGGTGACGGGGGCGAGCGTGTGGGCGAAGAAAACCTCGACGCGGTCGATGTCCTTCGTCACGCGGTTCATGATGTCACCCGAATCCAGGCGGTCCGTGCCCGCGGGGGCCTGAGGTTCAAGCTGGTCGTAGAAGTAGTTGCGCAGCATCGCCAGGCAGTGGAAGGCCACGAAGTGTCCGGCGAACTGCTCGAGGTAGCGGGCACCGCCCTTGAGGAGGCTGAAAACCACGGCGCACACAATAATAACGGGGATCGACCACGCGCTGGTGCCGGCGGCCAGGCTCGCGACCGCCCAGCCCCCCAGGGCGAACAGGCAGACGCCGATCATGAGGAAGACGACGCGCGCCACAATGGAGGCGACCAACGGCGGCAGGACGCGGCGAGTGATCGACAGGAGCCGAAGAGAGAGTTGCCTGCGGGTCATCGGATCATTCCTTCCTGGAGCGTCGCGACGCGGTCAGCGCCCTTGATGGTGGCGTCTCGGTGAGAGATCGTCAGGGTGGTGCGCCCGGCGCACACGGTGTCGAGGGATGCCAGGATTTCGCGCTCGGATGCCAGGTCCACGTGGGCGGTGGGTTCGTCCAGGATCATGATCGACGCATTCTTCAGGAAGGCGCGGGCAATAGCGATGCGCTGGGCTTCGCCACCCGACACGGCCAGGCCTCGGGCGCCCACGCGGGCATCCAGGCCACCAGGCAGAGCCTCGTAGAAGTCGCCGAGGTGCGCGGCGCGCAGGGCCTCAACGAGCTGAGCGTCGGTCGCCGTGGGAGCCGCGAGAAGGAGATTCTCTCGCAGCGTGCCGGAGAACAGGTAGGTGCTTTGCTCGACGACGGCACTCTGAGCGCGCACCCACGACAGGGGCGCATCTGCCAGGTCCACTCCGTTGAGGCTCACATGACCACTCCTGGGGCGCAGGTACCCCTGGAGCAGCGCGGAGATGGTGGACTTGCCCGCACCCGAGGAACCAGCCAGGGCAACGTGCTCTCCGGGGAAGATCGTCAGGCTGGCCCCCTGCAGGACCGGGGTGCCCTGTGTGTACGCGAAGGACACATCCTCCAGGCGGATCTCGCCGGGCTTGGCGGGCTTCGCGGGAGCCTTGACCCCCTCAACGTCCATGACGGCAGGAACCTGAGCGTTAAACTTCTTGATTTCCTTGTTGGCGGCGATGCCGCCCATGCCGATGTAGAAGAACTGACCGATGCGGTCCAGCGGATCAAGCATGATCGAGGAGAGCAACACAAGGGAGATGGCCCCGCCGACGCTCAGCGCCCCCTGCTCGTAGCGGATGAGGGCCAGCGTGATCGCGCCGGTGATCATACCCAGGGAAAAGACGGAATCGATGACGAGGAGGATCAGCTGATTGCCAGCCAGGTAGCTCATGACCTTCGAGCGCACCTCTTCGGCGGCATCAGCCAGGCGCTTCCCCATGTCCTTGCCCGCGTTCATGAGGGCCAGGTCGCCCAGGCCCTGGATCGCGTCGAGTTCCTTGGCGGCCAATTGACGCGAGGCGTGACGATAGCGCGAGGATACCGGCTTGAATGCCTTGCGGAAGCCCAGGACGCAGATCGGCACGAGCGGGATCGCGATAGCGAGGAATCCGCCGGAGGCGGGGTCGAGGGTCAGGGCGACGACAATGACGACGAGGATCGGGGTCGTCAGCGACGCGATCATGGGGGCCAGGAAAATACCCTTGTAGGCGGCGACGCGCTCGACGCCGTCGGTCGCGGAGTTGACGACGCGACCCGCACGCTCGCTGGTGCGCTGCGTCGGCCCCAGGGCAAAGACCTGTCGGATCATCGAGTGTCGCAGCCTAGGTTCCAGCTGCTTCATAGCGGTCGCCCCGAGGGCGCTGACGGCCCACGCGAAGAAGCCCGATCCCAGGGCACCTACGAGGGCGATCCACCACGTCGACCAGGCATTGTTTCCCGCAATATCATCGATACCCCAGCCGATCACCAGGTAGGCGAGCGCCAGGCACAGAGCCGCTGCCCACGAGCAGGCAACAACCATCACGCGTTTCATCGTTCTCCTATCAACACGACGCACACGAGCGTCCATAACCAAGGATAGCCTTAGTTAGGTTCTGACACCACTGTCAGGAAGAATCAATGCCACGCCATACACGCAGAAAGAAACCACGACCTCGTCCATTGACGAGGCCGTGGCTCCCTCACGCGTGAATACTCAGGCCAGGCGATACGTCCAGCCGTAGGGATCCTCGGCGCGGCCCCACTGGATGTCGGTGAGGTGCTTGTGGATCTCGCGGGTCTTGTCCCCCACCGCGATCTCCACGTCGAAGTCGTCGCCAGCCAGGCGCGTGATCGGTGTGACCACGGCGGCCGTGCCACAGGCGAAGACCTCGGCGACGCTACCCGAGCGGATGCCGTCCACGACCTCGGACAGGGCGATCTTTTCCTCACGCACATCCACGCCCTCGTCGCGCAGCATGCGCAGAATCGCGCTGCGCGTGCCACCCTCGAGGATGACGCCGGTGAGCTCGGGGGTACGGATGGTACCGTCTGCCATGACGACGAACATGTTCATGCCGCCCAGCTCCTCAAGGTACTTGCCCTCGTAGGTGTCCAGGAAGCAGACCTGCGAAAAGCCCTTGGCCTCGGCCTGGATCTGGGGCAGCAGGGAGGCCGCGTAGTTGCCGCCCGCCTTGGCACTGCCGGTGCCGCCGGGGCCGGCACGGTGATACTCGCGCTCCACCCAGATGGCCACGCCCGACAGGCCGCCCTTGAAGTAGGGACCCGAGGGAGAACCGATGACGTAGTAGTCGACAACACCCGCCGGGTGCACGCCCACGAACTCCTCGGAGGCAAACATGAAGGGACGCAGGTAGAGGGAGGAGCCATCGACGTCGGGAACCCACTTCACGTCGGCGCGCACGTAGTCCACGAGAGAGGCCACGAAGTCCTCGCGGCTCAGCTCGGGCAGAGCCAGGCGGCGGGCGGAGTGGTTCAGACGCGCGGCATTGTAGCCGGGGCGGAAGGTCCACACGGAGCCGTCCGCGCGCTTGTAGGCCTTGATGCCTTCGAAGACGGACTGGCAATAGTGGAAGACGGAGGCACCGGGGGTCAGCTCGAGCGGGCCGTAGGGGATGACGCCACGGTCACTCCAGCCGCCCTCGCGGGTCCAACGCATGTGAGCCATGTGATCCGTGAACTTCTTGCCAAAAGCCAGGGTCGACATGATCTCGCCGTACTCTTCCGGCGTCGCCGGGTGCGCGTTGGGGGTCAGGGGGAAACGGCCAGCCAGCTCATCGGCGGCGGGCAGGACCAGGTCGCCAGCAGCCTCAAGTTCCGTGGGGGTGTGCTGCGTCAATGCCATGAGGCCTCCTGTCGTGGTTTTTTCACAAAGATGAAGCCAGAATATGCCCGCCGTCCGCATTGCGGTCGGTTGATTTCGGAATGTGACCCACTCCCCCACTTCCTGTGGAGGTTCTCACCTCCATGTCGGCTTACGAAGCCCCTCCCTTTTTCGCTACAGTGCCATCTTGCGTTCGCGTGCCGAACACCCCGACGCAGCCGCTGCGGCTCCGTCACCTAGCGATCGTCGGCGCGCCCTAGAAAGATTTTTCTGCAGTGAGTTCTCCTGCATCTTCCGACCGTATCTCCCCCCCCAGCTGATCGGCGCAATCACCGCAACGGCAATCCTCGCGTTCCTGGGGCTCTTCCTCGAGACGGTCCTCAACGTGTTGTTCCCTGCCCTCATGTCCGACTTTTCCGTGACAATGGCCGACGTACAGTGGATGACGTCCGGCTACCTGCTGGTTGTCTCCATCGTCATGCCGATCACGGGCTGGCTCCAGCGCCGTTTCACGCCTCGCTCACTGTTCTTCACGGCCGCCGGCTCGATCTTGACCGGCGCACTGGTTGCGGCCCTCGCACCCACGTACCCGCTTCTGTTGGCTGGCCGCCTGATCCAGGGCATGGGCACAGGTATCGTCACTCCCCTGATGTTCACGATCATCCTAACCCGTTCTCCGCGCTCGAAAATCGGCGCGTTGATGGGTGTGGGCGCTCTCGTCCTGGGCACCGCACCGGCTCTCGGCCCGATTCTGGGCGGCATCATCGGGACGGTCGCGTCCTGGCGCGCGGTGTTTTGGATCTGCGCGGCGCTCGTTCTTGTGTCCGTATGCGTCGGCTCGGCCTCCATCACCGGCGGTCAAGTGTCGCGTGTCTCGCTCGATATCGTGCAGGTTGCCCTCATCGCGCTAACGTTCGTCGGCCTCGTCCTCGGTGTTGAACGCGCGGGGACCGCGCTGGCGGAGGGAGCCTCCCTCCTGATGTCCCTCGGTCTCATCGTCCTCGGCGTCGCTGGTGCCGTTCTGTTCGTTCTCCGCTCGCATTCGGCTCCTACCCCTGTGATCCGTCTAGCGGTACTGCGCGCGCCTGCCTACCGCTACTCGCTCCTGGCGTTCGCGTTCTTCCAGTTCGCAGCGCTCGGCCTCGGCTACCTGCTGCCCAACGCCGCCCAGTTGGCTCTCGGATCATCGGCGATGAGCGCGGGCTTGCTGGTTCTGCCCGGCGCGGTCCTTGGCGCTGTGATGGCACCAATCGGCGGCTCTCTCCTAGACCGCTTCGGCCCGCGCACTCCGATCCTCGTCGGTACGGTGATAACCCTGGTGTCCTGCATTGCCCTGGCGGCGCGTGGTACGTCTCTGTCCACCGGCTGGATGGCTACCTTCTACTTCGTGTTCATGCTGGGATTCGGCATGGCGTATGCGAACACGCAGACCCATGCGATGGCTCACGTGGATGGCCCACTGACGGCTGACGGAACCGCCCTCATGAACACGGTCCAGCAGTTCTTCGGTGCGATCGCGATGACGGTCCTGGCGACCATCGTGTCGATGACGCAGGCGGGCCTCACCTCGGCGAATCCGGGCTTTGCTCCGGCGACCGCGCGCGGCGTGTTCATCGGTTTCATTGTTGTGGCGATCGTCGTGGCCGCGGCGCTCGGCTTCGAGTTGCTCGCGATGCGCCACTCGCGCATCACCTCGGGCACGCAGGCGATAACGGCTGAAGAAATTATCGAGGCCGACGAGATCGAGGCCGCCGTCCTGGCCGAAATGGGTGATAGCGCTCAAGTCTCGGGTCGCTGACACGCAGTGCGTCACTCGTAGTGCGTCCACATGCGCAGGACGCGAACGGTGCGCTCCTCTTCGAAGACCTCATAGACGAGCCTGTGCTGAATGTTAATCCTGCGCGAATACATCCCGGCGAGGTCACCCACGAGGCGCTCGTAGCGGGGAGGCACCGCGAAAGGATCCTCTGTCAGAACCTCAATGAGAGCCTGCGCTTTCGCTTTAAGTCCGCTGGCAGAGAGCTTCTTCGCGTCCTTCGCGGCCTGCTTGGAGAAAACGACCCGCCACACGACTACCACTCCACGTCATCGAGGGCATCGTCAAGGTCCTCACGAGTGGCTTCCTTCAGGCTGTCCGTCATTCCCGGAATCCCCTGCAGGTAGAGGGTCTCCTGGATGGCACACCAATCGGCCTCGCCGATGAGCACGGCATTCCCACGACGGCCGGTGATCGTGATCGGGGTTGACTCCTCATTCACGGTGTCGATAAGCCGGTACAGATCCGAGCGGGCGGCAGTGGCACTCACAGCAGTCACGATCTTTCCTTTCCACTCCCATCATATCGTACGCTTTCACGTACGTATAGGCCTGTGCGCACCAATGCGGAGAAAGGATACGATCAACGCATGACGACTCTCCCCAAGTCCCTTGCCTCCGCCCTGCCCTCCCGCGAGCGCCGCTCCCCCAGCCTGGAGCTTCAGGACGGGCGCTGGCTGGCAGCCGCAAAGTCGGGCCTGTACGTCTTCGGAGCCCAGGCCTCGTCCGGCGACGAGACGAGCGCATCCGAGATCTTCCCGTGGTACGACGTGGCGCGGGCGCGCTGGGAGGCGGAGGGCGAACTCTTCGCGCTGGAGTGGGTGGACCCGGCGCGCACTCCCCTGGCCGGGCGCACCGCGGGTGACCCGTCGGATTTCATGCGCCAGACGAGCGAGTACGTCAACCACTCAATCGTCATGCACGCCCAGACGGAAACGGACGCGGGGACAACGATCACGGCGTGGGTACGCCGGGGCCCCGACGGGCTTTTCTCGGTGCTGACGGCGGACGGTCCGCTGGACGGTAGCGGTCAGCGCGCGGCGAACGCCCTGGAGGCCAGCGTGCGCGAGGCGGTCGGCCTCGACTGATCGACGAGGCCGGGGCGCGCCTGCGCTCACCTCACCCTCGCGCTGTGCCCCCACGCATGAAGACGGGACCCAACCTCATGGCTGGGTCCCGGCCTTCTCTAGCGATGATCAGTGAACGATGAAGACGCGCTCGAAGGGGTCGACGGACAGACCCTGCTCGAGGATCGTCCGAGCCCACTCGCGCGCGCTGAACAGCGAGTGATCGCGGTAGTTGCCGCAGGAGTACACGTCCGTTCCCGGAACGTCCTCCCAGGTCGCCTCCTCGGCGATGGCGTGCAGCGACGAGGCGATAGCGGCAGTCACCTCCTTGACGCAGGGGGTACCCCACATGATGAGGTGGAAGCCTGTGCGGCAGCCGAACGGCGAGCAGTCGATGACGCCGTCGATGCGGTCACGCAGCAGAGAGGCGAGCAGGTGCTCGATCGTGTGCAGACCAGAGGACGGGATTTCGCCGCTGTTGGGCTGGACGAAGCGCACGTCGAAATTCGAGATCTGGTCGCCCTTCGGGCCGGCCTCCACGTTGATGAGGCGCACGTAGGGTGCCTTCACGGCTGTATGGTCCAGAGTGAAGCTCTCCACTTCTGCCATGTTGTATTAATCCCTTTCGGTGTAGTTTTGCCTGCGTTGTTCCAGACGCATGAGCGACCGGAAGACCTCAGAGTACTGCGGATCCTCCTCATTCATGCGCGACAGGGCCGCACGTGCTTCACCTAACTGTCTGGTGAGGTCCATGCGAACCAAGGCCGCGACGACGCCGCGGCAGTAGGAGCGCACGTCGGCTTCGCCCGCGACGGGCAGGGGGTTGACCGCCAGCTCGGTGACGGCAGGGCCGATGAACTCGCCCGCCGCGTCGAGGATGACCTGGACGAAGTGACGTGACGCCGCCAGGGTCGCGTTGTCTCCGGGGCCGAAGTGGGCCTCGGCCTGGCGCATCATCTGCGTGAAGGCGTCCAGGCCACCGGCCGCACGAATCGCGTCGTGGACGGCGCGGTGCGTGGGCACGGTAAAGGATTGGCCGTCCAGCTCCTCGAATCCGGAGCCGACGACGTAGAGCGGGTGCTGTAAGACCGCCTCGAGGGCCTGGCGCTCGACGCGGGTCACCGGATCCTCGGGGCCGCGGCGCACGGGGGTGGGGGCAGGGCGACCCGCACCGGCCATCTCGATCTCTCCAGGGCGCGGACCGGGGGTAATCACCTCAACGCGACCCGCCGCCCGAACCGCCTGCTCGACCGTACGCATGTCCATGCCGAGCCATCCGGCGAGCTGGCGCGTGTACTCGGCGCGCAGGGCCAGGTCCTTGATGTGCGCGACGATGCCAGCCGAGGCGCGCAGGCCCTGCACGCGCCCCTCGGCGCTACGCAGGTCCATCTGGGACAGGACCGAGCGGATCGCGAACTCAAAAAGGGGAATGCGTGAGTTCACCAGGTCGACGATCGCCTGGTCGCCCTGGGACAGGCGCAGGTCGCACGGGTCTTGGCCGCCCGGCGCCACCGCCACGAAGGTCTGTGCCGCGAAGTTCTGGTCCTCCCCGTACGCGCGCAATGCGGCCTTCTGCCCAGCGCTGTCACCGTCGAAGGTAAAGATCACCTCGGAGCCGTGGGCGCGCCCGCTGGAGAGCACGACGCCTGCGGCAGGATCCGCATGGTCGCCCAGCAGGCGGCGGATGATGCGCACATGCTCCGACCCGAAGGCGGTGCCACACGTGGCCACCGCGTTCGTGACGCCCGCGACGTGCGCGGCCATAACGTCCGTATAGCCCTCGACGATGACGACCTTGTGCTGCGTCACGATCGACTTCTTCGCCAAATCTAGACCGTACAGAAGCTGCGACTTCTTATAGATCGGCGTCTCGGGGGTGTTCAGATACTTGGGAGACTCCTTGTCGTTGTCGTCCAGGCGACGGGCACCGAAACCGACTGTCGCGCCCGTAATGTCGCGGATCGGCCACACCAGGCGCCCGCGGAAACGGTCGTAGATGCCGCGGCTGCCGGTCGTGCCCAGGCCCGCGACCTGGATCTCCTGGTCCGTGAAGCCCTTCGAGCGCAGGTGTCGGGTGAGCGAATCCCACGAGGCCGGGGCGTAGCCGACCCCGAAATGCTCGCACATCGCCTGGTTGAAGCCGCGCTTGGCCAAGAACTCGCGGCCCTTGTGGGCTTCCTTGCTGCCCAACTGCTTGCAGTAGAACTCCTCGGCGACGCGGTGGGCGTCCAGGAGGCGCTGGCGCTTGCCCGGCTCCTCCGTGCGCACGCGGGTGCCGCCCTCCTCGTAGTGGAGCGTGATCCCCGCCTTTTGTGCGAGCATCTCCACGGCCTCGGTGAAGGGCAGGTGGTCGATCTTTTGCACGAAAGAAATGACGTCGCCGCTCTCCCCACACCCGAAGCAGTGGAACATGCCCAGGTGGGGGCGCACGTTAAAGGACGGGGTGCGCTCGTCGTGGAAGGGGCACAAGCCCTTGAGGGAGCCGATGCCCGCGGGTCGCAGCGCTACATGCTCGCCGATGATCTCATCGATCTTCACTGCGTTACGTACCGCTTCGATATCGTCCTTGCGAATCAGACCCGCCATGGCTTCAGTCTACCGAGACCCACCCGCGCGCGTGGTCCGATTGTGCTTAGAGCTGCGAGGACAGCATCCCGCACCAGCGCGCGTGCCAGGCCGAGGCCGAGACGTCGGTAAGCGAAGCGACCTGGTCGATGACGGCACGCAGGCGCACGCGATCATCAGAGGCGGCCCGCCACTGCGCGGCGAACACCGGCTCAAGGGAGTCAGCCCCCGCCTCGTACAGGGCGTCGACCAGGTCCGCCAGGAGCGTGCGCTGCTGGTAGTACACCGGCTCACTCTCGCGAGGACTCATGACGTAGTGGACGGCCATGCCCTTGAGGATCTGGATCTCGGCGCGCACCTGCCGCGGCACGACCAGATCCGCACGGTAGCGGCCCAGCGGCTCATCCCCGAAGGTCTCGCGCGTGGCTGCGACGGTCGCCGAACAGAAGCGACCGATCAACTCGCTCGTCGCATCCTTGAGGTGGGCGAGGGACGCGTAGGAGCCGTCGAAGGAGCGCAGCCACACGGGCATGGACACGATGCGCTCGAGCGCATCCTCCAGGTCCGAGCGAGCCACCGCCGGACCGTACCAGTCCAGCGTCGAGGCGATGACGGCTGCGCAGTGCGCGTCGTCGAACAGGTCGGCGGGGTCGAGCTTGCGGGTCGCGACCGCGTCCTCCATATCGTGCACCGAGTAGGCGATATCGTCGGACAGGTCCATGATCTGGGCCTCCAGGCAGCGCCTGCCCGCCGGCGCGCCCTGACGCATCCATGCGAACACGGGCGCGTCGTCCGGGTAGACCGAATACTTGCGCGTCGACTTGGCCAGGTCTGGGCCACCCGACTTGACCCACGGGTACTTGCAGATCGCGTCCAGCGTCGCGCGCGTCAGGTTCAGGCCCGCGGGCACGTCTCCCGCGCCGATCACCTTGGGTTCCAATCGGGTGACGAGACGCAGGGTCTGGGCGTTCCCTTCGAAACCGCCAATCGAGGCCGCAGCAGTATCCAGGGCACGCTCGCCGTTATGCCCGAAGGGCGGATGCCCGAGGTCGTGGGACAGACACGCGGCATCCACGACATCCGGGTCAGCCCCCAGCTCTTTGCCGAGCTCACGGCCCACCTGGGCAACTTCTAGAGAGTGGGTCAGGCGTGTACGCACGAAATCGTCCGAGATCGGACCCAGCACCTGCGTCTTTTCACCCAGGCGGCGCAGCGCCGAGGAATGCAGGATGCGCGCGCGATCACGCTCGAACTCGGTGCGCGCCGACGACTTGTGGTCCTCGGGCACCCAGCGCTCAGAATCGGCCGGGCTGTACGGGGAGGCCGCATCAGTACCATCGACACCCGGGATTGCCAAAGAAAACTCGTTCACAAACCTATGGTACGCGGCCAGAGCCCCCGCACTTGGACACCTACCCCGCGAGCGCGCCACGGCCTCGTCCATGATCGGTGCTCGGCAAGCCCCGCGTGGCCCGAGACGTATGAGCGATAGAACCGCACGGACGGTGGCCTCGTCACGATGAGGCCCCCTCTTCCTCATCAATCTCTGACACCAAGAATGTCCGGTCAAAGAAAGAGGGGGATGAGAAGATTACGAGAAGGCTCCAATGGGTTTTGATCTGGAATAAAAGGCATTGAAAAGAAACATCCGTTCAGCGTTTTTTGCTCACCTACCACGACCTCGTTGCGGCACATGTCGAAAATTTACCAAATTGTTACTGTGAGATACCCCAGCGGAGCTTTCCTCATTTGTTCAAACATGCTAAACCTCAGGAGTCGCATTCAGCGTCGAATCTCATTCACGGAAGGAGTCCCCCGTGTCCAACACAGCACAGGAAATCCTCGATGCAGTCGGTGGTCCCGACAACATCATTCACTTTACCCACTGCGCCACGCGCCTCCGCTTTGAGCTGCGTGACGCCTCCGTCATCGACAAGGACACGGTCGAGGCCATCGACGGTGTTCTCGGAGCCGTGCCCCAGTCGGGTGATCGCTACCAGATCGTCATTGGCGGTGCCGTTCAGTCGGTCTTCAACGAGATCAACAACCTGCCTTCGATGAAGTCAGGCACCGCAGCCTCCAACGACGACGTCAAGGCCGCCGCCCGTGCAAAGGCACGCGGCAAGAACGCTCTCGTCGACGCATTCTTCGAGTACCTGTCCGACTCGTTCCGTCCCCTCCTGCCCGTCCTGCTCGGTGCCTCCCTGATCCTGGCGTTCCTGGCGGTCCTCGACGCCCTGCACATCGTCGACACCCGCGCGGAAACCATTCCCGCGTGGCTGGGCTACGTGAACTCCATGTGGCGCGCGGTCTTCTACTTCCTGCCCGCCATGGTCGCCTACAACGCGTCCAAGAAGCTGGACATCGACCCGTGGGTCGGCACGGCCGTCATCCTGTCGCTGCTCACCCCCAACTTCACGGGCCTGAGCAACGCCGCCTCGTTCGCCGAGACGACCTGCACGACGAATGCCCTGGGCACCGAGCAGTGCGTCACCCAGGTTGGCAGCCTGCCCCTGCAGCTGTCCGACTACGGCGGCCAGGTGTTCGTGCCGCTGCTGATGGTGCCGCTCCTGGCTCTGGTCTACAAGGGCCTGAAGAAGATCGTTCCTGCGAACGTTCAGATGGTGTTCGTCCCCTTCATCTCCTTCGTCATCATCATGCCGCTGACGGCCTTCCTGATCGGCCCCCTGTCGATCTGGATCGGTAACGGCCTGGGCAGCGGCCTGGCCTGGCTCAACGGCCACGCCCCCATCGTCTTCGCGATCATCATCCCGATCATCTACCCCTTCCTGGTGCCGCTCGGCCTGCACTGGCCGCTCAACGCCCTGCAGCTGGCCAACATCGCCTCGACCGGCTCCGACTTCATTCAGGGCCCCATGGGCGCGTGGAACTTCGCCTGCTTCGGTGCCACCGCCGGCGTGCTCTTCCTGTCGATCCGTGACCGCGACACGGACATGCGTCAGACGGCATCCGGTGCCCTGGCCGCGGGCCTCTTCGGCGGTATCTCCGAACCCTCCCTCTACGGTATTCACCTGCGCTTCAAGCGCATCTACCCGCTCATGCTTACCGGCTGTGTCGTCGGCGGCCTGGTCATCGGTGTTGGCGGCGGCGCAACCACGAACACCTTCGTGTTCACCTCGCTGCTGACGATCCCCGTCTTCACCCCCATGGCCGTCTACGGTCTGGGCATCCTGGCAGCGTTCACTACTGCTTTCCTGATGGTCGTCTTCTTCGACTACCGCACGAAGGAGCAGAAGGCTGTGGCTCGCGAGAAGAAGGAAGCCATGAAGGCTGGCGTCTCCGCCGCTCCCGCCGCCGCTGCCGCTGAGGCTGCCGCTGCTGCACCGGCCAATGAGGATGCTGCTGCTGAGGCTACCGCACCGGCTGCTGAGGCTGCCCCTGCCCCGTCTTTCAGCGACGAGGCCAAGGCTGACCTGACGCTGACCTCCCCCATGGCAGGTGAGCTGGTTGCCCTCTCGGATGTCAATGATGAGGCCTTTGCCTCCGGCGCGCTCGGCCCCGGCGTCGCCATCTCCCCCGCCGCTCACGCGGTCGTCGTCGCCCCCTGCGACGGCAAGGTGACGGTCGCCTTCCCGACCGGCCACGCCTACGGCCTCAAGTCCGCCTCCGGCGTCCAGATCCTCATCCACATCGGTATGGACACGGTCAAGCTGGACGGCAAGGGCTTCACGCCCCGCGTCTCGAAGGGCGACATCGTCAAGCGTGGCGATGTCCTGGCTGAGGTCGATTGGGACGTCATCCGCGAAGCCGGCTACGACACCATCACCCCGATGGTCGTGACGAACAAGAAGAAGTTCGGCAAGATCACCCCCGCCGCTCCCGGCCCGGTCAGCATCTCTGACACGGTCGTAACGGTGGCTCCCAAGGAGGCGTGAGCGTTCCTAGCGTGTCGCTGACATAGCTGTGGGGGCGGGCCGAGAGGCCCGCCCCCACACGTGTCTCTAGGCCTCGGAGCCCTCGACGATGTCGAGGACCGCTCGGGCCTGCTCGATGGTGAACTGTCCGGGGGCACTCCCCTCGGCACCGGGCAGGGTCGCAAACGTCGCAGCCGATCCGAGAGCAGAGCCGACCAGGCGCGTCGGCGCGCCGTTGGGTCCCATGGCGATGCCGATGACGGGACGGTCGTAGGCCTCGCGCGCCCATGCCTGCGCACCGAGTACGCGCGCGGCGTCGGTGGCGCTGTGGGCCATGCAGGCAAACTTGAGGACGTCGGCCCCCGCGTAGTTCATGTCGGCGAGCACCTCGGCGAGTTGGTCGTCGCTGGGGGTCCCTTCGAAGTCGTGGAATGAGCCGATGACGAGCGCGCCGGCTGCATGAGCGTCTTCGATGAGAGCCGAAGACCTATCTCGCCTGATCTCCACGTCGACGCCTCCGACGTGGGGAGCCAGGGCTGCCACGAGGGCGCAGTATTCCTCATCGTCCAGGGACGCTTCGCCACCTTCGACGGAGGTGCGGATGGTCGCCAGGATGGGCAGGGGCGAGGCGTCCGCGACGTAGCGGGCCATGCGCACCAGGTCATCGGCTACTTCGGAGGCAGCCACGAAGTGTGAACCCACCAGGGAGAACAGGTAGGTGTCGGCTCGCCACTCGACGATATCAGCGCGGCAGGAAGCGAGCGCGCCAACCTGATCGGTGAGGGCGCGCGCGTCACCGCTGACGGGCACGATCACCTGGGTGCGGCCACCGAGAGTCGCCTTTTTGGCGGCTCGTCCGATGGTGACGAATCCGGGCGCAGGGTCGGGGTCGGGCGCAGATGAGTGAGGCATGATTCCTTCGCTTAGTATCCGATTTCGGCCAGGTGCAGGCGCTCTCGTTCGCGCTGCGTGAGGTAGGGGTGCTCCAGCCAGCCGTCGGGCAGGTGGGGTGTTTTTTCGCCGCCGGCTCGCCCTCGCGGCCCGCGGGCGGCTGGCGGGAACGCCTGGTCGAGGTCAAGATCCCTGAGGCGATCGTGCAGCTCTTGGAGGGTGGAGACCATGGAGAGGGCGTGGCGCTGGTGTCCTCCGACCGCGAATCCGCGCAGGTACCATCCGATGTGTTTACGCATCTCTCGCAGCGCGCGCCTCTCGTCACCCTGGTCGACGACGCACCAGGCGGCGTGGCGCTCGATGACGGAGACAACCTCGGCGAGGCTGGGGCCGGGCGGGATGGACCCGCCGTGGTAGGCGGCGACGATGTCGCGGAAGATCCAGGGGCGTCCCTGGGCACCGCGTCCGACGCTGATGCCGTCGCAGCCGGTGCGCTCCAGCATCGCCAGGGCATCGGCGGCCTCGAAGACGTCGCCGTTGCCGAAGACGGGGATGTCGAGCAGATCTTTCAGACGCGCGATCTCGTCCCAGTGGGCGCGTCCCGCGTAGTGCTGGTTCTGGGTGCGCGCGTGCAGGGTGAGCGCGGCGGCACCGAGTTTTTGCGCGGCCAGGGCGGCGTCCGTCGCGGTCTCGTGCTCGGCATCGATGCCAATGCGGATCTTCACGGTCACGGGGATTTCGCGCCCCGCGCGCTCCCCGGCCTGGTCGCAGGCGCGCACGACGGCAGCGACGAGGTCGGTGAACAGGTCGCGCTTCCAGGGCAGGGCCGCTCCCCCGCCTTTCTTCGTGACCTTGGGGACGGGGCACCCGAAGTTCAGGTCGATGTGGTCGGTGAGGTCGCGCTCGACAAGCATCGTCGCGGCCTTCGCCATGACGGCGGGGTCAATGCCGTAGAGCTGCAGGGAGCGCACGCGCTCGGCGGGGTCGGTGCGCACCATCTCCAGGGTGCGCTCATTCTCCTCGACGAGGGCGCGGCTAGTCACCATCTCGGTGACGTACAGGCCTGCGGGCGCGTCCACGCGCGGGATGGCGACGTGGCGTGGTTCGCCTGCGCCATCGCGCGGGGGCTGAGGGGACGAGGCCGTGGCCCTCTCCCCCGGTTCGGCAGCCCAGGAGGGGATGCCGGTGGGTCGCAGGTGGTCGGGCAGGCCCGACTCGCCCATGATGCGGCACAGGCGCCGGAAGGGCACGTCTGTCACCCCGGCCATGGGGGCCAGGACGACGGGCGTCCACAGGCGCAGCGGCCCCACGCGAAGCGGGGCCGCTGCGGACGTTGAGGCTATGGACAAATCAGCAGCCCAGGCGTTCGATCAGGTACGACTTGACCGTGTCGAGCGGGATGCGCACCTGCTCCATCGTGTCACGTTCACGGATGGTGACGGCGTGGTCCTCGATCGAGTCGAAGTCGTAGGTGATGCAGAAGGGCGTACCGATTTCGTCCTGGCGACGGTAGCGCCGTCCCACGGCACCGGCGTCGTCGTAGTCGACGTTCCAGATGCCGCGCAGCTCGTCGGCCAGCTCCTGGGCGGGGCCGGTCAGTTCGGGCTTGCGGGACAGGGGCAGGACGGCGGCCTTGACGGGGGACAGGCGCGGGTCCAGCTTGAGCACGACGCGCTTGTCGACACCACCCTTGGCGTTGGGGGCCTCGTCCTCGTGGTAGGCCTCGATGAGGAAGGCCATGAGGGAACGGGTGAGGCCCGCGGAGGGCTCGATGACGTAGGGGGTCCAGCGTTCCTTAGTGTTCGGGTCGAAGTAGTCGAGCTTCGCGCCGGAGGCCTCGGAGTGGACGCTCAGGTCATAGTCGGTGCGGTTGGCGATGCCCTCGAGCTCGCCCCACTCGCTGCCCTGGAAGCCGAAGCGGTATTCCAAGTCGACGGTGCGTTTGGAGTAGTGCGAGAGCTTCTCCTTGGGGTGCTCGTACTCGCGCAGGTTCTCCGGGTCGATGCCGAGGTCGACGTACCAGGCCTTGCGGTAGTCGATCCAGTACTGGTGCCATTCCTCATCGGTGCCGGGTTCGCAGAAGAACTCGAGTTCCATCTGCTCGAACTCGCGGGTACGGAAGATGAAGTTGCCAGGCGTGATCTCGTTGCGGAAGGACTTGCCGATCTGGCCGATGCCGAACGGCGGCTTCTTGCGCGCGGCGTTCATGACGTTCGCGTAGTTGATGAAGATGCCCTGAGCGGTCTCGGGGCGCAGATAGTGCAGGCCGGCCTCGTCGTCGACGGGGCCCAGGTAGGTCTTGAGCAGGCCGGAGAAGGCACGGGGCTCGGTCCACTGGCCGCGCACGCCACAGTTCGGGCAGACGAGGTCAGCGGTGGTCAGGGAGGACTCTTCGACGCCCTTCTTTTCGGCGAGCTCTTCGATGAGCTGGTCCTCGCGGGCGCGCTTGTGGCAGTTGAGGCACTCGATGAGCGGGTCTGTGAAGGCCTTGACGTGGCCGGAGGCAACCCACACTTCGCGCGGGAGGATGACGGAGGAGTCCAGACCGACGACGTCGGCGCGGCGGCGGACCATGGCGTTCCACCAGGCGCGCTTGATGTTTTCCTTCAGTTCCACGCCGAGCGGACCGTAGTCCCACGCGGAACGGGTGCCACCGTAGATGTCACCGCAGGGGAAGACGAAGCCGCGGCGCTTGGCCAGGCTGATCACGTTGTCGAGGCGGGAGGGTCCCTTAGCCACTTGTCACTCCTTGAGTATCTGGGGCACGACTGGCTGTCGTGTCGCCATTGATACTAGTCGATAACCGCTGTTTGGGGCGGTTTCTCCCCGCTTGTGCGCTCATGGAGCCCACCACAGGTGCGCGCCCGACCGCCGACAGAACCCCGGCCTCGTCCGAATTGAGCGGGACGAGGCCGGGGCCGGGTCGAGGGGTCATGTTTCCTAGGCGCAACTTGCGTTCAGTTGAGGCGGCGCAGGCGGCCTGTGAGGGTCAGGCGCCATCCGGCGGCGGCAACTGCGAGAGTGAGGAGGCCGAGCAGCCAGAAGGCGGGGTGCATCGGGGGAAGGTAGCCGGACTTGTGAATGAGCGTGAGGACCAGCCAGGTAACCGGACCAGCGATGCCGGCTAGGCCCAGTACAGTCGCCACAATAATGCCGAGAGCGACCGTCCACGGGCTTCGACCATGGCGCGAAGCCGCACCGATCAGGCGTCCGGCACCGTCGCAGGCGATCCAGGCGGCCACGACGATGAGCCACGAGTCCACTCCGAGGGGGTACTCAAGGCTCCCCAAGAAAAAGATGTGTGTCTGAGTCAGGGCGAGCACCCACCAGATCACACTGGCGATCGCGATAACGACAGCGCTTAGCACGTAGGTCGACAGTGCCAGGGTGCGGCGCGACGCTCCGCTCAGAGACGCCGCCCGCAGATACGTCGTCGTCGTGATGATCTGTATGATGAGGAGGTAGATGCCCGTCGTGAAGGCAGCGTTGACGGCGGCCTGATCGACGTGCCCCGAGAAGTCATCGGAGGTCGCGTACATGATGGCGCTCACCGTGGAGTTAATGGCAAATTGACCGACGACAACCGAGGCGTACACTCCGAAAGCGAATCGCCAATCGACCATTCCAAGTCGCCAGATCGAGGGCTGAGAGGAAACAGTAGGTGCGGTGCTCATTGGTCGTTCTCCTGGATGAGGTAGGCGAAGACGTCCTGGAAGGAACAGGGCGAGGAGGTCAGTGAGTGGGATGCGAGCGTGGCTTCGTCAACGGTGCCGCCGCGCAAGTCCACGACGATCTCTCGCGTGGGACCCAGCTCGCGACTGGCGATGACGGCGAGGTCCGGATGAGCGGCGAGGAAGCGCTCGACGTCGGAGGCGTGGCCGGTCAATGCACAGACTCTGCAGGTGAAGTCGTCGACGCTCTCATGAGCGAGGAGCACACCTTTCTTCAAGACGATGACATCTTCGGCGACCTTTTCGAGTTCGGAAACCATGTGCGAGGAAACGAGGAAGCGGCGCTGCGGGCGCTTTCCTTCCATGCACTCCCCCGCCAGGGCGAGAATCTCTTCGTAGAAGGCGTAGCGCGTGGGCACGTCCAGGGGCGCCTGGATCTCATCGAGGAGGGTGATGGGCGCGCCCGATGCCAGGGCAATCGCGCCGGTGACAACGGCCGCTTGGCCTGCGGAGAGCTTTCCAAGAGTCTTGCGGCTGCGGACCGGCAGACCAAAGCGCCGGGCGTAGTGGGCAAAAAGCCGCTCGTCCCAGGTGGGACGCAGACGGGCGTATTGGATCAGGATAGTTGCGGGGACATCGTCGAGGTCTCGGCTGGACGAAGCCATGATCGAGTCGGTGAACAGGTCGTCGGCACTGGTCTGTGCGGCATCGATGGAGATGCTTCCCGAGGTGGGTGCCAGCAGGCCTCCGAGGATCTGCATGAGCGTCGTCTTGCCCGAGCCGTTGGGGCCGACCAGAGCAGTAACAGTCGATTCCCCGAGGGTGAGGGAGACGTCGAGCAAAGCCGGCACTATCTCCCCTCGGTAGGTGTGGGTGATGGAGGTCAGGGTGATCATGAGTTGTCCTTGGCGGTTGTATCGGCGCTGTAGGCGCGGACGTGGTCGATGATGGCGTCGATATCGAGGCCCAGTGCCAGGCCCGCTTCGACGGCGGGGTTCAGGGTCTCCTCCACGTAGGACGCACGTCCGTCGGCCACGAGCACGCTCTGCGCGCCTTCGGCAACGAACATGCCGATGCCTCGCCGCTTTTCGACGAGTCCCTCGTCGACGAGGATCGAGAAGGCCTTGCCGACGGTGGCCGGGTTGATGTGGTAGGTCGCGGAGTACTCCGTGGTGGAGGTGAGCTGGTCCCCAGCGCGCAGGGTGCCGCGCAGGATCTGCGCGCGGATGTCATCGGCGATCTGCACGTAGATCGGGATCCCCGAGACGAATGTGGGTGCCATTGGCAGCCTCCTCGGTTCAGCGGTTCATTACATGACTAATGAACCATATAACCAACTAACCTGTCAAGCGATATCAACAAACAAACCTCAGATTGCACCCCACTTCCCCTGCTCACGCCCGCGCTCGAATGCAGACCGAACACCCCGCCCACGCAGCTGGGCCCGACGAATGTCAGCACTAACCCGCCAATGCGCAGATCCGATAGATTGATTCGCCCCAGGTATTGCGGAGAGCGTCTTGGGCCAACCACAACACGGTTACACCACACGGACAGCCCGGGCGGAGGCCCGCCCAGAGGACTCGGGGATTTCTAGTCGACAACTCCAAGCGACAAGAGGCTGCCAAGTCTCGCGGGCGACCAGGCACGAAGGCACCCGCGACCCAGACAAACAGCCACACCACCAGAAGCAACGCCCGAGCGGGGGCGCTGCACCCGTTACGGGACCATGCACCCGATCAGGGGCACTGCACCCGTTCAGAAGAGGTGCATTGCCTACGGATCGGGTGCAGCGCCCCAACACACAAGAACAAACGCGGAACTGGCAAACCGAGCCACTCCCCCGCCACAACCAGCCCGAGCACAGGACGCCAGGCGGACACCGGGCGGGCGTTGGGCGGCTTTGTTGCGCCCTCGACCCACACGGTGCCCGAACACGCAAAGAACCCCGGCCTCGTCCCACGGGGATAGGGGACGAGGCCGAGGCTGGCTAGGCAGGAGGGCGCGGCGCACTTACTCCTTGACGCCACCGGCGGTCAGGCCGGAGACAATGTACTTCTGCAGGTACTGGAACAGCAGGATGACCGGGACGGCCGCGAGGACGGCACCCGCCGCGAAATGCCCCACGGGGCGGTACGCTCATCGGCTGCCCACATGTACATACCGACGGCCAGCGTGAACTGATCCTGATCCTGCAGGACGACCTTCGCGATCACGAAGTCACCAAGCGAGGAGATGAAGCTCAGCAGGCCGACAACGGCCAGGACCGGGCGAACCAGTGGCATGATGATCGTCCAGAAGGTCTGGGCGTGCGTCGCGCCGTCGATCATCGCCGCCTCATCCAGCGAACGCGGGATCGAGTTGAAGAAGCCGTACAGCAGGAAGGTGTTCGAGCCGAGCGCGCCACCGAGGTAGACGCAGATCAGGCCGAGCTTCGAGTTCAGGCCCATGACCGGGAAGATGTCCTGGATACCCAGGAGCAGCAGGTACAGGGCCACGAAGGCCAGCATCTGCGGGAACATCTGGACCAGCAGGAGGCCGGTCAGCGTGCCACGGCGCCCCTTGAAGCGGAAGCGGCTGAACGCGTAAGCGGCAGCAGCGCCCATGAGGACAGTACCGATAGCGGTCGTGGTAGACACGATCAGAGAGTTGACGACCCACGACCAGTAGGCGGCGTACTTGCCCGACCCCAGGGACATGTAGTTATCGAACGACACGTTCGAGAACAGCTTGTTCGAACCCGTCAGCGTCGCGCCCGGGTTGAGGGAGACCGACAGGACATAGAGCAGCGGGACCAGGCAGTAGATGATCATGACGATGGCGACGATGTGGCGCCATCCGACCTCTTTCCACCAGCGCGCGCCCTTGAGGGTCGGCTCGCTCTTCTTCTTCGTCACTTTTGCAGCACTCATCACAGCTCCTCAAGGGTCTTCGTCTGGCGGAAACCGAGCCACGCGATCACGCCCACAACGATGAAGATGATGATCGACATGGCCGAGGCCAGGCCGTAGTTCGGGGAACCCGACTCGATCGCGATCTTGTAGACCATCGAAATCAGGATGTCAGTCTCGCCGACATCCATGCCCGGGTAGTTCGGGCCACCGCCGGTCAACATGTAGATGAGCGAAAAGTTGTTGAAGTTGAACGCGAAGGACGCGATCAGCAGCGGGACGGTGGACTGCAGCACGAGGGGCAGCTTGATGGACCACACGGTACGCAGTCCGGAAGCACCATCGATCTTCGCGGCCTCTTCAACGTCACCCGGCAGCGACTGCAGGGCACCCAGGCAGACGAGGAACATGTAGGGGAAGCCCAGCCACAGGTTCACGCCCAGGATCGAGAGCTTCGCCAGCGTTCCATCCGTGAGCCACGGGACGTGTGCACCGCCGAGGAGCACCTGGTTGATGAAGCCGAAGTCCTTGTTGAGCATGCCCTTCCACACCAGCGTGGCCAGGAAGGCCGGGAAGGCGTAGGGCAGGATCATGAGGGACTGGTAGATCTTGCGCCCCTTGATGCGCTTGTCCGCGAAGACGAGGCCGAGGATGAGGCCAAGCGCGAAGGTCGACAGGACCGATGCGGCAGCGAAGATGAAGGACCATACGAGGGCCTTCATGAAGGGACCCGCCAGATCGCCGCGCGTGAACATGTTACGGTAGTTGTCGAAGCCGACGAAGACGCGCCAGCCCGGATCGAGCTGATTGCCCTCGGCGTCGACGAACGCACCGACCTTACCGTCGGCTGTGTAGACCGTGCCCGTCTCGGTGTCGGTCAGCGTGTCCGCAGCTTCATCGTAGTTGTAGCGAGACTTCGCAAGGTAGGCGGTCGTGCCATCCTCGCTCTTGTAGTGGCCCGCGTTGGGATCCTCGGAGGCCGGGACGTTCAGCGCGAAGACCTCGGTCTGGCGCTTCAGAACATCGTTGATCTTGAGAACCTTGTAGCCGTCAACGGCGGTGATCATGCCGGCGGACTGGGTGCCACCCACCTCATGGAAGGGTTTCTCGGAGTTGCCGACCTTGATACCACCGGTCTCAGCATCGACGATGGCCAGGCCGAGGCCCGAGCCGTCTTCGACGATAGCGGCCGGGAGATTCACTGCGCCGGGGGCGCGCTGCTCCGCAGACTTCAGGATCGACGCAACCGCGTCTTCCTTGGTCGAATTATGGCCCTGCCCGTAGTTCGTGAAGGACACGTAGCCCGTGTACCCCATGACGAACACCTGATAGATGAGCAGGAACACCATGCCGGGAACCAGGTACTTCGCGGGGATCATCCGCTTGGAGAAGTACACCCAGTTCACGACGAGGAGCAGCACGGCCAGGACGGCGAGAACCGTCCACGACTTCACCAGGTACGCGGTGAACATGCCGTAGAACCCCAGGGCGTCGATGAGCATCATCAGGACGAGTTTCACGAAGAAACCAGGCTTGGTCACTTCGCTCGCATGCGAGGCCTTGGGCCCCGTCTTTTTCTTTTCTGTAGCCTTCGCTGGCTCAGACATCGTGTCCTCCACACGTGCGCGTACGCGCCATTGCGACGAATCCGCCTGACGGCGGTCAAAAAGGGCACCGCAGGTGCCTGTGCGCCGACTTGCGGCGTTGAATATCGATGGGGCTCATGCCCGCCCGCAACGCGGGATGGCGGACGGGCATGAGCACTCCTGTGCGTCGAGGTGAGACCATGCTCGAACGAGGATCGTCGAGCGAGGGGACTCACTTGGAGGCGATGGCACCCTCGATGTTGGTAACCATCATGCCCCACAGAGCGTCGGGCGTATCCTTGCCGGTCACGATATCGGCCTCGGTCTGGCCCCAGAAGTTCCAGACGGCACCCATCGCGGGGATCGCGGGAGCGAGCGCGCCACCCTCAGCGACCTTGGAGAAGTCCTTGATGTCCTGGTCATCGGAAGCAGCGGCAACCTCAGGCATCGCGGAGGCGCGGCCACCGAGCTTCTGCATCTGTTCCTGGGCCTTGGGGGTAGCCAGGTAGTTGAAGAACTGCTTGGCGGCAACCGGGTTGGCGGACTTGGCGCTCTGGTAGAACATCTGGACGCCAACGAAGGGTTGGGCGGCCTGCGAGCCGGCAGCGGGGACAGGCAGGACAGAGACCTTCATTCCGGCCGCGCGGAAGGCCGCGACGTTCCAGGGGCCGGTCACCGTGTAGGCCGCGGCACCGTCAAGGAACTTCTGCTTGGCAATGTCGCCGGTGATCGAGGGGGACACGATGCCCGCGTCGCCCTGAGCCTTCAGCCAGTTGGCGAACTCGGTGCCGCCGGAGCCGTTCATAGCCAGCTCGGCGGTGTACTCGCCCTCAGAGTTGGTCTTGAAAACGGGAGCGCCGAAGGAGGTCTGGAAAGCGTAGAAGTGGTACGGATCGCCTTTGTCGCCCATCTGGATGATGAAGGGGTACTCGGCACCCGACGCCTTGCCCGAGGAAATCAAGTCGTCGTAGGTGGTGGGAGTGTCGCTGGTCAGGGCGTCGTTACGAACCAGGGCGACAGACTCAACGGCGTAGGGAACACCGTAGGTCTGGCCGTTGTACGTCACGGCCTTGACGGCCACGTCGGAGAACTGGGACTTGGCTTCGCCCAGGTCGACGGGGGCGACGACACCGTTAGCGACGAGCGCACCGAGCTTGTCGTGTGCCATAACGATCAGGTCGGGGCCGTTGCCGGTGGGCACCTGGGTGGTGAACTCGGTGTCCATGTCAGCCTCGGACTTCTGAACAACATTGACAGCAACGCCCGTCTCGGCCGTGAAGTCACTGGCGAAAGTCTGGACCTGCGTGAAACGAGTGTCGTCCGCCCAGATCGTGAGGGTCGCCGTCGTGTCGTTGTCGGTCGCGGCCGGGGTGGTGTTGCCACTGCAAGCAGCCAGGGCGGTGACCGCCGCAAAGGCGCCGAGTGCTGCGATGCCACGTCGCATATTTACTCCTGTGTTGGTCGGGCTGGTCGCCTCCATCAGCGACCTGCTATTAGTCACTGTAATACGTCCGTTTGTTTCTGCAACAATTTTCCGAATTATGAACCAGCTGTTACATTGGTTATCGTCGAGTCGTGCGCACACACCCAAAGGAGAGCTGAGTCGATGACGAAAAACCGCACGAGTATGGCCGATATCGCCGCACACGCGGGCGTCTCGACGGCAACGGTCTCGCGCGTCTTTAACGGCGTCGGACAGGTCTCCGCAGACACGCGCCGCAAGGTCCTGACCGCGATTGACGAACTGGGATACGACCGCCCGACACCCGAACGTACCCCCGACACGCCGACGATTGGCATCATCGTCCCCGAGCTGACAAACCCGATCTTCGCCTCTTTTACCCATCACCTCCAGAAGGAGGTGTCGCGAGCAGGTGGTATTTCACTCATTCGGACGCAAACACCGGGTGCAACCTCGGAGTTCGACCACCTATCTTCTCTACTCGACCATCGTGTGAGCGGCCTCATTTTCGTATCCGGACGGCATGCTGACCTCCTGGCAGACCTTGGTCCCTATTTCAATGTGACACAGCACTCAATCCCTTTTGTGACCATCAATGGCGCACGTCCCGAGATTCCTGCCCCTGACTTTTCTACGGGCGACGCACTGGGAATCCGCGCGGCCGTCACCCACCTACACGAACTCGGTCACACCCGTATCGCTCTCCTGGGCGGTCGCACCCACATCGTCCCCGCTCTGCGCAAGGCAGAGGCCTTCACACAGATCATGGGCGAGCTGATCGGTGACCACGCCCCCATCATCGAGGAAACCTTCTACACATACGAGGCCGCGGCAGCCCATACGGCCGGCCTAATCGAGCGCGGAGTTACAGCAATCATCACCGGATCGGACCTGCAGGCGCTCGGCGCAATTCGAACAATCACCTCCATGGGACTGTCGGTCCCGGATGACATCTCCATCATCGGTTTCGACGACACCTTCCTCATGTCCCACCTCAGCCCGGGCCTGACCACCATCCATCAGCCCGTCACCTCGATCGTTTCCGCCGCCGTACGCAATCTTTTCGAGGCCTTGGCCACACCCAACTCCGCCCCTATTCACGAGGATTACGTCTTTTCACCCGACCTGGTCGTGCGCGGAACGACCGCGCACGCACACTAAAGCCCTGATCAGACAAGTTCGCTCTCCGAGAATGACTTGACAATCATTCTCACTAGGTCAGAGAATGATTCTCATGTCGAAAAGAATCCTCGTCGCCGCATGTGCGGCAGCTACAGCGCTCGCTCTGTCCGCTTGCTCCCCCTCCGCCTCGACCGGCGACAAGACCAGCAAGGCCAGCAAGGACGGCACCCTGACCGTGATGGCTTCCTTCTATCCCCTGAAGTACCTGACTGAGAAGGTTGGCGGTGAGCACGTCACCGTCACCTCGCTGACCCCGGACGGTGCCGAGCCTCACGACCTTGAACTCTCGCCCAAGATGGTCGACTCCCTGGCCTCCGCCGACGCGGTGGTCTACCTGGCCGGCTTCCAGGGCGCGGTCGATGAAGCCATCGAGCAGCATGCCCCCACAACCGTCATTGATGTGTCCTCCGCCGCCCAGCTGGTTGCGATCGACTCGACGTCCAACCATCCGGGCGAGGACGAGGGCACCGACGAGGCCCAGTCCGGCGAAACTCAGTCCGGCAAAGCCCAGTCTGGGGAGGCCGCCGACCACGACCATGAAGGCCACGAGCACGAGGGTCACGACCATGGGCACGCCGACCACGACCACCACCACGACATGAGCATGGACCCGCACTTCTGGCTCGACCCGGCGCGTATGGCCAATGCCGCAACCCTGGTGGGCGACAAGCTCGCTGAGGCTGATCCGACCAACGCCGAGACTTACAAGGCCAACGCAAAGGCCCTGAACGAGGAACTCACCTCCCTGGGCGACAACCTCGTCACGAAGACCTCGACCTGCCAGATTAAGACCTTCGTCACCGCGCACACCGCCTTCGGCTATCTCGCCGACCGCACCGGCCTGACCCAGGTGGGCATCTCGGGCCTCGACCCTGAGTCCTCCCCCTCCCCTGCACGTCTGGCCGAGATTGGCAAGATTGCCAAGGATCAGGGCGTGACGACCATCTTCACCGAGGCCCTCATTGACCCCAAGGTCGCGCAGACCCTGGCCGATGACCTCGGAATCTCCACGGCCGTCCTGGATCCGATCGAGTCCCAGACCGACTCTTCCAAGGACTACGCCGCGGTCATGAACGACAACATTGACGCCCTGACGAAAGCCAACAACTGCCAGTGATCACGACTGACACCACCACGACGGCGGGAGCCTCCCAGGCGGAGGCGACCGCCGTCGTGCGTCTCGATAATCTGCATGTGGCCTGGGATACGGACCTGATCCTTCACGGGATCTCCCTGTCCATTCCCGCCGGCCAGACCGTTGCCATCACCGGTTCGAACGGGTCGGGCAAGTCCACGACGCTCAAGGCCATCCTGGGCACCGCCCCCATCACGAGCGGTGATGCCCTCCTCTTCGGCCGCTCGATCACCGCCCGAGGCCGCGTGCCCTGGAAGAAGATCGGCTACGTGCCCCAGCGCATCTCTTCGGGAGGTGCTATCAGTGCCAGCGCAATTGAGGTCGTGCGCTCCGGTCTCCTTGGCCCGACACGCCTGTGGGCGCTGCCCGGCGACACTGCCCGCGCGATGGAGGCGCTTGAGCGCGTCGGCATGGCCCACCGCGCCCACTTCCCCATGAACATCCTGTCGGGCGGCCAGGCTCAACGCGTCCTCATCGCGCGCGCCCTCGTGCGCCGTCCCGAACTCCTCATCATGGATGAACCGATGGCCGGGATCGACGCCGCCTCCCGCGCACGCCTGGCGTCAATCGTCACCGACGCGAAGGCAGAGGGCACGACGATCCTCATCGTCCTGCACGAGCTGGGCGAACTCGGCCCTCTCCTCGACCGCGAGCTGCACATCAGCGCCGGGCACGTCTCCTACGACGGCCCTCCCCATATTGAGGATGACCACGAACAGCACCACGGAGAAGGCGACCACTGCCATCCCTCTGAGGCCACCGCTCCCTCACAGGGCGACCGAGGCCTCGTCAGCGGAATCTGGACGGGAGAGACGCATGATTGACGCCGTGACCACCCTTCTTTCTTCCCAGATGATGCAGCGTTCCCTCCTGGCCGCGCTCATCGTCGGGCTGACTGCGCCGATCATCGGCACGTATCTGGTACACCGCAGGCTCGCGATGCTCGGCGACGGCATCGGGCACATTTCTCTGACCGGTGTTGCGCTCGGCTGGTTGGTCGGCACGTTCGCGAACGTATCCCCGGCAGACTCGTGGGCTGTCCCGGGCGCAGTGATCATCTCCCTGCTGGGCGCGATCATGATTGAGCTGGTCCGCCAGAGCGGACGCACGTCGAGCGACACTGCGCTGGCGATGCTTTTTTACGGCGGTATCGCGGGAGGCGTGCTGCTCATCGGCCTGGCGGGCGGCACATCCGCCCAGCTCAACTCCTATCTCTTCGGATCAATCTCGACCGTGCGCTGGAGCGACATCTCGCTCATTACGATCCTGGGACTCGCGATCATCGTGCTCGGCGTGGGCCTGGCACCCGCCCTCTTCTCCGTGACCAACGACGAGGATTTTGCGCGCTCGACGGGTCTGCCCGTGCGCACGCTTTCCCTCCTCATCGCGATTCTGTCGGCCCTGACCGTGGCGGTCGCGATGCGCGTCGTCGGCTCGCTCCTGGTAAGTGCACTCATGGTCATTCCCGTTGCCATCGCGCAGCTGGGGGCGCGGTCGTTCCGCTCAACCATGGGCATCGCCATGGTGCTCGGCGTCCTCATCTGCACCTGCGGCCTGTCCCTGACCTACTTCATCGACCTGTCCCCCGGCGCGACCATCGTTGTCGGTGCCATCGGACTGTACGCGGTCGGGTTTATGATCAGGGCAGTCGTGGACCGCATTCGCCGGGTGCGTCGGCTGCGCGTGGCTCGCACGCACAACCAGCACCCCGAGCAGGCGGTCACCCACTAAATTCGCCACCACGTAAGGACCACACATGCAGCGTATGACCAAGCAACGCCAGGCCGTCTTGGACGAGCTGACGCGCGTGACTGATTTCCGCAGCGCCCAGCAGATCTTCGAGGACCTGCACTCCCATGGCCATCGCGTGGGCCTTGCGACGGTCTACCGCTCACTGCAGGGACTCGCCGAGGACGGGCGCGTCGACACGCTGCGCTCCTCCGACGGCGAGTCCCTGTATCGCTCGTGCACGAGCAACCATCATCACCACCACCTGGTGTGTCGCGAGTGCGGCTTCACCGAGGAGATCGAGCAGTCTCAGATCGAGTCGTGGGTAACCAGGGTCGCGCAGGCTCACGGATTCACGGGCGTCGAGCATTCCCTGGAGCTGTTCGGTACCTGTTCCACGTGTCACGATAAGGCCACCATGCACTAGGGATCCGGGCGGCACAGGGGGATTCCCTCCACACTGATCGATAGGTTAGGATAACCTGCGTTTCATTATCCGATGGAGGGTTCGTGCACACCGCAGGAATCGACAACATGGTCCCTGAATTCGCCCGCGAGGGGATCTTCCTCTTCGTCTTTCTGTTCGGGGTTGTTTTCTTCCGCGCCCAGTCAACCTACTGGCTCGCGCGCGGCGTCGCCTCCGGCGCGATGCGCGCGTCGGGACGCACCGGATTCCTGGGGGCCATGGCCCGCTGGTTTGACGGCCCGGTTCCCCGCAAGGGCGCTGCCATGCTCGACAAGTGGGGCATTATCGCGATCCCTCTATGTTTTCTGACGGTCGGCATCCAGACGGCAGTGAACGCGGGTGCGGGCCTGGTGCGCATGCGCTGGAGCACCTACACGATCGCGATGATCCCCGGGTGCGTTCTGTGGGCGCTACTCTACGGCCTCGGCATGCTTGCAGTCTTCGCCGCGACGATCCGAGCGATTGCCGGATCCCCGTGGGGGTGGGCAGGCCTGGCGCTCATCATCGGTCTCATCACCGCCAAGGTCGTGTGGGGTCGCCGCAAGCGCGCCACCGTCGACCGCTCATTGGCCGAGGACCACAGCTAAGACTGCGCGACGCGATCAATCGCCCCGCCGAAGCGGCGATCACGCCCCGCGAACTCCTCCAGGCAGCCCCACAGCTCCTCGCGGTCGAATGCGGGCCAGGGAGTATCGACGAACATCATCTCCGCGTAGGCCATCTGCCACAGCAGATAGTTGGACAGGCGCTGCTCCCCCGACGTGCGGATCATAAGGTCCACATCGGGGACGTCGGGCAGGTACAGGTGGCGCGCGAAGGTCTTTTCGTTGACGCCGCGCGGACTCAGGCGTCCCGCAGCCACGCCCTCGGCGATGGATCGCGCGGCGTCGGCCAGCTCGGCGCGCCCACCGTAGTTGACGCACATGATCAGGTCCAGAGTCTTGCAATGAGCGGTCGCTCGGTCAGCCTTTTCCAACGCCTTGATCACGCTCGTCCACAGGCGCGGGCGACGTCCGCTCCAGCGCACGTGCACGCCCCACTGCGCCAGCTGGTCGGTGCGCCGTGCGAGTACGTCGGAGGCGTAGTTCATGATGAAGGAGACCTCGGCGGGCGATCGCTTCCAATTCTCTGTCGAGAAGGTGTAGACGCTGAGGTAGCGCACGCCCGCGTCGATTGCCCCCGCGATGGTGTCCATAAGCGCATACTCCCCCGCCCGGTGGCCCTCGGTGCGGGTCAGGCCGCGCGAGTTCGCCCAGCGCCCATTTCCGTCCATGATGAGGGCGACGTGTGCGGGGACTTCGCCGCGTCCGAAGGAGGGCGCATTCACGTGCCACTGGCCGGGTCCCAGCAGGGGTGCCGTGGGATCGCTGGGGGCGCGGTCCATGGGGGTGGGGCGATGGGTGGTCATTGGTGACTCCTGTCGATAACGGTCAGCGAGCGCAGGCGCCTCTCGAGATGCCATTGAGTATAGGAGGAGATGAGGCCCGAGGCCTCGGTGCGCGCGTATGCCTCGCAGCGGTCCGCGCGCACCCAGTCGCCGCTGAGGAGTTGGCCGAGGAGTGCGACGGTGTCGGGCGCCGGGGAGGATGCGCCGGGCGGGCGGCAGGTGTCGCAGACGGTACCGCCGTCGGGGATCGAGAACGACCCGTGCGGCCCCTGCGCGCCGCAGACAGCGCAGTCGAAGCAGGACGGTGCCCAGCCCGCCAGGGCGAGGGCTCGCAGCGTGTAGGAGGTACGGATGAGAGTGGGGTCGTGCCGGCCTCGCGCGAGCGCGTTGAGGGCACCGAGGAGCAGCAGGTATTGGGAGTGGGTACCGTCGTGCGCATCGGCAGTCAAGCGCTGCGCGGTTTCGACGACGACGGTTGCCGCCAGGTAGAGGTCGTAGTCGGCGGCGATGGCATCACCGTATTGGGCGATGGACGCAACCTGGGTGAGGGTGTCGAGGGTGCGCCCGATGTAGAACTGGGCGTCGATGACGGAGAAGGGTTCGACGCGCGCACCGAACTTCGAGGTCGTCTTGCGTACGCCCTTGGCGACGGCGCGGACTTGACCGTGTTCGGCAGTGAGCAGGGTGATGATGCGGTCGGCTTCGCCCAGCTTGTGGGTGCGCAGGACGATCGCCTCGTCTCGATAGGACTTCATCACGGACACATTGTGTCACGGGTACGAGGCCGGGGTTGCCTCGCGCTCGGGGCGTCGCGATTGGCGAAATTCCTTGTGAAGTGTGGTGTCAGAATCGCCGACAAGTCTATCTGTGGGCGTTGTCAACAAAGTATGAGAAACTGACAGCGTGGTCGGTCTAACACCTTTAAGGTAGTTTTCGAGTAGATAGTTTTCTCGTAAGTGGTATGGTTTACTCGTAACCGTCGAAGGAAGGAAAGATATGGCTCCCCCGATTGATGCCCGTGAAAAGCTTGGCACTGCGCTGCGTCAGGCCCTGACGCAAATGCCGCTGTCAAAGATCTCTGTCAGCGCACTGACACGCGCTGCGGGGGTTACCCGTCAAGCGTTCTACTACCACTTCAGCTCGCTCAACGACCTCAATTCCTGGGTTTTCCGCGAGGAGGTCACAGCTCGCCTGACCACCGGTTCGGGAGAATGGCTCGACGCCATCGAGACGACGATGATGTGGATGCATGAGCATCGTGATGAAACCGCCTCCGCAATGAAGACCATCGAACCGAACGACCTATGGGCCTTCTTTGCCTCGCACATCCAGGAACTCATCGAGTCTCGCCTGCCCGGCACAGCCACGGCCACCGCGCGCGACGTCGTCGCTCAGCACTTCGCCCTGGCAACCACCGCCCATATGGCCCAGTGGATGCTCTCCGGCCTGGAGGTCAACCCCTCGCTGGCGATCGCTCGCATGCGCGTCCTCATGACCGACCAAACCACCCCGGCTCTGGCGCGCCTGGCACAGTAACGCGGACCTCCCACCGACCGCGCGAAGGTGCACAGCTTGCCTCACCCCGGCCTCGTCCTCATCGACGAGGCCGGGACTCTTTCTACACACCTCCCCCACACTCCCCTGTGACGACAACCCCTGCACCATAACCTGACCATGGAAGCAAGGAAGTGTCACAACAACGACCCCACACACCACGCATGACACAGCGGCAAACCTTTACTACAATGCCAAATGTAACTTCTTGATTACGGTCAGAACATGGTGTCAAGACACAAAATGTGCGGCGTATTCACATGTAAGAGAGGACACGCTACCCAAACAGGCAACTGTGTCTAGGCGCGGTATCTAGCGGTTCCGCATTCTGACATGTACAGTTCGCACGTAACCTCTCTCTTACCGCTGTCGAGGACTTCAAATGCCCCACCCCGATGCCAAAACGGCACTTGCGCGCGCCTTACGCGACGCGCTGACAACCACCCCCCTGTCTAAGGTGACAGTCTCCGGTCTCACGCGCTCCGCCGGCGTGACCCGTCAGGCTTTTTATTATCATTTCTCCGACATCCGCGACCTGACCGTGTGGGTCTTTAAGCGCGAGGTCGGCAACCAGGTCGCCACCCACTCCACCTACGACGAATGGTCCGACGGGCTGCTCGCCATGCTCGTGTGGATGCAGTCCCACCCGGAGGAGACCCGCTCGGTCCTCTCCTCGCTCGGCATGGAGGAAATCCAGATCTTCCTCCACAAGCAGCTGCACTCCGTCATGGAACCCATCGTCGACGAGCTGAGCCAAGGCCTGCGAGTCACCGAGGGCGACCGCATGTTCATCGCCGACCACTTCACGCTCTGCGTGCTCGGGCACGTCAGCCAGTGGCTGTCTTCCGGCATGACTTCCGACCCCTATATCCTCACAGAGAGGATCTCCCGCATCCTCGACGGCCAGGTGCCACACGCGCTGACGACATTCGCGCAGAAGCCGACCATGACCTCGGCACGCGCCTGATGCGCAGCAAAACACCGGCCTCGCCCATTGGGACGAGGCCGGTGTTTCCTATGTCGATGCGCTCAGCGCAAAGCGCGGTTGACCGCCGAAATAACGGCCTTGTACGAGGCGCGCGTGATCGAGGAGTCGATACCGACACCCCACACGATCTGGCCATCCACGGCCGCCTCCACGTAGGCGGCGGCGCGTGCGTCGCGTCCCTGGCTCATCGCGTGCTCGGAGTAGTCGAGGATACGCACGTCCAGGTCGAACTCGTGCAGCGCCGAGACAAAGGCGTCGATCGGGCCCGTACCCATCGCCTGGACCTTCACGAACTCGCCACCGTCGACGAGCGTCGCATTGAGTTCGACGTGCTCGTCATCGATAGAGGACACCTGCGAGGAACGCACCTCGAAACGGCCCCACGGCTCCAGGCCGGGAGCGGCGCTGGTGGGCAGGTACTCGTCCGCGAAGATCTTCCACAGCGTCGCCACGTTGATCTCGCCGCCGTACGTGTCCGTGTGACGCTGGACGATGCGGGAGAACTCCACCTGCAGGCGGCGCGGAAGCTCCAGGGAGTGCGCGGTCGACATGAGGTAGGCGACGCCCCCCTTGCCGGACTGCGAATTCACGCGCACCACGGCCTCGTAGGAGCGGCCCACGTCGTGCGGGTCAATCGGCAGGTAGGGCAGCTCCCACACGACAGCGTTCTCGTCGCCACCGGCCGCATCCACCTTCGTCTTGCGGGCCGCGAAACCCTTCTTGATCGCGTCCTGGTGCGAGCCGGAGAAACTCGTGTAGACGAGGTCGCCGACGTAGGGGGCACGCGGAGAGGTCTCCATCTGCGTGCAGTACTCGACCGTCCGACGGATCGCGTCCACGTCCGAGAAGTCGATGCCCGGATCGATGCCCTGGCTGAACAGGTTCAGACCCAGCGTCACCAGGTCGACGTTCCCGGTGCGCTCGCCCTGGCCCAGCAGGCAGCCCTCGATGCGATCCGCTCCCGCCAGGAGTGCCAGCTCCGCCGTGGCCACGCCGGTGCCTCGGTCGTTGTGGGGGTGAACGGACAGGGCGATGTACTCGCGGCGGCTCAGGTTGCGGCTCATCCACTCGATCTGGTCGGCGAAGACATTCGGCGTTGCGCGCTCGACCGTGGAGGGCAGGTTCAGGACGATCTCGCGCCCCTCGCCCGGCTCCCACACATCCATGACCGACTCGCACACCTCGAGGGCGAAGTCCAGCTCCGTGTCGACAAAAATCTCCGGGGAGTACTCGAAGCCGAAAATCGTGTCATCCCCGAGGCGCTTCTCTGCCTGGGCGATGACCTCGCGCGCACCGAACTGGGCCAGTTCAATCGTCTGCGCCTTGTCCGCACGGAAGACCACTTCGCGGAACACGGGGGCGGTCGCGTTGTACAGGTGAACGGTGGCGCGCGGGAAGCCGACCATGGCCTCGACAGTGCGCTCGATCAGCTCGGGGCGCGACTGGGTCAGCACCGAGATCGTGACGTCCTCGGGCACCGCGTCATCCTCGATCAGCGAACGCACGAAGTCAAATCGGTCTGCGAGGCCGAGGGGAAACCGATCTCGATCTCCTTGTAGCCCAGCTTGATGAGCAGGTCGAACATGTGGCGCTTGCGAGCCGGGTCCATCGGCTCAATGAGGGCTTGGTTGCCATCGCGCAGGTCGGTGGACATCCAGCGCGGCGCCTTCGTGATGCGCTTGGAGGGCCACTGGCGATCCGGCAGGTCGATCGGATTCGTATCCAGGAACGCGCGGTACTTGCCAATAGGCATGCGCGAGCCGGTGGGAACGGGAACGTCAGATGTAGTCTTCACACTTCGTAGTCTATCGACGCTCCTGGTCACGTGAGAGAGGGCTGCGCATACTGGACGTGAGATGCGGCGCGACGATCCGACGACGCATCACCAGGACACGTCGGATGCGTCAAGGACCAACGGCCTGAAAATCCGCACCAACATTCGTCAATCGCGCCATTCATATGCCATGATAAATGGGTCCAATGTCCCACTCAGCGATGCGCGGAGCAGTCATGACCCCCCTGTTGTTAGCCCAATCCTTTACCCCCTCGACGACGTCCGTCGCGGGCAACGTCTTCCTGACGGCCATCGTCGGCCTCCTCCCCCTCATTCTCTTCTTCGTCCTCATGGGCGTGTTCAAGGTCGCCACCCATTGGTGCGCGATCATCTCGCTCGTCACGTCCCTCGTCATCGCGGTCCTCGCGTTCAAGATGCCCATCGGCATGGCGCTCCTGGCCGGTACGCAGGGCGCGGCCATGGGTTTCATGCCCATCATCTACATCATCATCGCAGCCGTATGGCTCTACAACCTCACGGAGAAGTCCGGCCGATCGTCCGATCTCAAGGCCGTGTTCAACACGATCGGTCGCGGCGACCAGCGCGCCCAGGCACTCCTCGTCGCCTGGTGCTTCTGCGGCCTGCTCGAGGGCTTGGCTGGCTTCGGCGCGCCCGTGGCCATCACCTGCGCCATGCTCGTGACCTTGGGTGTCCCGAAGATCAAGGCAGCCGTCGTCACCGTCGTCGGCAACGCCATCAACGTCGGCTTCGGCGCTATGGCCATCCCCACGACGACCGCCGGCAAGCTCGGTGGCGCTGAACCCGTCGTCGTCGCAGGCGACATGGGCCACCTGACCTGGATCTTCTGTCTGTTCATCCCGTTCCTGATGCTGTTCATCCTGGACGGCGGGCGCGGCGTGCGCCAGCTCTGGCCCCTTTGCCCTCGTCGCGGGTGCCGCAGCCGGCGTCGGCCACTTCTTCACCCCCTCCGTTTCCTACGAGCTGACCGCGGTCGTCGCTTCCCTCCTCGGCTTCGCCGCCTGCTATGTCTTCCTCCTCTTCTGGGGTCCCACGACCCCCGAGGAATTCGCCACGACGACCGACGAATCCGACAAGCCCACCGGGTCGCGCATCGGCCTGGCCCTGCTGCCCTACGTCCTCGTCGTCGTCATCATTGCGATCACGAAGCTGGCCAAGCCCGTCGCTGCTTTCTTCTCCTCCACGGATGTCAAGATCCACTGGCCCGGCGTCTACGGTAATCTACTGACCGCCGACGGTACCCCCTCAAGCGCTGCGATCTACTCGCTGTCGATTCTGTCCAACCCCGGCACCTGGATTTGTCACCGGCATCATCGTCGCCATCGTGTACGGCACGAACTCCTCGAACGGTCGCTTCCAGACTTCCGTGGGTGAGATGTTCACGGTCCTGCCGCGCACCATCTACTCGCTGCGCATGGCGATCCTGACGATTGCCTCCGTCATGGCGCTGGCCTTCGTCATGAACTTCTCGGGCCAGACCACCTCCATCGGTGCCGCCCTGGCGACGACGGGTGCTGCCTTCGCGTTCCTCTCCCCCATCCTGGGCTGGATCGGCACGGCCGTCGCGGGTTCCGCGACCTCGGCGGGCGCACTCTTCGCGAACCTCCAGTCGACCGCCGCTGCCGGCGCGGGCCTCGACCCGTCCATCCTGCTGGCTGCCAACACCATCGGCGGCGGCATCGGCAAGATCGTGTCCCCGCAGAACCTGGCGATCGCCGCTACCTCCGTCGATTCGGAAGGCTCGGACGCCGAGATCCTCAAGAAGGCCGCTCCGTACTCGATTGGCCTGCTCCTGGTGCTGTGCGTCCTGGTGTTTGTCGCCTCCCAGGGGTGGCTGGGTTCCTACATGCCGCACTAATTCCCGTCATTGTGCGCGGTGGGGCCCGGCAGACGCGCGTCTGCCGGGCCCCACCTATTTGCGTGCACGTTGCGCGCCCTTGTAGCCTCGACGCACTGAATGCCGCAACGACGCCTGTTGCATCCCTCCGTCAGGAAGGCCCTCCGATGAAGATTCCCCTCGGTTTACTGACCGCACTCGCAGCAGTCGCGGCTCTCGCCGCCGCCTGCAACCCCTTCGGCTCACCGTCCTCACGTGAGCGCCTCCCTGAGGATCCCCGCTTCGCGGAATTCACCTACACAACCGACGGGGAGATCAAGGTTCAGGCGCGAACCGATTCCTTCAACGTGCGCATGCCCACCCTGGGCGCGACCGAGGGGCACGTCGCGGCGGCCAACTTCCCCGAGGGACGCGGGCTGCCTTCCCCCGACCACCACTTCTGGCTGACCGGCGTCGCGACCGTCCCCGCCGACACGATCCAGATGCTCACGGACGGCACGGACGGGAACAGCTCCCTCCTGCCCGGCATCTACCCGGGCCTCTACCGGTACGTGCCGCAGGACTGCCACTTCTACACGATCCCCTCCGATCACGCGAACGACGTCCTCAACACGAAGGCGAACGATATCTACTCCGACTGGGGGTCGTTGACGATCACCGACTTCGCGGCATCTACCGACTGCCACCTCATCATCGTCACCGGCGAGGGCACCACCGGCTGACCGCGCCACGCCCACAATTCACTGCCCCGGCCTCGTTCATGCCCCCTCCATGAACGAGGCCGTGGTTACTGCACGCGGTCATGCGACGAGAGGCAAACGATAAACGCAAGATCACCTTGTTCTAAGTCGGGTCCCAGAGGTCCTAGATGACCTGTTTGACGGCGATTTTCAACGGACTATTTGCAACGACTTTTCCGCATATTTCCGCCACTCTCACAGGTAACTTCGCGGGGACCCCGCAGAATCGTTCTCCTGGGACCTCAGACCCAGTCATACTAATGGGCGACAGCACCCACGAGGAAGGATCCCCAGTGCGAATCGCTCTCTTTTCCACTTGCCTGGCAGACGTCATGTTCCCCCAGGCCGCCCAGGCGACAGTAACGCTGCTCGAGCGCCTCGGCCACGAAGTCGTCTTCCCTGAAGGCCAGGTGTGCTGCGGACAGATGCACGCCAACACCGGCTACTTCGAAGACGCAGCCAAGATCACCCGCAACCATGTCAAAGCCTTCGAGCCCGTGCTCGACGGCGAGTGGGACGCCATCGTCGTCCCCTCCGGCTCCTGCACCGGTGCAGTGCGCCACGAACAGAAGGTTGTCGCCGAGCACGTGGGTGACCACGAGCTGGCCAAGCAGTCCCAGCGCATCGCCGCGCACACCTACGACCTGACCGAACTCCTCACCGACGTTCTCGGCCTGGAGGATGTGGGCGCTTACTTCCCCCACACCGTCACCTACCACCCGACCTGCCACTCGCTGCGTATCGCCAAGGTCGGCGATCGCCCCTACCGCCTCCTGCGCGCCGTCGAGGGACTGACCCTCGTCGACCTGCCCGACGCCGAGGTCTGCTGCGGTTTCGGTGGCACCTTCGCCATGAAGAACTCCGAGACCTCCACCTCCATGCTCGCGGACAAGGTCACCAACGTCATGTCCACGCGCGCCGAAGTCCTCGTCATGGGCGACTACTCCTGCCTCATGCACGTCGGCGGCGGCCTCTCCCGCCTCAACTCCGGCATCCGCCCCATGCACCTCGCCGAAATCCTGGCATCCACCAAGGACCAGCCCTTCGAGGGCAACATCTCCTTCGCACCCGAAAGCGCACAGGTGATCTGACATGACCGCAACGTTCATCGGAATGCCCTCCGCCCCCGACTCCCACACCGGCGGCTGGCGCACCACCGTCACCATCCCCGAGGACACCCTCCGCTGGGGTCCCTCCTTCCCCGAGGGCGCCCACAAGACGCTGGCCAACACACAGATGCGCCGCAACCTGGGCCACGCCACCCGCACGATTCGCTCCAAGCGCGCCCAGCGCGTCGCGGAAATGCCGGACTGGGAGGACCTGCGCAGCGCCGCCGAGGCCGTCAAATTCGAGGTCGCTTCGCGCATGCCCGAGCTGCTCGAGGAGTTCGAGCGCAACGTGACCGCCCGCGGCGGCATCGTCCACTGGGCGCGCGACAAGCACGAGGCCAACCGCATCGTCGCGGACATCATCAAGTCCAAGGGCGTCACCGAGGTCGTCAAGGTCAAGTCCATGGCCACCCAGGAGACCAACCTCAACGAGTACCTGAAGGACCAGGGCATCAGCGCTCGCGAGACCGACCTCGCCGAGATGATCGTCCAGCTGGCCGACGACATGCCCAGCCACATCGTGGTCCCCGCCATCCACCGCAACCGCTCCGAGGTCCGCGGTATCTTCCTGGATCGCATGGAGGACGCGCCCCGTGACCTCTCCGACGATCCGACCGAACTGACGGCCGCCGCCCGCTCCCACCTGCGTAAGAAGTTCCTGCACGCCAAGGTCGCCGTGTCCGGCACCAACATGGGTATTGCGGAAACCGGCACCGTCTCCATCTTCGAGTCCGAGGGCAACGGTCGCATGTGCCTGACCCTGCCCGACACGCTCATCACCCTGATGGGCATCGAGAAGCTGGTCCCCCGCTTCCAGGACGTGGAGATCTTCTCCCAGCTGCTCCCCCGCTCCGCGACCGGCGAGCGCATGAACCCCTACACCTCCATGTGGACGGGCGTCACCCCCGGCGATGGCCCGCAGGAGTTCCACCTGATCCTCATGGATAACGGCCGCACCAAGGTCCTCACCGACCCGATCGGCCGCCAGGCCCTCGCCTGCATCCGCTGCGGCTCGTGCATGAACATCTGCCCGGTCTACCAGCACACCTCCGGCCACGCCTACGGCTCCGTCTACCCGGGCCCCATCGGCGCGATCCTGACCCCGCAGCTCACCCAGGGCCTCGCTGAGGACGATCCGGTGCACACCCTGCCTTTCGCCTCCTCCCTGTGTGGCGCGTGTGGCGAGGTCTGCCCCGTCAAGATCGACATCCCGACGATCCTCATCCACATGCGAGCGCGCACGGTTGATGTCAAGCGCAACCTCGTGCCCGACGTGTGGGACCTCGCGCTGGGCGTTGCCACGCCCGTCATGTCGAACTCGACGCTGTGGAAGATGGCCGGCACCGGCACGAAGGCCACCCGCCTGTTCGCCAAGAAGGGTGCCATCGGCGCGCTGCCGTTCCCGGCCTCGCTGTGGACGCGCGCACGCGACCTGCCGGTCGCCCCGAAGGAGACCTTCCGTCAGTGGTGGAAGCGCACCCACAAGGACTCCGACGCCAACGCGCCGCGCACGGACCGCCCCGCTACGGGACTCCCGCTCGCTTCCGAACACGGCATGACCACCAACACGACCCCGAAGGAGGCGTGACATGAGCACCACCACCATGGACGCAAAGACCGCGATCCTGGCTCGCGCACGCGACGCCATCTCCCGTTCCCAGCAGGGCCGTCCCGTGCGCCCGATCCCCCGCGACTACATCCGTTCCACCGAGCACGCGCCCGGTTCGCAGGCCGTCATCGACGAAATGATCGAAAAGCTTGAGGACTACTCGGCAAAGGTCGTCGTGGTCTCCAAGGAGTCCGAGGTCGCCGACGCGATCTCGACCTTCCTGGCCGACCAGAAGGCTACCTCCGTCGTCGTGCCGACCGGCCTGGACGAGGCCTTCAAGAAGGCCGCCGCCCGCGACGGTCGCACGGTCCGTGAGGATAGCCGCGAGCAGGCCATCCCGACGCTGGAACTGGACGAGATCGACGCGGTCGTCACGCGCTGCCGCGTTGCTATCTCCATCTCCGGCACCATCGTTCTCGACGGAGAACCCGACCAAGGGCGACGCGCGATCTCGCTCGTGCCCGACACCCACGTCGTCGTCCTCAAGGCCGCCGACATCGTCCCCACGGTCCCCCAGGCGGTGGACATCCTCGGCAAGAACCCGACGCGTCCCATGACCTGGATCGCCGGCGGTTCGGCGACCTCGGACATCGAGCTGGTCCGCGTCAACGGCGTGCACGGCCCCCGCTTCCTGCGAGTCGTCATCGTCAAGTGATCTGATCACAGTACAGCGGTGCCCGGCTGCCATTTGGTAGCCGGGCACCACGTTATGCCTTCTTCGTGAGCTGTTCTGTCCCGGGGCATGGCAGATCGACCCTTCTGAGGACCACAACACGAGGCCGCAAAGAACCCTCAGCAGAAGTCACCCACGTCCCCGGCAACCGCCACAACTGCCAGAAGCACGGGGGGCGCTGCACCCGTTACGGGACCATGCACCCGATCAGGGGCACTGCACCCGATCAGAAGAGGTGCATTGCCTACGGATCGGGTGCAGCGCCCCAACACACAAGAACAAACGCGGAACTGGCAAACCGAGCCACTCCTGGCCCACAACCAGCCCGTGCACAGGGCACCCAACCGGTAATGACGACCCCCTCAGCGCAGGTAACGGCCCGTCACCGAGGCCTTGTTGGCCGCAATTTCGCTCGGGGTGCCCTGTGCGACGATGCGACCGCCCTCGATGCCGCCGCCTGGGCCCATGTCGATGACCCAGTCAGCGCAGCGGATCAAGTCCAGGTCGTGCTCGATCACGACAACGGTCGCTCCCCGCTCGATGAGGCGCTGGAGCACATCCACGAGGACCTGCACGTCGTCCGGATGCAGGCCGATGGTCGGCTCGTCGAAGACGAAGAGCGCGCCGTCTTGACGCCTCCCCATTTCCGAGGCCAGCTTGAGTCTCTGCGCCTCGCCACCGGACAGGGCGGGCGTGGCCTCGCCGAGCGTCAGGTAGCCCAGGCCGAGGCCGGCCAGGGTCTCGAGGAGAACGCCTGCTTTCTTCAGCCCGCGCACGGCCACCCGGGCCTCGTCGACGCTCATCGCCAAAATATCGGGTAACGAGAGGCCATCGCGGCGAATCGATGCGGCCTGCGCGCCGTAGCGGCTCCCTCGACAATCTGTGCACTCAATGTCCACGTCGGGCAAAAATTGCACATCCAGGGTGATCTGCCCGGTCCCGTCGCAGGTCGGGCATCGCAGCGAGCCCGTGTTGTAGGAGAACGCGCCGGGCTTCAGTCCAGCCGCCTGCGCTTCCTCCGTGCGCGCGAACGCCCGGCGCAGCTCGTCCAGCACACCGGAATACGTGGCCACGGTCGAGCGCACGTTCACGCCGATGGGTGTCGCGTCGATCAGGTTGACGCGGGTGATCCCGGCGGCATCCACGTCGCGCACATGCGCCGGCAGCGGGTCACCCGCCAGGCGCGCACGCAGTGCGGGAACCAGCGACTCCAGCACGAGCGTTGTCTTGCCCGAGCCGCTCACGCCCGTGACGGCTGTCAGAGAGCCGACGGGTATGTCCACGCTCAGGGACTGCACCGTGTGTATCTGCGAGGTTTCCAGGTGAAGCGCGCCGCGACCATCGTGATCCGCGCCCCGACCCGACTCTCCGGCCGCACGCTCAACCCGACGAGACCCAGCCACGTATGGGCCGATGCGGGATGCGGGGACGTGGGAGGCCTCGTTGATGGGGCCCTGGAAGATGACGCGACCACCGTCCGCTCCCGCTCCGGGTCCGATCTCGATCAGGTGATCCGCGGCTGCGAGGACGCGCGTGTCGTGGTCGACGACGACAACGGAGTTCCCGTCGGCGATGAGCTGACGGATGATTGCCAGGACACCGTCAACGTTGGCGGGGTGCAGGCCGATGGTCGGCTCATCCAGCACGTAGAGGACCCCGGTCGTCCGGTTGCGTACGGCACGGGCGAGCTGCACGCGCTGACGCTCGCCGTTGGACAACGTCGAGGAGGCGCGGTCGAGAGACAGGTAAGACAGACCGAGTTCCACGAGACGCTGCATCGGCTCGGTCATCTCATCAACAATGACGCGGGCCATGGGTGTCACTTCCTCCGGGACGAGGCCGGGGACACGCTGGACCCACTCGCGCAGTTCCGTGAGGGTCAGGCGAGAGGCCTCGCCCAGATCCATGCCGTCAATCAGTGTGGAGCGCACCTGCTCCCCCAGGCGCGTGCCGTCGCAGGCCGGGCACGTGCGGGTGATGAGGTACTTGTCGACGCGGGCGAGAGCCTTCTCGTCTTTCGCCTTCGACAGGGCGTTTTCGACCGTGGCGACCGCGTTGAAGTAGGTGAAGTCCAGCTCAGCACCGCCCGTCTTGGTGGCGACGACGATGTGGCGTTTTTCGGCGGGCCCCTCGTAGACGATTTCCTTTTCGGCGTCGGTCAGGTCCCGGAAGGGCACGTTCGTACGCACGCCCATTTCGCGGGCGACGTCCTTCATGAGCTTCCACATGAGGGACCCCCACGGGGAAACCGCGCCCTCGTCAATAGTGAGGGATTCATCGGGCACGAGGGACGCTCGGTTGACGACGCGCTGAACGCCCGTCCCCTCGCACACCGGGCACGCGCCGCCCGAGTTGAAGGCCATTTCCTCCGCGCCGAGACCGTAGAAGGATTCCTCACACTGCAGGCACGTGAGAGGAACCCCCAGGGCGACGTTACGCGAGGGCGGGACGCGGTGCCCGTTCGGACACAGGTAGGAGCCCGCGCGCGAGAACAGGAGGCGCAGATGGTTGAGGAGTTCCGTCGCCGTGCCGAAAGTGGAGCGCACGTCGGGCACGCCGGGGCGCTGGCGCAGCGCGAGCGCGGCAGGTACGTGCGCCACCTCGTCCACCGAGGCCTTGGCTGCCTGGGAGATACGCCTGCGCGTGTAGGTCGCCAGGGACTCCAGGTAACGCCGTGAACCCTCCGCGTAGAGCGTGCCCAGGGCCAAGGAGGACTTGCCCGACCCAGACACGCCCGCGACCGCAACGAAGACGTTCAGGGGAACGTCAACGTCCACGTTCTTCAGGTTGTGGACACGGGCACCGCGCACGCGGATGACGCTGGGCATATCAGAAGCCGAGGCGGCCCAGCATCTTCGGGTCGGACTGCCAGTCCTTCGCGGTGCGCACGTGCAGGTCCAGGAAGACGCGGCGACCCAGCAGCTCCTCGATGTGGGCGCGGGCTTGTGTACCGATCTGCTTGAGGCGCGAACCCTTGCGGCCGATGATGATGGCCTTTTGGGAGTCGCGCTCCACGTAGACGTTCACGTGAATGTCGAGCATAGACGGGCGGTCGTCGCCCTCGCGGCGAGGTCGTTCGATGATCTCCTCGACCTGGACGGCCAGGGAGTGCGGAAGCTCGTCGCGCACGCCTTCCAGGGCGGCCTCGCGGATGAACTCGGCGATGAGGGTGTCGCGCGACTCGTCGGTAACGTCGCCCTCGGGGTAGAGCGGCGGAGATAGCGGTACAGTCTCGGCGAGCACCTCGCGCAGGTGGTCGATGCCCTTGCCCTCCACGGAGGAGACGGGGACGATGGCGGCCCACTCCCCCAGCTTCTCGATGGACAGGAGGTGCTTCATGACGCGCTCGCGCGGCACGGCGTCGCACTTGGTGGCCACCGCGATGATCGGGCGCTTGATGCCGCGCAGCTCGCGGGCGATGAACTGGTCGCCGGGGCCGATCCGCTGGTCGGCGGGCAGGCAGAAGAGCACGACATCGACCTCGGACAGGGCCTCGCGCACCATGTCGTTGAGGCGCTTGCCCAGCAGCGTGCGCGGCCGGTGGTATCCGGGGGTGTCCACGAGGACCAGCTGGTAGCCCTCCCCGTGCACGATGCCGCGGATGTTGTGGCGCGTGGTTTCGGGGCGTCCCGAGGTGATCGCGATCTTGTGCCCGACCAGCGCGTTCGTCAGGGTCGATTTGCCGACGTTGGGGCGGCCTACAATCGAGACAAAGCCGGCGCGGAAGTCCTCGGGAAAGTCCGGGATCTCGATGGTCGCTGCCGCGTCCTCACGCAGGGACGCGAGCGAGGTCAGCGCCTCGAACGCATCGAGGTCGGCGTCCTCCTCATCCTCCAGGCCCTCGAGGTCGTCGTAGTCCTCGTCCTCCTCAGAGTCCTCAGAGCCGTCAGAGTCCTCGGAGTCCGCGTCGTCGCCGGACTCAGCCCCGGCCTCGTCCGAGGTTTCGTCGAGGCCGGCCTCGATTTGCGCGCGCGCGTCGGCTTCCGGGTCGGCGGCGTCTGGTGCTACCTCGATGCGCGCGTCCCCGAAGGCGTTGGGGCCGGCCATGAGTTCATCGTCGGAGGGGAATCGCATGTCAGTTGTCCTTGTCGTCGGCGGGGTTGTGGTCGGTGATGAGTTGGGCGTCGGGGTCGAGGCGGCACAGGATCGTGGAGACTTGGCGGCGGCGTCCGCGCGCCTCTTCCGCCGTCATCATGACGCCGGCGAGGGTGCCGGTCGCGCCAGGCAGGGGAACCCGCCCAATCGCCTTGGCGAGGAGGCCGCCGACGGAGTCGACGTCCTCGTCTTCGATGTCGCGGCCGAGGAGCTCGCCCAGTTCAGAGATCGGGTAGCGTGCGGGCACGCGCCAGGTGCCCGGCTCTGTTTCCTCGGGTTCGATGGAGTGGTGGTCGTGTTCGTCGGTGAGTTCACCGACGACCTCCTCGAGGATGTCCTCGAGGGTGACCAGGCCGGCGACGCCGCCGTATTCGTCGATGACGATGGCCATGTGGAAGCGCTCGGCTTGCATCTGGCGCAGCATGTCGTCCGCGGGCTTCATTTCGACGGCGTACTCGGCGGGGCGCATCATCTGCTCGGCGCGCAGGTCCAGGTGGCCGCCGGTGGCCTCCCAGCGGGAGACCAGGTCTTTGAAGAAGAGGATGCCTCGGATGTCGTCCACGTCGTCGCCGACGACGGGGATGCGCGAGAAGCCGGAGCGCACGAACAGGCGCAGGGCGGAGGGCGCGGGCGAGTCCGCGTCGATGGTCACCATGTCGGTGCGCGGCACCATGACCTCGCGCACGAGCGTGTGCCCCAGGTCCAGGACGGATCGGACCATGTCGCGGTCCTCTTCCTCGAAGCTTTCGGGCTCGCCGACCTCGTCGACGATTTCGCGCAGGTCGGAGATCAGTTCGGCGCGCGCCTGCGCTTCGGTTGGTTCGGGGGCGGGACGCGAGGAGCGCAGGCGGGTCAGCAGCGGGTCTGCGACGTGGCTGAGGCGCGCGAGGCGATCAGCCAGCCCCGTTCCGCCCAACGCGATTCCTTCGGGGTTGCGCGCGCCCCACTGGGCGGGCAGGAAGGAGACGAAGATCAGCTGGATCACTGCGATGACGGACACCGCGATGAGGGCGATCGCCCACCAGGGCAGGCGCGTGTCCACCAGGACAATGGTGCCCGTGACGGCGTAGACGACCTGCCAGAAGGTACGGAAGGCGCGCAGCGACAGCAGGGTGCGCCGACGGTGATCGACGAGGCCGTAGAGGGTGCGCGCGTTCCTGTGTTCTTCCTCGATGAGGTCTTCGACGCCGGCCAGGGTCAGGCGCTGAATCGCCTGCTCGACGCTCTGCGCGATGGACGCGAAGGCCAGGGCGATGACTGCCAGGATCAGGAGGGCCATGGAGGGCACACCCATGATCGGCGAGGCCGGGGCCGCTTCCAGGGGGACAGTGAGGGTCATCGGGTAGCCAGGAAGGTCAGCAGAAGCTTGCGCTGGAGGGCAAACATGATCTCGCGCTCGGCATCGGTTGCGTGGTCGTAGCCGAGGAGGTGCAGCATGCCGTGCGTGGCTAGGAGCAGCATTTCTTCGGCGGCGCTGTGGCCAGATTCTGCGGCCTGGCGGGAGGCGATCGCCGGGCAAATGCAGATGTCGCCGAGCATGCCGGGGGGCGTGGGGTGATCCGCCGTGCCGGGGCGCAGCTCGTCCATGGGGAAGCTCATGACGTCGGTCGGGCCGGGCAGGTCCAGCCAGCGCACGTGCAGGTCTTCCATCGGCTCAGGCTCGATGAAAATGATGTTGACTTCCGCGTCGGAGCTGACGTGCATCTGGTCGAGCACGTAGTCGGCCAGGGCGGAAAACTCGGCTTCGTTGATCTCGTAGTCGGTCTCGTTGATGACCTCGGTCATGACGTGTACTCCCTGCGTGCGGTGTTGTGGCTGCGGGTGCGCGTGCGGCGCGCTGCGTTTCGATCGTCGTAGCGCTGGTAGGCGTCGATGATGGCGCCGACCAGCTCGTGGCGCACGACGTCAGCACTGGTCAGGCGGCAGAATTCGATGTCGTCGATGTCGCCCAGGATATTCTCGACGACGGACAGGCCGGAAGTCTGGCTGCCCGGCAGGTCGACCTGCGAGGCGTCGCCCGTGACGACGACCTTGGAGCCGAAGCCCAGGCGCGTGAGGAACATTTTCATCTGGCCGACCGTCGTGTTTTGGGCTTCGTCCAGGATGATGAAGGAGTCGTTGAGGGTGCGGCCGCGCATGTATGCCAGGGGCGCGACCTCGATGGTGCCGGCGGCCATGAGCTTGGGCAGGGCCTCGGGGTCGAGCATATCGCCCAGGGCGTCGTAGAGGGGACGCAGGTAGGGGTCGATCTTGTCGGTGAGGGAGCCGGGCAGGAACCCCAGGTTTTCCCCGGCCTCGACGGCGGGGCGGGTCAGGACGATGCGGCGCACCTCGCCGGAGAGGAGGCGGCGCACGGCTTGGGCCATAGCCAGGTAGGTTTTGCCCGTGCCCGCGGGGCCGATGCCGAAGACGACGGTGGCGCGGTCGATGGCGTCCGTGTAGGCCTTCTGGCCGGGGGTCTTGGGGCGGATCGAGCGGCCGCGCGCGGAGAGGATCTCCTCTGTGGGGCTTCGCCCGAGGTGAGGCGTCCGAGCAGCCCGATGGCCTGTTCGACGGCGGTGGCATCCAGGGCGGTGCCGCGTCGGGCCATGCCGATGAGTTCCTCGAGGAGTCCGGCGGCCACGTCGATGTCCGCCTGGGTGCCTGCCAGGGAGATGTCGCGCCCGGTCACGAGGAAGCGGACGTGCGGGAAGCCGCGTTCGAGGGCGCGAAGCACCTGGTCTGCGATTCCGAGGACCACAATCGGGTCCATGTCTGCGGGGATGGTGACGCGCCCCGTGGTGTGTGCGAGGGTGGCCGCCGCGAGCGTCGGCGCTGTGTTCTCCGTAGTCATACTGCTTCCAGTCTACTCTGCCACCCCATCTTCCTCAGCCTCATCACCTTCGTATTAGCCTGTGTGTATGAACAAACAGACCGTGCACGGAGAAGCTGTCAGCGAGGACCAGATTGACGCGTGGGTCGCAGAGGCAGAAGCAGGGTACGACGTTGAAATGCTGCGAAAAAACGGCAGCTTCGCGCAGTGAAAGCCTGTCAGCAGTATCACTCGCTTGTGAAATATTGAGCCATGCCCACCCTCGAAGAACTTGTTTCCAACCCGCCGGAGCTGCCGGTCACGCGCGCGCTGGGCGCTATCGCAGCGGCGACGCGGCCGGGCGGCTGCGCGGTGGTGACCGCTCCCCCGGGCACGGGTAAGACGACGCTGCTGCCGCCCGCTGTCGCGGTTGCGCTAACCGAGCACGAGGCCCCGGCCGGGCGGGTGCTCGTCACCCAGCCGCGCAGGGTGGCCGCGCGCGCCGCAGCCCGCCGGATCGCCCGCTTGCTTGGCGAGGAGGTCGGCGGGCAGGTCGGCTATTCGGTGCGCGGGGATTCGAGGGTTAGCGAGCGCACGCGCGTGGAGATGGTGACGCCGGGCGTGGCGTTGCGCCGCTTGCAGCGTGACCCGGAGCTGCCGGGCGTCGAAGGACTTGTCATCGACGAGTTCCACGAGCGTGACCTGGACACGGACCTGGCGCTGGCCTTCACCTTGGATGCGCGCTCAGCGCTGCGCGAGGACCTGTTTATTGCTCTGACCTCCGCGACGCTGGAGGCCTCACGCACGGTCTCTTGGCTGCGCGAGGCGACGGGCGAAGAGCCCGCGCTCGTTGACATTCCGGGCGATATTTTTCCGCTGGAGCTGCGTTACGCTCCCCCGCCGCGCGGTGTCGAAGCCGTGGGCGCGATCGGGAATGAGCGCGTGGGTGTGCGCCGCGAGTATCTGGCGCACGTGGCGCGCACGGTCGAGGACACGGTCGCTGCCACCAAGGGGTCGGTCCTCGTGTTCCTGCCGGGCGTGGGTGAGATCGAGGCCGTGCGCGGCGCGCTGAGCGTCCCCGGCGCCGAGGTTCTGACGTTGCACGGCCAGCTGGGTGCCGCCGAGCAGGACCGCGCGCTCTCCCCCACCGATCAGCGCCGCGTGATCCTCTCCACCTCGATTGCCGAGTCGTCGCTGACGGTTCCGGGGGTGTCCGTCGTGGTCGATGCTGGCCTGGCCCGCGAGCCGCGCTTCGACGCGGGGCGCTCGTTGTCTTCGCTGGTGACGGTCCCCGCCTCGCTCGCTCGCTTGGAGCAGCGTGCGGGCCGCGCCGCGCGCACTGGGCCGGGCATCGCCGTTCGCGTCATGGACCCGGTGGACGTGGCGCGCAGGCCCGCCCAGTCCGCTCCGGGCATCACCACGCAGGACCTGACGGACGCGCGCTTGCAGGTGGCCGCTTGGGGCACGCCGGTGGAGGAGCTGGCCCTGCTCGACGCTCCACCCGCGGGTACGTGGCAGGCCGCCGGGGAGCGTTTGTCCTCCCTGGGTGCCATCGACGAGGCCGGGGACGCGACCGCTCTGGGCCGCACTCTGGCCTCGCTGCCGCTGGACCCGCCCCTGGGCAGGGCGCTTCTGGCTGCGAGCGCTCTCCTGGGGGCGTCGAAGGCGGCGCGCTTCGTGGCCCTGTTGTCGGAGGACGTGCGTGCGCCCGGTGCCGACCTGGGAGGCGTGGAGCGCCGACTCAGGCGCGGCGGGGACGCGGGAGTCGGCCGTACCCAGGCGGCGCGCGTCAAGGAAACGGAGGCGCGCCTGAGGGGCCTCGCGTCCAGGCTGGCCGACAGGGGGTTGCCGGGACTCGACCTACCCGGCGCTAACGGCCCCGACGCGACGCGCGGCAACGCACGGGCTACGGGTGGCTCTCGGGAGAGGCGACAGGGCACGCGAACCCGCGAGGACGAGCTGGCCCTGACCTGCGCGCTCGCCTACCCGCAGTGGATCGCGCGGCGTCGCCCGGCCTCGTCCGCGTACATTCTGGTGGGCGGCGTGGGCGGCGAACTGCCCGACGGTTCTCCCCTGGAGGGCCAGGAGTGGCTGGCGGTGGCTTCCATTGACCGCGCCCCGGCCTCGCGCCACGCACGCATCCTCGCCGCCGTCCCGCTGAGCGAGGAGGACGCGCTGGCGGCGAGCACGACTCTCCTCGTCACCCGCACGGACGCGTTGATCGACAAGGGCGTGCTGCGCGCAACGCGCACGCGCAGCCTCGGCGCGATCCCCTTGTCTTCCTCCCCCGCCCGCGCCCTGAGCGACGAGGAAGCGACCGCGCTGGTGGCGCAGCACCTGGCCTCCCGCGGACTCGGCGAACTCTGCTGGGGGAAGGAGGCCTCGTCCCTGAGGGAGCGCATGCGGGCGCTGCACGAGGTCTTCGGCGCGCCGTGGCCGGACGTGTCGGACGAGGCCTTGGCGGGCAGCGCGCACCAGTGGCTGGCTCCGTGGGGGCGACGCCTCGCGTCAGGCGTTCCCCTGTCGCAGGTGTCGATGCTGGACGTGCTGCGCTCGCTGCTGCCGTGGCCCCAGGCGGCGCGCCTGGATGAGCTGGCACCCGAAAAGCTGCCGATTCCTTCCGGCGGGACGCGCCCGATTGACTGGAGCGGTGCGCATCCGGTGCTCACGCTGCGCGTCCAGCAGGCGTTCGGGTGGACGGACACGCCGCGCCTGCTGGACGGGCGCGTCCCCCTGGTGCTGCACCTGACGGACCCGGCGGGGCGGCCTGCGGCGGTCACCTCGGACCTGACGTCGTTTTGGGCGGGACCCTACCGGGACGTGCGCGCGCAGCTGCGCGGGCGCTACCCCAAGCACCCGTGGCCCGAGGACCCGCTGCACGCGGAGCCGACAAACCGGGCCAAGCGGCGGAGCTAGTGGGAAGTGCCAGTCCAATGCAAACGGATCATTGCGACCGCATCCGTGGGTTTGGAATCATTCAACGCGGCGAAAACACCTGCAACCCGCAATCGTGCGCAGCTTCGCGCATACGGTCGTCGTAGGTAACGATTCCGTCTAATTCACTGCCCAGCTCGAGGGCTGAGGCCAAGTGTATGGCGTCGAGGCTGCGTAAGAAGGGATGCGGCAGGGAACCCGCCTGATTGTATGTTTCCGTGTCCAGTGTGAGGATGTCAAAGATCCCCACGGTCTCGGCCACAATTGCGGGGTCCAGCTGCTGACGAATCGCGACGCGACCAATCTCCGTGCGGGATAGATCGCACGTGAAATAGATGTTCGGCTCGCTGTTCATGAAGCGATGCAGGGCAGCAGTCTCAGCCTCATCACGCATAAGCTTAACGATGGCGGACGTGTCGAAATAGAGAAGCATCAGTAACGTTCCTCGTTGCGCATCTGCGCCAGAACGTCGGAGAGCGACTCCCCCCTGCGTCGGCACGGGGAGTTTCGTACGTGATCGCGTTGCGGGCGCGATACGCCCCTGCGCCCGCAACTGCTCAATCTTGCTGGGGCGCGTCGCCGTCATCTGCGCGACCGGGCGGCCGCGATCAGTGATGGTAATGACCTCGCCGGCGGCGGCCCTGGCCACCACTTGAGAGGCGTTTTGACGCAGTTCCCGAATACCAACGGACTCCATGTGCTACATGGTAGCACATGGAGCCTGGTGACAAACTTCGTCAGTCCTGCAGTTTGCCGACGATGCCCCGCCCGTCAGGGAGGTTTTTGGACGGCATCTGGTAGGTGTCGAGGTCCGCCATGGCGGGACGCTCGAGCCCCAAGTCGCGCAACTGCTGGTACGTCGACATGCGCACAGGACCAAGCTCGGCGACAGGCTGGCCTTCTTGTGTGAGCGTGACGACTTCCCCGGATGAGGCCCGCGCGAGCGCGGCTCCTACATCCTCTTTGAAATCACCAATTTCTAGAGCCCTCATGGCTCTATTCAAGCATGCCGGAGGCACTTTCAACGACCGGCAGGACCACACTATGACACAGCGCTCCCATACAACAGCCAATCGACTGGCATCTCGCCGTTTGCGAGTGAAAAGCGACACGCCCGGGATGTTCACCCTGTGGAATAGATCCGCCACCCAGTCGTTCTAATAAGTATCACCTCACTAACTGAAGGAGAAACATGTCTACGAACGCACTCGAGTCCGTCGACCTGCTGGTTGTTGGCGGCGGCAAGGCCGGAAAGTCCCTCGCGATGGAGCGTGCGAAGGCCGGCTGGAAGGTCGCCATGGTGGAGCGGCGTTTCGTCGGCGGCACCTGCATTAACGTGGCGTGTATCCCCACGAAGTCCTTGGTCAACTCGGCTCGTCGCCTGAACGACGCCCACACGGACGAGGCGTTCGGCATCGTCGACACCGAGGGTGCGCGCGTGGACCTGGCTAAGCTCCGCGCCCACAAGGAGGGCATCGTCGGCGCCATGGTGGCCGCGCACGAGAAGATGTTCGCGGCCCCCGGCTTGGATTTCATTCGCGGCGAGGCTCGTTTCACGGGCGAGCGCACGGTGACCATCGCGCTGGAGGAGGGCGGCGAGCGCACGATCCGCGGCGAGCGCGTCCTCATCAACCTGGGTTCGCGTCCGGCGCGTCCCGCGATCCCCGGCCTGTGGGAGTCTGGCGCGTGGACGAACGAGGAGATCCTGCGCCTGGAGGAGCTGCCCTCCTCCCTGGCGATCATCGGTGCCAGCTACATCGGCGTGGAGTTCGCATCGATGATGGCGACCTTCGGCGTGGACGTCACGCTCATCTCCTCGGGGAATCACGTGCTGCCGCGCGAGGACGAGGACGCCGCACGCGTCGTTGAGGCTGGCCTTGAGGCCGCCGGTGTGCGTATCGTGCGCGGCCGCGCGGCGTCGGCCTCACGTGAAGGCAACACGACGACGCTGACGCTCACGGATGGCTCCACGGTGTCCGCCGAGGCGGTCCTGGTGGCCGTGGGTCGCGTTCCCAACACGGACGGCATCGGCCTGGACGAGGCCGGGGTTGAGTTGACGGATCGCGGTTTCGTCGCGGTGGATGAGCACCTGCGCACGTCCGCGGAGGGCGTGTGGGCGGCCGGCGACTGCGCGGGCACCCCCATGTTCACGCACGCGTCCTGGTCGGACTTCCGTATCATCCGCGCGCAGCTTTCCGGCACATCACTGAACGATCCGACGACCACCACGAGGGGCCGCACGATCCCCTACGCCGTGTTTGCCACCCCCGAGCTGGCCCGCATCGGCCTGTCCGAGGGCGAGGCCCGCGAGGCCGGCCTCGACGTGCGCATCGCGAAGGTTCCGACGGCTGCGATCCCGCGCGCCAAGACGCTGCGTTACGCGGGCGAAGGCTTCTGGAAGGCCGTCGTGGACGCGAACACGCACCAGATCTTGGGCGCGACGCTGATCGGCCCGAACGTCTCCGAGGTGATTACCGCCGTGCAGCTCGCGATGGCCGGTAGCCTGACCTACGAGCAGCTCCGCTTCCTCCCGGTCGCACACCCGACCATGACGGAGGGCCTGCAGGTCCTCTTCGATTCGCTGGGCTGACACACCGGAGCGAGGCTAGGGCGCTTCGAGTGCCCGAAGCCTCTTCCTCGCTCTGGAACATATGAGCGGGCGGGTCCGAACCATACGTTCGGACCCGCCCGCTTTCTCATACTCTCAGGAGAGCGCGAGGACGCGTGACCGGGGAAGGGGCCACGGCCTCGTCAGTGGCGGCTCAGCGGTGCAAGGCACCCGACTTGTCGAAGGTGTACCACGTGCCATCGATCTGGACGCGGCCGGTCACCATCTGGCCGGACTCGTTCAGGTAGTACCAGGTGCCACCGTCGTTGACCCAGCCGGTCGCCATCGCGCCCGACTCCTGGAAGTAGTACCAGGAGTCGCCGATCTTCGTCCAGCCCGTGGCCATCTTTCCGGAGTCCGCCAGGTAGAACCAGGAGCCGCGCACCTGTGTCCACCCCGTCGTCATCGCGCCGGAGTTGTCCATGTAATACCAGGCGTCGGCGACCTTGGTCCAGCCGGTCGCAATGCGGCCGGAGGTACCCAGCCAGTGCCACGCGCCGTCGTAGGAGACCCAGCCGGTGCCCAGGATGCCGTTCTCGTCGAAGTAGTAGCTGTCCGCGCCGATGGCGAGCGGACCCTTCGCGCACGTCGAGTCGGTGTAGCAATACTTCCAACCGGCGGGGTCGTTCACCCACGCGCCGCCCTCGTGAGCGGATGCATCGACGTGGAAGTGCACGTCGTCCGCGACGTCGTCATCGGCGCGCTCGTCCTTGTTACGACCCTCCGCGGTCACAGTGACCGAGGCGAAAGGCTCGTCGGCGGGCAGCTTGCTGGTGTCGTAGGGGCCACCGAGCAGGACGACCTGGTTGCCGGTGAACTCGCCGGTGCCCTCAATCGTGACGGGATCCTGGTCCTCGACCTTCATGGTGGCCGTGGTGACCGGGCCGGTGACGGTGGTGCGCACGTAGATCATGCCTGCGACGTGGGCGTCGGCCAGCGGACGCCAGTCGGTGCCGCCGTCGTAGGAGTACTCGACGCTGCCCATGACGGGCTTGGGCTGATCCTTCAGGACCGCGTCGAGGGCATTGACCAGGCCCGCGCCGCGGTATTCCTTGCCGTCCGTCGGCTCGGCGAGGCGGTCGTAGGTGTAGCCGGCCTGCTTCTTGACCAGCGCGATGACCTCATCGGCCGTGTAATCCGGGTGGATCTCCTTGACCAGCGCGGCCACGCCCGCCGCGTGCGGGGAGGCCATGGACGTGCCCGACAGGTAGCCGAACGGCGGGTCCTTCTCCCAGGTGGGCATCGTGGACCAGATGCGCTGGCCGGGGGCGGCCACGTCGACCGAGTTCTTGCCGTAGTTGGAGAACCCGGCGCGCTCGAGCTTCGCGGTGGCTGGGTCGGCACCGGTCGGCAGCTTCAGCGCGGAGACGGACAGGACAGAATCGTTGAGCATGGCCGGGACGTCGATGCCGCCCGCGACGTTACGCTCAACGGCCGCACCCTCAACGTCGTTGGGGGAATCCTTGTCGATCGTCGGGTTGTCGTGGTCGTCGTTCGAGTTACCCTCGGCAGCGAAGTTAACGACGCCGTGCTCCTTGGAGTAGCGCACCGCGCGCGACGCCGCTTCGAGGCCCGCGGCCTGGGAGGCCTCGTTCGGCATCCAGAAGGCGTAGGGGTCCATGTAGTAGCTGGAGTTCGACACGTCGACGTTGTGCTCGGCCGCCCAGTCGAAGGCGCAGGCCACGTATTCGGGGTAGAAGGAGCCGGCCTTGTTCGAGGTCTTGATGGCGATCAGCGTCGCGTCGGGTGCCACGCCGTCCACGCCGTATCCGTTGTGCGAGGCCGCGATGGTGCCGGCGACGTGCGTGCCGTGGTAGTGGTCATCCTTCCAGGCCGAGGGGTCCTGGTTGGGGATGCCGTTGACCTGGCAGCCGACCGAGCGCGAGGCGTCGATGCGGTCCTTCAGGTCCTGGTGGTCGGGGTCGATGCCGGTGTCCATGACGGCGACGGTGACTGTCGCGCGGGGCACGTCGACCTTCTGGGCTTCGACCGCGCCGATGGCGGACAGGCCCCAGGCGTTGGCGTCGCCCTCGTCGGGGGTGAAGTCGTTGAGCTGGGAGTCGGCGGACAGGCCGGTCTCATGCTCGGCGGCGGCCTCGTTGACGGCGTTCGCTTCGGCGTCGGTCTTCGTGGGCTGCTCGGTGCGGACCTCGTCACCCGTGACCGTCTTGTAGCGGGTGGGGCCGATGGAGTCGTAGGAGATGCCCGCGGCCACGAGGCTCTTGCCGAGGTCGGGCGCGTAGGCTGCCTTCACCGACTGGACGAAGAAGGAGTTGAATTCGGGGTATTGGGCCAGGACCACGCCATTTTCCGAGGCCTTGGAGACGGCCGCGTTGAAGTCGTAGCGCGAGGCGGTGGCGGGCAGGTTGACCGCGTAGTTCATGACCTCGTCCTGGGCGCGCGCCTCGGAGGTGATTCCGGCGACGCCTTCTGCGTGGGAGGGCGCTCCGAACGCGGTGAGGGTTAAGCCGACCGTGAGGGCGGCTCCTCCCGCGATGAGGGCCTTCCATGAGCGTTGGTGCATCAGAGTTCCTCGTTTCTGTGCTGCTGTGCTAACGGAGACGCGGCCCCTGGTCAGTCCAGACAACGCGCCATAGTGTCAATCATCTCAAGGTTCCTGACAAACCTCCCAGAGGGGTTTCACATTTTAAGAAGTCTTGACCTAATTTGTGGCGACGGGTAGGGATTTGAGCATTTTTGACGATGGACGGCAGGCTTATAGCAGCTCCCAGTCCCCAAATCCGCAGATGAATCCAACAATGCACTAGACAGTTGTTCACCAATTGAAATAAATAGCGACACCCAAGGCGACCATCGTGCGGGAAAGTCCTTTTACGCAGGCATTGGTCGACTAGGCACAACACTTGACAGTTGGACATGATCTGTCAGACATTCTATGCTACCGTCAGAGACGACAGTCACACGCAAGTGATGGGAGGCACCGATGCCAGCGTCCGTTTACGTGAGCTTTGACGCGCCCGAAGGGGTGCCAGCCACACCTAGGCGGCTTCACGCCGCCCTGTCAGCACTGTTGGACTTACCGCCGAGCATCAACCCAAGACAGCATAAAAGCTTCGATATTCAACCGTAGTCAGAACGCGCCACAACTAAAGAAAACATCACAAAAGAAAGCCGAGAGACGATGAAACCGATAAACAAATTGAACCAACATAGCAAATAATATGTTTGCATATCTAAATACAAAGTTATCGAAGCATCAAAAACAAGCTCAACCAATTAGGAATGAATCATGAAGCTATCTAATATACAAATCACAAACCATTCGCGCATAGAGGACTTGAACATCGAAGTACGCGATAATTTAATATTGATCGGTTCCAACGGCTCTGGAAAAAGCTCATTGATCCGATGCCTCGACCTACTTCTAGGCAAAACAACACAGCAGCTGTACTACAACATCACGCCTTCAGACTTTGCAAGTGATACAAACCCTCTTATCATCCAAGCTATCCTCGAAGAACTAAGCGATGATGAACGCTCACACTTTCCCGACGAAATTGACGCAAATACAGGGAAATTAACGATAACACTTGAGGCAAGTCTTGAAAATGAAGAAATTACACTAATCCGATACTGCGGAACACGCCGAACACCCACGACACGCACATCAGTGACTTTCAAGCAACTGAAAGCAATCGGATGGAGCGCAGTCGATGCAAATTTCTCAGCAACGCAATTGAACTCCGGCCGCAAAACAATCATTGACTCTTACCTAAGCGAACTAGACATCTCACACGACACTCCTGCATTAAACAGCGCAATATCAGCCCTAAGCACGACTATCGACAATTCCGGAGCGTTCTCAAATGCTCTTACCCTCCTGGCAGAACAGCTAAATCCAACCATTCAAGGAGGAATTAGTAAAGATGACCTCAAATTTGTACCCGGCGCATCGATTGACGACAACCTGCTAAGCGATATTCGCCTGAAGATAGAAACGCAGTCCGGCAAGTCTTTGGAAGCAACCGAGCAGTCAGATGGAACCAAGGCACTGATCACTTTAGCAATCTATAATCTTATGAATAATGGAGGCATGGTGGTGTCAATGGGTGGTAGCAATGAGTTGGTTGAATGCTTCTGTGGGGGTGCGGTAGCCGAGGGTGGCTCTGGGGCAGTTGTTCAGTTCGTAGGCGATGGCGTCGAGGTAGGGCTGGTGGCTGGTGATGGGGGTTCCTTTGGGAAGGTAGCGGCGGATAAGTCGGTTGGTATTTTCGTTTGTTCCTCGCTCCCAGGGGCTATGGGGGTGAGCGAAGAACACCTCCACGCCGGTATCTTGGGTGAGGCGCTGGTGGCGGGCCATTTCCCGTCCTTGGTCCCATGTCAGTGTTCGCATCGCTCCTTCGGGTAGGCCCTGGATGCGGCGGGTGAGCGCATCACAGACCTGGTCGGCCCTGCGTCCCAGTGGCAGGGCCACGATGATCAGGTAGCGGGTGGTGCGCTCGACCAGGGTTGCGCACGCACTGGCCCCATCTTTGCCGATGATGAGGTCCCCCTCCCAGTTGCCAGGGATCATCCGGTCAGCAATGTCGGGGCGTTCGTCAATTAATCGCATGCCGACAATGGGTGGTGTGCGCCCGCCTGCAGGGGGTTTCTTGCGCATCCACCGCCTGGAGGGCAGGCATACGCCGTGCTCGATCAGCGTCTTCTTGGGGTGGGCGTAGATCCACGTGTAGATCGCCTCGTGGCTGATCGTGCGGCCCTGGGCGTGGGGAGAATTATCCATAGGAGCCACTGTGCCACATGCCTCCACGCTCAGGCGTCCGCTGATCTGGCGGGGCGTGCGCCCCTGCGACAAATCAAAGATCACGCGGCGGCGGAGAATCTCATCGCGGTCCAGGAGCCGCTTCTTGGGGCGGCGCCTGGCCACCTGCGCTGCTCTCCCGGCATCCTCGGCCTGGTACACGCCGCCAGGACCCCGGTGGCGGGCGATTTCACGGCACACCACCGAGGGGCTACGCCCAATCAAGTGGGCGATACGCGTCTGGGACAAGCCCGCCTCCAACCCCGCCATGATCGCCGCGCGATCCTCAACACTCAGCATCCGACGACACCCCATGATCAGCCTCCGAACAGCATCACCGCTACACGAAAATTGCTTACACCCTATGACACTGCCCATGATAGCGATCGACGAGCCTGAAACACACCTGCATCCTTCAGCACAGCGCAATCTCATACGTTCCCTTAAGCGAACAGGCAGGCAACTCATAATTGCCACACATTCAGGCCGCATAGCAAGCGAGTTCGACCCGGACAACATTGTCGCCACAAAGGCTGCGGCAGCTGCACGACAGCCAAATGAAGGACTGCTTCAAGGCAAAGATGAACAAAAGACTCTGGCCAGATGGTGGATTAACACCCGCGTCGAGCTGCTTACCGCTAGCCATATTATCGCAGTCGAGGGCCAAACTGACCGTATGCTCGTTGAGCGCGTAGCGGAACTGACAGGTCGTGATTTGTATCGTGATGGAATTGAAATTCTCGAGGCCGGTGGTTGCCAGGAGATGGTGCACATTATCAACCTTTTTGGGAAAAACGGCTTCGATATTCCACTAACAGTATTGATCGACCAAGACGCAGAAGCGAAGCTAGCAAAGAAGCTACAGATAACGCCAGACCAACTTCTCGACAGAAATGTACACATCTCCCGCGCAGATCTGGAAGACGAATACGTGGCCGCACTTGGAGTCGACAAACTTTGGAACGCACTATCCACCTCACCAACATTCAAACCCAACCAGATCACCAATTTCACTAAGCAATTCAATCAATCAGTTCCGGACCCGTCTGAACTAGCCACACTTTGCAGAGACAAAGATTACAAAACGCGTTGTGCAGTATTAGCCTGCTCTTTCTTGACACCAGAAACAGCCTCTCAAATCACGAGTGTCAACGAGGTTCTTAATGAAGTCTTCAGCTGATCTTAAACTAACGCCAGAGCTAGGTAAGATAGTCAATCACGATGATCTCGGTATGATCATTTGCGCTCCAGCAGGTTGCGGAAAAACCGAAGCGCTTGCACTTCGAACCCGACAGCTTCTGAATTGCCACGACTTCGCAAACTCCGGCAGACGCATTTTAATTTTAACATTCACCAATAACGCACGCGACAATATCGGCGACCGATTATTACATCATTTAACAACAGCAACTATTCAAGACAGGGTTACATTATGTAACTTTCATGGACTTGCATCACGAATTATTTTGAATCACGGCTACAACATCGGCTTTGACGAATCCTGGCATATCGCAAATACCGACTGGCTCGAGTCCCAACTTAACAAGTTAGGTTACAACAGACACCTAAAACAAGTCATAAAGATATGATACATGACGCCAAACTCACAAATATTACCGATGACGATGTTATCCGCTCACTTAATCACACAATGAGCGACGCATCCTCATATGCCATTAAAATTGAACGCTATCGAATTCAGAATAAGATCATAACATACGATGACCAGGTTCGAATCGCCCTCTGGATCTTGAACAACAAGAAGGTTCTATCGCTTTACAGAAACCACTTTTTTGCTGGTATTGTTGACGAATTTCAGGATCTCACTCCACAACAGCTTCAGCTCGCAACGCTAATTTGTCGAAACAATATTACCTATGCTGGCGACGCATCTCAGGCAATCTTTTCATTCGCGGGCGCAAACGTCAGTCACACCCTTGAAATTATCAAGTCATCTGGAATTTGCGAATTCGAATTGACTAGTTCATTCCGCTCTTCACCTAGTATACTTCGGGCCATAAATTCACTTCAACCTCTCACCCAAGGCACATTACTCACCTGCGCATTCCCCGAACACTGGGGCGAAGGGGGAATGTTTGGATCATTACATTTCAATCGCATTGAGGAAGAAGCAAGGTGGATTGTAGCCGTCACACGTGCTATTCATAATCATTGCCCACAACACAGGATAGGAATCATTTCCCGCAGCGCATTTCGGATGAAAGGCATAAGCCAGACACTCACAGACAACAAGATTCCCCATTACGAGTGGGGAGACGGCAGGTTTTCGCCGACCGTCGCAGACATACTTAGATACATATGCCAAGATCCATCTCTACCAAAGCAGACCGACCTTGCTATGCATATTCAAAACCTCACATCTAAAATTACTACCGACGATCCTGAAGAGCTTAGGCTCGCCTCATTTTGGTTATGTGATCAGTTATCCCACTCAGCGCCGCAGGATGTTATCAATAAAATCCATTCAGTCACTTCCAGTGACACTGTAAGCTCTGCGCCGGGGATACACTGCCTGACTGGACACGCGGGAAAAGGTCAGCAGTTCGATTGGGTCTTTATTCCCGGGCTGGAAGAAGGCTGCATTCCCGATTATCGCGCTAAGACGAAGGATGAGATTTCGGAGGAAGCAAAGGTGCTTTCAGTTATGCTATCCCGAGCACGAATTGGGGCTGTAGTTTCATATTCTCTAGTGAACTCAAATGGCTATGCTACACGTAGTTCACGATTCCTATCACACCTGAAGCGCGTCGAAGGCATTCGTACGGGAAGCGACGATATCATTTCTTGGTTTCAGAACGCCGATTGGAACGCACTAGCTTCGATGTAGGAAATGAGCGCGAACCAGCGTCCTTCTTTGACGGATGCCGCCTATCCTCTCCCCTCCACCACGGCATCCACGCGCGGTACCCGTCGGCGGGCGGGGTGGGCGAGTCGGGCTCGAAGCCGAGCTCCTCGGGCGTCTCGGGGATGCGGTCGACCAGGAAGTACTTGTCCTTGTCATCGCAGTGCTCGCGCACGATGGTGCGGAACTCGGCCAGCTCGCAGTACAGGACGCCCGTAATCGGATTCCTCTTGTACACCACGATCTTGTAGAGCCAGTAGGCGAACAGCGCGACGTTGGCCGCGAGCGCGGCGGCCGCACACGCGATGTTCGCGCGCGGGTCCATGGTCGCGAAGTTGAAGATGTCCGAGGGAGGGACCAAGACCTCGGGCAGGAGGGTGTTCATGGAGATCCAGAAGACCAGCGTGAAGCAGCGGAACCAGATCCACTGGCCTTTGGCCGTTTCTGTGCTGCTGTGCTAACGGAGACGCGGCCCCTGGTCAGTCCAGACAACGCGCCATGGTGTCAATCATCTCAAGGTTCCTGACAAACCTCCCAGAGGGGTTTCACATTTTAAGAAGTCTTGACCTAATTTGTGGCGGCGGGTAGGGATTCGAGAATTCTTGACGAAGAATTGCAGGGTTATTGCAGCTCCCGGTCCCCACACCTGCGTTCAGGTCCAACAATTCACTAGACAGTTGTTCACCAATTGAAATAAATGACGATGCTTAAGGGGCTTACATGCGGAAAAGCTCTTTTAGATACGCATTGACCAGCTAGGCGAGACACTTGACAGTTGGACATGATCTGTCAGCCTTTTTATGCTACCGTCAGAGACGACAGTCACACGCGAGTGATGGGAGGCACCGATGCCGACATCCGTTTACGTGAGCTTTGACGCTCCAGAGGGGGGTGCCAGCCACACCTAGGCGGCTTCACGCCGCCCTGTCAGCAGTGTTGGACTTACCGCCGGGTATCGGCCCGGCCAGAGCTTCCCAGTTCCCAACGCTGGCGCACCGGCCACCGCACGGCGCGGGCAGCGTGAAACCGTATTCACTCGGGGAGCTATGCCACTCAGAATCCACGTTCGGCGTGGAGGTGCGTTTCCTGGATGATCGCCTGGTCGACACGCTGGATGCATGGCTGTCATGGGGAGGCGTCATGCGCGTGGGCGCAGGCACCGAGGACGACGCGGTGCTGATTGCAACCGAGGGGCAGATCATCAACCAAGCATCCTGGGAGGAGCTGGTGCAGCGCGATCAGGACACCGCGTGGGAGATACGCCTGGTCACGCCGACGACATTTTCATCGAAGGGGCATCACGTTCCGAGCCTGTCTCCGGCGACGATTGCGACGAGCCTGCAGCAGCGCTGGTGGACGTGGAATCGGAGGCTCGCTCCCCCACGCATCGACCGTCATGCCATGGCGAGTGTGCTGGCGACCCAGGATTTCACACACTCATCCACGGTGTCACTGGTGATGCCACGCAACTCGGGCCAGGGCCGCCTTAGCTCACGCCAAATCCCCGCCCACGAGGGCCACCTGCGCATCAGCGGCGTTGAGGGGGCCGAAGCGACCCGCATCTTCTCGCGCCTCATGGCCCTGTCCGCATACACGAACGTCGGCTCACACACGAGCTTCGGCATGGGCGTCATAGACGCTGTAGCCGCATGAACAACACAGGATTTTCCACCATGAATCAAAAAAGCACACAACACTTCTTCAAGCGCTATGCCACCCAGATCTGGATCTGCATTGGCCTTGCCTGCGCCGCAGCTCTCTTGCTTATCGGCGGACTATTAATCAACAATGAATGTGAAGATATAGCAAACCAATTTCTATTCCCTCTCTCTTATACACTCATTGCACTCATCCCGACATATTTCGTCGTCGACACCATCGGAAACAACTGGATGAAACTAAAGGAGCGAATTGATCATGGACTCAGAAATAGAACGATCCTACTCATCGGCGATAAAGCAGAATGCGACAATGTCGAGGCTCAGCTACACTACTCAAAACTATTAAACAAGGATAACATCACAAACCAATCTACCAACATAACTCTAGATAATCAGGAATATAATTACAATTACGAACAATTCACAAAATATGATCTAGTCATCCTATGCTTTAGTAATAAGTTCCTGGAAAAGATAGAGTCTGGCAATAGAACAAAGTACATCCTCAACGAGAAACAAACTGCTCTACTACGGCATACACTTGACGCAATCGGGAACAGTGGCACCACAAAAGAAGCACTTGAGTCACAGCAGGATATTACCGGACTGATCACCCTCTGCTCTCCCGGATCACTGGACACAGATGAACAACGCGATCCATTCCAACGTCCTTTTACTGTCGTTGTCAACCAAATTGGGCGGATGATGACAGACATCTTTTCGCTCCTCACAACGCTTCCACCGCGCAATGGAGACTAGGGAGGAACCGACCATGACAAGTTACCTCATCATGCTGCAAACGAACAGCAACCGGTCCTTCATCTTATCCTCGCCTCGCCTGCGCGAGCAGATCGGCGCTTCCTTCGAGATCACTCTGCTGTCCCGTTGGGTTAAGAGAGAAGCGAAAGAGATCCTCGATACAGATGATCTTCCAACCTCTTTCTGGGTCTCCGACTCATCCGGCAAGGTGATCGTCCGATTCACTGGACACGGAGACGAGCCCAAGGCGAAGGCCAAGGATCTGATCAGTAGGGTCACCCTCCGAGCTCTCACCGATGCCCCGGGCCTCGACGTCACGGGTGTCTTCATCGAGGCGACATCCGACACGGTCTGTGCGGACGACCTACAAGAGCTTGATCGTGTCTTTTTGGAGTACTCACTGAACCGTCGACCGGCGCTGGCACGATTCCCCCAGTTCCCATTCCTGGAACGCGGCTCAGAGTCCGCTTTACCCGCATCACCAAAACTCTCCGAAGACGATTGCAGGGAGATGCGCCGCTACGCAAGGGAAACACTCAATGTTCCCCTTCTCACCGACGACAACACCAATTTTTCGCCACCTACACAGACAGACCAAGACGCGCAGGACTCCTTGTCTCTCCCCTCGCGCGTCAAGCGCGCGTGGTCACGGTCAGCTCGACGTCTTCAGCTCCAGGAGGTTGTGTCACGTTGGTCGCCAAATGATCCTGACACATGGCCGAAAGAAATAAAGAAGCTTCACGAAGACCCGTTCCAGCTTGAAGGAGCATTCCAAGACCTACCTCAAGCAGCTAACTCTCAGGGTACGCTCGCTAGCCTTTCCTCTGTCGGGGTCATCCACATCGACGGCAACGGAGTGGGCGCGATTATGCGTGACTAGACACGGCACACACCATCGTTAAGCCCCACCTCAGCTCTCTTGAGTCCGCGTTTTCCGAGCACAAGTCAGACGGTCCCAAAGCAAACCCGTGTGAGCGATCCGAGGATCCTTTCCAATGGTTCATCATGGAGGTAAACCGCAGACTCGATAACGTCGTGAAAGATGCCATCGCGCTGTCTTGGCACAAGATCCAAGAACTCACTCAAGAAACTGTCGTTCCCATCGTGCCCGTTCTCGTGGGCGGCGACGACGTCACGGTCTACACGGATGGGCGTTACGCGATTCCCTTCGCGGAAGCTTACATCCGCCATTACGAGAGACTCACGAAGGACGACGATCTTTTGTCAGTTCTTGCCATTGTTGCTGGAGGGAAAAAGGCCGGCGCACCAGAGCGGGACCACTTCGAAATCGACGACTACATCATTCAAGAACCCGGCCCGCTCACGGCCTCGGCGGGCGTGGCCATCGTCGGCCGCAACTTTCCCTTCCACATCGCCTACGACCTAGCGGAATGCCTGGTATCGCGCGGGAAAAAGCTCGGTAAGAAGAAGGGGGAAGTTCCCTGCTCGACGATCGACTTCCACATCCTGCGCGACACGACGGTCCTCGACCCGGACGAGACGCGGAAGGAGTACAAGGGCCGTGCGCAACGCCCCTTCTTGGTCGGCCACTACGCGCCGCAGCGCATCGGGGACGCACCCACGACTTCATCCACCGCGGGGAGTCCACAAACACAGGATCAGTGGAAACAAATTCTCCGCGCGGTCGCTGCCTTCGACGGGAAGAAACCGGACGACCCCACGCAGACCACCGGCGATCCGTTCCCGCGTGCCCGCGCGAACCGCATCGTCAAACTCCTCGCGGAAGGCAAGAAAGAAAAGGCCACAACAGAGTGGGGCGACGCGCTACAGAATGCTCCCAGTGCTGGACTCCTTGCCAAACAGTTGAAGCTTCTCCCGCCTCACTCGTCGAGCTCCGACGGGATCGCCGAGGCCCCCGAGCAGATCAAGTGGCTCCTGGACCTCATCGACCTGTCTGAGAACTTGCCCGAGGGGTACCTCGCTTCCCAGATTGGGGGCAAAGGTGCCGACGACGGCTCCCAGGAAGCGACAGACCATTCCACCGAAGGAGGTGCCAAGTGACCACCGATTCACCTACCACTTCTTCTACCGCGAGCGGCCACGTGACCATCGTGTTTACGTCCGACTGGGGTGTGTCCACGGGCGTGGGCCACGCGGGACGTACGCACTCAACAATCGAGCGTTGCGGCGACGACCCGGTCGTACGCGGCACGGTCATCACGGGTGTCCTGCGCGAACAGGCGATGCTGGCGGCAAAGGCCCTCAACGGGCCAACGAAGGAGAACAACGAAGGGAAGTGGACCAGCTTTGCCCTGTGGCTCTTCGGCCAGGACCCCGACGGCAAGCAAGGCTCAACCCCCCACCCGCGTCACGTTCTCTTCACGGACGCGACCCCGGCCTCGTCGATCCCGGTCCACGACACGGTGTCCCTGTCCATCGACCCACAGACGGGGACGGCGCGCAACCAGTTCCTGCGCTTCACGGAGCGCGCAGCGGCCGGTGTCCTCACGGGCACGTTCACACTCATCGACGAGGCCGGGGCTGAGCTCTCCGATCCGGCGAAAATCAAGGCCGCGCGCTTCCTCCTGGGGGTCGCGGGCCTGATGGTGCGAGGCATCGGCTCGGGCCGCAGCGGAGGCGACGGCGAGTGCACGGTGGTGGTCAGCGACAAGGACTACGTGGAAATCGGCCGACAGGACGCGAAAGCCGCCGACGCGCTTACACGGATCCTGGCGAACCAAGATAACGACAGCCCCACATACTCGTCGGAAGACGTAGCGGCCGTCGCACACAGCTTGCGGAGCCTTACGCGGGACAGCTTGCGGGAGATCCCAGATCCACCGGATCTTCCGGAGAGCAGCCCCCAAGACATCGCAATGCCCGGCCTTCAACAGTCAGAGTCCAGCGACACGACCTGGTACGAAACGGCCCTCGACATCGTTCTTGATTCTCCGATTGTCTCCTACGAGGTTCCCTTCTCGAACGAGGTGCGGTCGTTGGACTTCCTGCGTGGAACCGTGTTGGTCCCGTGGCTGCACGGCCTGCTGCGCAAGAAGTACCGGGGCATGGACTCCGCTATCGTCAGCGGTGACCTGCGTATCAGCGACGCGCTACCGGTTTACAAGGAGTTGGCCGGGTTGCCCGTTCCTTTCGTTCTGGAGAATGAGAAGGTTCACGAGGACAAACAACCCCGCACGCTCTTCAACAGGCACATCCCAATCAGCGATCAGGTATGTGGAGACCACACGATCCCCACGCGTGGCAGCTATCTATTCGTTAAATCAAACGGCGCTCCCGTCACGGGGTGGATCGGGAAGCCCTCGCTGATTGGTCGACAGTCGACGGCGATCAATTCGGAGACGGGTGCAGCGAAAGATGGGCAGCTGTTCCTCGTGCGTGCCCTGCCCGCCGGGTTGACGCTGCGTGCCTCGATTGTCGTGTCGAAACGACTACTGAGCGAGCTTCGCGGCACCGCTGCTACATCCACTGATTCACCTCTGACGCTCGACCTCGGCATTGCTGAGCAGCCAGCCTTCCTCGGATCCCGCAAGCTCACAGGCACATTCGGACGCGCTCACTGCACTGTGGGCAGCACCTTCACCGAAGTGGGAAGCACCCCGCCCCCCGTAGAAGGTCCTGTCACCGATGAGGGAGCACAGGCCTCGTCCTCCGAATCCACCGAGGTTGTGTCTCTGTGGTTCACGTCCGACGTGCTCGCACGGTCGAGCGCTCTGGGGCTGGGCGGGAGCGTTGAGGATCTGGAGCTTGCTTTCAGGCGGGCCAACGTTCCGGTCACGGTCGTTCGGGAGAGCACTGACGGCGAGCCTCATTCGCGCCCCGATCAGGACTCGAACGACAAGAATCGCAAACGGATTCTGACTGCGATCCGACACCGGCGCGTGGACTCGTGGTCCCCGCGGGATAACGCGCCTCGCGCCACACGGCTGGCGATCCAAGCGGGTTCAGTAGTCCAAGTGTGCCTCTCCCCGCAGAATCTGGGGGCACTCGAGACACTCGGGCATATCGGCGTCGGTGAGCTCACGCCCCAGGGATACGGTCGCTTCGTCGTGGACTCCCCCTTGCTGGCGGAAGCGACGCTGCCCTTGTTCAAGACCAGGAGTAAGAGCTTTACAGCACCAACGGAGGCTGTCTCATGACCATTTACCGCTACGACTTGACGATCCCCGTGCGCGTCGTTTCCGCGCTGCACTCCGGTGGCGTCGATGAGGCACCTGAACGCCCCATAACCGACGAGGACGGCCGGACTGTGCAGCCGAACGCTTTCGTACGCAATGGGCTGGGCGAGGCAATCCTGCCGGGTCGCTCCATTAAGGGAGCCATTCGTGCTGCGTTCGAAGAACACATGGCTGAGCTTGGCTTCAGCAAGGAAGAGCTCAAGAGCCTGTGGGGCGGTGAGATGCGTCAGGACGTCGGTACTAGCAAACAGGCCCGCGGTATTGGCACCGACAATTCACTTCCTCTGCGGGCCAGCGCCCTCACCTTCCACCACACAGTGGTGTGGGACCGCAGCAGAGGCGATCTCCCCCACCGCATGAGCACAGCCATTGACCGTGCCACCGGCGGGGCCGCAGACGGCGCACTTTTCGCGTACGAGTACCTGCCCGTGGACACGACTTTCGAGATCCATATCAGTGCCGAGACACAAGACCAGGCTCCCGCAAAAAATAGGGAAACAGAGTCCACAAAACAGAGCGAGGAATCAAAGGGGACTCCGCCCGCAAGCCCTGCCCTCGTTGAAAAGGCCCTGGATGCGGTCATCACACTCATCCACAGCAAACTCATCAGCCTCGGCGGCAGGACAGGGGCTGGGTGGGGACGTATCGAATTGGGCCACGACGAAGTTCGTCGCGTGCAAGTAGCTATCCCCGCACCAGTCGCTAAAACGGGAAACCGACGGATCCCCTCGATCAGTTGCTTAACCCGCCCCGGCCTAAACCGCTCAAAGAAGCTGCCTCGAGTTCGAACTTTCTATCCGCATCCACTTCTCTCGAGATTGAGTGGCAAGCTCCGTCGGGGTTGTTCGTCGGAATGAACAAACCCGACGGGATCAAATCCTCGAAAGAGGACACGGTACCCGCAGCGCCACTGCGCAACTGGCACCTGGATGACAAGCATCGCGCCGATCACGGGGATGTTACTTATCCGAAAGTCGCACATGAGGACAAGGCCTTGCTGCTACTTCCGGGCACGTCGATCCGCGGGACGTTGCGGTCCCACTGTGCTCGCATTGCTCGCAGCATTGTCAGTGACAGCGATCGCTGCGACGAACTCACAATGGCAGAGGATGTGCACAAGCAGCTCGTTGCAGATCCACTCCTTGTGCGTTACTTGTTCGGAACAACCGAGTACCGGGGAGCGGTCCGCATCCACGACTGCGAGGGGCAGATACCGACAGAAGCGGAAAAGGATAAGCCTCTGAAGCTCACACGCAACGCAATTGATCGAGTCACCGGAAGCGCTGCCCATGGAGCATTGTATTCGGAGCTGCTGTATCCGCATGCCACATGGGATTCGATTCGAATCGATGTTGACCACGCCCAACTCTGCCGAAACATTCGCCAGGACCCCGGCAATTTCACGCTTCCAGACCCCTCATCATCAGACAAGGATTATGAGCTTCCAGGCTTCAAGATCCGCCTGCAAGCGGCTACCCTTCTCCTCACCATGGCCGTCACCGACCTCTGCGAAGGCGTCCTCTCTCTTGGTGGAGGGACAGGCGGAGGACTCGGACTCATTGAGGTCTCGCGTGTGTCTTTCGAAGGGCTACCTGGAAAACACAAATCAGTCCATAGTCGCTTCAAAGCACCCACGCACCCCGAAGATTCTCTCAAGGTTCACGAGGCTCGTACGGACTTTGCACGAAATATTCTGACGAGCGTAATCTCTGCCTTCGGCGAGAAGTGCCCGGAGGCGACATCGGCAGAGCACACAGCAATCAATCTGATTCGGAAGTGGGCGGGATCAGAGTCCGATGGCATCCAGGTGAGTTCTGTATCTCAACGCATCCGGCCAACGCAAGTGCGGATCAGCTGGAACTCACCAACCGGCGTGTTCGTACACGATCCCCAGTCAGATGATGGAAATACCCAGTATCCCCTGAGGGTTAAGACTGCTGGCAAACACGAAGGACAGTACAGCTCCCCTGTTGATCCCCGGTACCTCAATTCGCGGTGCGCTGCGCTCCAGGTGCTCGCGGATCGCTCGGACCGTACTGTACGCCGACAATCCCCCATCACCGGTCGAGAGTTTCACTCAGGCAGATAGCGATGGCAACCAGGTACCTATCGATATTCACGAGCAACTGGCCAAAGAGCCACGGCTCGTGCGTTACATGTTCGGTACCACCGAATACCGTGGGGCAGTTCGAGTCCGAGACTGTACAACGAAGGACACCGGACCGTCAGTCACGGTCACTCATAATGCAATCGACCGGTGGACAGGAGGAGTCGTTGAGGGGCTGCTGTTCAGAGAGGTGACCTATCCACATGCCACGTGGAACGACATCGTGATCGAGGTCGACACCGCACGTCTGCTTCAGAATGTGAAGACTGAATCGGGTATCGGCGGGCTATCACTTGATGAGTGTTTACGCTTCGCCCGAGCGTCCTGGTGTCTCCTATGTATCGCTCTAGCGGAACTTAGCGCAAGTACGCTTCCTCTCGGAGGCAGGACAACCCGAGGCCACGGCCAAATTGAGGTAACCAGCATCAGCGTGTTCGGCGCTGACAGTCGAGTCGTGAATACTCCAGCAGAACCGATTTTGTGGAAACGCAACGATAGCAGTGAGGATGATGCGCGCGGAGGCGCAACAGCACTTCTGGCATATCTAAGAAATAAGACAGAGGAACAACCCTCATATGAGGGTTGGGCTGATCATTTACAAAAGCTCGAAGACCCCACGAACGAGGCCTCAGATTCTAACGAGAGCAACAAGCAATGAATGAGACAAATATCGATTACTGCTCTCCCGCAGCAAACCTAGTCCCTTGCCTTCTAACGACCACCAATCACATAATCGATAGTGCCACTGCGCTTGCTGAGCACATCGATACAAAGTTTACCGAGCAGAAATTCGTCGGCATTGTGTGGGCAACCAACGGCGCGCGTCGAATACCGGATGTTAAGTCCGCACGCTTCGATGACGAACGCACTTACGAGATACGTTTCTGGCAGGTCATTGGCGATAACAACGCAGACTTAACGCTTGCTCACGAATTCCGGTGGGTAAACGGTGTGGGTGCCGTTGAGCTGATGCTCACCGAGGTCACACCCAAGGCATCATCCGAAGGTTCGGAGTCAGGAAAGCCATGTGTCAGCGGATGGGCCCACAAGGTGAGTTATCTGCAGCATGAGTCTACTACGAGCAATAATGCGGATTCCGCCTCGGAACCAACCACCGGTCAGGAAGAACAAGACCAGGCACATACCACTACAAAGCCGATGACGGCAGTTGAGTTCATTCGAGAAGAAGATAAGTTCGGAAACACGGTCGTAGTCGACCAGCTATTCACGGGAGATTGGAACCAGTCATGACTCAAAATAGATTCAAATTTCACTCGTCAGTGAACGCAATTCCAGTGATTAGACCTTCGATCTCAACAAGCAGGAAAGAAACCAAAGTAGAAGACATTGACACCAACGGACTGGGCGAGTTCCTGTCAGATCGAACACCAATAACATTAGACCATCTCGCCGCCGACACATTCTCAGGGGAACTTCAGGTCACGATACAGACAGTAACAGCTCTTGTCTTTGGTGAACAAACAAGACAACCCGGTGGGCCATCAACCATTGAGATTCAAATGGATCCCGCGACAAATGCGCCTTTCATCTCCCCCACAATGATCAAAGGAATGATAGCGAACGCCTACGAGAGAATAACCGCATCACGTTTTCGTGTCTTCGGACAACACAGATCCCCACTAACATACCGAGCCGACCCAGCGGCAGCAGTTAGCCTTGTCCCAATTCGCCTAAGTGACCAATTTTCACATGGCGACAAAAAAGCTACCCTCCTACACGGAAACAATGGAAGTAAGTACGCCCATGTTATAACCCATGAAGAGATACAAGGCGCATCGAAGATGCGGAAACTACTCAAGAACTCGGAAGCCTGGGAAATCCTACGACACGGAGCACTCGTTCACTTTAAGGCGAAGCAAATTGGCGATGCATACTACGTCACGCAGGTAAAGAAAACCAACAAGTCATCATATACGCATTTGACGATACCTACCTGGATCTCCGAAGAACTCACCGAAGAAACGGAACACACAGGTTGGTTCTATGCAACGCAAACCGATACGCAACTCAGAAACGGAACAGTTGCAAATACTGGGAAAAAATCAGAATTCATTTTCTTTGCAGACGGAGAGAACGACGAGCCAATTACACTCGACGATAAACTTGTCAGCGATTACGCACGGATTATCAAGTCGTACTCATATGATCCAACGAAAACTACCACAAAAAAACAGGACTCATATGGTCGCTTTGAAATTAATCTTCAGGACAACAGTGAACCCGAGTCAACAATCAATACCGACGGCCTCCTTGCGTACGCACGCGTAGACACTAACGGAAAGTTAGCGAACTTTTACCAACACAAGTTGGGCGCCGCAGCTACCAGATGAGCCCTCGATCCCTCGCAGCAGAACAGCAAATTCTACCCTCATCAAGGCTCGACACCACTTCGCCCGGAGACAGACTATTCGGCTTCGCATCACAAGACAGCGACATAGAGAGGCCAGCACACACAGCGCTAAAAGGGCGAATCACGATTAGTTACATAGATACAAGCGGTGTCGAAAAGGTAGAAGATATTAAGAAACCACATCTCCATCCCTTGCTTCCACCAAAAGAAAGTTCAGCACGACGATTTCTCACCACGCGCGAAGGTCATCCTATCGCAGGGCGAGCACGGTCAAAATACTTCTCACCAGGCGACTTTCTCGGTGCAGCAGTGTATCCTTTTTCACAAACGGACCTTGGTAGCAGGGATGGAATCACAAGCCGAGCAAAATTCTCAACCTTCAAAAACGAAAGCAGTTTGAATGACGAGGTACAGGAGAAGAATCACGAAGCACACTCTCAGGCTATTTCCTGGATACCTAAAGGGCAGAGCTTCAGCTGCACATTGCGATTCGAGGGCCTATCAGTTACTGAACTCCAAATTCTATTGTTAATCCTCAGCTCTGATCTACTCGGCAAATATGCTCTCCCTTCAGACGAAACCCCCACCGGTTATTTGCGCATGGGAATGGGAAAACCTCTTGGTCTCGGCATCGTAAAAGTTGATTGTTGTCCCCAATCCGTATACCGAACCACAGCAGAGGATGATGGCCCCTTGGGACTCATTACCGATTACAAAGAACTTATCGGCTGCCTAGGCGCACCGAGCGGCTATTTAACAGAGCCCGAGTGGCGTTGGAACTATGAGTCCTTCATCGAGCAGGCAGATGGCTTTACATGGAACTATCTAGCACTTCCGCTGCGAAGGCATTCTTACGTTCCTGCGTCGGTTATTCAGCAGAGCATCCCGTTCGATATATGCGTCTTGACGAAAACCAGTGGAATAATCAAACTAACCCTAAGAATGCCCTTCCTAAGAACGGACATGGCTTAGCACCCACATCTTTGGCTGACGATAACTGGGAGAAACCGATGTCGGTCGGAAGAAAACCGTAGCATACTCTTAAGTGAACACACCTGTACGGGCTATACGATCTGCGTACCCTACCAGCACCAACCTTCACCACACTCCCCGGCACAACCCCACATCGTCCAGCGCTATGGCCGCGCCGAGTATGTCGGCGTGGTCGGCGCAGGATGAGCAGATGGGGTAGATGTGGATGACGTCGTCGGTCTCGGAGATGAGGGCGGCGAGCCGAGAGCGCACACGCGCCAGCGTGGCGGTGTCGAGGCGGAGCTGGAATACGGATTCTTGGATGCGGTAGCCCCAGGATTCCAGTGTTTTGGCGACGCGGAGCCGTCGCTTATTGTCGGCGATGTCGTAGGCGATGATGTAGATCATCGCCAGGCGACCCCGCTCCACGGGTAGTCGGGTTCGGCGATGGCGCGCGCCAGCATCTGCGCGGAGTGGGCGATGTGTCTGCGCCACGAGCCCGAGTATCCGGGGAGGGCACCGGTGACGGATCGCTGGCAGGCGGCCTCGTACGCGTCGACGAGGATTTTCTTGCCGTCGGCTCCCAGCCACACTCCCCTGGCCTCGACGACGCCGTGTTCGGGCCGTAGTTTGCGCGTGCGCAGGAGCGCCATGACGGTCTGGTCCACCAGGAGTGGGCGGAACTGTTCCATGAGGTCCAGCGCCAGGCTTGGACGCTTGTCAGTGGGCGCGTGCGCGATGCCGAGAGACGGTTCGAGCCCGGCGGCGTACAGCGCGCCGACGCATTCGGACAGGAGGATCGCGTACCCGTAGGACAGGGCGGCGTTGGGCAGGTTGCGGGGTGGGCGTCGGCTGCGCCCGTCGAAGGTGACGTCGGTGGGCACGCACGCGGACAGCGCATCGAAGTAGGCGTTGGAACACGCGCCTTCGATGCCCATAACTTCGTCGAGGGTGTGCGCGCCCGCGAGGGAGCGCCGCCAAGCGTGCATGTGCGCGGTCGCGTCGGCGACGTGTACGGCTTCGTCGCGCCGAGCAATACGCGTCAGGACGTGGATTTGGCCGCGGATTTTCGCGCCAATGAAGCTGGCGGCCAGGCGGACGCGGCGCTCATTGTCGCCGGTGAGGGCGACTTGCGCAAAGAGTCGGCTGGCGTGCGTTCCCCTGTTCGCACCGATGAGGGCGCCTTGGTAGGAGCCTCGCCGCGACAGGCACACGACGTCGACGCCGCTGCGCATCGCCCACGAGCGCGCGCCGGCGGACAGGCCGACGTTTCCGGACAGGACGATGCGCGTGACGCTGTTTTTCGGCACGGAGGTCGCGGGCAGCGAGCCGGGCGCATCGACAAGGACGCGGCCCGCTTTGACGTGGACGCGTGCGCCGTCGCGGCCGACGTAGAGGATGCGGTCGGCTTGGCCCGTGGGTTCGTCGCTGGGCCGGGTGGTCCATGGGTCGATGCCGACGCTCGCGAGGACTTTCTCCTCATCGATGTGCTGGGTCGTCAGGTCGGTGACGCGCGCACCCGCGTTGATGGCCGCGGCGGCGACGGTGTCGATGGCGTCGGCCAGGCGCTGCTCGCTCGGTGCCGCGAGCATGAGAGTGGTTCCAACGCGCGAGTAACGCAGGCCTGCCCCGGTGGCGTACCTGTCAAGGTCGAGCAACGCCGCATCGGCGAGGACGCTCACAATCAGCTTGGTGTCCGAGGCTGGGCGAGCTCGTCGATAATGGGCGCGTCCGTGTCGGGCAGGCCTAGTGCCGAGAGTGCCGCGCGGGTCACGAGGCCTGGGTCGGCCGTGCGGATGGTGGCTCGCGCCAGGTGGTGGTTGCCGTGGTCGTAGTCCTCGACGACTCCTCTACTGAAGGCGTCGTGTCCTGCGCGCGTGTCGTCGTAGGTGCCGTGGGGGCGTTCTGCGGTGAGTCGCCGTTCTAGGCTTTCGCGCACTGATTCGTCCAGGAGTGCACGGGTGATGGGATTCGCCATCATGAGAGTGCTCGCGTCGAGTGCGGCGATGCGTGGCGGCACCCAGTCGCTCGCGGCAAGGAGGCGGAGCTGCTCGTCGGTGAGGCTTCCTTGAGTCACAGCGTTTGGACCGGTGGGGTCAGGACTCGCGGTGAGGAGTCGGCGTCTGGCGCGTGTGAGAGCCTCGGGGCTGGTCGCTTCTCTCAGGGACGAGGCCGTGGCAGGTGTCGTCATTGTCTGTCCTTCCACTCAACAAACTTGTAGTTACTCTACAAGTAAGGGGAGTTGCGGCCTGGCGACACGCCGATAAGGGAGGCAATTTCCGGGGCAAAACCGGCCCCGTAGGCGGTCCGTGGCGATGCGAGTAGTTGCAACGAAAAGTCTGATATTCTGACCCTGTGCTTGCTGGTCGGAGGGGTGCTTTTTCGACCACTGGCGATCCGACATGGCGTTTCCCCTGGTCACAGGGGGCGCGACACGCCGGGCAGTCAGAAAGCACCGAGCGCCATAAGGTGCATTAAGACAAACCCAAAGTTCGTTCACCTCTGTTTCACTTCGGTCTGGTCAGAAAGCACCGAGCGCCATAAGGTGCATTAAGACGTGCGCGCTGAACGCTGTACGGCGTCGGTGAATCGGGGTCAGAAAGCACCGAGCGCCATAAGGTGCATTAAGACGGTACGACCAGCAGGCTCTTCAGGCCAGGTGTTACCAGGTCAGAAAGCACCGAGCGCCATAAGGTGCATTAAGACGTGTTCAGGCTATCCAACGCGTCTGTGACCTGGTTAAGGGTGTCAGAAAGCACCGAGCGCCATAAGGTGCATTAAGACATTCCTGCGACCACTCACGACCGCCATTTGATAAGCCGTCAGAAAGCACCGAGCGCCATAAGGTGCATTAAGACCGGCGAACGCGATCACGCCGACCTGTCCGCTTCGATGAGGTCAGAAAGCACCGAGCGCCATAAGGTGCATTAAGACGCGGGGCCGCGTAGGAGGGTGTCGAGGTTGCGTCCGTCGGTCAGAAAGCACCGAGCGCCATAAGGTGCATTAAGACCGGCGAACGCGATCACGCCGACCTGTCCGCTTCGATGAGGTCAGAAAGCACCGAGCGCCATAAGGTGCATTAAGACGCGGGGCCGCGTAGGAGGGTGTCGAGGTTGCGTCCGTCGGTCAGAAAGCACCGAGCGCCATAAGGTGCATTAAGACCCCCGCACGCATGGTTACCGTGAACAGTGTGAACAGCGGTCAGAAAGCACCGAGCGCCATAAGGTGCATTAAGACGCCCATGGTGATGAAGCTGACCTGGTTGACGCTGGTGTGTCAGAAAGCACCGAGCGCCATAAGGTGCATTAAGACTCGTCAGACCAATTGGGTCGGAGAACGCAGTCAATGCCCCGTCAGAAAGCACCGAGCGCCAAAAGGTGCATTAAGACAGACTCCAAGAGCTGCCCCGAGGAAGACGCCGAACGCGGGTCAGAAAGCACCAAGCGCCATAAGGTGCATTAAGACAAGTACCGGGCCACGTTCTCGGCTGTCTGAGGCCCCACGGACATCCACGTCGATCTTGTAACCGCCGCGACAAGCACAGACCACCATAGGGTGCATTAGGACTGCTTAAGGCCTTGGTCGATCTGCCACAGCATCTCGTCCGTCAGATAGTACCGAGCACCACAAGGTGCATTAAGACGCATACCCCTTTGGGCGGGCCTTGTCGTCACGAATACGTCAGAAAGCACCGAGCACCATAAGGCGCATTAAGACGTGAACTGAATGGGCTTGTCGCCGTCACCCAGCTCGTGTCAGAAAGCACCGAGCGCCAAAAGGTGTATTAAGACAGCTCATGCTCACGCAGTAGCGTCACAAACAGTTCCAGGTCAGAAAGCACCGAGCACCATAAGGTGCATTAAGACGACTCGCGGACGACGGACAGGTACAGGGACATGTTCTGTCAGAAAGCAACGAGCGCCACAAGGCGCATTAAGACGGAGCCGGAGGCTTCTCTGTATCCGGTGCCGGAGGGTCAGAAAGCACCAAGCGCCATAAGGCGCATTAAGACAGGGCGTTGGGTTTGTACATGGGTTTTCCTTTCCTTGGGGTCAGAAAGCAACGAGCACCATAAGGTGCATTAAGACAACACGAAGCAGCCAGATGCGTCATTGTCGGTCATAGTGTCAGAAAGCACCAAGCGCCATAAGGTGCATTAAGACTTCTCGGTGACGGTGCAGGTGAACGCGCCCCCAGAGGGTCAGAAAGCACCAAGCACCAAGCACCATAAGGTGTATTAAGACCGACCGACGCCACGCATCTTACTCACACTCTTACCCAGTCAGAAAGCACCAAGCGCCAAAAGGTGCATTAAGACTGGTGCACATACTTGGCGACGAAGGAGGCGATGTTGTGTCAGAATGCACCGAGCGCCATAAGGCGCATTAAGACGCATGATCCAGGCGCGTTCGTCGCGGTAGTGCTCGCTGAGTCAGAAAGCACCGAGCGCCATAAGGCGCATTAAGACGCATGATCCAGGCGCGTTCGTCGCGGTAGTGCTCGCTGAGTCAGAAAGCACCGAGCGCCATAAGGTGCATTAAGACGCCTTGCGCTTGGCGTACTTATCGACAGTCAGCCCGGGCAGGTCAGAAAGCACCGAGCGCCATAAGGTGCATTAAGACCGCTCAGCGGCAAGCGCGTACACGACAGCCGTCTTACCCGTCAGAAAGCGCCGAGCGCCATAAGGTGCATTAAGACGACGTCAAGCGACGACGCCAAGATGTCATGCAGGACGAGTCAGAAAGCCCCGAGCGCCAAAAGGTGCATTAAGACCCTCTGAATAGATAAGCAGGTAGTAGACCGCAAACGTACCAGTCAGAAAGCACCAAGCGCCATAAGGTGCATTAAGACTGACAAGGTGCGTCCCACCCATGAACTCAGCGCTGTAGCGTCAGAAAGCACCAAGCACCATAAGGTGCATTAAGACCGGAACTGCCGCAAGCGCTTTCTGGATCTGCTGCGCGTCAGAAAGTACAGAGCGCCATAAGGTACATCCAGAACCGGCCCCCGACTCCTCCAGCGACGCCCGGTTCCAGAATTCGTAGACCATCCCCACGGCCACAGCGGGTAGCCACCCGCAAGCTACACGAGTTCGTCCAGGAACTGGGCACGTGCCTTCATGGCATGAATGAGGAGTTCTCCGCCACCATCGAAAACTAATAGGACCAGCTCGAGAACACGCCCAGACTGGTCGATACCCACCACAAGCCATCGCCTGGGATCGTCCTCATCATCGAGAAGACGAGAGATCAGGGCACGCTCGTACGTATGCGGGACAAGCTCATCAGAACCGGCCAGTCACGCCCCATATGTCTACGGATGCCGACACGAGCTTAGAGACGATGGACCCACTCGCGCATCGCTGCGCGAACTGAGTTAGAACGGCTCGTGATCCCCTTGGGGGCGGTGGGTTCCATGAGCGTCCCTCAGCGACTGTTCATCCAGGCGCACCATCACAGCGACGCCAGGCCTCTCCCCCACCGGAGGACGCCCCGGGCGCGGCGAAGGCAAGTCCGCCAGGTCGTACCCGCGTTCGGCCTCATCAGCCCACGCCTGGATCTGCTCGTCACTGACGGGGACTCCGTGAAGAAGACGCTCGCTCATACAAATAGCGTAGACGACAGTCACGAGCGGTACCGCTGCATGAGTCGCCACGGACAACGACGGGAGAACAACGCTCACCGCACACGCAAGGGGCCGCGCACGAGTTTTCGTGCGCGGCCCCATTGCGTCTCAATCAGAATCCATCATCCGGAATCCGTCAGATCACCGACACTCACGTCAGGAGGCGGCCCCGGGCGTCGAACTCGTAGCGCGTGCCGTCAATCCAGTGGGTGCCCGTCACCATGGCCCCCGACGAGGACAGGTAGTACCAGTGTCCGCCGTCCTTCAGCCAGCCCTTGTGCACGACGCCCGAGGAAGGATCCAGATAGTACCAGGCCCCCTGGATGCGCGTCCACCCAAAAGCCTGGGCACCGTCGCGCCCGAAATAGGACCACTGGCCCTCCACGCGGGACCAGCCGGTCACCACGTAGCCGCGCGCGTTGAAGCGGTACACCTTCCCATCGATGCGCAAGCGCGTGTTCGTCGGGTAGGTGCCGTCATCAAAACGCCACCACGTGCCCCGGGCGGAGGTGACCCAGCGCCCGGCCCCGGCCTCGGCGACGCCAGAAGCCCCAGAACCGGAACCGGACCCGCCGACCCCAGAACCGCCAGCCCCCACCGTGAACGGCGTCAAAGCAACGACATCGTCGTCGGCGCGCGAATCGGAGTTGCGCCCGAAGGCTTCGACGGTCACGGACGTGTCGCCGACGACGGCAGGACCACCGGCCACAGGCCGCGACACGTCCACACCATCAACCCGCAGGGTCACGCCGGACCCGGAGAACTCGCCGCTCCCCTGCCCGGTCGCGACCTCCTGGCCACCGACGAGCAACCGAGCCGACGTCACCGGCCCGGTCACGGTCGAGCGCAGAGACACGCGCCCGGACACACTCTGCCCGGACAGCGGTGCCCACGTGGAGCCGTCAGTCGAGTACTCGACCTCGCCGACGACGGGCCGCGCCTGATCCTTCAGGACGGCGTCCAGCGCGCTCGGCATGCCGGCACCCCGGTACTCGCGCTCGCCCTCGGGCGCGGCCAGGCGAGACCAATTCGCAGGCGCACCCGCCTGCTTGCGCGCCAACGCGAGGATCTGAGAGGAATCCATCTCCGGGTGCACCTGGCGCAGCGTCGCGATCACGCCCGCGGCCACGGGAGCGGCCATCGACGAATCCCTCGCAACATCGCCGGGCGACCCAGCAGCGCTCGGCAGCGACGTGTACACGTTCTCACCGGGAGCCGCGAAAGCAACGGTCTGCTTGCCCCAGTTCGCCGTCCGCGCGGGCTCGAGCGTGCCCGTCGCGGGGTCCTGCCCGTCCGCCAGGCGCAGCGTCGAGACGGGCACGACGTTGTCCATCATGGCCGGGATGGTCAGTCCGCTCCACGACTCACGCTCGTAGGGTGCCCACGCGTCGGTCGGCGACGACGAATCTGTGCTCGGCGGATTATCCAAGTCAATGCCGCCGCTTCCCGCGCCCACCACGTTGATGACGTCCTTCGACGCCGCGTAGTCGATGGCACGCCGCATCGCTTCGCGCCCCGCAGCCTGGTTGGGTTCGTGAGGCATCCAGTACTTCCACGGATCCGCCGCGAAGGAGCTGGCAGTCACCGAAATCCCGTGATCGGCGGCCCACACGAAGCCGCACACCACGTACTCGGGGTAGTGCATGCCCGTCTGGCGCGACTGCACGTCGATCGCCGCGACGCTCAGCGTCGGGTTCACGCCGGGCACGCCGCTGGAGATGCCCCGCCCCGCGATCACCCCGGCCATCTGTGTACCGCGCGTTGCGTCCGTTGACCCCCACGTCCACGAGGAGATGGTCGGGATGCCGTTCACGTTGCAGGACACGGACTTATCGAAGTCGACGCGGCCATACAGATCCGTGATCATGTGATCGAAACCGTCCGCCATGACACCCACCGTCACGGGTGCGCGCATGACGTCCACGCCCTGCGCGTCCAGCGCTCCGACGGCCTTCAGATGCCACTGGTTGTCGCTCGGCGGGGTCGGGTAGAGTCCGCCGACGATCACCGGCGAGTCCGCACCAGGCCCGGCCCCGGCCTCGTCCGCGGCACCAGGGACCGGGTTCCCCTCCGTGCCGACGGGCATGACGGCCTCGTTACCGAGCACCGGTGCCTGGCGAGTCGGTCCCACCGAGTGGAAGGAGATGCCCGCCTCGGAGAGCGCCGCGCCCAGGTCGGACGCGAAGCTGGGCGAGCCGGACTGGACGAAGAACGTCCCGAAGGCCGGGTACTGCGCGAGCACCAGTCCTCCCAGGGACGAGGCCTTGGCGACCGCGCGCTGGAGGGTGGCCTCATCCGCTCCCGCAGTGAGGTTCACGGCGTAGTTGGCGGGCAGCTGGTGGGTCGGCAGGTCAGGCGAGACGATGCCGGGAGCGACGGGTTCGCCGGGGGCCGGGTCCTTCCCCGGGTCGGGAGCGGGTTGCGGCGCGGGCACGGCGTTCGGGTCGCGGGCGACCGTAAAGGTGGTCTCGGTGGTCGCATCATCGTCAGCGTGCCTGTCGTAGTTGAGGCCCTCAGCAAACACCACCGCCGTGAGGGACGCGTACTCCTGGCCGTCGGGAATCACCTGACGCAGGTCCACCTCGTCGGCCTCCAGCTCCAAAGGTTCGGCGAAATAACCATCCTCCTGCTCGGCGGACACGGCTGTCACACCCAGAATGTCGAGGTTCATGTAGGAGACCGGCGCGCTCGCTTCGACGCGCATCTGGACAACCTCGGCGGGCAGCACGGCACCGCTCAGGCTGGTCCATTCGCCGTCACCGACGCGATACTCGACCGCGCGGATCACCGGGGACGCCTGGTCAAACACCATCGCCGCGTGGGCGTCGAGGAAACCGTAGCCTCGATACTCCGCGCCGTCACTCGGGGCTTTCAAGCGCCCGTACTCGTAGGCGGCCTGCTTGCGCATGATGCTGATGATCTGCGCGCCGGGCAGCGTCGGATGCACCGATTTGACGAGCGCGGCGATGCCGCTCACGTGCGCGGCAGCCGTTGACGTGCCCGACGTGTATCCGTAGATCTGCGGGATCCGCCCGTTCGGGTAGGTCGAATAGATCCACTCCCCCGGCGCGGCGAAGTCAACGGACGCCCCGTAGTTCGACCGTTCCGCGCGCATCAGCGTCGCCCGTAGCGGCTCCGCGTTCCAGTCCTCCATGCCGACCGAGCTGACGGTCACGACGCCGCCGACCTGCGCCGGGACCATCCGCGCGCCCTCGACGGAGCGATTCGGGATGGGCGTCGAATCCGTCGGCGAGTCACTGTCGGTCGTCGGGTGGTCGATGTCGACGCCGCGGTCGCCCGCTCCCGCGATCACCGCGAGTCCACTCGACTGGGCGCGGTGAATCGCGCGCTCAGCGGCCTCGAGGGCGGCGGCCTGCTCGGGGTCCATCGGGTTCCAGTACGCCCACGGGTCCATCTGGTAGGAGTTGTGGACGATGTCCACCTGGTGGGTCGTCGCCCACTCGTAGGCGCACACGAGGGCCTCCGGGTAGAGCAGGTCCGACTCGTTGAGCGCCTTGATCGACACGAGCGTCGCCTCCGGCGCAATGCCGTCAATACCGATGTCGTTGTGGTTGGCGGCGATCACACCAGCGACGTGGGTGCCATGCTCATCGCTGAACCTACGGGCATCCTCAGCCTGGTTCGGGACGCCGTTGACGGCGCACGAAACGGACCGGGCAGTGTCCACCCGTCCCACCAGGTCGGGCTGCGTGTCGTCGATGCCGCTGTCGATGACGCCGACGGTCACGGGTGCACGGGTCACGGCGACCTCGGCAGCGCCCCGGGCATCCATGGCCTCGGCACCCCAGTTCGAGCGGGCCGAACCGACCCTGCTGTTCGGGTCCGGGATCGTCACGGTAGGCACGTCGGATGCGTCCGCGGCTGGCATGTCCGCAACCGGCCCGTCCTCCGCGGACTCAGCGGCGGGCGCAGCTGCCGGGGCTGCGGGAGTCGCCCCGCCCACGGCGCGCTCGCTCTCCGGTACGGCGGCCACGCGGGTCGGGCCGATGGAGTGAACGCTCACCCCGGCCTTCGCCAGGGCGGCAGCCAGGTCGGGTGCGAACGAGGCCGACTCACTTTGGGCGAACAGGGTGCCCAACTGCGGGTAGCTGGTCAAAAGAACGCCGCCGACGCTTGGAATCAGGTCGGCGGCGCTGGCCATCTCGCTCTCCCCCGCGTTGGGGTCGAGGTTAATGGCATAGTTCATGAGGCCCGCATCGGATCGTACGGACGAGACCAGGCCGACGTTATCGTCGGCACTGGCAGGCGGGGCGGTCGCCGCAGCCACGCTCACGGACAGAGCGAGGACCGCGACGAGGCCGATGCGTGCAACTGTGCGGCGCATGGTTCCTCGACTTTCACTTGTCACTATGCATGAGCATCGTTGCCCATGCAGTAACCATGATCCACATGTTTGACATGTTAAGACAAATGACGCACTAAATTCATGAAAATACAAGCTGTTTAAGTATTTTACAAGCTCAATATTTAGACATATATTCGTGCATCGCCTCATCCCGCACGACCGAGGCCTCCCCGAAAACGCCCGGGGAGGCCTCGTGGTGGTGAGAACGCGAACGGTGCCTACGAGCGCGAGCCCGCGTCTCTCTTAGCGGGGTGACGCCGATCCTCACCCCGCCACCACGGCATCCATGCGCGGTACCCATCGGCGGGCGGGGTGGGCGAGTCGGGCTCGAAGCCGAGCTGCGCGGGCGTCTCGGGAATGCGGTCGACGAGGAAGTACTTGTCCTTGTCATCGCAGTGCTCGCGCACGATGGTGCGGAACTCGGCCAGCTCGCAATACAGGACACCCGTGATCGGGTTGCGTTTAAACGCGACGATCTTGTAGAGCCAGTAGGCGAACAGCGCGACGTTGGCCGCGAGCGCGAGCGCCGCGCAGGCGACGTTGGCGCGCGGGTCCATGGTGGCGAAGTTGAAGATGTCGGAGGGCGGGACCAGGACTTCGGGCAGGAGTGTGTTCATGGAGATCCAGAAGACCAGGGTGAAGCATCGGAACCAGATCCACTGGCCTTTCGCCCAGGTGAACGCGGGGATCGTGCAGGCGAGGAGCAGGGCGAGCGTGCAGTACCACGTGTAGTCGGCCAGGGAGTTGTAGAGGAAGGCGTGGTTCCATAGGTCGTAGGCGATGACCCAGGGCCAGACCATGTCCACCCAGATGAGGCCGCGCACGGAGCGCTTGCCGGGCGAGGTGACGATGATTTTGCCGAGGCCGGTGATGGTGATGATGTTGAGGAGGCCGGCGGCGGCGGAGAGGAGGTTCCAGTAGCCGCCGATGGTGCGGAAGCCCGTCTCCGGGTCGATGCCAACGTGGCGGGCGTCAAGGTTGGCGGCGACGTCTTGGTACCACTGCTGGGAGTGGAGGTCGGCGGTGACGCCGCGTGCCTCGGGCAGGCCAGCGATCATGTCGATGGTGTGGGAGTCGTTGACGCCCTTCAGGCACTGCCAGTCGGCACCGCACGCGTAATACGAATCCGCATTGACATAGATCGTCAGGTCGCGGATGTTCGCCTCCATGATGTTGACGGCCAGGCCGATCCACAGGGCCACGCCCAGCCAAATCGCGTATTTGTGGGCCTTGACGGGGTTGCGTTTCGCGTAGACCAGGACCGTACCCGTCATGGTGGCGGTGAGGATCATGATCGCGTACTTACCGAACGGGAACCACCCCACCATCGGGGTCCCATGGATCCACGCGTAGGGCATCAGGGCGATGCCGCCCACGGTCCACACGGCGACAATCGTCCAGTTCCATCGCCTGTTGATTTCCGCGACGATGATTTGGGCCGCCAGCACGAGCAGCCAGATGAGATACACCTTGGGAGTTCCAAGCTCCCAGAGGAAGAGCGAGTCCACAGCATTCTCCTTCGAACGCACAACAGGGCTAATAGTTGTCGGTTATCATAGTCCCCAACACTAACCTAGTGTGCGGGGTTCGCCGCCGAATCCCACAACGCACCGGGGTTCCCCATGCTCCGCACCAGCGGAAGCGCCCCTCGTCAATCCCTCAAGGAGGAGGACCCATGACCCGTAACGCCCGATCCCGTCGCCCCCTCTGCTGCGCCGCCCTCGCGGGGAGCGCCGCGCTCCTGGGCGGCATGTACGCCTTCAGCCAGCTCAGCGGCAAAGCCACGCCCGAGGAGCAAACCTGGCGCTACCCGGGCGACGACCTGATCGACGCGAACTACGACAACGGCTACTCCTCCACCTACGCGATCACAATCGACGCGCCTGCCTACGCGGTGTGGCGACTCTTCAAACAGATCGGCGCGGAAAAGTCCGGGTCCTTCTCCTCAGAGTTCCTCGAGCGAGTCTTCGCGCGCCTCCCCTTCTTCAACTCCTACGAGATCCAGGAAGAATTCCAGCAGCCCGACTCGATGATGCCCGGCGACATCGCCGCCTTCGACTTCCACGGCATGTCCATGGAGTGGGCGGACGTCGTACCCGGCAAGTACATGGTCCAGTGGGTCGACACAAAAAACCCGCCCAAGGCCCCCGGATCCTACGCGTTCCGCTTCCCCGGCATGTCGCACTTCGCCGCCGCCTGGTGTTTCTACATGGTGCCCCTGTCGGGCGAGCGTACGCGCCTCATCAACCACTGGCGCATCGGCTACAAACCCGCCTCCCCCGCCATGAAAGCCCTGAACTGGGTCAACATCGAATTCATCGGCGGATGCATGACCCACCTGCAAAACCTCTACGTCAAGCGCGTCCTCGAATTCAAAAAGAAGCAGCACCTCACGGGCCGCTTCATGCGCGGCATGCTCGGCGGGCGATTCTTCAACTCGGGCACGGCCGCCGGCCGCCACGACAACACTCCCCTCTTCGAAGAGACCTACACCCAGTGGTTCCGCTACGGCCGGTCCGCCCCCGCCGTCGCCGAAATCCGCCCGCCCATCACCGACGACCCCTCCTGGCCGCCGACCGGGGCAGACAGCCCGTGGGCCTCTGAAATCGACGCCTCCTACTTCGACGGCTGGAAGGAGCCCGTCTTCTCCTGGGAGGAGCAGATCCGCCAGAAAATGGAGCGCAGCTACCTGCCGAACTGGGGCAAGGAGCAACGATGATGGGCGGCATCACTCCCCCGGACTACCCGACGCTGTTCTTCTTCGAGGTCGGCCAGTGGTGGGACTACGCGATGCTCCTCGTCATCATCGCGCTGCTCGCGGGCGCGGCGTGGCTCGCGCAGCGCAACATGTGGGTCGTCCTCGCGCTCTTCGTGGCGGTACCGGTCGCCCTGACCATCTTCTGGTGGCCGCACTCGACGGCAGGGACGGCCTCGGCTGGCTGGTTCCCCATCGTGAAACAGTACTCGGCGCTGGCGGGCTCCCTCTGCCTCGTCGCCCTCCAAGCATTCCCGAGGCTCCGGCACAACCGCTGGTACCTGCTCATCCCACCCATCATCCTCGCGGTGAACATCGCCGAGGCCGTGGTGCGCGACTTCCAGTGCTACGGGATTCACGGGGTGGACCCCTCGCAGGGGATGGTCACGTGGGGCGGGCCGTGGAACATCATGAACGGCATCGCCGGGATCCTCAACCTGCTGGCTATCTCCGGCTGGGTCGGCATCTTCGTGTCCAAGGGCAAGGAGCGCGCCCTCGTCTGGGGCGACCTGACAATCGGGTGGATCATCGCCTACGACCTGTGGAACTTCGCGTACGTGTACAACTGCCTGGCGGACCGCGCATGGTACTCGGGTGTGGCACTGCTGGCGGCGTGCACGATCCCCGCGCTCATGAAGCTCGGCCGAGGCGCGTGGATCCAGTACCGCGCGTACACGCTCACGCTGTGGTCGGGCGTGGTGCTCACGTTCCCGCACTTCATGCACGATTCAATGTTTGCCCACCGCAGCTCCCACAACCCCTGGGCGCTGCTCATCGTCTCGGCGGCCGCGCTCATCGCGAACGTGTGGATGTTCGTCGCGCACATCCGAGTCATCGTCACGAAGCGGCGCAACCCCTTCACCCAAGAGGTCCACGCCGACGAGGCCACCTACACCTCGTGGGTCCGTGACCTCGCGTCCGACGAAGACAAGGAACTCATCGCCGCGCGCCTCGGCACGACGCCACAGGAAGCGGGGTTCGTCGCTGCGGATAGCCGATAGGTTTCCTCTTTGGGAACCGTTCTGTGGGGCGGTTCTTACCGTTCTGCGGGGCGGTTCTTGCTGGCGGGGGCCGCGCACATCTTCAGTGCGCGGCCCCCACCTTTTGTGCCGCCTGCGATGCCTTCCGCCTCCCGTGGGCGCTGCCCCTGAGCACGAAGTCAGCGTGCGGTCTATCCCGCGACGGATTCACTCACGCATGGAAACCCGCTATCCGGAGCACTAACCCGCTTGTCCACACGTCAAACCGCTGTTCCGCACGTCAAACCGCTGTTCCGTACGTGGGCAGCCTCGCCCAGGCTCCGATAAGCGGGTTTACGTGCGGATCAGGAGGCCCGGGTCCCAATAAGCGGGTTCGCGTGCGAGGCATCGGAACCCCGGGTGCACACCCACAGTGAGTGCCCATCATAAGCAACGCCCAGAGCGTCGCCCACGCGCAGAGCATCATTCACGTCCCTTGCATCGCCCATACGCAGCGCATCGAGCGACGCACACCGGCAACACGAGCCGCCCTCACCCACTTGTTTCACGAATAATTCCCGTGAAACAAAGCGGGGCCGCGCACCAGGAATGGTGCGCGGCCCCGGTCCCGTCCCAGCCGCAGCAGCCTCAAGAGCAGCAACCGCCGCAAGAGCCGCGACAGATCCAGCAGCTGGATCAGCCGGAATAGCCGATTCAGGCAGGTCAGTCCCGACAGCGCGCGATCAGCCTCAACCGCCGTGCAGGCAGGAGAAGCCACGCGAGCCGGGCCAGACCTATGGCATCAGCCTCCCCTCGTCGTCGAACACGTAGCGTGTGCCGTCGATCCATCGGCTACCCGTCGCCATCGCGCCGGAGGACGTCAGGTAGTACCAGGCATCACCGTCGCGCAGCCACCCGGTGGCCATCGCGCCGCCATCGGGTGACAGGTAGTACCAGGAGGATCCCACGCGCTGCCAGCCAGTGGCCAGGGCACCCGAGGAGGTCAGGTAGTACCACGCGGACCCGTCACGCACCCATCCGGTGCGCATCGCGCCGGAGGAGGAGAGGTAGTACCAGGTGCCCTGCACCTTGGTCCAGCCGCTCGCCATCGCGCCGGTGAGGGGATCCAGGTAGTACCACGTGCCGTGCACGCGAACCCATCCAGCGGACTGGCCGCCCGATGCGCCGTAGTAGTACCACTGACCGTCCTCGTACACCCATCCGGTCACCATGTATCCGCGCGCGTTGAAGCGGTAGATCGCCCCGTCGATGCGCAGCTGCGTGGAGGTCGGGTAGTTCCCGTCCTCGTAGCGCCACCACCAGCCGAAGGTGCCGGACACCCAGCGCCCAGCCCGGGCCTCGTCGGGACCCACGTGGTCGGTGCTGACCGTGAAGGGAACCTGCGCGGTCGCGTCGTCGTCAGCGCGCGGATCGAAGTTGCGCCCGGAGGCTTCGACCGTGACCGTGGCTGCGCCGGAGAAGCGTCCCGTGCCCGCCGGGTGCGAGACGTCCACGCCGTCGGCCTGAAGCGTCACGCCGGTCCCATCGAACGAGCCGTCGCCGACTCCGGTCGCGATCTCGCGGTCGCCGAGCAGCAGCCGAGCGCTGGTCACCGGCCCGGTCACGGTGGCGCGCACGGAGACGCGCCCGGCGAGGGTCTCCCCCGCCAGCGGCTTCCACGCCACCCCATCGGTCGAATACTCGACCGCGCCAATCACCGGAGCAGTCTGATCCTTGAGCACGGCATCGAGCGCGTTAGGCAAGCCCGCACCCCGGTACTCGCGGCCCTCCGCGGGCGCGGCCAGGCGCGACCAGTTCTCGGGTGCGGACGCCTGCTTCTTCGCCACAGCGACAATCTCCGAAGCACTCATCTCCGGATGTACCTGGCGCAACGTCGCGAGGACGGCCGCGGCCAGCGGCGAGGCCTGCGACGTGCCGTACAGGTTCCCGTAGGCCTTGCCGTACCAGCTCGTCAGCGGCGCGTAGATCTTCGCGCCGGGTGCCGCGAAATCAATCGTCGTGGCACCCCAGTTCGACCAAGACGTCGGCTCCAGCACGCCCGTGGCGGGGTCCGCGCCCTCGGGCAGCTGCAGCGCGGAGACCGCGAGGGTGCCGCGCATCATCGACGGCATGTAGACGCCGCCCGTCACGCCACGCTCGAACGCGCCCCACGTGTCGCCCGGCGACGAGTCGTCGGTCGCGGGCGGGTTATCCAGGTCCGTCGTCCAGTTACCTGCGGCCACCACGTTGATGACGTCCTTCGACGTCGCGTAGTCGACGGCACGCTGGACGGCTTCCAGGCCGGCGGCCTGCTCGGGATCATTCGGCATCCAGTACTTCCACGGGTTGACGTAGTAGGAGCCGTTCGTCACCGAAATGCCGTGCTCGGCGGCCCACACGAAGCCGCACGCGATGTATTCGGGGTAGAAGTAGCCGCCGTTACGCGACGCCACATTAATCGCGGCGATGCGCAGCGTCGGGTTCACGCCGTCCACGCCCACGCCGTCATGCTTGGCGGCAATCGATCCGGCCACGTGCGTGCCGTGTGTCGCGTCGTCCCAGCGCCACGCCGCCGGATCCTGGTTGGGGATGCCGTTGACGTTGCAAGCCACGGACTTGGCGTGGTCGACTTGCCCGGCCAGATCCGGCACGGTGTCGTCGACGGACTGATCCATAATGCCCACGGTCACGGGGGCGCGCATAACGTCGACGTCCTGGGCCTCAAGGGCGTGCAGGGCCTGGAGGTGCCACCCGTTGGAGGTCTGCGGGTCGGGAGTTACCCTGGCCTCGTCCTCGCTCTGGGTGCCCTCGCTCTGCACGGCGTCGGCCTTCGGCGCGGCCGCGAGCGCCGCATCGGCTCGCACGCGGGTCGTGTAGTCGATGGGGACCACGGCCTCGTTGCCGCCGACGGGTGCCTGGCGGGTGGGGCCGATGGAGTCGTAGCTGATGCCCTCCTTGATGAGCGCCGCGCCCAGGTCGGGTGAGAACGTCGGGGAGGCGGATTGGACGAAGAAGGTGGAGAACTGCGGGTAGCGCGCCAGGACCAGTCCTCCCTTGAACGAGGCCTGGGCTGCGGCTCGCTCGAAGGTGGCCTTGTCCGTGCCCGCGGGGAGGTTCACCGCGTAGTTGGCGGGCAGTTGTTCGTTGGCTCGCGCGAGGGCGGTGACTCCGGCCGTCGCTTCGCCGGGCGCGGGGGCTTCGCCGGTGCCCGGGTCGGGCGCGGGCTGGGGCACGACGGCGGGGTCGCGCGAGACCGTGAAGGTCGCTTCGCGGCCCGTGTCGTCGTCGGCTTGGCGGTCGAAGTTGATGCCTGCGGCGCTGACTTGGACGCGGGCGGTAACCGAGTCCGTGCCGTCGGGCAGGAGGGAGGAGAGGTCTACGTTCTCCGCGGACACGCTCAGCTCGGGGTCGCCGTATTTGCCGGAGCCGTCACGGTCGACGCCGGTCAGGGACGCCACGTCCATGTGCAGGTGGCTGATCGGCGAGGCGGCGGCCGCGTAGAAGGTGACGGGGCCTGCGGGCAGGGTCGCGCCGTCGAGGCTCTTCCATTCGCCCTTACCGACCCTGTATTCGAGGGTCGTGACGGTCGGCTGCATCTGGTCGCGGCGCATGGTAGTCAGCGCGTTGATGAAGCCGTAGCCGCGGTATTCCTTGCCGTCGGCGGGCACCTCCAGGCGCGTGTAGTCGATGGCCGCCTGCTTGCGCATGAGGTCGATGATCTGGGTTCCCGTGAAGGCGGGGTGCGTGGCCTTGATGAGCGCGGCGATGCCCGTGATGTGCGGGGCCGCCATGGAGGTGCCGCTCGTCTTGGCGTATCCGCTCGGGTACTGGGCGGTGGGGACGGTGGAGTAGATGCCGTCGCCGGGTGCCGCGAAGTCAATGGTGGTGCCGTAGTTGGAGAAGTCCGCGCGCGCGAGGGTCGTCCACTCGGGCTTGGTCTCCTCGTCGACGCGCGTGAGAGCGCTCACCTGGCTGACCCCCGCCACCTGGCCGGGAACGCGGATGGATCCCGCGACCGAACGGTCCTTGATGGGCGTGTCCATGTCGGTCGGCGAGCCGGAATCGGTCGTCGGATGATCATTGTCCGCGCCCTCGTTGCCAGCCGAGGCGATGACGGCCAGTCCCTTGCTCTGCGCGTAGGTGATGGCACGGGTCGCGGCCTCCAGGCCTGCGGCCTGCTCGGGGTCGGTCGGACTCCAGTACATCCACGGATCCATCGAATACGAGTTGTTGACGATGTCCACGCCGTGGCTGGCCGCCCACATGAACGCACACGTCACGTATTCGGGGTAGATGAGCTGCTCGGAGTTGGCGGCCTTGATCGACACGAGGGTCGTATACGGCGCGACGCCGTCGATGCCGATCCCGTTGTGGTTCGCCGCGATAATGCCGGCGACGTGCGTGCCGTGGAAGTAGTCGTCACGCCAACCCCCGTACTCCTGGGAGGCGACGCCGTTGGACGCGCACGACACGGAGCGAGTCTGGTCCACGCGCCCGGCCAAGTCCGGGTGCATGTCATCGATGCCCGTATCGATGACACCGACGGTCACGGGCGCGTGCGCGACGGGCACGCCCGCCGCCTCGGCCACACTCATGGCCGCAGCGCCCCAGTTAGAGATCTCCTCGGTCCCATCAGCCTCGCTCAGCGCCCGTCCGCGAGCGCTCTGCACACCGCCAGACTGCGCGCCCGACTGCGCACCGCTCTGGCCGGTGCCGTCCCCGGACTGCACCGGGTCGGGTGTGGGTTCGGGTGTCGGAGCGGGCGCGGGGTCGGGTGCCGGAGCGGGCGCAGGGTCGGGCTTCTCCCCGGGCGCGGGGGCCTTGACACGCTCCACCTCGGGCACGGCGGCCACGCGGGTCGGGCCAATCGAGTGCACCGTGTTCCCGGACCCCGCCAAGGCCTCGGCCATGTCCGGAGCGAATGAGGCCGACTCACTCTGTGCGAAGAACGTGCCGATCTGCGGGTACGAGGCCAGGGCGACGCCGCCCGCGGAGGAGACCAGGGCGAGTGCGCGTTCCAAGTCGGTGGGAGCGGCACCTGGGCTCAGGTTAATCGCGTAGTTCATAAGGCCCGCGCTCACTCGAGCGGGGGCGATCAGAGAGGTTGGGTCATCGGCTCGGGCTGGTGGGGCTGTCGCCGTCGCGACGCCCATCGACAGGGTGAGAGCAGCGACGATCCCGATGCGTGCAGCGTTGCGGCGCATGGTTCCTCATTTCGGTTGTGAGTGTCGCGCGCACGACACCGTGCACACGTGATCACCATCATCCTAGAGTTTGACATGTCCGACAATTCATACCACTTAACATCGGGCAACACCGGAGAAAATCCGACCGTGACAGCGGGAGGGGCCGCGCGCGTGCGCGACCCCTCCCCAACCGCTGTCGGCACTCCCCGGGCGTGGCCCTGCCCGGGGGTGCCGAGGTGGCGGCTACCGCATGCGGCCAGACGAATCGAAGGAGTATGCAACTCCGTCGATCACGCGGTCGCCCGTTACCATGACGCCGGTCTCATCCAGGTAGTACCAGGACGCGCCCTCTTTCACCCAGCCAGTCGCCATCGCGCCCGAGGGCTGCAGGTAGTACCAGGCCGAACCTTCCTTCAGCCAGCCCGTGTGCATCGCACCCGTGGCATCCAGACGGAACCACACTCCATCCAGCTCCAGCCAGCCCGTGCGCATCGCACCCGTCGCAGGATCCAGGTAGTACCAGGTGCCGCCCACGGTCGCCCAGCCCGACGCCTGAGCGCCGGACGCGCCGCAGTAGAACCACTGGCCGCCCTGACTCGCCCAGCCGATCACCATGTAGCCGCGCGCGTCAAAGCGGTACACCTCGCCGTTAATGCGCAGCGCCTCGGAGACCGGGTAGGTGCCGTCGGCCTTGCGCCACCACCAACCCGTCGCATCGGATCTCCACTCGCCGGCCACGGCCTCGTTCGGATCGTCGCCGCCCGCAACCGTGAACGGTGCCGACGCACTCGCATCATCGTCGGCGCGCGGATCCGAGTTGCGACCCGAGGCCTCGACCGTCACGGACTGCGCACCGGAGAAGGAGGAGACGTCCACGCCGTCAGCCTGAAGCGTCACGACGCCGCCCGCGGGCGTGCCGGCCGCGACCTCCTGGCCGCCCACGAGCAGACGCGCCGACGTCACAGCACCGCTCACCGTCGCGCGCACGGAGACGGAACCAGAGAGTTCTTGACCATCCAGCGGCGCCCACTGCGCGCCGTCGGTCGAGTATTCGATCTGACCAATCACGGGAGTGGGCTGGTCCTTCAGGACCGCGTCCAGCGCGTCGGGCAGGCCCGCGCCGCGGTACTCCTTGCCGTCCCACGGGGCGTTGAGCTCGCCGTAGTGGCCCGCCGCCTGCTTCTTCATCAGGTCAATGATCTGATCGCCCGTGTACTCCGGGTGCACTGACTGAAGCAGCGCGGCAACGCCCGCGACGTGCGGGGTCGCCATCGAGGTGCCGTCGGCGACCGCGTAGCCGCTCACGTAGAACAGCAGCGGCGCGGTCGAGTAAATCTGGTCGCCCGGGGCCGCAAAGTCGATGGTCGTGCCATAGTTCGAAAAATCCGCGCGCGCCAGCGACAGGCCGGGTTTTACGTTGTACGCCTGAGCGACCGCGCTCACCTGCGCGACGCCGTCAAGCATGGAGGGCACGCGGATGCCACCCTCGACGCTCCGGCCCTTCCTCGGAGCAGGCGCGTCCGTCGGGGAACCGTTGTCAATCGTCGGGTTGTCGATGCTCACCCCCCTCGTTACCGGCGGCCGCAATGACTGCCAATCCCTTGCCCTGCGCGTACTTGATGGAACGGGTCGCGGCCTCCAGGCCCGCCGCCTGCTCGGGATCGGTCGGACTCCAGTAGACCCACGGATCCATCGAATACGAGTTGTTCACGATGTCCACGCCGTGGCTGGCCGCCCACATAAACGCGCACGTCACGTACTCGGGGTAAATGAGGCGATTGTCGTTCGTAGCCTGAATCGCCACGATGGTCGCCTCGGGGGCGATGCCGTCGATGCCGATGTCGTTGTGGTTCGCCGCGATAATGCCGGCAACGTGCGTGCCGTGGTAAAACTCGTCGCGCCAGCCGTAGAAGTCCTGCGTCGCCACACCGTTGACCGAACACTTCACCGAACGCTCAGTATCCACGCGGCCCGCCAGATCCGGGTGTGTGTCCTCAACGCCCGAGTCAACGACGGCGACCGTGACCGGCGCGCGCTCCACGGAGACCGCCCCGGCCTCGCGCGCGTGCATAGTTTCTGCACCCCAGTTGAAGATCTTTTCACCCGCCGCCTCGGCCGCGCTCTCATCACGCATGGCGGCCAGGCCACCCGACTGAGCGTCGTCAGCCGCAGGGTCACCAGCTGCCGGGGTATCGGCGTTCTCCTTGACGGCCGGGGCCTCGTCATTCGTGGGGAGGGCGACTCGCTCGTAATAGAGGACCCCCTCGGTGCGGGTCGGGCCGATGGAGTGGACGGAGATGCCCGCGTCCTTCAGCGCGGCGGCCAAGTCGGGCGCGAACGAGGGCGTGGCGCTCTGAGCGAAGAAGGTGCCGATCTCGGGGTACGAGGCCAGAGCAGCGCCCTTCACCGACGGGACCAGGCCGATAGCTCGCTCCAGGTCGGAGGCACTGGCACCCGGGGCCAGGTTGATCGCGTAGTTCATCTCGTCGTCGTTCGTGCGGGGAGACGAGATGAGGCCGTCGGTGGGTTCGTCGGCGCGGGCGGACGGGGCCACCGCCGTCGCGACGCCCATGGACAGGGCGAGCGCGGCGACGACTCCGATGCGTGCGGCGGTGCGGCGCATTGTTCCTCGGCTTTCGGTTGGTACTGCGTCGTGCAGGTCTGCATCTGCGGGCAGCACCATCATCCTAGGATTTGCCGGTAACAACAAAATGTAGGCTGCCCTAAGCTCACAATATGATTCCCCCACAATGCCGCATGCAACTCCACAACAGGAGTGACACGATCACACGAATGAAGACGAACAAGCTAGATGCTGTCGGGGATTGCATGCGACGTCGCTCAGAAAACACCATCTCAGCACGGGAACAGAGTCGAACTCGGGAACACAAGAGGCGGGGAGCGCACGCACTCCCCGCCTCGTTGACTCCAGAACGGTGTCGTCTACTCCAGACCAGCGTCCAACGCCAGCAGATGATCCACCGTCTGCGGACGGACGAACCAGCGCGCGGTTCCGTCCTCGACGGCGAGAACGCCGGGCTTCGTCAGCATGTTGTAGTTGGATGCCATCGAGTAGCCGTACGCGCCGACGGCGGGCACGGCCAGCAGGTCGCCACCCGCAATGTCGGCCGGTAGGTCGATGTCGCGGATGATGATGTCGCCGCTCTCGCAGTGCTTACCGACGACGCGGCAGCGCGCCAGGGACGAGGCCTGCGCCGGATCTCGGTTCGCGAGCGTCGCCGTGTAGGTCGCGTCGTAGAGGACGGGACGGATGTTATCCGACATGCCGCCGTCGATGGCCACATAGCGGCGCACTCCCCCGTCTTCCAGGGAAACCTCCTTGACGACGCCAACGCGGTAGAGCATGACCATCGAGGGGCCTGCGATGGAGCGACCGGGTTCGACGGACACGTGCGGGATCGGCAGGCCGTGGTGGGCGCAGCGCTCGCGCACCACGGCGGCCAGGGCACGTGCGACCTCGACCGGGGAAGTCGGGACAGGATCCTGGCCCGTGTAGGCGATACCGACTCCGCCACCCAGGTCAATCGCGGGGACGTCCAGGCCCAGCTCGCCGCTCACGCGCGCCGCGAAATCAACGACGATGCGCGCGGCCTCGACGAAGGCCTCAGTCCCGAAGATCTGGGACCCGATATGGCTATGCAGCCCGCGGAAGTCCAGGTGAGGCGCATCCTTGATCGCGGCCACGGCCTCGTACGCCTGGCCGGTGGCCAGGGACAGGCCGAACTTCTGGTCCTCGTGGGCGGTCGCGATGTACTCGTTGCCTCCCGCGTGGATGCCGGACTTCAGGCGCACCATGACGGGCGCGACGACGCCGAGATCAGCGGCGATGCGCTCGATCTGGCGAACCTCGTCCATCGAGTCAATGAAGATGCGGTGAATGCCGACCTCAAGGGCAAGGCGGATCTCCGCATCCGACTTGTTGTTGCCGTGCAGGCCGATGCGCGAGGGATCCACGCCGGCGCGCAGGGCGAGGGTCAGCTCGCCGAGCGAGGCGGTGTCGATCCCCAGGCCCTCGGCCGCGACCAGGCGCGCGACGTCGGCGCTCAGGAACGCTTTGCCGGCGTAGAAGGCGTCGCCGCCGTTCATTCCGTAGCCATCCCAGAATTCCTCGGCCATCGCGCTGGCCCACACGCGGGCGCGCCCCCGCATGGCCTCGACGTCGAGCACGAAGGTCGGCGTGCCGAAGTCGGCGGCGACGCTGGTCATGTCGACGCCTCCCACGCGCAGCACGCCATCCACCCGGGTCGCGCTCCACGGCCACAGGTCCGGGCGTTCATCGGGGGTCGGGCACGTCAGGGTAACCGCCTCGCTCATAGGGTCACATCCTTTCGGGGGCACTCACGCCGAGCAGGCCGAGGCCTGTGCGCAGCACCTGGGTGACCGCGTCGTTGAGCCAGAGGCGGGCGACGTGGCCGGGTTCGACCGGGTCGTCGCCGCGGGGCGTCACGCGGCACTGGCCGTACCAGGCGTGGTAGGTGGCAGCCAGGGACTCCAGGTAGCGGGCGATGCGGTGCGGCTCGCGCAGCTCCGTGGCCTGTGCGACCTGCGCGGGGAACTGAGCGAGGGCGGCCAGCAGGGCCTCGTCGGCCTCGGTGTCCAGGGCGGCCGGATCGAAGCCAGCGTCGCGAGTGACTCCGTGCGCGGCCGCGTTGCGGGCAACGTTGCAGGTGCGCACGTGCGCGTACTGCACGTAGTAGACCGGGTTGTCGTTGGAGTGCTGCGAGAGCAGGTCCAGGTCGATGTCGACCTGCGTATCCATGGACACGCGCACGAGGGCGTAGCGCGCGGCGTCCACGCCCACAGCGTCGACGAGGTCATCGAGGGTGACGATGGTGCCGGCGCGCTTGGACATGCGCACGGGTTCGCCGTCCTTGACCAGGTTGACAAGCTGACCGATAAGGATCTGCAGGTTCTCGCCCGGCTTGTCACCGAAGGCGGCGCACATGGCCATCATGCGACCAATGTAGCCGTGGTGGTCAGCGCCCAGCAGGTAGATGGCCGCATCCGCGCCGCGCTCACGCTTGTTCAGGTAGTAGGCGACGTCGCCCGCGAAGTACGCGGCCTGGCCGTCCGACTTAATGAGGACGCGGTCCTTGTCGTCGCCGTAGGCGGTCGTGCGCAGCCACACCGCGCCGCCCTCGTCGAAGATCACGCCACGCTTGCGCAGGTGCTCGATTGCCTCGGCCACCGCACCCGAGTTGTGCAGGGAGTCCTCGTGGAAAAAAACGTCGAAGTCAGCGCGGAAGGAGTGCAGGCGCTCCTTAATCTCAGCAAACATCAGCTCGACGCCGCGGGCGCGGAAAACCTCGATGGCCTCGTCCTCGGGCAACGTGACGGGATCAGGTTCACCGGCGGCGCGCACGTCGGCGCGGACCTGGTCGGCGATATCGGCGATGTACTGGCCGCCGTAGCCATCCTCAGGGACCTCGCGGCCCGTGGCGCGCGCGTAGAGCGAGTGGGAGAAGCGGTCGATCTGCGAGCCATGGTCGTTGAAGTAGTACTCGCGAGTCACAGCGGCACCGGAGGCAGCCATGAGGCGTGCCAGGGAGTCCCCGACGGCGGCCCAGCGAGCACCGCCCAGGTGCACGGGACCGGTCGGATTCGCGGACACGTACTCGAGGTTGATGGAACGACCCGCGAGCGTCGCGTTACAACCATACTCAGCCCCGGCCTCGACGATAGTGCGGGCAAGTTCGCCGGCTGCCCCCGCGCCCAAGCGGATGTTGATGAAGCCGGGGCCCGCGACCTCGACGGAATCGATGCCGTCGGCGGCGGCGAGAGCGTCCGCGAGGATCTGCGCAAACTCGCGCGGTGCCATGCCAGTCTTCTTGCCGAGCTGCATGGCGACGTTGGTCGCCCAGTCGCCGTGCTCGCGCACGCGGGGACGCTCGACCGTCACAGGATCGGGCACCAGGGCGGGGTCGATGGAGATGCGCCCGGCGGCGGCAGCGTCCAGCAGCGTCGAGCGAATAAGGGAGGCAAGTTCTTCAGGAGTCACCCCTTTAGCCTACGGGGTTTTGCCTCGTCACCGCTCACCTATACGCGGCGCGCGTGTGAAAACCTGGCCACACGAGGCCCGCCCGGGCGGCTTTCGTCCCGTGACCGGGCGCGAGTGGCGAGTAAGATTTCGGGTAGCCGAACATTTCCTATCTGCAGTGAGGTTTCCCGTGAACGCCACGGACACCGAGCATCGCCACAAGCTCATCCCCCTCCTCGGCCCCGCCTTCGTCGCGGCCGTCGCCTACGTCGACCCCGGAAACGTCGCAGCCAACATCACGGCCGGCGCACGCTACAGGTACCTGCTCGTGTGGGTCCTGGTAGCTTCGAACATCTTCGCGATGGTCGTCCAATATCTGTCCGCCAAGCTCGGCCTCGTCACCGGCCGATCCCTGCCCGCCCTCCTAGGTGATCGCATGTCCAAACCCGGACGCATCGCCTTTTGGATCCAAGCGGAGATCGTGGCCGCAGCGACCGACCTGGCCGAAGTCATCGGCGGCGCGCTCGCCCTCCACCTCCTCTTCGGGATCTCACTGCTGTGGGGCGGCGCCATCATCGGTGCCGTGTCCATGGCGCTTCTCGTCGTCCAAGGCGAAGGCAAACAGCGCCAGTTCGAAACAATCATCGTCGGCCTACTGATCGTCATCACGCTCGGATTCCTCGCAGGTCTGTTCGTCGCACCGCCCAGCCCCTCGGGCATGCTCGGCGGACTCCTCCCCCGCTTCCAGGGCACAGACTCGGTCCTCGTGGCCGCATCCATGCTCGGCGCGACGGTCATGCCGCACGCCGTCTACCTGCACTCCTCGCTGGTCAACGACCACGAGGCCGACGAACTCGGACCCTCCACCGCAGATTCACGCCACTCCACCGGCCACCTGTCGCGCCTCCTGCGCGCGACCCGCATCGACATCTACTGGGCGCTGAGCATCGCCGGCCTGGTCAACATCGGGCTGCTGCTCCTGGCAGCCGCCGCACTGGCCGGACAAAGCGGCACTGACACCATCGAGGGCGCGCACGCCGCGATCTCCTCCACGCTCGGCCCCATCGTGGGCACTGTCTTCGCGGTGGGCCTGCTGGCCTCGGGCCTGGCCTCGACGTCGGTGGGTGCCTACGCGGGCAGCGAGATCATGAACGGCCTGCTCCACATCCGCGTCCCCATCCTCGTGCGCCGCCTCATCTCCTTGATCCCGGCCCTGATCATCCTGGGCGCGGGCGCGGAACCCACGTGGGCGCTCGTCGTCTCGCAGGTCGCCCTATCGTTCGGTATCCCCTTCGCAATCATTCCGCTCATGCACTTGACCGCATCGCGCGACGTCATGGGCGAGTACGCCAACACCCGCACCCTGCGCGCGACCGGTTTCCTCATCGCAGCCGTTATCGTCGCTCTCAACCTGTTCCTCGTCTACCTCACCTTCACCGGTCAGGGCTAAGCCTTCACCGGTCGGGACTCAGAGGACGAGGCCGGGGCCGAGGAAGCGGAAACGGGGCATGCGAAGCAGGGCCGGTGATCCACCAGCCCCGCTTCACTGCGCCAGGCAATCAGGCGCGCACGGAACGCTCGTACGCGGCCATCAGGTCGATGCGACGCTGGTGGCGCTCATCCCCGCTGAAGGGGGTCTCAAGGAAGGCATCGATGAGAGCGATGGCCTCGTCGTCGCTGTGCTGGCGGGCACCGACAGCCATCATGTTCGCATCGTTGTGCTCGCGGGCCAGGCGCGCGGTCGCGTCCGACCAGACGAGGGCGGCGCGCACGCCTTCCACGCAGTTGGCGGCCATCTGCTCACCGTTGCCAGAGCCACCGACAACGACGCCGAGGCTGCCGGGTTCGCTGACCACAGCCTTGGCCGCTTCGATACAGAACGGCGGGTAGTCGTCGAGCGCGTCGTAGACGTGCGCGCCATGGTCGACGACGTCATGACCGGCCTCGCGCAGGTGGGCGACCACCTTTTCCTTCAGCTCAAAACCGGCGTGATCAGTGGCAATATGGACGCGCATGGAATCCTCCTGAGGGGTTCACGGACAAGCAACGCCCACTAGTATGGCACATCTCACCGTTACGCGCGTACGTTTGAACCCTGCTAAACTAGCGGCGCTGCCCCGATAGCTCAGCGGATAGAGCGCTTGCCTCCGGTGCAAGAGGTCGCAGGTTCGAGTCCTGTTCGGGGCGCCACGCATACCCGGATCCGCGTCAACGCCACGCCGACGCGGCATCCCGGTCGCCGCCATTCACACGCCCACCGCGTGCCCGCACCGATGCACCTGCCTGCCCCCGCCTCGTCGATTCCACCCGTGCACCCACACGCCCCCGCCTCGTCGATGAGGCCACTCCCACCTCGGACAACGTTCCCCACCACGCGGCCACCGCATAAAATAAAGAGCGTCTCTATCGTCTACCAAGGAATGGCCAATGACCTACCCATGGTGGAGTCTGCTCCCCTTCGTTGCGATGCTCGCGTGTATCGCGCTCTTGCCCATCATCCCGAAGACCGCACACTGGTGGGAAAAGGAATGCTCCCAGCTCTCCGTCGCACTCGCTCTCGGCGTGCCGACGACGGTCTGGATGTTCATGAGGGCGGGCACGGGCCCGCTCATCGCCACGGGCGTGGAGTACGTGCAGTTCATCGCACTGCTCTTCGCGCTGTTCGTGGTCTCCGGCGGCATTCACCTGGCCGGCGACATCAAGGCGACCCCGCGTAACAACACGATCTTCCTGGCGATCGGCGGCCTGCTGGCCTCGTTTATCGGGACGACGGGAGCGGCCATGCTGCTGATCCGCCCGCTCCTGGAGACGAACAAGGAACGTAAGCACCGCGTGCACACAGTCCTGTTCACGATCTTCATTGTGGCGAACTGTGGCGGCATACTGACTCCGCTCGGCGACCCGCCGCTGTTCCTCGGCTACCTGCACGGTGTGCCCTTCGCGTGGACGTTTGCGCTGTGGAAGGAGTGGCTGTTTACTCTGGCGCTGCTGCTCCTCACGTACTACTCGATTGACCGCGTGCGCTACGCGTCCGAGGACACCTCCTCCATCGAGGCCGACGACCGCGAGGTCAAGCCCCTGCGTCTGCACGGAAAGATCAACCTGCTGTTCTTCGCGATCATCATCCTGTCCGTCGCTTTTGCTCCGTCCTGGGACGGCGAGGCGCTGGCCGAGGGCCACGTCCACTCGTGGGTTGACCTGGTACCGTGGCGCGAAGTCATCATGTTCGCGGTCGCGGGCCTGTCCTACAAGCTGTCAGACAAGAAAGTGCGCTTCGAGGAGAACGCGTTCACGTGGGGCCCGATCATGGAGGTCGCGACCCTGTTCATCGGCATCTTCTCGACGATGGCGCCGGCGCTGCGCTACCTGGAGCAGATCGCCCCGTCGCTGCCGCTGACCCGCATGACGTACTTCGTGTTCACGGGCGGCCTGTCCTCGATCCTGGATAACGCCCCGACGTACATGACGTTCTTCGAGATGGCGAAGGCATCCGGCGGCGAGGGAACCCTGATCGCGGGCGTGCCCGAGTACTACCTGATTCCGATTTCGCTGGGTGCCGTGTTCTGTGGCGCGATCACGTACATCGGTAACGGCCCGAACTTTATGGTCAAGTCAGTCGCCGAGTCTGACGGCGTGCCCATGCCGTCGTTTGGCCGCTACATCGGCTACGCGTTCACGCTGCTGGTGCCCGTCCTGGCCGCCATGGCGATGATCTTCGTGGGCGAGTCCTGGCTCGTTCGAGGCCTCGGCATTGCCCTGGCCGCTGGCCTGGTGTTCCTCGCGCTCGTGCGCATCCGTCGCGCGGGGTTGGACGAGGCCGTGGCCGACTTCAGCGGCAACGAGTAAGCCAGTGGTCCTAACGGACGTGTTGAGGGGGCGGAGCCACGTGGCTCCGCCCCCCTCTGCATATACGTGACACGCCTAGGCGGACTCATCCTCGTTGTTGTCCCCCGTCCATGTTTCACTCAAAGGATCGGGGTACTGGGGGTACCAGTCGTCGGGGAATCGAAGTGGCGTCAATCCTGCGACCATCACCGCAGCGGTGACGTACGTGAGGACGTTCAGGCCAAACAGCGCCCTGTCAGAGGCACCCCAGGAAGCGGCCGCTTTGACGTAGAGAACCATGTAGGACAGGCAGATGAGGGCCGGAATACAGACCGCGCGAGCGTTCTTGCTGACTTGGCTGGTGATGTCCGCGTTGCGCCACGCGACCCCGATCCAGGAGTCCGACCTCGTCTCAACGAGGAGCAGCCCGACGAGGAGGACCCACAGGCCGGCCAGGCACAGCGCGATCACGATGGTGTCATTCATGGGTTACTCCGCTCCCCGCCTCGCGATGCCCCTGAGCGGCCCGCCGGATGCTCCGGCGGCTCGGCCCGCGCCACGCAACCGGAGCATCCGGCGCGGAAAGGAGCGGTCACGGGAGCACGGGTCAATCCCTCGGCATCGGGTGCGCTCCAACGCCCGGAGCTGGAGGCTGTGTCCACAGGCCACGCTGGTCGAGGAAGTCGCGTACGAAGGAGGGACGGTCGGTGATGATGCCGTCGACACCGACCTCGAGGAGCCGCAGAATGTCGGCCACCGTGTTGATGGTCCACACGTGCACGGCCAGTCCCAGGGTGTGAGCGGTGGCCACGAAACGCTCGTCAACAACGCGGATGGGCCCCTGGTACATGGGCACCTGGGCGGCGATGACACCCTGGCGCGGGCCGGGCACGTGCCACCAGGCGGGGTTCGTGGCGCTCTTTGCGGCACCCACGAGGCGCACCACGGCCTCGGTGCCCAGCGACGTTGCGACGGCGCGGGCGGGGTCGGAGGCAGCCATGTCGCGCACGGCGCGCAGGCGCGGTTCTGAGAAGGAGGCGACCAGGACGCGGCCAGCGGCACCATGCTCGGCAACGACGTCCAAGAGCGGCCCCTCGACACCCGGTTCCTTCACGTCGATGTTGAGGTACATGTCCGGGAAGGCCTCCAGGACCTGCGCAAGAAGCGGCATGGGTTCACCGGAGTCGCGGTGGCGCAGCGCGGACAATTCCCGCCACGTCATGTCGTTGATCGCGCCGGTGCCGTCGTAGCAACGATCCACGGTTTCGTCGTGGCAGATCACGACTGCGCCGTCCGCGCTCAGGTGCGCGTCGGTTTCGATGTGGCGAAGCCCGGACGCGTAGGCGTGGGTGAAGGCGGCCATCGTGTTCTCAGGGGCCTCCTCGCCGCCGCCACGGTGGGCGAAGACGATGGGTCCCTGACGCATGGTCACGGGCATCATGAGCATGGCTCCTGTCCGAGGTAAATGGCCTTGTGTTCGGCCATCCAGGATTCCGGGTCCACGGGAGTGTCGGAGGCGTCGTGGATTTCGAAGTGCAGGTGAGGGCCGGTCGACCAGCCGTTGCTTCCGACGGCACCGATAACCTGGCCGGCAGTGACGGTGTCACCGAGCTTGACCGTAATCTTGTTCATGTACTGGTGTAGGTAGGCCGAATGGAAGACGGTACCGTCGGGCAAGGTGTGCCTGATCTGCACGTAGGCACCCGCGTGGGAGTTCTCGGCGAGTTCTTCGACCACGCCGCCGTAGACAGCAGTGATGGGTGTGTCCATGGGTGCCGCCATGTCAATGCCCTCGTGGGCCAGGAGCTGACCGGAAACAGGCGAGATACGCATCGTGAAGGGCGACGTAATCGTGTAGCTTCCCTCGGCCAGCGGCCAGTAGACCGTGTCGGCCAGGACCTTCACGTGGCGGTTGCCGTCGGCACCAGCACCGGCTTTGCAACCGGTGACTGTGACGGGTGCCTTGGCCTTCGCACGCGTGTTGGCAGTGAGTGTGGCGTCGAGTGAGATCGCCTCGGGCAGTACCTGGGAGGAGGCCCAGCTGCCGCGGCCCGTGGAGGAGCCGAAGGCACGCACAGGCACTGTCAGGGAGGAGTCGGATCCGACGCGGCCCGTCATCGGGACCGCGATTGTTGAACCCGCTAGGCCAAGAATGAGGAGTGTGCGCAGCAGGTAGCCGCCGGGACGGATGTTACGCTCCGGGTTTTCTTCCGACGAGGCATCCTCATCGTCGTCGAAAAAAGTTTCTTCCTCGGGAAACGCCGCGTCGTATTCGTAGGCGATCTGATCGAAGCTGAGCCTTGGGTGCCGCTCGACGGACGAGGGGATCTGTTCAACGGGCTGAGGAAGCAACTCGACAGATGGAGGGAGCCGCTCAATGGGCTGAGGAAGTAGCTCAACAGATGGAGGAAGCGCCGACTCAAAGCTTGGTTGGCGAGGCGTGTAGGCGCGCGGCGGAGGAGCTACTCGCTGCACGGGTTCAGGGGCTACTGGTTGCACGGGTTCCGGGGCCACTGACTGCATGGGCGTCGGGGCCACATCGGCTGGGATCTCGGCGGTGGTGTATTTTTCCTCATCACCTGCCCGAGATCGCGCGGCGCGCAGCTGCGACCGCTTGGGCAGCGGGCACTCCATGTTGCTCACGCTATTCCCCTCTCGTTTTCTGACCGTTCCACTGTAGCAATGCCCGCACGGGCGGCGCCAGGCGCTTCGCCATTAGGGTCGCTGGAGGGCGTCGCGGACTTCGCCGACCAGAAGTTCCAGGATATCCTCCAAGAAGAGGATACCGACGAGGACGCCCTCGTCGCGCACGAGCGCACAGTGCACGCCGGTGCGCTGCATGTGGCGCAGTGCGTCTTCGACCTGGTCGGAGGAGGCGACGGCCTCGAGGCGGCGGATGCGCCACGGGGTAATCGGCTGGGTGCGTTCCTCGCCGGAGGCGTACAGAACATCCTTGAGGTGGACATAGCCGGCGATGGCACCGTCCTCGCCCGCAATCGGGAAACGCGAGTAGCCGGTATGAGCGACTCGTTCCTCCACGTCGGCGGGGGTAGCACCCGCAGGGAGGACGACGAGGTCAGCCAGGGGCACCATCGCCGAACCCGCGGTTTCTTCTGAGAATTCCAGAGTGCCGCTGAGCAGCCCCAGTTCGTCGGTGAGGACACCCTCGGCCTGGGATGCGACGACAATGGAGGCGACCTCCTCGACCGTGTAGGAGGCCGAAATCTCCGAGCGAGGCTCATAACCCGACAAACGGACGAACCAGTTCGCGAAATGGTCCATGGCCTCGATGATGGGGCGCAGGACGTGGCCCAGGCGCACGAGGATGGGGGCCAGGATGAGGAGCATCCGTACCGGCGCGGCAATCGAGATATTCTTCGGGACCATTTCGCCGAAGACGACGTGACAGAACAACACGATGATGAGGGCTGCCGCGAATCCGATGACGTGGCTGGTCGCCTCGGGAGCGCCCAGGCGTTCCAGCGGCGACTCGACGAGGTGCGCAATCGCAGGTTCGGCGACGACGCCCAGCGTCGTGGAGGCGACCGTGACGCCCAGCTGGCAGATGGCAAGCATGAGGGAGACGTGTTGCAGCGCGTAGAGCGCATCTCGTGTACCGCGCGCGCCTTCGTCGGCGAGCGGCTCAACCTGCGAGCGCCGCGTTGAGGTGACCGCAAACTCGCCGGCCACGAAGAACGCGTTGACCGCCAGCAGCGCGACGGTGATAGCAATGCCCATACCGGCGCTCATGCCTCCACCTCCGGTTCGTCAACGGGCGCGGGGGTGATCGCGACCTGCGCGACCCTGCGGCCCTGCATCTGGGTGACCTCGATGCCGACACCGTCAACGTTCACGCGCGAGCCGACGGACGGGATGTCGCCCAGCTCGTTCATGACGAGGCCGCCGATCGTGTCGTAGGGGCCGTCCTCGGGAAGGTTGATGTCTGTGCGACGTGCGAGTTCGTCAGGACGCAGCGTCCCGGGCACAAGGAAGGTCCCGTCGGGGCGCGGGCGGATGCCCAGACGCCGCTGATCGTGCTCGTCGGAGACCTCGCCGACGATTTCTTCGACGACGTCTTCGAGGGTGACAATGCCGGACACGCCGCCGTATTCGTCGACGACGACGGCCATCTGCAACCCCTCGTCGCGCAGCTGGACCATGAGAGGGCCAATCGGCACCGTCTCGGGAACGGTGGGCGCGTCGGTCATGAGGGAGGAGGAGATGACGGGCACGTCGGCGCGGCGCTCGGCGGGCACGGCAACCGCGCGACGCAGGGAGACCAGGCCGAGGATGTCATCGGAGTCATCGCCGATCACGGGGAATCGGGAGTGACCGGTTTCGTGAGCGAGGTCCAGCACGTCCTGGGCGCTGTCGCGCTCGCCGAGGGTGTGCAGGCGCCCGCGGTCGGTCATAACGTCGGCGGCGCTGAGCGTGCTCATGCGGATTGTGTTGACGAACAGGTCGGCCGTGGACGTGTCGAAGGTACCTTCTTCGACGGAGTGCTCGACGAGGGCCGCCAGCTCGGATGCGGAACGCGCCGACGAAATCTCTTCCTGCGGCTCGATACCCATGCGGGCGAGCACCCAGTTCGCGGTGCCACCCAGTACCCAGATGATGGGGCGAGCGATCACGGTGAAGGCCATCTGGAAGGGGGCGACACGCACGGCGGTGGCCATCGGGTGGGCCAGCGCGAGATTCTTGGGGACAAGCTCACCAAAGAGCATCGAGAAGACGTTAATGAACGCGGCGGCGACGAAGGCCGCGATGCCGGTGGCCAGGCCCCAGGCCAGCCCGGCAGCGCCGAGCCATCCCACCAGCAGGTCCGCCAGCGCGGACTGCGTTGTGTAGCCGAGCAGGATCGTGGTCAGCGTGATGCCCACCTGGGCACCCGACAGCTGGGTGGACAGGGTACGGGTGGCGCGCAGGACGGAGGCGGCTCCTCGGTCCCCCTCGTCCGCTTTCTTGTCAAGGACGGCCTGGTCCACAGCGACAAGTGAGAATTCGGCGGAGACGAAGACGAAGGTGCCGGCGGTAAGAACGACGCCGAGGAGGAGCATAAGGACGGTCGTCATCGCTGCCTCCTCTCGACGAGGCCGGGGCGAGCCACGGGTACACGCGCGGGCAGGGGGCAGGAAAGAGCGGCAGAAAAGCCGACAGTGTCGCAGTCCATGATGCATCCAGTTTAGCGGCCCCGGGCTTTCCTCCCCGCGTGCGCGTCCACACACCGTCGCTCTGTGTCAACACTCTCCCTATACCGGACCAAAGGCCCTTGAAATGATCGCCAAGTGTCTCCCACATCTCGTGAAGGTTGTCACGTAGCGGTAGAATCTGTCGGGTATGGTCGCCGCGATACAAGTCCGTACGCGCGGCGTGAGTCAAACGGAGGAATACGTGCCGACCCACACAGTTTCCCAGCCCGACCCGCAGTGGTACCTCGCAAAGATGCGCGACCTGTACGAGCGCGATCCGCAGCTCCTCGATCCGTCGTGGCGCGCCTACTTTGCGACCGAGACCGCTCCCCCGCAGCTGCGCGCCAAGCGTCCCGCAATCCCGGAGGGTGCTATCGAGGACAGCGCACCCGAGCAGGCAGCCCCGGCCTCGTCGATGAAGGCCCCCGAGGTACCCGCGAGCGTCACCCCGCCCACCCTCGACATTGAGGAAGCGGAGCATGCACACTCCACGCCCCCGACCGCACCCGTCGTCTCGGTAACCCGCTCCGACCTGCCGCCCGCGCCGCCCGCCGCGCTCGCCGAGGCCACTAGCCCCTACACGCGCCTGGCGCACGGACGCGCCGCCTTCACCCGCTCCCACGGAGCGCCCGCCCAGGACGAGCTGCACATCCTCAAGTCCGCCGCGCGCGCGACCGCCAAGCACATGGAGGCCTCGCTCTCCATTCCCACGGCCACCTCCCAGCGCCAGATTCCCGCCAAGCTCCTCATCGAAAACCGCGCCCTGATCAACGCGCACCTGGCACGCACCGTCGGCGGCAAAGTCTCCTTCACACACCTCATCGGCTACGCTCTGGTCGAAGCGCTGTGCGAGATGCCCGACCTGAACGTGCGCTACACGCTTGAGGGCGGCAAGCCCGCCGTTGAGCAGCTCGCGCACATCGGCTTCGGCCTGGCCATCGACGTGGCTGACGCGCAGGGGAACCACTCCCTGAAGGTCCCCGTCATCCATGACGCCGACACGCTGACCTTCTCCGAGTTCGTTGATGCCTACCAGGACCTGGTTGCACGCGCCCGCAACGCGACGCTGACGACCGCCGACTTCCAGGGGGCCTCCGTCACCCTCACCAACCCCGGGACGCTGGGCACCACCACCTCCGTGCCACGCCTCATGGTCGGCCAGGGGCTCATCATCGGCGTGGGTGCTACCGACTACCCGGCGGAATTCCGCGGCGTCTCCCCCAAGCGCCTGGCCAGCCTCGGCATCGGCAAGACGATGTACTTCTCCTCCACCTACGACCACCGAATCATCCAGGGCGCTGCCTCCGGGCGCCTCCTGGGCCTCGTCGATGCGAAGCTGTCGGGCCGCGACGGCTTCTACGAGCGCGTCTTCACGTCCATGCACGTGCCCACGCGCCCCTACTCGTGGGAAGCCGACTACGAATACGACCCTGAGCGCGAAAAGGGTAAGCCCGCGCGCATCGCGGAGATCATCCACGCCTACCGCTCGCGCGGCCACCTGGCCGCCGACACGGACCCGCTGGCCTACCGCGTGCGCCGCCACCCCGACCTGGACATCGCCTCCTACGGCCTGAGCGTCTGGGACCTGGACCGCCCCTTCCCCACCGGCGGCTTCGGCGGCTCCGACCAGATGCTGCTGCGCGACATCCTCACGCGCCTGCACGACACCTATACGCGCACGGTCGGCATCGAATACATGCACATCCAGGATCCCGAGCAACGCGCCTGGGTCCAGCACCGCATCGAGCGCCCCTACAAGGCCCCCTCCCCCGACGCGCAGCGCCACATCCTGGACACCCTCATTCGTGCCGAGGCCTTCGAGGAGTTCCTACAGACCAAGTTCATGGGACAAAAGCGCTTCTCGCTTGAGGGCGGCGAGTCCCTGATCCCGCTGCTCGACCATGTCCTGGCCGACTCGGCGCGCACCGGCATCCATGAGGTCGCCATCGGCATGGCGCACCGCGGCCGACTCAACGTCCTGGCAAACATCGCCGGCAAGTCGTATGCGCAAATCTTCGACGAGTTCGAGGGCAACTACATACCTAACTCCGTTCAGGGTTCCGGCGACGTCAAATACCACCTCGGCACCTGGGGCGTGTACTCCCTCGACGACGGCCTGGCCACCAAGGTCTACATGGGCGCCAACCCCTCGCACCTGGAGGCCGCCGACGGCGTCCTGGAGGGCATCGTGCGCGCCAAGCAGGAGCACCTGGGCGACCCGGACCTGCCGATCATCCCGATCCTCATCCACGGCGACGCCGCCTTCATCGGCCAGGGCGTCGTCCAGGAGACCCTCAACCTCTCCCAGCTGGAGGGCTACAAGACCGGCGGCACGATCCACATCATCGTCAACAACCAGATCGGCTTCACGACCGGCGCGACGCAGGGCCGCTCCACCGGATACGCGACCGACCTGGCCAAGGGCCTGCAAGTCCCGATCCTGCACGTGAACGCGGACGACCCCGAGGCCGTCATCCGCTGCGCACACCTGGCCTTCGAGTACCGCAACGCCTTCCACAAGGACGTCATCATCGACATGGTGTGCTACCGCCGCCGCGGCCACAATGAGGGCGACGACCCGTCAATGACTCAGCCCGTCATGTACTCGCTCATCGACCGCATCCCCTCCACGCGCGCCGTGTACATCCGCGGCCTTGTGGGCCGCGGTCAGCTCACCGAGGACGAGGCCCGCCAGTCCATCGCCCAGTACGAGGCGGAACTGGGGCACATCCTGGATGAGACCCGCGCGGGCGGTGCCTCCTCAGCATCCAAGGTGAACCCGGGTAGCCGCACGCACGACCCGGCGCTGACCGCCGGCGTCGGCGAGGCCGGTGAGTCTCGCGACGGGGAGTGGACCATGCCGGAATCGCAGATGCCCGGCATCGGCATGATGATCGGCTGGACGTCGGCGGCCCCCGCCGAGCAGCTGCGCCGCATCGGCCGCGCCCACGTCCGCTTCCCCGACGGCTTCGAACCCCACCCGAAGCTGCGTCAGCTGTGCGAGCGCCGCCTCGAGATGGCGCTGGGCAACAAGCCCATCGACTGGGGCTTCGCAGAGCTCCTGGCGTTTGGCACCCTGCTCATGGAGGGCACCAGCGTGCGGCTGTCCGGCGAGGACGTGGCTCGCGCGACCTTCGTCCAGCGCCATGCCGTCCTGCACGACGCCGACGACGGCCGCGAGTTCACTCCCCTGCGATTCCTCACGGAAAACCAGGCGCGCTTCGACGTGTGGAACTCGCCGCTGAGCGAATACGGCGTGCTGGCCTTCGACTACGGATACTCGCTGGAGAGCCCCGAAACCCTCACCATCTGGGAGGCACAGTTCGGCGACTTCGCGAACGGCGCTCAGACGGTCATCGACGAGTTCGTCTGCTCGGCGGAGCAGAAGTGGGGCCAGCGTTCCTCGCTGGTCATGCTCCTGCCTCACGGCTACGAGGGCCAGGGTCCCGACCACTCGAGCGCACGCATCGAGCGCTACCTGCAGCTGGCCGCGCAGGACAACATGTGGATCGTCCAGCCCTCCACGCCGGCGAATTACTTCCACATGCTGCGCACCCAGGCCTACAAGCGCCCGCGCAAGCCGCTCATCGCGTTCACGCCCAAGCAGCTGCTGCGCCTGTCTGCCGCGGCCTCGCACATCGACGAGTTCACCTCGGGTTCCTTCCAGCCCGTCATCGGCGACACCACGATCACCGACCCGTCGGCGGTCACCCGCGTCCTGCTGTGCACGGGTCGCCTGTACTACGACCTCGCCAAAGAGCGCGCACACCGCGGTGACACATCGACCGCGATTATCCGCCTGGAGCAGCTCTACCCGCTGCCCGAGGCCGAGGTGGCCGAGGCCCTGGCCCAGTACCCGAATGCGACAGTGACATGGGTGCAGGACGAGCCACGTAACCAGGGGGCCTGGCCGCACCTGGCACTCAACCTGTTCCCGTCGCTCGGACGCCCCGTGCGCCTGGTGTCGCGCCCCGAATCCGCGACAACGGCAGCCGGACGTGCCTCGCTTCACAAGGAGCAAGCAGCTACCCTTATTGCGCAGGCCTTCGAAGGCTAGCGACCTCCCCTGCGCGCGCCCGGAATACCGGGCGCGCGCAGGTACACCCGGAAAGGACCACCATGCGCATCTGCTTCATCGGCGACGAGCTCGTCGCGGGCGTCGGAGACCCCCGAGGCCTGGGCTGGGTTGGCCGCGTCAACGCTCACTCGACCTTCGACGTGCCCGCCATATTTTTGACGCTGGCGGTCCCCTCCGAGACAACCAAGCAGATGGCCGCCCGTTGGGAGGCCGAGGTCCTGCCGCGCTAGCCGACGGAGAACCCCACGGCCTCGTCATCGGGATCGGCCCCGGCGACGTTCCCGCCGGCATCTCCACGGCCCGTTCGCGCCTCAACCTCGCCAACATCACCGACCGTGCGACCTCTCTAGGCATCCCCAGCTTTGTGGTGGGTCCCCCGCCCCTGGCCGGTGTCGACTCCGGTGCCCTCAAAGCACTGGCCTCCTCCTGCTCCGAGGTGTGCGGGCGCCGCGGGATCCCCTTCGTCGACTGCTACACACCCCTGGTCGCCCACGACCAGTGGTTCGAGGACATGGCCGCCTCCATGGCGCGCGGCAAAGACGGCCAGACCCTGCCCGGCCAGGCCGGATACGCGCTCATGGCGTGGATCGTCCAGCATCAGGGATGGTACGAGTGGACGGGCGCAACCCCGACCGACGTCTGAGCACAGGCGCACCCAATTGTCATTATCGTGATGGCTTTGTTCAGCGGTATCTCCACAATCATCGACGCGACATGCAAGGCGCGTTCCGGCGCAACGTCACTAGCCGTCGATGTCTATAGCCACAGCTGGATCATCGTCGACGCGCGAGTGGAATGAGCGGCACATGACCAAGGAGAAAGCCACCACGCGCGAGAAGCTTTCCTTCTGCGCAATCATCATCGCTTTCGTGTCCCTCAATATTGTCCTGGGCTCTTTCTTCTCACCTGGCTCATGGTCGCCGACCGTCCTCACCGCAGCGGCTTCCTATCTGATTGTCTTCATCGTGGTCACAGCTGCTGTCGGCATCCGAGTCCTGTACCGGGATTGGAAGACGCCTCCCCGCCACGGCCTCGGCTACCCAGCCGCGACACTGCCTGCGAACCTCGCTGGACCCGCGCCGACGCCCGCCCGCGCCCAGCCCAGCAGCTGCAAGCGCCCGGCCCCGCCCGCACCGCCAAGCAACTTCGCGACCATCGACGGGGCCATCGCCCACGCCCAGCAATCCGGCTTCGCCATCGTCAACCTGTTCACCACATATACTCCGCTGAGTCGCTTCCGCGACGCCGTAGGTGCCGAAATCATCTACCTGGTTCTCTCCCACATCGCTGAACTCGACAAGTTCGCCTCCACCACAGTGTCCGGCACCGCAACCGACACCGACTGCACACTGGCAATCAGAGTCATCAGCACCGAAGCCGACGCCCTTGCCCAGCGACCGATGGGCGAGATCCACGCCCTCGCGGAAAGCCAGGGTGGAACCATGGACACCAACGCCCAGGCAGGCACGTGGACGCTCAACGTCCATCTGCCGCTCGGAGAGTCACCGCCCGCATAGATGGATGTGTCCATCTGGCCACGGCCTTGACACCACCAATCCACACGACCAGCGAGACAGCATGAGCAACCAATACCCCTCCCCCAATCCCTCTGACCCGTCCTACCCCAGCCAGGTGCCCCCGTACCCGGGGAACCCATACCAGCAGAGCGCGGGAGGCCCCCAGATGCCCGCGTCGCCGGTGCCCCAGCCACCCTCGTATCAGTCGCCCACGTACCGCTCACCTCAGGCACCCGCGTACCCGACTCCCGGCGCATTCCCGCCCGCCGGAGCGGTGAACGGCCCCCAGATGCCCGCCGGAGCGGTGAACGGCCAACAGGCACCTGGCGGGGTGCGAAACGGACAACAGGTGCCCGCCGAGGCGCTGAGCGGCCCCCAGATGCCCGCCAGTGCACCAAACGGACAACAGGTGCCCACGGCCGAGACGCCCGAGGAGGCAGCCCGATTTAAGCGTAAATGGGTCACCTATACCGTCATTTTTCTCATCGCGTTGGTTCCCTTGCTCTTCGTCATCATGATCGGAAACTCCTTTGAGTTCGGTGAGGAGCGACTGTACTGGATCGTTATCACGAGCGCCGTCGAGTTCCTGTTCGCACTCGGATTCTTCCCCTTTCGGCGGCGGTGCGCCGAGGGATCCGGCAGGTGACCGCGCAGGGTAGGCTCGAGGAGGCGGAGAAACGACGCACAGGCCTGTACCTCTCTGCGCTCATCGCGGTCGTGGTCGCCGGCTACGCGCTCTACAACGGGGTCCCCGCCGCCATGGACGTCGCGGACGGCCAGCAGAGCGTGACCGTCACGTCGTGCAGTTACGAGCAGCACAAAACAGAGAAGAGGCGCGGCCGCCATTCGTCCACCACCGTGTACGACAACGTCTTCACGTTCACGCTCGATGACGGCACCACCCACCACACGACGCTCGAGCGATACCACGCGGAAGACATCACCCATGAGGGCGGCCTGCCCGGCGTCCTGTACGAGGCCTGCTCCCGCCGTTCGGGATCGGCGTCGTTGAGCATGATGGTCTATCGCAACACCTGGATTATCGTCGAGGCGCGGATCAAATAGGAAGACATGCCTTCTCACCGCGACCCCTTCCTTCCACGCACTGCGGTCGTGGTGTGCGTGGGGAGTCTTGCGGCCGTCGCCTGCACCGTGATCATTCGAATCGCGTGGATCTCGCGGACCGGTATCCCCCGTGCGCTCACGGCCAGCGCCGCGATTGTCCTCGTCTCACTCATCGGATGCGCCCTCTTTTGTTCGATCCGCTTCGCGGTCCGCGACAAACGCAGGCGTCACGAGAGACGAGGCCGACACGGGAAGGATGCTCGACGTCGCGTCGTTCCGAGGACTGCCGCGCGACACGCCGTAGACATGAACCGACGGCAGCCACCACGCCGGTCTCCCCTCGTGAGCATGCCCTCGCCTGACGCCATCCCGCCTGCAACCGACGCTGAGGACAAGGATTTCAGCTACAAGATACTCGTCGTATTCACTCTTGTTGCAGTCGCGATTGCGTTGTTCAGGGAGGGCGATAACCCGGTTCACGGGCCGAACAGGATCAGTTGGCTCGCGATCGTCTACGCTGTTGCATTCCTCATCATGCTCGCGTGCATAGGTACCATCACCTGGGCGTTTGATCGCTTCGCGAGAGCTGAGCGCGCCGGACAGGTCATGGGCTTTCATGCGCGACTGGCGTACCTCGCGTTGCCCGTCATCATTCTGATTCCCAGTACCTTCAACACGTTGGCCTACGGAACGCCCGTCGCCCTCGACCTGGCCACCGGCCCGCAGACCGTCACCGTCGCCTCGTGCACCCACAAGGAACGCACGGAGTCACGTTCACGAGGCCGCTACGCCGGCAGCTACACCGTGATCATCCATCGTTTCACGATGACCCTAACTGACGGCACGACGCATCAGACAAACGTGCGCGACGAATACTTCCGGGATCGCAGCACCATTAACAGGGTCCTCGACGACGCCTGCTTCAAGAACCCGGGGACGACTTCCGTCACCATGAACGTCTACTACTACTCCTGGGTGATTAATGACGCTCACTTGAAGTGAGCCTCACCGCAGCGTCCCCGCGTCTCGTCCACGGCCTCGTCCCTCCCACCGACGAGGCCGTGGAACGTTCGTGAAACACGCGGCCTCAGCGGCTCCTGAGAACCCCCGTCACGAAGCGAGCGCTGCGATCCAGGGCGGCCACGGCCTCGGGAATGAAGGGGACGGATAGGACGTAGACGTGGAAGCCTCCCGGTTCCACACGCAGGCGCACGTCCACGCCGGCACGGGCGGCGGCGCGCGCAAACTCAATCGTGTCGGGCCCCAGGATGTCGGCGTCACCCTGGAAGATGAGCATTGGCGGCAGTGCGGAAAGGTCGCCGTACAGGGGGCTGACACGCGGATCTGCGGGATCCAGGTCCCCCGCCCACGCGCGTCCCGCCCACGCCAGCCCGGGTACACGCAGGATCTTGTCGAGGCGCTGCACGTCCGTGATCGCCGGGTTCGTCATCGTGACGTCCACCCACGGCGCGTACAAGACGAGGCCGTCCACCTGACGTGCTCCCGCGTCCCGTCGCTGCATCGCCAGAGAAATAGCCAGGCCGCCCCCGGCGGAGTCGCCGAAGAGGATGACTCGGCCGAACTCAGCCTGGACCTCGTCAATGATGGGCTGGACGACGTCGAATGCGTCGGTCGCCGCGTGTTTGGGGGCGAGCGGGTAGTCAGGAATAATGACGGGCAGGCCTGTGCGGTCGATGAGGCCTTCGACGATGCCCCACTGCCCCTCGACCAGCGGATACACGTAGGCACCACCGTGCAAGAAGACGAGGACCCCGCCCGAGCGCAGACCCCGCTTGGGGAGCACACGGGTCACGCCGCCGTCGGTGGTCGCCGTGAAGCGGGCGCGCATGCGCGCTGGCATGGGGCTGGGCTGCGGGGCGTGCAGCGCCATCTCGCGCGCCGATTCCCCGTTGTGCAGCGCCGGCGGCGTCATTCCCATGCGAGTGTGGACAAGACGCATCTGGACGGACATTCCAACTCCTTTGTGTGGGCTGCGCCCGTGGCCGCCGCGACCATGTGCACCGAACAGCTACCAGGATACGCCGCACGGAGTGCGACCTCGTGTGCCCGGAGTCAGGTTCCAACGGGTCCCAGCACTCGGGTGGCAGGGCGTGTGCACGTCCAGTGTGGGCCTCGCGTGTGGGCTACCGGTGCGGGCCTCGCGTGTGGGCTGTCTACGCGGATAGGAAACCAGTACGCGGATAGGTAACGAACACGCGGATAGCTTATTAACCTATCCGCATACGCATAACCTATCCGCGAAGGTGCAACCTATCCGCGTCCACAACCCTCAGCGCCATCCACAGGGGGATATGACGTGTCGCTACTATCCACAGGTCCTCGCCGAACGCTTTTCTGAGCACCATTTCCGGGAGGACACTGCAGCCATGACACAGATGCCAATCCTCATCACCCTGCCCCCCAAAAACGACGCGCCATCGCCCCGATACAACGACAGTTCGCATCATGCGCGGGGTAGGCGCAGTGGTCCCCCTCGATGCTGCGTCAGCCGGTCCCTGGGAGGTGTGGGATGCCGTGGCCCGCGCCCGTTTGCACGCCGTCAACGCCTCACACGAACAAGCACCCGTCTTCGTGGAGACCAGCTGCTTACGTCTCATGGGCATCCACGGGTGGGCCCAGAATCCAACGATCACCATCTACCGCCCCAACCGACGGTGCACCTCGATGTTGCCGTCCTGTCGCGTCGGTTCAACGACTGTTCCAGAAACATCGGTGTCGTGTTCACCGTTCCCTCCCCTCTCCACAACACGCATCACCGTGGACGGATTGGTCACGGAGCACCCTTACGATGCTCTCGTTCGTTGCGCGCTTCATGAGGATCCTCTGGAAGCATTCGTCCTGGGATGCATGGCGCTCAACTCCTGGAGCCAGTTCTCCATGTTTAGTCAAGACGAGTGCCGACAACGCGCCGAGGAAATCCGGACCGACCTCCTCGCGCGACTCGACCGGGCCGGACAGGTACGCGGGTATCGTCGCGCTCGTTCAATCCTGTCGGCGATCGATCCGGGTTGCGCCAACGCTGCAGAAGCCGCACTCTTATGGATCGTTCGTTCTATCTGTCCCTTCACAGTTCACACGCAAGTCCACATCGGTGTTCACGGGTATCACTACTATGTCGACCTCCTGATCGAGGATCTCCACATCATCATTGAGTTCGACGGAGTCACGAAACTTGGCGAGACGCGCGATGAATTCGAACAGGCAAAACGTAACTGGGTCATGCGCGACCAAAATCTCCGAGATGCAGGCTGGCAGGTGATCCGAGTCAGTTGGCCCGACTACAATGATTGGGAGGGACTGCGCATCAGACTGAGCCGTATCCTGGGGCCTATGATCCCCGCTCCCGAGTTCCGTTTCCTGTGGAAACTGCCCTCGAAACGGTGTGATGGCCCTCTTCGCCGCTTCTACACCAGGACTTCGCGGATAGGAAACCAGTACGCGGATAGGTAACGAACACGCGGATAGCTTATTAACCTATCCGCATACGCATAACCTATCCGCGAAGGCGCAACCTATCCGCGAGCAGACCGTTCACTCACGATGTCCTCCGGCCCACCCGCACGCACAGGGACACACCGAGGTCAGACAGGGCGGCGAGGAAGCGGTCACGGGCCCACCCGCACGCACAGGTGCGCACGCAGGCATACAAAACGCGCCCGGACCGCTGGGTCCGGGCGCGCAACGAAATCGGCTCAGGCGTTAGGACGCTTGCCGTGGTTCGCACCGTTCTTACGACGATCACGACGCTTACGACCCCGCTTCGACATGTCATTCTCCTTGGGTTTGTTGTCTAGACTGAAGCATTCTTGCACACATTAGCCCCAACCACCAAGGCACAACGCCCCTGCGGCGACGAAGGTCACCGAAAAGCGGCGGCCCGCCCAGGCCTCGTCGAGGCGGGCGAGACCAGCGATGACGCGCTCAGCGCCAGTGACGGACACGCTCGAAATCGAGGCAACGATGCGGGCACGCAGCGCGGGTGAGGCCTGCTCGGACTCGTAGCAGCCGCGCATGAGAGCACGCACGTGGCGTTCAGCGTCCAGCGCGTCAGTGCAGTGCGGGCAGGTGGCGACGTGCTGGATCATGAGGGCGCGGGCGCGCGCGTCGGGTCCGGGCACGGAGCCGGCGTCGATGAGGCCGCTGCGGCGGTCGCATTCCTCGCAGTCGATGAGTTCGTACAGGGCGTCGAGGACGTCCTGACAGGTGATGTGTGCGCTCACTTCGCTCCTCCGATCCCGTATTCCGCGGCGACGTCAGCCAGCGAGGAGCGCAGGTTCTTGCGCGCCCGGTTCAGGCGGCTCATGACGGTCCCCATGGGAACTCCTAGTTCTTCGGCGATTTCCTTGTAGCTCATTCCTTCAACGTCAGCCATGAGGACAACCATCCGGTGTTCCTCCGAGAGCGAATCGAGGGCCTCGCGCAGCTGCGCGGAGGGCAGCGCCTCGAGGGCTTCGACTTCGGCGGACTTGAGGCCGGTCTCCGCGTGGGAGGCGGCGTCGGCCAGCTGCCAGTCCTCGACGGTGTCGGTGGAGGCGCGCTTGGGCGAACGCTGGGCCTTGCGGTAGCTGGTGATGTAGGTGTTCGTGAGAATCCGGTACAGCCAGGCTTTGATGTTGGTGCCGGGCTTGTACTGGTGGAATTTCTGGTAGGCCTTGAGGTAGGTCTCTTGGACCAGGTCCTCCGCGTCGGCTCGGTTGCGGGTCATGCCCAGGGCCGCGCCGAAGAGTTGATCCATGAGGGGCATCGCTTCGTCCATGAAGCGTGCCTGGAGTGCCTCGTTGTCCGGGGTGGACGAGGCCGTGGCCGGATCGTGTGCCTCGGGCATCGGTTGGGAGGTTGTTGTGTCCATCGCTTCCCAGGGTAGTCGTGCCCACAGCGGGCGCGACTGGGTGGGAGGGATGGGCGATCATACTGAGGGCAACGCCTCACGATCAGCTTTATTCCACAACCCCCACAGCATGTGCGTTACACCACTTTTGACACGCTGTTTGGAGGCGTCCGGGCCGTTCGGCTTCCCCCGGGGGCCAAGGTATCGAACAATAGGGGTATGAATCTGCTGCGCGTTGTTGCCCGTCCCCTGCTCGCTGCCCCGTTCATTGCCGATGGGGTCGATGCCTTGAGGCATCCCTATGAACACGTGGAGCACGCGGCGAGCGTGCGTCCCCTCATCGATCAGGCGACCGGCGCGGTCGGCTTGGAGCCGCTGACGGATGAGCAGCTGGCCCTCGCCACCCGTGTGACGGGCGCGGTCACAGTGCTCGCTGGCCTGCGTTTTGCGACCGGTCGTCACCCTCGTAGCGCCGCGCTGTGCCTGGCCGCGATTGGCGCTCCGATGGCGCTCGTGCACATGCCGACCCCCGGTGCCATGCGCAAGCTGCCGAAGGATCACGCCAAGTACCTGCGCGCCCGCGCGTTGGGCAAGCTGGGCCTCGTGGGCGGTGTCCTCATTGCGTCGACGGACCGCGTCGGTCAGCCTTCGGCCCTCGTTGCTCATGCGATGCGCCGAGATCAGCGCCGCGCGATCGCTGCGGCCGAGGCCGCGGTCGCGGAGCGCCTGAGCGGCACCGCTTCGTGAGCGCGCCCTGGCCCGCTCCCCTGGCCGCCTTCCCCGTGGACGCCACGGTCGAGGTGCCGGGTTCGAAGTCGATCACGGCGCGCGCCCTGTACCTGGCGGCCGTCGCCGATTCCCCCTCCCTGATCAGGGGTGCTCTGGATGCGCGCGACACGCGCTTGTTCGCGGCCGCCCTGGAGGTGATGGGCGCACGCGTCGAGGACGAGGGTGCGGGCGTCCTGCGCGTCACCCCCATGTCGCTGCCGCCCCAAGGCGGTCGCATCGAGTGCGGACTGGCCGGGACGGTCATGCGTTTCCTGCCGCCGCTCGCGGCCCTCTCTCCCGAGGAGACGCTCTTCGACGGGGACGAGCAGGCCTACGCGCGCCCGCTCGGACCGCTCCTGGATGCGCTGGTGCGTATGGGCGCGACCGTCACCTATCACGGGGAGCGCGGGCACCTGCCGTTCACGATCCGGGGCCCGATCCACACGCCGCTCGGCGCGCAAGCCTGGGTAGACTCCTCGTCTTCCTCGCAGTTCCTCTCCGCGTTGTTGCTCGTCTCTCCCCTCGTGGGCGATCCCCTCTTCGTGTCGGCTCCGGGCGTCGTTCCGTCGATGCCGCATGTGGAGATGACGCTGGCGTCCCTCGCTGGCGCGGGTATTGACCTGGAGGTCGTGGATGAGGGCCGCGCGGACCTCGCGACGTGGCACATCTTCCCGTCGCGCCCACGCGGCGGCGACATCACCGTCGAATCCGACCTATCCAATGCCGGCCCCTTCCTGGCGGCCGCGATGGTGACGGGCGGGCGCGTGCGGATCCCGGCGTGGCCGGGGACGACGACGCAGGCGGGAGACGCCTGGCGCGCGCTGCTGGGGCACATGGGCGCGACCATCACGCTGGACGAGGAGGGCCTGACCCTGACGGGTCCGGGTGCCGGCAACTACCCGGGCATCAACGCGACAATGGCCGAGGTCGGCGAGCTGACCCCCACCCTGGCCGCGATCTGCGCCTACGCCTCGAGTCCCTCGCACCTGAGCGGCATCGCCCACCTGCGCGGACACGAGACCGACCGCCTGGCTGCCCTGGCCGCCGAGATCAACCGCGCGGGCGGGCAGGCCGAAGAAACCGAGGACGGCCTGATCATCACGCCGCGCCCGCTCCACGCCACGCAGATTCGTTCCTACGCGGACCACCGCATGGCGACCTTCGGCGCGATCCTGGGCCTGGTCACGCCCGGTATCACCGTCGACGACATCGCCTGCACCTCCAAGACGCTGCCGACTTTCGAGGCCATGTGGGCCTCACTCGTGAGCGCCGACGGTCAGGCGCCCGCCCAGGCCGCCACGGCCTCGTCAAAGGAGGAGGAACAGTGATGGCGCGGCGCGACACCGGAACCGACGACCCGCGCGTGCGCGTGCGCGCCGGCAAGGGCTCGCGCCCTCGCACGAAGGACCGCCCCAATTGGTCCTCCAAGCCACTGGGCCGCGTCATCGGCATCGACCGCGGCCGCTACCAGGTGAGCCTGGAGGAAAACGGCACCCGCGTGGTGGCCGTGCGCGCCCGCGAGCTGGGACGCGGATCCGTCATCATGGGCGACCGCGTGCGCCTCACCGGCGACCTGTCGGGGCGCCCCGACACGCTCGCGCGCATCGTCGCCGTCGAGGAGCGTTCCTCTGTGCTGCGGCGCTCCCTCGAGGACGCGCCGGATCAGCGCGGCGAGAAGGCAATCGTCGCGAACGCGGACACCATGTGCATCGTCGTGGCGCTGGCGGATCCGCCGCCGCGCACGGGCATGATCGACCGCTGCCTGGTCGCCGCCTACGAGGCGGGCCTGGCCCCCATCCTCGTGCTGACGAAGGCGGACCTGGCCAGCGCGGACGAGCTAATCGCCGCCTACCAGGACTTCGACGTGCGCGTCGTGCTCACAAGCGCCGAGGCCGGGGAGGCCGACCCGGGCGTCGCCGAGCTGCGGACCCTGCTGGCCGGCCATTGGTCGGTGCTGGTGGGGCACTCGGGGGTCGGAAAGTCCACGCTCATCAACCTGCTCGTGCCTGGCGCGGGCCGCGCGACAGGCCACGTCAACGAGGTGACGGGACGCGGGCGCCACACCTCTACGTCCTCGGAGGCCTTCGAGCTGGATGCGGGCGGCTGGATCGTGGATACGCCCGGCGTGCGATCCTTCGGGCTGGGGCACGTGAGCGTCGCCGACGTTCTCGGGGTCTTCCCGGACGTCGCCGACGCAGCGTCCTGGTGTCTGCCGCTGTGCTCGCACGACGAGGAGGAACCCACGTGCGCGCTCGACGCTTACACGCGCGCCGCCGGTCCCTTCGCCATCGACGAGACCGGGGACAGTAACGCGGATCAGGTGCATCTTGGGCGCACTTCCCGCGTGGCGTCGGTGCGCAGGCTCCTCGAGGCCGTGGCGACGGCGGAGGCGGCCAGCAAGGCCGCGCGATAATGCCCGCTAATGCCCGCTCACGGACATAGCGCGTCGGCAGAGCACACACGACCGAAGCATCATGTGACACATTAGCCACTCGTTCTGGTTGACACGTCGCTCACAACACCAACAATGAGAATGTAGCGACGACCGCTACGCCCGTTTCACGAGGAAGTGATCGTCGTGTCAAACCCCCGCCATCGCGTGACTACTCCGGTACCGTCGGCACCGAGCCACGGCGAGATGATGCTACGCTACGTCTTCCTCGTCGTCCTGGTCCTCCTGGCAATCGTCTCGATTGGGAGTGCCTTCATCTGGGACGACGCGGGGACGACCGACTACATCATCGCTATTTCGGCCGCCCTGCTGGCCAACCAGATGCCCGGATCGACGCGAACGCTGGCACCAACCAGCATGCGGCCTTCGCCGCGCACCTATGAGCGCATCGGACTCGCGTGCGCGTCGGTGTCCATCCTCGCCACCCTCATCGGGTCGGTGACCACCACGGATACCACGGCCTCGTCCATCACGATCCCGTGGATCATCGCCACGCTCGCGCTGCTGGCGACGATCTGCATCTCCGTCGCAATCATGGTCGTGAAGGGTCGACAGCACCGAGACACGCCTCCTCCCCCGGCGAGCTAGCGCCGAGGGAGGGCGGTCGCATCAGCGCTGGAAGCGGCTCACGAAGTTACGCAGAATGATGCGCGAGGGGTCCGTGTCCACGGTCACGACCTGGGCGCGGATGGCCTCGGCCTTCTCAGCCGGGTAGTAGCGCCCCGCGTACTGGTCGATGCGGATGTTCACGCCGTCCAAGTCCATCTCGGGGTGGAACTGAGTCGCCCACGCGGCCTCGCCGACGCGCACCATCTGGATCGGGGTATCATCCCCGGCCAGGAGGACCTGCATGCCGGGGGCCAGCTCGCGCACGGCCTCGTGGTGGCCGACGTAGGAGTAGAAGCGGTCGGGCGTGCCCTCAAGGAGCGGGTCCTCGCGGCCCGCGTCGGTCTTCGTCAGCGCGATACCGCTGATTTCTTCGCCGTGGTGGGTGTCGATGACGCCGCCCAGGTGCAGGGTGAGGGTACCCAGCCCGTAGCACAGGCCCAAGATCGGGAAGGATTCGCCCAGCGCCCGGTCGTAGAAGAAACGCAGCCAGGCCTCGGCGCGCACCTGGCGCTCTTCCTTCACGTGGTCGTCCGCGTTCGCGTCCCACGGGGACCCGCACACGAACGCACCCGAGTAATTAGACAGGTCGAGGTCGGGCAGCTCTCTCTCGATGCGCACCTGGTGAACCTGGTCGGAGGTCAGTCCCGAGAAACGCGGCAGGTCGGCGCTTTCCGAGGCCAGCACGGGGCCGTCGTCGCGCGAGGTCAGCATGAGGAAGGGCTTTGTCATGTCCACCATGCTATCGGCTGGGAGCAAAGGCGCAGCTCATGTCCACTCTCCAAGCGTGTGTGACGGACGCAGATGTGGGCACCCTCTGCCACACTGGTGACATGTTGATTCTGCACACCTCCGACTGGCACTTGGGACGCACCTTGCACGGCGTGTCTCTGGGCGAGAGCGCGCACGCGTTTATCGACTGGCTGGTCGCCCTCGTACGTGAGCGCGGCGTGGATGCCGTCCTCATCTCGGGCGACGTGTTTGATCGCGCGGTTCCACCCGTGGATGCGCTCGCGCGGATGCGCCGCGCCCTGCGCGAGCTGACCACGCTCACGACGGTCATCCTGACGTCGGGTAACCACGACGGGTCCGCGCGCCTGGGGCTTTTCGCCGACATGCTCGCTCCCTCGTTGCACGTGGTGACGGATCCGGAGGCAATCGGCAGGCCGGTCGAGGCCGGGGGCGCGCTCGTGTACCCGTTGCCCTACCTGGAGCCCGACCTCGTGCGTCAGTCGCTGTCGGACCTGGATCCTGAGGGAGAATCCGGCCCGCCCGCTCCCCTTCCCCGCTCCCACCAGGCGGTCCTGGCGGCGGCCCTGCGCCGGGTGCGCGCGGACCTCGCGGCTCGACGGCACGCGGGCGACGAGCGCCCGGCCATCGCGATGCCGCACGCCTTTGTGACGGGTGCCCAGCCCTCGGACTCCGAGCGCGACATCCAGGTGGGCGGCGTGCCCTCCGTGTCGGCCGATCTGTTCGACACGCTCGGGGGCGAGACACCCCTGACCCACGGACTCGACTACGTGGCGGCCGGGCACCTGCACCGCCCGCAGAACATCTCGGGGGCCGCGGTCCCGATCCGCTACGCGGGCTCACCCATCGCGTATTCCTTCTCCGAGGCCGGGGCCACCAAGTCCGTCACCCTCGTGACCACGGACGCCACCTCGGTCACCGATATCGAGGTGGTGCCCATCCCGACGCTGCGCGCCGTCGCGGTGCTTGAGGGGACCATGGAGGAACTGCTCACCGATCCCGATCAGGCCGCCACGGCCTCGTACGTGTCGATCACGGTCACGGACGACGCGCGCCCCGAGCGCATGGTGGCGCGTATCCGTGACATCTACCCGCACGCCCTCGTCGTCGTGCACCGCCCCTCCCAGGCCCCCTCGCTCACGCCCGCGATGACCGTACGCGCCTCGCGGGATCCGCGCGAGGTCACGGAGGAGTTTTACGAGGCCGTGGGCGGTCGGGCGCTAAGCCCACAGGAGCGCGCGCTCGCCCTGGACGTGTGGGCGCAGCTTCGAGGAAAGGACATGCAGTGAAAATCCGCTGGCTACGCATGACGGGAATCGGCCCCTTCGCGGGGGCACACACGGTCGACTTCTCCGCCTTCGACGAATCGGGGCTTTTCCTGCTCAAGGGTCCCACGGGCGCGGGTAAGTCCACGCTCATCGACGCCATCACCTTCGCCCTGTACGGGGACGTGGCGCGCACGAAGGACGCGTCGAAGGACCGCCTGCGCTCCAACCACATCTCGGACTCCGACCCCTCGGAGGCGGACCTGGTCTTCGAGGTGGCAACGGGCATCTACCGGGTGACACGCACCCCGGCGTACACGCCGGCGGGCAAGAAGTCGCAGCGCAATTCGAAGTCGACGCTCACGCGGGTCGTAGAGGATCCGGACGCGCCAGACGGATGGCGCACGGTCGAAGCAATCGCGTCGGGGCCGCGCGACGTGGGCTACGAGATTCCGGCAATCGTGGGCCTGGATAAAGACCAGTTCCTCCAGACAATCGTGCTGCCGCAGGGCAAGTTCTCCCAGTTCCTCACCGCCACCTCGAATGATCGCGAGCAGATCCTGCGCGACATTTTCGACACGCAGATCTACTCCGACTTCACGAAGGCTCTCGTCGATGCGGCAGCCTCGTCGAAGCGCAGCATCGAGAAGCGGCACGTGGCCGCCGTCGGAGCATGTGAGCGCATGCGGTCCCTAGACAGCGCCCTGAGCGAGGACGCGCACACGGACGGGTCGGCTCCCGACGAGCGCGCAACCAGTGACCAGGATACCGACCAGCTGGACGCGGGCGCGGAGGATTCGAGCGCGGTACGGCGTTGGGCCGAGCAAGCCTGTGCTCGCGCGCGCGAGGCGCACGAGCAGACCCTGCACGTCGCCCAGGTGTCCAGTGCGGCCGCTCGCGAGGCCTCCCACGCCCTGTCCGAGGGGCGCGCTCTGGCGCAGGGGCAGGCCGAGCACGTTCGTCTGAGCGAGCGTCTGGAGGCACTCGTAGCGGCTGAGCAGAGTGTGCTCGCCGACGCCCAGCGTGCGGCCGACGCCCGCCGAGCGCTGACCGTTGCTCCCTATGCCGCTGCCCAGGAGAAGGCACTCACGCGCCTAGAGAGGGCCTGCGACCAGGTCTTGGCGCTCTCCTCCGATCTCGGCGAGGCAGCCTCCGTCATCCCAGAGTCTCTCACGCCCGAGGCCGTGGTTGATCTCGGCGAGCGGGCGCAGGGTCTGCACGACGAGGCGACGCGCACGCGCGGCTCTCTCGAGGAGGCCCTGGCTATCGAGCGCTCGCTGCCCGAGGCACGCACGCAGATCGAGTCGCTGCGCTCCCAGCATGAGCTGGCGTCGGCGCGCGTCTCCTCGATCGAAGCCGAGCGCGAGGCGCTGCCCCTGCGCATCGAGCAAGCAACCGAGGCCCTGCGCCTCATGCGGGCAGACGCCGACACGCTTCCTGAGGCAGCGTCTGCGCTGCGGGCCATCAACGAGCGCGTGGATGCCTCCATACAGGCAGACCTGCTGCGCTCAGCTCTTCTCGGCGCATCGGACGAGCTTCGCGAGGCCACCGTCGCTGCGAAGCTCGCGAACGCCGCAGCAGCGGACGGCCATGACCTGTGGATTGCGCAAAGCGCATCGGCCCTCGCGCGCGAACTCGAGGAGGACACGCCGTGTCCCGTATGTGGATCCACCGTTCACCCCGCTCCCGCACCGGCTACGGACGGGGAGATCACGCGCGAGCAGGTCGCCGAACTCGACCAGGTGCGCGACCGCGCGGAGAGCGCACTGCGGGACGCGCGGGCGCGCCACCAGGACCTCGTGCGGCGTATCGCCCAGCTCAACGAGGTGGCTGGTGCCCCCACGCCGACGCTCGAGACTGAGCGGGATCGGGCCGTCGAACTCGTTGCGAAGCTCGAGGCTCTCGGCCCGCAGATCACCGAGATCGAGGCGGCCCTCGCGCAAGAGCGCACCCGCTTCGACGGTCTGACGGATGCCCTCACGGCCGCCCGCGAAAAGGCTGCGTCGCTGGCCTCGACGCTCGAGGAACGCAGGGCCGCGCTGGCGCAGGCGGTCGAGCGCGTGGAGGCGGAGCGTTCCACCTTCGAGTCTTTGGACGCGCGCGCCGCGCAGCTGACACAGGACGCGTCGCGTGCATCTCAGGTCGTGCGTGCGTGCGCCGACTGGGAGCAGGCCAGCGAGTCTGATCGCGAGGCGCGCGCGGCCTTCACCCATGCCCTGGAAGCCCAGGGGCTAGAGGCCGACTCCTGGCGTTCTTTCCTGCTGCCAGAACGCGACGTCGCGGCGCTTGAAGCGCGCGTCAGCGCTCACGAACGCGAGATTTTCGCGGTACGCGAGGCCCTTGCGTCGGAGCGCCTGACCCGCGCGGCATCAGCCCCGGCGCCGGACCTCGAGGCGCTCACCAATGCCTCCCGCAAGGCCGATGAGGACGCCGCTTCCGCCGCCCGGGCCTCGGGCAAGCTCGAGCAGCACTGCGTGCAGATCGAGGCCGCTCGTGTCTCCCTTGAACAGGCGTTGGACGCGCTCGCGCAGGCCCGAGAGCAGGCGGGTCCCATCCGTCGCCTCGCAGACATCGCGGCAGCATCCGGGCCGGACAACCTCGCGGCCACGCCGCTGTCCGCGTGGGTGCTCATTTCTCGGCTCGAGGACGTGCTTGCGGCCGCGAATCCGCGTCTGGAGCGTATCTCGTCGGGACGCTACCAGCTCGTGGCCGTGCCCGACGACGGCACTTCCTCACGCAAGTCCGGCCTCGGCCTGGCCATCGTCGACCATGACACGGAGGCCACGCGCAGCCCTCGCACGCTGTCGGGCGGGGAAACCTTCTACACGTCCCTGGCGCTCGCGCTCGGCCTGGCGGATGTCGTGACAGCCGAGGCCGGAGGAGTTGAGCTGCGCACAATGTTTATCGACGAGGGCTTCGGGTCGCTGGACTCGCACACCCTCGCGCTCGTCATGGAGCAGCTGCAGGCGCTGCGCAGCGCGGGGCGCACGGTCGGCGTCATCTCGCACGTTGAAGAGATGGCCACGCAGATCGCGGACCAAATCCAGGTGTGTCCCCTCGAGGAGGGCGGCTCGACGCTGCGGGTGCGCGCGTAGGGATCGGACGTGAGCGGGCATCGATCCGCGAGGCGACGGCTTCGCGCGGTCGACGCCGACGTAGCGCGCCGCGCGGGAAGGCCCCCGTGCGGCGGTCGTCAGCCCTTGTGCAGCGCCAGGACGTGCGGGCGCTCGGAGCGGTCGAACCACGCCAGGGAGAACTCCCACAGGGCGGCCACGGCCTCGTCGGCGTCCTCCTGTGTGTCAGCCTCCAGGACGGCGCTGACCGCCGAGGCCGCGTCGGGCAAGTCCACGAGGATCGCGGCTACGTCCGACCACGTGTACTCGAAGGAGGGTGCGGTGAAAATGTGGGCTTCGACCTCGTCGCCGGGGGTCAGCGTCGTCGACGTGGGCGTGTCCACCGCCAGGACGACGCGGGCGGGCAGCGCCCCGTCGGTCTCGCGGGCCAGCTCCAGGGAGGACAGAGCGGCCTCGGTGATGGCGTCGTCCTCGAGGACCTCAACGTCCTCGCCGCTCATCGCGGCGTCGGGCACGGCAATCACGCCACCGCGCACGGGCGGCAGAAGGACGGACAGCTCGGACAGGACGGCGGGAACGTAGACGCGCATGGTCACAGTGTAGGCACCCACTGGGCCACAATCGCTTCCAACGCGTCGGCGGCGACGCAACGAGTTCCGTTCTCTCCCAGCGCTTTGGCGCGCAGGGAGGCTCGCGCCACCCCGGAGTCCTCGTTGACGGTGTGGAAGATGCGCCCCGGCATAAACGCTCCGATGGCGGCCTGCAGCGCGGCCACAGGGCGCGGTCCAATCGCATCCGCGTTGACACGGTTCACGATGACGTCGACGGGGATGTCGCGTCCCTGCTCGTCCCACCAGCGCGCCAGGAAGGACAGGCGGTTGATGCCGACGATGTCGGCGCGCGCCGCGATCACCAGGCGGTCTGCGCGCTCCAGGACTCCGAGGGCGACGTCATCGCGATTCGCACCGCGTGTCGCTTTTTCCAGGGAGGTCGCCGCGACGTCCACGACCGTGTAGCGGGAGCATAGCCGGGCCGCGCCGAGGATCGCTTCGATGCTCGTACGGCTGACCTCACGCCAGCGATGTGGGGTGACCAGGCCGGTCACGATCCGAAGATTGTCGGAGCGACGCACGGACGCGCCCACGACGTCCTCGGGGGTCAGTGGCCCGCGCGAGGCGGTGCGCGCCAGGACGGAGAGCCCCGAGGCGTGGACCGGCAGGCCAAGCAGGTGCGCAATCGTCGGATTCGTGGTGTCAGCGTCAATGAGGAGGGTGGGCGCGTGCGCAGCGAAGGCGGTCGCGATGCCCGCCGCCAGGGTCGTGCGCCCCGGTGCCCCGGAGGTCCCCCACACCGCCAGGACGGAGCCGGGGCGCGCGGGCTCGGGCGGGGGCGGCGGGGCCGAGGTCATGGTGGGGTTCGGTCGACGCGCGCGAGTCGCGGCGATGAGCGAGTTGACGACCTGATCGGGACTGCCGGGGGCCGCCACCGAGACAACGCCGAGGGACCGAAGCCGGGAGCGCTCCTCGTGCGGTGCGAGGGCGACGACCGACATTCCGACTGAGCGCAGGGAGGCGACGGCATCGGACGTCAGGTCGGGGTCGGCACCGTCGATGACCGCAAGATCCGCGATGCCGGCGCGCGCGGCGGCGATCACCTCGGCCAGGTCGGCGCAGCGCCGGACGATAGCCAGGCAATCAGAGCGTGACTGGATTGCCTGGATTATGGGTGCTTCCCAGCGCTGATCGGCCAGGATCACGACTCCGTGGACGGCACTCACGAGGCCCCCACAGGGACGGCGGCCAGCTGTTCGTTTGAGGTCTGCGCAGCCAGGAGTTCGGGCAGGGACTGGGCGTTAGCCATGATTTCGATGCGCGTGCCCCGATGGGTCCCGGAGGTCGTGGAGTCGACCGAGCGCACGAAGGTGAACGTCCCCTCGATTTCGCGGGCTTTCTCCTCACCACCCGCTGGCGAGCGGGACGAGACGCTCCACAGTCGGATGGCAGTCCCATCGGCTACTCCGTCGGGGAGTCCCGCGTTCACGGTGAGGGCGACGCGGACCATGCCGTCCGGGTCCTGGGGGCCAGCCGTACCGTCCGGCGCGAGGTCGGCGCGCATGACGAGCTGACCCGGGGTGAGCATGCGCGTGGCACGGCTGCCCAGGGGCGTATCCGACGTCGGCGCGTAGACGGCGGTGTCGACGTGGACGGAGACTTCACGAACGTTGTCGGCCGTGAGCGCTTCGCCGGGGGCGATACTGGTCGTCACCGTGTAGACGCGGGTTCCTCCCCCGGAGGAATCCGCCAAGGACACTGAAGGCGATTACAGACGCGATGATGAGGACCACGCCGATCATGAATCGACGGTCCATCTTTCCGGGGGCGCACGCAGGAATCGACGCTGAAGCTGAGACGCGTTTCACCCCTCCATGATGCATGGTTCTGACAAAAAGCGGTAGGTTGTTCAATATCTATTGAGATCAACCAGTCCTATCGACCAATCGAGATACGAAAAATTGCTGACTCAAACGATTTAAACGAAACGAACTCAACTGATACCATGTTGCCATGGCAACACGATTTCTCACTCTCGCTGACGTCGCCGAGACCCTGAATCTCACCATGTCAGCAACCCGCGCCCTCGTTTCCTCCGGCGAACTGCCCGCCATTCAGGTGGGCGGCAAGCACGTCTGGCGGATCGAAGAGTCCGTCTTGGAGCAGTTCATCCAGGACCAGTACACTGCGACACGCGAACGCCAGAAGGCCGAACGCGCTCAGTAGTCGGGTGACCATCGCTGGCCAAGCACACGGAGTCGACGAAGCCCCGCCAGCGCCAGCGACACGGTCTGCCCGCACGCATCATCGCGACCGTCATAGCCGATGGCCGCACCACTGAGGGCAACATCGACGTGGTCCGCATAGACCGCGTCGATGACCCCCCGATGGTCTCCACAGTCCGAGTCAATGGCGACATCGACGCCGCGGGCGCTCAACTCACGCAAGACATGCCCGACGCCAACGCCGCCACGGATCGACGATTCGCGCGCGACACTGCGCCCCAGCGGCCACGCACCGACGACAGCCGAGAGCATGATCAGGGCGTCACCGGTCGTGCCGCGAAGCAGCACCCACGAGCGCGTCGAGTCGAGCACCTCGCCCACGACCACGCTCCCCCCGCGCAACGAGAGATTGACGAGGCCGTCAGCCCCCGCCAGCCGCGCGGACAGCGTGACAGAGGCACGTTCGGCGTCGGTCAACTCATCGATCAGCTCTTCCAGCTCGCGACCGCGCACCTCATCGAAGCGCGCCTCCAGTTCATCCATGAACGCATGCATATCCATGCCCCTACCATGCCACATTACCGTGCGTTACACATCACATTCTGATGATATTGATTGATATCGATTGACATCTATTCACACGAAGCGCATAGTGGCCACTATCGAATCCATCCACTCGATGAAGAGTTCCTCATGACATATGGTTCAGACTCCCCGACGGGACAGGCATACCTGACCGATGCCGTCCTATGGCTCCTGGGAACGCCCCTGGCAATCCTCGACGTGCTCTACCTCGCCTATGGTGCACCGCCCATCACGCCGAACGTACCTGAGACACTTGTCGTCTGGGTTCTCGGTCTCATCGCCCTGGCTCTCCTCGCATGGAATCTCCTCTCCTCCGCCTGCGCGCACCTGGCGACGCTGCGCCATGTCCCCGATCCCCTGCGCCGGGCCGCGCACCTACTCGTCTCTCGTTTCGGCACCCGTCTCTCTCGATCCCTGCTCGCGCGGGCGGGAGCCAGCGCCCTCATTGGATCCGCCCTCGTCACATCCGTTCCACTGGGAGGCGCACTGGCCGCACCGCAGGACACGGGACCAAGGGGTGTATCCCTGACATGGGCAGACTCCCCCACAACCGCTGCCCACACATCCCCCGAGGCCTCCCCAACCACGAGCGCCGACGCGGAAAGCATCACCGCTCAGGACACGGACGCCCCAGGAGCCTCACTCACCTGGGCGGACACTCCCACCTCGACGCTCGCGACGTCGCCAGGAAGCACGGAGGCAACCCCCGCCTCGGCCCCAGGACTCACGGGGACGCGCGACCCAGGCGATGCCCCATCGCCTCCCGAAGTACCCGACCCAGCACTCGCATCCTGGACCACCACCGACATGCCCGAGACGGTGACGGTCGCCCCCGGCGACTCGCTCTGGTCCATCGCCGCTTCCTTGCAGCCAGGCTCCGACGACGCACACATCACCCGCATGTGGCGGGCCATCCACGCAGCCAACTCGCACGCCATCCCCAACCCCTCACTCATCTACCCCGGACAAACCCTCACCATTCCCCAGGACCAGCCATGAGCACACACATTGCACCCAGGCCTCGTTCACTCCCCCAGCCCGCCTCCCGCGCCCGCTCGGGACCAACCCACTCTCGGCCCACCTCGTCCGCGCCGTTTCGATGGACATCACAACGCTCACTGTCGCAGGCATACCGGCCCCGCGTCGCCTGCCTGCCCGACAATGCCCCCACCCAGGCGGAGCTTCCCGATCCCAGCGCCTGGGCTGCCACGCTCGCACGCGCCATCGTTGAGGTCGTCACGGGTGCCCGCCAGGCACCCCAGCTGCGCCGGTGGCTCCTGCCCGACCTCTACACAGCCCTCACAGACATCCACCTCTCACCCTGCGCCCGGGGCGCAAGCGCGATCCACGTGCGCGTATGCTCCATCGATGCCCGGCACACCGAGGCCGCCGTCATCGTCGCCACCGCCTCGCGCATCTACGCCCTGGCCCTGCGCCTCGAGGAATACCGTGGGCGCTGGATGGCCACCGCCCTCGAACTCGCCTGAGCATCGCCGCGCAGACGATAAACGGGTGAGGGGACTCCCGCAGGAATCCCCTCACCCGTCTTCAATGCTCAGCGGCGGCGGCGCTTCTTGACGGCCGCACGGCGCTCCGCGCGATTACCGCTCGCCGACGACGAGGCCGACTCCCCCTCAGCAGAGCTGTAGCTCACGCGGCTCGGAGCCTTCTCGCGACCCACGTTACCCATAACGGAGCGGGCGTGCGCCACGGCCTCGCGCGCCGCCTCAGAAGCGGCGGATTCGGCGGCGGCCACTTCCTCGACGCTGGGTTCTGCATCCTCCACAGAAGCGGACCTGGCGCTCTGCGCCGAGGCCACGGACGCGCGAGTGATCGAGCCGCCTGCCTCTTCCTCCGCGGCAGCCAGGGCGCGCTCGAACTGCTTGGCGTAGGAGAACACCTGCTGGACGGACTCCTCGCGGATACGCTCAACCATCGCCTGGAACATCTGAGCGCCCTCGTCCTTGTACTCGACGAGCGGGTCACGCTGACCCATCGCACGCAGGCCGATGCCCTCCTTCAGGTAATCCATCTCGTAGAGGTGCTCGCGCCACAGGCGGTCCACCACAGAGATGACGACGCGGCGCTCGAGCGTACGCATGGGTTCCTCGCCCAGCTGCGCCTGAGCCAGCGGGTTGGCGTTCATACGATCCTCGGTGTCCGCGTAGACAGCGTGGATATCGCCAACCAGCTCGTTGACGAGGTCGTCGCGGATCAGGGAGCGCTTGCCACCGTGTTCCTCCTCGATCTCCTCGATGGTGACCGACGGCGGGTAGTAGCCGCGCAGGTTCTCCCACAGGGCACGAAGATCCCATTCGCTGACCGGCTTGTCGGCCACGGCCTCGTCCACCAGGCCCGTGACGAGGGACTCCATGAAGGAGCGCAGCTGCGGCTCCATGTTCTCGCCCTCCAGGACCCTGCGGCGCTCGCCGTAGATGGTCTCGCGCTGACCCGTCATGACGTCGTCGTACTTCAGGACGTTCTTACGGATCTCGAAATTGCGTGCCTCCACCTGGTGCTGAGCCGACTGGATAGAACGCGACACGACGCGGTTCTCCAAGGGCAGGTCCTCCGGGTAGGCACCCGACGCCATGATGCGCTGGGCCATGCCCGAGTTGAACAGGCGCATCAAGTCGTCTTCCATCGACAGGTAGAAGCGGGACTCACCCGGGTCGCCCTGACGGCCAGAGCGGCCGCGCAGCTGGTTGTCGATACGACGCGACTCGTGGCGCTCCGAACCGAGCACGTACAGGCCGCCCAGCTCACGCACCTCCTCGCGCTCAGCCTTCACGGCCTCCTCCGCGTCCTTAAGGGCCACGGGCCACGCCTCGCGGTACTCCTCCGGGTCTACCTTCGGATCCAGGCCCTCGGCGGCCAAATTCTTCTGCGCGATGACCTCCGAGTTACCGCCCAGCATGATGTCGGTACCACGACCGGCCATGTTCGTGGCCACCGTGACCGCGCCCTTGCGACCAGCCATCGCGACGACCTCGGCCTCGCGGGCGTGCTGCTTGGCGTTGAGCACCTCGTGCGGGATGTGCTTCTTCTTGAGCATCTGAGAGAGCAGCTCGGACTTTTCGACCGAGGCGGTACCGATGAGGACGGGCTGGCCGGCCTCGTGACGCTTGACAACGTCCTCGATGATCGCGTTGAGCTTGCCCTTCTCCGTCGGGTAGACGAGGTCGGGCTGGTCCTTGCGGGCCATCGGCTTGTTCGTGGGGATCGGGACGACGTCGATCTTGTAGGTCGAGGCAAACTCGGCGGCCTCGGTCTCGGCCGTACCGGTCATGCCCGAGCGCGAACCCTCGGGGTAGAGGCGGAAGTAGTTCTGCAGCGTGATCGTGGCCAGCGTCTGGTTCTCGGACTTAATCTCCACGCCTTCCTTGGCCTCGATCGCCTGGTGCATGCCGTCGTTGTAGCGGCGGCCCGGCAGGACGCGACCCGTGTGCTCGTCGACGATAAGGATCTCACCGGCGTCCACGATGTAGTCGCGATCCCTGAAGAACAGCTCCTTCGCACGGATCGCGTTGTTGAGGAAGCCGATGAGCGGGGTGTTCGCAGCCTCGTACAGGTTCTCCACGCCCAGCTGGTCCTCGACCTTGTCGATGCCCGGCTCCAGGATGCCGACAGTCTTCTTCTTCTCGTCGACCTCGTAGTCCTCGTCGCGCGTGAGTAGACGCGCGATGCGCGCAAACTCGATGTACCAGCGATTCAGGTCGCCGTCTGCGGGACCCGAGATGATGAGGGGGGTACGGGCCTCGTCAATGAGAATCGAGTCGACCTCATCGACGATGACGAAGGCATGGCCGCGCTGGACCATTTCCTCGGGCACCTGCGCCATGTTGTCACGCAGGTAGTCGAAGCCGAACTCGTTATTCGTACCATAGGTAATGTCGCAGGCGTACATCTCGCGGCGCTCAGCCGGCGTCTGACCCACCAGGATGCAGCCGGAGGTCAGACCCAGGAAGTTGTAGACGCGGCTCATGATGTCCGACTGGTACTTCGCCAGGTAGTCGTTGACCGTCACGACGTGCACGCCTTTTCCAGTCAGCGCACGCAGGTAGGACGGCATGGTCGCGACCAGCGTCTTACCTTCACCGGTTTTCATTTCCGCGATCTTGCCCTGGTGCAGGGCGATGCCGCCCATGACCTGAACGTGGAAGGGACGCATACGCAAGATTCGCCACGAGGCCTCACGGACCGTCGCAAAGGCCTCCACCAGGATGTCGTCCAGAGTCTCGCCCTCTTCCAGACGATCCTTGAACTCCTGAGTCTTGGCCTGCAACTCCTCGTCCGTCAGAGCCTCAAAGTCCTCCTGCATGGCATCAACCTGCGACGCAAGCCGGTCCAGCTTGCGCAGCATGCGGCCTTCGCCCGCGCGAAGGATCTTGTCAATAATCGACACGAATAGCTCCTGACGTTCCTCGCCCGCTCCCTTGTAGAGCAAGCAGTCAAATCCACCCTTTAGTTTACGAACTAACCGCCCAAAGTGGAAACGCCCGCGCGAACATGGACGCATTTAACGCTAACGCGCGAACACGAGGAAGCGCCCCCAGGCCGTTCGGCCCGGGGCGCGCCCACATCAGTGAACCGTCAGATCGTCGTGTTCAAGCGAAGCACGCCGTACGTCCACCCGTGACGGTGGTAGACGACGCACGGCTGGTTCGTTTCCTTGTCGACGAAGAGGAAGAAGGGGTGGCCGACCATCATCATCTGATCGAGGGCCTCATCCACGCTCATCGGCGGAGCCTCGTGTACTTTCTGGCGCACGATGATGGGGGTATCGCCCCACTGCTCCTCGCGGGCTTCTCCAACCTTGAGGTCCTCCGCGCTGCGCAGAGACTTGGGGGCCTCCGGTTCGGGAGCGACTTCCTCTTCGGCAACCGGTGCGACGTCGAGGATTTCGGCTTCAGCCAGGTCACGCGGGTACCTGCGGCGGTGATCCTTCACGCGATCACGCAGGCGGCGCAAGCGCTCGTAGAGCTTGCCGGCAGCAATGTCGACGGCCGCGTAGCGGTCAGCAGACTGCGCCTCCGCGCGGATGATCGGTCCCTTGCCGTAGACGGTCAGCTCGATACGCTCAGCGGTGTCGGCCTGGCGGGGGTTACGTTCGTGAGTCAGCTCGACGTCCACGCGCTGCGCGCGCGGGTAGAACTGGGTGATCTTCGAAACCTTCTCCTCCACGTATGCGCGGAAATTCGGGTGAATCTCAGCATTACGTGCGACGACGGTGATGTCCATGTGTTTCCTCCATGGTGTGCGGCGGGCATCGTTGCCCGCGGGTGGGGATTGTTCGGTGCTCGTTGCCCGAACCGTGATCTGAGCTATCACCTCCCGCACTGACGTGACAGGCGTCTGTGCCTCTCACGCTATCGAAAGTCTGTAGCCACATCATAGCACGTCGGTGACCTGCATCATGAGATAAGCCGCGGTCGGCACAGCGCCGCAACCCCGTCCAGGCGTCCCAACGCTCGCTCCATCTCGCGGATCGTCGCGCCCGTCGTGACCACGTCATCGACCGCAATAACAATCGCATCCATCGGCACAGCCACGCGCGCCCGCATCGCCCCCATGCGTCCCACAACGCGCGCTGCCCCCGCCTTGCCCGACTGCGAGCCAGCACCCACGCGCAGGGTCAGCGCGTCCACGACACACACCCGCACACCGGCCGGAGCCGCCGACGCCAACCCCCGCGCGACTCCGCGCGCGAGCGGCAAGGCCACCTGTCGCCCCCGCAGGCGCCTACCCCACGACGAGGGCGCTGGCACGACCCACACGCGCACCGCACCATCTCCCGAGCGCGCCCTCCCCGGCAAGGCAACCGTCGCCCCAGCGGGCACCCCCACCCCGCCCACCGCCTCCCACAGCGACGCGCCCAGGGTGGCCCCGGCCTCGTCAAGGAAAGCGCTGACATCCGTGCGAGCGGCGTGCTTGGCGGCGAGCACAATCCGGCGCAACGGCCCGGAGTAGTCACCGAGAACCACGCCGGGGATCGGGACGTACCTTCCCTCCACCGAGGTAAAGACGGGAGGGGGATGAGGCCAGCGCGCGGCAGGACGGACACAGCACCTCATCCCACGCCAGGCACCCCGCGCACTGGACAGGCAGCAGCGCGCCCAGCAATCCCTGCGTCAGAGAAGCGCGGCGCGCGCCTGCCATCGGACTCACCCCCGCGTAGCGCGCCGACGTCAAGGAAACCGGGGCGTTTTGCCACAGCGCACCTGATCTGAGGAGCACCTGAGCTTTCCCTGCCTCGTCCGTGCCGACGATGACGACCGAGGCCGCGGATGCCCCCGCGCTCATCGACGTCACGTGGATCGGGAGCACCACGGACGAGGGCAACCCGCCCAGAGGCATCGTCACAAGCTGATCGGCCTCGCCGGTGCCTGCCCGCACAGCGAGCGCGATGCCCGTCGACGTCGTCCATGAGGCATCGATAACGGTGCCGTCGAGGGCAACCTGTTCGAGGGAACGCACCGCGAGCGGGCGGCCGCTCAGGCCACGCTCGACGACGCCCAGCCAGGCGCTCGGCGTCGACCCGCGGATGATGAGTGCCCGCGCGCCGTCAGGAGAGATACGCACCGCGCGGATGTCGCCGGCGCTGTCCGATTCGACGCCGACGCTGAAGGCACCGTCCGCTCCCCCGCCGACGCTCAGCCATGACGCCGAGGTGGCTGGTCCCCATACCCATCCGTAGCGGTCGACCGACGGGCCGAGGGGTGCCTGGCCGGGCAGGAACGCCACGGAGGTCGCGTCCTTCTCGGCGTAGACGCCGTCGGCGCCGGTCCACGCCACGAGCGAGGAATCCACGGGCGAAACGGTCGGTGCCCAGGCGTCGGTCGCCGACGCTCGGGGAGCCATCGCAGATGAGGACACAATGCCCACGCCCGACGCGCCGGCACCCACGAGAGTGTCGAGGGAATACTGTGGCGAGGGCGGGATCGTCTCGCTGTCCAGCGTCTCCCCCGAGAGCGTCACGTTCAGCTGCGCCACATCCGCGGCCTGCTTCAGTGTTCGCGTCAGCTGCCACGCAAGGCTCGCGCGCGCACCCTCGCTCGAAGGCATCGGCCCGTTCAGCTCCACGTTGGCCACGCCGTCGGCAACCTCCACGCCGTGGGAGGGCAGCGTCGCCCCGGCAGGAATCGCGTTCGATACCGCCGACGCGAGGGACGGGCGAGGACCCGCGATGAGGCCCGCCAGCAAGTGGGAGGCAAGGCGCCGAGACGGGTACCAGCGCGGATCCGCGACCAAATCTGTGCCGTCGGTCGTCGGGAAGTAGAGGTTCGCCAGAGAGTAGGAGGCTGTCAAAGCTGCTCGGCTAACGAGGATCATGTTCTCGGGGGCGTCGATGCGCCACTGCCCGCCCTCACGCACAAGAGTGAAGGTACGCGACACGGTTGCCCCATTCGAACGGGTGAGAACGCCCGTCGCGTCGATGCTGGCGACTCCCAGGACGGAGACGTTCACCTCCGTCTGCGAGGCTACTTCCGCTCCTGCGTTCACCGACGGCGCTGTGTCCGTGTCGTACACGAGGATCTCGGTTTCCGGCTGCCAGTCGCGCGCGGACGAGGCTGTGAGGAACAGACGGGCCGTCGCGTAGTCGTCCTGTGTGCCCGCGGCGCACGCCCGCAGGAAATCGGTAACCAGGGTCGAGGCGTCGGAGCCATCCACGGGTCCTTCAGCGGAGAACTGAATACCGGATCCGTCGCGCGCGGACACGTCGAAGGTGGTCGGAGCCGAAGAAGTCGGCAGGGATGCGCAGCCCGCGAGGGCCAGCGCGGTGCAGGCAACCAGAGCGAGTGCGCGTCTCATTCGTCCTCCCACAGCGTCAGAGGCCATGTGGCGATCTCGTCGCCGGGGTGTTTGGGCAGCGTCATGAGGAACGAGGCTCCCTTCCCAGGTTCGCCATACGCCTGGAGGCGGCCGCCGTGGATCGCCACATCCTCGGTAGCGATGGCCAGGCCCAGGCCCGTGCCGCCGGTCGTGCGTGCACGTGCGGTGTCGGCTCGGTAGAAGCGGTCGAACACGTGGTCGACGACCTCCTGGGTCATGCCGACGCCCCGGTCGCGTACGCGGCAGGCCACGTCGGTGTCACTCGTAGCCACGGTGATCGTCACATCTGTCCCATCGGCGTGTTCGATCGCGTTGACAACCAGGTTGCGGATGACGCGTTCGATGCGGCGCTCGTCGATCTCGGCGGCGGCGCGGCTGGGGGCATCGATTATCACCGCGACGCCCTGCCGCTGCGCCAGTTCCGCGCAGCCTTCCACGACGCGGGTGACGATGGGGCGCAAGTCGTGTTCTTCGGCATCGAGCAGGGCGCTCGCCGCATCGTAGCGTGAAATTTCGAGGAGGTCGGCGAGCATCTGCTCCATGCGTTCAGTCTGGTCGTGCAGCAGCTCAGCGGAGCGGCGCGCGTGGGCGGGCAGGTCATCGCGGTTGTCCCACACGATTTCTTCGGCCATGCGGATCGTGGTCAGCGGGGTGCGCAGCTCGTGGGAGACGTCGGAGACGAAGCGCTGCTGGAGCTTGGCCAGCTCGTCGTAGCGGGTGATTGTGTCCTGGAGGGAGGAGGTCATCGCGTTGAAGGCCCGTCCCAGGGCCGCCATTTCGTCGGCACCGTGCACCTCGACGCGCACGTCCAGGTCTCCTTCCGCCGCCTTGGTGGCCGCGTGGACGGTCAGGCGCACTGGGAGGAGGAGGCGATGGAGCAGGGCGAACACGCCGATCGGCAGTGCCAGGATGATCGGCAGGGAGGTCAGGGCGAGCACGCGTAGAACGACGTCGACCTGGCTCTGGTCGGCTTCCAGCGAGTAGAGGATGTAGAGCTCGTGCGCGCCCGCGCGCGGCAACTGCACCTGAGTGCCCACGAGAATGCCAGGCGAGACCTTGTCGGTAGTGGAGGCCCGGATGGCCACCGACTGCCACTGGGCACCGCCCCCAGCCACGGCCTCGCGCATCTGGGGCGTGATGAGGCCGCGCATCTGCTCGTCCTCGACCTGGTTGATACGCAGCGAGGCCGTGGATCCCTCCGCTCGCAGCAGCGCCACGTTGGTCGCGCCAGCGCCGGCGGCGGAGGCTTTCAGCGAGGCCAGGGCGCCGCGCGCGGATTCCTGGACTTGGTCGGGGGACGTGGCCGTCGAGGAGGAGAACACCGACTGAGCCGAGGAGAAACGCAGCGAGGCGTCGGCGAGGATCGCATCCCGGCGCGTCTCGAACATGGAGGTGCGCAGCTGGGAGGCAACAATAACACCGAAGACGAGGAGAATCACCAGCGCGGCGGCCGTGATGGCCAGTGCGAGCTTAGCCGACAGGGAGTGACGGATGCGGTGGACGAGCTGCGTTGAGCGCAGGGACTTCCATGGCCTCGAAGTCGTGATGGTACGAACGAAGCGCGCCGCGCGGTGGCTACGCACCCGTGCCGGCACGGTACCCAACCCCGCGGACGGTCACGACCAGCTCGGGCTTTTCAGGATCGCGTTCGATCTTGGAACGCAGACGCTGGACGTGAACGTTCACCAGTCTGGTGTCGGCGGCGTGCCGGTATCCCCACACCTGCTCGAGGAGTTCCTCGCGGGAGAAGACCTTCCACGGGGAGCGCGCCAGCGTTGCCAGGAGATCGAACTCGAGAGGCGTCAGGGCGATCATGCGCCCGTCGCGTTTCACGATGTGTCCAGCCACGTCGATGGTGAGGTCCTGCAATGTCAGCCCCTCGTCGACCTGCGAGTCCTCGCGGCCGCGCAGGCGTGCGCGCACGCGCGCCACGAGTTCCTTGGGCTTGAAGGGCTTAGGCACATAGTCGTCCGCGCCGGCTTCGAGCCCCGTCACCACGTCTGCGGTATCAGAGCGTGCGGTCAGCATCACGATCGGGGCGTCGGAGACGCGACGAATCACCCGGCACACGTCGAAGCCGTCCATGCCGGGAAGCATGACGTCGAGGAGGACCAGGTCTGGATTGTGCTCCTGAAACTGAGAGAGAGCCTGGGACCCATCGGAACAAAAGACGACGCGATAGCCCTCGTTCTCGAGGACGATGCCGATCATTTCGGCCAGGGCGACGTCGTCGTCGACGACGAGGATGCACGAACTCATAGTCAAGATAGTGTCACGAATCGGTCACGGGTGCAGAAGATTCCATCGGCGGCACGAGCGTTTCTCACTGTCATAAGGTTTCGCGCGTTGCGCACCTATGGCAGGATTGAGATCAGGACAACACAGGCAACCTGGAGGTATTGATGAGTTCCCCGTGGACCTCACCCGATCCGACCCAGTACGATCTGGGGCACGCGGACGCTGTTCCACCCCAGAACGGGCAGGCTGCGCAGGCGCCCCAGCCCGCTTACCCGGGTCCCTCCGGCCAGCCCGCTTACCCGGGTCCCTCCGGCCAGCCCGCTTACCCGGGTCCCTCCGGCCAGCCCGCTTACCCGGGTCCCTCCGGCCAGCCCGCCTTCGCGCCGCCCGGCGCAGGCCCCGCAGGCGTGGCCGCTCCCCAGCCCGCATACGCGGCCCCCGACACACCGGGTAACAGCGCTCCCACCGCATCCGGTTACAGCCAGGCAAGCACGTGGAGCTGGGCTCCCAAACCCGGCATCATCCCGCTGCGCCCGCTCACCCTCACCGACCTGTTCTCCGGATCATTTTCCGCACTGCGTAAGAACCCCTCGGTACTGTTCGGCTTCACGATCATCGTCATGACTGTCGTGGCCTTGCTCAGCCTGGCGGGAACCATGCTGCCGCTGTTCTCTTTCACGTCGTTGATGAGCAACGATCTGGACCCGCAGGCCTCCTCCAAGGCCCTACTCGACTCCGCCTATCTGTCCGTCGTGTCAACGATCGTCGGCTACATCGCGCTTCTTGCTGGCTCCTTCCTGGCGGGTACCGTGCTCGACGGGGTCCTCTCGGTAGCCGTCTCGCAGCTCGTTATCGGCAAGAAAATCACGTTCAAGCAGTCGTGGGCGCTCGTCAAACCTCGACTCTGGTCGATGCTGGGGGCCTCGTTCCTCTCGATGCTCGCGGTCGGGAGTCCCCTGCTGGTCTTGGTCATCTTGTTCTTCATGTCGCTGTACAGTGGACCCGGCTCGGATGCATTCTTCAGTTTGTTTGGCCTGTTGCTTGCCCTGTCGGTTCCCGTGGTCTTGGCGAGCTACGTCATCAGTATCCGTTTCCTGTATGCACCGGTTTGCGCTGTGCTGGAGGAGAAGGGACCCATCGAGGCCGTTAAGCGCTCGTGGGCACTGACCTCCGGGTCGTTCTGGGTGACTCTGGGCAGAGTGATCCTGATCAACGTGGTGGTCGGCTTCATCGCGGGCTTGATCGTTCAGGTCATCGGCATTATTGCCGCGATTGTCATGTTCACGATCCTCGGGGATCCCTCGGATCCAAGCAACGTGTGGTCGACGATCATCCTATACGGAGTGATCTCGGCTCTCCAGATGCTCGCCTACTCACTCGTGGTCCCCATCCTGGCGGCGTACCAGACCCTCATGTACGTGGACGAGAAGATCCGCAAGGAGAATTTCGCACCCCTCCTCGCCCACGCAAGCCAGGGCTAGGCGGTGGCGGCCATGTTCGCGTGCGATCCTCCTCTGACGCCCGACGAGGGCGAGGCTCAGTCGTGGCTGAGCGAAGAACTCGCGCGCTCCGTCTACAACACCGATTCGAGCGGTTTTAAGCGTCTCCTCGAATCCGCCTTCACCAAGCTCGCGAACACGTTCACCTGGCATGAGGTCGACACTCCGCCGATGTCCCTGATCCTGGTGATCCTCGCGATCATTATCATCGCGGCCATCCTGATCGCGGTGATCCTCAATCCGATCCGGTTGCGGATTCGCGCGTCCCACTCGGTGTTCGAGGTGGAGGCCACCGAAGAGGATATTCGTCGGTGCTTTGACGAGGCCGTGGCTGCCGAGGATTGGAACCTCGCCTATGTGTGGGCCTACCGTCTGATGGTCGTTGGGTTGGATGAGTGTGAGGTCGTCTCGGCGACGCCGGGCTTGACGGCGCGCGAAGCCGCGGTTGCCGCAACGCGCGTCGTTCCCGATCAGGGGACCGCGCTCGGCCACCACGCACGGACGTTCGACCGCGTGCGCTACGGGCATTCGTCTGTTGCCGAGCAAGACGTCAACGCGCTGCGCGAGCTGACACCCATTTTGTTGGCTCAGTGCCGAAAGGCGCAGGATCACGCATGAAAGCCACGTCGACTCACGTTGTGACGCCCACGGCGCGCGAGCGCGCGAGTGCAGCGCGCCCCGCGCTCTTGATTATCGCCTTCGTGATCCTTGTTTTCTTCGGGCTCGCCGCATTGCCTGACGGACGTATGAACGCCGTCCCCGTCGGCATTCGCAACCCAACGGGCGACGGCGCTCAAGCCCTCGCGCAGGTTCTCAAGAAGCATGGGGTCTCGGTGCGTGAAGTGACCGCGAAGCAGGCGGCAACGGTGGGCGAGGATACGACGCTCGTCGTCGTCTTCCCATCCCGTATGTCGCCCACCATCGAGCAGGATGTGGAGACGCGCGCCAACGTTGTCTACATCGGCCTGGAGGAAGAATTTGGGAGTTCACCCGCCTATTTAGACGGACTGTCCGGTGATCGCGGGCCTGCGGGCAGCACGAAGGTCGCACCGGCTTGCGCGTCGGAGATCGCGGGACAGGCCGCGGAGATCATCCCGTCCCGGTACTCCGTGTCCGGCGCGGGTGCCAACTGGCAGATGTGTTTCACGTCGGACGGTGAGACCTACGCGTACGCCGAACGAATCCAAGATGGCCGATTCCGCGCCGTCATCCCAGATTCGGTGCGGGTGCGTAACCGAGGGATCCTGGAGGCAGGCAACGCCGCTCTCGCGCTCAACGCAATCGGGCGGACCCCGAAGGTCGCCTGGTATATCGCGTCCCGCACCGACGGCATGTCGCTAGCCGAGACCACACCGACACAGTCCCCCTACCTCGCCCCCGCGTTCCTCACCGTTGCGGGTTCTCTTGCACTCCTCGCCCTGGCTTTCGGCAGGAGGCTTGGTCCCTTGACGCCCGAGCGTCTGCCCGTCGAGGTGCCCGCCGCCGAGACCCTCATCGGCAAAGCACGTCTCCTACGCACGCAGCGTACATACGGGCACGCGGCGTCGGCTCTACGCAGCGCGTGCGCCTCGCGCATCGCTTCGTCGCTGGGAGTTTCTACCAGCGCGGATCGCAACGCCCTCACGCAGGCGTTCACGCTTCGAGGCCTGCCCCCCCTCCCGCTACGAGGCACTCCTGTGGGGTCCGCCCCCAGTCAACGAAGCAGCCCTCGTCCAACTCGCCAACGACCTCGACGCCTTTGAGAAGGAGATCCGCCATGACTAACCCTGTCCCCGGCCCCCGCCAGCCCTACGGCCCCGCGGGTGGCACGCCCACGTCGGGTTCTCCGACGCCGTCTGCTCCTTCCGGCACCTACCCGCCCCAGGGATCCCCGGCCTCGTACCCCGCCCCGACGGGTGTCCCCGTGTCGGCTGCGCGCGCGGGCGGACCCGTCTCGTACGCTGCCCCCACGGGCGAAGGCTGGTCGGGCCGATCCCTCAGCAGCTCCGAGAAGAACACCCAGGAGGCCCTCCTGGCCCTCAAGGCTGAAATCGGCAAGGCCGTCATCGGTCAGGATGCTGCGGTCACCGGTCTCATCGTCGGACTCGTCGCCGGCGGGCATGCCCTGCTCGAGGGCGTGCCAGGCGTGGCAAAGACGCTCCTCGTGCGAACGCTGGCGCGCGCGCTCGACGTCAACATGGCGCGCATCCAGTTCACCCCCGACCTCATGCCTGCCGATATCACCGGCTCCATGATTTGGGACGCGGGCCGCTCCGAGTTCGTTTTCCGTGAGGGGCCGGTGTTTACCAACCTGCTCCTCGCCGACGAAATCAACCGAACGCCTCCCAAGACCCAGTCGGCGCTCCTGGAGTCCATGGAAGAACACACGGTTTCGATCGACGGTGCAACCCGCACGCTGCCTGAACCCTTCATGGTCATTGCTACCCAGAACCCCGTCGAATACGAGGGCACCTACCCCCTTCCCGAGGCGCAGCTGGACCGGTTCCTCCTCAAGCTTGAACTGCCCCTACCCTCGCGCGAGGCCGAAATCGGCATCATCGCCCGCCACCAGGCTGGCTTCGACCCCCGCTCTCTGGTTGAGGCCGGGATCCGCCCGGTCGCCGGTGCCGCTGACCTCCACGCGGCCCGCGAGGCCGCCGCGCGTGTGGAAGTGGCTCCCGCCGTCATGGCCTACCTCGTCGACATCTGCCGGGCGACCCGCACGTCCCCCGCTGTCCGCCTGGGTGTATCCCCACGCGGTGCGACCGCCCTGCTGCGCACCTCGCGTGTGTGGGCTTTCCTCCAGGGCCGTGGCTTCGTCACCCCCGACGACGTCAAGACGATGGCTCCCTCGACCCTCGCGCACCGTCTCGGACTGCGCGCCGAGGCGAACCTCGAGGGCATTACCGCGGTCAACGTGATCTCGGGTGTTCTCGCCGCGACCCCGGTCCCCCGCTGAGGCGACCCATGATCGTCTCAGCGCGCAGCGCGCTCCTCGTTCTCGCCGGACTCATTCCCCTCGTGTTCGCTCCCTCGCGGGCGTTCGCGTGGACATGGTTCGGTCTCGTCGTCGCGGCGTGCATCCTCGACGCACTCGGTGCTCCTTCCCCGCGTACTCTGCGCCTGACGCGCGAGGTGACTGGGCCGATCCGAGCCGACCAGACGACCGAAGCGACGCTGCGTCTGTCCAACACTACGAAACGGCCGATGACCCTGGACGTGCGCGACGCGTGGCCGCCGTCCTTGCACCCCGCCCCGCCTCGCCGTCGCGTGCGCATTGGAGCACGCTCGTCTTCGAAGATCGTCACGATCCTGGCCCCCACGCGCCGCGGCACCCGCCACGCGGACGTCGTCACCATCCGTTCCTGGGGGCCGCTGCACCTGGGCGCGCGCCAGGTCTCACTCAAGGCCCCACTCACTCTGTCGGTCCTGCCGGAATTCAAAGCGCGTGTCTTGCTGCCCTCGCGTCTGGCGCGCCTGCACGAACTGGAAGGCACCACACCGACGACGCTGCGCGGAGCCGGCACCGAGTTCGATTCCCTGCGCGCCTACGTCGAGGGCGACGACCCTCGCGACATCGACTGGCGGGCATCCGCCCGCTCCCCCGAACTCATGGTTCGCCAGTGGCGCCCCGAACGCGACCGCCATGTCGTGATCGTCGTTGACTGCGGACGTGCCTCCTCCGCGCTGCTGGGAGCACCAGTGCGCATGGAGGTCGACTCCATCGCACTTGGGTGCGCGCCCCGCCTGGATTCTGCCATCGAAACGGCTCTGCTCCTCGCCGCCCTGGCTGATCGCGCGGGCGATAAGGTGCACGTCCTGGCCGTGGATTCGCGCGTGCGCGCCCGCGTGTCCGGCGTGCGCGGCGCGAAAATCATTGAGTCACTCGCGCACGCCTTTACGGATATTTCGCCGCGCCTCGACGTCACCGACTGGACCGAGGCCGCGGCAGCGGTCGAGCAAACCGTCCGTCATCCCGCCTTCGTCGTCCTCGCCACGAAAATCCCGCCCGCCGGCATGGAAACCGAATTTACGGACGCGATAGCGCGCCTCGCCGAGCGCCACACGGTGCTCGTCGCGTCAGCCACCGACCCCGACGAGCTGAGGGCCAGGAGCGGTCGAAGCGACGCCGAAGAAGTTTTCCTGGCTGCCTCTGCCGCACTCGCCGAACGCGCCGACGAGGCCGGGGCAGCAGACGTGCGTCTCGCCGGCGCCTTGACCCTCCAGGCGTCCGCAGACCTGCTACCCGCACGTACGGCCGACCGCTACATTGATCTCAAGAAGAGCGGTCGACTCTAAGCCCGAGCGTCACCGAGCGGCTGCACCCGCGCGACCGTGGCCTCGTCCCTGGGACACGGGGACGAGGCCTCGCCGTCCGTTCACCCAGCGACCGGCTGGTAGTAGCCCGCGTCGATGCCCACATCCGCGCTGGCACCGGCCCGGTGCGCTCGCCGCCCCAGGATCAGGATGTACCCCCACGTCGCCGCGGTCAGCACCACTCCAAGGCCAATCTTCACGGCGTCCGGCACGACATACGAGGGCGTCACAAACCCCTCCAGGAAGCCTGAGCCAGCCAGGAGGATCGCGCATCCCACCGCTACCGTCATCGCTTCACGCGCGGCCTTCCCCACGGCTTGGAACCTCGTCATGGCACCCGGCACAAGCAGCGCCCAGAAAATCCTGAGTCCCGCAGCGACCGAGATAAACACAGCCGTCAGCTCAGGCAGACCATGCGGCAAAATGAAGCGGAAGAAGTGCCACACGCTCCCATACTCGAACACCACCGCAGCCGACGTGCCCAACGAGGTGGCGTTTTGCCACAGAACCCACAGCGGATACACGCCCGTAATGCCAGAGATGATCGACTGGAAGGCAATCCAGGCGTTGTTCGCCCACACGGACATGCCGAACTCCAGGTGCGTGTCCTGATGGTAGTAGAAGACAAACGATTGCTTGGCGTAGGTCCTCAGCATCTCGGGGCTGCCCAGCTCGTTCATGGCCTCAGGAGTCGTCATCAGATAGTGCACCTGGATCGCACACAGAGCGATGAACGCCGTCATGACGCCCAGGATCACCCACCGGATCCGATAGAGCGCCAGAGGCAGGGAGACGACGAAGAACGTCGCGATCACGCGGCCCGTGAGTCCCCCGGTACCCGCCAGGCGCCCGCGGGCCGCCGAGAGGAGCCGGGAAAGCTCCGCGATCACATCGGGGTCGGGGCTGTGCGTGCGCACCCGCGCCAGGTCAGTGGTCGCTGATCGATAGAGCCGATCAAGCTCGTCAATATCCGTGCCACTCAACGTACGCTGACGAGTCAGTTCGTCGAGGCGCTTCCACTCGTCTTTTCCGCTTACCCGCAGCACATCGATGTCCATTGGACTAGCGTGTCACATATGAGCGCGCAACGCAGTCAGTCGGACACCCTTCAGGACGATTACGTCCGCACCGGCGAGGCGGTGAGCCTCGACGTCACGCCCGCCTCCCCCATGGAGCGCTTCGCCGCTGCCGTCTTCGATGCGACCGTGTACATGGGAAGCGCATTTCTGCTCCTCGCGCTGACCGCACGGTCGTGGGGCACGATGTCCTATTCGTCCCTGCGCGTCTTCTTCATCGCCGTGATCGCGAGCGTCACGTTCTTCGTTCCGTTCGCCATCGAGATCGTGACCCATGGCCGATCGCTCGGCAAGTGGGCGCTGAACCTGCGCGTCGTACGCGACGACGGCGGCCCTGTGACTGCCCGCCACAGCGCGGTCCGAGTCGGGGCCGGAGTCATCGAAAATTGGATGTTGGCGGGCGGCCTCGCCTTCGCGGCGGAAATGCTCAACGCGAAAGGCAAACGCCTGGGCGATCTCGCAGCGGGAACGATGGTGTGTTCGCAGGGCGCATCGGTGTTCTACCCGCCGCTCATCATGCCTCCGGGTCTTGAACAGTGGGGGGCAACCGCGACGATTCTGCCCCTCGACGATGCACTCGTCGCCGAGGCGCGCGCCTTCCTCGGGACGAACAGGGGCCTCAACCCGGTTCTGAGGGAACAGGTCGCCACTTCCCTCGCGGACCGCTTGTCCGCGCGCGTCCAGACTCCACTGCCTGAAGGGCTCCACCCTGAGCTTGTGATTGCCGCCGTGCTGGTTGCCCGCAGGGATCGAGTGTGGACGCGCGAGGTCGAGCGCCGCGCCCGCGGACGGCAGCGTTTCCACGAGGCCACGCAGGCACGCTTTGGCCTCTAGGGTTCAGTCGTCGCTTGCACCGTCCTTGCCGTTGACGACGGTGAACTGAGCGCGCCTTCGCGCGTAGGGGCTGGAGGGGTCCAGGGGACTGGACGTGTCAGGCCTTCCCACCGAACGTGCAGGGTTGAAAGGACCATTACGCGTCGAACGCTTCTCGGAGGACGAGGCCGGGGCGTACTTCGCTTCTTGCGCGACCCTGCGCACGGCATCGACGAGGGCGGCCAGATCGTCGACCGAGGGCGGAGCCGGCTCAAAGTTGGTGGCCAGGCGTACGACCTGCCACCCGAGGGGTGCCTTGAGGTTTTGGGCGTGTTCGTCGCACAGATCGTAGGAATTGGGGTCGGCGACGGTGGCGAGCGGGCCGACGACGACCGTCGAGTCACGATAGTCGTAGGTCAGGGTAGCAACGGCGACGGCAGAGCAGCCGGGCTTCGAGCAGTGTCGTTGGGCAATCACGCACATAAGAGTACGACACTCTGTGCCCGTATCGCGCGCTCCAGCACGCCATAGTTTTACCCTGGTGGGGTGTTTCCGACCAGACGTCATGTGATGAGCCGCGACCGCCATGGTCGGGGCCCCCGCGGCCCCCTTTTTTTCCCGGGAACGCCGGCGTGGCGTACACGGCGAGAGGACTTCGATCTCATGGTCGCGGACCTCGTCAGCGAGCTGATCGGCCGCTGGCCGCAGGTGGCGACAATCGAATTTGCCGTGGAGGATGTCCCCCCGTCAAATCCGGCAGCGTGGGAACCGCATAACGTGGTCGTGGCCCGTATTTTTCCGGCGGATCGACGCCGTGGCCTGCGTGATCGGATCGTCGTCTATCGGCTGCCGATCATCCTGCGTTGTCCACCCGAAGAGGTGGGCACGATGACTAGGCGAGTTCTCGTGGAACGTATCAGCCATATCCTGGCGCTGCCGCCGGACGAGATCGACGACGCGATGCGTTGACGGCGCGCAGGCACCCCTGTCGTTCACTGACACGCGCGAGCGCCACGTGCGGGCATCCGTACCTCAGTTGACGGTGCGGATGGATCCGGACACAGCGCTGATGCCCTCGGTACCGACGTTCCACGTGGTCGTCATGCGGCCCACGGCCGTGTCTGCGGAGATGACGACGGCGGCCTGGATCGGCGTGGGCGCGCTCACCTGTCCGGCTGCCTCGGGCAGCTCAACCAGAGTCGGAACACCGGGTGCCAGGTAGAGGGTACGGCCACCGAGCGTGACGGGGACAGCGCCAGGGTTTGATGCGCTGACGCCGGTGGACTGCGCGTCACCCGCGTCGCCGGTCGCCGTGGGACTCGGTGAGGGGGAAGCCCAGATGTTAGGGGTCGCCGTGGGCGTGGGAGCGGCCGACTGCTCGCCGTCGCCGTTCTCCTGAGCCACGGCCTCGTCACCGTCTGTGACGGGCGCATAGAGCAGGAGGCTCGCGTGCGTCGAGCTGACACCGGACTCAGTCTGGAGCGATGTCTTGCGTATCGGTTTCGTCGACAGGATCGACGACGCCATGGTTTCCAGCGACGCGCGGCCCGGAATCGCAGCCTGCGTCAGAAGGGTGGCGGGTGCGGCGCTGGAGCGCATAATCCACGCGTTGGCACGCTCCGCCCACGGGGCACCAAGCGTGATCGTGGTCGTCTGAGCAACTACCTCGCGATCAGAACTGACGATCAGGGCAATTGGAGTGGAATCCTTCGAAGCACCATCGAGAGGCATCTCCAAGGTTGCCCCCTCGGCGACGGTAGCATTGCCACCGCCCAAGGGATGTACGCCCGCCGAATCTGCAACCGATACGCTCACACGCGCGTCCCCGGAGGGCGACACCAGGCGCAGCAGCGGCGTGCCCTTGGGGTCAACGCCGAGGATCGTCTGCGTCGTCGCGGGGGCAACCGCAGAGGCCAGCGTTGTACCCTGGGGAACCTCCCCGTTCATGAGGGACGCCTGAGCCCAGGCACTGACCCCTCCCCCGTCGGCCTGCACGTGAACGGCCAGGGAGTTCTCATCGGGGAACCAGCCTGCCAGCAGGACAGATACCGACGAGTTGGCGGCAACCGTCACCTGACGCGGAGCCGCATTGAGCGGACCGAACGCCCCGTAGCCATCGACACTGACGACCGAAGCCGTCGGGCCGGGATTGGACAGGATGAGGACCATGTCAGCACCCGACGTGGTCGCGCCGACCGCGATCCACTGGGAGGTGCGGGGGGCCGCGCAGCCGACGGCACTGAGTCCTGCGAGTTCACCGCCACCCTGGCCGACAAGCGTCAGGCCCGTCGGGATGACGCCGCCGGTACCCGTGATTGAGGCCGGCGCGGGCGTGATCGGAGCGGACGAGAGGGACGACCACGTGGCGACCGTCGCGACATTGCTGGTGTTAAAGGGATCCACGAGAGCCGTCGGGCAGGCGAGCTGTACCTGTGAGGGGTGCGCGCTCTGCGCGGTGCCATCGACGCTCGCGGGAGCGGACCCGACGAGCAGGGATCCGGTGGCCAGCGCGGCGGCCGCAATCCCGGCGACACCGAGCGCGGCCAGGGTGGCGGTCCGGGGCGTTGTCATCTCTTCCTCCACACGGATAGGGCGCTGGCGGCCACAACCACCAGGCAGATGCCCGCGCCGACGCGCCACGGAATGATCCACCAGGCTCTGTAGGTCACTGTCAGGTGACCGGCGGCGGGCATGTCGAAGGCTTGTGCCCATCCGTCGACCGGTTCGGTGGGCATCAGGGCCACGCCGTCGACGCTGGCGTGCCAGCCGGAGTCCGCGCGCTCGGCCAGAATGAGGGTGCCAGACGCGTCGACGTCGCCGTCTACGCGCAGCTGCGAGGAGCCAACGTCGGTGGTGATGCCGCCGGAGGATTCGACGCGCACGCGCGAGGGCTTGATCGCGCTTGGGCGCACGCGCCACACGATACCGCTGTTGGTGTTTCCGACCTTCTCGAGGCCGCCCGCGCGGTCGAGTCCGAACGCGAGCGCCTGTGCACCGCTGGCACCGTAGGGCACGAGAATCGTGTCAACGTCGTGGGCGGCGAGCGCCGCAACAGTCGCGTCGTCGGGGTAGACGACCAGGGTGTACGCGGCCTGCGCGAGCGAGGCCGTAGCGGGATCGTCAAGAGTCCCGGTGATCGCGCCTGCGCGGGCGTAAGACAGCGCGAGCGCCCGCACGGCCGGCGAGGCATCCGTCAGGGATTGCCCGTTCCCTCGCCACAGGGCGGCGTCGACGGTGCCATTCGTGGGGTCGCCGTCAAGGACGAGGACACGTCCGGCACGAGACGAACGCTGCGCTTGGGAACCGACCGCAGAGATGATGGGTGTCGCGACCGGCGAGACCGTCTCACGCTGGGCGAGCGCATAGGTCGGAGTATCGGAGGCGTCTCCTCGGATCGCGAACGAGACCGCCGACTGGGTGGCACCGATGCCGACGAGGATCAGGGCAAGAACGGTTGCGCCTCCCCGCCGGAGAACAGAAATCGAAGCATCCCACGCGAGGCGCTCGCCGTCCTCGTCCTTCATCGGCGCGATGAGCTGGCTAGCGGCGAGCAGGAGCAGTCCGAAGGACACCGAGAAGGCGGGGGATGTCCAGGCTGAGGCGACGAGGGCACCATCGAGTCCGACCCCGACGTGCGAGGCTGCCCACCCACACAGCGCGGCGACGAGCGCGGCGCTCAGCGCGGTCACGAGGGCGGTCGTGCGATGACGCGCGACGGCCAGGAGAGCAAGGAGTGCGACACCTCCACCGAGGACGCCGGAAGCGATCAGATCGAGCGTGCTCTGGGGAGCAGCCGGCATTCCAAGGAAAGCGAGCCACGAGGACGCGCGAGTGTACGCGTGGACCCCACCGGTCGTCGAGGTCAGGGCCGCCCACGCCGACGGGTGAACAAGAATGCTCAAGTAGGTAGGAGCGACGACCACAGCCGCGGGCAGGGCGACGATGCTCCGTCGGCGCGAGCGCCACATGAGCGCCACGACGCTCAGGGGCAGAGTCCATAGGGCACAGCAGGCCAGGACGAGGACGGCCAGACCCGCGCAGCCCGCGTTCACGCCGCGTGGATTGGTCGGCGCGGCCTCGACACCGGAGGCACTGGCGACCATAAGGGGTGCGGCGGCAGACACGCAGTAGGCGGCCAGAATCGGCAGGGCAACGTGCGCGAGGGTTCCGGCCAGGACCCCGTGTGCCGCACTCATAAGCAGGGCCGGGGACAGCGCCCATGCGAGGGACACGAGGAAGCGCACGCGCAGCGAGGTCGTGAGGCAACGGGTGGGCACCCATGCGGCCATCGCGGCAAGCGGCGATGACGCGACGAGCAGGAAAGTCGCCACCGCACCTGGCGTGACTCCCAGAGGCGCGACGGGAGCGCTGAACAGCGCCATAAGGATGGTCAGCGGATCGGCTCCCCCGGCGTATCCATCACCGCCGGGAATCCACCCGGCCCACGCGGCGCTCCACAGATCCCACCACGAGGCGGGCAGGGAGACCCAGGCTCCGCCGACGAGTCCAGATGCGGCACCCCACCATTGGAGACCCGCAATCACCGAGGTCACAATGAGGAGTGCCAGCCCGGTCGACGCGGATCGGATCCGGTAGCTGCGCATGGAAGCGACGACCAGGGGATCGATACGTTCGCCGTTGTCATCCTCTTCGTCACCCGCGGGTTCTTTGCGCAGGGACGCGGGCGTGATCTCAAGGGCACGCAGCGAGGAACGCGGCACCGTACGCGACTGCGCGGCGCGAGCCCTGCCAGCGAGAAGACGCGGCGTCGCAGCCATGAGAGAGAGCAGCGCGGCAATTTCAGGCAGAGCCAGGGTGGCTCGCCCGGTGACGAAGCGCCCCAGGGCACGCGCGGGAGTCCACAGGAGAAGCCACAGGGCAAGGAACGGAAGAGCGAGAGCGGGCACGGCCTTGCACCAGTTGTACATCTGGGCGGCGCGACGCCGACGGAACGACTTGGCCTGCGCCGAGACGAGCCGAGCCACGGCCTCGGGACTATCAGCGTCCTCCCACAGAGTCGAGGCCTGGGTCGGGTCGATCCCGGGAGTCATCGACGTGCGGGCATGGCGCACGCGAGCTCGGGGAGCCACGATGACGCGATACCCGGCCAGGTGAAGGCGTCGACCCATGTCGAGGCCGTCGCCGAAGGGGCCTAGAGCGGGGTCGAATCCACCGATGGTGTCATACGCCTCGGCGCGCAGGAACATACCCGCCGTACCGACGCCGAGGACGTCGGTCGTGCCGTCATACTGGCCCTGATCAATCTCTTCGTCGCCGATACGCTCCAGGCGACGCGCACTTGCCGTCGCAAAGATACCCAGTTCCAGCAGGCGCGAGCCGTCCCACGACAGCTGTTTAACGCCGACGGCACCCACGGTCTTGCCGACGAGACCCGCCTGAACGAGTTCGCTCAAGCACTCCGGCTCGGGGGCGCAGTCATCGTGAAGGATCCACCACCAGGGTTCGGAAGCGAAGGGGGCACCTTGAGCGTAGGCACGGCGGATCGCGTCGCCCAGATTACGCGCGCGTCCGACGCGCACGAGTTCGGCCCCACGGGGGACGCGGTCGGCGGGAAACGGTGTGACACGACGGCCTGCAACGTCGATGATGGTAAGCGAACGCGGGGCCATCGTTTGATTCTCGATGGCCCGCAGAACGGACTGAGTGAGCGGCGCGTCCCCCCTGGTGACAAGGATCGCGCCGACGGCACGCGAAGCGGGACTCAACCGGCCATACGGCGCAAGCGCCGCCTCTCGCGTTCCGACATGCCACCCCAAATGCCGAAACGCTCATCGTTAGCGAGGGCATACTCGAGGCAATCTTCGCGAACCTGGCAGGCCTGACAAACTGCCTTGGCTTCGCGAGTGGAGCCGCCCTTCTCGGGGAAGAAAGCTTCGGGATCCGTCTGGGCACACAGCGCGTGCTGCTGCCACGCAAGGGGGCCGTCGATGCGGGCGTACAGCACCGCGTCGGCGTCCTCGGACCACTCGAGAGGTCCGTCACCGAAGATGTTCCACATTACGGGAGCTCCTTATAACGAATCGATCAATACGAGAATTACACGCGTGTCAATGCAGGAAGTCAAGCTGTTTCGCGTTATTGAGACCTCAAGAGTAGCACCTGACCCGCCGGTAAATGCTTACAGTTTTGTAACGACTTCACAGTTACCTGTTAAACGGAAAGCGTGGGACCTTCGATATACTCACGACTATGGGGAATTCTTCTGAATTTAATGTGACCAGGCTCTCTTCACTCATCGGCGTGGTTAACGCATGGTCAGGGCCTGCGCTGACTCAATATGGCCAGGTGCGAGTCGAGCTGGGCGGCCCCGTGGTCGCCCGCTGGCTCTCCAAGGTAGCTAATTACTTAACAACTGAAATCGCTGCTGACCTCTTCGGTTCAGGTGAACCAACACCTGCCCGTATCTACACGTCCCTCCAGCCGTGGCAGGATGTCCTCTGGCAGATCGCGGCCAGGGCCATGGGCTGGGAGTACCTTGATACGCGTCGCCCGCTGCCCGGAGACCTCCTGGTGACAAACTCTCTGAACGACGAGGCAAACACCGCCCTCGAGAGCGGTGCTCACGTGTTGGCTCAGGCACCCACGTACCTGTCCTTCGCATGGAATGGCGAACTCGGTGGCGCCATGGATGCTCTCGCAGAAATCGCGGCGGCACCCGACGCCCTGGTCGTCGACACTCCCCCCGACGCTCCAGGCTGCACGCGACGAGGCCCTGGCTGGGTTACGTCCACCCGCTGACCTGCACGGACAACGCGTGGCGTTACTCTGGGAAGCTCGCACGGGTGCTGGACAGGTGCTCGATCAGTGGATGGCGGGGCGCTCGGTCGTAATCATTGACCCGACATACGTGTCACCCCGGGAGCTTCCACAGATTCTGACCACCGAGGCCGTCGACGCCGGATTGGTCGTCTACTCACGCTAAAGGGAGCGCAGCGCGGCCGCTCACTCACTTACCAGACGCGCAGAAAACGAGCGGCCGCGAGCTTCATGCCCTCGGTGCGGTCGCGCCGAATCTGTGGCCAGCGCAGAGCGAAGCGCAGGCGGGCCCACTGGCTGTCGGCCTCAAGCTCGCGCAGGATCGTGGTCAGTTCGATGCGACGCGGGGCATCGAAAGTACCCACTGCAGTGCGGCGCGAGCGATCAGGATGAACTGGTTGCGGTAGAAGCCGTTGCGCAGCTTCGCCATGCGGGCGTCGCGCGCACCAGCCCCAGAATTCGCACCCTGGACGTTCGCGCTGTGCTGACGATACTCCAGCGTCGGTTCCTCCCCGATCACCCACGTCAGCCCAATCGCGCGGGCGAGCGCGTACACGTACCAGTCGTGCACGCCGATCTGCGAATAGTCCAGGCGCTTGATCACCTCGGCCAGCACACGATGCGCGTCAGGCGAAAACACGTACGTAGAGCCGGGTCCGGCGGCTTCAAACAGAAAGTCCCATGCGCGCATCGGCTGAGACTTACGAATGAGGCGACGTTCCCCCACCTCGCCGCCGGCCAGCGACTCAAACGCCGTGACGTTAGAAGAAACCACGTCAGCGCCGGTAGAGGCCATCAACGCAAGCTGAGAACTCAGCTTGTCCTCGTGCCACACGTCGTCCTGATCGGTGAAGGCCACGAAGGAACCGTCGGGCACATGCGTCGTAAACAGGTGCAGGAAATTGCCCGTCACGCCGGGGGTGCCGTCGCGCTGAGGCAAGATGGTGATGCGCGAATCGGACGCGGCACGCTCCTCAAGATGGGAGCGCGTCGCGTCCGTCGACGCGTCATCGGAGACGACAAGAGAGACGTCCACCCCCGCCTGAGCGAGCACAGAGTCCACCTGCTCATCCAGCCACGCCCCGGCCTCGGCCATCCCGTTATAGGTGGCCATGAGGACAGTGACGCGCGGACGCGGCATGGTGCCGTCTTCGATCATGCTAGCCAAGAGATCAGTGCCCCTCGGCGGCGTACTTCGCCTCGACGGCCTCCTTGAGGGGAGCCCACCAGGCCTCGTTGTCGGTGTACCAGGCGATCGTGTCGGCCAGGCCGTCGCGGAAGTTTGTGAACTTCGGTTCCCAGCCGAGCTCGGTCACCAGCTTCGAGTTATCGATCGCGTAGCGCAGGTCGTGCCCCGGGCGGTCCTTGACGTGATCGAAATCGTCGGGGGCGTAGCCCATCAGCTCGTTGAGGATGGCAACGACGTCGCGGTTGTTCGTCTCACCATTCGCGCCGATCAGATAGGTCTCACCGATGCGGCCCTTCATCAGGATGTCCCACACGGCCGTGTTGTGGTCGCGCACGTGAATCCAGTCGCGCACATTCAGGCCGTCGCCGTACAGGCGGGGGCGCACGCCGCGCAGGCGGTTCGTGATCATGCGGGGAATGAACTTTTCGATGTGCTGGTAGGGACCGTAGTTGTTCGAGCAGTTCGAGATCGTCGCCTCGACGCCGAAGGAACGCACCCACGCGCGCACCAGCAGATCCGAACCCGCCTTCGAGGAGGAATAGGGCGAGGAGGGATTGTAGGGCGTGGTCGGCGTAAACTTCGCGGGATCATCCAGCTCCAGGTCACCGTACACCTCGTCGGTGGAGATGTGGTGGAAGCGCACCTTGTGGCGGCGCACGGCCTCCAGCAGGGTGAAGGTACCCACCAGGTTCGTCTGAATGAAGGGCGAGGGGTCCAGCAGCGAGTTGTCGTTGTGGGACTCAGCCGCGAAGTGGACGACCGCGTCCGCCCCGGCGACGACGCCGTCGACCAGATCGGCGTCAGCGATATCGCCCTCGACGACGGTCAGGCGCGAGGCGAACTCGGCGGGAACGTCAGTCAGGGACGCGCGGTTGCCCGCATAGGTGAACTTATCGAGGACGACGACGTCGACATCCGGATGATCCTCAAGGAGCGTGTGAACGAAATTCGCTCCGATAAAGCCGGCACCGCCGGTCACAACGATCTTCATGGGTTTTCTCCTTTGCGCGCCCGGGGGCGTGTCGGGTTGTGTTGTCGAGTGCGATCGCCTCTGCCACCATTATGCCGTACGTCAGCACGGAGGTGATCGCGGGAACAGATCGCGGTTGGCGTGGGCGTCGTATCAGGACTCGACGACGATAGACGAATCCAGCGCCACCGGCCCCGAGCCAATTCCGTTTCCTTGGACGACCAGGTCCCATGCTCCGTCTCGCTGAGCGAAAGGCTGACCGCCCGCGTCGTCAATCGACACGTTCATCCGGTACATGCCTTCGCCCAGGGTCAGGGTCGGCACGGTGATGATCACCGTTGCGTCGCCCTCGATGGCCGGCAGGGTCGCCCCGGAGTTACGGGAGTTGTAGTAGTGCAGCTTCTGACCCAGGTTAGTATCCAGCGAGAAGGCGGTCACCCAATCCTCAATGCGCTTGGACGCGGTCAAGTCTATGCGGATGCAGATCGTGTCGCCCGTCCGTGCGACGCGGATGGGTTCTCCACCCTGATCCGTCATCGCGATGTCTCGGATCGAGATGACACCCGTCTCCTCCGTGTGGATGGGGGCAGACAGCGCATCACGCTGGAAACCCTCGCGCAGGATACGCACGGCATCCGAGGTCGAGCCGTCGAAGACGAGCTTGCCGTGGTCGAGGACGACGCCTCGCGTACACACGGACTCGACCTGCTCAGCGGAGTGAGAGACCAGGACGATCGCGCGCCCCTCCATCTGGAAGGAGTGGATCTTGTCCATGCACTTGCGCTGGAAGGGTTCGTCGCCGACCGCGAGGACTTCATCGACGAGGAGGACGTCAGGATCGGAGTGGACGGCGACCGCAAAAGCGAGGCGCACGTACATGCCCGAGGAGTAGAACTTCACCTGCGTGTCGATGAACTGTTCGATGCCTGAGAAGGCAACGATCTCGTCGAAGCAGGCTTCGGTTTCGGCGCGCGTCATGCCCAGGATCGAGGCGTTGAGGAACACGTTCTCGCGTCCCGTCAGATCCTGGTGGAAACCGGCACCAAGTTCGAGCAGGGCGGCCATGCGCCCGCGGGTCGTCACACGACCACTGGTCGGGCGGATGATCGACCCCATGATCTTGAGGAGGGTGGACTTGCCGGAGCCGTTGTGGCCCATGAGACCCACGGATTCGTTGAGGGACACGTCCACGCTCACGTTGTCAAGGGCGCGGAACTCTTCCACCCGTGCGCGCGAGGAGTGCAGCACGCGGTCCTTGACCGAGGTATCCCGATGAAGTTTAAAAACCTTGGAAACGTCCTGAACGCGGACGACTTCAGGCATTGACATTAGAGCTCCTGAGCGAAGTTACCTTCGAGGCGGGCGAAGACGCGGTGCGCTCCGAAGATGAGGACGATGCCGATCAACGCCGCAACGGCCAGGCGGATCATGAGGTGCACGGGGTAGGGCTGATCAATACCCGCCGCCCACAGCGAACGCTGGAATCCGAGGATCGCCAACGTCACGGGATTGGCGAGGTAGATCTCATGCGCCACCGGGTAGTTCACAGCCAGTGCCTTTTGCACGTAGCTGTAGGAGTAGACGATCGGCGAAGCCCAGAACGCCAGGAACGTGATGACCTCAATGAGGTGCTGGATGTCGCGCATGTAGACGTTGAGCGCGGACAGAAGCAGCGCGAACAGGGTCGCGTACACGACCAGCACGACGAGAGCGAGCGGCAGGTAGGCCAGCTGCGCGAGCGACGGGATAGCACCCGTCACCACGATGGCGCTCAGCAGAATGACCAGCTGAATCGCCGAGTTCACCGCTGACGTTCCCAGCGTCGAGAGCGGGAAAATCTCGCGTGGAAGGTAGACCTTCTTCACCAAACCGGAGTTAGCGACAATTGACCCGGTACCGCCGGTGACGGTTTCCAGGAAGAAGCCCCACGCCGTCAGGCCCGTGAACACGAAGATCGCGAAGGACGGGATGCCTCGTGACGCGCCCAGGAACTGCCCGATAACGATGAAGTAAATGAGCAGCTGCGACAGGGGCTTGAACAGGGACCACACAAAGCCGAGGTTCGAGTCCTTGTAGCGTGCCTTGAGCTCACGGTTGATGAGCAGACGCAGCAGCTCGCGGCGTTTCCAAATGTCAGCGAAGGCGCGCTTGGTGCCGCCCACCAGGCCGCTCTTGTCACCCAGCTCTCGCAGGGGTTGGGCCTCGATGCGCTCCACGCGGAGCGCGAGAGAGGACCCGGGGGAAGGGGTCGTTGATTCAGTCATATCAACTCACTATATCTGACCGTCTGGTCCTTTACTGACCATAGCGCTTGAGCGGGGAGCGAACACCCCTGCGCACGCCCCTCCACTTCTGCACGTGGTACGCGGGGTTGAGGAAGAAGCCGCTGATCTTGCGGCGCTTGCCTACCTCGCGGTCACGCGCCAGGCGCAGCGTGTCCTTCAGGATACCAGTCGTGACCATGCGCACGACCGTGGGGATCGAGGGCATCGCGACGTCGATACCGACCTCGCGCAGTCCCTGGGTCTCTTCGAACATGCGGTCATCATACTCGGAGACGGTCATCTCGTTGGAGTGCAGGACGGCAGCGCGGGGCGCGTAGGCCTTGATGTATCCGGCAGAAATGACGTCGCGGCCCAGGAGCTGGTCCTCGGCGTAGGAAACGTCGCGGTAGGGAACCTCGCCGGTCAGAATATCCTTGTGGGCGGCGGAGTTGACGTCGGAGTAGAAGGTGACGGCGTTGCGCACACCCTCGTCCTGAATGAAGTCGTCCTCGTAGAACAGGGTGGTGCCAAAGCCCGGGCCGAAGCCGTTGAAGACGCCCTTAATCTCGTAGCGCAGCAGCGGGAACGCGTCGGGGCGCGGGATCTGCGACCCCATGACGGCGACAATCCGGTCGGAGATCTTAAAGGGCGCAGTGATCTCGTGCAGCCACCTGTCCGAGGCCGGGGTTGCGTCGTGCGTCAGGTAGGCGACGATACGGCCCTTGGCCAGGTGCGCGCCGAGGTTGCGGGTCTTGCCGTGGCCGAACTCGCTGTTAGGGATCTGAACGAGACGCACGGACGGGTACTTGGCGATGAGGTCGAGCGTCGAGTCAGTCGAACCCGAGTCGATGACGAGGATCTCGTAGGTGCCGTCAAAACGCTGGGTGGTCAGCGAGGCGAGGATCTCGTCGATGTGCTGTTCACCGTTGTAGGTCAGGATGACGACGCTCGCGTCCAGTGACGCGTCCTTCGCCTCGATGTAGTCCGATTTAGTAACCATGCGCTTGAATCTCCTGCCATGTTTTCGCGATCCCCTCGTCGAGCGACGTCATTGTGAAGGGGCCGAACTCGTTGTTCACTCGCTCCGTGTTGAGGACGGATCCGAGAAGATAGGTCGAGGGTGTGGGGACATGCTGGATCTCCGGCGTCGCCCCGGTCACACGCTCAATAGAGGCCACGATTTCTGAGACCGTCGTCTTGCAGCCCGAGCCGATATTGTAGACGGAACGAGACGCACCGCGCTGGATCATCGTGGAGACCATCGTCGCAAAGTCCTCGACATAAATATAGTCGCGGAACATGGAGCCGTCACCCATGACCGTCAGCGGCTCACCGTTCAGGATGTGACGCAGGAAGATCGGGATGATGCCCTGGCGCTTGTGCGGGTTCTGCCGAGTACCGTAGGGGTTCGAGATGCGCAGCGACGTCGAATTCAGATCGTACTTACGCGCGAAGAAACGCATGTAGTTCTCGATGGTGAGCTTGCCGATGCCGTAGGGCGATACCGGAAGCGTACGGTCGTCCTCGCTGTAGCTTTCCTTGTCTTGGTCGCCGTAGATCGTGCCGCCGCTCGATGCGTAGTAGACGTGACTCACCCCGGCCTCGACGCAGGCGCGGAACAGATCAATACTGCCCTGGATGTTCGTGCGCACGTCCAACGTCGGATCGTTCTCCGCCGTCGCGGGATCCGTCGTGGACAGCATGTGCACGACGATATCCATGCCCTGCACAGCGCGTGCCACGTCATCCCTGTTCAGGAAGTTACCGTCGAAGGCCTCGACTCCTTCAGCCTTCCAGTGTTCTCCGCTGCCGAACATGTCGAAGGCACGGATGAACGTGCCTTCCTCGGCGGCGAGGGCATCAACCAAGTGAGATCCGAGGAATCCGTTTCCTCCGACCACCAGAATGTTAGGCATTCATAGCCTCCTCAAAATCGGCGACGAACGTACGTCCCGAGTCCTCCCAGCTCAGAGTCGTCGCGGAGGCAGCAGCCTCACGCGAACGCTCCACCTGATCCTGCGCGTCCACAATCCGGATGATCTCCTCGGCCATAGCACCAGGCGAGAGCGGCACGTAGTCGATGGCAGGGTTGTCCGAGACGAGACGGTTGTTGGGGGCATCGTTGACGACGGGGATTGTGCCGCACGACGCCAGCTCGAGCGGGAGCAGCGACAGGTTCGTCAGACTCATGACGAGCGCGACGGCGCACTGGTTATACAGCGGAGAGAGTTCTTCGAGCTTCATCGCTCCATGGTTGACGTACTCGAAAGGAACCTTCCACTCCGACACGTCCCACCCGGCCATGTGAATGCGGATATCCGGACGACGCTTCTTGACGTCGGCCAGCACCATGCACCCCAGCTCAAATCCACGACGCATCGTGACCGGACGCGCGTAGAAGAAGACGTCCTTGCGCCGCGAGTCATTCGTGCGCTTGTAGAGCGTCATCTCTGCGGCGAAGTCGAAGGGGTGAGTCGTCATGCCGTACTCGTCGTGAAGCTTCGTGGCCAGCCACTTACCGGCGGTGAAGGCCTCGAAACCGAAGCGATACGTGTTCTCCGCGAGCTGGTTCTCGGATCCAACGGGGTAGAACGAGGGTTCGAAGTCCTGTACGAAGTAGAAGCGACGAGCGTTGGAACGATCCAGGTAGGCGGGGTAGGCGGTCTCCCAGCCGGTCGCGAAGATCGCGTCAACGTCATCGCCGACGCCAACCTTCGGGTCATAGAGGGCGTAAGTGGCCTTCAGGGACGGGTAGTTGCTGGAACGCTCGACCATCTCGCGCACGCGATCCGCGTCGACAGGGATCGCCTGCGACCAGTAGAGGAAGATTTTGACGGTGTGACCGGCCGCCTCCAAGTAGGACAGGAAACGGAAGATGTTCTGGTGCCCACCGGAGGACTCACCGGGGGGAGACATGATCCACGCGGTAACGAACGGACCCTCGCCGACGGTGCGCGGGTTCTTCTTCCAGTGAGGTTCACTTACCCAGTCGAGGGCGGCGGCGTCAGAGAACTTGACGAGCATCCCGAGGGGATACTGTGCCTTTCCTTTTCCCTTGCCTGAGTTTGCAATCTGATTGCCCAAGCCCTGCAAGAGACGAGCGGTCGTCATGCGACCCCCGTGTCGTTTGAGGTAGGAGGCACCCTTCGCGAACTTACGCACCAGCGGATTCGTCTGTGTCATGTTCGTCAGTCTAGCGCCTACAGGGATCGGACTTGACCGCGGAGTGACCCATCCCTTGCCACAGCTCTGTATCTTTACTCACTTTCCAGCGTTTCCTTTGTGACAAGGAATCACCGTAAATGTGCCCCACCACGACGTGATCGACGCACGTGGCGCCGACGCAGCGCGGCCGGAATCGCGGCGATGCCCTGGGCGATGCCGTGAGCCGCCGGACCATGGAAGCCCTCACGCGCGGCGCGCACGATGGAGCGAGCCAGCGCGTTGGCAACCACCGACCAGGCCGCGTGCTCAGCCGCGACGATCAGCCGATTGCGCGCATTAACACGGGTGAACATCGGCGAGGTCGCGTCCGAGGAGGCCGCGTGCTCGTGATCAACCACGGCCTCGCGCACGAAACGCACGCTGTATCCGGCCTCGTGGAGCTTGTAGGACAGGTCCGTGTCCTCGTAGTACATGAACAGGTCGGTGCGGATGCCGCCGACTTCCTCCCAGGCGTCGGAGCGAATCGCGCACGCTCCCCCACAGATGCCAAAGACCTCGGCCGGGGCATCGAGCTCGGATGCGAGGCACAGCCAGTCGCGGTCCTGCCCGTTGCCCGCGCCGTCCACGATGTTCCCCGTCGAATTGACCAAGATCGTGCCCAGACCGGCCCGGGCCTCGTCGTCACTGAGCCGCACCCAGCGCGTGGGACCGTTTCCGCTCAGGGCTACGGCCTCGCCGTCGCGCGCCTCGCGGTAGCGTCCGGCCAGGAGGATGAGGGCGGTCGTCGCCCCCACCATCGGGTCGCCGAGCGGAGCCAGGAGCGCGTCCAAAAAACCCTCGCGGACCGTCGCGTCGTTGTTGAGTAGGACGAGAGCACCCTCATGCAGGTCGGAGGCTCCCGCCATCACGCCCGCGCCGAAGCCGTCATTGACGCCCGCGTTGACGATCTCGACGTCAGCGCCGCCCACGCCGGGGCGTTTGCCCGCGAGCGCACGCAGCTCAGGCAGGTGGGCGGCGAGGACGTCGAGGGAGTCGTCCCCCGAACCGTTATCGACGAGGATCAGGCGGTCACCCTGGCGCAGTTGGGGGGCGATAGAGCGAGCGGCCCGCAGGGTCAGGGGCGCGTTCTTCCAGTTAACGAGGACGACGCGGGCGCTGCGCCGCGCGGCTTCGTTTTGTTCTCCCGCGCCGGGGGTGTTTGTCCCGGCGCTCATTGGGTGCCCGCCAGCGTCTCGTAGAGGCGGGCGTGGGCGGCTGCTGAAGCTTCCCACGTGTAGTTGGTGGCGCGGGCGAGGCCGGCCGCGGCTAGGCGGTCGTGCTCGCTTCCGGCGGCGGCCTCCAGGGCGTCGGCGAGGGCACAAGCGTCGGTGGCCGGCACGAGGAGACCCGCGTCGGTGCCCGTGATCTCCGCCATGCAGGTGTCGGCGCTGGTGACGACGGGGGTGCCGTGCGCCATGGCCTCAAGGACGGGCAGCCCGAAGCCCTCCCAGATCGAGGGGAACGTGAAGACGCGCGCTCCTGCATAGGCGCAGGCAAGGTCGGTGTCATCGAGGCGTCCGAGGACGTGGGTGCGTTCGGCGGGCAGGTCCCCCCACTCGGGGTCTTCTCCCCACCCGGCGGGACCCACGAGGACCAGGTCGAGATCCGTGGACGAGGCCATGGCGCGGTATGCGCGCAGCAGCGTCGGCAGGTTCTTGCGGGGTTCGCGGGTGCCGACCCACAGGATGTAGGGGCGGGTCAGGCCATGGCGGGCGCGGAAGTCCTCCACCTGGGAGTCGGTGACGGGCGTGTGGGTGAGGCCGTGCGGGATGACGGTGATGAGTCCCTCGTCGATGCCCGCCTCGATGCAGTCGCGCGCGGTCGCCTCGGAGGGGACGATGACCGCGTCGGCACGGTGCTTGGTGATGTCGAGCGCGCGGTTAAAGTAGGCGGCCCCGTGGGAGGTGAAGTGGCTGGCATCGCGCAGGAACGCGACGTCGTGAACGGTGACTACCAGCGGGCGCGAGGTCGGGGGAATCGCCCAGGTGGTCGCGTGCACGACCTGCGCTCCCCCACCCGATCCGACACCGAGCATTCGGTCCACGCGCGGCATGCTCAGGCGGTCCCACGCTGCGTACAGGAGGCGGCGCGGCAGCGCGGAGTTGAGCACAGGAATTGTCAGGCCTACCTCTTCCGGGGTGGGTTCGCCCGCGCTGTGTCGCGCGGCGACGCCGACGGCGCGTACCCCCTGCACGGCCAGGCGAGAGGCCACTTCCACGATGTATCGTCCTGAGCCTCCGGGCACGGGCTGCCACATCTGCTCAACTACCATTCCTACGCGTACGCTCATGCTTCCAGGATAGTTGAGATGTATGTCAGCGTCTGCCCGGCCAGATACTGACATACAATGGGAAAATCCTTCGCAACGACCGGAGACCATTATGCCTTCCTCTCTCTCGTCCAAGCCCGTCCGCGTCCTCATGGACGCCACTGCGATCCCCGCGAACCTCGGCGGAGTGGGCCGCTACGTGGATGATCTGGTGCCCGAACTGGAGGCCCAGGGCGTTGAACTCACGATGGCGGTGCAAGAGCGCGACGCAGAGCACTTTGCCACGCGCCTGCCATCCGCTCGCATCATCCCGATTTCCCCTCGCTTCGAGTCGCGTCCGATGCGTTTCGCGTGGGAGCAGACGGGGTTGCCCTCGCTCATCCGCAAGGTTCGCCCCGACGTGCTCCACTCCCCTCACTACACGTGCCCGCAGTTCCCGGGCGTGCCCGTCGTCATCACCCTGCACGACGCGACGTTCTTCTCCCACCCGCAGGCGCACTCGCGTACGAAGCAAAAGTTCTTCACGTTCGCGATCCGCCGCGCGATCCGTCGGGCCGCTGCGCTCGTCGTGCCTTCCGAGGCGACGCGCGATGAGACGATCAAGTACGCGGGCGGTGACCCTTCGCAGTTCTACGTTGCCTACCACGGCGTGGACCGATCGATCTTCCACCCCGTGGATGACGCTGAACGTGCGCGTGTCAAGGAGTCCCTCGGCCTGGATGGCCAGGAGTACATCGGTTTCCTCGGCACTCTCGAACCCCGCAAGAACGTCCCGAACCTGGTACGCGGTTGGACGCAGGCGGTTTCGGACCTGCCCAATCCTCCCGCACTGGTTCTGGCCGGCGGCAAGGGCTGGGATGAGGACATTGACCCGGCCCTGGCGGCAGTCCCCTCGCACCTGACGGTTCTGCGTCCCGGCTACCTGCCTCTGGAGGACCTGCCCGGTTTCCTCTCCGGATGCCTCGTCCTGGCCTACCCCTCGATCGCGGAGGGCTTCGGTCTGCCCGTTCTCGAGGCCATGAGCTGTGGCGCTGCGACGCTCACGACGCGCCTGACGTCCCTGCCCGAGGTCGGCGGGGATGCGGTCGACTACTGCGACATCACTCCCGAGTCGATCGCCGACGCCCTCACCACCCTGATGAATGATCCGCAGCGCCGCGCCCAGCTGGGGCAGGCCGCCATCGCTCGCTCCGAGGAGTTCACCTGGGAGCGTGCCGCTGAAGTCCACGCGCAGGCGTTCCGCGCCGCAGCCGGACTCTGATCCCCAACGCACCGCGACACACAAGGACTGCCTTCTATGACCACTCACGACCATCCCAGTGACGAGGCGAAGCCCTTGGAGGGCGAGTTCACTTCGGAGACGGATCAGCCTGACGAGAACGCGCGCCCCCTGGACACTGATCGCACTCAGGACGAGGACGCAGATCAGCCCGGCGAGGCACGGGCACCGCATTCAGCTTCCTTCCGCGACCGCTTCAGTTTGTCCACCCGCGCCTGGCGCGTGATCGGCGTCATCGGCCTCGTGCTGTCCGTGTGCGGCGTTGGCCTCGCGTGGGCCGTGGCGTCCCCGCTCGGGGCCTCCCCCGACGACGACTACCACCTGGGTTCTATCTGGTGTCCTCCCCCGTTAGCGGATTCCGGTTGTACGACCGGCTACACCGAACGCGGAACCTTCGGCCCAGTTGTTCCCGAGTCCATCTCCGCCACCAGGGTCGCGTGCTACGCGTTCCACGGGAGCGAATCTGCCGTCTGCGCGCTCAACAACTCCGACGAGCGCACGATGGTGACCGACCGTTGGGATGACGGCAACTACCCGTGGGGCTACTACCAGTTCCACCACCACTTCATCGCTCACGACGCCGGCCGGGCGGGCGTGACGATGCGTCTTATCAACGTCGGTATCGCGATTGTTCTCATCGGGGCGATCGGCGCACTCATGCCGAGCGCGATGCGCCGCGGCTACGTGTTGGCGATTCTGGCCGCATGGACGCCGATGGGTATCTATTTCATTGCCTCCAACAACCCATCTTCGTGGGCCTTCACAGGCGTGTTCGCCTTCGCGGCTGGTCTATGGTCGGCCACGCAGTCGTATGGGTGGCGGCGTTGGTCCCTGCTCGGTGCTGCCGCTCTGGGCGCTGTCCTGTCGTGTACCTCACGCGGCGACTCCGCATTCTTCCTGTTCGTCATCACCGTCGCCCTCGCGTTCGCGGTGCGTTGGCGTCGCGAACACTGGCCCGAGGCCACACTTGCCATCGTTGCCTCGATCATCGGCATCATCGTCATGCGCTCGACGAACGTCGCGAGCACCCACCTGACGACGGCGCAGGGCGAGCATCGCTCACTCATTGACCTGCTCGGTGACAACATGTCCTTCCTGCCGCAGTACCTCGCCGGTTTCTACGGCTACCGCTGGGGACCGGGATGGCTGGACGTGAACTACGATGGCTCTATCTCGACCGTTGGCCTCCTGATCGCGGGTGCTGTCTTTATCGCCGGTGCGCGCACCTGGTCGTGGCGCAAGCTGATGACCCTGCTCACGCTGGTTGGCGCGATGGCTGGCGTCCCGACCCTCATCGGTATTCTCCAGGAATTCAACAACGTGGCCACCTACCAGGCGCGCTACATGATGCCTCTGTGGATCGTGTTCCTGTTCTTCTTGCTGACGATGGATCGGCGCGAGCGCATGGTCTCGCGTCCGCAGGCTGTCGTGCTCGGCGTGCTGGCGGCAGGAACCCAGTTCTGGGCGTTGTTCCTCCTGCTGCTGCGCTACACCCATGGTTCCTCGGTCATCCTGTTCAATCTGAGTCGGACGGCCGGGTGGTGGTGGCCGGGTGCCCCCATCGGCCCGAACACGGTCTGGGTGATCGGCACGGTTTCTTTCGCTGCGGCCATTGCTTTCGCGTTCCTCTTAACGCGTGAAGAACCCGACCAGAAGCCCGCTCTCGAGTCCTGATTCTCCTTCGTGCGCCCAGGTGCCTGCCCGGCAGGTTACCTGGGCGCACGCGTATTCGGATGACGAGGCCGTGGCGGGTTCGTCGGCTCGAGGCGGATTCAGGCGCTTCGATCCGCACGTGAACCCGCTGTGAAGAGCGTGGGTCCTCTCTTCCGCACGTGAACCCGCTCATCGGAGCATGGGCGGGGTCGCCCACGTGCGGAACAGAGGGTTTGCGTGCGGGATAGAGGGTTTGCGTGCGGAACAGGGCAGCGCGGTAGATGATGATCGACCGAACGCGTTCCCTACAGGTCGACGGAACGACCGGTGGCGGCCGAGGCGAGGATGGCCTCGACGACGCGCAGGTTGTCCAGGGCCTCGTCCATGGTGACGTGCTCGCTGCCCACGCCGAGAATCGCGTCGCGGAAACGCTCGTGTTCGAGGGCGAGGGGCTCGCGCTTGGTGAGCGCATAGCGCACGACCTGGCCCTCGCTGACCCCGCGGAAGGCCGCGATGGCGTCCCACTGCAAGGGCGCGTGGCCGTTCTCGTAAAAGGTCAGGTCTCCCATCGCGGTGTCGGCGACAAGCGCGCCGCGCTCCCCCGTCACGATGGTCGTACGGTCCTTGTAGGGGGTCAGCCAGTTGACGAGGTGGTTGACGAGAATACCGCCGGCAAGCACGCCCGAAGCGACCATCATGTCCTCGTGAGGCCTACCCGAGCGCGCGGAGGTGCGCGCGTAGATGCTCTCGTAGGGGGCACCGGCCACCCACGCAGCCAGGTCCACGTCGTGCGTGGCCAGGTCCTTGACCACGCCGACGTCACTGATGCGCGCGGGGAAGGGCGACTGGCGGCGCGTCGCAATCTGCTCGATGTCGCCGAGCTGCCCCTGAGCGATCCGCCGACGCATGTCAATGAGCGCCGGGTTGCAGCGCTCGACGTAGCCGACGGCACCCACGAGGCCAGCAGCAGCAAAAGCGTCGCGGATGCGCCGACCCGCCTCCACGCTCGTGGCGAGGGGCTTTTCGACGAGGGTGTGTACCCCGGCCTCAGCCAGCGCCAGGGCTGCGGCTTCGTGGTGGGCGGTGGGGGCAGCGATGATCGCCGCGTCGATACCGGCCTCGATCAGTTCCTCAACGCCGCCCAGGACGGGCAGGTTGCCGGCGACGCCGAAGCGGTCGCCGCCCGGATCCGCGAGCGCGACGAGGTCTACCCCCCGCGTGGCGCGGGCGTTGCGCACGTGGTGTCGGCCCATCGAGCCGATGCCGAGGATTCCTAAGCGAATACTCACGTCAGGCACCCGCCTCCGCGAGCGCGTTGACGCCGTGTGCGATGCGCTCCAGCTCGATGGGCGTCAGCGACGGGTAGATCGGCAGGGAGAGCACCTGGTCGGCTGCCTCGCGCGTGGCTGGAAGCTCCAGACCGGGGGCGAAGCGGGCCAGGGAGGGCAGCTCGTGGTTCGGGATCGGGTAGTAGACGCCCGAGCCGACGCCGTACTCCTCGCGCAGGGCGGCGGCGAAACCATCGCGGTCTTCGGGCACGCGGATCGTGTACTGGTGGTAGACGTGCGTGGCACCGGGGGCGACGTGCGGGACGGTGACACCTCGCAGGTGAGTGTCCAGGAAGGCGGCGTTGTCCTGACGTTTGCGCGTCCACGCGCCGACCTTGGTGAGCTGCACCCGACCGATGGCCGCATGGATGTCGGTCATGCGGTTGTTGAGGCCCACAATTTCGTTGGCGTAGCGCGTCTCCATGCCCTGGTTGCGGGCGAGCTTCACGCCGCGGATGACACTGGGGTCGGTCGAGGTGACCATGCCGCCCTCGCCGCTGGTCATGTTCTTCGTCGGGTAGAAGGAGAAGGCCGCGAAGGTGCCGAAAGAGCCGACCGCGCGCCCGTGCAGGGTGGCACCGTGTGCCTGGGCGGCGTCTTCAAAGACCATGAGTCCATGCGCGTCGGCAATCGCCTGGAGCGCCTCCATGGGCGCGGGGTGGCCGTAAAGGTGGACGGGCATGATGGCCCGCGTGCGAGGCGTGATTGCGGCTTCGACAGCGGCCGGTGACAGTGTGAACGTGAGCGGGTCAATGTCGGCGAAGATGGGGGTCGCGCCCGTGATGGCGACCGAGTTGGCGGTGGCAGCGAAGGTGAAGGAGGGGACGATGACCTCGTCGCCCGGCCCGATCCCGGCGGCGAGCAGGCCCAAGTGCAGGGCTGAGGTTCCCGAGTTGACCGCGACGGCGTGGGTTCCGGGCACGAGGGTGGCGGCAAACTCCTCCTCGAAGGCGGCGACCTGCGGCCCCTGGGCGATCATGCCCGTACGCATGACGGCGGCGACCGCGTCGATTTCCTCCTCGCCGATGAGCGGGCGTGCGGGTGGAATGAATGGCTGCATCACTGGTGGTCCTCATGGGTCTGGGCCTGTGTGTCGGCGGTGTTCGGGGACGAGGCCTGGGTTTCCTCCGGCGTCAGGGTGCCGTTTCGCTCGATGTAGCGGCGACCCGAGGCCGGGCACACCCACGCGGCTGCCCCGGCCTCGCGGTCGGGTGCAGCGTCGGAGTCGACGGCCACGAGGGGTACCCCGGCCTCGCCGACCCATCCGACGCGGCGCGCAGGCACGCCGACGACGAGAGCGTAGGGGACGACGTCGCGGGTGACGACAGCGCCTGCTCCGACGCTTGCCCACGCGCCGATGCGCACGGGGGCCACGCACACGGCGCGCGCGCCGATGGCGGCACCGTGCTCGACGGTGACGCCGACGCGGTCCCAATCCGACGCGCTCTTCAGGGTTCCGTCGGGGTTGATGGCGCGGGGGCAGTGGTCATTCGTGAAGACGGCTGCGGGGCCGACGAAGACGCCGTCGGCCAGGGAGGCGGGTTCGTAGACGAGGGCGTAGTTCTGGATCTTGCAGCGCGCACCTACCCGAACGCCTTCGCCAATGTAGGCCCCGCGTCCGATGATCGTTTCTTCGCCGATACGGGCGTTTTCGCGAACCTGGGCCAGGTGCCACACGCGGGCGCTGGGCGCGACCTGCGCACTGGATGCCACGTCGGCGCTGGGCTTGATCACGGTATCTCCCTTGTGTTGTCCTGTAGGCACGATCACGCACATCAGGTACGCCCCGTCAGATAGCAACACTATAGGCGCGTGGCCTGCCCTATGTGCGACACTGGAGAAATGCAGCAACGCTCCGACACGTGGGTCGTCATCCCCGCGTTTAATGAGGCGCCCGTCATCGGGGGCGTCATCGCGGGCGTGCGCGCTCTTTTTCCCCGAGTCCTCGTCGTGGACGATGCCTCCGGTGATGACACCGCTGCTCTCGCTCGCAGCGCCGGTGCCTACACGGCGGTCCACCCGCTAAACCTGGGGCAGGGCGCTGCCCTGCAAACCGGCTTCGATGCGGCCCTCGCCCGCGGGGCCCGCTACGTGGTGACTTTTGATGCCGATGGCCAGCACGATCCCGCCGACGCCGCGGCGATGGTTGATCGCGCGCGCAGGGAGGACCTTGCCTTCGTCCTCGGGTCCCGTTTCCTCGACGGTGGAGGCGCCCAAGTCGGCGCGCTCAAGCGCGCCCTGCTGCGCTTCGGTGCGATGGCCGCTCACGCCCGCACCGGCATGGCGCTCACCGACACGCACAATGGCCTGCGCGTCATCCGTGCCGACGCCCTCGCCCACGTGCGCCTGACCCAGGGACGCATGGCCCACGCCTCGCAGATCGTCTCCCAGCTGGCTGGCTGCGGCCTGCCCGGTGCCGAACATCCCGTGACGATCTCCTACACGGACTATTCGCGCGCGAAGGGCCAGCCGCTACTGAATTCCGTCAACATCATCGTCGACCTTGTGTTGGGAGAACGATGAGCGCCTACCTGCTGATTCGTGTCCTTCTGCTGCTCGCACTCGCCGTCATCGCGTGGTGGCTCACGCGCCCGGTTTCCTCCGCGTCCTCCCTCGCGATGCGCCGCATCGGGATCGGCGCGCTCGTCGCTGCTGCGGTTGTCGCAATCCTCGTGCCGTCCCTGGCGAACAGGCTGGCGCACGTGATCGGCGTTGATCGCGGGGTGAACCTGATAGTCTACGGCCTTGTCGTCGCGTTGATCGCTCAGATGGTCACCGCCTACCGGCGCGAAGCGCGCATGGAGGCACGTGTGGCGGCGCTCGCGCGTGCGCTGGCGCTGGCGGGGGTTCGTCCTCCTGACGAGGCAGTGGTTTCCACCGGCGATCACTCCCCTGAGACGAGGGATCCTCAGCAAGTGGAACACGCCGCTTCCCCACCACATTCCCCGACAAACACGACCGATAACGATATGGTTACAAGTGATGAGTAACATGAATCTGCGACCGATCCAGCACTCGGCTGTTAACTTTGGGCGCTTTGGCCTCCTGCGATATACGCTCGCCATCCTGATGGTCGGCGTTCTCTTCGCCACGTCGACGGCGTGCTTCCTCTACTCCAAAATCAGTGCCGATTTCGCCGACCGAGTCGTGGACATCGGCGACTATCAGATCGACGGGAACGCTCAGGCGACCCCGGATTCGTTTGACGGCCGCGCCCTCAACATTCTCGTCGTCGGCACGGACTCGCGTAACGGCGACAGCGGCAATGTCGGTGCAGGTGACGAGGAGGAGGTCCCCGGCCTTCGCAACGACTCAACGATGGTTATCCACGTCAGCGCCGACCGCTCTCGTGTTCAGGTCGTGTCGATTCCGCGCGACACGCTGGTCGATATCCCCGCGTGTAAGCACCGCGACGGATCGACCAGCGAACCCATCGAAGAAGAGATGTTCAACAACTCCATGTTCTACGGTGCCGACGGTGGTAACACCGACGCCGACATCGCGCCCGGTATTGCGTGCGTGAAGTCGACCATCGAGAACATGTCGGGCATGACGATCGATTCCTTCATGGTCGTGAACTTCGCCGGCTTCATCAAGATGATCGACGCCCTGGGCGGTATCTGGTTCAACATCCCTAATCACATCGAAGATGAGTCCGCTCAGCTGTACATCGACGCGGGATGCTGGAAGTTGGACGGCACTCAGTCGCTGGCCTACATGCGCTCGCGTAAGGGCCAGGGCGATGGCTCCGACATCTCTCGTATCGGCCGCCAACAGCAGCTCATCTCCGCGATGCTTCGCGAGCTTCAGGCCAAGGACTACGTCACCGACTCCGGCGCGCTCCTCACCTTCCTGCAGGCCGCGATCCAGTCTGTCAACGTCTCCCCGAACCTGGGCGATGCCAGCGCAGATACTAATTTGCTGCTCAATGTCCTGTCGAAGATCGACCGCACGAACATCCAGTTTGTGACGATGCCCGTCGAAGAGCCCTACTGGGATCCGAACCGACGCATTGCTGCTGAACCGATGGCCCGCAACATGTGGACCGCGCTCAAGCAGGACAAGGCGCTGCCCGTGGGCACGACCTACACGGATGGCAACGGCGCGCAGCTGGTGGTCCCCGACCCGAAGGCTGCACAGGCCGTGCCCTCGCCGACGCCCTCTGCGGCCGACGCCCCGAGCACCGATGAGTCACAGAGCACCACGGACAATACCGAGCAGTCGGCCTCCGTTGAGAACAACGCAGCCAACGAGGCTGCCGCCCAGAAGAACGCCGCCATCTGCCCGCCGAAAGACAAATGAGCACTCCTCCCTCGTTCACGCCCAACCCGAAACGACGCCGCCCCGACTTCGATGACGCGCACGTCATCGGCCAGGAGGCTCCCTCCGGCGCGCCCATTCCCCCACCTGAGGGGATCGCGCCGCAGATGTGGAGGATTTCCGAGGACGGTGCCGACTCCTCGCGCCCGCTGATGCCGCCGACCCTGGATCAGCCCCAGCGTGATCCGTCCTCGCTGTTTCCGAGGCGTTCTGCTCCTACCCCGCCCCCGTCGTTCACGCCGGGATCTGCCGCGCGCAAGTCGTTACGCACGCGCCAGGCGGACTCGTCACAGATCCCGTCGCCCTCCCCCCAGGCGACGTACCCTGTTCCGACACCTGCGTCCTCCCCCCAGGGGGCGTATCCTGTCCCGGCACCTGCGTCCTCCACCCGTCGGAGTGCGCCGGTTCCGAATCCGCCCGCCACGCCCGACGAGACGACGGTTGCTCCGACCCCGCCGTCCTTCGCACCCGGCTCTGGCGACGCTGCAACGACCCACACCACCGCTGCTCCCAGCTTCGCGCCCGGATCAGGTAGCCCCGTCGCGAGCGGCTCCCCCGCGGCTCCCAGCTTCGCGCCCTCGGGTAACGGGCCGCGCCAGGTGAGCGCCACGCGCTTCCAGGCAATCCCCGACCCGGTCCCCACACCCGGCGCTACGCCGTCACGCCCCGCTCCGACGACGGCTCCGAGGCCTCGGCGCAAGCGCCGCCGACGTCTGGTCCTCAAGACGCTGTCTGTCCTCCTGGTCATTGTTCTCGCGTGGGGCGGATTCCTCGTGTGGGACGCGAACACGAACATCGGGCGCGTGAGCGCACTGTCGGGTGCCTCGGATACAGCCGGTACGACGTACCTCTTGGCCGGTTCGGACTCGCGTGCGGACGGCGCCGTGCAGGACGGCTTTGAGGGATCCGAGCGCGCTGACTCGATTATGCTGGTCAACATCGCGGCGAACGGCCAGGCTGTCGCGCTGTCGATTCCCCGCGATACCTACGCTGAGATTCCCGGCGTCGGCTGGGACAAGATCAACGCTTCCTACGCCTACGGCGGCCCCCAGCTCCTGGTCGAGACAGTCGAGAAGCTGACGGGTTTGACCGTCGATCACTTCGTGCAGATCGGCATGGGTGCGGTGCCTGACATGGTGGACGCGGTCGGCGGCGTGGAGCTGTGCTACGACCACGACTCGAACGACGAGTATTCGGGCCTGAACTGGACTGCGGGCTGCCACACGGTAGACGGCCCCACCGCCCTGCAGTTCTCGCGTATGCGCTACCAGGATCCGGAGGGCGATATCGGTCGTACGAAGCGTCAGCGTCAGGTGATCTCCAAGGTCGTGTCCGAGGCCGCATCCCCCGCGACCCTCATCAACCCCGCGCGGACCCTGCGCGTGGAGCGCGCGGGTTCCAAGTCGTTCACTGTCGATGAGGATTCCTCGATCATGACGGTCGCTTCTCTCGTGATGGCGCTGCGCAGCGCCTCCTCCGACGAGCTGATGGGTGTCCCGCCCATCGAGTCGCTGGACTATACGACCAGCGCGGGTGCCTCGGCGGTCCTGCTACGTGACGAGACGGCCCCTGACTTCTTTGCCAAGCTGCGCGCCGGTAAGCTCACGACCTCGGATTTCAACCAGATCGGCTGACGTCCTCAGGCGCACCCGAGCGCAGAACAAGCCGCGGCCTCGTTCCCTCATTCAAGGGACGAGGCCGCGGCCGTGTCAGGCGTTAAAGAGGCTCTCAGGCACCGGGTACCGTGATGGGTCGCGGACCTGCCTGCCAGCCTTCCCAGGCGGAGGTGAGGATCTCGTCGAGACCGTTGTTGGCCTTCCAGCCCAGGTCCACGCCGATGGACAGCGGGTCACCGATGAGCTTGGGCGGATCACCGGCGCGGCGCTCGAGGACCTCGACGGGGAAATCCCAGCCGATGACGCGGCGCAGGCCGTCGATGATCTCCTGGACGGAGGTGCCCAGGCCGGTACCGACGTTGTAGGTGTGGTGGTCGGGCTGGCGGCCTTCAGCGAGGACGTCAAGGGCGGCGATGTGGGCCTCGGCCAGGTCCATGACGTGGATGTAATCGCGCACGCAGGTGCCGTCCGGGGTGTCGTAGTCGGCACCGAAGATCTTGGCGCTCTCCCCGCGCTCGAGGCGGTCGAGAACCATGGGGATGAGGTTCATGATGGCGGGGTCGGCCAGGTCGGGCCAGCCAGCACCGGCAACGTTGAAGTAGCGCAGGCCGATCCACTTCAGATCCCAGGCGCGCTCACAGTCGGCCATCATCCATTCGCCGATCAGCTTGGTTTCGCCGTAGGGGTTGATGGGGTGGCCAGCCATGTCTTCGGTGACGACCTCGGCGGTGGGCATGCCGTAGACGGCGGCGGAGGAGGAGAAGATCATCTGGTCGACGCCCGCGTCCTCCATGGCAGCCAGGACGTTAGCCATGCCGCCGATGTTCTGCGCGTAGTACCAGGCAGGGCGCTTGACGGATTCTCCGACCTGCTTGCGGGCGGAGAAGTGGATGACGGCGGTGACGTCCTCGTCCATCATGAGGGTGGACAGGGTGGACCGCGCTTCGTCCGTGGCGACGTCGAGGCGAACCAGGGGCGTATCCCCGACCCGGGCGGCGTTCGAGGTGGACAGATCGTCGACGACGACGACGCGATCCCCGCGCTGACGCAGGAGGCGGACAACATGGGCGCCGATGTAGCCGGCACCGCCACAAACGAGAATGCTCATGCCTTCAGGATACGACGGTGGGAGCGCCCGCGCCTACCCGCGCGGAGCTTGTTGGGGCCTGTCAGTAGTCCTCGGCGACGCGCTTGGCGAGGGCTGCGCCCTTGGCGCTGGCGACGCCGCGCAGGTCCTTCTGGAAGTCGCGCATTTGTGCGCGCAGACCTTCACACCACGGTCCTTCGCCGGCGCCGAGGATACGGGCGGCGAGCAGCCCGGCGTTGCGCGCGCCCGCGATGGACACGGTCGCGACGGGCACGCCGGCGGGCATTTGGACGATGGAGTGCAGGGAGTCCACGCCGTCGAGGTGCTTGAGGGGAACGGGCACGCCGATGACGGGCAGCTCGGTGAGGGCGGCGAGCATGCCGGGAAGGTGGGCGGCACCGCCGGCTCCGGCGATGATGACGCGCAGCCCCCGCTCCGAGGCGCTCCTCCCATAGGCGACCATGTCCTCGGGCATGCGGTGGGCGGAGACGACGCCGACTTCGCAGCCGATGGCGAACTCCGCGAGTGCTGCGACGGCGGGTTCCATGGTGGGCCAGTCTGAGTCGGAACCCATGACGACACCGACGAGGGGGCAGTCGCTGGTTGCCGTGAGCTGGATGTTGAGGTCGGTGGTCATGGGCGGTCCTTTCGGGAGGGGACGAGGCCGGGGCGCTCTCGCCGTTCGGCCGACGGTTGGGTGGTCAGTCGCTGGCGGAGGTGCCGTGCAGGGCCTCAACGGCGGCCCGTGCGCGCGTCAGAGCCACGTCCGGGTCCTTGTCGACGACGGTGACGTGGCCGAGCTTGCGGCCCGGGCGCACCTCTTTGCCGTAGAGGTGGACTTTCGCTCCGCCTCCCCCGGCTTCATAGGCAGCGGCGAGGGCGCGCGCGGGCTGGTCGTAGGCGGAACCCAGCAGGTTGACCATGACGGAGTAGGTATCCGGTGCGCGCAGGTCGGTAGAGCCGAGTGGCAGGTCCAGGACGGCGCGCAGGTGTTGCTCGAACTGGCTGGTGACGGCCCCATCGATGGTCCAGTGTCCGGTGTTGTGGGGGCGCATGGCCAGCTCGTTGACGAGGACGCGCTCATCCGCTCCCTCTCCGACGACAAACATCTCGACGGCCAGGACGCCGGTGACGCCCAGCTCCGAGGCAATGCGTTCTCCGATGCGGCGCGCTTCAGCTGCTGTCTCGGGTCGGATACCGATCGCGGGAGCCGTGACCTCGGCACACACGCCGTCCACTTGGACGGTGGAGGCGACGGGCCAGGAGACAACCTCGCCTGAGGGGGTGCGTGCCAGCAGGGCCGCCACCTCACCCGTGAAGGGCACCAGGGCCTCGGCCAGGAGTGAGCCGCCTCCCCACCATGACTCGACGTCGGCGGGACTGTGGGCCACCGCGACACCGTGGCCGTCGTAGCCGCCTCGCGGGGTCTTGACGATGAGGGGCCAGCCGATGACCGCTCCGAAACGCTCCAGCTCAGCCACGTTGTCGACGCGTGCCCATGCCGGGCAGGGGATGCCCATCTCACTCAGGCGCGCACGCATCTGAAGCTTGTCCTGGGCGTACAGGAGAGCGGGGGCCGGGGGTTGCACGGAGACGACGCGCGCGGCTTCCTCCATGGTTTGGGCAGGAATATGCTCATGTTCGAAAGTGAGGACGTCCGCACCGTCGATGAGCGCGCGAACGGCGTCCAGATCCTTGGGGGCACCGACAGCCTTGTCGACGGTCACCAGACCGGTCGACCCATCCTCGGCCTCGACGAGGACCCGAAGGTTAATGCCGAGCGCGATAGCGCTCTCCTGCATCATGCGTGCCAGCTGTCCGCCGCCGATGACGGCCACGGTGGGAGGAGTCAACATATCGCGTTCCACGCCTCCCAATCTACCGCTCTCCTAAAAGCGACGCGAGCGGCGTCCCATGGAAATGAGCGGCCCTTCGGGCATGACGCGATCGGGGTCCAGGGACGCGGGGATTGCTGCGACGGATATCGTGAAAACGGGGGGAATGTTGGACTTGAGTTCCAGGCGCCCGCCCATCGCCTGGGCCAGGTCGTGGGCGAGAGCCAGGCCAATGCCCGTCGAACCGTGTCCAGACACACCCTTTTCGAAGATGTCGGGTGCCAGGGCTTCGTCGATACCTTCGCCTTCGTCACTGACCTCAATGATGACGCCGCGTTTGGAGGAGCCGGCGTGCGCCCACACGCGCGTCATTCCATCTCCGTAACGCAGGGAGTTTTCGATGAGCGTGGCCAGTACCTGTCCGAGTTTGCCGGCGTCGGCCAGGATCGGACGCTCAGCCTCATCGAGGAAGACGAGGGGACGGCCTACCGCCTTGAACTGGTCCTCCCACTCTTCGCGGGCGGTGTTAAAGACTTCGAGGATGTGGATGGCCTCGGTTTGCCCACCGTTTTGGCGCTTGGAGACGTCGAGGAGTTCGGAAACGACGTTGGTCATGCGCTCGACCTGTTCGAGGCAGGTGCGGGCTTCGGCACGCACCTCCTCCTCGGAGGAGATGAGTTCAATTTCCTCCAGGCGCATCGACAGGGCGGTGAGCGGCGTGCGCAGCTGGTGGGAGGCGTCGGCGGCGGCTTGGCGCTCGGCGGCGAGGCGTCCGGCCATGCGCTCGCCTGTGCGGGCGAGCTCCTCGGAGACCAGGTCGATCTCTTCGATGCCGGATTCTTCAACGCGGGCGCGCACGCCGCCGGAGCCGATCTGCTCAGCCTGTGCGGCCAGGTAGATGAGGGGCGCGGACAGGGAACGCGAGAGCGAGCGAGCCATGAGCAGGCCGATCAGCATAGAGCCGATCATGCCAGCACCGAACATGCCGCACGCCCACAGGATGCGGGTAGTCGCGCCCGAGGCTGAGGAGGTGAGCTGGACACTCACGCCGCTCGGGGACTCCGCAAAGGCTGTCATCGTGCGCCCGGTCGGCTCGGTCTCGTCCGTAATGAGGTTGTGGCCGGGCACGAGAATACGGTAGCTGAGTTCGTCGCGGCCCTCATTCTGGTCGGCGACGAGCGCCGCCACCGACTCAGCGTCCGTGCTTTCGCCCGCCGCGTTGCGGCGGTCGATGCTCTGAACGATGCGCTGGGCAGCGACTTCCAGGTCACGCTGCTCGGAAGCCCAGATAGACACCGAGGCAAAAAACGCGCCGGGCAGGCCCATGACGACGCACACGACAGCGACGACGGAGACAATCATCCTCACCGCGCGTGCGCGCATGGTGACCCTCCTTTAGCGACGGATTATCGCGCGCTTTCGAATCGGAAGCCCATTCCGCGCACGGTCGTAATGTAGTGCGGGTCGGTCGCGTCATCGCCGAGCTTACGACGCAGCCAGGACACGTGCATGTCCAGGGTCTTGGTGGAGCCGGTCGGGTCGGAACCCCAGACCTCGCGCATGAGCGCGTCGCGAGCGACGACGGACCCGGCCTCGCGCAGCAGAACGCGCAGCAGGTCGAACTCCTTGGCCGTCAGGCTCAGCTCCACGTCGCCGACGAAGGCGCGATGGGCTGCGACGTCCATGCGGATGTCCTGGGCGCGCAGCTCGCCTTCAGCGGGTTCTGCGACCTGACGACGCAGGAGCGCGCGCACGCGGGCGAGCAGCTCGGCCAGACGGAAGGGCTTGGTCACGTAGTCGTCCGCGCCCGCGTCGAGGCCGACAACCATGTCAACTTCGTCTGTGCGTGCGGTGAGAATGAGGATCGGGACCCGGTTTCCGGCGGCGCGGATCTCACGGGCGACGTCGAGGCCGTCCATGTCAGGCAGGCCGAGGTCCAGGACGACCAGGTCGACGCTGCGTGTGTCGGCCAGGGCTGCACCGCCCGTGGCGTGCGCGCGCACGTCGTATCCTTCCCTGCCCAGGGCCCGCGCGAGGGGCTCGGAGATGGCCGGATCGTCTTCAACGAGGAGAACTGTAGTCACACTCTCATCTTAGCAATTCTGAACCAAAACTTTCACCTCTCTTGACCCAAAAAACGTGGGCGTCAGGAGTCAACGAAAGACGCTGAGAACGCTCGCGTCAGGCGACACGAGCAGAGAGCAGGTAGGGAGAAACAGGCCCAAAACCGCGCAAGTCTGCGGTCGGGAACTCCTCGAGTTCGTACCCCTCGCCACCCTTGCCAGCGGCGATCGCAGCCGCGGTGGCAGGATCGGTGAGTATCTTACCGACCGGTGCGATGTCCACGAGGCGAGACGCCAGATTAACGGTCGGACCGAAGACATCGCCGGAGCGCGAAAAGACGTCACCACGCACAAAAGACGCGCGTACGGGAAGCATTTCATCGTCAGCATTGAGACGTTCAATGAGGGCGGTTGCCACGCGCAATCCGGTGGGCAGGTCATCGGCGATATAGAGAACGGCGTCGCCGATCATCTTGACGACGCGACCGCCCTCTTCGATGACCGCCGTCCGACTTTCTTCCTCGAAGCGCTCGATGAGGCCGACCAGAGCATCCCCGAGAATCGTCGAGGACGAGGTGTAGGAGACCATGTCCACGAAGCCGAGGCAACGATTGAGCGGGAAGCGGCTGTGACGCTCCTCGTGACCGCGCTGAGAGACCTCGCGGTCAAAGCGCGAGAGGGTCGCCTCGAGCTGACGACGCCAGGAGTACACGAACATCTCCTGGAAAACGTCGATGTGCTCACGCATGTGGTCGAGCACGTACATGCGAGCCGTCGTGTCGTCCAGCATGAGCCGACGCATCGAGTCCTCCACCAGGGCCTCAAACTGCCACAGGGCGAGACGGTCGGCCAGGTGGGAGTTGGCGCGGAGGAGCGAGCGCGACGTGGCGGTATCGATAACACCAGACTCGACGAGGTCGTGCCACTTGCCAAACACATCGAGGTCACGCTGAGAGAACATCGGCTCATCCGGATCGGGGGCTTGGAAGCCCAGGGCGATCCAGAACTGCAAGACGCGCTCGATCGGAGTGTCCGTCGCCTCGGCGAGGTCGCGGGCAGAGTATGTGAGATGACCACCGAGCAGCTGGGGAACGTAGCTGGTTGCGGTGAGGTCATCGGGAGATGCATGGGACGATGCCGCACGCTCATCCATCGCGATTCCCTCCTCGTCAGGCTGACTCAACACCACATCAGCGGATGATAAGTATAGTAGATCACGCTTTAAGGTCACAGTAAATTATGACCTCACGCACTGACAATTGTAGTAGACTGATTGATTTTCCACCACTCATTTGCACATTTACCTGCGACAACTCCGTTTTTTGCACTATTTTGCAGCTTGACTGCGCGCGACGTGACACATGGTCCACAATGTGCCTATGCGCCTCGTTCTTGCCTCCGCCTCCCCCGCCCGCCGTGCCACGCTCATCGCGGCGGGCATCACGCCAATAGTCCGGGTGTCCACCGTTGACGAGGAGGCCGTCCTCGCCGCGCTGCCCGGCGGACGCGCATTCTCAGGAGGCGCCACCACCCCCGCTGACGAGGTGGCGGCCCTCGCCGCTGCCAAGTGCGCGGACGTGTGCGAGGCCCTGGCACAGGGAGATTCGGAACTGCCCGAGGGTGATCCTGTCCTCGTCGTCGGCTGCGACTCGATGCTCGAGATTGACAGTCAGATGCTCGGCAAGCCCCACACTCCCGAGGTTGCCCGCGAGCGCATCCGCGCCATGCGCCGCACGAGCGCCACCCTGTGGACGGGACACTCGGCAGCGATCCTCGCCCCGGCCTCGTCGACCGACGGGAGGACGGGCACGCGCACGGTAAGCGCAAGCGTCACCCGCTCCGCATCGACCCAGGTCCACTTCGGAGACATCTCGGATGCAGAGATCGACGCGTACGTGGCGACGGGTGAGCCGCTGCACGTGGCAGGATCCTTTACAGTGGACGGCCTGGGCGGTCCCTTCATCGAGGGCGTGACGGGCGATTATCACTCGGTCGTCGGCATTTCGTTGCCGCTGCTGCGTTCCATGGCCTCCGAGCTGGGCGTGTTTTGGCCGAACCTGTGGGATGCGCCGCGCCCCTGAGTTTCACTCCTCAACGACCCTCGTAATCCCCGTACTGTAGGGGCATGGATAACAGCACTGCATGGGGCGTCGGCCTCGCAACGATCACCCTGGACGGAACAACTCTCGACACGTGGTATCCCGCCCCGCATCTGGGCGAACCCGGGAGCGATGAGGAGCTGGCAACTTCGCTGGCCCTGCTGGAGCGCGTGGACGATGCGCGCCGCGTGCGTACCGTCGTTGTGACGACGACGATTGACCTGACCGCGGCCCCCGCCTCGACCGAGGACGCTTACCTGCGCCTGCACTTGCTTTCCCACCGCCTGGTGAAGCCCAACACGATCAACCTGGACGGCATCTTCGCGGTGCTGCCCAACGTCGTGTGGACGGATGCGGGCCCGTGTGCGGTCGCCGATTTCGAGGCGACCCGTCTGCGCCTGCGCGCCCGCGACGGTCGCCCCGTCACTGTGCAGGGCATCGACAAGTTCCCGCCGATGGTCAACTACGTGCTGCCTTCGGGCGTGCGTATCGCCGACGGCACCCGTGTGCGCCTGGGCGCCTACCTGTCCGAGGGCACGACCGTCATGCACGCCGGCTTCGTCAACTTCAACGCGGGCACGCTGGGTCGCTCCATGGTCGAGGGTCGCGTCTCGCAGGGCGTCGTCATCGGCGACGGCTCGGACGTGGGCGGCGGTGCCTCCACGATGGGCACGCTCTCGGGCGGCGGTAAGCAGCGCGTGCGCCTGGGCGAGCGCTGCCTGCTGGGCGCAAACTCGGGCCTGGGCATCGCTTTGGGCGACGACTGCGTGGTCGAGGCCGGCCTGTACGTGACCGCCGGCGCGAAGGTGACGCTCATCGATTCGTCCGGCGAGGCTGAGCCGCGCACGATCGCAGCGCGCGAGCTGTCGGGTGCGTCGAACATTCTATTCCGCCGCAACTCTCAGACGGGTCGCATCGAGGCCATCGCCCGCGCGGGCGTCGTGGGTATCGAACTCAACGACGCACTGCACGCGTCGAACTGACGAGGACACACCGAACGAGGCCAGGGCGCGTCATGCGTCCCGGCCTCGTGTCGTTATAGAAACCGTCAGCGGGCGGACCAGGCCTCGCGGATGCGGCTGGCCGCGGCTGCCACGCGCTCGTCGGTGGCGGTGAGGGCCACGCGCACGCGCCCGTGGGCAGCGGTGCCGTAGAAGTCGCCGGGAGCGGCAAGGATGCCAAGTTCGGCCAGTCGGTCCACGAGCGCCCACGAGTCGGTCGGGTTGGCGGGGTCGGCGACCCACAGGTACAGGCCGGCCGCACTGTCGGGGTCAACGTCGAGGCCGGCGTCGGTCAGGGCCTCGAGGAGGAGGGTGCGTCGCGCGGCGTAGACCTCCCGCTGGTCCTTGACGTGTTCGGTGTCAGTCAGGGCGAGGGCCATCACATGTTGAACGGGGGCGGGCACCATGAGGCCAGAGTGCTTACGCGCGTTCACGATGGGGGCGATCAGCGCGGGGTCGCCGTAGATGAGGGCGGCGCGGTAGCCCGCGAGGTTCGACTGCTTGGACAGCGAGTACAGGACGAGGAGGCCGCTCGCGTCACCGTCGCAAACGTCGACATTCAGCAGGGAGGGCACGCCCTCGCTCACATAGGGTTCGGCCCAGGGCAGGGCCGCGTAGCACTCGTCGGAAACAACGACAGCGCCGTGGGAGCGCGCCCACGCGACGACTCCGCGCAGCTCGTCCTTGCTCATGACGTGTCCGTCGGGGTTGCCGGGCGAGTTCAGGTAGACGAGGGTGGCCTCGGGCCACGAGTCGGGGTTCGTCGGGTCAACGGGGACGGGAGTCGCTCCAGCCAGGCGGGCACCGATGTCGTAGGTCGGGTAGGCAACCTCGGGAACCAGGACGGTGTCGCCGGGGCGTACGCCGAGCAGGAAGGGAATCCACGCGACGGCTTCCTTCGAGCCGATCGTGGGGATCACGCCGCCGGGGCCGACATCGACCATAGTGCGTCGCGCCCCCCAAGCGAGGATCGCATCGCGCACCTCAGCGGTGCCAATCACCGTCGGGTAGCCGTGCGCGTTGGATGCCTCGGCGAGGGCATCTCGGATGAACGCGGGGGTGTCGTCGACGGGCGTGCCGACGCTCAGGTCACAGATTCCCCCGGGATGTGCAGCTGCGCGCGCTTTGGCGGGTGCAAGCTGATCCCAGGGGAATTCGGGCAGGTCGAGGGGGCGAGGCAGCGTAGTTGTCATGCCCCTACCCTATCGACTGTCAGAGGTTTTCGGCCTTCCATTCCTCATTCTGAGGGGGCAGCGCGGCGATCATCGGGTCGTCGTAGTCCTGGACGCCGGTCTTCTGGGCACCGCCGGGGCTGCCCAGTTCGTTGAAGAAATCGACGTTGGCGCGCAGGTAGTCCGCCCATTCCTCGGGCAGGTCATCTTCGTAGAAGATCGCTTCGGTGGGGCACACAGGCTCGCACGCGCCGCAGTCCACGCACTCCTCGGGGTGAATGTAGAGCGTGCGCTCCCCCTCGTAGATGCAGTCGACGGGGCACTCATCCACGCACGCGCGATCCTTGACGTCCACGCACGGCTGCGCGATGACGTAGGTCATGAGACGTTCCTCCTGGTCAGTTCTAAAGACTCGTTGATTCTATTATTCACGTATGAGCAGCCCCGAGTCACCCACCGCACATATTCCCGCGGAAAACGGCGCATTGTCGCCGCATGCCCAGCGCGCACACACCGACGCAGGAGAGCAAATTTCCGCACGCCTCCTTCGCGCAATTCCCGATCTGCCGTGGATGCGCTTCGAGGTCGGCGAGAGAATCGTCATCCGCTACCGCCTGGCAGACGGTCTGCACGACGCCCTGGGAGAGGCCTTAGAGGTGGCTCCCACCCACGTCACGGTCGCGACGAGGCGTGGGCCGGTTCGCGTGGATGCCCACACGATGGTGACGGGCAAGAGGGTGCCTCCCCCGCCCACGATCTAGCGGGCGGAGGGGGCACTCGGGTGGGTCAGCGGTTGGCGCGGCGCTCGCGAGCGGCGATCTTGAAACGCTCCTGAGCGTCCAGGACGACCTTGCGCACGCGCACGGCCTCGGGGGTGACCTCGACGCACTCGTCGTTGGCCGCGAACTCGAGGGACTCCTCGAGGGTCAGCTTGCGCGAGGGGGGCAGCGACTCGTACACGTCTGCGGTCGCGCTGCGGGTGTTCGTCTGCTTCTTCTCGCGGCAGATGTTCACGTCCATGTCCTCGCCGCGCGGGTTCTCGCCCACGACCTGGCCCTCGTAGACCTCCGAGGAGGGTTCGACGATGAAGGAGCCGCGCTCCTGCAGGTTCGTCATCGCGTACGGGGTGGCCTGGCCGGCGCGGTCGGCGACGAGCGAGCCGGTGAGGCGCTGCTCAATGGTGCCCTGCCAGGGGGCGTAGCCCTCGGAGATGGACGACGCGATGCCGGTGCCGCGCGTTTCGGTAAGGAAGCGCGTGCGGAAGCCGATGAGGCCGCGGGCGGGGACGACGAACTCGAGGCGAATCCAGCCCGACCCGTGGTTCGCCATGGTTTCCATGCGGCCCTTGCGGGCGGCCATGAGCTGCGTGATGGCACCGAGGTACTCTTCGGGGATGTCGATCGTCATGCGCTCCATGGGTTCGCTGAGGACGCCGTCGATCTCCTTGGTGACGACCTGCGGCTTGCCGACGGTCAGCTCGAAGCCCTCGCGGCGCATCTGCTCAACGAGGATCGCCAGGGCGAGTTCGCCTCGGCCCTGAACCTCCCAGGCGTCGGGACGCTCGGTGGGCAGGACCTTCAGCGACACGTTGCCGACGAGTTCACGGTCCAGGCGGTCCTTGACCTGGCGCGCCGTGACCTTCGCGCCTTTGACGCGACCCGCCATGGGCGAGGTGTTGATGCCAATCGTCATAGAGATCGCCGGGTCGTCGACCGTGATGAGTGGGAGGGGACGCGGGTCCTCGAGGTCAACGAGGGACTCACCGATCATGATGTCTTCGATGCCGGCGACGGCGACGATGTCGCCGGGCGCAGCGGAGTCGGTCGAGACGCGCTCGAGGCCCTCGGTGGCCAGCAGCTCGGAGATGTGCACGCGCTGGATGGTGCCGTCGTGGCGGGCCAATCCCACGTCGGCCCCCTTCTTGAGGGTGCCGTTGTGGATGCGCAGCAGGGCCAGACGGCCCAGGAAGGGCGAGGCATCCAGGTTGGTGACGTGCGCCTGCAGGGGCATGTCCTCGTCGTAGGAGGGACCCGGGATGCGGCTGAGGATAGTCTCGAACAGGGGTTCGAGGTTCTCGGTGGGCAGCTGGCCGTCGCCCGGGTTCTCGAGGGAGCACTTGCCGGCCTTAGCGGAGGCGTACACGACGGGGACGTCCATGAGGGAGTCCACGTCGATGTCGATGCCCTCGTTCATGAGGTCCTCGCCGAGGGAGAGCAGCAAGTCGGTCGTCTCGGAGACGACCTCGTCGATACGCGAGTCGGGGCGGTCAACCTTGTTGACGACGACGATGACGGGCAGGTGAGCCTGGAGGGCCTTGCGCAGGACGAAGCGGGTCTGCGGGAGTGGGCCTTCGGAGGCGTCAACCATGAGGACGACGCCGTCGACCATGGACAGGCCGCGCTCAACCTCGCCGCCGAAGTCGGCGTGGCCGGGAGTGTCAATGACGTTGATAGTGACGCCGTCCTGAAGGCCCAGGGCCTGCGCGGCGGGGCCGCGATAGTGGACGGCGGTGTTCTTGGCGAGAATGGTGATGCCCTTTTCTCGTTCAAGATCGCCGGAGTCCATGACGCGCTCGCCGGTCTTTTCGACCGTGTCACGCTCGGAGAACGCTCCGGATTGCCAGAGCATTGCGTCAACCAGCGTGGTCTTTCCGTGATCGACGTGTGCAACGATCGCGACGTTTCGCAGGTCGAGACGCGTGGGCATATCTGGACTCCTCACATGTGGACACCTATTATTGCGTGTGATGGGGCACAGAAGCCCGATTGACAATCGAACGGCTGACCGATTCCACGCACATACCCCTCCAGAATATCGGCATACGGAGGGCCTATGCGCATGCCATCCTGCGACATCCACCACGTCGCTACCCCACCCAGCTGGACCGATTGGTCTATTTGCCGAGAAACACCCCCACCACTTAACTGATAGATATGAGCGACATCGCCACCCTCTCCGCCACTGTCCCCTCAGCCTCGACACAAATCACCCCTTTCGGGGCACACCTCCTGTCCTGGCACCCAACCAACGATGATGACGTCCTATGGCTTTCCTCCCGCGCCGTGCTCGACGGCACGAAAGCAATCCGCGGTGGGGTCCCCCTCTGTCTTCCCTGGTTCGGGGGCCCCGATGACTCCCCATCACGACCAGGGCCGGGCGCAGGGGCTCACGGATTCGCCCGCACCTCCATGTGGAAGCTCCGTTCCTCCACCCGCCCCACGAACGATGCCCCGGCCTCGTTCTCCTTCGAACTGCACCACACGGGCGAAACCTCCATGATCTACCCCCATTCCTTCTGCGCGCGCCTCGATGTGAGCGCGGGTGCCGAGCTGGACATGAGTCTGACTCTGACGAACGAGGACGATCACCCCTTCGCGATTGAGGCCGCCATGCACACCTACCTGCGCGTCGGGGACGTCAAGGACGTGAGCATCGAGGGCTTGGACGGCGAGCGCTACTTCGACAAGGTGCGCGGCCGCTACGCCACTCAGTGCGGGGACCTGAGCTTCGTGGGTTTCACTGACCGCGTCTACACGACGACGCAGCAGGTCAGCGTCATTGACCCCAAGCTGGACCGACGCATCATCGTGGATAAGAACGGCTCCGGCTCCACCATCGTGTGGAACCCCTGGTCACAGGGCGCGGCCACCATGAGCGATATCGGCGAGGGCGAGTGGCAGCACTTCGTGTGCGTAGAGACCGCGGCGGTGCGCGAGAGGGCACTGACGCTGTGGCCGGGCCACCCTCACATCATGACGCAGACCCTCGCCGTGGAGACGCTGGACTGAGCGGCCCGCGGGTAGGATTGAGGGCAGCTACGACCAGAAAGGCCACCATGGCTCTCACCTCCGCGATTGCGTCCGCCTACCTATCTGTTTCCCGGTGGAAGCTGTCTACGCAGCCCCTGCCGGACAAGGTCATCGTTATCGGTGCCCCGCACACCTCGAATTGGGACGGCGTCTTCATGGCGATTTCCATGTGGAAGTCGGGGCGCACGTTCTCGTTCCTGGTGAAGGATTCCGTGGTGAAGACCCCGGTGCTGGGCTGGTTCGTCAAGAAGATCGGCGCGGTTCCCGTGGAGCGCAGCGCGGCCCACGGCCTCGTCGAGCAGGTCGCCCAGCGTATCCGCGAGTCCGACTCGTTCACGCTGTGCATCACCCCGAAGGGGACGCGTTCGCCGCGTGAGTTCTGGAAGTCGGGCTTCTACCGCATCGCCATGGAGGCGGATGTGCCGATCCAGCTGGGCTTCATCGACCGCAACACCCGCACCTTCGGGTGGGGGCCGACGTACCGTCTGACGGGTGATGTGCGGGCCGACATGGACGTGATTCGCGCGTTTTACGCGGGCAAGGTGGGCATCAAGCCCGCCAAGACCTCGGTCCCGCGTCTGCGTTCCGAGGACGAGGCGTCGTGAGGGGTGCACGCGCAATGGCCTGCGCCGGTGGGGTGCTGGCGCTGTGTGCGCTCGGTGCGCCCGCCGTCGCGGATGATCCGACGCCGATTCACCTGGCTGAGGTCTACGACATCACTCCTGGGGTGTCCGCCACCCACGAGGTGACGCTCTCGACGGATCATCCGCTCATCGGCGAGCAGTGCCAATCGATGGGGACGGGCGCGCAAGCGTCCTCCGCCGTGCTAGTTGACGTCAACGGTATCGACGGCTGCCGCTTCACGTGGGTGCTACCCAGTGCGGGGTCGGAGATCGTGACGGTCGACTCTGGCGGCATTTTCCACTTTCATTCGGAATCCGCCCGCCTTCTCGAGGGGTTTTCCACGCCCGAGGCGGTCGCCACCATCGACTCTGTCACGCTGGTCGCGCACGCCTCCGAGATCGTCGAGGCCTCGGAAGGCGGGGCCGTCACGTCTGCGGGCGTCTCAACGAAGACGGACGCGAGCACGGTCACGTGGACGAATGTGCGCGACGATGTGACCGCGACGGGCACGGTGAACGCCGACGCGGCGGCCGCGTCCCCCACGCCTTCCGTTTCTCCCACACCGTCACCGTCGCCGTCACCGAGCCGGGAACGAGGCGGGGGTTCCTCGCGCTCGTCCCTGACCCCGATCTTTGCGATCACCGGCGGCGTCCTCGCCCTGGTTCTCGTGGGCGCGTTCATTCAGTGGACTCGCCGGTCGCGTCAGGCGGCGGCCGACGCCCAATTCGACTGGGATGCATCCGTGCGAGCGTCGCAGCGCGAGGCCGCCTTGGAGGCGAAGACGGGAGCAGCGCCCTACGCGTCCCCCACGCCTGGGTCCGCGCTGTCGGCGCTCACGCCTGCGCCGCCCGCACCGGAGGCCGATTCGTCTCGCGAAGACCCCACGGATATGCCGCCGACCCCGGAGTCCAGCGAGCGCTTCGCTCCCCCGCCGGGTGACTGATCATTCGAGCAATGCTCGGGTGTTCTAGCCGATGTGGAAGTAACGTTCAACGAGTTCTTCGACGGACACCCGCGAGTCGGCCAGGTCGTCTCTCAGGTGCATGTCGCCCAGCTCGACCAGGCGTGCGGCCCACGAGTCAATGAGACCGGCCGGGAACACACCGCCTTCCTCGTAGTCTTCGCGCTGCGTGAGAAGGCGGCCCGCGGCCTCGAAACACGACGAGGGCAGCTGGTCGAGGCCGGGGGTCTGTGAGGCGTCACCGTCAACTTTACGCTTGCTCGCGTAGTCGGCCATGCCGGGCCGCGTCAGCCCGATGCGCGCGGCAACCACAATGCCCGCCAGGAGCAGATGGATGGCCGCCGACCCGTCCGGGCTGCGCAGCTCGATGGTCTGCGAGTCGTTAGGAAGTCCTGCGATGGGCGGCTCGTTCGGGTTCGCGTCCCGGAACATCGAGTCGTCGATGTTCTGCCACCCGAGAGGCACGCGCACGAGGACCGAGCGGTTACGGTCACCCCAGCAGATCGCGGTCGGTGCCTCCTGATGGGGCACGAGGCGCAGGAACGAGGTAGGCACGGTGTTCCCGAAAGCCGTCAGCGACGCGGCGTGCGACAGGTAGCCGCCGATGACTTTCAAGGCCGCCTCCGTGAGGCCCGATCCCGTGGAGAACTGGTTGACGCCGTCCTTGACCAGGCGGGTGTGGAAGTGCATGCCGGATCCGGCCTGCCCCACCGCAATCTTGGGCGAGAAAGACACTTCGATGCCGTATGAGTGGGCGACCTCGCGCAGCACCCACTTGGCCAGCACCATCTGATCGGCCGCGGCGCACGCGTCTACGGGCAGGAATTCGATCTCCTGCTGGATCATCTGACGCCCATCCGACACGAAGTTACCGACCTCGGAGTGGGCGTACTTGACGGCGCACCCCATGCTCACCAGGTGGAGCAGGGTCTCGGTGCGTACGTCCTCCCACTTCGAGAACGGCCCAGACTCGTGGTAGCCGCGCTGGGGTTCGACCCGGAACAGCGGGTCCTCCGGGGAGAAGAGGTAGTACTCGAGTTCGCCGAGGGCCTCGAGGGTGTATCCTGTCTGCGCCTCGAGGGCGCGCTGAGCCTTGCGCAGGATCTCCTGCGGGGCCGAGGCCAGGGGCGCTCCGCTCACATCGTAGAAACCACACAGGAACTCCACCGTGGGGATCGCGGAGAAGGGGTTGAGGAACGCGGTGGCCAGGCGCGGTACCACGTACAGGTCGGAGGAGGTCGCCTCGACGAAAGTGAAGAGCGAGGATCCGTCGACGCGTTCACCGAGGGTGAGGACGCGGTCGAGATGCGCCTTGGATTGAATCGCAAAGTTAAGGGTCTTGAGCCGGCCATCTCCACCGACGTAGCGAAGGTTGAGCATCGAGATCCGATTGTCTTCGATGTATCCGATGATGTCGGCCTTCGTGAACTCTTGCGCGGGCTTGTCTAAGGCTTGCACGAGGGGATTCGGACTGAGGGAGACGGTGTCGGTCGAGAGCATCTCAAACTCCTCTTTGAGCATGACTTGTTTCACACGATCACCCCACACGTTACCACCACACAGCTACTCCAACACCCGCACACCACCATCCGAAGTCCACACACCGCGCCCCACTGGAAGAGACCGCGGACATAAGTGAGGGCCGCGCGCCAATTCAGACACGCGGCCCTGTGCCCCCTAGCGGGGCGAGGTCCGGAGCAGGCATGGAACCCCGCCCCGCCAGGCTCCTATGAGCGCGGCGACCACGATTTCAAGCGCTCAGCAAGTTCACGCGCGCAAGTATCCAAGCGCTCAGCTTCTAGCGCGTCCTCACGTTTTACTGCACGCCAATAATCGACCTTTGTGTGCAAGAACTCACGGCGCAATTCGATGATCTGCGCCTCCTCCTGAAGGCGCGCATCCTGCTGCTCAAGGAGGGAAATAAACTCGGAAATATCACGGTCCACGCCCAAACCCGAGCGCACATAGTCCCGCATATCAGCAATCGACATACCCGACGCCGACAGACACGCGACCCAGGTAAGCAGCTCCAGGTCGCCTTCCGTGTAGATACGATGCCCACTCGAGGGATCGCGCGCAATGGCAGGAATAACGCTGACGTCCTCGTAATAGCGCAGGGTGGATGGGGGCAAGCCAACGAGCGCCGCTACCTCCTTAATAGAGTACGTGCGCCCGGAGCCTGTTCCTGCCATGACCTCACCCTAAAAGACCTCAAGCCCTTGAAGTCAAGCGGAATTGGGGGACGTGCATCACGCGGCGCGACCTGCACAAAGATCGCGTCCGCGCGACCGTGCGGCCACTCACGACCGCGACGAGAGTTCGACCGCTAGACCACCATCATTGGAGAAGCTCCGCTCGATGCTGGAAGGCCCAAATCGAGAAGGGTTCATCTCGCATTTTCTTCTCCGCACGCCCCAGCAGCTCGCAGCCACCATTCGTATAAAAGCGAGCATTGGATTCCGTACACGTCACCAGTCCGTACGCGTGCCCACCCCGCTTCGCCACAAAGTCGGGAAGGACTTTGGCAACGAGCCATCGGCCTACTCCCCGACCCTGCATCCGCTTATCGACCGACAAAATCTCGAGATACCAGTCAAAATCGCCATTTTCGATAGCGATCTGATCTCCGTCGTAGGCCGCCTGGGCAAAGTCAGCCACCAAGAGCGGAGATGCGTAGCGGAAGAGGCGATACCCACCGCTGACCACGTTACGCCACAAGCCGATTGGCCGATCATGCATGAGTGCAACGGCGATAACCTGTCCCTCATGTTCAACGACGAGAGCGTTTCTGGAGGCCAGGTAGGCTTTCGCCATCATCTCGTTGAGGACAGCCAGACATTGTGGGTAACGCTCCGTCTGGTAGACATATGGCTTGAGCGTGAGATGAAATGGATAGTCAAGAAATCCTTCCGTGATAATGCGTGTCATTTCAGGAATATCTGCACTCGTTGCGGGCCGACACTTCACAGCACCCCTCCTCTGTTAGACCGGATAGCACCTCGTAATAAGGTCGAAAACCTGACGTCAGGTAGACAGTTGTCATACTACGCGATGATTTCTCAGGAGACCTTGTCAGTTAGAGGATTTTTTCTTTGACATGCGAGGCATACCAACTTGACGTTCGGTCAGACATTCTCAGGCCCCGTCCCCTCCATTGCTTTGCGCGCACGAACAGACGATAATCGAGTGACCTAGATCCAGGAGGATTGCATGCGACTTTTCCGCACCCTGTGCGCAACGCTCGGGACCCTATTCATCGTGTCGACCCCGTCGTTAGGGGCCTACGCAGCCGCGATCCCGCCTTTGTCGGAGACGTCCGTCCTGGCTACGGACGTCCACCTCACTGACGCGGCATCAGCCCTTTCTGTGGAGAACAAGGGCAGCGCCACCGTGGCCGCACCGTTGCGTGCCGCCGCTGAGGAGGCATCGTCGACTCCATCTTTGTGGCTATTGACCGCCCTGATCATCAGCATCATCATCCTTGTTCTGGTGGTCGTCTTCATCGTCTACGCCTTGCGTTCACAGAAGGCCAAGAAGAAGTCACAGGCTCAGCGTGTCCCTCCCTCAAGCCAGGGAAGCGTTCCTTTCCCGATACGGCCCAGTATGCCCGAGGCCTCGGCATACACTGGTGGTCCCGCTCAGTTCGGTCAGGGGGCAACGTACAACACCTACCCTGCGCAGGATGCGACACCCGGTGGCCCGACGCCGCGCGAAACGGGCTTCGTCTGGCAACGACAGACGGGTCCCGCCCCGGCTGCTCCTCAGCAGCCCATCCACGCTCCCACAGCTGGCGGCACCCCCGGCCGGCCTCTCGGCGCTCCTATGAGCATGTTCCCCTCCGCTCAGCGCGGCCCCAACCCTGCAGCGCCCGAGAACGCACCGCAACAGCCCCCGATGGGCGGTGCCGCGGTGGTCGGCGGCACCGCTTCCATGTCGGGTGAGAAGACAGAACTGCTCACGACATTTGGCGGTTCAGATCCCGACGCGAAGACGCAGTTGTTCGGCACCTACGACGACCAAGCCGACCCCGACGCCAAGACACAGCTATTCGGCACCTACGACGACCAAGCCGACCCCGACGCCAAGACACAGCTATTCGGCACCTACGACGACCAAGCCGACCCCGACGCCAAGACACAGCTATTCGGCACCTACGACGACCAAGGCGCAGCTGCCGCGGCTCCCGCTGCTGAGCCGGTCGAGGCACCCAAGCCGGAGTCGGTCGCGCCGTCCCATGGGGCAGCACCCGCAGCCCCCATTCCTGCGCCTGCGCCTGAGACCGCTCCTGCCGCGCCAGAGGACCCAGGCTTGGTCACCGTCAAGCTCCCACGCTTCAAGCCCGAAGCACAGGCACAACCCACACCCGCTGAGCCAGCTGCGACGCCCGAAGACCCCGGCATGCTCACCGTCAAGCTCCCACGCTTCAAGCCCGAAGCACAGGCACAACCCACACCCGCACAAGAACCCCAGCCCGAGCAACCCGCACCCGCTGAGCCAGCTGCGACGCCCGAAGACCCCGGCATGCTCACCGTCAAGCTCCCACGCTTCAAGCCCGAAGCACAGGCACAACCCACACCCGCTGAGCCAGCTGCGACGCCCGAAGACCCCGGCATGCTCACCGTCAAGCTCCCACGCTTCAAGCCCGAAGCACAGGCACAACCCACACCCGCACAAGAACCCCAGCCCGAGCAACCCGCACCCGCTGAGCCAGCTGCGACGCCCGAAGACCCCGGCATGCTCACCGTCAAGCTCCCACGCTTCAAGCCCGAGGCACAGGCACACCCCACACCCGAAGCAGAGTCCGCCGCAGCACCCGAAGACCCCGGCGTGCTCACCGTCAAGCTCCCGCGCTACAAGCCCGAGGCGCAGACGGATCTCGCACCCACACAAGATCCCCAGCCCGAGCAGCCTGCCCCCGCTCAGTCCGCCGCGCAGCCGGAGCAGGTCGACGCGCCCACTCCCGAGCAAGCGCCGGCCGAGGCACCTCAGTACGTTGACGTCCCGACCGTCAAGCTGCTGCGGGTCCCCACCCAGCAAGCATCTGCCGCGTCGCCCGAGCAGGCCGCACCTCCTGAGCCGGAACACGTCGCGTCGCCCGAAGCATCCTCCACTCCCGTAGCGGCTCCTGCGCCTCAGCCAGTTGCCCCGCCGCAGCCACCCGTCGCGCCCGAGGCGATGCCCGCCCCGGCCTCGTCCCTTGGGGATGACTCGGATGAAGGCGTGCCCACCGTGCAGATGCCTCAGTTCGACAGGATGGATTCCTTCGACTGGGACTCCCCCACCGCGAGCCAGCAGGCCCCGCAACCCCAGCAGGCACCGCAACCCCAGCAGGCACCGCAGACTCCTGCGGTGCCGGCCGTGCCGCAGATGCAGGTACCTCAGCAGCCCATGCCGACGGCACCCGCTCAGCCCTTCCCGCCGGTAGATCAGGGCGCTGCCGCGCAGCAGGTTCCCACGGCACCCCAGGCTCCCGAGCAATCCGGCGGCTTCCAGGAGAGCTGGACCTCGCAGTTCTCGTGGAGCGAAGAGATCCGTCCGGAGCCGCAAGCACAGAAGAAGCGCCGCTGGCCCTGGTCGAAGCGCCGCAAGCAGAAGGGTGAAGAAGAGGCCGCACAGGCGCTGCCCGAGGGCAATGCGCCCGGCGCTACCGCGCACATGCCGGTGATCGCCGTCGACGCGCAGGACGACGACTGGCAGAACTGGAACTCACGGAACTGACGTGTGAGAGAGGGGCGTTCGTTAGTGCGAGCGCCCCTCGGTTGTTATCTCTTCCAGGGTGAGGCGTTATCGGCGCTGATTTCGTCGGCCACCGCGGCGCTCACGACACCCGTAGAGTCTTCCCCGGCCTCGTCAATGTATCCGTAGCGTTCCGCGAGGAAACGTTCCCGGTAGAGGTGGTCGGCCGTGTCGCCGATCGTGCGCATGAGGGAGGCATTCAGAAACGCGCCCACGAGGATGCCAATGAACGGCACGATTTGGGCAACCTTCATGCCCGCCAGGCGCGAGCCAAGGGAAGCAACCAAGGGGTTCACGGCAGCCGAGATCGCGTTGGTCCCGACGGCATCCATTGGCCCTTGCTTGGCGATGTCACGCACGACCTTGTTGACGGCGATCAACGTCGTTTGCTTTTCGACGACCTGGTTGCCGGTAGCGCGTTTCGGATCGATCGCCTGGGAGAGAACCATCGTGGCGAAATAGTTTTCCGCGGGATCAACCGTGTCGTAGCCGTAATAGGCCGCCGTGTGGGAGACCAGGCGCGTCGCAGCGCCCAGGAACGTTACGATGTCGAGGGCGAGCGCAAAGGTCGTGATCGCAATGCCGGGAGCCGAGATGATTCCCAGGCCGAGGACGGCAGCGACCGAACCTCCTGTCGCGACGACGCTGGTCAGTGCACCTTCGATAGCCACGGCGCTCGAATACGCGATCTTCAGGTGAGGCCTCACCGGGCGAATCTGGTCGAGGCTCAAACCGAGGCTACGGATATCCTCCAGCCGCTCAACATCGTAACCCGCCTCTCGGTAAGACTTCAGAATGCGCTCGCGACGCACCGAGGCCTCGGATACCGACGTCGCCTTCTCCATGAGACACAGCGCCGACGAAGACATCGTCGAGGCGATGGCCGCGCCGCCGGGGACCTTTCGCGTGAGCCTGACTGCCTTCCTGACAGGTGCCATTGCGTAGGCGCGCAGGCGCTGGGAAATGACGCGAGGACGCAGGGGACTAATCTGTGCCTCTTTCCACTGCTGAATCTCGTCCCATTGGGCCGCGTCGGCGGCGCTCATGCGGGCACGCGTATCGTCGGGTGCAGGTCCCTCAGTCGTAGCCTCTTCCTTCACGCCTCCACCCTACACAGCGGCGTCCTCCCGTGCCCCTCGGACGTTTCCTCTCCCCTGTTATGCTTGTGTTTCGGTACTCACTCATGACCTCACGTGGGAGGAACGTCCGTGGATTCGCGCTCACAGCTCATCGCGCAGATCAATGCTCTGCATGAAGAACAAGAACACCAGAAGATCATTGCGCTCATCGAACGCGATGCGCCGACGTCGCTGGACTACGAGCTGACTGGCCTGCTGGCGCGCGCCTACATTAACTACGCGCAGCCGTACATGGATTCCTTCAAGGAACTCATCGGGCACGCCGTCGAGCTGCTGCGCGGCGTTGAAGCTGAGGGCATGGCAGACCCGGTGTGGTACTACCGCATTGGTACCGCCCTGTACTGGCAGGATGAGGAGGAGAGCGCGCTGACCTACCTCGAGCAGTGTCTCGCCATGGATCCGACCAACGAGCACGCGCCGGAGGTCATCGAGCAGTGCAAGCGTGCTCTTGATCGCCGCCGGATTGTGCGTCCCGTCGAACTCAAGCGCCTCGTCGACTTCTTCGAAACGAATGACTACGCCTACGACGTGAAGGACAACCGCCTGCACACGGGTTTCACGAACGGCTTCTACGTGTTCTCGGTCGTCAATGACGGCGCGGACGTGAGCATGTGGGGTGCTGTGCGCGAAGAGGTCTCGATGGAGCTGCGTTCGCGTCTCCTGCAGGCTTGTAACGACTGGAACGCGTCCACGACGTGGCCCAAGGTCTACGTCGCGGCTCTGGACGACGGCCGTCAGCGCCTGTGCGCCGAGCAGTATGTGACTGCCCGTCTGGGCCTGACTGACTCGCAGCTGTTCGTCAATCTTGATCGTTTCATCTCGAGTGCCGAGTCTTTCTTCAAGGATCAGATCGAGCGCATCCCCGCGCTGGGCGGCACGGAGGAGTAAACGCCCCAACCCGTCCGCGCCGCCGCTTCGGTAAGCCGCGAGCACGCACTGGCCCGGGCCTCGCCCCCGTCGACGAGGCCCGGGTTCGTTATGTGCTCAGCTGTCGCCGTCCTCCCCGATCCTGCATACAATGTATGTACGAGCGGAAAGGAGTGCGACATGTCTGCGCACGCAACTGCCACAAAATCATCTCGCATCAACCTGCGTTTGACGCCTGCGCAGGAGGAAAAGCTGCGCTATGTCGCAAGCACTGCGCAGACGTCGCTGAGCGATTTTGTCCTCGCGTCCGCCCTGGAACGCGCGGATCAGGCGCTGGCGGACCGCACGGAGTTCGTCGCAACAGACGAGGACTTCGAGCGCCTGTTGGAGGCCCTGGACGCGCCGCTTCCGACGACAAAAATCCAAGCACTCGCCGCCCGCCCTTCCCCCATCGGATCGACGCTGACATGGACAGACTAGAGATCCCGGTGCTCGATGCTCCCCGCCGGTTGGCGCGCCCTGACAAGCGCAGCGATTTCACGTGTGGAAACGACGAACTGGACACCTGGTTTCACCGCTATGCGTGGCAAAACCAGCGGGCCAATAACGCGGTGACCTACGTGTGCCAGCAGAGCGGGCGTATCGCCGGCTACTACGCGCTAGCGGCAGCAACGATTCGGCGCGAGTGGTCGCCGGATGACTTTGCTGCCCACCGACCCCGGTCAATCCCATGCATGCTCCTGGCCAGGCTTGCGGTTGACCGCCGAGTGCAGGGGCAGGGTGTGGGCGCGACGCTCCTGCTCGACGCGCTTCGCCGGACTCTCGCGGCATCGGACCAGTTCGGAATCGCCGCGCTGCTCATCCACTGCAAGGACGAGCACGCACGCGACTTCTACACGCATCACGTTGACGCCCTGGTCTCTCCCATCGCCCCGCTGCAGCTCATCGTGCCGACGCAAACGATTGCACTCGCGTTGGGTACCGCGCACGAGTAGCTGCCCTCCGTCACGCGCCGCCGCTTCGGTAAGCCGCGAGCGCGCACTGACCCGGGCCTCGTCCCCGTCGACGAGGCCCGGGCTGCGTCACGCTCAGACGCGCGGCACGTAGACGCTCAGGCCCCCGTCACTGACGGTGCCCGTCAGCGTACCGTCGTCGGCGACGCGCACGGACGGGTGGCAGCCGATGAGGCACTCCCACTCCTCGCCCGCATGGTGAGTTCCCACGTACAGGGTTTTCTCGGCGGCGCAACGGTCGGAGAGGATGACGGCGCAACCCGTGCCGGGCATATCCGCCCGACCTTCGCGGGAGAAACCGACGACGTCCGGGTTGTCGAAGGCGCTGTGCTGCGGGCCGATCGCGGCGCGGAATCGCACGCCCATGAGGATAGGGAGCTCACGCACGGCGGGCAGGTCGCCGGTCTCGGGCGTTCCCAGGAGGTCCCCCCAGAAGACGCAGGGCACCCCGGCCTCGTTCAGGAGGATCAGCGCATAGGCGGCCGCCTTGAACCAGGAGGCCACCGTGGAGGCCAGGGACTGTCCGGGCTGCGTGTCGTGGTTTTCGACGAAGGTGACGGACAGCTCGGGGATCGACGCCGTCAGCGTGTTCTCCCACAGGCGCGACAGGTCGACGTTTCCGTCCGAGACCGATGCCTGGTGGAGGTGGTAGTGCAGAGGCACGTCGAAGAGCATGGCGTTGGGAACCTCGTGCAGGTAGGCCTCGAGTTCGCGCACGTCGCCACTCCAGTACTCGCCGACGGCGGGCAGCAGGCGACCCGTGGAGGTGCGCAGGTCTTCGAGCCAGCGCGCGTAGAAGTCGGAGCCGACGTGCTTGACGGCATCCAGGCGCAGCGCGTCCACGCCGGTCGTCTCCACATACCAGCGTCCCCAGCGGTCCAGCTCCTCGCTGACGCGCGGGTCCGTGACGTGCACGTCGCAGCCCATCAGGTAGTCGAAGTTACCGAACTCAGTGTCGACGGACTCGTTCCAGTGCTTGCCTTCGAAGAGCCACAGGCCCTTGCGCCGCGTCGCCTGGTCCCAGTCGATGCCGTGGAAGCACGTCCAGTCCCACGTGAAATCCGAGTAGGCGCCGCCGCGCCCCGGGAACGTGAAGCGGGTCCACGCCTCGATCATTTCGGGTTCGCCGATCACCTGATGGCGGTCCTGCTGGTTGATAGGAGTCGCGCGCACCATCTCGGTCGCATCCGCGCCCATGCGGTGGTTGAGGACGATGTCGGCGCACACGGCGATCCCCGCCTCATGCAGGGCGTCGATGGCGGCCAGGTATTCGTTCTTCGTCCCGTACTTCGTGGGAATCGTGCCCTTCTGGTCGAATTCGCCCAGGTCGTACAGGTCGTAGACGCCGTAGCCGACGTCATTGAGACCGTAGTTTCCCTTGTAGGCGGGCGGCAGCCAGATAATCGTGACGCCCAGGTCCGCGATCGATTGCGCGTGCTGTGCCAAGTAGCGCCAGTGGCTCGCATCCGGCGCCATGTCCCACGCGAAAGCCTGCAGCATCAGGGGCCCTGCCTCTTGCGTCGAAGAATGCAGAGGCTTCTGTTTCGTGTCACTCACCCGCATATGGTGGCAGGTTGCCGGGCATTGGGCGTCCTCGTTCGACAAACAGTGGCGAGTTAAACACACGAGGCCGTAGTCGGGCTGAGCAAGTCCGCGCGGTTCCCAGCCACGGCCTCGGGCGTGAGCGTCTACTTCCCCTTCCGCAAGCGTTGTTTCACGCCACCCGCAATCCCCGTGGCACCCTCAGCGATACCCGACACCGCGCTCTTCGCCCCGACCATCACGACTCGTGCCTTTCCTTTCATGGTTTCCTGGACCTCGTCCGCCACGAGCTGCTTGCCGCGCGCCGGGGTCGTGTCGAGGACGTGCTGCGCCCAGCCCTCGGCGTCGATGCCGGGAGGGGGCAGCTCACGCAGATGACCCTTCAGACGTGCTGACTGGGTCTGGAGCGCCATGAAGGTCAGGCCGCTCGACACGAATCCGCCAATGACAGGGACGATCTTCGAGGCCCCCTTCGTGAAGCTACTCTTCGTGATGTTGATGCCGATGACGCGCAGCGAGTACTTCACGACCGGGTACCACGTGATGCTCATGAGAGCCCGCTTGGTCACGTGCTTCTGATAGGCGGTTTTGGCGGCGATGCGTGCGAAAGCCGTCAACGACTGGGCGGCTCCACCGACCCCCAGCATGACGCCGAAAAACACCGCGAGCACGCCGAGCATTTCATCGTCCTCGTCCACGTCGGCGAGGAGGTCACGCCATCCATACAGGTAAGCGAGCTTCTGCATGATCCGCAGAGCGTGCGCGTAGTACTGCATCAGGTCCGCGGGGATCGTGCCGAGCATCGCGAAGCCACCGGGCAGACCCGCCGCGAAGGAAAGTGCGGCCGATTTGTTCGTCTCGTAGGTGATCGTCTCGTCTGCGAGGGTGTCGAGCGCCAGCAGCGGAACACCCGCCAGCGCGGGGCTGGTGGCCAGTGCCCGCTCGATGACCTCCTCGCTTGCGCGCAGCTTCGTCAGTTCCTGGCGCAAGAACTCATCGCGGTTAATCCGCACGCCCGGGAATCGAACAATCTTTTTCAGAAAGTCGAGTCCATGCAGTTCCGCCGACGAGGCCTGCTCAGCGGTAATTCCACGCAGCTCGTCATCCACTCCATAGTCATTTATTTTGCCGAGCATTGCGCTCCTTCACGTCTCGCTGCCCGCCGACAGCTCACTGACATCTACGCACACTCTAGCGTGGGACCTGCCTCTCCTCATGCACGAGGCCGGGGCTGAGTTCACGGATGAGAGCGCCTCAGTCCCGGCCTCGTCTCCGAGATGCTACTTATTCCAACCGAAGAGCCCCTTGACGCCGCCAGTGATCGCGGAGGCGGCGCTCGTCGCACCGTCAGCAATCGCGGAGGCGGCGCTCGTCGCACCATCGGCAATCGCGGAGGCGGCGCTCGTCGCACCATCGGCAATCGCGGAGGCGGCGCTCGTCGCACCATCGGCAACAACCTTTGTCGTGCTCTCCAATGCCTGCTGGGCGCTATCCAGCACGCCCGGCCCCTGGTCCTCGGGGGTCGCGTCGCTGACCGACTGCTTCCAGACCGCAGCGTCGACTCCGGGAGGCGGCAGCTCGCGCAGGTGGCCCTTCAGGCGAGTGGACTGGGACTGGAGTGACACAAAGGTCATGCCACCCGACACGATGCCTCCAATGACGGGGATAACCTTCGAGACGCCCTGCGCGAAGCTCTTCTTCGTCACATTAATGCCAATGAAACGCAGGCAATGCTTCATCACCGGGTACCACGAGGTCTTCGTGAGGGCCTGCTTAGTCACCTGCTTCTGGAACGCCGGCATCGCGACCGAGCGCGCGAACGTCGTCAGCGACTGGGCCGCGCCACCGACGCCGAGCATGACGCCGAAGAACATCGCGAGGACACCGATCGTCTCGTCATCTACCTCATCCATGTCACTGAGGAGCTCACGCCAGCCGTAGAGGTACGCGAGCTTCTGCATGATCCTGAACGCGTGCACGTAGTACTGCATCAGGTCCGCTGGGACAGTACCGAGCATCGCGAAGCCGCCGGGGATGCCCGCAGCGAAGGACATCGCCGCGGACTTGTTCGTCTCGAAGGAGATGATGCCGTCAGCAAGCTTGTCGAGATCGGTCAAGGACACACCTGCGAGCACCGGATTCGAGTCGACCGCGCTCGCGATCGCCTCGTCACTCATGTGAAGCTTGCGCAGCTCCTGACGCAGGAACTCATCCCTCGTGATGCGCACGCCACGGATACGCACGACCTTCTTGAGGAATTCAATCGCGTACTTTTCGGCCTCCGAGTCCTGCTGGGCGATCGTTTCGCGCAGCTCATCGACACCCTCGGCTACTTCGCCCGTGAGTTCTGCTTCGCCGCTCGTGTCGAGCACGATCTCCCGGCCGTCTTCTTCGAATTCACCGTTGACCCCAAGCTCGTCGATGTTTTCGCTCATCTTGTTCCTTTACATAGCGTTGTTGCCTCAACACAGAGGCGAATAGTCAACAACTATAACCTACTTTTTTCGCGATCTGACGCCCATGACACACCGTCATTTTGCTCGGGTGCAAGAACATCAGGAACGGGCCTACTCTAGTCTCATGTGGTTACTCGCCGCCTGCTTGTCCGCCCTGTTTGCGGGGCTGACGTCGGTCCTCGCGAAAGCTGGGGTGGCGACGACGAGTTCCACAGTGGCGACGGCCCTACGAACGGTCGTCGTCGCGGCAGGAGCGTGGGGCATGGCCGCCATGGTCGGATCGGCGTCATCCCTCGGCACCATCGACGGGCGGTCGCTCCTGTTTCTCATCCTGTCGGGCCTGGCCACCGGGGCCTCGTGGCTGTGCTACTTCGCGGCCCTCGCGCGGGGCGACGTATCCCGCGTGGCCCCCATCGACAAGCTGTCGACGGTCCTGGCGATCCTCCTGGCCCTGATCCTGCTGAGCGAGCCTGTGACCGCCTGGAGTGTTGTCGGGATCGTTGTAATCACGGCGGGGACCCTGCTCATGGTCGACCCCGACGACCTTTCTGGGCTGCCGCTCGCCCTGCGCCGGGGCGGAAGTTGGCTCACGTACGCGCTCGCGTCCGCGCTGTTCGCCGCGTTGACGTCGATCTTGGGCAAGGTCGGTATCTCCGGGGTCGATCCGACGCTGGGAACTGCGGTGCGCACGCTCGTCGTGCTGGCCATGGCGTGGGTGATCGTGGCATGGCAGGGGCGTATTCGCGAGGTGCGGTCGATCCCCCGCGCGCGAGCTGGCCTTTATCATCGCGTCGGGTGCCGCGACATGCGCGTCGTGGTTGGCGTACTATCACGCGCTGAAAGACGGGCCCGCATCGGTCGTCGTCCCCATCGACAAGCTGTCGATTCTCGTCACCGTTGCCTTCTCGGCGGCCGTGTTTCACGAGCGTTTCACGCGGCGATACCTGGCTGGCCTCGCCCTCATGTGCGCGGGCACGGCGGCCATGGTGGTGGCGTAGGACCCGTTGCACGCAGCACCACACACCCAGCATCAATCCGCGTACACGTACTGCCTTGCCTTGACAGACACCGGGGCCTGAGTGTTACTATCGACGCACAACGTAGGCTTAGCCTGGTTCGCCGGGCTGGGTCGGGAGGGGATCGATCATTCTGGTCGCATTCCCTCCTTTTTATTACTGCGCAACTTCGAAGGTGATGAACGCATGCGCCATTACGGATTAGATGAGCAGATAAACCATCTCCGAGAATCCGGTATCACATTCAGCATCATGTCGGAGGATGATGCACGGACGTTCCTTCGAGAGAACACGTACTACTACAAGCTCAAGTCTTACAGACATAACTACCGGCGCGGCGATGACGGAAAGTTCTCCTGCGACTTCGCACATCTCGTCGAACTATCGCGAATGGACATCGCATTGAGCCGGCCGTCTGTGCCTCGACCACTGTCTGGCCATCGAACACGCGCTGAAAGTATGGCTCAACGCCCAACTCATGGAGGAAAACGATCCGGGCATGGCAGATCGAATCCTTCGAGAATCAGGAGTGAGTTGGCACGCAGAACAGATGCCAGTTCCCTCCAATCCATACGTTGAAGATTTATTGCAGCACTGCGGAACTGATCGCTTCCTATGGCATTGGTGGGAACTCGGAACGTTCGCTTCCCAGGCACGCCTATACTCGTCATACTGCCATATCAAGGGACAGGAAGCACCTCTCGAACATCTCCTATTCATTGTGCGAAAGCTGCGCAACGCCGTATCTCACGGTTCTTGCTTGTTATCGAAGGTACACATTCCCGCTCCCGTACACGCGGCAGGTACAGATCAGGAAACCCCTTTCGACAATCAAGTTCTTCGTCAAGGCATGTGGCTATGCGGACGCAACCCCGCTTCCAAATCTGTTAGGAAGAGTTCACTGGGAAAGAGCTACAAAATACTTATCGTACACAACTATTCCGCCCTCCTCTACACTTATCTACGTCTGGTAAATAGCGAAGGAATGCTCGAACACTCAGTGTTCGAGGTGCGGAAGCTCAATGCTCGCCTAAACAAGAACCTTGATAATTACTACGGACGTGGTCACAACATGCCGACGGAACAAAACCCTGAAATTTATCGAACAATCAAAGCATTGACCGAGATCGGCGAAGGATACTGCCAACGCGTGAACGAGCGATTCGCAGTCCTTCCCGACTGACTTGACGACGTACCGGACCACTGCACCACACTCCACCTCATGCAGAATGGGCACAGTGCGGATCAACCTGTGACTAGTGGCCTTGTTTTTCTTCCCAGGTGTCGGTGTTGTTGATGACTAGGTGGGACAGGGGGAATTTGCCGGTTGTTTCCGTGGTGGTGACGAGGCCGTTGATGGTTTGTGTTTCCCCGGTGAAGGGGTTGGTGGCGGTTCCACTCCAGGTGGTGGTCAGGGTGATGTCCCGGTCTTCGTGAGGGTATGGGCCGTCGAGCATGGAGCGCCACCCCTGTGGGGGTGTGTAGTAGTGGCGGATCAGGTTCGGGTCAGTGTTCAAATCCATGCCCTCGGACCACACTGATCCTGTGGAGGTGGTGACCAGGTTGGGAGTGCCATCACCCCAGTTCCATTCGTAGTTCGTGGCGGTGAGCGTGATCGTGATGTCGCGTCCCAGCAGGTTGATGACGTGGGTCTGGGTGGGGCTGGTGACCGCGACAATCGTGGGAATGAACTTATTCGTGTAGGAGACCCCCAACGGTCGCTTATACAACCCGGCCCCATCAGCGTGGATCACGGTGGAGGCCAGGTAGAGGATGTCGCGCGTGGTGGGTACACGCCCCGGGTCCTGATTGGGTCCACCCTCAGGATCAGGAGGCAGCTCGCACCGAACGATAGTGGCGTCATCAGAAACAATCGGACTGTTGGCCGCCTTCCCAATGAACAGTTCCTTACAACGATCTTTGTAAGAACCAGAAGCAGGATTAGCCTTCGCATCAGCCGTCTTCTGTGCCCTCTGATCATCCAGAGTCGACGAACCACCACCACTCGACGGCTGCCCAGAGGATTGCTGGTTCTCGAACTCCTGAATAGTTGTTTCGATGGTATCGTCAACGACTGTTGAGCAGAAGCTAAACATTGAATTGTTACTGCCGGAGCACTGATTCGTAGGTGTTGTCGGCAGTGTCATAGGGTGTAAGCAATTTTCGTGTAGCGGTGATGCTGTTCGGAGGCTGATCATGGGGTGTCGTCGGATGCTGAGTGTTGAGGATCGCGCGGCGATCATGGCGGGGTTGGAGGCGGGCTTGTCCCAGACGCGTATCGCCCACTTGATTGGGCGTAGCCCCTCGGTGGTGTGCCGTGAAATCGCCCGCCACCGGGGTCCTGGCGGCGTGTACCAGGCCGAGGATGCCGGGAGAGCAGCGCAGGTGGCCAGGCGCCGCCCCAAGAAGCGGCTCCTGGACCGCGATGAGATTCTCCGCCGCCGCGTGATCTTTGATTTGTCGCAGGGGCGCACGCCCCGCCAGATCAGCGGACGCCTGAGCGTGGAGGCATGTGGCACAGTGGCTCCTATGGATAATTCTCCCCACGCCCAGGGCCGCACGATCAGCCACGAGGCGATCTACACGTGGATCTACGCCCACCCCAAGAAGACGCTGATCGAGCACGGCGTATGCCTGCCCTCCAGGCGGTGGATGCGCAAGAAACCCCCTGCAGGCGGGCGCACACCACCCATTGTCGGCATGCGATTAATTGACGAACGCCCCGACATTGCTGACCGGATGATCCCTGGCAACTGGGAGGGGGACCTCATCATCGGCAAAGATGGGGCCAGTGCGTGCGCAACCCTGGTCGAGCGCACCACCCGCTACCTGATCATCGTGGCCCTGCCACTGGGACGCAGGGCCGACCAGGTCTGTGATGCGCTCACCCGCCGCATCCAGGGCCTACCCGAAGGAGCGATGCGAACACTGACATGGGACCAAGGACGGGAAATGGCCCGCCACCAGCGCCTCACCCAAGATACCGGCGTGGAGGTGTTCTTCGCTCACCCCCATAGCCCCTGGGAGCGAGGAACAAACGAAATACCAACCGACTTATCCGCCGCTACCTTCCCAAAGGAACCCCCATCACCAGCCACCAGCCCTACCTCGACGCCATCGCCTACGAACTGAACAACTGCCCCAGAGCCACCCTCGGCTACCGCACCCCCACAGAAGCATTCAACCAACTCATTGCTACCACCCATTGACACCACCGTCAAACCCGTAGTTGCAATTGCTGGTGCGCTGTTTGAATAGAAGTTTGCAAAAGCGATTGTGATTGAACAGATGAGAGTGATACTAGCTCTGAGCGTCATGAGTTACTCCTGCCGCAGTTTCGATCCAGCGCCCATCCTTCCATGTCATAAATATGAACAGTCTTGATGGAAATTTACCTTCGCTAACGATAATTGATTGATCAACGCAAGCGGTGCCATTGTTTGTCTCAATATCGAAGATGACTAAAATTGTCTTAGGCTCAGCCTCAGGATATTTCTCCTTGTCTGCGGGCGTAACTTTCACTATGCTTGTCACCGTAGAAGTATTGTCGTACATCCAACCATGAGAATAGAGTTCATTGACATTTTGAATGTATGTCTCGCGAAATTCTTTTCCGGGTTCTGTCATGTTCTCAAAGGGTTGTGTGTCTCCGGTGTTCCAGGCGTAGGTGAGTGTGTCGAGTAGGTACTCGGCGGCGAGTTCCGCGCCCCTCTCGGTGTTCTCCTTGGCTTCTTCGGGTAGTTCTGGTTTGGTGTAGGTGGATGCGGCGTGTTCGGCGGGGCGGACCAGGACGCCGTCGGATCCGATCTGGTAGCCGCCCGACATGGCCGCCTCGGTGGGACTCGACGCGGATGGTGCAGGCTTGGCGGCGGGCGTCGTGGCAGCAACGCCTGGCTTGTCACCCCACGCGTGCCACCAGCCTTCTGCGACTCCGTTGATGTAGACGGCGAAGACTGCACCAACGACAAGCACGACGTAGGCGGCGCGCATCCCCCAATAGAACGGCTCAACGTGCAGCCAAGCCCGCACCCGAGCCTTCACGCCCTTGGGCCGGTTGGCTCTCGCGTCGGCTCGATAGTCGGCCCACCGCTGACGCAGCGTGTACTTGCGCGGCATGGACTCGCGCCGGAACTGCTCCTCGTCCTCCTCAGTCACGGGCCGCTCGGACAACGGTGGAACCATCATGTTCTCTCACCCTCCACAATGAGGTAGCTATCCTCCAGCGCACCCCCACCATCGGAAGCACACCCTGTTAAGAACACAGGCTACGCCCAGAACCAACACAAAACACTAAGAATGCCCAGTAACCACCATAAAACGTTCTCCCACCTCACGCGCGCGCTACCACACAACCCCGCCCCGACCTCGTCAAACTCGGACGAGGGACAACCACAGGGCAGCGAACACAGCTGTCACACATCCCACCAACCGGACACCAACCACCGATCAGAGCAGCTTGTCGAGTGCCTCGCGGATGAGGCGCTCCTCCCCCGATCCGTTCGTCGGCAAGCGCAGGACGGGAACGCCGTACGCGGCCATGATCGAGTCTTTGCGCGCGTCGCGCTGCTGCTGTTGCTCGCTGTTGCCGTGATACTGCCAGCCGTCGACTTCGATGGCGAGGACCAGGCGCCCGGTCACCCGCGAGTACACCCCGAAGTCGAGGGCGCTATCCGTGAACACGAAGGCACGTTGCTCCTCGCTGAGGCGACGCGTGTTCGGCAGCGCGTCCTTGAGGAATACTTCGGTCTGATAGCCGAAGCGAGCGTACCTGGGTTCCGCGAGCGCCTCGCGCAGGCATTGATCGGCGATGTTCTCGGCGGGCGAGCGCCGACGGTCGGCCCACTTAGCGCGCGAGTAACGTTCGAGCGACGCGCTGTAGGCGTTGTAGAGGACATCGAAAATGGAGACGATGTCCGACTGGACGACGGCGCTTGGGTCGTACATTTCGATGTAATCGAGCAGTGTCCTAATGTTTCGGCTCAGGCGGACGCCGCCGTGCGTGGTGACGACGATAAACCGGTCTTTGGCGCGCGACACGATGACGTTCGTCATGGCGTCAGAGTCGTAGAACTCGCACGCAGCGGCTCGGTCGTGCGCGTTGAGGACCGTGGATAGGACCACCGTTCCCGCGCCGCGTCCCTGGAATTTGTGCGCGGTCTCCGCCAGCCATCGGGCGTGCTGGCCTTCCCCGAGGTCCGCGCGGATACGCTGGCGCAGGCCGGTCGCTTGCGCCCGGAACGGGGTCACCACGCCGAGGACGAAGTCGCCGGACTCGTCCTTATCATTCGCCTCGATCCCCTCGCGGATGACCCGCATGTCTTCGAGCTGGGCGATAATCTCGATCTCTCTTTGGGAGAAGAAGCTTCCCCCGCGCGCAGGCCGCCGCGCGTGGTTTCCCGGTGCGGCGTAGACGATCGCGAGCGGATCGGTGGCATCCTCCGCCGGCACGCGCATCGGGATGAGCTGGCCGCCGTAGTACATGCGGTTGCAGAATTCGATGATTGCAGGGTGGCAGCGGTAGTGTTCCTTGAGCAGGGTGCTGGGAACTTGTTCAGATTCGGTCATACCCTTGATGGAATCGAGCAGCGATACCGAGCGCACATCAAATCGTTTCGCGGGCGGTTGCCGTTTGCTTTCGTCCCAGCCCTGGAAGATCGGCCCGATCTGCCGCGCGTCGCCGACAATGACGGCGTTGCGAGCCTTACTCAGCGCCGCCATTCCCTCCGGGAGCAGGACCTGCGACGATTCGTCGATGATGATCCAGTCGAGCAGGGTGTCCTCGGCCAGGTTGTGACGGATCGAAAAGCAGGTGGATGCGATCACCGGGTAGGTGCGCAGGAGGATGTCCGTCTGTCGGTTGAGCCACTGATTGGGGTTCAGACGGCTCGGGCGTTCGCGCTCGAAACGGTCCTGGAGGGCGGTGTCCAAAGCCTCGCGGGAACGGCGACGGTACTGCGCACTCCCCTCGACGAGGCCGTGGCGGGCCGCGCGCGCCTCCGCCTCCTCGATGCGGCGGCCCAGTTCGCGTTCGCGGGCCTGATAGAAAGCGAGTTGAAGCGCCGACTGGACATCCGGGTCCTCCAGGTCGATGCCCTTCAACGATCCGTAGGCGAAGTAGCGGCGCACCCGCTCGATGAAGCCTCGAGGACTGTGCCCAGGCCTCGGCGCGCAGCGGGCGAGGGCAAGCAGGTCAGCGATGGTCTCGGAGCTGCGCCTCACGACGGCCAGATGCGAAATATCCGCGAGCGGGCGGCGACTTTCCTTCACTTTCTCTTCGAAGAGGAAGCGTTCACGCTGGGTCGCGGTCAGACGTGCCCGGATCTGCGGGATGTCTCGCGCGTCCTCCCACAGGGCGACGAGCCGCCCCTCCTCGGCCCGCAGCGCGGCTTCGTTAGCACGGGCGGATACACCCGACGAGGCGGTGGACGCCTTCTTGGCCCAGGCCTCGCGCCGCTGCTCGAGAATCCCCTCACGCTGGTGGAATTCCTTGACGCGCTCCGCTTTTCCAAGGCTGGCCACCAGGAATCCGTAGCCTTCCTCCGTCAGCTTGTCGATGACGTTATCCACCGCGGAGTTGGCACCCGCGACGACGCCGATGGTCTTGCCCTGGGCGATGAGGGAGGCGATCAGGTTGAGGATCGTCTGCGTTTCCCGTGCCGGGAGGGCCGTCGATGATCGAGATCTGGTGGGTAAGCGCGGCGCGAATCGCGTTGCGTTGATCGATGTTGGAGTGGAAGGGCATGATGAGATGGTCGCTCGCCCCCGTCGTCGCGGACGTCGAGCCCGCGAGGAACGCTTCGAGGACGGAGCATCGCGGCGCTTGCGGAAGCCGCTCCCAGACGTTCGCGAGAATGGCCGCCGGTGCAGATGCGCCCTCGCCCACCCACCGGGGATAGCACTCGCTCGTGTCCAATGTCGCCCCGGCCCGTCGAGCCTGCGCGCGGACTTCCTCGCGCACGTAGTCAAGGATGGAGGCGTTCTTGCGTTGTTCCGGCGTCGCGAATGACGCCCTCACCTCGTCGCTTCCGTAGCGCCGAAGCGCGAGCTTGCCGTCAGCTTTTCGATACGCCAGCGTGTAGCGCGGATTACGCGGGTGACCCGCGCGGCGAAGCGTCCAGATGATCTCGACGTTGTTCCAGCGCTGCCCGCACACCCGGATCTCATCGAGGGCGTCGACCTTGCGGCGCTCAACCTGATCGTAGAGACGTACCCGATCCTCGCCGTATGGATACTGTTTGCCGCTGGTATAGGTGACGACGATGCGATTCCCGTCGCGGCGTATCTTCGCAACTTTCCAGGTGTGGTCCTGCCAGTTCGGCGTGTCCTTATCGCGAATCAGGACGTGCATCGTGCGCGGATCGACGGCTTCCATACCCCTCCCCCGTGAGTCTTACACCCAGGATAGGCGACTGATTGGACGCGGGGTCGATTGGTGGCGGCTTGCAGTCCGGCGGGACGCAGATGTGCATGGCCCTTCGTATCGTGCCGCTATGGGTATGTCTCTTGTTTTTCTCCTGGTTGGCTTGGTTGTGGGTGCTCTGCTCGGGTACGTGGGGGCGGTGGCGCGCCGGGCGTCACAGCAGGGCGATGATGTGGGCGCGTTGCGCGCGCAGGTCGCCCGATGGCAGGCGCGCGCGGAGGAGCTGTCGCATCGCGTCGAAGCCGCCGAGGCCCGCTCCCTGGGCGACGCCGCTGTCCTGCAGGCGCTCGCCCCGGTTCGCGTCCAGCTTGAGCAGATGACGCAGCGCGTCGATCAGATGGAACAGACGCGGGCGCGACAGCATGGTGCCCTCGCCGAGCAGCTGCGTGAGGCCGCCCAGCGCGAGGCCGAGCTAGCCCGCACGACCGCCTCCCTGGAGGGCGCGCTACGCTCGCGCAGTGCGCGCGGCACGTGGGGCGAGGTCGAGCTGGCCCGCGTCCTCGAGGCCGCGGGGATGATGCCGCACGTCGACTTCGCGGAGCAGCGCTCGGTTGGTTCGCTCACTCAGGGACGAGGCCTGGGCGCGGAGAGTACGTCAGGTGAGCGCGGGCGTCCCGACGTGACGATTCACCTGCCCGGGCAGGGTTTCCTGGCACTCGACGCGAAGGCTCCAATGGACGCGTACCTGAGGGCCTGCGGCATCGAGGAAAGCGGCGAGATGGCGGAGGCCCGCCGCCGCTCGGAGTTGGCGGCGCACGCGAAGGCCCTGCGTTCTCACGTCGAGGCGTTGGCGTCGCGCGACTACGCGCGTCTGCTCGGCTCTTCCCCCGAGCTGGTCATCCTGTTCGTCCCCTCCGAGGCTGCGCTGTCGGCGGCGCTGCGCGCGGACGCATCGCTCCTGGACGACGCGATGGCACGCGGGGTGGCCCTGTGTTCCCCCGTCACGCTGCTGGCGGTTGCGCGCACGTGCGCGACGGCGTGGGCACGCACGAACATCAACGAACAAGCGGACCAGATCATCGCTCTGGGCCGCGACCTGTATGAGCGGCTCGGCGTCGTCGCGGGCCACATGGAGAACCTGGGCAAGAGCTTGGCGCGCAGCGTGGACTACTACAACAAGGCTGTCTCCTCCATGGAGAACCGGCTCTTGTCCCGGGCGCGCTCCGTGAGCGCCCTCGAGGCAGCGTCGAAGAAGACCATGACAGCCCCTGAGATAGAATCGGACGCTGCCCAGGTCCGCTCCTTCACGAAGCCGGAGTTGACGGACCGGTAAGCGATTCGGCGATGCCGTCCAACTGCGCGCGGATCTCCTCGAAGGGACGATCCAGGTCGAGTGTCGTCGCGCCGATTCGGTTGCCGCTCATGCGGTAGGTGACGTCGGGCTGGATGTCCTCGTCGGTCGCGGCGTACAGGAGCATGCCCGACACCTCGACGCTCTCCCCCGCGCGCTCGAACGCAATCTGTTTGTTCTTCACGTACGCGAAAATCTGGTACAGGTTCCCCGAATGCACGGTCCTCTTGTCGAAGTTGCGCTGCATCGTAGACGTGTAGTACTTCGCGTCGATGATGAGCACGCGGCCGCGAGCGCTCAGCGTGATGTCGCTGCGCATGGCGGGCAGCCCCTCCGAGGCCTCGTCGTCCAGCGCCCACTCAATGAAGGACGCACTGGCGCGCAGCTGCGGGTGTTCCCTGCGGTAGTACTCGAGAATGAACTTCTCGTAGAGGCGGCTCATGCGCTGCTCGTCGAAGAAATCCATCATGCGCGTGGTGCCGTCGCTTTGAGTTTGGAGCAGCCCCTTGACGACGAGCCAGCACACCGCCATGAGCATGCGGTACGTGCGATTGTTGCGGTCGTATCGCATGTTCCAGTCGACGGTGTGCAGGTCGATGTCGCGCACGTCCGCGAAGAACACCATGAGCTTCTTCAGACTCTTCTTGTGTGCTTTGGAGATATCCGAGCGCACAAGCAGCGCGACCGTCGCCTTGATGATGCGGTTCATCGTCGTGTCGACGCTGAACTCGTCGTAGGAGCACACCAGCTGGCGGCGCAGGATTGCCTGAGACTTCACGGAGTCAGTGACTTCGATTTTGCCGCGCAGGGAGGAGCGCGCCTCGGTCCGATTCACGTACTCCTGGCCGAGGCCTCGTTTGAGTTGCGCTGACACGCCCCGCTCGAGGATGGCGGCGCACAGCTCAGCCGCATTGTCAAAGTCCTCCGTGGCCACAGAGCGGTAGCCCTGCTCGGTGAGCGCCGAGAAGGCGTAGGCGAGCATGTGGAAGATGTTGCGGACGCGAATCACCGCAACGACCTACGCAGCCTGTCGCTCCATTCGCGGACCTTGCCGGGCTCGTCGAACCAGTACTCCTTGAGCATCGGGATGAGTTCGTACTCCACGATCGAGGCCATGGCCGCGTCGGTGCAGGTATCGGCGTCCATGTTGCAAAAGTAGCTGTGTCCAATGCAGAATCCTTCACCGAGCGACTCATCCTCGACGATCACACGGTTGAGGGATTCCACCTCACGGACCAATGCCTCGAACCTCGGATTAACGAGGCCGGCGCGGTAGGCGCGGAAGCCCTCGGAGTCGAAGGCGGGACTCAGTTCCACGAAAGCGAAGCGCCGCCGCAGCGCGTAGTCAAGCATCGCGAGGCTTCGGTCCGCCGTGTTCATCATGCCGATGATGTAGACGTTGCGGGGCACGTAGAAAAACTCGCGGGAGTAGAGCAGCTGGAGCTTGTTTTTCGGCCCGCGTTTATCGCTCTCAATGAGCATGAACAGCTCGCCGAAGATCTTGGAGAGGTTGCCTCGGTTGATCTCGTCGATGATGAAAAAATACTCGTTATCCTCATCGTCGGCGGCCTTCTTACAGAAGGAGTAGAAGGCACCCTTCACCAGCTCGAAGCCTTCACCGGAGGGCCGGTAACCCTCGATGAAGTCCTCGTAGGAGTAGCTCTGGTGGAACTGGACCAGCATGACGCGCGAGGCGTCCTTGACGCCCATCATCGAGTACGCGAGGCGCTTGGCGGCGAAGGTCTTACCCACGCCGGGCGCGCCCTGCAAGATGATGTTCTTTGGCGCGCAGGACGCCCACGGTTGCGTCATAGCGTTCCTCGTCCATGAAGACCTCGTCGAGGAATTGCTCGGAGGAATACTCCGGGAATACCGGCAGCGTTTCCTCATTGTCAACCGCTTCCTCATCCTCGCCGTCATCGAAGAAGGGATCGATGCGCGCCAGCAGATCGGGGTAGTCAGTGATCTCTGTGAGGGTCTTCATGGGGAACTGCTGATCACTTCGCCAGCTTCCCCGACGCTTCCACGACACGTTGCGCAGGTGCGGGTACTCACCGCCTTCCGGGTCGTAGACGTAGTCGCCCGTAACGACGCCGCGGCCAAGGATCTCCTTGAGGCCTCGTTTGACGAAGATGACGTCTCCCGGCTTAATCTCGTTCGCGAACTGCCAGACCGCCCGAGCCGAATTCGTCTGCGACGTATTGTCGTCGCGAGTGTCGAGTAGCCGCTGGCGCATGTCCTCCTTGGTGGCGTAGTCGCTCAGATCACCGAGTTGGTGCCACCCCAGCCCCATCACGCCGCGTTCATAGAACTCTTCCCACATACAGGCTCCCCGGCCGGGGGCGTAGAGCCAGTAGTGCACGGTCTGCACGTCAGCGTCGCCGAGAGCAGATACCTGCATTGTTGCCTCCTTGAGAAGCGCGGTCATAAGTACCGGCTATCCGTCATCATGGCCACACCCTACCACCCGGGTGATCGACGACACGATTCGCACTCGCACTCACCCGACAGCAAAGCAGAGCCACGCTCTCGCGCGACCCGACCACAACCTCGCTCAGAGTTCCCCTATCTCACTCAAAGTCTGCCAACACGCCCACGTCGCACGCCGCCTGACGCAGGCGCTTATCGCGTGTCCACAGCGAGACACCGGGGGTTACGACAGCACTTGCCAGGAGTGCCACGTCGACCGCGCTGAGTCCTCTATCCCACAGCCTCCGTTCCTCGACGAGGTGCCGCACGCCTTGGTCGTCGACGTTGCGAACGATCATGAGGCGCTCAAGCGCTTTCAAAAAGATCGAGCGGTTCTTGAGATTCCCCAACGCGAGTTCCGTGATGACACTCTGATGCACGCAGACCTGGTCTCTCTCGAGTAGATCAACCAGAACCGGCTCACTTTTCCGCAGGTGATCGATCCAGATGTTCGTGTCAACGAGGACTCTCATGCGTGCTCGCGACTCCGAGGCGCAGCCTCCGCCCCCGGATCACTGCCGCCGAGCGCAGCGAGCTGCCGTCCAGTCTCAATGCGGACGAGGAGCTCAACCGCGTCCCTAATCAAGCGGATCGCTCACTGACCCCTGTCAGCTCCTCGGCACGCTCAAGCAGGTCATCATCGAGTGTCACTGTGGTTCTCATGCTTACCTCCACCCTCAGCATAGCACCGCAGGCATCATCAGTTGATTCGGATTTTGATGCAGCTTCTAGTCCACCCAGCTCACATAACAGCACAGCCGGGCCACGGCCTCGCGCAACCCGGCCACTACCTCGTCAGGCTCCCTCGCCTCAGGCGTCTTCCACCGTCATGAGAGGAACGATTCCACTCAACGTATCCCCCAGCGCATCTTCAGCACGATCAAGCTCATAGCGCATCTGCAAGTTCATCCAGAACCCGGGCGTCGTACCGAAGTAGCGAGAGAGCCGCATCGCGGTATCTGCCGTAATCCCACGCTTGCCATGAACGATTTCATTGATGCGACGGGATGGAACTCCGATGGCGACGGCGAGCTTATGCTGCGTAATTCCGAAGCCCTCGATGAAGTCTTCCATGAGGACTTCACCCGGGTGAATCGGAGCAATTTTAGTGGTAGTCAACGATCTCAACCCCTTCTGGACCAGCAGCATCCAGGCCGTCACCCATCACGACTGCGCTTGAAAAGGCACCGCCGTTGAACGGAGCACCTTTTGGTTCTCAACGACCCAGTGCTACCATCCTACTAACCGCGTCGGGCTTGGACCGGCGCACTCTACTACGGGGATCCTCGCCATCACGGCGAGGGTCCCTTGGTATTCCAAGAGCATCGCACACCTCGCCACGCAGACGGACCTGCTGCTCTCGCCATAAGCAAGCGACCGGGCCACCCTCTCACTCGACCCGGCCACGGCCTCGTCGGAGACCCCTACCTCATTCAATGTCGGCCAACACGCCCACGTCACGTGCGGCCTGACGCAGGCGTTTATCGCGCGTCCACAACAAGACCCCAGGGTCACGACAACGCTTGCCAGGAGCGCCACATCGATAGCACTCAGTCCCTGCCCCACAGCCGCCGCTCCTCAACGAGGTGCCGGACCCCTCGGTCGCCCACGGCACGAACGATCATCAATTTCAGAAAGATCGAGCGATCCTTGAGATTGCCCAGCGCGAGCTCGGTGATAACACTCTGGTGCACGCACCTGGTCGCGCTCAAGGAGGTCGACCAGGACCGGCTCAGTTTGCCGCAAGTGATCGATCCAGATATTCGTGTCGACGAGGACTCTCATGCGTGCTCGCGACTCCGGGGCGCAGCCTCCGCCGCCTGATCGCTACCACCGAGCGCAGCGAGCTGTCGTCCGGTCTCAATGCGAACGAGGAGTTCGACCGCATCCCTGATCAACGCGGATCATTCACTGATCCCAGTGAGTTCCTCGGCGCGCGCGAGCAACTCGTCATCAACGTCAATTGTCATCCGCATAGAATCCTCCAGCACCAGGATAGGGCTTGATCTCCATAACGGGTGATGCGCCGTGCAGAGCCTGTCTGCGCGCATTCATTGCCCCCAACAGCAACTCAGTGACACGCCCACACAAGCCGGCCACGGCCTCGTCATGAAGAAAATTCTCGTGACCTCGTATCACTATTTACCACCCGCCAGTGACACATCTCACTTAACGAGGTCACAGCGTTTTTTCAACCAACAGGATCCGACAAACCACGGAAGAATGGTCGCGGGGAGCAAAATCAGGGCGCTCAGCAGGGCACACAAGCTAATCACGGTGCCTACGACGACACGTCACTGACCCGTTACTTGAGCCGCGCATCACCCCAGCGGCCCCCACCTTCGATTCAATGAAAGAGGCTCACATGAACGACAACAACGAGAACGTTGACCAGGACAAGACCCCCGAGGGCCCCCTCCAGACCGACCACGGCACGACCACCATTGAGGAAAACGTCGTCGCTAAGATCGCCGGCATGGCCGCCCGCCAGGTGCCCGGCGTCTACGGCATGGGCAACGCCGTACGCCGTGCCTTCAGCGCCGTGACCGACCGCATCCCCACCACCCAGACCAACGTCACCGGCGGCATCACCGTCCACAAGGGCGAAACCCAGACCGCCATTGATGTCATCGTCGTCGTCGAGTACGGCTACTCCATCATCAATGTCTGCAACGACATTCGCAGCAACATCATCGACCAGATCGAAGGCACCACCGGCCTGGAGGTTGTTGAGGTCAACATCGACGTCACCGACGTCCACCTGCCCGAGGAGGAAACAACCAACTCCGCCTCAACCGATCTGAAGTAGTCGACCTCGACGCCTGGATCTGAGGAATTCTCATGAAGACAACGCACCTGGCCCTCCTGGTGGGCCTGTTCATGGGAGCCGTTCTCGCGTTCGGTTCCTTCGCTAGCTTCGTCCTCGTCGCCCTATGCGGCGTCGTCGGATGGGTAGTGGGCCTCTATCTGGAGGGCCGGGTCGATGTCCAACGTATCCTCGATTGGCGAAAGAGGTGACGAGCGTGGCCGCGCCTGACTCAGCAGTCACGCAGTCGAAGCCGTCGCGCGAGAAGGAATCCTCCTTGACACAGCGCGGCACCACGACTATTCCGGCCAATGTCGTCGCCCGAATCGCCGCTCAAGCCGCGTTTGAATTTGCCGCCGTCGGCTCGAACGCAGGTGGAGTCCTCGGGATTGGCTCCCGCCGAAACTTCGGGTCTCGGCCCGAGGCCACGTGCCAACTCTATGGGCAGCGCGCGATCCTCCATCTGGACCTCGGCCTCGTCTTCCCCACCCCTTTGTCCTCCACTATCGAGGACCTGCGCGCACACGTGAGCGGTCGCGTCGAAAAGCTGTGCGGGGTACGCGTCGCCAAGATGTCCATCGACATTTCGTGGCTCAACCCGAGCAATCATGTCAGGAGGAGCCTGAGATGAGAGCACCCGTACCGGCGCTCATTTATCGACCGACCCGGAGCACATCTGCCACCGTCTTAGCATTGCTGCTCCTCATCGTCGGGGGACTCGGCACATGGCTGACGGGATACCGCCTCCTCACAGGGACCTGGCCGCAGCGCACCGTCACCACGCTCAACGCGGTCGGCGCTGTGTCCTTCAGCTCCATCGCAGCGCTTGTTGCCGCCGGAATCGCAGCCGCATGCGGCCTGTTGATGCTTGTCGCAGCCCTGTGGCCCGGTCGCCCCAAGCACGTCGCTTTTCTTCCCGACGATATCCCCGGGCAGACGGCACTTCACCGTTCTGACCTGGCATTCCTCGTGAAGAGGCACGTCGAACAACTCGCCACGATTCGGTCCGCTTCCGCCACCGTGCGCAGGTCACGAGTCGACGTTGTCGTCTTCAGCGACGCGGATGACTTAGACGCTGTGCGCGAAGCCGCGTCCAAGAAGGCCGACGAGGCCCTGGAGGTTTTCAACCCCGAGGGCATCACCCGCAGCCGTGTCCGCGCCAAGCGCGTGAGCTGAAAGAGAACCGATTATGCGTTCAGTTTCTGCCGCTCTCAACAGGGTTCTCCTGGCATTCTTCGGACTGCTTATCGTCTGCGCGTCCGCTTGGTTCCTCGCGTCCGGCCTCGACGCCGGCCACCATCTGCCCGTCATTTCCGTATACCTAGCTGCGGCGCACGACCAGATCGGGGCGATTCTTTCGCCTCGCGCCCACTGGCTCGTGCCATGTGGCGTTCTGGCATCCGCGCTCGCCTTCGTCGCCGGTCTGTTCCTGCTCCTCATGCAGTGCCGCGCAGGCCTGCGAATTCTCCGCTCAGGCTCAGCGGCTCCGATGGCGCTCTGCTGGCTACTCTCTCCCCCGATGTCCTGTCGCAAGCCCTCTCCGAACGCGTTCAGGACCTGCCCGGTGTCGAGCGCTGCACCGTCTTCGTTACCGGTTCTCCGAGCAAGCTCTGGGTTCAGGCGGACACGAGCGTCGCGCCGGACTGCGAGGTCGAGTGGACCGTGACCGAGCTCCGGAAGCTATTGAACGAGGACGTGGCTACGTCTCTGGGAACGCCTCCCAAGCAGCTCGACGTTCTCGTACGCCTGGCGCGCTCGGTGAGTTCGACGTCAACATCGAAGGCCGTCACAGGCCAGCCGTCGCCGGCAATCACAGGAACGGGAACAGGCGCGTGAAACGTGGGGCAGGGCGGGCGTCGCCTTGCCCCACGTTTGTTGTGGGCAGGCATCCACATTCACGAGGCCGGGGCTGAGCCTGTCGTCAAGATTCGCCCAAAGTGCAGACCACTTCGCTCCGATGAGGCGTTTTTCGCGACTTTTTGCCGAGGTGGCCTGATCCACGAGACGACGATCGCGGCCGTCACGAGGAAGAGGGAGAACACCCCCTCCATGACGAACAGGATGAGCTGATTCCGCGCGAGAACCCGCATGACGGCGAGGCGGTTGTCCTCGCCCGTGCGCGCCAGGCGCTCCCCCACGCGGTCGGCCGCGCCGATCCCCACCAGAGTGGACAGGCCTTGGATGGCTTCGAGGAACTGGGCGGACAGACGGGCCCGCATCTCGCGCGAAGCCGACGAGTCGTCGCGGACGAAGCGCTGGAAGAGAGCGATCGAGAGGGGGACGAAGGGGATGCAGGCGACGAGGACGAGCGCGGCGACCGGGTCGATGAGCGCCCCGACGACGACGAGGACGAGGAAGGGCGTGGCGACGGCGCCGATGAGTTCGCCGATGTAGGCCTGCCGGTATTCGACGACGCGTTCGACGGAGTCGGTGAGCAGCGAGATCAGGCGCCCGGTCTCCTCGGCGCCGATTCGCGCGGGCCCCAGGCGGAAGGCGTGCTCGAGCAGGGCCCGCCGTATGCGGCGGGCCTCGCGGCTCCGGGAGGCGTCGGTCTCGCGGCCGAGGGCGAGCCTGGCGAGGCAGACGACGAGGATCCACACCGCCGTCAGGATGATCGAGGACTCGTGAAGTCGGGCGCCGACCAGGTGCGCGGCGAGGACGTCGGCGATGCCGATCAGGGCGAGAGCCGCGGCGCAGGCGCGGATCGAGATGAGGAGGGCTTGACGCGCGATCGCCGGGTTCCCAGGGGCGAAGAAGGCGCGCGCCTCCGGGGAGCGTCCCCGAGCCGTCGCCGCTTCGCCCCCGAGAGGGCCGCGTCCTCGGCGTCTCACCGATGCACCTCGGTCATGATCTTCTCGTAGCCGAGAGGGAGATTCGTGCCGGCGACCGCCGAGGCCTCGTTCATCGGCAGGAGCACGATCCGCTTGTTCTTCACGGCGGGGACCTCGGCCAGAGCCGGGTTCGACAGGAGTTCTTGGAAGGGGCCCATGCCCGCTCCCATGAAGTCCTCGACGAAGACGATGTCGGGGGCCGCGCGCACGACGAGTTCGGCGTCGATGGGAGCGGTGGCGGTCAGTCCGGCTTCCTGCGCCGCGTCGGCGCCTCCCGCGCGAATCGCGAGCGCCGGGATGGTGTTCTCGGCGCCCATCGCCCGGCTGCGAAATGAGCGCCCTTCCCCGACGGGGGAACGCATCGAGGAGCCGTCCCCCGTTCGCGGGGACGACTCCTCGATGAGGTTGGAAGGATCAGTCCTCGGCGCCGCGGCGCATCAGCACCGCGCCCGCCGCCAGGCAACCGAGTGCCACCGCGATCATGCCGCCCGCGGTGAAACCGGTGCGCGCGAGATCGGCCTTCCCACGACCCGGCCCCTTCGCGACCTCGGCACCCGGGGAGGGCGTCTGAGTCGTCGAGGACTGAGCGGTCGACGAATCGCCGGGACGCGCGTTCCCGTCGGGCTTCGGCGCGGCGCCATCGGGCAGGTCGACGGCCCTGGCGAGGATGTGCGCCGAGTGGGCGAAACCTTGGTCGCCGGTCGCGGCGTCGTCGATCACGCCGTCTCCGCCGATGGCGACCGTGGCCTTCCCGAGGTAGTCGCCGATGAAGGCGACGGCGCGGCCGAATCGGGAGCGCTCGCCGCGCGAAGCGATCTCCGTCGCCTTGATATCGGCGATTCCTCGAGGATCCGACGCGAACTCGTCGGTCGAGAACACCCACGCGCGCCCGTTCCCGGTCGAGCCGTAGGCGCCGACCACGAGCATCGCCGAACCCGATCCCGGAATCGGGAGGGCGTCGACCGCGTATCCGAACCCGTGGTCCTTCTCGCCTTCGGGGCCGGTGATGATCCTGACGCGCGCCGACGTCGCGCCCGGGTCCTTCGGCGAGATCACGACGTCGTCCAGCTCCTGGCCGATCGCGGCCTTCTCGCCCGCCACGAGCGCGACGCCGCCGGTTCCCTGGTTCGCGAGCAGGCCGCCGTCGAATCCGATGACGAAATCGTCGATCGAATCGCCGGTCACGTCGCCGACGTTCGCCACCGAGGTGCCCGCGCCGAGCCGGTGAGAGGCGTCGAAGGGCATCGTGAGCGCGAAGCCGGCACCGGGGGCTCCGGCCCGGACGCGCGCTCCGGCGGCGGAGCGGTCGCTCGTAGCGTCGGCGGCCCGCCCGTAGACGACCCACGCCTTGCCGGGGATCACGTAGTCGCGCATGTGCTGGAAGTCGGTCACGACGTAGTCCGCGGTGCCGTCGCCGTTCACGTCGCCCACGCGTGTGAAACTGTTGAAGGTGTTTCCCTCCGGCGAATCGATGCGCTGAAGAACGGCCGGGTCGTTCTTCGTGAGGTCGCGCATGTCGACGGGCGCGCCATCGGCCTTGCCGCGGAGGATGAACGCCGCGCCCTGCGGGGTCGCGTTCTTGTCGGCGGAGACGGCCGCGTTCGCGACGATGAAACCGACATCGGCCATGCCGTCGCCGTTCACGTCGCCCACGCGAGTGATGTTGAACGCGCCCGCGCCCACCGACGGAAGATCCACGTACCAGCCGTGCGCCGGATCGAGCTTGTTGAGGTCGACGTCGCGCAGGTGCGAGCCGCCGAAGACGACCCACACGCGAGACATCGTGTGCGAGCCGAAGGCGATATCGTCCACGCCGTCCTTGTTGACGTCGCCCAGGCACGCTACGGAGAACCCGATGTTGGCGTCGGTTGCGGGGTCGGCGGTGCGACGCGGGCCGAGGATCGAGATCGTCTCAGCGGAGGGGAGGGCTTGACCGGCGGTACCGCCCGGGATGATCGAGATCTCGCCGGTGACGTTCAAGATCCAGCCGCGCGTGGGCGTGCTCTCCGCGTAGTACGGATCCCACTTCCATTGGGACCGCACGACGTTGCCCGAGATGATGTCGGGGCGCCCGTCCCCGGTCACATCGCACGCGCCTCGCGCGAGCGAGCCCCCCAGGCCGGACGAGAACTCGCCGAGCCACGACTTCTCGGTCGGGGTGTCGAGCGGGACGAAGGAGGTCTCCTCCTTGCGGGGCTGGGGCTCGGGGATCGGAGCGACGATCTCCTCGTCGTCGCTGTGGGTCTTCTCGCCCTGGCGCGACATGTCGACGGTCCATACGTCGATGCGGCCCTTCGAGTCCGATGTGTAGACGCCCTGCAGAGGGTCGTCTCCTCGGCGCGGAATGATGCCGAGCCCCGCGCCGGGGTCGCTCTCACCGCCCTCGGCGGAGACGAATGTCGCATGGTGCGCGCCGGGGAGATCGAGGATCCCCTGCCCCGCGTTGAAGTCCTGCGTGAACGCCTTCGCGGAGATCGCGAGCGCACCGGGGTGCTCGCCATCCTTCGGGCGGCCGACGAAGAGGGCGCCCGGATACTCCCCGCCGTCGACCCACGCGAGTGACGCGCCGAGCCGTCCGTACAGGGGGCTGCGGAAGAGATAGCCGGTCCGTTTCGCCGATTCGCTCGCATGAACCGGAGCGGATGCCGTGGAGTCGAGGTCGATGACGGTGTCGATCCCCGCTTGAACGACGGCGAAGGCGCCGGCCTCGTTGTTGTGGCCCGGCGCGCCGACGGCGAGATCAGGAGCGCCGTCCGCGTTGATGTCGCCGATCCGGGCGATCGCCGCACCGAATTCAGCGCTTGCTCCCTGCTTCGACGCGCCGACGATACGGGGCACGCCGTCGAGGCTGCTCGCCGACGCCGGGGCGTAGGCCACCGTGCTCGTCGCGGGAGTGCCGACCGCGAGGTCGGATCCGAAGGCGAGCAGTGCGAGGCCCTTCGAGGTATCGACGTTCCAGGTGGCGGAGGCGATATCGCGCAGCAGGCGGCGCGCGCCGGGCGCGCTCGCGTCGGCGGTTCCAGCACCGGCCGCGCTCGCGTCGGCGGTTCCAGCACCGGCCGCGCTCGCGTCGGCGGTTCCAGCACCGGCCGCGCTCGCGTCGGATTCGGCGCCGGTCTCGGTCGCGCTCCGCTCCGGGGTTGAGTCGTCGGAGTCGAACAGGTCGGCGACGTCGGGGTCGAGTTCGCCGCCCGAGCCGAGAGGAGGTTCGGGGCCGTCCTCGTTCCACTCGTCGTCGTTGGATCCGGTGGGGGGATCCGAGGGCGGAGCGGGAGGCTTCGGCGTCGTCTCGAAGCGCGCGGTATCGACGATCGTGACCTTATCGGCCGTGCCGACCGCGAGGAACGGGCTGTCCGGGCTTCCCGCGATCGCGAGCACATCGGCGTCGGGGTCGATCGCTGCCAGGAGTCGAGGGGCCGCGGAGTCGGAGGAGTACAGGTAGACCGCGCGCTCGCCGGCGACGGCGACGTGGGGCGCGCCCTTGATGGAGACGCAGGTGACGGCATTGCCGAATGCGTTCTCACCGGCCGGGGCCGCGGTGGTGAGGAGGTTGCGCTGTTCGCTCAGCGAGATCTCGACCTCGTCGCTCGGATCACCGTAGGGGATGTAGGGGAGGACGTGGAGGCCCGTGCGATTCGCGAAGATCATGTCGGCCAGACTATCGCCGGTGATGTCGCAGGATACGGGAGTCGTCGCGCCCGCGTCCTTGTACGTGAGGCGATCCGTCTTGCGAATGATGTCGCCGTAGCGCGACTCGTAGATCCAGGAGAATCGCAGCGAGTCCGAATCAGCTCCGCTGGCGCGGCGTTCCCCGTGCTCGGTCGTCGACGTCGGGTTCGCCGGTTCGGAACCGGACGCCGGACTCGTCGCGACGGCTGCGAACGTCGGGCTCGCAGTGCCGAGCGCGAGCGACGCCATGGCGATTCCTGAGAGTGTTCGTGAAAGTGTCTTCACCTCGGCCCTTTCGTAAATTTATGCAAGCCTAACCTTAGACGTGGCGGGTGATTCTTGGGAAGAAGATGAAGCGGACGACACACGGAGCGAGGGATCGAGGACGCAGCGCTGGGCTCGCTGATCGGAGATGCTGGTCGAGCAGGTGATGGGCGATCGGTTTCCACAGGCCGAGTGGGGTCTGCGATGCTTGCGGAAGCGGATCCGGCCGGCCGGCGCGTCGCGGAGTTCTCGCTCCGAGGCGCGGCAGGGGCGCAGGCCCGGCCCTCAGCGGGGATTCGACGGAAGAGCGACGCCCCACGGCCGACGACGAATCGAACGCACGGAGAGGACCGATCATGGAACGCACGACGCTGGGCACGACCGGCATCTCGATCCAGAGGCTCTGGCTCGGCGGGATGAGCTTCGGGAAGGTCTTCCCCGCTTCCACTAGTGGATGGTCCGCGTGGACGAGACCGAGGCGATCATCACCCGCGCCCTCGAACTCGGCGTGAACTTCATCGACACGGCGAACACCTACGCGCACGGCACGAACGAGGAGTACATCGGCGAAGCCCTCCGTCGCCTCGCCGTGCCGCGCGAGGACGTCGTCCTCGCCTCGAAGGCCTACTTCAACGAGGGACATCTGTCGAGGGGGCGATCGAGCGGGAGATCGAGGGGACCTTGACGCGCCTCGGCGTCGACTACCTCAACCTCTACATCATCCACCGCTTCGACCTCTACATCATCCACCGCTTCGACTACTCGACTCCCATGGCCGAGACGATGGAGGCGCTCGACAGGCTCGTCCGCGACGGTCGTGCGCGGGCGCTCGGCGCCTCCGCGATGTACGGCTACCAGCTCCACAACCTCCAGCGGGTCGCCGACGAGAACGGATGGACGCGCTTATCGAGCCTGCAGAACCACTACAACCTGCTCTACCGCGAGGACGAGCGCGAGCTCATCCCGGTCGTGCGCCAGTACGGCATGAGCCTCACGCCGTACAGCCCGCTCGCCTCGGGCCACCTCACAAGATCGACCTGGGACTCCGACTCGGTCCGTTCGACGACGGACGGGACGATGCGCCAGAAGTACGATCGCGATCGGGAGATCGACATGCCGATCGTCGTGCTCGAAGCCTTCGAGGGTCGACGACGCCGTCCGCGCGTTCTCGCTAGAGCTCTCGGCCGAGGAGGTCGCCTTCCTCGAGGAGCCCTACGTCGCCCACGACCTCGTCGGACCGCTCGCGCGCCCGAGCGAGAAGGCGCTCGCGGGGACGGTCGTTCCGCAACAGCCGGGACAGAAGAACGCATGACGACGAGGGCGCAGTCGGCCGCCGGGAATGAGGTCGAGGACTACCTCGCCTCGATTCCGCCGACCGCGCGCCCTCGTTTGGACACCGCACGCCCTCGTTTGGACACCGCACGCCCCGCCCTCACGGGCCTGACGCTCGCAGACCACGCGAAGTGCGCGCTTAGGCAACTCGGGACCGAACCTTCCCGGGCACACTCCGATTCTCCTTCGCGAGACTCGGAACAAACCCCAGGATGCTTCAGAACGAGTAGCCACCGCTCGTGAGCGCGTGGTCGTCAGCTTGGCTGAATGTTGATGCCGCGCAGCCAGTCGAAGAATCCCATTTGCCTCACCTTTCACAGATAAGATCAGATCGATGACCGGGGAAGAAGCGTGTGCCCGATTAGAGACAATGGAGCAAACCCATGACCAGGAAGTCAGTAAAATCATCGGGCAACAAAACCCGAGAGAAGAAGAAATCTTGGCGCAGTTGGATCTCCGCATCTGAGCAATTTCGCTAGTTTCAGTCATCATCGCCGTAGCGGCACTTGGCTTCAACATCCATGATCGCAATCGCGCAATCGAGGCAGAACAATTCCACCAAGCAAATCAAGCATTTGCCCGAATAACAATTAGCGCGGACATCTCACAGGTCGAATCAGGCCAGTATGGGAAAGAGATCACTTCCACCTTCCACAACTCGTCACCGAATCCAGTATTCAACCTGGTTCTAGCCATGCCCAAACCGCTTAATACCTTAAGCGTCTCCGGCGATAATTACCACGAATTCCAGAATACGGAGCATGGATTCGAGATCCCCTTTCCGACCGTTTCACCTGGCGAGAAGGTTGAATACGCGAACACGTACAGTCAGGATCTATTCAGTTCACAACCACCCCGCGTAATCTTGAACGAGAACTTTCGCTTTTGCTTTACAGATGTCAACGATCAGCGGTGGATGGCAGACCATCACGGCGCACAGAGGATCTCTTCGACAAATGAGTGCATTGAAGACAAGTAGATCGGCAATTCGCTAGAACACCAACAGCCCTCGTTCGTCGTAGACTCTGCCCGAGCCTGGCGCGCTGCCGTTTCTGATGGCTCGGTCGAGGGCCATGATGGTGGCGACGACTCCGCCAATCTTCTCGGTGGACTCTTGCTTGTCGGGTTTGATGTTGCCTGCCGGGTCGGTTCGGACATGGATGTCGTCGACCATCCATGCCAGTACGGGGTGGCCTGCGTGGGCGAGGTTGCCTTCTCATCAGTTCCTTGGAGGGTGGGTTCATGTCTTTGAAGCCTTGCCCGAAGGCGATGACGGCGAAGCCCGCTTCTTCGAGGTTCTGGCTCATCTGGACCGCATCCCATCAGTCGAACGCGATCTCACGGATGTCCAAGCGCTCCCCTAATTGTTCGACGAAGGTTTCGATGCCGGCGTAGTGGACGACGTCGCCTTCGCCGGTTTGCAGGAAGCCTTGGCGTTCCCACAGGTCATACGGGGCATGATCACGGTTCACGCGCTGTTCGATGTTGTCTTTGGGGATCCAAAACCACGGCGCGATCACGCACTTGTCGTCGCCGGTCTCTGGCGGAAAGACGAGGACGAACGCCGTGATGTCAGTGGTGGAAGCCAGGTCGAGTCCGCCGTAACACACCCGGCCTTCCGACTCTGTGAAGCGTCGGCGGAGAGGTACGCCGCACGCGCCAAAGCCAAACGCGAAGCAGAAGCAGCCGAGCACAAAGGCCCGAACACCATGAGAGGGCGAACACGGAAGCGCCCCCAGAGCCGACGAACGGCCCCCAGGGGCGCAACTAGGACGACAACGGGACGCTACGCCCGCACCTCATCCCGACACGTCGACAGCGCCACCAAGGTGGGGACGAGATCCGCGAGCGTCCGGCGGAGCGCCTCGAGATCCCGGAGGGTGTGCGCAGTCGTCAACGCGTCCACAGTTGGCCCGCCCTCGTCGTTCACGGTGACCTCGAGGAGGATCTCCGCGCCGTCGCCGGGCGCCTCGAGGACGAGACTCCGGTACCAGGTGGCAGGGTCGCCGGGGTCAGTTGAGAGGGTGGAGGAGCACCACCAACGGGCAGGGGTGAGATCCCGGAAGGGAATCGTCGAAGCGTTCATCGGGCCACCGCCTCGAGGGCGTGGAGACGGGCGGACCCCAGCCGTGCCGCTGGAGCATCGCCGGGGTCAGGCTGGATGGGGGTGAACGTGCGGGTCATGGTGTTTCGCCTTTCGGAAGCAGCGACACCGTGCCCGGCGTGAAGCGTCCGTGCGGCTGCTATACCCCACGCATACCCCACGCACCGACGTTCCGAACGCATATGCGCAGGTCAGATAGCATTGGGTGGAGCTAAGGGAGCACGTGTCGAACTCATCCTAGGACGCGATCACCTGCTGCTCGTGGCACTTGCCCTATAGAGGACGTAATGCGTTCAGATGTGTGCAGTGTGTGCAACACCAAGTTTTCCTTGGTATCTCAACAAAAAGTACTGTACACATGATGTGTGCACAATGTGTGCAATGTGTGCAATGTGTGCAGCACTGTGTGTTCCCGGTCTCATTCACATGTTGCCGACCAGATGCATGGGCATTTCACCTCACGAGCTCGTCCTCCTGTGCGGATGAGCTCGCGCCCCGAAGGGACGCTGACCAGTTTCGCCTTTTCGCGCCCGCAGGGTGCGGTCTTGTATGCTTCTGGATCCCCACCTGGAGCACCCAACGTCAGCACCTCGGAGCCACTTCACTTCCACACGATTTCAACCGACTCAGGATCAAAGCCCTTTTTGCCCTGCTTTGCCCGCTTGAGCGTCACGGTCATGAGCGTGTCGATCATGGTGCGCTGCAACGCGATGGGAGCCTCCAGGAAAGCCGCTGCCGGGTCTGGTGTGCCGAGGATCGGCGCGAGCACCGTTCCGGTTCCAGAGGCGAGGCGCTCGGCCTCAAGGCGGGTGATCTCAGTGCGAGCAGCGTCGCGGATGCGGGCGAGGTCAGCACCCTCGATCCCCTCGGCGTCGTAGTCTCGCTCAGCACGAGCAATGCGTGCGCGCTGCTGTGCGATCTGCTCCGAAAAAGCGTCCTTGACCTCGGGGTCCGCCTGCTTCTTGTGACGCCTGAGGTCCTTCTTCTGGAGCCGGGCGACAACGAGAGCCCGCACGAAGTCATCAATCGCGTCTCGGGTTCGGTTGAGATGCCCGGCGTTGCAGCTGTAGTAGCGGGCGCGGGTTCGCACCGGCTCCCCACACTCACCGCATCGATAAAGCCCTGCCCCCAGGTGTTTGCGAACGGTGGAGCCGCTGCGGTTCGTCACGCGGGCAGGGTCGTCGAGAAGGTTCTGAACTGTCCACCATTGATCTGCTTCGACGATCGCCTCCCACTGCCCGAGGACGAGCTCCCCGTTCTCATCCTTGACGAGGGCAGGGCCTTACGGCGCGATTCCCCGGCCTCCTGCCGACGAGTGTCCTTCGAGGTGTAGACCGAGTACCCCGCATAGCGAGGGTTCCGCAGGATGCCGAGCACCGTCGAGGGTGACCAGGGCTTGTCATCGGGCACCGGGCGAAGCTGCTTGCCCTCAGCCTGCCGTCGAGCATTGCGTTCGAGGACGATCGTCCGACTGTGCAGGGGCACGCGCGGAACCCCAGCCGCCTCGCCGTCGGCCTGAGCGCCGCTGAGGGCGCGTGCGATTCCGTGCAGCGAGTCCCCTCGAAGGAAGGCAGCGTAGATGGCACGCACAGCCTCAGCCTCGTGAGGGATGAGCTCGCCAGCGGTGGTATAGCCCATCGGACGAACCCCTTTGGGTGGCCTCCCCTGCCGGGCACGTTGGACGTGCGCCCGAGACTGGCGAGCGCCCTTGCGCTCGACCTCCGCTCGCGCGACTGCAGCCTTGATGCGGGCGTACATGCGCCCGCCGTCGGTGCCAAGGTCAGCGTCGCCGTTCGCAGTGACAAGAAGTAGGCCACGGGACTCTGCTCGGTCGATCCAGTCTTCAAGTTCCCGAGGCTGTCGGGCGAGCCGGTCGAGGTCGTAGCACACGATCGCGTCAAGAAGCCCCGCCTCGTAGTCAGCGACCATCCGCAGGTAGGCAGGGCGCTTTTTCGTCTTATCCGAGGCCTAAATTGATTGATCGACGTAAGTCTCGACGATCTCCCAGCCACGGAACTGAGCGAGCTTCTCGCAGTCCTCGCGCTGACGGTCAATCGCGAGGCCGTCCATCTCACGGTCGAGAGAGATACGAAGGTAGATGGCTGCACGGACAGGCTGGGAGGAGGTCGGCTTCATGCCTCCAGTTTACTTCTTAGACGTAAGCCCCGTGCGAAACTCCACGACATCGCCTTCCAGCACATTTACCCCTGCACGCAATGCTCATGACACCTCATCTGAGCCAGAACAGTCATTCGCGGCAAGCAATCTTAAGGCACAGACTCTCTAATCATTATTTCTGATATCTCTTAACCCGTTTGAACCAGTCCTCAATGACTTCGATTTCGTTTTCTAACTCGCCGACTTCTGGTGGAGAGTAGTTGAGTTCAGGATGAGGGTCATGCCGTGATGCCCACCCAGAGATACGACTGTAGGAGTCATCGTAGGTTTTCACATCTTGTTCTGTAACGCGACCAATAATACGTAGTTTTCCGACTCGAACCTCTAATGACGCAAAGTCGACCAGAGGCTCCGCGATAACTTGGCTAATTATCCGCTCCCAAGTTTGAGACATGTGGCCTGCGATCTTTTCGGTTTCTCGTTGATAATCCTCTTCAGGCATCCCCTTTTCCTGTCGGCGCAGAGCCGCAACTTCCTGCCTTAACTTATTGACACGTTGTGCTGCGTCTTTTGCAGTCCAGGAATGATGTTCAGTCGTATAACCCGGCTCTGCTTTCCTTCGCTTTTCAATGCCTCGCGTAGCATACGGTACGGCGATTTCGTCTGCCGCCTTACGCAGGAGCATGGTGAAGGCTACGTCATGCGTGAACACCACAACTTGTCTATCTTTAGCTAACTCAACGATTCGCCTAGCAACAGATTCACGTTTCATATGATCAAGAGAGGAAACCGGATCATCGAAGATCAGTGCTGACTTACTAGCATCGAAATGTGCCTCCGTGAGAAAACCTACAAAACCAAGCGAAGTCTGTTCTCCCTCAGAAAGGACCTCAGTAAGCTTCGTTCCGGAGCGGGCATCTCGAAAATCCGCCTTATGCAGTTGAGAACCTTGTCGCGCTCTGGTAGCCCTAAACCTAACATGTTCCAGACCAAGATTCTGCGCCTCGCGAGTAAAGAACTCGTCCGCCTCCTGAGTTACGTAGGCGCGAGTAAGTTCGCTGACTTTCTTAGTAATTGAACGGGTGTTTGTCTCGGACAGCTTCCTATCAAACTCATTTATCATCTGAAGTCGAGTACGTTCAGCTTCAATGAGTTGCCACCCATCGTGCATCGCAATTTGATCGCACAGTTGACGCTCTTGCGCTTCTGCTTTCGCCAGTTGCACTTCGAAACCCTCTGAGTTCATGCTATCGGCTTGGTCGCGATGAGTGACAGCATCGTTCCGAAGAGCAGTCACAGTAGTCGTAACATCAACCGGACGCGTCTCCTTACCCTCAACAAGGTCACACGTGCGAGTTCGTAGGTCATCAAGGACAGAATTGATCATTCTACCCTGGGGTCATCTTGCAGTTCCAGCTTCGTGATGGCCTTTGAGATCTTCGTTGGCCTATCTTTCCATCTCTCAAGCTCTTTCAGAAAGTCGTCACGTTTACTCTGTGCGCGCTGTGCTTCCGCGGCTGTAGTATCAACAACAAATTGCTGGAACCTCTCAAGTCGGCCAACAGCATCAGTGCCAAGCTGCTGCTGACATAGGACACAGACCGCTCCATCGGAGGTGTACGGGAATTCATGATCGGGGTAAGCCACCTTTGAATATGACTCTGCCGCATTCCACAGCGCCTTCCAGGCGCTTGATCCAACTTCGGATAGAGGCTCGTTCGCAAACGTTTGACGCGAAGCAAGATTCGCCGCCTCCTGAGCGATATCTGCATCTTTCACCAGTTCAGCGAGCTGTTTCTCAGCCCGCACTCCGACCTTTTCATCGAGAGTTTCCAAATGATCGGCAATCATAGTGAGGGCTTCGGAAATTTCGATCAGTTGAGCTTTCTCTTGAGTCGGGTCGCTGACACGAAGATGAGCAACTACTTTCTTCTGTTTTTCCAGCTGCTCGGCAGCGTCAGGAGGACACTGGATCGCTGTTGCTACAGCAGCATCCGTTGTTGAGGCACTGAGATCACGAAGAAACTCCGCGGCGGAACCACGAGGATCAACCTTAGGCAGTGGCCCGGGTTGGCTATTCTCTTGCTTCCACGCGTCAATCACTCGGGACACACCAGTGCGATGTCTGCGAGATCCTCCAGAAGCTTCACCGCTGAAGGACGGTAGGAGATCTCCGCTTCGGTAGTCAGATAGCTATCCCCACAGTGTTCGTCATAAAACGCTATGCGCTTAAGGTCTGGATCAGGTGATTGGTTTAGAAGGACACTTCTTTCATCATCACCAACACTGAAGACAACTTCGCCTGAAGGCTTTCCAGAATCACTAGCGAACACATCCGGCAAGATCTTCTCTTGATGGCGCGCTCGGCAGTGTCATAGGGTGTAAGCAATTTTCGTGTAGCGGTGATGCTGTTCGGAGGCTGATCATGGGGTGTCGTCGGATGCTGAGTGTTGAGGATCGCGCGGCGATCATGGCGGGGTTGGAGGCGGGCTTGTCCCAGACGCGTATCGCCCACTTGATTGGGCGTAGCCCCTCGGTGGTGTGCCGTGAAATCGCCCGCCACCGGGGTCCTGGCGGCGTGTACCAGGCCGAGGATGCCGGGAGAGCAGCGCAGGTGGCCAGGCGCCGCCCCAAGAAGCGGCTCCTGGACCGCGATGAGATTCTCCGCCGCCGCGTGATCTTTGATTTGTCGCAGGGGCGCACGCCCCGCCAGATCAGCGGACGCCTGAGCGTGGAGGCATGTGGCACAGTGGCTCCTATGGATAATTCTCCCCACGCCCAGGGCCGCACGATCAGCCACGAGGCGATCTACACGTGGATCTACGCCCACCCCAAGAAGACGCTGATCGAGCACGGCGTATGCCTGCCCTCCAGGCGGTGGATGCGCAAGAAACCCCCTGCAGGCGGGCGCACACCACCCATTGTCGGCATGCGATTAATTGACGAACGCCCCGACATTGCTGACCGGATGATCCCTGGCAACTGGGAGGGGACCTCATCATCGGCAAAGATGGGGCCAGTGCGTGCGCAACCCTGGTCGAGCGCACCACCCGCTACCTGATCATCGTGGCCCTGCCACTGGGACGCAGGGCCGACCAGGTCTGTGATGCGCTCACCCGCCGCATCCAGGGCCTACCCGAAGGAGCGATGCGAACACTGACATGGGACCAAGGACGGGAAATGGCCCGCCACCAGCGCCTCACCCAAGATACCGGCGTGGAGGTGTTCTTCGCTCACCCCCATAGCCCCTGGGAGCGAGGAACAAACGAAAATACCAACCGACTTATCCGCCGCTACCTTCCCAAAGGAACCCCCATCACCAGCCACCAGCCCTACCTCGACGCCATCGCCTACGAACTGAACAACTGCCCCAGAGCCACCCTCGGCTACCGCACCCCCACAGAAGCATTCAACCAACTCATTGCTACCACCCATTGACACCACCCTCCCACCATTGAGCTGATCACTTGAGCGTAACCAGACTTGCCGCTACCGTTGTGTCCATACACCACGGTGAGTCCGTTTGGTTCAAATGTTAATTCTTGGCCAGGAGCAAGACGATTGACGTTAGCGAGATTTTTGACCGCAACCAGTTGAACGGGCTCGGCCTGCGTCACCTGCAGTGGTGTGAGGTTAGAAAACCAACCTCCATCAGGGGGAGACTCAGGTTCCTCGATTAGGCTTCGCGCGATGTCCGCATAATCGTGTTCCCCAAAAGTATCCCCAGCAATAATGCGCGCAAGAGCCTTCTGCTGCCACCAAGGTTTTGTTTGTGCCCAGCTCAGTACGTCTTCGTAGGCTGCCACTTGGATGCTCCTTCACTTGCAGGTTCATAGGGGAAGGGAAAACAATGGGTGAATCAAACGTCGCCGCTAGTCTCGATTCGTTCTAAAGCCGTGGCGCACTGCGCCCCAACAGAACATGACTTTCCCAATAGTTCCAAGGATGTAGTCATGAGTAGTTGAGAAGAAGGAATGCTCTACACTCACTTCTTACCCCCAGACGTAAGCCCCGTGCGGAACTCCACGACGTCACCGTCGTGCATCACATAGTCCTTGCCTTCCATGCGGACCTTGCCGGCGGCCTTCGCGGCGGCCATGGAGCCGGCTTCGACCAGGTCGTCGTAGGAGACGACCTCGGCCTTGATGAAGCCCTTCTCGAAGTCCGTGTGGATGACGCCGGCGGCCTTGGGGGCGGTGTCGCCCTTGTGGATCGTCCAGGCGCGCGCTTCCTTCTCGCCGGCGGTGAGGTAGGTCTGTAGGCCGAGGGTGTCGAAGCCGACGCGGGCCAGCTTGTCCAGGCCGGACTCGTCCTGGCCGGATTCGGCGAGCATCTCGCGGGCGTCCTCGTCGTCCAGTTCAACCAGTTCGGCCTCGAACTGGGCGTCTAGGAAGATGGCCTCGGCGGGGGCGACGAGGGAGCGCAGTTCGTCCTTCATCTCCTCGTTGTCCATCTCGGCGGCGTCCATGTTGAACACGAAGATGAAGGGCTTGGAGGTCATGAGCTGGAAGGAACGCAGCGCGTCCTGGTCCAGCTTGGCTCCCTCGGGGCCGGACAGCAGCTCACCGCGCTCCAGCAGGTCGAGGGCCGCCCGCGCGGTCTCGAGGACGATCGGCTCGGTCTTCTTGCCGCGCACCTCCTTTTCGAGGCGTGGGATCTGCTTCTCGATCGTCTGCATGTCGGCGAGGATCAGCTCGGTCTTAATGGTCTCAATGTCCGAGGCCGGGTCCACCTTGCCGTCGACGTGCACGACGTCGGGGTCGGAGAACGCACGCGTGACCTGGCAGATCGCGTCGGCCTCGCGGATGTTGGCGAGGAACTGGTTGCCCAGGCCTTCACCCTCGGAGGCGCCGCGCACGATGCCTGCGATGTCCACGAAGGAGACGGTGGCAGGCAGGATGCGCTGGGAGCCGAAGATCTCCGCGAGCTTGTTCAGGCGCGGGTCGGGCAGGGGCACGACGCCAACGTTGGGCTCGATGGTCGCGAAGGGATAGTTCGCGGCGAGTACGGTCGCGCGGGTCAGGGCGTTGAACAGGGTGGACTTGCCGACGTTGGGCAGTCCAGCGATACCGATAGTAAGAGACACACCCCCATCCTATCGGAGCAGGCCGGACGGCGTAGCACCCACACGCTACGTCACGCCGACGCTCAGGGCAGCACACCGAGCTAGTCGCGCGGGTAGAAAGCCTTCATTTCCTCGAAGCTTCCGAGCCGGAGCCGCAGCCCGAGGAGTGTATCGACGCTAAGGGCGCGCTCTCCGACACGGAAGAATCGCGTGTAGGCGAAATGACTGGTGGTGCGCCCCGCGAAGGCTGGCCCGACCATGTTTGTCAGCGTGGTACACAGCTGCCAGGCGGCACCCGCCACCTGTTGGTCGTCGTTCCACTCCTCGCCTTCGGCGGGGGAGACGATGATCGCCCATTCGCCGTTGTGCTCGGGCTGGTAGGCCGCCCAGTCGGTGCCGACGATAGCCTGCTTTGTCAAGTAGGTGCCGTTCTCCCCGCCCAGTCCGCGTGTCAGGAGGTCGGCGATGGGCGCGCCGCCCAGCCACTGCTGGACGAGCCACTGGAGCTGCTCGGTCGTCAGGCCTGCGCGCATGGGCACGGGGTTGTCCCGCGTGGTACGAGGCCTGGGTTCCTCCTCAGCGTCGCCCGCGGCCAGTGCAACGGCGGTACGCAGGTCGTCGAAGGTCAGGCCGGGACATCGGTTGTGCTCGGTGTCGGGGCCAAACTCGTCCCAGTTGTGCTCTTCCATCCACGCGATCTGTTGGAGCAGTTCGGGGGTTTCCCGTCCCATCAGGCTTGTGGGACCGATGCTGAAGCCGCGGGATTCCAGGAAGCGTACGTCGCGCAGCGGTGCCCCTTGCGCGAGGCCCGCGAGGATCCGCCCGATTCCCATCTGGAAGCCGGGCGGCAGCGTAACGGAGTCGCCGGTGACGTCACTGGAGATCTGGACCCCGTCGACGGTGGCACGCACGGTGACGACGCCCAGGGCGGTGACACTCATGTCCCACTGGTAGACGATCTGCGGACGCCACGCGGGTGGGAGTTTCGCCAGGTCGTGGGGCAAGGACCGGAAGACGGGATCGAAGACCTCGTCGAAGAGTTCCCAGTTGTAGCACAGGCATCCGCAGCGCTTAACCCAGGCATCTTCCGGCGTTTCGGGGCCGAGAAGAATCGCCCAGTGGAAGGGCGTGTCCTGCATGAGGCCCCACTTAACCTCGCGGAACTCCTCGTCCTCGGCGTGCTCGGTGTCCACGAAGCTCACCGACACCAGGGGCATGTCGGGTCTGTCGCCGCCGCTGATCGCAAGCGTGCGCCCGCCGACCCGCCAGCGCACCTCGCTCCCGTACCTGCCTCCGCCGACGATGACAGGGTGTGCGGGTGTGAGGAGGGCCGCTGCATCCAGGAGGAACTGGTGGTAGTCCTCGAGCGTCAGGTCACGCCCAGCCAGGGCGGCGACAGAGTTGCTGACTCGTTCGATGGGATCCATGCACAACCTCCGCGTTGGCTCGACAATCGACGAATACTCGTCCTTGCACGCCACTTTACCGCACTGTCAGACGGTCGGAGGTGGCGGTCTCAACTGGTGTGGTCGGGTCCAGCGACGCGGGGTGCGTGGGGGCGAGCGGGTGCCATGCCGGCCTTCTTCAGGTCGGCGCGCAGGTCGCGGGGCAGTGCGAAGGTCGTCGATTCGGTCTCGGTACGGGCCACCTCGACGGTGGGGAATCCGCGGTTCTGCAGCCATTCGATGACGTCGCGCACGAGGATTTCGGGAACGGACGCGCCGGAGGTGAGACCCACAGTACGGGCACCCTCGAACCAGGACTCATCGAGTTCCTCCGCCTTGTCGACGCGGTACGCGGACCCCGCCCCGGCCTCGAGCGCGACCTCGACGAGACGCACCGAGTTCGAGGAGTTCGCCGAGCCGACCACGACCATGACGTCCACCTGGGGCGCGATGAATTTCACGGCACCCTGGCGGTTCTGGGTGGCATAGCAGATGTCGTCCGACGGCGGGTCGATGAGTTGCGGGAAGCGCTGGCGCAGGCGGTCCACGGTCTCGCGGGTCTCGTCGACGGAGAGCGTGGTCTGGGAGATCCACACGACGCGCGAAGGGTCGCGCACGACAACGTTGTCGACCTCGTCGGGGGTGCCGACGACCTGGATGTGGCCGGGGGCCTCGCCGAAGGTGCCCTCGACTTCCTCGTGCCCCTGGTGGCCGACAAGGATGATGTCGTAGTCTTCCTTCGCGAAGCGCACGGCCTCGCGGTGCACCTTGGTCACTAGCGGGCAGGTCGCGTCGATCGTGGCGAGGTGGCGGGTGGCGGCGGCCTCGTGGACGGCCGGGGAGACGCCGTGCGCGGAGAAGACGACGCGGGCGCCCTCGGGCACCTCGTCGGTTTCCTGGACGAAGATCGCGCCGCGCTTGGTCAGCGACTCGACGACGAACTTGTTGTGGACGATCTCCTTGCGCACGTACACGGGTGCGCCGTAGAGCTCGAGGGCTTTTTCGACGACGTCGACCGCGCGGTCCACGCCGGCGCAGTATCCGCGGGGGGCCGCAAGGAGAATGCGACCGCTTCCCTCTCCGTGGGAGGCGGGCAGGGGGGTCTCGGCGCTGGCTCGCAGGTCGACGTTTTCATTCATGCGTCCACCCTAGCGCCCGAGGGCGAGGGCGTGCGCGGGGGCGCGGGAATCACACATTGTCACCTCCAGAACGAGGCCTGGGCGCGCCCACGCTTCCGACTTCCCACACGCTCGGACGCAGGGACGCAGACGGGGACGGCGTGTGGCATCCTGTGGGAGTGACCTCGCCCTATGCCCCCTCCTCCCCCACAGCGGGGACCGCGCACGCTCCCGCGCGTCCGCCCGCCGCGAAAGCTGCCGACACGACGCGGGATAATCCGTGGCCGCTGCGCAGGCTGACGGAGAACATCAAGGCGTACGTGGACCGCATGAGTCCCCTGTGGGTGGAGGGCCAGGTCGTCGAGTACAAGGTGCGCCCGGGCGCGAAGATGCACTTTTTGACGCTGCGCGACCTGGAGACGGACACGTCGATGACGGTGACCGCGTGGGCGGGCGTCATGGATTCCACGCCGCTCACCGAGGGTGCGCGCGTGGTGACGCGCGTAAAGCCCGTGTTTTGGGAGCGCTCGGGCCGGCTCAACCTACAGGCGGCGGAGATTCACCTGCAGGGCGTGGGCGACCTGCTGGCCCAGATTGAGGCACTGCGCGCCCGCCTGGCCGCCGAGGGTCTGTTCTCGGACGCGCGTAAGAAGCCGTTGCCGTTCCTGCCACGCATGATCGGCCTGATCTGCGGTCGGGGCGCGAAGGCGAAAGACGACGTGGTTGTCAATGCCTCGGATCGCTGGCCAGACGCGCGCTTCGAGATTCGTGAGGTCGCCGTCCAGGGCGATCACTGTGTGCCCGAGGTGGGCCGAGCACTGCTCGAGCTGGACGCCATGGACGACGTGGACGTCATCGTGATCGCACGCGGCGGCGGAGCGGTCGAGGACCTCCTCCCCTTCTCCGACGAACGCCTCGTGCGCGCGGTCGCGGATGCCCGCACCCCCGTCGTGTCCGCCATCGGACACGAGGGCGACTCTCCCCTGCTGGACCTCGTCGCGGATTACCGCGCCTCAACCCCGACGGACGCGGCGCGCCGCATCGTCCCAGACCGTGCCCGCGAGCGCGACGGTGTCGCGCAAGCCGTCTCCCGCATGCGTGGAGCGTTGGCCGGTCGCCTCATGGCGGAGCGATCTCACCTGTCGCTCCTGACGTCGCGGCCGGTTCTCCAGGGGCCGGGGGCCATCGTCGATGGGCATCGCGCGGCCCTCGACCAGCGCGTGACCGCGCTGCGTACGGCGGTCGAGCGCCGCCTGGCGTCGGAGCGTCAGAGCCTGACCCGTGCGCGCGCCACGCTGACTGCCCTGTCCCCGCAGGCGACGCTGGATCGCGGCTACGCGCTGCTGAAGACCCCGTCAAGCCAGCTCATCACTTCCTCGGCACAGGTGAAGAAGGGAGACCTCATCGAAGGCATCCTCGCGTCTGGCCGCATGGTCGCCCAGGTCGTGGGTGCCACCGCCCCCACTGCTCCAACCGAATCGTGACCCGGGACCTCAGCCCCGGCCTCGTCCCACCCGCCCATCAATCGTAAGGAACAACACAATGACCCCGACCGATCAGCTTCCCGATCCCCAGTCCCTGGGATACGAGGCCGCGCGCGACGAATTGGTGCGTATTGTCCAGACACTTGAAAGTGGGCAAGCACCGTTGGAAGACACGCTGACACTCTGGGAGCGCGGGGAAGCGCTGGCGGCTCGCTGCTCACAAATCCTCGACGGGGCACAGTCTCGCCTGGCGGAGCGCACGGGGACGCAGGCGGTCGACGCCCGCTAGGCTAGTTTCCGGACGTTTTCGGACCGCAAGCGAGGAGACCAGATGACACAGCCCATCCCCCACGTGCTCGCAATCGGCGAAGCCCTCATCGATGTCATGATCACGCACGATCAGCCGGAGTTCCCCGTGGAAATCCCGGGTGGATCCCCCGCGAACGTCGCGCTGACCCTCGGGCGGCTCGGACGGCCAGTTGAGCTGGCGACGTGGATCGGCTCGGACGCGCGTGGACGCCTCATCGAGTTCCATATGGCCGACTCGGGCGTGCACATCACCGACGCCTCGCGCGGCGCTTCGCACACGTCGTCCGCGTTGGCGCACCTGGATGCGAGCGGCGCGGCCTCCTACACCTTCGATTTGGAGTGGGCACCCACCGCCCCCATCGAGGTCTCCGAGACAGCTCAGATCCTCGAGGCCGGTTCCATTTCGGCGATCATTGAACCGGGCGCGTCGGCTGTCCTGGATGCGCTGGAGCGCGGACGCGAGCATGCACTCGTGTGCTTCGATCCGAACGCACGCCCTTCGATCATGGGTGATCCCGAGACGGCACTCGCCTCGATTGAGCGTTTCATCGCTCTGTCCGACATCGTCAAGGTGTCGGACGAAGACATCGACTGGCTGACGGGCGGGGCTTCCATCGACGAGGTCGTGGAACGTTGGCTGGGCTTGGGTCCATCGCTCGTGGTCGTCACGCGTGGCAAGCACGGTTGCCTGGTTGCCACGGCCTCGGGCCTGCGTTTCACGAAGACGCCGGGCGACGTCACGGTCGTCGACACGGTCGGTGCGGGCGACTCCTTCATGGGCGGCATGATTGATGCGCTGTGGGGCATGGGACTGCGCGGCACCGGCGCACGCGAGGCACTGCGCGTCCTCCCGGAGGAACAGGTGCGCGCCATCATCGACCGCGCCAGCGCCGTCTCCGACGTGACCGTGTCACGCAGCGGCGCAAATCCGCCCTGGGCGCACGAACTCGCCTGAGCAGGTGCCGTCTGGCGCCTCCAGATTCACCAACGAGGCCGGGTCCCGTGATGGGATCCCGGCCTCGTTCGTTGGTGGGCGCGGCTACTTACCCATGCGGCGCTCACGCTGAGCGTAGGAGCGCAGGGCGCGCAGGAAGTCGACGCGACGGAAGTCCGGCCAGTAGACCTCACAGAAGTAGTATTCGGAGTGCACGGACTGCCACAGCATGAAGCCGGAGAGACGCTGTTCTCCCGAGGTTCGGATGACGAGGTCGGGGTCGGGCTGATCCTTCGTGTACACGTGGGCGGTGATGTCCGCGTCGGTGAAAGAGTCGGCGAGTTCGTCGAGGGTGAGTCCCTTTGCCGAGGCCTCGTGCATCATGGCGCGCACAGCCTCAGTGATCTCGTGACGACCACCGTAGCCGACCGCGACGTTGACGGTCATACCCTGCACGCTTGCGGTGCGCGCGACGGATGCACGCAGGTCCTCACTCACCTGCTCAGGCAGCAGAGCTAGGTCGCCGACGACGGCCAGCTTCCAGCGTCCCTGGTCCGCCAGGAGGGAGACGGCCTCGCAGATAATGCGCAGCAGCTCACCCAGCTCGCCCTCGTCGCGCGCCAGGTTGTCGGTAGACAGAAGCCACAGCGTGACGATGGAGACCCCAGCGTCCTCGGACCAATCGAGAAACTCGGCGATCTTGCCGGCTCCCGCGCGGTGTCCCTGCGAGGCGGTTGCCCCCAGCGACTTCGCCCAGCGCCGATTTCCATCCAGGATGACGCCGATGTGTTTGGGGACTGCTGCATCGGACAGCTCGGCTTTGAGGCGACGCTCGTACATGTCGTAGAGCATGTTCCACTGGCCCATGTCGTCTCTCCTTCGTGTCGCACAGGCCGAAGCGGCCTACTCTTATGACAGTAGGGTATCGCGCCGTTCGTCACAGGGAAACAGAAATACTCTCGCAGTGCGAGAACAGGCCAAACCCCGGAATTTACGCCATAGTAACCTACGGTAGCGTAAGAAATTGATGAGGTGAAGAGATGAAAATCGCATCGCTCACGCCCAAGCAGTGGGCGTCCGGACAGCTCGTCCAAATCAAGCCGAAGCTGCGCGGCTGGCTCCACCTGGCAGCCGCCCCCCTGTCGCTGGCCGCATCCATCGTGCTCGTGTGCCTGGCCCCCACAACCCCGACCAAAATCGGGTCGGCCGTCTATCTGGCATGCTCCCTCATTCTCTTCGGCGTCTCCGCGACCTACCACCGCTTCTACTGGGCCCCACGCTGGGAGATCATGTGGAAGCGGCTGGATCACTCCAACATCTTCCTGCTCATCGCGGGCACGTACACACCGCTGACCATCGCGCTCCTAAGCCGCTCCGACGCCACGATCCTCCTGTCCGTCGTCTGGGGAGGCGCGATCGTCGGTATCCTTCTCAACCTCTTCTGGCCCACCGCACCGCGCTGGCTCAGCACCCTCGTGTACGTCGCCCTCGGCTGGGTCGCCGTCTGGTACCTGCCTCAGCTGTGGGCAGGAGGCGGCCCCGCCATCGTGTGGCTCATTGTCGCGGGTGGTGTCCTCTACACGCTGGGAGCTGTCGTCTACGGCGCGAAGAAACCCGACCCCTCCCCCACCTGGTTCGGCTTCCACGAGATCTTCCACGCCTTCACCGTCGCCGCGTGGGCCTGCCACTGCATCGCCGTCTACCTGGCAGTCCTAGGTTCCTAACGCGACGACCGCGCACGCCGACCGCGTCGTCGTGCACATTGTTGCTACACTCAACACCGTGCGCGCCGACACCCACGTGTCGGCGCTCAATCGACTGACACACGTCAATGGAGGAACCATGGCCGACACTCAATGGCTTACGCAGGCCCAGTACGACCTGCTCGCGTACGAGCTCAAGGAACGCATCGAGGTCAAGCGAGTCGAGATCGCACGCCTGATCGATGCAGCCCGCCAGGAAGGCGACCTGCGCGAGAACGGCGGCTACCACGCCGCGCGCAACGAGCAGTCCATGAACGAGACGCGCATCCAGGTCCTCCAGGAGATGCTCGAGCACGCCGAGGTTGGCGATATCCCCGCCGACGACGGCATCGTCGAACCCGGAATGGTTGTCACCGCCATCGTGGCCGGTCGCGAGCAGACGTTCCTGCTCGGCTCTCGCGACGCCGGAGGCGACCTGGGCATTCAGGTCTTCTCCGCGCAGGCACCCCTCGGTGCCGCCGTCATCGGTCACAAGGCAGGCGACAAGCTTTCCTTCGAGGCCCCCACCGGCCGCATGATCGACGTCGAGATCATCGAAGCCAAGCCTTTCGAAGGCTGAGCCTGCGCGCAGCGTTCGCGCTGCCGAGTGCTACATACGAAACGAGTGGGTCCCACCATCAGGTGGGACCCACTCGCGTCTCCGTATTCGAAGGGGAGGATCAGGCCTCCACGTGGGGCGTCGGGGGTTCGCCCGACTTCTCCCCCGCAGATTCGGCAACCGCACCGGAGGGGGCGGGCGCCTCTCGCTCCACGCGAACCTCAGCGTGAGCGTCCACGGATGCCACGACCTCGTCCCCATCGGCCTCGAGGACCGACGTGTAGGGACGCGTATCAGGCTTACCCGCGTACGTCGCGGCGATCTGCTTCTCGAGCGTTCCCGGGGGGCCTCCCGGTCGGTCCTGCGCCGTGGCCAACTCAGGCATTGGGTCGTAGCCGTGCAGGTACATGACCGTCGCGTTAATGAAGGCCGCAATCGGCACGGAGAAGACCGCGCCCGCGATGCCCGCGATCGCTGATCCCGCGGTGATAACCAGCATGACGGCCACGGGATGCAGGGACACTGCGTTCGACATCATAAAGGGCTGCAAGATGTTGGACTCGATCTGCTGGACGACCAGGATGATGATCAGCATGATGATCGCCTTCGACAGACCGCCGTTCAGCGCAGCAACCATCACCGCGATGACACCCGAGGTCAAGGCACCCAGAATCGGCACGAATGCCGCGAAGAACGTGATAACACCGATCGGGATGGCGAGCGGCACACCCAGGAAGAACGCGCCCAGTGCAATGCCGACCGCGTCGATGGCCGCCACCTGAATCTGCGTACGAACGTAGGAGCCGAAGGTCGCCCAACCGCGGATCGCGCTCTCGTGGACGGGAACGCGCGCGGGAGCGGGCAGCAGGCGCACGCACCACAGCCAGATCGAGCGCCCTTCCTTCAGAAAGAAGAACAGACAGAAAAGCATCGTCAGGCCGGAGGTGGCCAGCGTGCCCACCGACGACGTGATGTTGAGAGCACCGGTCGCCAGCGTCTCCTTGTTCGTGTTGAGCCAGTTCACCACCTCACTGCGCATCTGATTGGCCGCCTGGTTCAGCACCGTCGTGTCGATTTTGAGCGGGCCGTTCTTCAGGTAGTCGTTGGTCGAGATCATCTGGATGAGGGTGCCAAAGCCCTCCGCAGCCTGCACGGCCAGCTGCGGGACCTGCTGGATGAGCTCGGCGGCTGCCTGACTCAGCGCCCCGGCAACGGCGAAGAAGAAGACGAGGAGGCCGACGGCTGCGGCCAGGGACGAGGGGAAGTGCAGCTTGCGCCGCATCCATGAGACGAGGGGTTCGAGCAGCACAGCGAGAGTCAAGGCAATCGCGACCGGCATGATGACAAGCGTGAGCCAGGCGGCGGCCCACAGGACAGCGGTGACCAACCCGACGACGACGAGCGTGCGCCACGAGAAGGCCGCGGCCACGCGCAGGGTACGCGGCACCAGGGCGGAGGCGTCAAGTTCATCGTGGTTTTCCTCGCGCACCGAGAGAACCACGGGGGCGGGAGTGTGCATCTCGCCGGAGAATGCTCCTCTTCCGGCGTTCTTCGCGGGTAGCGCTGCGTTCAGCCGCCCCATCAGGTCCGACAGATTCCAGCGCGGTCGTTTAGGTGCTGTAGCCACTGGTTCTCCTTTTCTCACGCCCCAAGACTACCCGCGCCTGTCACTTTTTCCCGTCTTCACGCGCTCATCGGGCGCATGTGGGGGTGGCGGTGGTCAAATGTGAGACATGGATACTTTCTTTCGTCTGGCACAGACGGGGGTCCGTTCCTCCGTACACGCCGTGTTTGGGACGCCTCTCATCGACGAGGCCGGGGCCGACCAGGAGGTTATCTTCCTGGCTGCGGGGTGCTTCTGGGGTGTCGAGAAGGCACTGTGGAATGCGCCCGGTGTCGTCTCGACGGCGGTGGGCTACATGGGCGGGCACTCCCCCCGATCCGTCCTACCGGCAGGTGTGTTCGCATTCGACGGGCCACGCGGAGACGGTGCGCGCCGTCTTCGATACGTCGGTGACCAGCGCGGCCGACCTGATCCGTCTCTTCTTCGAGATCCACGACCCCACGCAGGTGGGCGGCCAGGGCAACGACATCGGCGACCAGTATCGCTCGCAGATCTGGACGACCACGCCCGACCAGCTGCGCGTCGGGCAGGCCCTGCGCGAGGCCTACCAGGAGGTCCTCTCCGCACGCGGCTTCGGCCCGATCCAGACGGTGATATCTCCGGCTCCCTCGCCCGAGTCGAATGCCCGCTTCTGGCTCGCCGAGGAGTACCACCAGCAGTACCTGGCGAAGAATCCTGGCGGCTATGAGTGCCACGCTCGCACCGGGGTTGCCTGCCCGGCGCTTCCCCACGAGTAATTGGAGGACGCCTCACGTACGCGGGGCGGGCCAGCACACCAGTGCTGGCCCGCCCCGTTTGTCAGCTGTGATCAGTTCACGCCCAGGATGTCCGTGACGAACACGAGGGTTGCGCCGCCGGGGATGCCTGCCTGCGGGACGCCGCGCGCGCCGTAGCCAAGCTCAGCGGGGATGGACAGCAGGACGCGGTCACCCACGCGCTTACCGACCAGGCCCTCGTCCCAGCCGGGGATGACCATACCCACGCCGATCTGGAAGGACAGGGCACCGCCGCGATCAAAGGAGTTGTCGAAGTCGGTGGCGGAGCCGAAGACCGCGCCGTAGTAGTGGCAGGTGATCGTGTCGCCGGCCTCGACCACCTGGCCGTCGCCCGCGCGCAGGACCTCGACGACGAGTTCGTCGGAGGGGGTGCCCTCAAAAGCGAGGGCGGGCTTGCGGCCGAATTCGCCGGTGACAGAAATGTTCTCCATGGTGTCTTTCCTTGTTGGTGTAGGGGTCGCTGAGAGGGAGGGCCGTCAGTCGCGGCGCATGAAGTAGGACAGGAGCTTGAGGATCTCGAGGTAGATCCAGATGACGTCCGTCATGATCGCGAAGGTGCACAGCCACGAGTACTTGACGGGCACGCCGGTGTTCACGCCAACCTTGACGGCGTCGAAGTCGCGAACGAGGCACAGGACGCCGATGATAATCGCGATCACGCCGATGATGACCCCGAGCGGAATAAAGCCGAACACCTTGTAGTTGTTGACGGCCGTCATGTCAACCGCGCCCGAACGAGACAGGACAAGGCTGATCATGTAGTAGAAGAAGAACGAGATCGAGCCGATGGTCGCAATGCGGGTAACCGCGCCCGAGTTGCGGATAAAGCCGAAGCTGAAGGCCCCCAGCGTCACGCCGATAACAACGAGGGTCGCCAAGACCGCGGTCACCACGATGCCCGGATACACGATCTCGAAGAAGCAGGACAGCGCACCAAGCACCACGCCCTCAATGAGCGAGTAGGCAATGATTGCGCCGGGGCGCACCTTCTTCGAGAACTGGACGAACAGGCCGAGGCCCAGGGTCACGAGGCAGCCGACGAACATGCTGGTCACCGCGATGAAGGGCGACGCGAGACCCATCATCCAGCCGACGGTCGCACCTGCCAGGAACAGGCCGAAGCAGATGAGGGACTTGACCACGACATCGTCGTAGGTCATGCGGCCGCGATCCACCGCATCGGCGGCGGGAGCGGTCATCATAGCCTCATAGGAGGCCATCGGATCACCGTACGCTCCCTGCTGCTGGCCGTAGGCCTGCGGATTGCCGTAACCGGTCGACTGACCGTACGCCGGAGCCTGCTGGGCCGCGTACGGGTTCGCCTGTCCGGCGTACGGGTTGGGAGCCTGCTGCGAGGCGGGCTGGTAGCCGGGCATGGTCGGGTATCCGGCGGGGGTTGTCTGCTGGGTGGACCAGTCTTTGACGATTGAGTTCATCACCGGGTTGGCCATATTTCCTCCTTGTTCAGTGATGTGTTGCCTCTAGTCTCGCACGGAGGCACGCGCGGAGGGGAAACGTACCGTTATGCGCACAACGAAACTGGCCTCCGCCTGTGGCGCGCGCACGCGCAAGGAGCCACGGCCTCGTCCATGAGGCGCATGTGACAGTACCCCCCGGTGGGACTCGAACCCACAACACACCGATTTTAAGTCGGTTGCCTCTGCCAATTGGGCCACGGGGGCGGGACGCTACCAGCCTACGGGAGGCTGGCACGCGCATCAAGCCTGGTCGACCATCGCCATCGCGATACCGTCGAGGATGTCGTGCTCGGAGGTGATGATGTCGTTGATAGGGTGCCCCGCCGCCTCCGCGCGCGCGAGGACGCGGGTCACGATGCGGCTCCAGATGAGCGCACCGGCGGCGATGACGTCCTCGCGGCCCTCGGGCATGAAGCCCAGGGATGCCTTGACGGAGGTCGGTTGGTCGACCATGAAGCGCACGGCCCGGTCGAACTGGGCGGCGCTCAGGCGGGCACCGTGAATGCGCTCAGGCTGGTAGGAGGCCAGGCCCAGGGCCTGCGCGGTCAGCGTCGTGACGGTCCCGGCGACCCCGACGAGGGAGCGCACGCGCGCAAGGTCCACCGCCTTCTCGGCACCGTCCAGCTGCTCGTCGATCCATGCGATCGCGCGGACCTGGTCCTCGGCAGGCACGCCTCCGGACGGATCCACGTGGGCGAAAAACTTCTCCGTGACGCGCACGGCACCCATGTCGATGGAGATCGCCTGCTTGACGCTCGTCGACCCCAGCACCAGCTCGGTTGAGCCTCCGCCGATGTCGACAACCAGCATGGGGGTGCGCACGCCGCCCCCCAGCCCGCCGACGGCACCGCGGAAAGACAGCGAGGCCTCCTCCGTGCCGACGATAACTTCGGGTTCGACGCCGATGACGGCCTTGATCTGGCGGACGAATTCGGCGCTGTTAGAGGCATCGCGCGTCGCCGACGTCGCAACGAAGCGGGTGCGCGTCGCACCAAGTTTCTCGATCATCCGCTGGTATTCGATGGTGGCTTCCACGGTCCGCGAAATCGCGCCCGGGTCCAGGTAGCCGCGCGCGTCCACCCCCTTACCCAGGCGCACGATACGCATCTGGCGCGTCAAGTCGGCGAGGCGGGTGCGACCGTCCTCACCGACGGTAGCGTCGGCGACGAGCAGTCGGATTGAGTTTGTTCCACAGTCAATGGCAGCTACGCGGGTCATCGCTTCGTTTCTCGTGTATGTCGTCCCGGACGAGGCCGGGGCTAGCTTCGGTGGGCGCGGTCAGCAGGAGCAGCGCGCGGTCGAAAAGAGACCGCGTTCCTCCAGCATTGCGAGTGCCCGGTCTCCGATGGGATTCACGCCGGGACCCGCGGCCAGGGAATGGCCGACGAGGGCGTGCAGGCACTTGACGCGCGTGGGCATGCCGCCGGCGCTGACGCCGGAAATCTCGGGGACGTCGCCCAGGGTCAGGCGCGCGTCGATGTAGGCCTGGTGGGCGCGCGCGTAAGCAGCTCGCAGCTCCTCGTCGGCGGCGAGTTCCTCGTTGAGGGTCTCCATGACGTGCTCGGCCTCAAGCGTCGAGGCACCCTTGACGGCGGCCGGGTGGGTCAGGTAGTAGGTCGTGGGGAACGGAGTCCCGTCGGGCAGGCGCGGAGCCGTTGCGACGACCGTGGGACGCCCGCACACGCAGCGCGCGGCGATACCGACGACGCCTCGGGGCACGCGGCCCAGCTGGTCGCGCAGGACCTCAAGGTCCGCTTCGGTGGCGTCCGTGGTGTTAACGAGGCTCATTCTTCGCTTTCTTCGCCGGTGGTGTTCTCCTGTCCCGACTCGCCGGTATCAGCAGACGGGATGGGATTCGAGGTGGGCGGCTGGTCCGCCTTCCCCACTAGGATAGCGACCTGCTGCACCCAGGGGCGTGCGGGTCCGGTGGGCGTCGCCGCAGCAGCCATGGCGGAGTCCTGATATTGCGGCCCCGGATCAACCACCGTGTATTGAGTTTCACCCGGACGCACGTATCCCAGGCGTTCGCGTGCCTGCGTCGAGATGTAGTCGGGATCGTTCCACAGGTCAAGCTGACGCTGCATGTCGGTGTTCTTCTTCTGCTGCTCAGCGACCTGTGACTTGATCTGCGCGAGTTCGCGTTCCTGCTGCCACCACTGGAAGAGGCTGGGCACGAGCATAACCGAGAGGATCGCCGCGACGACCAGGACGACGACAAGTCGCGTGGACACGTCCAAGCCGCCGATCGATAGGATGTTGCCATTCTCGCGCGGCGTTCGCTTCGCGTTGCGTTCACGAGTGCGTGCGGCCAGTCGCTCACGGGCCGAGGACGCGGTTGCCTTCGCGGAATCCGACTGAGTACGCCCGGCTTTCTTGCGATCCGCTTTGCTGGCTTTCTTCTTTCCCCGCGCCGAGGCCTCGTCTTTCTTTGCGGCCTGTGCGGCAGCCCGGCGCTGACGTGACTTTTCCGCGTTGATCTCGCGCGTCGAACGCGCCCCGTCAGAGGAGGACGCGCGACGGCGCGGGGATGGGCGGGAGGAGGGACGACGACTAGCCATTCTTCTATCGTGCCCTATCGGGGCGATTTTGGCCTGGTTCCACGCCGTGAAAAAGCTCCGCGCGGACCCTTGCGGACCCGCGCGGAGCTATGCGGCTAGTTGCCTAGGCTCACTTGAAGCGAGGGAAGGCAGAGCGGCCGGCGTAGACGGCGGCCTCGCCCAGCTGCTCCTCGATGCGCAGCAGCTGGTTGTACTTGGCGACGCGCTCGGAGCGAGCGGGAGCACCGGTCTTGATCTGGCCGGAGTTGGTGGCGACGGCCAGGTCGGCGATGGTGGTGTCCTCGGTCTCGCCGGAGCGGTGCGAGGTCATCGAACGGTAGCCGTTGCGGTGCGCTTCCTCGACGGCGTCGAGGGTCTCGGTCAGCGAACCAATCTGGTTCACCTTCACGAGCAGCGCGTTCGCGGCACCCAGCTCAATGCCCTTCTTCAGGCGGGCGGGGTTGGTAACGAACAGGTCGTCGCCGACCAGCTGGACGCGGCCACCGATCTCGGCGGTCAGGGCCTTCCAAGCATCCCACTCGTCCTCATCCAGCGGATCCTCGATGGAAACCAGCGGGTAGTTCGAGATGAGCTTCTCGTAGTACTCAACCATGTACTCGGTCGAGCGGCCTTCACCCTCGAACTGGTACAGGCCGTCCTTGAAGAACTCGGAGGAGGCGACGTCCAGGGCCAGGGCAACGTCCTCGCCCGGCTTGAAGCCGGCCTTCTCGATCGCGGAGACGATCAGGTCGAGGGCCTCAGCGTTGGAGTCCAGGTTGGGGGCGAAGCCGCCCTCGTCGCCCAGACCGGTGGACAGACCGCGGTCCTTCACGACGCCCTTGAGCGTGTGGTAGACCTCGGCGCCCCAGCGCAGGGCCTCACGGAAGGAGGGAGCGCCGAGGGGGGCGATCATGAACTCCTGGATGTCAACGTTGGAGTCCGCGTGGGAGCCACCGTTGAGGATGTTCATCATGGGGACGGGCAGGACGTGAGCGTTGGGGCCGCCCAGGTACTTGTACAGGGGCAGGTCCGCGTACTTCGCGGCGGCCTTGGCGACGGCGAGGGAGACGCCGAGGATGGCGTTCGCGCCGAGCTTGCCCTTGTTGGGGGTGCCGTCCAGGTCGATCATGGCCTGATCGATGTAGCGCTGATCGTCAGCTTCCTCGCCGATGAGCTCGGGGGCGATCTGCTCGACGACGGCGTCAACAGCGTCCTGGACGCCCTTGCCGAGGTAGCGGCCCTTGTCGCCATCGCGACGCTCGACGGCCTCGAACGCGCCGGTGGACGCGCCGGAGGGAACGGACGCGCGCGCAGCGGTGCCGTCCTCAAGGACGACCTCGACCTCAACGGTCGGGTTACCGCGCGAGTCGAGGATCTCGCGTGCACCAATGCCTTCAATAACTGCCACGTCATTCTCCAATCGATGTTGTTGCGTGGAAGCGGTCAGTACAACGGTAATACGGACCGCCATGTGTGGTCACCCCCGATGAGGCGACGTCTTATTGTTTGGAGCGAAACGCTCCTACGCGCGACGCCGGACAAGCGACATTAGTCCCCCGCCTACTGTGAGCGAGCACTCACACATGCGTCACTGCGTCTTAGGGCCATTCGTTCCCCCGCCCATCAGCGAGGACACGTCGGGGTCCTTCGGAGCAGCGACTGCGTCTCCGTACAATGGGACCTCCGGTCTGTTGGTTCCGCCGAGGGAAGGCTGAACGAAACGCGGATTGAGGATGGCACCGGAACTCTTCTGAGCCTGCTCCAGGGCGGCGGATGCTATCTTTCCAACCGTCGGATCGACCTGAACCTGCGCGTTGATGAGCTGACTGATCGTTTCAGATTCGAAGACGGCGCGGGTCGCGCGCCCCATTGTGGCGGGCACAGCGCCTCCAGCCTGTGCGACATCCTGCGCGATCAGCGCGTCAACCTGTTCGTCGGTGACGGTAATGCCCACGCTGGCACCTGCGGCGGCCAGGGCTTCACTATTCATCAGACTCGTACGGATCCCATACTCGGTATCCACCGACTTCGTGAGCTTCATGTCAAACAACTCCTGGGCGGCTTCCTTGATTTCCGCGTTGGAGTATGTGACTCCCGACGAGGTGATGACGGCAGCGCCGGGATGGGCGGAGCACGCCCCCATCCCCAGTCCTGCGGCCACAATCAGGGCGGTGGATGCCAGCTGGCGTGTGTAGCGCACGAGCGTTCCTTCCTCAGATGTGTTGCGACGCAATAGGACCAGTGTATTCCACCACAGGCACTACTCGCCAAAAGGTACGAGGATCTTGGTCACCAGCGTCTCCACCCACTCCAGGAGCGGGCCATCGGTGAGCGGCGACCCGCCGACGCGCGAGGTGAGCGGGATCGGCACGAGGACCTGGCGGACAGCAGCCTTGATGACTGTGCCCGGATGCAGGCGTTTGAGGCGCATAACCTGGGAGTCGCGCAGCTCGACGGGCGAGACGCGCAGGTACTTACCCTGAGTGACAAGCTCCGTAATCCCCGCGCGGCGCACGGTCTCGCGCAGGCGGGCGACCGCGAAGAGCAGGTCGACCTGGGGAGGAATCGGGCCGTAGCGGTCGACGAGTTCCTCGCGCACGTCCTTCTCCTGCTCGGGGGTGGTCGTGGCCGCGATCTTGGCGTAGACCTCGAGGCGCAGGCGTTCGCCGCGCACGTATCCCTCGGGAATGTGCGCATCCACCTGCAGGTCCATGCGCACGTCCGCCTTTTCCGCGGGTGCATCGCCACGGTAGGCGGCCACGGCGTCAGAGACCATGCGCACGTACAGGTCGAATCCGACGCCTTCGACATGGCCGGACTGGGCGCCTCCCAGGAGGTTACCGGCACCTCGGATCTCGAGGTCACGCTGGGCCACGGCCAAGCCCGCGCCCAGCTCGGTGTTCGCCGCGATTGTTTTCAGGCGCTCGTGCGCGGTCTCGGTCAGGGCCTTATCGCCGGGGTAGAAGAAGTACGCGTAGGCGCGTTCGCGGCCTCGTCCGACGCGCCCGCGCAGCTGGTGGAGCTGGGACAGGCCGAAGGTGTCAGCGCGGTCAACGATGAGCGTGTTCGCGTTGGAGATATCCAGGCCGGTTTCGACGATGGTCGTACACACGAGGACGTCGAACTCGTGGTTCCAGAAGTCCTGGATGACGGCCTCAAGCTGGTGTTCGTTCATCTTGCCGTGGGCGGTGCGCACGCGCGCCTCGGGGACCAGCTCAGAGATATGAGCGGCGACCGAGGAGATCGAGTCGACGCGGTTGTGCACGTAGAACACCTGCCCATCGCGCAGCAGCTCGCGCCGGATCGCGGCGCTGACCTGGGCGTCCGTGTAGGCACCGACGAAGGTCAGGACGGGCTGGCGTTCTTCGGGCGGGGTCTGGAGGATCGACATCTCGCGGATGCCTGAGATCGCCATCTCGAGGGTGCGTGGGATGGGGGTGGCGGACATGGATAGGACGTCCACGTCGGTGCGCAGGGCTTTGAGGGTTTCCTTGTGTTCGACGCCGAAGCGCTGTTCCTCGTCGATGATGACCAGGCCGAGCTTCTTGAAGGAGACGGTGCCGGTCAGCAGGGAGTGCGTGCCGATGACCAGGTCGATTTCGCCCGAGGCCAGCCCCGCCTTGACCTCCTCGGTCTCCTTCGGGGTGGAGAAGCGCGAGAGAGTACCGATGTGCACGGGAAAACCGGCGTAGCGTTCGGCGAAGGTCTCCGCGTGCTGGGTGACCAGCAGGGTCGTGGGCACGAGGACCGCAACCTGGTAGCCGTCCTGGATGGCCTTAAAGGCGGCGCGCACGGCGATTTCGGTCTTTCCGTAGCCGACGTCGCCGGTGAGCAGGCGGTCCATGGGGACGGGTTTTTCCATGTCGGCCTTGACCTCGTCGATGGTGACGAGCTGGTCGGGTGTCTCGACGTACGGGAAGGCGTCCTCGAGTTCGCGCTGCCAGGGCGTGTCGGGTCCGAAGGCGTGACCCTTGGTCTGCTGGCGCACTGCGTACAGGCGGATGAGTTCCTTGGCGACCTCGTTGACGGCCTTCTTCGCGCGAGCCTTCGTCTTCGCCCAGTCAGCCCCGCCCATCTTGGTGAGGGAGGGTTCGTCGGATCCCGTGTACTTGGAGATCTGGTCGAGCGCGTCGGTGGGCACGAAGAGCCGGTCCGCGGGCTGGCCGCGCTTGGAGGGCGCGTACTCGATGACCAGGTAGTCGCGCGTGGAGGCTGCGTCCCCACGCCCGATCGTGCGGGAGACCAGCTCGATGAAGCGTCCGATGCCGTGCTGGTCGTGGACGATGTAGTCACCGGGGTGCAGGGTCAGGGGGTCGACGCCCTTGCGCCTGCGCGAGGGCATGCGCCGCATGTCGCGCGTGGTGGCTCCGACGCGACCGGTCAGGTCGCCCTCGGTGAGGATCGCGAGTTTCAGGTGGGGCGCGACGAAGCCGACGCCGGCCTGCGCGGTCGTGATGGTGACGAGGCCGGAGTCGGGCTGCTCTTTCACGCTGTCCGCGAGCGCAGCCGGGCACGAGGCGTCGGTGAGGATGGAGCGGATGCGCCGACCGGGGCCGGGGCCTTCGGTGGTGACAACGATGCGCCAGCCGTCTCTGGCCAGGTCGGTCAGGTCGGCGGCGGCGCGGGCGAAGTCTCCGCGGTAGGGGTGCACGTCGCGGGCTCCCACGCGCATGAGAGTGGGTGAGACGATGACGGGCGCGGGGCCAGCTTGACCCGCGGAGTCGGCCTCGGCCTCGTCGATGGCGGAGGCGAGGTCGGCGGGCGGCAGGTCGGTGAGCTCCCACCAGGGCCGCGTCCCGCTCCCCCACAGGTCCCCCAGGTCGAGGAACGAGGCCTTAGAGGCCTCGAGGGGGGTGTCGGCTCCCCCGGCTGCGGCACTCCACGCGGCAGCAAGGAATTCCTCGGTCGTGGCGACGAGGTCGGCGGCGCGAGCACGGATGCGTTCGGGGTCGGAGGCGAGGACCGCTGAGCCTGCGGGCAGCAGGTCGAGGAGGGAGTCCATGCCGGACACCAGGATGGGGGCCAGGGATTCGATGCCGGGGGCCGCGATTCCCTCGGCGGCGAGGCTGAGCATCTCGGCGGCACCGGGCAGGCGAGCGGCGGCCTCGCGGGCGCGGGCACGCACAGCCTGCGTGAGGAGCAGTTCACGGCAGGGTACGGCCCACACTCCGTCGGCGGCCTCGCCAAGGGTTCGCTGGTCGGAGACGGAGAAGGCGCGGATGTCGTCGACTTCGTCGCCCCACAGCTCCACGCGCAGGGGGTGGGGTTCCTGGGGCGGGAACACGTCGAGGATACCGCCGCGCACGCTCATCTGGCCGCGTCCTTCGACCATGTCGACACGCTCGTAGCCGAGCTCGGCCAGTCGGTTCGTGACGTCCGTTAGGTCCAGGATGTCGCCGGTGCGCACACGCACGGGTTCGAGGTCCGCCAGGCCGGAGATAATCGGCTGGAGGAACGCTCGGATAGGCACGACGAGGACCGAGATCGGACCCGCGCTCTCGTCTCCGGCCACCGGGTGGACGAGGCGGCGCAGGACGGCGATGCGGCGCGCCATCGTGTCGACCTGGGGCGAGAGACGCTCGTGGGGCAGGGTCTCCCACGCGGGCAGCATCGCGACACCCGGGATCCACGAGGCCAGGGCGTTGGTCAGCGTCTCGGCGTCGCGCCCGGTGGCGGTGAGGACCACGAGCGGCGTTGCCGCGCGCGTGGCGACGGCCGCGAGGAGGGGCGGACGGATGCCGACGGGGGCGACGATTGTGCCCGAGCGGCCCGCCTCGATGGAGTCGGTGGCCGTCTCGATCGCGGGATCGGTAGAAATGTCCGGGAGGAGTCCGGTAAGTAGCACGCGCTGCCTTTCGCGGTGTGAGGGTACGCGGTGGTGCCCAACGTGGGGCACCACCTTGTTCAGGACCCGGTGTGCAGGGCCATCTGGGTGGGGGCAAAACCCTTGGTCGCGATGTCTTCGACGACGTCAGCTGCCTGCTCGAAGGTCACGTCCCAGTCGGGGCGTTCCTTGGAGGGCAGGGCGGCCAGCACGTAGTCGGCGGGATCCATGCGCCCCGGGGGACGCCCGACGCCGATGCGCAGGCGCGCGTAATCACGGGTATGCAGGTGCTGCGTGAGGGACTTCAGGCCGTTGTGGCCGCCCTCTCCCCCGCCGACCTTCAGACGCAGGGTGTGTGCGGGCAGGTCCATGTCGTCGTGAATGACGAGAATACGAGCCGAGGGAACCTTCAGGAAGGAGGCGAGCGCGCTGATCGGGCCGCCCGAGGTGTTCATGTAGCTGTCCGAGCGCGCGAGAATCACGTGGGGGCCGGGCACGCCACCCGGGCCGATCCCGAGGCGCACGTCGGCAGTGTGCGTACGCGAGCGGTGGGATGTCAAGGTCGCACCGCCGCGCGCGGCCAGCACGTCGAGGGTCAAATACCCGACGTTGTGTCGAGTGGAGGCATACTGCGCGCCGGGGTTACCCAACCCGACGACGAGCCACGGTCCGTCAGTCGTCATACTCCGATTGTGCCACCCGCGCCGAGAGCATGTCCCACTGGGGAGCGTCCTCAACGACGGGGGCTGGCTCACGTCGGGACTCGGCCCACGCGTCGGCGAAGAGCTGCGCCCACTTGGCGTAGGCGGCCGAATTGGGGTGGAAGAAGTCCGCCGCGTGGTAGGCGAACGTGTACGTCGGCAGCGAGTATTCCTGCGTCAGGGAACGCAGGTCAACCAGGTGTGCGTCGGAGTCCTCGACAGCGGCGCGGATGCGGTCGGACATGTCCTGCGCGCGGCTCTCCTGCGGCATAATGCCAAACGACGGGATCGTGGAGACGAGGGCACCGGACGGCAGCGCAGCCAAGATCCGACGCAAACGCTCCTCGAACTGGCCGGGGGCCATATCCTCGGCCATCACGTCGTTACCACCGATAGTCAGCGTCACCAGGTCGGGGCGGTAGGGGCCGTCCAGCAGACCCAAGCCACGCATCTGCGGGAGCTGGGTGAGTTCCACGGATTCGATGGTGGCACCCGACAGGGACAGGTTAAGCAGCAGAACCTCGCGATCCATCTGCTGCGTAATCGCCGAGGCCAGGCGCGCCGGGTAGGACTCGGTGACGCGCGAGGCACCCATCCCCTGCACGGAAGAATCGCCGAGGGAGACGATCAGGTAGGGGCGCTCCCCCTCGGGGTGCTCGTCAAGCTGACGCAGGCGCTCAAGCGTGGCCAGATTGTGATTCTCCCAGGACCGGCGGTAGTCACCGCGCTGGGAATCGAGGCGCAGCAGACGCCCAATCGCCACGCCGCCGCCGAAAAGACTCGCGCCGCCAGCCGCCGCGCCCGCCACCTGCCATGCTCGTTTGCCGATCCCCATGTTGCATCCTTCCCGCGTTTTCGTTGCTCCCTCAAGTGTAACGAGGCCGGGGCCGGTGCTTCAAATGCTGAAGCACCGGCCCCTCGGATCGTCTCAGGATTCTTAGCTCAGCCGCCCCGCTGGCGCACCCGGCAGAGCCCGGATGAAGTGAGGAGCCTGCCAACCACGCGCCTCATAGGCGTCCGCAACAGCCTGGGCCACGCCGAGCACAGCATCCGCACTGACAAGCGCAATCGCACTGCCGCCAAAACCGCCGCCCGTCATACGAGCACCGTACGCGCCCGCAGCTCGCGCCGCCTCCACGGCCACATCCAACTCCTCGCACGACACCTCATAGTCGTCGCGCAGCGAGTCATGCGAATCATTCATGAGGGCACCCGCAACCGCCACGCGCACACCCTCCAGCGGCCCCTCATCGAGAAGCTCAATGAACGCGCGCGTACGCGCAATCTCAGACACAACATGGCGGGTGCGCGCAGCCAAACGCTCACCACCCAACGCAGCCGAGGCCTCGTCCACATCCTCCACCTCAACCAGCTGACCCACACCCAGGATCCGAGCCGACTCCTCACAATCCGCGCGGCGCGACCCGTACTGACCATCCTGCAGCGAATGCTTCGCGCGCGTATCAATGACGAGCAGCTCCAGCCCGACCGCCCCCAAATCGAAAGGAACCTGACGCGTCGACATATCCCGGCAATCCAACGCCAACGCATACCCCGCACGACAGCGCAGCGATGCCGTCTGATCCAGCCCACCCGTATTCGCCCCTGCAATCTGATTCTCCGCCGCCTGAGCAGCCTCAACCAACACCTTGCGTCCCTCATCATTCGGAGCCTCAACCGTGCCCGCCAGACCCAGCGAGCACACCTCATCGAGAGCAACCGCCGTCGCACACTCCAACGCGGCACTCGACGACAGGCCAGCACCCAGCGGCACACACGACCACAAGGCCGCATCAAAGCCGCGCAACGGCCCATACCCAGCCCGATCCAGCGCCCACGCCACACCCGCCAGATACGCCGTCCAATGGTTCGTCACCTCACCCGGCGTACCCTTCGGACACAACGTGTCCAAGTCCAACACGTCGACCGCCGCACGCGTCTGCGTCGACACGAGACGCACCATCCGATCCGAGCGCGGCGACAAGGCAACAAACGCACGATGCGGCAACGCAATCGGCAGACACGGCCCCCCGTTATAATCCACATGCTCGCCAATAATGTTGACGCGACCAGGCGCACTCCACACACCCCTCGGCTCATAGTCAAACGTTTCACGAAACAGAGCCGCAGCCTGCTCGGCCCCCTCCTCCGAGGTAGCAGCATCGGCCCACACGAGAGCGGTCATCAGATCCTCCTTGGTCTCACTCGCCACAAGACTACGTGAACGCCCTCACAACCTTCAAGCGCTATCCAACCCCACCACACCGGTACAGTGGGAAGCCCACCCCGCGACACAGGCAGGCCACATGTTCCTCCCCCAACGACTCCCCGGCCAAGACTGGCTCGGCGTCGTCGTCGCCATCCCCGAACCCTGGGTCTCACACCTGACAGACCTGCGCCTACGCCTCGGAGACCTCGCCGGATCACGCATCCCCGCACACATCACCCTCATGCCACCCACACCCATCGCCCGCGACGCACGCGCCGACGTCATCGACCACCTACGCGCCATCGCCGCCCGACACGCCCCCTTCCGCATCACCCTATCCGGCACCGACTCCTTCCGACCCATCTCCAACGTCGCCTTCATGACCCTCACCGAAGGAGCGAACGCCTGCACCGACATCGCCGAGGAAATCCGCTCCGGCCCCCTCGACCACGAAGCACGCTTCCCCTACCACCCACACGTCACACTCGCCCAGGACGTCGACGACGTCGCCCTCGACCTGGCCCTCGACATCGGTGCAACCGTCGAAGCCTCCTGGATCGTCCCCGGCTTCCGCCTGGACCGCATCTACCCATCCGGGATCTATTCCTCAATCGCCCTCTTCGACTTCGACGCCTCCGGACGCTGAACTCCTGCCTACCTCGCTCCCGCGCGGCACCTCCACCACCACACTTCCGGGCGGTGCCTTCGCCGCCTCGCTCCCGCGCGGCATCTTCGCCACCACACTTCCACGCAGCAACCTCGCCACCATGCTTCCGGGCGGCGCGAGGCCTGCCCGCCCGCTCGCCGTCCGCGCCACGAGCTCCGCTCGGCGCGTCGTCTCGAAGCCCGGCCAGGCCCCGCAGGCCTCACGCCGCCCACTGGGCGCCCACTGCTGTTCCGGGTGCCCTCCACACCGGCACGCTCTCGTCGCTGGGAGGGTCCCACCGCCGCCCACAGGCACTGCAACCAGGCCCCGCAGGCCTCACGCCGCCCTCTCGTCGCCGGGAGCAGCCCAGCCAGGACCCACCCCCGTCCACAGGCACCACAGCCAGGCACGACCTCCGCGCGCATACGCGAAAGGCCGTGGCCGCCCAGGACACCTCTACTCCCAGGCCAGCCACGGCCTCGTCGATGAAACGTCAGATGTCGTAGGTCACCGAGACGGGCGCGTGATCCGAGAAGCGCTCCGCATACTCGTCGGCGCGGCCAATCTCGAAGGAACGCGCACGCTCACCCAGGGCGGGCGTCGCGTACTGATAGTCGATGCGCCAGCCCGCGTTATTGACGAAGGCCTGACCGCGCCACGACCACCACGAGTAGGGCCCCTGCACGTCGCCAGCCAGGTCGCGCACAGTGTCGCGCCAGCCCTCGTCCACCCACTGGTTGAGGAAGGCGATCTCCTCATCGAGGACACCGGCACGCTTGTTGTGGTTCGGCTTCCAGTTCTTGATGTCGGCCTGCGAGCGCACAACGTTGAAGTCACCACACACGAGCGATGACATGCCTCCATCCGCTTCCTCGGCGAGCAGCTCGGCCATGCGCGCCCCGATGCGCGGCAGGTGCGCCATCTTCGCCTCCTGCTTGGGGGTATCCTTCTCGCCCGAATGGAAGTAAGCGGAGACGACACGAACCGGGGTCTCGCCGCCCTCGGGTCGCACGACAGCCTCGAGCCAACGCCCCGAATCCACGTCCGACTCAGCATCATCGAGGATCAGGCGGGGATCGCCCTCCAGGCGCGCGCGCCCGCGTCGCACGGCCACACCCACGCCCGCGCGCCCCTTGATGCGGCAGGGAACCCACACGCTGTCCCAGGCCTCGCCCATGATCTCGCGGGAGATCTCCTCCGGTGCGCGCACCTCCTGCATGAGCAGCACATCCGTGTCAGACGCCCCCAGCCAGTCGAGGAAGCCGCGCTTGTGGGCGGCGCGAATGCCGTTGAGGTTCACGGTGGTCACCGTCAGGGTCATCGTTTTCTCCTTACGCGAGTTTTCTTCAGTTTAGAGGAACGAGGAGGCGCGGCGAGGAGTTGGATTCCTCGCCGCGCCTCCCGCGTGTTATCAGGTGTCTACCGATTGTCACCGGCAGGGTCCGCTTACTGGGGGCCGAGGCCCGCCTGGCGTTCCGCTGCCTCGACGACGTTCGTGACGAGCAGGGCACGCGTCATCGGCCCGACTCCACCCGGGTTCGGGCTGAGCCAGCTGGCGACCCGATCAACGCCGTCCGCGACGTCACCCTTGAGGCGGGCCTTACCGTCAGCGTCCATCACGCGGCTCACGCCGACATCCAGGACGACTGCACCGGGGGCCACCATCTCGGGAGTAATGATTCCAGCAGAACCCGCCGCAGCCACGATCACGTCCGCGCGGCGCACGTGATCGGCCAGGTCAATCGTGCCCGTGTGACACACATCGACCGTCGCGTTCACCTCCTTGCGCATGAGCAGCAGACCGATCGAACGACCCACGGTCACGCCGCGCCCAACCACGCACACGTTCTTACCGGCTAGGTCGATCCCGTGGCGCTCCACGAGCTCGATGACCGCGCGCGGCGTACAGGGCAGCGGCGAGTCGATAGGACCCGAACCGCGCAGGACCAGGCGACCAAGGTTCATCGGGTGCAGCCCATCCGCGTCCTTGGCCGGATCGATGCGTTCCAGGACCGCGTTGGTGTCGATGCCACGAGGAAGCGGCAGCTGCACGATGTATCCCGTGCACGCCGGATCAGCGTTGAGCTGATCGATGGCAGCCTCCACCTGCTCCTGCGTCGCGTCGGCGGGCAGATCCACGCGGATCGACTCCGCGCCGATCTGGGCACAGTCGCGGTGCTTGCCGGCGACGTAGGCAACGGACCCGGGGTCCTCGCCCACAAGAATCGTGCCGAGGCCCGGGACGACCCCGACCTCGCGCAGGCGATCCACGCGTTCCTTGAGTTCGGCCTTGATGGCGGCAGCGGTCGCCGTGCCATCAAGAACCCGCGCGGATCCCTCCCAGGGAGCCCTCACTGCTCGAGTCCCGCGTACAGGGGGTGCTTGTCCGTGAGCTTCTTGACGCGGGCGCGCAGGGCATCCACCTCAACATTGCTGCCAGACGCGCCCTGCGCCAGCGTCGTACCGATGATGTCCGCAACCTCCGCGAAGTCCTCGGCGTCGAAACCGCGCGTCGCAAGGGCGGGGGTACCGATGCGCAGGCCCGAGGTGACGGCCGGCGGACGCGGGTCAAAGGGCACCGCGTTGCGGTTGACGGTGATGCCGACTTCGTGCAGCAGGTCTTCGGCCTGCTGGCCGTTAAGTTCGGACTCGACGAGGTCGACGAGGACCAGGTGCACGTCGGTGCCGCCGGTGACCAGCTTGATGCCCGCGTTCTTGGCGTCGTCCGCGCCCAGGCGTTCTGCAAGAATCTGCGCGCCCTCGAGGGTACGACGCTGGCGATCTTTGAACTCCTCGGTCTGCGCGACCTTCATGGCAATGGCCTTCGCGGCGATCACGTGCATGAGGGGGCCGCCCTGCTGGCCGGGGAACACGGCGGTATTGAGCTTCTTGCCCCACTGCTCGCCGCGCGAGGACAGGATCATGCCGGAACGAGGCCCACCCAGGGTCTTGTGAACCGTCGTCGTGACGACGTCGGCGAAGGGGACGGGGTTCGGATGCAGGCCTGCGGCCACGAGGCCAGCGAAGTGAGCCATATCCACCCAGAGGGCGGCACCGACCTCGTCCGCGATGTCGCGGAAGGCCTGGAAGTCGAGGTGACGCGGGTAGGCCGACCAGCCGGCGATGATCACGCGCGGGCGCTCGGTGAGGGCAGCCTCGCGAACCTTCTCGGGTTCAATGCGCATGGTCTCGCGGTCGACCTCATAGGCGACCGCCCTGTAGTGCTTGCCCGAGAAGTTTAGACGCATGCCGTGAGTCAGGTGGCCGCCGTGGGCCAGGGACAGGCCCAGGATCGGGTCACCGACGTTTGCCATTGCCATGAGGGCGGCAGCATTAGCCTGCGCGCCCGCGTGGGGTTGCACGTTGACGTAGTCGCCGCCGAAGACCTGCTTGGCGCGCTCAATGGCGAGCGATTCAGCAACATCGACAAACTCGCAGCCGCCGTAGTAGCGACGACCCGGGTAGCCCTCTGCGTACTTGTTCGTCAGGACGGAGCCCTGGGCCTGAAGGACAGCACGCGGAACGAAGTTCTCGGATGCGATCATCTCGAGGGTGTCTCGCTGACGTCCCAGTTCGGCGTCCAGCACTGCCTGAATTTCGGGATCCAGCTGCGCCAGTGTCATGTCGTTGAGGGAGTCCATATGGTTCTCCTGTTGATCAGTCGAATGTGATGTCGGCAACTTCAAGCCCAGGCGGGCGGCTCTCGATGCAGGCACGCCGCTCCCCGGTGGTACCCCACCTATTTCGCCAGTCACGACGCATGCACAAGTCTATCTCCCCCCGTCAACCCGCGCATTCTGCCAAAATGTCAGGAATCGACCGATCGGTCACCCAACATGACACCGCGACTCGTCAGACAGTCTCAATACGTGAAATCACAGCCCATTTTCGCTTGTACTTAACCCTTTGGTTAGCAAATAAGTTAACCGTATGGATAGACTAGGGTTAACACCTAACGGTGACTGAGGCGCTCAGGGATTACTTACTCAGTAAGTGTCCTGATCATCGGGGGATTCGCTCCTCTAACCGACCTACAGTATTTGAGTTTGAAGAAGTAGAAGGAAGACGCACAGATGACAACTTTGATGAAGCCAACTGCACGCGCCGCCTCGACGGCTCTCACATTCGAGCATGCGTCGGATTTCGCCGCGTCCGCCGACAACGCCATCAAGCGCATGTGCGACATTATCGCCTCGCTTATCGGCATCATCCTGCTGACACCGGTGTGGATCATCGTTGCAGCGATGGTGCGCCTGCACGACGGCGGTCCCGCTTTCTTCAAGCAGGAGCGCGTGGGCCTCGACGGCACGAGTTTTACCATGTTTAAGTTCCGCACCATGCATGTTGATGCGGAAGCCATGAAGGCCTCGCTGACTGAGGCCAACGAGGCCGACGCCAGCGCCGGCAACTCCGTCATGTTCAAGATGGCCAACGACCCTCGCGTCACCCGCATCGGGGCCTTGCTGCGTAAGACCTCGATCGACGAGCTCCCCCAGCTCTTCAACGTTCTTCGCGGTGACATGTCTCTCGTCGGCCCGCGCCCCCCGCTCCCCAGCGAGGTTGCGCAGTACGAGCCGCGCGTCATGGGCAAGTTCGCGGTCCGCCCGGGTATTACCGGCCTGTGGCAGATCTCCGGGCGCTCCAACCTTTCCTGGGATGAGACAGTCCACCTGGACCTGTCCTACGCCCAGCACCGTTCCCTCACGCTCGATGCGTGGATCATGCTGCAGACCATTCCCGCTCTGCTGCGCCATGAGGGAGCCTACTGATTCTTTCTGCGTGTGTGTGAAATAGGGTGAGGCCCGAGCCAAACGGCTCGGGCCTCACCCTTTGACGCGCACAATGAGTCGCACACCTGATAGATAGGGGCACGCTATAAAAAGGTCGCCACAGCGCCTTGAGGACGCCTCAAACCCTCGGAACAACGGGCAGACGCCGACGCAATCAGAGTCAGCCAAGAGCGCCAGCAGCACCCTCATAAACATCACATGCGCCGACGGCACATAACGGACTCCACGATGACATACGCACTGACAGACTCGAGGGACCAGCAGGACAACCAGCTCTCCTATCAGCACCATCACAGCAAGAGCGGTGGTAGCACATGCTAGATTGGAAACAGGTAACGCCCACGAGGGTTTGACACCGTCGCCACTGAACCCGTCACTGAGGCTGTTTTGTACCCGTGTCAAAACCTCGATAACGGTTATTGCGCACCTAACAACTCACATATTCAACAGCTGTATGACCAACAATCGCCTACCGGCTCACGAGACGTCATGACCACTTGGAATCACCTCTGAAGGCCGCGTATTACGCTCGACACCCAACTTGACAGAAGTCGTCACAGTGTCGCACTTCGCATGTCGGACACCCTAGAGGCCCACAGACTTCGAACGCCTGGTAATCCTTTCCCGCATCACCTCACGCCTCAACCAGCCGACTCTCTATCCGGGGGCAAGCGCCCCCAGTCTCATTCCGGGGAGAACGCTTACAGTAGCACGAAATACCCCTCTAACAGCCAAGACAGACAGCGAGGCGGGCCGAACCCGTGGGTTCGGCCCGCCTCAGCGAGCATCACTTACGCCGCGCGTATCACGCCTGCAACGCGTTCTTCTCCACGACGAGGCCCAGCTCGTCGAAGGTGCCCATGGCCTCAAGGCGACGAATCAACTCAGGCCAGTGAGCAATGAAGTCCAGAGCCTCCACCGTGTAGCGCTTCGTCAGGCGCTTGGGTTCGTGCGCGATGCGCCACGCCCAGCCCAGGCGAGCGTTGTGGACCCAGTCGGGGAAGTAATCCTCCGCAGCCTTCGCGTACTGGTCGATCCAGCCACCGGCCACACAGACGGACACGTCAGGGACCTGCTCGAGGACCCAGGATGCGACGACGTCCTGAAGCCCCGCACCGAGTCCAACGATCGCTAGGCGCGGATGAAAGTCCGTCAGGATGGACGGGTTGGCCTTGAGGCGGCGCAGGCCGTCGTAGCCGTCAATGTGCTGGACGTTGAAACGGCTCAAACGCTGTGCGACGGCCTGCCCGGCCTCCGTGGTCGTGCCGATCACCGTGATGCGCGTGCCGTCTTCGAGACGGTCGAACACGTAGGGAAGCACGAGATCCGTGGACGTACGACTGACGTTGTACCCTGCGGCCCGCAGGCGCATCTGAAGGAATGTTCCGTCGAACCCGATGGTGCTCATGCGCGACAGGGCTGGGAAGTCCGCGTGCAGAAGGGACCAATGGTTCAGCCATGAGGTCGCGTGCCCGGGAGTGAGCAGGCGCGTCGCCATCGCTTCGAAGACGGGATCGGCATCAGATGCGCCGACGGAAGGGGACTTGTCAGTCATGGGTTCACCTCAGCAGGCTTCCTTTGAGATCGAAGGAAACGGACACAGCTCCAGCGTAGTTGGCGTGCTCTTCCACCGCGATGCGGTTGACACCGTCCTTGAGCACATCACGCGGAACAGACACAGTGGCAAGATTCTTCTTGGCTGCGCCGAGGGACACATTGGACTTGGCGTTGGTGTTGTTCGTGACGGCACCTTCCGGCATGTTCACGCGCTTTACTTCGGTTCCGTTGACGTAGATGACAGCACCGTCGTCGACGCGAACGTCGAGGGTAAGCTCGAAGTCAGCGCTGATGGTGCCCAGGTTCACGTCACGGGCGAAGTAGGTCGTGATGGGTCGCTCGGAGGCGGCGAGCACGAAGGGGGTAGCAGCGTCGCGGTCGCCCCAGCCCAGCGGGCTGGCTCCGTGCTTCCACTGTGACAGGTCGGCAGTGGAGTTCCACGCGGCGTCGGGAGCGTCCTTGGAGTTCCAGTAGTTCCAGTACTGTCCGGTGGGCAGGAACTCACCGAAGTTCACGCCGGACACGTCGAGTACCTCGAGGGGCTGATCGGGATCCGGGGTGATCGGTTTGTCCGGGTCGGGCTGCGGCGCGGGTTCCGGCTCGGGTTCGGGTTGCGGCTCGGGTTCGGGTACATCAGCCTTTGCGACGACCTGGACGGTGCCGTCGATGGTCATCGAGGAGCTGGACCGGTAGTTGAGGTGTGTCTCGACGGCCAGGGTGTTGGTTCCAGCGACGAGCTGGGACGCGGGGACGAAGACCAGCTGACGGTCGGCGCGCGCGGAGGCGGTCGTCACGGAGGCAGACGCGTAGGTTCCTGCGGTGACGGCACCATCGTTCATGCGCTGGCGTACAACCTCGGTGCCGTTGACGTAGACCACGGCGCCGTCGTCAGCCGTCACGGAGACGTTCACGCCGCCGATGGCGGTGGGGTCAGCGACCGTGAAGGTGGTGCGCGCGTAGGTGGTCAGCGGGCGGGTCTTGGGCGTGCCGGGCTTGAGCGTGGTACCCAGGTCGGCTGCGCCATATCCGATGGGGGCGGTGCCGCGGCTCCACGAGGAGTCGTCGTACGAGGTCTGGGTCCAGTCTGCGGACACAGCATCGGTCGACCAGTGGTACGCCCAGGTGGCGTCGTCATCAACGAGGATAGTCGAGTCATCGGGCTGGGTCGGCTGGCCGTTGGCGTCGACCGTGTACGCGTGAGTCGAGGCACCTCGCAGGCCGTCGGAGGCGACGGCGCGCACGAAGAAGCGGTTGTTGCCTCCCAGGGGCACAGTGATGGAGGTCGAGGTCGTGGTGGCGATTGTGCGATCATCGCGCAGAATGTCGTAGGACTCGGCACCGGGCACGGACGACCACTTGAGGGTCACCTCCTTCGCGTTGCCGTCAGCGGCGCGCAGGTTGGCGAGCACGGCGGGGGCGGTGGCGCTGCGTGCGGGCATGCGCACCCAGCCACCGGACCACTGGCCGTCCGTCTTGGAAGTGTAGGAGAAGTTGAAGTCACCGCCGGCCCACAGGGCACCGTCATCACCCATTTCGAGGGCCCAGGCACCGGTGGAACGCAGGGAGGACAGACGGTAGGGGGTCCAGCCGATCTGACGACCGGTGGCCTGATCCCATCCACCGACCCACTGGATCTCGTCGGCGCGCGTCCAAGTGTCGCCGAGGGCGAGGTACTGGTAGGCGTCCTGGAAAGCGTAGTCGGAGCAGTGGCAGGAGCCGTAGACGACGCCGGTCGCAGAGGCAGTGGTCGCCTGCAGGTCGCCGCCGTTTTGCATGGTGATGGACCCGGAGGTGCGGCTCATGTCGGAGGTGTTGTAGCCGAACAGCGAGTGCTGCGAGCCGCCGAAGTAGGCGCGCCCGTTACCAACGGTGACGGCCTGCTGGTACTTGCCGATGAAGTAGGAGTGGCGGAAGGACCAGGACTGGTCGAGCTCGGCTCCGGCACCGGTGCCCAGGCGGGCGGCATTTTCGGCAACGAGGTCGTGTGCGCGAGTGAAGTGGCCTGCAGCGTAGAGGTAGGAGTCGTTCTCGTCCACGTCGATGTCGATGACGGCACCGTTGAACTCGGGGTTCCACGAGCGATCGGGCTTGCCGGACAGGTCCAGGCGGGCACCGTTACGGGCGTACACGGAGGAGGAGCCGTTACCCGTCAGGTGGGTGAAGGCACCGGCCAGGTAGATGCGTTCGCCGACGACCTTCGCGGCTTTAACGGTCACAACGGATGCGTTGCCGTTGCGGATCTGCAGGTCCCACGAGGGATCAATCTGGCCGGTGGCAGCGTCGATCAGGACGGTTCCGACGTGGGTTTCACCGTTGACCTTGGTGAAGTCACCGACTGCCAGCAACTTACCGCCGGGCAGCTCGACGAGGTCCTTCACCTGGTTGTTAAAATCGAAGGTCTGGCCGGTCCAGTCACCGGTGGTGGCATCGAAGGCTGCCAGGCCACGGCTGGTGGTCTCCGAGCCGTTCTTGCCCTTCTGCACGCCGGTGAAGTTACCGCCGACGTACATGGTGGAGCCGACCTGTTCGAAGGCCTGGACCTGGATACTTCCCTCTTGGATCGAGCCGTTGAGGTTACCGGTCACGCCCCACGTCGTGGGGGTCGCAAATTCGGAGACCGATGCCTTCTGGGTCTCAGCGGCAGTGCCGCCGTCACCGATGGCGCGGAAAGAGGAGTCCGTGGAACTCAGCTCGGGACGGATGTAGACCTCCGCGTAGGGATTGATGATGGAGCCGTTGCGGTGGAAGAACGACGTCGAGGAGGAGGTGTCGTACCAGGAGGACGCGAGGGGACCATAGCCGAAGCCCATCGTGTACTCGTTCTGCGCAGAGGCAATCAGGTTGACGTAGCCCCAGCTGGTGTTCGTACCAAAGCCGGACCACACGATGCCGCCGTTGACCCACCACTCGCGGTTGAATTTAACGTTGACGGGGTGGGCGCTCTTGAAGGGCCAGATGAAGTCGCGCATCTTGGGGAACTGCATGCGCACGGTCTGGTAGGCGCTACCCCGGTGGTTCCAGGCACGCTGGACCATGACTCCGTCCGGGAGGTCAGAAACTTTGGTGCCTCCGAGCAGTCCGTTCACGGTCTCGTGGGATGCCTGGACGACCTCGAAGTCGCCGGGAGTGCGCGGGCGGGTCTGGAGGCGAGTCTGGTCTCCCTTGCCCTGGCTCCAGGTCTCCCAGCCTTCACGGCCGCGACCGATCATGACCCAGCCGCCACCGTCCGTCGTCTGGTCGCAGAAGAACTGGCCGGGGGCATCCATTGTGGCCGTCTGGAGCCAGTAGGTGCCGTCCGACGAGCGCGGGTTGTTCTGTTTAATCTCCCAGCATGAGGCCGCAGCAGTCGCTTCGGAGAGGCCATCGTGGAGGGGGGTCAACCGCCGCCTGAGCTGCGACGGGGCTGAGTGCAAGCACTCCGAAACCGGTTATTGATGCCAGGCCGAGGGCCAAGCAGCGGCGGATAGTCTTCATCGGATCCTCACTGGTATCGCATTAATGGTTACCCCTATAGTGTCACGAAAACCCATCACGCTCAACCATGTGGTTAGCCAAAAACGAGAGTGTTCTACCACATACGAAGGAGCCCTCGCCAGAACGGCGAGGGCTCCCCCTGTCAACAGGAATATATGAGGTCGGTCAAACTGCCCAAACTGGTCATGACGTCACCTCAAACTGCATGAAGCGACACGATGTTCGCTCTATTTGGCCATTGTTGCGGACAAATCAAAGGACATGGACGGCGTGCCCTTGTAGTTGACATGTTCCTCAACGCCGATGCGATTCACCCCAGATGTCAAGTAACTGGCGGGAATCTTCACCTCAAGCAGATCGGAGGCCGCCTTGGGGGCAGTAACCGCCACATTCGCGTACGTGTCGTGGCTAATGTTGCCATGCGACATACGCTTCGTGTCCACAACCTGTCCGTTGATGCGCAGGACGACGCCGTCGTCCGCACGCACCTTAACGGTGAGGGTGGTATTGGGGGTGACGGTGCCCAGGTCGATGTCACGCGCGAAGTAGTACGTGACGGGGCGATCCTTCTTGGCGATGTCCAGGCGAGTGACCGCGTCCGAGTCTCCCCATCCGATGGGGCCTGCGCCGCGCGACCAGTCCGCCAGGGATGCGGTCGTTGCCCAGTCAGAGGCGGGAGCTGCCATGGCGGTCCAGTAGTTCCACTGGGTGGTTGCCGAGGGGATGATCTCGCCGTTCGTCATGGCGCTCACGTCGATGGGCTTGGTGGCGTCCTCGAGGTTTGCGGGCACCGAGGGTTCAGTGTAGGGAACCGGGACCGGGTTCGGATCGGGCTGGGGTTCCGGCTCCGGCTTCACATCGTCGTCCCCGGAGGTCGATTCGGGCGTTCCGTCGACACGGATCACGGAGGCCCACATGCCCACGGTTGCACTGCGCGTGTAGTTCACGTGCGTTTCGACTGCGATGACGTTGTCGCCGGTGGTGAGCAGGGAGGCCGGCACGAAGACCTCGGACGGGGAGCTCGTGGCCGCACTGTAGCTCGGCGCGGCGTTGGCTCGCGTCGTGTAGCTCACGGCACCTGCGTCGATGCGTGTACGGTCGACCTCGGTGCCATTGACATAGACCACTGCGCCGTCATCGGCCAGGTACTTCACGGTGACGCCCTTGAGTGCCTTGGCATCGGCGACTGTGAAGTGCGAGCGGAAGTAGGAGGTCACGGGGCGCGTGATGTTCGACTGCAGGACGGTCGCGATGCTCGGGTCGCCGTAGCCGAGCGGGGCGGCACCGGTGGCCCACTGGGAGTCATCGAACGAGGTCTGGGTCCAGTTCTCGGGGGCGGCGCTGTTGAGCGCGCGGTAGCTCCAGGTGGCACCAGTGTCCAGCAGGACGGGGTTAGCGGGGTCAACCTCGCCGTCGGCCGGGGGCACGTAGACGGCGGTGGTGGCGGAGCGGTTGCCCGCAGCGTCGACTGCGCGCACGAAGAAGCGGTTGTCGCCGCCGCGCGGGACCTCAACGCTGGCCGAGGTCGTGGAGGCGATCGGTCGATCGTCGCGCAGGATCTCGTAGGAAACGGCATCGGAGACGCCTTCCCAAGCCAGGGTGACGGACGAGGCCGTGGAAGCGGTCGTACGCACCAGCGTCGGGGTCTCGGGGGCTACGTTGTCACGGTTATCGTAGCGAGCGAAGCCACCGTTCCACTGAGTGCGCGAAGCGTCGATGTGCGACAAATCGAAGTCGCCGCCGACCCACAGGTTGCCGTTGGTATCGGTCGTGAGCGCCCACGCACCGGTCTTGCGCCTGGAGGAGAGCTCGAAGGGGGTCCAATGCAGGTTCTCGCCGGTGGTTGCGTCCCATGCGCCCACCCACTTGATCTCGTCGATACGAGACCAGCGGTCAGACACGGCCCAGTCGTACTTGTCCTGGTAGGCACCGTCAGAGCAGTGGCAGGAGCCGTAAATAACGTTCTTGGAGGAGATAGTGCTGGCCTGCATGTCGCCGCCCATGCTCATGGTGAGGGTGCCGGAGGTGCGCGAGTTCGTGCCAGTGTCGTAGCCGAACAGGGAGTGCTCGGAGCCGCCGATGAAGACGCGGTTGCCTCCGGTGGCGATGGTCTGCTGGTACTTGCCGGCGCTCACGGTCGAGGGCTCGAAGTTGAAGGCGAAGTCCTGAGCAGCACCGGACTGGGTCGAGAACTTCGCGGCGTACCAAGCACGCTCGGAGCCGTGTGCGCGGGTGAAGTGTCCGCCGGCGTAGAAGGCACCGTTGTCCTCACTGACGCCCACGGCCTGCACGGAGCCGTTGAGTTCGGGGTTCCAGCTGCGGTCGGGACGACCATCGAGGGACACACGAGCCACATTGCGGGCGTAGACGTTGGAGCTGCTGCCGCCACTCAGGTGCGTGAAGACGCCACCCAGGTAGACGTTGCCGTCGTAGTAGTCGAGAGCGCGCACGCTCACCATGCCACCGCCCACGGCGTTGCGGATGCTGAGGTCCCATGACGGGTCGACCTGGCCGGTGGAGGGATTGATAACGACGGTGCCGACATGAGTCTCGCCGTTGACGCGCGTGAAGTCGCCGGCCACGAGGAGGCGACCGTCGGGCAGGGGCAGGAGGGCCTTGACCTGATTGTTGAAGTCGAAGGCTTGGCCGGTCCAATCGCCCGTATTGACGTCGAAGGCCGCCAGGCCGCGCGACGGGTTCTCAGAACCGTTCTCGCCCTGCTTGACGCCGGTGAAGTTACCGCCGACGTACATGGTGGAGCCGACCTGCTTGAGGGCCTGGACCTGAATGGATCCTTCCGCGTAGGAGCCGTTGATATTACCGGTTACGCCCCACGAGGTTGTGGCCGCGTAGTTCGAGACGGCGCGGGTCACGGTGGAGCCAGCCTCGCCCTCGTCCGGGATGCGGGTGAAGGCCGAGGAGTCGGAGACGATGCGCGGACGCACGTAGGCCTCAGAGTAGGGGAAGACCGTCTGGCCGTTCTTGTGGAAGAAGGAAGAGGCAGAACTCAGGTCGCCACCCCAGTTTCCGGCACCGATGCCGTATCCCCAACCGACAGTCCAGCCGGTGCGTGCCGACGGGTAGAGCTGGAGGGCGTTCCAGCCCTGGTCGTAGCCGAGGGTATTCCACAGGAGGCCGGAGACAGGGCTGGCACCGTCCATCGAAACGCTCACCGGGTGAGCCATCTTGAAGGGCCATACGAAGTCCGTCATCTTGAAGAATTTCAGGTCCAGCTTCTGGTAGGAGCGGCCCGAGGCACTCCACGAGCGCAGGACGCGCACGCCGTCCGGCTGGTCCTTGATGTCTTCATTGTTGAGCAGGCCGTTGACAGCGTCGTTGGAGAGCTGAACGACATCGAAGGCCGACTGGTTACGCTCGCGCGTTGTGAGCTTCGCCGGATCGCCCTTGCCGCCGCTCCACGGCTCCCAGCCTTCGCGGCCACGGCCGATCATGACCCAGCCGCCGCCATCTGTGGTCTGATCACAGAAGAACTGGGCGGGGGCGTCCATCGCGGGGGTCTGGAGCCAGTAGGTGCCGTCCTGAGAGTTGGGATCGCGCTGCTTGATGTCCCAGCACGAGGCCGCTGCGGTGGCGGCGCTCAAACCGTCATGAAGGACGGTTTGACCGGGGGGAAACGGGAGGTGGATTGCCATCATCTGCGTGCGCCATCGGGGCGAAGGCAAGCGATGCACACGCGATAATCGGCGCAGATGCAAGGGTTACAAGGCGCGAAAGTGCGGAAGCCATGACACGGCCTTTCAGCGGGACAATAATCTTGTTGCACTAAGGATTACACAACAAGGGAAAGTCCATCAACCGGCCGGTCAAGTCAAACCTTCACAGGTACCTCATACACCCCTCCCTTACCCCCGCTTTTTCTTCGCCAAGGACCCAAGTCCCGAGAGATGGAGCCGATCCCGAAAGCCCAACAAACACAAGCGAAAACGAGGACCGAGAGGGCCGACCCAGCGACCATCCCAACGAAAGAATCGCGTCCGCACAACCATGCTATACAACCACCAGGAATTGCGGCAGATACGCCCACAACAAGGATTGGCTTGACCACTTCAGAGATTTTCGGTGTCACACCGATGAAGCGCGACACCTGAACGGTCGCCATCGCAGCGTCAAGTACCATACACACCGCCCAAACCGTCACAGCTGCGACCATACCTCCACGAGGAATGAAAATGACGTTGCCCACAACGTTCAGCGTCAGCACCACAACCTTGTTGACGGCCGCCCACCCCGAGCGCCCACTCATGATGAGCAGCGAGTGAATGTTGCCCGCCATGAAGGTCACGATAGAGCCGATGCACAGGACAACGAGCACGTTCGCGCCCGGCGCGAAACCATCACCGAGGATCCTCATGAGAGCCGGAGCGTAGATCGCCATGAGCGCGTAGATCGGCGCGGCGAAAAGCACCAGCCAGATGGAGGCCGTGCCGTAGAGGTCGCGCAGCTCCTTGATGCGCCCCTGGTGCAGGAGCTTGGAGAACTGCGGAGAGACAACGACGCGCAGGGCCGTATCGACGACCATGCCCGCCTGAATGAAACGGATCGCACCGCCGTAGATACCCGAGGCAGCATCGCCCGCAAGCAGGCCGACCAGCAGGACGTCCAGCCACTGCAGGGCCTGCTCGAGACCGGCAGTCAGGGTGCGAGGCAGGGCGAAGGAAACGACCTGGCGACGACGCTGCGCACTCGGCCAGCGCCCCTCAGAGTCCGCCACCGACGGCATGTGCCGCAGCAGCAGCCACCAAGACGCCACCAGCACCACGCCGAAGGGGAACGCCCACGCGATTGAGACGAGCGCCAGAGAACCCGTCAGCGCGGCCGCCAGGGCCACCAGAAGGGGACGCAGGCCCGGCAGCAGCAGGTTCTGGACGAGCACGTACTCACGCATGTTGCCCAGCGCCCGCAGCGCGGCGGACGCCACGAGCGTGAGTGCACCGATCGGGACGAACCAGAGGACAGCGCGGGTCGCACCCGACACCTCGGCATTCCAGATCAACGGGGCCACGGCCTCGAGAACGAGGACGCACACGGTGGACACGCCCACCGTCATCGTCGCCATAAACGACAGGGTTGCGCGAATCTCCTGGGGCGCATCCAGGGAGAGGCGAGGCATCAGGTAGATGGCCGTGGAGTCCAGGCCAACCTTCGCCAAGGCCATGACGATGGCGAACACGCCTGTCGCCTGTGTGACGACGCCCGCGCCGGTCGCGCCCAACATGCGCGAGAGAATGATCGTGAAAGCGAAACCCAGGATGGCCGAGGCCATGGCTCCGACGAACCCGACGATGCCCCCGCGAGCGAGGGACCGCCTGGCTTGATTTGTCTCACTCATGAGTAACCTTCCCGCTACCACGTACCACGCGGTAGCCTTTCCCTATAACCGATCGATGGGAAACACATGAACTTCATCAACTCTCTCTCCCCCACCCGCAAGAAGGGCCTCGTGGCAGCAGCGATCCTCCTGGTCATCGCGCTCGTCATCGTCGTGGTACTGCGCCTGACGGGCTCTTCCGACACTGAGACCACTGCAGCCTCCGGCGTGCAGAGCGTGGGTCCCGGCCAATCCGACGCCCCGCAATCCATCGCCAAGACCATCACGCCGCAGTCGGCGGGTCCCGCCAACGCAACCGGCGCGATGGAGACGGCCACCGAAGCTGGCGACCAGGCCTCGTACATCCTGACAACCCTGTACGACGCGTACACCGATCCCGAGCAGGCCCAGGCAACCGACCTGTCTTCCGTGCTCACCGAGTCCGCGCTCGAAGAATTCGATGCGCAGGCTGTCGAATGGGCGAAGGAAGGCCTGCACTCCGAGGGCACGCCAACTGTCGAAAACCCGCAGGTCATCGCCGATGACGGTGCCGGAAACCTCACCGTGTCGGCCTGTGTGGACTCTTCCTCCGTGCGCGTCCTCAACGACGCGGGGACGTCTTTCACGGACGACACGAGCATGACCCGCGCCCTCACATATTTTCAGTTTGTGAAGGATGGTCAGAACTGGAAGCTCTCCGGTGTTTCCTTCCCCGACGACCCGACCTGTTGAGTCGCTCGAGCATCCGAGTGGAGAAAGCCCCGTCGTTCGCGGCGGGGCTTCCCCATTCGCCCAGACGCACGGGGGCCGCGACGCGGACCGTACCGGCGACGGAACCGGGCGTAGGTGTACCGGCTTGGGCGGCGGCCAGGCGCAGCGGGTGGTTCTCTTCTTCCAGGTGACGCGACAGCAGAGCGGCGGCGACGACCGAGAGCATCAGGCCCGTGTTCATGCCGTAGTAGAACTGCTCGACCAGGGTGGCCAGCATGATGCCGCCCAGGATCGAACCGTAGACGTCCTTGGCCCGCCAGATGCGCGGGAACATGCGCAGGAAGAACAGGATGAACAGGAAAATGCCGACGAGGCCGTAGGAGAAGAGGACGGTCCAGAACTGGCCCTGGGTACCCAAAGCCGGCAGCCAGGACGACGCCGAGGGGCGAGGAGCACCAAATCCCAGGAACGGCGATTCGGCAAGCTCGTTGAGAGTTTCCAGGTAGTTCGACGCACGGTCTGCGGTTGAGGAGGATTCCTGGAGACGGTCGAACAGGGACTTCGAGGCGGGTGTGGACAGCCAGGCCACCACACTGACGATGAGGGCAGCGATGATGCCCAGAACGGTGCGCCACGCCCCGGCGCGCAGGCGCTGGAAACCGACCCACGTCACGATGACGATGAGGCCGATATACATGCCACGGTTGAGCGTTGCCGCTGCCGGAATGATCGACAGCGCGCACACGCCGACAACGATGAAACGATATGTCGAGCGCTCACGCCACAGCACGTACGCAAAAATCAGCGCGAGCGGGAAGATCATCGAGTACACGTTGCCATACGTGTTCGAGTAGATGAACGGCGCGGAGGGACGCGGGTCGGACAAAATCCACGACGACGGGTTCCACTGGGTGGTGGCGCGCTTCGTGAAGTCCTTGACGAAGTCGTTGGCGTGCAGCGGCTTCGGCACCAGGTAGTACATGAGCGTCTTGAAGCGCAGCTCGGGCCACGCCATGGCGATGAAGCCACCAATCGTGGTCGACAGGAGAAAACCCCACATCGTGCCGACGATGACGCGCACGCTCAGCGTTTTACGCGCGTTGTACGCGTAGACCGCGAAGATACCGGGAGCGAGCTGGAGCAGGAAGCGGTAGAACGCGCCAATGACGCGCCCGCCCGAGTCGAGCATCGACATAGACGCCAACACCCACGCCAGGAAAAACATCCAGATGATCGTTCCGGGCGGGAAACGCAGACCGCTTCGGCCAAGCATCAGCACGAGCATGATGATTCCGAAGAACGGCCACATCAGGTCGCCGGAGCCCATGACCCACCAGAGCAGGTACATCGAGTAGGCCGCGACGAAGGGCCACGCCGGCAGGTCCTGCGCGTCCTCCCGCAGCGGCCCGATGCGCGCCGGTGGCGGCTTCCTCCAGATTCCGCGGCCCCAGCTCACGCGCTCGTGTTCCCTTCAGGAGTGCCACGTTCCTCGGACGAGGCCGGGGCTGCGTCAGCGCTGTTCTGCGCGGTCGCGTCGGCCTCTGGTTCGTCAGCCGGGTGGAGCGGGGCGAGCCTGTTGCTCCTGCGCGAAGACAGGTAGAGGAAGGGCCCCTCCAGGAAGCCCTTGATTTCGGACCTGGTGAGCGAGCCGGGCGTATCGTCATCACGGCCGGCCACGCGGGCACCGCCGGGCTTGATGCGCTTGAGGATTCCGGGGATGCATCCCACGAGGGTGCACAGGACCGAGGGCTTCTCGATGATGGCCTTCGTCAGCAGAGCGGCCATGCCGGAGCCGTTGCCGCGGATCTGCTTATCCAGGCCGGCCTCGTCGACGCGGTGACGATGGTGCACGAGGGCGTCAGGCGTGTGGATGATGACGTCGCCTGTGGCCAGGATGCGCGCGAACATGTCGAGGTCCTCGCCGCCTCGCGTCGAGGTGCCAGCGCCGAGCGCGGGGTCGAAGGGGCCGACCTCCATGAGGACATCGCGACGCATGGCCATACAGACGCCGGCCCCCACGCGAGCCGTCGTGATCGGGAAGAGCGGGCCTCCTTCACCCTTCTCACCCAGCACCTCCAGGCCCTCGGGCATGTCGCCCGCGCACCACACGCGGGGCTTCATGTCCTTGGGGAAGCCACCGCGTGATTCGAACCAACGCTGAGGCTTGTAGCGTTCCTCCAGCGGCAGGGCAACGCCGGTGGTGGCAGCTACGTACGGCGAAGCCGTGAAGGGATCGATCATCGCGGTCAGCCAGTTCGGGTCGACAATCGCGTCGTCGTCGGTGAAGACGATAACCTCGCCGCGGGCGGCCAGCACGCCGCGGTTGCGGGCGCGCGACAGGCCGGGACGCGAGGCGGACACGATGGTCATGCGTGTGTCGTCGATACTCGCGAGCTTCTCGCGTGTCTGGCCGGTCTCGGGGGCGTTATCCACGACGACCAGGGTGAAGCGATGATGCTTTTGGGCCAGAATCGCGCGCACCGTAGCCTCGAGCATGTCGCAAGAGCCGACCGTGCACATGATGACCGTGGCGTCGACCTTCGCGCCGGCACCTTCTTCCCATCCGCGCGGGGACGCAGCTTCGGCTGCTGCGACGCGCGCCGAGTACTCGGGGTGAGCCGTCCCCTCGATCTCGATGAAGTCGGAGTTACGCCCATTGTCGCGCACGAGAACGAGCGCGCGGGGGTCCTTCGGGTCACCCGAAATCAGCTGGGTGACGCGGGCGGTGCGGTCAACGTGCCAGATGGACGCTGCCTGATCGTCGACCACCAGGGTCTCCTCGGCACTCATTTCTTATCCTTCGAATCGGTGGAGTCGTTCTTCTGGGACGCCTTGTTGTCCGACGTCTTCTTGGGGGTCGGCTCGGAGCTGACTTCTACCTTGGGCAGGATAGTCGTCTCGTCCGGGGACGGGCCCACCACGACCTCGTCCCCGGGTTCGATCACCTGAGCGACGGGCGCAGGCTCAGCCAGGTCCTCGGCCCCGGCCGTCACCGTGCCATCCAGGTAGAGCATGCCGTTCACCTCGCGGTTGATGATGGCCAGCTCGTTGAGGAGAGCGTGCAGCTCCTTGAGGTCGTGGCCCTTACGCACGGCGATGAGCACGTGGCGGGAAGGACGGACCTCGTCAAGCAAGGAGGCCAGGGGCTGATAGATATCGATCAGGCGAGGCGTCGGCACACGAGTCTCGGCGAGCGACCGTGACAGAACGCGGTGCAGCTGACGGGACTCCGCGTCGGAGGCGTCAGTAATAAGGTCAACCCAGTGGTCGCGATCAATCGCCATCGCGAGCATACGGGTGGGAGCGAGCCACGGTTCGGGCGCGCCTTCCTCGGCGCTCCACACGGGCAGAGCCGTCAGGTCAGCCAGCTGCGTGGGCGAATCGAGGGTACGAGCGCGCGTCTCGCGCAGAAGCATCAACACCAGGCCAGCGAACAGACCGACGACCGTGAAAATGAGGATCAGGCGGGACTTCGCGGGCTCAACCGTGTCAATCGAAGCATCGCCACTCGTGATGACGAGGCCGGCGGTGGCGTGGTAGGGCTCCAGCGTCGCGGCCTGCTCCTTCAGCTTGTTGATGTCTTCGGTCAGCTCCTTGGCGCGCGGGTTAGTGCTCACGACGTCGCCGTCCTCATCCACGACGGGGTTCAGGCTTTTGAGTTCGGCCTCCAAGGTGGCAATCTGCTCGTTCACGGCGGAGGCCATCTCGTTCGCGCGCTGCTCGACGAGGGCCGTACGCTCCTTGAGATAGGCGTCCGAGATCGCGTCAGCGGCCTTGACGGCATCGGCGCGGGTAGGCGCGGAGTACTCGATCTTGACGATCGTGCCATTCGTGTCGCCCGACACCTCCATGTTCTCGCGCAGCTCGGCAGCGGTCGCCCCGCCGCCGATGGTCGCGGCCGCAGCGTCCAGGACGGCGGCGGACTTCGCGATTCCCTGCTCAGTCACCATGTCCGTCGTGTTCGACAGCGACGCACGAATCGCGGGCGCAGGCGTGAGCGTCGGCGACGTCACAGTCATCGATACCGTCGCGGAATGAGTGACGGGTATCACGAAGGCAGCGCCAACACCAAGAAGCATGCCAACCACAGTCCCCGCAGCGATCGTCCTCCAGCGACGCCCCAGGGCGTGACGCAGGATCTGCTGACCGCCAGTCGGCGGAGGGGTGAGGATCATGAGTGTTCTCCTTGAAGGTTCGAGCGCACCCACGCGGCGCGCGCATTCAGCCGACGTTCGAGGACGCGGCGGGACGTTGCGGGTCGAGATGCAACCCCCTGAGTGTAGACCTGCACGAAGCGCTCAAGCTCACGCTCGGCCTTGTCACGAGGAAGAGACACGAGGGAGACGAGGCGCGGCAGCTCTTGGCCCGTCAGATGCGCCGACAGCTCGGCGAAAGCCTGGGCCTGATCCGAATTCTTCCACGAGTCCGAGCGCCACGCCTTATTGCCCGTCACCTGCCCCGGATGGATCCGGTACAGCAAGCCCCAGGCGGCCAGGCGACGAATACGACCACCCGCGGACGCAACGCGCATCCACAGGTCATAGTCTTCAGCGGGAACAGCGCGGTAACCACCGACACGGTCAATGATCTCGCGCGTCGCCAGCATCGTCGGGTGGCACACAGGGTTGGTGAGCAGCAGATGCCAGCCCATGTCCTCGGGCGTGATCTCGTAGGGCATGCGCGGCACCGGACGAGAGCCGCGCAATTCGATCATCTGCGTGAAGACCATGTCGTCGCCACGTTCAATGGCGCGCATCGTGCGCTTGAAGCGCCCCTTCAGGGAGACATCATCGGCGTCCATGCGGCCAACCAGGCGCGAATCGGTGCGATCCATCAGCTGAGTGAGGACGCGCGAGACGCCGCCCTCACCCGGGGTAATGTCTTCGACACGCAGGCGAGTATCGACCACTCCCCCCGCGCGACGCGCCGCGGATGGCCTCGCCGACCGTCGAATCCGACGACGAATCATTGCCGACGACCAACTCCGAATCCGCCGGCATGGCCGCCAGGGTCGAAGACACGGCGCGCGCAATCGTACCCGCAGCGTTACGCGCGGGCAGGATGACAGAGAGCTCAGGCACGACCGTCCCCCTGCTCCGCCGCAGCATCCAGGGCACGCAGGTCGCGGTAACGGCGACGCAGCGACATCGACGAGTGCGCGACGGCGACCACAGCCAGGAAAGTGTAAAGCACCATGAAAGGCGCGCCGAAGCCCCACAGTGCGAACGTCCAGCACACGACGCCCGGGTCGGTGGGCAGCAGGATGAACGAACGCAGGTTGCCACCACGGGTCTGCTTGCGCCCGGCGGCACGCACGAACTGCTCGGCGAGGATCTGGCTCATGAACTGCCCCGACGTCACCCACCCGTAAACGAGGGCGACAATAGCGAGCCACCAGGACTCGGGGCGGTACACCATAACGGCAGCCGCCGTGCAGAAGTGAATCGCCGGGGAACGGAACGCATCCGCCACGTGGTCCACCCACTCCCCCCGTCTTCGACGACGCACCGGTCACGCGCGACACCTGGCCGTCCGCCGAGTCAAACATGAAACCGACCGCCAGGGACGTGCCCACGATCAGACCCGTCCACCACGCAGGTTCGAGCGCGACAAGGACGATGAGACCGAGCGTCGAGAAGCACACGGAGATGAAACTGACGAAATTCGGAGTCCAGCCGAAAGCCGCGCACGCCGCAGCGGCCACGCGCGCAGCCCCACGATTCACCCAACGCATGTACGCGGGAACACCCGCGCCCGGCTTCTGCGCAGCGGCCAGGGCCGCACGATACGTCGTGAAGCGAGTACCCCACGAAGCACCCGGTTCAAGCACCACAGGGAGGCTCACTGCTGATCCCCTTCCGTCGCCTTGTCAGACTTCTCAGCCGAGGCCTCGTCACTAAAGTCCTCAGGCGCGATAAAGCGACGCAGCTTCGTCGACGACGTCGACGGCGTGTACGGCAGATAAACGACGCGCGCACCGACCTCCGCCATCTCCGCCTCAAGCTGAGCGCCCTTGGGAGTGTCCTTCCAGTCGTCTCCCTTGAAGAGCACGTCGAAAGGCTGAAGGCGCCACGCCAGGCGCTTATCCTGATCCAGGTCCACGACCACCGCATCCACGAAACGCAGCGACGACACGAGGTCACAGCGCTCCTTCAGCGGAATAACGGGTGCACGGCCCTTCATGCGGATCAGCGCCTCGTCAGAGGTCACGCCGACGACCAGACGATCGCAGCGCTCGCGGGCGGCGCGCAGGATGTTGAGGTGTCCCTGATGGAACATGTCAAAACCACCGGGAACGTAGCCGGTGACAGGAACGTGTTGCTGAGTCGTTTCGTCCACGTAACAAGTGTGCCATTTATCAGACGGTCAACGCGACGCTTACCCGCTAAATGACCGAAAGATCACGTCTCAGCGTTGCAGGCAAAGTGACAAACGCATTCGCGGAAGCGCATGATCATGGGCAAATATGACCGCATGGCCGCACATTTTCTTGTTACAGGACGCGACACGCCGGGAGGCCCTCACACGACACTTTCACGGCGCCGCGACTGACATTCGCGCAGATAGAGGGTGCCCACCGCGAGAGCCAGCCACGGCCTCGTCGGTGGACACCGCACCTCAGCGGAGCGCCGGGCCAGTGTTTGACACCCCGCGCATCCGACGTCAGCGGGAGAAGACGACCGTGCGGTTGCCGTTCATGAGGACGCGCCGCTCCGCGTGGAAGCGGACGGCCTGGGCGAGGACGCGGCGTTCCACGTCCTGGCCGAGCGCCACCATGTCCGGCGTGGAGTCGGCATGGGAGACGCGAGTGACGTCCTGCTCGATGATCGGACCCTCGTCCAGGTCGGCGGTCACGTAGTGCGCGGTCGCACCGATCAGCTTGACGCCGCGATCATGGGCCTGCGCGTAGGGGCGCGCCCCCTTGAAGGACGGCAGGAACGAGTGGTGGATGTTGATGACGCGGCCCTGCATGGCGCGGCAGACCTGGTCGGAGAGGATCTGCATGTAGCGGGCCAGGACGACGAGTTCCACCTTTTCGGAGGCGATCAGGTCGAGGAGCTGGCGCTCCGCCTGGGCCTTCGTGTCCTTCGTGACGGGGATGTTCAGGAAGGGGACGCCGTAGAACTGGGCGACGGGCGCCAGGTCCGGATGGTTGCCAACGACCGCGATCACGTCAATGGGCAGACCCTGCGTCTGCTGGCGATACAGGAGGTCAGTGAGGCAGTGGCCTTCGCGCGACACCATGATGATGGTGCGCAGCTTACGACCCAGGTCGTCGACGCGGTAGGTTGCACCGAATTCCTCGGCGACGCGGGCCAGGCCATCGTCGATGGGCGCGCGGCCCTTCGGGGAGTCCACCTCGACGCGCATGAAGAACGTGCCCGTGTCGGGGTCACCGAACTGCTGAGACTGGATGACGTTGCCGCCGGACTCGCCGATCACGCCGGTCACGGCGTGCACGATCCCGGGGCGGTCCGGGCAGGACAGGGTCACAACAAGCTGCGCGTTTTCAGTCATGGGAGCCAGTCTAGCCAGGTTCATACCCTGCAACGAGGCAGGGGCAGGGTTTGCGGGCGATGCCACGGGGTTGTGGGGTGGGGAGGTTTCATAGCGGGGCAAGGTTGCGTCGTTGCGGGCGGGGTGGTCGTCCGGGCGGACAGCGCCACGGTTTCACGCGCATTTCACGAGTCACAAGACTGGCGACACCGGTTTCACGCGCGTTTCACGCCTGGCTACCCTACCCTTCCCCCAATATTCCTGAGGATGCGCGCCCGAGCCGCGGCCGAATAGCGCCGACCGGCACGAAGGCTGGCACGTCGGCCCGATAGGTGGCCCCCTTAACCCCTCAATGCGCACGTTAACCCCTTAGGTGGCAGCTTGGGCGCACCGCCAGCACTGCCACCAAGCGGGCTAACTCTCCACCTAGCGGGTCCAGGACGCCACCCATCGGATCCAGCTGCCACACTCCACGCAGTAGAACTTCGACGCCAGGAACCCGCGCGAGCATTCGCTTGACACCGACATTGTCTTAGCCTTCATCGTGGGACCAATTCTCTGGACAGGCTGCTACGATGCGAAGCAGTGAACCCAGAGCAAAGGAGCCAGCATGGTCCCCGCCGACGATGACCACAAGGACACCCATAAGGTCGATAGCAGCGCGTCTACGAAAAAGCGCAAGAGAAGACGTCTCACTCCCATGCCCGACTGTCTGATGCACTGGTGGACCCCCGTACTATTTGCCATTATCCTCCTTGCAGCAGGCTGCTTTTTGGCATCAATCTGGCGCATGCCGCTCCAGCCCACGTCACGGCAGACAATCTACCCATTTTGGCCCCCTTCATGGCCATTCAACTATCACTGGCCATCCAAGGACGCAATGACCCTGTGCGTAACGATTGCAGGAGCAGGCTTCGCATTCTCAGCCTGGCAGCAAAGGAGCCATGACAACATAGCGAGAGAAAAGGACGCCCTAGCAAAGCAAGAAGCTGAGAAACGGCACGAGAGACTGCTGAAAGAAACCGCCGCGAGCAAATTGAGCGAGACGAATACTGGAAGCGCCGCGAACAGATCTTTCAAATCCTCGCTTCGAACAATCCAGGACTCCGACTCGGCGCAGTCGCACTACTCGCAGAGCTGGCTGACAAAGCAGAAGATAGCTCCCTATTCAATAGCACAGAAAAACAGCAGCTTCAACGCCACATCATTGACACACTCTGCCTCCAGGTCCGCCACGAAGGCTTGAACCAAACGCGCGAAGGCACCTGTGACGAGCATGCCGAAATTCAAAATGTCATACTCCAAGTAATCCTAGAACGAATCCAACATACAGCACAGGAAAATAATTGCGCCAATTGGTCAGAACATGAAATCAACCTATCCAATTCAATATTTCTCACACCTCTCACAATCAAAGACATCCAAACAAAAGCGACACTTGACTTACAACAATCAACCTTTACTAAAGAAGTGGCAATTCGCAACTCTAAGCTAAAGAAACTCCTTTGGAGCGACGCTCATTTCATAAATCAATCGATGTAAGCTTTACAGATAAAGGAACAGAGATCAGCATCGATTCGATTCCAGAAAACATCACAGCAGCTTATTTCACAAATTGCAACATAATCACAAGCAGGATACTTTCTATAGATTTTTCACAGAGAAATCGAGAAGGAGATCATTTTCCTGAACTCAACTTTGAAAACTGCACCTTCAGACCAGCATCATGCGAATGCAACAACAGCTGCGACTGTCCACATACTGATATACACATCAGTAACGCCGACAAATCTCGCAACCCAAATCAGCAAACAACCACGATCACGTTAAAAAAGTGCACTTTTCACAGCCTATATTTATATTTCACAACAATCAGCTCTAAGGTAGAAATTCTAGGCAACACAATTTTCAATCAACTGAATATCGAATTCATGCCTCCTGAAGATGCCATGGATTCAGCCGGTGGTGTCAATGGGTGGTAGCAATGAGTTGGTTGAATGCTTCTGTGGGGGTGCGGTAGCCGAGGGTGGCTCTGGGGCAGTTGTTCAGTTCGTAGGCGATGGCGTCGAGGTAGGGCTGGTGGCTGGTGATGGGGGTTCCTTTGGGAAGGTAGCGGCGGATAAGTCGGTTGGTATTTTCGTTTGTTCCTCGCTCCCAGGGGCTATGGGGGTGAGCGAAGAACACCTCCACGCCGGTATCTTGGGTGAGGCGCTGGTGGCGGGCCATTTCCCGTCCTTGGTCCCATGTCAGTGTTCGCATCGCTCCTTCGGGTAGGCCCTGGATGCGGCGGGTGAGCGCATCACAGACCTGGTCGGCCCTGCGTCCCAGTGGCAGGGCCACGATGATCAGGTAGCGGGTGGTGCGCTCGACCAGGGTTGCGCACGCACTGGCCCCATCTTTGCCGATGATGAGGTCCCCCTCCCAGTTGCCAGGGATCATCCGGTCAGCAATGTCGGGGCGTTCGTCAATTAATCGCATGCCGACAATGGGTGGTGTGCGCCCGCCTGCAGGGGGTTTCTTGCGCATCCACCGCCTGGAGGGCAGGCATACGCCGTGCTCGATCAGCGTCTTCTTGGGGTGGGCGTAGATCCACGTGTAGATCGCCTCGTGGCTGATCGTGCGGCCCTGGGCGTGGGGAGAATTATCCATAGGAGCCACTGTGCCACATGCCTCCACGCTCAGGCGTCCGCTGATCTGGCGGGGCGTGCGCCCCTGCGACAAATCAAAGATCACGCGGCGGCGGAGAATCTCATCGCGGTCCAGGAGCCGCTTCTTGGGGCGGCGCCTGGCCACCTGCGCTGCTCTCCCGGCATCCTCGGCCTGGTACACGCCGCCAGGACCCCGGTGGCGGGCGATTTCACGGCACACCACCGAGGGGCTACGCCCAATCAAGTGGGCGATACGCGTCTGGGACAAGCCCGCCTCCAACCCCGCCATGATCGCCGCGCGATCCTCAACACTCAGCATCCGACGACACCCCATGATCAGCCTCCGAACAGCATCACCGCTACACGAAAATTGCTTACACCCTATGACACTGCCGACAACAGACCATTTGCATCGGACGCACGAATCACAATTCGGGATAACAAACTAGTCAAGGGGGCTCAAACCCAGCCAATTCAAATCACAGCAGAAAACGGACAGAGGATTAGCTCAATCCTTCAGGTAGGTAATAATATTGGCCAGAACCCCAACGATTCGCAGGACGAACGAGTGATCACTTGCAGCCTACTTGACGAGAACCCACTTACTTTCCACTTCAAGGAGGACTCAGCCTCTAGCCCCCTATTCAATCCTTGGAACACAGGCCAACTGACACCACCCTCCAGCGAAATAGATAACACGGCGACACGATGGAGACTGGTCACCCCCTTTAAAGCCTTTCATAGCCTTTCAAAGCGTTTCAAAAATCTCTATCACACAACTCAATCAAGTTAGATCCACCGCCACCATCTTAAGCGATCGGTATCACAACACATTCACAAGATAAGACGAACATAGCAACCCTAGGACAATTTTTATAACCGTTCACTTAGCGCATTTTGCAAAATCAAATATCTAACGCCACACTCTTTGAGCTCAACGAGTTGATACTATAATTTCAGCATGCAGATTCGAATCGCTTCCGCTGACGACATTGAGTTCATCGAAGGTGCGTACGCGCATGCCCGGGCGTTCATGCAGGTGCACGGGAACGCCACACAATGGCCCGACGGTTACCCCAGCATGGATGTTGTCCGAGCAGACATTGAACGAGGGCACGCCTACATCGCGGCTGACGACGAGGGTCCTGTGGCTGTCTTTTCTTTGTTCCTGGGCCGGACGAGACGTATGCCAAGATTGACGGCGCGTGGCATTCCGATGCCGATTACCACGTGATTCACCGCGTGGCAGCAGTGCGCGGGCATGGGGTCGCGCGGGCGATCTTCACGTTCGCGGCTGAGCATGCGGATTACCTGCGCTGCGACACCCATGAGCACAACGCACCGATGCGACGCGCACTTGACTCCTTCGGATTCCAAGAGTGTGGCACGATCACGGTGGCCAACGGTACGGAGCGCGTCGCCTACGACTGGATAAAAGAGACACCACGCGACAGCACCTCACAGTCGTAACACCCACCTCTTTGCAGACACGCCCCGCTTTTTCGCATGCAATTCCCCGCCGACACAGATTGACGACACCTCAGAAACCGCATGATTCCAACGGTTCGGTTTCAAAATCTGAAATACTGGTGGTGGAATTGCATGCGACTTTGTCGGTGCTGCACCCTATAGGGAGCATTGCACCCGACCAGAGCGGGTGCATTACCCACCGATGGGGTGCACGACCCGAACAGCAACAAGCTCTTTCGAGGACGCGTACCTCTTGCAGTTCGAATACCTTGACTAGGCTCTGGTCCGCTCACCAAAGCGCGGTGGGCATCAGATCACAATCGCTCATACAACCCCGCCATCACATCACAACCCGGCATACACGCGGGCGCGCGCCCGGCCAAGCAGCCGGGCGCGCGCCCTTCCCACCAACCGCCACGAGGGCGGTAGCCTCACTTGATGAAGCCGAGCGCCTTGACGGCGTCGTACTCTTCCTGGAGGGCCTTGATGTTGTGGTCGATTCCAGCGCGGGTCGCGTCGAAGATCTCGAGACCGTCGACGACCTGCCACTCGCCACCATCGGAGGTGACGGGGAAGCCGAAGTTCAGGCCGGCGGGGACGCCGTAGTGCGTGCCGTCGGACATGACACCGGCGGTGACCCACTCGCCCTCGGGGGTGCCGTGGATCCAGGAGTACATGTGGTCAATCGCAGCGTTCGCTGCGGAGGCGGCCGAAGAGGCGCCACGCGCCTCGATGATGGCGGCGCCACGCTTGGCGACGGTGGGACGGTAGTAGCTGGACAGCCACTCTTCGTCCACCAGCTCGGTCGCGGGCTTGCCGGCAACCTTCGCGAAGGAGACGTCCGGGTACTGGTCGGCCGAGTGGTTACCCCACACGACGACGTCCTTGATGTCGGCGTTCGCGGCACCGGTCTTGTGGGCGAGCTGCGCGATCGCACGGTTGTGGTCGAGGCGCATCATCGCGGTGAAGCGCGAGGCCGGGACGTCCGGCGCAGCGTTCTGGGCGATGGTGGCGTTGGTGTTCGCGGGGTTACCCACGACGAGGACACGCACGTCATCGGCAGCGCCGTCGTTGATGGCCTTGCCCTGGGGGCCGAAGATGCCCGCGTTAGCCTCGAGCAGGTCGGCGCGCTCCATGCCCTTGCGGCGCGGCATGGCACCCACCAGGTACGCGACGTTGGTACCCTGGAATGCACGGTTGACGTCGTCGAAGATCTCAACGCCGGCCAGGGTCGGGAACGCGCAGTCGTCGAGCTCCATCGCGGTACCCTCGGCGGCCTTGACAGCCTGGGGGATCTCAAGCAGGTTCAGCTTGACGGGCACGTCCGGGCCGAACAGCTGGCCGGAAGCAATGCGGAACAGGAGGGCGTAGCCGATGTTGCCGGCTGCGCCAGTGACGGTGACGATACGAGGTTCTGCCATGAGTGGCGCTCCTTTACAGTCCTGTGGGCTTGTGCCCTTGCAGTCGCGGGGTTCCCCGCGCTCTACCTTCTAGGATACGTTGTCCGTCACAGTGCGACCCGGGCACCCAGTCCCAACAGAGCACCCCACCCGCGTGATCTACAGCATACGAGGCCGGTGCTGGGTGTATCATTCAGTGCGCTCGGGTCGTACAGTGAGGACATGTCGCGCACTTTCCCCTTCGCCCCCGCCCGGCGGCCCCGGATCGGAGAAGCCCGCCCCTGCCTCGTCCCACATCGACGAGGCCGTGGCCCACTCCCACGACCACGCGCACTCCGCGGGCGGCGCGGAACGTGGCCACTCGCACGATCATTCCCCCGCGGCGGGAGCCTCGGCCGCGCGCCTGGGGTGGGCGCTCGCAGTGACGGGGACCGTCGTCGTCGCGGAACTGCTCGGTGCCTTTTGGTCTGGATCCTTGTCCCTGGCGGCTGACGCGGGGCACATGGTCGTGGATGCCTCCGGTCTGGTCGTCGCCCTCGTCGCGGCCCACCTGACGCGCCGCCCGCGCGACGAGAAGCATACGTGGGGGTGGGCGCGCTCCGAGGTCCTGGCCGCCGCCCTGCAGGCCGGAATGCTCTTATTATCAGCGTGATGGTCGCGTGGGAGGCCGCGTGGCGTCTCGCCTCTCCCCCGCCCGTCGAGGCCGGCCCCATGCTCCTCGTCGGCGTCATCGGCCTGCTCGCAAACGTCATGTCGCTGGCGATCCTCGCGGGCGGGCGCGACGCGAACCTCAACATGAAGGCGGCGTTCCTGGAGGTCGCGAACGATGCGCTCGGTTCCCTCGCGGTGATCGTCGCAGCAGGCGCAGAATGGGCCTTCGGCTGGACGCGCGCCGACGCGATCGCCTCGCTCCTGATTGCTGTCCTCATGGCCCCACGCGCACTCAGGCTCCTGCGCCGCTCTGTCGCGATCCTCATGGAAGAGACGCCCGCCAGCGTGGATATGGGCGAACTGCGCACACACATGATGGGCGTCGACGGCGTTATCGACGTGCACGACCTGCACGTGGCCGCCGTCTCCTCACACCTGGTGACCGTCACCGCGCACGTGACCGTCACGCACGAGGCCGACGGCCCCTCGCGCGACCGCATCGTCCACGACCTCGGCGAATGCGCGTGCCACCACTTCCCTATCGCGCACTCCACGTTCCAGCTCGAGTGCCCCGAGCATGCCAGCCACGAGCACATCGAGCACTAACCGCCACCTCGTCCTCACGCACAGTGAGGCGGCAGGAGCGTCAACTCCCGCCAATCCCCGATGTGTAGCTACAAGAGCCGGAGACTACTTCGTGCGGTTCACGCGGTACTCGATCAGAGCACGGGTGGACTGATCCTGCGTGTCCAGGGCCTCGGTCTGCGCGAAGAAGTTCGACATGAACGAGGGCCTCGTGAACGATCTCAAGGAGCGCGCGTGGATCGCGTGCTGTGCTGGCGACATCATCGTCTACCGTGTACGCAACATTGCCGCGTGAGAGGGCAGACTTCCACCCGCCGCCCGTTCACGATGTCTGCGCTGCTCCGCGAGCGAGCAGCGCTGTGGTGGACACATACATTCGCCTCACCGTCAGTGCAAGAATGACAGTGACGATTAATGCCCACCCCTGCGCCACGACGACGCTCACCACTCCGCTCTGATACAGCGCGGCCCCAGCGTCTGCCAGGGCGTGAGCGAGGATCGCTCCAAGGATCCACCAGCGGCGGATCCTCCCGGTGAACGCCATCCAGACCAAGACTGACAGGGCGATGTGCAAGGCAATGGCGATGGTACGCTCGCCGATACTCAGCAGGTAGAACGGCGCAGGCGTATTGATGAGCAATTCGAACTGGCGGGCCACGATATCGCGCTGGGCGTCGGGCAAGCCAGCGAGGAAAGCCTCACTCGTACCCGCATTGATGACGCTCACCGAGATCACGAGGTGAGAAATTGTCGCTACTCCCACAAGCAGTATTGCCTCGATACCTCCGTGTCCAATGCCCGCTCCGAGGGCGCGCCCAACGCCATCGGGACGCCGGTCGCTCGCTTGCAGAACGGCGAACCCGCAGACTCGGCCGAGTTCTTCACACACCCCGGCCGCGAGCGCGGCATAGATCGTGTACAGCATCGGTTTACTCGGCAGGTTGGGGATCGCAGCGAAGACCAGTGCGTGCAATCCCCCCTCGAGGAGGAGAGCGAAGACAACGAAGACCAGCGCGCCGACGGCGGCAGACCACAGCGAACAGCCCCATCTGCGCCGAGCGACAACGAGGATGATGATCGGCAGAACAAACGTGGACAGAGCGCTCACACCCATGGATGCCAGGGAATCTGCTGTAACCATGGAACCCTCGATTCGATACTCGCACGACTGCGTCGAACAGCAATCGCATGACTCATGCTATGTCCTTTCTCGTACCACTGTCACCGCCTCCTTGTTTGTTGCCCGCCGAGGTTTTATCATCTGTCATACACACTCCCACGGTGATGAAGGAGATTCAACGATGAAGCCCCTCGCGGTCGCCACAGCGGCATCTCTCCCCCTTGCCCTGTGCTTTCTATCGTCCGCACCCACGCTCGCCGAGTCCGCACCGTCCTCGACAACCGATGTCCTCACGGTGGCCACGTTCAACGCCAGCCTCAACCGAGAGGCGCCGGGGCAGTTACTCGACGACCTCACCACGGCGGACAACGTCCAGGCATCCAACGTGGCGGAAACCATTCAGCGGGTGGATCCGGACATCATTCTGATCAATGAGTTCGACTACGAGGCCAACGCTGCCGCGGTTGATCTCTTTCGCACGAACTACCTCGAAGTCCCACACAATGGTGCCCAGCCCGTGTCCTACCCCTACTCTTGGTCGGGTTCGGTGAACACAGGCGTTCCCAGCGGCTACGACCTGGACGGAGACGGAAGCACAACCAGCCCATCCGATGCCTGGGGCTTCGGCAAGTTTCCGGGCCAGTACGGCTTCGTTGTCTACTCCAAGTACCCGATTAAGAACGACCAGGTTCGTTCTTTCCAACACTTCCTGTGGAAGGACATGCCGGGAGCTCTTCTCCCGACCAAGAGCGACGGCACCAGTTGGTACTCCGACGAGGTGCTCAACGCTTTCCCCCTGTCTTCCAAGACACACGTGGACTTGCCAATCGATGTTGATGGCACGACGATCCACGTGCTGGCAGCACACCCGACGCCGCCGTCATTCGACGGAGCCGAGCAGCGTAACAAGAAACGAAACTTCGATGAGATCCGCCTGTGGGCCGACTACGTGGCGAACCGGGCCGACTACCTCTATGACGACAACGGAGCGAAGGGAGGCCTGACCGAGGACGCCAACTTCGTGATTCTCGGGGACTACAACTCGGATCCACTTGACGGGGACTCGTACCCGGGGGCTATTGATCAGCTGCTGACCAGCCCGCAGATCGTCGACACGGCACCGACCTCGCTGGGAGGCGCCCGCGAAGCGGAGCTTCAGGGAGGCGCAAACCTGACGCACAGGACGAATCCCGCCTACGATACGGGCGACTTCGGCGACAATCCTCGGCCGGGGAATCTGCGCATCGACTACGTCCTACCAAATGTCGGCACCCAGGTCGAGGAGGCGGGAGTCTTCTGGCCGACACGCGACGACGAGCTTTTCCGCTTGACCGGTCTCGCCCCGTTTCCTACCTCGGACCACCGCTTGGTGTGGTCCAAGCTGCGTTTCCCGCGCTCGCTCACCCCGAGCGAACCGAACCCGAGCACGAGCCAGAGAGAGACACCTTCCCCGTCGGGCGAGGAGCCTAGGCTTGCGAACTCTGGAGCACACTCGGGCCTCCTTGGCGTCGCCATCGGCGTGGGAGCAGGAGGGGCGCTTCTTCTCGCCAGGCAGCGTGCCCGCCTGAGAAGCCGGGCATAGCACGCTTGTCGGTGCCTCGAGGATTCGCGCAACCACACTGTAGAGAAGGCGTGGGGGCCGCGCCAGCCGGCGCGGCCCCCACGTGCGGCTACAAGAGCCAGAGACTACTTCGTGCGGTTCGCGCGGTAGTACTCGATGAGAGCGCGGGTCGACTGATCCTGCGCATCCAGGGCCTCGGACGAGCCCTCGATGGCGGGGAGGATCTGCTTGGCCAGGACCTTGCCCAGCTCGACGCCCCACTGGTCGAAGGAGTCGATGCCCCACACAGCACCCTCCACGAAGGTGATGTGCTCGTACAGGGCGATCAGCTGGCCCAGGACCGAGGGGGTCAGGGCCGGGGCCATGATCGACGTCGTGGGACGGTTACCGGTGAACACGCGGGCGGAAACGATGGCCTCAGGCGTGCCCTCGGCGCGCACCTCCTCGCTGGTCTTGCCGAATGCCAGGGCCTTGGTCTGCGCAAAGAAGTTCGACAGGAACAGCTCGTGCATGTCAGCATCGCCATCGCCCAGCGCCCACGTCGGGTTCGCAAACGCGATGAAGTCCGCGGGAACCATGCGGGTACCCTGGTGGATCAGCTGGTAGAACGCGTGCTGGCCATTGGTGCCGGGTTCACCCCAGAAGACCTCGCCGGTCTCGTAGGTGACGGGGCTGCCGTCGCGGCGCACGGACTTGCCGTTGGACTCCATGGTCAGCTGCTGCAGGTACGCGGGGAAGCGGTGCAGGTACTGCGAGTAGGGCAGAACCGCGTGTGTGTCGGCACCCAGGAAGTTCGAGTACCACACGTTGAGCAGGCCCATGAGCAGGGGCACGTTCTTCTCGGGCTCGGCCTCGACGAAGTGGCGGTCCATCGCGTTAAAGCCGGCGAGGAAGTCCGCGAAGCCCTCGGGGCCAATCGCGACGGCCAGGGAGGTGCCGACGGCGGAGTCCACGGAGTAGCGGCCGCCCACCCAGCTCCAGAAGCCGAAGGCATTGGCCGGGTCGATGCCGAACTCGGCAACCTTGTCCAGAGCGGTCGACACGGCGACGAAGTGCTTGGCGATCGCATCCTTCTCCGAGGCCTCGTCGGTGACGATGCCGCGCTCACGCAGGGCGTCGAGCAGCCAGGCACGCACGACCTTCGCGTTCGTGATGGTCTCGAGCGTCGTGAAGGTCTTGGACGCGACGATCACGAGGGTCGTCTCGGGGTCCAGGTCCTTCGTGGTCTCACCCGCGTCGGTGGGGTCGATGTTGGAGATAAAGCGGCACTCCAGGCCCTCCTTCACGTAGGGCTTCAGGGCCTCATACGCCATGACGGGGCCGAGGTCGGAGCCGCCGATGCCAACGTTGACGACGGTCTTAACAGGCTTGCCGGTGATGCCCACCCACTCGCCGGAGCGGACGCGGCGGGCGAAGGCGTAAACCTTCTCCAGCACCTCGTGCACGTCGGCGATCGCATCCTGGCCGTCGACCGTCAGGGAGTCGGTCTTGGGGCGGCGCAGCGCGGTATGCAGGACGGCGCGGTCCTCGGTGACGTTAATGTGCTCGCCCGCAAACATGCGGTCGCGCAGGTCCGCCACGCCGGTCTGCTCGGCGAGCGCGAGCAAGTGGCCCAGCAGCGTAGGGCACACGAGGTTCTTCGACAGGTCGACGTGCAGGTCGGCGGCCTGGAAGGTGAACTTCTTCGTGCGTTCGGGATCGTCCGCAAACATCTTGCGCAGATCGGGTTCAAAGGTGTCGGCCAGCTGGTCGAGCTTGTCCCACGCGGGGGTCATCGTCGGGTCGATCACGGGGATATCACTCATGAGTGCTCCTGACAGTAGGGATATGTGACTTCCAGTTTAGCGGTCAATGCGCCCTCGGTCACTCTCGTTTTCCCTGACGACGGACGAGGCCGTGGCCCGCAAGCGATCACGGAACCACGGCCTCGTTCATCCCGGATCAACCGGGAGTGTCCTACTACTCGACGGGATCGTCGATGTGGATGGGGGCTGCCTCGATGCCTGGGTTCTGCAGCGACACGATGCGCTGGACCGGGACGAGATCGAGCCACCACTGATGGAAGGGGCGGCGATTGACGATATCCAGGTCGTCGAACATTTGCTTGACCGGGCGTGCCTCGACGGCGTTGCCGACCTGGCCGATGTAGTAGGCGCGGCGGTCGCCGGATTCGAACTGCGCGACAAGCTGATCGAAGGCACGGGCGATCAGGCGCGTGGCGAGCAGACGGTCGTACGGCGAGGGGGCACCGCCCTGCTGCATGTGGCCGAGCGCCTGGTGGCGTACGTCGTAGATGCCCTCAGATTCGGCGGTGAACACGTCGGCGAGGAAGTCACGGTCGTAGTACCGGGACGCGGACTCGTTGACGAGAGTCAGGAAGAGGCGTCGACCGGACTTGAAGGAGTTCACCATCCGATCAGCATCCGCAGCGATCTGCTGGAGGGATGGGGATTCCTCGTTGATGTACATGTACTCGGCACCGCCGGACAGCGCGCTCATGAGGGTCAGGTAGCCGCAGCGGCGTCCCATCGTCTCGGCGATGAAGCAACGCTTAGAGGCCGCCGCGCTCTCCTTGATGCGGTCGATCGCCCACGTGGCGTTGTTGATCGCCGTGTCCGTACCGATCGCGAGCTCACAGCCGGGCAGGTTGTTGTCGATCGACGCGGGGATCAGCAGCATCGGAATGCGGAAGGCCGGGTAGCGGTCCTTCTCGGCCTGGATCGCATGCACGCCCAGGTAGGCGTTCATACCGCCGATCACCAGCAGCGCGTCAATCTCGTTGCGCTCGATAGCGCGGCCCAGCGCGTAGAACTGTTCAATCGGCGGGACATCGCGCTTCGTGCCCAGCTCCGCGCCTCCCTTGAAGGCCCAGCCTTCGACGTCGGACCAGCTCAGCTCTCGCACGCGGTCGTCCGCCAGACCACTCCACGAACCGTCGACGCCCAGCATCGTCCAGCCACGCGCAATGCCCAGACGCACGGCGACGCGGGCCGCCGTATTCATGCCGGGTGCCAGACCACCTGCGTGCAGGATCGCGACACGCTTCGAATCGCCCGTCGGTTCGGGAATCAGCTGCGGAGGCGTAGAGAGCAGGTGGTAGATGCCGACCATCGAAGAGAAGGAGGATCCGCGCGACGCCTGGGCAGCAGCATAGTCGCCCGCGGCGATGAGGTCTTTGACCGCGCGCGTGTCGTGCACCGCCTTCATGAGCGGGACGCGAGTAATACGGTTTCGGCGTACACCCAGGATGACGGGCTCGTCCTCAGCGGAGGAGTCGAGGATCTCCTGGACGGCAGCGTAGCCCAGCAGCGTGGACATCCAACGGTCGTAGGCCGACGGAGTGCCGCCGCGCTGCACGTGGCCGAGGATCGTCACGCGAGCATCCTCGCCCGTGCGCTCCTGGATCGTGTCTGCAATCAGCTGCGTGGACAGCTCGTTGCCGTCGCGGTCGTGGGCGCCCTCGGCGACGAGAACAATTGACTCACGGCGACCGGCCTCGCGGCCCAGGCGCAGGTGCTCGGCCAGGTCGTCCTGCCAGCCCTGGCCCGCCGGGTCCTCAGGTGTGAACACGTAGTCAGCACCGCCCGCGACCGCAGCCATGAGGGGCAGATACCCGCAGTGGCGACCCATGACCTCGACGACGAAGGTGCGCTGGTGCGAGGCCGCCGTGCTGGTGAGCTGGTCAATAGCATCCAGAATGCGATGCAGCGCAGTGTCCGCACCGATCGTCATGTCCGTGCCCACCATGTCATTATCGATCGAACCGACCAAGCCGACAATGATCAGCGACGGGTGAGCGTCGGCAAACTCCTGCGTGATAACACCCTCGGAGACCAACTCGGCGACATGCTGGGCCCACTCGTTGCGGAACTCATTCGTACCCGACAGAGAACCATCGCCGCCGATGACGACGAGGTGGTCGATACCATGCTCAAGCAGGTTCGCGGCGGCGCGGTGGCGTCCCTCGTAGGTACGGAACTCAGCGCTGCGAGCAGTGCCGATAACCGTGCCACCCTCAGCGAGGATCGAGGAAACATCCGACCACTCCATCTTCTTAATGGAGCCGCCGCCGTCGCATGCACCCTGCCAGCCTTCAAGGATCGCATAGGGCTGCGCTCCCCTGGCCAGAGCCGTGCGCACCACTGCGCGAACGGCAGCATTCATACCCTGGGCGTCGCCGCCCGAGGTGAGGACACCGATACGGACTGTGCTCATTGTTCTGCCATCTTTCATTGACGGTGAGGGCCAGGTGGCCCGATGTGCCTATCGTGGTCAATTCTACGTGACATATGCCTCCTACCACTAGGGCCAAACGCCCAATTACCGAGGAAACGACAAGTGCGCGCCCGCCGAAACCGGCGGGCGCGCACAGGGCGTCGAGCAGGACTTACGCGCTGACTTCCGCGCCGTTACGGGCAGCAGAGTCGGCCAGTTCCTCGGGGCTGACAACGCCCTCGACCGACACGCGGTCCAGGTAGGCCATGCCGTCAAACGCCAGCTCACGGGCGTTCTCCGGGTCGCCCTCGTTACCGATCGAGCCGTGCGCCATGCGATCAATAATGAGCGCGATCGCGCCGTCGCCCGTCACGTTCGTGGCGGTGCCGAAGGAATCCAACGCGATGTAGGTCGCGATCATGAGGGCGACCTGCGCGTCATCGAAGCCCAGCATGGAGCTGAGCAGACCGGTGGCCGCCATGATGGCACCGCCGGGGACGCCGGGTGCGGCGACCATCGTGATGCCGAGCATGAAGATGAAGCCGACCCACTGGAGGGTGGACACCGTCAGGCCCTGGGTCAGGACAATCGCGAACGCGAAGGAGAAGATTTTCGAGGTTGAGCCAGCCAGGTGGATCGTGGCGCACAGCGGGATGGTAAAGGATGCAACCGCGTCGGACACGCCATTCTTCTTGGTCTGGCGCAGCGTCACGGGGATGGTCGCAGCGGAGGAGGAGGTGCCCAGCGCCGTCAGGTAGGCGGGCATCATCGTCAGCAGCGCCTTGATGGGGTTGCGGCGAGCCACCGCGCCGGCGAAGCAGAACTGGGTCAGCAGGATGACGACCTCGAGGACCAGGACCACGACCACGACACGCAGCAGGGTACGGATGACGGAGGCGGCCTCGCCCGTGTAGGTCAGGTTCAGGAAGATGCCGAAGATGTGCAGGGGCAGCAGCGGAATGATGATCGTCTCGATGAGGCGCGTAATAATGGCGCGGAACTCGATGAAGCCCTTGCGCAGGACGCCGCGCGGGACCATCGACAGGCCCAGGCCCACCACGAAGGACAGCAGCAGGGCCGTCATAACCTGCAGCGGCGCGGGCATCTCGATCGTGAAGTAGGAATCCAGCGCGCTACCGGGCTCCGCCACCGAGGCCAGCTGCGTGGAGGCGAGCAGACGCGGGAACAGGGAGGCGCACACCAGGAAGGTCAGGAAGCCCGAGAAGAGCGTCGAGCCGTAGGCGATCGCCGTCGTAATGCCCAGCCACTTGCCGGCACCGCGGCCCAGGTCCGCGATAGCGGGGGTCACGAGGCCGATGATGATCAGCGGAATAGAGAAGGACAGGAACTGGCTGAAGATAGCCGAGAACGTCGCGAAGATACGACCGATCTCCGCGGGGACCAAATGGTTGCCGCCGACACGGATTGATCCAAGGATGGTCGCAAGGATGATCGCAGCGATCACCCACACGAGGATTCCGGACTTACGCAGGAACGCGCGCATGTGTTTCACCTTGAGATTAGGGACGATGGGTCACCCATAGAATGCCCGACCTTTACGAATTCTTGAATCCGAAACCACGATACGGGATATGCGCCACGCATCTCCTCCGCCCCACTCACTGTTGACGAGGCCGTGGTTTCCTACGTGGATTCAACGATCCCCAGGCTTTCAGCGCACCGCCATCGTCGACACAAAGGGAGCTAGATACCAGATAATCGCGGCGAGAATCACGTACACAATCGCGTCGGCGAGGCGCCCGCGTGAGGCAAACCAGGGTCGCCCGGGCGTCCACAGGCGCACGATCCCCATTCCGACGAGGACTGCGACCAGCAGCATGACCGCCCGATGTCGGTGATCTGTCACAGCCAGAGCGATGACGCCGAGGACACCACCCGCGCTCAGGGTAGCGCCGAGAAACGCACCCAGTCGTGTGCGCACGGTTGTCTCCTCGTTTTCCACGCCCCCTACCCTAGCGTACGATCCGACACAATCGGTCAGCGATTGCCCTTGTTCCCGCATCCGCAGCCCCGGCCTCGAGCCGAAAGAGCGTCACAAAATGACGGCAAGCGGGTTTAGGATAGGACTAAAGGCTTTCCGGCCACACCATATCTTCTCGTCCCAAAGGAGTATTCGAGTGTCTCGTTTCATCGTCGTCGCCCCCGGTTCGTCGGAGGCAGCTGCCCTCGCCACTGACGAGCTGGCCCGCGTTCTCGGTGTCGCCACCGTCGACGCCCTGGCCGGCACGACCGCCACCGACGCGGCCCTGCGCCCCGCCTCCGCCCTGCCCGCAGCGGTCGAAGCCGTCCGCGCAGCCGGCGAGGACGCGCTCATCGCCCCCGCCCGCGAGGCCTCGAACCGCGCCTTCGATCACGTGGCCTGGAACCTGAACCTCGCTGCCTCCACCCGCGCGGGCGTCGTCCTCGCCTTCGACGCCGAGGGTGCCAGCGCCGAGCTGCTCACCGAGGAAATCACCGCCGCCCGCCTGCGCGCCGAGGCCGCTGCCGCCTCCGTCGTCGCCGTGATCCTGACCGGTGGTGCCCCCTCACTCGAGGTCGACGTGCCCGTCCTGGCCCTCCCCCTGGGCGAGGACGCCGCCGCCATACTGCGCGCCGCAGCCACCCCCACGGCCGTCACCCCGCTCGCCTTCCAGGCCGACCTCATCGAGCGCGCCCGCGCCGACCGCAAGCGCATCGTCCTGCCCGAACCCGACGATGACCGCGTCCTCCAGGCCGCCGCCCAGGTCCTCGCCGCCGGCATCGCCGACATCACCTTCGTGGGCGACGCCGGCTACGTCGCTAAGCGCTCCGGCGAGCTCGGCCTCGACCTGAGCGCCGCCCAGGTCGTCTCCGTGGACGACCCCGCCTACCGCGAGCGCTACGCCGAGGAGTTCGCGCGCCTGCGCGCCAAGAAGGGCGTCACCCTCGAGCAGGCCCGCGAGAAGGTCACCGACGTATCCTACTTCGGCACCATGATGGTCCACATGGGCGACGCCGACGGCATGGTCTCGGGTGCCGCCCACACGACCGCGCACACGATCGTCCCCTCCTTCCAGATCATCAAGACCGCCCCCGGCGTCTCCGTCGTCTCCTCCATCTTCCTCATGGCGATGAAGGACCGCGTGTGGGCGTTCGGCGACTGCGCCGTCAACCCCAACCCGACGCCCGAGCAGCTCGCCGACATCGCTGTGACCTCCGCGCGCACCGCCGCCCAGTTCGGCGTCACCCCGCGCGTCGCGATGCTCTCCTACTCGACCGGCACCTCCGGGGCAGGCCCGGACGTTGACGCCGTCGTCGAAGCCACCCGCCTCGCCCGCGAGAAGGCCCCTGAGCTGGCCATCGAAGGCCCCATCCAGTTCGATGCGGCCGTCGATGCGGCCGTCGCCTCCAAGAAGCTGCCCGGCTCCGAGGTCGCTGGTAAGGCCACCGTTTTCGTCTTCCCCTCGCTGGAAGCCGGAAACATCGGCTACAAGGCGGTCCAGCGCTCCTCTGGCGCGCTCGCCGTCGGCCCGGTCCTGCAGGGCCTCAACAAGCCCGTCAACGACCTGTCGCGCGGTGCCCTCGTCGAAGACATCGTCAACACCGTCGCCCTGACCGCCGTCCAGGCCCAGGGCTGAGTGGGACCCAGGTCCCGGGGTCCGGTTACTATTGTCGCTGACCGGGCCCCAGCCTCGTACATCTCTCTTCCACCTCACCTACACGAAAGGCGAACGCGTGACCTCGTCCTCCGTTCTCGTCATTAACTCCGGTTCCTCCTCCATCAAGTACCAGCTCGTCGACCCCGAGACCGGCGACGCGATCGCCAAGGGCCTCGTTGAGCGCATCGGCGACCCGATGGGCCTCATCAAGCACGTACACGGCGACGCTGTCACCGAGGAAGAACTGCCAGTTCCCGACCACACCGTCGGCATGCGCGAAGTTCTGCGCCTCTTTGACACCGAGGGTCCGACCCTGGCCGAAGCCGGCATCCTCGCCGTCGGCCACCGCGTCGTTCAGGGCGGCCGCTACTTCGACGGCCCGGCCCTCATCACCGACGAGGTCCGCAACCTGATCGAAGAGCTGTGCCCGCTGGCTCCCCTGCACAACCCCGCCCACCTCAAGGGCATCGACGTGGCGCGCGAACTCATGCCCGACGTCCCCCACGTCGCCGTCTTCGACACCGCGTTCTTCCAGCAGCTGCCCGCCCGCTCGGCCCTGTACGCCCTGGAGACCGAGACCGCCGAGAAGTATTCGGTGCGTCGCTACGGTGCCCACGGCACCTCCCACCAGTTCGTCTCCCAGGAGATCGCGAAGCTGGAAGGCCGCGACGACCTCAAGCAGATCGTCCTACACCTGGGCAACGGCGCATCCGTGTCGGCCGTCAAGAACGGCAAGCCGATCGACACGTCCATGGGCCTGACCCCCCTCGAGGGCCTCATGATGGGCACCCGCACCGGCGACATCGATCCCGCCGTCGTGTTCCACCTGCAGCGCGTCGCCGGCATGAGCGTCGACGAGGTCGACACCCTCTTCAACAAGAAGTCCGGCATGAAGGGCATGACCGGCGAGTCCGACATGCGTTCTGTGTGGGACATGATCCACAACGATGAGGACCCCGAGGCTCAGCGGCGCGCCCGCGTCGCCATGGACGTCTACATCAACCGCCTGCTGAAGTACGTGGGGTCCTACACCGCCGAGCTGGGCGGCCTGGACGTCATTACCTTCACCGCTGGCATCGGCGAGAACGACGCAGCAGTGCGTCGCGAGCTGGCCGAGGCCCTCGCTCCCTTCGGCGTCAAGATCGACGTGGAGGCGAACAAGGTTCGCTCCGGCGAGCCGCGCGTCATTTCCGCCCCCGACTCGACAGTGACAATCTACGTCTTCCCGACCAACGAGGAGCTGGCGATCGCCCGCCAGGCGCTGACCTTCGCCTGATCGGCTTTTCCGCACGAGGCCGGGGTTCCCGCGTGGCGCCCCGGCCTCGGGCGTACCTGTCATTTGTTTTGACTTCACGCCCATACAGCGACTACCATCAAAAATGGTAACGGCGAGCAAGTCCTCGCAGAGTGCCAATCCGCGGGCCCACGAGCGCACACGTTGCGCCGTGGGTCTTTGCGTCTCTCAGTGAGGAGGAACATGCTCATCGCTTATATCGACGAAGTTGGCGAAGCTGGCGCTTTTATTTCAAAGAACCACAAGAGGTTTAAAATATCCCCCGTATTTGGCTATGCCGGCTTTGTTGTTCCTGAGCAGCATGTCCATGCTTTATCTCGAGATGTCGCAATAACCAAGCAGAAATTCTACTCACTCCTCTGCGGTGACGGCGAGGAGGAGCCCGGAAACTACGTTCCTACGTGGGAGCGTAAAGGGTCTGACCTCCTGAGCAAACACGCAATGGGGCGAGCAGGACGACAGGAAGTGGTTGAGCTGCGCTCGCTTCTCGCACGAATATCGAGTAATTACGGCGGAAAGCTCTTCTACTTCGTACGCGAAAAACCCATCGGCTCCCCAGGCCAGGTGTGGGGCAAGAACACCGACAACAACTGGGAAAATAGACGCGAGGAAAGAACTCTTGAATGTTTGAGTGAAGCGATCAACCGACTCTGCAGGTATGCCGAACACGAGGACCAGAACATCCTCCTCTTTCAGGACATGATCAATGAGAAGCAGCGCTTTCACCAGGTGAGACGCAGCTACGCCCACATCTACAGTCGCATCAAGGAACATCAGGAGATGCTGCGGATCCTCGAAGCCCCAGCGTATATTGACTCGGAGCTCTCGACGAACATCCAATGTGCAGACTGGGTCGCGGCTCTCATTGGCCGCGCATGCGACTATCAGTTGGTTCTCAACAGCTCGTACAGATGGGTAGCAGACAGTTTTTTCGCTGATCTTCGTGGAGGTTTCACGTATGAATCCACTCTCCAGTTCCATCGACGCAGCATCGATAACATCCACCACATCGGGATTCTCGACAGAGCTCGGCCACACCTAGACTCCCTGACCGGCATGTCTCCCGAGAATCTCTCCCTCCTCCAGCTCGTGCACGCACGCGCAAGCATGCCTGCCTCGGGTAAAACGTCATCGTGAGCATCAGACGGGATTTGCGACGTGCATAAACTCTCGCCAGGCACTGACCTTCGCCTGATCGGCTTTTCCGCCCGAGGCCGGGGTTCCCACGTGGGGCCCCGGCCTCGGGCGTATCCTGAGAGAGTAGTCATCTTGAGGAGGCCCTCATGAACAGCGACGTTTCGACCCTGGCGGATTGGATTGCGGAGTCACCGTCCACCGTATTTTTCGGGGGTGCGGGTGTCTCCACCGAGTCGGGAATCCCCGATTTTCGCGGGGCGAACGGCTTCTACTTTCAGGAGCGCGAGATTCCCCTCGAGACGGTCCTGAGCATTGACTTCTTCACCCAGCACCCCGAAGCATACTGGGAGTGGTTCCGCGAAATCTACCGTCCCGTCGACCCCAACGGCGCACACAAGGCCCTGGCCTCCCTGGAGGCCGCAGGTCGGCTGGATGCCGTCATCACGCAGAACATCGACGGCCTGCACCAGCGGGCCGGGTCGCACGCCGTGTGGGAGCTGCACGGCAATTGGGAACGGCTCGTGTGCACGCGCTGCGGGACCGTCACGGCGCTCAGTGATGCCATTGAGGTTGACGGGGATCCAGTGCCCGCGTGTCCGTCGTGCGGAGGGCAGATGCGCCCGGACATCGTCATGTACGGCGAATCCCTGGACCAGGGAGTCATCGAGGCCGCCGTGTCTGCCATCGCTCGGGCATCATTGCTGATCGTCGCCGGCACGTCCCTCGTCGTCTACCCGGCTGCGGGCCTCATCAACTACTTTTCCGGGGATCACCTGGTGCTCATGAACGCCACCCCGACCTCGGCCGACGCGCACGCGGACCTGATCGTCCGCAACCCCGTGGGTGCGACCCTCGACCGCGTCATGGACAAGCTGCGCGCGGACGGCATCGTGTCCGTGTAGGGCTTGGTGTGCACAAGCATTCGTGCACCGGAAGGCGCTATTCCGAGCGTTAGCCCCCTTACCCGCACGCTAACCCGCTAATCCGTCCGTGGGCAACCCCGCCCACACTCCGAACAGCGGGTTAGCGTGTGGATGAGAAGGTCCACACTCCGAACAGCGGGTTAGCGTGCGCGTCGACGGGCTAGCAGCGCCCATCGTAGACTGTCGAGACCTGAGTTTTGTGGAGGCTTGTTTAGGCCGCTTCCTTTCGTGTTGTTGTGTGTTGGTTTTCTGCTTGTTGTGGCGTGATGCCGTCCAGGGCGAGGTGTGGGCGGCAGGTGTTGTACTAGTGGACCCAGGCGGCGGTTTCGCGTCCGACCTCACCAACGCACGGTTTCCTCTCCCCCTGTGCACACGCGGATAGGTTGTGCGCATATGAATAGGTGATGCACATGCGGATAGACAATAAGCTATCCGTATGCTCGTAACCTATCCGCGTGCTCGTAACCTATCCAGACACTGACGAAGTCGAACCCGCAGGATTACCCCTACCCCAGGCCCGCGGGGTCCACGAGGGAGAGCGATCGCGGGGCGCGCGAGACGCGCACGCTTTGGCCCCACGTAAGGGTAAGCCGATCAGATTCCATGCCGTCGCCGAAGAGGACGAGGGATTCGGAGCCGACGACGAGGCTCAGCTCTTCATCCTCGTCCAGGATTCCTTCGGTGTGCTCGATGCCGGTATAGGGGGGAAGGCCAGGCCTCGCGCACAAACCATGCGAGCGAGGGCGAGGTCGGGGCGGGCATCTCCCCCCATCGCACGCCCACGCTTGAGGGAGGCCCCCCATCCGGTTGCGCCGGTCCCGGTGGAGACGACGACGCCCGATGAGGATTGGCGTTCGACGCTGGACCCAAGGGAGAGGTCGTAGCGGGCGCTCTGGTGGCTCGGGTGCCCGATGAATACCTCGTTGAGGGCGGTCAGGGAGCGCGAGTCGTCGGCTGCCGCACGCACCATCGTCAGGTGATCGACGCGCAGGTCCGCGCCTGATTCGAGGCGGCGCAGCGCCCCTACGCCTTGGTCGGGCGTGCAGCGCACGAGGACACCCGCGTTGGACTGGGGTACCGAGTTGATGCCGACCACGACCTGGTCGCCAGCGTATTTGGCAACGTTGGCGACCAGGCCGTCGGGTCCGACGACGACGATGACGTCCTCGGGGGCGAAGAGGAATCGCGAGAGGGAGTCGCGTTCGACGTCGGCGCTCGCCCACCCGTCCGGGATGCCTGCGCGTACACGGGCCAGGGCTGCCAGGTGGGACTCGTGCGCTCGTTCGACGGCTTCGAGGCTGCGCCCGCGTGACCGCAGGACGAATTCGACCTGGCCGCGGGTGGAGTAGCGGTCCATGAGTTCGTCATATTCGGTGGGGCGTCGGACGATGACGGCGCGTCGTCGCATGGCTACTTGCCTGCCTTCTTGGAGCCGGTGAATGCTGAGACGAGATCACTGAGCACGTCGGCGGTGATGGTGATGTCGCCGAAGGACGGCATGTTCTTGGCCAGTTCCTTGAGGGCGACGGCGCGCGCCACCTCTGGTCCGGCCTCGCCGAGGGCCCTGACGTAGGACGCATCGGTCGCAGTCCGCGCGGCACCAGCGGTCTTCCAGTCCGCCTCGTAGGCTTTGGCTTTTTCGACGATGCGTCGAGCTTCCGCCTCGACGGCGATCGCGTCGGCAGCGGCTTTCTCCTCAGCTTCACGCCTGGCATTGTGTCCTTCCTGGTCAACCAGGTCGGCACGCTTGCGGGCCAGGTCGAGCTTGGACTGCATCTCGTTTTCGGAGATCTGGGATTCGCGTTCGACGGCGAGGGCGCGGCGTTCGTAGAGGGCGCGATCAGCCTCGGCCTGGAGCTGCTCGAGGAGCGGGGCTCGCAGCGAGGATTCGACGCCTTCGTCAGGGCGCAGGCTCATGAGGCGCACGTCGACGACGGCGACGCCGGTTGCGCGCAGCTGTTCGTCGGTGGCGAAGGCCTGGGCGAGCACGCTGCCGACCCGTTCGAGGGAGCCGGAGATGGCGTCAGACAGAGGCATCGCGCCGATGGACGAGGCCAGGGCCGAGTGAGCGATTCGGGTGACGGTTTCGTCGATCTGCCACAGGCCTTGCGCGTCGTTGTTTGCATCGCGCGGGTACAGGTCGAAGTCGTAGTGCGAGGCGGCCGCCTCGGCGTCCTCAATGCGGTAGGTGATGGCGACCTGGGCGCTGACGTTTGCTGGTCGGCGGACGGGACCTGTACGAGGAAGCTGTGGGCGCGGTTCGCGGTGGGCACTTCCGCGAGCGCGCAGCGCCCGGCTCGCAGCCAGAAGGACTGGCCGACTCCGGATCGGATGGTGCGTCCGGCTCGGATTTGGACGACATGGTCGCCGGCTCCGCCCTGGTAGCGGATGAGGAAGGGGTGGTGGTGGAGGGTTCCCATGATGGCTCCTTAGTCGGGTGGTTTCCCACTTGTTTGTGTCATGATGACAATAATCCCACCTTACATTTAATGTCAACTCGACACAAATAAGTTATGCTGACACCATGACTGAGCCCCTCACCATCCCGATCGCGGTCGACATCGTCGCCCTGACCGTCATCGACCACACCCTCCACGCCCTCGTCGTGCGCCGAGGCATCGAACCCTTCAAGAATCACCTGGCCCTCCCCGGAGGATTCCTGCGCGACGGCGAACAAACCGAAGAGGCGGCAGCGCGCGAACTCGAGGAGGAAACAGGCCTCACTCCCCCGGGCCACCTCGAGCAGCTGCGCACCTACGGCCCCATCGGGAGAGACCCCCGCGGCCCCATTCTCTCCGTCGCCTATCTACTCATGGCGCCTTCCTTCTCCCCCGCCCGCGCGGGAGGCGACGCCGCCGGAGCACTCTGGCACCCCGTCAACACCCTCCTCACACCCGCTTCCCCCCTTGTCTTCGACCACGCGAGAATCCTGGCGGACGGCATCGAGCGTGCACGGTCCAAGATCGAATACTCGCCCCTGGCCACCTCCTTCTGCGGCCCCGAGTTCACGATCACCCAGCTGCGCACCACCTACGAGACCATCTGGGGATCGGCCCTCGACCCTCGCAATTTCCACCGGAAAGCAACGAAAACAGCCTCCTTCATCGAGCCGACAGGAGGCACCGTCCGCGAAGGAGCAGGACGCCCCGCAACCCTCTACCGCCTCGTCCCCGGCGTCGATGCAACAGCCTTCGTCCTCGACCCTCCCCTGCGCCGACCGCCCACCCCAACCCCGGCCTCGTCAATGAAGAGCGCAAGCGCGCGGAATACGCGAGAATAAGCCCCGTACCAAAGGAGAACCATGAACTTCCATTCCCTCTACGACCAGGGCTTCGCGCGCGTCGCCGCCGTGACCCTGCCCGTGCACCCCGCGCGCCCTTTCGAGAACGCGCGCGAGATCATTGACACCGCACGCGAGCTTGACGCGCGCGGCGTCGCCGTCGGCGTCTACCCGGAGCTGTGCGTCTCCGGATACGCCATCGACGACCTCCTCCTGCAGGACGTCCTGCTCGATACCGTCGAGAAAGCCCTGGGATCCATCGTCGAAGCCAGCGCCGACCTACTCCCCCTCCTCATCGTCGGCGCGCCGCTGCGCAAGGACAACGCCCTGTACAACTGCGCGGTCGCCATCCACCGCGGGCGCGTGCTCGCGATCATTCCCAAGTCGCACCTGCCCAACTACCGCGAGTTCTACGAGAAGCGCTACTTCGTCACCATGCCCCCGCGCGCCTGTGAGCGCATCGAAGTCCCGTGGGGCGGCATCGAAGAATTCACCGGCGGCCCCGTGTGGGTCCCCTTCGGCCAGGTCCTCATCTCAGCCGACGACGTGCCCGGCCTGACCGTCGGCATCGAGATCTGCGAGGACATGTGGGTGCCCGTCACTCCCGCCACCGAACTGGCGCTCGCGGGCGCGACCGTCCTGGCGAACCTGTCGGCGTCCCCGATCACGGTCGGACTCGGCGCGGACCGCGAACTCATGGTGCGCTCGGTGTCCGCGCGCTGCTCGGCGGCCTACATCTACACGGCGGCCAGCATGGGCGAGTCCAGCACGGATCTGGCTTGGGACGGCGAGACCATGATTTACGAGGCCGGGGAACGCCTGGCGATCGGCGAGCGCTTCCAGGAGGGCGCGCACATCACGATCGCCGACGTGGACCTGGAGCGCCTGCGCACCGAGCGCAAGCGCCAGAATTCGTTCACGGACAATGCACAGCGCTACTTCGCGGGGGACGAGCGCTTGTCCCCCCAGGAGGTCGAGATCACGCTCGATCCGCCGCGCACCGACCTGGGCCTGGAGCGAGCGGTCAACCGCTTCCCCTTCGTCCCCAACGACCCCACGCGCCTGGAGCAGGACTGCTACGAGGCCTACAACATTCAGGTCGCCGGCCTGGTCCAGCGCCTGCGCGCGATCGGCAACCCGAAGATCGTCATCGGAGTCTCGGGCGGCCTGGATTCGACGCACGCGTTGGTCGTGGCCTCCCGCGCGATGGACCTGCTGGGCCGACCGCGCACGGACATTCTGTGCTACACGCTGCCCGGTTTCGCCACGTCCGAGCGCACGAAGACGAACGCGACCCTGCTGTGCCAGTACCTGGGCACGTCCTTCCAGGAGATCGACATCCGCCCGGCGGCCACGCAGATGCTGGCCGACATCGGCCACCCCTACGGCGAGGGCGAGGCCACGTACGATGTCACCTTCGAGAACGTCCAGGCGGGCCTGCGCACCGACTACCTGTTCCGCCTGGCCAACCACCTGGGCGGCATCGTGCTGGGCACGGGCGACCTGTCCGAGCTGGCGCTGGGCTGGTGCACGTACGGCGTGGGCGACCAGATGAGCCACTACGCGGTCAACACGGGCGTGCCGAAGACACTCATGCAGCACCTGATCCGCTGGGTCGTCGCCTCCAAGCAATTCGACGACCATGTCGGCGAGGTTCTCCTGTCGATCCTCAACACGGAGATCTCCCCCGAGCTGGTTCCCGCCAAGCCGGGTGAGAAGATGCAGTCCACGCAGGACAAGATTGGCCCCTACAACCTGCAGGACTTCACGCTGTACCACGTGCTGCGTCGCGGCGCGCGCCCCTCGAAGATCGCATTCCTGGCGGAGAAGGCCTGGTCGGACGCTTCCGTGGGTTCCTGGCCGGTCGGCTTCCCCGAGGAGGACAAGGTCGCGTATTCGCTGGAGGAGATCGTCACGTGGGAGCGCCTGTTCCTCTGGCGTTTCTTCAGCCAGCAGTTCAAGCGCAGCGCCCTGCCCAACGGCCCAAAGGTCATGGCCGGCGGCTCCCTGTCCCCGCGCGGGGATTGGCGCATGCCCTCGGACGTGTCGGGCGCGGATTGGGTCGCCGAACTTGACGAGGCCGTCAAGGGTTTGGTCGACTAACCTGACATTCGCTCACGCCCGGTCGCAAGCTGCCGTGGGGCGACACTCACTCGAGTGTCGCCCCACGTGTTTCTTGTCAATATGCGCCAAAAACGACGTTGGACCGCAAGACTATGCCAGCATTCACACGCACAAAGCCCAAAATGTCGGTATGGTTACTTTTGGCAGTTAGGTAAGCCTAGCTTTTCCTATTTCAGTCCAATCGCAAATAACTATGACGGAGAAATAATGTCTCGCACGACCACGTCCCTGGCCGCTATCGCCGCCATCGCTGCACTCGGCCTCGCTGCCTGCTCCTCGGGTGCCACTTCCTCCTCGCAGTCCACCACGTCCTCCGCGTCCGAGGCCACCCAGGCCTCGTCCGTGTCTATCGAGGCAAACGACGGCACGGTCGACATCAAGCTGCCCGTCACCCGCGCAGCATCCCTCGACAACCGCACCTTCGAGGTCCTCGCGCAGTGGGACGTGCCGCTCGTCGCCGTCCCCAAGAAGCTGATCCCCTCGACCATCACTGCGTACAACGGCGATGACATCGCCGACGTGGGCATGCACCGCGACCCCAACCTCGAGGCCCTGGTCGCGGCCGAACCCGACCTGATCATCTCCGGCCAGCGCTTCTCCAAGTACGACGCCCAGATCAAGGAACTGGCCCCCGACGTCCCACTCATCAACCTGGAGCCGCGCGAGGGGCAGCCTTTCGACCAGGAACTCATCCGCGAGGTCACGGACCTCGGCGAGATCTTCGGCAAGCAGGACGAAGCCAAGAAGCTGGTCGACGACTTCAACGCCTCCATTGAGCGTGCGAAGAAGGCCTACGACGGCTCCTCAACCGTCATGGCCGTTGACGTCTCCGGCGGCAACATCGGCTACGTGGCGCCCGGCAAGGGCCGCACCTGGGGCCCGGTCTTTGACCTGCTCGGCCTCAAGCCCGCCCTCGAGGTCGAAGGCTCGACCGACTCTCACACGGGCGACGACATCTCCGTCGAGGCCATCGCGCAGGCCAACCCCGCGTGGATCCTCGTGCTCGACCGCGATGCCGCGATCACCAAGGACGGCTCTAACACCCCGGCTGAGACCGTCATCAACGACAACGCTGCCCTGCAGAACGTGACTGCCCTCCAGAACAAGCAGGTCGTGTACGCACCGAACGATACCTACACCAACGAGTCGATCATCACCTACACGGAGATCTTCAACTCCCTCGCGGACGCCTTCGAAGCAGCCAAGAAGTAACCATCTGACACCCTTGCGGGTGCCGCCCCTCGGGCGGCACCCGCTCCCCCATTCTCATGACGCATTCACCCACCACCGCGCCACCTTCCCCCCAGACACCCGCATCCTCCGCGGCGATGCCCACACCCGCCACGACCTCGTCGAGGCGGCCCCTGGCGCTCGCACTGGCCACGCTGGCCGTCCTCGCCCTGCTGGTTCTGTCCCTGTCCACCGGTGAGTACTCGATCCTCTCCCAGGATGACGGCTGGCGGATCTTCCTCGCCGTGCGCGTTCCCCGCACTATCGCCCTGATCCTTTCGGGTGCTGCCATGTCCATGAGCGGCCTCGTCATGCAGCTGGTCACCCAGAACCGCTTCGCCGAACCCTCCACGACGGGCACGACCGAATGGGCGGGGCTAGGCCTGCTCGTCATCATGATCGCGTGGCCGGGTGCCCCAATCCTGGTGCGCATGACCTGCGCGATCACCTTCGCGTTCGCGGGCACGATGGTGTTCTTCGCACTCCTGCGACGTGTCTCCCTGCGCTCCTCGCTGCTCGTACCAATCATGGGCATGATGCTCGGCGCGGTCGTCTCCGCGATCTCCACGTTCATCGCGCTGGAAACCAACACCATGCAGAGCGTGGCCGTGTGGTTCCAGGGGTCCTTCACCTCTGTCTACGAAGGCCAGTACGAGATCCTGTGGATCGTCACCATCGTCGTCGCAATCGTCTTCATCATGGCCGACCGCCTCACAGCCGTGTCGCTCGGCGAAGACATCGCCGTGTCCCTCGGCGTCAACTACCACCGCATGGTCCTCATCGCGACCGGCCTGGTCGCCGTCGCCACCGGCGTCGTCACCGTCGTCGTCGGCTCCCTGCCCTTCCTGGGCCTCATCGTGCCCAATCTGGTCTCCATGACGATGGGCGACAACCTACGCACCAATCTGCCGTGGGTGTGCCTGGCGGGCATCGCCCTGGTGACGGTCACCGACCTGCTCGCCCGCACCATCATCTCCCCCTTCGAGATGCCCGTCTCCGTCATCCTGGGCGTCCTCGGAGCCTTCGTCTTTATCGCGCTCGTGCTGCGCCAGGCCAAGAAGGGAGCCACGCTGTGACCGCATCTTCTCTCCCCTCGACGAACGAGGCCGCCACCACGTCCCCCGCCCAGGCCTCGTCCATCACGCGCCCGACACGCCGTACCGGTGCCTTCGTGTCCCCCGCCGCCAGGCGTCGCTGGTGGATCGTCTTCAGCGCCGTGTGCGCGGTCGCGCTCCTGTCCTGCATCGGACTGCTCGTGTGGAAGAATCCCGCGCACTTCGGAACACCCGTTTTCTGGCGTCTCGCGCGTCGACGTGCCTTCGCGGTCCTGGCGATCGCCCTGGTGGCCGTGTGCCAGGGCATGGCCACGGTCGCCTTCCAGACGGTGGCGAACAACCGCATCATCACGCCCTCCATCCTCGGCTTCGAGTCCCTCTATCGGGCGATCCACACCTCCACGATCTTCTTCCTGGGCGTCGCCGGACTCAATGCCTCGGCGACCGTCGGCAATTTTGTCGGCCAGTTGGGTCTCATGATCGCCCTGACGCTCGCGCTCTATTCATGGCTGCTCACCTCGCAGCGCGCCTCGATGCACGCGATGCTCCTCATCGGCGTCATGCTCGGCGCGGGCCTCGGTTCCATCTCGACCTTCATGCAGCGCCTCCTCACGCCTTCGGAGTTCGACGTGCTCACCGCCCGTCTTTTCGGATCCATCGCGAACGCGCAGAAGGAGTACTTCCCGATCGCTGTCCCGCTCGTTGCGGTCGCCGCGCTCGCCCTCGTGCTCCTGACACGCAGGCTCTCCGTCCTCTCCCTCGGACGCGAAACCGCCACAAACCTGGGACTCAACCACCGACGCACGTCGGTCGTGGTTCTCGTCCTCGTGTCAATCCTCATGGCGACGTCGACCGCCCTCGTGGGCCCCATGACATTCCTCGGATTCCTCGTCGCGACCCTGTCCTACCAGTTCTCCGACACCCACGACCACCGCTTCATCTTTGCGATGGCAGTGGCCCTCGGCATCGCGATTCTGTCCAGTGCCTACTTCGTCATGAACCACATCTTCAACACGCAGGGCGTCGTCTCCATCATCATCGAGTTCGTCGGCGGACTCGCGTTCATCGTCACTATTTTGCGAAAGGGCCGCCTGTGATTTCCATCGATTCCGTCGTCAAGCAGTATTCGCCGTCGGTCCGCATCGGCTCGATCTCCCTCGACATCCCGGCGGGCGGCATCACGGCGCTCGTGGGTCCCAACGGGGCGGGTAAGTCCACGCTCCTGACCATGATCGGGCGTCTCCTCGGCATCGACGAGGGCACCATCGAGGTCGGGGGCCTCAACGTCGCCACGACGAAGTCCTCCGAGTTGGCGCGCACCCTGTCGATCCTGCGCCAGGAGAACCACTTTATCTCGCGCCTGACCGTGCGCCAGCTCGTGGGATTCGGTCGCTTCCCCCATTCCAAGGGACGTTTGAACGCCAAGGATGAGGCGATCATCGACCGCTACATCGGCTTCCTCGACCTGGAGGACCTCCAGGCTCGTTACCTCGACCAGCTCTCGGGCGGCCAGCGTCAGCGCGCCTACGTCGCCATGGTGCTGGCCCAGGAGACGGACTACGTCCTGCTGGACGAACCTCTCAACAACCTGGATATCGCGCGCAGCGTCGAGATGATGACGATGCTGGAACGAGCTGCCCGCGAGTTTTCACGCACCATCGTCATCGTCCTGCATGACATCAACTTTGCGGCGCGCTACGCCTCGCAGATCTGCGCTCTCAAGGACGGGACGGTCGCTTTCATGGGCACGCCCGAGGAGATCATGCGCGACGAGGTCCTCACCGACATCTTCGACACCCCCGTCACCGTCGTGCCGGGTCCCCACGGCCCGATTGCCTGCTATTTCTGAGCGTGCACGCGCGCTCAGCCACGACTCAGCTATCTATGCTCGCCCGACGCTCCCACGGCCTCGTCATTCACGAGGCCGTGGCCAGTTAGAATGATCGCGCGGCCCACGCTCGTGCGTGAAACAGCCGTGAAACTTTCACTGTCCCTGGGGGTTCCCGTGCACGTCGGACTCATCGTCCTTTTCCTGATTCTCGCCGTCGCTCTCATCGCGGGCGGTCTCTACCTCTTCACCTCGGGCCTGACCGCGCGCGTCGGCGTATGCCATCCTCCCCTGGGGCTGCGCCTGGCTGGCATCACCCCCAGCTCGCAGGCCTGGGAGCGCGCCCACCGCGCCGCCTGGCCGATTCTCTTCGGCGGCGGGGTCCTGGGTGCCGCACACGGCATCGCGCTGGCTGCCACGACCCTCATGGACGCGCGACTCTCCGTCCCCATCGTGTTCGTCGTGTCTGGCGTCATCGTTGAGGCGGGCCTGTGGCTAGTCGCGCGCGGTGCCGGCAAGGCGTCCCTGTCCTAGGACTTTCGCGCGTTCGCTCACGCCGATGCGAGCGGCATACCGCGCTCACGCAGCATGGAACCCCGACCTCGTTGCTCTCAGACGAGGCCGGGGTTCCCGGTATGAGGGGCGAGATTCAGCCCTTGGGGCGCTCGCGGCGGTCCAGCATGTACAGGGCCAGCTTCGAGGGCTCGAGCGCGCGCACGGCGTGCGGCAGGCGCGTGCCGAAGTGGATGACGTCGCCGGGCTTCAGGACAACGGTGCGGCCGTCGGCCTCGATCTCGAGGGCACCCTCGAGCGTGTGGAGGATGACGGGCATCGCGGCCGTGTGCTCGCTGAGGATCTCGTCCTTATCGAAGCTGAAGAGGACCAGGCGGACACCCTCGGCGTGCATGACGGTGCGCGACACCGTGGCTTCCTCGTTGACCTGGATCATCGAGGCGATGTCCTGCAGGTCCGTCATGATGGGAGTGGGGACCTCGGTGTTGGATTCGGGCGAGAGGCTCAACTGTTCTCCTTGGGTTTGCGCGCGACGATGGCGACGCCGCACAAGTGTCGGTCGTATTTCTTGAACGTACGCGCCATCGTAGTGACGCGCTCGCGCAGATCTTTGTCGCGGGCGATGTTTCGCATAATGCGCAGAGCGCCGCGCACGCCTTCGTCGGCGATCATCCGGCCCGGTTTGAGCAGGGCCATGGGAGCCATGCGGGTTTCTTCGACGATGAGGCCAACGTCTTCGAGCGCACGCCTCCAGTCGGCAACCGTCAGGGGGCGTGCATTGACGTTGATGGCGCGTGCGAGGGCCTTCCTGATCTCGGTGGCGGGTTCCTCCCCAATGGAGTCGGGGCGCATCCCCAGCTCGTGGATGACGTAGCGTCCACCGGGGCGCAGGATACGGGCGGCTTCACCCATGATGGATCGCTTGGCCTTCTCCCCTTGCATGGAGAGCATAGCCTCGCCGACGACGACGTCCGCGCTTTCGTTCGGCAGGCCGGTCTGCGCGGCGTCCGCGTTCACGCAGCGCCCCACGCCCGAGGCGATGGCGTTGACGCGCGCGCACGCGTCGGGGTCGCGCTCCACACCGGTATAGGAGGCGGGTCCGACCTCGATGATCGCCGAGGCCGTGACGCCCAGGCCGGGCGCGAATTCGACGACGTCCGCGCCGGGTAGGACGGCGCGTTTGAGAGCCCAGGTGCTCAGTGCCAGGCCACCGGGGCGCAGCACCGTTTTACCGGCGCGCGCGAGCACCCAGTGCCCGGGTACCTTCTCGACGGGCCGGTCGGCACAAGGCAGGGCCTCCGCCGTGGTTTTAATGTGAGTTGCCATATACGCAAGTATATCGTTATCTATTTACTCGCGCAGGGCTATACCCCCTCTTAAATCCTCCGACGGAGGCCCTCTATCAGCGCTTACAGGCCGATAATCTGACCAAACTCGCGCTTGATCAGCTCGAGACGCTCGTACGCCTCATCCCACGGCACCGGCTCGCCCTCGGGGGCGGGCAGGATGACCTCGAGGTAGCACTTGAGCTTGGGTTCAGTACCCGACGGACGCGCAATCACGCGGTCCCCGGCCTTCGTCAGCACCAGCACGCCGTCCGTGGGCGGCAGGCCCTGGTAACCCTCCGACAGGTCAGAGACCTCGACGACCGGCGACCCCGCCAGCTCGCTGGGCGGCTGGGCGCGCAGGCGTGCCATACCAGTCGCGATCTGCTCGATCTCCTCGACGCGGAAGGTCAGCGGACCGGTCACGTGCAGGCCATGGGCGTGAGCCAGGCGATCCAGCTCGTCCCATGCGGTGCGCTCCTCGGTCTTGAGCGCGGCGAACAGCGACGCGGCGACGACGGAAGACGCAATACCGTCTTTATCGCGTGCGATGGCGGGGTTCGGGCAGAAACCAATGGCTTCCTCGTAGCCGAAAGCCAGCTCGGGCGCGCGAGCGATCCACTTGAAGCCCGTCAGCGTCGTGTGGTGGACCAACCCGTGCGCGTGAGCGATGCGGGCCAGCAGACGCGAGGAGACGATCGAGTTCGCCAGCGATCCCTGGATGCCACGCGAGGCCAGGAACTCACCCAGCAGGCAGCCGATCTGGTCGCCGCTCAGCGGACGCCATCCGGCCTCGGCGGCGGGGTCCGGAACCGCGAGCGCGCAGCGGTCCGCGTCGGGGTCGACCGCGATGATGAGGTCGGCGTCCTCGGCGCGGGCCTGCTCGATCGCCATGTCGAGGGCACCGGCTTCCTCGGGGTTCGGGAAGGGCACGGTCGGGAAGTCCGGGTCGGGCTCTGCCTGGGCGGCCACGAGCGACACGTGCGTGAAGCCAGCTTCCTCGAGCACGCGGGAGGTGAGCGGCGCACCCACGCCGTGCATGGCGGTCAGGACGATGCGCAGGTCCGCGCGCGCGGCGGCGTCACCGGAGGCCAGCTTGACGGCCTCAGCGACGTATTCGTCGCGCGGGTCCACGGCCTCAACCAGGTCGTCGTTCATGGGCACCTGGTCGGCGGGGGGCGTGGCCTCGATGGCCGCGGCGATCTCGGCATCGAAGGGCGGGACGATCTGGACGCCCTGCCCGTCGCCCGTGACGACGCTGCCGCCCAGGTAGACCTTGTAGCCGTTGTCGGGTGCTGGGTTGTGCGAGGCGGTGACCATGACGCCCGCGTCCGCGCCGAAGTGGCGCACCGCGAAGGAGGTGAGCGGGGTCGGGTTGGCCTGGGGCAGCGCGAGGACGCGCACGCCTGCTGCCGAGGCGACACGGCAAGCGGCCGTGGCGAACTCGGAGGAGCCGTAGCGGGCGTCGCAGCCGACAACCAGGGTGGGGGTGCCGGTGGCGTGTCGCTTGACGACCTCGCACAGGCCAGCGGTCGCGCGGATGACAACGGCCAGGTTCATGCGGGATTCGCCGGGACCCACGACACCTCGCAGACCCGCGGTGCCGAACTCGAGGGGGCCGTTCATGGCGGCTCCCACGCGCGCCAAGGCTTCGCCGTCTCCGCCGCGCGCGGCCTCGATATCAGCCTTCAGGGACGAGGCCGTGGCCGGATCCGGGTCGTGGTCCGCCCAGCGCTGGGCTTTGTCGAGCAGTTCCATTGTTCAGTCCTCCAGTCCTGCCAGGATGGCGTTGGTTGCGGAGACGCCCAGGCGGGAGGCTCCGGCATCGATCATGGCGAGCGCCGTTTCGGCGTCGCGAATACCGCCCGAAGCCTTGACGCCCAGGGCGTCGCCGACGGTGGCGCGCATAAGCGTGACCGCGTGGGTCGAAGCACCACCGGCGGGGTGGAAGCCCGTCGAGGTCTTTACGAAGTCAGCGCCGGCGGCCTTCGCAGCCATGCAGGCGGCGATGATCTCGTTGTCACTCAGGGCGGCCGACTCGATGATGACCTTAAGGACGCGCGGGGCGGGGACGACGCGGCGCACCGCCGCGATCTCCTCTCTCAGCTCGTGCAGTCGGGAGTCCTTGACCAGCTCGATGTTGATGACCATGTCGATCTCGTCAGCTCCGTCGGCGACGGCCTGAGCGGCCTCGAACGCCTTGACCTGCGGTTTAACAGCACCAGAGGGGAAGCCCACAACGCAAGCGACCTTCAGGCCCTCGGGCACGTCCAGGGGCAGCATCGAGGGAGAGACGCACACGGAGTACGTGCCTGCCGCGGCTCCTTCTTCGATGATGCGTTTCACGTCCGCCTTGGTGGCCTCGGGCTTGAGAATCGTGTGGTCGATCATCGCGGCCACGTCGCACTTCTTCATAGGAGTCCTCTCGTCTCGTCTCAGAGCTTGGCCAGCGGCAGAGCCAGCTCCATCATGGCGGTGAAGGCAGTCTGACGCGCCTGCGCATCCGTCACCTCGCCCGTGACCAGGGAGTCGGAGACAGTGAAGATACCCAGGGCCTCGACGCCCGCGTGGGCGGCCGTCGCGTATAGACCCGCGGTCTCCATCTCGACGGCGAGGATGCCCATGCGCTGCCAGGCCTCGTTGAAGGTCGGGTTCGCGTTGTAGAAGACATCGGAGGACATGATGTTGCCGACGTGCACCGGGACAGAGGCTTCGCGGGCGCGGTGCACAACTTCTTCGATAAGGCGGAAAGACCCAATGGGTGCATACGTACCCGGCAGCTGGTACTGGTCCACGAACGCCGAGTTAGAGCACGCTGCCTGAGCAACGACGACATCGTACAGGTGCATGTCGGGCTGGAGCGCGCCACAGGTGCCCACGCGCACGAGGCGTTTGCAGCCGAACTCGTGGATCAGCTCGTAGGAGTACAGGGAGATGGACGGGATACCCATACCCGTCCCCATGACGGACACGGGCGTGCCCTGGTAGGTGCCGGTGAAGCCCAGCATGTTACGCACCGCGTTGAACTGCTGGACGTCCTCCAGGTAGTTCTCGGCGATGAACTTCGCGCGCAGCGGATCACCCGGCAGGAGGATCGTCTCGGCGATAGGGGCGGTGGGGTTGATGTGCGGTGTCGAGCGCATGTGTCATTTCCTTCGTCAAATCACGGAGCAATCAGCTCCTCGGCATCTTTACCGTGTGGTGAGATTATTGTCGCCATTAGCAATATGTCAATAATTATATTGACAAGTGTTCAACATCTCTCGCGCCATCACCTACTTCCGTCATAGCATCTCGCTCACGCATATCCAACAGCGCGGCCGCCAGGTCCTGATCCACCACAAGATGCGTCGCAATCCCCATACGCAGCGCCGTATCCAACGCACGCATTTTCACGTTTCCGCCCGCGACAACCAGCCGCACAGGACGAGTACGCAGATGTTCCAGGGAAATGCTGACAGTGCGCGCCTCAAGCTCCGGAATCGCGACCTGCCCACTCTCCGTAAAAAAGTGAGAAAGTGCGTCACCGACGGCTCTGTGTAGCAGCGTGTCTACTTCTTTCTCACCCAGGTGCCCGAGGTTGAGAGAAATGACTTCGTTGCTGATCGCACCAATCGTAAAGACAGCCACGTCAACGTTACGGCCCTCTTCCAAGATCTTCATGATCGCCTGGTCCTTGCACACGATCGATGCCGTCTTCGTACTCTGAAAGATGACGGGAAGGGGCAGGTAACGCGGCTGCGCGGTGAAGGCCGTGCAAAACGCGCGCATCACCTCGAAGTCGTGCGTCGCACGCGCAGAGAAGGACGTCCCGCCCTTGAGCTGGACAACGCGCACGCCCTGGCGCGGAGAACGAGTCAAGTAAGAGGCGACCGCACTCATCGTGCGACCCCAGGAGATACCCACGCTCATACCGTCGTGGACCAACTGGCTCACCAGGTCGGCACCGACGCGACCAACCTGATCAATGGCCTCGTCCTCTGTCATGGCGTGCCCGTGCGCGACGCGCACGCATGATAATCCGTAGCATCGCTCCAAACGGGCAGCCAGTTCAGAGGCCTCATCGCGGGGATCATGTATTGAAATGGTAACGAAACCACGATCACGGCCGTGGGCGAGGAGTTTGGCGACTGTGGGACGCGAGATGCCCAAACGGGCGGCGACTTCAGCTTGACTCAAGTTCTGCTGATAGTAGAGCTTGAGCGCATCAATCGACTGCTCATCACGCTTATCCACGTATCTTCCTTCCTCGCCCCGGCCGCGCCGCGATCAGGACACCGTCTCCAAGACCACGCCGTGAGGAAGATACGTCCCTCCAGCACTGATCTCGATGGCGCCGGTCAGTGTTTCCAATGCCCGTTCAATCCGCCACTCATCGTCGGTGTGGAGAGTGAGCAGAGGCTGCCCCTTCGTGACGGTCTCGCCCGGCTTGGCGTGAATCTCAATGCCGGCACCCGCCTGCACCGGATCGTCCTTGACGGCTCGGCCCGCGCCAAGTCGCCACGAGGCGACGCCCACGCTCAGGGCATCCATACCAACGATCATTCCATTGCCCTCAGCACACACCTCGTGAGTGTGCACGGCACGAGGCATGGCTGCGTCCGGGTCACCGCCCTGCTCGCGAATCATCGCGCGCCAGCGATCCATGGCGCGGCCATCGCGCAGCGCGGCCTCCACGTCAGCGTCGTGCACGCCAGCAAGATCGAGCATGTTACGGGCAAGCTCGCAGGTCAGCTCAACGACATCGGCAGGGCCGCCGCCCGCAAGCACCTCGACGGATTCTTCAACCTCGAGGGCATTGCCGATCTTCCTGCCCAGCGGCACGGACATGTCGGTCAGGAGCGCGCGCGTGGCCACCCCTGCGTCGGTGCCGAGATCCACCATCGTGCGGGCGAGCTCGCGCGCGGCGTCCAGATCCTTCATGAAAGCACCCGAGCCGACCTTGACGTCCAGGACGAGAGCGCCCGTTCCCTCGGCGATCTTCTTACTCATGATGGAGCTGGAGATCAGCGGAATCGATTCGACCGTGGACGTGATGTCGCGCAGCGCGTAGAGCTTCTTGTCCGCGGGTGCCAGACCCGACCCCGCCGCGCAGATGACCGCGCCGCAGCCTTCACCGAGCTGAGCCAGAATCTCCTCGTTGGACAGATTAGCGCGCCACCCGGAGATGGACTCCATCTTGTCCAGGGTACCGCCCGTGTGCCCCAGGCCTCGGCCCGACAGCTGCGGGACGGCCACGCCGAAGCACGCGACGAGCGGAGCCAGCGGAAGCGTGATCTTGTCGCCCACGCCTCCCGTGGAGTGCTTGTCTGCGGTCGGTTTGCCAATCCCGGAGAAGTCCATGCGCTCCCCCGAACGGATCATCGCGTCCATCCAGCGGGCGATCTCGGCGCGGTTCATCCCGCGCAAAAAGATCGCCATAGCCAGGGCAGACATCTGCTCGTCCTTGACGACGCCCTTCGTGTAGGCGTCGATCACCCAGTCAATCTGGTCGGGGCTGAGTACTCCCCCATCCCGCTTCGTGCGGATAATGTCAACGGCATCAAACAGTGCCAACGTTTCCTTCTTTCTTCTGAGACGAGGCCTGGGCCGCGTCGTGAGCATCATCTGACCTGGCGGTGCCGCGGGAGGCAGCCTCCTCCAGGTCGTGGGGGCCAAAGGCACCGGGTAGGACCTGGGTCATGTCGGCGACGCCGCCTGGCATGAGGACCAGGCAGGAGGGGCCGCCATGCTCGTAGATGAGCTGGCGGCACCGCCCGCACGGGGCCACCGGAACCCGGTCCCCGTTGACGGCGACAACCGCGACGAGTGTGCCTCCGCCGGTGCGGATCAAGTCCGAGACCATGCCGCACTCGGCGCACAGCGTCACGCCGTAACCCGCGTTCTCCACGTTGCAACCGCTGACGATACGGCCATCGGCACTCAGGCCCGCCGCGCCCACCGGGAAGTGCGAGTAGGGACAATACGCGTGTGTCATCGCGTCGATGGCGACGCCCAGCAGGGCGTCCCAATCGATCGTCGTCACCTGTTCCACGCTCCTCACTTCACGTAGGGAATGTTCTCGGCCGCGGGGGCGCGAGACTTACCGACGAAACCGGCCACAGCGACAATCGTCACCACGTAAGGAATCATCGAAATCAGGTTCGCGGGAATCGAAGGCTCAATGTTGGGCAGCATACGGGCCATCGCCTGCGCGAAGCCAAACATGACGGCTGCACTCATCGCCCCCAGCGGATTCCACTTGCCCAGAATCATCGCCGCCAGGGCAATGTAGCCATTACCTGCAGAGATGTTGTCCGTGAACGCCAGACCCGATCCGATCGTGAAGAACGCACCACCCAGACCTGCGAACGCAGAACCCAGGATCGTGTTGGCAGTGCGAGTACGCGCCACGTTGATGCCGACCGTGTCGGCCGCGCGTGGGTGCTCGCCGCACGCCCGCAGGCGCAGACCCCAGCGAGATCGGAACAGGAAGAACGACAGCGCGATGACGGCCGCGTACATGAGGTAGACGAGGATCGACTGATCGAACAGGACCGGCCCGATGACCGGAATCTCGACCAGGCCAGGGATCGGGATGTCGGGCAGCGAGTAGCGGTTGGTGTTCAGGACATCCTGAGCGTCCTTCATGATCGTCCCGTACAAGAAGGTCGTCAGGCCCAGCGCCAGAACGTTCAACACGACGCCGATGATAATCTGATCCACCCCGTACTTGACGGAAAAGAGCGCCAGTAGCGACCCCAGCAGAGCACCCGCCAAGGGCGCGGCCACAAGGCCCGCGTAAGCGGTCTGGAAGTAAGAGGCCGCCATGATACCGGCGAACGCTCCGACCAGCAGGTCACCCTCAATCGCGATATTGACAACGCCGACCCGCTCAGAGATGACACCCGACAGCGCACCGAAAATAAGTGGCGTCGAGATCGCCACCGTCGATACGAGCGTCGAGGTAAGCGTCACGGCACCCGCCGAATCCGAACCTGCGTACAGCAGGAAGCCCAGAATCGTGGACACGCCGACGACGCTCATTCCTACTGCTCGCGCCCACGACGGAACATCGATGCGTCGGACAGTCACAATCACCGCACATGCGGTCACCAGAATGGTCAACGCCACAAGCACCCACACGATGGGAGCACCAGACGTGACGATATCGGGAATCGAGTACGACTGCGACTTATCGTTCAGTCGAATCGTCACATCACCGTACGTCGAGACACCGAACACCAACAGCAGGATGCTGGCAGCCACATACACGACTGGGAGCTTCCACGAACGCTTGACCAGAACCTGCGCGTCCTTCTCAACTGTGCTCATTCGTCGTTCCCCTTTCCAGCAGCCGCCAGACGCTTCGCATCAGGCAGCCTGAACAGCCACCGCACCAGAGCCGGGGCAGCAATCAGCAACACGATCACCGACTGCAAAATCAAAATCATGTCAATTGGCACATTCTTTGCCTGCATCGCATAACCGCCCGCCTTAAACGCACCAAACAGCAGGCCAGCACCGAACGTACCCCACGCCTTGTTGCGTCCCAGCAGAGCGACCGTAATCGCGTCAAAACCAATCGAACCGGCCACGTCACGCGAGGCGTACCCGAGAGTGCCCAAGGCCTCGTTCGCACCCGCCAACCCCAGGAAGGCACCCGAGAACAGCATCGTGACCGCCGTGATGCGCTCAACCGAGATGCCCGCCGTACGTGCCGCCGCAGGATTTGCACCCACGACACGAATCTGGAAACCGAGCGTCGAGCGCTCCATCAGCCACCAGAAAATCACCAACGCAACAAGCGCAACGATGATGCCACTGTGCAGCTTGATCGGCCCATCGAAGAACTTCGCGAAGGCAGCCGTTTCAGCCACGTTAGGAGTGACCGGCTGGTTTGAACCGGGCCGCTGCCACGACGGCTGCGACAGGACGTATCCCAGCCCCAGGACCGCAATCGAGTTGAGCATGATCGTGACGATGACTTCGTTAGCCCCCGTCTTTGCCTTCAAGACACCCGCGATGCCAGCGTACGCAGCGCCCGCGATAATTGCCGCAGCCACAGCGACGAAGGTGTGAACGACCGGAGGAAGGCTCATCGAGAAGCCCACCCACACGGCCGCGAGTGCGCCAACGATCATCTGGCCTTTACCACCGATGTTAAACAGTCCTGCCCGGAAGCCGAACGCGAGACCCAGACCCGAAATAATCAAGGGAATCCCAAAGAACACCGAGTCTGTCAGCGGCTTAATCGCGCGCATGAACGTCGACGCCTGCGGGTCCACGATGGCCCCACGGAACATCGCGTAGTAGGCGTCTGTGACGGAAGCCCCCGTAGCGGCAATCAGGATCGCTCCGATTGCGAAGGCAATCAAGACTGAGAGCACCGACACGAACCCCTGCGAGCCGACGATCCTCGTAAACATGCCCAGGGAGGCAGTCTTCTTCTTATTCATTGCTCCTCCTGTCCCACACGAGCGTCAACCGCGCCACCGCGATGCGAGGTCGCCACGGCCTCGTCCTGAGGAACGCCAGCCATCATGAGACCCAAGACATCACGCTCCGTATCCGCAGGCACGATGCCAACGATGCGACCGCGATACATGACGGCGATCCGGTCGGCCAGCGCCACAACCTCGTCGAGTTCCGACGAAATCAGCAGCACCGCGCACCCCTGGTCGCGCACGTCCACGATCCTGCGGTGAATAAACTCGATCGACCCAACGTCGACGCCGCGCGTGGGCTGGTTGACGACCAACAGCTTCAGCTCTCGTGACATTTCGCGCGCAACGACAACCTTCTGCTGATTACCGCCCGACAGGGAGGAAATTGGGTCAGTGATCGACGTCAGGCGGATGTCGTATTCCTCCTGCTTCGCTCGCGCATTGCGGGCAACCGCTCCCAGCTTGCGCGACGGACCCCAGGCAAACTCGGGCGCATTAAACTGGTCGAGGACCAAGTTGTCAGCAATGGAGAAAGAGGACACCATACCGTCCGTCATACGGTCTTCGGGAACGAACCCGACCCCAGAATGCAGGGACTTTCGAGGATTTGCGCGAGTAATATCCCTTCCCTCGAGGGTGATCGTACCGCTGTCAGGAGTGCGCAGGCCAAGGATCACCTCCGCAAGTTCGCTTTGACCGTTGCCCTGCACGCCGGCAACCGCGAGGACCTCACCACGCTGAACCTTGCATGACACATGATCAAGTTCGGGCACTCCACCCGCGCCTAGCAGGGTGACATCATCCAAGACGACGCCGCCTCGGCGAAGCCGAGCCGGTTCCTTATCGACGCGCAAAAGAACCGGGCGCCCCACCATCTGCGAGGCCAACGAAGCCTCAGAGTCCGTCGGGGAGGCCGTGCCGACGACCTTTCCACGACGGATCACCGTGATATCGTCAGCAACTGCACGCACCTCGCGCAGTTTGTGAGTAATGAAGACAATCGACGTCCCCGCATCGGCGAGCTGACGCATGATCTTCATCAGTTCATCCGTCTCTTGCGGTGTCAGCACAGCCGTCGGCTCGTCCAGAATCAGGACCTTCGCTTGACGCGACAGAGCCTTGACGATCTCGACGCGCTGCTGCGCACCGACCGGCAGATCCTCGATGAGCGCATCGGGATCCAGGTCGAAGCCGAAGCGCGCCGACACCTCGCGCACCGTCTGACGCGCGCGCTCACGGCTAATAATGCCCGCCGGGCCAGTCGGCTCATAACCTAGTGCGATCGATTCCGCGACCGTAAACACCGGGATCAGCATGAAGTGCTGATGCACCATACCAATGCCCGCAGCAACAGCGTCACCCGGGCCTTTAAATGTCACGGGCTCACCGTCGATGATGATCTGTCCCTCGTCAGGCTGGTGCATCCCGTACAGGACGTTCATCAGCGTGGACTTTCCCGCGCCGTTTTCTCCGAGCAGGGCATGGATGTGCCCCTCCTCGATCGTCAGATCGATCGAGTCGTTAGCAGTGAGGGGGCCAAACCTTTTCGTGATCCCCCGCAGCTCTAGTTTCATTCCTTCGACCTTCCCCAACACCGGTGGGTGATAGGCTCCCGACACCCGGGGGGGGCTGCGGCCAACTCGCCAACAGCCCCACCACTGGGGATCACTTCGGGGCGTTCGGCGACTCAACCTTCAGCGTGCCAGCCTTGATGTCCTCGGTGAGCTTGTTCAGTTCAGACTTGAGCTCATCGGACACCTGAGCATCGAAATCGTGGAACGGTGCCAGGGAGACGCCGCCGTTAGCCAGCGTACCCACGAACGGTTCCGACGTGAACTTGCCATTCACCGAGTCCGTGATGGTCTGCTGGACAGCAGCACCGATCTCCTTCTTGACCGACGTCAGCACGATCGAGGAGTAGTCGGGGTTCGCCTCGTACCAGTCGGAGTCCACACCGACGATGCGCGTGTTACCGTCAGCCTTGGCAGCCGCCGCGGCACCCAGGCCCACGGGGCCAGCAACGGGCATGATAATGTCCGCGCCCTGCGAGATGAACTGCTGCGCCTGCTGCTTGCCCAGTGCCTGATCGTCGAAGTTCTGCGTGAACGAGCCGTTCTGAGATGCCTTGTCCCAGCCGAGCAGCTGAACGGAGGTACCATGCGCGGCGTTGTAGGCATCAACGCCGTCAGCGAAGCCATCCATAAAGACTGTCACCGCAGGGATCTGCATGCCACCGAAGGTGGCAACTTTACCCGTCTGCGTCATGCCGGCCGCCGCGTAACCCGCAAGGTATGCAGCCTCAGCCGTGTTGAACAGCAGCGGACGCCCGTTCTTAAGGGTGACGGTGTCGGAACCGTTCGAGAAACTGGAGTCAATGAGGGCGTAGTGCAGGTCCGTGTTGTCATCTGCGGACTTGTGGATCGCCTGCTCGAGGTTGAAGCCGACGCCGATGATCAGGTTACAGCCGTCGGAGACCATGGACTCAACGTTGGGCGCAAAGTCCGTGTCGGAGCTGGACTCGGCCGCGTTGATCTGAATGCCCAGCTTGCTCTGGGTTTCCTTCAGTCCGTTGTACGCTGACTCGTTGAAGGACTTGTCGTTCCAGCCGCCGGCGTCCGACACTGCACACGCCTTGAAAGACGAGGCGTCCTGGGCCTTGCCAGAGCCGCCGGAGGTTCCACCTCCGCCACATCCAGCCAGCGCGAGCGCGACAATACCCGCCGATGTGGCGAGCCTCGTGAAATGCTTCATCTGTGTGATCCTTTGTTGAAGTGATTCTTCGTCGAACCGTGAGCTACACAAGCCCCGATTCGGTTCGCACAATCACCGTGCGAACATTTGCATAAATCGACTTTTACGTCTGATCTAAGTGTCCCGTGCCGCAACACTCATGTCAAGGTTTATTTGTTCTCGCTTTGGTAACGGTTAACTCGCTTTGATAACGATTAAGTTGCTTTAGCAACGATTAAGCCGGCGGCAAGCTTTCGTGCAGCGACACCAATCGCTGCGCTGAAAGCTTCGCCGCCGGCCAACCCGGCGAGAGATTACTTCGGGGCGTTGGGAGACTCGATCACAAGTCGGCCCTTCTTGATATCCTCCGTCAGCTTGTTCAGATCCTGCCGCAGCTCCTTGGGAACCTGGGTTTCGAAATCATGGAAGGGGGCAAGCGACACGCCACCATTTGCGAGCGTACCGATGTAGTGCTCCGAGGTGAACTTCCCCTTGACCGAATCCTGAATGGCCTGCTCGACAGCAGCGCCGATCTCCTTCATGACCGAGGTCAGGATGATCGACGAATACTGGGGATTGGTCTCGTACCAATCGGAGTCGACGCCAACGATGAGCGTCTTGCCGTCAGCCTTTGCAGCGGCCGCAGCGCCCATTCCGACGGGACCGGCGACAGGCATGATGATGTCAGCACCCTGCGCGATGAACTGCTGTGCCTGCTGCAGCCCCAGCGACTGGTCATCGAAGGAATCCGTGAAGGCTCCCGTCTGGGTGTCCTTGTCCCAGCCAAGCACCTGCACGGAGGTCCCCTTCGCCTCGTTGTAGGCCTTCACACCGTCCGCAAATCCGTCCATAAACACAGCCACGGCGGGGATCTGCGCACCACCGAAGGTCGCGACCTTACCGGTCTTTGACATCGCCGCCGAGGTGTAGCCCGCGAGGAATGCAGCCTCGGAGGCATTGAACAGCAGCGGACGCCCATTCTTCAGGACCGTCTCGTCGGTGCCGTCAGTAAAGGTCGTGTCGATCATGGCGAAGTTGCGGTCGGGGTGCTGCAGGGCAGACTGATGAACGGCCGGCTCCAGGTGGAAGCCGACGCCGATGATCAGCGTGCAATCGGCGGCCACCATCTTGTCAACGTTGCCGACGAAATCATCCTCTGTGTCGGACTCGGCGGTGTCCACCGTGACCCCCAGATAGGACTTCGCCTCCATGAGGCCGTCGTAGGCGGACTCGTTAAAAGACTTGTCCTGCCAACCGCCAGTATCGGAGACAGCGCATGCCTTAAACGGAAGCTCAGCCTTGGTTTCACCAGATTGAGCAGCTTTCCCCCCTCCGGCACAGCCGGTCAATGCTAGGGTGACAGCGCCCACAGCAGCGGCAAATGTGGTGATGTGCTTCATGACGATCTCTCTCTGTTGACGTGAACTTTCTGACGACTCGATAGTGGCGTGGAAAAACATGCCTCCTTGAGAATACAGGGAATTTATCAACAATGCGAACCGGCGATTACACCGTATCCAAGTATCCTGCGCGAGTGTCACTCACGTCAAGGCAAATCGCTTACCTGTTGGTAACGATTTGGGCACGACGTGCCCAAATCCCGACGAGGCCACACACAGCAAGAACACACGCCACAGGTACCCCTTGCGTATCCGCGCCCGTTCGCGCCAACACACCGCCTGACTTGGACGCGCCTGGATCCTTCTTCGAATCCTCCGGAACGCTCACGACCGGCTTGCTCCCCTCGCCAGAATCGGTCGATGGAGACGGAGCTGCCACACCCGCACACGTCACCGGGATCGACAAACCGTCCGAGGCCTCGACGACCGTCGCAAAGTCGGTGGCGACAGTGACGGGCACGTTCACGACCTCACCGGCCGCCTTGCCCTCGCAGGCACCCACGACCGTCACATCCACGCTCGCCTGCCCCGCGCCGTCCGTCGTGATGACTGCGGCACCGTCCGATGCGTGGGCATCCACGAGGGAGTTATCCACGTCGGCCACGGCCTGTGCACCACCCGCACTCACGTGCACCTTCGTCGTGATCGAGGGTCCTTCGGAGAAGGACAGGCCGCGCAGCGGGATTGTCACGGTCGAGCCATCGGCGACCGGCTCGGCGGGCAAGGTCAGACCAATCGAAGACTTCGCCGCGCGCGGAGCCAGGCCGCTTGCAGCGTCGGCGGATCGATCCTTCGCGGGCGAATGGGCGGCCAGGTACTCGTTGAATGCGTCACGATCCAGGTTACCGTTCGTCACGGTTGCTCCCCCGCGAGTGAGAGCCTCGAAGGAATCACCGCCGTCCAACAGGAAGTTCACGGACCCAACCGTGTAGGTCCCATCAGCCTTCAGCGGCTCACCGTTGATCGTCACCGACGTGATGCGCTGTCCGTCGGGCTTCGCCGGGTCGTAGGTGTAGCGCACATTCGAGGACAGATTGAGCTTGAGCATCGGACGGGAGTTCTGCGAGTTCAAGTCGCTCTTCCACTGCTGTTCGAGCGCGTCCTTGAGGTCAGATCCCTTGAGGGTCACGTAGCCGAGTTCGTTGGAGAAGGGTTCGACCTCGTAGGTCTGCGCATAGGTGATGGTGCCGTCCTCGTTCGGCACGAGGTCTTCGCGCAGGCCTCCCGCGTTGATCATGCCGACGTCGACGCTCTTTCCGTCCGGGGTAAGGATCGTCTCACGCAGGGAGTCGGCCACCAGGTCACCGAGGGAGGACTCGATACCGCGGTTCGAGCCCGGCTCGGTCAGCCCGTCGGGGGTCGTGAAGATACCGCGCATGAAGGGTGTCGTGTAGCCGGTAGCGACGACGCGCTTGCCGGCCTCCTTCGAGTCGGCCTCGGCCTTATCAACGATTGCCTGGGTGTCGGGGTCCGCGCCGCACTGGGCGACCTCGGCGGCCGGGATGAGGATCGAGTCGGCACTCGTGACCTGGCGCGTCGCGGGATCAATCGTCAGGCGGATCAGACCGAGGTTATCCGTGTAGGAGCCGGACGCGACACCCGCCAGGCGCGGGTTCGCTGACTCGAAGGACTCCACCGAGTTCACGTGGTCGAACTCGTAGGGCACGTGCGTGTCCCCGCCCATGAGGCCATCGACGTCCTTGCCGACCTTCGTATAGTTGTTCTTCACGTCATCGTCGAGCATGGCGATGACAACGTCTGCTGTGCCGCTGCCCTTGAGAGATGCGGCCAGCGAGTTGATGCGCGCAATCGGGTCGCTAAAGGTCAGGCCCTCCGTCGTGCCGGGGCTCAGCTTGTAGGGCACGTCCTGCGCGATGGCCCCGATGAACGCGACCTTCATGCCCGAGGGCGACGTCCACAGCTTGTAGTCCCCGAGGTAGGGGGTGCCGTCCCCGTAGGTGCCCATCCCCTCGATGTTAGCCCCCAGGTACGGGAAGGTCGCCTGCACGTACTCGCTCGGGTTGGAGCCGTCGACACGCTGCTTAAAGACGGCCTGCCCCATGTCCAGCTCGTGGTTGCCGATCGTGGAGGCCAGCGGGTTCAGGGTGTTGAGGGCCGCGATAGTCGGGTTGTCGTTGAGGGCGCCCGAAATGTAGGGGGACGCTCCAATGTTGTCGCCCAGCAGCGTGAACGAGGAGTTGGGGTTGCTCTGCGCGGCCTTCTTGAGATAGCAGTTCATCGCGGGCAAGCCGGCCTCGCGAACGACTCCCTTCTTGGTGACCTGCTGGATGTGCCCGTGGACGTCCGTGAGGTTGTAGAGATCCAGTGTGATCGGTGTAGCCTCGTCCTGCGGTGCAGCTGCCGCCATGGTGGGCAACGACGCGAGGGTAAGCGCCGCCACCGAGGCGAGCGCGAGGCGTGTCGATGGTTTGCGCATGGTGTGTTCCTTTCTGAGCGGCAACAATGCCGCGTCACGTGGTGAATGTGATGAGTGGGTGCTTAGGGGTGCCGGGAGCCGCGGCGCGCCGCGCTCCGCGCAGCGATGCCCACGAGGGCGAGGAGAACGCCGGCCCAGACCGGGGCCGCCGCGTCCACGCCCGTGCGGGCGAGGGAAGCGCGCGCGTTCGCCGGCGTCATGCGCCGTGAATTTCCAGCGTGCCTTCGCCCTCCTCGGGACGAGGCCGTGGCCGGGTACCCGGTGCCGCGCGGCGTCGGGGCACCGGCGCTAGGTGACGGCGCAGATCCCGGCGCTGACGAGGTGCTGGGCGACGGGTTGGTTCCCGGCGACGGATCAACTCCCAGCAGGTTCAACCCGATGATCTCGGGGTTGTGATCGGAGGAGCGGTAGGGAGCCCCGGCCTCGACGGCCAGGTGGGCGTTCATACCCGCGCGCGAGTATTCGAAAGCGATGGATTCCTGGGCGTTGACGGCCCAGCTAGTGACCCCCGCCAGGAGAGGCTTCGCGGCAGCATTAGCAAACACGTGATCGAGGGAACCGGAGCGGCCCGAGTACACGTAGGACGCCTCACCCCCGCCGGACACGCGCTCCCACCCGGCACCCTCCAGGGCCGTCACCGGGTCCTCCTGGGAATAGGAGTTGAAGTCGCCGACGAGCAGGGTTGGTTTGTCAGCGAATTGAGCGGCGAAGGAAGCGAGCGCGGTGGCCTGGGCGACACGGATCGCGTTCGCGTTCCCCTGCCCGTCCCCACTATCGGTATTGCCCTCGCCCGCACCCTCGGGCACGGACCCCTTGGACTTGAAATGGTTGGCGATCACCACGAAGGAGGGTACAGCCGCCCTCTCGCCGGTCGTGCGCGCAAACTCCTGGGCCAGGGGTTGGCGCGCGAGGCCCCTAAACGCCGGATCGTCATGGATCAGAGAGGGACCGACGGGGGTGACCGTCGCAGTTTTGTAGATGAACGCGACGCGGATGACGTCCTCGTCTGCGGGAACGACGGGCGGTGAGGGAACGTAGGCCCACACCTTCGACCCCACGACCTCATTCAGGGCCGCCACGAGGCGCGCCAGGGGCGCGTCACGATCCGTCCCCACGCCCACGGCGAGCGGGTTTTCAATCTCTTCGAGGGCGACCACGTCGGCTCCCAGAGCGTTGATCGCGGACACGATCTTCGCCTCCTGGGTGGCGAAAGCCTCGCGCGAGTACGCGCCGCGTACCTTGCATTTCTTGGCCGTCACGAAGGCCCCCGTGCGATCGGGATAGCCCATGCATCCGGCCTCGTCGACGCCCAGGTCGGAGAAGTAGTTGAGGACATTAAAGGTCGCCACACGCGTATCCCCGCCGACCGTGGGCGCGCTCGGCCGCTGCCCGGTGACGGTCACGGGGGCGCGGTCAGGATGCCCGGCGACCAGCGAGGTCGGCTGAAAGACCCAGGACCCATGCCTCGGCTCCAAGACGACGGGAGCGGAGAACGTCACGTGATACCCGACGCGGGCGGGTGCCCCATTCGCCAGGTATGCGTAGGGCACCTCGGTCGCCGCGCCCTTCAGCAGGTTCGTGTTCGTCCCGTCGTCGAGGGTGATCACCCGCGCGGCGTTGGCCGCCTCGTAGTCGTGTGCGGCCTGCCCCGGCGCAACCACGTCGGTCGCGGCGCGCAGCGGCTCCGTGCCCGGCGTGAGCGCCAGCGTCCCATACTGATTCGTCGCATAGTTGTCCGTGATCGTCCACGTTCCCTGCGGGTCCAGCAGCATCGACTCGTAGGTCTCCGCCTGCCCATCCACAGGGACACCGGTGACCGGAGTGGGAGCCACGGCCTCGCACCCGTCGACCTGCGTGAATCCGGTGGCAGCCAGCTGGGTCAGGCTCGACGGGTTGGACGTCGCGGTCGTCGCGGGGAACTCCCCGACCGTGCCACTCACGCGCACGCACGTCCCAACCGCAGGGACCTGACCGTTTTCCCCCACGTAGATAAAGAGGGCGTCCGAGCGCGCCCGCCCCTCATCCCACGCGCCGCCGCTGCCCGGCGTCTGAATCGTGTACCCATCCAAGGTAGCTGCCAGCCCAGACTCACCTGCCGGATACGCCGCAGTCACGACGCCAACCGTCGTCACGGTGGCACCCACCATCGCCGAGTCGTCCCCCTCCCCCACCGCCTGAATCTCCGGGATTGGGGTATCGACGGTCGCACCGTTTGGCGCGGCATCCTCAGCAGTTGCAACCGCGCGCCCAGCGGCACCTTCCGGGGTCGCGGCCACGCTCACGGGCACGCCCCCAGTTGTCTCGACGTCGGCGGAAGGCTGAGAGCCACGACTCTCGGGGGCGTTCAGCTGCCCCTCACCCGTCATTGACGAGGCCGACTGCCCCTGGGTGATTCCGCTCCCCTGGGCAATGGGTGTACCGGATGTTTCGGGAGCACGTTGTTCTCCCGACTGAGCAACCTGCGTAAGTTTCGCCCCGGCATCAGTCGCCCAGGCGGCAGGAACAAGCCCCACCGCGGACAGACTGAGTACGCCGAGTACAGCTAACGACCGAGTCCCGCACGTCATCGGGATTTCCTCTCAACCTCGCCTCACCGTGAGGGACCCACAGGTCCCGAACCGCAGGCATCTTTACCAACGGCAACACAAGTTGTGCCAAGTGTATGCGCATCCACGCACAAATGGAACCGCATGGGAGGATTCCCATCCCCCGCGACGACATACGAGAAGTCGCGCAGGAGCGACGCGGTGCCCGACATTCTTGCCCCGGCCTCGTCCCTGTCGATGAGCGACAGTCAGGACGCCGAGTACGGCGAGACGACCACCTGGGCGCGCTGAAGATCCTTGACCTCGGCGTAACCGGTCGTGGACATGGCACGCTTGAGGGCACCCACAAAGTTCAGCGAGCCGTCCGCGCGCGTCGAGGGACCGTAGAGGATCTGCTCAAGCGTGCCCGTCGTTCCCACGTGAACGCGCTGACCGCGCGGCATGTCAGGGTGGGTTGCCTCTGAACCCCAGTGCCAGCCGCGCCCGGGAGCTTCCTCAGCGCGAGCGATGGCCGCGCCCAGCATAACCGCGTCCGCGCCGCACGCGATAGCGCGCGCGAGGTCGCCGCTGCGACCAATACCGCCGTCCGCGATGACGTGTACGTAACGACCGCCGGACTCGTCCATGTAGTCACGCCGAGCCGCGGCCACGTCCGCGATCGCGGTCGCCATCGGCGCGTGCACGCCCAAGGACTGACGCGTCGAGTGGGCTGCTCCCCCGCCGAATCCCACAAGAACGCCCGCCGCACCCGTGCGCATGAGGTGCAGGGCCGCCGTGTCCGTGCAGACGCCGCCGACGATGACAGGGACATCCAACTCATAAATGAAGCGCTTGAGATTCAGGGGTTCTCGGCGCGACGACACATGTTCGGCGGACACCGTGGAGCCACGGATGATGAACAGGTCGACGCCCGCGTCCACGACCGCACGCCAATGCTGTTGGACGCGCTGGGGCGACAGCTTGCCGGCGACGACCACCCCGGCCTCGCGCAGCTGCGTGAGACGCTCCGTGATGAGCGTCGGCTTGATCGGCTCCGAGTACACCCGCTGCAGGGTCGCAATCGATTCTTCCTCGCCGAGGTGCGCGATCTGGTCAAGGATCGGCTCAGGATCCTCGTACCGGGTCCACAGGCCATCCAAATCAAGGACACCGATGCCACCGAGGCGACCGAATGCAATGGCTGTCTCCGGACTCATCACCGAGTCCATGGGGGCCGCCATGAGGGGCAAGTCCACGTGGTAGGCGTCAATCTGCCAGCCGACGTTGACGTCCTCGGGGTCGCGCGTGCGCCGGGCGGGCACGAGGGCAATGTCGTCCAATGTGTAGGCGCGCCGACCGCGCTTGCCGCGTCCGATTTCGACTTCGTGGCTCATAAACCGATTCTACTGCCTCCGGGACGCAGATGTGCCCGCCCTCTGCCACACTGGTGGAACCGGCGAGGACAGGAGCAAACATGAGCTGGATCGACGACCCGTGGATGGGTTTTGACACCGAAACGACGGGCGTGCGCGCGCTCAAGGACCGCCTGGTGACGGCGGCCCTCGTCCTGCGTATCGACGGCGCTTCCTACCGCAGCGGGGTCAGCGCCCCCGACCAGGTGGCGACCTGGCTGACAGACCCAGGCATTGAGATCCCCGAGCAGGCCACGGCCGTCCACGGCATCACGACCGAGCAGGCGCGCCGCGACGGCCGCCCCATCGAGGAGGTCCTCCACGAGCTGGCGGGTTCCATCGTCGAGCACTGGCTGCGCGGCTATCCTGTCGTCGCCTTCAATGCGACCTACGACATCACGCTGGTCAATCAGGAGCTGCGCCGCCACCACCTGGGGTCCTTCGAGGAGCGCCTAGAGGGCGCGCCGATGCTGGTCGTCGACCCGCTCGTTTTGGATCGCAAGCTTGATCGTTTCCGAAAGGGCAAGAAGACCCTGACGGAGATGGCCCCCGTCTACGGAGCGGTCGCCTCCCCCCGACGCTCACACGGCCGAGGTCGACGTGGCCATGACGCTCGACGTGCTCGCGGGCATGGTGGACAAGTACCCGCAGCTGGCCGCCATGAGCGCCCTGGAGCTCATGGATTATCAGCTCCAGGCCCACCAGGATTGGGCGGAGGACTTTGAGAAGTACCTGCGCAAGCAGGGCCGCGACGCGTCCATCGACCGCGAGTGGCCCCAGATCACGCCGCGAGGCCGCGGGGGCGACAGGGAGTAAGGGCACGTCAAGCGGGGGTCGGTGAGTACCGGCCCCGCTTCGTTGTGCCTGACGTGCCCTCCGCGCACAGGGCGCTATCACGAGGCCGTGGCCGGGTTCCGGCGGAAGCCTCGGGCGGTGCATCACAACGGGCCCGCAGGGCCTGGCCGGGCTTCGAGCCGACGCGCCGAGCCGCAGGCTCGCAGCGCGGACGGTGAACGGCCTGGCCGTGCAACGCGCACCACGAACCACCAGTGTGGAGGGTGCCGGCGGGCCCGCAGGCCTGGCCGGGCTTCGAGCCGACGCACCGAGCCGCAGGCTCGCAGCGCGGACGGCGAGCGGGCGGGCGGGCCCGACGGCACCCGGAACACCGGTGGCGTTACATGCTCACTTGTCGTTGACCAGGTCCAGCCATGTGCGACGCTCGCCCACCAGGATGCCGAAGTCGCGGTTCTGGTCGGCGATGGCGGCGTCGGTGGCGGGGTTCTTGATGAGGGCGGCCAGCACGTCGGGTGCTGCGGTGATAGCGCCGACACCCTGGCGGACCAGCTCGAGGACCTGCTCGGAGTTCTTGAAGGAGGCGGCCAGAACGTCGGCCTTCAGGTCGTAGGTGCGCAGGGTGCGGTGGATTTCAGAGGCGACGCGCACGCCGTCGATGCCGTAGTTGTCCATGCGGTTGACGTAGGGGGCGACGTAGCGGGCACCCGCCTTGGCGGCCATGAAGCCCTGCATGGAGGAGTGGATGCCGGTGGCCGTGACCTGCATGCCTTCGCGCACGATGCGCGGGATCGCGGCGAAGCCCTCACGCGTGACGGGCAGCTTGATGAAGAGGTTGCCGCCGATTTCGCCGCGCAGGGCGCGTGCTTCGGCGACCATGTCGTCGGCGCGCTGGGAGACGATCTGGACGTGCAGTTGAGCGCCGTCGGGTAGGACGGACTTGATGGCGTGGAGGACCTCGAGGGGTTCCTTGCCTTCGCGGTACAGAATCGTCGGGTTGGTGGTCACGCCGTCGATGGGCAGGTATTCCAGGGTGTTCTTGATGGAATCGACGTTGGCGTGGTCGATGAGGATGAGCATGTGGAGCTCCTTTGCGCATTCGTGGGATTTTCGCACCTATAGGATAGCGCGGGCGGGAGCAACCCACCGGCTGCTCCCGCCCGTCACGAACGCTCGACCTGCGTTTACTTCGCCGACGAGGAGTGGTAGTTCGGTGCTTCCGTCGTCATTTGGACGTCGTGCGGGTGCGACTCGCGCAGGCCTGCGCTGGTGATGCGCACGAAGCGGCCGTTGGCCTTGACCTGGGTGATCGTGGAGGCTCCCAGGTAGAACATGGTCTGGTGTAGGCCTCCGACGAGCTGATAGATCACCGAGGCGAGGGAACCGGTGTAGGGAACCTGGCCCTCGATGCCCTCGGGGACGATCTTGTCGTCGGAGGTGACATCGGCCTGGAAGTAGCGGTCTTTGGAGTAGGATTTACGGCCGCGCGAACTCATGGCGCCGAGCGAGCCCATGCCGCGGTAGCGCTTGAACTGCTTGCCGTTGGTGAACACGACCTCGCCGGGGGATTCCTCGCAGCCTGCCAGCAGGGAGCCGAGCATGACGGTGTCGGCGCCGGCGACGAGGGCTTTGCCGATGTCGCCCGAGTACTGCAGGCCGCCGTCCGCGATGAGCGGGACTCCGGCGGGGCCGCAGGCCTTGGCGGCCAGGTGGATGGCAGTGATCTGGGGGACGCCGACGCCGGCGACGACGCGGGTGGTGCAGATCGAGCCGGGACCCACGCCGACCTTGACGGCGTCGACGCCCGCGTCGATGAGGGCTTGCGCGCCCTCGGTCGTGGCGACGTTGCCGCCGATGATGTCGATGCCCTCAAACGTCGGGTCGGCCTTGATGCGGCGGATCATGTCGAGAGCCAGCTGGGCACCACCGTTCGCAGTGTCGACGACGAGGACGTCCACGCCGGCCTCGGCCAGGGCGGTGGCGCGCTCCCACGTGTCGCCCCAGTAGCCGACGGCCGCGCCGACGATGAGGCGTCCGCGCGAGTCCTTCGTGGCGTTGGGGTACTGCTCAGTCTTGACGAAGTCCTTGACGGTGATGAGGCCGGTCAGGTGGTCATTCTCGTCGACGATGGGCAGCTTTTCGACGCGGTGTTCGGCCAGCAGGTGCTTGGCGTGCTCGCGGGAGATGCCGACCTGACCGACGACGAGGCGGTCACGGGGAGTCATGCAGTCGCGCACGCGCAGGGTGGCCCATTCGTCCTGGGGGACGAAGCGCAGGTCGCGATTGGTGATGATGCCGACGAGGGTGCCGTCCTCGTTCACAACGGGCAGACCGGAGACACGGTAGTGGCCACAGAGGCTGTCGAGTTCGTCGATGGTGGCGTCGGGGCCGACGGTGACGGGGTCTTCGACCATGCCGGATTCGCTGCGCTTGACCTGGCGGACTTGCGCGGCCTGTTCCTCGATGGAGAGGTTGCGGTGGAGGATGCCGATGCCGCCCTGGCGGGCCATGGCGATGGCCATGCGCGCTTCGGTGACGGTGTCCATGGCGGCGGACAGGAGCGGCACGCGCAGGGAAATGTTCTTTGTTAAGCGGCTGGATGTGTCAACGGATGAAGGAACGACGTCCGTGAGCTCAGGCAGGAGCAGGACGTCGTCGTAGGTGAGGCCGGTGAGGCTGAAAGGATCGTGTGTTGAAAGTTCTCCCATGGGCCAATTGTAGGTGGTCGCAGGCGCATTCGCGTCATTGCCCTTTCCCCGGGCGAGGCTTGGGTACGTGGCCGGGGTGGTCCTCCTGGGCACAATGGCCTCACACGAGAGACGCGTCACGGGCGAGGCCACCCGCTGTCACGGGTCAAGCGACGGCGGGGTGCCACCGCACCCAGCTTTCAGGCGGCCCGCTGGGCGCGCGTGGAGGCCCCGGCCATCGCGGTTGCCCCGGTGACTGTCAAGTAGATGGGGGCGGCACCCCGCGCGAGCATACGGGCGGCGGTCAGGGCGTCGGGACGCCCTTCCCACACGCGCATGGAGACGGACCCGTCAGGCGCGATTTCGTGGATCCAGCGGCCCATTCCGGCGCGTGCGTGGGAGTCGGCCCAGGCAACGGCGCGCGCGTAGTCGACGGCGAGGTCTTCGGCGAGGTCAGGGACGACCAGTTCGGCGAGGACGCGGGCGGCACTGGCGGCCTCGCACACGACCCAGTGCATACGTTCGGGCGCGACGACGATGCCGGTGGAGTCGAGGGTGTAGACGATGCCGCCGACACCGTCCTCGGTCCAGCCGTCAGCGTGGGCACGTTCGTATAGGGAGATGGCGGTGTCGAGCATCCACGGCCCGGGAGTTTCGCCCATGTGGATGAGGATGGCGCAGACTTGCCCGATGAGGCGCGCGGCCTTGAAGCCGAGGCCGGGCAGGGTATCGCCGGGTCGGATGAGTTCGAGCGGGGGCTGGTCGCAGGTCGGGGGCAGGGGTCGCCATTCCTCGTCGAAGAGGTCGGGCAGGGCGAAGCCCGAGCGGGCGGCGATTTCCCCAACGAGGCGCAGGATGGAGCGGGCACGGTCGAACCACACGCGGTTCGAGGTGGCTTCCCAGGCGGCCAGGTAGGACTGGGCGGTGTCGAGGTTGGTGGAGAGGCGTCGCAGGGGCGAGCACACCTCGGTGGCCGCGTCGTTTTCTTCGCGCACGGCACCGTAGGAGGGGTCCCACCAGCGCCGGTCTTGGTCCTTCTCGAGGTCCTCGAGAAGGTCGGCGGCCTCGGAGTGCCCGGCCATGAGGGCGGCTGCGGCAGCGCCGATCATCGCGGCCTGAGCGCGCTGGGACAGGACGGAGCGGGGCACGGGGATCGCGCTGGTTTCGGAGGTGGGGACGACCTCGGAGTACCAGCTGCCGTTGGCGGCGCGCAGAGGACCGGTCAGGGCGGCGAGGCCGTGGGACACAAGGTGGGACGCGCCCTCGATTCCGCGCATTTGCGCGAGTGCGAACACGTGGGTCATGCGCGCGCTGATGCGTGCGTCGAGGGGACGTCCGAGGTCGACCTGACCGTCGGCGCGCAGGAAGGCGTAGCCAACCCGGGCTTTCGACCGGGACGCGAAGGCAACAAGCGCGTCGAAGTCGGCGTCGAAGGCGCGGCGTAGATCCTCGTTGTTCCAGGGGGCGTTCATGACTGTTCTCCTGCCTGTCCGTACCCTCACGGTACCACCTGACCAGGACTCTTGGCGTGAACGCGCACTCCGCGTGGACGGTCAGTCAAACATGAGGTCCGTTGGCCTCGTCAAGGGGCTAGGACCGACCGACCAGTTGAGGGTCCGCCTGGGGTGCCAGGAGCGCGAGGGCTTCTTCGACGCAGGCGTTGATCGTGCGCACGCGCTGCACGTGGGGGGCCAGGATGTCGGGCGCGTCGGTGCCGACAATGATGGTGGGTCCGCCGTAGCGGGAGATGAGTCCTTCGATGGTGTCGGCGCAGGCGGGGCCGCACCCCAGCACGATGGCGATGGCGGGCACGCCGGCGCGCACGTATTCGCGGAAGCGGTCGCCGGCGCACACGCCCCCGTAGTGTTCGCTGGACAGGACGCGCACGTCGCAGCCGTACCAGGCCAGGGCGACGCCGATGACCTGGGCGGGCGTCTCGTGGAGTGCGTCGGTGATCAGGGCGACGCGGTCACCGCCGACGAAGGAGCGGGCGGGGCGCGAGAGGTGGACGGAGCGGCACACGCGCTGGAAGGCGTTGAGCAGCATGAGCGCGGGTGGGGCACCGACGGGGTCCCCGCCCGGGGTGGTGCGCAGGGTTTTGAGGGTGGGTTCGACGAAGCGCGACCACGTGTGGACGAGGCCGTGGCTGGCGACGGTCGCTTCGAGAGCGTCTTCGAGGCGGGGGATGTCGTCGGAGAGAACGATGGAACGTAGCTGGGACGCGGTGACGTGTCCGGCGTTGGGATGAGCGGTGACGTCGGAGAGGGCACGCTTGGCGGCCTCGGCGGCGGGGATGCCCGCGTGCACGTGGTTGACCATGGCCCGTAGGCGCTCGACGTCCTCTGGCTGGTAGCGGCGGCGTGAGCCGGCCTCGCGCCTGGCAGGCCGAGGCCGTAGCGCCGTTCCCAGGTTCGAAGCGTGGAGGCGGAGACGCCGAGTTCGTCGGCGACGGAGGACACGGTGCGGGAACGGTCGGCGTGCGCAACGTGCGTAAGGATCGCTCGCGGCATGGCTCCTCCCCTCTGTGCGCCTGCGTACGCTTACAGATTCTTGTCTGTCAGGCCCGGAGACGCCACAGGAACGGGTGCGTTACACATCTCAAAGTTATTCAAAAAGTTGTTCATTGTTCATTCAGTGCGTCCACCTCAGTTTTTCCGTATTTCCACTGCCTAGGACGCCGCTCCATGAGAACTGGCTCATACTTCTGACAAGAGCCTTGAATAACTACCGCACAAGTGTCTATCCTTGCGGACATCGTGTGCCGAAAATGTCGGCACGACAGACAAGAAGGAGGCACCCAATGACTGACGTCTCCCGTCTGCCCGGCCCCATGATCGACGCGTGGGAATGGCAGTACGAAGCGGCGTGCCGAGACCTGGACACCGAGCTGTTCTTCCATCCCGAGGGTGAGCGCGGCTCCACGCGTCGGCGTCGCGCTGCGAACGCCAAGGCGATTTGCGCTACTTGCCCGGTGATCGAGCAGTGCCGGTCCTACGCTCTGGCCGCCCAGGAGCCCTACGGCATCTGGGGTGGAATGACCGAGGAAGAACGTCGCGAGGAGATCCGTTCCTCCGGACGTGGACGTCGCGTGTCCTGATCACGCAAATGAAGTGCCGGTGCGGCATCGCCACCGCGATGCCGCACCATTTTAGTGCCCACAACTCGCCCGACACCCTGATCGACGTTCCCCGGGAGGACGCATGACCACCAACGATTCCACGGCCTCGTCGACGGAGAAGAAAGCCGTCGCCGAGCAGGAAACGAACATCTACAAGACCCTCTTCATGGTCACCGCGCCGGTTACCGCCCTGCTTGCGGGCGCATGCGTGTGGATGGGCGTCCAGCTCTCGTCCACCTCCCCGGCGAGCCAGGCAACGCCGGGAACCCCGGCGGCCTCCGCGCAGATGCCGTCGGCTGAGCAGAGCGCCGAACCCAGCCAGACGAACGCGAACAACCTGGCGATCATGAACTCGTTCATGCGCCACGACCCGAACGATCAGCAGCCAAGGGCGACGTCAACGCGCCCGTGACCATGGTCGTCTTCTCTGACTTCGCGTGCCCGTATTGCACGAAGTTCGCCCGCGAGATCGACCCGGCACTGGCCGACCTCGTGGAGGATGGCACGCTGCGCGTCGAGTGGTACGACCTGGCGCAGATCACCGACTCCTCTCCCCTGGCGGCCCAGGCGGGTCTCGCGGCGGCCGAACAGGGCAAGTTCTGGGAGTTCCACGACGTCGTCTACGCGGCGGCGGACCCGACCGGACACCCCCAATACTCTGAGCAGGCCCTCGTCGACTTCGCGCAAGTGGCCGGGGTGCCCGACCTGGACAAGTTCCGCACGACGATGCTCGCTGACCACACCGTCACCAAGGTGAAGTCCGCCAAGGAGCAGGCGCACCAGGCCGGTATCACGGGCACGCCCACCATGTTCATTAACAAGGCGTACATTCCCGGGTTCCGCGACGCCACCTACGTGCGCAACACCGTGCTGGCACAGCTGGCCGAGACGGCGTCCTGAGACTGCGGGCGACGCGGTCCGCCGCGCCCGGCCCATTATACGTAAACGGGGGCGGCCCGGAAGGATTCCTTCCGGGCCGCCCCCGCAGCGTTCAGTGTGCGAAGGCGCTCAGCGCTCCACAACCGCCAGCACGTCGCGCGAGGACAGGATCTGGAACTCCTGGCCCTCGTACTTGACCTCGGTGCCGCCGTAGCGCGAGTAGATAACCACGTCGCCGACCTTGACGTCGACGGGAATACGGTTGCCCTTGTCGTCCACACGGCCAGGGCCCACGGCGATAACTTCGCCTTCCTGCGGCTTCTCCTTGGCGGTATCCGGAATAACCAGGCCGGAGGCGGTGGTCTGCTCAGCCTCAACCTGGCGGATGACGATGCGGTCCTCGAGGGGCTTAATGGAGATCGACATTGTCGCTCCCTTTCTTCTGTGTCACGAAGGTGCTCGTCCTTTCCCTGCCGTCGCGGGGGTCAGGTGCAGGACCGGTCGCGGGATGATCCCGCGCTTCCTTCACGAGTGTAGTTGCGCTCCTGGCACTCGGGCAACCCGAGTGCCAGCAGGTTCACCGAGGGCGATTCGTCCACTGTCCGTTTTTGCAATCAAGCGCGCACCCGCCGCTTCGCGAGCGCGCCGGTGACGGCCTCGCCGCGCCAGAGATGGGACAATGGCCCGGTGAACACCTTGACCCCGATCCTGTCCTCGCCCGGCTGGGAGCTGCTGGAGTCTCTCCAGGCCCGCCAGGAGACCAATCCGATGCCGCTGCGCGAGCTGGGGGCCGCCCTGCGCGCCTCGGGCATCGAGGCCAGCCTGGCTGCCGCGGTCCTCACCCAGCTGACCCTACGCCAGGCGGCGCGTGCCAAGTTTGGTCCGTTCGCCTCACACATGGTGTTCACGCGCGACGGGCTGGAGCAGGCGACGCGTCTGGTGGTGGCGGCGCGCCACGCGCAGCGCTTCCGCACCTCGGGGGCGAGGCGGGTGGCGGATCTGGGCTGCGGGATCGGCGCGGACGCACTGGCGATTGCGGGCCTGGGCCTGGATGTTCTCGCGGTTGATATCGATCCGGAGGCGGCGGGGGCTGTGGCCGCGAACTTGCGGGATTTCGAGGGGGCGCAGGTTCGCCTGGGCGACGTCATGGAGCTGGATATCGCGGAGTTGGCTTCCGAGGGCGTGGACGCGATCTTTGCTGATCCCGCCCGGCGTACGGGGACCTCGCGCGGGTCGGCGCGCATCACGAACCCGGAGGATTGGTCCCCTCCCCTGTCCGCGGTCCTCGGCTGGGCGCGCACGATTGAGCGTGTGGGCGTCAAGGTGGCACCCGGCATCGCGCATGACGTCATTCCGGCGGATTGGCATGCGCAGTGGGTGAGCGTGGGCGGCGATCTCGTCGAAGCTTCCCTCTGGTCTCCCGCGCTGGCACCGGAGGGGCGTGGCCGGTCCTGCCTCCTCCTGGACGAGGCCGGGGCAGCCCATGCCCTCTCCTCCCCCGAGGGGATGGCTGCGAATACGCCCGCCGAGCGCGTGGAGGTTGCTCCTCTCGGGGCTTTCATCGCGGAAGCCGATCCGGCGGTGATTCGCTCGGGTCTGCTCGGGCGTCTCGCTGACAAGACGGGGGCGGGTATCGTGTCCGACAAAATAGCCTATCTGACAGGCGACGATTTGCCTGACAGCCCCTTCTATGACCGCTTCGAAGTGCTCGAGGTGACAAACCTTCGCGCCAAGGCAATCTCTGCAGCGCTCACATCGCGAGACGCGGGCAGTGTCGAGATCAAGAAACGCGGCGCGGACATCAATCCCGACGAGCTGCGCAAATCTCTCAAGCTGGGCGGCGGTAGCGCCCAATTAACAGTCATTGCGACGCGCCTGGCCGGGCGTCACCACGCGATCATCTGCAAGAGGTTGCCCAAAAACCTGTAAGGAAGCTCTCCACCGGCACACAGCGAGGCCCTGACACAATGGAGGAAATCAGCGAAAGGATCGATCATGACCCTGCCATTCGGTTCCTCCCAGCGTTCTACACTCGGTGTCGAGTGGGAGCTTCAGCTCGTCGACCGTGACTCGCACGATCTGCGTCAAAGCGCGGACGCCATCATCGACCGCGCCACGACCGACGGCAAGCTCTATCCCGGCGTCCATCGCGAGATGCTCCTCAACACGATCGAGGTCGTTTCCAAGCCGCGCTCGACCGTCGCCGAGTGCGTCGCTGACTTGACGGATTGCATCGACTACCTGACTCCCCTGGCCTCGGACCTGCGCATTGACCTGGCCACCGCCGGCACACACCCCTTCGCGCGCCCGGGCCGCCAGCGCGTCACCGACTCGCGCCGCTACGCCCAGCTCGTCGAGCGCACCGCCTACTGGGGCCACCAGATGCTCCTGTACGGCGTCCACGTACACGTCGGCGTCGAAGACCGCGCGAAGATCCTGCCGATCCAGGCGGCGCTCACCGCCTACCTGGGCCACCTGCAGGCGATCTCCGCGTCTTCTCCGTTCTGGGCGGGCGAGGACACCGGCTACGCCTCCAACCGCGCGATGGTCTTCCAGCAGCTGCCCACCGCCGGTATCCCACGTCAGTTCGACACATGGGAGGACCTGGAGGCCTACACGGACGACATGATCCGTACGGGCGTCATCGAGGGCTTCGACGAGGTTCGCTGGGATATCCGCCCCTCGCCGACTTTCGGCACGATCGAGAACCGCATGTACGACGCGGCGACGAACGCCACTGAGGTCGGCATCTTCGCGGCCCTCACCCACGTCCTCGTCGAGCACTTCTCGCGCCTGTACGACGCCGGTAAGCCCCTGCCCTCCCTGCCGGACTGGTTCGTCGCGGAAAACAAGTGGCGCTCGGCCCGCTACGGCATGGACGCAGCCCTCATCGTCTCGCGCGACGGCGCGACCGAAAGCGCCCGCGACGGCATCGCGCGCCTGAAGGAAGAGCTGGCTCCCGTGGCCGCTGATCTTGGCTGCGCGCGCGAGTTCGCCGACCTGGACACGATCCTGTCAATCGGTGCCGCCTACGAGCGCCAGCGCGCCGTCGCTGCGGCCGCACGCCCCGGCCAGGGCCTCGATGCCGTCGTGGACCTCATGCGCGCCGAGATGGCTGCGGGTCGTCCCCTGGCACTCGCCGAGTTCGCAGCCCTGAGCGTCTGACCCCACGTCCCCAGCGCGGCAGCGAGGCGCGTCCGGGGCGGGGCCACAGCCTCGTGACTGAGCAGACACCTTCCCAGCGCACTATCAGTCCACTTCCAGACTATCGGAGTATCCTATCCTCCGGAAAAATGAAATGGCTTGAGAGGATATCACCGTGTCGCAGGAAGAGACGGACTCACCCGAGCCCCGCCGCACCACTTTCGCAGGATCGGTGCGCCACTGAGCGCAACAGCACGCACCCTCTGGCTTCTGCTCTCCTCGCTGGCGCGCCTGACGGTCCGATGGCTGTCCCACGCCCCTGCCACTACCGTCGTGACGGTTGCGCTGACCCTGATGTCCGCCACCTACTGGGTGTGGCGCGATCAATTCAATGTTCTCGAGGCTAGCCCTTCACCCTCCCACTGGTGGTCGATCTTTTCCTCCGTCGGAGCTGTCCCCGGGCACTTCCTGGCCACCGCCGTCCTCGGCATCGCAACGATGATCGTCGCGGGTGGCGCCGCCGAACGCCACTTGGGCACCCGCGTGTGGATCGCTGCCGCGCTCGCCGGACAGGTCGTCGGCGTCACCGCGACATGGGCGACCCTGCCCCTGCTCAAGCGCGCGATCACCGAGTGGGGCCAGGCCATCGGCGAAGGAACCCTGTGGGGGACGAGCCTCCTGCTCATCGCCCTGGCTGGTGCCGCCGTGCAGTCGCTAGGGGCACGCTGGCGGTGGAGGGCGCGTTTCCTCCTCGTCGGCGTCCTCGTTCTCTCCTCCGCGATCCTCGGCTCGGCGATCTCCTACGCGCGCGTGTGGGCGCTCCTGGCCGGCATGACCGCTGCTCGTCTACTGGGCGTGCGCGGCTCGAACGCCGACTCCACTGACGAGGTAACCGCCGGTCGCCAGCTTGCCTCCGTGTCGGCGCTGTGCTGGGCGTGTGTCGCAGCTCTCACAGTTGTGTCCTCCGCGCCCGAGGGACCCCTCGCGCAAATGCGCTGGTCGCTGGGTCCCGCCTGGTGGCTCGAAGGCCGTACGGGAGTCATCACAACCCTGCTGTGCCTGGCACCCGTCACCCTGCAACTAATCTTCGCCTACGGGCTGCGTAGGGGACGACGAGTCGCCTACGTCGGCACCCTCATTCTCCAGGGCCTCCTCGGTATTTCGACGCTGGCGTCAACCACCGTCGAACTCCTTGCGTGGAATGGGCCGGATGACCCCCTGCGTCCCGAGGTGACGACGGCTGCTTCTCTGCTGCTTATGCCTGTCCTCCTCAATGTCGCGCTGTGCGCCATCACCTGGTGGATGCGCCGATCCTTCACGATCCACGCCGCGCCATCCACGACCTCGACGCTGGCACGCCGCTGGCTCATCCTCATGGCTGTGTGCGCGGCGGCGGTCCTCGTGCTCGGACTCCTCACAAGCGACTCATTCATTCCCTTCTCCTCGTTGGCTTCGGGTGAAGACATCTCGGACGCGCCCAACGCAACGCCCCTGCAGGTTTTCCACGACTACGCCCTCGCACTCCTACCCACGGCGACCGCGTCGATCTTCGAGCCATCGCTCGTGCCCATGACTCTCCTGGCTGAGGCCCCCGTCCTGTGGATGCCCCTCGTTGCATGGGCGGGAACCCTCGCCCTCGTGCTGCGCGCTCTCCTCGCTCTGCCTCGCATCCCTGCGTCCTCACCTCTCGACGACCTCACGCCGCTCCTGCGCGCACACGGGGGCGGAACGCTTGGCTGGATGAACATGTGGGAGGGCAACCAGGTGTGGGTGTCCCCCTTCGACGAGGCCGGGGTTGCCTACCGGGGAGCCGGAGGCGTCGCGCTCACCGTCACCGACTTGGCCTACGAGGAAGGCAAGGCCTCCCAGGCAATCGCTGAGTTTTCTTCCTTCGCCGCCACCGCGGGCCTCACACCGGCGCTCTATTCCGTCCACGAGGACCTGGCCTACGCCGCCCGCGACGAGGGCTGGACGATCATGCAGGTCGCCGAAGAGTCACTCCTCGACCTACCTGGCCTGGCTTTCAAGGGCAAGGTCTACCAGGACGTGCGCACCGCCATGAACCACGCCACCCGTGAAGGCGTCGAGGCCCGCTGGACTACCTGGGACGAATGCCCCCAGGGATGGAAAGACCAGATCACCGTGATCTCGCAGGCGTGGAGTTCCGACAAGGCCCTACCCGAAATGGGCTTTACACTCGGCGGCGTGCGCGAACTCGCGATCCCTGAGACGCGCATCCTCGTTGCCATCGACGCCGACTCTACAATCCACGCCGTCACCTCGTGGCTGCCCGTCTACCGCCGCGGCCAGGTCGTCGGCCTAACCCTCGACGTCATGCGCCGCCGCGCAACAGGCTGGCGTCCCGCCATCGAATTCCTCATCGGCAAGGCTGCTCTGGCTGCCCAGGAAGAAGGCCTGGAGTTCTTGTCCCTCTCCGGCGCTCCCCTGAGGCGCTCCGCCGACGACACGTCCGCCTTCGGCCCCCTGACCGACGCCCTTGCCGCCATTATGGAACCCCTCTACGGCTTCACCTCGCTGCACGCCTTCAAGCGCAAGTTCAAGCCCCGCACGCAGCCCCTGTACCTGGCCGTCCCCGAACCAGCCTCGCTGGCCACCGTCGGGCTCGCTATCTCGCACGCCTACGTGCCCTCGCTCTCCCCCGCCCAGACCCTCACGCTGCTGGCTTCCGTCACCGGTGGCCTCGCCAAGCTTGCCGCGAAGGGCGTCGGCGACCTGCGCTCTGCCCGCGCCACGCAGCGCACCTCCGCATCGTCCCCTGCCCCGGCCACGCCCACAACCACCGATCAGCGCGGCGCTGCCACGGCCTCGTCAACCCCCTCCACGAAGGAGTGACCATGTCCCTTCTCGGATCCATTTCCCTGACCTCGGGACGCACCCTCGCGGTCGTCGCCGTGCTCGCGGTCCTGTCCCTCCTCGCGGGGGCGTTCCTCCTGCCGCGCTGGACACCCAGGCATTTCCCCCGACGCACGAGGCATTGGCTGGGCCGCGCGGTCCTCATCCTCGTGCCGATCCTCCTCGTGACGGCCACGGGTGCCCTGATCCTCAACCGCTCTCTCGGCCTCGTCAAGACCAGCGGTGACCTGGCTGCGCTCATCGCTTCCAACGTCGACGAACCGGCAGCCGAGTCTGGCGGCGAGGTCACAATCAGCGACCAGCCGATTGCTTCCTCCAGCCTCGACGCGACCTTCACGAGGACCGAGGACGGCATGCTCACCACCACGTGGACGGGGCCGATCAGCGGCATCACACTGCCCGTCTTCGTCATCGCACCACGCGACTACTCCCCCACCGACGGCAAGACCTACGCGGTCATCGAGCTGCTGCACGGGTACCCGGGCGAGGCCGACGGCACCACGCAGGGTGCCCACGTCCAGGAGGCCCTCGACAACGCCATCGACGCCGGGATCATCCCGCCCACCATCATCGTCGTCCCGTCCCTGAGCGTCGACGAGGAGGCGCACGACTGCGCGGATATCGAGGATCGCCCCGCCGTCTACACGTGGTCCGCGCACGAAATCCCCGCGTTCGTCCGCCACAATTTCCCCAATACCTCCGACAAGCGCGACGCGTGGATGCTCGGCGGTTTCTCCGCGGGTGCCTACTGCGCGGTGTGGACGGCGATGCGCACGCCCCAGACCTTCGGCGCAGCGGCCTCCCTCTCCGGCTATGACACGCAAATCGAGGGGCAGATGACGAATCTCGGCGACCAGTACCTGGCGGATAACACCCTCTCCACGATGCTGGCCAAGAGGGTCCCCGACGGGCTGCGCATCTACGCGATGGCCGCCGCAGACGACGGGGCCGGCGGTGCCCCCTCCGCCGTCAAGATGGCCAAGGCAGTCAAGTTTCCCGACACCGTGACGACCGATATTCCGCCCACCGGCGGACACGCAGGCCCCCTGTGGCGGGAGCACATCCCGACGATGCTGGCGTGGTGGTGTTCCTCCGACAAGGTCGCGAACGCGCTGGGATCATCCCCGACGGCGGCGACCGCGCGGGCATCCGAAGCCTACGCCTCCATCGTGCCGGCCACGAACGTCACGCACACGGTGCGACCTACCGCGCCCAACGGCCTCGTGAGCCTTGCTGTGCTGGCCCTGTTATCCGCTGCGTTCGTGACCCTCACCTGGCGTTCCGCGGGCACGTGGAGTGCCGCTCTAGCTGGGGACGCAGACCTGTCCGCAACTCGCTCGCGCTTCTTCCGCCTGCCGATGCCGCGCGTCATCGCGACGCTGCCACGCCCGGTGGCCTCATGCGTCACCTACGCGGCGCGACTGGCGTGTCTGAGCGCGGCTGCACTCGCCTGCGCCGCCTTCATCGGCGTGTGCGCCAACATGGCGGGCGGCTTCTACACCTCGTGGTCCTCCGTCGCCGAGTCCTTCATGGAGGGACTGCGCTGAGGCCCCTCCCCCCGCGACGCCGCTTAGGCGCGCGGAGGCACGTAGGTCGTCGTCAGCTCCATGCCCGAATCCGGCGAAAAATCCCAGTCCGACGGCGGCAGGCCCGCCGCCACCAGCTCCGAGCCGATCGCTGCGATCTGAGCACCGTTATCCGTGCAGAATCGCAGCGGAGGCATGCGCACGGTCACGCCCGCGGCCTCGGCTCGCTCCGTCAGGAGGGCACGCAGCCGCGAGTTGGCGGAGAAGCCACCGCCAACGACAATCGTGTCACAGCCGGTGTCCAGCGCCGCGCGCACAGCCTTGGCGGTCAGCGAATCGTTGACGGCCTCGGAGAAGGCGGCGCACACGTTTCCTTGCTGACGGTCTCGCCGCGCGCGGTCGTCCCCTCAATGTAGCGGGCGACGGCAGTCTTGAGGCCCGAGAACGAAAAGTCGTACTTGTGGCGTTCCTTGTCCTTACCGGCGGCCAGGCCGCGCGGGAAACGGATCGCCTCGCGGTCGCCCTGCTGGGACAGGCGGTCCACGTGGGGGCCGCCCGGGTAGGGCAGACCGAGGAGACGCCCGACCTTATCGAAAGCCTCGCCCGCAGCGTCGTCCAGGGTACCGCCCAGCTCCACGACGTCGGTCGCGATATTGCGGATCTCCAGGATGTTCGAGTGCCCGCCTGAGACCACCAAGCCGATGAAATGCTCGGGCAGAGGCCCCTCGGCCAGCTTGTCGACGGCCAGGTGACCAATCACGTGGTTCACGCCGTACAGCGGCTTGCCCAGGGACGAGGCCAGGGCTTTGGCCGCGCAGATACCAACCGTCAGCGAACCGACCAGACCAGGACCCGCAGCGACCGCGATTGCATCCACGTCCGCCAGGGTCACCCCGGCCTCGTCGAGGGCGGCGTCAAGCGTCGGCAGGAACGACTCCAGGTGCGCGCGCGATGCAATCTCCGGGATGATACCGCCGTAGCGGGCATACTCGTCCATCGACGTAGCCGTGCGATCAACCAGCAGCTGCGTGCCGCGCACCAGGCCGACGCCCGTCTCGTCGCACGTTGACTCAATACCAAGGACCAGGGGATTATTCACGCCCTCTAGTCTAAGTCTGTGCGCACGGTGACGCCGCCCGCAGGGGCGGGCGTGCGTCATGTAGTGAACCGTCGGAGTCTCAATCCTGTCCGGACCGCTTGTTGGCGACGATCATCGCGACGCCAGCGATGGCGAACACCAGCAGGGACCACGGGACAAGCGAATCGGCGACGGGCTTGACTGCTGGGGAGCCGAAAACAACCCCCAGGAGCAGAAGGATCGACAGGATCGCAAAAACAACCATTGCGCCAATTGCAACCGTTGTACTGACCCAGTAACGGCGCGTGTGCGTGTTCGGTCCGGTCTCGTCAAATTGCATGGCAAGCTCCTCTCTGAGCCCGATGATGTCTCCATGATACGCCTCAGATCACAATGTCCGCGAGCACTCAAAAAGGGACCCGTCGGAGGTGGAGAACGCAAAAGGGCCCGGCGCACGTTAGTGCGCCGGGCCCAAGGCCACTCAGGCGGATCAGACTCCCTTGAAGGCTGCCTTTCCGAGCTGGCGGTTCAGGTTTGCGATCACGTCAAGCGGGATCTGCTTGGGGCAGACCGCCGCGCACTCACCGATGTTCGAGCAGGAGCCGAAGCCCTCCTCGTCCATCTGGTTGAGCATGTTCACGACGCGCTTGTAGTTCTCCGGCTTGCCCTGCGGGAGCAAGCCGAGGTGCGTGACCTTCGCGGAGGTGAAGAGCATCGCGGAGGCATTCGGACAAGCAGCCACGCACGCACCACAGCCGATGCAGGCCGCAGCTTCGAACGCGCGATCCGCGTCCTGCTTCGGGACCGGGGTCGCGTGCGCGTCGGGGGCCGCACCCGTGTTCACGGAGATGTAGCCGCCGGCCTGGATGATGCGATCCAGAGCGGAGCGGTTCACCACCAGGTCCTTGATGATCGGGAAGCCCGACGCACGCCACGGCTCGATCGTGATGACGTCGCCGTCGTTGAAGGAACGCATGTGCAGCTGGCAGGTCGTGGTGACCTCCGGGCCGTGAGCGATACCGTTGATGACGATGCCACACTGACCGCAGATGCCCTCGCGGCAGTCGGAGTCGAAGGCGATGGGTTCCTCACCGCGTGCGAAAAGCTCTTCGTTCAGGACGTCGAGCATCTCCAGGAACGAGGACTCTTCCGAGATTCCCTTCACCTGGTATTCATGAATTGCGCCCTTGTCTTCGGGACCGTTTTGGCGCCAGATCCTCAGTGTCAGGTTCACTTGTAGCTCCGCTGCTTCAGCTCGATGTCGTTGTAAATCAGGTCTTCCTTGTGGAGGATCGGGGGTTCGCCGTCACCGGCAAACTCCCAAGCCGCCACGTACAGGAACTTGTCGTCGTGCCGCAGGGCCTCGCCCTCGGGAGTCTGAGACTCCGCGCGGAAGTGGCCGCCGCACGACTCTTCGCGGTGCAGCGCATCGATGCACATGAGCTCACCCAGCTCCATGAAGTCGGCCACGCGGCCGGCCTTCTCGAGGGACTGGTTAAGTTCACCGATCGACTTGCCGGGAACACGAACGTTCTTCCAGTAGTCAGCGCGCAGCTCGCGGATCATACCGATGGCCTTCTTCAGGCCGGCCTCGGTGCGCTCCATGCCGCAGTACTCCCACATGATCTTGCCCAGTTCCTTGTGGAACGAGTCCACGGAACGGGTGCCATTGATCGACATGAGGGTATCGATGCGTCCCTGAGCGGACTCGAGAGCTTCCTTAACGGAAGGCGAGTTCTCGTCCAGCTTGGGCAGGTGGAAGCAATGCGCCAGGTAGTCATTGATCGTGTTGGGCAGGACGAAGTAGCCGTCCGACAGGCCCTGCATAAGCGCCGAGGCACCCAGGCGGTTTGCGCCGTGGTCGGAGAAGTTCGCTTCGCCGGCCACGTACAAACCGGGCAGGTTCGACTCAAGGTCGTAGTCAACCCACAGGCCACCCATGGTGTAGTGGACGGCGGGGTAGATGCGCATCGGCACCTCGTAGGGGTTGTCGCCCGTGATGCGCTCGTACATGTCGAAGAGGTTGCCGTACTTGGCGGAGACGGCCGCCTTGCCCATACGGGAGATGGCCTCGGAGAAGTCGAGGTAGACGCCGCGGGCGACACCGTCGATCTTCGGGCCGACGCCACGGCCTTCGTCGCACATGTTCTTGGCCTGGCGGGACGCGATGTCGCGGGGCACGAGGTTACCGAAGGAGGGGTAGATGCGCTCCAGGTAGTAGTCGCGGTCCTCTTCGGGGATGTCGCGCGGGTCCTTCTCGCAGTCTTCGGCGCGCTTGGGAACCCAGATGCGACCGTCGTTACGCAGCGACTCCGACATGAGGGTCAGCTTCGACTGCTGGTCGCCGTGCTGGGGGATGCACGTGGGGTGGATCTGCGTGAAGCAGGGGTTGCCGAAGTAGGCACCCTTGCGGTACGCACGCCAGATGGCGGTGCCGTTGCAGCCCATCGCGTTGGTGGACAGGAAGAACACGTTGCCGTAGCCGCCGGTCGCCAGGACGACCGCGTCAGCGATGAAGGTCTCGAGCTTGCCGGTAGACATGTCGCGGGCGATGATGCCGCGCGCCTTGCCCTCGTCGACAATCAGCTCGACCATCTCGTGACGCGAGTGCTCGGTGACGGTACCCGCAGCGACCTGACGCTCCAGCGCCTGGTAGGCCCCGATCAGGAGCTGCTGACCTGTCTGGCCACGCGCGTAGAACGTACGGGACACCTGGACACCACCGAAGGAGCGGTTGTCGAGGAGGCCACCATACTCGCGGGCGAAGGGAACACCCTGCGCGACGCACTGATCGATGATGTTGGCGCTGACCTCGGCGAGGCGATAGACGTTGTCCTCGCGGGCGCGGTAGTCACCACCCTTAACCGTGTCGTAGAAGAGACGGTAGACGGAGTCGTTGTCGTTGCGGTAGTTCTTCGCAGCGTTGATGCCACCCTGCGCGGCGATGGAGTGCGCGCGGCGGGCGGAGTCCTGGTAGAAGAAGCAGTCGACGTTGTAGCCCATTTCGCCAAGCGAGGCGGCAGCAGCGCCACCCGCCAGGCCGGAACCGACGATGATGACGCGCAGCTTACGGCGGTTCGCCGGGTTCACCAGGGCTGCCTCGAACTGACGGCGTGCCCAGCGCTCGGAGATCGGGACGTCGTGGGGAGCCTTCGTGTCAGCGATCTTCTCGCCTTCACGGTAGAGGCCGTGGATGAGTTTATCAGTCATGATTGCGTGCCCTTCCTCAGTGGATCAAGCCGGTGACGATGGCGACGGGCGGGGCCATAAACATCACGAAGATGACCAGACCGACCAGGCCCGAGAGGACAACCAGAGGCTTGCGGGTGGCAGGACGCACCCAGCCGAGCGACTGGAACATGGACCAGAAGCCGTGAGAGACGTGGATGCACGCGCAGCCGACGAACACGGCGTAGAGGATCACGAGGACCGGCGACTGGAAGGACGCGATCATGCGGTCGTAAGGAGTGGCGACGTCAGCGCCGAAATTGGCGACCTTCGCGGGCAGGCTCACAGTGGTGAAGTGAGCGATGTGGAAGATCAGGATCAGCAGGATAAGGACACCGCTCATACGCATGGTGCGGGCCGCGTAGGAGTCCGTGACGGACTTCTTCACGACGTAGCGGGTGGAGCGAGCGCGACGCGAACGCTTCCAGGTGTAGGCAGCGGCCCACAGGTGGATGATGAGCATCAGCGCCATGGCGGCGCGGAAAACCCAGATGAATCCGCCGTGCGGGAAGATCGGCACGAAAGCCTCTTCATGCAGCCAGTGCGCGTAGTCGTTGTAAACCTGCGCGCCCAGGAACATCTTGAGGTTTCCGTAAGAGTGGAACAGCAAGAAGAAAACGAAAACGAAGCCCGAGACGGCCATCAGCTGCTTAATAAAGACGCTGGTGGTCCACGCGCGGCGCTTCTTCGTTGCGACATTTTGAGTGGCCATGGATTGAGCATATCGACGCTTTTCGTCCGCCTCGTAGGACTATGGCACGAGGCGATGCGCCACCCTTGTCGACACGGTGTCATTTTCGGCTATTTTCCGCGGTTCTTCCACGCTCCTTGACCCACAATTGCAATGAAAACACCTAGGACTATCGGCCTCATAAACAGGGGTCTGAAAGCACGAATTTTGATACACCGACCGTACCTATTTGGTGGTGGTCGTCGCATCTCCTCAGATCAGGGGTGCCCTCATCTCGACTGCCTCTTCGACAGGGTTGCGGAAATAGCGTGGCCTGCGCCCGATCTCGACGAATCCACGCGACTTGTAAAGCGCGATGGCACCCTCGTTGGAGGGGCGCACGTCGAGGAAGATCTCACGTGCCCCGGCCTCGTGGGACCAGGCCATAAGCGCGTCAAGGATGGCTGCTCCGACGCCCGCACCCCGCGCGTGGGCGCACACGCCGATCGTCATGACGTCGGCTTGGTCACCACCGACCTTGGCACCGCCGTAGCCGATGACGTCGCCGGAACCATCCGTCGCGATCCAGTAGCGCGAGGCCGGGGAGGACAGTTCCTCGGCGATCATGAAGGGCGTCCACGGGTCTTCTGAAAAAACCTCGGCCTCGAGTGCAGTGACAAGGTCGAGGTCACCCGGACCTGCGACGCGCAGCTGGGGACTCATAGGCGCGCGGTGGGCTGGCCGTGGATGTCGGGGCGGCGCAGGTAGAGGGGGTCGGTGCGCAGTCGCTCGTCCTCGCAGCGGGCCAGTCGCGTGGCGACGATGCGGCTCATGACGGCGGGGTCCAGCTCGACCTGGGGGCCGAGGTCGGCGCGCGCGAGAGCGGACGCGGAGTGCGCGGGGACGGGTGCTCCGGCAACAACGAGGCCGGGGGCTTGTCGCATAGCACCAAGCAGGGAGGAGACGTCCCCGACTTCGAGGCGTCCTTCAAGGGCGACGTCGTCGGGTCCAGCAGCCACAAAGGCCCCCCAGTAGAGTTCGCGGCGACGCGCGTCGGCGATCGCGTAGACGCGGGTGTCGGGGGCGAGCAGGTCGAGGCCCTGGCGGGCGATGACGTCAAGGGCAGAGACGCCGTAGGCGGGCACGCTTGCGACCCGGGCGAGGACGCGCGCGGAGACGAGGCCGGAGCGCAGCCCGGTGAAGGGGGCGGGCCCGGTGCCCACGAGCACGCGATCAATCCCAGCTTCGGCCAGAGCGGAGGGCAGGCCGGCATCACCGAGGGCCTCGCGGACGAGCGGCGTGATGGATTCGGCGTGGTGTCGCCCGGAGTCGTTGTGGGCGCGGCCAATGACCCGACCGTTGTCGATGATCGCGACGGCGGTGGCTGCTTGGGTATCCAGGGCTATCTCTCGCACGGTGTGATCCTACTCGTCGGTCGCGGACTCGTCGCCCTCAGGGGCGTCCTGGTCGATGCGCGTTCCCCCCGTGGGCGGCAACGATGTCCTCGAGGACGCCGTCCCAGCGGTGCCCGTGGGCGCGCAGGACGATGTGGCGGCGGCCGTCATCCATGTGTTCGAGGTCGATGACGTCCCCGTCGCGCTGCGCCTGCCCTCCCGAGGCGCGCCGCACCTCGATGGCGAGGCGCTCCTCACTCATGGCTTCGGTCTTGCCGTCGCCCCATTCGACGACGGTGACGGCCTCGTCGAGGGAGGAGTCCAGGTCGAGGGTCTCCAGGTCGTTGAGGTCGGTAATGCGGTAGGCGTCCGCATGGATGAGGTCGGGGCCACCGCCGAGGTTCGGGTGGACGCGGGCGACGATGAATGTCGGGGAGGCGACGCGGCCACGTACGCCCATGCCCACACCGATACCCTGCGTGAGGGTAGTCTTGCCGGCACCGAGTCCGCCGGAGAGCATGACGAGGTCGCCGGCGGCCAGGACGCGACCGAGGTCCTCACCCAGCGCGCGGGTCTGGTCAGCGTCGTTGGTTTCGACGGCGTAGGAGGCGATGGGCTGGGTCATGAGGGGGTCCCGTCAGTCGCGTCGACATCACCGATGTAGGCGCGCGGGATGTGTGCGCCCAGGTTGGTGACGATTTCGTAGTTGATGGTGTTCGCGGCGCGCGCCCAGTTGTCGGCCATAGGGGATGGGTCAGCGCCGAAGAGCACGGCGAGGTCACCGACTACTGCGGGTGCCTGTCCGCTGCGCGCGGTCGGCGTGCCTGCCTCGCCGTCGGCAGGCCCCAGATCGATCATGAATTGGTCCATGCACACGCGCCCGATCTGGGGCGCGTCGAAAGGACCGGAAGCGGTGTGGACGGTGACGCGGGCGCGGTTGGAGGCGGCGCGCAGGATGCCGTCGCCGTAGCCGAGGGGGACCAGACCGATCCACCGGCGTGTGGGTGCGATCCACGTTCCCCCGTACGAGGCCGGGGTCCCCTCCTCGATCACCTTGACCGAGGTGAGGGGCGCGGTCAGCGTCAGGGCGGGAACCAGGCCGAGTTCGGACGAGGACGCGACGGCGGGGTCGGGACTCAGACCATACAGGCCGATGCCCGCGCGGACCATGTCGTAGTGCGTCTCGGGGTGCCATAGGATTCCGGAGGTGGCGGCCAGGTGACGGATGCGCGGCGTGATACCCGCGTCGGCCAGGATTGCCAGGCCCTCCTCGAAGATGCGCACGTGGTTTGCGGTCGATGCGTTGCCCGCCTCGGTGGGGTCGTCGGCGCGCGACATGTGGCTCCACGCGCCCACGACGTCGACGAGTCCCTCGTCGACCGCCATGCGCAGGGCCGAGGCCAGGGCGGGCAGGTCCGCCAGGGTCGAACCCGCGCGGGACATGCCGGTATCAATCTTGACGTGGACGCGCGCGGGGCGACCCACCTGCCGGGCGGCGGCGCAGATGTCAGCGAGCACCCACGTCCAGGACACGGACACGTCGATGTCGGACTCGATGGCCGCAGCGAAGTCGGAGGAGGAGGTGGAAATCCACGCGAGGAGAGGGGCGTCGGCGCGCGCAACCCCGGCCTCGTCGAGGCCTTTGCGCAGCGTGAACGCTTCGGCCAGCTGCGCGACCCCCAGCCAGTCGGCACCGCCCTCCAGGGCCGCGAGCGCGACGGGGACCAGGCCGTGGCCGTAGGCGTTGGCCTTGACGGTCGCGAGCTGGAGCGCGTCGGGGGCGGCGGCGCGCAGGACGCCCAGGTTATGACGGATAGCGGCCAGGTCGACGACCGCGCGTGACGGGTAATCCCGTCCTTGACCGTGTTCGTTCGTGAAAGTCACTCCCCTATTATCTCACGCAGGCCCGAGCGCGCCGTGCGGCTGCGCCTACACTCTTCCATCTCAGGAGTCGAAGGCGGCGAGGACCTCCGGGATTGCGTCAGCGATGTCGCGCGCCTGGATGGGGGCGCGACCGTTGTACCGATCCGTGGCCAACTTCGCCGCGCGACCGTGGAGCCACACGGCCGACACCAGTCGTTCGGGCGTCACGGCCTGTGGTTTTCCGTCGGGTCCGGGCAGCGCGTGCTCGTCCCTGACGGGGCGGGCGAGGATACCGGCGATCAGGCCGGCCAGGACGTCGCCGCTGCCCGCTGTACCCGCCCACGACGTGGTGGTCGGCGCAACCAACGTGGAGTCGCAGCGGGTGCTCGTCTGCTCCATGTTGTCCAGGTCGGGGAAGCCCAACTCCGGGTTGATGAAGCTGGCAAGCAGCGCCTGATCACGGAGTTTGTCCGCGTATTCGAAGGACCGCACAACGGTGACAGGGCCCTTGAGGACGACGTGGCAGCCCGTGGCATCGTGGAGGAGATTCGCGTAGCGCAGGGGGGCTGCGGCGACCTGATCCCGCTTCGTCGGCGTGCCGAGCCTCGTCAGCAGCCGCGCGGCCTCACCGTGGTGCGGGGTGAGGACAGTGGTCTCGGGGTTGATGGTGTCCGCCAGCTCCGGAATCAGGTCGAGGGCCCAGGCGTCGATGACGAGCGGCACGCCAGACTGGCCACAGAATTGCGCGAGCTCGAGCGCATCCTCGCGGCGGTCCTCGTCCAGACCTGGCCCGATGAGGGCTGCCTGAATGCGCCCGCCCACCATGACGACGCCCGGTTCGGCGGCCAAGACCAGGTCCTGGACGCGGCGGGTCGAGTTAAGTCGCACCATGCCGACGCCCGATGCCAGGGCCCCTCGCGTGGCGAGCAGGCCAGCACCCGGGTAGGTGTCGGATCCCGCAACGAGGCCGACGACACCGCGCGCGTACTTGTCGTCGTCGAAGGCCGGGACTTGGACGAACCGACTGCCGCCGGTTCCCTCGTAAAAGTACACCGGGACCTCGCCGCTCGTTTCCTCCGTGTCAGCGGGCGTCTGGCCAACGAGTCCGGTCCACTTCATCTCGATGAGTTCCAAGGCACCACAATACTGCGCGGCGGGCGGCAGGATTTGGGCGCGTTTGAAGCTGCCCACGGCCATCGTGTGCGTGGCACGCATGACGGCACCCGTCACGCTCCCCTCGTCGTCGGTCAGGCCCGAGGGCACATCAATCGAGACAACCGCAGGGCGGGTGAGGAATGAGAAATCGTTGAGCTGCTCAACGGCCTCCGCGAGGTTCCCCTTGAGGGCCCCCTTGCCGCCGATGCCAACGATGCCGTCGATCCACACTGTCGCGAATGCCACCAGGGAGAGCTGGGGGGAATCAAAAACTGTGGTGATTGAGTCCCCCTTGAGGTCCACGATGGTGACCCCGGATGCTGTGGCGGCGCGCAGCGCGCGAGAGTGGCGCTTGCGCTTCAGCAGAATCGCCGCCACGCTGATGCCCATGTCAGCGAGGGTCGCGCATGCGTACAGAGCATCGCCTCCGTTGTCGCCGCCTCCGACGAAGGCAACGACGTCCGCCCGCGGGCCGGGGACGACGGGTTCGTGAGGTTCGGTCAACAGAGGGGACGTGTCACCGACGAGGCGGGCAACGCGCTGCGCGACCGCGTCGCCGACCTGGCGCATATACAGATCCGGCTCATCGATCTCCGCAGCCTCACGGACAAAGCGCTCTTCAATTGAGCGCGCCTGCGGGAACGTCAGGGCGGGGCCGTCACATGTCAACATGTCTTCATTATCCCACGTCTTCGCGCGCCTCCGCGCGCTTCCCGACGGCGCTCGCGGGCACGAAGCCCTGCGCCGAGGCCTGGGAGGGACTGCGGTCCTGGGATCCTCCGGTTTCACGACAGTCGCGCGCCCTCTGGGAACCGATGCGGCGGTCGCGCGCTACCTTCACGATGAGGTCGAGCCACGGGCCGCTCGAGGCGACGACGAGCGCGCCGGGGGCCAGCCCCCGATGGAACCTGTTCGACAGACGGTCCTGTGGGGCCAGCTCGCCCAGCTCTTCACTCCCCCGACTCCGGGGGAGTGAACGCGCCGGTTAGGCGACGTCGAGGGTCTTGGCGACACCCGCCAGGACCGCGCCCACGATGACCAGGGCGACGCCGATGATGGTCCAGCGCAGCTCCTTGCGCGTGCGGGTTTCGTGGAGCCACAGGATACCCAGCGGCGTGGAGATCAGGATTCCGAGCTGGGAGAGCGTGAAGCCGGTGCCGGCGCCCAGGTTGTTGGAGTTGAGCTGGAGCAGCAGGATCGCGGTGCCCCACAGGACGCCGTTGAAAATCGAGGGGAACATGCGGCGGTGACGCAGCGAGTCCTCGGGGGCGACACCGCCGCGGCCCTGGATCGCGAAGAAGGCACCGCAGTACACGGTGTAGCCAATCGCCTGGGGCAGGAGGAATTCGGCGGGCTGGATGCCGAAGTACTTGATGATAAGCGGGAAGGCCACGAGTCCCAGCGTGGAGGTGGTCAGCAGGAACGCGCCCCGCTTCCAGTCGAGGGAGGCCGCGTCGGAGCCGGACTCGGAGCGGGAGAGGAACCAGATGCCGACGATGAGGACGGCGATGGCGGCGAGGCCGTAGGGCAGTGCGCCGCCGTGGAGCCACTCGCCGAAGATCGCGATGCCGGCCAGGGACATGAGGACCAGCTGGCCGCCGGTGGACAAGGGCATCGTGCGGCTCATGCCGAGCACCGAGTAGGAGCGCAGCTGATCGCACACGCCGACGCCGAGGAGCAGACCGGTCAGGAAGGAGACGCCCAGGTTCAGGGGTGTCCACGCGGGGTGCAGGAACGGGGTGGCGACGGCGGCCATGAGCAGGCCGCCGAGGACGGCACCCATGACTCGCTGGCGGTCTGAGCCACCGGTCTTTCCCATCAGCGTCGTAGCGACGCCGAAGAAGACTGAGGGCAGGATGCCGATGAGGATCGTGGACAGAGTCATATGCGCACCTCCTGGGGTGTTCGCGGCCCCGTTTCACGAGGCCGGGGCTTGTTTGCGTTGAATGGTGTGGCGGGCTTCCCGCCACCTCTTCAACGCTAGTCGCCCCTTCCCCCTCGTCTGCAATCTCCATCGCGGTTTTGGCTGCTGTTTCACATGCACATCGTGAAGCCTTTCACCAGATCAGGCCCATTCGATGACGCAGTGCACGCCCCAGATTCGGAAGCTGACACCGATCCGTAAAACTGACGCCGCTCCGTAAAAGCGGCCCGGGCCTCGTCCCAGATGAGGAACGAGGCCCGGGAACGTTCACGGGGCCGCGGCCGGCGTCAGACTATAGGGCGAACAAGGTGCGGGAGAGACGCGCACAGCCCTTGTAAGAAAACCGCCTGGACTACATGTTGGGAGCGAACGTGATTTGGCCGGGGCGAATGAGAGGCAGAAGAACTGCCGTGCCAGTCACCCGCGCGGTCAAGCCACTGAGGGCTTCACGAACAAAGGGAATCGCTGCCATGAGCGCGACTTTCGATGCGAAGTCGGCAGATGCCTCAGGGACAAGAACAAACTCCTGAGACCCCGTATAATCGGTGATGACCGCGATAACGGCCTGCCACTGCGCGGCTTTGAAATGGAATTCAAACCGAGCTCCGAACTCTTTTCCTTCCTGCCGAGTGCCGAGCATGCATTTAATCTCGATCTGCGTCGACTCGCTATCTTCACGATCGACACCTGCCTGCGGAGCATTGTCAATGAGGTCAATCGACAGGTGGTCAAAGCGGATAGCTGCCAGCTGGAGTTCCGCAATCCTGAGCATCTCGTCGGCGGTTGTCAAGAGCGGCACGTCAGACATGAGCTGGCTCCTGGGTAATGGTCCAGCCGTCGGCGATTACCTGTGCCCTACGCGGCGTCGCCGGAACATGGACAGTTGCTTTGGCGGCTCCGGTCATCTGCCACGTAGCGGGCACGCCCTCACCACAGTCATCGACAACCTTAATGTCGAGGAGCGCATTGACGGCCATCGCGTACCGGATGATGGATGACACAGTCGGGTTAGCGTCATAGCGTTCAAACGCAGCGACCGTCGGCTGACTGACGCCCATGCGCTCGGCGACAGTCTGCTGGCTGAGCTTATGCTCCTTGCGGAGCCTTACCAAACCCTCGAGAAGACGATCCCTCGCATCGACCAGCAGATCTGCGCGGTGCTCAAGGCTCTCATCACTCACTGAAGTCATAGATTAAACTATATAAGTGTGAGATGGTGTAATGCAAACTTCAGTCATGTTGTGTGCGCCGCTCGACACCCCAGTTTGTGGAATATCCAGAGGTGAGGAGATGCTCAGCTTTGTCGATCTCAGCGTCTTGCGCGGCCTTGGTCGCAACCGGGTCACCGTTGACGATCACCTTCTCATGAGCGTGAAGGCCTAGTATGCACAGGCCTAGCTGATCGAATGGCTGAGCGTGAATGAGACGGACCTCAACCTGAGCATAGGAGTCAATCCCTGAGGAATTAACTTCGCGAACATCAATGTCCCGCCAGCGAATTTCGAAGAGAGCAACACCACCGCGCAGAGATTTCAGTTCTTCCGGTGGTCGAAGCTTGCCTTGTGCGGCTTTTTCCAGGCGCTTTCTAAAACTCGCGTGGTTCATCGCCTCTTGGTACGGATTCCAGCGACGGTTCCTTGGCTTCTTGATGGCCGCCATAAGAGCTTTTACAGCTAAGCTGATGTGCTCTTGAGCCGTTCCATTACCGCCGCCATACCAATAGAAATCCACAGGCAGGTCGAGGCACGCATTCGACCTGGAGGAATTATCTGCGACACTCATGACCTCCATGGTAGCCGGATGGTATTGAATTGTGAGCGCACATGCCGTCGACATCTTGCCTCGCACAACACGCAAGGGAAACCCACAGTCGCCCACGAGCATGAGGAAACTGACGCCGCTCCGTAAAAGCGGCCCGGGCCTCGTCCCAGATGAGGAACGAGGCCCGGGAGCGGTCACGGGGCACGCGCCCCGCGCGGGTGGATTACTCCACCGTCACGGACTTGGCCAGGTTGCGCGGCTGGTCGACGTCCAGCCCCTTGACGGTGGCGAGTTCGCAGGCAAAGATTTGCAGCGACACGACGGTCAGGAGCGGCGCGTACAGGGTCGGCACGGGGGGCACGCGGAAGACGACCTCGGCGAACTCGTCGACGGAGGTGTCTCCTTCCTCTGCGACGACGATCGTGCGGGCACCGCGGGCGCGGACCTCGGCGATATTGGCCAGGACCTTGCCGTGCAGCTCGGGGCGGCGCGGGGTCGGCACGATGACGATGACCGGCTGCCCCTCGTCCACCAGAGCGATGGGGCCGTGCTTGAGCTCGCCAGCGGCGAAGCCCTCGGCGTGGATGTAGCAGATTTCCTTGAGCTTGAGCGCGCCTTCGAGGGCGACGGGGAAGCCGACGTGACGCCCCAGGTAGATGACCGAGGTTGCGTCCTGCATGGTTCGGGCGAACTGGCGGACCGTCTCGCCGTTCTCGAGGACACGGGCGATGGCCTCGGGGACGCGCGCGAGCTTCTCCATGTAGTCGGCGATCTCATCGGCGTACTTGTTACCGCGTACCTGCGCCAAGTACAGGCCCAGGATGTAGCAGGCGGCGACCTGCGCGGTGAAGGCCTTGGTGGAGGCGACAGCGATCTCGGGGCCGGCGTGGGTGAGGATCACGGCGTCGGACTCGCGCGAGATGGTTGAGCCGGGCGTATTCACGATGGCAACGACCTTTGCGCCCTGCTCGCGCGCGTGGCGGATCGCCTGGATCGTGTCCATGGTTTCGCCGCTCTGGGAGATGGCGACGACCAGGGTCTTCTCACCGACGACGGGGTCGCGGTAGCGGAACTCGCTGGAAAGCTCGACCTCGACGGGAATGCGGCACCAGTGCTCGATGGCGTAGCGGGCGACCTGGCCAGCGTAGGAGGCGGTGCCGCAACCGATCATGATGACCTTGTCGACGGAGCGCAGGACGGACTCGGGGATGCGAACCTCGTCCAGGGCCAGGTGACCGAAGGAGTCGATGCGGTCAGCCAGGGTCGCACCCACGGCGTCGGGCTGCTCGTGGATTTCCTTCTCCATGTAGGTCGGCCAGCCATTCTTGGTGGCGCGGTCGGAGGAGAAGTCAACCTTGTACTCCTTGAGAGCAACGGGCATGCCGTCGGGGTCGATGACGGTCACGTCGGTCGCGGAGACGACGACGACCTGGTCCTGATCGATCTCAACGGCACGGTTCGTGTGTTCGACGAAGGCCAGCACGTCCGACCCCAGGAAGTTCTCGCCCTCGCCCAGGCCGATGACCAGCGGGGAGGAGCGGCGGGCCGCGACGATAACGTTTGGGGACTGGGTGGAGACAACCAGGAGAGTGAAGGTGCCGTGGAGCTGGGCGGTGACGGCGCGCATGGCGACGACCAGTCGGCGCGCGACCTCTTCGTCGGTCCCGGTCAGCCCGGCGACCGCTCCCGTGTACGAGGCCGGGGTGGCCTGGTCGTAGGCGCGCGCCAACAGGTGGACGACCACCTCGGTGTCCGTCTCGGAAGCGAAGGTCTCGCCGTCGGCGATAAGAGCGGCGCGCAGGGTGTCCGCGTTTTCGATGATGCCGTTGTGCACGAGCGAGAAACGACCGTCGGGGCTCGTGTGGGGGTGGGCATTCGCGACCGTGGGGCGCCCGTGGGTCGCCCAGCGGGTGTGCCCGATGCCGGCGACAGCATCGGCGGGGCTATCCGCGTCGACTTCTTCCACGAGGTTCACGAGCTTGCCGACCGCGCGGCGCACGTAGAGGCCATCCGCGCCGGTCAGGGCGATGCCCGCCGAGTCGTAGCCACGGTACTCCAGGCGCGCCAGACCGCCGAGAATCACCTCGCGGCTGCGCTGGGAAGCCTTACATCCAATATGTCCAACAATTCCGCACATGCCACTAATTCCAACACATCGGTCCCGTTCCGGCACACTGAACGCGTGTCGCTTCGCGTGGCGTACGTCAGGTGAACACGGGGCGCAAGAGGACCCTATGTGAGGGACAATAACCCCGTGAGCACCACTGACGCTTCCGCGCCCACCCCATCCACGGCCTCGTCGGGAACGGCCCCGAACGTGGGATGGCGGGCCAATCCCAGCCCCTACGCGCGCTTCGACCGTCACGAGTGGGATGCCCTGGCCGACCGCACTCCCCTGCCGCTCACTCAGGAGGACATCGACCAGATCGCGTCGCTAGGCGACCCCATCGACATGACCGAGGTCGACACGATTTACCGGCCCCTATCGGCCCTCCTTCAGCTCTACATCGACGGACGCCGACGCATCTCCGCTGAGCGCCACGCATTCCTAGGCGAATCCGACACCCACTCGACGCCCTTCGTCATCGGCGTCGCCGGGTCGGTCGCCGTCGGCAAGTCCACCGTCGCCCGACTCCTCCAGCTACTCCTTTCGCGCTGGGATTCCACGCCCCGCGTGGACCTGGTGACCACGGACGGCTTCCTCTACCCGAACCGCATCCTGCAGGAGCGCTCTCTTATCGCCCGCAAAGGATTCCCCGAATCCTACGACCGCACGGCCCTCATTTCCTTCCTCGCGTCCGTCAAAGCCGGCAACCCCCACGCGAAAGCCCCCGTCTACTCCCACGTCACCTACGACATCGTTCCAGGCACCTACATCGACGTGGACCGCCCCGACATCCTCATCGTCGAGGGCCTCAACGTCCTCCAGCCCCCACGCTCCGCGCCCGGCTCCATTTCCGTCGCCGTCTCCGATTACTTCGACTTCTCCATCTACGTCGACGCCGACGAGAAACATATTGAGCAGTGGTACGTCGAGCGTTTCCTCAAGCTGCGCGCGACAGCGTTCACCCGCGAGGACTCATTCTTCAAGACCTACGCGTCCTTGACCGACACCGAGGCCGTCTCCACCGCACACATGGTGTGGAACGCGATCAACCTGCCGAACCTACGCGAAAACATCCAGCCCACCCGCGAGCGCGCCACCCTCATTTTCACGAAGGGTGCCGATCACCGCGTCGAGTCCCTGGCGATTCGCAAGGACTGACCCTCCCCCTCGCGGACGAGGCCGCAGCCGGAATACCCGGCCACGGCCTCGTCACTCGCGTGGCAACTCGGTTAGCCGATCCACGCGCCCGAGGGCGCGAAGTGGTACCAGGTCCAGCCGATCAGCTCCCAGCCGGTGGCCATGGAGCCGCTGCCTCGCAGGTAGAACCAGGTGGGTCCTTCCTGATACCAGCCGGTGGTCATCGCACCGCTGGTGCCGAAGTGGTACCAGGAGCCGCCGATCTGCGTCCAGCCGGTGGTCGTCGAGCCGGAGGGCGACAGGTAGTACCAGGTGCCGCCGTCCTTCACCCAGCCGGTGCGCATCGCGCCGGAGGAGGACATGTAGAACCAGGACCCACCGATCTGCGTCCACCCGGTTGTCATCGCTCCCGTCGCGGGGTCGAAGTAGTACCAGGAGCCGCGATCCTTCACCCAGCCAACCTGCTGGGCTCCGGAGGTACCGTGGTAGTACCAGTGTCCAGCCTCGTGAACCCAGCCCGTCTTCAGGTAGCCGCTCGCGTCAAAGCGGTACGTGAGGCCATCGATGACCAGGGTCTCGTTCGCGGCGTATGTGCCGTCAGAGTAGGCGTACCACCAGCCAAAGTAGCCGGACTTCCACTGGCCTGTGCGAGGCTGGGGCGTGGGATCCGGGGTCGGCCGGGGTGCCGGGGTGGAATCCACGGTCGGGTCTGGGGTGGGGGTCGGATCAACCGTGGGGTCCGGGGCGGGAGCGGGGGTCGGATCCACGGAAGGGTTCGGCTCGGGTGAGGGATCCGGGGTCGGATTGTCGAGGGTCACCCAGTACAGGAAGCGCGAGTCGCCGCCGCCGACGGCCGTCAGCACGACCTGCGAGGTCTCACCGTCGCCGAGCTCGACTTCCTGCGTCGTCTTGTCGGCGGGGTTGACGAGCATCAGGTGCGCGTCCGCGCTCGGCTTCTTGACAGTCAGGGTAATATCCTGAGCGGTCTCGGCCAACGAACCGTTGTCTGTGCGCGGGTCGAGGAGGTAGGACGGGTAGCGGGTCTGGCCGGTCAGAGCGTTGACAACCATGAAGCCCACGGGGGCCGTCGTGGAGTCGCCGAAGATCTCGGCGGACTTGGCCCTCTCCAGCCCCTTCAGCTGCTCGAAGTAGCCGACAACAACGTCGCCGGGCAGGCCGTCGTTGACGGAGCCGACGTTGGACACCGACATGTCAACCAGGCCGACGGCTTCGTTGGCGGCCGTAGCCTCGTCACCGGAGGCGAAGTTACCGTAGGTGTAGCCGCTCAGCGAAGGGGTGGTACCGCGAGCCGCGTACTGGCCGGGCTTGTAGGCGACGAACGTGGAGTTCATAGCCTTCGTGTAGTTACCGATGTAGCTGACGTTGCCGAAGATGGTGGAGAACTCGTAGAACGAACGCGTCGGCGCGCCATCATGGTCGATGATCGAGGAGCGGTCGTAGCCGTTGTACTCCATGCGGAACAGGCCGAACCACTTCTGGCCGGTGGCCAGGCCCAGGGACGGGACGATCGACTTCTCGGAGGCAGACACGTTCGCATCCCAGTTGTAGTCCAGGTACTGGCCGTACAGGATCGGGCTGGAGCCATCACCGGTAAGGCCCTTGAGGCCGTATTCGCGCTGTTTCTTCCACGTGTTGGTGTTCAGCAGGTCCTTGACGACGTTGCTCGGAGCTGGGCCGCCGTTGGCTCCCCAGTAGTATTTGTCCCAGCTGAGCAGGTCGGGCTGGGCATTCTCGACGTAGTAGCTCAGGTTCGCGTCGCGGTACCAGGACGGGTCGTCCCAGGAGTTGGCGTGGACGACCGCACCGGGGATGTTCTGCTTCGACCAGGCGAACCAGTTCTTGAAGCACTCGGATTCGCCGCGGTTGAATCCGCCCTCGTCGCCGTACTGGATGTCGACGAGCGTGGACGCGTAAGGCGCCATGTATTCGTTCATGAAGTCGTGTGGCTTGCCCGCATTGCACATGCTGTTCTTGCCGGTGGGGGCCTTGGCGAGGGCCCACGGCGCCCCCTTGCCTAGGGACTCCATCATCGGGGTGTTGAACATGGGCAGGTCGTAGAACATCGGGAACGCGCCACCCGTGAGGTCACGCTCATTGGCGTCGAAGCCACCGCGACCGTAGCCCTCGGAGGGAACCCACGCGGGCATCATGACGCCGTACTGTAGTGCGAGGGCCTGGGCGCGGTTGACACCCCACATGCTCTCCCCGGGATTGAAGCCGGAGTATCGCTCGTACATGGAGTTGTCGACTTCAGGGGCGACGGGGGTCTGACCGGCAGGCAGACCCCACACCTCAACGTCGTTGAAGGTCACGGCGGTGGCAATATTCTGCGGTGTCTGGGGCTCGGTCTCGTCGTTCATCCAGATGCGGATGTTTGTGGCGAGGTGGTAGGCGTTGAAGTCCCAGTACCACAGGCCGCGCGCGTCGCGCGTGAGCGAGCCGTGGGTGACGATGGTCGTCCACGGGCCGCCGTCGGCCTCCTGGACAGCGATGGCCACGGAGTTACCGCCGTGCCATCCTTGCGCACCGGCGGGCAGGGTCGGGGTGCCCCAGCCGTTGACACGGTGCACGTAGCGGGCTTCGCCCAGGTGCAGCTCGATGCCGGTGACGTTGCTTGACCAGTCGCTGGCACGAACGAGCGGATCGGAGGTCCACGTCGTTGTGGGGTCGAGGTCGGTCAGGGCCACGTTGTCGGCCTCGGTGCCGCCGTTCGCCGAGGCCGTAGCGGGCACGAGCACGTTGCCGCGGAAATCGGTCTCCACCTTGGTGATGTTGACGACGTAGGTGGCTTCCTTGCCGTCCTTGGATACGGTCGCGGTGATGACGTTCAGGCCGGTGGCGAGGTCGAGGTTGGACACGCGTCCGGCGGCGTCGGGGGTCACGCCGTTGATGGTGACGGCGGCGCCCTCGACCGCACGGAGGCGCGCAGAGACGGTCGTGGCATGGTAGTAGCCGGTGGCCGTGTAGGTGTGGGTGCTGGGGGCGAAGTCCACGGGCTTGCCGGGTTCGCCGTAGGGCAGCTGGTCGATGACGAAGTCAACGACGAGGTCGGACGCGCCCGATCCCTGCTCGGGAGCCTCCGGGTGAGGAACGACGGGGCGGACCGCGTCGTTGTTGCCGCCGCCTTCGTCGCCGCCGTAGGAGGTGATCGCGTTACCGTCGGCGTCGCAGGGCAGGAGCTTGATGTCGGACAGGGCCATGTCCGACTTACCCGGGGCGAGGGAGCGCAGGCCTGCCAGAGCGATGACGCGCTTCGTCGTCGCGGGGAAGGTCACGTACTGTTCCTTGTTCCCGTACTGTAGGTTGGAACCGTGGGCGAGTTCGGTGCCGCCGTCCCACGTGCCCGCGGCGACCTTCATCTTCCAGTCGTCGAAGGAGGCTGCGGCGGCTGGGTTGCCGGGGTCTTCGTCGAAGGCGAACACCCGGTATTCGCCGGGGAATTGGTCGTTTCCGAGCGTCGAATCGTAGGTGGGGCGCGGGGTCAGGCCGAGGCCGCAGACCTGGGTGCCAGGCGTGGGGTTCTGGACGGCGAGGGCGTGGGGGTAGGGGTCGAGGCCTCCCTTCCACTTGGTGGTCCAGAAGGTCTTGGTCGCGTCGGTGCGAGCGGTGTCGTCGTCGACGAGCGCTGCGATGGTACCATTCGGGGCACCTTCGCCGACTGTCTCTTCGGAGGTCGCCCACAGAACGGTCGGGTGGTAGGGGGTGTCGGAGGCTGCGATGGTCGCTGCGGGGGTGAGGCCGAGCATGGTGGCCGCGAGAATCGGTGCTCCGAGCGCACCGATGATGGGTCGAGTCCCCATGAGTGTAACTCCTTCGTCAGTATGGGGTTAATGGCCGGGAACCTTCGTTTGTCGAAGGGGATCCCACAATACCTATCACGTGTTAGCTTTTTGTGACAGAACCTCCTTTTTGGGTAGAAAATACCCTCGCGGGTGCTGACGCACCCGCGAGGGGCGAGATTAGAACTTCAAACCACCGTCTTCGATGCCACGGAAGAAGAACTTCTGACTGAACATGAAGACTAGGACCACGGGGATCATAGCGACGACTGCTCCGGCCAGAACCAACTGGTAAGTGACGCCCTGGGGCGAGTTCTGGATCGCCGTCAGCGTCAGCATCAGCGTCTGCTTCTCCGGATTCGGCAGCATGAGCAACGGGAAGATGAAGTCGGACCATGCCCCGATGAAGGAGGTCAGGCCCACGACCGTCAACGTACCGCGCACCTGGGGCAGGAAGATGGACCAGAAGCGACGCAGCTCGCCCGCCCCATCAATCAGGGCGGCATCCTCTATTTCGTCGGGAATGCCCATGAATGCGGCACGCATCATGAGGATCTGGAAGGGACCGATCATCGCAACCATCCACACGCCGGGCAGCGTGTTGTAGAGGTCAAGCTGCACCATCATCTTAAACAGGGAGAGCATGATGGACTCGAAGGGGAAGATCATGGCGGACAGGACCACGAAATACATGACGGTGCGCCCGGTCCACCCACGCCTCGACAGCATGTAGCCGCCGATACACGACAGGATGATGTTCGAGGTCACAGTCAGTGCCGTGATGATCGCCGAGTTCTTGATCGCCCCTAGGATATTAGTGCGCTCGAAGAGGACCGCGAAGGAATCCAGCGACCACTGCTGTGGAAGGATCGTCGCACCCTGACCGAAGACAGATTCGCCGGGGGCCTTGAATGCCGCCATCAGTGGCAGGATGAGAGGTCCAACAAGAACGATAGCGACGACAATCAGCAGCACGTACCGCGCAAACAGGGCGCCGCCGCGCATCTGGCGCGAGGCGACATTGCGTCCCTGGCGCTCGAGCCGACGCTCTTTGCGCCACTGCGCGAATCGCTGGCCGAAGGAGGTGGTGTCGGTGCGGGATGCGGTGCTCATGAGTCTTCAGCCTTCCTCTGCAAGCTCTGGGAGGCGATGATGAAACCGAAGGTGATGAGGAAAAGACACACCGACGCGGCGTCACCTTGCCCCAGAGATCCGAAGGTGGGGTCGACGATGCGGTCTCGGATGTACATCGTCAGGGTCTTTGTCGGAGAGGCGGAGCCACCCAGGAGGTAGACCTCTGTGAAGATCTTCAGACAACCGATTGTCGTCAGTGTGGCGACCAGGAACATCATGACCTTCACGCCGGGGACAGTGACGGTCACAAAACGACGGATCGGGCCAGCACCGTCGATTTCGGCGGCCTCATACAGGGACTTGTCCACGTTCGCCAGGGCCGACAAATACAGGATCATGTAGTAGGGCAGGCCCTGCCACAGGGTGATGATCATGGCACAAAACAGGATGAGCCATTGATTCGACAGGAACGGGATCGTGTCGAATCCCCACGAGGACAGCAGGTTATTGATCGGGCCGCGCTGATCCAGGAGGTAGCGCCAGGCCAGGGAGATGACGACCAGCGAGGAGATCGCGGGCAGGTAGTACAGTGCGCGGAAGAAGCCGATGCCGGGGACATGCGACTTCACCAGGAGGGCCAGTAGCAGGGGCAGGAGCACCATGAGCGGCACGACGCACACCGCGTAGATGAGGGAGTTCCTCAGGGCTTCCCAGAACTCTGCGTCCCCCAGGACGGCCGCGTAGTTGTCGATTCCAACGAAGCGGCCGATTCGCCCCATCGGTTTTGTCTTCGTGAACGACACGTAGACGGTCGTTATAAAGGGATAGATGTAGAACGAGATGATGGCGAGGACCGGCAGGGTGACCCACAGCCAGGGAACCCAGCCGGGGCGGAATCGGGCGGCGCCATTGAGGGAGCGCGACTGCGCGCTCGTACGTATCGGCATACCAGTGTCCTTCATGAGGGGCGCGCGACCGTGAGCCTGCGGCGTTGCGCGAGGTGAGGGGTGCGTCGGGGGGTCGAGGCCTGGCCTCGACCCCCCGCGTTCAATCAGTCGTCGAGAGCCTTGAGCTTCTCGTTCATCTGATCCTGCGCGGTCTTGAGGGCGGTCTTGGGATCAACCTCGCCGCGGATAGCCTTGTTGACGTTCTCGATGAGGGCATCCTTCACGGCACCAGTCGCATAGAAGACGTCGGTGTAGGCCTCGGCGTCCTTGGCGGCCTTCGCGGCTTCCTCGTAGGCGGCCTTGAAGACCGGGTCGTCAGCGATCTCCGGCGGGTTGGCGACGAGCTTGTCCAGAGCATCGGTGGCCGCGGGGAAGATGATCGCGCCGCCGTCGTGCGTCCAGGCGTACTCGTTTTCGGCGTTGGTGATCCACTCGGCAAACTTCATGGCCAGCGGAGCGTTCTTGGTTGTGACCGAGACTCCGATGTACTGTCCCTCGAAGACGGGCTTGATGCCGGGGTTGGTCAGGAAGGGACCAACGCCGGTGTTCTCGTAGACGGTCGCGTTGTTGCTCTTGACCGACTTCAGGAACGAGGCGTTGGGGGTACCGAAGGCAAGGTTACCGTCGGTGTAGGCCTTACCCGGGTCGGGTTCACCGGTCAGGGAGTCCTTCGGAATGGCACCGGCAGCGTAGAGGTCGGAAAGCTTGGTGACGTAGTTGATCGCAGCCTCATTGTCGGCGAAGTTGAAGGCGGTCTTATCCTCGTTGAGGAGGGTGACGCCCATGCCGTGCAGCTGAGCGACCATGTACCACTCGGGTGAGCCGTAGATGCCGTAGTCACCCTGCCCGTCGGCCCCTACCTTGGCTGCGGCGTCGAAGAGTTCGTCCATCGTTGCGGGCGGCTTGTTCTCGTCGAGACCAGCGCGCTTGAAGACTTCCTTGTTGTAGGTGGTGATGTAGGGGCCGAAGTACCAGGGCAGCGCCGTGTGGTGGCCACCCGCACCCAGGGCGGTGGAATCCCAAATGGATGGCACGAACTTGTCGCCGATGCCGGGGGCCTTCACGTCGTAGTCCATGAGGAGGTTGGATTTGGACAGCGCAAGGATCGTGGAGGAGGGAACGTTGACGACGTCCGCCATCTTGCAGTTCGAGGCCTGGGCCGTGATGGTCTGATCGAACTCGGCACCGCCGCCCTGGTCGGTCCAGTTGATTGTGACGCCGGGGTTGGCGTCCTCGAATTCCTTGATCTTGGCCTTGAAGAAGTCGCCGAAATCATTCTGTAGGCCCTGGGTCTGGAAGGTGATCTCGCCTTCCACCTTCGAGGTGTCGATTGCTGAGCCGTCGATGTTCCCAGCGGGAACGTCACAGGCGACGTCGGGTGCTGGGATGGAACCGGAGGCGGATCCACCGCCACCGGAGCCGCCACTGTCGCAGGCGGCAAGGCCGAGGGTGCTGAACATGGCAAGGGCAACGATGCCGGCGGCCATCTTCTTCTTCAACATGCGAAACCTCCATTGGTCCGTTTTTGTTGGTCGATCGATGGGATCGAGTCACTAACTATCTCGTGTTAGTTGATGTATGAATCATAGCGACTTCGTGTGTGCTACGCATCATTTGTCAGAACGCTGTCGTATCGTTATCAAGACGCAACATACGCGGCACAGGCTTAATCACCCCTAACCTGGGCAATCACCACACGGACGTCAACGTCGCGCATGCGCCCGGCAACTTCGGGCCGCGCATCGGGGCCACACGAGCGGGTCCCGATGCCGTCCTGGAAGACGTCGAGCCACAGAAACAGGCGCTCCGAGTCGGGCAGGTCCTCCCAATGCGAGGCCTGGGCCAGTTCGCGCTCGCTCCACCGGCTGACGCTCCATCCCAGGGGCGAGGCGGGGAGGATGAGGAACTCCCCGGCCTCGCCACGAAGGGAGAGGGCCTCAAGGCCCTGGCGATGCCCGCCTTCTTGGGGACGCACGCACACATCCCACAGGTCGCAAGCATCGCCGCTGCCGCAACCGCGAGCGCCCGGCACGCTCATGTCGGCGTATCCGATCATGGTGTCCCCCAGCCAGGTGGCGTGCCACGTGGATCCCGGCAGCTCGAGGCGCAGGCCGAGGCGCGGGACGCGGGGCAGCCAAGTGCCGTAGGGCACGACGCGCAGGGAGACGGACAGTGCGTTCGGTCCCTCCCCACCGAGGCGCACGGGCGCGTATTCCCATGTGAGAGTGACGCCGAATTGGGCTGCCGGTGGTGCCCAGCGTTCGACGACGCGGCGAACGACCCCGTCCTCTTCGATAGAGACGAGGCGCCGGCGCAGCAGGTGCAGGCGCGCGCGCTCCCAGCGCATGGCGTGCGAGGTTCCAGCTTCACCGCGCCCGACGCCCAGGGGTCCCAGGTCCGTGGCGTCGACACCCCAGTAGTCGATGGGACCGCGGCCTCGGTCGTTGTCTGTGGGCGCGCGGAACACGCTGAGGTCAATACGCACGGGCATGTCGCCGATCCGCGCCACGCGCCCGCTTTCGTCGAGAGCATAGGGTGAGTTGACCTCGTCAACGCAGGGGAAGAGTAAAGCGTCCGCGAGCGCGCGCAGGTGATCCCGCTCCCCCACCGAGCCGGAGTCGGCTTCCGCAATCGCGTGGGCGAGCGCGGGAGCGTCGGGGGCCATCGCCGCCACCCACGCCCAGGTGCCCGCGTAGGGGCGAGACAGGGCGTCGACGAGTCCGTCGCACACGAAGTTGCCGTCGTGGACTTCCTCGCCGAAATCGCCACCGTAGGACAGGGCGCGGCGTCCGTCCGGCAGGGTGCGCCACAGGGCATGGTCGCGCCATTCCCAGACGAATCCACCGGCGTGGCGGGGGTGGCTCATCTGCGCGGCGTAGCCGAGCGCGCCCGCGGGGCCGGTTCCCATGGCGTGCAGGTATTCGCACATGAGGTAGGGGGCGCGGCGGATGCGTTCGCGCGCCGCGTTGTCGACCTGCGCTGCCACGTGCGTGGGCACGGCGACCTCTGCGTGGAGATCGCTATCGTCGAGGATGGCGGCGACCTCCTCGAGCGTCGGGTACATGCGCGAGTAAATATCCGTGTATTCCAGGGCATGGTCGCCCTCGTAGTGGACAAGGGCTCGCCCACCCGTGCGCTCGTGGATCCAGCGCGCGCAGGCGGCCAGGTTCGCCCCGGTACCCGACTCGTTGCCCAGGCTCCAGCTCATGATCGAGGGGTGGTTCTTGTCGCGCTCGAACGCGCGCATCGTGCGGTCCAGGTAGGCGTCGGCCCATCGCAGGTCGTCGGAGGGGTTGTCGATCCACTCCCCCAACCCCTCGAAGCCATGCGTCTCGATGTCTCCTTCGAGCATGACCCACAGCCCGATCTCGTCGGCCAGGTCCAGCAGACGCGGGTGCGGCGGGTAGTGGGAGGTGCGGATCGCGTTAATACCCATGGACTTCATGAGCGCCAGGTCGGCGCGCGCCCACTCCTCGTCAAAGACGCGGCCCTCGTCGGCGCGCACCTCGTGGCGGTTGACGCCGTTGAGGCGCAGGGGCTTCCCGTTGGCTGTCAGGACGCCGCCCTCGATGGAGACGCGCCTAAATCCGATGCGCAGGCGTCTCTCCCCATCAACGAGGCCGTCTCCCCCATTGATGCTCACGCGCGCCTCATAGAGGGCGGGGTCCTCCGAGTTCCACGGGCGCACGTCTCCCACCTGGAGGCGGTCGGAGCGGTAGCGCCCGTCGTCGCCTTTCTCGAGGGCGAGCAGGCACGTGCCGAGGCCGTCGATTGCGAGGCGACCGACCAGGGAGGCCTCGTGAGCACCGAGCACCCGGGCCTCGACGGTCGCATACCCGACCCCGGCCTCGTAGTCGGTGTCGATCCAGAGGTCTTCGATGCTGCCTGGGGCGAGGCGGCGCAGACTGATGGATCGGAAGATGCCGGGCAGCCACCACTGGTCCTGATCCTCCAGGTAGCTCCCGGGGCTGAACTGGTGGACGCGCACGGTGATCGTATTCTCTCCGGGGTGCACGCGGTCGGTGATGTCAAACTCGTGGGCGAGGCGCGAACCGCGGGCCATGCCCACCCACGCGCCGTTGACCCACACGCTCGCCTGGCTTTCGACGCCGTCGAAGCGCAGGGCAACCAGGTCATCCTCCCACCCGTCGGGCAGCTCGAAGGTGCGGTGGTAGTCGCCGACAGGGTTCACCTCGGGCGGGTAGGGCGGGTCGACCGGGAAGGGGAAGTCAACGTTCGTGTAGGCGGGGCGGCCGTAACGCCCGTTGCCTCGCAGCACCCAGTGACTGGGCACGTCGATCGTGTCCGCCTCGTCGCCGACGGCTGGCTCATCCCCGGGTTCTTCAACATGCGCCCAGGGAGTCGGATCGGTGCGGTGGTAGACGAAGGACCAGGTACCGTCGAGGCTCAGAACGCCGGGATCATCGGCCAGATGCGCGCGCGGCGGCAGGAGTGCTCCCGCACCGGGGGCATAGGAAGGTAGTATCGATTTCACGTCTGTGTGCCTTTCGGATGTCATCGTCGAAACTCCGATCGTCACCTATAAGACTAACACGTTATAGTTATTGTGTTTCTTCGAACACATACGAGGATTGGGAGTCCGTCATGGAGCGCGCAACCCGGGCCGATGTCGCCCGCGCAGCAGGCGTCGCACCCTCCACTGTTTCACTCGTCCTCAACGGTCGCGGCCGTGATGTCAAGATCGCTCCCGCGACCATTGATCGCGTCAAACAGGCCGCCCAAGACCTCAACTACATCCCCAATGCCGCCGCACGTTCGCTGCGCCGCGGCAAATCCCACCTCATCGCGCTCCTCATGGCCGAACTGCCCGACGACCCCTTCGTGCCCGTCGTCCACACGGTTCTCACGACCGCGATGATCGACATCCAGCGCCGCGGCTACCTCCTCCTCCCCCTCTTCCAGGCTGGCGACGGCGCCTCCGACGCCGAAGTCATCCGCGGGGTCCTGGGCGACACTCAACTGGCCGGCATCATCCGCGAGACCACGTCAGCTGAGGCCTTCACCTCACGCCTCCTCACGAACCTCGGGATCCCCGTCGTCGCGATGTCCATGATCGAGGCCGACCCCACCGGCTCCGAGTCCTCCCTCATCCGCATCGACGAAGGCGCAGGCGTCCACGACATCATCTCCTCCTGCGCCCTCGTCGACCCGAACACCGGCATCGGCTCGGGCCGGGCCGTCTTCCTCGCCGGCCCCAACACCAACCACGCTCGCCAACACCCCATCGCACGCGCCTTCGGCACCAACTTCACCTTCTATTCCCTGCCCGACTGGGAACCCGCCACCGCCTACCAGGCCACCCTTCGCCTCCTGACCGAGAACCCCGACATCTCTCTCATCGCCGTTGCCGACGACTCGCAGGCACCCGGCGTCTTCCAGGCCGCCGCCGACCTTGACCTGTCAGTCCCCGCCGACCTGTCCATCCTCGGATTCGGCAACCAGGACCACCGCAGCGCCGAGGCCCTGGGGCTGACCACCGTCGACTGGCCCCTCACAGACATGACGTCAGCCGCCGTCGCCTCCATCATCAACGTCATCGAAGGACGCCCGCCCACTGCTTCCCTCCTCCCCGCCTCCCTGGCCGTCACCGAGGAAGCCACCCAGGCCTCGTCCCAGACGATCCCCGTGGCCACGATCCCCACGCGCCCGGTATGGCGGGCATCGATCGCCCGACGGTGCTAACGCGCCCGCCGACCCCGGCGGCATTTCCGCGAAGCTCCGCCGACTACCACGTCAGCACACGCACATACCTCTCCCACTCCCCCGCCTTCGAGCAACGTTTCTTCTCCCACTAGGCGACCGCCCGGCGCGCGCGGCACCGCGAAAGTACCCAGGCCTCGTCCCAAATTCCCCCGACTATCCCCGTAGAATCAACCCATGGACCGCCACGAGCTCACCGAACGCGCCCTGCCTTTCCTCCTGCGACGGCTACACGACGCGGGGATTTCCGCGACGTCCCACACGGACGAGCACACGGGTAGCACCCACCTGGAAATCGACGGGTGGAGGCGCATCAACGTGGAGAACCTCATCGACGAACTCGCCCAGACGGATCCCTCCAAGCACGAGGTCAGAATCGAGCGATGGGTGGCGTTCATCATGGAGTCCGGCCGCATCGCCGAACAGTCCATCACCGACCCCGACGAGCTACGCCAACGAGTACGCACCCGCATCATTCCGGCGGACCTGGCCGCCGACCCCCACCTCAGCTACGCGCGCCCCTTCCCCGGTGGCCTCGCCCTAGCCCTGTGCCTCGACTTTCCTAACACCGTCACAACCGTCACCAACGAGCACCTCGACAAGTACCCCCTGAGCCTCGACGAGCTCTACCACTGGGGGCAGATCAACACCGATAACGAAGCCATCGACGAGCACACCGTCTGCGGCCCCTTCACGGGAATCGCCGGGGAATCACTGTTCATCGCATCGAAGGCCGCGCACATCGCTTCCCTGGTCTCCACGCTCCGCATCGACGCACCCCACGGACTCTTGTTCGCGATCCCTGATCGTTCCGTCCTCTTCTACGCACCCGCCGACCCGACCGTCATCACCGAGCAGTACCTCCGCCTCCTCGACTACCTCCGCATCGACTTCATGCGGCGCCTCCGGTCCACGCCCGCGCACACGCTCAGCAAGGACCTGTTCTACTGCTCGCCCGACGGCTCCTTCGGTGCCATCACGCGAAGCGACCACCCCGACGTGCAGGAACTTTTCACAACGCCGGATCTGGACGCGGATCGTCTCGTGGAACTCGCCGTGAAAAACATGAACTTCTTCGAGGGCTTCCGCACCCGCTTCTATCCCTCGAACATGTGACGCCTGCGGGCGGCACGCGACAACTGCGCGAGACCAGCACCCGTCAGCACACTGCCACCATGAAGACCGAACCGGGCCGGGGCCTCGTCGCACTCACAAACGATGAGGCCATGGCCCGGTTAACCGTCACCCCTGGAGGTGGCATGCCCTGTAGATCCCCGTCAGCATCGCGAGGCGCTGATCGAGGGAGGCGTCCTTGGGGACGCAGACCTTCGCACCGAGGTACTCGACACCGCCCGCGATCGCTGCCTGCGCGCAGCGCCCGATCTGTTCGGCGTCCATGAGAGAGAGGTCGGCTCGTCGGCCTGGGCGGGCAGGTGCCCGTCGATCCAGGAGTAGCCGTACTGAGTTTCCTCCGGCCCCGCACCCGAGAATACGATGCCGTCAAGCACCCCGCGTTCCCCGGCCTCGCGCACATGCTCGAAGGCAGTCTCCGCGCTGCGCCCCTCCACGGCGGAGCGACCCCAGTTCAGGTGAATACCGACGCCGACCTCGGCGACGATGTCGATCTCGTCCGCGAGGGACAGGAAGCCCTTCTCGGGGTTCTGCTCGGGGATGTACGCGTCGCAGTGCTCAACAACGAGCGTCGCGCCGCACCAATCCCAGCCCAGGACGTCCTCGAGAGAACGCTTGAATGCGTCGGCGTTCGCCAGGCGCGTGGGTGCCGAGTGCAGCTGCACCCGCCCGACCAGCAGGCGACCCGCCTTGTCGCACAGGTCGTCGAGGTCATCGCAGAGGCGTCGGGTAAAGGCGAGGGCCGCCTCGCGTCCCGCCTCGTCGGGCGAGGCCAGACCGAAGGTCTCATCCTTCCAGACGTTCTGCATCGTGCCGGGGATCGCCGTGATGGTGTTGAAATCCCAATGCGGCGACAGGTGGCTGGCCAGCACGTCGAGCTGTGTTGCGAGCTGCCCGGGGCAGGGAATCTCGACACCGGAGACCCACGGCTGGTCGGCGAGGAGCTGGTAGTAGTCCGCCTCGAGTTCAGGTGCCGGGTGCGACGCGTAGGCGCCAATGATGAATGGACGTGCCATGATGATCAGCCTTCCTTGATGATCTCGTCGTTACCGTCTTCAGGACGAACATACTGCGGCCCAATCTTCTTTTGAAGCAGGCGCGGCACGTTCGCACCGATCGACACCATGACGACCGCGGCAAAACCGAAGGACAGGATCGCCAGGGCGAAGCCGAGGGAGAACTGCGCGGCGATAGCAGCACCGAGAACCGGGCCAACCGCGCCACCGAGGGCACCCACGTTGTAGCAGAAGCCGAGACCCGCAGCGCGCTTGTCAACCGGGAAGTAGGACGAGACCCACTTGGGCAGCAGGCCCGAGACGCCCTGGCCGAACATCTGCTGGAAGAAGAGCATGCCCGCCACGAGCGCCACGTACTTGCCGTTCTGCATGAACAGGGGGGAAGACGATGATCTGCGAGAGCAGCAGGGAGATGGCGTACCAGCGGCGCATGCCGAACTTATCACCCGCGAAGCCAGCAATGATGTAGCCCGCAGCGTTACCGAGGCCAGCGAAAGACACCACGTTGGCAACAACCGTCTGGTCCATGCCCACCCCGCGCAGGTAGGTGGGGAGCAGGCCCTGGATGGGCCACGTGTACATGAAGGAGGCGAAGATCGTCAGCATGATCGCGATGCCGATGATCCAGCGTTTGGAGTCGAACTGGATGATGAGGTAGATGAAGATAACCGCGCACAGGGCACCGAGCACGCTCACGGCCACGACGCCGCCGACCTGCTGGGTGAAGATCAGGAGTAGGGCGACGAACGCGATGGCTACAACGACGTAGTTGAGGATCTTGCGTTCCCCACCGAAGAGCACCTGAAGCATGTCGTTCTTTTCGACGTGCCCGTTCTCCTTGGCTTCGCTCCAGTCGGCGGCTTCGGGCAGGTCTTTCGCATGTAGATCGCGACGACAATCGGGATGATTCCGGTGAGGAACAGGGCGCGCCAGCCCCATCCGGGGTGCATCGAATCGACCCATGTCACGAAGTACTTGTCGACCTGGGCGGCGGCGATGACGCCGAAGGCATAGCCCGACAGCAGGAAGCCCGAAGCCTTGTTGCGCATGTGCTTGGGCCACGACTCGATGACGTAGGCGGCGGAAGCCGAGTATTCTCCGGCCATCGCGAAGCCAATGATGAGTCGCAGGACGAAGAGGATCCAGAAGTTCGGCGCGAGCGCGCAAGCGATGGATCCGAAAGCGAACATGAAGATCGACAGGATCATGGCGGGCTTGCGCCCGTAGCGGTCGCCGATGGCTCCCAGGACGAGGCCACCGATCCATCGGCTAATAAACGCGGCCGAAATCAGGGATGCGCTTTGGACGAGCGACAGGGCGAATGCTGTCTTGATCGCGGGCAGGGCGAAGGAGATGAGGACGAAGTCGTAGCCGTCCAGCAGCACGCCGATCCAAGCAGCGAAGAACGCCTTGCGGTCTTCTTTGGTCAGGTATCGATACCAGGGCTTTGTCGGAAGCGCCTGTACGGGGGACGTACTCATGATGAGTGCCTTCCTGAAATTTCGTCGTCGAATAACGAGGGGCTTGAGTCCAGATGTCTAACTAACAAGTTGTCAGACAACTTGCAATAATGTTAGCTCTCTCTCATCCTAGAGTCAACAGCAAGTTTCACCTTAACGTGCACATTGCCAGCAAAAGGTCGCGATGATAATCTGTCTGACAACTTATTAACTGTGATCAATCACATGCTCCAATTCGTGATGATGCGAAGCGAAACTAACAACTGACAGAAAGGTGTCAAACATGAGCATCGACGCAGGTCACCCGGGAATCTCCTGGGCCTTACAGTTCCGCGCACTCATCGACGGCTCATTGATGCGCCGGCGTAGCCCCGAGGGCATCGGCTGGGATCTCTTCATCCGAGCGGGTGCGCTCTTCCTCGAAGGAACGACCTCCTCCATGTCCCTCGCTCTCGACATGGAGGACACCGCGTACCTGACCGACGGGACCTGGCACAGCCTCGCGATCACGGCGACGGCCGCCGGTTCCAAGATCTTCCTTGACGGCTACCAGTGCTTCTCAACCTGCGCAGACCTCTCTCCCGCCGGAAGCAGCCCCGAAGCTGCACTCACCCTCGCCCCGGGCACTGGCATCGAAATCCGCTCCTTCGCGGAGCACGGTGCCGTCCTCTCCGCAGAAGAGATCCTTGCTCTCTCCCCCGCACCGACTCCCCTCATTGAATTCGCCGCAGCCCACCTGTCCGACTACGACGTCACCGAGCTGTCCGAACTGACCTCGGGCACTGTGTTTGCCCGCTACCGTGTACGAGGCCCCGGCCAGCACGGCACGATCCTCGCCGCCGGCGGGGCCGGGCGCGAGCAGCTCAACCTGTCCGTGACGGAAGAAGGCATCGAGTACCGAGTCCTGGGCCGCAGGGGCCAGTGGCGCACATTTACGGCCCATGGGCACTGGGATCAGGGACACTGGCATGACGTCGTGGTGCGCGTCGGTCACGGCGCGGTCCAGATCTACGTGGACGGCTACCTCGAGGCTCACCTTCCCGGCCAGGTGTTCTTCGCGGGCGTCGACAGCCTCGACGAGGTCGTGATCGGGCAGGACACCTCCGGGTCGCGCCTCTTTGGCGAGGTTCGTAACGCCGCGGTCTACTCGTCGATCCTCAATGACGCGCAGATCAGGAAGCTATCGTCGGTCGCACCCCTCGACACCCAGTGTCTCTTTGACGCCGGTTTTCACGACTCGATCAGCTACCGCATTCCCTCGCTGATCACCCTGGCCTCGGGGGTCGTCGTCGCGGGAGCCGATCAGCGAGAGACCATCGCGAACGACTCTCCCAACTCGATCAACTTCACGGTCCGCCGCTCCTTCGACGGCGGGCACACGTGGGGCGATCTCCAGACAGTCATCACCTACCCCGGTCACGGGGCAACAGGCGCGTCCGTCATCGACTCCTGCGTCGTCCAAGACCGCCGAAACGGACGCCTCGTCGTCCTCATCGACCACTTCCCGGGAGGCATCGGTCAGCCGAACGCCGAGGCCGGCCTCGGCGTTGACGAGAAGGGCCGCTACATCCTGCACGACGCCGAGGGCGCGACCTACACGTGGATGGAGGATGGAGCCGTCACGGACGCACACGGACACGAGACACCGTTCAAGGTCTCGGAGCGCGGTGACGTCACCGTCACCGAGGGTGGGGAGGAAAAGCCCGGCGGCAACGTCTTCCTGGCCGACGGCGAGGACCCGAACCAGACGCTGCTGACGACGCGCACCTGCTACCTGCAGATGGTCTACTCCGACGACGATGGCGAAACCTGGGAGGGTCCCTTCAACCTGAACCAGGACGTGAAGGAAGAGTGGATGTCCTTCTGCGGGACCTCCCCGGGCACGGGCGTGCAGCTGCGCAGCGGACGCCTCGTGATCCCGATCTACTACAACGGCGACCACAAGCGTCACTTCTCCGCGTCCGTCGTCTACTCTGACGACGGGGGTGCCACGTGGAAGCGCGGCAAGTCTCCCAATGACGGGCGCATCTTCGAGGGCCGCCAGATTGACTCGCGCACGCTCGACACCGAGGCCGCGGCGACGCACGAGGCCACGCTCATCGAGCGCGAAGACGAGTCGCTCCTCATGCTCATGCGCAACCAGCATCCGAGCGGGAAGGTGGCCGCCACCGTCAGCACGGACGGAGGCGAGACCTGGGGCGACGTGTATTTTGCGCGCGAGATCACGGAGATCTTCTGCCAGCCCAACGCCGTGCCCTGGCCGACGGAGGACTGCCCCGAGCGGGTCGTCTTCGCCAACGCCTCGCAGATGCGGCCGTATCGAGGCCGGGGTGTCCTGCGCTTGTCGGAAGACGGGGGCCGCACCTGGATCGCGTCGCGCACCTTTAACCCGGCGCACTACGTCTACCAGTGCATGACGATCCTGCCCGACGGAACACTGGGCCTTCTGTGGGAGCGCGAGATGCAGGGCCTGTATTTCACACGCATCCCGCTGGAGTGGATCGAGGCCGCCAAGATCTGACACCGCCGTGAGGAGGCCGCCTGCCGTTGGCACCTTCCCCGGCCTACGGCAGGCAAAAACCTCCTCAGCGTCCCACATATGTGAGGACCGAAGAAAGAAAGAGGGCGGGCACCAACCGGTGCCCGCCCTCCGCGTACGTATTTCAGGCGTTCACAGCGCCAGGTGTTCCTTCACGACGTCCGCCAGCGAAGAGGCCACGGAGTCGGCCTCCTCCTGGGTGGCAGCCTCGACCATGACGCGCACGAGGGGCTCGGTGCCCGAGGGGCGCAGAAGAACGCGGCCGGTGTCGCCCAGGCAAGCCTCGGCGGCGGCCACGGCGTCCGCAACGGCCTGGTTCGTGGAAGCGGCCGCGCGATCCACGCCGCCCACGTTGATGAGGGTCTGCGGCAGGCGCTGAACGAAAGAGGTCAGGTCGGCCAGGGAGCGGCCGGATTCCTTCACCATGCGCGAGATGAGCAGCGAAGAGAGAATGCCGTCGCCAGTCGTCGCATGGTCGCGGGCAATGATGTGGCCGGACTGCTCGCCTCCCAGGGAGTAGCCGGAGGCCAACATTTCCTCAAGGACGTAGCGGTCACCGACGCCGGTCTGCACGGTCTTAATGCCGACCTCACGCATGGCGAGGATCAGGCCGAGGTTACTCATGACGGTCACAACGAGTGTGTCGTTGGCGAGAGCGCCGCGGTCGCGGGCATTGACGGCCAGCGCGCCCATGATCTTATCGCCATCGATGAGGTTGCCCTCATGGTCAACGGCCAGGCAGCGGTCCGCGTCGCCGTCATAGGCGACACCGAAATCACAACCGGCCTCGACGACAGCGGCCTGCAGGCCTTCGGGGTGCGTCGAACCGGCGTTGCGGTTGATGTTGCGTCCGTCCGGTTCGGCGTTGATGACCGTGATATCGGCACCGAGTTCACGGAACACGGCTGGCCCGAACTCGTAGGCGGCACCATTCGCGCAGTCGATCGCGATCTTCATGCCGCGCAGATCGGTGCCTGTCGCCTCGATCAGGTGCGCGATGTAGGATTCACGGGCCCACGCATGGTCTGCATTGACCTCACCGACGCCGTCGCCGGTGGGACGTTCCCACTCAGTGTTCACAAGCGCCTCGATCTGATCCTCGACCGCGTCCGCCAGCTTGTAGCCGCCGTGCGCGAAGAACTTAATGCCGTTGTCGGGCATGGGGTTGTGAGACGCGGAAATCATGACGCCCAGGTCCACGGTGTCTTCCGTGGCCGTCAGGTGGGCGACGGTCGGGGTGGTCACGACGCCGATGCGCGTGACGTCCATGCCGGCGCTGGCAAGGCCCGCAGCGAGGGCATGATCCAGGAATTCCCCCGAAATACGCGTGTCACGACCGATGATCGCGCGGGGCTTGGAACCATCCGCGCGCCGATCACAACCGAACTGGCGGGCAGCGGCCTCGCCGAGCTGCAGCGCGAGGTCCGCGGTGATGTCAACGTTTGCCAGTCCTCGCACGCCATCCGTGCCGAACATTCTGGGCATAGTGTCTCCGTTCAGTGGGTCAAACGACTGGTCTAAGCGTACCGCTACTGCGCCCGTCACCTTGTACGAGGCCGGGGCCATAACTGCGTCAGCGCTCACATCCTGGGCAGGGGTTGACGGGAGACGAAAGTCGCGCCCCGCAGGAGCGGGGCGCGACCAACAGAAAAAGATGCTGAATGAAATCAGCGCTTCGAGAACTGCGAAGCCTTGCGGGCCTTCTTGAGGCCCTGCCTTCTACGCTCGGTGGCGCGGGCATCGCGGGTCAGGAAGCCAGCCTTCTTGAGGGCCGGACGGTTAGCGTCGCGGTCGATCTCGTTGAGGGCGCGCGACACGCCGAGGCGCAGGGCACCGGCCTGGCCGGAGACGCCGCCGCCATTGATGCGGGCGATGACGTCGAAGCGGCCGTCAATGTCGAGCAGGACGAAGGGGGACTTCACCAGCTGCTGGTGCAGCTTGTTGGGGAAGTAGTCCTCGAGGGTGCGACCGTTGATGGTCCACTTGCCGGAGCCGGGGACCAGGCGAACGCGGGCGACGGCCTCCTTGCGGCGACCCAGGCCCGCGCCGGGCGCAGTGATGGACTGACCGGCGCCGGCGGGAGCCGACTCGGTCTCGGACGTGTAGGAGCTGGGGACGACTTCCTCGTCCAGCTCAGCGGAAACGATGGTCTCAGCCACGGTTCTCCTCAGGGTCAAAGGCGTTCAGTGACCAAAGGTCACTGAGCCACCTGGGTCAGTTCGTAGGGGAACCGGCGACTGGCCGGCGTGGGGGTGCTCCGGGCCAGCGTAGACGTGCAGCTTCTTGAACTGCGCGCGGCCGAGGGAGTTGTGGGGAAGCATGCCCTTAACGGCCTTCTCGACGGCGCGCTCGGGCGTCGCGGCGAGGAGGTCACGGTAAGCGGTCGCGGTCAGGCCGCCGGGACGTCCGGAGTGGCGGTACGCCATCTTCTGGTCCAGCTTCTTGCCGGTGAGGGCAACCTTGTCCGCGTTGATGATGATGACGTAGTCGCCCATGTCCATGTGAGGGGCGAACGTCGGCTTGTGCTTCCCACGGAGGAGGGCAGCGGTCTGAGCTGCCAGACGACCGAGGACGACGTCGGTGGCGTCAATGACGTACCACTTCTTGTCCGCGTCCCCAGGCTTGGGTGAATAGGTGCGCACGGGCGTAACCTTCAATTCTTGTTTGGTCATGGGACGCCGCGCCGGTTTTTCCGGGGGCATCCACGATGAAACGGTTCGCGCGAGGCGTCGGCGAGCGCTCCTAGCGAGTGGGAGACACTAGGTACTCTGCCAACGCACAGCACTTGCCATATTATCGGCATGCAGGCCGACGGTCAAAGCGCGACGGACACTGTGTCACATTCCTCAGCACTTATCACCGCAGCATGCATCGCGCCTGGCCCGGGCCTGCTTGGCGCGCGCGGCCCACTGGGAAGGCTCGGGGTAGTCAACGCCTTCGAGGGTAAGGCCATGGGCCGGCGCGATGGGTGCGGCGTCCGCACGGGAGCGAGCGCGCAGAATCTGCGCCGGGTAGTCGGTGTCGCGTACCCCCTGCCCCACGAGGAGGAGGGCACCGACGAGGGAACGGACCATCGAGTGGCAAAAAGCGTCGGCCTCAACACGGAAGACGAGGGACCCCTCGGCGTCTCGTTCGGCGCGCAGGGTCCGCAGGGTACGAATCGTCGTTGCACCCTCGCGCGGACGGCAGAACCCGAGGAAGTCGTGTTCCCCGAGGAGGCGCGCCCCGGCCTCGTTCATGGCCGCCTCGTCCAGTGGATCCTCGACCCACAGTCGATCCCAGCGCCCGAGCGGCTCGGGGTGATCCGACACGCGGTAGGCGTAGCGGCGGCCGAGCGCGGAGAATCGCGCATCAAAACTCACATCGACGACTTCTGCCGAGAAAATGCGCACGTCGCAGGTCCCGCGCGCGGCGGCCAGGTCACGCCCGCGTGCACGCTCGCCGTAGCGCCCCGAGAGGATCTTGTTCAGTCTGCGCACGATGAACGAGGCCGTGGTCGCCTCCGCGCTCTGCCCTCCCCTGGGCGTCAGCCGCGCCCAGGCCTCGTCGCTGAGGTCGACGTGACAGACCTGATGGCGCGCGTGCACGCCCGCGTCGGTGCGCCCGGCGACGGTCGTCGTCGTCTCTTCGCGCGAGGCCATGGCGAGGGCCGCTTCGATCTCCCCCCCTGGACGGTACGCAGGCCCGGCTGGGCGGCCCACCCGCGAAAGTCAGTGCCATCGTAGCCGAGGTCTAGGCGCAGGCGGCGTGTCACAGTTCCCACGCCCGAACACCACCGATGATTCCCGCGTCATTGGGGACGACGATGACGTCGTCGCCCATGAGGCGCAGGTTCGAAGCCGTGATGCGCTTCGAGTTACCGCCACCCAGGTACAGGCGATCCCACATGTACATCGGGCGCAGGCCGTCTACGACGCGGCGGACACGGCGCGACCAGTGCACGTCGCCGAGGCGCAGGCGCTCATGCTCGCCGATGTAGTCGTCGTAGGTCAGGCCCCAACGCACGGGCCCCTGGGAGACCTCGACGTGGGGGGGCCAGTCGGCCACCGTCGAAGACGGCGTTGCCCAATCCGGTCCCCAGGGTGATGATCATTTCGAGGCCGCGGCCCGTAATCGCGCCGGCACCGGCGACCTCAGCGTCGTTCAGGACCTTCGTCGGCAGGCCAAGCGCCTGCTCGATCGCGCGGCCCATGTCGAAGTGATCCCAGCGCTCGACCAGCTCGGGAAGCACGCGCGAACGCGGCCCATCGCGGGTGATGTAGTGAGGGGTCGCAATGACGACGCCGTGACGGATCATGCCGGGCATGCCCATCGTCACGCGGGTCGCGGGCGGCAGCTCCTTCGCGAGGCCCACCGCGGTCTCCACGAGCAGCTCCGGGGGCAGCGGGTACGGTGTCGGTACGCGGTGTGCCGGAGCCATCATGGTTCCGCGCTCATCCACGACGGATCCCTTGATGCCACCCCCGCCGCAGTCAATAGCCAGCGTCATCTCACGTGTCATGGCTTCAGGCTACCGGATACGGCAAGGGCCGGATACCCCTCGCGGGGTATCCGGCCCTTACTCGAGTCGATCAGTGACCAGGCGTCACTTCTCCTCGGCGGCCTGCTCGGCGGCGTCTTCAGCCTTGCCGGCCTCCTCGGCGACTTCCTCGGCCTCGTTGGCCTTGGCGAGATCGCCTTCCTCGCGAGCCTCTTCAGCGCGCTCGGCGGCAGCCTCAGCGGCTTCCTCAGCCTCGGCCGCAACAGCCTTGGCTTCGGCGGCCTTCTCAGCCGTCTTCTCAGCGGCCTTGACGACGGCCTTCTTTTCGACCTTCTCCATGACGAGCTCGATGCGCATCAGGGGGGCGTTGTCACCCTTGCGGTTGCCGACGCGGATCAGGCGGGTGTAGCCGCCAGCGCGCTCGGAATCCATCGCGGGAACGAGTTCCTCGAAGAGGATCGCGACGATGCCCTTGTTGGGGATCTTCTTCAGGACCGTGCGGCGAGCGTGCTGGTCGCCGCGCTTGGCCTTGGTGATCAGCTTCTCGACGTAGGGGCGCAGCATCTTGACCTTCGCCTCCGTGGTCGTGAGGCCGCGGTGTTCGATGAGCTGAGCCGCCAGGTTCGACAGAATCAGCTTCTGGTGTGCCGGGCTTCCGCCCAGACGAGCACCCTTCTTGGGGGTGGGCATGTGTTTCTCCTACGGATTCAATGCGTCCATCGGACGCACGGGGTCAGATGGACTGGTCGTCCGAAAAGATCGCGGCGGACTCCGAGTCGCCGAAGCTCGGCATCACCGAGTCCTTCAGCGTCATACCGAGAGCCGCCAGGGACTCCTTGATCTCTTCAATCGACTTGGTACCGAAGTTGCGGATGTCGAGCAGGTCGGCCTCCGAGTGAGCAACCAACTCGCCGACGGTCAGGATGCCGCGGCGACGCAGCGCGTTGTAGGAACGCGACTGCAGGTTCAGGTTCTCGATCGGGAGAGCCAGATCGGCTGCGAGGGTGGCGTCCGTCGTGGACGGACCCACCTCGATGCCTTCCGCTTCCTCGTTCAGTTCACGCATGAGGCCGAACAGCTCCACCAGCGTCTTGCCGGCCGAGGCCAGGGCATCGCGCGGGGTGATCGCCGGCTTGGTCTCCACGTCGATGACGAGGCGATCAAAGTCGGTGCGCTGCTCGACACGCGTCGCCTCGACCTTGTAGGTCACCTTGACGACGGGCGAGTAGATCGAGTCGATCGGAATGCGGGAAATCTCGGCCTGCGGATCCTTGTTCTGAGCGGCGGAGACGTAGCCGCGGCCACGTTCGACGGTCAGTTCGATCTCCAGCTTGCCCTTCTCGTTGAGGGTGGCAAGATGCAGATCGGGGTTGTGGATCTCGACACCCGCGGGAGGCGTGATGTCTCCGGCGAGAACCTCGCCGGGGCCAGCCTTGCGCAGGTACATGACGACAGGCTCGTCATTCTCGCTGGACAGGACGATCTGCTTGATGTTCAGGATGATCTCAGCGACATCTTCCTTCACACCTTCGATCGTGCGGAACTCGTGGGGGACGCCATCGATGCGGATGGACGTCACCGCTGCACCCGGGATCGAGGACAGGAGGGTACGACGCAGGGAGTTACCCAGCGTGTAGCCGAACCCGGGCTCGAGGGGCTCCAGGGTGAAACGGGAGCGCAGGTCGCTGACCTTTTCTTCGGTCAGGATGGGTCGCTCTGCAATGAGCACGTCTATTCCTTTCTGACCGGTGCCCGCTATATGACACCGGATGTGGGAACCTGCGTGAGCAGGCTAAGGGAGTGTGAACGCGAAGGTTCAGACGTGGGGAGGGACACGCCCTCCCGTCCACAAGTCAGCCGCGGCGGCGCTTCGGCGGGCGGGTGCCGTTGAAGGCCTGAGGCGTGACGTCCTGGATCGAGCCGATCTCGAGGCCGGCGGCCTGGAGGGAACGGATCGCGGTCTCACGGCCGGAGCCGGGACCCTTGACGAAGACATCGACCTTCTTCATGCCGTGCTCCTGGGCGCGACGAGCCGCCGCCTCGGCCGCGAGCTGCGCGGCGAAGGGGGTGGACTTACGCGAACCCTTGAAGCCAACCTGGCCGGAGGACGCCCAGGCGACAACCGCGCCGGTGGGGTCCGTAAGGGAAACGATGGTGTTGTTGAACGTCGACTTAATGTAGGCGTGGCCGTTGGTGACGTTCTTCGAAATCTTGCGACGCGGCTTGCGGGCACCGCCCGAGCGCGAGGTCTTTGCTGCTGCCATTTCTGGTTCAGTTCCTTCTTGTCGCGGAAAGCTACCCCGAGGGGGGGTGGGCTTCCCTAGGCCTTACTTAGCCTTCTTCTTGCCTGCAACGGTGCGCTTGGGGCCCTTGCGGGTACGCGCGTTGGTCTTGGTGCGCTGACCGTGGACCGGCAGGCCACGACGGTGGCGAAGGCCCTGGTACGAACCGATTTCGATCTTGCGACGAATGTCGGCCTGAACCTCACGGCGGAGGTCACCCTCAACCTTGAAGTTTGCCTCAATGTAGTCACGAAGCTTGACGAGATCCTCTTCCGTCGCGTCCTTGACGCGAGTGTCCGGGCTGACGCCGGTGGCGGCGAGGGTCTCTGCCGCGCGAGTGCGGCCGACTCCGTAGATGTATGTGAGCGCGATCTCGAGCCGCTTCTCGCGGGGGAGGTCGACGCCGGCAATACGTGCCATGGTGATGTTGCTCCAGTTGTTCATCGGAGGTCGTCATCGCTCAGTCCGGGCGAGCAGCCCGGCCCCGGCCTCCGAACCGAGGGTCGCCCACGGGTGGGCGCTTAGAGTGATGCTGTGGGGCGTGATGCCCCGCGGGTCGCAGCGGGTCTCAGCCCTGGCGCTGCTTGTGCCTGGGGTTGTCGCAGATGACCATGACGTTGCCGTGGCGACGAATCACCTTGCACTTGTCACAGATCTTCTTGACACTCGGCTTGACCTTCATGGTTGTTACCTCCACTGCCCGTCGGGCAGTTTGTGTCGGGTCACTTGTAGCGGTAGACGATACGGCCTCGGGAGAGGTCGTAGGGGCTCAGCTCGACGACAACTCGATCCTCGGGCAGGATGCGGATGTAGTGCTGACGCATCTTTCCAGCAATATGGCCGAGAACCACGTGGCCATTCTTGAGTTCCACACGGAACATCGCGTTAGGCAAGGCCTCAACGACCGTGCCTTCCATCTCAATGACGCCGTCTTTCTTCGCCATATCCTCCGTTTATCCTCTACATGTCTCGGATAGGTTGCGGCGGATGCCGCTGGGCGCACCCCTGCCAGGGATGACATGTGGATACGCCCAAAGGAACTACTCTACGGCATGCACACCCCGGGCGATAGTGCTATGCTCTGTCGGTTCGCTCACGTTCAATCCGTCACATTTCGCACACGCCGTCGTGTGCACGGTTATTCTGCGCCGAGGCCGTGGATCCGCCACGTTCGGGCCTGGCCGCTCACGACACACCCTTCGCCACCAGCGTGGAGGGTGCCGAAGGGCCAGGGTGCATTCCCGGGTGACTGAGGGCGGCGGCAGGGCCTGGCCGGGCTTCGAGATCGACTACTCCGAGCCGCAGGCTCGCGTGTGGCGATCTCGCGGGCGGGCCGCCGCCCTCAGGCACCAAGACAGGCTCACCAGGACCAGAAGGCACCGCGAACCCGGACGGCGAGCGGGCGGGCGGCCCCGACGGCACCCGGAGTCCCGGTGACGCAGCCACGACCTCGTCGATATAAGACTCGGGCCCGGTACTCGGTGGAGTGCCGGGCCCGAAGGCATCTGTGATGTCAGTCGAGCGAGACTGGCGTGACACCGTAGGGTGCCAGGCCTGCCACTCCCCCATCGCGTGCGGTCAGGACGCTCACGCCGTCCGCCGTGATGGCAATCGAGTGCTCCCAGTGGGCTGCGTCGCGGCCGTCGACCGTGCGTACTGTCCACTCGTCGTCATCCGTTTGCGAGGCGATGTCTCCGCGTGTGAGCATCGGCTCGACTGCGAGGACCATGCCGGGCTTGAGGCGAGCCTGGATACCGCGAACGTTGTAGTTGAGGACGTCCGGAGGCATGTGCATCCTCGTGCCGATGCCGTGTCCCACGAACTCTTCGACGATGCCGGCCTCCCAGCCGTTGATGAGGGCGTTCTCGGCGACAACCGTCTCGACCGCCTTGCCGACGGCGCTGATGCGTTTGCCGGTCGCGAGGCCCGCGAGGGCGGCCCACAGTGACTCGCGCGTCACGGCGTCGAGTTCGCGACGTTCCCGGAGCAGGTCCTCGTCGACTCCGGCGATTGCGCCAGTGGCGCGCGTGCCAGCCGCGAAGTCCGCGTCCTCAATGAACTGCTCGCCGACGATGACGCTGAACGCGGCGTCGCCGTGCCACTGCTTGCCACCTCGTTCGATGAAGGCACCACAGTCAAAAGACACGATGTCACCGGGTGCCAGCTCGTAGTCGCCGGGGATGCCGTGGACGATGACGTCGTTGACAGAGATGCACACCGTCGCCGGATAGCCGTAGTAGCCGAGGAAGTTGGACGCGCCGCCGCCGTCAGCAATAGCTTGAGCGCTCACCTCGTCCAGCTCACGGGTCGTAATCCCCGGGCGAACCGCAGCCCGCAGCGCCTCATGAATAGACGCGACGACCAGTCCGGCCTCACGCATCCAGCGGAGCTGCTCGACGGTCTTGAGCTCGATGTGAGGCATCGTCTACTTCGCCACCGAGTCCAGGATCGCGAAGATACGCTCCGTCACCTCGTCGATGGTGCCGCGTCCGTCCACGACCTCGAGCAGGTCCTGGTCCACGTAGTACGTGGCAACGGGCTCCGTCTGCTGGTGGTAAACCTCGAGGCGGTAGCGCATGACGGGCTCAGTGTCGTCGGTGCGGTGCTGCTCCTGCGCGCGCTTGAGCATACGGTCCACGACCTCGTCTTCATCCACCTGGATCTCCAGGACGACGTCGATGGACGTGCCCAGATCCAGGAGCATGTCGCGCAGCACGTGAGCCTGCTCCACGGAACGCGGGTAGCCATCCAGCAGGAAGCCCTTCGCGGTGTCGGGGGCTGCCAGGCGGGCCTTCACCATGGCATTCGTGACCGAGTCCGGAACGAACTCGCCGCGGTCCATGTAGGCCTGCGCCTGCTTGCCGATCTCCGTGCCCTCCGCCATGTTCGCGCGGAAGATGTCACCCGTCGAAATGGCGGGGATATCCAGGCGCTCAGCGATGCGCGAGGCCTGGGTGCCCTTGCCAGCTCCGGGAGGGCCAAGGAGGATGACGACTGTCATTTCAGGAATCCTTCGTAGTGATGCTGCTGCAGCTGGGTGTTGATTTCCTTCACCGTCTGCAGACCAACGCCGATGATGATGAGGAGCGTCGTGCCACCGAAGGGCATCTGCGAGCTCGACAGTTTCAGCGGGATGATAGCCAGCGACGGCAAGAGCGCGATGATCACCAGGTAGAGGGCACCAGCGGACGTGATTCGATTAATCACGTAGTGCAGGTACTCGGCCGTGGGGCGACCCGCACGGTACCCGGGGATAAAGCCTCCGTACTTCTTCATGTTGTCCGCGACCTCGTCCGGGTTGAACGTAATCGCGGTGTAGAAGAAGGCGAAGAAGAGTGTCATAAAGGCGTAGATCGTGAGGTAGAACGTGCTGCCCTGCGTGAAGTGGCCGGAGATCCACTGGACCCACGCATCCTGAGGCTTGCCGAACTGAGCAATCATAGGAGGCAGAGCCAGGATCGAAGAGGCGAAAATGACGGGGATAACGCCCGCCATGTTGATCTTCAGCGGGATGTACGTCGTCGTCCCGCCGTACTGGCGGCGACCGATCATACGCTTGGCGTACTGCACCGGGATGCGGCGCTGTGCCTGCTCAACATAGACAACGGCGATGGCCACGAGGAGCAGAAGCGCGACGATAGCGGCGACCGAACCCCACTTGCCGGCCTGGCCGATCGACAGCAGCTGCTCGGGCAGACGGGCCGCAATCGAGGTGAAGATCAGGAGCGACATGCCGTTGCCGATGCCACGCTCCGTGATGAGTTCGCCCAGCCACATGATGACGCCGGTGCCAGCCATCATGACGATGATCATCATGATGAAGGTCAGCACCGTCTGGTCACGAATGACCGGCTCCGAGCACGACTGGAAGAGCTGGCCGCTACGCGCCAGCGAAATCGTCGTCGTCGCCTGAAGAATACCAAGGAAGATCGTCAGGTAGCGCGTGTACTGAGTCAGCTTCGCCTGTCCCGTCTGTCCTTCCTTGTGTAGGTCGTCGAATCGGGGAATCACGACCCGCAGCAGCTGGATGATAATCGACGCGGTGATGTAGGGCATAATGCCCAGCGCGAAGATCGAGAGCTGCAGCAGGGCACCGCCCGAGAACAGGTTCACGAGGTCAAGCAGCGACGCCTGAGACTCCTGCGCCATACAGCGCTGCACAGCCTGCGAGTCGACGCCCGGCGTCGGAATAAACGACCCGAGCCGGAACGCGGCCATGATGAACAGAGTAAAGAGCAGTTTCCGACGCAAGTCAGGGGTACGGAACGCCTGGGCAAATGCACCGAGCAAGGCTTCCTCCTACGGGAAATGGGCAGCGGGGCACAGCCCCTAGACTGACTTAGCTTACCCGACACGGGTAAGAAATGGCGAGATCCAATCATTAAACAGAACGCACATCCGCGTATTTAACGAAACTCGGCGTGCGTGCGCCCCGGGACGCCCGGGGCTACGCGTTCGCGCGTGAGCGGTCGTTTGACAACCTTCTTCAGGCGCGAGCGGGCAAAGATAACGGGGGTGGTCCTTCACAGGACCACCCCCGTCTGACCTCAGCGGGCCGAGATGGACCCGCCAGCGGCAGTGATCTTCGCCTCGGCGGAGGACGACCAGGAGTCGACCTCAACCTCGAGCTTCACGCTGAGTTCGCCGGAACCGAGCACCTTAACGGGCGCGGAGTCGCGAACGGCGTGCTTGGCGATGAGATCCTCGACCGTGACCTTGCCGCCCTCGGGGAAGAGTTCCCCGAGCTTGCCAACGTTCACGACCTGGTACTCAACGCGGAAGGGGTTCTTGAAGCCGCGAAGCTTCGGCAGACGCATGTGAATCGGCATCTGGCCACCCTCGAAGCCGGCAGCAACCTGGTAACGGGCCTTCGTGCCCTTGGTGCCACGGCCAGCGGTCTTACCCTTCGAACCCTCACCGCGACCCACGCGGGTCTTCGCGGTCTTGGCTCCCGGGGCAGGACGCAGGTGGTGCAGCTTAACGATCTGCGTCTTCTTCGTGGAGTCCGCCATTGTCAGTCGACCTCCTCAGCGGTCACCAGGTGACGCACGGTGCGAACGGCGCCCAGAACGGCTTCCGTCTGCTCACGCACGACACTCTGGCCGATCTTGCGCAGCCCGAGGGTGCGCAGCGTGTCCTTCATGTTCTGCTTCGCGTGAGCAGAGGACTTGACCTGCGTGATCTTGATGTTCTTCGCCATCACTTAGCCTCCCCTGCAGCGGCCTTGTCGGCCTCGGCGGCCTCGGCAGCCGCGCGCTTCTCGGCCTCGCCCTCTGCGCGAGCGCGCAGCATAGACGCGGGAGCAACGCGCTCGAGGGGCAGGCCGCGTCGAGCGGCGACAGCCTCGGGCTGCTCGAGCTGCTTGAGTGCGTCAACCGTCGCATGGACGATGTTGATCGCGTTGGACGAGCCCAGCGACTTGGTGAGCACGTCGTGGACGCCCGCGGCTTCCAGGACGGCGCGCACCGGGCCACCGGCGATAACGCCGGTACCGGGAGCAGCCGGTCGGAGCAGGACGATACCGGCGGTATCGCGACCCTGCACCACGTGCGTGATCGTGCGGCGGATCATCGGGACGCGGAAGAAGTTCTTCTTCGCCTCCTCGACGCCCTTGGAAATAGCCTGGGGAACTTCCTTGGCCTTTCCGTAGCCGACGCCCACCGTGCCTTCGCCGTCACCCACGACAACCAGGGCGGTGAAGGAGAAACGACGTCCACCCTTCACGACCTTGGACACGCGGTTGATCGTAACGACGCGCTCGATGTACTCGTTCTTGTTCTCGTTGTTCCGGCGGTTATCGCGATCGTTGCCGCGGCCGGAGCGGCGCTCACGGCGATCGTTGTTCTCGCCCGCGCCCGAACCGTTCCTGTCTCGCTGCTGTGCAGCCATCAGATGATCTCTCTTTCTTTCGGCTCGTTCACAGCTCGAGTCCGCCCTCACGGGCGGCCTCGGCAACGGCCGCAACGCGACCTGCGTACTTGTTACCACCACGGTCGAAGACGACGGCGGAGATACCGGCGGCCTTCGCACGCTCGGCGATCAGCGCGCCGACCTTGCGAGCCTTGTCGGTCTTCGTACCCTCGGCACCGGCGACGTCGGCCTCGATGTCGGAAGCCGACACCAGGGTGTGGCCAACCGTATCGTCGATGACCTGAGCCACCATGTGGCGGTTCGAACGGGTGACGACCAGACGGGGACGCTCGGGCGTGCCGTTGATCTTCTTGCGGAGGCGGAGGTGACGGCGCTTGCGAGCGACGAACTTGCCCTTGCCCTTGATCGAGTAAGCCATCACTTACCAGCCTTTCCGACCTTGCGACGGATGGTCTCGCCCACGTAGTGGATGCCCTTGCCCTTGTAGGGTTCAGGCTTCTTCAGCTTGCGGATGCGAGCAGCAGTCTCGCCGACGAGCTGCTTGTCGATACCGGACACCGAGAACAGCGTCTGGGACTTCGGCGCAATCGTGAACTCGATGCCCTCGGGCGGGGTAATGGTGATCGTGTGGGAGAAGCCCAGGGAGAACTCAAGGTCCTTGCCCTTGGCAACCACGCGGTAACCGGTACCCGTGATCTCGAGATCCTTCTTGTAGCCTTCAGTCACGCCAACGATCATGTTGGCGATCAGGGTGCGGGACAGTCCGTGGAGCGAACGCGAGGTGCGCTCGTCGTTCGGACGCTCGACGACAATCTGGCCGTCCTCGATCTTCGCGGTGATCGGCTCGGCAACAACGTGAGAGAGGGTGCCCTTGGGGCCCTTCACGGTCACGTTCTGGCCATCGATCACGACGTCGACGCCGGCGGGGATAGCGATGGGGTTCTTACCAATTCGCGACATTGTTCAGCCTCCTCATCACCAGATGTAGGCGAGGACTTCCCCACCCACACCCTTCTCGGCTGCCTGACGGTCGGTGAGCAGGCCGGAGGACGTGGACAGGATAGCCACGCCGAGGCCGCCGCGGACCTTGGGCAGGTTGGTGGACTTGGCGTACACGCGCAGACCGGGCTTGGACACGCGCTTGAGCCCCTGGATCGCAGCCTCACGGTGCGAGCCGTACTTCAGGTTGATCGTCAGGGTCTTGCCCACGCGGGCATCCTCGACGGTGGTCGAGGCAATGTAGCCTTCCTCGACCAGGATGTTCGCAATCGCGTTCTTGAGCTTCGAGTACGGCATGGAGACCGTATCGTGGTGCGCACGATTCGCGTTGCGCAGACGCGTCAGCATGTCTGCAATCGGGTCTGTCATTGTCATGGGGGTTTATTCCCCTTCCTCGTCGCGGTTTCTCCGGTTACCCGGGACCTGCGACGTTCGTTTTACCAGCTGCTCTTGGTGACACCGGGGAGTTCGCCACGGTGGGCGAGCTCGCGCAGGCACACGCGGCACAGTCCGAACTTGCGGTACACCGAGTGCGGACGACCGCAACGGTTGCACCGGGTGTAGGCACGCACGCCGAACTTCGGCTTGCGGGCAGCCTTGACCTTCAGGGATGTCTTGGCCATGGGTCAGTCCTCCTTGAACGGGAAGCCGAGGTGACGGAGAAGGGCGCGACCCTCTTCGTCGGTGGTGGCCGAGGTGACAACCGTGATGTCCATGCCGCGCACTCGGTCGATCGAGTCCTGGTCGATCTCGTGGAACATCGACTGCTCCGTGAGACCGAAGGTGTAGTTACCGTGACCGTCGAACTGCTTGGAGGACAGTCCGCGGAAGTCACGGATACGGGGAAGCGCCGTCGAGAGGAGGCGGTCCAGGAACTCCCACATGCGGTCACCGCGAAGCGTGACGTGCGCACCGATCGCCTGGCCCTCACGCAGCTTGAACTGCGCGATGGACTTCTTGGCGCGGGTGGTCACGGGCTTCTGGCCGGTGATAGCGGTGAGGTCGCGGATCGCGCCCTCGAGTGCCTTCGAATCGCGAGCGGCCTCGCCGACACCCATGTTGACGACGATCTTCGTCAGTCCGCCGACCTGCATGACGTTCTCGTGCTTGAACTCAGCACGGAGCGCCTCGCGGATCTCGGAGACGTACTTTTCCTTCAGACGCGGGGCCATGCTCAGATCTCCTTGCCCTGCTCAACGCCGCGCTTCGCGCCGCCACGGGTCACGCGGACTCGGACGGTGCGGGTGCGGCCGCCGCGCTCAACGGTGTCCTCACGGAAACCGACGCGAACGCGCTTCTTGGTCTCGGGGTCGACCAGAGCGACCTTGGACAGCGAGATGGGGGCTTCGATGGTCTCGATGCCGCCAGCGCTACCCTGCTGGCCCTGGCGCACGTGGCGCGTCTTGAGGTTGACGCCCTCGACGAGGACCTTGCCCTCGGCCGGGAACACCTGGATGACGCGGCCCTGCTTGCCCTTGTCGCCGGGCTTCAAGGGCTCGAGGCCCTCCTCGGCGCGGCGGGCGTTGCGCTTGGCCAGCGCCTGCTCGTCGGACGTGCGTCCGCGAACGACCTCCACGAGGTCATTCTTACGAATCTTGGCTGCCATGGATCAGATCACCTCCGGAGCGAGGGAGACGATACGCATGAACTTCTTGTCGCGCAGCTCGCGGCCCACGGGGCCGAAGATACGCGTGCCACGCGGCTCGCCATTGTTGTTGATGATGACGGCCGCATTCTCGTCGAAACGAATGTAGGAACCGTCGGGGCGGCGGGTTTCCTTACGCGTGCGAACGATCACTGCCTTGACGACTTCGCCCTTCTTGACGTTGCCGCCGGGGATGGCGTCCTTCACGGTGGCGACGATCGTGTCGCCGATACCCGCGTAGCGCCGACCCGAGCCACCGAGAACACGGATGGTCAGGATCTCCTTGGCCCCTGTGTTGTCGGCGACCTTCAGTCGCGACTCCTGCTGGATCATTTTCTATTGACTCCTGTCGTCGTGCCGGTTCTCTCCCGGGTTGTACCGGTCGAGCCTTGCCGAACGGATTTCGGTCTGTGAGCGAAGGTCACTTCGCCTTTTCGAGGATCTCCACAACGCGCCAGCGCTTGCTGGCCGACAGCGGGCGGGTCTCCATGATGAGGACGAGATCGCCGACGCCGCACTCGTTGTGCTCGTCGTGAACCTTGACCTTCTTGTTCTTGCGCATGACCTTGCCGTAGAGGGCGTGCTTGACGCGGTCCTCGATCTGGACGACAACGGTCTTGTCCATCTTGTCGCTGACGACGTAGCCGCGACGGACCTTACGCTCGTTACGAGCGGTGGTTTCTGCCATCAGGCTCACTCCTCAGTGCTCGGGGCGGTGCGGTAGCCAAGCTCCCGCTCACGCGCGATGGTGTAGATCCGGGCAATGTCGCGGCGCACGGTCTTCATGCGACCGTGATCCTCGAGGTTGCCAACGGCCTGCGCGAAACGCAGGTTGAACAGCTCGGCCTTGGCCTTCTCCAGCTCCTTGGTGAGCTGGGCATTGTCCATGGCGTCGAGTGCCTCGGTGGTCAGACCCTTATCTGCCATCAGATGTCACCACCCTCTCGGACCACGAAACGGGTCTTGATAGGAAGCTTGTGCTGGGCACGGCTGAGGGCCTCGCGAGCGAGCTCCTCGGGGACGCCTGCCAGCTCGAACATGACACGTCCGGGCTTGACGGGGGCAACCCACCACTCCGGAGCACCCTTACCGGAACCCATTCGAGTTTCGGCGGGCTTCTTGGTCAGCGGGCGGTCCGGGAAAATGTTGATCCAGACCTTACCGCCACGCTTGATGTGACGGGTCACGGCAATACGAGCCGCCTCAATCTGACGGTTGGTGATGTACGCACCCTCGAGAGCCTGGATGCCGTAGTCGCCGAACGCCAGTTCGGTGCCACCGGACGCGAAGCCAGTGCGGTGAGGACGGTGCTGCTTGCGGTACTTAGTCCGACGGGGAATGAGCATTGGGCTCAGGCCTCCGATCCGGTCGTGGGCGCAGCTGCCTCGGAGGCGGAAGCCTCACGGGGGGCCTGCTGCGCAGCGGTCTCCTGGTTGGGGCGTCCACCGCGGCGGGGGCCACGGCGGCCATCGCGGCGTCCACCACGCTGGGCCTGCTCGGCCTGCTGGCGAGCGAACTCGCGCTCGGTGATGTCGCCCTTGTAGATCCACACCTTGACGCCGATACGACCAAAGGTCGTGCGGGCCTCGTGGAATCCGTAGTCGATGTTCGCGCGGAGGGTGTGCAGCGGCACGCGGCCCTCGCGGTAGAACTCGGAGCGGGACATTTCGGCGCCACCCAGGCGGCCGGACACCTGGACACGAATGCCCTTGGCGCCAGCGCGCTGCGCGGACTGAATGCCCTTACGCATCGCACGACGGAAGGACACGCGGGCAGCGAGCTGCTCAGCGATGCCCTGCGCAACGAGCTGCGCTTCGAGGTCGGGGTTCTTGACCTCAAGGATGTTCAGCTGAACCTGCTTGCCCGTCAGCTTCTCAAGCTGAACGCGCAGGCGGTCGGCCTCGGCACCACGGCGACCGATGACGATACCCGGGCGGGCGGTGTGCAGGTCGACACGAACACGGTCACGCGTACGCTCGATTGCCACCTCGGCGATGCCGGCGCGCTCGAGGTTGTCGGTCAGGAACTTGCGGATCGCGACATCTTCGGCCACGTAGTCCGCGTAGCGCTGTCCCTTGGTGGTGGAGTCGGAGAACCAGCGAGACCGGTGGTCAGTCGTGATTCCCAGACGGAACCCGCGGGGGTTGACCTTCTGACCCATATCAGCGGTCTCCCTTCTTCTTGTCTTCCTTGGTCCCCACCACGATGGTGATGTGGGAGGTGCGCTTGAGGATACGACCGGCGCGTCCCTGAGCACGGGGACGGATGCGCTTCATGGTCGGGCCCTCGTCCACGTATGCCTCGAGCACGAGCAGATCGGCCTCGTTAAAGGTCTCGCCGGCGTTCTCAGCCTTGACCTTCGAGTTGGCGACTGCGCTCAGCAGCACCTTGCGGACATCGGTGGCGACGGCCTGCGGGGCGAACCGCAGAATGTCGGCGGCCTCCAGAACACGCTTGCCGCGAACCTCGTTCACAACACGGCGGGACTTCTGGGGCGTGACGCGGATGAATCGCGCCTGCGCCTTGGCTTCCATGTATCTGCCTCTTCTTCCGTGGGGCCGGCTCAGCGCCGACGTCCCTTACGATCGTCCTTGTCGTGGCTGCGGAAAGTACGCGTGGGAGCGAACTCGCCGAGCTTGTGGCCCACCATCGACTCGGTGACGAAAACGGGCACATGCTTACGGCCGTCGTGGACGGCGATGGTCAGACCCAGGAAGTCCGGGGTGATGACCGAGCGACGCGACCAGGTCTTGATGACGTTCTTCGAGCCGGATTCGTTCGCGGCGTCGACCTTCTTGAGCAGGTGGTCGTCGACGAACGGGCCCTTCTTCAAACTACGCGGCATTTCAATCGACTCCTACTCAGCGGTTCTTGCCGGTCTTGCGACGGCGGACGATCAGACGATCGGACGCCTTCTTCGGACGACGCGTACGGCCCTCGGGCTTGCCCCAAGGCGACACGGGGTGACGACCACCGGACGTACGGCCTTCACCACCGCCGTGCGGGTGATCAACCGGGTTCATGACGACACCACGGACGTGCGGACGCTTGCCCTTCCAGCGCATGCGACCGGCCTTGCCCCAGTTGATGTTCGACTGCTCAGCGTTACCGACCTCGCCGATGGTGGCGCGGCAGGTGGCCTCGACGTTGCGGATCTCGCCGGAGGGCATACGCAGCTGAGCGAAGCGGCCTTCCTTAGCGACGAGCTGCACGGAGGTGCCAGCGGAGCGAGCGATCTTGGCACCGCCGCCCGGGTAGAGTTCAACGGCGTGCACAACGGTACCCAGGGGGATGTTGCGCAGCTGCAGCGAGTTGCCTGGCTTGATGTCGGCACCAACGCCAGCCTCGATGTGATCGCCCTGCTTGAGGCCGGACGGAGCGAGGATGTAGCGCTTCTCGCCGTCCGCGTAGTGCAGGAGAGCGATACGAGCGGTGCGGTTGGGGTCGTACTCGATGTGAGCGACCGTCGCCGGAACGCCGTCCTTGTCGTGACGACGGAAGTCAATCACGCGGTACTGGCGCTTGTGGCCGCCGCCGCGGTGGCGGGAGGTCACGCGACCGTTGTTGTTACGGCCACCGGTCTTGTGCAGCGGGCGCAGCAGCGACTTCTCGGGGGTGTCGCGCGTGATCTCGACAAAGTCAGAGACAGACGAGAAGCGACGGCCCGGAGTCGTGGGCTTGTACTTGCGAATTCCCATTGTTCAAATGTCCCTTCGGTCCTCAGGCCTGATCGCCGAAGATGTCGATGGTGCCCTCACGCACGGTGACGATGGCACGCTTGACGTCCTTGCGCTTACCGATCCCGTTGCGGGTGCGGTAGGTCTTGCCCTTGCGGTTCTGGGTCGCGATGGAACCGATCTTGACGCCGAAGATGCGCTCCAGGGCAATCTTGATCTCGGTCTTGTTCGCGCGGGGGTCAACCTCGAAGGTGTACTTGCCCAGGTCCATCAGGGCGAGCGACTTCTCGGTGGTGACCGGCTTCAGGATGATGTCGCGGGGGTTCTTGCCCGCTTCAATCGTGCTCACTTGGTCTCCTCCTTGGTACCGAGGAAGGACTCAAGGGCGGCCTGCGTGAAGACGATGTCATCGGCGTCCAGGACGTCGTACGTGTTCAGCTGGTCGGCCCACAGGACGTGAACCTCGGGAACGTTGCGCAGGGACAGCGCGGTCAGTTCGTTGCCACGCTCGAGGACGACGAGAGCCTGACGGTCCTCGACGATGGCGCGCAGGGCGGCCAAAGCAGCCTTGGTCGAGGGCTTCTCACCTTCGAACAGGGCGGTGACAACGTGGATGCGGTCGGCGCGCGCACGGTCGGACAGAGCAGAGCGCAGCGCGCCCTGCTTCATCTTCTTGGGGGTGCGCTGGTCGTAGTCACGCGGCTGAGGGCCGTGGACGACGCCACCGCCGGTGAAGTGAGGCGCACGGATGGAGCCCTGGCGAGCGTTACCGGTGCCCTTCTGGCGGAACGGCTTCTTGCCGCCACCAGCGACATCACCGCGGGTCTTCGTCGCGTGCGTGCCCTGACGAGCGGCCGCAAGCTGAGCGACGACAACCTGGTGCATCAGCGGAATATTGGTGGGGACGTCAAAGGTCGAACCGGGGAGAACGACGGTACCCGCCTTCTTGCCCTTGAGGTCGATGACGTCAACGTTACGATCGTCAGCCATGATCACGCACCCTTCACGGAGGAGCGAACCAGGACCACGCCGTTCTTCGGACCCGGGATAGCGCCGCTGATGAGCAGCAGACCCTTCTCGGTGTCCACGGCCTGGATCGTCAGGTTCTGAACAGTACGACGGTTGCCACCCATGCGGCCGGCCATGCGCAGGCCCTTGAAGATGCGACCGGGGGTCGCGCAAGCGCCGATAGAACCGGGCTTGCGGTGGTTGCGGTGCGCACCGTGGGAGGCGGAAACACCGGCGAAGCCGTGACGCTTCATAACGCCGGCAAAGCCCTTGCCCTTGGTGGTGCCGGAAACGTCGACAGACTGGCCAGCCTCGAAGGTGGCGGCGTCGAGTTCCTGACCGAGCTCGTAAGAGTCCTGCTCGGACGTGCGGACCTCAGCGAGGTGACGGCGGGGGGGCAACCCCAGCCTTCTCGAAGTGGCCCTGCAGGGGCTTGGTGACCTTACGGGAGTCAATCTCACCGAAGCCAAGCTGAATAGCGGAGTAGCCGTCGACCTCTTCGGTACGAACCTGGGTCACGACGTTGGTGCCGACCTGCACGACAGTCAGGGGCACGAGGTGGCCGTCGGCATCCCAGACCTGGGTCATGCCGAGCTTGCGGCCGAGCAGCGCCTTGATGGGCGCGCCAGCGTGCTGCTTCTTGTTAGTCATTGCAGATGTCCTCAGAGCTTGATCTCGATGTTGACGTCCGCAGGCAGGTCGAGGCGCATAAGCGAGTCGACGGCCTTGGGGGTCGGGTCGATGATGTCGATGAGCCGCTTGTGCGTGCGCATTTCAAAGTGCTCGCGGCTGTCCTTGTACTGTGGGGCGACCGAATAACGACGAACACGTTCTTCTCGGTCGGCAGCGGCACCGGGCCCACGACCGTGGCGCCAGCACGCTGTACGGTGTCCACGATCTTGCGCGCGGAGCTGTCGATGACCTCGTGGTCATACGACTTGAGCCGGATGCGGATCTTCTGTCCCGCCATGCCGTCTTACCTCTTCTCGTACAGATTCGCCGCCGGTCCCCGCACTCGGGCGTGTCGCAGCCGTTGTGTTCGCGATCCCTCGCGCGGACCGACGTCTTGTCCAAAGATCTTGGGCATATTGCCCGACCCATACGTGATGGCACGCATGGGCCACCCCAGATACGCTGGGGCAACCGTGCCATTCTGTCAGAGTTCCACCCACGGGCACAAACCCAAGGGGGCGTTCTCGCATGTGAAACCACCGACAGAGTGGCGCACGCGACGATCAAATCCGCAGATACAGCCCTGACCGTCACCAAGAAACTACCGTACCCCGCACTCGGGCGTGTCGCAACTGGGGATGCGTCACAGCGTCACGAAAATCAGCGTTATGGCCTGCGGTGACAAGGGGTGGTGTGCGCGAATGCACCATCCTCGCGCCCACTCCCCCGCCCTCCACCACTGGCTACCCCTCCCCATAGGCGGCTCGATTCGACGAACACACGACGCGAGGCAATCCGCTACGAGGCCGTGGCTGCGCTGGCCTCCCGCGCGCCAACGCACGCCCCGCCCGGAGCCTCGTACCCGCACCCCGGCCTCGTACCCACACCATAGGAACAAGGCACCCACGCGCGCTGATATAGCGAAGGGTCCCACCTCCTTACGGAGGTGGGACCCTCAATGCCGCTGGATCAGCAGCGAATCAGACCTGAGACAAACTCAGAGGGTGATTCACTTGATGATCTTGGTGACACGACCGGAACCAACGGTGCGGCCACCCTCACGGATAGCGAAGCCGAGGCCGGGCTCCATGGCGATGGGCTGGATCAGCTCAACGGAGATCTCGGTGGTGTCGCCAGGCATGACCATGTCGGTGCCCTCGGGGAGGGTGATGACGCCGGTCACGTCCGTGGTACGGAAGTAGAACTGCGGACGGTAGTTCGAGAAGAAGGGGTTGTGGCGGCCGCCCTCTTCCTTCTTGAGGATGTAGACCTGGCCCTCGAACTCGGTGTGGGGCGTGATGGAGCCGGGGCGGGCCACAACCTGGCCGCGCTCAACCTCGTCGCGCTTGGTGCCGCGGAGGAGCAGACCACAGTTCTCGCCAGCCCAGGCCTCGTCCATGGACTTGTGGAACATCTCGATGCCGGTAACCGTGGTCTTCTGGGGCTCACGGATACCGAGGATCTCGACCTCGGAGTTGATGGGCAGCTTGCCACGCTCAACACGACCGGTGACGACGGTGCCACGACCGGTGATCGTGAAGACGTCCTCGATCGGCATGAGGAAGGGCTTGTCCATGTCACGCTCGGGGGTGGGGATGTAGGAATCCACCGCGTCCATGAGCTCCTCAACCTTGGCAACCCACTCCGGGTCACCCTCGAGGGCCTTCAGAGCGGAAACCTGGATGATCGGGGCGTCGCGATCAAAGTCCTGGGACTCGAGCAGGTCGCGGCACTCTTCCTCGACCAGTTCCATCATTTCCTCGTCGTCGACCATGTCGGACTTGTTGAGGGCGATGAGGATGGTGGGAACGCCGACCTGACGGGCGAGCAGAACGTGCTCGCGGGTCTGGGCCATGGGGCCGTCGGTGGCGGCGACCACGAGGATCGCGCCGTCCATCTGGGCAGCGCCGGTGATCATGTTCTTGACGTAGTCGGCGTGGCCGGGGGCGTCAACGTGAGCGTAGTGACGCTTCTCGGTCTGGTACTCGACGTGGGAGACGTTGATCGTGATACCACGATCGCGCTCCTCGGGAGCGTTGTCGACCTGATCGAAGGGGGTGTACTCGTTCAGATCGGGGTACTTGTCGTGCAGCACCTTCGTGATAGCTGCCGTCAGCGTCGTCTTGCCGTGGTCAACGTGACCAATCGTGCCGATGTTGACGTGCGGCTTGGTGCGCTCAAACTTGGCCTTCGCCACTTGTGTCCTCCTGGACTCGGGTAGATATTCTCAGCCTACGGCTAGGTGTCAGCTTAACACCCCTAGGGCTTGAGACCTACTGGGTTTACTTGTGTGTGAGGCGGCTCGCAGGGGCAGGTCACCCTGCCCCCACGAATCCCCGGTGGGACTCAGTTGCCCCGAGACTTGCCGACGATCTCATCCGCGACGGCGCGCGGAACCTCGGCGTAGCTGTCGAACTCCATGGAGTAGACAGCGCGGCCCTGCGTCTTGGAACGCAGGTCGCCCACGTATCCGAACATCTCGGACAGCGGCACCTGAGCCTTGACGACGCGGACGCCGTGCTGCTCATCCATCGAGGAGATCTGGCCACGACGGGAGTTCAGGTCACCGATGACGTCGCCCATGTACTCCTCGGGAGTACGGACCTCGACAGCCATGATCGGCTCGAGGAGGACGGGGCTCGCCTTCTTGGCGGCTTCCTTCAGCGCCATCGAGCCAGCAACCTTGAACGCCATTTCGGAGGAGTCAACCTCGTGGTAGGCGCCATCGAGCAGCGTGGCCTTGATGTCAACCATCGGGTAACCGGCGAGAACGCCGGACTGCATGGCGTCCTTGATGCCCGCATCGACCGAGGGGATGTACTCGCGCGGGACGCGGCCACCGGTGACCTTGTCCTCGAACATGTACTCTTCCTCGGAGTCGGCCGGGAGGGGTTCAAGGGCGATGATGACACGCGCGAACTGGCCGGAACCACCGGTCTGCTTCTTGTGCGTGTACTCGTACTTCTCGACCTTCTTGCGGATGGTCTCACGGTAGGCAACCATCGGGTTACCCACGTTGGCCTCGACCTTGAATTCGCGACGCATACGGTCGACGATGATGTCGAGGTGCAGCTCGCCCATACCACCAATGATGGTCTGGCCGGTCTCGGGATCAAGCTCGACGGTGAACGTCGGGTCCTCTTCCGCGAGCTTCTGGATGGCAACGCCCATCTTCTCCTGGTCAGCCTTCGACTTAGGCTCGACGGCGACCTGGATAACGGGGGCGGGGAAGGTCATCGACTCGAGGACGATCGGCTTGTCGATAGCGGCAAGCGTGTCACCCGTGGTCGTATCCTTCAGGCCGATGACCGCGTAGATGTGGCCAGCGTGCGCCACGTCGACGGGGTTCTCCTTGTTCGAGTGCATCTGGAAGATCTTGCCGATGCGCTCCTTCTTACCCTTGGTCGAGTTGAGGACCTGGGAACCGGACTCAACCTTGCCGGAATACACGCGGATGAAGGTGAGCTTGCCGTAGAAGGGGTGCGCGGCGATCTTGAAGGCGAGAGCGGAGAAGGGTTCCTTCTCGTCGGGCTTACGAACCTCGGTCTCTTCCTCGGTCTCAGAGCCGGGGAGGAAGCCGCGAACGTCGCCGATGTCGAGCGGCGAGGGCAGGAAGTCCACGACGGCGTCAAGGACGGGCTGCACACCCATGTTGCGCAGAGCGGTACCGCAGTACACGGGGAAGGCGCGAGAGGAGATGGTCAGGAGGCGGATACCTTCCTTGATCTGCTCGAGCGTCAGGTCGCCGTTCTCCAGGTACGCCTCAGTCAGCTCGTCGGAGCCCTCAGCGGCGGCCTCGACGAGGGCCTCACGGTACTCCTCGGCCTGCTCCTGGTACTCCTCCGGGATGGGGCCGCGCACAACGAGGGAGCCGAGCGTGTCGTTGCCCTTGTCGTCCTTGGCCGGGTAGGTCAGCGCCTCCATGGTCAGCAGGTCGATGTTGCCAACGAAGTCGTTCTCGGCACCCATCGGGAGCTGCATGACGATCGGGGTCGCGTGGAGACGATCCTTAATCGTGCCAACCGAGAAGTAGAAGTCGGCACCCATCTTGTCCATCTTGTTGATGAAGCAGATACGGGGGACGTCGTACTTGTCGGCCTGACGCCACACGGTCTCGGACTGGGGCTCGACGCCCTCCTTGCCGTCGAACACGGCGACAGCGCCGTCGAGGACGCGCAGCGAGCGCTCAACCTCAACGGTGAAGTCAACGTGACCGGGGGTGTCAATAATGTTGATCTGGTTACCGTTCCAGAAAGAGGTGACTGCGGCGGACGTAATCGTGATGCCGCGTTCCTTTTCCTGTTCCATCCAGTCGGTCGTCGAGGCACCGTCGTGCGTCTCGCCGATCTTGTAGTTGATGCCCGTGTAGAACAGGATTCGTTCCGTCACGGTCGTCTTGCCGGCATCGATGTGAGCCATGATGCCAATGTTGCGGACCTTGTTGAGATCCGTCAGCACCTCTAGTGCCACGAGTGTGGTTCCTTCGTTCGAAGTGATAGGTGTTATTGCTGCGTGAGACGAGGCCCGGTTGCCCAGGCCTCGTCTTTACATCACCAGCGGTAGTGCGCGAAGGCGCGGTTGGACTCAGCCATCTTGTGCATGTCCTCACGGCGCTTCACAGCGGCACCGAGGCCGTTGGAGGCGTCGAGGATTTCGTTGGCGAGACGCTCGGTCATGGTCTTCTCGCGACGCTGACGCGAGAAGTCGACCAGCCAGCGCAGGGCGAGAGTCGTGGCGCGCGCGGGGCGAACCTCGACGGGGACCTGGTAGGTCGCGCCGCCGACGCGGCGGGAGCGGACCTCAAGGGCCGGACGGATGTTCTCGAGGGCACGCTTGAGCACGGAGACGGGCTCCTGCTCAGTGCGCTCGCGAACAGTCTCGAGTGCGCCGTAGACGATACGCTCGGCGACGGTCTTCTTGCCGTCGAGGAGAACACGGTTGACCAGCTGGGTCACGACCTTCGAGCCGTAGACCGGGTCATCGACGAGGGGGCGGCGGGGAGCGGGGCCCTTACGAGGCATTACTTCTTCTCCTTCTTCGCGCCGTAACGGGAACGGGCCTGCTGACGGCCGCGGACACCCTGGGTGTCCAGCGAACCGCGGACGATGCGGTAACGCACGCCGGGCAGGTCCTTCACACGACCACCGCGCACGAGCACGATCGAGTGCTCCTGCAGGTTGTGACCCTCACCGGGGATGTACGCGGTGACTTCGATGCCGGACGAAAGGCGCACACGAGCGACCTTTCGCAGAGCCGAGTTCGGCTTCTTCGGCGTGGTGGTGTACACGCGGGTGCACACGCCGCGACGCTGGGGGGAGCCCTTCAGCGCGGGGGTCTTCACCTTCGCGCGCTTCGAGACACGTCCCTTGCGGACGAGCTGCTGAATGGTAGGCACTGGGTCTCCAGTTTCTTTCCGTCGGCGGCCTCCCCTCACTTCGAGGGGCTGCCCTGATTGTCAGTCTTCCGCGACCGTAAAACCCCGTGTGGGCACACGTGTCCGCAGGGGGCCGGTGCGCCATGATAACCACGCGGGTCAGAGGATGACGCCCGGAGCTCCGACGGACGGAGCCCGCTCCCGGTTGCCCGGGCACAGAGGTTCCACAGAGGCGGGAACCACCCTCAAGGATAGCGGGGAACCTCGTCGGGCGTCAAAGGGTGTGCCTTGTGTTTCGCCACTCATTGACGAGGCCGGGGCCGGTTTCCCGGGTTCGTCTCCCATGCGCAGCACTGAGGCTTCCGGTTATCCGCAACGATCCCTGCGGTGCCGAGATTCCACATCTGCACTGCTGACAGTTCCCTCTCGCCAGTGTTTCCGCGCACTTGTTGTCATCCCGTGCCGCCACCCCCATGAAACGACCTCAACAAGTCTCCACACAACCCGTGATTTGTCTACCACCCACCAGCCTCTCCCCTACCGCCCCCTGCCGTGCACCCGCCGCTGTACCCACGCAAAGGACCCCGGCCTCGTCACGTGTGTACGGACGAGGCCGGGGTCCCAAGCGGTCACGAAACCGGATTACTCGCGGAAGTTCATGCCGAAGTCGATGGCACCCAGCGCGTCGAGGAAGTCCTCGGACACGGAGCCATCACCAAAGTCGGCCTCGGTGTAGTTCGAGTTCGCCATGGCCTCAGCCGTCGGCTCGACGATGACGTCGTTGTAGCGCGACAGGCCGGTGCCAGCCGGGATGAGCTTACCGAGGATGACATTCTCCTTCAGGCCCACCAGGGAATCCGACTTGCCGTTCATGGCGGCCTCGGTCAGGACCTTGGTGGTCTCCTGGAAGGACGCGGCACTCAGCCACGAATCCGTGGCCAGCGACGCCTTGGTGATACCCATCAGCATCTGGCGGCCGGAGGCGGGCTGGCCGCCCTCGGATGCGACGCGGCGGTTCTGCGTCAGGTACGCCATGCGGTCGACGAGTTCGCCGGGCATGAACGTGGTGTCGCCGGGCTCCAGGATGGTGACGCGGCGCAGCATCTGACGGACGATGACCTCGATGTGCTTGGCGTGAATGCCCACGCCCTGGTCGCGGTACACCTTCTGAACCTCGTCCACGAGCATCTTCTGGGCCACGTTACGGCCCATGATGCGCAGGATTTCCTTGGGGTCCAGCTGGCCCTCAGTCAGCGGGGTGCCGGCGGCGATGTGCTGGCCCTCGGACACGAGGAGCTTCTGGCGACGCGACACCTCGATGACCAGGTCTTCCTTGCCATCGTCGCGGGTGATGATCACCTTACGAGCGCTGGGATCCTCGTCGTCGATGTGGACACGACCGGCCGCCTCGTTCATCTTGGCTTCGACCTTCGGGCTGCGCGCCTCGAAAAGCTCCTGAACGCGGGGCAGACCCTGCGTAATGTCCGCAGCGGAGGCGGCACCACCGGTGTGGAACGTACGCATCGTCAGCTGCGTGCCGGGTTCGCCAATCGACTGGGCGGCGATAATGCCGACCGCCTCGCCGATGTCGACCTGCTTGCCGGTGGCCAGCGAGCGGCCGTAGCACTTCGCGCAGGTGCCGACCTGGGACTCACAGGTGAGGACGGAACGGCACACGATCTGCGAGACGCCGGCGGCAACCAGCTCGGCGAGCTGATCGTCGCCGAGGTCGGTGCCCGCGGGCATGACGACCTCTCCGGCCTCGTTCACGGCATCACGGGCGAGGTTACGGGCGTAGGCGGTCGTCTCGATGGTGTCGGACGCCTCCCACTCACCGAACTCGTTCTTCTTCGCGATGTCGATCTTCAGACCGGCGCGGGTGCCACAGTCGGCCTCGCGGACGATGACGTCCTGCGAGACGTCGACCAGACGACGGGTCAGGTAGCCCGACTCGGCGGTACGCAGAGCCGTATCGACCAGGCCCTTACGGGCACCGTGCGTGGCGATGAAGTACTCGAGAACGGTGAGGCCCTCGCGGTAGTTTGCCTTAATGGGCTGCTCGATCAGCTTCTGCTTCGGGTCGGACACGAGGCCACGCATACCGGCGATCTGCTGAACCTGCGACCAGTTACCACGGGCACCGGAGTTCACCATGCGGTACACGGTGTTGCGCTCGGAGAAGTTCGCGCGCATGTCCTCGGCGACCTCTTCGGTGCACTGCAGCCACAGCTTCACGAGTTCCTCGTAGCGGGTCTCCTCGAGGATGATACCCGTCTCGAACTGTTCGACGATCTCGGCAGCCTTGGCCTCGTAGCGGGCCAGGATCTCGCGCTTACGCGGCGATGCCTGAATGTCGGAGAACGCAATCGTGATGCCCGACCAGGTCGACCAGTGGAAGCCGGCCGACTTCAGGGCGTCGAGGCAGTCCGCGACGAGCACGTTCGGGTAGCGCTGCGTCAGCGTGTTCACGATGTTGCCGAGCTGCTTCTTGCCGACGACCTCGTTGACGAACGGGTAGTCGGTGGGCAGCAGTTCGTTGAAGATCGCACGGCCAAGGCTGGTCTCGAGAATCAGCTCGTCGCCGCTCTCCCAACCCTCGGGGGCTTCCCAGCCCTCGGGGGGCACGGTGCCGTCGGCGAAGCGGATGCGCGCGGTCGCGTTCAGGTCCAGGTTGCCGGCGTCGAACGCCATCTGGGCCTCCGCCTGGCTGGAGAAGTACGGGACCACGGGGTTACCGTCTTCGTCCGTCTCGACCGGGATCGACGGGTCGGGGTTCGAGGTCAGGTGGAACAGCCCGATGATCATGTCCTGCGACGGCATGGCCACGGGGCGACCGTCGGAGGGCTTGAGGATGTTGTTCGTCGACAGCATGAGGATGCGGGCCTCGGCCTGCGCCTCAGCGCCCAGCGGCAGGTGGACAGCCATCTGGTCGCCGTCGAAGTCGGCGTTGAACGCGCCACAGGCGAGGGGGTGCAGCTGGATGGCCTTACCCTCAATCAGCTGCGGCTCGAACGCCTGGATGCCGAGGCGGTGGAGCGTAGGTGCGCGGTTGAGCAGCACGGGGTGCTCGCGGATGACGTCGTCGAGGACGTCCCACACCTCGGGGCGCTGACGCTCGACCTTGCGCTTGGCGGCCTTGACGTTCTGCGCGTAGTTCTTCTCAACCAGGCGCTTCATGACGAAGGGCTTGAACAGCTCCAGGGCCATCTGCTTGGGCAGACCACACTGGTGCAGCTGCAGCTGCGGGCCGACGACGATAACGGAACGACCCGAGTAGTCGACGCGCTTGCCGAGCAGGTTCTGACGGAAACGACCCTGCTTGCCCTTGAGCATGTCCGAGATCGACTTCAGCGGACGGTTGCCCGGACCCGCGACGGGGCGGCCACGGCGACCGTTGTCGAAGAGGGCGTCAACGGACTCCTGAAGCATGCGCTTCTCGTTGTTGACGATGATCTCGGGGGCACCCAGCTCGAGCAGACGCTTGAGTCGGGTGTTGCGGTTGATGACGCGACGGTACAGGTCGTTGAGGTCGGAGGTCGCGAAGCGGCCGCCGTCCAGCTGAACCATGGGGCGCAGGTCCGGCGGGATCACGGGGATCTTGGTCAGTACCATCGAGGCCGGCGAGTTGCCGGTGGCGACGAAGGCGTTGATGACCTTCAGGCGCTTGATGGCGCGGGCCTTGCGCGGGCCGGAGTCAGAGGAGATGGTCTGACGCAGGGCGGCCACCTCGGCCACCAGGTCGAAGGTCTCCAGGCGCTTCTGGATGGCGGACGCGCCCATGTCACCCTTGAAGTAGGTGCCGTAGCGGGCCACCATGGCGCGGTAGAGGCGCTCGTCGCCCTCGAGGTCGCCGACCTTGAGGTCCTTGAAGCGCTCCCATACGGCCTCGAGCCGTCGATGTCGCCGTCGAAGCGGCGACGGATCTTGGCCATCTCACGCTCGCCCTGCTTGCGTGCGCGCTCGCGCTCCGCCTGCGAGGCACCGTCGCGTTCAAGGGCGGCGATGTCGGACTCGAGCTGCTCCGCGAAGTCGTTGATCGTGGCGTCGCGGTTGTTCTCCATCTGCTTCTTCTGCACTTCGAGTTCGGCGCGCAGTTCAGCCAGATCCTCGTGGCGACCCTTTTCGTCGACCTCGGTGATCATGTAGGCAGCGAAGTAGATGACCTTCTCGAGGTCCTTGGGCGCGAGGTTGAGCACGTAGCCCAGGCGCGAGGGAACACCCTTGAAGTACCAGATGTGCGTGACGGGGGCGGCGAGGTCGATGTGACCCATGCGCTCACGGCGGACGCGGGAGCGAGTGACCTCAACTCCACATTTCTCGCAGATGATGCCCTTGTAGCGCACGCGCTTGTACTTGCCACACGCGCACTCCCAGTCGCGGGTGGGGCCGAAGATCTGCTCACCGAACAGGCCGTCGCGCTCGGGCTTGAGCGTACGGTAGTTGATGGTCTCCGGCTTCTTCACCTCACCGTGGCTCCAGACGGCGATGTCGTCGCCGGTGGCCAGGGTGATCTTCAGGCTGTCGAACGTTTTGGCGTCCAGCAAAGTTATCTCTCCCTATCAGATCGCATCGATGGTCGCCGCAGCGTTCGGACGAGCATCGAGGGTGATGCCCAGGTCCTCACGCGCATTGAAGTCTTCATCCTGCTCACGCAGGTCAATGACGTTGCCGGCCGCGTCGAGGGCTTCGACGTTCAGGCACAGCGAGCGCATTTCCTGGATGAGGACTCGGAAGGACTCGGGGATGCCGGGCTCGGGGATGTCCTCGCCCTTGACGATGGCCTCGTACACCTTGACTCGGCCGGTGGTGTCGTCGGACTTGATGGTCAGCAGCTCCTGGAGGGCGTAGGCGGCACCGTAAGCTTCCAGGGCCCACACCTCCATCTCGCCGAAGCGCTGGCCGCCGAACTGGGCCTTACCGCCCAGCGGCTGCTGCGTGATCATCGAGTACGGGCCCGTGGAGCGGGCGTGGATCTTGTCGTCGACCAGGTGGTGGAGCTTGAGCATGTAGGTGTAGCCCACCGAGATCGGGTACGGGAACGGTTCGCCGGAGCGACCGTCGAACAGGCGCGCCTTGCCCTCGTAGTTGGTGAGGACGTCGCCGTCGCGGTTCGGGTTGACGTTGCGCAGCAGGCCGGCGAGTTCGTCGGCTTCGAGGCCGTCGAACACGGGGGTGGCGACGGGCGTGCCGGGCTCGGTCTTGATGCCGTCGGCGGGCAGGTGCGCCGCCCACTCTTCACCGGCCTCGACAGCGGCCGAGGCATCCCAGCCCTGGTGGGCGAGCCACCCGAGGTGGTACTCAAGCACCTGGCCGACGTTCATTCGACCGGGGACGCCCAGCGGGTTGAGGATGATGTCGACGGGGGTGCCGTCGGCGAGGAAGGGCATGTCCTCGACGGGGAGGATCTTGGAGACGACGCCCTTGTTGCCGTGGCGGCCGGCCATCTTGTCGCCGATCGTGATCTTGCGTCGCTGGGCGACGTAGACGCGCACGGTCTGGCGGACGCCGGGGTTGAGGTCGTCGTCGTCATCGTTGAACTCGCGGACGCCGATGACGATGCCCTCTTCGCCGTGGGGGACGCGCAGGGAGGTGTCGCGCACCTCGCGGGCCTTCTCGCCGAAGATGGCGCGCAGCAGGCGTTCTTCGGAGGTCAGCTCGGTCTCACCCTTCGGGGTGACCTTACCGACGAGGATGTCGCCGGCGGTAACTTCGGCACCGATGCGGATGATGCCGCGCTCGTCCAGGTCGGCGAGGGATTCCTCGGAGACGTTGGGGATATCGCGGGTGATTTCTTCCTCACCGAGCTTGGTTTCGCGGGCGTCGACCTCGTACTCCTCGATGTGGATCGAGGTGAGGATGTCCTCTTCCACGACGCGGCGGCTGAGGATAATGGCGTCCTCGTAGTTGAGGCCTTCCCACGACATGTAGGCGACGAGCAGGTTCTTGCCGAGCGCGATTTCGCCGTTGGAGGTGGCGGGGCCGTCGGCCAGGACGTCGCCGACCTCGACGCGGTCGCCCTCGTCCACGATAACGCGCTGGTTGGTGCAGTTACCGGGGTTGGAGCGCTCGAACTTTTCGAGGCGGTAGGAGTCGCGGCCGCCCTCGTCCGTAGAGACGACGATCAGGTCCGCGGAGACCTCGGAGACGACGCCGGAGTGAGCAGCGAGGATCATTTCGCCGGAGTCGTGCGCAGCGCGCAGCTCCATGCCGGTGCCGACCAGCGGGGCTTCCGTGGTGAGCAGCGGCACGGCCTGACGCTGCATGTTCGCGCCCATGAGGGCTCGGTTCGCGTCGTCGTGCTCAAGGAACGGAATGAAGGCCGCGGCAACGGACACCATCTGGCGGGCGGAGACGTCCATGTAGTCGACGCGATCGCGGGCGATCAGGGTCGGGTCTTCGCCGGCGACACGGCACAGGACGTCGTGCTCGGCGAAGGATCCGTCGGCCTCGAGGGGCGACGAGGCCTGGGCGATGAAGTGCCCCTTCTCGTCGTCCGCGGTGAGGTAGCGGATTTCGTCGGTGACGCGGCCGTTTTCGACGACGCGGTAGGGCGTCTCGATGAAGCCGAAGGGGTTGATGCGCGCGAAGGTTGCGAGCGAGCCGATGAGGCCGATGTTCGGGCCTTCAGGGGACTCGATCGGGCACATACGACCGTAGTGCGAGGGGTGGACGTCTCGAACTTCCATGCCCGCGCGGTCGCGGGACAGGCCGCCGGGACCCAGGGCCGACAGGCGGCGCTTGTGGGTCAGGCCGGCGAGCGGGTTGTTCTGGTCCATGAACTGCGAGAGCTGGGAGGTTCCGAAGAATTCCTTGATCGCAGCCACGACGGGGCGGATGTTGATCAGCGTCTGGGGCGTGATCGAGTCCGTCTCCTGGGTGGTCATGCGCTCGCGCACGGTGCGTTCCATGCGGGCGAGGCCGGTGCGGACCTGGCCCTGGATGAGTTCGCCGACGGCGCGGATGCGACGGTTCGCGAAGTTGTCGATGTCGTCGACCTCGACGCGGACCTCGACGGGTTCGCCATTTCGGGTGCCGGCGAAGGTCTTGTCGCCCTGGTGGAGGGCGAGCAGGTACTTGACGGTGGCGACGATGTCCTCGAGGGACAGGGTCGAGGCCTTGGGGTCGGCTTCGATGGCCAGCTTCTTGTTGATCTTGTAGCGGCCGACCTTTGCCAGGTCGTAGCGGCGAGAGTCGAAGTAGAAGTTGTTGAGCAGCGTCTGGGCAGCGTCGACGTTCGCGGGCTCGCCGGGGCGCAGCTTGCGGTAGATGTCGAGCAGGGCCTCTTCCTGCGTGGCGACCGTGTCCTTTTCGAGGGTTTCGAGGAGGACCGGGTAGGCGGCGAAGGTGTCGCGAATCTCGGATTCGGTCATGCCGACGGCCTTGAGGAAGTGGGTGACCGACTGCTTACGCTTGCGGTCGATACGCACGCCGACGGCATCGCGCTTGTCGATCTCGAACTCGAGCCATGCGCCGCGCGAGGGGATGATCTTCGCGCCGAAGGTTTCCTTGTCGGTCGAGCGGTCCGAGAGCTTCTCGAAGTACACGCCGGGGGAACGCACGAGCTGAGAGACGACGACACGCTCGGTGCCGTTGATGATGAAGGTACCGCGGGGGGTCATGAGCGGGAAGTCGCCCATGAACACGGTCTGAGACTTAATTTCGCCGGTCTCATAGTTCATGAATTCGGCGGTCACGTACATGGGTGCGGAGTACGTGTAGTCCTTCGCCTTGGCTTCCTCCATGGAGTACTTGGGGGATTCGAGGCGGTGGTCGTGGAACGACAGGCTCATGGTGCCTGCGACGTCCTCGATGGGGGAAATCTCGTGGAAGATTTCTTCGAGGCCGGAGACGTCGGGGACGTCACCTCGGCCGGATGCCTGTGCGGCTTCGACGCGGGCCTTCCACGCGTCGTTGCCCAGCAGCCAGTCGAAGCTCTCGACCTGCAGGCCCAGCAGATTGGGTGCCTGGAGGGGTTCGCGGAGCTTCGCGAACGAAATGCGGTGGCTGGGCTGTTTGGCGGTGCTGTTGGCAGCCAAAGGGGGTCCTTCCCTGCTGTTACGGTGCGCACGCTTCCTTATCACCCATTATCTGACGCGTCCTGGTCCGTCAAGCGCCTGTTACGACGGCTGGATACGGGTCACCTCGGGCATGATAAGGCGCAAATACTCAGCCTACCTTGACTCCCATCGCGAGTCAAGGCTGAATGTGATATGTGCAGGGATTCACGACGACGAGGCCGTGGTCGGCTTGCCCGTCAGGCGCGGCGGGCGCAGCTCCCAGTTGTGGCTGGCGGTACCCCAAGTCGGGCGTGAACCAACGACCGACATCAGGGCAACTGACGACCAATCGCTACGCTTGCAATTGGTCGCGGATCACTATGTTAACGACGGACTACAGGTGCCGCCACCACGCGAGACAGGCTGGACAATCGTTTCACGGTTTATGAACAACGCTGATAAGGGGTACCCGCGTGCATCGCGTAGACAAGTTCAGCACGTTCAAGCTGTTCCTCAGCGCGCTCCTCCAACTCACATTCCCGCGCCAGTTCCTCGGGCGTGTATGTGGCACGCGCTTCGCGCACCACCTCGTCAAAGTCGTAGAAACCATCGGGAATTTCGCAGCTCATACAGTCCTCCACCTAGCGACCTCAAAACCCACCATATTGAGGATCAACAAAACCGCAAGGGGCTATCTGAGGTCGTCCCCATCGACGAGGCCGTGGTCGGCTTGCCCGTCAGGCGCGGCGGGTGCGACTCCCAGTTGTGGCTGATGGTGCCCCAAGTCGGGCTTGAACCGACGACCCACGGATTATGAGTCCGCTGCTCTGACCGACTGAGCTATTGGGGCGTGGCCATCTTAGCGGAGGAAGACGCTACCCTTCCACCGACACCCTCCCTGATCCGTCGGTCACGTCACAGCGACATAGGACCTTAGTCATGCCTATGGTGGTTTTACAAGGTCACAGCCAATAATTTAAGGAGATGGCATGAACGTCGCGGAACAGATCGTGGCCCAGCTCGTCGACGCGGGAGTCCATCGGATCTACGGCATTGTCGGCGATTCGCTCAACCCCATCGTCGACGCCGTGCGCAAGACCGGCGGCTCGAAGAAGGGCGGCATCGACTGGATTCACGTCCGCCACGAGGAGGCGGCGGCGTTCGCTGCTTCGGCCGAGGCTCAGCTGACCGGCAAGCTCGCCGTGTGCGCGGGTTCATGCGGCCCGGGCAACCTGCACCTCATCAACGGCCTGTACGACGCGAACCGCACGGGCGCACCTGTCCTGGCCATTGCCTCGCACATCCCGAGCGTCCAGATCGGCTCCACCTACTTCCAGGAAACGCACCCGGACCGCATCTTCGAGGAGTGCTCGGTTTACAACGAACTCATCTCCTCCGCGGCACAGTCGCCGCGCACCGTGAACTCGGCGATCCGTCACGCGGTCGGTCTGGGCGGCGTGTCGGTCATCACTCTGCCCGGCGATGTCTCCGACCTCAAGGCCGTCGAGCACGTTCCCACCTACGCGCCCGCTCGTCCCGCGACGCTGGCCCCGAACCCGGCGGACATTGACGAGGCCGCCGCCCTCCTGAATAAGGCGGACAAGGTCGCGATCTTCGCCGGCGCGGGCGTCGAGGGCGCCCACGACGAGGTCATCGCCCTGGCGGATGCGCTCAAGGCCCCGATCGGCCACTCGCTGCGCGGCAAGCACTTTATCCAATACGACAACCCCTTCGACGTGGGCATGACGGGCCTGCTGGGCTACGGTGCGGCCGCGGAGGGCATGAACGACGCCGATGTGTTGATTTTGCTGGGCACCGACTTCCCCTACGACCAGTTCCTGCCCGATACCCCGACCATTCAGGTGGACACGCACGCGGAGAAGCTGGGTCGCCGCACGGACGTTGGCCTCGCGATTCACGCTCAGGTCAAGCCCTTCATCGAGGCGCTCCTCCCCCACCTGCGTGCAGGCCGCTCTGATTCCTTCCTGAAGTCCAAGATCAAGAAGCACTCGGAGATCATGCATGCACCCGTGGGCGCCTACACGCGCAACGTGGAGAAGATGCGTCCGATCCACCCCGAGTACGCCGCACATCTGCTCAACGAGACGGCCGCGAAGGACGCGATTTTCACCGCGGATACGGGCATGTGCAACGTGTGGACTGCCCGCTACATCGATCCGCTCGGCACGCGCCGTCTCATCGGTTCGCTCCTGCACGGCTCGATGGCGAACGCCCTGCCGATGGCCCTGGGTGCCCAGGTCGCCTACCCGGATCGCCAGGTCGTGTCGGTATCGGGTGACGGTGGCCTGTCGATGCTGCTCGGCGAGCTGATCTCCGCGAAGATGTACAACCTGCCCATCAAGGTGGTTGTCTTCAACAACTCGACGCTGGGCATGGTGAAGCTGGAGATGCTGGTCAACGGCCTCCCGGACTTCCAGACGGATGTCCCGGATACGAATTACGCCGAGATCGCGCGCGCAATTGGCTTCCACGCGGAGCGTGTCGAAGACGCGTCTCGCCTGGAGGCCGCGTACCGCGAGGCCTTCGCTGCGCCCGGCCCGGCCCTCGTCGAGGTCATCACGGACCCGAACGCCCTCTCCCTCCCGCCGGCCATCACGGGCGGCCAGGTCGTCGGTTTTGCGACCGCGATGAGCAAGATCGTCCTCAACCGCGGGATCGCCGAGGCCTTCTCGATGGCGACCTCCAACATGCGTAACATCCCGCGCCTGTAGGACCCTCCCCTCGGGAGGCTCTCAAGGGACGAGGCCGGAGCTGAGTCGCGCGACGCGACCTGGCCCCGGCCTCGTGCTTAGGCGTACCGCCGGGTGATCGCCACCGCGTCGGGCACGTAGGCGCGCCCGAAGACGGCGCAGTGGATCATGATGATGTGCGCCTGGTGCAGGGCGGTGCGCTCGCGCCAGCCGTCCTCCAGGGGCGAGGCCTCGTTGTAGGCGGCGAGGATGCGCTCATAGTAGGGGCAGCCGAAGACGGCGAGGGCAGCAAGGTCCTCCTCGGCGTGCCCGCCCTGCGCGGCGGGGTCGATGAGGACGGCTCCGCCGGGCGTCCACATGACGTTGCCGTTCCACAGGTCACCGTGAGTGCGCGCGGCACCGACGTCCTCGCGCCGAGCGATTGCGTCGGCGACCAAGCGCGGCTGGCCGTGGTCGAGGTCGCCGGAGTCGAGGCGCTCGCACAGCCGCTCGATGAGGTACCGCTCGGAGGCAGTGAAGACGCGCGCGTCCAGGTACGGCGCAATCCGTTCACGCGCATAGAACGCTCCCCACGACTCGCGAGGAGACGAGGCCGGGGTGGCCTCGGCACAATCCGCGCGGTTCGCGTCACTCGCTTCACTGCGAGCGCTCGGGCGTTCGGGGAGGGCGAGGTGAGCCTCCCCCATCCAGCCGTCACCCACGTACCCGTCGGGGGCGGCACCCAGGTGCGTGGCACCGGCAGCGTGCGTGTAGGCAAGGGCGCGGCCAAATGCTTCGACATCCTGCGCCGATGGTGATACCGAGATCACACGAGGTTCCTCCAGCCACGTCGCCCCGTGATCAAGCACGGGCACAACCGCCGCCCCGGGATCCGAGGCCTCGGCGAGCCAGGCGAGGCCCGCGACCTCGTAGGCGATCCGCCCGCGACGGCTATCCGTCTTTCTTATCGTCTCCATCGACGCGTCCCCGTTCCGTTCCACTGCCACCGCGCGAGAGGCTCCCGCCACGTACGCACCATGCTATCCCCACCCTGCCACACACAGGGCGCGCGGAGGAGCGAGGGGTGCCCAAGCCTCGTCCCGCTTAGACACATACCAAATAAACATCGTTATACTTCCGAGTAGAGTAAAGTCCCCCGACGAGGATGTAGGCCTCCATGACCCTCACGACGACACAGAAGTCCATCGACGCCCTGCTGACCGGAGACAGGCAGTACCAGATCCCCGACTTCCAGCGCCCCTACGTGTGGGAGGAGCCGCAGGCAATCGCCCTGGTCAATGACCTGCTGGGCGCGTGGCGCACGAACGACGGCGACTACTTCCTGGGTTCGGTTGTGCTCGTGCAGCACCCCAGCGGCGACGACGTGGATATCATCGACGGGCAGCAGCGCATGACGACGCTGTGCATCCTCTTGGCGCTCCTGCGTCACCTGGCGGGCGTCGGTTCCGGGCTGCACGGCGACCTCAGTAAACGCCTGAGTATCGCTGAGTCGACCTTCAAGGGCTTGGACGAGCGGCCGCGCCTGCTCGTGCGCGAATGCGACCGCGAGTTCTTTGATACGTTCATCGTCGACGACAATATCGATTCTCTGCTTGACGTCGACGCGAGTACGCTGACCCCGGCCTCGGTGCGCCGCATCAACGACAACGCGCGGGCAATGCTCGACGTACTGAGCGACCCGGATGTGCTGGCACCGGACGAGGTCCAGAGTTTCGTCCAGTACCTCATGCTGCAGGTCTCCCTCATCGAGGTGTCGACCGACTCCTACCAGGCTGCGCACCGCATTTTCGCGGTGCTCAACACGCGCGGAGTCCCCCTGTCGGCCGCCGACATCTTCAAGGCACGCGTCCTCGCCCACGTCGAGTCCGACGCCCGGGTGCGCTACGCGGCCCTGTGGGAGCAGAGCATCGACTCGCTGGGCACAGAGAACCCGGACGCCTTCTTCGGGCACCTGCTCACCCTCGCCCTGCGCTCGCCCGCCAAGCGCGCCCTCATCGACGCGTTCGGCGAGCAGGTCCTCACCCCCTTCCTCGCGTCCAAGAGCGGCGAGGAGTTCATCGACGAGGTCGTGGTTCCCAACGCTCGCGCGTACTCTCTGGCGACGCTGGAGCCCCTCGCCGGGCACCCGGCCGCCACGTCCCTGCAGCTGCTGCGCCTGTACGAGGCGTCCGACTGGAAGCCCGCGGCCATGGCGATTTTAAGCGTGGAGCGCAGTGACGAGGAGGTTGCCTCACTCATGTCCTCGCTTGAGCGCCTGTACGGCACGGCAGTCGCCGCGCGCTTGGTCCCAAGTTCCCGCGAGTCGATCATCGCCAAGTTCATCGCCGCCGTCGAGGACGGCGAGTCCATCACTGCCGCCTGCGCGGTCTCGGACGATACTCGCCACCGGGCGGCCAAGACGCTGTCGAGTGCCCTGCCTCAGTCCTCTCTCCGCAAGGTGTTGCTCTACCACGCGATGGTCGCCGATCAGGGCGGCTTCCCGGCACGTCTGCCACGCAGCCTGGGAGTCCTGGCGGGGCTGCCCGCCACTGCGATCCGCGGCGTCGCCGCGGACGTGGATCCTCGTATTTGGAACAGGCGTCTGGGAGGCCTGGTTCTGACGACCATCAAATCACGCACCGTCAACCAGGCACCCGACTGGGACACTGTGTCGCGCGCACTCCACGAAGCACCGACGGTCGGCGCGCTCATCGTCGGCACGCTGCCCTCCGACAGGGGCGAGATCAGCACCGCCGCCCTCGAGCTGCGTCAGACCCACCTGACGCGCAGCATCTTGGACTATTGGGACATTCGCCGCGATTCCGATGGCGTGGATCTGTCTCTCTTGTCCAGCTCCGAGCTGGAGGCCGCCGTCGACAAGCGTTCCGCCGCGCGCGGCCGCCAAGTGCGCCTGGCCGACGTCGTCGCGACCGGAATCATCTCCCCCGGTGACACTTTCGTGTGGCGACGCCGCAACCTCGGCAGCGTCTACGTCGTGACGATCTCAGCCGAAGACACCATCGTCCTGCCCGACGGCACAGACGTCGCCTCTCCTTCCGCGGCCATCAAGGAGTTGACCGGCAACAGCTCTGCCGCCGCCCTCGACGTCTTCGTGCGCGAGTCCGACGGCAAGAAGCTGCGCGACCTGTGGGACAAATACAGGAGCCGCTTCGCCTCGTGAGTTGTGACGGCTAGGGCCGCCCGCGCGACGCGTGGGCGGCCTGATACTCCCCTCGATCACAACAGCACCGTTACCTCGTGGCGTCAGCACTTTGCTTCCCTTAACAGATAGTCGACGTCTGCCTCGCTCCGTATTCCTCTCATGAGTCCGGCTCTGCAACGGCGGAGGCTCTAGGGAACGGGTCCACGTCCGTTCGAAGCGCCAAATCTCCTTCAGCACACAACCCCACTGGCACACCCGCACCAGCCTTGCGGCGCACGGCGCTGGGCCGATAACAGGCCCACACATACGAAAAACCGACATCCACTATCGGATGCCGGTCTGTAGTGGAGCTAGGGGGATTCGAACCCCCGACCTTCTCATTGCGAACGAGACGCGCTACCAACTGCGCCATAGCCCCAAGGACGGATATACCTTAGCACCCTCCAAAGCCTTCACGCAAGCCGACCATAATCAGCGAGGCTTCGCACCGAAGACCGCACGACAAACGACCGCTAAGCAATCGGGATATAGTCCCCCACCCTCATTCAACAGGCAACAGGCAACAGGCAACGAGACCACACGCAACCACACCGCACTCGTCAACGCGCCACAGACAAGCGGATACCCCACATGTCTACTCCACCGGCCACCTAGCCCCGGAATGAGGGGACAGCACAGCGAACCACCCCACGTCACCAATGAGCGACAAAAGAACCGCGCCGCGAGCCTGAGGCTCGCGGCGCGGCAACGACAGCAATCAGCAGCCCTACTGGGCCCGACGCGCATCCAGGACGGCGTCCAGGTCGAGAGCGACGATCTGGTCGGCGACAACCTCTTCGGTGGAGCGGGCACCCACCTGGGCGGTCTGAGCAATCGGACGCGCCGGGATGGCAGCCGTGATACGCGGGATACCACGCAGATCGGTGTCGGCGTGGACAATGCGACCGCGAATGCGATCACGCGACGCGTAGGTGGGCGCGGGGATCGGGGCAACGGTCCACGCGCGAGCAGGAGTGTCTGCAACCTCAACGGCCTCTGGCACCTCGACGTTGAACACGAGGGAGGGAACGGAACCGGTCTGGGTTGCAGGCTCGGCACCGTCAGCACGAGGAGCGGACGCAGACGGAGCGGACGCGGCGGACGATGAGGACACGCGCGGAGCAACCACGGCCTCGTCGCTAGCCTTCGTGGCCTCAGCCTTGCGAACCTTAGGGGCGGACGACATGGGTCGTCCACCGCGCACGTGGGCGCGCAGCTTCGTGAGCTGCTCGAACTCACGCTCGGACGCACGCTGCGAACGCACGGCCGCGACGCGGGAGGTGGACAGCGACGCCACCAGCGCGGCAATCGGGACAAGGATCCAGGTCCACGTGATCGAGGTGGCAGCAATAACGATGGTAAGGATGACCATGGACAGCGCGCAAATACCCGTCATCACCATGCGGCGACGGCCGGCAGCGATCTCAGCGGCCAGGCGGGCAGCACGGCGCGCGCGCAGCCGGGCGATGTCTCGGACAGCCTTATTGTTGCGGCGGTCAATGACGGGCCGAGTGCGTCCAGTGGCGACTGTATGCATGCTTCCTCCGCTCGTCAGTGCGCGCCGCGCCAAGATCGTTCCGGTGGCACGATCACACATGTCCAATTCTGACGCATCCATGTGAATCATGCGCAGGCTCGGGGAGAATCGGTCGATCTCACGCGACTCAACGATGGCCATTCTGCGTTCGACCAACTGCGGTACGGTCGCGAGAAGCGACACAAATACCGCTGCGATGACGAGTCCACCAATTTCCACCCTTTCAACGTAGGATGGTTAGCGAGTAGCAACTTCGCCGAAATCGGGCGTGTCGGACTCTTAAACCTAGTGGTAAGTATGAAATAAGCAATAACTGTCGCGTTCATAACACCTGCACGATGCGCATCAGCGAGACGGTGGTGATCAGCGCCGCGAACACCCCCGAGCACCACCACAGTCACACAGTCATCAAACAGAAAGAACGCCACAGTGACATACTTGACAATTCTCACAATTGGTTGACATCACAAGAAGACACCGCATCGCCACGACGACGCAACCACCGCTCGCCCGCGCGCAGTAACCGCACGGTGTCAAGCCCCGAAAGACGCACCAACCCGCTCAGGAAATCGCGGGACTACCCCACCGCCGCTGCACGAGGCCCCCCCTCAGGCAGCGACTCGGAGTCAATAAAGAACGCAACATGATCGGCCCACTGGCCCGCAATGTGCATGAAACGAGGGCGCAACCCCTCCTCAATCAGGCCAAGGCCTCGACACACGCCGAGCGAACGCTCATTCTCAGGGCGCACGCACACCTCGACCCGATGCAGGCCCAGCTCCCCCACCACCAGATCAAGGACAAGGGCCGCGCACAGGGAACCCAGGCCTCGTCCCGCCCAATTCGACACAATCCAGTAGCCCAGCATCCCCGACGACATCGCGCCCCAATGGACGTTTGAAATGCTGAACTGCCCGACGAAGCGACCGTCGATTCGGACGCCAAAAATCAGGCCGGTCCCCCTCGCGGTGGTCGCGATCAGCGCGACGCATGTACTGGGAGAAGGTGGGAATATGCTCGAGTGTGTCCGGGGGCAGAGTCGCCTCCCACGGGCGCAGCCAGTGCCCGTCAGCGCGGCGCACAGCATCAAGGTCGCGGTGCTCCTGGCCGAGCACGGGGCGGATGACGAGCTCCCGCGGATTCGGGCCACCCGCATGGTCGGGGCGCAAAAACCCGCGCCCCACAGGATCCGTCACGCGCAGCGTGAGCATCTCGATATCGCGCCCCCACACGCACGTGGAGCGCCGCAGCAGACACCTCATTCGAGGACCAGGCACTGCAAGGTATCCCCCACGCGCACGTTCATCACGTCCTCGGGGACAACGGCCAGCGCGTTGGAGTCCGCGAGCGCGGAGAGCAGCAACGAGGCCGGGGTCCCCATGACGGAGGCGTTGTAGCCGGCGCGCGGGGAACCCGTGAGGCGCACGCGCACGAATTCGCGGCGACCGCGCGGGGAGTACCAGGAGCGGTCAATGACGGCTCGCACGACCGGACGGTTGACGGTGGTCCACCCCTGCATGTGGCGCAGCGCGGGGCGGACGAAGACCTCGAAGCAAACCTGCGCGGACACCGGGTCACCGGGCAGACACACGATGGGGGTGCCGGGACGCTCATCGTCGCCACCGACGGTACCCACACCCATAATGTGGCCAGGCCAGGCGGCGACGCTATCGAAACGGACAGTACCGAGGGCACCGAGGACCTCGCGGACGGTGTCGCCGCTGCCGTACGAGATGCCGCCGGTCGTCAGGACGAGGTCGGCGCGCACCAGCTGGTCCTCGATCGTGTCGCGCAGGCGACCTCGCTCGTCGGGGACGGCGGCGACGCGGAAGGTTTCAGCGCCGGCGTCAGCAACGGCCGTGGCCAAGGCGTGACCGTTGGCGTCGAAGACAGTACCGGGGCGGGCCTCGCCGCCGGGTTCGACGATCTCGTCGCCAATGGAGATGATGACGACGCGCGGTCGCGGGTGAACGAGCACGTGGTCACGGCCCACGCCGGCCAGGAGCGCCATTTGGCGCGCGCCGATACGCGTACCGGCGCGCAGCACGGTCTCGCCCTGCGCAACGTCCTCGGCGCGGCGGCGGATGTTCTCTCCGCTGGCGGGGGCGGTGCACAGGGCGACCTGAGCGACTCCGTGGTCGGTAAACTCGAGGGAAACCACAGCCTCGGCACCCGTGGGCATGGGCGCGCCGGACGCGATACGGATCGCGGTGCCGGGCACGAGGGCGGCGGGGTCGACGGCCCCGGCGCGGATCTCCTCGGTGACGGGAAGCGTCACCGGCGTCTCCAGGGTTGCTCCCTCACAGTCGCGCACGCGCACGGCGTACCCGTCACACGCGGACAGGTCGGCGACCGGAAGGTTGAAGGGTGCCTGCACGTCCTCCGCGAGCACGCAGCTCACTGCGTCGGCAAGCTTGACGTCGAGCGGGGGCACCGCGTGAGCGACGGCCTGGCAGTCCTGGTAGAAGTCGGCAACGCTTCGCATGGTTCTCAGTCCTCGAGCTTGGAGCGAAGGAACTCCTTGAGTTCCCCTCCAAGCGCCGGGTCCTCAAGGGCGAGCGTCACGTTTGCCTCGAGGTAGCCGAGTTTGTCCCCGGTATCGAAGCGACGCTCGTCAATAACTACACCGTACAACCCTCCGCCCTGTTCTTCGGGGAGGCCGATCATGCGCGCGTACCCGTCTGTGAGCTGATACTCACCGCCGGCACCCGGTTCGATGTTTTCGAGGGCCGTGAACACGGCCGGGTCCAGCAGGTAGCGTCCGACGACGGCGTACTCGGACTTGACTTCGTCGAGCGGGGGTTTCTCGGTGACGTCGGTGATGCGCATGAGCTGGCCCTCCTCCAGGTCGACACCCTCGGGCACGGGCAGCACCTCGACCGCGGTAGAGGCGTAGGCGGTGGCTTGCTCGGGCGTGACCTTCAGCAGGGCGACGACGCTGCCGCCCAGGGCCTCGCGGACCTGGATCATCTTGCGCAGCAGCCGCGAGCCGGGTTCCATGAGGTCGTCCGGCAGTAGGACCGCGAAGGGGGCGTCGCCCACGTGGGACTTCGCCTGGAGGATCGCGTGGCCGAGGCCGAGGGGGTGTCCCTGGCGCACGGAGTGAACGCGCGCATACTTCTTGTACTCGTTCACGTACTCGAGGGCCTTTTCCTTGCCGGCCTTCTCGAGGTCGGCCTCGAGGCCAGGTTCAGCGTCGAAGTAGTCTTCGATGGCCTGCTTACCCGCGCGGGTGACAAACAGGACGTCTTCGATGCCAGCGTCGGTGGCCTCACGAACGATGTATTCGATCGAGGGGCGGTCAACGACGGGAAGCATCTCCTTGGGGACCGACTTCGTGATGGGCAGGAAGCGGGTTCCGCGACCGGCCGAGGGGACAACGGCGTGCACTACAGGCTGGTTTTTCTCTGACATACTGCAAGGGTAGCGAAGAAACGACCGAAGAGGGAGACGATGGCCACAAAAACAACTCTCCGCGCGGAGATTCGAGGTCGGCGCCGGGGTCGCCGAGCACTCCCCGGCACCTCGATTGGCGCACCGTCGTCAGATACTGACCAAACTCCCCTACCAGTACGTCACCGTGCCGAAGCGGAAGGGATCGCCTTCCAGGTGCGCGCCCTGGCCTCGTCGATGGGGTCCGTCGCCTTGCCCGCACTCTTCGTGCCCACTCCGCTTGAGCCGGACCTGTCCCTGACGCTCGGCCTCTTTCCCCGCGCGCTTCTTCCGATCCTCGTTGACGAGGCCGGGGTGGCTCTGAGCGGACCGCGCTGGGGACTGTGGGAGGCAGGGCAGGCGTTGGTGATGCCTGGGAGGCCTCCCGCTCAGCCATCGGGCGAGGCATTGGCGTCGGAAGCGCTGGCTCGGGCCGACCTGATTCTCGTGCCCGCGCTGGCCGGGGGCCTGGACGGGACGCGCCTGGGGCAGGGCGGCGGCTGGTACGATCGCACGCTCCCCCACCGCTGCCCCACCGCGCCGGTCGTCGCCGTCATTTTTGACGACGAGGTGCTGGAACCCGGCCAGATCCCCCTTGAGGCGCATGACATGCCCATCGACGCGATCATCACGCCCACGCGCACGATCCGTGTCACGAGGCCCTAACAAACGCACTAGGCCACATCGATCAATCGTTTGTCACCTATCTCTCAGAGGCCCATTATCTGCGGCATTGCAGTAACGCCGCCGCAAATTGGCGATACTGCGACAAACATTACCCCCCTACTCGCTATCATCACGACGAAAGTCCCCCTAATGTTCTCCGTGGTAACAGCGCGCCCGCGCGGCGCCAGCCCCGGCGGCTCCCGCCCGCCACGCCGAAGCTTTCGGCGTTTCAGACGTGTCGGCTCAGCCGACCTTTCACACAGGAGAACCCATGCTTAAGGGCTTCAAGGAATTCATCTCTCGCGGCAACGTCGTTGAGCTGGCCGTCGGTGTCATCATCGGTGCCGCCTTCAAGAACATCGTCGACGCCCTCGTCGACGGCATCATCAACCCGCTGATCGCCGCCGTCATCGGCAAGCCCGACTTCTCGGATGCCTTCATCCTCACCCTCAACGGCACCGACGTGAAGTTCGGCGTCCTGATCACCGCCGTCATTAACTTCCTCCTCATGGCCTTCGCGATCTACTTCTGCATCGTTGTGCCCATGAACGCCCTCAACGCCCGCCGCAAGAAGGATGCGGACGAGACCCCCAAGGAGGTCTCCGAAGAGGTCCAGCTCCTCACCGAGATCCGCGACGCCCTCGCCAAGGGCGACCGCGCCTGATTCTCTTGCCCTCTTCGCGAGGGAATGCGGGGCCGATGCGTGCATCGGCCCCGCATTTTTGTATCCACCAACGTGCCCCGGCAACTGGGTTATAGGACACTACTCCACCTGGTTCTGCACGCGGGCCGCCTGTCCCGCACGTGAACCCCCTATTCCGCACGCGGGCGGGGTTGCCCAGGCTCGGAATAGCAGGCCCACGTGCGGATGAGAAGGCCCAGACTCCACATAGCGTGTTCGCGCGCGTATCAAAGGGGATTGAGGCGCATGGTGAGAGGGGTTGTGTGCGAGCGCGCCCCGGTGGTGGGCTGCGCTCGCCTCGATCTCGTGGCCCCCATGCGCACTCGATAGCTCCCCACGCGGGCCGCCACCACCGGGCACCGACACCCGGACAGGCCCGGGGGAAGCCGCCGAGCGGGCGACCTCGCTCCTACGCGCGGGCCTGGGCGTGCGGGGGCACGTTTTCGAGCAGGCGCGCGTCGTTGGCACCGTCGCCCCGGTCGGGGGCGTCGGCCATGGAGCCGGGGCGCGTGTCTTCGGGGCGCACGCGGTCTTCCCAGGAAGGCGGCAGGCCCTCGGCGATGAGGCGTTGGTCCACCTCGGACACGAAGCGCGCGACGCGGCGGCGCTTGCGCGGGGTGGGAGCCTCACTCATCGGAGGGATCCTGATCGCCAGGCTCGGCCTCGTCACCGGGAGCAGCGTCCTCCGAGGACGCGGCAGGGGCCTCCGGCTTGGTGCGGCGCACGACGTTGCCGAGCACCGCGTCGGACTGGAAGCCGCGGCGCGTGATGCCCAGGGCTTGGCGCAGTTCTTCTGCGGTCTCCAGGTCGGTGCGTTCGACGCCGTCGGAGCGAACCCAGGCGGCCATTTCATCGAGCTGATCGTCGGAGTAGGCGGCCAGCGGCAGGCCCTTGGCAATCGCGGGACGCGGGCCGCGGTTCTCCTCGGAGGCGCGTTCCTTTCGTTTGATTTCCAGCAGCATGCCGGTCGTGTCTTCGTCGGCTTTCTTGCGGCGTTTGGATTCTTCGTCGAGGCCGTCGTCCAGCATGGGCGGGCGCGGTTTGGCGGGCGCAGACGGGGTATCGTCACCAGACTCGGAGGCGGGTTCCGTCGCAGATGCCTGAGCGTCCTTCGCGGCGACGGGGGTCGAGGCCTCAGCGGAGCCAGCACTCACCGCCGAGTCGTCCGCACCGCCGGTTGCGGACGAGGTGTCGGCCTCGTCGTCGTCAACGTGCGCAGGCACGGCGACGGCGGGCGTGTCGGAGCTGACGTTGAGTTCGTCGAGGGCGTCGAGGACGGCGTCGACGATTGTGTTGGTTTCCTTTTCCGGGTCGATGAACAGGGCCATGGACAGGGCGGTGTAGACGTGCCAGCCTTGGGCTTCGAGCCAGCGGGGGCGGGCGCGGTCGCGCACACGCTGGCTGGGCTCGGACAGGTATTCCTCGTCGTCGGTGAGGATGGCGAGTAGGAGGCGGCCGGGCGAGGCGGGGTGTCCGATGGCCAGTGGGACACGCATGCCGCCGGGAATGCCGACGTTGGCGACGACTTCGAGGCCTCGGGAGTAGAGGTGGTCCGCCAGGTCGACGAGGAGTCGGTCGGGTTCGCCGGCGAGGACCGGCCAGGCGTCCATTCCTTCGCCCGCGTGCCCCTCGGCGATCTCGAGGAGGTCGACGAGCATCCGGGAACCCTCGTGGTGCAACCGGTCGCGGTCGATTTCGTCGGAGCGCAGTGAGGACACGAGCGTAAGGTCGCCGCGCACGATGCGGAGGACCTCAGCGAGCGCGTCGGCTCCCTTCTCGGTGGAGAGGATCCCGAAGTCGTGGATGACGCGACGGTGCGGAGTTTTCGCGAAGCCGACGGACAGGATCAGGGACTCGCGCGTCAGGCCGAGGGCCTGCTGCGGGCCGATGACGACGAAAGGTTCGGGCGTTGCTGGGTCGAAGAAGGAGGCCAGCCCGGGTTCCTTCGAGCGCACGGCTGTCAGGGCCTCGGAGATGCGCTTGGCGTGACGGTCGGACAGGGCGACAACGGCGAGGGACCGTTCGGGGGATTCGACGGCGTGCTCGATGACGGCGTCGACGATGGCTCGGACCTCCGCGGACGTCGATTCGATGGCGTGGGCACCGGGGGCGGGCATGCCGGTGGCCTCGACCCAGCGCGCGGATACGGGAGCGTTCGCGGCGGTCCACGGCACGGGGATGCCGGCGTGCTCATAGCCGTAGCGAGCGAGGAGCAGCGCGACCTGGTCGTTGAGGCGGCGCGGGCCGGGGTCGACGCGCAGGGTAGGCAGGACGTCGGCGAGCGCGCGAGTGGCACCGCCTTCGGAGGCGGCGGCGAGGTCGTCGATGACGACCAGCTGGTGGCCGCGCGCGATGATGGGCGCGAGTTCGGCGAGGGGCAGGCCGTCTGCGCCGTCGAGCACGACGATGTCGACGGTACGCCCGGTGGGTGCGAGCATGGGCACCATGGCGGGGACCGTCATGAGGACGGGCAGGAGGTGGCGCACGAGCGGGTAGGCGATGAGCAGCTCGAGGTCGGAGGGGGCGCGCCCGTCTTCGAGGAGTTCGCGCAGTACCTCGTACTGTCTGGGCCTCGCGGCGAGGGCGTTGGCGCGGATTCTGCGCACGCCGGTGATGGCCTGCGGGATGAGCGACGCGACCTGGGCTTCGTCGAGCTCACGGCCTTCGCGGGCGAGGTCTTCAAGGGAGGCAGGGTCGAGGCCGCCGAGGGCGGGCTGGGAGGCCAGCATGGAGCGCAGCAGGGAGGCCCACCAGGCCAGGTCGAGTTCGGTGTCGATCTGGGATTCGTCGACACGTCGGTCGGCGAGGTCCTGGGCAAGGGCGTCGAGGCCGTGGGCTGCCAGGCGCGAACGCATCTCCAGGCGGGCGGGGATCTCGCGGGCGGTGCTCGTGTCGCCGGCCCAGCGTTCAATGAGGGTGGACAGGCGCTGCACGTGGGTGGCGACCAGGTCCGGTTCTTCGTCCACGAACACGGGGGCGATGGCGTCGAGGTCGTCGCGCACGGAGTCGGTCAGGGCTGAGATTTCGCCGATTTTAGCGGGCAGGATCGGCCAGGAGTCGTCGCCGCACACGGCGCACCAGGCGTCGCGGCGTTCTTGAACGCGGATGAGAGCACGGTGCAGGTCGGGCACGTGGACGCCGGGGCGGACGAGGTCTTGGGCCTGTTTGACCAGGCGGGTGCGCTTGGCTCGGCTCATGGCAATGCCGTGGTCCTTGCGCCACTGCTTGGGGGCGGTAGCGATCACCATGTCAGCGGCGCTGCGTTCGAACACGCGGGGCTTGAAGACGTCGAGGACGTCGGCGATTCCGTCGAACATGGCGAGCTGGCGGTCCCACTGGGCGAGGGTGCCCGCGGGCTTGATGCCGGCCTCGCCTGCGACGGAGGTCATGTAGACGCGCAGCTCGGGCAGCGTTGTGGACAGGCGGTTGACGCGCGTGAGGGCATCGGAGGCCTGTTCGTCGGAGGTCAGGATGGCCTTTGCCCAGGCGGAGGATGCGCCCCCGGTCAGGCGTCCGGAGGCGATGGCCTCGCGGAGGAGGGCGCGGGCGGACTTGCCCTGGTCCATGGCGATCTCGAAGAGGGTCTGATCAGACAGACGGACGCGGGTCGTGGGCGCGCCCTCGCTGCTGGTGAGGTCGGTGAGCGCACGCAGGGCATCGGCCGCGCATACGCCGAAGCGTCCGTAGGGTTCGTGCAGGGCCTTCGCGTAGGAACTCAGCGAGGAACGCACGTGGCGCAGGCGGGCGCGCATCGCGTCGACGCTCACCTGGTCGACGACGGGAGCCATGTCGTCCATTGCTTCCTTGACGCGCGGGGCAAGGCTGCGCCGCGCGTCGGAGTATCCATCGATGTTGGCGATGACGTCGGACAGGCCCAGGTCGGCTAGGCGCGAGTAGGCGGCAATCGAGCGCGAGGGTGCGGTGGACACGTGCAGGACGGAGTGCCCGGTGGCAGCCGCATCCGCGAGGATGGCGGCGACGATAGAGGCGTCGTCGGCGTATGCGGGCACGTCGATGAGGACGCTGCGGCCATCGGATGCGGCTTCGACCGCGTCCTGCTGAGTGGGGAGCAGGTCGCCGATCCCCTTTTCGGCCCATGGGTCGCGGTCGCCGGGATTGCGCGTGAGCGGCGTGGCGGTCAGCTCTCGGCGAGCGTCCTGGTCGCCCGCGAGCGCGCGGATAACCGCGGAGTCAGCCAGGGCCTCGACGTCGGTGTCGAGGCTGGCGGCGAGGGGGCCGGCGGGGTGGATGAAGAGGCCGATGACTAATTCGTCGCGCAGCTCAAAGCGGTTGAGGACGCTGCATGCCTGGCGCAGGGCGCTCATGGCCTGCGAGGAGGAGAACCCGTGGTGTCCGCTGGCCTGGGCGAGAATATCGCGTCCGTCGATGTCTTCTCCGGCCGCGCGCAGGGCATTTTCAAGCTCGGGTGTCAGGAGGGCACCATGCCCCATGGCGATGAGGACGTCGTCGTTGCGGCGCACGAGGCGTACGGGGCGTAGCAGGGCGGGCGCGGTGATGAGTTCGGTGCCGTGGCGCCACGTGGCGGTTCCAATGGCCAGGTGGATCGGGCCGGTTCCGTGGCTAGCGGCGCGTTTCTCAGAGCGGGCGATGATCGCGCGGGCGCGGTCGAGCGCGCGGCCCAGGGCGATGGGTTCGCGGATGAGCAGGCTCAGGCGGATGGGGTGCTCGGTGAAGAGCTGGGCGAGGCCGCCGGGGTGGGCCTCGGTGAGCGAGAGCGTCGGCAGTTTTTTGTTGTCAGCAGCGATGGTCTCCTCGAGTCGTGTGCGCCACGCGGAGCGCGCCTGACCGACAAGGGTGTTCGAGTGCGTCGATGTGGACGAGGCCTCGGGGGCCTCGGATTCGGGGGCGGAACGGCGCGAAAAGATACTAGGAACCACGATTCAACCCTACGGCAGCACCGCCTTATTGTGTGACGCGGCGCGCCCGGATGAGGTCGACAACGGAAATGGTCACAACGGCACTGACGATGAGGGCCGTGCCGACGATGTCGGCACCCGTGTAGGAGCTTCCCATAATGAGGGCGGAGAACACGGTCGCCGCGATGGGTTCGGCGCAGCCGACGAGGCTGGCGCGCACGGGTCCGATGCGGTCGACGCCCCACAGGTAGGCGGTGAAGGCGACGGCGGTGCCCAGCACGACGGTGATTGTCATGGCAAGGATGACGTCGGGCGTCCACGTGATCGAGTAGCGCCAGACTCGCCCGACGAGGCCGACCCCGGCTCCGGCGATGGCCAGGCCGTATGCGACGACGAGTTCGGCACCGTATGCGGCGATGAGGCGGGCGGGTAGCAGCGTGTAGGTCGCCAGGGTGAGGGCGGCGACGCCACCCCACGCGAGGGTCACGGGGGTCAGGGCGAGGGCGCCTGGGGTACCGTGCGTGGACAGTAGGAACGTACCGATCAGTGCCAGGATCATGGCGATCAGTTCGGAGGCACGCGGCCAGCGCCGGTGGCTCAGGCATACCCACACGACAATGAGGATGAGACCCAGGTATTGCAGGACGGTGCCGGTGCCAGCGTTGGAGGCGCGGATGACGCTCATGTAGCTGAGTTGGCAGGCCGCCAGGCCGAAGATGGCGTAGGAGACGAGCGGAAGCCAGTTACGCCTCGTTGTCACCAGCTCGCGGTGTTGGGTGGTGATCCTGCGCGAGCGGGCGAGTGCACAGCCGAGGATGAGGATGCCAGCCGTAAACATGCGGAAGAAGCTGACGAGGGTCAGTTCGACGCCGTGGGACGTCATCAGATAGTCGGCGGAGACCCCGGAAGCACCCCAGCACAGCGCGGCCACAACGGTCACGATATATCCGATGGCGTTACGCATGAGGTCCCCTCACAGTGCCCCCGAGACGATTCGAACGTCCGACACCCGCTTTAGGAGAGCGGTGCTCTATCCCCTGAGCTACGAGGGCGTGACACTTTGTCCGGGCCAACTCTAGCAAAGTGGGTGCCTGCCCGTCGCGTCACCCCGCCCATGAACGAGACTATGGGGGCGGGGATATTGAGCACACACGGACGAGGCCGGGGTGAGCGCGTGGGGTCCCCGGCCTCGTCCGTGGTGAAGCGTTAGCGCCGCTCCCACTCCGTGTGCACCGCCGTCGTACCTTCGCCCAGGTGGGCGGAGGGTACGACCATGACGGGGCAGGTCGAGTGGTGCAGGACGGTCTGCGAGGTCGAGCCGAGGAGCACGCCGGCCAGGCCGCCGCGCCCTCGAGTGCCCACGACGACGAGGTCGACTGCGGTCGAAAACTCAATGAGTAGCGAGGCCGCGGAGCCGTCGAGGGCGTGGCGTGACACGTGTACGTTACGCCCGTCCAGGGCGGCGTCGACAGAGGCATCCATGCCTTGACGAACCTGGGCGAGGAGGGCCGAGTGGTCAATGCCCGTCGGGGTCCACGCCATAACGGAGGGACCCGCAGCGATGGGGACTGCCGAGACGGCGGTTAGGCGGGCACCCCACAGGTCGGTCTCGCTGATCGCGCGCTTGAGGGCGCAGGAAGGCTGGTCGGTTCCGTCAATGCCGACGACGATGCGTTCGATGGGCGTGAATTTCTTGCCCGAGGTGTGGCGAGGCACCACGACGACCGGGCACTTGGCGTGCGCGGGCAGCGCAGAGGAGACGGTACCGAGGAGACGATCCGCAAAGCCACCGCCTCCACGCGAGCCGACGACGATCATGTCGACCTCAGCGGAGAAATCGATGAGGACGCCTGCGGGGTCGCCCGGCTCAGTCGAGCCGGACACATGCGCGGCTCCGCGCTCGCGAGCCACAGCCTTCGCTTCCTCAACAACTTGCTCGGCACCCGCTTTGAGCGCCTCGTCGTCGAGGACGGCGTACCCACCGTCGAGGGCAGCGGCAGAGTAGGAAGCCAGCGCGTAGGTGCACAGGCAATGAATGCGCGCTCCGGTGCGCGCGCCGCGATCGGCGGCCCATGTGACGGCGGCAAGGCTCTCCTTCGAGCCATCGACACCGACCAGAATGACTTCGGTGGAACTCATCATGTCCTCCTCGTGGTGGCAGTCATTTATATTGTGCCGCATTTTGACGGTGGGCGAAAGCCCAAGTGGAGGAAGATAAAACAATCGCCGCACCCCCTCGGGGCTGCGGCGATCGCCTATCGTTCAAGCGGCTCAGTAGCGCACGTAGTCGCGCCACCGCGGACCGGCGAGACCTTGGAATTGTAGCCGGGCATAGTCGCCTCAACCATCTGACCGCCGCCGATGTAGATGGCGACGTGGCCGGGGTAGGCCACGATGTCGCCGGGCTGCGGGTTGGACACAATGGTGCCGCCAGCGGCCTGAGCGGAGGAGGAGTGCGGCAGGTTGATGCCAGCGGCCGCGTAGGCGTACTTGACCAGGCCGGAGCAGTCCAGGCCGCCGAGGGTCTCGCCACCGTAGACGTAGGGAATGCCGGTCAGGCCGAGGGCGACGGAGACAATGTCCGATCCAGCGGCGTTGACAGCGGCCTGACGGGCCGAGGTGTCCGAAGACGCGGTGGACATCTCGCCGCGGGACTCGGAACGCGAGGCAGCACCCTCAGAGGCGTTCGCGTCGGTCTCATCGGCGGGGGCCGTCTCCGGCTCGGGAGCCGCGGGGGCCTCGGCGGTAACGGACTCGGCGATGCCATCCTCGGCGGTCCACGCGATATCCGGAACCTCAACCGTGGTGACGTCATCGACGGCAATGGTCGTGGTGTTCAGGTCCGCGCTCTGCGGCTCGGACTGGGGGGGTGGCCGGCGCGGCGTTTGCAACACCGGCAGCAATCGCGGTCAGCGCAACACCGGCGGCCGACGCGAAGGCGATCGGGCGAGCGGCGTTCATAGGGGTGACCCTCTCGACCACAGCAGCGGCGATGGGGCGACGTGCCTGGCGGTGACGCGGAGCAGGCTTAGAAGTCTTCACTCGTTTTCTCCCTGTTTCCCTGCGAGGTTAGCTGTCGGGTTCGGGCGGGAGGCCCGGCTCGGCATGCGAGCTTCACCCCTAGGCTACGAGGAGCCGGTGATGGGTTCCCCGCGTGAGACGCTTTTTCCGCGTCATCCGTTGTCTCACTTCGGGTACCGGATGAGCGGTTGGTCTGATGACCGGTTCTCACTATACCCTGCACAGGCGGTCAGTGTCACGTTCCTATAACACCCCAATCCTCGACCGTTACCATTTCGTGACATTTATGCCGCGCAACAACAGGAAAAACTCACCCAATCACCGACTCGTCACACGTGTTCCACCATCCGAGATACCCACGATTCTGGGCATAACGAAAGCCGAGACCCCACACGGACCCCGGCCTCGTCACGGTCGCGCTTACTCGCCGCGAACGAACAGGTGAGCGGCCAGTGCCATCGGGATCGTCAGATACCCGCTGACCTCCCCCCGCCTCATCCAGCGCCGCTACCCGCACGATGTCACCGTGCGCAGACAGCCCCACGCGCGCGCCCGGGCGCAGTCCCAGCTCACCGAAGGACACCAGGAGATCAGCCTGGGCCTGGATCGGCTCGCCGATACGCGCCAGGGTCAGCGCACCCGACTCGAAGGAACGCACCGCGAGCTCCGCGGATTGCAGACGCCCACTCTCACCCACGCCCGGCAGCGGGTTACCGTAGGGGTCCACGCTCGGGTCGTGCAGCAGCTCCACCAGGCGTGCTTCAACGGCGTCGCTCATGACGTGCTCCCAGCGGCAGGCCTCGTCGTGAACCTGCGCCCACTCCATGCCAATCACGTCGAGAAGCAGACGCTCAGCCAGGCGGTGCTTGCGCAGCACCCTCGGTCGCGCGGCTGCGCCCCTCCTCGGTCAGCTCGAGGCGCCGATCCCCCATCACGTGCAGCAGGCCGTCACGCTCCATCCGGGCGACCGTCTGCGACACCGTCGGCCCCGAATGGCCCAAGCGGTCCACGATGCGGGCGCGCAGGGGCGTCACCCCGTCTTCTTCCAACTCGAGAATGGTCTTGAGATACATCTCGGTGGTGTCGATCAGGTCTGCCACGGCATCCTCCTTTGACGACTATGAACTACCAACAGGATAGGGTGACCTTCCTTTTCTTGGAAGCAAACGACACAATGACGCGAAAGTGCGCGTGCCCACGTGTGCTTCTTCACGCTAATTCGATTAATGAGCATGATGGAAATAGCGTGCCAAGGCGGGTTACGCTGTGTTCATGGTGGTTTTCCCCGACATTGACCCGGTCCTCTTGCCCGCCGACGGTCGCTTCGGTTGCGGTCCCTCGAAAGTGCGCCCCGACCAGCTTCAGGCGCTCTTCACACCCCTCCTCATGGGCACCTCCCACCGCGCAGCGCCCGTGCGACACGTCGTTGCTTCCTTCAAGGACGGGCTGCGCTCCCTCCTGCGCGTCCCCGAGGGCTACGAGATCGTGCTCGGTAACGGCGGTGCCTCCGCCTTCTGGGATGTGGCCTGCGCGTGCCTCATTGACTCGCGCGCGGCCTTCGGTTCCTGGGGAGCATTCGGCGCAAAGTTCGCCTTAGAAGCGGAACATGCGCCGCACCTGCGCTCGCCCCTCATCGACGAGGCCGAGGCTGGCTCCCTGGTCACGCTCGCACCGCGTGATGCCTCGGAGGGCGTCGATGCCTACGCCTACCCGCACAACGAGACCTCAACGGGCGTGGCCTCCCCCGTCTACCGCGTCGACGCGCCCGGAGCGCTCACTCTCGTCGATGGCACGTCGATTGCAGGTGCCGCGCCCGTGGACCTCACCCGGGTCGACGCCTACTACTTCTCCCTACAAAAGGCCCTCGGGTCGGACGGCGGCCTGTGGGTCGCTATTCTCTCCCCCGCCGCCATCGAGCGCGCCCGGCGCATCGAGGCTGCCCCCCAAGGCCGCTGGATCCCGCAGTTCCTATCACTGTCCGCCGCGATTGATAACTCGCGCAAGGACCAGACGCTCAACACCCCCGCGGTCGCGACCATCATCATGGCGCAGCGTCAGGTCGCGTGGCTCAACGAACGCGGCGGGATGGATGCCGTCGCCGCCCACTGCGCCCAGGCCTCGTCCATCATCTACGACTGGGCGACCGCGCACCCAGCGCTCTCCCCCTTCGTCACCGAGGAGGCGTGGCGTTCCCCCGTCACCGCGACGATCGAGATCAACGCCGACGTGAAGGCCACAGACCTGGCGGCGCACCTGCGTGCCCACGAGATCGTAGACATCGGCGCCTACCGCGGCGTGGGCACGAACCAGCTGCGCATCGGCACGTGGCCCAGCGTCGAGATCGGCGACGTCGAAGCCCTCCTGGAGTGCATCGACTACTGCCTGGAGCGGGTCCTCTAAGCGCCTCGCGCCGCCGCGCGGTCCCCGACTCTCAGCTCGGGTCGACCGAGCGGCGCGGTGCGTCCACAGAGGAACCACCCTCCACGCCCACCCACGGGAAAGAGGGACGGACCACGACGCGCCCCTTCCAGTGAATCATTGCCCACGCACCGCAGATGAGCGCGATACCCAGGGAGGCGATCCCGCCCACCAGGATCGCCCAGCGAGCTCCAAAAACCGCGCCCACACGGCCAATAATCGGCGATCCAATCGGCGTCGCGCCCAAGTACACAAGCGAGTACATCGCCATGACACGCCCACGCATCTCCTGATCCGTACGCGTCTGCATGAGGGCGTTTGCACTCGTGTTCATCGTCAGCATCCCAAAACCCGTCGGGATCGACAGGAGAGCGAACCACCAGTAAGAAGGGGACAAACCCAGCAGGATCTCGGCGCACCCGTAGAAGGCGGCACCCAGGATGATCGTGCGCAGGCGAGGGATGCGGCGTGCAGCACCCGTCGCCCCCAGAATCGAGCCGAAAGCCATGAATGAGGAGAGTATCCCAAAGGAGCCGGCCGTCTTACCAAACACGGTGGTCGCCATGAGCGCGCTGGTCATCTGGAAGTTCATACCCAGGGCGCTCACGATGGCAATCAGCACGAGGATGATGAGGATGTCCGTACGCCGGCGGACGTAGGCTACGGCTTCGCGCAGCTGGCCGCGGGCGCGCGGCACGAGCGTGCGCGGGTAGAGGCGGTCGCCGCGCATGAGCATCAGCGCGATGACGGGGGCGGCGAACATACCGGCGTCAATAAGGAAGACGGGGCCAACCCCCCACCAGTCGATGAACAAGCCCGCGGAGGCCGGGCCAATGAGACGCGCCGCGTGGAACGCCGTGGAGTTCAGAGCGACAGCGTTCGCCATTTTGTCAAGCGGAACGAGTTCGCCGACGAAGGCCTGACGCGCGGGGGTATCCATCGCGGAGATCGTTCCCGAGACAAACGCCAGAACATACTGATGCCACAGCTGCCCCGTTCCCGTCAGGACGACGAGACCCATGATGAGAGAGACAACGCCGATGCCAGTCTGCGTGCACTGCAGGAGACGCCGCCCCGGGATACGGTCCGCGAGCACGCCCGCCCACGCGGAGAACAGGATGATCGGCAGGAACTGCAAGGCGGTTACGATGCCGACCTGCGAGGAATCGTGGTCGGTGAGGACCGTGAGCACGTACCAGTCTTGAGCCACACGCTGTAGCCACGTGCCCGTCGATGCAATCAACGTTGCGGCGAACCAGTACCGATAGTTGACGTAGCGCAACGATGCAAACGTAGCCGACATGTCTGTCCTCCTCATCCTGTGCCCCTCCACGAACGAGGCCTAGGCGAAGCGCGCGATCCTCGTTCGTACGCGTTCTTTCAGAATACGACTGCCCCGCCGCAGCGACGCTGCGACGGGGCGACAAGTACGCGATAGGTGAGCAATCAGGCGACACCGAAGAGACGCTGGATCGGACCCATCAGGAAGTAGATGATGAACAGGACGGAGACCAACCACATGAGCGGGTGGACCGTACGAGCTTTGCCCTTGACGAGCTGGATGAGCGCGTAGGTCACGAAGCCCACGCCGATGCCGACGGACACTGAGTAGCCGAAAGGCATGAAGGCCATCGTCATGAAGGACGGGATGGCGACCTCGGCGGACTTCCAGTCGATGTCAGTCACCTGGGTCATCATGAGGAAGCCGACGAACACGAGGGCCGTGGAAGCGGCCTCGGTCGGGACCAGTTCGACGAGCGGAGCCAGGAAGGTCGAGAGCAGGAAGAGGACACCGGTGACCACGGAGGCCAGGCCGGTGCGTGCACCCTCGGCGACACCCGAGGCGGACTCGACGTAGGAGGTGTTCGAGGAGACGCCGCCGACGCCGCCGGCCACGGCGGCCAGGGAGTCGATGATCAGGATCTGGCGGGTCTTGGGCGGGTTGCCATCCTCATCAAGCAGGTTGCCTTCGGCACCGACGGCCACCATGGTGCCCATCGTGTCGAAGAAATCGGCGAGCATGAGGGAGAAGACCAGGAGGATCACGGAGACGACACCGAGCTTGCCAAAGCCGCCGAAAAGGTCAACCTTGCCAAGGGTGTCGAAGACGGGGACCGCAACCGGGGAACCCTTGAGCTCCGGAACGGTCTGCCCCCAACCAGTCAGGTTCGTGTCGGAGATCCGATCAATGTGCGCGAACGCCTGGACGATCACCGCGAGGACCGTGGCCGAGATGATCGAGATGAGGACCGCGCCCTGCACGCCCCGCACGTACAGGATGATCATGAGGAACAGGCCGAAGACGAAGACCAGGGCAGGCCAGCCATCAAGCGAACCCGAGATGCCGAACTGAACGGGTGTCGCACCCGTGCGCACAATACCGGCGTTGACCAGGCCGATGAGGGCCACAAAGAGGCCCAGACCGAGCGTGATTGCGGTCTTGAGGGCGGCGGGGACAGCACGGAACACGGCCTCGCGGAAGCCCGTGAGGACCAGCAGGAAAATGAGGATACCTTCCCACGCGATAATGCCCATGGCCTCGCCGTAGCTCAGGCCCGCACCGAGGACCAGGGTGAAGGCAACCACCGCGTTCAGGCCGAGGCCGGCGGCGAGCGCCAGCGGGTAGTTCGCAACAACGCCCATGAGGATCGTCATGACGCCTGCGACCAGCGCGGTACCTGCGGCAATCCCCTGGGTGGTGATGGATCCGTCGTCGGGAATAGCGTTGCTCAAGATCGCCGGGTTAACGACCAGAATATAAGCCATCGCGAAGAAGGTGACGATCCCGCCGCGGATTTCATGACCGATGGTCGAGCCGCGCTTGGAGATCTGGAAGAACGAATCAAGTGACTGTGTGAAGCCGCCGCGGGCGGTCTTTTCTTGGGTGTTCACTGGTCAATCGTGCCTGGTCACGCCCCTGTACGCAAACATACCCGCCGTGTTCCCACTTGCTGAGAAAGCACCCGAGGACCTCCCCGAGTGCTTTCCCACCGCCTATGATCCACGAGGCCTCAGTCGGCTTCGCTCTGCGTCGCTTCCTCGCGCTCTCCCTCGGCATGCGTCGCATCCCGTGCCTGTTTCGCCCCGGCCTCGTCGCTGTCCTTCTCGGCGGCGCGCGGCATCGGCTCGGCGTCAAGCGCCCCCTCATTCACGCGCGAAGGACGCACCGGCCAAGCCGTACCGTTCTTCGGAACGTCGGTCTCCGAATGGGAACCGCACGTGTGATCCAGGGAAACCACGGCCCCGTCATCGGTCGCCCACTCATTCGCACACACGCCGAACATCGTGCGCATGCCGCCGCTCATCTTCATGAGAAAACCGCAGGTTGAACAGGTGTTGCGCGGGCGACGACCCGACTTCGGGCCGCGCTCCGACTCATACCAGCGCTTGGCCGCCTGGCTCCGCCCAGTCTCGGACAGGACTCGGGGACGCCCCAAGCCCAGCTCGCGCACAACCGGCAGGTCCGGATCCTCACTGGTGTCCTCGAAGCCCTGCTCGAGACGCTCATCATCCGCTTTGTACGGCAGGACATCGTCGCGAGAAACGTCCGAGGGACGCAGGCGTTCCTCCCACGGAACCCACTCGGGGGCGAGAAGTGCACCCTCACGAGGGGTCATGTCGACTTCACACACGGTGGCGATGCGCCCGCGCGGCACGCGGGCGACGGTGACGGCCCAGCACCAGCCCACGTACCCCGCGTCCGTGGACGCGAAAAAGTGGGTGGCCAGGCGCTCCGACACCATCTCGAAGCCCACATGCTCGCCGACCGGGCGCGGGTACGCCACGGCCTCGGCCCCAGCGCGTGCGACATCGACGGCTGCCTCCAGGACAGCGTCCTTCTTCACTGCCCGCGTACGGGCACCAGTCTTAGGCATCAAATTCCTCTGCGACGGCGCGCAGCACCTTCGCGATCTTGGTCGCGTTGTCCGGGTAGGAACCGCGGCGCAGCGAGGCACTCGAGGAGTCGAGGAGCTTAATGAGGTCCTCGACAACCGGCACCATCGCCTGCGGCTTGCGGCGCTTAGCGCGGGCAACGGAAGCTGTCTCCTTCAGAAACCGCACACTCAGTGCCTGCGGCCCCTTACGTCCGTCGGCCACCGAATACTCCACGCGAGCACCCACCTTGGGACTGCGAACATCGGACGGTAGCGCGGACGAGTGGAGGAAAACATCCGCCCCGTCGTCTCCTGTGATGAAGCCGAAACCGCGATCAGCGTCGAAGAACCTCACTTTACCGGTGGGCATGGTCTCCTCCTTCTCTCCATAGTCTGTAGGCCCAAAGGACTCCCTCTATATCATAAGGTGCGCGCCCGCCCGGCGTCTGAGCGTGCTAGTGCCTGTAGCGAACAGCACCGCCGCCCCCTCAATCACGTAGACTGACCTCACGGCAGCGATCACGTTTCGTACTCTGTGTCACATTGTCAACGAATACGCGCCGCGTGATGTACGTTTGCCTGTTCGCCACAACGCAGGAGGACCCCGTGTCACGCACCCGCCGCTTCAGCATCGCTGCTCTTCTCTCCACGTTCCTGATCGCGCTCGGCGCTCCCGCGTTCGCCACCTCACCCGTCACGACCAGCGGCATCGTCACCGATCCGGGCGGCTGGCTGTCCGACTCGGATCGATCAGCCATCGAGACCGCTGCGCGCACCGCCAGAACCAAGGGCATCACCATCGACGTCGTGGTCGTCCCCGATTTCTCCGGGCAAAAGCCCGACGCATGGTGCAAGGCCTCCGCAACAGCATCTTCCTCCAAGGACAGCGACATCCTGTACGCCATCGCCTACAACGAGCGCTCCGACGTCTTTTGCTCGAAAAAGGCCCCCGTGTCGCAGACCGTGCTGGACAACGCCCAACGACAGGCCGAGGCCACGTTGACCAGCAATCCTCTCACGGCTTCTGATACGGCCATCGGCGCACAAACATTCATCAACTCCGTCGTGTCGGGGTACCAGTCGCCGTCAAGCACTGGAAGCTCGTCGTCGCGCTCATCCTCATCCAGGACCTCATCGCCGGGCGGCGGCAGCATGCTCGTCATGCTCATCATCGTCGGCGGCGGTGTCATCGCGCTCCTCGTGCACAACAACTCGCGCCGATCCCGGGGCGCAGGTACCGCGAAGACTCCCGCTCAGGCCGCGAACATGCCCGGCATGAGCGTGGCCGAGACGGTCACCCTGGCGAATCGTCAGCTCCTGTCAGCCGACGAACAGGTCCGCAGCGCCGCGGACGAACTCGACTTCGCGCGCGCCCAATTCGGCATCGCCGCGACCGACGAATTTGCCCGGACCCTCGAGCCGCCAGGGCCGCCGTCGCGCGCGGTTTCGAACGCCAAAAGCAGATGGAAGACGCCACGGGCGACGCCGAGAAGAGAAGCATAGCCTCCGCCATCATGCGCGACCTCGGCGAGAACATGAACCCCCTGAGCGCCGTCCAGGCTGCGTTTGAACAGCGACGCTCCGAGCAGGCAACACTGCCCAGCCGCATCACCGAGGCCAGCGAACGCCTCGTCGAACAGCGCGGCGACCTGGAGCGGGCGACCGCCGAGCTCGCCGCCATCGCGGGCATCTATCCCGCCCAGATGCTCACCTCCCTCCAAGACAATCCCGAGCAAGCTCACGCACTCCTGGAGACGGCGGCGTCCGCCATCGAAGCGGCGAAGCAGGCGATCGACACTGACCGCGCCCTCGCGGAAAGCACGCTTGACACCGCCCACCGCGCGCTCATGATGGCCAAGCACCAAACCGATGCAATCTTCTCTGCCAAGTCCGACCTAGATGCGATCCGCGACCGCCTCGGCGCGGCAATCGGCTCTATTTCTGCCGATCTTGCCGACGTCACGAGTCTCGGGGCAGAACCCGCCGTGTTCGATCCACTCGTCGCGGACGCGCGCGCCGCCATTGCCGAGGGCCAGGCCGCCCTCATGAACAACGGCGACCCGCTCGCCGCCCTCGAGCACCTGCGCACCTCCGAAGCGAATATCGACGCAGCACTTGCTCCCCTGCGCTCGCAGCGCGAAAACGCCGAGAAGGCACGCGCGAACGCTCAGGCTCAGATCTCCCTGGCCGAAACCGCCTTCGAGCGAGCAGAACGCTACGTGCAGGGCCGACGCGGCGCAATAGATCTCAGCGTGCGCTCGACGCTTCACGACTCCGAGCAGTCCCTGAAGGCCGCCCGTGCAGCGATCAGCAGCGACCCTGCCAAGGCCTCCGCCCTGGCCTCGGATGCCCGCGCCAAGGCGGACCGCGTCCTTGCGACGCCTCTGCCCAACGCAGCCGACTCCTGGAACGCCGGTTATTCCGGCAGACCCACCTCGCCCGGATCCTCGATCGGCTCCTCGCTTGGCGAGGCCCTCCTGTGGTCGATCCTCTTCTCCAACACAGGCTCCTCCTCCCACCACCACAGGAGCAGGTGGGACGATAACGACTCGTGGAGTTCCGGCTCCAGCTGGGGTGGCTCGTCCGACGGCTCATCCGATTCTGGGTGGACGACGGGGTCCGGACGCTTCTAAGATCCTGTTATGTGACGTACATTATATAGAATAATCAACGTCAGACGCCGGGAGAGTGTATTTTAATCTGTTCGCCATCAACACGGACAGGGCCATCCCCCTCCCAGCAGGGGCGGGGATAACGACGCCCCTGCTGCGGCAGACGGCACCCACCCACCGACCTGCGGGGCCATGGCCTCGCGCTCAACCCGCGCACGAGCGCACACCACATCAAAGGAGAACATCATGGCTGAGAAGCAGACGATCATGGGCCGCATTGCCCAGCTCGCCAAGGCGAACATCAACGCGCTCCTCGACAAGGCTGAGGACCCGCAGAAGATGATCGACCAGCTGGTCCGCGACTACACCAACTCCATCGTCGAGGCTGAGAACGCGATCGCCCAGACCCTGGGCAACCTGCGTATGGCCGAGAAGGACTACGAGGAAGACGTCAAGGCCGCCGCAGACTGGGGTCAGAAGGCCGCCGCTGCCTCCGCGAAGGCCGATGCGATGCGCGCCACCGGTGACGAGGCCGGGGCAAACAAGTGGGATAACCTGGCCAAGGTGGCCATCGGCAAGCAGATCCAGTTCGAGAACGAGATCAAGGCCGAGGAACCCTCCCTGAAGGCGCAGCGCGAGGTAGCCGAGCGCCTCAAGCAGGGCCTGGCCCAGATGAAGGACAAGCTCGCCGAGCTGAAGTCCCGCCGCGACCAGCTGATCGCCCGCGAGAAGACCGCCAAGGCCCAGGCTCAGGTCAGCGAGGCTCTTGGTGCCATTAACATCCTGGATCCCACAAGCGAGCTCGGTCGCTTCGAGGACCGAGTGCGTCGCCAGGAGGCCCTGGCCCAGGGCAAGGCCGAGCTGGCCACCTCCAGCCTGGACGCCCAGTTCGCGGAGCTCGAGACCGATTCTTCGCAGCTGGAGATCGAGGCTCGCCTCGCCGCTCTGAAGAACAAGCAGTGAGCGGCGCGGCCCTCGCCGCGTGACAGACGCACGGTCGGGCGGTCCCTCACGGGGCCGCCCGACCGTATTGCGTCGCGTGAGTGGGAGTGCCCACTCCCCCGCAGTCCTTACAGGAAGGACATGGGGTCGAAGTCGTCGATGTCGATGATGTGGAGCCTGGGCAGGCGGACCTGGAAGGCGTGCACGTCGTATTCGAGGTCAATGATCTCCAGGCCTCGCTCCTCCAGATCATGGAGCTGGGAGGAGAGGAACTCCTTGAAGCACATGACCGCGACGCGGCGGCCCTGGTCCAGGAGGGCTTCAATCTGGGGCAGGAAGTCAGCGTCGTGGCTGGCGAGGATAACGTCACCCGAGCCAAGCTGCGCAATCGCGTCCATCGTGCGCTGCAGGCCGACGTCGACGACCTTCATGTCGGCGGGACCCGACAGGGGAATCACCTGATAGTCCATGGCGGTCAGGGCCTGAACGAAGCCCATCGGCAGGAAGCCTGAGGAGCCGTTGAGGAAGAACAGGCCCTTGGCGCGCTGGTTCCAGCGACCATGCGCGCTCTCGAGGACGCGGTCCCAGCGGGGACGCTCCTCGGGGTTCGGGCGTCGATCCAGGACCGACAGTCCCAGCGTCGCGTCAATATTTTCGCCGTCAACGACGAGATATGTCGTTTGATTATTAGAGCTTTCCATAGGGTCAATTGTAGACGACGCGGCTAAGGCCACTGTCGGCCTTGGGTCCTAGGAAAGCACCTCGGCGCGCCGAGAATCGTGACTGATCGTGGTGCCCTGAGTGAAGTAGGGGGCATCAATGGCGTCATGAGCGAAACGCTGCACCTCATCGCCAGCCCCGAGGGCGGGCGGACCGTCTAGGACGAGGGTCGCGAGGCCGTGGATGTACGCCCACAGGGTGACCTCCGCGTAGGGATCCTCCGTCCCATAGGCGAGGCGGGCCAGGGATTGCAGTTGCGCTCGGGCGGCCAGGCTGGCCTCGCGCAACTGCGGGTGAGCGTCGAAGTCGTACATATCAGATCGAAACATGACCCGAAAGACGCCGGGGTTGGCCAGCGCCCACGTCAGGTAGGCGTGTCCCGCGGTACGAGTCACCGCGTCCGGCGACGCACCCGCACTACGCCGCCGTGCCTCGCGCAGCGTCGTTTCCAGGGCGAGGTACCCCTCCTCGACAAGGGCAGCGAGAATCCCTTCTCGTCCCTTGAAATAGTGGTAGGGAGCCTGGTGGGTGCAGCTCGCCCGGCGGGCAACCTCACGCATGGACAGGGAGGCCGGCCCGCCCTCGTTGAGCAGGTCGCGACTGATGGCGAGGATCGCTTCGCGCAGGCCCTCGGGATCGGTAGAGCGCGTCATGATCACAGTGTAACCGAGAGACAACCCCGACTTGACAGTGTCTAGATGACATGGTCCCATAATTAGACACTGTCTAGTTTTGGGGACCCCATGTACGACGCACTCATCATTGGCTCCGGAATCGGCTCACTCACGACGGCCGGCTTGCTCGCGCAAACCGCCGGATTGCGCGTTCTCGTCCTTGAGAAACACTCCACCCGGCGGACTCACGCACTCCTTCCGCGCAATGGGAGCATCATGGGATGTGGGCCTGCACTACGTGGGAGACATGGAACCCGGTTCGCGCCCACGCCAGCTGCTGGACTACCTCACCGGCCAAGCCCTGTCATGGACGCGCATGCCGACGGGCTACGACCGTTTCTACCTGCCCGGCCACGGCCTCGACGTGACGATCCCTTCCAGCCTCCAGGAGTACCGCTGCCTCCTCACTTCCCTGTTTCCGCGTGAGAAGAGAGCGATTCGACGCTACTGCGCGGACGTTCAACGAGCCTATTCCTGGATGTCGCTCGGGTATGTCCGGGAGATGGTTCACCCGCGCGCAGCCCCCGCCGTTCGCCTCACCCAGCGAGCGCTCGCAGGCTGCGCGCTCGAGCTGACGGAACACTACATGGAGCGCCGATTCCGAGACCCCGCCCTGCGCGCCCTCCTCACCACGCACTGGGGTGACTACGGTGTCGAGCCCGCGCGCAGTGCGTTTGTCGCCCACGCGATGATCGTCTGCCACTATATGAACGGAGCATGGTTCCCCAGCGGCGGGAGCGGTCAGATTGCACGCATGATCGAGGAGGGGATCGTGGGCGCCAGCGGTCAGATCCGTCTCGCGCAGGAGGTCGAGGAGATCCTCGTCGAGGACGGGACCGCCGTGGGCGTGCGCGTCACCGACCGCTCGAGTCCTGCCCCCGTCTCCTACGAGGAGCGGGCCCCGATCATTATCTCCGGCATCGGTGCCCGAGAAACATACACCCGCCTACTGCCCGCGACCGGTCCGACCGCCGCACTCACGGCACGCGTGCGCGAGAGGATCGCCCGCCTCGGGCACGGTGCTTCGGCTGTCACACTCTACCTCGCCCTCGACCGTTACCCCGATGGCGTGGACGGGGCGAACGTCTGGATTAACACGGCCACGGGGCGCGCCGACCCGGCCCGGATGAGTGCCGACCTCCTCGGTGGGCACCCCCACTCGGCGTTTATCTCCTTCCCGGGCATCAAGTCCGGAGATACGCACGCGACGGCCGAGATCGTGTCGTTCGCACAGCCCGAGGCGTTCCAACGCTGGGCGGGAACGAGGACGGGGCTGCGCGGGGAGGATTACGAGGCCCTCACGTCGGCCATGTCTCAAGGACTCATCGATCTCGCGGATACAGCCGTACCGGGCCTGAAGGACGCCGTCCGCTACGCCGAGGTGGGCACGCCGCTGACCATCGAGCACTTCACGTCCCACTCCCTCGGCTGCTTCTACGGCCTCCCCCTCACCCCCGAGAGATTCAGGGCCGACCTGGCCACCCCCCTCGACCCCCATCACCGGGCTCTTCCTCACCGGGCAGGATGCGGGAATGCCCGGAATTGTCGGGGCTGCTCTGGCGGGCATGTCCGCTGCCTGCAAGGTCCTAGGGCCCTCGGGGTATCCGCGCATCAACCGGGCGCTGCGAGCGGAGGCTACCAAGCGAACCAACCCCAAACGCTCTCAGGGATTCGAGGCTCAGCGCAGCGCCGGAGCGAGGCGCTATCGAGCAACAGTGCAGCGCGCCAGCTGGATCACCCCAACTATCCGCGACATCACACTCCAGCTCCCACAGGATGGAACCTGGGATGCGGGTCAGTACGCGCTCATGCGGGTCGCCCCTTTCGAGTGGCGACCCTATTCGATCGCCTGTGCACCCGGGAAAGCCGTGCGCCTGCTTGTGGACGTGCGCACCCAGGGGCATGGCGCGGCGTGGGCACGCCACGCACAAAGCGGCGACGAGGTGGATCTTGAACTCCCGTACGGGCACTTCCTCCACGACACGGCGGCAGGAGGCACGCACGCGGGCACTCCCTCGCCCTGCCGCCGCGTTTTCGTCGCCACTGGAACAGGTATCGCACCGTTCCTCGCGGAATTCGAGCAGAGCATACGAGCAGATGACATCCTCCTCCTCGGTCTGGCAACCACGAGCGACGACCTGACAACACGCCTGGATGCTCCCTTCCCCCGCGTCATCCGCTGCGTGAGCCGCGAGAAAACACCCGAAACCTTCCACGGCCGCGTCACCGACTACCTGCACGCCACGGGCATCGACCCCCAGGCCGACTACTACGTTTGCGGATCGCCCCTCATGGTCACCGACGTCGCCCACCTCATACGAGCCGCAGGCGGATACGTTCACACCGAATCCTTCTAGCTCCTCACCCCGCCCCGCGCACGACGAGGCCGGGACCGCTCGCGCAGCCCCGGCCTCGTCCCTACATCAGGAACGTCATCACTTCACGTCGTCATCCACCCAGTCCAGGGTGCGGGTGACAGCCTTCTTCCACAGGCGGTAGGTGCGGTCACGCTCGGCCGGCTCCATGGACGGCGTCCAACGCTTGCCCTCCTGCCAGTTGGCCACGACGTCGTCGGTGCCCGACCAGAAGCCCACCGCCATACCGGCCGCGTAGGCGGCACCCAGGGCGGTCGTCTCGATGACCTTCGGGCGAACGACGTCCACGCCGCACAGGTCGGCCTGGAACTGCATGACCAGGTCGTCGTGCGTCATGCCGCCGTCAACCTTGAGCTCCTTAAGCGGCACGCCGGCGTCGGCGTTCATCGCGTCGAGGACTTCGGCACTCTGGAACGCGGTCGACTCCTCAACGGCACGGGCGATGTGACCCTTGTTCACGTAGCGGGTCAGGCCCACGATCGCGCCGCGAGCATCCGAACGCCAGTAGGGAGCGAACAGGCCGGAGAACGCGGGGACGAAGTAGACGCCACCATTGTCCTCAACCGTGCTGGCCAGCTTGCCAATGTCAGAAGACTTGACGATCATGCCCAGGTTGTCGCGCAGCCACTGGACGAGCGAGCCGGCAACGGCAATGGAACCCTCGAGGGCGTAGACGGCCGGCTGGTCACCGATCTTGTAGGCAACCGTGGTGATCAGGCCATTGTCGGAGAAGACGGGCTCTGTGCCGGTGTTCATGAGCATGAAGCAGCCGGTGCCGTAGGTGTTCTTCGCCATGCCCTTTTCGAAGCAGGCCTGGCCGAAGGTCGCGGCCTGCTGGTCGCCGAGAATACCGGCGATCGGGGTGTCGATGAGCAGACCGTTCTTACGCCCATAGCCGTAGATCTCGGAGGAGGACTTGATCTCGGGGAGCATCGACATCGGGATGCCGAAGATCTCGCAGACATCCTCGCGCCAGGAGAGCGTGCGGATATCCATCAGCATCGTGCGCGAGGCGTTGGTGACATCCGTGCAGTGCACGCCGCCGTTGACGCCGCCCGTCAGGTTCCACAGAACCCAGGAGTCGGTGTTGCCGAAGTACAGGTCGCCGGCCTCAGCGCGCTCACGAGCACCCTCGACGTTGTCCAGGATCCACTTGATCTTGGAGCCGGAGAAATAGGGGGACAGGCCCAGGCCACAGATCTGACGGAAGCGATCCGGCCCCTCGTCGCCCTCAAGCTCCTTAACGATGTCGGAGGTGCGCATATCCTGCCAGACGATCGCGTTGTACACGGGTTCGCCGGTGTTCTTGTCCCACACAACCGTGGTCTCACGCTGGTTGGTGATACCCACGGCAGCCAGCTGGTGACGGTTGATCTCCGCCGCCTGCAGAGCCTCGGCGACGACCAGACGCGTGGTCTCCCAGATCTCGAGAGGGTTGTGCTCGACCCAACCCGGGTTCGGGAAGATCTGGGTGAATTCCTTCTGTCCGACGGAGATAATCTCGCCGGAGTGGTTGAAGATGATCGCACGGGTCGAGGTGGTGCCCTGATCGATGGCGAGAACGAACTTTTCGGTGGTGGTCATGAGTATCCTTTCGAAGGCGTTTTCACGTCGTTGTGTAGGCCGCGCCGGGCCACCTGCGCGGCTTGCGGGGCATCGGTGCCCCTATGAACTTGTTGGTCCCCAACGCTGGGGATCGTGCGGGCGAGGCCGTGGCGACCTCGCCCGCACACTCACCCTCAGGCGAGGGTGACGTAGTAGAGAACGGTACCGACGACGGCACCGACGATGGGGCCGACGACCGGAACCCAGGAGTAACCCCAGTCAGAGCCACCCTTGCCCTTGATGGGCAGGATCGCGTGAGCGATACGGGGGCCGAGGTCACGGGCCGGGTTGATGGCGTAACCGGTGGGGCCACCGAGGGAGTTGCCGATGACGACGATGATGAGGGCGACGCCGAGCGGGCCGACGGCGGTCTCGGTGTAGCCGGAGACAAAGACCCACAGGATCAGGACGGCGGTGCCGATGGCCTCAGTGAGGCAGTTCCAACCGTAGGAGCGGATCTCGGGGCCGGTGGAGAAGACACCCAGCTTGAGGGCGGGGTCGCAGTCCTCATCGAAGTGCTTCTTGAAGGTGAGCCAGCACAGGACGGCACCGACAAAGGCACCAAGGAACTGGGCAACGATGTAGACGGCAACGTTGACGCCGGTGACGGGGATGTTGCCCGCCAGGGTGACGCTGGGATCGAACACATGGGCGACGACCTTGGCGATCGTGACGGCAGGGTTGAGGTGGCCGCCGGTTCGGAACGCGACGTAGACGCCGGCGAAGACCGCGAGGCCCCATCCCCAGTTGATGAGCAGCCAGCCGCCATCCTTGCCCTTGGACTTGGGCAACAGGTTCGTGGCGACGACGCCGCCGCCGAGGAGCAGCAGCACAGCTGTGCCGAGGAACTCAGACATGAAAATCTGGCTCACGGTAGGGACAGCCGTTTCTACGGCTGCCGGGAACAGTGTTGAGAGCATGTTTCCTATCTTTCTCCGACGCGCCTTCACGTCGGGTCACGGTGGTATTCCGCCGATAACTGTGTGCCATCGAACAGTATCCACGCAGATATTGTTGACGGGTCACACCAAGTATGGCACTCCATGCACATTAGCCCAAACCAAATGCACGTTCGTTCATTGCTTCGGGTGTAACCCTGACCATCTGTCGCAGACAAATGTAACCCTCCGACACAGGAATGGATACTCAAAATCACACATCTGCACGCTTGTGCATGGCACACTAGAAAACGTGACAATACGTGACGAACAGGCGCACGAGGCGGCCTCAATGTACTATCTGCAGGGGCAGACGATGGAGACAATCGCCCGCCACCTGCAGATATCGCGCTCTTCCGTGTCCCGACTGCTCGCCCACGCGCGAGAAGTCGGGCTCGTCCGCATCTCCGTCTCCGCGTCCCCTGGGACCAAAGGCACACTCGCCGGACAGATTGCGGACCTTTTCGGCGTGCAGGTCTCGGTCGTGCCCGTCCACGACGTCCACACCGAGGTCAACCGCCTCCACAACGTCGCCCTGGTCGCCGCCGAGCATCTCATCGACATGCTCTTCCCCGGCGTGACCCTCGGCATCGCGTGGGGCAACACGACCGCCGAAGTCACACGAGCTATGCCGCACGTGTCCTTCGCGGGTTCAACGGTCGTCCAGCTCAACGGTGCCTCAACAGCCACCGAATCCGGCATGCCCTACGCCGAAGCCATCATCTCGCGCGCCGCCAAGGCTATCGGGGGACGAATCGTCAACTTCCCGGTCCCCGCATTCTTCGACTACGCGGACACCAAGAAAGCACTGTGGCGCGAACGCTCCGTCCAATCCGTCCTCGACACGATCGATAACACGGACGTCGCCCTCTTCGGCGTCGGATCCATGTCTGCGCGCCTGCCCTCCCACGTCTACTCGGGAGGCTTCCTCGAACCCATCGAGATCGCCTCCGCCCAAAACGACGGGGTCGTCGGCGACGTGTGCACGGTCCTCATCCGCGAGGACGGCTCCACCGACATGCACCTCAACGAGCGCGCTTCCGGCCCTACGCCCGACACCCTCAAAAAGATACCGAAACGCCTGTGCGTCGTCTCCGGAGCCTCCAAGGCCCTCCCCCTCCTCGGAGCCCTGCGCGCCGGGGTCGCCACCGACCTCGTCCTAGACGACGGAGCCGCTCACGAACTCCTCGACCTCGTCCACACGCGCGCCCTACATCACGGGCCGCGCGGCTAGACTCTCCTCCCCCGCACCTCACCCCCGCGCCGCCCACCAAGGCGCGCCCAACATCGCGAAGGGCCACGGCCTCGTCCATGGAAGGAACGAGGCCGTGGCCCTTTATCGGCTCAGATCAGCCCAGGCGCTTGACCAGCGGGAACGGAATCGTCTCGCGGATGCCCTGGCCGGTCAGGACCATGAGCAGGCGGTCGATGCCCATGCCCATGCCGCCGCACGGCGGGAAGCCCTGCTCCATGGCGATGAGGAAGTCCTCGTCGAGGACCATGGCCTCCGGGTCGCCGTTGGCAGCCGCGAGGGCCTGCGCCTCGAAGCGCTCGCGCTGGACGACCGGATCGGCCAGCTCAGAGTAGGCGGTACCCGTCTCGAAACCGCGCACGTACAGGTCCCACTTTTCGGTCAGTCCGGGGCGCGAGCGGTGGTAGCGGGTCAGCGGGGAGGTATCCTCCGGGAAGTCATAGACGAAGGTCGGGGCCCACAGCTTAGAGCCGACGAGTTCCTCGAAGATGTCCTCAACGATCTTGCCGGAAACCGCATAGTCGTCGACCTCCAGGCCGATGCGCTCCGCGTACTTGACGAGGGTCTCGCGCGGCGTCTCCACCGTGATCTCCTCGCCCAGGGCCTCGGAGGTAGAACCGTACAGGTCGATGCGATCCCACTCGCCCGACAGGTCGTACTCGGTGCCATCGGCCAGGCGCACGATTTCCTCGCCCTCGGACAGGTCGAAGGCGTCGCGGGCAGCCTGCTGGATGAGGTCGCGCGTCAGGTCGGCCATGCCGTTGTAGTCCGAGTAGGCCTCATAGGCCTCCAGCGCCGTGAACTCGGGGCTGTGGGAGGAGTCCATGCCCTCGTTACGGAAATTGCGGTTGATTTCGAAGACGCGGTCCACGCCGCCGACGACCGCGCGCTTGAGGTAGATCTCCGTCGCGATGCGCAGGTAGAGCTCGGTATCGAGCGCGTTCATGTGCGTCGTGAAGGGGCGGGCAGCAGCGCCACCGTGGATCATCTGCAGCATCGGCGTCTCGAGCTCGATGTAGTCGCGGCGGAAGAAGTTTTCGCGGAGCGAGCGGTTGACAGCCGCGCGGATGCGGACCATGTCGCGCGCGGCGGGTCGCGTGATCAGGTCGAGTTCGCGGCGGCGGATGCGCTGGTCCTCGGACAGGGTGATCTCCTCGCCGTCCTCGGTGGTCCAGGTCTTAGGCAGGGGGCGCAGCGCCTTGGAGGCGATGGCCCACGAGGCGTCGGGGGCGGGCAGGGCGCTCGAGGCAGCCTCGTAGGCGGCCTGAGCCTCGGGGGTAACCTCGGCGGGGGTCGCAAAGATCGACAGCTCGCCGCGGCGCGAGGAGATCACGCGACCGTGGACGAAGAGGTGATCGCCCAGGTCGACGTCGTTCTTGTAGGCGGCCAGGGACTCGGCACCGACCGAGGCGGCGGAGAGCATAACCTGGATCTTGTTGCCTTCGCCGTCCATGAGGGTCGCGAAGCAGAGCTTGCCGCCGTTGCGAGCAAGGACGACGCGGCCCGCCAGGCCCACGTAGTCCTCGGTCTCTTCACCGGGCTGAAGGTGGGAGTACTGCTCGCGCACCTTCTTGATGGTCGTCGTAATAGGCAGAGCACGGGGTAGGCGGGGATGCCCGCCTCCATGAGGCGCTCGCGCTTCGCCGCGCGGACCTTGACCTGCTCGGGGGTGTCGTCGGCGGGTGCTTGCGTGGGGGTGGAAGAAGAATCAGTCATGCGCCTATCGTAGCGGGTTCTGAGGAGGCGACGAGGCAGTGGCCCGGTTGAGCAGGTCACGCAGGCGCGCGAGCGTCGGGGTACCACATCCCGTCGATGCACAACCGACGCACACCTGACACCTTCTCGCCCCTCCCGACGAAGGGAGCACGCTGGGATCACCTTCAAGCAGCACATAACCAGATTGACCTAGATCACACTTCCAGCTAGACTACCTCCATGTGCACCACCGATTACTCGCATGACACCAACGTTAATAACTCTTCACACAGTCCTACCTGCGAGCTCGACATCCATGTCATCTGGCACCCGAACTCTTCCGTCGGAGAACCCTTATACAACCACCTGGTCGGCCACTACCACTCTGACACATTCGCCGGATTCACAGGTTCCCCGATTGAGGTTTTCGCCTGCACCGGGAAGCAGCCACACCTGTGGCACGGCGAGCACAACGACACCCCCGCACCTCGCACTGTGCTCATCCCAATCATTGACCCCGCCCTCGTCCGGGGATGCCACGAAGACTCCCGCGAGAACCCTTGGTACTTCCTCGCGCGCGAACTCACTAAAACCGCGCTTAGCCACCACCCGGACAAGACACTCATCACAATCCCGATCATAGCGGGCACTCGACCCTCGTACGAGCCGCTCAAGGCTCTCACCGAAGGAATCCAGGGAATCAACCTCCCAGAGTCCCTCCTTCAACACCTCTCCGAACAATCCAGGTCACCGATGACCGATACGACGAGGGGTATCGGATCCCTCATTCGCGATATCAACCAATCAATTCTTCAGCGGTCTTTCCTCGACAGTCACAAACTCACGGTCTTCATTTCGCACGCCCGCGCAGATCTGTCCTCAACAGAGACGCCAGAGAACGGACGAACTGGAGTCGTAGCGACTATCAAAAAGTATATCGACGACGCGACCCACATTGATACGTTCTTCGACACCCACACCATACAGGTCGGCAGCGAATGGCAGCGGGAGATCAAGACCGCCGCAGCATCGTGCGCGCTGCTCATGGTTCGCACCAACAGTTACTCTCTGCGCCCCTGGACACAGACCGAGGTGAAGATCGCCAAAGAAAAACAGCGTCCCATCGTCTGCCTGTCGGCCCTGGTAGAGGGAGAAAAACGCGGGTCTTTCATCATGGATCACGTCCCAACGGTCGCATACCCTGTGCACAGCAACGACGACGAGAAGAAGCGGGACGCCGTCAACAACGCCATCAACATGCTCGTCGACGAGCCCTCAAGTTCAGGCTCTGGAAGCAGCAGAGCGAACGCATTTTTGCAGACGTTCCGACTCTGGCTTCAGCACCAGATCCGATTGCCCTGTCCCAAGTCGTTGCCGATCAACAGATGCCCGACAAGAACCCGCAGGTACAGATTGTCTATCCTGACCCTCCCCTCACCTCGGTTGAGACAGCTGCCCTCACGAGGATCTTCGCTTTGGGTCACCCGCGCAACGGCACCCTCGCACTCAACACCCCGCGCACGCACTGCATCCCGAAAACCAACGCCGAGCACGCCGACATTCGAATCGCGTTCTCGGTGTCTGTCCCCGAAGAGCTCTCAGCCTATGGGATTACCGACACACACATCGAACGAACGGTGGCCGAGGTCGCTCAACTGGCGCTGATCAAGGGAGCACGTCTCACGTATGCCGGAACGATCGGTGAGAACGCGTCGTGCCTCACGACATCAATCCTTGACACGATCGATCGCTACCAGTCACTGGAGAGGTACGTGCAAGCGACAAGTAGTGGGATGCACCGCCCCGGTAACGCGCGCCACGCGCTCACCCTGACCATTCCACGGTGCGCATTGACGAGCGAACAATACAAAGCCGCGCAGAGCGTCCAGAACAAGTATCCCGAGACCGTTGATGTCAAAGTCCTCGATATCAGCGGAACATGCACCGAGCTAGACGAGGCGCAGCAGTGGCGTGATTCCGTCGAGAGCCGCCAACAGGCATTTACTGCGATTCGCGCTCACCTGCCTGCATTCTGCGACGCACGCGCCATTATCGGAGGCAAGCTCCAGCGCCGCGACAGCCAGCATCCGCACGGCTATCAGGGCATCTTGCCGGGAATTATCGACGAAGCACTCGCAACAGTGCGCGCGAGACAGCCGCTCTACCTCGCGGGAGGCTTCGGTGGTGCAGCCGCGCTCCTCGCGTGGAGGATGGGCTACATCAACCCACCGGCGGCACACGCCTTTGAGCAGCTCCTCTCAGGCAACGAGGCACTGGCGAAGGCGGTCAACGAGATCAATCAAGGGATCACTCAGACTAGCAACGGCCTCAGTAAGGAGGACAACCGCCGCATGTGTTCAACGCGCCACCCCTCGGACTTCGCCCGATACGTTGCGAAGGGTCTGTCCGAAATCTGCAGGACAGGGGAGATCGACTCATGAAATGCCTCACGGTATTCATCAGCTACCGGGACAAAGAGGACGGACTGGGGGTCGAAGAAGCAGAGGACCTCAGAGAGGAATTCGTCCGATTCGGAGTTGTCGCCCGCATGGCGCGCCACGATATCTCCCCTATGGCCGACCTATCGAACACGGTGATGGACCTCATCAGGTCATCCTCGGCTCTCGTCTGCCTCGCCACCGATGGATTCTCGTCGAGCCCGTGGTGCCAGCAGGAGGTGGGATTCGCACTCGGATGCAACATTCCCGTTTTCTGGGCGAAACTATGCACGACGGAAACACCAGCCGGACTCCTCACGGGACAGCTCGGACACGCTCCTTCGAAGGGCAAGACCACAAGTCAAGCGGTCATGGATTGGCTCGCACACCAGGCGGTTGTCCGCGATGAACTTGTCGCTTCTCTCGGGCAGGGCCTGAGCGTCTCACGATCATACGACGACTCACGCAAGCTCGCGCGCCTCCTCCAGAGTATCTCCACCCTCACGCAGGACGAATGGGACCTCATCAGGTTCCGCGCCAGCCAGAACAATCAAGTATCCGATGCCGTCATGGGCGAGGATCCGCTCCTGGAGTACCTGGAGGACTCCCTGAGGATAGTCCAGGAGCTGCCCTAGCCCCGGGGAGCACAGCCCAGCGCGCTACAGCGCCCCGGAACTCTTCAGGCCCAGCGCGCGGGCGCGCTCGGAGTCTTCGGGGACGGTGCCCGCGTGGTCACCGGCGCTGACGATCCGGTTGGCCTCGTCGACGAAGACGACGGAGGGCTTGACCTGGCGCACGAGGGACTCGGGCACCTGGGCGTAGGCCATGATGATGACGAGGTCGCCGACATTTACCTTGTGGGCGGCCGCACCGTTGAGCTGGATGGTGCCAGAGCCACGCCATCCGGCAATCGTGTAGGTGGACAGGCGTTCGCCGTTGTTGACGTTGACGATGTCAACCTTCTGGCCGGGTACGATGTTCGCGGCGTCCAGCAGATCCTCGTCCACGGTGATTGAGCCGACATAGTGCAGGTCGGCGCCGGTGACAACGGCGCGATGGATCTTGCCGATCGCCATCTCGCGGGTCATTTCCATCATGCGAGGTCCCCCGTGTGGGTGGAGCAGGAACAGGGGGCGGCGTGCAGCGCCACCTCCATGTTGTCGATGAGGCGGGTAGTGCCGACCTTGGCGGCGATGAGGAGGCGTCCCTGCCGCGTGCCGTCGGCTGCCACGGTGGACGCGCCCGTTCCTTCACCGACGGGCACGGACTCGGTACCCGCGAGGATCTCAAAGGTCCCGGCATCGACGAGCGCGATGTAGTCCAAGTCAATGCCGCCATCGGCCTCGATGACCGCGCGGCACTGCGCCACGATGGCCGCAGGCTCGGCCCCGGCCTCGGCGACCTCAACGCCGCGGCGCAGCGAGCGGGACAGCGCACGGGCGCGGGCGCGCTCGTCGTCGCTGAGGTATTGGTTGCGGCTGGACAGGGCCACACCGTCCTCGGCGCGCATGATCGGCACAGCGTGGACGCGCACGGGGATGTCAAGCTGGGTGAAGACGGTGCGCAGGACGGCCAACTGCTGGGCATCCTTCTGCCCGTAGAGGGCCACGTCGGGGCGTACGAGGTTGACAACCTTGGAGCACACGAGGGCGACGCCCGCGAAGTGCGTGGGACGCGTCTTTCCTTCGAGGACGCGCGCGATGGGACCCGGGTCAATCGACACGGTCACGGGGGTCGGGTACACGTCCTGCGGTGCGGGCGCCCACACGAGGTCCGCGCCCACTGTCTCGAGCGCGTCCATGTCCGCGTCCAGGGTGCGCGGGTAGGCGTCGAAGTCCTCGCCGGGCGCGAATTGCGTCGGGTTCACGAAGATCGTGACGATGACGTGGTCAGCGAGCTGCTGCGCCTCGCGCACGAGCTGCAGGTGTCCGTTGTGCAGGGCACCCATGGTCATGACGAGTGCCTTCGTGCCGGGCAGCTTCGTCAGTGCCTCGGCCAGTTGGGCGCGCGTGTGTGTCAGGATGGGACGGTGGATCATATTTCTATTCTTGCAAATATTGACCTGCCGACGCGAAATAGAGTCGCTATCCTCACGCCTGCGTTATGGACGAGGCCTGGGCTGGGTCGCGCGGGATCGTTCCCACAGGGGGAGGTTACGCTCCGGGGTCGAGGAGGGCTGCCTCGACGGCTGTTGCGGCGCGTTCGTCGAGGAGCCGGGCCTCGCGCAGGAGGCGCGTGAGGGCGCGGGTCATGTCCGCGTAGGTGTCTCGCTCTCCCGCGAGTTCCTCGCGAGAGGCGAGGCAGCAGGCGTGGGCGGCGATGGTACCGGCGTCGCCGCGGGCGGCGGGTCCGGAGATGCCGGTGACGCCCTCGGTGAGGGCACGGTCGAGGGCGGCCTCGAGGAGCGGCCGCACGTACAGGGCAGGGTTATCGATGCCAGCCGCGGCGAGGATGCGCGTCGTCTGCACGGTGATGCCGGCAATGAAGTTAGCACCGTGGGCGAGGCCCGCGTGGTAGAGGGGGCGGTCCTCCTCGGCGACGATGACGGGTTCCCCGCCCATTTCGACGACGAGGGCCTGGGCGATGGGCAGGAAGGGGGCGGCAGCCGTGACCGCGAAGGGGGTGCCGACCAGGCGCGCCACGTCGACGCTGGTCCCCGTGAAGGTCATCGCCGGGTGGATGGCCAGGGGGATCGCTCCGGCGGTCGAAGCCGGGGCCAGCAGGGCGGTACCCGAGGCACCGGAGAGGTGGATGACAATGTGCCCGGTCTGCCACGCGCCGAGGTCGGCGAGTCCGGAGACGAGGGGGCCGATCTGGTCGTCGGGGACGGCCAGGATGACGACTTCGGAGCGCCGCGTGACCTCTTCGGGGGAGGCGAGCGGCACTCCGGGCAGCATCGCGTCGGCCCGCTCGCGCGAGGCGTCCGAGGACGCGGAGACGGCGACGATCTGATGTCCGACGGCGCGCAGAGCGGAGCCAATGACGGGGCCGACGTGGCCCATGCCGATGATGCCGATGCCGAGGCGTCCGGGGGTACTCATGGTCATATTGTCGCCGATCCGCGTCCTACTTGTCGCTCGCGTCGCCTGTGGTTGCCTCGACAACCTCGGTAACACGGGAGAGCCAGCGCTCGCTTTTCTCGGCTTCGCGGCGGACCTTCGAGGCCGCGGACAGGTCGGCCCACAGCTGCAGGGCACGCTCGGCATCGACGTGCTCGGCCATGGAGACTACCGGACCCGGGACGAGTTCGGCTTGGACGGAGGCCACGCCACGCCAGCGCTGGACCGGCCCCTGGCGCACGGACACGGACTGGATGCGCGTGAGCGGGATGATCGAGAAGCGCAGGTTGAAGAACCCGTCGCGGATCGCGAACACCGCGTCGGTCAGGCCGAAGGCGCGGCGGTTGTACTCCAGGGGGTCCAGGATGCGCGCGCTGCGCGGGATCGGGGTCATCCAACGGTCCTCGCGCATGCCGGCACGCAGGGATTCGATGAAGCCCGTCGCGTCATCGACCCCCAGGTCGGGGATAGCAATAGCGATCGCCTGAAGGACCTCGGTGCGACTGCCGACGGGCAGCAGCACGTCGGAGGCTACGTCGACCCGCATGCCTTTGTTTTTCTCATCCTTGGTGTGGGCGGCGTTACCTGCCTGCGTGATCTCCACGCGGTACCAGTCGAAGATCCGCCAGATCAGGGGCTGGGTCACTTCGATGGCATGGATACGCCCCGGGGGGAATCGTCACCTGGCGTTGGGCCGTCAGGCCTCGGCTGATGTGCACGCCGTCGGCCGCGATGGACGCCGTGAAACCGAACTCGCGGTCGAAGCGCGCCCAGACGCCCGCCAGGAGACTGAGCGCACCCGCGAGAATACCGAAAGCTCATGAGCGAGGTCACGCCCACGACTCCGACCAGGAAGCCGTTCAAGCCGAGCAGGAAGACACCGAAGAACAGCGCCACGGCATTGTCGACGGTCGCCAGCATGGAAGCCAGAAGCTTGACGCCACCGACCTGAAAGACGCGACGCTCGGGAGCCTCCAGCGGGAATGTGCCGGAGCGGCGACCCACGGTCAAGGCCACGGCATCAGCGTTGGGATCCACGGCCTCGTCAATCGCGCCCGAGGCCAGGGCAAGCAGGAGGGCACGCAGCTCGTCGAGGCGGCGGCTCGTGAGCAGGCCGAGCTTGATGCTCGAGTCCTGGCCGCCGGCGACCTCGATGTCGAGGTACCCCAGGCCAACGATGCGGCCGAGGAGCGAATAGGAGACGTTCACCGTCTGGATGCGCGACAGGCGCGCGTGGCGCTGGGTGCGCATGAAGATACCCGCGCGATACCACACGGCCGTCGAGGTCACCGCGTAGCGCGTCATTCTCCAGGCCAGATAGCTGTAGAGGCCAGAGACAGCCAGGATCACCACAGCGATCGCGGCGAGGCCGAGGAAAACGATCCCACTCTCGATGCCCGTCGGTGTCTCGCCCGACAGCCACGCCGCGAGCGCCGACGCGTTCGCCAGGGTCACCGCGCCGATAATGCCCGTCACTGATCCAAGAACACGGGGCAGGTAGGTCAGCGGGTGAAGCAGCTTCCATTCCTTGGGGGCGACCCTGTCAGCGGACAGATCCTTGCTCATAGGCCCATCAGCTCTGCGGAACCGCGCTCGGCCAGGACGTCACGCAGGCCTACCGCATCGGCGACGGAAACGCCGCTGAGAGTCGCGTCGGTCTGGGCGCTGGCAGTCGAGAGCTTGATCGTGGCGATGCCCATGAAGCGCAGGACGGGACCCTGGTGGATGTCAACGTACTGGATGCGACCGTAAGGGACCATCGTGAGCGAGCGATTAATGACACCGCGGCGGATCACAAAGTCGGTTTCGGCCAGGGCGTAGCGAAGGGCACGCACCTGGGCGGGGATCAGCCATAGGCACAGCAGGGCGATGACCGCGGGGACGAGCATGAGCCACCACAGTGCGGCGATGTCAACAATGAGGACGAGCGCCGAGATCATGCCGCACAGGGCACCGCACAGGGCAAGGGCATTGCCCAGGCGCAGGGCGGCGAGTGTGGGAGATACGTGCTGGAATTCGACACCTGCGGGAGACAGGATGTCCACTGTACTTCGGGATGACATGCTTCAATTCTTGCACGATTCATCCGCGCTCCTCCTTGTTGCAAATACCATTACCGCAACAGAATCAGTGACCAAATAAACAATCGATTCTCCCACCCAACTATCAGGAAACATTCAGCATCGTGCAGGACACTACACCCATGACCACCACCGGAACAGAGGCAAAACTGCTCGTCGTTGACGACGAACCCAACATCCGCGACCTCCTCGCCTCCTCCCTGCGCTTCGCAGGCTTCGACGTCGTCACCGCCGAAGACGGCAGCGGCGCATTTCACGAAGCCCAGGCCTCGCGCCCCGACCTCATCGTCCTCGACGTCATGCTCCCCGACATGGACGGCTTCACCGTCACCCGCCGCCTGCGCGACGCCGGCATCACGACCCCCGTCCTTTTCCTCACCGCCCGCGACGACATGCGCGACAAGATCCAGGGCCTAACGGTCGGCGGCGACGACTACGTCACCAAGCCCTTCGGCCTCGAAGAGGTCGTCGCCCGCATCCGCGCCATCCTGCGCCGCACCATGGGTGCCGAGGAGGACGACGCCTTCCTGCGTGTCGGTGACCTCGTTATTGACGAGGACGCCCACGAAGTGACACGCGCCGGAGTCCAGATCGACCTGTCCCCCACCGAGTTCAAGCTCCTGCGCTACCTCGTTATCAACGCCGGGCGCGTCGTGTCCAAGATGCAGATCCTCGACCACGTGTGGGAATACGACTGGGACGGCGAGGTCGCCATCGTCGAGTCCTACATCTCCTACCTGCGACGCAAGCTCGCCGTCGAGGGCGCCTCCGGTGAACTCATCCACACCAAGCGAGGCGTCGGCTACATCCTGCGCGCCGAGGAGTAACGTGCACCCCAGTCTGGCTCAACGTGTCGAGGCCTGGTGGGACACCAAACCCCTCGCCTCACAGCTCGTTACGCTCATCACGTTCCTGCTTGCCGTCGGACTCTCACTGTCCGGCACCGTCATGATTGGCCTCTTGCAGCGCCACCTGACCTCGCAGATCGACGACCAGCTCATCGCGACCGCGCACACGATCCAGATCTCCGCCTCATCAGCCACCTTCGCCGCCGACGGCCAGGGTGCCATCCCCACTCTCTACTACGTCCATATTCACGACGCGGATGGCCAGGATCGCTACCTCTACTCGGAGGACACACTCAAAGCGTCGGGCACACCCATCCTGCCCGAGCTGATCGATACGTCCTCCGCGCCCATCTCCTCCTTCCGCACGCTGCCCGTCACAGTCCCCTCCTCAAAGACCGGACTCGGCTGGCGCGCACTCGTCGTCCCCGTCTACGACCAAGACACCGGATTATTCTCCGGATACATGACGATCGCCCTCCCCCTGTCCGACGTCCAGCACACCCTGCGCACCACGGCCTCGTACTTCACCGTCGCCGGCCTCATTATCGTCATCATCGGCGGTTGGGCGGGGCACGTACTCGTACGACGCGCGCTCCTACCGCTGCGCTCCATCGAATCCACCGCCGGCAAGATCGCCGCCGGCGACCTCACCAAGCGCCTCACCCCCCACCCGCCCACAACCGAAGTCGGCTCCCTGTCTCTCTCACTCAACTCTATGCTCACCCAGGTCGAGCAATCCTTCGAGGCACGTCAGGCCTCGGAACGAAAGATCAAACGCTTCGTCTCCGACGCCTCCCACGAGCTGCGCACCCCTCTAGCAGCGATCTCCGGATACTGCGAGCTGTACTCAATGGGCGGCGTGCCTGCCGAACGCATCGACGAAGTCATGGGCCGCATCGGCTCAGAGTCTGCCCGCATGGCCACCCTGGTCGAAGACCTCCTCACTCTCGCCCGGCTCGACGAGGGACGCCCACTCGACATTTCCGACATTGATCTGGTCAAGCTAGCTGACAACGCGGTCTTCGACCTGCAGGCGCTCGACCCCACGCGCACCGTCGGACTCACCGGCATCAACGGTCGCACTCCCCCGATGACCCTGATCGTTCCCGCCGACCGCGACCGCATCTCCCAAGTCTTCACCAACCTCATCGGGAACATCGTGCGCTACACGCCGGACGGTTCACCCGTCGAAATCGCGCTCGGTCGCAGCGGCGACACCGCCATCGTGGAACTGCGCGACCACGGCCCCGGCATCGATGAAACCGACCGCGGACGCGTCTTCGAACGCTTCTACCGGGCTGACTCCTCGCGCAACCGGCGCTCGGGCGGATCCGGCCTGGGACTGGCCATCGTCTCCGGAATCCTAGCCGCGCACCGAGGAAACGCCTCCCTGACGAAAACCAAAGGCGGGGGCCTCACCGTCCGCATCGAACTGCCGATGGCGTGAACGACATAACGATGAATGGAGCGACAGCTACTTTTCCCCTCAATCTCTACCATTCACCAGCTGACAGTTTCGAAAGAACCGCACGAATTGCGCTCGGTTCCTTACTCGTGAACGTGACCGCGAGGAAAGCGCACTAGCATGGCTCGGGTATTCCTCAACTAGGAGAGTGGCCCATGGGTGCACAAGCACCTCAGTGGCTGCTGACGTCGTTCGTCGACGCCATGCAGCAAATCGGCGCGACTGCTGCCGAAACAGACCTTGAACATGAGGGCGCAGACCTCATGCAGCGTTGGAACGCACCCAATCGTCAGCTGCACAATCTGCGTCGGCTCATGAACACGCTGACCCATATCGACGAAATTGCTTCCTCCGCGCACGACCCTGACATCCTGCGCGTCGCAGCGTGGTACCACGGCGCCTTCCTCAACAAGGCCCTTGAGATCAAGCTCGGCGGCTTTCAGGCGAACTTCGCCGCGACCCGATGTATCGAGCACGCACATAGTCGCCTCACCAGCCTCGGTGTCGCTGACGAGGTCGTGGCGCGCGTCGACGAACTCATCGCCTTCGTGACGCGCCACCGCGCACCGCGGACGGATTTCGACGCGCAGGTCCTCGTGGATGCTGACCTGGCGGGCCTGTCCTGTAGCCCGCAGGAGTATAAGAAGCTCCGCACTGCGCTGCGTGCCGAACTCGTCGAGCTGGACGACCTGCAATTCATCAAGGCCCGTATCGCCCTGGTCAAGAAGCTGCTCAGCTACGAGACCATCTACCAGTCCCCCCTCGGTTCCGCATGGGAGGACACCGCCCGCGCGAACCTCGAGGTCGAGCTGACGCGTCTCGAGCGCGATAAGGCGCAGCTGTGCGAGGCCGCCCAGGCCGACGACACCGACGATCCGGATGATTCGGATGACACGGACGAGGCCCAGGAGGGGGCGGTCACCTCGACCGGCACGCTCATCATCAAGCGCCGTTCCATCAAGAAGCGTATTCCGGTCCACTCCGCCGACAATGAAGTGACATCGACCGGCGTGTTGCCGCGCAAAATCGAGGAGCCACTGTACTCGGGCGAGGACGTGGAGACTACGTCCTCCCTTGAATCAGCCGTGGAGTCCCTGGATCTCCCCAACGCCGACTGCTGAGTTCGTTTCACGCGCGTTTCACGGCCCGGCGTACCCTGCGGTGCGCCGGGCGTCGTGGATCCACAGGGACACGCCCACACCTCGATTATCCACAGGGGTGCGTCGTGTCGTCCCGCTATCCACAGGCCCACGATTATGCCTCGACTCCCCTACCAGCCTGCGTCTAGCGTTGAGCGCGACGGACCCACCCAGGGCCCCACGAAGGAGTGACATCATGACCGCTTACGCCGTTGATGCCGAGGAAATTTCGACAGCATCCGCTCAGGCCTGCGCAACCGCAGCCACGATCCGCACCGAAGTCGACACCCTCATGACACAGCTGCTAGGCCTCCAGGACTCCTGGACCGGCGGCGCACAGATCAACTTCGAGACGACGATCAGTCAGTGGGAGGCCATTCAGACGCAGACGCACGACACCCTCGACCAGATCTCGTCGCAGTTGCAGGATGCGGCTACCACCTACTCGGATGCGGAGACCCACTCGATGGGATTGTTCGTGTAGCAGCACGCCTGAGTCCGCGCGCCGGTCCGACCGCCCCCATGCGTCGGCCTCACCAGCCGATGCGAAGCCGCAGATGCGTCGGGGGCGGGACCCCTCACAGGTCCCGCCCCCAGGCGTATCAGCTCAGCGCTGCGCGGCTCAGTACATGCCACCCATGCCAGAGCCCGCGTCGTCGCCACCGGCAGCCGGGGGCTCCGGCTTGTCGGCGACGACGGCCTCGGTCGTCAGGAACATGCCCGCGATCGACGCGGCGTTCTGCAGCGCGGAACGGGTGACCTTGACCGGGTCGGAGATACCAGCGGCCATGAGGTCGGTGTACTCGCCGGTCGCAGCGTTCAGGCCGTGGCCGGGTTCCATGTTGGCAACGCGGTCGGCGACCACGCCGCCCTCGACGCCCGCGTTCTCAGCGATCTGCTTGAGCGGAGCGGAGACGGACAGACGCACGATGTTCACGCCAGTCGCCTCGTCGCCGGTGAGAGCGTCGAGCTTGGGCAGCGCCACGGCGGCAGCCTGAATCAGGGCAACGCCGCCGCCAGCGACCAGGCCCTCTTCGGAAGCCGCGCGAGCGTTACGAACGGCATCCTCGATGCGGTGCTTGCGCTCCTTGAGCTCGACCTCGGTGGCCGCGCCGGACTTGATGACGGCGACGCCGCCAGCGAGCTTGGCGAGGCGCTCCTGCAGCTTCTCGCGGTCATAGTCGGAGTCAGTGTTCTCGATCTCCTGGCGGATCTGGCGCACGCGGGCGTCCAGCATGTCCTTGTCGCCAGCGCCCTCGACGATGGTGGTCTCATCCTTGGAGACGACGATCTTGCGGGCGCGGCCCAGCAGCTCGAGGTCAGCGTTCTCGAGGGAGAGGCCGACGGTCTCGGAGATGACCTGGCCGCCCGTCAGGATGGCCATGTCCTGCAGCATCGCCTTGCGGCGCTCGCCGAAGCCGGGGGCCTTGACGGCCACGGACTTGAAGGTGCCGCGGATCTTGTTGACGACCAGCGTGGCGAGGGCTTCGCCCTCGACGTCCTCGGCGATGATCGCCAGGGGCTTGCCGGTCTGCATGATCTTCTCCAGGACGGGGACGATGTCCTTGACGTTGGAGATCTTGGAGTCCATGAGGAGGACGTAGGCGTCCTCGAGGACGGCTTCCTGACGCTCCTGGTCGGTCACGAAGTAGGCCGACAGGTAGCCCTTGTCGAAGCGCATGCCCTCGGTGGTCTCCAGGGTAGTGTCGAAGGAGTTGGTCTCCTCGACGGTGACGACGCCCTCGGCGCCGACCTTCTCGAAGGCCTCGGCAATGAGCTTGCCGATGGCGGGATCGTTGGCGGAGATGGATGCCGTGGCGGCGATCTGCTCGGTGGTCTCGACGGGCTTGGCGTCGGCGTGCAGCTGGGCGACGATGGCCTCGACGGCCTGGTCGATGCCACGCTTGAGGGCGATCGGGTTGGAGCCGGCGGCAACGTTACGCAGGCCTTCGTGGACCAGCGCCTGTGCCAGAACGGTCGCGGTGGTCGTGCCGTCACCCGCGACGTCGTCGGTCTTCTTGGCAACTTCCTTCACCAGCTCGGCGCCGATGCGCTCGAACGGATCGTCCAGGTCAATTTCCTTGGCGACGGAAACGCCATCCTTGGTGATCGTGGGGGCGCCCCACTTCTTGTCGAGCACGACGTTGCGGCCCTTGGGGCCAAGCGTCACCTTGACGGTGTCGGCCAGCAGGTTGAGGCCGCTCTCCATGCCACGACGGGCATCTTCATCAAACTTGATGATCTTGCTCATTGAAAATGTGTCCTTCCGCGATGCGGATCAGGTTCGATGCCCGCGACGGACGGCCGCTTGTGTGAGACGACCTCATCGAACCGATGCTCTTATCACTCTCCATGTCGGAGTGCTAACTAAGATTCTGGCACTCACCACCCCAGAGTGCAAGGCGAGGTCAGTGAGCTTGAGTCGGATGCGCTCAGGGCGTAACGCGCCCACGCGACCTCGACAGACGCGCATCGCCCGTCCCCCACACGGGAGACGGGCAACTCAGATGCGATAGAGCGAACGATCAGCGCAGGACGATCACCACGTCAGGATTGCCGAGCCCAGTCTGCTGACGAACAGTGTCAATGCCCAGCTTGGACGCGATATCCTTCGCAGTGGCTTCCATTTTCGGGTCCTCATAGAAGACGGTAGACGTCGTGTTCGTCCAATTGGCATCCGCGTTGGCAGCGGAGGTGCCGGCATAGCCCGCATCGTTGAGGATGGTCACCTTCCCGGCAGCGTAGCCCTGCGTTTCGGTGCCATTGAGGACAGAAATCACGGCACCATGATCCGGTTCAGCGGAGGCAGCGGAGGACGGGGAACTCGACGAGGGGGTGGGTTCGACTGAAGGAGCGGCGCTCGGCGCTGCAGCGCTCGGTGACGCACCCCGGGTGGCGGGCGCTTGGGCGCTGCTCGACGTTGCCGGGACGGGCTGCACGCTGACATTTGTGGCCTGCTGGCGGTACAGGGCGGTCGCTGCCACCCAGCCGATCGCGGGAACGATCACGAGAATGGCCAGAAACGGCCACACGTTCTTCCACTTCGACGGCTTGGGGCGGTGCATGCCAACGGGCATGTCTTCGCCAGCGCGATCAAATTCATCCCTTGGGTACTGAGAACTCACGTCTTCAGACTATCGGAAAAGCGCTGGGCTAGCTCGTGTGGCACGCGGGAAGTGTGTGGCACCATGTGCAGTATTAGTCTGGTGCTATGAATGATTACAATCCGCGCCCTTTGGCTGACTTGATCGATCCGGGCTGGGCCCGCGCACTGGCTCCGGTGGAGGAACGCGTCCACGAATTGGGCGCCATGCTCGCACAGGACGTCGAGGAGGGCCTCGGCTATCTGCCCGCCGGGACGGACGTGCTACGCGCGTTCACGTACCCCTTCGATGAGGTGAAGGTCTTGATCGTGGGGCAGGACCCATACCCGACGCCGGGTCACGCGATGGGGTTGTCGTTTTCCGTGCGTCCGGGGGTGGCACTGCCCAAATCGCTCATTAACATTTTCCGCGAACTCGGAGATGACATCGGCTGCCCGGCACCGACCTCGGGCGATTTGACGGCGTGGAGCGAGCAGGGTGTGTGTCTGCTCAATCGAGTGCTAACGGTCCGTCCGGGTGCCCCCGCCTCGCATCGGGGACGCGGCTGGGAGGAGGTCACGCAGTGTGCGATTGATGCGCTGGTGGCTCGCCGACGCCCGGACGGCTCACGTGCTCCGCTCGTGGCGATCCTGTGGGGCAAGGATGCGCAGTCACTGGCACCTCGGCTCGGCGAGACGCCGATTATCGCGTCCCCGCACCCCTCCCCGTTGTCGGCGTATCGCGGTTTCTTCGGGTCGCGGCCGTTTTCGCGCGCGAACGCGCTGTTGGTTGAGCAGGGGGCGCGCGGCGTCGACTGGTCGCTCAGCTGAGCGCGGCGGGTGGTTGATGAACGAGGCCGTGGCTGGTTCCGCGGAGCACTTCCGGGAGCACGCCCCGGCCTCGCGCATCTGTGATGGGGCCTGAGGGGCGCGTGACGTCAGTGCCGCACTGTGGACTCCTCGGAGCCGGCTATCGGACTCGAACCGATGACCTGCTGTTTACAAGACAGCTGCTCTACCAACTGAGCTAAGCCGGCGGCGCACACTAGTGTGCCACAGGTTGGGGTAAGCGCGCACGGGCGAGGCTCATTTGTACCCGACACGTGACGCGTGACAGTGACGAACTCGCGCACCCGCGACCACTCCGTGGGATAGCGACTCCAGATACGACGGTGGGGTGGGTCCGATGCGTCGGACCCACCCCACCTCAGTGCGAGACTCAGTCAGAACCTGTCGTCGTCGCGGTACTCTGCGCCTCTTCCTCGTTACCCCGGGAAGGCACGGCAGCCTCGGACTGGGGCAGATCACTGGGTGCCTGCGTAGCGGAGTCAGCGAAACCGAAGAGTTCCTTGAGTGACTCACGTGTGCTTTCGACAGTCTTCCCCAGGGTCACAACGCTCGAGTGATCCTTGACGAACTCGGGGGTGCCGAGCTGGTTGGGCTGACGACCGCTGTACTGCGCATCCTTCCATGCATTCGAGGAGGCTTCGAGGTAGGACTCAACGGCGTTGACCGGGAAGGTCGCGACCACGTCAGAGGGAACACCAACCTCGGTCGCGATCTGCTTGACCTGCTTCCACGAGGGGTCAAGGTTCTGCACGACCGTGCCGTTGCCGGCCTGGAACTGGGTGCGGAAGTAGGCCAGGAGTGCGTGGTGGAATTCGATCCACTTGTCGGGTGCCTTCTGAGCGACGACGAGCGAGGCACCCGTGGCGGGCTTGAGGTAGTTCATATTCACTGTGATGACGGGCTGAAGCTCGAGGTTGTAGTGTCCCTCGGACGCCCAGGTCGTCAGATCTTCACCCAGGGCAGCATCGACGTCAGCACAGGCATGGCATGAGTAGTCGAAGTACTCCGTGAGCGTCGGCAGGTTGGGATCCGGCTCGGCGGACACGCCGTTCCCGTTGACAACAATGGGTCGCCCGTCGGCGTATACGCCGAGAACATCGGAGGGTTCGACGTTGCGTGCGGCGCTAACTTCACTCTGCTGCTGCCAAATCACACCGCCAACGGCGGCAATGATGGCCAGCACGATGAGGCCAACAGCAGAGATGACGATGATGCGGGTGCGACGCTCAGCGCGCTGCTGCGCGAGCCGTATCTCGGATGCTTTGGCGCGCAGGGGATCGACGCTGCGCTGCTGCTTCTGAGCCATGAAGGTACCTTCCAAACTTAGTTGAATATTGCAATATTATCGAGTAAGGCTGACCCGCGCCTAGTTAGACGCACCACCCGTCCCAATGAGCCAGGAGATCAGCAGGAAGCCAACGCAACCAATTGACAACAGGGCACGCCCCCAGATCGGACGAATGCTAGAACGCACTGTTTTGGCGAGTCCAACGCGCAGGTCGGCAGCAAAAGGTACGAGCCACGCGGTCACGAGCATCGACGCACCAAGCGCCCAGACGATGATGACTCCTGCAGGATCGCTCAACCAGAAGTTACGACGCGACAGACGTAGAGACGTCGCGACCTCCGTGGGCCACCCCCACTGCACAGATCCGTCGTGCGCGAAGGAGAGAACGATCCACACCAGGTAGGGAAGGAGGGACCCGACCGCGAGCGCAAGGACTGTCGTGCCGAGTGAGCGGGCGAGAAGGATCGGAGCCATGGCGATGGCGGCGGCATCGTCGCTGGCGCGGGGGCCGTACTGCTCGCGCCGACGCTCCAGCCACCTGTCCATGGCACCGACAAGCCCGCAGGCAGTCAGTGCGACACCGACGATGAGCGTACCGCTGAGGCCGAAGATGAGAGGGAGCGCGGCAAGCGTGAGCAGCAGGACACCGCTGGAGACCCAAGCACTGCCTGAAGCAGACGAGGCATCAGTCCGATTCGGGTACTGCTGCCCGCGAGCCTGCCACGCTGGCGGCTGTCCCGCGTTGCTGGCGCGGACCCGCACACCTGCGCGCGGATCGCCCGTCGGGGCCGCCAGGCCGGGTTGCGGAGCGCCCATGGGGACGGGTCTGCCCGACGGTGCCGTTCCCTCGGAACCGTAAGCGCCGCGCGGGTAACCGTAGGCGTTCTGAGCACCGGCGAACGGGGCCTGAGAAGCACTGTATCCGCCCTGCTGCCCGGGGTAGCCTCCCTGACCGTAGGGCTGCACCGAGCCGGTCGAGTCCGCGGGTTCTGCACCAGTCCAGCTCTGATCCTCGTCGTCAGCTTCGTCCCAGCCCTCGTCGCCCTGGTCGTCCTCGTCGGATTCCTCCCACTCCTGATCATCCTCGTCGGACTCTTCCCAGGACTCGTCGCCAGATTCATCCCAGTTCTCGTCGCTACCCTCCGAGGCCTCATCGTCCCAGGTCTCTTCCTCGGTGTCCTCGTCCCACTCGTCGTCTCCCCAGGAGACCGATTCGGTATCGACCTGTTCGGTATGGTCATTGGCGGCCGTGAATTCTGAGGGGTCGCGACGCGGGTGGACGGGGTAGGTAACGGGACGCGCACCGGCCACGTCGGGGCGCGACGTGATCTCGTCCCATTCCGGGGGTGCTGCGATTTCCTGCGGGTCGGAGTTAACCATCTGGGTACGTTCGCCGGTGTCGAGCAGCTGCGCCCAGTTCACGGTGACGTAGTCGAGTTCGCCGGGTGCCCAGCCAACCGCGCTCATGAGGTGCGCGACGATCAGCGACGGCGAGGGACGCACGTTGGGATTAGGCGACAGGCCGCCACCGAGCGCATCGGAGACCATCGGGTGCAGACCTGCCAGGTCGGGTTCGCCCTCGATGACGCGCATCATGGTCGCCATGACGTCGCCTTTACCGAAGGGGGCACGCCCAGTCGCGCAGGACAGCAGGGTGGCGCACCAGGCCCACCAGTCGGACTCCTTTGTGGCGGGCTTGCCGCGCAGGAGTTCGGGTGCCGTATAGCCGGCAGAACCCGAGACGAGGCCGGTGCGCGTCAGGTGCTGATCGTCAACTGCCATGGCGATGCCGAAGTCGAGGAGAACGGGACCGCGCGACGAACAGATAATGTTCGAGGGCTTGATGTCTCGGTGAATGATGTTGGCGTGGTGGACGGCAGCGATCGTCGACGCGAGGTGGTAGGACAGCGCAGCGACGCCGCGCAGCGGGATCGGGCCGGAGGAGAGGATCTCCGCCAGAGTCGGACCCTCAACATACTCGGAGACCACGAAAGGCTGGCTCGCGTCAATCTCCGCATCGATGATGTGCGCGACGAAGGGGGAACGCACGGAATTAACGGTACGCACCTCGCGCTCGAGGCGGGCACGAGACTCCTCCGACGTCGCAAGCGCGGGGTGCATGACCTTCAGAGCGACACGCGTGCCACCCCCATCTTCAGCAAGCCACACAGTGCCCGCGCCACCCGTACCGAGCCGGCGAATCAGGCGGTAGCCTCCCAGTTCGTTTCCTTCATCCACGCTCCCAGCCTACCGGTCTCATCCCACATCTGCGCCCACCGGCGGAGGAAACCACGACCTCGGACATAAAAACGAGGCGGCCCCCACACCCGAGTCGAGGCCAGGGAATCCACCTGATGGCCGGAACTATACAGAAACGCGCAGACATGATACGTTCAATCTTGGTCGCGCGCGGAACGATCCGCGTTCGTACCCCGTGGGCGAAGACGCTCCACGGTCGCCCCACAACGGATCGTCCGGCACGTACCTGCCGGTGGGAAGGAATTGAACATGGCAAGCGTAACCTTCGATCACGCGTCCCGCGTTTACCCCGGTGCCGATAAGCCTGCTGTCGACCAGCTGTGCCTCGACATTGCGGACGGGGAGTTCCTCGTCCTCGTCGGCCCCTCCGGCTGCGGTAAGTCCACCTCCCTACGCATGCTCGCAGGCCTGGAGGACGTCAACGGCGGCCGCATCCTCATCGGCGACAAGGACGTCACGGACGTTCCCCCGAAGAACCGCGACATCGCGATGGTCTTCCAGAACTACGCGCTCTACCCGCACATGTCCGTGCGCGAAAACATGGGCTTCGCCCTGAAGATCGCAGGTGTATCCAAAGGAGGAGATCAACAAGCGCGTTGAAGAAGCCGCGAAGATCCTCGACCTGGAGCCCTACCTGGACCGCAAGCCCAAGGCCCTCTCCGGTGGCCAGCGTCAGCGCGTCGCCATGGGCCGCGCGATCGTTCGTAAGCCCCAGGTGTTCCTCATGGACGAGCCGCTGTCGAACCTGGACGCGAAGCTGCGTGTGCAGACCCGTACGCAGATCGCCTCCCTGCAGCGTGAGCTCGGCGTCACCACCGTGTACGTCACCCACGACCAGACCGAGGCCCTGACGATGGGCGACCGCATCGCGGTCCTCGCCGGCGGCCTCCTCCAGCAGGTCGGCACCCCGCAGGAAATGTACGAGCGTCCCGCCAACGAGTTCGTTGCCGGCTTCATCGGCTCCCCCGCCATGAACCTGGGCACCTTCACGGTGGACGGCGAGTGGGCGAAGATCGGACCGGCGCGCGTGCCCCTGTCGGAGGCCACCCGCGCGGCACTGACCCCCGAGGACGGCGGAAAGATCAAGATCGGCTTCCGCCCCGAGGGCCTGGACGTCGTCGACGAGAGCGTCGAGGGCACCATCCCCGTCGAGGTTGACTTCGTTGAGGAACTCGGCTCCGACGCCTACGTCTACGGCCACCTGGTCGGCGACGAGCGTGGTGAGGGTCTGGGTTCCGGTGCAGAGGGCACCAACAAGCAGCTGATCGTGCGCGTTCCCCCGCGTACCGCCCCCGGTCGCGGCGGCGTCCTGTACGTGCGCATCCGCGAAGGTCAGCAGCACAACTTCTCGGCTGCCACGGGCGTTCGTCTGCCCGAGTGACGCGCAAGCCCGCGCCGCCCTGCTGACTTGCCCCGGCCTCGTCTGTTCATCTCCCAGACGAGGCCGGGGCACGTTCGTACATACGTGTACTACACCGCGAAGTGATGGCCGCTGAGCTGCGAGTTAGTCATGACGGTCAGAAAATGAGACAATAGGTATATGGCTCTGGACATTACGGCTGCCGCGGTCGACCCCGCGCTCCTCGACCTCCCCTGGGATATTCCACTGGAGGAGTGGCCGTCGTCCCTGCTCGCGGCGCTCCCCCGCGGCATTTCCCGCCACATCGTGCGGTTCGTGAACCTGTCCGGCCGCGTCCTGGCGGTCAAGGAAATCGGTGAGACGGTCGCACACCACGAGTACGACATCCTGCGTGCCCTCTCGCGCTTGGACGCACCCTCCGTCGACCCGGTCGCGGTCATCACGGGACGCATCGGGCGCGACGGCGAGGAACTCAACGCGGTCCTGATCACCGAGCACCTGCAGTTCTCGCTCCCCTACCGCGCCCTGTTCTCCCTGTCGATGCGCGAGGACACGGCGACCCGCCTCATCGACGCCCTCGCCCTGCTGCTCGTGCGTCTGCACCTCATCGGCTTCTACTGGGGCGACGTCTCCCTGTCGAACACGCTCTTCCGTCGCGACGCGGGAGAGTTCGCGGCCTACCTGGTGGACGCCGAAACCGGCGAGCTGCACCCCAAGCTGACCCCCGGCCAGCGCGAATACGACGTGGACCTGGCGCGTACGAACATCATCGGCGAACTTATGGACCTTCAGGCTGGCGGCTATTTCCCCATGGACGCCGACCCGATTGACGTCGGCGACCGCATCCGCACCCAGTACGACCTGCTGTGGAACGAGGTCACCGCCGAAGAATACTTGCCCAATGACCAGCGCCAGTATCTGGTCAGTGAGCGTATCCGTCGCCTCAACGAGCTAGTTTTGACGTCGCCGAGCTGCATATGGCGTCGGATGATGCGGGCGAGCACCTGGTCATTCAACCGAAGGTGGTCGACGCCGGCCATCACAACCGTAAGTTCATGCGCCTGACCGGCATGGATGTCGGCGAACACCAGGCGCGTCGGCTCCTCGGTGACATTGACGCGTGGCGTGCCACACACGGTATGCAGGACGTGCCCCTCGAGCAGGCTGCGCACGAGTGGCTCACCGACGTTTTTGCGCCCGTCGTGCGCGCGATTCCCCGAGAATTGGCCGGCAAGCTCGAACCCGCCCAGCTCTACCACGAGTACCTGGAGCACCGCTGGTACATGGCCCAGCAGGTCGGCCACGATGTGTCGCGTGACGAGGCTCTGACCTCGTACGTGCACAACATTTTGCCGTCCAAGCGTGACGAGGCCGTCCTCATCGAACCCGGACCCGGCCGTTCCTCCATGTTTAGTGCGGCGACGCACCCCGACCTCTGGTGACGGGGTAGCCCCGCACCGATCACCCTAGGAGCATCCATGTCCGATTTTCCCCGTATTTTCGCCCATCGTGGCGCGTCCTCGCTCGCGCCGGAAAACACGATCGCCGCGTTTTCCAAGGCCATGGAGGTCGGTGCTCGCTGGTTCGAGTTCGATGTGGATATCATCGGAGACGGCTCGCTGATCGTCATTCACGACGACACCCTGGACCGTACGACGAGCGGATCCGGATCCTACTACCAGCTCGGGTTCTCGGATATTCGCCGCTAGACGCGGGCCGCTGGTTCTCCGACACCTATCGTTTCGAGCGTATCCCCGAGGCGGCTGACGCCCTCGCCTTCGCCCACGCTCAGCAGATGGGTGTCAATCTGGAGATCAAGCCCTGCGCGGGCGGCGCGCGCCTGCGCGAGCGCCTCATCGAGTCACTGGCTGTCACACTGCGCGGGGAGAAGGTCCCCTCCCGCCTCATCGTTTCTTCCTTCGATCACGAGCTGCTCGCCGCTTTCCACGAGGCCTGCCCCACCGTCGCGCTCGGCTGGCTCATCGAGCGCGCGTCCGACGAGTGGCGTGAAGGCGCGACCGCGCTGAGCGCGAGCGCCATCCATCCCGGCGTCAAGGGGCTAACGGCCTCCGACGTGCGCGCGATGCGCGACGCGGGCTTCGAGGTCAACGTGTGGACCGTCAACGACGTGGACCAGGCGCGCGAGCTGGCCTCGTGGGGCGTCACCGGCATCTTCACCGACCGCCCGCAGGATTTCCCCGCCGAGGCCTTGGCTCGGTAAGGGGAATGGGCGCGCTCGTTCGCGGCAGACACAACGGCCGGGGTCGCTCACGCGACCCCGGCCGTCCTGCATCAAGCGTGAGGGCTTACGCCTCGCCCGCGCGGCGCGAGAAACGCTTGGAGACGTGCTTGGCGAGCGACAGCTCCGCAATTGAGTCTACGACCATGAGGCCGCCGACGATGCCGGCGAAGCGCAGCCAGCCGGAGCGAGGCGCGGGGGCGCGCACGGCGGCCACCAGCATGCTGACGCCGACGATAGCCTCGGCTGCGACTGCGGCGTGGATGATCCACGGGCGTTCGACGGCGACCGACTCGTAGGAGTTCCACAGGGGCTTGACCATCGACTGTGGCTGCCCCATCATGATGTCCACACTGCGGCCGATCGCGTTGGAAATGCCGCGCGCGAGGTGCACGGTGACGCCTTCGACGTCCTCGGCGTCGGTGGTGCCCAGGAGGAAGCCCGCAACGGATCCGGGCAGGCCGAGGGCGCGCACGACCTTCCACACGGATTCTTCGCCCGTGGTCGCCACGGAGGCCCACAGGGCGTCAGCGTCGGCACCGGGCACGGCTCGGGCGATGGCCAGCAGGTCGAGGCGATCACCCACCAGGTCGATGATCTCGCCGGGCAGGTCCTGGGCCTTGTTGTGGCCGCCGGGCACGATGGCCGCGTCCATGCCCCAGTTGTGGGACACGATGTGCTCGAGGTGGTCATCGGTCACAAGGAACACCTGGAACTCGCCGTCTGTGACGGATAGGGTGACGAGCGGCAGGTCACCGAAGTTCCAGCCTTCCTTCTCGGCGGGTAGCTCCGCGAGGAGCGCGCGGTGATCGTCGGACAGCTCCAGGTCCCCCAGGTCGACGCCCTCAAGGGCCGCCAGGAGCGGCACGGACGACGCGGGGGTACGGCCGATCTCAACAATGCGTGTGGGCTTTGCCTCTGTGGCCTCGGTCGTTTCCTCCTCCGAGGGCCACACCTTACCCAGTGGCGAATCTCCCTCGGGCAGTGGTCGGCGCTGGCATTGCCGATGCGGACTTCAGCCTTGAAGAGAATGGCGAGTTCGTCGGCCAGCTCCGCGGGGGTCGGGCCGGGAACGACTGTCGTCGCGCCCGCGGGGACGGTAGCGACGCGCTCATCGGCAACCGCGACGTTGAGGCCGAGCAGCTGCGGCGAGGAGGGGAACCATTCGATCTGAGCGAGGATCGCGCGTTTCTTCAGTTCGCCGGCGACGGCGCTGGGGTCCAGCTCGTGACCGATGATCATGCCTTCAATGCGGGTCCAGTCCTGGGCCATGTCACTACCTTCCTGTTCGTGGCGAGGTCATCTCACCACACGTTGTTCCATTGTGTCGCGTGGCATGCGTTTTCGCTCGCCGCGCGGTCAGTTCCGAGAAAGTTATTGTTCCGTGCCGCCCCATTCGACGACCGTGAAGCCGCTGCGCGTCGGTGTCGGAGCGAAATTCTGTGGCGTGACAACCGTGGAGGCCTCCGCCTTGTGCATCGTCATGAACACCCGAATGAAGGTGTCGGGCACGACCTGGTTACCGGCCTCGTCCGCGAACGAATAGGTCACCTGCTGAGCGTAGGAGGAGGCGTCGAAGGAGACGAACGTGTACTCGTTCGAGCGGATGCGCGGAGCCCAGAACGTGATGAAGTCGGTCGCCTCCTTGTCGCTCAGACCCAGCTGTCCCAGCTTCTCCTCCAGGAACGTCACCGCATCCTCACGCGCAACGACGAAGCCCTGCTCGGGAGACGTCAAGGAGACCGGCCCATCCCAGAACAAATACGGGTAGCTGCGCCCACTCGCGTCGGTCAGCGTGCCATCGGGCACAGCACTGATGGTCCACGAGGCCCGAGTCCCCTTCTCCGTCTGCACCTGACGCTCCGGGGCGGGATACACCGTCCCCAGCTCACCCCCAACGTCCAGTGTCACGGCCAGCCGCCCCTCCTCCTTGGGATACAGGTACAGGACCGGCTTATAAGCCACTTCCCGTGTGGGCATCCTCGTCGGAAGCGGAACAGGAACGAGAGGTGGGGCCGTCCGTCTGTGTGCACTCATCCCCCGCGCACTCATCTTCAAACGCGGGAAGCACCCCGAACACGAGAACAACAGTGCCAATAATCGCTCCGACGATGACCGACACAATGATGATCAACGTTTTCCTCATGACACCCGTGTCCTTCCCGTGCGGCCCAACGGTGGGCGCTCACTCACTCGCGGCAGCCGACCCGCGTGCCCATCATAAGCAACCCCTTCCGGCACTTTCAACGCTCCTACCTTCCACCGGCACCCAGCCACGGCCTCGTCACCCGAGAATGAGACGATGCATTGAGTCACACGCCCGACGCTGCTATTCTGACCAGTTGCGCGGCGCCACCCACGAGCGCGTCGCACCCCTCACCTGAAAGCACCAATCATGCCTTTCGTAACCATCGCGGCACTCATCGTCGCTGCATTCGTCCTCATCTCCCTCTTCCTGTGGGCAAGCTTCGTGTCCGCTTCCCCGGGCGAAGTCAAGGTCATTTCCGGCCCGCGCGGCCAGCGCGTCCTCCACGGCAAGACGGGGTGGAAGATTCCCCTCCTCGAGCGCGTGGACACCATGACCGCCTCGATGATCTCCGTCGACGCTCAGACCACGGACTTCGTTCCCACCAACGACTACATCAACGTGCGCGTCGACGCGGCCGTCAAGGTCCGCATCGCGACCGATGATGACACGCTGTTCAAGGCAGCGACACGTAACTTCCTCTACAAGACGACCTCCGAGATCTCCGAGGAGGTACGCGACACGCTTGAGGGCCACCTGCGCGCCATCATCGGCCAGATGAAGCTCACCGACATCATCACCGACCGCGCTGCCTTCTCCGAGCGCGTCCAGGAGAACGCGAAGCAGGACCTGGAGGAGATGGGTCTCCTGATCGTCGCGTTCAACATCCAGAACGTCACCGATCAGAACGGCGTCATCGACAACCTCGGTATCGACAACACCGAGCAGATCCGCAAGACCGCCGCCATCGCCAAGGCGAACGCACAGAAGGAGGTCGCGCAGGCGACCGCCATCGCCCAGAAGGAAGCGAACGACGCGCAGGTCGCCTCGCAGCTGGAAATCGCCCAGAAGCAGACGGACCTCGCTAAGCGCCAGGCGGCTCTGAAGGTCGAGGCCGACACCGAGAAGGCGAAGGCGGACGCCGCCTACGAGATCCAGTCGCAGATTCAGCGCCGCGACATTGAGCGCGAGACCGCGCAGGCTGACATTGTCAAGCAGGAGCAGCGGGCGGTCATCAAAGAGAAGGAAGTCGTCGTCACCAAGCAGGCCCTGCAGGCCGAGGTGAACGCGAAAGCCGACGCCGAGCGCTACGCCGCCGAGAAGAAGGCCGACGCGGCCCTGTACGCGCGTCAGCGTCAGGCCGAGGCCGAGGCCTTCGAGCGCACCAAGAAGGCCGACGCCGACAAGCAGGCCATGCTCGCCGAGGCCCAGGGTATTGAGGCGCGTGGCCGCGCCGAGGCGTCCGCGATTGGCGCGAAGCTGACGGCCGAGGCCGAGGGCCTCGAAAAGAAGGCTGAGGCCATGACGAAGATGAACCAGGCGGCCGTCCTGGAGATGTACTTCCGCGCCCTGCCTGAGGTCGCTCGCGCCGTGGCCGAGCCGCTGTCCAAGGTCGACACGATCACCATGTACGGCGAAGGCAACAACGCCCAGATGGTCGGCGACATCACGAAGTCGATCAGCCAGATCAACGCGGGCCTGGGCGATTCGCTGGGCCTGGACCTGCAGCAGATGTTCACGGCGCTCGTAGGTGCCAAGGTCGTCTCCCCCACCATCTCCGAGGCCGTTGAGGAGGGCGTACGCGACGCCTCCATCCCGAAGCCTCCGCAGCAGTGAGCGCGGCTCGTGCTCAACGCGGGCAGTAGCCATCTGTGATGCGAGCGCACGAGGCAAACCGCTCGTGAGGCGGGTCGCTAGCGACACGGGGCGGGATCCTTCGGGGTCCCGCCCCGCTGCTCTGCCCAGCTTTCCCGCCGTCGGTACCCCACACCACTAACGACGCTCCACCCCACTGTCACACCCCGCCTCCCCAACAAAAGTCGCACGTAATTTAATCTGGTAACTTTTTGAGACAGCCCAAAAGCACTGTAATTCCAACGATGCTATTTCATACCTTTAAGTAGCCACGGGGGAATTACGTGCGACATTGGAGGGAAACCATAATGTGTCGCGACCTGGCTTCCCGGCGTTACAAGAACCACTAGAATCTAGCAGAACCTAGCTAGAACCTAGAGCAAAAAGCCACCGACACCCTTTACACTACGTAACCATCTGCTTATACTAAAGCATGGCACACATAGTGAAAGGCTCCTTCCTCGTGAGGGTTGGTGCCGCCTTGAGCACCCTCGTCGTTCTCGGCGTGTCTGGACTGGCCTACCTGTTTGTCACCGACGCATACGACACGTATCCGCACCTCGGTTTGGGCTTAGGCTGGTGTTGTTGACACTTCGTGAAGCGGGTGCGTGTGCCTGCGGAGAGTGAGGTGCCTGTTATGGGAACTCGTCGTCGTTTTACGCCGGAGTATCGTCGTGATGTTGCGTGCCTGGTGTTGGATACGGGGTCTACGATCGCGTCTGTGGCCCGGGATTTAGGGCTGGGTGAATCGGTGGTGGGCCGGTGGGTCAAACTCGAACGTGAGAGGCGCCAGGCCGCCCAGCAGGGGCGCCCTGATCCGCGCGAGATGGAAGCTGAGATCACGGCTCTGCGTCGGCGGGTGCGCGAGTTGGAGAAGGAGAACGAGTTCTTGGGAAAAGCCAGCGCCTTCTTCGCGTCTCGGCACCAAAACACCAGCGCTTTGAACTGATGGACGCGCACAAGGGCTTCCTACTCAATCACCTTGATGGCCAAGGTTTTAGGGGTCACGCGCGCAGGCTATTACGCGTGGAAAAACCGAGCGTCCCACAGGGGTGAGCGCGCGCTGGCGCGCAGGCGTTTGGATGAGGCGGTGGCCTGGGAACACGAGGTGTCGGGTGGCACCTATGGGGCTCCTCGCATCCGCCATGCTCTGACGCGCGCGGGCGTGGATGTAGGTGTGCGTGCGGTCGCCGCGTCGATGCGCCGCCAAGGCCTCACAGGCCTGAACACGCACCCGCGCCCGAAGCGCGGCGGGCGCGGACCTGTGGCCCATGAGGACCACTGCGCCCGCCAGTGGGACCAAGGCGCCCTGGATCGGGTGTGGATCACGGATTTCACCTACCTGCGCTGCGCCCAAGGCTGGGTCTACCTGTGCGCCGTGCGCGATGCACACTCGCGTCGAGTGCTCGGATACGCCATGGGCGAGCAGCAAAGCACCGACCTGGTCATCACCGCGCTCGACATGGCCGCTACCACCCGCGGCGGCTTCCCCACAGGGGTCGTGCTCCACGCTGATCGGGGAACACAGTTCACCTCCCAGAAACTGGCCGCCTACATGCGCGCCGTGAAAGGAACCGTGTCGATGGGACAGGCCGGAGTGTGCTGGGATAACGCCATGGCCGAATCCTTTTGGGCCACCCTCAAAACCGAGTACTACTACCGGCGCGCCTTCACCACCCGCGACCAGGTCTACACCGGGGTCGCCACCTGGATCGAAAACTTCTACAACCGCCGCCGCATCCACACCAGCCTGGGCGGTAGATCCCCCATCGAATACGAACTACACCAAGCGGCCTGGACAACAGTCGCATAAACAAACCGTCAACAACTTGCGCACAGGCCCAGTTACCGCGCTGTTTACTGTCCTCGGCGTACTCATCCCACTGCCGCTCGCATTCTTCTTCGGTCTCATCACGGTGCGCATCCACACGCTATCGCCACACCGGCTGATGACGAGCGCAGCAAGATGCATGTGGGGCTTCTTCGGTCTCTTCCTGCTCACCTGGTTGCTTGAAGGGTTCCTTATCGGAGAGGCACCCGGCCCCTTTATGTACGTGTGCGTCGGCACGCTCATACTGTCAGCAACAATCGCACGCCTCCTCACGCTCGGCGCACGCACCGCAAAGCCCGCATAGGGCTTGGCCGGGCAACACACAAACGACAAGCCACCGATGGGAGGCCGCAGCGGGGCCTGCGAGGCCTGGTCGCGGTGTCGGTGGACGGTGGTGGCGCCGCACCGCCGGTGTGGAGGACACCGGAGGGAGCTGCCGCGGTACCGGTGGGCGGCGGCAGAGCCTGGCCGGGCTTCGAGACGACACGCCGAGCGAAGCTCGCGGCGCGGACGGCGAGCGGGCGGGCAGGCCCCGCGGCGGCCGAAGATCTGTCGGGACAACAAGCAACACAAAGCCGCCCGGCCCCACAGGGGCCGGGCGGCTCACGCGTCAGGCCGCTAGGCAGCCATCAGCGAAAGGTTCAGCGCATCTGGGTGCCGTCGGAACCCAGGCGCATGATCACGCAGCGTTTGCCCCGCCCGCCGCGCGGGTGCGGCAATACGCTGACCGGGACAGCCCGGCAACGCGCCCACGCAAGACGCTGAGAAAACCCCTGGCCGACAAGGTGGTTCACAGCTTCGTGCCTGCGCGCCGGGCTTAGAAGTTTCCCTCTGCCAACTCTCCCAGCGCTGCCTTCTCGAGCTCGGCTTGGCCCAGCAACTGTTTGAGGCGCGCGTTTTACTCGCGCAACTCACGCAGCTCCTTGGCCTCACGACGACTCATCGACCCATAACGCTGGCGCCACCGGCACAACGTCGCCTCGCTGATACCCAGTACGCGGCAGGTTTGGGCCACACTCATGCCCTCACCTCACAACGCCTCAGCCTTCTCCAGCTTCACGACAATCTGCTCAGGCGTGTGCTTCGAGAACGTCCTCATGGTCATCCACTCTGCCCGGCCACACACGGCCAGGACTACTCAGAACAACCCTCTCGCAACAAACGGTCCGAAAACTCAGACCCCTCCAGGTGTAACACCCATCTAAGTGGCGTAACACCACTGAGCGATAAGCCCAACCACAGCCAGGGCTTCAACCACACACGGGGCACTACACCCGTTACGGGGCACTACACCCGTTACGTGGCGCTGCACCCGTTCAGAACGGGTGCAATGCCTACGGATCGGGTGCACCGCCCACACCAACAAGCCCAACCGCGGATATGCACACCTCCCCATGGGCAGGCATTGCACCACTGGGCGTGTGCGCACGTTGTTGAGGGTTTGTTTATGCGGCTGTGGTCCAGGCCGCTCATTGTTGCTGGGATTGGCGTAGTGTCGCAGGGACCAGAGGAGGGCCCGGCCGCGGTGCAGGTAGGCGGCGGCAGGGACTGTCCGGGCAACAAATAGGCACCGAGTCCCGACCGACTGGAGGCCGCCGCGAGGCCAGACAGCGTTGCTGGGCTTGGCGCAGCGCCGCAGGGACCAGAGGAGGGCCTGCCCGCCGTGCGGGTAGGCGGTGGTGGCGCCGCACCGCCGGTGTGGAGGACACCGGAGGGAGCTGCCGCGGTACCGGTGGGCGGCGGCAGGGCCTGGACGGGCTTCGAGACGACGCGCCGAGCGAAGCTCGCGGCGCGGACGGCGAGCGGGCGGGCAGGCCCCGCGGCGGCCGAAGATCTGTCGGGACAACAAGCAACACAAAGCCGCCCGGCCCCACAGGGGCCGGGCGGCTCACGCGTCAGGCCGCTAGGCAGCCATCAGCGAAGGTTTCAGCGCATCTGGGTGCCGTCGGAACCCAGGCGCTGGCAGGCCTCGACGACGCGGGCGGCCATGCCGGCCTCGGCCGACTTGCCCCACGTGCGCGGGTCGTACTGCTTCTTGACGCCAACCTCGCCGTCGATCTTGAGGACGCCGTCGTAGTTGCGCATCATGTGGTCGACGACCGGGCGGGTGAACGCGTACTGGGTGTCGGTGTCGACGTTCATCTTGATGACGCCGTTGGCGACAGCGGTGGCGATTTCCTCGGCGGTGGAGCCGGAGCCGCCGTGCATGACCAGGTCGAAGGGACGGTGGTCGAGGCCGAAGTGCTCAGCGACCTCCTTCTGGATGGTGCCGAGCAGCTCGGGACGCAGCTTCACGTGGCCGGGCTTGTAGGCGCCGTGCACGTTGCCGAAGGTCAGAGCGGTGATGTAGCGGCCGTTCTCGCCGAGGCCCAGGGCCTCAACGGTCTTGATGCCGTCTGCGGTGGAGGTGTAGAGCTTCTCGTTGATCTCGCCAACGACGCCGTCTTCCTCGCCGCCAACAGCGCCGACCTCGATCTCGAGGATGGTGTTGGCCTTGACGGACATGGCGAGCAGTTCCTTCGCGATCTCGAGGTTCTCATCGAGCGGAATCGCGGAACCGTCCCACATGTGGGACTGGAAGGTGGGGAGCTTGCCGTCGGCAACCTGGCCGGCCTCGATCTCGAGGAGGGGGCGGACCCAGGAGTCGATGTTCTGCTTGGCGCAGTGGTCGGTGTGCAGGGCGACGGTGATGCCGTAGTTCTTGGCAACCTCGTAGGCGTAGGCGGCGAGGGCCAGCGAACCGGTGACGCGGTTCTTGATGGTGGAGCCGGAGCCGTACTCGGCGCCGCCGACGGACACCTGGATGATGCCGTCGGACTCTGCCTCGGCGAAGCCCTGGAGGGCAGCGGTGATGGTCTGGGACGAGGTCACGTTGATCGCGGGGTAGGCGAACTTGCCATCCCGTGCGCGATTCAGCATCTCTGCGTAGACCTCAGGGGTTGCGATAGGCACTTGGAGCCTCCTAATCGAGTGACAGTTTTGTCGAGATTGATTCTCTCACATTTTGTACGTGTGGGGAGGGGCAGGAAGTCCCGTTTGGACGGTTTTCTTCCAGCCCCTCCCCTGTCGTTATGCGTCGGTTGACACCTCTGTTATGTGTCAGTTGGCGTGGCCGACGCGGACTCCGAGCTCGGCGACGGACATGACGTCGGTAAGGGTCTCCGCGACGTCATCCTGCGCATTCGTGCCACGGAATCGGAGGTAGGAGCCGTTGCCGACGACGGGGATGTCGACGGTGCCGACGACGGGGATGTCGACGGTGCCGGGGACGTTCGCCAGCGAGGTGGCGAGGGCGGGGTTGCCCTGTGCATCCGGTTTGCTCTTGTTGTCACCCTGACCCTTGAGGCGGTCGAGGCTGCCGGCGAGGTAGATCTGGACGTCCTTGGCGCGACCCGAGGCCTTGGGACCGTTACCGGCGCGAGGCGTGTAGCTGAGCGCACAGACGTCGTATCCGGTGCTGCCGTCACCGATCTTCAGGTCGATCCAGTGCGGCCACTTGCGGGCGGTGTCGGTCTCGGGCAGCTTGGCGTTGTTGGCGTCGATGTACTGGGAGTGCCAGTAGGTCGAGGGGTCACCGTCGGTGGCCTTGTATTCCTCGCCATACTCCCAGCGGGTTTCGACGGAGTCGGCGGCCACGGCCTCGGCCTTAATGCGGGGGCCGCACACGCCAACGAGGCCTTCGCTGGCCACGGTCTTCTCGCCGGCGTAAGAGACGTCGACTGTGAAGGTCGCTTCACCGAATTCGGTGGTGGGGCGCGCCCAGAACTTCACGACGCGGGTCTCACCGGGGGCGAGGCGGTCGATGGGCTGGGGGCCGTTGGCGAGGACCCAGGAGTTGGAGACGGAGGGGGTCAGGTGGATGCCGGTGACCTCTGCCGTGCCCTTGTTGGTGACGGAGACATTGAGGACGCTTTCGCCCCAGTTGTCGTCGCCGATGATGGGCGGGGAGGCGCGGTCCATGCCGGACAGGGCGTTCTTCGGGTATGCCTCGTCGCCCTCGCGCGCGATGCTCACGTCGAGGGCCGAGGAGGCCTGGGAGGTGAGGGCGAAGACCGAGCCACTGTCGACAGTAACGTCGAGGGGCAGCTGCGCGACGGTGCCTTCGGCGGTCTTTTCACCGACGTTGGGACGGCGAGACAGGTAGCCGGAGTCAATGACGCTCAGGTACTGGTTGGTCATGGCGTTGCGCAGACGGAAGCCGTCGCCGGCTGGTTCTGCGACCCACTTCTGGGGGATACGCGTCGCATAGTCGCCCTGAGCCGTGGGGGTGAACTTCTGGCTCGCATCGGCGCACGCGTAGGCAACCACCGGGTGGCCGGGGGTGGTGGACACGTGGGTCTCAGAGTTGGGGGTGCCTTCGGAGTAGACGGCGAGGCAGCGGTTCGAGTTGACCGAGCGGATCTGGTAGTAGCCGTCGGGGGTGGCAACGAACTCCCAGTTGTCGGAGGATGCACCCACGACCGTGGTGCCGCCCGTCATGCTCAGGCCTTGCCCGTCGGCCAGTGTGATCGTGTACTGGCCGGGAGTGAGGGTGTCACGCGTGGGGTCGGTGTAGGTGGAAGGTTCGCCGAGCGCGTCGATACGCGCCTTGAAGGCCTGCGTATCAGGTCAGCCTTCGGGGTCTTGCCATTCCAGAACATCTGAGCGCCGTAGCGCAGGCCGTCGGCGATCCACGCCTCGGTCTCATGGTCGGTCATCTTGCCGAGGCCTCCCTGCCAGATGGAGACCTTGCCACCGCGGATGGAGGCGTCGGGCACCGCGTAACCTTCGTTCTGGTAGAACGAGTTCATCGTCCACTTTCCGTACACGCCGTCGAGGCCCTGCACCTGCATGACGTAGGAGGAGGGCTGATCACGGTAGTAGTACAGGGCGGAGGACGCGCTCACGAGGGTGTATCCGGCGTCGACGAGGTCCTTAGCGGGCAGGCCTCGGTTGGCATCCTTCTGGCTGGACTCGCCCTTGGCCCAGTATTCGATGATGACGTCCTTGTCGATGGGAATGCGCGAAATGTCGGCAATGCCGTCGTTCCACAGGCGCAGCGTGCCGCCGCGCGACTTGACGTGCGCGTTGACCTTGTTGATGAAGTCATTGCATGCGGTCGATCTGTCGGTTGATCCAGTCCGGCGTGATGTGGGTGCCGCACGCGCACAGGGTGACGCCGCGATCGGGGAAGCGCGGGATGTCGGTGACGCTACCGGTGGGCACGGTTCCCTTGCCCGAGCGAACTGCCTGCTCGAGGGTTCGAGCACCCCACAGGAGGCCGGCGCGGGTGGCGGCCACGACCTGGGCACCGTTTCCGGTGACGGTCAGCTGGTAGCCTTCATCGCCGAGGGGTGATTGAGACGGGTCGATTGTCAGGCTGACGGCGTTGGTTGAGGGGCAGCACCGGTACCGTCGGTGATGCCGGTAATGCCGGAGTCGGCGAGGGCGCGGCTCAGCAGGGCGCTGACTCCGGCGGCTTCGGCGGAGTCAGTGTGAACGATCTGCAGACCGCCTGCGGGGGTCCACGTGCCCGAGGCCGGGGTCCAGCCTTCGAGGGACGGGATGGTTTCGGGAACCTGGGTGGCCGCCTGCGCGTTCAGATGGGATGTCAGGGGATGAGACCCGCGGCGACGAGGGCGCACACGGACGTGAGGATGAGCGCGACTTTCGCTCGGGTGCGTGCGAGCCGTGGTACTCGCACATGGTGTGGTGATGACTGAAGCATTAATTCTCCTGTTCAGCAATTTGCTTCCACGCAAACTATCCAAAGTGCAAATAAAAATGGGTAAGAGATACCCATTCCATCGAGCCTTTGGAGCACCAATGCTATCGACACTTACTGCTCAAATACAATACCGACGGTCAGATTACACTTACTATGAAACTCGGAAAAAACCCATAGAAAATGCCGAAAACGTGACATTGTCAGGCCTGCTTGATCGCTCCTAAACGTGAGGCGTGCGCCCACATGACAATGGCGGCGGCGTGTCCGACGTTCATCGAGCGCGTCGATCCCCGCTGGGTGATGGCGACGACGACCTCGCAGGCGGCCAGCATCTCCTCACTAAGGCCAGACGCCTCGGACCCGAAGACCAGGCAGGCGCGCTCGGGCAATACGGCCCCTTCAAGGGCGACGGAGCCGTCGACGTTGTCGACGCCGACGAGGGACAGCCCCTCGCGAGAGCAGTGGTCGACGAGTTCGCGTACCTCGGCGCGGTGATCAACGGGCAGGTAGCGGTCGGTGACCATGGCCCCGCGGCGGTTCCACCGCTTGCGCCCTACGACGTGGACGCGCCGAGCGCCCATTGCGTTCGCGGTGCGCACGATGGACCCAATGTTGAAGTCGTGATCGAGGTTTTCGACGGCGACTTCGAAAGGCAGGGAGCGCGCAGCCACGTCCGCGCGGATCGCCTCCATCGTCCAATACCGGTAGCGGTCCTCGACGTTGCGCCGATCCCCGTGAGCCAGCAGCTCACGATCATACTGTTCGCCGACCGGCCAGGCGGCCTGCCCACCCGGCCACGGACCGACCCCGACCTGACCACTGACCGCGGCCACTGCCTCGTCCGTGGCGGCCTCCCCACAAGCCGCATCCAACCGCGCGATGTCACATCCGTTTTCGAACTCGTTCACGGGTCCCACCCTAGCGGGAACGTAGAATAGGGGCATGAATCCGCTGATGAACGAAGAAACAGCACTCAGTGATATGCCGCCCGTGAGCGCGTGGCTCTCCGACATGGACGGTGTCCTGGTCAAGGAGAACCGCGCACTGCCGGGCGCGAACGAATTCCTGGCGGCGCTGCGCGCCACCGACACTCCCTTCCTGGTCCTCACCAACAACTCGGTGTTCACCAACCGCGACCTGTCAGCCCGCCTGGCGAACTCGGGCCTGGATATCCCCGAAGAGAACATTTGGACGTCCGCGAACGCCACGGCCGCGTTCCTCCAGCAGCAGTCCCCCGGCTCGACGGCCTACGTGATTGGCGAAGCTGGCCTGACGACCGCGATTCACGCCGCCGGCTACGTCATGACGGAAACGGATCCTGAGTTCGTGGTGCTCGGCGAGGTTCGCTACTACGATTTTCATGCCCTGACCCACGCGATCCGCCTCATTGAGGGCGGCGCGAAGTTCATTGCGACGAACCCCGACGTGTCCGGCCCTTCCGACGAGGGCACCCTGCCCGCGTGCGGCGCGATCGCCGCGATGATCACGGCGGCCACCGGCAAGCAGCCCTACTTCGTGGGCAAGCCGAACCCGGTCATGATCCGCGCCGGCCTGAACAAGATCGGGGCTCACTCGGAGCGGGCCGCGATGGTCGGCGACCGCATGGACACCGACGTGCGCGCCGGCGTCGAGGCGGGCCTGCGCACGCACCTGGTTCTGTCGGGTTCCACGGCCCGCGAGGACGTCTGCAACTACCCGTTCCGTCCCTTCGGCATCCACGAGGGTATCGGCGATCTCATTGAGCTCGTCGAGGCGGCCCACTGACCCCCGACACGTAAAGGAAACACCATGACCAACGATTCCCACAAGGCGCGCCTGGCGGCCCTCGTCCAGGAGCTCTCCGTTATCCACGAGAAGGTCACCCTGGCGTCCGGTCGCGAGTCCGACTTCTACGTCGACATGCGCCGCTCGACGCTGCACCACGAGGCGGCCCCGCTCATCGGCCACGTCATGCTCGACCTCCTGGAGGAGGCTGGCTTCGCGGTGGGCGAGGAGTACGTGGCCGTCGGCGGCCTGACGATGGGTGCCGACCCCGTCGCGACCGCGATGCTGCACGCTGCTGCCTCGCGCGGCCTGGATCTGGACGCGTTCGTCGTGCGTAAGGCCGCGAAGGACCACGGCATGAAGCGCCGCATCGAGGGTCCGGACGTCGTGGGCAAGAACGTCGTCGTCCTGGAAGACACGTCCACGACGGGCGGCTCCCCGCTGGAGGCCGCACTCGCTCTGCGCGAGGCCGGCGCGAACGTCGTCGCCGTCGCGGTGATCGTCGACCGTGCGACGGGCGCAAAAGAACGCATCGAAGCCGAAGGCTTCCCGTACTTCTACGCACTGGGCCTGGAGGACATCGGCCTGGCCTGATTTCCCTCCCGCATGCACGAGGCCGGGGCTGGGTTCTGCGCGAACCTGGCCCCGGCCTCGTCTTCGTCTGCACGCCCTCACATGTGGGGAACGGAGCGCATGGCGCGCGCGGTCACCCAGCGCGGGGCGAGCTTCATGGCACCCATGGCGACCTTGTAGGGAACAGTCGGGGTGACCTGGACGCGGCCCACGCGCACGGCGTCGAGGGCTGCCGTGACGACCTGGTCGGGGCTGGCCATGAGCCAGGAGGGGGGTCGCGCGCATGTCGACGCCAGCCCGCTCGAAGAAGGGCGTGTCGACGGGGCCGGGGCACACGACGGTCGCCGTGATGCCGGAGCCTTTCAGTTCGGCGGCAAGGCCCTCGGTGAAGGCGACGACCCAGGCCTTGTGCGCGGAATAGGTACCCGCGCCCGTGCGCGAGGCGACGGAGCCGACGTTGAGGATCGCGCCGCGTCCGCGCGAACGCATGGAGATGCCGGCGTGGTGGGCGAGCGTCATGACGGCGCGAACCATGACGTTCAGGCCGTTGATTTCGCGTTCCAGGCTGTTGTCCAGGAAGGGGCTTCCCACCCGAATCCGGCATTGTTGACGAGGAGGTCGACGGGTCGCAGGTCCGGCTTCTGAGCATCGGCCGGGCCTCCCACGTCGAGGCGGGCTGCGACCCGCGCGCACCCGTCCTCGGTGGACAGGTCGGCAGCGATGTACTCGGCGTTCACGCCCACGACGTTTGTCAGCGAGGCCGCGAGCGCGCGCAGCGCGTCCTCACGGCGTGCGACGAGCACCAGGTCGTGTCCGGCGGCGGCCAGCTGCCAGCAGAATTCTTCACCAATTCCGGAGGTCGCTCCGGTCACAAGCGCGGTTCCCATGTGGGCAGTCTAGCGCGCACATATGGGGTAGCACGAGGCCGGGGTCCCTCACATTCGTGTGTCGTGAGGGACCCCGGCCAGGTGTTTTATCGGGTGCGGATCAGGAAGATGGCTCCGCCACCGGCGAGGGCCGCCGGGATGATGAGGAGGAGCAGCCAGTAGGGACTCCAGCCTCCCGAGCGTCCGCTGTCGGCCGCAGAAGCGACCGGCAACGCGGATACCGCGTCATCCGATCCGTCCGATGAAGTGCCTGATGCGCCGCTCTGGGCGTTCTCGCCACTCTGCGCACCGCTTTGGGCACCGCTTTGGGGGCTAGCACTCGGTGTGACGGCGGGTGCTACCTTGGGTGCGCTCACCGGAGTGCCAGAACCCGAGGTGCTTGCACCGCCCGAACCACCCCGAGAGATCGTGCCAGAGCTGGTGGTCACCGCGCCCGAACCGCTCGCGGATCCGCCGGACGTCCCCGCAGACGAACGAGTTCCGCTCGAGAGCAGGTTCCTCATGACCGCCTTGGTCCCACGAGGCGAGACCAGTGCCGTTGAGCCGCTGGGGCGGAGACTCGGCGCAGGGGCGGGAGCGACACTCGGGGCCGGGGCCGGATTCGCGCTGGGCGCAGGTGCAGGCGCGGGGTCAACACTGGGGGTGGGAGCGGGAGCGGGCGCCGGGTCAACGCTCGGCGCGGGGGCCGGCGAAGGCTCCGGGTCCACACTGGGCTCGGGGGCCGGCGAAGGCGCGGGTTCCGGGCTGGGCGCAGGTGCAGGCTCGGGATCCACACTCGGTTCCGGCGAAGGCACTGGCTCAGGGCTGGGCTCGGGAGCAGGCGCAGGCTCGGGATCCACACTCGGTTCCGGCGAAGGCGCGGGTTCCGAGCTGGGCGCAGGATCCGGCGAGGGTGTGGGCACCGGCTCTCCGCCCGGGGTGGGACCGGGCTGCTCGTGGTGGCCTCCGCGCACGATCACCGTGAATGCCTGCGGTTCGGCCAGGACACGCTCGCCGCTGCGAGCACCGACCTCAATGCGGTAGGTGCCGGGAGCACTGAATACCCAGTTGCCGTGCATGTGAGTGGACTCGGTCGTGTGGACGACGCCGTCGCCCGTGGACGAGTCAAAGTGGATCTTCGCGCCGCTTCCGAAGGTGCCTCCCTGGAAGAAGGCGACGCGCGCGCCCGCGGGGGCCTCGGCGAGGTGCAGTGTCAGGTCGGCACCGTCGGGCAGCGCCGCGTAGTCGATTCCTTCGGTGGATAGTCCGGGCCAGACGATGTCGCTGTTTTGCGTCTCGGGCAGCACATAGGTGGCGGTGCCGACGGGTCCGAGCACGTCGTAGCTTGGGTCGGACAGAGATGCGGGGCGCACGAAGCGCGCGTTGGGGGCGACCGTGAGAGTCGTGGAGCCGACGGTGCGCATCACGGAGGTGCGCGCGTTGGTGAGCGAGTCATCCTTGACGGCCAGCCCGTAGGTGATGCCGTTTTCTCCGTTCGCCTGGGTCAGGCGCACGTCGAGGTGTCCGCGTGCGATCTCGACTGGGTCGCTCAGGAGGGACGAGGCCGGGGTCGGGTTCTCGTGGCCACCGCCGTTATCCGGCGCGGGCGTCGGCGTGGGTTCGGGAGTCGGTTCCGGCGCGGGCGTCGGCGTGGGTTCGGGAGTCGGTTCCGGCGCGGGCGCGGGTTCCGGTTCCTCGGGGGCGGCGACGCCGTCACGCATTGTCAGCATGGCGGTGAGTCCCACGTGGTCGCCAACGGTGACGTCGGAGGCGTCAGCGACGGTCATGACCGCGTCGGAGAGGGGGTGGGGGCGCAGGATGACACGCATGTACATGGGGTCGGACTGGCACACGCCGAGGTCCTGGGTCTTCGTGTCCATGCCTCCCGCACCCAGGGTGCCTTCCATGGAACACCAGGGGCTGAAATCCCACTTGGATTCGAGGAACTCGATCTTGTAGGTGGCGCGCAGGGTCGGGTCATTCGCGCGGACCGTGGCCGTGTACTGGTCGGTCGTGCCGGGCTTGAGGTCGTAGGAGACGTCGACGCGGCGCGAGGAGAGCGGCAGGTGGTCGGGGTTCCACACGGGCGCGGGGTCCGGGTTGGAGGTGACGAGGATCGTGTCGGTGGTGCCGACGGTGACGGGTTCGGTGTCCTTCTGGGAGTACTGCACGACCTGCGAGATCCAGCGCGACGAGCCGGAATCGCCGGGAATGTAGATCGCCTGGACGGCGGCAGCGTCCTCTCCGAGCAGCTCGGAGACGGTTGCTCGACCGCCCTCGACGGCGACCTCGGTGAGGAAGTAGCCGTTGACGGTGATCCACGCACGCCCGGTGTCGGTGGGAACGCCTGTGTCGATCGTGATGTCGGTGAGGAAGTTGTCGCCGGGGTGGGCGCGCTCGGCGTGGTGGGACAGGGTCAGCGTGGGCTGGGCCTCGTTGCCGTCACCGCGCTCGGCGCGCGCGGCGTTGTAGGCAGCCTCGATGTCCTTGATGGTGCCATCGGCGGGGTTCTCACCGCCGACCTGCCAGACCAGCGGCGTAATCGGCGAGGAGTAGATGGCGGTCCCGTCGGCGCTGCGCGCGGTCATCTTGTAGTTCGCGACGTATCGACCGGGCTGCGTGAAGGTCGTATACATGTGCGAGTGACGCGGGTTGTAGACGCTGCGGTAGGCCGTGTCGTGGCTGGAGAGGAAACGGTTGACGCTGTCGCCATTGTCGATGAACATCTCCATTCGACCCGGGCCGTCGACGCTGATGAGGTCGAGCGTGTAGGTCTCGCCCTCGAACTTGTCGGCGTCGCCGACCTCTCCGGCACCCAGGCCTGCCCAGATGGGGGTATTGCCCGGTCCGGGGTTCTGGGGGGCCGCGTTCAGGACGGCCCCCTCGGAGCCGAGGAACGCCAGATCGGGGCGCTTGGCGGGTATGACCAGCTGCGACTTCGCCTCGTCCTTCTCACTGGTTCCGGTCCACGCCTTGGGGATCCACAGGGCGGTCTTCTCCATCGGTAGGTTGATGGTATTCAGGGAGAAGCTGTTCGTGTCGTCGTGCCAGACGGGGATGGGTGCATCGACGTGCTGCCTGGTGACGATCCAATCCTTGTCCTGGTCGGGTCCAGCCCACGCAGTGGCCGGGGTGAGCGCCAGGAAGAGGGCCAGCGCCGCTGTGTTCACGCGTCGCAGGTATGACATAAGAGTGCCGTTTCTAGCTATGTTACAGATGAGAACTATTATCATTCTATTACACCTGTCCGACAACTGCGCAACTCCGCGCGTTTCACACCTGTTTCACGCGCCCACTCCCCCACTCACAGCTAGGCTCGACCCCATGAGATTTGCGACCTGGAACGTCAACTCCATCCGCACGCGCGTCGACCGAGTCATCGCCTTCCTGCAGCGCTCCGACACGGACGTGCTCGCCATGCAGGAAATCAAGTGCCGCCCCGACCAGTTCCCCATCGAACCCTTCGAGAAGGCCGGCTACCACGTCGCCATCCACGGCCTCAACCAGTGGAACGGCGTCGCCGTCGCCTCACGCCTGCCCATCCTCGATATTCAGGACCACTTCCCCACCCAGCCCGCGTTCGGCGAACCGCCCGTCGTCGAAGCCCGCGCGCTTGGCGTCACCATCGACACAACCGACGCCCTCCCCCCGAGGGACGGGCAGGCCTCGTCACTGACGATCTGGAGCCTGTACGTGCCCAACGGCCGCGAACTCACGCACGCGCACTACACATACAAGCTCCAGTGGCTCGCCAACCTCGCCGAGCAGGGGCGCAGATGGCTATCCGACCCCGAGGCACGCATCGCCCTCGTGGGCGACTGGAACGTCGCACCCCTCGACGAAGACGTGTGGGACATGAGCGTCTTCGAGGGTGCCACGCACGTCTCCGCACCCGAACGCGAGGCTTTTGCTGCCTTCGCCGCCGACGGCTGGGTCGAAGTCACGCGAGAGCGCGCCACCAACTACACCTACTGGGACTACCAGAAGCTACGCTTCCCCAAAAACCAGGGCATGCGCATCGACTTCGCCTACTGCTCGCCCGCACTCGCGGCTCACGTGAGCGGCGCGCAGATAGACCGCGACGAGCGCAAGGGAAAGGGCGCGTCCGACCACGTGCCCGTCATCGTCGACGTCGACTAACAGATCAGGGACGAGGCCGGGGCGACGCCTCCAGTACGGATCGAGACCTGGACACGCACCCAAACCTCGATCCGTGCCAATTAGGCGCGCTCGCGCGCAAGAGACAACAACGACGCGTTGAGGGCCGACCAGTTGTCGTGATGCCACTGTCCGAAAGGCTCAGCACCCACGAAGGCGGCGCTGGCCCCGAGGTCGCGATCCGCCCACACGAAAGAACCCGACTGCCCGAAGTGTCCAATCGTGCGCGCCGAGGCGTCGGGCGCGGTCCAGTGCGGAGCCTTCTCGCCACGAATTTCCAGGCCGAGGCCCCACGGGCAGGGCGCAAAACGCCCATAGCCGGGCACGACACCGGCGAGCGCCGGAAACTGTGAGAGTCCCGCGAGGGCGGCTAGCGGCGCGCTCACCAGGGTCGGACGGGCGAGCTCAGCACCGAAAAGGCTCACGTCGGCGGCGCTCGCAACACCCGCATGAGCGGGACTACCCGGGATGTCCGCGGAACCCATTCCAAGCGGGTCAAACACCGTCTGGCGTACCCACTGAGCGACCCCCATTCCGCTCGCCTCAGCCACGACCTCGCCGAGGATATCGAAGCCCTCGTTGGAGTAGATGCGGCGCTTCCCGGGAGCGGCGACAGACGCCTCCCCTCGAAGGGCAGGCCCGAGGCATGGGCGAGCAGGTGGCGAACCGTGGCCCCCTCAGGACCCGCAGGATCATCGAGGGAGATCAGGCCTCGTTCGACCGCGACCAGCACCGACCACGCGACGATCGGCTTGGTGACAGACGCGAGCGGGAACGCGCGACCAACATCGCCGCGCGAGTAGACGACGTCGCCCCCGACGCGAAGGACGAGGGCGACATCGAAAGAAGGTAGCGGGCCGATCACGCGGTGGTGGCTTCCGGAGCCGCGGCTACGGCGGCGGCTTCTGCTGCTGCCGTGGTCTTCTCGCTGATCTTGCGCAGCGTGCGGGCATAGACTTCCGCGACTTCCTCGGGCACGGAGGCACCGAGCTGGAGGACGTAGTGCGCCGGCAGGTGCAGGAGCTGCACGCACACGGCCAGGAAGTCCGCGACGAACTCGCGAGCGTCGATGGGTTCGTCGTTGTAGCGAGCCGACACGACGGAGCCATACCAGTAGCGGATCAGGATCTTTGCCAGGGTGCGAGGAATCGTACCGATGTCGGCACCCTCGTCCTCGACGAAAGCGGTGATCATCGAGGTGAGAGCTTCCTCCATCTGCTGCGTACGGTACTTGTAGTGCGCGTGCGCAGGATGAGTCTCCGACGAGGACTCCGCCCACAGGACGCAGTCCAGGGCGATGGCCGCATCCGCGCCGGGCTTCATAGCGAAACGCATCTCCCCGACGGCCCAGTCAACGAACGAACTGGCGGTGATGCCGCCCTCGTCGAATCCGCCTTCCGCCTCCTCGTTAATGGAGACGTCGAAGAGGGCGTTCATCTCCTCGTGACGCTGGATCGCGCTGCGCAGGATCGCTTCCTTGGAAGGGAAGTGATAGACGACGGCGGGGTGGGAAATACCGACTCGACGACCGAGGTCACGCAGAGAGAAGCCGTTGTAGCCTCGCTCCGCGATCAGAACCATCGCTGCCGAGAGGATGGATTCACGCGTCGCCTGTCCTACGGAATAGGCTCCACGGGCCTTCCTCTGCGTTGTCATATCATCTCCTGCTGTTGCGGACATCACATACCGTTAGTCCGAAATACACACTGGTATTCAGTGTAGCGCGCAATCTCAGGGTTTATCAACATTCATGACAAGCCCGTCAAAGGTTGCATTAATGTCAACTGTCACGTTCTGCCCGTCCTGCACATCCCCCGCAAGCAGGAGAACAGCCAGTCGATCGCCGATTTCGCGCTGAATTAAGCGGCGTAGTGGGCGCGCCCCAAAGGCAGGATCATACCCCACGCGCGTGAGCCAACCGCGCGCCGCTTCGCTAACTGTCAAGTTGATACGCCTATCACACAGGCGGGACTGAAGTGCAGCAACCAGCAGGTCAACGATCTCACCCAGATTTTCGCGGGTCAGAGCGTCAAACATGACAGTTTCGTCCAACCTATTGAGGAACTCTGGCCGGAAACTCGACCGGACGACAGACATGACTACATCCCGTTTTTCCTCGGTCGTCAAGTCTTGGTTCACCAGGAACTGTGATCCCAAGTTAGACGTGAGAATTAAAATGGTATTGCGGAAGTCAACAGTCCGACCCTGGCCATCAGTGAGACGCCCGTCATCCAAAACCTGCAAAAGGATGTCGAAATCTCAGGGTCAGCTTTCTCAACTTCATCGAGCAAGACCACAGAATATGGCCGACGACGCACTGCTTCGGTCAGCTGACCACCCTGCTCGTAGCCGACGTACCCCGGAGGGGCACCGACCAGGCGGGCAACCGAATGCTTCTCGGAGTACTCCGACATGTCGATGCGCACGATCGCGCGCTCATCATCGAAGAGAAACTCCGCGAGCGACTTAGCCAGCTCGGTCTTACCCACACCCGTGGGTCCCAGGAACAGGAAGGAACCAGTCGGACGATTCGGATCTGACAGCCCCGCACGCGAGCGCCGAACAGCGTCGGACACCGCACGCACAGCATCCTTCTGCCCGATAAGCCGCTTACCCAACTCGGTTTCCATGTGCAGGAGTTTGTCTGTCTCAGTTTGAAGGAGCTTACCCGTGGGAATTCCGGTCCACGCCTCGATCACCTCTGCAATCTCCGCGGGACCGACCTTCTCCGCAATCATCGGCTCCTCATCGCCCTGAGCTTCCTGATCCTCAGCCTGCGCCTCGGCCTCGGCAATCTGACGCTCAACGGAGGGGATCTCGCCGTTCTGCAGACGACCGGCTTCCTCCCAGCGTCCCTCGCGAACCGCCAGGTCGAGCTGGGTACGCAGCGTATCCAGCTGGACGCGCAGGTCGCCGACACGGTTGTGCCCAGCCTTTTCAGCCTCCCAGCGCGCAGTGAGGGCGCGCAGGCTCTCCTCACGGTCCGCCAAGTCAGCACGCAGCTTGCTGAGGCGATCCTGGGTGGCTTCGTCGAGGCCCTCCGGGTCGGACTCGGTCAGATAGGACTCCTCCATGCGGAGGCGATCCACGCTACGGCGCAGCTCATCGATCTCGACCGGCGAGGAGTCCAGCTCCATGCGCAGGCGAGACGCGGCCTCGTCAATCAAGTCGATCGCCTTGTCAGGAAGCTGACGTCCCGTGATGTAGCGGTTCGACAGAGTCGCCGCGGCGACGAGCGCGCCGTCGGAGATAGTCACCTTGTGATGAGCCTCGTACTTCGGGGCGATGCCGCGCAGAATGGCGACGGTATCCTCAACCGAGGGTTCGCCGACAAACACCTGCTGGAAGCGGCGCTCAAGCGCCGGGTCCTTTTCGATGTTCTCGCGGTACTCGTCGAGGGTCGTCGCACCGACCATGCGCAGCTCGCCGCGGGCGAGCATGGGCTTGAGCATGTTGCCCGCGTCCATCGCACCCTCGGAACCGCCGCCCGCGCCCACGACCGTGTGCAGCTCGTCAATGAAGGTGATGATCTGCCCGTCCGAGCGGGAGATCTCGGCCAGGACCGCCTTGAGGCGTTCCTCGAACTCGCCGCGATACTTCGCACCGGCAACCATCGACGACACGTCGAGGGACACCCAGGCGCTTGTCGCGCAGGGACTCCGGGACGTCGCCCGCGACGATGCGCTGGGCGAGGCCTTCGACGACGGCGGTCTTACCGACGCCGGGTTCACCGATCAGGACAGGGTTGTTCTTCGTACGCCGGGACAAGACCTGGACGACGCGACGAATCTCGTTGTCGCGCCCAATGACAGGATCGAGCTTACCTTCGCGCGCCACCTCGGTCAGGTCCCGACCGTACTTGGACAGAGCCTCGAACGACCCCTCAGGGTCGGGCGAGGTGATCGGGTCAGGACGCAGCTGGGCGAGCGCCTGCGTCAGGGCCTCAGCCGTCGCACCACCGGCGGTGAGAATACGCCCCGCCTCGGTATCGGACGCTGCCAGAGCGATGAGCAGGTGCTCGGTCGAAATGTACTGGTCTCCCGCGCTCTCGGCGCGCTCCCCCGCATCCTGAACGGCGGCGAGCAGCGCGCGCGAGGCCTGAGCGGAACCCGCAGATGCCCCCTGAGTACTGGGTAGCGCCACCAGTGCATTACGGGTGCGTGCGCCGATTGCGCGCGTGTCCGCCCCCACTGCCCCGAGCAGGGACAGGCAATACCGTCACGCTGCTCAATAAGGGACTGCAGCAGGTGAATGGGTTCGACCTGCGGGTTTCCAGCCGCCGACGCGGCCTGGAGCGCGGAGGCGATGGCCTCCTGCGCCTTCGTTGTCATCTCACGTGCCATGAGATCGTTCCTCCAAATGGTTCATTCGTCTCGCATCGACGGTTGTCGACGCATCTGGTAGACAGAACGAACCCAAAGTTGAGTCTATTCCACTCAACTTCAAAATGGGAACACAAGGTACAGGCGAGGCCGGAGTTCAGTTCTCCGGAAGCCAGGTAGGACCGCCAAATCCGCGCTGATGACCACCCGAGGGACCAGGTCCCTCAGCATCCTCAATACTGTAACGATCCGCGAGCGCGCGGAAGAGCTGCAGCGTCGTCGCCAGCGCGCACATGACCTGCTGAATCAGCTGCGCATCCGTTGCGCCGTACTCGTAGTCGCCATTCACCTCGGCGACGACACGATCCCCCTCGAGCTGCTCCGCGACGTAAGCCTTGGGCCACAGGAACTCCCCATGCCACGCCTGCAGGAAATCACGCAGATCCTCCCCATATTCAAGGGGGACCAACTGCTTCATAAACGCAACAATCGAAAGCACCTCGCGCGAGTCGCCAAGGAAGCGGAAGCAGAACAGGTGTCCCTCCCACAGGCCGCACAGGTCTCCATCGTTGTCGATACGCCAGGCCCATCCCTCAGAATCAAAGAGGAGCCCCAGGCGCTCCTGCGTAATAGGACGGACCATATCGAAACGATTGGCCTCAAACTCCGAGTTACCCGTGGCGATTCCTTCCGCCGACGTTGCTTTACTACCCTCCCATTGTCCCATATCAGAGCGGTTATCGTCCGCCGATTCGGCGCGGCGAGGCGTTTCCTCGCCGTCGGTTCCGCCGTCGGCATCCGCCCGCCATAGCCAGCCCATGATGACTCCCCTACTCGTATCCGTCGTTCGTGACGCGCCACTGCGTCGGTACCCCGGGGGTGTGAGCGCGTCGACCACCCCTCTGTGCGTTTGACATGTGCACAACCACCGGCCGCCTCCTCCGCTCACTACATCGTGCCATCAGCGTGTGAATCACTACACCTTCACAGTAGCGCAGAATCGGCGAAATACCAATGGCCGCAGGGCCTAAAGGCCACTGCGGCCACGGCGCGAATGAACGCCGTACAGCCATCACCGCAGCTCATCCGGGAGGCGGTGACAGCAGGGAGACACTTTGTCTATCGCATCACATTCACTCCCATCTCTTGCACGATGCAGAGTTTTCAGCTATTTGCATTATTTTGTATGCCGTCCGAGGAATCCCGCAGCACTCCCTCAACGTCCGGAGAGGCCGGCATCATCACCTCGGAGGCACCCTGCACCCCGAGGTTCTGCGCTGCCCCCGGCGTCGGCGCACCGTAAATCGACATCGGCAGCTTGGGCAGCGGCAGGGTCCACGCGGTACGCGCAACCAACCAGCGCAGGAGACGTTCAGCGGGACCGCGTGTACGTCCCATCGCGTCGGAGATAACGCACCCGACTCCGATGAGCGCCCACACGGCGAGCGCAATGAGGGCGGAGACCGCCACGCCCACGGAGCGCACGCCCACAGCTCCGAGCACCAGGAACAGCACGGCAAAGACAAGCGTCTGAGCCAGGTACGCAGTCATCGACCGGCGGCCAATCGCGCTCAAGAACGAGCGGAACGCACCCAACTCCTCGAACGACGCCGCGCTCTGTGCGAACTCCGCCGAGGCCTCGCGAGGACCCCCGCCCAGGAGAGCAAGGAGCGCCAACCAGCCGCACGCCCCAGCGACACCCGACGCGTGAAAAAGAGGGAATGTCCAACCCGAGCCACCAACGTGCGCCCAGTCCAACTGGTCGAGCGCGTAGGGCAGCGCCCCCAGCGCCCCCGCCAGAAGGCCACCGCCAGCAATCGCGACGAGCGCTCCGCGATGGCCGCTCGGATCCTGCAGCGCTCCCCAACGCTCGACCCCCACGCCGAGCATCACACAGGGCACGACAAGGGTAGTCAGCACCGTGAAGGGCGTAGCCACAAGCCACCCGGCCAGATTCCACAGAGGCGTCGTTGCCTCCAGCGTCGACTGCGCGTGATACTCCAGCGTCATCGGACGGGCACCCATCTCCGCCGCGCCCGACGACAGAAGAAGGAGACTCAGCGACGCACCCGTCACCCCGATGACCGCGCGCAGCCACACGCGCCTCATCACAATAACCTCCGCGAAGATCACCGCCACCAGGCCATAGGCCCCAATAATGTCCCCCTGGAAAATGACACTATGCACAGCGCCAAACGCCAGCATCCACCAGCCACGGCGCCGGATCAAACGCGACGCCGCGCGACGAGCGCGACGCTCCACGTCCTCGTCATAAAACTGCCACTGCAGGGGAATCCACCCGGCGCTGAGTTCGGCGGGCAGAGCCTCACGAGCGACGCGACGCTCACGCTCGATCATGCGCTTGGCCATGATCGCCATCCCAAAACCGAAGAGAATCGAAAACAGCGGATAGGCGCGGCGGTCGACGAACAGCGCTCGCAGCAGGAACCACCACTGATCCACCCCGCTCATTGCATCGAGCGCCGCCTGCCCCGGCGCGGGATAGTCCGGGAAGAAGCGAACCCAGAATGGCACGTTCGCCAGAGCAATCAGGGCCAGCATAAAGCCGCGGGCGACGTCAGGGGCGGGAAAACGCACTCGGCGCTCGCCGGTGAAAGACAGGGTGGACACGAGAGTTCCTTTCGTGGGAGACGCGTAGCCAGACAGACAGAGAGGGGCGAGGCCGGAGACGCCTCCGGGACTCGCCCCTCTCAGGGTGGCGGGTCAGCGCATGGCCGCCATCATGGCTTCCTGCGCAAGACGGCGACGCTTGCCGTTCACCTTCACGAGGAGCACGATGCCAACAATCATGAGGACGAGACCGCCGACGCCGACGACGGTTCCCCAGATGAGGGGCACGATGATCGCCTTGTTCGCCAGCTGCTCCGCAGAACCGTTAAAACCGGCGACTTCCGCGCCGGAGGTCAGGCCCTGGCACTGAATCTTATAGGTGCCCGCCGGCAGATCCGACGCCGAGAACAGGGTATTGCTCCCCTCGTAGGGATCGAGCGTATAACTCTTATTGTTGGAGTCGACGAGCACGCACGAGGAGGCGCTCCCGTCACCGATCATCACCGAATAGCTGCCCTTATCCGTCACAGTGACGCTCGCGCCGTTCCCCAGCGCCCTACCGTTCGACAAGTCCTCCACGCTCGACGTCAGGCCAACAGCCATCGTCGCGAAGAACACGATGGGCGCGATCAAGACCATCATCACAATGCCGAGAACGAGGGCAACAATGCCCGACGCGCGACTGGGCATCGGAGGCATGACCACCGGAGCAGGGGCGACGTACCCGCCGCCTGCATAGCCCTGCGGACCTCCACCCGGGTAGCCTTGCGGGACTCCACCCGTGTTTTCACCATACTGAGGCCAGGGCGTGTTCTGGCCGCCCGAAGAACCGTAGGGGGGATGTGACATGTGCGTGCCTTCCTGGTGGGAATTTTGCTTAAGCATAACAACGCCGCACGCGCGCTGAATAGCGTTTCACGCGAATGGGACGGCGCACGCGATCCTACAGCGCACCCCCCGGACCGTATACCGAGAGAAGGCACAGAAAAGGGGCGAGGCCGGAACTACTCCAGCCTCGCCCCTAACAGGATTCGCGTCAGCGTACAGCCGCCATCATGGCTTCCTGCATGATGCGGCGACGCTTGCCGTTCACCTTCACGAGGAGCACGACGCCGATGATCGTGACGACAAGACCGGCGACACCAACGACTGTTCCCCACACGAACGGCATGACGAAGGCCTGCGTCATGACCTCCGGCGAGGCATTAAAGGCAATGACTGTCGCACTGCTGGCGATGCGTTCACACTGCAGCTTGTACTGGCCCGCAGGAATACCGGAGGCCGTGTAGACGCCCTCGTTATCCTTATAGGGGGTGAGTTGGTACAGCGTGCCACCCGCATCCATGAGGAAGCATGCGGGGTCAGCGCCGTCGGCGGTAACCGTGAAGTTACCGTCCGCGGTCACGGTCACAATGCTGCCGTTGGCCGTCGTACCGCCCTTGACGGCATTGCCCTCGGTCTTGGTGGCACCCGCGATCATCGTTCCGAAGAAAACAATCGGGGCGACCACAACCATTAACAGGATGCCAATGACAAGCGTCGTAATGCCGGGCGCGCGACCGGGCAGCTTCGACATTGCCATCGGGGCAGGCGCACCGTACGCACCTCCCGGATATGCCTGCGGCGCGTTCTGCGGGTTCGGATTTCCAACGGAGGGGTTCGACATGGTGCTGCCTTTCTGATGGGATTTGTCGCCAAGCATACAAGACTCTGCACTCACTTTGTCGACAAAAGGCGCGTCGCCGACCCCGGGTGGGATCGGCGACGGATGGACGAGGCCGTGGCTACGTCCGGAATCGCGGGTGTCGGCGCGCGTCAGGGCAGCTGAACGCCGCTCAGGCGCTCCGCGCGCAGCTGCGCAACGCCGGGAACCTCGAGGGGCGGCAGCGACATGCCGGTCGCGCGCTGGAGTAGTAGGTCCGCCAACTCGGGGTTACGAGCCAGGGCCGGGCCGTGCATGTAGGTGGCGATGATGGATCCCTGGACGGCACCGTCGTAGGCGACCTCGGCGGGTTCCTGGCCCTGCGGGGTGCCGTTGCCGACGCCGGAGATGACCCGGCCGAGGGGTGCCGCGTCTTCGCCCAGGATGGTTCCACCGCCGTGGTTTTCAAAACCGCTGAGCGGCTGAGTCAGTCCCTCAACGAGGGGCACTGTCACCAGCTCGCCGATAGCGCGATGCCCCTGCGGCAGCGTCGTGATATCCAGAACGCCCATGCCGGGCACGCGCGCGCCGCGCGCATCCTCATACCAGTGACCGAGAACCTGCAGGGAGGCGCAGATCGCCAGGAGCGGGCGGCCGGCGTCAAGGGCGCGCGCCAGGCCCGACGTGCCGCGGAACTTGTCGGCCGCGAGCGCCTGAGCAGTGTCTTCTCCCCCGCCCAGGGTGTAGATATCGAGGCTATCGGGGATTTCCTCGGTCAGACCGACATGGACGACCTCGGCGTCGATGCCGCGCCTGCGGGCGCGTTCGGCCAGGATCAGGGCGTTGCCCGTGTCCCCGTAGGTGCCCAAAACCTCGGGCATGAGGACACCGATTCGCAGTGTGGAAACGCTCACCGCTTGCCTTCCTTTCGGTCGAGCAGGACCTTGAAGTCGCGCATTGCCGTGTAGTTGAGGAGAACCTCGACACGCCCCGGCTCGCACGCGGCCAGGGCATCCATGGGCAGGGGTGCGAGGTCACAGTGGATGCCGGCGTATTCGAGACGTACGGCCAGGTCGGCACCTCGCTCGCCGCAGGCGATGACGCGCCTGCCAGGCTGGTTGACGCGAGAGAAGTCGACGTCCCACAGCCACGAGAGGTCTTGCCCGTCGGGAACCTGCCCGTTGACGCCGATGACGACCTGGTCGACACGCGGGTCAACCATCGTCATGGCTTCCTGCCAGCCGGCGGGGTTCTTCGCGAGCATCATGCGGGCGCGGCGCCCGTTGACGTCGTGGACGGAGTAGCGCCCCGCGACCTCGGTGACGGAGCTGACGGCTGTCGCCGCGGCCTCGGGCGTCATGCCCATGGCGACGGCCGCGGCAACGGCCTGCGCAGCGTTGCCGAGGTTGGCGCGGCCGGGCAGCTTGAGTTCGAGTCGCACGGCGACGTCGCCGGGGCCGTGCAGGAGGGCACGCGGACCCTCGGGGGTCAGGTCGACGTCTGTCAGCCACCAGTGGGGCTGTGGGCGACTCTGTAGTGCGGGAAGTTCCTCGCCTTCGAAGGCAGGGATCAGGTGCCAGTCATCGCCACTGCGCACGACGCGGCCGCCACGCGGGTAGGCCGCAGAGTCTCCGCCCCATCCGGCACCGGCGGCAACCCACACGACGTTCGGGTTGTCGGCGGCGGCGGAGACGATCAGCGGATCGTCACAGTTGGCAACAACGACGGCATTCGGGTGAGCGGACGCGCCCTCACGCAGGCGCTTTTCGACCGAACCGATCTCGCCGACGCGGTCGAGCTGGTCTCGCGAGAGGTTGAGGTACACGAAGACATCGGGATGAACGTCCGCGGCGACCGCAGGCACATGCATCTCGTCGACCTCGAGAGCAGCGCGAGTCGCGTTCTTTCCCTGCATGAGGGCGGTGATGACGCCGGAGGTCATGTTGTCACCGTTGATATTGGAGGCGACGGGCCCGGCGCTCTCCAGGGCGGCGCGCACCATGCGCGTCGTCGTGGATTTGCCGTTCGTGCCGGTGACGACGACCGAGGAGAAGGGGGCGGCCAGTTCGGCCAGGAACTGCGGGGAGATGCGCAGGGCAACCTCTCCGCCAATCATGCCTCCGGATCCTCGGCCGAGGGCCCGGGAAGTGAAGCGGGCGGCAGCGCCGGCCACGTTGGCCACGCGCGAGCGCACCGACAGGTGATGCGGTGAATTCGTCATGGCCCAAGGGTAACGCCTGCGGGGCCATACTCGCGTCGGTGGAGCGCTCCGCGGTCTCCTCATGGACGAGGCCGGGGCCGGGTTGGGCTGTACACCGTCCCACGCGACACGCCGAGAACACATCACCAGCATCAAAAGTGCTGCATACCATACCAACGTTACCCACAACATGTCGATGTGATCGCATCAATACGACTCAACGGTTAATACGGAGAGTCCACCCCGCCGCTTCTACGACATTCTCGCTTCACAATCTGCGTATTTTCAATGAAAAGCACGACCCAAACACAAACTCGCAGGTCAGAGCCCATTTCGAAAAAATGTTGCCGATGAGACGCACGCTCATTTCGGACGGCCTGCACGTTCGTGCGAAGTGCGCACATCACCGCTGATCGAGTATCTAAACCCGCCGTGACCTGGTAAAACTGTTCTCAGCAGGCGAGAGCCTGTCGCCTGTTCCAGGCTTCGGTCAGGGATCCTGTGTGCCCCCGGATCCTTGATCGAATTAGGCTGCGGGACTCATCCGTTGGATGGGTCCCGCAGCTCCTTTTTGTCTCCCGGCGACGCGCTGACCCGTCCTGGACGCTATCGGGCCGCCATAACAACCGGGCCACGCACCCCAACCGACGCAGTTCGAGTGGAGGGACCCACAGCATACACGCGGGCCTGCTCGTGCGAGTCCGAGTCCGAGTCCGAGTCATGTATACCGCACGTGGGCCTCCTGTCCCGCACGTGGGCGTGGCCGCCCACACTCGGAATAGCGGGTTAGCGTGGGGAATAGCGGGTTCGCATGCGAGAGAAGCCAGAGGCACCCAGAACACGGACAGAACTCTCCGATACGCTGCGCTGCCCCGACGCGGGAGCGTCGGGGCAGCGCAGGTAAGTCGACCAGCAGGCGCGCGACCGTATCAGCGGGAAATAATCGTTCCCTCGATGGCGGCTCGCACGCTCGAAGACGGTCCCGGCAGTGCGTGGCGTGTCGGAGTCCCGGAGGAAGCCAGGGACGCGAGCGCGCGCATCGGATCCCACACGGTGAGCGAGCCTCCGGAAGCGGCCGCGGGCTTCGAGGAGCGATCCCAGGGGCGCTGGCCCCGTCGCATCGGCATGACTTGGCCATCTGCGGAGGCCGCGAACACGCGGTTGCGGCGCGCCTCGGAGGCAGCGACGGCGTCGCGCAGGGCGTCACGTTCGGCTTCGAGAGCTTCGACGCGTCGCTCGAGTTCGAGGATGCGACGGATGCCAGCGAGGTTGATGCCCTCTTCCTGACTCATGCGCTGCACGTCACGCAAGCGTTGCACGTCGCGTTTCGTGTAGCGCCGCCCTCGTCCCTTCGTGCGGGCGGGGATGACCAGGCCCAGACGGTCGTATTGCCGCAGGGTTTGGGGGTGCATCCCCGCCAGCTCGGCCGCAACCGAGATGACGAAGGTGATCGGCTCGTCTGGGCCGGTCGTCGCCATGAATTACTCCTCAGCCGCCTTCGCCAGCGATGCTCGCACATCGAGGTCGCCCTCGGCCTTCGCCATGTCCTTCACGAGCTTCTTGAGCTCGCGGCTGGGCTTCTCGGGAACCTGGATGGACAGACGAGCGATAAGGTCACCCGTCGCCTTCGAGGTCTTCACTCCCTCGCCGCGCACGCGGATTTCCGCGCCCGAGGAGGAACCCGCAGGCACCTTGACCGTGGCCGTGTTGCCGTCGATCATGGGCACGTCGATGGTGGCACCGAGGATGGCCTCGGAGACTGTCACCGGCAGTGTCATGACCAGGTCGTTGCCCTCGCGCGAGTACACGGGGTGGGGCTTGACTGTCACGGCAACCTCGAGGTCGCCGGCGGAACCGCCGTGCATACCCGGCTTGCCATGCCCCTTGACGCGGACCTTCTGACCGTCCTTGATGCCCGCAGGGATGCGGACCTTGATCGGGGAGCCGCCCACCTTGATGGTCAAGGTCGCACCGTTGAGGGCCTGTCGGAAGGAGATGGACAGCTTCGCGCGCACCGTCCCGCCCTTTTCGGGCGTGGGTGCCGCCTGCTGGGCATGGCCACCGGCACCGAAGGGCGAGCCGTAAGGGTCGCCCCCAAATCGCGTGCTCGCACCGCCACCCCCTCCGAAGAGGCCGGAGAGGATGTCCTCGAAACCAGCGCCGCCGCCGGGCATGCCGGAGGTCTGGAAGCGTACGTTATGGCCGCCGCCGCCAAAACCGCCGCCGTTGAAGCCACCGAAGAGGTCCTCGAAACCTCCCGTGCCGCCCGATCCGGCGGAGAAGCGCGCTCCGCCGCCGGCCATCGTGCGAATCGCGTCGTAGCGCTTGCGATCCTCGTCGTTGGACAGGACCGCGTATGCCTCACCAATTTCCTTGAACTTGGCTTCGGCTGCCTTGTCGCCCGGGTTCTGATCCGGGTGCCACTTGCGCGCCAGCTTGCGGTAGGCCTTCGTAATGGCCTTCTTGTCCGCTGTCTTATCAACTCCCAGGACCTTGTAGAAATCCTTCGAGAACCAATCCTGTTCACTCACGCGCGTTTCACCTCACTTTCAGTCACGAGCGTGTTGTTGCTGTTATTCAGGGTTATTCACCAGCACCTTCGCGGCGCGCACGACGCGTTCGCCGCGGCGGTAGCCGCTGGTGAGGACCTGCCCGATGACGGGGTGATCGACGTCAGCGCTGGTGGTGGCCATGAGGGCGTCGTGCAGGTTCGGGTCGAAATCCTCACCTGCGGCACCGTAGCGTTCCAGTTCGAAGTGTGTCTTGAGGGTGTCCTCGAGCTTCGTGGCGATGGACGCAAAGGGACCGTCCTCCAGGTCACCGTGTGCGCGGGCGGCGGCGATGTCGTCAAGGACGCTGATAAGCGCGTCGATGACCTCATCCTGGCCCGCGGTCTTATGGCCGGGAATGGCTTCCTTGGAGCGACGTACGTAGTTGGCGTACTCCTGGCCCTGGTTGTACAGCTCGGCGTTGACGCGGGCCAGCTGGTCCTCAACGCTCGCGATGCGCTCGAGAGCCTTGGCGAGGTCGGAGTCCCCGACCTGCTCCTCGAAGGCGCTCATGTCGTCGGCAGAGGCCTCGGACGAGGCCTGGGCGGCGTTTTCCGAACCGGGCGCGGTCTCGTTGTTCTCGGGTGTGTGGGCCGTCTGGTCGGCCGGGGCCGACTCGACAGAGTCGGCCCCGGCGACGTTGGCGTCTTCGTTAGGCACCGAGAAACCGTTGGTTTCCTCGATGCTCACTTGTCGTCCTCGTCAACGATTTCGGCGTCCACGACGTCGTCCTGGGCAGGAGCTGCCTGCGCGGCGGCCTCGTCGGCCTGCTGCTTGGCGTAGATCTCCTGGCCGATCTTCATGCCGGACTCGGACAGGGTTGCCATCGCGGTCTTCACGGCCTCGATGTCATCACCCTTGAGGGCTTCCTTGACGGCGTCGACATCCTTCTGAACGGCCTCGCGGGTCGCCTCAGAGATCTTGTCGGCCTCATCCTTGAGCAGCTTCTCCGTCGAGTAGACGGCCTGCTCAGCCTGGTTGCGGGTGTCGGCCTCCTCGCGACGCTTCTTATCCTCGGCGGCGTGCTCTTCGGCCTCGCGCACCATGCGGTCGATGTCCTCCTTGGGCAGGGAGGAACCGCCGGTGATGGTCACCGACTGCTCCTTGCCGGTGCCGCGGTCCTTCGCGGAGACGTGAACGATGCCGTTCGCGTCGATGTCGAAGGTGACCTCAATCTGCGGGACACCACGGGGAGCCGGGGCAATGCCGGACAGCTCGAAGGTGCCGAGCAGCTTGTTGTCACGGGCGAACTCACGCTCACCCTGGTAGACCTGAATGAGCACGGAGGGCTGGCCGTCCTCGGCGGTGGAGAAGATCTCCGAGGCCTTGGTCGGGATCGCGGTGTTGCGGTCGATGAGCTTGGTCATGACGCCGCCCTTGGTCTCGATGCCGAGCGACAGGGGGGTCACGTCGATGAGCAGGACGTCCTTGCGGTCACCCTGGATGACGCCGGCCTGCAGGGCGGCGCCCACGGCGACGACCTCATCGGGGTTGACGCCCTTGTTGGGCTCGCGACCGCCGGTCAGCTCCTTGACGACCTCGGTGACGGCGGGCATACGGGTGGAGCCACCGACGAGAACGACGTGGTCGATCTCGGAGACGGTCACGCCGGCCTCGGCCATGACGTCACGGAAGGGCTTCTTGGTGCGCTCGAGCAGATCCGCGGTCAGTTCCTCGAACTTGGCGCGCGTGAGGGTCTCATCCAGGTGGATGGGGCCATCGGCGGTCATGGACAGGTACTGCAGCGAGATGTTCGTGGAGGTCGCGGAGGACAGCTCCTTCTTCGCCTGCTCGGCAGCTTCCTTCAGGCGCTGGAGGGCGACCGCGTCCTTAGACAGGTCGGCGCCGGTCTTGGCCTTGACCTGGTCGATCAGCCAGTTGACGATGCGCTGATCCCAGTCGTCGCCACCCAGGTGGTTGTCACCGGAGGTGGCGCGCACCTGAATGGTGGAGAAGCCGTCGTCATCCTTGCCCACCTCGAGGAGGGACACGTCGAACGTGCCGCCACCGAGGTCGAAGACCAGGATGAGCTCATCTTCCTTGCCCTTTTCGAGGCCGTAGGCCAGGGCCGCGGCGGTGGGCTCGTTGACGATGCGCTCGACCTTGAGGCCGGCGATCTGTCCGGCGTCCTTGGTGGCCTGACGCTGCGCGTCGTTGAAGTAGGCGGGAACCGTAATGACGGCTTCGGTGACGGGCTCACCCAGGTAGGCCTCGGCGTCCCTCTTCAGCTTCTGGAGGATACGCGCGGAGATTTCCTGCGCGGTGTACTTCTTGCCGTCGATCTCCGTGGTCCAGTCGGTGCCCATGTGGCGCTTGACGGAGGAGATGGTGCGGTCAACGTTGGTGACCGCCTGACGCTTGGCGATCTCACCAACCAGGACCTCGCCGGTCTTGGAGAAGGCGACGACCGAGGGGGTCGTACGAGCACCTTCAGCGTTCGGGATGATGGTGGGCTCGCCGCCTTCGAGGACGGCGATAGCGGAGTTGGTGGTGCCGAGGTCGATACCGACTGCACGTGCCATGGTTGTTGTCCTTTCATTCGCTAGGCCGTCTCCGCTTCCGGAGCGGCTTGCGTTGGTCTGTGTGGTCTATGTGGTGCCGGGAAGCTCCCGACACATCCTTGAGTCTGATGTACTCAACTTTAGGAGCCGGGTTTTTATTCCGCAACCCCTAGCTCCCAAACCTGAGTCTGATGTACTCAACTTTGAAGGCTTGGATTTTATTCCTTGGCCAAGGCCCCCTCAGCATGAGTCACTCAAAACCTGAGTCTGATGTACTCAACTTTCATTTCGCAGATTTATTCCCCTCTCGACAAGCTCACACCAACCCCCCGCTCCCTCACGCACTAAAACAAGCACATGAAGCCACTTAGTAAGTAACGCGAAAGCCCCACGTAAGGAAACGCAAAGTTAAATAGTGGCACAGCGCATCAATGCTCTGGCAGACTAGAGGCACTCTCACCGCTCGAGAGATCCCGTCAATCAATGGAGACTTGATGCGCATCACAAACCGACTGGCTGGCAGCCTCCTCGCCGGCCTACTGACATTAGGAATGGCAGGTCCCGCCTTGGCAGATACGCCTGCGACCGACGACGCACAGCCCACCACGCCCGCCGCCCAGACCACCTACGACGCACGCTACGCGATCCCCGCGGCCGTGCCCGCCTCCAGCGAGGCGAAGGTCGCCCAGTGGCAGGACATGAAGTACGCCATGTTCATCCACTGGGGCGTCTACTCCTCCTACGCAGGCTGGTACAAGGGCCAGAAGCAGGAAGTGGGCTATCCCGAGCAGATTAAGGCGTGGGGTCACCAACAGACCTGGGACCAGAGAATCCCCCTGCAAGGCATCCCTCGCGAGGAGTACCTGGCCACCGCCCAAACCTTCGAAGCCCCCAACTTCGATGCGACCGCATGGTGTCAGCAGGCCAAGGACACCGGCATGAAGATGCTGCTCATCACTTCCAAGCACCACGACGGCTTCGCCATGTGGGACACGGCCACGACCGATTACAACTTCACCAAGCAATCCCCCTCCCACCGCGACCCGATCCTCGAGCTGTCGCAGGCTGCCAGAAGGTCGGCATCAAGTTCGGCCTCTACTTCTCCAACATCGACTGGGAGAAGCAGCCGGAGGACCCGTGGACGAACGCCAACACGCTCGATGAAGAGGGCTACATGGACTACATCCATGCCCAGCTCAAGGAGCTCCTCGGCGGCAAGTACGGCGAGATCACCGAGCTGTGGTACGACATGGGCAAGCCCAACCCCGCCCAGTCCGACCAGCTGCGCGCGTGGGCGCACGAACTCCAGCCAAACATCATGATCAACTCGCGCGTGGGTAACGACCGCGCGGACTTCGAGGTCGGATGGGACAACGAGATGCAGTCCGAGCAGACCCAGGGTCCCTGGGAGTCGGCTGTCTCGATCTTCCACAAGACCTGGGGCTACGCCAACTGGGACGACGCTGCCCCCACCTACAAGGACACCGGCTACCCGGACTACACCGAGGAAGACTGGGATCACATCCAGCAGGTCGACAACACGACGGCCCTGCGTAAGACCCCGGGCGGTGCCCACACAAAGACCACCGAGATCGTGGGCAACATGTTCTCGACCGTGGCCCTGGGCGGACAGTTCCTCTTCAACGTCGGCCCGAAGTTCGACGGCTCCTACGATCCGTGGGACGCCTCGGTCCTGAAGGGCATCGGCGACTGGAACCGCGCACACCCCGGCATCCTGGGCAACTCGCGCCCGACCCACTACCCCATCGAATCCTGGGGCAAGACCATGGTCGATGACTCCCACATCTACCTGGGCATCGAAAAGTGGCCGACCGACGGCACAGTCACACTGCGCGGTGCCGGCACCAACGACATCACCTCGGTGAAGCTGGACGGCTCCGACACGCCCCTCACCTACACGGTCGAGGGCAACGACCTCGTCATCACGCTGCCCGCGCAGCCCGACGAGATCCTCCCCGTCGTCACGGTCACCACGAAGGGCGCTCCCACCTACATGCCCACCGGCCTGACCACCATCGGCGAGCAGGCGACCACAATCCCCGCCACCGGCCTCGAAAAGTTCAAGGCCCCCACCCCTAAGACCGGCGAAACCAGCTTCACGGCCTCCATCACCTCCGGTGACAAGGTCGCCTCGGGCGTGCGCATCTCCTTCGACACCGAGAGCTTCACGGACGACTACGCGAAATACAAGGTAACCGTGGGCGATCAGGAGGTGAAGGGCCTGACCGTTGCCGACCTCAAGGCGGGCGTCGGTCCCTTCACCCTCGGCCAGCACGTCACGGCGCGCGTCACCCTGTCCTACGACAACCCGGCGTACGCGCTCAAGGGCTTCGGCAAGGACGCGACCGTCGCCGCCGTGACCGTCGAGTCCGAGAAACTCTCGACCCCCACCATCACCGTCGCCCCCAGGCCGTCGAGGCCGGTAAGAGTGTCACCGTGACGGGCACGGGCTTCGCTCCCTCCTCTCCGGTGAGCCTCACTCTGCACTCCGACCCCGTCGAGGTCGGCACGGCCACCACGGATGACACTGGTTCCTTCACCGCCGAGGTAACGGTTCCCGCCGCCACCGAGGCCGGGGACCACACGGTCGTCGCCGCCGCGGAGTCTCCCGCCGCCGAGGCCTCGGCCCCTCTGACGGTCACCGCGGCCCCCGCGCCCACCCCCTCCGCCGATCCGAGTACTGAGCCGAGCGGCCAACCGAGCACTGAGCCGAGCACCCAACCCTCGACTGTCCCCTCGCCGAGTGCCGACCAGGGACGCAAGGGAAGCAAGGGAGGGCTTGCCCGCACGGGTTCCAATGCGCTGATCGTCGGGGCGTGCGCCCTGGCGGCTGCCGGAGTGGGCACGGCGTTCATCCGCCGCTCACGCCGCCACGAGGCCTAAGCGCCGCGTGGGCATAACCACCACAGGTGGGGGCGGGGCGTACCTGACGGTACGCCCCGCCCCCACTTACACTTGAGGAATGCGCTGCAACCACTTTGACGCCGGGACCTGTCGGTCCTGCTCCCTCCTCCCCCAGCCCTACGAGCGCCAGCTCGCCGGCAAGGCGGACGCCATCGCAGCCACCCTTTCCCCCGTCCCGGGAGCGGACGAGATCGCCTGGCTGGCCCCGGCCTCGTCCCCACAGAAGGGATTTCGCACGAGCGCAAAGCTCGTCGTCGGAGGAACCCGTCGCCGACCCACACTGGGGATTCTCGGACCCGACCGGCGCGGCATCGACCTGCCCGGCTGCCCCATCCAACACCCGGCAATCAACCGCGCGACGCCCGGCCTCAAGCGCTTCATCCGCTCCCTGGACCTGACGCCCTACGACGTCCCCACCAAGCGCGGGGAGCTGAAAAACATCCTCATCACCGTGGGCGCAGGCGAACAGCTCATGATCCGCTTCGTGCTACGCACGCGCGAGCGCGTCTCCGACATCCGCTCGGCGCTGCCGCTGCTGCGCGACCTCGTGCCCAGCGCCCACGTCGTCACCGCGAACATCCACCCCACGCACGAGGCCATCGTCGAAGGCCCCGACGAAATCATCCTGACGCGCGCACGCACGCTGCCACTATCCGTGGAGGGCCTCGAGCTGGGACCTCGCTCCTTCGCGCAGACGAACGCACACGTCGCCTCCGCCCTGTACGAGCAGGCCGCGCTGTGGGCGTCGCGTCCCTTCGCCGACGGTCGCCTGCCCGAAAGCCTGTGGGACCTATACTGCGGCGTCGGCGGCTTCGCGCTTGCGTGCGCGCGCGCCGGATTTCCCCGCGTCACGGGCGTCGAGGTGTCCTCCGGGGCGATTTCCTCGGCGATCAGCGCCGCGCGCCACGCGGACCTGTCGCGCGCTGCAGCAACCTTCATCGCGGAGGATGCGACCACGTGGGCGCGCGCCCAGTCGCCCGAGGACATGCCCGACGTGATCGTCGTCAACCCGCCGCGGCGAGGCATCGGAGCCGACCTAGCCGGCTACCTCAACCAGTGCGACGCGCCGCGCGTCATCTACTCCTCGTGCAACCCTATGACGCTCGCCACAGACCTGGCGGCCATGCCCTCCCTGCGCCCCGTCGAGGGCCGCCTCTTCGACATGTTCCCCCACACCACCCACGCCGAGGTCGCCCTCCTCCTCGAGCGCGCATAGGCACAGGAGCGTCGCGCCCCGCCAACTCATCGCGACCCCATTACTCTGCCCCGACCTCGTTCCGCGCATACCCTCGACTGACCTCGGATTCCTCTTTCTCTCGCGGAACTGCCAGCTGCGACCGCTACAATTGGACCAACTGTTAGGAGAAACATGACCGTCGAACTCATCACCGCCGCCACGCCCGAAATCCACGAGGCCATGGGGCGTCTGATCCCCCAGCTATCCCGCTCCGCCGCCCCCATGAGCGAGGCCGACGTGCAGCGCTTCCTCTCCCAGGACAGCGTGCACCTATTCGCATTCCGCCCGGACGAGGCGGATGCCCAGGGCAACCGCCCGATTCTCGGCATGCTGTCCCTGGTGACCTTCGAGATCCCCACCGGCGTGCGCGCGTGGATCGAGGACGTCGTCGTCGACGAGGCCGCCCGAGGCCACGGTGCCGGGTTCGCCCTCGTGGATGCGGCCCTCGAGCACGCGAAGAATGTTGGTGCGCGCACCGTCGATCTGACGTCGCGTCCCTCGCGCGAGGCCGCGAACCGCCTCTACCAGCGCGCCGGCTTCCAGCTGCGCGAGACCAACGTGTACCGCGTGACCCTCGAGCAGAAGTAAGCTCGCGCTTTCACCGTTTGCCTCACATGTGACGCTAGCAATGCTTGCCGTCACTGTCGCCGCCCGCCCCGCATGACGCGAGGGTGGGCGCTTTGTTTGAGGCGATGAGCGCGCAACCCGTAGACCCGCGCCCTATTCCTCACGCCCGTGGGCGGCGGCATGACCTGGCAGCCGACGATGCGGATAGGTTATGACGATGCGGATAGGCTAATAAGCTATCCGCGCGGTCATAACCTATCCATGAAGCAACAACCTATCCGCGTACGCAGCAGCTCTTAACCCCACTACTAGTTCAGGAAGCAATGCACTAGCAGCTAGACAGCGCAATGCCTCCCCGTGCGGCGCAATACCCCGAGCAACAAGCTCATTCGCGGATCCCGATGTCCGTGCTCGGTTGGAGGCCGCCGGCGGGGCCTGCGGGCAGGCCACGGTGCCCGTGGGCGGCGGCCGGGCCCGACGGTGCCCGGAACACCAGCGGCACCGCAAGCGCCGCCCAGAAGTCAGAACTCCTCGTAGTACTCCGGGTTCTGGTCAGCCTGGCGACCGCCGGGGCGCCCGAGCGCGCTGATCGCCGCCATTTGTTCAGAAGACAGCGAGAAGGAAAAGATGTCGAGGTTCTCGCGCTGGCGCTCAGGGTTACCGGACTTGGGCAGGGGCAGGGTGCCGAGCTGGTAGTGCCAGCGCAGGATGAGGCGCGAAGGGGACACGCCCGCCTCGGCGGCCAAGGCAATGATCGCGGGGTCTTCGACGATGCGCCACTTGCGCCCCAGCGGGCTCCACGACTCGGTGCGCACGCCGATCTGCTCGTGGTAGGCCAGCGCCGAGGCCTGCGGGAAGTAGGGGTGCAGTTCGATCTGGTTGACGCTGGGGTACTCGCCGGTCTCGACGTGCACGCGGTCGAGGTGTTCGGGCAGGAAGTTGCACACGCCGACGGAGCGGATCAGGCCGCGGTCGCGCGCGTCCAGCAGGGCCTGGAATGCTTCGACGTAGAGGCCGCGCTTGGGGTTGGGCCAGTGGATCAGGTACATGTCCCAGTAGTCGAGGCCGGCGCGCATGAGGGATTCTTCGACGGTGTAGACGGCCTCGTCGTAGCGCTGGTGGCGTCCGGGGAGTTTGGAGACGAGGCGCAGCTCTTCGCGGGGGACGCCGCAGCGGCGCACGGCCGCGCCGAGGGCACCCTCGTTCTCGTAGTTGAAGGCGCTGTCCAGCATGCGGTATCCGGCGTCGACGCCAGAAACGATTGACGACACGCCCGAGGCGCCGCGCAGGTTGTAGGTGCCCAGTGCGATTGCGGGAACGTCCAGTCCGTCATTCAGGGTGTATGCGGGAATCTCGCTCATGAGTCAAGCATAGGCGATGCGGAGCGTCCTACCATGGAGGGTATGGCACAGCTTGAATTGGATGAGGTCCACGCGAACGCGGTGGACTATCAGCATTTCCTTCTTGATTCTCCGACCCCCTATCATGCGGCCGAGGTCGTGGCTCAGCGCCTGGTCGACGCTGGGTTTACGCGCGTCGACGAGAAGGGCGCGTGGGATGCGTCGCCGGGTGGTCACGTGATGGTGCGAGGGGGGTGCGGTGGCCGCGTGGTTCGTTCCTGAGACGGTTGCCGAGGACGCGGGCTTCCGCATTGTGGGCGCGCACACGGATTCGCCTGCGTTTTCGGTGAAGCCGTCGGTGCAGTCGACGACGCCGGACGGCTGGGGCCAGATTGACGTCGAGGTGTACGGCGGCATGATGTGGAACTCGTGGCTGGATCGCGAGCTGACGCTGGCGGGCCGCCTGATTCTGACCAGCGGCGAGGTCGTTCTGGCGCGTACTGGCCCGATTGCGCGTATCCCGCAGCTGGCTATTCACCTGGATCGCGACGTGAACCCGCTCGGCCTGAAGCTTGATCCGCAGAAGCACCTGCATCCGGTGTGGACGGTGGATAACCCGTACGGCAACGTGCTGGAGTACGTGGCGCGCACGGCGGGCCTGGATGACGCGTCGCAGGTCGCAGCGTTCGACTTGATTCTCACCCCCCAGCCAGGGGCCGGGTTTCTTCGGCGACAAGGGCCAGTTCATCGCGGCCTCGCGTCAGGACAATCTGTCGAGTGTGCATCCGGGCCTGGTGGCCTTGGAGCGTCTGGCGGCTGAGGGTACCCCGGAAGGCGGGGATGTCACGGTGTTTATGTGCTTCGATCACGAGGAGGTGGGTTCGGGATCGCGCACGGGCGCGGCCGGCCCGATCTTGGAGACGGTGTTGCGCCGCACGGCGACGGCACTGGGCCGCGATGAGGACGGCTTCGAGCGGATGCTGGCAGCCTCGTCGTGCGTGAGCGCGGACGCGGCGCATTCGGTGCATCCGAACTACGCGGGCCATCACGATCCGGATAACCGCCCGGTGATGGGGCGTGGCCCGGTCATTAAGATCAATTCGAAGCAGCGTTACGCGACGGATGGCGAGGGCATTGCCTTGTGGAATCGGGCGTGCGCGGCGGCGGGTGTGCCTTCGCAGAGTTTCGTGGGCAACAACGCGATGCCATGTGGCACGACGATCGGCCCGATCACGGCAACGCGCCTGGGGATTTTGACGGTGGACGTGGGCATTGGTCTGCTGTCGATGCACTCGGCGCGCGAGATGAGCCACATCGATGACCTGTTGACGCTGTCGAAGGCGCTGGAGGCGTACTGGCGCGGCGCCTGAGCGCCCGGGATCGCCCGCGCGTGGCAAGCCCCGGTGGTGTCTGACGCACGGGCACGCCTGAGCGCATGAAGAAACCCCAGCCTCGTCCATCAATTGGCGAGGCTGGGGTTCTTTTGTCTATCGGATGTCCTCAGAGGGTGGTGACGGCGGTGGCGGTGACGGGCACGTTGCCGCGCGTGGCCTTGGAGTAGGGGCACAGCTGGTGGGCGCGGTCGACGAGGGCCTGGGCACGGTCGAGTTCGACGCCGGGGATAAAGACCTTGATGTCGGCGGTCAGGGCGAAGGAGTCACCCTCGGGGCCCAGGCCGATGGTGGTGCGCACGACAGAGTCCTTGGTGTCGATGCCCAGTTCCTTGGCGGCCAGGCCCATGGCACCTTGGAAGCAGGCACCGTAGCCCATGGCGAAGAGGGCTTCGGGGTTGGCTCCGTCGCCGGGGCCGCCCAGTTCCTTGGGGGCGCGCATGATGTGGGTGATGCCGAGCGCGGGGACGGAGGAGGTGCCGGCGCGGCCGCCGGTGGAGTCTGCGGTGACGGTGTATGCAATCTTGCTAGGAGTGTCCATACCCCCATTCCACCACTAGGACTTCAGTCCCGCAAGGGGTTTGACACAAAGACAAGCGATTCCGCGCGCTCAGGGACGAGGCCGGGGCACGCCCGCAAGTCACGCGGCCTCAAACGGTGAGAAAGTCGGCCTCGGGGCGGGCGCTCAGCGCCTTGGCGACGGCGCGGCGGAAGCGGTCGTTCATGGGCGGGAGCTGGTCGCCGCGGAAGAACGCGGTCTCGCTATTTTCGCCGTCGGCGGGGGTGGGCTCGCCGCTCACCCACTGCGCGACGAAAGCGACGTCCAGGTAGGTGGTGACGTCGCCATTATCGTAGGTGACAGGGCCGACGACTTCGACGGAAAGGAGGCGGCGCACCTCGATGCGCACGTCGGCTTCCTCCAACGCCTCGCGGGCGGCTGCGACGGCGGGTTCCTCGCCCGGATCAACGATACCCGTCACCGGCGTCCAAGTGCCGTTATCGGAGCGACGCACGCATAGGATTTCGACGGCCTCGGGCGCGATGGGCCGCTCCCAATCGATGGGTGCACATCCCGGAGCGGGGCGTGCGATAACGACGGTCGTGCCGGGCATCCACAGGGGTGCATGGCCGACGTGTCGGCGCAGCTCGAGGACGAAGTCGGGGGTAGCCATGGCCCTAGTCTACGGCGCTCACAGGAAGGAGGTGATGAGCGGCAGGAGCAGGATCTTGACGATAATCGCGAACGCGAAGAGGGTCGCGTAGGCGGCCTCGATGCGCTCGTCGGTGACGCGGGCCTCGGCGGCTTGAAGAACGGCCGGCTGTCCGAGGAAGCCTGCGACACCACCGGCGGCACGCGGTGCCGACAGGCCAATAAATTTCGCGCCGATGGCCTGGATACCGCAGCACACAACGACCATGACCGCGGCGAGAAGGGCAGCGCGCCAACCGTCGGGGCTGCCGAGCAGGCTCGCGAACTGAGGGCCGGCATTCAGGCCGAGAGCCGCGAGGAAGAGCATGAGGCCGATCTGGCGGATCGTCAGGTTCGCGGCGGCGGGCAGGGTCCATACGAGCGGTCCGGTGCGACGCAGTGCGCCGAGCAGCATGCCGACGATCAGCGGACCCGCGGCGGCACCGAGTTGGAACCCCTGGCCGCCCGGCAGGGGGAAGGACACAATGCCCAGGAGCAGACCGAGAACGAGGCCGATGCCGAATGCCATGCCGTCGACCTCGGCGACGCGACGCTCGGAGTCGCCGAGCCACTCGGCGATGTCGTCGAGCTCGTCCGTGGGAACGACGACGGCGACGTGATCGCCGAGCTGCAGGTCAAGGTCGTCGCGGGCCAGGAGGTCCAGGTCACCACGGCGCACACGCGTGATAACGGCACCAAAGCGCTTGGTGACATTGAGTTCGCAGACGCTGCGGCCGGCGACGTCGGGGTTGGACACGACGATGCGCTCGAAGGCGAGGTCGGAACGGTCGTCCTCGAGGTTGTGGTCGAGGATCTCGCCGACGAGTGGCGCCGTCTCCTTGATGGACTCGGGGTCCCCGACCATGACGACGTGATCGCCCGGCAACAGGTCCTCGCCGGGAGCGGTGACGCGGGTGCGCCCGTCACGACGCAGGTAGGACAGGCGCACGCGCTGGTCGCGCCACGCGTCGATGTCGCGCGTGTTGATGTGCTTGGACACGCGAATACTCACGGCCTCCAGGGAGGACCCCGCGAGGGAAGGCGTGTCCTTGGGGCCGACCCACTTCCTCGTCACGGTGATCGTCACGATGAGGATGCCGCCGATGACACCCACCGGATAGCCGAAGGCGTATCCGACCGCCGCGTTCGGGTCCCCCGTGAGGCGGGTGGCCGTATCGAGGGCGGGAGCGGCCGTCAGCGCACCCGTGAAGAGGCCCGAGGTCAGGCCCGAAGACAGGCCGAGGAGGCGACCACCAACGAGGGCAATGAGCGCGCCCACGACACACACGATTGTCGTGAGGGCGAGGAGGTTCGTCTGCTTACGCAAATTCTGGAAGAAGGTCGCGCCCGCGGAAATACCGACGCAATAGACAAAGAACGCCAGACCCATCGGCTGGACGATCGACATGTGGTTACTGACAACCTCGGGATGCAGAGCCGAGACCGCGAGGCCAACAAAGAGCGCTCCCGCCGCGCCAAAACGCAGGGGGCCGATACGTATCGCTCCGATCGCCGCACCCAACGCGACAACGAGAAAAAGCGCGAGCAAGGGTGAGGACGAGAAGAGAGCAGCCATACCTTTCAGGGTACCTGTCACGCGCAATACCAGGCGTGACGACCTGTGCGATACGCGCGTTATAAGGCTCACGCGTTAGGTATAGACTGCACTCAGTAACCGAAAGGATGGTCATGTCTCAACCAGTTCCCGGATGGTACCCAGACCCCGCTGGTAGCCCGCGTCTGCGCTGGTGGAACGGCGGCATCTGGACCGATCAGTACCTTCCCATGCCCGGCACTCAGCCTCAGCAGGGCACGCCCGCGCCCATGCGTGGGGTACCTCTGCCGTACAACGCCGCCATGCAGCAGGGTGCCCCCCCAGGCCCGGGGCGCATCCTGCCCCCAGGCAACGCCCACCCAGCAAGGCATGAGTTCGCCCCGCTTTCCTTCCTCCCAGCAGGCACCGAAGGTTCACTCCAATCCCTATCAGAACACCGGCATCACGCCGGTCTTCTCAAACTCCGAGGACTCAGCGAACGAGGCAGACGACGAGCAGGAAAACAAGCCCCGAACCGGGAGTGGCTGGTTCATCGGCTTGGTCGCTGCGTGGATCGCGGTCGTTCTCTTCGCCGCGTCCGCCGTGTACGCCGGCATGGCCTTCACACGCGCAAGCAAGGAGCTTGCCGACGCGGAATCCGAGCACGCCAGTGCACAAAGTGAGTACAACGAGGCGCAGTCAGGCCTCGACAAGGCGAAGAAGGACCTTGAGGAGACGCAGAAGTGACCACGCCCGCCGCAACGAACAAGCCCGCAGAGTCCTCGCCGGGCACCTACAGGATCCTGACGCTCGTCGGCGCATTCCTCGCCGCATGTCTACTCGTGACGACCGCTGCCCTGGGCTACGCCAGCTACTCTCAGAGTGCCAAGGCGGAGCACACACGCACCGACGCCAATAACCTGCGGACGCAGAAGAAGGATGCCGAGACCGAGACCGCGAACGTACGCAACGAGATCAACACCGCGAAATCCGACAAGTCGGCTCAGATTTGGTGCGATGAGTTCACCTCCGCCTACTCGAGCGTTTCTCTGCTGCAGGAGAAGGCAAGCGAACTCAGTATGAAGCCGACGGCTCAGCTCGACGCGATCACCGAGCACTGCCCCAAGAAGAAGGAATTCGTCGACGCTCTCGCGTCGGCTCCTCGCCAGTTTGTCGGCTCGACGGATACCTGCGAAATCTCCGACGACACTGTGACGTTTTCGGGTGATGTGTGGTTTGACTATCAGCCCCTGTCTGACGTGGGCGATATTGATCTGACAGTCAGTGTCTATATGAAGAAGAATGGTAAACCTACCATTAGAGATAAGGCACTCGGTCAGACGACCGTCACGATTCCGTCGGGCGGAACTACCATCTACAGCGTGACCATCCCCAACCCAGGCCTGGAGGGCGCTGACTGTTACACGGCTGCGACAGGTTTCTGGCCGACGGGAATCTAACCGGATAGTTGCCCACCATCCCTCCTACGGCTAAACTTCCTGACCAAGGAAATAGTTTTATTCGTAACGGGAAGGCAACAACGTTGAGTGAGCCCGCGCAAGGCTGGTACCCAGACCCGAGCGGAACCCCCCATTTGCGCTGGTGGAACGGCCATTCGTGGACCAACTACATCATGCCCTACGCGATACAGAACCAGTCGGTCAGCAAACCTCGCCTTCCCGCCCACAACGAGGCCGTAGCACCCCGAGGCGGGCAACGCCTGGGCGCGCGGACCGCCGCCGCCCCCGCTCTCAGGGCCGAGGCCTCGGCTCCTCGGGACACCAAGGCTCACCCCCCGCTCACCGCCAAACGAGGGGCCACCCCTCCCCCACGACGGAAACTGACTCAGCACCCGCCCCCAGCCCCCACCCTAACTGCCGAAGCTACCCCGGCCTCGTCGATGGAGAGCACCAGCGCGACCAGCACCCAGGACGCCCCCAAGAAGCACACCACCGCTCACTGGGCGCTGGCCTGCGCCGCCTCCTGGATCTTGGTCATCGCTTTCATCGGCGTCCTCGTGTTCACATGGTCCCACCTGGGCGACTCCAACGCGATCTACGAGGATGCCAAGGAGAAAGCACGGCACGCACAAGAGGAACGCGACCGGGCTCAATCCACGCTCGACGACATCAACCGCCAGATCGAGGAGGCCCAGCAGTGAGCACCGCCCCCGCTCCCCTGCGCGCCACAACCGTCGCAGGCGCCATCCTGGCCGTCATCTTCATCGCCCTGTCCGCCGCCGTCGGCGGAATCAACGTGTGGCGCACACACGCGGCAGAGACCTTCACATCCCAGGCCGAACAGGCCCAGTCCGATAAGGCGTCCATCAACCGGGCCATCAAAGACGCCAAAACGCGCCTTGATTCCGTGAACGTAGACGCCAGCGCCGCCGCCTGGTGCGATTCGGTCACGCGCGGAAACGTCTCATCGATGCGCGACATCATCAAGACGTACGACTCCTCGACACAAGCCGTCAAAGACTCGATCCATTCTCAATGCTCAAACAAAGAAGCACTGGCAAACGCGCAGCGCACCCTGTCCAACGCCGACTTTACGATCGCCATGACTGAGTGCACGGCCAACAAGGTCACCACGACGATCAAAGGCACCCTCGCTGTCAAGCAGTCGAGTACCATTACGATGTTCGGTCCCCTGAACGTGACCGTCATCGGTTACACCACGGAGAAGAACAAGAGCTTCAACCCGACGTCCCCCTACCAGGGGACCACGACAGCGACGCTGACACCCGGAACGCCGCTCACTTTTTCCGTGACAGTCCCCTACGATCCCAATATGACAGGCAATACAGAGTGCGGGGCCACGATGACAGCATGGTGGCCCTCGGACATGTAACACTGATGAGTCCGGACGTCGGCCTTGCCGACTCATTCCAGCCATCCTCACCGATGGCGGGATACCACGAAGGAGCCTCCTGTGAACAACCCCATCGAAGGCTGGTACCCAGACCCAGACGGGACCCCACGGCTGCGCTGGTGGAACGGTTCGGACTGGACAGAGAACTACATCGCAGACGAGCGGGCCAGCAACGGTCCCGTCACCGGCTCGGTACCTCCGCCTACCACGGGTCCCATCGACCCCATTACCGGCACCATCGCACACGCTACAACCGGCCACATTGACCGCTTCACAGGCTCTATTGCCCGCCCCGTCACGGGGACCACTGCCCAGTCCTTCACCGCCGCCCAGTCCATCACCGGTACTGTCGATCCGGTCACCGGTCGTATCGTACGCCCGGGAGAAGAACCCGACGGACTTCATCCTGCTCCCGATGTCCCCACTCACCCCGCCGTTGCGCCCGTGCAACCGCCCAAGAAGTCGCCCAGGTACTCCGACGGGCCAACCATTCAGATCCCAAAGAACCAGATTATCACGGCGATCATCACAACGCTCCTCGTCATCGGATTCAGCGCTGGCCTGGCCCTGACGGGCCGGATGTACATGTCCGCGACCAGCGAGTACAAACAGGCTCAACAAAGCTTCGACAATGCGAACAGTGATCTTGAGAAGGCGAAGGAGGCAGCGAAGTGAGTCACAATCAGCCCACCTCCTCGGGCACACCCCCCAAGAACAAGAAGCTATCCATCTACAACGCCGCTATGGCCATCCTTCTCGTCCCACTCATGGGTGCGACAATCATGCTCGGTGTTGTGTCAGGTGTTCGCCTCAATCAGGCACGCGACCTCACAGCTCAGACGAAGCAGATCGCAGCGCAGACCAAGGCGACGCAGACCACAAACTGGTGTTCAAGCGTGAGAGCTGACAATCGCGCGGACATGGGCGAGATCTACAACGAGTACCGCACCGCCACCGATGAGTACAGGCAAGCGATCGACGCAGAGTGCCCAAATAAGGTCGCCATCGCGAACCTGATCTCCACCTACACCGCGGAAGATGTCTTCAAATTCGACCAGACGTGCTCACTGAACGACAACAAGACTGCGGCGCACTGCACCGGATCCATCGAGGTTCTGGCAGATAAGAAGCCTGCCCTGAGCGTCTATCCGAGCGTCTCTGTTACCCTCGTTTTCACAGTCACCTACGACACGGCCGCAACTCAGGTGGGCCACACCGAACCTAACGCCTACACGTTCACAGTCCCCCGCGAAGGCAAGGCGGATTTCGAGTTTGATACCGCGTACGACGAAATGGGGATCGTACTACAAGCTGTACCCCGACGCGTTCTACCCGGACGAGTGAACTCATACGACTGGTTCCCGGTCCCGTCGCCTCTCTCAGGCGGCGGGACCTCATGCATAACCACCGCGCGCAGCTCAGCCACGGCCTCGTCAAAGAGGGTCAGTAGTGCTCGTGAGAGTCGTAGCCCCGCAGGCGGTCGAGTTCGCGTCGTTCCTTCTTCGTCGGACGCCCACTGCCCTTCTCGCGCATGGCGACGGGGACGTGAACGCGCGGACGCTCGGGCGTGCGATCATCGTAGGCGGTGCGCGCCTGCGGGTAGGAGACGCGCTTGGCCAGCAGCAGCACGACGCCGAGGACGCGATCAAAGCCCTCGATGCGCAGACGCACCTCGTCGCCCACGTGCAGCTTGTAGGCGGCCTTGACGGGGTCGCCGTTAACGCGCACGTGCCCGGCGCGTACGGCGGCCGTGGCCTGGGAGCGCGACTTGAGCTGGCGGGTTGCCCACAGCCATGTGTCCACGCGCACGGAGGACGAGGCCAAGGCACCTGGCGGGATCACAACCGTCTCGGGGGCGTCAGTCATCGCGGAGCCTAGTTGATACGGCGGATGCGCTTCTGGTGGCGCGGCGTGAGCACGATGGCGACGAGCGCACACAGCAAGGGCATGCCGATCAGCATGCCGAGCAGTGCTCTCCACGGCACGACCGGCCACAGCGTGGTGAGAGTCGGGAAGATGCCCGATCGGGCGAACGTGATGACGGCGAGGACACCGACGACGAGACCCGAGAGGACCGCCGTCGGAATCGCGTTCAACGCGAGGACCACGCCCTGCCAGGTCGTGACGTGACGGCGCATCGCGGGGGCAGCGCCAATCGCATCGAGAGTATCGAGGTCGGGGCGCATGTCCGAGGCCGAGAGAGCCACGACGAGGGCGACCGTCGCTGCCGCGGCGACAACAGCGATGAGGGCAGCAATGTAGGGCAGGATCTGCGAACGCATGGTCGGCGTGATGACCTGGGCGGATGCGCCCGGAACCTGACGCGCAATGGTCGCCTGGAACGCGGGCGCATCCACCGTACTCACGGGCTTATCCACCGAGAGGAGCTGTCCGAGCGACACCGCCTTGAGGCCCAAGGATGCTGCGGCGCTCGGGGAGAGCACCATGACGTTGACGCGCGTCAGCGGTGACGCAGGGAAGATCTGCGTGCCCATCACGCGCGCGTCCGGCAGTTCGTTGTCGGAAAAGCCGGCGGCCTTTGCGTCCGCAATCGCCTGCATATCGAGGCTGCGCAGCTTCACCTGACCCGCGCCGTCAATGTATTTCCTGTCGGGAATGAGAACGCCGCCCGAGTTCAGCGTCGCGACCGCGCGCACCATGTCGTTCTCGTTCAGGTAGCCGGCCTGGCGCAGGTAGGTACCGTCGTCGACAATGTAGGCGACGTCCAGCTCCGCCATGGTACCCATGTCGGCTGCCATCGTGAAGGTGGACTTTCCGTCCGGGGAAATCGCTTCAACCATGGTGACCGGCCCACCGGGACCAGAGTTCCACGCCATGCCGCTGAGTTCTGCGGATGAGGTGACAGTGCGCTGGTTCTTCACGGCCTCCGTCGCTGCCTTCATGAGCGCACGCGAGCGGGTATTCGAATCCGTCTTGTCGACCGTGGACACAAAGATCTGCCCACGCTTGCCCACGTGCGGACGCGAATTCCAGCCGGCCTCGTTCGACGAGGAAAGCGTGATGAGGAGGGCACAAGCGACGAACACGGTCGTCAGGATCGAGGCCATGGCCGGGAACGTACGGTGTCCGTTGCGGACAGCATCACGCAGGGCCAGGCGCATACTCATGGATGCGCGGCGTTTGGGCACGCGCCAACGCGTAAAGATGTAGGGGATCGAGCCGATGAGGCCGATTTCGAGGAGAGCAATACCGACAACGAGGGCAAGGACCGACCCGTACCATGCGGCGACGCCCAGCACCGGCAGGCCAGTCAACAGCGCAATCGGGTAGATCATGCGGCGACGCACCAGACGCGATGGCTCCCAGACGCGTCCGCCGATGACCGCGGAGGTGTCGATGTGGGAGGAGGTATGCGCCGGTGATACCGAGGCCATCAGCGACAGCAGAATGGGCAGGAGAGCGGACAGGCCCAGCGGCCACAGCGGCACAATGCCGAGGCCAAGGCCGGACCACAGTCCGATCCCCAGCATGGCGCAAGCAGACAACACGACTGAGAAGGCTGCTGAGTACGCGCCGATGATGAGACCGTGCGCGATTGTGAGGCGTCGCCCGTCGGAGCGATCGCCGCCGTTAGCAACGATCATCGCAGCTGTGCGCATCACAGAGCGTTGCGCGACCGTGTAGAGCGGTGAGATGAGCAGGATCATCTCGGTGAGGATCAAGAGAACACCCGCGACCAGGAGCAGGTATTGCCACGGGTTCGCGTTGCGCAAGGCCTCGGGGACCTCGTACTGGGCGATCTGTGAAGGAAGCGCCGAGGCATCGGGCGGGTTGGCGAGTACGTGGCGCGAGACGACCGAGAAGCCGGATGCATTGAGTTCGCGAATCTTCTCCCATGTCACGGGCGCAGGCCCCGTCACGTACCAGGCCGTCTGCGTGCGTCCAGCGACAGCTAAACGATCAATGTCGAGCGTGCCGTCGCCGACGATTGCACGCCCCTCACCCTTGATGATCGCGTCGATAACAGCGCTGCCTTCGATGGACTGCGCCGCGCGTTGCTTCGACACCGTCACGGAGAGCGCGACCGTGTCTCCGGCCTCGACGCCGAGGGCACGGGCGACGTCGTCGGAAACCACGGCATGCTGAGCGGGGAGAGACCCGTGCTTGTTACCTGCCTCGACGCGCGGCGCGTCCAAGGAGGCGGTCTGCGTGCCATTGTCTACCGTGTACCCGGTTCCATCCGGTGCAGTCATATGGAGCTGATAGAGCGTGTCAACCGCAACCAACTGGTCTCCGGCCGGCACCCAGTCGCTGAGGGTCTCCACGGTGACGTCAACATCGTCATCCGACGCCGTCTTCGCGAGGCGGTCCGCAGTGAAGTCCTGGTCGAGAGCCGTTGTCGAACGGCGCAGCGTCACGGCCTGGGAGTCGGAGTTGTGTCCCAGCCAGGAGGAGGCCTGGTAGCGCTGGGACGTCGTCACATCCCAGAACGTCAGCGATCCGATCGCGATGATAATCGGCAGGGAGATAAGGATCACGGCAGTGAAGGTGCGCCCAAGACTTTGGCGTGCATCACGAGAGGCGATGCGGAGTACTACTCCCCATCGCCTCATCCGTGTGTTGAGTCGGCTCATCAGGTCCTTGGTGCTGCGTCGGCGAGCAAGTCCCTCAGAGAATCCCCGCGCGAACGATCAACGATACGACCGTCTCGCAGGAACACTGTTCGGTCTGCCCATGCGGCCATTCTGGCCTCATGAGTCACGAGAATACCCGCTGCACCAGCATCTATGTGGTCACGCAACACCAACATGATCTGTTCGCCAGTGTGAGAATCTAACGCACCGGTCGGCTCGTCGGCAAGAATGACCGACCGGTTACCAACGAGGCCGCGAGCGATGGCTACACGCTGACGTTGACCACCGGAGAGCCTCTCGGGGAAGCGATCCGCGAGTTCTGCGACACCAACCTCGGCGAGAGCGGCCATCGCGGCCGCACGTACCTTCGAAGGACTCACCCCGTCCAGCTGCAGCGGCATCTCAACGTTTTCGAGGGCTGACAGCGACGGAATCAGATTGTAATCTTGGAAGACGTAGCCAATCGAGCGTCGACGCACTTCAGCGCGGTGAACGCTATCCAACGAGGCCAAATCGATCCCGTTGACGTAGACGCTTCCGCGTGTCGGCCGCTCAAGGCCGCCAGCGATTGACAGCAGCGTCGACTTGCCGGATCCAGACGGTCCCATAACAGCGAGAAGCTCGCCGGGTCCAACCTCAAGGTCGATCCCGTCGAGCGCTCTCACTCGGACGCCGTTTGCGCCGAACTCATGTCCGACGCCGGCCATCCTGATCGGTAGCGGCGCAGGCTGACTCATCGCACCCCGGCACGCTCCGAAATACCGGCCTCGGCCTGAGCCCAGTTCATCGAACGACCCTTCGCAGCAGCGAAGGCGGCGCGACGCGCGGCCTCGGAGACCGCACCGGACTCGATGTGGTCGAGCCAGTTGAGCTCGGCCTCAAGGTCGAAGATGTGGCGCTCAAGAATGAGCTTCCACGCAAGTTCCCCCTCATCGGCCGAGGCCTTGAGGCGAGTGACGTCACGCAGGGAACCCAGGGTCGAGCGACGCTGCGTCTGGATCATGGCTTCGACGTCGACCGTCGGATCGGCGGCGGCCACAGCGAGCTTCATCACAAGCTCGTCGCGCTCAGGGTGCTCACGCGGAACAGGGGTGGACCACCAGGCGGTGAGGACATCGCGACCTGCGTCGGTCAGCTCGAAGACCTCAGAGTCTCGACCTGCATTGGTTTCAGCGTGAGACACAACCTGGCCGTCACGCTCGAGACGCTGCATGGTCTGGTAGACCTGGCCGATGTTCAGCGGCCATGCCCCACACGTCTGCTCCTCGAACATCTGCTTGAGGCGATAGACACCCGCGGGCTGCTGCGCGACGAGCGCAAGCAGTGCATTGCGAACCGACATAACTCTCCGTTCGTTGTCGTGACGTGTTGGCTTCGTAGTTGAACAGTATCTATCGTACGCCAAATCGTTACTTAGTGAGGACAAATAACGGTGGGTTACCTAACACAAACCCTACCGTTTGGTTAGATGTAAGCCTTTGACATTTCAGGGAAGACAGGGGAAATTAACCGACATGCCAATAAAAGTGTCAACCATGTTGCAGACAGCATCCGACTGTTTTTCAGCCGTATTGCAATGTTTTATAAGTCATTCGGTCAGACACTCGGCGAACCGCGCAGCGACACACGTAAAACGCGAAACCGACCCATGGGCATCATTTGACCAGAGATGTAGTAAATAATTGACACCCTTCAATCTCAGACTGTGAGACCTGCGGATCGACAGGTGGACTATTCAGCGAGTACGTCCTCGATATCTTCCCAGAGCACCTCCGGCGACGATGAAGCAACTGCCGCCCAGAATTCACCGTCCTCATCCGCCAGCAGAGGCACCTCATCGGGGTACAGCTCAGTAAACTCCACGCCCGCCAGCACCTCGCATACCTCCTCGCTGGTGCCAATCAAACGCCAACTGTCACCCGACAGATCCGGGTAGGACACCACATCGACGACCCGTACGGCGAGTCCCACCCACGAATCATCCGCGACATCCGCCCAGAAAGCCCCTGTCACCTCATCAACATCAGTATCAATCACGTCGGCAATCTCGCGGGCAACCTTCGGTACCTCCACAAGAATCTCCGTGGCATCACCCCGCTCGAGGACATCAAAGAGCACCTCCGGTACCGCCGTCGACACAATCCCGTCGCCGGAGGGTTCCCCCAAGGCGCTCAGTTCGAAAAAGGTCTCGCGCAGCTGCGCGGAGTCGATAGCCCACACCGACAACAGGTCATCCTCGCCCGCGTACAGTCCCCCCTCGTCGCACCGCGACACCACGGCGGAGTGCGGACCCACAAAGAAGGTGGCGCGGCGGCATCCAGCCGGGGCAACGACCCAGGCGGTGAGCACCTTCGTCGCTTGCGAGAACGCCTCAAGGAGCACAGCAAGGTGTGGGACGGGAGTGTCACCGACGACGAGGCCCTGGCTGCGCAGCAGCTCAACGAAAGAATGCTTGGGGTCGGCAACAAGCCCATCGGCATATGAGCGCAGTGCGTCGGCCTCCAGCTCGCTCATATCGAAGACGACACCATCCTCCGTCTCGCATGCACTGATCATGAGTCCTCCTATGCCCTCAAACCGGCACCACGCGCGGCTCCGAAGCGAAGACAACACTACGCTGCACGCATCGAGCACGCGCGCGGACGCCCGCGACCATCCCCTCCCCGGGACGCTACACTGAAAGCAACCAGGAGGATTCACTGATGAACGCCCCATTCCCGAGCGACGCGGCCACGGCCTCGTCCCCCATTCCCACGCTCACGCTCCCGACGGGCGCACCCATCCCCGTGCTAGGCTTCGGCACCTACAAGATCACGCCCGAGGACGCCTACGACGCCGTAAGCCGCGCACTCGAGGTTGGTTACTGTCACATCGATACCGCGCAGATGTACGGCAACGAGGCCGAGGTCGGTGCCGCGCTCGAAGCGTCTGGCATCGAACGCGAGCAGATTTTCCTCACCACCAAGGTCGACAACTCCAACCACGAACCCGAGCGCGCTGCTGCGTCCATCACGCGATCACTCGAAGACCTGCGCACCGACTACGTCGACCTCCTCCTCGTGCATTGGCCGCTACCCACCCTCTACGGCGGAGACGTCGCCCTGCCGTGGCCAGCCCTCGAGGACGCCTTCACTGCGGGCAGCGCGCGTGCCATCGGCCTGTCGAACTACGAGCGCGACCATATCGAAGCCGTCCGCTCCATCGCTTCCGTACCACCCCACGCCCTCCAGGTCGAGGCACACCCATTCCTCCCCAACGAGGCGCTACGCTCCTACGCGCACGGACTCGGCATGGTCTTCGAAGCATGGTCGCCCCTGGCACGCGGGCGCGCCGTCACCGACCCAACCCTCATCGACATCGGCGCACAGCTCGGCGTGAGCGCCGCACAAGTCGCCCTGCACTGGGCCATCGACCGCGGCCACGTCGTCTTCCCCAAGACCTTGAGTCCGGCGCGCATGGCCACCAACATTGACTCCTTCTCCTTCAGCCTGAGTCCCGACCAGCGCGCCCGCATCGACGCGCTCGACGAAGGCGAGGCCGGGCGCACCGGATCGCACCCCGCCACCATGAACCGACTCTGACAACAGGTACGATTAAGACATGGCATCGAAGCTTACCCGCGCCGACCGCGCCATCGTGCGACTCGCCGACGGCACCGTCAAACAGCAGAACCTGCTCACCGGCACAGAGGTGTGGACCGTCCCCGGCCGCGGAAATCGGCCGCTCGCCGCGCCGCGCACCGACTGCACCCCCATCGACCACGAGGCTGACGGGCACTATTGCGCGTTCTGTTCCAAGCGCTACCTGGAGACGCCGCCCGAAAAATCGCGCCTCGTACGCCGAGACGACGGCACGTGGGAACAGCTCGACGCCCTGCCCGCCGACAAGCTCAGCAACACGGTCGCCGAATTTCGGCGTATCCCTAACCTGTTCGAAATCGTCTCCTACAACTACTGGCACCTCAACCACGGGCACATGCCCTCCGAGGCCGACCACCACCGCATGGCCCGATACCTGGCCTCGGACGTGGGCTACGACCACGTCATGAACGTCGTGCGCGCGCGGATGCTGGCCTCGGGCATGAGCGAGGGCGAGTTCGCGGCCACCAGCGAGACCGCGCGCCTGCAGGCCGCCAACGGCTTTTTCTCCGGCGGCCACGACCTGATTATTGGCAGGCGCCACTTCATCGACGGGGCAACCGAAGCCCACCAGCTTGCCGGGTCGGGCACCCTCACCCCGGAAGAGCACACCCAGTACACCGCCTACACGGCCCGCTCAATGCACGAGCTGTACGGCCTCAACCCCGCCGTGCGCTACGTCGCCACCTTCCAGAACTGGCTGCGCCCTGCCGGCGCCTCATTCGACCACCTGCACAAGCAGCTGGTCGCCATCGACGACCTCGCCGTTCAAACAGAAGCAGAACTCGAGCGCCTGCGCGCACAGCCCGACATCTACGATCAGATCTTCACGGTCGCCGCCACCCGCAAACTCCTCATCGCTCAAAACGAGCACGCCGTCGCCCTGGCAGGCTTCGGTCATCGCTTCCCCGGCATCGCGATCTGGCCGCTACACTCCCCGCGCAACCCGTGGGAGGTCAGCGACGAGGCAATGGCTGGGATCTCCGACATCCTGCACGCCGCGCACGCGGCGACCGGCGCAGACGTGCCCGCCAACGAAGAGTGGTACCACCGCCCGCCCACCGTCTCGACCCCCATGCGCTGGAGGATCCTGCTCAAGTGGCGCATCTCCACCCTGGCCGGATTCGAGGGCGGCACCCGCATCTACCTCAACACGATCGATCCCTGGAAGGTCGTCGAACGAACCGTGCCACGCCTGCGCGAGCTGCGCGACAAGGGCCTCATCGCCCCCATGCGCATCGGTGACGAGTGCCGCGTCAGCCCCTCCATGCTGCGCGACTAGGGAACGTCTACCCCTCGCATCCCCAACGGTGCCACGTTCGTGCCCCACCACGGCCTCGCCACCGCGCGACCACTCATCCTCACCGCACACAGTGAAGGGGGGACGCGGTACGCCGCATCCCCCCTTCACTCACAGGAGAACTGACTACTCCTCGTCGTCCTCATCGATCGGGTGATGGATCCTCGTGCGAGGTTCGTCATCCTCATCCTCATCCTCATCGGGATCGTCAGCCAGGTCGCTGTTACTGATCCCGGGCGCGCCCGGGTTCACACTCGGCTGACCCGAAGGCTGACCCGAAGGCTGACCCGAAGGCTTCCCCGAAGGCTGCTGCGTGGGCGTCTGAGCCGGAGCAGGTTCATCGAGCGCCGCGGTCCACGTCGCCAACCACGCGCTCTTCGCGTTAAACGACCCCATGGTTTCGTCCGACACGACGGGGCTGCCCGTGATGCCCGAGAACCACTCGGCCTTCGTGTTTGCCGCGAGAACACCATCGATCGGATAGGCCGCCCCCGTGGTCGCCAGAGAATGCTGCGCAACAGCGCTCTGCAACCAAGCGATCAAGGACTCAGCGCCGTCCGAAGCGGGTGTCTTCGTCGCCGCTACGTACATGATGCGCGCGATACACGTCGACGGCAACGCCGTCCCGTACGAATCGGCACCCGTGTTCGTCGCGGCAGCCGCAGCCAGCGAACGCGGCGCAACCACGAGCGGGTAAGAGCCGGACTTGCCCGACGCGGACCCCACGATCTCGGACAGGTAGCCGTCAGACACGTGCCCTCCAGCCGTCCACGCGCCAATAACCGCACCCAGCGAGGGATCGACATGCGGACTCAGCGTCTGGACGAACGGACCCAGGCCCTCACCCGTCTGTGCGGCAGCCTCCTGCAGGAAGGCACGCCCCACCGACGACGAGACAGGATCCGGAATCGCGAGGAGTGTGCGCACACGAGGAGTACTCAGCTCCTGAAACGACGTGGGCAGCGTGCGCTTATTCGCACTCATCCACGACTTATCCGCGATCACGCACACATCGTCGCGACCGTACGCCACCGCCGCAGGCACACCCGAAATAGAAGTACCCGACAAGGTCACAGTGTCCTGCGGGCCAGACGGAGCAATCGTGCCCGCCTGGCTCGCCTGCTGTGCGTCAGCACCATCCAGGCCCAGCACAACATCCGCCCCCGCCCTGGGGAGCGAATCCACCCCATCAATGGGAACGACCGCGACCGAGAAGCCCGTCTCCTCCGTGAAGGCCTGCGCCATCTCAGTGGGCAGCTGCGCACCGCCCACGAGGGCAACCGTCACCGTGTCCGTGCCCGTCCTCGGGCTGGGAGCATCGAGCGTGCCCGCAATCCCTTCTTCTTCGATCCCCTGCCCCGGAACAACGGGGGCACCGAAAGGATCTTGGGGTGCACGCGACGACACTGATGGCGTACACGCAGCCAAGGTCGTAGCAGCAACCACAAGGGTTACCAACGCGAATACAGAACGGGCGCGGGCCATAGGGAATCCTTCGGACGAGAACATTTGCCCATAAGCATAAAACAGTAAGCGCCTGAATCTCGCACGAGACCGCAGTGTGGGGCATCATGGAAGCACGCGCTGCCGCGCAGGGACAACCAACCCACGCCAGGAGACACACATGGATTCCGCCACCATCAACAAGCTCGCCACGACCGCCGTCATCGCCGGAGCCGCCTTCGCGGCCTCCAAGATGTTCGAATTCGGCTGGAAGACCGTCACGAAGCGCCCGATCCCCGCCGAAGACTCAGATGACGTCACCCTGGCCTCGCTGGTACTCTTCGCCGCAAGCACCGCGGCCGTCGCCGCCGTCGCCCAGCGCTACGCCTACAAGGGCTCCCAGAAGTACCTGGCCCCCAAGATCATCGCACGCTTCGGCGCTCCGCAGATCGAGGCCTAAAACCCGACGGCACTCCGCCCCACCCAGGACGCCCTCCCCTGCCACTCACACGAGCGGCAGGAAGGGACCCAGGTCCGTGCGCTCCCCCGACGCGCTCACCAGGGAGGCAGCCACGGCCTCGTCCCACGTGAGCAGACCGCACGCCAGCGACAGCCACGTGCGCGCGTCCGTCTCCACGACAGCGGGCGGTGTGCCACGCCGGTGCGTGGTCCCCGGAAGAATCTGCACCGCACCCGCAGGAGGCACGCGCACCTCGACAGAACGACCCGGATGCAGGGCACCCAACTCCTCAAGGGTGAAACGCACAGCCGTCAGCACGACAGCGCGTGGCGCGTCCTCGCCGCGCTCACACGAGCCACGCCAAGCGCGCAGCGCCTCCATTCCCGAAGCCGGATCAATGCGTCGTTTCACCATACGTCGATTCTACGTGCGGCACGCATCCCACGTGGGCGTGCATTCCAACCGCCTAGTCAGGCACAATTGAGTGGATCATCCCCTACCGAGAGGCCACCCGTGAGTGACATCGCATCCCTCGTGACGCTGCGCTCGATCCTCGACATCGAGATCGCACGCACCTACCAGTGGGATGCCGCGACGATCATCACCGTCTCCGGCGTTGATCGCGCCGGCGACCTGACAACCCGCATCGTCGAACACCCCGGGGCGCTCGTCGACATCGCCGCCGAAGGCTTCTCACCCCACTCGGCCGCCGGACACGCACTCTCCCACGAACTCCACGACGCCATCCAACGACGGGTGCGCCTATGGCTCGCCGTCATCCCCAGCGACCAACTGCCGCGCCTACGCGACGCCCTGGGGGCCGATCTCATTCACGAGGCCGGGGCACCCTCCGGCGGACGCACGCCCATCGCGCTCTCCCCCCTGGCGCTGCTGGAAGCTTGGGCGGCCGGCACAGACGAACAACGCGAGTTCATGCGCGTTTCCATGGCCGGACTCGATACGCTCTCAACCGCGTCACGCGCCACCCGCGCCGCGCGAGCAGTCGGTGCCTCCATCATCGAGCGCACGGCCTTCCTCAAGCTGTGCCGCAACCCTAAGTTCATCGCCTACGTCGTCGTCTTCGTTTACTCCATGGCGCGCGCCGTGCCCGTCATGTTCGTCCCCCACTTCCGGGGCGACTGGCGTGTCCTCTGGCTCATCGACGTCATCACCGCTATCCCCTACACATGGGGCCTCATCGAGATGGTCGCCGGGCAAAAGCTCTGGCACCGCGTCGTCGGCGCCGCCACCGCCGCCGTCACCTTCCTGGCACCCTACGTGTATTTCCTCGTGTACGGGCGTCACGCTCCCGCGAGCATCTGGGTCGCAATCGCCTGCATTTTCTTCGGCGGGATCTTCCTGGAGGTCTTCCGCTACCGGCGCGACCGGGAGGTCAAGAAGGGCCTCGCGGAACTCCTGTAGCCACACTACCCCTGCTCTCCGACTGCTTTCCGTGCCCGAGGGCGGCAGCCCGCCCCTCCCAACTACTGTCCGTGCCCGAGGGCGGCAGCCCGCCCGCTCGCCGTCCGCGCCGCGAGCCTTCGGCTCGGCGCGTCGGCTCGAAGCCCGGCCAGGCCCTGCCGCCGCCCTCGGGCACTGCAACCCCCGCATAGTGCACGGTCACCACACCACCCGCCCCTAGGTCGCCGCCCTCGGACACCGCAGACCCCGAGAGCGGATCGCACAACAAACACCCCCGAGCGCGAGGCCCGGGGGTGTTGATCTGTGATCGTGGCGCAAAGACTACTTGTCCTCGCCGGTCGCCGTACGGATGAAGCCAGCGATCAGGAACCAGCCGCCGCCAATGCAGAAGAGGATCAGAGTCCACAGGGGCTGGACCGGGTAGACGACCACCATATACGCACACGCGACGATCCATGCAGCCGCGCCAATGATGTTGGGGATCTGGAAGCGCTTCACGCGCGCAGGATGCGTGTAGTGCAGCGGCACGAGCGTCATGATCGCCAGGAAGATCGTCGCCGCAATATTGACCCAGGCGGGGGTCTGCAGCACATACATAACGATTGCGACGCAGTTCCACGCCGCGGGGAAGCCCACGAAGTAGTTGTCGTTGGATTTTTCGCCGTCGTTCGCGTAGCAGAACAGCGAGGAGACGATGACGACGATCATCATGATGACCGGCATCGGCTGGGCGCCAAACGGCAGATGCAGAGCCATGAACAGGGCAGGCAGGAACGTCCACGTCAGGTAGTCGACGAGGTTGTCGACAACTCCGCCATCAAACCACGGGATAGCTTCACGGACGCCGACCTTACGCGCGAGGGTGCCGTCAACACCGTCCACGATGAGGGCGATGACGAGCCACAGCCACATCATGGGGGTGTCGTTGTCGAGGATCGCGAACAGAGCGAGCGTGGCCCACACGAGGCCGGAGATGGTGAACAGATGCACCCCCCACGCGGCGATAACGCGGCCGAGGCTAGGTTTCTTAGTCGAAGACGAGGCCGGGGCCGCGTCCTGCTCATATGTGGCGGTGACGGATTGGTCGGGCACGATGGCTCCTGGTGTTACGGGTTGTTTCCGCTCCACAGTATGCCAAATCTTTGTGAGCATGTGGTAGGTCTTTAGGAAAACTCTCAAGAATTGTATTGCTGCGGGCAACTTATTCTTTGTCATTCCGCGATGAAACAGTATGAAACGCACTCAAGCACAGGCACGATACAAGCCCTCCTGAGGGCATGCTGGCAAGGTTTCAGAACCATAACAATGTTCCGACGGCGCGGTGCGAGCCCCCGCGTCGGCAGGGCCTGGCCGCAGTGCTGGTGGGCAACGGCAGGGCCTGGCCGGGCTTCGAACCGACGCGCCGAGCCGAAGGCTCACGGCGCGGACGGCGAGCGGGCGGGCCGCCGCCCACCGGCACACACAGCGGCTCAGCCCCGAGGTCGGCCCCACCGGCACCCGGAACGTCAGCGGCACCACAAGAAACGCCGGCAATCCGGCCACGTACAGCACAGGGGCGCGGACCCGCAGGCCCGCGCCCCCAGACGCGACAACGCAGACGCAGCTCAGAAGTACGTGCGTCCAGTGTCGCTCAGCTCGCGCAGCTCGTCGATCGAGGCGATCCAGCCGCAGCCCTCGCCTTCGGCGGCGAGCAGGTCCACGCCGCTAATCGCGAGCATGTCGCCGCCCGTCGTGCCGATGCGGATGGCGTCCACGCCCTCGGCCTCGGCGGCCGCGAACACGGCCTTGACGGCTGCCTCGGGCACCGCGACGAAGGCGCGGGCCTGGGACTCGGACAGGAGCATCTCGTGGTCGCCGACGCTGTCGCGGCGGGCGGGCCCGGCCACGTCGAAGACGCCGCCGATGCCGAAGCGCAGCGCGGAGTCGACGAGGGACTGCAGGAGACCACCATTGGACAGATCGTGTGCGGCGCGCACGAGGGGTCGGCCGTCTGGGCCGTCGGCGGCGCTCAGTGCGCGCACGACGTTACCGAGGGCGACCTCGGCCTTCAGATCGACCTCGGGCGGCAGGCCACCGAGGTGCGAGCGGGCGATGCGCGCCCACGCGGAGCCGTCGAACTCCTCGCGGGTGGTGCCCAGGAGGATGACGGCGAGGCCTTCTTCGGTGAAGCCGGAGGGGTTGGCGCGCGTGACGTCGGGGAGGATGCCGAGCATGCCGATGACGGGCGTCGGGTTGATCGACGAGTTCGGCAGGCCCTTCTCGGTGCCCGACGAGTTGTACAGCGACACGTTGCCGCCGGTCACGGGGATCTCGAGTTCGATGCAGCCGTCCGCGAGCGCGGTCATGGCGGTGACCAGCTGCCACATGGCGTCCGTGTCTTCGGGGTTGCCGAAGTTCAGGCAGTCCGTGATGGCGACGGGTTCGGCACCGACGACGGCGACGTTACGGTAGGACTCGGCGAGGGCCTGGCGGGCTCCTGCTGCCGGGTCGAGCTTGGTGTACCAGCCGTTAGCGTCCGTGGAGAGAGCGACACCGAGTCCGCTTTCCTCGTCGATGCGGATGACGCCCGCGTCGTCGGGCTGGGCGAGGGCTGTGTTGCCCTGCACGTAGCGGTCGTATTGGTCGGTTACCCAGGACTTGGAGGCCTGGTTGATGTCGGAGAGCACGGCGCGCATGTCGGCGATGAGTTCTTCGCGCGTGGCGGGACACGCAAGGTCCTCGGAGGTGGCGGCTTGCAGATCGTTCTGCCAGGCTGGGCGCGCGTAGGGGCGATCATAGACGGGTCCCTCGTGGGCGACTGTCTTCGGGTCGACGTCGACGATACGGTGACCGTAGTGGTCGATGGTGAGGCGACCGTCGCCGGTCAGGTGACCGATGACCGCGGCCTCGACGTCCCACTTGTCGATGATCTCGAAGAAGCGTTCGCGATCCTCGGGGGTCACGATGGCCATCATGCGTTCCTGGGACTCGCTCATGAGGATCTCACCCGCGGTGAGCGTGGGATCGCGCAGGAGCACATTCTCGAGGTCCACGTGCATGCCGGAGTCGCCGTTGGAGGCCAGCTCGGATGTCGCGCACGAGATACCTGCGGCACCGAGGTCCTGGATACCCTGGACGACGCCGGCCTCGAACAGGTCGAGGCAGCACTCGATGAGGACCTTCTCCATGAAGGGGTCGCCCACCTGGACGGAGGGGCGCTTGGCGGGCATGCCGTCTTCGAAGGTCTCGGAGGCGAGGATGGACGCGCCGCCGATGCCGTCGCCGCCGGTGCGCGCGCCGAACAGGACGACGAGGTTGCCTTCGCCGGTCGCGTTGGCCAGGTGGATGTTGTCGTGGCGCAGCTTGCCGATGCACAGCGCGTTGACGAGGGGGTTGCCCTGGTAGGAGGGGTCGAACTCGGTTTCGCCGCCGATGTTGGGCAGGCCCAGGCAGTTGCCGTAGCCGCCGACGCCGGAGACGACGCCGTGGACGACGCGCGCCGTGTCGGGGTGGTCGACGGCACCGAAGCGCAGCTGGTCCATGACGGCGATCGGGCGGGCACCCATGGAGATGATGTCGCGGACGATGCCGCCCACGCCAGTGGCCGCTCCCTGGTAGGGTTCGACGAAGGACGGGTGGTTGTGCGACTCGACCTTGAAGGTGACGGCCCAGCCGCCGCCGATGTCGACGACGCCGGCGTTCTGCCCCATGCCGACGAGGAGGTTCTTCCTCATGGCGTCGGTCGTGCGCGCGCCGAACTGCTCGGCAAGGTGCTTCTTGGAGGACTTGTAGGAGCAGTGCTCGGACCACATGACGGAGTACATGGCCAGCTCGGCGTTGGTGGGTCGGCGTCCGAGGATGTCGCAGATGCGCTGGTATTCGTCCTCTTTGAGGCCGAGTTCCTTCCAGGGCATGTCCTGGCCGGGGGTCGCGGCGGCGTTCTCGACGGTGTCGGGCAGCTCGCGGGTGTGTTCGGAGGTCATTCGTGTTTCCATTCGAAAGATCATGGACGAGGCCGAGGCACCCTCACGGGAGAAGGTGCAGCGAGGCGTCGTCAGCCGACGAGGGATGCGAGGACGGAACGGAAGATGCCCAGGCCGTCGGTGCCGCCGTGGTGACTGGCTCCATCGGGTCCGAGGGAGAGCGGGCCGAAGCCAGCCTCGGTCGCGTGCTCGGGGTGGGGCATGAGGCCGACGACGTTGCCCGCAGAGTTGGTGACGCCCGCGATGTCATTGGCACTGCCGTTGGGGTTGACGTCGACGTAGCGGAACACGACGCGGCCTTCGCCCTCAAGCCGTTCAAGCTCGGCGGGCGACGCCTGGAAGTTGCCTTCACCGTTCTTGAGCGGAACGGTGATGGTGTCGCCGACACTGTAGGTACCAGTCCACGCGGTGTCCGCGTTCTCGATGCGCAGCACCTGGTCGCGGCACAGGAACTTCTGGTGGTCGTTACGGATGAGCGCGCCGGGCAGCAGGTGGGACTCGCACAGGACCTGGAAGCCGTTGCAGATGCCCAGGACGGGCAGGCCTCGTCCGGCCTCGCGCACGATCTCGCTCATGACGGGGGCTGTCGCCGCGATCGCGCCGCAGCGCAGGTAATCGCCGTATGAGAAGCCGCCGGGGATCACGACCGCGTCGACGCCGTGCAGGTCGGCGTCCTTGTGCCACAGGGCCACGGCCTCGGCACCCGCGATCTGAACCGCACGGGCGGCATCGCGGTCATCGAGGGTGCCCGGGAAGGTGACGACTCCGATGCGGGTCACTGCGCGCCTCCCGCGTAACGGGCGTCGGCCTCGTCAATGGCCTCGACACGCACAACGTCCTCAATGATCGGGTTGGACAGAACCTCTTCGGCGGCCTTGCGGGCCTGGTCCAGGAGCTCGTCGGTGACGGGACCGTCCACGGTCAGGTGGAAGCACTTCCCCTGACGCACGGCCTCAAAGCTCGTGATTCCGAGCCTGGGCAGCGCCGAGCCGACAGCCTTACCCTGCGGATCCAGGATCTCAGGCTTCGGCATCACTTCCACGATGATTCGCCCCACGGCGTTCCTCCTTGTGTTGTTGGTGAGGATCCCGCCGCGCATCTTGCCCGGCGGGCAAGTTTGTTTACAGGATGGGGTCCGATCCGGTGAGTCGGCGGTACGCCTCGACGTAGCGCGCGGCGGTCACGGCAGCCACGGCTTCGGGCAGCGCAGGTGGGTTCTCACCGGACGCGCGGTCCCAGCCGGACTCTTCCGACGTCAGCCAGTCGCGCACGTACTGCTTATCGAAGCTGGGGGTCACTTGGCCCTCCACCCACTGGTCTGCGGGCCAGAAGCGCGAGGAATCGGGCGTAAGGATCTCGTCCGCAAGCACAATTGCGCCGGTCGCCACGTCGATACCGAACTCAAACTTGGTGTCCGCGATGATGATGCCGCGCTCCGCAGCGATGTCGCGCGCCTCACGGTAGAGGGCGATCGACAGGTCTCGGATCGCGGTCGCCAGCTCCTCGCCAATACGCTCAACGGTCTGCTCGAAGGTGATGTTCTCGTCGTGCTCGCCCAGCTCGGCCTTCGCGGCGGGAGTGAAGATCGGTTCCTCGAGACGCGAAGCCTCGGTCAGGCCCTCGGGCAGCCTAATACCGCACACCGTGCCAGACTCGCGATACTCCGCCAGGCCGGATCCCGTCAGGTAGCCGCGCACGACGCACTCGATGGGGATCATGAGCAGGCTGCGACACACGACCGCGCGCCCGTCGACCTCGGCAGGAACCTCGAAGCGCGTGGGCTGGGCACCCTCCAGGGCGCTCGAGGCCTCGGCCGGGGCCTTCGTACCGACGGCCAGCAGGTGGTTCTCCACGAGCGGACGCAGCTTGCCCATCCACCAGATGGCAAGCTGATTGAGAACCGCACCCTTGCCCGTGATCTGCGTGGGCAGCACGTAGTCGTAGGCGCTGATGCGATCAGAGGTCACCATGAGGAGCGCCTCCGGACCCGCCTTCGCGTGGCGGGGACGACCCTCGGCGGGCGTCGCTTCCTGCGCGGGGCCGACCACGGCCTCGTCGGGAGCGTAGATGTCGCGAACCTTCCCCGAGTTCAGGGGGGTCCAACCGTGCAGGGAAGCGGGCATAATGCTCCTCAGTGTCGTGTGATCAGTCGAGGGTGACGGCCAAGTCAGCAGGCCACGTCGCGATGTCGCTGCGGTGGTGCTCGCCGTCGAAGTGAATGAGTCCCACGCCCCGGTACGCCAGAGCGCGAGCCTCGTCGAGCGTGGCCGCACGGGCGACGACGTCGAGGACTCGACCGCCCGAATTCACCAGCGCGTAGGTCGGTTCAAAACCGCAGCACCCGGCCGCAACGTCGGCGGGGTCGTCGGTGATCTCCTCGGAGGTGCCGGCGTGGATGACGTGGACGCCAGCCAATGCCTCGGCCGCCTCGATGCCGGTGATGGGGTGCCCGGTGTCCGTGCGACCCGGGTATCCGCCCGAGGCCATGACGACTGTGACGGCGGCGTCCTCGCTCCAGACGGGGGCGGGCACCTTCGCGAGCGTGCCAGTGGCCGCCGCGTACAGGATGGGGGCGAGCGGAGAGTCAAGGCGCTCAAGGACCACCTGGGTTTCCGGGTCGCCGAAACGCACGTTGAATTCGACGACGCGGATCCCCTTCGAAGTCATCGCGAGGCCACAGTAGAGGAGGCCTCGGAAGGGGGTGCCGCGCCGGGCCATCTCGGTGATGACGGGCTGGGCGACCTCGTCGACGATGCGCTGCGTTGCTTCCTCAGGCAGCCACGGGAGCGGACTGTAGGCACCCATGCCACCCGTGTTCGGCCCCTCGTTGCCATCGCCCACGCGCTTGAAGTCCTGCGCGGGCTGCAGCGGGACGACGGTGGCACCATCGGCGAAACAGAACAGAGAGACCTCGGGGCCGTCGAGGTAGTCCTCGATAACAACCGCTCCCCCCGTCGCGTGACAGGCAAGAGCGCGCGTGGAACGAGGCCTGGGCACGATCGGTGGTCACGACGACCCCCTTGCCAGCGGCCAGGGCATCATCCTTCACGACGTAGGGGGCACCAAGGACATCGAAAGCAGCATCGACCTGTTCCATGGTGGTGCAGGTAAAGGAACGGGCGGTCGCCACGCCGGCGTCCGCCATGATCTGCTTCGCGAAGGACTTGGAGGCCTCCAGACGGGCCGCGTCCTTCGTCGGGCCAAACGGGGATACCGTAGTCCAGAACCGCATCCGCGACGCCCGCGACGAGCGGGGCCTCGGGGCCAACAACCACGAGGTCGACCTTCTCAGATGTCGCGCGACGCACGACGTCCTTCGGATCGAGCGGATCCATGGTCAGTGAACGGCCCAGCTGCTCCAGCGCCGGGTTACCGGCCTGGACGACCAACGACACGGGCTGCTCAGGGGTGGACGTTCGCACAAGCGCGCGGGCGATCGCGTGTTCGCGACCCCCGTTACCAACGAGAAGAACCTTCACGATTCCAGCCTAACGGTGTTTGGCGGTCCAACGGGCCGACATGGGATTTTATGGCTACACTTCACAGCCACAATGAGACGCGGATGCGCAGGTCACCAGGCACCGTTAGGGTTACCGCTACGCCCCTTATCGTCCTGTTCACGCTGATCACGGTTGTGTTCGTCATTCTGGTGAATGAGGTCCTCACGACGCTGCTTCTGATCGCCGTTCTCACCCGCGAAGGGATCCTCTGTTGGTGTAGGCGTCGAGGCGGGACTTGGGCTGGGGGTCGACTCTGGGTCCTCGTTGTTGCTCGGATCGTCACCTTTATTGGGGTCCTCGTTGGGATCCCCGCTAGGATCTCCGTTGGGGTCCTCTCCCTTATTCTTCTTGTCGGATTTCTGTTTCTTGTCCGACGTGCGTTCCTTGCCTCGGTCAGCGGGGTTGGTGTCGGCACCCGTTGAACTCAGCTGGTTCGCAGGCGTCTGGCAGGGCGACAGCATCTCTTCCGCTTCCGCATACAGGTTGTATGCGTCGAGATTCGCGTCTTCCGCGTCCTTGGCATCTCCCTGCATTTCGATACCACGCCCCAGGTTTGCGCGGACGCGGCATTCGTAGGAGGAAGACTCCAGACGTCCGGGTTCTACCTCGATGCTCTTGGGAACCAACTCGAATGCGGTGCGCAGCTCGGCGACACCCTCGTCCACGGACTCCTCGGTCAGCAGCGTGGTACCCAGGTTGTAGTGGGCGACCCACTGTTCGACACCGACGGATGTCCAGCCCATCTGTCCCTCGTACCCGGCCTTCGCGGCCTCGTATTCCTGTGCCTTCCAGTGGCCCAGGGAGGAACGCGACCACAGAGTCAAGCCGATCAGATACGTGGCGGCCAGGAGGGCAAGCACGAGGAAGGGAATCGAATACCACAGCGGGCGGAGCGCCAGCGGTGAGCGCTGGCGCGTACCGGACGAGGCAGGGGCGCGCTTCGCGGACGCGGCGAAGTCACCGGAGTCGCCCTGAGGGACACCGAACGGCAGGAGGTCTTCATCGCTTGCTGAGTGTTTAGATCGCATGGGAATTCCTCAACTGTTGGGCTCGCAGTGCCAGGGTTGCACCCTCCCACGCCAAGAGTCCTCCAAGGATCAGGGCGAAGGGCCAGATGATGTAGCGGTACGTGTCGCGCTTGTTCCGCTCTTCGGACAGCTTTGACGCGTCGTCAAGGATGGAACGCGCGTAGGAGTCAATCGCGGACTTGTCGGGCGAATGCACGTAGCTGACGCCGATCCGCGACGCGACGCCTTGGAGGGCGGCTTCGTCGATGCGCGAAATGGCGATGGGGGCACCGGGCTGGGACTTGTCGTGAATGTATTCGTCGTCGCCACTCTGTGCCCCCGCGTTGCTGAGGCGGACCGCCTTCATCTTGCCGCCCTCCTCGGTTCCGTAGCCGATGACGAGGCCGCCGTCGATGTAGGGCTTGACGTCATCCCAGTCATCCTCGGCGCCGCTGGGAGCGCTGGACCAGTGATCCTGGTTCGAGGTTTCGCCGTCGGAGAGGATGAAAACGGTACGAATATTTTCGGGGTGGCGTTCCTTGTTTTTCTTCAGAAGCTTCGCGAGGTCCGCTGCGGGACGGTTGATCGAGGACCCCTGCGACGAGGAGGACAGCTCACGGGTGAACGTCGCCATGTATGACGCGACCGCAGAGGAGTCAGTCGTCAACGGCATGTCCGTGTGCACGCTCGAATCCCACGACAGAATCGAGTACCGCGCTCCCGTGAGGACACCCATGAGTGTGGCAACATCGTTGCGAACGCCGTCGATACGGGGATTCTCGCCGTCCCAGTCCTCGGCACCCATCGAGCCGGTGCGGTCGATGACGAAGTAGACCTCGATATTTGAGGTGACTTCAATGATCGTGCCAGGGATCGAGGGACCCGCACCCATGATGATGACGACGACGGCAATGAGCGAGCGCCTGATGATGTCCATCAGGTTCGTGCGCAGTGACCGACGAGCCGACAGGAAGACGAAGGTCGCCGCAACCAGCGCAATGACGACCAGCACAATCAGGTGAATGACGGGACGAAAAACCATGTCAGAGCCTCCCAAAGGCAAGCAGGCCGAGCAAGGAGACAACACCAAAGAGCGTCCAGCCAAGGGCCCCCAGCGGGCGATCAGTCTCAATCAGTTTCCCCTTGGAATCCAGTTCTTCCTTTTGCTCGGCCTCGATCTGCTTGACAACCCCGTCAACGGCGGAGGGAGATGACGCGTCATAGAACTCTCCGCCCGTGGCACGCACCTGATCGCGCAACTGCATGCCGTCGGCGGACAGGTTCGTCACCGAGCCGGGGTACAGTGCCGTGACGGTCACGTTCTGGCTCTTCGCGAATTCGATGGCTTGCGGCAGGGTGTAAATACCATGGCCGTACACCTCGTTATCGGTCGCCAGCAGGACCGTGCGGGAACGTTGCTTGTCGGTATGGTCGAAGCCGAGGACGCACGAAGCCAGGCCGTCACCGACCAGAGAGGCGCGTTTCTCATCCTCTTTGGGGAACGTCGGCGTCAGGTACCGCTCCAGCTCATCCTCATCCCCATTCAATGAGGAACCATACGCCAGTCCCCTGTCGATCTTGTCGGCCATATCCGTCAGCACGTCATCGGCCATCTCGTAGTCGTCGGTGAGTGGGAACATCGTCATCGAGTATGTATTCCACAGCTGCAACGAAATCCTCTCACCCTCGAAGTGCGAGATGATCTGCTTGAAGGAGTCGCCGATCTCCGAATCGTAGGGCAGCATCGAACCCGACGCATCCAAACAAATGACGATGTCGCGGCTCGAGGATTTATCGTGCTTGACGTACGTATCGACGGGAGCGGCCGCAGACACCGAGGTCGCGATAACCGCGACAAGGAAGCATACGAAAGCCATCGCGAGGGCCGCACGCGTACGCCGCACGAGAGCCTGATACTTCGGCAGGCCTCGCACGAAACCGGAGTTCGCGACCCATCCCTTCCTGCCGGCACTCTGACCCGCGCGGCACGCACGCCACCAACCAAGCAGAGTGACGCCAGCCACTACGACGATGACGAGGGGAATCATCCACCAGAACCTCATACGTTCACCGCCTCCACTGCCATGGTCAGAACGCTCGTCACAGCCTCGTGCGAGGAGCGCCCAGCCGGAATATCCTGGCTCGTAAAGCTCGAGGCCTCACACGCCGCAAGCACGTCCGCCAGCCCCGGCCACACGGGCACGAGTTCACGCACCTCGGACACGGTTGCGACCTCGAGGTCACGCCCAGTGCGTTCCGTGCCCAGCGCACGCATGAGTCCCGCCAACGCCAGGTGCACGCCGCGAGCGTCCAGGTCGCCGTCGGCGTAGCGATCCGCAATCTGATCGACGTACGACAGATACTTCTTGCGCCGCACATCCGAAATCGTCTGTAGCTCCATCACCTCACCAATGCGGGACGTCCACCACCTCCACAGGCAGAAACACACCCAGCCAACGACGGCGACGACGAGCGTGACCCCGAGGACCCACATCCAATGCGGATAGATGATCGGATTAAACAGGTCGTCTGTGACCTCACCGGACATGAACTCCCCTTTCAAGAGCACGCATGAGCGCACGAGGAATATCCTCACTGGACGACACATCCACGTGGATGACACCCCTCTCATCGAGCATCCGCGCGACCGCGGCACGCCGCATCGCCATGACGTTGGCTGCTTCCCCCGCCAACTGGTGATCCCTGAGCAGGAAATCCGGTAGCGGCCCCTCGTTGACGTCAACGACCTCCGTCCCCTCTGAGAGGGTCGTTGGATCGATATCCTCGACGCTGATGAGAATCACCTGGTGGCGCGCGGACATGGACTTGATGAGGCCGCTCGACTCCGGGGACGCAGTGGGCTGCGTACTGTCCGTGACGATGACGATGAGGCTGCGCCGACGCGTGATCGTCCTGGCCCGAGCCAGGAGCTTCGCGACGTTCGCATGCGGGGAGCGCAGGGTGATGTCCTCTTCGATGCGGCGCAGCAGCGTCTCCGCATGCGCGTTGCCGGAGCGGGCGGGCATGAAACGCACGCGCTTGTCGTCACCGGCGACGAGGCCGATCTGGTCTCCGCGGGCCGCACTCAGCCATGCGATGGCCTCGCACGCCGCCAAGGCAACCTCTTCCTTCGTCTCGCCCGAGGGGGCGAGCGCGCCCATTTCACGACCGGTATCAACAACGAGCATGACCTGCAGGTTCGCCGTGGCCTCGTGCCGTTTGATGATGGGCGAACCCGTCCGGGCTGTCGCCGCCCAGTCGATTTCACGCACATCATCGCCCGGCTGGTAGGGAGCCAAGTCCATGAACTCCCATCCGCGTCCATGCCGAAGCGCGGAGTGGTGCCCATCCATGATGGACAGCAGCTTGCGCAGGACGGGCAACTGGATGCGGGAGGACAGCGCGTGGATTTCTCGCGAGCGTACAGGCATTGCGTTCCTCTTGAGAGTCGACTGGCGTGGGACCGGGGTTCTTTACGGAACGGGAACCGCTTTGAAGACGGCGTCGATGAGTCCCTCAACGGAGACGTTGTCGGCCACGGCATCGAAGGTGCGGATGATGCGGTGACGCAGAATGCCGTAGCGCATTTCCTTGATGTCGTCCGGCATGACGTGGTTGCGGCCCTCCATGAGGGCGATCGCCTGCGCGATTTGCATGAGGGCGATGCCGCCACGGGGGGAAGCACCCACGCGCACGTGCTTCTTCCAGCCCGGGAGCGGGTTGGGGCCGGCACCTCGTGTCGTGTTGATGATGTCGACGATGTAGGCCTTGAGGGTCTCGTGGACGTAAACGCGTCGTCGCGCTTCCTGCAGCGTGCGGACGTCGTCGAGGGCGATCGGGGCGACGTCCGCAGGCCTTGTCATCTGGCCGCTGTCAATGCGCGAGAGAACCTCAAACTCCTCGACGGGCGTCGGGTAGGTGATGACTTCCTTGAGGAGGAAGCGGTCCATCTGGGCTTCGGGCAGCACGTAGGTGCCCTCTTCTTCGATGGGGTTCTGCGTGGCCATGACCATGAAAGGATCGGGCAGCTGATGGTTGACGCCACCGATCGTAGTCTGGCGTTCCTGCATGGCTTCCAGCATGGCGGACTGCGTCTTGGCCGACGAACGGTTGATCTCGTCCAGGAGAACCAAGTTGGCGTGCACGGGACCCAGCCGGGTGACCATCTCACCGCGTTCCTGGTTCCAGATCTGGGAGCCAACGATGTCGTTGGGCATCAGGTCGGGAGTACACTGAATGCGATGGAAGGTGCCCGACACCGCGGACGCGAGGGTCTGCGCGGCCGTCGTCTTCGCGAGGCCGGGCACGGACTCCACCAGGACGTGGCCACCGGCGAGAAGCGAAGCGGTGAGCGCGCGGCGTAGTGCTTCCTGACCCACAACGGTGTGCTGGTAGATGGTCGTCATTCGATCGAGCAGGCCCTTAGCGTGGGCCAGCTCGTCATCGTTCAAGTAGTTGGGCACGGACTCTCCTTGCGCGCGGTCGGATGCGCTTCCAGTGTAGCCCGCCCGTTCTGCTGGCACGCAAGCCGGTCAGCCTTGGTCTGGCGAAAGACGAGACCTACAGGTAGTCAAAAAGGGGTGAGCCCCGGAGATAACTCCGGGGCTCACCCTCAGGTCCGCGTCGATCAGGCCTGCTTCGCGGCGGCAATACGCTCGCGGAACTTGGCCAGCTGCTCGGTGATGGCGGCGGGGAGCTTGTCGCCGAACTGCGAGAAGTACTCCTCCGTGTCGTCCATCTCGGCGGCCCAGGCGTCGGGGTCAATCGCGAAGAGCTTCGCCCACACGGCCTCGTCAATGTCCAGGCCATCCAGGTTGAAGTCCTCGAACTTCGGGTAACGACCGGTCACACCGTCAATGGCCTCGACCTCGCCAGCGGCACGGCGAACGATCCAGTCCAGAACGCGGGCGTTGTCGCCGTAGCCGGGCCACATGAAGTTGCCGTCTTCGTCCTTACGGAACCAGTTGACCTGGTAGACCTTCGGGAAGCCCTCGCCCAGCTTGTCCTGCATCTCCAGCCAGTGGCCCCAGTAGTCGGCCATGTTGTAGCCGCAGAAGGGCAGCATGGCGAAGGGGTCGTGGCGCAGCGAGCCGGCCTTGACGTCGGTCGCAGCAGCGGTGACCTCGGAGGCCACGGAAGCGCCGATGAACACGCCGTGGGCGGGCTCGTACTGCTCGGCAACCAGCGGGACATTGGTGGCGCGGCGGCCACCGAAGAGGACGGCGTCAACCGCAACGCCCTCGGGAGCTTCCCAGTCGGGGCAGATGATCGGGCACTGCGAGGCGGGGACGGTGAAGCGGCTGTTCGGGTGAGCAGCCTTCTCGCCGGACTCGGGGGTCCAGTCGTTGCCGTGCCAGTCGATCAGGTGCGCCGGAACGTCACCGTCGATGCCTTCCCACCACACGTCACCGTCGTCGGTCAGGGCGACGTTCGTGAAGATGGAGTTCGCCTTGCCGGTCTCCATGGCCATGGGGTTGGTCTTGTAGGAGGTGCCGGGGGCGACGCCGAAGAAGCCGGCCTCGGGGTTGATAGCGCGCAGGCGGCCATCCGGGCCGGGACGCATCCACGCGATGTCGTCGCCGACGGTCTCGACCTTGTAGCCGGGGATCGTGGGCTGGAGCATGGCGAGGTTGGTCTTGCCACAGGCCGACGGGAAGGCGGCGGTGACGTGGAACTGCTGGCCGGTGGACTCGCGGGTCAGGCGCAGGACGAGCATGTGCTCGGCCATCCAGCCGTCGCGGCGGGCCATGGTCGAGGCGATACGCAGAGCGAAGCACTTCTTGCCAAGCAGGGCGTTACCGCCGTAGCCCGAACCGAAGGACCAGATCTCGTTGGTCTCCGGGAAGTGGGTGATGTACTTCTCATCGTTGCAGGGCCAGGTGGAGTCTTCCTGACCGGGCTCGAGGGGAGCACCGACGGAAGTGGACGGCGGGAACCCACACGCGGCCCTCGTTGATGAGGTCCATGGCAGCAGCACCCATGCGGGTCATGATGCGCATGTTGACAACAACGTAGGGGGAGTCGGTGATCTCAACACCGAGCTGGGAGATGGGGCCACCCAGAGGACCCATGGAGAAGGGAACCACGTACATGGTGCGGCCCTTCATGGCACCCGTGAACTTCTCGTGCAGGGTGGCCTTCATTTCCTTGGGGTCAGCCCAGTGGTTGGTCGGGCCCGCGTCCTCTTCCTTCTCACAGCAGATGAAGGTACGGGACTCAACACGCGCAACGTCGGACGGCTTGGAGCGAGCGAGAAGGAGTTCGGGCGCTTCTCCTCGTTGAGCTTGATGAACATGCCGCTCTCGACCATCTGCGAGGTCAGGCGATCCCACTCTTCCTGGGAGCCGTCGGCGAACTCGATGGCGTCAGGGGTGGTCAGCTCAGCGATTTCAGCAACCCACTTGACGACATCTTCGGGAGCATTGGCCGGAGCCGCTGCACGCACGTCCTGTTCGGTCACGGACATTTTGCCTCCTGAGGCATTTCGGATTGTCGAGGCCGCGATGCGCGTCCCCGATTGACAGAATCAATCATGCCGGAACGGATGCCCACGCTTGCGGGCGCTTGGTCCCGGTCACATCTCAATCCTAGTCGAACGAGTCACACGCCGCCCGGTCGACAGGGACCTTCTGCCCACCCACAAAGCAAAACAAAACCAGTCGAGCCGACCCCGACCTTGCGAATGGGGCCGAAGAACAGCCCACATCCTAAACCGTGAGATAGACCATGACCATTGGGCGGCAAAAGCGCATCTGAACTTGAAGTAACACCACCCCATGACCGACGATTATTCGTAGCACAACAGTGCCGTTCACCATTGGAAGGACCGAATACACCATGGGATTCCGAAACAAGACCCAAGGCCCTGACTTTTTTGAAGACTTCACCTCGCAGGCTCGCCAGCTTGAGCAGGCCGTCGAGATCCTGACGCACATCTATGCTGCCTCTCCTGAGGAACGCATCGCCCTGCGCGATCAGCTCCACGAGGTTGAGCACCGCGGTGACGAACTGAACCACGAAATCATCCAGCGCATCAACTCCTCGTTCATCACGCCTTTCGACCGCGAAGACCTGCAGTCGCTGGCGTCCCACCTCGACGACTGCCTCGACTTCATCGACGAAGCCGGCGATCTCCTCGTCGTCTACGGCATTGCCGACATCCCCTCTTCCCTGGTCTCTCTGCTCAACACGCAGATCGAGGTCATCAAGCACTGCGCGGAGATGACCGCGCAGAACATGCACAAGCTGAAGTCGCCGGTGGACCTGCGCGACTATTGGATCGAGATCAACCGCCTCGAGAACGAGGGCGACCTGGCCTACCGCCGCACCCTGACGGCTCTGTTCGACTCGGGCCTGGACGCGGTCACGATCATCAAGCTCAAGGACATCGTCCAGGGCCTCGAATCCTGTGCTGATGCCTTCGAGGAACTCGCAGGCATCATCGAGTCCCTCGCACTGAAGGAATCCTGAGCCGTGGATCTCAATCTGATCCTCGTCTGCGTCGTCATTGTCGTCGCGCTGTTCTTCAGCTACACGAACGGCTTCCACGACGCAGCGAACGCGATCGCGACCTCGGTGTCGACGCGTGCGTGGACACCACGTGCTGCGCTCCTCATGGCCGCAACGATGAACGTCATCGGCGCCATGATGGGCACCGCCGTCGCGAAGACCGTCGGCAAGGGCATCATCTCAATTTCCGACTACGCCGAATCTCCGCTTCCCGAAATGCAGCAAAAAGGCCTGGTCATCATCCTGGCTGCGCTGCTGGGTGCGTGTATCTGGAACCTCATCACCTGGTGGTTCGGTCTCCCATCGTCCTCCTCGCACGCTCTCATTGGCGGCATGGTGGGCGCTGGCCTCCTATCGGGCACGATGGTGCACTGGTGGGGCATCATGAGCCACGTTGTGATTCCGATGTTCGCCTCCCCCATCATCGGTTTTGTCATCGGCTACTTCGTCATGAAGCTCGTCCTGTGGCTGCTGCGTAACGCTCAGTATCACCGCACGATGCGTCGCTTCCGTGCAGCGCAGCGCTTCTCATCGGCTGCCATGGCCCTTGGCCACGGCATCCAGGACGCGCAGAAGACGATGGGCATCATCGTCATGGCCCTGCTGGCCGGCGGCTACGGAGAAACACACAACATCCTCGATCCGATCACGGGCGAGATGAACGTGCCCCTGTGGGTGAAGATCTCGGGTGCTCTGGCGATTTCGCTGGGCACGATGGCCGGCGGCGGGCGCATCATGCGCACGATCGGCCGTAAGATCATCGACCTGGATCCGGCTCGTGGCTTCACGGCCGAGGCCGTGTCTGCCTCGATCCTGTACCTGTGCTCCTACGTCATTCACGCCCCCATCTCGACGACGCAGGTCGTGTCGACGGCGATCATGGGTGTGGGTTGCACGAAGCGCTTCTCGGCAGTTCGATGGGGCGTCGCGGGCAACATCGTCATCGCATGGTTCCTGACGCTACCCGCCGCAGCCTTGGTGTCGGGCGTCGTGTACCTCCTGGTCGCTCTGCCGCTGGGAGTCCACTAGTGGCTCGCGCTCGTCTGATCGGCCTGGCCGCGGCTCTCGCCCTTGTTGCCCCGCTCACCGCGTGCTCGGACACCTCCGTCATGCACATGCAGGTCGGCCAGTGCATCCTCCTGCCCGAAGAGAAGACCGCGACCACGGTCGAGACGACCAACTGCACCAGCGAGCACGACGCCGAGGTCTTCTACATGACATCCGTCGACGACGGGGACTTCCCCGGCGAGGCTGCGCTCAACAACGCGGCCGAGAAGGTATGCATTTCCAACTTCAAGGACTACGTGGGGTCGCATTACGTAACCTCGACGCTGGATGCGACGTGGATGCTTCCGACGAAAGACTCGTGGGCGCAAAATGATCGTTCGATCACCTGCCTCGCAAGGCCGCTGGATCATTCCAAGCTCACCAAGTCCGTGAAGGATTCGGGCCTGTAGGATTTGTTGGGTCTTCAACTCTCAATGGGTGGTGCCCGGCCGATGGGCCAGGCACCACCCATTTTTACCGACGGCATTCCGCATTGTTATAGTGACCACCGTGCCGCAGTGGGTATCCTCGCGCCTGCCACGGCCTCGCGACCCCATCACCACCTCATTCTCACGATGTCAAGGAGAACCATGTCCCGCGCACTGCGTTCCATGCTCGCCGTCGGCACCGCCGCCGCCATGGGCCTGTCCCTGTCCGCTTGTTCGCTTCTGCCGTTCGGCAACCAGACGCATAGCACATCACTGAAGGTCGGCCAGTGCATTCAGCTACCGGAGGACGACGAGGTCGGTGACATCACCACCGCGAACTGCGCCGAGGAGCACACCGGCGAGGTCTACTACATCTTGACGCTCACCCAGGACACGCTCCCCCTCCCGCGCGGAGATCGAAAAACTTACCTCCGACACCTGCGATGATAACTTCGAGGCTTACGTCGGCTCGGCCACCAATGAGACCGAACTTGACGTCACCGCTATGTTCCCGACCAAGAACTCGTGGGACAAGGGCGACCGCGACATTGTGTGCATCGTCATCCCGGCTGAGGGCAAGACGCTGACCCAGTCCGTGAAGGGCTCGGGCATGTAGCCCGGCCATCACATCATGTCCTCGGGTGGTGCCCGGCCAGTGAGCCAGGCACCACCCGTTTTTACCAACGACGACATGCGTTGTTATAGTGTGCACAGAACCACGGTGGGTCTTCACACATCCACTCCCGGTCTCGCGCTCCCAGCACCGCCTTGCTTCCGTCAATTCAAGGAGAACCATGTCCCGCTCTCCGCGTTGCGCACTCGCCTTGGGCACCGCCGTCATCATGGCCCTGACGCTGTCCGCCTGCTCGTCGCTGTTCGGCTCGCGCACGCAGAGCACCAAGCTCACGGTCGGACAATGTGTCCTTGTTCCGATCGGCACCCAGGTGGACTCGGTGACCACAACCGAGTGCACCGAGGAACACACCGGCGAAATCTACTCAATCACCGCCATTGATCGACAGGCACTCCCGTCCCGCGACGAGATGGATGACCTGGTCTTCGACACCTGCTACAACACCTTCGAGGCCTACGTCGGCTCGACTCCCGAGGAAACGTCGCTCGATTACACCGCTTTCTCGCCGACCAAGGCGACCTGGGCCGCCGGTGACCGCGACATTATCTGCATCGCTGTTCCGACTGGGGATGACAAACTGACCCAGTCGGTACGCAATTCGGGCATGTGACAGGTATTTTTTACCGCTCGGTGCCCTTTAACCACTCTGGTCACTCTCTCTGACCAAGCGGTATTTACATTGTTGTATAGTGAGCGAAGCGCGCCGACGAGCACACGCGCACCTGCGGGTCCGCATACCCGCCACGGCCTCGTGACCCGTTGATCGGGTTCACCCCCATTCTCTAGGAGAACTATGTCCCGCGCTTTGCGCCCCGCATTGACCCTATGCGCCTGCATCGCAACTGTCGGCCTGTCTGCCTGTTCCGCCGCGTCGACCGACGGTTCGGGCGATAGCGCCTCCTCCGACGCTCACGGTTTGACGAGCACACAGAGCGGCGCTCCCACCGCGCAATCCGGTTCCTCTGGCGGCCTGTACGAGACCGGATACCTGCAGCTCGGACAGTGTCTGCTCACAGCCCCCCAGGCAGACGTTCCACTCGAACTCGTCGACTGCGCGCAAGAGCACGGGGCAGAGGTGATCCACACCTTCGACCTGACCATGACCACGATGCCCTCCGAGGATACGCTCGACGAGGTGAGCGACGAGGCATGCGGCGAGGCCTTCACCGCCTACGTCGGGCGTCCCTTCGAAAACTCCGCGTTGGACTACATCTGGAGGCTGCCCAGCCCGGAAACCTGGGCAGCCGGTGATCGACGGGTCGAGTGCATCGCCTTCACGAGAGACGAAAGCCAGCTCACCACGACGATGAAAGATACCAATATGTGACGAGGCCTGGTCGGCTTTGCGCTTGTGGTGGTTCGGCTCCGGCCGGGCCACCATTTTTGACGGCTTGTACCTACCGGCACCCACGTTGCTATAGTGAGCGCGGCCCAACGGTCATCACGAGAGTCCGCCACGGCCTCGTAGCCCATTCTCTGACTACATTCCCACCACCCTGAGGAGAATCATGTCCCGCATCGCGCGCCCCGCGCTCGCTGTCGCTGCCTGCGTTGCCATCCTGAGCATGTCCGCCTGCTCCAGTTCGTCGTCCACCTCCTCGGAGGATTCGACGACCCATTCCGGCGAGGCCGGTGCCTCCGCCGAGGCACCCGTCACCAACGCGTCCGAGATCCCCTCCGACGCGCGCACCAACCTGAGCAACCTAAGCGTCGGCCAGTGCTTCCAACAGCCAACCGATCCCGCCGACGGCTTGATGATCGTCGACTGCTCCGCACCGCACTGGGGTGAGGTCTACGCCCTCACGCCGATCGACGCCGAAACCCTGCCCGACTTCGAAGAACTCAACACGATGGCCTTCCAAGCCTGCACCCCCGCGTTCGAGGAGTACGTCGGTACGCCCTACGAGGAGTCCTCCCTGGATGCCACCTGGTACTTCCCGAACGCGTCCAACTGGGATGCCGGCGAGCACGTCATCGCCTGCGTCGCCGTCCCCTTGGAGGCACCCTCGCTCACCCAGTCGGTCAAGGACTCCAATCTGTGACGTGCGGGTTGTCGTTACGCGGCGGTTCGGCTATGGCTGGGCCGCCGCTTGCGTATATGGCCTTCCTTTACCGTTCGATACTGCCATTGTTATAGTGATCGCAACGCGTCGATGGGTGTCCCACGCACCCGCTGCGAATGCGACGGCCTCTCCGGAGTCGCGCTCCCATCATCCAAGGAGAATCATGTCCCGCTTTACCCGCCCCGCCCTCGCGTTCGCGACCTGCGCCGCCATGCTCAGCTTGTCCGCCTGTTCCGCCCTGCCTTTCGGCAATAAGGATGACGATGACGAGGACACCCCCAGCTCGCGCAGCTCCTCGTCCGCGTCCCCGAGTAGCTCACCTGACAAGACGAACCAGCCCACAAGCACCCCCACCGTTGCGTCCGCCCGCACCTACCTGATCGATCTGAAGCTCGGCCAGTGCTTCAACCAGCCGGACATCGACACCGATGTGGATGCGGAGACCCTCGACTGCTCACAGCCTCACTGGGGCGAGGTGTACTACGTCGTTGAACTCACCAACGCGACGTTCCCCGGTGAGGACGCCATGTCCGACACGGCAAAGGACGCGTGCCAGAACGCCTTCCAGGACTACATTGGTTCGTCCTACGCGACCTCCTCGCTCGCGTTCGGCGGCATGTATCCGACGTCCGGTAGCTGGGCCGGTGGCGACCGCGCGATCGTGTGCTACGCCCACAACACCGACGACAGTACCCTCACCCGCTCGGTGAAGGACTCTCGCCTGTGATCCCCTGATCCACGCTCGCGGCGGCTCGGCTGATGCCGGGCCGCCCGCGTCGTTGATGGAACGCGGGCGATTCAGTGCCGCCTGGAGGCTTTGCGCGTCGGGACGGCGGGATTTTTGGTGGTGACGCTGTGCGTCTCAACGGCGACGACGACCGGCCCGTCAGACCCCTGTTCGACGTGGGCGACCATGATCTGTCCGTGCCCCAGGGAGACGGGCGACGCACCCACGATAGCGCTCGATCCGTAGGCGCGGATTTCCTCGACGATCAGGTCGCGCGCGGCACCCGTGACCGACAGGAGGGTCGCGCCGGCATGCTCACGCAGGCGCTGCGCCGCGAAGGCACGCACCCGACCGGCTCGAGCGTCGGCGTCCTTATCAGCCCCAGCCTCGTCCCCCACAGGCACACCCAGGGCCTCCACGAGCGTCACCGATCCACCGCCGACCGCAGCCCACGGCGCAAGCACCTGGCGCGCGCGGGCGCTCGGGGATGCGAACGCGCGGTCCACGCCGAACGCGCTCAGCAGGTCGATGAGGTCAAAGGACTGGCGCACGCCGAAACGTCCGAGGGGTGGATCTGCGTGGTGCGCGGCGGCCTCAGCTGTGAGGGACGAGGCCCGCTCCACCTGCGCTGCCCTGCGCGCTGCCGCTGAGGCGACCATCGCGGGTGTGGGTGCGGGGCGGGGGGTGGGTGCAGCGGGCGCGGTGCTCGGCGCGGCGGCGCGCGGGCCAGGACCGTCGGGGACGGTAGGCGCCGACGGGCTGCCGAGCGCGGAACCTGGCCCGGGCGTGGGCGCGGAACCCAACGCAGTGCCACCGGATGCTGACATGCCCGGAGCGGAAGCACGCCCGCCGACGGGGGCTGCAGACGCCGCGTCAATGGGGACAGCATCGGCGGCACCGGGCCGCAGGACGATGATCGTGGAGGTGGCGAGGCGGCCTTCGCGGGTGCGGGCGACGAGGTCGGCGAGGAGGCGGCGGTCGCCTCGGCGGGTGAGCATGTCGGCGGCGGCCTCGGGGGTGGCCCACGTGGTTTGGTCGATTTCGGTGCGCGGGGCGCGGGCAACGGGTGCGCGCAGGCGTGTGGCCGGGTCGTCGGCTGGCAGGGGCGTGCCGACCCAGTAGTGGACTTCCTTGGTTTGCCCGCCGCCCAGGCGGTAGCGTTGGGTGGTCAGAGGCACCCCCAAGGTGATGACCTGTCCAGTTTCCTCTTCGACTTCGCGCACGGCGGCGGCGACCAGTGGCTCACCGTTTTCCGCTTTACCTTTGGGCCAGGACCAGTCGTGGTAGCGGGGTCGGTGAACCATGAGGACTTCGATGTCCGCGGGGTCGATGGGTTCGCCGGGGACCGCGACGCGCGTGGGGTCGGCAAAACGCCAGACAAGCGCGCCCGCGGAGCGAACGAGTCGCTGGGGGCGTGGGGCTGGCATCGGACGCATAGGGACCAGGGTAGTCGCCCCGCGCCGCGCTCGCCCTGATGGGCGCGCCACCTTCACGAGGTCACGGCCGGTATGGGCGCTCCACTAGGCCCGTCCGCGCGCTGAGAAAACACCTCCGTCGGGCAGCCGCCTGAGTCGGTCAGCCGCCTCAGTCGAGGGTGCCGACGGCCGCCTCGCGCGCGGCAATGTCAAGCTCGTCGGCCGTCACCAGCAGTGCGGAGTGTCGCATGGTGACGCGGTGGGCGAGCGGGTCGGTGGGGTCTTCGATCCACAGGGCCCCGGCCTCGCCGGCGGCGAGGACACGCATGGCACGGGAGGCCTCGCGCAGCACGTACTCGAGGTCATCGTCGGTGAGGTCACCGCGCAGCAGCGAGTCGATCTCCTCCATGATCAGGCTCAGGGAGCGCAGCTCGACGGGGGCTTCGAGGCCCTGGATGATAGGAGCGCGCGAGCCGTCGGCGTAGCGCTCGGCCACCAGGAGCGGGTCACGGTGGTACCACTCGTGCAGCAGGTAGACGCGCCATAGCGCCCCGGGGAGCGTGAATTCGGGGCTGCGCGACCACACGTGGGCGATGGTGTCGACGCCGCGAGTGCGCACGGTTTTCCGCAGGCGGGCCACGTCCTCGTCCGTGAATGTCTCGTCGCCGACTCCCATGAGTGCCCACGCGGCGGTGTGCGCGACAGCGGCAAGAGAGGCGGGATCTTCGTCGCCGACGATTGCCTCGGCGCGGGCGGCGTCGAGCATGGCCGGGCGGCGCGGAGTGTTCGATTGGGCCATGAGGACCGCTTCCTTCTACAATGTGGGGTATGGGCCTATAGCTCAATGGTAGAGCAGCGGACTTTTAATCCGTAGGTTGGGGGTTCGAGTCCCCCTGGGCCTACTGCGCGCCTCGGTTTCCCGGGGCGTTTATGCTATGTGGGCCGCGCTGCCCGCGTTGGAGATGCATCATGGATCCTCGTTTGTCGCGCGCGTATGGCGCGCTCGCTGGGCTGGCGTTGGGGGATGCATTGGGGATGCCGACGCAGGCGATGTCCCCGGAGCAGATCCGCGCGGTGTACGGGCGCGTCACGGGACTCGTGGACGGGGACATCTCGCAGCCGTACGCACCGGGGATGCCGGCCGGTTCGGTGACGGATGACACGGAGCAGGCGCTGCTGATTGCGTCTCTCCTGGTACGAGGCCGGGGTTCCTCCTCGGGTCGCGTGGCACTAGACGCGGGTGATTTCTCCCACGCACTGCTGTCCTGGGAGGATTCCATGATCGAGCGGGGGTCGCTTGACCTGCTGGGGCCCTCCACGAAGGCGGCGCTCAAGCGCGTGCGGGCGGGCGAGGACCCGCTGACCGTGGGTGGTTTGGGCACTACGAACGGCGCGGCGATGCGCGTCACTCCGATCGGTATCGCGGTGCCGACCGCGGATTCGGAAGCGTTCGCGGACGCCGTCTGGTCCTCCTGCCAGGTGACACATGCGACACGCCAGGGTTTCCAGTCGGCTGCGCTCGTGGCGGCGGCGGTATCGCTTGCTCTTGACTGGCCGGAGATGTCCACCTCGGACATGACGACTCTGTTGTGGAAGGCCGTTTCCTACGTTGATTCCCTGCCCGAGCACGGCGCGTGGACACCGGATCCGGACGTGGTGGAGGCCACGCGCAGGGCTATGCAGCTGGTCGCTAACCCGGCCTCGTCGTCCCTGGAGTGCCTCGTCTAGCAGATCGGCACGTCTGTGGCCTCGGCGCACGCGATTCCCATGGCGTTCGCGCTGCTCGCGCGCGACCCCTCTCCACGTGCCCTGCTGGACGCCGCGAACCTGGGCGGCGACACCGACACGATCGGCGCGATTGCGGGCGCGATCCTGGGCAGTGTGCTCGGGGTTGAAGCCTTCGACACCGCCATGCTCACCCAGGTCGAACTCACCTCCCACCTCGACCTGCCATCCATCGCCCTCGAGTTGTTGGCACTGCGTGCGGTAAGCGAACCTGCCACGAGTACTCCCGAGGCCACCGAGACTGAGGATACGAGCGAGGACGCTTCCCCCGAGGCACCAGCCCCGGCCTCGTGCACCGATTCCGGGGTGGGACGGGTCGTCCTCATGGGGCAGATCCTCGTGGACCTCGCTGTGCGCGGCGACACCCTTCCGGGGCCAGGAGGTGACGTATGGGCCGTCGACGAGGGAATGCACGTAGGTGGTGGCTTCAACGCGCTCGTGGCAGCACGTCGTATGGGGGCCGAGGCCGTTTCCCTCAGTCCGATCGGGTCAGGCCCCCACTCCTCGCTGATCCAAGCGGCGCTGGAGCACGAGGGGATCACGGACCTCGGGCCTCGTATCGCGGGCATCAACAACGGGTTCTGCATCGCGTTCACAGACCGCACGGGCGAGCGTACGTTCATCTCCACCAAGGGTGCCGAGACGATGTCGCCCGCAAGTGCGTGGGCTGACTTCGTGCGTACGATGCACCCGGGCGACGTGCTCTATATCGACGGTTACCTCATGGACCACCCCGCGAACCGTGAGGCCGCGGAGGCTGCGCTGCGCGTCCTACCCGAGGGCGTGCGCGTGGTCCTAGACGTCTCCCCCGTCATCGGGATTCCGTCCGCTCTCCCATCCGACGGCGTCATCGTGTCGATGAACCTCAGGGAGGCTCGGGAGATTGCTCGCCAGAGAGGTGATGCGAGCATTCGCAACCAGCAGTGTCTCCACCCTCGCGAAGCGGTACGAGCGATGCTCGCCGCGCTGGGTCGTCCCGTTCTGCTGCGTGCAGGTGCCGAGGGCGCATACTTCGTGAGGTCATGCGATGCCGCCCTGAGCGCCCCGGACACTGATCCGTCCTACATCCCGACACCTCGCGTCGAGGCGATCGACACAAACGGCGCGGGTGACGCTCACTCGGGAGTCCTGGCAGCCTCCCTCGCTCAGGGCATTCCCCTGAAGAGAGCGCTGCTCCTGGCCAACTGCGCAGGCGCGCTATCCACGACAGTCGTCGGCCCAGCCTCGTGCCCGCCGCGTGACCAGATAGAGGCCGCGGCGGACGCGCTGGAGGCGAGTACGTGCGAGGCGTAAGCACACGAGGCGTGAGCGCAGACAACACGTGAGCGCCTCGTCGCCTCGGCGTGCGTTCCACTGAACAACACCAGCGGTGCCACATCAGCGCGGATCGCGCCCCTACACCGTGCGAGATTTGTCAAAAAACCAACCGATCTAACTATTGCTGACCCGCGCGGGAGGACAATCATCTGGTGACGACTGATCAGACCAACAAGCGCGATGGCGTCATCGGCGGGGCACTCACGGTTGCCCTGCTGATCACCCTGGCCGTGCAGAACGCCGTGCCCCCGATGACGACCGACATGTACTCGGCCGCATTCCCGCAGATCACCGCGGACCTGGCGACGAACTCGACGATGCTCGGGTTCACGCTCACGGCGTTCTTCGTGGGCTACGCGACCGGCCAGGTCCTGGGCGGTGCCATCTCGGACCAGATCGGGCGCCGCCGCCCCATCATCGCGGGCGGCATCATCGCCCTGGTCGGATCCATCATCTGTGTGCTGACGCCCAACATCTGGGTGCTCCTCGTGGGCCGAGTCTTCCAGGGCCTCGGCGGCGGCGTGGCCTCATCGGTTGCGCGCGCGATCCTCGTCGACGTCGCGCACGGGAAGACGCTGGCACGCGCAATGAGCCTCATCCAGGCAATCGTCGGCTTCGCCCCGATGCTTGCCCCAGTCCTCGGCGCGTTCATCATCACACACGCGACGTGGAGGGTGATCTTCTGGTCGCTCGCCGGATTCACGCTGCTCATGGCGACCCTCGCCTGGTTCGTCGTGCCCGAGTCCCTGCCCGAGGATCGCCGCCACCCCGGCGGTATTCCACGGTTCTTCCACGGCCTCGTCCAAGTCGTGTGCATCCGTCCCTTCGTGGGTTTCATGCTCACCAACGCCTTCTCGAGCTTCTGCATGTTCGGATACATCTCGAACGCCACGTACGTGCTCCAGGGGCCGCTGGGCCTGTCCCCCATGGCCTTCGCGTGGGTGTTCGCGTTCAACGCGCTGCTGTCGACCGGCTTCGCGCTGGTCAACGTGCGCTTGATCTCACACTTCACGCCGCGCACACTCATCATCACAGGCCTCACAATCGCCGCGACCGGCGTGGTCATGCTCACGATCTCGGCGTTCCTCCTCGACCTGCCGCTGATCCTCACGTGCGTGGGCTTCGCGCTCATCATGACGGCGAACGCGTTTATCTTCGGCAACTCCGGTGCACAAGCCATGAGCGAGGCGCGCGAGCACGCGGGCACGGCTTCGTCCGTCATGGGCGTACTCCAGTCGATTGCGAACGGCATCGCCGCTCCCCTGGCGACCTCAGGCGGTGACAGCGCAGTGCCGATGGTGCTCGTCATGATGGTCGGCTCGGTCGGCGCGTGGTTCGCGTTCTGGGTGATCGCCCGCGGCGGCAAGCACACGCCGCGCCACCTCAGCCTCGACTGAGAGGGCACGGCGCGTCCCGCACAACGCCCTTACTCGGTCCTTACTGGCGCGAGGCCAGCCACACCGCGATCGACACCAGGACCAGGCCGATCAGCTCGTAGACACCGGGGATCTGCCGCAGCATGACGGCACCGACCAGCGCGGACGTGGCGGGAAGGATCGCGGCAAACAGCGCGAACGTGGGTGCCGCCAGGCGACGCATCGCGAGCGCCTCAAACGTGTAGGGAATCGCGGTGGACAGCAGGCCAACGCCAACGACAATCGCGATCAGCTCCCACGAGGCCGTGGCCGCCATTGCCCCCGGCCCGAGGAAGGGCGCGAAAAAGAGGGACCCCCACGCGCAGCCGAGCGCCAGGTTCGTGACCCCGTCGCGCGTGGTCGAAGCACGCTGCCCGACGACGATGTAGGCCGACCAGGCGAGGGCCGCGAGGAGGATCCACGCGACGCCGACGCGCACACTCGGCACGCTCAGGTCGAGAGCGAGGCCGCCGATACACGCCACCCCGGCGAAAGCGAGGACGGCGGCGATACGCGGCCGCCAGCCACGGCCTCGGAGAACAGCGACCGCGACCGGGCCGATGAACTCGAGTGAGACGGCGGTCCCCAGGGGAATGCGCGCGATTGACTCATAGAACGAGGAGTTCATCGTCAGGATGATGACGCCGAACAGCGCGGAAATCGCCAGGTCCGATACCGTCAGGCCGCCGCGCCAGGGGCGCTTCCAGGCCAATAGAACGACCGCGCCCGTCAGGACGCGCCACCACGCGACGGACGCGGGTTCGACGGAGGCAAAGGCGACGACGGCGAGCGCCGCGCCCACATACTGGATGAGGCCCGAGCCGACGATGTAGAGCTGTGGTGGGACGCGGTCGACCACAGAGACGCCGTCAGGGCACCGGGAGGGTGCGTTCACTGGGCGGGCGCGAAGGTCAGGGCCGCCGAGTTCATGCAGTAGCGCATGCCGGTGGGCTGGTCGGGCGCGTCAGAGAAAATGTGGCCGAGGTGGGAGCCGCATGTCGCGCAGCGCACCTCGGTGCGGATCATGCCGTGGCTGGTGTCGACGCTCTCGGTAGTCGCGCCGTCGTATGCCTGGAAGAAGGAGGGCCACCCGCAGGAGGAGTCGAACTTCGCGTCGGAGTTGAAGAGTTTCGATCCGCAGGCCGCGCACGAGTACGTGCCGACACGGTCCTCGTCGAGGAGTTCGCCGGTAAAGGGGCGTTCCGTGCCCGCCTCGCGCAGCACGTGGTAGCGCATGGGACTCAGGAGTTTCTTCCACTCGGCGTCGGTGCGGGCAGCAGGATCGGTAGCGTTCATGTGCCCATTGTCGCGCGCCGCCCGCGGCCTCGCACTTTCGGGTGCGGCCGCGGGCGGCGTGGGGATGTTCGTCGCTCTCATCGACGAGGCCGTGGTTGCCTCACGGGGTTCACACCCCTGTCGGTGGGCGGCTTGTCAGGCTACTTATTCTTGCCTGCGTTCTTCTTGCCGGAGGCCTTTTTGGTGGTTCCCTTCTTGGAGCTGCTCTTCTTGCTGCCCTTCTTCGAGGACGACTTGGCGGGCTTCTTCTCCTCGGAAGTGGAGGCGTCAGCAGCCTCAGCGGAGGCGTCCTTATCGGCCGCCTTTTCCTCAGCTTCCTCCTTCACCTCGGGGGCCTCCTTCGCCTCTTTGTTGGTTCCCTTCTTGGAGCTGCCCTTCTTGCTGCCCTTCTTCGAGGACGACTTGGCGGGCTTGTTCTCCTCGGAAGTAGAAGCGTCAGCAGCCTCGGCGGAAGCGTCAGCAGCCTCAGCCGACTCTTCCTTCACCTCGGGCGCGGACTCAGCCTCGGCGGAAGCGGCCTCATCGGCCACCTTTTCCTCAGCCTCCTCCTTCACCTCGGGCGCGGACTCAGCCTCGGCGGAAGCGTCCTTCGCCTCAGGCGCGGACTCAGCCGATTCTTCCTTCGCCTCGGGCGCAGGCGTTGCCTCGGCAGAAGCAGCCTCATCGGCCACCTCTTCCTCAGCCGACTCCTCCTGCACCTCGGACGCAGACTCAGCCTCAGTGAAAGCAGCCTCATCGGCCACCTCTTCCTCAGCCTCCTCCTGCACCTCGGGCGCGGGCGTCGTTTCGGCGGAGGCTGCCTCATCGGCCGCCTTTTCCTCAGCCTCCCCCTGCGTCTCGGGAGCAGGCGCAACCTCGGCGGAAGCGACCTCATCGGTCACCTTTTCCTCAGCCTCCTCCTTCACCTCGGGCGCGGACTCAGCCTCAGCCGAGACGTCAGCATCCTCAGCCGACTCTTCCTTCACCTCGGGTGCGGGCGTCGCTTCGACGGAAGCGGCCTCATCGACCTCCTTTTCCTCGGGTTGTCCCTTGGCGGAATCAGCATTTTCAACGGGTTCTTCCGCAGCAGGATGCTCGACGCTCGCCAGCACGACCGTGTCGTCGGCGGCGGGTGCCGCCGTGATCGCCGGGAGGACCTGCGTGTCCGCCTGATCCGGCGTGGGCGCAACCTTGACGGGAGGCATGACGGCGGTCTCCTCGACATCCCGCACATCGGCGGCCGTGGGCGCGGGCGGCTCGGCCAGGGGCTGCGCCTGCGTGGCAGCGCCAGCCGCAACCTTCGTCGCCCCAGTGGCCTTCTCAGGGTCACTCGAGGCTGCGGGAGGCGCGGACTGTGCCACGGCCTCGTCGGTGCCGGAGTCCTCGCCGTGCGTGTCGAGGCCGAGGATCGGGACCTGACCGGTCACCGTGCGCAGCATGGCTGCTTCAGCGCCGGTGGGGGCCACCGCCGGGAAGAAATCCATGATCGAGACGCGCGGCGGAACCATCGTCGGAGTCGGGCGGATTTCATCCTCGAGGCGCATCTCCTCGGCGACCGCGTACCAGCCGGGGTGGATAGCCGGCTCGTCGGGTCCCTCCGTCTCCGTGGCCTCCTCAGGCTCATCGGCGGGCTTGTCGGGTTCCTGCGCGGGCGCTTCCGGCTGCACCGGTTGTTCCGGCTGCGCAGGCGCTTCCTGCTCCTCCGCGGTCGTGGCCGCGGCTGACTGTGCCAGCGCTTCCTGCTGTGCCGGGGTCGCCGGGGTGGTCGGCTGCGCAGGCTGAGCAGGAACTGGAGCCTGCACGGGCGTGACCGGCTTGTCCGAGGAAGTTTCCTCCTTCGACGCCGCCATCTCAGCGGGGGTCGGCGCGGGCGGCGGCACAAGCGCAGGCCTGCCGGCGTACACCATGTTCGTGGTGACGGGGTTCTCGGCGCGCTCGACCGACGCTTCGTCGCCCTGTTTCACGGACGTTTCACGAGCCTCGACGGGAGCAGTCGCCTGTTCCTTCTCGTTCGAAGGGGCCGCGGCGTCGGTGTCATCGTCCGTATCGGACGAGGCCGTGGCGTCCTCGGGTTCATCTCCGTCGGCCGACGCGGCAGCGGTTTCCGTTGCGGCGTCGTCCGCAGTCTCAGGTTCCTCGGAAGCGGGACCCTCGACCGGAGTGTCATCCGACGTCGCGTTCTCCGCTTCCTGCGCAGGAGCAGCCTGCTCGGCCTCGGAGGTCTCGTCGGCGTCATTCTCGGTCGACGCGGTGTCACCGGACGCTTCAGCGGCGGACTCGGCCTGCTCATCGGCAGGTTTGACCTCAGTGGGTTCGTCCTTCTCATCCTTGGCGGATTCCTCGGAGGCGGTCGCCGCCTCGTCGGAATCGGACCCTGCCGGAGCGGACTCGCTCGTATCTGCTTCACTCACGACGGATTCGGCTGCGGCGGACTCGGCCTGCCCGTCTGCGGACTTGGCCTGCTTATCGGCAGGTTCAGCCGCGGCGGGAGCTTCACCCTGCGCAGCGTCCGATTCCTTGGTCTCGACGACCGCCGCCTCCACGGTTGCGGCCTCATCAGTCGCGGCAGGGGCCTCGGACTGAGCCTCAGCTTCCTTTTCCTGATCGTCTTTGGCCTGATCTGCTTCAGCCTGACCAGCGTCAGCGGGGGTTTCAGCAATCTCCGAAGCGGACTGTTCGGATGCCTCGGGAGCAGCCTGCGTAGCCTCGGCGGGAGCCGCAGCCTCGGCAGGATCGACCGTTTCGGCAGGATCGACCGTTTCGGCAGACTGAGATTCCTCACCAGCGGCTTCGGTCAGCTTAGCGGCAGAGTCAGCCGATGAGGACTGGTTCTGTGCTTTCTTGGTCGCCTCATCGGAGGTAAAAGCCGACGTGTCGGAAACGGACCCTGCTTTAGTGGCAGCCGCAGGCACCTCGGCTTCGGAAGCGGGAGACGCAGCGACGGGGGCCTCGGGGGCCGGAGGCATGGAAGCCTCATGAGCCTCGACAGGTTCGACCCCGACGGCAGCCAGCGCGGTGGTCGCCTCAGTATCCTTAGCCTCGGCCTCGGCTGCATGGCGGCGCTCATGGGCCTCGCGGCGATCCTGAACGCGGCGAGAGTTGGCCTCGCGCTCAGCGAAAACCTCCTCGCCAGGGCCGGACAAGGCTGCGGCACGTCGTCGGCATCAGCCGAACCGGAGAAGAGACGCTCGCCGCGGCCGATGGACGTGGTCGTCAGGCTCTCGGTGACCTGCGGGTTCCTGTTACTTGCGGCCTCGATGATCTTGCGCAGCGCGGACTTGGAGATCACCTGAGTCTCGTCGGGAGCGGGTCCCTGTCCCTCGGCCATTTCTCGCTGACGATCAGCCATCGCACGGCGTCGAATCCGCTTTGCCTTGCGGCGTGCGGCAACCATGCGTGCGGCGTGCGCCGCGTCCTTGGGCTGCTCGCGAACGGCCCCCTCAGGGCGGACCGACGAGGCCGCACCACCCAGGGCGGAATCCTGAGACGAGCGCCGTGCCCCACCCGTGTGGGAGGACGACGCGCCCGTCGCGGCCACGGCCTCGTTCGTGCCGGAGATCCCAGCGAGCTCGGCAGCCAAGCGCGCGATGCGTTCACGACTCATGTCTTTTTCGACGGTCACGGTCGCGCGAGGCTCGATGTGCTGGACGGGGCGAGCCCACGGCTCTTCGGCGACGATCCACGCGATGAGGTGCTCGCGCAGGTAAGCGCGCAGGTCATTGAGATTTCCGGAGTTCGTCGCGGACACGAGAACGCGCACGGTGATGGTCTGCGCGTCGGAGTCGGTGATCTGCACGGCCCACGTGCGGCCGTCCCACAGGTCGGTGGCAGCCAGGAGCTTCTCGACCTTCGCGCGGATCAGGGTCATGGGGGCGGACCAATCGAGCTTAAGCTCGACCGTGCCCAGCTGGGCGGCAGCGCGGCGCGTCCAGTTCTCGAAGGGAGTCTGCGTGAAGTAGCGGCAGGGGATGATGAGACGGCGCTCATCCCAGATGCGCACGACCACATAGGAGAGCGTGATCTCCTCGACAGAACCAGTCTCCTGCTTGTCGCTGGCGATAACGACGTCGCCCATGCGGATCGCGTCGGTGAAGGCCAACTGCAGTCCGGCGAAAACGTTACCGAGGGTCTGCTGGGCAGCGAGACCGAAGATCACGGAAATAACACCCGCGGAGGCCAGGACAGTTGTCATGACTTGGCGGGCGGCGTCGAAGGTTCCGATCATGGCAACCGTGCCAACAAGGAGGACGATCACCTGAACCAAACGGCGCAGAACCTGGGCGCGGGTCTCGAAGCGGCGCGAACGGCCTCGGTCGGCGGCCTGTCGGGCCTTCGCGGCGTCTTCGAAGACCCACGCGGCGGCGTAGCCCATCCACGTCATGCAGGCCAAGCCCGCGATGAGGAGCAGGTGCATGAGGAACGTCGTGACCGATGAGCCACCCCAGTCAGTGAGGCGGGGGTCCACGAGCGCGATCCCGAGTCCGACCCACGCGCCCCACGTGGCGAGCGCGAAGTGAGCGGGGCCGCGCACGCGACCCAGGACCGACGAGGCCATGGCAGATTTCGCACACGCCTTACGTGCCAGGACGGACACAATGATCGAGGCGACCAGGCCCAGGACGGCACCAATGATGGGGCCGAGGAACAGGAGGGTCAGGTCGATGGTGGTATCCACGGCTGCCTCCGCGCCGGATTGCGAGTCAGCGGCGGCGCGCGCGAGCGCGCCTGAGCTTTGGGTTGAGATTTGAGTGAGGGCACCGAGTGCTGGTGTCAGAGTCATGCATTAAGGGTAGGCCGGGTAGCTGATGAAATCCTGTGAATTCTGCACAATTACAATGTTTTTTAGTAACGTGTTATGCATCACGCTTTTTCGTTTTGACGTATTGACGGACGTCTGCCTAAGATATATCCTGTCTTCGGACGCCAGTTCGACGGCCAAAAGGCCCCCATCGTCTAGCGGCCTAGGACACCGCCCTTTCACGGCGGCGACACGGGTTCGAATCCCGTTGGGGGTACCAGCCGGTCGCACATGTGAACGGCACAATTTAATAGGTCTTACCTATCGTAAGGCCCCGTAGCGCAGTTGGTTAGCGCGCCGCCCTGTCACGGCGGAGGTCGCGGGTTCAAGTCCCGTCGGGGTCGCCGACCAGACCGAATCGGTTCAGGTCTTGGCTCTGTAGCTCAGTTGGTAGAGCGTTCGACTGAAAATCGAAAGGTCACCGGATCGACGCCGGTCGGAGCCACCAGCAAACCCCGAAGCATTAGCTTCGGGGATTTTTGGTTTTACAACGCGGAGCGATGCCTGAGATACGTATCACGTTCTCTTTCCTCTCTTACTTCACCCACCGACTGCCCACACATCTCTCAAACGTATCTGAGGGGCGATCGCGGAAGATGCACCTAGTGTGACGTTGAACAAACTATATTTCTCGGTGCATGTCTCCCCCTCCCGCCTAATGCGAACAACCCGGGTTATAGGACACTACGTGTTGCTGGAAGGGTAACTTTTCGGCTTGTTGGTGCGGGAAAGTCGGTGTTTTAGTTGGTTGGGACCAACTATGAGGATGGACAGATCGTGTTGCTAGCAGGGTGACTTTTCGGCTTTATCGCGCGGGAAAGTCACTATTTTAGTTGGTCGTGTTTGCCTCGTTCTTATGAATACTGCATCATGCCCTGTGTGTGGCCGCCCCATGATCCGTCACGGTCAGACGTCAACAGGTCGTCAGCGCTGGCGGTGTAAACCCTGCAAAAATCACGACGCTGAACGAAATAGACTCCACGGCCAAGCACCTTGATGAGTTCTTGGCCTGGCTGCTGGGTCGGCGCCGTCAGGCGGATTTGACCCTGGCGGGGGCCGCTCGTTTCGCAGGCGTTGTGAACCGTTGTGGCAGTTATGGCCTTTCAGCCCGATCATCGATGAGGTTCATGACGTCATCTTCGTCGACGGCATCCACCTGGGCCGAAACGCCGTGGTTCTCATCGCCCAAACACCCGATTGCGTGCTGGGCTGGTATGCGGCTAGGAGTGAGAATTCCCGTGCCTGGAGCGCGCTCATGAGCCGGATCGCGCCACCGGCCCTGGTCGTCACCGACGGGGCAGCGAGTTCGCCACAGCGTGTACGAAGGTCTGGCCGACCACGCGTGTGCAACGCTGTACCTTCCACGCGTATTGCCGTATTCGCCAAGCCACCACAACACGCCCCAAACTGGAGGCCTCGCGTAGCTTGTACGCTCTTGGACGCCAGCTCACGCACGTGCAAGATATCGATGGGGCCCAGGAATGGATAGGTGCCTACCAGGGGTGGTGTACGCGCTGGAAGGGCTTCTTGGAGGAGAAAACACGCAGACCTGACGGAGGGTGGGAATACACCCACGAACGTCTCGTTCGGGCTCGTAACAGCCTCAACAAGCTCATCAGGCAAGGCCTGTTGTTCACGTACCTGGACCCCACCTGGACACATCAGATGCCCGCAACAACCAACCAGATCGAAAGCACGAACGCGCGCCTGCGCCAGATGCTGCGCGACCACCGCGGCATGCGCCTAACCCGACGCATCAAAGCCGTGTTTTGGTGGTGCTACACCCACTCTCCCCACCCCCAACCAGCAGCAACAATCCTGGCGACCATGCCCACCGACGAAGCCCTCGAAAATGCCTGGCACCACGCCAGCCAAACCCACCAAGCCACCGGCACCATCCCCGGCTGGGGCGACGCAATCTGCTTCAACGAACTCCACCACACCACCCCCTACCACAACACCTGGGACTAACCCCCAACCAACACGTTTTGTCCTATAACCCACGTATCTGAGGGGCAATCACGGCAGATACACCTAGTGTGATGTTGAACAACCTATACTTCTGGGTTCATATCTCCCCCTCCTGCCTAATACGAACAACCCCACGTGAGTGGGGGCGACATCTCAACGGAGATTGGCGACCGATTCCCCGCTGGTCATCCCCGCGTGGGCATAGAAAACGATCTGCTGGATTGGGGACTCTGCATCGTGCAGGGTTCATCCCCGCTCACGCGGGGAAAACGATGCCATCGCGTTCGGCAATGCTTGTCGGGTCGGCTCGTCCCCGCTCACACGGGGAAAACACATAATGCGACGAGGGCGGCCCACCTGCCCGGGGATCACTCCCAGGTGGGCTGGCTGCCACCCTCATGCGTACCGTGCCACTATTCCGAGAAGGACTCATCCCTGCTCACACAGGGAACACACGTCGAACGCGATTGGGATCGTCAGGTCGGCCGGATCATCCCTGCTCACGCGGGGAACACACCGTCTGATCTGTGCAAACATCACACAGCTCAGGCAGATTATGGGAGCACAGTTGAACGCTTATCCCTAAGCTACTCCTCTTATCACACTCCCACAACCAAGGAAGCACAACTAGAAAGTCTAGTCAGACACAGATATGAGCGGCCACAAGCACGTCCGACATCCAACCAATGAAAGCAGCTTCCGCAACACTCAGAAAACTAGTTCCCAGGATACTAGTTCGGTCGGATCATCCAGGTATTTGGATTCGTTCCACTCACTAAATTCACCGCTATCATCAAGTTATATTACAGAATCGATCAGAACTACCGTTGCACTCTTCTAAGCATCCTCACTCTGGCACACCAATGCACAGCTCACCAACGCTGGGAGTCAATCACCAATCCCCTTTGATATACTGACGCCCTTCTACGTGGCCCACCGCCTCGGCTGGGAATCAATCACCAATCCCCTTTGATATACTGTTGTACTTGAAGCACAGCTCGTGGCTTGGCTGGGAATCAATCACCAATCCCCTTTGATATACTGATCCCGGCGCGCTCGGCTAGGGTACGCCGCTGGGAATCAATCACCAATCCCCTTTGATATACTGATCTCCAGCGGCGTGTCCTCGGCTATCTGCTGGGAATCAATCACCAATCCCCTTTGATATACTGATCCCGGCGCGCTCGGCTAGGGTACGCCGCTGGGAATCAATCACCAATCCCCTTTGATATACTGATCTCCAGCGGCGTGTCCTCGGCTATCTGCTGGGAATCAATCACCAATCCCCTTTGATATACTGCACAAGGTCACGAGTGACAAGCAGGCGTGCTGGGAATCAATCACCAATCCCCTTTGATATACTGACAAGCGGCTCGCAGAAGCCACAGAGGAGCTGGGAATCAATCACCAATCCCCTTTGATATACTGGCGGCTAGTGACCTGATCGCGCCTCTGCGCTGGGAATCAATCACCAATCCCCTTTGATATACTGGCGGCTAGTGACCTGATCGCGCCTCTGCGCTGGGAATCAATCACCAATCCCCTTTGATATACTGCTGCCGACCCGCGCCGACCTGGCAGGCCGCTGGGAATCAATCACCAATCCCCTTTGATATACTGATCTTCGCATCAGAGTATGCGGGATTCAGCTGGGAATCAATCACCAATCCCCTTTGATATACTGCTCATACCCGTGGTGCGCAATTTGCCGTGCTGGGAATCAATCACCAATCCCCTTTGATATACTGCCTGTGCTGGCGGATCGCCCGGCGCGTAGCTGGGAATCAATCACCAATCCCCTTTGATATACTGGGGGCCTCCATGGTATGGATTACCACTACGCTGGGAATCAATCACCAATCCCCTTTTGATATACTGAGTGAGCGAGTGAAGCGTAGCGTCCAGCGCTGGGAATCAATCACCAATCCCCTTTGATATACTGAAAATCGCGCCGACGCGCGAGCCGAGCGGCTGGGAATCAATCACCAATCCCCTTTGATATACTGCACGGGATCATTGCGTCTTCGTCGGCGAGCTGGGAATCAATCACCAATCCCCTTTGATATACTGCGCTTTCACACTCATATACGCTATACTTGCTGGGAATCAATCACCAATCCCCTTTGATATACTGCGCCGATCGAATCGGGTCTTGCCTCGGCGCTGGGAATCAATCACCAATCCCCTTTGATATACTGACGGTGCGCGTGCGTACTTCGCTGCGGGGCTGGGAATCAATCACCAATCCCCTTTGATATACTGAAGAAAGGCTTCCTCCGACAACCTGAAAGCTGGGAATCAATCACCAATCCCCTTTGATATACTGGTCATCAGCGACAGGCCCCTGTACTCGCGCTGGGAATCAATCACCAATCCCCTTTGATATACTGAGGGGCCTCGTCCAGCGCGTTGATGATCTGCTGGGAATCAATCACCAATCCCCTTTGATATACTGAATGATGACCTGTACTCGTGGAGCCCTGGCTGGGAATCAATCACCAATCCCCTTTGATATACTGCCGGCACCGTGAACTGCCCCGGGGCGATGCTGGGAATCAATCACCAATCCCCTTTGATATACTGATCCGCTACAAGACCGTCATCACCGCGTGCTGGGAATCAATCACCAATCCCCTTTGATATACTGCGGCAGTGCCGTCGGCTACGAAACGACCGCTGGGAATCAATCACCAATCCCCTTTGATATACTGATGTACGCGACCATGTCGCACACGACGTGCTGGGAATCAATCACCAATCCCCTTTGATATACTGACCTCTCCCTGGAAGAGACGGACGCGGTGCTGGGAATCAATCACCAATCCCCTTTGATATACTGTTCAATGGAACGCCCTCCAGCGGAGACGGCTGGGAATCAATCACCAATCCCCTTTGATATACTGAGATCCCCGATTTTTCGGCAGAAAATAGCCGAAAACTCGGGGTTTTTGGTTAGAAAATCATGAGCTGTTCGGGTGCTCCAGCCTCCCTCCGGGGCTTCGCGTTATCAAAACGAAGCCCCGTCGCCCACTGTCGATCCGTCAGAGCAAGCACCCGAACCTGCCCGCCCTCCGGCAGATGAGTCTTGATCGCCCTCAGCGTTGCATGGTCCTGCCCACCCGTCGGCCAGTACTTCACGTACACGCTGAACTGAACCATACAGAACCCCCAATCCAGCAGATCATTCCGGAAACGCGTCGCCTCACGACGCTGTTTTTTCGTCTCCACCGGGAGATCAAACATCACCAAGCACCACATCGCGTCATCCGCCATCTCAGTCACCCACGCCAACCCGCGATGGCCCCTGCCACGACGCCACCTGAAGGCGATCAATATCCCCTTCGATATAACGCCCAAAAGACTGAGCAAGCGCCTCAGCGACGGCAGGAATCCCATGACCATCCGCATCAAAACGCTGTGACGCAGCCGCGACCAGAAGCTGCTTGACCTCTCGATCCGACGGGGAGGCCGTGGCGGGGAGAGGTAGCGCCACTTCGTCGATTGCAGGCCGGAAAGGCTCAATCAGGTCATCGGCCAGCGCAAACGCGTTCCCGCGTCCCCGATGGAAGACACCGAGTGCCGGAGCCAGACCAGCTGCGAGAACAGCGCGCATGAGATGCCCACGAAGCACTGCGTAGCCATAGTCCAGGCAGGCGTTGGCACCGATTAGCTGACCGGCCGCCGGCTGTCGCCCCACTCCCCGACCGAGCGTCCGCGACCAGTAGAGACGAGCGGCCTGAGCCTCAACGTTTCCGGGGTCGCCCGAGCGCACCTGATCCGCGAGTGCAAGAAGCTCGCCGCTGCCTCGAATTTTCAGGTTCTCGAGAACGGATGCCTGGCCCTCGATTTTTGCGCGTACCAAGCGTGCCCACGCGTTTTTCTTTCGAGGCAGCGAGACATCCGCCTGCGCCCGATGGCGGGCTGCTACTCGACCGTGATCCGACCACGAGTAGCAGCCACCCTCTGGGATGCCCCTCCAGTCACAGAAGAGAACCGCGACATCCGCCTCAGACAGACGGTGAAGAACAGCGGCGCTCAGGTTGACCTTCATGCCGATAAGGACAACAGCCAGCTCTGCGACGGGCAGAACCGTCGATGTGCCTTCCTCAGGGCATACTTCCACGCCACCTCGCACCGCTCGCAAGTTTCCTTCGAAAGCGGACAGTCGACAACGCGCCACTGCTCAGCCATGATTCACCTCAACTCTGATGAATTCGGAAGAGTGCCCCCGGAGTTTCGGCGTTCTTGTCCAAGGCAGTTCCTTCGGACAAGAACGGCAGACCCCGGAGAGAAAACTACGTTGATGGATGGTCTCCACCCTTGCCCTTCGAGAAGATCTTTCATCGCCTTTGAGGCTTCCCCATCCAGGCCTTCTCCCGCCAGTAGATATGGGCGGAGGCGCAGCTTTGCAGGATCGGGGAACCCCGCAACTCTCCAGCTTGTCACCTGTGGATAACTAGCGAGTACATCCCCGACAAAACCGCCAGTGTACTTGTCACTCTCGAGCCGTAGCTCGTCGCCTTCAACCAGCCAGCCAATCTGTGTTGCCGTACCGTCGGCCAGCGCCTTGCGAATCTTAGGTTCCGCAGTTCTCAGCGAAATGGTCGACAGCTTGAGCGGCGTCGTGAAAAGGTCCCGATCCTTGAGACGCAGCAGATCTACTTGGAAGACACGCACCATCGCGTATGTGGTTTTCTTTCCGTCAATCCGGTAGATCCTCGCGTGGTGAATGGAACTCCCGAGCTCCACATATCCGCCGCGGACCTTCAGACAAGCGGCAGAGGACCCGAAGAAGTTCACCAGCTCTGTCGGCCCCACGCGGGTTCCATTCACTGAGATCGTGCGCTGCGGGTTCTCGGGCAGGCCCTTCTTCGGGTCGAAGTCGGGGCACCGGGTGAGCGCGGTCCACAGGGCCGGAGTCTCAGCACGATCAATCAGTTCGACGGGCATGGCAGAACCGAGCGAGTGCTGCTCACCGTATCCCTTTGTGATGATCTGCTTCCCGTCCGGGGTCTTCGGCGGGCAGAACGAGCGCACGGTCGCGTCATGAATGACGCTCGAACCAACGCGCAAGCGGATATTTTCAACGAAGGGGATCGCATTGTCGCTCAGCGCGATGTTGAAAAGCTCAACACCGCTGAGCATCGACTCGCGCCACGACTCAAAGCGCTGCGAGGCTTCACCCGGTTTCCCATAGAAGTTCTTCCAGGTCTCCTCAACGCCCGTCAGGCGCTGCGCGTCGCGCATGTTGAGTCGCAGCGCCAGCGTCCGCGACACCGACGGGTTCATAAGCGCGATGACGAGCGCATCCATCGCATGGTGACGCCGATCGAATCGGGTCTTGCCTCGGCCACCGATCAGGTTGACTCGGTTCTCGAAGCCCGAGGCCTTCCTGGCCTCCGCTGTCAACTGTCCTCGGTAGACCCCCACGGAAGGCACGAACTCTTCGTTTCGAGAACGATAGAAGCCCTCAATGCGAGTCCGCAGTTCGACGGCCATCCAGGCGACGGATTCCATGGATCGACCGTCGAACTCCTGGTCCGGCTTACGGGACTCCAGACGGGCCGACACCTCGCGTTGCAGCTGCTTGAACTGCTTAGGGGACACGCCGTTGTCGCGCTGCCACATATTGACGCGCTCGAGCGCACCAGTCAGGGACACTCCCTGATTCGCTTTGTCTGACGATGCCCACACGACAAAGGGAATCTTGCCCTTCATGTGGTTGCAGGTACGGCACACCGCAGCCAGGTTGGAGCGGTCGTTTGTCGATGAACCATCCGCACGCGGAACAATGTGGTCCATTTCCGCGGTCGTATACGTGATCGGCGCTCCGCAGTACAAGCACTGGCAGTTCTGCCGTTGCAAGGCGAAGTAACGAATCTGGTCGGAGCGATGCACCTTTCCAGAGAGCTTAAGCTTTGCAGCCATCTCAGCGACAGCTGAAGCGTTCGCCTTGCGTCGTTTCTCGTTCTCGCGCATGAGTTCACGAGCGACCCGCTCAGACCCGAGTCCATCGCGCGCATGCTCGATATTGATGACTGTCGGCTCACCCCAGCGTTCAGTGGCAGCATGCAGCCACCTGCTGACCTGCTTGAGGACACGATCAACCGCCGGGTTCCCCGTCGGCGCGCCGATTGGCTCCACGGCGGGCTTCCAGTCATCACCGACGTTGAACTCCAGGCGCCGAGCCGTATGCAGATCAACACCGTCGCGAAGCATCCTGTCGGTGAGACGCCGCAGGGAATCCAAGGAATACGCGGCACGCCCCTGGGGCAGGGAGATCTTCTCGAACTCGAGTTGATCCTCCTCGGTCGCCTGTTCAAGCAGCTCCGTGACCTCATCGTTGACGTCAGTTCCATCCTCGGAACCACCGGAGTTTGAGAAGGCGTCCACGAAGTAGCCGCGCTGTTCGTCGTCTGCTTCCTTCCACCACTCCTTCAGCCACTTGACCTTGCAGGCCATGATCTTCTCGGTGGTGACGTCCGTTGGAGGATTACGAAGGACGGGCGACCCATCGAAGGATGCCTTCGCGGTGCCGCGCAGGTCTGATCGCTCAATCTCAAGTTTATCTGCCAGGTCCTGCCACGTAACTTCCTGTTTGAGGCTAACTTGATCGATGAAATCGACGAGTCTCTGGAGTTCGTCGGGAGTCAGGGGACGTTCCTCGCGGCCCTCACGAATGCGCAGGTTCGCCAGCACACTCACCATGCGGAACAGCTGGAATGCGGGATGTGCCTTCTCGGCGCGCACGTGTCTGCTCTGTCCCGGCAGTTCGTCGTAGCCGACGAGGCCACGTTCCTTGGCGCTTCCCTTCGGGGACTTCGCCTCGAACACAACGCGAATAAGACGATCACGTTCCGTGGGTTCGATCCTTTGGACATCGCAGATCCGACGAATCTCCTGCGCATTATCGCTCTGGTGAAGTTTGCCAGCCAGGATCCCCTTGGGGCCTCTGAGCTTCGGAGTGCCGGCACGGCCCACGTAGTCGGGATGCGCCAGGTAGGCGTCCACCAGCTGCCCCGGAGTCGCATCAGCCGGGAAAGCCCTCCCCAGCTCCTCACTAATACGATTGTTGAGCCCCTTGAGGAAGTCGCTCGGCTCGGAGGGCTGCAGCAGCGTCTCCACCTTCGCGTAGGGGTTGCGCCATCCACGATGACGAGCCATGTGTCGCAGCGCAATCGACAGCGCCTCCTTGCGCTTCTCCTCGTCCGCGATGTAGCCCTCCAGCAGGCTTGCACGCACGTGCCACGGCTCTCGAGGATCCTTAAAAGAAGCGAAATCGGGTAGAGGCCAGCCGAATTCCTTGGACAGAACACGATCAAGATTGACAAGGCGCTGGTGCCGCGTGCGATAGAGGCGACGCGTCCGGCGGGCGACACCGGCGGTGAGCTTTCGACTCTTAGCTGCCTTGTTCTCGTTCGGGTCGACGCCGGCGTCGTGGATGAACACGATCGAATTCAGCAGCCGAATTGGCTGGTCATGCTGGTCGACCTCGACCGCGCAAAAACCAATAGATTTGAGGCCGACGTCGATGCCGACCCGGTAGCGAACACCCTGGACATTTGCTGAGGAATCAATCATGGATACATAGTGTCACATCCCACACGCATTTGCGCTCATTTCACAAAATACCGGGCGTTTCGCGAGGAAACGCCCGGTGGAGCATTCGGGGCCGCTAACGAGTCGACCCTTACTGAGAATCAATCGCTTACAGCGTATCACCACACAACACGCGACGCAAGCCACATTGCGAGTAAGTTTCGAGCAACATCACCAGCTCCACTCCCCTAGCTCCCGCGCGCCATTACGGCACAAACGACACGATCCTGAAACAATAGGGGCATGTCGAACGACTCGCGTAAAAACCTGCAGGGTACGGATGGCCAGGACGTGGCTGACTTGACGGCTGCCGCCGGGCAGGCCGTCTCGGAGCCGACCGCCGCTGCTGCGGTCGACACTGCCGTCGAGGGGGCCACGGCCTCGTCGGCGACGGGCGCGCAGGACGAGGCCGTCCTGACTGACGCTCAGCAGCCCCAGAACTCCCCGTACGCGCACAGCCCCCAGAGCGGTGCACAGGCCCCCCACTACCCTCCGCGACAACCGGCTCTTCGCCGGACGCAGAGTAAGGTCATGGTCGCGCCGGTGCCTGCGCACGTGCCCGCGACTGAGCCGCGCCCGTGGTACCGTTCACGCCGTTCGTTTGCGGCGAAGGGCGGCGGCGGCAAGGTCCTGGTCGCCGGCCTGGGCCTGACTACACGGATCACGTGACGGGCACGGTCCTCCTGGCGAACGTGGACCTGGGTTTCCGCGCGCGCACGCTGAGCGCGATTCTGGATCCGACAGGCCGCCGTGCTCGCGCCCTGTTCCTGATCCTTGCGGGCCTCGAAGAGCCGCAGGCTGGCCGCATTGTCGCTGCGCCGTCGCGTTCGTGGGTGGCACGCCTGGCGGGACGCATCGGCTCGGTGGCGCTGATCCGTATGGATTCTCCGCTGGATGAGACGCTGACGATCCGCCAGAACATCCTTGAGCCCCTGTCGGCGACGGGTTCGATCGCGGACTGGGATAACCTGGTGGGGTCGCTCCAGGTGACGGGTCTGGCGCAGTACGTTGATCGGTATCCCTCGGAGCTGACGCCGTGGGAGCGCTTCAAGGCGCTGATCGCTCGCGCAATCGTGTCCGGTGCGGAGGTGTTCCTCATTGAGGATCCAATTTCCCTGCCCGATGAGGCGCGCGCCGAGTTCGAGCCGCTCCTGAGGTCGCTGACCAACGCGGGCTGCGCGGTCGTCGTCTCAACGCCGTCCCCGGAGCTAGCCGCCTCGACGGACCGTGCGATTCTGCTCACGAACGGTCGAGTGTCGCTCGACGCGCCGAACCCCACGCCCGTGATCATCGCGACGTCCCTGGAGGCCAACCCCGAGGATCAGAGCACCCTCCGCGCATCGCTCCCTTCCCCCTTTGACGAGGTCGTGGCTGGCACCTCCGATTCCCTTCCCTCGTCGGCTCCCGTCCGCCGCTCGATTGGCGCGGCGACGAACGCTCAGGATCTGTCTTTTGACGAGGCCCCTGTGGACGAGACGGTGCTCATTTCGCCGGTTGAAACGAACGCTGGTTCGGCCGACAACGCGCCGCTCCGCGACATCCCCACGGTCGATTCTGAGGACCCAGCACAGGCCGAGAATGAGGTCTCCGAGCTGGTCGTGCGCGCCCGCAAGATCCTGTCGGATCTGCCGGGTCCCATCGCACCGAAGGAGTAACGCGAGGAGTAGCGTACGGGTCACTGCGGGCCGCCTCTCTTCATGAGAGACTAGGCTTATCAGGCGAGCCGTCGCCTCGTTACCCCGCACGCGCAGGAGCCCCTATGACCCAGTCTATCCCCCAGCCCGGGCAGTACCCGCCGCCCGAGGCCCCCACGCAGCACGCACCGCAGCACGCGACTCCCGCCTCCGAGGCACGCCCCAGCATTGGCAGCCTCGTCGCGCTGGTGACCAGCCAACTGTCGGGAATTCTGCGTGACGAGATCGAGCTCAATAAGACGAAGGCGCGCGCTTTCGCCGCCAAGAGTGGTAAGGGTGCGGGCCTGCTCATCACGGCCGCCGTTTTCGCGCTTTTCCTACTGGGTTGGATTCTCCACACGGTCGAGGTCCTCCTGGCCCTCGTGGTTCCGGCGTGGGCGGCGTCGCTGATTGTCGTCGTAATCCTGCTGGTCATCGTAGCGACCCTGGCTCTAGCGGGTAAGAACGCCCTCCAGAGCGCGCAGAAGCACCGTCCGGATCCGGCGGCATCGGTGGCCGCTACCAAGGAAGCTATCGAGAAGGGACTGGGCAAGTGAGCAACTCCGTTGACCCGCGCACCGTGACCGTCGGAGAGCGCGCCGCTCAGCCTTCTGGCCCGCGCACCGAAGCTCAGATCGAGGCCGACCTCGAGCGTCAGCGCGCCGAGCTGGCCGCCACGATCGATCAGCTCTACGCGCGCGTGCAGCCCGCCACCATCGCCCAGGAGGTGAAGGAGGAAGCCACCGTGCGCTTCGAGTCCTTCAAGGAGACCGCGTCCCTGACCCTGCAGGACGCCATCGGCGGCAACACAGAGGCCATCAAGAAGGTCGCCGTCGTCGCCCTGTCCACGGTGGGTGCCATCGGTGTCCTCGTCCTGCTGGCCACGCGTAAGCCGCGCCGCGCACGCCGTCAGGCTCGCCGCATCGGCCGCGAGGCCGCCAAGCAGACTCTCGCCGCGCTCGCGAAGGCCGACGAGGCCGTGGACGCCTGACTCGTCCGCCTTTCCGTGTGCTCCCCTCGCCCGGGCATCCCGCTCGTGCGAGGGGATTGCACATCTGCGACCTTACAGATCAATCCGTAATACCGTTCACATGACGCTGCGCGTCGCACATGTTTTCGGCGTGTTGCCGGGGATTCACCCCCTTCGAGTCAATCCGCTCTGCGCGCAAAAACCGATCCAAGGTGAGGTCAAGCCGTTCCATTAGCTATGATGGTCCCACGAAACATTTTGAACACCCAGGGAACCGCTTGATGCGGACCCGAACGACGCGGAGGGGGTCGACGCCATGGGGCGCGGCCGTCAAAAGGCTAAGCAGATGAAAGTCGCTCGGAAGCTGAAGTACTTCAGCCCCGACACCGACCTACACGCACTTCAGCGAGAGCTGGCGGATGAGGACTCGTACACGACGAACAGTGCCGTGGACGAGCCTGAAGAGGACGATGCAATCGACGACGACCTCTACTCGAAATACGCCGACTTCGCGGATATTCCGGCAGAGGACGACGACATCGATCCGAAGCAGCTCGATGAGTCCTTCTGGACGGGTGGTTCCTCCACCAAGTAACGGCTGAGCCATTCGGCGGACCGGCCCCGGTCCGCCGTTTTGGCGTACCCGAAGCCCGCCAACAGGCCACAGGTCTGCGCCCGTGCGCATCAGCGCACCGCGCACACGGCTGTGATGCGCACCCGCCGAAGCCTCCCGCTTGGCCGCGCCGAGGCCTCGTCCATCCCCAAGTGCAGCGGGGCCGAGGCTACCCGGCCCCAGCCCCGCACGCTCGTGCTCGGAGAAGCAGAAGAATCAGCCGAGGCGGTACTCGCCGTGCAGCAGCACGGCACCCGCCTGGACGCCCTTCGTGCCGGAAATGAGGCGTACACCGAAGGAGTCCGCGCTCAGATCGGCCACGGACCCGAAACCAGCCACCGTACCGTCGGCGCCTGCCAACGTGACGGAGCCCAGGACCCATGCGGCCACCCCGGCCTCGTTGATCGCGGCCAGGACCTCGGAGGCCACGGACGCGGAGACGACGGCGACCATGCCGACGCCCAGGTTCAGGGAGTCCTCCATGCCGACCCAGGTGACGTCGCCGCCGCGGCGCACCCAGTCGAACACGGCGGGGACGGTCCACGTAGAGCGGTCCACAGTGGCGATGGCACCCTGGGGCAGGACTCGCGACAGGTTCGCGGCCAGGCCGCCGCCGGTCACGTGCGAGTAGGCGTGGATACCGCCGACCCCGAAACGCTCGACCAGGTCGAGGCACAGGCGAGTGTACAGGCGGGTGGGTTCGAGGAGTTCCTCGCCGAGGGTGCGGCCAAACTCGGCTACGTGGGACTCCAGCGACGCGCCGACGCGGGAGACGACTGAGCGCACCAGCGAGTAGCCGTTGGAGTGCAGGCCCGAGGAGGCCATCGCGATAACGACATCCCCATCGCTCACGCGCTCGGGACCCAGCAGCTTCGAGGCGTCCACGACGCCGGTCGCCGCACCCGCAATGTCGTAGTCATCGGGCTCCATGACGCCCGGGTGCTCCGCGGTCTCGCCGCCGATGAGGGGCGTACCCGTGGCCTCACAGGCCCGCGCGATGCCGGTGACGATGGAGGCGATACGCTCGGGGACCACGTGCCCGCAGGCGATGTAGTCGGTCATGAGAACCGGGCGCGCGCCGATCACGACGATGTCGTCGACGACCATGCCGACCAGGTCCTGGCCGATCGTGTCGTGCACATCCATGGCCTGCGCAATCACGATCTTCGTACCCACGCCGTCCGTGGAGGTCGCCAGGAGCGGCTTCTCCATGCCCAGCAGCGCCGACGCGTCAACCATGCCGGCGAATCCGCCGGTCGCGCCGAGCACGGTGGAGTCGTGGGTGGCGGCGACGGCGCTCTTCATCAGCTCGACGGCGCGGTCTCCCGCCGCTGTGTCGACGCCAGCGGTCGCGTAGTCAAGGGGGGTGTCGGTCATGGGTGGTGCCTTTCGCGGGTGGCGCTCGACGAGGCCATGTCTGGGTGATCGGGACAGTAACAAAGCCCGCGACGCGGGGGCGCGTCGCGGGCATGGTGATTAGCAGGGGGTAGCGTCGGGGGTTCCGGGCACGGGCGTCCCGGCGGGGATCGCCTCGGGGTATTCGCCGGTGAAGCAGCCCAAGCACAGGGAGGTCCCCTGCCCGGTGGCCGCGACCATGCCGCCGATGGAGAGGTACGCCAGGGAGTCGGCACCGAGGTGGGCGCGCACCTGCTCGACGTCCATGGAGGAGGCGATCAGCTCAGCGCGCGTCGGGAAGTCGATGCCGAAGAAGCACGGCCACAGGACGGGCGGGGACGAGATGCGCACGTGCACCTCGGCTGCCCCGGCCTCACGCAGCATCTTGACCAGCGCGCGCTGCGTATTACCACGCACGATGGAGTCGTCGATGACGACCAGGCGCTTGCCCTCGATGACTTCGCGCAACGGGTTGAGCTTGAGGCGGATGCCGAGCTGGCGCAGCGACTGCGTGGGTTCGATGAAGGTGCGCCCCACGTAGGCGTTCTTCACGAGGCCCTGCCCGAAGGGGATGCCGGCCTCCTGCGCGTAGCCGATAGCAGCGGGCGTACCCGAGTCGGGAGTGGGCATCACCAGGTCCGCCTCGATGGGGTTCTCCCGCGCGAGTGCGGCACCCATCTCGTGGCGCGCGGCGACGATGCGGCGTCCACCAATCGTCGTGTCAGGGCGGGCCAGGTACACGTACTCGAAGACGCAGGTGTTGGCTCGGCGCACGGCGAAGCGGCGCGAGTGCACGCCCGACGCGTCGATGGAAATCAGCTCGCCGGGCTCGATCTCGCGTACGACGGTCGCGCCGCACAGGTCCAGGGCAGCTGTCTCGGAGGCGACAACCCAGCCGGAGGCCAGGCGACCGAGCACGAGCGGGCGGTAGCCATGCGGATCACGCGCGGCGTACAGCGTATTCTCGTCCATGAAAACCAGGGAGAACGCTCCCCTGATGCGCGGCAGGACCTTCAGGGCGGCACCGACGAGGGGCGCAGGCTCAGGATCGACCACCGCCGAGGCCGAGGTCGCTTCGTCCCCCTCCGTGTCGCCGGGCGTGACGGCGGGTGTCGCGATGAAGGGGGTCGGACCGGGGATGCGGTCGGCCATGCCGAGGATCGCGGTCACGAGGGAAGTGTCGGTGGAGGCTCCGCGCTCGAAGTCTTCGCCGTCGTCGGCGATTTCGGCGGCCAGCTCACGCAGCTCAACCGTGTTGGTGAGGTTGCCATTGTGGGCCAAGGCGAGCGTGCCCGTGGGGGTGGGACCCAGCGTCGGCTGGGCGTTGCGCCACACGTCCGCGCCGGTCGTCGCGTAGCGAACGTGTCCCAGCGCGATGTGGCCGCGCAGGCCCTGGAGGGACTGCTCGGAAAACACCTTGGAGACGAGTCCCTGGTCTTTGTAGACGAGGATCTGCTTGCCATTCGAGGTGGCGATACCAGCACTCTGTTGGCCTCGGTGCTGGAGAGCATAGAGGGAGAAGTAGGTCAGGCGGGAAACATCCTCGCCCGGGGCCCATACCCCGAAGACACCGCAGTGATCGTGCGGGTGATCGTCTCCGAAGAGTTCCTGGTCGGACAGTGTCATGTCTGGCTGCGAGACGGGAAGCACGATCTCACTCTGACACACTTTTTTACAGCTCGTGGCACATATCCACGTTGTGGCGAGCACATCTGCTCACCTGAGCAGGCGGCTCGACGCGTAATTGCGCACGCTTTGCCGGGGAATTCGGTCGCTCGCGGATCGAGATGACACAATGGAGTGCAGAAAAAATAGAGGAGGAAACGTGGCCAATCCAACGCTGAGCGCCATCATGTGGGGACTCGCCCTGCTGGTGAGCGCTCTGGCCATCTTGTCGTTCGCGCGAGGCCTGACTCACATGTGGCGCACGGTCTCGGCGGGAACGCCGGATCCGGGGCGCCTGCGTCCGGTCGGCAAGCGAGCGTGGGGCGTCATCTCGGCGGCCCTCACCCACCGCGAGTTCAAGGGTCGTCCCTGGATCAAAGCCGCCCACTGGCTCGTCATGGTCTCCTTCCCGATCCTCTTCCTCACCCTGGTCACCGGCTACGCGCAGCTGCGCGTCCAGACCTTCACCCTGCCCTTCCTCGGCCACTTCGCGCCGTGGGAGTGGCTGACCGAGGTTTTCGCGTGGGGCGGCCTGGCCGGCATCATTCTCCTGATGAGCGTGCGCCAGCGCGCCGGGCGCGGCACAGCCGCCGAGGCGGCACTGTCCAACGATGACCCCGACGGTGCTGCCGCCGCGGCCGACCCGAACGGCACCCCGCCCTCGTCCCTGGCCAAGCCCCACCCGCGCGACTCCTCACCGCGCGGCCTGGCCTCCCGCTTCCTGGGTTCGACCCGCTGGCAAGCGCTCTTCGTCGAGTGGGTCATCCTCATCGTGTGCGCGTGCGTCGTGGCCCTGCGCGGCCTCGAATACGCGCTCTTCAGCGTCACACCGGGCCTCGAGGCCCACGCGAGCGCGCTGCACTTCCCGCTCACCGCCTGGCTCGGCGCGCTCTTCGTTGCCGCAGCCTCCTCCTCGGCCGCGTCGCTCGCGAACGCAATCGTCCTGGTCAGCGCGCTCAAGGTCATCACCTCCATGACCTGGCTGACGGTCGTCGGCATTCAGACCGGCATGGGCGTCGCGTGGCACCGCTTCGTCGCGATCCTCAACCTGTACACGCGTCGCAACGCCGACGGTACGAAGTCCCTAGGACCGGCTGACCATATGCTCATTGACGGCAAGCCCGTCACCAGCGAGGACGACTTCGATGATCTCCCCGAGGACACGGTTCTCGGCGTGGGCACGGTCGACGACTTCTCGTGGAAGGCGCGCCTAGACCTGTACTCGTGCACCGAGTGCGGTCGCTGCCAGGAGCTGTGCCCCGCGTGGAACACCCAGAAGCCCCTCTCCCCCAAGCTGCTCATCATGGGCCTGCGCGACCACATGGAGTCCGCCTCCAACGTGCAGATCGTCGAACAGGAGGAGGGTCACCAGAAGCTCGAGGATGGCGAGGTGCTGCTCGACAAGGGCGTACCAGCCTCGCCGCACTCCTTCGACCTCGTCTCCGCCCTGTCCCTGTCGGGCGCGACCGGCCCCGAGGGCGTTTCCGCGGTCACCGCTCCCCTAGTCCCCGAGGTCGTCTCCGAAGAGGTCCTATGGGACTGCACGAACTGCGGTGCCTGCGTCGAGCAGTGCCCCGTCGACATCGAACACATCGACCACATCCTCGATCTGCGCCGCCACCAGGTCCTCATGGAGGGCGCGTTCCCCCGCGAGCTGGGCCGCGCGTTCCGCGGCATGGAATCCAAGGCGAACCCCTACAACCAGGCGGCTCGCAAGCGCATGGACTGGGCGAAGAAGCTCGACTTCGACATCCCCGTCGTCGGCGAGGACATCGAGGATGCCTCGCAGGTCGACTACCTGTTCTGGGTGGGCTGCGCGGGTGCCTACGACGACACAGCGAAGAAGACCAGCGCCGCCGTCGCCGAGCTGCTACACACGGCGGGCGTGTCCTTCGCGGTCCTCGGATCGGGCGAGTCCTGCACGGGCGACCCAGCTCGCCGCGCCGGCAACGAGGCGCTCTTCCAGATGCTGGCCGCCCAAGCGATCGACACGCTCACGGAAGCCAAGCCCCAAAAGATTGTTGTCTCCTGCGCGCACTGCTTCAACACAATCGCAGGCGAGTACCCGGAGCTGGGCGGGCACTTCGACGTCGTCCACCACACGCAGCTCCTCAACCGCCTCGTGCGAGACGGCCTGCTCACGCCGGTGCCCCCCACGGCCTCGGCTGCGTCCACTGCCTCCGCGAGCGAGGACGCCACGGACGAGGCCGGGGCCGGGACCGCGGGCACGGCTTCCTCCGTCGGCACACCCCTGAAGGTCACCTACCACGACGCGTGCTTCCTGGGACGCCACAACCGTATCTACGAGCCGCCGCGCGAGCTCGTGGGTTCCCTGCCGAACGTGGAACTCGTCGAGATGCCGCGCAACCGCGACCGCGCGATGTGCTGCGGCGCGGGCGGCGCGCACGCCTGGTTCGAAGAGACGCGTGGGACCCGTATCGCAGACGCTCGTATCGTCGAGGCCGCGTCCACGGGCGCGGACGTCGTCGCGACGGCCTGCCCCTTCTGCTCCCAGATGCTCGGCTCCGCGTCGGGCACGTCGGCTGGTTTCGTTTCCTCCGACGCCACCGACCGAGGCACCGAGGGCACCTCGACACCGGCACGCGGGAAGCTCCCGGAGGTGCGGGACGTGGCCGTCATGCTGCTCGAGGCCGTCAAGCGCGGACAGTAACCGACGCACGCACGCTGATGGCGAAAGGGCGGCCCCGCAGAAACACCTGCGGGGCCGCCCTCACGCACACCTGTTGAAAAGCCGAAGCTATGTACGCGACCTACTCCTCATCTTCGTCGGAAACATCTGCCAAACCAACGAGGAAGCCGTCTTCGTCGATCACATTGCCGCCCACAAGCGTCGCAATCAATCCCGCCGCCTTCTCGACTTCCTGCGTCGAACGCAGACGCTCGCGGCGCGCGGTGCGGCTCATCGTGCTCGTGCCGGGCGTGGGGGCCAGGCCGGAGAGCCAGCGAACCTGATACTCGATGATCGCGCCCGCCGTCCACGGCTCCCAGCGCAGGACGCGCGGAGGCGAGGGAACCGTGTGGACCTCGATCATCATGTCGGAGTGGTGGCCGATCGGGCACATGAGCGCGTAACCATCGACGACCTGCGGCTCGTTACGCTGGGCCTCCAGCTCCTCGCGGGCCTTCGCGATCTTCGAGGCGATATCCTCGCGGACAGGACCCAGCTCGGCCTTCAGCTTCTCGATCTGCGCGGCCTGTGCGGGGGTCAGCGCCGGGGCTTCGGGGACGATGTCGCGCGCGTCCTTCATCTGCTCAAACCCAGCGCGCTCGCGCATCGCGGACAGCAGGTCCTCCGGGTTGATCCAACGCGGCGCGTACACCGTCAGGTTCACGGCCGAGTCCGCGTCGGGAACCATGACGTAGCCGCTGCCGGCCAGGCGCAAACCGCCCGCCAGGCGGCGCGCCATGCGGCCCAACGCCTCGAGCACGCGGTACTCCAGACCAACGGGCATTCCGTCGGGGAAAGCCTGCGCCCACTCCCCCATGACCGCGCTGGGTTTCTCCTCGGCGCGCGAGACCGGGCAGCGCAGGATCCACGCATGCGTCAGCAGGGACGGGGTGCCCAGCTGCGCGCGCGTCGGCTGATCCAGGGACCACGGGCCTTCAAGCTCAGCATCCGACGACAAGTGCAGGCGACCGGGCGCGAGCCAGCCGGCGTCGTCCCACATGGAGATCGCGAGGGCCTCCAGCTCGGCCGGATCCACGGCCTCCGACACGAGGAAGAGGTGGTGACCCAGGGCTTCCTGCATGTCGATGACGCCCGCAGGTTCGCTGACCTCAATGGCAGCGGCGATCGGCACGGCGGCCTCAGCGCTGGTGATCTCGCCGTCGGCGGCAATCTGGAACGCCGGCTCCTGGGTGGTACTCAGACCGATCAAGGATACGTTCGTCTGCATGATCGGGCTGCCCGTCGCGGACGTAAGGACCGAGTCCGCCAGGCTGGAGTGGGCACTCGCCATGCGTTCCTTGAAGGAACGCCTGACCGGCGAAGGCGGGGGCGGCGCATCGTTCCGGTTCGTGACCTGGCCGGTGCGCGGGGCCATGCCGGGCAACACGACGCCCGTTATGACGCCCGTGCGCGTCGTGGTGACCTGCTGACCGGCGGGCGGGGGCGGTAGCGTCGGGGTCGGATCCGCAGGTTCGGGCGGGGGCAGCGGGGTCGAGCCTGCGGGCTCAGGCGGAGGCGGTACCACCGACGGCAGGTCCGCCGATTCCAGTGCGAGAGGCGCGTCCTGTTCGGCCGCATCAGCTGCGGCCGCGCGCGCCGCACGCTCGGCGCGCCTGCGCGCGAGCCGGGACGGAAAGGGAGGGTGGGGGGACTCCATCATGTCACCGATCAATGCGTGTGCGGGTGAAGCGCTGGTGCGTCCGGGACGGCGTGGGGCCTCGCTGACCCTGGTAGTGGGAGCCAGCGCCCTGTGAGCCGTAGGGATGCTCGGCCGGGGAAGACAGGTCGAAGAAGCACAGCTGCCCGATCTTCATGCCCGGGTAGAGCAGGATCGGCATCGTCGCCGCGTTGGACAGCTCGAGGGTCACATGACCGGAGAAACCGGGGTCAATGAAGCCCGCGGTGGAGTGAGTGAGGAGGCCGAGGCGCCCTAGCGACGACTTGCCCTCAAGGCGCGCGGCAATGTCGTCGCCGAGGGTGACTAGCTCGTAGGTGGCACCCAAGACGAACTCGCCGGGGTGCAGGACGAAAGGCTGATCCGGACCCACGTCGATGCGTCGCGTCAGATCCGACTGGTCCGCCGCAGGGTCGATCACCGGGTAGCGGTGATTATCGAAGAGACAAAACAGGCGATCCAGCCGCACGTCAATACTGGCCGGCTGAACCAGGCCACGGTCCAGAGGATCGAGACGAATCCGGCCGGAATCCAGAGAAGCGTTGATGTCGCGGTCACTGAGCAGCATGACTCGATTGTCGCACACTCAGCGCCGCGACAACAGCCTCAGCGGATCACTCCAGGGGGCGACCCCTGCGCATCGCAGCCGTAGGCACCGTAACGCATGATGATCATGATGAACTCAACGAAGGCCCAGATGCCCGTGACGAGCATACCGATGACGGTCACGGACAGGATCAGCTGGATGACACCCTTGGCGGTATAGCCCAGGTAGAAGTTGTGGATACCGAAGATTCCGACGAAGAACGCCAGGAGCAGCGCGACGATCCACTGCTTGGGCGGGGTCGTGTAAGCACCCTGACCAAAGGCGGGCTGGCCGTAAGCAGGCTGGCCAAAGGAAGGCTGGCCGTAAGCAGGCTGGCCATAGACGGGCTACTGCGCACCCGGGGCGGCGTTGGCCTGGTCGTAACCGGGGGTCGAGGCCTGGGGGAAGCTGGGAGCATCCGGCGCGGGCACCGAGTTCTGATCCTCCGAGTTGAAGGGGTTGGGCGTCGTCATAACTAAGCCTTTCGATTGTCGTGGGAAGTGACGGCTGCGGGCCGCACCCGCATAGCCTAGCGTGTCGACACCACTTTTCGTCATCCGCAGCGACCCCGAGAGACCCACGATCGTTCCCCGAGCGTGCCCGCAAACGCGTTCCGACAAGCATTTTGGGACCGAGGGCTGCTCGCCCGCACCACGCGCTATACACCACAAAACAGCTCGGACACACAGTGAGACGCTCGCGCCCGGGGCGTCGCTGCACCCGGACAGAGAAACGTGAGGAGCACTAGATACACGTGTGGGACCCGGCATCAGCCGAGTCCCACACGGTGCTCGCTATACACGCCTATTTAGGCGCGCGCGAGTAGGTCAGACGGTCGGAACGCCGTTCGCGTCCCGTGCGTAGATCCACTTGCCCATGAAGGTCATGATCGCGCAGGCGAGCACGCAGCCCGACCAGATGAAAAGCAGGAAGAAAGCGAACGGATTCGCTTCACCCAGCTCCCAGTCGAACGTCGCCAAGTAAAGCACGTTCAGGACCACGGTCACGGCGACCTTGATGAAACCGATCTGCTTGTGGCCAAGGAAGAAGTCGCCGGCACCAACACCGCCGAGGAACAAGTTGAGAAGGCCTGCAGTCTTACGAGGCTTACCCAGCATGGGGGCGTTGAATCCGGGCTGGCCGTAGCCGGGCTGGCCGTAAGGCTGCTGCCCGTAAGGCTGCTGCCCATAACCGGGCTGACTGTAAGGCTGCTGTCCATAGCCGGCCTGACTGTAAGGCTGCTGCCCATAAGGCTGCTGACCGTTGGCCGCCTGCTGACCGTAACCGGCCTGCTGACCGTAACCGGCCTGCTGACCGTAACCGGCCTGCTGACCATAGCCGGGCTGCTGGCCATAGTCAGGCTGCTGCCCATAACCAGGCTGCTGACCGTAAGGCTGCTGAGGAGTAGACATGACGTCTCCTGATAGTGAGGGAACCCTCGATAAAATGGGGGTAATTGAAAACAGGATCAGACTAGCGAACCTGTACTGTTTATACAACAGTCGCCATTTTTATGCTCCACACCACACTTCGTATATGTTAGAACGCGCTCATGGGGACTTTTTACCTACACTGACAGAGTGTTCACAAATCCAACGGCTGAGGCCTCGCAGGTACTCCTCCATGACCTTCCCCGCTGGTTCGCATCCAACAAACGCGACCTGCCCATGCGCGGCGATGACGTGTCCGATTGGGGAACACTCGTCTTCGAGATCATGAGCCAACAGACGCCCGTCGCGCGCGTCCAACCGATCTGGTTGGAGTGGATGGAGCGATGGCCAACACCCGGCGACCTAGCCGAGGCCTCCTCCGCGGATATCATTGTGGCCTGGGCGAATCTAGGCTATCCCTCACGCGCACTGCGCCTCAAAAATTGTGCGGGCACCATCGTCGAGAAACACGGCGGTCAGGTGCCCCTCACTATGAAAGAGCTAACTCTCCTGCCCGGCGTGGGCACCTACACGGCCAGCGCCCTCCTGGCGTTCAGGCACGGAATCCGGATCCCGGTCCTGGACACAAACGTTCGACGAGTGCTGGTCAGATTTCTCGATGGCCGGGAGTTTCCACCCCACTCAACCCCCTCGAAGGCAGAAACGCAGCGCGCGGACGCGCTCCTCCCGACAGATGGACGCCTCGCCGCCGACGTCAGCTTGTCGCTCATGGAGTTCGGAGCCCTCGTGTGCACCCAACTTTCCCCAGACTGCGACACGTGCATCATGCGCACGCACTGCGCCTGGGCACACGCCGGATTCCCGAAGGACGAGAAGCGCCCCACCCCCCAGCCCTACGCGGGCACCGACCGCCAGGCCCGCGGACGCATCATGAAGGCCCTGCGCTCCGCCCACTTCGAAGGCACCGAAGGCCTCACGAAACGTCGCGTCCTCGACGCCGCACGCCTCGACGGCGGCGACCGCTACCAACCCGCCCGCGTCTACCGAGCCCTCCTCAAGGAAGGCATGATCATCTACAACGAAGACACGAAGCGCGTGACGCTGCCCCGCTGATTCTGGCACGAGGCCGACTCCCCACCGCGAACACGCGCGGCCCCAGCGAGGAAGCCACGGCCTCGTCACTGAACCCTCAGTAGCGGATCGCGTCAATCGGCTTGATACGCACGGCCGCGAGCGCCGGGATGATGCCGCATACAGCGCCGATGCTCGTGGAGATGGCGACGCCCGCGATGGCTGCGCCTGCTGGGAACGCCGGCGTTTCGCTGAGCGCGATTCCTATTGTTTCGAGCGGCAAGAAACGTACGACGACGACCGCGATCCCCACGCCGATGATGCCGGCGACGAAGGTTGCGACCACCGACTCCATGAAGACGGCGAAGAAGACGCGCGCGGCGGAGGCACCGACGGCGCGGCGGATACCGATTTCGCGCACGCGCTGACGTACGGTCACGATGGCGACGTTGAGCAGGCCGAGCGCACCAAGGAAGATGATGATGCCGCCGATAATCATGATGACGCGGGAGATTGTCCCCAGCTGTTCTTCGCCCGTGTCCTGGTGTTCGCCGCCGGTGACGCTCACGTGCCATCCGTCGCCGAGGATCGACGCTAGGGCTTGCGGCAGCACCGTTCGCGCCTGCTCGGCGTCCTCGGGACCGACCCACGCGATCATTGTAGGCTGCCCCATCTGCGGCAGGGCGGCGCGCGCCGCGTCGTAGTGCACGTAGAGGGTCGGCATGTCGAAGCGGCTCTTCGCTTTCGTGACGCCGACGACGCGCAGCGCGGTGCCGTCGGTGGTGTGCAGGACGATGGGGACCTGGTCGATGGGTGCGCGGCCCAGCTGATTCCACAGGATCTCGGAGATGACGACGGGGGTCAGGCGCTGGTCCGCGTCGCTGTCGGTCACCCAGCGTCCGGCGAGCATGCGGGTCCGGAAAATCACCTCGAAGGAGGGGTCGACGGCCTGAATCGTGACGTCGTTGAACATGTCCTGTGTTTGCACCACCGGGTAGCCGCGGAATAGTCCGGTGCTGCGCGCCTGGCGGACCTCGACGATCTCGCCGCCCGAACTGGATAGGCGCGACCAGTAGCGGATGTCGTGGCGGCCCGCGAGCGTCGCCATCGCGTCGCTCACCGGATCCTTCTCATCGGGTCGCGCGACGGTGGACGAGGCCTGGGTCGCTTCACTGTTCCCGGCTTCCTGGGTGGGGCCGTCGTTCGAGGGCCCTCCTTGGCTTGCTGATGATTTTTCCGGCGCGAGGCGCAGCGTCACCGAGCGTCCCTCGTAGAGTTCGGCCAATTCGCGCGAGGATTGCAGGATCAGGTCACCCAGCGCGATAACGACCGTCATGGCGGCCACCGCAGCGACTACTCCCACGAGGGAGAGGACCACGCGGGCTTTCTGGACTTTCACCTCGCCCCACGCCTCGATGAGGCACCCACGATCTGGCTCAGTGCGTTCACTGCTCACTCTCCCTTTTTCGAGCCGCTGCCCTACCGACGGCTCTCATCGTCTGACGTGCCGTCACACCCGTATCGTCAGGCCATTCCCCCGACGGCGGTGCCGGGACCTGCGCGGGAAGCGGCGGCGGGGGTTGCGGACCAGCGGAGGCGGCGGAGGCCTCGCCCCAGGGGATCCCGGTGCTTCCACCGGTCCCGGCGTTATCGGCATCAGAGTTCCCCGCCTCCGCACGCTGCGTGAGGGTTCCAGGGTCCGTGACCTCGTGGAGGACGCCGTCATAGAGTTCGTAGGCGCGCGAGGCGCGGGCGGCGACCGCCATATCGTGCGTGATGACGATGAGCGCCGAGTCGGATTCGCGGGCGACCTCCTCCAGGAGGGTCATGACCGCTCGGCCCGTGTCCGGGTCGAGCGCGCCCGTCGGTTCGTCGGCGAGGATCACGCGCGGGCGGCGCACGAGAGCACGGGCGATCGCGATGCGCTGCTGCTCGCCGCCGCTCATCTCCCCCGGGTGCGAATCGGCGCGATCCGCCAGGCCCACGCGTTCAAGCATGTCGAGGGCAATTGAGCGCCTGCACAGCAGTTGCATGCCGGAGGCATACAGGAGGGGCACCTCGACGTTTTCGGCGGCCGTACGGGCGGCGAAAATGTTAAATTGCTGGAAGACGAAGCCGAAGTCCTCGCCGCGCATACGAGCGCGACGCCCCTCGCCCAGGCGCGTCGTATCCACGCCGTCCAGCTCGTAGGTGCCTGACGTGGGAGCGTCCAGCAGGCCAATGATGTTGAGCATCGTCGATTTGCCGGTACCCGAGCGGCCCACGATGGACACGTGCTCGCCCGCCGCAACGTCCAGGTTAACGCCACGCAGGATGTGCAGATCCTCGCCGTCAGGCAGGGCGACCGTGCGGGTCACGTCCCGCAGGTGCACGAGGCTCATCGCGCGCTCGTCCCGTCGGACGCGTCAGCGGCCCCGTCCTTGGCCCCGCCGCCCGTGTCACCCGAGCCGTAGGGGTCGTCCTGGTTATCCTTCGTCGCGGTCGGGGTGAATTCGAGGATTTCCTCGCCTTCCTCGAGTCCCTCCTTGACCTCGACCATCTTTCCGTCGGTCAAGCCCAGGGTGACCGAACGCTTCTCCGGGTTGGCCGGGTCGGAGGTTGGCAGGTAGACGGTGCCGGTCTGGTAGCGCCCCTCGACCGCGGAGACAGGCACAGCGAGCACGCCCGTCGCCGATCCCGTCGTCATCTCGAGGCTCACCTGCAGGCCCGCGAACACGGTCTGGTCGGAGGGAATCGTGCAGCGGGCCTTCAGGTCCGTCGAGGCCGCAGCCGAGTTCTCGGAGGCACCCGAGTTTTTCGCGTCCCGCGTCTTGCTCGTGGGGCTAACGAGCGTGACGTCCGTGCACTCGAAGGGGGCCGGGCCGTTCTTAATGGTGACGGTCGCGGTGGAGGGTGCCTCCTGGAGGCGGTACATCTGGTCGGCGCTCAGGGCGGCGACGGCCGAGAACGTGGAGGGGGCGACCGAGGCGACCGTGTCGCCAATCGCGAACTGCTGTCCCACCAGGACGCTCGTGGACACCTTGCCGTCACCGGGGGCGGCGACCGTCTCGTATTTGAAGGTAGGCTTCCCGGTCTCCATGGTGACGTTGCCGTCCTCATCGGTGACTTGGCGGGTTTCGCCCGGGATTTCCTTGCGGATCTGGATGAGGGCGTCACCCTTGGCGACTGTGTCACCGTCGTTGACATAGACGCGCGCGACCTCGCCGTCAAGCGTCGCGCGAGCATTCACCGGCTCATCCGCCTGGATCGTGCCCGTCACGCTCACAGTGTTCGTAATGTCCGAGCGGCCCACAGAAATCGTCATCTGCCCGAAGGTTCCACCCGGGTCCATGCCGTCGCCCGTCTGTTCCTCCTGCGCGGCGGGGAAAAACGCGAACTTGACCAGGGACACCGCGACGATGACCCACGCGAGTGCCTTAACAATATTGAGCACCTGCGCGGTGCGGGTCTTACGTGCCACGTCCGTCTCCTTTAATGTTCGTTAATCGCCTTATTGTAAGGCGCACGTCATAGCCAGAGCAATGGTTGATACTCATTCTCAGGTTGCTCTTGGGGTTCTCTGGGGCCGCCCGGCGCGTCGTCCCAGCTCTGCCTACGATTGAGAACACACTGACCGAAAGGACGCCATGATTCGCCGCGCCACACCCGCCGACGCCGACGCGCTATCCGCGCTCGCCCGCGAGTGCTTCACCCAGACCTTCGAGCACCTCTACGCGCCGGGCGATTTAGCTATCTTTCTCGACCAAGCTTACTCCCCCGCCATCCTACGCTCCGAACTTCAAGATCCGCAGCGCGCGACCTGGCTCCTCTTCGAGGACGCAGTCGGTGGCCCGTCATCACCGGACGAGGCCTCCTGCACCCCCAGCGATCTCGTTTCCTCCCCCGGCCCCACCGTTCATATCCCAGGCGAGCACCCCAGCATCCCCTATTCCGGGGAGGAAGCCCCGGCCTCGTTCCCCGACGGACTCATCGGCTACGTGACCGCCTGCCCCGCACACCTGCCCCACCCCGACGTCGCACCCGGCGACGGCGAGGTCCAGCGCCTCTACATCCTGCGCGGACACCAGGGTGGGGGCCACGGGACCACGCTGCTGCGCACCGCGCTTGAGTGGCTCGAACGCGACGGGCCGCGCACCCTCTGGATCGGCGTGTGGAGCGAAAACTACGGGGCACAACGCTTCTACGCGCGCCACGGCTTCGAGATCGTCGGCGAGTACTCCTTCATGGTCGGCGACCACGCCGACCGCGAGTTCATCACCCGCCGCCCGGCGAGCGTCTCACGCCGACCGTCCTGCGTCTAAGGGGAGACAACCTGCAGATGCTAATGCCCCCAGGGAAGACTGGGGGGCTGGCCGGAAGAAAGGAGATGCGATGATCGTTCGCATCATCAGCACTCTGATTGCCCTTCCAGCTTCTACGGTAGCAGCATGTAAGAATGGGTCCCGAGGTTCTCACCTCGGGACCCATCGACGTCTGCTGGGACGCGGTCACTCAGCCTTGTCGGCCTCGGCGATCTTCGCGCGAACGTCATCCATGTCCAGGTTCTGGATCTGAGAGATCAGGTCCTCCAGGGCGGACAGCGGAAGCGCACCCGACTGGCGGAACACCGCGATGCCATCGCGGAAAGCCATCAGCGTCGGGATCGACGTGATCTGAGCCGCCATCGCGAGCTGCTGCTGATCATCCGTGTCGATCTTGCCGAACACGACGTCGGGGTGCTTCTCGGAGGCCTCCTCGAAAACGGGGCCAAACTGGCGGCACGGGCCGCACCAGGTCGCCCAGAAATCAACCAGGACGATGCCGCCGGCAGACACAGTCTGCTCGAAGTTCTCCTGCGTCAGAGTAACGGTAGCCATGTTTCTCCTTGTGTCGCCGACACTCTGGTCGGCAGGTCAGTCGGGGCCGGACGACCCCTGTGTTATGTCTGAATCAACGGACGCGGCGCGCCCACTATTCCCCGGAAGGGAGAGGCGAAGCGGTGACATGACGCACGTTCTCCTCGGAGGCACCCAGGCCTCGCAAAATAAAGGTCTCCACCAGCGCCAGCGCCGACTCACGGTGCGCCGCATCCGCCGGGAGACGCTGGCCCGCCAGCGTCGCATGAATGAGATGAACCGCGCCCAGCGTATTCTGCTGCGCGATCAAGTTCCGTTCCATGGCCTCGTCGAGGATCCCAATGAGGACCTCGCCCACCATACCCGCGTGATCATGCAGGTGCGAGGCACCCCGGCCCGACATCTGCCGACGCAGGCCCATGCCCGCCTTCACGTGGTAGCGGCTGATCATCTGCAGATGCGCGCGAATGTAGAGGCGCAGGCGCATGAGCGGATCAGGCTCAGCCTCGAGGCGCGCGGTGAGCACCCGCGTGAACTCCTCGGTAACCTGGCGCATGTAGGCGAGCAGCAGCACTTCCTTGTCCGCGAAGTGGTTGTACACCGCCGTGCGCCCCACGCCGGCGCGCTCAGCAATCTGGCTCATCGTGATGGATTCGAAGGCCTGTTCGGCCATGAGAGACCCGAGCGCATCAAACAAGCGGGTGCGGGTCAACTCGCGGTGGGAGGCGAGGGACTCGCCAATAATTTTCGGCATGCGCTTATTCTGACATCTGGTCCCCATGTGTCGTCAAATGGTGGCGGGCACCATTCCCGCGCCGCGGAAGCAACGCAAGCTTTATCACTCACCCTCTCAGCGCGCCCGACACAGCTCACGCGCGCTCACTTCGGCCACCCACTCCCCGGCGACGCGCGACGTGTCACCGGGCGCAGCGCGCAGCCACGGCCTCGACAATAGGAAGGTCCGCAACGATCCAGGGCAGGTCCCCCAACTCGGAGATCGGCACCCAGCGCGCCTCCAGGTGCGAGGCACCCGCGGCAGGGGCCGGCGAACCGGGCGCAACCTCCGCGAGCCACACGCCCATGACGCGCCCACCCAGAATCGGCCACCACAGGCCGCCGTCCGGGCAGACGCGCTCCCCCACCCGCAGGTGTGCGCCGAGTTCCTCCACAATCTCACGCTCGAGCGCCGCCACCGCGTCCTCGCCCTCTTCGATCTTGCCGCCTGGCAGCTCGAACTGGCCGCGCAGCTCCTGCGGGTACGCGCGCGAGCACGCGAGCAGCGCGGTCGGGTGTTCCAGGGAATCGACGATGGCTGCGGCCACCACGGGACGAGACATGGGTCCTCCAATCGGTCAAGCGATCCTCAGTGTATCCACGGTCAGCACGCTCAACAGAACCGGAACCATCTCGGAGCGGACCGCGAGGCGTGAGCTGCGGCAGGAGCGGTGAGCGCTGCCGCCTCCGCGCTGGATCGGCGGGCACGCATTGGCGGATACGGTCTTGTTGTCGAGAGCAGCGCGACAACCGCCATCGCACAGCACCCCCGCGCCGCGAGCACAGCACTGTGCGCGAGACGCCGGTTGCGTGCCCGTCCATCGTGACGCTATGATCGACAGGTCGATTCCTTCGGGACGATGAATTGCGGGCGTAGTTCATCGGTAGAATGGAAGCTTCCCAAGCTTCAGAGGCGGGTTCGATTCCCGTCGCCCGCTCCGTTTTCGCCTGGCCGCGCGCCGGGCGGTTTTGTTATGCACCGCTGCGGGTGCGGGTGCGGATGCGGATGCGGATGCGGATGCGGATAGGTTATCGCCACGCGGATAGGTTATGACGATGCGGATAGGTTAATAAGCTATCCGGATGCTCATAACCTATCCGTGAAGCAACAACCTATCCGCGCACACAGGCAAGGGCGCAACGACGACGCCGGTGTGAAGGGTGCCGATGGGCAGCGGCAGGCCAGGCCGGGGTGCTGGTGGGCGGCGGCAGGGCCTGGCCGGGCACCTGTTGACGTGCCGAGGACCAGCAGCGCCGCAAGCGCCGCCGGTGTGGAGGGCAGCGGAGGGACCGGAGGGCCAGGCCGGGGTGCTGGTGGGCGGCGACGGGGCCTGGCAGAGCTATTCACAGCCACCTAGCCCCACTGGTGCGAAGGGCACCGGAGGGACCGGTGGGCCTGGCTGCGGTGCCCGTGGGCGGCGGCGGGGCCTGGCCGGGCTTCGAGGCGACGCGCCGAGCGAAGCTCGCGGCGCGGACGGCTCGCGGGCGGACCGCCGCCCACGGGCACAACCAGCAGCCCGGCCCGACAGCACACCACGCGGCACCCGGAACACCAGTGGCACCACAAGCAGCCACGCAACGCAAACGCGCGGCAGCCCGTCAGGGCCGCCGCGCGTTCACGCAACTAGTTCACACACTCGACACAGTCGAGAGCTGGGGGCACTCGACGCAGTCGAGAGGCCGAGCATTCAGCGCAGTCGCGCAGCCACGACCTCGGCGACCTGGACCGCATTGAGGGCAGCGCCCTTGCGCAGGTTGTCGCCGGAGACGACCAGGATGAGGCCACGCTTGCCGTCAACTGCCTGATCCTGGCGGATGCGGCCCACGAGGACCTCGTCGCGGCCGGCGGCCTCGAGCGGGGTGGGGACGTCGACGACACGCACGCCGGGAGCGTCGGCCAGCAGGGCGCGTGCCTGGTCGGGCGTGATGTCGCCGGCGAACTCGGCGTGGATGGTCAGGGTGTGGCCCGTGTAGACGGGGACGCGCACGCAGGTGCCGGACACGGCCAGGTCGGGGGTGTGCAGGATGCGGCGCGACTCGTTGCGCAGCTTCTGCTCCTCGTCGGTCTCTTCGGAGCCGTCGTCGACGATGGAGCCAGCGAGCGGCACGACGTCGAAGGCGATGGGCGCGACGTACACGTTGGGGTCGGGCAGGGTGACGGCGCGGCCGTCGAGGGCGAGGCCCGGAAGGTCCTGCTTGACGCCGACTTCGATCTGACTGGTCAGCTCGGCGACGCCGGCGCGGCCCGACCCGGAGACGGCCTGGTAGGAGGACACGAAGAGGCGCTTGATGCCGCCGGCGGCCTCGACGAGGGGCTTGAGGACGGGCATGGCGGCCATGGTCGTGCAGTTGGGGTTCGCGATGATGCCCTTGGGGCGGTTGTCGACGTCGTCGGGGTTGACCTCGGAGACGACGAGCGGGACCTCGGGGTCCTTGCGCCATGCGGAGGAATTGTCGACGACGACCGCGCCGGCGGCCGCGAACTTGGGAGCGTACTCGCGCGAGGCGGTGGCACCCGCGGAGAACACGGCGATGTCAATGCCCGAGTAGTCGGCCGTCGCCACATCTTCGACGACGATATCCTGTCCCTTCCACGGCAGGGTCGTGCCCGCCGAGCGAGCGGACGAGAAGAAACGAATCGTCTCGACCGGGAAACCCCGCTCCTCCAGCAGGGTGCGCATGACTCGGCCGACCTGGCCGGTGGCACCGACGACGGCGACATTGAAACCACTCATGGTGTTCTCCTTGTGTTGGTGCGCGCGCCCATACGACGGGGCGAACGCGGGGTGAAATCTATGGGGACGAGGCCGACTACGCTCACCGGGAGCGCCGGAACCGCGCAGAAACAGCGGAGCCGGCCCGGGCCTCGTCGATGAACGATCAGCGGCCAGTGCCGCCGTAGACGACGGCCTCGGTTTCGGAGGCGTCGAGGCCGAAGGCGGTGTGGACTGCCTTCACGGCGCGGTCGAGGTCGTCGAGGCGGGTGACGACGGAGATGCGGATCTCCGAGGTGGAGATCAGGTCGATGTTGATGCCCGCGTCGGACAGGGCGGAAAAGAGGCGCGCGGAGACGCCGGGGTTGGTGCGCATGCCGACGCCGACGAGGCTGAGCTTGCCGATGTTGGGGTTGTAGCGCAGCTCGTTGAAGCCGATTTCGTCGCGGTGGGCCTCGAGGGCGTCGAGGGCCTTCTGTGCGTCGCCTTCGGGCAGGGTGAAGGTGATGTTGGCCTTCGTGGGGTCGGAGATCGGCAGGTTCTGGACGATCATGTCGATGTTGGCGCCGACCTCGGCAACGACAGCAAAGACGCGGGCGGCGACGCCGGGGCTGTTCGGCACGTCGGTGACGGTGATCTTGTCCTGCGAGCGGTCGTGAGCGATGCCGGAGATGACGGGCTTTTCCATGGCGTTTTCCTCTGGGGACTTCAGGGCGGCGTCGGGCACGAGGCCCTTGAGTTCGGGGTTTGCGGGGGCGTCGGAGATCCAGGTGCCGTTCTTTTCAGAGAACGAGGAACGCACGTGGAGGGGGACCCCGTAGCGGCGGGCGAATTCGACGGCCCGCAGGTGGAGGATCTTGGCACCGTGCGCGGCCATTTCCAGGGTTTCTTCCTGGGTGAGGGTGCGCAGGCGGTGGGCCTTGGGGACGATGCGCGGGTCGGCGGAGAAGAGGCCGTCGACGTCCGTGTAGATTTCGCACACGTCGGCGTGGAGGGCTGCGGCGAGGGCGACGGCGGTTGTGTCCGAGCCGCCGCGGCCGAGCGTTGTCACGTCGTCGTCCTTGGAGATGCCTTGGAATCCGGCGACGATGGCGACCTGGCCGTCCTTGACGGCGCGGGCGACGCGCTCGGGGACCATGCCGATGATCTGAGCGGCACCGAAGTGGCTGTCGGTCTTAATGCCGGCCTGCGCGCCGGTGTAGGCGCGGGCTTCGACGCCCAGTTCGTTGACGGCCATGGCCAGCAGCGCCATGGAGATGCGCTCGCCTGCGGACAGGAGGATGTCCATTTCACGCTCGGGCGGGTTGTCGGTGAGGGCGGCCGCCGAGTCGAGCAGGTCGTCCGTCGTGTCGCCCATGGCCGATACGACCACGACGACGCGGTGTCCCGCGTTGTGCGTGTCCACGATGCGCTGGGCGACGCGCTTTATGGCTTCGGTGTCGGCGACGGAAGAACCGCCGTACTTTTGCACGATCAGTGCCACTGGACCCTCATTTCTATCGGTATATGCAGGTCTGCACGTATTCGGGCGGCACACGCCGCCGTGTCAATCCTACGGCGCTCGCGCGATCCCGCTGGGAACTTCCGGTATATGAACGGGTAAACGGGGGTGACATTGAACGCGCGACTGCGAGCGGGCACACACAACGGACGAGGTCGGGGCCAGTCAGGCGGCTCGATTCCGTCTCGCGAGTCTTTAGAAAGCGGCACGAGGCCGGGGCACGCCGGACGGTACACACCCATTCGCACTCACTTTACGCCGCGGGCAGTGTCACGTCGATGACAGTTCCCTTTTCGCTGTCAACCAGCCGCACCGACCCGCCCATGGCGCGTGCCAAGGACTCGACAATCGACATGCCCAAACCCGACGAGCCGCGCCCGTCGCGCGTGCGCGAGGAGTCGCCGCGCACGAAACGGTCGAACACACGGTCGCGAATGTCAGCCGGGATGCCGGGTCCGTCATCGGCGACACGGATCGTGATCATCGACGAGGCCTGGGCACCCGTCGCGCTCCCCCGCCCCTTCGCGGGGCCGCGGGGAGCAGCGGAGGCGGCCACGGCCTCGTCCCTGCTCCGAAGGACAGAGACGACGACGCGCGTGCCCGCGGGCGTGTGGACACGAGCGTTGGCCAGGAGGTTCGTGAGGATCTGACGCAGGGCGGACTCGTCGCCGAGGACCGGGGCACCCACGGCTTCCCCGAGCTCCCACGCATGGTCGGGGGCGACCACGTGCGCGTCGGACAGAGCGTCCAGTATTAACGGGATGACGTCGACGCGATCACACCTGAGAGCTCGGTTGCCGTCCAGTCGAGCGAGCGTCAGCATCTCCTCCACGAGGGAGGCCATGCGCGCCCCCTCCGAAGAGATGCGCTCGAGCGCCTGAGTGCGGGAGGCCTCATCGATGTCGCGGCGTGCGAGCTGCGCGTATCCTTGAACCGATGCGAGCGGCGTACGCAGCTCATGCGAGGCGTCGGCGACGAACTGACGGAGCTTCGCCTCGCTGCGGGCGCGGCGTTCCATGCCGTCCTCGACGGCGTCGATCATCGAGTTGAGGGCACCCGCGACGTCCGCGACCTCGACGGGGCCGGCGGTCGCTTCCTCACTGACCCGCGTCAAGTTTTCCGATTCATCGGCGAGGTCACGGCTCGCGATATCCGCAGCCGCCGCACGCACGACGCTGAGTAGGCGCAGCTCGCGGCGCACCCACGCGCGCCCTGCGAACCCAGCCGCAATCGCGACGACGAGGGACAGACCTATCTCAACCCCGACGAGCATCAGGACCACATCATCAATGCTGTCCATCGGGATGCCGACGAGCACGGTCTTCCCCTCAACCACGCGCGCGGTCACGCGGAACGTTCCCATTCCCTTCAGGCGCACGGTGTGCATACCCCCATCCGCGGGGACAGCAGCCAGAATCGCCAGAGCCGGCGCATTCAGGTAGGTCACCGAAAAGTTCGAAACGACCGCGCCGGCCGCCTCGCCGTCCTCGCTCACGTACTGAAGGGTGCCCTCGGCGATGCCGGCGCCGCCGAACCCGTGTCCCTTAGGCCCACCAGGAACTAGCGGCCCGCCGGGATGAGGAGCGCGGCCGCCCGACTGCAGGGGCGTGCGGGCACCGTCATCGTCGGAATCGTCGTCGGATTCCTCGTCGGAATCATCGTCCGTATCCACCTCGTCGTCCGGCGCATCCTCGACGGCCAGGCGCTCACCGGCGCGCTGCGAGAGACGATGCAGTTCGGAGTCCATATTGGCCAGCATCCAGGAGCGCATGACCAGCGTGGACGCCGCCACCATGACAATGAGCGCGAGCGCGACGCACGCAGCAAGCGCGCGCGACAGCCGCCCGGCCAAGGAAGGACGCCTCGTCACTGGGGTTCCCGCAGGATGTAGCCGGCACCGCGAACCGTGCGAATGAGGGCCGGGCGATCCGCGTCAATCTTCTTACGCAGGTAGGAGATGTAGAGTTCGACGACGTTCATCTGGCCGCCGAAGTCGTAGCTCCACACGGCATCCAGGATCTTCTGCTTCGATAGGACAATTCCAACGTTTTCCATCAGATACCGGAGCAATTCGAACTCAGTGTTCGTTAACGTGATCTCTTCCCCGCCGCGACGCACGTCATGGGAGTCTACATCCAGGGTCAAGTCCGCGACCTGCAGCACCGCAGACACCGTCTGCTGGGTGCGTCCCGCGCGGCGCAGCAGAGCCTCCACGCGGGCAGCCACCTCGTCCAAGTCGAAGGGCTTCGTCACGTAGTCGTCCGCGCCAGCGCGCAACCCCTGCACTCGATCAGCGACCGCGTCACGCGCAGTGAGGAAGAGGACCGGCAGCTCCGGATCACGAGCGCGCAGACGCGCCAGCGTCTCCAGTCCGTCCATGCGCGGCATCTGTACGTCCAGGATCACGATGTCCGGGTGGAAGCTCGACGCCTTCGCCAGCGCATCCAGCCCGTCCTTAGCCGTGGCCGTCTCCCAACCCTCGTGCCGCAGGGCCTGCGCGAGCAAGTCCGCCAGCATCGCCTCGTCGTCAACAACGAGCACACGGGGCACCCCGCCATTCGCCTGGGTCACCATCATGGCCTCCTCGTCTTCTCGCAGCGCGGTACCTACGATTGTGTCACACGTGCGTCACCGGGAGCAGAACACACGTCCTGGGAGGCGACAAACAACGCAGGTCGCGGGCATCGCTGCGCTGCGCTCCGTCGCCCGGGAGACTGCTCCCCCCCTGCGCGCGGCGTGAGCGTAAGGCAGCCCCGGCCTCGTCAATAACGGATCAGAGGCGGCGACGCCCCTCAAGCGCGCGGCCCAGCGTCACCGAGTCCGCGTACTCCAGGTCGCCGCCCATGGGCAGGCCCATCGCCAGGCGCGAGGTCTCAACGCCCATCGTGGAGAGCATGCGCGCGAGGTAGGCGGCCGTCGCCTCGCCCTCGACATTCGGGTTGGTCGCCAGGATGACCTCGGTGACCGTCCCGTCGGCGAGGCGGCTCATGAGCGAGGCGATGTTCAACTGGTCCGGCCCCACCCCATGGATCGGGTCGATGACGCCTCCGAGGACGTGGTAGCGGCCCCGGAAGACGCGCGCGCCCTCGATCGCCTGGATGTCCTTAGGTTCCTGGACGACGCAGATCGCGCTAGGGTCGCGGCGCACGTCGCGGCAGATGGAGCACTGGTCCTCTTCCGTGAGATTGCCGCAGATGTCGCAGTGGCGCACGCGCCCGCGCACGGCGTTGATCGCGTCAACGAGGCGCGCGACCTCATCGGGCTCCGCGTCCAGGACGTGCATGGCCATGCGCTGCGCGGACTTCGGGCCGATGCCGGGCAGTTGTCCGAACTGGTCGATGAGGTCGGCCAGGGCACCGTCGTACATGTCAGTATCCTCCCTCGGTCATCTTCTCTTCGATGACCCGTCCGCCGAGGATCTCCAGGACCGCAGCCAGGCCGATCGTCTGCGAGTGTTCAATGTTTTCGTCGTCGATGCTGGCGCTGTCGTCGTCGGCCGCGTGAGTGCGGGTCGAGGCGACGGTGGCTTCGTGCTCGGCCTTCTCGCGCAAGGCGGCCTCGGCGGCGGCGCGACCGGTGAGGGGGTTACCGGGACCCGCTTGGGTGGGCACGTCGGCGTCGGCAACCTGAGAATCCGGGGTAGCCGAGCGCATCGGCTCGGGCGCGGCTGCCAGCCACGAGGGGGTCTGCGAGGCAGCGGCCTGCTCAGCAGGTTCCTGCAAGGCCTGCAGTGACCAGTCCTGCGACGACCACCCCGACGCATCGGCTCCCTGCGCCGCCCATTCCTGCGGGGATGCCTCCTGCCGGGCAGTGTCTTGCAGGGTCGGGGTAGCGCTGTTCGTCGGTTCCTCCGGCCTCGGCGGCGTCCACTGATCCGCGCCGTCGTCGAAGGAGACGTGCGCGCCTCCGGGGGTCGCAACCGGATCGCCCCACCCCGTCGGCGTGGCCGACGCGTAGGCAGCGGACTCGATGGGCGCATCGTCAAAGACGGGGGACGAGGCCGGGGCCGGGGCCGCGCTGTCAGCCTGCGCGGGTGCGACCGACGGTTCGTCAGCGGGGTCCGGGTCGCCCGGGTAGGTGAAGACCGTGAAGGAGTGCTTGCGTGGCGCGGCCGGAGCTGTCGTCGTGGCAGCACCCGGGTGTTCGTCGTGGGCAGGGGCCTGCGCACTCGCCTGGGCGAGGGCTCGGGCGGCTCTCTCGGGCAACGCTGGTCGCTCGGGCGCAGCAGGCTTCTCGTGCGTTGACGCGCTCTCGTACGAGGCGGGTTCACCAAACGTGTCGGGCGCGTCCTGCCAGCGTTGTTCTTCTGCGCGCGGTGTCTCTCGGCGCAGGGGGATCACCGCCGCGGTCGCCGGCCAGGCCGACTCCTCCGGCGTGCGTTCCTGCGTGCGAGCAGGTTCGGGTGCTCGCGCGGGTTCGGGCCATCCGCCGTCGTTGTCAGGCGCGGGGTCCTCGTGGTATGCCGCCTCCGCGGCGGCCTCGTCAAAAGGGGGCGGCTCCGAGACCCACCCTCCGCGCTGGGCCTGACGCGGTTGACCGCCCGAGCGCGATGCCTGCGCCGACGGACCCGTCGTTGCCGGGCCGCCCGAGGCCTGTCCCACCTGCGCGGACACGGTGACGGTCAGGCCGGTGACCTCGCGGATGGCCTTCTCGACGTCTGCAGCGCGGGAGCCGCGCGAGAATGCGTTAACCATGGCCTCGACGGGAAAGAGCAGCACCACGGCGGAGCCATCCACGGCTCCGAGCTGCGCGTTGCCGCCGACCATCGACCAGGTGACGCGGCTGATCGAGGACAGTCGTTCGACAACCTCGTTCCATCGTCCGCGCAGCATGTCGGCCTCGCGGCCTCCGGGGGTCGGGGAGGCCGAAGTGTCGCGGTGCGCTCGCTCCTGGTCGTGAGCTTCCCGGCGCACCGGTTCGTGGCTGCGCGCGTCGGGTCGCGGCTGGGCGGGGCGCTGCGCGGGGGCCTCGCGGTCTCCGGGGACCTCGGGACGGCCCTGCTGGCGCGTGGCCTGGCCGCCCGAATGCTGCGCCGGAGCACGTTCGCCCTGGCGTGCGCCACCCTGCTGGTCGCTTGAGGGGCGCTCGCTGCGCTCGTGAGCGGACCGCTCGTTCGCGGGGCGCTCAGCTCGATCACCTGCGGGGCGCTCGCCGCGCCCCCCTGAGAGTCGCTCCCCCGGCGCGTGCTGCGCGGGTTCCTGGGAGGCCTCGGGCGAACGAGGCGCAGGACTCGCGGAACCCCAATCGGGGCCGCTCCCCCACGCGGGCATCCCCTGGGGCGCGGGTGCGGACGAGGCGGGCGACGCGGGTGTCTGCGCGGCGGGGGCCGAGGCCTCGGCGCGCTCCTGCTTCTTTCGGGCCAGGGCCTCGCGTGCCTCGCGAGCGCCGAAACGACCCGAGGAGGCCTCGGACGACGAAGCGGAAGACACCTGGCGCGGCGCTCCCCCACCGGTCATTCCGACCGTGCCCTGGACGGGACCCGGTGCGGGCGCGGCGGTAGGCGCGGGCACGAGGATACGCCCCACGAGGAGCTCGAGCTGGAGGCGAGGCGAGGTCGCACCCGTCATGGCGCGCAGGGCCTCGTCGGTCAGGTCCGCGGCGCGGGAGAGGCCGTGCGGCCCCCAATTCTGTGCCTGTCGCTGCATGCGCTCGAACTGGTCCTGCGGGGTGTCGGCCAGGACGTCGCGCGCGCCGTCGCCGGCGACCGCGATGATGAGCAGGTCGCGCAGACGCTGAAGGAGGTCCTCAACGAAGCGGCGCGGGTCATGGCCGGACTCGACCATGCGCTCGACGACACGGAAGGCCGCGGCACCGTCACCACCCGCGAGGGCGTCGACGGACTGGTCGAGCAGCGCGGAATCCGTGTACCCGAGCAGCGCCACCGCTGTCCGGTAGGTGACCTGGCCGTCGATCGCGCCGGCCATCAGCTGATCGAGCACCGAGAGGGTGTCTCGCACCGAACCGCCGCCCGCACGCATGACGAGGGTCAGGACACCCTCTCCCACGCTGATGTGTTCCTCGGCGCACAGGGTCGTCAGATACGGGCCGAGGACGTCCGGCGGGACCAAGCGGAACGGGTAGTGGTGGGTGCGCGAGCGGATCGTGCCGATGACGCGCTCGGGTTCCGTCGTCGCGAAAACAAACTTGACGTGCTCGGGTGGCTCCTCGACGAGCTTGAGCAACGCGTTGAAGCCCTGGTTCGTGACCATGTGGGCCTCGTCGATGATGAAGATCTTGTAGCGGTCGCGCACCGGCGCGAAGGTGGCGCGCTCGCGCAGGTCACGCGCGTCGTCGACGCCGCCGTGCGAGGCCGCGTCGATCTCGACGACGTCGAGCGAACCGGGGCCGCCGGTGGCCAGCTCGCGGCAGGATTCGCACTGACCGCACGGGGTATCCGTGGGACCCTGCGCACAGTTCAGACAGCGCGCCAGGATGCGCGCGGACGTTGTCTTGCCGCATCCGCGCGGCCCCGAGAACAGGTACGCGTGCGTGACGCGATTCGCGCGCAGCGCCGCCTTCAGAGGCTCCGTCACGTGCTCCTGCCCGATCACCTGGTCGAAGGTGTCGGGGCGATACCGGCGATACAGTGCTGTGGTCACCCTCCAAGCCTAGTTGGTCCCACCCCCATCTGCGTCCCGCGCCGCGCGTTCCACAGCGTCGGGCCGCTGGTTCCGTCAGCATGATCGACGGGTCCCATCGACGAGGCCGGGGCCGGGTATGCGGGAGGGGCGCGGGACCGTGGTGGTCTCGCGCCCCTGCCTGGGGTTACCTGGTGTCAGGCGTGGTGCCTGTTAGCCGTCCCGGCGTTAGCGGCGGCGTGTGCCTGCCAGTGCGAGGATGCCTGCTGCGGCTGCCAGGGATGCCATGCCACCCAGAACGGACGCGTCGGTGCCGGTGCGGGCCAGGCCCCGGCTGACGAGCGCCTGGTGAGTGTGGGCGGGGGTGGGGATGAGGGTGAGCGGGAAGTCCGCGCTCAGGTTCTCCTCACCTTCACCCACCGTCACCGTCATCGAGGTCGTCGCAGCGTTATAGCCGGCGGGAACCTCAATGTCGACCGTGTAGGTACCCGGGATCAGGCCAGTGAAACGGTAGTTGCCGTTGGCGTCAGTGGCGGTGCGAGCCACCTCGGCGCCGTGAGCGTCCTTGAGGATCACGGTCACGTTCGGCGCGCCGGGCTCGCCGTTATCCGCACCGTTACCATCCTCGTCGTACCACACACGGTCACCGATGGTGGCGGGGGCAACCAGACCAAAGTTCACGTCGATGACCGAACCGGTCGCCTCAGCGATGGTCACGTCGGCGACCGTCTTGTAGCGGCCGGTGTAGGCCTCGGTGGGCTTAGTGCCCGCCAGCGGACCAGAGGTCGGGTCAACGACGCTGACCGTGTACTCACCCAAGGCCAGACCAACGAAGGAGTACTTGCCCTCGGCGTCGGTCACGGCCGTGACCGGGTTACCATCCTTATCCAGGACAGGGGTGCCGTCCTTCTTCAGCAGCGCAACCGTGACGCCCGCGTACGGGGTCTCGGAGTCGCTGGAGCTAAACGACGCGTCCGCATCGTTGTACAGCTTGCCAGCGATCGTGTAGCCAGCCGTCAGCGGCACCGACGACGTATTATCCGGCGTCTTATCACCAATCTGATCCTGCTTCTCAATCGTGGCCGTGTTGGTCACAACCGAACCAGCCGCGGAAGCGTCGATGGTGACAGTGATGCGCAGGGTACGCGCCGCGCCCTTCTCGATCACCTCAGCGCTTAGATCCCACTTACCAGAAGCAGCATCAAACGTGCCATCGCCCTCGGCAGACACAAACGTCACACCAGCGGGGAGCTTATCCTGCGCGATGACGCCGGTGGCGGGACTCGGGCCCTCGTTCGTGAGCGTCAGCGTGTAGGTGACGGACGTGCCGGGGGTGAAGCCGCCCGCCGGAACCTCGGTCGGGTCCGCGATTGCCTTGACGATCGCCGTGTTGGCGACGCCAGTGAACGCCCAATCCTGGTCATTGTTCGGCATCGCGCCGGGGCTCAGCGTCACCTTGGAGGTGAGGGAGAGCTCCTGCCCCTCCGAGGCCGTCAGGTCGCCCGACGGGGCGTGGGTCTGAGCGGTGCACTCGGGGCACACAGTGGCAAGGGAGGCCTTGTCAACGGTCACGACGTAATCCCCGGGAGCCAGGTCCTTGAACGAGTACTTGCCGTTCTCGTCCGTGACGGTCGTCAGCGTCTTCTCCACACCCGCAGGCGTCGTGTAAGCCAGCGTCACGGTCACGCCAACCAGCGGCTTATCCGCGCCCGAAGGCTCAGAACCACCGTTGTTGTCGACATCCCAGAACAAGGTGTCACCAATCGCGCCGTCGGCAACGAGGCCCAAGTCGACAGTCTCATCGTTCTGCCCCTGCTCGAGCTTCAGGAGATAGACTTCGCTATTGGAATCAGCGGCGGGATCATCCCCGACCCCGGTCGTCGTCTCGGAGTAGCCGGCGGGAGGAGTGAAATTCAGAGCGTACAAACCGGGCAGCAGGTTCGTGAAGACGTACTTGCCGTTGGCATCCGTGGTCACGGGCTCGACGGTCTTTCCGCTGGCATCTAGGGGGAGCTGTCCATCGCTGCCTGTCAGCGTGGCCGTCACGCCGGGGACACCGGCCTCGTCCGCATCCTGGATGCCGTCCTTGTTGGCGTCGAACCACACGAAGTCGCCCAACGACGCAGGCTTGACGAACGCGAAGTCAATCTTCGTGGCGTTGGGAGCAGCACTCGTCAGAGTGATCGGGGTCGGCGTCACGAGCTTGCCCTTACCGGCCTCGCTGGGCTTGGTCGACGAGCCGTACCCGTAGGTCTGCTTGTAATCAGCAAGGTTCACGTCCATGCCGTCAACCTTCGCCTCACCCGGGACGACCTCAACCTTGTAGCTGCCCAGCGGCAGGCGGGTAAAGGTGTACTTGCCATCCGAGTCGGTCTTAACGGTGACATCAGCGCCAGACTCATCCGTCACAGGATTACCATCCACATCCAGCAGACGAACCGTCACACCCTCAAAAGGCTTATCGGCGCCGTTATTTTCGGGGTCCTTATTGAAGTACCACCAGGCAAGGCCATCGTTGTAGATGGTGCCCGACAGGGTGCCACCCACGGTGAAGGTCGCGCTGTCCGCGTTGTTGTCCGTGTTGGAGTCGATCTGATCAAACTCACCCAGGGTCGCGGTGTTCGTGATCGTCGAGCCCTCGGTGCCCTCAGCGCCCGACGCCTCGGCACCCGACGCCTCGGCAGCGGGTACAGCGGCAGCTTCCTCGCGAGACCGTGCTGCAACAGCCTCCTGAGAGGAAGCAATATCAGAGACTGAGCTTTCTTCCTCGACGGCATTCGCCCGAGGAACAAAAGGGGTTAGCGATGTGACAAGCAGGGACAGAGCGGCCAAGCTGGCAGCACCCACGGCACTCACGTGAGCACTAAATAGACGTGGTCGAGACATGAGATTCTCTTTCAACTAGCAGAATCCGACAGAGCTTACCGCCTAAGCATAAGCTCAAAACACCCACGCATCTATGAACAGTGAATGATTGACTACATCGCACTGCGGCCAGCATTTTCAACCATCATGACAGTTACAGTTGCACGCCAACTTTTCCAAACGGGCGGTCAGCACACATAACTCACGCTCCCACTACAATTACAAAGCAATCAGGCAACACGCAATGATGCAAGATCCGAAATATGACCAGCACTCCGACCCCTGCAGCCCTACACCACCAAAGAATCGGTGACACAATTCATATCCAAATATACTGAAGGTCAATTTTTGTCGGCATCCAACTAGATTCATCTCGTCCACCCAGACAAAATATCGACCACGTAGCGAAGACACGGAGGGGCGCGGGACCGGTGTGGTCTCGCGCCCCTGCCTGTGTTGGGGGTTAGCCCCGAGTGGGGTGTGCCCGTGCCTGGTTAGGCGTCCTCGCGGTCGCGGCGGCGCTTGCCCGCCAGTGCGAGGATGCCTGCTGCGGCTGCCAGGGATGCCATACCACCCAGAACGGACGCATCCGAGCCGGTGCGAGCCAGGCCCCGGCTGACGAGCGCCTGGTGAGTGTGGGCGGGGGTGGGGATGAGGGCGAGCGGGAAGTCCACGCTCAGGTTCTCCTCACCTTCTGTCACGCTCACGCTCATCGAGGTGGTGGCGGCGGTGTAACCGTCCAGGACCTCGATAGAGACGGTGTAGGTGCCCGGAACCAGCCCGGTGAAGTGGTAGTTACCGTTGGCGTCGGTGGTGGTACGAGCAACCTCCACGCCGTTGGCATCGGTGAGAATCACCGTGGCATGAGGCACGCCGGGCTCACCCTCGTCCATGCCGTTGCCGTTGGCGTCATCCCACACGCGATCCCCAATGGTGGCGGGAGCAACCAGACCGAAGTCCACGCCCTCCACCGAGGCATCCGTGACGGTCACACTCGCCTGCGTGGCACCCCGACCCGTGTAAGCCTGGGTCGGAATCAAACCAGCCAGATCACCGGCGTTGGGGTCCACGATCACCACGCGGTACGCGCCCGGAGCCAGACCCGCAAACCGGTAAGCACCGTTCTCGTCCGTGATCGCGGTCATGGGCTTGCCGTCGGCATCGAGCACCGGGGTGCCATCCTCGCCCACGAGCGCAACAGTGACGTCCTTGAAGCGCTGTTCGGTTTCACTCTTAGAGTAGGACCCATCCGAGTCACGGTAGACACTGCCACCCAGGTTGAACCCGCCCTTGAACGAGGCCGAGGCCTCGTTGTTAGTCGGGTCATCGCCCGCCTGATCCTGATGCGTAATCTTGGCGACGTTGGTGATCAGCGTGCCAGCACCCTCACCAGTGATCGCAACCGTGACCGTCAGGGTCTTGACATCACCCTTGGCCAGGGTCAGGCCAGACAGGTCCCACACACCCGAATCGGGATCGTAGGAGCCATCGCCCTGGGCCTTCACGAACACAACGCCAGAGGGAAGCTGATCGAAGGCCTTTACGCCCGTCGCGACGCCCGGACCATTATTGGTCAGGGTCAGCGTGTAGGTCACTTCCTTGCCCGGAGTGAACTCGAAAGTCTCCTGCCCCGCCTCATCCGGATCAGTGATCACCTTGGTGATCGCGGTGTCAGCCGAGATACCAAAGCCCCAATCCTGAGACAGGCTCGAATTCGCCTCACCCGTCAGCGTCACCGACACGCTCAGGTTAAACGCCTGTGCCAGCTTGTCCTTATCAGCCTTTGCTTCTTCGGACACGACCTTCCTAGCCTCCACGTCGCCAGCAGGCGAATGCGTCAGCACGTCAAGCAACGGCTCGGCAGCCAGCAACGACTCGGGGTCAACCGACACCTTGTAGTCGCCGGGCAGCAGGTTCTCGAACCGGTACTGACCATCCGCGTCCGTGGTGGTCTCATACGTGCGGGTGATACCACCCGGACCCGTCCAGGTCAGCGTCACCTTCACACCAGCCAGCGGCTTGTCACCAGCATCGAGGGCATCCCCACCATTCTGGTTAACATCCACGAACAGCTGATCACCAATCACGCCGCTACCAACCAGACCGTAATCCACGGTTGCATCGTCCTGGCCCTGAGCCAGGCTCACCGAAGACTCGGTCCCGTTCGAATCGGCAGCGCGATCACCGCCAGCGTCCGACACGGTGGCCTCATACCCCGCAGGGTTCGTGAAAGACACCTTGTAATCGCCGGGCAGCAGGTTCTCGAACACGTACTTACCAGTCGCATCCGTGGTCACAGCGGCAACCGGGTTGCCCTCAGCGTCCGTCACGGCAGAGCCGTCGGCGCGGGTCAGGGTCACCGTCACGCCCGGCATCGCGGGCTCATCAGCGTCCTGGATGCCATCGCGATTGACGTCCATCCACACATAGTCACCAACAGAGGCGGGCTTGACGAAACCGAAGTTCACGTCGATGACCGACCCGGTCGCCTCAGCGATGCTCACGTCCGCGCTCGTCTTGTAGCGGCCCGTGTAAGCCTCGGTGGGCTTAGCACCCTCCAGAGGACCGGACGTCGGGTCAACGACACTGACCGTGTACTCGCCCAAGGCCAGACCAGGGAAGGAATACTTGCCGTCGGCGTCCGTCACCGCCGTCACCGGGTTGCCGTCCTTGTCCAGGACGGGGGTGCCGTCCTTCTTGAGGAGCGCAACCGTGACACCCGCGTACGGGGCCTCAGAGTCGCTGGAGCTAAACGACGCATCCGCGTCATTGTAGAGCTTGCCACCAATCGTATAACCAGCAGTCAGATCCACAGACGAGGTATTATCCGGCGTCTTATCACCGACCTGATCCTGCTTCTCAATCGTGGCCGTATTGGTCACAACCGAACCAGCGGCAGCAGCATCGATAGTGACAGTGATACGCAGAGTACGCGCCGCACCCTTCTCGATCACCTCAGCGCCCAGGTCCCACGTACCGGAGGCGGCATCGTAGGTACCATCGCCCTGCGCCGACACGAAGGTCACGCCAGAGGGCAGCTTATCCTGCGCAATCACGCCAGTGGCCGGACTCGGGCCCTCATTCGTCACCGTCAGCGTATACACCACCGTCGTACCGGGCGTGAAGCCACCCACCGGAACCTCAGTCGGCTCCGCAATCGCCTTCACGATCGCCGTGTTAGCGACTCCAGTAAACGCCCAATCCTGGTCGTTGTTCATCATCGCCCCGGGGCTCAGCGTCACCTTCGAAGTCAGCGACAGCTCCTGACCCTCCGAAGCCGTCAGGTCACCCGACGGGGCATGGGTCTGAGCGGTGCACTCAGGGCACACGGTAGCAAGAGAAGCCTTATCAACCGTCACAACATAATCACCGGGAGCAAGATCCTTGAACGAATAATGCCCATCAGCATCCGTGACCGTCGTCAGCGTCTTCTCAACGCCCGCAGGAGTCGTGTAGTTCAGCGTGACAGTCACCCCAGCCAACGGCTTATCCGGACCCGAAGGCGCGGAACCACCACTGTTATCAACATCCCAGAACAGGGTGTCACCGATCATGCCGTCGGCGACGAGACCGAAGTCGACAGGCTCATCGTTCTGACCCTGGGCAAGCGTCACGGAGCTGTCGGCACCGTTGGAATCCTTCTCAGGATCACCCGCGTTGCTCGTGGTCGCGGAGTAGCCTGCGGGAACCGTGAAGACAACCTTGTAGTTCTCCTCGCCCGCGTTCGCGACGATCCGATCGACGTTCGGCATCAGGTTCGTGAACTCATACATGCCGTTGGCGTCCGTGGTCACAGCCTTCACGGGGTTACCATCCAGGTCGATAACCGGGTTGCCAGCACCGTCCGTCAGGGTGACGGTAACGCCGGGGACACCGGCCTCGTCCGCATCCTGGATGCCGTCCTTGTTCGCGTCAAACCACACGAAGTCACCCACCGACGCAGGCTTCACGAACGCGAAGTCGACCTTCGTAGCGTTGGGAGCAGCAGCGGTCAGCGAGATCGCGGTCGGCGTGACGAGAGTGCCCTTACCAGCCTCGCTGCGCGTGGTCGACGAGCCGTAGCCGTAGGTCTGCTTGTAGTCGGACAGGTTCACGTCGGTACCGTCGACCTTCGCCGCGCCCGGGACGACCTCGACCTTGTACGAACCCATCGGCACACGATCAAACTTGTACGTGCCATCAGCCGCAGTCTTCGCAGTGATGTCCGCGCCAGACGCGTCCTTCACCGGGTTGCCGTCCGCGTCGAGCAGACGAACCGTCACACCCTCGAAGGGGCTGTCGAGGACCGGCGAATCGTTAAACCAGGTCGCGTCCTTGTCGTTGTAGATGGTGCCCGAGATGGCACCACCCACGGTGAAGGATGCGCTTGCCGCGTTGTTGTCCGTGTTGGAGTCGATCTGATCAAACTCGCCCAGGGACGCCGTGTTCGTGATGGTCCTGCCCTCGGTGCCGTTCTGGACCTGCACCAACACGTATAGCGTTTCAGTACCACCCACGTGGAGGTTGGTGTTGAGAACGCCGGACTCCATGGCTCGCCAGTCCGTGTCGAGGACCTCAAAGCCAGAATCTGCCTTCACGGTGCCGGTACACGGGTTCGTCGCACCGTCCTGGCAGATGCGCGTCTCGGAGGAGATGAATTCGACGCCTGCGGGGAGCACTTCCCTGACGGTCATGCCCGAGGCCACGGCCGGACCCTTGTTGTTCAGGGTGATGCGGTAGAGCATGTAGTCGCCCGGCATGATCGGTTCCGTCGACTCGAGCGTCTCAGGAATGCCGTTGGCGTCGCGAACCGGCTGGTCGCCATTCATCTTGACACGGGACACACTCTTAGCGACCTCGACGTCGGTGGAGACGTTGATGCCGACCTTGGGGGCCTCGTTGGGCTGCAGGTAGGACACCCTGCCGTTCTCCATTGTGCCGCCCGCCATGGCCACGGAGTTCCACGCAACGAGGTTGGCGTTGATCGGAGAGGTCATGGTCGCGACGAACTGGATCTTCTCACCAACTTCCACATTGCGATTCATGACGATGCGGAAGCCCGTGATGGTGGACAGGTCCGCAGGAGCGACGCCCCAGGCATTGGGGGTACAACCGGCGGGCCCATCGTTCATTGCACCGCCAACGCTCATCACTTCGCCGCGGCAAGGATTATCGACAGTCGTGTACTCGACCGTGATGTCCGAGGCAGGCACGGCGCTCACCACAGGATCGTGACCCGTCTTCTCCTTGATCGACTGGAAGGACCAGTTGGTCGAGTTCAGGTGGGGCCGCCACGAGGAGCCACGGGTCTGGGACGCGGCGGGTCCCACACCGACGTCACCCAGGTGCGGCAGAATGTCGTATGCCACGACATTTGTCAGCGCGGCGTTACCGGTGTTAGCGATCGTGAAGCGATAGGCGCCGTCCGCACCCGGGTCGATCTCGGCAATCTGGCCGGCCGGGACGAAGTCTGCGTCCTCGTTACCCTTGACTTCCTTCGCGATGTTCATTGCAGGGGTGGTTGCAACGTTGAATGTCGCATTGGACGAGCACAGGTAGTCCTCAGTGGAGCCATTGCCGTTGACATCGAAGGCGTCTTTCTCTCGACCGCTCATGCAGTAGTTCGCATTGCGAAGGCTCTTGTCTACGGCTGTGTCCTGAGCACCGTTACCAGGCATGTACGTCATTGCCTGGTTCACGGTCTGTCCAGCAGGTGCGGTGCTCTTCACAGTCGTGTCGAAACTCGTGTAAAGCGCTCCCTCGACCGGGTCGGGAACAATCATGCGGAGCAGGGTGCGTCCGGTACCGTTGTAGTTCTTCGTGATCTCGATCTGGACCTTGCTGAGGTCGTACTTGCTTCCATCAGGGTTGGTCAGAGGTGAACTGCCGAAGAGGTTGACCTGAGACGCATCATCGATGTCGAAACCTTCAGGAAGAAGATCTGCAATGGTAAAAGGTGTGGGCGTACCGCCTTGCGCAGCCGTGCGAACAGAACCGTTGACACCAAAAGATGCCGTCTTTCCAACGACCACGGGGTTAGTCCTGACAACCTTCACCACTCCCACGCTGGGGAAGTCGTCACGGACGTGCATCCAGGAGCACAAGTCATCGCTGGAAGCAAGGACCGCGCCGGTGTCCTTATCCGTCAACGTGCCACTTGCACAGTTCTGGAAGCGGACGTAGTCCGGAGAAGCAACATAGTTGAAGTACTTCTCGGGCGGAGCGACCGGGTTGTAGTGGCTGGCGAAGTCCGAGGGCTCTTCCTTGGGAAGGGACGAGGAAATCGTGCCTTGGAACCAGATGCTGGCAGTGTTCTGAGGAGCAACGTCGCTATCGATGGTGTAGCGGGTGATCCATTCGCCATCGGGAAGGGTGATGTTAGTCGTCTCGGTGTAGTTGGCGACAACGTGGTTACCCTTGTTGGTCCAGTATTCGAAAGTCCAGCCGCCCTTGTCTTCATAGCCAGACTTGCTGAAAATGTTGAAGCGGTAAGGGCTCACCATGGTCGGCTGGTCGCAGCTGGCACCTGCAGCCTTTGCATCCTGGGTGGACCAGGTGCACGGCAGCGTGTCATCGAAGTGAACATGCGTCGTCGTATTACCCGTATTGGCGGCACTGAGGCGCCATTGCGTGAGGCCCTTGCGCACCTGGTACTGGTAGTCGTTACCGACTTTGGAGACACGACCAGCAGGCTTACGCACTGCGAAACCATGTGTGATTTCAGAGCTCTTGGTGAGGATGGTCGTCGGGTCGTTCTGGACTGCAGCTGTGATGGTGGCCTTGTTCGAGACGGTGTCGTCCGTCGTTACCGAACCTTCGGGGTACTTGACGGTAACGAGGGACTCGATGGGATTTTGCCACGCCCACTTGTCATAGGACCAGGTAACAGTGTGGGTCCCTGCGTCGTAAACGCCGCCATTGGTGGCGGAAACGAATTCCGCCTGCGCGGGAAGCGGATCGACGACCTTAATATCCTGGACCTGCACGAAGTTGGTGGCGTTGACACCATTCTTTTGTGAGGACCCATTCCAGCGGATACCAACCTTATTGGGGTTGGTTTGGTCGATCTGCTGGTATCCGTAACGCAGCTTATAGGTCGTTTCGCCGCCGACAGCAGGGTAGTTATTCGGGTTTGTCGGACCGCTCTTCTCGATGGCGATATCGGTGTCCGCGGTCCACTTGGTGGTCTGCGAGTCCTCGAGAGAGTCAGCATTGAGAGCCGTGAAGTTCACCTGCTGGGTCGTCGTCGAGTTGTTCGGCGCATCGTTGCCGTCGTAGGTCCAAGTGATCTGGATGCGATCGGAAGTGCCGGCAGGAATCGACCGCTGCAGGGGGAAGAGAAGCCGCTTCATCCTCGGGTTTCCGGCAACGGTAGTTTGTTCGGTGCGTAGGACCGTCGAGCCTGTCACTGCGACGGCGGTGTAGAGCTTGTCCGTCAGAGCCGTACCCGCAGGGGTAACGGGTGCAGGGAGCAACACTTCGATGCTTGCGCCTTCACAGGGGGTTGTCACCGAGGAGCACGCATAGTTGATCGTCGTGATCTGCTTGTCACGAATCGCAAGGGTGGAACTGTCGTTCGTGACCGTCATTGCCAGGGTTGCCGGCTTCGCAGAGGTTGAGCGGGCGCGGCGCACGCGCGGCTTATCCTCGGGGGTTTCCTCATCGGAGGCAGCGACCTCAGCGACGTTTTCGTCGGACGAGGCCGGGGCGTCAGTCTGGCGGCTCTCCTCCTCAGCGGTACTCTCCTCACTCAATAACGAGGACTGGGCAACGTCCTGAGACGACGTGGCCTTGGGCGATTGGACCGATTCGTCGGCGGCGCTGGCTCGCAGAGCGAGGGGCGTCAGCGACGTGACGAGAAGCGAGAGGGCTGCCAGGCCGGCAGCCCCCACAACTCCCACACGGGAGCGGAAAGGGCGCAGTCGGGACATCGACTTCTCCTTCAACTAGCGAAATTTGATAGGACCTGGGTCCCAGCCTAATGACACTGTTGAGCGAACTCCATGTCTGACAGTTATCGCCTGACACACAATAACTCGGTGTTATTTTCAGAATTCCAAGGCATGACAGTTCCGTTATAACCTCTCTGAACTCTTGGTCAGCGATAAGAATCGAACATAGCCCAGCATTTATCAGATAATCATGCGTTCGCAGCCGACATTCGATGCCAACTATGACCAGTAGGGTCGAAATGGTTAGACGGGCCCATGCAATACAGAGTGTCTCAATTCATAACCGAGAGCCTTCACCGCCCCACACAAGGGTCCCTGGTCACGTTCCCCCTCTGACCGAGCGTTGGGTCGATAAGCCTCAGCACCCCGCGGGGCACAGGAACACTGAAGCGACCACGGCCTCGTCCCTACGCGGTCTGCTCCGAGGAGAGGTGACCGCCGTCCATTGCGAAGGTGCGGTCGGCGTAGCGGCGTGCCTCGGGTTCATGGGTCACGATCAGGACGGCTGCTCCCCCATCGGCTGCCTCGCGCAGGAGGCGCAGGACGGTGGTCGCATTCTCGGCGTCCAGGCCGGCCGTCGGCTCGTCGGCCAGGACGATGCTCGGGTTCATGAGGAGCGCGCGGGCCACAGCGACACGGCGCAGCTCGCCGCCGGACAGCTCATTGGGGCATGCGTCCGCCAGATCGGATAGACCCACGGCACCCAAGAGTTCCTCGGCGCGCGCCCGCGGCGGCTCAGCCTTGGCGTAAAGCACGGAAGGCAGCAGCACGTTCTCGAGGACGCTCAAGCTGCGCAGCGCCGTGTGCCCCTGCGGGATCAGACCGATGCGCTCGTTACGCAAGTGCGAGCGTTCCTCGTCGCGCATCGCGTACAGGTCCGCTTCCCCCAGCCGAACCGTGCCGGCCGTGGGCGGGAGCATGCCGGCGAGCATGGACAGCAGCGTGCTCTTGCCGCTGCCCGAATGCCCGGTGATGACGGTCAACTGCCCCGCCTCCAGCGCAAGGTCGAGCGGTGCCACCGCGGTAAACAGACGGCTACCCTTGTGGGCACGGGGGAAATCCTTCGCGAGGGAGGTCGCTTCAATGAGCATGTCACTCGCCTTCCTTGAGTAGGGCGCTGGCATCCGCCGTATTCAGGGCGCGCAGCGCTATCCACGATGATACGAGGGCGACCAGACCCATCGCGGCCACAGCCCCCGCCGCCAGGCCGGCGATCACGGGGAGGGAGGGGATCAGGAACCCCAGGCCGATTGTTTGTCTCACGAGCCCGGAGAAGGAGGTGATGAGAACCCCCGAAACGAGGACACCCAGGACCGCGCCGACCGCGTTCACGGCCACGGCCTCGGACACGACGATCCGCGCGACCAGGCCTTTATGCGCGCCCAGGGCGATGAGAGTGCCGAACTCGCGTTTACGCTCGACGATCATCAGGACGAAGATCAGGGTGATCATCGCCACGCCCACGCCCCATACGAGCGCCACCAGCACCGTCACCGTGCGCGAGGTCGCCTCCAGCGAGCGCGCGATGCCACTGACCATCGTCGTCGAGGTCGTCACGCTCACCCCGGGCACACTCGCCTGGATGTCGGCGGCGACCGCATCGACGTCACGGCCGGGCGCAACCCTCACCATGACCGAGGAGATGATGTGGCCAGTGTCGAGGGTCGTGTACTTGTTGAGGCCCTTGTCCAGGGAGGAATCGATGAGGATGCGCGCGGTATCGAAGTTGGCGTACACCGCGTTATCCAGCGTCGATCCGGTGGTGTCGAATTGGGCGACGACGCGCAGCTTGTTGCCGAACAGCGAGAAGTTCTCCGGATCCGCCACGCCGACGTTCGCGCCGACGATGACCTCCATGTCGCCGAGGTCCAAGGCCCCCACCGTGTCAGAGATCCACGGCTGGATGGTGAAGTCCGTCGCCGGGTCGAATGCGATGACCTGGTAGCGTCCCGAACAGCACGAGGCGCGGGCGGTGGCCAGGAAGAGCTGGGCGGACGCGGCCTCAACACCGTCGACGGCGGCAACCTGGTCGCGGGTGGCCTCGTCCATGTAGAAGTAGGAGGGTTCGGCCCCCACTAGAAACGCCTGCGGGTCAAAGTCGTCGGCGTCCGCGGGCGTCACCATAATGTCCGCGCCGAGGCGCGACTCGACGGTGCGCAGGCCCCGGTCGATACCCGACACCAGCATGGTCCCGCCGAACATCGCCATCGTCATGAGCATTGAGAAGACCACGAGGGTCCCCGTGCGCACCGGGTAGCCGCGCAGGTTCATCCAGGGCAGTCGCGCGAGCGAAAGCATGTGTGTCCTCCTGTCGTGCGCCTAGATCGGCGCGAGCTTATTTCCCTGCGCGGCGCGGCTCACCCGCGCCAACGCAAGGCGGGTTCCGGCCACGCCGAAGGCTACCAGCAGGGCGACGGTCACGAGCGCGAGGGGGGCCGACCTGGCCGGGGTGGTCAGCGCCGCGAGCGCGGGGGCATCACCGAGCAGGGGTAGGGCGGCGGCTCCGACGACGACACCCGCGAGCGCACCCGCCGCGTGGACGATGAGGGATTCGGCGGTCATGACGCGGGCGATGGTCGCGCGTGAGGCTCCGATGGATCGCCAGACGAATATTTCGTGGCGACGTTCGTTCATGAGGGTGGCTTGGGCGACCATGAGGGCTGCGAGCAGGATCAGCCAGGCGGCACCGAGGACACCGAGGAGGATGCTTCGGTGGGTGCTCACGTCCGAGGCCGTGGCGGCGACGGCGACATCGGAGCGCACGGCGGTCACTTTGCGCACGTAGAGGTTGATCCACTCGGTCACTGCGCCGACGTCGCTCGGATTGGTGACCCGTACGAGGGCGACCGTGTAGTCCCGGTCGGGGTTCAGGGAGGCGTAGGCATCGACGCCGGATTCGGCGGAAGCGGCGATGACCTGGCGCAGCGTGTCCATGGTGACGAAAACGATGGCGTCCGTGTCGGTGCCGGTTGCTTCCAGGTGTGCGCCGACCGGCCATTGCTTCCCGAAGAGCGTGACCTGGCCGTCCGGATCCTGGCGCACGGCGGCACCGACCGCGACGGTGCCCGTCGGGGGTGCCGCCCCCTCGCCCTCGGCAATCCACGGGGAGATAACGAAGTCAGTCGCCGGGTCGTAACCGACGATCCACAGGGGCGTCCCGTCCGGCTGCGTGTCCGCGATAGCGAGCTGGACGGTGACGGCCGAAATGTCCTCGTTGGCGTCCATGCGCGACAGGGCCGCGCGCGGTTGGTCGCATTGGGCGGGGGTGCCGAGCATGCTCAGCTGCCTCTTATCGACCTGGTTCAGGCAGGTCGTCGGGTAGACGACGAGGTCGGCACCAAGCCTGCGCTCGGCCAGGCTCAGCTGCGCGCGCATGCCGTCGAGCGCCACGAGGCCAACAAACACGCACGCCGCCTGGGCGAGCGCGAGAACCAGGATGATCGCGGCACGCACCGGGTGCGCCCGGATGTTCTTGACGGGAACGAGGCGCAGCGTGAGGTCACGCGTCATTGCTGACCTCCGCCGACCTCGGCGATATCGATCCACAGAGCGGGGCGCACCCCGTAGAGGACGTCGACGTTCGCGCCGCTGGGCAGCGGAGTGCCCGCGTTATCGACGTATTGCGCGGCGAAGGCGTAAGTGCCCGGCGAGCGCAGCCACCAGTCGGCGGTCCCGTCCTCGCTGACGGCCAGGGAGCCCGAGCCCGCGGCCTGGCTGGTGGGTGCCGCACCGATATCGGATCGGTTCGCGCTGCCGCTCAGGTAGACGACGCTCTCCTGCTCACTCAGCGCGAAGACGCGGTCCTGCGTAGGCGCACCACCCGGAGTCCCCGCGATCGACTGGTCCGCGTTCTCGTTGAGGACGGAGGGGATGATTCCCTGCTGGGCGGGAGTAAAGGCCGAGGCGAAAAAGTCCCCGTTCATCCACGCGCGCAGATCGGAGTCAGCCCACGTGACATCTTGGAAGGGCACGTGGTTGTACTGGCGGGCCTCCAGCACGTCGGCGCTGAGGACCAGGAGGCGATCATCGAAACGCTCGAGCACGATCCACTGAATCGGCTCGGGTCCGTTCGCCTCGTTCCCGTCCTGCTCAAAGGAACCGAAGTCGATTACGTCCCCCTTGGCCGCCCTCCGGTAGGGCACTGCCGGGTCTTTTGCGACGAGGCCCGCCCCGCGCTGCGCCGCGTCCGCGTAGCCCCCGAGTCCAACGAAGATCGCGTACGCGCCCGAGGTATCCCCGGCCTCGGCCAGGCGCACCGCCTCCGCATAACGCTCCCCGCGCTGATGGTTGTAGACCACGAAACCGAGGGTCAACGCGAGGAAAACCGCCGCGAGTGCGACGGCCCCCTTCTTGATGGATGCCTGTGACAGGCGGGCGCGTGTCACCGCTCTGACGTCAGGCCTGAGAGGCCCGATCCTTTTTGAACGTGTGAACCAGGGCCGCGACGCCGCCACCAGCGACGAGCACACTCATGATGCGCACGAAGGGCTGGAACACCGTGTGGCAGCGCATCGTCTTCATCATGCACAGCGGGCAAATGACGCCGGGGATAAAGAAGACGACGATCGCGCCGATCAACGAGAGTGCCTGGAGGGCCAGGCGCACACCTTTATTCTTGACGAAAGCCGCGGTTCCGAAGAACACGACGAGGCCCGCCGAGCTGGCCACAACACTGTTCTGACACTGGTGGCACTGCATCCACGAGCCGTCCGGCCTGGGGTCGCAGGCCGAGAAAACAGTGACCCCTCCGGCGAGGAGCAGGGCGCTCAGGGCTGCGGGCACGAGGGGGATGATGACGTCCTTCTTGGACATGGGTTCATTCCTTAGGGGCGAGCAAGCATTGACGAACTTTATAAAAGTATCATAAGCCTCATTTACGCAGGAACACAACGCTTTTACCCTCGCACGCGACCCGCGACTCAGACATTCAAAAAGCCCCCACGCACCAACCGCACGCGCCCCCACCACGCCCCCCCGAGGACCTAAGATTGAGACATCCCCCACCAGTGAGGTGTCATCATGAAGAGGATTCACATCCGCTTTGCCCGATGCATCGTCGCATCGGTGACCGCGCTCGCATGCGTCGGTCTCTTCCCCTCGCAGCCGCAGGTGCCAACGTCGCCGACGACGCCGCACAATCCGGCCCACAATCAGGCGCACAGTCAGGTGCGAGCGCACCCACCGCACCAGCGACGCCCGAGGCACCCCCGCCTCGCCCGAAGCCACCCCCGACCGGGCCACCCCCGCGACGCCCGAGGACACCCCGGCCTCGTCGGACGACGCTCCCCCGACGCCCGACCCGGCGCAGCCCGAACCGGGTGCCCCCGCCGAACCCGCGCCGGATAATCCCGCCGAACCCGAACACCCAGCACCCGCCACCTCCCAATGGGTGCACCACGCCGAAGGCTGGCGCTACGAGAGTCCCGACGGCACATGGCTCAAGGACGGAGTCTTCGAGGTCGGCGGCGTGCGCTACGCCTTCAACGCCGACGGCTTCGTTCCGGTCGGCTGGTACCGCGCGCCCGACGGCACCTGGTACGCATCAACTGAGAACGGCGTGCACACCGGCTGGTACCGGGACGGCTCGTGGTACCTCCTATCCGACTCCGGAGCCATGGTCACCGGCTGGCAGGTCTCCGGCGGCACCCGGTACTACCTGAACCCGGACGCGGGCGGCGCGATGGCAACGGGCTGGACCAAGGTCGGCGGCACCTGGTACCACCTCGATGCCTCCGGCGCGATGAGCACGTCCACGTGGGTATGGGCGGGGGCCTGGTACTACCTGGGCGAATCCGGGGCCATAGCCACCGGATGGTTCAAGGTCGGCGGCACCTGGTACTACGCGGACGCCAGCGGTGCCATGCACACCGGCTGGGTCAGCGACGGCGGCACCTGGTACTACCTGGGCAGCTCTGGGGCCATGGCCACCGGCTGGCTGCAGCAAGGCGCGAAGTGGTACTACCTGAGGCCGGACTCCGGCGGCGCGATGGCGACCGCCTGGGCGATGGTCGACGGCAGCTGGAACTACTTCGACCGGTGGGACGGCTTCTGGGTGTCCGGCCGCTCCGGCTTCGAGGCCGACTGGAACTACGCGAAGACCCTCTACAGTCCCACGAACTACCTGGTCGTCATCGACACGAGCGCCCCGCACTGCATGACGTTCTACTGGGCGGCGAACTCCTGGCAGCCACTCACCGACATGCCCTGCTCCGTCGGCAAGTCCTCCACCCCGACCGTCACCGGCACCTTCACCATCAAGAACCGAGGCTCCTCCTTCGGGCACGGGTACACGGCGTACTGGTGGACCCAGTTCTACGGCGACTACCTGTTCCACTCGATTCTCTACTACGAGGGCACCATGACCGTGATGGACGGGACCCTCGGCGGGCACGTCTCCCACGGCTGCGTGCGTCTACGCTACGAGGACGCAAAGTGGCTGCACGACACGATCCCATCGGGGACCTACGTGACGGTCTACTGATGGTCTGCTGGCAGCCTACTGACGGTCTGCTGATGGCCTACCGCTCAGCGCGACGAGGCCGGGGCTAGCCTTCCGGATATCGGGGGCCAGTCCCGGCCTCGCCATTATGGTTTCACCGTGCCATTACGACCTGCTCCACTGTTACGGCCTCGGCGTCGGCGTTGCTGCTGGCCGCGCCCTTGCGACCCCGAGCACCGTTGTGCCACCTGTTTGCCAGCGCAGCCCGCTTCGCCGTCGCGACTCCGGCGCACGTAAGCCCTCATCCGCACGTGGACCCGCTATTCCGAGCCTGGCCTTTCTCATCCGCACGTGAACCCGCTATTCCGAACCTGGGCAACACCGCCCACGTACGGAACAGCGGGTTAACGTGCGCAACAGGCGACCCACATGCGAGACAGCTGGTTGATACGCAGGACATGTTGGAGCCCACGTCGTTGTCGCACGCGGATGATCGGTCACAGACCATGGGGCAGCCACACACGCCCAAAGTGCAGACCACCTCGCCGAAAAATGGCAAAATGGGCTGTTTTGGGTGAGGTGGTCTGCGATTTGGGCGAATCCAGGAACACGGCAAACACGACCACCTACAATCGTGACTTTCCCGCACCGCACAGCCGCAAAGTCACCACCCCAGCAACACGTAGTGTCCTATAACCCCTATAACCCGCACATCCACCCCGCACCCAGAACCCGCGCAAGCAACAGAGGCAACGACGAAACCCCGGGATTCCAAGGGAATCCCGGGGCAGGGAGCGGAGACGGCGGGATTTGAACCCGCGAGGGGCTATGCACCCCTACCTCCTTAGCAGGGAGGCGCACTCGACCGGACTATGCGACGTCTCCAGTGCCGACTACTTTAGGACATTTTTGCTACGAACGCGAACTGCACCCGCTGCACACACCCGAAAGCGCATCGGCATGGCGGAGGGCGAGGGATTCGAACCCCCGGTGCCATTGCTGACACAACGGTTTTCAAGACCGTCTCTTTCGGCCACTCAGACAGCCCTCCAGACCTGCCCCATCCTACAGGAACAGGCTCACACACGCGAAGCCGACGGTACGGGCACAGGCACCGCCCACCCTGCGGCAGAGGGAGAGACTGGGTCGAGCGCACACCACATCTGAGGGATCACTCCGGCACTCACCATGCAGCGTGAACAAAGAGGCGGACCCGGGTGCACACGCCCCGGGTCCGATCCCAATCGCAGCTATCAGCCTCGCAGGCCGAAGAAGTTCCAGGACTTCTTGTCGGGTGCCGGCTCCTCGGGGTGGTCGAGGAGGCCGCGCGAGAGCGCAGGGGCCGTCGGCGGCCACAGCGGCACACGGATCGCAAGCATCGCCTGAATCGCGTGGTAGACATCCCAACGGGAGGACTTGGCGGGCTGAACGCTCTCATTGTGGGGGCCGAGGCGGCGGATCCAGCGGCCCGGCTGGGCGATGAGGTAATCGTGGATGTAGTCCACGAAGGAGCGATAGCAGTGCTCGAAGTGCTCAACCTCGTCGATGCGATGCCCGTCATCGAGCATCGCGCGGCGTACGGCGACGGTCGCGCACACGCCCTCGCAGACGACCCACTGCTGGTGCTCGTCTTCGCCAGGGACGGGATCGCCCTGGTCGTTGACGGCGGTGGAGAAGCCGGGGGCCCCATCGGTGCGACGCCAGCCGTCGACGCGGGCGCGCTCGAAAAGTTCAGTGCCCAGCTCCATCAGGTAGTCGGGTACGGCCCAGCCCGTGGAGCGCAAGCCAGCGCGCACCTGCAGCGCGAAGCGCGCGAGCTGCATGGAGTGACCGGTGACATAGCCTTCGTGGTAGCGGCGTCCGTCGTTGCAGAGCTTTCCGGCCTCGAGGCTGGGCTGCCATTCCTCGTCGTAGTACTCGGGGATGCGCCAGTTGTTCTTGGACGCTACCTTGTACGCGAAGGCCGTCATCTTTTCGGCGCGATCCAGCCATTCGGGTTCGGTAGTCGCCTCGGCGGCAGCCATGTAGGCCTCGATGGTATGGATGAGGGTGCCGAGGGCGTGGACGGGCACGGGTTCGGTGAAAGCCTCGTCGTACTGATCCCACACGAGGCCGTAGTCGTCGATCCAGTAGTCCTTCTGCTCTTGGAGCATGGTTTCGAGCAGCTCGTGCGCGCCGGGTCGGTTGGCGACGGTCGCGGCGGCGACGCCGAGCAGCGCGTAGACGGTGTGGTACTGGGACTTGACGCGGGAGGCCTCATCCCAGGGGACACCATGCCCCTCCTCGTCCGGTTCAGCTTTGATTTGGTACCACATGCCGCCATTGACGGGGTCCGTGAAGTACTTGGTCAGCGACTTGACAGCATGGTCGGCGTAGCGGCGCGTGCCGGGCAGGCCCATGAGAGCCCCCAGGGAAAAGATGTAGGCCATGCGCCCGGTGACGGCCAGGTCAATGGACCGGCTCAGGTCCGGTTTGCCATCGGCGTCCAGGTGTGCGAAACCGGTGGCCACGATGGACCCCTCGGCCTCTTCGATGAGCGCCTGCATGTTGGCGCTCAGCCAACGGTTATGTTCGATGGAATCAAACCATCCCACAATGTTCCTCCTGCCAAAACAGCCACGGTCTGCGGTGACCGAACTCTCATAGGATAGACGTTCCTTTCCCCATTTGGGAATACGTCCACATGTTCATTCCTCAATCAGGGACGAGGCCGGGACAAGTCACGCTCTGACCTGCAGTTTTACGAATACTCGACCCCGGCCTCGTATACGTACGATGAAACGATGTCGTGTTTCACGGCGTGGACGGACCTACACAGAAGTGGACGTAACGTGCAACACTGTATTTATGCATGATCGAGCTGGCACACGTGCCCTTCCAGAAGACCTCATCAACGTCGACGATGTCATCTCCGCTTACTATGACATCGTTCCCGACCCGACCGACGTGGGACAGCGCGTCGCATTCGGAACATCGGGCCACCGCGGCTCCTCGCTGGACGGCAAGTTCAACGAGGCGCACATCATCGCCATCACCGCGGCGATCATCGAGTACCGCGCATCGCAGGGCATCAATGGTCCTCTGTTCATCGGTCGTGACACGCACGCCCTGAGTGAACCCACGTGGCGCACCGCCCTGGAGGTCCTCGCAGCCGCCGGCATCGACACGCGCATTGATTCGCGCGGCTCCTACACGCCGACCCCCGCCGTGTCCGTCGCAATTCTGGGCGCGAACGGCGCACCGGCGAACCTGCGCACGGAGGGTGACGGACTGGCTGACGGCATCGTCGTGACCCCCAGCCACAACCCGCCGCGCGACGGCGGCTTCAAGTACAACCCGCCTCACGGCGGCCCCGCCGACACGGACGCGACCGGCTGGATCGCGGCGCGCGCGAACGAGCTACTGGATTCGGGCGAGTGGAAGGACGTTCCCCGCGTCACCGGCTCTGAGCTGCTGCACGACCCGAACGTGAAGCCTTTCGATTACCTGGACTTCTACGTGTCGCAGCTGGACCAGATCATCGACATCGAGGCGATCCGTCACGCGGGCGTGCGCATCGGCGCGGACCCGCTGGGTGGCGCGTCCATCGACTACTGGGCGGCTATCGGCGAGTATTACGGCCTAGACCTGACGGTCGTCAACCCCGAGGTCGACCCGGCGTGGCCGTTCATGACCCTGGACTGGGATGGCAAGATCCGCATGGACTGCTCCTCGCCCTACGCGATGGCGTCCCTGCGCGAGGCCATGACCCCCGACGCCGAGGGCAACACCCCCTACGACATCGCGACCGGCAACGACGCGGATTCGGATCGCCACGGTATCGTCACGCCTGACGGCCTGATGAACCCGAACCACTTCCTGGCTGTGGCCATCGAGTACCTGTTCACGCACCGTCCCGGTTGGAGCAAGGACGCGGCCGTGGGCAAGACCCTGGTGTCTTCCGCGCTTATCGACCGCGTCGTGGCCTCCATGGGCCGCGAGCTGATCGAGGTGCCGGTGGGCTTCAAGTACTTCGTGCCTGGCCTGCTGTCCGGTGCCGTCGGTTTCGGCGGCGAGGAAAGTGCGGGAGCCTCGTTCCTGCGCAAGGACGGCACCGTGTGGTCGACCGATAAGGACGGCATCATCCTGGCGCTGCTTGCCTCGGAGATCCTGGCCGTGACGGGCAAGACCCCCTCGCAGCTGCACGAGGAGCAGGTGGAGCGTTTCGGCGCTTCTGCGTATGCTCGCATCGACGCGGCTGCCTCCCGCGAGGAGAAGGCGAAGCTTGCGGCTCTGTCTCCCGAGGATGTGACCGCGACTGAGCTGGCCGGCGACCCGATTGTCGCGAAGCTGGTGCACGCTCCCGGTAACGACGCGCCCATCGGCGGTCTAAAGGTGACGACCGAGTCCGCATGGTTCGCGGCTCGCCCGTCGGGCACCGAGGACGTCTACAAGATCTACGCGGAATCCTTCAAGGGTGCCGAGCACCTGGCCGAGGTCCAGGAGGCCGCGAAGAAGGTTGTGTCTGACGCCCTGAACAGCTGATTCTCTGACAATGCCCGCTCACGCGGGTTGCTGGGGGTGGCGCTCACGTGTGAGCGCCACCCCCGTTGTCATGTCGCGCCGACGCCATCGCTAATGGTCACGCCAGAACCCACGCAATCACAGGGGAAACGCGCTGAGCCTACGAGGCGCGATGGCACCATCCGGCCTGTTAAACTGACGGGCAGGACAAGGGCTGACATGGGCCTTCCATCTTCGGATGGTTGGTGACCGCGAAACCTGACGAACCAGAGCCACGTAATAGCGCACTCGTGAGCGGCAGACTGACGTCGGTCCTGCAAACCCCCTTCCCTGTGGGCTGGGGGTTTCGTGCTATCTGCTGGGCTCAGTAGGCGAGCGGGGAGAATTTTCACGGCGATTGCCCATAGAAATATGGGGCACGGGCCGCTACCGTGGTGGTAGTTCGACGCGTCGGTGAGCCGACGCCGCCCACCGACACCAGGAGCGCCCACATGAGCGAGGCACCCAGCCCTGCCGCCCGCGACGGCAGATCGCGCGAGCACGCCCCGGCCTCGTCAAGCAAACCACGCACGAGTCCGCCGATCCCCTCCCTTCCCAAGGCGCGCCTGGCTTTCCTTCTCCTCGCGGGTGTCGCGCTGCTCGCTGGCCTGGAAGCCTCCCTCGTGCGCCTCGGAGCGCTCGCTCCCATCGCCTCGACGAGCCTGGGGACCGTGCACGGGCTCCTCATGATCTACGGGTTCCTGGGCACCGCGATCTGCCTGGAGCGCGCGGTCGCCCTGCAATCCGACGGGCGGCGCGCGTGGGCGTACGCCGCTCCCCTGTTGACCGGGGCCGGCGGCATCAGCGTGATCGTCATCTCCTTGAACGAGGGCGCACGCACCACGCTCACGAGCCTACCGATCCCGCGCTTCCTGGCCGCCCATCTGAGCGGATTTGCGCCCGAGCGGATGATGCCCGGCTTCCTCATCACGCTCGGCATGGCAGCGCTCACGTCCATCTACTGCTACGTGTGGGCTCGCAGGCAGGCCACCCACGCGGTCCTCATCCAGCTGATAGGCGCGCTCATCGGGCTGGGCGGCATCCTCCTGTGGTGGCGAGGCCTCGAGACGCCGCGCGCGGTGCCGTGGTGGCTGGCGTTCCTGATCGTCACGATCGTCGGCGAGCGCGTCGAGCTCGCGCGCCTCGCCTTCGCGTCTGGCTCCACCGAGCGACGCATCACCGCCGAAAGTGCCGCGCTCATGGTGGGTCTGACAGTCGCGCTCTACTCCCCCACGGTCGGGTATCCCTTAATCGGCCTGAGCCTCGGCGTCCTCATGGCCGACACCGCGTGGCACGACGTCGCGCGCGGCACCGTGCGCATGAGCGGCCTGCCGCGCCTGGCCGCCGTGTGTATGCTGAGCGGCTACGCGTGGGCGCTCGTGCCCGCGCTGATGTGGATCGTCGCGCCCCCGGCCTTCGACGGATACGGGTACGACGCCGGCGTCCACGCGATCACGATCGGTTTCGTCGTCTCGATGCTGCTCGCACACGCACCCGTCATCATCCCGGCGGTCGCGCGGCGCGAGGTCCCCTACCACGTCGCCATGTGGGTCCCCTTCGCGTTCCTGCAGGTTTCCCTCGCCCTGCGCCTTCTCGCGGGCGCGCGCGAGGCTGCCTACCCGTGGCGCTTGGGCGGCACGCTCGGGGTCGTGGGGGTGCTTCTCTTCGTCGCCACGACGCTGACGGTGACGATTCGCCGGGCGCGCACTGCCTCGCATGAGAGCAGGATCATCGACGAGGCCGGCTCCCCCTCCGTTGTTCCCGCTTCCTCGGGTGGAACGGAGGTTCGATGAGCAAGCCTCGCGTCCCCCGCACCGACCGCGTAACCACGGTGTGGATGTGCGTGGCGGCCGTTGCCGCTGCGGTCACCATCGTCGCACGAGGCCGCATCCCGCAGAACCTGTGGACGACGATCCACCTGGTGACCCTGGGCGTTTTGTCGAACGGGATCTTCCAGTGGTCCTGGTACTTCACGCGTGCCCTCGCGCACCTGGCCACGGATGATCGGCGGGCCGGGCGTGACAACACCGTGCGCATCATCGCCTTCAACCTTTCCCTGCTGCTCCTCATCGGCGGCATGTGGTCAGGCATGTGGCACGCGACCGTCACGGGTGCCACCGCGATCGGCGTAATCGCAGCCTGGCACGGGTGGGCGCTGCTCACCGCGTCCCGCGAGCGCCTGGCGTCGCGTTTCGCGGTGATTATTCGCTACTACATTGCGGCGGCTTTCTTCCTGGTGGTTGGCGCGACGCTGGCTGGTTTCGTGACGGTGGCTATGTTTGACGCGGATGCTCCCGCGTGGCTGGCCTCGGCCCGGGATCGTCTGACGGTCGCCCATGCGCTGGCGGGTGTCGCCGGCTGGGTGGGCCTGACGATGGGCGGGACCCTGGTGACGCTGGGACCGACCGCGATGCGCACGCGCATGGATCCGCTGGCCGTGTCTTTCGCGACGAGTGCCCTGCCCCTGTGGGTGGCCGCGCTGCTCGTCGCGGGAACGGGAGCTGTGGCCGGGTTGATGCGCGTGGCCTCCGTGGGGTTGTTGGTCGTCGTGGGTGCGGCGGCGCTGGGCGTGGGTGTTCCGCTCCTTCGCGCGGCGCTGGCGAAGGGTCCGGCCGAGTACGGGGCGTGGTCCCTCATGCTGGGTGCCGCCTGGATTCTCGTCGCGGGCGCGGGGGCGTCCTTGCGCGCCTTCGAGGCCGTGGATGCGACCGGCCTGCGCGCGGCGTTCCTGCCGTGGCTGCCGGTCCTCGGCGCGGCCGGGCTGGGCCAGCTTTTCGTCGGCGCGCTCACCTACCTGATGCCCGTCGTTATCGGCGGCGGTCCGTCCGCAGTGCGCGTCGGGGTCGGCGTGCTCGAGGCCGGGGCTCCCATCCGGGAGGCGGCTCGTAACGTGGCCGCAGTGTTCGCCCTCTCCGTCGTGTCACTTGGCGGCATCCCCGCCGAGCGCCTCACCGTTGCCGCGTGGGTGGTCCTGCTGGCCACCTACGTCGTCGACATCGTCCTCATGGCCCGCTGTGGCGTAGCCCAGGCGCGCGCCAAGCGCGCCGCCCAATCCCCCACCACCACGCAAGGAGGCCGCCGTGGCTGACCTGAACCTGTCCGCGTCGCCGTCGGGAGGCAAGAACCCGAAGACGTCCGTCCCGAAGGCATCAGAGTCGAAGGGCGGTGCGACGGGAGTCCCCAAGCTGCGCATGAGTCCTGCGGGCGACCACTCGCCCGTGAGCCGCACGGCGGGCGCAATCATCGGTGTCGTCTCCGTCGTGGCGCTTGCCCTCGCTATCTTCCTGTCCAACCCCACAGCACCCACCACGCAGGGCACGGGAACGGGGACCGCGGCCACGGCCTCGTCCGTGACGCCGACCGGGCATACGACCCGCGTGTCGGTGGGCGTCGATGGTATGGCCTTCACTCCCAACCACATCGAAGTGCCAGTTGGCGACCGCCTCATCATCGACTTCACGAACTCGGGGGATCAGCGTCACGATCTGGTGTTCGAGACGGGCGTATCCTCCGGGTCGCTCGCCACCGGCGAGACGAAGGAGCTGGACCTCGGCATCATCGCCGGGGACGTTGAGGGCTGGTGTTCCTTGCCGGGTCACCGCGAGATGGGTATGACCCTGCACGTGCAGGCAACGGGCGCTTCCTCGTCCTCCTCGGGGGCCTCGGCCTCGGGTAGCCACGGCGGCCACGCGGGACACGACCACGGCCAGGAGGCCGCCGTGGGACCCGCCAGCCCGACGGCCCTGACGGACTACGCGGCGACGATCACCCCGCGCGACCCGGTCCTACCGCCGACCACGAGCGAGACCGAGCGCTCCTACACGTTCACGGTCACCGAGCAGACGACCAACGTCACCGACACGCTGACCCGCCAGACGTGGACCTTCAAAGGGGACGCCCCCGGACCGATTCTGCGCGGACACATCGGCGATACCTTCCACATCACGCTCGTGAACAACGGAACGATGAGCCACTCGCTGGACTTCCACGCGGGCCTCGTCGCTCCCGACAACGTCATGCACTCGATCGAGCCCGGGCAGACCCTTGAGTACACCTTCGTCGCGAAGAACGCGGGCATCTGGCTCTACCATTGCTCGACCGCGCCGATGTCGATGCACATCGCGAACGGCATGTTCGGTGCCGTCATCATCGACCCGACCGACCTGGACACGGTTGATCGCGAGTACGTCATGATCGCCTCCGAGCTCTACCTGGGCGCGGACGGGCAGAGCGCCGACACCTCACTTCTGTCGGCCCTGCAGCCCAATGCGATGGCCTTCAACGGCGTGCCCTTCCAGTACAAGGCCCACCCCATCCAGATCAGGACCAACGAGCGCGTGCGCGTGTGGGTCATGGACGCGGGTCCGAACCTGGCGACCACCTTCCACGTCGTAGGCACCCAGTTCGACACCGTGTGGCGCGAGGGCGCCTACGTGATCCGCGGCGGCGGTAGCGGTGGCGGCTGGGGACAGGTCCTCTCCCTGGGTGCCGCCGAGGGCGGCTTCGTCGAGTTCACGCCGCTGGAGGCCGGCCACTACTCTTTCGTCAACCACGCTCTCTCCCTGGCGGAAAAGGGCCAGACCGGCGTCTTCGAGGTGAGCGACTGAGCCTTTTCGCTCTCCCGGCCACGGCCTCGTCCCTCATCGACGAGGCCGTGGCTGCGTCCCACTCTCACGCGCGGAAGGGGGTTAGCTACGCCCCATTGCGACCGGCGCTGCCGTCCTCCGACCGACGATAAAATAGTGGGATGCTGGGTACCTATCTCGACATTTTGCGTTACCGTCAGGCCTGGAAGTTTTCTGCTGCCGGGCTGGTTCTGCGTCTGCCGATGTCCATGGTGGGTCTGTCGACAATCCTCATGGTGCGCGCCGAGTACGGCAACTACACGCTGGCCGGCGCTGTCTCAGCCGTCAACATCATCGTCATGGCGATCTGCGCGCCAATCCTCGCGCGCCGCGTCGACCGCCACGGACAGTTGCGCGTCATGGGTCCCGCGTGGGTCATCGCGACCCTGTCGATGTGTGGCCTCGTCGCAGCCGTCTTCATGCACGCCCCCGAATGGTTGCTCTTCATTCCGGCTGCCCTCGCGGGTGCCACGTGGGGTGCGCCCGGTGCCCTCGTGCGCTCGCGTTGGTCGACGATCCTGCACAAGCCGGGCCAGCTGACGACCGCCTACGCCCTCGAGTCTGCGGTCGACGAGTTCGTGTACATCGTGGGTCCCGTGCTCTCCACGGTCCTCGGCACTGCCCTACACCCCGGCACCGGCCTCGCCATCTCTATCGTCGCCCTGGCTGTGGGCGGCACGCTCTTCCTGTCGCGGCGCTCCTCCGAGCCCGCGATCATTCCCTACGACCCGAATGCCCCGCGCGAATCCGTCATCCGCAAGCCCGTCGTCCTCGTCATGGCAGCCACCTACATCGGCATGGGCACGACGTTCGGCGCGATGGAGGTCTCGATGGTCAGCTTCACCGAGGAGCTGGATGTCCCCGCGCTCGGCGGCATCCTCCTGGCGCTCTTCTCGATCGGCTCGCTGTCTGCCGCGCTCGTGTACGGTGCCCGCACGTGGAGACGACCCACCTGGCAGCTCTTCGTGTTCGGTGTGATCCTGATGGCGATCGGCATGAGTTTCTTCCCAGTGGCCTTCAACATCTGGACAATGGCCGCCGTCATCCTCATCACGGGCCTCACCTGCGCCCCCACGATGACGAACGTCAACGTCATCATTCAGAAATCCGTCTCCCCCGCGAAGCTCACGGAGGGCCTGACCTGGATGTCGACGTCGATCAACCTCGGCACTTCCCTGGGCACGGCGATCGCCGGGCCCGCAATCGACTCGATCGGCGCGCGCGGCGGCCTACTGACCATGGCCGGTGCCGGGTGGGCGATGGTCGTTCTCATGCTCATCGGCCTGCCCGCACTGCGCAAGAGCGAAGCTCAACCGACGCCACCGCTGCCCCTCGACTGAGCGACGTAGCGCGGCTACACACCCCCACACCGACTAGCAGCAGGAGCACCAGCCCGAGAATCGTGCCCGGCCTCCGTTTCATAAAGCGAACAACCGCGGTCACAAACACGTGACGCCGCATCATGACGTCCCCTCTGACAGCTGCTCAACGACGAGGCCCGCACCGCAGCGGACAGGCGCGCAACTAGCGCACGACACTCGTCTTGACTATGCGGTCAGACTGTCATAGGGTACCTGCGGCTCCGTCGCTCCGGAGCTTGCGCTTCCCCGGTGCATTGGCTCTATGATTGGCCTGATGTTGTTCCGTCCCCCTCTCATCGATGACGAGTCTCCCTCGCTCGCCCTGGCACTGACCGCCAGTGCGGGCGAGTTCGCGTCCACACTGTTGGTCGGTGCCATGTCGAAAGGTTGGTTCTACCCGGGCGTCGTCGGCTTCGGGGGGATCGGCTCCCAGCGCAGCGCCCGTATCCTGGGCCGCGTCCTCATGGCGCGCGGCGACGATACCCGCTCCTGGCTGCAAACCCGCCGAGGATGGCGCCAGTTCTTCAACGCGCAGGTCCCTCGTCAGCCCGTGCTCGTCACGGTCGGCAACGCGCGACGGCTTGCTTTCGCGGATCGCGGTGGATTCGTCGACATCACGGTACTGGGCCACGGCCTCGACCCCGGCTGGCATAACGCGACCATCCAAGTCCTTCACGCGGGCGACGTGCGTGCGCTCGGCATGTCCGAGGAGACGGCCGCCAAGCTCGCGACCACCCTGCGCACGGCGACCCCGCTGCCGGCCCCGCCCTCGGCGATGTACGAGCGCCCCCGCAAAGGTCGCATCCGCGCCGGTCGCCCCGCCTGCGTGCGCGTACGCATCGTGTCCGATGACGAGCATTTCGGCGTGGTCTCCGACATCGACGACACCGTCATGGTGTCTATGCTCCCGCGACTGGTCACAGCGGCCAGGCACGCGTTCCTGGATCGCGTTTCTTCACGCGAGGCCGTCCCCGGCATGGCGGAACTGCTAACGACGCTGACGATGTCCTCAGCTTCGTCGGAGGGGGTCCCGGAGGGCACGCACGCCCCGATCATGTACTGTCAACCGGCGCATGGAACGTTGTGCCGACGCTTCGTTCGTTCCTGGAGCGCAGCGGGTACCCGGCGGGCGGTTTCCTCATGACGGACTTCGGCCCGTCGAACACGGGCTGGTTCCGCTCCGGCCCCGAGCACAAGCGTCGCGAACTGCGCCGCCTGGCCCGCATGTTCCCGCACGTGCGCTGGCTCTTGGTAGGCGACGACGGGCAGCGCGACCCCGAGATCTACGCCGCGTTTGCACGCGATTTTCCGCACTGCGTAGCCGGAATCGCGATCCGTTCTCTCTCCGAGATCGAGCAGTTCATGTCGCACGGCAGCTTCGAGGCCATGGTCCCCGACGCGCTGTGGACTGTACCCGATCGCGTGCCCGTCTGGTACGGGTCGAACGGTTACGCACTGCTGGAGAATATACGAGGCCGGGGCACAGCCGGTCCGCTCTCCCACCGTTGAGGGACCGGACCGTGAAACGGTCCGTGAAACAAGCCGTGCCCGATCGCTCTGACGCATGAAGGCCGCCCCGAGGGGCGGCCTTCCGCGTTGCTCGTGCGTCCGCGCTTAGGAGCCGGACATCGGGCGGCACTTCGCGGGTTGTTCGATGGGGTCGGTCGACTTCAGGACGCGCTGGACGTCCTCGGCGCTCATCGCGTCGTCGTAGAACGTACCCAGTTCGACCGTGACGGTGGAGTCCGTCGCCTCAGTGAGGCGCACGTGGGCACCCGGGAAGAATCGGGCCACCGAGTACGCGTTGTCGACGCCGTTCACTCCGGCGGTAATGCGCACCTTGCCCGTGTATTCGATGTCATCGTTCTTGGGTTCTTCCGTCTGGAAGCCGGCGGTTGTGAGCATGTCCGTGGCCTTGGAGGCCAGGCCCTGATGCTGAGTCGTGTTGATGACCGTGACCGACACCTGAGAGGGGGCCACCGGCTTCGAATCCGCCGTCGGGCAGGGAATATCGCCCACTTCGGCGTACTTAACCTTCGCGGAGAAGCTGTTACCGAAAGGAATCGACACGATCCCCGAGAACACGAGGGCCGCTAGCGCCGCAATGACGATCATCGCGACGCTCACGATCGCGAACGTCAGATTTTGACGCTCCTGACGCTCGCGCAGGAATCGCTGACGCGGAGTGAGGGTGTGGATGGGCTCGTTCGGTGTACTCACGGTCTCAACACTATCGAATAGGGGCGGTCTGAGGCCAGACAACGCCCCGTCGGGAGCGTTACATCTCGCCCGCGCCCGCCTCCGCGATACAGTGAGGACACCCTAAGCGCAGGCTCCCGTCCTCGCCCAGAATCGCCGCGCAGCCCGCCTCGCGGGTCCCCGAATGCGCGGTCAGAGCGCCCACCCAGCGTGCGGTTCGAGCGTGAGGCGGCCACGGCCTCGTCCATGCACCGACCACGAAAGAGGACCGCGATGAGCTTCCTGGACACCGACCTGCTCTCCCGCATCCACGAGCGCGCCGCTGACGCGGACGCACACAACACCTACCCCGAAGCCGACCTGGAGGAGCTGCGCGACGCCGGATACCTCGCTGCCTTCGTCCCCGCCGAATACGGCGGCGCGGGCCTGAACCTGGCCGAGATCGCCGCCGAACAGACGGCGCTCGCCAAAGCTGCGCCCGGCACGGCGCTGGGCATCAACATGCACCAGATCATCGTCGGCCTGGGGCGCTACCTGGTCGCCCACGGCAACGCGCGCGGCGAGCAAATCCTGCGCGACGCGGTCGCAGGAGAGGTCTTCGGCTTCGGCATCTCCGAACCCGGCAACGACCTCGTGCTCTTCGGCTCCACGACGCGCGCAACCGCGAACGACGCGGGCGGTTATTCCTTCGAGGGCACCAAGATCTTCACATCCCTATCCCCCGTGTGGTCGCGCCTGCTGATCTTCGGGCGGGCCGAGACCGAGGAGGGGTCCAAGTCCGTGTTCGGCATCGTCCACCGCTCTGACGAGGGCTACTCAATCAAGGACGACTGGGACACGCTGGGCATGCGCGCCACCCAGTCCATGACCACCCTCCTCCGGGGCGTCACCGTACCCGAGGAGCGCATCCTGACGATCACGGACCCCGGTCCCAGCGCCGACCCCGTCATTTTCGGCATCTTCTCCCACTTCGAGATCCTCCTGGCCGCCACCTACCAGGGCGTCGGCGAGCGCGCCGTCGAGGTCGCCGCCGAGCACGTGGCGACGCGCCGCTCGGTAAAGAACCAGACAACCTACTCCAACGACCCCGACATCCGCTGGCGCATCGCGGAAGCCGCTCTCATCATGGACGCGGTCGGCCCGCAGATCCGCGAGCTTGCCCGCGACATCGACGCAGGCGTGGACCGCGGCCGCTCCTGGATGCCCCAGCTGTCCGCCGCGAAGAACGCGGCCGCAGAAGCCACGCTGCGCGCCGTCGAGCAGGCAATGCGCGCGTGCGGCGGCAGCGCCTACTACAACACGCACGAGCTCTCGCGCCTGTACCGCGACGCGCTCGCCGGCCTCTTCCAGCCCTCCGACCAGGAGTCCCTACACGCCGCGTGGGCGAACCTGATCCTGGGACCCATCGAGAAGGCTCAATAGCCTCCCAGGGACGAGGCCGGGGTCCGTGCGTAGCCCTCGGGTGTCCTCCGGGGACGCCCCACTGAGGAAGCACCGAAGCACACCCGAGTCGGCGAGCGTACCCCAGCCTCATCCTGCGTGAGAGACAAGCGGACCCCCGAGAATTTCCTCGGGGGTCCGTCTCTGCGAGCGCGTCAGGCTACTGATTCCATGCGAAATTCGCGGGGGTGATTTCACCGTTCGTGCCGGTCATCCAGCCAGCGCGGGCCAAGGCGAAGGACTTGCCGGACTTCGTGTTCCAGCAGGTCACGCCGTCGGCCGTGGAGCGGCACGCGTAGTCACCCTTCGCGGCGGCCACGCCGTGCGCGACGGTCTCGCCGCCCGACGGCATAGAGGACTCGCACGACTGGGTCGCGGAGTCCTTCGTGGCCTTCAGGACGCCGACTTTTCCGCCGGAACAGGAGGGGTAGCCTTCCTCGGCCCAGTTGCTCTCTGCAATACCGCAGGTCACGCCGTCATCCGCGAAGGAGCAGGTGATGTTACGCGAAGGCATCGTGAAACTATCGACTTTCACGGCTCCCGCAGGTACCGGGTACTTCACGGCCTCGGTCGTGGTAGCACTCGCCGATGGCTTCGGACTCTCCGAGGGGGACGCCGACGACATCGGAGACGAACCGCCCGTGGGTCCCTCGTATCCGCGAGTGAACACGAAGATGACGATGCCCAGGAGGATCGCCGCGACGACACCCAGGCTGACGAGCACGATCGTCATCATCGGGAACGAGCGACGCCCGCTCGGTGCCGTCGCGGCCGCGGGCTGCGCCGCCTGCGCTGGCTGCCGGGCGGCGGGTGTAGGTGTGTAGGCCCGCGGCATCTGCGCGGTGGATTCCGTACTCGACGAGGCCGTGGCGGAGGACGCGGTCGTCGGGTAGGTCGAACTGGTCACGGGAGAGGGGTACACCGCCGTCGCCTCGGGATCCTGCGAGGCCTTGCCGCCCATGATCGACTGGCGTTGCACCTGGGCGACGACCTGTTCACGCTTGTCCACCTGCGGGACCGGCAAGTTCTTGCCCGCCACCGCGCTGTAGGGGGTCGTGCGCTCAATCTGGGAGTAGGAGTCCACGCCGCCCTGACCCAGCACGTACATGCCGGACTCGGAGGTGCGGATCGTTGACCCAGCGACGGCACCGGATACGTCACCGCGCATGACCAGGCAGCCGTTGGCGTCAATGTAGCCGTCGTAGTCATCGCGCGCCTCGAGCGCCGCGTTGACCTGCGGGTCGTTGAACTGGTGCAGCCATTCCAGCAGCCCGCGGTAGGCATGGGGATGCGCGGCGACTAGCGGACGCAGCTCAGGGTAGCGGTACGCCAGTTGCCGCAGCGACTCGGCGTCGGTCGACGGGTCCTGGGCTGCCGCCGCAGGATTCTCGAAATGCAGTTCTTCTGCCATCGGTGCTCCAGACTTCATCGGTCACGCGGTCGTTACACAATACCGCGCGTGCGCGCCACAGGTGAAAACTTGCGGTATTTTCTGACCACGATAGTACCCTGTCATTTGGCAAAACACCTACAAGTCGCATCGTAAGACGAATGTGTCAAAATTGAGCGCCGTAATATCGGCAGCGAGCGCGCGCACCTGGTCATCCCATCCGGCGCGCGAGGCCTCAAAACCTTCCGATGTGCCAAATTTTCGCGCTTGCTGTAGAGCGAAGGACTCGACACCCATCGCGCGAGCCTTCTTCGCAACCTCCAGGCCGTCACCGGGACCGTCCGGGTAGACGGTCAAGCGAACCTCGTGGTCCACCTCGGGGTGCGCCAGGACGATGCCCAGCGACTCCCACGCCCGCTCGCCGGCACCGCTCCGGCCAGCCACGGCCTCGTAATGCTCAGGAGTCGCCTTCACGTCGATGCCCACCCAATCGACGAGGCCCGCGCCCAGCAGGTCCGCCAGGCGACGCGGGTAGGGACCCGCGGTGTGCAGGCCAACGCCGAAGCCGAGTTCGCGCACGCGAGCCATCCCCGCACCGAGCGCGACCTGGCGGGTCGCCTCGCCTCCAGAGAACACGACGCCGTCCAGGAGGCCGCGCCTGCGCGCCAGCAGGTCCTCGAGCTTGCTCCACGCGACCACGCCCGGAATGCGCGGGTCGATGATCGCGCTGTTGTGGCAGTACGGGCACGCCCACGGGCACCCCTGCAGGAACAGGGACGCCGCGAATTTGCCGGGCCAGTCCACGCTCGACATGGGGACGAGGCCCGCGATCTGCAGGTCGTCCGGTGTCCACTCGCGCGATGCCCGCCCCCCAACGAGGCCGGGGCTGCTCAGGCTCAGCGCGCCCTTCCGGGGTTCCCCGGCCTCGTCATTCAGGGACGGACTCACGTCAGCGGCTCCCCGCGGGAGGGAAGGCGCTGACAAGTTCGCCGTGCGTGTCCGCGGCGTCCTCGGAGAACATCTGGCGCTCGTTGTATTCGCCCTTCTTGCCGATGTTGAAGGACTGGACCGGGCGGAAGTAGCCCATGACGCGCGTCCACACTTCGCAGGCCTGCGGCTCGGCATGGGGGCGGGAGGCCGCGCACTTCTCGCACGTGAAGTGCTCACCAGCCAGGTAGCCGTGGACCGGGCAGATGGAGAAGGTCGGCGTGATCGTGATGTAGGGGACCTTGAAGGCGGTCAGGGAGCGGCGCACCATCTCCTTGCAGGCCTGCCCCGACGAGAGGCGCTCACCCATGTACAGGTGCAGGACCGTGCCGCCCGTGTACTTGCCCTGCAGGACCTCCTGATCCTCGAGGGCCTGGAAGGGGTCGTCCGTGTAGGCGACCGGCAGCTGCGAGGAGTTCGTGTAGTAGGGCTGGTCGGGCGTGCCCGCCTGGATGATGTCGGCGAAGCGCTTACGATCCTCCTTTGCGAAACGGTAGGTCGTGCCCTCCGCGGGGGTCGCCTCCAGGTTGTACATGTGACCGGTGGCCTCCTGGAGCTGGACCATGCGCTCGCGCACATGATCCAGGATGCGCACGCACATGTCGAAGCCGCGCGGGTCCGTCAGGTCGTAGGCGTCCCCACTGAAGTTACGCACCATCTCATTCATGCCGTTGACGCCGATCGTCGAGAAGTGGTTATCGAGCGTGCCCAGGTAGCGCTGCGAGTAGGGGAAGAGGCCGTGGTCCATGTGGTACTGGATGGTCTCGCGCTTGATCTCGAGGGACTTCGAGGCCAGGTCGATGAGTTCGTCCATGCGCGCGACGAGACCCTCCTCGTCCCCCTTGTACAGGTAGCCAAGGCGCGCCATGTTGAGCGTGACCACGCCGATCGAGCCGGTCAGCTCGGCCGAGCCGAAGAGGCCGTTGCCGCGCTTGAGGAGCTCGCGCAGGTCCAGCTGGAGGCGGCAGCACATGGAGCGGATCATGTGCGGGTCCAGGTCAGAGTTGATGAAGTTCTGGAAGTAGGGCAGGCCATACTTCGCGGTCATGTCGAAGAGGGCATCGACGTTCTCGCCCTCCCAGTCGAAGTCGGGCGTGATGTTGTAGGTCGGGATCGGGAACGTGAAGACACGACCGTCCGCATCGCCGCCCGTCATGACCTCGATGAACGCGCGGTTGATGAGGTTCATTTCCCGCTGCAGCTCGCCGTAGGTGAAGTCGACGACCTCGTCGCCGATGAGGGGGTGTTCGTCGGCCAGGTCATCCGGGCACGTCCAGTCGAAGGTCAGGTTCGTGAAGGGGCACTGGCTGCCCCAGCGCGAGGGCACGTTCAGGTTGTAGATGAGTTCCTGCATGCACTGAACGATCTCGTCGTACTCCATGTCGTCCAGGCGCACGAAGGGGGCCATGTAGGTGTCGAAGGAGGAGAACGCCTGGGCACCCGCCCACTCATTCTGGAGGGTTCCGAGGAAGTTGACGATCTGCCCGCAGGCCGAGGAGAAGTGGCGCGGCGGGGCCGAGGCAATTGCGCCGCCCACTCCGTTGAAGCCCTCCTGAATGAGGCGCTTGAGGGACCAGCCGGCGCAGTATCCGGCGAACATGTCGAGGTCGTGGATGTGATAGTCGCCCTCGCGGTGCGGGGCACCGATCTCAGGCGTGTAGACGTGCTCAAGCCAGTAGTTGGCGACGATCTTGCCTGCTGAATTCAGGATCAGGCCGCCGAGCGAATACCCCTGGTTTGCGTTGGCGTTGACTCGCCAATCGGAGCGGTCGAGGTATTCCTCCACGGTTGCAATGGCGTCAACGTCGTAGCGGGGTGCGGTCATGGTTCCTGTCCTGTCTTGATTTTGATTCTGTGCGCTGCGCGGGTGCTGTGTGCGCTATAGCGGTTTCTGCTGCTGGGCTATGTGGACATTGCGGTGCCCGGCAGTCTCGACTGCGGGCGGCGGGAGCGAAGGTACTGCTGTCGCTCAAGGCGTGTTCGACACGTCGTGGACGGCATGCCCTTGCGGGGCGAGGCCGTAGCACTGTGGGTGGAGGCGCTACCCTCCGCCCGGCGCGCGCCATCCCCAGACATGGAGGGGCAGACACGCCGCACACTAGATGTAGTGTTTAAGCCGAACGGTTAACACTATATCTAGTGTCATTCGTCCGTCAGAAATGAGGCGCGCGGGAGGCGTAGTTCCCCTGGTCACGACGCTGATTCGCAATGACTTTTCGAGGACCAACGTCCCATTGCGCCGCACTCTCCCCGCTGACACAAGCTGATTCACATAGCGAGGCCGCGACCGGAAACCCGGCCACGGCCTCGTCGATAAAGCGGACCTAATCAGACCAAGAAGGGCAGTTTCTTCACCAGGCCCAAGCCCTTCCACCAAGTGCCCAGACCGATTGTGTCGCCCGCGTTGGTCAGGGGGACGAGGATGAGGACGAGCGCGTACACCAGGTGCTCGTTGACGACCGGGTTGAGGGAACCCCACACCCACGGCGCGACGGCCGCGTACATGAAGCCCAGCATGACGACGCCCGCGAGCGCCGCCAGGCGCGTCCCGATACCGAGCACCATCGCCACCCCGATGCCAAGCAGGCCCAGCATGAACACCCAGTCGGTCGCAGGTACAGCGAGGGACTCGAAGAAGGAAGCCAGGGGCTTGCCGGTGGTGGCTCCCGTCAGGTAGCTCTGCGCGGGCGTTCCGCCGTTGATCCACGCGCGCGACGGACCCGTGGAATAGTGCAGGCCGAAGGTCTTGTCCAGGAAGGACCACAGGAACACGAAGCCGACCGCGAGGCGCAGCAGGCCAAGGATGAGGCGCGCCGACGTGGACGTAACGACAGTGGAGGCGGGGGCCATGGTGGTTCTTTCACGAGGCAACAACGGACTCCGCCATTATCCCCGGAGCGCGGCCTCGGCGGCGTCCGGACATGCAGACAGTCCACCCGCGAGCAGCCCAACTAGGGTGCCTGGGGGCGGCGGCAGGGCCTGGCCGGGCTTCGAGATCGACCACTCCGAGCCGCAGGCTCGCGTGTGGCGATCTCGCGGGCGGGCCGCCGCCCCCAGGCATCATACGCAGGCAAGTGAGAAAACGCGGACCCCGGGCTGTCGCAGACAGCAGCGATTATTCGCCTGCGAGGCGGTCGACCTCGTGGATGATGAGGCCGCAGATGGCGCTAACCCACGCGATAGCGGCGACGCCGAGGACGCGCGAGCGCCAGGGGCGGATTTCCAGGAAGTACTCGAAGCCGTAGCCGGATCCGGGTGCAGCGGCGGACATGCTGAACCCCCACATGGCGGCAATCGTCGCGACGATGGCGATGACAACGAGTGTCATGCACACCCAGACCATGATGCGCTGAACTTTGATGCCGTGCCGGGGTCGCCGCTCGATGGGTGAGAGGGCGAGTGCCCACGCGCCGGCGATGAGCGCGGCGGTGATGGCGTCGGAGGGGCGGTGCCAGCCTTCCATCATGACGGACACGCTCATGAGGGAGGTCCATGCCCATCCGATCCATGCGGAGGGGCCGCGGAACCATTGGGGTGCGACGACGATGAGGGCGAGGGAGAGGGTGACGGCGACGGTCGCGTGGCCGGATGGCAGGGAGTTGACGACGCCGGTGGTCACGCCGAGGCTGGGCCGGGTGAGGACGTAGTCCTTGAGAATTTGGGTGGTGACGTTGGCTCCGACAACCGCGCCGAGGGCCCGCCCGGCCAGTGTGGCTCGACGCCTGGCGGCCGCGACGATGGCGACGAGGACACCGATGCCGACCAGGACAGGCACGGACACAAGGCCAGTGATGAGGGTGGAGAATCCCGCATACTGTCTGGCTGAGCGCATCATGCCTTCCATGAGGATCGTATCGATCACCTGTCCGTACGAGGTACTCAGCACGCCATAGCTAATGAATGCGGTAAGCGAGAGACAGGCGGTCACTCCGGCGATACGTCGAGCCAGTTTGTGCCGGTACCATCTGTCGTCACTGAGGGGACGAGGCGTTAGTTCGGTCCCGTTGTCGTCCGCGCTCGCGCTGCGGCTGGTTGTGGTGCGCGCGCGGGCGGGGCGTTCCTTGGTGGAGACGCTGGATGAGGCGGATGTGCGAGTCTTGTTTCCCGCTGTTTCCTTGCGGTTTGTCGCGCTCTTCTGGGGGTCTTTGTCGTTGCCGGATGTGCGCGAACCAGAGCGGGTGCGGGGCTGAACGGGGCGTGATCCTCGGGTGTAGGACTCGTCGACGGTGGGGTCGGAGGGCAGGGCAGAATTGGGGTCGTCCATCCTATCCTCCGTTCGCGTTGGTGCAATCATTCAGGTACACACTGTAGTGGAGTGTGGCGCAAAATCGCGGATTGGTGGTGGGTCACATGCGGGTTGGAGACATGTTTCAAAGCTGGGATCAGGGACGATGGGGCCTGACCTGTTGCCCCACCACAACCTCATCACAAGCATTTTCATGGCTCTGGGCTGCGCTCACAGCGCACGGAGGTGGGCGCGCGCGTGACGGGGGCCTCGGTTAGAGTGGGTGTGTCCGATTCTGCACGTTTACGTCGGGAGTTGTCAGTGGCCACTTCTTCACCTGTGAGCACCGATCGCATTCGAGATCTGTTGCGGTCTCGTGACGTGCGTTTCGGCGATTACAACGAGGGTGAGTTGGCGTATCTGACGCCGAACGCCGCGTTTCTGGAACGCGACGAATCCTCAGATCCTGCAGCTGCGCGCACAGTGGCGGGGCATCGCCCGCACGCCGGAGCAGTTTGGGGAGCTGGCCCACGAGGTTGCGACCTGCAATTCGACGCGCACGGGTCCGAAGGCATACGTGGCTCCGCTCGAAGATGGCACGCAGTACGGCCTGATCGCAGAGTGCAACATCGTTGTGTTGTCCGGATTGACGCAGGCGCAGCTGGATCATTTCTTTGAAACGTCTATGTCGATGATCATGGGTTTCTTCGCGGATCTTGAGGTGACGCTGCCTGGGTTCGTGGATTGGGTCAGCGAGAGCGCGGAGGCGCAGCGATGAACGTTCCTTTTGTGGTTCCCGAGGACGATACGACGCCTTACCCGGCTAACTTTGAGCGCGTGGTGGCCTGTGTTCGCGAGATGGGCTACGCCTTGGACATCATTGAGGAGGGGCGCGCTGGCGGCGCAATCTTCGACCGCGTTCCTTTCCTGGTGTCGTTTGATGCGGCGGGACGTTTCCTGTCGATTCGCGCCCTGTGGGAGCCGGATATTCCAGCCGAGACCGGCGAGCATGCAATGTTCGCGACGGCCGATAACTGGAATCGTGAGAAGTACTTCCCGACGGTCTACACGGCGACGACTCCCGAGGGGAAGCTGGGCGTGTACGCGGATTTCGTGGTGGACACGAAGCCAGGCCTGTCGAACAATCAGTTGCGCGACGTGATTGCGTCGGGTATTTCGACGGGCATTGCTGCGATGGAGTACGTGAAGGAGTCGGCCTCCGAGGCCCTGGGGTGGGTGAACCCGGACTCGGATGAGCGCTGACCGCTCATCGTCCTTCTCACACGAGGCCGGGGCGGGTTCACGCGAGCACGCGCGGTTGGCCCCGGGCATGGGGTCGTCGGTGCCCCCTCGGGGTGAGGCGGGCGATCAGGCACGACCGAGCACCACTGGTGCACCTGCTCTCCCTTCTCCCTCCCCCGCTGACCTGCTGGCGGTGTTGGAGCGCTTGAGCGCCGGGGATGACCGACTGCTCGGCCACGTGACGCTGGCGGGGCGTTCGGGGCGGATCGCGCAGTGGCCGCAGTGGGTCTCACCCGCGGTCGTGGACGCGTGGGCGCGCCAGGGCGTGGAGCGCCCGTGGATTCATCAGCGCAAGGCCATGGATGCCCTGCGCGAGGGCCGCGACGTCGTGCTTGCGACGGGCACGGGGTCCGGCAAGTCTCTGGCCGCGTGGACACCGATCCTCTCCAACCTGGTGGAGGCCGAGGATTCGTCGCGTATTTCCGCGATCCACCGCCGCCCGACGGCCCTGTACCTGGCTCCGACGAAGGCTCTGGCGGCGGATCAGCTGGCCTCACTCATGGCGCTTCTTGGCCAGACCAACGCACCGACCGACGCACTGGGGAGAGCGGACCCGGAAGGAGGCCACCGCCTCGTCGATGAGAGGCTGCGCCGAGTGCGCGCGACGACCGTGGACGGGGACACGCCGCGCGAGGCGAAGGAGTGGGCGCGGGCGGGCGCTGATCTGATCCTGTCGAACTCTGATTTCCTGCACTACGTGATGCTGCCGTCGCACCAGCGCTGGTCGCGGTTTTTGGCGTCGCTGCGCCTCATCGTCATCGACGAGGCCCACCATTGGCGCGGCGTGACCGGCTCGCATATCGCGCTGGTCGTGCGCCGTCTGCTGCGCGTCGCTCACCACTTGGGCGCGGATCCGCGCGTGGTCATGCTCAGCGCGACGGTGCGCGACGCGGCGTCGGTGGGGCGCGCGCTGACGGGGCGCGACGCTGTTGCGATCACCGAGGACGGCTCACCAGCGGGTGCGCACGAGCTGGTCCTGTGGCAGGCGCGATCATGGCCGACGAGTCCGAGGTCGACATTTCCTCGTTCCTGGCAGCCCTCGACGCGCCGCCGGGCACGGCCACGCTCAAGGTCCCGGTCGTGCGGCGCAGCGCCGGGGTCGAGGCCGCGAACCTGGCCGCCGCCTTCATCGAGGAGGGCGCGCGCCTGCTCGCCTTCGTGCGCTCACGCGCGGGAGCCGAGGCCGTGGCCGCTCAGGTGCGCGACCGCCTCTCGGCGCGTGGTTCGGCGAACGCGGGACGGGTAGGTGCGTATCGCGGCGGCTACCTGCCCGAGGAGCGTCGCGCGCTCGAGGAGGCGATCCGCACGGGAGAAGTACGGGCGCTCGCCACGACGTCGGCGCTCGAGATGGGCCTGGACATCTCTGGGCTAGACGCGACGATCACGGTCGGCTGGCCGGGTACGCGCGCGTCCCTGCGCCAGCAGATCGGTCGCGCGGGTCGCGCGGGCGCTCCGGGCACCTCCGTTCTCATCGCCTCTGACAACCCGCTGGATGCGTACCTGGTGCGCCACCCGGAACACATCCTCGGCGAGGTCGAGGCCTCCGTCATCGACCCATCTAATCCGTGGGTGCTGGCCCCGCACGTCGCCGCCGCAGCCGCCGAAATACCGATCACGCCGCCCGATATCACCTACTTTGGACCGGAACTTCGCGGCGTTGCCCTGCGACTCGTCGCCGACGGCTACCTCAAGCGCAGGCACGCCGGATTCTTCTGGGACGCCACCAGGCCCGAGCGCCCCAGCGACCTCACCGACCTGCGCGGCGCCGCCGGGGACGTCCAGATCGTCGACGCGGCCACCGGCACCGTCATCGGCACGATCGACCAGGCTTCCGCCGACGCCCATGTCTTCCCCGGTGCCATCTACATCCACCAGGGGCGCACCTTCCACGTCCTCGCTCTTAACTCCCTCACCACGCCCACCGCTCCCGCCTCCCAGGGGTGGCCGCGCGCACTCCTACCCGAGGCCGGGGGCGGCACCCGGGGAAGCGGCCACCCGGGGAGCAGGGAGCGGGAGGAGGCCCAGGCCTCGTCGATCATCATCCCGCCCGCGCGGATCGATGACACGCGCGTCGCCCTGGTCGAGGAGGTGCGCACTCCCCTGCGCACGCGCTCGGCGACCCACACGAGCGTCGAGGTGTGCGCCATCGAGGAGACGCACGTGTGCGGGGACGGCACGGTCACATGGCATCACGGGCCGACGAACGTGTCGACGCGAGTCACCGACTACGACCTGCTGCGCCTGCCCGGACTCGAGTTCATCCGCAACATCGAGCTGTTCCTCCCCACACACACGCTGCCCACGAAGTCCACGTGGTTCACCCTGACCCCCGCGGCGCTGGCCGCAATGGGGATCGAGGCGGCGGACCTGGCGGGCACCCTGCACGCGACCGAACACGCGATGATCGGCATCCTGCCCCTCGTCGCGACCTGCGACCGCTGGGACCTGGGTGGCCTGTCCACCGAGCTGCACGACGACACAGGCGCGCCCACCGTGTTCATTCACGACGCGTTCCGGGGCGGTGCCGGGCACGCGCTCACCGGCTTTCACAGCGCGCGCTCGTGGGTGGCCGCCACGCTCGAGGCCGTCTCCTCCTGCGACTGCGAGTCCGGGTGCCCGCGCTGCATCCAATCCCCCAAGTGCGGCAACGGCAACGAACCCCTATCCAAGCAGGGCGCGATCACGCTGCTCACCTACCTTCAGGACCGTGCCCCCGGCGCGTAGGCACACCCCTCGCTGAAATAGCGTGCAGATCCCTGGCCCATCCCGCGCTACCGGCGCGTAGGGACAGCCCTCTTCAAAAGTCGCATGCAATTCTCCCAGGCCAGTGTGAGTTGCTCTCACAAACGTTGCAATTCCAACGATCTAATTTCAAAGCATGAAAGGTTTACATGGGAATTTCGTGCGACATCGTTGGGGAACCACGCCCACGATGCCTGGGTTATCTAGATTCACCTCATACGACAGTGCATTCACCAGTGCCCCGCGCGCGCTGATCAGAGGATTCCTCTCATCCGCACGCTAACCCGCTATTCCGAAGCTGGGCAGCCACGCCCACGTACGGGACAGGCGGCCCACATGCGGAACAGGGGGTTCACATGCGGGACGCGTTGGAGTCCAAGTCGTTGTCGCACGCAGCCAATCCGTCACGAACCATGGGACAGCCGCGCACCCACGATGCTTCAGTATTCACATAATCGAGGCACACACGACCGACTAAAATAGTGAATTTCCCGCGCTGCAAAGACGAAAAGTCACCGCAAAACCAACACGTTTTATCCTTTAACCCTGTAACTCCGTGTTAACAGGCTGCACGTACTCGAAGGGGCCGACCTTACGGTCGGCCCCTTCGAGCATCCCATCAACACAGTGCAAGTCTCCCGATGCGCCCCCTTTCCCGGATCGCCTCTGTCAGCGATTCCTTTAGGTTGATGACTCCTAATGTAGAGTCCCCACCTGTGGGAAGCATTGAACAAACCTGATAGTTCCCTGAGAGTTTTTCACTGTTCCTGACCGGCGCGTGCTTTCGCGCGAATCTCGACAGACACTCCCATGACGCTGATGAACTCGCTCACAACCACCCGACAGTCGCTGCCAAGCACTTCGCACGACTCCATACCAACCCGGTTGGCGTCGGCGACGGACGCAGCCGCGTCGCAGGGTGCCGCCCCGACGTCCTCCCAGGGGGAGGCCGCGGAGCGCTCGGCCCCCGCGAGCGCCGCTAGGTCCGCGACGGCTTGCAGCCGCACGGCAGCGGTGCGCGCGGCACCGACTCCCGCGAGGAGAAGAGCGAGGGTAATCGCCAGAGCGATGAGTCCGAGGCTGTTGACTGTCCCGGATCCTTCGTCGCCGAGGCGGTCGGGTGGCGTATCGAGTGGGCGGGTCACGGCAGATCCCCTTCGTCGATGGTCGTGACCGTACAGTGCGCTTGGCCCCCGATCCATCCGGCGGCACCGCGATACGGGGCGCTGCCGGTAACGGTCACACGGCCATTCCCGCGCTCGACTGTGTAGGAACCGCCCGGATACGAGGCCGTGGCCGCGTCCTGCGCGTTGGCTTCCCCAATGGAGGCGGCGCGAGCGCCCTCACGGACGGCCTGGCACAGGGAGGAGCCGGTCAGGCCTGCCTGCGCGGTCGCGGCGAGCACGCCGATAACGAGGGTGACAGCGGCGAAGCCCACGGCGTGTTCGACGGTGACATATCCTGCGTCGTCGCGTCTCATCGGGTGTTGAGCGCCTCCTGGATGACGGATTCGAGGGCTGCGCGCACCGCGTCCGATTTGAGGATCACGATGAGCAATCCTGCGAATCCAGCGGCGGCGATGGTGCCGATCGCGTATTCGACGGTGGTGGCACCCTCCTCGGGGTCGCGCGTGCCGCGAGCCGAGGTGTCGTCGCGCGGCCCTTGGAGGCGTTGGGCGGCATCGCGCAGGGTGCCCATCGCGGCGAGCTGCGCCCGGGTAGCAGCGTTGTCGATGCGTTCAATAATCGTCATTGATCTGTCCTTTCTACGTGCGCGCGGGTGCGCGCAGGACCAGTGTGCGCGGCTGTGTCTGCCGCATTCCAGCGGGGAACTTGCCCCTGTGGATAGCGCTGCGACACGAGCGGAGGCTGTGGATAAGGCTCGTCGCAGCGCATCCCTGTGGACAGGGGTACGCGTTGCCGTTGAGGTCAGGGAAGGGACCGATACGTCTGCCGGTGAGGTGTGACACCAAGCGCTGTCTGTGCGGCACTGCCCGCTCGGGCGAACGGGCCTAGGCCTCGTGCCTCGGCTCGAGGACGATGCGGCGCTGCCCCGCAGTATCGGGCCACGGGCACTGCACCCCGCGCCTGCAAGGAGTTCGCTCTGCCCTACCCTCCGATGCCGGTCATGAGGTGGGCGAGGAGGGGTGCGATGCCGAGGAGGAGGAACGCGGGCAGAAGAACGCTCCGAGGGGGCCGACGAGGCGCACGGAGAGTTCTTCGGCTTTCGTGCGCGCGTCGACGAGTCGCGTGCGTCGTTCCCAGGTGGCGCAGCGTGCGAGCATTCCATCGGGCGCGGTGCCGGCGGTCCACGAGGCCTCGAGCGCATCGCGCAGGGGCGCGGCCCAGGTGGGTGTGTCCTCCCAGGCCTCATCCCAGGTGGCCCCCAGGCGCAGGGCAGCGGCGGTCCACGACAGGGCGTCGTGCGTGCAGGCGTGGGCGAGTGCGTCAAGCGCGCGCGGGATTGAAGCGCCGCAGGCCAGGGCCGAGGCGACCAGGTCGCACGCGAGTGCCGCGTCGCTTCCCGGGGTATCGGTGCGGACTGCTGGGGCCGCGCGCCCTACACCCGCGCGCCCCACGCCCGCATCCGCGCTCCGACAGCGAGCGACGATCCGCCTGCACGAGGCGATGCCCGCTCCCCACGCGGCCAGCCCACTGACGGCGCAGGCGCTCCCAGGCCCGCCGCCCGTGTAGAAGGACCAGGGGGAGGCCCCGAGCGCCAGCGTGGCCGCAACCCCCACGAGGGGCAGCGCGGCGAGCACGCGAGCGGACATGAGCGGCCCCGCTGATGCGACGTGCCGTGCCTCCTCGACGGCCTGCGCGTCATCGATGGCATCCCCGATCGCGTCGAGGACGTCGGCCAGGGGCGCGCCGAGGCCGTGGCTGAATCGACAGGCCACGATCACCGAGGCGGCACTGGACCGGGCGGCTGCCACTTCCGGGGAACGCCCGCCCGTCAGGAGGGCGCGCCACCTGCTCGGTTCGCGCGCCCACTGGTCGAGGACGGGCGGGTAGACGTCGTCGATGTTGCCCGTGCTTCCCACGCCGATGCGCGCCAGAGCCTGTCCCCACGCGGACGAGACCGGGGCTCCCGCGCGGAGACGCGTTGCGACTTCTGCGACGAGGAGGGCGATCTCGCGAGGAGAGGGCGTCCCCTGTGCGCGACCGCGGTGGTGTGCGGAGGCATTCCGGAAGACGTGGAGACCAGCGCGCAGGCGTGCAATCACAGCCGGAGGCGAGGTACCGCCGCGTCTGATTGCAGGGGAAGGCCCGGACCACGCCCGCACGACCCATCGCTCGCGGCGTGCCCGCAGGAGGCGGGCGACGCAGCACGCCAGCAGCCGCAGCGCGCACGCTCCGAGCGCGGCACCCACCAACGCAACGATCAGCAGCCAGGCACCCCCGTCAGCAGCAACGCCAACAGGAACGAGGCCGCCCCAGCCCCTCGGGAAACCACCCGACGCTACGCTGCAACCACGGATGCTGGAGGTCCCCACCAGTGCACGCGTAACCCACCTCATATCCCAGCCCTCCCGGCCAGAGTGGCCCAGGCCTCGTGCTCGGTGACGCGCCCATCGACGCTGACGCTGAGTGCCGGCACGCACTGGAGGGCGGAGGATGTACGCGTGAGGACGCCGACCTCGGCGACCCAGCGGTGAGCGGAGGTGGAGCGGCGCATGTGGAGGACGGCGTCGAGGGCGCTGGAGGCTTGGGCACAGACAGCGCTTTCGCTCATGCCCGCGAGTGCGCCGAGCGCCGCGAGCCGCGCGGGCACGTCGCGCGCGCCGTTGGCGTGCAGGGTCGCCCAGCCGCCGTCGTGTCCGGTGTTGAGGGCGGTGAGGACGTCGCGCACTTCGGGGCCTCGGCACTCCCCGAGGATGAGCCGGTCGGGCCGCATGCGCATGGCGGCGCGCACGAGGTTGGGCAGGGTGACGGCACCTCGCCCTTCGACGTTGGGGGCCCGTTCGACGAGGTGGACGCAGTGCGGGTGGGCGGGCGCAATTTCGGGGACTTCTTCGATGCAGACAATACGCTCACCCGCAGGAACAAGTGAGAGCGCGGCGCTTAGGAGGGTTGTCTTTCCGCTGCCGGTGGACCCGGAGATGAGAACGTTCGCGCGCTCGGCGACGAGAGCGCGAACGAGGGGACCCACGGGTGGGGTCAGCGTCCCGCACGCTTCAAGGTCACCGATTCCGAGGCGGCGAGTGCCGAGCACGCGCAGCGAGATGAGAGTGCCCGAGCCGGACACGGGCGCGAGCACCGCGTGCAGGCGCACTCCCCCGGGTAACGTCCCGTCGGCGATGGGACTCGCGTCATCCAGACGCACCCCGCACGCGCTCGCCATGCGGATTGCGGCGCGGCGCGCGTCCGCCTCGTCGGGGATGCCGACGTCGACGCGCACCAGTCCCCCGCCTCGATCCACCCAGGCTTGTCCTCCGTTGATGAGGACATCGGTGACGCCGGGCGCGTCCACGACCGAGGCCAGGGCGGGATTCATGCCGCGCTGGCGAGCGCGCAGTTCGTCGAGGATCGAGGCCGCCTCTGCGGCACCGCACCCCGGGCGAGCGGCGCGTGAGACGGCGCGAGCGGGTGGATCGCCTCGCGCGAAGAGTCGCAGGGGGATGGTCATGTCAGGCCTCCAGGAGGAGGGAGTCATCCCGCTCGTCCGCCCTCTCCCGGGAGAGGGATGCGGACAGGTCTAGCGCGTCGAGCCACTCGGGTGCGCCCCGGGACGAGCATCCCTGGGAGCGATCACTCGGGGACCGACCACTCTGCGATCCGCACGCCTCCAGGGCCCGGCGCAGTGCCCGCAGGTGGCGACCGCGGCGAGTGGGGGCACGCAGGATCGATCCGGGCGCACACTCGACGAGGCCGGGGCTGCGTTCCGCCCGTTCCCCGACCACGAGAGTGAGCGCGGGGGCGGGCGGAGGAGCGACCGCCAGGCACGCGGCCATTGCGGCAGCTCCCTCGAGGTTCCCGCGGGTGAGGAGGATGATCGCGTCGGCGCGGATAACCTCGGCGAGGCGAGCAGAGCGGCGATCCCAGCGCCCTGCGTCGACGATGAGGGGTGCCCCGATGGAACGGCACGCGGCGGCCACGCGCGGATCGTCGGCGCTCGCTCCCCCACGCTCGTCGCCGACGAGGGCAGGCACCCCGTCGATGATGGGAAGATGGTCTGACAGGGCGGGCAGGTAGGAATCCTCGCGTGTCTCCAGGTCCGCCCACCTGACGCCCGGCAGGTCATGGTCGCGGGCTCGCGCGATGCCGGGCACCGACCCGGAGGCGTCGACAATGATCGGGCGGGGAGCCCGCATTCTCTCACCGCAGCGATCGGCCTCGTCCCCCCTCCCCAGCCACGGCCTCGTCCCGAAGCGATGACGCCCACTCCCCCAGCGCCGCCACCACGGCGGGCGCGCAGTCGACCGCGCGAGCATGCGCACGAGCGAGGTGACCCCGATGCCCCCAGCAATCCCGGCCACCATCCAAACGGGACCGGTGCGCACGCAGCGCCAGGAGGCCTCGGCAATGAGGGAGACGAGCAGGCCAGTGTCCCCGGGCAACACGACCTGGCCACCCGCGCCGACGCGCACGCACGGCACCAACTCGGGGACGGGCACGCCCGGTGCCGCCAGAACCAGGATCGCGCTGGAGGGTTCGGAGCATACTCGCGCGCCCGCCAACGTGACGGCGTCACGGGCGCGCTCGCAATCGCGCGAGGTCAGGCCGATGAGGGCGACCGACCCCCCGGCGAATTCAGTGTTTGTGTCCATCTCCCAACGGTGCGCCCGGGAACGCGCGGGCGTCTACCGGCGGACGTGCCCCTGTGGACAACGCCGACACGAAATGCCACCCTGTGCATAGAGGGGTCCGACGGCGGACCCCTGTGGATAATCCCGACGCTGGAGTAAACGCAATGGTACGTGCGGCCTTTTTTGACCTCGATAAGACGATTCTGGATACGTCGTCGAACGTGGCGCTATCGGGTCCGTTTATCGAGGCCGGTCTCATGAGTCGTCGCACCGCCATCACCTCATTCCTCGTACAGCTGCCGTACCTGCTCTCGGGAGCGGACGAGTCGCGCATGGGGCAGATGGCCGAGGCCATGGGCCGCATGGCCCGCGGCTGGAACGCCGCGTTCCTTGAGGCCACGGTCGAGGATGCGCTCGAGCGCACGATCGAGCCGGTATGTTACGCGCAGGCGCTGCGCCGCATCGCCTACCACAAGAGCATCGGTGACGTCGTGGTGATCGCGTCAGCGTCGGTGGAGCAGGTGGTGCGCCCGATCGCGACGATGCTCGGCGCGGACGATGTCTTGGCGTCGAAGGCCGCCGTGGATGAGGACGGATGTTTCACGGGCGAGGTCACGCACTTCAACCAGGCGCAGGGAAAAGCGGATGCGTGCGAGGCCCTGGCTCGCTCGCGCGGGTGGGATCTGTCTGAGTGTTCGGCGTACTCGGATTCGGTGTCGGATGCGCCGCTGCTGCGCCTCGTCGGCCACCCCTACGCGGTCAATCCAGACCGCGCGCTGCGCGAGATAGCTGAGCGTGAGGGCTGGCCCACGCTCACCTTCACGTCCACGGTGCGCGTCCTGCCGCGCCGCGTACCCATGCCCGCGAAGATCGCGGTGCCCTTCCTGGTAGGCGTGGCGGTGGGCGTCGCGGCCAGCTCGCTGTTGCGCCGCTGAGCGGCCACGAGCAGCTAGGAGAGCCTGCCCGCCTGCACGTGGCGAGCGACGTCGCGCCCGACCTGGGCACCGTAGACGACACCCGCGCAGTAGTGGGTGATCCACCGGGCCAGGCCGGCCTCGTCGGCGCTCACCCATCCTGCGAGGGAACGCCCCGCGCGCGCCGGGTCGAGCGCGTCGTAGGCGCTCGGCACGCACACACCGGTCGGGTCGACGCCGCGGGTGACGAGGATCCACCGGGCCAGTCCCCCTCCCACGACAGACGAAGCCTGGGCGAAGACACGCCGGAATCGGAAGTGGGCGGTCAGAGCGGCGGCGACGGCCAGGGCGGGCGCGTCGCAGCGCGCGTAGCCCAAGGCGGGGGCCAGCAGAGCGGGGTCCGTCGGCACGGCAACCTCGCGCGGCGGGGTCAGACCGGAGGCGACCAGGCCGGAACAGGCGTCCCTGTGCAGCCCGGCGATCAGCGCGGGTAGAGGCGTGGGGGCCACGCGCGCACCCCCCTGGGAGCGCGTGTTAAGGGTGGGAAAGCGGGAGGCAAGGTTCCATTGCGAGCGCCAGATCCCCAGGGCAAGCGCGGCACCCGGGTCCGAGGCAGCGCCTCCTTCGTCCGCCATGGACAGGGCGCGCACGTCGTCGACGCTGGTGCGGGCACCCTCGATGATGGACAGGGCGGCGGCTTCGCGAACGGCTGCCTCAGCGCGGGCCTCCTCCCAGCCTCGTCGCAGGCCCTCAGAAAAACGCAGGTCCGCAAGCGCGGCGTGCGCCTCGTCCATGGCGGATGCGACGTCGGGGCGCGCGGCGGCGGCCCGCAGCACGGTAGGAGCGGGGTCAACGAGGGCTTCGATACTCACCCCTCTACACTAGGGGCATGACGCTTTTGCAGCATCGAAGCCTCTCCGCGCGCCTGCGCTCGGGCCTTTTCGCGTTCGTGTTCGCTCCCATCGCCCTGGTGTTCCTGGGGTCGTCGATGGTGGACGTGCAGGCTCTGGCAGCCGTAGGCCAGCCCCTGGCCTCGGTTGAGGGACTCATCGGCCTGGCGCTCGCCTCCCTGCTCCTGGCGCTCATTGCGCTGAATTGCGAAGAGTCCAGCACGGGAATGGTTGTAACCTTCGTGTGGTCGATCATTGTGGGAGCCACCCAGTTCTACGGTGTGGCGCGCATCCCATTTCTCATGAGGTCATCGGTCGAGCCCGACGACATGTCCGCGGGAGTCGTGTGGAGCCTGTACCCGGTGTGTCTGTCCCTGATGCTGGGGGCGTGCGCGCTGACGATCAAGTCTGTGCGGGTGCGCGCCGGGCAGTCGACGCGCATGCCGCTCGCGCGTGTGCACCGTCATGCCTTCGGTACGACGGTCGCGATCCCCGCCGCTCTCGCCGTCGCCGCGCTCATGATCGGTGCGGCGCCCTCGGATACGACGAGCGTGGCGGCGCTGGGTCTGGAGGGTGTGCTGAGGGGGCATTCGATGGGCCACGGCCTGGCGGTTGGGGTTGGGCTGGCGTTGGCGCTTCTCGTGGTGAGCGCTCGGTGGTCGATCACGGGCACGCAGCTGGCGACGTGGTTGATTCTCGTGCTGCCGACTTACGTGGTGGTGCCGGTCTGGGCGTCGCTGACGGGCAACGTCATCGTTCCAGGGTCGTCGATCCTGACGAAGGTGGCGCTCGCGTGCCCGACGTTGGCGGCGCTCGGAATGGCGACAGGGTGCGCCTCGCTGGGTATCCTGTGGGCACGTATCCGCGCGGTGAGGCGCCTCGATTCTGTAGAAGATGCGACTTACAATCAGGGGCCTACCGCAGAGTAATGCGCACATAAGGCCACTGAAAACGTAATATGTGGGCAGGTATATGGGCAGGTATAAAGGAGGAAGCATGTCCGAGAATGAGTCCGACGTCCAGCGCGAGCGCGCCACGGACGACCGTGACAACGTAGTCCTAACCGGTGAAGAGATCGAATTGCCCGGTGACGGTTCCGATGCGGCCGCGATCATCGGCGAGGCCAGCGAACCGATCGACACGGGCGAGATCGAGTCAGTTGCAATCGGCGGCCTGACGGATCGCGTGCCCGGAGCCGCGCCGCTCAAGCCCGCCATTGAGGACAAGATCGCTACCGGTGAGTTGCCCGTCGTCCCCGCACCCGCCGTTGAGTTCGCGGACGAGGCCGACTCAGATTTCGCTTTCGAGGATGAGTTTGAGGATGCTTCCTCTGATGCCCCCGAGGCAGGTGGATTCGCCGAGCAGGAGGCCGCACTCGCCGACGATTTCGCGGTCGACGATGAGGACACGGAGCCTTCGCGCGTGGACGTGCCCACCGCCAAGGCACAGGTCTTCGCAGAACCCGTCGTGGAGGAGTCCGTGCACTCCCCCATCATGACGCCCGCGCAGGCAGCCGCCGCGCTGGGCCTGAACCTGGATTCCGTGCGGGAGGACCACGCCCCGGTCACGCAGGAGAGGCACGCCTTCGTCGAAGAGGCACCTATCGAAGAAACCGACGCCGAGGATTCCACGTACGCGGTTGGTGGCGCTGCCGCTGAGGCTACCGAGGCCTCGTCCCTGTCGCTGTCCTCACGCCGATCCATGATCTTCGGCGACGACGAGCCTTTCTCCCCATCCATCCCGGCACTCAGCCCCGCCGCTCAGGAGGCGCGCGCCGCCGCTGAGTCCACGGCGGACGCCGCCGAGGAGCATTCGTCCATCGACGTGCCCACGACGAAGCTGCCGAAGCAGAGGGACGAGGAGAGCACCTACACGGACGTGCCGACGCGCCAGCTGTCCACGCGACGGTCCGAGCGCAGGGCCGCTTCCCCCTACCCCTTTGAGGACCAGGATCAGACTGACACCATGACCGATGGTAACCTGGACGGCGCAGCCGTCGCGGGTGCCGCTGCGGTCGCGGGCGCAGCCGCCATGGCAGGCGCAGGTGCCGCTTCGACCAGGGACGAGGCGCCCCGCCGCCGCTCCCTGCTGAATGCGCAGGACGACGAGCGCGACGCCGCCACCCTGGCCTCGATTGCTTCTGCGGGACGCGAGCGCTCCGAACAGTCGGCTTCGACTCGACTGGACGAGGAACTCTTCGGCCCGATGCCCACGGCCACCGAGATGCCCTCGCGGACCGGCGCGCACGCCCTGTCCTTCCTGCTGTTCCTGATCCTCGCGCCCCTCGGCTGGTACCTGGCTGCGGACGCGGGCGCCCGCATGACGCTGGCCGAGGATGCACCCATGTTCTCGGGTATCGCATCGCTAGCGGCGCTCGGCGAACTGCTCGGCACAATCGTTCTTTCCATGATCCTGTGCACGATCGCCCGCCGCTCCTCCTTGGGCGCGTGGATCATGGGCCTCCTCTTCCTGCTCATCGGCATGCCCTGGGTCCTTGCTCCCGGCATCACGGCCAAGGCTCTTCAGGCACCGCTGACCGCGCTGTCCAGCGCCAGCCCCTTCGGCGAGAACCTCATGCACCACCTTCAGGCTACCGGTTACTCGGGCCGTTTCGTTCTGCTGGGTGTTCTCCTGATGGGCGTGGGCTACATCAGCCACTCCGCGCGCCGCACTGGCCGCTCCGAGGAGGCACTGCGCACCTCCATCGAGGCCGTTAATCCCGCGGGTGCCCTGTACTCCAAGCGCGCCCGCAAGAAGGCCGCGAAGGACCTGACGCGCAAGTGAAGAATCTGATCCCCGCCAGCGCAATCGAGTTGGAGGGTCCCTGGACCCATCGGCACGTGAGCGCTGGCGGAGCTGCATTTCATGTCGCCGACATGGGCCAGGGCATGGACCATGCGTTGGTTCTGCTGCACGGTTTTCCCGAGCACTGGTGGTCCTGGCGCGAGGTCCTACCCCTTCTCGCGGAGTCGACGTCGCGCGTGTTGGCCCTCGATTTACGAGGCTTTGGTACGTCCGATCTAACGCGAGGGGACTGCGACCTGGCTCAGATGGCCGATGATGTGATCGGCGTCGTGCGCGCCCTCGGTATCGCATCGTTCTCCGTGGCGGGGCTGGGGCTGGGAGGTACGGTCGCGTGGATGATCGGCGCGCTCGCGCCGCTCGAGCTGCGCTCGGTAGCGGTCCTGTCGGCTCCTCACCCCCTAGGCGTACAGCCACTCGTCGGACATGCGCCCTGGGCGGGCGGCCGCGTCCTCCAGGGTCGATTGGCACTGCCCACCGGCCGGGAACGCGCCCTGCGCTCCGGTTCGCTTGTGACGACCGTCTACCGCGCGTGGGCCTCGCCAGCAAACGTGGACGGCCTCGTGTCACAGTCGGGACCTTACCGTGCGGCGCTTCGCCGCCCGTTTGCCGCCCACACGGCCTTGCGGGGCCTACGCGCCACCCGTTCACTGTCGCGCGAGCTGCGCCGCACCCTCGCGGAGCCGGTGAAAGTTCCCGTCCTCTCACTCGTGGGGCGTGATGACGGCGCATGGTCGGTGTTCGATCACGCAGCTGACGCGCAGTTTGTCGACGCACCCCTGACCCAGATCGTCATTCGCGAGGCCGGGCACTTTTTGCCCGAGGAAGCACCCCAAATGGTCGCCGAGGCCTTGGCGCAGCACGTCGATGCACACGACATTTAGCTTGTGTTTCATTAGACAGCTCACACAAATCGCAGAATGAAACATGTTTCACCTGATAAATAGGGCATAATGGTGTGATACGCGGTACCTCCTAGTGATCGATATAACGCATGGGAATCGCCGCGCAGCCTCAAACGGAACGCCCGAGCAATCGGGCACGAGCGGAAGGAGCTCCGCACCATGATCGGTGACGGCAACTTCATCAGCCAGGTGCCGCTGTTCGGTGGCCTTGATGATGCACAACAGGTGTCCCTCCAGCAGAAGATGGGTCATACGACCCTGCGTCGCGGTGAGACACTCTTCGACGAAGGCGATCTCGGCGATCGCCTCTACATCGTGACCGAGGGCAAAGTCAAGCTCGGCCACACCTCGAGCGACGGCCGCGAGTCCCTCCTCGCCGTCCTCGGCCCCGGCGAGATCATCGGTGAGCTCACCCTCTTCGATCCGGGTCCGCGTTCAACCACCGCGACCGCCGTGTCCCCGGCCTCGCTCCTCTTCCTCGAGCACGAGGATCTCATGCACGTGCTCGACACCAACCCGACGCTGGCGAAGCACATGCTGCGCGCCCTCGCACAGCGCCTGCGCCGCACCAACGAATCTCTCTCCGACCTCGTCTTCTCCGACGTGCCCGGCCGCGTCGCCAAGGCCCTCCTGGATCTGGCTGACCGCTTCGGCACCGCGACCGACAAGGGCGTCCACGTGCCTCACGACCTCACTCAGGAAGAACTGGCCCAGCTGGTTGGCGCCTCCCGTGAGACGGTTAACAAGTCGCTCGCCGACTTCGTGTCGCGCGGCTGGATCCGCTTGGAGGGTCGCGCCGTGACCCTCCTCGACGTTGACCGCCTGGCGCGCCGCGCCCGCTGATTTCTCACGCGAGTGGGGTCCGATACTGAAAGGTATCGGGCCCCACTCGCGTCTCAGGATACGGAAAAGGCCGCGGCCACTCACGCACCTGAATGCGCGACGCCTGCCACGGCCTCGTCCATGATCACCGACGCATCGGTCAGTTCTGAATCGCTCGCTCAGCCCTCAATCGGACGTTTGAGGTAGGCGACCAGATTCTCGGCACCCGTCGGTCCCGGAATGACCTGGACGAGTTCCCACCCGTCGGCTCCCCACTGATCGAGGATGGCTTTCGTCGCATGCGTGAGCAGCGGAATCGTGGCGTATTCCCATTTAGTCATGAGTTCATCCTACCTGCCATCTGGGGGCGAACGTAGGACAAAACCCGAGGCACATGCGGACTGCGCAACTCCCTGGCAAGCGAATCATCCGAGGAACGCAACCACTCCAGCCAATCCTCTGCATGCGGATAATGGCGCAGAATCGCGCGACGCTCCCGCTCTGTCAGGCCACCCCACACGCCGTAGTTGGCCTCGGATTGCAGGCATCCGCCAGACACTCGATACGAACCTCGCACTCGTAGCAGCGCAAGCGAATCTGACGCTGCGATGCACCCTGCACGAAGAGCGCGTCCGGCTCAGTAGACGCGCACAGTGCGCGCGCGACCCAACTCTGGTCGTCGCCGTGGGCTGACATCGTCGATCTCCACCTCACTCTACTCCGACTCCTACATGTGACCATACACACATACCATTGTGGGTGCAAACGGTGCGACTTGCTATTAGTGCGCCAGCGCATGCACAATCAGGTGAGTGTCACGCCTCGCGAGGTGTCAGATGAGCCGGGCGGCACGTAAGCTAGGAACATGTCGCACTCTCATTCCCGCGCTGTCCGGCCAACCCAGCTGTTCGCCCTCCTCTTGGCGTTCCTGAGCGTCTCAGCTCTGATGGGTGTCGTCGGAGCAGGCATGCTCGTCCCCATCGCGGGGCCCACCGCACTTGTCGCGAAGTCCGCTCCCTCGGTGTTCAACGAGCTGCCGGGCGACCTGCAGAATGTCGCCCCGGCTGAGGAATCGCAAATCCTCGACTCGTCGGGTGCGGTGATTGCGCACTTCTACGACAAGCAGCGCATCGTCGTTCCCAGCGCGAACATTTCTGACGTCATGAAGAAAGCAATTATCGCGATCGAAGATAAGCGCTTCTACGAGCACAACGGCGTGGACGCCACCGGTATCGCCCGCGCGTTCGTGACGAACCTGGGCGACTCCGGCCGTCAGGGTGCCTCCACGATCACCCAGCAGTACGTGCGCAACTCGCTGGCTGAGCGCGGCTATCTCGAGGGCGACGCCGATCAGGTCAGCGCCGCTACCGAGCAGACCACCGAGCGTAAGCTCCGCGAAATCAAGTACGCGCTGGCCCTGGAGAAGACCCAGTCGAAAGACGAAATCCTCACCGGCTACCTGAACATCGCGCCCTTCGGCCCCATTACCTACGGCGTTGAGGCCGCCTCGCAGCGCTACTTCTCGAAGTCCGCCTCCGAGTTGAACTACCTCGACGCTGCTCTCCTGGCTGGCCTCGTGCAGTCCCCCGTCCAGTACGATCCCCTCGTTCACCCGGATGCCGCTAAGGAACGCCGCGACACGGTCCTAGCCGCTATGCTCGAGCAGAACGTCATCACGCAGGAAGAGTACGACAAGGGCATCGACACGACCATCGACTCGATGCTGCACCCGACCGTTTCCTCGGAAGGTTGCTCCGGCGCGGAATCCTCCAAGGCCTACTTCTGCGACTACGTCTTGGCTCAGTTCCTGGAGGACCCCACCTTCGGTGAGACCCGCACCGAGCGCGAGCGCATGCTTAAGACTCAGGGCATCACGATCCGCACCACGATGGATCCTACGATGCAAAACGCCGCCTTCTCCTCGCTGACAAACACAATTCCCGTCGGCGATGCCTCCGGCCTTAACGATGCGCTTGTCTCTCTGGACCCGCGCTCGGGCCGCGTCCTGGCCATGGCCCAGAACACGACGTACGGCATTGAGAGCGGCGAAACCATGTCGAACTACTCGGCCGATGGAAACTTCCAGGTCGGCTCGACGTTCAAGGTCTTCACTCTGCTCGAGTGGTTCAAGGAGGGGGCACTCCGCCTATGAGACGGTCGGCTCCAACAACACGTTCTACGGCAATGGATCCTTCAAGTGCGGTGGTCACGCTATCTACACTGATGGCTACCAGGTCAATGACCTCGCGGGCAAGACCGGCACCATGAACGTCGTGCGCGCAACCGGCCAGTCGGTCAACCAGGCGTTCGTCAACATGGCCTCGCGCGTGGACTTCTGCGCGATCTTCGACACGGCCTATAACATGGGCATTACCGAGGACGGCGAGGTCCCCTCACCCTTCCCCGCAAATATCCTGGGTTCTGTGTCCTCCTCCCCGCTGCAGATGGCCTCCGTGTTCGGAGCCATTGCAAACTCCGGCCAGCAGTGCACGCCGCAGTCCATCGAGTCGGTAACCGACCGTGACGAGAACGTCCTCAAGGAGTTCTCCGCGGACTGCAAGGAGGTTATCTCCGCCGACGTCGCCAACAAGACGGCTGCCCTGCTGACTGCCTCCGCCGGCCAGTACTACACGTCCACGCGTCTGGGCGACGGCCGACCCTTCGCCGCCAAGTCGGGTACGACCGACGGCCACGCAAACACCTGGCTGACAGGCTTCACCCCCCTCCGTCGTCACATCCGCGTGGGTGGGCCACGGTGCGAACTCCTCGCAGGAAGTCGGTTCCGTGACCATCAACGGCAAGTACTACGGTGAGATCTACGGTGAGACCTTCGTCGGCCAGAACATCTGGGCACCCTACATGACGCAAATCCTCGCCGGAACGCCCGTTGAGAACGTGTCCAGCGCGAACATTGGCTCATCCACGAGTCGCTCGAACCCAACCCCGGCTCCGACCAGCAGCAACTGATATGACACCGACACTGACCGATACCGCCGCCTCGTTCTCCCGACGAGGCCTTGGTGTCCTGCGCACTGCAGGTGCCGTCATCGGGGGGCTCGGACTCGCCGGGATCGCGGCGGGTGGTGCCGCGCTGGCATGGGGTTCGATTGAGCGAACTATGCCCACCCTGCGCCGCTACGATGTGCCCATCGAGCGCGACGTCCCCGAGGTGACGATTCTCCAGATCGCTGACCTCCATCTCTTCGCCGGTCAGGAGTTCCTGCTCCACTTCCTCTCCGATGTCGCTTCCTCCGAGCGCTTCGACATGGTCGTGGCGACGGGCGACAACTTCGGGTCGCTTGATGCTTTCGACATGGTGATGGACGCCTACCGGCCGTTCCTGTCGTATCCAGGTGCCTTCGTCCTGGGGTCAAACGACTACTATTCGCCGATCCCCAAGCCCTGGACGCGCTACCTGATGCGCTCCACGCCGCCTCCCGCACGCGTCGTCCCGGACCTGCCCTACCTGCCGATGGTTCGCCAGATGCGCGACGCCGGTTGGGTGGATCTATCCAACGCGTCGGGCACGCTGTCGCTGTCCGGCGGGACTGTCTCGCTCCTGGGGACCGACGACGCACATATTTTCCGGGACCGCATGGTAGCCCCGGCCTCGTCGTGGGAAGAACCTGGGGCGCTACGCCTGGGCATTACGCACGCGCCCTACACGCGCGTCGTGTCTGCACTCACCAGTGAGGGGGCCGACCTGATCCTGGCCGGTCACACGCACGGTGGTCAGATCGGCATCCCTGGCATGGGGGCGATCATTACGAATTGCGACATCGCACGCCACTACGCCAAGGGTCTGAATCGTTGGGAGGCACCCGACGGCTCCCAGGCATGGCTGCACGTCTCGGCTGGTCTGGGCACGTCACCCCACGCCAAGGTGCGCATCGCAACGCGACCCGAGGCCTCCCTCATCCACGTGCATCCCGCGTAGCTGAGGCTCAGTGTGGGCCACTCACCGCACGCTCATCTTTGCGGCGTGGCACACACTTCCCATTGTCCGCCGATCTCGGTTTGGGTTTTCCGACGAGGTATGGCTATACTCATTGGGCACCGGGGTGTGGCGCAGCTTGGTAGCGCGCTTCGTTCGGGACGAAGAGGCCGTGGGTTCAAATCCCGCCACCCCGACGGTGAATCGCCGGGACCGTTTGGTCCCGGCGATTTTGTATGTTCATAGCCAGACCGACTGCCAGCACGGGCGCAAGGGCGGGAACGAGGCCGGGGCGGGCGGTGTGGCGACCATGCAGCACGCGGCGACTGCGGTGCCCGAGGGCGGGCGGCAGGGCACCCCTTCGGCATGCGGGAGGCTGCGGTGCCCGAGGGCGGCGGCAGGGCCTGGCCGGGCTTCGAGCCGACGCGCCGAGCCGAAGGCTCGCGGCGTGGACGGCGAGCGGGCGGGCCGAGCCGAAGGCTCGCGGCGTGGACGGCGAGCGGGCGGGCCGCCGCCCTTGAGCACAGAGAAAGGTCACCAGCACTGCGCGGTAACGATAGAGAACGGCGACCCTACCCATCAGCAGCACGGTCACCAAGGCCCGCACGAACGCAGCAACCATGTCCACAATGTAGAGGCGTGCGTCACAAATCTTTTTCACGTCATAAACTTTCAGTGCATCCATTTTTACGACATCTAGGAGCACCCATGAAGCGTCGTCTTACTGCCGCCGCTCTCGCCCTCATCTTCCCGCTTAGCATGGCTGCCTGCGGGTCCCAGTCCACGGCTGACGCCTGCAAGGAAATCGCGACGGCACGCACCTCCGTTCACCAGTACTCGGCCGAACACTCGATTCTGAGCATGCCCTTCAACGAAGTCCCAGATCATCTGAAGAAGCTACTGGACATGTACAGGGACGCCGGTAAGAAGGTCAGCAACAAGGAAGTCAAGGCTGCTTTCAACGATGTCCTCAAGGACCTCGACAAGTCCGTTGATTTCCTCAGGGACGACACTCCCACCACCTCGCCGGAATACGAGCAGAATGAGGAAGACATCGACAACCACGGACAGGTGCTGAAGAATCTCTGCGGGTTCACCTTGGACTGGTGAGCAGTTGCTGACGCGCACACCAAGCCAGGAGGGGCAACCCGGGGTAGGTCGCCCCTCCCCCGCCAGTCACTCATACACGACTTCCCACGTACTTCTTACAGGCAATAGCATGTCGCTGTACACCACCGACACATCCAGGAGATTCCATGAAGCGTCATCTCGCCGCCACCGCCCTGATCCTCATGCTTCCACTTGGCATGGCTGCCTGCGGATCCACCCAGTCCGCGGCTGACGCCTGCAAGGAGATCGCGACCGCGCGCGATGCGGTCCTCAAGGAATCAGAATCGGTGGACATCTCCTCGATGGATAGCCAGCAGGAGTACGCCGATTTCCTCACAAAGATGACTGGCATCTACAAGGAATCCGCAAAGAAGGTCACCAACAAGGACGTGAAGACTGCTTTTAAGGACGTCCTCGACGACCTCGACAAGCTGATTAACCTGTTGAATACCGATGAAAACGCGAGCGCGTCACCCGATTATGAGTCCATTCAGGACAACATGGATACCCACGGGGAGGCACTGAACAACCTCTGTGGCTTCACGTGGGACAGGTAACCCAACGCTGGTAAGCGGCTCGTCCGGAGAACCCCACCGAGCGGCCCCTTGAGCACCGCCTCGCAGAGTGGTGCCATGGATCACCCAGTAACCATCCCATAGATTTTTTCAGACGATAGACTTTCACCGTACCCATCATCAATGCACTAGGAGCATTCCCATGAAGCGCCGTCTCGTCGCCGCTGCTCTCGTCCTCGTTTTCCCCTTCGGCATGGCCGCCTGTGGTGCCCAGTCCAAGGAAGCCGCCTGCAAGCAGATCCAGAAGGCTGCGACTACCGCCAGCTCTGAGATCAATTTCGACGCCAATAGCAACGAAACGATTTCAAGGAGGGCCTGGATAAGGCTCTCAAGATCTACAAGAAGGCCGCCAAGAAGGTCACCAACAAGAAGGTTAAGCCCGCCTTCAATAACCTCATCGCCGACCTCGAGAAGTTCCGTGACCTCGCGGACAAGGATAGCTCCGACGTGTCTACGGAAGACTTTCAGGTCCTGCAGGACATCTCCACCCATGGCCAGGAGTTGAACGACATTTGCGGTTTCAAGTGGGATTCCGGCAAGTGATACGTCGCTGACACCATCAGCCATGCGGGGAGGGACGCCCAACCGGGTGCCCCTCCCCGTCCACCACCAGCGTCACTGTCGCGGTCATCGATACTGAACCTCTGCCGCGAGACCATCGACCCACCCTTTAGGAATTCCCATGAAGCGTCGCCTCATTGCTTCCGCCCTCGTCCTCGTTTTCCCCTTCAGTATGGCCGCCTGCGGCTCCCAATCCAAGGCAGCCGCCTGTCATGAGATCGACAATGCTGCGGCTAGCGCCAGCACGCAGGCACAAAAGAACGGGCAGACCACCAGCAGAGATCCGAAGGTCCTCAGGGACCGGATGGCTGACCTGACATCTACCTACAAGAAGGCCTCAAAGAAGGTCACCAACAAGAAGGTTAAGCCTGTTTTTCAAAGCTTCATCGCTGACATGGAGAGGATCGTCAAACTCTATGACGACGGCGATACCACGTTCTCTTCCAGCGAGTTCAACAGTGCCATGACAGACATGGAGAATCACGGGAAGAAACTCAGCGATCTGTGCGGCTTCGGATGGAACATTGGAAGCTGATACGCCAATGACAACTCCGCTGAGTCTATCGGGAGGGACAACCCGAGGCGTGCCTTTCCTCGAGCCGTGAAATCTGACCACGACAACCTACGCCACACAGGCCTCGTACCGCACCCATACCTCGTCGGTTACCCGCTCGCCATGTGGCGAGTTTTATATCGCCGGGACCACTCCCCTACACTTCCACTATGTCCATCAACGCTCTCAAAGGAGCCAGCATGAAGCGTCGCCTTATCGCCGCTGCCCTTATCCTCGCTTTCCCCTTCGGCATGGCCGCCTGTGGCGCCCAATCCAAGGAAGCCGCCTGCAAACACATCCAGAAGGCGGCTGTCAGCGCCAACAAAAGCGTCAAGATCAAGGGCACTTCCCCTGACGACATCCGGGACAGTTTGGACCAGATCATCAAGACATACAAGAAAGCCAACAAGAAGATCACCAATAAGAAGGTCAAGGCTGCCTTCACCCCTCTTATTGAAGACCTTGAGAAGCTTCGCGACGCCACGAAGTCGCCCGGCGCTTCGACGGGTGGCCCTGACCTCATGACAGACATGTCAAACCATGGCAAGGCGCTGAACGACCTCTGCGGCTTCGACTGGGGCACCGGACAGTGACCTGTCACTAACCATGTCTGCGATACCGGGTGGGGCGGCCTTCATGGTCACCCCACCCATCTTTTGCCAGGCGTAAACGCCTGCCTTTCCGAGCAAAGGGGCGCAGAGCACAGGGGGGGAAGACCGCTCTTCACACAGGGAGTTTTGCCCAACTTTAACCATCCGGCTAGACTTTCAGGGTATCCTTCCATGCTTTCAAAGGAGAACCCATGAAACAGCGCATCGCAGCCGCCATGCTCATCACCCTGATGCCGCTCAGCCTGGCCGCATGCGGTGGCGAGAAGGCTAACTCCTCGTCCACCACCCCTTCGTCGGAGCCCAGCTCCGCTGCCACCCAGAACACTGCCCCTGCTGGCAACCAGTCCAAGGAAGACGCTTGCAAGGAAATCGAAAAGGCGATGGCAGACGCCAGCGAAACCGTGACGAGCGCTACTTCAGAGATAAGCACTGACACCGCCAGCATCAAGAACGCGTTCGACTCGATTGCGGACGCCTACGCGACAGCATCCGAGAAGATCTCCAACGAGGACATCAAGAAGTCTGTCGACCAGGTCACTGCTGACTGGCGCAACGCTGGCGAGAAGGCCGCCGCCATCTCCACCACGAACGGGTCAGGACTAAACGAATACACGCAGGCGGTCAACGACGTAAGCACCCACCAGAATGAGCTCTTCGCCACGTGCGGACTCATGTCGACCAGTAACTGATTTGCCACTGGCATAGTCGGCAAGATAAAGAGGGACGACCCTGCGGGTCGTCCCTCTTTATCTATCTGCGCGGGCTGTATCTACGCGCCAGCCCCACCCATCCGCGTGGCATGAGCGCCCGAGGGCACCCAGGCCTCGTCGCTTCAGGCCTGGCCACCGTTCTTCCAACGACGGAAGAAGACCGCCAGGAGTGCGCCAGAGAGGTTGTGCCACACAGAGAAGACGGCCGCCGGGAGCGCGGTCTCTGGGGTGGCGGCGAAGTGGGTCTTCGCCAGCGTCGCGGCCAGCGCGGAGTTCTGCATGCCGACCTCGATCGCGGTCGTGCGCGCAGCCTTATCGGAGCCGCCTCCGACGCGTCCAGCCAGGTAGCCGAAGAGGTAGCCCAGCAGGTTGTGGCAGATGACCACCGCGATGATGAGGGCACCAGACGTCAGGATCTTGTCGACCGAACCCGACACGACGACCAGCAGCACGTAGCAGATACCCAGCACCGAGATCCAGGGCAGGAGCGGCAGGATCTTCTCCACGAGCTGGCCCGCGACAAAGCGAACGATAAAGCCTCCAAGCACGGGAGCGAGGACCATCAACAGGATGTTCTGCGCCATCGCCGCGCCATCCACCGGCATACGCGAACCGACCAGCCAGGCGGTAAGCAGCGGCGTCATGAGGGGCGCGAGCAGAGTCGAAATCGAGGTCATGGTGACCGACAACGCGACGTCCGCCTTTGCCAGGTAGGAGATCACGTTCGAGGCGGTGCCGCCCGGTGCACAACCGACGAGGATGACACCGACGGCCACTGCGTCGGGAAGGCGGAACACGTAGCACAGGCTCCAACCCACGAGGGGCATGATCAGGTACTGGGCGACAACACCTACGAGCACAGGCAGCGGGCGCTTGATGATGAGTCCGAAGTCGGGCAGCGTCAGGGTCAAGCCCATGCCGAACATGATGACGCCGAGCGCCCAGTTAACGCCGGGGGCCAGCGGCTTGAAGGTCGCGGGAGTAACCATAGCGATCACGAACGCTGCCAGGATCAGCAGCGGGAAGACCGTCACGGCGATGCGCGCGCTGCGATCTTCGGAGGAAAGCGAAGGGGGTTGAGTTGTAACTGCGTTTGATGTGGACATGCCCCCCATATTTCACCGATTGTTGAATTTTTCCCTTCCGCGTCTCACGTTGTGATCAGTTCAGTATTGAGACTCACAAGACAACTTCACTAAGCTAAGGCTATGCACAGTGCCGCGCCAACGACTGACTCCACCCCCCGCTCACCCCCAGCAGACGTCCCCGGACGATACGTGCAGGCATTCCCACAGCCGCCCAAAAACGCGACACCATAAGAATCCCCGCATGCGCGAATTACAGCGCAAGGGCTGGATCTCCGACCAGCACGGCGCATGGACGATGATGGCCCTCCCACCGCTGCTCGGATGGGCACTGTCCCTGACCTTCGTATGGATGGTCGTCCTCATGCTGGTGGCGTGGGCGATGGCGTTCCAGATGTTCTCGGCGGTGTGTCTGTGGGTCAAGACCCCTGCGAAGCGCCGCGGTCGCATCGTGCCCGCGATCCTGACCTACAGCGTCCTCACAGCTATCCCCGGCATCACCCTCCTGGCGATGCGCCCGCATCTGCTGTGGTGGGCAATCGCGTTCGCTCCCTTAGCCTCGTCCGCACTCTTCCTCGTGTGGAAGGGGCGCGAGCGCTCCCTGGGTGCCCGCGCGGCCTCGATCCTGGCGGGCGGCATCATGGGTCCCGTCGCCTTCTCGCTGGCGACAGCAGATGGCTCGCCGACGGCGGTGACCCCGCACGCGTGGGCAGCGTGCACGGTATTCACGCTGCACTATGTTGGCACGGTGCCGCTGGTGCGCTCGATGATCCGTGGCCGCAAGGACCCGCGCTGGGCGATGGGGGCGGCACTGTTTCACGCTTGTTGCACGCTCGGCGTGACCGCAGCGTGGTGGTTCGGCGCGCTATCGATCTGGCCCGCCCTCGTGTGGGTGTGTCTGACGGCGCGCGCGTGGGTGATGCCGACGCTGAGCCGAACCCGCCAGCGTCCCTTCTCCCCCAGGTTGATCGGCTTCACCGAGATCGCCTGGTCGGCTCTGTTGTTTGTGGTGTTGCTGGTCCCGTAACCGCATCACCCCCTGCGTGGGCGTGTCCGACTGATCGGGCGCGCCCACGCGCACAGGTACCTACGCGCTGATTCCGTGGGTTCGCGCGAACTCGTCGGCTACCGAATAGAAGAGGTCATTCTGCTCGCGGCTGCCCACGGAGACGCGCACGCCTTCGCGGAAGGGACGCACGATGAGGCCGACGCGGGCGCATTCGTCGACGAGGCCGTAGACACTTCCGCGGAGCAGGTAGAAGTTCGACTGTGTGTCGGGGATGTCGTATCCGAGGTCGCGCAGGGCAGGAACGATGCGTTCGCGTTCAGCGACGATGTCGGCGACCGCGCGCTGAACACCCTCTGCGTCTGCGAGCGAGGCCAGGGCAGCGGCGAGCGCGAGGGAGTTGACGCCGAAGGGCACGAGGAGGGACTGAATCGCGCCGATGACCTCGGCATCGCCGATAGCGTAGCCGACGCGTACACCAGCCAGGGCGTGTGCCTTAGAGAAGGTCCGCATGACAACAACGTTGGGGTGGGTCTCGATGAGCGGGACCGCGGTGCGTACGCCGGGTTTGGTCGCAAAATCGATGTAGGCCTCGTCGACGATGATCATGACGTCGTCGGGGGTATCTGCGACGAAGGAGGCGATCTCCTCGTAGGTGAGGGCGGGGCCGGTCGGGTTGTTGGGAGAACAGATGATGAGCGCGACAGTGTCGTCCGTGATGGCCTCGCGCATGGCGACGAGGTCGTGGCTGCCATCCGGGAGGAGTGGCACAGGAACGGGGTCGGCCCCCACGGTCGGAACGGCGATCGGGTAGGACTCGAAGGAGCGCCACGGGAAGACGACCTGGGTGCCCGGCTGGCACACGGCGGACAGCGCAGCGACGAGGATCGCCGAGGAGCCGGTGCCGACGCACACTTGGTCGGCACCCACGCCGAAGCGGTTCCCGAGGGCTTCGCGCAGGGGGGCGGCGGTCAGGTCGGGGTAGCGGTTGATCGTCTGGAGCTCGCGGGTGATCGCTTCCAGCACGGTCGGGCTGGGCAGGGTCGGCATCTCGTTGGATGAGATTTTGACGGCGTCGGGCGCGGACTTGCTGGGCTTGTAGCGAGGTAGGGAGAGGACGGCGGGCCGAAAGCGCAAGTTGCTCATGTGTGTAGTCCTATCCCATGGGGGTGCGCCGTGCAAGCAACGTCCCACTGCGCAAGAATGAACAGATGGATTTCATTGCTCGACTTGTTGCCACGATGGCCGGACTGTGGGTCACGACCCTCCTGGTTCCGTCTATCTCCATCACGTCGACGACGGCATCAGAAACCTTGATCGCCCTCGCCGTCATCGCTTTCGTGTTCACGCTGGTGAACTCGATCATTAAGCCCGTCGTCAAGACGCTGGCCTTCCCTCTGTACCTCCTCACCTTCGGCCTGTTTGCACTGGTGACCAACTCGTTGCTCTTCGCACTGACGGGCTGGCTGTCCACGTCGCTGGGCATTCCCATGACGACGGGTGGCTTCTTGTCCTGCCTGGCGGGTGCGGTCATCACGTCGGTAGTGGCCTCCGTCGTGTCGGGGGTCCTGCGTGATAAGAAGGACGCCCGCGACTGAGCTGGCTTCCCCTTTCTCGAGGCGCATCACTTGTCGGTGATGCGCCTCGTTTGGTAGTGGTGGATCGTGGTCTGGGTGTGCTCGGTGAGGCCGAGCGCGTGGGTGCGGCGGGCCTCGGCGATCGCGAGTGCGCCAAGGCCCGGGTCGGACGAGGCCGTGGCTGCGCTCAGGGAGCTCCTGATCTCGTCGACGTAGACGGAGGCGGAGTGTGAGCACGGGACGGGGTCGGAGACGTCGCACGTGGCTTCGTAGTCGCGGAACATAACGGTGGTGACGTTATCCCCCTGTGTGGCGTAGCCGTCGAGGCCGGGAACGATGTCGCCGGAGTTCTCGTAGGACAGGACGGGTACGTCGGTGGGGGCGATGGTGGCCGTTGGGGATCCGGCGGTGACGACGGAGACGACGTTGTAGCGGGAGCGTACGTCCGGGTTTGCGGCGAGTTGGGCGGCCATGATGCCGCCTTGGGAGTGTCCGGCGAATTCGACGGCTTCGCCCGGCGCGATGCCCGCGTCATCCATCGCCTTTTGGATGGCGTAGAGCTGGTCGGAAGCCATGCCGCCCACGCCCTGGAAGTTGGTGAGCATGTCCTGCGGGCCTTTCTTCCCAGCGCCGAAGGACTGCGTGCCGCGGATGTCGATGGTCCATGAGCGTGTCTGTGTCCCGTCCTCTTCCACCGTGACGTGCTCCTCGATGGCGATCTCGCCGTTGTCGGCGTCTCCCCCGTGCATGTCGATGATGTGTTCGATGACGTCTGCGCTGGTGGCAGCGCCCTCGTAGTGGGTGTCGGGTGCAGCGTCCGGCATCGACGCCAGCGTCGTGGCCTTTCGTTCTTGAAACCTATCGGGCGATAGCCACAGTCCGATCCCGCCAGCGTGGACGCGCGTATGTCCGTCAGCTGCCTTGATTGCGACCCCGTAGCTCGGTCCGCTCCCGAGTCCGCAAGCAGTAAGTCCCAGCACCGTCAGTGCCGCCAAGCCCGAGGCCGAGGCCGTCGACGTGGAGTTGAGGTCCTGACTCACCCCAAGTCCTTCCAGAATACGTGCGACGTCCCGATGCACAGGCAAGGAGTTGACGTCCAACGCGAAACGGCCGAGGTCGCGCTGGAACTGTACGCCTGACATCTCATCCTCATGCGTCCAAAACTCCAGACCGTCGATCCCTGTGTTCATCAGGTCCCTGCTGTGGGTTGCCATCGCCGGAAGCGGCATGATCGCAGTCGCCAACCCTGGGACCCCCAGTCGAGTCGCGGCGTCCTGACACAGGTGGAAACCAGCGCTCCACAGCGCGCCCGCGAAGCCACCCGTCGCCTCGAATCTGGCGAGTCCGAGGAGGCTGAACTGCGGACCGGATGCGCTGCCGGGAACGGCCTCCCACAGGGAGGCGAAACTATTTGCGTCGTCGTAGGTCAGGGCAGCATCACGCAGCTTCCACAGGAGATCATCGACAGCGGCACCCAGGTCATCCAGAGAACTCAGGGCGGTGTTGATCGCGCTGGTGACGCTGCTTGTATCGAAAGGGGCCAGGTCGACTTCCAACTGTGCACAGGTGAGCGCTGCTTTGGACGGTCCGATTGCGAGTAGCTTCTCGTAGGTCAGCGCGGCGTGCGCAGCGTTCAGTTCGTTCACGTCAACGCTGAAAGCACCGGAGGCAACCGTGACGTGACGATGAGGGTCAAAGACCACGGTTACCGCCTCCCTAGCACGTCGCCACTGACCGCGGCTGCGGCAGAAGTCAGGACGGTGCCGTAGAAGTCTGCGAGGGTTACTGCCGTGTTGCATCCGTTCGCTACTGTGACGACGGTGCTCGCGAGGAATGCGGTGGCGTTTGCTTCAAGGGTGGGAACGGCGTCCAACGCCGCCTGAATATCGTCGAGGACTCCCTGGGCCTGAGCCACGACCTCGTTTTTACGCAAGCGGTAGGATTCGCCTCCCGTGCCCGTCCACTGCGAGCAGGAGGACCCCGTGAGCGCGCATCGCAGAGCATCGACGAGGGCGTAGGCACTGTTAAGGGACACGGAAACGGCGGCTGTATCGATAGGCATGGGAACTCCCTTCAGCGGAAGCGGTGTTGTTACAGGACGCACGCTACGTCCGAGGCCGTGACTGGTTCTACCCGCACGGGCATCCCTGTGGATGGCGGGCGACACGAACGCAGGCCTGTGGATAGACACCGCCCGCGGTAGCCTGTGAATAAAGCGATGTCGCCCCCGGACGGTATCGGGCACTCCCCCGCCAGCGAACGTGAACAACTCGCCCCAGCCCCGGCCTCGTGCGTTATACACGCCACGAACCGCCGAGCGGACTCAGCGTCCCGAAGACCTCGCAGTCTGGGAAGATGGGGGTATGAGCGACACGATGACACTGTTCTCCACTGCCCACGGCTATTCGGACCTGGCGGGCGGGGGTGAGCCGCTCAGCCCGCTGGACGGCCGCTACCGCGCGGTGGCCGCGCCGCTGGCGAACTACCTGTCCGAGGCGGGCCTGAACCGCGCGCGCGTGCACGTCGAAATCGAGTGGCTGATTTTCCTGCTTGACAACTCGGTCCTGCCGGGCGCACCAACGCTGACGGACGCGGAGCGCGACTACCTGCGCGCGCTCCCCCGCGATTTCGGCGCCGAGCACATCAAGCGCCTGGGCGAGTTCGAGGCCGTCACCCGCCACGACGTCAAGGCTGTCGAATACCTGATCGGCGAGTATCTGGAGGCTGCGGCCGGCAAGCTGGGTGAGGGCACGACGCTGCCGTCCCTGCGCGAGGTCGTCCATATTTTCTGCACCTCCGAGGACATCAACAACCTGGCGTACGCGCTGACCATCAAGGCGGCGACCGAGCAGGTGTGGTTGCCCGCGATCCGCGCGCTCCTGGAGCGCCTGCGCGGCCTCGCCGAGGCCGGGGCGGCCGTCCCGATGCTGGCGCACACGCACGGCCAGCCGGCGACGCCGGTGACGATCGGCAAGGAAATGGCGGTGTTCGCGCACCGCCTGTCCCGCCAAATCACGCGCGTCGAGGCCACGGAGTACCTGGGCAAGATCAACGGTGCGACGGGCACGTGGGCCGCGCACGTCGTGTCGGTGCCGGGCGCGGATTGGCCGACACTGGCTCGTTCCTTCGTGGAAGGCTTGGGCCTGACGTGGAATCCGCTGACCACGCAGATCGAGTCGCATGACTGGCAGGCCGAGCTGTATTCGGACGTGGCGCGCGCGGGCCGCATCGCCCACAACCTGGCGACGGACGCATGGACGTACATTTCGATGGATTACTTCCACCAGAACCTGGCGGCGCAGGGTTCGACGGGCTCGTCGACGATGCCGCACAAGGTCAACCCAATCCGTTTCGAGAACGCGGAGGCCAACCTGGAGGTGTCGAACGCACTGCTGGATTCGCTGGCGTCGACGCTAGTGACCAGCCGCATGCAGCGTGACCTGACGGATTCGACGACGCAGCGCAACGTGGGCGTCGCGTTCGGTCACGCGGTGCTGGCCTACGACAACCTGGTGCGCGGCCTGGACGGCATCGAGATCAACGCGGCGCGCATGGCGCAGGATCTGGATGCGAATTGGGCGGTGCTCGGCGAGGCCGTCCAGCAGGCGATGCGTGCCGCGGCGATCGCGGGTGCGACCGGTATGGCGAACCCGTACGAGCGTCTCAAGGAGCTGACGCGCGGCCATGAGGTGGGCGAGCGCGATATGCGTGAGTTCATTGCGGGCCTGGGTCTGCCGGCCAAGGTGGAGGAGCGTCTCCTGGCGCTGACCCCCGCGACCTACATCGGCTTGTCCGAGCGCCTGGCGCGCTGGGAGGCCTGAGTCCTATCGGTTGGGGCGGCGGGTGCGCGGGTTCGCGCCTCGCTGCCCTTGTCGTTTGCACGCATCATCGACTGTACTGAACTACTTGTACTCGACAAGGAGGACAAGGTCAGGGCGGCTGCTCGCATCGCTGGCGTTGAGAAGGATCTGGACGAAGGAAGCGGTCGCATCTCCATTATCCCGAGTAAGCTCCCAGCCAAACATGAGGAGCTGATCGGAAAGAAGATCCGACGCCCCGAGTCACGTAACCCCGTGGTGTACCTACGCAACATCGAGGTCATTGGCTAAGCCGGAATAAGAGAGCCCCCAGCAGTCCTGCTGGGGGCTCTCTTACATCCGCGAAAGCGGAGACGCTCAGTCCTAGCGAAGGTCACGGCCTCCAAGCAGGGTCGCAGTCGGGCGCGCCGTAGCGCGCGTAAAGCTCGTCGGGACGTGCAATCTCGTCTTCGAAGCCCAGCACCGCCATGTCAGCTACCGCTTCGGTTTGCGCGCCGGGCACCGCCCGGGCGTCCGCCGACGAATCCGCATCACCGCGTGCGACGAGGACGCGGGCGCGCACGCTGACCGGTGCCATTTCGGCGTTGTTCCACACCGCGCGAGTGAGCGCGTCCAGCGCCTCCGTCGCGACCTCCACATTCGCTAACTCATCCGAGGCCGGTGCAACCACGTCAATGGACACCAGGGATGGGCGACCGAAGCCCTCACCAACCTCGACGTTGACGACGCGGCGCTCACTGGAACCGCGTTCACCGGGGCCAACCCCGACCTCGTCGATGAACGTCTCCGGGAAGGCGGCCTCCAGCGCGGACGAGGCCAGCTCCGCGAAGCGCTGCGTGCGCCCGATTCCCCGCGTCGAGGCCAGGGCTCGCCACGCGATGCCGGCACCAATCGCACCCACGCCGAGCGCGCCGATCACGAGCGGCCCGGCAATCTGCGGGAGTTGACCGCGCAGGCCGGACGCGGCGGCCTTGTTCACGGGGGTCGAGACGCGCATCCAGCGGCGTACCTCGCGCAGGGGGGCGTAATGCTCGGTCATGAGCGGTCCTTTCTGATGGGAATGAGCCGGGAGAGGGTGGAGAACGCGGAGGCGCGCCGACGCCTCGCGCGGGCGACGCGCGGTAGGCGCGGCACCGTGGTCACGTAGTCCATGGGATAGGTGACGGCCGTGTACGCGCCGCCGCGTTCGAGCGCGGCAACCGTGTCCCACGCGGCGTCGGCGGTGGGTGTCAGGAGATCCTGCCAGATCTCGTAGTGCATGACGCGCGTGGACTCCCCCGGGGTGGGCAGGAAATCCTGCAGCGCCGCCATCGACGAGGCCAACCGACCCCACGGGGTCACGCGCACCTTGCGCTCAAGGAGGCGCACGGTCTCCGTGTAGGTCGAGGAGGAGTGCGCATAGTAGAGGGGGCGGGTCCGAGGCCTCACGAGGCTACACCCGACGGTGACGCGCCGGTCGGGGGCGCGGTCGGGCGAGCCGTCGAAGCTCGGCATGACGTCCTGGTCGTGGTTGACGGCGATGATCACCACGTCGGGGCGCACGCGGATACGGCGGTTGGGGCCACCCGTGGACAGGATGCCGCCGACATTGACCCCGGCCTCGTCCGGCGGGATGGAGGCGAGCGCGGCGGCGACAATCCCACCCTGGGAGTGGCCGCAGATGAGGACGGGTTCGCGCGACCACCGTTCGCGTGGCACGCCGTCACGTTCCATGGCGGCGTGCAGGGCGCTCACGACGCCGACGCTCATCGCGCTCTCCAGGCCGAGCATGAGGCGGATGTTCGTCTCTATATCGGCTGGATTGTTTGTTGAACGGAAGGTCATGGACTCGGTGCCAACCAGGGAGAGGAGCCAGCGGCGCGCCTCGTCCCCGCCGACGCGCGTGATCTTGACAGCGGGGCCGATGGTGCGAGACCAGTAGAGTTCGTCGATGTCGGCGCACATATCGGACAGGATTAAAGGAGGATCGACACGGCGGATCTGTGCCTCGGGGTGGCCGGGCAGCAGGTCCTGGAAGGCTGGGTCAGCCTCGGAGTCGCGTAGGAGATTCACGTGAACGGCACCGCCACGCAGCGCGCCGACTGCCGTGCCGACCGTCAGCATGCCGGTCATGAGGGCGTCGTATCCGCGCCTGGGGATGAGGGGCAGCATACGAGCCATGCGCCCGTCCTTGTCGGCACCGACCGCGACGACCGTGCGTGCCCACACGCGCCCGACGCTCGCGGTGCGCCGTGCGACGTGCGCGAGGGAGCGGATGAGGAGCGTATCCAGCCCGGGAGTATCGAAGAAGATACGCTGGGATTTTTCCGAGATCGACGTGCCCATGTCGTCCGAGGCAGCGCGGGCGCGAGCGCGGATGGTTTTGGGGAGCGCCGGGATTTCAGCGAGGCTGCCGACGGCGACCGTTGCCGCGAGCGCGGGCAGAACGGGGGCGACTTTGAGGCGCAGGTAGAGGCCGGGATACGCCTGGGGGACGCGGCGGATCGCACGGTAGCGTCGGCGTGAGCGTCGCTTCAAAGTGCCCTCCTCATGGTCCGTCTTGACTCCACACTACGGGGGTTGGCGAGCGAAATGCGAGACGAGGTCGCTCGGTGAACACTCAAAGCCTCTTGACACGGATACCCCCTAGGGGTACCATCACTTCCATGAGCAACGAACACGGCTACCACGGCAACACCGAGAATCACCTCGCGCGCCTGCGCCGCATCGAGGGCCAGGTACGCGGCCTGCAGCGCATGATCTCGCAGGGCGATTACTGCATCGACATCCTCACGCAGGTCTCGGCCGTCCAGTCCGCGCTCGATTCCGTCGCAGTCAACCTGCTCAAAGACCACATGAACCACTGCGTCGTCACGGCGGCGCGCGAATCAGACGAGGCCGCCCAGGCCAAAGTCGACGAGGCGGCCGCGGCCATCGCCCGCCTCATCAAGTCCTAATCACAAGGAGAAATCATGACCACCGAGATTGATCGCACCATTGAGCTGTCCGTCGACGGCATGACCTGCGGCCACTGCGCGATGAGCGTCAGCGAAGAACTGAGCGAGATCCCTGGCGTGAAGAACGTCGACGTCATCCTCAACTCGGGCAGCACCTCGAAGGTGACCGTCCTGACCGACACTCCCCTGGACGATGCGGCGCTGGGCGACGCAGTGTCCGAGGCCGGCTTCACGCTGGTCGGCATCTCGCGCGACTTCTGAGGATTTCCACGCCTCAACGACGAGGCCGGGGTTCTTTCCCCGGCCTCGTTTCCTTTCGCTTTTTACATACCCCCGGAGGGTACCTATGTCCACGACATCCGTAACCGTCACTACTTCCGCCAAGGCCACCACGGCCTCGGCCCCCACCCCCCAGGTGGGCGAGGGCACCCGCGCCCACGCCGCCGACCTGCGCCGCCGCCTCATCGTCTCCGCACCCCTGGGCGTCCTCGCGATGTTCCTGTCGATGGTGCCCGCCTGGCAGTTCACCGGGTGGCAGTGGGTCGTCGCGGCCGCCTCAATCCCGGTGGTCACGTGGGGCGCGTGGCCGTTCCACCGGGCGGCATTCGCGGCCGGCCGCCACGGGTCGACGACGATGGACACGCTGGTCTCCCTCGGCGTCATCTCCTCGACACTGTGGAGCTGGTGGGCGCTTCTGTGGGGTGGTGCCGGCATGCTCGGCATGCGCATGCAGATGAGCCTGATCCCGCGCGCGGCGCACGGCGGCCACGCGGAGATCTACTTCGAAGGCGCGTGCATGATCGTCGTGTTCCTGCTGACGGGCCGCTACCTGGAGGCACGCGCACGCTACCGCGCGGGCGACGCGCTGCGTTCGCTGCTGCGCATGGGCGCGAAGGAGGCAACGCTCGTGCGCATCGACCCCGCGACCGGCGAGCGCACGGAGAGCGTCGTGCCCGCCTCGTCCCTGCAGGTCGGCGACCTCTTCGCGGTGCGCCCGGGCGAGAAGGTAGCGACCGACGGCGTCATCGTCGAGGGGGCCTCCGCCCTGGACACCTCCCTCCTGACCGGCGAGTCCGTGCCCGTGGACGCGGCCCCCGGCGACGCGGTGACGGGCGCGACCGTCAACACGTGGGGATCCCTGCTGGTGCGTGCCACGCGCGTCGGCTCGGACACGACGCTCGCGCAAATCGGGCGCATGGTTGCCGAGGCCCAGGCAGGCAAGGCACCCGTCCAGCGCCTCGCGGACCAGATTTCGGGCGTGTTCGTGCCCATCGTCATCCTTGTTTCTCTGCTGACCCTCGTCGGCTGGCTGCTCGCGGGCGGCAGCGTGCAGGCCGCGTTCACGGCGGCCGTCGCCGTCCTCGTCGTGGCGTGCCCGTGCGCGCTCGGCCTGGCCACGCCGACCGCGATCCTCGTCGGGTCGGGACGCGCCTCGCAGCTGGGCATCCTCATCAAGAACGCGGAAATCCTCGAACAGACCCAGTCGATCAACACCATGCTCCTGGACAAGACGGGCACGGTCACCACGGGCGTCATGTCGCTTGAGTCTGTTGCAGTTCCCTCCGCGGGCGGCTCCCCCCGAGGTGGACGAGGCCTCGGCCCTGTCCCCTCGCCGCCTCCGTCGAGTCCCTCTCCGAGCACCCCGTCGCCCGCGCGATCACGTCGGGCGCATCCTCCCGAGGTATCTCTCTCGTCCCCGTGACCGCGTTCGCGAACCAGCCCGGACTCGGCGTCGTCGGCCTCACTGCCCGCGGCGGCGTGCTGGTCGGTCGCCCGTCGTGGCTGACCTCCCTCGGAGTGGACGTCCCCCTCTTCTCTCCTTGACGCCGTTCGCGAGGCCGAGGCCTCGGGCGCCTCCGCAGTCGTCGCGGCCCTAGCGCCGAACCTGGGTTCCGCGGCATCCTCCACCCCGGAGGCAGCCGCCACGCCCGAGGCACCCGCGTCCGTCGCACTTCCCGGCCCCGACGCGGATCTACCCCTCGCAACCCTCACCATGAGCGTAGGCGGCATGACCTGCGCGTCCTGCGTGCGCCGCGTCGAACGCAAGCTCGGCAAGCTCGACGGCGTGAAGGCCGAAGTCAACCTCGCCACCGAGTCCGCGCGCATCACGCTAACCTCCCCGCATAGCAACGAGGAGCTCGAGTCCGTCGTGAACGCCGCCGGCTACTCCGGCACCGTCACCTCCCGTTCCGAATCCACGCCCGCCGACAGCGCACCCGCGTCCGGCGAGAGCGCGGGCAAGGACACCGGCACCCCCACCCAGCCCGGCGCCACACAGGAACGGGAGAGCGCGAGGGGGCTACGGCCTCGTCCCTGGTGATTCCCGAGCGCGTCGAAGGCCGCGCGATTGCGGCGCTCATCGTGCGCGACACAATCAAGGAGTCCTCTCCCGCTGCGATTGCTCAGCTGCGCAAACTCGGCATCGAGCCGATCCTCCTGACGGGTGACAACGAGGCGGCAGCCCGCCACGTGGCCGATCAGGTCGGGATCGAGCGCGTCATCGCGGGCGTCCTGCCCGACGGCAAGCGCGACACCGTCGCCGACCTCCAGGCCGAGGGACGCACGGTCGCGATGGTGGGCGACGGCGTGAACGACGCGGCCGCCCTCGCTCAGGCGAGCACGAAGGGCCTGGGCATCGCGATGGGGTCGGGCACGGACGTGGCGATCGAGGTCGCGGACATGACGCTCATGAACTCGTCGCTGACCTCGGCGGCGACCGCAATCCGAGTGTCGCGCCGGACCTTGCGCATCATCAAGGAAAACCTGTTCTGGGCATTCTTCTACAACGTCCTGATGGTGCCGCTTGCAATCGCGGGCTTGCTCTCCCCCATGTTGGCGAGCGCCGCGATGGCGTGCTCGTCGGTGTTCGTGGTCCTCAACTCGCTGCGCCTGCGCACGGCGAAATAGTCAGCGGTATCGAGTGCCGCGCAGCCGGAGTTTCCGGCTGCGCGGCACCTTTGTTTTACGAGGTGCGACGCGCGACGCGGAAGCCCTGCGCGGAGTAGATGGTCTCGTAGGTGTGGCCGGGGTGAGCAGCACTGGCCCAGGACTCGGCGTCAACCTCGGCACCGCCCCACGCGTAGGGCTGCCGGTCGACGACAACATACTCGGGCGGGGTATCCATGCCGGCGGTCGTGCCCACCCAGTAGACGTCGCGCCCGGGCACGAGCCGCGCGAGCAGCGTCGTGTCGCTCTCGACGCGGGCCCCCGCGGGCACGACGTCGAGCGCGCCCTGGGCTGCCGCCATGCGCGGGCTTTCCGCGAGAGTCGGCAACTTCCACAGGGGCAGGAACGAGGCCGTAAGCGCCAGGGACACGGCGGGCACGCACGCGGCCGCCCACGCGGCCACACGGCGGTACTTCTCGTCGAACGAGGCCCGGGCCGGTTCCTCCGGGTCCGCCCCGCCCCGCTCGGGCTGAATCCACCGGCTGACGACGTCCAGCAGGGCGCACGCTGCGATGGGGACCAGCACCGCGTTGTAGTGCCAGGAGTTCCACTGGTAATAGGCGTTCACCGAGCCCGCGAAGCGCCACGCGAGGGTCGGCAGGACCAGAGCAAACCACGGGGAGCGCAGTCCGACAAAACCGGCTCCGGCCACCAGAATCAGCAGCGTCTTGATCTTGACGGGCGGGGTCGTGAGGATCGCCCACACGGAGGGAATCTGGTGCACGGCAGCCTTGCTGGCCATCGTCGTGCCCGCCCCCGTCGCGGATCCATCCAGCGAATAGGCCCAGGTACCTGCCGGGTTCACGGCGGGCAGCAGCACCTTCACCGTCAAGACAAAAGCGACAATACCGAACAGTGCGTACGCCAGGGACACGAGCATCCCGGAACGATCCTCACCCCTCCTACGCCACGCGAGCGCCAAGCCGGCGACGAAGACAGTCAGTCCCAGGTCCTCCTTGACAAGGATGACCGGTGCCAACCACGCCATGCAGGCACCCCACCGCCGCTCGACAAACGCAACGCCTGCGACGGCCAACAGCGGGACGGCAACACAGACCTCGTGAAACTGGGCACTGACCGCGCCCTGCAGACCCCACCCCAACCCGTACGTCAGGCCAACGAGCACGGCACCACCGCGCCCGAAGAGCCGCTGCGCCAGACGCGCAATCGGCAGGACCGACGCCGCAATCAACAGGTCCTGGATGACCAGGAGGGTGATCGCTGACGGGAAGAAACGATAGATCGGCCCAAGCAGTGCCAGGATCGGATGGAAGTGATCTCCCAGCAGGTTGTAGCCTGGGGCCTTGATCGGGACGATGGGAGCCTCGAAGCGCGAGTACGCCTGGACGGCCTCGGCGAAAATTGCCAGATCCCACGAGGGGTCAGAGAGCGTGCGCCACTGCGCCAGCGAAAAACAGATGTAGAGGGTGCCGACCGTGCAGGCGAGCGCGGCGGGAAGCCACCACGCCGAAGCGACGCGCGCGACGTCCGACCGATCCGGGAGCCTCACCCGACCATCTCCGAGCGGCGAGGCGAGGCCTCGACATCATCGGCGTGCTCGCGGGACGAGGCCGGGGCCGGGTAAGGCACGCCGATGCCCTGCTCGTGGTCGGCGCGACGCTTCGAGCGGGCGTCAGAGTGGAAGACCTGACTGACGGAGGTACGCAAGGCGTCGAACATGCGCGCCGGGCGGTTCAAGGAGCCGAGGGAGCGGTCCGCACCCGAGTGCGCGAAGTTACAGGGAACCTCCATGACGGACAGTCCGGCACGCAGCACGCTGATGGTCATCGCAGCTTCGAGGGCGTAGCGGCCAGCGAAAGGCATCGCCGCGTCAATGGCCTCGCGCGTCAGGCAGCGCTGGTAGCTCAGCGGGTAGTGGCAGTACCAGCCGGTCTTGCGGCGGATGAGTCGGCGCATGACGGCTGGGCCGTAGCCGGAGTATTCACGCCCGGTGGCAGGCACCGCGATGCTCATGTCCACCTCGCGGGAGACAACGGCCTCGACGAGGGCGGTGGCTTCGACGGCGGACTCACCCAAGTCGGGCGAGAGCAGCAGGATGTGGCGGGGTGGGCCGTCGGGACGATCCCGCATGGCGGCGACCTTCACGCCCGTCTCGATGGCCGAGGCGCGCCCACGTTCGACGGAGTGGCGCACGACGACGGCACCTGCGGCTCGGGCTGCGCGCCCCGTGTCGTCCGTCGATCCATCGTCGACGACAATGAGAAGGTCAACGCCGGGTATAGCGCGGCATGCGCGCACGGTGGCCGCAACGGCACGGCCGACGTTGTGCGCAGCGATGACTGCAGCGACGCGCTGCGGGTGGGAACTTTGGGATCCGCTGGCATAGTTCACACGACATAGTTTACGGGTAGCGGAACGCGATTGCGCCCCGCCACCCGTAATGTGAGCGACAAGCCTGCCTAAACGGCGGGTAAAAGTATGCTCAGCGGATCGTCACTGCGCGGGACACGAGGCCCTGGCGCGCGCGGCGCTCCTTGTCATCCAGACGCTCGGTGACGGCAAGTGCCTCGGCCAAAGCCTTGGCGAAGACCTGCGTGCCGGGCGCGACGTCGGCCGCGCTGGCACCCTCGGGCAGTTCGAAGACCGGGACGATGAGGCCGCACGCACGGAAGGAGCCCACGTAGCGCGAACCCTCACCGACGTTAGCCTCGCCGCGCGCAGCCAGGCGGGCCAGCGCATCGAAGAGCTTGGTCTCGTCGTTGTCCGTCAGGAAACGCACGAAGTTACGGTTCATCTCGCACCAGTACGCGCCGGGGACGCCAGGCACGGGTTCGGTCGGGATGATCTCATCGCGGTTCTGCTCAAGGGCGCGACGCGTCTGCTCATCGATCTCCTCAGCCGGGTCGAACCAGAAGGAGAAGTCCTCCTCGAGCTTCATGTCCGTGAAGCTGTCGGCGTCGACGATGTCCTGGAGGCGCTCGGACGGCTCGCGCACATCAATCGAGATGACGCCCTCGTCGCCCGCTTCCTTCGCGGCGATGGCCGCGAGCAGCGCGGCACCCGCGTCATGGCTGAGGTCCGCGGAGTTCGAGCGGGTCTGCAGCGCGACAAGAATGCGTCCATCGGGACGCACCATCGCGGGCTGCCCCTCGGGCAGGAGGGTGACGAAGTCGAATTCAACGGCACCGTGGTCGGCGTTGGTGCGTGCGGTCAGCGTGGCCACCGGAATGAGCTCACGCATGGCGACCAGCTCAATCTCCTTCGGCAGGCCCTCGTAGGGGCGCGCGACGAAGGGGATCGGCGGACGATATGCCTTGAGCTTGGCGGGATCGGTGACCTTCTTACGGCGGCTAGCTTTACCCATGGGTGTCATCGTAGCGTGTTTCGTTCAATCGACGAGGTCAGGGCTGGGCGAGCCGGTGCACTCACCCCAGCCCCCGCCTTGTCAGTGTCCCCGGGCGATGACCTCCACGCCGGGCAGGGCGGCGCGGTAGGCGTCGAGGAAGCGCTCGTACCCGGCCACACCCTCGGGAGTGGGCTCCAGAGTGGAGACCGAGGCCTCGGCGAAGACCCGCTCGGAGAGGTACTCCGGCAGGGCGAGAGTCGCCGAATTCCCAGCCAGGACAGCGCGGTAACGCGCGAGGACAGCGATGCCCCACGCACCGCCCTCGCCTGCGGTGTCGCCGACGGACACAGGGATATTCAGCGAGTCGGCGAGGATCTGCTGGGCGACACCCGGCGTCTTGAAAAGTCCGCCGTGCGCGAAGAGCGAATCGAGGCCGACCCCCTCCTCGCGGAGCATATCGACGCCGATGCGCACGGCCGCGAAGATGCTCATGAGCTGGGCGCGCACCGCGTTCGCGAGGGTCACGCGGGCCTCAGCCGTGTGCGTGAACACGGGCTGGGCGGCCTCCTGTCCGACAATCGGCTCGGCGGACAGAGTGTTGTAGGCCATGACACCGCCCGCGTCGGCCTCGCCCGTGAGCGCGTGGTTGTACAGGGTGTCGTAGATCGCGGGGACGCTCACGTCAGCTCCGATGAGGCGCGCAAAGTCCGCGAACCAGCCCACCCACGCATCGAGCTCGGACGCGCCGTTGTTCGAGTGGACCATCGCGACGGGCGAGCCGTCTGGCGTGGTCACCATGTCGATCTCGGTGTGCAGCTCGGTGAGGGAACGCTCGATAACCGCCATGAGGAACACAGACGTACCGCACGAAATGTTGCCCGTGCGCTGCGCGATCGCGTTCGTCGCGATCATGCCTGTGCCCGCGTCACCTTCCGGCGGACACAGTGCAATCCCGGGCTGGAGTATGCCGGTCGGGTCAATGAGCGCGGCACCTTCGGGGGTCAGCGCACCCGCGTCCTCGCCCGCGCTCAGCACGGTCGGAAGCACGTCGCGCAAGCGCCACGGGACCCGGTTCTCAACCAGTGCCTCATACTGATCGAGGTAGGACGCCACGTACGTGCCCGTGGTCGAGTTGATCGGGAACATGCCCGAGGCATCGCCGATGCCCAGGACGTGGCGGCCCGTCAGCTGATGGTGTACCCAGCCGGCCAGCGTCGTCAGGTGGGCGACGCGCGGCGCGTGCTCCTCGGAGTCGAGGACCGCCTGGTGCAGGTGGGCAATCGACCAGCGCAGGGGAATGTTGAATCCGAAGAGGCGAGTCAGTTCGTCGGCGGCGCGGCCCGTATTCGTGTTGCGCCACGTGCGGAAGGGCGCGAGCAGCTTGCCGTGCGCATCGAAGGCGAGGTAGCCGTGCATCATGCCCGAGATGCCGATCGAGCCGTAGGAGGTGGGGGTGACGTCGTAGCGCTCGCGCACATCGGCGACCAGGGACGCGTAGGCGCTTTGCAGGCCGGCGACGACCTCGTCGAGGGTGTACGACCACAGGCCGCCCTCCAGGTGGTTCTCCCAGGCGTGGCCGCCGGTGGCGAGCACTTCGTGATCGCCTCCGATCAGGACGGCTTTGATGCGGGTCGAACCGAATTCGATGCCGAGCGAAGTGTCGGCGGCGACGATGGCGGCGCGGGGGTCGGTGCTCATGTGTGCTCCTTGGGTCTTCATTGACGAGGCTGGGGCTGCTACTGCGCCCACACTAGCACTTGTGCGCACGCACGAATAGGGGCGAGCACTCAGTGATAGAACGCGGCGTCCGTTAACGTGCTAAGACCACTTCCATTGGAGTGTTTCTTTATCTCCATCGAAGCGATAACCGACGCATTACTACGCGTTCAGGCCCACTGCTAGCTGCTCACGCATGCGGTCGATGACGGACAGTTCCTTCTCACTGAGCGGCTTGGTGGCACTGCGTTCGATGAAGGTGAGGACGACCGAGGCGTAAACCTCCGAAGCCAGGGGAAGCACGTCATCATCGATGCGTCCGCGCGCCCAATCGGCAAATACCGAACGACATGTCTGGCGGAGACGCTCGTGCAGGTCCCCCTCTCCCCCGACACGAATGGCGAGCAGGGTCGTCAGGGCGCGCCCGTTGCGCGCGTAGATGTCGGCCAGGTGACGCGCGACCGCCCGAGAGTCACCGCCCTCCCCACACCACAAGCCCTCGAGCGCGGGAGTGATGTCCTCGAGGAGGAAGGCCACCACCTCGGCCAGAAGGGCGTCCTTGCCGGTGTAATGGTCATAGAAGGTCGTGCGCGAGACCATCGACACACGGCAGATATCGGCGACGCTCACATGCTCGTAGGGCTTGGCCTCGCACGCCTTCACGAGGCCGGAGCGGATCGCGCGGCGAGTCTTGCGAATGCGCAGGTCCAGGTTCTTCTCGGCGTCCCGCCCGTGCTTGTCCAGGTTTCGCAGGTACATGATGCTCCCATCACTTTCCTTGGGTCTATTAGCTTATCCTACTCTTATCGAAATATGCGTCCGGTAATGGACACTTCATTCGATATTGTCTGCTCCTGATTGTTGTCCCAGTACGTAGCCTCGAGGCATGTTCACTCACTACACGGGCAACCGGCAATTCGATCTCCAGCTCAATCGGACCTTCACGCCCCTGCTTGATCGCGAGGGCATTGCACGCATCGCCGACACTGCGCTCCCTCACATTCACTCGACGAAGGACATCACGGCACTTGCCCACTCGCTCGCACAGCGCTTCGATGCCGAAGGCGACGCGGAGGCCGCGTGGCGCCTCCACGAGCTGGCGGCCTTCTACGTCTCCCCCTCCGACCCCCGCAAGCGCCGCGCCATCGACGCCATGTCGGCCGCATTCGACGAGGCGCGCCACGGCCTCGTCCTCACCCGTCACGCGATCCCCTACCGGGATGGCGAACTCACCGCGATGCGCTGGGAGGCTGACCCGGCGGATCGCGCGCAGGCCCCCGCGGGCACACCGCACACACTTGTCATGATGAATGGATTCGACGGGTATGCGGAGGAGATCATCGACTTCGCGTCCTACTTCCCCACACGCCCATTCGACATCATCGCGTTCGATGGGCCCGGGCAGGGACACGCGGCACTGGCCGGCATGGCGCTCGAGCCGGAGTGGGAGCGCCCGACAAGCGCGGTGTTGGACTACTTCAGCGTGGAGAGCGCAGCCGCACTCGGCGTGTCCTTCGGTGGCTACCTCGTCATGCGCGCGGCAGCCCACTGCCCGCGCATCAGCCACGTGATCGCCTTCGACATAATGTACCGGCTCCTCGACGGCCTGACGCTGCCACTGCCTCGCCCTCTGCGTCCCATGACAGACGTGATCGTGGGGAATCCAAGGCCCGCGTGGCTCATCGACGCGGCGCTGCGCATCGCGCCGAGGTTCAGCGCGGACCTGGCGTGGAAGCTACAGCAGGCCAGACACCTCACGGGCCTGAGCAAACCGAGCGAGGTACTGCGGGCGTTGGGCGCATTCACGATGGAGCCGCTTGAGGGCTTGATTCATCAGCCATGCCTGGTCCTGGCCGGAAACGCCGACCAGTACGTTCCCTTCGAGCGCCTGGAAGACGTGCGCCGGGCCCTGGCTAACGCGGCGTCGCTGGACGTGCGCGTCTTCCACGAGGCAGAGGACCCGGACATGGCACAGCATTGCCAGATTGGGGACTTGAACCGCGCCTTCACGATCATGGGCGACTGGCTCAGCGGCCACCAACCCCGCAACAGCGCATGATCGCGTGCATGACGGCGGCGGCACCGTCGTTTTCGACGGCCGCCGTCACGTGATCGGCGTGAGAACGCACCTCGTCGGAGGCACCCCCCATCGCGACACCGAAGGCCGCCCACTCGATCATCGCGATGTCGTTGGTGCCATCCCCGACGGCGACGGTGCCGGCGGCGGGAACGCCCAGTCGCGCCCGCAGTGACTCCAGCCCGGTTGCCTTGGTCACGCCGAGCGGCTCAATGTCCGCCCAGGACGTCCAGCCGACGAACACCTCGTGAGTGCGCGAGACGTCCAGGGAGGACAAAACGGAGTCAAACACATCGCGATCCATGTCCGCGGCGCGTACGACGATCTTCGGGGTCGGCGTGGAGGCCAGCTCCTCCATCGACACGATGCGATGCTCGCTGCCCTCGATCTCGTTGTTCGGGAAGGGAGCAGACAGCAGAATGTCGGGATGTGGCATCGACGCGAACACGACACCCGGAATGGCGGAGGCAATCTCCTCCAGGCATGAACCGGGTACGAAAGTACGCTCCTCGACGATCTCGCACTGCCCGCCGCTCACTCGCACGAGGGTCGCGCCGTTATTGCACAGCGCCCACCCATCCGTGAAGCCCAAGGCGTCAAGGATCGGGGTGACGCCTTCGAGCGCGCGGCCCGACGCGATGAGCACGTGAGCGCCCGCGGCAGCGAGGGCGTGGATCCCCTCAAGGACGCGCGGGGTTGCCCCCGCGGGGGTCAGGATCGTGCCGTCGATGTCGAGCGCGACCAGGACCTGGCCCGCCGACGTCGGAAAGTCGGCGGGCAGGGCGGCCGTGGCCTCGTCGAGGAGATCCTCGAAGGGGCGGGCAACTTCCCCGGAGGAGGGGACCGTCAGGAAGCGCTCTTGGCTCATCGAGCGACCGGGGTCAGGACGTCGAGTCCACCCAGGTAGGGGCGCAGGGCCTCGGGCACGTAGATCGAGCCGTCCGAGCGCTGGTGATTCTCGAGGAAGGCGACGATCCAGCGGGTCGTGGCCAGCGTGCCGTTGAGCGTGGCGACCGCGGCCATGCCGTCCTCGCGGCGCTCACGAATGCCGAGGCGGCGCGCCTGGAACGTCGTGCAGTTCGAGGTTGAGGTGACCTCCATGTAGCGCTGCTGGGTGGGCAGCCAGGCCTCGCAGTCGAACTTGCGGGCGGCGGAGGTGCCCAGGTCGCCGGCGGCCGTGTCGATGACGCGGTAGGGCAGCTCGACCTTGGCGAGCATCTCCTCTTCCCACGCGAGGAAGCGCTGGTGTTCCTCGGCGGCGTCCTCGGGGCGGCAGTAGCTGAACATCTCGGCCTTGTTGAACTGGTGGACGCGGATGATGCCACGCGTGTCCTTGCCCGCGGAACCGGCCTCGCGGCGGTAGCAGGTGGACCAGCCCATGTAGCGCTTGGGGCCACCCGACAGGTCGAGGATCTCGTCAGCGTGGTAGCCGGCGAGGGCCACCTCGGACGTGCCCGTCAGGTACAGGTCATCGGCGGGCAGGTAGTAGATCTCGTCGGAGTGCTCGTTGAGGAAACCCGTACCGCCCATGATCTGCGGGGTAACCAGGGTCGGGGTCATCATCGGCACGAAGCCGTTCGCGAGCGCCTGATCCATGGCCATCGTCATGATGGCCAGCTCGAGGCGGGCGCCGATGCCCTTGAGGTAGTAGAAGCGCGCGCCGGAGACCTTCGCGCCGCGCTTGGTGTCGATCGCGTCCAGGCCCTCGCCGAGCGCGAGGTGATCCTGAGGCTCGAAGCCCTCGGCGGCGAAGTCGCGGGGGGCGGGGCCTTCGTGGCGCAGAACCACGAAGTCATCCTCGCCACCAACGGGCACGCCGTCGAGAACGAGGTTGGGCAGGAGGCGCGCGAGGCGGTCAGCCTCGGCGTCGGCGGCGTTCGCGGCGGCCTCGGCGGCCTTCACCTGCTCAGCGAGTTCTTTGGCCTTGGCCAGGATCGTGGGACGCTCCTCTTTGGAGGCGCGACCCACGGACTTGGAGACCTCCTTTTGGGTGGCGCGCAGCGTCTCGAAGGCCTGCAGGGCCTCGCGGCGGGCGGCGTCGGCCGCGATGATCTCATCGACGAGGCCGGGGTTGGCTCCGCGGGCACGCTGGGAGGCGCGGGCGGGTTCGGGGTTTTCACGCAGGGCACGCACATCAATCATGGAACCATCCTATGCCAGGTGGCCCGGCTCTGTCCCCCACCGTGCCGGATGCCAAATCCGCAGCAGAGACCAGGGTTATGCACCAACTATCCGATCAATTCACAGAAATACCAAAGGTTATCCACCTCTTGTGAATAACCGTGTGGATAACGATGAGCGTCGTTGCACAACAGCTGGTCACAGCCGCTATAGAACGCAACGCAAAGAGCTTTCACAGCCTGTCCACAACCCCTTAATCCACAGGCAGACTAAGATGTGTACATGGACGCTACACCGTGGATACTCGCAGCCGCTGCAGGAGCCGGAGCAATCGGAGTCGCGCGCGCTGTCACAGCGCTCACCAGACGTCATCGCAGACGGCAGGCACTTTCCATCCCGTCAACGGCGGATGACCCGGAGCGCGGCAGGCCTCGTCCATGGATCATCATGAACCCCTCGAAGCACGACGATCCACAAGCTTTCAAGGACCTCATTAACCGCAAGGCCAAGGAACTTGGCATCGACCACGTGCACTGGCGCGAGACCACACGCGAGGACCCCGGCACCGGGCAGGCCGTGCATGCCCTCGAAGAAGGCGCGTCCGTCGTCATCGCCGCCGGTGGAGACGGGACCGTGCGCGCGGTCGCGGCCGGCATGGCCGGGTCGGGCGTGCGCATGGGCATCATCCCCGTCGGCACCGGCAACGTCCTGGCGGGCAACCTCTCCATTCCTGATGACCCCGAACACGCACTCGCCGTTGCCCTGGACGCCAACCATCGGCTCGTGGACCTGGCGTGGGTGCGCGTCGAGAACGCCACCAAACCCTCGTCCCTTCCCGCCGAGGGGGCGCTACGCGACGCTGCCCGCCAAGCCACCCACCGCACTGAGGATGAGGAACGCGAACCCGCCACGGCCTCGTCCATCGAGCCACGCACCGATGAATACGCCTGCCTCGTCATCGCAGGCATGGGCTATGACGGCGCGACGATGGCGGACACCGACCCTGAGCTAAAGAAGCGCATCGGGTGGATCGCCTACGTGTGGGCGGGACTGGGCGCGATGGGCGTGCCGCGCATGAAGGCGCGCCTGATGCTGCGGTCCCCCATCGCCACCGCGCCCGACCCGCTGGGAGTGAGCGACCAACTGTCCGGACGGACCGTCGACGAGGCCGCAGCCCCCTCCGGTCGTCAAGATTCTCCACGCTCGTCGGCGGATGAAGTCACGCGCATCGAGGCACGCTCGGTCATGTTTGCGAACGCCGGTGAATTGAAACTACTGGTCCTCGCTCCCGATGCGAACCTGTCGGACGGACTCATCGACGTCATCGCGGTCGACGCACACGTCGGCCTGCTCGGCTGGGCGGACGTCACGTGGAAGATGCTGGGTCAGTTGATTGGTCTGCGTCCCATCAACCTGCCCGTGTCGACAGGCACGGTCGCATTCCGCCAGGCGAAAGGCGCGTCCGTGACGGCCGCCAAACCGCAGGTGTGCCAGGTGGACGGCGACGCCATCGGCTTGGCCCGCACGATGCACGTGCGCATGCAGGCCGGCGCACTGGACGTGGCTGTGCCCGCCGAGCGCACGTGGATGGAGCTACTGCCCAGCTGACCCACTCCGTGATACAGCGTGCCCCGACCCCGATCCATGCGTGTGTCGCCACTGCCCCACGTTTAAGCTTGTTGCTAAGTGGTGCGGGCCTGCTTCATATGCGCCCGGAATCACCGGGGATGCGCGAGGTCAGGTCAGCGGCCAGGAGGGGGCAGAACCGCCTGTCTTGCCCGTGCCGTCGCCGCCGCGCAGCAGGTCCGCGACCCACGCGCGACCCGCACGGAACGCCTCGTCCGTTGTCCCGGGGACAACGGCTGCACGCACGCCGTCGACGCGCGGGTAGGACCCCATGAAACGGACCTCCGGCGAGTAGCGGTGCAGGCCGACGAGGGCCGCCTGGACGCGTTCCTCGCGGATGTGCCCAACGATGTCGATACTGAACGTGTAGTTGCCGAGGCCGTCGCCGCTCGGGCGCGACTCGATGCGCGAGAGGTCCACGCCGCGCGCCGAGAACTGCTCAAGGAGGGTCAGCAGAGCGCCCGATTCGTTGACGGGCAGGGCCACCTGGATGGTCGTCTTGTCTGCGCCGGTGGGCGGGGGCACCGCGCCCGGACGCGCAACCAACACGAAGCGCGTGATCGCGCCTGGGTTATCGGCCACGTCCTGGTAGAGGGCCTCGAGGCCGTAGGTGCTCACGGACACCGCGTTGCACAGGGCAGCGTCGAAGGAAGCGTCGCCGTCGGAGAGGAGTTCGGCGGCCGCCGCCGTCGAGGTCGCGGGCACGTGGATCGCGCCCGGGAAGGTACTCTCGACCCAGCCGCGGCACTGCGCCCACGCGTGCGGATGCGTGCCGATGCGGCGGACGTCTTCAGCGCGCGTGCCCGGCAGGACTGCGAGCTGGAAGACGACGTGGACATGCATTTCGGCGACGATCACGAGGGGATCGCCGTGCGAGAGGGAGTCGAGGGTCGCGTTCACGCCGCCCTCGATGGAGTTTTCGATAGGGACGACAGCACGATCAGCCTCGCCACGGCGCACAGCCGCGAGCGCCTGCGGGGCGCTCGTCATCGGCAGGAGGACGGCACCGGCGGGCGCGACCTGGTGGACGGCCTGTTCGGTAAAAGTACCGAAGGGGCCGAGGAACGCGATGCGGAGCTTGTCACCAAGGGGCGCGGGGCCGGGAATGTTCGTCGTCATAGCGTCAAGGGTATCGACACGCGACAGAGGCGGGCGCACTCAGTCCCAGCTCAGGGGCGCATTGTGGCCTACTCGTCGCCGGACCGGTGTTCCTCCGGGTCATCGGCACCCGGCTGGGTGGAGCGGATCCCGTCCGCGAAGGCCTGACTGCCGCCGCCGGGGGTGACGTAACCGCATGCGGTGATCTTCCACAGCTTCGCGGTACCGCCCGCGTCGACCAGCTCAAAGCCGCTGGACGTGTCGACGCCATAGAAACCGGGGTTGCGGTTCGAGCGCAAGAAGTTGTAGTAGCTACCGTCTTCTTCCTCGTAGAAGTGTGTGATGCCAAGGTTGCGCACGACCTCGCAGACCTCGGGGTCGGTCGTGATATCGCGGAAGTGCTGGGTGAGGACCTTCTGCGAAACCCCGTCGCCGTTGACCGTGCTGAGCTGGGGGAAAACGGCCTTGCGGCCTCCCAGCAGCTCCGAATAGGCGGCACCCGCGATGGGGTCGCCGACGACGAGGGCGTCGGGGGCTGTCGTGTACTGCATGCGGCGCAGCATGGCGAGTTCGCCCTTGACGGCCATGCCGGGCTTGCCCAGGCGCGTCGGGTCGTACACGTAGGCGACGGCTGAGTCACGGGCGTCAATCGCGCCGAAACCGGACAGGAGGACGACGAGCGAGAGGATACCCACCTGGATCGGCCAGCGGGGCACCTCGACATCGTCCTCGACGTCGTCCTCGATGCTGCGCTCGGCCAGGATGCGACGCAGAGAAACTGCCCATGCCGCGTGAATGCCGTGGACGATAGCCGCGACGCCGACGGCCATGAGGACGGCCAGCGCGATGTCCTCGACGCCCATAATGCGCCGCCCGTCCTTGTACCAGGGGGCGAGCAGGAAAGTGCGCAGCGCGGAGTCGGGGGCGTAGGCGAGCCCGGTGAGGACAGCGAGAATCAGGTAGGAGACGAGAGGCCAGGCCGGCATCGGAGCGGCTTCCTTGCGATCCATCAGTCGGATAGTCTCAATCTCGCGACCGTCGATGTCCAGATGGGCCTCGTCGGCCAGGTCATCGACCGGGTCGGGGCGTCGCAGCAACGTGTGGAGGCGAGCGGTGACGACGATACCTGCGACGAGGAGAATTACCTGGATGAGCGTCCACCACGTCGTGCTCGTCGTCTGCGCGAACGGCGGGTAGGGCAGGAGTCCATGCGAGAAGGCTTCGCCCCAGCCACTGCCTCGACGCGGGTAGCGGCCCATCGCTTGGATCTTCGGTGAGGCGAGCGCGATCAGGGGCAGGGCGAGGACAGCGAGGCCGACGCCGACCCACAGGATGGCGGTGAGCTGGCCTCGGCCCTCACGCGCCAGCGCAGAGCGCGCAAAAAAGACGATGGAAGACAGAAGGGGCGCGGCTAGGAAAGCCAGGAGGGAGAAGGCAGCGCTGGGGTGCGCACCGACGAGGCCGAGACAGCCTATGAGGAGGAAGAGAACCTGGGGGATGCGGCGGATCAAAGACCGGATGCCGTCCCCGAAACGCAGGTCCGCGGCCGCGCGCCGACCGGCGACGATGAAGGCCGCAGCAAGGCCAGGGACCAGCACCGTGCCCGTCGAGTTGGGCCACTGGTTATACATGGTCAGCGCGTCCGCCGGCATGTTGTGCAGCATGCCGCCGATGATCGGAGTCGCAAGGAGGGCCGTGCGCGAACCCGTCAGCACGGACACCAGAGCCGCCAGGCCGATCACCCACACGGCCATGAGGGCCAGGGAGGACACGTTGGAAGCCTGGACAACCGAGTCGTAGCGGGCGAAGAGCGCGACGAACGCGTGCCAGCCCGTCGGGTAGTAGACGCGCCGCCCACCGTAGAGTTCATGGAGACCACCGAAAGGGCTGGCATCCTTGCCGTAGAGGATCGCGTGAACGCCATTCTGATGGAACGTCGGATCCCACTGCTGGACGGGGTTCGCTGGATCTGCAACCGACAGCAGCGGCCAAGCCGCCAGGAGGAAGCCCACGAGGATCGCGCCCCACGTCGCCGCGCGGATGGCCGCCTGATGTCCACCGATCGGCACGCGCACACCGATGGCCTCGCGGAAAGGCACCCCGTTGAGGGCAAATCCACCGTTAACTCGGTGAAAGTAGCTGAGGCCCCACGCGACCGCACCGCCGACGGCGCTCATGCCGAGGACCGGCATGACCGTGGAAGCCTCCCACGAGATCTCAAACGCCGGATAGAGGACCATCAGGACAGTGATCAGGCCAAAGGTGAACGCCGGTGCCGCCCCGATCGCGATGAGCGACGAGCGCACCCCCGCGCGTAGCCACATGAACCCCGGCAGCACCAGGGCGACCATCATGGCCAGCAGGGTCGGAACCAGCATCCACCAGGCCAGCACGTGTTACTCCTTCTCAGCAGAAGACCGACGCTTGCCGATCATCTCAATGATGACGGGTAGGACCGATGCGAGGATGATGACACCCAGGATGAGCGTCAGGTTGTCGTGCACGAAAGGCACGTTGCCCAGGAGCGAGCCAACCAGGATGAAGCCAGCACCCCAGAAGACGGAACCCAGCGTGTTAAACACCAGGAATTTCGAATAGGGGTAGCGGGCCATGCCCGCGGCGATCGGAATGAAGGTGCGTACGAAGGGAATGAAGCGACCGATGACGAGCGAGCGCCCGCCGTAGTTTGTGAAGTAATGCTCAGCCTTCTCCAAGTGCTCGGTCTTCAGGACGCGCGCGTCCGGTTTGAAGAAGCGACGACCCCATTTCGCGCCCAGGAAGTAGCCGATCTGCGCACCAATGAAGGCGGCGACGACGACCATGGCAATGAGAGTGGGCAGATGTAGACCGAGGCGGTCGTGCAGCAAGCCGGCAGTGAACAGCAGGGACTCGCCCGGAAGAACCGGGAAGAGAACACCGGACTCGATAAGAACGATGAGCATCGTTCCCCACAGGACCCACGGCCCCATAGCGACTAGGAGTGTCTCAGGATTCTTAAACCACTCGATAACTGTGTCAAGCATCGACGGATCCGATGCTTCCGCGAGTGTAGACCATGTCACGATAAGGCCCTTTTCTGCCGGGAATATGTCCCCCTAACCCTACCTTTGTTGACCGCGAATATAGGATGGTCACTATGAGGAAGCGCAAGGAGTCACACGACAGCCCCCCAGTTGTCGATACGAACATCCTGTTCGTCCCCTCTTCCGCGGAGGATCCGTCCTCACTAGGGGTCGATGACCTGATGGGCATGATCAACGGTGCGGGGACCACGACAGCCCCTGCCCAGAAACCGGACATCCCCGGCCCCGAAGACAAGACTGAAATCCTCGACCCCATCGTCGTGCCCGAGTCGGTCATCGTCTCGCCGGTCGTCACCGTCAACGCACTGCAGAGTCCCGCTCCTCCACCCCCCGCCTCGGCAATCATCGACGCGCCCCTCCACCACTCCCCGACGACGAGGAGGCCGCAAGACCGAGGGGTCCCATCCTCCCTCCTCCCTCCCCGACGACGAGGAGGCCGCAAGACCGAGCGGCCCCGTTCTCCCGCCACCCGCGCCCGAAGCCGGCTCCGGCGTACGCATGGTTACCGAGCCGCCTACGCCCGAACCCCCCCGCGCCCGAGCAGACCGGTCCCAGCGCCGCCACGAACGATGCCTCCAAGACGATAGCAACGTCCGTCGACCAGACCGACATCGCCGCCGTCCCCACCCCCGTCACCGTCGCTGCGTCCGCCGCAGCCAACACAGCGAGAACCCGGAAGACGACACGCGCGAACCACGACGGAGCCACGACCGATCACGCGCCCACCCCGACCGACTCGCCCACCGAGAAGGACACGGCGGACGCGCTGGCCACCCCTGCCTCGGACGCGGTCGTGCGCGCCAAAAACGGCGAGGTCGCGCTTCCCGTCCCCGCCCGCAGGCTCCGCCTCCCCAGGCCCGCCTACATCGCCGACCACATCTTCACCATCCAGCGCAGGCGCGAGGACGTCATCGACGTCGTCATCTCGATCCTCGCAATCCTCATCATCTGGACCATCGGCACCGTCGCCAGCGCCACGACGCGCGGCGTCACCATGGACGTCCTGCAATTCCAGCTCATCCGCCAGATCCTGATCCTGCCCGTCAACCTCGTTGAGGGCCTCATCATCCTGATCACGCCGATCATGGTGATCATCTCCCTTGCGCTGAGAAAACGCTTGCACACCATCATCCAGGTCATCGTCACGAGCGTCGTCGCCGCCGTCGGCGGCTGGATCATCGCCATCCTCACCGGTCTGCTGCCCGTCTACCTCACCATCCCCCTGAGCGTGGACCGGCTCATCGCCACACAGGGCCACAGGAGCGGCTTCGTGATCGCCATCAACCTGGTACTCGTCACCCTGTGCGCCATGTTCACCTCAGCAGGCGAAGCCCAATCGATGAGAGCCATTCGCTGGGGCTGGACAGGCGTGTGGGTCATCCTGATCCTAGGCGTCCTGCGCTCCTCGATGACCCTGCCCGTCGCATTCATCTCTGTGTTCATCGGCCGTGCGTTCGGCTCGGGTTCGCGTTGGATCATGGGCTACGACGACCAGAGAGCCAAGGGGGTCACCCTCGTCGAGGCGCTCCTCAGCATCGGCATCACGCCCTCGCGGATCGTGCGCACCGACCTGGACACCACCACCGAACCGCTGTCCACGTGGGCAGTCGCCGAGAACGCCCGCGGACGCCTCACACAGGTGCCCGCCGACTTGGGCGACATGGGCGTCACCATCACGCAACGCCCCGACCCCGACCACAACCGCCACTACCAGGTGTGGAGCGACACCGAGCTGACCTACGAACTCATCGTCATGGACCCCGGCCAGGAGCTGACCGGCACCCTCCTCGAGATGTGGAACAACCTGCGCCTGCGTGGCATCAGCCGATGGATCTCCCCCTCCCTCAAGGCCCAGGCGGAACGCTCCTCGTTCACAACCTTGCAGGCTCTGCGCGCCGGCGTCTTCACGCAAGAACCCATCGCGATCGCCTCGGCGAACGATTCGATCATCATGGTGCTCTCCGCCCTGCCCCCAACGACACCGCTGACGGAGCTCGGCGAGCGGGCCTCAGACGAGGTCTTGGATCGTGCGTGGGAACAGCTGCGGTACGCGCACACGCGGGGCATTTCGCACCGCGCCCTCACGCCCGAGGCTGTCGTCGTCGACGCGTCCTCCGACGTGTGGCTGCTCGACTGGGATTCGGGCGAGGTCGCGACGACTGAACTCAACCAGTCCATCGACATCGCCCAGATGCTAGTCCTAACCGCCCTGGCAGTGGGACCCCAACGTGCGCTTGAGGCCGGTCGACGCTGCGTCGGCGACGAGACCCTCATCGCGTGCGCGCCCGTCATCCAGAAGCCGGTCCTGCCCGCCTCGGTGAACCAGATGCTGCGCCGATCCGATCTGCTCAGTGATCTGCGCGCCGCCCTCGTGGGCGACTCCGAGGCCGAGTCCGCCCCGACAGCCGACCTACAGCGCTTCCGCCCGCGCACGATCTTCACGATCGCGGTCGCATTCATCGCGGTTTTCATCGTCGTCTCCTCTCTCAACTTCAACGACCTCGTCTCCACGGTGAAAAGTGCAAACCCGTGGTGGATGGCCGCGTCTGCCGTGTTAGCCTGCCTGATCTGGGTGGGTTCGACCGTGCCGCTCATGGCCCTGTCCCCCGAGAAGCTGCGCTTCGGCGACACCCTCATCGCGCAGGTGGCCGCCTCGATCATCACGGTCGTCGCACCCGCCGGTGTGGGTCCCGCTGCCCTGAACCTGCGCTACCTGCGCAAGCGCCGCGTCCCCACCGCCGCTGCCGTGACGACGGTGACGCTCATGCAGATCTCGCAGGCGCTCATCACGATCATCCTCCTGCTGCTCGTCATGGTCAGCGCAGGCTCGTCCCTGTCCGTCTCACTCCCCTACGGCACGATCCTCGCGGTCGTCGCGGTCGTCATGCTCGCGGTCGGCGTCATCGTGGCCGTCCCAAAGGTACGCCGCTGGATCTGGGCCAAGATCGAGCCGACGTGGCAGCAGGTCTACCCACGTCTCCTGTGGATCATCGGACAACCTCGTCGCCTGACCGCCGTCGTGGCTGGCAACCTACTCATGAACATCGGCTACGTGGGCGCGTTCTGGACCGCCATGGTCGCCATGGGTGGCTCGCTGAACTTCTCAACGGTTGCTATCACCTACCTGACCGCGAACGCGGCGGGTTCCTTCATCCCTTCCCCGGGTGGTATCGGTACCGTCGAAACGGCACTCACCTCGGGTCTGACAGTCGCGGGCGTCTCCTCCTCGGTCGCGATTGCCACCGCGCTGCTCTACCGTCTTGTCACCTTCTACGGGCGCATCCCGTTTGGCTGGCTGGCCATGAAGTACATGGAGAAGAAGGATCTGATCTAAGCGCTATCTTTCCGGGCCTCGACCCTGAGGCTGGGGATGTGCGCCGGGTTCGCGCCTCTTTGCACATGCCGTGGTGGCACTCAGATGCACACCGCGAGTTGACTGCGCCTCACTCTGCACGAGGCCGGGTCATGAGCGACACCGAGGTACGACGGCACGGGGAGCCTTACTTCTAGTTGCTTCTAATTTGGATCAAATTTGAAGCAACTAGAAGTTGCCTGTTGCAACAGTTCTTGTAACAAGATCCCCACGCTGCGTCGCACAACCTAACGACCACGGCGATCATGGAACTTCGCACTACGCATCGACACCCCGAACCCGGCGTTGGAGATCTGTGACCGGGTACCACTCGAAGCTACGGCCGCGCTTGGTACGCATCAGGTATCCCCCGTCCTCAAGACCGCGCAGATCAGCATGCGCCGTCTGCAGCGTCACCCTGAACTTGTCCGCATGTGATGCAGCTGTCACAGTGATAGCAGAGTCCTTTAACGCTTCCTCAATGACCCCGATCTGTCGATTATTGAGATCGGTGAGCCTCAGGAGATGTTTCACTTGTTCCATTTCCTTGGACTTTCTCGCCAGGTAATCGTGCAGCTCACAGATTCCACGCAGGATAATCTGCGCATGCCAGATCAGAAAGTAGGTGAGATCCCCTTCATCCTGCTCAACCTCAAGGAACGAGCGCGCATACTTGGCAGGCGCTTTGCGCAGAAGCCTCGACACCGGGACAAAATCCATGAGAAAGAAGCCTTCGCGCAGCATCACCCACTGCGCAATCACGCGGGCCGTGCGCCCGTTACCATCGACGAAGTAGTGGTCATAGACCATCATGAAATGAACAACGAGCGCCCTCACAAGCGGCGGCACGTATTGCGTCGCATACTCCCCCACGCCATTGGCAAAGTCGCACAGACGCTTGAGTCGTTCAGGCAATTCTTCGGCTGGCGGCGGAACATGCAGCAGCTGATCCTGGCCTTCACTCCCATAGATACGAATTCGCTCTTCGCCCTGGTGCTGCAGGCGCCCTGCATCCTCCGCTTCGTCGAGCGTCCCATCCGTCACAATGCGATGGACCCCGCAGATGAATGCAGGAGTGAGCTCCTCACCCAGGTGAGCACGCACATATTCGAGAGCGAGAAAATTGTTGAGGATCATCCGCTCCGAGCGAGTGCGTGGATCCTTCTTTTCTCGGAGCATCTTTTTCGCATCACGCCTTGTGGTCGACGCCCCCTCCATCTGGGAGGAGGTGATCGCTTCTTCGTAGAGAGAGTTGATCAGGTATCTGTCTCTCACCCCTTGCGTCGCTACTTCGCCCGGCAGCTCCACCTGACCGCGCGCCTGCGCCGTAATCTCCTCATTCAACTGCAAGAAGCGATCCGGGAGATTAAACGTCAGGCGCGTTCCGTCCTTCATAACGAAGGGAGTGGGCCGGGCTGTCGAGGCGCGCGCAGCGCGTACCGCGTACCACCACTCCTCACGCGTCAGACCCTCCGGCACCGGCTCAGCGCGAAGGTAGTACTCCCACGGCCGATACTCTGAATCATCCAGCCCACCCGCTAGCACGCCGATAATAGGGAGACGCCGCTCATCATCTGCGTTCGCCAAACTGGCGATAACTCGTTCGCGCAGCTCACCAAGCCGATAAGGCGGAGGGACAGGAGTCTTCATGGCTACTCCGTTCACACGAACTTCAAATTACTTCTAATTTTATCTTAATTTGAAGCAACTAGAAATAGTGCCACGGTGCACACATCAACGAGGGCGCAACAGAATATCCAACATCCCGCCACAAGCAGGCGTCCCCACAACAAACGAGGCCGCGACCGGAACACCCGGCTACGGCCTCGTCGATGGCGGTCACACTACCAAAGACGGTTCGCGTGCACGTAGTAGGCCGACTGCACGCCACTGACGCCCCTGATCACCTCGACGGATCCGGCGGGCACACTCAGCCCGAAGCCCTGCACGGGTGTCCCATACTCATACTCGACCTCGACGGACCCACCGGGGAAAGACTCGGCCACAGCTTCCCTAATCGACGCGAGCACAGCCGCACGGTCAGCGCCCTCCTCGAGGCGCACGACAACCTCAACACTCTCCGACGGACGGTCCTCACTTCCAACCATGGCCGCCTGGGCGACCACCGCAGGCGAAACACCGAACTGGAAGGCGGTCGCCGACGCGGCGAACGACGGACTCACAACCGCAAGCGCACACCCGCCAACACATGCCAGCGCGAGAGCTGTTTGCTTCATGGACATATTCTGCTCCTCTGCAATCATGGGCGGTCGAGCGGGAACACTGCCATGTATCCTCTCCGCCGATCACCAGGAGCACCCTAACACGACAGCGTAAATGACAAGCTAGTCATGACTGCTATTTGGTCATTACTACCACGCTGTCAAACTTAATGATTCCGTGTATGCAGAGACAAAAAGGTGGTCGGGCGACCTCACACGCTCGCCCGACCACCGCCTACAGGACAACTACTGGACGCGTGTCTCACGCTCGATGGACACCAACTTCACGCCGCTCACTCCACGGATCGCGTCCAGCGAGCCCGTAGGCACGCGCAGCGCGTAGCCCTGCAAGGCGTTCTTATACTCGCGTTCGACCTCGACGGTCGCATCCGGATAAACCCCAGCCACGGCCTCGTTGATGGAAGCAAGGGTCGCCTCACGATCAGCACCCTCCTCAAGGTGGACGATGACGACGACAGGTTCCGCTGCCTCGGCATCGCCAGACGGCGCGGGGGCACCGCTCTGCACATCCGGGCTGTCCTGCCCATCCTTGGAGGTCAACGCAGTATCGGCGTCACCCACCGGCAGCACGGGAGCCGTCGAGCTGGACTGCGGGTCCGACTGGGGAGCCGACTGAGGAGCGGACTGGGGAGCAGACTGCTGCGAGTCCGCGCCAGGGTCGGACTGGGCGGAGGGCGTCTGCGGAGAGGACACGGAACAGCTCGCGACCGCGAGCGCACACGTTCCGACGCCTGCAAGGATGGCGGCTGGTTTCTTCATGGACATGGTGCATTCCTTCGCATTCACAGGCGACCGAGGCAGTTGCGTCGTCGCCGCTGTATCGGCAGATGCATCCAACATACCGCAGGACAACAAGCGACGTGCGCGGCATCCACGTCCACCACGCACGCGTTGCCCCTCATCCGCACGTGGGACCTCTCATCCGCAGCCAAACCCGCTGTTCCGTGCGTGGGCGAGGCTGCCCACGCACGGAACAGAGGGCCCACGTGCGCAACAGCGAGTGGGCCCGGGAACGTCCGCGGTGGAACGTTCCCGGGCCCAGGCCTCGTGAATCAGAAGCAGCCAGCGTTAGTGCTGCCAGACTCCCGACTCATCGAAGGTGTAGGTGCGGCCGTTGATCGTATGCGTACCGGTGAACATGGCACCGTCAGGTCCCAGGTAGTACCAGGAGCCGCCCTGCTGGAGCCAGCCGGTGTGCATCGCGCCAGACGAGGAGAGGTAGTACCAGAGACCGTCGACCGTGACCCAGCCGGTGTGCATGTCGCCGGAGTCACCCAGGTAGTACCAGGAGCCTCCGTCGCGGATCCAGCCGCTCAGCAGAGTGCCGGAAGCGTCCGCATACACCCACTCGCCGGAGGGGCGCTTGAGGAACCCGGTCATCATGTAGCCGGCAGGGCCAAACTGGTAGTCGGAGCCGTTGATGGTGTACCAGCCACTCGCCAGGTAGTCGGAGCCGTTGGCGCAGACGTACCACCAGCCGGTGGCGTCACTCGCCCAGTGTCCGCCCGCGGGGTCAGTGCAGGGAAGCTTCGCGCCCTCGTTGCTGGTGGGCAGGTCGACGGTGCGCGGCTCGGAGTGGTTGAGGCCGTAGTCCCATGCGAGCAGGTACGGGTGGGCGATGACTTCGCCGGATCCGCCCTGATCGGTCCACGCCTGGGAAAGTTCGGACATGGGGACGTTGAGCTCGTAGCGGTACTTGCCGTCGTCTCCCTTGACACCCTCGGTGTCGGAGAAGATGTGGCGGTAGAACCACAGGCCGTCTGCTGGGTCGTGCAGGTCGATGCCCGCGAGGGGCTTGTTGTCGGTCACGGCGATGGTGACGTGCGGCGCGTCGCCGTCCTCGCTGAATGCGAGGGTGTCGACCGTGGGGGCGGTGGTGTCGATGCTGAAGTTGTACGAGATCGACTGCTCGGCCTGCGAGGGGCCGTCGTTGTGCGCGGAGAGCGTCAGCGTGTAGTCGCCGTCGGGCAGGTTCTTGTACGTGTCGGAGCGCAGGTCGAGCGCGGTGGACTCGTGCCCGTCCTCTACCCATGTCATCTTGCCGGTGCTGGGGTTGACACCGGACTTCCAGGCCTGGTGGGTCACGTACGAGGCGACGGGTTCACCGGCGGCGTTCGCGTACACGGTGTTGAGCGTGTGGACGCTGCGCAGGGTGCCGGTACGCGGTTCGAGGACCGTGGGAGCGCCCGAGGCCTCGGCGCGGGAGAGGACGTAGCGGTCAGCCTTGGGCGTGCCGGTGCGCGCGTCGGCCTTGACCAGGGGGTTGTATCCCAGCTGCTGGCCCGTGGTGCCGTTGTAGATGCCCGAGGCCAGGGTGTGCGCTCCCCCGTCGGAGGCGAGGGCGTCGAAGATGGGGGCCTTGCCCCAGTCGCCATAGAAGCCCATGTAGGGCACGGTCAGGTCGGGCTGACCGTCGGTCTTCGAGGTGAGGCGCACGAAGCCGTCGAGGAACGTGCCGTTGGGCGCGTTCTGCGCGACGTAGGAGTCGAAGGTGGCGCGAGGCGTGACGTCCACGCCCACGGTCGCTTCGCCCGAGGCGGGGACGGTGATGGTCGCACCTTCGCCGGTGCCGTTCACGGCCGCGCCGGAGTAGGCGATGTCCACGCCCTTGCCTCGCCAGTCGGAGGAGTGGCCGGTGAAGAACCCATCCTCAACGAACTCGGAGAGCGCCTGCGTGTTCAGGGCGTAGGTGGCCTCGACGCCGGAGAGGTTGTGGAGGGTGACGTCGAAGTGCCATCCCTTGGTCCCATCCCCCAGGTCGGCCTTGGGTCGGGAGGACTCGGGGGCACCCGCCACGGTCGGGTATACGGACGAGGTCGTGGCAGCCAGGACGTTCGCCAGACCCGAGCCCTGCTTGCGCGGGGAGTACGGGTCGCCGGTGTCCTGGAGCGGGTCGGCGATGGGAGCGGCCGTGCCCATGATGAGGTTCTGGACGACGTCAACCTTTTCGCGTGCGCTCATGGACGCGAACAGCGGATCATTCTGGATGCGCTGCAGGGCGACCGCGCTCACGCCCGCCATCTGCGGGGTCGCCATCGACGTGCCGGACATGAACTCGTAGGTGCCTCCGGGCACCGAGGAGTAGATGTTGCCGCCGGGTGCGGCGACCTCGGGCTTGAGGCGCAGGTCGGGGGTGACGCCCCAGGAGGAGAAGCTCGACATGGAATACTTCGAGCTGGGGGCGACGACCTTGCCGGGGGCGACGCTCAGGTGGTGGTCGGCGGCGGCCAGCATGGCCTCGCCGTCCGCCTGCGAAATGAATGCGGCGGGCACGCCGTCCGTCGCCAGGCTCATGACGACGAGGGAGTCACCGGGAACGTTGTTGTAGACGATGAAGCCGACGGGCTTGGAGCCTGCGATGTTGTCGAACTTGGTCTGGAAGGTGAGGGAGCCTCGCTTGACCAGCACGATCTTTCCGGCCAGGCCCTCGGGGTACTTGGCCTTGAGCGCGGCGCCGTCCTCGGCCGAACCGATGCCGCCGTCGACATATTCGAAGGGGCCGCCGGTCAGGTCGGACAGGTCGGGCATCTTCTGACCGTCAGCGCCACCGGCCCGCTGGAAGGGAATGTCGCGGTCGCCGACGGTGAACGCGCTGTGCGCCAGCGAGTTATCGACGGAGGCGACGGAGACCACGGAGGAGTAGGTCGCTGGCTCGCACTGGGTGGAGGAGTCCGGGTCGGACGCGAAGGGCAGGTTCTTGCCGGAGGTATTGCCGTATCCGGCCGTGTAGTGGTTGCCGGCTGCCGCGTTGACGGTCACGCCCACGTCCTGCAGGCTCTTGAAGACGGTCGCGTAGACCGAGTCGGCCTCGTTGTCCATACCTCCGAGCTGGCCGAGCGACAGTTGATGACGTCGGGGTGCAGGATCACCATGTCGTCGAGTGCGGCGAGCAGCCCGGAATCGGTGATGTCGCCCTCGACGCTGCGCGCGACTTTGGCGACGATGATCTGCGCGTCGGGCGCGATGCCGACAATTTCGCCCGCGTTGCCCGCGGCGATGCCGGCGACGTGCGTGCCGTGCGATCCGGCTTGTCCGGTCGGCGAGGCGTCCGGGTCGTTATCCGCGTAGTCGTAGGCGAAGGGGAACTTCTCCGACACGTAGGTGCCGGTCTTGCCGTCGCCCAGCTGGGGGGTCAGGGACGCCACCTTGTCCGCCGAGAGCGCGGGGGTCCCCCCGAGGGCGCCCGCGAACGCCGGATGCGTCATGTCCACGCCCGTGTCGATGACGGCGATGACCTTCCCGTCGCCCTTCTGGGTGATCTGGTCGGCGTGCATCATCAGCTGGGCGCTGAGGTTGGCGGGGTCCTGGGTTGAGGTACGGGCGGAGTTCGTCGCTCCCTCGCCAGCGACCTGGTCGTCGGCATCCTCGACGGGGGTCTCGCGCTCAATGAAGGCGGCCTTGACGCCATTCGCGGCGCGGATCGCGCTGAGCGACCCGGCGGGTGCCTTGAGGGCGTAGCCGTCCAGGGCGTTGTCATACTCGCGTTCTACCGTGGCGGCGGATCCAGGGACGGCCCCGGCCACGGCCTCGTTGATGGAGGCGAGCGCGGAGCTGCGGTCAGCTCCGTCCTGGAGCTGGACGATGATACCGACGACGCGCGCCGGATCCTGGTCGTTCACCGTCGCGTCCGCCTCGGGCGTCGCGGTCTCGCCGTTCTTCGAGGTCAGCGCGGTGTCGATGTCACCCACGGGCAGGGACGAGGCCTGGGCGTCCTGGGTGGGTTGGGGCGCCGTGGGCGTCGGCGGAGATGCAAGGGACGCGGGTCCCGTGACCGCCAGCGCACAGGCGCCGACGAGCGCGAGGAGCGCCGTAGGTTTCTTCGTTGTCATGTGCGTAACTCCAATGTGTCGACAAGCGGCCGCCCTTGGGCGTGAAGGAGACCGCGCCGTGTCGGCCGCCACACCCAACATACATGACAAAAGGGTTATGACAAACTTTGTTTCACATTGGGAAACGATTGAAGAATATTTTACTAATAAACCGGACCCGGGCCTCGAAACGCTTACATAACAACGTTCCGAGGCCCGGGCCGATTATTCGTCAGACGCCGACGCTCAGATCACCTGACCCACGCGCCCGACTCATCAAAGACGTAGGTACGTCCATTGATCGTGTGCGTGCCGGTCAGCATCGCGCCGGAGTAGGACAGGTAGTACCAGGAGGAACCCACCTTCACCCAGCCAGTCTGCATGATGCCGTCGGCGTTCATGTAGTACCAGGACCCGTCAACCTGCACCCAGCCGACGGCCATCGCACCGCTGTCGGACAGGTAGTACCAGGAGCCGCGGTCGAGCAGCCAGCCGGTGCGCATGACCTTGGTAGCCGGATCAAGGTAATACCAGGAGGCACCGTCACGGACCCAGCCGCCCACCAGGGCGCCCTCGGAATCCGCGTAGACCCACTCGCCGGAGGGACGCTGGAGGAAACCGGTGGATATGTAGCCGTTGGGACCGAACAGGTAGTCGGAGCCATTGATCGTGAACCAGCCACCCTTGAGGTAGTCCGTGCCACTCGCGCAGGCGTACCACCAGCCGGTGGAGTCGTGGGCCCAGTGTCCGCCCGTGGGGCTCACGCACGGAGCGATCGGACCCTCGTTGTCGGAAGGCAGGTCAATCGTGACGGCCTCGGAGTGGTTGAGGCCGTAGTCCCACGCCATGACATAGGGGTGGGCGATGATGTCACCCGTGCCACCCTGCGCAGCCCAAGCGCTCTCTAGCTCACCCAGGCCGAGGCTCAGGCTGTAGTAGTACCTACCGTTGTTGAACCACTGATCGGAACTGTTATCAACGACCTCGCGGTAGAACCACAGTCCGCTTCCGGGGTCGTGCACGGTAAAGCCCGCAATGGGGGACTCGTCGCTGATCTGCAGGTCGAGGGTAGGACCGACGACATCCCCGAGGTCCACGTTCACGCTTTCCAGAACCGGAGCCTTCGTGTCGACGCGGAAGTCATAGGAGATGGACTGCTCGGTGGCAGAAGGACCATCGTTGCTAGCAGTAATCGTCAGCTTGTACGTGCCGTCGGGCAGGTTCTTGAACTCGTCAGACATCAGGTCCAAGCCCCTGGATGTATGGCCTTGCTCCACCGCGGTCATCACCCCATTCGAATCCAGGGCAGACTTCCAGTTCTGGTGCGACGTGTAGGAGGCGACGACCTCACCGGCCTCGTTCGTGTAGGTCGTGGTCATCGTGTGGACAGACCGCAGCGTGCCCGTGCGGGGGTAGACAGCCGTGGGCGCGTACATGCTGTCGGAGCGAGAGATCACGTAATTCTTAGCGTTGGGGCGACCCTCACGCTTCGTCGCATCGTCGAGGGGGTTGTAGCCCAGCGAACTGCCGTTCACCCCGTCGTAGATGCCCGAGGCCAGGATGTGCCCATCACCCTCAGAGGCGAGCTGGTCAAAGATCGCGGGCTTACCCCAGTCGCCGTAGAAGCCCAGGTAGGGCACGGTCAGATCAGACTGACCCTGCGTGCGCGACGTGAAGCGCACGAAGCCCTCCAGGAAGGTACCCGACGGCGCATTGTCTGTCACGTACTGGGCGAACGCGGATCCGGGGGTGACGTCGATGCCGACAGTGGCCTCGCCCTTCGCGGGAACGGTGACGGTTGCGCCCTCGCCGGTGGCCGAGGCAGCGCCGGAGTAGGCGATCTCCACGCCCTTGCCATGCCAATCGGAGGAGCGCTCACTGAAGAAGCCGTCCGTCACGATGTCGGAAAGCGCCTGAGAGTTCATCTCGTAGGTCGACGAGGCGTCGGACAGGTTGTGCAGGACGACGTCGAAGTGCCAGCCCTTCGTGCCATCCCCCAAGTCGGCCTTGGGTCGGGATTGTTCGGGGGCACCCTTCACGGTCGGGTACACAGACGAGGTCGTAGCAGCCAGAACGTTCACCAGGCCGGATCCCTGCTTGCGCGGAGAGAGTAGTAGGCGCCGGTGTCCTGGAGCGGATCGACGACGAGGGCGGCTGTGCCCATGATGAGGTTCTGGACGACGTCCACCTTCTCGCGATCACTCATCGAAGCGAAGAGCGGATCGTTCTGAACGCGCTCACGCACGACGGCGCTCACGCCGACGATCTGGGGCGTCGCCATGGACGTGCCGGACATGAACCCGTATGCGCCGTCAGGCACCGAGGAGTAGATGTTGCCGCCGGGGGCGGTCACCTCGGGCTTGAGCCGCAGATCAGGGGTGACGCCCCACGAGCTGAAGCCGGACATCGAGTGCTTGGCGCTGGGCGTAATCGTCATGCCCTCAACGAGGGTCAGGTGATGGTCGGCGGCGGCCAGCATGGCCTGACCATCGGCCTGCGACATGAAACCGGCGGGCACGCTCAGGGTCGACAGGCTCATGACCATGAGCGCGTCGCCCGGGACGTTGTTGTAGACGAGGACGCCAGCAGGCTTGAGTCTGCAAGGTTCGACACCTTAGCGTCGAAGGTCAGCTTACCGCGCGACACGAGCACGAACTTACCGGCCAGTCCGTCCGGGTACTTCTCCTTGAGAGCTTTCACGTCGTCTTCGGAGGCGATTCCACCGTCAACGTACTCGTAGTCGCCAGCGGGCAGCTCGGCGATGTCAGCGATCTTGTCGCCGTTCTCCGCGCGCGCACGCTGGTAGGCGATGTCTCGTCCAGCCGCCTTGAAGCCGTTGGCCTGAAGCACGTTATCGAGGGAGGCCACGGCAACCACGGGGGCGTAGGAAGCGGGTTCGTCCAGGGTCGAGGAGTCCGGGTCGGAGGCGTAGGCCAGGTTCTTACCCGAATTGTTGCCGTAGCCGGCAGAGAATTCGTTACCGGCGGCCGCGTCGACTGCGACACCCTTCTCCTGCAGCGTCTCGAAGATTCCCGCGTAGACGCTGTCGGCATCGTTGTCCATGCCGGCCGTTTGGCCGAGCGAAAGATTCACGACATCGGGGCGCAGGACGGCCATGTCATCCAGGGCGGACAGCAGCGCGGAGTCCGGGATACCGCCGCGGTCACGCTCAACCTTCGCGACGATGATCTGCGCGTCGGGGGCCACGCCCATGATTTCACCGGCGTTACCCGCGGCGATACCGGCGACGTGCGTGCCGTGGGAACCTGCCGGGGACGCGTCGGCGTCATCGTCCGCGTAATCGTAGGCGAAGGGGAACTTTTCGGAGACGTAGGTACCCGTCTTGCCCGCACCCAGCTGAGCGGCCAGGGAGGCAACCTTTCCCGCATCCAGGGCGGGAGTCCCAGACAGGGCACCGGCGAAGGCCGGGTGGGTCATGTCCACGCCCGTGTCGATGACGGCAATAACCTTGCCCGCACCCTTCTGGGACACCTGGTCGGCGTGCATGATGAGCTGGGCGCTCAGGTTGTCGGGATTCTGGCCCGCCAGGCGCGCAGCCGTGAAACCGCCCTCGGCCTCGGGCGTCAGATTATCAGCGTCAGGCGTCGCATTATCGTCAACGTGGATCTCGCGTTCCAGGAACGCGGCCTTCACGCCGCTCACGCCGCGGATCGCGTCGAGCGACCCGGCGGGAGCCTTCAGCGCGAATCCGCTGAAGGCGTTGGTGTACTCGCGGCTCACCTCGGCGTAGGCACCCGGGTCAACCCCAGCCACGGCCTCGTTCATGGCGGCGAGGGCGGCAGCGCGGTCGGTGCCGCTCGTCAGCTCGACGATGATGCCGACGACGCGCGCGGAGTCCTCAGCAGCGGAGGCCTGGCTCGGCGCAGCGGCCGGGGTCTGGCCGCTCTTCGAGGTCAGCGCGGTGTCGACGTCGCCGACCGGAATGATCGGGTCAGTCGCGGACGGCGCAGGCTGTGGGGTGACGGGGGCGGGGGCGGGCGGTGCCGCAAGGGCAGCCGGAGCCGCGACCGCGAACACGCACGCCCCAGCGAGCGCAAGCAGCGCCACTGGTTTCTTCGGTGTCATAGTCGTAAAACTCCCATGTGTTGATGACAGACCGCACGGGCGCAGTACAAAGTCCGACCCGTCGGTCATTACTTCGTAGGGTACACGACACAACACGCGAGTTTGACACCGTTTCACGAACGACATCGCTCCCGTCCATGAACGAGGCCTGCGCCCGGGAACGCTGTCGCACTAGCGTTCCCGGGCCCAGACGGTGTGTTTCACGAAGAGGACGTCAGATCACTTGATCCACTCGCCAGATTCGCTGAACTCGTAGGAGTTTCCATCGATCGTGCGGATACCGCTGTACATCGCACCGTCGGAACCCAGGTAGTACCAGCGGCCACCGATCTTGACCCAGCCGGTCTGCATGGCACCGTCGTCGTTCAGGTAGTACCAGCGACCATCGCTCTTAACCCAGCCAGTCTGCATGGCACCATCGTTGCCCAGGTAGTACCAGCGACCATCGCTCTTAACCCAGCCAGTCTGCATGGCACCGTCGTTGCCCAGGTAGTACCAGGAGTCCCTACCGCGCACCCATCCGGAGCTCATGTAGCCGTTGCCATCGAAGTAGTAGTAGCGACCATCGATGAGGTACCAGCCGTTACGCAGGTACGCACCGTTGTTGCACTGCCACGCCCAGCGGTAGCCGTCGGTCACCCAGCGCCCACCCATGGAGGGGCTACACACGTTGCCGCCGTTACCGCCGTCATTACCGGGCTGGTCCCCGGTGTTGCCGCCGTTATCGCCGCCGCCGTTACCGGGCTGGTCCCCGGTGTTGCCGCCGTCGTTGCCGGTAGCCGTCCCGATCGTGGTGGCCTTGGAGTGGTTGAGGCCGTAGTCCCACGCAAGCACGTAGGGCTTGTTGTTGCTGCCGCCGCTCACCCTGTTCATGTCGACGGTAGCCGTGTAGTGGTAGCGACCGTTCGAGTAGGTCTGGTCAGCGTCGTTACGGATGACATCGCTGTAGATGTACTGGCCGCTGTTCGGGTCGTTCACCGTGAAGCCAGCCAGCGGTGACTCGTCGCTGATCTCCACGTTGAGGGTGGAACCCCCGTTGCTCAGCGTGGCACGCTCGACGACGGGCGCCTTGGTGTCAACGCGGAAGTTGTAGGTCAGGGACTGCTTCGTCGGCGAGGGGCCGTCGTTGGTGGCGGCAATCGTCAGCGTGTACTTGCCGTCGGGCAGCCTCGAGTACTTGTAGTCGTTGAGGTTGATCGAACGCGACTCGTGGTTTTCCTCAACCCAGGTCATCCGCCGCTCGTCGGAGTTATACACCGACTTCCAGTTCTGCGTGGAGGTGAAGGAAGCGACGCTCTTGCCAGCCTCGTTCGCGTAGGTCGTGGTCATCGTGTGGACGGACCGCAGCGTGCCCGTGCGAGGAGTGATAGCCGTGGGCGCGCCCGAGACCGTGGAACGGGAGACCACGTAGCGGTCAGCGTTGGGACGGCCCTCGCGCTCCTTGCCCTTCACGAGGGGGTTGTAGCCGAGGAGGCTGCCGTTCTGGCCGTTGTAGATGGCCGAGGAAGCAGCGTGGCCGTCACCCTCGGAGACCATCTGATCGAAGATCGAAGGCGTGCCCCAGGATCCGTAGAAGCCCAGGTAGGGCACGGTCATGTCGGACTGGCCATTCGTGCGAGCCGTGAAGCGCACGAAGCCGTCGAGGAAGGTGCCCGAGGGGGCGTTCGCGCTCACCCACTGGGCGAACTGGCTGCCGGGGGTGACGTCGATACCAACGGTAGCCTCGCCCTTGGCGGGGACGGTCACGCTGTTGTTGGAGAAGGAGACGCTGACGCCCTTGCCGTTCCAGTCGGTGGAGCTGCCGGTGAAGAGGCCGCCCGAGATGTTCTCAGACAGGGCCTGAGCGGAGAGATCGTAGGTCGCCGCCGTGCCGGACAGGTTGTGCAGGGTGACGTCGAAGTGCCAGCCCTTGGTGCCATCGCCGAGGTCCGCCTTGGGGCGGGAGGCGTCGGTCGCGCCGTTGACGGTCGGGTACACGGACGAGGTCGTGGCCGCCTGAACGTTCACGAGGCCTGCGCCCTGCTTACGCGGGGAGTAGTAGGCACCGGAGCCGGCGTTCGGATCGGCGACGGGGACAGCGGTGCCCATGATGAGGTTCTGGACGACGTCGGCCTTCTGGCGCGCGCTCATCGAGGAGAAGAGCGGGTCGTTCTGAACGCGCTCAAGCACGACGGCGCTGACGCCGGTGATCTGCGGGGTCGCCATAGACGTGCCAGACTTGTACTGGTAGCCGCCGCCGGGCACGGAGGAGTAGATGTTGCCACCGGGGGCGGTCACCTCAGGCTTGAGGCGCATGTCAGGAGACACGCCCCACGAGCTGAAGTCAGACATCTTGTAGGCACCGCGACCGTTCCGCGCGTTTTCGATGGAGGCCACCGACACGACGGGCGCGAAGGTGGAGGGTTCACCCAGGGTCGAGGAGTCCGGGTCGGAGGCGTAGGGCAGGTTCTTGCCCGACTTGTTGCCATAAGCAGCCGAGTATTCGTTGCCGGCGGCCACGTCGACGATAGTGCCGTTGTTCTGCAGCTTCTCGTACACGCCCGCGAACAGGGTGTCGGCCGCACTGTCCATGCCGGCCGTGCGGCCGAGGGACAGGTTCACGACGTCAGGCTTAATGACCGCCATGTCGTCCAGGGCGGCGAGCAGCGCGGAGTCGGGGATGCCGCCGCGGCCACGCGCGACCTTGCCGACGATGATCTGAGCATCGGGGGCAATACCCGTGATCTGACTACCGTTGGCTGCGGTGATGCCGGCAACGTGCGTGCCGTGAGAACCAGCCGGTGATGCGTCGTTGTCACCGTCCGCATAGTCGTAGGCGAAGGGGAACTTCTCGGACACGTAGGTGCCGCTCTTGCCCACCTGTCGCGCCAGAGCAGCGCCCTTGGAACTGTCGATCGCGGGAGTTCCGTGCAGGGCTCCCGAGAACGCGGGGTGGCTCATGTCCACGCCCGTGTCGATGATGGCGACGACCTTGCCTTCGCCCTTCTGAGTAACCTTGTCAGCGTGCATCATGACCTGGGCGGACAGGACGTCGCCGTGCTGAGCGGCGCGCATGGCTGCCATGGGGTTGCTTTCGGCGTCGGCGGCACTGCCGGAGTCGGCCGAGGCGTCGGCACCGCCGGTGCCCTCCGCGTCGGCGGGAGTGTCATCGCCATCGTCGCTGACTTGGGTCTCGTGATCGAGGAAGGCGCTCTGGACACCGCTCACGCCGCGGATCGCATCCATCGAGCCGATGGGGGCGCTCAGCGCGAAGCCCGTAAAGGTGTTGCTGTACTCCCGCGACACCTCAGCCGAGGCATCCGGGTAGGCCGCAGCAACAGCCGCGTTGATAGAGGCGAGGGCGGCGGCGGTGTCGGTGCCGTCCTCAAGCTGGACGATCATATCCACGACGGTTGAGGAGTCTTCTTCGGTCGTGGCCGGGACCTCCTCGTCGAGAAGGGACTCGTCGGCGGCGGAGGTCAGCGCGTTGTCGACGTCGCCTACGGGGAGTTCGGGAGCGGGTTCGCTCGCCGCAGCCTCGTCAGCGCCCGACTGTGCGGACTGTGCGGCATCGGCATCAGAGCCGGCCTGGTGGAGGAGCGACCCCGGCATGGCCAGGGACGTGGGTAGCGCGATGGCAACCGCGCATGCGCCGGCGATAGCAAAAAGCTTCACCGGTTTCTTCGGTGTCATGTGTCTAACTCCAATGATGTGTCGGGAGACCCGGACGGGCCTGCCACAAACTTCGACCTAATGGCCACTGGATGTCAGAGTACAACACTTATCGCGGAATCTAGAAGCCCTTTGGCAAAAATCCCAAGACTTTTTCATCAATGAAGCCGGGTTCGACTACCTCACGCAAGATACTATCAAACCCATGATTTACAGGATTTTCTCCCCTTAGACTACCTCACCAAGGCATCCGAAGGGTCGAAGGTACAGGTCCGTCCATTATCATTTGCACATCGGTCAGCATCGTCCTGTCAGACCCTCCAGCCTGTGTTATGTGGAGGGTTGTTGAGGCGACTTTCTTTTGCCTTGTTGCGTGTTAGCTGCCTGCTTGTTGTGGTGCGATTCCACCACGAGCGGGGGGCGGCTTGCGTCATCAAGTCAGTCAACTGTTTCACAGGCGACACGGCACCCGTCCATCAACAGGGCCTGGGCCCGGAAACGCCGTCATGTCAGCGTTTCCAGGCCCAGGCCGTGAGTCGTCAACGGTTGTCAGATCACTTGACCAGTGCACCCGAGTTATCGAAGGTGTAGGTCTTTCCGTCGATGTTGCGCGTGCCCGTGCACATCGAGCCACCGTTGCTGGGATCCAGGTAGTACCAGGTGTCTCCCTGGTTCAGCCAACCGGTCTGCGCGTTTCCGTCAGGTCCGACGAAATAATCCTTGCCGCCGATGTTAGACCACTGATTGCGAGGGAGGCTCTTCCCACCAACGCAGTTCTGCCACCAGCCGACCGGATCGCTCAGCCAGTATCCGTTCAGGAAGTCGCAGTAACCGGAATTGCCGCCGTTGCCCGGGTTACCACCGGGCTGACCGCCGCCGTTATCCCAGCCGTCACCGGGCTGGCCGCCACCGTTACCAGGCTGGCCGCCACCGTTACCCCAGTCATCACCGGGCTGACCGCCACCGTTACCAGGCTGGCCGCCACCGTTGCCCCAGTCATCACCGGGCTGACCGCCGCCGTTACCGGGCTGATCGTCGCCCCAGTCATCACCGGGCTGACCGCCACCGTTACCGGGCTGACCGCCGCCGTTACCGGGCTGACCGCCGCCGTTACCGGGCTGATCGTCGCCCCAGTCATCACCGGGCTGACCGCCACCGTTACCGGGCTGATCGTCGCCGACACCGGGCTGACCGCCACCGTTACCGGGCTGACCGCCACCGTTACCGGGCTTGCCGCCGTTCATCGTGACGGGCTCGGAGTGGTTGAGTCCGTAGTCCCACGCGACAACGTAGGGATTGTTGCTGGCGCCACCCTGAACCTGGTTCAGGTCGATGCTGGTCTTGTAGTGGTACCGACCGTTCTCGTAGGTCTGGCTGTTCTCGTCACGAGCAACCTCGAGGTGGATGTAGCGACCGCTATTCGGATCGTTCAGCGTGAAGCCGGCCAGGGGCGACTCATCGCTGAGCTCCACCGAAAGGGTGGAACCATTCACCTTGGCGCTGTCCACAACGGGGGCCTTGGTGTCGATACGGAAGTTGTACGTAATGGACTGTTCAGTAGACGAGGGGCCATCGTTGTTGGCGGCAATCGTCAGCTTGTAGTTGCCGTCGGGAAGGCTTGCGTACTTGCCTTCCTTCAGGTCGATGGACCGAGGCTCCTGCCCCTCTTCAACCCAGCTCATCCGTTCTTCTTCAGGATCGATGGTCGACTTGAAGTTCTGGAAGGAGGTGAAGGAGGCAACGCTCTTGCCCGCCTCATTCGTGTACGTGGTGGTCATCTTGTGAACACTGCGCAGCGTGCCCGTGCGAGGGCTGATCGCTGTGGGCGCACCCGAGACCGTGGAACGGGAGACCACGTAGCGCTCGGCGTTGGGACGACCCTGGCGTTCCCGCCCCTTGAGGAGGGGGTTGTAGCCGAGGAGGCCGCCCCGGTCACCGTTGTAGATGCCCGTGGAAGCAGCGTGGGCATCGCCCTCGGAAACGAGCGCGTCGAAGATCGCCGGCTTGGCCCAGGATCCGTAGAAGCCCAGGAAAGGCACGCCCAGGTCGGGCTGACCGTTCGTACGCGAGGTGAAGCGCACGAAACCGTCCAGGAAGGTGCCCGCAGGTGCGTTGGCGGAGACGTACTGGGCAAACTCGTTGCCGGGCTTGATATCAATGCCGACAGTGGTTTCACCCTTGGCAGGAACCGTCACGCTCGAGCCAGAGAAGGAGACGCTGACGCCCTTGCCGTTCCAGTCAGTGGAGTGACCGGTGAAGAATCCGCCCTCAATGTTCTCGGACAGAGCCTGGGAAGAGAGCTCGTACGTAGCAGGAGTGTCGGACACGTTGTGCAAGGTGACGTCGAAGTGCCAGCCGTTGGTGCCGTCACCCAGGTCCGCCTTGGGACGGGAGGCGTCGGTCGCGCCGTTCACGGTCGGGTACACGGACGAGTTTGTGGCAGCCTCAAGGTTAGCCAGGCCTGCGCCCTGCTTACGCGGGGAGTAGTAGGCACCGCCACCCTGTCCGGGATCCACAACCGGGACCGCAGTTCCCATGATCAGGTTCTGGACAACATCCACCTTCTGACGGTCATTCAGCGACGAGAAGAGCGGGTCGTTCTGAACGCGCTCAAGTACGACGGCGCTGGCACCGGTCATCTGGGGCGTTGCCATGGACGTACCGGACATCATCTTGTAGCCGCCGCCGGGCACGGAGGAGTAGATGTTGCCACCGGGGGCGGTCACCTCAGGCTTGAGGCGCATGTCAGGAGACACGCCCCACGAGCTGAAATCGGACATCTTGTAGTTGCCGTTTGCCCCGTTCCTCGCGTTCTCAATGGACGCGACCGTGACCACAGGGGCGAAGGAGCCAGGCTCGCCCAGGGTCGAAGAGTCCGGGTCAGAGGCGTAGGGCAGGTTCTTGCCCGACTTGTTGCCGTAGCCGGCTTGGAACTCGTTGCCTCCAGCAACGTCGAGAGTGATGCCCTTCTCCTGCAGCTTCTCGTACACGCCCGCGAACAGGGTGTCGGCCGCACTGTCCATGCCGGCCGTGCGGCCGAGGGACATGTTCACGACGTCAGGCTTAATGTCCGCCATGTCATCCAGGGCTCCGAGCAGCGCGGAGTCGGGGATGCCGCCACCGCGGCTGCGCGCAACCTTCGCAACGATGATCTGAGCATCGGGGGCAATACCCATGATTTGATCACCGTTGGCTGCGGTGATGCCGGCAACGTGCGTGCCGTGGGCACCCGCCGGGGAGGCATCGTTGTCACCGTCCGCATAGTCGTAGGCGAAGGGGAACTTCTCGGACACGTAGGTGCCGCTCTTGCCCACCTGCTGCGCCAGAGCAGCGCCCTTGGAACTGTCGATCGCGGGAGTTCCGTGCAGGGCTCCCGAGAATGCGGGGTGGTTCATTTCCACGCCCGTGTCGATGATGGCGACGACCTTGCCTTCGCCCTTCTGAGTAACCTTGTCAGCGTGCATCATGATCTGCGCGCTCAGGTTATCGGGGTGCTGCGAACGTGACGCAGTCGTTGCGGAACCGCTGCCCGCATCGTCAGAGTCGCCGTTTGCATCGTCGCTGACTTGGGTCTCGCGATCAAGGAAGGCGCTCTGGACACCGCTCACGCCGCGGATCGCATCCATCGAGCCGATGGGGGCGCTCAGCGCGAAGCCCGTAAAGGTGTTGCTGTACTCGCGTTTCACCTCGGCGGAGGTGTCCGGGTAGGCCGCAGCCACGGCCGCGTTAATAGAGGCGAGGGCGGCGGCGGTGTCGGTGCCGTCCTTCAGCTGGACGATCATATCCACGACGCGCGAGGATCCGTCATCGGTGGAGGCCTGAGTTTCCCCATCAACCACCTGCTCGCCCTCCTCTGAGGTCAACGCATTTTCAGCGTTGCCCACGGGCAGTTCAGGCTCGGGCTCAGGCTGCGCGACCACTTCGGCTGCGGATTGCGCAGCCTCGGGGTCAGAATCAGCCTCGGGCCCAAAAGACCCGGGCAGCGCAAGAGACGTCGGCAGCGCGACTGCAACCGCGCATGCGCCGGCGATAGCGATGAGTTTCGCCGGTTTCTTCAGTGTCATATGTCTAACTCCAATGTTGGCGTCTGGGGACCCTTACAGGCCTACCTAAAGTCTGACCTATTGGTCACCCGGAATTAGAGTACAACACTTATCGCAGAATCTGGAAGTCCTTTTGCAAAATCCCGACACTTTTTCAACGACAAGGCCTGGGTTCGGTGATGTTCTCACGAAGCACCATCGAACCCAGGCTTTGTGCGGTCTTCTCCCCCTCACATCACCCGACTAACGCGCCCGAAGGGTCAAAAGTATAGGCGCGCCCATTGATCTTTTGCACACCGGTCAGCATCACCCCATCGGACCCCAGATAGTACCAGGTGCCCCCCCTGGTTGAACCATCCGGTGCGCATCGCTCCAGTTGAGTCCAGGTAGTACCAGGAGCTGCCGTACATGATCCATCCAGTGTGCATGTTGCCGGAAGCTCCCAGATAGTACCAGGAACAGCGCTCGAACAACCATCCGGTGCGCATGACCTTCGTGGCTGGGTCAAGGTAATACCAATGGGGTCCTCCATACACTCCATCACGGACCCAGCCGCCCACCAGAGCGCCCTCGGGGTCCGCGTAGACCCACTCTCCGCTCACACGCTTGAGGAACCCGGTCATCATGTAGCCGGACGGACCGAATTGGTACTCCGAGCCATTGATGGTGAACCAACCCGCCTTCAGGTAGGTCACACCGTCCGCGCAGCGGTACCACCAGCCGACGGAATCCTTCACCCAGGAACCACCCGCAGGATCGGCGCAGGGAAGCCGGACGTTCGGATTGTTATTGGTGGGCAGGTCCAGGGTCACGGGATCGGAGGGGTTCAGGCCGTAGTCCCATGCAAGCACGTAGGGGTGCGAGACAACTCCCCCGGTTCCGCCCTGATTCTCCCACGCCTGCATGATCGTCATGATGGGCAGCTCCACGTGGTAGCTGTAGGCCCCATCCTCGCCAACGCTGCCCTCGCTGGGGGTGAAAATGTGGCGGTAGAACCACAGGCCGTCGACAGGATCGTGCAGGTCGATGCCAGCCAGGGGCGAGGCATCGGTGACGTCGAAGGAAATGACCATGTCTGGCCCCTCACCCCCGTACGTCAGGTTGGAGATGACGGGCGCGGTCGTGTCGATACGGAACTTGTAGGAGATGGATTGTTCGGTGCGCGAAGGTCCGTCGTTGTGTGCGGAGACCGTCAGCGCGTATTCCCCGTCCAGCAGGTCCTTATATGCCTCGGAGCGTAGGTCCAGGGCCGTCGACTCGTGCTCACGCTCAACCCACGACACCTCCGTCGTGAGCGGATCGAACACGGATTTCCAGTTCTGGTGCCGCTCGAAGGACGCGACCACTTCCCCAGCCTCGTTCGTGTAGGTGGTCGTCAGGGTGTGCACGCCGCGCAACGTGCCCGTGCGCGGTTCGAGGACCCGGGGTGCGCCCGAGGCCTCGGCCCGGGAAATCACGTACCCGTAGGCGTCGGGTCGCTCGGGTCGCTCGCTGGGTCGCTGGACGGGGTTGAAGCCGAGGGGGGTACCGGTTTCGCCGTCGTAGAGGCCCGAGGCCCGCATGTGTCCCTTACCGTCGGAGGCGAGTGCGTCAAAGATTGCCGGCTTGCCCCAGGAACCGTAGAAGCCCACGTAAGGCACGGACAGGCTGGGCTGGCTCTCGGTGCGCGAGGTAAAACACACAAAGCCATCCAGGAAAGTCCCCGAGGAAGCATTGTCAGCGACATACTGGGCAAACTCGACCCCCGGCACGATGTCAACACCAACGGTGGCCTCACCCTTCGCAGGCACAGTGACAGTCGCCCCCTCCCCCCGCTCCCGACACCGCACCACTGTACGACACAGCCACGCCACGACCTCGCCAATCCAAGGAATGCTCCGTAAAGAAACCACCATCGACGATCTCAGAGAGCACCTGCGAGCCGAGCTCATAGGTCGCTTCCGCGTCGGACAGGTTGTGCAGGGTGACGTCGAAGTGCCAGCCCGTCGTGCCATCCCCCAGGTCAGCCTTGGGCCGGGATTGCTCGGAGGCACCCTTGACGGTCGGATACACAGACGAGGTCGTAGCAGCCAGAGCGTCAACCAAGCCAGAACCCTGCTTACGCGGAGAATATAGCACCCCGCTATCCTGAGCCGCGTCGGTCAGGGGGCGGGCGGTGCCCATAATGAGATTCTGAACAACATCCACCTTCTCACGCGCACTCATCAAGGCAAAAAGAGGATCAGACTGGACACGCTGCAGGACGATCGCACTGATACCCGACATCTGCGGGGTCGCCATCGAGGTGCCCGAGGTCTGCTCGTACGCACCGTTCGGTATCGCGGAGAAAACGTTGCCACCGGGCGCAGCGATTTCAGGCTTGAGGCGCAGATCTGGGGAAACGCCCCACGAGGAGAACTCCGAGGCCTCGTAGACGGAGGACTGCGGCAGAACCTGGCCCTCAGCCATCGTCAGGTGATGATCAGCGGCCTCCAGCATGGCCTGGCCATCCGCCTGCGAGATAAACGCGGCGGGCACGTCCTGGGTCGTCAGGTTCATGATGATGAGGGAACCGACCGAAACGTTGTTGTAGACGAGGACACCCGCGGGGTGCAGGTCGTACAGGTTCTCGACCTTCTTCTGGTAGGTCATGTTGCCGCGCGAGACAAGCGCAATCTTGCCGGTGAGGCCATCCGGATACTTTTCCGTGAGGGCGGCCACGTCCTCCTCGGAGGCGAATCCCGCATCTACATACTCGTAGGTGCCGGCGGGCAGGTCGGAGAAGTAGGCGACCTTCTCGCCGTTCATGCCGCGCGAACGCTGGTAGCCGATATCCTTCCCGGCTGCCGTGAAAGCATTGCGGATGAGCGCGTTCTCGACGGAGGCGACGGCGACCACCGAGGGGTAAGTCGCGGGTTCGTCAATGACCGAGGAGTCGGGGTTTGAAGCATAGGGCAGGCCCTTACCAGACATGTTGCCGTACCCGGTCGAAAAAGCGTTGCCCGCAGCCGCGTTGACGGTGATCCCCGCCTCCTGCAGCTTCTTGTAGACGGTCGCATAGACCGTGTCCGCCTCGTTATCCATTCCGGCCGTCCAGCCCAGCGACAGGTTAATGACGTCCGGATGCAGGATCAGCATGTCGTCGAGTGCGGCCAGCAGAGCGGAATCCAGCAGCGCATCATCCTCGGTGCGCGTTACCTTTCCGACGATAATCTGAGCGTCCGGGGCGGTGCCGACAATCTTGTCGGCGTTACCCGCCGCGATACCCGCGACGTGCGTCCCATGGAAGCCCGACCCTCCCTCGCGCGGCGAGGCATCGTTGTCACCGTCCGCGTAGTCGTAGGCGAAGGGGAACTTCTCATTCACATAGACGCCGGTCTTCCCCTCCCCCAACTGGGCCTTGAGTTCATCCACCTTGTCCTCCGACAGGGCAGGTGTGGCCGTGAGCGCGGGCGTGAACGCCTGGTGCGTCATGTCGACACCCGTGTCGATGATGGCGATGACCTTCCCCTCGCCCTTCTGAGTCACCTGGTCGGTGCGCATCATGAGCTGGGCACTCAGGTTTGCGGGATCCTGCCCCTCGATCTGCGAGGCCCTGGTGCCGCCCTCCGCGTCAACGGCGGCCGCATCACTGACGTGCCCCTCGCGCTCCAGGAAGGCAGCCTTGACACCCGCCACACCGCGGATCTCCTCCAGGCTGCCGGCGGGGGCGCTCAGCGCGAAGCCATCCAGGACGTTGGCGTACTCCCGCTCCACCCAAACCTGCACTCCTGGAAACGACGCAGCCACGGCCTCGTTCACGGTCGCAAGAGCAGCGCTACGATCAATCCCTTCCTCGAGTTGCACGATGACGCCGACAAGTCGCGCCGAGTCCCGGTCGACGACTTCGGCAACCTCCGGTGCCTGCCCGTCCTTCGAGGTCAGCGCCGTGTCAAGGTCACCGACCGGCAGGGACGAGGCCGGGGTATCCTCCGCGGGAACCGGACCCGCGCGCAGCGGTGAGGCCACGGACGCCGGACCCGTAAACGCAAGCGCGCACGCACCGACAAACGCCAGGAGGACAGCTGGTTTCTTCATTGACATAAGCCTTCTCCAATTAGTGTCACAGACGACCACTGCCAGCGTGGGCGCTCCCACGTCGCAGCCGCCTAGCACAACGCTACTGGAAAAGACGCGACTGACAATCTTCAGATTGCTAACGAAACAATTAAGACGATCTGAAATGTCAAAAGGGCCGGACCCGGAGACGCTTGGGTGTGACGTCCCCGGGCCCGGCCCGTGTTGTAGAGGCGATCAGGTCACTTGACCCATACGCCGTTGGCATCCAGGTAGTACCAGGTGCCACCGAGGTTCAGCCAGCCAGTCGCCATGGCACCCGAGGCGTTCAGGTAGTACCAGGTGCCACCGAGGTTGATCCACCCGGTCGCCATCGCACCCGAGGCGTTCAGGTAGTACCAAGTGCCACCCAGGTTCAGCCAACCGGTCGCCATCGCGCCGTTCTCACGCAGGTAGTAGTAGGTACCACCCAGGTTGAGCCACCCGGTCACCATGTAGCCATTCGCGTCGTGATAGTACCAGGTGCCGGACTCCTCGACCCAACCGGTCCGGACGTAGCCGCGAGCATCGAAGCGGAAAACGCGCCCGTCAATCGTGGCCACGGTGTCCTTCGGGTAGGAACCGTCAGCGTTGCGGTACCACCAGCCGATTGTGTCCTTTTCCCACGTGCCCGTGGGTGCGGGCTGAGGCTGCGGGTCCGGCTGGGGCTGCGGGTCCGGCTGAGGCTGCGGATCAACCCACGGCGCGGGAGCGGTCGCATCCTGCTTGACGGACTTCACGACGACAATCATCGTCGCCGTCGCCTCGGTTCCGTCGGCCAGGGTGGCGGTCAGGTTGACCTGATCCCAGTCAAGAGAGTTACCGCCGGTAATCGTGGCGCTCTTGCCGTCATCGGCCGCCTTCAGGATGGCCACACCGCCATACTCCAAGCCCCAGGACAGGGTGGCATCCTTGAACTTCTCGGGCAGCAGCGGCTTGAGGGTGACGGTCTCACCCTCCGCCAGGTCCACGCGGAGGTGATTGACAGCGATCTCGTCCTCGCCCAGCTCGGTGACGCAGACGTTAACAGTAGCCATCACCGGATCGAAGACCATCGGATCCGCGTAGTCGGCGACAGCCCGGACGTCCGAGCAGCCTTCCTTCTGAGCAGTCACGAGGCCCGACTTTTCATCGACATTCAGGACGTCGATGTCGTCGCCGGACCAATTGATCTTGGTCTTATTTGCGTTCTCAGGCTGGTGCGTGACACCGATGTTCGTCTGCTGGCCGACTCGCAGGTCAAGCTTGCCGGACTCGATGCCGAAGTCAAGCGAGGTCATGGCCACGGGTTCGAGGGCCACATCGGCTCGCTTGGAGGGCAGGCCATCACTGCCCCACGCAACGAGCTTAACCGTAGCGGGCAGAGCATCCGTGTGGCCTGCTTTGGTCCAAGCGGCCTGGATGTCGGAGAACTTGATGTCGAACGTGTAGCGGTGGACACCGTCAGCCGAAACATTGCCAGGGAAGTCGACGACGCGGCGATAGAAGATCGCATCGGTCGAGGGGTCGCGCAGGTCGATGCTGGACAGACCGGGGATATCTTCGACGATGAAGGAGACCGAACCGCCGAGACCTTCACTGGTGGTTTCGACGTCGGAAATGGCGGGGCCGTACATGTCGGGGGCGGGCGCCGCGAACGCGGGGGCACCGAAGGCTGCACCGGACGCCACCATCGCGCCGGTCGCCAGGGTCGCCAAGAACGCCCTGTGAACTAACTGGGACATACTCACTCCAATGTTGATTCAACGGACCATACCGTATGGTTAGGCTTGGGATCCGCATAATGAACACTACTGCGTAAATGGATACCTAGCAACGCGTTACTGACTTACCATCATGTAGCCACAAGTTAATTTGCGGTATTACTAGTAATATTTTCGTGCACTTTTTGACAGGTTTTCATTGGGAACCTGACCAATGAACAAATGTTCTACACTCGCCGCACGTTTTCTCACACACACTTTCCTTCAATCCCTTAACATCTCAATGAAAGTATCGCCTATTTGCTCGGTAAGTCTGCGGGCGATCTGAAACTAACAAGCATAAAATGATCCGTCACCTGCGCATTTACGATCATTTTGCGATCCCATGCCTGTCAAACACTGCGACTGCTTGGCGCATGCCGCCACAACACCCGCCAGGTTCCGAAGGGAGCAGAAGGGACAGCTGCGGTACACGGGGGCAGAATCGGTGCCCGGGGGCGGCGGCAGGGCCTGGCCGGGCTTCGAGATCGACCACTCCGAGCCACAGGCTCGCGTGTGGCGATCTCGCGGGCGGGCCGCCGCCCCCGGGCACCTGGACAATAGGTAGCGCAGCAGTAACGCGAGAAGCACTGCACCCGTTAGGGGGCAACGCACCCAATCAGAAGGGGTACAATGCCAACCGATGGGGTCGTGCACCCATCGACAACAAGTACAAATGCGGATTGGCCGCGCGCAACAACGACTTGGACTCCAACGCGTCCCGCACGCGGGCCGCCTGTTCCGCACGTGGGCGGGGTTGCCCAGACTCGGAACAGCAGGCCCACGTGCGGATGAGAAGGCCACACCAAGGCACGCAAAGCACAAACCCCAGCAACACGACACGTCCTATAACCCCACATGTGGACCTCCCTGATTGGAAGGCACCACTAGGCCTGCGGGGTCCACGAGGTCTACGGGACCCTGCCAGGCTTCGAGATCGACCACTCCGAGCCGCAGGCTCGCAGCGCTTACTGCCGGTCGGACAGCTTCAGGTTCGCGCGCACGACAATGCCGATGCGTTCAGCCATCGCATCGTCCACCCAGCTACCATCCAGCGCAGCCAGGCTCGGGTGCACTGGTGCCTCGTCGAAGAGGCGATCAAACCCGAGGATCGCGCGCCACAGGGGGATGAGTTCCTCATGGTAGGTATGCCCGTGCCCGCCGGGCGCGGTCCCGGCGACGGGCAGGTCGGCGAGGATCTGGATGTAGGTGGCGAAGCGCGTGAACTCCACGTCCCGCGAGACGTCGCGCCCGGCTCGCTCGCGCAGCCAGTCGGGCTGCGTCCAGATGAGCTTGTTGTTCCACCAGACGACCGGGTCGGAGGGGTGTTGGGCGTAGACGATGCGCGGGAAGCCCCACGGGCCGAGTTCGCGCCCGTACAGGTCTGTGCGCAGGTCGGAGGGTTCGTTGACGAAGCGCACGCGGCGCCCATTGTTGACGACGGGCGCGACCTCGGGACTGCCCGTGTGCCGCGCGGCGGTGAGTGCCTCGTGCATGGGGGTGAAGGCGGGGGTGCCTACCCACAGTGCGCCGTCCACCTGGGTGAGCGCGTCTTCAACGGAGGAGAACACGGACTGCGACGCGAAGGCGCCGAGGGACTCGCCGCAGACGAACAGCGCGGGGCGTGAGGCCTCGTCCATGAGGTCCAGCTCGGCGCGCACGGCGGCGAAGAGCGCGGCGGAGGCGTCCTGCGCGGGCTCGAGTCCGGTGAGCCAGTTGAGCACGGACGGCACGTAGGAGTATTGCAACGAGGCCGTGGCGCAGTTTCCGCGCGTAAGGAACTCGAGGGGCTGGACCTGCCATTCGTCGACCCACCCAGAGCCGGTCGACGCGGCGATGAGGATGACGGCACGATCAAAGGCGCCCGTGCGGCGCAGCTCGGCGACGACGGTCGCCGCGGCCGCCTCGATGCCGGTTCCACCCGTGGGCATGCCGGAGTAGACGCGGATGGGTTCCATGGCGTCGACGCCGCACACTTGCGCGATGTCGCGGCGCGAGGGACCTCGCCCGAGAAAGACACGCCCCTGCCCGCCGACCGATTCCCAGGTGACGGGCGATGCCGGGGATGCGGAGCGCTCCGGGACAGTCGGCTTGTAGATGCCGCGCGCGGTGCGCATGTTCAGCTGCTCTGCTTTGCGACGGAAGAAGCCGATGCCGCCGCGCAGGATGACTTTTGAGGTCAGGAAAAAGATGATGACGAAGAGGATGGCGACGCCCGTAATGATGGCGGCGGGTCGGGGCATGAAGCCCGCGAGGGTCGTGATGAGAATGCGACCAAGATGGTTGAAGGCGCGCACGATCATGAGCAGTGCCCAGGCGACGGCGATTGCTCCCGCCGTCCCAAGGAGGTATTCGCCGATGGTCTCCCCCGGCATGTTGACGAGTGTGGCGGCAACGCGGTCGCGGCGATACGACTGGATGACAGCGTAGAACCACCAGATGGCGAACAGGGCGGCGGCGGCAACGCGGAAGCCAATTTCGGCGGGATCGGAGGCCCTGACCGTCAGCCCAGTGAGGCGGATGACGAGCAGTCCCACGTTCTGCACGACGAGGCCGGCGACGTAGCCGCAGGCCACCAGGATGCCGGAGGCGACCGCGTGCCACGTCCACGAGCGCGCCATGAGCGAGGGGGACACACTCACCGCATACATGGCGAGCGCCGCAATCACTCCCAGAAACGACAAACCCATGACACCCATTGTGCCAGGTGGTTGGTACCTGCTCAGGACTGGGACGAGGCCTGGGCTGACTCCCGCGTGTACACTTGCCCGGATGCACCTGACAAATGGGTCAGAGCGCGATGCTAACGGCCGGGATTTACGCGCGCGAAATGGACGAGAAAAGGGCGGAATAACGGCGTATTCTTGCCACCAGGTTAACGTTTCATCTACAATGAAAATCTCTACTGGTGGGAGGTGACAATGCCGCTATTCGAGGATGATCCCGACCTGATTCGCCGTCAGGAAGGTCAGGTTCGAGAGCAGGCAGAGCGCGCCCACGCAATGCGTCGGCGCATTGAATCTATCCACGGGGTGGGCGTCTCACCTAGCCGGGGCGTGACGGTCACCGTCGACTCCGCGGGTACCCTCCTCGGCCTCGCTATCGACGATGCCCCGGCTGAGCTGTGCGACGCCATTGTTGCCGCCTACGCGGCCGCGCGCCGCGACGTCGGCGAACAGGTCATCACCGCCTCCCAGGACGCTTTCGGCGAGTCCTTCCCGGGCATCGAGCGCTTGCGTTCGCTGTACGGCGTCCCCTCTCCCGACGTCCCGCTGGCCGAGGCCTCGGATCCCCGGGTGCATCAGCGGAGGCTCTGAGCGTGTCTGAGCAATTTCCCGCCGATCCGGCGGCCATTACGGCGCACGCTCTTCGGATTTTTTCCTACCAGAGCGACCTTGAGCATGCCTCGGCGACGCTGCGTCAGGCGTCCGCCTCTGACGGCGCGTTCGGCCTCATGGCCGGTCCTCTTATTGCACCGCTGTTTCAGCTCGTGGAAGTGGGCGAGCATCTCGCGATCAGCGGCGCTGAGTGCGCCCTCGACAAGCTCGGTCAGACGCTCGTGGCCAGCGCGCGCGCCGTCCAGGTGGGCGAGTCGTCGCAGGTGACGATTTCCGAGGCCGGGGCTGCCCTGTGGGGAGACGGTCGTGACAGCTGACATGCGCCCTGTGGCCGCACGGGTGCCGGGTGATGGTTCGGCGTTCCCTCAGGCGGGCGTTTTGGATGGAATCGCGGCACTGAGTTCGGCGATCGTCGACAAGTCGTGGGTGAGCGGCGACCTTGCTGGCGTCGCTATGGGAGCTGACATGCTTCCCCCCACGCCCGATCCTCGTACCACCCTCATCTCCTGGGGGATGGGGTGGGTCTTCGACCTCATCGCGCCCTTGAAGGGGTGGCTGATTGAGCTGGCTGGGGACGCCGACCAGCTGCGCACCCACGGGCGTACGTGGAGGAACGTCGGTGCACTGCTGGAGGCCACGGCGCACAACATTGATGACGACGTCCGGCTCTCCTTCCCGGATGGCGCGTTCGCCGGTTCTGCCGTCACCTCGTATCTGGCGGCGTCGGGAGCGACGACCCGAGGCATCGGCATGACGGGGGCGTTGTCGCGCGCGGTGGGCACCGCCTACGACGTGTGTGCCGTCATCATCCAGTTCGTGTACGACTTCGTGCGCGACGCGATCAATCAGGTCGTCGAAGCCATCACTCCCTACGCGGTCGAGCTGACATCCTCCTTCGTAACGGCGTTCCCCCTGGTCATGGCACAGATCGCTTCGTCGGTCGGGGCACTGATCGAGGGGGTAGCTGCGCGCATCATCGCGTTGAAGGAATCGCTGTCGAACTTGGGTGTGAAGCTCTCCGGTGCCGACCAACTGCTGAAGTCTCTGAAAGAATGGCTGCACAACCTCTCCCACGGCGGCGAGCCGATGGGCGGTCCGTTCGCCATGGCTTGATAGCCTCGCAGTACATGCTCGCGCCGACGCGTGGCGGCCTTCCACAGAAAGTGTGACATGACCCAGGACTTTGAAAAGAGCGCACGCAATTTCCTGTCGCTCCTGAACAAGCTGCCCTCCACACCGTCGATCACGTTTCGAGGCTTCGTCGACACGTCCGTCACCCAGGCGCGCATCGTCGTCTCCCCGGCACTGACGGCGACCTCGCATAGCATCGCGATCGCCATGAACAACCTGCGCACGCCCCATGTCGGTGTGGTTGTGGGCGCGAATGGACGCGACTTGACGGCCCTCATGGCGGGGGCACCGACTGTCAACCTTCAGGAGGTCACCTACCTGCCAGGTACCTACTTCTGCCAGCACCCCGCACAGGAGTTCGCGGGGGTCACGATCCAGGTCTACGAGGAGATGTGCGTGAGCGAGGATGGCACGTCCCTGAACACCGCTCGACCTCTCGACTCGTGGGATCTGATCCTCGCGGTCCTGGAACCCGCGCTGCGCGACGCCCGCGCGCGCTGCCTCACCCTGCCTCAGGGGGCCTCGGACCGTTTCCTGGTCCCCGTCCAGTAACGACCGCCAGCGGCCGCCGGGTCGACAACGCCACGCAGCGCGAGATTACCTTCCAGTAGTTTCAGGAGCACGCGGTCGCACGAGTGCTCACTCGGGCGCAGATTCCCCCAGCCACACGAGGGTCGCATACGGGATAGCAACGTTCTCCCCCCGGCACGTAACCGAGGTGCTCGTAGAGGTACCAGCGCAGGTTCGCCTGCATGCGGTCCCGACCGGCCTGCGAGGACCGAATGAACGAGGAGCGAGTGGTCCCCAGGGCGAGGATCTGTTCGGGGGTCATGATGTCCTCCCATGTGATCTGGGTGAGGCGCATGGGCGTGAATCCGCCGCCGGGCGTGGGCGGACGGTCGGGCCGGTGCACGTCGCCGGAGCGCATGATGCGCGTGAGCCGGTGCACCCACGGGATCGACACGTCCATTTGGTTCCACACGATGCCGAGCGTGCCCCCGGGCGTGAGAATGCGCGCGGCCTCCCGGCCCGCTAGCTCAGAATCAACCCAATGCCAGGACTGAGCAAACACGACGATATCGAACGCTCCGTCCGACAGTCCCGTGTCCTCGGCGACACCGCCGTGCCACGTCACGCCGGGAATCGACGAGGCCTGGGCGCGCATCGCCTTCGAGGGTTCCACCGCGTCCACGACGGCACCCGCGCGCGCCAGGAGCTCACTCATCTTGCCGGTGCCGGCACCGATGTCGGCGACGCGCAGCGGCGCGGACGAGGTGGGGACGGTGGGAGCGGGAACGATGGAAGCAGCCTCGACTGAGGGCGAATCGGCAGGATCGCCAGCGGCAGGCTCGATACCCCCCGTCACCCCACCACACGACCGAGCGGACGCCAGCAGCGCGGCCACGGCCTCGTCGGGGTAGGCGGGGCGCACGGAGGCGTACGCGCCGCCCTCCCCCACGAAGGGATTCGCCTCCAGAGAAGCGGACGCTGCGTTCGATATTGTCATAGAATCCTTGTCCCCACACGCATCTGATCCAGCGAATCTGACCGTGGCCTCGTCCCCGGAAGCACTCACAGGAGCGAGCTCCACAGTCGGCACACGTTGTCGACGTAGTGCACGTGCCAGGGCTGATCGCGCCACTCGCGGTAGGTGAGTTCGCGCGAGCGTTCACGGTTGCGTTCGTCGTTGCCGCGCAGCAGCTCAACCAGGTGCGCGTCGTCGGCGATGAGCGTGATCTCGTAATTCAGGCCGAAGGAGCGCACGTCCATGTTGGACGAGCCGATCGCGCACAGGCTGCCGTCGACGATCACATACTTGGAGTGCAGCATAGTCGGCTTGCGGTACAGGTGGATGCGCACGCCCGTCTTGAGGAATGCCCCGTAGTAGGAGCGCTGTGCGTGGCCGACCAGGAACTGGTCGAATTGCTCGGAAAGAAAGAGCTCGACCTCGACGCCGGATAGGGCGGCGTTCGTCAGCGCGGTCATGAGGGCCTCGTCGGGGATGAAGTACGGACTCGCGATGGACACGTGCGTGCGTGCCGATGACACCATGTGCACGAAGGCACGCAGGTTGGGTTCGCCGCGGAACGCGGGTCCCGACGGGATGATCTGCATCGACGAGGCCGGGGTGTCCTCGCGCTCGTCCTCCTCCCGCGCGGTGGGCGGGGTGAGGTCGGCGGGGGGCAGGACTTCCTTGCAGGCGTAGTACCAGTCGAGGGCGAAGACGGCCTCGATCTGGGTGACGATCCGGCCGGTGAGGCTCACGCTGGTGTCGTCGTAGGTGATGCCGGCTTTCTGGAAGGAGGGCGTGTCGTAGTCGGGGGCGACCAGGTTGTGGGAGCCGATGTAGGCTTCTCGCCCGTCGACGACCAGGAGCTTGCGGTGGTTGCGCAGGTCGGGGCGGCGAATGTGTCCGCGCAGGGGCGCGAAGGGGAGCATCTGGTGCCAGAGGATGCCCATGTCATCCAGGCGACGCCGGAAGCGCCTGTGCCCAGGTATGGTGCGCATGCCGTGGTGGTCAACGAGGAGACGCACGGTGACGCCGCGGGCCTTCGCGCGCTCGAGGGCCTCGTAGAAGGGAGCGGAGTATTCGTCCCAGGAGGTCTGAAAGTAGAGGGCGTTGACGTGGTGGGTAGCCCGATCAATGCTGGCGGCCATCGCACGGAAGGTGTCGGCCGTCTCGTTGTGCAGGGCGACGACGTGGCCGCAGGAGTCGGGGAAGCCGCTGAGCGAACCGGTCAGGCGCATGAGCGAGGCGGTGTCGTCGTCGGAGCCGTCGGGGGTCTCGTAGGCGGTCGGCTCGGGCTTGGCGGAGTCTTTCAGGATGGCCTCGACGAGGGCGCTGGCCTCGGGATCGTCATCGAGGCGTCGTCCCATGGCCCACCAGGAACCGAAGATGAAGTAGAGGGGCACTCCAAGGAAAGGCCACAGGAAGATGAGGAGCAGCCACGCGGTCGACGTGGAGGCGCGCCGGTGTTTGGGCACGACACCCAGCGCCACGATACGGATGGCGAATTCAACGGCTCCAAGGAGGAGCCACGCCCACAGCGGTGGTTCGGGGTGCGGGGCAAACATACACCTATTTTACAAAGCGCCCTTTGTCCTGGTCAGCCCAGCGTTGCCAGTGTGGCGCGTAGGTCGCTCCGTCGCGCGCGAGGGCCCGCCTGCGGCGTTCGTCCTCGCCGGGGTCCTCAATCCAGATGGACAGGTCGGCGTCGGCGTCCCACGCGCCGCAGCCTTCGATGATCGTGGGGGCCACGGGCACGTCTACAATCACCCCGGGCGCGTCGGCCTCCCAATCCCAGGCCTCGTAGGAGGACGGGCACCCGGCGCGCAGATCCTCGCAGATGCGCCGCGCAACCTGCCCGCCGACCGCGAGGCCGTCCCATCCCGGGTACCAGTCGTCCAGGTGCAGGACCTGCCAGCCCGGCAAGAGAGACACGAGCGCGGCGGCCAGCGTGGACTTGCCCGAACCCGAGTACCCGTCGATGGCGACGACGGGGACGCGGCACGGCGTGATCGCAGGATCGGCGTAGGTGCCACTCCCGTCGGGGTATGCCTCGCCGGACGAGGCCGGTGCAGCCTCGTCAATCAGCGCGCGCAGGCGCGGGGCGAGGTCTCGCGCGGCCTCGTCGGGAGCGAGGGACACGGGGACGGTGACCCGCACTCCCCCGCTCGGAGCCGCGGACGACACGCTCAAGTGGCCGCTCATCGTCCCACCAGCGCGAAGGTACCGGCCCAGACGCTGAGCGCCAGCGCGATGGTGGGAACGGCGATGGCGACCGCCATGAGGGCCGCGTCGGCGGCGCGCAGGCGCGAGGGACGCGCCCAGGTGCGCGCACCGGACGCGCCGAAGCCCCTCGCCTCCATCGTGGTCGCGAGCTTGCCGGAGCGCCGCAGCGCAAACACGAGCAGCGAGAAGGAGCCGCGCAGGAAAGAACGGATGCGCGAGGCGTCGCCCACGCCTCGGGCGCGGCGCGCTCGCTCGAGGGCCTTCCAGTCGGCAGCCATCAGCGAGGTCATGCGCGCACCCGCAAGCGCGGCCAGCACCGGTCGGGCGGGCAGGTGCAGGATCTGCGCGAGGCCGTCGCCCATGTCGGTCGGGTCGATGCGGTCGAGCAGGGCGATGGCAGGGATGACGAGTGCGCACATGCGCAGGGCAATGCCGAGGGCCAGCCACATCGAGTGGTCGGAAATCGCAGCCGGCCCAAACGACCAGTAGACGTGCCCGCCGGGCGCGGCGTAGAGCAGCATCGAGAGGGCACCGAGAGGCGCGGCGATGAGCAGCGGCGTGGCCTTAAGGAAGAAGCTGCGCGCCGACACGCCCGACAGGGGGATGAGGGCCAGCTCGAGCGCGAGCGCCACGCCCGCGCTGACCGGATCGATGGTGATGAGCAGCGGCGTAGTCGCCACCAGGAGGGCGAGCACGCGGGCAACGGGATTCGTGCGGGTCAGCAGACCGCGCCGGGGCGCTCGGGCCGAGATGGGCGCACCCATCCGTGCGGCACCAGAGGTCGCCGCACTGGCAGGCACCTCGCCCGCAGGCGCGTCGTCCGCAGGCGCCTCAGTACCCGTCGTGTTGCCGTTCGCCGCCGCGTCGGCGCTGTCGCCAGATTCCGACCCGACACTCGTGCGGGACGCGCGACCCGAGTCGGCCTCGTCAAGTGGTGAGGCGAGCGCGGACTCAGCGCAACCGCGCGGCTCTCCCCCGCCTCGGCTCCCGAGCAACCCCAGGTCGACGACGCGCTGGCCCATCGCGGCCACGAACGCGGGGTCGTGCGTGATGGACACCAGGGTGACGCCGCGCGCGAGGGCGGCGCGCAGGAGGCGTACGAGGCCCAGCCACGTGCCGCGGTCCTGCCCGAAGGTCGGCTCGTCGAGGATGAGCAGCTCGGGGGCGCTGATGAGCGCAGTCGCCACCGATAGGCGGCGCTTCTCGCCGCCGGAGAGCGTCATGGGGTTGGCGCGCGCGAGGGTGGTGAGGCCCAGGGCCTCCAGGTGTTCCTCGACGAGGGGCGTGATCTCCTCCTCGCTCATGCCAGCCGCGCGTGGGCCGATGGCGAGCTCCTCGGCGACGGTGGAGGCCAGGAACTGGTACTCGGGTTCCTGGAAGACCATGGACATTCGGCCCAACAGCTGCTTGCTCGACCACTCGTGGGGGTCGCCGCGCGTACCGTCGGAGGTCTCGACCTCGACCGTGCCCGCGATGGGTTTGAGGAGGCCCGCCAGCGTGAGCGCAAAGGTGGATTTGCCCGCGCCGTTGGCACCCACAATGCAGGTGGACACGCCACGCTCAAGCGTCAGGTTGATGCCGCTGCGCACGGGGGCATCCTGGTCATAGCCGATCATCAGGTCGGTAACGCGGGCGATGGGGGTGTCCGCGGACGAGGTCGGGGCGGGCTCGGGCGCGGGGCCGACCTCGGCTGCCACGTCGTCCCCGGGCAGCCAGATACCGCGCTCGCGCAGCGCCTCGCCTTGCTCTTCGAGGACCTGCCTCAGGGGGCCGTCGGCGGCAATGCGACCGTCGGCCACCACGATGACGCGATCCACGAGGGAGGCCCACACATCCACGCGGTGCTCAACAACCACCAGGGTCGCGCCCATGCGTTCCACGACGGAGGCGACGACGTCGCGCACCTCGGCGACTCCGCTCGGATCCAGGTTCGCGGTCGGCTCGTCCAGGAGCAGCAGGCCCGGGTCCATCGCGAGAATAGACGCAAGCGCCAGGCGTTGCTTCTGCCCGCCCGACAGCTCCGTCGTCGAATGATCAAGGGGCACGTCCAGGCCCACCGCACTCAAGGACTCCTCCACGCGAGGCCAGATCTCCTCGCGGGGAACACCCACATTCTCCATGCCGAAGGCCACGTCATCGCCCACGCGAGCCAGGACCACCTGGGCCTCGGGGTCCTGCATGAGCAGGCCCACACGGCCCCTGGCGTCCGCCGGGGCGACGCCGTCCACGGTGAGCGAACCCGAGGCCTCGCCCTCCTCAGCACCGCCCAGCAGGCCCGCCAAGCCACCCATCAGCGTCGACTTGCCCGAGCCAGACGGCCCGAGCACCAACACGCGCTCACCCGGCGCAATATCGAAATCAACACCCGACAGCGCGGCGTTCTTACGCCCAGCGTGACGCCATCCCCATCCGCGCGCGTACACGCGCGCGCCCGTCCCCTCACCCAGCTGCACCTGGCCATCCGGGGAGGACACGGGGCGGGAGAAAGCGGAGGAGGCCTCGTTCATGGAGCCGGAATCAGACAAGCTCACGCGCTCCGCGTCCCGAAGCGAAACGATCCAACGCACCTGTCTTTGCCAGCGCGTTCGTCAGCGCCCACGCGAGGACGCCGGCCAGAACGATGCCCGAGAGCGCGCCGGACACCAAGTAAATGGCGTTGTAGAGCGGCCCCTTCTCGAGGTGGCCGTAGAGGAAGAGTTCGAGGGCCCACTCGCAGGCGAAGGATAGCGCGCCGGCAGCGGCGACAACCCACACGTTGAAGCGGCGGTAGGCGAGAAACGCGAAAACAATCTCGGCACCGATGCCCTGCGCGAGGCCCGAGTACAGCGTCTCGACCGCCCACTGCGAACCCAGTCCCATGGAGACGGTGGCGGCCACCAGCTCCACAAAGAGCGCAGCACCCGGCTTACGGATGATGTAGCCGCCAAGCGTGCCGCCCAGCAGCCAGATGCCCGTCGCAAGTCCGTCCAGGCCGGGGGTTATGGCCTTGAGGCCCTCCAAAGCGGCATTACCCGCCTGGTTCCACACAGCAAAAATAAGGCCGCATGCGACGCCCAGGACGGCGGCGGTGACGATATCGATGACCCTCCAGCTAAGGGACCGAGCAGTGGTAGCCATGCGAGAATACTCCCTTCGTGTTGCACGGCGGCCACGAGGGAAGAGCCTTCCTACGCCGGTATGATCCGGATCAGGTTCTACGGTCGGGGATGGTCCCCTCTCAGCTCGCGTCGAGCTCCCGTGGCACAGTGGTGAGCATAGTCACTTGGTATTTATCACGCTACTCATGCAGGTGAGGACCCTGATGGGGACCCTCGCCCGTACCGCCGTCGCCCAGGACGCCACGCGCCGCGCGACGCAGCAGAAGTGACGGTTCGCGAAGGCCGCGCCCACGATGAACGCGATCCACACCAGGGAATAGACGAGGCCGGGGCGGGTGTCGTCCCACATCGCCAGAATAAGGCCCATGGCCCCCATGAACGCCAAGACCACCCACGCGCCAACGGCACCGCCGGGGGACTTGAAGTGCGATTCCTTGTGCAGGTGGGGGCGCTTGCGCAGATAGACCAGGTAGGACACGACAATGACGACCCACACGCCCATGAAGAGGGTGGCCGACACCGAAGTCACCAGCGTAAAGGCCGCGGAAATCGAGCCGCCCGTCGCCATGATGACAATAGCTGTCAGCAGGCACACGCAGGACAAGAACAGGGCGTTCAGCGGTACGTGATGCTTCGACAGGCGCGCGAAAATGCCGGGGGCCTGCTCCTGGCGGGCCAGACCGTACAGCATGCGCGACGTCGAGTAGATGCCCGAGTTCGCGCTGGACGCCGCCGAGGAGAGCACAACCAGGTTGACGATCGTCGCCGCCGCACCCAGACCCGTCAGGGAGAACATCGTGACGAAGGGAGATTTCTCCGGGCTCACCTGATCCCAAGGGGTCACCATCATGATGGCCGCAAGGGCCGCCACGTAGAAGAGCATGATGCGCACGGGGATCGAGTTGACAGCCTTGGGGAGAGTGGTCTCCGGGTCATCGGTCTCGGCGACCGTCGTGCCCACCATCTCGATACCAATGAAGGCGAAGAGCGCAATCTGGAAACCGCCCAGGAAACCGGTGAATCCGTTGGGGAAGAAGCCGCCGTGGCTCCACAGGTTCGAGACGGCTGCGGCCGTCCCTTCCTCGTCAACCGTGCCCATGGCGACCATACCGAAGCCGACGACGACCAGGGCGATGATCGCAATAATCTTGACGAGCGCGAACCAAAACTCCGTCTCACCGAAAGCCTTAACTGTCATCGCGTTGAGAGCGAACAGCAGCAGGGTCGTGGCGGTGATGGGGATCCACGCAGGCAGGTTCGGCCACCAGAAGTGCGTGTAGCCGGTGATGGCGATCATGTCCGCGACGCCGGTGACAACCCAACACGCCCAGTACGTCCACCCCGTCACAAAGCCCGCCCACGGGCCGATCAGGTCGCGCGCGATGTCCGCGAAGGTCGCGTACTTACGATCCGACAGGAGCAGCTCGCCGAGCGTGCGCATGAACAAGAACAGGACAGCGCCGATGATCATGTAGACCAGCAGGATCGACGGACCCGCGACGGAGATCGTCTTGCCCGAACCCATGAACAGGCCCGTCCCGATTGCGCCGCCGATCGCAATCAGCTGAATATGGCGATTCTTCAGGTTTCGCTGGAGCTTTTCGCTGCCCTCCTGACGGGGCTCGTCGTGCACGACTGGCTCGCTGCTCATTCGTTTTCCTTTCCGCTGGTACCGCCTACAGGCAGAGTTTTGCGCGGTCTTTGCGTGCGCACGGAGCACACTTGACCCTCCAACGCTACCGCAACGGCCCGCCCGCGACCGAATCGTGGGGATGCATGGCACACAACGCACAGCGGGGTTAGGTTAGCCTCATGACACCTGACACGACGCACTCCCCCGCCCCGGCCTCGTTCCCCCTGGTCTCGACCGCGAACGTGCCCACGCAGCGCGCGGCGCGTTACGGCAAGCAGCTCGTGACACACATGGCACACAAGGTCACCGGCGAATGGAACGAGGAAACGGCCAGCGGCTACCTCCTCTTTGACCGCGAGGGTCCCGCGGTCGGACGCTTCGACGTGAGCGCAATGCCGTCGACACTGATTCTTGAGCTGCGCACGACCCCCGAGCGCGCTGATCACCTCGAGCACGTCGCGGGCATTCACCTGGCGCGATTCGGCGTGCGCGACGCCCTGACCATCTCGTGGCGGCGCACCGACGGCAGCGCCGGCACCACGCAGGGTCCGCTCACCCCCGACGAGGTCGAGGCCCACGCCCGCGCCAAGAAAGCAGCCCGCGAGGCGACGCGCGAGGCCGGGCAAGCGGAGTAGTCGCGGCGCTCACCGCGGACTAGGCGCGGCGGATTCCATCAATTCTGCACGTAATGTAATTACCTGAGAGTCTGACGCGTCAATGCCTCAAAACCTCGGAATTTCAATATTCTGACTTAAAAAGTTGAAACACTCTCAGGGGAATTGCATGCGACTTTGAAAAGGGACGCACAATCGAGGGAGCATCGCACCTCTTACTGGGATCCTGAGCGACGCCGCCGCAGGCTCTGCACTAGTTAGCGAGCATGACACCGTCTCCCGGCTAGTGCATTGCTCCCCGAAATGGCGCAGCGCTTCAGAGTCACAAGCTCCACCATGGTTCGCGCAGCAACTCCTACACCCGGCACTGCACCCGTTACGGGACGCTACACCTCTTACGGGACGCTGCACCCGATCAGAACGGGTGCACTGCCTACGGATCGGGTGCAGCACCCACATTCACAAGCATAACCGCGGACCAAACCGGTCGGTATCGTAGGGTGTCAGCAATTTTCGTGTAGCGGTGATGCTGCTTGGAGGCTGGTCATGGGGTGTCGTCGGATGCTTGGTGCCCTGGATCACACTGCAATCATGGCAGGGTTGGAGGCAGGTTTGTCCCACCATTGTTGGGATGCGATTGATTGATTGAAGCGCCCCGACATCGCTGATCGGAAAATCACGGGCAACTGCCCCAGAACCCCCTCGGCTACCACACCCCCACCCAAGCATTCAACGAACTCATTACTACCACCCATTGACGCCACCCTCCTTTGAGACGATCAATAGCCCCCGCTTCAATGCATGTACAGGCATCTCCCTTGCCCCGACAGATAGCGTCAACGTCACTGGCCACACGCTCACAACGAACCCCCGCAGCCGTGAGACTGCGGGGATTCAAAGTCTGGAAATGCGCTAACTCCGAGTCATTCACCGACGCAATGCTGCGATGACGGAACATCAACAACGCCAGCGGATACCGAAACGGCGAAACCTCAACGACATCAACGGATGTCGGCTCAGAAACTCAGAAGCTCAGCGGCCCTCGAGGTAGCTCTTCGCTGCGGCCAGGACCTGCTCCCACATGCCGACCGCATCCTCGTACGCCTGACGAGCCACGGCCTCGTCGTCGGAGACGGATGCCAAGCCAGACTCCTCGACGTGGATGCCGACGCCGCCGCGTTCCTCGGACAGAGAGATCTCGACGCGGGTCGCGTACTCGTCGGGCAGTTCGTCGTCGGCCAGCGGGTACCAGCGGAAGGCAACGACATCCATGGGGTCTTCGTCGGCCTTCTCGATCAGCCAGTCGCCAACGTCCGGGTCGCTCACGCGGTAGATGCCGTCGTCCCCGAGGCTCACCTCATGGTCACCCAGCGGGCCATCGTTGACCCACCAGCCCGGCTCCGACACGAGCGCCCACGCGGCCTCACTGTCACAGTCCACGACGACGTCGGTCTCGACGCGGTCCAGCTCGTCCTCAACGTCACCGTCAGAAGTCCTGTCAAAGATGCTCATACCTCAACGGTACCGGCTCGCACGCGCTCCGTCACGCGAACGGGGTCACAAAATTGCTGCCGATCTGCGTTCGGATACGACGAGGCCATGGCTGGCTCCGCCGGAAAAGCAGAGTCAACCACGGCCTCGTGTCAAGAGGCGTGTTTAGGCCAGGCGCGTGATGCGGTAGCGCCAGTCGATGGGACCGGCCTCGAGGGTCTCTACGCGGTAGTGCTGCTCAGAGTTCTGCAGGTGCGCGAACAGCGGCTCGGGCTGGTGGGGTGCGCAGATCTGGAGATTCTCGCCCACGGGCAGGTTGTCGACCGCGGCGAAGAGGACCGCGTGGCGCACGACGTGGGGGATCGAGTGAATGACAAGCTCGTCCGCACCGGGGCGGTGGATGACGCCAGCACCGCCAGCGTGGACCTTGCCGTGGCCGCCACCGTGGCCATGGCCACCGCCGTGACCACCGCAGCCGCAGCCGCCCGCCGTGGAGGCGATGGGTTCAGCGGCCATCTCGAAGGGGCGCTCGGCGGGGGTCTGCGCGGGTGCCTCGGCCTGTGCGGCGTGGCCGTGGCCGCCGCATCCGCAGCTACCACCCTCGGAGGGGACAGTGTTGGCGTTGACCAGCTTGAACATCTGACGATCAGTCATATCTTTTCCTTATCCTTCGGCCCGCAGGGCCACTTCAGTGAACCTTATCCAGTGTAGGCGCGCCTCAGCCGAGCACGCGCGTTCACTTAATGAGGAACTCGGCCTCGACCTCAACGCTGACGTTGAGGGGCAGCGCGGCAACGCCGACGGCGCTGCGGGCGTGCTGGCTGCCGAAGATCTCGCCGAACAGCTCGGAGGCACCGTTGATGACGCCGGCCTGCCCGTAGAAGTCGGGGCGCGAGGACACGAAGCCCACGACCTTGACGACGCCCGCGAGGTTATCGATGCCGCCCGCGACGGAGGCCGCCGCTGCCAGAGCGTTAAGGGCGCACACGCGCGCTGCGTCCTTGGCATCCTCGGGGTCCGCGCCGTCCTCGCCGACCGCGCCGATGCACACCGGCTCACCGTTCACGACGGGGATCTGACCGGAGGTGCGCACGACACCGCGGTCGATGACGGCCGGCACGTACGCGGCGACGGGCGTAGCGACGGCGGGCAGTTCGAGGCCAAGCTCGGCGAGCTTCTCGGAGGGGAGCATGAGGGGTCCTTTCGTTCTGATTGACGAGGCCTGGGCCTCGTCCTCTGGTTCCAGTTTAGTTGCGCTCTTCCAGGGGGTGGTGAGCGAGGGTGCTGTCGTGAGATCCCGGTGCCGACCTCGTCCACCTCCTCAGAACCTGCGACTGTGCCCCGCGTGCTCGTGAGCGCGCGGGGCACAGATTCTTGGAGACGTCAGTTCACACTGACTCTGCGGCCACAACGACTGTCGGGATCGGGCCTACACCCGGGCCGACTGGCTTCCAGCTCCAACCGCCCGTCGGGGCTGGAAGCCGATCAGAGATGGCCGTCAGTTCTGGGGCGCAGCCGGGGGCTGGCCGCCCTCACCCGGGCCACCGGCCGGGGGCTGACCACCCTCACCCGGACCACCGGCCGGGGGCTGACCGCCCGGGCCTCCGGGCCCCATGCCGCCGCCCATGCCGCCGCCCATGCCGCCGCCCTCACCGGCGGTCGCCTCAGTGGCGCTTCCATCGACGCTCACCGTATAGGTGGAGACGTTGGTCATGCCGGAGGTCGAGTAGATAACGTTGCCGAAGGCCTTGAGCGAGGTGTAGGTACCCAGGACGGTGCCAGAGGAGTCGGTGATCGTCACCGTGGATCCGGCGGAGCCGGTCGCGGAGGCCGAGACCCACCCCTGGCCGTCGGTCGTGGTCGGCGTCTCCACCATCTCGTTGGTGGCGAAGGTGATGACCGTGCCGCCCGTGATGCTCATGGCACCGTTGCTGTCCAGGGCACCGTTCGCGCCGGAGGCCGGGCCGTAGACGGTCGTCGTACCGCCGCTGATGGTCAGCGAGCCGTTGGAGTCGAGGCCGTCGCCATTTGCGTTGACGGTCACGGTTCCACCGGTGATGGTGATCTGCTCGCCGGTGTCTTCCATGGATCCGCCGCCGTCACCCGGACCTCCGGGGCCCATGCCGCCGGGGCCCACCGGGTCGGTAGCCGTGGTTGTGTCGGTGCTGGTCGAATCGGAGCTGGACTCGGCGACGGCGGTCAGGCCGGCCTCGACCGTGATTGAGCCCGAGGCGTTGATGCCGTCGTCGCTTGAGGTCAGGTCGACCGTGCCGTCGGAGATCGTGATGAGGCCACCCTCGAGGGCTTCGTTTGACTGCGTGACGGTCACGTTCGCGCCGTCCAGGACGGCCGCGACCTCGGTGTGCACGCCATCGTCGCCGGAGGCAGCACTGATCGTGCCGGAGCTCAGGCGCAGCGCACCGTTGGAGTGGATGGCGTCATCCCCAGCGTCGATGGTGGTCGTGCCGCCGTCGACGATGATGTAGGTCTGCGCCTTGATGCCCTTGGCCGAGCCCGTGGAGGGCTTGCCGGTCGAGGCACCCCCACCCGAGGTGATCGACAGGGTGCCGCCGGTGATGATCGCGTCGGTGTACGCGTCGATTCCGTCGCCGCCCGAGGTCAGGGTGACGGTTCCGTCCATAATCGACACGTAGCCCTTGGTGTCGTCGTTGTCCTGGTCGGACTTGAGGGCGTCGCCGCCGGCGTTCACGGTGACGGTTCCGCCGGCGACAGTCAGGGAGTCCTTGCCGCGCAGGCCGTCATCCGAGGCGGTTGCGTTGATCGTGCCGCTCAGGACGTACAGGTCATCCTTGGAGGTGATCGCGTCCGACGCGCCGGAGGTCACGTTGAGAGTGCCCGAGCCGGTGATCGTCAGGTCCATGTCGGCGTAGATCGCGGCGTTCGCGTCCTCCGTGCCGGTATAGGTGCCGTCGGTGACCGTCGAGGTGCCCTCGAGGGACAGGACGAGGTCGTCACCGCTGGTCGCCTCGATCGCGGCGCCCGTGGACGAGGTGATGGTCGCGTTGTCGAGGATCAGGACGACCCGGTCCTCGGATCCAGCTGCCACGACGACCTTACCGGTGAATGATCCGCTGAGCTTGTAGACGCCCGCCTTGGAGATGGTCAGCACGCCGTCGCTCACGCTCGCGGCATCGGACGAGGAAGTCGCGGTCGTGCCGCTGAGCGTCACGTCGACGGCGTCCGACGCCTTCCAGTCACTGTCCTTCACGTGGGAGGCCTTCGCGTTCGAAGCCAGGGCGTCGGCCGCAGTGGGCGGCGCGGTCGTGTCGCCATTGGTTCCAGCGGCCGCGACGGCCGCGGTCGCGCTCGTCGCGGTGGAAGCAGAGGAGGCCGCGCCCGAGGAGCTGCAGGCACCCAGCGCCAGCGTTCCGACGAGGGCGATCACGCCGATCGTCCGGGCGGGGGTCCAAATTTTCTGAAGGGCTTTCATTGCTATGTCTCTTTCATGCAATTAACGCTTGTATTTCTTGTGCTCAGCGCTTGCGTGTCGTGTGCTATCGATGACTCGCGCGCCGGTATGAGGTCGTTCAGGCGGCCATCGCGAGGGACTCCTCGCGGGTGAGCTCAGGGGCCTCGACGTATTCGGGAAAGTAGCGGCGCAGCGTGCGGTGCCACTTGTTCGCGGGCAGATCGTGCATGGCGGCCATCGCGGTCCCATACTTGGAGATCTTGACGGGTCGCACGCCACCCTCCCACAGGAGGTGGTCGACGATGGACGGGGTCGCACCCGACTTCGTTTCAATGATGACCAGGTCGGGTCGTGCGACCTCGGTGCCATCCGTGCGCAGCGAGCGCCACATCAGCTTTGTATCCACCGTCGCGCGGCCCGCGCCACCGGGCAGGAGCAGGGTGTTGCGCTCGTAGGTTCCGGCGAGCACAGGCTCAAGCGCAGGAACCAGGTGGCCATACCCCGTCTTCTCAACCTTGCTCGTGACCCAGGAACGGCGCTCACCCGAGAGAGGAGCCCCGGCCTCGTGCTGCTGAATCGTCATGCGCTTCTTGACGGTCAGTCCGCGCGGTCCCCGGGTCTTCACCTCGAGGAAGGAAGTGCCGGTGGACAGGTAGGTGCGGGCGCGGACCTTGAAGCGGCGGCGGCGCTTGAGGGCGGTCAGCAGGTACGAATCCATGTCGGGGGTGTCGTAGTAGGTGGAGGCGTAGCCCTGGGACACCTGGCCGGCGATTTGGAGGACCAACGCGTCCTCGGGGAGCCGGCTCAGAATCGCCGAGGCCGTGGCCGCGTCCAGCGCGTACTTGCGGTCCACGCGAGTCAGCATCGCCGCACGCTTGTTGAGGTCGTCGAGGCCGATCACGTCAAGGTCGGCGAGGAGCGAGTTCAGGGTGGCGTTCATGAGTCGTGTCCTTAGTAGAGGTGGTCTGCGGGGTGGTGGCGACGAGGCCGGGGCCGAGGGTGCTGCTAGGGCGGGCTCGGGTGGCGGGCCGGTGCGTCAGGAGACCTTGAGGGTCAGGCGACCTTCGAGCGAACGTCCACGAGAGTCAGGTCGTTCACAAGGTCGAGCTTGACGACGTTGACCGAGGCGACAGATGCACCGAGGCGCTGCTCGAGGGCGGCCTTCAGCTCCGCCGGGTCAGCGATCGCGCGGTCCAGCTGCACGGTCTGCGAGGTGTAGCGGCCGAAAATCAGCTTCGAGTCGCCAAAGGCGAGGGCCACGAGGATCAGGGCAATGAGGCCACCCAGCAGCGGGGTCACCGCCGAGGACATGCCCGTCAGCAGGCCGAGAGCCAGCGACGCGAAGTAGTAGGCGATTTCCGTCTGCGAGATCTGGTCGGACCGCAGTCGGATGATCGAGAGAACACCGAAGAGTCCGAGGCCGAGGCCCGCGCTCACGGTCGAGTTCGCGAGGATGATCGTGACGGCGAGGACGCCGACATTCACACCGAGGAAGGCTGCGACCAGGTCGGCGCGGCGGTGCCGTGGGAAGTACAGGCCGAACACGAGGGCGGCCATGGCGACCAGGTCAATGGCAATCAGGATCAGGGCGGTCATTGGTGTCTCCTTTTGTCGATGCCCCTATTTCCCCACGCAACCCTATGAAAAACCTATGAACACCTCATTCGTGCCTTATGACTTTCCTGGGAAAATCCTGAATAGTAAACTCACCCGCGCACCGCGGCGTGCGCTGGCGCACAATGTAACCTATGAGCACCCGACCCGGGGCCATCGGTGCCCCCACTGACCAAGAACTGCGAACACTCACGGAGGAAACCCCGGCCTCGGGGCCAGCGCTTTCCGTGAAACTCCTGGCCGCCATCGCGACCTTCGGATCCCTCCTCTTCGGCTACGACACGGGCGTCATCGCAGGCGCGCTGCCATACATGTATATGCCGCACGCGGCCGGCGGACTCGGGATCAACGAACTCGAGGAGGGCCTCGTCGGCGGCGTCCTCGCCATCGGCGCAGCGATCGGCGCGATTGCCGCCGGGCGGCTGTCGGACCGCAACGGGCGACGGCACAATATCCTCCTCCTCGCCCTCATATTCATCGTCGGCACGCTCGGGTGCACGTTCGCGCCGAACGTCTGGGTGCTGTACCTGTTCCGTTTCGTGCTCGGCCTGTCGGTCGGAGGAGCGTCGGCGACCGTGCCGATCTACCTGTCCGAGTCGGCACCCACGCGCATGCGCGGTGCTCTGGTGGCACTCGACCAGTTCATGATCGTGTTCGGCCAGCTCCTCGCCTACTCGATGAACGCGGCGCTTTCGCACGCGCACGGCGGCCCGCGCGTCCTCGTGAGCGCCGACCCGTCTGGCACACTCACGCCCGGCCAGTGGTACTCGTGGGACGAGGTCTCCCGCGTCGCGACCGCCGTCGTCTCCGAGGGTGACGGCTCGGCGTGGCGGTGGATGCTCGTGCTCGCCACGATCCCCGCGGTGCTCCTGTGGGTCGGGATGCGCCTCATGCCCGAGTCGGGGCGCTGGTACGCGTCGAAGGCTCGTTATTACGAGGCCGTGGGTGCTCTCAAGCGGATCCGCGACCCCCAGAGCGACGACGTCGCCGCCGAGATCAGCGAGATTGTGGCCCTGCACGCCGCCGAAGCCAGCCAGGGGCACTGGACACTGCGGCGCACCGCATCGGTCGCATGGACCAGGCGGCTCCTGTTTATCGGTATCGGCCTGGCGTGTTTCGACCAGCTGACAGGCATCAACACCGCCATGTATTACCTGCCTAAGATCCTGGCGGCCGCCGGTTTCAGCTCCGCCGACTCCATCACCCTGAACGTCATTACGGGGGCCGTCGCGTGCATCGGCGCGGGATTTGGCCTGTACCTCGTGTCGAAGCTTGCTCGCCGCCACGTCGGCATCTACCAGGAAACGGGCGTCACCCTGTCCCTGTTCGCCCTCGCCCTCATTTTCGGACTCGGCATCGGTCCCTACACGCTGGCCGACGGGAGTATTTCGCCCGAGATTCCTTCTTATCTGCCGTGGCTGGTCCTCGTCCTCGTGTCCCTCTTCGTGTTCGCCAAGCAGTCTGGCACCGTCAACTGGGTGTTGGTCTCCGAGATCTTCCCCGCCCGCATCCGCGGCGTCGCCCAGGGCTTTGCCGTGGGCTGCGGCTGGATGATGAACGCGGTCGTCACGTGGCTGTTCCCCATCATGATCGGCCACCTGGGTGCCACGTGGACATACATGACCTTCGGCGTCATCAACGTCGTAGCCCTGTGCTTCTACCTGTTTATCGTGCCCGAGACCCGGGGCGTCTCCCTGGAGCAGTTCGAGCACGACTTCTCGAGGCGCTACGGGGTGTAGCCGTTTCCCTGCTGCGTGCGAGGCCCCGCGTCCCTACGGACGCGGGGCCTGCTTTATCAACCGACGAGACCCGTTTTCCCGCCGACGCGGAGCCTGACCGCCCGCGAGATCGCCACACGCGAGCCTTCGGCTCGGAGTGATCGATCTCGAAGCCCGGCCAGGCCCTGCAGACCCCGCGTCGGCGGTAACGTCCGGTACGCCCACGGCTCAAACCTCGCGTGGCGTACACACACGCCACAACGCCGATAGCACACTGGTCACATGACTGACGCCCCCGCTCCCACAGCCCGCACGAACGAGCCAGCCCAGGCCTCGTTCCTCCCGCCCCTCGCGATCACCGGCGCATCCGGAAACGTCGGCGGCGTGGTCGCCCGACTCCTATCCGAGCGCGGCCTACCCCTGCGCCTGCTCGCGAACACGCCGTCGCGCGCGCCCAAGCTGCCCGGCGCGCGCGCCATCCAGTGCTCGTATGAGGACACCCCGGCCTCGCGCGAGGCCCTCACGGGCGTTGACGTCCTCTTCATGGTGTCCGCACCCGAGAGTGAGGACCGCCTGGACAAGCACATCGCGTTCGTCGATGCGGCGGCCGCATCCGGGGTGTGCCACATCGTGTACTTGTCGTTTATGAACCCGGCTCCCGATGCAACGTTCACGCTGGCGCGCACACACTTCCACACGGAGGAGCACATCAAGGCGTCGGGCATGACGTACACGTTTGCGCGATAACTTCTACGCGGACTTTTTCGTGGCGCTGCCCGATGAGGAGGGCCGCATCCTCGGGCCCGCAGGCGACGGGCGAGTCGGCGTGGTCGCACGCGAGGACGCGGGGCGTGTGGCCGCGGGTGTCTTGACAGATCCTGCACGTTACGAGAATCAGACCCTTGACGTGACGGGCCCGGAGGCCCTCACCCTCGACGAGATCGCCGCAATCCTCACCCGCGTGCAGGGACGCCCCGTCACGTACGTGCGCGAAACCGTCGAGGAGGCGTACGAGTCGCGCAAGAAGTGGCCGGCCGCCCAGTGGCAGTACGACTCGTGGGTGTCGACCTACACGTCGATCGCGCGCCGCGAGATGGACGTCGTGTCCACGACCGTGCGCGATGTGACGGGCCGCGACCCGTTTACCTTCGAGGAGGTCGCCCGGGCGGCGCTCGTGGTCGGGCCGCTGACTGCCGCGGTTGTGGCTTGCCCCGGCCTCGCTTCTCTTCTCAGCGAACTGCGCGGCGAGTACATCAAGCGGGGCCTGGACCCGAAGAACCTGTCACGAACCATCGAGGACGCGGCCACCGTGTGGGAGCCGATCCTACCGTGGACGTCGGCGGGCGCCTACATGGCCGGCACCCTGGGCGTCGCCACCCTGGCCTACCTGCCCTGGGCGATTTCTAACTGGATCGTCATCTTCTTCGCCCTCGTGTGGGCGGCCACGGGCATCGGCATCGCCAAGCTCACGCCCGAGGAGCAGAAAGCCCTCGAGGCGGAGGGCTGAGCGGTCATTGTTGAGGTGGGGCCCCCGGATGGGGGTCCCCACCTTGCGCATGTAGTTGAAGTGTCCAGCCGGCTGTTTCGCAAGTAAGCCACAACCCAAATTTACAGGTTGAAGGCCGTCCGCACGAACAACCAGCGGTAAAACAGAGCCTGCAGGCGAGCTGACGAGCGACGTGAGGTGGTTTGTGTGGACCAAGGCGTCAGGAGCCTGCGCTCTTGTCATTTACTCACAAGCGCAGCATCTGACTTGTATTCCTTCGAAGGTGTGTCCTGCCGCGTATGCAACAGAGGTTACCGACTATTATTGGCATCATCACAACAGAATTGAGGGCGCAGACTCCTACGAGAGAACGACATGTAAGACGGCAGTGTCATAGGGTGTAAGCAATTTTCGTGTAGCGGTGATGCTGTTCGGAGGCTGATCATGGGGTGTCGTCGGATGCTGAGTGTTGAGGATCGCGCGGCGATCATGGCGGGGTTGGAGGCGGGCTTGTCCCAGACGCGTATCGCCCACTTGATTGGGCGTAGCCCCTCGGTGGTGTGCCGTGAAATCGCCCGCCACCGGGGTCCTGGCGGCGTGTACCAGGCCGAGGATGCCGGGAGAGCAGCGCAGGTGGCCAGGCGCCGCCCCAAAGAAGCGGCTCCTGGACCGCGATGAGATTCTCCGCCGCCGCGTGATCTTTGATTTGTCGCAGGGGCGCACGCCCCGCCAGATCAGCGGACGCCTGAGCGTGGAGGCATGTGGCACAGTGGCTCCTATGGATAATTCTCCCCACGCCCAGGGCCGCACGATCAGCCACGAGGCGATCTACACGTGGATCTACGCCCACCCCAAGAAGACGCTGATCGAGCACGGCGTATGCCTGCCCTCCAGGCGGTGGATGCGCAAGAAACCCCCTGCAGGCGGGCGCACACCACCCATTGTCGGCATGCGATTAATTGACGAACGCCCCGACATTGCTGACCGGATGATCCCTGGCAACTGGGAGGGGGACCTCATCATCGGCAAAGATGGGGCCAGTGCGTGCGCAACCCTGGTCGAGCGCACCACCCGCTACCTGATCATCGTGGCCCTGCCACTGGGACGCAGGGCCGACCAGGTCTGTGATGCGCTCACCCGCCGCATCCAGGGCCTACCCGAAGGAGCGATGCGAACACTGACATGGGACCAAGGACGGGAAATGGCCCGCCACCAGCGCCTCACCCAAGATACCGGCGTGGAGGTGTTCTTCGCTCACCCCATAGCCCCTGGGAGCGAGGAACAAACGAAAATACCAACCGACTTATCCGCCGCTACCTTCCCAAAGGAACCCCCATCACCAGCCACCAGCCCTACCTCGACGCCATCGCCTACGAACTGAACAACTGCCCCAGAGCCACCCTCGGCTACCGCACCCCCACAGAAGCATTCAACCAACTCATTGCTACCACCCATTGACACCACCCTCTGCAGACGGCTGATGCGAAGGCTAATCCTGTATCTGGTTCTTACAAAGATCGTTGTAAGGAACTGTTCATTGGGAAGGCGGCCAACAGTCCGATTGTTTCTGATGACGCCACTATCGTTCGGTGCGAGCTGCCTCCTGATCCTGAGGGTGGACCCAATCAGGACCCGGGGCGTGTACCCACCACGCGCGACATCCTCTACCTGGCCTCCACCGTGATCCACGCTGATGGGGCCGGGTTGTATAAGCGACCGTTGGGGGTCTCCTACACGAACAAGTTCATCCCCACGATTGTCGCAGTCACCGCCCCCACCCAGACCCACGTCATCAACCTGTTGGGACGCGACATTACGATCACGCTCACCGCCACGAACTACGAATGGAACTGGGGAGATGGAACTCCGAACCTGGTCACCACCTCCACAGGATCAGTCTGGTCCAAGGGCATGGATTTAAACACCGACCCGAACCTGATCCGCCACTACTACACCCCACCCCAAGGCTGGCGCTCCATGCTCGATGGCCCCTACCCTCACGAAGACCGGGAAATCACCCTGACCACCACGTGGAGTGGTACAGCCACCAACCCGTTCACCGGGGAAACCCAAACCATCAACGGCCTCGTCACCACCACGGAAACAACCGGCAAGTTCCCCTTGTCCCACCTGGTCATCAACAACACCGACACCTGGGAAGAAAAACAAGGCCACTAGTAGGGCAATCAAGAGAAAGAACCATGAACGACCCACAGTTACACCAACGCAAAACACGTCCTTGGATCATCGCGGTCATCGCCGTCGTCACGGTGATAGTGGCTTCCCTGCTTGGGTTCCGGGCATTCAACACCAAGGCGAATGCCGAGGCCGAGGATCGTCAGCAATCAGCTCAATCTGCCACCCCACAATCTACCGGCAGCCAGTCTGGGAACCTACAGTCAGGAGATACACCATCCCCGGCACAAATACCGACTGAGATTACCAAGCCCACTCCCCCAAGTGCGTAGAGCCCGTTAACACCAGTATGTTTCACGTGAAACAATCCCCGCACCAACCTCGTCACCGACGACGAAACGGGCATCAATCCGAGAATCACTTCCCCCCCATCACCACCGCAGCTGTCCCGGCGCCCTAAGGCCACCGGCCCAGCGCCACATCACGGTCATGGTTTCACAGCGAGCTCGTAACGCACCCAGCGGCGCTGACCCGTGGACGTCACCAGGCCTCGTGACACGAGGTCGCGCAGCTCCGAGCGCGCTTCCTCAGCGGTCACACCAAAATGCTCCCTATATTCCCCGTTGCTCCAGGTACGCCCATGACGCATGTCAACCAGCGCCTCCTTCTGATGCCTATTCAAACCGCTCGCCGCCTCCAGCCCGAGACCGCCAAGCCACGTCAAGTCCCCATCCGGAATCAGCGCAGCATTCGGGAAACGCACCGTGAATGACACTCCATTATCGAAGAAACAGGGTTCCGCCATCCCGGCATCCTGCAACGCCCGGCGAGCCTCACGAATTCCAGTCCCCATTGCCTCGATCACACGCCCGCTTCCCCCCTTCAACGTTGCGGCAAATCTGATAGAGACGCTCGTTCACCGCAGGGTGATCGCCAGTGCCAAGCCGATCAACCGTGATTCCCCACAGGCCACCCGGATTGGTCAGCCGAAATCCTTCACGCGTGATTCTCAGGTCGATCCCCTTTCCGCGTGATGCCTCGGACAGATCACGGTGAACCAACGCATTTGCGATGACCTCACGGGCCGCCAACAGTGGCACTGCATAATCTGTCACCCCGTCCCCATCACGCGTGACCACCTGCCGCGATTCCACGTTCTGCCTAACCCACTCCAAGACATCCTCCAAGATCACTGGCAGCGCCCCCGTGAAATCACGACGATTAACAGCCCGCACATCATCGGTACCTTCGACCGCAGCCGTAACGGTGAGGTGAGGCAGAAGACGCTGAGGGTACTCACCCAAAGCGTAGAGGCCGGCAACCGACAGCTCTCCACTCTCACGGTCGGCAACGACGCCCGTGAAGTAAAGGACCGCTTCATCACTGTCATTGACGAGGCGTGGGGTGGTTTTGCGGACAGAGGCCAGATAGTGGGCGACCAGATCCGCATCAAGATCCTGCGAAGAACTACCGGGCACGGCCTGCGCGTCGGCGATCGGACGGCGATGACGCAGGAGCAGCATCTGTTCCTCCGACGGCGACATCTGATAGTCACCGTCATACTGACGCAGATATGCCTTCTTATCCTTTAGCCACCGCACCGGTTTTTCGTTCGCATCAGCACCCTCAACGTTGACAACACCAACTGTTTTACCGTCAACATTGATAGGTAACGCATCAATTCGAACCGGCGCGCTAAAACCCTTCCGCGCCTGATCGGCTACCCGTTGAAGCAAACCGTGAACGTCGGCGACACCGACGACGGCAATCCCATCTCGCTCAGACACCCCCAGCAGGATCACTCCACCTCCGGGCATGTTCGCAAAGGCGCTCAGTGTCGGCCCAAGCTGCTGCGCCGAATACTCTGAGAAAGTCTTCGCCTCGATTGCATCCGTGTCACCACCGCGCAGTTCGAGCACAGCCAAAGCGCCCAGCAGGCCCTCAAGATCGTTGATCATAGCTTCAATTCTATATCATAGAATCCCATTTCTATGTCATAGAAGGGGCTTTCTATGACATAGAGGCCCCTACATAGCTCATAGAAGCCCATTTTTGCGCCATAGAATCTCATAGAGGGGCATCTTCGATTCATAGAATCAAGCGACGCCCCAACCTCGAGGCTACAACGGGAATAGATACCATCCCCATGAACATGTGTTTCACGTGAAACAATCACTCCACGCCTAACACCTCACCGCTCGCCCGGCGGGCAGCACAAACAACGCCGCGCGCCGCCCGCGCAGTTATTTAAAACCCAACCCAAACCCACCCAGCACCCGCCCACGCCTCGGCTCAAATCAGCCGTCATCCTCGAATTGTTTCACGTGAAACATTCGGCGCCTGCACCTACAGGCGAACACGCCCACGCACACGCCCGCAAACGCGCAACCACGCGCCAACCACAGATAACAACAAGCGGGGTGCCACCCCTCGGCAGCACCCCGCTCAATGAGTCACGCGCACCTGCGCCGCGCAACCAACAGCAAAACCTCACCCCCGCCTCTCCCGCAGTCTCCGCGCGAGGACCCCATGCCTCGGCGCGAAGACCCAGGCGAGCACGAAGCATGCGGTGAGCACCAGAACGATCGTGGCACCCGTGGGCACGTCCAGCGACCACGACAGGTACAGGCCCACCAGGCCGCCCGACGCCCCCAGTACCGGCGACAGAATCATCATCGTCCATAGCCGGTCGCACAGGAGCCGCGCGGTCGCCGCGGGGGTCACGAGCAGCGCCAGCACCAGCACGTTGCCGATCGTCTGCACGGAAATCACAACGGCCAGAGCCACGGCGACATACAAAGACAGATCAGCAGCGAGCACGTGCACGCCCGCTGCCCGCGCGCTCTCGCGGTCCAGGGTCACGGCCACGATGGGCCGGTGCGCCAGGAACAGCATGAGCAGCACGAACAAAGCGCCAGCCAGCACCACGGGCACATCCGACGCCGGGATGCCCGTGATCGACCCGAACAGGAAGTCCTGCAAGCTCCCCGCGTAGCCGGGTGCCCGCGCGATGATCGCGACGCCGAGCGCGAAGGCGCCGACGAAGAGCACGCCGATGACGGAGTCCTCCTTGAGCCGCCGATTCTGTGCCAACAGCGCGACCAGCACGGCGGTCACGACGCCCGCGAGGGCACCGCCGAACACCAGGGACCCACCGCACACGAACGCGATGGCCAAGCCGGGGAACACGGAGTGCGCGACGGCATCCCCGATGAACGCCATGCCGCGCAGGACGACGTGCACGCCGACGCTGCCGCACACGAGCGCGGCGACGACTGCGATGAGCAGCGCGCGCGGCAGGAACGCCAGCGCGGGGTTCGTCAGGTCTCGGAAGAAGTCGTAGGGGCTCAGGAAGTCCGCCGCAGCGACGAGGCCGTGGCCGCCCGCGTGGATCACGGTACTCATGCGCGCACTCCTAGGGCGTCGAGGATCGGGTTATCGGGGCGCACGTCGAAGGCGCGGATCCACGGGTCGGCGTCGGCGAGTTCGTCGGGTCGCCCGGATGCGATGATCGTGCGCCGCAGTAGGTAGAGGCGGTCGCAGCCAGCACGCGCGCCGATGAGGTCGTGCGTCGTCATGAGGAGGGCTCGCCCCCCGTCGGCGAGCGCGCGGAACAGGTCCATGAGCATCTCCTGGGTGGGCATGTCGAGGCCGGTGAAGGGTTCGTCGAGGAGCAGCACGGCGGGCCGGATCGCGAGGGCCCGGGCGACGAGGACGCGCTGGCGCTGCCCGCCGGACAGCTCACCGATAGGCCGCTTCGCGAGGTCGCGCATGCCGACGAGGGACAGGGCCTCCTCAACGGCGCGGAAGTGCGGCGTCCGCGCGCGCCCGAGCAGCCCACGCCGCACGGTGACGGCCTGGAGGACGGCGTCGCGGACGCTGATCGGGAAGTCCCACGCGAATTCGTGGCGCTGCGGCACATAGCCGATTGCGCCGTCGGTCTCGACGCTGCCGCTGGAGGGGATGAGTCCCAGGATCGAGCGGATCAGCGTGGTCTTCCCGGCGCCGTTGGGTCCGATGAGTCCGACGAGCTCCCCAGCCTCGACCTCCAGGTCGACGCCCGTCAGGACGCTGCGCCCACCCAGGGACGCCCCCAAAGAGGTGACGCGCAGCTGGCTCACTGCTTCCCTCCCCCATTGCCGAGGCCGTGGCCCTCACCGCTCTCGCCCGCACCGGGTGCACCGGCACTCTGGGACGAGGCCGTGGCTGCTTCCTCGTTCCCCTCACCCCGGGCGGTGGGCAGGGGCGCGAGGAGGGAGTCGGCCTCGGCGATGGCGGCGGCCTGTTCGGCGCGGCTGCGGCGCGAGCGGGCGACGACGAGCGCGCCGATCACGAGGAGGGAGAGGGCGACGCTGACGATGATCGCGATGAAGGCCCAGTCGGGCAAGCCGCCCTCGGACGAGGACGACGTCGACTCGGAGGAGCCGGGGCCCTGGGAGGTGCCCGCGGCCGGGGTCTCAGATCCGGAACCAGAACCGGAAGCGGCGGGCGCAGCCATGGCCAGGGCTTCGGACGCGGAAGCGGCGTCGCCCACGGCGAAGCGCAGGGTCGTGGAAGCGTTGACGGCTTCGCCGGCGGTGGTCGTGCCCAGGAAGGTTACGGTCGCCGTGTAGGTACCAGGCTGAGAGAACGCCCAGTTGGCGTGCACGTGCGTGCCCGAGTCGATCCACACGTCGCCGGGGGCGGCACCCGAGTCGGCGAGCAGGAGGGGCTTGCCGAAGGTGCCGGATTGCAGGAACAGCCACGCGCGGCCGGGCCCGCTCACGGGGCCGACGCGCATGGTGAGGCCGCGGTCGATGGTGGCCGTGACGGCGGGGTCCTGCGTGTTCCATCCGAGCCATACGACGCTCGGGTTCTGCGTCTGGGGAATGACGTGGACGGGCTTGCCTGCGACGTCGGCCAGGAACGGGTAGTCGGCGGAGTCGGGCGCGGTCATGATGGCCGCGTCGCTGACCCGCAGGACGGTCTGGTTGGGGTCGCGCCACACGGCACCGCTCTCGGCGTCGTGGCGCAGTCCGGCCCGCCACTGCCCGTCGATCAGTCGGGGACCGAGATCGACGTGTCCGGCGCTGATCTCGCTGGCTTCGCCTCTCCACTCCTCGTGCGCGGCGACGCTTTGCGCGAGGTCGGGGTCGGGACTCGGGTCAGCAACAGAAGAGGGGGCACCCACGATGAAGAGGAGAGCTGACACGAGCAGGGCACTCAGCGTCATGCCTAGACGGGGCCGTCGGCTAGCCCCGGGGACAGCGACAGGGCCTGGCCGGGCTTCGAGATGAGACGCCCGCCCACTCTGTTCCGTGGGCGGCATGATGGTTTGCCACATGAGGTCGGCGCGGGGCCTGCAGGGCCTGGCCGGGCTTCGAGACGACACGCCGAGCGATGCTCGCGGCGTGGCGGCGAGCGGGCGGGCAGGCCCCGCGTCGGCCGGAAGAGGTAGTCCCGTGGCGAAGAGCCGACGGCCGTCAGCAGACTGGGAAGAAAAGAGTTTCATGGCATCTCCTTGCCGCCCAGGCAGCGTGCCAGTGAGCGGGCGTTGTGTTGCATCATGTCGATGTAGGTGGGTGCTTGATCGTCGAGGGTGTCGCCGTACAGGGGGCAGATGTCCACGCCCGCGTCGGTGGCGGCGGTGCGCAGAGTGGAGCGGGTGCGCGCCAGGTTGGGTTCGAGGAACACCGCGGGGATTGAGGAGTCGGTGAGGGTGGCTTGGAGTTTGATCCGGTCGGCGATGGAGGGTTCGACGCTGGGGTTGGGTGCGACGAATCCGGCGACGGTGAGTCCGTAGGCGTTCGCCAGGTACGCGTAGGCGTCGTTGGTGGTGACGAGTTTGCGTCGCTCGGATGGGATTGTCGCGATGGTCGAGGCCATGGTGGCGTCGAGTTCGTCGAGGCGCGTCAGGTAGGCGGCGGCGTTGGTCCGGTAGGTGGCCTCGCCGCCCGGGTCGACGGAGATCAGCGAGTCGCGGATGACTCGCACGTAGGCTTGGGCGTTGTGGACGTCGTGCCATAGGTGGGGGTCGATGTCGCCGTGGACGTGCTTGCCGAGGACGGCTTGGGGCAGCATGTAGACGTTCGCGCCGGGCTCGCCGATGAAGCGGAACGAGGCTTCCCCGGGGATGGTCGTGAGCGCGCGGGTGGGCACTTCGATGACGACGTGGTCGAGGTCTGTGCATTCCATGGTGGAGGCGACGACCGCCCCGGCGCTGGATGCGCCGACGCAGGGGGCCGAGGCCTCGTCCCCGATAAGCGCGTCGGCGTCGGAGGCGAGTTCGACGCGCTTGGTGGTGAGGTTGACGGTGATGTCGGCGTGGCCGGCGGAGAGGATGCGGCGGTCTTCGGCGGCGGCGATATCTTCGGGCGGGGTGCCGACGGCGAAGACGGCGGTGCCTTCCCCGACGGGTGTGGGAGTGGCACCGGGGGTGGTGCGCAGGTTGGCGCGGAAGTGGACGCGGTACTCGCCGGGGGCGGTGAACGCCCAGCTCATGTGTTGGTGGGCGTCGGCGGGCAGCTGCGCGGTGTCTGTGTCGTATCCGGTGGCGGCGTTGAAGCCATCGGAGGAGGCGAAGGCGATCTCGGGCTGCCCGAACGACGTGGTGAGGTACGCGGCGGCCTGGCCGGGTCCGTCGACGCCGGTGGTGGTCAGGTCGATCTGCGAGGCGCGGGTGGCTCCCGTGTCGGTACCGTTGCCCCACACGCGCATGCCGAGCCACGGGGTGTCGAGGGCTCGATCTTCGACGAGGGGGAGAATGGTAGCGCCGTTCTTGGCGGCCTCTTCGGCGACGGAGACGGAGCGTGAGCCGGCGGGCAGGTTGGAGTCGAGGGCACGGATGAGGGCGTGTTCTTCGAGCATGAGGTAGTTGGAAAAGGCGACGTCCGCGTAGGCGACGTCGCGGATGGTGCGCAGGGAGGGTTCCCACGAGTGCGGGTCTGCCCCGTTGGGAACCATCTGGGTGACGTGGGCGCGGTCTCCGGCGACGTTGCGGACGAGGTCGGCGAGGATGCCGGTCGTCGCGACGACGCGCAGCTCGCCATCGTGAGCGGGGTCGGGCGCGGGCGCGCACCCGGCGACCCCCGACGTAAGCGCTAACGTCGCTGCGGCGAGCCCACACCCACTCCCCCGCCACCCACGGGAGGGGTGGCGGGGGATGAAGGAGAGGATGCCTCGTGAATGAGTGCTCACGAGAATGCTCGCGCGTTTCTGCGTCGGCCGATCGAACTGACCCACACGCAGGCCGCGCCGGTCAGCGCCCACGTGAGCGAGACGACGGCCAGCGGAATGGTGTCGGCGCCGGTGATGGCCAGGGAAAGGTCACAGTCTTTGCCGGAGGCGGTGCGGCCGACGACCTGGGAGGCCATGGGTCGGCTGCTCGTGCCGAGTGCGCCAGTGGCGGTGACTTCGCCGCTGCTGCCGTAGCCGGAGCCGGTCAGGGCCGCGCCGGTGGGGGTGACGCGCATGGAGATGGTGAGCGTGTAGGTACCGGGGGCGGTGAATACCCAGTTCTGGTGGGCGTGCGTATTGGGGCCGAGCGTGTAGCTGGAGCCGGGCCCGTCGAACACGTGCTCGCCGACGCCGGAGCCGAGCGCGCCCGCGTTAAAGACGGCGACGCGGCCGGGGCCTTCGACGGCGTCGAGGGTGAATTGGACTCCGCCAGTGGTTCCGGTGACGATCTCTTCGCGCTGGGAGTTCAGGCCCAGCCACGGCACGCCCGCGATTTGGGTGGAGGGGATGAGCCACACGCTGGAGCCGGCGGTGGCAACGAAGCCGAGGTCTGCGGGCGCGGTGATGCGCGCGGCCTCACCGAGTGCGAAGGTCAGGGTTGAGGGATCGACCCACTGCGCGGGCTGCGTGCGGTCGTCTTTGATGCGGGCGACGAGGCTGCCGTTTTCGATGGCGGGCCCCAGGTCGAAGTGTCCCTCGGTCGCGTTACCGGATGCACCCTCGCCGACGCTGACGGTCAGCGTGGTGCGCGCGGTGTTGGCGGGGGCTTGGGACGAGGCCGGGGCAGCGGATTCGGTTCCCGTTGCCTCGCGGGTGACGCGGGTGGGAATGCAGCGTTCGCCTGACGACGTGGTGGTGCGAGCGCCCGAGGTCGTGGTGCCTGAGGTGGTGACGCCATAGGTTGTGCCCGCTCCCCCGCTGCTGCCCGCGCCCAGACCTGTGCCCGAGGTCTGGGCGGGGTCGTTCGCTCCAGCGCCGGTGTCGGAAGCGGAGCGGTCTGTGGTGTCCGGGGTCGAGCCACCGTCGGCGCCCGACTGCCCGGCTCCCGACTGGGCATCCGTGGAACCCGGGTCGACGCCGGGTGCTGTGGGGTTGCCATTACCGCCGGGGGTGAGGCCGGCCTCGGCGAGACACGTGGCTTCATCGGCCACGTCGATCGTGTAGGTGCGGGTGGGTGCGACGGCGTTGGCGGTGCCGGTGTTGCCGGGGGTCCAGGCGCTGGCTTGGACGGTCAGCGTGTAGCGGCCGGCGCGCGTAAACAGCCAGTTGACGTGCTTGTGGGCGGCGTAGGGCTGGTCGATGTCGTCGCCATCCGGGGCCAGGTCGTAGCTGCCGTCGGCGGTGACCGCCTTCAGGCCTTCTGCGAAGCTGGATGTGAAGGCGTAGATGCGCCCGTCGGCTGGCCCGGAGTAGGTGATGTGGAAGCGCGCGGCGTCGTATCCGCCGGCGGCGATGCCCAGGGTGTCCCACCCGGGCCACAGGACGGTGGCTTGGTTGTCGCCGGACTGGCCGAGTAGGTACGCGGCGGCGGGCGCGCCGGTCGTCTGGCTGACGGCGTTGGGAATCTGGGCGAGCGTGCTCGCGGGGATCGCGAGGAGGGTCTGCTCGGGTTCGCGCAGGACGCCGGAACCGGTGGCGTCCTCCTTGATGCGCAGGGTGAGCGCACCGGCCGCGTCAGAGGTGAGGTCAAAGATGTCGGCGTGGCCGCGGTTCAGGGTGGCGGTGGTGCCGTCGGGCGGGGTGCGCATGACGTCGCAGGTGGTCACTCCCCCGGTTCCCGAGGCCGTGGCGGCGTCCGTCGCGGCCGACGCCATCGCGGTGGAGTCCGTCGCGGTCGAGTCCGTCGCAGCCGACTCTCTCGCGGTCGAGTCCGTCGCGGTCGCACCCGCGTTGTCGGTGGCCGCGTCGGTTGTGTCGGCCGAGTCAGCGTTGTCGATAGATGCGTCGGTCGTAACTGTGGTGGCCGCGTCGGTCGTGGCTCCGTTGTCTGCCTGGGTGTTGGAGGCGTCGGAGGCTTCGTGCGCCACTTCCTCGACTGCTGCTGTTTCGGTGGCGGAGTCGAGTCCAGTGCCTGCCTCGTCGGCGGCGTGTGCTCCTGCTGGTGCGAGGAAGGATGCTGCCGCGAGGCTCATTGCGGCGAGGGTCCGGGCAGCTGTGCGGCCCGGGCTCCTGTATGTCGTGGGGTTCATGGGTCCTCTAGATACTGTCTTGAATGAAAATCGTTATCATTCTAGTCCTGGCACGACGCCCCCGCCACTACTCCCACCACAAACACCCCTCAAAATACCTGTTCTGCACAACCAGACCGTCTACGCAGTGACTTGTATCCACTCACCATCGCTCGAAAGCTATGCTGACAGCGTTTTTCCTTTGCAATTGCTTGATTCTCGCTGCGACGGATCTAACTGTCCGAACGATTGATTGCCAAAAACCGAGGCATAAACTATAGCCATTAAGCGCCTGACACAGCTGCCAAGCTCGTCCGGCGCTTTTTCTTGTTTGACACGCAGGGTCGCGCTGACGCTACCCGCGTTAGCGCACTCCACGTACGAGAACCGCCGGGCGATCCCCGGCCTCGTCAAGCAGGGACACAATCACCGATACGATCCCACGAGGAGCCCACTCATGTTCTCCACCATCGACGTCATGGTTGCCCAGGCCCACATCGACCAGCTCAACGAGCTCGCCGACGCGAAGCATTCGCGCAAGGCCGACCGCCACTGAGCGAATTCCGCCACGCCGGAATTTCACGCAAGTCCGCAGACCCCTTGGGCTGCGGACTTTTTGTATCCACTCACGACGACGCTCCCGAAAGCTACGGACAGACCTTTCCTGACGACTTCCCCACTCCCCCATGACCGGCAAGTCCATCGGGCGGATCCGCTCGCTCTCCTTCGGCTTCGTCGCTGTCAGCAGCTAGTTCACCTATCGACATGTCGGCCACTTCCTAGCCCTATCCGCGTCTGCACTGAGCCGGAGAGCCGGGATTGTTTCACGTGAAACAATCCGCGTGCGCGCCCCCGGTTGAGACCAGACACGGCTAGCCGCAGCTACTCGTCCTCCGAGATGTATCCCTTGGCAACAAGACGCTGGTACTCGCTCACAATAAACATCTCCTCAGGAGACTTAACGTAGCAGTCAATGAGTGACCGATTGCCACCAATACTGATGCCAACACCGCGGGAAGTAACATACGTCGAACGATAGTAACCCCCCTTGTTCCTACGCTGCTTGGGCTTGCTGTACCGGCTCGTCAGAATGTCGCAGAAGTGCCGGTAAATCACCAGAGCATCCTCCAGCGAATCCACCCGAGCCTCCTCAGGCGCAATATCAGTAATGAGAAAATTAAATGAATATAGAACTCCCTGTCGACTGGTGAAGCTAGACGAAAGCTCATGAGGTTGAATATCGGAAGTAAACATACTCGGTTTATCCTCCTTGGGTATCCATCCGAACTGGTCACGTAGGGCGTAGCCGTCTTCGGCGGTTTTGGGCCAGGGTGAGTCCACCCACGCCTGGAGTATCTCGATGAAACGATCATCAGACAACACGGTGAACTCGAACGACATGATGCTCCTTTAGCGACCCTTGATGGCCTGGTCGATGCGGGTGATGTGGGCTGGGTCCAGCTCAATCGGATTGGTCTTAAAGTCTATTCTCCCGGCGTTCCCGCTGCGGGCGATCGCGATGTCGGAATGCACCGTGACGCGCCCGTCCTTAATGGCTTCCCACAACGCCGGGTTCTCACGCATCTTCTGGTGAAAATCCACCTCCGCGGCCAGGCGATCCCCCACGTAGGCAGCCGACCTTTGCTCAACCTTGACCCCATCAACCGTGTAAGTACCAATCTTGGCACTCGTGCCGCCCTTGCACTCCCCCACGTGCAACTCCCCAGGCCGATACCCAATCGTATCCACGTGACCAGCACCAGTGCCCGGACCACCCACGCCCCCGGCCAGACCCACACGGCATCCGGAACACCAGCCGCGCCACCGCCAATGTTTCACGTGAAACATGTGACCGTCACCCGGGCCTCGTCTCCCCGTGCGGCCAGGAAAGTGGCACACTTTACCTATACGCATAACGCGACTCCACGCAAAGGATGGCACCCATTGACTCAGCCTTCAACACACGGAGCGACCCCGGCCTCGTCCGGCTCGTCGCGCACGCAGGGCAACCGCCTCGACCCCTGGTACGACGTCTACGCGGACCAAGCCCTGAACCTGCGCGCATCCGAGATCCGCGCCCTCTTCTCGGTCGTCTCCCGCCCCGAGGTCGTTTCCCTCGCGGGCGGCATGCCGAACCTGAAGGATCTCCCCCTCGATAAGCTCGCGGCGTCCGCAGAAAAGCTGATCCGCAACCACGGCGCGCAGGCCATGCAGTACGGCAACGGCCAGGGCTGGGAAGTCCTGCGCGAGCACATCACGGAGGTCATGAGCTACGACGGTATCGTCGGTGCCGACCCGGACGACGTCGTGGTAACGACGGGCAGCCAGCAGGCACTCGACCTCGTCACCGAACTCTTCGTGAACCCGGGCGACGTCATCCTCGCCGAGGCCCCCTCGTACGTGGGTGCGCTCGGCGTGTTCCGCGCGCGCCAGGCGGATGTCGTGCACGTGCCGATGGATGAGCATGGCATCATTCCCGAGGCCTTGGCTGAGACAATCCGCAACGTGCGGGCGTCGGGTCGGACGATCAAGTTCATCTACATCATCCCGAACTACCACAACCCGGCGGGCGTGACGCTGTCGGCGGAGCGCCGCCCGATCATCGCGGAGATCTGCCTGCGCGAGCACGTCCTCATCGTCGAAGACAACCCGTATGGCCTGCTCGGCTTCCACAGTGATCCCCTGCCGGCCATCGCCTCGTACAGCCCGGAGGGGGTCGTGTACCTGGGGTCGTTCTCGAAGATGTTCGCGCCGGGCTTCCGCATCGGCTGGGCGTACGCGCCGCACGCGATCCGCGCGAAGCTGGTCCTGGCACTCGAGTCGGCGATCCTGTGCCCGTCGATGGTGGGTCAGATGGCGATCGCGGATTATTTGGGCAGCTACGACTGGTACGGGCAGGTGAAGACGTTCCGCTCGATGTACGCGGAGCGCGCTCACGCAATGCTGACGGCGCTTGAGGAGTTCATGCCGTCGTGCTCGTGGACGGTGCCAGACGGTGGCTTCTACACGTGGGTGACGCTGCCTGAGGGTTTGGATGCGAAGGCAATGCTGCCGCGCGCGGTGCGCGCCCAGGTCGCTTACGTGTCGGGTACGGCGTTCTTCTACGACGGGCAGGGGTCGAATCACATGCGCTTGTCGTTCTGTTACCCCACCCCGGAAAGAATCCGCGAGGGCGTGCGCCGCCTCTCGACGGTCGTCAACGCTGAGAAGGAAATGGTTGACATGTTCGGCACGGCTTCAACGGACGAGGCCGGAGCTGGGTCGGCTCGTTAAGGTTGCGAAGGAGTAACAACACTATGGCTACGAAGGTTCTGATTATTTCGGGCGGGTTGACGCATGAGCGTGATGTGTCGGTGCGTTCGGGTCGTCGCGTCGCGAATATTCTGGCGCAGGCCGGCTACGAGGTTGTCATTTCGGATGTGGATGCGTCGCTGGCGGGGGCGATCGAGTCGTTCGCTCCTGACGTGATTTGGCCTCTCGTGCATGGGTCGATTGGCGAGGACGGCTCGTTGCAGTCGTTCCTGGAATCGGTGGGGATCCCCTTTGTGGGTTCGTCGTCGGTGCAGTCGATGTTGGCGTCGAATAAGCCGACGGCGAAGGCTCTGCTGGGGTCGGCGGGGCTGGCGACGCCGGGCTGGGTGACGCTACCGCAGGCGATTTTCCGCCAGCTGGGTGCATCGAATGTGCTGTCGGCCCTGGAGGGGTCGGTGTCGTTCCCGGTTGTCATTAAGCCGACGGATGGCGGTTCGGCGCTGGGTATTTCGACGGCGCATGATGCGAAGCAGTTGCGTCGTTCGATGGTGGATGCGTTTGCGTACGGCCAGCGTCTGATGGTTGAGCAGCGTATCGAGGGCCGCGATGTGGCCGTGTCGGTCGTGGATCTGGAGGGTGGGCCGGTGGCTCTGCCCCCGGTCGAGATTGCGACGGATGATGGCCGTTACGATTACGATGCGCGGTATACGACGGATGAGTCGGAGTATTTTGTGCCGGCGCGTTTCTCTCCCGAGGCCTTGGCTGACATGCAGGCCGCGGCTGTTGAGGCGCACACGACGCTGGGTCTGCGGGACTTGTCGCGCATGGATTTCGTAGTGGATGAGGATGGGACGTGCTGGTTTATTGACGCCAATGTTGCGCCCGGTATGACGGATACGTCGCTTCTCCCCCAGGCGGCGGATGCTCTTGAGGATTCGTCGTTCGCGCAGCTGTGCGCCGACATCGTTGATTTCGTGGCGGGTGGTCGCGTGGCTGATGGGACAGCGGATGGTGCTGCCGAATCGGCCGATTCGTCGGAGGAGTCAGAACACTCCGCTGACGCCCCCGTCGAGGGCGAGTAGCGACACTGCTCCCCTGCGAGACGCACCGGGCCCGGGAGGACAGCAGTCCTCCCGGACCCTTCGTTTGGATGGCGTCGCGTTGGCGAAGGCCGAACGCCGGTGTTTCGGTACGGCAGGCACCGACCTGGAGTGTGCGAAGAGGGTGGCCCGCCTACCCGGGGATTGCTCCCAGGTGGGTTGGCTGCCACCCTCACTCGTAGGGCGCTTCGGCTGTCCGACGCGCTTGGCGTATAGGGTGGACTGCCTTCTTGACCCCTATTGGTGCCAGCATAACACTTCTTGATGCAGCCGGGCACAACACCACGAGCAGCCAGCGTGGCGGGTGCCGTAGGGCCCGGAGGGCACGGGCGGGCTTCGAGATCGACCACTCCGAGCCGCAGGCTCGCGTGTGGCGATCTCGCGGGCGGCCGGGCCCGAAGGCACCCGACACTCAGGCAGTACTTACTCACAAACACGTCCATGTCCCGTGAGAAAAGAGGACCACTCAGAACAGGAAGCCGAGTTCCTTGAGGCGTGCCTCGGCCTGTTCGGGTCCTGTCCACAAAATGCCTTTGACGCCCATCAGTTCAGCGGCGCGAACATTTTCGCGACGGTCGTCGATGAAGGCGACGTCTTCGACGGGAGTTCCGAGGCGGTGGAGTACGTCGCGGTAGATGCCACGGGAGGGCTTGCAGATGCCGTAGTCGCAGGAGAAGGCGAAGAAGTCGAAGAGGCTCCCCCATTCGGAGCGGCGGATTGCTTTTGCGATGGGGTACGGGGCGTTGGAGAGGATGCCGACGCGTATGCCCTGGTGTCGCAGGAGGCGGACGAGGCTGAGGGTGGATTCGTTTGCATCGGCCATACGTGAGGAATCGAGTTCCACGAGGGCTTTGAGTAGGTCTGCGGGTGGTTCGTCCTGTCCGCAGTCGCCGGCGATACGGTCCCAAAAGTCCCGGTCGGACAGGCCGGCGTCGTAGTCGCCGCGGTGTGTCCACATTGCTTGGTCGACGAGTGTTGTGAGGCCTCGCGATTCGTCTCCGAACATGCGGGCGATGACGGCGGGATCGGGGTGAGAGTCAACGAGGACTCCCCCGACATCGAAAAGCACGGTGCGCGAACTGCCTGGGGCGTGCATGCCTTTCGCTCCTTCTAGTACTGCGAAAATCCGACGTCGGATCCTTAAGAGTAGTTTAAGCGTAGTTTGAGCCACAGATTAGACCGGAAAATGTATGATTGGAAACATACTTCGGCTGATCTGCTGAGACGTGTACGAAGCTGACTCAGTGGAGAATAAGGTCTGCGATTCGCTGGAGGTCGTCTGCTCCTGCAAATTCGATGACGATTCGACCCTTCTTTTGGCCTTCCGTGATGGAGACGCGCGTGTCGTACGCGTCGGACAGGGCCGTCACGACGCTCTCTCCCAGTGCAGACAGGGGTTCTTGCTTGCGGGCGCGCGGGCGTGGGGTGGCCTTGACCTTGCCGACTCGGACGATCTCTTCAGTGGTGCGCACTGAGAGGCCTTCCGCGACGATGCGCTCCGAGAGTCGTTCCATGTCTTCTGCTGTGTCGAGGGACAGCAGGGCGCGGGCGTGGCCCGCGGTGATGACCTGTGCGGCCACCTTCTTCTGGACGGTCGGGGGGAGCTTGAGCAGGCGCAGGGTGTTGGCGATCTGCGGGCGCGAGCGGGCGATTCGCTTGGCGAGCTCTTCCTGAGTCGCGCCGAAATCGGCCATGAGCTGCTGATATGCGCTTGCTTCTTCCAGCGGGTTGAGCTGGGCCCGGTGGAGGTTTTCGAGGAGCGCGTCGCGGAGTAGATCCCCATCGTCGGTCTCTCGGATGATCGCTGGAATCGTGGTCTCGCCGGCGAGCTCGGAGGCACGCAGGCGGCGCTCGCCCATGATCAGTTCGTAACGCGCGTCGGGCTTGTCGGCGAGGTACTCCTGGAGCTTCTCGGAACGACCGGTGACGGGAATGTTGCGAACGACGACGGGCTGGAGAACGCCGACCTCCTTAATGGAGGCGGACAGTTCCTTCAGGTCATCCTCGTCGAAGACCTCACGAGGCTGCTTCGCATTGGGGACGATCTGATCAATAGCAATTTCGGCGAAGGATGCCCCGGGCACGGGCAGAAGTTCATTCTCCTCAGATGTTTCACGTGAAACATTCGAAACAGACTGGGCGACGGGTTCGACGGGCACAACACGCGGGGTAGAACCACTCTGGTCGAGAGCTGAGCCATTGGTCCCGGAGCCAAGAGGATTAGATGCATTCACCGTGCGGTGTGCCGCGCCAATGTCCAGGGTAGGCATTGCGTGGCGCTTCTTCTTCGACGAGGCCGTGGCGCGCTTAGGCTGGAGGAGATCCTTTGCGGATCCTCCCCTACCGCTGGCGGCAGGGCCTTCGGGGAAGAAGACGTCGAGTGGACGTGCAGGAGGGGCGGGGGGTGTCGGTGACTTCTGCTCACCTGCCTGAGGGATGAGAGCGCCAAGACCGCGACCGAGGCCGGTGTGCTTGCGAGCACCCTTGTGGCCCTCAGTCTTCGGTGTTACATCCGCCATTGCATAACTCCTTCAATTGTGTGCGTTTATTGTTTCACGTGAAACAATGCATTGTGCTCAGGTGATGAGCGGCTTTGATCACTTTATTGAACTTATGGTCACGAGTCGCGATGACTACGTTCCATATTGCAGAAAACCCAGGCTGCGAGCCAATGTTTCACGTGAAACACTGTTTTACAGTGCGGCGGCGAGCCGATCACACAGCTCGAGGGCGGCCTTTCGGTATGCGATAGCACCAACGTTGCGTGGATCGTACGTAATGGCGGTCTGTGCGTAGCTGGGGGCTTCGGAAATACGAACACTGCGGGGAATTACCGTCTGGAACGTGTGATGCGGGAAGTGCGCACGCACCTCGGATTCGACCTCCTCGGACAGGCGGGTGCGCTTGTCAGACATGGTGAGAAGCATTCCCGACACGCGTAGGCCGGGGTTCATGCTCTCACCGACGCGCTCGACCGTATTCCAGAGCTGGCTCAGGCCCTCGAGGGCGTAGTACTCGGCCTGAATGGGGATCAGAACCTCGTCGGCAGCCACCATGACATTCAGCGTCACGAGGCCGAGTGAGGGTGGGCAATCAATGAGGATAATGTCAATCTCATGATGCGCCGCCACGTACCGGCTGAGCGCAGCCTTCAGGCGACTCTCACGCCCGGGCACGTCAACCAGTTCTATTTCGGCACCCGACAGGTCGATTGTCGCCGGGCACACGAGGATACCCTCGACATCGGGACACGGCTGGAGAACATCCTCCAGCTCCGCTCCCCCGATCATCACGTCGTACGTCGATGGTGTGCCCACGGGGTGCGCGACGCCAAGCGCGCTGGATGCGTTGCCCTGCGCGTCCGCATCGATAACAAGCACCGACAGGCCGCCCATTGCCAGGCCAGCAGCCAGGTTGACGGCCGAGGTCGTCTTACCGACGCCGCCCTTCTGGTTGGCGATTGCAATGATGCGCGTGGACGCCGGCTTGCGATACTCGGCGTTTGCGAGCATACGCAAATCGGCGATGTTGCGTTCAATCTGAGAGGACAGAGGGGTGTTTTCTGCTGTCACGTGACACCTTCCTAGCTACTGCCTCTAGTCTACGGGCCACCGCCGACAGTAACAGCATCGAAAGCCCGCGATGCATGAATACACACAGGAATCACGACACATTGCATCGAACACCGAAAAAAATTGTTCTGTAGGATCGATTCTCCTGGCCGCGTGGGCCGATCACACAAGCATCAAAACGGGGTTATAGGACAAAACGTGTTGGTTGAGGGGTTAGTCCCAGGTGTTGTGGTAGGGGGTGGTGTGGTGGAGTTCGTTGAAGCAGATTGCGTCGCCCCAGCCGGGGATGGTGCCGGTGGCTTGGTGGTTTTGCGCGGCTTGTTGCCAGGCATTTTCGAGGGCTTCGTCGGTGGGCATGGTCGCCAGGATTGTTGCTGCTGGTTGGGGGTGGGGAGAGTGGGTGTAGCACCACCAAACACGGCTTTGATGCGTCGGGTTAGGCGCATGCCGCGGTGGTCGCGCAGCATCTGGCGCAGGCGCGCGTTCGTGCTTTCGATCTGGTTGGTTGTTGCGGGCATCTGATGTGTCCAGGTGGGGTCCAGGTACGTGAACAACAGGCCTTGCCTGATGAGCTTGTTGAGGCTGTTACGAGCCCGAACGAGACGTTCGTGGGTGTATTCCCACCCTCCGTCAGGTCTGCGTGTTTTCTCCTCCAAGAAGCCCTTCCAGCGCGTACACCACCCCTGGTAGGCACCTATCCATTCCTGGGCCCCATCGATATCTTGCACGTGCGTGAGCTGGCCTCCAAGAGCGTACAAGCTACGCGAGGCCTCCAGTTTGGGGCGTGTTGTGGTGGCTTGGCGAATACGGCAATACGCATGGAAGGTACAGCGCTGCACACGCGTGGTCGGCCAGATTCTCTTGCACGCCCGCGCGAACCCACTACCCCCGTCAGTGACGACCAGGGCCGGTGGCGCGATCCGGCTCATGAGCGCGCTCCAGGCACGGGAATTCTCACTCCTAGCCGCATACCAGCCCAGCACGCAATCGGGTGTTTGGGCGATGAGAACCACGGCGTTTCGGCCCAGGTGGATGCCGTCGACGAAGATGACGTCATGAACCTCATCGATGATCGGGCTGAAAGGCCATAACTGCCACAACGGTTCACAACGCCTGCGAAACGAGCGGCCCCCGCCAGGCAAATCCGCCTGACGGCGCCAACCCAGCAGCCAGGCCAAGAACTCATCAAGATGCTTCGCCGTGGAATTAATGCGGCTGACCTGGCTGATATTACACAGGGGAGCAGCGCCATCGCTGCGCCCCTGAAGCTGAGTGTCCATACCTGGTCATCACTCGCCCGCACGCCGGGCATTTGGGGGTATTCATACCCCCACGATGAAACAATCAACTTCAATGTGGATTTTCCCGCACCAGCAAGCCGAAAAGTCGCTACAAAACCAACACGTTTTGTCCGTCCTTCAAGTTGGCTCCCACCAACTTCAATACCGATTTTTCCGCACCAAAAAGCGGAAAAGTCACCATAAAACCAACACGTTTTGTCCTATAACCCTCAAAACGACACAACGGCACCACAAAAACATGCAGAAGAAAGGCTCACTCACAATAAAGTGATGGCCACCACATTAAAATGTGGCGGCCATCACTTTCAGCAAAACCTACTTGATACGGGTGCAGACCACCACGTACGTCGACTCTTCCTCCATGATCGAGGGAACCTCGTGTATCTCGGCACGCAGGTGGTGACGGCGTAGCTCAGCCGAGGCCTCGTCCACTCAATTGGAGCGCGACGCCCCTTGAGCGCTACGAGCGAACCACCCGGCGCGATGAGCTTGGACGTCATGCGCACGAGCTTGCTCATATTCGCCACGGCACGGGCAGTGACCACGTCGGCCTTGCCCTTGCCTCGCAGCTCCTCGGCACGCGCCTGATGCACGGTCACGTTATCCAGGCCCAGGCCCTCGACGACCTCTTCAAGCCACTCCACGCGGCGTGCCATGGGCTCCGCGAGGTGAATGTGCAGGTCAGGCCGACACGCGGCGATCACAATGCCAGGCAAACCGGAGCCGGAGCCAACGTCCAGAACCTCGCGCCCCTCCTTGCGGGGCATAAAATCGAGGACGGCGGCGGAGTTGACGATGTGACGCGACCAGATGCGTTCCATGTCGCGCGGACCGAGCAGGCCGCGCAGCTCGCCCTCTTCCTCGAGCATGCGCGCGTATTCCGCGACGTCAGAAAAGGCGGGACCGAAGAAGTCGCGGACTGCCTGCGTGGGTTCTTCTGGGACGAAGGGGTCGCCCACCTGGCGACCCCTTCCCGTCCCGTTCAGGTTCTCACTCACCGTCGGAATCCTCGGGCAGGATGACGACGCGGCGATGGGGCTCGACGCCCTCGGATTCGGAGGTCAGGCCCTCCTCGGCGACGACGTCATGGCAGACCTTGCGCTCGAAGGGGTTCATGGCGTCGAGCTTGACAGCCTCACCGGTGGAGCGCACGCGGGCGATGGCCTCGCGCGTGATGTCCCGCAGCTCTTCCTTGCGCTCGGCGCGGAAGCCGGCAATGTCGAGCATGAGGCGAGAGCGCTCGCCGGTCTCGGTCTGGACGGCCAGGCGGGTCAGTTCCTGGAGCGCGTCCAGGACCTCGCCATCCTCGCCGACGAGGCGCTCGAGAGCCTCGGGATCGTCGGCGACGATCTCGACGGATGCGCGACCGTTCTCGACGTCGATCTCGATGTCGCCGTCAAGGTCAGCGATGTCGAGCAGTTCTTCCAGGTAGTCGGCGGCGAGTTCGCCTTCTTCTTCGAGGCGGGTGAGCTTGCCTGCATTGTCGTCACTCATGACGGGTCCTCCATGATGGGAAATGGGGTCTTGCTGAGATCCAGGGTACCCGCTCGGGTTCCGGGACCGTGAATTGTCGATCAGTGCTTCTTGCCGGAGCGGCGGCGGGCCTTGCGGCGCTCAACGCGGCGGCGCTCAATCTCCTCGGCGCTCAGAGAGCCGTTTGTACTGTCCTTCGCGGCCTCGGCAGGCGTCGACTCGGACGAGGCCTTGGCGGCCTCCCGCTCGAGGGCGCGGCGTTCGCGAACCTGCTTCTGGAGCTCGGCACGCTGGGCGGAAGCTTCCTGCTTAGCGAGGCGCTTTTCGACGGCGAGGGTCAGGCCGTGCATCCACTGCTCATCGGGCAGGGTCGTCCACTTCTGGAAGGCAAGGTTGCGGTAGACGGTGATGATTTCACCGGTGGTCATGGAGGCCGGGAAGTCGGAGGCGACGTGCTGTTTCTTAGCCTTAGAGCGCACCGCGACGAGCGTGCGCTCGTTCAGTTCGTCGACGCGCGGGTCGGTGGACTCGGTGCCCAGGGCAGCACGCTCACGGTCATAGTTCTGGAAGAAGGGCTTAGCCCACTCCTGGTAAGCGGACTCACGCGAGGAGAGCAGGTCGGCGTAGGCCGGGGAGCCGGGGGTCGGCATGACCTTGACGGTCCAGAACGACTGGCCGAGGGCCCAGAAGGAGGCGGTCACCGTGTAGATGACGACGCCCATCTGGAAGAAGACACCGGAGAAGATGAACATCAGCGGCATCACGTACATCATGGAGCGCTGCGACTGAGCTATCGGGTTGTTACCCAAGTCGGGCATGTTGCGCTGGAAGGACAGGCGCATCGAGAAGAACTGCAGGGCCACCATGAGGATAATCGCGGTGACGAAGACGCCGACAATGAGCGGATCCCCTGTGGATTCGCGCAGGGTGCGCGACAGCGGAACACCGAAGACGGTCGAGTTCACAATCTCGGTGGACACGGACTCGGTGAGCGGGCCGAGGTGGTCAGCGGCCTCGCTTCGGTACGTGTAGGTGCCGGCGGAGATGGAGGAGACGGCGATGATCGCGCGGTACATACCGAACAGGACGGGCATCTGAACGAGCATCGGCAGGCAGGAAGCGAAGGGCGAGACCTTGTGCTTGCGCTGGAGGGCTTGGGTCTCCTCCATCATCTTCTGACGGCTGACCTGGTCCTTCTTACCCTTGTACTTGTCCTGAATCTTGCGCATCTCAGGCTGGATAGCCTGCATGGCGCGCGAGGATCGGATCTGCTTGAGGAACAGCGGGATGATGGCGATGCGCACCAGGATGGTGAGCAGCACGATGGACAGGACCCACGCGATGCCGGAGCCGGAGGACATTCCAACGAGCACCAGGAGGTCGTGGATCCACACCCACAGCCACGAGATGGCCCACGCGAAGGGGTGGAGAATTGCGTCGAACATAGTTTTCGCTTTCGCCGTGGCGCCTGGGCGCCGCTGTTTCGTTGTTCCTTACATTCCGAGGCCGTGGCCGGTTACTCGGTCAAGTCATGTTCCGGGTCCAGTCCCATGGGGGCGGGCCGTTCCCAGTTGTCGTGGCCTGCCCAGTCATCGGGTGGGACCCAGGCCTCTGGCTTCCAGCGCCCACGCGCGGGCACGTGGTCTACTCCCCCCGTGACTCCACGGGTTGCACCGCAGCAGGCGCCAGGCCCCGAGGATCAGTCCCTTGATGGGGCCGTGAACGCGGATTGCTTGCAGTGCATAGGCGGAGCAGGTGGGCGCGTAGCGGCACCGGGGACCGAAGGCCGGGGAGATGTATCGCTGGTAGGCGATGATGGGCGCGGAGGCGAGTGCGACAAGCACTCGCCTCACGACTGTGATTGCGCGTTCCACTTGTGCCACGCTCGCTCCATCACGCGGTCGAGGTGGGTACCGAGTTCCTTGGAGGGCACGCCGAGGGCCTTGGAGGATGCCCTCACGACGAGCCTGGTTCCTTCGGGTAGGTCGGCGACGCGTTCGCGCATGAGGTGGCGCAGCTGCCGCTTGACGCGATTGCGCCCGTTGGCGCGCTTGATTTCCCGCTTGGGTACGACGAAACCGACGAGGCGGCTGTTGCGCTCCTCGTCGGCTCGGACGTGGACGACAACCAGTGGATCTCCTGCGCGCGCTCCGTGTCGGATCGCGGCGGTGAAATCCGCTGGGTCAACCATGCGGTGCGCGCGTGGCAGCACCGGGGTGTCTCAGGCGGACAGCTTGGCGCGGCCCTTGCGACGGCGGGCAGCCAGAATGGCGCGGCCGGCGCGGGTCGACATGCGCAGACGGAAGCCGTGCGTCTTCGAACGACGACGGTTGTTGGGCTGGAAGGTCCGCTTGGTGGTCACGGCAATTCTCCTCGGCGGGGAGTGGTCTCCCACTCGTTGATCGGTTGGGCTACCGGCCCGATCAGGGCACGACAGCGGGGACACACGCCCGAAATGGGCGCAAACAATTTCCAAGACTAAGCGGATGTGGGCGGGGAGTCAACGGGGCGAAATTACACACCGCGTCACACACAGTTTCCACAGCTGTGGAAATCGCTGTGGAGCAACCTCTTCCACAGCGGTGGATGACGACAGTTATCCACAAGCTGTGTGTCAATTTGCTTTCCGCGCCACTCTGCGCCCCCAAAGTTGTAACTACATACATGTGATTCTGTGATAGTTCTCCACAGCTCCATCCCCAACCTGTGCATAAGCCTGTGTGCGGACTACACTTTGAACATGTCATAAGGTCACGTACATCACCCTTAAGTCGTGACTGAATTCACCGTATATTGTGTTCGGAGATAGTCGTGGAGCCAGATTCCCTCACACGTGCGTGGGCTGTCGCCCTCGACGCAGTTCCCACCGATGAACTGGGTCCCGTTGCGACGTCGATGCTGCGCTCCGCGCGCCCGCTCGGCGATATCGAAGGGACGATCCTCCTGGCCGTTCCTAACGGCTTCACGAAGCAGTGGATCGAAGATAAGGCGCAAAACAAGCTGACGACCGCCCTGTCCGTGAACCTCGGACGCCCCGTACGCATCGCCATCACGGTCGATCCGTCCCTGGAACTCGTGGAAACGAAGGAAGAGGAGGAGGAAGAAGAAGAACCCCCCGCTCCCGCGCCGGTTCCTCCGACCCCCGCCCCGGCCTCGTACCACGAGAAGAAAAAGAAGGGACAGCGTTCCCCCGTCGCGGCGGACTCCCGCGCCGACGCAGTTCCCACGCACCTGAACCCGAAGTTCACCTTCGATACCTTCGTTATCGGCCCATCGAATCGTTTCGCGCACGCCGCCGCGCTGGCCGCGTCGGAGTCGCCAGGCAACGCCTTCAACCCTCTCTTTATCTACGGCGACTCCGGGCTGGGTAAGACGCACCTGCTGCAGGCCATCGGCCACAACGCGCTGTCGATGATGCCGCACCTGAAGGTCCGCTACGTCAACTCCGAAGAGTTCACAAACGAGTTCATCAACGCGATTCGCCTCAATAAGACGGATAACTCGCAGGTCGAGGCATTCCACCGCCGCTACCGCGAACTCGACATCCTCCTTATCGACGACATCCAGTTCATCGGCAACAAGGAGCAGACGGTCGAAGGCTTCTTCCATACCTTTAATGCGCTACACAGCGCGAACAAGCAAATTGTCCTGACCTCCGACCTGCCTCCCGCGCAGCTCAAGGGTTTCGAGGACCGCATGCGCTCGCGCTTCTCCTCGGGCTTGCTCGTCGACGTTCAGCCGCCGGACCTGGAGACCCGCATCGCGATCCTGCACAAGAAAGCGGACGCTGAAGGCTTCGAGGTGACCCCTGAAGTCTTCGAATACGTGGCCTCGCGCATCTCCTCCAACATCCGCGAGCTGGAGGGCGCGCTCGTGCGCATCGGCGCGTGGGCGTCCCTCTACAAGGAGCGCATCGACCTGAATCTGGCGCAGATGATGCTCAAGGATTTTGTGTCCAACCCGGACGATAACGAGATTACGGTCAGCCTCATCATGAGCCAGTGCGCCGTCTACTTCGGCGTGACCATCGAGCAGATGGGGTCCTCCGAGCGCAGCCACACCGTCGTCGAAGCCCGCCAGATCGCCATGTATCTGTGCCGCGAACTCACCGATCTGTCGCTACCCAAGATCGGTCAGGCCTTCGGTCGCGATCACACGACGGTCATGCACGCGAACAAGAAGATTTCGAAGCTCATGAAGGAGAAACGCGAAACCTTCAACCATGTGTCCGAGCTTACAAATCGCATCAAGCAAAAGGCCAGGGAAGCATAAAACCCGCGCGGGCGCTGACGAAAATCGGCGCCCGCGCGTCATTCACAGGATATGTGGACAGCGCGTGGATGAACGAACAAACCCTGTGGAGAAAACGAGGCCCTCTGTGAATGACGAAAACTTGTAATTTCAGCCGTCCACACGTCCACGCGCACAGTGCACAGATTCATCCACGTCATTACACCGATGTAATTTCAAGATTTTTCAACGAAAAAATGAGTTATCCACAGAACTCACAACCCTTATGATGGAAGGAGAGTCGAAAAGAAAATTTTTTTCACAGGTCTCCGCCCAACAACAGCGCTGACGCGTCGTGACCAGCGCGAGTGCCAAGCAAGAATCGCGCCCCACGTGGGCACACTTGTGGGTAAAGTAGTGATCAATCCGTTTTGCGTTTTGGAGGCAGCTATGAAGTTCACCGTCGCCCGCGAAGTTCTGGCCGAAGCCGTGTCGTGGACCGCCCGCGCGCTCCCCGTGCGTCCGGCCTCTCCGATTCTGGCCGGCGTGCGCATCAAGGCTGAGGGCGACGAACTGACCCTGTCCTCCTTCGACTATGAGGTTTCCGCGAACTCGCACATCCCCGCCACAGTCGACGAGGCCGGCGAAGTTCTGGTCTCTGGCCGTCTCCTGGCTGACATCTCCAAGTCGCTGCCCTCCAAGCCGGTCTCCGTCGAGCTGGACGGCCAGAAGGTGAACTTGGTCTGCGGGTCCTCGCACTTCACACTGGCAGTCATGCCGTTGGACGAGTACCCACTGCTGCCCGCCCAGCCCAAGGGCATCGGTGCCATCGACTCATCCACGCTGTCCCAGGCTGTCTCCCAAGTGTCCATCGCAGCGTCCCGCGACGACACGCTGCCCCTGCTGACGGGCGTACGCATCGAGATCAACGGCCCGGCGATTACGCTGCTGGCCACCGACCGCTACCGCCTGGCCATGCGTGAACTCGACTGGGAGCCCACCGACACCTCGATCGAAGAGGTCGCCCTGGTCAAGGCCCGCATTCTCCAGGACGTCGCCAAGTCGATGACCTCGGGTGCCAAGGTTGAGGTCGGCCTGTCCAGCGAATCTCAGCCCGGTGCCTCGTCCCTCATCGGATTCACCGCCCAGGGCCGCCGCACCACCTCCACGCTCATGGACGGCGACTACCCCGCCGTGCGTCGCCTGTTCCCCGAATCCACGCCGATCCAGGCCGTCGTCGACCGTCACGCGCTGCTCGAGGCCGTCAAGCGTATGTCGCTGGTCGCCGAGCGCAAGACCTCCGTGCGCCTGGCCTTCACCGACGGCCAGCTGGTTCTCGAAGCCGGTCAGGGCGACAACGCTCAGGCTTCTGAAGCCATCGAGGCAACCTTGCACGGCGACGATATTTCGACCGCGTTCAACCCGCAGTTCCTCATCGACGGCCTTCAGGTCCTGGACACCGACTACGTGCGCTTCGGCTTCACGCACCCGACGAAGCCGGCCGTCATCACCGGCCAGAAGAAGGCCGACGAGGGCGAGGTCGCGCAGTTCCGTTACCTGCTGATGCCCATTCGTTTCGGCGTCTGACGTGCGCGTTTCCCACCTGGCCCTCGACGATTTCCGTTCCTGGAAGCACGGGGTCGTCGAGCTGCCCGCGGGACCCACAGTCCTCGTGGGCGCGAACGGCCAGGGCAAGACCAACCTCGTTGAGGCGCTCGCCTACCTGTCCACCTTCTCGTCGCACAGGGTTGGCGCGGAGGGTGCGCTCGTGCGCATCCCCATCGACGAGGCCGAGGCCGCCCCGGGCGGAGCCGTCATCCGCGCGCGGGTCGTGGCCTCAGGCCGCGAGCAGGTCATCGAGCTGGAAATCGTGCGCGGCAAGGCGAATCGGGCGCGCATTAACCGTACGCAGGTGAGGCCCCGCGAGATCCTGGGCATCGTGCGCACGGTCGTGTTCGCGCCCGAGGACCTCTCGCTCGTGCGCGGTGACCCGTCGGTCCGCCGTTCCTTCCTGGACGATCTGGCCACGCAGCTCTCCCCCATCCACGCCTCCGTGCGCTCCGACTTCGACCGGGTCGCGCGCCAGCGCGCCGCGCTCATGAAGGCCGCCCAGGCCTCGATCCGCCGCGGCCAGTCCCCCGACCTATCGACGTTAGAGGTGTGGGATCAGCAGTTCGCCGCCCTGTCCGCGCGCATCACGGCCACGCGAGCGTCCATTGCGGCTTCGCTCACTGAGCCGGCCGCGCGCGCCTATGACGACGTCGCCGATTCGCTGCGCCACCTGTGCATCGCCTTCGACGCCTCTGTCGACCGCATCATTGGTACGGATCCCGATAACCCGGCCAGCGCCGACCTTACCGACGTGGATGCGCAAACCCAGCGTCTGCTCGCAGCGCTCGCGCTCGTTCGTGAGAAGGAAACCGAGCGCGGCGTCAACCTCGTCGGCGCGCACCGCGACGACCTGACCCTCAGCCTCGGGACCATGCCCGTCAAAGGCTACGCCTCCCACGGCGAATCCTGGTCTGTCGCCCTCGCCCTGCGTCTCGGGTCCTTCGAACTACTCAGCGACGATGGCGACACCCCGATCCTCATCCTCGACGATGTCTTCGCCGAACTCGACTCCTCACGCCGGTCGGGCCTGGCAGCCCTGGCCTCAAAGGCCGAACAGATCATTGTCACCTGCGCAGTCGCCGCCGACCTGCCACCCTCCCTCGACCACCACGCCCTCCACGTGCGCCTCGATCCCGAGCGCGGCACCGTCATCGACGCCTCCGACCATGTCTGAACGCGACGAATTCACCGCCACCTCGCCGATCACCGCCGTCGAGGACCACGAAGGAGCGGGAGGCCTCGGCCCCGACGAAGACCCCGACGAATTCGTCGTCCGCGCCCTCGAACGCGCCCAGCGCGTCGCCCGCAACCACGGATATATCCGCTCCACCCTGCCCTCCTGGGGCCTCGACGAAACCCGCCCCAGGCGCACCCTCGATGGATCCAGCGAATACGCGGCCATCGAAACCGACGGACTCGGTCGCCTCGCTGCGGACGGCACCGACGGTGTCCAGGCTCGCGCCGCCGCCCGCGCCGCCGCCTACGGACACGCGAACGGAGTGCCCGCCCCGGCCTCGTCCGCCGAGGATGACCCCGAGGGCGACCTCGCCGCGCTGCGCCAAGCCCTGGCGGGAACCGAAGACTCGTGGAGCCGATCCCCCGGCATGGCCGCCATGCGCCCGCGCTACCGACGGGCCGACTCGCTGGGTGCAATCCTGGCGCGCACGATCAAGATACGCGAATGGGACACCCCCACCAAAATGGGGTCCGTCATGGCGAAATGGCGGGACATCGTGGGTCCCAACAACGCGGACCACACGTTCATTGAGACCTTTGATGGACACAAACTCATCGTGCGTGCCGACTCCACTGCCAGAGCCAAACAGCTCCAGCTCATGCTGCCCAGCGTCGAGCGGCGCATCGCCGAGGAAGTAGGATCCGGCGTCGTCGAACAGCTGATCATCCTGGGTCCCGTCGCCCCCTCCTGGAAGAAAGGTCCCTACGTCGTTCGAGGCCGAGGCCCCCGGGCGGACTACGGATAGGCCTTGTCACCGGGCGATCAGGTTGTCATAGGCTCGTCGGAGAGATCATCCAACGGTGAAACAACGATGAGCAAACCACACCGACCGACCAGTACTTAGTCGACCTTTCGAAGAACCTTGGGCACGTCGACATGACGAACTCGGATAATGCGAAGAAAGAGCACCAGTGGATGTGGTGCCCCGCTTCGTTTGATGGTTGATAGTCGTCGCAATGGTTGAGAAAATGTGATGTGCGACATCGATCAGTCCCTTGAGGGGGAAATGGTAAACAAGATATTCTAATAGATTACGTTAATTCGTTCACATTCTGGGACTCGCGCCCCCGTGACGAGTGGGTTTCGGGGTCGAGCGAAATGACGGAACCTGCGCGGAATCGCAAGCAAAACCTTGATTAACTGGCGGCGGTGTATAAAAACCGCTCCCCATTTCAGTCAGATTTTGCTACGCTTCCAAATGTCATCCCGCACATTGGTGCGCTTTCTATGAGGAGTCACTATGAGTAACCCGTACGCTCCCGGGGGCCAGGATCCCTGGAACCAGGGAAATGACCAGGGTGGTTACCCTGGTTCGCCGCAGCCATACGGCCAGGCTGACCCTAACGCCTATGCGCAGGCGGCTACGTAGATCAGACCCAGCAGATGCCCGCTGGCTACATGGATCAGTACGGTGCACAGGCGCAGTACGGGGCGGGAATGCCGGGTATGCCGGGTATGCAGCCTGAGGAACCCAAGTCGAAGCTTCCGCTGATCATCGGCGGCATCGCGGGCGTTCTCGTGCTCATCCTCATCGGCGTCGGCGCATACTTCTTCCTCAGTGGCGACGAAGAAGAGGATCCGGATTCGGACTCCACCTCCACCAGTGCGACGGCCGACCCGACGACCAGTGCGCCGAACCCGACAACTAGCGCGCCGAACCCGAAGCCGACGACGTCTGCTACCGGCTCTGCCCCGACCGCTGCGCCGAACCCCGGCGGCTACCACGCGAACGGCCAGTACTCGGTCGACTACTCCTCCGGTCTCCACATCGAGATCACGAAGATCGAGAAGGGCCCCGCCGACAAGGAAGGTTCCGACACACTCGTCGTCACCTACTCGATGACGAACAACTCCAGCGAGGAGCAGTCCGCGCTGCTCAACACGCCCTCGCTGAAGCAGAAGGGTATCGATATGAACCCTGCTTACTACGCTAAGGGCAAGGAACCCGCTGGCTACGACAACTTCGCCATCGTGCGCGTCCCCGTCGGCCAGACCAAGACCTTCCAGAAGGCCTACAAGATGCCCTACCCGAACGATCCCGTTACCTTCAAGACGCTCGACTGGGACGACTTTAATGCCAACATCCCGGACTGGACTTGGCAGCCGTGACCTTCGCTCGTCAATAGGCTGAGGTGAGCCATTCGGCACCCACCACGGCGTGCTGATCTTTACCCTTACCGACACTGCGCATGCGCGCGAACGGGCCGCCCTCCCACCTGGGAGGGCGGCCCCGTGTTGTCGCGTCGCAGTAGCGCTCGCAATGCGACTGATCACAGTGTTGTTTTCGTTGCAATCTCGCAGTTTGTAAAGTAACCTTCTGGGTCTGTCAGTCCCTGGTGCAAGCCCCATTTTTGGTAGAATCTACAAGGTTAAACATCTATTTTTCGCGCAATGCGAGGGGAGCCACGTGGCTGACAACGAGAAGACCGCCGAAGGCGAGCAGTCTACGGCGCATCGGACATCACCGTCCTCGAAGGCCTGGAAGCCGTCCGCAAGCGTCCGGGCATGTACATCGGCTCGACCGGCGAACGCGGCCTGCACCACCTCGTCTACGAGGTCGTCGACAACTCCGTCGACGAGGCCCTGGCCGGCTACGCGGACCACATCGAGGTCACCATCCAGGCAGACGGCGGCATCAAGGTCGTCGACAACGGCCGAGGCATCCCCGTCGACGAGCACCCCACCGAGCACAAGCCCACCGTCGAGGTCGTCATGACGATCCTCCACGCCGGCGGCAAGTTCGGCGGCGGCGGATACGCCGTCTCTGGCGGCCTGCACGGCGTCGGCATCTCCGTCGTCAACGCCCTGTCCACCCGCGTGAACACCGAAATCCGCCGCCAGGGCTACGTGTGGCGCATGTCGTTCGCAAACGGCGGCACCCCCATCACCCCCCCTCGAACGCGGCGAAGCAACCGACGAAACCGGCACCACGCAGGTCTTCTACCCGGACCCCGAGATCTTCGAAACCGTCGAATTCGACTTCGAGACCCTGCGTCAGCGCTTTCAGCAGATGGCGTTCCTCAACAAGGGCCTGCGCATCACCCTGACCGACGAGCGTGAGTCCGCCACCGACGAAGGCGATGAGATCGCAGGCGGTGAGGAGGCCTCGGACAAGAAGACCAAGGGCCACCGCACCGTCACCTACTGCTACGAGCACGGCCTGCGCGACTACGTCGAATACCTCGATTCCGCCAAGAAGTCCGACACGATCAACAACGAGATCATCGACTTCGAAGCCGACAACGACGAAGGCACCATGAGCGTGGAAATCGCCATGCAGTGGACCACCGCCTACTCCTCCTCCGTCCACACCTTTGCCAACACCATCAACACCACCGAGGGCGGCATGCACGAGGAGGGCTTCCGCACTGCGCTGACCTCCCTCGTCAACCGCTACGGCCGCGACAAGGGCATCATCCGCGACAAGGACGACAACCTCACCGGTGACGACGTCCGCGAAGGCTTGACTGCCGTCATCTCGATCAAGCTCACCGAACCTCAGTTCGAAGGTCAGACAAAGACCAAGCTCGGCAACACCGAGGCCCGCACCTTCGTCGCCCAACAGGTGTATTCCAAGCTCACCGACTGGTTCGACGCCCACCCCGCCGACGCTAAGGCCATCATCGCCAAGGGGCAGGCCGCCCAGGCCGCCCGCGTCGCCGCTCGCAAGGCGCGTGAGGCCACGCGCCGCAAGGGCGTCCTCGAATCCGCCTCCATGCCCGGCAAGCTGCGCGACTGTTCCTCGCGCACGCCCTCCGAATGTGAAATCTTTATCGTCGAGGGTGACTCCGCAGGCGGCTCCGCCGTCGGCGGCCGCGACCCCGAGCGCCAGGCCATCCTGCCGATCCGCGGCAAGATCCTCAACGTCGAAAAGGCGCGCCTGGACCGAGCCCTGTCCTCGGACACGATCCGCTCCCTCATCACTGCCTTCGGGACCGGCATCGGCGAAGACTTCGACATCTCGAAGCTGCGCTACGGCAAGATCGTCATCATGGCGGACGCCGACGTCGACGGCCAGCACATTGCCACGCTGCTGCTGACCCTCCTCTTCCGCTACATGCGTCCCCTCATCGAGGGTGGCCACACCTTCATTGCGATGCCCCCGCTATACCGCATCAAGTGGACCAATGCTGAGCATGAATTCGCCTACTCCGACAAGGAGCGAGACGAATTGCTCGCCGCCGGCGCCGCCGCGAACCGCCGCCTGCCCAAGGAAGGTGGTATCCAGCGCTACAAGGGCCTCGGCGAAATGAACGATCATGAACTGTGGGATACAACCATGGATCCGGAACACCGAATCCTCAAGCAGGTCACCCTCGACGAGGCCGCAGACGCCGACGAAACCTTCACGATCCTCATGGGCGACGACGTCGACCGACGCCGCACGTTCATCCAGCGCAACGCAACAGACGTGCGCTTCCTCGACATCTGACATCACCCGCGACCAGCCCAGCCTTGGCCTCGTACCGGGCGGGTCTGATCGAGCAGAAACAACGTAAGGAAAAACGTGAGCGACGAGCAGACTACTGACGCGCGGCACATCTCGGACACCGAGCGCATTCGCCAGGTCGACCTGCAAAAGGAGATGCAGCGCTCCTACCTCGACTATGCGATGAGCGTCATCGTCGGACGCGCTCTGCCCGACGTACGCGACGGCCTCAAGCCCGTCCACCGTCGCGTCCTGTACGCCATGTACGACGGCGGATACCGCCCCACCTCCTCGTTCTCCAAGTCCTCCCGCGTCGTCGGCGAGGTCATGGGTAACTACCACCCCCACGGTGACGCTGCGATCTACGACGCCCTCGCGCGCCTCGTGCAGCCCTGGTCGCTGCGCTATCCCCTCGTCGCCGGCCAGGGCAACTTCGGTACCCCCGGCAACCTGGGCCCTGCGGCCCCCCGTTACACCGAGTGCAAGATGGCACCCCTGGCCATGGAAATGGTCCGCGACATCGACGAAGAATGCGTCGATTTCCAGGACAACTACGACGGCCGCAACCAGGAACCCACCATCCTGCCCGCCCGTTTCCCCAACCTGCTGGCCAACGGATCCGAAGGTATCGCCGTCGGCATGGCCACGCGCATCCCGCCGCACAACTTGCGCGAACTCGCGCGCGGCGTCCAGTGGGCGCTCGATAACCCCGAGGCCTCGCGCGAAGAACTCCTCGAAGCACTCCTCAAGCTGATCCCCGGACCCGACTTCCCCACCGGCGCCACCATCCTCGGCCACAAGGGTATTGAAGACGCCTACCGCACCGGCCGGGGCTCTATCACGCAGCGCGCCGTCGTGAACGTTGAGGAAATCCAGGGCCGCCAGTGCCTCGTCGTCACCGAGCTGCCCTACCAGGTCAACCCCGACAACCTAGCCGATAAGATCGCCCAGCTCGTGCGCGATGGAGCAATCGGCGGCATCGCTGACATCCGCGACGAAACCTCCGGTCGTACCGGTCAGCGCCTCGTCATCGTCCTCAAGCGCGACGCCGTCGCCAAAGTCGTCCTCAACAACCTCTACAAGCGCACCAGCCTGCAGGAGAACTTCTCCGCCAACATGCTCGCGCTCGTCGACGGCGTACCCCGCACCCTGTCCATCGACGGCTTCATCCGCCACTGGATCACCCATCAGATGGACGTCATCGTGCGCCGCACGCGCTTCCGCCTGCGCAAGGCCCTCGAACGCCTGCACATCCTCGAAGGCTACCTGAAGGCCCTCGACGCCCTCGACGAGGTCATCGCCCTCATCCGCCGCTCCCCCACCGTCGACGAGGCCCGCGCCGGCCTGATCGACCTGCTCGACGTGGACGTCATCCAAGCCGACGCGATCCTGGCCCTCCAGCTGCGTCGCCTGGCCGCCCTCGAGCGTCAAAAGATCATGGACGAGTACGCCGAACTCAAGGCCCGCGTCGACGACCTCAACGACATCCTCGCCAAGCCCGAGCGCCAGCGCGCCATCATCTCCACCGAACTGTCCGACATCGTCGACAAGTTCGGCGACGAGCGCCGCACTCGTATCCTCCCCTTCGACGGGGAAATGTCGATGGAAGACCTCATCCCCGAAGAGGACGTCGTCGTCACCATCACCCGCGACGGCTTTGCCAAGCGCACCCGTACGGACAACTACCGCTCCCAAAAGCGCGGCGGCAAGGGCGTGCGCGGCACCCAGCTGCGCGGCGACGACGTGGTCGAACACTTCTTCGTCACGACCACGCACAACTGGCTGCTGTTCTTCACCAACCTCGGCCGCGTCTACCGCGCCAAGGCCTACGAGATCCCCGAAGGCGGCCGCGACGCCAAGGGCCAGCACGTCGCCAACCTGCTGGCATTCCAGCCCGATGAGCACATCGCGCAGGTCCTCGCGATCCGCACCTACGAGGACGCCGACTACCTGGTCCTGGCCACTAAGCGCGGTCTGGTGAAGAAGACCCCGCTGAGCCTGTACAACTCGCCCCGCTCCGGCGGCATCATCGCCATCAACCTGCGCGAGGACGAAGACGGCAAGCCCGACGAACTGGTCTCCGCGCAGACCATCATGGCCGACGAGGACCTCATCCTCGTCTCCCGCGACGGCCAGGCCGTGCGCTTCACCGCCACCGACGAGCAGCTGCGCTCCATGGGCCGCTCCACCTCCGGCGTGCGCGGCATGAAGTTCCGCGGCGACGACGAGCTCCTCAGCATGGAGGTCCCGCGCGAGGACACCGATCTGCTGATCGTCACCGAATCCGGCTACGCCAAGCGCACCCCCGTCGACGAATACCCGACCAAGTCGCGTGGCACCCTCGGCGTGCGCGTTGGTAAGCTCGTCGACGAACGCGGCGGCCTCGTCGGTGCCCTCGTCGTGCGCCCCGACGAAGACGTCATGGTCATCACCGAATCGGGCAAACTCGTCCAAGTCAACGCCTCCGACGTTCGACCCACCACCCGCAACACTATGGGCGTCATCTTTGCCCGACCGGACGAAGGCGACCGCATTATCGCGATCACCCGTAACCCCGACTCCGGCGACGATTCCAGTGACGACTCTGGTGACGAAACCGTGGCCGACTCCGCGCAGACCGCCTCCGCCGAGGATCTCCCCCAGGAGAACACCCTCACCGAGACGGATGCGCCCACCGAGGGCGGCAACACAGCCGACGACACCGATAAGTAAACGACAATCACGGGACGAGGGCAGGCCTCGTCCCGTGATCAACATTCCAAAGCGGCGCGGACCATGCGCCGGGGCCCGGCGATACGGTAGCCTGGCTGTAGGAAGTGCGACCTGGAAGGAACCCCATGAGTGACCACGTCACGAGCGCCCGCACAGACGCTCCCCGCCGAGTTGACCTGGCGATCGCGCGCATCGACGCGTGGACCGTCATGAAGGTATCTTTCCTTCTGTCAGTCGCCCTGGGCATCGCGCTCGTCATCGCCACCATCGTCCTGTGGCTCATGGTCGACGCCATGCACGTCTTCAGCCAGATCGAAGAATTCCTCCAGACCGTCGGTGCTGGTCGCTTCGTCGACCTCCTCGACTATGCGCGCCTGCCCCGCGTCATCTCTTACGCGACCATCGTCGCTGTCATCAACGTCATCCTGCTCACCGCCCTGTCGACGCTGGGTGCCATGCTCTACAACGTCGTCGCGTCCCTGGTGGGCGGCATCAAGGTGTCTCTCATGGACGAGTGAGAACATCACGCGCAAGGGGTCGGCTCACGTCGGCCCCTTTTGCTATGCCCGTGTGCGTGTTAGCCGCTACTAGGTGGGTTAACGTGCGCATTGGGGGCAATGGTGCGAGCCGATCCGAGGCAGCCGAAAGACACTCGCAGAGGCCTCTTAGCGGTCTTGGATGATCCGAATCGGCCGAACCCTCAGCAGGAGGCCGACGAGGCCCCCGAGCGCAGAAGCGTGCAGTTGTGCTCGCTGAGCATCGCGTGATCGTAGAGGGCACGGTTGAACGAGGCCTGGGCGACCTCGCGCAGGAGGCATCCCTGAGCGGAGCGGGGGCCGGCCAGAGCGTGGAAGTCCGCGTACGACAACGTGGCGAGGGTGAGGACATTGGCTGGCGTAAGGTCTGCGCGCAGCGGCGTCGTTGCCCTGCGAACGTAGTCGATAATCGTGGTCACGAGGGTTCTCTTTTCTGCTCCGCGCCCCTGCGCGGCGGCTGCGTGGTGGACGTCACCAACGCTCGATTTTGCTGAAGGGCTCGATGCTGTGTACTATATCCGAGTGCCCGCAAGGGTGCCGGTTGGGCCTATAGCTCAGTAGGTTAGAGCGCAGTCCTGATAAGACTGAGGTCGGTGGTTCGAGCCCACCTAGGCCCACCATCCGCAGGCGAATTTGAGCGGAGGATCATCATGAAGAAGCTGGTCACGTGTTGTGTGGCTGTCGGATCCGTCGTTGCCGTTGGTATCGTCGTTCGACAAGTTCTCCTTGATCTTTCTGACAATGCCGATCTGTGGATGTCCGTGACGGACGTCGTGGAGGACTGAGCTTCTCCTACGGGGCTATGGCGCAATTGGTAGCGCACCTGCTTTGCAAGCAGGGGGTTACGGGTTCGAGTCCCGTTAGCTCCACTTTTCACCCGCAACCTGATGGTTGCGGGTTTTCTCGTATGTGAGCTTCCGCAATATGTTGGTGATGGCCTCACATGTCAGCTTATCGGAGGCTGTGTGCCGTTATTTATCCGACCAGCTGGTCATGTCTGTGGACGATGCCGATCATCAGCGGTCGCTTCTGGGACTAACGACCCGGAGCTGGTATTCCGCCAATATTTATCCACAGGTCTGTACACAATTGTGAATAAACTGTGCAATAAGTCTTTCACACAATCGGTCAGAAGTTTGAAATCTGACCTAATAAACCTTTAGTTACGAGCAGTTTTGCAATAGTCGCCACTATTTCACACTTGCTTTGAAACCGCTAAAATTGGCCTGATTCATCCCTTATACGCACAACAGGAGAATGCTGTGCACATCAACGACACATGGTCAAAGGCTTCGAGGTCGGCCCAGCTGCTTGCCATGTTGGTGACGACTGCTCTCGTCATCCTTGGCGTGACGTCGCTGCCCACATATGCGGCTGCCCCCACCCTCAAACTTGCAATCAACGCCGACGAGGACTCCTACCTGTCAGGCGTCGAACAACGCTACGTCGTCGAGTTTTCCTGCGCCTCCACCACAGAGGACTGCCTGAACTCGGTCGTGACCATCACGCTGCCGCACACGATCACTCCCTCAGGTAGCTCCAACCCCGACTCGGCTCCCGACGGCGTCAACGCCACGGCCACCGCCGGCAACAAGGTCGTTACTCCCGAGATCAAGCGCCCGACAGCGACCACGGACGGCCTCGTCACCTACAACCTCGGAACCGTCGCCGCCGGTACGTCCTTCCAGACCGTGCTGACGTTTACCGCGCCTCGCGGCGTAACCCCCGGCAGCTCCACGGTGACCCCCGTCGCCACCTTCTCCTCGGGCGACACCACCGTGACCGCACAGGACACCGTCACGATCTACTCCGAGCCGACGCCCCTCCTGTCGAAAACCGGCCCCGTCGCGACCCCGAAGAACGTGGACGTAACCTACCAGATCACCCCGAAGTACGACACCACGATCGACGGTCTGAACGGCAAGACCAACATGACGAACGTCGTCGTCACTGACCCGCTGCCGCAGTGTGCGACCTACGTGTCCTCCACGGCCTCGGGTAACACCATCACCAACACGGCCGCGACCGTGCCCAGCTCCTACGACGCCGCGACCCACACGGTCACCTGGAACATCGGCGATGTGAACCCCGCGTTCATGAACGTTGTCCTGTCCGTCACCGTCCACTACGACGACACCTGCACCGACGACACGGTCACCAACACCGCCAAGCTCACCGGCAACGAAATGCACAACGAGACCAAGACGCTCACCGCGAATGCCTCGTTCACGCACCACTTTGATAATGAGGTTCGCTACGGCGGTGGCTTCAACAAGCGTGCCATGAGCCAGTTCGAGCGTGGCAAGCAGGGCAACTGGCTCTACAGCTACGACAACAAGTCCAACGTGCCTGTCGTCATGGAGTACACCGACTACATGACCTGTGGCCTGGTGTCCCCCACCGACGGCTCCAAGGACTGCGACAAGCCCCTTATGCGCGTCAAGACCATCGATACGCAGACGACAACACCTATCGAAATTACCTACTGGACCAACAAGGGCAACACCGGCACTCAGACCGTCTCTCGCGGCAAGGCATTCGACTTCTCCTCCTTTGCGGCCGACGAATACCTGACCGTCTTCCACTACAAGCAGACGATCCCCGCCGGTGAATCCTCCATCCTCAACGTCGCCGGCCCCATCGGCGCGGGCACGCCCACCACCGAGGATGGCGTCACCTACGTTGACGTCGATAAGAACGCCGCCGCCTGGAAGGCCGGCAAGTCCGACCAGTGGGTGCGCGTCCAGAACTGCGTCACCGACTTCTCCATGAAGTCCCTTGACGGCATGCACGACATCGCGATTCCCGCCGACGACTTCTGTGACGTCCTGACCCTGGGCACAGCGCTGCCCAAGTACTACAACGCGAAGTCGACGATCAAGGGGAGCCTGGCCTCCCCAAGCTCCGAGGTCACCTTCAGTGTCACCGCGAACAACACCTCGACCGTCGTCGACTCCCAGCCCGTCATCTCCGACCTGCTGCCCTGCGGCATGACCTTCGTCGAGGGTTCCGTCACCGGAGGCCCCGCTGGCAAGGAGAAAACCGTCACGGTCCGTGACGTCACCGACGCGACCGGCTGCACCCGCCAGCTCGTCCAGGTCACATGGCCCGGCTACCAGACCAAGGGTGGTACCACGATCCAGCTGCGCGGCAAGGTCGGTCCCTCGATGAGCGCAGGCACTCACAAGAACGAGGCCTACATCTCCGCGGCCGAACCCGAGTACGCCCTCACCTCCAAGAAGGCCACCATCTGCTTCTACGGCTCCACCGACGACACCTACGATGTCAACGGCGACGGCAACACCGCCGACCAGGTCTGCCCCGTCTCCTCGACCTTCACGGTCTCCGAGCAGGCCGGTGCCGACGTGATGCTCGAATCCCTGGGCTCCGTGCCCGGCTCCGTCTACAAGAAGTACACCGACGGACCCTCCGTCATGCGCCAAGGCGAAGACGGCCAGTTCCGCATCACGCCCACCAACTCCGGTAACGCGGACCTGTCCGACATAACCCTGTACGGCATCCTCCCCTACGTCGGAGACACCTCCGTTCAGGGCGGTGCCTCGCGCGGCTCCGAATGGGAACCCATCATGACCGGCCCCATCCAGATCGGCACCGGAGCGGGCATCGACCCCTCCCAAGTCACCATCGAGTACTCCACCTCGACCAACCCCTGCCGCGGTGAAGTCATCAACCAGGGCGACGCCATGACCGCCTCCCCCGCAGGGTGCGACAACAACTGGACCGTCACCCCGGCCTCGTGGTCGGACGTGAAGTCCTACCGCGTCTACATCAACGGACAGGCCACCCCTATCAAGGCAGGTGCTTCCATCCCGCTGATCGTGCCCATCAAGGCACCCGACAACGCGAGCGGCATCGCCTACGAATCCGTCGCGATCGCCGCCACCCAGGCCTCGAACAACCGAGCCATCCTGCCGACCGAGCCCATCAAGGTCGCCCTGGTCGTCGCGCTCGACGTGGCCCTGAACAAGACCATCGTCTCCGACGTCGACAACCTCGTGCCCGGCGACAGTGTCACCTTCCGCATCGACGCCGGCAACTCCGGCCAGGCAAGGCCCCCGACGTCAAGGTCGCCGAGGCTTTCCCCGCCGGCACGACCTTCGTGTCCGCCGAGTCGCACCTGTGCACCTCCGGCTACACCTCTGGCGTGCCCGGCGAGTGCAACACCGGTGGCACCGCAGGCACCTTCGACGGCACCACGTGGAAGCTCGGCGACATGCACGCCGGCCAGTACGCCTCGCTGTACGTCACCGTCACGCTCGACGAGGGCACCGACGGCAAGACACTCGAGAACACGGCCTCCTTCGTGAACCCGCCCGAGTACGACCAGAACCCGGACAACAACATCGCGAAGGCCTCGATCTCCGTCAAGCACCGCCTGTCCGGCAAGGTCTACTACGACGCCAACGACTCCTCCTCCTACACCAACGGTGAAGAGGGCTTCAAGGACATCACGGTCGAGCTACTCGGCCCCGACGGTGCCGTCATCGCGACCACGACTACTGACACTGACGGCAACTACTCCTTCACGCGCCTGCCCGCCGGCGACTACACCGTCAAGGTCACCAAGGCCGGCGCAATCGCCAACCTCGACCAGACCGAGGACCTGGACTCCACGAAGGACAACACCTCCGGGACCGTGACCCTGAACGCGGACAACCCCGTCCAGGAGAACATCAACTTCGGCTACGTCAAGAAGCACGCGATCTCCGGCAACGTCTACCTCGACCAGAACCGCGATAAGACGAAGGACGGCGGCGATATCCCGCAGTCCGGCATCACCGTGAACCTAGTTGACGCCTCCGGCACCGTCGTGGCCACCACCACGACCGACGCTGACGGCAACTACTCCTTCACCGGCCTCGGCGACGGCACCTACACCGTCCAGGTCGACAAGACCGGCCCGCTCGCTTCCACCGAACAGACCGAGGACCCCTCCGGTCAGGGCGACTCGCGCTCGCAGGCCATCACCTTCACGCGCTCCGACCCCGACGTTACCAATGTCAACTTCGGCTACGCGGAGGACTACACGATCTCCGGCACCGTCTACTACGACAAGGACCGCTCCGAGACCCTGAACAACGGCGAGCCTGGCTTTGACGGCATCACTGTTAACCTCCTCGACGAGGCCGGGGCAACAGTCGCAACGACCACGACGAAGGCGGACGGCACGTACTCCTTCGCCAAGCTGCCCGCCGGTAAGTACACCGTCAAGGTGGAGCCCTCCGACCTGCTGAAGAAGCTTGAGCAGACCGAGGACCCCGACGGCACGAAGGACCACACCTCCGGCCTGGTCCAGGTGAATCACGACAGCCCCTCCGTGCAGAACGTGAACTTCGGTTACGCCACGAACTACACAATCAAGGGCACGATCTACCGTGACGCCGACCGCTCCGAGTCCCTTGAGGACGGCGAGAAGCTCTACCAGGGCGTGACTGTCGACCTCCTCGACAACGCCGGTAACGTCGTGGCTACCACGACCACCGACGCTAGCGGTGCCTACGCCTTCACCAACCCGGAGGAAGGCACCTACAAGGTTCGCGTCCGCAAGGAAGGTCCCATCGCCGACCTCGACCAGACCGAGGACCCCGACGCCACCAAGGACAACACCTCCGGTGACATCACCCTCGAACTGAACGACCCGATCAAGGAGAATGTCAACTTCGGGTACATCTCGGACAACTCAATCTCCGGCACCGTCTATCGCGACGACAACCGCTCCGGTGCTCTGAACTCCGGCGAGTCCGGCTACCCCGAGCAGACCGTGCAGCTGCTCGATAAGGATGGAACCGTCATCGCGACGACGAAGACCGACGCGAACGGCATGTACTCCTTCGACAAGCTGCCCGACGGCACCTACTCCGTGAAGGTCGTCAAGGACGGTGCCCTGGCCGACAACGAGCAGACGGGCGACCCCGACTCGACGCTGGACAACGCGTCCGAGCCGATCACCCTGGACGAGGCCAACCCGACAAAGGAGGACGTCGACTTCGGCTACGTGCCCGACTACTTCATCAAGGGCACGATCTACCGCGACGGCAACTGCTCCGGCGCGCTGGACACGGATGAGAAGCTCTACGAGGGCGTGACCGTTCAGCTGCGCGACGCGGACGGCACCGTCGTCGCCACGACCACGACGGACGCGGACGGTGCCTACTCCTTCGAGAAGCTGCCCGACGGCGACTACACCGTCACGGTCGTCAAGGACGGTGCCCTCACCGACCTCGACCAGACCGAGGACCCGGACTCCACCAAGGACTCCGCCTCCGGCGTCATCTCGCTCAGCAACGATCACCGCACCCGCACGGACGTCAACTTCGGATACATCGCCAACAACTCCATCAACGGCAGCATCTACCGCGACGGTGACCGCGACGGACGCAAGGGCGACACCGAAGGACGCTACTCCGGCGTGACCGTCCAGCTCCTCGACGAGAATGGCACCGTCATTGCCACCACAACGACCGACAAGGACGGCACTTACTCCTTCGAGCACCTGCCCGACGGCACCTACTCGATCAAGGTTGTCAAGGACGGCGTACTCGCTGATGCTGACCAGACCGGCGACCCGGACACGACGCTTGACAACGCGTCTAAGCCGATCACCCTCGACGAGAACAACCCCACCAAGAGTGACGTCGACTTCGGCTACGTCCCGAACAACACGATCACCGGCACCGTCTACCGCGACGATAACCGCGACAAGATGATCGACGGTGACGAACCCGGCCTTGAGCACGTCAGCGTCCAGCTCCTGGACGAAGATGGCAACGTCGTGCAGACGCTCGACACCGCCGCTGACGGCACCTACGCCTTCCAGCACCTCAAGGACGGCAAGTACACCGTGAAGGTCGTGCGCTCCTCGGCCATCAAGGACTACGACCAGACCGAGGACCCCGACGCCGCCATCGACGACACCTCCGCGGTGTACACGATGAGCCCGGAGAACTCCCTCCAGGAAAACGTCAACTTCGGTTACGTGCCCGACTACTCGATTGCCGGCCGCGTCTACCGCGACGCCGACAAGTCGGGTTCCTACACCGACGGTGAAGAAACCTTCGAGGGCGTGACCGTCGACCTGATCGACGCTTCCGGTACGGTTGTCGCCACCGCAACGACCACCGCGGACGGCACATATTCCTTCGAGAAGCTGCCCGCTGGCACCTACCGCGTCAAGGTCCACGCCGACGGTGCCCTGGCCGGCCTCGACCAGACCGAGGACCCGGACGGCATCGCCGACTCCATGTCCGGCGAGATCACCATCGGCTTCGATAACCCGACGGTCACCGGTGTGAACTTCGGGTACGTCGCACCCGACGCGCCGGCCACGAAGCCCAGCACGAGCCTGGCGCAGCGCCTCGCGCGCACCGGCTTCGATGGCCTGGTCGGCACCGCCGGCCTGGGTTCCGCAGCCGCGGGTGGCCTCCTCCTGTGGATGCGTCGCCGCCGCCAGGGCTGAGCCTGATTCAGCCTGAGCCTCGACGAGGTCGTGGCTGAGTGAGGGGGCGGGTACCGAAGTACCCGCCCCTTTGGCGTGCCCGGGTGGTCGTGTGGGTGTTGCTTGTGGCGCTGCTGGTGTTCCCGGGCACCGGTTGCCTGACCTTCGGGCCGGGTCGCTGTATGTGCCCGTGGGCGGCGGCCCGCCCGCTCGCCGTCCGCGCCGCGAGCGTCGCTCGGCGCGTCGGCTCGTTGTCCGGCCAGGCCCTGCCGCCGTCCACGGACACCGCGGCCATGCCTTCCAGGGCCTCTGCGGACCTTTTGGAACCGAGGCGGGTGTGAGTCCATGTCGGGGTGTGATCGGGCCTCACAGACGCATACAGAAGCGCCCGGGGCCGTAGCCCCGGGCGCACCAGCAGCAATCAGATGTGACCTCAGCGAACCCAACGCAACGCGTTCGGTCGCAGCATGAACGGCGACAGGATCAGCGTGGAACCCAGGCCGACACCGAAACCGCCCAGCACGTCCGTCACCCAGTGGACACCCAGGTACAGACGCGTCACGCAGATAAACGCGATGAAGACGACCGCGGCGACCCACAGCAGGTGACGAATCTGGCGCCCGACGCGCGTCATCGTCATCACCATCACGAGGGAGACCACCAGCGCCGTGACGACCGTCGCGTGACCCGACGGGAAGGAATAGCCGTCCTCAGTGATCAAGCGGTACGCCTCTTCGGGGCGGGGACGCTCGTACAGGTGCTTAATCACGAAGCTATTCGCAGCCGAGAGCACAACCGACGACAGGACGTAGAGCGCGTGCACGACCTTCTTGATGAACCACCAGACGGCGGCCGCGACCAACAGCGCCAAGACGATAGCGCGCTTCGGATCAAACAGCCAGGACGCGCCCGTCATGAACGTATTCATCGCGGGAGAGCGTGACTCGATGAAGTTGGACCACACGGCGGTGTCGATCGGCAGGGGATTTGCAATGAAATCACCGGCGATAGCAACCGCCACGACGAGAAGAGCCCCGACGATAACGGGGGGTGACAGGAGTCGACGAACAAACATATGAAAATCCTACCGTAGTGTCAGTCGTTTGCGCCGTACTCGTAGACCCAGCGCCCGGCCCTACGCGAGAAGCGCGAATGCTCCCGCATCTGCCCGGTTTCACCGGTCGATGCGTCCCGCCACGAGGCCACGAACGTCACGGCGCCCTCCTCGTCGGAAGGACCCCCGGCCTCGACCCCAAGAATCTGCAGGCCAATCCACTGCGTTCCCTCGACCCAGTACGGGGGAGCGGGACGCGTACGCGGGTGCCAGGTGCGGAACAGGTAGTTTTCGTCGCGCAGCGCGAACGCTGTGTAGCGCGAGCGCATGAGTGCCTCGGCGGTCGGCACCGCCTCGCCGTCCAGATAGCGCCCGCAGCATTGCGCGAGCAGCGCCCCCGACCCGCATGGGCAGATACGAGGACGGGGAGAGCCAGTGCTGGACGCGCCGGTGGGAGTGGGAGAGATCACGCCTTGTCGCCCAGGGACGCCAGCCAGCGCTCAGCGTCCATGGCCGCGCGGCAGCCCGAGCCGGCCGCCGTGATGGCCTGGCGGTACATGTGGTCCACGGCGTCACCGCACGCGAACACGCCCGCCACGGACGTGCGCGTCGACGGCTCGTCGACCGTGATGTAGCCGGCCTCGTCGAGGGCGACCTGGCCGCGCAGGAAGCCCGTGCGGGGCAGGTGTCCGATCGCGACGAAAACACCGTCCACGGCGATCTCACGGGTCGAGTCATCCACCGTGGAGGCCAGTCGCAGGCCGGTCACGGCCTCGTCACCCAGGATTTCGGAGACGGTCGCGTTCCACTCGAAGGAGATCTTCGGGTTGTTCAGGGCGCGCTCAGCCATGACGCGCGAGGCGCGTAGGGCGTCGCGGCGGTGCACGACGACGACCTCGGACGCGAAGTTCGTCAGGAAGGTCGCCTGCTCCATCGCGGAGTCGCCGCCGCCGATGACGGCCAGGCGACGATCCTTGAAGAAGAAGCCGTCGCAGATCGCGCAGTAGGAGACGCCGCGGCCGGAGAACTTGTCCTCGCCGGGCACGTTCATGTGGCGGTACTCCGAGCCGGTGGCCAGGATGACGGCGCGCGCGTAGAAGACCTCGTCCTCGGTCGCCACGGCCTTCACGTCACCCTCGAGATTGACGGCGACGACGTCCTCGTAGCGAATGTCCGCGCCGAACTTCTCGGCCTGCTCGCGCATGTTGTCCATGAGCTCGGGGCCCTGAATGCCCTCGGGGAAACCGGGGAAGTTCTCGACCTCGGTCGTGGTCATGAGCGCGCCACCCGCGGCCAGCTGGCCGGCCAGCACGATGGGGGCGAGGCCGGCGCGGGCCGTGTAGACCGCAGCCGTGTAACCGGCGGGGCCCGAGCCGACGATGACAACGTCGTGGACGGTGGCGCCCTCGGGGACCTCGGTCGAGGGGATCGAGGCATCGACGGGAGCGGCGGCCTCGGTAGGTTCGGCCGTTACGAGGCCCGGAATCGTCACGAAAGACATGTACCCTCCTTCAGGGTTACTGGACGGTGAGCTCGGAGATCCACGCCCAGTTGCGTCCGTCCTGGCCCTTGGGCATCGAGCGGAACTGCAGCGCAATCGAGTCGGTCTCGACGGGCTGGGGCAGTGTAATCGTCGTCGTCGGGGACAACGACGAGGTGGCCAGTTCTGTTCCCTCGCGCGGCTTCGTCGGATCGGTGATGTTACGCACGACGAGCTCGCCGCCGGAGGTGGCTGAATCCATGTGCAGGGTCACCGAGGACACGGTGGCCTTCTGCTGCAGCTTGACGACGATGGTCACGGAGGTGTCGTCGCGGAACTGATTGTTATCGAACCAGCGCGAACTCCACGACGTCGACGGGTTCGAGTCGATCATGTTGATCGCGCGGTCCGGGTGGTCGCCGTCGTCGTTGTTCCACGACAGGACCTGCACGGAGGAGATCACGGGCGTCACGGAGGGCGCGGGCGGGGGAGTGGTCGTTAGGTTCGGCGCGGGCGTGTTGTCAGACTGCACCTGCGTGGTAGCCTCGCGCAGCGACTGTGCCAGATTGAGGTCGGTGACCGGGCGGGTCGCCATCCACGGACCCCAGATCGCGCCGAAGAGGAACACGATGACACCGAAGATCAGCGCGGGCTTCGTCGGGTCGATGAGCTGATCGGAACTCTCGGGTGTCTTCTTCTCATCTGACGAGGTCGGGGCAGCCTCAGCGGCCTGCTGCTCGGCTTGGGCGGCTGCCCGGGCGGCCACAGCGGCGGTGATCGGGGGGATCACTGCCGTGGCGTCAGCGGGGGCGTGCATACCGTCAGGGATCTTCGCAGAGGCGGGCGGCTCGGGTGCGAGCGGCTGGATGCGCGGGATCTGGTGGGTTGAGGGCGCATCGGTAAGCGGCTCCGGGTGCGGGAAGTCCGTCTGGAAGACGGCACCCTCGCGTTCGTAGCCGCTGGCGGTGGACTTGGGTGGCGTGGGAGCGACCGGGAAGGCAGTGGCGGGAACCTCGGCCGCGTCCGCGGCCTTGTCACTCACCGGCTTGACGCCGACCTCAGCCGAGGTCTCGGGGATCGGCTGCGCGCTGGCGGCATCCGTCGCTTCAGCGACGGCATCGACAGCGGGCGCGACCACTGCCTCGATGAAACCTGGGTTCACGGCAGGAGCCTGCGTCGCGGGTGCGATGGCCGGAGCTACGACGGGCGCGGGGGTCGGCAGAGCATCTGGAATTGGCGGAACGGAGGTGTCTTCCGAGGCGGGGGAGGGACTCGCCGGAGGCGCAGGGATCGGCGAGGGGGCAACGACCTCGTCGAACGACGGCATCTTCTTCTCGTCGCCGGTCGGTTCAGGCGTGGGGGCCATCGATTCCTCCGTCTGGTCGGATGCGTTTGACACCATTATCGCAGCTCCGTCAGCGGTCGGCGTAGAAGACGCTGCCAGGATGTTCACCACAGAGGTGGGGACACGCAAGCGGGTCAGGAGGGGGCGCATCATCGTCGCGGATTCGTGTGGAGAAACGAAGCGCAGGAATACCAGGTACACGACGCCGGTGATCGTCGAGACGATGGCGAGCTTGACAGCGGCGATACCCATGCGTGCCAGGGTCGAGGAAGTATCCGTGTGGATGCCCATCAGGGACAGGACACCGAATCCGACGATACCTGCCACGATGGCGGCCACCAGGAACGACACGTAGGAGCGCAGCAGGCCCACTCGATCCACGTAGCGGTTCTCGCGGGAGACCCACACGACGGCGATGATGCCCTGCGTGAGACGGCAGACCGTCTCGCCCAGGGACGCAGCAATAACCCACCAGCGCGCGCCGGTCACCGCGTACAGGGACCAGCCCACGATCACCTGGATGATCGTGGGGCCAATACCCATGAGGAACACGGGCTTGACGTCCTCGTAGGCGAAGAAGACGCGCTGGCTCATGAGGACCATGCCCGTGGAGGCGACGCCGGGCATCAGCGAAGTCAGGACGAGGGCGTAGGCTGTCACAGCCTCGGGATCCCCGCCCTTGGCGGCCATCGCGATCTCCATCATGGGCACCGAGCCGGCCATGAGCATGGCCGCGGCCACGAGGGTCAGCGACGTGATTGTGCGGACGCCCAGATGGTAGCTGTCGGCCACCGCCCGGTCGTCGCCATCGGCGACGGCACCGGCCATGCGCGTGAAGATTGCGGTCGTCAGGGACACGGTGATGAGCGACTGGGGGACCATGAAGATCATGAACGCCGTCGAATAAGCGAGGATGCCGACGACGCCGCCCTGGGTACCGTTGCGACCGATGAAGCCGTCGGCCATCGCGGCCAGGTTGTTGGTCGACAGGACGCCGACCTGCGAGACGCCAAGGGTCGCGAACGTCCAGCCGGCCACGCGCGGCATCGAGCCGAAGGAGGTGCCGCGGAAGTGGAAGTCCAGCCTGAAAGAGATGCCCGCGCGACGCATCGGCCACAGCAGACACAGGGCTTGGCAGATGACGCCGAGGGTCGCCGAGCCAGCCAAGACCCAGAACTGGGCTGAGGTGATGTCGCCTGCGGGGATACCGCCGTTGGGGGCACCGCCCCAGATACCCAGGAACAGGGCGAGGCCGGCGATGCCCACGACGTTGTTGACGACGGGTGCCCACATGTAGGGGCCGAAGATTTCGCGGGCGTTGAGAAGCTCACCGAGCAGGTTATACAGGCCGTAGAAGAAGAGCTGCGGCAGACACAGAAGCGCGAAGAGGATCGCGAGGTTACGGATGTCCTCGGTGTAGCCCGCGGCCGTGATGATGACGAGCAGGGGCGCGAGCACCATCGTGATGAAGGTGACGACGAACAGGACCGTGCCAGCGAGCGTCAGCAGGCGGTTCACGTAGGTGTCACCGTCGTTACGTCGCTTGATCGCGCCGACGATCTGGGGAACTAGCACCGCGTCGAAGATGCCGGAGGCAAGCAGGTTAAACACGGTGTTGGGCAGCGTGTTGGCGGTCTGGAAGGCCGCGCCCACGCCGCCTGCGGTGGCGCCGACTGCGGCGATCAGCATCGCGTTTCGGATAAAGCCGAGGATGCGCGACACCATGGTTCCCGACGCCATCAGCGCCGATGCCCTCAGGATCGATCGGCCTGGCGTTTTCGAGCTCATGGGGTCTCCTTCGTCGTGGCGGTCTTCGAGTCAGTGTTCTCGTCTGCGGTGTCCGAGGCCTTCTCTGGGTCCTCGGGGTGTGTCTCGGGGGCGGATGCCCCCTGGGGTGCCTCGGTTGAACCGACGGGTTCGTCGGTACTCCCGGAAGCGGTGGAGGCCTCGGCCTTACGCCTGGATCGCCCGCGGATCGAACGCGTGATACCGACGAGGAACAGGAGGCCGAAGAGCGCGGCGATAACCGCGGTGATTGCGTCTTCCCAGCCGGCGCGCATGCGCACGAAAACGGTTTGTGATTCGTCCAGGATGTGGCCGTCGGGGGTTGTGACCTTGTAGGTGACTTCGATGTTGCCACTGCCGATCGCGCCGACGGGCACTTCGACCGTGGTGGCACCGTGCGCGGCCAGCAGCTGGGATTGTGCGGGGGTGGCACGCAGTCGCGGGTCGTCGGGGATGAGGGTGACGTCGACGCGCACCGGCCAGTCCAGGTTGTTGCGGATCAGGACGGGGAAGTTCGCGGACTTGTTGATGAGGTTGACCGCCGAGGAGGGTTCGACGGTCACCGAGGACAGCATGGTCGTCACTTGGCTGGTCATGGCGGTCGCGGAGTCCAGCTGCTCGGAGGGGGTGCGCCCGGCAGTCAATGCCGGAAGGACCTGGGGCGTGACCGAGTCGAAGACCGCGTCGGGGTCGTCCGTTGCGTTCGCCAGCGGAATGAGCAGCGTCAGCGAGGTCGACATCTCGGTGATGGCGGTTGCCGTGTCGTCGGCGAGGGTGCCCGTGCCGACGGTGGCGCGCTCGACGTCCGTGGGTTCGCTGGTGGCCATGTCCGTGAAGCTCGTGGCGGTGACCCAGCGCGGGGAGAAGAGCGCGCTGGCACGGCTGGAGAGGCGGTCGTTGATGGTGGTTCCGCGCGCTGCCGTCGCGAACAGGGTGCGCGAGGTGGAGGGGCGTTCGCGCGTGATGATCGCCGTGATGGCGGTGAGGGCCTGCTCGGCGTCGAGCGCGTCGCCGCCGGAAGCATTCCACGACAGGATCGAGGAGATGTCTGCCTGCTGGGCGAGGACATGCGCGCCCGTCCCGTTTGTCAAGGTCTCACCGGTCGTCGGGTTGACGTTGACGCGCGCCATGGAGGTGAAGGGGACCTCGTCAGTGGGGGTCAGTGCCGAGGTCGGGGCAATGGCGATCTGGTCGGCCGCAGCGAAGTTCGACAGGAAGGTTGTGCCGAAGGTTGCGTCATCGGGCCAGCCGACGTTGCGCAGGATCGTGGGACCCGAGTCGGGCTTGGACGTCATGGTTCCGCTCGGACCGGTCGCGGAGGGCGTCGGGTTCGGCGTCGCGGATGCCGACGGCGAGGCGGTGGGGGATGTCGACGGCGAGGCGGTGGGGGATGTCGACGGCGAGGCGGTGGGGGATGTCGACGGGGTCGCGGAGGGACTCGGAGCGCCGGGATTGTGGGCGTGACTCGGCGCGACCCAGCCGGCCGCGCGCGGCGTGCCCGGGAAAGCGTCGATGGATTCGGAGGCCAGGCCCCAGAAGCCGGTGTTGCCGGACAGCGCGAGGGCCCCGAGATCCGCATCGGCGTCGGGCAGGGCGATGATCTCGGAGGCAGTCGACATGAACGAGGACACGAAGGCCTCGGCCTGGAGGTCGCGCGAGCGCTGTGCCGGGTCGGTCGCGGTGGGCGCGGGCGTCGGTGCGGCGGAGGCGGACGGACTCGGCGAGGCCGTGGGGGCGTCGGACTGCCCCGACTGCCCCGACTGTCCCTCCGACTGTGCCTCATCGTCTGTCACAGACGCGGACGCGGATGGGGAGGGGCTGTGCTTGGTCGTGGGCTGGGGGCCGCGAGGGATCAGGAGAGGATCGACGGCGAGGGTGACGCCCGAGGTCCCGGCCAGGGTCAGGACCGCGGAACGCTCGGCCTGGGTTGATGCGGCGTTTCCTGAGGTCCAGGGAACCACCGCGGACACGCGGGAGGGGGTGACCTGCGCGCCGGAGTCCCACACGAGGATTGTGCGGTCCTTGCCGGAGAAGTCGCCGGAGGTCGCAGTGACGGTCGTGACGCGAGGCCCCCACTCCTCGGTGTCGGTCAGCGGCAGGGAAGAGGTGGGGATACGAATCTCAAAAGGCGTGGTCACGCTGCGGCGTACGTCGGTCAGCGTCGAGGAAGCGGCATGCGTGGCGTCGGGTTCGTCCTCGCTGAGCTGTGTCGTCATCGACGAGATGGAGATGGGTGTCTCGTTGGCGACGAACACCTCGATGGAGACGGAGGCTAGCGTCGTCGGCGAATCGTTGCGGATCGTGCCAGAAATAACTACTTCTTCCTCGGTCGTAATGATCCGAGGCGACAGAGAGTCAATCGATACCGAGAGTCCCGAATCTGCGGACACAGCGCCCATCACGGAGGGGCGCGACTGATCCTGCACGGACGTCGCCGAATGTACGGGAGCTGCCCCGGCCTCGTGAACGAAGAGACCGAGCGGAACCATCAGCGCCGCGCACAGGGCGGCGACCCACCTGCCGCGCCTAGCCACGGCTATCCCGATACAGCAGGTCGAGGGCGATGCGCACGATGCGGCGTTCGTTGGGGTAGGCCAGCTGACGCGACACGTCGCGCAGGGGAACCCATGCGGCGGCCTCGGCCTCGTGATCAGGATCTCCATCAACGGTGATCGTACCGGATTCGTAGTCCATTAGGTAGTGGTGAACGACCTTGTGGACGCGGCGGTCGTTGCCGGAAAACCAGTAGTCGATCGACGCCAGGTGGCGGATGATACGCCCGTGGATACCGGTTTCCTCGGCGACCTCGCGCAGCGCCGCCTGCTGCGGGGTCTCGGAGCCCTCCAGGTGACCCTTGGGCAGGCACCACTCGATACGCCCCGCTCGATTGCGTCGCGCGATAAGCGCTGCATAGGGAATTCCGTCACGCACGTCCACGACAATACCGCCTGCGCTGGTTTCCGCGGAAATCGGCAAGTGAGAGCGGCCCGCGCGCATGGAAGCAGACCGACGCGGGGGTCTAGGAGCCCCGGATCGGCGGTCAACTGAACGTGCAGGCATGACTCTACTTTAGCCGGTGGGCGGCCCCCGGTAGTCGGCTAGGGCGCTTTCCTGGCATGCTTAGAGGCGATGAGTACCCAGTCAGCTTCCCTGATCAACGGCCCCGTGACCGCGCAAAACGCCGGAACGACGGACATTCCTACCCTCATGGTCAACGCCACGAAGACATTCGCGGCACTCCCGCCCGCAATTATGGAACTCGGCACGATTTGACGAGGCCGGGGAGGAACTCGCGCTCGTCGGTGGACCGGTGCGCGATGCTTTCCTGGGTGTGACTCCGCACGACTTTGACATGACGACTTCCGCGCGTCCCGAGCGCACCGAGGAACTGCTGGCCCAGTGGGGCAATGCGACGTGGGACATCGGCAAGGAGTTCGGCACGATCGGCGGGCGCCGCGGCGACGTGGTCGTTGAAGTGACGACGTATCGCACCGACGAGTACGAGATCGGGTCGCGCAAGCCCGAGGTGACCTTCGGCGACACGCTCGAAGGTGATCTGACGCGCCGCGACTTTACGGTCAACGCGATGGCGATGCGCTTGCCGCAGATGGCCCTGGTCGACCCCTGCGGCGGCCTGACGGACCTCGCGGACGGCAACCTACGCACCCCCGTGTCCGCCGAGCAGTCCTTCGACGACGACCCGCTGCGCATCATGCGCGCCGCGCGCTTTAGCGCCCAGCTGGGCCTTGACGTGGACCTGGACGTCATGAACGCCATGGAAACCATGGCCTCGCGCCTGGAGATCGTGTCCGCTGAGCGCATCCGCGCCGAGCTCGAGCGCCTCATCATCTCGCCCTACCCGCGCCGAGGCATCGAGCTGATGGTGCACACGGGCGTCGCCGATATCGTCCTGCCCGAGGTCGCCGCACTGGTCTCCACGGTTGACGAGCACAAGCGCCACAAGGACGTCTACGAGCACACCCTCACCGTCGTCGAGCAGGCCATGGACCTGGAGACCGGCCCGGACGGCCCCGTGCCCGCCCCCGATTTCGTCCTGCGCTTCGCGGCACTCATGCACGACGTCGGCAAGCCGGCGACCCGCCGCTTCGAGAAGAACGGCACCGTGTCCTTCCACCACCACGAGATCGTGGGCGCGAAGATGACGCGCAAGCGCATGAAGGCCCTGCACTTCGACAAGGCGACAATCGAGGCCGTGTCCACGCTGGTCGCGCTGCACCTGCGCTTCCACGGCTACGGCGAGGCCGCATGGTCCGACTCCGCTGTGCGCCGCTACGTGGCCGACGCGGGCGACCTCCTCGAACGCCTCCACCGCCTCACGCGCGCCGACTGCACGACCCGAAACCGTCGCAAGGCCAACTTCCTGTCGTCGGCCTATGACGACCTCGAGGCCCGCATCGCTGCCCTGCGCGAACAGGAGGAACTCGACGCGATCCGCCCCGACCTCAACGGTGACCAGATCATGGACATCCTGGGGCTTCGCCCCTCGCGCGCCGTCAAGATCGCCCGCGACTACCTGCTGGAGCTGCGCATGGAGCGCGGACCGCTGGGCGAGGAGGCAGCCCGCGAGGCGCTCCTAGAGTGGTGGGCCTCCGACGACGTGCGCGCCCTGGCCGAGGAATACCAGGCGCAGCAAGCCCGCTGGGAAGCAAAGGTCGCCGACAAGAAGGCCCGCAAGGCCGCCGCGAAGGCCGCCCGACAGGCCCAGGACTAGACTCGCAGACCCCGCGCGCAGCCCCGCCGAAACGTAAGTGCGCCGGTGAGTGCGGCGGTGAGCGGCCTCGTCAGTGGAGCGGGCGCGACCATCCTCACGCCCGCGCGCGGTGCACCCCCACCTGCCACGGACGTACTCTGGTGACAACTGACCTATACGTTAGGAGAGTCACCGCATGAGCACGTTTACCCCCGAGAAGGCTTCCGCCGACATCGGCGTGTACGGCCTGGGAGTCATGGGCGCGAACCTCGCCCGCAACCTGGCTCGCAACGGCTACGCGACCGCCGTCTTTAACCGCACGCCCGCGCGCACCGACAAGCTCATGGCCGAGCACGGGGACGAGGCCACCTTCGTGCCCGCCTCCACGCTCGAGGACTTCGTCGCATCGCTTCGCACCCCCCGCGTCGCCATCATGATGGTCCAGGCCGGCCCCTCGACGGACGCCGTCATGGGCCAGCTCGCCGACCTCATGGACGAGGGCGACATCATCGTCGACTGCGGTAACTCCCTGTTCACCGACACGATCCGCCGCGAGAAGTGGGCCGCCGAGCGCGGCCTGCACTTCGTGGGCGCGGGCGTCTCCGGCGGCGAGGAGGGTGCCCTGTGGGGTCCCTCCATCATGCCCGGCGGCACCCCGGCCTCGTACGATCGCCTCGGCCCCATGTTCGAGGCCATCGCCGGCACCTACGACGGCGTGCCCTGCTGCACGTACATCGGCGCGAACGGTGCCGGCCACTTCGTGAAAATGGTGCACAACGGCATCGAGTACGCGGACATGCAGGTCATCGCCGAGGCCTACACCCTCCTGCGCGAGGGCCTGGGCGCGACACCGGCCGAGATCGCCGACATTTTCGCCGCCTGGAACGAGGGCGAGCTCAACTCCTACCTCATGGAGATCACCGTCGAGGTCCTGCGCCAGGTGGACGCCGAGACCGGCAAGCCCCTCGTCGACCTCATCGTGGACGCCGCCTCACAGAAGGGCACCGGTAAGTGGACGGTGCAGACCGCCCTCGACCTGGCCGTCCCCGTCACCGCGATCGGCGAGGCGACCTTCGCGCGCGGTGCGTCCTCCGAGCCCGCCCAGCGCGCAGCCGGGCAGACGCTCGCGGGCAACGCCTCCGCGCTCGTCATCGAATCGGACGAGGCTCGGGCTGCGTTCATCGAGGACGTGCGCCAGGCGCTCTTCGCCTCCAAGATCGTCGCCTACTCGCAGGGCTTCGACGAGATCGAGGCCGGGGCTTCCGAGTACGAGTGGGGCATCGACAAGGGTGCCCTGGCTCGCATCTGGCGCGCGGGCTGCATCATCCGCGCCGCCTTCCTCGACGACATCACCCGCGCCTACGAGGCCGATCCGGATCTGCCTCTACTGCTGGCCGCCGAGCCGTTTGCGACCCGCTTCCAGGAGTGCACGCCCGCGCTGCGTCGCGTCGTGTCCCAGGCGGCCCTCGCCGGCGTTCCGATCCCCGTGTTCGCCTCGTCCCTGGCCTACTTCGACCAGATCCGCGCGACGCGCCTGCCCGCCGCCCTCATCCAGGGCCAGCGCGACTTCTTCGGCTCCCACACCTACCACCGGGTAGACAAGGAGGGTGTGTTCCACACCCTGTGGGCAGTCGATGGCCGTCCCGAGGAACAGTGGTCCTGATCAGGGGGCACTGACGGAAAACATCCGGGGGGGTGGGTACGCTATCACACGCACCCACCCCAACGTGTTTGTGCCCATTCCATGGGGAACTTTCAGGAAACCCGGCTAACCTAGAGGTACAACAATCCGCTGAAAGGGCGAACACGTGGCGACTAGCAACGGACAGAACAACGGGAACGGCAACGTCGAACCGGGCAGCCAGAGCGCGTCCGGGCAGGAACACCTGCCCCCGCGTCGCCCGTCGCATTCTGCGCATGCCTCCGGCTCATCGACGAAGGCCGCCACGGCCTCGCCGAGCGATAAGAAGAGTCCTAAGAAGAAGCGTTTCCGATGGGCCAAGCGCATCGGCTTCGGAATACTGACCATCTTCCTGGGTTTTTTCATCGTCGGCATGGCCGTGTTCCTGTACCTGTACAACACACTCAGTGTGCCTGCGCCGGCTGACCTGGCACTCGCGCAGAAGACGACCGTCTACTACGCGGACGGCACGACCGAGATGGGTAGCCTCGGCGAGATCAACAGGCAGATCGTCGACACGACCAAAATACCCGACTACGTGTCCAAGGCGATCGTCGCTTCCGAGGACCGCACGTTCTACACGAACTCCGGCGTTGACGTTAAGGGTATCCTCCGAGCGCTCGTCAATAATCTGCGGGGCGGAGCGCGGCAGGGCGCATCGACCCTCACCCAGCAGTACGTTGAGCGATACTTCGTCGGTAAGACCACGGATACCTACGGTGGCAAGCTCAAGGAATCCGTGCTCGCGCTCAAGATCAACCGTGAGAAGTCCAAGGACGAGGTCATTGGGGCCTACATGAACACGATCTACTTCGGTCGTGGTGCCTACGGCATCGACGCTGCCGCGCAGGCCTACTTCGGCCATGGTGCAGCCGACCTGACCCTGTCCGAGGCCGCGCTGATTGCCGCGGTCATTCCCGCGCCCTCCGCGTGGGACCCCGCCATCAGCCCCGGGAAGGCGAGGGAGCGCTGGGAGCGTGACCTGAACCTCATGTTGGAGGACGGCTGGATCACGCAGGCCCAGAGGGATGCGGCGGTCTTCCCCGAGACGATTGACCCCGACACGCTCAACAGCGAGTCCATGTCCGGCACTAACGGCTACCTGATGGCCCAGGTTAAGTCCGAGCTGCTGGCCTCCGGCCAGTTCGATGAGGACAAGATCAGCCAGGGCGGCCTGCGCATCACCTCCACGATCGTCAAGGACTACCAGGATCAGGCCGTCGAGGCCGCCGAGTCCATGAACCAGGTCCGCGGCTGGGACCCCAAGTACCAGCATGTCGCACTGTCCTCCATGGACCCGGCCACCGGTGAGATCTTCGCCGAGTACGCGGGTCCGGATTTCGAGGAGCGTCAGCAGAATGCGGTCACGCAGGACATCGCGATGGCGGGTTCATCTTTCAAGCCCTTCGCCCTGCTGGCCAATGCGCGCCTGGGAGGCTCGGTGTACGACATCTATTCGGGTAAGTCACCGCAGTACTTCGAAGGCCTGGATACGGCCGTCGCGAACGATGGTGGCTATTCCTTCGACAACGTGACGCTGGTGCGTGCAACCGAGTATTCGATGAACACGGCCTACGTGGCACTCAACGACGACGTGGGGCCTAAGAACACTCGCCAGGCTGCGGTCGACGCGGGTATTCCCGAGGATACGTTTGGCCTGACCGATGAACTTCTGAACGTCCTGGGGTCAGCGTCCCCGCACAACATCGACCTGGCGACCGCTTACTCGACGATCGCGAACGGCGGCGAGCGCGTCAGCGCACACATTGTCAAGAAGGTCGAGGATTCCCGCAACAAGCTGCTCTTCAGCGGCGACGTGGATCCAGTCCGCGTGTTCGATGTCGAAGAGGTGTCGTCCATCATGCCGGCCCTCGAGGCTGTCACGAAGGGCGACGGTACCGCGAACAATATTGACCCGGCGATTGATCGCCTGGTGACCGCCGGCAAGACCGGTACGTCCTCCGACCAGCTGTCCGCGCAGTTCATTGGTTTCGTACCCGGCATGGTCACGGCCGTGTCCATGTACCAGTCGGATGAACTCGGTAACTCGGTGCCCCTGGACGACGTTGGTGGCCTCGACCATTTCCATGGCGGCGACTGGCCGGTGGACGTGTGGATCAAGTACATGAAGCCCGTGACGAAGAATCTGTCGGGCAGCGACTTCACCTGGAAGGTCGAGTCGAACCGCCCGGGTCAGAACTACTCGCCCATCCCGCTCCCCACCAGCACGATCGAGACCCCGCAGTCTTCGAATGAGCATGAGAACAACCCGATTCAGTCGGGAGTTCCCTCCGATGAGCCGACCAGGGATTCCAACAACGGAAACGGCAACGGCAACGGAAACACGGAAACGGCAACGGCAACGGCAACGGAAACGGAAACGGAAACGGGAACGGCGGCAACAACGGCGGCGGTGGAAACCACGGTGGCGGCAACAATGGTGGCGGCAACAATGGTGGCGGCAACGGCGGAAACAACGGTGGCGGCAACGGCAACAACAACGGTGGCGGCAACGGCAACAACAACGGTGGCGGCAACGGCAACAACAACGGTGGCGGCAACGGCAACAACAACGGTGGCGCTAACGGTGGAAACAACGGTGGCGGCAACATTCGATGAGACTGCCACTGCCGCGTAGGTAGTCGCATAGTGCGGGTCCCGAGGAGTCCCTCGGGACCCGCACTCGTACCTGTCGGACGCCTGTGGGACGCTCCTGAGCGTCCCCCGCGAAACGCCGATGCCTCTACGGTATCCGCATGCGTGTCAGGCGCTCAGCGTGTGTTCTGGGGCTTCATTCGCGGATAGGAAACGACGGTGCGGATAGGTTACGAGCATGCGGATAGGCCGATAACCTATCCGCGAAGCCACGACCTATCCATGAGTGAACAACGTATCCGTATGAGCGTTCAACGGGACCCAGCATGCGAGTGCACGGCAATGCCGCCCGCCCCGCGCGCAACAAACAACGCAACAAACAAAAAGTTGGCCCCCGCTCGTTCGAGCGGGGGCCAACCCTTCAGTCATTCAACCGATGCGTGAAGCCTTCACTTCGTGGCGATGACGCGGACGCGCAGGTTCGCGGACACCTCGGCGTGCAGGCCGACGGTCACCGTGTAGTCGCCGGCAGCCTTGATGGGCGAGGCGATGATGACGCGACGACGGTCGATGGTCTGGCCCAGCTGCTCCTTGACCGCGTCAGCGATCGCAGCAGCGGAGATAGCGCCGAAGAGGCGGCCGGAGTTGCCGACCTTCGCGGTGATCTCAACGACACCGGCCTGCAGCGTGTCGCGCACGACGCGGGCGTCGTCGATCGTGGCGATCTCGTGACGGCGGCGGGCAGCGGCGATCTGGTCGATCTGCTTCTGGGCACCAGCGGTCCACTTGGTGGCGAAGCCACGGGGGACCAGGTAGTTGCGGGCGTAGCCAGCCTTGACCTCGACGACCTCGCCGGCGTGGCCGAGCTTCGGAACGTCGTGGGTGAGGATCAGTTTCGTGGTAGCCATATCAGCTGTGTCCTTCCCTTATCAGCGGCCGGTCGTGGAGTAGGGCAGCAGAGCCATCTCGCGCGCGTTCTTCACGGCGCGAGCGATCTTGCGCTGCTCCTGCGTGGAGACACCGGTCACGCGGCGGGCGCGGATCTTGCCGCGGTCCGAGATGAACTTGCGCAGCAGAGCGGTGTCCTTGTAGTCGATCTTCTCGATCTTGGCCGACTTCAGCGGGTTGGCCTTCTTCTTGATGGGCTTGTTGCGAAGTTGGGGCTTCGCCATGATGGTCTCCTAGTGAATCCGGGCGGGCAATCCCGCCCCAAGCGTTGTGTCTTCGACGTGGCGCTATCCGGCAACGGGGCCGGGGCGCGCGACTTTAGAACGGGGGCTCGTCACCGAAGGACGTGGAGCCGCCGGAAGGGGCGGTGCGCCACGGGTCCTCGGGGGAGCCGCCGGTCGGGGCGCCGTAGTTGGCACCACCCTGGGCACCGTAGTTGGTGCCGCCCTGGCCGTATCCACCCTGCTGGCCACCGCCGTAACCGCCGCCCTGGGAGGCTGCCTGCTGGTAGCCTCCCTGCTGCTGGCCGCGGTTGTCGGACTGGTAGCCGCCGCCACCGGAGGGGGCGGTGCGGGTGACCTGCGCGCGTGCGCGGCGCAGGGAGGGGCCGACCTCGTCGACCTGCAGCTCAACGACCGTGCGACGTTCACCCTGCTGGGTGTCGTACGAGCGCTGGGTGAGGCGACCCTGAACGATGACGCGCATGCCCTTGCGTAGCGACTCGGCGACGTTCTCTGCGGTATCGCGCCACACGGAGCAGCGCATGAAGAGGGTGTCGCCGTCGCGCCACTCACCGGCGTTACGGTCGTAGGTTCGGGGGGTGGAGGCCACCGTGAAATCGGCGACCGCGGCACCGGACTGCGTCCACCGCAGTTCGGGGTCGGCGGTCAGGTTACCGATGACGGTAATGACGGTATCTCCGGCCATGTCGGCTCCTCGGGCTTAGGGGTGGTGTCGGCTCAGTGAGCGTCGGGGCGCAGGAGCTTCGTACGGAGAATGGTCTCGTCGATGCCCATGCGGCGGTTGATCTCGAGAGCGACCTCGGGGGTCGTGGTCATGTCGATGACGACGTAGATGCCCTCGGAACGCTTGAGGATGTCGTAAGCAAGGCGACGCTTGCCCCAGATGTCAACGTTCTCGACGGAGCCGCCATTGGCAGCCACGGGTGCCAGGTACTTCTCCATCGTGGGGGCGACGGTGCGCTCGTCGATCGAAGGATCGAGGATCACCATCAGTTCGTAGTTACGCACGTTGGTTCCCACCTCCTATGGTCTCTGCGGTCACGGACGGTCCGTGACAGGAGGGCGTTGCGTATGGCCCCTGGGAGGGGCCTGCTGGGCCGTCCACGGGTGCGGACAGTCCAGCCACTCATTTTACACGGGCGGGTGCCTGTTCGCCAGGGCGTTTCCGGTCACGACTGGGTCCTCAGTACGAGGCCGTAGCCGCTCAAGCGGTGCCGCTGAGCGCGCCGATGCCTCGGTCGGGGGACGAGGCCTGGGCCGCCTCCGCTGGACACCCGCAGCAGTGCGAATCGGGCGTGAGGGATGAAGCCCTCCCAGGCCTCGTCGAAGATCAGAGTTCAGAGCGTGCGCGCCGCGTACCCGTTGGTGAAGGCCCGCATGCCCGTGTACACCGCGGAGTAGGCGAGCCAGACGAGCGCAAGGGCGAGTGCGGGGGAGCTGGCGAGCGCGGATGAGTGGGCGATAAGCCACAGGACGGGCGCGTACACGGCGAGGTTGAGGAGGGAGGCTGCGGCCAGGTAACGCCCGTGGCCCGCCCCGATGAGGATACCGTCAAGGAGGAATACGTAGCCGGCGACGGGCTGGAAGAATGCGCTGACGATGATCGCGGTGGTCGCGTAGTCGATGACTGTCAAGTCGGTTGTGAAGATGCGGCTCATCCACGGTGCGGTGAGGGCGAGCACCACGCCAACGACCGCGCCAAAGCCGAGCCCCCAGCGGCTCAGGGTGCGCAGGAGTGGCTGCATGGCGCCGCGCTGGCCCGTGCCCGACGCGAAGCCGGCCAGTGCTTGAGCGGCAATCGCGAGGGCATCGAGGACGTAGGCAGCGAAGCTCCACAGGGTCCACACGATCTGGTGCGCGGCCAGGGCCTGGGTGGAGATCGACGTGACGGCGCTCAGGGTCGCGAGGAGAGCGACGCGCAGCGCGATCGTTCGGATGAGGAGCGGGGTCCCCTCGGCGGCCGAGGCGAAAAGTCCGTACGTGGAGGGCTTGAGGCTCACACCCTCGCGGCGGGCCGCTCGCGTGACGATCCCGCCGAGAAAGAGTGCCATGAGCGTCTGCGTGAGCGCCGTGCCCAGACCCGACCCGGCGACCCCCAGCCCGAGCGGGTACATAAGCGCCCAGTTCGCCACCGCATTGAAGGCCGCGCCCACGGAGGCCGCGATCAGCGGAGTACGCGTGTCCTGGAACCCGCGCAGGGTACCCGTGGCCGCCAGGACGACGAACATGCCGATCAGGCCCGGCGCTGAAGAACGCAGGTAGGCCAGAGCGTGCGGCAAGGTCGCAGCGTCAGCACCCAGCCAGGTGAGCAGGGGAGAAGCAAAGACGGCCAGGAGAATCGCGGCAACCGCGCCGATGCCTCCAGCCAGCCACATGGCCTCGACCCCGGAGCGCAGCGCCAGGTCACGCCGACCCGACCCCAGGTGACGCCCCGTCAGGGACGTCGTCGAATAGGCCAGGAAGATAAAAAGCCCAACCGCCGTGTTCAAGACGGTGGAAGCGACGCCCAGGCCCGCCAGCTGCGGCGTGCCCAGGTGGCCGACCATCGTGGAGTCGATGATCGTGAACAGCGGCTCGGCGATCAGAGCGCCCAGCGAAGGCAAGGCCAGCGCGAGGATCTTGCCCGTCGTGATCGTCGGCATCGACGAGGCCGGGGTGGCCTCATCCGGGTCACCCGACATCTGGTTCACCCAGTCACGATTACTGCCCATTACACGCTCCACTTCTTATCCACAATATGTGCACAGGCCTGTGGATAACTGTGCACATGGAAATTCTAGACGCCCCAATGAATCACAATGATGTGACTGTGATGAGCATATCTGCCCTGACAGGGCGGTCATTACTCTTTGTGCACAGGGACAATCGGCGTTGCGCACAGGTTATCCACAATATGTGCACATGCCCGTGCACAGCGCCGGTCGCGCGATTGCCGACGACGCGTTAGTCTTCGCCTGACGGCTCTGTATCCACAGGCTCACCGGGCGCGAGCAACCCCGAGAACCCAGCCCAAGCCTCGTCACCACACACCCACAGACCCGAGAGGATCACGATGCCCGACGATCAGTTCGACCGCGTCCCCCCACAGGACATCGACGCGGAGATGAGCGTCCTCGGGTCCATGATGCTGACGACCGAGGCCGCCAACGTCGTCTCCGAGATGCTGCGCGGCCAGGACTTCTACCAGCCCAGCCACGAGACCATCTTCGACACCATCGTCGAACTCAACGGCCGCGCCGAACCCGCCGACGCGATCACCGTCGCCGGCGAACTCAAGCGTGCAGGCGTCCTCTCAAAGGTGGGCGGCGCCGCCTACCTGCACACCCTCATCGCCTCCGTCCCCACCGCCGCCAACGCCGCCTACTACGCGCGCATCGTGCGCGAACGCGCCATCATGCGCCGCCTCGTCACCGCGGGCACGCGCGTCGTCCAGCTCGGCTACGCGGACGCCGGCGGCGACGTCGACGAAATCGTCGACCAGGCCCAGGCCGAGGTCTACGCCGTCTCCGACGGGCGCGAAACCAGCGACTACGTGTCCATGAACCAGATGAGCTCAGACGTCCTCAACACGCTCGAAGACATCGAGAAGAACAAAGGCAAACTCAACGGCGTGCCCACCGGCTTCACCGACCTCGACGAACTCACCCAGGGCCTGCACGGCGGCCAAATGATCATCGTCGCCGCCCGACCCGCCATGGGCAAGTCCACGCTCGCCCTGGACTTCTGCCGCTCCGCCTCCATGAAACACGGCATCACGTCGCTGATCTTCTCACTGGAAATGAGCTCGCAGGAAATCGCGATGCGCATGCTCTCCGCCGAATCCGGCGTACGCTTATCCAAGATGCAGGCCGGCAAAATGAGCGACGTCGACTGGCGCAAGGTCGCCGAAACCACCTCACGCATGAGCGAAGCCCCCCTATTCGTCGACGACTCCGCGAACATCACCATCTCCGAAATCCGCTCGAAGTGCCGCCGCCTCAAGCAACAGGAAAACCTCGGCCTCGTCGTCATCGACTACCTCCAGCTCATGACAAGCGGCCGCCAAGTCGAGTCGCGCCAGCAGGAAGTCTCCGCGATGTCGCGAAACCTCAAGCTCCTGGCCAAGGACCTCGACATCCCAGTCATCGCAGTCTCACAGCTGAACCGAAACTCCGAGGGCCGCACCGACCGCAAACCCATGATGAGCGACCTGCGTGAGTCCGGTTCACTCGAGCAGGACGCCGACATCATTATCCTGCTGCACCGCCCCGACTACTACGACAAGGAAGACCGCCCCGGCGAAGCTGACATCATCGTCGCCAAGCACCGCGCGGGCGCGACCGCGACCGTCACTGCCCTCTTCCAGGGCGACATGGTGCGCTTCGTCAACTACACGGGACGCCCAGAGCCCGGCGTCGGCGGAGAGTAAGGGGCGGCTTGCCCGCTTGCTGGGCCGGGCTGTTTGGTGTGCCCGTGGGCGGCGGCCCGCCCGCTCGCCGTCCGCGCTGCGAGCTTCGCTCGGCGCGTCGTCTCGAAGCCCGGCCAGGCCCTGCCGCCACCCACGGGCACCGCAGCCCTGTCCTCCGGTGCCCTTCACACCGGCGGGTCCGATTGATGGCGTTGCTTGTGGCCCCACGGGTTTTCGGTCGCCGCGGGGCCTGCCCGCCCGCTCGCCGTCCGCGCCGCGAGCTTCGCTCGGCCCGTCGTCTCGAAGCCCGGCCAGGCCCTGCAGGCCCCGCGGCGGCCTGCAATCGGGCGGAGCTTGGCGCGGCTGGGTGGTCCGCCCAGGCCCTGCCGCCACCCACGGGCACCGCAGCCCTGTCCTCGGGCGCCCTTCACACCGGCGGGGTCGCGGAGGCCTCCCATCGGGCGGAGCTTGGTGCCGCCGGGTGGTCCGCCCAGGCGTTGCCTCAGTCTCGGTGCGCCGCGCGCGCCAGGCGCTTAGCTCGTACGGAAGAGAGCAGCCAGTCGGCGCTCAGGCATGCCAGCGCCACCCACACGACGCCCATCGCGATCCAACGGAACGTCGGCACGGTCTCGTGGAAGATGAACACGGCGACGAGGAGCTGCAGGGTGGGTCCCAGGTACTGTAGGAAACCCATCGTCCCCAGGGTCAGGCCTCGGGCCGCCGAGGCAAACATGATGAGCGGGATCATCGTCAGCGCACCCGCGCCCACCAGGAGGGCCAGGTGAAGGCCCCAGGACACCCCGGCCTCGTCGGAAGAAGCGATCGTGTGGAAGGACGTGGCGGACGTGGCCGCCAGATACGCGTAGTAACCGAGCAAGAAGGGGGAGACTGCCGCCGTCTCAATCACCATGCCCGCCAGCGGATCAACCCGCCCGGCGACATTCTTTTTCACGAGTGAGTACAGGCCAAACGTGAGGGCAAGTGTGAGCGAGACGATCGGAACCGCGCGCTGGCCGACAACGAGGATGACGACGGCGACGACACCCAGCGCGAGAGCGATCTTTTGGATTGGCGTGACCCGCTCGCGTAGCACAATCAGACCCAGAGCTATTGTCACCAGCGGGTTGATGAAGTAACCGATTGCCGCGTCCGTCGTGTGCCCCGAGAGGACCGCGTACACGTACACCGACCAGTTGACGACGACGAGCGCGCCCGCGACCGCCAGGCGCCACAGAGCTCCCCGGTCGGCGATCAGCGCGCGCACCTTCCCCAGCGACCTCGTCACAGCGAGTGCAACCAAGCAGAAAAACAGGCCCCACACCGCCCTGTGGACGATCACCTCGACGGCGCCGGCGGGGGGAGAGCAGCGAAAAGTACAGGGGAAAGAAACCCCAGATGATATAGACGGCGACGCCGAGGGCGAGTGCGCGCGGTTCGTTCTTCTGGGTGCTCATGCACCCAGTGTATGAACATCGTGTGGGCAGCGGCCCCCGACGGGACGGTCGTGGTCACCTGATGAGAATGCGTGACCACCTGCATGATCGATGGAGGTCAGGGAGGCCTCGTCGATGCCGAGGACCACGCTCAAGGCCTCCAGGTAGCGTTCCTGCTGGCTTTCCTCACCCGCCCGGCGCGCGAGCACAGTCGGGTTGTGGATGAGGCGCGCGGCCAGGTGGCGTAGTGCTCGGGCCGCGTCCTCGGTCGAGAGGGGAGCATCGCCAAGGCGGTCGATCTCCTCTTCGACGATGCGGAAGACGCGCGAGCGAAGGTGCCGCACGACGGGGTCCATGGAGCGGGCACCCAAGCCGCGCTCGAAGGAGGAGACCTCCTCGTCGATGATGGCGCGGGCGCGCGTCAGCGCGTCGGCATCCGCGGCCGGGACTGACGCCTGGATGGTCGGCAGGTCGATAAGCGTCACGTTCGGCAGTGAGGAGACAGAGCTTTCCGCGTCACGCATGAGCGCGAGGTCCAGGACCACGGTGCGCCCGGAAACCGCGGCCATGTCGCGGGTCAGGACGGGGCTTCCAAGTCCCCGGCAGGTCACCACCAGGTCGGAGCGCTTGAGAGCGGTGGGAAGGCTTGCGGACTCGACCCAGCCGATGCCTCGTCCCTGGGCGAATTCGCGGGCACGCCCCGAGGTCGAGTAGACGGACACGTCGGATGCGCCGAGCGCGTGCAGGGCGCTGACGGTCGCCCCCGCGTAGGCACCCGTGCCGACGATGAGCACGCGGGTGGCCTCCCACGGCCCCAGGTGAGCTGCCGCCATGTCCAAGCCGACGGCGACGACCGAGCGTCCCGCCCCCGCCAGCCCGGTCTCGGTGGCGACGCGGCGCGAGGTGGCCGACGCCCGCTCAGCGGCACGTACCAGGTCGCAGCTCAGGGTCCCATCCTCCCAGGCAGTGCGCGCGGCTCGGCGCATCTGCCCGGCGATCTCGCGCTCGCCGATGACCATGGACTCCAGCCCGGATGCCGTCGCGAAAAGATCGACGAGGCCGTCGTGGCCCCACAGGTGACGCAGCTGCACATCCTCGCGCGGGGTGTGCGAGGCCTGGGCGAGTTCGCGCTCCACCGCGTCCTTGAGTGCGTGGGGGTCGGCCTGGGCCGGGGCGTCGACGTAGATAGTGACGCGGTTACACGTGCGCAGGACCATGACTCCGCGCACCTGCGCCAGCGAGCGCATGAGCGTGGGGCCGAGGTCGGTCGCGCCGGAGAGTCGGGCGATATCGTCGAGGGGGGCGTAACGGTGGTCCGCGGAAAGCACATGAATAGTCACAACGCGTCCATTTAAAGGCACGCGGTTCGTGACAGCAGCTCCGAGAGGCGATTTATGTTGGTGACGCCCTGTCATTTTACAAATATGTCTCAATAAATGGCTATCTTGCGCGGATAAATCGGTCTCAAGGCCTGTCATTCCGCGCTTTTGTGGCGTATGAGAAATTGTCTTGAACTAGACTGGAAAACAACGGAAATGCGCGAATTAACGCATGAAAACATCATTAAATTAAGGGAGACACATGACGACGCCTCCGCTGCTGCGCGCCCTGACCGGGCAACGCGGGTCCACGCCCGTGTGGTTCATGCGTCAGGCTGGACGCTCCCTGCCGGAGTACCGCCAGCTGCGCGCCGACGTCGGCCTGCCCATGCTCGAGGCCTGCTTGCGCCCCGACGTGGTCGCCGAGGCGACGGTGCAGCCCGTGCGACGCCACGGCGTGGATGCGGGCATCTTCTTTTCGGACATCATGGTCCCCCTACGCCTGGCCGGTGTGGGCGTCGAGATTGAGCCGGGTGTGGGCCCGGTCCTCGATCATCCCTATCGCACGCGCGAGAGCATCGACGAACTACTGAGTCATCGCTACGGCGAGGGGTCTTGGACCGACTCCGCTGGGCGCGCGCGAGATTGCGCCGAGGGAACCCAGGCGGTGCGAGACGGCGTCGCGACGGCGGTGCGTGAGCTGGGATCCACACCCCTCATTGGCTTTGGTGGCGCTCCCTTCACCCTGGCGGCGTACATGGTCGAGGGACGTCCTTCCCGCGATCACATGGCCGCGCGGGCTCTTGCTGCGTCCGACCCGGGCGCGTGGGACGCGCTCATGAGCTGGTGTGCGCGTGTGAGCGCCGACTTTATCACCTCTCAGATTGAGGCCGGGGCCAGCGCCGTGCAGCTCTTCGACTCGTGGGTGGGGTCCCTCTCGCCTCGTACCTATCGCGAATCCGTCGCACCGTACTCGCGCATGGTCGTGCAGCGCGTCGCCGGTGCCGTCAGTCCGGTGACGGGCGAGCGCGCCCCGCTCATCCACTTCGGGACGGGCAGTGCCCCGATCCTGGCCGACATGGCCGAGGTTGGCGCGAACTGTGTGGGTGTCGACTGGAAGACGGACCTGTCGTGGGCCATTGCCCAGGTGCCCGGAAAGGCCGTGCAGGGAAACTTGGACCCTGCTCTCTTGCAGGCCCCGTGGCCCGTTATTGAACAAGCTGTTCGAGATATTCTCGACGCGGGGCGCTCTGCCCCCGGTCACGTCTTTAACCTCGGGCACGGCGTGCCGCCCACGACCGACCCCGACGTTCTGACGCGCATCGTCGAGCTGGTCCACGAGCTGGGAGAGGCCCAATGAACCCCCGCTCGGCCATCCCCACCCACCCCGACGCGGTCGTCGTCGGCGGAGGCATCGCCGGCCTCGTGAGCGCGTGGGAACTGGCCCGCGCGGGCGTGCGCCCCCTCCTCATCGAGGCGCGCGGCTATTTGGGTGGCCTCATCGCCCGAGGCACGGTCGGCGACGTGGATGTGGACCTCGGCGCGGAAACATACGTGGTACGCGGCACCGACACCTCGTCGATCGTGGAGGCCCTGGGGCTGGCCTCGGTCGAGCCCGCCGGCTCGGGTGCCCGCCTGTACGCCCCTGCCCTGCGCGGCGGCTGGGAGCTGCGCCCCTTCCTGCGCGACTCGTTCCTCGGTATCCCGGCCCACCCGGACGCACCCGACTGCGCCCGCGTGCTCGGCGAGGCCGGGGTGCGCCGGGCGCTGAAGGATCAGTCGATGGGCGGCGGCGTCGGCATGGACGAGGCCGGGGATACCCTGGCCGGTTTCGTGACCGCGCGCATGGGGCAGGCCGTGCTGGAGCGCTCGGTGCGTCCCATCGTCGCGGGTATCTACACCGCCGACCCGACCATGCTGGCGACCGACACGGTCGCGCCCGGGCTACGCGCGGAGACCGCCCGTCACGGGTCCCTGGCCGCTGCGGTTGCCGCGCGCCTGGCCGCCGCGGGATCGCGCCGCACCCCCGAAGCCTGTGTCGAAGGAGGCATGTTCGTCCTCGTCGACGCGCTGCGGGCCGCCATCGAGGAGGCCGGGGGAACAGTCCTGACTCGCACGGGTGCGTTTGCGATGGCTCGCGAGGCCTCGGGATGGGTCCTCGAGTGTGGGCCGACCAAGCCCGGGCCGACTCCCGGAGCCGAACCCGTGCCGGCCGGCCCGGGCGTGAGCGTTACGACGCAACGCCTCGTCCTCGCCTGTAGTGCCAGCGCCGCCCTGCGCCTGGTGACCGAGGCGCGCATCCCAGGCCTCGTGCCCGATGTGAGCGTTCCCGAGGGAGCGCCCATCGCGCGCCTCACCCTGGCTGTACGCACCCCCGAGCTGGATGACGCGCCCGTCTCCCAGGGCCTTCTGGTCGCGCCCGCCCCCGCCGACGTGCGGCCCGTGGCGGCCAAGGCCCTGTCCCACCTCAATGTCAAGTGGCCGTGGATTGCCGACCAGTGTGCGCCCCACACTCACCTGTTGCGCCTGTCCTACGGGCGCCTCGGCGAGGCCGAACCCGACGTCACCGTCGAAGGCGCGCTGCGCGACATCCGTGCGCTCACCGGCGTGGACATCGCGCCCGAGGCCGTCACCGATTACCTGCTCGCCCGCTGGAACGGCACGCTCCCACCCCTGCCTCCCGAGTATCGCGGCCTCGTCGCCGCGCTCGACGAACAGGTGCGGTCCCTGGGCGGCGTGGCGCTCACGGGTGCCTGGGTCGCAGGAACCGGCATCGCCTCCGTCGTCACACACGCCCGTGCGGGCGCGAAAGGACTGCTATGACCACGCGGACATTCGTTCTGGGAACCAGGGGTTCGCGCCTGGCGCTCGCCCAATCCACCACCGTCGCGCGGGCAATCGAGGAGGTTGGGGTTCGCTTCGGCGAGGATGTGTGCGTCGAGCTGGAGGTCGTGCGCACGCACGGCGACGTCTCCGCGGCACCTCTGGCCGCGCTCGGCGGCGTCGGTGTCTTCGCGGCGCAGCTGCGGCTCGCCCTCCTCCAGGGGGAGTGTGACCTGGCCGTCCACTCCTTCAAGGACCTGCCCACTGCCCCCACGCCGGGGCTGCGCATCGTGGCCATCCCGCAGCGTGAAGACCCCCGCGACGCCCTGTGCGCGGCCGACGAGGCGACCCTGGCATCCCTGCCGGAGGGCGCGCTCGTCGGCACGGGATCGCCCAGGCGCGCCGCCCAGGTGCTCGCCGCGCGCCCCGACCTGCGCGTGTGCGACCTGCGCGGCAACGTTCCCACGCGGCTCTCGCGCGTGCGCGGCATCGACCTGGGCACCGATGCGGGCACCGCGCCCTCCGCACTCGGCACGGGCGATCACCTCGACGCGGTCGTCCTCGCCCTCGCCGGGCTGCGGCGCATCGGCCTCGACGCCCACGCCACCGACGTGCTCGACCCCACCGTCATGATGCCCGCCCCCTCGCAGGGCGCCCTCGCTATCGAAACGCGCGACGAGCTGGACCCGCTCCTGCGCACCCTCCTGGGTTCCCTCAACCACCGGGCGACCGCCCTCGCGGCCAGTGCCGAGCGCGCTGTTTTGTCCTCCCTCGGAGCGGGGTGTGCGGCACCCGTGGGCGCGTTTGGCCGCGTGGACGAGGCCTCCTCGGCCCTCCTGCTCGACGCGCGCGTGATGAGCGTCGACGGGCGCGAGCGGGTCGAGGCGAGCGGCGCGTTAGCGCTCACGGGCACGGTTGGTCGCGGCGAGGCGGCCCGGCTCGGAGCCGACGTGGCGCGCCAGCTGCTCCAGCGAGGTGCCGCCGAGGTCACCGACCTGGGGGCGACGAAAGTGCCGAGGCAACCATTGTGAACGAACCCTTCGTGAGAGCGCCCCTGAGCGGGCGGCGAATCCTCCTGACCCGAGTCAAACCCGATGACGCCATCGCGCGCGCCCTGCGCCTTGCCGGGGCGCGGGTGGATGCTCTCGCCCTCACCGTGTCGACGCCGCTGGACTCCGCGCAGCTCGACGCGGCCCGTGACCGCCTTGTCGACGGGGAGTACGCGTGGGTCGTATTCTCCTCCTGGAGGTCCGCGCGTGCCGTTGCGGACGCCCTTCCACGGGCGCGCTCGCTCGGCACACGCCTCGCCGCCGTCGGAGAGGTCACGGCCCGATGGATCAGCGACCACGCGGGAGTCAGCGCCGACCTGACCGGTGGCGGGTCTGCCGCCGAACTGCTTCAGTACTTCCCAGCCCCGGACTCTGGCGCGCGCCCGATCCTCATCCCCCGGTCGGCGCTCGCCCCCGATACGCTGCCGGAAGGGCTACGCGCCCTCGGTTGGAGCGTCGAGGCCGTCGACGCCTACACCACTCTCCCCGCGGGCGCCGGTGATATTGACGCAGATATCGCGGAGAATTTCCGCGCGGGGTACTACGACGGCGCGGTGCTCACTGCATCCTCCCAGGCGCGCGCCCTCCCCCCGCTCCTCGGCCTGCCGCCCCCCCTCAACCCGGGTTGTGACCATCGGCGCGCCCACCGCCGCCACCGCCAGGCGTCAGGGGTTCGCGGTCGCAGCCCAGGCCCTCGTCCCCCACACCCGAAGCCATCGTCTGCGCCCTCGTCGACGCCCTCACCCTCCCCGCCCAAGCCGACGCACCCGAAGAAAGAAACTCATGACTACCGTCCCCGAATCCGTCACCTCCTACCTCGCCGAGGCCGGGGTGGACTCCTCCCCGATCCCGACGATCCGCCCGCGCCGCCTGCGTTCGACCCCCGCGATGCGCGCCCTCGTGCGCGAAACCCACGTTGACCCGGCCAAGCTCATCTGGCCCGTCTTCGTGCGCGACGACATCGACGAACCCCGCGAGATCGCGGCCATGCCCGGCCAGTATCAGCACACGATCGACTCGCTGCGCCGGGCCGCCGCCGAGGCCGCCGAAGCCGGCGTGGGCGCCATCGACCTGTTCGGCGTGCCCGCCCACCGCGACGCGATCGGTTCCCAGGCGTGGGCGGAGGACGGGATCCTCAACCGTGGCCTCGCCGCCGTGCGCGCGGAGGTCGGAGACGCCCTGGTCGTGTGCGCGGACACCTGCCTGGATGAGTTCACCGATCACGGGCACTGCGGCCTCCTCGATGCCGAAGGCGGCGTCGACAACGACGCGACCCTACCGCTCTACCAGGCGATGGCGATTTCCCAGGCGCGCGCGGGTGCACACATGGTGTCGCCCTCGGGCATGATGGACGGCCAGATTGCCGCGATCCGCGCCGCCCTCGACCAAGCGGGACACGCGGACGTCGCCATCCTCGCCTACTCCGCGAAGTACGCGTCCGCCTACTTCGGACCCTTCCGCGAGGCTGTCGGATCCACGCTCAAGGGTGATCGGCGCACCTACCAGCAGGACCCCGCGAACCGACGCGAAGGCCTCTTCGAGGCGCTGCTCGACGCGGCCGAGGGTGCCGACATGCTCATGGTTAAGCCCGCCGGACCCTACCTGGACGTGCTGGCCGACGTGGCCGCTGCCTCCGATATTCCCGTCGCCGCCTACCAGGTGTCCGGCGAGTACGCGATGGTTGAGGCCGCCGCCGCCAACGGGTGGATCGACCGCATGCGCGTCATCGACGAATCCCTCACCGGTATTTTCCGCGCGGGCGCGGATTCTGTCCTCACCTACTGGGCCCTCGAGGTCGCCCGCCGGGTCCGCTGAGCGCGTATCCCCGTGCTCCTGTTTCCTCTTACTCCTGATGGAGGTTGCTATGACCACTAACGAAACCGCATTCTCCCAAGCCAAATCCGTGATCCCCGGCGGCGTTGACTCGCCCGTGCGCGCCTTCGGCGGTGTCGGCGGCACCCCGCGCTTCATCGCGAGCGCGAGCGGCGCGCGCGTCACCGACGTCGAGGGACGCTCCTACGTGGACCTGGTCGGGTCGTGGGGCCCGGCGTTGCTCGGCCACGTGCACCCCGAGGTGGTCGCCGCCGTCCAGGAGGCCGCCTCGCGCGGCCTGTCCTTCGGCGCACCCACCGAAACTGAGACGCTGCTGGCCGCCGCCGTGCGCGAGCGCGTGCCCTTCGCGCAGCGCGTCCGCTTCGTGTCGACGGGCACCGAGGCGACGATGACGGCGATCCGCCTGGCGCGCGGTGCCACGGGGCGCGACCTCATCGTGAAATTCGCCGGCAATTACCACGGTCATTCCGACGGCCTGCTCGCCGCCGCCGGCTCGGGCGTCGCCACCGGCGGCCTGCCCGGTTCCGCGGGCGTCCCCGAGGCCATCACCGCGCAGACGATCGTCCTGCCCTACAACGACGTTGATGCCCTGCGCGCGTGCTTCGAGCAGGCGGGTGAAAGTATCGCCGCCGTCATCTTCGAGGGTGCCCCCGCCAACATGGGCACGGTCCCTCCCCACCCCGGGTGGAACCGCGAGATTCGCCGCCTGTGCACCGCGCACGGTGCGCTCATGATCCTCGACGAGGTCCTCACCGGCTTCCGCGTCGACCCCGCCGGCTGGTGGGGCCTCGAGGCCGTGGCCGGGTGGGTCGATGGCGCGCCTGCGGGTGGCTACGGCGCTGGTTTCGTCGACGCCTCCTCCGTTGAGCGTGCCGACTGGGTGCCCGACCTCGTGACCTTCGGCAAGGTTGTGGGCGGCGGCATGCCCCTGGCCGCCGTTGCCGGGCGCGCGGACGTCATGGACCTGCTGGCCCCCCTAGGCCCCGTCTACCAGGCTGGCACGCTGTCGGGCAATCCCCTGGCCACGGCCGCTGGCCTGCGCACCCTCGAACTGGCCGATCAGAGCGTGTACGACCGCGTCAACGCCTCGGCGCAGGAAATCAGCATGATCGTGTCGGACGCGCTCAGCGCTGCCGGTGTCGCCCACCGCGTCCAGCGCACGGGGTCCCTGTTCTCCGTCATGTTTGGCGAGGCCGCGGCTGCCTCGGGCGTGTACGACTACGACCAGGCGCGCGCCCAGGAGGCGTGGCGTTACGCTCCCTTCTTCCACTCCTTCCTGTCCTCGGGCGTGGCCCTGCCACCCTCGGTGTACGAGGTGTGGTTCGTGTCCGGCGCTCACGGGGAGGCGGAGCTGGAGGCCATCGCCGCTGCAGCTCCGGCCGCCGCGCAGGCTGCCGCTGCGGCTCAGCCCGAGTAGCCAACCGCGCCGCGGCGTCTGTGCCGTGGATGGGCGAGGGGGCGGGAACCCTGTCGGAGTCCCGCCCCCTCGCGCGCGTGCAAACGTCAGTTGAAGCTCTTCATGAAGTTCCACGCGATGACAAGCATCGCGCCGACCGGCTTGTTGGTCGTTGCCATGTCGCGCATTTCGTCAGGCGAGACGTCGGAACCGTAGCCGAAGGAGCTGCTCATGCCATCGACGGCCTGATTGACCGCGTCATCAGTCGCTTCCAGCAGGTTCAGGTTGCCCGCAGTTCGAATGAAGGACACGTGCCAGCCGTTCTTGTCCTTCACCGTGAACACGCCGAGGCGCTCGGGGTTGACCAGACCCTCCGTGAAGCGAACAGTCAGGTTCTGAGACTGGCTGCTCGTGTTCTTGTTGGACGAGCCGTAGCTGGAGCTAAAATCGGGGAAACCGAAGGTAACCGTGTCGTTGTTGAAATCGACCTTGTAGTCGCCGTCGAAGGTGATGGACGTCGTACCGAAGCCGACGATCGCGCCGTCGGTGACCGTCGTGGAGGTCAGACCCCAGTGCACCTGAATACCTGCGCCGATGTTCGTGTCCGAGCCGGAGCCAGCGCCTCCGTAGACCGCGGCAATGCGGCGCTCGGGCAGGTCAAGGTAGCGGTAGAAGTCCTTGTCACCCATGCCAGCACCGTTACGCAGGGCGTCAACCAGGCCAGAGACGGCCTCCTCGGCGGAGGAAGCCCCCTTCACATCGGTGAAGTCAGCGTCGTAGTTGGGACGGATGGAGCTGGTCGGGTACATCTGTTCGGCCATCGTCATCGCCGGGGAGATGTACCACTTGCCATCTTCCTTCACGGAGACGATCGTCAGCGTGTCCAGATCGAGCTGACCCAGGATGTTGCCACTAAACGTGGATTCCTTCGAGAGCGAGGACTTCATGTCGTCGAGCATCGAGGATTCGTTTGCCGTGAGCTTCTCGCCCTTGGCCTTCTCGTAGTTCTGACGAATCTTATCGACGAGCTCCGGCTTGATCGTGACCTCACCCTCCCACTTCGTGATCGTGATGAGGCTCAGGTTCTCCGACTTCTCGTCGACCGTATACTCGATGGTGGACTTGCTGAGGTCGATTTGGCCGATGTAGTCGGACAAAGCTTCGGGACTCACCAGCTTCGACCAGTCGGCCTTGCCGTTGGCCTTGTAATCCTTCTGCCAGGTCGTTGCTGCCTTCAGCTCCGAGGGCGACAGGGCCGTGGCCAGCGACGTCAGTTTGTTGGAGTTGAACGCCGAATTAATGGAGTTGGCCAGCGCATTGGGGCTGGCGAAACCGCCGGACGCGGAGAGCGAGCGGGTGAGGGCGAACGCGCCGCCGCCGATGATGACCAGGACTGCGGCGATAATCGCGGCGATCAACGCCGTCGCCTTGTTGTTCTTCTTGCGGGGAGCCTGGGGCATCTGGCCGGGCATCTGGCCGTTGAAACCCGTCTGCTGGGGCATCTGACCCTGGAATTGCTGACTGGACTGGGGAATTTGGCCCTGGAACTGGCCGGTGTTTCCCGGCTGACCGAACTGGCCGCCGTAGTGAGGGTTTGACATTGTTGACACCTTTCGCAGGCAGGAAGTTAACTGTGCATTGTGTCATGCTTGTCAGGAATTGGCAATCCTTCTATCAGATGGTCAATATGCGCATGTCGGGGCCATAATCACTGCTTGTCATATTGCCCTTATTGTTGAGTCGAGTGTTTATGTAAAGAAAAAGCGCGGCACCTCGGTGGTGCCACGCTGGCAGGGGAGGGGCGCGCGGAACTCACGCGCCCCGCAGTGTCTCAGGCGCGCGTGCGAGCGATCGAGAGGAGCGCGGGGGAGACGATCAGAGCAGTCAGAGCGACGACGACAGCGAGAACAGCGGAAGCGACCGAGCCGACCTGGAGGGCGGCGGCCATGCCGAGGCCGGCGAGGATGACGACGAGGGCGATGAAGACGGAGGCCGAGGTGGTGGCCTGGCTCATGGTGGGGGCGGTTTCAGCCTTGACAATCTGGTTCATGAGGTTCTCCTTGTGAGTGTCTTCGCACGGATGCGCGAAGCGCGCCCCGCACGCCAGCGTGTTGTGTGGGCCTCTTGGCCCGCGCCGCCCGGGTGGGCGGCTCTGCATCAAAAAACGGGGCCGACGTGTTGTCGCCCCCGTTGGTGCATCACCAATTCTACGCGCAAATAACCGCATGGTCTATACCGCGCAAGTGCTTGTTAGGGAGTGCACAGACGTCGCATCAAGAGTCTTTCAAGGATGGCTGCGACGCGAAAAAATAGGGTTCCGATGAATATGTTGCTTCATGCACGTGTGCCCGAGTGGATGATCCACCCGGGCACACAATGTCACTCGGTTCGTGCCACATTCATGGCTTGGAGACCCTTGGGTCCCTCAATCACCTCATATTCGACCCTCTCGCCCTCAAGAAGAGTGCGGCGCCCAGATTGGCCGATGATGGTTGAATAGTGCACGAAGACATCGCCAGATTCGTCATCGGGAGTGATGAACCCGAAGCCTTTGGCGTCGTTGAACCACTTAATGGTCCCGGTAGCCATGGGCCCTCCTTCGTGTTCGCCCCAACGCTGGGGCACCGGTCGGTCTCGCCTGCGGAAACCGACGCGATCCCGCCCGCGCGCCCCGGTGTCTCTCACGCACCCGCGCGCAGCGTGTGGAATCACACTCTTACGGTACCGCACTTCGACACAAAATGTGTCTGACCTGCGAAAACGTGACCAAGTATCGTCTGTGGCGGCGGGTTAGTTTGTTGAGGTGAGACGAACCGGAACGATAGCCTGCACGTCCTCACCCTCGAAGGTCACGTTTCCGATCGCCACGTCCACCCAGAAGACGCTCGCGAGGGTGTCCGCGTTCATCACGGAGGACGCCGGGCCGACCACGGCCTCGTGCGTGGAGGAGAAGAGCGCGACCTGGTCCGCGACGCGCAGGGCGTGCGCCGGGTAGTGCGTGTTCATGATAACGGCGAGGCCTCGATCCCTCACGAGGCGCTCTAGGAGTCCCAGGACGATGAGCTGGTTGCGGAAATCCAGGCCGGTCTCCGGCTCGTCGAGCACGAGGACGCGCGGGTCGGCGACGAGCGCTCGGGCGATGAGGATCATCTGGAACTGGCCGCCTGACATGGTCGCGCAGGGCATCTCGGCCAGGTGGGAGGCACCCACCTCGTCGAGGACGTCGCGGGCCATGCGTTCCTCGCGCGCTCCGGGCTGTGCGAGGGTGCGCATGTGCGGGGCGCGCCCGACCATCACCATCTCGAGGCCGGTGAGCGCCACGTTCGATGCGTTGCGGGCCTGCGGCACGTAGGACAGGACACGGCCCAGCGCCCGGGTCGACATCGACGAAATGGGGGTGCCGTCGATGAGCGTGCGTCCGCTGTCCCACTTCTGTAGGCCGATCATGGTGCGCAGCAGCGTCGTCTTTCCCGCGCCGTTGGGTCCCAGGATCGCCAAGAGCGAGCGCTCGGGCACCTCAAAGGACACGTTCCTCAGGATCGGGGAAGCGGCACCCGGATAGGTGAAGGTCGCGTTCTCGACGCTGATCATCGTGACCCTCCCGTCCGGCGCAGCAGCACGATAAAGAAGGGGGCGCCGATGATGGCCGTCAGGATCGAAATGGGAATTTCCGAGGCCGATAGGGAACGTGCGAGCGTATCGATGACGATCATGAGCGCCGACCCGAGCAGCAGCGACACGGGGATGACCGCGCGGTTGTTCTGTCCGCACAGCATGCGCGCACAGTGTGGCACGAGCAAGCCGACCCAACCGACCTGGCCACACATCGAAATGACTGAGGCCGTGATGACCGTCGAGGCGACGATGAGGATCGCGCGCATGAGGGAGACGTTGACGCCGGCTGAGCGGGCCTCGTCCTCTGAAAGGGAGAGAATATTGAGCTGCCAGCGCAGTGCCACGATGACGACGATGCCCGCGATGATGAAGGGGGCACCCAGCGCGATCTGGTGGTAGGTGACCGCGGCGAGTGAACCCATGAGCCAGTAGGTGATCTCGGGGAGCTGACTCGTCGGGTCGGCCGTGAGCTTGAGGAGCGAGAGGACCGCGTTCGCCAGGGCGGAGACGATGACGCCGCCGAGCACGAGCGTGATGACGTTGAACGCGCCCGTGCGCGTGCGCGAAATTGCCGTCGTGAAAGCCATCGTTGACAGGCCCGCCGCAAGGGCTGCGGCCTGCACGCCGATCAGGTTCCAGTCCAGTAGCAGGGCGATGACCGCGCCGACGCATGTGCCCGCCGCGACGCCCAGGGTGTCCGGCGTCGCCAGGGGGTTGGAGAAGAGCGACTGGAACGAGGCACCGGCAACCGACAGGCCCCCGCCGATCAGGATTGCCACGATGATGCGCGGCGCTCGCAGGTCAAACACGACTGAGTTGATGCGGGGCGACACCGATGGTCCGCCCCAAAACCTCGCGCGCAGCGCCGCGACCACGTCCTCCAGAGACAAGGAGAAACGACCAATCAACATGGCCGCCGCCGCGCACGCGACGATGAGCACGACCAGCGTGGGGACCACCCACACGCGCAGTCGCCCATTCCTGGTCAGCACAGATGTCATGATCTCCTCTCCCCGATGCTTACCGAGCGTCTCACCGCACAAAGGGACCCCGGCCTCGTCGAAGGGAAACGAGGCCGGGGACGGGTATCAGGACGCGGCGTCCGGGTTGACGATCTGGCGTGCCTGCTCGTCCGTCAGCGTGAAGTTGTACATCTTCTGATAGTAGTCCTTCGTCATCGACACGAGGTCAACGTCGGAGAACTGCTCCGGGTACAGGGACGCGCCGATCCAGTTGGCGACGATGGGAGCATCCGGGTTCGGGGTGAACCAGTTCCACATGCCCAGGCCGGTGGAGTAGACGCGGCCGGACTTCACGGAGCTGAGGGTCGAGAAGTCCACGCCCTGCACCGAGTTCGTCAAGACGGAGTTCGCCGTCATGTTCGACATGCCCTTGCCGGTGACGAGGAGGACCTGGGGATCCCACGTGAGGACCTGCTCGAAGGTGACCGGCGTATGCGAGGTGTCTGTGTCGCGCGAGACGTTCGTGTAATTCAGCGAGTCGGCCCATTCGTTGGTGAACCAGCCGTCCTTTCCGCCCGCGACCGCGAGCTGGCCGTCGGCCGCGCCCATGAGCACCATCGTCGAGACGCGCTGGTCCTCGGGCACCTTCGCGGTGCGCGCGCGAGCGTCGGCGACCAGATCCTTGCCGAGCGCGATCTTGTCGGCCATATGGCCATCCTGGTTAAAGACGTCCTCGAGGAGCTCCATCCACTCCGTGTACGTCTCCGACGGGTTCCCCATCGTTGTGAAACCGACGGCCGGGATGCCCGCCTTGCGGAACATTTCGCCGTGTTCCTTGTTGAAGGCATTGTAGAAAACGACGTCGACGTCCAGGTTGAGCAGGGCCTCGGCGTTGAGCTCACCCTTGTCGTAATAGCTGGTGTCCACCTGCATCATCTCGGGTGCCATCTCGGCGGCGATCGTCTGGCTCATGGCCTTGACGCGGGCGGCGCTCATGCCCACCAGGTAGGGGGCCTTGCCGTCGAAGTAGGCCAGGTAGGTGGATTCGATGGGGATCTGGTCGATGGCGACGCGGGTGATCGTGGCGGGCAGGACAACCTCGTTGCCCGCGTGGTCGGTGATCGTGCGCGTCGACGATGCGTCCGGGGTGGTGGTCTGTGACTGGGCGGCGGAACCGGAGCTGCCCGCGCAGGCGGTGAGAGCCAGGGCGGCAGTGGCCAAGATCACGGTTAGCGTGGCGAGGCGTGTCTTCATTGTGTCCTCTCGTATGTCACGGATTACGAGGGAAATGCTACACAAAATTAGGTGTTCCTTACAAGGGTGAGTGCGGCATTATGATACGGTGTTTTTTCCTGGATCTTGCGGAGGTCGTCGGTGCGCGAGGCGCGGCCACGGCCTCGTCGATAAAGGACGAGGCCCAGGCTGGGACGCAGATGTGCACGCCTCCTTTTACTCTGGCGGCGTCGGGTGAGGTGCCTGGCGTGAGTGGAAGGAGCGTCTCATGGGTGAGAGTCTGGACCTGGAGCGCGCCCTCGTCATTGGGGTCGCCTCGAGTGCCCTGTTCGATCTGGCGGAGTCGGACGCGGTGTTTCGCGAGCAAGGGGAAGAGCAGTACCGGGTGTATCAGCGTGAGCACCTGGATGACGTGCTCGCACCCGGCGTCGCCTTCCCCTTTATACGGCGCCTCCTAGACCTGAACGCCCTGTCGGAGACCGAGCGCCTCGTCGAGGTCGTCATCCTCTCGCGCAACGACCCGGAGACTGGAATGCGGGTGATGCGGTCGGTCCAGAGCCACGGCCTGGACATCACGCGCGCGATCTTCATGCAGGGTCACGCGCCCTACCTCTATATGGGACCGTTGAAGATGTCCCTGTTCCTCTCCGCGAACGAGGCCGACGTGCGCGAGGCAACCGAGCTGGGGTTTGCGGCCGGGCATGTCGTGGGCTGATCCGTCCCCGACGACGGGGACTCGGACCTGCGTATCGCCTTCGACTTCGACGGCGTGCTGGCGGGCGACTCCTCCGAGCGCGTCTTCCAGGACCGGGGGCTGGAGGAGTATCAGGAAAGTGAGAGCGCCCTGGCCGAGGTGCCGCTTGAGCGCGGCCCGATGGCGGATTTCCTGGAGAAAATCAACCGGATCCAGGGGATCGAGGACGCTCGCAGCGTGAGCGATCCCCAGGGTTTTCAGCGCCGCGTCCGCGTCGCCGTCGTGACGGCGCGCAGCGCGCCCGCCCATGAGCGGGCTATCAACTCGATCCGAGGGCGGGGGCTGCGCGTCAACGACGCCTTCTTCCTGGGCGGTCTCCCGAAGGGGCCCATCCTGGAGGTGTTGCAGCCCCACATTTTCTTCGACGACCAACGACGCCACGTCGAGGGCGCGTCGCGCTCAACCCCGAGCGTCCACATCCCTTTCGGTGAGATCAACCGGGAGTAGGGGTGTCGGCGAACCTTCGGGTCGCCCGGCCCGGCGGTCGCAGATGAGGGCGGGTCCTGGGAGACTAGGTACATGAGTAACTACGCGCGTGACGCACGCCGCCTCACTCCTGTTGAGGTGGCGACCGCAGGCGCGCTCTCGGGCCTGGCCGTCACCTTCGGCCTCATCGCCGCCGTCACGCCCGTCTTTCAACTCTTCTTCCAGGTAGCCACGGCCGTACCCCTCGCCATGGTCTCCCTCAAACTGCGTCCCCGCGCCTCCATCGCGGCCTTCGCCTCCACCGTCCTCCTGGCCATCGCCGTCGGCGGATTCGCCACCGCCGGCCGAGCCTTCCAAGCCGCCCTCATCGGCCTCATCATTGGTGTTCTCCACAAGAAACATGCCTCCTGGCTGAGCGTCGGCGCGGTCGCCGCCGGCCTCGGCGTCGTCTGGGGCATCGGGACTGGCATCGCCTTCTGGTTCCTCGTCGACCTGCGCAACCTCGGCCTCGAAAGCATCCAAAAAACACTCAACGGCTTCCTCACACTCGTCGGCCGCATCCCCGGATTCGGTTGGTTCGTCGACGGAGGCCATTTTCTGAGCCAATGGTTGGTCGACTTCTGGTGGGTGTGGCTGCCCATCACCCGATTCATCGGCGTTGCCTTCCTGGTCCTCGCCGCGCGCTGGCTCCTCGGCGCGATTCTGCGCCGCATCACCCTCGATGCCGGATGGGACCCGCTTCTGGAAGCGCCCGGCCGCCCCAACTCTGCTCCCGCCGGAACCGCACAATCCGAGGAGGATGCAGGACCCGGGGAGGGGACCCCAGCCTCGCCCCTGCCCCTGACCCTCACCGACGCCGCCTTCACCTACCCGGGCGCCGACCACCCCGCGCTGCGCGGCGTCACGCTCCGCTTCGAGCGCCCCGAATATACAGTCATCGTCGGGCACAACGGCTCCGGCAAATCCACCCTCGCCCTCCTCCTCGCCGGTGCCACCCCCGGCGAAGGGACGCGCACCGGCGGCGGCATGCTCGGCCAGGTCGGCGGCACCGCTCTGGTAGGACAGCGCTCCGAACTGCTGGTCCTCGGCCAGAACATCGCCGAAGACGTCACCTGGGGTATGAATGTCAGCGACGCGCAGGCGCTCAACCTCGAAGCCCTTCTGGCGCGCGTGGGTCTGGGCGGCCTCGCCGACGCCGACCCGCGCTCCCTCTCCGGCGGGCAGCTGCAACGCCTCGCGCTCGCAGGGGCACTAGCCCGCTCGCCGCGCCTCCTCATCTCCGACGAATCCACCGCCATGATCGACCGCGACGGGCGCGCCGACATGCTCGATCTCCTCGCCTCCCTGCCCGACACCGGCATCGCCGTCGTCCACATCACCCACGACCCCGCCGAAGCAGCGCGCGCCGACCGCGTCATCACAGTCGATGGAGGGCGTGTTTCTCTCCGACGTGCGCGGTTTCTCCTCCATCGACGAGGCCGTGGCCGGAATGCACGTCCCGTTACCCCCGAGGAGGAATCCCGGGGAGCAACCCGCGACGCAAGCGAGACACGAGAAGCGACCACGGCCTCGTCCGTCGAAGAGGCGGGCGAGCGCGCGTGGGGAACACCGACCCTCACGAATACGGAGCACCTGTGGGCGGACCGAGTCGTGCACACCTATGACCTCGGGACACCGTGGGAGAAACCTGTCCTGCGCGACGTCAGCCTGATCCTCGAACCCGGGCAGGCGATGCTCATCACCGGCGACAACGGGTCGGGCAAGACGACACTCTCGCGCATCCTCACCGGGCTGCTGGTCCCGACGTGGGGAAATGTGACGCTCGGCGGGACCCCCATGGAACGCCGGGTCGGCGACGTCGCCCTGTCCATGCAATTCGCGCGCCTCCAACTTCAGCGCCCCTCCGTGCGTTCTGACATTCTCGCCGCCGCCGGGCACGGCCCGCGCATCGGCAGCGGTGCGGGGCGTCGTAAGAAGGGACTGAGCCGTGAGGACGGCGATCAGATCGTCGCGCAGGCTATGAACCTGGTGGGACTTGACCCCGCCCTGGCCTCGCGCGGCATCGACGATCTCTCCGGCGGGCAGATGCGGCGCGTCGCCCTGGCCGGGCTGCTCGCCTCCAATCCGAGCGTCCTCATCCTCGACGAACCCATGGCGGGACTCGACATGGCCTCGCGCGAACTGCTCATCTCCGTGCTCGACGAACGTCGACGCGCCGGGCTGTCCATTCTTGTCATTTCCCATGACCTCGAAGGCATGGACGCACTGTGCGACGCCCACCGACACCTGCATGAAGGGGTGCTCGCATGAACGATCCTCACTCCTCATGCGGGGCGACCGGCCCCGGCGGCGGCACCACCCACGGGTGGTTTCCCGCCGATCCAGTCCAGAGTTCCGGCGTGGGCGGCGAACCCGGTCCGCGCCGCAAGCCGCGGCGAAGCACGGGCATGAGTCTGCCTCGTCCATTGCCGTGGCAGACCGTCCTCGGGCGCGCGTGGCCCGGTACGCTCATCGCCTGCTGGACGGCGCTCACGACGTGCGTCATCCTGCAACCACGCTGGTCAACCCTGGCGATCGTCGGCAGTCTCCTCGCCGTCGCCTCCATGGCTATTCGCCTGCCGCGCAGCGTCGCACCGCGCCCTCCCATGTGGCTGATCTCCGGCTTCGCCGGAGGGTGTATCGGCGCGTGGCTGGGCGACGGACTCGAGGTGTTCCTGCGGATCTCTGTCCTGGCACTCGTCGTCCTGTGGGGATCCGCGCTCATCGCCTGGGTGACGCCCACGGCGGCGCTCGCAGGAGCGCTACGGGTCTTCCTGCGGCCGCTGCGCGTGGTTGGCGCGCCCGTCGATGAGTGGTCGCTCGTCATGGCCTCCGCCCTGCGCGGCCTGCCGATGCTACGCGACCAGGCCCAGGCCGTGCTCGACACGGCGAAGCTGCGCCTCGGCCAAGATGTTGCCACCCTGTCCCTCGGCGGCTACGTGCGCCTCAGCGTCGACGTGATCACGGCAATCCTGTCCGCGGCCTCGCGCGGTGCCGCCGAGACCGGGCGAGCCATGTCCATGCGCGGTGCCCTTGATGCCGTCGGCGAGGTTGGTGGCAGTGCGCCGAGGCGACGTACTCGGCTTGGATGGGTAGACGCGTGCGTGTTCGCTGCGACCCTGTTGGGTATTGGTGGCGTCGTTGCGTGCACGTTGATGCTGTAGGATTTATGTCGATTTTCCCTTGAGATTGCAATGGTTGTATGTCCTGTGGGTTCAATATGTGTCCCGGGTCATGTTCTGCTGATTTGACGTGAGGTGCTAAAACCCCCTATTCTTTCTGGGTACGCGCGAGTGGCGGAATAGGCAGACGCGCACGGTTCAGGTCCGTGTTCCAGTGATGGAGTGGGGGTTCAACTCCCCCCCTCGCGCACGATGAAATCGCAGATCCTTCGGGGTCTGCGGTTTTTGTTTTCCTCGCCGTGCGTGGCCAGTGCGCGGGTTATGGGGATTAAAGGGTTATAGGACAAAACGTGTTGGTTTTGTGGTGACTTTTCGGCTTGTTGGTGCGGGAAAGTCGTTATTTTAGTTGGTTGGGACCAGCTATGAGGACGGACAAATCGTGTTGCTAGCAGGGTGACTTTTCGGCTTTGTCGCGCGGGAAAGTCACTATTTTAGTCGGTCGTGCTTGCCTCGTTCCTGGGGTTATAGGACACTGCGTGTTGCTGGAGGGTGGCGGTCTGCCCCGCTCGCCTTCCGCCCCGCGAGCTTTGCTCGGCGTGTCGGCTCGAAGCTCGGCCAAGCCCTCCCACAATATCTGTGGCCTACCCCCAACCAACACGTTTCGTCCTCTCGCACCTATACTCAGTAATCTCGCACGTAATTCCCCTGCGGCTCCTTCAAACATTGAATTTGCATCGTTGGAATTGCAACGTTTTCCCGCGGTCTCGAAAAATTACCGTCTTAAATTATGTGCGAAATTTGTCTGGGTCAGGCCTGCCATCGCCCGCCGTCGTCGCGGCCAGGCCCTCTCACCGCCTACGGGCACTTCGGCCTGGTCTGATAGCCGTGGGCTCTTCGGCACCTTCCATGCCAGAAGCAGTGGGAGTTTTGCGGCAGAAGCCTCGCCGCGGCGCGCCCCTAATGGTGCAATTCCCTCCCCGTTTGGTGGTGGTGAAGCTGGATCTCAGACTGGTGTGGTGCCCAAAGTGCAGTCCACCTCGGCGAATAACGGTAAATGGGGTGTTGTGGGCGAAGTGGTCTGCGTTTTGGGCACAGCTGTGTCGGACATGGTGTGTGTCCGCCTAGGGCCTGCGCGCTGACTTGAAACGCCGAAATTGGCTCCAGGTAGCCCTGCTATCTCGCATCCCACACCCCGTATAGTTGAAGATTCAACTGTAGCCCCATAGGCTGAACCCATGAAATACTTCGGATTCCTGAGCTTCGGCCACTACTCGAACGGCGGCCGCCACGGCATCACCGCCGCCGAGTCCCTTCACCAGGCGATCGACCTGTCCGTCGCCGCCGACGAGCTCGGCGTCAACGGCGCCTTCTTCCGCGTTCACCACTTCGCCCCGCAAGCGGCCGCGCCGATGCCGCTTCTCTCCGCCATTGCCTCGCGCACGAAGGCCATCGAGGTCGGAACCGGCGTCATCGACATGCGCTAGCGCATGTCTGAGTTATGGCGTTGGACGGAACACCTATTGCTTGCGGGCACGCGCAGCCCGCAGTCCGTTGGCGATGACGACGACTTCGGCGACCTCGTGCACGAGGACGACCGCTGCCAGGCCGAGCACGCCGGTGATCGCCAGCGGCGGCAGCACAGTGATGATCGCCAAGGACAGCACGATGTTCTGGTTGATGATCCTGCCGCCGCGGCGGGCGTGGTGCAGAGCCTGCGGGATGAGGCCGAGGTCGTGGCCGGTGAAGGCGACGTCGGCGGACTCGATCGCGGCGTCGGAGCCGGTCGCGCCCATCGCGATGCCCACGGTCGCCCCGGCCAGGGCGGGCGCGTCGTTGATGCCGTCGCCGATCATCGCGGTCGGCGACGTCTCCGAGAACCCGGCGACGATGCGAGCCTTGTCCTCGGGACGCAGCTCGGCGTGCACGTCGCCGATCCCGGCCAGCTTCGCCAGCGCAGCAGCGGTGTGGAAGTTGTCGCCGGTGAGCATGCTCACCTTGACGCCCTGGTCGCGCAGGGTCCGCACGACCTCGGGGACCTCGGGGCGCAGCTCGTCGCGGACGCCGATCGCCCCGGCCAGGAAGCCGTCGACGGTGACGAGCACACAGGTCTGCCCCTCGGCCTCCAGGTCCTCGACCCGGGCCTTGAGCGGACCGGCGTCGATCCAGCGCGGACTGCCCACCGCCACCCTGCGGCCGTCGACCAGGCCACCGATGCCGTGCCCGGCCTCCTCGGCCACGTCCTGCGCGGCGGGGGTTCCCCGGCCCGCGGCGGCGATGGCGGCGGCGAGTGGGTGCGTCGAGTGCTGCTCCACGGCGGCAGCCCAAGCAAGCACCTGCGCATCGTCGAACCCATGGGCGGCGACGATGGCGGTTACCTCGGGCCGGTTGCGGGTCAGAGTGCCGGTCTTGTCCACGGCCAGGTGCCGGATGCCGCCGAGGCGCTCGAAGGCGGCCCCGCTCTTGATGACGACGCCGAACTTGGTCGCCGCGCCGATCGCGGAGACCACGGTGACGGGCACCGCGATCGCCAGCGCGCAGGGGCTGGCCGCGACGAGGACGACCAGGGCGCGGGTGATCCAGGTCTCCGGGTCGCCGAGCAGGGACCCGAGCACGCCGACGAGGACGGCGAGGACCATCACGCCGGGCACCAGCGGGCGGGCGATCCGGTCAGCGATCCGGGCTCGGTCGCCCTTCTCGGCCTGGGCCTGCTCTACCAGCTCCACGATCGTGGTCAGCGAGTTGTCGGTGCCCGCGGCGGTCGCCTCGACCTCCAGCACGCCGGCGCTGTTGATCGCGCCCGCCGACACCGCTTCTCCGGGCGCGACCTCGACCGGGATCGATTCACCGGTGATCGCCGAAGTGTCCAGGCTCGACCGGCCCGAGCGGACCAGCCCATCGGTCGCGACCCGCTCGCCAGGGCGGACCAGCAGCACGTCGCCGACGGCGATCTCCCTGGCCGGGACCGAGGCGGAGGTCTCGTCACGCAGCACGGTCGCGGTCTCCGGCACGAGCTTCAGCAGCGCGCGCAGCCCGCCGCGGGCGCGGTCCATCGCCTTGTCCTCCAGGGCCTCGGCGATCGAGTAGAGGAACGCCAGCGCGGCCGCCTCCTCGACGTAGCCGAGGATCACCGCGCCCACGGCGCTGATCGTCATCAGCAGCGCGATCCCGAGCTTGCGCTTCACAACGAGATTCCGGATCGCACCGGGCACGAACGTGTACGCGCCCAGCAGCAGGCCCGCCCAGAACGCGACCAGCGCCGCGATGTGCAGCCCCGACCACTCCAGCGCCAGGCCGGTGCCGAACGCGACGCCGGAGAGGATCGGCACGACCAGGCCGGGATCACGCCACCACGGGCGCTCTGCCTCTTCTGCCTCGTCCGCGGGGCTGGTCGTTGGCTCGTCGCAGCCGCAGGCGGCGCTCACGAGGCGTCCCCCGAACTGCTCGCGGCGCAGCAGCCCGGCACCGAGCAGGCCGGGTCGATGCACGGCGCGCTCTCGTCCACGGCGAGGGTCACATCGACCAGTGCCGTCAGCGCCGCGGCCAGGTGCGGGTCGGCGATCTCGTAGCGAGTCTGGCGGCCCTCGGGCTCGGCGACCACGATCCCGCAGTCGCGCAGGCAGGTCAGGTGGTTGGACACGTTCGAGCGGGTCAGCCCCAGCTCGCGCGAGAGCACCGCGGGGTGGCTCGGGCTGTCGAGCAGGGACATCAGGATGCGGGAGCGCGTCGGGTCGGCCATGGCCCGGCCGAGCCGGTTCATGACGTCAAGACGCGAAGCAATGGTCAGCATGCACTGAACTATACAGCAGCTGCTGACCTAATGTCCAGTTGTCGCGGCTGCCGCACGCGCTGCGCGCGCTTGCCCTCGTGAGGCGTGATCACCTCTTGCGCCAGCGGGGCCACTTCGGCATCCCGCGGCCCTTCCAGGTCTCCACGAGACCCGCAACCCAGCGGACGGACGCGAAGACCCCGTAGCCGGCCCCGGCGAGGCCAGTGCCGACCACGAGCCACCGACCGATGCCGAGCCACACGCTCACGTCCAGCGCCCACTGAACACCCGTGATGAGCCCGGCGATGCCCATCCAGAGACCGGCGACGACCATGGCCACCGGCAGGAGAACGAGGCACATCGCGGCGGCGGACCAGAGCTGTCGCGCCTCCAGCTTCGCCGTCGCGGCGATGATCCGCTCCGCCCGCGCGTTCGAGGCGTCGAGGCTCGCGGTCATCGTGGCCGAAGCCTCCCCGGCGACCTGCTCGACAGCCTTCTCGACCCGTTCCTCGGTGCGCTTCTCGATCCGCTGGACCGCGCCGCCGACCTGGATCACGAGCTTCTGGTTCGCTGTGACCTGCGCCTTCAGACCCTCAATCGCCGAGGCTGCGCCCCTGCACGAGCAGTATCCTACCCAGCTCAACCCGGGTACGCCCCTGCCGGTCCTCCCGCATTCGCCCGGCTTGCGCTCCCGGATCTGGTACGGCGCGGGGTCTAATGCATCGGCGGTCCAGGCCGCGCGCGACGGCGTGAACCTCATGAGCTCCACCCTGGTCTTCGAGCATGGCGACAAGCCTTTCGGTGACATCCAGGCCGAGCAGCTACGCGCCTACCGCCAGGCGTGGGTCGAGGCCGGCCACGACTGGACGCCGCGCGTGTCCGTGTCGCGTTCGATCTTCCCGCTCCTGTCCGAGCGTGACCTCGGCCTGTACGGTCTGAGTGCCTCGGGTGATCAGGTCGGCCACCTTGACTCCGGCGTCGCCACCTTCGGGCGCACGTACGCGGCTGACCCTTCGACGCTCATCAAGCAGCTGAGCCAGGACCGCGCCCTTGCGGAGGCTGACACCCTCCTGTTGACCATCCCCAATCAGCTCGGTTTCGAGGAAAATTGGTCGGTTATCCGCAACTTCGCGGAGTATGTGGCCCCCGTCCTCGGGTGGAAGCCTGCCCGTCCGGGTCTCCTCCCGACGGGCTACGACATTGACGAGGCCGTGGCTGAGTAGGAGGTCGCGGGACCGCGAGTGGGCAGAGAAGACTGACGGGAAGCGTTAATCCGGGGTGGGAGCACCCGAGAGCTCTCACCCCGGTTTCACTTTCTGTGTGTGCTGGCCTACACTAATTGGACAGTATCCACGCAAGACAACGAGGTCTCTTCGTAATGGCTCGACGCTCCAAGGGCGCGGTGTCAATCAATCCGCGGTCCGCTCAGAATATGTCCACCCGACAGGCAGATTTCTCTAAGAAGAAGGGGAAAGTCAGTCCAGTCAAGGCTTTTGGTGCTATTGGTGCGCTGATCTGCATCGTGGCATCCCTTTTTATTCAGCTGCCAGGCCTGGATGTGTCAGGCACTCGCATGTTCGGTATCTTCCTGGCGGCGATTCTGCTGTGGGTGACGGAGGCGGTGCCGCTCGCGGGCACGGCGGTCCTGGTTATTTTCCTGGAGGTCCTGTTCATTTCGGACCACGCGCTGCTGAGCGTGGGTGAGGGTGCCCCGGCCTACACGAAGTTTTTTGGGGCGCTGGCTAACCCGGTGATCATTCTGTTCCTGGGCGGCTTTATGGTCGCCGACGGTGCCGCCAAGTACAAGCTGGATCGTGCCCTGTCGGCGGTCCTTCTCAAGCCCTTCATGGGCAAGCCGCGCTGACGGTTATGGGCGTCATGTTGATCACCGCGATCATGAGTATGTTCATGTCGAATACGGCGACCACGGCGACGATGTTCGCCGTTATGATGCCGGTCATCATGGCCCTGCCCGAAGGCAAGGCGCGCACCGGCATTGCCCTGTCGATCCCCGTGGCCGCGAACGTCGGCGGTATGGGCACGCCGGTTGGCACGCCCCCGAACGCGATCGCTCTGGGCGCGTTGGAGAACGCGGGCGTCAAGGTCACCTTCCTGCAGTGGATGCTCGCGGCTGTGCCGCTCATGCTGGTGCTTCTGGTCCTGTCGTGGGCGTTCATCGCGTGGCGCTACATTCCCTCCGACGCGAAGTTCGATATCGACACGTCGGCGCGCTTCGAGAAGTCGCGCAACGCAATCATCTTCTACTCGGTTGCGGGTCTGACGATCCTCCTGTGGATGACGGAGTCCCTGCACCACATTTCGGCCAACGTCGTTGGCTTCCTGCCGGTCGTCGTTCTCCTGATGACGAAGGTGATGAGCGGCGACGACCTGCGCGCCCTGGATTGGCCGGTCCTGTGGCTGGTCGCGGGCGGTATCGCGCTGGGATCAGGAGTGTCTGCGACGGGCCTCGACAAGTGGATGCTCGGTTCGATCCAGTGGGCCTCGATCCCCGGCATGCTCCTGATCTTCGTGTTGGCCCTCGTGGGGTGGGTGACCTCGAATGTCATTTCGCACTCGGCGTCGGCGAACCTGCTGATCCCGATGGGTATGGGCCTGGCGGCGACGGTGTCCACGAGCGCCGCCGAGATCGCCATCGTCATCGCACTGGGCTGCTCGTTGGGCATGTGCCTGCCGATCTCGACCCCGCCCAACGCGATCGCGTACTCGACGGGCACGACCCCGACCCGCGAGATGGCGGTCGTCGGCATTGTTGTCGGCGTCGTTGGCATTATTCTCCTGGCGTTTGTGGCTCCGCTGACCTGGGGATTCATCGGGGTGATGTGACGTGTCCATGGACGAGGCCGTGGTCGGCTCGGGCGCGAACGGTCGCACCAGGCCGGGGCTGGCCCACGGGTGGACGCAGGGTCCCGCGCAGGAGGATGCCTCGGTCATGGCGCGCACGGATGTGCGCTGCGGAGGTCACCGCGCGGGGTACCCGATTCATATGCTGGTGGTCGGCGACGATTCGCGGCATATCGCGGCCCCGGTAACCAGGGACCTGTCGTATGCGTTCCCGCGCTTGTGCCTGGATCGAGTGGACGGCATTGGGGATTTGGCGGCCTACGAGGCGAGCCTGCGTCCCGGCGATCATGTGCTGATGGGTCTGGTGACCTCGGAGGTCTCCAACATTGACGCGATGATCGAGCATGCGGCGTCGATTCCCGTGCTGACACGCGTGCAGTGGGTGGTCGTCACGGATAAATCCGAGCATCGTGATCTCACGGGCTGCATGCAGTCGGGGGCGCTGTCCTCGGTGTTGAAGGCGCCGTGGACGGTGCCGCTGCTGGCGGGCCAGGCGTATTCGACGATGGTGCGTTACCTGAGCGGGTGCGGCTATTCGCAGCGCCAGATCCGCAACCTCATCGCGGATCCGCCGCCGTTCGCCGTCCAGGGTCCGCTCTTGGAGGGCCTGGACCGTGACGAGCGCGAGGTCGTTATGGAGCTCCTTGCGGGCGTCGAGCGGGTGCTTGGCCAGCGTCCGCGCCTCATCATCCCGGAGGGTACGCAGCTGGTGACGCAGGGTCAGCCGGTGGGTGCCGTGTACCTGGTGCTTGACGGGCAAGTGTCCCTGCACAGGGATTCCCCGCAGGGTGAGGTGCTCGCGCACTTGGCGACGTCGGGTCCGCTCATTGGCCTGGTGTCGCTGGCCAGGGCGGAGGACGCGTTCTTCACGGGCGAGACGGCGACCGAGGCGACGGTCGTGCGCCTGACGACCGAGCAGCTCCAGATCGTCATCTCCGAGGACCCGTCGATCGGCGGAACCTTGACGGCGCTTGCGATCCGTTCGCTGACGCGCCGCCTCATGCGCGCCGAGGACCTTCACCTGCAAAACGCGATGCTCGCTGAGGACCTTGAGGCCCAGAAGGAGGCCCTGGCGGCCACCCTTGAGGACCTGCGCGCGACTCGCGCCGAGCTGGTCGAACGTGCGCGCTTCGCGATGCTCGGTGAGCTGAGCGCCGGTATCGCCCACGAGCTCAACAACCCGGTGACCGCTCTCGTGCGCGCCGCCAAACACCTGCACGAGGACGTCGATGCGGCCCTCGCTGCCCCAGCCACGGCCTCGTCGAGGGAGGCCATGTCCCGGGCGCTGACCGCGCCCCCGCGCTCCACGTCGGTCGAGCGCGCCCTCATGAAGGAACTCCTGCCCGTCGTCGGTGACCGTACGCTCGCGCGTCGGCTCGTGCGCGCGGGGATCCAGGGGGCGGACGGTGCGCGCGCGCTCGCGCAGATCCCGGGAGGCATTGACGCGTACGAGGCCGGGGCGCGCCTGGGTGGGTCCCTGCGCTCGGTGCTCGCCGCGGGTGACCGCGTCATCGAGCTCACCCATTCCCTGAAGGGTTACGCGCGCCCGGACGCCGAGGATCTCAAGCCTGTGGACGTGCGCGAGGGCATTGACGACGTGCTGCGGCTGACCGCCCACAGGGTACGGGGTATCCGCATCGACTGCGACTACGAGGACGTGCCGCTCGTGCGCGCGCATCCCGCGAAGCTGCAACAGGTGTGGACGAACCTCATCGTCAACGCGGCCGAAGCCATCGAAGACGAGAACGCCGACTTGATTGCGGCGGCGGAGGCATCGGGCGGCGTACCTGAGCTGCCGGCACGCGGCGAGGCCGAGGCGCTGATCCGCATCACCGTGCGGCCGACGCCCGAGGGAGTTGCCATCACCGTGTGCGATAACGGTCCGGGTATCGACCCGGGAATTGTTGACAAGATTATGGAGCCGCACTTCACCACTAAGGCGGGGCGCGTCCGATTCGGGCTGGGTATGGGCATGTCCATCGTCCGAAGCATCATCGCCGACCACGGGGGAACACTCGTGATCTGCTCTCACCCGGGGTCCACCACTATGAGGATCTCGTTGCCCACTCAACCACAAGAGGAGGAATCATGACCCTGACAATCCTGTCCCTCGAGGACGAGGCCGACGTGCGAGACGCGCTCGAGCGTGATCTTGAAGAGTTTTGGGACAAGATCCGGCTTGAGGTCGCCGAAGACGTCGACGACGCGTGGGCCGTGATTGATGAGATCGTCGAGGATGGGGACGAGCTGGCCCTGGTTCTCTCGGACCATCGCCTGCCCGGTAAGTCGGGTGTGGATTTCCTCGTGGAACTCATGCAGGATGATCGTTTCGCCGCGACCCGAACAGTGCTGGTCACCGGTCAGGCCGACCAGTCCGATACGATCCGCGCGGTTAACCATGCGGGCCTGGATTACTACATCGGTAAACCGTGGGACCCCGAGGAGCTGCGCAACACTGTGCGCGATCAGCTGACGGAGTATGTCCTCGATGCTGACATTGATCCCTTGCCGTACGTGACTGTGCTCGATGGCGTGCGTGTCATGGAGGCGATTCGCTGAGTGCGAGTGCGGGGCTGCCGCCCGACCGTCGTTGGTTGGGCGGCAGCCCCGCACTATGCGTCTGTGAGAGAGACGAGGCCGTGGTTGCGTTGCGCTGATGGGAGTGTTCGCTGGTTTCCTGGTGCTGAACTCGACGGATGAGGCAGAACCCCAGTCCCCGCTTGGGGGGGACTGGGGTTCCTATCAAGCGTTGCCTCTCAGAGCAACCCTTTTCCTGATCGGGGTTTAATCAGGAGAAGAGGCCAAGAATGGTACCAACAAAGGTGAGGAACGCGTTGATAACTGCGGTGATCTGCTCAAACATTGCTGCTTCTTTCTTCTGGTCAGCTCCCAGTCCACCTGGAGGGCTTGGTTCGTCGAAATTTCGTCTCCGGAGACCTTAAATATATCTAAAGGTGATCGCGTGGTCAAGTTTTACACCCGTTATCTTTTCGTGATTTTTAGCTGAGGGATTCGAGCTATTTCTTTCATTTCGTATGAGTGCCATTTTGTTATATTTACTTGTACTGCGTACATTCGCTCTTTATTTTCTGGGTAAGTGTAGGTTATGTTTTGCAGTTCCGGCAAGTGGTTGCAAAACCGAGCTAGTAGAGATGGTCGTCACTATATTTCTGACCAAGAGGTCAGTTAAGCGTGATGCGCCCGGAATCTGCGTCGGTGTCCGCGCGAGGCATACGATCCGCTGAGGCTAGTGAAGGGCCGTCGCTGCCGTGTTGCCAGTGGCCGGGGGATAGAGCGAGGCCGGCACTTCGCCGGTCGTCTCGCCCTACCGTCCCTACCGGTGCAGGAGCAGCGCAGTGTTGATGGTGCGGCGAGGCAGGCGTGTCGCGTGGCGCATGATACGGGCGGCTTGCGCCCGATCTCCGTGTGCTTCGCGCAGCGCGGCACCAGCGAGCTGGTGGAGCTCCTCGTACCTGTGTGTCGTCGCGTATGACGGCTTGCGTCGGCTGGTGAAGAAGCGAGCCATCGCCCACAGGAGAACGCCGACGAGGTAGGCAGCGAGGCCCACGCCGACGACGCTGAGAACTGCGGTGGTGCTCATCGCTCGTGCCCCGATTCGGTTGTCGCCCCGTGTACAGCGGTCGTGCGCGTCGCGGATGCTTGCCTCGTGGCGGAATCGGGTGCCGAGGCCTCGGCCGGCTGGAACTGCGTGGTGCTCGACCGGGATGACATCGGGTAGGAGGGTGTCGTGCCGACCTGTGGTGCGGCCGAACCAGGATGCGCCATCGGGTAGGGGCTGGAGGTGAGCGGGGCGGCGGGTTCACTGCACACGAGGATCTGGGCGACGTCGATGGGCAGCCCCGCGGCTGAAGAGACGTATCGGATCGTCGGCACGATCCCGATCGTGGGGATGAGCCGGTGAATGTGCTCCATGAGCAGGGGTTCGTCCTGCCGGATGCGCTCGAGGTCGAACCCGTAGAGCTGTACCAGGCGCTCGCGCTCCATCTGGAGGTTCTTTTCGCGCACGCCCATGACGACCGCGTAGAACATGGGCGTGAGCATCAGGAAAAAGAAGATGACGAAGAATACGACAAGGGTGAAGGGCAGTGCGTCGTTATGCATGATCGGTGTAGAGGGAGAGGAGGGTATTGATGGTGGCAGTGGGGAGCAGGGTCTTGCGGCGCAGCTTGCGGGCGGCTTTCGTGCGGTCGCCGTCCGTGTCGGCCAGGACTTGGCGCACGAGGGGGTCGAGCTGCGAATAGCGGGTGTTGAGAGACCTCCGCTTGAATTGGGTGCCAAGTGCCTTTCCGAGTGGTGACACGAGCACGATAAATATCATCATCATGATCATGAAGATGAAGAACAGTGTCGAGCTGGCTTCGTATGTCACGGGCGCGCCTCCTTCCAGATCATCCGCTCAGTGCGGTTCAGGTGTCACGCGTGGCGAACCCGTCTCGTACCGTGCGGTAGATGTATGCGCTACCACCATCCTATGGGCTACCGGGGCGCGGGTCTAGTTTCGGAGGAAGATACGAGAAACGGGAAAACCTGCCCAGAACCTCCCGGTGGAACCTGCGATAACGCTGTCATCGCGGATGACACGGGGGCCGGAGCAGGCCTCGACGATAGTGAGCGCAGCGGCCCAGGCTGTCAGCCCCTGGCACGAGGGGTGCCCGGGTCATTACACATGGTGATGCCCTCGAAACCAGCGGCCCCCAGCACCTGGAAGATGTCGTCAAGGAGGACCATCGGCTCGGCCGTGCCCGCCGCGAACTCTGGATGGCGTATCTCGATGGCGGCCATGCCGAGAGGGTCCGAAACGGGTTCGGTGTCGAACTTCTCCGACAGCAGCTGGTTCGCTTCCTCCAGGTCGGCAGGGGAACCGAACGCCCAGGTCACGGCCTTGTTGCCCGCACCCGTGGGGGTGCGATGAATGTACATGCGGGTCATGAGGATGCGACGACCGTGGCGCGGGAACACGTCACCCACGCGCATAAACAGGGCGATGTCGGCCAGCTCCCCGCCCAACGATGAATCAACGAGCGCGTACCCGTACGCACCGATACCGCGCAGGGTCAAGGCGTCCGCGAGAAGCCCGATGACCTCATCCCCGAAGGGCTCGGGCTGGAAGTACACGCCCTCGCCGACCTTCGGCGCATCCGGGCCGAGTAGCGTGATCTCGAAGCCGGCGTCCGCCAGCGCGTCCCGAAGGAGCGCCACGTTGTGCTCCGGGAAGGGGTGTAGCGCGGCCGCGTTCGCGGCGATGCGCTCGATGAACACGTAGGTGGAAAAACCAAGCTCAGCCATACATACATTGTAAGCGCGTGTCAAGCTCCGCATGCGACGAGGCCGTGGTACCCCGGGCGGTCAGGTGACCACGAGGGGAGACCACGGTCTCGTCAATGAAACGGGTCAGCGCAGGCATAGCCCCTGCTCGTGGAGAACCTCCATGATGGGGGAGACGTGCGCACCGCCCACGCCAATGTTCGTGGCGACCAGGTGGGTGAAGGACTCGAGGCGCGAGCCCGAGCGCAGGTCGTAGTACTCGGTGACCTCGCGGTCGTAGTCGGCGAGCGTCTCGGTGTAGGACTCGACGCGCGGGTACGTGTTCTCCGCGGACATGACGGAGCGTGGCATGTGCGGCTTCTGGCCGGGCTCCTGGTCTGGGTGGCCGACGAGCAAGCCAACGATCGGGAAAGTCAGCTCCGGCAGCTCCAGCACCTTCACGACGGGGCGAGGATCGGCGAGGATCGAGCCGAGGTAGACGGTGCCCAGGCCCATCGACTCGGCGGCCACGACCACGTTCTGCGCGGCCAGGAGTGCATCCTCAAGGGCTGTGAGGAACAGGTTGATCGAGCCCAGAGCCTCCGAGGAGACGCCCTGCTCGGCGCGGATGCGGCTGTTGCGGTACAGGTCGGCGATGAAGATGAACAGGTCGCCCTTCGTGCCGCCCACGTAGGGCTGGCCGGACGCGGCGCCGATCGTTTCGCGGACCTGTGGGTCCGTGATGTGCAGGACCGTGCAGGACTGCAGGAACGAGGAGGTCGCGGTGTGACGGGCCACGTCCATCAGCGTGGTGACCTCGGCCTCGGTGAGGGGTTGGTCCTTGTAGGCGCGGATCGTGCGGTGGGCGAGCTGGCTAGCAATCGTCTCGTTGGTCATGCGTTCATTCTACGATTGGGTGTGTGAAACGAATAGATCCCTTCGGACCTTTTGCGCTGCCAGCAAACGTCACGCCCGTCGCCGTGCCCTCCCCGGCCGGCGAGCTGAGCGGCCTGCTGACCGGCCCGAGCGCCCCCGCTCTCGTCGATGGCGCCCCCGCGATTTCCGCCGCCTCGGCCCCGGACGCAGCGGGGGAGAATCGCGCGCTCCTCGTTCCCGGCTACACGGGATCCAAGGAGGACTACGCGCCCGTCCTGCCCTTCCTGGGGGAGGCGGGCTGGGACGTCCTCGCCTACTCGCAACGAGGCCAGGGCGGGTCCGCCGCGCCCGCCGGCCTGGGTGCGTACGGGATGAGCGACTTCGTTGGCGACCTCATCGCCGTCGCCGAGGCCTGGGCTGGGACCACGGGGCGCGTGCACCTCGTGGGCCATTCCTTCGGCGGTATCGTCGCGCGTGCGGCAGTCGTCTCCCGGCCTGACCTCTTCGCCTCCGTCACCCTGTTCTGCTCGGGTCGCGCCGTCTACGACTGGATGAACACCCTGCCGATCCTCGAACCCCTGCCCACGGGTCCCGGCGCGCGTGAGCAGGTGCTGCGCACCTACTTCCCCGACATGAACTTTGACGAACCCGGCGTCGGATGGGCCGAATTCCAACGTGTTCGCGCACTGGACACGGCCTCGGAAAACCTGGTCGGCATCGCCCGCATCCTCTCCCAGCTACGCCCTGACACCCCCGCGCTGGCAGCCACGGGCGTGCCCGTGCACGTGCTGTACGGGGACCAGGATGAGGTGTGGCCGCCCGCCTGGTACGCGGAGGAGGCCTCGGATTTGGGTGCGCGAAAGAGTGTCATCCGCGGTGGCGCGCACAGCGCGCAGCTGCAGTTCCCGCAGCAGTGGGCGGACCTCGCGCGAGCGTTCTGGGCGGAGGTGGAGTCCGGGGCGCTGGTCTGGTCCCTGTGACGCGTGTGTACGTTGTCCCAAAAGCTGGCATCGTGACGCATCGTTGTAAGGTCCGCTGCCTATGATGGAGATATGAACAAGCGTTCCATCCTCACCGCAGTGCTCGCACTCGGCCTGGGCGTCACCGCCCTGACCGGCTGCTCCGACAACACCGGCGCCAACTACGTGACGCCCAGCAACGTCGAGACCATCCAGAACACCATCGCCGAAATCGGCGACCAGGGTGTCAAGGTCCCCGAGAAGCGCGACCTCAAGGTCACGCTGCCCGAGTCTGACAAGGCAGCCGACTACAAGGTTGAGGTCTCTGACCCCGAGACCCTCTCCGTTGGCAAGCCTGAAAAGAACGTCATCACCCTGCATCCCCTCAAGGTGACCGGCGAGGACGCGGACCCCGTCACCGTCACCGTCACCGACAAGGACGGCATCACCACCGACTTCAAGGTGACCGTGACCGAGGGCGCCAACTGATCTGGCACTATTGACACTGACCTTGTGAGGGCCCGGGATCGTTGCGATCCCGGGCCCTCACGTATTGATACTCAGTCGGGGTGCCTCACAAAGCATCGATAAACTCCCGCAGGGCACGTAGCGGCAACACCAGGTGGTTCTCCGCTCCGGGGCAGGGAACAAAGTTCGAGGACTGGTTGAGGTAGAACTCGCGCGCTCGGTCGTTAGCGCAATGGACGAGGAGCGCAGCGAATCCGACGTCGTTGCTCAGTCGATAGGTCCGCAGGAGGGCATCTGTGAGCAGGGCTGCGCCGATGCCTCGTCCTTGCGCGCGCAGATCGACGGCGAGGCGCGCAAGGAGGAGAACGGGGCACGGATCCGGACGTCGTCGCGGCTTGAGAGACTCCGGGAGTCTGATGCGCTCCACGGCTCCCGTGGCAAGGGCGTAAAACCCTAGCGTTTCCGGCCCTTGCGTAGCGACGAAGACGCGTGCGTTACCGGACGCGTGGTTCTGCCATGCGAATCGGTGGAACCAGTCGTCGATCTCGGCGTTGCCCGACTGGAATCGTGCTCGTTCATCCTCGTATTTAAGGAGACGAGGCTCTTGCAGGACTGCTGCGTACATCAGTTCTCGGAAATCTTCGGTGTGCTCAGGTCAATGTGAGTGCCGAAGGGCGAGGGGCGATCAAAGAGTTTGTGCAGCTTGGGGTCGTCCGATGGCGGGGTCTGAAGGATCTCTTCGAAGCGGGCGTGGTCCTCTTCGTTCAGCATGAAGAAGCGCTGGTCGGCAAGACGTCGCTGTGCTTCCAGCGTGGCGGCGGAGAGAACGAAATCGCTGATGCTGCGGGCGTCCTGTTCGGCCGCCCGACGGATGAGCGCGTCCTGTTCTTCGGTGAGGCGCAGGTCCAGGCGTCGTGTCTTTGTACTGCTCATCGGCTATCTCCTCTCATCTGTACGGAATATATTCGTACAGATGAGACTCTAGCATGTTGGGACGAGGCCGTGGCCACCTTCCGGTTCAGCGCGCGGGTACAAGAAAGGGGGTGACCGGCTGTGAACTGGTCGCCCCCTTCCGTGTCGTTCATGAGTTAGCGCAGGATTCGCGCCAGGAAATCCCTGGTGGCCTGCTCGCGCGGGTCGTCGATCACCTGCTCCGGCGGGCCCTGCTCAACGATCTGCCCGTTACGGAGGAACACAACGCGGTCGGCCGCCTGGCGAGCAAAGCTGATCTCGTGCGTCGCCATGAGGATGGTCGATCCCTGAGCCTTGATTTCGCGCACGAGGTCCAAGACCTCGCCGACGAGCACCGGGTCCAGCGCAGCCGTGATCTCGTCCAGCAGAAGTAGCTCCGGGTTCGTGGCGAGCGCACGGGCAATCGCGACGCGCTGCTGCTGGCCGCCCGACAGGCGATCCGGATACTCCTTCGCCTTATCCTTCAGCCCGATGCGATCCAGCAGCTCCAGGCCGCGCTCGTGCGCGCGGCCCTTCTCCCAGCCGTGCACCTTGCGGGCCGCCAACGTCACGTTATCCAGCACCGACATGTGCGGGAACAGGTTGTAGTGCTGGAACACCACGCCGATGCGCGCACGGATCTTATCTGCGTTCGCGCGCGGATCCGTGATGTCTTCGCCGCCCAAAAAGATCTGCCCGTCATCCACCCGCTCCAGCAGGTTGGCGCAGCGCAGCAGCGTCGACTTACCCGAGCCCGACGCGCCCAAAAGGACCACGACCTCGTGCGAGGCGACATCCAGGTCCAGGCCGCGGAGCACGACGTTGTCGCCGAAGCGCTTGACGACGCCCACGGCACGCAGAACCGGGGTGGCCGACCGAGCGGCGTGCACCGATGCCTCCTTCATTTCGGTGACCGACATCAGACGGTACCTCCCATCTGCTCGCGCTTACGCAGCCGGGCCGTGTACCAGTCCGACAAGCGAATGAAGGGGAACGACAAAACGATGAACAGCAGGCCAGCAACCACGTACGACGTCATGTTGTAGGTCTTGGCCTGAACCATCTGCGCCGAGCGGATCGCGTCCACCGCACCCAAGACCGAGATCAGGCCCACGTCCTTCTGCATCGAAATGAAGTCGTTCATCAGCGCGGGCGTCACCTTGCGGATCGCCTGCGGCACGATGATCATGCGCAGCGTCTGCCCGTGAGTCAAGCCCAGCGAACGGGCCGCGTAACGCTGGGACGGGTGCACCGAGTCGAGGCCGGCGCGCAGCACCTCGGCCACATACGAGGAATACGTCAGCACCAGCGCAACAGTGCCCAAAACAGCGGTCGGGATACGCGTCGTCGGATTGAGAGCGGGGATACCGAAGCCGATCAGGTAGAGGACCACCAGGAAGGGGACGCCTCGGAAAATATCCGTGTACGCCGCCGCCAGGAAACGGATCGGGAAGAACACGGGCCCGCCCAGCGTGCGCGCGGCCGCCAGCAGCGTCGCGAACACGGCGACGCCGAGGACCGCGACCAGCAGGATCCGAATATTCAGCCACAGGCCGGACAAGACCTGCGGGAAAGCCTGAACGAAGTACTTGCCGTTGAAGAAAGTGTTGCGGGTGGCCTCCCACCCGTCGGAGTTGACGACCACGGCGATGAGAATGCCCGCCACCACGATCGTGGAGGCCAGGGAAATGAGGACCGACCGGGTCGTCTGCTTGCGTCGATAAGCGCGCCGACCACGCTCCACCGCCGAAACGGGAGGCGTGGCCAGCGCGTCACTCGAGTAGTCACTCATGAGCCCGGGGCCTCACTTGAGGATCGGCACGTTCTGTGCCTCGTTCAGCCACTTCTCCTGCAGCTCGTCGAGCTTGCCGGACTCAGCCAGGCGATCAACAGCTGCGGAGACCGTGGGGGTCAGCTTCGAACCCTTGGGCAGGACGATGCCGTAGTTCTCGCCGTCCTGGGCGTCCGCGAACTGGCCGACGACCACACCGTTGTCAACCTGCGTGGCGATCATGTTGAACGCGGTGGGCAGGTCAACGACGATCGCGTCCACGCGGCCCGTCTGCAGGGCTAGAACCGTGTCGTCGGAGGAGTTGAACATCTGCAGCTTCTGGGACAGCCCGGGTTCCAGGGTGTCGGACGCGAACTGCTGCGACGTCGTGCCCGCCTGGACGCCGATCAGGACGTCCTTCAGGTCCGCGATAGACTTCGCATCGGCGGCGGGGGTGCCGGCCTTGGCGATGATGGCCTCGGACGTCGTGTAATACGGGGACGTGAAGTCGACGGCGTTGCGACGCTCGTCGGTGATGGAGAACTGCTGAATGTTCAGATCCCAGTCCTTCGCGCCGGGCGTGATTGACGATTCGAAGGTGGCGCGCACCCACTGGACGTTGTCCGCGCTGTAGCCGAGTTCCTCGGCCAGGGCGTAGATGACGGCCGACTCGTAGCCTTCGCCCGAGGCCGGGTCGTTGTTCAGGATCCAGGGTGAGTAGGCGGGATCGGAGGTGGCGACGGTGAGCTTGCCTTCCGTCACGGTCGGCAGGGCACCGGGGCCGTAGGTCTGCTCGGCGTCGGCGGAAGACGATGAACTCGTACCGCCCGAGCAGGCGGCCAGGCCGAGGGCCGCGACGGCGGCGACGGCAGCGAGGGAACGGACAGAGCGGCGCATGGGGCCTCCCAGTAACGTGGGGGATCCCGCCATGATCGGCGGGTCTGACCTGTTGAGAGTATCGACGCTCCGACGGGCACGCTGGCGTCGTTTCAAAGCACGAAACAATGGAACAAGGTAGGGGAGAGAAAACGTTGCAAGTGCGGGGAAAACGGCCGATAGGGAATGGGACACAGTGACGCGCAGATGTAGAAAGGGACCGGGCCACGTGGGTCCGGTCCCTTTCCGTCAGGTCACTTCTGGAACTTGTCCTTCAGACCGGAGGCAACCTCGGTCGCCTTGTCCTTGGCGACCTCAACGATCTTCTCGACGTTCTCTTCGCCGATCGTTTCCTTGGCCTTCTCGAAGCCCTCTTCAGCCTGCTTCTTCAGATCTTCCAGACCCATGTGTCCTCCTTAGAAAAACCGCTCGAATGTTCCGGGCGGATGCGATCATCCTAGGGGGTGCGTGCACGTGAGTGCGCTGTGAACGGGTGGGGCGCGATGCCTATGGCGTTAATCAGCGGGGACACGTCGGTCATGCGGCACTCCAAACGAAGAGAAAGACCGGCTGAACGACAAGGAAACGACAGAGTCAGTGCGAGGCCGAGTAGCGCACGCGCCCGGACACGACGGTTTCGACGACGCGCCCGGCGCCGTGGCGGGCGACGGTGTCGATGGTCTCCACGATCGAGGCGACAGGCACGTCGACGACGCACATGTCGGCGACCGCGCCCGACTGGAGCTGACCCAGGCGGTCGGGACCCGTCGCCAGGCCCATCGCGGTGGCACCGCCCAGGGTCGCCGCCTGCAGGAGACGGCGCGCCAGATCCTGGTCCTGATACCCCTGAGCTCGCGCCAGATCGAAGAGGAGAGCGACGTCCTCAAGCAGGTCGAGGGAGGGGGAGGAGGATAGGGAGTCCGTGCCCACCGCAATCATGTTGCCCTCGGTGAGGTAGGCGGCGACGGGCGGCGCATCCAGGCCGATCACCCGATTCGAGCGCGGGCACAGCGCCACGGCCGTCTGTCGTGCGCGCAGCCGTCTGCGGTCGTCGGCGCGCATGTACACGCCGTGCGCGACGTGGCAGTCGGGCCCAAGGACGCCCAGCTGATCGACAAACTGCGTCGAGGAGAAGCCGCCGCCGCGTGAACGCATCGCCGTGAACGACGAGGAGTGCTCGCTCTTCCACAGGTCGGCCAGAGTGGTCGTGCGCGTCTCGGACCATTCGGCCTCGGAGTGGGACTCGCCCAGGTGAATGTGGATGCGCATGCCGCGACGCCTGGCCATGTCGGGCAGATCCAGCAGCGGCTCGGCGTCGAGGGAGTAGGGGGCGTGCGGGGAAATACCCACGCCCGGAGGGGTCGGCATCGCGTCCAGAGAAGCGGAGACCTCGCGCTCGCCGCGAGCTTTCCACTCCTCGTTCGACCAGCCCATGACCTCCCAGTAGGCGACGCCGTGCAGCCCAGCGTCGTGCAGCGCCGAGGCCGCGGCGGCGTCCGTCACCACGTCGGCGGCAGCGGTCGTGCCGCTGCCCAGGAGGAGCTGCGCGCCTTCGGCCGCGTCGCCTCCCCAGTCCAGGCCACCCGCGTCGTAGACTTCATCGAAAGCGCGCGCCCAGCTGTCGAAACCGCGGTACTGCCCGGCTCCTACGGACGCCATGCCCGTGTACTGCAGGTGCGTGTGCGCATTAACGAGGCCGGGGAGCAGGACGCCGTCGAAGTGGCGTTCGGTGAAGGCAAGGCCACGCTGCGTGAGTGTGTCGATAACCCAGCCGCGCGCTCCCACGTGCTCGATGCGCCCGTCGCGCACGGCAACAGCGCCGTCGAGGATCGAGGGGGCGGTGATCGGGATGACCATGCCGGCGGACCAGACGACCACGTCGCTCATGGGGGACCTTTCGGTGGGGGACGCTAACTAACAGTGTAGAAGCGGGGTGGGAGCACCCGCCCGTGGGTGGGCGTGAGCTGCGACTATGACAGGGACAGTGCGTGCAGCGCAGCCGCCGCGACCGCGTCGTCGGCCTCGCGCGGCAGGTCGTGCACGCCGGGGGCCAGCTCGCTGCCACGGGTGAGGAGCTCGCGCAGGGACGCCAGTTGCACGCCGAAGCTCATGTCCATGATCTCGATGGGGTTTCCCTCGCCCGCCGTGTAGTTGATTCCCTCGCCGCGTTCGAGGACGCGCAGGGTCTTACCGGAGGGGCTGGCCAGGGTCTGCACATGGGGATCACCCGAGTCGGCCATGACCCAGGAGCTGGCCACGGCCTCGTCGATGGACACCTCCCCGTCGACGCCGCCGGCGACCGTGATGATCGCACTGGCAGGTGCCGCCTCCAGCGCGCTCAGTGGGATTGTCGCCCGCTCGCCCGTCGCGGAAATCAGCATGCCCGCGCTCGGGACGGCATCCTCCAGCGAAGCAACCGTGAACCCGTCCATCGACGCCTGCAGGGCGCGCACGGGGTCCACTTCCACGACGGTCACGCGGGCACCGAGCGCCGCGCCGAAGCGCGCGCAGCCGCGGCCCACGTCGCCGTAGCCGATGACGACGACGCTCATCCCCGCCACGGGCGCGCCGACGCCGCGCGGGTCGATCAGATCCAGGATCGTCGTCCAGCACGACTGACCCGTCCCGTAGGCGTTGTCAAACAGGGTCTTTGACCGCGCGTCGTTCGAGGCCAGAACCGGAATGCGCAGGCCGAAAGAACGCAGGGGGCGCAGCCCCGAGGTGGTCTCCTCCGCCGCGCCGACCAGCGCGTCCAGGACGCCCGGGCAGGCGTCCGTATCGTGCGCCAGGCGGATCAGGTGAGAGCCGTCGTCCAGCAGGAATTCGCTGCGCTGAGCCAAAAACTCGCGCGCAAGCTCCCACTCGCGCTCGCGAGACGCGCTCGAGTCCGCGAAGATGGGAATACCGGCGTCGCGCAGCCTGGCCGCGACGTCCTCGCGGGTTTCCGACGCCCAGCCGAAGACGCTCACGCGCGCCCCGGCCTCGGCGAGCATGAGGGCCAGGGCCGCCGTCTTCGGCTCCAGGACGAGGGAGAGTCCCACGCTCCTGCCGGCAACCAGGGGAGCCAGGGTGCGTGCCGCCGCCTCGGTGACGGGCATGTGGGTGCGCGCCCACTCGATGCGCCCCTCGTCGCCGGGGCCCGTGATGGTGCGTCCGTCGGGGGCGACGACCGCGCGGAACACGCCTCCAGGTGCCAGGACCGTGATCGCCCCGGGCGTGGGGGCCGCGTCCTCCTCGAGTGTGAAGACGACCGGGGGCGAGGCCGGGGTTCCCTCGGCGCCTAACATCGGGCGCACGTGCGCGCCAAACGCACGCAGCAGGGCAGCCAGCGTCGGGTCATCCGTCGCGAAGGAACGCCCCGCGATGAGCATGTTCGTGACCCGCGCGTAGGCGCGTAGCAGCAGCTGAGCGGCGAGGGGATCCAGGGCGGCGTTCATGCGTCAAACGTAGCAACTGCGGTACCTGCGCGTCCCCGTGAGTATGTGCGAGGATCCCTCAAGTGCCTGCCCGCGGGTATGCAAAAGGGACCGGGCCCTGAGGCCCAGCCCCTTTCGTCAGATCACTTGCCGAGCTTGTCCTTGGCCTTGTCGGCAACCTCTTCAGCCTTGTCCTGGGCGGCGTGGGCGGCTTCCTTGGCCTTGTCCTTGGCCTCGCCAGCCAGTTCGGTGAGCTTGTCCTTGGCTTCCTCGGCCTTCTCCTTGGTCGCGTCGACGACCTTCTCGATGTTCTCTTCAGTCTGCTTCTTCAGATCTTCCAGACCCATGGTGCTCTCCTTGGAGTAATGCCGTTCTGACAGCCAGAACGGATAAAACCGATCCTATCGATCATATGCCCATGTGTCGTGAGGTGTGGGAACAAAATTCCACATGCCGATAAGTGATTGACATAGTGTCGTGGGGAGGGGAGATTTCCGCCGTCTCTGTCGATGTGTCGGGGGACTCTCAGGGGGCAACCAGGGCAGCCCCTCATGGAAGTGAGATGTGCCTCGGGAATAACGTGGAGGCATGACTGAGAACAACGCGGGCCTCGTGACCCAAGCACTGACGAAAACATACATGCGCGGAAACACTCCCGTCCACGCGCTGGCGGGTGTCGACCTGACACTCCCGCAGGGCACGCAGGTGGCGATCATGGGTCCTTCCGGCTCCGGTAAGACGACCCTCCTGCATTGTCTGGCGGGCGTGCTGCGCCCCAGCTCCGGGTCGATCACCCTGGATGGCGAAGAGATGACGACCATGTCGGAACGCGCTTTGTCTACCCTGCGCCTGCGCCGCTTCGGTTTCGTGTTCCAGGATGGCCAGCTCCTGCCTGAGCTGCCCACGCAAGAGAACATTGCGATGCCCCTCATGCTGGCGGGCACACCCAAATCGCAGGCTATCTCTCGGGCCCGCGAGATCCTCACGAACCTCGGCCTCGACGGTGCCGGCCCCTACCGGCCCGGGCAGCTCTCGGGCGGCCAAGCCCAGCGTGTCGCCATCGGTCGCGCGCTCGCCACCAACCCCTCAGTGATTTTCGCCGACGAGCCCACGGGGGCCCTCGACCAGGCGACCGGTGGCGAGGTCATGTCCCTCCTGACCAGCGCCTGCACCTCCACGGGCGCATCCCTCGTCCTCGTCACCCACGACCCTGCGGTCGCCGCGCGCCTGCCGCACACGATCCACGTGCGTGATGGCCGCGTTTCCCTCGAGGGACGAGGCAGTGGCGCGCCCAGCCCGGCCCCGGCCTCGTCGGGAACGACCCTGGGCACCCCCACGGTGGCCGACGCGGCGGGCCAGGGGGTGGCCCGATGAGCGCGGTGCGAACCGCCGCCGGGGCGCTCCTGCGGTCGCGCGACCGGGCGACGAGTGCCCTGACGGTCGCGGCCTTCGCCCTGCCGCACGCGTTCCTGCTCGCGGTCACAGGCGGCGTCATGGCTTTCGGGGCGCGGGCGGCCGAGGCTGCGGCCTCCGGCACGGGTGACGATCCCTCGACCCTGGATGGGATGGGACCCTTCTACGTGATTCTTGCGTACTTCGCGGCGACCCTGCTGATCGTCCCCATCATTTCGATGGGGGCTGCGGCCGCTCGACTGGGCATGAGCAGGCGCGAGCGCGACCTGGCGGTCCTGCGCCTCATGGGCCTGGCACCGGGGGCGACGAAGCTCTCCTGCATCCTCGAGACCTGCATGTTCGCGGGCGTCGGTGTCGTCGTCGGCACGATCCTCTACGCGGTCACGCTGCCCGCGTGGGGTGCCCTGTCCTTCCAGGGCCGCCCTATGGGGGTCGGCGAGATGTGGGTGGGAGTCATTGCCCTCCTCGCCGAGGGCCTCGCCATGATCCTCTTGGCTTCCCTGTCTTCGTGGCTGGCCATGCGCAAGGTCGCCATCACGCCCCTGGGTGTTGCGCGGCGCGACCGTGCCGACCGGGTCAGCGCGGTTGGGCCGATTATCGGCCTGGTCCTCCTCGTCGTATGGCTGACCGTCGGTGCCCTCGCGATGAACCTCGGCACCGCCATCGGCATGGCTGTGTTCATGGGCTTCATGGGCGCGATCTTCCTCATCATCAACCTGGTGGGTGTGTGGTCGATCAGCCTCATGGGCCGACTCATGGCCTCCATGGCGCGCACCCCCCAGATGATGGTGGCCGGGCGTCGCATGGCCGACGACCCACGCGCCGTGTGGCGTTCCTTCGGGGCGGTGGCCCTCGTGGGGTTCCTCGTCGGCATCATGTACCCGGCCACAAGCGCGATTTCGATGAGCGGGGACGCCTCGGACGAGGTCGGGCGCATCGTCATCGGCGACATCAACCGGGGCATGCTGCTGACCTTCGCGATCACTCTCGCCCTGGGTGCCGTGTCGACCGCAGTCAACCAGTCGATCCGCGTCCTCGACTCCGCCGACCAGGTGCGTGCCCTGTCCTACATGGGCTCTCCGAACGGTTTCATGGACCGCAGCCGCCGACTCGAGGTCGCGATCCCCGCGTTCGTCATGATCGTCGGCTCGATGCTGCTCGGCATGGTGTTCCTGTCGCCACTGCTCGCGGCTGACGGAGCCAAGGGGGTCCTCGTGGCCCTCGCCTCCGCGCTCGTGGGCGTGCTCCTCATCGTTGCCGCCTCCGAGGCGACCGTGCCCCTGCGCCGCCGCATCCTCGCCAGCGTGCGCGAGGGACGCGAGTAACGCGCTGCTTCCTTGTGTCGAATAACTGGCCACGGCCTCGTCCCCCTATCGACGAGGCCGTGGCCGCCCGAGCGACGATCCGCACAAGTGCAGTGTCAAACCCCGGCGGCGAGCGTCTGGTCGTGCATACCATGGAGCTGTATCGGAATGCACGACCTCAACGCAGGGCGTGCGCTTATTCTGTCGTGCCTCCCCCTTCGCCGGTGAAAGGCGCGGACACGAGCGTGGCATGTGAGTGGCCTGCGTTCCGGTTTATGCAGGGATCACTCCAATGCGAACGAAGAGGTTCGACGATGACCAATAACGCTATCGGCTCGATGCCCGGCACGATACCCGAACAGATGACGGCGACGGGAATGAAGCGGCCACTGTCCTCCACGCTGGTGTGGTCGAGCGCGGGTCCAGGTTGCGCTCCCGTGCCTGCCCACCACGTTCGGAGAAAGCCGCGAATCCCCAAGATTTGGCTCATCTTTGCACTCATCGCAATCCTGGTCATCGTGAGCCCGACCATCCTGAAATTCTTGCTCGACTTGCAGCCAGGGGATCACACTGACAACGGCGACGGAACATACTGGCTATACGGGCTGCACTTGGTCTTCGTTCTATGTACGGCTCCCCCGCTGGTGGCCCTGACGTTGTGTGTCGCGATCACGGAGGGCGTCATGTGGATGGTAGACGAATGGCGGATACACGGTATATCCGTCCGCCTATGGCTTCTGCCCTTGCTCGTCGTCGCAACGTTGGTTGGTGGGGTCATGTACTGGTTGCATAGTCTGAATCTTCTCTTCATATGACGGAGATAGATCCGGTGCACGGGAGGGACTGTGTTTTCGCGACAACGAGGCGAAGTCCGCGCCCGGCGGCGTGACGTTACCCCGGCCTCGTCGTAGGTCGTGAGCACCCGGCCCTGCGGTCAGGCACAATGGAGACATGACGACCCCCACTGACCCCGCGCGTTACGCGGGTGCTGACCTGCGCCTGGCCGCCATCGACATGGACGGCACCCTCCTGGACGACGACAAGAACTTCCCGCCCGGCATGGATGAACTCCTCGATCTGATGGACGAGCGCGGCGTCACCTTCGCGCCCGCGTCAGGGCGCCAGGTGTGGACCCTCATCGACATGTTCCCCGGTCGCCCAGGCATGACGGTCATCGGGGAGAATGGTGGCATCGTCATGCGCGACGGCGTCGAGGTCTCCTCCAGCCCCGTCGACGCCCCCACCGTGCGCGAGGTTATTCGCCTGGTCCGCGAGGCCACGTCGGGTCCGAACGGGATCGACGGCGGCCTGGTCATGTGCGGCAAGCAATTCGCCTACGTCGAGCGTACCGACGACCTCTTCGTCGAGGGCGTCGCCCCCTACTACCGCCGCACCCAGTGTGTGGATGATCAGATCGCCGTCATCGACGCCATCGAGGCGGGTACGAGCGACGACGCGATCGTCAAGCTGGCGGTCTACGCCATCGGCCCGGTTGGCGCGCTTGCGGAGGCGACGCTGGCGCACTTCGCCGACACCCACCAGTACGCGATTTCCGGCGCGAACTGGGCCGACTTGCAGATTCGTGGCGTCGACAAGGGGAGCGCTGTGCGCGACCTGCAGCGTTTCCTCGGCGTGGATCGCTCCCAGACCGCGGTCTTCGGTGACGCCGGCAACGACCTGTCGATGATGAGCGAGGGCGACCTGTCCTTCGCGATGGCGAATGCCTCGCAGGACGTCATCGAGGCCGCGCGCTTCGTCGCGCCTTCCAATAACGAGGCCGGGGTGGCCCAGGTGCTGCGCGCTATCCTTGGGTGAGTGCATCTTGCGCGGGTCTTCCCTCTTCGATAATCTCAATTCTTGAAAGAATTTTCGGAAAGGGGATGTGGGGGCTCTTCACAGCATCGTTGTCTGTGCTGCGCATGTGTGGCACACCAGTCGAGAGACGGATTGTCACCGCATGTCAGTGCAACAGAGGAGGAACCTGATGAGCACGCCTTATCCTCAGCAGCCCGTGGGACAACCCGCGGCTCCCTACGCGCCCGGGCCGCCCGTCTATCGGGGGGGTGCCCCAGGGGTATTCGACTGCGCCGCAGGGATTTGCGCCGGGCTATGCGCCTGTGCCTCAAGGGCCTGTGACTCGGAAGGTGAACTGGGTATCGATCATCTTGGGTGTTGTCGGGTGGACTCTCATCGGCCTGACGGTGCTGGCCATGTGGATGGCCCTGCGAGCTAGCGCGTCCGATCCTGACCCGAGTGGCAAAGATATAATCGGCTTCTTTCCGCTCTTCGCCATGATTTTTATTGGCCCGGTGAATCTCGCCGGTGGCACGATTGGAATCGTGGGGGCTACGGGGACGCCGAAGGTACGGAAGCTCAACTGGCTGGGGATTCTCCTCAACGCAAGCCCCTACGTTATGTTCGTCGTCTTAATGTTCGCGCTGATGCTTTTCGCGTAGGTCGCTGAGGCGAGGCTCAGCCCATGCGTCCAACAACGTTTGTGGGTGCATGCCCGCCGTCGGCGTACTCGCAAGGGCTGCGGCTGCGCTGGAATTTCCGCGATGATCAACTCATGAAGGAGCGATTGTGACAATGTCGGATTCTCGCGCCCCGAACTCAAACACTAGCCGAGCGGAGGATATCAGGGTGGGATACCCGCGGCTCCCTACGCGCCCGGACAGGCTGCGCCGCAGGGAGCCAACCCGTACCAGGCTGCTGGCCCCTACCGGGGGTATCCGCAGTCCTACCCGGTCGGCCCCCAGGTGCAGATGCCCCCGCGGATCAACTGGGTGTCCATTGCTTGCGGGGCGGCGGTGTGGGCGCTGCACCTGACAACCTATCTGGGGCTTTGGCTGCTGACCAGCACGGAATTTGGGAAGACCCATCACTCAGTCTTACGTTTCGTCGGCTTTATTCCGCAGATGACAATTTCGGTCATGGTTCCCCTCAACATGACTGGCCTGATCATCGGTATCATGAGGCTCTCGGATCGGTCGAGGAAGTGGCGGTTGAATTGGTTGGGGATCGTCCTCAATGTGAGTCCATATATCTATTTCGCAATCTGTTTTATCCTCTGGGTGATGGGCGGCAGCACGCACTAGACATAAGGGCAAGGAGCAGTGAATGACTGTGCCGATCAACAATCCTCAGCCGGACAGCTACGGGGATAGTGTGCCGTATCAGGGGAGTATGCCCTACCAGAGTGGCGGACTCTATCCGGGTGATGGGTTCTACCAGGCTGGTGTCCCCTACCAGAATGGCGGGTTCTACCAGGGTGGCGGACCCTATCTGGGATACCCTCAGACCTATGTCGCCCAACCCCAGGTGAGTTTCCCTCCGCGGGTCGACCGGGTCAGCATCTCCTGTGGAATCGCAGGGTGGGTCGTCATTGTTCTGGCTCTCCTGGCCACATGGCTGTCCTCCAACGCGGATTGGACGCAGGACTCTGTGAGTGGGGAGTTGATCATCGCTCTCTACATGGTCATTGCATGGATGCTGGTTATCCCCCTGAATCTGATTGGTGGGATCACAGGGTTGATTCGTATGCTCGACAGGTCTGGGAATTGGAGGCTCGCGTGGCTGGGACTCATCCTGAACGTCAGCCCGCTTGTCATCACAGGAGCGGTCAACTCCTTTTATTCGGCGTAGCAAGCGCGCAGTACCAGGGGCAGGGATAGTATCCTCAGCCGAACGCGGGCACATTGCAGCAGACCGTCACACGAAGGAGAGACAATGAGCGCACCACGCAATCGTCCCTATTCGGGATATCCGGGGTATCAGCAGCCCAGGTTTTCCCAGCAGGAGAAACTGCGGGGAAGCGACAAGGTCGCGCTCTGGTGCGGAGTCGCGGGATGGATCATGATCATCCTCTTTCTTGCCTGCGGATTCGTACTCTACGTGGCTTCCGTTAACGGTGAACACTCCGAGTACGCTGGGCTTTCCTTCATCGTCCCCTTCATTTTCGGTGGAAGCTTCCTGGGAATCGTGAACCTCGTGGGTTTTCTCGCGGGATTCATCGGCATTGGGTCGAGTGTGACGCAGCGTCAGCGGTCGTGGTGCCGACGAGGGATCATCCTGAACGCGGCCCCGTGGGTCATCGTCGGCGTCGCCTATGTCCTGATCGACGTGTGGGTGCGGATAAGCATCTTGTCATATTGAGCGCTGCCGATACTGCGACAACGGAAAGGATAGTAAGAAACATGAGCACCCCGAACCAGCCCGTGAATCCTTTCTCGGCACATGCGACGCAAGAGGTGGACCTCCAGCAGCCGGGTCCGGTCTATCAGGGATATCCCCAGAACGACCAGAGCTTTCATCAGGGGATGACATGTCAGTCGAAGAAACCTCGTAGCGCCGCGTCGGGATTCGCCACGTTCTTTGTAGTGATCGGGTTTGTCATCATGTTGTCTCCCATGTTATCGGCGATCTTCGTCGGTATGATTCCCGGTGACCATGGCGACAGTGACGATGCGCTGGGATGGCTGCCCGTCCTGTTCCTCTTCTGGGTGGCCCCCTGGGGCCTTCTGATGGTGATCATCGGTGGCATTATCGCGATGATTAGATACTTCTCTTCGCGATGATCGCATCGGAGGGCACGCACAGCGACGCCCGGGTCAGCGACGGCTAACGCGCACCGAACACATAGGGGCCGCGACGCAACGCGTCGCGGCCCCCAGAGGCGCAAGAAAACCTCAGAGCATCAGCGCTCGAAGGTAGCCTTCTCGGCGTCCGTCTCCGGCACGAAGGAATCCGTGTCCAGATCCGCCCAGTACTCCTCGGCCCACGGATCCTCGATCGGCTGCGAACGCTTCCAGAGGATGTAGCCCGCACCGGCGGCCGTACCGACCAAGGCGGTCAGGCCAACAGCGCGCAGGAAACGGCACTTGCGGCGCTTGCGGGTGGGCGTCGCCAGGGCGGCGGCCGACACCTCGGAGGCGCGGCGTGCGCGATCAGACAGCGAACCGCGTGCCGACAGGGCGGCACCCGCCTGGTTCACGGCGAGGGACGCGCGCGGCAGGTAGTCCTCCACCAGGTGCTCGCGGGCGTTCTCAATCGCGGGGCCGGCGTGCGCGGCAGCGGCCTGCGCGCGAGCTGCAGCGTTCTCAATCGCGGGGGCTGCGTGCTCGATCGCGCTGGTCAGTGCAGCCTGGGCACGGGGAGCGGCCCAATCGACGCCCTGGTTCGCCAGATCGGCAGCCCGAACGGCAACCCTCCCGGCGTAAACGGCGGCAGCGTCGCGAAGCTGCTCAGAGGTAGCGCGCAGCTTATCTGCATCGAAAGTCGACGAGGTTGCCATGTTGTCTCCGATCCTGTCCATATTAACGGGGGCGCACATGCGCCACTCACGTCCTATTGTGCTACATCCGTCTGTGATGTGCAGCCCACTAGTCGGCGTGAGCTGAACGACCGTCAGGAAACACACAGGAAAAGATGACACCATTGTCAACATGAAAGCTATTCTGCACACCACCGCCGGCGACATCACCGTCGAGCTGTTCCCGAACCACGCTCCCAACACCGTCACCAACTTCGTGACGCTGGCCAAGGGCGAGCGCGAATGGGTCGACCCCAAGACCGGTCAGAAGACGTCCCGTCCCCTCTACGACGGCACCATCTTCCACCGCGTGATCCCCGGCTTCATGATCCAGGGTGGCGACCCCCTCGGCACCGGTACCGGCGGTCCCGGCTACCAGTTCAACGACGAGATTCACCCCGAGCTGAACTTCAACGAGCCCTACCTGCTCGCCATGGCCAACGCCGGCAAGCGCATGGGGCGCGGCACCAACGGCTCCCAGTTCTTCATCACCGTGGCCCCCACCCCGTGGCTGCTCGGCAACCACACGATCTTCGGTAAGGTCGTCGACGAGACCTCCAAGCGCGTCGTCGACGCCATCGCCACCACCCCCACGGGCGCGAACGACCGCCCCGTGACGGAGCAGGTCATCAACTCGATCGAGATCGTCGACTGACCTTTTCTCTTGTCAGTGACGAGGCCGGGGCCGCTCCCGCTGCTCAGCGCAGTTGGCGGGATGAGAGACCCCGGCCTCGTCCCTTACCCACGAATGAAAGGGACGCTATGAGCCTGCCGAGCTACGGCCAGCGGTCCGACCCGCGGGCCGCCCCCGACTGTCCGCGCCACCCGGGCGTGCGCAGTGTCGACTACTGCAAGCGCTGCAACCGGCCGATGTGCGTGGACTGCTTAATTCCGACCGAGGTGCGCTCGATCTGCGTGGACTGCACATCTTCGAAGCGCGGATGGGTGCGCCAGGCGTCGCGCGCGGCGCGGATGGGTGCGCCGGTCGTCACCTACGTGATGATGGCGATCTGCATCCTCATGTACCTGGTGACCTGGGTGTTCCCCTCCCTCAAGTCGTCTCTCGCGTTGGTTCCGCTCTTCCTCATGTCGCGCCCGTGGACGATCCTGATGGGCGCGTTCCTGCACGGTGGGCTGCTGCACATCCTGTTCAACATGCTCTCCCTGTACTGGGTGGGTCGCGCGATCGAACCCGTCCTGGGCTGGTGGCGTTTCCTCACCGTCTACCTGGTGAGTGCGCTGGGTGGATCCGCCTTCATCCTCGCCTGGTGTCTGATCCAGCCGTCGGAACTCCTCGTGGGCACGGTGGGGGCGTCGGGCGCTGTGTTTGGCCTCTTCGGTGCCGTGTTCGTCCTACAGCGATTGGGGGGTGCCGATACGACGCCGATCCTGACGCTGCTGGGTATCAACCTGGTGTACGGTTTCTTGGCCAGCGGCATCTCGTGGCAGGCGCACATCGGGGGCGCGGTTGCCGGCGTGGCCGCTACGTGGGTGCTTGCACGCCTGGCTCGCCCGCGCTCGGGCATCACGGAGGCGGCGCAGAATCGTCGACAGCTTCTGGTGGCTCTCGGCATGATCGCGGGTATCGTCGCGCTCAACGCTCTGGTGTTCCGCCTCCTTGTCGAGGTCTATGGCGCGTAATCGGGGTGTCGTCGCCTCTGCAGGGCCTCGGCACGTCTTCTGAGGATGACCTAACATAGGGAGGGTCCGGCACAGTGCCGGACCCTCCCTCATGCGCCCCACAGGAGACACCATGACCAGCCCCTGGGACCTGTACGACCAGCTCATCGACGAGATCCCCTCCGACATCACCGTCACCCAAATCCATACCGACGGCAAAGTGGCGCCGCGTCGCCTCCAGCGACGACGGTGTCGGCATGGCCTTCGGCATGAACGTCCAGTCCCGCCCGCGCGCCACCGAGGACCCCTCCGAGCTGGTCGGTCGCTCCCTGCGCGACGTCGCCGCCCTGGCCAAATCCTGGAACTTCGAGGACGCAGGCATCGGCATGGCCGCCATCAACGCCTACCACTCCCACCCTGAGGTCGCCCTCGCCCGAGGATTCACCCCCTGCGAAGAAAACAACTGGGCGCGCACCTTCCACCCCTACGCGCCCCTCGTCGCTGGCAAGCGCGTCGCCATCATCGGACACTTCCCCTTCGCGGCCGCAGCCATGCCCGACGCCGCCGAACTCACCATCCTCGAACGCAACCTCTTCGAGGGTGACTACCCCGATTCCGCCTGCGAATACCTACTCCCCGACATGGACTACGTCTTCATCTCCGGCTCCGCCTTCGTCAACAAAACCATGCCGCGTCTCCTCACCCTCGCTTCGAACGCCCACACCGTCGTCCTAGGACCCTCCACGCCCGCGTCCCCCGCGCTCCTTCACGCCGGTGCCACGACCGTCATATCCTTCGCCAGCGCCCACCCCGCGCGCCTCGAAGACGGCCTCGCCGGACGCTCCCTCCGGGGCATGTACGACGCCGGCATGCGCGTCCAGCTCAGTCGAGCATAATCACCCGGCCAGCCACGGCCTCGTCCATACACACGACGTGGGGCGTCCCGGCCACAACCGGAACGCCCCACACTCACGTTTCACGCGAAACGACGCGCGCTCAGCGCCAACGCAACGTCATCAGGAAACCCACCATCATCGTGCCCAGGCCCACCGCAATATTCCACTGACCGATCTTCGGAATCGGGTACACGCCCTGGGAAATGTAGAACACGACAACCCACAGCAGACCCACAATCATGAGTGTCACGAACGTTGGAGCCCACCAGACCGGGCTGAGCGGAATACCATCCGTCCAATTCTTGATCTCGGTATCGTCCTCGACCTCGTGCCCATTCTTCTTGCGCTTTTTCGATTCGGCCACGTCGGGTCCTTTCTACTGGCCCGCGCGGGAAGACAAACCGCCCGGCGGTGATGAATTAGTCGATACTCTAGCGTAGTCTCGGACATAGGAAGTACCCAAACGCAGCGCCACAGAAAGGGAGAACGATGCAGTCACGCAAAGTCCGCCACACGGCCGCCATCCTCACCGTCACCATCGCCTCCGGCCTGCTCTTCTCCATCTCCTCCCTCAATGAACGCAAACCCCGCCGGGACCTCGGACCTCACAACCCTCGTGCACACCCGACAAGCCCAGGTCGCTGCCCTCGACGCCGAGGTCGGTGCCCTCGACGCGCAGATACAAAACTTCTCCACCTCTCAACCCGGCGCGCCCACCCCCGACGAAGACGCCTTCACCGCCAAATCCACGCGCCCCGTCTCCGGTCCCGGTGTCCAAATCACCCTCAACGACGCGCCCCCCGGACGCATCCCCGTCGGCGCAACCCCCAACGACCTCGTCATCCACCAGCAGGACATCGAAGACACCATGAACGCCCTGTGGGCTGGCGGCGCTGAAGCCATGACAGTCCAAGGCGTACGCATCACCAACCGAACCGTCATCCGATGCATCGGTAACGTCATCCTGGTCGACGGAACCAGCTTTTCCCCGCCCTTTGTGATTCAAGCAATCGGTGATCCTGACACCCTGCGCGCGACGGTTACTGCAAACCCACGTATGGTGAATTATCAGGCTTATGTGTCAAAGTACGGCCTCGGGTGGGACATGCAGACCAAAGACTCCCTAAGCTTCGCGCCTGCAACAACCTCGCTCACCGTCAACTATGCAACCGTGGAGGAAACGAATGGGTGAACACATCGCTCGAGCCACTCCGACAAAGAAAGAGCTCCAACATCTTCTGGAACATCGTCGGCGTCATCGGCGAGCTGCTCATCACCTTCGCGTTCGTCATCGGCCTGTTTTCCGTGTGGCAGCTCTACTGGACGACCTACCAGGTCGCCGGCCAGGTCACCCAGACCATTGCCTCGTACGAAGAAGAACACCAGCCCTCCAAGCGCACCCAAGGCGAGACCCGAACGGACGCACCACCCGAGTTCACGCGCGAGGTTGCATCCGGCGAGGTCTACGGCCTCGTCCACGTACCCACCTGGGACTGGATGAAGATCCCGCTGGCCGAAGACACCACCTCCTACGTCCTCGACCAGGGCTGGGCCGGCCACTACGACATGACCACCCAACCCGGCGGCGTCGGCAACTTCTCCGTCGCCGGCCACCGCCGCACCTACGGCAACAACTTCCGCTGGATCGACCGCCTCACCCAGGGTGACAAGGTCGTCGTAGAAGTCGACGACCGCTACCTCGTCTACTCTATGGTCTCCTCCGAGATCATCGACGCCACCGACCCCACGCAGATGCGCGTCGTCGCTCCCGTCATCGACGACCTCTCCTGGTCCAAAACCCCCACCGAGCGTTGGATGACCATGACGACTTGCCACCCCGAATACGGCAACTGGCAGCGCTACATCGTTCACCTCAAGTTCGAATCCTGGACCCCCAAGGACACGGGCGTCCCCGCCGAACTCGTCGACGAACCCACGAACTAAAGGACCCCACATGTACGCATGGATCTTCCGCCACCTGCCCGGCCCCACCTGGTTCAAAGTCATCGAATCCCTGGCCCTCATCGCCGCGGCCATCGCCGCCCTCTTCACCTGGGTCTACCCCTGGGTCCAGTCCTACCTGGAACTGGGACAGTCCTCCGTCGGCGGCGCCTGAGCCACCCGCTTGTAGATGGGACGAGGCCGGGGCCACCCGGCCTCGTGTCGTATCCACGGGCGTTGGGCGGGGTCGCGAACCGTGGATGTGGGAATTTCTGCTCGGCTGTGCCCACGGGTGCGGGGTCGGTCTCCCATCTCTCATTCGTGAATGCGTCGCCGCTTTCCACGCCGCCGCTTTCCGCACCGCACCGCCCGTTTGTCGGACAGCGGTCGCGCGCCCACTGGGGGAGCGCCCTACGATGGAGGCCGGAGAAGGGGCTACGGCCTCGTACATGAAAGGACCGGCGATGGCACGAATCCTCTGCGTCGACAACTACGACTCGTTCGTCTTCACGATTGTGGGCTACCTGCGCCACCTGGGCGCTGTTGTGGACGTCGTGCGTAACGACGTCGTGGATCCCGCGTGGTTCGAGGCCGGCTACGACGGCGTCCTCATTTCCCCCGGACCCGGCGACCCCAAGAGCGCCGGCGCGTCCCTGCAGACTATTGCCGACTGCGCCGAGCGGGAGATCCCGATGCTGGGCGTGTGCCTGGGCCATCAGGCCCTGGGTGAGCTGTTCGGCGCGACCGTGGGGCACGCACCCGAACTCATGCACGGCAAGACCTCCGTCATCACCCACGACGGGCGCGGCGTGTTCGAAGGCGTCCCCTCGCCACTGACCGTCACCCGCTACCACTCCCTCACGATCGACCCCGCGACCATGCCCGACGAACTCGAGGTCTCCGCGAGCACCGAATCCGGCATCATCATGGGCGTGCGCCACCGCTCCCTGCCCCTCGAAGGCGTCCAGTTCCACCCCGAGTCCGTCATGACACAGTCCGGGCACCTCATGTTCGCCAACTGGCTGGCCGCCTGCGGCGACGTGTCTGCACGTGAGCGTGCCGTTTCCCTGAAGCCCGTCGTCGCGGAGCGCTTCAAGCTGTAGAGGGCGCGTCATCAGCCCACTGGCTGGACACGTTCAGTGAGTACAGCCGCGATGTCGGCGGCGGTGAATACGCATCCTCAGATGCATCTGTGGGTGGCCGCATGCGGATAGGACATGACGTCACGGATAGGTTCCGAGCATGCGGATAGATTAATAACCTATCCGTGAACGCATAACCTATCCGTGAACGCATAACCTATCCGTGAACGCATAACCTATCCACGTAGGGGCGGGTCCGGCGCGGAAACATCGTCGTCCTGTGTATCCTCCGACGAGGCCGTGGTTGGGATCGTGGCAAGTCGTGATTTTTGAGTGGAGTGTGAGGCCGCTAGTCGGAGACTGGGACATCTAGCTGGAGTGTGGGCCTTCTGGGTCGAGCGTGGGCGACCCCGCCCACGCTCGACCCAGCGGGTTCACGTGCACATCAGGGGGGTTATCCGCCGGTTAGCGGGCTAAGGCTCTAGTTAGGCGTCCCGCGTGCGGGGAGAATCGCGAGGATATGCGGTGTCTCGAGGAATCCGCATAGCTGTCACAGCCTCGTATTTGCACTAAAGCTCAGAACAGTCCTCGCAAGCTGCCCGAATGACACACCGAAGCTCAAGACAGTCCACGCACACTGCGCGAATCCGGCCACGGCCTCGTACCCGCCCTGACCATTGCACGCGGCCCATACCGACGCGGGAACCATGCCACGGCCTCGTACCCGCCCTGGAAGCCGTGACAGGAGCGCATGCATGTGGAGCGGAACCCACCCCACACACGACGGGCCCGCACCCCGCACGCAAGGCCAGCACCGCATACGACAAGGCCCGTACCCCAGGAGGAATCCTGTCGGTGCGGGCCCTGATCGTTGGGTGAGTCGGACTATTTCTTAGTGGAGGGCGACGGGCTGGGCGTCGAGAATATGGAACCCTTCGAGACCTTGAGCTTCACAGTCGAGTTCTTGTCCACCTTCGAACCCACGCCGGGTTCAACGGCGGTAACCTGGCCGGCGGGCTGGGTACCGGTGACTTCCTCGACGGTCACGGTCAGGCCCAGGGCCTTGAGCTGCGCCTCAGCGTCCTCGCGGCCGATGCCGACGACGGAGGGGATCTCCACCTGTGCGGGCTTGCCACTGGACACGGACACGGCGATGCTGGTGCCCTTCTTGACCGTGGAGTCGCTATCGGGATCCTGCGCGACGATACGGTCCTTCTCCTTGTCGGAGTCGACGGTCGACACGTTGCCGAGTTCCAGGCCGACTGCCTTGAGGGCGCTGCGCGCCTGGTCCTGGCTCATACCCGACAGGTCGGGGACCTCAACCTGGTTGGAGCCGGAGGACAGGTAGGCGGTGATCGTCTGGCCGGTCTTGACCTTCGAGCCGGGGGAGGGGTTGGTCTGCGCGACCTTGCCCTCGGGCACGGTGTCGGAAGCGACCTTACTGGAGTTGACATCCCACTTCAGGCCCAGCGCCTCGACGGCCTTACGGGCGTCGTCGGGACTCATACCGACCAGGTTGTCGGGCAGGGTGACCGAGTCGGGGCCGGATGAGATAGTGACGCGCACGGTGGCGCCCTTCTCGGCCTGGGTGCCGCCTGCGGGGTCGGTTGAGGCGACCGAGTCCTTGTCGACGGTATCGGAGGCGACCTTGTCGGGGTTGAGTTCCCAAGTCAGGCCGGCGGCTTCGATCTGGGACTTTGCGTCTGCTTGAGACAGTCCAACGACGTTGGGGACGGCGACGGTCTCCGGCTCAGCGGCGCTGCGGCTCAGCGCCCAGACGCTGCCGCCGATGAGGAGCAGCGCGATGGCGACGAGGGTCGCGATGATCGCGGTGCGGCGCTTGCGGGCAGCAGCATCATTACTCGTCCTATCGTCGTCGGAGGAGACGGCGGGCAGCGACGTTGACGTTGATGTCGAGGGGGTCCCTGCCGCGGACGTGCTCACCCTGGAGGTGGTCGTCGGTGCTGCGGCGCGCGCACCGACGAGACCGGCTGCGGGCAGCACCTCGGTCGCCCACGAGTCGGCAGGCGGGGCACCCACGTCCATGCCGCGTGCAACGCGCTGCAGGTCCGAGAGCATCGCGGTGGCGCTCGAGTAGCGGTCGTCGCGGTTCTTCGCGAGCGCCTTGAGGACTACTCGGTCCAGGGAATCCGGGATGTCGGACAGGATCGACGAGGGGGTGGGCGGGATCTGCTCGACGTGCTGGTAGGCGACGGCGACGGCCGAGTCGCCCTTGAAGGGCGGGCGGCCCGTCAGCAGCTCGAAGAGCACGACGCCCGTCGAGTACAGGTCGGAGCGCTCGTCCACGGTCTCGCCGCGCGCCTGCTCGGGGGAGAGGTACTGCGCGGTGCCGACGACGGCATTCGTCTGCGTCATGGTGGCCTGCGAGTCGGTCAGGGCACGGGCGATGCCGAAGTCCATGACCTTGACCTTGCCGTCCGACGTCAACATGATATTGCCCGGCTTGATGTCGCGATGCACCAGGTGGTTGTCGTGCGAGTACTGCAGGGCGGACAGGACACCCGACACGATCTCGATGGCTTCGTTGATTGGGACGGCTGTGCCGTCGGCGATCAGCTCCTTGACGGTGTGCCCCTCGACATACTCCATGACGATGTAGGGGATCGCGATGGACCGGTTGGTCGCGTCCGAGATGATTTCTTCGCCGGTGTCGTAAACGGCGACGATGTTTGGGTGATTCAGCGACGCTGCCGACTGAGCCTCGCGGCGGAACCGCGCCTGGAAGATCGAGTCCAACGCCAGGTCGCGTCGTAGCATCTTGATGGCGACGACGCGCGACAGGCGAGTGTCGAAGCCCAGGTGGACTTCGGCCATTCCGCCTCGCCCGATGAGCGAGCGGACCTCATATCGGCCAGCTAGACGGTGGGCCATGGGCTGTGCCATGTCCTAACCTCCTCGGTGATGGTTGCCCCCGCGTTGCTTGGGATGAGGGAGCTCAGCATGGATTTGATCGTAAAGGCTGCAAGTACGGTCAGCGCAATCACGATGAGTGCGATGACCGCAATGCGGATTAATTTCTTAGATGCAGGGACGGGCGGGGCAACGACGCTGCGAGAGTAGGCGGTCTTCGCTGCCGGGCGCTTGTGCTCGGTGGTCCGGGCGTCGAGTTTGTGCCAGTGTGGGCCGCGCGAGTCTTTCTTGGGCTTGGACTCGTACACGGAGCGGCGTGGGCGCGTGGACGCATTCTTGTTTTTCTTGTCCTTGCCGCGGGGTTGGGGAACGGTCCCGAAGACGCGCGGCGTGGAGCTGGTGGTCGTCGTGGTCTTCGACGAGGCCTTGGTGGGCTTTGCGCGCTCGTCCTTGACGTCGCGGGACGGCTGGGGGTCGGGCGCGGAGGAGGCACGCGCGGACTCGCGCTGAGCCTGCTCGGCTTCGCGCTGAGCCTGCTCGGCTTCGCGCTGAGCCTGCTCGGCTTCGCGCTGAGCCTGCTCGGCTTCGCGCTGAGCCTGCTCGGCTTCGCGCTGAGCCTGCTCGGCTTCGCGCTGAGCCTGCTCGGCTTCGCGCTGAGCCTGCTCGGCTTCGCGCTGAGCCTGCTCGGCTTCGCGCCGTTGGCGGGCCTCGCGGCGTTGGCGCGCTTCGCGGGCTTCACGTAGCTCACGCTGGCGGGCCTCTTCTTCGCGGGCGACCTGGGCGCGACGATGTGCTTCGGCGGCGTCCTCGGCCTGGCGGTCTTGTGCCCGCTGGCGCAGGCGCTCGTTGAGGGCTGCGCGTCGTTCGGCTTCCGTGGGCGCAACGAGCGTAGCGGGTGTTTGTGTGCGCGCGGGGCTTGGGTCCTTGCGCGGGGTCGACGAGGCCGCGGTCGGCTTTTTGGGAGCCGGTGCCTCGGCGCGCGCGGGTGTTGTCGGGCGCTCGGTGGCCGTGGGGCGCGCGGGCGTTGTCGGACGTTGGGACGGCTTGGGGGCCGCGGGTGTTGTCGGGCGCTCGGCGGCCGTGGGACCCGTGGGCGTTGTCGGACGTGGGGACGGCTTGGAACGCACCACTGGTTTCGTCGGTGTAGCCGCCTGCGTCGGGTCGACGGGCGTGGCAGGAGTCGGGGTGGGGGTCGCAGTTGGCACCGCGGCCTTCGCGGTGGGGGTCTTGGTGGTGGGGGTCTTGGCGGTGCGGAGTGAGGGTGACTCGGGAACCGCCGTGGGCTTGGAGACGACGCGCGTGGGGATCGAGGCCGAGATCGGCCCCTGTGGACTCGAGGGCACAGCCGTGTGGCGTCCCGTAGATGTCAGGGAACGCACGGAATCGGACACCAGTGTCTGTTCGCCGGTCGTATCGGGGATGATGCGACGTACCCGCGTGGGTGGAGACAGGGGGTTGGTGGACGGCGGCGGTGCGGTTTCGTCGATGATGCGTGGGAGCATGGTGTGGCGTCCTGTGATCGGGATCATCGAGGACGAGGGTGCGACGGTCGTCGCCTCGTCGATGATGCGGGGAACGACGGCGTGGCGACCGGTCGCGGCCGGCACGCGGGGTACGAGGCCCGACGGGGGCTGGAGCATCTCGTCGGGGAGCGTGCGGCGAGTTAGGTGACGCACGGGTGCGAGGATCGGGACGGAGGGCTGGACGGGCGTGCGTGTCTCGGGGGCGAGCTGCGCGGCCTTGGGCAGCGGCAGCGGGCGAGGCGTCACGGATATGCCCATGGCCTTGGCGGCACCGGCGATCTCGCGGACGGCGGCGGCACCGGATTCGGGGCGTTTCGCGGGGTCCTTTTCCAGCAGGTGCAAGATGACGTCGGCGAGGGGTTCCGGGACGAAGTCAGGCAGCGGAGGTACCGGGTCGTTGACGTGCGAGAACGCGATGTCGACCTGGGTTTCGCCCGTGAAGGGGCGGCGGCCAGCGGCGGCCTCGTAAGCGATGACGCCGAGGGCGTAGAGGTCGCCGATGGGCGTGGCGGTCTCGCCCATCGCCTGTTCGGGCGGCAGGTATTGGGCGGTACCCATGACCATGCCCGCGGCGGTTAGGTTGACCTGGTCTCTCGCGCGGGAGATGCCGAAGTCGGTCAGCTTCACCATGCCGTCCGGGCGAACGAGGATGTTCGCCGGCTTGATGTCGCGGTGCACGACGCCCGCGCGGGCGGCGGCACCGAGCGCCATCGCGACCTGCACGAGGATCGGCAGGAGGTATTCGGGTTCGATGCGTGTGCCGCCGCGCAGATAGTCCGTCAGCGGGTAGCCGTCGACGAGTTCCATGATGATCCAGCCGATGCCGTCTTCTTCGCCCGAATCCTGGGTGTTCGCAATGTTCGGGTGCGAGATCGACATCGAGTTGCGGGCCTCGAGGCGCAGGCGCGACAGTGAGAGTTCCTCGCCTGTCAGCTCGGGGCGTAGAACCTTTGCGGCGACGATGTGGCCGCTGACGCGGTCGCGAGCCTTCCACACCTCACCCATACCACCCTGTGCGATGGGGGTGAGCAGTGTGTAGCGGCCCCCAAGGACGCGGCCGGCGCCGGATGTCATGCGCGGGACACTCACTGGAGCCCCGCTTCCAGGACGGCCCGGGCGACCGGGCCGGCCACGTCTCCGCCGTGCGGCGTGGGAACATTGTCGTCACCTTCGACGATGACGGCAAAGGCGATCTGGGGGTTGTCTGCGGGGGCGAAGCCCATGGCCCACGCGTTCGCGCGGTCGCCCTCGCCGGTCTCGGCGGTTCCGGTCTTGGCTGCCACCGACACGTTGGGGATAGCCATCGGGGTACCGGAGCCGTACGGCTGGGAGACGACGGCCTGCATCATGCTGGTGAGCTTCGAGGCTGTGTCCGCGGAGATCGGCCGACCGGCGTCCGTTGGTTTGGTCTTACGCATGGTCTGGTTGTCAGCGTCGACGATCTGCTTGATCAGGTAGGGCGCCATCATCTGGCCGCCGTTGGCGATCGTCTGCGCGACCTGGGCCATCTGCATGGGAGTGGCCTGGACCGTGTACTGGCCGATTGCGCTCATGGCGAGCTGTGCGCTGTCCGCGTCGGAGGGGAACACGGAGGGGATGACCGTCAGCGGGATTTGCTGTTCATGATCAAAACCGAAGCGGTTCGTGATGTCCGTGAGCTGCTGGTTCGTCAGCTGCTGGGAGGCCAGCACGAACGTTGTGTTGCACGAGCGTGCGAATGCCTCGGTCAGGGTCGGGTTGCCGTCGCCACAGGTCGAGGACTCGATGTTGGAAACCTGTGTAACCGTGCCCGGAAGGGTTGTTGTTACGGGCGAGGCCATGTGAGTGTCCGGATTGGCAATGCCATTCTCGATCAGGGCGATGACCGTGATGACCTTGAACGTCGAGCCGGGCGCGTAGCGTTCCGAGATCGCGCGGTTGAGCATCGGTTTCTTCGGGTCGGCTTCCAGCGCCGCGTAGGCGTCGCTCACTTTGCCCCCGTCGCTGGAAGCCAGCGTGTTCGGGTCGAAGGTCGGGGAGGAGTAGAGGGCGAGGATCGCGCCGGTCTTGGCGTCCAGCGCCACAACGGCACCCTTGCGGTCGCCGAGCGCGGTGGCTGCTGCCTGCTGCATGGAGGCGCTCAGCGTCAGCTCGACACCGCCGCCCTGGCGCTTTTCGCCCGTCAGGAGGTTGCGCAGGCGCTGCCCGAGCAGAGTCTGAGACTGGCCGTCGAGAACGTCCGCCTCAGCTTCCTCGATGCCGGTTGCCCCGTAGCCGATTGCCGAAAAGTAGCCTGTGGCCGATACGTAGAGGGGACCCTCGTCGTAGACGCGCGTGTAGCGATTGGAGTCCTCTTCGAGTTCAGAGGAGGCGATCGCCGTTTTCCACGATGATGGGTCCGCGGTCGACTTCCGCGGCGTGGCGGGTCGTGCGCACGTTACGCGGGTCTGCGTTCAGCGAGGGCGCGGAAATGAACTGCGTGTTTGTTATCGCCAAGCCCAGCATGGCGAACATGATCAGGACGACGACGAAGATCTTGCGAATCTGTGCGTTCATGTGTTACTCGTTCACCCCCAGTGCCGCCGGAATACCGGAGTTCCACGGGGACTGCGTGGACGCCGGGCGGCGGGCAGCGTCTGACACGCGGATCAGCAGTGCGACGGTTATCCATGAGGACACCATTGAGGAGCCACCGGCCGCCAGGAACGGTGCCGTCAGGCCCGTCAGCGGGATGAGACGGGTGATGCCACCGAGCACCACGAAGAGCTGGACGGCCAGCGAGAAGCTTAGGCCGGTGGCCAGAAGCTTACCGAATCCGTCGCGCACCGTCAGGGCTGCGCGCAGGCCGCGCTGGACGAGGATCAGGTACAGGATCAGGATCGCAGCCATGCCGGTGAGGCCCAGCTCCTCGGCCAGGGAGGAGAGAATGAAGTCGGAGTTGGCCAGCGGAACCTGGTCCGGATATCCGCGTCCCCATCCGGCACCCATGAGGCCGCCCGATGCCTGGCCGAAAATACCCTGCGCAAGCTGGTAGGAACCGCCGTAGTAGAACTCGGGTTCGAAGGCGTGCAGCCAGCCGTTGAAGCGCGTCTGCACGTGGGAGAAGAAGCGGACGGCGAGGGCGACGGCGGGAGCGAAGAGCGTGAAACCGATGAACAGCCAGGATACGCGGTTGGTGGCCACGTACAGCATTGCGACGAACAGGCCGAAGAAGAGCAGCGACGTGCCGAGGTCGCGTTGGAGAACGAGGATCGCGATGCCGATGAGCCAGACGATCATGATGGGACCGAGGTCGCGGGCGCGTGGTAGGCGCATGCCCAGGAATTTGCTACCGCCGATCGCGAGATTGTCACGGTTGGTAACCAGGTATCCGGCGAAGAAGATGGCGAGCGTGATCTTGACGAGCTCACCGGGCTGGATCGAGACGGGACCCAGGCGGATCCACACGCGCGCGCCGAAGGTCTCCTGGCCGAGGCCGGGGATCATCGGGAGGAGCAGCAGGAAGAGGGACAGTGCGCCGAAGGTGTAGGTGTAGCGGCGCAGCATGCGGTGGTCGCGCAGCGAAATCAGGATGATGGCGGCGACGACGATCGCGATGCCTACGAAGAGCGCTTGCTTGTAGCCGACCTGGGCCTCGTCGTTTTTCGCGTACGACAGGTCCAGGCGGTAGATCATCGCCAGACCCACGCCTGTCAGTGCCACCGCGATCGGCAGGATGACGGGGTCCGCGTAGGGTGCCAGGAAGTGGATGCCGACTTCGCCGATGATCGCAAGGGCGATGAGTACCCCGATCTGAGGGATCAGGTTCGCGGGCAGGGTTTTCGTCAAGTTCAGTGAGGAGAGTACGTAGCCGGAGATGCCGACGGCCAGGGCCAGGGCCGTGAGGCCTAGCTCGAGGAATCGGCGCGGCTTAGCGGGGGCGATCGAGACGGTTGCCATCAGAAGTGTTCTCCGCTCTGGGCCCCGGATTGTACCTCACCCGACTGCGGGACGGGTCCGATGTGCCCGGTCGGAGGCGTGACGGCGGAATGCTTGAGACCCTCAATGTACTCGTCGATTTCCTCGCGGGAGGAGCGCAGTACCGGTGTGTCGAGGCGTTGGCGGTCCACGGGGGACAGGTCCGAGAGCGCGACGTCGGAGACTTCGACGGCGTGGGAGAGACGCCAGGGGCCGATGGCCTGGGGAATGCCCTGGTAGATGACGACGTATCCGTCCTGGCCGATCGCGTAGTACTGCGTCTGCGTCCACTTCCAGGACAGCCAGGACGCGGCTACCACGAGGACGGTCACGAGGGACACGAAGATGGGGGTCCACCAGGAGGTGCGGGGCTTGAGTTCGATGGGACTGGCGTCAAAGTCGGCACCGTGGCCCGAGGACTTGGCTCCTAGCGCGGCCGCGCGCGCAGCCGCTCCCTGGCCGCCGCGCGACTTGGCATTGCGGTCGATGGCGGCGGCACCGACGATCTGCGGGGGTGCGGGCGGGAAGGATCCGGCGGGGACGATGTCCGCGATGACGCACGTGATGTTGTCGGGGCCACCGCCCAGGAGGGCGAGGCGGATGAGTTCTTCGGCGCATTCGCCGGGGTCGGCGAAATCAGCCATGACCTGGCCGATCGTCTCGGGGGAGACGAGGCCGGACAGGCCGTCGGAGCACAGCATCCAGCGATCGCCGACGACGGCCGTGCGGATGGTTTCGTCGGGGGACACGTCGGCCTGTGCGTCGCCGAGGATTTTCAGGACGACGTTGCGGTTGGGGTGGTGCTCGGCTTCCTCGGGCGTGATCTGGCCGGTGTCGACCAGGTATTGCACGAAGGAGTGGTCTGTCGTGACCTGAGTGAGCGTGTCACCGCGCAGCACGTAGGCGCGCGAGTCGCCGATGTGGACCATGGCCAGGCGGTTGCCGGAGCGCATGAGGGCGATGCAGGTGGTGCCCAGGCCTTCGAGGTCGCGGTCGCGGCTCGAGCGGTCGGTGAGTTCCTCGTGGGCGTCAAGGAGGGCCTCGCGCAGGAGGGGCAGCATGGAGTCTGCGGGGTGCGAGTCGGTGTCGAGGGGGACCAGGTGTGCGAGGGCAACTGATGACGCGATGTCGCCGCCGGCAGGCCCCCCCATGCCGTCGGCGAGGACCAACAGGTTCGCTCCGGCGTAGCCGGAGTCCTGGTTGTTGGAGCGCACGAGGCCCACGTCGGAGCGGGCGGCATAGTGGAATTGAACGGCATTGCCTGGCATATCAACCCACCAATTCGAGAGTTGTCTGGCCGATGCGGATGATATCGCCGATTCTGAGTTGACGCGGTTGCATCAGGCGCTCGTCGTCGATAAACGTGCCGTTTCGGCTCGAGAGGTCTTCGATCCACCAGCCGTCGGCCTGCGGAGTGAGCGCTGCGTGGCGGCTGGAGGCGTACTCGTCTTCGAGAACGAGGGTGCACGCGGGGGAGCGGCCGATGACGATGGGCGCTTCGCCGAGGGGCAGCATGGTGCCAACCAGCGGCCCGCCGGTGACCAGGAGATCCTTGGGCATCAGCGGGTTGGTGGAGGTCCGCTTTGTCTCCTTGCGCCGGGTGCGCGAGGCCTTGCGTCGGGAAGCGGCCTTGTCTCGTCCCTTGCCGCGCGGGGTGACGACGGTGCCGAAGATATCGCGTCGCAGCGTGTTGACGGCCGCGAGCACGAGGAGCCAGAGCAGCACCAGGAACCCGATGCGGAATACGGTAAATGCGAGGTCAGTGGTCACTTCATTAAACTCCGCTCTGGTCAGGATGCGTCCAGAAGAGGATCTTGGTACGTCCGATAACGATCTGGTTGCCGTCGAGCAGGGTTGCTGCATCGATGCGATGGCCTTCGACGAAGGATCCGTTGGTGGAACCTAGGTCGGTCGCGATCACTCCGGTGGGGGTGATGCGAAGTTCGAGGTGGCGGCGCGATACGCCGGAGTCATTGACGACGATGTCGGCTTCGGAGCCGCGACCGATGACGGTGACGGGTTCGGTGAGCAGCCACTTGTCACCGTCGATGTCGATGATGGGGTGTTCGGGGGAGGCAGACGAGGCAGTGGCGGGGGCTGCGGCACCTCTGCGGTTTTCGGCGGCGACTTTCAGGGTGCCGGCGACTTCGGTCGAGTCGGCGACGAATTCGATGCTGACGGGACCGAGGAGGGAGTAGTCGTTGTTGGAGGCGTGCTCGGTGGCCTGCTGGGCGAACTCGTCGGCGAGGACGTCGAGGGAGGCTTCGAGAGAGAAGAGGTCTTCACGTGAGGCGTAGACGGTGAAGTGGTTCGCTGCGATGATGCGCGAGGCGGAGACCTCCTGGACGGAATCGTCCATGGCGCGGCGGATCGCCGTGGTGATGTCCACGGGCTTGATCCCCGACCGGAACACGCGTGAGAAGGCGCCATTGACGCCCCTCTCCACGGCATTCTCGAAGCGGTCGAAGATACTCATAGTCGTGCTCTCCTCATTCCCCCGCGCTGTGTGCGCGACGTACGGTCGGTGCGGAAGCCATTCCGCTCCCGGTCCCAGTCTAACTGCCGCGGGTGGTGCTGTGGTTGTAAGTAGCGGGATGTTCGCGATCGGCTGCCCCTCTATCTACGTGACGAGATGCGCGTCATGACGGGGAATACTCCGACATGATGCGCCTGGGACATATGATATGCATGTTGCATGTGTGATATTAAGTGTGTGAGAGGTAACAATGTGTGGGGTTCTGAGTGGGCGGGCGTCATGTTGGTCTGCGCTTGGAGCGTGGTCTAAGTCTACTGTCGTCCTCTTGATGAGGTGCGGTGAGGGCGGGTCCGTACTTGCTCGTGTGGGGAGTTAACTGGGGGAACGGTAAGGGCTTGTGGAGAAGTTGTCGATCATGGGTCAATTAGAGGGGAAAACTGAAGGGTAGTAAACCTCAGTAGTTGGGCGCAAGTGCCCGGTTCAGCCTCATAATTCTACCAATCACCTGCACCTCCGCCAACCAGCTGCAGGCCTCGAACCTGCGCCTCAACAAGAGCCTTGATGCGGTTGATGATGGGATGATGCGATAGCATCACTGTCACCTACCGCATCACCGTGACCAGCGATGGAAACGCCAATAACGAGGCCTGTGCCCCTGCTCGTCCTCGCCGCGGGATGTGGCTGGATGCACCGCAGGGAGTATGTGCTGGCCAAGTAGTCACGCATTGTGATGTCGCCCATCGTACGGCGGACACCCCCGTTGTGCTGCGACACCCCCTGACGACGCCGGGCCGCGCACATACAACGCGGCCGGGCTGCACGCAGCCCGGCCGCGAGTCGGCAGGATCAGAAGTCCCAGTCCTCGTCCTCGGTGTCCACGACCTCGCCCATCACGTAGGACGAGCCGGAACCCGAGAAGAAGTCGTGGTTCTCGTCCGCGTTCGGGCTCAGGGCCGCCAGGATCGCGGGGTTCACGTCGGTCGCGTCGTGCGGGAACAGGGCCTCGTACCCCAGGTTCATGAGCGCCTTGTTCGCGTTGTAGCGCAGGAACTTCTTGACGTCCTCGGTCAGACCCAGCGGATCGTAGAGGTCCTCCGTGTACTGTTCTTCGTTCTCGTAAAGCTCGTACAGCAGCGAGTACGTGTAGTCGCGCAGGTCGTCCTGGCGCTCCTCGCTCGACTCATTCACGGCCAGCTGGTACTTGTAGCCGATGTAGTAGCCGTGGACGGCCTCGTCGCGGATGATGAGGCGGATCAGGTCGGCCGTGTTCGTCAGCTTGGCGTGCGAGCTCCAGTACATGGGCGCGTAGAAACCCGAGTAGAACAGGAAGGACTCGAGCATCGTCGAGGCGACCTTGCGCTTCTCTGGGTCGTCGCCGTCGTAGTACGACTTGATGATCTCGGCCTTCTTCTGCAGGGCCGCGTTCTCGTTCGACCAGCGGAAGGACTCGTTGATCTCCTCCGTGGACAGCAGGGTGGAGAAGATCGACGAATAGGACTTGGCGTGCACCGACTCCATGAACGCGATGTTCGTGTAGACGGCCTCCTCGTGCGGGGTGCGCGCGTCCGGGATCAGCGACACTGCGCCGACCGTGCCCTGCAGCGTGTCCAACAGAGTCAGGCCCGTGAACACGCGGTTCGTCATGAGCTGCTCGTCCTTGGTGAGGGTCTTCCAGCTCGGCAGGTCGTTGGAGAGCGGAATCTTCTCAGGCAGCCAGAAGTTGCCCGTCAGGCGGTCCCAGACCTCAAGGTCCTTGTCGTCTTGGATCTTGTTCCAGTTGATGGCCTCGAACACGGGCTCGGTCGCCATGGGGACTCCTCTATGTGCGGTGTTGGATTAACGAGGCCGGGGTTGCCTCGCGCTGCTCCCACCAGGATACCTGTGGGCGCGTTTGTCGGGGTCACGTAGTGAATGCGTTATAAGGCGCATCGTGGCTGCGTGCCGCGCAGGACCGCAGAATCCTGGGATTGTGTGGACGAGGTCATGCACAGCAGCATGGGGTCGGTATCCTATCCGCATGACGATGCCCACCTTCGCCGACGCTGAGGCCGCGATTGCCGCCCGCGACTACCGGGCGGCCCTGAGCATCCTCGAAGCCCTCGACGTGGTCGGCGAGGACGCCTGCTACCGGCGCGACATTCAGGCCGCCGCCTGCGCCGACCGCCTCGGCCTGTTCCCTCTGTGCGAGGAATATGCGACGCGCGCCTACTCCTACGGCGACGACATGGCCGACCCCTTCGCCCTCATGGCCAGAGCCCAGCGCCGCCAGGGCCTCATCGCCGACGCCGCAGCCACAGCCTCGTCCGGCGCGCGCATCCACCCCACCAACCCCGCGATTGCGCGTGAACTGGCCCTGGCTTTCGTCGCCCTCGGGCGATACGAGGAAGCCCGTGGCCCCGCCGACCTCGCCACCGACACCTACAAAAGGACGTCGAGCTGCTCATGGCCTACGGGCACGTCTGGGAACCCGTCAACCCCGACGCCGCGCAGTGGGCTTTCCATCGTGCCGAGAAAGTCAACCTCGACAATGATGACGCGCGAATCGCCTTCGATTCCCTGGCTCACCCCCTCAAGGGTGCGGGACGCTCCTCCTACCGGATCGAAATCCAGCCCCCCGTCGCCGCCGCCTACCGCACCATGCTGCGTCGCGTGCGCGCCGTGCTGACCAATGCCTGGAAGGGTGCCGCCATCGCCGCCCTGTGCTGCGGACTCGTCTACCTGTTCGTCGCCCGTGGAGTCTTTCCCGGCGTCCGGTGGGGAGTCTTCCTGCTGTACGTCGCTGCCATCGTCAGCGTCTACTTCTACGTGGGTTACCAGATCGCCGCGTTCAACCGGACCCTGCCGCGAGGCGTGCGCCTGACCTTCATGCGCTTGTGCACCCGATTCACCGAGCTGGGTGGCCGCATCTTCCTCTTCATGCGCGTCTCCCTCATCTCCGGCTTCTTCCTCATAGCTTTCATGAACGGCATCGGGTAAGCCGCCCACCGTCGCATTCGGGGCGGAGATGAGGCAAGCAACCGGTAGGCTTGCGGGCATGACCAATCCCCTCATTGACTCCCTCACGGCCGTCGTTGCCGAGCGACCTGGGGACACGCCTCTGCGCCTGCACCTCGCCGAACTTCTGATCGCCGACGGGCGAGGTGCCGACGCCGTCCCCCACCTCGGTATCGTCCTCGCGTCCGAGCCGACCAATGAACGCGCCACCGCCCTCATGCGGGCCGCACTCGGTGTGCCCGTCCCCGGTCACGAGGCCGTGGCACCCCCCGCTGCGCCCGCACCGACTGCGCCCACCACCGCTGCGCCCGAGCCGAGCGTGCCCACGCAGGCCACCCAGGCCTCGTCCGCCAAGCCAACCCAGGAAGGCGAGGCCCAGCGCTTCGACTGGCGCAGCGCCGAGGAACAGGTCGGCGGCCCCGCGCCCGCCTTCGTCAACGGTGCCGAACCCGTCTACAACGAGACACCGCCCGCCGCCGAGGACGTGTGGGACGTCGAAACCGCCACCTCCACCCTGGCCGACGTCGGCGGCATGCAAGACGTCAAAGACCGCCTCAACATGGCGTTCCTGGCACCCCTGCGCAACCCCGAGCTCCGCAGGCTCTACGGAAAGAGCCTCAAGGGCGGCCTCATGCTCTACGGCCCCCCGGGATGCGGCAAAACCTATATCGCGCGTGCGCTCGCCGGCGAGATCGGTGCGTCCTTCATCAACGTCACCCTCACCGACATCCTCGACCAGTTCATCGGCAACTCCGAAGCGAACCTCCACTCCCTGTTCGTCACCGCCCGCAGGCACGCGCCCGTCGTCCTCTTCCTCGACGAGATCGACGCCATCGGGCAGAAGCGCAGCCAATCTACCAGCGCCGCGTGGCGAGGCGTCACCAACCAGCTCCTCATGGAAATGGACGGCATCGGTGCCGACAACGAAGGACTGTTCATCCTGGCCGCCACTAACACGCCGTGGGACGTCGACCCCGCCCTGCGCAGGCCCGGGCGCTTCGACCGATCCGTCGCCGTCCTGCCGCCCGACGCGCCCGCGCGCCACTCGATCCTCTACCACTACCTGAAGGATAGGCCCATGGAGGGGATCGACCTGGGCGTCCTCGTGCGCCAGACCAGCGGATTCACCGGCGCGGACCTGGCCCACCTGGTCGACAGTGCCGCCGAGTTCGCCATGATGGACTCCCTGCGCACCGGCACCGTCCGCATGATGACTATGCAGGACTTTGCGAACGCCCTCAAGCAGGTGCGCCCCAGCGCGGGTCCGTGGTTCGCATCGGCGCGCAATATCGTCGAATACGGCAACCGTGACGGCCAATACGACGACCTGGCCGCCTACATGAAGGCCAATAAGCTGCTGTGACCGCCCTTCCAGGTCTGCCCCTGCCGATGAAAGGACACAATGTCAGGCGAAAGCTCCGCCCATGAGCAGATTAAACGCGCCCAGGCGCTCATCGACCTTGGGCGACAGGAACAGGCCGTCGAGCTCCTTGTCACGATCCCGCAGACGACCCCTCTTCTCGTTGCGGCCGTCAACTGTTTTCTCGCGTACGCCTTCGCGGGATTGGGCAAGAAGGACGAGGCGTACGCTTGCGCGCGGCGAGCCCTCGAAGCAGAACCCAACAACGACACCGCGCTGTTCTGGCTGGCCATCGTCGAGCCGGACGATGCGGCCGCCCTTCAGCACACGTCACGCCTGATCGAACTCGATCCCGACTGGGTCCCGTACCAGTCCCTTCATGCGATCAGCCTCTTGCGCAACGGTCGGAAAGAAGAAGCCGAAGCCGTCGCGCGTGGAGCCGCACGTCAAGCCCCGGAAGACGTCTACGTGCTGGGCAACCTCGGGGATGTCCTCCAAGATAAGCGCTCCCCGGAAGCCGAACAGGTCTACGCGCGCATCCTCGAGATGGAACCCGACGACCTTCACGCGCGCAAGGCACTCGCCCGGATCAAGCAAAAGGACGAGGCCGATGAGAGCGCCCGACTCTACACCGACATCCTCGCCACAGATCCCGACCAGGGCGATGTTGCGCTCCAACTCAACTGGATGGTCTTCGGGAACATGCTCAGCGCGTGTGCGTACGTGTCCACTCGGTACGCTGTCGCGTGGCTCCTTGCCGGCCTGGTGTACGCGGTCGGCCTGCGCACGGTAGCCGTCGTGATCGGTCTGCTTGCTTCCCTCATTTTTGTGTCTCGCGTGGCCCGATCCTTCAGGTCAGACACCTCGAAGCTCGGCAAAGCCCTCGGTATGAGTCCCCGTGCAGCCTTCATCAGGATCTACGGAAAGCTCCCGATCAGCTCGATCATGGCGACACTGGCCACCATCATGATGACCCTGCCTCCGCTCATCTGGGCGGTCTTGGCGCTCGTTGGGAGGGCCTCGTCGTGGTGGGCGGCCGTGGGTCTCCCGATTCTCATCATGGCCTGCGGCTGGGGACTGGCACACGCAGCCGTCCGGGTCGTTCGGACGTATCAGCGCTGACGGGCACGCAGTACAGTCCCCGCGCAAGACACACGCCAAGGTGTACACACACACGCCCGCGCGGCCGCGGAACCCCGACACCGGAGCGCCGTCAGCCGCGCGGATTGCACATTGCTCGCCCAGGCCTCGTGAGGCCCGGTGTCGCACGCCTATGCGCCGGTTGGACAGCTGCCCCGCCCCTCGCCCGCGAGCGTCGCCACAGTTGCAACCGCCTCCAGGGCCCCGAGAGCCAGCCCCTGCCTCGTGTGAGCGAGACGAACGCCCGCGGCGCGGCGGCGCTCACCGCGGCGGAACAGCCAACGCTCCACGGCCACCGTCACGACCGCCGACCCCAGTACCGCGCCCGCCAGGACAGCCAGCTCGCGCGGCTCCGCCTCCGTGACCCCATCGAGCGGGTCGTCGGTCTTTTCCTGCGAGCAATCCGTCTCATCGTCGTACGGGGGTAGCTCGTCTCCTTCGGGCATGAGCGACACCAACGACCAGCCCATCGCGCCGAGCAGACCTACCTTCATGAGGCCGCGCAGCGGGCGCGAGCGCACGACATCGGGTAGCGCGTACCAGGCGACGGTCGCCCCCGTGCCGACCGCGAGGCCTGCGGCGCGCGTTGGCGTCATCGAGAGGTTCAGGGGGCAGGGGCAGGAGCACGGCGAGGTCATGGTCAGTCCTTTCAAAGAGCGTCGCTGAGCGGGTGGCGAGGGTGTCGAATGCACGCGGGTCAGTCCGCGAGCAGGTCCAGCAGGTGAGAGACGACTTTTCCGCCCGAATAGGCGGATCCGTCGTGCTGGTACTCGTTCGTGATGTAGTGGTGGGCGCCGATCAGGTCGCCCGTGTCCAGGGACAGCTCGCGCGGCACGAACATGTCATCGTAGTACACGGCAGCGGCTACCGGTACCGTGTTCTCGGCCAGAACGTCCGGCAGGTACACGGGGGTGGCCTGCGTCGTCGAGGCGAGGATCTCGGCGACGCCCTTCAGCGGTGCCAGGCCCGGGTCCTCGTCGAAGACGCGGCGCATGAAGTGCTCGCCCGTCAGGTAGAACGGCTCGCTCTCGTCCAGCGGGTCCGCGTCCTTCGCGAAGCCCGGGATCTCCTCAGCCAGTCGATCTGCCGCCCATGCCGTCGCCGTGCCCGCCAGAGACGGCGTCGCGCACGCGTAGATGTACTCCTGGAACACGCCGTAGATGGGCGCAACGTCCACCTGCGAGCCGATGGCCGCCAGGAACTGGGACGAGAGGCGGCGCTCGCCTCGAACCGATGTCCACGGACCCTCGAGCAGGTAGTGCAGCTGATCCGTGTTGCCCTGCCCGCCCAGCATCATGCCGATCATGCGCAAGCGCGCGGGGGATAGGCGCTCACCCGTCGGCAGAGTCTCCTCTGTGTCCGCCAGATGCGCGCACAGCTCGCGCACCGTGCGCTCATCCCCGGGGTGGCGGTGGAAGTATGCGCGGTTGCGCGCTGCCGTACGCTCATACGTCAGGCGATAGATGTCATCCACATGGACGAGGCCGGGCAGGCCTCCCGTGATCAGGCTGGCCTTCAAGCCCTGGGGAGCCAGCGACAGGTACGAGGTCGTGATAAAGCCGCCGAAAGACTGGCCGAGCGTCGTCCACGGGTCATCCCCGCACAGCTCGCGGCGCAGCGCCTCCGCGTCGTACACGATCTGGTCCTGACGGAAGTAGCGCAGGTACGCGGCCTTCTCCTCGTCCGTGTCCAGGTGTGAGAGCGCCTGGGCATCCATGCGGGTTGACTGGCCCGTGCCTCGTTGATCGAGGAGCACCACCCGGTAATCCTGCAAGAGACGATTCATCCATCCACCGCTAAACGTGCCGAAACGCGGGCTCGGGTAGCCCGGGCCACCCTGCAGGAACACCGCGTAGGGGGAGTCCTCACGGCCCTTGCGCACGACCTCGCGCGCAAACACCTCAATCGTCGGATTATCCTCGCCGACCGGGCGCAGGTGATCCAACGGGACTGCAAGGCGATGCTCGTAAACCGTGTGATCGTGGTGAATGTACGACTCTGTGTGCATGGACACAATGGTAGCGGTTTTGGTGTGGTGCCGTTGCTCTCGCACGATTCCAGGTGCCGCTTGTTGCCCTCGGGTTTTTGGGTGCTGTCGGGCCGGGCTGCTTGACGTGCCCGTGGGCGGCGGCCCGCCCGCGCACCCTATCCGCCCGCGCGGGTCAGAGCCAGTTCAGCAGCGCGATGTAGACGACCGTTCCGGTACCGACGCTCCACAGGAGCTTGCGGCCGGACAGCAGGTGCACTGCGACGGTGATGCCCGTGGCGACCAGCGCCGCCCACCAGCGTCCGCCCGCCACCTGCATGCCCTGGGACAGCGTCGAGAGCACCAGGATCAGCATGATGCCCGGCGGCATCCACACCGCCATGTCGGAGACGAAGCGCGAATCGCGCAGCGGCTCGAGGATCTTGAACGGCAGAGCGCGCAACGTAAAGTCAATGACGAAGACGATCACCAGGAGCGCCAGCAGGTAGCCCAGCGTCGGAGTCACTGTGCACCCCCCTCGGGAGTCGCCTGCCCCTGCTCATCGGCCGAGGCGGCAGATTCGGGGGAGTGGAGGATGCCTCGGCGATGGAGGATGTGACGCCCCACGAGACACGCGACGAATAGCAGGAGTGCCACCAAGAGGCGTTGCGTCGGTGCCACCACCATGGCCACCGCGAAGGATGCGCCGGCCAGGAGGACCGAGGGCAGTGCGCGGCTCGTGCGCGCCGCGTCCAGGGTCAGCGTGATGAACAGGGCCGTCAGCGCGAAGTCGAGGCCCTCAATCTGCGTGGGGATCAACGAGCCCGCGGACACGCCCACGAGGCTCGAGGTCACCCACGTCAGGTTGAAGAGAACCTGCATCGCCAACAGTCGAGACTTCGTCCACCCGTTCGGTCGGGCGGCGGTCAGCGCGTAGGCCTCGTCCACGAGGGCGTACATCGAGAAGAGGCGCGCGACACGGCCCTCAATGACGTGCAACGGGAACGAAAAAGCGAAAAACAGGAGGCGGAAGTTCACCAGCAGCATCGTCACCGCGATGACGGCCAGCGGCGTATTCTGCGCTGCCAGGGTGACGACGAGTAGCTCGGCCGACCCCGAGTAGGCGGACAGGGATAGCGCTGGAGCCAACCACCACGGCAGACCTAGCTGGATGACGAGAACGCCGTACGCGAGGCCTAGCGGGATGTATCCGGCGGCAACGGGCGCGGTAATCCGCAGACCTTCAATGATTTCGTAGCGGGTAGGCTTCGCCGGCACGGGGAAGTTCACTGTGCGCGGGAGCTTGGGCATGAGTGCAATTTTTGCGCGCTGATCCAGCCAATTGCGAGCGGGCGCACCATAGCATGACGGTTTTCACGTTTTTCTGGGTCCTAGGTCCTGGCGTGGAATCCTGCGGATTGATAGGTCATCTGTTTGTCACATAGTTTCAAAATTGGAAACGCCCCCTCGCACATGCACGCTCGCGGTGGAAACATCGTTACCAACGCCAAGTATGCACCTCGGCATCGTTCAATCAAACCCGCAGATCAGGAGCCCACATGAGCGCCACGAACGCACGCACAACGCCATTCCGTCGACTCGCCACGGCCGCCGTCGCCGTGCTCGCAGCTCTTGGCATGGCTGCATGTTCCGGCGGCGCAGGCTCCTCATCCTCCTCGGGTTCGCAGGTCGGTGACCGCAGCCCCGAGCAGATCAAGGAAGCCGGCGAGATCGTCATCGGCATCTTCTCGGACAAGGCCCCCTTCGGCTACATCGACGCCAACGGCAAGCCCGCCGGATACGACGTCGTCTACGGCGACCGCATCGCCGCCGACCTGGGCGTCACTGCCAAGTACGTCCCCGTCGACGCCGCCGCCCGCACCGAGGTCCTCGCCTCCAATAAGGTTGACATCACCCTCGCGAACTTCACCGTCACGCCCGAGCGCGCCGAAAAGGTCGACTTCGCCAACCCCTACTTTAAGGTCTCCCTCGGCGTCGTCTCGCCCACCTCGGCCGAAATCACCGACGTGAGCCAGCTGGCCGGCAAGACGCTCATCGTCACCAAGGGCACGACCGCCGAAGCCTACTTCGAGGCCAACCACCCCGAGATCAAGCTCCAGAAATACGACCAGTACTCCGATGCCTACCAGGCCCTCGAGGACGGCCGCGGCGACGCCTTCTCCACCGATAACACCGAGGTCATCGCCTGGGCGATCCAGCATCCCGGCTTCAGCGTCGGCATCAAGAGCCTGGGCGACACCAGCTACATCGCGGCCGCCGTCAAGAAAGGCAACACCGCCCTCCTCGACTGGCTGAACAACGAACTCGTGGACCTCGGCCAGGAAAACTTCTTCCACAAGGACTACGAGCAGACCCTCGCCCCCGTCTACGGTGACGCTGCGACCGCCGACGACCTGGTCGTCGAAGGCGGCGTGGACACCACCTCCACCAACTAATGCAGGCACGAGGCAGTGGCTCCCTGACGGGTCCACCCGCCGCAGGTGATCGCTCCGCGCGGCTACGGCCTCGTCCCTTCGTGTGCATATGAATTACGAGATTCTGGCGCGATACGCGCCCCTCTACGTCGACGCAGCGATCCTCACCCTGAAGATCGCGGCTATCGGCATCGTTGGCTCCCTCGCGCTCGGCCTCCTCGTGGCTGCGATCCGACACTACCGGATCCCCGTCGCCACCCAGATCGCCGCCGCCTACGTCGAACTGTCACGTAACACGCCCCTGCTCGTGCAGCTCTTCTTCATCTACTTCGGCCTGCCGCGCGTGGGCGTCAAGTGGAGCGGCGAGACCTGCGCGATCGTGGGCCTCATCTTCCTGGGCGGTGCCTACATGGCCGAGGCCCTGCGCTCCGGCCTCGACTCGATCGCCACCATTCAGTGGGAGTCCGCATCCGCGCTCGGCCTCACGCGCACGCAGACGCTGCGCCACATCGCCCTCCCGCAGGCCATCGCGACCTCCGTGCCGCCGCTGGCCGCCAACGTCATCTTCCTCATCAAGGAAACGTCCGTCGTCTCGGTCGTCGCCCTGCCCGACCTCGTGTACGTCGCGAAAGACCTCATCGGCATGTCCTACAACACCTCCGAAGCGCTGGTCCTCCTGGTCCTCGCCTACCTGGTGATCCTCCTGCCCGTGTCCATCGCGGCCCGACTCATCGAAAAGAAGGTGCGCCGTGGCGGATTTGGGAATTAACGTCATCTTCGAAGGCCGCAACCTTGTGCGCATCCTCGAGGGCCTCGGCGTCACCGTCGGCATCTCCGCGCTGTCCGTCGTGCTGTCACTGATTCTCGGCGTATTCGTCGGCCTCGGCATGCGCTCACGCTGGCGTGCCCTGCGCTGGCTCATGCAGCTTTACCTCGAGTTCGTGCGCATCATGCCCCAGATCGTCCTCCTCTTCGTCGCCTACTTCGGACTCACGCGCGTCGCGGGGATCAACCTGGATGGCATCACCGCGTCCGTCCTCGTCTTCACCCTGTGGGGCGGCGCCGAAATGGGCGACCTCGTACGAGGCGCGCTCATCGCGATCCCTCGCCACCAGTACGAGTCCGCCTACGCTCTGGGACTCACCCCGAAGCAGACCATGCGCCGCGTCATCCTGCCGCAAACACTGCGCAGGCTAGCGCCCCCGGCCGTCAACCTCATCACCCGCATGATCAAGACGACCTCCCTCGTCGTCCTCATCGGCGTCGTCGAAGTCCTCAAAGTCGGACAGCAGATCATCGACGCCAACCGCTTCAACTATCCCACCGCCTCGCTGTGGATCTACGGCCTGATCTTCGCGCTGTACTTCCTCATCTGCTGGCCCATCTCGCTCCTCTCACGCCACATGGAGAAAACATGGCAGAACTGACCTACGACCCGCAGCTGCGCCTCGTCGACCTCGACAAGACCTACCCCGGCGGACACCACGCCCTGCGCGGCGTCTCCCTCGACGTCGCCGACGGCGAAGTCGTCGTCATCATCGGCCCCTCCGGCTGCGGCAAGTCCACGCTCCTGCGTACGATCAACGGCCTCGAGCCCATCAACTCCGGGCAGATCCTCTTCGACGGGACCGACTTGGCCGCGCCCGGCGTCTCCTGGCCTGAGGTTCGCCGCCGTATCGGCATGGTCTTCCAGTCCTACGAGCTCTTCCCCCACCTCACCGTCATGGGGAACCTGACGCTCGCCCCCGGCCTCGTCGCCGGAGAATCGCGCGCCGACGCGAGCGCGCGGGCACTGAAACTGCTCGAACGCGTCGGCCTGGCGGACCGCGCCGACGACTACCCGCGCCAGCTCTCCGGCGGCCAACGCCAGCGCGTCGCCATCGTGCGCGCCCTCATGATGAACCCCGAGATTCTCCTCCTCGACGAGGTCACCGCCTCCCTCGACCCGGAAATGGTGCGCGAGGTCCTCGACGTCGTCCTCGAGCTGGCGCGCACCGGCATGACGATGCTCATCGTCACCCACGAGATGGGCTTCGCCCGCGCGATCGCGGACCGCATCGTCTTCATGGACGAGGGCCGCATCGTCGAGGTCGACCCGCCGCGCAAGTTCTTCGCGGACCCGTCCTCGGATCGCGCGCGCAAGTTCCTCGACATCTTCAGCTTCGAGGGTGCCAAGCTCTAAGAGCTTGTCTGCTTGTTGGTGCCGGTGGGCGGCGGCCCGCCCGCTCGCCGTCCGCGCCGCGAGCTTCGCTCGGCGCGTCGTCTCGAAGCCCGGCCAGGCCCTGCCGCCGCCCACGGACACCGCAGCATGGCCCTGTGGCACGCTCGGTTGGGGTGTTCCGTGTTTGGGCTTGTTCTTAAGTGGTGTTACACCACTTAGTCGGGTATTACACCAGATAGGAGGTGGTGTAATGCTCCCTAACTGGTGCAGCGTCGCGCAGGTGATCGTTGGGGTTCGCGGATAGGAAATGACTACGCGGATAGGTTACGACGATGCGGATACCTTAATAACCTATCCGCGTGTGCATAACCTATCCGCATGCGAGCAACCTATCCGCGTGAGGCGCTGGGTTGGGCCGGGACGCGTGCGGCTGGCTGTCGAGACGTAATCTCCGCGCTGTGGCCCGGTGCCCCGCGGGATTATCTAACGCGCCCCGTGCCTGCAAGCTGTGCACGCCCGCGATGACCCGCTCTCAGCCGATCAGCGTCGACTGGTGATGCACCATGACCAGACGTTCCTCGCCAGAGGTTGCCGGTGCCCACACGCTGGATTCCAGCGACGCGCCGCCCTCCCAACGCACCCGGTAGCGCGCCAGGAACGCTCCGCCCACATCGTGCATGTCAATGCGGCCGATGGACGGCGAGGCAGGAGACGGACCCCCCAGTGTTGTGGTCGCGCCTCCACCCGGCCAGATGCGCGTTGTGCGCTCATCCGTCATTGTCGCCAGCGCCTGCTCGTCGCCGCCGGTCCACGCCAGGATGAACTCGCGCTCGCGGGCGAGAGCATCCTCGATGGTCGGAGTGCTCACGGACGAGGCCGGGGCCGCCTCCGCAGGCTCGCTCGCCTCTGTGGGGGTGGAGAAAACACTGGGATGGGATCGGAATGTCGATGTGGTGGACTCGTCTGCGGCGTCGTCGCGTGACGCGTTCGTCGGTGCGTCAGAGATGGTGGCCTCGTCGTGCGGCTCGACCGACGCGGGCGCAGCGGACACAGAGGTCGCGCCACCGGATGCTTGGCCTGCCGACTCAGAGCCGCGCGACCCGCTTGCACCTCCCCCGAACCCCGGACCCGGCTCGGGTGTACGCCCGGCCTGGTAGGCCTCGGCGCACCCTCGCGCGAGGTCGTCGGCGCGCTCGTTCATGCGGTGGCCCGCGTGGCCCTTGACCCACTCGAAGGTGACGCGGCGCCCTTCCATGGCGCGGTCGATCTCCTGGATCAGCTCCAGGTTCTTGATGGGTTTCTTGTCGGCTTTTGTCCAGCCGCGTTTCTTCCAGCCGAGTCGCCACTTGGACACGACGTTGATCGCGTACTGGGAGTCGGCGAGGATGTGCAGTTCTTCGCCGGTCTGGGCCGTGGCCTCGAGCAGGCGCAGGATGGCGGTCAGCTCACCCAGGTTGTTGGTGCCCTTCGGCCAGCCGCCCGCGTCCCACGTGTCCTCGTCCACGTACCAGGCCCACCCCGCGGGCCCGGGATTGCCGAGGGAAGAACCGTCTGCCGCCGCCGTAATCGTCATGCCCTCATCCTATCGGCATCGCACGTGCCTGATCGGAAGAGGGACGAGGCCGGGGCGCGGTGTCGCTGCATTGCGTGGTAGGTGGGGACGAGGCTGGGGTCGTCCACTCCTCGTGCCCTAGACTCGGGGGTGGGCGTGGCCGCGCCCGCTGCCGCGATGAGAGGGATAACGGGCATGGGGGATCGCCTGGGCGAGCAGCGCCAGACGGGTGTCGATGGGAAAGTGCACGGTGGTTCGACGAGGCCGAGGCGCGCCCGCCGATGGGCGCTTTTCGTCGTTGTGCTCTCGGTTGCCGCGCTGGCGTGGAGCTGCGTTTTTCACGGGAAACTAACCCGAAAGCCGGTCAGTTTCCTCACGACGAACGATGCCGTGATCGCGCTGCGGATCGGGCGCGGATGGACGACGGTGGCCGAGGATGAACCGTACTATGACGGCTGGATCGTGCTCCTCGACGCCCAGGGGCGAGGCCAGGTGGCGTCCGTTGACGAGGTGGTCGACGGGGACGTGCTCTGGAGTGATCGTGGTGTCTTTTTTGGTTCGTCGAGCCATGACTACGTGACGACGGACAGCGGAACGCAGCAGGTTGCGCGTGGATATGTGCGTGATGGGGATGTTCAGCGCTACGAGCTTTCCGGGGGAACACTCGCCGTCGTGAAAGAGGAGGGCACGGGGTATCGGGTTGACTCCGTGCACTCCGATGGAACCACGTCGAGTGTCGACAATGCAGGCGTGCGCGGGGACGTCGGCCAGTGTGGGTCGCGGATCTTGGCGATCACGGACACCGTGCGTTCCGAGAGTATTAGGTCGGCAGCTTTCGAGGCTTACGCTGCCCAGTCGGGTGGCAGCGTTCCGGAGGCTCTGATGGTGGTCGTTCAGCTCACTGACCATGATGGCGACACTCCTCCGGTTCTCGCGGTCGCGCCGATGATCGATGGCTTGTCGTCGCGACAGCGCATGTTCGACTGTGAGGGGGATGTCATCACGATGCCGAGCGTGCGGGAGGACGAGGACGACGCCTCGTCCAGTGGCGTGGAGAGCGAGCGGAGAGGCCTGGTTCTTCAGCGGTGGGACCTGTCTGCGGGGCAGCGCACGATTGTTCCCGTGGTTGACGAGGCTGGAAACCCTATCGATCTGGATGAAGGTCAGGGTGTCTCTGACTATGAGGCAATCCGCGTGGGCAACGAGTACAGGTTCGTGTCGTGGGGTGGGGATGCTTTCGCCGTCGACCCAGCGAGTGGCCAGGGACGTTACTTGTTTTCGCTTGATACGCCAACGTATGGGCCAGACGGCTACCTGGCGACGTTCCAGGTGAGTGAGAGCGGTGTCTACGCGCTCAAGGACCGCCGCGCTGACCGCGTCGTGACGCTCTCGTACAGGCCGTGGGAAGGCGGGCAGTGGCGCGACATCTTCACGACACGGGATCTGGCGTGGTACCTCAGGGAGGGTGTTGTGACGGGTGCACTCGACATTCAGTCCTTTGCGCTGCGCCCCGGTTGGGACGGCGGCGCGCAGTAACGCAAGATCCCTGTCCACTCCACTCGTCTGGGAGGGGCGAGGCCGGCGTAACGCCTCGTGATCGGTGTAGCGGTTGTGGTTGGGTGGGGCGTCATAGTCGCGCATGTAGCGTGCGCCGGGCTGCTTGTCAGATATGACAAACCGTTGAAATGTAGCCACAGAATTCTATACACTTATCTCGTGGTGCTGATTGCATCGTTCGTTTCAATGATGAGATTGGATGAGAATCATGGGCTACAAATCGAGATTTTTTGCGATGGTGGCCGCTGCTTTGCTGGTTGTGTCCCTCCCGTCTGCTGGGTATGCCGCTGGGCAGGCTGAGGAGGAGCTTGCGCGTCAGATCCAGGCATATGTGCCGGGTGTGGGCGTCGATGGCATCCTCGCAGGTGCGCGCGAGTGGTCGGCTGAGTCGGGACAGGATGTGTACTGTGCTTGAAGATGCTCTGGAACAGGCTCGTGACAATCAGACCGTTCAACGCCGGTCGGGGATTTCAGAGCGCGGATCAGGTGTTCGGGGTAAGGAATGAATCCTCATCGATTGAATTGTTCGCAGCTGGTCTGGTTTGCTTATGTGAGGGCGACGGGGACTGATATTGATGGTAATGATGGTATGGGAGTTTATCCCAGGGATCTTACTGTCGGGTCATTACCCTATAATTACAAGACTATTTGGTAAATTGCTAATGGTGAGAAATGCGGTGACATGCATGGTGATCGCTCTCGCTGCGTTACTTTGTGTGTCGTGTTCAGCAGGTGGGGATATTCGTGTCGTCTCGATTGAGCAGGTCAGTCCGGGCGAAGCGAACATCGTCGTGCGCATCAGCAATGGAGACTCGGCAGATAAGACGGGTTATCGCATGCGTGAAGGTTATATCGCCTTCTTGCATGATGATGGGACTGGAATTGTCGGCACTGCAGGTGCCATGGAGGGGGCATCTGTTCTCTGGTCGCCTCGTGGCGTCACATACGGGACCGAGACCTATGAGTACCTCACGACAGATGAGGGGACAACGCGTTTCACGCGTGAAACATCGAAACCATACGAGCTGCAGCGCTATGAGTTTCCGAACGAAGATGTGGGGGCGCTCTTTGTCCTTCAAGGACAACAAACCGTCGACGTATTAGGTGCTGGGGGGACGCTGACATCGGTAGCTAACGCCGGTATTTTTCAGAATAACGGGCAGTGTGGGTCTCGTATCGTGTCGATCACCGATACGAAGCTGGCTCCGCCTGTTGCATCAGCGGCTTTTGAGGCGTATTCCGCGCAGTCGAATGACGGTGAAGTACCGGAGAATATGGCGGTCGTTGTTCAGCTTACGGATCATGACGGTGATGTACCGCCGGTTCTTGCGGTCGCACCGATGATCGATGGGCTGACGTCGGGACAGAACATGTTCTCCTGTGAGGGCGATGTGGTAACGATGCCGAGTTTCCAGGCGACCTACCCCAACGCTTCGCGTGATAACGGACTCGATGCGAATGTGGGAACGATGGTTCTCCAGCGGTGGGACCTATCCACGGGCCAGCGCACGATCATTCCCGTAGTCGATGCGGAGGGAGGTGCCATAGAACTGAATGAAGAGCGCACGATCCATCTGTATGAGGGGATCCAGGTGGGTAATGAGTACAGGTTCATCAGTGCAAACGGTGACGCTTTCGCGGTCGACGTGACCAGTGGGCAGGGACGTTACCTGTTTTCTATTCCCTCGCGGAGCCGTGACCATTCGACGGTGTTCCAGGTGACTGCGACCGGTGTGTATGCACTTGAGGATCGCGGCGATGATCGTGTCGTCACCCTGTTCTACAGGCCATGGGACGGGGAAGAGCAGAGGGAACTGTTCACGACATCAGACCTCGGCCGCTACCTCAAGGGGACGGCTCTCACGGGGCAGATGGACATTCAGTCCTTCGCGCTACGCCCCGGCTGGGACGGCGGCGCGCAGTAACGCGGCGCAGTAACGCAGCACAGCCACGCCGCGTCGTGCGCGGCACGACAGGGGGGGCGGTCTTCCAACGAAGACCGCCCCCACCTGCGTGTGCCGTGACAACAGGCATCGACCTCCTGGCAGCTGCCCGAACTTCTACAGGCTGACGCCCACCTGGCCCAGCGCGAAGGCGAACTCTTCGCAGCGCGCCGCCCACCGGCCCTCTCGCCCGGACGGGCCGGCGTGCCCGGCGACCATCTCGGTGCGCAGGATGATCGGACGCTCACGCGGGTCACGCGCGGGAACAGACCCAGCCCCAGCCTCGTCCGTGGAGGGTACCTGGCCGGTGGCCTCGCGCAGGCGCTGCACCCACTTGGTGGGCTCGACGAACTCGACGCGCGTGTCGTTGACTGAGGTTGTCGCCATGATCGCGGGCAGGAGCGCGCCGTCGGGCACGTTCTCGTACGGCGTGTAGCGGCTCATCGCGTCGAACACGGCGCGCGAGGTGAGCGGATTGCCCCACTCCTCCCACTCGCCGACGGTGAGTGGCAGGGTCGGATCCAGGATCGTTGTGAGCGCGTCCACGAAGGGCACGCCCGCCAGGATTGCGCGGAAGCGGTCGGGAGCAGCGTTGGTGACCGCGCCCATGAGCAGCCTCCGGCGCTGCGGCCCTCCGCGACCAGGCGGCCGGGTGCGACCCACCCGGAGTCGACCAGCCAGTCCGCCACGTCAATGAAATCTGTGAAGGTGTGTTCCTTGACCAGCTCCTTGCCGTCCTCGTACCAGGCGCGGCCCATCTCGCCGCCGCCGCGCACGTGCGCGATCGCGTAGACGGTGCGGCGCAGGATCGGCAGGCGCAGGGTCTCGAACTCGGGGTCGTAGCTGACCTCGTACGAGCCGTACCCGATCTGCCAGCCCGCGTGCGTGCCGTCCGGGCGCGCGTCGCGGTGGTGGATGAGGGTGACGGGGATGCGGGTTGCGCCGTCGCGCGCGAGCACCCACACGCACTCCTCGACGTACTGCGCGGGGTCCCAGCCGGGTGCCTCGTGGGTGCGCAGGGTCCGCACGGCAAGGGCCGCGATTTTGCTTGTGTCCTCGGGGTGTGGGTTCTCGAGGGACGAGGCCGGGGCCGGGTTCGGCAGAGAAACCTCGGCGACCGTGGGCGGCACGGTCTGCGACTGGAACTCCACGCGCAGCGGATCCTCCCACGGGGTCGGCACGGTCGTGATCGTGCGTACCGGGGCGTCGACCTCGATGCGCCGCCACGTGGGCTTCTCCTCGCGGCGGTCCCACACGTCGACCTGCGTGAGCGAGCCCGAACGCAGCGAGAGGGCCACGTAGTCCGCGTGGGCCTCGACGTCGGTGATGCGCTCGCCGGGTCCGGGGCTGCGCAGCGGCTCCCATGACTCGAACGGGGTGAGGGGCGCGGATTCGTCCTCCGGCAGGGGAGTGCCCGGCGTGCGATCCGCCAGCGCCTGGCGGCTGTACGCGGGGGAGGACGTCATGCCCAACTGTGCCAATGCCTCGGGCGAACCCCCTGAGGGCAGCATCGCCTGCGCGAGCGAACCCTCCTGCGTCAGCCCCGTATGCACGATGAACAGGCGATCCCCCGCCGAATCAGCCGACACCAGCGTGCGGGGCCGCACCGGCATGAGCGGCAGCGGGCGCACCGACGGGTGGGCGGGCAGCCACAGCCACGCGCGGCCCGCGGTTGACGACGACGAATGAATGACGACGTGCCCCGGGAAACCCGACGGTGCGAACCCCATCTCGAAGCCCTCGTCCGGCTCGACCAGCAGCAGCTCGTCGGCCTCACGAGGCGTGCCCACGCGGTGCAACCACACGTCGCACGCGCGCCACGCGTCGTCCACGCCCATGTAGATAAAGGAAGCGGAATCATCCGCCCACGCGAAGCCATATCCGGCGTCCACAACAGCCTCGTCAATGACGCGCCCCGACGCCTCCTGCACGACCCACGTGTAGCGCTCATCCCCGCTCGTGTCCCGCGCCCACGCAATCAGGCGCCCATCCGGGGACGGGTACAGGTCCGCCAGGCGGAAAAACTCATGCCCGCGCGCCCACTCGTTCTCATCGACGAGGAGCTCCTCGCCCCGCGTGGGCACGCCCGGAGAGGGGACGAGCGGGACCGGCACCCCGGCCTCGTCGCGCTGAACCGGCGCACGGTGATGCGTCGCGTAGGACTGGCCCTCCACGAAACGCCGGAAGTACCAGAACTCGCCCTCGCGGATCGGAACCGTCACGTCGGTGAGTGCCGTGTTGGCCTTGACCTCCTCCACGAGGCGTGCCGCCGTCTCGCGCGTCGGCTCGGTCACCGCGTCCGCCCACGCGTTCTCCGCCTCCAGGTGCGCGCGGACCTCGGGGTTATCGCCGTCGCGCAACCAATCCCACGGGTCATCAAAATGCTGTCCGAACTGGTCGCGCACCCGATATCCATAACGTTTCGGGGCCACCGGGGGAGTGTTTGGCGAGGCCTGGGGTGCCTCTCGCGGGATCGTCTCAGTCATGGGGACCATCTTAAAGGCGGCGACCTGCGGAGCGGCGGCATAGCGATGCCGACATACTGAACCGACGGTAGAAGCGCATGCGCGGGCATGCGACACTAGGGGAGTGAACGACGAACAATGCCCGCGCGGATCCGCTGCCGCGCTCGAACCCGCGGCCCCTGCGCTCGAACCCGCGGCGCTCGCGGACCCGCCCGCGTCTCGTCCCCAGCCCGGCACTCCAGGACACGTGAACGAGGGGGCCGCCCCGGCCTCGGCCATCGCCCAGCGCGCCCTGACCTGGACGCGCGAATTCATCCAATTCGGACTCGTCGGAGCGACCGCGTTCATCGTCGATATGGGGCTGTTCAACCTCCTCCAACACGGGCCGCTCGGCGTCCTCGTCGGCCACCCCAACGCCGCGCAATTCATCGCAGCCGCGACCGCCACGCTCTACTCATGGATCGCCAACCGCCTGTGGACCTACCGCGGTCGTACCCAAGACAACGCCACCCGTGAAGCCATCCTCTTCTTCGTCGCCAACATCTGCGGCATCGCTATCTCGCAGTTCTGCCTGCTGTTCACGCACTACATCCTGGGACTCACCTCGGCGCTGGCCGACAACATCGCCGTCTACGTCGTCGGATTTGTGCTTGGCACCGCATTCCGATTCTTCTTTTATCACTACGTGGTCTTCACCGGACGTACGCGCGCGTAGGTTTGACGCCCGGCGGTAGGGTCGAAAGGTGAAGGAAACGGCAGAACACTATCCGACCCCCGGAGAATCCATCGCCACGATGGTCACCATCGACGACACGGCCCTCGTGTTCGAAGGCGGCGGCATGCGCAACGCCTACACGGCCGCGCTCGTGAGCCGACTCATCGCCGAAGGTATCAACTTCCCCCATATTTCCGGTGTGTCCGCTGGATCCAGTCACCTGTGCAACTTCACCTCCCGCGACGCGATCCGCTCCCACGCGACCTTCGTTGACCTCGTCGAAGATCCTGAATTCGGTGGCCTCAAGCACTTCCGTAAGGGACACGGCTACTTCAACGCTGAGTACATCTACCAGCAGATCTGCTACCCCGACGGTGTCCTGCCCTTCAACATGGACGCGTTTCTCGCAAACCCGGCCACCACGCGCGTCGCCACTTTCAATGCCTCGCGCGGTGAAGAACGCTGGTTCTCCAAGGAGGAAATGAGCACGCTGGACGCGCTCGGTCCCATCGTCCGGGCCTCCTCCACGCTGCCGATCCTCATGCCACCCGTCGAAATCGACGGCGACACCTACGTCGATGGCGCGCTCGGCCCCAACGGTGGGCTCCCCTTCGACCAGCCGCTGCGCGAAGGCTACCGCAAGCTCCTCGTCGTCCTCACGCGCCCCCGCGACTACGTCAAGGCCCCCATGCCCGCCAGTGTCGGCGCGCTCCTGCGCACCGCATACCGCCAGTTCCCGTCCGTCTTTGAAGGCGTGGCACAGCGCCCCGACCGCTACAACGCCGGGCGTAAGTTCCTCTTCGAACTCGAGGAACGAGGCCAGGCCTACGTGTTCGCGCCCGACAACTTGTGGATCAATAACACCGAGTCTCGGCGCGAACGCCTGGAAGCCACCTACCGTGCTGGCCTGGTCCAGGCCGTGCGCGAAATGCCTGCGATCAAGGCCTTCCTGGGGCTGTAGGGGTTTCTGGATTCCCCGTGGCGCGGGGCACGCGCAGCTTTCCGCGGCATGTCGAGCATTCGATCGAGATAGCGCCCAACCCCTACATCTAGGGGCGCTTATCTGCCAACGACCCCTAGATGCGGGGGTGCGACACGCCCAAGACCCCTCTCGTTGCTGGTGATGCGTAACACGATTCATATGGTTGGGGGCAGGTTATGCACAGCATGGTGACGACCCTGTCCACAGTGCGCACAGGGTGCTGGGGCCTCTGGAGGACTCTCGTTTTACCTGCGTGCTGAGGCGAAAACCCACGTGTTTGCGCGCATCTGCGAGGGCCTTCGTCAGGGGTGCGTCAAGCGTGTGATCAAGGAGTGTGATCCTGAGTGCCCGCTCTGTCCACAGGTGTGCGCCCCTCGTCCACAGTCGAGGCGGTGCACACAACATCTAGGGGTCGGTTGCGAGGATGGCCCCAAGGTGTAGTGTTGTGGTGTTCGCGGCGAACGAGCCGCCAGAGAGTCAATTAGGTAAGCAACGTCCGGCCCCAAGCCGCAAGGAGACACGAATATGTCGATCACCGTCTACTCCAAGCCCCGCTGCCCGCAGTGCGACGCGACCTACCGCGCCCTCGACAAGCAGGGCATCTCCTACGAGAAGATCGACGTCACCCAGGACGCAGAATCCCTCGCCTTCATCAAGGGTCTCGGCTACCAGCAGGCCCCCGTCGTCGTGGCCGGCGAGGACCACTGGTCCGGCTTCCGCCCTGACCGCATCAAGGCCATCGCCGCCGCAGCCCTGGCGATGTCGGCCTGAGGCGCGTCGACAAGCCCCGGCCACTCGGCCGGGGCTTTCACATGTCCGGGTAGGGATGAGGCCGAGGCAACCCCGCGTAAACGCACAGATACGGGTCGCGTGGTGAGGAATGCGACAAGCCGTGTGACCAGGGGAAATGCCTGACCAGTGTGGCTAGCACACCTGCCCCATCCGGGCGCGCTCACGAGGCCTGCTGCTGCGTCAATGATCCCACAGGGGGACACGCCCCCACGTCACCGCGCCCAGGCCTCGTCAGTGAGACACTAGAAGCTCACCGTCCCGACAAGTCGGAAGGAACACCATGGGCAGCGTCGTCTACTTCTCGTCGGCGACGGGCAACACCCGCCGTTTTGTTGAAAAGCTTGGCCTCCCGGCTGCGCGGATCCCGTTGCGCCCCAAAGGATGAGCCGCTGCGCGTGCGCGAGGAGTACGTGCTGATCGTGCCGACCTACGGGGGCGGCAATATTAAGGGCGCGGTTCCTAAGCAGGTCATTAAGTTCCTCAACAATCCCGAGAATCGTGCCCTGTGTAGGGGTGTCATCTCGTCGGGCAATACCAACTTCGGCAAGGCCTACTGCATCGCGGGCGACATCATCGCGGCCAAGCTGGGGGTTCCCCACATGTATAAGTTCGAGCTCCTTGGCACGCCTGAGGATGTCTCCAGAGTTCGCGAAGGACTGGAACAGTTTTGGCAGAAAACTACACCGACACAGGCGTAGAGGAAGCTCTCTCCCCGGAGCTGGACTACCACGCGCTGAACGCGCAGCTTAACCTGTACGACGCGGACGGACGCATCCAGTTCGACGCGGACCGTAAGGCCGCTCGCCAGTACTTCCTGCAGCACGTCAACCAGAACACGGTGTTCTTCCATGATCTGGAGGAGAAGCTGAAGTACCTGGTGGATGAGGGCTACTACGAGCAGCACGTCCTGGATCAGTACGACTTCGCGGATATTAAGGCGCTATATAAGCAGGCCTACGCCCACAAGTTCCGCTTCCCGACGTTCCTGGGCGCGTTCAAGTACTACACGTCGTACACGCTCAAGACGTTCGACGGGAAGCGCTACCTGGAGCGCTTCGAGGATCGCGTTGCCATGGTGTCTCTGTACCTGGCGCGCGGCGACATCGAGCTGGCTCGCAGCTTCGTTGACGAGATCATGACTGGCCGCTTCCAGCCGGCCACCCCGACCTTCCTCAACGCTGGCAAGGCGGCGCGCGGCGAGCTGGTGTCCTGCTTCCTGCTGCGCATTGAGGACAACATGGAGTCGATCGCGCGCGGCATCAACTCCGCGTTGCAGCTGTCCAAGCGCGGCGGTGGCGTCGCCCTGCAGCTGACGAACCTGCGCGAGTCGGGTGCCCCGATCAAGAAGATCCAGAACCAGTCCAGCGGCGTCGTGCCCGTCATGAAGCTGCTCGAGGACTCTTTCTCCTACGCGAACCAGCTGGGCGCGCGTCAGGGCGCGGGCGCCGTGTACCTGCACGCGCACCACCCGGACATCATGCAGTTCCTGGACACCAAGCGCGAGAACGCGGATGAGAAGATCCGTATTAAGACGCTGTCCCTGGGCGTTGTCATCCCGGACATTACGTTCGAGCTGGCCCGTAAGAACGAGGACATGTACCTGTTCAGCCCCTACGACGTGGAGCGCGTGTACGGCGTGCCCTTCTCCGAAATTTCGGTGACGGAGAAGTATCACGAGATGGTGGACGACGGTCGTATCCACAAGAAGAAGATCAACGCGCGTCGCTTCTTCCAGACGATCGCGGAGATCCAGTTCGAGTCCGGCTACCCCTACATTGTCTTCGAGGACACGGTGAACAAGGCGAACCCGATCAAGGGCCGTATCACCATGTCGAACCTGTGCTCGGAGATCCTGCAGGTGTCCGAGGCCTCGACCTACAACGACGACCTCTCGTACTCGCACGTCGGCAAGGACATCTCCTGCAACCTGGGTTCGCTTAACATCGCGAAGACCATGGATTCTCCGGACTTCTCCAAGACGATTGAGATGGCGATTCGCGGCCTGACGGCTGTGTCCGACCTGTCGGACATCGGTTCGGTGCCGTCAATCGCGCGCGGCAACGCGATGAGCCACGCGATTGGCCTGGGCCAGATGAACCTGCACGGGTACCTGGCGCGCGAGCACGTGCACTACGGGTCCGAGGAGGCGCTGGACTTCACGAACATGTACTTCATGACGGTCCTGTTCGAGGCCATCAAGGCCTCGTGCACAATCGCGCGCGAGCGCGGTGAGCGCTTCGAGGGGTTCGAGGACTCTGCGTACGCGTCCGGCGAGTTCTTCCGCAAGTACATCGACGAGGAGTGGGCACCCGCCACGGACAAGTGCCGCGAGCTGCTCGCCGCCTCGTCTATCAAGGTCCCGACCCAGGCGGACTGGGAGGCCCTGGCTGCCGACGTCGCCACGTACGGCATGTACAACCAGAACCTGCAGGCGGTTCCGCCGACGGGTTCTATCTCGTACATCAACAATTCGACGTCGTCGATTCACCCGATCGTGTCCCGCGTGGAGATCCGCAAGGAAGGCAAGATCGGCCGCGTCTACTACCCGGCACCGTACATGACGAACGAGAACCTGGAGTACTACCAGGACGCGTACGAGATCGGCCCGGAGAAGATCATCGACACCTACGCGGTGGCCACCCAGCACGTGGATCAGGGCCTGTCGCTCACGTTGTTCTACCCGGACACGGTGACGACGCGTGACCTGAACAAGTCCTACATCTACGCGTGGAGGAAGGGCATCAAGACTCTGTACTACATGCGCCTGCGCCAGATGGCCTTGGAGGGCACGGCGGTTGAGGGCTGCGTGTCCTGCATGCTGTGATGTTTCGTTGAGTGGCGTGGGGGGTCGGGAAACCGGTCCCCGCGCCGTTTTCTGCGCGTGGACGAGGTGGGGGGCGGGGCTTCGTGGGCGCGGCAAGCTGGGTGCGCTGTGGGTGTGGGACGAGGCCGGGTAGCGTGCGTGGGACGAGGCCGTGGCGGGGCCGCGCATGAGGGCTGAGCCAGCCCAGGCCTCGCCGCTGTGCATCTGGCGCGTTAGGATCGGTCGAGCATCTGCCGGACAACGATTGTGGAGTGACGCAGCGATCCCATCAACCCCTACGCGCAGCAGGCACCTTACGGCCAGGGGGATGCAGGCTACGGGCCGGGCTACGGGCCGCAGGGTTTCCCCGGCTACCAGGCTTCGCCTTTCGCGGTGCAGCGCGCCCAGTCGAACGCGTCGACGGTCCGCACCTTGTCCTTCCTGAGTTTTCTGTTCGGCGGCCTCATGCTGTCGGGCGCGATGTGGATCTGGTCCGACAAACTGATCGAGGAAGCCCGGTTCGCGGGCGTGCCGATGCCCCTGATGAACGAACTCGCGAGCGCCCGATCAGCCGCCAAGATGTGCTCGATCATTCATCTTGTGGTCCTCGGCGTTGCCCTGGTGATCCTCATCCCCATCGTGGCGGTGTGGGGATTCTTGTTGGTGTCGATCTCGCGCTGATGAGCGTTGCGCCACGCGGCTCCCGAGGTCTGTCCCCGGAACAAGAGTAGCAGCGGTGGCGGAGCGATCAGTGATTCCCAGTGGGTATCTGGGTCCGCCTACAGTGTCGACAGCGGTCTGCGATACCATGAGTCGCAGATTCATGAGAGACAGTCACTGGGAGTAATGGATGAGCGATCCCGAGAATATCTTTGCACAGCAGGTGTCCGACGACTACATGGCCCTCGAACGGCAAGGGAAGAGCGGCCAGCAGGATCCCTATAGCCAGCAGGAAACGTACGGTCAGGCGGGATACGGCCAGCAGGGTCCTTACGGTCAGGCGGGATACAGCCAGCAGGTCGCGTATGCTCAGGCGGGATACGGTGAGCAGAACCCCTACGGCCAGGCGGGTTACGGCCAGCAGGTCGCGTATGCTCAGCAGGGTCCCTACGGCCAGCAGGGCCCCTACGGCCAGGCGGGATACGGCCAGCCCGTGTATGGTCAGCCCCTGTATGCGTCGCCAGCCAACTACGAGTACGAATCGATTCGCTCCAGCGCAATGATCGTCATGTGCATGGCCGGCATCAGCTTCTTCATTGCCCCGCTTATTCTGTCTGTTCCCGCCTGGGTATGGGGGCACTCGCTTGTCTCGAAGGCACGGTCGATTGGCGCTCCACAGGACGTTGTGGACCGTGCGCGCGCGGGCTGGCTCACCGCGATGATCATTTCGATCCTGCAAATTAGCAGCTTCGTCTTGTTCATCGTGGTCTTTTGGATGGCCCTTGCGTCACAATCATGACCTTGTGCGGGCGGGTCCAGGAATGTTCCTGGGCCCGCCCGTTTTGTTCCTCATGTGTCTGCGATAGGATGCAGCAGCGATCTGAAGGCAACCACATCTGGAGCAGCGCATGAGTAACATCAACAACGTCTTCGCGCGCCAGCCCAAAGCCGCGCAGACACTCACTTCGGCGCACGCCTGGAATCACACGGCTGTTCCAGTACAGTCCCCGGGGAATCCCCCGTTCTCGCGGCCCCCACACCTCCCGGCGCATGCCTCACGCCACGGATGCCCGGTCACCTACGGCCAGATTCTGGTGGAACAAGTCAGGGCCTCCTACGATGCCCAGGTCCGAACCTCCTCCGTCATCCTCATGACCATCTCGCTGCTGAGCATCTTTTTCTGCTTCATCATCCTGTCCGGCGCATGCCTGCCAGCCGCGCGAGCGCAGGTACGCGCCGCAGTCGACTACCGCGTCCCCGAGTCCGCCATCAAGCTCGCCCGGATTACCTTCTATGTTGTACTCGCGTGCTTTATCGTCGACCTGGCTGCCCTCATCGCCTTCATTGTCTGGCTGTTCGGCTGACCGCGCACCCCAGCCCCGGCCTCGTCCCCGAGGACCCCACACCCCGGCCTCGTCCCCGAGGACCTCACGACCCGGCTACCGCGCGCGAACCCCGACGCGCGTGGATGCGCCTGTAAACTTGACGTATGACTCCCCGATACGAAGCTCCCTCGCGCTCGATTTCCGGAACCGACGCTGACCTGCTCGATCAGCTCCGATACGCGGATGGGAGACCCTACGGGTTCTACAAGAACGCCCTCGGTGCCTGGGATTACGGCGACTTCACCCTCGCCATCGACCACGTGCAGGCCGACCCCTACGCCCCGCCCTCATCTCTGCGCGCCTGGACCCGACCCGAGGCCATGGGCCTGCCCGAGGCCGCCCTGGCCTCGCCCGACGCGCGCCTCGCCGCCGGGGACTTCATCGCCCGCGCCTTCGACGAGGCCATCCGTGCCCGCGGAGCGTGCGACGTGTCCATCGCCCGCGCCGGTGCCCTCATCCTCCAACGCTCCTACGCGACCGTCCTGCCCGACCGCGTCGAAGTCCGATTCCAGGTCAAACTCCCCGCGCGCGGACGCACGATCCTCGGCAAGAGCGCCGCACGCCTCTTCGACGTGGACGTGCCCAACATCGTCATGGACTGCTTCGACTTCGTCTCCGAGGACCCGGCCACGACCCGCAAGCGCTCGCGCCTCCTCGGCCACGTCGCCGCCTACGAGGACTACCGCGCCCTCCAGGGCATCCTCGAAGACCGCGGCTGGGTGTCCTTCGTCGCCGACGAGGCCATGCTCGCGCGACGCTCCGGTGTCTCCGAAGCACCCCTCGCCGGGGACGGCGTCGTCGCCTTCGCCGCCCCCGAGTCCTTGCGCGCCACCGTCACCCTGCCGCACGCCGGCGAGGTTTCCGGCATGGCGATCCTCCCGGGCCTCACCCTCGTCGTGGGCGGCGGCTACCACGGCAAATCCACGCTCCTCGAAGCCATCGCCCAAGGCGTGTACGCGCACGTGCCCGGTGACGGACGCGAACTCGTCGCCACAGACCCCACCGCCACGAAGGTGCGCGCCGCCGACGGCCGAGCCGTCATCGGCGTCGACATCTCACCCTTCATCACCCACCTGCCCGGCGGCACCGACACCACGTCCTTCTCCACCGAAAACGCATCCGGGTCCACCTCGCAGGCCGCCTCCATCATCGAATCCCTCGAGCTGGGCGCACGCACACTCCTCATCGACGAAGACACCTCCGCCACCAACCTCCTCATCCGCGACACCCGCATGCGCGGCCTCGTCGCCGCCGACAAAGAACCCATCACGCCCCTCGTCGACCGCGTCACCTCCCTCACCGAGGCCGGGATCTCCCTCATCATGGTCGTCGGCGGCTCCGGCGCGTTCCTCGACGCCGCCGACCGGGTCCTCATGATGGACAACTACCACTGCCTCGACGTCACCTCCCGCGCACGCACGGTCGTCGCCAACCTGCCACGTCCCCGCACCGACGCCCCCACCAGCTGGGAGGCAGCACCCCGCGTGCCCGCCGCGAAAGCCCGCGTGGACCGCCCGCGCACCAAGGCCTCGGGCACGTCCGTGCTGACCATCGACCGATCAACGATCGACATCTCCGACGTCGCCGCCGTCGTCGACCCCGGGCAGGCCGAGGCTATAGCCTGGTGCGTGCGCGGCGTCCTCGAAGAAATGGCCGGCAAACAGTCGATGCCTGACCTCATGGCCAAGCTCGGCCGACGCCTCGCCTCCGAAGGCCTGGACGCCGTCTGCAAGTTCGGCGCACGCTCCTACCCGGCGTTCCTGGCGCGCCCGCGCCTCATTGACGTGGGTGCGGCCATCAACCGCTACCGCGGCCTGGCCCTGCGCGAAGCGCGCGGCGAGGGCGTTGCGGGCGAAGCGAGCACTGAGGTTTCCGAGTCGTAGTCGCTTCAGGCCCCACGGGTGTTCCGAGCACCGGAGGGACCGGCCGCCCGCGAGGCTAGGCGACCTCGCTTCGCTCGGTGCCGCGCCTCGAAACCCGCCCGTGCCCTCCGGTCCCTCCGGTGCCCTCCACACCTGTGGGGTCGTGGTGATTGATGTGGATCGGCCCGCCCGCTTGCTGAGCCGGGCTGCTTGGTGTGCCCGTGGGCGGCGGCCCGCCCGCGAGCCGTCCGCGCTGCGAGCTTCGCTCGGCGTGTCGGCTCATTGTCCGGCCAGGCCCTGCCGCCGCCCACGGGCACCGCAGCCTTGCCTCGCTGGTATTCCAGGTGCCGTCGGGTCCGGCCACCCGTGCCCTCCGGATCCTCCGGCGCTCCCCACACCTGTGGGGTCTGTGTGCTGATGGGTGGTCGGTGTTGGTTCGTTGTCTTGCAGGCCTTGCCACCGCCCACCGGCACCGCGGTCTGGCCTTCCGGGTCTTCCGGCGCCCTCCATGCCGGTGGGGCAGGTTGTTGACGTGTGGTTCGGTGCGTCGTTTCCGATGTCCGGCCAGGCTCTGTCGCCCACGGACACTGTGGCAATCCCCGTAGGCCTTGCTGATGTCTCCACATTGGCGGTGTTGGGGATGGGTGCGCCCAAAGTGCAGACCACTTCGGTGAAATTGAGTGAATTTGGGGTGTTTTGGGCGAGGTGGTCTGCGATTTGGGCGCACTGTGGTTGAGACTGCGACGAACGGGGCAACGGTGGACACCTGTGGGGACCTTCAAGTCGGGGAAGAACGGACGATGTGCAGATGTGGGTCGGATCCCGTCCCCGGTTACGTTCGGTAACCTCGCCCGAAGCCCCAAAGCCCCAAAGCCCCGAAGCCCCAAAGCCAGTATGAGACGTAGCCTTGCACGACTCGAACTAGCTGTGTTCGAGCAGCGCCCGGATCTGCGCGACGACCTCCTCGGGGTGGGCCAGTGCCTCCCATCGGAAACGGCGGATCCGCCAGCCCTGCGCTTCGAGCAGTCGCTGACGGCGCTCCTCGGCCTCGATGGAGCGGTGGACGGAGTCAATGTCGGAGCCGTACTTGCCTCGACCGTCGAATTCGATGCCGATCCGGTGTTCTGGAATGGCTACGTCGATGAAGTACCACTTGTTCGAGGCGAAAACCGGGTATTGAGTTTCCAAACCCTGCAGGCCGCTTTGCGCCAGCAGGTAGAGCAGACGCGATTCCCCAGCACTGTCGCACCCCGCGTCCGCGTGAGTGAGCACCCAGCGCGCGGAAGTCACATGCTTCGTCCCCTGACCCGAGGGGGCGATCATGTGCAGCAGGCGCATGCGGTTGTGCTCCTCGCGTTGCCGAGAATCGTCCCGGTAGAAGCGCCTGTATCGCGCCAGTTTGCGCAAGCCCGCGCATGCGACGACAAATGCCTCCTCCCGGTCGAGTGCTAGCGCGCAGTCAATGATCGTATCCTCGAGCGTCGCGCCCATGATGTCCCCGTCGTAGCGATTCATCGCCGGTGAGCGTCCTCCTCGCGGCCGGTGTGGGCGCACTGTTATCTCCGGGATATGGAGTGGGCCCGAGTGAATCTCCGGAAGTGGGATCGGGCGCGGGTGCTGGTCCGAGATCGTGGTGACGTGGAGCGTGTGCTGGCGCAGAAGTGGCAGGCCCCGGAGCCATGCGGCGGTCGGGCCGGACACGATGAGGTGGGGATGCTTGTGCTGCAGGGCGAGCAGCCGTGCAAGTGCGACGATGACGGGTGGCTCGGAATGCGCGGTGATAGCCTCGGTGTCGAGGTAGTAGCCGGGAGCGATCCTCACCAGCTCGCCCAGCTGAGCACGCCGAGCGAGTCGACGGCGCTCAGCGTTGTTTGCACCTGTGGTGGAGTGTGCGTGCGCCGCAATGGTGTAGATCGTATGCGCATCCATTGTGTCTCCTTCGACGTGCTTCCAATTGTAGGGTGTGTGCCCAAAGTGCAGACCACTTCGGTGAAATTGAGCGAATTTGGGGTGTTTTGGGTGAGGTGGTCTGCGTTTTGAGCGCATGAGTGGTGCGGATGCGAGGTCGGGGCCTCTGGTGGGGGCCGGGCAGCGTGGTGTACCCGTGGAGTAGGGGTGGATGTGACAGGGCGTTGGTTTCGCCCCGTCCCTGAGTCCCCTGCCCCGTCATGGTTTCCCACAAATGTCGCATGTGATTTCTGTATAAACCTTGTAAACGCTGAGGTAGGGTCGTTGGAATGACAACGTTTGTGGAGGTTAATGAAAACTGGCCACGGGAAGTTACACGCGACTTTTCTGGGGGAGTGTCGTATGTGTAGACCGATCCTGAGTCTCGTTCCTTCGCGCTGAACGGCGCTCGAATAACGTGGGACTCACACCGTGCCTGAGGACACGTCGGCCCCGGATCCCGGAATGCCCCGAAGGTACCCCGGGTGGTCTCGGGGATCAATCAGGGGAATCCTCCGTAGCGAAGACATAAGCTGACCATGCAGTATGTATACATGAACACGAACACGACAATCGCGCAGGCCCCCGCGGCCACCCAAGAGGCCCCGGCCTCGTCCATCGTCCGACTCCAGGGCGTCTCCAAGATTTACGGAAGCGGCGACGCCCAGGTGCGCGCCCTCGACGACGTGAGCGTCGGCTTCGGTGCCGGCGAATTCACCGCCATCATGGGTCCCTCCGGCTCCGGCAAGTCCACGATGATGCACATCCTCGCTGGCCTTGACGCCCCCACCTCCGGGCACGTCTTCGTCGAAGACACCGACATCACCGCCCTGAAAGACACCGCGCTGACCAAGCTGCGCCGCGACCGCATCGGCTTCGTGTTCCAGTCCTTCAACCTGGTGCCCACACTGGATGCCCGATCCAACATCCTCCTGCCCATGCGCCTCGCAGGAAAGACCCCCGACAAGGACTGGTTCGACCTGATCGTCAACTCCCTGGGTATCGCAGACCGCCTGAATCACCGCCCCTCCGAAATGTCCGGCGGCCAGCAGCAGCGCGTCGCCGTCGCCCGAGCGCTCATGAGCCGCCCCGCTGTCATCGTCGCGGACGAGCCCACCGGCAACCTCGACTCGCACTCCACCACAGAGGTCATGGACCTGCTGCGCCGCGCCGTCGACGACCTCGGCCAGAGCGTCATCATGGTCACCCACGACACTGGCACCGCCGCCTACGCGGACCGCGTCCTCGTGTGCCGCGACGGCCGCATCGTCTCCGACCTGCGCGACGTCACCGCCGATACTCTGACCGCGGCGCTGCGCTGAACGCGTCCCCCACACTGTTCCCAAGGCTCACCTCATGTCTGCAACAAACTCACTCCTGAGCGCCAACCTGCGCTCCCACGGCCGCCGTTACATCTCGACGGGCCTGGCCGTCGCTATTTCCACAGCCTTCATCGTCATCACCCTTATCGTCATGGCGGCGATGACGTCGAGCCTGACCTCCGGCGTCTACAGCCAGTATCAAGGCGGCACGATCGTCGTCTCCCAAGACAACGACGCGCCCGAGGGTGCCATCGAGAGCGCCGAAAAAGCGCTGAAGGACACCAACGGCGTCACTGCTATCAAGCACATGGCCCAGTGGCCCGTCGTCGCCCAGACCGACACGACGCGCGGGGGCCTCTACGTCTCGCCGCTGGCCCCCAAACCCTTCGCCGAGCCGGTTCTGAGCGCCGGAACGGCCCCGACCGCCGACGACCAGATCATCATCCCCGAGTCCACGGTCTCGTCCCTCTCGCTGAAGGTCGGCGACACTCTGAAAGTGCGCTCTGGATTCACCGAGGGCGATTACCGCACCCTCACCATTGTCGGCACCACGCGCTCGAACACGATCAGCATGGGCATTCCCGCCAGCTACGTGACCGACGGCGGTTTCTCCGCGATCTTTGGGAGCACCGCGTCTGGGCAGTTCATTGTCGCGACCAGCGGAGCGGATGCGGACAGCAACGAAAACCCTCCGGAGGCCACCCAGGACGAGTGGGTGGCGAAGGCGAACTCCGCGCTCAGCGACATTTCGGGCGTGAGCGTGACCAGCGTGCGCGCGGCGATCACGAAGGACCTGGATCAGGCGCGCCTGGGGGCATCGGTGACGACGGGGATCATGCTGATCTTCCCGGCGATCGCGGCGCTCGTGGCCTCTATCGTCGTCTCCTCGACCTTCCGCGTCGTGCTCACGCAGCGCACCCGCGAGCTGGCGTTGCTGCGCACGCTTGGGGCGACCAGGCGGCAGGTCCGCTCGCTCGTGACCCGCGAGGCCTTCGCGATCGGAGCGATCTCGTCGGCGATTGGCGTCGTGGTCGGCTGGCTGATTGGCGCGCTCGCGGTGGTGGAAAGCGGCCTGGGCACTAGCCTCTCCGAGGTCTTGGTCGGGGTCTCCGTCTGGCAGCTCGCCCTCACGTGGCTGGGTGCGACTTTGTTCACGACTCTGGTTGGTGTCTTCCCGGCGCGTGCGGCCTCCCGCGTTGCCCCCATCGCGGCCCTCGCGCCCGTGAACGAGGCCGGGGCTGGGTCCCGGAAGAAGCACACCCTGCGCTTCATCCTCGGAGTCCTTGTCGCTGCGTCGGGTAGCGCGCTCGTTGCGTACGCGTGGCGTTTGGATAGTGCCAGCCAGAAGTTCATGCTGTCCTTCGGCGGAGCGCTCGTGGCCCTTCTTGGTGCGGTGGTTGCGGTCTCCGTCCTGCTGCCCGCTCTTACTCGGGCGTTCGGCGTGGTCTTCCCTGGCATGCTGTCCGCCATGGCCCGTGAGAACACGATGCGCAACCCCGGTCGCACCTCCGCGACTGGCTCGGCGATCCTCATCGGTGTGACCCTCGTCGTCACCATCATGGTGGGTGCGGCCTCCGTGCGCACTACCCTGACGAACGCCGTGAACGACGCCCGTCCCTTCGATCTCATTGCTGTGTCCACGACCGGGGAACTCACCGACGACCAGCAGGCCGCCATCGCGTCCACCGATGGCGTCGCCGCCACCGTTGCCCAGTACGCCGCCCCCGGCGTCCTGACCCTGACGCCGAGCGCCTCCGCCTTCGAACCCGCAGAGGGTAGCGGTGCGGTGGACCCTGGCATGACGTTGCCCGTCATGATCACCGGTGAACCCGACTACACGGGCGTCACTCACTCGACCGTCACTCAGATGGGCGATGATGAGGTGCGCGTCGGCGACAAGGCCCTGGCCGGGCAGATGCTGCGCCTGTGTGCTGACACATGCACGGACCTGAGCGCCGCGTACGACAAGGACCTCAGCGCCGGGGACACCCGGGTCTCCGAGAAGACCCTGCGGTCCATCGTGACTTCACCCGCGCGGCAGGCGCTCATTATTAAGCTGGCCGATGAGGCCGACGTCGAGGCTGTCCAGAGCGCGCTGCTCAAGGACTCGCAGCTCAGCATCAACGGCTCTGCCCTGGAGCGCCAGATGTACACGAAGGTCATTGACCAGATGATGATGGTCCTCGTCGGACTGCTCGGTGTGTCCGTCGTCGTGTCCCTGGTCGGTGTCGCCAACACCCTGTCCCTGTCGGTGGCCGAACGCACCCGCGAGAACGGTCTGCTGCGCGCGCTGGGCCTGACGCGACGCCAGATGAAGAGCCTCCTCGCCCTTGAGGCGCTGTTCCTGTCCCTGACCGGTGCGTTGATCGGTGTTGGCCTGGGCATCGCCTTCGGGTGGGTCGGCATCATGAGCCTGCCCATCGTCGGGGCGACGCCCGTGATGAGTGTGCCGTGGCTGCAGCTGGTCGGCGTGTGCGCCGTAGCGATTGTCTCCGCTCTGGTTGCCTCGTGGCTGCCGGGACGTCGGGCCGCGAAGGTTAGTCCCTCCGAGGCACTGGCGACCGAGTGAGTGCCGGTTGAATGACGGGCGGGGCGCTGTGGGTATGATCCACAGCGCCCCGCCCGCGTCAGCGTGCGCTTCGCGTCAGCGTGTGATCCTCCTGCGGGCCGCGCGGGTCGCCAGCGCGGAGGCGATCAGGGCCGCCGAGGCAGCCAGGTACGGGTACAGTCCCGGCCCACCCGAATAAGGCAGGGTCGGGGCCTCCCTGTCGGCGACCATGATCGTGGCCGTGAACTTGCCGTCGATGATCATGCCCTGCACGTCCAACGTCAGGTCGTTGTAGCCGGAGTTGTAGACCTGGACGGAGGCCTTCGTCCACTTGTTCTGGTCGAAGATCTCGGTGTCGGGCATGACGTTCGTGCCTGTTCCGTCGGCCAACTGCGCGCTCAGCGTGAAGCCGATCGGCTGGGGCAGGAGCAGGTGGCCGTCGGGGGCCTTCGTCTCGACCAGCCAGTACTTCTTATCCGTCGCCAGCGTCGTCACCTTCCAGTAGTACGGGAAGTCGCCGGTGTTCGACGCATTCAGCGTCAGGACCGGGGTGGCCGAGCCGTTGACGCGCGGGTCCACGTCGTAGATCGCGAACTCGGAGCCAGCCAGCGGGTAGTAGGAGTAGCCCTGCGCGTCCATGTACTCGTTGGCGATCTCGGGCCACTGGAGGTTCGTGAACTGGCGGCCGGCCTTCGCGATGATGACTGTGCGCACGCGGACCGGGCCGCACACCTTGTTGTTATCTGTGCCGTCCGAATCGCGATCCGACGCGGCGATCACCTCGCTGTAGAGGCCGTACCCCGAGCGCGGAGCCCCCAGGTAGCGGCACGAGAAGCGTGACTCGTCGACGGTCGGTGCCTCCGAGCGCGTCACGTTCATGCGCACCCAGTACTCGCGCGACGAGTTCGCGGGCAGCGGGTCGCCGCCCGTGATCTGGTAACGCCCGCCCGCGCCGCTCAGCTCGGTCGCGGCGTCCAGGCCGTCCTGTGTGGCGGCCACGCGCACCGAGTTGATGGTCAGACCCGAGGGGAAGCCCGGCGCGACCTGCAAGGCCCCCGTGTCCGAGTCCAGCGATCCGCTGTTCGTGGCCGTCACCTTGTAATCCACGTCGAAGGTCACGGACCCGTTCTCGCCGCCGTTTGCCACGAGTTCCTGCTTGACGCTCACGTCCGCGCTCTTCGCGTGGTTCGTGAACGTGCAGTCAATCGTCTGCGCGGCCGCGCTCGCCACCGCCCCGACGCGCGCGAAATTCACGCTCTTCGTGTCGGTGTCCACGGTCGCTGCCACGTCCTCGCCCGCGCCATTCACACACGAGATCGACTCAAGCGTCCACTCGTCGTCCGGCGCGTCCGGGCTGGTCACGCCGCTTTCCGTGATCGTGAAGTCCGAGTGCCCCACCAGGAACGCCTGGTACGAGGCCATGGACCCCTTCTTGTCTGCGCCGACCCCGGTGGGGGTGATGGTCTGGTTGAAGGAGCCGTCCTGGACCCAGCCGGACACCGCCGTGCCGTCCGGTGTCGTCGACGAGGCCGTGGCACCGGCCGGCGCGTCAACCGCGTCGCGGGTCGCCGTGGAGATGAAGGTCGCCGACGGCTGGGTCGCGTACGTGCGGCCGCCGTCCGTGGTGATGACCTTGTGGATGCGCACGTAGCGCTCTTGCGTGATCGAGGCGTACAGGCACGCGAAGCTCATGTTGAGTTCCGGCGTGCTCATGGATGTGACTGGCTGCGCGCCCTCTGGGGGAGCTGAGGGGCACGAGGCGCTGCGGCCGTTGTCCGTGAAGCCCCAGATCGTCATGCGGTAGCGGATCCCGTCCTTCTCCCACACCGTGTCGGGCAGCGTGGAGGTGGAGATAGAGACCGTGTCGTTCGAGGCCGGGGTGCGCAGGGAGATATCGACGGCGTCCGGCCAGTCGTTCTCCGCACGCTGCGCTTTCGCCCAGCCTAGGGTCTGGTTGATGTGGCCCTTCTGTCCCTTGTTGTACAGGTCGTGCGTGCCGTTGCCAGCGCCGACGTGCTGGGCGCACACGGTCTTACCTGTCAGCCACTGGTCGGTATTGCGGCCCTCCGGGTTGTAGAGGCGTGCCGGACCCGTGAACTTGCCCCTGATCTTGCGGCGGCTACCGTTCGCGGCCACCGATCCGTCAGGGTTCGTGTCGCACACGCTGTTGGCGACGATGGTGTAGGCACCGCCCGCGCGCGGCACGACCGTCGTCTCCGTGTCGTCCTGGGACTCCTCAACGTCCCACGGGATCGCCCCCTGCATGGCGAAACCGTCGCCCTGGATGCGCAGGTTCAGGTCCCCGTGGAAATACCGCTGCGGGCCAACATCGGTCAGCGTTTTCTGGTCCCTGCCCGTGCCTCGTTCCAAGTTATTGAAAATCGGCAGGTTGTTGTTGCGTAGCGTGCCCAGCAGGAATGGCTGTCCGGCCGCGACCGTGCCCGGCGAGGCCGGCTGGAAGCCCATCGCCGTCTGCTTCCACGGCGCGATCTTGCCCTGGACTGTCGTCTCGTTGTTGTAGAAAATGACGCCGTTCTCCTCCGGGTTTTCGCCCCACGGCAACGAGCGTGTCGTGTAGCTCCAGTAGCCCTGCGACGCCAGGGAGGATTCTAGCCACTGGGCGCGCTTCCAGCCCGTCCCGTCCTGCAGAGAGCCTCCCGGCCACGGCCCCCACTGGTCCAGGGGCTTGACCCAGCCGTCGCGCGACCACATGTTTGGGCGGTTCGTCTCCATGTAGGCGTATCGGTCCACCTGGTTGCGTGTGTCTTCGACCGTGCCGTAGTAGACCAGGCGGCGGAAGTTGTAGTCCCACACGCCCGGCTCGTCACTGGGGTCGATGAACGGGTACGTGCGCTCCGTCGGAGAATTATTGACGACCGAATCCGTGAAAATCGAGGCCACGTTCGTGATCGTGAAGGTTGCCGCGCCCTCGGGTTCCTGGGCAGCCTGCGCGGGCTGCGCGGTGGGGGTCGCGACCGCGAGGCCTCCCACCGCCATCACCGCCGCGCACGTTCCGGCCATGACGCGCAGGAATCGCGGCGCGCGGTGGTGTACGTGGGTACCGGCATCGTTCCCTGCCGGGGTGTCCGCCGTGGGGGCGGTGCCCCGCGAGGCGTTTCGGTCGTGTGTGTCTGTCAGTTCCATGCCTACTCCGTCGCGGCGGGTCATTGTGCCCGCTGGTTATCGCCAAACTAACTGATGACAATGCTATCTGTGCCGGTGGGCACCTGCAAACATTTGTCACAGCAGGGTGGTTTTCGGAGTAATCGGATAGTCAGGAGTCGCAGTAAAACCAGTATTATCGTGCTATTTCTATGCGTTTGTGGGATGTGTTACATGTTTGACATGTGGAGCGCATGGTGCCCCGGCGGGGGAGTGTTGGTGACTTGTCAGTGATGCTTGTGTCCCCGGATCCCGACTGAGCCTGGCTAGCATTCGACGACGTTGACGGCCAGGCCGCCCTCCGAGGTCTCCTTGTACTTCGAGAGCATGTCGTTGCCGGTCTGGCGCATCGTCTCGATGACGACGTCCAGGCTTACCATGTGCCGTCCGTCGCCCCACAGCGCCATGCGCGCGGCGTTAATAGCCTTCACGGCGGCAATCGCGTTGCGCTCGATGCACGGCACCTGCACGAGGCCCGCCACCGGGTCACAGGTCAGCCCCAGCGAGTGTTCCATCGCGATCTCGGCCGCGTTCTCCACCTGCTGCGGGGTGCCGCCCAGCGCCTGGGCCAGGCCGGCCGCCGCCATCGCCGAGGCCGACCCGACCTCGCCCTGGCAGCCGACCTCGGCACCCGCGATGGACGCGTTCGTCTTGATCAGCGCACCGATCGCTGTGGCGGCCAGCAGGAACTCGTGCACGAGGGCTCGGCGGCGCGCCGCGCACTCCTCCACGGGCGAGGCCGTGTCCTCGTCGCCGGAATCCGTGCACCCCGCCAGCGAGTCGGCAGAAGGGCTGGGCGTCATGCGAATGTGGCGCAGCGGCTGGACCGCCCCGTCCTCCGTGGCGGGACCCGCGGCCACGCCCGGCACCGAACCCGTCTCCGGGCAGTGCGTCACCAGGTAGCCCAAGACCGCCGGGATCACGCCCGCCGCCCCGTTCGTTGGTGCCGTCACCACGCGGTGGCCGGCCGCGTTCTCCTCGTTCACAGCCAAGGCGAACAGGTTGACCCAATCCATCGCTCGCATGGGATCCGCCGTCGTCGACGCCCACGCAGCGCCCGCCGCGCGGCGAGCGCTTGAGCCGGCCCCGGCCTCGTCCATCGACTCCATGGGCGATGCGGGGATGCCCGTCAAGCGCTGGGCGAGTTTTCCGGCGAGCGCGCGGGCGCGGCGCGGCACATCCAAGCCGCCCGGGAGGATGCCCGCCGCCGACGTGCCCGCGTCCACGCAGTCGAACATCGTGTCCGCAATGCGATCCAGGTAGGCGTTGAGCGTGTCGCGCGGGCGCACCGCCTCCTCATTCATACGCACGAGGTCCGCAATGCTCAGGTCGGCCTCGTCGCACTGGGCGAGCAGCTGCGCCGCCGACGCGAAGGGGTGCGGTGCCGGAATGTCGATGCCGACGCCGGCCTGGCTGGAGGCGAGAGAGGAGACCTCGGGATTCTGCGGGTTGTCGTTCGTCTGCAGCATGACGAAGCCGCCGCCCACCGAGTAATAAGTGCGCTGGAGGATGACGTCGCCGTCCTGGCCGGTGGCCGTGAGCGTCAGCGCGTTCACGTGATAGGGGAGGACCGTGCGTGGGACGAAGCGGATGTCCTCGGCGATGTTCAGGGGAATGCGCGTGCCGCTCGGCAGCGTGAGTGTACCCGTGCGCGCCAGTGTCGGCAGAATCGCCTCCACCGTGTCGATATCCACCGTCTCCGGGTCGTAACCCGCCAAACCCAGGAGGACCGCGCGGTCCGTTGAGTGGCCTCGGCCCGTCGCGCCCAGCGAACCGAACAGGTCAATCGTGATGTGCGATGGCGGCGTCAGCGCCGTCAGCTCTGTCGTGAACGCGAGTCCCGCGCGCATCGGCCCCACCGTATGCGACGACGATGGCCCGATACCGATACGGAACATGTCGAACACCGACAGGGGGTGCGGCGCGTCGTGCGCAGCGACCTCACCCGAGACGATAGCGGCGGGCGTGGGACGCGACGGGTCGTAAGCGGTAACGGGCGCGCCAAGCGCGACGGGGCGAAGATCCATGCGCCCTATTGTGCAGGTGCTCGGCTCCTCGCGCGTGACGAGGCCGGGGTAGGGAGGGTGAGAAGGTAGTGAGTGGGAGGTTGGGGGCGGTGTGTGTTCGATGCAGTGTGGGCGTCCAGGGCCTTCGGGAGTGGGGTGACGGGGCGTGCGGTATTGTTTGTGCGAGGGTGTCAAGTTGCGTCTAGTTCCGCATTTTGATTTGTTGTCAGCCGTTAAAAATGGCAAAGCAACGATGTATGTTGCGCCGATTTAAATTGATACCATCTGGTAAAACAGCGAATTCTTGCGGAAATAGACCTTGACTGTTATTCTGTAACGTAAGATACGAGGAAGGTAGTGAAAATCGGGTTGCGTTTTTCAGTAACTGCATCGTAGGCTGGGCGTCATCAAGGTTGTGGAAACTGAACCGGACATCCCACCGGCACCACAGCGAAGCAAGGGACCTGAGGAGAATGATCAATGGGAACGAGTCGAGCGCGCGCAGGACACGCGCGGCACACGCGAACAGGGTTCCTGACCCGCGCACTGGCCGCCCTGGCCGTCGCCGCTACCGCCGCCGGAACGATTGTCGCAACCCAGGTCACCACCCCCGAGGCAGCCCAGGCCGCCCAGGAGCCCGCCGCCGCCGGTATCGAGGTTGGCCAGGTCTACGCCAAGATGGGAAAGGGCATCACCAACGACACGGCGACATCGACGACCCCTGCGTACAACAACTTCATCCGCTACGGCATCGTGACGGGCATGTCGAGGAACCGTATCAAGAGCGACAACAACATGCTCGGTACGTGGCTTGGCGGCAACTACGCTGGAGCGAATGACGCGTGGACCTACATCGCCCGTGGTGCCCCGTGGAAGTGGGATGACCAGACGAACAACACTGGCACCGGTGATACGCAGGCTTCCAAGGACTGGATGCAGCAGCACTACGACCTGTGGAAGAACGGCGGAGATAAGACGATCTGGGTGGATGGCCAGTCGGCCATCGGCTTCAAGCCGAACAACCCGGGCACCGTTCAGCCGGGCGAGACCTTCCTGATCGGCGAGATCCGCCACAACAACCTGCCTATCCAGGGTATGAGCCCGGTGCAGCACTTCCTGCACTCGTCGCTGTGGCTTCAGTTCCTCAACCTATTCCCCAACGATCAGGGCGAGGAGTACCCCTTCGTCAACGAGGAAACCTCGAACACCCTGGCGACCACGATCCTGTACCGCAAGGGCGGTGCCTACGTGAAGACTGAGGCGCAGCGTGGCACGGGTACATGCTCGACATACTTCGGCATTAACGGCTGGCCTGCGAATCAGCAACTCAACGGAAAGTGGCCCCGTGACCTAGTCCTCGATGGGTCGTATGGTGTGCCCAAATACACGGCCAATGGCGAGTTCATTGGTCCCGCCTACGAGCCGGACCTCGTTGATGCGAGCGATCCCTCAAAGGGCTACGTCAATAAGTCTGAAAGTTCGTCCGGACGCATGTACTGCGTTAAGTACGTGGGCGAGGGTAACGGCGACTACGACCTGTACAGCCAGTACTACAACGCTGGCGCGGGTCAGCCCTATAGCACGCTGAACCCCAACGCTCCTGCGATTCTCCCGCGCGAGTGGCCCGGTGCCAAGGGCAACGTCAACCAGGCACCCTACGTGGCCGACACGATCAAGCTGAACAAGACTGTTTCCACTCGTACTTTCGAAAAGAACGGTCGAACCTACCGCCTGAGCATTTGGGGTTTCGTCCCGAATGGATCGACGCTGGTCACCTCGGACAACATCAATAACGTTCCGTCGGCAACATGTCCATCGAGTGTCCCCGAGGATACCCCGCGTACGAACACCTTCGTCGCGCAGGAACTCTCGGTCAACTACGGCTGCCTCTACGGCGTCATCACCGAGGAGCGAAGCGTGCGCATCGTGAAGTCCGTCGAGGACCCCTCGAGCATGTACCCGACGATCCCCGCCGCCAACTTCACAGTGACCACGGGTTCCACCTGGGCGGATAACACTGACCGCACCCCGGAGACCACCGGAACCGTGACCGTCACGAAGCCCACGGCCTCGTCCGCCCCGGCCAAGACCTCGTACATCTCCGCAGCCGACCCGGTCGCGACGCTGACCCCCACCGGCTTCGGTGCGGCGAACGCGAAGTACGACTCGACCTTCATCCCCTTCGAGGTCGGTAATTCCGACTTCACCATCGAGGAGAAGGACATCTCGACCGGCGGCGACGACAAGTGGAACCTCAAGGACATCCAATGCGTCAACGGCATCGGTGAAGACGTCGCCGTGACCAAGACCGAACGCGGCATCAACTTCAAGAACGTCGGCGGCGCAGCGTCCAACGAGGCAGCCCCCATCACCTGTACGTTCGTCAACGAGTATCAGTCCCCCGACTTGCGTGTCGCGAAGACCATCGAGGCGAACGGCGGTGCGAATGGCGCCACGAGCTTCACCGTGGACTACAAGATCGTCGCCACCAACGACGGCACGCTCGCCGCTAACACCGGCAAGCTCACCGACAAGCCCGACTTCGCGAAGGGCCTGGAGATCCAGTCCGCCAAGATCGCCGAGACCCAGGCCGGCCTGGACACCGCGTCCGACGCCACCGCCACGGGCGGTGTTTACACGCTGACCGACGGCGTCGAGCTGGCTGCCGGAGCCTCCAAGGAATACTGGATCCGCTTTGCGGTCACCCGTAACCCCGCGGCAACCGGCTACAACGAGGCCGACCTGGCCTGTTCCGTCGATGGAAATGGTGTACGCGTCCCCGGCAAGGGCCTCTTCAACGAGGTTTTGGTCGACGACCGTAAGGACAGCGACGGCGACTACAACAACAAGGATTGTGGCCCGACCGTCCCCCACGACTTCGTCGTGCTCAAGGCCGGCACCCAGAACATGGGCACCACGTTCACCGACCCGACGAACCAGTACACATACGGCGACAACAACGACGCGATGTACCCCCTCAAGGGCGCAGAGTTCGCGATCTACAATGCCAACCCCAACGCGGATGCCAACGCCACCGTGGTCAAGACCCTGACCCAGGCCACCGCGACCGACGGATACTACTGGAGCGTGGGCGACCTCAATATCAACACCCCCTACTGGCTGGTCGAAACTAAGGCTCCCGCAGGACATTCCCTCCTGCCCCAGCCCCTCGAGTTCAAGCTGACGACCGCCCGAGCCGACGGCTCCGGAACGACGGTTGAACTCGCGGCCGACGCAACCGACGCGGCCAAGTGGGCAAAGGGTGCCGCCCAGGCCTTCTCCTCCGAACTGAACACTGACTCCGTGGAGCAGGGCTTCGTCATCGACGGCACCAACAAGGCCACCCTGGTCGTCAAGGACACCGAGGTTGGCGAGCTGCCCAAGGCCGGCAGCACCGGAATCTTCCCCTACATCGGCGTCGCAACGGCGCTCATGTCCGGGGCGATGGTGATGACCGTGGTCACCACCAAGAGGCGCAAGGCTTACGCCTGAGCCACCCATGAGGTCCCGTGACCACGGCGACCCACCATCAGAAAAAACTCCCGAAATCACACACACAGGAGAAAGAAAACCTATGAGCATCACGAAGACCCGCCGCAGCCTGAGCCTGCTCGCAGCCTTCGCCGTCGCCGCTGGCGCGCTGGCCCTGCCCGCCGCCACCTCCGCGACGCAGGCCGCCCCCGCCTTCGGCCTCGCTGCCACGACCGAGCGCGCCCCCTCGCTGGTCGACCTCGACGCCACCAGGACCGGTTCTATCACCATCCACAAGCTGGTGAAGGATGACACCAACGGCACGACCGCTGGCAACGGCCTCGAGGACGCCACCGCCACCGGCACGCCGCTGGACGGCGCGACCTTCACCGTCGAGAAGCTGACCAACGTCGACCTCACCACGCAGGCCGGCTGGGAGAAGCTCGCTGGCTACAACGGCAACGTTGACACCGCGAAGGCTGACGGCACCGACGCGGCCATCACGAAGACCACCGCCGGTGGCGGCCTGGCTGTCTTCGACAGCCTCCCCCTGGGTGCCTACGTCGTGACCGAGACCGCGACGCCTCCCGGCTACGTCGGCTCCAAGCCCTTCATCATCACGGTGCCCATGACGCACCCGACCGACCTCAATAAGTGGGTCTACGACGTCCACGCCTACCCGAAGAACTCGAAGGCTAACATCGACAAGACCGTCAAGGACGATACCACTCCGGCCATCGGCTCCGAGATCTCCTACACCCTGAAGTCCGACGTGCCCGCCGCCGAGGCCCTCGACTACTACGACGTCGTCGACCAGTACGACAAGCGCGTGGAGCTGCCTGAGGCTGGCGTCACCCTGAAGATCGTCGACGGTAAGACCGGAGAGGTCGCCCTGGTCAAGGACACCGACTACAAGCTGATCTCCGCTGACGGCACCGACGGTAAGACCAAGTTCTGGACCGCCGAGTTCACCGCGGCCGGCCGCCAGAAGCTGCTCGACAACCGTAAGGACGACACCACCAAGGTCCAGATGGACCTGGTCGGCACCGTCAAGGACAAGGTGGAGAACGACGGCCTGTTCAAGAACAAGGCCATCCTGCTCCCCAACGCCCCCTCCAACGGCTGGACCCCCGGCTCCGGTGAGGTTCCCCCGCCGGACTACCCGAACTCCGAGGTCGTCTCCAAGTTCGGCAAGGTGAAGATCACCAAGGTCTCCGCCAAGGACACCGCCGCCAAGCTTCAGGGCGCCGAGTTCGAGGTCTACCAGTGCACGCCTCAGTCCACCCCGACCGCGAACTTCGAGTCCGTCGACGCCACCCTCGACAAGAAGCTGAGCCCCGCCGGCACGTCCACCTACACCACCGACGCCAACGGTGAGGTCACCATCGACGGCCTGCGTAACAACGACTGGGAGAACAACGAAGCCGTCACCAACCCCGGCTGGTACTGCCTCGTCGAGACCAAGGCCCCCGAGGGCTTCGAGCTCCAGACCCGCCCGATCGCCTTCCAGGTCCTGCAGACCAACTCCACCGCTGACAACGAGTACACCCTCGCGACGACCGTCAAGGATGTCCCCACGAACGGTGGCTTCAACCTGCCGCTGACCGGTGCTGCCGGCGTCGGCGTCCTGATCGGTGCTGGTGCCCTCCTCGTGGGCGGCTCCGCTGCGATCGCGCTGGCCAACAAGCGCCGCAAGGAGCAGGCCGACGCCTGATCCTCGCTAGCTAGCGACACACAGGGGGGTGTGGACCCGCAGGTCCACACCCCCTCGCGTTGCCCGCAACCCGCCCACAGCGGTACTACCCTGTAACCAGACAAACTGCACCGGCCTCGGCAATGAACGGAGAAAGCGTGAGCACCCAAGCGCCCGACAAGAAGAAGATACCCCTCAAGCGGCGTCTCCTGGCCATCGCGCCCCCCATCCTGCTGCTCGCCGGCATCCTGGTCCTTCTGTACCCCGTCTTTGCGACCCAGTACAACAACTATCGCCAGGAATCCATAGCCTCCCAATTCAGCGCCGTCGCCGAAGACGCCGGCCCCGACGCCGTCGCCGAAAACCTGCGCCGCGCCGACGAATACAACGCCAACGCTGCCGAGTCGCCGATCCTCGACCCCTGGCTGGACGCGCAGCGCCCCGGCACCGAGGCCTACCAGGAATACCTGAGTCAACTCAACATCAACGACGTCATGGCCACCGTCAAGATCCCCGCCATCAACGTCAACCTACCCATCTATCACGGCACCGAAAGCGCGACCCTCGACAAGGGCATCGGTCACCTCTTCGGCACCGCCCTGCCCGTTGGCGGCGAGTCCACGCACACCGTCCTCACCGGACACACCGGCTTGGGCACCGCTACCATGTTCGACCAGCTCACGAGCCTCAAAGAAGGCGACGTCTTCTACATTGAGGTCCCCGGCCGTCACCTCAAATACCAAATCAACGACATCCGCGTCGTCCTGCCCAACGAGACTGAAACTCTCAACAAGGTCGCAGGCAAGGACCTGGCCACCCTCATTACCTGCACGCCCTACGGCGTCAACACCCACCGCCTCCTGGTCACCGGAGAGCGTGTCCCCATGGACGAAGAAACCGTCGCCGCCGAATCAGCTCAGGTCAAGGGAACCGTCCTGCGCCCGTGGATGATTGCTATCCTCATCGCCGTCGCCATCATCCTCCTGGTCTCCGCCATCGTCTGGGCGCGCTCGCGCAAGCGCCGCACCGAAGAACCCGCGCAGATCGACGAGGCCGTGGCTGGCACGGGTGCAGCGGGCACTGCTGCGGGTGCTGCTTCGGTTGGTGGGGCTGCCTCGGGCGTTGCTTCGCTTAGTGGGGCTGCCTCGGCTGATCGGGCTCCCGCCGCCGCACCCGACCTGCTGACCTCCGCCGACCAGATCACCGACGACGAGATCAACGCGGGGCGCACTGCGGCCCTGCGCAAGATACTGGAGGAACGCGGCCGAGAATAAGGGACTGACTTCTGTCTCAGATCCGGTCAGGTGGCCCTGAGGGGACACATGGCCAACTCCTCCACGCAGCGAGGAACCCTCCTTTCGCGGCGTCCCACGGGCCGCGCAAGATGTGTAAGCGCGCGAGTGTGAGCGACCACGCTCACCCGCGCGCTTGCGCGTATCTACATTCAAGCCATTCAGTAACTGTGAAATGACCTGAAGCCTACGCACAGAACCCGCCCCGCGCCAGCCCCGCACTGAGTGCGAGGAGCAGGCCCCGACCTCGTCCCACCCACACCCCAAGGAGCACCCCACGGGCGAGGCGAGCGAGACCCGAGGATACCTCGTCGCCTACCATGGACGCATGAACCTCAGCTTCCCCGAGCGCATCCGCGTCGACGCCATCATCCAAGCCGCCATGGACATGGAGGCCGCGCCCCTCCTGCACGCACTCACGCCCATCGGCGACGACGAAACCCCGCAGGCCCTGTTGGCTGGCACCCACAAGACGCAGCGCTACGCGCTCGGCGAGCTCGACGGGAAAACCATCCTCGTCGTCACCTCCGGCATCGGCCTGGCCAACGCCGCCTCCGCCACCGCGCGCGCCCTCACCCTCGTCGATGCACCCATCGTCATCGCCGCCGGCACCACCGGCGGCCTTGCCCGCGACATTAACGTCGGCGACATCGCCGCCGGCACCACCGCCATCTACGGGCAAGCCGACGCCACCGCCTTCGGCTACGCCATGGGCCAAGTCCCCCAAATGCCCGTCGACTACACCACCTCCGACGCCGTCGTCGTGCGCCTGGCCGAACTGCCCGCGCTGATCACCCACGCCGTGCGCGAAGGCCGCATCGTCTCCTCCGACTCCTTCTGCACCGAGCAAGTCGCCGACCCCATGCGCGAACGCTTCCCCGACGCCATCGGCGCCGACATGGAAACCTGCGCCATGGCCCAAGTCTGCTGGTCCTCCAGCGTCGACTGGATCAGCTTGCGCGCCGTCTCCGACCTGTGCGGACCCGGTGCCAACCAGGCCTTCCATATGGACGGGCAGCGCGCCGCCGGCCACAGCGCCGAAGCCGTGCGCGCCTACCTGACATTGCTGTAAAGAGGGCTTGCAGGCTTCCCACCGCCGCAAGGAAACGGGGACGGGCGGCTACGCACAGGCCTCGTCCCACCACCCGACCCAGAAGGAATCCAACCATGATCCAGCCCCGACCCGCCCGCGTCCTCATGGTGTGCACCGGCAACATCTGCCGCTCGACGATGGCGCACGCGATCCTCCAGCAGGAAGCCGTGCGCGCCGGCGTGGACGTCGTCGTCGACAGCGCTGGCGTCTCCGACGAAGAGCAGGGCAACCCCATCGACCGTCGCGCCGCCCGCGTCCTGCGCGACGCCGGGTACGCCGTGCCCGACCACCGCGCGCGCCAGATCCGCGCCGCCGAGCTGGGGGAGTGGGACCTGATCCTCGCCATGACTTCGCGGCACCTGAGCGTCCTGGAGCGCCTCGCTGACCGCGCGGGGGTCGAACACGAGGGCGCACCTGCGTCTGCGGAGGACCTGGGCGCGGGGCCACGCATCTGCCTGTACCGCGACCTGGATCCCGCGGGCAGCGGCGACGTGCCCGACCCGTGGTACGGCGGGCACCAGGACTTCCTGGACACCCTCGAGGTCATCGAGCGGGTCACGCCGACGATCATCGCCCTGGCTCGCTGAGCGGCGGCGGGCGCGGGAGTCCTGCGTCATGAGCTGCGTGCGCGAGGCCGTGGCTGTGCTTGTCGGCATGTGTTCGTGGATAGGTTGTGGGCACGCGGATAGGTTGTGGGCACGCGGATAGGTTATGAATACGCGGATAGGCTAATAACCTATCCGCAAGTGCGTAACCTATCCGCGTCGCGACGGTAGGGCACAGCACGCGGGCGGCCACCCCTCGGTAGCCGCCCACGTGGATGCTGGTGAGCTGTTCGCTGCGCCGCTTACTGCAACGCCCCGACAGGCTGCTCAGTCCGGAAGAGCTGCCCCGGCCTCGGCGAGGAGGGCGCGGATCTGGTCTTCGACGCCTTTGGCGCCGCGGCCGACCTCGCGCAGCTGACCATCGGCACCCGCAATGTAGTGCGTGGGCCAGGCGGTCGCGCCGTAGGTCTGGAACGCTGCCAAATCCGGGTCCAGCGCGACCGGGTACGTGATGCCCAGCTTCTCGATCGCGCCGCTCACGACGGCGGGGGCACGGTCGTGGGGCTGTTGCGGCGAGTGGACGCCTACCACGACCAGGCCGTAGTTCTTGTACTTCTCGTAGATGCGTTCCAGCTCGGGGATTTCACGCTGGCAGTTCGTGCACGAACTCGACCAGAAGTCCACGAGAGTCACTGTGCCGGTGGGCTGGCCGAGGGAGTTCATCCACTCGGAGGCGTTGATCTCGGGCAGAGCACCGCAGTCCTTGCCGGTGCCGCGGGCGCACTGGGCGAAGTCGCCGCGGGCCTCGACCTCGGTCTCGGGGTCGCAGGCGCCGGTTTCGCACGCTTCGCCCGCATCCGCCTGGAGGGACGCCGTGTAGTCGGGGATCATGCGCTGCAGGGCGGCCGGCGCGTCGGTCGCGATGCCGACCGCCAGGGCGATCATGGCGACGCCGGCGGCGATACGCAGGGGGCGCTGGTGGGCCTTCAGGCTCGCGGCCACGCCCGACCCCGCCAGGGCCACGGCGAGCAGCGGGATCGATAGGCCGACCGCGAAGGAGACCGCCAGACCGACGATGCGCCACGTCACCTGGCCCGTGTTTGAGGCGACGATGACCGAGGCCAGCACCGGCCCCGCGCAGGGGACGAACGCCGCGCCGAGCACCAGGCCCAGGCCGAATCCTGCGCTGTCGCCCGTCGTACGGGGTGCCAGGCGCGCGAAGGGCCGCTCGAGGATCTCCATGACCTTCGGGACGATCATGCCGATGCCCACGGCCACGAGCAGCACGATACCCGCCCAGCGGATCGCCGTCTGCGGCAGGTGCAGCAGGCTCAGCAGCGCCGAACCCGCGACCGTGATCAGCATGAACGACGTAATCAGGCCGGCGACGATCAGGAAGGGACGGCGAGCGATGCTTGGGGAGTCATCGACCTTCTTCGCGGTGACAGCGGGGGGAGGAGCCGCCCCTGCCCAGGCTCACGCCGGGCGCGACGCGGAAGAGGCCGGGATCGACGGCGTTGGTCGTGTGCTCAGAGGATGAGGCCGTGGAAGCCTTCGCGGAATCCTTGCCGCCTGCGGCACCGAGGAACAACACGGGCAGGACAGGCAGGATGCACGGGGAAATACCCGTGACGAGACCGCCAAGAAGACCAAGCAAGAGGAACATAGGTTCACCTTACTTGGTATAGGTGAGAAAGCGCGCGACGTGACGGCTACACGCATGGACACGTCAGATGTGATGACTCGATACCACACGTCGCATGCAATTTTCCCCGCGCGTATGTTGAATGCTCAAACAAGATCGTTGACATCATGCGGATTGTGAGGGATTGTCGCACGACTCCCCAGGGGAATTGCGCGTTATATTACAGGGACAGCACCAGGTCCGCGCGGGCCTTCGTGCGCTCCACGAGCGCCATGTTCGCCGCGTCCACCGTGCGCACCCAGTGCGCAGCATCCGCGCGATCACGCCCAAAACTCACGTGCCGATCAATGAGGCGAGAGGCCAACTCCTCAAACGGCGTATCAATGTAGACGAGCATATCAACAAGCCCACGCACGTCCGCCCACCCGGGCAACTCCAACCCCAGGTAGTTCCCCTCGGTGATCACAACGCCGTCGACCTCGATGGCCAGGGATGCGGCGACGGGTTCGTGCAGGTCGCGCCGGTAATCGGGGGCCAGAACGATGCCGTCCGCGCGGCGCACACGCCCAAGCATTGCCACGTATCCGCCCACGTCAAAGGTATCGGGTGCGCCCTTATGGTCGGCCAGTCCGCGCTCAGCCAGCAGCGCGTTCGACATATGGAAGCCATCCATCGGCACCAGGCCTGCAACCGCAATGCCCGCCTCGGGCAGGGCGACCGTCAGCTGCGCCGCAATCGTGCTCTTCCCAGTCCCAGGCGGGCCAGTCAACCCCAGCATGCGCACGGGGTCGCCGCTGCGAGCGCGCTCAGCCACGGCCTCGACGATGCGCGTCGTGATCGACGAAGCCTGCGTGCCCACTTGCGCCTCGCTCACGGCTTAATGACGGGCAGAGTCGACCAGGGGAAGTTAATCCACTTGTCGGTGTGCGCCCACACGTAGTCCGGCTCGATGATGGAGACCGGCTTCTTGTAGATGACGGCGCTGCGGGCCTCCACGCGGACCGAGGCGGAGCCGTCCAGAGACAGGCCGTGCTCATCGATGAGGTCCATAACCATCTTCAGGGTCTTGCCGGAGTCGGCGACGTCGTCGACAACGAGGACGCGCTTGCCGTCCATCGCGGAGACGTCCATGAGCGGGGGGAGAAGGACGGGTTCGGTGAGGGTTTCGCCGATGCCGGAGTAGAACTCGACGTTCATCGTGCCGATGGCCTTGACGTCCATCGCGTAGGCAATCGCGCCCGCAGGGATCAGGCCGCCGCGGGCGATGGCGACGATCAGGTCCGGGATCCAGCCGGATTCGACGATCTGCTGGGCGAGCTCACGGGAAGCGCCACCGAAGCCTTCCCAGGTGAGGACCTCGCGGTCGGGAGCGGTCGTGGCGTCGGGGCTGGCGATTGTACCCATGGCTTCCTTCTCTCGGGAGTTGTTGGGAACAAGGGTATCGCCGTCGGGCATGTGTGTGCGCGCTTGCGCGCGCGTGGGCCTATGACGTGGGCAGATGCACGCCGCTGATCGAGGCGAGTTCTCGCTCGTAGGCGCGCCCGGGCGAGGCCGGGTTCCCGTGATGCTCCCACGTGAGGATCAGCGCGGGGTCGAAAAAGCGCGAACACAACCCGCACGAGGAGACGCGGCGAGGTGCCCGGTAGAGGTGGCGCTTGGCCCCGCAGCGCGGGCACGTGCCAACCCAGGGCGCGTCCGGTGCGGGTAGGGATGAGGACAGTCGAGCGGAATCCGGCGCGCCGAGGGCTCGGGCTGCCCGCTTCCACGCGGCGTCATGCCCGTGGGCGGGACCGACCAGGGCATGGGCGATCTCGTGCAGGATCACCCCCCGGATCGTGTCCTCGTCATACAGGTCGGTGAGCGGCCCGGACAGGCTGATCGTGCGCGCGCCGTGCGTGCAGGCTCCGGCCCGCCGCCTCGCGTTGTCGAAACGGAAACGCCAGCCGGTCAGCCCCGCGGCGTCCATCAGGGCGCGCGCGAGGGTGCGTGCGTCCTCCCGTTTCATCGTGCCCCTGCGAGCACGCCGAGGAGGCGCTTCATGGAGACCTTGTTGGGTGTTCCCAGGGTCTGGGCGAACATGGAGACGCGCAGCTCCTCGGCCATCCACCGCGCCTGCGTGAGCGCGGCGGCGGCGCGGGCCTCGTAGGGGCGACGCTCTAGGGCCTGCCGTGCGGCGGCGATGTCGGCCTCGGCCTGGTGGATGCGGTCCATGTCCTCCAGGTCGCGACCCAGCGCCCCCGGCGAGGAGGCGGCGCGCTCGATGCGCACGGCCCCGGCGCGCAGGTAGCGGGCCAGGTGCGGGAGCGCGAAGGCGGGAGTGGCCGACACGAAGCCCTCGTAGAGCAGCGTCTTTCCGTGGAGGGCGACGTCTCGCGTCGTCTCTTCCAGCGAGGCCTGGGGGTGGGAGCGCACGGTGGCGTCGGCCTCGGCGCTGGCCTCCAGGGCCCGCACGACGTGGGAGAGGATCTGGTAGACGCGATCCTCGTGCGCGTCGCGCGCGGCCGCCACGAGGGTCTCGAAGGCCTCGGGGTCGCGCACGTTCACGGGGGTGCTTAGCTCGTCGACGAGGGATAGGGCCGAGGCCAGCTGCGCGTCCGCGACCAGGGCCGCCGTGTCCGCGTAGGGGGAGGCTGCCAGCATGAGGGCCTCGCGGCCCGTCCAGCGCGTGGTCACGCGGTTCGTCGCCAAGGCGACGCGGGTAAGCAGCAGCCGGGCGAGGCCGGCGCGGTGCTCGCGGTCGGCCTCGGCGGCGCTGGCCATGACGCGCACGCCCGCCGCCGGGGCCGCGGCGCTGCCTTGGGGGACCAGCGCGGGGAACGCCCGCAGCGTCATCGCGGACGAGGTCTGGGTGATCGAGCGAGGCAGGGTCGGCATCTCGGTGATGGCGTCCGCGTGGAAGGTGGGGTCCGGGGACGAGGCCTGGGCCGCGTCGCGGGGTCCGTTGCCCGTCGCGGCCGTGCCGCTCGTCGAGGTGGAGGGATTCTCCCCACTGTGTGATCCCGTGGAACTGTCGGTGGGGGAGGACGCTCCACTCGTGGTGCTGTTCGTGCCAGTGGTTGCGGAGCGTTTGCCTCCGCGTTCACGCTTGTTTCTGTGTGCTTGCTTCTCGCTGGCCTCCTCGAGGGCCGCGCGCACGGCTGTGCGCACTGCCTTGTTCGCATCGTGTGCGAGGGATCGCTGGAGGTAGGCCAGGTCCTTGCCCGCGCCCAGCTCCTTGCCCGACGCGTCGGTGACGACGAAGGTCATGCGCAGGTGATCGGGCAGGTGGGCGCGCGCGTGGGCGAGGTCCGCTTCGCTCAGGTCCACGCCGCGCAGGACGCGCACCGCGTGGGCGAGGGCATCCAGGACGGGGCCGTTGGTGAGCGCGCGGCGCGTGGGGGCAGCTGCGGTAGCGGTGCCGGGGGCATTGGTAGATGTGGCATCCGCACCGGTCGCGCCGGAAGCTGCGGCTCCCGCGTGACTCGCAGGGCTGGCGACCGGGTTGGGCGCGGTCGCCGGGTTCGCGCCTGGCTGCGCAGCCGCGCCCCTCGGGCCTGCACTGGTCGCGTCGCTCGCGCTCGCGGATGCCGAGGCCTGTTTCTTGGCGCCCTTCGTGGCGTTCTTCTTCGGCGAGTTGCGCGTCGACAGCTTGCCCGACGTCGCGCCCCACGCGGCCAGGCGGCCCATTGCTGCGTCCAGGCTCAGCGGGTCCGGCTCGTCGGACTGGGCGGTCTTCTTCCCGCCGCTCGCCCCGGTACCCGTTCGGGCTGGACCTGCGGGGTCGTCCGCTGACGCCGCCACGGCCTCGATCGGCTCGTCGCCCGCCTGCTCGATCCAGCGCGCGACCGACGCGGCCACGTCCGGCGCGGGGGCCAGCAGGCGGCGCACGCCCTTTGGGCAGGGCGCGGATCGCCTCGGTCAGCAGGTCCTCGCGCATGCCCGGCACCAGCCAGTCCGTGCCCTTATCGCTGACGCGTTCGAGCACCTCGATTGGGATGTGCATCGACACGCCGTCGCGCGGGCTGCCCGGCGCGAACTCGTAGCTCAGCGTCAGAGACAGGTCGCCGCACTGCCACCGATCCGGGAAGCCGTCGCCGGAGGTCGCCTCGCGCGGCATCAGCAGGGACGCCGGGTAAATGAGTAGATCAGGATGAGAGCGGCGCTCGTCCTTCCACCAGCGGTTGAATGCCGCCGCGCTGGTGACGTGCTCGGGGATCAGGTCGTCGAAGAAACGGAAGCGAGCCTGCTCGTCCGCGACGAGGCCGTGGGTGCGGCTGCGGCGCTCAACCTCGCGCGCTTGCTCCACCAGGGCCTCGTTTCGGCGCTGGAAACCGTGCCTCTCCCTCCACTGGCCATCCACCAGGGCGTTGCGAATGAACATCTCGCGGGCCAGCTCGCGCGCCGTCGTCCCCTCGCGTGCGGCCGCCAACTCCTCGAAATGACGCGGCTCAAAAGACCCGACGACAGGGGGTCCTTCGACGCCGACACCAAGCCGGCCGCCAGCGCCTCCAGCGACCCCGCGCGCGGAGCGTGAGAGCGCGAGGCGGCCACGGCCTCGTCGATGACGAGGTCACCCAAGCGACCCAGCAGCACCTCGCGATCCGCCGCCAGCGTCAGCCCGTAGAGGGTCACGCGCTCGCGGACCATCGCCGCGCCCTTGCCGACCGACCAGAACGGCTCCGAATACGAGCGCTTGAGCAGGCCGCGCGCCGCCGGCTCCACCCACTCCGGGCGGATGCGGGCCACCGTGCGGGCGAACAGGCGCGAGGTCTCCACGAGTTCCGCGGTCATCACCCACGCGGGGTGACCGCTCACGCCTGAGCCCGGCCAGATCGTGAAGTGCGTGCCGCGCGCGCCCTCGTAGTCGCGCTTCGTCTCGTCCCACGACCCCAGGTAGACAGCAAGCCGACCAGCAGCGAGCGGTGCACCTGGTCTGCGTCCACGCTCGCCGGCCCCTGCCCGTAGGCCAAGACTGCGTGCACAGCCGCATCCTGCGCGCCGCTGAAGCGGGCGGCCTCCACGACGTCGCCCGTCGACGGCTCGCCCACAGGCCCGACGCCGATTCCGAGTGCGCGGGCCATCTGGCGCAGCTGGCCGACGACGTCGCGCCACTCGCGCCACCGCAGGTAGTGGAAGAACTCCGCGCGGCACAAGCGCCGGAACGCCGAGCCCGACAGGTCGCGCGCCTGCACCGCCAGGTAGCGCCACAGGTTCAGGTAGGTGATGAAGTCCGAATGCGGGTCCGCCAGGCGCGCGTGCGAGGCGTCGGCCGTGCCCTGGTGCTCGGCCGGGCGCTCGCGCACATCCTGGATCGACAGGGCCGCCACGATGACGAGGACCTCGGACGCGCAGCCCAGGCGCTCGGCCTCCAGCAGCATGCGCCCCAGGCGCGGGTCGATCGGCAGGCGTGCCAGGTCCCGGCCGATGCCGGTGAGCCTGTACTGGGACGAGGTCGGGGTTGCGTCCTCGGCCCCGCTGTCCTGCGCGAGCGCGCCGATCTCCACGAGGAGGGCCACGCCATCGCGCACCGCCCGCCGATCCGGGGCATCCAGGAAGGGGAAGTCCTCGACGGCACCCAGGCCCAGGGACGCCATCTGCAAGATGACGCTGGCCAGCGACGTGCGCAGGATCTCGGGTTCCGTGAAACGTGGGCGTGAAACATAGTCGGCCTGGGAGAACAGGCGGATCGCCACGCCCTCGGCGACGCGGCCGCATCGGCCCGCGCGCTGGTTCGCGCTGGCCTGGCTGACCGGCTCGATCGGCAGGCGCTGCACCTTCGTCTTGTTGGAATAGCGGGAAATGCGCGCCAAACCCGGGTCGATGACGTAGTGGATGCCCGGCACCGTCAGCGACGTCTCCGCGACATTCGTCGCCAGGACCACGCGGCGCAGGCGGTGCGGCTCGAAGACGCGATGCTGCTCGGCCGCCGTCAACCGCGCGTACAGGGGCAGGATCTCGATGTCCCCGGGGTGTGCGCCCTTGTCGTCTCCCGCGCGCCGGCCTCGTCCCTTCAAGTGGTCGAGGAGGGCCGCCTCCGTGTCGCGGATGTCGCGCTCACCGGGCAGGAAAACCAGGATGTCGCCGTCGCCCTCCGCGCTCAGCTCGTCCACCGCGTGGCAGATCGCGGTCTCCACGTCGATGTCCTCGCCCACGCCGTAGCCGAGCGTCGCCAGCTCGTCGTCCGGGTCCTCCAGGACCAGCTGCATGGGGCCGGACTCGGTGACGTCAGTGGTCTCGATGACCTCGTCCGCCTGCTTTGACGAGGCCTCGGACGTGTATGACGAGGGTGTCGTCGGGCCGAGGGGGCGGTAGCGGATCTCGACCGGGTATGTGCGGCCCGAGACCTCGATGACCGGCGCCGGCTCGATCAGGCGACCCGAGCCGGGTGTGCCCTCCCACGTGCCGAAATGGCGCGCGAAACGGTCCGAATCGATCGTCGCCGACGTGATGATGACCTTCAGGTCCGGGCGTGCGGGCAGCAGGCGCGCCACGTACCCCAGGATGAAGTCGATGTTTAGGCTGCGTTCGTGGGCCTCGTCGATGATGAGCGTGTCGTAGCGGCGCAGCATCGGATCCGACTGGATCTCTGCCAGCAAGATGCCGTCCGTCATCAGCTTGACCAGGGTCGTGGGGCCGACCTCGTCCGTGAAACGCACCTGGTAGCCGACTACCTGGCCGCTCTCGCGGCCCACGGTCTGTCCCAGCTCATGGGCGATGCGGTCCGCGACCGAACGCGCCGCGAGCCTGCGCGGTTGGGTATGCCCGATCATGCCAGCCACGCCGCGGCTCAGCTGCATGCAGATCTTCGGCAGCTGCGTTGTCTTACCCGAGCCGGTCTCGCCCGACACGATGACCACCTGATGGTCGCGGATAGCGCGCGCGATCTCGTCGCGCCGAGCGCTCACCGGCAGGTCCGGGAATTCGATGACCGGGATCGCTGCGGCGCGCTCGGCTAGCTGCTCCGGCGTGAACGGCTTGAAAGGGCGCGCATGCTCGCGCTGCGGGCGGCGACGGCCCTCGCGGCTGTGGCTGTTGCCCCGGCGCTCCTGGCCCTGGGTGTGCCGACCCCGGCCCTCACGGTCCGCGCGGTTCTTGCCGGTGGTCCTGCCGAGGCCTCGGCCCGCCTGACGCGAACCCTGCGCGCGCTCGTCGGATGCCCGCTTCTCGGAACCGCGCGCGCCGCCCTGGCGTCGACGCGTGCCGTCGCGCCCGTCGGAGGGGCGACCCGCGTTGTGCGCGTGAGGGCCGCGCGCGTTGGACTCGGACGGAGGCATGGGGCGAGAGTCAGGCATGATAGTGCCAGTCTAGTCGCTGGCCAGAGGCGGATGCCGAGCGGCACCCCGCGCCCGCCCGTCGCGCCGTGGAGGATGCCGGTCAGACGGAGGGGGCCTCGCCCTGCAGGTCCTCGTCGAAGCGCGTGAGCGGTGCCTCCAGGCGCAATTCCACCAGCGCGCGAGCCAGCGCGTCGATCTGCTCACCCTCATACAGGGCGTTTCTCCACGAGGCCGGGATGTCCTCGACCCCACAGTACGCGCCGCCGAGCTGCCCGTAGATCGCTGCGTTCGTATCCGCGTCTCCGCCCATGTTTGCGATGGCCAGGACGGCTTCGTCGAAAGAACCGACATCGAGCAGGCCATGCACCGCGAGGCGCAAGCCGTGAATGATATAACCGCTGGTGTGTGCCTCCCACGAGGCGCGCTCGGTCGGGTCCGCGCTGATCACACGCGCGGCCACGTCGTCGAACGCCGCTCCCGTTGAGGCCCACGCGACGTCCACGATCCGCTCAGGCACCCAGCCCAGTAGCGCGCCCACGAGGAGGGCGGCGAAGACCTCGGTGGCGGCCTCGGCCTCGGCAGAAAAATGCGTCTCGCGGGCGCTCAAGCCAGCGGTCGCAACAATCTCGTGGGGGTCGCGCGCCTCGAATCCGGCGATGACGACGGGTGCCAGGCGCATGATCGCGCCGTTGCCCGCGCTGGTCGTGCGCACCGCATCCACGGGCACGCGCGGGTTTGCGCGGAAGTCCCACAGGGCGCGCGACACCTGGTTGCCGATATCGAAACACACGCCCGTCGACGAGCGGTAGCCCTCCGAGTACCAGCGCTCGTAGCGTTCCATCACGTCAAACGAATCGTAACGGCCCTGCGCCAGCAGCGAATCCGCCAGGCACAGCGCCATCGACGTGTCGTCCGTCCACTGGCCTGGTTCGAGGCCGAAGACGCCTCCGCCGACCATGCCCGTGATCGGCTCGAAGGAACCCGCAGGTTGGAACTCGTTCGTCGTGCCCAGCGCGTCGCCAACCGCCAGGCCCACCAGGGCACCGCGCGCGCGAGAAAGAAAATCCACCATGCCTCCAGTGTTGCACAGGCCGCACACGCCTGGGTCCACGCCTGCGCCGCCCGCCTCGCAAACGGCACCGATGCACAGCGAAGATCGTAGCCTACCTGTAAAATTATAAGTGCTGCTATTCCTCTAGAAAAAGAGGCGAACAATGGTATCCATGTCAAAAAATGAAGTCAATCTGGACAATCGTCGACAGGTTGCAGATGAGAAAGCCGCTCCCGTGCTCGAATATGATGAGCCGCTCCTCATTATCACGCTAGGGGACTGGGTGGACGATGAGTCTGACATTCCAGGAGGAGGAATCCGTCAGGGGTACGGCTACAAACGGGAGTGGCTCGAGTCCTCCGTGCGAAAACAGCACTACCAAGAAATTGGTGAGTCTACGTGCTCGTGGTGGAAGCTAAACGAGGAGACGATCCAGCGCAAGGGTATTGAGTACGTTGTTGCTGCCTATCGAGGCGTCACGCGTGCTCTCTTTCGTATCAAGCCGGGCACGTGGGAGTTCGATGTCGATGATGAGTGTGGGCGCCGTATCGGCTGGGAATTTGACATCGTCGACTCCGGTGACGTCTTCGATCAAGTGGTCGGCGAGTACGGGCACAGGGTCGAGCCCAAACCGCAACAAAACCAGCGTTACTGGCCGTGGTGACATGAAGCTCCGCCGCCAGACAGGCCGATCACTCGCGCCGATGTGACGGCGTAGCCTCATGGGAGGGGGCCGTGACCGCGCCTCGCGAGCGGCCCGCTTCGCGAGCGCTCAAGGCAGGGGGGAACGGGCTAGTCAGCCTCGGCCTCGTCCCCACCTGACCGACAAGGTCAGGCGACCGACGTGCCGAATAGCAAGCCCAACAGGTAGGTCACGCCCGCTGCGCCAAAGCCAACCAGGAGCTGACGCAGTGCGCGAGGCATCGGAGGCTGGCCCGACAGGATACCGACCACGCCGCCCGTAAACAGCAGGGCAACTCCGACGATCGCGGCCGCGACAATGATTGCGGTCAGGCCAGTCAATCCTAGAATGTAGGGAACCAGCGGGAAAAACGCGCCCGTCGCGAAGAAGCAGAACGACGACAGGGCCGCGTTCATGGGCGTACCCACCTGCTCGCCCGCGCCGTCCGACTCCTGGCCGCTCAGTGCGGCGCGCACGGCAATCGCGCCGGACTCGCCGGTCGCGGGCTTGGCGAGCTTCGCGAAAACCTGCGCGGCGTGCGCCTCGGCCTCCTCCTCGCTCTCGCCACGCGCGCGGAACACCAGGGCCAGCTCGTTGGCGTTCACGTCCAAGTCCGTGACTGCCTGATGTGCGTCCGGGTCCGGAATCGAGGCGTCCAGCAGCTCACGCTGACTGTGTACACTCACCCACTCGCCGGCCCATCGACAGTGCCCCCGCCAGCAGGCCTGACACGCCCGTCAGGAGAACGGCGTGCGGCTCCATACCCGACGCCGCGACGCCCAGCACGAGAGCCAAGTTCGACACGAGGCCGTCATTCGCCCCGAAAACCGCCGCGCGGAACGTGCCCGCCAGGGTTTCGCGGGACTTCGCCGCCAGGGACCGGATGACCTCGGCGTGAATATGCTCATCCGCCTGCATGTGCGCCGGCACATCATCATCCACGTCGCGCGAAGACCGCTGCTCCGCGCGCTGAGCCATCGCCAGAATGAAAATCGTGCCAAAGAGGTGCGCTAACAGCGACGCCGCGCGCGTACGCAACGGCGGCTTCGGCGCAGGCAAAGCGTTCTCGCCCAGACGCGCCAGCCAATACTCCTCGTGGCGACGCTCCGCCTCCTCCAACTGAAGCAGGACCGCGCGCTCCTCACCCGTGCGACGCTCCGACAGGTCGCGGTAGGTGCGTGCCTCCATGCGCTCCTCCGCCAAGTGCTTCCGCCAGCGCTTAATCTGCGCGCGCGTCGGCTCCCGATCAGAGGTCACCTGGTCCGCATTCACTGCCGAGGCCTCGTTCCCCTGAGCGCTCAATGCTGGGTTGGTGCCGTGGCTAGCTCCCCGTCAACGGTGGCGGGCTTCGAGGCGGGGGCGCCGAACAGGCGCTCCTTGACGGCGTCGGCAACCTTATCGGTTACCTGCTCGCCGCCCGCGCGCACGATGTCGGACACCTTCTGGCCGGCCGCATCCAGCGGACGAGCAACAACCGGGAAGCGACGAACCTTCGCCGCGGCGGCGCGGATCTGGTCGTAACGCGCGCGCCCGGCGCGCGCGCCCAGCACGTATCCGATGCAAACTCCAATGAGGAGACCGCTCTTGGTACCCATAACTGTCCTTCTCTCGCTGCGTGGGGTGCCCGTGTGGGCCGGACGCCGCCCGCGCAGGCAGAACGGGCGCCCTCGCGCAGGCATTCTCACCGGCGCACACTCACCTTTATCTTAGTGGTCGCCCGGCCTGGCTCGCACACCCCTGTCACCCACTGGAGATATCTCTCGGGACCCAGCCCAGGCCTCGTCCCTGTCACACATGCGCACACTGTGGGCACCCCCTTTCCTTTGAGGTGCCAAACGCGCTATGTTTAACACGTGAGCCAGATAACGATTCAGACCCCTCGGGGAGTGTCCATCTCCGGAACATTCACGCGCCCGGTGGATTCCTACGATGCCGCGGTGATCTTTTCTCACACCTTTTTGTCGGACCGTCACGCATCGGGCATGTTCGACTCACTCGGGCGCGTGCTGCGCCGCGCCGGGTATGCGACCCTCGCTTTCGACTACTCCGGCCACGGCAGCTCCGGCGACGAAATCATCACCTTCGACCCGCTCATCGAAGACTTCCGGGCAGCCTCCGGCTGGCTGGCCGACCAAGGCTTCACGCGCCAAGTCTGCGTGGGTCACGAATTCGGCGCTACCGTCGCCCTGCGCGCCCACTCGCCCGCCGTGCAGACCTACGTGCTGGTCTCCCCGGTGCTCGGCCCCCTCTCCTACGACTGGGACATGGTGTTCTCCGACGTGCAGCTCTCCGACCTCGAGCGCCACGGCACCACCACCGTGCCCGACGACACCGAGTCCGTGCGGCGCCACTTCACCATCAACAAGGGAACCCTCGCCGACATGTCCATGGTTTCCAGCGAGAAGGTGCTACGCGGCGTGAGCGTGCCCGTCCTCATCACGCACGACGCCTTCGACGAGGAAACCGGGCTGCTCGACCGCACCCGCGACGCCTTCCACCTCCTGCCCGACGGGTCCGTCCTCGACATGACCGCGCTGCCCGTCGGCATCGCCGTCGAATACACGCCCATCGAGGGCGTGCCCGTCAGCGACGAGGCCGTGGAACGCGTCGCGCACGCGTCCTCCTCCGCGTCGGCCGCCAACCTTCCTTCCCTGCCCGACGTGGCCACCCAGTGGGCTACCCGCTGGGTGCCCGTCGGGAGGTAGCGGGCACCGTTGTCGGGTTTTGGACGGCACCGGGTGCTGCTGGTGGCCCGGCTAAGTCCGCTCGTAGGCTCGTGGCGGTGGCTGGCTTCCGCAGGCTCCTACCAGGCTCGCACCAGCTCAGCCAGGACCGGGGACGTCAGCCACTGCCTCGTGCCGAAGGACGATACCGACACCCCCGCCACCGCCGACGCGAAACGGATGAGGCGCTCCGGATCAGTGGCCCCCGCGCGCTCGAGCGCCCACACGAACGCCCCGTGAAACGCGTCGCCCGCGCCCATCGTCGAGGCGTTGGGAACCTCGTGCACGGGAACCTCGCCGTGTGCACCGTCCCACCAGTACTGCACGGGCCGCTCGCCGCGCGTGCGCACCACCCGCGTGATGCCGAAGCCGCGCAGGAAGCCCGCGACCTGCTCGCCGTCGGCGCACGCGAGGAGCGGCGGCGCAAAATCCTCCGACACGACGGCGACGTCGACAAAACCCAGCAGGGGCGTCAGCCAGTCCTTCCACGACCCCCCCGTCGAGCACGCGCAGGTGCGGCGGGCGAGCCTCGAGCTGGGCGAAAGGATCCTCCCCGCCCACCTCGGGCACGCCCAGCGTCAGCGCCGCCTGCGCCAGCGCCGGGTTATGCCCGTCGATGAGGACGACGCCGACGCGCTCGGGCAGGTCCGCCGCGACGTGCTCAGGGTCGGCGTCCAGCCGCGCGTTCGTGGAGGCAACCATGCGACCGCTCGGATGCTCAATGATCGAGGACACAGCCGGCTCGCGCGGGGCCGAGGCCGTGGCCGCGTCGCGCTCGTCGGCCGGGGTCGAGCGGTAGGTCGGGGCGGCGGCTTCAGCGGGTGAGGACGAGGTCGAAGCGGGAAGGCCAGGAGTGTCGGACATAGCCGGGGCTGGGGTCGTCGCATCGAGGACTCTCACGCCAGCGGCCGCCAGGTCGGCCGCCAGGAATGCAGCCACCGGCCCCTCGCCAAGCGCCGTCAGCAGTAACGGAGCGTCCGCCCGGGTTGTGGGATCCGGGGAGTTGGCCACGGCCTCGTCGGCGGAGAGCGAGCGTGCGGCCGCCTCAAGCGCCGCGTAGGTGACCGCCGCGTTCGTCGCGGGGCCTCCCGCCGCCATCGTGAAGTCCGTGGACGTCACCTTTAGCCCCGGGTCCGGCACGTGGTCGAGTCGGTGCAGCACATCCAGGGTCGTCAGCCCGGCAAAGAGAGCGGTCATGGGGACATTGTCGCACCCCGGGCGGGTGGGCGAGGCGCGCGGGGACGCGGCGGGGCTGGCGTAGGCACGCCGGGACGAGGCCGGGGCCAGGCTGACGTGAGCACGCCGGGATAGAGCGTGCCGGGACGAGGCCGCCCCCGTCCACCTGCGCGCACCCGAGCGAAGCGACGCGGTACCATGAGGGCGACCCACACTCACCGACGTTTCGGACTGCCATGCACTTGCTTGACGCGCTGAACGAATCACTGCCTGAGGTCTTCCGAGCCATCGACCTCATGGGCGTGCTCCTCAATGGCATTCTCGGCGGAAAGGTTGCGCGAGAACGCAACTTCGACGCCGTGGGCTTCTGTATTCTCGCGATCATGACGGCGCTCGCGGGTGGCATGGTCCGCGACATGCTCCTGACCACGCGCACGGGCGCTCCCGTGGCGATCACCGACCCCTATTATTTGTGGTTCGCGATCATTGGCGCGGTCGTCGCGATGGCCTTCCGCATGGACTCGCGCGCGTGGTCGGTGCTCCTGGTGATAGCGGACGGCATGGTGCTGGGCTGCTGGAGCGCGACCGGCGCGATCAAGACCCTTGACGCGGGATTCTCGATCATGCCCGCGATCCTGCTGGGCATCATGACGGCCGTCGGAGGTGGCATGATCCGCGATATTTCGGCAGGCCTCGTGCCGCGAGTCTTCGGCGGCAACAACCTGTACGCGACCCCGGCGTTCGCCTGCTCGGTCGTGACGGTCGTCTTTTGGTACATGGGTCAGCCGGTTCTTGGCATGGGCGCATCCATCGTCGTGGGTTTGGTCTTTACAGGCATGGCGCACTGGCGTCGGTGGAGGCTCCCGCAGACCCGTGAGTGGACCATCACTCTCACATATTCGCAGTTGAAAGCTCTTCGCAGAACGAGGCGTTAGTATGGCCGTGTGAATCCCAAAGCAACACCTCCATCCGCGTCCTCCGCTGCGTCGACGCCCGGCACCTCCGCGCGCAAGCACTTCAAGACGTGGCACCTGTCCATGATGGCCCTGGGCCTGGCGATCGGTGCTGGTTTCTTCCTGGGGACCGGATCCGCGATTGCCCAGGCAGGTCCCGCGGTCCTCGTGTCCTACGCGGTCGCTGCCGTCATCGTTGTGTCAGTCATGCTGGCGCTGGCGGAACTGGCGTCGTCGCTGCCGACGACGGGTTCCTTCTCGTCCTACGCCGAGGCGGGGATCGGCCGGTGGGCCGGGTTCACCATCGGGTGGCTCTATTGGGTCATGCTCATCATGGTCTCGGGCTTGGAGGTCACGGGCGCGGCGAAGTTTTTCGTCGGCTGGTTCCCGGAGGTGCCCCAGTGGGTTGTTGCCCTCGTTATTGTCGTTGTAATTGGCGGAATTAACCTGTTGGCTGCCGGGCAGTACGGTGAGATCGAGGCCTGGCTGTCGATGGTGAAGATCGTTGCCATCATTGCGTTCCTGTGCGTGGGCGTCTTCCTGGTGGCGCGCACTGTGATCGTGGGTCCTCTGCCCGGCCATGAGGGCGTCCTGCAGAACGTTATGGGACACAACGGCCTGGCACCCAACGGCCTGTCAGGCATCGCCGTGGCGCTCCTGGCCGTCATCACGTCCTTCGGTGGCCTGGAGATCGTGACGATTGCCGCGGCCGAGGCCGAGGACCCTCGCGCGGCCATGGTGAGCGCGATCCGCTCGGTCGTCACCCGCATTCTCGTGTTCTACGTCGGCTCCGTCGTCCTCCTGACCGCTCTGCTGCCGTGGGACAGCGAGGCAATGAGCAGCAACGCCTTTGCCGCCATCCTTGAGATGGCGGGCGTTCCGGCCGTCGGCACGCTCATGAACGTCATCATTTTCATGGCGCTGGTCTCCGCGTTCTCCGCGAACATCTACGCCTCCTCGCGCATGGCCTACTCGTTGGCCGCCCGCGACATGGGTCCGCGTTGGCTCCTGGGCGCGCCGTCCGCTGAGAAGGCGCACGCGCGTGCCGTCGTCGAAGCCGCCCTCGAGGATGATGAAGCCGTCTTGGCCGCCGAGCTGGAGGGTGACATTGCGGCTGGTCGCACCCCGAAGTTCGCGGTCGGCTTGGTTGTCGTGCTGGCACTCCTGGCAGTCCTGGGCAACTGGTACCTGCCCGGATCGATTCTGACGATACTTATCAACGCGATTGGCATGGTGCTGCTGATCGTGTGGACCTTCATCATCATCTCGCTCATGCGCCTGCACCCCTCGCTGGAGCGCTCGGGTTCCCTCGTGATCCGTATGCCCGGATGGCCGTGGCTGCCGTGGGTCGTCCTGGTGGGCCTGGCCGGTATCGCCGTCCTCATGCTCACGAGCGCCGAGGGCCGGGCCCAGCTGGTGTCGATGGGCGCGCTGACGCTCATCATCGTGTGCATCTACTTCGTGCGACAGCTCGTGAGTCCGAGGAAGTAACAGTTCCGCATGGATTCGCCGCCGAGTACGCAGATGGAGGCGGCTTGGTCCATGATGGGGGCACCCCGACGACGCGTCGGGGTGCCCCCATCCGTATGGGACGGATGGGCTTGCGCTTGGCAGAAGGAGGCCTCATGGCACGCAGACGGCGTCGCCGTAAAAATACCGGAGATCAGATCGTTCTCTCACTGATTCTCGTGGCCCTCGTGTGGGCGTTCGCGCCCGGCGTCGGCTGGGATCTGCTGGACCTGCGCTCGCGCCTGGGGTGGCCGCCGACGCGCAGCGGACAGGCCCTGTCCACCCTGCCGGACAGCGAGGCGGCCCGCCAGCTGCGAGAGCTTACCGTTCGTTCCTCAGACGATTCCTCCGGTATACCGGATTACAACCGCGAGGACTTCGGAGAGGCATGGGCGGACGTCGACCACAATGGCTGCGACACACGCAATGACATCCTGGCCCGCGACCTGGCGCGGCCCACCTTCAAGCCGGGCACACACGACTGCATCGTCCTTACGGGCACGCTCGCCGAACCCTACACGGGAAAGACAATCCAGTTTGAGAGGGGGGACAAGACCTCGTCGCTGGTCCAGATCGACCATGTCGTCGCCCTGGCGGACGCCTGGCGCTCGGGTGCCTGGCAGTGGGATGAGCAGAGCCGTCAGGAGTTTGCTAACGATCCCGAGAACCTGCTGGCGGTCGATGGAGCGGCCAATCGGGACAAGTCCGCTTCGTCGGCCGACCAGTGGCTACCGCCCAACGCCGGCTTCCGCTGCGACTACGTGAAACGGCAGATCGCGGTGAAATACTCCTACGGTCTGAGCGTCACCGAGTCCGAGCAGGATGCGATGGCGACCCAGCTGGCGACCTGTTCGGGGTGATTGATAGTCCGAAACTGTCAGCCTGTTAGAAGTGTTGCATGTGCGTGATAGACACATGCATGCAAATGCCAGGTGCGCGCGTCTGACTAAGTGATTTCAAGGAGAATCCCAGACAATTTCTCAGAATGTGTCCATCCGATGTGGAACACCCCGCAACGTGCTGCACGTTCCCGAACAATGCCGGTAATGTTCGCCTCAAGGAATGAGGTGACATGTACACAGCAATCAACTGGGCGATGGACCTGGGGTTCTACGCGGGCTTCAGCGCGCTCACGTGCACTCTGTGGTGGATCCTAGGGCGCCGCGCCGACCGCAAGTGGCTGCAAGCACGCACGCACGTCATGCGTGCCGCCACGGACGCGGCATCGGCGTCTGGCCAGGACCACTCGCACCTGACTGTGTCTAAAGCGCTGCCCCTCATCTACCGCCGCTCACGGGACACCGGTGCTCTCCTCGAGCGTGAGGAGAATCCCGACACCCCCAGGACGGCGGAGATCCCCGTTGTCTCAGCCACGGCCTCGTCCATGTGGAGGCTGCCGCGCGCCCTTCCGCTCGCGTGGATCCTCTACCTGGCGGGCCTGCTCATTTTTGTCCTGCTGCCGATCCCCTCGGACCCGCAGGCCGCATGCGCTGCGATCCTGCACTGGGACAACTACATGCCCTTCGGATCGCTGAACGCCGTCGCCGACCAACTCCGCGATGGCGAGACCCTGCGCGGTACCCTGTATGCACTCTCAATCGTGCTCAATATTGCCCTGTTCATGCCGCTCGGCGCTCTTGCTGAGATGGCCTGGCGGATTCGCCGCTCCCGCAAGGCCTCCGAGAGCCTGCCCGACGACGGCGGGCGCTTGACGCGCGCGATTCCCACGCAACGAGTGCTCGTGTGGCTCATGATCGGCACGCTGCTCTCGTGCCTCATCGAGTTTACGCAGTACACGGGCCTGTTCGGCCTCGTGCCCTGCACGTACCGCGTCGTCGACATCGACGACGTCATCACGAACGCGCTGGGCACCTACCTGGGCGTGCGGCTCCTGCCCCTGTTCGCGCGCAACTCGCGCTTCATGGGCGCGTAGCTGTCCATTCTGAGAGTGTGGCGCAGACTTGCTCCATCGTTATCTGAGAGGAAGCGACAGCGATGACAAGCTCGTACACGTCATCGTTGGACACGTCTTTCTGGATCTCCAGCGCATTGAGTGATAGGAAAATCGAACATGCGGCCCACGCAAGGCGCTTGTTTCCGTCGATCAGCGCGTGATTTTTCGTGAGTGATTCGAGGAGGGCTGCGGCCTTGGCGGCGGTGGACGGGTAGGCGTCCTGGCCCATCAGTGTTGTTTGGGGGCGAAGTGCTGCCGCATTGAGGAGTCCGAGATCCCGGACGGGGCCGATTTTCAGTGCGGATACGATGTCCAGGAGGTCCTCAAGCGAGAGAAACTCGCACGGCATGGTGTTACTGGCCGAGTCGCTCAAGTGCGTCCCCCCCAGCGCTCAACGGTTTGGTTGAGTGCGTCGGTGACGCGCTGGCGGTGGGTCATGCGGTTGAACTCCTCGTCGATGGCGCGCAGCACTGCATCGTGTTTGGACGTGCCGGAACGCTGGGCGAGCTCGTCGAGCTTGCGTGCGTGTTCCTCGTCGAGTCGGAGTGTCATAGCCATATTGTCATGGTATCACTCTGATACCACCTGCGCGGCTTGCCTACAGCCAGCCGGCCGCACGCGCCAGGGACGCGGCCTCAGCGCGGGTGCGCGCGTCCATCTTCAGCATCGACGAAGACACGTGGTTGCGCACCGTGCCCTGGCTCAGGTGCAGGGAGCGGGCGATGTCGGCGATGGTGCCGCCGCCCTCGACCTCGCGCAAAACGTCGGCCTCACGCTCCGTCAGGGGTGAAGATCCCGTCGAGAGGGCCTCGAGCGCCAGGCTCTGATCAATCGCGCGTCCGCCCGCGGCTACCGTGCGCACACCGTCGGCCAGGGTCTCAACCGGTGCGTCCTTCACCATAAAGCCCGTGGCACCCGCGTCGAGGGCGCGCTGCAGGTACCCCGGGCGTCCAAACGTCGTCACGATCAGCACCCGCACGCCCGGGAAACGAGCGCGGATCGCCTGAGTCGCCGTGATGCCGTCCATGCGCGGCATTTCGATGTCGATGATCGCGACGTCGGCGGGTGCATTCGCGCGGGTTGGGCCGGACGAGTCCGCCAGGCGTCCCAGCTCTTCCAGAGCCTGCGCGCCGTCTGCGGCCTGCGCGACGACCTCAATGTCGCGCTCCAGGTCCAGCAGCCCCGCCAGCGCCCCGCGAATCATCGCCTGGTCATCGGCCACGAGCACCCGAATCGTCACGTCACCCTCCTGTTTCTCTGTGCCTGGGGTACAAGGCTAACGCAGGTAAGAGGCTCGTTTCTCTGATCAGCTCACCCCTCAGGACGAGGCCGACCCGCCCTCCCAGGACCGCGCGGTGCTCTGGGAGGGGGCCACGGCCTCGTCGACAGGGCTGGGGCCTCGGACAATCAGGACGAGTGGGCGGCGGATTTGGAATCGAAGGACAGAGTGAGCGTCCACGTGGAACCCGACGCGCCCCACGTGAGTGTTCCCTCGTCACCGACCAGCTCGGACAGGCCCGCGAGGCCCGCCCCCGACCCCGCGCTCGACGCGGCGTAAGCGGCTGTGTATCCGTCGTTCGTGACGGTTACGCCGCCCGGAGAGAGACGGACACGAACCCACGAGGGGCGCGCGTGCAGGATCGCGTTCGTGACACCCTCGCGGATCACGTGGGCGGCGGCGGTCGAACGAGGACCCGACGGCGGCTCGCCCTCATTCATGATCTCGGCGTCGATGCGCGCAACCTCCAGAAGCGAGCGGGCCTCCTCGAGCTCCTCTCCCGGGGACAGCGCCCGCGTTGCCGCCACGATGCGGCGAACGTCAGCCAAGGCCTCGTTTGACTGCGCGGTGACCGCGCGAATCTGCTCGCGCGCCTCCTCCACGCGCCCCGCCTCCAGGAGGCGACCCGCCAGCTCGGACACCATCGTGATCCCCGTCAACGAATGCCCGAGGATGTCGTGCAGATCCGTGCTTAAGCGCGCCCGCTCCGCCGCCTTCGCCCGCTGGATCGCGTCCTGGCGGCGCAGATGCTCGCGGGCCGAACGTTCCATGCGCCAGCGGGCCACCCCCACGAAGACACACAGCAACACCAGGTACCAGCCCATCCACAAGGGCTCACCCTGTGCGTAGGCGGCCACGCCCGCGATAGCGGTCACCGGCACGAGACCCGCGATGATGAACCTACCCGGTGCCTGGAACACCCACGCGACCAGCAGATACGACGTCAGCATGAACGCGTGAGGGGTGTCGAGGGAGACCGCATACACGAGGTAGGCAACCGTCGCCGCCGCCAGCGCCGCGTGGGAGAGGATGAACGGCCTCGTGAAGGAGTTACGCGCGGGCAGAGGATTGGTTAGCCACGTCGCCGAGTTAACGACCGCGAGAAGGGCACACAATCCGATGAGGCCCGCGCGCTGGGCCGGATCCGTCAGTTCCAGGGCGTAGGCGAGGGGGAACCCCATGAACAGCATCCACGGGGCCGCCCACGCCAGGGAGATCAAGCGCTCCTTCATGACACTAGCCTAGCGATCCGTGTCGTGAGACGCGCCCCACCAGGCGATGCCCGCTGTGACGACCGCCCACCCGGCGATGTTGAGCCACGCGGCGGTCGGCATCGTCACGGTTCCGGCGACCGCGTAGATCGCCTGGACGGCACCGTACAGGGGCGTGAACGGCGCGATCTGCGCGACGAAGGGCGGCAGCTGGTCCAGCGGGATGAACATGCCGGACACGAAGGCACCCATCAGCATGACGAACGCGGAGGCGCTGTAGGCGTTCTCGCCCTTGATCGTGTAGCCGCAGGCCAAGCCAATGAGCGCACCCAGGGCCGACAGTGCGATGACCACTGCGGCGCTGGCCGCCCACGCGCCGGCGGTCATTTCTGCGCCCGTGGCCAGGCCAAAGCTGAAGGTGATGAGCGTGATGAACGCGCTCAGCGCCACGAGCGCGCTTAGGCGCACCAGCAGGATCACCCACGGCTGGATGGGGGTCAGCGCGTACATGCGCGAGATGCCGGTCGTACGCTCGACGGACAGCGTCGCGCCGAGGGATCCGCCGACCAGGATGACGCCGTACGTGGTCATCATCGCGATCATCGCGGCCGCCAGGTTCCCGCGCCCGGTCTGGGTCGCGCGCGCAACGTCCGTCATGCCGAACATCGCGTACATGAACATGGGCAGGAGCACTGCAAACGCCATGTTCCACGGGTTAAGGATGTGGGACAGGAACGTCGCGCGCCACAGCTTCCCCGCGCCCGTGAAGGGGAAGGGGATCGGTCGGTCGGTGGCTCGTGAGGGTGTGTGGGTGGTCATGATTCCTTCTTCGTGTGTCGTATCTGGGGTCGTGGGGTGGGGGCCTTGGTGTCGGCCTCGGGACGGCGCCGGGCCTGTCTCGCGCGGGCCTTGGACGCCCGTGGGGACGAGGTCTGGGCTGGGTTCTCGTGTCTCGGCTGCCCGTCGCGCACGGTTGGCTTCGGGGCGGTGGCGGTTTTTCGGGGCACGTGACCCCGAGCGCTCACTCGGCGTCCGCGTGGGAGGTGATGCGCTCAAAGACGTCTTCGAGGTCCTCGTTGTCGGCGACGACCTGCTCAGTGGGTGCGTCCAGGAGGACCTTTCCGGCGTCGATGATGACGATGCGGTCGGCGTCCTTGCGTGCCTCGGTCAGGTAGTGCGTGGCGAAGAGGAGCGTGCGGCCCTCCGCGGCCTCGGCGCGCATCGTCTCCCAGAAAGCGCGGCGGGCCAGCGCGTCCATGCCGGCGGTCGGCTCGTCGAGGATCAGGAAATCCGGGTTGCCGGCCAGTGCGAGTGCGAGGCGCACCCGCTGGCGCTCGCCGCCGGATAGCTTGTTGAGCGGGCGCTTGGCGAGCTTCGTCAGGTTCGCGCGCTCCAGGAGCTCATCGGTGGGGATCGGGTTGGCGTGCATGGCGGCGACCAGGTCGATCGTGTTGCGAACCTTCCCGTCGCGTGGCATCGATCCGGTCTGGAGCATCGCGCTCACGAGGGAGCGGCGCACGGCCTCGCGTGGGCTCATGCCGTAGACGGTGATGTCGCCCTGCGTGGGGGTGGTCAGGCCGAGGACGATGTCCAGGAACGTGCTCTTGCCAGCACCGTTGACTCCGAGGAGCGCCACGATCTCGCCGGGCATGAGGGTGAGGTTCACGCCGCGCAGCGCGTCGACGTGGCCGAAAGACTGGTGGATGTTCGTCGCCTGAAGGGCGGGCGTTGTGTTCGTGTTCATGGCTCCCAGTTTGCGCTCGTATTAATGGGGCGGGAAGTGTCCTTTGATGCAGGAGGAGCCATGACAAATGTCAGGGGTGTGGGCCTGTAACTCGCACTCGGGCCCTCTAATCCGCACGTTAACCGGCTAATCCGTGCCTGGGCAGCCCCGCCCACACTCCAACTATCGGGTTCGCGTGCGATACAGCGGGTTCCCATTCGCAATAGCGGGTTTGCGTGCGAACAACAGACCCTGCCAGACGCCGTTGTGCCCAAAACGCAGACCACCTCGCCCTCAACAGCCCATTTTCGGCGTTTTTCACCGAGGTGGTCTGCACTTTGAGCACCACACCGCCTCAAGTCGTGGCTTCACCGCCACCAAACGGGAATGTTGCATCATTAGAACCCCGACACGTCGGCAGCCATCTCCTCATTCTGTAAAATCCCACCGCCACCGGTGTGGAGAGCATGGACAAATCGGAAGGGCCTGGCTGCGGTGCCGGTGGGCGGCGGCGGGACCTGGATGGGATACGCACAGTAACGACGAACCCCACTGGTGTGGAGGGTGCCGGAGGAATTGGTGGGCCTGGCAGCGGTGCCCGTGGGCGGAGGTGGGGCCTGGACGGGATACGCACAGTAACGACAAACCCCACTGGTGTGGAGGATACCGGAGGAATTGGTGGGTCTGGCTGCGGTGCCCGTGGGCGGCGGCAGGGCCTGGCCGGGCTTCGAGACGACGCGCCGAGCCGCAGGCTCGCGGCGCGGACGGCGAGCGGGCGGGCCGCCGCCCACGGGCACGCACAGCAGCCCGGAACACCCGTGGGGCACGCACAGCAGCCCGGCCCCACGGGCACGCAAGCAGCCCGGAACAGCCGTCGGGGCACGCGAGAAACAGCAGGGGCCCGAAGCGCCGCAGCGCCTCGGGCCCCACACTCACGTGCGGCAGTTGCTTACAGGTTGAGCTGGATGTTGCGGCCGGGGACGGCCTCGATCAGCTCGCGCGTGTAGTCCTCGACGGGGTTGTTGAACAGTTCGTCGGTGGTGTTGGCCTCGACGAGCTTGCCCTTCTCCATGACGATGACGTCGTCGGCGATTTGGCGGACGACTGCCAGGTCGTGCGTGATGAACAGGTAGGACAGGCCCAGCTGTGCCTGGAGGTCGTTGAGCAGGTACAGGATCTGGTTCTGCACGAGCACGTCGAGCGCGGACACGGCCTCGTCCAGGACGATGACCTCCGGGTTGAGCGCGAGGGCGCGGGCTACGGCCACGCGCTGGCGCTGGCCGCCGGAGAGTTCGTTCGGGTAGCGGCGCATGGCGCTGCGCGGCAGGGCTACCATGTCGAGCAGCTCGGCGGCGCGTTCGATGCGCAGCTTCTTCGGGTTGAGTTCGCGCTTTTCGGCGGCCGTCAGTGTGCGCTTTCCGTCGGATGCTTCGACGAGCTTCGTCATCCACTCTTCGGGTTCGCGGCCGGTCGCTTGTGCGCGCGCGATCTCCTGCTTGGCGTACGCCAGGGTGCCGTAGCCGTGGATCTTCAGTGGCTCCTCGATCAGGCGGAAGATCGAGTACATCGGATCCAGGGACCCGTAGGGGTTCTGGAACACGGCCTGGAGGCGGCGACGCAGCTGGAATAGTTCCGTGCGCGTCATCGTCGAGGTGTCCTTGCCGTCGAAGAAGATCTTGCCGGCGGTGGGTTCGAGGAGTTGGAGGATCATGTTCGCGGCGGTCGACTTGCCGGAGCCGGATTCGCCGACAACCGCGAGGGTCGTGCCGCGACGCAGCTCGAAGGACACGTTGTCGACGGCCAGGAAGGTGTCGTTGCCCTTCTTGGCACCACGGATGTCGAATTCCTTGGTGAGGCCTTCGACGCGGATGATTGCTTCCGTGGAGGTCGCGCCCTTGCCAGCACCTGTGAGTTCCTCTTCGGTGACCGAGATGCCCTGCTTGTGGGCGGATTCGATGCGGGCCGAGGCGAGGGAGGGCGCGGCTGAGACGAGGCGCTTCGTGTAGGGGTGCTGAGGGTGCTGGAGGATCTCCAGGGCGGGGCCGGATTCGACGATGCGGCCGCGGTGCATGACGACGAGCTGCTCGGCGCGTTCGGCTGCCAGGCCGAGGTCGTGCGTAATGAACAGCACGGCGGTGCCCATTTCGGCGGTCAGCTTGCCGAGGTGGTCGAGGATGCGGCGCTGGACGGTGACGTCCAGGGCGGAGGTGGGTTCGTCAGCGATCAGCAGCTTGGGGTGTGCGGCCATGCCGATGGCGATGAGGGCGCGCTGGCGCATGCCGCCGGAGAACTCGTGCGGGTACTGCTTGGCGCGGCGTTCGGCATCGGGCAGGCCGGCTTCCTCGAGGAGCTGGGTGACGCGTTCGCCGACCTCGCTCTTGGGGACGACGTTGTTTGCGAGCAGGGCCTCCTTGACCTGGTAGCCCACGCGGAGCACGGGGTTCAGGTTACTCATGGGGTCCTGGGGGACGAGGCCGATGCCGGATCCGCGCAGCTCCACCCACTGGTTGGTGGTCAGGTTGGTGATGTCCTGGCCGTCGAACTCGATGGTGCCGCCCGCGACCTTGCCGGTGCCGGGCAGCAGGCCGATGACGGCGGCGGCGGTCGTGGACTTGCCGGAGCCGGACTCGCCGACGATGGCGACGGTCTGACCGGGGTAGATGGTCAGGTTCGCGCCGCGCACGGCGGGGACGACGCCGGTCGAGGAGGTGAAGGTGACTTCCAGGTCCGTGATCTTGAGCAGGGGGCGCTCGTCGTCCGGGTGGACGTCGGACGAGGCCGGGGCCGCGCTGGGGGCGACGGCTCGTTCGACGATCTCTTCCATCTCCTTGTCGGAGAGGGCGGGGTTGTTCGTTTCGCTCACTTGCGTGCCTTCGGGTCGAGGGCTTCGCGCACGGCGTCACCCATCATGATGAAGCTGAGGACGGTCAGGGCCAGGGCGACGGCCGGGTAGAAGAGCACCATGGGGGCGTCGCTCAGCTGGTCTTTGGCCGTCGAGATGTCGGCACCCCAGGAGACGATCGTGGGCGGCAGGCCGATGCCCATGAAGGACAGGGAGGCCTCAGACACGATGAAGGTGCCCAGCGCGACGGTCGCGTACACGATGATGGGGGCCATCGAGTTGGGGATGATGTGGCTCATTAGGATGCGCCCGCGCGAGGCGCCGGTGGCGCGTGCGGCGGTGACGAATTCTTCGTTCTTGGCGCTCATGACGGAGCCTCGCGTGATTCGCGCGATGGATGTCCATGCGAAGGTCGACAGGACAATGACGACCATGGCGATGGAGCGGGATTCCTTGAACATCTGCATGAAGACGATGGCCGCGAGGAGCAGCGGGATCGCGAAGAAGACGTCGGTGATACGCGAGAGGAGGGCGTCGATCCAGCCGCCGACGTAGCCGGCGATGGCACCGATCGTGCCGCCGATGATGACGACGGCGATTGTGGTGAGCACGCCAACGGAGACGGAGGCGCGGGCGCCGTAGATGACGCGCGAGTAGATGTCGCAGCCTGCTTGTCGAAGCCGAAGGGGTGGCTCCACAGTTCGGGTCCGCCGAGCGAGCGGGAGAGCTCGCAGTAGCGCGGGTCCTGGCTGGTGAACAGCGAGGGGAAGAGCGAGATCATGATGGCCACGAAGATGATGATGGCCGCGAACCAGAAGAGGGGGCGAACGCGCAGTCGCTTCCAGGCCTCGCCCCACATCGAGGAGGGAGCGCCCTCGTCGGGCACTGCGTCGACGGCACCGAGGCCGGTCTCGTCGATGTCGGAGACGTAGTGGTCCTGCCCGGCGCGGGTGCGGGCGATGTTGGCGGAGGGGATGATGTCACTCATAGCGGATCCTCGGGTCGAGCACGGCGTAGAGGAGGTCAACGACAAGGTTGGCCAGGATGTAGACGAGGACGAGCACGGTCGTGATGGACACGACGGTGGGGGCCTCGCCCAGTCGGATGGCCTGCCAGAGTGTGCCGCCGACGCCGTTGATGTTGAAGATGCCCTCGGTGATGATGGCGCCACCCATGAGGGCGCCGAGGTCGCCGCCGAGGAAGGTGGCGACGGGGATGAGGGAGTTGCGCAGGATGTGGCGCGACATGACGGCGCGGTTGGTCAGGCCCTTGGCGCGTGCGGTGCGCACGTAGTCGGCGGAGACGTTCTCGGAGACGGACTGGCGGGTCAGCCGGATGACGTAGGCCAGGGAGACGCCGCCGAGCACCATGGCTGGCATGGTGAGGGATGCGAAGTCGACGGAGACGCTGGCTGTGACTGGTAGGATCCCGAGTTTGATGCCGAGGAGGAACTGTAGGACGAAGCCGAGGACGAAGGTCGGCACTGAGATCAGCAGGAGCGAGAACACGAGGATCGTGGAATCGAACCAGCCGCCGCGGCGCACGCCGGCGATGGTGCCCAGCGTGATACCGAAGATGGATTCGATGGCCAGAGCGTAGATGGCGAGGGCCATCGTGACGGGGAATGCCCGCGCCATGACGTCGATGACGGGCTGCTGGTTGAAGGATTTGCCGAAGTCAAGGGTGAACACACCCTTGAGGTAGAGCAGATACTGCATCCAGAAAGGTTGGTCGAGGTGGTACTCGGCGCGGATCTTCGCAGCGGCCGCCTCGGTGAGGCCGCGGTCGCCGCCGAGCGCGGCAACGGGGTCACCTGGCATCAGGTAGACCATCGCGAAGATCAGAAAGGTGGCTCCGAAAAAGACCGGGATGGTCTGGAGGAGTCGCCGTCCGATGTAGCGGAGCATGGGCAATCCTTTAGATTCGTGTCGAGGGATGGGCGCGGTGCCGCTCCCGAGCGTACGCCCCGCTGGGGGCGGGGCTGCCTATATCTCCCATCATAGGGTAAAGAATGAGCAAATGAAGTATGGGGTTCGTTATGTGGCCGGTGGATCAGGCGTGTTCCCCCTGCTGGTGGGCGAAAGTGTGGCCCACGATGCGGGCATGTACGAGGCCGGGTCGGGTTGGGCGCGCGGCTCGCCTGTCGGTGGCCTATTTGTTGCGCGAGGGGGGCGGGTGGCTTGAGCCACCCGCCCCCCTCGAGAGGTCAACTCCTAGGAGTTCACTTCTTCGCGGTCGTCTTGGTGATCTTGTAGGCGATCGGCTGGCCGTGCCAGTCGAAGCTCACATTGTCGACCTTGTCGTTCCATGCGCCGTTGGCGTTGTAGTACCACAGCGGGATGACGGGCAGGTCCTTGAGGAGGAGTTCCTGGGCCTGCTGCATGATGGCGATGCCGTCGTCTTCCGTGGCGGCACCGGCGGCCTGGGTGATCAGGCCGTCGAACTCCGAGGAGGAGTAGAAGCCCTTGTTGGAGGCTGCGCCGGTCACGTACAGCGGCTGCAGGAAGTTGTAGATCGACGGGTAGTCGGCCTGCCAGCCCGAGCGGAAGGCTGCGCCGATGGTCTTCTCGTCCTCCTGCTGGAGCATGGTCTTGAAGTCGACGATCGGCTTGCCCTCGGCGCTGATGTTCAGCGTGTTCTTGATGGAGTTCGCGGCAGCGTCCACCCATTCCTTGTGGCCGCCGTCGGAGTTGTAGGCGATCTCGAAGGTGCCGTCCCACGGGGCGATGGCGTCGGCCTGGGCCCACAGTTCCTTCGCCTTGTCGGAGTTGTAGGTCAGGACCTCGGAGCCGGGCAGGTTCTCGGAGTAGCCCTTGAGGGTGGGGGCGGTGAAGTCCTTGGCGGGGGTGCGGGTCTTCGAGTAGATCTGATCGGTGATCTCGTCACGGTTGATGGCCATGGAGATGGCCTGGCGGCGCAGCTGGCCTTCCTCGCCGGAGAAGTGATCCAGGTACTGCGGGATGGTCAGCGTCATGATGCCGGCGTAGGGCATGTTGACGGAGCGGTCTGCGAAGGTGGTCTGGTAGGAGCCGATGGCCGAGGAGGGCATGGCGTCGAGAACGTCCACGTTGCCGGCCTTGAGGTCGTTGTAGGCGGCGTCCATCGACTGGTAGAACTTGAAGACGACGCCCTCGTTCTGTGCCGGGGTGTCACCGACGTAGTTCTCGTTGGGGACCAGGGTCACCTTGACGTTGTGCTCCCACGCTGTGTCGGAGGCGAGCTTGTAGGGGCCGTTGCCGACCGGCTTCTGGCCGCCGGCCTCGGGGTTGTCGAGGGTCGAGTCGGGCAGCGGCGCGTAGGCGGTGTAGCCGAGGCGGCTGACGAGGTCGTAGCTGGGCTGCTTCAGCTTGATCGTGAAGGTGTAGTCGTCGACGTCCTCGACGCCGGACAGGTCGCCCGCGCCCTCTTCGTCGGTGCCTTCGAAGGAGTCGAAGAAGGAGGCCTGCGTCTGGTTCTGGGAGGTGATGAGCTTCCATGCGCGGGTGAAGTTCTCAGCCTTGACGGGGGTGCCGTCGGAGAACTTGCGGTCCTGGTGGAGCTTGACGGTCCAGAGGGTGTTGTCCTCGTTGGGTTCGATGGACTCGGCGACGTCGAGGACGGGGGTGCCGTCAACGTCGTAGCGGACGAGCTGGCTGAACATTGCGGACAGGATCTTGCCGCCGCCGTTTTCGCTGGTCATACCCGGCAGGAGCGGGTTCTGGGGTTCGGAGCCGTTCATGACGACAGCGTTAGCGTTGGTGCCGCCAGAGCAGGCGCTCAGCGCGAGTGCGGCGCCGACGGGAATGGCGAGCCATGCCTTCTTCAGGTTCATGGTTACTTCCTCCTGGTTGATGGACGGGACCGTGGGGCGGTGCCCTAGGTCATGGTCTGAGGGTAGCTTGTTGAACGTGGAAGATCCCGTGGCTGTCCATCATGTGCGCATTACATTTTGGTTACAAACGTAAAAAGAAGGTCAAAAAATGGTGTGAGTCACATAAAAGGGCTGTTTTGTGACCAAATAATCAATCGACGAGGCCGGGGTGAGGAGCGTGATCACCCATCCTCAGCCCCGGCCTCGTCCATAAGAGAGGACTCAGGAGAGCAGACTCTTGGAGGTCAGCCACTCGCGCGCGATCTGCGAGGCCGACTTCTGATCCTGCGTAGACGCGCGGTTCATCTCGACCAGGTCCGAGGGTTCCAGCGCAGCACTCACCCGATTGATAACGTCGGCGGCTTTGTCATCCACTCGCGACGAGGCGAGGGGCACGACGTGCGAGGCCAGGAACAGGCCCTGCGGGTCCTCAAGGACCGTCAGCGACCCGTCGGCCAGCACCGGATCCGAAGAATAGATGTTTGCCAGCTGAATATCGCCGTCTGTCAGGGCCTTGACGGTGAGCGGGCCACCCGAGTCCTCAATCGGCGTGAAATTGACCGACACTCCATAGGTCTGCGCGAGTCCCGCCGGGCCGTACGGGCGCGTCTCCAGCTCCGAATTTCCTCCCAGGGTCAGCGGCCCCGCCCCGGCCAGATCCCCGATGGATGACAGCGAATGCTCAGCTGCGAAGTCGGCCGTCACCACGTAGGAATCCTGGTCGGTCGCCGGTGCCTGATCGAGGGCCTGCAGCCCCTGTGGGAGGAGGGTGGTCAGCGCGTCGTAGACCTCGTCCGTCGAACGGGCGGTCGCGTTCTGATCGAGATATTGCAACAGGTTGCCCGTGTACTCGGGGAACACGTCGATTGTGCCGGCCTCGATCTCGGGCATGTAGACCTCGCGCTGACCGATCCGCATCTGTCGGTCCACCGCGTACCCCGCATCTTCCAGGGCCTGGGCGTAAACCTCGGCGATGATCTCGTTCGAGTAGTAGTCCTGCGACCCCACGACGAGCGTTGTCGAGCCGCTCGTGGAGCCTTCTGCGCTGGCGTTGCCGCCGATCGACTCTGCCGAACCGCAGGCGGCCAGAGCCAGTGTCGAGGCCGCGAGGGCAGCCATCGTGATCATCGTGCGTTTCATAGTGACTCCTTGAGTGAGTTCTTCTCTTCATCAGAGAAAGAATGGGTGCGGTCCCGAAGCCGCCGGGCGATGAGCGCCAGGAGCGCGTCGGTTGCCAGCGCAAGGGCGACCACGACGATCGCGCCGCCGATCATCTGCGCGTAATCGCGGGTCTTCAGGCCCGTGTACAGGAAACGGCCCAGGCCGTAGTTCGCCGTGTAGGCCGCCAAGGTGGTCGTCGCGATCACCTGCAGGGTCGCCGAGCGCACGCCCGCCGCGACGAGTCCGGCCGCGTGAGGGACCTCCACCTGCGCGAGGATTTGGGACTCCGTGAGTCCAATCGCTCGCGCCGCATCCACGGTCGTGCGCGGCGTCGAGGCAATCCCCGAATAGGTTGCAGACAGCAGTGGCGGAACCGCCAACACCAGGAGCGCCAGCGTTGGGGCCGCGAGGCCGATGCCCAGCCACAGGCCCGCAAGCGTCAGCACTCCCAAGGTGGGGATCGCTCGTGCCGCGCCCGTCGCGCTCACCAGCCACCGGCCCCTGCCCGTGTGGCCGATCACCGTGCCCAGCGGCAGTGCGACGAGCGCCGCGAGGACGACAATTAGGAGGGTGAGGCCCAGGTGCTCGGCGCTGCGGGTCAGAATCCCCGACCCGCCCAGCCAATTCGCCGGGGTAGTCAGCCAGCTCAGGGCTTCGAGGAAGATACTCATGCGCGCTCCTGACGGACCCACGGGGTCAGTGCCCAGCCGATGACCTGTACCAATGCGTCGATGGTGAACGCGAGGAGAACCGTCGCGACCAAGCCAGCCACGACCTCGACGGTGATGCCGCGCTGAAAACCGTCTGTGAACAGCGTGCCCAGCGAACGCACCCCGATAAACGCACCCACCGTCACCAACGACACCGTGGACGTGGCGACCACGCGCGTGCCCGCCACGATCACCGGCGTCGCCAGGGGCAGCTCCACCTCCATGAAACGTCGCGGCAGCGAGTAGCCGCACGCGTTCGCGGCCTGTAGGGTCGCGCCCGGGATCGCGCGGAAACCCTCAGCCACCTGGCGCACCAGCACCGCCACGCCGTACAGCGTCAGCACCGCGATCATGTTCGCGTTTGAACGCAGGGCCACCCCGATGATCACCGGAATAACCACCAGCAGCGGCAACGAAGGCACCGCGTACAGTGCCGACAGCGCCGACAGAACCCATCCGCCGCGGCGCGAAAACGCTGCCCAGCGCGCCACCGGCACCGAAATCGCAACCGAAAGCGCAATGACCGGCAGCGCGATCCACAGGTGGGCGAGCGTGAGTTGCCCAATCAGCGCCCAATTCGAAGACAGCCAGGTCACGAGCGCTCCCCGGCGACGGGCCGGGCGCTCCCGCGCGGCGTGGGTGATACGCCTGACGCGGCCGAGGCCTCGTCCCCGTCGCGTGCGAGCGTGCCCACGGGCGTCCCGTCCTCGTCGAGGACCAGACCGCCCGGACCGGCGACGCGCACCGGGCGCGCCGCCCGCGAGGCCCCCACGAACTCCGCGACGAAGGGCGACGCGGGGGAGGAGAGCAGCTCGGCGGGGGTCCCCACCTGCTCGATGCGCCCGCCCGCGGAGAGAACCGCGACCTGGTCGCCCAGCGTGAACGCCTCATCCACGTCGTGCGTCACGAACAGGATCGTCGTGCCTAGTGACCGCCGAATCTCCTTCAGCTCCCGCTGCAAGTCCGCGCGCACAATCGGGTCCAGCGCCCCGAATGGCTCATCCATCAGCAGGATATCCGCGCGGTTCGCCAGCGCCCTGGCCACGCCCACGCGCTGGCGCTGCCCGCCCGACAGCTGGGATGGGTAGCGATCAGCCATCTCGCGCTCCAGGCCTACCAGCGTCAGGAGCTCGAGCGCGCGCTCGCGGGATTCTGCCTTGCTCACGCCCTCCAGGCGCGGGACGGTCGCGATATTGTCTGCGATGCTTCGATGCGGGAACAGGCCGCCCTCCTGTAGGACGTAACCGATCGAACGGCGCAGGCGCACCGGGTCCGCGCCCGTCACGTCTTGGCCGCGCACGAACACCGTGCCCGAGGTCGGGGCAACCATCGCGTTCACCATCCGCATGAGCGTTGTCTTGCCGCAGCCCGATGTGCCCAGGAACACGGTCGTTGATCCCTGTTCGATGGTGAGAGAAAAATCGTCGACGGCTCGCGTGCCGCCCGGGTAGGTCTTGGACACGTGGTCGAAGCGAATCATGCGCGGCCCCTGCGTGCTGCCGCGCTGCGGCGCGCGGGGTCCGAGGCCTCGGCAATGAGGGTGAGGGCTCGGGCGAAACTGTCCCGCTGATTGGGGGACAGGGGAGCGAAGAGGCGATCCTGTTCGGCAGCGATGATGGTCTCTGCGCTCGCGAGGTGGTCGATGCCTGCGTCCGTCACAGTCAGGATGATGGCGCGGCGGTCGTGCTCGCAGGGCGTGCGGTGCAGCAGACCGTCACGACGCAGACGATCCACGAGGCGCGAGGCTGCGCCCAGCGTGATGCCCTGGCTCTCCGCCACCTCCTGGATGCGGCAGGCCCGGGTGTCTCGGACCGTGCGTAGGACCAGAAAGCGGCCCAGTGACAGGGGGTTTCCGGCCTCCGTGAGGGCGGCTTCGAGCGAGTTCCAGACCCGCAGTTCCGCACCCACGAGGGCGGTGAACAGGGATGACGTATTCGTTGCCATGTATATGATCCTAGGGGGAAATGATTTCTATGTCTACTTTCTGTCAGGTTGAGGATGTGTCACTCGTATGTACGGCGTGACCGCGGTGGTACAGTGCGTTATGTCGGCAACGGTGCGGGCACGCGCAGTGAGGAGGTCGCAGGTGCGACAACGGCTCTACAACCTGTTAAACGGCGATGAAGGCCTTGCGATGTGGTGCGGGCGCGTCATGACAGTCCTTATCATCGCTAGCCTCCTACCCCTGTGCTTCAAAGAATCCAGCCCCATCCTCGAAACAATCGAGTACGGGTGCGTCCTTGTGTTCATCGTCGACTACCTGGCCCGATGGGTCACGGCGGACCTGAAGCTCCGAAAAGGGGCGCTGTCTTTCGCGATCTACCCGTTCACGCCGATGGCGATCATCGATTTGCTGTCGATCCTGCCCGTCTTCAACGCCCTCAACGATGCGCTGCGCACGCTGCGAGTCCTTCGCCTCTTCCGCGCCCTGCGCGCCTTCAAACTCATTCGCTACTCGAAGAGCGCCTCCGCCATCGCCGCCGTCTTCGAGAAACAGCGGGAGGCCCTGCTCGCCGTCCTCTGCCTGGCGATCTGCTACATCCTCGTCAGCGCCCTCGTCATCTTCAACGTCGAACCGGAAACCTTCAACACCTTCTTCGATGCCGTCTACTGGGCTGTCGTCTCCCTCACGACCGTCGGCTACGGCGACCTCTACCCCTCCTCCGACGTGGGACGCGCCATCGCCATGATCTCCTCGCTCATGGGCGTCGCCGTCGTCGCGCTGCCCTCGGGCATTATTACGGCGGGCATGCTCGACGAACTGCGAGGAGACGGTGGGATGAACGATGAATCCTAGACGGTCTTCATAGTCTCTATCTGTGAGAGGAAACTCGTTGATAAGGTGAGAATCGTGGTGCTGTGTCTCCTATGATCTGCGCTCTTGCAGAGTAGGTTGGGACTCAATTGAGCGACATGTCGACGAAAGAGATCTCATGCTGATTCTCGGAATGGTTGCGGCCTTCCTGGCTGCCGCCCTCCACGTCTTTATCTTCTATATCGAGTCCTTCGCGTGGACCACGCGCGCCCTGTCCGTCTTCGGGCTCGACCGCGAATCGGCTGAGGTCACCAAGGAAATGGCCTTTAATCAGGGCTTCTACAACCTGTTCCTCGCCATTGAGGTATTCGTTGGTATCGCCGTCTACTTCCTGGCCTCTTCGACCGTCGGCCTAACCCTCGCGCTCTTTGGCGTCGGCTCCATGCTTGCTGCCGCCCTCCTGCTTTTCGTGACATCCCCCGACAAGCGTTCCGCCGCGATCAAGCAGGGTTTCCTGCCCCTCATCGCTGTCGCAGCCCTCGGAGTCGCTGCCCTCCTCTGAAAAGTCGCATGCAATTCTCAGGCGGTCACTTTGTGGGCATGTCTGAAAACGTTGAAATTCCGGGTATTGCGCTGATCTGACTCTCGGCGTCGTCGGGGAATTGCATGCGGAATTGGGAAGATAAACGAGGCCGGGGTTCAGCCACGCTCCCACCGCGCGGTGAGAGAATGACCGGACCCCGGCCTCGTCAATGAATGCGTCAGATCAGGCGTCAGCCCGCGGCGCGGGGGAGCGGTGGCGCTTCGAGTACGCCTCACCCTCCAGCTCCGAACCCGATGGCGCGGACGCGGGCGTCGCCGCCTCCAGGTTCGTGCCGCGCAGCTTCGAAATCAGGCGCATGCCGTGGTAGATCACCAGAGCCGAGGCAGTGCCCAGAGCGATGCCCTCGAAGGACATCCCGCCCACGTTCCACGTGAAGTTCGCGATCGCGACGATCAGAGCAACCGCGGCGGTGTTCAGGTTCACCGGGTTGGAAAAGTCCACGCGGTTCTGCACCCAGATGCGAACGCCCAGCATGCCGATCATGCCGTACAGGACAGTGCCCGCGCCGCCGAGCACGCCCGGGGGAATCGTCGCGATCAGGGCACCGAACTTCGGCAGCATCGACAGGACCAGGGCAACGGCAGCCGCAATGATGTACGCAGCCGTCGAATACACGCGGGTCGCCGCCATCACGCCGATGTTCTCCGCGTAGGTGGTCGTACCCGAACCGCCGCCGCTGCCGGCCAGCATCGTTGAGAGGCCATCCGCCATCAGCGCGCGGCCCGTCAGGTCATCCATGTTCTCGCCCGTCATCGCCGACACGGACTTCACGTGGCCGACATTTTCAGCAACCAGGATGAACACAACCGGCAGGAACAGGCCGAGGGTCGAGACGGAGAAGGCCGGGGTGTGGAACTCGGGGAAACCAATCCAAGCGGCCTGACCGACGCTCGAGAAGTCAACCTGACCCTGGATAATCGCAGCCAGGTAGCCGATCAACACGCCGATCAGGATGGAGAGGCGGCCGAGAATACCCTTAAAGAGGACAGTCACGAGGCAGATCGACACAATCGTCACAACAGCCGTGATTGGTCCCTGCTTCACCCAGTTCCATGCGGCGGGAGCCAGATTCAGGCCGATGAGCGCCACGATCGCGCCCGTCACCACCGGCGGCATCACCGCGTCAATCCAACGCACGCCCGCAAAGTGGACGATCAGGCCGACGAGTGTGAGCGTCGCACCCACGGCGATGATGCCGCCGAGCGCGTAGGAAGAACCCAGGGTCCCCGACACCGCCTGGATCGGCGCAATCAGCGCGAAGGACGACCCCAGGTACGAGGGCAGACGACCCGCCGTAATCAGGAAACAGCAGCGTGCCGATCGCGGTGAAAAAAAGCGTTGTTGACGGCGGGAAACCAGTCAACAACGGAACAAGGAACGTCGCACCAAACATTGCGACCACGTGCTGGGAACCAATGCCAATAGTGCGCGGCCACGACAGTCGCTCACCCGGGAGGACGACGTCACCTGGATTAATGGACGTGCCGTTACCGTGAAGCTTCCAACGGAACAGCGAGGTCTTCGTTTCGCTCATAAGCGTACAAATCCGATCAGTTGATGGGCGGGATGGCCGTACCGGTCGGAACAACAGGGTAGCGCGTTCAGCTACTGACCTGCGCATTTTGACGCTGAAAACGCGCATGCGCCGACAAAGTGTGGTGGACGCCCCTTTCGTTATGCGATAGTGGACGCATGAGCGCACAGGCACCCTACCCAACCCCCGCCCCCAGCGGCACGCCTTCGGGGAAGGCAGCCACGGCCTCGTACCCGGCCACGCCCTCATACCCGGGCGCGACCCCGTATCCCGGCGCTTCACACCCGGCCTCGCCGTTTTCTTCGGACCAGGTCGACCCGTACGCCTACATGTCAGCCGCGCCCGACGCGACCAACGCGGGTACCGCCCCCCTTCCCCGGCACCGAATACGTCGACTCGTACGAGGTGTTCGCCGGCGGCGGCTACACCTCGCCCAAGCCAATCACCAACCCGCTGGCGCGCACCTCCCTGTGGTTCGCGGTCTTCAGCATCCCCGGGTTGGGCATTCCGCTCGTCATCAGCGTGGTCCTGGCGATCATCGCCCTCATCAGGGCGCAGGAACTCCCCGGGTGGATCGGCACGCGCGAGGCGCTCGCCGCGCTGATTTACGACGCCTTCGTCGTGTTCTTCATACTCACTATGTATGCGCTGGCGTAGGCGGAATGCGCGTGACTCGGCGTGCTGTGACGTGCCCCATTGGCTTGGATTGGCGCTGCGGGGTGTTTATTGCTTATGATTGTCCGGCACGATGTGCACGGAGGATTCGCCTAGTGGCCTATGGCGCACGCTTGGAAAGCGTGTTGGGTGCAAGCCCTCGGGGGTTCGAATCCCCCATCCTCCGCCGCTAACCCCGGAACCCAGTGAGGTTCTGGGGTTTTTGTTGCTTGTGGTGCCGCAGGTGTTCCGGGCGCCGCGAGTCCTGCCCGCCCGCGAGCCGTCCGCGCCGCGAGCTTCGCTCGGCGCGTCGTCTCGAAGCCCGGCCAGGCCCCGCAGGCCTCGCGGCGGCCTCCAATCGGGCGGGGCATGTGGGTTAAAGGACAAAACGTGTTGGTTTTGTAGCGACTTTTCGGCTTGTTAGTGCGGAAAAATCGGTATTGAAGTTGGTGGGAGCCAACTTGAAGGATGGACAAAACGTGTTGGTTTTGTAGCGACTTTTCGGCTTGCTGGTGCGGGAAAATCCACATTGAAGTTGGTTGTTTCATCGTGGGGGTATGAATACCCCCAAATGTCCGGCGTGCGGGCGAGTGATGACCAGGTATGGGCACTCAGCGTCAGGGGCGCAGCGATGGCGCTGCTCCCTGTGTAATATCAGCCAGGTCAGCCGCATTAATTCCACGGCCAAGCACCTTGATGAATTCGTGGCCTGGCTGCTGGGTCGGCGTCGTCAGGTGGATTTGCCTGGTGGGGGACGTTCGTTTCGTAGGCGTTGTGAGCCGTTGTGGCAGTTATGGCCTTTCAGTCCGATCGTCGATGAGGTTCATGAGGTCATCTTCGTTGATGGTATTCACCTGGGCCGAGGCGCCGTGGTGTTCATCGCTCAAACTCCCGATTGTGTGCTGGGTTGGTATGCGGCTAGGAGTGAGAATTCTCGGGCCTGGGGCGCGCTCGTGAGCCGGATCGCGCCCCCGGCCCTGGTCGTCACCGACGGGGGCAGCGAGTTCGCGCGGGCGTGCAAGAACATCTGGCCGACCACGCGTGTTCAGCGCTGTACCTTCCATGCGTATTGTCGTATTCGCCAAGCCACTACGACGCGCCCCAAACTGGAGGCCTCGCGTAGCTTGTACGCTCTTGGAGGCCAGCTCACGCACGTGCAAGATATCGATGGGGCCCAGGAATGGATAGGTGCCTACCAGGGGTGGTGTACGCGCTGGAAGGGCTTCTTGGAGGAGAAAACACGCAGACCTGACGGAGGGTGGGAATACACCCACGAACGTCTCGTTCGGGCTCGTAACAGCCTCAACAAGCTCATCAGGCAAGGCCTGTTGTTCACGTACCTGGACCCCACCTGGACACATCAGATGCCCGCAACAACCAACCAGATCGAAAGCACGAACGCGCGCCTGCGCCAGATGCTGCGCGACCACCGCGGCATGCGCCTAACCCGACGCATCAAAGCCGTGTTTTGGTGGTGCTACACCCACTCAGCCCACCCCCAACCAGCAGCGACAATCCTGGCCACCATGCCCACCGACACATACCTCGAAAATGCCTGGCAACAAGCCGCGCAAAACCACCAAGCCACCGGCACCATCCCCGGCTGGGGCGACGCAATCTGCTTCAACGAACTCCACCACACCACCCCCTACCACAACACCTGGGACTAACCCCAGCAACACGTTTTGTCCTATAACCCGGGCATGTCGCTGTGAGCGGCCTGGCCTTGCCGCTGCCCGCGGGCACTGCTGCCAGTTCTTGGGGGTTCCCTGGCGAGCGTCAATCGTGCGGCTATTGCCTTGCCGCGCCTCGGCCTCGTTCCCCGTGAAACGCGCGTGAAACGGTGGGGGAGAGCAGGACGTGCCCCAGGCCTCGACCCGACGTACTTAGACCCCGAGGCCTTCGACGATCTCCGCTCCCGGGAGCGCGGCAAGGACCTCGCCCGTTACGAAAAGCTTCGAACGACGCAGACCCGAGCCGATGCAGCTCCAGCCCGACGCGCACGCCGAATCGATGAGGAGTCGCCATGAACTGGGCACGCCCACCGGTGTGATCCCGCCGTATTCCATGCCCGACGCCTCGACGGCGCGGTCCTGCGGCCAGAAGCTCGCTTTGCGCACGTCGAGACGCTTCTTCACGACGTGATTGATGTCCGCGTTCGTCGTCGCGCGCACAACGCACGCCGCGATTCGTTCCTCGCCGGCGCGCTTGCCCGCCACCAGGATGCAGTTCGACGACAGCGCCAGGTCCATGCCGAACTCGCGGGTCATGACCTCCGTGTCCGCTAGCTCCGGGTCAATCGCAACGACGAGGGCCGACGAGGCCGTGGCAACCCCGCGCTCGGTCAGTGCGGTGAGTGCTCTCGCGACCGGCGGCGCGAGCAGGTTCAGATGCTCCAAGGCGGGCACCGGCTGCAGCGAGCCGACGCCGGGAATGATGATGTCGCTCATGCCTCCCAGCGTAAGACGCGCGTCGCAGCCGCGCGGTCGGGGGCCGCTGCGTGAGTCGACGTGACAGCGGGGCTACGTGAACGCCAGGCGGGTGTGCGCTCTTGAGTCGGCGGCGTCCTGAGGGTGGCTGATTCTGCCATGATTTCGCGCGCTTGTGAGTGTTTGTGGCGGAGCGACTGCGCGCGGGGGCGGAAAACGTGTATGCTGGTGGCCGGTCCTCCGCGTGACGGTATCATCCGAACCTCCCCAGGGCAGGAATGCAGCAAGGATAAGGGTGCGCTGCCGGGTGCGCGGAGGATCTCTGTATATGCTGCTCGTTTTCGGTCGGCCACAGGATGCAAAACTAGAGTGTGCTTCAGGCCATATCATTTGATTTTGCATCTCGGCGAGAAGCGTGTAAGCTTGTACTCAGCCAAACGGCAAAGCGCCCGTAGCTCAATGGATAGAGCATCTGATTACGGTTCAGAAGGTTGGGGGTTCGAGTCCCTTCGGGCGCGCAGCGGCCCCCCTCGGTGCGATCCACCGGTGGGGGTTCTGCATTTTAGAAAGCGCTCCTGCGGGAGTGCTTTTTCATATCTGCCGACCACTGCGGCGATAGCCATGACCGGTGGGGTAGCGAGCTGCGACGCGTCACGCGCTTGGCGGCGTCACGACCCACGGCTCGGTCGGCAGCGCACGCAGCCCCTCAATCCCCAGTGCATCTGCGATATCGGAGGCGCAACGCGCCCCGGGTACTCCCAGGGAAGATCCAATGAAGGCCACGACGTCCGCGGTGGACCAGCCCAGGCCTCGTAAATCCGAGAGAGTGACCGCGCCGTCGCGCTTGGCCAGGCGCGCCCCCGAAGGGGCGAGCGCGAGGGGCACGTGCGCGTAGGTCGGCTCGGGAGCGCCCAGCAGGTGCGCGAGCTGGGCCTGCGCGGGTGCCTGAGAGAGCAGGTCGAAGCCGCGCACGACCTGGTCGACGCCCTGGTAGGCGTCGTCGACGACGGCCGCCAGGTTGTAGGCGGGCACGCCGTCCGCGCGGCGCACGACGAAGTGGTCAACGGGTCCGGTGTAGGAGCCGTGCAGCTCGTCGAACACAGTCCACTCGGGTGAGGGGGCGGCCAGTCGCAGGGCGGGTGCGCGCCCCAATGCGGCCAGAGCGGCGCGCTTCGCGTCGCGCTCTGATTCGCTCAACGACAGGCACGTCCCCGGGTAGTGGCCGGGCGGCACGTGCGGCGCGGAGGCGGCCTCGCGGATGTCACGGCGGGTGCAGTAGCACTCGAAAATGAGGCCGCGCGTGGCCAGCGATGCCAGGGCGGCCTCGTGCGCGTCGGCCCGCCCTGTCTGGATGAGCGGCTCGCCATCCCAGTTGACGCCGATCGCCTTCAGGTCCTCGATCTGACGCTGAGCGGACCCCGCGCGTTCTCGGTCGATGTCCTCGATACGCAGGACAAAACGCCGCCCGGTCGTGCGCGCCCACGCCCACGCGAGGATCGCGGTGCGCAGGTTGCCCAGGTGGAAGTCGCCCGTGGGGGAGGGCGCGAATCGTCCGGTGTTCGTCATGCGCCCAGTGTACGAGGCCGTGGCCGCCTCCCGGGATCCGCCTCCCGGGATCCGCCTCCCCGGGCGGGTAGCTCGACGGGCGTACAGTGGGGGACATGACGAGATTTCGAGTGCCCGACTGGTTGGCGGTCTTCGTGGGCGGGGTCGCTGGGACGGCTGCACGCGCGGGACTGGATGAGGTCGCGAAGGCGTCTCCCGTGCGCGGCCTCTTTCTGTCGTGGTCGACGCTGACGGTCAATGTGGTGGGAGCGTTCCTGCTGGGCGCGCTGGCCGCATGGGTGGCGGGACGCCTGGCGCGCAGCGTGGGCGATCCGGCGTCGCTCAAGACGTGGAAGCTCCTGATCGGCACCGGTTTTGCAGGCGCGTTCACGACGTACGGGACGTACATCGTCGCGTCGGTGGGCTACGCGTCGCTCAATGGAATTGTCGAGGCTGCCTCTCAGTCCCTTGGTCTCCTCGCCCTGGGTGCAGCCTCCGCGTGGACTGGTGTGCGCGTGGGGGAGTGGCTGTGCGGACCGTCAGCGGCCTCAACGGTCTCCGCGGCATCCATCAATGACGAGGAGGGCCGAGCATGACGGGAGGGACCTTCCTGGGTGTGGCCCTGGCGGGCGGCGTGGGTGCGTGCGCCCGCTTCTGGCTGGACCGGGGCGTGCAAAAGATGCTGGACGCTTGGGGTGACCCGGCGGCCGCGAAGCTCGGCATCTTCATCGTGAACGTGATCGGCTGCTTCCTGGCCGGTGCGGCCACCCAGTTGGTGCCGGGCGCGCTCATGCCCGCTGTGTCCACGGGCTTCCTGGGTGGTTTCACGACGTTTTCGACGGCGCTCCTGGACGCGGTTGCCCTGTGGGGTGACGGCTTCCGGGGCCGAGCACTGGTCCTCGCGCTGGGAACGTGGGCGGCCTCGTGGGCTGCGGCACTGGCGGGCATTGCTTGCGCCGGATAGGGAGTTTTCTGCGTAACTATAACCACTATGTGGGCCGATCAGTGAGGGTTTAACCACGATACGGAGTTTTGTAACGACATGCCGCGCGCGCCTGTACAACGCCCCCATATGCTGATTGTGCGGGCCGAACGGCCCAGTAACGGAGAAGCTCATGATTGACCTCACCGGGGTGTCCAAGATCTACCCCGTGAAAAACGGCGGCCAAGTCGTCGCACTCGATGGGGTAAACCTGCACGTTGACCGCGGCTCGATCCACGGCATCGTCGGTCGATCCGGCGCGGGCAAGTCCACCCTCATCCGGTGTTTGACAGCCCTCGAGAAGCCCACCGAGGGACACATCGTCGTCGACGGCCACGACCTGGCCGCCCTGTCCGGCAAGCCACTGCGCGCCGCGCGTCGCCGTATCGGCATGGTGTTCCAGGCCGCGAACCTTCTGGACGCGCGCACCGCCGCCGAGAACATCGGCTACCCCCTCAAGCTGGCGGGCGTCCCCGCTGCACAGCGCCGCGCGCGCGTCGAGGAACTCCTCACGCTCGTCGGCCTTGAGGGCCGCGGCGACTCCTATCCATCCCAGCTGTCCGGCGGTCAGCGTCAGCGCGTCGGCATCGCCCGCGCCCTGGCCGATGAGCCCGCCGTGCTCCTGTGCGACGAGCCAACCAGCGCGCTTGACACCGAGTCCACCGCGCAGGTCCTCTCGCTGCTGCGCGAGATCCGCGATGTCGCCGGCGTCACCGTCGTTATCATCACCCACGAGATGTCTGTCGTGCGAGAGATCTGCGACTCCGTGACTCTTCTCGGCCACGGCCAGGTCCTGCAGACCGGCACCCTCGAAGAGGTCGTCGCCGACTCGGAGACCCCGCTTGCTCGCGAGCTGGTTCCCATGCCGCTCGTTGATTCGGAGTCGACCGCCGAGGGTGCTGCCACCCCTGACGGTCGCACGAAGAACAGCGTCCTCCTCGACGTCGTCTTCACCTCGCACCCGGGCGTGCCCACGGGTGCGACCGTGCTGCGCCTAGCCTCGTCCATGGGCGCGGACGTGACCGCGGGAACCTTCGAATCCCTCGGATCTGTGCAGGTCGGTCGCCTGGCCCTGACCGTCCCCGCCTACCACGCTGACAAGATCATCGAGCAGCTGCGTAAGAACAACGTCCATGCGGAAGTGAGGGACCAATGATCACCGCACATCTCGCGAGTGCGACCGCGCAGGCCGCCGCGCAGGCGCTCGTGCCCACAGGCAAGGGCGACCCGACGTGGTTTGACAACCCGGCACTGACCCAAAAGTTTGTCCCAGCGATCCTTGAGACCCTCATGATGACGGGCCTGTCCACGCTCTTCGCGGTCATCATCGGCACGCTGCTGGGCCTCCTCCTGGTCCAGACCGGCAAGGGTGGCCTGACCCCCAATAAGGGTGTCTACCAGGCCGTGTCCTTTGTCGTCAACATCGTGCGCTCCTTGCCCTTCATCATCGGCATTATCATGCTGATCCCGGTCACGAAGGCGATCGTCGGCAAGTCCACGGGCTCGCTGGCCACCGTCGTGCCCCTCGTCATCCTCTCCGCGCCCTTCTTTGCGCGACTCGTGGAGACGAATCTCCTGGCCGTTGACCCCGGCAAAGTCGAGGCCGCCCAGATGATGGGTGCCTCGAACCGTCAGATCCGCTGGGGTGTCCTCATCCGCGAGGCCATGCCCGCCCTCGTCCAATCGATCACGACCCTGGCGATCACCCTCATCGGCTACTCCGCGATGGCGGGTGCTGTCGGCGGCGGCGGCCTGGGCCAGATGGCCATCAACTACGGCTACAACCGATGGCAGGACGACGTCATGATCTCAACCGTCGTCGCGATCATCGTGATCGTCCAGGTCATCCAGCTGATCGGCGACCTCATCTCGCGTCGTCTCGACCACCGCGCGCGCTGAGAAGCTGAGAAACCGCGGGCACCATCTCATCCACCTGAGGTCACCCCGGCCTCGTCCCATCCCATCGAAGAACACAGAAAAGAGAAGCATCATGCGTCATCGCTCTGTCGCGGCCCTCGCCCTGGCGGCCGTTGCCTCCCTGGGCCTGGCGGCCTGTTCCGGCGGCTCCACTTCCTCCACCCCCTCCGACGTCAACACCCTGAAGGTCGGCGCGACCCCCTCGCCGCACGCGAAGATCCTGAACTACGTGAACGACAACCTGGCCGCGGATGCGGGCATCAAGCTCGAGGTCGTCGAGTACACCGACTACGTCCAGCCCAATACGGCCCTCAACGACGGCGAGCTTGACGCTAACTTCTACCAGACCGTCCCCTTCCTGGAGAACGCGGAGAAGCAGGCAGGCTACGACTTCGAGGCGGGAGCAGGCATTCACCTGGAGCCGCTCGGCATCTTCTCCAACAAGCACCAGTCGCTCGACGAGCTGCCCGATGGCGGCACGATCGGCATCATTTCGGACACCTCCAACCAGTCGCGTGCGCTCCAGCTCCTGGCCACGCAGGGCCTCGTGTCCATCCCTGAGGGTGACGGTGACGTCAACATCAACACCGTCACCAAGCTGAAGAACTTCGATTTCCGTGAGGTCGAGGGTCCGCAGCTGGTTCGCTCGCTCGATGACTTCGACTACGCGGTCATCAACGGTAACTTCGCCCAGGAGGGCGGCAAGTCCATCTCCTCCGACGCGCTCGTCGTGGAGTCTCCCGTCGATAACCCGGCCGTGAACGTCCTCGTGTGGAAGGACGGGTCGAACAAGGCCGAGGCCATCGCCAAGCTCGAGGAGCTCCTGCACTCTCCCGAGGTCAAGCAGTACATCGAGCAGACCTGGCCCGACGGCTCGGTTATCCCGGCGTTCTGAGAACGAGGCCGGGGCGCGCAGCGGCGAGCGTGCGGCGGGTCGACCGCCCAGCGAATACCGCGCGTGGCCGTGGCGTTTAATGGGTGGGCCCCGGAACCGTGAGGTTCCGGGGCCCACCCATTTATAAGTACTTCACTTGGTGCGCGTGTCGAGCGGGAACTCGGCGTCCGGCTCGTGCGTGATGCGGTTGCGCAGGTCACGGCGGAAGACTTCGATGACCCATAGCCAGATGATGTGGCCGAAGAACTCGGAGAAGTGTTCCGCGAAGGGCTGGTTCCAGGGTGCCGGGACGGTGCCCATCAGCGGCATAAGGATGACGTGGAATCCCACGTAGACGACAATGCCGAAGGTCGCGCCCTGCCAGAGCTTGATCTGGGGGAAGCGTTCGGCCAGCACGCAGTAGATGACCGCGAAGCCGATGGAGAAGGCGAAGTGAACGATGAAGGAGACCCAGGGGAGTCCCTCGTTGCCGTTGTAGGTGTAGGACAGGTGGGTGACGCTCTCCGGGACGCCCAGCTGCTGGAGCAGCTGCTGCGGTGGGTTAGTCGCGTTGCGGACGGGCGTGCGCGGAGGTAGCGGCACTTCCCAGCCGAACTTTACGATGGCGGAGACGATGCCGCCGAGAACACCTGCGAGCGCTGCGACGCCGTAGCGGCGGCGCTTGGGATTGGTCTGAATAAGTGCCATGTGTCAAGCATCCGACGTGATTGTTGAAGTTTCGAGGGCTTTGGTGACTTAGCGCTCAAGGTCACAGTCGTCCGTCACCTGTGACAACACCCGAAAACTAGCCAATCTGGTCGGATTTCCGGAGGGGATACCCTGGAATTATGCGGGTGGGGGAGGGACCCAAGTCCCTCCCCCCACCCGGAGTTGTTCGTGAGTCGCATCGACCTGAACGGCGGTCGACGCACGCCTCGTCAGTCGACGATGCCGTAGAGGCGGTCACCCGCGTCGCCCAGGCCGGGCACGATGTAAGACTTCTCGTTGAGACACTCGTCGACAGCGGCGACGACGACGTTGACGTCGGCGCGATCACCAATCGCGGCCTCGAGCGTCGCGACACCCTCGGGGGCAGCCAGGATGCACACGCAGGTAACATCCTTTGCGCCGCGCTCAAACAGATAGTTCGTCGCCGCGACCATCGTGTGGCCCGTGGCCAGCATCGGATCGAGCACGAAGCACTGGCGACCCGACAGGTCGTCCGGCAGGCGGTTCGCGTAGGTCTCGATCTCGAGGGTGTTATCGTCGCGACGCATGCCCAGGAAGCCAACCTCGGCGGTGGGCAGCAGGCGGGTCATGCCCTCGAGCATACCCAGGCCAGCGCGCAGAACGGGCACGACGATCGGGCGCGGCTCGGACAGCGTCAGGCCGGTGGTCGGCGCAACGGGGGTCTCGATTGGGGTATCGGACACGGCGACCTCGCGGGTCGCCTCGTAGGCAAGCAGAGTGACCAGCTCGTCAACGAGCTGGCGGAACGTCGCCGATGGCGTGTTGCGATCGCGTAGAACAGTGAGCTTGTGAGCGATCAGGGGGTGATTAGCTACGTGGAGGCGCATGGTTATAGGCTACCTCGTACGCGTGGGCGTGCGCACCCCGGTGCTTCGGGCACGAGGCCGTGGCTGCCCGTGCACAGCAGGTGCTGACCATCTGTCAAACTCAGAGGCCAATCGTGCCTCACAGAGACCCCGCACCTCCGGTTACCTCAATGATGATTTGGCCGGTAAGCTAAGAGGGTGTCAGTGAATGAGCAGTATCGCGAGGCCATGGGCAAAGCCCTTTTCTTGGCCAATCGCGCCCGTGAAACGGGAGACGTCCCCGTCGGTGCCGTCGTCGTCGACGCCGATGGCCACATCATCGGTCGAGGGTGGAACTGTCGCGAGGCTCATCACGATCCCACGGGCCACGCCGAGATCGTCGCCCTGCGCGAAGCAGCCCGCGCCCTGGGCACGTGGCGCCTGACTGGTTGCACCCTCATTGTTACTCTCGAACCCTGCACGATGTGCGCGGGTGCCATCCTGGCCTCGCGCGTCGACCGCGTCGTCTTCGGTGCCTGGGACCCCAAGGCTGGTGCCGCCGGCTCCCTGCGCGATGTCCTGCACGACGCCCGTATGCCCCACCCGACCGAGGTCATTGGCGGCGTCCTCGCCCAGGAAGCAGCCATGCAGCTGCGCTCCTTCTTCCTCGGACAGCGCGCCGCCAACGAAATGCCCGTCGTTGAGGCCCCCGTCCACGAGCCCGGTGACCTGCCTGCCCCGGCTCCCGCCCTACCTCCCGCCGAGGATGCGCGTGCCAACAAGTCCGTCCCCGCCCCGACCCGCGCCAGGGGTACGCGCGCCGACAAGCCTGCCCCGGCCTCGTCTCCGGAGAGCTCCGACAAGCAGGCCACGGTCTACCCGGGCGTGCCCGTCGTCGTCCCTCTCCCCGCGCCCACCGGTCGCCGTGCAGTCACGGCTTCACCGTTCCCGCGCCGCGCCGGCCGTCCTTTCTCCGAGCGCGTCTCCGGCAGCGGCGACACTCCCGCCGACATCGCCGCAGGCGAGGCAGCCGCCGCAGCAGCTGCCTCCGCAGCAGTAGCAGCCGCAGCCGCCGCGGCAGCCGCCTCTGCCGCCGCCGCCACGACGCAGCCGCCTTACCGCAGCGCCGCCCCCGTCATGCCCGCCGTGGCCCCCCAGGCCACGCGCGGCCCCATCACCAAGTCCGTGCCCAAGATCCGCCCCGTGCATGTGCGCCCTACCGCGACTGCGCCCTCCGGGACCCTACACGCCCGCCCAGCCCAAGCGACCCGACGCCGCGGCCCTGCCCGAACCCCCATCCCCGGTCGTCGAGGTCGTCGCGGAATCCATGCCGCCCGCGCCGCCGCAGTTCCCCCAGCGCGCCCAGCAGCGCAGCGCCACGCGCACGCAGCGCCCCCTGCCGCAGGCCTTCGAACCAGAGGAAGCACCCCGCGTCGACTACGAGTTCTTGTCGCGCCAATTCAGCGACGTTGACGCCATCACCTCCGGGATCCGCGAGCGCCGCTCCTCACGCCGCAACGGCGGTGCCCGACACTGACATGATCCCCGCGCGCGTCATCACTGTCTCCGACCGGTGCCACGCGGGCACTGCTGAAGACCTCTCCGGCCCCCTCGCCGCACGCCTTCTCGCGGAGCACGGCGTGGAAGCCTCCGTCACTGTCATCCCCGACGAGGTCGAGGCCATCCGCGCCGCGATCACGTCCGCAGCCGCATCCGGCGCACGCCTCGTATTCACAACCGGCGGCACCGGCCTCTCCCCTCGCGACGTCACCCCCGAGGCCACCGATCCTCTCCTGGCCGCCCGCATCGACGGACTCGCCGACGCTATCCGACGCCGCGGCGAAGAAAACGTTGCCTCAGCCGCCCTGTCACGAGGCCTCGTCGGCGTCACAGCGCGATCTGACGAGGGTGCGCTCGTCGTCAACGCCCCCGGCTCCCGCGGCGGCGTCACCGACGCCGTTGCCATCATCGGGCCTCTCGTCGCCCATATCATCGACCAGCTCGCCGGCGGAGACCACCCGCGCGCGTGAGCGCGCCTGTGTGGGCGGGCTGCTCCATGAACCCGCCGCTGTGAGCCCGCCAGTGGCCCCCGCTAGTGGCCCCCGCCACCGTGCGCCCCTCACACGAGGCGACCGCCCGGCGAGCGCGAACGCCCGGGTGGCCCACGCCTCGTCGGTGAGAACCCAGCGATCAGTCCTCCGGGCGCACCCAGTCGCCGCTGCGGCCACCCGACTTTGCGACAATCTTCGCCTCGGCGATGCGGGCGGATCGGTCCACGCCCTTGACCATGTCCACGATCGCGAGAGCCGCGACCGTCACCGACGTCAACGCCTCCATCTCCACGCCCGTGCGATCCGCCGTGCGCACAGTCGCGCGGATCGCCACGTGATCGTCCTCCAGGCTCAGATCCACCGCGCAGCCGTGCACACCAATCGTGTGCGCGAGGGGTAGCAGCTCCGGGACGCGCTTCGCCGCGGAAATACCGGCCACACGAGCCACCGCCAGCACGTCACCCTTCGGGACAGTACCGTCGCGCAGCGCCTGCATGACCTCGGGCGAACAATCCACGCGGCACACGGCGCTCGCCTGGCGCACCGTCGGGGTCTTCGCGGTCACGTCCACCATGTAGGCGGCACCCTCGTCGTTCAAATGCGTAAACTTCACAGGTTTCCTTTCACAATGACGACAACTACCAGATGTAGATTGCGGGTTGTGCGTCGTCGATTGCGGGGCAATCGGGGCACACACGTCGTGGGACTGTAGCCCCTTCGTCGCCTGCCGCGTCAACCCACCAGCGCGACGACGGCCAGCTCTTGGCCAGCCACGACCTCGCCGAACTCCGGGACTACCACGCCAATACCCTGCGCGTGCGCCAGGGACGCCACCAGGTGCGACTTCGACCCCAGGGTGTGCACAGGCTCCACCCAACGGGACCCGGCCTCGTCCCCGGAACCGGCCCCAGCCTCGTCGACGAAACGAACCGGGATGAACTGAGTCTTGCCCTCCGGCGACTCCCACCCCACGCGTGCGCGGGCCATCGCGGCGGAGGGGACGGTCGCCCCGCGCTCGGGGCGCACGAGGCCCGACATGACCGCCAGCGCACCCGCCACATACATGTGGAACGTCGTGAACACCGACACCGGATTGCCAGGTAGGCAGATAACCGGAGTCTCGCGGCCGCGTGTGCCCACCGGCGTCGCCCCCACGCCCTGCGGACCGCCCGGCTGCTGGGCAACATGATGGAAGCCCGCGTCCGTGCCCAGCGTCAGGCGCACCACCTCGTAGGCACCCGCCGAAATACCGCCCGCGGTGATCACCAGGTCGGCGTCGGGCGCTTCGTTGAGGGCGCGGCGCAGCTCCTCCGGCGTGTCACCCGTGCGCAGGTGAGCGACAACACGCCCGCCCGCGTCCTCCACGAGGCCACGCAGCAGAATGCCGTTCGAGTCGGGGATCTGGCCGCGTTCCAGTGCCTCGCCTGCACGCCTGAGCTCCGTTCCCGTCGTCACCACGAGGACACGTGGGCGCGGCAGGACCGTAAGGGTCCCGTGGCCCACCGAAATCGCGGCCGCCAGCGCAGTCCCATCCAGGAGGCGGCCCGCCTCGAGGACCAGGGAACCTGCCTCGAGGGCCTCACCCTTGACGCGCACGTTCGCGCCCAGCTTCGGGGCGACGCGAATCTCCACGGAAGCGGGGGCCTGAGCAACCCCGGCCGCGTGGTCCGTGTGCTCAACCTTGACGACTGTGTCCGCGCCCTGGGGGAGGGGAGCGCCCGTCATGATACGCATCGCCTGACCGGCCTCGAGGCGGTGCTCGCGCGTATCGCCCGCCGGGATGTCAGCCACGACCGGCAGTGACCATGGGCCTTCGCCCGCCAGATCCTCACGGCGCAGGGCGAAGCCGTCCATCGCCGAGTTCGTGAACGGCGGCAGGGGAATCAGCGAGTGGAGGTCGGTGGCCAGCCGACGGCCCAGGCACTCCTCGGCTGGCAGCGTGTCGTGCGGCAGGACGTGGCTGAGCGCCAGCGCCTCAATCAGGTCGCGGTGCTCCATCGTGGACAGCGTCGGATCATGCATAACACCAGTGTACGGGCGCGGGTGGCCGCTGCGGGCCGGTGGGTAGGGCGACCGGGTGGGCCGGGCGGGCCGTCGCTGGTAGCGGTCGAGGCCGTAACGCGCGCAGCGTCAGATGGTCAGCAAGACCTTCGTGGCGCGGCGATCATCCATGGCGGCGTAGCCTTCGGCGGCCCGGTCGAGGGGCAGGACCATGTCGAAGACAGCACCGGGGTTGATGACGTCGCGAATGATCAGGTTGATGAGGGTTGGCAGGTACTTGCGCACGGGCGCGGGTCCGCCGAACATGTGCACCTCGGCGTCGAACATGCGGCTCATGTCGAGGGAGACGCCGTGGGGAACGCCCACGAAGGACAGGTGCCCACCGGGGCGCACGCAGCCCAGCGCCTGGTCGAACGACGCCTCATTGCCGACGGCCTCCACGACGCCGTCGGCCCCTAAGCCGCCGGTCAGTGCCTTCACGCAGGCGATGCCTTCCTCACCGCGTTCCTCCACGATGTCGGTCGCACCGAACTCGCAGGCCAGCGCCTGTCGGTTCGCGTGGCGCGACATGGCGATGATGCGGGAGGCACCCAGCTGGCGGGCACCGATGATTGCGCCCAGGCCCACCGCGCCGTCACCCACGACGACGATGGTTGAGCCGGGACCTGCCCCGGCCTCGTCGGCGGCGAACCAGCCGGTGCCGAGCACGTCGGAGGCTGCCAGGAGTGAGGGGATCTGCTCGCGCGTGGGCATGCCGGGTGTCTTGACGAGCGTGCCGTCTGCGAGGGCGATGCGGGCGTACTCGGCCTGTGTGCCGCCGGCGCGCATGCCGACGAAGGCGTCGCCCTGGGCGGCCGCGGTCGCGCAGCGCGAGGGGTAGCCGGTACGGCAGATGAGGCATTCGCCGCAGGAGATACAGAAGGAACCGACGACGAAATCGCCGGGGCGCACGGTGGTGACGGCGGATCCGACCTCGACGACGGTGCCGACGTACTCGTGGCCCATGCGCTGTTCGTGGACAGGTTGGGCACCGCGGTAGGGCCACAGGTCGGATCCGCAGATGCACGTGGCGGCCAGCTTGATGATGGCGTCCGTGGGTTCCAGGATGGTGGGCATCGGCGTCTCTTCGACGGTGACGTTGCCGGGTTCGTGCATGACGACGGCGCGCATGGTGCTCCTCGCTCGGGTTCTCGTGCACTCACGCTATCCCGGCGGCGGCGTTTTCGTCTGAGCTGTCCACTGTTCGTTTTCTCTCAGGCGACGAGGTCGGGGGCAGTTTCGGGGCGACGCGACCTATTTCGGAGGGCGAAGACCGGGTAAAAAGCGGTAGGGTGTCGCCATGTCTGTCGAGTTTGTATCCGCCGATCAGGTGGCACATGCGGCCGCATGTGAGGCGCCGCTGCGGCTCGTCGACACCTTCGGTCGAGTGGCCCGTGACCTGCGCGTTTCCTTGACGGATCGCTGTAATCTGCGCTGCTCGTACTGCATGCCCCCCGAGGGTTTGGACTGGCTGCCCACTGAGGAAACGCTGACCGACGCGGAGGTTGTGCGCTCGTGCGCATCGGCGTCGAGCGGCTGGGTATCCGTCAGGTTCGATTCACGGGCGGCGAACCGCTGTTGCGCCGAGGCCTCGAAGGGATTATCGCGGAGTGTTCCCAGCTTCGGACCGACGAAGGGCAGACTCCTGACCTGGCGCTGACGACGAATGCGCTGGGCCTGGCTAAGCGCGCCCAGGGATTGAGGGATGCGGGTCTGGACCGCGTCAATATCTCCTTGGATTCGCTGGACCGTGAGCACTACGCGGCGATTACGAGGCGTGATCGCCTGGGCGACGTCCTGGAGGGCATCGAGGCCGCCGCGCGCGCGGGCCTGAGTCCGATCAAGGTCAACACCCTCGTGCTGCGTGGCATGAACGAGGCCGACCTGCCCGACCTGGTTGACTACTGCCTGGATCGGGGCATCGAGCTGCGTGTGATCGAGCAGATGCCGATTGGTCCGGTGGACACCTGGGATCGTCAGAACATTCTGACGGCGGACGAGATTCTGCACATCATGGGGACTCGCCACACGTTGGATCCCGCGCGGCGCGAGGATCCGCACTCACCGGCTGGGCGCTGGATTGTTGACGGTGATCCGACCAAGAGGCTCGGCGTCATCGCCTCCGTGTCTGATCCTTTCTGCAATGCCTGTGATCGTACGCGCCTGACGTCGGATGGCATGGTGCGTTCCTGCCTGTTTTCTACGGAGGAAACATCGCTGCGCGATCTGCTGCGCGGGGGTGGCTCCGATGCGCAGATTGCCGCGCGATGGGCCGATGCCATGTGGGTCAAGCCGGCCGCGCACGGCCTCAACACTGATGCTTTTGCGCGCCCGTCGCGCACCATGAGCCGTATTGGTGGGTAACCTCCCGCTAATTTGATAACGCCGATGTTTTGTAACAGCGATTAATAGCAGTATCGGCGATCCGGTGATTCCGTGCGGTAACCCTACTTTTCCTTGTTTTCACAGGGGTGATGCAGGTTACAAAATGATGGTGCGATGGTTGTTATTTCACTTGGTAGCCTCCGTGTTAAAGATTGTCCGTCGCATGCCCGCGCCCGGATTTCCCTTCACGGATGAGGAGAGCCATGAGCACGACCGAACCTGCGGCTAAGAAGAGTCGCTACCTGCTCACTGACTGGAACCCCAACGATGAGTTCACGTGGGACTCGAAGCTCGCATGGCGCACGCTGTGGATCACGACCTACTCGCTGATCCTGGCCTTCTGCGTGTGGTTCTTGCCCAGCGCCATTGCGCCGAAGCTGACGCTTCTTGGCTTCAACCTGGATAAGTCGCAGCTGTACTGGCTCACCGCTCTGCCCGGCCTCGCCGCTGGCATCCTGCGCCTCATCTACATGTTCCTGCCCCCGCTCATCGGCACCCGCAAGCTTGTGGGCATCACCTCCCTGCTGTGCATCCTGCCCATGGCCGGCTGGTTCTACGTCGTCCAGGACAACACGACCCCCTACTGGGTCCTGCTGACCCTGGCCTTCATGTGTGGCATCGGCGGCGGCGCGTTCTCCGGCTACATGCCCTCCACCGGCTACTTCTTCCCCAAGCGCCTCTCCGGCACGGCGCTCGGCCTGCAGGGCGGCATCGGTAACCTCGGTATGTCCGTCATCCAGCTGGTCGGCCCCATCCTGATGGGCTTCGGACTCTTTGGCATGACCTGGCTGGCCCCGCAGACGCAGGCCAGCGGCGACCACGCGGGTGAGCACATCTGGGTCTACAACGCTGCGGTCTTCTTCATTCCGTGGTGCCTTGTCGCCGCGATCCTCGCCTTCATCTGGCTGCGCGACGTGCCCGTCAAGGCCAACATCAAGCAGCAGCTCGATATCTTCTCCAACCCCAACACCTGGTACATGACCATCCTCTACGTCATGACCTTCGGCCTCTTCTCCGGCTTCTCCGCCGTCTTCGGCCTGCTCATCAACAACCAGTTCGGCCGCGAGTCCTCCCTCGCTCTGCCGGTCCTGGGCGCGACCTTCGCCTTCCTTGGCCCCCTCATCGGCTCGCTCATCCGCATGTCCTGGGGCATCTTCTGCGACCGCATGGGCGGCGCCATCTGGACCTTCATCTCCGGTGTCGGCATGGCCATCACGCTGGCCGGTATCGCCTGGGTCCTGTACAACCCCACCGGTTGGACCGACTTCTACATCTTCATGGCGCTCATGCTCACCATGTTCCTGTTCTCCGGCTTCGGTAACGCCGGTACCTTCAAGCAGATGCCGATGATCATGCCCGCCCGCCAGGCTGGCGGTGCCATCGGCTTCACCTCCGCCATCGCATCCCTCGGCCCCTTCCTGGTCGGCGTCGCCCTCTCCGCGGTCGGCACCGGCGGTGCCTGGGCCTTCTTCCTCGGATGCGCCATCTTCTGCGCCCTGTGCTCGGTCCTGTGCTGGGTCATGTACGCGCGCAAGAACGCCCCGTTCCCCGGCTGATCCACCCGGCACTGCGCGGTGCCGACCGGACCTGCCACTGCCTCGTCACTCGACTCTTAGGAGCATCCCATGACGAATCTCGATTCCGATATGACCTTCCCGACTTACGGCGGTGAGGTCAAGCCCGCGACCGGCGCGACCCTGTTTGCACTCGGCTCGTGGCTGCGTCGCGGCAAGGCGTCCGCCGACGCACGCCAGCTCTTCCTCGAGGGCGGCCGCGACGGCGACTCCTTCTACCGCGACCGCTGGAGCTACGACAAGATCGTGCGCTCCACCCATGGCGTGAACTGCACGGGTTCCTGCTCGTGGAAGATCTACGTCAAGGACGGCGTCATCACCTGGGAAACCCAGCAGACTGACTACCCGTCGACTGGCGCTGACATGCCCTAGTACGAACCCCGCGGCTGCCCGCGTGGCGCGGCGTTCTCGTGGTACGAATACTCGCCGACCCGCATCAAGTACCCCTACGTGCGCGGCGTCCTCCTCGACATGTTCCGCGATGCCAAGAAGCGCCTCGGCGATCCTGTCGACGCGTGGGCCGCGGTCGTTGAGGATCCGGAGAAGGCGCGCGCCTACAAGTCGCAGCGCGGTCGCGGCGGCATGGTCCGCGTATCCTGGGAAGAGGCGATGGAGATCGTCGCCTCCGCCTACGTGCACACGATCAAGCAGTACGGTCCCGACCGCATCGCCGGCTTCTCGGTCATCCCCGCCATGTCGATGATCTCCTACGGCGCGGGTGCCCGCTTCCACGAACTCATCGGCGCGACCATGCTGTCCTTCTACGACTGGTACGCGGACCTGCCCCCGGCCTCGCCTCAGGTGTTCGGCGACCAGACCGACGTGCCCGAGGCCGGCGACTGGTTCAACTCTCAGTACCTCATCATGTGGGGCACGAACCTGCCGCTGACCCGTACCCCCGACGCGCACTTCATGGCCGAGGCCCGCTACCACGGCCAGAAGGTCGTCGTCGTGTCCCCGGACTTCGCGGACAACACGAAGTTCGCGGACGACTGGTTGCGCGTCCAGCCCGGCACGGACGGTGCTCTGGCGCAGGCCATGGGTCACGTCATCCTCAAGGAATTCCACGTCGGCAAGCGCGAGCCCATGTTCCTCGATTACATGACGCGCTACACCGACTCCCCGTTCCTCGTGGAGATCGGCGAGGTCGGCGAGGACGCCCACGAGGGTATCGAGGCAACGACGCTGGTTCCCGGTAAGTTCCTCACGGCCGCGAAGATGCCCGCAGGCACGACCGAGCGCACCGAGAACAACGAGTTCCGTCCCCTCGTCATCGAGGACGACGGCACGGTCAAGGATCCGGGCGGCACGCTCGCCGATCGCTTCGGCGAGGAGGGCGCCGGCCACTGGAACCTCAACCTCGACGGCGTCGAGCCGGTCTTGTCCATCATGGACACGAACGAGTGGGAGCCTGTCGAGATCGCCCTGCCGCGCTTCGACCTGCCGGCGGCTGACGGCCAGGCCTCGGTCGGCGGCGGCTACGTCCTGCGTGGCGTTCCCGTGCGCCGCGTCAACGGCCGCCTCGTGACGACCGTGTACGACATCATGCTGGCCCACTACGCGGTTGAGCGCGAGGGCCTGCCGGGTCAGTGGCCCACCGACTACATGGACGCCTCCACGCCGGGCACCCCCGCGTGGCAGGAGGAGTTCACCTCGGTTCCCGCCGGAGCCGCCATCAAGATCGGTCGCGAGTTCGCGCAGAACGCGGTCGAGACGCAGGGCCGTTCCATGATCCTCATGGGTGCCGGCACGAACCACTACTACCACTCCGACCAGATGTACCGGACGTTCCTGGCGCTCACGGAAATGTGTGGCACCCAGGGCCGCAACGGTGGCGGCTGGGCCCACTACGTGGGTCAGGAGAAGGTCCGCCCGATCATGGGCTGGGGTTCCTTCACCTTCGCCCTGGACTGGGCGCGCCCGCCGCGCCAGATGATCTCCACCGGCTGGTACTACATGACCACCGACCAGTGGCGCTACGACGGGGCATCGGCCTCGGCGATGGCGAACCCGATCAAGTCCTCGCACCTGGACGGCAAGCAGCTGGTCGACACGCTCGTCGAGTCCGTCCAGCGCGGCTGGATGCCCTGCTACCCGACGTTCTCCAAGGGTTCGACCCAGCTGGGTCGCGAGGCCGCCGAGGCGGGCATTGCCCCAGCCGAATACGTGTCCCGGGAGCTACGTGAAGGCCGCCTGCAGTTCGCGATCGAGGACCCGGACGCCCACCACAACGTCCCGAAGATCCTCGCGAACTGGCGTACGAACCTGCTCGGTTCGTCTGCGAAGGGCACCGAGTTCTTCCTGCGCCACATGCTGGGTACCGGCAACGAGGTCAACGCGGAAGAGCTGCCCGAGGGTTCCCGTCCCGCGACCGTCAACTGGCGCGATGCGCACCCCGGCAAGCTCGACCTCATGTGGGTGGCGGACTTTCGTAACACGTCGACGACGCTGCACTCCGACGTCGTGCTGCCCGCCGCCACGTGGTACGAGAAGCACGACCTGTCCTCCACGGACATGCACCCCTTCATGCACTGCTTCGACGAGGCCGTGAACCCGCCGTGGGAGGCGCGCACCGACTTCGAGGTGTTCCAGACGCTGGCACACCTCGTGGGACACCTGGCCGCCAACCACCTGGGGACACAGACGGACGTCGTCGCGGTCCCGCTGGGTCACGACTCCCCGGACGCCATGACCATGGCGAGCGGCGTCGTCCCCGAGCAGACGTGGACGCCCGGCAAGACCATGCCGAAGCTGGTCCCGATCGAGCGCGACTACACGCAGGTCGGCTACAAGTTCGACCGCATGGGTCCGCTCCTGGAAAAGGCCGGCCTGGCAGCCAAGGGCGTTGCGTTCAACGTCCAGGAGGCCTTCGACGAACTCGGCGACCTCAACGGTCGCGCCCCCATGGACGGCAATGCCGGTGAGGGTGCGCCCCTGTGTGACACCGCGATCAAGGCGGCGAACATGGCGATGCGTTTCTCGGGCACCACGAACGGCTCCCTGGCCGTTCAGGGCTTCCGCACGCTCGAAAAGCGCGTCGGTAACCCCATGGCATTCCTGGCTGAGGGTGACGAGGAAAAGAAGATCACCTACCAGGACACCGTCCTGCAGCCGCGCAGCGTCATCACCAGCCCCGAGTGGTCGGGTTCCGAGCATGGTGGTCGCCGCTACAGCGCCTTCGTGCAGAACGTCGAGTGCCGCAAGCCGTGGCACACGCTCACGGGTCGCCCGCAGTTCTACGTCGACCACGACTGGATGATGGACATGGGCGAGTCCCTGCCGATCTTCCGTCCGCCGCTCGACCTGGCGCACATCTACGGTGAGCGTCCCGTCGGCGACCACCGTCCCGGTCAGCCGGGTCAGGCCGAGGTCGCGGTGCGCTACCTGACGATCCACAACAAGTGGGCCATCCACTCCCAGTACTACGACAACCCGTACATGCTGACGCTGGGTCGTGGTGGCCAGACGGTGTGGATGAGCCCGCAGGACGCCGAGAAGATTGGCGTGCGCGACAACGAGTGGATCGAGGCGAAGAACCGTAACGGCACCGTGTCGGCTCGCGCTGTTGTCTCCCACCGCATCCCGGAGGGCACGGTGTTCATGCACCACGCCCAGGATCGCCAGATCAACACCCCGCTGAACGAGGGGTCCGGCAAGCGCGGCGGCACGCACAACTCGCTGACACGAATCTTTATTAAGCCGACCCACCTGGCCGGCGGATACGCGCAGTTCGCCTACGCGTTTAACTACTACGGTCCCACCGGCAATAACCGCGACGAGGTCACGGTTATCCGCCGCCGCTCCCAGGAGGTGCAGTTCTGATGAAGGTCATGGCTCAGATCGCGATGGTGATGAACCTCGACAAGTGCATCGGCTGCCACACCTGTTCGGTCACCTGTAAGCAGGTGTGGACGAACCGCGAGGGTACCGAATACATCTGGTTCAACAACGTCGAAACCCGCCCCGGCGTGGGCTACCCCCGCGGCTGGGAGGACCAGAAGAAGTGGAAGGGCGGCTGGAAGCGTACCGCCACGGGCCGCCTCGTTCCCCGTCAGGGCGGACGCGTCGCCTCGCTCGCGAAGATCTTCGCGAACCCGACGCAGCCGACCATGCAGGACTACTACGAGCCGTGGACCTACGAGTACGACAAGCTGCTCCAGGCGCCCGCGAACTCCCATGCGATCCCGACGGCCCGCGCGAAGTCCACAATCACGGGCGAGCACATCGACAAGCCCGAGTGGGGCCCGAACTGGGACGATGACCTCGGCGGTTCCATGGAGACCCTGGATCAGGATCCGGTCCTGCACCAGATGAACCTCCAGGTTACCAAGACCATCGAGGACGCGTACATGTTCTACCTGCCTCGCATCTGCGAGCACTGCCTGAACCCGACCTGCGTGTCGGCGTGCCCCTCGGGCGCGATGTACAAGCGCACCGAGGACGGCATCGTCCTGGTCGACCAGGATCAGTGCCGCGGCTGGCGCATGTGCGTGTCGGCCTGCCCCTACAAGAAGGTCTACTTCAACCACAATACGGGCAAGGCCGAGAAGTGCACGCTGTGCTACCCGCGCCTCGAGGTCGGCCAGCCGACCATCTGCTCGGAGACCTGCGTGGGCCGCCTGCGCTACCTGGGCGTGCTGCTCTACGACGCGGATCGCGTCACCTGGGCCGCCTCCCAGGAGGACGAGCGCGATCTGTACCGCGCCCAGCGCGAGATCCTGCTCGACCCGAACGACCCGCAGGTGGTCACCCAGGCCCAGGCCAACGGCGTTCCTCACTCGTGGATTAAGGCCGCTCAGCAGTCCCCGATCTGGAAGCTCATCACCGAGTACGAGGTCGCCCTGCCGCTGCACCCTGAGTTCCGCACCCTGCCGATGGTCTGGTACGTGCCGCCGCTGTCCCCGGTCGTCGACCAGGTGACCGCGTCCGGCAGCGACGGCGAGGACCACAAGGTCCTGCTGTCCGCCATCTCGCAGATGCGTATCCCGCTGGAGTATCTGGCCGGCCTGTTCACGGCCGGAGACACGGCTCCCGTGGAGTTGGCGCTGCGTCGCCTCGCCGCGATGCGCTCCTACATGCGCGACGTCTTCGTCGACAACCCGACGAACGAGGACATCCCGGCCTCCGTGGGCATGACCCCGGAGAAGGTCAAGGAGATGTACCGACTGCTGTCGATCGCCAAGTACGACGACCGCTTCGTCATTCCGACCGCCCACCCCGAGATGCCCCGCGGCATCAAGGAGCTTGAGGGCTGCCCGGTGTCCTACGACGTCGAGGCCTTCCACGGCCTGGCCCCCGCCACGTCGAACCGCCCGATGGGTGGCTCGTCGCCGGAGGGGCGCCAGATGCTCCCCCTTGAGGTCGTTCGATGAGTACTTTCGTCGGCATTCCGCGCATTCCTACGGCCGCTCCGGAGACGGAGATGGATCCGCAGGATGCGCGCGGCGTGCGCATGGCGGTCTCGGTTCTCCTGGACTACCCGGGGGACGACTTCGAGACCAAGCTGAACGCCGTCGAGGAGGCTCTGGCGGACCTGCCGGAGCCGGCCTCGTCGGCCCTGGCCTCGTTCGTGAGCTACGCGCGTGCCGCGGGCCTGCGTACCATGCAGACCACCTACGTCGAGACGTTCGACCAGCGCCGCCGCTGCGCGCTCGGCCTGACGTACTACACGCACGGCGACACCCGCGGACGCGGCCAGGCAATACTCGCGTTCAAGGAGGTGCTGCGCCGCGCCGGTTTTGAGATGGACCGCGAGGAGCTGCCGGACCACCTCCCGGTGGTCCTGGAGTTCGCGGCCCTCGACGAGACGGGCACGGCCGAGGGCCTGCTGCGCTCCAACCGCGAGGGGATCGAGGTGATCCGCACGGCACTGCGCGCCGCGGACTCCCCGTACGCGCCACTGCTGGACGCGCTGGTCGCGACGCTGCCTGAGCCGGACGAAAAGACCATTGAGGGCTTCCGTAAGCTCATTAGCCAGGGGCCGCCCACCGAGCTGGTGGGCGTGGGCGATCTGTCTGCCACGCCCTCCCCGACTTCCGAAACAACGATGGGACGGTAACGTTCATGGAATCCGCACTTTTGCATGCCGCGTCCGCACCCGAGGCGCAGTCGCTGTCCTTCCTGGACATTGCCCTGTGGGTGGTCCTGCCCTACGTGTCCTTCACGATCCTCATCGTGGGCCTCGCATGGCGCTACAAGACGGACCAGTACGGCTGGACGTCTCGTTCCTCGCAGTGGAATGAGCCGGCCATCTTGCGCTGGGCATCGCCGCTGTTCCACTTTGGTGTTCTCTTCGTGTTCATGGGCCACATCCTCGGCCTCGTGGTCCCGAAGACCTGGACCGAGGCCGCCGGTGTACCCCAGCATGTTTACCACCTGACGGCCACCATCCCCGGCACGATCGCCGGAATCATGACGATCATCGGCCTCGCGATGCTGATCTATCGTCGAGTGGTGTACAAGTCGGTGCGCGTGGCGACGACCCGCATGGACATCGTCACCTATGTCATGCTCTGTATCCCGGTGCTCCTGGGCGGCGCGGCGACGCTGCTGAACCAGGTGCTCGGCGGGCACGAGGGCTATGACTACCGCGAGACGATCTCCGTCTGGTTCCGCTCGATCTTCTACCTTCACCCGCAGGCGCACCTGATGGTTGACGTGCCCCTGAGCTTCAAGCTGCACATCGTCGCCGGCCTACTGCTCTTCTGCGTGTGGCCGTTCACCCGCCTCGTGCACGCGGTGAGTGTGCCGGTCGGCTACGTGGCGCGTCCCCCGGTGGTCTACCGGTCGCGCGACGAGCACCGCACGCACGCGATCACTCGTGGCGGTATGTCGGACTGAGTTCGCGCTTTCCTACCGCGGCCTCGAATGACAAGGCCGCGGCGGGCCAGGCGGTAGCGTGGGGCGGGCGATGGCTCGCCCCACGCTGTATATCGTGGGCGTCGGTGCCCGCGAGCCAATTGTGTGCAAGGATCCCTTCAAATGGTCCCGTTCATTGGAATTGACCGTGCGGATACGGCGACAAGCTGGGTAAAATTACTTCCTGTTTATAAGTAATGTAATGCTGCTAATGCCGTACGGAGATTCACGCAGAGCGGATTTCCGCTGATTAAAAGGGAGAGAGGATAGGCATGACTGACACCTCCCATTCTCGGACGCTGGCAGAAACGCTTGAGGCGATGGCTGCCCTGACGCCCGCCCAGCACGCGCTGTTGGAGCGCATTTCGCAGCACGCGGCACCCGTGACCGTCGCTGAGCTCGCTCAGGAGGCTGGCCTGCACGTGTCGAGTGTGCGCGAAACTCTGGAGGGTTTGTTTGGCGTGGGCCTTGTGGAGAAGCAGCAGCTTCCCTCGTCGGGGCGCGGTCGTCCGGCGCTCGGCTATTCGACGACGACCCCCGCCGACCCGTCGTTTGCGGCGCAGATGCTCCACCAGCTGACTTCATCGCTGCTGGCGTGGTTGCGCGCGGACGCTGTGGATCCGGCGGCTTCGGTGCGCGAAATCGGCGCGCGCTGGGCGGACGCCGCACTGGAGACCATGTCGGTGCCGGATCATAGCCATGCTACCCGCCGCGTCGCGCGCGAAAACTTCAACATCGTGGGACACCTGGGTAAGGTGCGCCTGTTCATGAACGCGATGGGTTTTGCGTCGGTGCCGCACGAGAGTGATCCAATGGCGGTCGTGTTGACGGCCTGCCCGTTCACGGAACCTGGTGCCCCCGATGACCTGGCCCTCGAGCTGCGTCGTGGTATCGTCGAGCGCATTTTTGAGCGCACGGCGACGGGCATGGCGAGCTGGTCGGTGGAGGTTGACCCGATGAACCCGCTGCGTCTGACGGTGTATCTCCGTCCGGTCAATGAGCCGAATCCGAAACCACTGTCGACGACCGTGCACTTCTTCGGTGGCGCGGCGGAGGCCGCTGGCGGCTATATGTGCGAGCTTCCCGCCACAGAGACGCCTGCGACGCTCGGCGAGCTGATCGCGCACCTCGGCGAGGAGAACCCGGCTCTGGGCCGCATCCTCGAAGTGTCGAGCTTCCTGGTGAACGAGCGCTCGGCTCGTTTGGATACCGAACTCATGCCCGGAGTACGCGTCGACGTGCTGCCGCCTTTTGCCGGTGGGTGAGAGTTTCGAGTCATTTGTGTGGATCGGCCAGGAGTTTTATAAAGTCCTGGCCGATTCCGTGTAAAATAAAAGTAGTCATCTCCCGTTCTTGGAGGATCTCATGTCAGCAGAGATTGCAACAGGTATTACTGACGACCCTCTCGACTCGAGTTCACTGATCGATAGCGCGCGCCGCGACACGTGCGGCGCGGTGGCGTCTTTTATCGGCGTCGTGCGTAACCACGACGGGGGAGAGAGTGTGGAAGCGATCGAGTATTCGTCGCATCCGTCGTCGTCTCAGATTTTGCGTGAGATTGTCTCCGAGTTCGCGGATCGTCCCGGGGTGCATCGCATTGTTGCGTGGCACCGCGTTGGTCACCTCGAAATTGGCGAGGACGCGATGGTTGTGGCCGTGGCTGCCGAGCACCGCGCGCAGGCCTTCCGAGCGGTGGAGGGCATTGTTGAGGACGTCAAGGCGAAGCTACCGATCTGGAAGAAGCAGGAGCTGACCGATGGTTCCCACAACTGGTCGGGTCTGTAAGCGATGACGATCGGTGATCCGTACGCGCGTGACGCTGCGGTTTCGGGGCGTTCTGTCGCGGTTCCGCTGCACTGTGCGCCTGTGAGGTACGAGGCCGGGGATCTGGCGCTGGAACGTTTCCGGCGCAATTGGTTGGTATCAGGTATCGGTGAGGCGGGCCAGGCGCGCTTGGCTGCTTCTCGCGTGCTTGTCGTGGGTGCGGGAGGTCTGGGTTCGCCCGTCCTGCTGTACCTGACGGCGGCGGGCATCGGTACAGATTGGTATCTGTGACTCCGACGTCGTTGAGGTGTCGAACCTACAGCGTCAGCTGTTGCATGGTGAGGGTGACGTGGGGGTTCCGAAGCCGAATTCAGCCGTGCGTCATCTCAGTGGACTCAACTCGTCGGTTCAATTCGAGCGCTTTGGGCATGTGACGCGTCAGTGGCTGGACGAGCATGGCCGCGAGTGGGACTTGATCGTGGAGTGCACGGATAATTTCGACGCGAAGTATCTGGTGGCGGACTACTGCGCGGATTCGGGCGTGCCCCTCGTGTGGGGGACGGTCGTGCGCATGGCCTATCAGGTCAGTGTCTTCTGGTCCGCGGCTCCTGCTCCCGTGCCGTCCCTGACGCTGCGGAGCCTGCACCCGGTGCAGCCTGCCCCGGGAATGACTCCGGCCTCGACTCAGGTGGGTGTTTTGGGGCCGGTCGTCGGTCAGGCGGGCACCGCCATGGCGACCGAGGCTATCAAGATGCTGGTGGGCTTCGGTGAGCCTCTCATTGGTCGCGTCCTGATGGTGGACGCGACGACGCAGCGCACGGACGTGCTGACCTTCGCGCCGTGGGAGTGAGTGGCGTAGATTCGTCGTGTGGCGTGGGCGTGCCATGCGCGCGTCTGGCGGCGATGGTTGTTGGCGGTGGGGGCGGTGAGCGCCTGGGAGGCGTCTCGAAGCCGGACCTTGTGTTCGGTGGAGTGCGACTCGTCGACCGCGTGTGCTGTGCTTTGGGTGAAGTTGCTGATGCTGGCGTCGTTGCTATCGTTCCGCCCTCTGTGCGCGTCCCCTCCGGTGTGGCGTGCACCCTTGAGGATCCACCGGGCGGTGGTCCTCTGGCGGGGATCGACGCGGGCTTAGCGGCGCTGTCCGTGGGCGCGGATTGCTGGGTGATCGTCGTGTCCGTGGACTGCCCCGGCATTATGGACGTTCTGCGCTGCCTCCTGACCGAACCCCTGGGTATCGCGTGCGACGGGCGCATCCTGCGCGGCGGCGATCCCGAGCCCTTCGACCAGTACCTTATGGGTGTCTACCGTGCAGGGGCGCTGCGCCGCGCTATCGACGAGGCCGTGGCACGTCATGGGAGCGTGCGCGGTGTGGGGGTGCGTCGGGTTTTGCGCGCCTTGACGCTCGAGCGGGTGGGCGTGAGCGCTGATGTGTGCCGGGATGTCGATACGCCCGAGGACCGGGCCTGGTGGGAGTCTCGTCTCGGCTGATGATTTGTCAGTAATGCCTGAGTGGGTATAGGTTTAGATAGTAAGTGTCAAGGCCTCTTATCCCATTCAGGTGCACTCATGAATCTTCGTCACGGTCATCTGTGGCAGCGACTCGGACTGACCATAGTATCAGGAATTGTTGCCACTTCCTATGCTCCGGCCGCCCTCTCGGCCCCTGTCGACGAGCAGGGGGCGCAGAGCGATTCCAGCATTGCCGACTCGCAGGTGTCAAGATCTGAGGAGGAAGCCCAGAGCGGCTCTGCTGCCGTGGACCAGGCGAGCGCTCGCGACGCTGATACTGCTGACGCGGCCACGGCCTCGTCCGAGGAGAAGGCGGAGGAAGGGGGAAGCGCCCAGGTCCTGACGTTCCCCGGCACGAGCGGGCCGACACGCATTCATATCCTCTCAACGGCGGGAGCGGCGGACGCGATCCTCCTCGAATCGCGCGGCGTCTTCGCCATGATCGACGGCGGCGAAGGCGTCGGCGCGCCCGACGGATCCGACCCGCGCTACCCGTGGCGGGACGGAATCGAAGGCGCGGCCAAGGGCGACACCGACTGGGTCCTCGGCTACATGAGGCGCAACGGCGTCACCTCGTCAAACCTGGCGTTCTATCTGGGCACGCACGCGCACTCCGACCATATCGACAACGCAGACGACATCATCTACGCGTTTCATCCCCAGGCGATCCTAACCCCTGAATACTCCGACGCCTGGATCACCGACAAGTCGCGTCTGTGGGACAACCAATGGTGCTACGACAACATGATGACCGCCGCGCGGTGGGCCGCATCTGCGTACGGTGCAACCATCATTCAGCACGTCAACGACGACGACACGCACATCCAGTTGGGCGACATGGATGTCCAACTGATCCCCGTGGATCCGGACGAAAACTACAAGAAAGTTGGCGTCCGCGATGCGAATCTCATCGCCTACACCGCGAAGGTGAACGCGTTCGGTCACTCCGCGTACCTGGCTGCGGACCTCGAGGCTCGCGGCGGCTACGAGGACCGCATCGCCCCCATCGTCGGGCACGTCGACCTGCTGAAAGCCGGGCACCATGGAATGGCGAGCTCGAACTTCCCGCCATTCATGGAGACACTCAGCCCCTCCATGATCGTCCAGACGGGTCCCAAGTGGTTCACTCCTGACAGCCTCACGGACAGTGTTATTCATGGGGATACGTCGTGGGCACCGACCCTGGATCTGTGGTCGGCGGGTTCTATCCCCGCTATCGTCGCCACCTTCACCTCCTCCGGAATTTCCTACAACGACCTCTCTGCCGCGTCCTGGGGGCATGAATATGGCGGGGTCACTCCGCGCGCCTGGTGGTTCAAGGGGGCTCGCCCCTCGGCGACGACCGGATGGTGGCAAGGACGCTCCGGATACTGGTACTACTTCGCAGGTAAACCCTCCGCCGAGGCCAGCACCTGGGTGTATGACGGCGGTCAGTGGTACTGGATGGACGCCACCGGCGCGATGGCGACCGGCTGGATTCATGACGGAAAATCGTGGTACTACCTGGATTCCGCGGGGCATCCGGCAGGTAATGGTTGGAGTCTTATTGGCAGCTCGTGGTACTACCTGAGCGGTGGTCGCGTCGCTACTGGTTGGCTCTACGACGCGGGCTCCTGGTATTACCTGAATGCGGCGACCGGCGCGATGGCAACCGGTTGGGTGCAGGTAGATGGTCAGTGGTACTTCTTGCGCTCCTCGGGTGCAATGGTCACCGGCTGGATGAATGGTGGCGGTCCCTGGTACTACCTGACCGGCAGTGGTGCCATGGCCACCGGATGGCTCTACGACAACGGCTCCTGGTACTACCTGGATGCAACGAACGGTGCGATGGCCACCGGATGGTTCCAGGACGGGACCACCTGGTACTACAGCAGTTCTTCCGGCGCCATGATGACCGGCTGGCTGAACGGTGGGAGCTCTTGGTACTACTTGAGTGGTAGTGGCGCGATGGCAACCGGCTGGATCCTGGATCACGGTGCTTGGTACTACATGGATGAAGCAGGTGCCATGGTCACCGGCACGCAGGAGATCGATGGTCGCTCTTCGACCTTCTCTTCGTCGGGCCGCTGGGTCGGCTACGCCTCCTGACGAGTGAGGGGCACTTCGCGAATATCCTGCCTGGGTATCGCCCGGCCACACATGGAAGCGGCCGGGTGGCTTTAATGCGTGGCGTTTTTCGTGGTATTTCGGTTGTTCAACGGGCTGGGTGGTGTAGAGCACCCGGAATTCATTCCTGAGAAGATGTAGAATTTTTGCATCTAATTTGGAAAGAGAGAGTGCGATGCTGCGGGTCCTTCACCTCGACAACTGGAAGTCCTTTTCTGAGCCGGTTGATTTTACGATGATTGCGGGGAAGGAGAGTCGCTACGGTGGAACTCTCTATCGTGACGGAAAGTCCCGTGTCCTGCCCGTTGCGGCAATCTACGGTGCAAACGCAGCGGGAAAGTCGACCCTGCTCGATGCCCTGGCTCACCTGCAGGTCATGCTGCGCGAGCCACGCAAGCGCGGGCAGCGCCTGCACTATCACCCGCATCAGCTCTTCGGGACGGATCGGCCCAGCGTCATTGGGGTCGAAATCGTTCTGGATGTGCAGGACGCGACCTCGGATCGAAAGGCCATCGTCTACTACGAGGTAGCCTTCAATGCGGATGCAATCGTCGAGGAAGTCCTCTACCGCCTGCGCTCGGAAGACGAGGAGGCGGTCTTCGTGCGCCAGGGGCAGGACATCGCTCTTTATGGTGATCTGGAAGATGATTCGTCGCTCGATGCTGCCTCGAAGACAGTCCAGCCCAATCGTCTGTTCCTCGAGACCTGCTTCAATGCGGCTTTGGTCGACGATGAGAGCAGCCTGCTGGGTTCTGTCATCGACTGGTTTAAACGCCTCACCATTGTGGGGAGAGGCGCGCGCTACATCCTCATGCCTCAGCAGATTGCCCACGATGATGCATTTCGTGCTGCCGTCGGGCAGGGGTTGACGGTTGCCGACACCGGTATTTCAGGTATTTGCTACACGAGCGTTCCTCGGGACAAGGTTCCGGCACAAGACAAGGTTCTCGAAGAGATCGAAGATCAGCTGACCGACAAGACCTCCGAAGCATACCTTACTGCTGAAAGCGGGGCTGTTTTTCGTGCTCGGCTCGGTGATGATGGTGACGTCGTGTACGAGCGCCTCGTGACCGTCCATAAGGACGGTGCTCACGAGTTTCGTCTTCCTCTCGAGCAGGAATCCGACGGGAGCATTCGTTACCTGAATCTATTGCCCATCCTGTACTGGGCGGGAAAAAGCCAGCACTCGGGGGTTTACCTGATCGACGAACTCGAAGATTCTCTTCATCCCAAGCTGACGGAGGAGCTGCTTCGGCTGTTCCTTGACTCATCGGGGCCGGGTGAGAAGCGTCAGCTGATCTTTACGACGCACGAGCTCCACCTCCTGCGTGCCGACCTGCTGCGGCGCGATGAGATTTGGCTGGTCGAGAAGAACGAACACCGGTCTGAATTGACGCGGCTGACTGACTTTCCTTCCGACGTGCTTCGAAAGGGCAGTGACCTACCGCGGATATACATGTCGGGTCGCCTCGGTGGCGTCCCACGGATCTAGGGGGCGTCATGGGTAAGAAGAAGCAGGCGCCGACGAGGCACTCCTCTCGGGGAAAACGAGGGAAATCCTTCGATAAGGCCCCTCGGCCAGTTGTTATTCTCGCCGTCGAGGGGGCAACGGAGAGGGAATACCTGAAGGCGCTCAACCAGTGGCGCTATCGGGGAGCTTTCGCCTTCGATTTCTGTCGCAATCGAGACAAGTCGTCGCTGAAGAATCTCATCGTCAGTATCAAGCGGAAGGCTGATGATGTTGGGCGTGATGGTGCTGCTGGAGCCTGGATCGTCTGCGACGTGGATGATAACGCCCCCCATATTCATGATCTGGAGAACTGGTTGGCTGGGGTCAGTGGGTATCTCCGCGCAGTGGCACTGTCGAATCCCTGTATTGAGGCGTGGTTCGTCTACCACTGCGCGGACGTCTGTTCGAGCCGGACCGCAAGTGCTGTCGTTGAGGAACTCCTCAGTAAGTGGGAACGGGGAGCTTATGAGAAAGCAATGGAGATTCCTCAGTGGCTCATCGATCAAACCGACGACGCCTGCTCACGGGTAAAGCACCGACGGACAAGCTTTGCGAAGGGTGTCACCGCGTGGGACGAGGCCCCCTGGACCGACATGCCCGAGTTGATCGCATGGCTCGACCAGTTGTCGCCACGACACTCTGAATAAAACGGTCGATGGGTCGGCTACGCCTCCTGACGCGCCCCGCAAGGCCTGCAAGGGACTCTCACGAAGCGCCGCGCGCCGCGCATTGACCCAGGTGGGCGGCGCTTTACGCGGTATTCTACACACAAAAATCCCGCGCGAAAGGTCCCCCCCGATGTCGTCACGCACCCGCCGCACCGTCCTCCTCGCGCTTGCCACAGTGGCGGCCACGGCCTCGTCCCTGACCCTGGTGAGCGCCCCGGCCGCCCGCGCCGACGACACCCAAAGCGGCGCTCAGAGCGGCACCCAGTCCGGCCCGTGGGTGCCCGGCACCACGATCCCGCTGGCGAACGCGAAGTCCGTCGAGGCCTCGACCGTGAGCGCCTCCACCCTCACCTTCACGCCCAGCACAAGCGAGCAGACGAAGATTTTCGTCCTCTCCTCCGGATCCTCCGACGCGATCCTCGTCGAGAGCGGCGGCTGGTATGGCATCATCGACGGCGGTGAAGACGCGGACCTGCCCGACGGCTCCGACCCGCGCTACCCCGTGCGCACCGGCATCGCGATTGCTGCCGCCTCCACCACCGACTGGCTCCTGCAATACCTCGACGACCAGGGAGTCAACGACACCAACGTTGCGTTCTACCTGGGCACCCACGCCCACTCCGACCACATCGCCAACGCAGACGACATCATCTACAAGTACCGGCCCAAGGTCATCCTCAGCCCCGAATACTCCGACGAATGGATCACCGACGACAACTCCCTATGGGACAACCAGTACGTCTACGATCACCTCGTGACCGCCGCAAACTGGGCGGTCGACAGCTACGGTGCGACCTTCATTCAGCGCCTCGACGGCTACAACACGCACATTGCGCTCGGCGGGGCCGACATCCAGATGATCCCCTTCGATGAGGACGAGTACTACAAGATGCGTGGTACCACCGACGCGAACCTCATGGGCTGGGGGACGAAGGTCACCGCCAACGGGCACACCGCTTTCCTGGCCGCCGACCTCATGAGCACCGAATCCGACTGGGAGACCCCCAACGGCTTCGAGGACCGCATCGCCGATGAGGTCGGCGAGGTCGACATGCTCAAGGCCGGCCACCACGGCGCTGAATCCTCCAACTCCATCCCCTTCATGCAAACTCCACCCCGGCGCGATCATCCAGACCGGCATGTCCGACGACAGTCCCGACCGCCTGTCCTTCCTGGTCCTCCACGGCGACACCAAGTGGTTCCCAATGGGCGACATCTGGGACTCCATTAAAGTCCCCGCGCTGATCTGTGAGTTCAGTGGGGACGGCATTACCTACGACGGCGTCTCCAACTCCGAGTGGGGCCACGAATACGAATCCGAGACCCCGCGCGCCTGGTGGTTCAAGGCGGGTCGCCCCGCCGCGACAACCGGCTGGTGGGACGGCCCCTCCGGCAACCGCTACTACTTCAACAATTCCGCCTCAGCCGTAGTCGACCAGTGGCTCGATGTTGACAGCATCTCGTACCACTTCGACGCCACCGGGGCGCTCATTGAACAGAAGGACGCGGACGGCAACGTCACGGTCGTCACGACCGCGTCCTCGAGTTCCTCGGCGACGCCCATCCCTAGCCTGTGGTGGTTCATCGCCGGAGGCGGCGCGCTCGTCGTCCTCGCAGGTGGTGCTGTGTTCCTGCGTCGACGCAAGGGCTGACCTTCCGACAACGACGAGGCCGCGGCATACGCCGCGGCCTCGTTCGTTTCTGGTGTCCGGTGGTGGCCCGCCCGCGAGATCGCCACACTCGAGCCTACGGCTCGGAGTGATCGATCTCGAAGCCCGGCCAGGCCTTGCCGCCGCCCCCGGACACTAACGAGCCGAGGCCTCGTTTCTTGCTGCTTGGGAGAGTCAGCGCTGCTCGTCGAGCTGGTGGAAGATCGCGGGCAGCAGGGGTGTGACCACCTCGAGGGTGTCGAGCGCGCCGCCGTGTGAGCCGGGGGAGGAGATGATGAGCGCCCCCGAGGAGTCGCGCGCGGTCACGCCGACGACCTCTCGGGATAGGCCCGACAGGGGAGTGTTGGTCAGGCCATGGGCGCGGATCTGCTCGGCGATGCCGGGGATCTCGACCTCGATGATCGAGCGGACGACTTCGGGCGCATAGTTGCCCACGCCGAAGCCTGAGCCCCCCAGGATCAGGATGAAACGCGCGCCAGCGGCGAGTGCCTCGCGGATTTCCGTGTCGAGGACGTCGGCGCTCTCGGGGATCGCGGCCATCGTCACCTGGTCCAGGCCTGCCGTAGTCAGCGCTCCAACGCATGCGGGGGTCGCCCGATCCTCCTTCGTGCCGCGCTGGATGCGGTCCGAGTAGGCGATGATGTGGGCGTTGATCTGGCTCAGGTCGTAGTCGACGGATGTGGGCATGGTGTCCTCCGAGAAGTGGTTACGTATGAGTGTGATCCTAGTCCCTTTCATGGGTGTGAGAGGGCGATGAGGGCACGGGGTGTGGGCGCGTTTTATGTCCGGTGGGGCCGAGGCAATTGCTGGCTTGTGCGCTCCGGGTGCGGTTTGTGTGGTGGATCGGAGGTCGGCGATCTCCCGTGAGTCTTTTTAAGCGGGTTGAGAGCAAATTAAACAGGTAGGGGTATTTTCCTTGAAAATGAAGGCGTCCAGCGTCGTCAGATTACTGTCGTGGTAGCCTGTTGCCTGGCTGCATCGCACTTGTTAGATTTATCGCGTTCAATCCCCTCTCAAAAGGAGATCCCTGTGCGTTCCCTCCGCTTCCTCCCCCTTGCGGGTGCTGCCGCCCTGGCCCTGGCCGCCTGCACCTCCGGCTCTACCCCTGCTGCTGATTCCACGGCCTCGTCCGACAACGCAACGGTCCCCTCCCGCGAGGTCGTTCTCAACGTCTACGCCGCCGCCTCGCTGACCGAGACCTTCGAGGAACTCGAATCCTCTTTTGAGGCGGCCTACCCGGACGTCGATGTCCGCTTCAACTTCGCCGGGTCGCAGGACCTGGTCACCCAGCTCGGCGAGGGTGCAGACGTCGATGTCCTGGCCACCGCGAATGAGTCCACCATGAAGAAGGCCGCTGACGCCTCCCAGGTCGACGACCAGACCCTCTTCGCGTCTAACAGCCTCACCCTCATTACGACGCCCGGTAACCCGGCGGGCATCACCGGTCTCGGCTCCTCGCTCGACGGCGTTAAGCTGGTCATCTGCGCGCCCGAGGTCCCCTGCGGCAAGCTCACCAAGACCCTCACCGAGAAGCTCGGCGTGACCCTGCACCCCGTCTCCGAGGAACAGGCCGTCACCGACGTGCGTGGCAAGGTGTCCTCCGGCCAGGCCGACGCCGGCATCGTCTACAAGTCCGATGCCCTGGCTGAGGGCGACGCCGTCGATACCGTCGACATTCAGGGTGCCGACGAGGCCGTCAACGAGTACCCGATCGCGCTCGTGAGTACCTCCACGAAGAAGGACTACGGGCAGAAGTGGATCGACCTGGTGCTGTCCCCCGAAGGCCAGGCCCTCCTCAGTGAGGCTGGCTTTACTCCCGCCGTCAAGTAGCGTCGACGTATGACCTCACGCAGGACGCCCGCCGTCAGCCCCCTGCCCATCTGGGCGGGGGGCCTCGGCGCGCTCGCCCTTTGCTTTCTGGTCCTGCCCCTCGCGTTCATGCTGGGGCGCGTCAACTGGGCCAGCTTGGTGACCACGCTCGCGACGTCCGAGGCCGCCGCCGCCCTGAGCTTGTCGCTGCGCACGTGCGCCGTGGCCCTCGGCGTTGACCTCCTCCTCGGGGTGCCCGCTGCCCTCATCTTGTCCCGCTTGTGGCGGGGCGTGCGCGCCGCCCGTATCCTCGTCGCCCTGCCGCTCTCGCTGCCGCCCGTCGTTGCCGGCATCGCGCTGCTCTCGGCCTTCGGCAGGCGCTCGACGCTGGGTGCCCTGCTGAGCAGTGCCGGCCTCGACATCGCTTTTACGACGACAGCCGTCGTTATCGCGCAGGTCTTCGTCTCCCTGCCCTTCCTCATCGTCACCCTCGAATCCGCGCTGCGCGCCCGTGAGCGCGGCCTCGACGAGATGGCCTCCTCCCTGGGGGCCTCGCCCTCGCGCGTCTTCTGGCAGATCACGTTGCCGACCGTTCTGCCCGGCCTGGGGCGCGGTGCTGCCCTTGCGCTGGCCCGCTGCCTCGGCGAGTTCGGTGCGACCCTCACGTTCGCGGGGTCCATGCAGGGTGTGACCCGCACGATGCCGCTCCAGATCTACTTGGCACGCGAGTCTGACGCCGACCTGGCCCTCGCGCTCGGCGTCGTACTCCTCGGCGTCGCGGCACTCGTCGTCGCGCTGACGGAAACCCCGTGGGGGAGTATCGCCTCCCTCGTGCGTTCACGTCTGTCATCGACGAGGTCGGGGTGCGGTTCTGCGTCCGGGAGTGCCTCGGGTGAACGCGCCGAGGGATCTCTGGCGGCTGACCCGGAATCCGACATCGGCGATTCCGGTGACGACGCTTCCGCCGCCGCTGTCCACGTCGCCGGGACGGTGAGTGAGCGCGGCTGGGACGTGGATGTGCAACTGAGCCCCGGCCTCGTGACGGCCGTCGTCGGGCACAACGGTGCGGGCAAGTCTACCCTCGCCCAAGTTGTCGCCGGGACCCTGCGGCTCGACTCCGGCCGTGCGCAGATCGGCGAGCGCGTCGTCGACGACACCGCCACCTTCGTGCCTGCGCGGCGGCGCGGCGTTGCCATGGTCTCCCAGGCACCGCGCATCTTCACGCACATGAGCGTCCTCAGCAACGTCGCGTTCCCGCTACGCGTGCGCGGCGTCGGTCGAGCTGAGGCCCGTGCCGCCGCCCTCGAGCAGTTGCGCGCCGTGGGTATCGCCGACCTCGCCCACAAGCATGCCTCCGACCTGTCTGGCGGCCAAGCCGCCCGCGTCGCCATCGCCCGCGCGCTCGTGTTCCGCCCCGATGTGCTCATCCTCGACGAGCCGACCGCCGCCCTCGACGTCGAAGCCACCGCCCAGGTCTCCGCTGTCCTGCGCGAGCGCCTCACGGGCGCGGGCATCACGACCCTGCTCGTCTCGCACGACATCGCCGAAGTCCTGGCCCTCGCTTCCCACATGATCGTCATGGGGGAGGGGCACATCGTCGAGGGAGGCGAATCCGCCCGCGTGCTCGCTTCGCCCACGTCGGTGTTCGCGGCCCGCCTGGCCGGACTCAACATCGTCACCGGCCCCGCTGTCGCCCGCCCCGGCCTAGTCGGCGTGCGCGTCGGCGAGGGGACGCTGTGGGCGGCCTCCGGCGGTACCACCTCCGGAGAAGAGCCAACGCGCGTCGCCCTGACCTTCCCACCCGAGGCCATCGCCCTCTCCCGCGAAGAATCCCACGCCTCGCCGCGAAGCGTCCTCCCCGGCGTCGTCGCAGGCATCGACGTCAACGGCTCCCTCGTCAGCGTACGCGTCGCGCTCGCGGGCGGAGTCTTGGTGACCGCCAGGGTCACGGCGTCCGCATGGGCCGACCTGGGCCTCGGCGTCGGTGATTCCCTGTGGGCGAGCGTCAAGGCCACCCAGGTCCGTGCAATCCCCGTCGCCGCCCGTGCGTGAGTCGGGGTGTACGTGTCGTCTCTTGGCGGATGATTCCTAAGTGGCGCGCGCTCACCTGCTATTTCCGAGTGTGGGACCTCTGATCCGCACGCTAACCCGCTCTTCCGTACGTGGGCGGCCCTGCCCACGTACAGGTAAGAGGGTTTACGTGCGGAATAGAGGGCTAATGGGTGGAAGAGTGGGGCACGGCGTGCTCTGAAGGTGCACGAGGCCGTGGCGGGGCAGGCGCGGCAGGTGTGACGGAGAGCTGGGCGAAAGAGGGGCTTACGCGTTCGATGGTGACGTCGTAGTCGTTGGCAGTGAGGTGTTCAATGAGGCTGTCTACTGCGTGAGGGAACCGCGTGGAGGCTTGCATGACCGTGAAGAGGTCAATGTCGTTGGTGGGTCGCTGCGTCATCCCGTGTTCACGGATCGCGCCTGAACCAGCGAGGGCGAAGCCCGCATCTGCGAGGACCTCGAGTGCGCATGCGATTAGCTGGCGCTGCGTCTCTTGTACAGAGTGAGCCATCTGTTCCTCCCACACAGTGCCTTGAAGCGGTTTTCCCATGCGGCTGTGATCGCCAGGTCAAGGCGCAGTGTTGGCCACATGTCGCTGAGGATGTCGCAGTTGAGGTAGCGTCGTTGGTCTTCCACGCTGCCCTCACCGATGACGCATTGGTAGACCGTCGTTCGTTCGCCGTCGTCATCAAAGGCTAAAGGAACCATCCCCCGGTGCCCAGCTCAAGCGCACGGGGAGATGCACGATGCCTGTGGATGGACCCGCGAGTTCATCAAGCGATGCGGGAACACAAAAGGGTTTCGTGTCGCGGTACGTGATACGTCCACTCATACTGATCCCCTCCTGGGCCTGTGATGTGGCGGCCTGCTCGTATGACTAGCTTAGCGTGCGATGAGGCGGGTTTGTCTGCAAGTTCATGGTAGCTACGATTCAGCCGCTTGGTGCTGTTGGTGTTCGTTGGGGATTTGACGCCGAGGCCGTGGCGGGGTGGGTGCGCAGGCAGCGCGGTGCCGCGTGGGTACAGACAAACCATGACGGTCACTATCTTGCTGAAGAGTCTAATTTTGAAACGCTTCACATGTTGTAATTCTTGTTGGACGTGTTGTGCTTCTCCTCCGTACCCTTCGCTGTCGGACAGGTGATTTTCCCCGGATCTATGCCGTTTTACTGTGGTTTAGGGAAGGGAATCCATACCTTTGACGGGGTAACACCCGCGACCTATGTTGTTGGGTGATCCAAGGAGGTCCCATGACAACGCAGCGTCACCACGAGGCCACGCGCCCCTACCAGCTCGGCATCGACGTCGGCTCCACAACGGTCAAGGCCGTCGTCCTGGATGGAAACCGTCGTCTCTTCTCTGACTACCGCCGTCACAACGCCGACGTGCGCGCATCGCTCGGGGCCCTCCTCGCCGACGTCGAGCGCGCGCTACCCGGCGCCCGCGTCCACGCGGCCATCACCGGCTCCGGCGGCCTGACGACCGCCCGCGCCATGGGAATCCCCTTCGTCCAGGAAGTCATCGCCGGGACCGAGGCCACCCAGCGCCTCCACCCCGAAGTCGACGTCGTCATCGAACTGGGCGGCGAGGACGCCAAGCTCACCTACCTGCACCCCACCCCCGAGCAGCGTATGAACGGCACCTGCGCGGGTGGCACCGGTGCCTTCATCGACCAGATGGCGACCCTCCTGCACACGGACGCCTCCGGCCTCGGCGAGCTGGCGACCCGCCACACCCAGCTCTACCCGATCGCCTCGCGCTGCGGTGTCTTCGCCAAGTCCGACATCCAGCCCCTCATCAACCAGGGTGCCGCCCACGAGGACCTGGCCGCCTCCATCTTCAACGCCGTCGCCACTCAGACCATCGCAGGCTTGGCGTGCGGGCGCCCGATCCGCGGAACTGTCATGTTCCTCGGCGGCCCCTTGCACTTCCTGCCCGCCCTGCGCGAGGCCTACAAAGCCCTCCTGCCCAAGGCCGACGCCTTCGTCACCCCCGACGACGCCCAGCTCTACGTCGCGATTGGCGCTGCCCTCCTCGCGCAGAAGGAGGCCGCCAAAAAACAACGTCAGGCCGAGGAAACGGGCGCGACCTCCGTCGACACCCGCGGCGAGAAGCTCACGACCCTCATGGAGCGCCTCGCCGCCGCCCCGTGCAGGTCGAATCCCCACGCATGGATCCGCTCTTCGCGACCCCCGAGGACCGCGAGGAGTTTATCGCCCGCCACAGCCTCGACGTCATCCCCAAAGCCAGCCTCGACGAGGCCAAGGGCCGCTGCTGGCTCGGCATCGACGCGGGTTCGACGACGATCAAGGCCGTCGTCATCGACTCCCAGGACCGCATTGTGTTCACTCACTATGCCTCCAACGAGGGCGACCCAGTGGCTGCCGCCGTCGACATCGTGCGCGCCGTGAGAAGCGCGCTGCCCGAGGGCTGCGAGATCGGCCGCTCGTGCGCGACCGGCTACGGCGAAGGCCTCGTGAAGGCCGCCCTGACCATGGACGAGGGCGAGATCGAGACGATGGCCCACTACCGCGCCGCCGAATTCATCTGCCCCGGCGTCACCTCCGTCATCGACATCGGCGGCCAGGACATGAAGTACCTGCGCATCCGCGACCACGCGGTGGACTCCATCTCCGTCAACGAGGCCTGCTCCTCGGGCTGCGGCTCCTTCCTCCAGACTTTCGCCCAGACGATGGGCACAGACGTGCGCTCCTTCGCGCGCATGGCTATGGAGTCCGAATCTCCCGTGGATCTGGGCACCCGCTGCACGGTGTTCATGAACTCCTCCGTTAAGCAGGCGCAGAAGGAAGGCGCGGACGTGCGCGACATCAGCGCTGGCCTGTCCTACTCCGTCGTGCGTAACGCCCTCTACAAGGTCATCAAGCTCAAGGAGCCCTCGGACCTGGGTGAGCGCGTCGTCGTCCAGGGCGGCACTTTCCTCAACGACTCGGTGCTGCGCGCCTTCGAGCTGCTCACCGGCCGCGAGGTTGTGCGCCCCGACATCGCGGGCCTCATGGGCGCGTACGGCGCCGCCCTGACCGCGCGCATGCACGACACGGGGGAGGGGACCTCGTCCCTGGCCACGATCGAGGTCCTTGAAGGCTTCAGCGTCGACACGACCCGTAAGACCTGCCGCCTGTGCCAGAACCACTGCCAGATGACGATTTCGACGTTCTCCAACGGCGAGCGTCATGTGTCCGGCAACCGCTGCGAGCGCGGCGCGTCCCTGGAGCGCGTGCCCAAGAAGTCGGAGCTGCCCAACCTCTACGACTGGAAGTACAAGCGGATCTTCGGCTACCGCCGCCTCACCGAGAAGAAGGCGTTCCGCGGCGACATCGGCATCCCGCGCGTGCTCGGCATGTACGAGAACTACCCGTTCTGGTTCACGATGCTCACCGCGCTGGGCTTCCGCGTCATGATCTCGGGCCGCTCCAACCACGACCTCTTCGAGACCGGCATGGAGTCCATCCCCTCGGAGAACGTGTGTTACCCGGCCAAGCTCGTCCACGGGCACATCGAGTCCCTGCTGAACAAGGGCATCACGACGATCTTCTACCCCTGCGTCGACTTCGAGCAGAAGCTCACCGAGTCCGAGAACTCCTTCAACTGCCCCATTGTGGCGACCTACCCCGAGGTCATCCGCAATAACATGGAGCGCCTGGTAGAACCCGGCACGACGTTCATTAGCCCGTTCGTGAACTTCGGCAACCGCGAGTACCTGCCCGCCCACCTGTCCAAGACCTTCAAGGAATACGGCTACGACATCCCGGTCGAGGAGATGAAGGCCGCGCTGGACAAGGCATGGGAGGAGGACGCCGCCGTCAAGGCCGAAATCCGCGCGAAGGGCGTCGAAACCATCGAGTGGATGCGTGAGCATGGCGTGCGCGGCATCGTGCTGGCGGGCCGCCCCTACCACCTTGACCCCGAGATCAACCACGGCATCCCTGAGGTCATCGTCGGCCTCGGCATGGCTGTCCTCACCGAGGATTCCATCATCGATGCCCGCCTCGAGCGACCCCTGCGCGTCCTCGACCAGTGGTCCTACCACTCGCGCCTCTACGAGGCCGCCGCTCGCGTCGGCGACGAGCCCGACCTTGAAATGGTCCAGCTCAACTCCTTCGGCTGCGGCGTCGACGCGATCACCGCCGACCAGGTCCAGGAGATCCTCGAAGGCCGCGGCGACGTACACACCGTCCTCAAGATCGACGAGGTCTCCAACCTGGGTGCCGCGAAGATCCGCCTGCGTTCCCTCGACGCGGCGATCACCGAGCGCGCTTCCCTTGCCTCCACTATTGACGAGGCCGGGGCCGGGGACGGCGAAAACGGAGCGGATGGAGCGGAACTGGCCCCCGCCTCGTCCGTGGGCTTGGTGTCGGGTTCCGTCGACACCGCCACCCTGCGTGACCCGTCCGGCGACGCCGCCCGCGAGGAGACAGCCGGCCACATCCAGCCCCGCGCCGTCTTCACCGAGGAGATGCGCGAGGCTGGCTACGAGATTCTGGCCCCCCAGATGTCCCCGATCCACTTCCGCTTCCTTACCCCGCTGTTCGCGAGCGCGGGGCTGAAAGTGCGCGTCCTTGAGCACACGAGCCGCACCTCCATGGAGGTCGGCCTGAAATACGTCAACAACGACTCGTGCTACCCGGCGATCGTCGTCATCGGTCAGCTCCTCGACGAGTTCATCTCCGGGCGCGCCGACCCCGACCGCACGGCCGTGGGCATCACGCAGACCGGCGGCATGTGTCGTGCCAGCAACTACGCGGCCCTGCTGCGTAAGGGCCTGCGCGACGCCGGATACCCGCAGGTGCCCGTCATCGCGTTGTCCGTCCAGGGCTTTGAGGACAACCCGGGCTTCCGCCTGGGCGTCACCCACATCCACAAGGCCATCCAGGCCTTCGTCATTGGCGACGCCATCCAGTCGATGCTGCTGCGCGTGCGCCCTTACGAGGCCGAGACCGGCTCCGCGATGGAGTTGTACCGCACGTGGGACGGCTACGTCCAGGAGTGGATCACGTCGGGACGCGTCGGTGCCCTCGGCGGACGCGTCTCCTACGGAAAGATCATCCGCGAGTGCGTGCGCGCCTTTGACGCCCTGCCGCTGCGCGATATCCCGCGCAAGCCGCGCGTCGGCCTGGTCGGCGAGATCCTCGTGAAGTTCCACCCCGACGCTAACAACCACGCTGTCGACGTCATCGAGGCCGAGGGCTGCGAGGCCGAACTGCCCGGCCTCATGCAGTTCTTCCACAACTCGGTGGCGACCGCCGCTTGGGACAAGGAGAACCTGGGCATTGACGGCAAGCAGCGCTACATCATGCCGATCGTTTTGTGGGCGCTGAAGAAGTACGAGAAACCCGTGCACCGCGCGTTCGCGGCCACGAACGGCAAGTTCGAGGCGCACCGGCCCATCGAAGAAATGATCGAGCGTTCCCAGGACATCGCGCGCCTGGGCAACCAGGCCGGCGAAGGCTGGTACCTGACCGCCGAAATGGTCGACATGATCGAACACGGCTGCCCGAACATCATCTGCGCCCAGCCCTTCGCGTGCCTGCCCAACCACATCGTCGGCAAGGGCATGTTCCGGGCACTGCGCACCCGATACCCCGAGGCCAACATCGTGGCCGTCGACTACGACCCGGGTGCCTCCGAGGTCAACCAGCTCAACCGCATCAAGCTCATGCTCGCCACCGCCCTACAGGACCGGGAGGCGCGCGACGGCGACGTGTTGCAGCTCGTGGACGTCGAAGAGCCGGCATCGTGCGGCGGGTCCGGCTCCGTCATGCTCGGTATGCCGACCATCCCGACGAGGCGTGCAGCCTTCCGCTGAACGTTTCGTTCCTTCGTCGACGAGGCCTGGGTTCCCTCCCGGGCCTCGTCGCCTGAGGAGGCCCTCCCCGGTTCCCGGCCACGGCCTCGTCGCGCACAGACAGACGTGGGGGGCGACTCGCTTGAGTCACCCCCACGCATCTATCCGACTGTTGGCACGGCTACATCGGCAAGTCTCCGTGTGCGATCTCAAAGCCCGCCGGTGCCCACCCCGTGCTGTAAGATAGGCGCACCGAGACCTCGCGCAGCCCCGACGAAGGCCACGGCACCGAGAGGAAACCCGTCTCTCCGGGTGCCACATCCAAGGACGCTGAGTACTCCCACGTCACGCGACCCTCGTTGACGACGCGGCACAGGAACTCCAGATCCGCCGTTGACGTAAACGTCATGTGGTTACGCACCATCACTCCCGAATACGAGGGCGCAACCGTCACCGGCGCGTAGTGCAGCTCCTCGCCGCGCACCTTGCGCAGGTTCGGGAAGCAGGCCTGGGAGTATTCCGGGCGCGTCGGATCGAGCGCGCGGGCGGCGCGGACCTCGTCCTCCTCATCACCCACCGCCCAGGCGATGACGCTCGGGTGCGCGCGGTCGCGGCGGATCGCCGCTTCGATTGCCTCGTCGCGTGCGGCCCCCGGACCATACAGGGCTGACGTGCAGTCGATGACGTACAAGCCGTACTCGTCGGCCAACTCCAGGAAACGCGCGTGCCCGGGTGCGTCGGCGATCAGAACCGTGTTCACGCCGTGACGCTTGCACCACACGATGTCGTCAAGCATCTCCGGCAAGTTGACCGCCAAGCCCGTGCGCCCATCACACTCGTTGCGGGTGACACCCCGCAAGATCAGGCCTTACCGCCCAGGGTCACACCCTGGGACGTCGCCTCAATGCTGCGGAAACCGAGGTCAAGGGACACCGTGTCCTTGATCCCCTCCTCGTCGCGCAGCGTCACGATCAACCGGTACAGCGCGGGTTCCTCCGCGCTCCACGGGAGCACCTTGAGTCCACGAGCTTCGAACACGTCGTCGGGTGACCCGAAGGCAGACCATAGCTCCGCCTGCTCGGCCTCGTTCACTAAGGTGGCGTGCACCTCGACGCCACCCGTGGTCTCGACGCGCAGCGTCAGAGCGCCCGCGCGCCCGTCGTGGGACGCCACCGGCACAAGATCCACAATGTGTGCCGGGGGACGCGCCTCCAGCGACACCTCGCGGAACAGGCCGTGGCAGCACACCGGCGAATCCATCAGCAAAACAGCGAGCGTATGCGTGTGGGTGGGCTGTAGCGCGTGGGTCACGTCAAAGGCGGCAGGAATGAAACCATCCGCGCAGAAACCAACGAAGGTTCCATCAACCCATGCGTAGAGAGGACCCGAGAACCCGCCGAAGGTCAAGGTCATCATCCAACCGCGCTCAACCGCCTCCTTCAAGGGAGCATCGAAGATGAATTCGCGACGCAGAATCGAGGCGCGCGCCAGGTCGCAGGACTCTGTGTCGTCGAAACGGGAGGCGTCCTCCTCGCGGGTCTGGACCTCACCGCGCATCCACGTGCCATCCAGCTCCAGGATGCCGGGCACGGATGTCGCGCCGAAATGTTGATAAGAAGGAGCTCTCTCAATGAGCTCCGAGGCGGTGCCAGTGACACCGGTAACCTGCCAGGTGCTGGAGAGCAGCTGGAGTGGCCTGCGTGACCTCCACGTCGCGTGCACCGTCAAACGGTTCACCGACGCCCCTGGGTCCCGCAGCCACGTGACGTCCGGTTCCAGGATGTGACTCATGTTATAAAAGTATCATTCTTTTGTTAGTCATGGAAGCCTAAATTTTACTGAATTGCAGTCAAATGTGCCTTGACATGGGCTTAGTCCCCAGGTGTCAAGCGATGTGGTGGTCACATCGTGGGATTTATGTCCGTCCCAGTGGGCGTAAGTTCCCACCCGCTGGGGGCAGATGAGCACATAAGGAACCCCGGCCTCGTCCATGGTGAGTGAACGAGGCCGGGGAAAGGTGAGCGACCGGGTCAGCCCAGAGCGGTCTACTCCGCTGCCTTCGCCGCCGAGTCGCGATCCGCGTCGCGCGTGATCTTACGGGCAAAGCCGTACAGCAGCCACGTCGCACCCGCGAAGAACACAATACCGAGCACGTTTGCGATGGGAGTAAAGCCATCGTGAATGAATGGCAGCGCCAGCGGGGATTCCAACCCCGTCGCGCCCGCGATGCCCGCGTAGACGACGCCGAACAGGGACTCGCCCACGATCAAGCCCGTCGCAGCCAGCGTGCCGAAGCGCTTCGCGCGCTCCACGTCCGCCTGCTTGTCAGCCCACCTGTTGTACAGGAAGCCAATCAGGCCGCCGATCGGGATCAGGATCGTCAGGGACGCGGGCAGGTAAATACCCATGCCGACCGCCAGCGGAGGCAGGGCCAGCTTGCCCTTCGAGGCGGGGCGCAGGACCTCGTCAATGATGATGACGACAACGCCGATCGCCGCGCCGATACCCAGCAGCTTCCAGTCGATGCCGCCGCCGAGCACGCCCTTCGCGAGCGAAGAAATCAGCGAGGCCTGCGGGGCCGCCAGCGCGTCCGGGCCAGCGCCCGGCGCACCCTGGAAGCCGAAGGAGTTCTGCATCAGCTCCAGAACCGGAGGAATGATCAGCGAACCGAAGACGACGCCGATAACCAGGGCGACCTGCTGCTTCCACGGGGTCGCACCCACCAGCTGGCCGGTCTTGAGGTCCTGCAGGTTATCGTTCGCGATCGTCGCAATGCAGAACACGATTGCGGAGGTGAACAGCGTGTAGGCGATGAGCGCCGTGTTCTCTTCCGTGGTCGAACCGCGACCGTACACCGCCAGGATGACGACCGCCGTGATGACGACGACCAGCAGGCCCACGCCCGACACCGGCGAATTCGACGAGCCGATGAGGCCCGCCATGTAACCACACACCGCCGCGACCAGCAGGCCGGCGAGCAGGATGAAGAGGACCGAGACGGCGATCAGGACGGCCGTGTTGTGCTCGATCTGCGTGCCGCGCATGAACCACCACAGCAGACCCGCGATCGGAACCATGGCCACGAAGATGGAAACGATGACCCACTTGCCGGGGATGTCCTGCTCGGTGCGGTCGATCTGGGCGCCCGCCTCCTGTGCGCCGCGCGACGCGCGCAGCGACTCGGACATGCCGCGGACAATCGGACCCATGATCTTGATGAGCGTCCAGATAGCGGCGATCGCCATGACGCCCGCACCGATGAAACGCACATCCGTCTTGAAGACCGTCGACAGAGCATCGGTCAGGTCCTCAGCGCCCTCCAGCTGGCCGTTCGCGTACAGGGGCAGCAGGACACCGTAGGAGATCACCATGCCGATGAGCATCGCAACGCCCACCGTCATGCCGACCAGGTGGCCCACGCCGATGAGCGCGAGCGACAGGGAGGTGGAGAGCATCGTGCCCGTCGAGCCGATCCTGAAGGCGGCGCCGACCTCGGAGGCCGTCACCTTCAGGTAGCCGAACAGGGCCATCGCCGCCGAGGCCAGGGCACCCCAGGTGATCGCCAGCAGGCCGCGCTTGTTGTCCTCGCCGGCCTCCTGGGAGTCGCCGACCTTGAGGATCTCAGCGCCTGCCACACCTTCGGGGTATGGCAGGTCCGAACCCGTCACGAGCGCTCGGCGCAGGGGGATCGAGTACATGACGCCCAGTGAACCGCCGACCGCGCACACGAACATGGTCTGCCAGTAGGGGAAGCCACTCCACCAGCCCACGATCACGAGGCCGGGGAGGACGAAGATGACAGCCGACAGCGTGCCCGCCGCCGACGCAATCGTCTGGACGATGTTGTTCTCCTGGACCGTGTGGTCTCCCCAGAAGCGCAGAACTGCCATCGAAATGACGGCTGCCGGGATCGAGGTCGCGAAGGTCAGACCAACCTTCAGACCCAGGTACACGTTCGCGGCCGTGAACACCAGCGTGATAATGCCGCCGATGATGATGCCGCGCAGGGTCAGTTCTTTGAGCGACGTTTGCTTCGCCGCAGTTGGCGCAGACACGAAAAATCCTTTCGCTGCGTTGAATAGATACCCTGCAAGAGTAGAGCATGTATGCGTTGTCGTGAATGGTATGCGGTTACTTAATCTCGTTTTCAACCGTTCTAAATGCCGAGGTGGTGCCCGTGTTGCGTGCTGCAGTGTGATCTTGTGACGTTGTGTGGCCCTGATCCCAGACTTCCCGGTCGATTTGCGCTCTGTGGGGATCCATGTAGTAGAATATTCGGGTGAGGTAGCGTGTCCGAGCGGCCGAAGGTGCAGCACTCGAAATGCTGTGTGGTGTCACAGCCACCCTGGGTTCAAATCCCAGCGCTACCGCCACTGCCGCCCGGCCCCGATGGGGCCGGGCGGTTTTGTTGCGCTAGGTGGCGTGTACGCATGCGTCTGAGTGTGTGCTGGGGCCGGGCCGCTTGTTGTGCCCGTGGGCGGCGGGCTACCTGGCTGATGGTCTTGCTTGTGGTGCTGCTGGTGTTCGGGTGCCGGTTGGTGTGCCTTGCTAGGCCGGGCTGCTTGGTGTGCCCGTGGCCGGCGGCCCGCCCGCGAGCCGTCCGCGCCGCGAGCTTCGCTCGGCGCGTCGCCTCGAAGCCCAGCCAGGCCCCGCCGCCGCCCACGGGCACCGCAGCCAGGCCCTCCGGACCCTCCGGCACCCTCCACACCGGCGGCGCTTGTGTCGCTGTGACTAGCCCGGCCAGGCCCTACCGCATGGGCACCGCCGCCCACGGGCACCGCAGCCATGCTTGCCGGTCTTGCGGTGTCCTCCATGCCTGCGGGGTTGGGATTAGCCCACTGTGCAACGGTCTCCAAGTGGGCGGCGATGGGTCTTTGTGGCATGAGGAGCTGGCTGACGGAGTGTCGCCGACGTGTCGGAGTCTTGAGTAGTGCAAGCCCCCTTCGGGTGGCGGTGAGATCACGGTTCGCGGTGGTGTCATGCCCAAAGTGCAGACCACCTCGGCGAAAAACGCTGAAAACGGGCTGTTATGGGCGAAGTGGTCTGCGTTTTGGGCGCATCGGTACCTGTCACAGTACGTTGCTCGCACGTGAACCGGCTATTGCGAGCGGTAACCCGCTATGTCGCACGTCAACCCGCTATCTGGAGCGTGGGCGGGGCTGCCCACGCTCGTATTAGCGGGTCCACGTGCGGATTGGAGGGTTGGCGCGTGCGTGAGCGGTCCCACGTGCGAAATGTTGGGGGCACATGTGACTGAACTGATTCACAACGGCTCCCCTTGCTGCTCTGGAAGAGATTGCGCGGGCAGTGATGGCAGGTGGATCCGCGCGCGAATTAGTGGGTCTGCGTGTGGCTGAGTCGGCATGGAAGAACTGGAATCGTCACTGTGACGGGGTTTGTGTGCGCCGCCCGCTCCGTAATCTTTGCCCGGAATGCGACGAAAGAGGCGGGATCCCGAAGGATCCCGCCTCTGCTGCGTGTGTGTGTAGTCGTGGTGGTCGCGTCGTCAGCGTCACCAGCGCCCGGTCCGTGTGCCGAGGCATGGGGGAATTGCGTCATGAGAGCCATGACATGCCGGCGACACGCCGTCACGTGGCCTCTAATGTCGCATCCCCATCTCGTCGCGGCGAGTGGCACGCAGGGCGACCACGGCCACAGGACACGGATGCTTAGTTCTTCCACCAGCCCTTGACGGTGTCGACCGCGTGGGCACCGAGGTCGGACAGCGCGGAGTGGGCGTTCACCAGGCCGGAAGACAGGCGAGCGGCCTGGAAGCGGGACGCGACGTTCTCCCAGTTCACCAGGTTCCACCAGGCCTTGACGTAGTCGGCCTTGACGTTGAGGTAATCCAGGTAGAAGGCGTGCTCCCACATGTCGATCATGAGCAGCGGCACGGTCGCGACCGGGATGTTGCCCTGCTGGTCGGTCATCTGGTAGGTCACGAGGCGCTTGCCGACGGTGTCCCACGCGAGGACGGCCCAGCCGGAGCCCTGCAGCCCCAGGGCGGCGGCGGCGAACTGAGCCTGGAAGGACTCAAACGAGCCGAAGAACTCGTCGATGGCGGCGCCGAGCTCGCCCTCGGGGCGCGATGCGCCCTCGCCGATCATGTTGGTCCAGAAGATGGAGTGGTTGGTGTGGCCGCCAAGGTTGAAGGCCAGGTTCTTCTCCCACAGGTTGATTGCGGCGAAGTTGCCGACCTCACGGGCGGCGGCAAGCTTCTCCAGCGCGGTGTTCGCGCCGGCCACGTAGTTCGCGTGGTGCTTGTCGTGGTGCAGCTCCATGATGCGCCCGGAGATGTGGGGCTCGAGAGCGGAGTAGTCGTAGGGCAGGTCGGGCAGGGTGTAGACGGTCATGATGCTCCTCCTGGGCGTTGTTGTCATTTGGCTGTTGACTCCAAGAGTAGTACTTAAGTCCCGGCTTACGAAGGGGTTGTGTGTCACCTTTCGCGGATCGCGATCAACGACGAGGCCGGGGCAGGGGAACGCGATCACGCATCCTCCGCCCCGGCCTCGTGAAAAAGAGGGGAAAACTCAGGCCTTCCCGCGCACGCGACGCACGAGCGCGGAAGCCCCGACGACGATCCATGCGACGACGGCACCGAGAATGACACCGAAGACGCCGGACAGGACGGTCTCGACGAGCCAGGTCACGAAGCCGCCCGCTGCGGACACCGCGTGCTCGGCGGTCTCGAGGATGCGGTGGAAGACGCCCACGCCGACCTCGGCGAGGTTCGCGATGACGAGGTGGCCGCCGACCCACAGCATCGCGACCGTGCCGACGACGCCGATGACGTTGAAGATGTGGGGCATGATGCGCACGATGGTGCGGCCCATGTTGTCGACGGGGCCGGGACGGTTGTCCTCGGGGTCGAGTGCGCCGCGAGCCAGGTGGACGCCGAAGTCGTCGGCCTTGACCAGCAGGGCGACCAGCCCGTACACGAAGAAGGTCATGAAGAATGCGACCGCGATGAGGACGGCGACGCGCATCACCCCGTGCTCATTCGACAGGTTGGCCATGGAGACGAGCATGATTTCCGCGCTGAGGATCAGGTCGGTGCGGGTCGCGGAGGACACGATGCTCTTTTCAAGTTCTTCGGCGGAGGCAGCACCCCTCTCCTCGTGGTCCTCGTGATGGCCGGGCAGCCATCCGAGCTTCTCCAGGACCTTCTCGCCGCCCTCGAAGCACAGGTACGCGCCGCCCACGACGAGCAGGAATGGCAAGACCTGCGGTGCCAGCCACGTGAGCAGAAGCGCAATCGGTAGGATGATAAAGAGCTTATTAATAAGGGAGCCGCGCGCGATCTTGGCGATGATGGGCAGCTCGCGTTCCGGACTCAGGCCCGACACGTACTGGGGAGTGACGGCCGTGTCGTCGATGACGACGCCGACCGCCTTGGACGAGGCCTTGACAGCGTTGGCCGCCACATCGTCGATGGATGAGGCCGTGACTTTCGCGAGGGTCGCGATATCGTCGAGCAGGGCGACAAGTCCTCCGGACATGGGTTTCCTCCTTTGACCCTCGTGTGGGTACCCGCGCATTGTACGCGCGGGGATAGTCTAGAGTCATGACAACTTCCGCACCCGTTCCCGCCCTCGATCGTGACATGATTGCGCGCCTGCGCGCCGACGTCATCACGTCGAGCTGGACGACCGACACCCTGGATGAGCTGCTCAGCGATGGCGCTCTGTCCGCCCTCATGCGCGATTCGCGCCTACCCGCACTGGTCGAACTCGCGGGCGTCGACGCCCCCGCAGCGACCTTGACACGTTTTTTTATCGGCGGACAGCCCGAGCGTGCCTCGGCCCTGGACGCGGCCCTGCCGACGCTGGGCGCGGCCGGCCTGGAGACCCTCGGCCTCGCAGCCACCATCGACGAGGACGAAGCCGCCTCCGCTCTCGTCATGCCCCGCCCGTGCTCCAAGTCCGCGCCCAAGCGTGAGCGCGCGCAGACGGGCGAAGGGGAGGAGGCCTCGTTCCCGACGGCACCCGCCCTGCCGACGATGCGCGATCCCGACGAGGAACCCGAGCCCGAGGTCGTGGTGGACCCGTGGATGCGCGCCCTGTACGATCTGCGTCCTCACGCGGCGGCCCTGCCTGGCGGCGAGCGCGAGTGGTGGGTGACCTCGGACCTGGGGGAGGGACAGACCGGCAAGCCGTTGGCCGATCACCACGTGATGGGCATCGGCGGGGCGACCCGGACGCTGCTGGAGATGACCGTGCGCGATCAGGTCGACTCGGCCCTGGATGTGGGCTGCGGCTGCGGCATCCAGGCTCTCTACCTGGCCACGCACGCGCGCCGCGTCGTCGCGACCGACGTGTCGGCGCGTGCGTGCGCGCTCACCCAGTTCAACGCCGCCCTCAACGAGACGACGATTGACGTGCGCGAAGGCTCCCTGTTTGAGCCGGTCGAAGGTGAGACCTTCGACCTGATCGTCACGAATCCCCCCTTCGTGATCACGCCAGATACCGTGCGCTGCGCGTCGGGCATGCACGAGTATCGTGACGGTGGCATGGATCGCGACAACCTGATTGCCGCAGTCCTGCGCGGCGCTCCTGATTGCATGACCCCCGGCGGCACGCTCCAGATGCTCGCGAACTGGGAGATTCCCGAGAGCCGCAACCCGGACACGCAGTGGTCCCAGCGCATCGACGAGTGGCTGGACGGCCTGCCCGTGGATGCGTGGGTGGTCCAGCGTGACGTGCTCGACCCGGCGCGCTACGTGGACATGTGGATCCGCGATTCGGGCGGCCCGCTCATGGCGCGCGCCGACTACGAGCGCGCCTACACGTCGTGGCTGGTGGATTTCCGTCGCGCGGGCACGGGCGCGATCGGCATGGGCTTCGTGGCGCTGCGCAGGCTCGACGAGGCCGAGGCAGCCTCGGGCGGCAGGCGCGCCTTCGACCTGTCCCTCGATGGGCACGCCCCGCGTGGACACGACGTGTCGTGGGCGCTGGCCTCCCTGCGTGGCCCGGAGCTGTGGGACGCGGTGCTGACGCGCGCCTCGGACGTGCGCGAGGAACGCCACTACGTGCCGGGCAGCCCGGATCCGGAGCTGCTGATTCTGCATCAGGGCGGGGGCTTGGGTCGGTCTGTGCCCGTCTCATCGGCGGTGTCTGCGGTCGTGGGTGCCTCGGATGGTGAGCTGACGGTCGGCCAGATCGTGGCGGCCGTCGCGATGTTGACTTCCGTCGAGGCCGACGACGTCCGCGCCGAGGTCGAGGCACCCCTGCGCGACCTGATCCGCTGGGGGTTCTTGACGTACTGAGCGTTGTTGCGAGTGCGTGCGGGCGCGGCCGCGCGAGGTGGTCGCGCCCGCACGCGCCGTATCAGGTGAAATGTGTAGCGTCATTTCGGGCGTGTTGTGAACGCGGGTGGGCGCGAAGTCGACTCCAGACGTGGGGACCCTGTGTTAGCCTGGCGCCACAATGACGCGAAGGAGCGACATGGACTACGAGCTGGCCTACCGCTACGGTGTCCCCTCGTGCTTGGACGAATATGCGGGACTTGCGCTGTCGACCTCGGGAGGGTCCACCCCCGAGGGGGAAGCCGCGTGCCCCTATTTCTTCTCGGGATTTATGGAGCGCCCCGAGGTGGTGGCCGCTGGCCTGCTCGCGGTCGCACGCGTGGCGCGCACCCGCTTCTACGTGCCGCCCGGCATGGTCGTTGCTCCAGGCGGTGGACTCACCCGCATCGGGATGCTCGACCCGGTCGTGACCAACACAGCCGAGGGCCTGCGCTTCGAGTCTTTTAGCGTGTGCTGCGGCGTGTACGCCAGGCTCGACGTGGAGGCCTCGGCCCTGGACACCGCTCACTGTGCGGTCGGCGTGACCAACGTGGACGTGAACCAGCCGCTGCGCGCCGCCCTGGCGTCGCTGCGAGCGGGGGAACCCCTGCACTTGGGCGTGGGTGAGGAGGGGCTGACGGCCACGACCCTGGACGAAGAGGTCACGGAGGAGAAGGTGCCGTTGTCCCTGCGTTGGCTCAAGGGCTTCGCGGAGACGCAGATGCTCTCCTCCGCAATGATGCCCCTGCACACGTTGAACGCCGCGCAGGCCCGCGCGTTTATCCGAGGCCTGCCGAGGTCCAGCGCGACGGGAACTGTCATGTGGGCGGGCAGGGCCGTGCGCGGCCTGCGCCTAGGGACCAGGCCAGCGCCGGGGGCCGCATGTGTCGCCGGTCCCGAGCGGCTGCGGGTGTTCGAGCCACTCCTGCACTTGATCACCTCGCTCGAGGCCTACGGGCCTGACGTGGACGCGGGCAGCGAGCCGGTCGCCTCCCTGTGGATCGCCCGCTTGCCCGGCGCGCGCCTGAGCGTGGGACTCAGTCCCGCCAAGTCCCGCGGCTTCTCGGGGGAGGGCGCGGTCCTGGCATCCCTCGGTAACCCGCGTGTCGAGGAAGACGCGGACATGCTCTCCGCCCTACTCTCCTTCGAGCCGCGCATCGACACGCAGCTCATGGCATCCCGCTCCGGTCTGGCCCCCGACCGGGTGGCCGGCGGCCTGGCGCTCCTCGCTTCGAGCGGGCAGGTCGGCTTCGACGTCACCGAGGGTGCCTACTTTCACCGCCCCCTGCCCGTCCGCCCCGACGCGCTCACCGCGATGCACCCGCGCCTGTCGGGCGCACGCACGCTGATTGAACGCGGCGCGATCACCCGCGAGGAGAGGGCACGCTTCCGCGTCGCCTCGGGCGCGAACCGCTACCGGGTGGAGGTGCCCGCCGACCCCTACGCCATCGGCGAGTATCGCTGCACCTGTCCGTGGTGGATGAAACACAGGGGCGGGCGCGGTCCCTGCAAACACGTCCTCGCCGTCTGTCTGGTCTTGAAGGAGGAATCGTGAGCAACATCCGTTGGCTGCCCGACACCCTGGATGAATGCATGGACTTTTGGAGGCTGCATCTGTGGGTGCGGCAGCACCCGGACCAGTGGACGCTCGACGAGGTCTACGCGCGCATGCTGGAGATCAACGGGGGCCCGCCCACGGATGGCGACCTGAGCATGAGTTCCCGTCTGTCCGGCCCGTGGTTGGACGGAATCGGCTTCCTGCGCCTGGCTGAGTTGAACGGCGACCTGGCCCTCGAGCATGACGAGCGGTACCTGACGGCGCTCATCGGCCTCGAACCCGGGCTGCAACTGCCCCTCATGCGCGCCGATCAGGAGCTGCGCGAGGAGCTGGTGTGGGGGATACTCCGTCAGGAAGGCAACAGCGGCGTGTCACTGTCCTCCTCCGACCGTTCTGCCACCATGGGCTCGAGGCTATCGCCCGGATGGTCACGCACGCTCGAGGCCAGCGTCAATGAGGGACTTGTCGATCGGGATCGCCTCATCGATGCTCTCCTCGATATGCTCGTCGCCGACCTGCCCTCCGCGCGCGCCGGCTGGTACTCGCGCACCCTGCGCCTGCTTGCCATGACCCTTGACGAGGCCGAATCCCGCCAGGTGGTCCTCTGTACCCTCATGTCCTCTCCCGTTGGGCCGACCGTGACCCTGGCGGTCGGACAACTGACCGTCCTCGCCAAGGCCGGTCGCCTCGACCTGGAGCTGTTTGCGCGCAGCTGCGAGGGCGCGCTCATGGGGTCGAAGGCGAACGCCCTGCGAGTGTTGGGGGTCTTGCGCGACGGCCTCGGGACCGTGGAGGGCACCGAGGTCGAACCCCTGCTCGGCGTTGCGTTCTCCTTCCCGGACGCGCAGGTGCAGCGGGCGGCGCTGGGCCTCGCGCGCGACTACGTGACCGCCAGCCTCTTGACGCGCGAGAGCGTCGCAGCCATCGTGAGCCAGGCTGACCTGGACCCGCTGGTTACCCCCGAGGCACGCGAGTTCGTGTTCGCCGGAACGGTGGGCGACCGGCCCGGCCCCGGCCACGGCCTCGTCCACGAGGCGCGAACTCAGGTCGAGCCTGAAGCCTTCCTGCCGCCGCCCGGGGAGGTGGCCGACCTGGTACCGATGAGCGCGGAGGACGTGAGCGGGCGGGTCGGCGTTCTGGCCGAGAAGGCGCAGATGGGGCTCGAATACGAGCTGCTGCTTGCGTTCCTGACATCCCTCGAGTTCGACCCGTCCGCGCTGGAATCGTTGCGCCCGCTCGTGCGGCGCCTGACTGGGGGCGTGCCGGGGCCGCAGCAGATGCTCGGGGTGCTCTTGCGCCTCGCCCTCAACGGGGGAACAGCAGGGACGGAGGACCCCCTGGAGTCGGCGCGGGAATGGTTCCGAATAGAGAACGTGCCGACCCACGTGAGCCAGCGCATCAGAGAGGTGACAGAGTTGCTCGCGGGAGGGCAGCGTTACCGCCTGTTGGCCACGCCCACCGATGACCGGGGAGCCGTGAATCCCCTGACACTCGTGCGCCGTGCCCTGGACAACGGGGACGCCGCGCCCCTTCCTGCAGACCTCACCCAGGCGCTGCTGCGCGTAGACACCGAGCACCCGGACTGTGCAGCGGCGCTCGCGCTCGTGGAGGAACGGGAGGAGGACCTGCCGTCCTCCGCCGTCGCCCGCATTCGCCTCGCCCTTGAGGGGGTGGTGCGCAGACGCGCCGAGGGCTACCTGTCCTCCCTTTCCGTTGCGTGGGAGGGGCACCCCGCCTACGAGTCGCGCAGCGGGAAGCCGAAGGTCGCGCGTGACGGCTCGCCCGTCTATGCATTCTTTACTCCGCGCATCGTCGGCGCGCAGACGGGCGCGACGGGAGCGGAGCTGAGCGTGCTTGCGCAGATCACGGGTGGAGCGGGAAACTACTCGTTCCATCGCTACACGTACCCCGCCTCAGCGCGTCACTTCGCGGTGTGTCTGCTCGCCTCGCGATGGAACTTCTTCGATTCGAGCGGGCTGACCGCCGACTGCTACCGGACCGTGAGCACGGCGGACGCCGGGATTCGCTGTCCGCCCAGCTCCTCGGCCAGGCGATGGGCGAACGCGAGGTCGAGTCGCGCGCGCTCGGCGTCGAGGCACTGGCCTCCCTGGTGGCGCGCGGGGACCTCTCCTTCGACGAGGCCGTGGCCGGCTTCGCGGCTGTGGCGCACACCGTGAAACTGAACCGGTGGGCGCAGGCGTTTAAGGATCTGGGGAACGTGGACCCTCGCCTCGCACTGGATCTGGCGCTCGCGCTGCTCCCCGGGCTTGAGCGCGGGCGTACGGGCATTGGGCAGCTGCTGGGCGTCGTCACCGCGCAGTACGCGCGGGCGCAGGCCGAGGGGTGGGCGCCGCCGCTGGGTGAGGAGCTTGTTGGCTGGCTCGCCCTTTTCCGAGGGACCTCCCAGACGGCCAGGTATGCTCGCACGCTGAAAGAGAAGGGACAATGACCGCGCCTGCGACCCTGGCTGAGTGCCGGGGGATGCTCTGATGGGCCTCGCGCGCGAGGCGGCGGAAACACTCGGCGCGGCGCGTACACGCTGAGATTGAGATACCCCTGCGCGACCTGATCCGCTGGGGATTCCTGACGTACTGAGCGGTGTTGTGTGCGCGGGCGCCGCGGCTGCAGATGCAGTCGCGGCGCTTGACGTCTGGGTGTCGTTGCCCGTCCGTCCTGTTGGCGTGGCCCGGGCCTCGTGAATGCTACTGGCCGTAGTGGAAGCGGCAGGCGACGATCCAGAGGGCCTCACCGTCGTCGCTGATCTGGTAGATCAGGCGGTGACGTGAGTCGATCCGGCGCGACCAGTATCCGGAGAACTCGTAGCGGAGAGGCTCAGGCTTGCCGATCCCTTCATTTCCGTTGCGCTGGATGTCCTTAATGAGGGCATTGATGCGCTTGAGGGTCTTGCGGTCCTCGAACTGCCACCAGACATAGTCGTTCCAGGCTTCCTCGTCCCACGTGATGTGCATGATCAGTCCTCGTCGAGGTCAATGAGGTCATGGACGACGCCCTCACCAGCGCGGTGACGTGCGATCGATTCGCGTAGGTGGCGGGCGTTCGCGGGGGACTGCATGAGGTAGACGGTTTCCATGAGGGACTCGTACTCGTCGAGGGCGATAATGACCGCGCTCTCGTGGCCCTGTCGGGTGATGACGATTTCCTCGCGGTCGTTGATGACCTGGTCGAGGACCTCGGCGTAGCGTGCGCGCGACTCGGTGTAGGTCATGGTCTTCATGGGTGCTCCTCTGTTCGCCTATGTACAGAACATTGTACAGGATGTGAGGGTGCGTGTCTTTAGTCTGTTGGTGATGTGTGGGAGTACTGCCTCCGCGCGGGGACCGGCTACTGTGGGACTGCTGGCGCGGGGCCTGCTACTGTGGTGGCCTGCATCGCCGCGTCCTTCATCTGGGAGGGAAGGGCCGCACGTTCTGGATAGGAAATGCCGATTTGGATAGGAACTGCTGATCTGGATAGGTTATTTTCCTATCCAGAACGTCATAACCTATCCAGTTCGTGGTTTCCTATCCACTTCATGGCCGCACGCATTCGCCCACTTCCGCACGTGGACCCGATGATATGCACCTGGGCAGCGTCGCCTACGCGCAGGTCATGGGGTTTACGTGTGTGTCAAGGGGTTAACGTGCAGCCCTTAGCGGCCGCGGTGGCGAGCTTTCGCTTTCAGGCGGGCGAGTCGTCGTTTCTCTTCAGCTTTCTCTCGTTTCTCCTGCCTGGTCGTGGAAGCTCGTTCTCGTGCCGTGCGTTCGCGTTCCGCTTGAATTGATGCCTGTGACGCAGTGGAAGGAAGCGCACGGCGAGCGAGGCGAGACGCTTGGCTCTGTGCGCGTTTAGGGTTGTGGTGTGTCGTCTGGCGTTGGGCTATATCGGGCGTCCAAGCGGCCTCGTCGAGGCGGCACAGGAGAGCGTTAGCGTGAAGGAGAAGGAACTCGTAGAACTCCGCGTCTGAGGGTTGCGCGCCGAACACGATTCTAACGGCGCGAACACGGTTGGCCTCGTGGCGCTCAATGACGCCGACCCAGAACTGGCCATCGAAATATAGTGTGGACTCCGTCTTCATTACTCGTCTCCAGGTACACCACGGTGGACCCGATGACGCTGGATTCTGCTCGGGGCAGCGACGGATGCGAGGCATCGCCCAGACTTCCTACTGGACTGTGCGGTTCGCGTATCAGGACTGACGACTCATTCTACGTCCTGTGCGCGGCGGCGTGGCTACTGGACGATCGGCTTGCCGCCGATGGACATGGGGGCGCGAGTACGCGTCTGGGTGTCGAATTCCCTCTCCCAGGCCGAGGCGTCCTCCCAGCCCGAGGGGGACAGCAGGTGCAGGCCGCCCTCGGTTGCGAGCACGTCGAGCAGGAGGAAACGCGGCGTGGGGGAGGGGAGCTCCCAGGGGATCGCAGTCCACAGGCCGTTCTTTCCGATAAGGAACTCTCCGCGGTTGCGGTCGTGCAGGTCGTTCTCGGCCTCCTGTACCTGCCCTTTGGCGGCCCACAGCCAGCGCGTGAGGCGGAAAGCATCCCAGGCCTCGTCCCATGAAGAGTAGGACATGTGAAGCGCGTGGTTAATGATCGCGAGAGTGTCCCAGGCTTCCTCGTCCGTGATGAACCCGAGGGCAGCGCCCGCGCGGATCAGCATGGCCGCGCGGATGAAGTCCCACGCGCCAAAGTCCACGTCGTTGATGCCGCGGTCGTTGTTGAGGAAGCGGTGGATGCGCCAACGTTCCTCCCACGCGTCCGTCTGCTCGTCGGCGACCTCGTTGAGGCGCGCGAGGCGGTTCTTCACCCACGAGGGGTTGCCGCACTGCTCGCGCGTGTGTCCAAAATCTTTGCGGTGTCCCTCCTGGAGGAGCCAATAGAGTTGGCGGAGCAGCTCTAAGCGGTTTGTGACTCCCCAGTCGCGCGACAGCATCTCCTTAGTGGAGCTGGGGTCGGACACGGCGAGCGCGTCGACCGGGTTGCCGTGGCACAGCGCGTAGGGGAAGGACGGTGCGAGCAGGCGCGCATGGACGTCGGCCGCCAGGGCCTTGCGCGATCCGCGCAACTTGGGTGTGTGATGCTTGTTGAGTTTGTCCCACTCGTTGCCTTTGCCGGCCTTGCGCACGTCCGTCGGCGCGGGCATGGCCCCCTTGGATCGGGTCAGAGCGTCCTTGATGAAGACGATCGGCAGGCCGACGAGCACCACGATGACCGCCAACATCACGGGGATGGGCATCTCAGAGACAAAACTAGGAATCACGGTCACGATTGTGCCCGATGGAGACTCGCTCACACAAACGTTATGCGTGTGGGCATGGACGAGGCCTGGGTGACGTGCGCGGACCCCGACCGTTCTGCCGGTGGCGGCGCACAGCCGGGGTCCGTGCGTGGACGTCGGTGCTCAGGGCCTTGCGCGAGCCCGTGACCTTCATCGTGGGACGAGGCCGTGGCCGGCTGAGGCCAGGCCGGGCGCGCTCGCGGCGCGTCAGTGGACGATAGGCTTACCGCCCATCGCCAGGGGAGCGCGCCAGCGCGCCTGCGCGTCCAGCTCCCGCTCCCAGGCCGAGGCCTTCCGCCAGTTGCTGACGGAGAGCACCTGCAGGCGACCGATGGCGGCGACCGCGTCGAGCAGGAGGAAGCGGGACTCAGGGATCGGGGCATCCCACGGGAGGGACTTCCATAGGCCGCGCCTGCCCAGCAGGTACACGCCTCGAGCGCGATCATGAATGTCGTCGGCTGCTTCCTCTTCCGGTCCTTCGGCCGCCCACAGCCAGCGGCCGAGACGGTAGGCCTCCCAGGCCTCGTCCCACGAGGAATAGTGCATTTGCAGCGCGTGGTTGATGAGTGCGAGAGTGTCCCATGCCTCGTCCTCACTGAGCCAGCCGAGCGCGAAGCCCGACCGTGTCAGCATCGCCGCGCGCATCAAATCCCAGGCTGCGAACTCCACGTCCTGGATGCCCCGATCATTATTCAGGAAATGATGGATGCGCCAGCACATCTCCACGTCCATCGTGGACTTGTCAACGGTCTTGTCCAGGTCCTCGAGGACGCGCTCCACCCACTCGGGATCGGCACACCTGCTGCGCAGGGCCGCGTACCCCTTGCTATGGTCGCCGCACAGGAGCCGATAGAGGCGCGTGACGAGGTCGGCGCGGTTCATGATCTCCCAGCTGTCTTCGAGCATCTTCCGGGTATCCTCGACGCTGGCGACCTCGAGGACGTTGACCGGGTTGTCGTTGCACAACGCGTTAGGGAATGAGGGAGCAAGCAGCCTCGCGTGCGGATCGGACGCCATCGAGGCGCGCGACCCGCTCACGACCGGCACGTGCTCTGCGCTGGCCTTTTTCCATTTCTTCGTCTTGCCGGCCTTTCGCAGGTCGGCGGGCGTGGGAATCCTGCCCCGCGCGATAGCGACAAGATCGTCGAGCAGGCCGTGCAAACACCACAGGACGAAGACGCCGAGGGCGAACCACACGGGGGCTGGAATCTGAGACAGGAAGCGTAGGATCACGTCTCGCATTGTGCCCGACGGGAGGAGAATTCGCCACAATCATAGGAGATGACGACCGGCCCCTTGGCACCCAGGTCCTTGCTTGTTTTCCCAGGTGACGGAGAATCCGGAGGAAAAATCGGCAGAGGGTGCCTGCGAGGGGTGAGCACGACCGGAGGAACCGATAGGGAGGTGGTTCAGCCGCGACAAGCCGACCGCGATGCGTTTGTTGCCGTCGTAGCGGAATACGCGCGCGCGAGAATCAGCCCCCTCCCCGTCTATGTCAAACGCGACAGCGTGAGACGCGCGGAGGCGGCCCAGGTACCCAGATGTGGGTGGGACGCGGTAAGGTCCTCCCAGATGCCTCGGCGCGTAGACCCGCCGGTGAGGTGCTACAAATACTGGGGAAGTAACGGGGAAGGGACAGGGAATGTCAGCGACGAAGCTCGTGATCGTGGAGTCTCCTGCGAAGGCCGCCACCATTGAGGGATACCTGGGTCCCGACTACCACGTAACCGCTTCCATCGGCCACATCCGCGACCTCCCGCAGCCCTCCGAGCTGCCCAAGGATATGAAGAAGGGGCCATTCGGTCGCTTCGCTGTCAACGTGGACGAGGGCTTCAAGCCGTACTACGTGGTGAACCCGGATAAGAAGAAAAAGGTCACCGAACTCAAGAAGCTCCTCAAGGAATCCGACGAACTCTTCCTGGCAACTGATGAGGACCGCGAGGGTGAGGCTATCGCGTGGCACCTCCTGCAGGTTTTGAAGCCGAAGGTTCCCGTGCGCCGCATGGTTTTTCACGAAATCACGAAGGAAGCGATCCAGCGCGCCCTGGAGAACACGCGCGATCTGGACACCGACCTCGTGGACGCGCAGGAGACCCGCCGCATCCTTGATCGACTCTACGGCTACGAGGTCTCGCCCCTCCTGTGGCGCAAGATCCGCCCGTCCTTGTCGGCCGGCCGCGTGCAGTCGGTGGCCACGCGCCTCGTGGTCGCCAAGGAACGCGACCGTATGGCCCACGTGAGCGCGCAGTACTGGTCGATCGACACGGCCTTCACGTCGGCGGGCCAGGCCTTCGGCGCGCGCGTCTCCTCCGTGGACGGCCACGCCATCGCGACCGGCTCCGACTTCAGCGAGAAGGGCGAGCTGAGCGCGAAGGCCGTCAAGGCTGGCGTCCTGCATCTGGACGAGGCCACGGCCCGCTCCTACGCCCGCGCGCTGGAGGGTGCCCCGGCCTCGGTTATCGACTCGGTGACCCGCAAGCCCTACCGCCGCCGCCCGGCTGCCCCCTTCACGACGTCGACCCTCCAGCAGGAGGCGTCGCGCAAGCTGCACTGGAACGCCTCCTCGACGATGCGCACCGCCCAGTCCCTCTACGAGTCCGGTTACATCACCTACATGCGTACCGACTCTACGGCCCTGTCCAGCCAGGCGATTCACGCGGCTCGTGAGCAGGCCACCCAGCTTTATGGGGCCGAGGCCGTGGCCGAGTCCCCGCGCCTGTACGGCACCACGTCGAAGGGCGCGCAGGAGGCGCACGAGGCGATCCGTCCCGCCGGCGACCACTTCCGCACGCCGGGCGAGGTGGCGGGTTCTCTGTCGAAGCAGCAGCTGGCCCTGTACGACCTGATCTGGAAGCGCACGGTCGCCTCGCAGATGGCCGACGCGGTCGGCTACACGGCGACGATCCGCGTGCTCACCGGCATCGAGGTTGACGGGAAGCGTCACGACGTTCTGTCCTCGGCCTCGGGCACGGTCATCACCTCCCCGGGCTTCCGCCTGGCCTACCAGGAGGGCCGCGATCAGGGGCGCTACGACGCGGAAAAGAACGACGCGGAGAAGACCCTGCCGGACGTCGTCGAGGGTGATCCCGCGACCCTGACCGAGGCCACCCCCGATGGCCACGAGACCCAGCCCCCGGGCCGCTACACGGAGGCCACGCTGGTCAAGACCATGGAGGAACTCGGCATCGGCCGTCCCTCCACCTACGCGGCCACCATCCAGACGATCGGTGACCGCGGGTACGTGACGCACCGCGGCCAGTACCTGGTGCCCACGTGGCTGGCGTTCTCCGTGACACGCCTGCTCGAGGAGAACCTGGCGAACCTGGTCGACTACGACTTCACGGCCTCGATGGAGGGCGACCTGGACCGTATCGCCGCGGGACAGGAGAACGGAACGGACTTCCTGACCGGATTCTTCTTCGGACCCGACGGCACGGGCGAGCGCGGCGGCCTGCGCCACGACGTCGCCTCGCTGGGCGACGACATTGATGCGCGCGCTGTCAACTCCATCGACCTGGGCCGCGGGGTGACGCTGCGCGTGGGCCGCTACGGGCCCTACGTGGAAAAGGCCGACGGGACGCACGCGAACGTGCCGCCGGAGGTCGCCCCCGACGAGCTGACGGACGAACTCATCGACCAGCTCTTCGCCCGCGCCGCCGACGATGGCCGCGAGCTGGGCGTCGACCCCGCAACCGGCCACACGATCATCGTCAAGGACGGCCGCTACGGTCCCTACGTCACCGAGGTCCTGCCCGAGCCGGCTGAGGGCGCCGAGGAAGGTGCGAAGAAGACGAAGAAGAGCGCCGTCAAGCCTCGCACCGCCTCGCTGTTCAAGACCATGGACATCGCCACCGTCACCCTTGAGGACACGCTGAATCTGCTGTCCCTGCCCCGCGAAGTGGGCATCGACCCGGCCTCGGGCGAGGTCATCACCGCGCAGAATGGCCGCTACGGCCCCTACCTGAAGAAGGGAACGGACTCGCGCACGCTGGCCTCCGAGGACCAGCTGCTCACGATCACCCTGGACGAGGCCCTGGCCATCTACGCCCAGCCCAAGACCCGCGGCCGTGGCACTGCCCGCCCGCCGCTGCGCGAGTTCGGTGAGGACCCGATCTCGGGCAAGAAGGTCACCGTCAAGGACGGCCGCTTTGGCCCCTACGTGACGGACGGCGAGACCAACGTGACCGTGCCGCGCGCCGAGACGGTCGAGGACCTGACGGCCGAGCGTGCCTACGAGCTCCTCGCCGACAAGCGAGCCAAGGGGCCCGCCCCCAAGCGCACGCGCAAGACGACCGCGAAGAAGACAACGACCAAGAAGACGACCGCGGCGAAGAAAACGACCACGAAGAAAACCACTGCGGCCAAGAAGACGACGGCGAAGAAGACGGCCACCACCAAGGCCGCGACGAAGAAGGACAGCTGATGGCGGCGCGAGGAATGTTCATCACCTTCGAAGGTGGCGACGGCTCCGGGAAGTCCACGCAGATCCAGTCCGTGCGCGGCTGGTTCGAGAGCCGTGGCCGCGAGGTCATCGTCACCCGCGAGCCGGGCGGTACCGAGCTGGGAACGGAGATCCGCCGTCTCGTGCAGAACGGCCCCGAGGATGTGGATGCGCGCACGGAGGCCCTCCTGTACGCGGCCGACCGCGCCTACCACGTCGCCACGGTCATCCGTCCCGCCCTTGAGCGTGGAGCGGTCGTGCTGGGGGACCGCTACATCGACTCCTCGCTGGCCTACCAGGGCGCGGCTCGCTCCCTCGGCGTCGATGAGATCGCCTCCCTGAGCGCGTGGGCGACCCAGGGCCTCTACCCGTCCCTGACCTTCCTCCTGGACCTGCCTCCGGAGGTCGGCGCGCGCCGCCGCACCGACGCCCCGGACCGTATGGAACGCGAGTCCATGGACTTTCACGAGCGCGTGCGCCACGAATACCTGCGCCTCGCCGACGCCGAGCCCGAGCGCATCGTCGTCATCGACGCGGTGGGCACGGTCGATGAGGTCTTCTCCGAGATCCGCGGCGTCCTCGTCGAGCGCTTCGACGGCGGTTCCAGCACCATCGACGAGGCCGTGGACGGCTCCGCTGGATCGGTGACCGCCGCGGGCGCTGGCGCTGACGCTCCGGCTGAGACTCCCGCCGAGTCCGAGGATGCCGCTCCCGAGGTTGCCTCCCCCGAGGCGTCGACCGAGGAAGCCCCTCTCGCCGACGCCCCCGAGGCCTCGGCCCCCGACACCGCGGACGAGGAAACCGCCACCGACGAGGCAGCCCCCATCCTCGTTGACGCCCCCGAGGCCACCGCCACCCGGAAGCATCGCGCCGCCAAGGCCTCGCACAAGGGCAGCACCGAGAAGCGTTCCTCGCGTAAGCCCGCGACCATGGTGGGTGCCCTGGGCGAGTCCCAGGGCGCGCTGTGGGATGAATGATGAGCGTCTGGTCCTCGCTGGTAGGTCAGGACGCGGCGGTCGCTAAGCTCAGCGAGGCCGCGGCGTCTGCCCGCGCAATCGTCGCCTCCCGGGGCAGCGGGCGTGCCACCGACGAGGCGCGCTCTATGAGCCACGCCTGGCTTATCACCGGCCCGCCCGGATCCGGCCGCTCGGTCGCAGCCCGCGCCTTCGCGGCCGCCCTTCAGTGCACCGGAGTGACACCCGGCTGCGGGCAGTGCCCCGGCTGCCGCACGACCATGGGACGCACGAACGCGGACGTGCTCTTCGCAGCCACCGAGACCTCGATCATCAACGTGGACACTGCCCGTTCCCTCGTCTTGCAGGCGCAGTCCTCGCCCTCCCAAGGCCTGTGGCGCGTCATCGTCGTCGAAGACGCCGACCGCCTCGGCGAATCCGGCGCGAACGCCCTGCTCAAGGCCATCGAGGAGCCGCCCGAGCACACCGTGTGGCTGCTGTGCGCCCCCAGCCCCGAGGACATGATCGCCACGATCCGCTCGCGCTGCCGCCACCTCGGCCTGCGCATCCCCACCGCGACCGCGGTCGCCGACCTGCTCGTGCGCGAGGGCATCGCCACCCCCGAGGTCGCCCTCGAAGCCGCGCGCGCCGCCCAATCCCACATCGGACTAGCCCGCGCGCTCGCCCGAGACCCCCAGATGCGCGAGCGCCGACGCAACATCATCACCGCGCCCGCCTCCGTGCGCAGCGTCGGCGAGGCCGTCATGGCCGCCGACCGACTCCTCGAAACAGCGAAAGCCCAGGCCGACGCGCAGGTCAGTGACCGCAACGCCCGCGAAAAAGCCGACCTGCTGCGCCAACTCGGCATGGAGGAAGGCGAAAACGCCACCAAAGCCTCGCGCACGATGCTCCGCCAGCTCGAAGAAGACCAGAAACGCCGCTCCAAGCGTGCCCTCACCGACGCCATCGACCGCGCCCTCATCGACCTGCTCGCCATCTACCGCGACGTCCTCATGGTCCAAGTCGGGGGAGACGGCGAACTCATCAACACGGACCTGTCCGAGCTGGTACACCAGATCGCACACGACTCCACGCCCCACCAGACCCTCGCGCGCGTCGACCACATCGAAACCGCGCGCAAACGCCTCGTCGCCAACGGCAACCCCCTCCTCGTCCTCGAAGACATGGCGATTTCGCTGCGCCCCCAGGCCTAAATCCCGCCCGCACGAACTCCGTTACAATCGGGGCCATGAAAACACGCTCAATCGCGGCCGCAGCCGTCGCGATCCTCGCAGTCGTCGCGATCATCCTGGCCATCGTCGGTTACTACGGGATCCAACGCTTCAAGACACCCGCGCCCACCAAAACCGCCACGGCCTCGTCCGCGCCCATCGACGTCCAAGGCGGAGACATCCAGGCGTACTACAACCAGGGCATCACGTGGGGCAAGTGCGCGCAAGGCACCTTCGACAGCTACCGAGGCGTCAACAGCTCCGACCCGAATGAGTACCAGTGCGCGTTCCTCAAAACGCCCCTGGACTGGGACAACCCCGACGGTGACCAGATCACCCTCGCCCTCGCCATCCACCGCTCCGGGGCCAAGGATGCACCCGCGCTCTTCATCAACCCCGGCGGCCCCGGCGGCCCCGTTGTCTCAGCGCTGCCCTACTACTCGGCCCAGGGCCTCGGCGAATCCGTCGTCAAGGCCTACGACATCGTCGCGCTCGACCCGCGCGGCGTCGGCGACTCCACCCCCGTCTTCTGCATGACCGACGAGGAAAAGGACGAATATAACGCCGGTGCCGAAACCGACGGCGTCGATGACAGCCCGCAATCCGCGATTGCCGAGGCCGAAGAAGGCTCGCGCGACCTCGCCGACGGGTGCCGCGACCACTCCGGCTCCATCTTCGAACACATCGACACGGTCAGCGCCGCGCGCGACTTCGACATGGTGCGCGCCATCATCGGCCAGGACAAGCTCAACCTGCTGGGCTACTCCTACGGCACCTTCCTCGGTGCCACCTACGCGGGCCTCTTCCCCGAGAACGTCGGACGCTTCGTCCTCGACGGAGCCCTCGACCCCTCGATCAGCATCGAAGACGTCTCCGCCATGCAGATGCGCGGCCTCGATGCTTCTCTTCAGCAGTGGATCGTCGACTGCGCCACCCAGTCCACATGCCCGATGGGACGCACCAAGGACGAAGGCATCTCGAACGTACGAGCCTTCCTCGAATCCCTCGACAAGGCCCCGCTTCCCACCAGCGACCCCGACCGCCCGCTCACCGAGAGCCTCGCCATCACCGCCATGATCGGTGCCATGTACAACACCCAGTGGTGGCCCCAGCTCTCTGACGCGTACGCCGACGCGGTGCGCCGAGACGACGGCAGTGCGCTGCTTGAGATCGCCGACCTCATGAACTCGCGCAACCCCGACGGCACCTACGCGGATAACTCGACCGACGCGATCAATGCGATCAACAACCTGGACTACGAACCCGAAGGCACGACCGACCAGTGGATCGAACGCGCCGACGCACTCAAGAGCGAACTCCCGATCCTGGGCCGCTACGTCGGCTACCCCTCCGCCGGCCTGTCCGCCTGGCCGACCGAGCACGCCGACCGCCAGCCCATTCACGCGACCGGTGCCGCCCCCATCCTCGTCATTGGAACCACGCACGACCCCGCCACTCCCTACCCGATGGCGCAGAGCCTGGCCGAACAGCTCGACTCCGGCGTCCTCATCACCGTCGAGGGCTGGAACCACACCGCGTACCGTCGCGGCGCCGACCAGTGCGTCGTGAGGGCCGTCGAAGACTACCTGGTCAAGGGCAACGTGCCCCAGAACGGACTCACCTGCCAGTAGGTCCAGTCGGTCCGGTCGATCCGGTAGGTAGTGACCCACGACATTGCTGGATTGGTTGTCCTGGTTTGCGTAATGGCCCGTTCGTCCAGTAAAGTTGTGCCGTTGCCTGCGCGCCCCGGAAACGGCGGAACGGCAGGCGCGGCCGCCTTAGCTCAGTCGGCAGAGCGATTCACTCGTAATGAATAGGTCGTGGGTTCGATTCCCACAGGCGGCTCAGAAGCGCCCACCCCTACAGGGGTGGGCGCTTTCGTCTATGTACGAGGCCCGGGCTGAGTGTGCGGGCGAGTGTGTGGGCGAGTGTGCGGGCGAGTGTGCGGGTTATGGGGTTGGAGTGCCCCGGGCTGGGCCTCGCACCCTGCCGCTATCGCGGCCGGGCTGCTTGGTGTGCCCGTGGGCGGCGGCACGCCCGCTCGCCGTCCGCGCCGCGAGCTTCGCTCGGTGCGTCGTCTCGAAGCCCGGCCAGGCCCTGCCGCCGCCCACCGGCACCGCAGCCTGGCCCTCCGGCAGCCTCCGCACTGGCGCTGGTGGGGTTTTTCTATACGAAGCCTTTTGGTGGCGTGTCGCCGACGTGTCGGACCCTCGCGTAGCGAAATTCCCACGTTTGGTGGTGGTGAGGTCGCGGTTCGTGGTGGTGTGGTGCTCAAAGTGCAGACCACCTCGGCGAAAAATGCTGAAAATGGGCTGTTGAGGGCGAGGTGGTCTGCGTTTTGGGCACAACGGCGTCTGGTAGGGTGTGTTGTTCGCGCGCGAACCCGATGTTGCGAGCGGTAACCCGCTACGTCGCATACAAACCCGCTATTCGGAGCGTGGGCGGGACTGCCCACGCACGCATTAGCGGGTTAGCGTGCGGTTTAGAGGGTTCACGTGTGAAATGGCGGGCTCGGATATAACTTGGGACCCACGTGCGGGTTAGGGAAACCGCGTGGGGCTGAGTTGCCTCGCGAGGATTTGAAGTGTTGCGGTGAAATAGATCGTGCGGGGCAGCGGTGCAGCTGGGCTCATCTATTGGCAGTATTAACCATTCAATACGCAGATAAACCCTATCGAGGCATGGTGGGTGGCTCGCCCAGGCAGTCACCTATCGGTTTAACGTGCGCGTCAGAAGCAGTTCGGTCAAGTCTTCGCTGTGCCCGCCGGACGAGGGCCGTTGCGTACGTGGATAGGTTGTTGTCTCATGGATAGGTTATGGGCATGCGGATAGCTTATTAACCTATCCGCGTGGCGATAATCTATCCGCATCGTCGTAACCTATCCGCAAAAGAGCTGAATTGGTCGCAGCTGTGGTCTCTCATCCGGTGGACTCGCGTGTTCTGGATAGGAACTGCTCTTTTGGATAGGTACTTTTCTATCCAGAACGCCGTCACTTATCCAGATTGACGGTTCCCATCCAGTTTGCCGATGCTCTCCGTCCGCACGGACATGGGATGTGCCTGCGATTGCTCGGCAACGGCGTCATTCCCCAACGCCATCCACACGGGCATGGGGCATGTACGCACGATCTGACAGTGTGAGCAAGGCGGCCGCCTCGCGCGGGCGCGAAGGTACGTACGCTCAAACGCATGAAGCAACCGTAACCTTGGCGAAGATTGGTAAGGCGATCCTATCCCATAGGGCAAAGGTCCTAATGACGTAAAAACGCCTAAAACGACGGCTCTATTCCCGAGTTTGACAGTATCGTGAAACATTTTACTAAACAGTGGACAGCGCTAGAAATTGTGGGACCAAGGGACCATTATGGATGTGTCTGAAGGGCACGGCCCCACAAGGGCTAACCCCGCACCGAATGATACGTAGAGGAGATTCATCATGACCGTTGAGTCCACTGGCTTCAAGGCTTCCGACGTTCTCGCAGGTAACCTGCAGAAGGTTCTCACCGACGTGACGGCGCTGTCCCTCGTGGGCAAGCAGCTGCACTGGAACATCACCGGCGAGGGCTTCCGCTCGCTGCACCTGTACCTCGACGATGTCGTTGACATCGCCCGCGAGGCCTCCGACGAGATCGCCGAGCGCATGCGCGCCCTCCAGGTCGTCCCCAACGGCCTGCCCGAGGTTGTCGCCCAGCGCAACACCCTCCCGACCGTCCCCGAGACGATCATCAAGACCGATGATGCCGAGGAACTTGCCGTCGCCGCCATCAACGCGACCGTCGGCACCATGCGCGAGGTCCACGAGAAGGTCGACGCTGAGGACTCCGCCTCCGCCGACATCCTCAACGACTACATCCGCCGCTTCGAGCAGCAGGCGTGGTTCATCCGTTCGCAGAACGGCCAGGCCTGAGCCTGACACCTCCGTGAGGAGGGAGCGGGTCGCGTAGGCTCGCGTGAATAACATCGGGGTGCCCCGCCTGTGTATCAGGCGGGGCACCCTTGTGTGTGCGTGAGTTCGCCCATCGCGGTGGATGGGGCGATGGAATCGCAGTCGAACAAGGTTGGCGCTCTGCGGTATGCGGACGTATGTGCGCAGTGTGCGCCGCAGGTATCGCGTTCGGCTGCCGAGGCCTCGCCAGTGTTCAGGAGAAGTGCGACGAGGGGAGGAACGGTGTGAACGCTCTCCCCGGAAGGTGACACAGCGTCAGCGACATGGGGAAGCGTGAACATTAGGCTGGTGGAGTGACGAATTCCCAGGACGTAGCAGCGACCACCTCGACGTCGATCCATGCGCACCATGGAGAGGCACAGCCCGCCCTGGTTCTAGTCAACCTGGGGACGCCGACCGCCCCCGAACCCGGTCCGGTGCGCGCGTTCCTGCGCGAGTTCCTGTCCGACCGTCGCGTCATCGAGATGAGTCCACTCCTGTGGAAGCCCATCCTTGAGGGCATCATCCTGCGCGTGCGCCCCCGCGAGGTCGCCGCCAAATACCGCAGCATCTGGATGGAGGAGGGGTCACCCCTCATGCACTACACCCGTGAGCAGGCCCGCCGCCTCAGCGAGAGGCTCCCGGGCGTGCGCGTCGAGGTCGCGATGCGCTACGGGCAGCCCTCCATTGGGTCCGTCCTGGACCGCCTGTACGCTGAGGGCGTGCGCCGGGTCGCGGTCCTGCCCGCGTATCCGCAGTACGCGGCCTCGACGGTGACGACGATCAACGACGCGGTCGCCCAGTGGATCGGCCGCAACCGCGACGGCTTCGAGCTACGCCTGCATCGTTCCTTCCCTGCAGCCCCCGCGTACATCGAGGCGCTTGCGACCGCCCTCGAGCGCCACTGGGAGCGCGTGGGCCGCCCGAACTTCCTGACGGGGGACCGCGTCGTCGTGTCCTTCCACTCGATCCCGGTCGCCATGGACGAGGCCGGGGACCCCTACCGCGCCGAGTGCCGCCACACGGTCGCCGCCCTCGAGTCGCGCCTCGGCCTGGCAATGGGTTCCCTGACGGCCACCTTCCAGTCTGTGTTTGGGCGTGCGCAGTGGCTCGGCCCGCAGACGATCGAGGAAATGGCTGAGTTGGGTGCCGCGAAGTGCCCGCGCGTGGACGTCATTTGCCCGGGCTTCATGGCGGATTGCCTGGAGACGCTCGAGGAGATCGATCAGCTGAACCGCGAGACTTTCGTCGAGGCCGGGGGCGGCGACTTCCACTACGTGCCGTGGGCGAACGACTCCGATGGTGCGGTCGCTGCCTTGGAAGAGCAGTCCCGCATCGCGCTCGCCGGCTGGGTGTAGAAACGCACGCCAATCCGAGAGGAGACGCGCGGGCCGATCCGACCGCGTGCGCATGAGAGAGTTTGTGTGCGTATCGCGGATAGGTTGTACCTATGTGGATAGGTTATTCACTTGTGGATAGGTTACTAAGCTACCCGCGTGTGCATAACTATCCGTCAGCTCTTTTCCTATCCGCGAGCGTGGCGATCCGGTTGGCTACGTGGATGTGTGAGCAGTGCCGGGCGCTGCCCTCGGTTGCTGTCACAAACGACCGGCGGTCGAAACCCTCCGGCGTGGTCAGCCATGGCCTCGTACCGTGACGGTATGAGCACGACTGACTGTACCGACTTCGCGACGCTGGCCATCCACGCCGGGTTTGACCCGGACCCCGTGACGGGGGACGTGATACCGCCGATGCACGTCGCGTCCACGTACGTGCAGGACCGGCCGGGCCAGCTGCGCAGCGGATACGAGTACGGGCGTTGCGGCAACCCGACGACTAACGCGTTCGCGGGGGCGCTGGCCGCGCTGGAGGGGGCGACGCACGGCTTCGCGTTCCCGTCGGGCATGAGCGCTGAGGACACGGTGATCCGCTTGCTGGCGCGCCCCGGCGACCACGTCGTGCACTCGACCGACGTGTACGGGGGCACTCATAAGCTCCTGAGCGTCATCAAGCCTGCCGAGGGCATCACCTCCCAGGCGGTGGACCTGACTAACCTGGCCGAGGCCGAACGCGTGATTCGCGCGCAGCGCCCCCCAGATCGTGTGGGTCGAGACGCCCTCGAACCCGTTCCTGCTGGTTACTGACATCGCCGCGATTGCGGCCCTCACGCACGAGGTGGGCGGCCTGCTGATCGTGGATAACACGTTTGCGACGCCGGTGTTGCAGCGGCCCCTCGAGCTGGGTGCGGACGTCGTCGTGCACTCGACGACCAAATATGTGGGCGGCCACTCCGACGTGATCGGCGGAGCTCTCATCCTGCGCGATGGCTTGGAGCTGCCCGCGCACGTCGAGCCTTTTTCGGCGAGCGCGACGCGGCGGCCGAGGCCGTGAAACTCCAGATGGCCCTCGGTCATGTGCCGTCCCCGCGCGACACGTACCTGGCGCACCGTGGCCTGAAGACTCTGGCTCTGCGCGTGGAGCGACACTGCGAGAATGCGCAGAGGATCGCCGAGTTCCTGGCCTCCCACCCGAAGGTGAGCGCGGTCCACTATCCGGGGCTGGCCTCGGACCCGGGCTACGAGCTGGCCCAGCGCCAGAATCCCCGAGGCATTGGCGGGGTTTTGTCCTTCCAGGTTGCCACGGAGGAGGCGGCCCTCGAGCTGACGACGCGCACGCGCATTTTCGCGCTGGCCGCGTCGCTGGGTGCGCCGGAGTCCCTTATTGAGCACCCGGCGATCATGACGCATTCGACGCGTGTTGGCGGGGTCGGCGGCGTGCCTGGCACGCTTCTGCGCCTGGCGGTTGGCCTGGAGGACGCGGGTGACCTGATCGCGGATCTGGAGCAGGCGCTCGCCAGTATCTGACGGGGTGCGCGGGGCAGCTACGAGGCCGGAGCAGCCCTGGTGTATCACCAAAACTTGCACGTAATTTAATTGGGTCAGCTTGTAGTTGTGTCCAGAACGTTGAAATTCCGGGCGTGTGATTTCAAAAGTTGAAGCACGTGGGATCGAATTATGTGCGGCATTGTTGGGGAGTATGACTGTGGTGCCCGGGGGCGGCGGCGGGGCCTGGACGGGCTTCGAGCCGACGCGCCGAGCCGAAGGCTCGCGGCGCGGACGGCGAGCGGGCGGGCCGCCGCCCCGGGCATCGTCGAGTGGGGATGGCGGGCGGGCTACCGCCCCGGGCGCTGTTAATCGGTTGGGAACTAGTCTCTAGGCCTTGGCGCGGCGGCTGAGCCAGGCGGTTGCGGCGGTGGCACCGCCGACGGCGAGGGTCGCGGGGACGAGGATCGTGGGTCCCTGAGCGGTGAACTCGATGACCAGGATGAGGCCGGTGAAGGGTGCGTTCATGGACGCGCCGAGGAACGCGGCGGCCCCGATGAAGGCGAAGGCGGCGACCTGCGAGCCTGGCCACGCGGCTGCCCAGGGCAGGCCGATGACGGCACCGATGCCAGCGCCGAGGGCGACGGCGGGGGTGAGGACGCCGCCCCAGCCGCCGGCGCGGATCGTGAGGAAGGTCGTGACCGTCTTGGCGGCGAGCACCAGTGCGGCGATGCCCAGGCCAGCACCGGTCGCCCAGACGGCGTCGAACTGGGTCTGCGCACTGGCCTGCCCGTTGCCGAGCACGGAGGGCACCCACACGGCGATGATGCCGACGAGGAACGAGGCGGTGGGAAGCGACGCGAGCAGCCGCCAGTCGCGCGGGCGGGCGGCACCGACGCGGGCGACGGCCTGCTTGAAGGCCCACCCGGTGGCCCCCAGTAGCGGCCCGACGAGGGCCGCGAACACGGTCAGGGAGAGTGACGGCGTGAGGGTGGGGACAGAGTAGAAGGGGGTGGGCCTCGTGAATCCCGTGGAGATGAGGACGGCGATGGCCGACGTGCAGAACGCGGCGGCGACGGCGCGCCTCGAACGCGACACGAGCAGGATTTCGAGCGTGTATATGGCCCCGGATATGGGAATCGAGTAGACGGCGGCCAGGCCCGCGCCTGCGCCGCACGCGACGATGATGCGCCGGTCTTCGGGGGTGAGTCCCAGGCGGTCGGCGGCGGCCGCAGAAAACGCGGCGGCCATTTCGCGCGGGGCGACTTCGCGCCCGACGGATGCGCCGAGGCCAACGATGAGCACCTGGGTCAGGGCGTGCCAGGTGGCGCGCAGGGGCGGCATTGGTGTGCCGCCCACGGCCGCCGATACGGACGTGATTGCGCGGGAGCGCCGGAAGAGAAAAAACCACGACGCGGCACCGAGGATGCCGCCGAGCACCAGGTTAAGAACGCGGCGGGCCGGGGAAGCGGCGCTGACGGCCTCCAGGAGAGTCCCGGAGTGCATGTCCCAGGCGAGGGCCTGAATCCAGTGCAGCAGGTGGATGCATGCCAGGCCGACGAGGCCGGCGATGACTCCGGTGAGTAGCGTTGCGACCGCGAATCGCCGGTTTGTCACGGACATGGCGTGTCGTTGTTGATGCGCTCGCTGACACGGCTGAAGAGGCCGGTGAGCATGTCGATTTCCTCGGGCGTGATCTCGTTGAGGAAGAGGCGGCGGATGACGTCGCGCTGGACGATGGCGGCCTCGTCGAAGAGGCGCTTGCCGGCGTCGGTGAGGAAGACGAGGCCTCCGCGTCCGTCGCCCTGGCAGGGGCGGCGGGAGATAAGGTCGCGTGATTCGAGGCGCTTCATGGTGTGGGTGAGGCGTGAGCGGGAGAAGACGACCTTGTGTGCGAGGACGGAGGGGCGGATGCCTGCCTCGCCGGCGCGGTCGGTCATGAGGAGGACTGAGTATTCAGGCATCGATAGGCCCGACTGGCATTTGAGGGCGGCTTCGATGCGTTCGGTCAGGCGAGCGGTGGTGGTGAAGTAGAGCTCCCATGCCGCCGCTCGGTGGTGGTGTGCTCCGCTCACTGTGTCTCCTCGTCTCGTTGGGTGAGTCGCGTGGCCTCCCCAGCCTCGCGCGTCTGATGACGAGTATAACTTTCAATTACCGGTAGCTAGCAATCGGTGCTATATAAGTCACGTTTGACATGGAATGCGAATAGTGAGAAAGGGAGTGCGCATTGCGTTATTCTAATTAACATGAATTCCGCTGATGGTTGGAATGTGGAATTCTTGATCCCTCAGGAGGAATAGAATATGAAGAAGACGACGAAGGTCGTGGAAGTTGTTGACGATCTCGATGGCTCGCCTGCCGATCAGACGGTGCGTTTCGCCTTTAACGGCGCTTCGTACGAAATTGATCTGAACCGCGCGCATTTCGAGGAATTCGCTGAGGCTATTCAGCCTTACATTAAGGCTGGCCGTAAGGTTGGCTCGACTCGCCGCCGCGGCAATGCGGGCAACCCGAACCAGCGCCTGGAGAACGCGAAGATTCGTGCGTGGGCGCAGGGGGGAGGGCCTCGATGTTTCTGATCGTGGTCGTATTCCCGCTCCGATTGTCGAGGCGTACCGTAAGGCGCATGCCTGATCGATATGCGTCATCGGGGGGGTGCAGGACGACCTGCACCCCCCCGATTATTTAGTCGGTGTCACTCGACGCCTTCGATGGTGTTATTCGCACCGGTGTCGCTGGTGACCTTGAAGTTGGTGGCCTTCTCGAACGTGATCGTGTTGTTGGATCCCGTGAAAGCTGCCGTGGCGGTGAGGGCCTCGACGTGGATGTCGTTGTTGGAGCCGTTCACCGTGATGTCGGCGACCGAGCCGCCCTCAATCGCGTTGTTGGAACCATTGACGATGACCTTCGTGACGCCTGCGGGGATCGTCAGGTGCTGGTTGGACTCGTCGAAGGTGATGGGTGCGGAGGTGTCCGCAGCGCCAGCCGACGGCGTGGCGGGAGCCGGGGCGGCCGAGGAATCGGCGGAACCCGCGGGAGCGGAGGAGGCGGGCGCGGAGGCGGCCGGCGCGGCAGAAGATGAGGAGGACTCGGCCGGGGCGGCGTTGTTCTGGGTGCAGCCGGTCAGGGCCAGGGCTGCCACGGCCACGGCGGCAGCGGCGGGGAGGAGGGGCTTGATAGACATGGCGTCTCCCTTTCGTTGGATCGAAGTTACACCTTGGTCAGGGTACTAGAAAGCGGGGATGAAGATCTCGACGCGGCGGTTGAGCGCGCGACCGGCGGGATTGTCGGAGCCGTCCGCGTTCTCGTTGGGGGCCACGGGCTTGGACTCGCCGTAACCGGTGGCGTCCATCGTCGCGGTGACGCCGTCCTTCTTCAGTTCGCCGGACACGGCATTCGCGCGTGCCTCGGAGAGCTGCTGGTTGAAGGCTTCGTCCGAGATGGAGTCGGTGTGTCCGTAGATGTGGGCGGTGGGGACCTTCGCGTTGTTGAGCACGTCCGCGAGCTTCTTGAGGGTCTGTGAGGCGTCGGAACGGATCTCAGACTTGCCGAAGTCGAAGAGGACGCCGTCCTCCAGGGTGATGAGCGTGCCGCAGGATTCGACGGGCTTGAGGGATTCGACGGTCGGGAACTTGCCGAGCTTGGCGGCCTTGTCGACCTTCGGCGCGTCGGTGACCTTTTGACCGTTGACTTGGGCGGTGCCGTCGCCGTTGTTGATGATGGTCAGGCTCGGGCTCGTGTAGCTGCCGGTGCCGTCGCCGTTGTTGATGACGGTGACGGTGCGCGTGGTGTGCGTGCCGGAGCCGTTGCCGTCGTTGGTGATGGTCTCGCCGGAGCTGGTGTTCGTGTAGGTGCCCGATCCCTTGCCGTCGAGCGTGAAGGTGGTGTCCGGGGTGGTGTAGGTGCCGGAGCCGTCAGCGTCGACGGTGATCGTGAGCATGGTCGCCATGTTCGTGTATGTGCCCGAGCCATCGCCCGCGTAGGTGATCGTGGTCGAGCCTTCGGTGATGACGCCGGAGCCGTCGCCGGCGTTAACGACGGTGCCATTGGCAGAGGAGGAGACGGCCGATCCGTCGCCGCCGAAGATTGTGGAACCGGAGATCAGGGATGATCCGTCGCACTTGGCGGGCGAGACGGTCACGCCTTCGACGGAGGAGAGCTGCGAGGAAGCGGAATCGATGACGGCCTTGTCGGCGTTGGAGGCGAACACATCGATAGCGGGCAGGGAGAACAGGGGGATCGGGGGGATCTCTCCGGGACGGTATCCGGGCACCGTCGGGGTGGACGAGGCCGTGGCTGAGGCAGTCGGGGACTGTGTCGGCTCGTCGGTGGTGGCCTCCGCGGTGGGAGCGGCGGTCTCGGTGGTCTTCGGCTTGGAAGAACCGCAGGCGCCCAGAGCGAGTGTGGCCGCGGTGATGAGCGCGGCCGCTGTCAGAGTGCGTCGTGTGATGGTCATGGTTTAACCGTACGGGACAAAACGGGGGGCGCATACTGTTCCGGTAATCAAGTCAAGCTGCAGGTCTTCAACGATCTCAGGGGAAAAAGGAAAGAGCGTTCAGGGGTTAATCAGGGGGACCCCGGGGTGCGCCAGGGGGTGGGAAACCGGGGAAACGGCCCCGGCCTCGTCCCTGACGTGGGGGAACTGCTCAACCTGTGTCGTGATCAACGACATGGAATGTAGGAGCTGGGCGTTGTCTGTGGGACAATAGAGACATGAGCTACAAACTGGTGCTGCTCCGCCACGGCGAGAGCGAATGGAATGCAAAGAACCTCTTCACCGGTTGGGTGGATGTTCCGCTGTCGGACAAGGGCCGCGCGGAGGCTACCCACGGTGGTGAGCTCCTCAAGGAATCCGGCGTTCTCCCGGACCTCCTGTTCACGTCGATGCTGCGTCGCGCCATCATGACTGCGAACCTGGCTCTCGACGCCGCTGATCGCCATTGGATCCCCGTTGAGCGCAATTGGCGTCTCAACGAGCGCCACTACGGTGCGCTTCAGGGCAAGAACAAGAAGGAAATTCGCGATGAGTACGGCGAGGAGCAGTTCATGCTCTGGCGCCGTTCCTTCGACGTGGCTCCGCCCGCCATTGAGGCCGGCTCTGAGTTCTCGCAGGATCAGGATCCCCGCTACGCCGGCGAGCCCGTTCCCATGAGCGAGTGCCTCAAGGATGTCATCGCGCGTCTGCTGCCCTACTGGGACGAGGCCATCGTTCCCGCGATCAAGACCGGCAAGACCGTCATGATCGCCGCGCACGGCAACTCGCTGCGCGCCATCGTCAAGCACCTGGATGAGATCTCCGACGAGGATATCGCCGGCGTCAACATCCCCACCGGCATTCCGCTGGTGTACGAGCTCGACGAGGAGACCCTCAAGCCCATCAAGAAGGGTGGCACTTACCTGGATCCTGAGGCCGAGGCGAAGATCGCCGCGGTCGCCAACCAGGGTAAGTGAGCAACGCGGGGCCCCGGCATCGTCTGCGTGGACGAGGCCGGGGTTTCGTCATGCCCTCGGTCGCGGCGTGTGGATGGTCAGCGAGGACCCGGTGGAGGCGTGTCTGCCGTGGCATGGACGGCGTGCGGATACCTGAAAAATGCCGTGTTTCGGGGGCTAATGAGCATTGTGGCGCATTCCCTAAACCTGACCATGTGATCGTGACCGGGGCCGCAAGCATGGTCGCATTGTGGTCGTACTTGAAGCTGGTTTGTGCCGTTCCTCTAGTGCGTGTAACGTGGGCTTTTCATGCTGTCTCGGGGATATTCGTCAGGCAACTGGTAGAATAGGCCGTGCTATCCACGCGAGCATTCAGGAGTCTTTCCATGTCGTTCGAAATCGGTCAGACGGTCGTCTACCCGCACCACGGCGCAGCAACGATCGAAGAGGTCATGACGCGCACCATCCGTGGTGAAGAGCGAACATACCTCAAGCTGCGCGTGAACCAGGGTGATCTTGAAATCCAGGTCCCCGCCGAGAATGTCGACCTGGTCGGCGTCCGTGACATCGTTGACGAGGATGGGCTTGAGGAAGTCCTCACCGTCCTGCGCGCCCCCTACCTTGAGGAACCCACCAACTGGTCGCGCCGTTTCAAGGCGAACCAGGAGAAGATCGCGACCGGCGATATTGTTAAGGTCGCCGAGGTCGTGCGCGACCTGACGCGCCGCGATGACCTGAAGAAGCTGTCCACGGGCGAGAAGCGCATGCTGACGAAGGCACGTTCTATCCTCACCTCCGAGCTGGCCCTGGCTCGCAACATTGAGAAGTCGGAGGCCGCCGCGCGTCTCGACGCCGTCCTGGCTGAGGGGCGCATCGAGATCGATGACAATGCCGCAGCTGAGTGAAGCCTGCGCGGTCCTGACGGCCGCCGGTTCGGGTTCGCGCCTCGGCTGCGAGCTGCCCAAGGCCCTCGTTTCCCTCTCGGGTCGCCCCCTGGTCTGGTGGGCGGCCCGCGGCCTACGCGCCGGGGGAGTGGGAATGATCGTCGTGACTGCCCCGGCCTCGTCCATCGAGGATTTCCGCGCCGCCCTGGCCGACATCGAGGACGTCCTCGTGGTCGCTGGCTCTGACCGCTCCCGCCAGGCGTCCGTCGCCCTGGGCTTGGCTGCCCTCCGGCACCGCGATGCGGACGCGGTTGTCCTCGTGCATGACGCGGCTCGTCCCCTGACACCCCCGGAGGTGAGCGCGCGCGTCATCGACGCGGTGCGCGGCGGTGCTGGTGCCGTCATCCCGGTCCTGCCCGTCACGGACACGCTCAAGACCGTGGACGCCTCGGGCCTCGTCACGGGCACGCCCCGGCGCGCTGACATGGTGGCCGTGCAGACCCCGCAGGGCTTCCGATGGGACGTGCTCACCCGCGCGCACGAGGCGGGTGCCTCCCGAAGCGCCGACGAGGCCGTGGCTGCCACGGATGACGCGGGCCTCGTCGAGGCCGTTGGAGGCTCCGTTCAGACCGTTGCCGGTGATGAACGCTCCCTGAAGGTGACACGCCCCCTGGACCTCGCCCTCGCCCAGCTTCTTGCAGCAGAGGAGCCGAGCGCCTAGCGGCGCGGCGGATCTTGTCTGAAGGAAGGCCATCGCGCCTGCCATACCGTTTATGGTGGCCTGCGGTGGCTCTGACCTCCGCATTTGCGCCCGCCCGTGCAGCCAGGCGTTCCCCGCGAGGTGTCCACGGCCTCGTCCCCACTGCGGCCCGAAGAGGGGGCGCGCCGCGAAACGTGGTAGTTTCGCCCTGGGCGCACCAGCGCCACCGAGCACTCCCGAGCGAAGGAGCCCGATTCCATGAGCACCACGCCCGCCACCCATCGCCGCGTCATCACGCGCAAAGTCGTCGATTGGGCGGCTTGGGACTGGGGCAGCGCCGCCTTCAACGCGGTCGCCACGACCTTTGTCTTCACGACGTACCTGACCAGCGACGGCGTTTTCACGGACGCGGGGACGGCCGCGACGTGGCTGAGCAACGGCATGACGATCGCGGGCCTGTTCATTGCGCTGCTCGCCCCGATCACCGGTCAGCGCGCTGATCGACGAGGCCGTGGCGGGGTCTGGCTCGGATGGTTCACGGGGGCGGTCGTGGTCTGCATGCTCGCTATGTACTTCGTGCACCCGGCGTCGGTCCTCGGCCCTAAGGGTGCGCTCATGCTGGGTATTGCGCTGCTGGGCCTGGGTAACGTGTTCTTCGAGTTCGCCTCCGTGAACTACAACGCGATGCTCAACCACCTGGGTGAGAAGGAAGACCGCGGCAAGATTTCGGGCTTCGGCTGGGCGGCTGGCTACATCGGCGGCATCGTCCTGCTGCTGATCCTCTACGTCGGCCTGATTGGCGTGAACGTGCTGGGCGTGCCCGCCGACGAGCACCTCAACATCCGCATCTCCATGGTGATCGCCGCCCTGTGGCTGGGCGGCTTCGCGATCCCCGTCCTGAAGAACCCGCCGCTGCCTCAGAAGGTGTCGACGGCGGACGACCATGAGACGATCCTCGACTCCTATAAGCTCCTGTGGCGCACGGTCGTCACCCTCAAGCGCGAAGCCCCGCACACCCTGTTTTTCCTCATCGCCTCAGCCGTTTTCCGCGACGGCCTGGCAGGCGTCTTCACGTTCGGCGCGGTCCTGGCCAAGACGGCGTTCGGCTTCAGCGCCAGCGATGTCATGATCTTCGCGATCGCCGCGAACATCGTTGCAGGCCTGGCGACCGTGGCGTTCGGGTGGGTGGACGACAAGATCGGCCCGAAGAACGTCATCATGCTGTCCCTGACCGCAATGGTTGTCGCCGGGTTCGGTGTTTTCTTCCTGCACGCCCACGGACCCATCGTGTTCTGGAGCCTCGGCCTGGTCCTGTGTGTTTTGTTGGCCCCACCCAGTCCGCGTCGCGCTCCTTCCTGTCGCGCATCATCCCCGCGGGCCGCGAGGGCGAGGTCTTCGGCCTCTACGCCACGACCGGCCGCGCCGTGTCCTTCATGGCCCCCGCCATGTACGGCCTCTTCCTCATGATCGGTAAGCGGATGACCCCCGCGGGCGCGGACTACACCTACTGGGGAATCCTCGGCATCATGCTGATCCTCGGTGTGGGCCTGGCCCTGACGGCACCCGTCAAAGCCGAGCGTGCCACGCTCGACCACATGGTGGACTGAGGCATCGGCGAGGCCCCATGCCCACGCGTGACACGTCCCCGACGCGACCGAGTGAGTCTCGGGCGTCGGGGACGTGTCGTCTATTGGGGTTATTGGACATGTCGTGTTGGCGGGACTAGTCCTAGGTGTTGTGTTGGGGTTTATTCCAGCGGATCGCTTCGTCGGTACTCCGCGGCTCGGGGCCAGAGAACAGATACTCCGCGCTCGCTTATCGGAGAGTCCCTCTCCTCGGTACGCTAACCCGCTATTCCGCATGTGGGCAACCCCGCCCACGTGTGGAGCAGACGGCCCACGTGCGGAACAGGGGGCCCAGTTTCGTTCGCCGTGGGGGCTGCTGAGCAGGGGGCTGAGGTGCCTGGCGGTCCTGGGAGAACGACTGCGGAGGCTGAGGCGCGGGTGCTTGAGAGCCGCCGTTCGAGGCGTGCAGCGGCTGAGGCACCGGGCTACTCGCGCGGGGTGATCGTCGTTGCTCATGAGTTGTTTCTATCACACTCGTACGCTGAGCATGACGCCGTGGCCACCCAGGCCTCGTCACGAGGAAGCAGGAACGAACGCCTTGATTTCCTTATCGGTGATGCCGATCAGCATGTCGTCAAAGACCCAGGTGAGGCGTGTGGCCTTTTTGAAGTCTTTCGTCGAGGAAGACGAACCATCGGCGGTGTTAATGATGTAGCTGTTAGTGTCCTGGGAGCTGAAGGACTTGACATACAGGGTCGATCCATCGGCGCTGACACGCAGGTCCTTCGGAGTGAAGGAGCAGCCGTCGCGCACGAACCGGCGTGCAGCGTCCGGGAGCGGGACCTCGCGCGTCGAGTCGTCGGCGGTCAGGGCGACCGTGATCGTGCACTCGCCCGTGTCGGTCATGCTCACCGTTCCCGTTGCCCACGCCGCTCGCTTGTGCGTCATGAAGGTCTGGATGTCCGACGTCGTCGGCTGCGTCCCGTCTCGGCTGAGCGCGGGCAGGTCCGGTTCGGCGGTGAACGTCGCTTGAAGGACCCTGTCGCTGTCGAAGATAGACCCGCGAGAACCGGAGTTCTCGTAGACGATGAAACCGTCGGTGGCCACCTCGACCTTCCGGGAGTCGGCATTCCCGTTGGGATTGCTCAAGGTTACCGCCTCGCCGGTATGGACGTTGAGGATCTGCGGGAGTTCATTGGTGGCGGTGGGGACCAGGACCGAGGCGTGCACACCGTTCCCTGCGACCGCAGTGCCCACAGGTGCATAGCCCAGATCATGGTCACGCAACCCGTATCCGGACTGTGTCGCCGTGGACGTGGTCCACAGGTTCGTCCACTCGCCGCCCTCGCGCATCCATCCGCTGCACGTCGTTGTGGTCGAGCACGTCACCATGACGTCGTCAGCCAGAGCCAGGGGAAAATCTGTCCCCCAGGGAGCCTGAGTTTGCGCGCCCGTAGCCTTGTCGATGACAACGTCGTGGAAAAAGACCTGGTCCTCGCCCGAGACGAACGCAGGCGTGTGGAACGACAAGATCGCTGAGCTCTGTGTGGGACCCGTCGACGTCCACAGGTGGGCGGGTGTACTCCCCGACAAGTCGTAGGCTGACACCGTGACGGCCGAGCCGTTCTTGCTGCTGTTCGCAGCATCAGAGGCAATGTACAGGGTTGACCCATCCACGTGGAACTGCGGTGTCGCATCGGCCGATTGAGCCGACACAGGGATCGTCCACGCGGTCGTGGCACCCGATGCCCACGCAGGCGACAGGCGTGCGTATCCTGTGCGCTTCCCTGGTATCCCGCTGATGGGAGCGACGGCAGGCTCGGTAAACTCGGCAGCGGCGCGTGCGTCAGCGGCGCGCTCGGCAGTGACCCGTGCGGCACCCGTGGGGTATGGACGCGAGGGGTGGTACTGCCACCGACGTGGCCCGCGGAAAACGCGGTACCAATCGTGGCACCAAGGGCCGCGAGCGTGGCGGCCACGGAGCGCTTGCTGGATTTGCTGGTGTCCCCGGTTTCCTTGGACGCCGGGGCGGGGCTGTCGCCGCGTGGCGGGATATCATCGAGCACCGCCCGGGACGAGGCCGTGGCCGCGCTCGCGGGTGTGGCTTTGCTCGGGGTGGGCGAGGCCTTGGTGGCTGGCGTCTCGTTCGGGAAGGTGTTGGCCCCCGACGAACTGATGGTGTCCGCCTGCGCGGCCATGGCCTCGTCGAATCCTGCGAGCGGGTCGGCCTTCAAAACTTCGTCAAGGTCGGGCAGCGGTGCCAAGTCCGGCAGCGGAGCGAGGTCGGGCAGTGGCACCAAATCTGGCAGGGAATTGAACTCGGGCAGGACGAAGGCGTCGGCCCCGCTCGGAGACTCCTCGCTGCGTGCGCGCGACGAACGTGGCTGCGCCTCGCCGGGAGGTGTCACGCGAAAATCGTCGTTGCTCATGAGACGTTTCTACCATGCGGCACCGGGCGTTGGGACGCGAGGGAAAGCGTCCCGAGTCGTTGCCGACGTCAGGAGGAGGCGGGCACGAAGGCCTTGACACCGGCCTTGGACACGGCGATGAGCATGTCGTCGTAGACCCAGGTGAGCTGTTCCGAGACGTTGAGCTCCGGAGACATGTAGGCCTCGCCGTTGACGGTGTCGATGACGTATTTGTTCTTGTCGGCACCGACGAAGGCGTCCATGTACAGAGCCGATCCGTCGGCGCTGATACTCACCTGCTTCGGGTCGAAGTAGCAGGTGGACGGCAAGCTGGGCGTCAGCGCATCGGGGACGGGGGACGTACGCGTCGAACCGTCGGCGGTGAAGGTGACCTCGAACATGCACTCATCCTGGTGCCTGCCAGTCATGCGCAGGGTAGCTACGGCCCACGGCGCGTTCTGGTGCGTCAGGAACTCTTTGACGTCCGGCGCGCTGCGAGGTGTCTCATCGTGACTGACGATGGGCAGGTTGCGGGCGGTCTTAAACGTGGACTGGAGGGTGGCGTCGCTGTCGAAGAGCATCCCGTAGGAATCGATATTCTCGTAGACGACGTATCCTTCGGGCGTGACCTCGACGGTTCGGTACTCGCCGTCCCCGTCGGGGTTGCTCAGGGACGCGATCGTCCCAGTGTGGATATTGATGATCTGCGGAATCCGGTCGTTGTAGATAGAACCAGGACGGAGGTGTGCTCGCCGCTGCCGGTAATAGCGTTACGTGAGGGCGAGTATCCGAGGTCGAGCTGACGGAGCCCCGATGGATTTTGCTGCGTCGTTGTCGTGGTCCACAGGTTCGTCCACTCGCCGCCCTCCTGCGTCCATCCGCTGCACGTCGTTGTTGACGAGCAGGTCACGAGGATGCCGTCGGCCATCACGAGGGGAAACGCTATGCCCCAGGGGGCATGGGTTTGCTCGCCGGTCTTCTTGTCGATGACGACTTCGTGGAAGAAGAGCTGGTCGTCGCTTGAGACAAAGGTGGGCGTGTAGGTCAAGGCCACGTTGTTTTTCGTGTGCCCGGTTGAGGACCACAGCTGAGTGGGCTGCGCCCCCGACACGTCGTAGGCGGTGACCGTGACGGCGTACCCTGGCTCGCCCTTGATCGTGGCGTTGGACGCAACGTAGAGGGTTGAGCCATCGACGTAAATGTGTGGCAGGAACGTGGACGATGTGTTCTCAACCGAGATCGTCCACGCGGTCGCGATCCCCGAGGCCCACTCGGGCGACAGTGTGTGCGTGTTCGTCGCGGTCCCACGGTAGCCGGGCGCGCGAGTAGGCAGATTCGGTGCCTGCGCGGGCACCTGCACGGTCGGCGTGTGCGAAGCCCGCGCCGAGGAGGCCGTAGGCGACGGAGTCGACGAGGTCATCGGTTCGACGTTTCGTTGGCTGCAGAAAGAGAGCCCGACGCCGAGCACAACGACGCATCCGAGCGCGATCAGGGGGCGGGGCAGGCGTTTGTGGGTGGAGGCAGCCTCGCCGATGCTCTCCTCGGGCTTGAGGCGGAAGGGAGTGCGGCCGCTCGATGATCGGCCGCTCACGTGTCCCGCCAGCGACGAGGCCGTGGCCGCGACCGTGGAGACGGTATCCATCTGGGTGGTGGCCGCCGAGACCGAGGGAGCCGCGTCCGGCAGGCGAGCGGCTTCGGGGAGGGGAACGGAGGTGGGCGTCGGAGCGGTATCTGAGAGAGGCCTGGACTCTGGCGCAACGGGTTGAGTGTCGTCGACGGTGGACGAGGTGGGAGCGTCTGCGAGTAGCTGGGTGATGTCAGGTAGCGGCGAGATCCCGGGCAGGGGAGAGACACCCGGGAACAGGTCGTCATCCCGAGAACCCGCGGCATCCGCCTGCCTGGCCCCGGCCTCGTCGCTGGGCATCGACGCGGGGGAGGAGAGGATGTCACCGATATCGGGCAGCGGGGCCAGATCCGGCAGCGGGGCGAGTTCGGGCAGCGGCGCGAAGCCCGGCAGCGTCCCGAACTCCGGCAGCGCGAAGACGCCGCCGCTGTCCGGGGATTCCTCGTCCCGCGAGCGCGCGGAGGGTGCCTGTGTCCCGTCGGCGGGGGTTCCGAGGACATCGTCGTTGCTCATGAGACGTTTCTATCACACCCGTGTGGAACGCGGGCGTGGGGTTCTCCGCTTTCGTCGGCCGAGGCCTCGCCCCCTGTGAGCAGTGTGCTCTCAGGAGGAGGCAGGCACGAACGCCCTAATTCCGTCGTCGGTCTGGCCGATCAGCATGTCGTCGAAGACCCAGGTGAGGTGTGTGGCCTTGTTGAGGTCATTCGACGTGAAGGACAATCCCTTGGCGGTGTCGATGAAATATTTGCTCGTGTCCTGGAAGTTGAAGGTGTCGATGTAGAGAGCCGATCCGTCGACGCTGACACGCGCGTCGGTCGGGTCGAAGTAGCAGCCCGGCGTCATATTCGGGCGTGCTGCTGAGGGGATGGAGATCGTGTGTGTGGCGCTGTCGGCGGTCAGCTTGTACTCGATGGCGCATTCGTCCGTGCCTGTCAGCGCAATCGTGCCCGCCGTCCACTGTGCCTTCGTGCTTGTCATGAAGGTTTGGATGTCCGACGTCGTTGGCTGCCTCCCGTCGTGGCTGACTGTCGGCAGGTGCGGTTCTGCTGTGAACGTGGACTGGAGGGTCCCGTTGGGTTCGAAGAGTAACCCGACCTGTTCGCTGCGCTCGTAGACGAGGAAGCCGTCGGTGGCCACCTCGACCTTCCGATAGTTGGCATTCCCGTCGGGATTGTTTAGGGTTGTCACCTCGCCGGTATGGACGTTGAGGATCTGCGGGAGTTCGTTGGGGGCGGTGGGGACCAGGACGGCGGCCTGTGCGCCGCTCCCGGCGAGCGCAGTGCCCGCAGGTGCGTAGCCCAGATCATGGTTATGCAACCCGTATCCGGACTGGGCTGCCGTGGTCGTCGTCCACAGGTTTGTCCACTCGCTGCCCTCGCGCGTCCATCCGCTGCACGTCGTTGTGGTTGAGCACGTCACCACGATGTTGTCGGCTACCGCGAGAGGATAATCCCTCTTCCAGGGAGCCTGGGTTTGTGCGCCTGTGGCCTTGTCGATGACGACGTCGTGGAAAAAGACCTGGTCGTCATCCGAGAGGAACGCGGGCGTGTGGGAGGACATAATCGCCGAGTTCTCCGTCGGACCCGTCGACGTCCACAGGAGAGTGGGTTCATTACCCGACAGGTCATAGGCTGACACCGTGACGGCCGATTCCCTCCGGTCCTCCATCAGGTCGTCGGCGGCGAGGTAGAGGACCGACCCGTCGACGTATATCTGCGGTGGTGTCCCCGCCGGCCCGTTCGCGGTGGGGATCGTCCACGCAGTGGCGACGCCCGAGGCCCACTCGGGCGACAGGGAATGCGTGTTCATCGCGGCCCCACGGTATCCGGGCACGTGGAGGACCTGCTGTTTCGTATCGAGGGCTGGTGGAGGGAGCGTGGGACGCTTGTGATCGCTGCCGCCCGCGTGGACCAAGGAAATAATGCCGCTGACTACGACGACGGCACCGGAGATCGCCAAACCGATGGGGGTGGCGGAATTCGTGGTCCTCTGCTCGCCCCAGGACAGGCGACCCGCAGGGTGAGCGACGCGTTCGTTCGGTTCTTGGGCGGGACTGGTTCGTGACGAGGCCGTGGCTGCGTGAGTGGGTGCGGCGTCGGCCTGGGAGGGGGCGACGGTGAACGTCGGAGCTGTGTTCTGCGTCGGTGTGGTCGAGACCGCGGGCGGCGATGGGACAGCGGGCGTCGACGGACTCGTGGGCAGCGATGGGATGTCGCCTGCGGGCGCGGCGCTTGGGAGTGCATCATCGTCGCGCGAACTGATGGTGTCCGCCTGCGCGGCCACGGCCTCGTCGAATCCTGCGAGCAGGTCGGCCTTCAAAACTTCGTCAAGGTCGGGCAGCGGTGCCAAGTCCGGCAGCGGAGCGAGGCCGGGCAGCGGTGCCAAGTCCGGTAGGGAATCGAACTCGGGCAGGACGAAGGCATCGGCCCCGCTCGGGGACTCCTCGCTGCGTGCGCGCGACGAACGCGGCTGCGCCTCGCCGGGAGGCGTCACGCGAGAATCATCGTTACTCATGGGACGTTTGTACCATGCGAGGAGCGTCGGCGTGCCTGACCCGCGTCGGGCCGACGTGGGGAGCCGCGTCTAGTTGGATGCGGGGGCGACCCGGACCATGAGGACGCTCGCCAGCGCGGCCACGCCCTCGCCTCGGCCCGTGAAACCCAGGCGATCCGAGGTCGTCGCCGACACCGTCACCGTGCCGCCGGCGATCTCGCTCATGACGGCGCCGGCCTCGGGCAGGCGTGCGGCCATGCGCGGGCGGTTGCCCACGACCTGGACGGTCGCGTTGCCCAGCACCCAGCCGACCTCGGTCGCCATGCGGCGCACCTCCTGCAGCATCGCACGGCCCGACGCGCCCGCCCACTCGGGGCGATCCACGCCAAAGACCGTGCCCAGCTCGCCCAGGCCCGTGGCCAGCAGCATCGCGTCGCACAGCGCGTGCGCGGCGGCGTCCGCGTCCGAGTGACCCTCGAGGGGGCGCTCGCCCGGCCACTCCAGGCACGCGAGCATGAGGGTGCGCTGCGAATCAGGGGCTGCGAAGGCGTGCACGTCGACCGCTTGGCCGATGCGGAAAGGCAAATCAGTCATGCCACCAGAGTAACCTCACGATGAGGTCGGTGTGAAGGCCACGATGTCCGATCCCACGACGCCGATGAGCAGGTCGTCATACGCCCACACGAGTGCCGATGCCTGTCGCGGATGATTGGATGAGTGGGCCTGCCCGTTCGTCATGTCACAGCAATAGGTGGCGCTGTCGATGTTCTTCCATACGAAGGCCGCGTTCCCGTCGGCGCTGGCGCGAAGCTGCGTCGGCTCGAAGAAGCAGGGGGCAGCCTGCGATTGCGCGTCCGTCTTCTTGTCCACCAACGTGTCGCCAACGATGAGCTGATCCTCCTCAGGCAGTACCGGGGTCGAATCCCAGGAAAACCAGCCCTTCCGCTACCGCCCTCGTCTCGTCCGCTCTGACCAACCTGTCAGGGTTAGGGGAGGGAATGTTTGACGGGGACTGCCGCGACGCGCCGGGAGGACCCGGAACGTTCCAGCGAGGATCCATGCTATTCACGCGTTGTTTCTATCACACGCTTGCGGGCTGCGCATAGACCACCCACCCCGCCCAGGCCTCGTGAAAACGTGACGAAATACGACCTATCTGGCTTCACAGGCTTTCTCTCCGATAGGATCTGTCCGTGCGTTATATTTCGACTCGACGTGGCCCCGATGCGCCCACCCGCTCCTTCAGCGACATTCTGCTGGAGGGCCTGGCGCCCGACGGCGGCCTCTACCTGCCCGAGGAATACCCGACCCTGTCGGCCTCCGACCTGGACGAGCTGCGGATCGTCCTGCGCGAGGAAGGCTACGCGGCGATGGCCGCCGGCATCATCTCGCTCTTCGTCGACGACATCCCCGCCGACGACCTGTGCGCGATCACGGCCCGTGCCTATTCCGCCCCCTCCTTCTCCGACCCGCAGATCGTGCCCGTCGACGCCCTGGAAGGCACCGACCTACACATCGCCCACCTATCCAACGGCCCCACGGCCGCCTTCAAAGACATGGCGATGCAGCTCCTCGGCGAACTCTTCGAATATGAGCTCACCCGCCGCGGCGACTGGCTCACTATCGTGGGTGCCACCTCCGGCGACACCGGCTCCTCCGCCGAATACGCGCTGCGCGGCCGCCCCGGACTTTCCGTCGTCATGCTCACCCCCGCCGGACGCATGACCGCCTTCCAGCGCGCCCAGATGTTCTCCCTCCTCGACGACAACATCGTCAACGTCGCTGTCGACGGTGTGTTCGACGACTGTCAGGACCTGGTCAAGGCCATCAACATGGACGCCGACTTCAAGGCCACCTGGCACGTCGGTGCCGTCAACTCCATCAACTGGGCACGCCTGCTCGCCCAGGTCTGCTACTACGTCGCCACCTGGCTGCGCGTCACCGAGGAAGGTGCCGACGCCTCGTCCAAGGTCAGCGTCGTCGTGCCTTCTGGCAACTTCGGCAACGTGTGCGCCGCCCACATCGCCCGCCAGATGGGTGTGCCGTTGGGCACCCTCGTCGTCGCCACGAACGAGAACGACGTTCTCGACGAGTTCTTCCGCACCGGCGTCTACCGCCCCCGCTCCTCCGCAGACACGCTGGCCACCTCCAGCCCGTCCATGGACATCTCCAAGGCCTCGAACTTCGAGCGCTTCATCTTCGACCTGCTCGGCCGCGACGGGGACGCCACCCGCGCCCTGTTCGACGAGGCCCTCGCCCGCGACGGCTCCTTCGACCTGTCCGGCACACCCGAGTTCGCCGCCCTGCGCGACACCTACGGCTTCATCTCCGGCACCTCCACACACGCGGACCGCCTCGCCGAGATCGCGCGCACGGAACAGGAGAGCGGCTACCTCCTCGACCCGCACACGGCCGATGGCGTGCACGTCGCCCGCGCTGTGCGCTCCCAGATCGAAGGGCCGCTCGTCGTCATGGAGACCGCGCTGCCCGTCAAGTTCGCCGACACGATCCTCGAAGCCACCGGCCACCTCCCGCCCGTGCCCGAGCGCTTCCAAGGCATCGAAGGCCGCGAAGAGCGCGTCACGCCGCTCGCCAACTCCGCCGAGGACCTCAAGGCCCTCATTGCCGAGCGCGTGCGCCCCGGCGCCTGAGTTTTCTCTCACTCGACGAGGCCCGAGTCCCCACCCGCGAAGCCGCGCGCTTTCGCCCGACGGGACCCGGGCCTCGTTACATACTCCCGGGACGCGCCCCTTTCCCTCACCCCCCTCTCCCTGACAGGTAGGATTGATGCCATGCTGCACCTGTACGATTCCAAGAGCGCCCGCATCCAGCCCCTCAACCCGGTCACCCCCGGGAAGGTCGGCATCTACCTGTGTGGCGCCACCGTGCAGGGCTCCCCGCACGTCGGCCACCTGCGCGCCGCCGTCTCCTTCGACACCCTGATCCGCTGGCTGCGCCGCAGCGGCTACCAGGTCACCTACGTGCGCAACGTCACCGACATCGACGACAAGATCCTCAACAAGTCGGCCGAAGCCGGCTGGGACTGGTGGGCCTGGGCCTACCGCTTCGAACGCGAATTCACGCAGGCGTATGAGACCCTCGGCGTGCAGGCCCCCACCTATGAGCCGCGCGCCACCGGCCACATCCCCGACCAAATTGACCTCGTCCAGCGCCTCATCGACGCCGGACACGCTTATTCGGATGGACGCGGCAACGTCTACTTCGACGTCCACTCCCAGCCTGACTACGGCTCGCTCACCCGCCAACGCCTCGTCGACATGCGCACCACCGAGGACGACGCTCAAATCGACGAGGCCGTCGAGGCCGGCAAGCGCGACCCCCGCGACTTCGCCCTCTGGAAGGCCAGTAAGCCGTCTGAACCGGCCACGGCCTCGTGGGATAGCCCCTGGGGACGCGGCCGACCCGGCTGGCACCTCGAATGCTCCGCCATGTCGCGCCGCTACCTTGGCGACGAATTCGACATCCACGGCGGCGGCATCGACCTGCGCTTCCCGCACCACGAGAACGAACAAGCCCAGTCCCACGGCGCGGGCTGGCCCTTCGCGCGCCTGTGGGTCCACAACGCGTGGGTCACCACCAAGGGCGAAAAAATGTCCAAATCACTGGGCAACGTCCTGTCCATCGGGGCGCTGACCGAGGACTACCCGGCAGTCGCCGTGCGCTGGGCCCTGTCCACCGTCCACCACCGCTCCGCCATCGAATGGGGCCCCGAGACCCTGCCCGCCGCGCACGCCGCCTGGGAAAAGTTCTCAACCTTCGTCGCCCGCGCCATCGAGGCCTCCGGCGAGGCTCCGACCTCCGAGATTGCCCTGGGTCCCGCCGATCTGCCCGAGGCCTTCGTCGCCGCCATGGACGACGACCTCAACGTTGCCGGCGCGCTCGCGGTCCTGCACGAACACCTCAAGGCCGGTAACGCTGCGCTTGCTGCCGGTGACGTTTCCGGTCTCTACCGTGAGCAGGTCCTCGTCCGCTCCATGCTGGACGTGCTGGGCCTCGATCCCGCTTCGGAGCAGTGGCGCGGACAGGCCGGCATCGGCGCGGGTGCTTCTGGTGCGGCTGCCGCCGAGCATTCGGCGCTGGACGCGCTGATCCAGTCCGTGCTGTCTGAGCGGGCTGCTGCCCGCACCGCCAAGGACTGGGGACGCGCCGACGAGCTGCGTGACCGCCTGGCCGCTGCCGGCATCACCGTCGCGGATGGCCGCGACGGCGCGACGTGGAGTGTCGGCTGAGCTGCGGCTGAGGGCCGGGCTGCTTTGTGCGCCCGTGGGCGGCGGCCCGCCCGCGAGCCGTCCGCGCCGCGAGCTTCGCTCGGCGCGTCGCCTCGAAGCCCGGCCAGGCCCAGCCGCCGCCCACGGGTACCGCAGCCAGGCCCGCGTCTCGCAGATTCCGCGTTTGTTCTTGTGATTGGGTGTGCTGCACCCGATCCGTAGGCAGTGCACCCCTTCTGATCGGGTGTACCGCCCCGTAACGGGTGCAGCGGCCCGTAACGGGTGTAGCGCCCCTCGCACTGTTGTTTCGGCCGGGCTGCTTTGTGCGCCCGTGGGCGGCGGCCCGCCCGCGAGCCGTCCGCGCCGCGAGCTTCGCTCGGCGCGTCGCCTCGAAGCCCGGCCAGGCCCCGCTGCCGCCCACGGGCACCGCAGCCTGGCACCGCGACCCTCCGGATCCTCCGGCGCCCTCCGCACCGGCGGTCGTGGGGGTTTTGCACTACACGACGCCTTCTGGCGGCGTGTCGTCGGCGTGTCGGAGGCTCGTGTCGTGCAATTCCCCCGATTGGCGACGGCGAGGCCGCGACTTGAGGCGGTGTGGCGCCCAAATCGCAGACCACTTTGGTGAAAAACGCTGAAAATGGGGTGTTGTGGGCGAGGTGGTCTGCGTTTTGGGCGCGGTGGTGTTCTGGCAGGGTGTGCGTGCTCGTATGCGAACCCGCTATTGCGAGTGGTAACCCGCTATGTCGCACGTTAACCCGCTATCTGGAGTGTGGGCGGGGCTGCCCAAGCTCGTATTAGCGGGTTAACGTGCGGAATAAGGGGCCCGCGTGCGGGTTAGCGGGCCCACGTGGGGATGAGCAGCTCTATGCGAGCCGAGGCCATACCCTGGTAATCGACGGCGCGAGGCACCGCGGACACGGGAGGAATCGCATGGAGTACGTGGCTTTGCTGCGCGGCATCAACGTCGGCGGCAATAACAAGGTCGTCATGAACGAGTTGCGCGAACAGGTCGCCGCTGAAGGCTTCGCGAACGTGCGCACCTACATCAACAGTGGCAACCTCCTCTTCGAGGCTGAGGCTGATGTCCCGCGTGACGAGGTGGCGGAGGCAGTCGAACACGTCTTGGCGCGCCGCTACGACTTCCCGATTCGACTGGCCCTCTTGACGGGGAAGGATTACCTAGCGGAACTACACAACCTACCCGACTGGTGGCACGGTGAGGTCGCCCGCCGCGACGCGCTTTTCTACACGCGGGGCCTCGACCGTGGTCACGTGCGCGAGCGTATCGAGGCCATGGAACTGGGTGACGAAGCCCTGTACTTTGGCGAGCACGCCGTGTTTTGGGGCAAATTCGACGAGAAGAATTTCCTGAAGACCGCCTACCACAAGCGTCTCCTACGCGAGGACTTCTACCGGCAGGTGACGATCCGCTCCGGCTCGACGGTCGAGAAGATCGCGTCGTTGCTCGCGCGTGACTGACGTGTAACCCGGCCGGGGTGCGCGATTGACGAGGCCGTGGCAGGGTCCGGGTACGCGCCTGACAGGGGGTCGGTCCGGAAGAGACGAGGATGCAGTGGGGCCACCGTGGAATATGCATGTCAGAGCGTGATTTTGGCCCCCGGGCGCTCCCCTGTGGCCCCGATGTGGCCTGAACGCCGTACCCTGGTGTCAGTTCACGAGAAAACGAGGAGACACCATGGCCTCACACAGCGGGCGCCCCGGCGCCATCCGTAAGAAGGGCACCAAGAAGGGTGCGCAGGTCGGCACCGGCGGGCACTCGCGCCGACGCCTCGAAGGCAAGGGGCCGACCCCCAAGGCCGAGGACCGCACCTACCACCCGGCCTACAAGCGCAAGGTCAAGCGTGAGGCCCGCGAGGCGCAGGAGGCCGCGATTGCGCGCGCTCGCGCCAAGTCGTCGATCCGCGTCAAGCCTGGCCACGAGCTGATCGCCGGCCGCAACCCTGTCGCCGAGGCTGCTCGCGCCTCGGTCCCGATCGAGCGTGTCTTCATCCTCGACAACGTGAAGGATGATCGCGTGGAGGAGGTTGTGCGCCTCGCGAGTGCCATGGGTGCCCCCGTGTACGAGGTCACCCGCCGCGACCTGGATGTCGCGACCGACGGTGCCGTCCACCAGGGTGTCGCCATCGAGGTGCGTGGATACGAGTATGCCGACGCCTCGGAGCTGATTGCGGGTTCCCTGCAGCAGCTGGGCCACCCGCTCCTGGTTGCTCTCGACCAGGTGACGGACCCCCACAACTTGGGCGCGGTCCTGCGTAGCGCGGGCGCGTTCGGCGCGGACGGTGTCATCATCCCCGAGCGTCGCAGCGCGGGCGTGAACACGACCGCGTGGAAGGTGTCGGCTGGTGCGGCTGCGCGCGTGCCCGTGGCTCGCGCGACGAACCTGGTGCGCGCCCTCGAAGAGGCGAAGTCGGCGGGCTATTTCGTGGTTGGCCTGGACGGCGGAGGCGATGCGCCCCTGCGCGGCCTGTTGCTGGCGGACGGCCCCCTCGTCATCGTGACCGGTGCCGAGGGCGCGGGCCTGTCCCGCCTCGTGCGCGAGACCTGCGACCAGATCGTGTCGATCCCGATCGCGTCGACCGTGGAGTCTCTCAACGCGGCCGTCGCCACGGGCATTGCCCTGTACGAGGTGGCTTCCCTACGCGCGCAGGGCTGAGCTTTTCCCTGTCGTGACTCTCGCCGCGGGCGCTGACCAGCGCCCGCGGCGAGAGTCTGTGTGCGAGGCCTCCGTGCGGTTGCGCTGTGGCGTTGGCCCGCAGGTCCGTTGGTTAGCGGCTGGGATTCGAGCGCGTCATCTTTTTCGCGGCCTTGCGCATCGCTCCGAGAGTACGCAGAGTTAGGGGAACGTTGTGCGGCATATCGCGGTATCTGAGGCGCTCGGGGGCGGTCATCATGAGTCCCTCGTTCCGGAAGGACTGCTCGACCCCCTCCAACATCGACGCGATGTAATCCTCCGCGAACATGGTCTCGTTGGTGGACGTGTAGTCGAAGTGACACCACAGCTTGCACATTGGTTTCATCCCGCCCGGGATCGGTCGGGCGATGACTTCGATGCGTGTCTTCTCAAGGAAGGCCCGCTTGACGCGGTCGGGTACTGCCCGTGGGAACAGTTCGGCGATGATGCCTGTCGTGGTGGTCGAGGCAATCGCATCGACGAGAAAAGCCTTCCCGGTGTTCCCGGTAGCCAGCTCGGTGCCTACCCAGCCGATTCGCGCGAATTGCTCGCGCATGCCGGGCGTTTCGGTCCGGATGCCGTTCTTGTGTAGCAGGGCGACGCAGCGCGCCACGGCCTCGTCGGGGGACACGGCCAGGCGAAAGACCGTCAACGGGTACGCAGTGAGCGAGAGGCTGCGACCGACACTGGAGAATAACTGTTTCATGGGTGTCTTTAGCGTCGGAAATGGAGAGGGCTGGTGCTGGTCGCCTTGCGTGCCGCGCGGTGCATCGTCGCGATGTCGGCGTCGGAGAGGGGAGAGTCCCCGGGAAGTTCCTTCTTTTTAACGAGGCGTGGGGGACCCAGGAGGACCCCCTGGCGGGTGAGCGTCTGAGCGAGCTTATCGAACGCGCGGTCGAGAGGAGCCTTCGTCAGGCGCGGACCCCGAATCGTGTCGTCCCAGGGGAAACACCACAGCTCGGACCTCGGGTGGCTTCCAGGGACTGGGCGAGCGGCGACGATGAGGCGCGTCCAGTCGATCGGCTTGCGCATCGGCTCCGTCAGGTGAACGGCCAGCAACGCAATTCCGAGGCCGGGGGCAATCGCGCCGAGATCGCCCAGATCCGCGTCGGGACTCGACCCGCGACGATGACCGATTGCGATCTCGGTGCCCGTCCAGCCGCGCATCGCGAACTGGTCACTCATCCCGGGGGTCTCGGAACGGATGCCGACGGTCGCCCAAAAGCCCATGCAGCATTCGAAAGCTTCGCGCGGCGGGCACGATATGTCGAACACAGTCATCGGGCGGAAAGCAAACAGAGCACTCATCAGTCTCCCTGAGAACGCGGCGTCGTAGAGGAATTAGTGTGCCCAAGCGCGCGTCCAGCAGTGAGCGCGAACCCGGCCACGGCCTCGTCCCTCCGTCGTGTGGTGGTCTCAGGCTAGCAGTGCGAGCGCTCCGCCCAAACACCGAGCCGCTACCATGGCCCCCATGAGTGTCCTCGGAACCGTTATCGTCGGCGTTGTTATCCTCCTGGGAGTCATCGGCGCCGTCGTCCAAGTCTGGCCCTCCGCGCCCCTCGTCGGCGGCGCGATCCTCGTGTGGGCGTGGCTGACCGGCACGACCAGCGCGTGGATCGTCTTCGCCATCGCGGCGCTCGTTCTCGTCCTCGGCACGATCCTCAAATACGTGGTCCCCGCGCGCGGCATGAACAAAGCCGGGATCCCGCAATCGACGCTCGTGTGGGGCGCGCTCGGCGGCGTCGTCGGCTGGTTCATCGGCCTGCCCCTCGGCCTCGTCCTCGGTATGATCGCCACGACCTTCGTCGTCGAATACCTGCGCAGCCGTGACACCACAACCGCCTGGGCGTCCACCCTCCAGGCCTCAAGGCCTTCGGCTGGACGATTGCCATCGAACTGATAGCCGCCCTGACCAGCGCAACCGCGTGGGGCATCGGCGTCGCCCTGGCCGCCGCCGGGAACTGAACCGGGCCTATCGAGGTACCCCGGCCTCGTCAATCTCCGCTAATATGGATCTGTTGCGCACACCCGCGCGACGGACCCAAACTTTACGGAGATACTCATGCCCGCCGTCATCGTGCTCGGCGCCCAGTGGGGCGACGAAGGCAAAGGCAAGGCCACTGATCAGCTCGGCCAACACACCGACCTCGTCGTCAAGTTCAACGGCGGAAACAACGCGGGGCACACCGTCGTCATTGACGGGGAAAAGTACGCGCTGCACCTCCTGCCCGCCGGAATCCTCTCCGAAGGTGTCACCCCCATCATCGGCAACGGCGTCGTCGTCGATCTGGACGTGCTCTTCGAGGAACTCGAGGACATCACCTCGCGCGGCGTCGACTGCTCGCGCCTGCTCATCTCCTCCAACGCGCACATCATCCCGCCGTACAACCGCCTCATGGACCAGGCGAACGAGCGTGCGCGCGGCAACAACCTCATCGGCACGACCGGCCGAGGCATCGGCCCCACCTACGCCGACAAGATGAACCGTATCGGCCTGCGCATCCAGGACCTCTTCCACCCCGAGGAGCTGCGCGCTAAGGTCGAAGCCGCCCTGGCCCCCAAGAACACCATTTTCGAGGCCGTGGACCTGCAAGTGCTCGACCCCGCTGAGGTGTCCGACCACCTGCTTTCCTTCGCGGACCGCGTCAAGCCGATGCTGTGCGACGTGTCCCTCGTCGTCAACGACGCGCTGGACCGCGGCGACACCGTCCTTTTCGAGGGCGGCCAGGCCACGATGCTCGACATTGACCACGGCACCTACCCCTTTGTGACCTCCTCCAACCCGACCGCGGGCGGCGCGCTCACCGGCTCCGGCGTCGGTCCGACCCGCATCGACCGCGTTGTTGGCGTCGCCAAGGCGTACACGACCCGCGTCGGTGAGGGTCCGTTCCCCACGGAGCTGGATAACGAGGTCGGCGAGGCCCTGCGCACCAAGGGCGGCGAGTTCGGCGTGACCACGGGTCGCCCGCGCCGCACCGGCTGGTTCGACGCCGTCGTCATGCGCTACGCGACGCGCATCAACGGCCTGACCGACATCTGCCTGACCAAGCTCGACGTTCTCTCCGGCTACGAGACGATCCCCGTGTGCGTGGCCTACGAGGTGGACGGCGTGCGCACCGAGGAAATGCCTCTCGACCAGGCTGGCTTCGAGGCCGCCGTGCCCGTGTACGAGGAGCTGCCCGGCTGGAGCGAGGACATCTCGCAGTGCCGTTCCTTCGATGAGCTGCCGCAGGCCGCCCAGGACTACATCAAGCGTCTGGAAGAGCTGTCGCGCTGCCGCATCCAGTCCATCGGCGTGGGCCCGGGCCGCGAGGCGACCATCGTGCGCTACCCGCTCATGTGAGAGGGGATGAAAGGGTGAGGGCCGGTGCCGCGCTGCGGTGCCGGCCCTCACCCTATGCGCGGGATCTTGCTGACCCGCACGTGGGCCTCCTGTTCCGCACGTGGGCCTCCTGTTCCGCACGTGGACCTCCTGTTCCGCACGTGGGCCTCCTGTTCCGCACGTGGGCGGGGCTGCCCACACTCGGAATAGCGGGTTTACGTGCGGAATAGAGGGCCAACATGCGGACAAGCTGATTTGCGGGCCCGGTGTCTGTCGGACGCTCGCAGGAACGGAAGGACGGATCTAGCAGTCTGGCGCGAGACGGGGACAGTTGCGCAGCAGGAGACGGAAACACTCGTGCGCATTGGCACGCAGATACGACAAAGCACGCCGAACCGAATGCGCCTGTCGGCGCGAAGGCCGCTCGTAGCGGCAGAGTTTGGAGCCCGGGGCATAACGGTCCGGCGTGCCCCTCAACCCTACGACTCACTCCATGCCAACGCGCGCCGTGGCGGCGTGGATCAACCCACACAGGGCATGCGCCACAGTCGGATCCTCTCCGACGAGGCCTGGGCCGCGTCTCTCGGTTACGCGCACCACAGCGTTGGGGTGGGTGCGGCGTTCCGACGACATGAGAGCACCCACCTCGCTACAATCCCGGCCCGCCGCCTCAGGGAGACCCGCGCGGGCGGCCACGGCCTCGTCGAGTCCAGACATGTGGGACCATGGAAGCGTGATGACATCGACCTCTCCCACGCGCACACGAACCGACTCGAGCCGCGGAGTACGCCGCGACACGCTGGCCACCAGGCGAGTGCCTGTCAGCGTTGGTACGGCCACCGTCACCCTTCTGGCCGCGCTGACAATCACCGCGTGGTGGCTGCCCGGCTCGCGCTGGACGGTCGGTCCGGTCATTGCACTCGCCTCGTTCCTGTTGGCGTTCGCGTGGCCGACGTTGGCGCGCCTGCACATGCCGTGGCTCGCGCAGGCTGTGCTTGCGTTCGGTGGGGCGCTCACCCCCATCGGCGTCGCGTACTGGAAGAACCTTGACATTGCGATCCCTCTGACCGGCATCATGTTCGTGTTCCTGGTGGCTGCGACGATCCTTGACGCGCCCGCACCGCGCGACCACTCGGTGGGTCATACGACCGAACACTGGGGGTCGACGTCGCTGACCGCAGCCCTTACTTCGTCGGTGACCGCGCTCCTTATCATTACAGCCGGGTCCATGTGGGTGTCCCTGACGGTCCACGCGCGCTGGTCGGTCGTCGTGCCCATGGCCGCCCTGGTCGTCATTGTCGCAGCCGTGTCTGCGCACAGCGGGCGCACCGCGACCGCGGGGGTGGCCTACTCCGCGGCTTTCGGCCTGTTCGCAGGACTCATCATTTCCTCGATCGCGTGGCTGCTCGGGCACACCTCCGACCTGCTGCCCGTCGTCTTTCCCTCTATCGCCACGAGCCTCGGTGACTTCGCCGCATTCCTCACCATGGGTGGCGTCACCGGCGTCGGCGTCGGCTTTGCCGTGTCGGTCGTTGACGCGCTCCTCGGTGAGCGCGCCGCCTCCGCTCAGCTTGCCTCCCTCCTCGGTCGCGGTGCCGCCAAATTCCTTGTCGCTGCCCTGCCCGTCTACGCGATGACGCGCATCGGTGGCATCTGAGGCGTGCCTCGCCTCGACGAGGCGGTGGCTGGCGACATTGCATTAACGAGGTAGCGGCTGGATGGCCAGGTTTTTACCCGCTGCGTCTTCCTGAACCGCACCTGCCCGGGGAGGCGACTCAGGCCTCGTCCCTGTTCGCCGCCAGCTGCGCGTCCCCGCGCCGCGCGGTGCCCGCCTGCCCCACGCGTTAGGCTGGAGTCATGATGGTGATACCTGATGACCTGCCCGCACTCGTTGCTCCCGTCGCGTGGATGCTCGGAACCTGGGAGGGCTGGGGCATGCACGCAAACCCCGCCGCCCCCGGCCAGGAAGCTTCCGCCGAGGCCCTGCTGATTCGCCCGTCGTTGAGGAGATCCGCGGCGACGTCGTCGGCGAGCAGATGCGCCTGGTGACCCGCGTGTACGCGGGTGAGTCTGCCGCCCCGATCGACCCCACGTGGGACGCCGCGCAGGGCCTGGCTGCTATCAAGAAGGGCGACCTGATCAGCGAAGAGACCGTCTACGTCTCCGTCGCGCCCTCCGACGCGCCGCTGCCGCCGCCCGGCCAGTACAACGCCCGCGAGTTCACGGCGACCTCCGCCTCCACCGAAGGTCACAGCGCCGTGTGGGACGGCGTGAGCGTCGGCCCGCGCGTGCAGATGGTCTCCGACGCGATCGCGCTCGGCGTGGACGCACCTCGTCTGACGCACGTGGGCCGCATGTTCGGCCTGGTTGCCGGCGAACTCATGTGGACGCAGGAGCGCACACTCGATGGCCAGGATGAGGCTGACGTCGAGATCTCGGGCCGCCTGCACCGCACCGAGCAGGCCTCCACGGAATCCGGCGAGGTCATCGACGGCATCGACGACTCGCAGGGCGGCTTCCTTGTCTGAGCCTTCGGTTGATTCCGAGTTTGTCGACGAGGCCGTGGCCTCCTTCGGCGCGACCCCGCACTTCGGGGATCCGTCGGGGGAGCAGTGGGCCCTCGAGGCTGGTCGCGCCCTGGTGCGCCGCCCAGACCTGGCGGTCATTTCTGTGTCGGGGGCTGATCGACTGACGTGGCTGACGTCGCTGGCCTCGCAGATCGTCACAGGCCTCGTCCCCGGCGTGAGCCGCGAGCTGCTGATCCTTTCACCCGAGGGACGCGTCGAGCATTGGGCGGGCGCGAGCGACGATGGCGAGACGCTGCACCTGATCGTGGAGCGCTCGGACGTCGATTCTTTCGTGGCGTTCCTTGATTCGATGCGTTTCGCGCTGCGCGTCGCGGTTTCCGAGTGTGATGTCGTCGTGTTCTCCTCGGTCCGTGCGGGTGCAAACACGGCCGATTCGGTGGTGGGCCTGCCCGGGCTCCTGTGGACCTGGGAGGACCCGTGGCCCGGCGTGGTGGAGGGCGGGGCCGCCTACTTCCGGGGCGAGCGCCACCCCGGTGCGCGCACCCCCATGATGTTTCACGTTGTTTCACGGCGGGCCGCAGACGAGTTCGAGGCCGCGTGGCTGTCCGCGTTCCCCGAGGCAGGCTCGCGTCGCCGCGCCGGATACTTGGCGTGGGAGGCCATGCGCATCGCTGCGTGGAAGCCGCGCCTGGGCCGCGAGACCGACGCCCGCGCGATCCCCCCTGAGGTGGACTGGCTGCGCACCGCCGTCCACACGGCGAAGGGTTGCTACCGCGGGCAGGAAACCATCGCCCGCGTCCTCAACCTGGGACGCCCCCCGCGCCGCCTGACCTACCTGCAGCTGGACGGCTCGCGCGGCGACCTGCCCGCGCCGGGCACACCCATCGAGGTGGGCGGGCGTCAGGTCGGCGTCATCACCTCCTCGGCGCGCCACGCGGACGAGGGACCAATCGCACTCGCGCTCATCGCGCGCGCCGTGCCCGTGACGACCGTCTTCGACATCGACGGCGTCGCCGCCGCCCAGGAGGAGATCGTGCCCGTCCACGGCAAGTCCTCCGTATCCCCGCAGACCCGCCCGGGTGCCGACCTCTCCCGCGAGGCCGGCCAGCGCGGCGGCTCCACGGGTTTTGGCGGCCTGGGCTCGGCCCTGGGGGCACGCTGATGCGCGCCGTCATCCAGCGGGCGACTTCGGGCGAGGTTCGCGTCGACGGCGAGGTTGTCGGCCGCCTCGCTTTTCCTGCTGATTCTGTTGGTTCTGCTGGCGACGAGGCGTGGGCTGGGTCTGCCGCTCAGGTCTCGTCGCGTGGCGTGGGTATCCCCGGTGACGTCGACGTAACCATCGGTGAGACCACCCCGGCGTGGGAGAGTTCCAGCGGAGCGCGCCAAGGCCTCGTCGTCCTCCTGGGTGTCCAGCGCGGCGACGGCCCCACTCAGGTCGCGACTGTTGCTCGTAAGATCGCCGAGTTGCGCATCCTCGACGACGAACGTTCCGCGCTTGACGTGCACGCCCCGATCCTCGTGATCTCGCAGTTCACCCTCTACGGTGACACGCGCAAGGGGCGTCGCCCGTCGTGGGCTCACGCCGCGCCCGGGGACGAAGCCGAACCCTTGGTCGACGCGGTTGTGGCCGATCTGCGAGGCCGGGGCCTGCATGTCGAGACCGGCCAGTTTGGGGCGATGATGGAGGTCTCGCTGGTCAACGACGGGCCTTTCACGGTCCTCGTGGAGGCCTAGCGTCACGGCACGTGTCTTCCGCGGCTGTGCTTGTTCCTCTGTGCGGTGACGCGCCGACGATGAGTCCGCAGCTTTGCTTGTGCCTAAGTGGCGTTAGACCTCTTAGGTGGGTATTGCACCAGTGAGGAGCTGGTGTCATGCTCCTGATCGGGTGTAATGCTTCGTGTGGTGTTGTGCTCTGCTTGGTTTCGGGGTGCCTTCGGTGCCATTCGCTCGGGCCTGTCCGTTTGTTGGCGCCTGTGGGTGGCGGTCCGCCCGTGAAGCTTGGTGATTTCGCTTTGCGCGGTGCCTTGTCTCGAAGCCTGACTAGGTCCTGCTGTCGCCCAAGGCCTCGTAGTCAGACCCGACGGCCCCTTCGGTGCCTTTCATCCAGGCCACTCCGCGTTTGTGCTTGTTGTCGATAGGGTGTTACACCTGATCGGTAAGGTTCAGCCCCTTCTGATCGGTTTGAATGTTCCCGATTGGGTTGAATCCTGCCGATAACTCCGCGTTTGTGCTTGTGTTGGAGGGGTCGTGCACCCGATCAGTAGGCATTGCACCCGTTCTGATCGGGTGCAGTGCTCCTGATCGGGTGTAATGCTCCCGATTGGGTTGAGTCCCGGACGTGGTGCCTCGCATGCTGCTGAACTGCCCTCTGTTGTGTGTGGCAATGGGCGCTGTTTCCCAATAATCCCGCACGTCATGTCCCTGTCAACCTTCCAGATTCTGAATGATGATCGTTGCAAGTCCAACGTTTGTGAGCCTAGTCGACAACCGACCCGGTGAAATTATTGTGACTTGTGTGCGTGGACGCGCCAGTGCCCCGGCCTGGCCCTGTCGCCTGGCGCTCGTGCCCGGCCCTGCCCGTCCGGCTCCGTTGGCTGTCGTGACCGGGGCTCTTCCCTGCGTAACGCGGGGGAATCGCATCATGCGAGGCTCGACACGCCGGCGACACGCCGTCACGAGGCTTCTCATGACGCCAACCCCCGATGTGACCGCTGAATCTGAATGACTCGCCCGGTGTGGGGACCGGACTCGCCTGTCGCAGCCCTGCATGCCTCACCTGCCACGGCCTCGGACCCGGATATGTGCCCCGGCCTCGTCCCTGCGCCCAGGGCGAAAGCGCGCGCACGGCGCTCGGGCTTTCCGTAGTCTGTAACTAGTCAACTGGGACGGGTGTACGCCGAGTTCGGCGGGGCAGCTGCCCCTGAAACAAGGAGAGACATGTTCGAACGCTTTACTGACCGTGCGCGTCGTGTCGTCGTGCTCGCGCAGGACGAGGCCCGCGGTCTTAAGCACAACTACATTGGCACGGAGCACCTGCTGCTCGGCCTGATCTCTGAGGGTGAGGGCGTGGCCGCGAAGGCCCTGGAGACGATGGGGATCAAAGGCGAGGCCGTGCGCGCCTCGGTCATTGAGATCATCGGTGAGGGTGAGAAGCCGGTCGAGGGCCACATTCCTTTCACGCCGCGCGCCAAGCGCGTCTTTGAGCTGAGTCTGCGCGAGGCCCTGCAGCTGGGCCACAACTACATTGGTACGGAGCATCTGCTGCTCGGCCTCCTCAAGGAGGGCGAGGGCGTGGCCGCCCAGGTGCTCACCAAGCAGGGCGCGGACTTGGCGCAGGTGCGTCAGACCGTCATCCAGATGCTGAGCGGCTACCAGCGCGGCGACGACGAGGGCCGCGAGTCGGTGGGTGCGGGCGTGGGCGGCTCGGGCGGACCTGAGCGCTCGAATTCCGCGATCCTTGAGCAGTTTGGTCGCAACTTGACGCAGGCTGCGCGTGAGAACAAGCTGGACCCCGTCATCGGTCGTCGCGTCGAGATGGAGCGCGTCATGCAGGTCCTCTCGCGCCGCACGAAGAATAACCCGGTCCTGATCGGTGAACCCGGCGTCGGTAAGACCGCGGTCGTTGAAGGCCTCGCCCAGGCGATCGTGCACGGCGACGTGCCTGAGACCATCAAGGATAAGCAGATCTACAGCCTTGACATGGGGTCGCTGGTCGCGGGTTCGCGTTACCGCGGCGACTTCGAGGAGCGTCTGAAGAAGGTCCTCAAGGAGATCCGCACGCGCGGCGATATCATCCTGTTTATCGACGAGATCCACACCCTCGTGGGTGCGGGTGCCGCCGAGGGGTCGATCGACGCGGCCCAGATGCTCAAGCCCATGCTGGCGCGCGGCGAGCTCCAGACGATTGGCGCGACCACGAATGACGAGTACCGCAAGTACATCGAGAAGGATGCGGCTCTCGAGCGCCGCTTCCAGCCGGTGAAGGTCGAGGAACCCAGCGTTGAGGAGACGGTGGAGATCCTCAAGGGCCTGCGCGACCGCTACGAGGCGCACCACCGCGTCATCATCACGGACGCTGCGATCCAGGCGGCCGCCGAGCTGGCAGATCGCTACATCTCGGATCGTTTCCTCCCCGATAAGGCCATCGACCTGGTCGACGAGGCCGGGGCACGCCTGCGCATTCGCCGCATGACCGCGCCGCCGGAGCTGCGCGAGCTGGATGAGAAGATCGCCGAGGTGCGCCGCAACAAGGAGGCGGCCATCGACGATCAGGACTTCGAGAAGGCCGCGTCGCTGCGCGATCAGGAGTCGAAGCTGTCCGAGGAGCGCAAGGCGAAGGAAGAGGCGTGGAAGGGCGGCGAGTCCGACGAGATCGCCGAGGTCGGGGATCAGGAAATCGCCGAGGTCTTGGCCATGTCGACGGGTATCCCGGTCGTGCGCCTTACTCAGACGGAGACCGCGAAGCTGCTCAAGATGGAAGATGAGCTGCATAAGCGCGTTATCGGCCAGGACGAGGCCGTGAAGGCTCTCGCTCAGTCGATCCGTCGTACGCGCTCGGGCCTGAAGGATCCGAACCGTCCCGGTGGCTCGTTCATCTTTGCGGGTCCGACGGGTGTGGGTAAGACGGAGCTGGCGAAGGCTCTCGCCGAGTTCCTCTTCGGTGACGAGGATGCCCTGATCCAGCTGGATATGTCTGAGTTCTCTGAGAAGCACACGGCGTCGCGCCTCTTCGGTGCCCCTCCCGGCTACGTCGGTTACGACGAGGGTGGTCAGCTCACGGAGAAGGTTCGCCGTAAGCCGTTCTCGGTCGTCCTCTTCGACGAGGTCGAGAAGGCTCACCCGGACATCTTCAACTCGCTGCTCCAGATCCTGGAGGAGGGGCGCCTGACGGATTCGCAGGGCCGAAAGGTGGACTTCAAGAACACCGTCATCATCATGACGACGAACCTGGGTACCCGCGATATCAATAAGGGCGTGCTGACGGGCTTCCAGACCGCGGATCACTCGACGCATGATTACGGTCGCATGAAGTCGAAGGTTGCGGAGGAGCTCAAGCAGCACTTCCGTCCGGAGTTCCTCAACCGTGTTGATGATACAATTGTGTTCCCGCCGTTGACGAAGCCGGAGATTGCACGCATTGTCGACCTGATGATCGCGAAGCTCGCCAAGCGTATGGAGGCGCAGGATATGCGTCTGCAACTGACGGACGAGGCGCGCGAGCTGCTGGCTGACGTGGGCTTCGATCCGGTGCTTGGTGCGCGTCCGCTGCGTCGCGCGATCCAGCGCGAAATCGAGGATGCGCTGTCCGAGAGGATCCTTTTCGGAGAGCTGCAACCTGGTCAGGTTGTCACGGTTGGTGTCACTGGAGAGGGTAAGGAACGGACTTTTACCTTCAACGGAGAGTGATTTACTTACCAATTGTCTAAGGTTGACAAACCTTCGCCTCTGTGGGAGCGGCCCGTCGAATAACGGCGGGTCGCTCTCTGGTTGTCAAGTAATTGTGCCTCTGATAGATTCTCATTAACTATGAACGTCTTGCGAACTCATGCCACACTATTTGCGAGGCACTAATCATTGATCGAGAGAGGGTCTATGAACGCTCGAGCGCGCCGAAACCTGACCAGCGCAAGACGACGCCTGCCGGCGCTTGTTCTCATGCTGGTTGTTGTTGCGCTCTGCGTCGCTGGCGTCATCTACAAGGGTGCGGAAGTTACGCAGGTAAACGTCAATGATGGCGGAATTTGGGTAACAAATAAGTCCAAGCAGATGGTCGGTCACCTCGACTATGAGGCCCGCATCCTTGACGGCGCGCTGCGCACCGAGGCTAGCAATTTCGATGTTGGCCAGGCTGGCGAAACTGTTACGGTGTCCGACCTGTCCTCACTTACTGTTGCGCCGGTCAATGTTACCCAGGTCGCTTTGGGGTCCCCGACGGCCCTTCCCTCCGGTTCGGTTGCGATGCAGGGCGGGGACGTCCTGGGCGTCCTGAATGCGACAGATGGCACACTGTGGACGACGTCAGCCACCACGCCGAGCCCGGCGAACCTTTCTGACAATGCCGCCGTCGCCTCGAACATGGGCGCGAGCGCGTTTGTCACCGGCATGGACGGCACCGTCTACTCCCTGTCCTCTTCCGGATCCCTCACAACTGTTAAGCGGCAGGGTGCCGTCGATCAAGCGAAGACCTCCGTGATCGAGGGCATCCCCGCAGACGCGTCGCTGTCGATGACGGCCGTCGGAGACCAGGTCGTCGCCCTCGACTCCACCTCGAACACCCTCTTCCTGCCCGGCGGCAAGACACTCAACCTCAGCGCCGCAGGCGTCGAGGCGGGCGGAGTCCTCCAGCAGGCCGGACCGGCGTACGATTCCGTCCTCCTGGCCACGGCCTCGTCCCTGGTGAGGATCCCCCTGAAGGGCAGTGCCCCCACGATCATCCCCGCCGCCGAGGGATCCCCCAGCGGCATCCCCGCAGTACCCGTGCGCCACGAGGGCTGCTCCTACGGCGCGTGGGTCGGCTCGGGCGCGTTCATGCGCTCGTGCGACGACGCCTCCAACAACCAGCAGACAGTCGTCGATACGCTCAAGAGCGCCCAGGAAATAGTTTTCCGCACCAACCGTAAGGCCATCGTCCTCAACGACGTCGCGCAGGGCAACGTGTGGCTGCCCGACTCCAACATGGTCCTCATGGACAACTGGGATGAGGTCGAAAACCAGCTCCAGGAGTCCGAGGACGAACAGGACAGCCCGGAGCTGACGGACGAGATCGCCGACCCCGAAAAGCGCGAGGAGAACACCCCGCCCGAGGCCGTGGATGACGAATTCGGCGTCCGCCCGGGCCGTTCGACGATCCTGCCGGTCCTGGACAACGACTCCGACATTGACGGAGACGTGCTGACCGCCAGCCCGACTAGCCAGCCCGCATGGGGCGCTGTGGCCGTCGCGCGCTCCGGTCGCGCGCTGCAGATCGTGGACGTCGATGCCGATCAGGCGGGTTCCACGTCGTTCACGTACGAGGCCTCGGACGGGACCGCGACCGCCTCCGCGCGGGTGCAGGTGACGATCCACCCCTATTCGCAGAACGAGGCGCCCACGCAGCTGCGTGCGTCGTCGGTCAAGATCGGCCAGGGCGCACAGATCCAGTATCAGGCCCTGTCCGACTGGCGTGACCCCGATGGCGACCCGTTGTTCTTGAAGAATGCCGAGGCTCCCGAAGGTCTGAACGTGTCCTTCATGGAGGACGGCTCGATGACGATCACCGAGGAAGGCTCCGCGGCTGGTCCGAAGACCGTCGTGCTGACCGTCGCCGACGATCAGGGCGCTGAGACGCGCGGCGAACTCATTGTCAACGTCCAGGAGGCCGGCAACCTGCCGCCCGTCGCGAACGGCGACCTGTTCCTGGCACACCCGGGCGAGACTCTCACTCTGGATCCGCTCAAGAACGACACTGATCCCAACGGCGACCCGCTGATGCTGGCCGCTGTGTCCGGTGCGCCCTCGGGTGCGTCGATCACGCCGGATTTGGAACGCGGGACCATTGACTTCGTGGCGTCGTCCCCGGGTTCCTACTCCTTCGCCTACACGGTCTCCGACGGCGTCGCGACGACGCTGGGTATTGTGCGCGTCGTGGTCGTTGAGACCGTTGCGCTGCCCCCGGTTGCCGAGAACGATACGGCGGTCCTGCCGCAGGGCGGGTCCGTGCTGGTTGCGCCGCTGGCCAACGACTACGACCCGACGGGTGGAGTCCTGTCGATCACGTCGATTGATTCCTCGTCCGTGCCCGGCCTGGAGGTGGCCCTCATCGACCGCCACCTGCTGCGCGTGACTGCGCCGACAGGCATCGAAGGGACGGTGTCCTTCTCTTACACGGTGTCCAACGGGCAGGGCAGCGCCAGCGCCAGCGTGACCGTCATTCCCGGTGCTTCTGACCGCACCGATTTGCCGCCGGTCCTCAAGCCGGATCGAGGCAAGGTGCGTGTCGGCGACGTGGGGACGGTCTCCGTTCTGGCGAATGATCGCTCGCCGGCCGGCCTGAACCTGCAGGTCGAGTCGACGCTCGAGTATGATCGCGCTTCCGCCCTGGGGACGCCCTTCGTGACGGGTAACCAGGTGCGTCTCGAGGCGGGGGACACCCCGGGCACGATGGATGTCACCTACTCTGTCATCGATTCCGCCGGTAACCGCGCCTCCAGCACGGTCACCTTCGAGATCCTGGCAGCCTCCGACCACAATGAGGCACCGCGTCCCCGCGACATCACCGCGTGGGCCACGGCTGGTCAGACCACCCGCATCCCGGTCTCGCTTGACGGCATTGACCCGGACGGCGACTCGGTGACCCTGCGCGGCGTGGATTCCTCTCCGCAGAAGGGTTCGGCGACCGCGAAGGCCACGTGGATTGAGTACACGCCCAACGCCTCGGAGTCCGGCACTGACTCCTTCACCTACACGGTCGAGGATCGCCAGGGTGCGCGTGCCTCGGCTCGCGTCCGTGTCGCCGTCACGCCTGTTCCCTCGCTGAACCAGAACCCGGTGGCGGTGCCCGATACCGTCCTGACGCGCCCTGATCGCTTGGTGACCGTCAACGTCCTGTCGAACGACTTGGACCCTGACGGCGACCCGCTCACCCTCGAGAAGGACAGCCTCGAGACGGCCACGCCCGAACTCGACCCGCAGGTCCGATCCGACACGACCGTCCAGGTGCACACGCCCTCCAAGGTTGGCACCTACCTCGTGTCCTACACGGTCAGCGACGGTCGCGGCGGCTCCGCGCGCGGCACCCTGACGGTCTACGTCCAAGATGACGCGCCCCTCAAGGCGCCCATCGCCCGCGACGACTTCGTGGACTATGACGCGCTGCCCACGGACGGCTCCGCCGTGTCCGTCAACGTCCTCGAGAACGACGAAGACCCCGACGGCAGTATCGATGAGGTCACCCTGACCACCGCCGATGTCGGCGTGACCGTCTCCGGCTCGAATCTGCTGATTCCGACCTCGGAATCCACGCGCCTGGTCGTCTACACGATCACCGACCGCGACGGGCTGACCAACTCGGCTGTTGTCCGGGTCCCCGGTCGCGACTCGACCGCGCCGTTCCTCAGCTCGGCGAATCTGCCGATCGAGATGGACGCGGGCACCTCGCGCACGATCAACCTGTCGGACTACGTCATTACTCGCTCGGGACGCAGCCCGCGCCTCGTCGAGGGGTCGAGTCCTGTGGCCCAGGACGGCCTCGACTCGGTCGTCGCTGATTCCAACACGCAGCTGACCCTGAACGCGAACGCCGCGTTTAGCGGCAACTCCGCGTTCCTCATCCAGGTCGCGGACGGCGATTCCTCCGACGCGGGGACGCTCACCGCCTCCCTGTCGTTGCCCGTGCGCATCAAGGCCACGGTCAACCAGCCGCCGACCTTCACCCCGACCGCTATTCGCGTCGAGGCCGGGGGCGAGGCCGTGGTGCAGAACCTGGCGCTGGCCGTGCGCGACCCCGAGGGTGTGGATACCTCCACGTTCACCTACACCATGGAGTCTGCGCCGAACTTGATTCAGGCCTCGTTGTCGGGCGCGACCCTGTCGGTCACGGCCGCCGAGGGAACCGCGCAGGGGCCGGTCGGCTCGATCGCCGTGAGCGTCACGGATGAGGACGGCCACACGGTGTCGGCCCAGATCCCCGTCGAGGTCGTCGCGTCGGTCAAGCCCCTGATCCAGGTGCCCGTCTACACGCTGACCACTAAGGTGAAGCAGACCGTGAGCGTGGACGTGGCGTCGGCTGCGACGAACCCCTTCCCGGACGCGCCGATCACTCTCGAAGGGGCCCTCGTGTCCTCGGGTGAGGCGACTGTCTCCTCGTCGGGTACGACCGTGTCCATCACGCCCAGCTCTTCCGGCGTGATCACGGTCGGCTTCAAGGTCAACGACAAGCTGGCCGACCCCTCGCGTGCCGTCCAAGGCACGATTACCGTCACGGTGACGGGTAAGCCGAATCCTCCCACAAATCTGCGCGCTGAAAACATCGGAAAGGGCGCTGCGCGCGTGACCTTCCAGGCTCCCGAGTCTGGCGGGTCGCGGATCACCAGCTACAGGCTCTTCGACAACACTGGTAAGCAGGTCGCCACCTGTGACAGCACGGTGTGCGATATCACCGGTCTGACCCGCGGTGGGACCTACTCCTTCACTGCGATTGCGGTCAGCGCGGAGGGCGAGTCCGAGCGTTCGGAACCCTCGGACCCCATCACCATCTCCAACGTCCCGAGTGCTCCCGGCGTTCCTCACCTTGAGGCCGGCGACGGAACCATCACAGCGGCGTGGGCTGAGGCCAAGGAGAACGGCTCCAAGGTCACCGGATACACGGTGATCGCTTCCGTCGCCGGCGGAGCGGATGTGTCGTGCACGCCTGGTGGCAACACCACGTGTACACTCACGGGCCTGACGAACGGCCTCACCTACACGGTGGTGGTCGTGGCGCACAGCGACGCTGGAGATTCCGCGCCATCTGCGGGTGCTGTGGTTACCCTGACTCCGCAGCCTGAAAAGACGATTCCCCTGGCCCCGGATGCGCCGCAGCTAGGCCCCACCTTGGATAACGCTGCAGAAAAGCTCGCGGTGTCGAATGCGCGCCTGAAAGAAGGCAACGGCTACAAGGCTGCTGACCTGGAGCTTTACTACGCGGACAGTATACCCGGGTGTATGTCGGCCGAGAGTCACAAGGTTGATCTCAACAACGGCGATCGCGGAGACTTTAATATCGGTCCGCTTCCTTCGGGTTCCAGGATGATCTACTACTTCTGCCAGCGTGGTAAGCGAGGGCCGAATGATTACGTGTGGAGTCCGGCGACACTAGCCACCGGCTTTGTCGGCACAGGCCAGCATGGCGGAGACGGCGGCGGTGGTAACGGCGGCGGCAACGGCGGCGGTAACGGTGGCGGTAACGGCGGCGGTAACGGCGACGACGAGGAAAAGCCTCAGCCGCCGGACAGCTCGCCGATCCCGCTCTTTACAGTCTCTGCCGAGCCACATACCAACAGCGTCACAATCGTGTGGACCCCTCCTGCAGAGGTCTCCCTCAAGGAGACCAACGTGTGGATCAAGGACGTAGCGAACACGAAGCAGACATTCAATGGCCCGATGACGAAGGTCACCGTGTCGGGGCTGCAGCCGGTCCACCAGTACACGGCTGTCGTCGAGCTGGTCAGTACCGGCGGGGCGCACCGAGAGAAGGAGGTCACGTTTACGACGGGTGAATCGGTTGACGAGATCGATGCATCCTTCACCGGGATGACCGCCTGCCCGAACGGCCAAGAGTGTGGCTCGATGACCCTGACGGCCTCGCGTGCCTCGCAGTTCCAGCGGGGCAAGACGCTCGTCTGCACGGTGGCGACTGGACGGCCGTCCCAAAACACGGAGTTCCGCTTCTCACAGGGGACGCCGAGTATACCGGGTATCCTTACGGAGTCGATCACCGCGCCAGAACTGAATGCGCGGCAGGTCGTGAAGAACTGCCGAGGCGAATAAAACAAAAGACTTTCACACACTACAAGCAACGAGAGAGACAGTAGGACAACTCATGACCCTTTCCATCGAAGATGCAACTAGGTTCGCCCAGGTCTTCAAGGCCTCGTCGATGGCGTGTCCGTCGCGGTCCTGGACAAGCATCAGGCGGTGCGCCTCGCGCTGACGACGATGTTCGCGGGCGGACACCTCCTGCTCGAGGACGCTCCCGGAACCGGTAAGACGGCCCTGGCGCGCGCGATCAGTGCGACCATTGACGGTACGCACTCGCGTATCCAGTTCACCCCCGACCTGCTGCCCTCCGACATCACCGGCGTGAACATGTTCAACCAGAAGACGGGCGAGTGGGTCTTCCACGCCGGCCCCGTCTTCGCGGAGATCGTCCTGGCCGACGAGATTAACCGTGCCTCGCCCAAGACCCAGTCCGCGCTCCTGGAGGTCATGGAAGAGGCCCAGGTGACGGTCGACGGCGTGCGCCGTCCCGCGCCCCAGCCCTTCATGGTCATCGCGACCCAGAACCCCGTCGAACAGGCAGGCACCTACCCGCTGCCCGAGGCCCAGCTAGACCGCTTCCTCATGAAGACCTCGATCGGCTACCCCTCGCGCGCCGCCATGATCGACGTCCTCGACGGCTCGGCCTCCCCCCGACCGCTCGAAGAACCTCGAGCCCCTCGTGACCGGTCAGGACATCGTCGCCTGGGCAGCCCTGGCCTCGGCGAACCACACGGACCGCGCGGTCCTCGACTACGTGGCGGCGCTGGCTGAAGCGACTCGCGACGATGAGTCCTCGCTGCTGGGCGTGTCCACCCGTGGCGCCATCGGCATGGTGCGCTGCGCCCGCGTGTGGGCGGCCGCGCAGGGGCGTAACTTCGTCTGCCCGACGACATCAAGGCCCTGGCCGTGCCCGTGTGGGCGCACCGAATTATCGTTGACCCCGACGCCGCGTTCTCCGGCGCGACCGCTGAGGGTGTCATCCAGCGCGCCCTGACGTCGGTGCCTGCCCCGGCGGTGGGCGCATAACGCGCCGACCGGAAACGACGATGCAAGGGAAGAGTTCGAACAATGCAACGATGGTCTCGCCGCGTAAGGCGCAGGCCTCCCGTCAGCACCTTCTGAAGGCGCTGGCCGACCTAGTGACGCCCACCGGGTGGGCGCTCGTCTTCTTCGTCGCGGTCTCTCTGATTCTCGCGGCGACCCTCCGGTGGGTCGAGGCCCTGGCCTGCGCTCTCGCGGGCGTCATCGCCCTGGTGCTCGCGGCCACGCGCGTGGCGTGGAAGCCCCCGCACCTCGTGTCGATCCGTGTGCCCAATGAACGTATCGTCGCAGGCCAGACGGCGGTCGGCGAGCTCGTGGTGCGCAACGAGCGTGCCCGTCCGGTGCGCGCAGGCATCATCGAACTGCCGATCGGCACGGGAACAGGCGAGTTCGTCGTTCCTCCGCTGGGGGCGCACGCGACGTGGGACGAGATGTTCCTGATCTCCTCGCGTCACCGAGGCCTCATCAATGTCGGCCCTGCGCGCTCCGTGCGCTCCGATGCCCTCGGCCTGCTGCGCCGCGTGCGTTCCTGGGATGAACCCGTCGTCCTGCACGTCCACCCGCGCACGGTCCGCGTCCCCTTCGACGCGACCGGCTTCCAGCTGGACGTCGAGGGCGTGTCCACCGGCAAGCTCTCCAGCTCCGACGTGTCTTTCCACGCGCTGCGCGACTACGAGCCGGGCGATGACCGCCGCGCCGTGCACTGGCAGTCGACCGCTCGCCTCGGCAAGCTCATCGTGCGCCAGTACGAGGAGACCCACCGTTCCCACCACGTCATCGTCTTGGATACCTCCCGCGACGCGTGGGACCACGATTCCTTCGAGACCGCCGTGTCGGTCGCGGGTTCCCTGGGCCTGGCGAACCTGCGGGAGTCACGCCCGGTATCGGTGACGACGACCGATGAGTGGCTGCCGTCCTCGGTCGCTATGCGCCTCCTGGACTCCCTGTCCGAAATCTCGCACCGTTCCTTCGGGGATCTGGCGCTGCGCGTGCGCGAGGCCGTGGCTCAGCGCCCCGGAGTCTCCGCACTGACGCTCATCGTCGGCCCCGAGACAACTGATTCGGACGCCGCCCACCTGGCTCGCCTGGCGCCCATCGACGTGCCCGTATCCATCATCCGTATCGGCGAGAGTAAAGCGCGCGCCCGCCGAAACCTCGGCCGAGGAGTTCTCCTCGACTGTGCAACCCTGGATGACCTGCCGCGCATTATCGTCGCCGGGGGTCTGGCATGAGCAGCAACGTGAACACCAAGCCCCGCGCCCAGCGCGTCGATCCTCAGGGCGAGGCCGTCCCCGGCTCTCCCATTAAGACGGACCGCCGCTCAGTGGATGAACCCACACAGCCCTCGGCAGCACACGCCCTCGCGGGCGCGCGCTCTGAGGCGCACATGCCCAAGCCGAGGACTACGCGCAGTCGCCTGTTGACAATTACGGAGCGCTTCGCGACATTCCGCACGCGCTTGCCGATGTGGTCTCTGCTCGTCCTCGCGGTCCTCTTCGCCGGGCCGATCGCCGCCTTCGAACCCGTCTTCGGCGGGGGAGTGGGCGCTATCGCGGCGGGCGCGGGCGTGGCCTGCGGCCTGCTCATCGCCTACGCGTCGACGAAGTGGCGCTGGGATATGCTCACGACGGTCCTGTCCATCCTGGTCGCCTACTTCCTGCTTGGGAGCGCCGCAGCCCTGCGTGCCGAGGCCCTCTTCGGGTTCTTGCCCACCGGCAAGACCCTGCAGGTCATGGTCCTGGGTTCCTTCCGCGCGTGGAAGGACCTGCTGACGCTGACCGCACCCGTGTCCGCATACTCGGGCCCCGGCCTCGTCCCGTGGATGAGCGGCCTTCTCTTCGCCGTGCTCTCAGGCCTCATCACCGCCCGTGCTGGGCGCGCCATCCTGGGGTCCATCCCGCTCGTCGCGATGGGCGTGATCGCCATCTTCTTTGGCCTGTCAGGCCACGCGCTGCCTGTGTGGGCGGTCCTGCTGTGGTGGGCGCTCCTGGGCGCGTGGTGGGCCGCAGCCGCTCAGTACCAGCGCATCACGCTGGGACAGGACGTCCTGGTGGGCCGCTCGGGTGCGGCCGGGGCAGAGAATACCCTCGGGCGCAGCTCTCGCTCCACGGTCTACGTGGGCAGGCGTATTCTCGGCGCGACACTCATGCTCGCAATTTCCGTGGGCGTGGCCCTGCCTGCCGCCTCCTACCTGGGCAAGTCCGGGGCGCGCGTCGTTGGCCGCGACCTCGTGGAGCCGCCGCTGGACATCCAGGCGTACCCCTCGCCGATGGCCTCGTTCCGTCACTACACGACCGACCTGAAGGACGAGACGCTTATTACCGTCTCTGACCTGCCCGAGAACCAGCGCGTGCGCATCGCCGCGATGGACGTGTACGACGGCACTACCTTTGGCATGTCGGAAACCCGAGGGGATGACCACTCCGGCTACATCCCCGTCGAAACGGCGATCCCCGGGCGTGCCGAAGGCAATTCAACCGTCACCGTGTCAACCAACGGCTTGTCCGGCCCGTGGGTACCCGTCCTGGGAATCCCCTCGCAGATTACTTTCTCCGGCACCGGAGCGGACACGCAAAAGGACGGCCTCTTTGTTGACACGTGGGGAAACGCGGCCCTGACGACAGGGCGCGCGGGCACGATGACCTACGACGTGCGCACCACGTTCGTCGAACCCATCCACGACGAGGAGCTGTCCTCCCTCTCAGTTGCTCCCAACACGTCGAAGGACACGCATGTGCCCGAGGGCATCGGCGCGATGGCCACGGATCTGACGCAGAATGCGTCGACGGCTCTGGCCGCCGCGCGCGCGATCGAGCACCACCTGTCGACCTACGGTTACTACCTCAACGAGAACACGCAGTTCTCGCGTCCCGGCGTGCGCGCCGACCGCCTCGAGCGCATGATTTCCGGCGACGAGAACCTGATCGGCGACGACCAGCAGTACACGGCCCTCATGGCCCTCATGCTCCACCAGCTGGGCATCAACGCTCGCGTCGTCATGGGTGCCTACCCCGAGGGCGGCTCGCAGGGCGGTGCCGCTTCCCTGCGTGGATCTGACATCCGCGCCTGGGTCGAGGTCGGATTCGGAGACGGCATCTGGGCCGTCTTTGATCCCACCCCCTCCGCGCGACCACACGCCGCAGACACAGGTGCCCAAGCCTCGCAGTGTACCGCGCCCGCAGGTCCTCCAGCCGCCGGAGCCCCCGGAGGCTCCCGCCGAGCTGCCGCCGTCGATGCGCGACCAGAACGCGGACCCGGTAAAGACACCAGATGAGAGCTTCCCCTGGCGCGTCGTCGCCGGTGTCGCGGGCAGCATCCTCCTGATCTTGGTGCCGCCTCTGACGATCTTGGCCTACAAGGCCGCACGTCGACGCCACCGCCGCCGAGCCGCCGCAGCCAACGCGCTGATCGGCTCGTGGGACGAGGTCGTGGACCTGGCCGCCGACTCAGGCCTGACCATCGAGGTGGGACGCACCCGCCAGGAGACCGCTTGGTCGCTGGCCTCCCAGTGGAACCTCGGCGAGCACCCGGGTGACCCCTTCAGCCTGGTGACGGGTGCGGTGCGCCATGGCGATGACGGCTCGACCGATTCGGTCGAGTTCGACGAGGCCTCGGCGACCAAGGGCCGCTATGTGATCGACGGGTGGAGCCGATTCGGTGACGACGTTCCCACCCCGGTCGTGATCGCCCGTTATGCGGACGTCGCGGACTTCGCGTCTCACGGCGCTTCCCGCGACCGCGCGCGTGACGCGTGGGTGCAGGTGAGTGCGCTGCGCTCGCAGGTCGGCAAGAACGCGGGTTTCTTTGCGCGCATGCGTCGCGCGCTGTCCCTGCGAAGCCTGCGAATGCGCCGTAAGCTGCGGTTGAGCGCAGCAGTTGCGCGCACGATGCAGGAGGAGAACGACCAGTGAGTTCAGCGGTCGCGGGCACGTGTGGCCCCCAGATTCCCGGCTTCCGGTGGGTTCGCCCACTCGGCCAGGGTGGTTTCGCCGACGTGTTCCTGTACCGCCAGGAGCTGCCCAGGCGCGACGTGGCCATCAAGGTGGTGCGCGCGAAAGGGGACGAGCGAGGCACCCTCGAGCTGCACCGCGAGGCTGACGCCATGACCCTGCTGGCCGGCCACCCCGCGGTGGTGGAGCTGCACGGCGTGGGCACGACCTCCGACGGCCGCGCCTACCTGGTGATGGAGTACTGCCCGGTTGCTGACCTGCTGACGCAGGTGCGCGCGCGGCCAATGTCGCTGGAGACGGCGCTGGACACGATGATCAAGGTGTGCGGCGTCGTCGAAATGTTCCACCGCCAAGGCTACGTGCACCGCGACATCAAGCCGTCGAACATCATGCTGGACGCCTATGGGAAGCCGGTCCTCGCGGACTTCGGTGTCGCCTCGAAGATTGGCAAGCTGGAGGTCGGCGCGTTTGACGGCTTCTCGGTGCTGTGGGCACCCCCGGAGCAGCAGGACATGAACTCGCCGGCCGTGCCGACGCAGGATGTGTGGGCGCTCGCGTCGACGATGTGGACGTTTATCACGGGCCGCAGCCCCTTCGAGGATCCCATCGGGGATAACTCAGCGGCGTCGATCGCGAACCGCGTGCAGCGCGGCCGCATGCGAGGCCTGGGCCGCGCGGACGCGCCGGCGGAGCTTGAACGTGTGTTGCGCGCGGCGATGGCAATCAACCCGGATGAGCGCACCCCCTCGGCGTTGGAGTTCGGCAAGGGCCTCCAGCGCGTCCAACAAGAGCTGGGCTACGCGCGCACCGAGATGGAAATCAAGGAGAAGCGCTCCAAGGTGCAGGCCGGTCCCGCTGGCGGCCAGAATACGCGCACGCGTGGTGCCCCCATCATCGACCCGGACGACACGCGCATGCGCTCATCGTCCTATTATTCCTTCGAGGGTGGGGCGGGTTCCGGCGGCGTCGAGGCCGTGGCTGATTCGTGGAAGGCCGATCAGTCGACGGAGGAGGCCGAGGCCTCGGCTCGTCGTACGGTCGACGATCCCGACGTTTCCAAGCGGGGCTTGAATCCCGTCGCCGCGGTGGGATTGGCTCTGTTGGCCGCGGTGATTGGCGCGGGGCTGGTGGTCGGTATTCTGCGGGGCGAAGGATCCTTCACACGCATCGCCCCTGCTGAAGAGACGACGAGTGCGTCGACGAACGCGGAGAACCCCCTCGGAGCAGCACCCCCGCAGGTCACCTCGCTCGCAGGAGAGTACTCCGACGGCCAGATGACGTGGACGTGGAGTGTGCCCGAGGGCCTGGCAACGGCGGATGTGACGTACTCCTACGAGGGGAGCAACCCCGTGGGCACGACGCGCGGCAGCGTTGAGGCGGCGACGGTGAGCGTGGATGGAGCCAGCGGCGAAAACTGCATGGAAATCACGACGGTGTCGCGTTCTTCGGGCCGTATGTCCGAGCCTGTGAGGGCCTGTCAAACTGTTCCCTGACCACCCGTGTAGCGTATTCCAGCGCGTGGCTGACCAGGGCGAATTGCGGTCCATTTTGTGTAACCATTAATGATGCACGTGTAGAATGAATGCGTTACGCGCTATCCCACGCGTACAACGTAGCGAGAAGGACAAAGGTAGATGGCTCAGGGTGAACATGCCGAGCGTGCTCCACTATTGTGGGGTGCGTCGACCGACGTCGGTCCGGTCCGCTCACACAACGAGGACTCTTGGCTGGCGGTCTCGCCCGTCTTCGCGGTCGCAGATGGGATGGGGGGCCACCTCGGCGGTGCCCGGGCCTCGTCACAGGCCGTCCTCACACTGCAGGAGTTCCTGAGTCCTGATCGACTCGGAGACCGTCCCGTCGACCTGGTCGATCTGTCCGTCGCGATTGACGCAGCTGCTACGGCCGTGGCCTCCTTGGCACCTGCTGACAATCCGATGAGTGCCCCCGGCACGACACTCTCCGGTCTGATGGTCCTGTGGACCGCCGAAGGTGCCTACTGGCTCTCCTTCAATGTTGGCGACTCACGCGCCTACGTCGTCGGTGTCGGCGGCATCCGCCAGCTCACCCACGACCACTCCGCGCTGCAGGAGGCTCGCGATCTGGCGGCCACCTCCGGCGCGCCCCAGGTCATTCCTCCAGCCAACGTCGTGACCAAGGCGCTGGGTGCCGGACAAACCGGAAGTGTGAAAGCCGACTACACCATCATGCCGATGGAGGAAGGCGACCGCGCGGTCATCTGTACAGACGGCGTGCACGGCGTCCTACAGGATTCGCAGATCCAGGCCATTGTCGCTGCTGGCAATGGGCCGCAGGGCACCGCTGACGCACTCGTGAAAGCCAGCCTCGAAGCGGGCACTCGCGACAACACGACAGCCGTAGTAGTCTACGCAGGAAAAGAATCACGAGTAACATTGACAACGAACGTCATGAATCGGATGATTCAACCAGTACGTCCGGCGTCGATTCAGACAGCGCGCCGGGTTCCTCGTAGAGAAGGCAGTGACTGATGCTTCAGATTGGACGCTTCTTGTGTCGCGGACAGGGCGCGATGCTCGTCACCGGACCCCTCGGCGCGGCGTTGGTGCCGCTCGATTTCGCGGATTCCGCGGCCGACGTCGTGTGGGGGCGCGCTGACACCCAGGCATGGCTCTCCCACGTGCAGGCAGAGCAGGGCGATGTTCTGCTCCTCGACTGCGCGGGCGAACAACCCTACTTGACAGTCCTCGGCAATATTCAGCTGCGCATGCGCGCCGCCGGCCAGATCACCGAGCAGGTGTGGAATGACCCGATCTGGGCCTGGCCCTTCAACCCGGGCGAGTGGCAGACGTTCGAGGCCACCATCATTGACGGTGACGAGATCACGTGGATGGTGCCCGCCGCAGACCGCGTCGAGGCTGGCGAGATCCGCATCGGTCGCGCGCTCGACGAGGTTGAGGCCCTCGCGTCGATGCCCGTTGACACGATGGGCTTCCTCATCAACCCGGATATCCCGGACCACGAGCGTCGCGCCCGTCGCGACGCCCGCGAAGAGTTGCCCGAACCCACGATCACGCACGCGCCTGCGGTTGACCTGGCTGCCGTCGAGGCCCAGTTCCTCGCGGCTACCAGCAACGGTCCTGTCTCGCTGCCCGGTGCCTCCCGCACCGCCCCCGATCCGTACGCGCCCGAGGACGCCACGGATGATGCGCAGGACGAGGCGCCCTCCGAGGACCTCGAACAGACCTCGAGCGAGCTCTACGTCGTCGCCGACGCCGTCGAGCCGCCGATCCATACGGCTGAGTCCCTCGACCGCACCGCTACCATCGACCGTGGTGCCGCCTTCGTGGAACCCGCCCAAGCCTCGTCCGAGTTCGAGTCGGAGGAAAGCACCGAGCTTGCTCCTGAATCGGAAGCGGAACTTGAGTCTGCCCCCGAGTTCGAGCCTGCTCCTGAGCCGGAAGCGGAGCATGAATCCGCCCCTGAGCCGGAACCCGCGCCTGCCCCCGAGCCGGAGACGGCACCCGAACCGCCCGCCGCACCCGAGGCCATGAGCGCCGCCGGCCTGGCCGACCTGGGTGCCGAGACCGACACCGAGGCCACGATTCTGCGCCTCGCCCCCGTCAACTCCGGCCCCGCCGCGCCCGTCGCCTTCCTGATCCACGGCGGCACCGTGCCCGTTGAGGTCTCGCGTGACGTCGTCATCGGCCGCGACCCCGACGCCCGCGCCCTGACCGGCCGCCCCGTGGCGACCGTGCTGCGCGTGCCCAGCCCGGCCACCGAGATCTCGCGTTCCCACTGCGCCGTCATGATGACGACGCCGGGTTCGTGGGCGCTCATGGACCTGGGCAGCGCCAATGGCACCGTCCTGCGTCACGCAGACGGCTCTTTCCAGGATGTCACCCCCATGGTGACGATCGCCCTGAACGACGGTGACCTCATCGACGTCGGTGAGGGCACCACGATTGAGTTCCGCGTGCGCTGATCTGCTACTCAAACGCGTGTGGGGTGGACCGCTTGGCCCACCCCACACGCGTATGTACTAGGGTGGCTGTTAAGACCTGCTGGAGGTTGCGCGCGCTGATGCTTGCTGCCACCGGCCTGGCGAGAGTGAGCGTGTATCGATTTCACGACCGACGGCCGCTCGACGAGTCGCGTGATTTACACTGGAGCGTTCTGGTCTGCCCAGGCCGTACATTGGCTCGTGGAGGGTCGTTTCCAGTGCAGCGCGTAAGGTCACTGTGTTCCGATCTTAACGTTGCCGATGTCGAGTCAATTGACGTAGGGGAGGTCAGCGGTAGCTTGACCGCCTACAACATCACGGTGATCACACGGGAGCACCGTATCTGGCTGGACGTGAGTGGCGCGGTCTGCCGGTGCCTGCGTGACAGCCTCGCCGATACCGCTGACCAACCCGCCTGACGCCCGCTCCCGCGCGAGGGTACGATACCCGACAAGCAACCACGGCCTCGTTCATGTCAGGACAATCATAAGAGGGTGTGCCTTGAAGTGACCTTAGTCCCTTGAGGCGTGTATCCTTGCCTGTGGTAGCGGCCCGGCGTCGGGCCAATCATCGCAAACATGGAAGTTGAGGACCACGATGGTCAAGTATGTGTACGACTTCTCCGAGGGCGACAAGTCCATGAAGGACCTGCTCGGAGGCAAGGGAGCGAACCTCGCCGAGATGACGAAGCTCGGCCTTCCTGTTCCCCCCGGCTTCACGATCACCACCGAGGCGTGCCGCGCATACCTCAAGGAGTCGGCCGTTCCCGAGTCACTTGCCACCGAGGTCACCCGCGCTCTGCGCGGCGTCGAGGATCAGATGGGCCGCCACCTCGGCGACCCCGCCGACCCGCTCCTGGTCTCCGTGCGAAGCGGCGCAAAGTTCTCCATGCCCGGCATGATGGAAACCGTCCTGAACATCGGCCTCAACGATGAGTCCGTTCTCGGCCTCGCAGCCGTTAGCGGTAACGAGCGCTTCGCGTGGGACTCCTACCGCCGCCTCATCCAGATGTTCGGCAAGACCGTCCTCGATATCGACGGCGACCTCTTCTCCGATGCCCTCGACGACCTCAAGGCCGAGCGCGGCGTGAAGGGCGACACCGAGCTGACCGCCGAGGACCTCAAGGGCCTCGTCGACACCTTCAAGGGCATCGTCAAGGAACAGACCGGCGAGGACTTCCCCCAGGATCCGCGCACCCAGATGGACATGGGCATCGAGGCCGTCTTCCGCTCCTGGAACACCGAGCGTGCCCGCATCTACCGCCGCCGCGAGCGCATCCCCCACGACCTGGGCACCGCCGTCAATATCTGCACCATGGTGTTCGGCAACATGGGTGAAAACTCCGGCACCGGCGTGTGCTTCACCCGCGACCCCTCCTCCGGCCACTCCGGCGTCTACGGCGACTACCTGGAGAACGCGCAGGGCGAGGACGTCGTCGCGGGCATCCGCAACACGCTGGCCCTGTCCGACCTCGAGCGCATCAACAAGCCCGTCTACGACGAGCTGCGTGCCATCATGCGCAAGCTCGAAACCCACTACCGCGACATGTGTGACATCGAGTTCACCGTCGAGCGCGGCAAGCTGTGGATGCTCCAGACCCGCGTCGGCAAGCGCACCGCCGCCGCCGCGTTCCGCATCGCCACCCAGCTTCTGGGCGAAAAGCTCATTACCCGCGACGAGGCCCTGGGTCGCGTCACCGGCGACCAGCTCACCCAGCTGATGTTCCCGCAGTTCGACGCCAAGGCTGAGAAGGAACTCATCGCTCGCGGCATGGCCGCCTCCCCGGGTGCCGCCGTCGGCAAGATTGCCTTCGATAACGCGCAGGCCATCGAAGCCGCCGAAAAGGGTATCAAGACCGTCCTCGTGCGCCGCGAGACCAACCCCGACGACCTGCCCGGCATGGTCGCCGCCGAGGGTGTCCTCACCGCGCGCGGCGGTAAGACCTCGCACGCCGCTGTCGTCGCCCGCGGCATGGGCAAGACCTGCGTGTGTGGTGCCGAGTCCCTCGTCATCGATGCTGCCGCCGGCACCGTCACCATCGGTGACCTCGTCCTGACCGCTGACGACACCATTGCCATCGACGGCCAGACCGGCGAAATCTTCCGCGGCGAGGTCCCCGTGACCGACTCGCCCGTCACCACCTACCTCGCCGAAGGCCTCGAGGCCGGCCTCGCCGCCGCCGGCGAGGATGCGGGCACCCGCGAGCTCGTCGAGGCCGTCGACAAGCTCCTGTCCCACGCCGACAAGGTCCGCCGCCTGCGCGTGCGTGCCAACGCCGACACACCCCTCGACTCCACGCGCGCCATCGAGTTCGGTGCCGAGGGCATCGGCCTGTGCCGCACCGAGCACATGTTCCTGGGTGAGCGCCGCCCGCTCGTCGAGTGTGCGATCCTCTCCGCCCCCGAGTCCGACGAGCGTCAGGCCGCCTTCAACGAGCTCGAGAAGCTGCAGAAGCAGGACTTCCTCGAGATGCTCGAGGTCATGGACGGCAAGTCGATGACCGTGCGCCTCATCGACCCGCCGCTCCACGAGTTCATGCCCGCCCTCATCGAGCTGGAGACCAAGGTCGCCGTCGGCAAGGCCACCGGCACCCTCGACCCCGCCGACGAGGCCATGCTCGTCGAGGTCCGCCGCATGCACGAGCAGAACCCCATGCTGGGTCTGCGCGGCGTGCGCCTGGGCATCTACCTGCCCGGCCTGTTCGCCCTGCAGATGCGCGCCCTGTGCGAGGCTGCCGCCGAACTCGTGGGCCGCGGCCTCAACCCGCGCCCCGAGATCATGGTCCCGCTCGTCGGCTCCGTGCGTGAGCTCCAGCTCGTGCGCGAAGAGGCCGAAGGCATCATCGCCTCCGTCGCCGCCGCCCACGGCGTCGACCTGTCCGGCATCTCCATCGGTGCCATGATCGAGCTGCCGCGCGCCGCCATGACGGCCGAGGACCTCGCCGAGGAAGCCGACTTCTTCTCCTTCGGCACCAACGACCTGACGCAGACCGTGTGGGGCTTCTCGCGCGACGACGTCGAAGGCGTGTTCTTCCCGCAGTACATCGAGGCCGGCATCTTCGGCGTCTCCCCCTTCGAGTCCATCGACGTCCACGGCGTGGGCACCCTGGTCTCCGAGGGCGTGCGTCGCGCCCGCTCCACCAAGCCGAACATCAAGCTCGGCGTGTGTGGCGAGCACGGTGGCGACCCGCAGTCGATCCACTTCTTCCACAACGTGGGTGTCGACTACGTGTCTTGCTCCCCCTTCCGCGTCCCCGTCGCCCGCCTCGAGGCTGGCCGCGCCGCGGTCGAGGACCACGTGGACATGACCGCCTGATCGCTGGCGGTGCCGCTTTGCTGAGTGGCGTCGACCTGCGCAGTGCCGTCGTTCTGAGCGGCGTTGACTGAGCGCGACGAGGCCGTGGCCGGGAAACCGGTCGCGGCCTCGTGTCGTTGTGGGTGCTGGTTGTTGTTGTGGGGCTGTGTGTGCCGGTGGGCGGCGGCCAGGCCCCGTTTCGTGGTGCCCTCTATGCGCGAGCCTTCGGCTCGGAGTGGTCGATCTCGAAGCCCGGCCAGGCCCCGCCGCCGCCCACCGGCACCGCGGCCAGGCCCCGCTTCGTGGTGCCCTCTATGCGCGAGCCTGCGGCTCGGAGTCGTCGATCTCGAAGCCCGGCCAAGCCCTCCGACCCTCCGGCACCCTCCACACAGGTGGGGTTTTTCATTGCTGTGCACATCCCATCCAGGCCCCGCCGCCCACGGGCCACGCCGCCAAGCCCCACAGCCAGGCCTCTCTCGTCCCGCAGCTCACGCGTCGCCCTCCACACCGGCGGTGCCTGGTGTATTGGTGGGTGATCGGCGTCGCTTTGAAGGTCGGCCAGGCCCCGCCGCTGCCCCCGGATACCGCAGTTGGGCACCAGCCGGGGGCTGTATGCCCTGCGTTGGTTTCCAATCTGGTCCGCTCGGGGGTTTGCAGCATGAGGACCTAGCTGGCGGCGTGTCGCCGACGTGTCGGGTCCTCGTATAGTTCCATTCCCCCGTTTTGAGGCAGTGAGGTCGCGGTTCGTGGTGGTGCGGTGCTCAAAGTGCAGACCACCTCGGTGAAAAACGCTGAAAATGGGCTGTTGTGGGCGAGGTGGTCTGCGTTTTGGGCACAACGGCGTCTGGTAGGGTGTGTTGTTCGCACGCGAACTCGATGTTGCGAGCGGTAACCCGCTATATCGCACGCAAACCCGCTAGTTGGAGTGTGGGCGGGGCTGCCCAGGTTCGTATTAGCCGGTTAACGTGCGGATTAGCAGGCCCACGTGCGGATTAGCGGGTTAACGTGCGCATGATAGGGACCAGATTGTCACCTGTCAGCTTGCGCGTGGCTGGTTGGGGTATAGCCAGTGATCGCCGGGGTGTAACGCGTGACTGTCGGACTCGCACGTGGGTGTGGTAGTGCCCCGCCCGAAGCCGGGCGGGGCACTACCACACCCATCAATCAGGCGTTCTGCAAAGCTCCCTGCATGGTGAACATCAAGGCCACCATGATCGTGTTGTTGAGCGCGTGGAACAGCCATGAATAGGCGACGTTCTTCCCGGACTTCACGTAGATGAGCGTCAGGACGATGCTGAGCGGCAGGTATGAGAAGAAGTCCTGCCACTGGTGAGAGTGCATGTACGCAAACAGCGCCGCTGAGATCGATGCGACGAGCCATGTGGGCGCATACGCACTGAGCTTGCCGATGAGGATGTGGCGGTAGAACATTTCCTCCACCAGGGGCACGCCAACGGTCACGAAGAAGGAGAACGCCAGGCCAAGGGTCCCGTCATTCAGGGCGTTGATGACCTGCTGTTGGTTTTCGGCAACTGGCGGGTTGCCTCCGTAGAGGGCAATGCGGGTCGCGGCCTGGACGATGACGACCAGGATCCACAGGCCGAAAAGCAGCAGGATCTTCAAGAAGGGGTGCGTGCGCAGATAGGAAAACGCTGGGAAAAACTCGCGTGCGAAGAATGCGAGGACGACGATCAACAAAACCGTGTCGATCACTAGGTTGATGGCGGTCAGGCTCCACGATGCGGGGAAGATCCATGTCGGCACTCCTACCAGGAAGAACGCTGCGTAGGGGATCCCGAAGATCGCGATGCGCCCCCAGTCGGTGCGGGTGGGGCGCGTGGGGGACGAGGCCGGGGTGGTGTACGTCGTCGTGGTGACGATAGGCAGGGGGCTGGGGAATTCGGTCGGTGTTTGTGGCGAAAGGGAGATTTCAGTGGGGCGAGGGTCGGTGGTCACGGGCTGTTGCCTGCTTCCTGTCGTTGAAGGGTGGTGCGGGGATATTCTGACAGACTTTGAAATAGAACGGCGTCTGGCGGGGGAGTGGTGACGTTGACTAATCGCTGCAAGCAAGCGCGTTTATGGCATCGTGTCACTAAACAATAATTGCGGGCCTTTGGTCCCCAGAAGGTGAGTGCGAGGGGGGCGCTAAATAACGTTACGACGGGGTTGCAATTTAGGAGAACCTAATCGGACTACTATCGTCCTGGCACAGATGTGGCTACGCTGCTTGGTAGGAATTTCATCAACCCGGCGCGCCCATCACGCCGGTCCATCAGGAGGCAAGCGATGGCAGCGCTTCGTGCTCGCGCAGATCATGTTGTCCAGCGGTCTATTCGTCTTCTCGTCGCCCTGGTCATGGCGTCTCTCGTCGTGGCGATTGTCGCTGTGCCGTCGCGCGCGGCCAACCAGACGTGGGGCGACGTTGCGACGACGATCAACGGCCTCATCGACGAAGGCGTGTCCACTTTTAAGGCGGGCGACGCTAAGGGCGGCAAGGATAAGGTCAACGACGCCTACTACAAGCACTACGAGATCACCGGTATGGAGAAACAGGTGATGGCCCGCATCTCCGGTTCGCGTGTCTCTCAGGTCGAAATGGAGTTCTCCCTCCTCAAGAAGGCCATGACGGACGGTGATAGCGCGGGCGTCGACAGTCATGCCACGACCCTCAAGCAGTACATTGTTGAAGACGCCGCGTCCCTGGACGGTGTAGCCCCCGGTACGTCCTCCCAGGCCTCGTCGGACGACTACAGCCCCGGCGCGTGGGGCGAGGTCGCCAAGACTATCAACGGCATCCTTAATGACGGTGCCAACGCCTACAAGGGCGGCGACGCCAAGGCCGGTAAGGACAAGGTCAACGAGGCCTACTACAAGCACTACGAGATCACCGGCATGGAGAAGCAGGTCATGAGCCGTATCTCCGGTTCGCGCGTCTCCCAGGTCGAAATGGAGTTCTCTCTCCTCAAGAAGGCCATGACCGATGATGATTCGGCGGCGGTCGACCAGCACCTCGCGACGCTGACGAACTACATCCGCGAGGATGCCAACAGCCTCGACGGCTACACTGGCAAGGCCACTCAGGATTCGGGCACCTCCCCGTGGCTCGCCCAGTTCCTGCCCTCCCTCCTCGTGATCCTGCGTGAGGGCATGGAGGCGATCCTTGTCGTCGCCGCAGTCCTGGCCTACCTGGCCAAGGCCGGACACAAGAACAAGACCCCCATCGTCTGGGGCGGTGTGGCGCTCGCTTTCGCCCTGTCCATCGGCCTGGCCGTCCTCTTCAGCTACATCACCTCCCTGGCGGGCGCGAACCAGGAACTCCTCGAGGGCTTCGCTGCGCTCTTCGCGGTCGTCATGCTCATCTGGGTCTCCAACTGGATGATCAACAAGTCGTCCAACAAGGCCTGGGACGAGTACATCAAGAAGCAGACGGATGCGTCGCTGAGCAGCGGCTCCCTGCTGGGCCTCGCCTTCATTTCCTTCCTCGCGGTCCTGCGCGAAGGTGCCGAGACGATCCTCTTCTATGTCCCGATCGTCGCCGCCGCGGGCGACAAGGTCCACTACGTGTGGATCGGCTTGGCGGTCGGCCTCGTGGCCCTCGTTGTCATCTACCTGCTCATCCAGTTCGCGGCGGTTCGCATCCCGCTGCGCCCCTTCTTCACCATTACCTCGCTGCTGATGGCTTTCATGGCCTTCACGTTCACGGGTTCTGGTATCGGGGAACTGCAGGAGGCGGACGTCGTGTCTCTGACGCCCATCTCCGGCTTCCCCACCATTGACCTCTTGGGGATCTACCCCCGAGTGGAGAACCTGGCCGCGCAAGCCATCGTTCTCGTCATCATCGTCGGTCTCTATTTCTTCGGAAAAGCTCGCCTCGCCCGCGAGGCCGCCGCCCAGTCGCGGGCTGAGGACTGACTCCTCTCGAGCGACACCGACGTTTTACCCAACCAACACGCACAGGAGATCATCATATGAAGCGTTCTCTGTTCCGCGTCGGCGCGGCCCTGGCCACGCTGGCACTCGCAGGTACTCTGGCGGCCTGCTCCGCCGGTTCCTCCTCGTCCACCTCCAAGACGGGCACCTCCACCTCCACCTCGGCCTCCGAGGGTGCAGCGCCCGGCGAGGACGCTGGCTTCGAGGAGCAGCCCCTGGGTGACGATGTTCACGTCGGCCCGCTCGTCGTGGGCGGCGTCTACTTCCAGCCCGTCGATATGGAGCCCGAGATGGGTACCCCGGCCGCCGAGTCCTCGATGCACATTGAGGCCGACGTCTCCGCCGCCGCTGACAACAAGCTTGGCTACGGCGCGGGCGACTTCGTCCCCGGCCTGACCGTCGACTACGCGATCAAGGACAAGTCCGGCACGGCCGTCCAGGAGGGCACGCTCATGCCGATGAACGCGTCCGACGGCCCGCACTACGGCCTGAACCTGCCCAAGCTCGACGCCGGCACCTACGACGTGACCTTCACGATCAAGCCCCCCAGCGGTTGGCTGCTGCACACCGATAAGACCACGGGCGTTGAGGGCCGTTTCTGGACCGAGCCCCTCGTCGCCGAGTTCCCGGATTGGCAGTGGGACCCCACCGCCGTTTCGTGGTGATCGATGCGTAAGCAACGCGGGGACGAGGCCGTGGTTCCACCCGGGATCACTGGCCTCGCCCCGTGCCCCCGTGGGGGACTACACTCGGCACCGGAGCCGCATGACTTCGGTGTGCCTTTGGTGAGAGAGGAAAGCCAATGCTTGTGCAGATGAGTGAGGCGACGCTGACGTTGCTGCTGACGATGCTTGCCGTCGGAGCCGTCATCCGCTTCATGCCCGCAGCTGGACGGGGACGCCGCGGAAAGTTGGCGCGCTCGAGGGCCGTGTGGGGCGGCATCATAGTGGGCGTGGCGTCCTCCCTGGTCCTCACGATTATCAACGTTGAAGCCCCCAAGTCTGTTAACCGCCAGACCGTGGGCCTCTATACGCTGCCGATCGCGGTGGCCCTCGCCCTGATTTTCCTCGCTCTGGTTGCTGTACGCGCACGCCGGATGCGCGCCCACCTGACGAACACGATGGACGACGAGGCCCGGGCGGCCTCGTCCATGGAGACCGCCCTGCGCGGTGACGGCCTCGTGCGTCTGGTCGGCGCGCTTTTCATTGCTTTCGCCCTGTTCCGTGCCGTGCCCACCGCGATGAATCAGGCGCTCATGATGACGTCGGGCGGCGTGCAGCTGTATTCGACGCCGATGGTGCTCGCGATTGTCGGTTATGCGCTGGCGTGGGTGCTCGTGTGTTTCCTGACGTGGGTGTCGTACCGGCTGTGCGCGTGGAATAACCGCGTATGGCCGGCAGCCGTAATCCTGGCTGCGCTGCTGTCGAACTACGCGCTGCTGTTCGTGCGCATCCTCAAGGCGAAGCGCTGGATCAAGACGTCCAAGGAAGCGTGGGCAGTCATCTCCTGGTTCATCAACAATGAGGCCGTTTTCACCATCGTGGCCGCCGTGGCTCTGGGCGTCGTCGTTGTTTTGACGTGGGTGGCGTCGCGCTCCATTCCGACTGTTGGAGCTAACCCGGCCGAGGGCCGCCTGGGCCGTGCCCGCTCGCGCCTGTATAAGTCCATGGCGGGCACCGCCGCCATCGGCTACCTGTGCGGCGCGCTGCTTATCACCGTCGGCGTCGCCTACGGTAGCCAGGAAGTTGAGCTGTCCGCCCCCGAGTCGTACAGCGTCGTCGAGGACCAGGTGAGCGTCAACCTGGCCGACATTTCTGACGGCCACCTGCACCGCTTCGAGTACACGACCTCGGGCGGCGTGAAGGTGCGTTTCATCGTCATTCAAAAGTCCGGTTCCTCTTATGGTGTGGGTCTGGATGCGTGTGAGATCTGTGGCCCCACCGGCTACTACGAGAAGGACGGCAAGGTCATCTGCAAGCTGTGTGAAGTGGCGATGAACATCGCGACCATCGGCTTTAAGGGTGGCTGTAACCCCATCCCCATTGACTACAAGGTCTCGAACGGGACACTGACCGTGCCGATTTCGGCGCTTGAGGCCTCGGCCTCCATCTTCGCGAAGTAAAGGGACTCACGTGTTTCCGAATGCTGCGAGGGGCCCTCACGAGGCGCGGTAACCGCCACCTCATGATCGCCCTGACCGTCGCCCTGGGCGCGGGTGTGGCCACGTCCATGCTCTCCGTCATGTTCAACGTGGGTGACAAGGTCAATCAGGAACTCAAGTCGTACGGTGCCAATATTGTTGTGCGTCCTCAGGGCGCGGCCGTCCTCGACGACCTGTACAACACGGGCGAGACCTCAGAGGCGCGCTCGTACCTGCGCGAGGATGAGCTGGGCAACATCAAAACGATCTTTTGGACCTACAACATTCTCGACTTTGCGCCGCTGCTGAACGTGTCGGCGACCGACACCAGCGGCGAGCATGTACCCACGACGGGGACGTGGTTCAGCCACCACCTCGAGTTGGCCACCGGTGAGAGCGTCGAGACCGGCCTGGACAAGCTGCGCGGCTGGTGGGGCCTTCAGGGCGCGTGGCCGGCGGACGATGATGCGACCGGCGCGATCGTTGGGACCTCCTACGCCTCGGCGCGCGGCCTGAACGTGGGTGACACCTTCACGCTCACCCGCGAGGGCGTCTCTCAGGATTTCACGGTGCGCGGGATCATCACCAGCGGTGACGACGCCGACCGCGGCGTCTTTATCCAGCTTCCCGCCGCCCAGACATTCATTGGGCGTGAGGGGGCCGTCGGAAGCGTCGAGGTCTCGGCGCTGACGACCCCCGACAATGACCTGGCCCGCAAGGCCGCGAAGAACCCGAACTCGCTGAGCGTGTCCGAGAAGGAAACGTGGTACTGCACGGCCTACGTCTCCTCGATCGCCTACCAGATCGAGGAAGTCATGACGGACTCCGTGGCCCGCCCTGTCCGACAGGTCGCCCAGTCCGAAGGCACGATCCTGGAGAAGACCCAGCTGCTCATGGTCCTCGTGACCATCCTGGCTCTCATCGCCTCGGCCTTGGCGATCGCGAACCTGGTGACCGCCGGCGTCATGGAGCGCTCCAGCGAAATCGGCCTCATGAAGGCTGTGGGCGCGAAAGATAAACAGATCATCGCCCTGTTCCTCACGGAGACGATCATCGTGGGCCTGGCCGGCGGGGTCCTCGGCTACGGCGGAGGCCTCGCTCTGGCCCAGGCGATCGGATACATGGTCTTCCACTCGTCCATCGCGTTCGCGCCCGTCGTCGTCGGCCTCGTCGCCGTCCTCGTCATCCTCGTCGTCCTGGGAGCCTCCATCCCGGCGATCCGCTACCTGCTGCGCCTCAACGCGGCCGAAGTCCTGCACGGAAGGTGATGCTTATGTCCAGACGAGCAATGTTCTGGCGGATGGTCATCTCCTCCATCCTGCGCCGCCGCTCCCGCGTCCTCATCGCGATTCTCGCCGTCGCCATCGGCGCGACGACCCTGTCCGGCCTCGTCACTATCGCGGTGGATGTGCCCGCGCAGATGGCCCGCGAGATCCGCTCCTACGGCGCGAACCTCGTCGTTACGCCCGCTGGTGATGGGGTCCTCACGGACGAGGCCGTGGCCACCTCGACCGCTCAGGTGCCCGCGAGCGCTCTGGTCGGATCCGCCGCGTTTGATTATGAGACCGTCACCATCAACGACCAGCCCTACGTCGCGGGCGGGGCAGACCTGGGTGCCGTGCATGCCATGAACCCGTATTGGTTTGTGGACGGGGAGTGGCCCGAGGCTTCGGGCCAGGTCCTCGTGGGCGAGCAGGTTGCCTCGACCATCGACGTCAAGGCCGGAGACACGATCACAATCAGCCAACTGGACGCGAGCGCCTCGTCGAAGGCTGCCGCGCAGTCCGGGGCGCAGGCCTCGGCCCTCAAGGTTGATCCGAGGACCGTCACCCTGACCGTGTCCGGCATCCTCAAGACCGGAGGCAACGAAGACGGCTACGTGTACATGTCCACCTCGGACATGGACGCGCTGACCGGGACCAGCGGCACTGTGTCGCTCGCCGAGTACTCGATCACCCTGGAAGGCGAACAGCTCAGCGCCGTTGCGGACGCGATGAACGCTGCAAACCCTGACATTCACGCCCAGACCGTGCGACGCCTTGCCCAGTCTGACGCGGGCGTCCTCACCATGCTGAGGTCCCTGCTCATCGTCATCACCGTCATCGTCCTGGCACTGACCATGATCGGCGTATCCACCACGATGATCGCCGTCGTCACCGAGCGCCGCAACGAGATCGGCCTGCGCAAGGCCCTGGGCGCGACCGCCCGATCCATCACCCGCGAGTTCATGGGTGAGGGCGTCATGCTCGGGTTCATCGGAGGAGTCTTGGGTGCCGGGGCCGGCTACGGCCTCGCCGTCCTCATCTCCACCTCCGTGTTCCACCGGTCCATCTCGCTGCACCCCGTGATCCTCCTCGGCACGGTCGCCTGCTCCATCCTCATTGCCGTCCTCGCCTGCCTCCCGCCCGTGCGCCGCGCACTGGCCGTTGATCCCGCGCTCGTCCTGCGCGGAGAATGAGAGAGCCACCATGACTACCCCCGACACCCCCACCGCCGCTGCCGATGCGCCCGAGGCCGGTCAGGCCTCGTCAGCCTCCACGGACGCGCTGCTGAGCCTGGAGAGCGTCTCTAAGATCTACGGCGACCTGCACGCCCTCGACAACGTGTCGCTGGAGATCCCGCGCGGTCAGTGGGTCTCCATCGTCGGCCCCTCCGGCTCCGGCAAGACGACCCTCATGAACATCGTCGGAGCCATGGACACGGCCACCAAGGGCACCGTCATGCTCGACGGGCACGACATCTCCGACCTGACCGCCGATGAACTCACCGAGGTCCGCTGCCGCACGATCGGCCTCGTCTTCCAGCAGTTCCACCTCATCGGCCACCTGACCGCCCTCGAGAACGTCATGGTCGCGCAGTACTACCATTCGATGCCCGACGAAAAGGAAGCCCTCGAGGCTCTCGACCGCGTGGGTCTCGCCGACCGCGCCAGCCACCTGCCCCGCCAGCTCTCCGGCGGCGAGCAGCAGCGCGTGTGCGTGGCCCGCGCCCTCATCAACTACCCCAAGCTGGTCCTCGCCGACGAACCCACCGGCAACCTGGACGAAACCAACGAGGAAATCGTCCTCGACCTGTTCAACCAGCTCCACCAGGACGGCACGACCCTCATGGTCGTCACACACGACGCGCTCGTCGCCGAACAGGGCCAGCGCGAAATCCGGCTCGACCACGGTAAAGTCGTCAAGGAAACGTGGCACGACCACGATTTCGAAGAGCGCGCCTCCGGACTGGTTCTGCCTGGCCACGATGGTGTCGCGCGCAGCGGAAAGGACAAGGTGCGATGACCACGCCCACCACGCTCGATACCCGATCCCGCTGGGTCGCTCCGGCCTCGTTCGCCGTCCTGGGCGCGCTCGGCGCGACCATCCTGGCCGCCTGCACGCCCACCACCGGCCTCGACATGAGCAAGCCGCTCAGCGACGGCACCTGGACCGCCCAGTCCAACGCCGACGACCAGGGTTCTATCGGCACCATCACCATCACCGTTGAAGGCGGGCGCATCACAGCCACCTCCTACGAGACGACGCTCGCCGACGGCACCGACAAGGGTGCCGAATATGGCAAGAGCTCGTCGGGCGAAGTCTTCAACGAGGACTACTACAAGAAGGCGCAGGCCGCCGTCGCCTCCTACCAGGAGTACTCCGACAACCTCACCCAGGTCGGCGACCCCGCCAAGGTCGACGTCATCACCGGTGCCACCGTCGCCCACCAGCAGTTCGTGCAGGCCGCGATCCGCGCCATCGCCGCCGCCCAGGGTGTCTCCCCGGACGGCGCCGACGACATCGATATCCCCGGCCTGAACGACTCCATGAAGGACAGCGACGTCGACGGCTCCGACAGCTGAGCCCGTGCGCGCCGTGGGCTGCGTGGACTCTGCGGAGTCTGTAGGTGCCGTGGACTCTGTGGGTCCTGTGCGCTCTGGGGGTTCCGTGGGTGCCGTGCGCTCTGCGGGCGGCTCGGGGGACGAGGCCGTGGCTATGTTCCCGGGGTCTGCTCGCGCGGCGGGTGCGTCGCATACTGCGGCTGAGACGTGCGGCGATGCGGCCACCGATTCTCGCGGCGTCTCCGGCGCGCCGGGCACCGCAGAGGAATCGCACACCGGGGTCGCTGCTCATGAGGGGGCTGCGGTTCCCTCCGTCCCACCGATGTGGCGCTCTTCCTTCCCAGCGATGGGCACCCGTGTCGACATCATCGGGTGGGGCGGCGAGGGCATGGCTATCGTGAACGCTCTCATCGAGGTCGTGGCGCGTCACGAAGATCTGTGGAGCGTGTTCCGGCCCTCCTCGGAGATATCGCGGCTCAACGCTGCGTTCCGCGTTGATACCTCGTGCGTGCCAGATTCAGGGACTTTCGCGATCAGGGGCACGCATGGGAGCATCGGCCCGACAGACGCTGCGACAGCCGCTGGAGCGTCCACTACGTCCTCCGACACAACCAAGAATTCTGATGCACCGCATGCCTCCTGTCACCGCCCGCAACCATCCCGCGAAGGAACCTCTAATGCGGGGGTCAGCCCAGGCCTCGTCGTCAGCGAAGAAACCGACCGGCTGCTGCGCGACGCGCTGACGCTCGCGGAGGCGACCGGGGGAGCGTTCAATCCGCTGGTCGGGCCGCTCGTTGCCGCGTGGGACGTGCGGGCCATGCGGGCCGCCTTCGTCGCGGGTGCGCCGTTACCTCCCGCGCCGTCTGCTCGTGTCGTCGAGGCGGCGGTGCATGCCTCGTCGTGGCGCTCGTTATCGCGCGTCGGCGAGAGGCAGTGGGCGCTGCGCAGCGTGCCAGGCGACGGTACCCGCGATAAGCAGCGTGAAGGCGCGTTAGGGCGGGGAAGGGCCGGTGCCGCTCGTTCCGGCGGTGCCCGTTCCAGCGGTGCTCAAGACGCGGCACGCGTTGATGCCTCGGGCGCGCGTGCGCTGGTGGGCTGCGAGACGGATACGGGCGCGGCTGTGCTTCCAGGCGATCAGGGGCGTGACGCGCTGAGTCCGCGCGTGGACCTCGGCGGGATTGCGAAAGGATACACGGCCGATGCATGCCGCGATCTCGCGGTGTCTATGGGGGCGCGCGGTGTCCTCGTGTCGGTGGGGACGTCGTCGGTGTCCGTGTTTGGGACTCGCGCCGACGGTTCTGCGTGGCGGGTTGGCATGCGGGACCCTCGCGGCGCGCCCACGGCCGTCTCTGGCGTCGTGGAACTTCCCGTGGGCTATAATATGGCTTCCCTGTCAACGTCCGGCGACAACTTGGGGCCGCTGGGCGGCCTTGGCACCGCGCGCGACGGCGAGCGTGGGATTGCTGATTCTGCTGATGATCATGCTCGCGAGTACGCACCCGAGCACTGCGATGCCGCTCGTCCCGTCGATGGTAGCGGCGGGGCTGGTAGCAGCGTCGCAGTAAACGCTGCCGCGCGTGAAACGTCGCGTGAAACAGGTGTGGGTGGCTGTGTGCATGGCGGTGCGCAGGGTGGTGGGGACTGTGCCGGTGGTGATGCCAGCGGTGGCGTGTCGGGCGAGGGGTCCGTCGCGGGTGGCGCTGGCTCTGATGGTGTGATTGCTGAGGCTCGCACTGATGGCCGTACTCATGCCACTGTTATTGCTGTCGAGCCGGGCGCGCCCACCGGGGGAGGGCAGGCCTCGTCCCTGCGTGAAACAACTCGTGAAACACGCGTGTGCGCGACCGGTGCTACCGCGTCTTCTCACGTCGATGGGGCGGCACCCTCCTCGCGCCTGCTCGATCACCACATTATCGACCCGCGCACGGGCTATCCGGCGCGTGCGGGGGTGCGCCAGGTGAGCGTGGTGGCGACGTCGGGGGTGCTGGCAGAAGCGCTGTCGACGGCGCTGCTCGTTGACCCGTCGCTGGATGTTGACGCGGTCGTGGCGCGCTGGGCTCGCGTGACGGGCACCCCGGCCTCGGCGCAGGTCGTTGGCCTGGCGCGGGCGGCGCAACGCTGAGATCCAGGCGCGGTCCGGCCAGGTCGGTGCCCGCAGTGCGAGGGGGCGGGGCCCAGGTGGTCTACCCGCCAGGCGTGATGTGACACTGCCGAGACTCGCAACCGAAGGTTCGAAGGGCGTGTTCGTTCCAGCTGTCGCTCGGCTGACGACCTCCATGCGGCGGAAGCCATGAGTGCTGGAGCCAACCGTGTGTTGTCCGATGCCCCTGTGATCGATCACCCGTTGAGAAAGTACTGAGGCAACTGTGATGACCGTCAGCTGGGCGGTGTGAGGCACGGGATCGTTGTTGAGGTTGGCCTCGATAATTGCCGACGTGCTTCAGGAATACTTCCGTGTTATCGCCGTTGCGTGTGGACTGGTGTGCAGGGGGCGAGCCACCGGCGCTGCACCCGTTATGTGGCGCTGCACCCGTTATGTGGCGCTGCACCCGAACAGAAGGGGTGTAATGCCTACGGATCGGGTGCACTGCCCCTCAGAACAAGTGAAAGTGTGGTCGGTGTGTGCAGAGGTGACTGTGCTGCACAGGGGGGAGGGCTGCCTCGCACAGGGGGGAGGGCTGCCTCGCACTCTATCCACAGTCCCTTGTTCGTGTCGCTGGTTATCCACAGGGGTTGATCGCCTTGATGATCTCAACTCGTGGGGCTGCGAGAATCCACATATGAGCAGCCACCAATTGACAGTCATTCGTTCCTCGGAGGCGTGTCGCATGGCGCATGAGGAAAAAGAATCAGGCGCTTTCTTACACGTGATGCGAGGATGCTACGTTCGAGTCGAAGACACGCGTCTTCTTGACACTCCGTGGCGCACTTGGATAACAGTGGCGCGAGCTCGTCTCCTCGCCGTCCATGCGTTGGGGAGCGGGGATCGAGTATTCGTTGGTGCAAGTTCACTTGCTTCTCGAGGTATTCCTCTGTGGGAGGCGAATCCGGACGTATACGTCTGGGCTCCTACTCGGCGTGGGAGTAAGCCTCTCCGCGCGGTTCGCGCAGCAGGGGTCCTCGTACCCGGGGTCTCGGTGCGATGGTCTGTTGTGTCACCTCTCGAGAGAGAGAGCTACAGACTGTTGGTGGCGTCCTGGCTGAAGGCATCATCGATGCGGCGGTTCGTATGGCTTGTTGGTCTGAGTCCCTGAGCGCATTTGTGGGGATCTGCATGGTGCTGAATAGGCAGTCGTCCTTTGACCTCTTTTCGCAGGAAGAGTGTCGCGATCGGGCACAGGGGGTTCGGTCAGAGATGCTCGTGAGGCTCACGGAGTGGCGTCAACATAACGACAACATACCGGCGCGCCGAGCAGCAGCCCTCATCCGAGCCGCTGATCCGGGGTGTGATAATCCTGCCGAGGCCGCCTTGCTATGGGTTGTGAAGTCCGTTTGTGCGTTCGAAGTGGTGACCCAGTATGAAATCTTTGTCAATGGGCGACAGTACTTGCAGACATTGCGATTCCTGGTCTCATGATCATTTTCGAGTTCGATGGGATCGGAAAGCTCGGAAAGAATGAAGCTGACTTTGCTCAGGCGAAACGTGAATGGATTCAACGTGAAAATGATCTGCGCAGCGCTGGTTGGACGATCTATCGGGTGTCCTGGCCGGATTATGAAGACTTAGTGCGACTGAGAGCCTGGGTGACTGAGTTATTAGCGCCATACCAAGCATCGATCCCCGCATCGGCACAGCGCTTGTGGGCGGTTCCAACACAGGCCTGCGACGGACCGAATCGGCGGTTTCACACAGGGGCATCCCGACGGCGGTCGCAAGGGTCATACACATGATCGGAGGCGCTGCACCCGTTACGTGGCGCTGCACCCGAACAGAAGGGGTGTAATGCCTACGGATCGGGTGTAACGCCTCATCGGTAACAAGTGAATGCGTGGATATGTGCCCGATCAGATGCCGCAGCGGGACGATGCGCTAAACCGTACGTCAGCATGCCGAGCGCCGCTGGTGTGGAGGGCGCCGGAGGGGCCTGGAACATCCGTGGGGCAACGTAGCAATACCAGAAATCATGCGGGGCCTGGCTGCGGTGCCGGTGGGCGGTGGCAGGGCCTGGAGGGGTGTTGGGACGATGCGCCGAGCGAAGCTCGCGGCGCGGACGGCTCGCGGGCGGGCTGCCGCCCGCCGGCATGCCAAGCAGCCCGGCCCCACAGTAAGGTGCGACGGTGCCCGGAGCACCCGTGGAACCACACACCACCGTCGGCAATCAGCCAGAATACCCAGCCAGCAGCGTCGCCAGGTGGACGCCCCCGCGGCCCGCGAGCTGGGCTGCCTGGGTGCGGCACGAGAAGCCGTCCGCCAGATACACCGCGTCCGGCTGAGCATGAAGCGTGGGCAGCAGCGAATGCGATGCGACCGCGACTGACAAGTCGTAGTGGCCCGCCTCCATGCCGAAGTTACCGGCTAGGCCGCAGCAGCCTTCGAGTCGGGTCACGCGCGCCCCCAGCGACTCGAGCAGCGCCTGGTCGGTGTCCCACCCCATGACTGAGTAGTGGTGGCAGTGCGGCTGCGCGACGATCTCGACGCCCTCCAGGCTCGGCAGGCGACGCGCGGACGCTGGCACGGCCGACAGAACCTCGGCGAGCGTTCGCGTCGCGCCCGACACGAGCGCCGAGCGCGGATCCTCGGGCAACAGGTCGAGCAGGTCGTCGCGCAGTACCGCCGTGCACGAAGGCTCAACGCCGACAATTGGGATTCCTGACGCCGCGAAGGGAGAGAGCACACTGAGCAACGACGTCAAGTGTTTCTTCGCGCCCGTCAGCTGACCCGTCGTAATCCACGTGAGTCCGCAGCACGCGTCCGGAGCGACGATGGGCGCAAACCCGTTCGCCTCGAGCACGTCGACGACCGCGCGCGCCCCCGTGTCGTCCAGGGTCTGGCTAAACGAGTCCGCCCACACGAGCGCATACGGCCGCCCGCCCGGGTCGCGTGGGCCGTTCAGGACGGTGGAACCCGACATCGACGAGGCCGTGGCCCCTTCGCGCTCACGAGCAGAGTCAGACGAGGCCGGGGCTGCATCGCGCTCGCGGGCCTCAGAAATGGGATCCGATGAAGCAGACGCAGGAACGTTACCTGCCAGCAGGTTGCGGCGGCGAGCCCACGCGGTGAAGGTGCCGGACTGGAGGGCGGGCATGCCTCGGCGGGGATCGAGGCCGATGATGCGGAAGGCAAGCGACCGCAGGGGAGCGACCGACATGACGACGTTCGCGATGCGTGCCAGGCCGGGCACGCGCGCGGTGACGCGGGTGAGGCGCGGCAGCCAGCCGAGCGTGTAGTGGCTGAGGGGGCGCATGCGTCCCCGGTAGGTGCGGAAGAGAGCTTCGGAACGGTAGCGTGCCATGTCGACGCCTGCGGGGCAGTCGGCGGAGCAGGCCTTGCAAGCCAGGCACAGATCGAGGGCTTCGAGGACTTCGGGGGAGTCAATGGCCTTTACGAGCTGCGAGTTCGCGGCTTCCTGGAGGATGCGGGCGCGTCCGCGGGTCACGTCTTTCTCATCGCGTGTGGCCAGGTAGGAGGGGCACATGAAGGTCCCGGAGACTCCGGCGCGGCACTTGCCCACGCCGGTGCAGCGGTGGACGGCGGCTGTGAAGTCGCCGCCGTCGTGGGTGAACGCGAAACCGCCGTCGGCGGGCATGGGGTGCGCGGCGACGCGCCGCAGGTTGGCGTCGAGCGGGTCGACGCCGGGCTGTAGCTCGAGCGCGTCATCGGCAGGGGCGAGGCCGGTGCCGCCAGCAGCGCCAGACACGTCAGGCGACGGCGAGGAGTCGATGGCGGCCCCATCGTTGGGCTGGAGTGCGTCATCGGCAGGGGCGAGGCCGGGGCGGGTGGCGTGCGCGTCGTCATGATCGGTCAGGGCGGTGCCAGGCGCGCCGTTTGCCGCCAGCCCGTCAGGACCCCCGCTGTGCGCCGCAAGAACCCGCGCCCGGGCGCGCGAGGCGGCCTCGGCCTCGTCCATGGGGGCGGCGAGCACCCCGGGGTTGAGGAGGTTGTCGGGGTCGAAGACGTGCTTGACGCGCGCGAACAGGTCGAGTATCTCGGGGGAGTACATGAAGCGCAGGAGTTCGCCGCGGGCGCGTCCGTCGCCGTGCTCGCCGGAGACGGAGCCGCCGTGGGCGGCGCAGATGCGGGCCGCGGACTGGAGGAACGCGCGCGAGTGAGCGACGCCTTCCGGGGTCTCGAGCGGCATGGCGAGGCGCACGTGCACGCAGCCGTCGCCGAAGTGCCCGTACAGGAGGCCGTCGATGTCGAACTCCTCCATGAGGGCGGTGAAGTCGCGCAGGTAGGCACCAAGGTTCTCGGGTGGGACGGCCGCGTCCTCGAAGCCGGGCCATGCCTGCTGGTCGCCGCCGCCCGCGCCGTCCGGCGGGGTGCGTCCGCCCAGGCCCGCACCGTCGGCGCGGATCTTCCACAGGGCCGAGGCCTGATCCCCTGGCGGGTAGACGACCGTGTCGATGGCAGCTGAGTCGGCGCACAGGGCGCGGGCGCGCTCCAGGGAGGCGGTGACGTCTTCGCCGGGGGCGCCGACTTCGACGAGGAGCCAGCCTTCGCCTTCGGGTAGGGCGGGCACGGCACCGGGGCCTTTGTGGGCGCGTACGACGTCGACGAGGCGGCGGTCCATGCCTTCCACGGCGAGTGGGGAGTGGGCCAGCAGCGCGGGCACGTCGTCGGCGGCCTCGATCATGGACCGGTAGCCGAGGGCCGCGAGCACGGGTGCGTCGGGCAGGGGTACGAGGCGCACGGTGACGGAGAGAATCAGGACGAGGGTACCCTCGGTGCCGGTGAGCATGGCGGCGAGGTTGCGCCCGCCTTCGGGGGTGAGGTGTTCGAGGGAGTAGCCGGAGACTTGGCGCTTGAAGCGGCCGAGCTGCGTGCGGATGGGGGCCAGGTTGGTGTCAATGAGGGAGGCCAGCCCTGGCACGTCGTGCAGCGCCGAATCGTGCGAGGTCGTGGCCGTGAAGCGGCGTCCCTGCCCATCGATGCACTCGAGGGAGACGATGTTGTCGGAGGTGCGCCCCCAGGCGGTTGCGTGCGGGCCGCACGCGTTGTTGGCGACCATGCCGGCGATTGTCGCGCGGTTCTGGGAGGAGGGGTCGGGGCCGAAGCGCAGGCCGTACTCGGCCGCCGCAGCCTGCAGGGTCGAGCCGACGCAGCCGGGTTCGACGGTGGCGGTGCGGGCCTCAGGGTCGATGGAGATGACGCGGTTCATGTACCGCGAGAAATCGAGGACGAGGCCGGGGCCTATTGCGTTGGACGCGCACGAGGTGCCGCCGCCTCGGGCGGTGAGGGGGATGCCGTGGGCGCGTGCGAGGTGGAAGGCGGCGGCCGCCTGCTCGGGCGTGCGCGGGAAGGCGACGGCCAGGGGCGGGATGCGCGTGAGGCCGGCGTCGGAGGAGTAGCGTGCTCGCGTGCCGACAGAGGAGTCGACGTCGATGAGTGTACGCAGGTCCGTCAGGAAGCTCTCGCTCATGATCCCAGTGTGTCACGCGCGCGTCGCGCGGGGTGGAATGTCCCGCTGTGCGGATGGTCGCGTCAGAATTGGCGAGGCCGTGGAGCGAGAGTGGTCACGCGCGGAGCGCGTGTGGAGTGCGTAGGAGGGGCCGACGGCGCTGCCGCGAGACGCCTGTTGCTCACAACGTGGACTCAGGCGGGTTCCGGGTCGTCGATAATGAGTTTTGGGAAGGGTGTCACAGGGACGGGCATGCGTTCGATCGGCGGCATATGTGGACTGACCGGTTGAGAAGTATTCGGGTAGCGTGGAGGCAGTGTCTTATTACTAACACAATATGGAGATAGTTCATCGCGCGTCTCCTCGGACGCTGGAACTCGGGGTTCTGGCGCCGAGTATTCAATGAGACGCAGGAATTTTCTGCCCATTGCTACCCGCCTTGCCTGTTGTGTACTGCCTGCTGCGCGATGGTTTAACCAGATGGAAGATGGTGTCGAATCTGGTTTGCGCGCGTCAAACCTAATTCTACACGAGATGAATCATGCCCTGTCATGCGTCACAAACAGTTATTCGACACATGTCAGACAAAAAGGAGGTCGAATGGTCAAAAACCGCTCCCTGTGGCCCAAAGGAGAGGAAATGCAGTGGTGCTTTTGTGGGGCCATTTTATAAATTCTGTCCGCGAGGTAAGTGTTAAAAGAGTGTCTTATAGATAAAGAGCAAGAGGATGGTGGGCTGTCGACATAAGACTACCATTTACACGGTATCTATTGCAATGTCTCTGTGTCTTCTGCGTTTTTTTTGGAACGTATGAAACAATGGCCACGAGCGCTCCATACACGTGAAGGATAGATCGATGGCCCTGTTTGAGTTCGAGGATGGACACCTCGTGCCTGCTCAATTCGGGTACCCGGTTTCGTATGATCTGGGTCCCGAACTGGTCGACGCTATCTGCCAGCAGGTCCTGCAGATTGTGTCGCGTCCGCTGTTCCCGGTGACATGGCGTGACATGACGGGACAAGATGATGAGGAGACGCCGCGCCTGACGGCGCTCGACGTGACGGGGCAGATAGTCTCCGTTGAGATCCTCAAGCTCCTGGATTCCGAGACCCTGATTACGTCGCTGTCACGTCTGGCCATCGTCGCTTCCCTGTCCTGGTCTGACCTGGCGGGTGAGTATCCGACGGGATCCGAGGGTTTCCGCGCTGGCTGGGCGCAGTTCCGCGATTCGATGCCCCCAGCTGTCGGCCCGGGTCCCCGTCTGATCATGGTTGCCGGTGAGATCGACCCGTCGGTGCGCCCCGCCCTGTCGATCCTGGCTACCTCCGGTGTCGAGGTGCATCTCATGAACCTGCGCCAGATGTCCAACGGTCGTCTCTTCCTGGACGTCAACGCTGTCGGCCCGCGCCTGTATGGGCATGCCCCGCAGCTTCTTGGGAGTGTGGCCGCCGCATCCGCGATTGCCGCGGGACCCGCCCCGGCCGTGCCCGAGGCGCCTGTCGACTTCGAGGAACTCGAGGCTGCCGCTGAGGAGAATCTGGACGATGCAGCCCAGGCGATCCCAGAGCCGCCCGTTCTTCCAGTCACCGATGCTGATGCTGAGGCGGATGGGGACGGCGACGCTGGGGATGCGACCGAGTCCGAGACTCCGACGACTCTCCCCACCCCGAAGGTTGCTCCCCACCTACGCGACGCCTTCCACTACTCGGTCGATGAAGAACCTCCGGCCCCCTGGAAGTCCAAGGATTCCCCCGAGGAGCAGAGTGACGAGGCTGGGGCTGGCTCCGATGAACTGGTCGAGGAATTCGTCGGGGAAGAGACCGAGATCGACGACCGCGTCGATGAGGCCGCCGACGCGGTAGAAGCTGACGACACGGACGGGCAAGTCGGGGAGGATTACGACGCGGCTGATGCGCACGCCACGGAAGCCTTCGACGACGCCGAGGAACGCATCGAGTCCGAGGGTGAAATCGACGGTGGCGACGAGCGCGAGCGGGTCGAGACTCTCGACGCGGAAAGCGACGACGAGGAAGCGCGTCACGACGACGCTGAACCCCACGACGAGGAACGCGACCGCGGCGAGTCCGCCGCAGGCGACACTGATCATGACGACTCCGCCGCAGGCGACGCTGCTGACGAGGCCGCCGCGGACGACAATGTCGACGCCGAATACGGTCACCCGGAGGAGCACGCGGTGCACGTGGGTGACGAGCTGGATGGCAACGAGCAGGGCGAGACCGGCGAACAACGATGGGAGCGCCCGGCACACCTCGGTAGTCGCGCCTCGCGACGCGCCCACGTCGAGTCCGCCGAGGACCTCAACGACGGCGGAGCAACCGACGCGGCCATGGCCTCGTCCGTCGACCACGAGGAAGAATCCCCCGAGGTCATCGCGGCCCGCGAAGGGGGCGTTCCCGTCCTCGGACGCGACGAGGCTGGTCTGCGCACGCTCGCGCAGATCCTCGGCGAGGATACTCCCCTCGTAGCGCGCGGCGAACTCGGCCTTCCTGGCGACCTGGTGCTCGCGGCCAGCGGTGCGATTTCATGCGCCGGCCTGACTTATCCGTCCCTCGAGACGATGCTGACCGCGCGCGGCATGGGCCACATCGACGTGTGGTCCTTCGTCCGTATCGGCGACCGCCTGGGGCCGACGCTGGCCGAGGCCCTCGACGAGGTTAACCGCGAGATCGTTCGCGAATACGCGAACGTGCCGCGCGGGCGTCGCGTCGCCAAGCACTGACGCACCGACTGTCGGGGGAGGCTCGGGATCAGATGATCCCGAGCCTCCCCCTCGTTGTGTGCAGTAACACCGCTTCTGTGCCCCCCCGCGCCGACCCGCCGCTCAGCCACGGCCTCGTGACCCGGCCACGGCCTCGTTGCGCGTGGGCGACGGGTGCGCGAGCGCTAGTCGACGAACGCCTCGAGCCAGCCGCGCATCGTGGCGTACACGGCCTCACGCACGGGCGCGTCCGACAAGACGAGGTCATGCTTGCCAGGGAAACGCGCGATCGTCACCAGGTCGGACAGGCCGAGGCTGCGCTGCGCGATCACGACCGGATCCAGCACGGTATCGGAGGTGAAGGCGCGCTCGCACCACGCCTCGTCGAAATATGCAGACGTGGACACCATCGACAGGACCGGGCATTCCAGGTGCACGTCCTTCTCGACCGTCTCGTGCCCCGCCATGATCGCTTCCAGCCACGAGGCGGGCACCGGGTAGGACTCGGGGCGCTTCCACTCGTGAGCGATGGGCCACCCGACAACCGACGGATCCTCAGGCGAGAGCCCCTCAGGGATCGGCAGGCCCGAGGAGGCACGCCCCGCGAGCGAACGCCCGTAGTGGCCCGCGCCTCCCGTGGGGACCTCCCACATGGGGCTGCGTGCCGCGATGCGCCCGATGACGGGGGCCATCGCCCCGCGCCAGGACGCCATCGACTGCATCTCCAGCCACGCCGAGTTCAGGATCAGACCAGCCAACACGCCCGGGTGGCGGTGCGCCCACAGGGTCGCAACCAGACCACCCGTCGAGTGCCCCATGAGGATGAGCGGCTCGTCGTCGCGCTCGGAACGGATCAGCTCGATGGTCTCGCCGATCTCCTCGTCGTACACCGACAGGTCGTCCGCGTATCCGATGGTCTGGTGGGGACGCAGGGAGCGCCCGTACTTGCGCATGTCGAGCGCGTAAAACGCGGCACCCGCCTCCCGCAGACGATCCGCCATCTCCGTCTGGAAGAAGTAATCGTTGCGCCCGTGCAGGTACAGGACCGTCACGTGGGCGCTCTCGGGCGGGGTCGCGCGCAGGAGGGTCGCGACGCAGGGCCCCTCAGCGTCGTTGAGCAGCTCAATCGTGCGCGACTCGTAGCCCTCACCCAGGATATCGGCACGCCACTGAAGCCCGGGAGGGCCAGCCTCGCCCCAGGGGGCCATCACGTCGCGCTCGGGGATCCCCTCGGCCGCCAAAGCGTCGGCGTCCACCCCGGACAGGTTGGGCAGGCCGCTCGTGTCCGGTATCTGCTCGCCATCGGGCGTGGGATTGCTGGTAACGCTCATGGGGTCAGCATAACGTGCGAGGCTACCCCGGCCTCGTCGATGAGGAGGCGGAAAAAGGGTGGCCTCGCGGAGAAAGAGCGCCGATCAGGCGAAGGAGGACGCGCGCGAGGGGGATGCGCTCGTTGAGGAACTCGTTGAGGAGGGATGTGAGCTGGTCGTGCTCGATGAGGAATCCGTCGTGGCCGTGATCCGAGTGAATTTCGCGGTAGAATGCGCCGGGAATGCCCGACGCCATCTGCCAGACCTGCTCCGGGAAGAACAGACGATCCGAATCCACCGCGACGACAAGCGTGCGGGCGGTGACAGCTTTGAGGGCCTGTGCGACGCCGCCACGGTCGCGACCCACGTCGTGAGAGAGCATCGTACGACACAGCGTGACGTATGAGCCGGCGTCGAAGCGGCGCACGATCTTCTCGCCGTGATAGTCCAGGTAGGATTCGACCGCCAGGCGGCCGCCGTGCAGGGGGTCTTCGTCGTTCTGAGGGATGCGGCCGAAGCGCTCGTCCAGCTCGGAGGGGGAGCGGTAGGTCGTGTGCGCGATCTGGCGGGCGAGCGCAAGACCCGCGGTGGGGCCGGGACCCGCGTAGTAGTCTCCGCCACGCCACGCCGGATCCAGCTCGATCGCGCGGATCTGCGTGTGCGTCCACGCCGCCTGATCGGCCGTCGTCTGCGCGCCTGAGGCTACGACCACGAGGCGGCGCACGCGCTGCGGGTAGGTGACCGCCCACTCGATGGCGCGGTGCCCTCCCAGGGACGTACCGATGACGATGTCCCACGTATTGATGCCGAGCAAGTCGGACAGGAGGGCCTCGGCGCGGACCTGATCACGAGTAGAGATCACGGGGAATCGCGAACCCCAGGGCGCGCCGTCCGGTGCCAGCGAAGCCGGGCCGGTCGAGCCCTGACAACCACCCAGCACATTCGCGGCCACCACGAAGTAGCGTTCGGTGTCGATGATGCGTCCCGGACCCACGATCTGATCCCACCAGCCGGGGGTCGGCTGGCCGGGTGCCGCGTCGCCGTACACGTGGGCGTCACCGGTCAGCGCGTGCAGGATCAAGACGGCGTTAGAGCCGGTGTCGTTCAGGGTGCCCCACGTCTCGTAGGCCAGGGTCACGCTGGGCAAGATCGAGCCATTTTCGAGGCGCTGGGCACCCAGGTTGGCGAACTGGCGGAACGCGACCGGGTCGCCTTCACGCCACGCGCCGGAGGTGGGAGCGGGGGACAGATTATGGCGGCTCATGGGGCCTTCTTTCGCGGGGGCGGCGGGTAGGGGAAAGCAGCGGCGGCCTCGGAGCCTCAGGAGTGTGTGTTTCCCCGAGGCCGCCGACGGGTCTGTTAGGCTGTGGCCGCGCGGGCCGCGTCGAAGCCGAGCTGCAGGTCGGCCAGGATGTCCTTGATGTTCTCCAGGCCGATCGACAGGCGCACCGTGCCGGGCGCGACGCCGGCCTTGGCCAGCTCCTCCTCGGTCAGCTGCGAGTGCGTCGTCGAGGCCGGGTGGATGACGAGGGACTTCGCGTCGCCGATGTTGGCAACCACCGGCAGGAGCTTCACGCCGTCCGCGAAAGCCCGGCCGGCCTCGTACCCGCCCTTGATGACGAAGGAGAGCAGGCCGCCCGTGCCCAGCGGCGCGTACTTCTTGCCCAGCTCGTAGTAGGGGGAGGACTCCAGGCCCGCGTAGTTGACGGATTCGACGTCCGGGTGTGCCTCCAGGAAGCGGGCGACCGCCAGCGCGTTGGAGACGTGGCGCTCGACGCGCAGCGACAGGGTCTCGATGCCCTGCGAAATAAGGAACGCGTTGAAGGGGGAGGTGACGGCGCCCAGGTCGCGGTTGATGAGCGTCTGGATGCGCAGCAGGAACGCCAGGTTCGTGCCAAGCGCGCTGCCCACGCCCATGTCACGGGCGTAGACGAGGCCGTGGTAGGACTCGTCCGGCGTGTTGTAGAGGGGGAAGCGCTCGGGCTGGGAGGCGAAGTCGAAGTTGCCCGAGTCGACGATCGCGCCCGCGATCGAGGTTCCGTGACCGCCCAGGTACTTGGTGGCCGAGTGGACGACGATGTCGGCGCCCCACTCGATCGGGCGCACCAGGTAGGGGGTGGCGACCGTGTTGTCGACGATGAGGGGCACGCCGACCTCGTGGGCGACCTTTGCGATGGGCTCGATGTCGAGGATGTCGCCCTGCGGGTTGGGGATCGTCTCACCGTAGAAGGCGACCGTCTTGTCATCGGCGAGCGCGCGCCAGGCCTCGGGGTCGAGAGGGTTGGGGACGAAGCGCGCCTCGATGCCCAGGCGTCCCAGCGTGTTCTTCAGCAGGGTGACGCTGCCGCCGTACAGGGAGGGGGAGGCGACCACGTTGTTGCCGGCCACGGCCAGGGCAAGGATCGACAGGGCGGTCGCGGACTGGCCGGAGGAGACGAGGAGGCCGCCGACGCCGCCCTCCAGGGCGGCGATGCGGGCGGCGACGCCGTCGGTCGTCGGGTTGGTCAGGCGCGTGTAGATGGGGCCCAGCTCCTGCAGCGCGAAGCGGCTCGCGGCCTGCGCAGTGTCCTTGAAGGCGTAGGAGGAGGTCTGGTAGATGGGCAGGCGGTCGCGCCGGTGGCGGGATCAAGGTCGTATCCGGCGTGAATCTGCTTGGTTTCGAAGGACCAGTCGTTGGCGGTCATTGTGCGGCTCCTGGGGTCGGGGGTGGGTCGTCTCTGATTCCCCTCCGGCGGGCCGCAGATGCGGTGAAGTGAATATGCGTCAATGCGCGTCCCGCTGTCGGGGGACTGCGCGGCAGTCGCTGGTGCTGACGCGCAGTCAGCGGCACATTCGACGGTTCATGATTCCCATTCTTTGCCATGGACGAGGCTATGGCGCGTTGGTCCCGGATGGTGGACTTTTGTAACCGGGTTGGCTGGTATTCAAGAAGGAGTTATAAATGTGAGAGGGGGTACATGAGTGGTGCTCTCGGGGTAGGTTGCTCAGTAATTGCGGGGTGATTATGGTGCCGGTGTTTCCAATGTTGCGATTGATGCATACGTGAGCTGTGTGGAGTTTGGTGTGTTTGTTGCCAAGCGTGATGAAAGTGGATAGGCTTCTTTTCAGTACTCGCCTACGGGCATCCACCCACGCATGTACGAGATGAGACGACGATGAGACAACGAGGAACAATCCGCACGGCCCTGACGGTCTTTGCCGCCAGCGCTCTGCTGATCTTGCCGCAGATGGCACAAGCGGCTCCCTCCGAGGAGGAAATCGCAGCCGCCAAGGCGGCCGAAGAAGCCGCTTCGATGAGTGTCGCCGAGATTGAGGTCAAACTGGCCGAAGTCAATGCGACCGCCGCCACTGCGACCCAGAATGCGCAGATCGCCGGCGAAGACCTCAACGAAGCCCAGATCGCGCTGAACGCGGCAACCGCGACAGCTAACAAGGCCTCAGCCGACGCCGACGCTGCCGAAGCCGCGTTCCAGGAGGGCAAGCAGCAGATCGCCTCCGTCGCCCAAGCCACCTACCGTAACGGCGGTGGATCTCTCGACGCCATCGCTCCCTACTTGGAAGCCGACGGCCTGCGTGGCGTCGAAACCAAACAGGTCGGCATCAACTCCTTCTCCTCGTTCGCCGAGACGAAGATGCAGAACGTCGCCGCCCTCGAACAAGTCGCTAAGGTTACCCGCGACGCAGCAAACACCGCGCTCGATAATCAGAAGAAGGCCACCGACGAGGTTCAGGCTCGCACCGATGCCGCCAACAAGGCCGCTACCGACGCCCAGACTCAGGCCAACATCGTTGCCGCCCAGCGCGACGCCTACGTCAAGGAGCTGGCCACCAAACAGAACACCACCGTCGACCTGATCAACCAGCGCGAGGCCAGCCTCGCCGCTGAACGCACTGCCGCCGAACGTGCTGCCGCCGAGCAGGCCTCCGCAGCCGTCGCCGCCGCCGACAGCCAGCGCCGCGCCGACACCCCTGCTCCCGCGGCCGATGCAACTCCCGAGGCCCCTGCCTCGTCCCCGGCCCCCGACGCGTCGGCTGCACCCGCTGAAGAAGCGCCCGCTCCCGCACCCGCTGAAGAAGCGCCCGCTCCCGCTGAGGAGGAGCCCGCGCCCGCGTACGAGGAGCCTGACGACGAGGAACCCGCGTACGAAGAACCCGTGTATGAGGAGCCTGAGGACGAGGAACCCAGCTACTCCTACGGCGGCGCGTCCACTGCGATTGCCACGGCCATGACTTACCTGGGTGTGCCCTACGTGTGGGGTGGCGAATCCTACGGCGGCGTCGACTGCTCCGGCCTGACGATGCTCGCATGGGAGAGTGCCGGCGTAGACCTGCCACACCTCTCGCGCGCGCAGTACGGCTACGGCATGCACGTGTCCCTCGGTGACATGGAGGCGGGCGACCTGATCTTCTGGTCCTCGGATGGCACCCAGTCCGGCATCTACCACGTCGCCATGTACCTGGGCGACGGCGAGATGATCGAGGCTCCCACATTCGGTGTGCCCGTGCGCGTGACCGGCGTGTATAGCTGGGGTTCGATCATGCCTTACGCCGTGAGGCTCTGAGACGGATCGTTGCGGGGGGCCGCGCAGACTCAGTCTGCGCGGCCCCCCGTTTTGCATGGTGATGTGAGTGTTGCCATGGCTGCCGTGGTCGTGCGTGTTGTCGGGTGCTTGCGTGAGCTGATGGTCTTGTCGGCTGATTGTTGCGTCTGCGGTGTCCTGGGTTGCGTGGGCATCGGGGGTTGCGTGGGCGCGGGCACCCGGGGTGCGGGCACCTGCGCCGCGCGGGGCGAGCCTGCGGCGGCCTCGACTAGCATGGATGCATGCAGAAGTCAGCGACAGGTACTGATCCTCGGAAAGATTCGCGTGCGAGCGGCGAAAGCACCCCCACGATCCTTGATAACTCGACGAAGCGCTTCATGCGTTTCATCCTGGGGTTGATGGCGCTTGGCGTGTACTGGCTGATCTGGATCTCCAACTGGCGGGACGCATGGGGTGACTGGTCGATGCGAGGCAAGATCGGGGCGGCAGTCCTGCCCGTCGGCTTCGTGCTTATCTGGCTGCCGATCGTGTGGGCGGCGTTGTGTTGGGCGATCCGCGATCTCATCAGAGTTCGGCGTTTGCCCACGCGGGGAAAGCACGCGAAGAAGCCGCGGCCACGGCTTGCCATCATTTGTTTCCTGATATCCGCCGGTATCCTCGCCGGCGTCGTGTATCCGTCGTGGAATCAACACCTGACGCTCGCCCAGGACCTGTGGGAGGGGCCTGTGCGCCACGAGCGTGTGGCGTGCGAGGCCTTCAACGATGGAACGGCAGCGTCTCACCGAAGAACAGGTCCTGGAAGTACCTTCAGTTCACGCTGGTCGGGGATGACGGTTATTCGCAGAGCTTCCGCTTCAAGCGCGTGGACCTCGATCAAGAAACCGACCGTCAGGGCAGCCCGTTCAATACGATCCTAGGCGCGTGCGAGTCACCGGAGACGCGCATGAGTGTGTCCGTTTATCCGCGTACAGGCGTCATTTCCGAGGCCCGAGCGAGCAAGTAGCCAGAAACTCAGGGAGACGATGGGGGCACGAGTGTCGATGTTCCACAGCCGCCGACCTCTCCGCCGCCGAGCGCATCCGCGCCGAAGGGCTGGAAGCCGAAAGGATGCGGAACTGAGGCTGCGTGGGCTGTCTTGATGACCGTGGTCGCCTTAGCTGACGTCTGCGTGTGGGTGCTCGCGTGGAAGCAAGACCTCGGCGCGGTTGCGCTTGACGGGCGGGTTCGTTTCATGTGGGTCCCGATCGTCTTCCTGATCGGCTGGGTTCCCTTGGGCGATGATCTCCTCCGCACGGTGGCTCGCCTCGGAGGCGGCGAGGCCGCGTCGGCTATTGTGGGCGCATGGGAATGACCGAGACAAGCCCCGACGGGTCTGTGAGCTATCTCTTCACCTCGAAGAATTTGACGTATCGACAAAAGCTCTACAGGTGGCTCATTATCGGCTGCTGGGTCCTGATGGGTTACGCGTGCGTCGGCGTCATCGTCTTCATAGACGATTGGGGGCAGTGGAGGTTCTATGGCGGTTTCGCCGCGATGGGGCTCCCGCTCCTGGTGCTCTTCTTCTCGTTGCGCTTCGTGTGGGCGCTACTGCGACGTCTCGTGCGAGTGGTCTGTGGGCGGGCGTCGGGGGGCGTGGTGGCACCCCTCCTGGGACTCGGGGTCGTTGGTTGCGTGCTGTGGTTGGTCTGGCATATCTCGTTCGTGTACCAGTGGCCCTACATAGAGGACTGGCGTCGGGGGACTGTGCGGCACGAGAACGTGGCCTGCCAGAACTTCCATACCGAACTGAGCACAGGCAAGAGGTCGCATCGCGAATATGTGTTCGACCTGGTCGCCGAGGACGGCACCGAGTGGAACTACCGCATTCGCGCATCAGCTATGAAAGAGAAGGCTGAGGATGAGCGGGAACCCTACGCGTCCGTCTACTACACCTGCACGGGTGAGGAGGATGGGCTGAGTATCGTGCTCTATGAGCACACGGGCATCATTACCGAGGCGTGGACGAACCAGGCGGGTCAGGTGCACTGAGTGTTCGTTCCTCCAAAAAATTGCATGCAATTCCCCTTCCCCCTGACCCGCGTGCCCCTGGCAAGCCGCGGTGAGTAAACGGTGGGGCCGCGCGAATCGTCGCGCGGCCCCACCGTGAAGTCTGACATACTTAGTGCTCGCCCTCGTGCTCCTTGAGGCGCTCGTAGGAACGACGAATCTCAGCCTCCGCTTCCTCGCGGCCGACCCAGTGTGCGCCCTCGACGCTCTTGCCGGGTTCGAGGTCCTTGTAGACCTCGAAGAAGTGCTGGATTTCAAGGCGGTGGAACTCCGAGACGTCGTCGATCTCGGTGCGCCACGATGCGCGCTGGTCGGATGCGGGGACACACAGGACCTTGTCGTCGCCGCCCTTCTCGTCGCGCATGCGGAACATGCCGAGTGCGCGGCAGCGGATCACGCAGCCGGGGAAGGTGGGTTCTTCGAGGAGCACCAGTGCGTCCAGGGGGTCGCCGTCTTCGCCCAGGGTGTCGTCGATGAACCCATAGTCGTCCGGGTAGCGGGTCGAAGTGAAGAGCATGCGGTCGAGACGAATGCGTCCGGTTTCATGATCAATCTCGTATTTGTTCCGATTCCCCTTGGGAATCTCGATGGTGACATCAAACTCCATGGTCGAACCTTCCATTGTTAGCCCCGAAATTCGGGAGTCCGATTGGTTGTGTGCGAGCATGGGCGGGTAACCTAGATGCCTAGGTAACCACGAAGGGATATTCATGCATCGCACGTCTATGGGGCCAATTGTAAGCGCTAGCGCAGCGCTTGTGGCGGCAGTCGCCTTTTTGAGCGCTGGCTGCGCACCCTCCTCGGTCCCCACCCCCAAGGCGGCACCGACTGCCGCCACGCTTGAGCCGGCCAGCGCGTCGGTGCCCACCCAGGCCTCGGGCAATCCGGTGAGTGAAACGCAGCTCGAGCAGCTGTGGCGGCCTGTTGCCGTTGGCGCGGACAAAGGCGATTACACCGCGTGGGGCGTTGTTGTGGATGCGCAGACGGGTGACATTCTCCTCGACGAAGACGCGGCTATCGGCCACACGCCCGCCTCCACCACGAAGACTCTTGCTGCTTTCAGCGCTCTCAAGCACCTGGATCCGACGGCGACGCTGACGACGAGCACGCTTCTGAGCGGCGACAAGCGCACCCTGTACCTCGACTCTGAGGGCGATCTGCTCCTGGGTGCGGGCGAGTCTGAGGAGACCGAGGTGTCGGGCCGCGCCGGCCTGCAGACTCTCGCAAACAAGACGGCGGCGGCCCTCACCTCGCGCGGTATTACATCCGTCACTTTGAACTGGCGGGGGACCCTCTTCGAAGGGGATTCGCACCTGCCTGCCTGGGACGTGCAGGAGGTTGGCGGCTACGAGGGGCACGTGGGTCCGATGGCGATTGACGCCGGGCGTACCGCCCCGGGCGCGTATGCGTTCCATGAGGATGCCCGGCTATGTTGCGCAGGTGTTTGCGAAGGCCCTGACGTCGTCGGGCGTCGCCGTGAAACTCGGCACGGACGGGAAAGCACCCGCCGGCGGCGAGACCCTTGCGTCCGTGTCCTCGGCGACGATGGGGGAGCAGCTGCGCTGGATGCTGGCGCACTCTGATAACACGCTCGCGGATCAGTACTGCCGCCTCGCGGCGAGCGCTGCTGGCCAGCCTACGACGTACGCGGGCGCGGTCACCATGGTGAAGGCTGACCTGGTGGAGGCCGGCATCCCCACCAGGGGTATGATCCTGGAGGATTGCTCGGGTCTATCCACGAACGACAAGCTCAGTGCGAACACGCTCGTCGGTGTCCTGAAGGCCTCGTACCAGGCGCAGGGGAGCGAGGGGGACCTGATTCGCCTCCTGCCCTGGGCTGATCTGGTTGGCACGCTCGCGGATCGTATGACGGACGAACCCGCCGCTGGCAACGTTCAGGCGAAGACGGGTGCGCTTCAGGGTGTGACGACGCTGTCGGGCAGCGTGAGGACGCAGAGCGGCCGCGTTCTCCTGGTGGTCATTGGCCACGACCTGGTCGAGGGTGGCGCGTTGCCCACACGCTGGCGTTTGGACAGGTTTGAGGAAGGTCTTGCCGAGCTAGACTGAGTCCATGGAAATGCCGTTTGGACCGCGCGACGTCGCGGGAGTTCTCGCTTCGATGTCCTACGCTGGCCCGTCGGCCTCGCGCGTGGGCGCGTGTGCGGTGGTGGCGCGCCTGCGCCGCTCGGCGGATTGGTCGAGTCACAGGCTCGCGAAGCTGTCCACGTTGTCCGAGGCCTCGGCGACCGTGGCGGCATCCCGCACTGTCGTCGTGGACCGTCGAGGGCTGATTCGCAGGGTGGGGGCGGTCCTGGATCGTTTCGAGGACACGCGCACGCCGATGGTTCTCGCGGTCGAGGCCGTGGTCCTGCGCGCGCTCGCGAAGAGTGCGACCGGCATTTGGGACGTGTCGTCCGGCTGTAGCGTGCTCGTGGCACCGAACGTGCTGGCGGACGCGCAGCGCTATGCGTTGGATCAGACGGATTGGTGTCGCTGGGTGTCCCTGTGCACGGGGCTGCGCGGCGTGCATCTGACGCATGCGCCTCACCTGGTGGCCTACGTCGCTGATCTTGTCCGCGCGCTGCCGGAGCGCAGCGATGAGCTGGTGCGCATCGTGTTGCTGTTGGATGCGTTGCCGACGGCTGAGATGGAGGTGTTGACTCCGCGCGATCTGCCGTCGATTCATTGGCTGCGCACGCATCGCGCGCACGCGGGTGGCGTCGCTTTGGTCCGTGCGTGCGCGGCGGCGGGCATGCCGCTGTCGGGGGTTGAACTCCTGCAGGCCCAGACCGAGGGCTTCGCGCGCACAGTCGTGCGCGAGGGTGCGATTGCGACGCTGTTGTCCAGCGTCGAGGCCCTGCCGAGCGCCCGCGAGTACGCCGAACCTGCGGCGTGGCTGGCGCGTGTGCGCTGACGCCTCCCGCTTGGTGGGAGCGAACCCTCGGGGTTGCCTGCGTGCCTGCTCGCTTGCGGTGCGCTCGTGCCTGCGCTCGTTCATTGACGAGGCCGGGGTCCCTCCCGCTTTCATCGTTGGCTTGTCGGGCGGCGCGGATTCGCTGGCGCTTGCCCTGACGGTGATTGATGTGGCGTCGCGTGCGGGTATTGAGGTGGTGACGTTGACGGTCGACCATGGCCTGCGGGCGGGCAGCGCTCACGAAGCGCGCCGCGTCGCGGATCTCGCTGCATCCCTCGGGGCGCGCGCGCTCGTGGAGACCGTCCGCGTCGATGGGAGGGGAGGCCCCGAGGCCTCGGCCCGTGACGCTCGTCTCGCCGCCTTGCGCTTTCTTGCGCTGCGCGAGGGGGCACCCGTGCTGCTGGGGCACACGATGGATGATCAGGCGGAGACCGTGTTGCTGCGCCTCGCGCGCGGGTCCGGCCCCTCGTCGCTGCGCGCGATTGCGCCGATTCGCCGCGACGAGGACGGGGTGACGTGGCTGCGCCCGCTGCTGGGTTTGCGCCGCGCCGACACGGCGGGTGCCTGCGCGCAGGCGGCCCTCACGCCCGTCGAGGATCCGACGAACGCCATCGACGGACCCTGGCGTGCCGCCGATGGCAGTGCCCTGCGTCGCAGCGCTGTGCGTCATAGCGCGATCCCTGCCCTGGCCTCGGCCCTGGGGGTGGACCCCGTGCCGGCCCTCGCCCGCACGGCGGCACTGTGCGCGGCCGACGACGACGCCCTGAGCGAGTGGGCGAGCGGCCTCCTGGCTGTGAGCTGCGAGGCCTCGCCCCTGGCAGAGGAAGGGAGCCTCGCCTTGGTAGTGTCCGAGGTGTCAGGTGCTCCCCGGGCCGTGCGCGCCCGCGCGCTGCGCGAGGTGGCTAGTCGGGCAGGAATCCGCTTGTTGTCGGGGGTTCACGTGGACGCCCTCGACGACTTGATCGTTGCCTGGAGGGGGCAGGGGCCGATCTCGCTGCCGGGCGGTAGGGCCACGCGCGTCGGTCGCGGCACGCAGGCCCGTATCCTCTTCGAGGCGCGCTCTCCCGAGCCGACCCGAGACGGTGGGTGATGCTCAGGCCTGCCGAGGCCTCGTCGCTGCGATCCCGCCCGCTCGGTCGCACGCGTGTGTGCGGAAGTTTGTCAGTGGAGGTCGCGGTGTGCGCAGGGCGCATGTCGGCTCCCTCGGGCGCTCGGAGCGGGCGAGCGTCACCACACGGTGTTGCGCTGACAGTGAGAATAGATGCCTTTTGAGCACAAACACGTGCTCTTATGGCACGCTTATAGTGCAACCGCTCGCGGAGCACTGATAGGAAAAGAGGACACGGTGGACGCCACCGACATGGGAAACGATCTGAAGGAAATCCTCGTCACTGCCGAGGACATGGACCGTAGGCTCGGCGAGATGGCCGAGCAGATTGACCGCGACTACGCGGGTCGGGAACTGCTCATCGTCGGCGTCCTGCGAGGGGCCGTCATGGTTATGGCAGACCTGTCGCGTAAGTTGCACATCCCGATCGAAATGGACTGGATGGCCGTCTCCTCCTACGGGTCGGGCACCAAGAGTTCGGGCGTCGTGCGCATCCTCAAGGACCTCGACCAGGATGTGGCGGGCCGCCACGTGCTGATCGTCGAGGACATCATCGATTCCGGTCTGACGCTGTCCTGGCTGAAGGCCAACCTGCAGGGGCGCGGTGCCGCCTCCGTTAACATCGCGACCGCGCTGCGCAAGCCCGCCGCCGCGAAGGTCGACATCGACGTGGCGTACGTGGGCTTCGACATTCCCGACGAATTCGTCGTCGGCTACGGCCTGGATTACGCGGAAAAGTACCGCAACCTGCCCTTCGTTGGCACGCTGCAGCCGCACGTCTACTCCAACTGACAACTTCGGAACCTCTAAGGGGCATACGTGAACGACAAGACGAAGACTAAGCGCCCGAGCTGGACTTGGGTGACGCTTCCCCTCGTCATCCTCATCGTGGGCGGGTGGTTCTTCTGGCAGGCCTTCCAACCGCGGTCGATTTCGACGTCCGAAGGTATGGCGCTCATCTCGGGAACCACGGTTGAGAAGGTCGTCCTCAATGAGGGCACCCAGCAGGTGAACCTCACGCTGAGTGAGGATTACCAGCATCAGAGCACCGGTGCGGGCGATCCGACGACGAACATGGGCAAGAACGTCTACTTCACGTATTCCTACGTCCAGACGAAGGACATCCTGGACACGGTCGCCGAGCAGGCCCCCGCGAAGGGATGGAACGCGGTGCGTCCCCAGTCCAGCGCTCTGGGTGCTATGTTCCAACTGATCGTCCCGCTGTTGGTCCTCATGGGCGCGTTCTACTTCATCATGCGCTCCATGTCGGGTTCGCGGATGATGGGCGGCTTCACGGCCTCGCGCGCTAAGGAGTTTAACCAGGAACGCCCGGACGTCACCTTCGCGGATGTCGCCGGTGAGGACGAGGCCGTGGAAGAACTTGAGGAGATTCGCGAGTTCCTGGCCTCCCCCGACAAGTTCCATAAGGTGGGCGCGCGCATCCCGCGCGGTGTTCTGCTCTACGGTCCTCCTGGAACTGGTAAGACCCTGCTGGCCAAGGCCGTTGCCGGCGAGGCGAAGGCCCCCTTCTTTTCGATCTCCGGCTCGGAGTTCATGGAACTCTATGTGGGCGTGGGTGCCTCGCGTGTGCGCGAACTCTTCGAGCGCGCCAAGAAGAACGCGCCGGCCATCATCTTCGTCGACGAGATCGACGCCGTGGGCCGCCACCGAGGCAGCGGCATCGGCGGCGGCAACGACGAACGCGAGCAGACTCTGAACCAGCTCCTCGTCGAGATGGACGGCTTCGACGAGCGCGCCAACATCATCCTGATCGCCGCCACGAACCGCCCCGACATCCTCGACCCGGCGCTGCTGCGCCCCGGCCGCTTTGACCGTCAGATCGCCGTCGAGGCCCCGGACCTCAAGGGCCGTGAGGCGATCCTCAAGGTGCATGCTCAGGGCAAGCCGCTCACCGCGCAGGTTGACCTGCGCCAGATCGCCAAGCGTACCCCCGGCTTCACGGGTGCCGACCTGGCGAACGTTCTCAACGAGGCCGCGCTGCTCACCGCCCGCTCGGACATGCAGTTCATCGACGACCGTGCGATCGACGAGGCCATCGACCGCGTCATCGCGGGCCCGCAGAAGCGCACGCGCGTCATGAACGACCACGACAAGGCCGTCACCGCCTACCACGAGGGCGGCCACGCCCTGGCCGCAGCCGCCCTGAACTACACGGACCCGGTCACGAAGGTGACGATCCTGCCGCGCGGCCGCGCCCTGGGATACACGATGGTCATGCCCACCGAGGACCGCTTCAACAAGACCCGCAACCAGCTCCTCGACGACCTGGTGTACAGCATGGGTGGGCGCGTCGCCGAGGAAATCGTATTCCGCGACCCGTCGACCGGCCCCGCCAACGACATTCAGCAGGCGACGAAGACGGCCCGCGCGATGGTCACCGACTACGGCATGAGCGACCGCATCGGCATGGTCAAGCTCGGCGATGCCGACACCGAGGCCTTCGGCCACGGGTCCGGCGAAGGTCCGCGCGCCTTCTCCGACGAGACCGCCGCGATCATCGACGAGGAGGTCCGCCGCCTCCTCGACAACGCGATGCGCGAGGCCTGGGAGATTCTGACGAACAACCGCGCGATCCTCGACACCCTGGCCGCGCGCCTCCTGGAGGAAGAAACCCTCGACGAGGCGCAGCTCGCGCAGATCTTCAAGGACGTCGTCAAGGCCCCCGAACGCCCCGTGTGGAACTACCAGTCCGACGCGGCCGTGCCCGGTGCCCGCCTGGGCAACCCGGTTGGCGTCAGCTCCGCCCAGGCCTCGGCCCCCGATGCCTTCCAGACACCCTCCATCGACGTGAGCGACATGATGGAAACCACGCGTACCGAGGACGAGGAGCAATCGTGACCTACGATGCCGCAGCCGTGGAAAAGGCCTCACGCGACCTGCTCATCGCCATCGGCGAAGACCCCGAGCGTGAAGGCCTGATCGGCACGCCCGACCGCATGGCACGCGCGTGGCGCGAAATGTGCTCCGGCCTGTTCGAGGACCCCCGCGAGCACCTGCGCACGCAGTTCCACGCGGGCACCGATGAACTCGTCCTCGTGCGCGACATCACCTTCCACTCGGTGTGCGAACACCACCTCCTGCCCTTCTACGGGCGCGCGCACGTGGGTTACATCCCGCGCGGCGGCGTCGTCACCGGCTTGTCGAAGCTCGCGCGCCTCGTCGAGGGCTACGCGCGGCGCCCCCAGGTCCAGGAGCGTCTGACCGCGCAGGTCGCCGACGCTATCGCCGAGGTCCTGGATCCCCAGGGCGTCATCGTCGTCATCGAAGCCGAGCACATGTGCATGTCGATGCGCGGCATCTCCAAACCCGGCTCGTCCACCGTGACCAGTGCCCTGCGCGGCATCATGAGCGACGGTGCTACGCGCGCTGAGATGATGGCCCTCGTCCTGTCGGGGAGCCGCTGACGTGTCCATGCTTCCCCTGCCCCCAGCCCCGGCCTCGTCCCCGGTTCCCGCGCCTCCGGCGCTGCCGGGCGGCTAGCCCTGCCGACCGGGCGCGCGGCGATCATGGGCATCCTCAACGTCACGCCCGACTCCTTTTCCGACGGGGGCCGCTACGCGGACGTAACCTCGGCGCTCGCGCACGCCCGGGCGATGATAGCCGCCGGTGCCGACCTAATCGACGTGGGCGGGGAGTCCACGCGGCCTAACTCCACGCGCATCACCCCCGAGGAGGAGTGGGAACGCATCGGTGCTGTCGTCTCCGCGCTGGCAGGCGACGGCATCGTCGTGTCCGTGGATACGCTGCACGCCTCAACCGCCCGCGCGGCCGCGGACGCCGGAGCGGCGATCATCAACGACGTGAGCGGCGGGCGCTGGGACCCCGACATGAACGCCGCCGTAGCAGCGTCGGGATGCGCCTACGTGGTGCAACACTATCGTGCGCTGCCGGGAATGCCGGGGGAGCATTTCGACTACGGCGAGGACATGGTGGGGACTCTTATTGAGCGTCTCAACACCCAGGTGCGCGATGCTCTTGATGCGGGTGTGACAGCTGATAAAATTGTTATCGACCCGGGCCTCGGCTTCTCACTCACGGCCGACCAGTGCTGGCAGGTTCTCGCCGAACTGCCACGCCTGACCACCTATGGGTACCCTGTACTTATCGGAGCATCGCGCAAGCGTTTCGTCAAGGCTCTTGGAGGCAACATCGACACCGACAGCGCCGCCATCGCAGCCCACGCCGTCAGAAGCGGCGCGTGGGCCGTGCGGGTCCACGACGTAGCGGCCACCGCGGCCACCATCGCCTGAAAGGAGAACGACGTTGAGCAGCAGACGCGTCATCATCGCCCTCAAAGGACTGGGGGCGCTGGCAAACCACGGCGTCTACGATTTCGAGCGCAGCCAGGAGCAGCGCTTCAGTGCCGACGTCGTCATGTGGGTCGAGACCGCGGGTGCCACCGACGATATCGCCGCCACCGTCTCCTACGCCGACATCGCCGACGAAACCATGGCGGTCCTCACCGGCAAACCCGTCGACCTCATCGAGACTCTGGCCGAAACCATCGCCTCGAATGTCATGAGCCACGAGGGCGTGGTCGGCACCGAGGTCACCGTCCACAAGCCGGACGCCCCCATCGACCACCCCTTCACCGACGTGTCCGTCACCGTGCGCCGCGGCGAGACCGACGCCATGCCCCTCTCCCTGTCCCTCAAGGGCATCTACGAGGCCGAGGACGGCTCCGTGCTCACAGGCGAGATCGAGGCATACGGCCGCGCCCAGGCACCCAGCCCCGCGCAGCAGACGGACGTGGCCCCCACCCGCAAGCGCCGCGGCGACCACGAAGCGCCCGCGCCCCGCGCCGAGGACGCCTCGAGTCCCGCACACCTGCGTGCCCGCCGCGTCGTCCTGGCCATCGGCGGCAACCTTGGCGACGTGCCCGTCACCCTCATGCACACCGTCGAGGCCCTGTCCTACATGGAAGGCTTCCAGATCGAGGACGTCTCCCCGATCATGCGCACCAAGCCGGTCCTCGCCCCCGGACAAGCACCCCAGCCCGACTACTGGAATGCCGTCGTCGTCGGCTCTGCCATCGCCACCCCCGACGAAATCTTCGCCCAGACCAGCCGCATCGAACGTGAGCTGGGCCGCGAACGCCACGAACGCTGGGGCGCACGCACCATCGACATCGACATCATCCAGGTCGAAGGCCTCGCTTCCTCCGACCCCGCCGTCACCCTGCCACACCCGCGCGCGAAGGAACGTGCCTTCGTTCTCGCTCCCTGGCTGCTGTGCGACGCCAATGCCGTCCTCGAGGGCGTCGGCCGCGTCTGTGACCTGCTCGCCGTCGCGCCCGACCGCGAAGGCATCATCGACGCCGTCGACGACTGGCTCGAAGACCCCGCTGCCGTCATGTCCGACTCCGACCGGCTCATCGCCGAGCGCGTCGAACAGGCCAGCGCCGACATGCGCGAACTCCTCGAAAACCTGACCGGCGAAATCAGCCATCTCGCCGACCTTGGTGCACCCATCGGCGAACCTCCGATGGCTCCTAAAACAGCCGTCGAGGCCACTGTCATCCCCGCGCTCCCCGCACCTAGGGCCGAGCAGACCCCGGAGCCTGCCAGCTCCAACTCTGGCTCAGGCTCCGTCGCGGGCGAGTTCGCACTCGCCGACGACGCTGTGGCAGACAGCTTTGTGGCTGGCGGCTCTGTGGCCGAGGAGGTACTGCCCCTCGCCCCAGAAATCCCCACACCCGAAGCTCCCGTGCCCGTTGATGCGGTGACCGAAGACGCAGTGGGCGACGTCACCATCCCAACGCCCGTCGCCGGCACCAACATACTCACGGACAGCGGCGCCGCGCAGCGCGCCAGCCTGTGGCATCGCCGGGACTCCTCAGATTCCGCTTCCGCGGGCTCCGCGAACAGCGATCAGTCCCGTGCCTTCGACAACACCGACGACCGCGCCAGACTGGCAGCCACTTACGCCGAATACGGCTTCGACACTGACTTCGTCACTGACTTTGACCAGGCCGTGCCCGAGGAGCCTGCGCCCCAGGTTTCCCAGTCGGTAGCCCGCATGCAATCGGCAGCCCGCGCCGACCAGAATTTCGATATGGATGACGGCGACGGCCTCGAGCCAGATGTCGATGCCTCGGACTACGCAGCCGATGCACCCGTCAACGCGCCCACTCGGCCCAGCGCACCCCGGCCGACCACCCGGGGCGGAAGAGGAGCGCGCGATGCCAAGGCCTCGCCCAAGCCCGCGTGGCACCCCGTCTCCTCCGTGCCCGCGGATTCGCCCGCTGGGCGCGTGACCCGAAGGATCGGTTCGGGCAACTACTCGCCGACCAGCGACGAAAAGCCGCGGTGGGCACCCGTATTCCAAGACAAGCATCAAGAGTCGCGCACCGAGATCAAGCTGCCCGACTGGAACTTCAACGTCGGCACCACCCACGACGTGCGCGTCGTTGACGACCGCTCGGGCCTCGGTCGCGAGGACGACGCTCCCAAGGCCACCGTTCACGCCGACGGTCGCTCCACGATCCTGGCACCCGGACTGCCCGACAACACGCTCGTCGGCCCCATCCCCGACGACGAAGCCACCCACACCGGCATTCTGCGCCGCGTCGTTGTGCGCCCCACGATGACCGGGGCAATTCCCATCGTCAAGAGGCGCTAAATGAAACCGCTGGCGATCATCTGGGTGCTGCTGGTCGGCGTCGTGAGTGCTGCCCTGAGCTTCGTCGGGTTCTTCGCGCACATGCGCACCGGTGGAACCCCCATGATCGTCACGCCCGGTCCCGCCGTCGTGTTCGCCTTGGCCACGGCCATCCTCATCTGGTCCGGCATGGCTGTGCGGCGGCTGCGCGCCGGCAAAGATACGTGGATCGACGCCATCGGTGCCATGCGGGTTGCCGTCTTCGCACGCACCTCCGCGCTGGTCGGATCCAGCCTGTCGGGTATCCTCGTTGGCGTCATGGGCGTCTCCCTCACACAGCTCGAAGCCACCGCCATGGTGTCCAACGCAATTGGCTCCGGGGTCAGCGCCCTCGTCGGCGTCGTGTGGGTAGTCATCGCCGTAGTCATCGAACGCTGGTGCGTCATCACCCCCGACGACGACGCAGCCACCTCCAACAAACGAAACGCTGCGGCTTAAACGGCTGCGGTGCCCGGCTGATCGCTGCTGCTGGCCTGGTGGGGCTAGGGGATGGTTTCGTGGATAGGTTGTGGGTGTGCGGATAGGTTATTTTCCTATCCGTGAAGGCGTTAACCTATCCACCTGCTTGTTTTCTATCCGTATCGTTTTGTCGGGGCTGGGTCTTCCTGTTGGGGTGTCGCAGTTGTGCTCTCCGGGTTCTGTGGTGCTTTGTTACAGGTGCCTGCGCCGCGCGGAGCGGCCCTGCGCCGCGCGGCTTGTCGGTGTCAATGTTGTGTGCGTTCCGAGAGTTACGAGCGCGGTTGCGCCCCGGCCCGGTATCGTGGAGGCGTGGCCGACCAGCGTAAGAATTCCCCCCAGGCGATCATCCACCCGGCGTAGCCCGTCGGGCGGCTCCTCCGGGCGCGCAGCAGACCGCACATCGCGCGCTGCGGGTGCGACGTCAAGCAACAACGCGTCCTCACGTCAAAGAACAGCCGGCACCGCAGCGAGCGCCCGCTCCGCGCGCGGCGCCAAAGCGGCTGGCACAAAGGTGCGCGGCACCAAAACGGCTAGCACCAAAGCGGCATCGGGTACAAGCAAGCGCACGTCGTCAGGCGGTTCGCGTCCGCCCGTGAACCTGTGGCCCCGCCGCATTATCACGGGTCTAGGCCTGATTCTGATCCTGGCTCTCATCGTGTGGGGCGTTGTTGCTCTCGTCCGCGCTGTTATCGGCGTATTCACCTCGGATCCAGTTCCGCAGTCCAGTACGCAATCCGTTCAGTCGGGCACGGTGGACGCCTCCGGTTACACGCTCAAGGGCGGTCAGGAGGCCACCGCGGATGGCCTGCTGACGGACGGCACAGCGATTGAGATTCCGGTGTGCCTCGACAAGGACATCGCCGTCACCGCGACGGCGTCCGAGGCATCGGTCGGTTCACCGCTGTACGTGTCGGTGACGCTCGAAAACAGGGGATCGGTCGCCTGCTCGACCTCCCTGTCGAATTACACGTTGCAGGTGTCCACGGGCGGCCACCAGGTCTACGATTCGGCACGCTGCGCGGCGGATGATGAGTCTGCGAAAACCCTGCTGCTGCGCCCGACGGGCACGTGGTCCAGTTGGCTGAGCTGGGACGGCTACGTGTATGCGGATGGTTGTACGTCTCCCGCAGGCGGTGCCAAGGCCGCGACGGTGGGCACCTACAAGCTGGCCATCCAGCAGGGGAGCCGCGAGGTCGGCTCGGCCGTCGCTGACATCACCGCTCCGCCCGCGCCTCAGTCGGGCGCGCAGTCTGGTGCCCAGTCGGGGCAGAAGGCTGGGACGCAGGCTGGAACCCAGTCTGGTGCTCAGTCGGGAACCCAGAAAGCTCGGTGATGTGCTCTCCTCGTTGACGAGGCCGTGGCCGCGTGCCCGCGTCAGGTGTCGGTGAGTCCCGCGACGTGTGTCGCGTCGTTGCTCAAGCGCCCGACGTGGGATTACCAGCCGACGACGCCCGCGCCGACGGCCTGGGCCTGGTGGGCCAGGTTTTCGACGATGAGTTGGGCGCGGTAGTGGCCGACGCCGTCGATGACTTCGATATCGGCGACGGAGGCGGCGCGCAGCTGTGGCAGGGTCGTGAAGTGCGCGGACACGGCTTTGATGGCGTTCCACGACAGGTGGGGGACCAGGGAGAGGGCGCGCACGCCGCGCGGCATGATTTCGCGGTCGAGGTCGGCGACCTCGTACACGTCCAGGCCGAGGATGTTCGCGATGGCGGTCAGGTCGACGATTCGTTCGGAGCCGAGGGAGGTGAGCTCGGCTTCGACGCGGGCGACGTCGGCGGGGTCGCGGATGTAGTCGCGCATGACGAGGGCGCGTTCGGAGGCGGATCCGCGTATGAGGTCTTCGACTTGGAGGGCGAGGAGGCGTCCCTCGGATCCCAGTTCTTCGAGGTATTCGGTGATTTCGGAGGTGATGCGGCGGATCATTTCCATGCGCTGCATGACGGTGGCGACGTCGCGCACTGTGGCGCTGTCGCGCATTTCGAGGATCGTGAGGGTTTGGAGGACTTCGTCGAGTCGCTGACTGTAGCGGTCGAGGGTGTCCACGGCTAGGTTGGCGCGCGAGAGCAGGGCTTCGGGTTCTTCGACGAGGCGGTGCTCGGTGCCCACGTAGATGGAGATCATGCGCATGGAGGCGGACAGGGACAGGACGGGCAGGTGCGTTTGGCGGGCGGTGCGCTGGGCGGTGCGGTGTCGCATGCCGGATTCGTCGGTGGGGATGGTGGGATCGGGGAAGAGCTGGACGTTGGCTTTGCGGATGCGCCATAGGTCGGGGTCGATGATGACGGCACCGTCCATTTTGCATAGTTCGCGTAGGCGAGCGGCCGTGAATGCGACGTCAAGGTCGAAGCCGCCTGAGCACATGGCCTGAATCTCGGGTGTGTAGCCCAGGACGATGAGGGCACCCGTGTGGGAGCGCTGAATTCGTTCCAGTCCCTCGCGAAGAGGGGTGCCGGGCGCAACCGCGCGCAGTGCTTCTCGAAGGATCGCTGCGTCTGAGGTCAATGTGCTTCCCTCCCGAATGAGTAGGTCTGCTTTCTATTATTGCGAGTCTGTAGGAAATGCGACGCGAATCGCCGTCGCTAAATCAGAGACAGTGAACACGGTGATGCCGTCGACGCGGGCGAGGTCCTCGCTGCCTTGAGCTGGGACGATGGCTGCGGCGAAGCCCAATCGGGCTGCTTCGGCGAGGCGGCGCTGGGTGCCGGTGCAGGCGCGAACTTCACCGGTGAGGGAGATTTCTCCGACTGCGACGAGGTCGGCGCGCGGGGGTACGCCCTTGAGTGAGGACACGATGGAGATGGCCATCGCGAGGTCGATGGCGGGTTCGACGGTGCGCGCGCCGCCAACAGTAGACACGTAGACGTCGGCCCCCGACGTGTCAGCACCGATTCGGGCCTGCAGGACCGCGAGGATCATGGCGACGCGCGCGTGGTCGACGCCTGAGGTTGTGCGCCGAGGCGAGCCGCCCGACGAGGGAGCGACGAGGGACTGGATCTCGGTGGGCAGCGGGCGGCGGCCCTCGAGGGAGACGGCCGCGCAGGTGCCGGGCACGCCGCGTGTCGTGCGTGACAGGAATAGGCCGGAGGGGTCGGCGAGGCCGTAGATCCCCGAGTCGGTCAGCTCGAAGCAGCCGACTTCGTCGGTGGGGCCGTAGCGGTTTTTCACGGCGCGCAGCAGGCGAAGGCGTGAGTGTCGGTCACCTTCGAACTGGCAGACGACGTCCACGAGGTGTTCGAGGACGCGTGGACCGGCGATGCCGCCGTCCTTCGTCACGTGGCCGACGAGCAGGGTGGGTAGGTCGGATTCTTTGGCGACCCGAATGAGCGAGGCGGCGACCGCGCGCACCTGGGCGACGCCGCCCGCCCCGCCTTCGACCTGGGCGGAGGAGATCGTCTGCACGGAGTCGACGATGAGCAGGGACGGAGCCGAGGCCTCGACGTGCCCCAGGACGATGCCGAGTTCCGTCTCATCGGCGATGAGCAAGTTCGGCTCGAGCGCCCCGATGCGTTCGGCGCGCCCCCGCACCTGCGCCGCTGACTCCTCGCCCGTCACGTAGAGGACGGGGCCGCGTCCGCTCGATGCCGCCGTGCGCGCGGCCTTGGCGGCCACGTCCAGCAGCAGCGTCGACTTACCCACGCCGGGTTCGCCGGCCAGGAGGATCACCGCGCCGGGGACGATGCCACCGCCGAGCACCCGGTCCAGTTCGCCCACGCCCGTGGAACGTGACGTGGCGCGCTCCCCGTCCACGTCGCCAATGGGCAGCGCGGGGCGTCGTGGGGGAGACGCGGCGGCGCGCTGCCCGCCCGTGACCTCGCCCGCCTGGTCGACGGTGCCCCATGCCCCGCATTCGCGGCACTGGCCCACCCACTTGGGGGAGGTCCAGCCGCAGTCGGAGCAACGGTAGGTGATCTTCTCTTTCGCCATGGACCCACCGTAACGCGCACCGCCCCCATCTGCGGTTCGCTCGCGGGAGAGTGACGAGGCCGGGGCGAGGTCGTGGATGGGTAGCGTAGGTGATGTGCGGGTGTGAGACGATGTGGTCAGGTTCTCCAGATACGGCGAAGTGGCGGAATTGTGCCGTAAAGAACGTTGACGCGCGATGATACTTTACAAGTATCTGTAGAACGCGTGATGCTATTATCCATATGGTTAGCCGGTGTGCGTCCTCGGGAACTCGCTCCGGTACCTGCGGATGCTGCATGCCATCGACACTGAGGAAATGACATGAAGAAGGGACGCAAGACGCGAAGGACCTGGTCCAAGCGACTGCCTGCCATGTCCGTCCTGCTCGTGTCTGCGATCCTGCGCACGATTGCGTTCATGTCCCGAGGTATGGAGGTCACGCAGGTTAGCGTCGATGATGGCGGTATCTGGGTGACCAATCAGGATCGCAAGCTCGTGGGCCATCTGAATTACGACGCCCGGATGCTCGATGGCACGGCGCCCGTTAAGTCGGCATCCTTCGATATTGGGCAGGCTGGCGGTGACGTGACGCTTGGGGAGGCGGGCACGCGCACGGCCTCGTCCGTGTCGTGGTTCGCACGCGTGCGCTGCGCGCTGTCGGTCAAGTCGTTGCGCTGGCATTGCCGCGCGCGTCGCTTGGCGACAAGCGGACAGTGCCGGTCCCTGTTGTCGCGCGTCACGCGCCGTTGGAGGAGGAAACGATGAGTGACAGAGACGAGCACATGGGGGTTGCCCCGATGGTGCCCGGCTACCAGTGGATTCGACACCTCGGATCGGGTGGGTTCGCGGACGTGTACCTGTGCCGCCAGGAGATGCCCAGTCGTGATGTCGCGGTGAAGATCGCTCGCCTGGACCGTGGGGCTGAGGCGCAGGGGGACATCGCCCGCGAGGCGGATGTGATGGCGCTCGTGTCGGGGCATCCGGCTGTCGTACAGTTGTACGGCGCGGGCACCGCACAAGATGGGCGGTCTTTCCTGGTGATGGAGTACTGTCCGGTCGCGAACATCATGGATCAGGTGCGTCAGAAACCGATGTCGACGGATCGGGCGCTGTCGATGATCATCCGCATGTGTGGCGGCGCGGAGATGCTGCATCGTGTGGGTTTCGTGCACCGTGATATCAAGCCCAGCAACATCATGGTGAATGCCTACGGCTCTCCGGTCCTGACGGATTTCGGTGTAGCGGAGCATGTGGGGACAGATCCGCGCAGCGGCCGCGATGGTTTTTCGGTCATGTGGGCGCCGCCCGAGCAGATCGCGGGTACGGCGCGTATCCATCCGACGCAGGACGTGTGGGCGCTGGGCGCGACGCTGTGGACGCTGCTGATGGGTCGCCCGCCCTTCGAGGTGCCCGACGGCGATAACACGGCTAGGCGGTCGCGCAGAGGGCAGCGTCGGGCCGTGTCTCGCGCATCGATCGGCCGGGCGTGCCCGATGCTGTGACCGCCATCGTGCGTCGAGCGATGAGCTTGGATCCTGAGGAGCGTTTCGGGTCGGCGGCGGCGCTCGGTTATGCGCTGCAGACCGTCGAACGTGACATGCATCGCCCGGTCACGGAAATGAAGCTGAGCGTCGTCGCGCCCACCGGTGGGCCTCCCTTGGCGCTGTCGATCCCGACGCCGGCTCTCCTGGATTCGGAGCGTACGCGCACCCGTCGCAGGGGATTCTCGGAGGGGGAGCAGGCCTCGTCGAACGAGGCCTGGTCGGGTAACTCGACGACGAATCGTCGCGGGGTGGTCGACTCCGAGTCGAAGCGTCCTGCGTGGGTGATTCCCGTGCTGGTGGTCGTCGGTGTGCTGGCCACGGCGGCCCTGGTTGTCGCAATGTTGACGGGCGGGGGGCACAGCGTGCGCCTGGGTGCGGGCGAGGGGCCGTCGGTCGAGGCGACGACCGAGCAGTGGAGTGACCCTGGTGGGTGGATCGAACTACGTGCGGGTATGCTCGCCTAAGCGCAACTACGGGCGGTTCGCGAAGTACTCGAGCAAGCGAGAGTCGCCCGAAACGATGATTTCGTCGTCGGAGTTGATGCGCGTCGACGAATTCGCGTACTCGAAACGCTGCTTGGGGTGGCGAATCGCCAGGACGTTGACGCCGTAGCGGCCGCGCAGGTCAAGCTCCTCCAGCGAAAAGCCGTGCACCTCCGTGGGTGGACGCAGCTTCATGATGGAAAAGCCGTCCTTCTCCATCTCGATGTAGTCGACCATACGGCCGCCCACCAGGTGCGCCGTGCGCTTGCCCGCATCCAGGTCGGGGTAGACCACGTGGTGGGCGCCCACGCGGCGCAGGATACGCCCGTGCTGGGAGGACGTCGCCTTCACCCATATCGACGAGATCCCCATGTCGACCAGGTTCGCGGTGATCAGTACGGCCGCCTCCAGGGAGGAACCCACGCCGACGACGGCGCTGCGGAACTCGCGTGCGCCCAGCTGCTCCAGCGCATCCTTGGACGTCGCGTCGGCCTCGACCAGGGGGAAACGACCCGCGAAGGCCTGCACGCGCGAGGGGTTCTTTTCGACCGCGAGGATCTCGTACCCCAGCTGGTCCTGCGTCACCGCGACGGCTGAGCCAAAACGGCCCAATCCGATGACAAGCGTGCCTGACTGAAGGTCCTTTGAGTCACGTTCTTCTGCCATGGCTCTATTCTTCCCTCCCCGTCCCGCGCGCGCGAACGGTGCCCAGCCACGGCCTCGTCGAACAAGTCGCCACTGCGCTGTCAACCGATGATCGGCTGCTCCTCGGGCATACGAATCACGCGGGAACGCTCACGCAATGCGAGTGCCGCGGCCACCGTCATCGATCCCGTGCGGCCCGCGAACATGAGGGCGATAAGGACGTACTTCGCGGCCATCGGCAGGTTAGGCGTGATACCCGTAGACAGGCCTACGGTGGCGAACGCGGACACGGTTTCGAACAGGATGATGTCCAACGAGTGATCCGTCATGGTCAGCAGCGCGACGACGGAGATGGCGACCAGGGCCAGGCCGAGCAGGGACACAGCGACTGCCAGGCGCACGGTCGATGTAGGGATACGCCGGCCGAAGGTCTCGATGTCGCGGTCACCTCGTGCCTCGGCGATGACGGCCAGAACCAGCACCGCGAACGTCGTCACCTTCACGCCGCCCGCCGTGGACGCGGAGCCGCCGCCGATCATCATGAGGATGTCCTGCACAAAGTGCGTCTGCGAACGCATCGAACCCACGTTGAGCGCCGAAATACCCGAGGACCGCGAATTGACGCCCGCGAGCATTGCATTGAGGATCTTCGAGGGAGTGTCCACGGACCCCAGCGTCGCCGGATTGTGCCACTCCGTCAGCGCCAGGGCGAGAGCGCCGATGAACGCCAGGATCAGATAGGTCGACAGCGTCAGCTTCGTATGTAGGCGCCAGCGGCGCGGAGCCCACATGTTTTTCGCGACGTCCATGATGACGGGAAAACCGATAGCGCCCACGGTCGTCCCCAAGATGATGGGGACCAGCATCCACCAGTCGGTGACGTGCGGTTCGAGGCCTCCGGGAAGAATCACGAAGCCCGCGTTGTTGAACACGGAGATCGCCATGAAGACGGCATCCCACACGGCGTACACGGGGTCAATACCCATGGTGAGGAAACGGGGCAGGAACATGATTGCCAGGAACGCCTGCATGCTCAGCGAGGTCGCGATGACTGCCTTGAGCAGCGTGGAAATCTGGCCCATCGCTCCCGTCCCGGTCTCCTGGGTGGCGAGCATGCGCTGGGTGAGTCCCAGGTGTCGGGACACCGCGAAGGCGAGGATCGATGCCAGCGTCATAACGCCCAGGCCGCCGACGACGATGCCCGCCGCGATGACAGCCTGCCCGAAGGGGGACCAATACGATGCTGTGTCCACCGTCGTGAGACCTGTCACGCATACAGCTGATACGGCGGTAAAGAGCACGTCGACGAAGGGAGCGGGCTCGTCAGAGGCGGAAGCGATGGGCAACATGAGCAGCACGGTGATAACCCCGATGATGAGGGCGAACGTGCTGAGGGCCAACCTGGCGGGGGAGTAGCGGGCCTGCCGGGACAGCCACGCGCGCACACGCTGAGCGTAGGACGTGGGCACCTGGGGATGCGGACCGCGGGGTCCTCCCGGCACCTGGCGGACGACAGGGGAAGGCTGTGGAGTCAGGGTTTCCGCTGAAATGGCGTGGGACGAGGCCGTGGCTCGCCCGCGCATCAGGGACCGTGTAGCACCGGGATTGGTGCGCAGCCGAGGGGGCTGAGGTCGAGGCGTGCGTCCCTTGCGTGCCGCTCCCATCGAACCTCCTTAACGACTCTGCAACAAAAGTGGATAAAGTTGCAGTTTTCATGTGGATGGGCAGTAGTATATTTCGTGAGGCTACGTAAGCGATGAACGAACGGGTTTAACGCGCCTCGCGAGCATACTGGGAGTCATTAATGGAACAGCAGTCGGCGCCGCGCTTTATGACCGTCACGGAAGTGGCGGACATCATGCGCGTCTCTAAGATGACTGTGTACCGATTGATTCACAGCGGCGAAATGCCCGCGATTCGCGTCGGAAAGAGCTTCCGAGTCCCGGAGGCTGCGGTCGCCCAGATGATCCAGGCCGGTATGTCGGATCACTCCGGTGGCCAGGCTCGCGTCATTGGCGGGTAGTATAGGCACGATGTGCCCGTTCCGGGCACCCATCATCAACCAGCGGTAGTACCTCTGCCGCCCACACTACGAGGGAGGAACCCCATGGGCTCCGTCATCAAGAAGCGCCGCAAGCGCATGGCGAAGAAGAAGCACCGCAAGCTCCTGCGCAAGACGCGTCACCAGCGTCGCAACAAGAAGTGAGCGAGCGGAGGCCCGGCCTGTTGGCCGGGCCTCACGTGTATCCGGGGCCCTATACTTGGGCGTTATGGACCGCACCATCATTCACGTCATGCGCCACGGAGAAGTGGATAATCCCAACGGTGTTTTGTATGGGCGTCTGCCCGGTTTGGTCTGACGGAGCTGGGGCATCAGATGGCGGCGCGCGCCGCGCAGTATCTGGTGGATTCGGGTGCGGATATCGCTCGCGTCATCTCGTCGCCGCTGCTACGCGCCCAGCTGACGGCCGCGCCAACCGCCGCCGCCTACGGTCTGAGCATTGCCTCCGATCCTCGCCTCATCGAGTCGGACAACGTCTTCGAAGGTCTGCCCGTGAACTCCAATCGCGCGATGCTGGCGAACCCGAAGTATTACAAGTACTACTGCAACCCGCTGCGCCCCTCGTGGGGCGAACCCTACCGTGACGTCGCCTCCCGGATGAGCGCGGCCCTCTCCTCGGCCCTGCGCGAAGCATGCGGCCGCGAGGCCCTGGTCGTCTCCCACCAAAACCCCATCGTCACGCTCACCCGATTCATCAACGGCCAGCCGCTGGCCCACTCGCCCAAGTCGCGTCACTGCTCCCTGGCATCCATCACGTCCTTCATCTTTTCGGGCGCGACGCTCGTGGGCACCTCCTACGCGGAGCCCGCGGCAGACCTCGTCGCCCTCGCCAAGGACATGACCCCCGGAGACTCCGCCGCCGACCTGCGACGCTGACGCACAGTGCCGGTGAGCGGCGCGCAGACATGTAATACGGGTGGCCCCATGCGGGACCGCCCGCTGCTGTTCCGCACGTAAACCCCCTGTTCCGCACGTGGGCCGCCTGTTCTGCATGTGGGCCGCCTGTTCTGCATGTGGGCGGGGTTGCCCAGGTTCGGAATAGCGGGTCCACGTGCGGATGAGGAGGCCCGCGTGCGTATCAAGGGGACTCAGGTGCATGGTGCGGGGTGAGGCGTCGCGCCAACACGACGCGTCCCATACGCCTTACTGCATGTGAGGTTGAGTCTTAGGATGCCTCGTTCTCCGTGCCGTCGCCGTCCTTGCCCTGCTGGCCCTGCTGGCCCTGCTCGCGCCTGCGGCGTTCCTCCTCGCGGCGCTTACGCTGAATGTCGCGTTCGAGGCGGAACAGGAACTCGGGATCGTCGTCTGGAGCGGTGGGGCGCTTGGGGGCCTTGGGCGCACGCGTCTGTTTCTTTTCCGCGCGGGATACCCATCGCAGCGCCAGCCATACAATCGGGCCAATCGCGGCGATCGTCGCTGTGAAGAGGATGATGAGCAGCCAGATCGCCTTGGGGAGCTTGCCGGGCATCTCGTCTTCGGGCGTGCGATGCCAGTCCGCAGCCGCGTAAATGGTGAGCGCGATCATCGCGACGAAGAAGAGGATTCTGACCATGCCCCTAGTCTAGGGGCGTGCGCTGGCCCATGCCGCCCCGTTCACTCCCGGGGCAATCCGTCTCCGCTCAGTCGCGCGTGACCGTCGGCAGCGCACCGTAGGAGGACGCGGCTCCCGGCGACAGGATCGCCGCGGCTCCCGCCCGCATGCCGTCCGCCACGGCCTCGACGAAGGGCTTGCCGAGCGCCAGGGCTGCCGCCAGCGCACCCACGCACGCGTCGCCCGCGCCCGTGGTGTCCACGGCCTCGCCGAGGTTGACAGCGGGACAGTGACCCACCTCGGCACCCGACGCCCACGCCGCCCCCTGTGCCCCCAGCGTGACGACGACGTGGCGCGGCCCCATGCCGCGTAGCGCGCGGGCCACCCCAATCGCCTCTGTCGGTGTCGCGGGAGCGGGCAGGCCCAGGGTCAGTCCGGCCTCGGTCTCGTTGACGACAAGGATGTCGATGTGCGACATCGCTGCCGGGTCCGTGTCGCGCGCGGGTGCCAGGTTGAGCAGGACGCGCGCGCCGAAGGAGTGCGCCCACGCGAGGACCTCGGTGTTCGTGTGGGAGGGGACCTCGGCCTGCAGGACCACGATGTCGGAGGGGGCTGGGAATAACGAGGCCTTGGCGGGCTCGATCGTCACCGCGCGGTTCGCGCCCGCGTCCAAGATGATCGTGTTCTCGCCGGAGGCCGCGACAGTGATGAGCGCTGTTCCCGTGGGTCCGTCGACGTCGCGCACGTGCGTGACGTCCACGCCGTGGGCAGCCAAGTCAGCGCGTAGGCGCTGGCCCGACAAGTCCGTCCCGACTGCGCCGACGAAGAGCGTCTCTGCTCCCGAGTGTGCGGCAGCCGCCGCCTGATTCGCCCCCTTTCCGCCCAGGCCGTAGGTGAGGGAGGAACCCGACAAGGTCTCGCCGGGGGAGGGGAAACGGTCAACGGTGACCGTAATATCTTGGTTAATGGAACCGACAACAATGACGCGTGCCATGACATCTCCTATGTGACGGATGCTCTATTGTGCCACGTCACAGTCGGTATGGGCCTGTGCGCAAGTTGTTGACGGTTTGTTTATGCGACTGTTGTCCAGGCCGCTTGGTGTAGTTCGTATTCGATGGGGGATCTACCGCCCAGGCTGGTGTGGATGCGGCGGCGGTTGTAGAAGTTTTCGATCCAGGTGGCGACCCCGGTGTAGACCTGGTCGCGGGTGGTGAAGGCGCGCCGGTAGTAGTACTCGGTTTTGAGGGTGGCCCAAAAGGATTCGGCCATGGCGTTATCCCAGCACACTCCGGCCTGTCCCATCGACACGGTTCCTTTCACGGCGCGCATGTAGGCGGCCAGTTTCTGGGAGGTGAACTGTGTTCCCCGATCAGCGTGGAGCACGACCCCTGTGGGGAAGCCGCCGCGGGTGGTAGCGGCCATGTCGAGCGCGGTGATGACCAGGTCGGTGCTTTGCTGCTCGCCCATGGCGTATCCGAGCACTCGACGCGAGTGTGCATCGCGCACGGCGCACAGGTAGACCCAGCCTTGGGCGCAGCGCAGGTAGGTGAAATCCGTGATCCACACCCGATCCAGGGCGCCTTGGTCCCACTGGCGGGCGCAGTGGTCCTCATGGGCCACAGTCCGCGCCCGCCGCGCTTCGGGCGCGGGTGCGTGTTCAGGCCTGTGAGGCCTTGGCGGCGCATCGACGCGGCGACCGCACGCACACCTACATCCACGCCCGCGCGCGTCAGAGCATGGCGGATGCGAGGAGCCCCATAGGTGCCACCCGACACCTCGTGTTCCCAGGCCACCGCCTCATCCAAACGCCTGCGCGCCAGCGCGCGCTCACCCCTGTGGGACGCTCGGTTTTTCCACGCGTAATAGCCTGCGCGCGTGACCCCTAAAACCTTGGCCATCAAGGTGATTGAGTAGGAAGCCCTTGTGCGCGTCCATCAGTTCAAAGCGCTGGTGTTTTGGTGCCGAGACGCGAAGAAGGCGCTGGCTTTTCCCAAGAACTCGTTCTCCTTCTCCAACTCGCGCACCCGCCGACGCAGAGCCGTGATCTCAGCTTCCATCTCGCGCGGATCAGGGCGCCCCTGCTGGGCGGCCTGGCGCCTCTCACGTTCGAGTTTGACCCACCGGCCCACCACCGATTCACCCAGCCCTAAATCCCGGGCCACAGACGCGATCGTAGACCCCGTATCCAACACCAGGCACGCAACATCACGACGATACTCCGGCGTAAAACGACGACGAGTTCCCATAACAGGCACCTCACTCTCCGCAGGCACACGCACCCGCTTCACGAAGTGTCAACAACACCAGCCTAAGCCCAGTATTTAAAAGCACCTCGGGGCGATTCCGGCATTATTTCAATGATTAAGTGATGCTTAAGTCGTATGCCAGTTTCCTGCGATACTACTAAAGTAACGCTTTATGGTGAACTATCCGCCGTGCGCAATTTCCGATACCTCGTTTCGACACGCCCGGCGGCCCCATCCTGCCGCGTCACCACCATCCCGTCCCAGGTGATCCGGGAAGGGGCCACGGCCTCGTCCCCCATGCGCACCACCACACCCGGCGCAGCCGGGATGGACCACCCGCGCGCGTCCTCCTGCCCCTCCTCGGCATCTACGCGCTCGGCACTGTCTCCCTCCAAGGCTTCAACCTGGTCTACCTGCGAGTCGCCGCCGACATCGGTGCCGGCGACTCCTCCGGCCTCATCACCGCGATCCCCGGCATCGTCCTGGGCGTCGCCTGCTTCCTGTACGGCACCCTCGGCGACTTCGTCCCGCTGCGCCGCATCGTCGACGTCGGCGTCGCACTCATCGTCGCCGGATCACTGCTCGGTTTCACCTTCTCCTCCTCCCTGACCGGCATCATCATCGCTCGCGCGCTCCAGACCCTCGGCTACCAGGCCTCCGCCTCCGCCTACATGATCCTGGCCACCGGCATCGCCGACCCCAAACGCCGCAGCCTCTACGTCGGCCTCATGTGCGCCGCCTTCCAAGGCGGAACCGCCATCGGCATGCTGTCGGGAGGCCTGCTCGCCGACATCAACTGGGCGATCCTGCTGCTCATCCCCCTCGGCGGCCTCGCCGTCCTGCCCATCATGGGACGCCGCGTGCCCGCCCGCGCCCACACCGGACGCGTCGACGTCGTCGGCCTCGCCATCTTCTCCTCCCTGGCGCTCCTCCTCACCCTGGCGGCCTCCAACCCCCGCTGGTGGCTCATCGGCGGGCTCATCCTCGGCGGCGTCATCTTCTGGCGCTACATCGGCCGCGCCCGCGCCCCCTTCATCACCCGCTCCTTCTTCACCAAGGTGCCCTGGGCGCGCTCCGTCAGCCTCATCGTCATCATCTACTGCATGAACTTCACGGTCGCCCCCCTCATGAACGGCATCGGTGCCGCCCACTACGGACTCACCCCCGCGCAGGTCTCCGTGCGCCTCCTGCCCGCCTACTGCGTCGCCCTGACCGCCGCCATGAGTTCCGGGGCCGTCATGGCCCGCATCGGGCGCGGTGCTACCGTGCGTGGCTGCGTCAGCCTCATCCTGTCCGGAACCGCGCTGCTCGCCCTCTTTATGAACTCCGGCCCGTGGGTCATCACCGCCGCCATGTGCCTCATCTACGCCGGCTTCGGCGCGCTCTTCACCCCCATCTACGACACCGTCTTCGCCACCGTCGCCCCCGGCCAGAACGGCCGCGCCGTCGCCATGAACGACCTGGCCATGCAGGGCAGCGCCGCCATCGGCATCGGCGTGTTCACCCCCTGGCTGGCCTCCGGCTCCTTCGAATCCATCGCCGTCGTTTGCGTCGGAGCCGCAGCCATCGGCATCCTCGGCGACTGGGCCCACGAGGCCCTCTACCGCAGGGGACGCTGAGCCGCGTCGGGTCCGCGTGGCTACCCCGGTCTCGTGAAAGTCCGACTAGCGTAGCCGCGCCGCCCCGCGTCAACGCGCCCCTGCCTCGTCTTTCCCTCTAGGACAGAACCAGCGCCAACCCGGCGAGAATCGCCCACGCCAGCGTGAAGAAGCCCGTGTTGCGCAACACGACGATGAGCGCTCGGCCCGACGCGCCGGTCAGCACCGGTAGGCTCACCCCGACCGCCGGGGCCGCTGTGCCCACGCCCAGCGCGCACGTCGCCAGCGGATGCATACCCAGTGCAACGCCGAGCGCCACGATCATTCCTACCGGCACCCACGCGCAGGCCGCGAACACCCAGCGCGACGCCCGGTCACCCAGGCGCACGGCGGCCGTCATCTTGCCCGACTCGCGGTCCGTCGGAATATCACGAATGTTATTCGCCATGAGCAGCGCCACCGACAGTAAACCCAGCGCCGACGCGCACATCCACAGCCACCACGGGGCCACCTGCACCTGCGTCCAAGCCGTGCCCACGCACGCGAGCAGGCCGAAGAATACGAAGACCATCAGCTCGGACAGGCCGATACCCATGTAGGCGTACGGGTGCTTGCCGCCCGTATAGAACCACGCGGCCACAACAGCCGCCGCGCCCGCCACGATCAGCCACCACGTGCCCGACAGCGCCACCAGTGCAAGGCCCGCGACGCCGGCCAGCGCAAAGCAGCCCAGCGCCGCAGTCAGTACCGTCTTCGGCTTAGCGAGGCCGCCACCCGTCAGGCGCGCCGGACCCTTACGATTGTCATCCGTGCCGCGAATCCCATCCGAATAATCATTCGCGTAATTGACACCCACCTGCAGTGCCAACGCCACCACGAGCGCCAAGGAGGCTCGCACCGCGTCACACCCGCCCAGATGATGCGCAGCCGCCGACCCGACAATCACGGGTGCAGCGGCAGCGGGCAGGGTGCGCAGACGAGCGCCTTCAATCCAATCCGTCACGGTAGCCATAGCCACCAGTCTAGTTGGAGCCAGCGCCCGCCCGTCGGACGGGCTGGGAGGGTTAGGTCGGGCCGGGCTGGGTTAGGTTGGGTTGGGTTAGCGCACCCAGTTCCTCTCAGTAGCTGTGGTGGCGTTCGCAGTCGCCACAGCGGCACCGCGGTCGATCTTGTCGAAGCCCAGGTACGGCAGCTCCGTCACCGCGACCACGCGGCGCGGTGCCTGCGCACGCCCAATACGAGCGGCGGCGTGCTCACGCACCGCGGCACCAAGTTCGGCCATCTCCAAAGAATCCGTCGGCATCTGATTCGGAACGACCAGAGCCGTCACGATCTGACCCCACTTCTCGTCGGGGGTGCCCATGATCCACGCGTCCGAAATCCCCTCGTAGGAGCGGACCGCGCGACGCAGGGGACCCGGCGCGATCGACAGGCCACCCGACGTGATCACGTCGTCCGCGCGCCCATTCACCTCGACCTTACCCGACGCCCGAATGACGCCCATATCGCCCGAAATCAGCCAACGGTGACCGCCCTCCTCGAAGAACGGGCTCTCCGCGTCCAAGTAGCGCGTCATCAGCGTCGGCCCGTTGAACGCCAGGCGGGTACGGCCATCCCAATCGACCGCGCGCACCGTCATGCCGGGCATCGGCTCGCCGTCGTACACGCAGCCGCCCGACGTCTCCGTCATGCCGTAGGTGATGCGCACCTTCAAGCCCGCATTCAAGGCGCGCTCCAGCAGATGCTGGCTGATCGCCGCGCCGCCCACGAGGACCGCCGACAGGGACCGCATCGCGCCCACAACTTCCTCGCCCGCGTCGAGGCACTGAACGAGCTGCGTGGGCACCAGCGACAGGTAACCCGGCATCTCATCCTGCGTGACACCTCTGATAGCAGGGAGAAGGTCACGCGGGTCAAAGCCATTCGTCGTATCCACGACCTGCGGGTTCGTCTCCGCGACCGCCGCGCGCAAGAGAATCATCGCGCCGGCAATGTGATGCGTCGGCAGCGCCAGAATCCAGCGTCCCGGGCCGTCCAATGCCAGCTCGGTCGCCTTCAGCGAGGCCATGAGCGCATCCATCGAGAGACCTACCAGGCGCGGCTTACCCGCGCTGGACCCCGATGTCGAAATGACCAGGTCCACGCCGTCGAAGAAATGGGGGTCGTTCTTGATCTGATTGGCGAGGCCGGGGTAGTCCTCCTCGGGGAACGCCTGCTCAGGCGTCGCCGCAGACCCACGCAGCGTAGCGGGAGGAACCAGAGCGGGGTCGCGCAAGAAGACAACGGTGTGCGGCGCGGGGTGGTTCGGATCGGCCTGGCGCTCCTCGTAGAGCTCGACCAGCTTATGAATCGACGCGTTAGCCAGGGCAACGGCGCTAATCGCCGTCCCACCAGGGACGACAAGAATTCGCGGCGCAGTCATGATGTGCCTCCCAAGATCGACAGCGAGCGCAGATAATACAAGGATAAGCGTTTGCGTTGTCGCTGGTGGCGGGCCGCTTCGCGGCAATCATCACGTTTAGTGAACAATTTCTTGATATTCCGGTTGTTGTCATGTGGCATACTGCGCAACTGAAAATTCAACAGTCTGCTACCACAAGGATGCGCGAGGCGTTAGGATGAACACCGATGCTCAAAAATCTTTCCACCAAAACCAGATGGGCGATCGGCGCAGCAAGCGCCCTCGTCTACTTGTCGTCTGCGCCATCATCGTATACGCGGCCAACTACTCTGGCCGCGTCCTGCCCGGCACCACCGTTGCCGGGATCTCCGTCGAAGGCATGAGCCGCGACCAGGTCATCTCCGCGGTCACCGCCCGAGCCGACGCCGCCAAGGTCTCTCTCACCGTCGAAGGAAAGAACACCACGGTCTCGCTCAACGAAGCCGGCGTCTCCGTCGACGCTGAAGCAACCGCCGATGAGGCCATGAAAGGCTCGACCTCCCTGCCGTCTTTCATCGGTGCCCTCTTCTCCAGCCGCGCCCTGGAACCCGTGACCACCGTCAGCGAGGACTCCATCAAGAAACTCACTGCGACCGTGAACTCCACGCTGACCTCGGAAATGAAAGACGCCCAGGTCATCATCGCTCCCGATGAGGAATCCTTCACCGTCACTCCCGCGCAAAACGGCAACGGTATCGCCCGCGATGAGGTCGCCGCCGCCGTCAAGCAGGCGGGTGCCACCCTCGCCTCTGTGTCGCAGAACGTCACCGTTTCCCAGATGGAACCCAGCGTCACCACCGCCGACGCGCAGCAGGCCGCCCAAAAAGGCAACGACATGCTCGACACCTCGATCGAAATCTCCGACGGCATCGACCTGTTCGTCGCCGAGCGCTCCGACAAGGTCCACTGGGTCGAATTCCTCACCAAGGATGACGGCTCCCTCGACGAACCCTCCATCAGCACCGTCAAGGTCGCCGACTGGGTCAACGCCCTGGCTGCAAAAACCGACGTCAAGGCCGAGAATCGCGTCGAGAACGTCGACTCCTCCGGCAACGTGCTGACCACCGCCCGCGAAGGCAAGAAGGGCCTCAAGACCAACAACACCGAAGAGATCACCAAGGGTGTCGTCAACGCCATGACCAACGGCACCTCCTACGAGGGTTTGTTCCACTACGACGACATCAAGCCCGGCTCTGAAACCAAGCGGGTCGCCGAAGGCACCGAAAACCTGGTTTACCAGGCCGCCGAAGGCGAAAAGTGGGTCGACGTCAATCTCACCGATGCCACCGTCACCGCGTACGTCGGCGGCAAGGTCGCCGGTGGACCTTTCTCCATGGTCCCCGGTGCACCCGATACCCCGACCGTTACTGGCACCTTCCATGTCTACCTCAAGTACGACGTGCAGACCATGCGCGGCGAGAACGCCGACGGCACCAAGTACGAGACCGAAGGCGTTCCGTGGGTCACCTACTTCACCGGCTCCTACGCGATGCACGGTGCCCCTTGGCGCTCCTCCTTCGGCTGGAGCGGATACGGCGGCTCCCATGGCTGCGTTAACATGCCCGTCGACGCCGCCAAGTTCATCTACGACTGGACCGACATGGGCGACACGGTGGTCGTGCACTACTGATCGCCACTGAGCATCTCGCAGCGGGCCGGAACCTATGGTTCCGGCCCGCTCGCTGCTTTGTCGGGCTGTGGGGCTGTGTGGGGGCTGCGTGGCGTCTCTGTGTGGGGGCTGCGTGGCGTCTCTGTGTGGGGGCTGCGTGGCGTCTCTGTGTGGGGGTGTCTGGCCTGGTGGGGCTAGGGGATGGCTTCGCGGATAGGTTGTGAGAATGCGGATAGGTTATTTTCCTATCCGTGAAGGCGTTAACCTATCCGCCTGTTCTGTATCGTGTCGTCGGGGCTGGGTCTTCCTGTTGGGGTGTCGCAGTTGTGCGCTCCGGGTTCTGTGGTGTTTTCTCTTCTGGGCGGCGCTGCCCGGGTGGCGGAGGCGCTGGTGTGGTTTCCCAGCGATATTGCATGTAATTCCTTGATAACTAGTCCAGGCTTCGACATTAGGCCGTTGGAATTGCAGCGCTTGTAAGTGGTGTTGACAAATGGCCGGGGAGAATTACGTGCGACTTTTATGTGGGCGCGACGCGCCTGCGCGGCAGGCGCACACGCGGTAGTCTGCGCGTAACAGCACGGGCGTTGAGCGCCCCTCAACGTATGGCAGGTGTTCCATGTTTTTCCGAGACGATGCGATGAACGTGACGGGCAACGGCCTCGGCCCCGACGAGTGGTGGAAGGGCGCGGTCGTCTACCAGATCTACCCGCGCTCCTTCAAGGACTCTAACGGTGACGGCTTCGGTGACCTTGAGGGGATCCGCTCCAAGCTCGACTACCTGAAGGCTCTGGGCGTGGACGTTCTGTGGCTCTCGCCGATCTACGCGTCCCCGCAGGCGGATAATGGCTACGACATCGCCGACTACTACGACATCGACCCCATGTTCGGAACGCTGTCGGACTTCGACCGCCTCCTGGAGGGGGTCCACGAGCGGGGGATGCGCCTCGTCATGGACCTGGTCGTCAACCACTCCTCCGACGAACACCCGTGGTTCGTGGAGTCGCGCTCCTCGCGGGATAACCCGAAGCGTGACTGGTACATCTGGCGCGACCCTCGCCCCGTGTGCGTGGGAGGCGAGGCCGGGGCGCAGCCCAACAATTGGGGGTCCTTCTTCTCTGGCTCGGCCTGGACCTGGGACGAGGCCACGGGGCAGTACTACCTGCACTTGTTCCACAAGAAGCAGCCCGACTTGAACTGGGACAACTCTGAGGTGCGCGCCGCCGTCTATCGCATGATGAACTGGTGGCTCGACCGCGGTGTCGACGGATTCCGCATGGACGTCATTAACCTGATCTCGAAGGACCCGGGCCTGCCTGACGGCGTCGTCTACCCCGGGCGCGCGTGGGGCGAGGGTTTCCCGCACTTCTCCGAAGGGCCGCATCTGCACGAATACCTCGCCGAGATGCGACGTGAGGTCTTTGATGGGCGCAGCGGCACTATGACGGTCGGGGAGTGCCCCGGCGTGCGCCGCGACAACGTTCTGCTCTTCACGGACCCGGCTCGCCGCGAACTCGACATGGTGTTCCAATTCGACCACGTCGACCTCGGCCTCGAAGCGGGGAAGTTCCACCCACGCCCACTGCGCCCCGGCGAACTCGCCGACTGCCTCACCCAGTGGCAGGAGGCGCAGGGCGAGATCGGCTGGAACAGCCTCTATCTGGACAATCACGACCAGCCGCGCGCCGTCAGCCGCTTCGGCGATGAAGCGTACCGCTATGAGTCGGCGACTGCCCTGGCCACCGCGCTGCATATGCTGCGCGGCACCCCCTACGTCTACCAGGGCGAGGAGCTCGGTATGACCAATGGGGTGTTCCATGGCCTCGACGATTTCCGTGACGTCGAGGCGCTGCGCTACTACCGCGAGGCCGTGGCGGCGGGGGAGAGCCCCGACGCTGTCCTTGCGGGTATGCGCGCGATCGGACGTGACAACGCGCGCACGCCCGTCCAGTGGGACGCGAGCGAGCACGCCGGTTTCACGGAGGGGGACCCGTGGATTGGCGTCACCCCGAACTATCGGGAGATCAACGCCGCCGCCCAGGTCGGCGACCCCTCGTCCGTCTACGCCTACTACCGCGCGCTCGCGGACGTGCGCCACGGCCTGCCTGTGATCGCCTCCGGGATGTTCGAGAGAATTGCGACCCCTTCGCCCGTGGTCTTCGCCTACCGGCGCACCCTCGACGAGGCCGTGGCCACGGTCCTCGTCAACCTCTCCTCGCAGCCCGCGTCCCTTGGAGAAACCGCGCGCGGGGTGAGCGGCGAGCTCATCCTGGCTAACCGCGACCTGCCCGAGGTCGAGCGAGAGGCTCTCGGCGTCCTGGAACCCTGGGAGGCGCGCGTTTACCTCGCCTGAGGTGGAGGCCCGGGATCGAAGAGATCCCGGGCCTGTGAGTCGCGGAGTTTCTGTGTAGGAACCGCCCTCAGTAGTAGTACGGGTAGTCCTCCCAGCGGGGGGCGCGGTGCTCGAGGAAGGCGTCGCGACCCTCCTGGGCTTCGGCCGTCATGTACGCCATGCGCGTGGCCTCGCCCGCGAAGACCTGCTGGCCTGCCAGGCCGTCGTCGGCGAGGTTGAAGGCGAACTTGAGCATGCGGATGGCCTGCGGGGACTTCGTCGCGATGGTTGCCGCCCATTCGAGGGCGGTGTCCTCGAGCTGCACGTGGGGGACGGCGCGGTTGATGACGCCCCAACGCTCGGCCGTCTGCGCGTCGTAGCGCTCGGCCAGGAAGAAGATTTCGCGCGCCCGCTTGTCCCCGGCCTGGCGGGCCAGCAGCGCGGAGCCATAGCCGGCGTCAAAAGACCCCACGTTCGCGTCCGTCTGCATGAAGGCTGCGTGCTCGATGGACGCCACCGACAGGTCCGCCACCACGTTCAGTGAATGCCCGCCGCCTGCGGCCCACCCGGGCACTGCCGCGATGACGACCTTCGGCATCGTGCGGATCAGGCGCTGGACCTCCAGGATATGCAGGCGACCGGCGCGCGCCGGGTCGATCTGCTCGCGGCGTTGGGCGGTGGCCGCCTCCGGGTCCGCGCCCTCGACCTCGTAACGGTACCCGTCACGGCCTCGGACTCTCTGGTCGCCGCCGGAGCAGAACGAGTACCCGCCGTCGCGCGCCGAGGGGCCGTTGCCGGTCAGGATGACGGCCGCGACCGAGGAGGTCTGGCGCGCGTGGTCGAGCGCGCGGTACAGCTCGTCGACCGTGCTGGGACGAAAAGCGTTGCGAATGTCGGGGCGGTCGAAGGCAATGCGTACGACCGGCATATCCGCGCCTTCGGGGCGGCCGTCTGCCTCGGGGCCGCGCGAAATACCGCGGTGGTAGGTGATGTCGGAAAAGTCGAAGCCCTCGACCTGGCGCCAGCGCGTCGGGTCGAAGGTATCGGAGACGAAGGGGAGAGCGCTCATATGTCGGATTTTAGTGGACGAAACCGGGGCGGGCTTCCGGCACCGGGCCGAGTCTCGCGGTGGCTGGGGGAGGAGGGCGTGTCCAACCGGGTAGGTCGCCTGCGCGGCTGCGTGTCGTTCCCGGTGGCAAGCTAACCGTACGGAATGAGGGGTGGGGTGGAGGGTGTGTAGTCGCTTGTTACTAGTCAGTTCGTGTGTGATGTGTAAGATATCCTTATTTGCCAGGCGTTTGGTGATCCTTGAGAGTCTGTCATTTTCAGATAGTTAGCGCGAAATGTCTGACAACTGCTACTGTGAAGCGGTTGAGTTTGGGGGGCATCATGGGTGACAATATTACCGATATGTAAGGAGTGGTCCGATGAATGCATCGCCGTACGCCACGCTCATGCGCGTCCCCATGCGTACGATGAGTCGCCAGACGCGCTACGCCCTCGAAGGCGTCGACGACATTCTCGTGTACAAGGTAGCGATGACCACGCGCTTCCGCGGGGTGACTCGCCGCGAGGGGCTCCTCCTCCATGGTCATGCCGGGTGGGGCGAAGCCGCCCCCTTCTGGAACTACGATGACGCCGAGTCTGCGCGTTGGCTGGGTGCCGCCCTCGAATCCGCACGCCGTTTCCCGCCCGTGCCTCGCCGTAAGTACGTTCCCGTCAACGTGACGATCCCCGTCATCTCGCCCGAAGAGGCCTACGAGCGCGTCAAGGCGTCCGGCGGCTGCGCGACCGCGAAAATCAAGGTTGCCGAACCCGGCGTGAGCGTGTCGCGCGACTGCGCGCGCATCGCCGCCGTCGCCGACGCGCTGCGTGAAACCGTCGGCGGGCAGGCTATGATCCGCCTCGACGCCAACGGAGCCTGGGAAGTTGACGACGCGCGCGCCGCCATCCCCGCGATGACGGACGCCGCCGGCGTCGTCCCCATCGAATACGTCGAGCAGCCCTGCCTGACCGTCGACGAGCTGGCCGAGGTACGTCGCAGCGTGGACGTGCCCATCGCCGCCGACGAATCCATCCGCCGCGCCGAGGACCCCCTCGAGGTGGCTCGCAAGGAAGCCGCCGACGTCGTCATCATCAAAGTCGCGCCCCTCGGCGGCGTCCGCTCCGCCCTGCGGGTCGCCCGCAAGTGCGGCCTCGGCGTCGTCGTCTCCTCCGCGCTCGAAACCTCCGTAGGCCTGTCCATCGGCGTCGCAGCTGCCGCCGCCGTTCCCGGCGTCCCCCGAGCCGCCGGGCTTGCCACGGCCTCGTTGCTCGTCGGAGACGTCACCACCCCCCTCGTGCCCGAACGAGGCCGACTGCCCGTCGGACGCCTCGCGCCGGACCTGAACCTCATCGGGCGAGGCCCCGAGGACTCCGACCTGGTCAGCCGATGGGGGGATGCGCCTCGAAGGCATGGCCGAGCACCTGGAGGAGGTCTCCCGGTAGGCTGGGCGCATGCCCGCCGTCGATACCGCCCGCGCGATCCTGTCCACCCTGGAAGACCTGGGCCTCACGCACGTCCTGTACTGCCCTGGCTCGCGCAGCGCGCCCTTCGCCTACGCCCTCGAAGAAGGGGCGTTCGGCGGCGACGCGCGTCCCGTCCTCGATGAGCGCAGCGCCGGCTTCGCTGCCGTGGGCCTTGCGCGCACCGGTGCCTTGCCCGCCATCATCGTCACCTCCGGCACCGCCGTCGCCGAACTGACCCCCGCCGTCCTCGAGGCCTCCCACGCACGCCTCCCCCTCCTCGTCTTGAGCGCCGACCGGCCCGGCGAGCTGCGCGGCGTCGGCGCTTCGCAAGCCACCGCGCAAGCAGGACTCTTCGGCGTTCACGCCCGCGCCAGCATCGACCTGGAACCGCAAGAACCCTCGCGTTCCCTCGTCGGACAGCTCTCGCGCGCCCTCGCCGCCGCCCTCGGCGCGCCTACTGGAACGCCCGGACCCGTCCAGATCAACGTCGCATTCAGGGATCCGCTCACGCCGCAGGGGGGTCATGTTGGCGCGGGGCCTGACGGCGGATCCGCGCCCAATCCCGCAGACGAGGCCCCGGCCTCGTTCGTTCCGCGCCCCACCCGGGTGCTCCCCGCCAGCCTCGCGCCCGCGCGCTGGGAGGACGTCGTAGGCGAGGCGAGCGCCGGCCTCATCGTCGCCGGTGAAGGTGCCTCGCCGCGGGCCGCGCAGTGGTCGCTGACCTCAGGCTTCCCGCTCCTGGCGGAACCTGCGTCCGGTGCGTGGGCGGGCGGGGAAGTGACCCCCTTCGAGCAGGCCATCGTGTCGTCGCCTCTAGGACGAGAAGTTGACACCGTCGTCGTCACCGGACGCCCCACCCTCTCGCGGCCCATCCACGCGCTGCTCGCGCGTCCCGACGTGCGCGTCATCGTTGTCGACGCCGGCACCCCGTGGGTCGACATCTCCGGCAACGCCTCCGTCGTCGTGCCAGCGCTGGCTGCACCCCGCGTCCCGTCGCGCGACGCCTCGTGGGCCGCGCGCGTGCGCTCCGCCGCCGACGAGGCCGCCTCTCGCATCGACGCCCTCCTGACCGGTGGGTCCGGGCACAGCATGCTCGACTTGGCACGGGCCGTCGCTGCAGCCACCGCCGGCCCCCCTTGTGCTCGGTGCCTCCAACCCCGTGCGTGCCTTCGACCTGGCCGTCGCCTCCCTGAGCGGGCGTCACGTCTACTCCAACCGCGGACAAGCCGGCATTGACGGCACCATCGCCACCGCCGTCGGCATCGCGCTCGGTCTTGGGGCCTACGCTCACCGCGACGAGGCCTCGGCCCCCCCGCTCCGCTCGGCGTGGGAAACACGTGGAGCCGGATCGGGCCGCGCGCGTCACAGCGGTTATGGGCGACCTGACCTTGAGCCACGATGCATCCTCGCTGGCGCTCGCAGCGGCGACGGGAGCCGACCTCGACATCATCGTCGCCGACGACGCGGGCGGCGGCATCTTCGCCACCCTCGAACACGGCCGCGCCGCCACCCCACAGGCCTACGACCGCTGGTTCGGCGTCGCCCAGGCCGTCAACTACGAGGCGCTCGCGGCCGCCTACGGCGTTGGATTCGCGCGGGCGTACGCCCCGAGCGAACTCGCCTCAATTCTCTGCGCCCCGGTAACGGGGCCGCGCCTCATCCACGCTCCCGTCGAACGCGCGGCGCACCTGTACGCGCAGGCGCGCAACGCCTTGCGCGAGGCCGTGTTCTGATCCCGGCCGCGTGAATTCCCCGCGTGCGCGTGTCCACCATTCAGGAAACTCACAGGGGGCTTCCAGTACTCGTTTGAGGAAACGGCTCATACTGGTGAGTAACTAATGAACTGACATCAGAGGAAACCATGACTGAGCCTCGTATTTCCAGACCCGATGAACAGGCTGATCAGGCGGCCAGTGCCGCCCCCAGCTACCCGCAGCGTCCGGCCTCGTCCGCGCCTGACACCGACCTGCCCACCGTCGGCGGCACCGCCGCCCAATGTGCCACCCAGGAGACGCGCGCCGCCACGCCGATTCCAGCGCCGACCGGTGCGGACGTCACGCAGGAGATGCGCACTGCTAACACTCCGAACACCTCAATTCCCGCGCCCCAGGACTCGGCTATGCAGCAGGCGGCGTCGGCACCCCAGGATGGGGCGGTAACCCAGGACTCGGCTGCGCCTCAGGTAGCCTCTGCCCCCGTCACGCCCCCAGCCGCAGCCCCCACCGACGCGCAGCCGCACGCGCAGGGCACCACGGCACCGGGCGGTACCTACGGTGCGCCCACGGGCCAGCCGGTGACGGGATACCCGGCCCCGACCTCGGCCCCCGCCCCTGTCGTCATCGTCAAAAAGAAGGGTCCAGGCTGGGTCGCCCTGCTCGGCGCGATGCTCCTGACAATCGGCCTGACACTGGGCGCGATGCTCTACATGCGCCCCGAGCTGCTGCGCGTCACCACGCAGCAGAACCTCAACGGCGGAACTGTCGCAACCGTGCCCGCGTCGAGCGACGCCACTGACTGGACGGCGGTCGCCTCGGCGGTTTCGCCGGCGGTCGTCACCATCCAGAGCCAGAACGCCTCATCGGGCGGCACCGGCTCCGGCGTCATCTACGACGCGCAGGGTGACATCGTCACCAACTACCACGTGATCTCGCCCGCGATCAACGGCGGGCAGATCCAGGTCACCCTGGCGGACGGACGTCTCTACGGTGCAGGCATCGTCGGCCACGACAAGACCACCGACCTGGCGGTCATCCGCCTGGAGAACCCGCCGTCGGACCTGACGGTCGCGCGTTTTGCCTCGTCGCAAAGCCTGCAGGTCGGTGCGCCCGTCATGGCGATCGGTGCGCCGCTGGGCCTGTCGAACACGGTCACGACCGGCATCGTTTCCGCGCTCAACCGCCCCGTCGAGGTCTCCATGGACGAGGATTCCACCTCGCAGGACCAGACGCAGGCATCCTCCGACCTGGTCGTCACCAACGCCATCCAGATCGACGCTTCCATCAACCCCGGTAACTCGGGTGGCCCGCTGTTCGACGCGACCGGCGCGGTGATCGGCATTAACTCCTCGATCAAGTCGCTGGCCACCTCCGCCGACGGCCAGGCAGGGTCGATTGGCCTGGGCTTCGCGATCCCCTCCGACCTGGTCGTCTCCATCGCCGACCAGCTGATCACGTCCGGTTCTGCCTCCCACGGGATGCTCGGCGTCACTGTCAAGGCTGCGACCGCCACCGTCGGCTCCGACACCTACGTCGGCGCGCAGGTTCAGGAGGTTTCCTCCGGCTCCGGTGCCGCCGCTGCCGGGCTGCGCTCCGGCGATGTCATCCTCAAGGTTGAAGGCCAGGAAGTCACCAGTCCCAAGCAGCTTATCGGCTACGTGCGCCGCTACCGGGCGGGCGACACCATCAACCTGACGATCGCTCGCGACGGGGCGACCCGGGACGTGTCGGTCACGATCCAGGGGTCCTGACTCTCATCGACGAGGCCCGCCGTCCCTTTGTGGGGCGGCGGGCCTTTGCGCGTTGCGGGGAGTTGCGTGCGGCGGGCACGCATGGGTGCCCGCCGCTCGACATTGAGTGCTCACACCCCGAGGGCGTCCAGGAGCGGACGCATCTTGGCCTCTGTCTCGGCGAGTTCCAGGTCGGGGTCCGAGTCCGGCATGATGCCGGCCCCCGCGAAGAGGCGAAGCCGCGTCCCAGACGCGAGTCCGCAGCGCAGCGCGATAGCGAACTCGCCGTCGCCCGACGTGTCCGCCCAGCCCACCGGCCCGGAGTAGCGGCCGCGCTCGGTGTCCTCCAGCTCCTCGATGAGGCGCATCGCCGCCGCCCGCGGCGTCCCGCATACGGCGGCTGTCGGGTGCAGGGCGGCCACTAGGTCCAGCAGGTGCGCCGATCCCAAGCGCGCACTCACATCCGTCGCCAGGTGCACGACGTTGGGCAGGGGGAGCAGGAAGGGACCCTGCGCGCGCACATCGGAACACAGAGACGTCAGAATCGACGAGACGGATTCCGACGCCAGTTCGTGTTCGCGCAGATCCTTCGGGCTGGAGGCGAGCGTCGCGCCCTCGCCGGGCTTGCACGTGCCCGCCAGGACGCGCGACGACGCGGTCCCATGCGAAGCGGCAATCAGCATCTCCGGCGACGCCCCCACCAGCGAATCAACGCAGAAACGCCACGTCGAGGGGTACAAGTCGCTGAGGCGCTCGAGCAGGAAACGCTCATCGAAGCCGCGCGGGCAGCGGATCGTCATGTCGCGCGCCATGACGGCCTTATCAGCTGCTCCCTCGCGCAGCCGTGCAGCCATCGCCTGGACCGAATCACGCCACTGGGTCCGCGACATCGACCCCTGACCAAAGGACAGGGAATCGGGCACGCGGGCAGCGGGCCTCGCGCAGGAGAGGGCACCAGAAACCGCAGACAGCGGATCGGGTGCATCCCCAATCCCGGCGGTGATCGCCCAGCGCGCCCCTGCCTCGTCGATGAGAGTCAGCGCGGGCACAAAAGCCACCGAGCGGGCAGGGGAGCGGAACGCGAAGGACGCGAAGAGGACCGGGGAGGGGCCAGGCGCGGGGGACGAGGCCGGGGTCGCCTGCCGGGTGCAGCGCGCGTCAGTGGTTGGGGCGGAAGACGAGGCCGGGGCGGCCTCCCACGCGCGGTGCACCTGGGCGATGGTGTTGGGGGTCACGGACTCGAGCGTAAGTGCGCGACCGAGGCCGATCATGGAGCGGCGCTCGCCAAACCAGGCCGCCCCACCCGATGTGGGAAGCAGAGATGTCAGTGAGCAAGTAGACCCCGGGTGCTGCGGGGGCAGGACCAACGCCCGAAAGCGAGGCGTGAGCAGCCACAGTCGTCATGCATGGGTCCATGGTAGGAGCAGGGGCGGCGGCGTGCTGAAAGACGTGGGAGGATTAACGCATGACAGAAGCCCCGCGCGCGGACCTGACCAAGGTTCCCGAAGAGATTGCCTCGATGTTCGACTCCGTCGCCACGCGTTACGACATGATGGACACGCTAATGACGGGCGGTTTGAATCACGTCTGGATGACCGCCCTGCGCAAGGCGGTCGCCCCACACCCCGGCGAGCGCATCCTGGACCTGGCGGCCGGTACCGGCGCGTCGGCCGCCGCGCTTGCGAAGGGTGGCGCCGAGGTCGTTGCCTGCGACCTGTCCGAAGGCATGATCGAGGTCGGTCGCGAGCGTCACCCCGAACTCGAGTTCGTCCACGGCAACGCGATGGACCTGGACTTCGAGGACGGCTCTTTCGACGCAGTCACGATCTCGTGGGGCCTGCGCAACATCCCGGATCCGGCCCTGGCGCTGCGCGAGATGGCGCGCGTCGTGCGCCCGCGCGGCCGGCTCGTGATCCTGGAGTTTTCGACCCCGCCGTCGCGCGCGTTCCGCAGCCTGTACAGCGTCTACCAGAAGACTGTCATGCCGACGATGGCGCGCCTGGCGTCTACGAATGATGGGGCGTACGACTACCTGGTCGAGTCGATCCGCCAGTGGCCCGCGCAGGAAGAAATCGCGCGCATGGTCGCCGCGAACGGCTGGGACGAGGTCGAATACCGCAACCTGACCGGCGGCATTGCCTGCATGCACCGCGCGGTCAAGCCGCTGCCGTAGTTTGTCATTGACGAGGCCGGGCTCCCTTTGTAGGGATCCCGGCCTTTGTCGTGGGCGGGGGGCGAGTGCCCCCCATGATGGCCGCAACGTGGGGTGACGGCGCGGTGGGGTTGGCGCGCCCGAGAGCGTTCACAATGGTGTAGCAGAAAGTGTCAATTACGACAAGGAAGCGTTGCGCAAATGACGGGTGTGAGTGTGGCCTTCCATGGCCTCGGCGACTGAAAACGTGCGGAAAAGTCGCGTGCTCGGCGCGGTGAGGGTGACCTAGCTAGTCTGACTGGCGGAATGAAGTGATGTGCACACTTCGTCCGCCTTGCACACTTGCGCGGCTGCACCCGCGCGCCCACGTTACGGAGGAATGCCGTGGCATCCACCATGCCTAGCGACATGAGCGCTGACGTCGTCGTCGTCGGCGCGGGCCCGGGCGGGTCCTCCACCGCCTATCACCTGGCCAGAGCTGGCCTTGACGTCGTCCTTCTTGAGAAAAGCCCGTTCCCGCGCGACAAGATCTGCGGCGACGGACTCACCCCCGCCGCCGTCCACGAACTCATCGCGATGGGCGTGGACACCACCGGCTGGATGCGAAACCGCGGCCTGACCGTCATTGGTGGCGGCCATACCGTCCACTTGGACTGGCCCGACCAGAAGTCCCTGCCCGGATACGGCATGGCCCGAGCCCGCACGGACCTCGACCACGCGCTCGCCAAGCGCGCCGTCGAGGCCGGGGCGCGCCTCTACGAAGGCGTGACCGTCACCGGCGCCATCCAGGACGGCTCCGGTCGCGTCGTTGGCGTGACCGCAAAAGCTGGCCGTGGCAAGAGCGCCGCAACCTTCGAGGTACGCGCCTCCATCACCGTCGACGCCGGGGGAGTGGCCGCGCGACTGGCCACCAGCCTCGGCCTCGAAAAGAAGATGAACCGCCCCATGGGCGTGGCCGCGCGCGCCTACTTCCACAGCCCCCGCGGCGACGAGGAATGGATGGAATCCCACCTCGAACTGTGGAGCGGCACTCCCGGCGCCTCCGACCTTTTGCCCGGCTACGGCTGGATCTTCCCCATGGGCAACGGCATCGTGAACGTCGGCCTCGGCTCCGTCGCCTCGCGGGCCGGTGCCACTCACCTGCCCTACCGCGAGGTCTTTAAGACCTGGACCGCGAACCTGCCCGAGGAATGGGGCTTCACCCCCGAGAACCAAATCGGCCAGCTGCGCTCCGCCGCCCTGCCCATGAGCTTCAACCGCAAGCCTCACTACGTCCAGGGCCTCGTCCTCGTCGGCGACGCCGGTGGCATGGTCTCGCCCTACAACGGCGAAGGCATCGCCTCCGCCATGAAGGCCGGACGCTACGCGGCCTCGTGCATCGCGCAGGCCTTGTCCCGCTCCCACCGCGCCGGCATCGACCGCGCCATGAGCGAATACCCCCACATGCTTCGCGACGAATACGGCGGCTACTACCAGCTCGGCCGTATCTTCGTCGCGCTCATCGAAAACCCGACGATCATGCGCACCTGCACGAACGTCGGGCTGCCCATTCCGCGCCTCATGACGCTCGTCCACAAACTCCTGTCGGACGGGTACGAGAGGAGCGGGGGCGACTTCGACGACCAACTCATCACCATGCTAACCAAGGTGGTGCGTCCCGCATGACCACCACCACCCATAACCGGGAGGAACGATGACGAATCCCTACGTGCCGCTGCTCATCATGTCCGCAGCCGCCCTCGTCCTAGCCTTCGGAGGCCTGGTCGCCTCCGCGATCCTGGGCCCCACCAAAAAGTCCACGACCAAGGCCGACAACTACGAGTGCGGTATCCAGCCGACCAGCGCTCACCTCACCGAGGGCCGCTTCCCGGTGCGCTACTACCTGGTCGCGATGACCTTCATCATCTTCGACATTGAAGTTGTGTTCATGTACCCGTGGGCCGTCAGCTTCAACCAGCTGGGCCTGTTCGGACTGGTCGTCATGATGAGCTTCCTGGTCACCCTCTGCGTCCCCTACGCCTACGAATGGCGACGCGGCGGCCTGGACTACTAAAAGAGAAGTAAAGGATAGACAAGTGGGACTTGAAGAATCCCTGCCCGCGGGCATCGCGCTGACCAGCGTCGAAAAAGTCCTCGGGCTCGCACGCAAGTACAGCCAGTGGCCCGTCACCATGGGCCTGGCGTGCTGCGCCATCGAGATGATGGCCGCCGGTACCCCCCGTTTCGACATGGCGCGCTTCGGTCTCGAGGTCTTCCGCGCCTCGCCGCGTCACTCCGACATGATGATCGTGTCGGGCCGTGTCTCGCACAAGATGGCCCCCGTCATCCGCCGCGTCTACGACTCGATGCCCGAACCCAAGTGGGTCATCTCCATGGGCGCATGCGCGTCCTCCGGCGGCGTCTTCAACAACTACGCCGTCGTCCAGGGCTGCGACCACATCGTCCCCGTCGACGTCTACCTGCCCGGATGCCCGCCCCGCCCCGAGGCCCTCATCCACGCGGTCCTCGTCCTGCGTGAGCAGATCGGCAAGGAACCCCTCGGCGTGCACCGCCGCGAGATCGCGCGCCGCGCCGAGCAGGCCGCCCTCGAGGCGACCCCCACCCACCAGATGAAGGGACTCCTCGCATGAGCGACCTTTCCACCCCCGAGGAAAACGCGCCCGCCGAGGTCGCCCAGGCCTCGTCCCAGCGCGGTTTCGCCCTCCCCGAGCCCATCGCACACCGCCAGGGCCTCTTCGGCGCGGGCACCGACTCCTCCACCTCCGGCTTCGCGGGCCTCGTGACCGATTCCTTCCTGCCCGGCGAGGCCTCCCGCCCCTACGGCGGCTGGTTCGACCAGGTCGTGGACGTCCTCGAAGAACTCATCGCCGCCGACGGTCTGAAGGTTTCTGACGTCATCGAAAAGGTCACCATCGACCGCGGACAGCTCGGCATCTTCATCGCCCGCGAGCACATCGCGCGCGTCGCCAAGTACCTGCGCGACGACGCCGACCTGCGCTTCGAGCTGTGCCTGGGGACCAACGGCGCGCACTACCCCCTCGATAAGGGTCGCGAGCTGCACGCCATCTACCCCCTGTACTCGATCACGTACAACCGCATGATCCGCCTCGAGGTCACGTGCCCCGATGAAGACCCCCGCATCCCCTCCATCGTCTCCGTCTACCCCGGAAACGACTGGCAGGAGCGCGAAACCTGGGACCTCATCGGCATCGTCTTCACTGGGCACCCCTCGCTCACGCGCACCGCGATGCCCGACGACTGGATCGGACACCCCCAGCGCAAGGACTACCCGCTGGGCGGCATCCCCGTCGAGTTCAAGGGCGCCGTCAACGCTTCCGCCGATGTTCGTAGGAGTGTGAACTGATGACCACCGCTTTCCACGCACCCGCCGGCGCGACCGACCTGCCCCTCGAGGATATTCCCGAGGTCCTCACCCAGGGCGGCGACTGGGACGACGTCCTGCACGAGATCGAGGCCATCACCTCCGAGCGCATCGTCGTCAACCTCGGTCCGGTCCACCCCGCGACCCACGGCGTTCTGCGTCTCATCCTCGAGCTTGACGGCGAGAAGGTCCGCGAGACCCGCATCGACACCGGCTACCTGCACACCGGCATCGAGAAGAACATGGAGTACCGCACGTGGACCCAGGGCGTCGCATACTGCACGCGTATGGACTACGTGGCTCCCTTCTTCCAGGAGGCCGCCTACTGCCTCGGCGTCGAGAAACTCCTCGGCATCGAAGAGGACATCCCCGAGCGCGCGTCCCTCATCCGCATCCTCATGATGGAGCTGTGCCGGATCGCCTCGCACCTGGTCGCCATCGGCTCGACCGGTAACGAAATGGGTGCCACGACGATCATGACGATCGGTTTCCGTGGCCGTGAGGAGATCCTGCGCATCTTCGAGCGCATCACGGGCCTGCGCATGAACCACGAGTACATCCGCCCCGGCGGCGTCGTGCAGGACATCGGCGAGGGCACCACGGACTACATCCGTGACCGTCTACGCCGCTGCCGCAAGGACATCGGCGAGCTCCAGGACATCCTGGTCGAGAACCCGATTTTCAAGAAGCGTCTGTGCGACGTGGCCGTCATGCCACTGAGCGGCCTCATGGCCCTCGGCTCGACCGGCCCCGGCGTGCGCGCCGCCGGCCTGCCCCTGGACCTGCGCAAGAGCCAGCCCTACTGCGGCTACGAGAACTTCGAGTTCGATGTCCCCACCCGCGACAAGTCCGACGTCTACAACCGCACGATGGTTCGCTTCGACGAGTGCTACGAGTCGATGCGCATCATCTGGCAGGTGCTCGACAAGCTCGACCAGTGCGAGGGCGCGCCCACCATGGTCGCCGATCCCGAAATCGCCTGGCCCGCGCGCCTGGCTGTCGCCACGGACGGCCAGGGCAACTCGTTCGAGCACGTCCGCGAGATCATGGGGGAGTCCATGGAGTCCCTCATCCACCACTTCAAGCTCGTCACGGAGGGCTTCCACGTGCCCGCCGGCCAGGTCTACCAGACCGTCGAGCACGCGAAGGGCATCCTGGGCGTCCACCTCGTCTCCGACGGTGGCACGCGCCCGTTCCGCGCGCACTTCCGCGACCCCTCCTTCGCCAACCTGCAAGCGCTGGCCATGATGACCGAAGGCGGCCAGCTGGCCGACGTGGTCGTCGCCCTGGCCGCTATCGACCCCGTTCTCGGAGGCGTTGACCGATGAGCTACACACCCGACACCCTGGCACGCCTGCAGGCGGACGCCGCGCAGATCATCGCCCGCTACCCGGACGGTCACTCGCGCTCCGCGCTGCTGCCGATGCTGCACCTGATCCAGTCCGTCGACGGCTACGTCAGCCCGAACGGCATCGACTTTATCGCCGCCACGCTGGACCTGCCCCGCGCAGAGATCAGTGCCGTCGCGACCTTCTACACGCAGTACAAGCGCCACCCCACCGGCGACTACCTGGTGGGCGTGTGCACGAACGCGCTGTGCGCCGTCATGGGCGGCGACGAGATCTGGGAAAAGGTCTCCGAGAAGGTCGGCGTCGGCAGCGACGAGACCAGCGAAGACGGAAAGATCACGCTCGAGCGTATCGAGTGCAACGCGGCGTGTGACTACGCGCCCGTCGTCATGGTCAACTGGGAATTCTTCGACAACCAGAGTCCCGAGTCGGCCCTGGAGATGATCGAGGACATCCAGGCCGGTCGCGATATCCACCCGACGCGCGGCCCCATCGTGGCCCCCACGTTCAAGGAGAACGAGCGCGTCCTGGCTGGTTTCCTGGATGGGCACGAGAACGAAGGCCCCTCCGCTGGCCCCGCGACCCTGCTGGGCCGCGAGATCGCCGCGAAGAACGGCTGGACCGAGCCGGTGGCTGACAAGGCCGCCGACCAGGCCCCCGCGAAGGCCACGAAGGCATCCACGAAGGCCTCGAATAAGAAGGGAGTGAAGGCGAAGTGAGCACCGCATACGTGACGCCCGGGCCGCTGACCCCGATCCTCACCAACGGGTGGGGAGAGGAGCGTTCCTGGACGCTGGACTCCTACCGAGGCCGCGGTGGCTACCAGGGCCTCGACAAGGCCCGCACGATGGAACCCGCCGAGATCATTCAGGCCGTCAAGGACTCCGGTCTACGAGGCCGTGGTGGCGCAGGCTTCCCGTCCGGCCTCAAGTGGTCCTTCCTGCCCCCGGCCGACGGCGGTCCCCGCTACCTCGTGGTGAACGCCGACGAGTCCGAGCCGGGCACCTGCAAGGACATCCCGCTCATCATGGGCAACCCGCACGTCCTCATTGAGGGCATCGCGATCACGTCGCGCGCGATCGGCTGCGACCATGCGTTCGTCTACCTGCGCGGCGAGGTCACCCACGTGTACCGCCGCCTGCTGGAGGCTGTGCGCGAGGCGACCGAAGCCGGCGTGCTCGGCGACCTGCGCATCACCGCTCATGCGGGTGCCGGTGCCTACATCTGCGGTGAGGAGACGGCCCTGCTGGACTCCCTCGAGGGACGCCGAGGCCACCCGCGCCTCAAGCCCCCGTTCCCCGCGGTGGCCGGCCTGTACGCCCGTCCCACGGTCGTCAACAACGTGGAGACTATCTCCCAGGTGGCGGGTATCTTCCGCAATTCCCCCGAGTGGTACGCGTCCATGGGCACCGAAAAGTCCAAGGGCCACGGCATCTTCTCCGTGTCGGGTCACGTGAACAACCCCGGCCAGTTCGAGGCCCCCTTTGGTATCACGATGCGTGAACTCATCGAGATGGCGGGCGGCATCCGCGACGGCCACACGCTCAAGTTCTGGACTCCCGGTGGTTCCTCCACGCCGATCTTTACTGAAGACGAGCTGGATACGCCCCTCGACTACGAGTCCGTGGGTGCTGCTGGTTCGATGCTGGGCACGCGTGCCCTGCAGGTGTTCGACGAGACCGTCTCGGTCGTCCGCGTCATCACCCGCTGGTCCGAGTTCTACCAGCACGAATCCTGCGGTAAGTGCACGCCCTGCCGCGAAGGCACCTACTGGATGAAGCAAATCATGCTGCGTCTCGAGCGAGGCGAAGGTCGCCCCGGCGACGTCGACCTGCTCGACGAGATCGCACACAACATCGCGGGCCGCAGCTTCTGCCCGCTCGGCGACGCCGCAGCAACCCCGATCATGTCGGGTATCAAGCGCTTCCGCGACGAGTTCGAGGCTGGCCTCACCACGCCCGCCCGCGAGCTTTTCCCCTACGAGGCGTCCGCTAACTACGCGCGAGGAGGTGGCCGATGAGCGACGCGCCCAACATGATTGACGTCACCATCGACGACGTTCAGGTTTCTGTCCCCCAGGGCACGCTCGTGATCCGCGCGGCCGAGCAGGCCGGCATCCGGATCCCGCGTTTCTGTGACCACCCGCTGCTGGCTCCCGTGGCCGCGTGCCGCCAGTGCCTGGTCGAGGTCGGCATGCCCGACCGCAACACGGGTCAGCTGCGCTTCATGCCCAAGCCCCAGCCCTCGTGTGCACAGACCGTCACCCCGGGCATGGTCGTCAAGACCCAGCACACCTCCGAGGTGGTGGATCGCGCCCAGCGTGGCGTCATGGAGTTCCTGCTCATCAACCACCCGCTGGACTGCCCGGTCTGTGATAAGGGTGGCGAGTGCCCCCTGCAGAACCAGGCGCTGACGGAGGGTCGTGGCAAGTCCCGTTTCACGGACGCCAAGAGGACCTTCAAGAAGCCGCTGCGCCTGACCTCTCAGATCTTGCTGGATCGCGAGCGCTGCATCCTGTGCCAGCGCTGCGTGCGTTTCGGCAAGGAGATTTCGGGCGACGTATTCATGGACTTGCAGGGCCGAGGCGGCGGTACCGCCCCCACGGACCACCACTACTTCATGGGCGAGCAGGTCGGCGGCTTCGATACGACCACACTCGACTTCTTCGACCCGTTGGCCAAGGACGCCTCGACCTCGTCCCTGTCGTCCCCGTTCGGCACGGACGCGATCGTTGGGTCGCTCAACGAGGGCGAGCTGTCCGTCACCGAGCGCGACGTGTCGGGTCGCGCCTTCGCGTCTTACTTCTCGGGTAACATCATCCAGATCTGCCCGGTCGGTGCCCTGACCGCCGCGTCCTACCGCTTCCGCGCGCGCCCCTTCGACCTGGTTTCCACGGCCTCGGTCACGGAGCACGACGCGTCGGGCAGCGCGATCCGCCAGGACATGCGCCGCGGCGAGGTCGTGCGTCGCATGAGCGGCAACGACCCCGAGGTCAACGAAGAGTGGATCACCGACAAGGACCGCTTTGCCTTCGAGTGGGACAAGGTTGATCGCCTGACCTACCCGCTCGTGCGCGAGAATGGCGAGCTGGTTCCCACCTCCTGGTCCGACGCGCTCGACCGCGTCCGCGAGGGCCTGGAGTCGGCGGGTTCGTCCGTTGGCTTCCTGCCCGGCGGTCGCCTCACGTTTGAGGACGCCTGGGCCTGGTCGAAGTTCGCTCGTACCGTCGTCGGTTCTGATTCGATCGACTTCCGTTCGCGTCCTTCCAGCGAGGAAGAGCGTTCCTTCCTGGCCTCCTACGTGGCGGGCTCCGGCCTCGATGTCACGTACTCCGATCTGGAGAGCGCCGGGCAGGTGCTGCTGGTTGCCCTCGAACCCGAGGACGAGTGCGGTGCCATGTTCCTGCGCCTGCGCAAGGCCGTGCGCAAGTCGGGCCTCAAGGTCGCCACGGTTGCGCCCTTCACCTCCAACGGCTCGCGCAAGATGAATGCTCGCCTCTTGCACGCCGCCCCCGGCGCTGAGCCGGGCGTCGTGGACGCGATTAAGGCGGGCGGTGCCTACGCCGACGTGGCTGAGGCGCTGTCCGGCGGCATCATCCTCGTGGGCGAGCGCGCTGCACAGACGCCTGGCCTTCTGTCTTCCGTCGTTGCTCTCGCCGAGCGCACGGGTGCTCGCCTCGCGTGGGTCCCGCGCCGCTCCGGCGACCGCGCCGCCATCGAGGCTGGCCTCCTCCCGGGTCTGCTTCCCTTCGGCCGCGGCATTGACGAGGCCGGGGCACAGTCCCTGGGATGGGGCGAGCTGCCCGAGCGAGGCCTCGACGCCAAGCAGATGATCGAGGAAGCCGCATCCGGCAAGCTGAAGGCCCTGGTCGTCGGCGGTGTCGACGTCCGTGACTTCGACGCGTCGGCCGCCGTGCGCGACGCTCTCGATGAGGTTCCTTTCCTCGTGTCGCTCGAGGTTCGCGCCTCCGAGATCACTGATCGCGCGGACGTCGTTCTGCCGGTCGCCCCCGCGGTCGAGAAGAACGGCACCTACATCAACTGGGAAGGCCGCCTGCGCCCCTTCGGTCAGGCGCGCTCCGCGACCTCCTTGACCGACCGCGACGTGCTCGTGCGCCTCGCCGAGGAGTTCGACGCCGACCTGGGCATCACCACCCTGTCGGACCTGTACGCCGAGGTCAACCCCCTCATGGAGTGGGACGGCGACCCGCAGGACTTCACCCCGGCCTCGGCGCAGACTCCCGCTGCTGCCGGTAAGGGGCAGGTCGTTCTGGCCTCCCACAAGCCCATGATTGACGCCGGTCGCCTCCAGGACGGTGCTCCGTGGCTGGCAGGATCGGCCCGCCGTCCCGTTCTCCTGGCCTCCGCCGCGACGCTGGCTGCCGCGGGCATCACCCCCGGCGCTGACGCGACGCTCGAGACCGAGCGTGGAACGATCACCCTCCCGGCCGCCATCGCAGACCTGCCCGACTCCATCGCGTGGGTTCCCGAGTGCTCGACCGGTTCCGTTATTCACGAAAACCTCGGCGGTGTCGGCACCGTCGCGACCCTGCGCGCCACGCAGGAGGTGGCACGATGACACTGACCCCCTTCGCAGTCCCGGAGTACACCGCCGCGGACTTTAGCCAGGAAACCTGGTGGCTCAGCCTCATCAAGGCCGTGTTCATCATCGTCTTCCTGATCGCCAACGTGCTGCTGGCCCTGTGGGTCGAGCGCCGAGGCCTGGGCCGCATGCAGACGCGTCCCGGCCCGAACGTGGCGGGCCCCCTCGGCCTGTTCCAGGCGTTCGCCGACGCGGGCAAGCTCCTCTTCAAGGAGGACATGTGGACCCGCAGGGCCGAGAGGTTCCTGTACTTCCTGGCTCCCGCGATCGCGGCTTTCGCGGCTTTCAGCGTCTACGCGGTGATCCCGATGGGGCCGAACGTGTCGATCTTCGGTCACTCGACGCCGCTGCAGCTCGCCGACATGCCCGTTGCCTCCCTGTACATCCTGGCGATTGCCTCGCTGGGTCTGTACGGCATCGTCCTGGGTGGTTGGTCGACCCGCTCGACCCTGCCCCTGTATGGTGCCGTTCGTTCCTCCGCGCAGGTCATCTCCTACGAACTGGCCATGGGCCTGTCCCTCGTGAGCGTGTTCCTCATGTCGGGCACCATGTCCACGTCGCAGATCGTCGCAGCTCAGGGACAGTTCTGGTGGGCATTCACCCTCTTCCCGGCGTTCGTCATCTACTGCATCAGCGCCACCGGTGAAGTCAACCGTCTGCCCTTCGACCTTCCCGAAGCCGAAGGCGAAATCGTCGCCGGCCACATGACCGAGTACTCCTCGATGAAGTTCGGCTGGTACTACCTGTCCGAATACGTCAACATGCTCAACGTCTCGGCCGTCGCCACCACGATGTTCTTCGGCGGCTGGCACGCCCCGTGGCCGCTGTCCCACGTCGAGTTCCTCAACTCCGGCTGGTGGGGCATGCTCTGGTTCTTCCTCAAGATCTGGTTCTTCATGTTCCTGCTGATCTGGACGCGCGCGACCCTGCTGCGTTTCCGCTACGACCAGTTCATGAACCTCGGCTGGAAGCGCCTCATGCCCATCGCCCTGGGCTGGCTCGTCCTCGTCGCCCTCGTGCGCGGCGTCACGCAGTTCGTCCAGCTCTCCACGCCCGTACTCTTCGGCAGCGTCGGCGTTCTCTTCCTGGTCGCCCTCGTCATCATCTGGGTGACCGACAAGCCCGAGCCCAAGCCGATTCCCGCCTCCGAGCGCGAATACACCGGATTCGAGGACGGCTTCCCCGTCCCGCCGCTGCCCGGACAAACACCCGTCGCCAGCCCGCGCGCCAGGGCCACCATTGAGGGCACACTGGCCACGGCCTCGGCAATCGACAACCCGAAGGAGGGCACCGATGAGTGAGAAGACCACCGGCGAGGACATGCTCTTCGAGCACGACCCCAAGGGTGCGTTCGCGCAGTTCGTCGCCCCCATGGCCGGCTACGGAGTCACGATGGCTTCGTTCTTCCGGCCCACCGTCACCGAGCAGTACCCGCGCGAACCCGCGCGCGTCATGCCTCGCTTCCACGGACGTCACCAGCTCAACCGCTACGACGACGGCCTCGAAAAGTGCGTCGGCTGCGAGCTGTGCGCCTGGGCCTGCCCCGCCGACGCGATCTTCGTCGAAGCCGCGTCCAACACGCCCGACGGGCAGTACTCCGCGGGCGAGCGCTACGGCCGCGTCTACCAGATCAACTACCTGCGCTGCATCTTCTGCGGCATGTGCATCGAGGCATGCCCCACGCGCGCTCTGACGATGACGAACGACTTCGAAATCGCCAAGTACACCCGCGAGGACGACATCTACGAGAAGGGAGACCTGCTGGTCCCCCTCTCCGACGGCATGCTCGACACGCCCCACCCCATGGTCGAGGGCAAAAACGACATCGACTACTACCGCGGGGACGTCACCAGCCCCACCGCCGCCCAGGTCGACTGGGTCGTGGCCCGACGGCCTGACGATCCCTCCCTCAAGACGGTGCGAGTCGCGAAGGAGACACACTGATGAACCTGTCCAACGGTTGGCCCATGATGGGGTCAACGGGGGGAGATCATCCTCTTCGCATGCACGGCCATTGTCATGGTCGGCTGCGCCCTGGGTGTCCTCTTCATGAAGAAGGCCGCGCACTCGGTCATCTGCATGGTCGGCGTCATGCTCGGCCTGGCGGTCCTGTACATTGCGAACAACGCGCCCTTCCTGGGTGTCGCGCAGATCGTCGTGTACACCGGTGCGATTATGATGCTCTTCCTCTTCGTCATCATGCTGATCGGCATCGGCACCTCCGACGACTACGCCCGCCAGTCCCGCGGCGCGATCGTCGCGGCGATCCTCGGTGGCCTCGGCCTGATCGTCATCGTCACGACGGCGATCCTCAAGGCGGCCCCCGCCACCTACGCGCCCAGCGACGTCGACCCCTACTCGAACCAGCCCGTCACCGACCTGGCGATCACACTGTTCCAGGAGCACTGGCTCAGTATGGAACTCGCGGGTGGCCTGCTGATCACCGCCGCGGTCGGCGCGATGCTGCTGACCCACTCCGACCGCCTCGGCCCGAAGGTTAACCAGGAACAGACGGCTCGCAACAAGATGCGCGCATTCGCCGAAAAGGGCACTCGTATCGGCCAGCTGCCCGCCCCCGGTGTCTACGCCCAGTCGAACGCGGCCGACGTGCCTGCCATCTCCGGCGAGACCCTCGGTCCGGTCGAGGAATCCGTGCCTCGCGTCCTGCGCGTGCGCGGCCTCGCCCGCACGATCGGCGAGGTCACCCCCGAGGTCTCCGAGCAGCTCGCCCTCGCACGCCACGACGACAACACCGCCGTGGCCGTCAAGGAATCGCCCTACACCATCGGGCGCACGCCCGACGTCCCGCGCTCCGGCTCCTTCGGGATGCCCGGCGCTGCCGCGCCCACCGGACTGGCCCAGCCTCGGGCTCGCAAGGCGCGCACCACCACCCCCACTGAGAAGAAGGAGGAGAGCAAGTGAGCCTCGCCTGGTACCTCATCCTCGCGGGTGTGCTGTTCGCCATCGGAGCAACCACGGTCCTCGTGCGCCGCAGCGCGGTCATCGCGCTCATGGGCGTCGAAATGATGCTCAACGCCGCGAACCTCGTCCTCGTGACGTTCTCGCGCATCAATTCCAACGTCGACGGAGAGATCATGGCGTTCTTCGTCATGGTCGTGGCGGCCGCTGAAGTCGTCGTCGGCCTGTCGATCATCGTGTCCATCTATCGTTCGCGCTCGACCACGAGCGTGGACGATCTCAACCTGCTGAAGAACTGAAGGAGGACGTAACCCATGACCACCTTCCTTTCTGCGCAGGCGTCCGGCGCCGCCCAGACGGTCGCCGCCACCGGAGCCGCCTCCTACGCGTGGCTCCTCATCCTGATCCCGCTCGCCAGCGCAGGCCTGCTCCTGCTGCTCGGGCGTACTTCCGACAAGTGGGGCCACCTGCTGGCGACCCTCGCATCCTGGTCTACCTTCGTCATCGGTGCGGCCATCGCCGCCCAGATGTGGGGTGCCCCCGAGGACGCGCGCCGCTTCGGCGAGACCCTGTTTACTTGGATCCCCGCCGGTGACTTGACCGTGAACTTCGGTCTGCTCGTCGATCCGCTGTCCATCACCTTCGTCATCCTGGTGACCTTCGTCGGTTCGCTCATCCACGTGTACGCGATCGCCTACATGGAGCACGACGAGGCCCGCCGCCGTTTCTTCGCCTACCTGAACTTCTTCATCGCGGCGATGCTCACGCTGGTGCTGGCCGACTCCTACGCCGGTCTCTTCGCCGGCTGGGAGGGCGTGGGCCTGGCCTCGTACCTGCTCATCGGCTTCTGGAACCACGTCCCCGCCTACGCGGTGGCAGCCAAGAAGGCGTTCGTCATGAACCGTGTCGGCGACATGGGCATGCTGATCGCCATGATGGGGATGGTCGCCTCCTTCCAGTCGGTGTCCTTCTCCGAGGTCTCCGCTCGCGCAGGCTCGATCCCGACGGCCTCCGCCACGTTCATCGGCTTCTTCCTGCTCGTGGCTGCCTGCGGTAAGTCCGCGCAGTTCCCGCTGCAGGCCTGGCTGGGCGACGCCATGGCCGGCCCGACCCCCGTCTCCGCGCTCATCCACGCGGCCACGATGGTCACCGCCGGCGTCTACCTGATCGTCCGCTCCGGCGCGGTCTTCGTCGCCGCCCCCGTCGCCGCTACCGCCGTCGCCATCATCGGCGCGATCACGCTCCTCTTCGGCGCGATCGTCGGCTGTGCGAAGGACGACATGAAGAAGGTCCTCGCCGCCTCCACCATGAGCCAGATCGGCTACATGATGCTGGGCGCGGGCCTGGGTCCCATCGGCTGGGCGTTCGCGATCTTCCACCTCTTCACCCACGGCTTCTTCAAGGCCCTCATGTTCCTCGGTGCCGGTTCCGTCATGCACGGCATGGGTGACCAGGTCAACATGCGTCGCTTCGGCGCTCTGCGCGGTGCCATGAAGGTCACCTGGCTGACCTTCATGATGGGCTGGCTCGCCATCCTCGGCGTTCCGCCATTCTCCGGCTACTGGTCGAAGGACAAGATCATCGAGGCCGCCTTCAGCGCCCACACCTTCGGCGGGTCTGAGGCCACCTGGATCGGCTGGATCTACGGAACCATCGCCCTGGTCGGTGCCGGCGTGACCGCGTTCTACATGTCCCGCCTCTTCTTCATGACGTTCCACGGCAAGGCCCGCTGGACCACCGAGGCCGAAGGCTCCCCCGTGCACCCGCACGAGTCCGGTGCCCTCATGACGGTCCCCATGATCATCCTCGCCATCGGCGCGGTCATCCTGGGTGCCGCCCTCTCCATCGGCAACACGTTCGTCAACTGGCTGGCCCCCTCCATCGGCCACCTCGAGCACGGACACCCCGTCATGAACGAATACGTCATCCAGGGAGCCACACTCGCCCTCGTCATCATCGGCGCGCTCATCGCGTGGATGAAGTACGGTCGCGACGAGGTCCCCACCTCCGTCCCCGCAGGCAACGCCCTGACCGAGGCCGCACGCCGCGACCTCTACCAGGACACCGTCAACGAAACCCTGTTCATGATGCCCGCCAAGGGCCTCGTCACCGTCGCAACCGTCGGCGATGCGAGCGCCATCGACGGTGCGCTGAATGGCCTCGGTGCCGGTTCCCAGCTGCTCGGACGACTCGTTGGCGTCACCCAGAACGGCCTCGTACGCACGTACGCCGCCTACATCCTGGGAGGCGTCATCCTCGCCCTGGTCATCGTCTTCGGATTCTGGCTCTAAGGGGTACACGACAATGGAAAGTGCAATGGTTGTTACTAACTTCCCGTGGCTGACCGTCCTCGTGGCCCTTCCGGCCGCGGGCGCGGCACTCCTCGGCTTCGTCCCGCCCCTGCGCCGGGCCGCCGGGCGCGTTATCGCCCTGGTGATCGCTCTCGTCGAGCTCGCCATCGGCGTCTACGCCGCCGCCACCGTCTTCGACTGGTCGGCCCCGGCCTCGTACCAGCTCTACGAGTCCCGCGCGTGGATCCCGCAGATCGGCGTCACCTGGTCCGTGGCCGTGACCTCCCTCGGCCTCGTCATGATCCTCCTGGCCCTCGCGCTCGTGCCGCTCGTGCTCATCGCCGGCTGGGACGAGAACGAGGACCGCGGCGCGTACCCCGCGCTGGTGCTCGCACTCCAGGCCTTCATGGTCCTGATCTTCGCGGCCTTCGACCTGGCGGTCTTCTACTTCGCCTTCGAGGCCATGCTGATCCCGCTGTACTTCATGATCGGACGCTACGGCGTCGGCGACGAAGCGGCGCGTCACAAGGCCGCCATGAAGTTCCTGCTGTACTCGCTGTTTGGCGGACTCATCATGCTCGGTGGCGTCCTGTTCATCTGGGCGCTCGGCTCCTCGACGCAGTCCAACACGGTCGCGTTCTTCCGCATGGACACGCTGGCCGCGCTGCTGCCGAACCTGTCGGCTTCCGTCCAAATGGTCGTCTTCGTGTCCTTCATGGTCGCCTTCGCGATCAAGGCCCCGATGGTCCCCGTCCACACCTGGCTGCCCGACACGGCCGCCGTCGCCCGTCCTGGCACGTCCGTGCTGTTGGTCGGCGTGCTGGACAAGATCGGCACCTTCGGCATGATCACGATGTGCCTGCAGCTCACCCCCGGCGCTTCCGCGTCGGCCAAATGGGCCATGTGCGTCCTCGCCGTTATCTCCATCCTGTGGGGCGGCCTGTCCGCCAACGGCCAGAACGACATCATGCGCCTCGTGTCCTACACGTCCGTGTCGCACTTCGGCTTCATGGTCCTGGGCATCTTCATCGGATCCGAGATCGCGCTGGTCGGTGCCATGTTCTACATGGTCGCCCACGGCGTCTCCATCGCAGCGATGTTCCTGCTCTCCGGCTGGCTCTCGAAGCGTGGCGGAACGCAGGACATGCGCGACTACGTTGGCATGCAGCGCGTCACCCCGGTCCTCGCCGGCCTGTGGCTCATGAGCGGCCTCGCGTCCATCGCGCTGCCCGGCCTGTCCGGCTTCGTCCCCGAGTACCTCGTCCTCATGGGCACCTGGACGGTCTCCGGCCCGCTGGCGCTCTTCGCGGTCCTCGGCGTCGTCATCGCCGCAATGTACATCCTCATGCCCTACCAGCGCGTCTTCACCGGCGCGCCCGGCAAGGGCAAGGAAGACCTGGCGGACCTCGGGGCGCGCGAGCGCGGCGTCATGACGCCCCTTGTCGTCGCGATGCTCGTCCTTGGTATTTGGTCGGCGCCCCTCGTGAGCGCCCTGACCCCGGTTGCTCAAGACCTCGACCTGGCTAACTCGCAGGTTCCGGCCGCCGCTGAAGGGAGCGCACAGTGAACGTCCTACCCATGGCTAACTTCCAGGCCCCCGAGGTTCACTGGCTGAGCCTCGCGCCTGTCCTCATCGTGCTGGGCGGCGCGGTCCTCGGCATCCTCGTCGAGGCCTTCGCCCCCGCGAAGGTACGCCGCCCCATGGTCATCGGCCTGTCGATCCTCGCCACGGCCGGCGCATGCGTCATGCTCGGCCTGCGCTGGGAACCCGTCCTCCTGACGCCAACCTCGCTCGGAGAGTACATCGAGGACCCGCTGACGGTCGCCGCACAATCGATCCTTGTCATCATCGGATTCATGGCTGTCCTGGTCATGGCTGACCGCACCTCCGTCGGCGACGGCGCGTTCGCGGGCCAGCCCTCCGACCGCCCCGACTCGGCCGCCGAGGAACTCACCGAGCGCAAGGGCTACCAGCGCTCCGAGATGTTCCCGCTGACCCTGTTCTCGCTGGGCGGCATGATGATCTTCCCGGCCGCAGATAACTTCGTGACCCTCTTCGTGGCTCTCGAAGTCATGTCGCTGCCGCTCTACATCATGGCCGCGACCGCGCGCTACCGCCGCCAGCTGTCCTACGAGTCCGCGCTGAAGTACTTTGTGCTCGGCGCCTTCTCCTCGGGCTTCATGCTGATGGGGTCGGCGTTCCTCTTCGGCTTCGCCAACTCGCTGCGCATCTCGGCGCTCGGCCCGGCCATCGCCCAGAACACCAACATGGACTGGATGGTCCTCATCGGCGTCTTCTGCGTCATGGTCGGCCTCCTGTTCAAGGTCGGTGCCGCGCCCTTCCACGCGTGGACCCCCGATGTCTACACGGGTGCCCCGACTCCGGTCACCGGCTTCATGGCTGCCGCCGTCAAGATCGCCGCCTTCGCCGCGATGCTCCGCTTCTACACGGCCGTCGCCGTGTACCTGCAGTGGGACCTCCTGGCTATCTTCGCGGGCGTCGCCGTCCTGACGATCATCGTCGGTACCTTCGCCGGCCTCGTGCAGGACAACGTCAAGCGAATGCTCGCCTACTCCTCGATCGCGCACGCCGGGTTCATCCTCATGGGCATCATCGCGATCCAGAAGGGCGGCTCGGGCCATGTGTTGTTCTACACGCTCGGCTACGGCCTGGCGACGGTCGGTGCCTTCGGCGTGGTTGCGCTCGTGCGTGGCCGCGACGCCGAGGGCAACGTCCTGGGTGAGGCCCCCAGCCTGCGCAAGTGGGCGGGTATCGGCCGCACCAACCCGTGGATAGCGGGTTCAATGCTGGTCTTCCTGCTGTCCTTCGCGGGCATCCCGCTGACCGGCGGTTTTATTGGAAAGTTCGTCATTTTCTCCGACGCGATCAAGGGCGGCCTCGCCTGGCTCGCGGTCGTCGGCCTCGTGGCCTCGGCGATTACGGCGTTCTACTACTTCCGCCTCGTGCGCGTCATGTTCTTTACTGAACCCTCGGAGGAGTCTGTTGTCGTGAAGTCGGAGGGGCTGTCCGCTCTGGCCATCGTGGCGTGCGCACTTGGAACCATCGCTCTCGGTGTGTTCCCGGGTCCCGTGTTGAGCCTGCTTGAAAAGATCGTCATACTGATCCCGTGAGCGCTCAAACACCCGATCTTCATGTTCCCGACCTCGAGTCCCGTATCACCCCGGGGCTCGAGGTCGTCGAGCGTCGTTTGCTCGACGCCGTCTCGTCGTCGCGCGACCTGACAGACGAGCTGACGCGTCACCTGGCCGTCGCGGGCGGCAAGCGGATGCGTCCACTGCTGACCCTCGTGTGCGCTCAGCTCGGCGATCCCGAGCGCGCACTCAGCGACCGGGTCATCACGGCAGCCGCCGCGGTCGAGCTGACGCACCTGGCGTCCCTGTACCACGACGATGTCATGGACTCCGCTCCCACGCGTCGCGGCGTGCCCTCGGCGCAGCGCCTGTGGGGCAACAACCGTGCGATTCTCGCCGGCGACATCCTGTTCGCCCGCGCGTCGCTACTGGTCGCTTCCCTGGGACCCGAGATCGTCGCCCACCACGCGCGCACGTTTGAGCGTCTGTGCGAGGGTCAGCTCAACGAGACCTTCGGCCCCACAGACGACACGGATCGCGTCGACTTCTACCTGCAGGTCCTCGCGGACAAGACCGGCTCGCTGGTTTCTACTGCCGCCTCCTTCGGTGCGCTGCTGTCCGGGGCCGGTTCCCTGATGGGTGGTATCGTTGCCGACTTCGGCGAAAAGGTGGGCGTTGCCTTCCAGATTGCCGACGACGTGCTGGACCTGGCATCTTCTGGCCAGCAGTCCGGCAAGACGCCCGGCACCGATCTGCGCGAGGGCGTCGACACGCTCCCCGTCCTCCTGCTGCGCCGCCGCGAGGCCACCGGTACGATCGACGAGGCCGGCTTGCAGATCCTGCGCGACCTGGACGGCGACCTATCCTCCGACGAGGCCCTCGCCTCGGTCGTGGAACGCCTGTGCGCCCACGACGTGCTCGATGAGACGCGCGAACTCGCGCGCACCTGGGCCAACGATGCTATCGCAGCGCTCGCACCGCTGCCCAAGGGCGAGGTCAAAACCGCGCTCGAAGCATTCGCCACCCTCATGGTGGACCGCCTGGT